>Ga0180218_1000001_pt1 | contig 2210651 bp, 2046 predicted proteins | sample eDN3rd37CKraftBY_FD_151334 | JGI IMG/M metagenome (GOLD analysis project Ga0180218, IMG submission 151334) | Enriched backyard soil microbial communities from Emeryville, California, USA - eDNA 3rd pass 37_C Kraft BY (version 2) (version 2) | ecosystem: Environmental > Terrestrial > Soil >... | reverse complement strand
GGATGGAGCCTGGGACGTCACCGTCACGGGCATCATTCCCTCGGTCAGATTCAACGGGTCAGACGCGCTGGTGTCGGTGAACCGGTGGGACGAAGCCACACGCACGACCTCGCTGGCGGCCACCTTCGAAGGCGCGGACAATCTGGTCTACGTCACGGCCCCACCCACCACCGTCACCGACATGTCGCATGCGTTCCGCGACACGACCGCCAACCCCACCCTGGATGGGTGGGACACCTCCAACGTGACCACCATGTCGTACATGTTCAGCTCCGCGTGGGCGTTCAACGGTGACCTGTCCAGTTGGGACACCTCCAACGTGACGAACATGTCGTTCATGTTCTACTACGCGCGGGCGTTCAACAGCGACCTGTCCCGTTGGGACACCTCAAAGGTCATGAACATGTCGTACATGTTCCGCGACGCGTCGGTGTTCGACAGCGACCTGTCCAGTTGGGACACCTCCAGCGTGACGCACATGGCGTACATGTTCGCCAGCGCGCGAGCGTTCAATAGCGACCTGTCCAGTTGGGACACCTCCAAGGTCACGGACATGGGGGGCATGTTCCAGAGCGCATCAGCCTTCACGGGCGACCTGCGTCCGTGGAATGTGTTGCTCATCCCTCAGGAGCCGCCAGCCTTCAGGAGGGACGCGAACCCCGCCATGCAGTCCCCCATCTGGGGGACAGAAGGCATGCCGGCGGCGTCCGATGCCGAGGGCGACGACACCCCTCAAGCGAACGACACCCCTGTGGCGGACGACACCCGCGACGAGCACGAATCGGCCACAGACTCCCCCGAGGCAGAACCGGGCGATGACCCTGCTGAGGCAGAACCGGGCGATGACCCTGCTGAGGCAGAACCTGTTGATGACCCTGCTGAGGCAGAACCGGTTGATGACCCTGCCACGGGAGACGCCGCCCCGGCACAAGAACCGGCCAACCCGCAACAGACCGACATGCTGTGTCCGCGCGAAGAGACATACGAGCCGTCGCCAATACGCGCCTTCCTGCTCGCGCCGTCTCAGGAGTCATGAGGTAGCGCCGCTGGCGTTCGAAGGCGACTGATTCAGCAGTGGACTGATTTGGATGAGGGTTGATGTCACGTACGTTTAGGTTCCTGCCTCTGGTGGTGTGCGGTGGCGCGGCTGTGCTGCTGGCGCTGGTGTTGGCTTTGTGGATGCCGCGCGGTGTGCACGCCCTGTGGGTGGGTGAGTCACTTGCCGACGGTGGGGTGCTCGCCACCGGTCAGGTGCATCTCGAGACCACTGGCGAGGTGAGCGTCGAGGTGGATGGGGAGGCGATCGACTCTGTTGCCGCTATCTGCGTGACGGACACGGTGACCATCGCGGTCCCGCTGAGCGTTCAGGCCACGGGCACCAGTGCCGTGCCGGCACTTGACCGCACCAGTCGGACCGCCGCGCCAGGGACTGTCAGCGATGTGGATCTCGACGACATCAACGCGGCCCTGCGCTCGTCTCCCGAACCGCAGCTGCATCTGCTGCATCTGGAGGTCACCAGTGCTCAGGCGGGGACCGTGCGTGTGGATGAGGTGCTCTCCCTCTCCGCCGCGCGCGGGGCCGGCTGGGTCTCGACCGCCCATGTCGAGATCGACCTCCTGTTCGACTCCTGCGGCCCGATCTTGGCGACTTCTTGGGACACCACCACAACCACAGACCCGGTCATCTTCGTTTTCGGTGCCGGCAGCGAAGGCACCATCGACTGGGGTGACGGCAGTCCCCTCGAGGCCGTCCGGGAAGGAACCCAGACCCACCAGTACTCCGAGGATGGAGCCTGGGACGTCACCGTCACGGGCATCATTCCCTCGGTCAGATTCAACGGGTCAGACGCGCTGGTGTCGGTGAACCGGTGGGACGAAGCCACACGCACGACCTCGCTGGCGGCCACCTTCCAAGGCGCCGACAATCTGGTCTACGTCACGGCCCCACCCACCACCGTCACCAACATGTCGCAAGCGTTCCGCGACACGACCGCCAACCCCACCCTGGACGAGTGGAACACCTCCAACGTCACCACCATGGATCGCATGTTCCACGAGGCGTCGGCGTTCAACGGTGACCTGTCCGATTGGGACACCTCCAACGTCACGAACATGTCGTCCATGTTCTACTACGCGCGGGCGTTCAACAGCGACCTGTCCCGTTGGGACACCTCCCAGGTCTGGGACATGGAGGCCATGTTTTTCCACGCGTCGGCGTTCAACAGTGACCTGTCCCGTTGGGACACCTCCAAGGTCACCTACATGCGATCCATGTTCAACGACGCCCGGGCGTTCAACAGCGACCTGTCGAGTTGGGACACCTCCAAGGTCACGGACATGGCGTCCATGTTCTACTCGGCGTCGGCGTTCAACAGTGACCTGTCCCGTTGGGACACCTCCAAGGTCACCTACATGACGTACATGTTCAACGGCGCGTCGGCGTTCAACAGCGACCTGTCCCGCTGGGATACCTCCAAGGTCACGAACATGTCGGGCATGTTCGACGGCGCGTCGGTGTTTAACAGCGACCTGTCCCGCTGGGACACTTCCAAGGTCACGAACATGAGGAGCATGTTCCAGGGCGCGTCAGCCTTCACGGGCGACCTGCGTCCGTGGAATGTGTTGCTCATCCCTCAGGAGCCGACGAACTTCAGGTTCAACGCGAACCCCGCCATGCAGTCGCCCATCTGGGGAACAGAAGGCATGCCGGTGACGTCCGATGCCGAGGGCGACGACACCCCTCAAGCGGACGACACCCCTGTAGCGGACGATACCCGCGACGAGTTCGAATCAGCCACCGACTCCCCCGAGATAGAACCCGTCGACAACCCTGCCGAGACAGAAGCGGTCGACAACCCGGCTGAGGCAGAACCTGTCGATGACCCTGCCACGGGAGACGCCGCCCCGGCACAAGAGCCGGCCAACCCGCGACAGGCCGACATACTGCCTCCACGCGAAGAGACATACGCGCCGTCGCCAATACGCGCCTTCCTGCTCGCGCCGTCTCAGGAGTCATGATCAGGCCCGATCTAGCTGCCGCCGTCGCGCCGCCAGCGTGGCCGCGAAGCCCTATGCGTGCGTTTGGGTCACGGCGGCGGTAGCAGTGGCGTCGCGCTCGGCGCTGGCGGGCGGCAACAGGCCTGCCTGACCTGCCGATAATCCTCAGCGCCATCACGAGTTGGCTGGTGCGAACCTACGCTCAGCCGTGGCGGCGAGCGGACCCCTATCCGGACATTGGGAAATAGTGATGCACCTGCGTGGCACACGACGCATTCGGTCGTTCATCCTCTTAACGCAGCGCGCGTAACGAGCGGCCGTCCGCGGCGCGCGTCGCAGTGGCGCGGCATGAGGCCGCTCACACAGACACGAATCCTCATTTGACGCGCGTCACATGTGGGCTTTACTCTTGCCAAGACGTTTTGCCAAAACGTCTTGGCATCGAGTCTGCAACTCACAACACAAGCGAAATGGAGTCGAAGTGAAGAAGCTTCGCACACAGGCGGATGAGCGCGCTCGGCGCGTGGGAGCCGCACTCGCCGCGGTCAGTGTGTCCGCGGTCGTCCTGAGCGGTTGCGGCGCCGGCGGGACCGCAGAGCCGACGGCGGCAGCCGACGAGCTCACGATCGTGGTCGAGGGTGGCGGCAAGGCTGAGCTGCAGCCCATCGCCGACCTTTACAAGACCGAGACCGGTACAACGGTGACGCTGGTCGAACTGCCGTACGCAGGCCTCTACGACCGGATCTCGGCCGACCTCCAGGCGGGGAGCCCCTCCTTCGACATCGCGGCGCTGGACGCGATCTGGCTTTCCTCGTTCGCTCCCGCTCTCGCCCCGCTCGACGACCTCTATACGGACGATGTCAAGAACGACCTGTTCGACGGTCTCGTCAGTGAGGCGCAGATCGGCGACGCCTTCGTCGGCATGCCCGTGTGGACGAACTCCGAGGTGCTGTTCTACCGCACCGACCTGTTCGAGGACGAAGCGAACAAGTCGGACTTCGAGGAGAAGTACGGCTATGCACTCGCGGCCCCGACCACGTGGGAGCAGTACCGCGACGTGGCCGAGTTCTTCACGCGCGACACTGACGGCGACGGAAAGATCGACCTCTACGGCACGGATGTGAAGGGTGCCGTCGAGACCGAGTGGCTGGCGACCGTCTCGCAGGCGGGCGAGGAGCACATGGTCCTCGACGCGGACACCGGCGAGGTCACGATCGACAACGCTGCGCACAAGGAGGCGCTCGACTTCTACGTCAGCCTGCTGCCGTACGCGCCGTCCGGTGCCGCGCAGCTCGACTGGGCCGGTGCTCAGAACCTCTTCTACCAGGGCAACCTCGCCATGATGCGCTTCTGGGGCCACGCGTACCGCCAGACCCCAGACGACTCGCCGGTGAAGGACTCGATCGGCGTCGCGCCCATGATCGGGGGCCCGGCCGGCGTCGCAGGTGTCCCGGGTGCTTGGTACCTCTCGGTGCCGGCGACGGGCCAGAAGCAGGATGCGGCGAAGGACTTCATCGCGTTCGCCTACGAGCACAACGAGCTGTCGGCCGACACCTCGCTCGGTCTCGTCGCACGCGCCAGCGCGTTCGAGAGCAAGACGGGCGAAGAGGGATTCGAGAACTACGCGGCACTCGTCGACACGCTCAACGCGGCGCAGACGCTTCCCCGACCGAAGACCGAGAAGTGGCAGGAGATCGTCGACTCGGTGCTGATCCCCACGCTTCAGAAGGCCGTGGAGCCGGGCGCCGACACCGCTGAGCTGCTGTCTGACGCCAAGGCGCAGATCGAATCGATCGTCAAGTAGGAGTTCGCTTCGTGCTTTCCACATCTCCCCAGTCCGTCGTCGGGGTGGCTCCGGCCACCCCGGCGGCGGCCGGAAAGAGCCGACGACTCGGTCGCCGCGAGCGCGGCGACCGCCGGTTCGCGCTGCTGCTCATGCTCCCGGCAGCTCTCTTCCTCGCGGCCTTCGTCCTCTGGCCGCTGCTGCGGTTCGTCTACGACAGCTTCTTCGAGATCTCCCCGTTCGCCGGAGCGGGCCGAACCTTCGTCGGTCTCGACAACTACATCGCCGCATTCGCATCCGAGGCGTTCACCTCCGCATCGGTGCGCACCCTCGTCTACACCCTCTTCGTCGTCGCGATGGAGTTCACCCTCGGGCTTGCCGTCGCCCTCCTGTTCACGGCTCTGGGGAGTCGCTCGACCGTCTTCCGCACGTTCTTCATGTACCCGCTGATGATCGCCCCCGTCGTGGCCGGACTGCTGTGGCGTTTCCTGCTCATCGACAACTTCGGGATCATCAACGAGCTGCTCTTCCAGGTCGGCATCGTCTCCAGCCCTGATCAGGTGCAGTGGCTGAGCAACCCGAACCTGGCGCTCTTCTCCGTCGCCATCCCCGACATCTGGCTGACGACCTCGTTCATCACTCTCGTTCTCTTCGCCGGCCTTCAGAACATCCCGGGCGACATCATCGAGGCCGCTCGGCTCGACGGCGCGCGCTATCCCCGCATCCTCTTCAACATCATCGTCCCGCTGCTCCGCCCCGTCATCGCCGTCGCGCTGATCGTGCGCGGCATCGACGCGGCCCGCGCGTTCGACGTGATCCTCATTCAGACCGACGGCGGACCGCAGGGCAGCACAACGACCCTGAGCCTCCTCATCTACCGGACCATGACGCGATTCGGCGATCCAGGGCTGGCCAGTGCCATGGGCACCCTCTACCTGTTGGCGATGCTCGCTGTGTCCATCGCGGCGATCCTTCTGATCTGGCGACCGGGAGCTGGTGCGCGATGAATCCTCTCGAAACACGTGGGCGCAGCCGTATCCTCCTGTGGGCGCTGCTCGCCGCGACGCTGGTCCTGTACGGGTTCCCGTTCGTCTACCTGCTGCTGACGTCGTTCAAGACTCCCTTGGAGGCGATCTCGGTTCCGCCGAGCGTCGTTCCCACCGTGTGGACGCTCGAGAACTATGTGTCGGCGCTCACCCGCCAGGGCGTCGATGCCGCCCTCATCAACAGCGTCGTCACGGCTCTGATCTCGACCGGTCTGAGCCTGGTCCTGGCGGTGCCCGCGGCATACGCGATCACGCGATTCCGCACACCCTCCGGCCGCGTCTTCATCCTTGCGGCGCTCGTCACGCGAATGGTCCCGACGATCGCGGTCGGCGCGCCGCTGGTCGAGATCATGCGAAGCATGGGGCTCACCGACACGTCCTTCGGGCTCGCGCTTGCGCACACCACGATCTCGCTGCCGCTGTCGATCTGGCTCATGGCGAGCTTCTTCGAGGCCGTGCCGGACGAGCTCAGCGAAGCGGCCCAGATGGACGGATGCAACCGGCTCCAAGCGATGATCCGCGTGGTCCTGCCAGTGGTGTCGGGAGGACTGGCAGTCACCGCGATCTTCGCCTTCCTCGCCTCGTGGAACGAATTCCTCTTCTCGCTGCTGCTCACATCGGTGCGTGCGCAGACGACGCCCGTCGTCATCGCGAACTTCCAGAGCCAGTTCGGGCTCGACTGGGGTGGCATGACCGCGCTGGCCGCGGTCTACTCGGTCCCGGTCATCATCCTGACCCTCTTCCTCCAGCGCCACATCGTCGCCGGGCTCACGCTCGGTGCGGTGAAGGGCTGACCCGATCGGAGCCCATGACATGACTAGCGAGAGCACCTTTGACGTCACCAGCGGCGAGCACGGCGACCCGCACGACGACATCGGGGCCGTCATCAACAGCATCCTGGCCGATGTCAAGAAGCGTCAGGACCGCAACGACGTCCGTGATGGCGGAAAGCCGGGAGCGGTGATCCACATCCCGCCCGGGGACTACCGTCTCCGCACGCAGGTGCGGATCGACATGAGCTTCGTGCGGATCCAGGGCTCGGGTCACGGTTTCACGTCGTCCAGCATCCGCTTCAACGTGCCCGCCGAGGACTGGCCAGCGCTGCACGAGCTCTGGCCGGGCGGCAGCCGTGTGCTCGTCGACCTGCCGCCGGCAGAGAGCGACGACCCCTCCGCGGGGGCCGCCTTCGTCATCGCGCGTGAGGGTGATCCCCGCATCAGCTCCGTCGAGTTCTCCGGCTTCTGCATCGACGGCCTCCACTTCACCGGCTCGGCTGCGGACGGCAACCCGGAGAACTCCTACGTCAACGGCAAGACGGGGATCTACGCGGCGACGGCCAACGACTCCGTCCGCATCAACGGGATGGGCTTTGTCTACCTCGAGAACGCCGTCGTCATGTGCAACGCTGACGCGCTCTCGATCCACGACAACTTCGTCGCCGAATGCGGCAGCTGCATCGAGCTGCGCGGATGGGGGCAGGCTTCCAAGATCACCGACAACCTCATCGGCGCCGGGCCAGCCGGCCACTCCATCTATGCCGAGAACCACGGCGGGCTGCTGATCGCTGCGAACAACGTCTTCCCCCGCGGCCGCAGCAGCGTGCACCTCCACGGCGTCACGCGGTCGACCGTCACCGCCAACCGGCTGCACTCCTTCTATCCCGGGATGGTGCGCCTGACCGGCGGCAGCTCCGAGAACCTCGTGTCGGCCAACCACCTCCTTCGGGACCGGGAGCCCTGGACACCGTTCTTCGGGGTCGACAACGGCACCACGGATGACTTCGGCCTCCTGCACGTCGACGGCAGCGACAACAGCATCATCGGGAACCACTTCTCCGAGGTGGTCGACGCGGACGATGTCAAGCCTGCGGGAGTGAAGCCCGTCATCGTCCGCATTGCGGAAGGCACCGGCAACTTCGTGTCCAACAACCACACAGTGGCCAAGAACATCAGCGCCGCCGCCAACGACTCCTGTTATGAGGCCCAGGTCGGAGCCCTGCTGGAGACGGGCGCGGATCGTCGCCTCGCCGTCACCACGGTGCAGATCGACGCCGGCTCCACGGGCAATACGGTGCTCGACTCGGGCACCGACGCCCAGGTTGCCGTAGACAGGTCTGCGAACGCTGTCCGCGCCACGCCGTCGGTCGGTGCGTAGCAAGCCGACGGGTCGCCGCCGACCCCGAATGGAGATGAGACCTTGAAGCAGAAGCGAGTCACGATCAAGCAGGTGGCTGCTGAGGCGGGCGTATCCATCACCACCGTGTCGCACGTCCTCAACAACGTGCCGGGACTTCGGGTGAACCCCGCGACGCGTCAGCGGATCGAGGAGGTATCCGCGCGCCTCGGCTACGTGCCCAACGGTCTCGCCCAGTCTCTGCGCACGCAGCGTTCGAACTCGATCGGGCTCATCGGCGACGAGATCGTCACCACTCCCTTCGCGGGCAAACTCGTCCTCGGTGCGCAGGAAGTCGCGATCTCTCGCGACGCGGTGCTGTTCGTGGTCTCCACCGGTTACCAGCGCGATGTCGAGGCGCGCGAGATCGAGGAGCTTCTGCGGCGGCAGGTGGACGGCATCCTCTACGCGTCGATGTTCCACCGCGACCTCGCGCTGCCCGAACAACTGGCGTCCGTGCCCACCGTCATCCTGAACGCCGAATGCACCACCGCCGGGGTTCCGTGGGTCGCCCCCGACGAGGTCGCCGGCGGCCGGGACGCCGCTGACGTCTTGATCGGGGCAGGACACCGGCGACTGGGATTCATCAACAACATCGATGACATCCCCGCCTCCTCCGGAAGGCTCGCCGGCTTCACGGCGCGGATGGAGGAAGCGGGCATCCCGGCCGACACGCTCGCGCTCGCGACTGCCCAGACCGACCCCGCGGGCGGCTATGAGGCAGCGGTGGCCCTGCTGTCACGCTCGCCGCGGCCGACGGCGATCTTCTGCTTCAACGACCGGCTGGCCATGGGGGCGTACCGCGCCGCTGCGGAACTCGGTCTCCGGATCCCGCAGGACGTGTCGATCATGGGCTTCGACAACCACGAATTCGTCGCCGACGGAATCCACCCCGGCCTGACGACGATCGAGCTGCCCCATTACGACATGGGCGTGTGGGCCGCAGAGCAGCTCTTCAACCAGATCGACGGTGCGACCGCTGCGACGCCGACGGCTCTGCTCCGCGGACCCGTCATCCATCGCGGGTCTGTCGCCCCGCCCTCATAGACCCCCACGACCGCGAGAGGGCCCGCAACGTTTCTGCAGACTCGCGCCCGGGCCCTCTCGCTTTTCCACGCCGAAAGAGAGCACATGCGCCCCGCTGTCCACTTCACGCCCGCGTCCGGATGGATCAACGATCCCCACGGCATCACCGCCCGCGACGGCGGCTACGACGTGTTCTTCCAGCACGTGCCGGACTCCACCGTCTGGGCGCCGAACTGTCATTGGGGCCACGCGAGCGGGACGGACCTGCTCAGCCTCCAGGAGCGACCCGTGGCGCTCAAACCGGGTGAGGGCGACGACGGCATCTGGACCGGCTGCATCGTCAAGGACGGTTCGGAGGCCCGCGCCTTCTACACCGCCGTGTCGACGCCCGACTTCGGCATCGGCAGGGTGCGCGTTGCGCGCCCAGACGACGCATCGTGGGATACGTGGACGAAGGGCGACGTCGTCGTTACGGCGCCCGAGAGCCTCGACCTCATCGCTTACCGCGATCCGTTCATCCGGAAGGAGGGCGACCGCTGGCGCATGTTCGTCGGAGCTGCAGGCCGCGACGGCACAGCAATGGCACTGACATACGTGTCCGAAGACCTGGACGCCTGGGAGTACGACGGAGTGGCGCTCGAACGGCACACCACCGAACGCGATCCCGTGTGGACGGGAGCGCTCTGGGAGTGCCCGCAGGTCTTCACGTTTGATGATCGTGCAGTGATGGTGTCGTCGGTCTGGGATGCGGACGAGCTGCACTACGCGGCGTATGCCACCGGCGTGTTCCGTGATGGCCGGTTCGATGCGCAGCGGTGGGAACGGCTCACGTGGGGGCCGAGCCTGTACGCACCCTCGCTCTTCGCAGACAAGGAGGGGGCTCCCGCACTCACGTTCTGGCTCCGCGGAATCGGCGGAGACGGCTGGGCAGGCGCGCACAGCATCCCCTATCGCCTCGAGGCCACCGAGGATCGACTCATCGCCCGTCCGCACCCGGACGTCGCGGCGCACCGCACGCAGAGGTTCGACGACGGTCGGGTGTCGGGATTGGCGGCCGACATCGAGTGGGCCGCCGTGGACGGCCCGCTTCGTGTCGAGTCGGGCGGGAAGGCGCTCCTCGAACTGACGCGCCGGGGCCGCGAGCTGGAAGTCTCGGCCGGTGAGGAGACGGTGCAGATTCCGGTCGACGGGTCGGTGCGGATCATCCTCGACGGGCCCATCCTCGAGGTCTGTTCCGACGCTGGGATCTTCGCGTGTGCCCTTTCGCCAGCTGGCGACGACCTCGCTGTCATCGGCGAGGCTGACACCTGCTCGGTATATGGACTGGCCCGATGAGTACGTCACGTGTCCTCGTCGTAGGTGAGGCTCTCATCGACATCGTCGACGGCAAGGAGATCGTCGGCGGCTCACCCGCGAACGTCGCACTCGGCCTCGGGCGACTCGGCGTCACCGTCGAACTGCTCACCGCGATCGGCGGCGATGACCGCGGCCGCCGCATCATGGAGCACCTCGCGCAGTCTGGTGTCTCCGTGCTGCCGGAATCTCTCTGTCTGGAGAAGACATCCACAGCGCGCGCGGTGGTCGGTCCAAACGGAAGCGCCACGTACGACTTCGACATCGAATGGAGTCTCCCAGGAACGGCATCAGGCGGGCACGACATCCTGCATATGGGATCGATCGCGTGCTTCCTGGAGCCGGGGGCAAGCGACGTCGTCGCACTCGCCCGGCTGGCGGCTGCGAGCGGACAGCGGGTGACCTTCGACCCCAACATCCGCCCGGCGCTGCTCGCGGGCACCGATGTGAGGGGGCGCGTGGAGGAGCTGGCGAGGATCGCTTCGGCCGTGAAACTCAGTGACGAGGACGCCGCGTACGTCTACCCGGGCCTGCCCATCGACGCGGTCATAGAAAGGCTGATGTCGCTTGGGCCCCAGATCATTGCCGTGACCGAGGGCGGCGACGGCGCGGTTATCGCCAGCAGCAATGGTCGCGTGCGCGTGCCCGGAGCAAAGGTAGAGGTCGTCGACACGGTTGGCGCCGGCGATACCTTCATGGCGTCTCTTGTGGCGTCTCTCGCAGAACTTGAGGACTGGAACGCGCCTGCAGAGGACCTGGAGCCGCTGCTCCGACGATGCGTCAACGCCGCCGCGGTCACGGTGAGTCGCCGAGGGGCCGACCTTCCGTGGCGGGAGGAGCTTGGAGGCTAATCCGAGGCAACTCCTGCTCCGGATGGGTCGGGTGAGCCCAAAGACGCGAAATCTCCAGTCCGGACTATCCGTGTGTCGATTCCAGAGCTAGATCGGACAGGTCTGTCTGATTCGGCATTAGTTGGGACTGAAGATTCTGCAGGTTCTTGGTCTCGCGCTCCCGAGGCGTGTCCGGAGGTACTTCGGACAAGTCAGCGAAAGAACTCCTGGTCAGGAGACACCGCACTCTATGAGCGTGCGTGAAGATCGCTGTCCCGGCGGGGTAATCGTCGGGCAGGCTGCCTTAGCATCCGGATCGGTCGGTTTGGGTCGAACACTCCAGATTCCAGCCCGAAGGTCTGTACGGGGCGCAGCGGACTTGGCACCGCGTCCGTGCATCAGCGTTGGACCGGATTCCTCGATACCGTTACATGCACGATCGAGGGGCAGTCCAGCTGCAGTGCCTCCCTGACCACGGCGCCGACGTTCTCAGCGGTTGCCGTGAAGCCTGCTCCTCCGAGTGCGCGAGCGAGAGCGGGCCAGTCCGGCTGCACCAGGTCGACCCCCATGGGGGCGATCCCATCGTCGATCATGCTCTCCCGAATTTCTTCGTAACCGCCATTGTCGACGCAGATCACGGGAAGGCACACCTTCTGCTCGACCGCGGTGACGAACTCCTGAATCGAGAACATGAGAGCGCCGTCGCCGACGAGTGCGAGCACGCAGCGCTCCGGTGCGGCGAGCTTCGCGCCGAGCGCCGCGGGCAGACCGTAGCCGAGCGTCGCATACGTGGGCATGTAGAGCAGCTGCCGGGGGCGTGACGTCGGAAACAGTGAAGATGTGGCGAGGTACGTGATGCGGGACGAGTCGCCGCCAATGATCGCATCGTCGGGGATCGCCGCCGCGATGCCGTCGGCGATCCGGGCCAGTTCGGGCTGGGCCGCTCTCACTTCAGCCCGCACCGCGGTGCGCAACGCGACGACGTCGGCCCACACGGGTCGAGGAGCGTCTGCAGTGATGCGATCGAGGAGTGCGTTGAGAACGGCCTTGGCATCGCCGATCAGGCACAGCGTCGGGGAGAGAGTGTCGCGAGCCTGGCTCTCATCCAGGTCAATCCGCAGCAGCGGGCCTGCCGGCTGGAGTGCGCCGCCCCATAGCTCCGCGTCGCCGATGTCCGAGCCTACGACGAGCAGGGCGTCCGCCTGCGCGACGAGATCCTGTACCCGTGGGAGGCGGATGTCGGAGCCGACGACGAGCGGGTGCGTCTCGGGTACGGTGCCCTTGCCGTTGACGGTGGTGATGATCGGCGCACCGAGCCGTTCGGCGAGGGCGCGGAGCGCCGCGCCTGCCCCGGCGGCACCGCCGCCCGCGAGAATCACCGGCTGCGCGGCCGCGGTGAGGAGGCTGCAGGCGTGCTCAAGATCGTCGGCCGGCGGCAGCGGCAGCGGTCGCGGCTCGGGAAGATGCGGGACCGGCGCAGGCCAGGGCTCGCTCATCAGATCGCGCGGCAGTTCGATATGGACCGGTCCGGGTCTTTCTGTCGCGAACAGTGCGAAGGCGTCCGCGAGGGCATCCATCGTGGAAGAGGCGCACGTGACCCGGCGGCTCCAGGTCAGGACGCTGCCCGCCGCGCCGACCGCGTCCTTCGTCTCGTGCAGAGCGCCGATGCGCGCCGCCCTGGCCGATCCGCGCGGTTCTCCGGGTGAGAGCAGAAGCAGCGGTCGGGACTCCGCCCACTCCATCGCGGCGGCGGAGAGCGCGTTAAGGAGCCCAGGGCCGGACGTGGTGATGACAACCCCTGGCTTGCCGGTGGTCGCCGCCCATCCATCGGCGGCGAACACCGAACCTTGTTCGTGACGGGTCGTGACGACGCGGAAGCCGAGCGGTTCAAGGGGACGATACAGCTCGAGGTTGTGCGTTCCGGGTATGCCGAAGATGGTGTCGATGCCGTGGGCGCGAATGACGCTCATCACGGCGTGCGCGAGCGTGGTGCCCGCCGCCGGAGGTTTCATGACGCGTGTTCCAGGTCACCGTCCGACAGGCGGCGCACCACCTGCTCGAATACCTCGAGGCCGCGCAGCATGTCCTCATCCTCGGTGAACTCCCGCTCGTTGTGAGAGACGCCGTCCACGCTCGGGATGAACATAAGCACGGTCGGCACGAGATCCTTGATGTTCGTCGCGTCGTGCCCGGCCAGCGTCTTCACGCGCGCGTGTTCCAGAGCGCGCGACGCGGCTTCCTCCTCGACGAGCCGCACGCCCGCCTCCAGGAACGGTCCGCTCTGCCAGACTGATCGCGACCGGATCTCGATGCGGGTCCGGGTGCGCTCCTCGACCTCGCGCAGGCGTGCCTCCAACAACCCGTAAGCGCGGTCGAGAAGGTCGGTGCTCTCAGCGCGCAGATCGGCCAGAAGCTGCACCTCGCGCGCAATGGTGACAGGGGAGTTCGGCAGGACGGTGAACTCGCCCACCGAGGTGTGCAAAGCGTCGGCGGGGAACTCGCGGATGAGGTCGTTCACCGCAGTGACGATATGGGCGCCCGCCAGCAGTGCATCCTGGCGATCGCCCATCCGCGCGGAGCCAGTGTGGCCCTGTTCGCCGTGAACGACGATGTCGTACTTGTACGCCGACCACGTCGCCGCGACGGCGCCGATCGTCGTGCCACTCTCGTGCATCGACCGGCCCTGCTCGATGTGGATCTCGCCGTACGCGGCCAGCTGCGGAAACGCAAAGTCACCCAAGAACCCACTCGCGGCAAGGGCATTCTCGACAGTGATTCCGTGCGGGTCGAGTGTGGCCAGCGCCTTCTCGAGCGGCAGCTTGCCGCTGAACACGCCGGAGCCCATCATGCTCGGCTTGAACCGAGCACCCTCTTCGTTGAACCAGTCGACGACCGCGATGTTGAAGCGCGGTGCGGTGCCGCGCTCTCGGTGCTCGGCCACGACCGTCGCTGCGGCATGCACCGCGGCCAGCACGCCGTACGCACCGTCGTACTTGCCGGCCAGCGGCTGGCTGTCGGTGTGGGAGCCGAAGAGCACAAACGGGGCTCCTGGTGTCAGTTCAGCGAGCCCGAACAGGTTCCCGATGGCGTCGAAGCGGACATCGAATCCGAGGTCGGTGAGCAGCTCGCGCAGCCAGCTGCGCAGCTCGGCGTGGGCGGGGGTGGCGGCCAGGCGGTCCACGCCACCGCGAGCGGTCGCACCGAAGGCCGACAGACGGGAGAAGTCCTCGAGGAATGAGGCGGAGCGGGTACTCGGCATGGTGTTCAGCTCCAGTCCCTCTGCAGCTCCATCGTCGAGCAGTGGAGTCCGCCACCGTTCTTGAGGATCTCGCGATACGGAACAGGGATGACCTCGACGCCCTTGGCGGCCAGCCGCTCCGCCGTGCGCGGAAGGTGGTCGGGCATGATCACGCGTCGTCGATCCAGTACGAGGAGGTTGCTTGCCCACTCCTCGGTCGGGTGTACCTCGATCAGCTCCACGCCAAGCCGTTCCAACGCGCTCATGTAGTCGTACGGTGCGAGTCGCGGATTGACCAGGGCGAGGTCGTCGTCGATCATCGACGCGCACATGTCGAGGTGGATGAGGTAGCCCGGCAGTGACACGCGGTGCAGGGTGATGCCGTGCGGTTCCAACAGGTACCGCAGTTGCGCATATCCCTCCGGAGTCGTGCGCACCGACGTGCCGAGGAACGCGACGTCGCGGCGGACCTTGACGAATGTTCCGCCTTCGACGACGCCTTCGCCGGTCACGGTGCCGAGGATCGGCATCCCCGCATTGGCGACAGCGCGCGCGATTGAGACCTCCTCGCCGCGCCGCATGCGCGCGGCCAGGCGGCCGATGATCGCACCGCCCGGGATCGTCACAAGCGGGTCGCGCGTGTACACGGACTTCGTGAACGCCGGGAGGGGGTCCGCGTAGAACACCTCGACGCCATTCGCTCGGAGGACGTCGGCGAAGCCGTCGTGCTCGGCCTGCACCCGTTCGAGGTCCGGCGCGTCGGAACCGGTCCAGTACCACCGGCGGTCGGGGTCGACCAGGGCGTCCAGCGCGGGGACGTAGGCATCTTCGCGGATTCGATCCAGTCCGGCGGGCCGGCGCATCAACACGGAGCGAAGCCGGCTCACCTCGTCGGCAGCGCCCCAACGGCGACCCCACGTGGATTCGAGTTCGCCGTGCTCCAGAAAACCGGGGCTTCCCTCGGGGCCCATCAGTGCGTGGAACTTGCCGTCGGAGACTTCCATCGTGGAGTCGAAGGTCATGGTGGTTCGTCTTTCCTGCATGGTGCGGTCCCGCTCCCCGGACGAAGGAGCGGTGGTGTTGTGGGGGTGAAGTCAGAGAGGGGCGCCGGATCCGGCCCATGTCGCCGGTGCGAGCACCCATATCAGATCGCAGCCGTCGTCACCCCTGACATGCCAGCTGTGGGGTTCTCGGCCATCGAGGGTGAGCGAATCGCCAGGTTCTAGATCGAGGGACGTCGCGGCGAAGTGCACGGAGACCGAGCCGGAGATCACATGCACAAAGTCGATGTCCGCATTCAGCGAGTACAGCTCGTTGCCTCCGCCGCCCGCGGAGCCGGGCGCGATGCGTGAGCGGATGACCTGTACGCGACTCTCGCGGCGTGGGCTGAGGAGGCGCTCATCCACACCGGTGCCTCCGAGGTCGATCACCGGCGCATCCGCGGCCGGCACGAATACGACGTCGGGCTCGTCGAACAGCGATCCGACGGTGATGTTCAGGACGTCGCACATCGACACCAGGTTCGTCACGCTGGGAGAGGTCTGATCGCGCTCCACGCGGCTTATGAACCCTTTGGTGAGCCCCGTAGCCGTAGCCAGCTGGTCGATGGTCATCTGCTGCGCCTGTCGGGCTGCGCGCAGCCGGGACCCCACGGCCGACGCAGACGAGCGGGGCTCGATCGGGAGTGCTCGCATGACGTTCCTCCAAGGTCGGCGATGTCGGACGCGGCGAGCCTATCGCCGGGTTCACAGGCGAGATCGTCCATCCGACAAGAGTTTACGTGTGTGAAACATGTGTTTCATTGCAGAAACATTTTCCCTCTACCTTCAACGTCATGCGAGCGACGACCACACCGGAATCCATCGGCCACGCAGGTGATGCCACCGATGCGCGTGCCGCTGTCATCCTGCGCGAACGCCGCGCTTTCAGCAGAGGACTTGCTTCGGCCGTCGTCATCGTGCTGGTGCTGTGCCTGGTCTACTCATTCGCGACAAGCTCCATCAAGTGGGAGGTCGTGGCCGGCTACCTTCTCAGCGCACGCGTCCTCGACGGTCTATGGGCGACGCTCGCGCTGTGGATCGTCGCTCTCGTGCTCGGGGTCGCCGTCGGGTTCGCGGTGGCGATGATGCAGGTGGCCGGCCCCTTCGTCGTCCGTTCCGCGGCTGCCGGCTTTGTCTGGCTCTTCCGCGGCGTGCCCGTCTACGTCCAGTTCCTCGTTTGGTTCAACATCGCTGTCGTCTTCCCCGTGCTGTGGCTCCCCGGCCGCGGAGAAGTGCCGACCGTCGAGGTCGTCACGCCCTTCGTCGCATCTACGCTCGCGCTCGCGCTGAGTGAGGCCGCGTATCTCGCGGAGATCATCCGCGGCGGCATCCTGTCGGTCGACAAAGGCCAGCGGGAGGCAGCGCGAGCGCTGGGTATCCACGCTCCGTTGGCCATGACCCGGATCGTCCTCCCGCAGGCGATGCGCAGCATCCTGCCGCCGGCGGGCAACGAAGCCATCACGCTTCTGAAGACCACCTCCCTTGCCGCGGCGATCGGGTACACCGAACTGCTCACCACGAGCCAGACCATCTACTACAACAACGGTCGCGTGATGGAGTTGCTCATCGTGGCCTCGGTCTGGTACCTCGTCGTCACGTCGCTTCTGAGCATCGGTCAGCACTTCATCGAGAAGCGCTACTCCTTCACAGGGCGCACGCCGCGCGCAGCCGCGAGACCCGCCCCCTTCCGGCGAAAGGCGGTCGCACAATGAACTTCCTCACGCCCAACAGTGGCGGCGTGATCCTCGAGGCGGTCGGGGTCGGGAAGACCTTCCACGACACACCCGTGCTCCATAATGTGAACCTCGCCTGCGTGGCCGGCGAGACCATGGCCATCATCGGCCCGTCCGGCTCCGGCAAGAGCACCCTGCTGCGATGCCTCAACCACCTGGAGAAGCCCAATTCGGGTTACGTCCGCTACCGGGACGAGATCATCGGCTACGGGCGGCGCGGAGGAGCGTACGTCGAGCTAAGCGACCGGCGAATGGTCGCGCAGCGTCGGAAGCTGGGCATGGTGTTCCAGAGGTTCAACCTCTTCGGGAATATGACCGCCGAGCAGAACGTCGCGTTCGCGCTCCGCCACACGCGGCGCACCTCCCGTGCGCAGGCTCTTGTAGAGGCTCGGCGCGCTCTCGGCGAGGTGGGACTGTCCCACCGGCTCGAGCACTATCCGTCTCAGCTGTCCGGCGGTGAGCAGCAGCGTGTTGCGATCGCACGGGCGCTGGTGCTTAAGCCGGAGGTGATGCTCTTCGACGAGCCGACCTCTGCGCTGGACCCCGAGCTTGTCGGCGAGGTGCTCGCTGTGATCCGTGATCTCGCCGAATCCGGAATGACCATGGTGCTCGTGACGCACGAGATGGCCTTCGCCCGCCATGTGGCCGATCGAGTCGTGTTCATGGAATCCGGCCGCATCGTGACACAAGGAAGCACCGAGGACGTCCTCGGTGCGAATGCCCCTGACCGCATCCAGCGCTTCGTGGGCTCACATTCCTTCTGACCTCTGACCTCAGACACATCCTCACCACCCGAATCCAAGGAGAACCACATGATGCGTCGTTCCGCCCTCGCCGCCACCGTTGGAGTAAGCACAGCCTTGCTGCTCGCCGGATGCTCCTCCACCGCCGCAGAGAACACGTCGGACACCGCAGGCGCGCCCGAGGGACCCGCGTACCCGGAGATTCACGCGATGCTTCCAGACGACATCGTCGAGCGCGGCTACATCACCAACATGGCCCAGACCCCCAACGCTCCACTGGAGTTCGAGGACGAGTCGGGCGAGGTCGTCGGCATCGACCCGTCGCTCATCGACGCCGTCGCGGAGGTGCTCGGCGTGGAGATCCGAACTGAGATCACCGCGGACTTCGCCGTCCTTCTGCCGTCGCTGGACACCGGTCGCACCGACATCGTGTTCTCCGCAGTCCGCTCCACTGACGAGCGCCGCGCTGCCGGCTACTCGTTCGTCGATTACTTCCAGTCGTACACGACCTTCATGGTGCGGGCGGAAGACGCTGACGAGATCACCGAGTTCTCGGACCTGTGCGGTCTCACCGTCACGGGCAACAAGGGAACGCAGTACCCGGACCTCGCCGCACAGGTCTCTGAGGAGTACTGCGTCGCGGCGGGCCTCGACCCCATCGAGGTGCTCGCGCTGGACCAGATCCCGCAGCAGGTGACCCAGCTGCAGCAGAAGCGCTCCGACGCGATCATCATGGGCGTCGAATACGAGGCGTACGAGATGTCGAAGGCGCCGGGCGAGTTCGTCATCCTCGAGCACCAGCTCGAGCCGACGCCCTACGGCATCGTCGCGGTGAAGGCCAACGAGCAGCTTCTCGAGGCGATCCAGGCGGCGCTCGAGGTGCTGGCGCAGGAGGGCGTCTATCAGGACATCCTTGCCCAGTGGAACCTCGAGGGCAGCGCGGTCGACAGCTTCGAGCTCCGGGCCGCCAGTTGAGCACTCCCGCATCCGCACCGCGCGCGGCCTATGCCGACCTCGCCGGAAAGACCGTGGTCCTCTCCGGCGGGACGACCGGCATAGGCCGTGCCGCGGCCGATCAGTTCGTCGCTCAGGGCAGTCGGGTCATCAACCTCGACATCGCCACCGATGCGGCAGCGCCCTTTCAGACCATCGAATGCGATGTGCGCGATGAGCAGGCGGTGGCTGCCGCAGTCAGCCGCGCGGCCGCGGAGACCGGCCGTGTCGACGTCGTCTTCGCTAACGCCGGGATCAGCTGGGAGCGGACCGTGTCGGAGACGACCACGGACATGCTCCGGGATGTTCTCAACATCAATCTCATCGGCGTCTACAACCTCGCCCGCCACGGGTACCTCATCATGCGAGCCCTCGGGATGCCCGGCGCCATCGTGTTGACCAGCTCACCGCACGCGTGGCGCACGACAGCCGACATGAGCGCCTATGCCATCTCCAAGGCGGGCGTGCTCGCGGTCGCCAACGCGATGGCGATCGAGGGAGGCCCCCACGGGATCCGCGTGAACAGCCTCTCACCTGGCGCGGTGGACACCCCGATCCTGCGCCGCGAGGCCCGGACGACCGGAGATGAGGAAGCGGCGCTGCGGAGATGGGGGGCCGTCCGCCCGGCAGGACGCGTGGGTGTGCCCGACGAGATCGCCGCCGGGGTGCTGTTCCTCGCATCGGAGGTGTCGTCCTACTTGACCGGCGCGAACCTCGTCATCGACGGCGGGATGTCTGCGTATCTGGGCGGCTCGATGTCCGTCACGAGTTCGGAGGAGAAATGACACTGACGCTGCCGGAAGGCAAACGCGTCGCCCTGGCGATCACGGTCGACTTCGACGGTGAGTCACTGTGGCTCGCCAAGAACCGCGACCACGACCCGACGACCATGTCCAAGGGGCAGTACTGCGGTGACGTGGCTGCGCCGCGGCTGCTCGCTCTGTTCGACCATCTGGGGATCGCCACGAGCTGGGGGATGCCGGTGCACACGTACCGGACCTGGCCCGCGCTGGCCGCGCGCATCGCCGAACGACACGAGGTCTTCTGCCACGGTGTCTGCCACGAAGCACTTGGCGGCATGGATCGCGCAACGGAACGTGAGCTGCTGGCAGCGCAGGTGTCCGCCTACGAAGGTACCTTCGGCATCCGGCCGAAGGGTTACCGCGCGCCAGGCGGCCCCACCACGGTGCACACTCTGGACCTGCTCGACGAGTTCGGGTTCCAGTGGGACAGTTCCCTTGCTGGCGGCGACGTACTCCCGTACCGGCCCCGGCGGGTCGTCTCCCGCGATCGGGTGGAGGGGACCGTGTTCGGAGATCCGCACCGGGTCCTCGAGTTCAGCACGACCGTCGACCAGGAGGACTGGTTCTCATTCGAGTTCGAGTTCGGCGGCAACCCCGGCATGATGGACGTCGATCTCGTGCGCAAGCGCTGGCAGTCGATGGTGGACTGGGCCGCTCGTGTGGAGCCCGGCGGTGCCGTCGTCCTTACCCTTCACCCGCAGTCGATCGCGCGGCCCCACCGCTTCGACATGCTCGAGCGGTTCCTCACCGCGATGACCGAGCGCTCGGATGTCTGGATGGCATCCATGACTCAGATCGCCGATACCTGGCAGGAGGACCTCGATGACTGAAGTAGCCGTCTCCCGTGCCGTCGACATCTTCGCATCCGTTCCCACCATCACCTACTCCACCGCGGCGCGCGCAGTGGAACACGTGCTCGAGCAAGGTCGGAGCGAAGGACTGCGCCTGGTCGCGTGTGTCGTCGACCCATCCCTCTCGCTCGTGGCGTATGGACGCGCCGACGGCGCGACCCCGCACAGCGTCGAGACCAGCCGGCGCAAGGCGATGACCGCGGCATCCACGCGGAAGCCCAGCGCGCTGATCGCCCCGGAACTGGCCGTCGCGCTGGAACACGGGACCGGCGGCATCCTCACAAGCATCAAAGGTGGTGTGCCGCTCGTGTTTGGCGGCGTGTTCGTGGGAGGTCTCGGCGTCGCCGGGGCGCGGCCCGATGAGGACGCGGAGATCGCCGCACGCGTGCTGCGCCTGCTCGGTGCCGACACGGAGGTGACGGCGTGAGTGCACGCATGACGATCGCCGGGCTGGACGTCGCGCGCCCCATCGTCGACTTTGTCGCCGAGACACTTCCCTCCGCAGGAATGGACACCGCGACCTTCTGGGCGGGGGTGGCGGAGATCATCCGCGATCTGACGCCGCAGAATCGCGCGCTGATCGCGGAACGCGCACGGCTGCAGGGGCTGCTCGACGAGTATCACCGATCCGCGCCCGGCCGCCCCGACCCGGCCGACTACCGCCGGTACCTGGAGGAGATCGGGTACCTCGTCCCCGAGCCGGATGAGTTCGTCGTCGAGACCTCCGACGTCGACAGTGAACTGGCGCTGCAGGCCGGCCCTCAGTTGGTAGTGCCGCTGCTGAACGCGCGGTTCGCCGTGAACGCCGCGAACGCGCGGTGGGGATCGCTGTATGACGCGCTATACGGCACGGACGCGATCCCGGATGACGGCCCGTGGGTGCGCGGCGACGGCTACAACCCCGAGCGCGGCCGGGAGGTGATCCGCCGCGGTCGCGACTTCCTCGACCGTGTCGCACCGCTGGCGGGTCTTTCGCACGCTGAGGTCGATCGGTACGCGGTCGTCGACGGCGCACTGGCTGCGGTGTCCGAGGAGACAACTTTCTCGTTGCGGGACCCGGAGCAGTTCGTCGGCTTTCAAGGGGACGCCGAGCACCCGACAGCCGTACTGCTGATTCATCACGGGCTCCACGCGGAGATCGCGCTCGACCGCGACCATTCAATCGGTGCAATCGACCGCGCCGGGGTGAAGGACATCGTCCTGGAGTCTGCCGTGACTACGATCATGGACCTGGAGGACTCTGTTGCCGCGGTCGACGCCGAGGACAAGGCGCTTGGGTACCGGAACTGGCGCGATCTCCTCGCCGGATCGCTGTCAGCCGTTGTCGCAAAGGGCGGTGTGGAGTTCACCCGGTCTCTCAACCCCGACCGGGTGTACACAGGACCCGACGGAACGTCGCGCTGTCTGCCAGGGCGGTCGATGCTCCTCGTGCGCAACGTCGGCCACCTCATGTCCACGGATGCGGTTCGCGACGAACACGGCGATGAGGTGCAGGAAGGGATCCTGGATGCGATCCTGACCACTCTCGGCGCGGTCGCTGACCTGCGCGCGGGCACGCGCGCCCACAACTCACGCGTGGGCTCGCTCTATATCGTTAAGCCGAAGATGCACGGCCCGGCCGAGGTCGCGTTCGCCGCAGAGCTGTTCAGGCGGGTCGAGGAGTTGTTCGGCCTGGGCGAGAACACGCTCAAGATCGGCATCATGGACGAGGAGCGGCGTACCACGCTGAATCTTCGCGCATGCATCAAGGCCGCACGTGCGCGCGTGGTCTTCATCAACACGGGTTTTCTCGACCGCACGGGTGATGAGATCCGCACGTCGACGTTCGCCGGTCCGATGCTCCCCAAGGCGCGTATGAAGGAGCAACCGTTCATGCTCGCGTACGAGCGTGCGAACGTGCAGGGTGGGCTGAGCTGCGGGCTGCCCGGACGGGCCCAGATCGGTAAAGGCATGTGGGCAATGCCGGACCTCATGGGCGCGATGCTCGAGCAGAAGTCCGCGCACCTTCGTTCCGGCGCGACCACAGCTTGGGTTCCGTCTCCCACCGCCGCCACCCTGCACGCACTGCACTATCACGACACAAATGTGTTCGCGGTCCAGCGCGACATCGCACAAGAGGCCGCACGCGCCGAGCTGGCAGATCTGCTCACGTTGCCGCTCGCCGACCAGCTCGACCCCAAGACCATCGCCGAAGAGCTGGACAACAACGTGCAATCCATCTTGGGCTACGTCGTCCGGTGGATCGATCAGGGAATAGGGTGCTCCAAGGTCCCGGATATCCATGGCGTAGCGCTGATGGAGGACCGGGCGACCTTGCGCATCTCCAGTCAGCTCCTCGCGAACTGGCTCATCCACGGGGTCATCTCCGAGGAGCAGGTGGACGACAGCATGCGCAGGCTGGCAGCGGTGGTCGATCACCAGAACGCCGACGACCCCGCCTATGAATCACTTCGCGCCTCCGCAGGGGGGAGCGTTGCGTTCCAGGCCGCGCGACGGCTGATTCTCGAGGGCGTCAAGCAACCGAGCGGCTATACGGAACCCATCCTCCACGAACTGAGGCGAGTCAAGAAGGCGGACTAGGTGTTCTTCCTCGACACGTTGTGATCGGCTGAGTTAGGCGAAGACCTCCGGGAACGATGTGGGTTACCACACTCACTCGTCCCAACGGAGGTCTTCGTGACTCACGCTAACGCGCCCTTCACTCCAGAGGGCAGGGCTCGCCTTGCGCGGTTGATCGTCGATGAGGGTTGGCCGGTGCGGCGAGCCGCCGAGCGGTTCCAGTGCTCTCCAGCGACCGCGTCGCGGTGGGCCCGACGATACCGCGCCGGCTTGCCGCTGACCGACCGCAGCTCGCGTCCGCACCGGCAACCGCGCCGGTCCCCCCAGCGGCTGGAGCGCCGGATCTTGGCACTGCGCTTCACCCGGCGCTGGGGCCCGCATCGCATCGGCTACCACCTGCACGTTCCCCGCTCGACGGTTGGTCGGGTCCTCGCGCGCTACCGGATGCCACCGCTGCGTCATCTCGATCAGGTCACCGGGCGGGTCCGGGTGTCGAGGTGCCTCTTGCTGCCGTCGAGGTGCGCAGGCTTGGTGGCGCGTTGGCGCGCATGCCGGAGCCCGCCAACGCGGTGGGCGGGAGAGAGGCCGAGTTCGCGCTCCACGTTGTGGGCGCGCCCGTGCCGGAACTGCTTCACACGGCCGTCCCGGCGGTCATCGGGCATCTGCTCTCCGCCATGACGCCGTGGGCGTCGGGGGCAACCCAGGTGAACTTCTTCGGAGGTGCCAATCGCTCGTCCGACAAGGCAGCGCTGTGGCCTTCCGAAGTCGCCGCTCGGCTGAGGGAGGTTCGCCTCAAGCACGATCCGGCGAACCGCTTCCCGTTCACGTTTCACGGGATCACGGACGGCGAAGACTGACGCAGCGCGCAACCAAGCGGCGGCGGCCATCCCGGGGTGGCCGCCGCCGCTTCGTTCGTGTCGTGTCAGGCGGGGAAATACTCCTCGAGGGCTGGGTGAAGGTGTGGGCTGCTCAACGCGACTGCCGCCTGTCGGGCCGCCGCTGCCATCGCATCGGGCAGTGATGCGCCGGCGAGATGCGACGCGAGCAGCCCCGCGAAGAAGGCGTCGCCCGCCCCGTTCGTGTCGTCGATGCGCGTGGGAACGGCCGGCACCTGTGCGCGCTCACCGTCTGCGGTGAGCGCGATCGCGCCGTCCGCTCCCTTGGTGCACACGGCCAGCTTCGGGCCCCGCGACACGCACATCTCCAGCAGTGCCCAGGGATCGGCGACAGCATCTGCATTCATGAAGACGGCCTCTGCGCTGCGGAGGAACAGTTCATGAAAGGCGCTTTTGCCGTCGTAGTCGTGCAAGTCGGTCCACACGGGGACGCCCCCGTCGAGTCGTCCGAGCACCTGCGCACCGAGAGCACCCAAGTCGATCACGGCGATCCTCGCTGCAGCCGCCGCGCGCATAGCCGAGTCGACCATGGCACTCGTCGGTGTAGATGGTGTTGACACATAGAGCGACACGCGCTCGCCGTGTTCGGACAACAGATTGACGTGACGCTCCGTGGCTGATGAACGATGGGCGAAGACCTCCACGCCGACCCCCTGCAGTGCCGACACGATGCGCCTCCCATCGGGGTCATCTGCCACCTGCGTGTGGAGCACCGCGTGGACGCCGAGGCCTTCGAGGTGTAGTGCCTTGCCCGCCGATGTGCCACCCAGGGTGTGGTAGGCGCGGTTCGCAAATTGCATGTGAGGGCGCGGCTCGGGAAGCGTCGGCAGATGAACGAGGTGGTTCCACGACGCCGGGCCGATGACGGCTACGGGGGGCAGGGGCGGAGTAGACATGACGGCCTTTCGTCGGAGGTACGCGGTGTGAGGCGGTCGTCGATCGTCAGCGGAATGCGAGATCGATGATCACGGTGGCGTGCGACCAGAGTAGCGAGGCTCCCGCGCCCCGCACGATGTGACGGGTTGCGCCCCACTGTGAGGCGAGGCCTTCGCCGTGGCCGAAGGCGTGGGCGTCGTCGCTGTCGCCAATCGCTATCCGCACAGGAACTGTCGGCGGAGGCATGAGCCAGCGCGACATCGCAATCAGCGTGTCCTGCGCATATCCGCGCCCGTCCCCGACACCGTTCTCGACGCAGCGATAGACGTCTTGGCGGAAGCGGGGGTCGACGAAGACCGGATCGATCTGCGGGTCGGATGAATCGAGGATGAGGGAAACAAGCCTGCGCGCGCCCAGTCTCTCTAACTTCGCCCGGGCGCCGCCGCGGTCCTCTTCGACCAGTAAGACAAGCTCGCTGAGCGCTGAAGGGAGCAGAGCACGGTTGCGGGGGTGGGCCACTTCGTCGATCGGCGAGACGAGGACAAGTCGAGAGCAGGTTCCCTTCCTCGCCGCCGCGAGCGCGAACGGAGCGGCCTGCGAGTGCGCAACCAGCGGCGCGTGGCTGGCGTTGCATTCGTGGGAGATATGGCGGATGTCATCGGCCACGGATTCGACGGACTTCTGCGGGTCGAAGTCGGAGTTGCCGATCCCCGCTCGATCGATGCTGATGAGCCGAACGTCGCGTCTCTGCAGTTCCGGGGATCCGAAGCTCACCAATCGGCCGCTGCCCGCGCCCGGCAGAAAGAGGAGTGGCCGCCCGGTCGCTGGACCGTATTCCGCCCACGCGAGGACACGCCCCTCTCGAGAGGAGCGGCCCTCGCGGACCGGGCGGGGGAGGTGCCCGGTCACTCGCCCCGCCTGGGGTCACGGAGCGAGCGGATCTTGGGTGCCGCGGCGAGGCTGACCGCAAGCGGGGCGATGCTGAACAGCGTGAACATAGGGGGCAAACTGGGCCTCTCCATCGGCGATAACTCGAGCGTCATGCCGTCGGTCCGCAAGGACGTTCCTGTGGAACGCGGTGTGCGATGCATCGCTCGTCCTTCCTCTTGTATCCCGTGACCTTGTGCCATGCTCACCTACACGGCTTGCGTGGTCCTTGCGTGGATACCGCTGGCGATGAAAGTCGCAGGTGTGCGTGCAACTCGGAGGCGGCGATTCGGCGGTCGGCAGCCCTCCCGGGCGACGGTCATTGCGATTCGCCCACGGTGTCGCGCCAGAAGGCCAGGACTGCGTCGACCAGCTGATCCGGCTGTTCGAGCGGGGCGAGAGTCCGCGCGCCCACCACGACGGCATGACGAGCGTCGGGAGTGCGGGACACGGCGTCTCGCGCCTGCTCGGGGCCGAACTCCCCCCGATCGTCGGTGGCGACATAGAGCGTGGGAGCGCGGATCTGGGAGAGCTTGGATCGGACGTCGGTGCGGTCGAGAATGAACGACCGGACCGCTCGTGCGACGCTCGAGGGTCGCGCCCTGTCGAGCATCTCCCGCATGCGATCCATCACTGCCGGTGACTCCCGGCTCGCGTCGGCGAGTTGAGAAGCAAGGACGCCTTCGAGTACCGGGCCGCGAAAGCCGACGATCTTCATGAGGGGTGCGAGGAGGCGGATCTTCTTCTTCAAGTCGCCATCGATCGCTGCGGGAGGGGCGCTGATGGCCACAAGACTGCGAAGCCGCTCCGGGGCCTGCAGTGCCACTGCGAGGCCCACATGGCCTCCCCACGCATTGCCCAGCCAGTCGACCCGGCCAACAATCCCCAACGCGTTCAGAATCTCGACGGCGACCGCCGCGCATTCGTCAACGGTGCCGAGTCGGCGAAGGGGATCGCTTCGGCCATGTCCGGGCCCATCCACCACAATGAGCTGACGCATAGCCGCGAGCCGCGGCGTCATCCGCTCCCAGCTCTGGCCGTCGATGAACATCCCGTGCCATAGGAGAGCAGGACTGCCCGCGCCGGAGACCGTGACTTGGATCGTGCCCAATCGCGTGGCGACCCGGTGGACCGAGGCGGACGGGTGTGGCGGATTGGTTCATGGCTTGTTCCTTCCGTAATGAGTGAGTACGAGATCGAGTGCGTCGATGGCGCTGGTAAAGCTCTCGTCGATCGACTCCGGCAGCCGAAACCCGGAGGCCGCCTCGATCGTGACGAAACCGTGGAGCGCGCTCCTCACGAAGCGGGCGACATGTATCCCCCGGTCGTCGCGGATGCCATGGCGGTAGATGAGCCTGAGCAGCGGCTCAAGCGCCGCCGCCTCCAGTTCTCTCAGTTGTTCCTCGTATCCGGGGAGACTCCGCACCGTCGTAGCGGCCAGTCCCGGTCGATCGTGCGCGAATCGGCGGTACGCGTACGCAAAGTCCACGAGGGGGCGATCCGTTCCCTCTATGGCGGCCCTCAGCCGGCGTTCCAGCTCGCGGTAGGCGAACGCCGAGATCGCGAATCGCAGGTCGTCCAGGTTTCGATGTGCTTATAGAGGGATGGTGGCCTCACGCCGACCCGGTCGGCGACGGCGGTGATCGTGAGCCGGTCGCATCCCTGCGCGTCTACCTACTCGGCTGCAGCGCAGACCACCTGGTCTCGGCTCAGGCCGGCGCGCGCCACAACGTCTCCAGGAACTCGATCACACGCGGTGAGACCACATCCGGCCGCTCAACGTGCGGGTAGTGACCGGCGCCGTCTACGAGGAGGCCCTCGACGCGGCCCTGGAAAGAGTTCTTGGCGTACTCGATCTCGTTGGCAGGGACCTTGAAGTCGGGATCTTTGCTGCCGACGATCACGAGCGACGGGGACTCGACCTCGAAGACCCGGGCGTCGGTCGCTGCCTCGTCCTGCCAGTCCAGGGCTGTCAACGGGGCATCGAAGGTGATGTCCAGCCGGACATCTTTCAGCGATGCAGTCGTGTTGTTGACGATCTTCACCGCGAACGCGCGTGACATCTGCGCCGCGAGGTCGTGAAGACCCACGGTGGGTTCCTCCAACGCCTCGGCCGCCCACTCGTCCACTGAGCTCAGAAACGTCTCGCGGCTGCGCCTGTCCGTGTGAAGCATCGGCGGAACTAGCCCGAACTGCGAGCGCGCAGATTCGGCGTCCACCTGCTCCTCCAGACGCTCCACATGCCATTCAACGAAAGCCCGCAGCTCGTCGTCGTCCACCACGTAGGCCTCAACTCCACCCACCGGCTACACGGCGACATCCAGCACGCGACCGGGCGTCGCCGCTCGCGCGAGCATCGCGACCACTTCGGGTCCGTTGGCCTTGCGGGTCTGACCATCCGCCCGCATATAGATGTCTCCGCTCCAGAGGGGCTCGCCATCCTTCAGTACTGGCCAGATCCTCCCCGTGGGCGGGTCCACAATGATGAGGACGATGTCCCGGCCCTCGTCCACGGCTATGGTGTCAATGTCCCAGGCCGGCGGATCGGGGCCTGCGAACTCGCTGATCTCGCGTTCCAGGTCCATAACCTCGAACTTGGGGACACCCCGCACGCCGTCGAGGGGAAGCCCGAGCACCAAGACTGCGTGGCCCTCGAAGTGTCGGGCGGCTTTGGCGGGTTCGCGATGAGCGGCGCCGAGGATAAACTTCACGACCTTGCGGCGGTCAGCTCGCCGGTTTAGGTCGAATCCGCTCTTCAGTTCCAGATAGTGCCGTTCGGCGCGGTCGTCGCTCGCTTCGAGCGCTGCGACAAAGGCCGCGCGCGCCCGTTTTCCTACCGGCAGTTTGCCCGTCTCCACCACGCCCATTGGACGAGTAAACCGTATCGAGGGTCTCCTACGCGTACCGCGGCGATCATCTCAATGCATTCGCGGAACCGGGGGACGACAACGCAGCCGCCGTCGCGGCCGGTTGAGGATCCGAGCGGGCGTGGGGTGCGGCGACGTGCCGTGGTGGGACGCTGAGCGGATGGATGGAATACAGATTGGATACGCCAGGGTCTCGACCACCGATCAAGACCTCACGTCCCAGCGTGACGCGTTGCTGCGCATGGGAGTTCGCGATGCGAACATCTACGTCGATCACGGGTTGACCGGCACGAACCGCGCCAGGCCCGGGCTCCGAGAAGCTCTCGCCGCCGTCCGAGAAGGCGACACTCTCGTGGTCACCAAGCTCGATAGGCTTGCCCGGTCGGTGAAAGACGCGCGGGACATCGCCGACGAACTGACGACAAAGGGCGTCGCACTGAGCCTCGGCGGCAGCAGGTACGACCCGACCGACCCGGTCGGGCGGCTGCTGTTCAACGTGCTGGCGATGGTCGCGGAGTTCGAACGCGACTTGATCAGCATGAGAACAAAGGAAGGGATGGCGGTCGCCAAGGCGAAAGGCAGGTTGAAGGGCAAACAACCCAAGCTCTCGCTGACGCAACGCAAGCTGCTGTTCGAGGTCCAGGACCGCGGCGAGTACACCCAGGCCGAGGTCGCCGAGCTGTTCAGCGTCTCTCGGGCCACGGTCTACCGGGAGCTCCAGAAGCGCCGCACGGCGTTCCTCGCCACCTGTGAGGCCCACCTCTTCTGACCATTAGCCGGCTCCGCCGATCCCCCCGCGAGGCCGACCAACCGTGGCACTTCGCGCCGATGAACGCACGGCCGCTCCTTGCGCGGGCGCAGTCCTGTGTGGGGATCGCGCTGGAGTTGTCCCGCCGCACAGTGAGCGTGGGTCACAGCCGGCGCTTTTGGGCCCGGCTTCAACGCTTCAGCCGAGGTGGTGACTCCAGAATGGATCCGCTGTCCAGTTGGCAGGAACCCCCATGCCCGCGAGATTCATCTGGGAACGGGTGATGAGGAGGTCGTTGAGTCGGCGAGCCCAGCTGCTGTGGGGCGAGATGGTGTCAAGCACCGACTGCAGCGACACCAGCACCGGGTAGAGACGCTTCCGCGACCGCTCCGGCAGTGCGCCGGGCTTCAGCCAGGAGATCGCCGCCGATGTGGGGATGGCCGGGTACACACCGAGACCCACGTTCCACAGTCGACCGTGATGCGCACAGATGTTCCGCACACGAACGTAGGTCTGCATCCAGGACTCGAGGACAGGCGCCGTGAGGCCGATGCTTCCAGCGATGACCGTTCGGTCTGAGCGCAGATTGAGATTGCGATAGACGCTCGTAAGCTGGCCAATGGTCAGCGTCTCGACCATGAGCCATGACGGTGGCAGCTCCGGTGAACCGTAGGTCGTGAGGTAGTGCTCGAGCGCGGATCGATGCACGAGGGAGTCCTCGCCAGAGTCCGGCGTTCCTCGAAGGCGATCCTCGCCTGTCTTGCGCACGATCCTCACGAAGTCGGCGTGGTTGCCCAGGTTGCGGAAATGAGCCGGGTCCATGAACCAGTGGGAATCGTCATATGTAGTAGACATGTGGTCGGTGAGGGCAGCACGCACGGCGACCTCGACACGCTCGAGAGCATCCATCACCAGCAGTCGAAGCGAATGGTCGAAAACGTAGAGGTCGAGTACGTCGTCGAACGAGGTCTCTTCCCGCATCTGGTGCTCTGCACCGCCCCGCTGGAACGGGATCGTGTACGGCGAGAGTCGGTAGTAGCCAATGTGGCGGACATACCTCGCGGCGCGGTCTCGATCCGGGATCTGCAGCCCGCGATCTGCGAGACGGTCGACAAGTTGTTCGACGCTAAGCGGTGGCTTCTCGTACGGTAGCGATCCACGCGGCCTGGGCGGTCGAGCCATCCAGAGAGCCTCCTCGCGCCGACAGAGAAAATCCCCCAAGTGCGCATCGCGGAGAGGCGTGGGGGATGTAGTGCGTTCACAGTAACACGCGGGGAGGACATCGCGGGTCGATTCCAAAGAGTGTTATCGCACAGTTGGGCATGCGCCCTCCCCGCACGTCGAGCCTCCCCGCACGTCGAGCCTCCCCGCACGTCGAGCCTCCTCGTACGGGCACCGCCCGCAAGGGGATCCCGTCACTCGCGTCGGCCCCGATCATAAGCAGTGCCCGAATACGGATTGTTTGCCAGCCAACAGTGGCTGGGTCACTAGGCGACATGTCCGCTCGTCTGGTGACTGACTTGTGCTCGTTTGACGGTGATGGACAGGAGGGCGGCGATGGCGCAAAGGGCTGCCCCTCCCCACCAGGCGTAGGTGTATTCGCCGAAGACGTCTCGGATCACGCCTGCCCCGAGGGCCGCGATGGCGGCGCCGATCTGGTGTGCGGCGAAGACCCAGCCGAAGACGATGGTCCCGCGGTCGCCGAAGATTTCGCGGCAGAGCGCTGCGGTGGGTGGGACGGTAGCGACCCAGTCGAGGCCGTAGATGATGACGAACAGCACGATGCTGGGGTGGATCGTCCCTGCGAGCAGCCATGGGAGGAGGAGCAGCCCGACTCCGCGGAAGAGGTAGTAGATGATGAGCAGTTTGCGGGGGTCGAATTTGTCGGTGAGCCAGCCGGACGCGATGGTGCCGACGATGTCGAAGACTCCGACGACGGCGAGGAGGCCAGCGGCGGTGGTGGTTGCCATGCCGTGGTCGTGGGCGGAGGGGATGAAGTGGATGCCGATGAGGCCGTTGGTTGTTGCTCCGCAGATCGCGAAAGCGATCGCCAACGCCCAGAATGCGCGGGTCTTGGCGGCGAAGGCGAGTCCCTCGAACGCCCTGCGGGCAGCGCCGCCGGTGATGGGGGCCGGGGCGGTGTAGGTGTCGGAGTCTGCGCCGTAGGGCAGGACACCGCGGTCGGCCGGGTGGTCGCGCATCACGAACCAGACCAGGGGAACCGCTAGGAGCGCGGCGGCCGCTACGACGAGTGACGCGGATCGCCAGCCGGTCGTTTCGGCGAGGAGTGCCACTGGGGGCAGGAAGATGAGTTGTCCGGTGGCGGATCCTGCGGTGAGGATACCCATCACGAGGCCGCGGCGGTGCACGAACCACCGGTTGGAGATGGTGGCGGCGAAGACGAGCGCCATCGATCCCGTGCCGAGGCCGATCAGGAGCCCCCAGAAGATCAGCAGCTGCCAGGAGGCGGTCATCAGGACGCTGCCGCCCGCGCCGAGGGCGACCAGGGTAAGGGCGGTCGCGACGACCTGTCGGACACCGAACCGGTCCATGAGCGCAGCGGCGAACGGGGCGGTCAGCCCGTACAGCAGAAGGTTGACGCTGACCGCGAGGGACATGACGCTTGTGGACCATCCGAACTCTTCGTTCAGCGGCACCATGAGAGCACCCGGCGCGGCGCGGAACCCGGCCGCGGCGAGCAGCGCGATGAACGCCACGGCCGCCACCCACCAGGCCGGATGCACCCTCCACGGGCGCCCGAAGCGCGTGTTAGAGGTGGGGGTTGTCCGGGTCACAGCTGGCTCAGCACGGTGAGGTCGACGTTGCCGCCGCTGGCGATGACCCCGACACTCGCGCCGCGTTCGGGGTGGTGCGCGCCGCTGAGGATCGCGGCCAAAGCGGTCGCTCCGCCGCCTTCCAACCCGATCCGCAACTCGTTCCATGCGGTCCGCTGGGCCGCGTAGATCGCGTCGTCGGTGACTTCTACACGCGCGGCATGGTGATGCGTGACGGTGTCGAACGCGATCTGGCCGACGCGTCGGGGCCCGAGACTGTCGACTGCGGCGCCTCCTACGGTGACGTCGACCGGTGCGCCGGCTTCGAGCGCGGCGCCGAGGCAGCGAGCGGTGGCGGGCTCCACGCCGATGGCCGTGGCGGGAGTGTCAGCCAGTGCGGTGAGGGCGCCAGCGAACATTCCACCCCCACCGACCGCCATCAGCACGGTGTTGAGGTCCGGAACCTGCTCGAGAAACTCCGTCGTGACAGTGGCGGCGCCGGCAACGGTGAGGGGCTGGTCGAAGGGGTGGACGAGCCGCGCGCCGGTTGCTTCCGCGTACGCCTGCGCATGCAGAAGGCTCTCGTCGTACACGTCGCCGACGACCGTGACCTTTGCGCCGTAGTCGGCGAGGCGACGCAGCTTCACGGCCGGGCAGGTGGTCGGGACGAACACGGCAGCGGGCACGTCGAGTGATTGTGCCGCCCAGGCGACGGCTTGGCCGTGGTTACCGCCGCTGGCGGCGACGACACCAACGGCGGGTACGGGTGCGGCGAGCAGGCTGTTCATCGCTCCTCGTGCTTTGAAGGCCCCGGTGATCTGCAGGGATTCCAGCTTCAGCCAAAACGGTGGGTGGCTCGGGCCGAGCTGGTCCTTGCCGATCTCGATGACGGGCGTGCGTCGGACGCGACCGGAAAGCCGGGTGCTCGCAGCCTGGATGTCGTCACGGGTGAGGTGGGTGCGCGCGGGTGCGTCAGTGGTCATGAGCGGCGACCGCCTGCACTTCGATCTTGCACCCGAATGGCAGCGCTCCCGCTTGGAACGTGAACCGGGCCGGAGCGACCGCGACGTCGGGGAACTGGCGACGCCACCAGTCATTCAACGCGGCGTAGTCGCCGATGTCGGCGAGCACGCACTGCACGTACACGACTTCGTCCTGTGTGAATCCGGCGGCCGAGGCGATCTGGATGATGTTCTGCCAGGCGAGCGTCACTTCCTCCTCGAACGTGCCGGGCTGGTACTTGCTGTTCTCGCCGAGGGCGGGCATGCCGCTGATGAAGCAGGTGTCGCCGGTGGTCGTGGCGAGGGCGAACGGGAACCCGGCCGGCAGGCCGGGTCCGGAGAGCGTGCGGGTGATGCTCATAATGCCTCCGGAGTGGGATTCGACACGGCGGTGTGCTGCAGGACCTGGTCCCCGACCGTGGTTGTGATCTGATCGCCGGGAACGAGGTAGCGCTGCGGGTTCGTGCCGAGTCCGACGCCGGCGGGCGTGCCGGTGAGGATGACGTCGCCCGGCAGCAAGGGCAGGATCGCCGACAGGTAGGCGATCAGCTCGGCGACGGGGAAGATCAGATCGGCGGTGCTGCTCTCCTGGACCGTGACGTCGTTGATCGCGCACCGCACGGGGATGTCGTCGCGGTCCTCGAGCTCGTCCGGGGTGACCAGCGTGGGACCCATCGGTGTGAACCCTGGGAAGGACTTGCCAAGGCTGAACTGCGGTGTGCCGGCGGGCCTCATCTGCACGTCGCGAGCCGAGAAGTCCTGCGCTGCGGTGACCCCGGCGACATGGTTCCATGCGGCTTCCGCGGCGACCCGGTAAGCGGTCGTGCCGATGATGACGGCCGCTTCTACTTCCCAGTCGACCGCGTCGGTGTACAGAGTGAGATCCGCGATCGGGCCGGTGATGGACGAGGCGAACTTGGTGAACACCATCGGTTCGGATGGTTCCGGGAAACCCGACTCGATCTGATGTGCGCGGTAGTTCAGCCCGATCGCGAACACCTGCCGCGGCGTGGGTGACGGCGCAGCAGCATCGGCCGCCACGAAAGGCGTCCCGTGTGTGAGCGAGGCTGACGCCTCCCACGACCGGAACTCTTTCCAGTCGTCATACACGGCGGCGGCAGACGGTCCGAAGCGGCCCTCGCTGTGCGAGGCAACGTCGAACGCCATCCCGTCGCGGACAACGCTCGCGCGCCCGTCTATCACTGCAAGTCTCACGATGTCGCTCCTGGCCAGACCATCAGACGTCGGTCGAGGGAGCGCGCTGAGCCAGCCCCCGCCCGAAGGAAATGTTCGCCAGACCGATCTCCGTGATCGTCACGAAAACGTCGTCCGCGCCGACGACGCCGGCAGCGACCAGGTTGCTGTTGATATCCGCGAGCAGCGCCTTCTTGATCTCATCCGTCCGGCCCACCAGGAAGGTGATCTCGATGATCAGCAACTGCTCCGTGTACGCCAGGCCCAGGTAGCCATCGGTGTGTCGAAAATTGCTCGCCGGGAGCTCATTGAAGATCTGGTAGCGGTCTGCATCCGGCACACCGAGATTCGCGACCAACGCGGCCTGCACGGCCGCCGCGATCGCATCCTTCTCCGAGCCGGTGCGACCCTCGAGCAGGTTGACTTTGACGAGAGGCATACGGTCGCTCCTTCGGCTCTTGCGCGGTGTGCGGGGGTGGTCAGATCGAAAGAGCCAGATGACGCAGCTCAGCGGCGGATGTCGCGGTCAACGTCTGCTCGATCTCCGCCTGCGCGCTCTGCCACAGCGGCAGCGCTTCCGCCGTCACCGCAACCGCCTTCTTCGTCAGCACCAGAGCTGCCGCGCGACGGTCCTCGGGTGAGGTCGTCATCTCAACCAGGCCGAGCTTCACCAGCACACGGATGTTGCGTGCCACCGTCGAGCGCTCCAACTCCGCGCGCTCCGCCAGATCCTGAATGCTGATCGGGTCCGCACCCGGGAGCGGCAAGCGACGAATCAGGCTCCACTGCGCGACGTTGATCCCAGCGGGCTCGAGCGCACGATCATAGATCGCCGACGCTCGCCGCGCCGCCACCCGAAGACTCGTGCAATAGCATTCAGTTTCCACAGTACGAGTATATACATGCATTTCGCGCAACGGATACTCCACGGGCCAGCGGCTCCCGCAGAAAACGGGGCAAGCAACTTGAACTGCGCGCACCCACGGCCTGCGCGCCGCGGCAAGAAGCACCTGGCTCGCACCCAAAGGTCGAGATGCCCGCTCACCGTGCCACGTTCGAACACCGCTCGATGAGGGATCGCCGCGAGCCTAACCCACTCGTCAATACGATTAGGCCGTGGCGGGTCATGGCGGTGCATTGAGGGATCCATCGCGACTGCACGACACCTGGAAGTCGCAGCTCCAAAGTGAGGTTCCCGATCTGGCGCGCCTCTACGCGTCGTCCCAGCAAGTCTTTCCGGACAGGAGTCAGGTTTTTCGCGCGCTAAGTGCAACAGAATTCGAGCAAGTCCGTGTCGTGTTGCTCGGCCAGGATCCCTACGATGCCGCTGGCTTAGCGGACGGTCTCGCCTTCTCTCAACCTGGCGCTATCAACAAGAGATCCGCTCTCCACCGGATCTTCTTGAACTTGGAGCGAGACGACCGAACGCCCTTCACGCGCCCGCCGATCGGCGACCTGTCGCCGTGGGCTGATCGCGGCGTACTCCTTCTGAATGTGGCCCTCACCGTCGTGGAGAACACTCCCAAGTCGCACCTGGCGATCTGGAAGCCATTCACGGAGGCTATCCTTCGCAGCCTCGATGACCCAGATCGCGGGATCGCCTTCATCTTGCTGGGAGCCGACGCTGTGGACCTGGCCACGTCCGTCCTTCAGAACGTCTCCGCTGACTCATTTATCCGCGCCGCGCACCCGATGGCAGGATACCCCGGAGATGAGCGACCATTCCATGTCTCCCGCGTCTTCAGTGAGGCGAACGACTTCCTCGGTTCCGGCGATCCAATCGACTGGAACTTGTCGTGAGTATCAGGGCGGTCGGGGCGGCGCTGGACCCCAACAACCCCGGCACGCTAGGGAGCCCTCCCCGAGCATGGCCCAAGTAGGATCGCGCGGTCGGGGTATCAGTTGTCTGCGAGTCCGTCGATGAACGCCCGAAGTTCGAAAGTGAGTGCTTCCGCCGATTCGCCTGTGGCGGACTGAAGACGCCCCATTAGCCACTGAAGGTCACTCCCGTGGCCAGCAGGAGACGGGTGAAATCGAGCGTCAGCGCGCCGTTGTCCTCTATCGTCGCGATGAGCGCATCTCCATCATTAAGCGCCGTCATTGAAGTCTCGAAGGCGGCACGTTGCTCCGCCTCATCGTCGCTCGCGGCGAAGCCGGCATAGAAGTCGATAAGGGTGTGGGCGGTTTGTCGAGTCGCAGCATCCATGTGCCCATCGTCGTGTGCTTTGAGGCACGATGCACGCCCTGCTCCCGAGACTCTCAGCAGCTTGTCGCCCGCCTCGGACGACGCGTGGGCCGCACACGTGTGCCGCGTCCGTCAGCGCTGAGGCCTGTGCCGGTGCGCCACGGATCGAACACATGATCGCATCCATGCATTGACATGCCGGTCGCGAGCCGCCATCTCGGAGGCGATGCCCCGGTACGCTCCCGTTCCGCGCGTCGCCCGACTGAGGATCGCTGGGGCGATCGCCGTGGCCTGGCACATTACGCATGCGCCAGGCCCGTGGGAATGCGATCGTCAACCTCGAAAACACCCTGGACCTGGCCTATTCTGTGCGCAGAGTCTGGAGTAGCTTGAGACAAGCGCTGAATCGCGGAGCCAGCGACGCTCGGAATCATCAGTCCGAATTGGCTGAGACGCAGCCGCACCAGTCCGATCAGGCTTGAGACGCGACAGGTGGAGGGGCTGACGGGAATCGAACCCGCGCTGTCTGCTTGGGAAGCAGAAGTTCTGCCATTGAACTACAGCCCCGTGCGCGTGTGCGCCCGGTCAGCATATCAAGCGGGGCGAGGGTGGAGTCCAGGGCGCACCGGCATCCGACGTCTTGGCTGGCAGGTCAGCGGAGCGGGTCGAAGGGCACCATGATGGGGTCGGTGCGGCCCGTGACGATGCGGTCGGCGAGCAGCTTGCCGGTTGCGGGCCCGAGGACGACACCCCACATGCCGTGGCCGCCCGCGACGTACACGCCGGGTGCGCGTGTCACGCCGACGAGGGGAAGGCCGTCGGGTGTGACGGGTCGGGAGCCCACCCATTCGTCTTGACGGTGGTCGAGGTCGACGCCGGTGAGCAGGGTGCGTGCTTGGTTGATGATCGCCTGGATGCGGCGCGGCTGCAGGGGCTCGTCGGGCCGGCGGAACTCCATGGTCCCCGCGATGCGGAACCGTCCCTGATAGGGGGTGCACGCGATCCGCTGGAACGGCAGATACACGGGGTGCTGCGCGGGCTCGTCGGTCTCGACGGTGAACGAGTAGCCGCGCCCCGCCTGCACGCGCACCTTCACGCCGAGCGGGCGCGCGAGGTGCGGCATCCACGCGCCCGTTGCGATGACGACGGCATCCGCTGTCAGTTCCTCGCCCGTGTCGAGGGTGACGCGCGGGGTTCCGTCGGAGGTGACGGCGGTGACGGCAGCGCCCGTGCGGATCGTCCCGCCCCGTGCGACGACCGCGTCGGCCAGCGCCTGCACGAACGGGCCGGGCTCGAAGAACCGCTGCCCGTCGAGCCGGTACGCGACGGTCACGGCATCCGACAGCTGCGGCGCGAGCTCACGCGGGTGCTCGAGGCGCTCGTACTGCAGGTCCTGACCGTGCCGGATCACACCCTCCAGTTCGCGAAGGAAGCCGCGACTGTGCTCCTCGGCGGCGAAGCCGATGATGAACGGACCCTCGCGGGTCCACGAGTCGACACCGCCGTCGGTGAGCTCGTCGAAGCTCTCCAGCGCGATCCTGTCGATCGGCGTGAGCGCGGCCATCGTGCGATCCCAGGCGCGGTGCGTGCCATGGGCCGCGAAGCGGGCGAGGAACGACCACAGTCCCGCGTCGACGCGGAACGGCACGTGCAGTGCGGCATCCGGGTCGAGAAGCGCCTTCGGCCCGTACGTCCACAGGCTCGGATCGGCGAGCGGAATCGTCTTGCCCGGCGCGAGCCACCCCGCATTGCCCCACGACGACCCGGCGGCGACCCCCGTGCGGTCGACGACCGTCACCTCGACGCCGTGCCGCTGCAGATGCCACGCCGTCGCGAGCCCCACCATGCCCGCACCGATCACGATCGCACGCATCGAGACCTCCATCCACCGCCATCGGGAACACCTGAAGTATGGAAGAAATCACGTCCAGCATCCGCCGACAGTGCGGATTCCGCACCCACATGCGACAAGATCGAGGAAAGTCGTCACGACGGAGGGGCTTTGGGCATGGCGGATGCGGAATCCTTCGCGGCGGACGAGCCGCGGCTCGACGCGACCGATCGCGCGATCCTCGTGCACCTCGAACGCGACGCCCGCATCTCCTACAGCCGGCTCGCGCAAGAGGTCGGGATCGCCGAGTCGACCTGTCACAAGCGCGTGCGCGCACTCCTGGCATCCGGCGTCATCACGGGCTTTCACGCCGAGGTCGACCGCGCGGCCCTCGGCCTGAAGCTCGAAGCGCTCATCTCCATCCGCCTGCACGCGCACGCGCGCGGCGACCTGCGCCGCTTCCAGTCCTATCTCGAGCAGCTGCCCGCGACCCGCCACGTGTACTTCGTCGCGGGCGATCGCGACTTCCTGCTCCACGTCGCCGTGACGGATGCCGCGGCGCTGCGCGAACTGGTCTCCGACACGCTGAGCCTGCGGCCCGAGGTCGCCGCGACCAACACGAGCCTCATCTTCGACCACGCTCCCGGCGGACGCTGACTGCAGCCGACGGGGCGCACACGCGGCCACTACGCTGGTGCCGTGCTGCTGAGTGATCGTGACATCCGCCAGGAGATCGACAACGGACGGATCGGTCTCGACCCGTGGGACCCGGCGATGGTCCAGCCGTCGAGCGTCGACGTGCGCCTCGACCGCTACTTCCGACTGTTCGACAACCACAAGTACCCGTTCATCGACCCGGCCGAAGACCAGCCCGACCTCACGCACCTCATCGAGGTCGCGCCCGACGAGCCGTTCATCCTCCATCCCGGGGAGTTCGTGCTCGGCTCCACCTACGAGCTCGTGACGCTCCCCGACGACGTCGCCGCCCGCCTCGAGGGCAAGTCGTCGCTCGGCCGCCTCGGACTCCTCACCCACTCGACCGCCGGCTTCATCGACCCCGGCTTCTCGGGGCACGTGACTCTCGAGCTGTCGAACGTCGCGACGCTGCCGATCAAGCTGTGGCCCGGGATGAAGATCGGTCAGCTCTGCTTCTTCCGCCTGTCGTCGGCCACCGAGTCTCCTTACGGCTCAGGCCCCTACGGCAACCGTTACCAGGGGCAGCGCGGACCGACCGCCTCCCGGTCGTTCCAGAACTTCCACCGCACCGACGTCGGCGCGTCCGACGCTGGCGCGCGCGGCGCCTGACGCCCGCACACGACAAGACGGCCGCTCCCGAGCTAGGGGGCGGCCGTCTTCGTTCACGGATGCCGGGCGGCGCCGGCCGTGGGATGCCATCGGTGCGGAAGGCTTGTCAGCTCTCGCTGTCGGCCGTCGCCTCGGCGCTGCCGGCCGGAGCGGCCGCCGTCGGGGCGTCGTCACGGGTGCTCTCGCGCCCACGGGCGAAACCTGCCTCGAACCCGCGCTCGAACGCGTGCTCGTGATGGCAGCCGTGGCCGTGGCCGTGGCCGTGGTGGCCGTGGTGGCCGTGGTGGCCGTGATGCCCGTGGCCGTGGCCGTGGCCGTGGCCGTGGCCGTGCGGGCCGTGACCTTCGTCGCCATCCTCTGCGTGGAAGCCGGGGGCGAAGGGCGGCACGAGATCAGGACCGAAGCCGTGGCGCCGACCGAATCGCGGGCCGAACCCGCGGCGCGTGAACCGGCGGCCCGGGCCGAACGGCATCCGCATGCTCTCGTCCCAGCCGAGTTCGCGGGCGATGGCCTCGAGCGATGCGATGGTGGTGCGGTAGTCGTCGGGGGAGACGGCGTCGGCCACTCGCGCGCGGATGCCATCGACGATCTCGGCGAGTCGGGCCTTGGCGGTGCGCCCTTCGTCGGTGAGAGTCCAGACCTCGTCGGTCTTTGTGATCCAGCCGCGGTCTTCAAGGCGACGGAGGCGCTTGCCCCCGCGCTGCAGGCGATCGGCGAGCCCGGGCGCATCGACGCTGCCGTCGATGACGTTGAGCAGCATCCACTCCCGGCGGGACACGCCCTCACCCTCGAGGGCGGTCGCGAACTGGCGGGAGATCAGGTGGTCGGCGGTGCGGAGCCAGTAGCCCAGCGGGCGGCTCTCGTGAGACGTGGTGTTCATGTGTGGGAGTCCTTTCAAAGCGATCCCGTCTGGATTGCGAGGGATATATGTATCAGTGCATGCATATGCAGTGTGACATGTAAATGAGGTGCATGTCAACAGGCATGTATCTTGGAATGGTGACCGACACCCCCGACCTCGACGCCATCGCCACCGCGCTGGCCCAGCTCCGGGGGCGCGCCCCGTTCGGCCCCGGAGGGGCACGCCGCGGCACGCCGCCGTGGGCCGCAGGTGACGCCGAGCACGGCGGCCATCAGCATGAGCACGAGCACGAGCACCCCGGCCACGAACACCGGCCCCACGGGGGCCGTCCGTTCGGCGGTCCCGGCCCGTTCGGGCATGGGCCGTTCGGTCCCGGCTTCGCGCCCGGACCGCACGCCCGCTTCGGCGGCGGCCCCGCCCGGCTGCGGATGCTCGAGGCGCTCGCCGCGGCATCCCACCCGCTGTCGGTCAGCGAGGTCGGCGAGGCGATCGGCGTCGATCAGCCCCGTGCCTCGCGTCTCATCCAGCAGGCGGTGGCGATGGGCCTCGTGCGCCGCGAGGCCGACCCCGACGACGCCCGCCGTACCCGCATCGCCCTGACAGAGGAGGGGGCCCGTGTGGCGCGAGGCTTCCGCGGGGAACGGCGTGAACGCCTGCAGCGAGCCCTCGCCGACTTCACCGACGACGAGCGCACCGAGCTCGCCCGGCTGCTGACGAAGCTCGCCGCCGCCTGGCCCGACGCCTGACCGACTCCGCCTACGCCTTTCGCTCGTGCTTCGGCAGACGCACGAACAGCAGCATGACGAGGCCGATCAGCAGCACGACTCCGATGCCGAGCACGCCGTAGACGATGCCGCCGAACCAGGCGAGAGACAGCGACCACGCCAGCGGCGAAAGGAAAGACGCCACACGGCCGGTCGTCGCGTACAGGCCGAAGATCTCGCCCTGCATGCTCGGCGGGGTCAGTCGCGTGAGCATGCTGCGGCTCGCCGCCTGCGCCGGCCCGACGAAGGCGCACAGCAGCAGGCCGCAGATCCAGAAGACGATCGTGCCGAGGTCTTTCAGCGCGAACACGATGAACGCCATGGCCACGAGCCCCGTCAGCGCGATGACGATGAGATTGCGGGCGCCGATCGCATCGTCCAGACGTCCGGCTGCGATCGTCGACACGCCCGCCACGAGGTTGGCAGCCAGGCCGAACACGATCACCTCGAGGAACGAGAATCCGAACCCCTGGGCGGCCAGCACCGCCCCGAACGCGAAGACCCCGGCGAGACCGTCACGGTAGACGGCGGCCGCCGCCAGGAACCAGAACGTCTGCCGGTTGCTCCGGAAGAGCTTGCGCAGATTCTTCGCGAGCACGACGTAGGCGCCGAAGATGCCGACCTTCTCCGGGCCGCCGTACGCCGGCGATTCCGGCACGTTGCGGAACAGTGGGATCGAGAAGAGCAGCGTCCACACCGCGCAGATGACGGCGACGATCTTGTAGGCCAGCGGGTTGTCCTGACCGAGCCCGAAGAGCACGGGAATGCACACGATCAGCGCGACCACTCCGCCGATGTATCCAAGGCCCCAGCCGAGCCCCGAGACGCGCCCGACCGTCTTCGGCGTCGACACCTCGGAGAGCATGGCGTAATAGCTGACGTTGCCGATCTCGGCGACCACCGCTCCCACCGCGACGGCGAAAGCGCCGAACCAGAAGAACTTCGGGTCGGCCTCGACGAAGAACAGCGAGAACTGCACCAGCGCGATGCCGACGGTCGCGCCCAGCACCCACTTCTTCTTGCTGCCTCGGGCGTCCGCCTGCTGACCCAGCACAGGGGCGAGCAGCAGGATCAGGATGCCGGCCGCGAAGTTCGCCCAGCCCCACCACTCCGACAGATCTGTCAGTCCGTGGCAATACGCCGTCTCGATGTACCGAGAGTCGTTGCAGTTCATGTAGCCGCCGTCGGCGAGCATCCCCGACTCGCGCACCGCCGGATCGAGGAACTGCCGCGAAGTCAGATACAGCGCGATCCAGACGAACGTGAGGATGACCGTGTTGAACGGCTGCATCGCCCAGTCCCACATCGCCCACGACCGCACCTGCGTACGGGGGATGTCGCGCTCAGGCGCAACGTCCTGAAACACTCCGCCGATTGCGCCCAGGGCGCGGGTGTCGCTCGGGATCGGGGGTTTCGGCGTGGCCGGGTTCGGGTTCGGTTCCACGTCGGACATGGGGGGGCTCCTCGGGTGGGGCTGCGGAATCTCGCGACGATGCGGGACGACGTCAGGCTATCGGCGCGAGGCGCCTCTGCGCGCGAGCCACTCGCGGTCGAGGATCGCGTAGCGGCCGGTGTCCGCCCATTCGCCCTTCAGGAACATGTCCTCGACGAAATGCCCTTCGTGCCGCATGCCGAGTCGTTCGCAGAGAGCGACGGAAGCCGTGTTCCGCGGATCGAGCTCGGCGAACACGCGGTGGAGGCCGAGCTCGTCGAAGCAGAAGTCGAGCAGCACGGTCGCCGCCTCGGTGGCATAGCCCTTGCCCTGTGATGAGGGGAGGAGGGTCCACCCGATCTCGGCGGTGAGGTCGTCGATGCTCTTCAGAACGAGGTACATGGTGCCGAGGAACCGGCCGTCTTCCGCTCGGATGGCGGGCTGCAGGTGGTCGTCGACCTCCGCGAGGCGTGTGCGCGCGGCATCCCGCTTCAGCGCGTCGGCCACCTGCTCGCGCGTCCGCGGCTCGTAGAGGAGGTATCGGCACACCTCGGGATCCGACTGCATGGCGTACAAGTCGTCGAAGTCGTCGTCCCGCAGCGGTTCGAGGGTGATGCGCTCGCCGACGAGGCGCGTGAACTCCAAGGGAAGGGGCATGCGGACCATCTTGGCCCGCCGCAGGGCCCTCGCCCAGCATCATCGCCTGCGGACGCTGTTCACAACTCCGGCGATTCCGCTGGCGCGCGGGGCGCGGCCCGGCGAGTCGCACGGCGCGCGACGGAATCTCCGGAGTTGTGAACGCGCCTCGACGACAACCAGGCGGTCGGCGAACGGCCGGCGGTGCGACGGCGCCCGCTCGGCGCCGAGTCCACCGGGCTCTCGGCTCGGTGGCTCGGCGTCGTGGCCGGCGGGTCGCGTGTTCATAACTCCGGCGATTCCGACGGGTGGGGGCCCGGGTTCGGCGTGTCGCGCGGCGCAGGACGGAATCTCCGGAGTTGTGAACGCGTCGCGGGGGCGCCCAGACCGAACGCGCAACGGCACAGGCGCCGACTGCTCGACCCAGCGGCCACCCCGAGCTGCGGCCACCCGGAGCCGCGGCCACCCGGAGCCGCGGCCACCCGGAGCCGCGGCACGGCCGGGTCGAGGCTCAGCGGGTCGCGCGCTCCAGCAGCTCGAGGATGTGCACATAGCTCTGCCCTGTGGCGCGGGTCATGCCGATCTCGCATGTCCGGTTGCACGAGGCGTGCGCGTCGGCGAGTCCGCGCTCGCCGAGTGCGCTCACCTCCGCCGCCTCGGCCGCCGTCGCCGAGGCGGTGAGCTCGGGATGCAGCATGCCGCGATCGCCGGCGAAGCCGCAGCAGCCCCAGGCGTCCGGGACGGTGACGACGTCGGCGACGGCCGAGGCCACCGCCTTCATCGCGGGGTCGAGTCCCAGGTGCGTCGTCGAGCAGGTGGGGTGCAGCAGGAGCGACCCGACGACCGGATCGATGCTGCCGAGGCGCGGGAGGACGACGCGTTCGACGAAGGCGACGGAATCCTCGACGGGGCCGTCGAATCCGGCGTCGGCGAACATCTTGTGGAAGCCCTCGGTGCAGCTGGCGGCGTCGCTGATCACGGGGAGCGATCCGTCGCCTGTGGCCTCGCGAACGGCGGCGACGACGCGCGCGCTCATGACGTCGCGGCCGCCGGCGAAGCCCTTAGACGTCCAGGGTGTGCTGCAGCACATCGACTCGATGCCGGCCGGCACGATGACACGCACGCCGGCCCGCTCGAGCAGCAGTGTGAATGCCTTCGTCGCGCCGACGCCGTCGCCTTCGGGACCGAACATGCTGTTGACGCACGCGGGGAGGTAGACCGCCACGGGCGGCTCGTCGCCCGAGCCGAGCGTGCCGGTGAGGCTGCGTCGGTTCACACCGCCGCGGGGGAGCGCGGGGTCGTACTCGGGAACCGTGTCGTCGCCGAGGACAGCGCGGGCCGCGCGGGTGACTCCGCGCACGAGCCGGCCTGGGGCGGCAGAGGCGACGGTCAGCGCGGTGGCGCCGGCGCGCGTGACGGGACCCCACGCCTGCGCCGCCGCCTTCCAGCCCGCTGCGGGGATCGGCGCGGCCGCCTCGCGCCGCAGTCGCTTGACCAGCTGTCCGGTGTCGATCTGCACGGGGCAGACGGTGCCGCACATGCCGTCGACGGCGCAGGTCTGCACGCCGTCATAGGTGTAGTCGCGTTCGAGCTCGGCGACGGTGGCGATGTCGCCGGCGGCCTCGGCGCGCGCGATCGCGCGGCGCGTGACGATGCGCTGGCGGGGCGTGAGCGTCAGGTCCTTGGAGGGGCAGACGGGTTCGCAGTAGCCGCACTCGACGCAGCGGTCGGCTTCCTGCTCGATCGGCACGGTCGGCTTGATGTTGCGCAGGTGCGCGCCGGGGTCGTCGTCGATGACGACGCCCGGGTTCAGGATGCCGTGCGGATCGCACAGGCGCTTGATCTCGCGCATCACGTCGTAAAGCTCGTCGCCGTACTGGCGGCGCACGTAGGGTGCCATCGCTCGGCCGGTGCCGTGCTCGGCCTTGAGGTTGCCGCCGGCGCTGAGGACGACGTCCACCATGTCCTCCGTGAAGCCGCTGAGGCGCCCGAGCGCGTCGTCCGTCTCGAACCGGTCGGTCAGCATGAAGTGGATGTTGCCGTCCTTGGCGTGGCCGAAGATCACGCTGTCGCGGTAGCCGTAGCGCTCGAAGAGCCCCTGCAGCTGCGCGCAGGTGCGCGCGAGCGAGGGCACGGGCACGACGATGTCCTCCAGCAGCGCGGTGGTGCCGGCGGGTCGCGCCCCCGCGATCGAGGCGTAGAGGCCTTTGCGGAGCTTCCAGGCGGTCGCGCGGGCCGCGGGGTCGGGCGAGAGCGCGGCGGCCGCGCGCAGCGGCTGTTCGGCGAGCACGCCCATGCCGCGCGCCGCGAGCGTCTCGAGTTCGTCGGCGTGGTCGGCGTGGTACTCGATCAGCAGCGCGGACTCGTTCGTCACGTCGAAGCCGAGGATCTCGGCGGGCGCGCCGGGGAGCGACTGGCCGACGCGGATGCTGGCGGCATCCATGAGCTCGAGGGTCGCCGCACCCGTCTCGACGAGCTGCGGGAGGGCCTGCGTCGCGTCGTCGATCGTGCGGAACAGTGCGAGGCCTGTGGTCGTCCATGCTTTGGTGGGGACGGTGCGGAACGTCGCTTCCGCGACGAAGGCGAGTGTGCCTTCGCTGCCGATGATCAGGTGGGCGAGCGCTTCGACGGGCGAGTCGAAGTCGAGGAGTGCGTTGATGCCGTAGCCCATCGTGTTCTTCATCGAGAACTGGCGCTCGATGATGCGCACGGATTCGGGGTTCGACCGCACGCGGCGGATGAGGCGCTCGAGGCCGTCGTACAGCTTGGGCTCGGCTTGACGCAGGTGTGCGTCGGCTCCGGGTGCGGCGGTGTCGACGACGGTGCCCGACGGCAGTGCGAAGACCATGGACTCGAGCGTCTGGTAGGTGTTCTCGGTGGTGCCGCAGGCCATGCCGCTGGAGTTGTTCGCCACCACCCCGCCGATGGTGCACGCGGCCTCGCTCGCGGGGTCTGGACCCAGCCGGAAGCCGTGGCGCTGAAGGCGCGCGTTGACCTGACGCACCGTCGCGCCCGGCTGGACGCGCACGCGGGCGCCGCCGTCGAGCACGTCGATCCGGCGGAAGCGGCTGCGCGTGTCGACGAGCACGCTGTCGCTGCTCGCCTGTCCCGACAGGCTCGTGCCGCCGGAGCGGAAGGTCACGGGCGTCGCGGCCGCGTGTGCGGCGCGCAGGACCGCCGCGACCTCGTGCACGTCGGAGGGGGTCGCGACGGCGTGCGGGGTCAGCAGGTAGTGGGACGCATCGGATGCGGCGGCGACGCGGTCGATCAGTCGTGTCGAGACCGCCGCTCCTCCGTCGAGGGCCGCGAGGAACGCGGTGGGCGCGGTGGTGTCCGCTCGCTTCACGGCAGCACTCCCTCCGAGTCGGACGCCGACGTCAGCGGTCGCCGGCGACAGCGGGCGTGTTCTTCTCGATGGCGACCCGCAGCAGGCCGCCGGCCTCCTCGAGGGAGGTCGTGGTGCGCGCGGGGTCGATGCCTGTCATCACGGTGAGGATGGCACGCTTGACGCTTCCGCCGACGGCGTCGAGTGCGGCCTCGGCCCTGGCGTAGTCGCAGTCCGCGAGCAGCGCGACGGTGCGGATCGACCGCGCGCGCAGCTTGTCGTTGGTGGCCTGCAGGTCGACCATGACGCCGCGGTAGGTCTTGCCGAGCTTGATCATCGTGAGCGTCGAGAGCATGTTGACGACGAGTTTCTGGGCGGTGCCTGACTTCAGGCGCGTCGAGCCGGAGATGAACTCCGGTCCGACGACCGTCTCGATCGCGATGTCGGCGATGCGTCCGATGGCGGAGTTCGCGTTGGCGGCGAGGGCGATCGTGAGGGCGCCGCGGGCGTGCGCCATCTCAAGCGCCCCGCACACGTAGAGCGTGCGACCGGAGGCCGAGATGCCGACGACCACGTCGTCGGCACCTAGTCCGAGGCGCTCGAAGTCGTCGGCTGCGCCCTTGGGGTCGTCCTCGGCGCCTTCCACCGCGGTGTGGATCGCGGTCGGGCCCCCGGCGATGAGTCCGACCACGAGCTCGGGCGGTGTGCCGAAGGTGGGCGGGCACTCGCTTGCGTCGAGGATGCCGATGCGGCCGGCCGTTCCCGCGCCGACGTAGATCAGGCGGCCGCCGCGGCGCATGCGCTCCACGATGGCGTCGACGGCCTGGGCGATGTCGTCGAGGCTCTCGGCGATCGCCTGCGGCACGCGCAGGTCGTCGGCGTTCATCGCGGCCACGAGGTCGCGCGTGGGGAGCGCATCGAGGTCTTCGCGATCCGAGATGATCGACTCGGTCGTCAGCGTGTCGAGTTCGACGATGATGTCGCGCAGTCGCGCGGAGTCAGCCTGCACGATAGATGAGCCTTTCGTGGGGGAGGTCGGTGCGCAGCGCCGCCGTCGCAGCGCCGGACATGGCGGAGGCCGCGGCTGCCTGCGGGCGCAGGTTCGCGGCGAGCAGTGCGGCGGTCAGGCGTCGCCGGAATCCGTCGTGCCCGGAGAGGCCGCCGATGAGGGCGACCGCCGAGCCGGCGTCTGACGCGGCGCGCGCGGTGGCGGTGAGGGCGTCGACGGCCCGCTCGACGATGTCGGCGGCGACGGCGTCGCCGTCGTCCGCGGCGTCGAGCACGAAGGGTGCGAAGCGCGCGACGGCGGCGACCGGCTGCTGCTGTGAGGCGAGCCAGGAGACGGAGTCGGCGCTGTCTGTCAGCGTCGACCAGAGTGCGGCGAGGGCGGTGGAGACCCCGCGGTCGCCCGCACGCAGAGCCGCTCGCATGCCCTCGCGTCCGATCCAGTAACCGCTGCCGTGGTCGCCGAGCTCGGGCCCGCGTCCGTCCGCGAGCCGGGTGGAGCCGTCGGGGAAGACGCCGAACGCCACGGCGCCGGTGCCGGCGACCAGGATCGTGCCAGGGCCTCCGTCGAGCGCGCCGAGGTGCGCCGTGACGACGTCGGACGTCACGCATGCCGCCCCGCGTCGCAGCTCCGCGACGCGGTCGGCGAGGGCCTGGGCGGCGTCGGGTGCGCTGAGTGCCCCCGCGACGCCGATGGCTGCGGCATCCGATGCAGGGTCTTCGAGGAGTTCGGCGACGGCCTGGATCCGCTCGATTGCGTCGGCGACGCCGCGCGAGGCGGCGAGCCCCGCGATGCCCGGGCCGGACGCGACAGGGCCTACGACGCCGTCACGGCAGACGGCGACACGCGTCGTCGACTTGCCGATGTCGGCGACCAGAACCGAGGGTGTCATGGGATCCTTCGAGCAGATCGTGGGCGGATGAGTGTCGTAGGCGGATGAGTGTAAGAACTCTACACCTTGTCGCACTTCAGCGTAATCTCTTTCCATTCGCGCACGCCGGAGCGCGGCGCAATACTGACCCTGGAGGTGCGATGAGCATTCAATCGACGATCGACAGCGCGGCGGAGACCCTGTCGCCGTCGCTCGCGCGGGTCGCGAACTTCATCCGCGCACGGCCCGCGACCGTCGTCGACTCCACGATCAACGAGCTCGCCGACCTCTGCCAGACGTCCGTGGCCTCCGTCGTGCGGTTCTGCCGCGCCATCGGCTTCAACGGGTATGCGCAGCTGCGCATGGCCCTGGCGTCTGAGCTCGGCAAGGAGAGCGCCCAGTACGGCGACGGCATGAGCTTCGGCTCCGACATCACTGACGAGGACTCCCTCGAGGACATCGTCGGGAAGATCCGGTCGCGCGAGATGCTCGCCATCGACGAGACGCTCACGAGCCTCGATCTCGCGGCGCTCGACGCGGCGGCCTCGCTCATCGACGGCGCGAGGCGCATCCTGCTCTACGGCGTCGGCGCGAGCCAGTTCATCGCGACCGATCTCGGGCACAAGCTCCTGCGGATCGCGAACCCGGCCTTCGTGCTGAACGATCCGCACGAGGCGCGGGCGTGCGCCGCGCTTCCCGTGGAGGGAACGGTCGCGATCGCCTTCTCGCATCGGGGTGAGACGGTGGAGACGAACCGCTTCGTCGAGATCGCCCGCGAGGCGGGCGCCGCGACCATCGGGCTCACGAGCGTGCGAGACTCGAGGCTGGGGCGCGAGGTCGACGTCGTACTGACGACCCAGGCCCGCGAGACCGCGTTCCGGGCGGGTGCGATGGTGAGCCGCATCGCTCAGCTCGCCGTCGTCGACTGCCTCTTCACGGCGGTCGCGCAGCGGCAGTACACCGAGACGCTCACGGCCCTGCGGGTCACGCGGGCCGCGACCGCCGACGGCTCGTCCGACCGCTCGTGATTACGACTATGTAAATCATCTCCGCCAACGTCGCCATACTTGAATATTCTTGTCATACTGGGATACCTTCAGGACGAAACACGTCAGAGAGGACTTCCAGGTGATGTCAGGAGAGGTGACGCTCCGGCGCTTCCGCAGCGGTGATCTTCGCGCGCTCGCGGCGGCATGGACGGAGGCGGCGCCGCAGGACGCCATGACGCCCACGCGTCTGCGCGATCTCGTGCTGCTCGACCGCAACTTCGACGACGAGGGGCTGTTCATCGCCGACCTCGACGGCGACATCGTCGGGGCCTCGTACGCCGTGCGTCGCCGCGTCGCGCACGACGGCGACGACCTCGAGCCCGACACCGGCTGGATCCCGTTCTTCTTCGTCGTGCCATCCGCCCGCGGCAAGGGCCTCGGGCGCCGCCTGCTCACGGCCGCCATGGACTGGCTGCGTGGCCAGGGCCGCTCGAAGGTCGTCTTCTCGGCCTACACGCCGAACTACGTCCTGCCCGGTCTCGACGCCGACCGCTACCCCGAGGCCTTCGCCCTGATGTCCTCGCTCGGCTTCGAGACGATCGAGCACCCCAGCGCCATGGACCGCACGCTCATCGGCTACCGGATGCCCGAGGAGGTCCGCACCCGCGTCGAGGAGCTTCGTGCGCAGGGCTGGTACCTCGGCCACCCGGAGTCCGACGACCTGGTCGCGCTCATCAAGCTCGCCGGCGGCGAGTTCAACTCCGACTGGGCGCGCGCGATCCGCGAGGGCGTCTCCGCGGGCCACCTCCCGCTCGAGCGCATCATCATCGCGAAGAACCCTGAGGGCGAGATGATCGGCTGGGCCCAGCACGGCACCTACGAGCAGGTCATCGAGCGCTTCGGTCCGTTCGGCGTGCTGCCGAGCAGCCGCGGCACGGGCCTCGGCAAAGTCATCCTCCACCTCACGATGGAGAACATGACCGCGCTCGGCGCCCACTCGGCATGGTTCCTCTGGGCAGACGAGGGCTCGGTGGCATCCGCGCTGTACGAACGGACCGGCTTCGCCGCGACCCGCTCGTTCCACATCCTCGCTGCGAACCTCTGAAACGGAGACTGAGATGAGCAAGACGGTCATCGCCATCGGCGGACACATCGGCGACACAGAGCTGATGGCCGGCCCCGTGCTGGCCAAGGTGGCACTCGAAGGCGGACGCGCGATCATCATCGACTGCACCTACGGCGAGCGCGGCCACCCGAAGCTGACGCCCAGCGAGTACCGCCCGCAGAAGGTGCGCGAGGCGGAGCACTTCGCCAAGACGATCGGCGCCGAGCTGCACATCCTCGACTACTCGGACGGATTCCTCCCGGACGACGAGGAGGTCGCGGAGCAGATCCAGACGATCATCCGCGAAGCAAAGCCCGACGTCGTCATCACTCACTGGACCTCGTCGATGCACCGCGACCACGAGCGCGCCGCCCAGGCCGCGCTGCGGGCCGTGTTCCTCGCGTCCATCCCGCGCGAGGAGTCAGAGCTCCCCCGCCACACCGTGCCGACCATCCTCCACGCGGAGAACTGGGAGGACATGGACGGCTTCGAGGCCGACACGTACGTCGAGATCCCCGACGAGGCCTTCGAGCGCTGGCTCGAGGGAATCAGCGAGCACGCCTTCGCGCGCGGCGAGACCTACGGCTTCCGCTTCATCGACTACTACAGCGCGCTCATGCAGGTGAAGGGATGCCTCGCCGGCGCCCAGCGCGCCGTCGCCCTCCGTTCCGCGGGCACCGAGAAATTCAAGCTCGCGGGCCCCTGAGCGTTCCACCACCCACCCGAACCAGCGACACCAGAGAAAGGTCGGCAACGACATGAACAGCAGGATCCGCATCGCGGCCGTCGGCATCGCCGTCTCCGCCGTTGCGCTCGCCGGATGCTCCTCCGCATCCAGCGATGACAACGGCGCGGACAAGGGCGACGGCGTCACCATCACCTACCTGACCCACTGGGGTCCGGACCAGGCCTCGCAGCTCGAAGACGCGGCAGAGGCCTTCTCGGCGAAGAACGAAGGCGTCACCGTCGAGATCCAGTCCGTGCCGTTCGACCAGCTCCTCTCGACGCTGGCGACGCAGGGCACGGGCCCGAACGGTCCGACGATCACCAACATCTACACGGCCTGGCTTCCGCAGCTGGCGACCGACGGCATCATCGCACCGGCGCCCGACGCCGTCGCCTCGGCTGTCACCGCCGACTACGCGGCCGGCTTCGCGGAGGCGGCTTCGTTCGACGGCGCCGTCTACGGCATCCCGAACGAGGTCGCGCTCTACCAGACCAACTACAACACGGCGCTGTTCGCCGACGCAGGCGTCGCCGCCGCTCCGACGAACTGGGACGAGATGGTCGCCGCCGGCGAGGCGCTCAAGGCGGCGGGCGTCCAGAACCCCATCGGCTTCATCACCGCCTGGGGCAACGGCGTCGTGCACCCCTTCCTGTCGTTCCTCGCCTCCAACGGCGGCTCCTTCCTCAACGAGGACGGCACCGCGTCCGCCCTGACCTCGCCGGAGGCCCTCGAGGTCGCTGAGCTCTACCAGGAGCTCGCCGCGTCGGGTCTGACCGACGTCACCCTGTCGACGGCGGACGCCAACACCACCGGCCCCTACCTCGACGCCTTCTCGCAGGGCCACACCGGCATGCTCGTCATGGCCAACTGGTGGAAGTCGACCCTCGAGTCGGCGATGGGCGACGGCTTCGCCGACGTCGCCAGCGCGCCCATCCCGGTCGGGCCCTCGGGCGACGTCTCCTCCTCGGTCTCCTACACGTGGGCGACCGTCGTCAGCAGCAAGGCCGCCGAGGCGGAGCAGGAGGCGGCGTGGGAGTTCCTCGAGTTCCTCAACGGCTCCGACTCGGGTGAGGCCGGCTCGTCGGCGATGGGCGACATCCTGATGGGCATGGGCATCCTGCCGAGCAGCTCGAACGACCTCGAGGCGCACGCTGCGACGCTCGACACCCCGTTCCTGAAGTCGTACGTCGACGCGCAGGCCACGGCCACCCCGTTCCCGACGGTGAACGGCATCGCCGAGGCGACGACCGCACTGCAGACCGAGCTCGAAGCTCTGCTCAATGGGCAGAAGGACGCTGCGGCGGCCATGGCCGCTGCGGACGCCGCGGTGAACGCCGCGCTCGACGCCGCCCGGTAATCGACATCAGCATGGAGGGGTGCGCCGTCGCGATGGCGCACCCCTCCCTCTGATCCCCCTCACTCCGACCCGAGGATCCCTCATGGCAGTAGCCGCACCCCCCGCTCCCGTCCGGAGGAAGCTCGCCCGCAGCACGCGGGTGGAGCACTTCTGGTCGGGGCTGTTCCTGAGTCCCACGATCCTGGTGATCGGGGCCTTCACGATCATCCCGCTCCTGATCACGATCTGGATCAGCTTCACGGACTGGTCGGTCTTCCGCCCGCTGGGCGACTGGGAGTTCGTGGGGACGCGCAACTACGAGGCCCTCCTCGCCAACCCCACGCGCGTGCAGGCGATCTGGAACACAATCGCGTACGTCGTGCTCTCGGTGGTGCTCACCGTGCCCCTCGCAGGCCTGGTGGCGATGCTCCTCTACTTCCCGAAGCTCAAGGGCGCGGGCGTGGTCCGCGTCATCCTCTTCGCGACTTACGTCATCCCCACGATCGCCGTCGTCATCGTGTGGGGGAACCTCTACGCTCCCGGCTACGGACCCTTCTCGGCCGTCTTCACCGCCGTCGGCGTGACGCCGCCGGGATGGCTGAGCGATCCGCGCATCGCACTGCTGTCGGTCGTCATCTTCAACGTGTGGCAGATGCTCGGCTACTACGTCATCCTCATCACGGCCGGTCTGACTCAGATCCCCGAGGAGCTCTACGAGGCCGCCAAGCTCGACGGCGCCGGCATCATCCGCCAGACCTGGTCAGTGACCGTTCCGCTGCTCAAGCCCACGCTGCTGTTCGTCGTGCTGATGACGATCGTGAACAGCATCCAGGTGTTCGACCCGATCTTCCTGCTCACGCGAGGCGGCCCCGCCAACTCGACCAACGTGCTGTCGTACGAGATCCAGCGATCCGCTTTCGAGTACGGCAAGGCGGGGGATGCCGCGGCGCTCTCCGTGTCGCTGCTCATGATCGTGGTGCTCGTCGGCGCGATCGTCATGATCATCCGGAGGAAGAAGTGACCACGACCGCCGTCTCAGCCCCCGCGCCCGTCGCTGCATCCGATGTGCCGCGCCGTCGTCGTCCCGCGGTGCGCGCCCGCGCTCAGCGCGTGATCCTGTACATCGTCCTCGTGGGCGTCGCGATCGTGCCGCTCTTCCCGCTGTACTGGCTCGTGATCTCATCTTTCAAGACGCCGCAGGAGTTCTCGCAGATCCCGCCGACCTGGTTCCCGCAGGAGCCCACCACCGGCCAGATGACGACGGCCCTCACCGAGGTGCCGTTCGCGCAGTCCCTGTTCAACAGCTTCTTCATCGCGGGCGTCTCGACGCTGTCCGTGCTCATCACGAGCGTCTTCGCCGGCTACGTGTTCGCCAAGCACCACTTCCGGGGCCGTGACGCGCTCTTCTGGACCATCATCGCGACGATGTTTCTCCCGCCGATCGTCACCCTTGTGCCGCTCTACTCGCTGGTGAGCGCCATGGGCCTGGGCGACAGCCACCTCGGCGTCATGCTCCCGTGGCTGGCCAACGCGTTCGGCATCTTCCTGATGCGGCAGTTCATCATGGGCGTGCCCGACGAACTCATCGAGGCGGCTCGCGTGGACGGCGCCGGTGAAGTGCGCATCGTGCTCCAGTTCGTCGTGCCGCTCATCAAGCCCGCCCTGGTGACCCTCGGCGTCTTCATGTTCGTGTATGTCTGGAACAACTTCCTGTGGCCGGTCACGCTGCTGAAGTCGGAGGAGCTCTACCCCGTCGTGCTGACGGTGAACCGCCTCATGGCCTACACGATGAGCTTCGACTTCCGGAACGTCGTGCTGGCCGGAACGCTCGTGGCCTCGCTGCCGACGCTCATCATCTTCTTCCTGACCCAGCGTGTGTTCGTGCAGGGCATCGCGTCGACCGGCGTCAAGGGCTGACCGACACGACGCCCGCGCCGCTGACGGCAGCGCCCCGCGACCCGAACGGGAGGCGGGGCGCTGCCGCGTGCCGCGAAGGGGGGCGGTCGCCCGCCCGCATCGTTCACAACTCCGGAGATAGGGCGGCGGGGCGGCGGAGGAGCGGCGTGTCGCACTCCCCGGGCTGAAGATCTCCGGAGTTGTGAACGCCGCGGGGGGGCGTTGTCGCCAGGCCGCACCCTCGCCGCCACCCTGAAAAGTTGATATGAGCCGTATCAAGTTCATTTGACACGTCGCGACTCGGGGTTTATCGTGAATGACAGATGAACTTGAGTCCGAGCGACTCAATGTCCGAAAGACTTCACTCCGATCCGCACGGCGGGTCCGTTCCACCCAAAGGAGAAACACATGTCACGTGCAGTGGGTATCGACCTCGGTACGACGAACTCCGTCGTCGCCGTCCTCGAGGGCGGCGAGCCGAAGGTCATCGCCAACGCCGAGGGCTTCCGCACGACCCCGTCGGTCGTCGCCTTCACGAAGGACGGCGAGGTGCTGGTCGGCGAGACCGCCAAGCGCCAGGCCGTCACCAACGTCGACCGCACCATCACGTCGGTCAAGCGCCACATGGGCACCGACTGGAAGACGCAGTCGATCGACGGCAAGAACTACACGCCGCAGGAGATCTCGGCGCGCATCCTCCAGAAGCTTAAGCGCGACGCCGAGCAGTACCTGGGCGACACCGTGACGGATGCCGTCATCACCGTCCCCGCCTACTTCAACGACGCCGAGCGCCAGGCCACCAAGGAGGCCGGTGAGATCGCGGGCCTCAACGTGCTCCGCATCATCAACGAGCCCACCGCCGCGGCCCTCGCGTACGGCCTCGACAAGGGCAAGGAAGACGAGCTCATCCTCGTGTTCGACCTCGGTGGCGGCACGTTCGACGTCTCGCTGCTCGAAGTGGGCAAGGACGACGACTTCTCGACCATCCAGGTCCGTGCGACCGCCGGCGACAACCGCCTCGGCGGCGACGACTGGGACCAGCGCCTCGTCGACTACCTCATCAAGCAGTTCAAGGACACGACGGGCGTCGACGTCTCGAACGACAAGATCGCCCTCCAGCGTCTGAAGGAGGCCGCGGAGCAGGCCAAGAAGGAGCTGTCGAGCTCGACGAGCACCTCCATCAACCTGCCCTACCTGTCGCTGACCGACTCGGGCCCCGTGTCGCTGTCGGAGACGGTCACGCGTGCGAAGTTCGAGGACCTCACCAAGGACCTCCTCGACCGCACCAAGAAGCCGTTCGAAGACGTCATCCGCGAGGCCGGCATCAAGGTGTCGGACATCGACCACGTCGTCCTCGTCGGCGGCTCGACCCGCATGCCCGCCGTCAGTGAGCTCGTCAAGCGCGAGACGGGCAAGGAACCCAACAAGGGCGTCAACCCCGATGAGGTCGTCGCCGTCGGCGCCGCCCTGCAGGCCGGCGTGCTGAAGGGCGAGCGGAAGGACGTCCTCCTCATCGACGTCACCCCGCTGAGCCTCGGCATCGAGACCAAGGGCGGCATCATGACGAAGCTCATCGAGCGCAACACGGCCATCCCGACCAAGCGCAGCGAGACCTTCACGACCGCCGACGACAACCAGCCGTCGGTCGCGATCCAGGTGTTCCAGGGCGAGCGCGAGTTCACCCGCGACAACAAGCCGCTCGGCACGTTCGAGCTGACCGGCATCGCTCCGGCTCCCCGCGGCATCCCCCAGATCGAGGTCACGTTCGACATCGACGCGAACGGCATCGTCCACGTGTCGGCGAAGGACAAGGGCACCGGCAAGGAGCAGTCGATGACGATCACCGGCGGCTCGTCGCTGCCCAAGGACGACATCGAGCGCATGGTGCGCGAGGCCGAGGAGCACGCGGCCGAGGACAAGAAGCGCCGAGAGGCCGCCGAGCTGCGCAACCAGGCCGAGACCCTGTCGTACTCGATCGAGAAGCTCATCAAGGACAACGAGGACAAGCTGCCCGAGGACGTCAAGTCGTCGGTCCAGGCCGACGTCGACGCGCTCAAGTCGGCTCTCGCCGGTGACAACGACGACGCGGTCAAGGATGCGTTCGACAAGCTGAACGCGTCGCAGACCAAGCTCGGCGAGGCGATCTACGCCTCCGCGCAGGCAGAGCAGCCGGCCGACGCCGGCGCCCCGGCTGACGGCGACGCCGCCGGTGCGGCATCCTCTGATGAGGACGTCGTGGACGCCGAGGTCGTGGACGACGAGGACGAGGGCAAGTAAGCATGGCGAACAAGGACTTCGAACAGCCCGACGACGGCGACGAAGTCTTCCGCGAGGAGGGGTCGGAGGCTCAGGTCTCCGACCCCGACCCGCAGGAGGACCAGAATGCCGGCTCGGGCGACGAGACGAACGACGATGACCAGCGTTCCGAGGCGGATGCCGACGAGCTGACGGTCGATGACATCCTCGGCGCCATGCAGACCGACGAGGCCGCCGTGGCGGAGGCCTCCGACGAGGAGCACGATCTGCTGCTCGATCTGAAGCGTCTGCAGGCCGAGTACGCGAATTACCGCCGTCGCACAGAGGAGCAGCGCGAGATCGAGATCGAGCGCGCCAAGGGCTCGGTCGCCAAGGGGCTGCTGCCGGTGCTCGACGACCTCGATCGTGCCGAGAAGCACGGCGACCTCGAAGAGGGATCTCCGCTCGCCGTGATCGCCGAGAAGCTGCGCGGTGTCGTGGCCCGTCTCGGCGTCGAGCGCTATGGCGAGGCCGGCGAGCCGTTCGACCCGCAGCATCACGAGGCGATCTTCCAGGCGCCGACTCCCGGCACGGAGGTGCCGACGATCCTCGAGGTCGTCGAGGTCGGCTACCGGCTGGGCGCCAGCGAGCTTCGCCCCGCGAAGGTCGTGGTCGCCGTGCGCGCAGAGTGAGAAGAGGGGAGGGATATGGCCAGTCAGGACTGGTTCGAGAAGGACTTCTACAAGGTCCTGGGCGTCTCGAAAGACGTCACGGATGCCGAGCTGAAGAAGGTGTACCGCAAGCTGGCTCGCACGTACCACCCCGATTCGACGCAGGGCGACCCGCAGGCTGAGGCCAAGTTCAAGGAGATCAGCGAGGCCTACTCGGTGCTCTCCGACAAGGAGCAGCGGGCCGAGTACGACCAGATCCGAGCGATGGGCACGGGCGCCCGCTTCCAGGCGCCCGGCGCGGGCGGCGGCTTCGAAGACGTCTTCAGCCGCTTCAGCCGCGGGCCGGCCCCCGACTTCGACGACCTGTTCGCGATGTTCGGCGAGCAGGGAGGTCGGTTCGGCTCCGGCCGCTTCGGGCAGTCGAGCGGCGGCTTCCGCGGCTTCGGCGGTCCGCAGCGCGGCGCCGACGTCACGGCGCGCACGACCCTCGACTTCCAGACGGCGGTCAAGGGCGAGACCATCTCGCTTCAGGGCGAAGACGGCAAGCCGTTCAAGGTGAAGATCCCCGCGGGTGTCGCCGACGGGCAGAAGATCCGACTGCGCGGCCGCGGCCGCCCGTCGCCCGATGGCGGCGAGCCCGGCGACATCGTCGTGACCGTGAAAGTGAGACCGCATCCGGTGTTCACCCGGGACGGCCTGAACCTGCGGGTAACCGTGCCGGTCACCTTCACCGAGGCGGCGCTCGGCGCGACGATCGAGGTTCCGACGCTCGGGGGCGATCCCGTCAAGCTGCGGGTCGCGCCCGGCACCCCTTCGGGGCGGGTCCTTCGCGTGAAGGGCCGCGGAGTGGCATCCTCGAAGGGCACCGGCGACCTGCTCGCCGAAGTCCAGGTCGTGGTGCCGTCGCACCTCGACGACCGTGCGCGCGAAGCGCTCGAGCGGTTCCACGAACTGGAGCCGAAGGAGAACCCGCGCGCTGAGCTGATGCGCAAGGCCCGGGAGTGAGTCATGGCTGACGAAGTCGACGAGGAGACGCCGATCTTCGCGATTACCGTCGCAGCCGAGCTGTCGGGCATGCACCCGCAGACGCTTCGTCAGTACGACCGTCTCGGGCTCGTGGTCCCCGGCCGCACGCAGGGCGGATCGCGCCGATACTCGCTCCACCACGTGAAGCAACTGCGCGAGGTCGCCGCCCTGTCGGCCGAGGGCATCAGCCTTCCCGCCATCTCGCGCATCATCGAGCTCGAGAACCAGGTGCGCTCGCTGCGTCGCCAGGTGAGCGACCTCGAGCAGCGTCTGCGCGACGAGATCGATCAGCGCCGTGGCGCGCGCATCTTCGCGGCCGGCGCGACCGGCTCGGTCGTGACGCTGCGCCACGGCACGCGCGTGCGCCGCGCGACCGAGGTGGTCGTCTGGCGTCCGCCCGAGACCCGCGTCGCCGACGACGGCAGGGACTGACCGCCGGGCTCGACGTCAGTGCGGAGATCAGTCGAGCGGCTCGACCGAGAAGCGGAACGCGGCGCCCTGGCGGAACGGCTCGACGATCTCGAAGTTCTCGTAGGCGACGCCGCCGGGGATGGGTGACACGCTCGCCCAGTACGCCCAGCGCCCGTTGACGCGCACCTCGAGGTCGGGATGCGGGTCGTCGACGCGCCAGCCCTGCACCGCCCGGCGGCCTTCGAAGTGCCAGTGCGGGTTGGTGTCGTCGGAGTAGGTCACCGCGACCGGGTCGTCTTCGTCGCCGACTGCCGTCACGATCGCGGCGTCGCCGTCGCGGCGCAGCTCCGACAGCGGGAAGCGGCCGTGCTCGGTGAAGTCGGTGCGGTCGAATCCGGGCCACAGGTCGCGCGGGTGTACGACGCGGTCGGCCAGGTGCAGGTGGCGCAGGCGCGCCCAGTTGCCCATCGTCGCGGTGAGGACGAGGTGCTGGAGCGGCACGGAGTCGTCGTGCGTGAATCCGGCGACCTCCACCTCGTGCGGCCGGTCGGCGCGGAAGCGCACCCGCACGGCGACGTGCGCTCCGTTCTCGAGGCGCTCGACGCCGATCCACACCGTGAGGCGCTCGATGCCGTCGACCTCGTCGACGACTCCGCGCGCGGGGGAGAGCGCCTCCCCAACGGCTGCGGCTGCGTCGAGCGAATCGGCTGACCAGAATCTCTTGCCGTTCGCCCCGGGATCGAGCGTGCTCGGCTCCAGCTCCGAGAACCCGCGGACGTCCGTCCCCGACGGGACCGGCTCGACCGCGATGAAGTTCACGAGCCGCTCGCGGGGGTGGTCGAGGTAGGGCGTGTAGATCCGCAGCAGGCCGCGCGGACCCGGCAGGGGATGTAGCCCGATGTGGATGCCGTCGGCATGCCCCCATCGTGGCTCGGCCAGGGCGGCGTCGGCGGGCCGGAGCCATCGTCCTTCGACCACGGCCTGTGCAGCCCGTTCGACCGGGTGTCGATCATGGGATGCGTTCGCGGTCACGGGTCCTCCTGGGCCTCACTGCGCATGGAATCGATTTCATGCTAGCGTGCCCGAATGCGCGCACCACAGGCTCGTCCGACCGTATCCGCGTCGCCTGCGCCGGCCGCCTCGCCGAGGCGCGGCGCCGTCGCAAGACGCCGTACGGGGACCGCTGCGTCGCTCGCGCTGCTCGGTCTGCTCGCCGCGGGATGCGGCCCCTCGGGCGGAGGAAGCGGCGCCATCGCGCTGGACCCCGACTCCGACAAGCCGTTCGTGCTGGCGGGGGTCGAGGACGTCACCGAGATCGCCCAGCTCACGGGGCCCGACGCGATCAACGACACGGCCTCGGTGGGGGTGGCGGGGACCGATCTCGGCTGGATGACGACGGTCGGCGAGCGCACCTACTTCTTCTTCGGCGACACCTTCGGTGACCGGGCGCCGGACTCCTACGGCGGCCAGGGCGGCTTCTGGCGCTCCAACGTCTCCGCGTGGACGACGGATGACGACCCCTCCGACGGGATCACCTTCGACGGGTGGGCGCCGGTCGACGAGGTCGGCCTCGCGGCGGCGATGGTCGAGGGGGATCACGACGCGAACGACGGCTCGGGCGAGGTCACGAAGATCCCGACGGGCGGCTTCGCGATCGGCGAGACGCTGTATCTGTCGTACATGTCGGTCTCGTTCTGGGGCGAGCCGGGGGCGTGGGATGCCCGTCATGCCGCGCTTGCGAAGTCCACCGATGCGGGGAAGACCTGGACGGCGCTGGAGTCCCCGCAGTGGCCGGGCGACTCCAACTTCATCCAGGTGTCGGCTGCGCACGTGAACGATGCCGGAACCGACTACGTGTACCTGTGGGCCATCCCCTCGGGGCGCTTCGGTGACGTGCAGCTCATGCGGGTGCCGGCGACGGAGGAAGCGGTCGAGGATGAGTCCGCCTATACCTACTTCGCCGGAACGGACGAGGACGGCGGGCCCGTCTGGAGCGGCGCCATGGACGATGCCACGAGCATCATCACCGGCACCATCGGCGAACTGTCGGTGATGTGGTCCACGTATCTCGAGCGCTGGATCATGACCTACTCCGATGGGGGCAACGCCTACATCCGCGAGGGCGTCACGCCCTGGGGGCCGTGGGGTGACCCCATCGAGATCGCGGCGCAGTCCGAGTACCCGGGGCTCTACTCGCCGTACCTGAATCCGCGGTACGTGAGCGACGATGGCCGAAGGGTGTATTTCTCGATGTCGCTGTGGGGGCCGTACAACGTGTTCTGGTTCTCGCTCGACCTGATGCGCGCCGACTGAACGGACCTTGCACGTCGGCGGCGACCCTGCGCGCAACGAGATCGCCGGTGCGCCCGATTGCACTTGAAATCGATTTCGCCTAGTCTGTCGATCGACGAGGTCAAGGGCGATCCGCTCGCACGACCCGCCTCGGCACCGCATCGACGGCGATGCCGGACACAGCAACGACGCATGGGTGCGTCGGGTTCCTGAGGAGGAGCGAATGTACATACGGAAGGGTCGGCTCGCGTCGGCTATGGTCGCGACGGTGGCCGCGGGGGTGCTCCTCGCCGGCTGCTCGGCCGGGGGCGGCGACAACACCGGCGACGCCGACGGCGGCGTCACCACGATCCAGTTCTGGCACCGCACGTTCACGCCCGTCGAGAACGAGTGGTACGCGGACATCGTCAAGAAGTTCAACGCGGCGCAGGACGAGGTCAAGGTTGTCGACACCGAGGTGCCCGCCGACGCGTGGGACCAGAAGATGAAGGCCGCTCAGGCCGCAGGCAAGGCCCCCGACATCTACACGCACCCGGGCGCGATCCAGGACGCCGTCAATGCGGGCCAGCTGCACGAGCTCAACGGCATCGTCTCCGACGACGCGCTGGGTCAGATCATCGACGCCGCCAAGCCCGTCTCGGCGGTCGGCGACAAGTTCTACGCGTACCCGCTGCTGCTCGAGCCCCAGACCGTGCTGTTCTGGAACAAGGACCTCGTGAGCGCTGCCGGTATCGACGCCGAGGCCGGACCCACCACGTGGGACGAGCTGTTCGAGGCGTGCGAGGCCATCAAGCCCACGCTCAAGGACGGCCAGTACTGCATCTCGCCCGCCGCCGATGCCCCGACGTTCGCGTGGTCGAGCGTGGGACAGCAGTACAACTTCGCCGGTCACACCGCGCTGTCCGATGACTGGTCTGCTCCCAACATCGCCGACTCCGGCTACGCCGACCTGATGACGAACTACAAGAAGCTCTGGGACGAGGGCTACATGGCCAAGCAGGCACTGGCCGCATACGTCGAGGGCAAGGACTTCGGCGAGCAGAAGGTCGCCTTCAAGGTGTCCGGCTCGTGGATGATGTCGGAGATCGGCTCGGACTACCCCGACCTGCTCGGGAAGACCGGCATCGGCGCCTTCCCCGACGCGACCGGTTCGTCGGGCCGCACGGCCACGACCCTCGGCAACTTCAAGTGGGTCGTCGACGCGAAGACGAAGAACGCCGAAGCTGCCGGTGCCTTCCTGGAGTGGGCGATCGCCGGCGACCCGGAGAACCTCGTGCCCTTCTTCGTGAACACGCAGTTCACCAAGGTGCCGGTGCGCATGTCGGTGCAGGATGCCGTCGCGGCCAGCGACGAAGCGGCCGACGCCCCGTGGTCGAGCGTCATCGTCAACGAGATCGCCCCGACCGCCATCCCCGAGCCGACGTACCCGTGGGAGGTCTCGCTCGCGGTGGGCACCGCGATGGAGTCCGTCATGAAGGGCGCCGCGACGCCCGAGGCTGCGGTGAAGACCGCGGAGGACGCCATCAGCAAGGTGATCCAGCAGCAGGATCTTCCGAGCAAGGCGCCCAGCAACTAGCGTCTGACTGGCTTGGGGGCCGGTGCCGCCGGCCCCCAAGCCCGTGAATATCGATGGGAATCAAGACATGACCGGTAGCCAGCAGCTGGCGATGACCGCGACCGAGGCGGTGCTGATCCCGCCCGGGCGGCGAGCCCGGAAACGAAGCGCCAATGACAAGCGCCGGGGGCGCCGCGACGGGAACATCGCCTACCTGATGCTCCTGCCGGCCGTCGTCATGCTCGGCATCTTCGTGATCTGGCCGGCCGTGTACGCCGGTTTCCTCTCCTTCCAGGAGTGGAGCTTCTATAAGGATCCGGAATTCGTCGGCTGGCGCAACTACGTCAACGTGCTGACCGACCCGCTCTTCTGGGCCGCTATCGGACGCGGCTTCACGTTCGTGCTCATGACCGTGCCGGTGATGCTCGTGCTCGCCTTCCTGTTCGCGAGCCTCGTCGTGGCCGTCTCCCGCCGCTTCGCCGGGCTGCTCAAGGTGAGCATCTACATCCCGACGATCATCTCGGCGGTCATCGCGTCGATCATCTTCGTCCTCATCTACGACTACTCCGGCGGTCTGCTCAACGCCGTCCTCGAGGGGTTCGGCATCGACCCGGTCGCGTGGATCGGCGACCCCGCCTGGGCGCTCCTGGCGATCGCGGTCCCGGCCATCTGGCTCGGCATGGGACTCACGTCGCTCATCATGGTCGCCGGCATGGTCGACATCCCGGGCGAGTACTACGAGGCGGCCGCGATAGAGGGCGCCAACTGGTGGCAGAAGACGTTCTTCATCACGATTCCGCAGCTGAAGAACATCGTCCTTTACCTGCTGATCACGGGCTTCGTCGCGGCGATCCAGCAGTTCGAGCTCCCCCTCGTGATGACGCAGGGCGGTCCGCTCGACTCGACGACCCTCCCGAACCTGTTCATCTTCAACCACTTCCGCAACGACATCAACGCGGGCTACTCCATCGCCGCCGCACTGCTGCTGTTCGTCGTGCTCGGCAGCGTCTCGGCGCTCGTGTTCAAGTTCGTCAATTCCGAGAGGCTGGTGGACTGAGATGACCATCGTCCTGGAAGACACTCCGCTCACCGTCGCGCCTGAGCGCACTCCGCAGCGTCGACGCGTTCGCAGCACGAGCTGGTGGCTCTACGCGATCGGCAAGGGGATCGTCGGCGCCGTCTTCGTGCTGCTGGCGCTGTTCCCGCTCGCCTGGATGGTGATCGCCGGCTTCAAGTCGCGCACGGAGGTCATCGCCACGCCCTTCCAGTTCTTCCCCGAGGTGTGGCGGTGGGAGAACTACGTCCAGATCCTCGCCGACCCGACGTTCGCGTGGACGATGGCGTGGACCTTCCTGGGTGCCGTGCTCTTCACGCTGCTGGCTCTGAGCGTGAACTCGCTCGCGGCGTACGCGTTCGCCCGCCTGGAGTTCCGCTTCAAGCGCGCGATCTGGGTGATCGTCATCACGACGATGTTCATCCCCGGCATGACGATCCTGCTCACGAGCTTCATCGTCGTGACCCGGCTGAACATGCTCGACACGCTCGCCGTGCTGGTGCTCCCTGGGGCCGCGAGCGCCGCCACCATCTTCTTCATCCGGCAGTTCTACCTGAGCATCCCGTCGAGCCTGGAAGAGGCCGCGATGCTCGACGGCTGCGGACGGTTCGCGATCTTCTGGCGCCTGTTCCTGCCGCTGTCCAAGCCCCCGTTCGTCGTCATGGGGATCACGTCGTTCCTCGCGTACTGGAACTCCTACGTGTGGCCCATCCTCACCATCACGAGCCCCGAGCGTTTCGTCGTGCAGCAGTACCTCGCGACGTTCCGTTCGGAGCGCGCGAGCGAGCTCGGGCTGCTCATGGCCGGATCGACGCTGGCCGCCGCGCCCGTGATCATTCTGTTCCTCATCTTCCAGCGTCAGATCATCGGCAACATCAAGATGGCGGGCTTGAAGTAGCGCGGGTCGCTTCAGGCCGGGAGGGCGGTGCCGCACGCGGCACCGCCCTTCTGCGTGCGGGGCGTCGCCGGTGGTCCCGGCGTGAAATCGGTGCCGTAACGGCTCGTTGAGGAACTGCGGAGATATGTCGGATTCAAAGACAAAACCGCGCCTCTTGTGACTGAAATCGATTTCCCGTAGAGTGCCGGACAAGCGCTCCGGACGGCGGCGGTCCCCTCGGACACATCGCGCGCCCGTGACCGCACCCGACGCTCCCGTGCGCCGACGATGGCGTACGGGCGAACGCAAGGAGGCACGATGAAGAACCTCTCGGCACGATCGACCGTCGCGCGACGATTCGCGCTCGTCGGCCTGGTCGCCGGCGCCCTGGTCCTGAGCGGCTGCGGCGCGGGATCGCCGGCCGACGACTCGTCCGACGGCGTCACCAAGATCCGCTTCTGGCAGAACCAGTTCTCCGACGAGGACAACGCGTGGTTCAAGGACGCCGTCAAGAAGTTCAACGACGCGCATGACGACGTGCAGATCGAGCTCACGGTCGTCCCCGGCGACGCATGGGACCAGAAGATCAAGGCCGCGCAGGCCGCGGGCACGGCTCCGGACATCTACACGATGAACTACTCGGCCGTCCCGATGAAGGCGCGCAACGAGCAGGTCGCGCCCATCACCGACTACATCGACGAGGAAGGCTGGGCGGACCTCGACGAGCGCTTCCTCGACGCGGTGACGGTCGACGGCGAGCAGTACGCCTACCCGATCTACTACGAGCCGAGCGCGCTGCTGTTCTACCGCACCGATCTCTACGAGGCGGCGGGACTCGACCCGGCAGCCCCGCCCCGGACCTGGGACGAGCTCATCGAGGCCGGGAAGAAGCTCAAGGCGTCCGGCGGCAAGGTCATCCCGTTCCAGCTCGCGCAGAACGCCGTCGAGCTCTCGTGGACCACGTGGGGCGCCCAGTACGGCACGGCAGGGAAGATGCCGATCTCCGACGACTGGTCGACCTCGCAGGCCGCCGACCCGGCCTTCCGCCCGCTGTTCGAGCTCTACCAGAAGCTGTACGGCGAAGGCGTCCTCGCCAAGCAGGCGCTCTCGGGCTACGGCGACGCCGCCCCGCTCGGCCAGGGCAAGCTCGCGAGCATGGCCTCCGGGTCGTGGGCGATCAGCCTGCTGCTGGCCGACTACCCCAAGATGATCGACAAGCTGGCCGTGGCGCCGATGCCCACCGTCGACGGCGACGCCGAGCGCACGACCTCGACGCTCGGCGGGTGGACGATCGGCGTGGATGCGCGGTCCAAGAACATCGAACCGGCCGCCGAGGCGATCGGATGGATGCTCGCCGAGGACCCGGAGATCCCGAAGGACTACTTCCTCAAGACCAAGTTCACGAAGTTGTCGCCGCGGGTGTCGCTCGCAGACGAGCTGGCGCAGGATCCCGAGCGGACGGTCAACCCCTTCTACGACGTGCTGATCGAGTCGACCAAGACCGCCATCCTCGAGCCCACCTATGACTGGCAGGTGAGCCTGGCGATGGGCACCGCGCTCGAGAAGGCGATGCGCGGCGGCGACATCGATGCCGCCATGAAGGAAGCGGATGCCACGATCACGAAGGTGATCGCCGATCTCGGACTGGCGGAGCAGCTGAAGTAGCGCCGCTTCCGGGGGAGGGTCGTAGGGGAGTCGGTGAGACCGGCTCCCCTACGCGTCTGCCGTCGCTGCGACGGCCCGCACGTGCCAGACCTCGAGCTCGGCGATCGAGGTGTAGCGGAGGGGGCCGCCCGGCTCGCCGATCAGGCGTACCGCGTCGGCGCAGACCGGCGCGAAGTCGAAGACGTACTGGTCCTCCTCGAGAGCCGTGAAGTCGGGGGGATACGCCGGGTCGACGGTGAGCCCGTCGACGGCGACCCACTCGCCGTCGACGCGTGCTTCGATGCGAGGGGCCGACGCGAACCAGCCGCCGAGCGAGTCCTTGGGGCCCGGCACGTAGACGACGCGGTCGAACCAGCGAGGCGAGGGCCACTCGTAGCCCCACACGTCGTCTCCCACCCCCGGCCCGAACGCCGAGTCCTCGGCGATGTCACGCCGGCCGTCGTTGAGCACGACCTCCTGGCCTTCGCGCACTCGCGACACGAGCGGCCACGCGTCGTGCTGCGCGAGGTTCCCCGACGAGGGGGGAGCGGGGGTCCCCGAGCCCGGGTCGAACCTGACCCGGCGCAGCCCGAAGCAGTACGCCCGGCCGCCGCGTGCGGATGCCGGCACGAACCAGTTGCTCTGCAGCCATAGGTCGCGCCCGTCGGCGGAGATGAAGCGAGAGGGGATCGTCGGGGCATACCCGCCGTGCTTCGCGAGCGGCGATCGCGGACCGTGCCACGGGAAGTGACCGAAGTCGTGACTGTGAAGCAGTCGCCAGGGGCCCCAGGGCGAGGTGGCCTCGAAGAACTCGAATGTGTATTCGCTCCACGTCGAGTACAGGTAGCGGCCCAGGCCGGGATTCCAGACGACCGACCCTTGCGCGATGCACGTGAAGCCATCGGTCGCCGTCGCATAGGCGCCGCCGGCTCCGGACTCGCCCGGTACGTAGAACCGTCGCTCGTCCCGCAGAACCGGGCGGCGCTCGGCGAGATCACGAGACCAGGTGGGATCTCCGGCGTCCGACATCCCGGCGAAGAACTCCCACTGCGACCGATCCTGCACGGCAGCGGCGGGAACCCGTGCGAGGAAGAGCTCTGTCGGATCGGCGACGAGCCGGGAGAACGAGGTGCGCCAATTGCCGTCGATGCCGTAGGCGTAGACCCACCGGCTGCCGCCGTTGGACTTGCCGAGATCGAGGAACATGATCGTGGTGAAGACGTGGGTCGTGAACATGGGCTCGTCGGGCCAGGTCCACGTTCGGCCGCCGTCCGCCGAGCTCACGATCGTCGCGGTCGGCGCTTCGTCGAAGCCGCCCTCGGCGTCCGGCCGCCGCAGATCCTGCACAGCGAGGTAGAGTTCGTCGCGACCGTCACCGTCGCCGTCGACCGCGACCATGCCGGTCGGCTTGCGGTTGAAGGCCGCGTCGTCCCAGATCGGCGCGACGGCGTCGCCGTCGCTCAGTCGCTCGCCGGTGAGCCCCGTCGCGGGGTCCCCGGCGATGCGGCCCACGACGATGTCGCTCCAGCCCCGGCGAGCGAAGCCGGTGCCGTCGCCGGCGGCGGTGTAGAGCCAGTCGTCATCGGCCCACGCCGTGGGCCAGAGGTCGCCGTCGCTGTCGGTGAGCACCGTGTTGGCCTGGTCCACGTGGGCGACCCGCAGCCGAAGAGGCGCGTCGTCATCCGAAACGGGGGCGCCGTCGATGATCCTCATGAGTGTCCTTCCGAAGGGCGTCTGCCGTCCGCCCGGCGATCGACCCGGGCGGACGGCGGACGCAGTCAGCGCGGCGTCAGCGCCGGATCACCGCGACGTCGTCGACCTGGATCCAGATGTCTCCGCTGTTCGTCCAGACGCCCGCGAAGACCTGCACCGTCTCGCGCGATCCGCTGTCGAAGTCGACGGTGAGCTTGGTCCACGGCCCCACCGAGACGAAGTGCGCCTCCGAGATGACATCACCCGAGGTCGTGCGCGCCCCGAAGAACCCGGCGTCGCTGTTGACCGACGTGCGCACCCATCCGGTGAGGCGGTACTTCGTGTTCGGTGTGACGTCGACGTTCTGCCAGATGTTGCGCCAGCCCTGGTTGTAGCGGACGAAGGCGTTGTGGTCGCCCGAGAACGCGCTGGCCGGGGCCGTGTCGATGCCGCAGTTCGGGGAGCACGCCCACGTGCCGTCGTCGCCGTCGCCGATCGCGCCGGCTCGCTCGAAGCTGGGGTTGGCGACGAGGTTCGGGTTGACGATGCGTCCCTCGCGGTCGATCTGCATGCGCATGAGGTAGACGTTGTACGGGCTCCACTGCGACATCGCGAAGTACAACACACCGTCCTTGCTCCACGGGTGGAAGTAGCCGCCGTAGAGGCCGGGGTAGTCGGCCGAGCTCGCCACGGTCTGCGGCGCCGACCAGGGCCCCTGCGGCTTCTGCGCCGTGCGCATCACGATGTCCTCGCCCGAGAGGGTCATCATCAGGAACCGCTTGCTGAAGGAGTCGTAGTGCACCGACAGCTCACTGACCGGGGCATCGACGACCGGCACGGCATCGGCTTGCTTCTTGCTCCAGGCGCGGCCGTCCCAATAGCGGTACGACGCCTTGTCGAGGAGCTTCCGCTCGGGGACCCGCGCGAGGGACGCGGCGCCGTTCCGGCCGTTCGGCGTTCCGAAGACGTAGACGTGCCCGCCGTCGCGGACGTACGCCTGCATCTGGAAGGGGTCGTCCCCTGCGGCGTTGTTGTGCCACTTCGTGTCGGACACCGTCCAGTTCTCGCCGTTGTCGTCGGAGTAGGCGATGCCCGCGTAGTTGGTGTCCCAATAGCCGGGCTCGCCCCATTGCCTGACCGACATGAACGACATGTACTGCCGCTTGCCGACCGCGATGCCGGCCGTCGGGATCGTCGTCATCTCGTCGCCGTTGATCTTCTTCGACGGGATGAGCTCCTTGGCGGCCCCGGCCCGGGTCGTCGGTGCGCTCTCGAACAGCATGCCGTCCGAGAGGTCGCGGTCGCTCGAGCGCACGAGGACGTTGCTGCGCCAGTGGCCGTTGGGTCCGGCACCGCCTCCCGGTCCCGTCCACGCGTTGCCGAACGTGTCACCGAAAGCGGTGAGGACCGATCCCCCACCGTTGTCCCACATGATGCCGAGGTCGGTGCCCTTGATGTCCCAGCGGCCCCACGTGTTGTTGGGGGCGTCGGGGCCCGTGAGCTTCTCGACGATCGTCACCGGCGTCGGAGCCTCGGTGGCGAGCGCGGGGCTCGCCGAGGCGACCAGTGTGCCGGTGAGCACGAGACCGCCGACGGCGGCCGCTCCTACCCATTTCCTGAAGTGCCTCATCGCACTCCTCCTCTTCGATGTCGGCCCATCCCCGTGATGGACTCGTGTTCGGGTGTGCTGGTCTGTGTTCGCCGGCGGTTCCGCTCCGGCGGGGTCTGAGGGTGCGCCGGCGTCATCCACCCGCCGGGTGCAGCGACAGCTCGCGCAGGCCGAACCAGTACGACGTCATGCCCGCCGGTGCGCAGGGGCAGACGTTCGACTGCACCCACGCGGTGCGGTTGTCGTCGGAAAGGAACTTGGAGGGGATGGTCGTGCCGTAACCGCCGTAGCGGTCGTCCGTCCACGGGTAGGGCCCGAAGTCCTCGGAGAGGAACAGCCTCCACGGCCCCCACGGCGTCGGCGACTCGTAGAACTCGAAGGTCAGCTCCGTCCACGACGTGTAGACGTAGCGGTCGAGTTCCGGCAGGTGCGTGACTCCGCCCAGCGAGATCACCGTGAGGTCGTGTGCTCCCACCGTCTGACCGGCCTCCGATCCTGCGCCCTCGTCCGACGGATGCTGCACCCGCTCGTCGACGAGCACAGGACGCTTGCGATCGATGTCGGACGTCCACGTCGGGTCGGCGTCGCCGGGCTCGCCCGCGTAGAACTCCCACGTTCCGACGTCCTGCACCGAGTCGGTCGGGACCCGGGCGAGGTAGAGCTCGGTCGGGTCGGGCACGGAATCGTCGAACGAGTCGCGCCAGTTGCCGTCGAGGCCGAAGGCATACGCATAGCCGGCGTCGGGTGCTCCCACGGAGTCCTTGCCGTAGTCGGCGAACCAGACGGTCGTGAAGACATGATCGGAGAACATCGGCTCGGCGGTGTCCCAGGTCCAGGTCTCGCCGTGGTCGTCGCTTCGTGCGATCGTCGCCGCAGGCGCTTCATTGAAGTCGAGGCGGAGGTCCTGTACGGCCAGATAGATGCTTCCGCCCGTGCAGAGCATGCCCGTCGGCTTGCGGGTGTACCCCTCGCCCGACCAGACCTGGCCGAGCTCGTCTCCGAACGCGAGCCCCTCTCCCGTGAGGTCGCCCGCGGCCGGATGACCGCTGATGCGGCTCACGACGATGTCGCTCGTCTTGGAGCCGAACCCCGAGCCGTCGCCGTTGGCGGCGTAGAGGGCGTCGTCGTCCGACCAGCAGCTGGGCCAGAGATCGCCGTCGGAGACGCCCACGTGCGTGACGGCGTCGGCGATCTGCGCCTGCAGGGAGGCGCCAGGGAGCGGCTCGGGAAGATCGGGCGACGGCGCAGATGCTCCTGTGCATCCCGCCAGCAGCAGCGCCGGCCCGGCCGCCAGCAGCGCGATCCGCGCCGACCTCAGTCGCGTCGTCATGCCGTCACCGCGCAGAGTCCACGTCGTCCCGGCGTGGTCCGGTCAGTCGCGCGGGGCGCGCGGGGGAGTGGAGCCGAGGTCGGGAACCGGGGCGGTTCCTAGGTGCACCTCCATGTCGTCGGCCGTGGGCGTCTTGGGGCGTCGCGCGGTCGGACGGTCGAGGTAGAACATGGCGGTCGAGGCGATGTCGTCGCGCAGCGGCAGGTAGCGCCACCCGCTGCGCCAGCCGAGCGCCTGGATGTCGACCTTCGGCAGCCCGGTCGAGAAGTGGATGGGGTCGAGCAGGTGCCAGCGGTACATGCCGAACCGCTGCTGCGACACGTAGAGCCCGTCGGGTCGGATGACCTGCGGCATCCCGAGGTAGGGCGTCGAGAACTCGGTGTATCCCTTCCCCGGGATGTCGAAGTTCCAGGCGCCGCCGAAGTAGTCCTCCGTGCCGGTGCCGGCGATCGTCGGGTAGTCGGTGTCGTCGTCCATGTAGAACTTGATCTCGCCTTCGCCCCACCAGCCGTTGGAGTTGACGCCCCAGGCGATATAGGTCCCGACGTACTGCCCGCGGCCCTCGATGCCTTCGAGGATCGTGTGGGGCACGAGCTCCTCGAGCGGGTTCGAGCGACGCCACTGTGCGTGGAAGTAGCCGTCGTTCGAGTGGTCGCCGCCGATCTCGTAGGTGATCTGGTAGTACACCCGCACATCGACGACCGAGGTGTTCTCCAGCGTCAGGCGGGCCCCGTCTCGGAACGGCATCGGCCAGTAGGAGTTGAAGCCGCCGTGCGGGTTGGCGGCGATCGCCTGCGAGTTCACCTGGGCGAAGACGCCCCAGCCGTTGCAGAAGAAGTCGCCGTAGGGCACTTCGACCGCGGGCTCGTCGGCGCCGTCCCAGTAGGCGCGCAGCAGGAGCGTGCGCCAGTTGTCGGTGTGGGTCGTGATCCAGATGTGGGTGATCTTGCCCGCCCCGGCGATGTTCGCGAGCTCGAACGTCTCGCCGGCCTTGATGTCGACGCTGGGTGAGATCTTCCAGCCCGGCCCGAGGTCGCGTGCGCACGAGGCGCCGGTGCCCTCGGTCGCGCGGGCGCCGCCTCCCACGGAGCCGTCGAAGTTCTCCGGCGAGATGGATCGGGTCTGCACGCTGCGAAGCGTCGCGAGCGAGGAGAGGTCGGAGTTCGGGGAGAGGGTCATGGCAGTGCTACGTCCTTGTCGCGCGGGATCCTGATGGCGTCGTCCGCGGCGGTGCGGACGGGTGCTCGCCTGCGGCATGATCGACGTGGCGCCGGTCGTGAAGTCGAGCGGCGTCGGTCATCATTTCAGGCGATCCGGTGGAATCGATTTCAACACTGTATTGTTGCTTCACCGGCGATGTCAATGCGTGCCGGCGCAGTTCGGATGGGTGGGATGGCCACGATCTACGAGGTCGCGCGTCTCGCCGGAGTGTCTCCGGCGACCGTGTCCCGGGTGTTCAACGGCGTGGGTGTCTCGGAGGAGAAGGCCCAGGCCGTGCGTGAGGCTGCGCGCCAGCTCAAGTTCACGCCCAACCGCACCGCGCGGACGCTGCGCAAGCAGGAGTCCGAGGTCATCGCCCTCGTCATCCCCGACATCGAGAACCCGTACTTCACCGAACTCGCGCGCGGCGTCGAGGACGTCGCGCAGAAGGCCGGCTACTCCGTCGTGCTGTGCAACACCGACTCGCAGATCGAGAAGGAGGCGACCTACCTTCAGATCGCGATCTCGGAGCACATGGCGGGCGTCATCCTCGCGGCGGCGAGCGACCACACCAACCTCGACGAGCTGCTGGCGGCGGGTCGTCCTGTCGTCGCGGTCGACCGCGGGACCGGCTACGATATCGACGGCGTGGTCATGGCCAACCGCCCGGCAGGGCAGGCCGCGACCGAGAATCTCGTGCAGGCCGGCTACCGCCGGATCGCGTGCATCACCGGCCCGCAGGAGATCGAGACGGCCTACGAGCGCGCGCAGGGCTGGCGCGCCGTGATCGCCCGCAACTTCCCCGACGCCGATCCCGACGAGCTGCTGCGCTATTCGAGCTTCCGGGTCGACGGGGGCCGCGAGGTGATGGAGGAGCTGCTCACCCTCCCCGAGCCGCCCGACGCGATCGTCGCGGGCAACAACCTGCTGGGCGTCGGCGCGATCCAGGTGCTCACCGAGCACGGGCTCACGCCCCCCAAGATCGGCGTCGCCGTCGTCGGCTCGCTGCCGTTCACGACGCTGTCGCCGACGGCGGTGACGGTGGTGCGGCTCCCGGCTCGGCACATGGGCGTGACCGCCGCGAGGATGCTCCTCGAGCGCATCGCGGGCGACGACCAGCCCGCCCGCACGGTCGTGCTGCGCAACGAGGTGCAGCCCGCCCGCGCTCTGAACGGCGCCTGAGGCTCCTCCGTCCGGTTTCACGACGAGACCGATTTCGCACGCTTGAACATGAAATCGATTTCGCATAGAGTGGCGGCACTCGGCGATGGCCACGAGGCCCGCCGACAGCGTGACCACACGACGGATCAAGGAGGATGCCGTGACCCAGGCCTGCACGCTCGGCGTCGACGTCGGCACCTCCAGCACCAAGGGCGTGCTGGTGTCAGTCGACGGAGCCCTCGTCGCATCCGCGACCCGGGCGCACGATGTCGCACGACCGCACGCAGGGTGGGTTGAGATGGACGGCGACGTCTGGTGGCAGGAGTTCGTCGCCATCGCGCACGAGCTGCTCGACGGGCGCGACGACATCGAGGTGACGGGAGTCGGCGTGAGCGGCATGGGCCCGTGCGTCCTGCTCGCCGATGCCGACGACCGGCTCGTGCGCGCTGCGATCCTGTATGGCGTCGACACGCGCGCCCGCCGCCAGATCGACCGCATGAACGACGAGCTCGGCGTCGACGAGATCGTGCGCGTGGGCGGATCGATGCTGTCGTCACAGGCAGCCGGGCCCAAGATCGCGTGGGTCGCCGACGAGGAGCCCGACGCGTACGCGCGGGCACGCCGGCTGTTCATGCCGGCGTCGTGGCTCGCGCGTCGGCTCACCGGGGCGTACGTGCTCGACCACCAGTCAGCGAGCCAGACGACCCCGCTTTACGACATCGAGGCCGGGCGGTGGCACGAGCAGTGGTGGGCGCGATACGCCCCCGGCCTCGAGGCGCCCGAGCTGCACTGGGCCGACGAGGTCGCCGGCGTCGTGACTCCTGCGGCGGCCGAGGCCACTGGCATCCCCGCGGGCACTCCCGTCGTCACCGGGACGATCGACGCGTGGACCGAAGCCGTGAGCGTCGGCGCCCATGAGCCGGGCGACCTCATGCTCATGTACGGCACGACGATGTTCCTGATCGCGACGGGAGAACAGACTCTCCGCACGCCCTCGATGTGGACGACCGTCGGAGCCTTCGAGGGCACGCGCAACCTCGCGGGCGGGCTCGCGACCTCCGGCGCGCTCACCGCCTGGCTGAAAGACCTCACCGCCGCCGACTACCCCACGCTGCTCGCCGAGGCGGCGGCATCCGGAGTCGGCGCGCGCGGCCTCCTCGCGCTTCCCTACTTCGCAGGCGAACGCACCCCGATCCTCGACCCCGACGCTCGCGGCGTCATCGCAGGCCTCACTCTCAGTCACAGCCGGGGCGACCTCTATCGGGCCGCCCTGGAGGCGACCGCCCTCGGCGTGCGGCACAACGTCGAGACGATGCGCGCCGCGGGCGCCGACATCCGCCGCATCGTGGCGGTGGGCGGCGGCACGCAAGGCTCGCTGTGGCTGCAGATCGTGTCGGATGCCACGGGTCTCACGCAGCAGGTGCCGCAGACCACGATCGGCGCGAGCTACGGCGCCGCCTTCCTCGCCGCCACCGCGACGAGCGACGCCCCGCCGCGAATCGAGGACTGGAACCCCGTGACCACGACGATCGAGCCGAGACCAGAGGCGACCGCCGCCTACGACGAGCTGTTCGACCTGTACGTGCGCCTGTACGAGGGCACGGTCGACGTCGCCCACGCGCTCGCCGCCCGACAGGCGGAGACGGCGAAGACGGAGAGCGGCGCATGACCCGCCGGGCCCGCGGCATCCCGCACACCGCCGAGCGCGCCGCCTTCCCGCTGGGAGGGATCGGCACCGGCAACGTGTCACTGGGCGCGCGCGGCGAGCTGCGCGACTGGGAGCTGGAGAACCTGCCCGACAAGGGCCGCCTCAACCCGTACTCCTTCTTTGCCATCCACGCCGCGCCCGAGGGCGGAGCGCGCGTGACGCGCGTGCTCGAAGCGCGGCACACCGGCCGGCACGACTGGGATGCCGGCTACGGCTTCGACCGGCTCGCCGGCCTCCCGCGTCTCGCCGGCGCCACGATGCACGGCGAATACCCCGTGGTCGACATCGACTTCGACGACGACGTGCTCCCCGTGACGGTGTCGCTGCACGCCTTCACGCCGCTCGTTCCACTCGACGCCGACGCCTCCGGCATCCCCGCCGCCGTCCTGCGCTACCGCGTGACCAACCCGGCATCCGTGCCCGTCACCGTCACTGTCGCGGGCTCCCTCAGCCACACCGCCGGCCGCGGCGACGGGCCGTTCGGCATGCGCGCGCAGCAGACCGTGCGCTGGCGCGAAGAGACAGACGCGGCCGGTGCGGGCGTGCGCGGGCTGGACTTCGGCATCCGCCTGCCCGAAGACGACTTCGGCTACGGCACGATGAGCCTCACGACGACCGATCCGTCGACCACGGCGAAGCCGCAGTGGGTGACGGGGTTCTGGCCCGACGGACCCCGCCTGTTCTGGAGCGACTTCAGCGACGACGGCCTGCTCGAGCCAGAGCCGCGCCTCACCCTCGAAGACCGTCCGCGCGGCCTCTTCGCCGACTCCGACCCCGCAGGCGGCGCGGCCGCCGCCCCCATGGGCGAGGAGGAGCTGTTCGAGAGGCTCCCGCGCCTGCGCACCGGGTCGCTGGGCATCGTGCATGAGCTCGCTCCCGGTGAGAGCCGCGACTTCGAGTTCGTGCTGGCGTGGAGCTTCCCCAACCGGCGACGGGCGTGGCGCGGGCACATCGTGTTCGGCGACCCGCACGCCGACGAGGTCGTCAAGAACCGCTATGCGACCCTGTGGCCCGATGCGTGGGCCGCGGCGTCGCACGTTCACCGTGAGCTTCCGGCGCTCGAGTCGGCGACCGACGCGTTCGTCGAGGCGCTCTACGGCGGCTCGCTCGATCCCGTGATCGCCGACGCCGTGGGCGCCAACATCGCGGCCGTGCGCTCCACGACGTGCTTCGTGGTCGAGACGCCGAATCCCGAACTGGGCGAGGGGCCGGTGTTCGCCGCATGGGAGGGCTCGTTCGACCACGGCGGCTCGTGCGAGGGCACATGCACCCACGTCTGGTCGTATGCGCAGACCGTGGCGTGGCTGTTCCCGTCGCTCGAGCGCAGCGCCCGCCGGGTGGAGTTCCTGCTGGAGACCGATGAGACCGGCGCTCAGAAGTTCCGGTCCAACCGAGTGTTCGGCGGGCCCTCGTGGTTCATGGGACCAGCGGTCGACGGTCAGCTGGGAACTTTCATCCGCCTGCACCGCGAGTGGCGGTTCTCGGGAGACGACGACTTCCTGCGTGAGCTGTGGCCCGCGGCCGTGCGAACGCTCGAGCACGCGATCCGCGAGTGGGACCGCGGCGAGACGCCGGGTCTGCTCAGCGGCGAGCTGCACAACACCTACGACATCGAGTTCCACGGCACGGAGCCGCTCGCGAACGGCATGTTCATCGCCGCCCTGCGCGCCGGCGCCCGCATGGCGGCGCACCTCGGCGACGGCGAGCGCGCCGGCGACTGGAGCGCCCGCGCCGACCGCGCGGCCGAGGCGATGGATGCCGTGCTGTGGAACGGCGAGCACTACCGCCAAGTGATCGACGACGTCGACGCCCACCGCTACCAGTACGGCGAGGGCGTGCTGTCCGACCAGCTGCTCGGGCAGTTCCACGCCCGCCTCAACGGCCTCGGCGACATCGTCGACCCAGAGCGCGTGCGATCCGCCCTGCGGGCGATCGTCACGCACAATCACCGCGCCGACCTCACCGGGCACGAGAGCACGCAGCGCGTCTACGCGCTCGGTGACGAAGGCGGGCTCCTCCTCGCTTCATGGCCGCGCGGCGGCCGGCCCGCCATCCCATTCGTCTACTCCGACGAGGTGTGGACCGGCGTCGAGCACCAGGTGGCGACCACGCTGCTCTATGCGGGGCTGGCCGACGAGGCGCTCCTCATCGAACGCACCCTCCGGTCGCGGTACGACGGCACGGCCCGCAGCCCGTGGAACGAGATCGAGTGCGGCAACCACTATGCGCGGTCGCTGGCGTCGTGGGGGCTGCTGCTCGCGGCATCCGGCGCCCAGTGGGACGCCCCGGCCCGCACGCTGTCGTTCGACCCGATCGACGACGGCGCCTTCCTCTTCACGACCGACCGGGCATGGGGCCGTGCCGAGGTGCACGGCGACGAGCTCACGCTGCACATCGACGGCGGCATCCTCGACGCCGACCAGATCGTCCTCCGCGGCCGTGCCCTGCCGCTGTCCGAACCTCTCGCCGCAGGCCAGTCGAGCCCGGCCCTCCGCCCTGACCCCATCCCACAGGAGACAACATGACGTACACCCTGCCCACCCCGATCGAGCGTCCGGAGCTCGCCCCGAAGACGGCGTACCTGATCGCGTCGGGCGACCTGCGCGAATCGGCCAACGTCGCCGGGTGGCCGACCCAGGTCGAGCTGGAGGCCGGCGTCACCCGGGTGCTGAGCGACCTCGGCTGGAAGGTGGTCCGCGCCCACGACGTCGACCCCGACACCGGCCACGGCTTCATCTCGAGCCAGCGCATGGGTCTCGAGGTGTTCAAGGGCATCCCCGTCGACGCGCCCCTCATCGTCGCCGAGGCCGTGTGGCAGTACTCGCACCACGTGCTCGGCGGCCTGCGCACTCATCAGGGTCCGATCCTCACGGTCGCGAACTTCGCCGGCGACTGGCCGGGCCTGGTCGGCCTCCTCGGCCTCAACGCGGGCCTGACGAAGATGGGCAAGGAGTACTCGACGATCTGGTCGGTCGACTTCACCGACGACTGGTTCCGCGCGGGCCTCCAGGAGTGGACCGAGACCGGTCGCATCACGCACGACACGTCGCACGTGCGGCCGCTGCCCGAACTGCCCGACGCGCCCGAGGTCGAGCTCGGCCGTGCCCTGGGCGACCAGCTGCTCACCGAGAAGGCGATCATCGGCGTCTTCGACGAGGGCTGCATGGGCATGTACAACGCGATCTTCGACGACGAGCTGCTCAACCGGACCGGCATCTACAAGGAGCGGCTGTCGCAGTCCGCGCTCTATGCCGAGATGCTCGAGGTGACGGATGCCGAGGCAGACGCCGCCTACGACTGGCTCATCGAGCGCGGCATGACGTTCCGCTACGGCGATGATCCGACCACCGAGCTCACGCGTGACCAGGTGCAGTGGCAGCTCAAGATGTACATCGCCGCCCTCCGGATCGCCGACGACTTCGGACTCGACGCCGTCGGCATCCAGTACCAGCAGGGACTCAAGGACCTCGTGCCCGCCTCCGACCTCGCCGAGGGCATCCTCAACTCGACCGAGCGTCCGCCCGTGCGCTCGCGCGACGGCCAGCGCGAGCTGTTCGCCGGGCGCGCGTTCCCGCACTTCAACGAAGCCGACGAAGGCGTCGCCGTCGACGCGCTCATCACCGACCGCGTGTGGCGCGCAATGGGCCTCGTGCCCGACAACACCCTCCACGACGTCCGCTGGGGCGAGCAGTACGGCGACGACTTCGTGTGGGTCTACGAGATCTCCGGCTCCGTGCCCGCCTCGCACCTCGGCGGCTGGGACAAGGCGGAAGGCTGGCGTCAGGGACACGTGTTCTTCCCCGCCGGCGGCTCGACGATCAACGGCGTCAGCAGGCCCGGCGAGGTGGTGCTGTCGCGTGTGTTCATCGCCGACGGCATCCTGCAGGCCGACGTCTTCCGCGCGACGGTCATCGAGCTGCCCGACGAGGAGACCTGGCGCCGGAAAAACGCGACCAACCCCGAGTGGCCCATCGCCCACGTCGTGCTGCACGGCGTCACGCGCGACCAGTTCATGGCCCGCCACAAGGCGAACCACGCGCAGATGGTCTACGCGCCCGACGCCGAGACCGCCGACAAGGCGCTCCTCGCGAAGGCCGCGATGCTCGACCGCATCGGCATCAAGGTCAACCTCGTCGGCGACGTCTCGGTCTGACGCTCCCGGCCGGTGGGCGTCGCCTTCGACCCCGTCAGCTGGGGTCGAGGCGGAGGGTCGGCGACGAGCCCTGCACCGTGACGTCCTCGATGAGGCGCACGGAGCGGGCGAGGTCGTCGACCGCCCCGAGCACCGTGCCGAAGCGCTCACGGTCGGAGCACACCGCCGTCACAGTCACGAAGTGGGTGCCGGTGTCCCACGTGTACGTCGCGAACGGCGGGGCGCTCGCGCCGTCGGGACGGGTCGGCGGCAGCGGCATCGCGAGCTTCTCGCCGACGCCCAGATAGGTCCCGCGGAACGACTCCGTGTCGTCGTACTCGATCGGCATCATCGCCCTCGCGGCACGCAGCTGGGGCGTCACCTGCTGCACCTGCGCGAGCACGACCAGCAGCTCGGGGTCGTCCTTCCACACCCACACGAGGGCGCGGCCGTCGGCCTTGCGCATCAGCAGCGGCGCGGCCTGACTCATGGCCCACGCGGCGAGCGCGCTGCCCGGACGTCCCGTCGCGCCGAGCGATGCGTTCGCCTGCGTCAGCAGCATCCGGATCGCCTTCTTGCGGGCACGGCGGCCGCCGAAGCCGAAAGACCCCGTCACGGGAACCCAGCGGGCGCGGTCAGCGTCGGCAGAGATCTTCACCACCCGTCCAGCGTAGATCGTCGGGAACGGGCGGTCACCGCCGTCCGCCCTGGGGGCTTTCCGTGAGTCTCCTCGGGGGCGCCGGGCCCGCTCGGGTAGACTCGGGGCGGCGTTCGCGCGACCGCGCCCCGCCGCCGCACAGATTGGCCCCGCATCCCGTGACCGAATCCGAGACGCCCGCCGACGATCCGCTCCGAGACCGCAGTCCGCTGACGATCGTCGTCGCCGCCGACACCTTCGCGCCCGACGTCAACGGCGCCGCCCGCTTCGCCGAGCGACTCTCCGCCGGCATGGCCGCGCGCGGACACGAGGTGCACGTCGTCACCCCCAGCGTCACCCACTCGCAGCACGGTGTCTTCACCGAGGTCATCGAAGGCCAGGAGCTCACCGTCCACCGTCTGCCCGGCTGGCGCTGGTATCCGCACGACTGGCTGCGCTTCGTGCTGCCGTGGATGAGCAAGCACTACGCCCGCCGCGTGCTCGACCAGGTCAAGCCCGACGTCGTGCACAGCCAGTCGCACATCGTCATCGGCCGTGGCATGACGCGCATCGCCCGCCAGCGCGGCATCCCCGTCATCGCGACCAACCACGTGATGGCCGAGAACATCATCGACTTCACGACGCTGCCGCCCAAGCTCGACCAGCTCGTCATCAAGCTCGCGTGGGACGACGCCAAGCGCACCTTCGAGATGTCGCGCGCGGTCACGACGCCCACGCGTCGCGCCGCCGAGTTCCTCGAGAAGACGATCGACATCTCCGGCGTCATCCCCATCAGCTGCGGCATCGACAAGGCCAACTACACGCCCGACCTCACTCCGCGGAAGCATCATCGCGTGCTGTTCGTCGGACGCCTCACGACCGAGAAGCACGTCGAGGTCACTCTCGAGGCGGTCGCACGCCTCGTGCCCGAGATCCCCGACATCACGTTCGACATCGTCGGCGGCGGCGACCAGCGCCGCAACCTCGAGCTCACGGCGCAGCGCCTCGGCATCGCCGACCGCGTCGTGTTCCACGGTCGCGTGTCGGAGGAGGAGCTGCGTGCCGCCTACACGAAGGCCGACGTCTTCGCGATCGCGTCGATCGCGGAGCTGCAGTCCATCGCGACGATGGAGGCCATGGCATCCGGGCTCCCCGTCGTGGGCGCGAACGCCGTCGCCCTGCCTCACCTCGTGCACGACGGCGAGAACGGCTACCTGTTCGAGCCGGGCGACGTCGATGACCTCGCCGACAAGCTGAAGCGCGTGCTCACGGCGTCGCCCGAGGAGTACCTGCGGATGCAGCAGGCCTCGCTCGACGGCGTCGACATCCACGACATCCAGAAGACGCTCGACACCTTCGAGAAGCTGTATCGCGGCGAACCGCTCTGACGGCAGCATGACCCGCCTCTACTTCGACGCCCGGTACATCCGAACCGACTTCCACGACGGAATCAGCCGGTACTCCGCCGAGCTCGCCGCCGCCGTGGCATCCGCGGCGCCCGCGCGTGGCGTCGAGGTGACGTTCCTGATCTTCGACGAGCGGCAGCGGGCGTTCCTGCCGGAGGGCGCCCAGACGCTGATCATCGGTCCGCCGACCGCCGTGAGCGAGCCGCTTCGCGCACGCGAGCTGAATCGTCACCGGCCTGACGTCGTGTTCTCGCCCATGCAGACGATCGGGACGATGGGCCGCCGCTACCGGCAGATCCTGACGCTGCACGACACCATCTACTACCGTCACCGCACCCCGCCGAAGGACCTGCCGTGGTACGTGCGGGTCGGCTGGCGCCTGTTCCACCTGTCGTACGTGCCGCAGCGCATGACGCTCAACGCCGCCGACGTCGTCGCGACCGTGAGCGAGACGAGCGCGCAGCAGTTCGCGGCCGTGAAGCTCACCAAGCGCCCCGTCGTCGTCATCCCCAACGCGCCGCAGCAGCTCGAGTCGCTGCTCCCCGAGGGGGCCGGGGTCGTGCCGGGTGCACAGAACCTCGTCTACATGGGCTCGTTCATGCCCTACAAGAACGTCGAGACGCTCGTGCGTGCGATGGCCGACCTGCCTGGGCGCACGCTGCACCTGCTGTCGCGCATCTCACCCGCCCGTCGCGCGGAGCTGGAGGCGCTCGTGCCCGCAGGCGCCGATGTCGTGTTCCACGGGGGCGTGACGGATGCCGAATACGCGACGCTGCTCGCCGACCGTGCCGTGCTCGTGACCGCGAGCCTCGACGAGGGCTACGGACTGCCGCTCGCGGAGGCGCTCGCTATGGGCGTGCCCGCCGTCGTCACCGACATGCCGATCTTCCGCGAGGTCGCCGGCGACGGCGCGAAGTACGCGCCCGGCACCGATGCCGCCTCCTTCGCCGCCGCCGTCCGGTCGCTCGATGACCCAGGCGAGTACGCGCGCACCGTCGCCGCCGGCCGCGCGCACATCGCCCGCTTCTCGTGGGAGCGCTCCGCCGGCATCCTTCTCGACACTGTCGCTCGCCTCGCCCGAGCCTGACGCGCGCCAGCGGATGCCGAGACCGCCGCGAAGTGCCGAAAGCGCCGGCTGCTGCCTCGCCATAGGTGGCGGTCTCGGCAGGAACCGGCGCTTTCGGTGCGTCTGAGATGTCCACGTCGGGTGGAACGCGACACCGCGTGGCGGCGCGCGTGCGGGGCTGGCCTGAGGTCAGGGCAGCCGTGACGGATCGGTCGGCGTCGCCCGGTAGCCGTCGATCGTCAGAGCGCGGAGCGTTCCGACGATGCCGACCGTGGCGATGACCGCAACGATGATCGTGATGAACACGGCAGAAACGCTACGCGCGTGCAGAAAGTGCCACTAGTGGCAGGACTGCTACGGGTAGTAGGATTCCTGCCATGAAGACCGTCGCCTGTCTCGTCCTCCCCGGCTTCGCCCCATTCGAGTTCGGCCTCGCGTGCGAGGCGTTCGGCCTGGACCGCTCCGACGACGGCATCCCGAACTTCGACTTCCGCATCGTGACGCCCGAGCCGGGCGCGATCCGCAGCAGCCTCGGGTTCTCGATCAACGTCGAGAACGACCTGGCCTTCGCCGACGAGGCCGACCTCGTGGTCGTGACCCCGATCGCTCGCGGATCGTGGGGCGACGTCGACGAGCGCGCGCTGGCGGTCGTCCGCCGGGCCGTCGCGCGCGAAGCCTGGCTGCTGACGGTCTGCAGCGGCTCGTTCGTCGCCGCCGCGGCCGGCGTGCTGTCCGGCCGTCGTGCGACGACGCACTGGAAGTACGCCGACACGATGAAGGCGATGTATCCCGACATCGACGTCGACCCCAACGTGCTCTACGTGCAGGACGGCCGCATCATCACGAGCGCCGGCACGGCCGCCGGAATCGACGCGTGCCTGCACCTGCTGCGGCTCGAGCTGGGCGCCGAGACCGCCAACCGCATCGCGCGGCGCATGGTCGTGCCGCCGCAGCGTGACGGCGGGCAGGCGCAGTTCATCGACAAGCCGCTGCCGGTGACCTCGTCGCTGTCGCTCGCGCCGGTGACCGACTGGATGCTGCAGAACCTCCGGCTCGACCTCACGGTCGACCAGCTCGCCGCGCGGGCGCACATGTCGCCGCGCACCTTCGCGCGTCGCTTCAAGGCGGACTTCGGCACCACCCCCGCCGCCTGGCTGGGGCGTCAGCGCATCCTTCATGCGCAGCGCCTGCTCGAGCAGACCGACCTGGGGCTGGATGCCATCGCGTACGAGTGCGGCTTCGGCTCGGCTGCGGTCCTGCGGCAGAACTTCTCGCGTGCGCTCGGCACGACCCCGACCGCGTACCGTGCCCGCTTCTGCTGCGCCGTCCCTGAGACCCCGGTGGAGCGCGACGACGCCGCCGCACAGCGCGAGCCCGCCCTGGCATCCTGACTCGCGCGGCGTCCGCCGGGTCCGTGCGCTCCCTGGTGCCGTTTGCCGTATTGCCCCCTGACCCTGACGCTGGTAAACTTGAGTCACAACGACTCAAGTTTCGTGAGTCACGGTGAAGACAAGGCCTCAGGAGACCAATGAACGCACAACCTACACCCGGGCAGGAGGAGCAGCAGAGCGCTCTCGAGCAGTTCGGGATCAACCTCACCGACCGCGCGCGGAACGGCAAGCTCGACCCGGTGATCGGGCGCGACAGCGAGATCCGCCGTGTCAGCCAGGTGCTCACCCGCCGCACGAAGAACAACCCCGTGCTCATCGGCGAGCCCGGCGTCGGCAAGACGGCCGTCGTCGAGGGGCTCGCCCAGCGGATCGTCGCGGGCGACGTCGCCGAATCGCTCAAGGACAAGGAGCTCGTCGCCCTCGACATCTCCGCCCTCGTGGCCGGTGCCATGTACCGCGGCCAGTTCGAGGAGCGTCTCAAGAGCGTCCTCAAGGAGATCACCGAGTCCGAGGGCCGCATCATCACCTTCATCGACGAGCTGCACGTGCTCATGGGTGCGGGCGGCGGCGAGGGCTCGGTCGCGGCATCCAACATGCTCAAGCCGATGCTCGCACGCGGCGAGCTGCGCCTCATCGGCGCGACCACGCTCGACGAGTACCGCGAGTTCATCGAAAAGGATGCCGCCCTCGAGCGCCGCTTCCAGCAGGTGTACGTCGGGGAGCCCAGCGTGGAGGACACCATCGCGATCCTCCGCGGACTCAAGGGCCGCTACGAGGCCCACCACGGGGTGACGATCAGCGACGGCGCGCTCGTGGCCGCCGCCGCCCTCTCGAACCGGTACATCCCGTCGCGGCAGCTGCCCGACAAGGCGATCGACCTCATCGACGAGGCCATGAGCCGTCTCAAGATGGAGATCGACTCGAGCCCCGTCGAGATCGACCAGCTGCGCCGCACCGTCGACCGCATGCGCCTCGAAGAGCTGGCGCTCAAGAAGGAGAAGGACGACGCGTCGAAGGAGCGTCTCGCCAAGCTCCGCGAGCAGATGGACGAAGCGGAGGCCGAGCTCCGCGTGCTCGAGGCCCGCTGGGAGCGCGAGCGCGCCGGACTCACACGCGTCGGCGAACTCAAGAAGCAGCTCGACCAGGCCTACACCGACCGCGACCGCGCCCTGCGCGAAGCCGACTACGCGCGCGCCTCGCAGCTCGAGTACGAGACCATCAAGCGGCTCGAGCAGGAGGTCGCCGAGGCCGAGCGCGCCGAAGCGAACCCCACCGAGGAGCGCATGGTCAACGAGCAGGTGACCGACGAGGACATCGCCGCCGTCATCGCCGCCTGGACCGGCATCCCCGTGGGTCGCCTCCTCCAGGGCGAGAGCGAGAAGCTCGTGCACCTCGAGGCCGAGCTCGGCAAGCGGCTCATCGGGCAGAAGGAGGCCGTGAAGGCCGTGGCGGATGCCGTGCGCCGCTCGCGCGCCGGCATCAGCGACCCGAACCGTCCGACCGGATCGTTCCTGTTCCTCGGACCCACCGGCGTCGGAAAGACCGAGCTGGCCAAGGCGCTCGCCGACTTCCTCTTCGACGACGAGCACGCGATGGTCCGCATCGACATGAGCGAGTACGGCGAGAAGCACTCCGTCGCCCGTCTCGTCGGAGCCCCTCCGGGGTACATCGGCTACGAGCAGGGCGGTCAGCTCACGGAGGCGGTGCGCCGTCGGCCGTACTCCGTCGTGCTTCTCGACGAGGTCGAGAAGGCCCACCCGGAGGTGTTCGACGTCCTCCTGCAGGTGCTCGACGACGGCCGGCTCACCGACGGCCAGGGCCGCACGGTCGACTTCACGAACACGATCCTCATCCTCACGAGCAACCTCGGCTCGCCGATCCTCATCGACCCGACGCTGTCGAACGAGGAGCGGCGCGAGCAGGTGATGGCGCTCGTGCGGCAGGCGTTCCGCCCCGAGTTCCTCAACCGTCTCGACGACATCGTGATGTTCCAGGCGCTCAGCGAAGACGACCTCGCGCAGATCGTCGAGCTGTCGGTCGACGCGCTGCAGCGCCGCCTCAAGGAGCGGCGCCTCACGCTCGCCGTCACCCCCGACGCGCGCGCGTGGCTCGCCGAGCGCGGGTACGACCCGATCTTCGGCGCCCGTCCGCTGCGGCGGCTCATCCAGTCGGAGGTGCAGGACCGCCTCGCGATGGCGCTCCTGTCGGGCGGTGTGCACGACGGCGACGTCGTCCGGGTCGACGTCGCGGCCGACGGCTCCGCGCTCGTGCTCACGAGCGGAGGTCCTGCCGACACGCCGGCCGCGGCCGGCGACGACGATGTGATCGAGGCCGAACTCCTCGACGAGTGATCGACGCCCGCCTCGTCCGCGTGTTCAGAACTCCGGAGAGACGGCAGGACGGCCGGGTCAGGTCCGCGTGATTCCGCGGACGGTGACTCGGCCGTCGCCGATATCTCCGGAGTTGTGCGCGTTCAGTCGGTCTCTCCCGCCGCGTCCTGCGGGCGGCGGTCAGCGCTCGAGTGGATCGGATGGGCTCTGGAGGTCGTCGGGCGCCGCCGTTGCCGCCGTGGCCGCCGCCGCGGCCGTGGCCGCGGGGAGGTCGCGCACGCGCCAGAACGGGCCGATCGCGACGGGAAGCGCCGACACCAGCGCGCCGGCCGCGCCGATCCACAGGGCCGGGACGGTCCCCAGCCACGTGCCGACCCATCCGGCCGCGAGGGCCGAAAGCGGCATGACGCCCCACACGCAGAAGCGGATCGACGCGTTCATGCGACCGAGGAGCCGCGGCGGGGTGATGCGCTGGCGGAACGTGACCTGCGTGATGTTGTAGACGAGGATCGCGAAGCTCATGAAGAAGCCCTGCACGGCGAGGAAAGCGAAGGCGGCGGGTGCGGGGAGCAGCGAGGCGAGCGGGAACAGCAGATCGATGACGCTGAACAGGATCGCCGCGAGCGGGATGGCGCGCGCTTCGCCGAAGCGGGCGACGATGCGGGGAGTGGCGACGGCGCCGAGGAAGCCGCCGACCGCGCCGATCGAGAACAGCAGGCCCATGAGCTCGGGCGTGAAGCCGATGATCCGCAGGTAGAAGATCGGCGTGAGCGTGAACATGAACGTGCTGGAGAGGTTCGAGATCGCGGTGGTCGCGACGATCCGGCGCAGGTAGGTGTTGCCGAACACCCACGACAGTCCCTCGCCGACTTCACGGTGGAGCGGAGCGCGGTCGTCGTCGTGCCGGGGCTGCTCGTTGTCACGGGTGCGCAGCAGAGCGAGCATCGAGGTGAGGTATGTGCCGACGGTGCCGAGGACGGCGATCGGCGCCGTGATGAGCGCGACGAGGCCGCCGGCGATCGCGGGCCCCGTGAGCCCGGCGAGCTGCTGCGTCGACTCGAGCTTGCCGTTGGCTTCGGCGATGTGGGTGGGCGGCACGAGCGACGGGACGATGCTCTGGTACGAGACATCGAAGAACACGGTCGCGATGCCGACGACGAGCGCGACGGCGTACAGGTGCCACATCTCGAGGATGCCGGTGAGGTAGAGCACGGGCACGGCGGCCAGGGCGAGGGCCCGGGCGGCATCCGCCCAGATCATGACGTGGCGCTTTCGCATCCGGTCGATCCAGGCGCCGGCAGGCAGACCGACCACGAGGAACGCGGCCATCATGGCGGCATTGAGGTAGCCGACCTGGGCCTCGGTCGCCTGCAGGATGATCACGGCGAGCACGGGGAGCGCGAGCTCGGTGATCTGCGACCCGAACTGACTGAGGGCCTGACCGCCCCACATCGTGAGGAAGTTGCGGTCGTGCCACAGGGAGCGATGCGGGGCGGTCTCGGCCGTGGTGGCGTCGGTGGCGGCGTCGGCGCGCTCTGATTGAGACATGCCAATCAGTGTCGGTCAGTGATTTGGAAAAGTCAATCAGCGGCTAGGATGCCGTCATGACCGCCGATGCCTCCGCTCATGGCGAGGTCGGGTCCGAGGCCCAGGCCATCGCGCTCGCACGTGCGCTCAGCTCTCCGCTGCGGCTGCGCGTGCTCCGCCTGTGCGCCTTCGACAGTCGCACCAACAAGGAGCTCGCCGAGCTGCTCGACGTCAATCCGGGGACGATGCTTCACCACGTGCGCACGCTCGTCGACACCGGGCTGCTTGCCCCCGATGCCGAGCGTGCGGGCGCGCGCGGAGCCCGTGAAGTGCCGTACCGGGCGACCGGGCTGTCGTGGCGTGCGCCGTCGCCGCCGAACCTCAGCATCGTGCTGCTCGAGACGATGCGCCAGCAGATGGTCGGCGTCGACCCCGAGAGAGTCGAGACAAACTGGCTCGGCCTGCGCCTGAACGAGGCGAACCTCAACGAGCTTCGCGGCCGGATCGGCGCGCTTCTGCAGGAGTTCAAGGACCGCGGCCCCGACCGCGACGGCGAGTCGTACTCCCTCGTGACGGTGCTGCACCCCGACCTCAACCCGCCCACGACTCCGCCGGGGCCGCCGGCCGACGGCGCCCCGGCGGCCTGACGACGGCGTTCTCGCCCGGCCTCGCGGACAGACGACGGCACCCCGACGCGGGACGCGCGGGGTGCCGGTGAAGGCTGGTCAGCGGGAGAGCAGCGACGCCGCGACCGGGCGCCGGGTGCGGGGAGCGGCCTCGCGCTCGCGCAGCGCCTCGGGCGCCGCGTCGATGTCGCCGAGCGCGCCGACGGCCATGACGGTGACGGCGGTGGTGTGCTCGTCGAAGCCGAACGCGCGGGTGAGGGCATCGCGGTCGAAGCCGCCCATCTGGTGCGTGTGCAGGCCGGATGCGTGCGCCTGGATCGTGAAGAACGCGGCAGCCTGGCCCGTGTCGTAGGTGGCCCACGGCAGCGGCGTGCCATCGATCTCCGACACGGCGGCGAACACGACGAGCGCGGCGGCTGACGCGGCCCATGTCTGGTTGAAGCCCATGAGCGAGTCGACGATCGCGTCGTGTGCCGACGTGCCGCGCAGCGCGACGACGAAGCGCCACGGCTGGGTGTTGTTGGCCGACGGCGCCCAGCGGGCGGCCTCGAGGGCGCTGCGGAGGGCGTCCTGATCGATGGGGGCCTGGGGGTCGAACACGCGGGTGCTCCAGCGCTCAGCCAGGACGTCCAGAATCGGGGCGTCGGTCTGCGCGGTGCGGTCGAGGGTGATGCTCATGGCGTCTCCTGGGGGTGGTGGATGAGACGAGACGCCGTTGGCCCACATCCATTCAACAGAATGCGGCCTAGGGGTATTCCGAGAATGCCGCCCGGCCTCGCAGGGAGGCGCCGGACGGCATCCGTGGTTCGGTCCTGGTCTGCGCCCTCAGGACCGCAGGGCTTCGGCGAGCTTCACGCGCGCACCCATCCGCAGGATCGAGTTCTCGTAGATCTTCGCCCCGATGGCGATCGCCGCGGCGCACGTGACGAGCAGGATGCCGAGCGACAGCACCGGCTCCCACCACTCCGCCTCGCCCAGGAACACCCTCACCGGCATGCCCACGGGCGCGGAGAACGGCACGTACGACATGACGGTCAGCACGACCGGGTTGTCGTTGAAGAAGATGACGAGGAAGTACGGCGCCATCACGAGGAACGTGAGCGGCGTCGTGGTCGAGCCGATGTCCTCCTGGCGGGACACCATCGCCGCGGCCGCCGCGAACAGCGACGCCAGCAGGATGAAGCCGAACAGGAAGAACACCGCGAACCACACGAGCGGAGCGCCCAGCCCCGTCAGCAGCTCCACCTGATCGGTGACCGTGAGGCCCACGATCGCGATCGTCGCGAGGCCGATGATCTGCCCCATGGCGAGCACCGTGTTGCCGATGACCTTGCCGGCCAGCAGGGCGCGCGTGGGGATGGCGGAGATCAGCAGCTCGACGACACGCGTCTGCTTCTCTTCGACGACCGACTGCGCGATCGTCGACCCGAAGGTCAGCGCCGCCATGAAGAAGATGAGGCCGAACCCGAGCGACACCACATACCGCAGGCCCCACGAGACTTCATCCGCCTCCAGCAGGTCGACGGGCGGCGAGACGCTCAGCAGACGCAGGAGGGACTCCGGCGGCGTGTCGAGCGCGACGACCGTGTAGCCGAACGGCTCGGCCCCTCCCGGGATGATCGCCGCATCGACGTCGCCGGACCGCACCAGCTCGCGGGCCTCATCGGCATCCTGCGTCTCGGTGATCTTGACGGCGTCGTCGAGGCCGGCGACCACCGGCGCCGTCTGGCTCGTGACGGCGATCGGCGCGCGGTTGTCGCCCGCGGCCGAGAACCCGCCCCACAGCACCGATCCGAGCGCGATGAGGAACAGGATCGCCGTCGAGATGAGAAACGCCTTGCTGCGCAGCTTCGAGCCGATCTCCCGTTCGGTGACCAGCCACACGCTCTGCGCGAAGGACGGCGTCGTGCTCATCGGATGACCTCCTTGAAGATCTCGGCGAGTGACGGATGCCGCGGCGCGAAGCTCGCGACATCGCCCCTCTCCACGGCCAGGCGGAGCACCCGCTGCGCCGCCTCATCGGTGTCGGCGTCGAACAGGGCGTAGCCGCCGTCGAACTCGCGCACGGTGACGCCCGGCTCGTCGCGCAGCCAGCCGGCATCCCCCGACGACACGAGCTCGAACCGCCGCTGACGGTGCTGCGAGCGCAGCGCGTCGCGGCTGCCCGCCGCGCGGATCGTGCCGCCGGCGATGATGACGAGGTCGTCGCACAGGCGCTCGACGACATCGAGCTGATGCGACGAGAACAGCACCGATGCGCCCTGTGCCGCCCGCGCCTGCAGCACCCCCGCGACGACGTCGACGGCGAGGGGGTCGAGCCCCGAGAAGGGCTCGTCGAGGATCAGCACCTGCGGGTCGTGCACTAGCGCAACAGCGATCTGTGCGCGCTGCTGATTGCCGAGCGAGAGCGTCTCGATGTTGTCGTTCAGGCGCTCGCCGAGGCCGAGCTCTTCGAGGAGTGCCGTGGCGCGGGTCGTGGCATCCGACTTCGAGAACCCGTGCAGACGGGCGAGGTACACCACGTGCTCCAGCACGCGCATCTTCGGGTAGAGGCCGCGCTCCTCGGGCATGTAGCCGAAGCGTCGCCGGTCGGCCGCGGTCACCGGGGCGCCCGCGAGCGTGACTTCGCCGCCGTCACGCGCGAGGACGCCCAGGATGATGCGCATCGTGGTGGTCTTGCCGGCGCCGTTGCCGCCGACGAAGCCGGTGAGGCGCCCGGGGGCGACGCTGAAGCCGATGTCGTCCAGCACGCGGCGACCGCCGTAGCTCTTCGTGATTCCGCTCAGTTCGAGCATGTTCTCCTCCTTGTGTCACCCACGCTACGAATCCGCCGCGCGCCGCACCTCCCTCCTGCGGGGGATATCCGGGCGCGGCTGCAGGCGCGGCCCCTGCGCCGAGATCGCCGGCCGTTGCCGAGAACGCCGGATGCGCCGGCGCAACAAGCGGCGGTCTCGGCAGCGCATGGCGATCTGGGCGCGGGCCCCGCCGACGCGCTGCCGGGGCAGGGTCAGGCGAGGCCGTGGCGGTGCGCGTACACGACGGCGGCGACGCGATCGCGGGCCCCGAGCTTCTGCAGCACGTTCGAGACGTGCGTCTTGACCGTCGCCTCGCCGATGAACAGACGCTGCGCGATCTCCGCGTTGCTCAACGCCTGCGCCAGCAGCCGCAGCACCTCCGCCTCGCGCTCCGTCAGGTCGACGGGCACCGGTTCGGGGGCGGATGCCGTGGCCGCGGATGCCGCAGGCGCCACGCTGCCGGAAGCCACACTGCCGGGCGCGTCGGCCGCCGGGGCCGGATCCGCGCCCTGGCCGGCGAAGCGCTCGATCACGCGCCGCGTCACGGCAGGCGCGAGCAGGGCGTCGCCCGCGGCCGCGACGCGCACGGCCGCCACGAGCTCTTCGGGGCCGGCGTTCTTGAGGAGGAAGCCGCTCGCGCCGGCCGCGAGGGCCTGGAAGAGGTAGTCGTCGCGGTCGAATGTCGTGACGATGACGACGGATGCCGACACCGACGGGTCGGCGGTGAGGCGCCGTGTGGCCTCGATGCCGTCCATGTCGGGCATCTGCACGTCCATGCAGATGACGTCGGGGTGGACTTCCGCTGCGGAGCGGACGGCATCCGACCCGGTCGCCGCCTCGCCGACGACGACGATGCCGGGGTCGGCCTCGAGGATCATCCGGAATCCGGCCCGCATGACGGCGTGGTCGTCGACGAGCAGCACGCGCACGGGCACGTCGCCCGAGGGGACGGCCGTGCTCACGGGGCCTCCACCGGGGTGCGCGTCTCGTCGAGCGCACTCGCCTGTGACGTGAGCGGGATGCGGGCACGCACGAGGTAGCCGTCTCCGCGGGGTCGCGGGCCCGCCTCGAGGGTGCCGCCGGATGCCGCGGCGCGCTCGCGCATGCCGACCAGCCCGAGCCCCGGGCGCACGGCGGGAAGGGTCGTGCCGGTGCTCGCGACATCGAGCTCGACGGCGTCTCTCGTGTAGCGCAGCCGGACGTCGGCCGTGACGCCGGGTCCGCCGTGGCGGCGCGCGTTGGTGAGAGCCTCCTGCGCGATGCGGTAGAGGTTCACCTGCACCAGCTCGGGGGCGTCGACCGGGTCGCCGACGACGGTGAAATCGGTGGGGAGGCCGTTGGCGCGCGCGTGCTCGATCAGCTCGCCGAGAGCCGCCAGCTTCACGGTCGATCCGCCGGGGGTGTCGCCGTCGGGCGTGCGGAGCGTGTCGAGGAGGTGGCGCAGGTCGTCGAGCGCCGATCGTGCCGACTGCTCGACCCCCGCGAGGGCGGCGCGCGCGGCGGACGGGTCGCGATCGAGCACCGCACGTGCGGCCCCCGCCTGCACGCCCATCGCCGACACGTGGTGGGCGACGACGTCGTGCAGCTCGCGGGCGATTCGCACCCGGTCGAGCGCGACGGCCTGCGCGGCGGTGAGCTCTCGCTCGCGCTCCAGCTCCGCGGTGCGCGCCTCGAGCGAGCGCCGCGACTCCGCGTCGGCCCACGCGCGCTCGCCGAAGAAGTAGGCCCCGCCGAAGAAGGCGGCGTTGATCAGGAACTGGATCAGCATGTAGGCGGCGAAGGGCGAGAAGAGGCCCGCGCGCGAGAGGCCGTCGTCGTCGGGCGCGGTCGCGGCCTGGAACGTCGACACGAGGAGCCACACGAACATCGCCGCGATCACGACGAGGCGCACGATCGTGGCGCGGCGTCGGTCGGCGACCCATGCGCCGACGGAGTACATGGCGATGAACAGCACCACATTGCCGACGTACAGCTCGGGGATGCGCGCCGAGACTCCCGCGTAGGCGACGACCGAGACCACGACGAGCACGGCTTCCGGCCAGCGCCGTCGGACGGCGACCGGCAGCGCGAGCGCGGCCGAGTACAGCAGGGCCCACCCGAGTGCGGGGGTGTCGTCGCCGTAGAAGCCCGCCACCTGGCCCAGCCACGCGCTGATCACAGCACCGGCGAACAGCGCGATCGCGAGCCACACGTCTCGCTGCAGCTGTGCGGGGGTCGCCGGCCGCACGGACGCGGGACGCCATCGGATTCCGGTCATCCTTCCACCGTACGAGGGAGCACGCTCGCCGACATCCCCCGTGCGGCGGACGTCACTTGCTCTTGACAAGCTTGCTTGCTTTTTGCAAGCATCGGCGGCAGGGGGAGACAGATGACGCGAAGGAGCACATCATGACGAACATCTTCGTCAACCTGCCGACGGCCGACCTCGAGCGCAGCAAGGCGTTCTACACAGCCCTCGGATGTGAGATCAATCCGCAGTTCACCGACGACAACGCCGCGTGCATCGTGTGGGACGACAACATCTACTTCATGGTGCTGACGCGCGAGTTCTTCGCGACGTTCACCGACAAGGCGGTCGGCGACCCGGCCACGACGGCGCAGGTGCTCACAGCGTTGAGCCGCGACTCGCGGGAGCACGTCGACCAGACCATCGAACTCGGTCTCGCCGCCGGTGGCACGGAGCCCCGCCCCGCGCAGGACTACGGCTTCATGTACAGCCGCGACCTCGAAGACCCCGACGGCAACGTCCTCGAGTTCGTCTACATGGAGCCCGCCGCGGTCGAGCAGGGGCCCGAGGCGTTCCTCGCGGCGGAGGAGACGGCGTGACGTCAGGCCGGGAGGAGCGGTAGTGGCGGCGCGCAGCTATGGACAGTACTGCGGCGTCACGACCGCGGTCGAGCTGATCGGGGAGCGGTGGGCGCTGCTCATCATCCGAGACCTGCTCGTGGGCCCGCGTCGTTACACCGACCTCAAGCAGGGGCTTCCCCGCGTCCCGACGAACATCCTGTCGGCGCGGCTGAAGGAGCTGCAGGAGGGAGGCGTCGTGCGCCGCGTGCCGCTCATGAACTGCGGCCTCGTCTACGAGCTCACTCCGTACGGTCGTGAGCTCGAGCCGGTCATCCTCGCCCTCGGTCGCTGGGGCTTTCAATCGATGGGCGAGCCGGGCGACGGCGACGTCGTGACGGCCGACTCGCTCACCGTCGCGCTGCGGACAGCCTTTCAGGCGGACGCCGCGGCGGCGCTGCCCGATGCGGACTACGAGCTGCACGTGGGCGACGTCACCCTGCGTGCGACGGTGACGGCGGGCGAGCTGCGGGTGGCGCAGCTCGCTCCGCCGGCGCCGCCCGTCGGCGGGCGCCTGCCCGAGGGGGAGCCGGACATCGTGATCGCCGCCGGCCCCGGCATCCGCTCGCTCATCTCGGGCGAGGTGGCGCCCGGGGATGCCGTCGACCGGGGCGTCGTGCACGTCCTCGCGGGCGACGCGACGCTCCTGGAACGCTTCGCCGCCACTTTCCACATCGAGCCCGGCGCCGCGGCGGTCGCCGCGGCCTGACAAGAGGAGCCCTCATGGCAGCATCGCGCAGCGCCTTTTCGACGTGCTCAACCTGTGGGTGTTTCCCGTCGTCCTCGGCGCGGGCAAGCGGATCTTCCCCGAGGGGGTAGCGCCGACGGGCCTGCGGCTGCTCGAGCCGCCCGTCGTGGCCGGCACGGGCGCCGTGCTGCTGCGCTACGCGCTCGCGGGCGACCCGCAGTTCGCCGACATCGTCGACTGAGCTCGGCGCGGCTCAGAAGATCATGGGCCGATCGTCGTCGTCGGCGCCGCCGAGGTCGAGGTCGACGACGACCGGAACGTGGTCGCTGGGGATCTCGCCCTTGCGCTCATTGCGGTGGATCGCCGCGTCGACGACCGCGTCGGTGAAGGCACGCGAGCCGAGGATGAAGTCGATGCGCATGCCCTCGTTGCGAGGGAAGCGCAGCTGCTTGTAGTCCCAGTAGGTGAAGCCGGTGGGCACGAAGGGACGCACGGCGTCGGAGAGACCGGCATCCAGCAGGGACTGGAAGGCGGCGCGCTCCGGGGGCGACACGTGCGTCGTGACGCCCTCGATCACCGTCGGGTCGCCGTTGTCGACGTCGGTCGGCGCGATGTTGAAGTCTCCCGTCAGGGCGAGCGCGAGATCCGGAGATGACGCGAGCGTCTCGGCCGTGTAGCCGCGCAGCGCCTCGAGCCAGTCGAGCTTGTAGCGGTAGTGGGGGTCGTCGAGCGAGCGCCCGTTGGGGACGTACAGGCTCCACACCGTGACGCCGCCGACGGTCGCGCCGAGTGCGCGGGCCTCCTGCGGGGCGTCGGGGCCGTTGTGGCCCTTCGCGAACCCGGGCATGCCGGGGAACCCGATCTGCACGTCGGTGATGGGCTCACGGCTGGCGATCGCGACGCCGTTCCACTGGTTGAGGCCGTGCGCCTCGACGTGGTAGCCGGCCTCCTCGAACTGCTCGTACGGGAACTGCTCGGGCTTGCACTTGATCTCCTGCATCGCCAGGACGTCGATGTCTTCACGGACGGCGAACTCGACGGTGCGAGCGACGCGGGCGCGGATCGAGTTGACGTTCCAGGTGGCGAGGCGCATGGCATCCATCGTATGAGCCGGCTCCGACGTCGCCGAACGCGCCCGCGCGCTCAGAGGGCGCGCAGGATGTCGTCGACGCGCTCCTTGGCATCGCCGAACAGCATGTGCGCGTTCTCTCGGAAGAACAGCGGGTTCTGCACGCCCGCATAGCCGGATGCCATCGACCGCTTGAACACGACGACGTTCGCCGACTCCCATACGTGGAGCACGGGCATGCCGGCGATCGGCGAGCCAGGATCCTCCGCCGCGGCGGGATTGACGGTGTCGTTCGCGCCGATGACGAGGACGACGTCGGTGTCGGCGAAGTCGTCGTTGATCTCATCGAGCTCGAGCACGATGTCGTACGGCACCTTCGCCTCAGCGAGCAGCACGTTCATGTGGCCGGGGAGGCGTCCGGCGACGGGATGGATGCCGAAGCGCACCTCGACGCCGCGGGAGCGCAGCCTCTCGGTGAGCTCGGCCACGGGGTACTGCGCCTGCGCGACCGCCATGCCGTAGCCCGGTGTGATGATGACCGACTTCGCGGACGCGAGGAGCTCCGCGGCCCCGGCCGCATCGATCTCGCGGTGCTCGCCCGTCTCGTCGTCGCCGCCGCGGGGCGCTTCGATGCCGAAGCCGCCCGCGATGACCGACAGGAACGACCGGTTCATCGCCTTGCACATGATGTACGACAGATACGCACCCGACGATCCCACGAGCGCGCCCGTGACGATGAGCAGGTCGTTGTTCAGCAGGAAGCCCGCCGCGGCGGCCGCCCAGCCCGAGTAGCTGTTGAGCATGGAGACCACCACCGGCATGTCGCCGCCGCCGATGGATGCGACGAGGTGCCACCCCAGCGCGAGCGCCAGGGCGGTGACGGCCACGAGCAGCCAGATCGACGGCGTGATGACGTACCAGACGGTCAGCGCGACGAACGCGACCAGCGCGCCGACGTTGAGGGCGTTCTTGCCCGGCAGCATGAGCGGCCGAGAGCTCATGCGCGCCGAGAGCTTGAGGAACGCGACGATCGACCCCGTGAAGGTGACGGCGCCGATGAAGACGCCGATGAACACCTCGGCGTGGTGGATGTCGACGAGCTCCGCCGGCACGTGCGCCGCGCCCAGGTGGCCGTTCCAGCCGACGAGCACCGCCGCGAGTCCGACGAAGGAGTGCAGCAGCGCGATGAGCTCCGGCATCCCGGTCATCTCGACGACGCGCGCCCGCCACAGGCCGATCGCACCGCCGACCACGACGGCGCCCACCAGGAGCGACAGGCCGATCGTACCGGCCGAAGAGCCCCATGCGCCGGCCGCGGTGAGCCACACCGTCGCCACGAGGGCGATGGTCATGCCGGCGATGCCGTAGGCGACGCCGCGGCGCGACGTGTCGTGCTTCGACAGGCCCGCGAGGCTCAGGATGAACAGGAGCGCGGCGACGATGTACGCGGCGCCGGCGACGGAGGATGCGAGGTCGGGGTTCACTTGTCGCCGCCCTTCTGGAACATCGCGAGCATGCGTCGCGTGACGGCGAAGCCGCCGAAGACGTTGATGGATGCCACGAGCACGGCCGCCGCCGACAGCACACGCACGACCGGGTCGTCGGCGGTGATCTGCACCATCGCGCCGACGACGATGATGCCGCTGATCGCGTTGGTGACGCTCATGAGCGGCGTGTGCAGGGCGTGGGCGACCTTCCCGATGACGTAGAACCCGACGACGACCGACAGGGTCAGCACGAGGAAGTGCTGCGGAAGCGGTGCCGGAGCGAAGGCGCATACGAGGAACAGCGCGGCGATTCCCGCCGCGATGAGGGCGGACTTCGCCCCCGCCGACAGCGTCTTCTTGGGTGCGGAGTCGACCGGCGCGGCCGGGGGAGCCGCCGCGGCGGGGGCAGCCGAGACCTGCACCGGCGGCGGCGGCCAGGTGATCTCGCCGCGGCGGACGACCGTCACGGCACGCTGCACGACGTCGTCGAAGTCGATCGTGAGGGCGCCGTCCTTGCCGGGAGTGAGGAGCTTCAGCAGGTTCAGCAGGTTGGTGCCGTACAGCTGCGACGCCTGCGCCGGGAGACGCCCCGCCAGATCGGTGTAGCCCAGGATGACGACGCCGTTCTCGGTGACGATGCGCTCGCCCGCGACCGAGCCTTCGACGTTGCCGCCCTGCGCGGCCGCCATGTCGACGATGACGGAGCCCGGCTTCATCGAGGCGACGTCACTGGCTGTGATCAGGCGCGGCGCCGGCCGGCCCGGGATGAGCGCGGTCGTGATGACGATGTCGACCTCGCGCGCCTGCTCCGAGTAGATCTCGGCGGCGCGGCGGTCGTAGGCCTCGCTCGTCGCCTTGGCGTAGCCGTCGGCCGAGACCTCCTTCTGCTCGTCGGGCACGACGACTTCGAGGTACTCGCCGCCGATCGACTTCACCTGGTCGGCCACCTCGGGGCGCGGGTCGGTGGCGCGGACGATCGCGCCGAGGCTCGACGCCGCTCCGATCGCGGCCAGCCCGGCGACGCCGGCGCCGGCCACGAGCACCTTCGCCGGCGGCACCTTGCCGGCGGCCGTCACCTGTCCCGTGAAGAACCGCCCGAATTCATGCGCGGCCTCGACCACGGCCCGATAGCCGGCGATGTTCGCCATCGAGCTCAGGACGTCCATCGACTGTGCGCGCGAGATGCGCGGCACGGCATCCATCGCCAGCGCCGTCACCCCCTGCGCCGCCAGCCGCTGCAGGAGCTCGGGGCGGAACGCGGGGGCAAGCAGGCCGATGAGCGTCGCTCCGGCGCGCAGGAGCGCGATCTCGTCGCCGGACGGGGCGTCGACCTTCAGCACGACGTCGGCGGACCATGCCTCGGCCCGATCGACGATGCGCGCTCCCGCTTCAGCGTAGGCGGAGTCGGGGAAGGACGACGCGGCGCCCGCGCCGGCTTCCACGACGACGTCATAGCCGAGTCCGAGGATCTTCGAGACGGTCGTGGGCGACACGGCGACGCGTCTCTCGCCGGGGCCCTCGCGGACGACACCGAGTATCGACATTGATCTCCTCTGTGCGTGAGTCGACGGAAGAAGGGTGGGCGTGCCGCGTCGGGTGCACGACACGCCGAACCCCGACATTACGGACAGTGGCGCGCCGGTGGAACAGTGTGTCGACGAAAGAATCCGGATTCTTCATCCATACGAATACGTCTGCGGGGCCGACGGCGTGCTGCCGTGCCCCCGCTCCGTAGACTCGAGGGCATGACCGCCGCCTCCACGCCCGAGCTCGAAGCCGACCGCCAGGCCCTCATCGCCCTCATCAAGGAAGAGGCCGTCTTCCACGGCGACTTCACGCTCTCGAGCGGCAAGAAGGCGGCGTACTACGTCGACATGCGCAAGCTGACGCTCGACCACCGCGCGGCCCCTGCGATCGGCCGCATCATGCTGGACCTCGTGCGCGACATCGACGGCATCGTCGCGGTCGGCGGGCTGACGCTCGGCGCCGACCCCATCGCGAACGCGATCATGCACGAGTCGGCCCGCACCGAGGCTCCGCTCGACGCGTTCGTCGTGCGCAAGGAGCCCAAGGACCACGGCCGCGGTCGCCAGGTCGAAGGCGCGGATGTCGTCGGCAAGCGCGTCGTGGTCGTCGAAGACACCTCCACCACCGGGCAGTCGGCGCTCAAGGCCGTCGAGGCGCTGCGGCGCGAGGGTGCGGAGCCGGTCGCCGTCGCCGTCATCGTCGACCGCAAGACCGGGGCGCAGGCGGCCGTCGAGGCCGAGGGCCTCACCTGGCTCGCCGCGATCGACCTCGACGACCTCGGCCTCCAGCCGCAGTGACCTCGCAGTGACGCCTCCGCTCGGCGCCCGCGCCGCCCTGGCACTCGACCTCGGGGGCACCAAGCTCGACGCCGCCCTCGTCGACGAGACCGGCGCCGTGCTCGCCGGCAGTCGCGTCCGCCGCGAGACGGGCCGCGACATCCACCCCACGCGCATGCGCGCCGCGCTCGCCGACGTCGTCCATGACGTGCGGGCGGCGGTTCCCGGCGGCATCGAGATCGTCGGTGTGGGCATCGGCAGCGCCGGCCCCGTCGACCGCGACCGCGGCGCGATCCACCCCGTGAACATGCCGCTGCTGCACGGCTTCCCGCTCGCCGACGCTGTCGCCGATGCGATTCGCGCAGCGGCGCTCGAGGTGCCGGTCGTGCTCGGTCACGACGGCGGCTGCCTCGCGCTCGCCGAAGCGTGGCAGGGTGCCGCGAGGGGCGCGTTCGCCTCCCTGTCGCTGGTCGTGTCGACGGGCATCGGCGGCGGCATCGTCGTGGGCGGCCGGCTCCTGACAGGCGCGTCGGGGAATGCGGGGCACCTCGGGCAGACGTTCGTCGGCGACACGACCGTGGAGGAGATCGCCTCGGGTCCCGCGAGCATCTCATGGGCGCAGGCGCAGGGATGGCAGGGCCGGACCGGCATGGAGCTGGCGGCATCCGCGGCATCCGGCGACGCCGTCGCGCGCGCGGCAGTGGTCCGCTCGGCCGAGGCGGTGGGATGGGCGCTCGCCGACGCGACGACCCTCCTCGACCTCGACGTGATCGCGATCGGCGGCGGCTTCTCGCGGGTGGCCCCCGACTACGTCGACCTCGTCGGGGTGGCGCTGCGAGAGCGGGTCGTGGTCGACTTCGCCCGAGCGGTGCGCGTCGTGCGCAGCGGCCTCGGAGACGACGGACCCCTCATGGGCGCCGCGGCTCTCGTGCTCGGCCGCGACTGAGTCACCGCCCCGCTGTGCCGCGCGCTCAGTCGAAGATCGGCAGCTGCGACGCGAGCGCGAGGATCAGGCCCAGGAACGTCAAGATCACGAGGGCGCGGCCGTTCGGCAGCGGCGTGCCCTGAGGGGCGTCGCGGCGGCCGCGAAGGAACAGCACGAGCACCACGACCAGGATGACCAGGCCGGAGAGCGCGAGGAAGACGTCCATCAGCGGTCGCCCCCGCGTCCGCGGAAGTGCTGCACGACCACCGCGATGAGCGTGCCGAGGAGCACGATGCCCGTCACGGCGAACAGGAGCGTCTGCTCGAACTCGTTCACAGCAGCTCCGGCAGATCGGACTCGATCGGCTCCGTCGACAGAAGGTCGGCGACCGAGTCGAGGATCTCGTCGGGGCGGAACGGGTAGCGCTCGACCTCGGCGTCGTCGGAGATGCCGGTGCGCACGAGCACCGTGTGGAGACCGGCTTCGATGCCGGCGATCACGTCGGTGTCCATGCGGTCGCCGATCATGCCGGTGTTCTCGGAGTGCGCGCCGATGCGGTTCATCGCCGAGCGGAACATCATGGGATTCGGCTTGCCGACGACGTAGGGGGCCTTTCCGGTGGCGTGCGAGATGAGCGCCGCGAACGAGCCCGTGGCCGGAACGACCCCTGAGGGCGTCGGACCCGTGGCATCCGGATTCGTGATGATGAACCGCGCGCCCGCATTGATCATGCGGATGGCCTGAGTGATCCGGTCGAACGAGTAGTTGCGCGTCTCGCCGACGACGACGTAGTCGGGATCGGTCTCGGTGAGGACGAAGCCCGCCTCATGGAGCGCGGTCGTCAGACCCGCCTCGCCGATGACGAACGCGGAGCCGCGCGGATGCTGCGACTTGAGGAACTCCGCGGTCGCGAGCGCCGACGTCCAGATGCGGTCTTCGGGGACGCGCAGCCCGGAACGAGCCAGCCGCGCACTCAGGTCGCGGGGCGTGAAGATGGGGTTGTTCGTCAGGACGAGGAAGGGCGTCCCGGTCTCGCGCCACTGGTCGAGAAGCTCGGCCGCGCCCGGAACGGGACGATTGTCGTGGACGAGGACTCCGTCCATGTCGGTGAGCCAGCACTCGATATCGGCGCGTGTCCGCATGTAGCCAGCCTATCCGGGGCGTGCGGGCCTAGTGTCGGTTGCGTGGGACGTGACGAGGTCGATCCGCAGCTGCTCCCGGACCTGAGCGGCCGGCGCTATCTGGTGACCGGCGCGACGGCCGGCCTCGGCTTCTTCTCGTCGCTTCAGCTCGCCGAGGCTGGAGCCCATGTGATCATGACGGGCCGCAGCCCGCATCGGCTGGCCGCCGCCCGCGCCGCCGTCATGCGGCAGTTCGGCGACGCGCACGTCGACACCCTGCTGCTCGACACGAGCAACCTGGGGTCGGTGCGCGCAGCCGCGGCGACCGCGAAGGGCCGCACCGGTCTGCACGGCCTGCTGCTGAACGCGGGCGTGGTCCATCCCCCGCGTGAGCGGCAGATCACCGGCGACGGACACGAGGTCGTCTTCGCGACGAACGCACTCGGCCACTACGCCCTCGCCGGCGAGCTGCTGCTGTCGCTCGCCGCCGGCCGCGGACGCATGGTGTGGGTCGGGTCGATCTCGACGGCGCTGACCCCGGTGGATCTCATCGACCCCGAGCTCGAGAACGACTACACGCCATGGCGCGCCTACGTGCAGTCGAAGATCGCGACCTCCGCGCTGGGCTTCGAGGCCGACCGGCGGCTGCGCGCGGCGAGCGTTCCCATCGCGAGCATCGTCGCGCATCCCGGCTACTCCATCAGCGGCCGCACGCGCCGTGTTGCCGGCGTCAACGCCCCGAGTCGCCGCAAGCGATTCGTCGACAACCTGCAGGCGCCGTTCGCGCAGTCGAAGGAGGAAGGCGCTCGGGTGCTCGTGCATGCCCTGACGTCTCCGGATGCCGAGGGCGGGCAGTACTGGGGTCCCGCGGGCGGGGTGCGCGGGCGTCCGACGCTCGTGCGTCCGGCACGTGTCACGCGCGACACGGAGCTCGCGGCCCGCCTGTGGGCCTACTGCGAGCACGCGACGGGCACCGAGTGGCCCTACCTGAAGGCGAGCAGGGCGCGCCGGCGCTGAGCCCGCGCATCGGGGCGGGTCAGGCGGTGAGCCACACCATGGCCGCCGCGCCCGAAGGAAGCTCGACGGTGTCGCCGCCGTCTACCTGCACGGCTTCGCGGCCGGTCGCGGTCACCGTGTGGCCGACGGCGATGCCGGTGCGCTCCAGTGCCCGGAGCATGTCGGCATCGCGATCGCTCACCCGCAGCACGCGCCCGGTGTGGCCGAGAGTCGCCTCGTCCAGCCGCACGAAGGGCACCCGGTCGACGTGGCCGTGCTCGTCGGGGATGGCGTCGCCGTGCGGGTCGAAGCGGGGGTTGCCGAGTCGCTCCGAGATGCCGGCGAGCAGGCGGTCGCTGATCGTGTGCTCGAGCACTTCGGCCTCGTCGTGCACCTCATCCCACGAGTAGCCGAACTCGCGCACGAGCCACGTCTCGATGAGACGATGACGGCGCACGATCGCGGCGGCGCGCCGTTCGCCCTCGTCGGTGAGCGAGATCGGTCCGTACGGTCGGTGCGACACGAGTCCCTGCGCGGCGAGCTTCTGCACCATCTCTGTGACCGTCGACGGCGCGAGTCCCAGTTCGCCCGCCAGCTGCGACGGCGTGATGCGAACGGTCTGCCACTCGGTGTGGTGGTAGATCGTCTTCAGGTAGTCGTCGATCGCGATGGAAGGCACGCTAAAGGCTATCCGCCCGTGAGCACGAGCCACAGGAGCACGACGTTGAGCGTGATGAGGAACACCGACGCGACGACGCCGGCGATGGTCGTCACGAGCCGGTTGCGGTAGCCGCCGAGCACGTCCTTCCGGGCCGTCAGCGACACGAGAGGGATGAGCGCGAACGGGATGCCGAAGCTCAGCACGACCTGGCTCAGGACGAGCGCGAGGGTGGGGTCGACGCCCACCGCGAGGATGATGAGCGCGGGAACCAGGGTGATGAGGCGGCGGGCGAGCAGGGGTATGCGGATGCGAAGCAGGCCCGCCATGATCTCGGCGCCCGCGTAGGCGCCGACCGCCGTGCTGGCCAGGCCGCTCGCGAGAAGCCCGACCGCGAAGAGGGTCGCGACCAGAGGGCCGATCGTGTCGCGGAGGGCCGCGTAGGCGCCCTCCAGGCTGTCGGTGCCCGGGACTCCCGACAGTGCCGCCGCGGCCAGCAGCAGAATGGCGAGGTTGACGGTGCCGGCGATCGCGAGGGCGATCGTGACGTCCCAGCGGGTCGCGCACAGCAGCCGCCGCGTGCCGACGCTGCGGTCGGCGGGGCGCGCGTTCTCGCCGAGGAACCGGTCGCGGGCCAGGGCGCTGTGCGCGTAGATCGCGTGCGGCATGATCGTCGCGCCGAGGATGGATGCCGCGAGCAGCACAGAGTCGGCGCCCTCGAAGCGGGGCAGCAGCCCGGTGACGACGCCTGCGGCATCCGGGGGCGCCGCGAACACGCCGTAGGTGAACCCGAACGCGATCACGACCATGAGACCCATGACGACGAACTCGAACGGGCGTGCGCCGCGCCGCTGCTGCACCAGCAGCAGCACGATCGAGACGGCGCCCGTGACGAGTCCGCCCCACACCAGGGGGACGCCGAACAGCAGCCAGAGGGCGACCGCGCCGCCCAGCACCTCGGCGATGTCTGTCGCCATCGCGACCAGCTCCGCCTGCAGCCAGTACGCGCGGCGTCCCCACCTGCTGCCGATGCGGTCGCCGAGGGTCTGGGCGAGGCTGCGGCCGGTGACGATGCCGAGCTTCGCGGACAGGTACTGGATGAGCCACGCCATGACGTTGCCGAGCACGACGACCCACACCAGCAGATAGCCGTAGCGGGCGCCTGCGGTCATGTTGCTGGCGACGTTGCCGGGATCGAGATACGCGACGCCGGCGACGAGGGCAGGGCCGAGCAGCCAAGCGACACGAGCCCTGCGGCGGGGCGTGCTCGGGCGGTCGGTCGCCGGAGCGGTGGGGCTGACGTCGACGTCCACGGATTTCGGCATGCCGAAACTGTATCGCAGGATCTTTCGGTCTGCCGAAAAATCCTGCGAACGGGCAGGGTGCCAGCCGGGCTAGCCTGGGTCGGGTGAGCGTCGAAGACCCGCAGCCCGATCCGCACGGCGCACTGTCGAGCGAGCCGGAGCTGCCCGTCGGCGCAGGGCCGTGGCCCGGCGGACCGGCGGCTTGGCCCGATGACCCGCGCTACGACCGCACGCTTCTCGCCGAAGGCGACCGGCGCAACGTCATCGACCGCTACCGCTACTGGTCGATGGAGGCGATCGTCGCCGATCTCGACAGCCACCGGCATCCTTTCCATGTCGCGATCGAGAACTGGCAGCACGACATGAACATCGGATCGATCGTGCGCAGCGCCAATGCGTTCGCCGCCGCCGAAGTCCACATCATCGGCCGCCGCCGCTGGAACCGCCGCGGCGCGATGGTGACCGACCGCTACCAGCACGTGCGCCACCACGAGGACGTCGCGACGTTCGCTGCCTGGGCGGCGGATGCCGGCATCCCCGTCATCGCGGTCGACAACGTCCCCGGGTCGGTGCCGGTCGACCAGGCCGACCTGCCCGAGCGGTGCGTGCTGCTTTTCGGCCAGGAGGGTCCCGGACTGTCGGCCGAGGCGCTGGAGGCGGCGCAGTCGGTCGTCGAGATCACGCAGTACGGTTCGACGCGCTCGATCAACGCGAGCGCCGCCGCGGCCGTCGTCATGTACGAATGGTGCCGGCGCTGGGCGGCGGGCGGAGCGGCCGCGATCAGACCGTGACGCTCAGCCACTCCGGCCGGCGCACCCGCCAGCCGAGCGTTGCGAGCCTCGCCGCCATGTACACGCCGAAGAAGCACGCGGCCAGCCAGGCGAGACCGGCCGCTCCCGCCGGGGCGAGCAGGGCGACGAGGATCAGTGCGGGCGCATAGGGCACGAGGTTGAGCGCTCCCGCGATCGCGAGGTAGCGGGCGTCGCCGGCGCCCATGAGCACGCCGTCGAGCACGAACACGACGCCGCACAGCGGCTGCGCGACCGCCAGGACCAGCAGCGCGGGCTGCACGAGGGCCGCCACGAGCGGATCGCCCGTGAACAGGAGTCCGATCGCGCCGGACGCCACGGCGATGACGACGCCCACGACCACGCCGAACCACACCCCCCACGCGACGGTGCGCGCGAGCACGCGGCGCACGAACGGCTCGTCGTCGGCCCCGAGGCCACGGCCGATGAGCGCCTGCGCGGCGATCGCGAGGGCGTCGAGCGCGAAGGCGGCCGTCGAGAAGATCGTGAACGCCACCTGCCAGCCGGCGAGCTCCTCCGTTCCGATGCCGGTCGCGACGCCGACGGTCGCCAGCAGCGCGAGCCGCAGCGACACCGTGCGCAGGAACAGCCAGCCGCCCGAGCGGGCCGAGCCCCGAACCCCTTCGCGCTGCGGAAGGACGGATGCCGCGTGCCGCCGAGCCAGCCGGCCCACGACGAGGGCGTACGCGCCCACCATGCCCCACTGCGCGGCGACCGTGCCGGCGGCCGAACCCGCGATGCCCCATCCGAAGCCGTAGATGAACAGCCAGTTGAGGAGCGCGTTGGCTGTGAAGCCGAGTCCGGCGATCCAGAGCGGCGTGACGGTGTCCTGCATGCCGCGCAGGAGACCCGTCGCGGCGAAGACGATGAGCATCGCGGGCAGCCCCCACATCGACAGCTGCAGGTAGATGACGGCCTGCTCCGCCACCTCCGGCGACGCGCCGAACATCGCGACGAGAGGGCGCGTCAGCACCGAGCCGACCACCGCGAGCACCGCGCCGAGACCGAGGGCGAGCCACAGTCCGTCGACGCCGGCCTGCACGGCGCTCGTGTGGTCGCCGGCGCCGAAGCGGCGCGCGACGGCCGGGGTGGTCGAGTAGGCGAGGAACACCATGAGGCCGACGATCGTCTGCAGCACGGCCGAGGCGATGCCGAGTCCCGCGAGAGGAACCACGCCGAGGTGTCCCACGAGGGCGGAGTCGACGATGAGGAAGAGCGGCTCGGCCACGAGCGCACCCAGCGCGGGGACCGCCAGACGCAGGATCTCCCGGTTGAGAGTCGGGCGGGACGCGGTCATGCCATGAGCCTAGAGCCGGCCGCCGACCCCTACCGCCAACGGAGTGCGCGAAGCAGGGCGAGCCAGGTCGGTACTGTCGGTCGCGGGGGAGTGAGCCGAGGAGGACGCGATGACCGACCCGATCCGCACCGCGCCCGACGCGGCGGGTGAGCGTCGCGGCCGCGCGGGCTCTCGCATCGTGAGGTGGTTCGCGCGCTTCCCGCAGTGGCTGCGGACCGTCGTCGCCGTCGCGTCGATCGTGCTGGGCGCCGTGCTCGTCTGGCGGCCGGTCGCCTCTCTCGGTGTGCTCGCGCTGCTGTTCGGCGCCGCGATCGTCCTCACGGGCGCCCTCGAGCTGGCGGGTGTCGGCGACGACGGCCGCCGCCCCCGCTGGCGCACGCTCGTGGGACTCCTGTGGATCGTCGCCGGCGTCTTCGTCGTCTTCTGGCTCGGGCTGACCGTGCGGGTGCTCGTGCTCATGGTCGGCATCGGACTCGTCGTCAACGGCATCCTGTCGGTCCTCTCCGGGTTCCGGCGCCGGGGGCAGACCCTCGACGCGCGCGTCGCGACCGTGCTGCTCGGCGCGGCGGGTGTCGTGTTCGGCATCCTGGCGCTGCTCTGGCCCGACGTGACGCTGCTGATCGTCGCCGTCGTGTTCGGCGCACGGCTGATCGTCTCGGGCGCCGTCGGCCTGCGGCAGGCGGTGCGCACGCCACGAGGCGCAGCGGCGGCAGCGGCAGCGGAAGCCGGCCCCGCGGATGCCGACCCCGCTCGGCCGCCCGTGTGGCGGCGGTGGACCCGCACGATCGCGGCGGTCGTCGCACTCGTGCTGGCGCTGGCGGGCGGTGTGGTCAGCGCGTCGCTGCGCGGGGGAGCCGTGAGCGTCGACGACTTCTACGCGATCCCGCGCACTGTGCCGGACGAGCCGGGACGGCTGATTCGCGCGGAGCCGTTCACGCGCGCCGTGCCCGACGGCGCGCGGGCGTGGCGCATCCTCTACACGACGACCGACCACGCGGGCGAGCCGTCGGTGGCGAGCGGGATCGTGGTCGTGCCGGCCACGGGCGAGGGCGACTGGCCGGTCATCGACTGGGCACACGGCACGACGGGCTTCGCGCAGCATTGCGCGCCGTCGCTCCTGCCGGAGCCGTTCGAGTCGGGGGCGCTGTTCGTCGCCGACGAGATCGTCCAGCGCGGGTGGGCGCTCGTCGCGACCGACTACATCGGGCTCGGCACGACCGGCCCGCACCCTTACCTCATCGGCGTGCCGAGTGCTCATGCCGTGCTCGACGCACGCCGCGCCGCCTCGGAGCTGTCGGGCGCCCGGCTCGGTGACCGAACCGTCGTCTGGGGACACTCGCAGGGCGGCGGAGCGGCGCTGTGGACGGGCGCGCTCGCCGACGACTACGCGCCCGACCTCCCACTGTCGGGCGTCGTCGCGCTCGCGCCGGCGAGCGATCCGCTCGCGCTCATCGACACGCTCACGGAGGTGACCGGCGGCTCGATCTTCGCGTCGTTCGCCGTCGCGGCCTACACCTCGATCTACGACGACGTGACCTTCCGCGAGTACGTCCGTCCGGGCGTCGAGCCGATCGTGCGCACTCTCTCGCGGCGGTGCCTGAGCGAGCCGGGCGTCGTGGTGTCGATCCTCACGTCGCTCGGGCTGTCGACCGACCCTGAGATCTTCGCATCCGACCCCACTTCGGGCCCGCTCGGCACCCGCCTCGAGCAGAACGCTGCCCCGGCCACGGTGTCGGCTCCGCTGCTGATCGGCCAGGGCGGCGACGACACGCTGGTGAGACCCGACGCCCAGCGCGCGTTCGTCGAGGGCCTGTGCGCCTCCGGCCAGCGCCTCGAATACGCCGTCTACGAGGGGCGCGGCCACATCCCACTCGTGGAGCGGGGGTCTCCCGCGATCGCCGATGTCTTCGCCTGGACGGCCGCGCGCTTCGCGGGCGAGCCCGTCGACGACGGATGCCGCAGCCTCCCGCAGCGCTGACTCCTCCTCCACCGACCTTGGAGGGCTGCCACTCCCGCATCCTCCCCCCGCCTCGCCGTCGCCTCGACGCGGGCACCTATTGTGGATGCCATGACCGACACCTCCCTCCGATCGGGCATCGAGCTGTCCGAGCTCAGCCCCGAGATCCGCCCGCAGGACGACCTCTTCCGGCACGTGAACGGCGCCTGGCTCGACCGCACGGAGATTCCCGACGACAAGGCGCGCTGGGGATCGTTCCACCTCATCGCCGAGCAGGCCGAGAAGGACGTGCACGTGATCATCGAGGAGGCGCAGTCGGCGCCGGAGGGCACTGAGGCGCGCAAGGTCGGCGACCTCTACGCGAGCTTCATGGACACCGAGCGCATCGAGGAGCTCGGTGCGGCGCCCCTGCAGGGTCAGCTGTCCCGGGTCGATGAGGTCGCCGACATCCCCGGCTTCCTGCGGCTCGTCGGCGAGCTCGAGCGCGAGGGCGTCGGCGGCTTCCTCGGCACCTACATCGAGCCTGACCCCGGAAGCCCCGAGCGCTACGTCGTCTTCCTCGTGCAGGGCGGACTCTCACTGCCCGACGAGAGCTACTACCGCCTCGAGAACTTCGACAAGACGCGCACCGCGTTCCGCTCGTACGCCGCGGAGGTGCTCGGTCTCGCCGGCCTCGACGACGCTGAGGCGCAGGCCGAGCGCGTGATGGCGCTCGAGACCGAGCTGGCGACCCACCACTGGGACAATGTCCGCAACCGGGATGCCGTCGCCACCTACAACCTCATGTCGTGGGACGACGCCGTCGCGCTCGTGGGCGTCGATCTCGGGCCGTGGCGCGAGGCCGTGGCGTCGGGTCACGAAGGCGGCTTCGCCGAGGTCGACGTCAACCAGCCGAGCTTCCTCGAGGGCCTGGGCACTCTTCTGGTCGAAGACCGCCTCGACGACTGGAAGGCATGGCTGCGCCTCCACATCGTGCGATCGGCGGCGCCGTTCCTGTCGAGCGCCTTCGTCGACGCGAACTTCGCGTTCTACGGCACAGAGCTCACGGGCGTCCCTGTCAACCGCGAGCGCTGGAAGCGCGGCGTGAGCTTCGTCGAGGCGGCCATGGGCGAGGCCGTCGGCAAGGTCTACGTCGAGCGGCATTTCCCGCCGGCGGCCAAGGAGGCGATGGACGAGCTCGTCGCCAACCTCATCGAGGCCTACCGCCAGTCGATCTCGCAGCTGGAGTGGATGACGGATGCCACGCGGCAGCGTGCGCTCCAGAAGCTCGAGGCGTTCACGCCGAAGGTCGGATACCCCGTGAAATGGAAGGACTACTCGGCCCTCGAGGTCGACGCGACCGACCTCATGGGGAACGTCCGCCGCACCAACGCGTGGGAGCACGACCGTCAGCTGGCGAAGCTCGGCGGGCCGATCGACCGCGACGAGTGGTACATGACGCCGCAGACCGTCAACGCGTACTACAACCCCCTCATGAACGAGATCGTGTTCCCGGCGGCGATCCTGCAGCACCCGTTCTTCGAGCTCGACCGCGACGCGGCCGCCAACTACGGGGGCATCGGCGCCGTCATCGGCCACGAGATCGGTCATGGGTTCGACGACCAGGGCAGCGCCTTCGACGGCACCGGAGCCCTCAACGACTGGTGGACCGACGACGACCGGGCCGCGTTCCAGGAGCGCACGTCGGCGCTCATCGAGCAGTACAGCGCTCTGGTGCCGCAGGGCCTCCCCGCCGAGCACACCGTCAACGGCGCGCTCACGATCGGCGAGAACATCGGCGACCTGGGCGGTCTCGGCATCGCGATCAAGGCGTACCGCCTGCACAACGCGTCCGTGGGCGACGACCCCGACGGACGCGTCATCGAGGGGTTCACCGGCATCCAGCGTCTGCTGCTCAGCTGGGGCCAGATCTGGCAGCAGAAGGCGCGCGACGCCGAGGCGATACGCCTGCTGACGGTCGACCCGCACTCGCCCAACGAGTTCCGCTGCAACCAGATCGTGCGTAACGTGGATGAGTTCTACACGGCCTTCGGGGTCACCGAGAGCGATGAGCTGTGGCTCGACCCCGACAAGCGGGTCACCATCTGGTGACAGCCGGCTGACACCACGCGCCGCATCGGCGCCAGCGAGAACGGAAGGATCAGCGTGGACGCGGCCGACCACCACGAGTCGGAGGCGCCCGCTCTCACGCGGGGCGGGCTGCGACGCAGCGGCATGCCGCCGGGGCGTCGCACGGGCGGACGTCTGCGTCGATCGAGTGACGGCCGTCGTTCGTTCACCGCGACGATGAAGGCGCTCGACGGCCTTGCGGCCTCGGGTGCGCAGGTCTCGGTCCACGTCGGCGACCTGGACCGCGGCACCGAGGTGCTCGCGGGAGACGCCCACCTCACGCTGCCGGTCGGCGGCATCGGGGTCGTGCCGCTGCTGGTCGAGACGGCCGCGCAGATCGACACAGGACGCCTCGACCCGCTCGAGATCGTCGATCGGTCGTCCATCGAGCCCGTCGAGGCCGGCGGGCTGTGGCGCCACCTCAAAGCGCCTGCCCTTCCCGTGCTCGACCTGGCCATCCTGGCAGGGGCCGCCGGCGACGCGGCGGCGGCCAACGCGCTGCTGGCGCGGGTGGGCCTGGATGCCGTTCGCCGGCGCATCGAGCAGCTCGGGCTCACCCGCACAGCCCTCCTCGACGGATTCCGCGACCGTCGCGGACCCGACGACGCACCGCACGTCGCCCTGGCATCGACCGAGGAGCTGTCGCGCCTGTTCTCGGCGCTCGTCAACTCACGTGTCGTGTCGCCCGCCGTGAGCGTGCAGGTGTCGGAATGGCTGAGCCTCGGTCACGACCTGTCGCTTGTGGCCTCCGCGACGGGCCTCGACCCGTTCGCGCACGACGACGATCGCCACCAGCTGCTGTTCATCAACAAGACCGGCCGCGCCGACGGCGTGCGCTCGGAGGCGGGAGCGCTCGCGGGTCCACGCGCGGGTGTCGCGTATGCGCTCACCGTGTGCTTCGACGACCTGTCGATCGCCCACCGCCTCCGCGCCCACGACGCGTTCCGCATCCTCGGCGTCGAGCTCATGGAGTACGTGCACTGACGCTCGCCGGCGCCGACCTCCGCCGGGCCGCGCCGACGCGCGTCAGAAGACGATCGTGTGGTTGCCGTGGCGGATGACGCGGTCCTGCGCGTGCCAGAGCACGGCGCGCGACAGCACCTGACGCTCGACGTCGGCGCCGCGGCGCGCAAGGTCGGAGACTGATTCGGCGTGCGTCACGCGGATCGTGTCCTGCTCGATGATCGGTCCCTCGTCGAGGTCGCTCGTGACGTAGTGGCTCGTCGCGCCGATGAGCTTCACACCGCGCTCCTTCGCCTTCTTGTACGGCTCGGCGCCGATGAACGCAGGCAGGAACGAGTGGTGGATATTGATGACGGGCACCGCGAGCTTCTCGAGGAACTCGGGCGACAGGATCTGCATGTAGCGCGCCAGCACGACGAAGTCGACGTTGCCGACGAGGAGCTTGAGGATCTCCGCCTCTGACGCCGACTTGTCGGGGCCGGGCACGGAGGGCACATGGAAGAACGGCACGCCGAAGGTGCGAACGTCCTCGGCGGTCGTGGTGTGGTTCGAGATGACCATCGGGATCGTGACGGGCAGATCGCCACGGCGGTGACGCCACAGCAGGTCGAGGAGGCAGTGGTCCTGCTTCGACGCGAGGATCGCCATCCGCTTCGGCACCGACTGATCGGTCAGCGACCACTCCAGATCGAACGGGGCGAGCGTCTGGGCGATCTCCGTCTCGATCTGCGGCCGGTCGGCGGCCAGATCGGGGCGGTGGAACACCACACGCTGGAAGTACGCGCCGCCGCGCGGGTCATCGGAGTACTGGTCGAACGCCACGATGTTGCCCCCGACGCGGGTGATCATCGCGGAGACGGCCGCGACGATCCCGGGCGTGTCCTTGCCGTGGACGATGAGGCATGCGTGGGCAGGGAGCAGGTGCGGATTGTGCACAGGAGGCATGCATCGATTCTGCCCTCTTCGTCGCGTGAGCGAGAATCGGGCGGCCTGCGCCGGTCAGCGCACTCCCTTCATGAGCGACAGCACGGGCTTCGCGGCCAGCAGCAGCGCGACGCCCACGCCGATCGCGATCAGGCCGAGCACCGAGAAGTACGGCACCTCGTTCTCCGGGTCGTAGAACGCGCCGAGCTGCCCCGCCAGGGCGGTTCCGAGCGACACCGACAGGAAGAAGAGCGCCACCATCTGCGTGTGGAAGGCCTGCGGGGCGAGCTTGGTGGTCACCGACAGTCCCACCGGCGACAGCAGCAGCTCGGCGATCGTGAAGGCGAGCAGGATGCCGGCGATCGCGAGCAGCGGCGTGGAGTTGGGGCCGCCCCCGGCGAACGGCAGGAAGAGCAGGAACGCGGCGCCCATGATCACCGCCGCCAGACCGAACTTGACGGGGGTCGACGGCTGGCGCGTGCCGAGCTTCGTCCACACCCAGGCGAACACGCCCGACAGCACGATGATGAAGATGGGGTTGATCGACTGCACCCACGGCACCGGCATCTCCCAGCCGAACAGCGACCGGTCGAGGCGCTTGTCGGAGTAGACCGTGAGCACCGTGAACTGCTGCTGGTACAGCGACCAGAACGCCACCGACGTGAGGAACAGGGGCAGGAAGCCCCACACCCGGCTGCGCTCGGTCGGCGTGATCCGGTGACTCAGGAGAATGACTGCGAAGTACGCGATAGCGGCGGCGATGACGGCGATGATCACGATCAGGGCGAGGTTGTCGGCGCGGATGACGCCCGTGAGCACGAGCACGACGATGAGCACGACCGCGGCGACCGCGATGCCGGCGACGAGCGGCAGGCGGGCGCGGGGGAGCGGGTTCGGGATCTCTCGCGCCTCAGCCGGCAGCGCACGACGGCCGAACGAGTACTGCACCAGCCCCGCGGCCATGCCGACGGCGGCGAGGCCGAAGCCCCAGTGGAAGCCGAGCGAGCTCTGCAGGAGCCCGGTGAGCAGGGGGCCGAAGAACGCGCCGAGGTTGATGCCGAGGTAGAACAGGGAGAATCCGGCATCCCGTCTCGTGTCCTCGGCGCTGTAGAGCGTGCCGACGACGCTTGTCGCGGTCGCCTTGAGGCCGCCCGAGCCCACCGCCACGAGGATGAGGCCGATGCCGACGCCGAGGAATCCGGGGAGGAGTGCCAGGGCGACGTGACCGCACATGATGACGATGGCGCTGACGAACAGCACGCGCTCGGCGCCCAGGAGCCGGTCGGCGACCCATGCGCCGAGGATCGTCGACAGGTACACCGCGCCGCCGTAAGCGCCGACGATGCCGGTCGCGACTCCCTCGTCGACGCCGAGGCCGCCCTGCGTCGCGGAGTAGTACAGGTAGATGAGCAGGATTCCCTGCATGCCGTAGAAGCTGAACCGCTCCCACATCTCGACCCCGAACACGTGGGCGAGCGCCCAGGGCTGGCCGAAGAATCGCGTGTCTCGACTGCCGGCGGAGCGGGTGCCCGCGTCGGGGCCAGGGGCGTCGGCGGGGGCCTGCGCGTTCGACTCGTCCATACGTCGACGCTAGACCGACTGCGCGGGGGTCGACAGAGGGTGGACGGCGATGGTCCCCGACGCTAGGGATGCGGACGCCGTCAGTGCGGCAGCGCGGGATGGGTCTCGCGTGCGGGGCGCGCGGGGATGAACATCGCCACCACGAGGGCGATGACCGCGGCGCCGCCGCCGAGCACGAACGAGAGCTGGAACGCGGCCGACGTCGGCACCTGCACGCCCGCCTGCGTCGTCGACATCGTGGCGAGGACGGCGCCGATGACGGCCGATGCCGTGCTGGTTCCCAGCGAGCGGAACAGCGCGTTGAGACCGTTCGATGCGCCTGTCTCGCTCTGCGGCACCGACCGCATGATCAGCATCGGCATCGACGCGTAGCCGAACCCGATGCCGACGCCGACGAGGATGTTCGCCACGAGCAGGTGCCAGACCTCCGTGGAGAACAGCAGCGTGAATCCGTAGGCGACGATGAGGGCGATCGCGCCGAGCACGAGCAGGCGGCGCGGGCCGACGGTGCGGGCGAGGCGGCCGGAGTACGGCGACAGGATCATCATCACGAGCCCAGAGGGCATCACGATCAGACTCGCTCCCAGGAGGGAGAGGCCGAAGCCGGCCGGTGCCGGCAGCTCGAGAAGCTGCGGGTACGACACGTTCGACGCGAACAGCGAGAACCCCATCGCGATCGAGGCGATGTTGGTCAGCAGCACGGGCCGGCGCGCGGCGACGCGGAGGTCGAGCAGCGGCTCGGCGATCCTCAGCTCATACGCGCCCCACGCGAGGAGGACCGCGATCCCGCCGACGCCGAGGGCGAGCACGGGGGCAGACAGCCAGCCCCATTCATTTCCGCGCGAGATGGCGAGCAGGATGCCGGAGAGTCCGGCCGCGAGTCCGGCCGCGCCGACGTAGTCGAATCGGCCCGCCGTGCGCAGCACGCTCACCGGGACGATCCACAGCACGAGCCCGAACACGACGGCGCCAAGGCCGGCCGACATCCAGAACAGGCCGTGCCAGTCGGCGTACTGCGTAACGAGGGCGCTGAGCGGCATCCCGAGCGCGCCCCCGACGCCGAGGGTGGCGCTGATCAGCGCGATCGCCGCGTCGACGCGGTCTTCGTGGAGGATGTCGCGGAGGATCGAGATGCCGAGAGGCACGACCCCGGTCACAGCCCCCTGCAGGCCGCGACCGACGATGAGCGGAATGATCCCGGTCGAGGTGGCGGCGATCACCGAGCCGACCACGAGGAGCGCCAGCAGCGCGAGGACGACGCGGCGCTTGCCGTACATGTCGCCGAGACGCCCGGAGATGGGCGTGATGACCGCCGCGACGAGCAGCGTGACGGTGACCACCCAGGCGGTGTCTTCGCGACTCGCGTGCAGCAGCTCGGGCAGGCTCGCCTGGATCGGCACGACGAGCGTGAACATGAACGAGGAGCACAGGCCCGCGATCGCGAGGACGGCGACGACGGCGCCTTGCGGGGGTATGCGGGTGAGGCGCCGGCGGGCGTCCTCATCGCGATGCATTGCTTCAGGCTATCGGGCGGTCGCAGTGGTGAGGTCGGGCGGGCCGGTGGAAGACTGGACGCGTGACCGGCACCTACGAGATCCGTCTCCTCAGCTCTGTCGAGGGAGTGCACCGCGCCGCGGCTCTGTTCGACGAGATCTGGCCTGGCCCCCACGCGACCATGCCGGCGAACATCCTGCGCGCGCTCGAGCAGTCGGGCAACTACGTCGCCGGCGTCTTCGACGGCGAGCGGATGATCGGCGCTGCGGCGGCGTTCTGCGGACCGCCCGCGACTCGCTCGATGCACTCGCATATCGCGGGCGTCCTGCGTGAGTACCGCGGCAGGGGCATCGGCCGGCTTCTCAAGAGCCACCAGCGCGAGTGGGCGCTCGCCCGCGACATCGGTCACATCACGTGGACTTACGACCCGCTCATCGCCCGCAACGCGCACTTCAATCTGCACGTGCTCGGCGCCCGCGTCACCGAGTACCTCGTCGACCACTACGGCCAGATGAATGACGGTGTGAACGGCGGAGACGAGTCCGACCGGCTCACGGTCTCGTGGGCTCTCGCGGCCCCCGCGCACCCGCCGCGCGATGAAGACGTCGTGACGACGGTGCCCGTGCCGACCGACATCGAGAAGCTCCGGCGCACCGACCCGGAGGAAGCGCTCGAGTGGCGGTTCCGCGTGCGTGACGCGTTCGGCGGTCTGCTTCAGGACGGGTTCGTCGTGGGCGGCTTCGATGACCGCGGGTACCTGTTCGTCCGGCACTGAGCCTCCCCGACGCCCCGCCCCGGGCGCGCAGGGGGTGCGCGCAGAATGCGACGGAATCCTGCCAAGTCCGCCTGCGGCCGCGGCGTCGCGCTCGCCGCGGCCCTACCCTGACGTCATGACCGCACACCGCCGCGTCATCGACCTCAGTCACGTCATCCGGGCCGGCCTCGTGACCTATCCGGGCCTGCCGGTCCCGATGATCACGCCGCACCTCACGCGTGAGGACTCCCGCGCCCGCTATGCACCGGGCACCGAGTTCGCGATGGACGTCATCACGATGATCGGCAACACCGGCACCTACCTCGACTCGCCGTATCACCGGTACGCCGACGGCGCCGACCTCGCTGGTCTCGACCTCGCGACCCTCGTCGGCCTGCGCGCCGAGGTGTTCCACCTCGAGGACGCGTGGGATGCCGAACACCGTGGCATCCGTCCCGACGCTCTCGCGGGGCGCGAGCTGCGCGGCGCTGCCGTGCTGCTCCACACCGGGTGGGATCGCCACTTCGGCACGGAGGCATACGGGTCGGGTGCGCCCTTCCTCACGGGCGAGGGCGCGCAGTTCCTCATCGACGCCGGCGTCGTGCTCGTGGGAATCGACTCCCTCAACATCGACGACACCGAGAGCGGCGGTGAGCGTCCGGCGCACTCGCTGCTCCTCGCCGCGGGCGTCCACGTCGTCGAGCACCTGACGCGCCTCGGCGAGCTCCCCGACTCGGGCGCCCGGTTCACGGCCGCCCCTCCCGCGGTCGAGGGCTTCGGGACCTTCCCCGTGCGGGCGTTCGCGGAGCTTCCGTGATCCCCGCCGACTGGACGCCCCACCGCCGTGACGACGGCGAGCTCCTGGGATGGATCAGGCCCGCAGGCCGACCGGGCGGAGACGTGCTGTGGGTGGCTGTCGACCTCCTCGGCCGTGAGCCCGCGGGCGGCATGGAATGGCTGGATGCCGAGAGGGCGCTCGACGAGATCGGGCTCGCGTACCTCGCGGAACCGTGGATGCTCGACGACGCCGAAGCCGATGGCGTGCCCACGCAGGTGCGGTTCGTCGAGGTGACGCCGGAGCGGATCGTCGTCAAACGCGAGGACTTCGGGGCGGTCGACGCGCCCGGACGGCGGTGGGAGCTGCCGTGGCCGGTGCCGGCACAGTTGCGCCCGCGGCGGCCCGACGACCCCGACCCCTTCGTCTTCGCGGCGGTCTGAGGGCGGATCCGCGTTATCAGAACGGGCGTGTCGTGACTCCTGGAAGCAGGGGGGACGACATGAACACCGTGAGGAACGTGATCGCGCGCATGCTGCGCCGGCATCCGCGCGCCTGGCGCTCGACGTTCGTGCCGCAGCGGGACCTCGCGCTGCTGCGCGGACTACGCTGACCGCATGCCGATCGATCTCCCCGCGCCCGTCGTCGCGCTCGAGGGATTCGAGCTGCGTGTTCTGCACATCCCGCTGGTCTCGCCGTTCACGACGTCGTTCGGCACCGAGACGGTGCGCGAAGTCATCATCGTGCGGGCGCGGACGGGCGAGGGCGACGGCTGGGGCGAGATCGTCACGCAGCACGCGCCGCTCTATTCGTCGGAGTACACGCACGGCGCGTGGGACGTCGCGCAGCGCTTCCTCGCGCCGGCGCTCCTCGAACGTCGCAGCGTCGCCCCGCACGAGGTGTCCGAGGTGCTCGAGGGATTCGTCGGGCATCGCATGGTCAAGGCGGGGCTCGAGCTGGCGGTGCTCGATGCGTCGCTGCGCGCGGCGGGCCGTTCCCTTGCCGCGCACCTCGGTGCCGACGTCGACCGGATCCCGAGCGGCGTCTCGGTCGGCATCCAGCGCGATCCCGCCGCGCTCGTCGATGCCGTCGCCGGCTACCTCGACGAGGGCTACAGGCGCATCAAGATCAAGATCAAGCCCGGCCGCGACATCGACGACACGGCCGCCGTGCGCGACGCGTTCCCCGACATCCCGCTCCAGGTCGACGCCAACTCGGCGTACACCCTCGCCGACGCCGACCTCCTCGCCGAGCTCGACCGGTTCTCCCTCCTGCTGATCGAGCAGCCCCTGCAGGAAGACGACATCGTCGACCACGCGACGCTCGCACGGCGCCTTCGCACCCCCGTGTGCCTGGACGAGTCGATCGTGTCGGCCAAGGCCGCTCGCGACGCGATCGCGCTGAAGGCGGCATCCGTCATCAACATCAAGGCGGGGCGTGTGGGCGGCTTTCTCGAAGCGGTGCGCATCCACGACCTCGCCCGCGCGGCCGACATCCCCGTCTGGTGCGGCGGGATGCTCGAGACCGGCATCGGTCGCGCCGCCAACGCCGCGCTCGCCGCCCTGCCGGGGTTCACGCTCCCGGGAGACGTGTCCGCCTCGGACAGGTTCTACGAGCGCGACATCGTCACCGAGCCCATCGTGCTCGACGACGGATTCGTGCGCGTGCCGGCAGGTCCTGGGCTCGGCGTCGAGATCGATGCCGCGGCGCTCGACGAGTTCACGGTCGAGAGGGCCGAGCTGTGACGTGCGCGGTGCGATGCCGCGGAGCCCGCGAGGGGCAGTGATCGGATGCGCGCGCGCCGGTGGTCTGCGGTGCCCTCGCTCGCACTCTGCCTGACGCCGCTGGCTGCCTGCGCGCCCGCGGCTCCCGCACCGACGCCCGCCGCGACGGCGACCGCGCTCCCCGCCGGGGTGAGCGTCGAACTGCGGCAGGCTCGGTCGGACGTCGCGGCCCGTCAGGCATCGGTGCGGGTCATCAACGCATCCGACCAGGAGCTGCGCATCGGTCCGGTCTCCGTGGTCGACCCTCGTTTCGAAGCGCCTGCCGAGCGCCTCGTCGACCGGTCATCGCGGCTCCGGCCGGGCGGCGCCGTCGACGTGCACCTGCAGCTGGCGCCTGTCGCGTGCGGGCCAGGGATCGAATCGCAGGGCGACAAGGCGACAGTGACGCTGCAGTATGAGCGCGACGGCGTCGCGACCGTCGCGCGCGTGCCGATCACCGATCCGGTCCCGTTCGTCGCGGCCCTTCACGAGCGCGAATGCCTGCACGAGCGGGTCCTCCAGGCGGCGACGATCGCGTTCGGCTCGTTCGCGTCTTCGCCGGCGGGCATGCCCGCAGAGCTCACGCTCGAGATCGGACCTCCCGCGCGGGCCGAAGGCGAAGGGCGCCCCGGTCCGGCCGTGCGGCTCGTCGGCATCCGCGAGACGAACCTGCTGACGTTCGAGGGGCTGGCGCCGCCAGGCATGCTGCCGCTCGACATCGACCTCGACGGCCGGCCCGCGACGGTGCCGCTGCCCTTGCTCCCCGCCCGCTGCGATCCGCACGCGGTGCTCGAAGACAAGCGGGGATCGGTGTTCCGCGTGCTCGTCGAGGTCGACGGCGCCGAGGGCTCGTTCGACCTGGCCGCCTCGGAGGAGCTCCGCGGGCGGCTGCTCGACTGGGTGGCCGCGTGGTGCGGGTACGGCGTCGACTGACACCGAGCCCGCACCGCGGCGGGCGCAGACGGCCCAGTCAGTCGGTGGTGTCGTCGGCGACCGTCGACGGGCGGGCCGGCTTGGCCGTCTCGCTGGCGTCGGCCATGCCCTCGGCGACCCCGCGGCCGGTCGCGCGACCCTGGATGATCTGCCGGAGGTCGATGCCGGTGGCGGCCTCGACCGCGTCGAACGTGGCACGAAGACCGGATGCCGATTCTGCGGCGATGTGACTCGAGGCGCCTTCCCCGCCCAGCACCGTCACCGAGCCGACCTTCTCGAAGCCGCGCGCGAACTCCGTCATCATCGGCACGAGCGCTTCGAGGGCGCGCTGAGCGAGCAGCGCCTCCTGGTTGCGGGCGAGCGCCGCGGCCTCTGCTTCGATCGCGCGAGCGCGCGCCTCACCGGCCAGTCGCACGGCCTCCGCCTCCGCCTCCGCACGCAGTCGCGTGGCCTCGGCCTCCTGCGCGGCGATCTGGGCGCGGGCCTCGGCGGCCTTGACCTCGGCGTATGCGGCGGCATCGGCGGCGCGCTGGCGCTCGTAGAGGGCGGCGTCCGCGACCTTCTTGACCTCGGCATCCAGCTGTGCCTGCTTGTTCTCGGCCTGCTGCAGCAGCACCGCCTGCTCGCGCTCGGCACGGGCGAGCGCCTCAGCCTGCTCGGCCTCAGCGCGGGCGCGGCCGACCTCGGCGGAGGCGGCGGCGGTGTTCTTGTCGAAGGCGGTCTGCTCGATGAGGGTCGCCTCGTCGGTGGCGATCTGGCGGGCGCGCACCTCGCGGGCGGCGTTGATGCGGGCGACTTCGGCCTCGCGGCGCACCCGCTCGACCTCGGTGGCGCCGAGCGCGTCGATGTAGCCGTTCTTGTCGGTGATGCCCTGGATCTGGAACGAGTCGAGGATGAGGCCCTGCGCGAGAAGGTCGCTCTTGATGCCCTCGGCGATCTGGTCGGACAGCTTCTGGCGGTCTTTCATGAGCTGCTCGACGGTGAGGGTCGCGACGACGCCGCGCAGGGCGCCCTCGAGCTGCTCCGTCGTGAACTGCTCGATCGCGCCGTCCTGCGAGAGGAAGCGCTCCGCCGCTCGCCGCACGAACTCGGGGTCGGAGCCGATCTTGACGAGCGCGACGCCGCTCACGTTCACCGTGACGCCGTTCGAGGCCTGCGCGGTCGGCTCCATCTTGATCTGACGCGCGCGCAGCGAGATCATCTCGGCCCGCTGCGTGAGCGGATTCACGAGGGCGCCGCCGCCGGTGATCACGGAGATGCGTGACGACTCGCCTGACGCGTTCTTCTGGCTCTTGCCGACGATCACCAGCGCCTGGTCGGCCTTGGCGACCTTGTACCAGGCGCGCACGACGATCAGGAAGATGATCAGGAGGACGACGAGGACGATCACCGCCGCCCCGATCAGAAAGGCGGCTCCGCCGGCGACGAGGAACTCCACTCCGCACCCACTTTCGTTGTGATGACGATCCCTCCGACCGTAGCGGGTCGCGCCGGTCGTGCCCTAGAGATGTCCGAACGCGCGGGGTCAGGAACGTCCGCGCGCCCATCCGACGACGTCGACGAGCACCGTGGCGCTGCCCATGTTCCCGGGCACGATCACACAGCGCACGTCGCCGTTCCGGCCCGGCACGTCCCACACGCTGACGCCCGGCTGCACCTGGCCTCGCACGCGGGCCCGCTGCGCGCCGAGGCTGCCATGGATGACATCGGAGGCCGTGATGCCGCCCTTGGTGACGACGAGCGCGGCATCGTCGGCCAGGAGCTCCGCCGCGGTCGTGAGAGCCGTCATGACGGCGGCCCCGTGGTCGAGGGTCGCGTGTTCAGGCGAGCGGTCGCGTTCGGTCGTGACGAGACGGATGCCGTCGGGTCTGCGCCGATTCGCCTCCGCCGCTGCGGCGCGGCGCCCCTCCGCGACAGGATCGGCGAGCGCCCGAGCCGTGTCGATCTCGGTGGGCGCGCCCGCACGGCGTACGAGGTGGGACAGCTGCGTCCGGGCGAGATCGGTGTGCGAGCCACACACCACGAGGACGGCGCCCTCGGTGCGCAGCGTCGCCGGGTCGAAGCGTCCCATGCTCGCGACGTCCGCCAGCTCGGCCGCGAGCGGTGCCGCGGACCGTACGACCACGGGGCGCTCGCGCCACGCCCGCCGCACCGCCTCTGCGATCGCGCGGATGTCGTCCGTCGCTTCCGCGTCAGCGACGACGATGGCGCCCGCGCGGGCATCGGACAGGATGCCGGCCAGCGTGCCGCCCCGCACGTCGTCGAGTGTCGCGAGCGTCGCGTCGCTGCCTGTGCGTTCCCGAACGAAGCCCGGCAGGGTGCTTGAGTGGAACCCGAACACCGGATCGGCGGCGAACTCGGTCTCTCCGACAGGAACCCGACCTTCGCCGGAGTCGACGAAGTGCCTGCCGCCGAGCGTCGTCCGACCCCCCTCAGGAAATGCCGGCACGAAGAGGAGCACGGCGTCGTCCTCGACGAACACGCGGGACTCGGAGAAGACGTGGCCGCGCAGCGTCGAGTCGCCTCGCAGCACGACGGTGGTCTCGATGCCTGCCGTGCGCCGGAGCTCCTCGAGTGTGGCGCGGATTCGGCGGGCGAGGGCCACAGCGTCTTGCTCGCTCAGCGAGCGGCTGTTCGTCTGGACGTACACGGCGCTCTCGTGGGCGAGCACGTCGGCGAGGGCCGCTGGGTCGACGTCGAGGAGCACTGTGACGTCCGTTGCGGCCTGTGTGCCGGTGGGGTCGTCGTCGAGCACGACGACGCGACGGGCGCCCGACCTGTCAGCCACGGTGCGAAGCGAGTCGCCGGGCGAGGCGGTAGGCGTTGCGCGTCGAGGCGAGGCTGGCGGCGCCTGTTCCGACGATGTCGAAAGCAGTCCCGTGCGCGGGGGTGCAGATCGGCAGGCTGAGGCCGGCCTCCAGCGTGACGCCGCCGTCGAATGCGTGGGTCTTCAGAGCGATCTGGCCCTGATCGTGATACATCGTCACGATCCCGTCGAACGAACCGTCGAAGCCTCGGCGGAACAGCGTGTCGCAGGGAAACGGCCCCGAGACGTCGATCCCCTCGGCGCGTGCACGTTCTACGCCCGGCGCGATAGCCGTGATCTCCTCGTCGCCGAACAGCCCGTTCTCTCCGGCATGCGGGTTGAGCGCGCACACAGCGATCCGCGGTTCGTCGACAGCGGAGGCCACCAGCAGGTCGTTGAGGAGCTCGATCGTCCCGACGACGCGCTGGGGAGTGATGAGGGCGGCTACGTCACGCAGCGCGACGTGCGACGTGACACGGGCCGTCCAGAACGTCGTCGTCACGTTGATCTCGGACGCCGTGTGCAGGCCGTCGAGGCGACTCTCGAACCAGCGCATCTCGTCCGGTTCGCTCATGCCGGCCATGTGCAGCGACGTCTTGTTGAGCGGTGCGAAGACGAGACCGCCGACCGCGCCCGCCGCGTGCAGCTCGAGTGAGCGCTCGAGCGCGGCGAGCGCCCATCGTCCCTGCTCGGGCCCGACCTCGCCGACGGCGGCGGGGAGGTCGGCATCCGGCTCGACGAGGCGCACGTGATCGGCTCCGAGAAGATCGTCGACGGTGACGTCGATGCCGCTTCGCCGTACTCCCGCGGCCAGCTCCGCGCGCGAAGAGATCACAACAACCGGATCCGCGCTCGAGTGTCGCAGCTCGTCAAGCAGCCCGACCATGAGCTCAGGGCCGATGCCGGCGGGGTCGCCGGCGGTGAGGGCGACGGGGAGGGTCACGTGGGTGCTCCTTCGTTCTAGGGGGATGCGGTTGCCTCAGCCCCGGAAGTCGGGTGGCACCTTGGCTCCGACGACGGGACGGACAGTGGGGAACTCCGCGATGCGCAGGCGGGCATTCCCGTATGGCACCAGGTCGAGGGCGTTGATCCACCTCGCGGGCGCCGGGCCGTCGAGGGGGTGGCTCGCGTTGGCGCCGTCCCGCTTCCATTCGGACAGCGCACGGTTGCCTACGGCGTGCACGCGTACGGGGATGGTGTCGCGACCGAAGGGCACGTCGCCGACGGGCCCTCGCTCGACAACCCACTCTTCGAGCGGCACGGGCGCGTCGGGGTAGAGAGCCTGGTTCCACGAGCGTTCGGGGAAGACCTCCCATTCGCCCATTCCCCGCGCTTCGGGAAGCGGCCGCCAGTGCTCGCCGGGGGAGGCGACCATCACGAGGGGACCGACCCGCACGCCGATCGCCTGACGTTCCCGACGCACGCGACGCGGTGTCATCGGCAGGTGGAGCGTCACCTCGTCAGCTTCGGCCCACAGGCGGGAGACCCGGACATAGCCGTCCTCGTCGACGGTCGCATCGTGCGTCTCACCCGCGACCTTCAGCGTCCACGTGGTCGCCCAGTCGGGAATGCGCAGAAGCAGATCGGCTTCGCGCTGCGCCGTCGACGAGGCGACGCGGAAGGTGATGGTCTCGCTGAAGGGGTAGTCGGTGATCTCGTCGAAGATCACCTCGCCTCCGCCGATCGCCGCCCGCACGCGACTCGGTCCGTATGCCGTGACCGCGAGGGCATCGCCGCGCTGCATCCACAGTGCCGCGACGAGCTTGGGCCAGCCCTGATGGTAGTTGGCCGTGCAGCAGCCGAAGTGAGGCTCCAGTCCGAAGACGTTCGCCCCATTCGTGCTGTACGACCAGTCGCGGTCGGCTGTCGAGACCTCGATCTGGTTCGCCTGCTGGTGGTACTGGTGGGCCACCATCAGCGGGTCGGATGACGCCGGCAGCAGATTGTATGCGGCGCCTTCCAGGAGGTCGGAGTAGACGGCGCGGCCGGTGATGCGGGCCACGACCTCCATCGTGAACATGTATTCCACGACCTGGCAGGTCTCGACGCCACGGTTCGCCTCACGGCCGGCGAGCCATTCGTCTCCCGAGAACAGGCCGTGCACCTGACCGTGCCAGCGGTCGAGGTTCGCCAGTGCCCGCTGGGTCGCGGGGTGCGCGTCGCCGCCGCCGAGCATGAGCGCTCGCACCGCCGGGTTCTTCAGCGCCATCGCGACGTTCGGCCCGTGCGTCCGGTGGTCGAAGGACATGGCTCGCCCGGTGATGAGGCCGTCCCCGAGCGCGTAGTCCCAGTCGAGTCCCTGCGCGAAGAGCAGCTCGGTGAGTTCGATCCACTCTTCGCGGGGTGCGCGCTCGTGCACCCAGGCGACGGCGAGGACGTTTTCGGCAGCGCGTGCCGCGGCCCAGTCGTCAAGGGGACGCGAGGGGAGCTCGCGCAGCTGGTACTCGAAGTATCGCTCGAGGAACGGCAGCACCCGGTCGTCGCCCGTCGCCTCGGCATGCTGCTGCAGCACCTTGGCCGCCACCATTCGGGGCCACCAGTCATCGTTGTTCGCAGGACCGAACTGTCCGTCGGGCCGCTGGCTGCCCAGCATCCACTCGATCCACTTCTGTGCGCGGGCGATGAGGCTCGCGTCTCCCAGGAGGTGCGCGAGCGGCACAAGGCCGTCGAGATAGTACGGCCCGCGCTCCCAGCTCTCGCCCGTGCCGCCGAGCCAGCCGGAATCCGGTCCGAGGTCGGGCCAGATCTCCTCGATGTGGCCGGTGAGGCCGTCTGCCTGGATCTCGAGCTGGCGCCGAAGCCAGCCCGCAGGGCGCACGGCACCCAGCGGAAGCGGTTCGAATTGGGCGTGAGTGGACGGGACGGAGTGATCGGCGATGGACTTGGCGGACGAGCCCTCAGCGGGGGACGGGGACGCGGCGGGAGTGTGAAGCACAGATTTCCTTACGGTATTGATGTCAGCCACGAAGCGCGCCCTCGGTGAGGCCACCGATGTAGAAGCGCTGGAGCAGCAGGTAGAGGACGAGGCAGGGGAGGATCGCGACTGTCGTGCCGGCCTGGAGCAGGCCCCAGTCGATCGATCCGTAGGCGCCGGTGCGGATGTTGACGAGCATCACCGACAGGGTGAAGGTCGAGCCGTCGTTGAGCAGGAGCAGCGGGATGAAGAACTCGTTCCACGAGACGAGGAAGGCGAACAGCGCCACCGTGACGACCCCAGGGAGCACGAGAGGAAGCGACACCCGGAAGAACACGACGAGCGAAGAGGCGCCGTCGACGCGGCCCGCTTCTTCGAGTTCGACAGGGATGGCCTCGAAGCTGTTGCGCATGAGGAAGATGCTGAAGGGCAGCTGGAACACCGTCAGGACAAGTCCCACGGCCACCAGGCTGTCCTGTAGGCCGGCCCGCGCGAACATGAAGTAGAGCGGGAGCACGAGCGTCGCGTGGGGCACCATGAGGACCGCGATCACTGCAAGGAAGACGACGTTCTTACCGGCGAAGCGGAAACGGGCGAAGCCGTACCCGCCGAGCGTCGCGATGACGATTGTCAGCACCACCGACACCGCGGCCACGATGAGCGAGTTGCCGATGTAGCGACCGAGGCCCTCGCCGTTCTCGATGAGCTCTGTGTAGTTCGCGGCGCTCCATTCGTGCGGCCACAGCGTCGGCGGCGACGCGCTCGCCTCACCCGGCGTCTTGAATGAGTTGAGCGTCGACCAGGCGAGCGGGAACAGGAAGAGGAACGTGAGCACGAGGCCCGTCACGTGGTACGGGACGCCTCGCGCGGCAGTGCGGAGGGTCACGCCCCGGCGCTTGCCGGGAACCGTGGTGACCAGTTCTGTCTGAGTCCTTGAGGCCGGGGTGCGGGTGATGACGCTCATGAGTCGGAGCCCTTCACGATACGGAGCTGGACGCCGTTGATGACGACGAGTGCCACGAGCATGATGATCGACAGCGCCGCGGCCTTGCCGAGATCGAACGAGGTGAAGGCGGTGTTGTAGATCGACATCACCATGGTCACCGTCGAGTTGTCGGGTCCGCCCTGCGTCATGACGACGAACTGATCGAACGCCAGGAGCGACCCGGTCACCGACAGCACGAGCAGCAGCGCCAGGGTCGGACGCAGGAACGGAAGAGTCACGAAACGGAAGCGCTGCCATCCGTTCGCGCCGTCCATCAGGGCGGCTTCGTTGACGCTCGCCGGGATCGACTGGAGTGCGACGAGCAGGATGATCACCTGGAACCCGACGAACTTCCACACGATCATGAACGTGACGGCGAGCGTTGCGCTCAAGGGGGTGTCGAAGAATCCGACGGGCCCGTCGACGATCCCCAGCCAGCGGAGTGCGTGGGCGAAGATGCCGACCTGGTCGTTGTAGTTGACGACCCACATGAGGCTCGCGGTCGAGAGGCCCACGACGTAGGGCGCGAAGATCGCGATGCGATAGAGCTTGGCCCCGCGCCGCGTCGAGTTGAGGAAGGCGGCCAGCAGCAGAGCGAGCACGAAGATCGCCACGGTCGCCAGCACCGTATAGCCGAGTGTGAAGAGGATCGCGCCGAGGTAGCCGGGGTCGGTGAAGATCTCGGCGTAGTTGTCGAGCCCGATGACAGTGGGCGATCCGAGAAGCGGCCAGTCGGTGAGCGACATGAAGATCACGATCGCCAGCGGCAGGACGAACAAGACGAGGATCGTCACGGCGGTCGGGCCGATGAACGCCCAGCCCGCGAGCTGGTGTCGCAGGTTCGTCCGCCGCCCGCGGGACCGGACCATCGGCGCCGGTCCCGCGGGAAGGGTCGTGGTGACCACGATCAGTAGGCTCCGTCCAGCAGCGCCTGGATCGCCTGCTGACCCGTGGCCAGGGCCGTGTCGTCGCCGTTGAACACGGCGCCGCGCACGGCGGTCAGCCACGGACCGTTGGGGGAGTTGACCGCCTCGCCGTAGGCGAGCGTCGAGGGCGTGTACCCGTTTGCCATGCCCGCCGTGATCGCCACGAGGCGCGGGTCGCCCGCGGTGTGCTCATTGTCGGCGAGGTCGACGCGCACCGGCAGGTTGCCGGACTGGGCGACGATGTCGACCTGAGCCTCCTCTTCGAGCGTCCACTCGACGAACTCCCACGCCGCGTCCGGGTGCTTCGACGTGCTCGAGACGCCGATGACGTCGCCGCCGACGAACGTGCCCGTCGAGGATCCGTCGGCGGTGGCGAGCGGCATGTATCCCCACTCGAAATCGACGGTCTCGTTCACGACCGGGATCGAATACGAGCCGTTGGGCCAGATGCCGGCCTTGCCCTGCAGGAACGGCTCCTGCTGTGTCGAGGAGTCTCCCGTCGAGGCGCTGGGATTCACCAGGCCGTCGGCGTAGAGACGCTCGTAGAGCCCGAACCAGTCGGCGAGGGCGTCGCTGTCGATGTTCGCGGTCTTGCCGTCGGCGCTGAAGGGGGGCTCGCCTCCTGCGCGCGCGACGCCGAACGACGTGTAGGCGTTGCAGCCGGCGCAGTTGCCGGGGAAGTAGAAGCCGTACGTGTCGTCACCGAGTGCGGTGATCGCCTTGGCGGCATCGTAGATCTCGTCGTACGTCGTGGGCGGGTTCTCCGGGTCGAGGCCGGCCTCAGCGAACAGATCCTTGTTGTAGAAGATGAAGCTCGAGTCCACCTTGTGGGGCACGGCGTAGCTCTTGCCGTCGAACGTCGATGCGTCGACGTGCGCTTTGACGAGCTCGTCGGCGTACGGAAGGGCGGCGATGCGGTCGGTGACGTCGAGGTACACCGACTGCTTGGCGTAGTTCGGCGCGTACACGACATCCGACGCGAGGATGTCGGGCAGCGACCCGGCGCCTGCAGCGGCTCCTACCTTCTGCTGGAAGCTGTCAGAGGCCACGATCGTCAGCTTTATCTGTGTGTCATGCGACTCGTTGTAGGCGTCGACGAGCGCCTGCGTGTAGTCCTGCGTCGACGAGCGCGCCCACATCGTGAGCTCGCTCACCTGCTCGGCGCTGTCTCCGCTGGCCGTGCCGCCGCAGGCGGTGAGGGCCAGGGCAGCGGTCACCAGCGATGCGCCGCCGGCGAGGATCCGCGTGGTCTTCTTCATTCCGTCTCTCCTCCTTGAGTGGAAACCCCCTGTGCACCAAGTGTGAAAGATGCTGCGCACATCCAGCAAAACTTTCTCAATTCGTTTCCCAATATGGCTCTTGCAATCGCGCGAATACCTGGGAAAACTACTGCGCAAGGAGGCAAATGCGATGGTGCGAGTGACGATCTCCGACGTTGCCCGGGAGGCGAGCGTCTCGATCAGCACGGTGTCGAAAGCGCTCAACGGGAGCGGTCGGATGCGAGACGAGACCCGGGAGCGCATCCGCGAGGTCGCACGCCGCCTGGGCTACGACTCCCAGCCGGCGCGTCGCGATTCACGGGCTTCACGCTCGTACACGATCGGTCTGCTCACCACCGACAGCTTCACTCGCTTTGCCATCCCGCTCATGCTCGGCGTGGAGGATGCGCTGAGCGCCGGGCAGATCTCGGTGCTCCTCGCCGACGGCCGTGGGGACCCCATTCGGGAGAACCACCACCTCCAGACCTTTCTGGCCCGCAGGGTCGACGGCATCATCGTCACGGGTCGGCGTGCCGAGGCCCGGCCCCCGATCGGCATCTCCACGCGGGTTCCCGTCTGCTACGTGCTCGCGCGGTCGCAGCGCCCCGACGACCTCTCCATCGTCATCGACGACGAGCACGGCGGGCGTCTGGCGGTCTCGCACCTGCTTGCGCTGGGTCGTCGCCGCATCGCTCATGTGACCGGTCCCCAGAAGCACCTGTCTGCACGCCTTCGGTATGCGGGCATGCTCGAGCAGCTCAAAGACGCAGGGATCAACGCGAGCGAGACTCCGCCCATGTGGGGAGAGTGGAGCGAAGCGTGGGGGCGGCAGGCGGCGAGCATACTCGCGCGTTCCGGCGTGCCATACGATGCGGTCTTCTGCGGAAGCGACCAGATCGCGCGGGGCGTCGTCGAGCAGCTGCAGGAAGACGGCATCCGGGTGCCCGAGGACGTGTCCGTCGTGGGATTCGACAACTGGGACGTCATGGCGCTCGCGTCGCGCCCGCCGCTGACGACCATCGACCCGCGCCTCGACGAGCTCGGGCGGCGGGCGGCGGAGTCGGTGCTGGCGATGCTCGCGGGCGAGCAGAGGCGTGGCGTCGTGCGACAGGAGTGCGAGCTGGTGGTGCGGGACTCGACGTCGGTGCGTCCCGCATGAGCGAGCCGCGTGAGCGCCTTGTGCCGTCCGGCGCCGAGCTGCAGCGTCTCGCGACGGGTGCGACATGGAGTGAAGGTCCCCTCTGGATGCCCGCGGAGCGCGCGGTGCGCTGGAGCGACATCCCCGGTGATCGGATCCTCCGCTGGGATGCGGCGACCGGGAACGCGTCTGTGCACCGGGCGGGGGTCGAGTTCACGAATGGCCGGGCGCTCGACCGCGACGGCAGCGTCGTACAGTGCTCCCACGGCAGGCGACGACTTGAGCGGGAGCTGCCCGACGGCACGCTCGTCGAACTCGTGTCGCGCTGGCGTGGGCACCGGCTCAACTCGCCCAACGACGTCGCGATCGCTCCCGACGGGTCGTACTGGTTCACGGACCCGGACTACGGAATCCGCCAGCCCCACGAGGGGCATCCGGGCGAGCCTGAGTACGGCGGATGCCATGTGTTCCGATGGTCGCCGGCCGACGGCATCCGGCCGGTCATCGACGACATCGTGCGTCCGAACGGCATCGCGTTCTCGCCCGATGGGGCGACCGTCTACGTGACCGACACCGCAGCGGGCCTGGGCGATGGGCCGGGGCATTGGATCCGCGCTTACGACGTGGCGGGGGGAGGTGGCGCCGCCTCCAACGGCAGGCTCTTCGCGACGCTGGACGTCGGCCTCCCCGACGGTATCGCCGTCGACGAGGAGGGGCGGGTGTGGTCCTCGGCAGGAGATGGAGTCCACGTCTTCGATCCGACCGGTGCGGAGCTCCTGTTCCTCCCCGTGCCCGAGGCCGTTGCGAACCTGTGCTTCGGCGGAGACGACGGAACCGAGCTGTTCATCGCCGCCACAACGAGTCTGTACCGCATACCGACGCTCACACGCGGTGCCGACCCTGTATCGCGACACGCCGTCGCCAACAATGTGAAATAGCCCTCTTGACCGGGGGTTGTTCAATATGCTGACCCCGTGACCACACCTCCGCAGCAGCCCCCGTACGGCGGCGCCCAGGCAGCACCTCAGCCCATGACCCCGGCCGACGAGAAGCTCTGGGCCACCCTCGTCCACATCGGCGGCATCTTCTTCGGCTTCATCCCGGCGCTCATCGCCTACCTCGTCCTCAAGGACCGTGGACCCTTCGTCCGCGCGCACACCGCGACGGCGCTCAACTTCCAGGTCACGATCGCGATCGCGATGCTCGTCGGCAGCGTCCTGGCCGTCCTCGGCATCGGCCTGCTCATCATGTTCGCCGCGTGGATCGTCGACCTTGTGTTCTCGATCCTCGCCGCGATCAAGGCGAACCAGTTCCAGTGGTACACCTACCCGCTGGCCATCAAGATCGTCTCCTGACCGACACGACCCGCTCGTCTCGAACGACAGGGCCCTGACGCCGCGTGCGCCGGGGCCCTGTCGCGTTCGTGCCCGCGACTAGACTTGTCGGATGCCGTGCGCTCACGGCACGGCGTTCGCCAGCACTCCCCGCAACCGACCATTTGGAGCCACCTGTGGCCGAGCAGTCCCGCCTCGACAAAGTCATCGCCCTCGCCCGTCACCGCGGGTTCGTGTTCCAGGCCGGTGAGATCTACGGCGGATCCCGCTCCGCGTGGGACTACGGCCCGCTCGGCACCGAGCTGAAGGAGAACATCCGCCGCCAGTGGTGGCAGACGTTCGTGCGCGGCCGTGGCGACATGGTGGGGCTCGACTCGTCGATCATCCTGCCCAAGCGGGTGTGGGAGGCGTCGGGCCACGTCGCGACGTTCACCGACCCGCTGGTGGAGTGCCTTCAGTGCCACAAGCGGTTCCGGGCCGACAACCTCCTCGAGGACTTCGAGTCGCGCAAGGGCCGCCCGGCTGAGAACGGACTCGCCGACGTGCCGTGCCCCCACTGTGGCACGAAGGGACAGTACACCGAGCCGAAGGCGTTCTCCGGGCTCGTGAAGACCTATCTCGGCGTCGTCGACGACGAGTCCGGCCTGCACTTCCTCCGCCCCGAGACGGCGCAGGGCATCTTCGTCAACTTCTCGAACGTGCTCACCGCGTCCCGCAAGAAGCCGCCGTTCGGCATCGGCCAGGTGGGCAAGGCGTTCCGCAACGAGATCACGCCCGGAAACTTCATCTTCCGCACCCGCGAGTTCGAGCAGATGGAGATCGAGTACTTCACGCCGCCCGCCGAGGCGCAGCAGTGGTTCGAGCACTGGGTGCAGGCGTGCTGGGACTGGTTCGTCGACCTCGGCATCGAACCGGAGAACATGCGTCAGTTCGACGTCCCCGAAGACGAGCGCGCGCACTACTCGGCCGGCACGATCGACTTCGAGTACCGCTTCGGCTTCCCCGGCAAGGAGTGGGGCGAGCTCATGGGCGTCGCCAACCGCACCGACTTCGACCTGTCGAGCCACATCGAGGCATCCGGCCAGTCGCTCACCTATTTCGACCAGGCATCGGGCGAGAAGTACGTGCCGTACGTCATCGAGCCGTCGTTCGGTCTCACCCGGTCGATGATGGCGTTCCTCGTCGACGCGTACCGCGAGGAGGAGGTGCCCAACGCCAAGGGCGGCACCGACACCCGCACGGTGCTGAAGCTCGACCCGCGCCTGGCGCCCGTCAAGGTCGCCGTGCTGCCGCTGAGCCGCAACGAGAACCTGTCGCCGATGGCGCGTGAGCTGGCCGACTCGCTGCGTGCCGAGGGCTGGAACGTCGACTTCGACGACGCCGGCGCGATCGGCCGCCGTTACCGCCGTCAGGACGAGATCGGCACACCGTACTGCGTCACGGTCGACTTCGACTCGCTCGACGACCGTGCCGTCACGGTGCGTGACCGCGACACGATGGCGCAGGAGCGCGTGCCGCTCGACGCCCTGCTCGACTACCTCGCGCCGCGCCTGCGCGGAGCGTGACGCGACGCGCGCGGACTACCTGACGGCCTTCGCCGTCTTGGCGCTCGTCTTCGTGGTGGTCTTGTAGCCCGACTTCGACGCCTTCACGGTGACGGTGATCCGCTTGCCGACGACCGACGACCTCACCTTGTAGGTCTTCTTCGTCGCGCCCTTGATCGCTTTGCCGTCGGCCTTCCACTGGTAGGTGATCTTGGCAGGCTTCGGCGACCATGTGCCCGGCGAGGCGGTCAGGGTGCGTCCCGCCTTGGCGGTGCCGCTGATCTTCGGCTTCGGCGCGGCAGAGAACACGTTGACGATCGGCGTCGTATAGCCGGAGAACTTCTTGGTCGTCGCGAAGCCGCCGCGCTTGCCGGTGGCCAGCACGCGGATCTTCTTGCCGGCGTCGGACTTCGTCAGCTTGTAGCTCGATGAGGTCGCCCCCGAGATCGGCTTGCCGCCGCGATACCACTGGTAGGTGAAGGACGCCTTGGGGCGCCAGGTGGGTGCGACCGCCTTCAAGGTCGAGCCGACCGTACGCGAGCCCGAGATCTTCGGTGCGGGCGTCGCGATGAAGTTCGCGACCGGGATCTCCCGCATGATGAGCTCACCCGAGCCGTAGACGCTGTCGATGCCAGCCGTGCCCCTGTCGGTCGTGTGGTGAGTGCGCAGGTATTCGATGATCTCGGCGGGCGTCTTGCTCGGGTAGCGCTGCACGACGAGGGCCGCCGCGGCTGCGGCGACGGGCGTCGCGGCGCTCGTGCCGTTGAAGCGGCCCCCCTGGCCGCCCCACGTGTAGGCGCGGCTCGTGAAGTTCGATCCCGCACTCAGCTCCGGCTTGATGCGGCCGTCGTTGGTCGGGCCCTGCGAGCTGTAGTACGCCGCCTGGGTGCCGCCGACCGGGTCGACCGCTCCCACGACGGCGATGCCGGGGTTCTTGCTGTCGTTGAACGCGCTGCCGGCGCTGTAGGGAGAAGACGCCGCATCGAGGATGTCGCCGGAGTTGCCCTGGAGCTCGAGGATGTCGTCGCCGCTGCCGTTGCCTTCCGCGTCGCGGTAGATGCCGACGGAGATCGTCGAACCGTAGGAGCAGTCGAAGTACCAGTCGCTCCCGTCCTGGAGCTCGAGGGGCTTGTCGCTCTTCGTGTTCTGGAAGTTGGGGCTGTACCCCGGTGCTTGCACCTTGCCGCCGGCGATGCGGTAGATGTCGTAGTCGGTGGGAGCGTCGGCGCCCCAGTCGTTCCAGCGGAGACGGAAGTAGGGCGTGCAGACGACCTGCATCGTCTCGGAGTACGACGTCGTCCACAGCTTCTTCGTCGGGTCGTACCTGGTGAGTGCGAACTCGTGCCAGCCGTTGCCGTTCGTGTCCCGGAAGGTGTCGCGCCAGTAGCCGCCGACCAGCCGCTTCGAGCCGTCGTTGTAGTTCACGGTGTACGCGCCGGCGTTGCCAGCGGAGTTGAACCAGGCGATGCCCTTGCTCACGGCGTAGTCCACGAGGGCGGCCGAGGACCCCTTGCCGGTGCCGGGACCGTCGAAGAACCCGCCCAGCGACCGGGTCATGACCCGCACGCCGTTGTCGGCGAACCAGGTGATCGCCTTCTTGAGGTCGGCGTTGGTCGTGACGGTCGCGATGTAGATCTTCGCCTGGGGGGCGATGTCACGGATGGCTTCGGCGACGGCGACCCCGTGCAGGCCGGTGTCGTCGTCCATGCCGAACACGTCGCACTTCCGCCCGTTGGAACGGCAGAACGTACCCGATGCGCCGGCGATCTCTCCCTTGGCCCGTGCGTCCTTCCACGCGGCGCGGTTGAAGTAGTCGACGATGCCGATCCTCACGCCGTCGCCCTTGAGTCCGATGCGATGCCAGCGGAGCACGCGCGTCTTCGTGTAGACCTCGCCGCCCTTCGTGCCGACGGTCTGCGGCGCGATGCGGATCGTGTCGGGAGCAGCCGCGGACTGACCCGGGAGGGCCACGGCGGTCACGGCATCGGCCTCATCCACGTCGGCGAGCCCGTCGAGCGGAACGTCGGCGACGAGCACGCCGCTGGTGACGACCGACACGTTGACGCCGCCCGCTGATGCGATGGCGGCACGGGCGGCCGGCTCGGACGAGTAGGCGACTTCTACGCGGAGGCGACCGCCGTCGACGTGCACCTGCGACGCGAGCTCGTCGGGGACGGGCTCATCGTCGAGGATCGCGTCGACGACCGTCGTCAGGGCGCCGTCACCGACCTGGCTCCGCTTCGAGGGCGGCGTCAGCTGCCCGAGGTCAGTGACCAATGCGTCGCGGGAAGCCGACCGGGGCGGGAGCTCGTCGACCGTGACGTTCGGGAGCGCCCCCACGCCGCCCGACTTGGCGGCCGTGACCGCGGATGCCGTTGCGTCCGCGGCCGGAGCGACCAGTGCGCCCGTCAGCGCGAGGGAACAGGCGGCGACGAGGGCCGCGACGCGGTGCTTCATGTCACTCCAGATGCGACGACGCCGCGGCGCGACGTGCTCAGGCTACTTTCCCCTGCGACGGGGGTGGAAGCAACTCTGGCGGGCCGGTTGCTGCGCGGATCGGCGGGTCATTTCGCTTTTGCGGCCGCCTTCATCGCGCGCTTGTGCTCGCGGACCTTCGCGAGCGAGTCGGGGGAGACGATGTCGGCCACGGAACGGTAGGCGCCTTCCTCACCGTAGGGGGCGGAGGCTTCACGCCAGCCGGCGCCCGTGAAGCCGTACTGCTTGCCGAGCAGCGCGAGGAAGATCTTGGCCTTCTGGTCACCGAAGCCGGGGAGCGCCTTCAGGCGCTTGAGCACAGCCGGTCCGTCGGCGTCGGCCCAGATCGCGGCGGCATCCCCGTGCCAGTCGTCGACGACGGCCTGGCACAGCGCCTGCACGCGCGCTGCCATCGACCCCGGGAACCGGTGGACGGCGGGCGTCGTCTTGAACAGGTCGACGAACGCGTCGGGATCGTAGGAGGCGATCGCCGCGGCGTCGAGCCTGTCGCCCGAGCCGGTGCGCTCCGCGATCTTCAGCGGACCGGTGAAGGCGGTCTCCATCGCGATCTGCTGGTCGAGGAGCATTCCGATGAGGAGCGCGAGCGGGTCGTCTGTGAGGAGGCGGTCGGCGGCGTCGTCGCCCGTGATGTGCAGTCCCATGCACTCATGGTCCCACCTTCGGCGCGTGGCGGCGGATGGGAGGATGGATGCCATGACCGGCTCGACCGATCCCGCTGACCACGACCACGCGGCGTCCGACCTCGTCGCCCACGCACGACAGACGCATGTCGTGGTCATCGGAGGCGGACTCGCCGGCTCGGTCGCCGCGCTCGAGTGCGCGAAGGTCGGGATGACGGTGACGCTGCTCGAAGCGGAGGACCGGCTCGGTGGCGCACTGCGCCCCGTCGACCTCGGGGGTCTTGCCGTCGCGCCCTTCGCCGACGGTCTCGCGCCGGGCTCGGGCGCCCTCGACGGCCTGCTCGATGAGGTCGGGCTTCTCGATCGGGTCGAGCGCGTGCGCCCGCGGCGGCGGTGGATCAGCGGCGCGGGCACGCCGGACCGCGACGCCGTCGCGCTGCCGGAGGAGACGGTGCTCGGCATCCCCGCCAACCCGTGGGCGCCTGACGTGCGCCGCATGATCGGCTGGGGCGGCGTCTGGCGCGCCTACCTCGACCGGCTGCGCCCCCCGTTGACGATCGGGCGCGAGCGGAACCTCGGCAGCCTCGTCGCCACGCGCATGGGCGCGAAGGTGCGCGACCGGCTCGTCGCTCCCGTCACTCGCGCGACGCTCGCTCTCGAGCCCGACGAGGTCGACGTCGAGGTCGTCGCCCCGAAGCTCAACGCGGCGCTCACCAGCACGGGCTCGCTCGCCGGTGCGGCGGGTGCGCTCGCCGCACCGGAGCCCGCGCGGCGCACCCTCGCGGGAGGCGTGCACACCCTCATCGATGCCCTGGCCGACCGGCTCGACGTCTTCGAGGTCGACGTCCGCACGGGGGCCCGCGTCGAACGGCTCGAACGCGGCGACGACGGATGGACCGTGCACATCGCGTCGGCGGGCGACCCGCCGGAGACGGATGCCGAGCAGGCCCTTCAGCTGCACGCCGACGTCGTGATCGTCGCGGCGCCCGAGACAGACGCGCGCGCCCTGCTCGACGGCGTCGTCCGCCTGCCCGAGGCCGCTCCGGCTCGCCGCATCGACGCCGTGACGCTCCGAGTGCGCATGCCGGCGCCCGACCGGCCCGACGTGTATCGGCTGACGTCCGGCGGCGCCGGCGAAGCGTGGCGAGTCACCGACCTCACCGCGGTGCAGCCTGGCCTCGCGGAGGCGCTCCCGGCAGGCGAGCGCATCATCCGGACGGTCGGGCCGGCATCGCAGGCAGGCGACGCGGATGCCGTCGAGGCGGCGCGACTCGCGGCATCCGATGCCCTCGCCCGCCTGATCGCCCCCGCCGACGTCCTCGCCTCGGCACGGGCTGCGTACGACGTCGCTCCGCGCGGGCGGCTCGGCCACGACGACCGCGCGGCGGCGGCGCGCGCGGCGCTGGGGCGCGTGTCTCACCTCGCGGTCACGGGCGCGTGGCTCGCGGGCGACGGCGTCGACCGGGTCGTCGCGGATGCGGCGGCAGAAGCGGCCCGTGTGCGCCGCGAGGTGCTGTGGGGCGGGACCGGGAACGCGTCTCTCTAGCACTCTGCATGTCGTAAAGAAAGGGGGGCATGCCTGAAACGGAATACGGGGCTACCCTGGACTGACCACCCACGACCGTCACGAGTGTGAGGAGACCCCATGAGGGGCAAGATCGGTATCGTCGTCGGCCTCGCCGCGGGCTATGTGCTCGGGTCACGCGCCGGCCGCGAGCGGTACGAGCAGATCAAGTCGAACTTCCTGCAGGTGTGGAACACCGACCCCGTGCAGAAGCAGGTCGGCAAGCTGAGCGATCTCGGCAAGTCCGCCGCGATGGCGCTGCCGAGCGCCCTGTGGGACGGCGCCGTCAAGGTCACGCGCGCGGCCACCAAGAACGGCAGCGCGGGAGATCGCCTCGACGCCGTCATCAAGGCCGGACGCGACTCCGCCGAAGACGTCGCCGAAGGCGCCGAGACGACGGCTGCCGCCGCGAAGAAGGCCGCCGGGGACGCGAAGAAGACTTCGGAGAACTGAGATGCGGGCACCGCGAGGCTTCCGCGATCGGTCCGACGACAGCCTGCTGACGCTGCTGGGCGAGGTGCCCGAGCTCGTGCGCAACCTCGTCGTCGCGGAGGTCGACTCCGCCAAGAAGTGGCTCGCGAGCGCGGGCAAGGACGCCGGCATGGGCGGCGTGTGGTTCATCGTCGCCCTGTTCTTCCTGTTCTGGTCGCTGCCCGCGCTGGGAGCGTTCGCGATCATCGGGCTGTCGTCGTGGATGCCGGCCTGGCTCGCGAGCCTCATCGTCCTGCTGCTGGCGCTCGTAGGCGTTGTGGTCTTCGCGCTCATGGGAATCGCCCGCATCCGACGGCTCACCCGTCGCTCCGGCAACCCCGTGAAGGCGGCCGCCACCGACGCACGCATCGTGAAGGATGTCATTCGATGAGCTCTGAGACTCCCGTGTCCCCCACCGCTGTGCCGCGCACCGCGGTGCCGCTCGGCATCACCGACCCGGTCGAGAAGGCGCGCGCCGAGCTGAAGGCGGCGCTGGCCGCCATCGAAGAGAAGGCGAACGTGCCCAAGCGTCTCGGTCAGGCGACCGACCGCGGCGTCGCCAAGGCCCGTCGCTTCGCGCGGGAGAACCCGACGGGCGCCATCGTCGGGGTGGCCTCGGCGGCTGCCGCCGTCGGCCTCGCCGTGTGGGGGCTCGTGCGCCTCTACACGCGCTGATCGCCGCCGCTGCAGAACGGAGTCGTTCGGTTCGGGTCGACTTCGTCCCGGTCAGGGGTAGTATCCCTAGACAAGGCAGTGGCAATGAAGCGGATCTGCCGGCGATGCACACCCGATTACGCACGCCTTCCGCGTCGTTCTGGGGTATCGCGTTGTCGGACGCTTCACGTGCGTCCGACCCCAGCACCACGAGAGTCACGATGAACGCACACAGCACGGGCCACGCGCCGCACAAACCACTCAAGGGGTGGCGTGTGCTCGTTCCGCGGGGCGGTCCGTGGGGCGACTCCGTCGCCGCCACGCTCCGCGCCCAGGGGGCGACCCCCGTCATCGCGCCTCTCATCAACTTCGCCCCGTCGATCGACCAGGCCACGCTCGAGACGGCGCTCGCCGATCTCGCCGCTGGGCAGTTCGACTGGGTCACCCTCACGAGCGCCACGACCGTCGACGTGCTGTACGCCTACCGGGCGACCATTCCCGCGAACACGAAGGTCGCCGCCGTGGGTGAGACGACCGCCGCGGCGCTCACGGCCGTCGGCTACCGCGTCGACCTGGTGCCCGACGAAGACAACTCCGCTGCCGGCATGGCGTCGCAGCTGATCGCACTCGAGCCGGAACCCCGCCGCATCCTGACCCTGCGCAGCGAGATCGCCAAGCCCGTTCTCACCCGTCGTCTCACAGAAGCCGGTCACGACGTGCACAGCGTCGTCGCCTACCGCACGGTGGGCGTTCCGGTGTCCGAGAAGGTCGCCGCCGACGTGAAGTCCGGCCGCATCAACGCGATCCTCGTGACGAGCGGATCGGTCGCCGAGCAGGTCCACGAGCAGTTCCCCGAGATCCCGGCCGAGACGGTCATCGCCGCGATCGGCCCCCGTACGGCGAAAGACGCACGCAAGGCGGGCCTGGGCGTGAGCGTCGTCGCCCGTGAGCAGACCGTCGACGGCCTCATCGCCGCAGTGTCGAGCTTCCCGCTGCCGCACGCGACCGACGAGTTCGCGGTGCGCGACGGCTTCGGCTCCTGATCCGGCGTGTCACGTCGCCGGATTGTTGCCGGTCTGTGAGCAAACGCCCGGGGTGACGCTGGCAGACTGATCACATGGTGACTCTGCTGCTCGACTCCGCGCAGCTCGAGGTCGTGCTCACCCCCTGGGAACGGGCCCTGTCGTTCCACGCGGGCAGTCTTCGCATCGAACGTTCGCACATCGCCAAGGTGCAGCTCACCGAAGACCCGTGGACATGGCTGCGGGGGGTGCCGAGCCCGGGAACGCATGTGCGCGGCGTCGTCGCCATGGGAACGTGGCGTTCCGCGGGCGGCACCGACTTCGTGATCGTGCGCCGCAAGCGCTCCGCCGTCGTCATCGACCTCGAGCCCGAGGCCGTGGAGGGCCAGGAGTATCAGCGCGTCGTGCTGTCGACGCGGCACGGCCTCGCCCTCGTGCAGGCGCTGCAGCTCGAGACCGACGCGCGCCCGGCGGAAGTGTCGGACATCGTCACCGGCGCCGTCCCGGTGCGTCGCCCGGTGCCGCGCCGACGGCCGGCGCCGCGGCCATCACCCGCCTGAGCGGATGCCGACGGTCGCGCCGGCGGGGTGATCTCGCTCAGGCGACGTCGCGCCGCCAGCTGAGCAGTCCGCCGAGCACGAGGAACACGACCGCGTAGCCGAGGAGGATGAGCCCGCCGGCCCACCAGTCGAGCGGCGCTGCACCGCCCGCCGCCTCAGCGAAGGTCGAGTAGATGCTCGCGCCCACGAGCGCGTCGGAGGCGGCGCCCGGCAGGAAGCGGATGACGTCGCCCACGCCTTCGATGAAGCCCGCGACGGTGCGCACGATGGGCTCGACGAACTGCGTGAACGCGATGACGCCGACGACCGCGCCGATCTGGTTGCGCACGAGTGTGCCGACGCCGATGCCGATGAGCACCCATACGACGAAGGCGACCACGATGCGGCCCAGCAGCGCCCAGGTCTCGGGCTCGTCGAGCGCCGTCGGCTCGCCGAACGCGGCCAGGAGGCCCGCGCCCGGGCCGACGGTGGCGACGAGTGCGAGCACGCCGTAGAGGACGCCCATCACAACACCCGCGAGCGCCTTGCCGGTGAGGGCGATGCCGCGGCGCGGCGTGGCGAGGAAGGTGGGCGTGAGCGTCTTGTGACGGAACTCGCCGGTCACGACGAGCACGCCGATCAGCAGCGGGAAGATGTACCCCACCGATGTCGCGATGCTGTAGATGATCGGCGGGAGCGTCTCGCCCGGCAGTGCGCCGCCCGTCGCGCTGTCGGAGAGCACCCCGGATGCCACGGCGCCGAGCGTCGCGGCGAGCCCGCCGGCCGTGAACCCGAGGTAGGCGACGAGGACGATCGCGAGCACCCACCACAGGGATGTCGAGAACTGCTTGGTCAGCTCGGAGCGGGTGGCACGGGCGAGGCTCATCGCTGCTCACCGCCTTCGTCGTCGCTGTGGGTATCGGCTTCGGGATCGGATTCGGATTCGGACTCGGGTATGCCGTCCGCAGCGGGAGGCCCGTCGGGCGAGTCGTACTGCGAGAAGAACCGGTCGGCCTCGAGGTCGGCCTCCGTCGTCGGCTGTCCCGCGTCCCACGTCGGTGCGACATCGAGCGACTCGGGCTCGGCTCCCTCCGCACCGGCTTCTCCCTCGACCTCTTCGTCCGTCGTGGGCTCGGCGTCGGCGTCGGCGCGCGGGTCTTCGTCCGCGACTGCAGCGCCGTCGACCTCCGCCTCCGGCTCCCCGTCGGCGCTCGCCTCGGGTGCCGTCTCCGCGTCGGCGACCTCCGTCGAGTCACCCGGCTCGGGGGTCTCGGTCGGCACGGGCTCCGCCTCCGCGGCGGCGACCGGCGCGCCCGCCGACTCGTGCACGCGCACGCCGTTGACGAGATCGAGGAACACCTCTTCGAGCGCCGGGCCGCGACGCTGCAGCGCCGACAGCGCGATGCCGGCGGCCGCCGCGACCGCCCCGACGGTCGCCGGGTCGGCGCCACGCACCGTCAGTCCCGAGCGGAGCACCTCGTGCGAGAGGCCTGCTGCCGTGAGCGCTGCCGCCAGGGCGTCGCGGTCGGGGGAGTCGACGACGGTGGCGTATTCGTCGGCGGCGGTGAGGTCTCCGATCGAGCCCTGGAAGACGAGGCGGCCGCGCGAGATGATCAGCAGCGCCTCGGCGGTCTGCTGCACCTCGGCGAGCAGGTGCGACGAGACGAGCACGGTGCGTCCCTGCCGGGCGAGGTCGCGCAGGAAGCCCCGCAGCCAGCGGATGCCTTCAGGGTCGAGGCCGTTCGCGGGCTCGTCGAGCACGAGAACGCCCGGGTCGCCCAGCAGCGTGTAGGCGAGGCCCAGGCGTTGGCGCATGCCGAGCGAGAAGCCGCCGACCTTGCGTCCGCCGACGTCGGCGAGTCCGACGACGCCGAGCGCCTCGTCGACGCGCGAGACCGGGATGCCGGAGGCCTGCGCATACACCCTCAGGTGGTTCGCGGCGGTGCGTCCGGGGTGGAAGCTCGACGCCTCCAGTGCGGCGCCGACCGTCTGCAGGGGGTGCGACAGCTGCGCGTAGCGCCTGCCCCCGATGGTCGCCGAGCCGCGGGTTGGAGAGATCAGCCCGAGCAGGAGGCGGAGCGTCGTGGTCTTGCCTGCCCCGTTCGGGCCGAGGAAACCGGTCACCACGCCGGGGTCGACACGGGCGGTGAAGTCGTCGACTGCCGTCACGGCGCCGAATCGCTTCGTCACGCCGGTGAACTCGAGGACGTGTCCTTCGGGCATGGGCGGCCTCTCATCTCGGGGGCAGTCTCTTCAATCTTGGCCGATCGAGGCCGTCGTGTGCGGGAACTCGGGCGTCCGGGTGTCGGCGCGGCCCTGATCAGCCGGGGGCTCGGGCTGCCGCCGTCGGGTAGCGTGATCGCGTGAATCCTTCCGACGTCCCGCCTGCAGTGCCGCACCCCGTCTCGTCGTCATCCCCGCAGCCGCGACAGCGCGTGCGCGCCGTGCGCGACCACAGCGTCGGGCACCTCACGCTCGACCGCCCCGAGGCGATCAATGCGCTCGACCTCGACATGATCGAGGCGCTTGCTGCGGCGCTCGACGAGTGGGAGCGCGACTCCGACATCCAGATCGTGATGCTCGACGGCGCGGGCGAGCGCGGCCTGTGCGCGGGCGGCGACGTGCGCGGCCTCTACGACCAGATCGTCGGCGGACGACCCGACGACACGGCAGAGTTCTTCCGCACCGAGTACGCCCTCAACGCCCGCATCGCCGAGTACTCCAAGCCGATCGTCGCGCTCGCCGACGGCATCACGATGGGCGGCGGCATCGGCCTCGCCGGGCACGCCGCGGTGCGGGTCGTCACCGAGCGCTCGAAGCTCGCGATGCCCGAGACTCGCATCGGCTTCACCCCCGACGTCGGTGGCACGTGGCTGCTGGCCCACGCGCCGGGCCGCCTGGGCGAGTATCTGGGCCTGACGGGCGCGTCGATGGATGCCGCCGACGCCATCCATGCCGGATTCGCCGATCACTTCGTGCCGTCGGAGCGCCTCGGCGACCTGCACGACGCGCTCATCACGCGCGCCGATCCGCACACGCCCACCGAGCTCGTGCTCCTGTTCGACGAGACCGCTCCGGCATCCCGGCTCGAGCAGGCCCGGGTGTGGATCGACGAGGCGTTCTCCGCCGACACCGTCGCCGAGATCATCGAGCGACTGCGGGATCGCCCGGAGCCCGAGGCGGCCAAGGCAGCCGAGACGCTCGAGCAGCTCTCGCCCACGGGGCTGGCCGTGACGCTCGCCGCGATCCGGAACGCGCGCGAGCTGCCCGACCTGCGGTCGGCGCTCGCGCAGGAGTTCGGCCTCGTCATGTGGTTCGCGCACACGCAGCCCGACCTGGTCGAGGGCATCCGTGCCCAGCTCGTCGACAAGGACCGCTCGCCGCGGTGGAAGCCGGCATCCCTGACCGATCTGCCTGCCGACCTCGGGGCCCAGGCGCTCGCCTACACGCCCGACGTCCCGCTCTGGGGCTGACGTGTTCGACAGTCCCCTCTCGGCCTCGGCCTACGAGGTGCTCGCCGTCGCACCCGACGCCGACGAGGAGACGCTGCGGCGGGCGTACCGGCTGCGGCTGCGGCAGACCCACCCCGACACCGGCGGCGACGCCGCGATGTTCGTGCAGGTGCAGCGCGCATGGGAGCTCGTCGGCACTCCGGAGGCCCGCGCCGCCTACGACCGCGGACACGGCTTCGGCGCACAGGCGACGTCGTATGCTCCTGACGCGCCCGTGTGGCGTCCGGCATCCGCTCCCGCCGACACCCGGCCGCGCGCCCGGTCATTCGGGCAGCCGGGCGGATGGCGCCGCGAGCGCTACCTCACCCTGATGCGCGAGTGGGTGGGGCGCGGCGTGACGCTCGAAGACCCCTACGACCCCGCGCTCGTGCGCGGCGCGCCCCGCGAGGTGAGGCGACTGCTGGCCGACGCGCTGGCAGAGGAGGCGACGGCGCGCATCGTCGCCGATCTGGGCATGGGCTACACCGTGTGGCACGACGTGGGGGTCGACCCGCGCGACCCCGACGAGAAGCTCGACCACATCGTGCTCGGGCCGAGCGGGCTCTACGCGGTGCTCTCGGAGGACTTCGGCGGCCCCGTGCGCACGCGGCGGGGCGAGCTGATCGGGGATGCCGTGAGCGGTGCGCCCGTCGCAAGCCTCGTCGCCCACGCCCGCTCGATCGCGCGCGCCGCCCGTGTGAAGTTCAGCGGCGCGATCGTCGTGCTGCCCGATGAGGACGTGTCGGCCGCCATCGACGAGCTCGGCCGGGTGCGCGGACTGCACGTCGCGGTCGTCGGCCGGTCGGCCCTCGCCACGGTGCTCCGCCGCGGAGTGACGGGAGCGCGCGAGATCGGCGGCAACGAGCTGTTCGACGTGCGCACCCGGCTGCAGCAGGCCGTCCGCTTCGTCTAGCCGCCGGCCGCCGCAGACAGCGCGGGGGGAGCAGGGGAGGCGGGCCGCGCGACGCCCGTAGAGTCAGAGCATGGAACCTGCATCCTGGGTGTTCCTCATCCTCGGCGCGGCCGTCATCGCGTTCGTCAGCTCGCGCATTCCGCTCGCCGTAGTCGCGCTCGGCGTGGCGCTGTCGCTGTGGGCCACCGGCGTGCTCACGCTGCCGGAGGCGCTCGCGGGGCTCGGCGACCCGACTGTCGTGTTCATCGCGTCGCTGTTCGTCGTGAGTGAGGCGCTCGACGCGACGGGCGTCACCGCGTGGCTCGGGCATCAGGTGATCACGCGGGCGGGCACCGGCCGCGGCCGGCTCACGATGATCGTCGCGCTCATGGCCGCCGCGCTCGCCGCGTTCATCAGCATCAACGGGGCGGTCGCGTCATTGCTGCCCGTGGTGGTCGTGGTCGCCGTGCGGGCGGGCATCGTGCCGTCGAAGATGCTCATCCCGCTCGCCTTCGCCGCGAGCGCGGGGTCACTGCTGACCCTGACGGGCACGCCGGTGAACATCATCGTGTCGGATGCCGCGGCATCCGCGGGCGGGCGGTCTTTCGGCTTCTTCGAGTTCGCGCTGGCGGGCGCCCCGCTCGTGCTGCTGACGACGCTGATCGTGGTCGTGCTCGGCGGCCGGGCACTGCCCGACCGGGAGCCGGAGCACTTCTCCGAATCGGCGCCCGATGCCCGCACGCACGCGAAGACGCTGCGCGAGAGCTACCAGGTCGACCTCGACACCTCGACGCTGTTCAGCGCCCGCGAAGGCGCGCTCGAGGTGCTCGTGGCTCCCCGGTCGACGCTCATCGGCAAGACCGTGTCCCCGGGCATGACGACGCGCGACGAGCATCTCGTGATCCTGGGGCTGCGGCGTGGAGAGGACGAGGGGCCGAACTCGTCGCGCGGCACCGCGGTCGCGGGATCCATGACGCTGCGGGCGGGGGACGCCGTGCTCGTGCAGGGCCCGTGGGATGCGCTTGAGCGCTACGCGCGTTCTCCCGACGTCATCGCGGTGACCGCGCCGCAGTCGCTGCAGCGGGCGGTGCCGCTCGGGCGGGGCGCCCGTCGCGCGCTCGTCATCCTCGCCGCGATGATCGTGCTCCTGGCGACGGGTCTCGTTCCGCCCACCGTCGCGGGCCTGCTCGCGGCGGGCGCGCTCATCCTGACGCGCGTGCTGACCATCCCGCAGACGTACCGGGCGATCTCGTGGACCACCGTGATCCTGATCGCCGGCATGGTGCCGCTGTCGACCGCGTTCATCTCGACGGGCGCGGCGGGAATGGTCGCGGATGCCGTGATCGCCGTCATCGGATCGACCTCGCCGCACCTGGCCCTGCTCGTGCTGTGCGTGCTCACGATGGTGCTCGGCCAGTTCATCTCGAACGTCGCGACGGTGCTGGTGGTCGCACCGATCGCGGTCGCCGTGGCGCAGGGACTCGACGTGAGCGTGCTTCCGTTCATGATGGCGCTGACAGTGGCGGGGGCGGCGGCGTTCCTGACGCCGATCGCGACGCCCGTCAACCTCATGGTGATGCAGCCGGGCGGCTACCGGTTCGGCGACTACTGGCGGCTCGGACTGCCGCTCACTCTCGTGTTCCTCGCGGTGGCGGTGCTGTACGTCCCGCTCGTCTGGCCGTTCTGACCCAGGGTGTCAGTCTGACCAGGGCGTCAGTCGACGAAGCCCCACAGCTCGAGCGGATGCGTGAAGCGCCACCACATGTCGGGCTCGCCGAGGTCGGCCGACAGCACCAGTTCGGTCTGGGAGGAGTCGAGGGGGCCCTCGAGGCGCAGTTCGCCGACGGTGTCGCCCTTGTCGCGGGCTCCGCCGAGCTCGATGACCGTGTCAGCCTCGACCCGCGCCTCGTTCCACAGGATCACGGGCGCGTCGCCGGCCGTGAGGATCTCGGCATCCGTGCCCCACGCCGTCGAGACGCTGCCGATCGACGTGCCGGCAGCGAGGGTCGTGGGTGTCGACAGCTCGTCGGCCACCTGGTCGAGGAGCTTCGCCGCCTCCGTGCCGCGCAGGCCTTCGGTGGGCTGGTCGAGCACAGCGGCGATCGCGTACGCCGTCGTCTCGCCGACCGTCACCTCGCGCGCCGCGAGCAGGTTGTAGCTGCCGATGAGCCCGCCCGTCTTGATGCCGACGATGCCGTCGTCGCCGAGGATCGGGTTGGTGTTCTCGATCTCGCCGATACCGGGGATCTCGGCGCGTTCGGTCGCGACGATCTCCGCGACGACGGGGTCGGCGAGCGCGAGAGAGGCGAGACGGATGAGCGATGCGGCATCCGCCGTGTTGCCCCGGTCGATGCCCGTGGGCTCGACGACGGTGAGCCCGTCGAGCCTGTTCTCGGCGAGCCATTCGGCCGCGGCGGCCGCGAACTCCTCGTCGGTCGCCCAGTGCTGCTGCGTCAGCATCTTGGTGTAGTTCCCGGCCGACGCGATGAGGGCTCCCTGCATGAGCTGGTACTGCGAAAGGGTCACGCCGACCGGCACGTCGAGTGCCGATTCGCCGCGATTGATGAAGCCCCAGTAGTCGACGCGGTCGTCGTAGACGATCTCGCGCGCAGGCCCCTGCTCGCCCGGCTCGAGCGGCGACTGGTCGAGCACCATGAGCACGCTCACGAGCTTGGTGATGCTGGCCATGGTGGTCGCATCGGCGGTCGACGCCAGGGTGTGCCCCATGCCGCGCACACCGACGGCCGCGACGCCGTCGTCGGGCCATGACACCTGCGAGGCGGGCGCGGCGACGGCCACGACGTCGTCGGCCTGCGTGACGACGGGCGTCACGCTGTCGAGCGTCCAGAGCTGGGTCGCGGCCGTATAGCCGCCGGCGAGCGCCACGACGACGGCGAGCGAGGCGAGCGCGCCCTTCGCCGACCGGCGCGGGGAGATGATCTCGGGGAGCACGGGCACGAAGCCGCTCGACGCAGCCGCGAGGTCGGCGGGCGCGCGGCGACCGGCGATCACGTCGGGGTCGACCCACGCGAGCGCGACCCGCTGCGGCGCCGCCTCGGGCGCCGTGGCCGCGGTCTCGTCAGCGGCGGGCACCGGCGCACTCGCAGGCACGGGCGCGGGGACAGGCGCGGGCACGGCGACAGGCGCAGGCGCAGAGACGGGCGCAGGCTCGGCCTCGGGGGCGCGATCGACGCCGACGGCACGGGCCTCGGCCTCGTAGGCGGCGGCGAAGGCGGATGCCGCCTGCGCGTCATCCGCCGAGCCGCGCTGGGCAGCCGCGGCTGCGCGCTCTCGCTCGGCCTGGGCTCGGAGTGCGCGTCTGGACGTGGGGGGAGCATCCGACGAAGTCACGCAGACCAAGGTACCGCGAGCACACATGGCTATACTCATCGACAGTAACCACGGGAGTCCGGTGAGCCGGGCTGAGAGGAAGCGATCCACGCTTCGACCGTCGAACCTGATCCGGATCATGCCGGCGCAGGGAGGAGAGACACATGCACGCATCCGCGTATCCGTCCACCGATCGTCCCAAGATCACGAGCCGCCTGCGCTGGCGCGTCGTCGACATCGTCGTCGCCAGTGTGCTGGCCGTGGCATCCGGACTGATCTTCTGGCTGTGGGGCTTCGGCTACCAGGCGCCCAAGGCGCTGCTCGTGCCGCTGCTGCCGGGCCTGCAGGGACTGCTCGACGGCCCCTGGCTGTTCGCCGGCGTGCTCGGCGCTCTGATCATCCGCAAGCCGGGCGCGGCGCTCTACACCGAGACGCTCGCGGCCGTGCTGTCGGCGCTCATCGGCAACGAGTGGGGCGGCTTCCTCACGATCGAGGCCGGTCTCGTGCAGGGCCTGGGCGCGGAGATCGTGTTCCTGCTGTTCTTCTATCGCGTGTGGTCGCTGCCGGTAGCGGTGCTCGCGGGCGCGGGGGCGGCGCTGTTCGGAGCGGTGAACAACCTGATCCTCTGGTACCCGGGGGCGGATGCCGTGTTCACGGTGGTCTACCTCATCAGCTCGACCCTGTCGGGCGCCGTGATCGCGGGAGCCCTCTCGTGGGTGCTGATGCGCGGACTCGCGGCCACCGGCGCGCTCGACCGCTTCGCGTCGGGTCGCGAGCGCCGCGAACTGGTCTGAGGAGCACGATGATCGCGCCGGCGCGGGTCTCGGCGAACGGCTGGGGCTGGCGCCACGCCTCGCGGCGCGCCTGGGCTCTCGACGACGTCACCTTCGTGATCGAGCCCGGCGAGCGGGTGCTGCTGCTGGGTGCCTCGGGGGCGGGAAAGTCGACGCTGCTGCACGGGCTGGCGGGTGTGCTCGGCGGCGACGACGAGGGCGAGTCCCATGGCGAGCTGCTGGTCGACGGCCAGCCCGCCACGGCGGTGCGCGGGCGCGCCGGGCTCGTGCTTCAGGACCCCGACTCGCAGGTGATCCTGGCGCGCGTCGGCGACGACGTCGCGTTCGGCTGCGAGAACCTGGGTGTGCCGCGCGACGAGATCTGGCAGCGGGTGGGGGCGGCGCTCGACGCGGTCGGCCTCGACGTGCCGCTCGACCGTCTCACCAAGGCGCTGTCGGGAGGCCAGAAGCAGCGGCTCGCGCTCGCCGGCGCGCTCGCGATGCGTCCCGGCCTCCTGCTGCTCGATGAGCCGACCGCCAACCTCGACCCCCACGGCGTGGCCGAGGTCCGGGATGCCGTCGGCCGCGCGCTCGACGCCACCGGGGCGACCTTCGTCGTCGTGGAGCACCGTGTCGACGTGTGGCTCCCCGTCGTCTCCCGCGTGATCGTACTGGGGGAGGGCGGCGTCGTCGCCGACGGTTCACCGCAGGAAGTGCTCGGGCGGCGCGGGGCCGAGCTCGCCGCCGCGGGCGTGTGGGTGCCCGGTGTTCCGCCTGCCGTCCCGCCTCCCCCCGCCCCTCGCGAAGCGGGCGCTGCGCCGCTGCTCACGGCGCAGGACCTCGCGGTCGAGCGGGTGCGGGGGACGGTCGTCGCCTCCGACGTCGACCTCGCCGTCGACGCCGGCGCGGCGCTGGCGATCGTCGGCCCCAACGGCGCGGGCAAGTCCACCCTCGGACTCACCCTCGCCGGTCTTCTGCCTGCCGCCGGAGGCCGGCTGGCGGCATCCGCGGGGCTCGCGGGCGGGCTGGGACCCGAGCCGATCCGCTGGCGCTCCCGCGACCTGCTCACCCGCATCGGCACCGTGTTCCAAGACCCCGAGCACCAGCTGCTCGCCCGAACGGTGCGCGAGGAGCTCGAGGTCGGCCCTCGTGCGCTGGGTCTCTCGCCGGCCGAGATGGCGGTGCGCGTCGACGAGCTGCTGGAGCGGCTGCGACTTGCGGCCCTCGCCCGCGCGAACCCCTACACGCTGTCGGGTGGCGAGAAGCGCCGCCTGACGGTCGCGGCGGCCCTCGCGACCGCGCCGCGGGTGCTCGTGCTCGACGAGCCCACGTTCGGTCAGGACGCCCGCACGTGGTCGGAGCTCGTGCACCTGCTGGCTCGTCTGCGCGACGACGGCACGGCGATCGTCACGATCACCCACGACGAGGCCGTCGTCGACGCGCTGCGCGCCCGCCGCTTCGCGCTCGCCGCCCGGGCCGAGGAGCGTGGCGCATGACCCTTCTCGATGCACGCGCACGCACGGGCGCCGTCGCTCGCATCAACCCGGTGGCCAAGCTCGCCGCGAGCGGACTCATCGCCGTTCCGCTGGTGCTGACCCTCGACTGGCTGTCTGCTGCCGTCGCGTTCGCTCTCGAGTGCCTGCTGTTCGCGTTCGCGGGCCTCGGCTGGCGCGAGTTCTGGCTGCGCACCCTGCCCGTCTGGTTCGCTGCACCGCTCGCAGCCCTCACGATCGCCCTCTACGGCGAGACCTCCGGCGAGGTCTACGTCGAATGGTTCGTCGTGCGCATCAGCGAGGGATCGCTCGCGCTGGCTGTCGCGACCTTCTTCCGCGTGCTCGCGGTGGCCCTTCCGTCGGTCGTCCTGTTCGTGACGGTCGACCCCACCGACCTCGCCGACGGTCTCGCGCAGATCGCCCGGCTTCCCGCCCGCTTCGTGCTGGGCGCGCTGGCGGGACTGCGGATGGTCGGGCTGTTCCTCGACGACTGGCGCGCTCTCGAGCTGGCCAGGCGCGCCCGCGGCGTGGCCGACCGCGGCCGCATCCGACGGTTCCTCGGCATGGCGTTCGCGCTGCTCGTGCTGTCGATACGGCGCGGCTCCAAGCTCGCGACCGCGATGGAGGCGCGTGGCTTCGGCGCCCCTGTGCGGCGCACCTGGGCACGCGAGTCGACCTTCGGCGTCCGCGAATGGCTGCTCGTCGCGATCGGCGCCGCCATCTCGGCGCTCGCCGTGTCGGCGGCGGTCGCGGCCGGCACGTGGAACTTCATCCTCGGCCCGTCCTGACGCGGGTCACGAGGTCGCGTTCCCCTCAGGTCTCGTTCTCCTCAGGTCTCGTTCCCCTCAGGTCCCGTGCCCCTCAGGTCCCGTTCCACAGGGCCCGGTAGTAGGCGATGCGCTCGGCATCCGGCTCGATGCCGTAGGCCTCGTAGAGCGCGTCTTCCCATCCCGGCCCGTAGTTCCATGTCGTGCTCATCGCCGCGACCGCGATGTCGGCCCATCGATCGGCGACGCCCAGCGACCCCAGGTCGACGTGCGCGACCCAGCGTCCGTCGTCGTCGAGCAGGGTGTTCGGGCAGCAGGCGTCGCCGTGGCAGACGACGAGGCGGTCGATCGGCGGCGGAGTGTGCAGCTCGGGGGGAAGGCGGATGCCGCGACGTCCGGCCTTGTCGATCCTCGCCGGGACGCTCCAGTCGAAGGGGCAGTCGTCGACGGGCAGGCTGTCGTGGAGCGCACGGAGCCCTTCGCCGACGGCGCGTACGGCCACGGCGGGATCGGCCGACCAGCGGGACCCGACGGCAGAGGTGCCGGGGAGGGCGGCGGTGACCATCCACTCCTCGGAGTCGTCGGCGCCCCACTCGATCACGCGGGGCACCTGCACGTGCGGTGCCGCCCACGTCAGCCGCTCCGCCTCGCCGGCCGCGCTCGTCTCGGCGTTTCGCGGCTGGTGCTTGATGAAGCGGCCGTCGTCGGTGCGGAACGTCGTTCCCCCGAGCTCGTTCCGCCAGACGGCGAAGACGGCCGCGCCCCGTGCGAGGACTCGTACGCGGTCGGGCACGAGCAGCTCTCCGGACGGGATCGACATGGCATCCATCCTGCCTGGTGCAGGCACAGACGGATGTGTAAAGAATCCTTGACACGGCGTGACAGGAGTGGCACGCTCAGCGTGTAAACAATTCTTGACATGCGTCGGACGGACAGGTTCGAGCGGACCGGGGGTCATCGTGGTCTACGAAGAACGCAACACGTGGGCGGGCCTGATCGTGATGGCCGTCGTCCTGCCCGTCTACGTCATCGCCGTCCTGCAGGCGGCCGGCGGCGGGCCGCTCGAAGAGGTCGACTGGGTCCCGCTCCTGCTGTGGGCGATCGGCGGCGGCATCCTCGGCACGATCGTCCTCAGCATCCTGTGGGGGATCCTCGCGGGCATGCGCGACCCCGAGGGCGTCGGCCGCTCCGACCAGCGCGACCGCGACATCGCCCGCATGGGCGATCGGGTCGGACAGGCGTTCACCGCGATCGGCGGCCTCGGCGCCATCGCGCTCTGCGCCGTCGAAGCCGACACCTTCTGGATCGCGAACGCCGTCTTCTTCGGGTTCGCGCTGTCGGCCCTCGTCGGCGGCATCGCCAAGGTCGTCGCCTACCGCCGCGGGCTCATCTGATGGTCAAGCCCACGCGCGTCACCAACGACATCCGCTCTCTGCGAGCCGCGCACGGCGACATGACCCAGGCTGAGCTCGCCCGGCGGATCGGCGTCACCCGCCAGACCCTCATCGCCATCGAGCAGGGGCGGTACTCGCCGACGCTCGAGCTGGCGTTCCGCATCGCGCGTGTGTTCGCGGTGCCCCTCGACGACGTCTTCTCCTACCCGTCCGACTCGGAGGACTGACATGGAAAAGCTCACGGTCCCGCGCACGATGACCGTGTGGCGGCAGCACTCGTACGGCTCGGCCGATGTCCTCGCGGCCGAATCCGTCGCGGTCCCGCGGCCCGCCGAGGGCGAGGTCCTCGTGCGGGTCGACGCCGTGTCGCTCAACGCGGCCGACGTCCACCTGCTGCGCGGCACTCCGCCGCTGCTGCGTCTGTTCTTCGGCATCCGTCGGCCCCGCGTTCCCGGGCGAGGGATGGATGTCGCGGGCACCGTCGTGGCGCTCGGGCCAGGCGTGGCGGGGCTGACCATCGGCGACCGCGTCGTCGGCGCCGGAAGCGAGACCCTCGCCGACTTCGCCGTCGTGCGCGCCGACCGGCTCTCGCCTGTGCCGGAGGCGGTGGATGCCGTGACCGCCGCCACGCTTCCGATCGCGGGCAACACGGCCGTCACCGCCCTCGACGCCTGTCGCGTCGGCGCGGGCGACCGCGTGCTCGTCGTCGGAGCCGGCGGCGGAGTCGGCACGTTCGCGGTGCAGCTCGCCGCCGCGCGTGGCGCGGAAGTGTGGGCGACGGCGGGGGCGCGCGCCGACGAGCTGCTGCACCGGCTGGGCGCCCACCGCGCCTTGGACTACCGCACGACCGATCTCGCGAGTCTGCCGCCGGCCTCATTCGACGCGATCATCGACATCGCCGGAGAGCCGCCCCTGCGTGTGCTTCGCGATCTGCTGCGCACCGACGGCCGCCGCCGCACGGGGGTCGTCGCGCTCGTCGGGGGAGGCGGCGAGAACCTCCTCGGCCCGATCCCGCGCATGCTGGGCGCACTGTTCGTGCGCGCCCGCATCCGTCCGATCACCGCTGTGACGCGGACCGCCGTCACCGAAGGCCTGCTGGAGCTCGCGGCATCCGGCTCTCTCACCCCGCATGTCGAGCGCACGTGGCCCCTCGCTGAGGCGCGCGAGGCGCTCGCGTGGGTCGAGGCCGGCCACACGGTCGGCAAGGTCGTCGTGGTGCGCGGCAGCGACCTGTAGAGCGCACCGGTCGACAGTGGCTCCCCGCGACGAGGCCACGACGCCGAACCTCCGCAGCGCGTCCTACGCGCCGGAGCCCTCGATGAGCGCCTCGCGCAGGATGAGGGCGTGATTGCGCTCGGCGTCGCTGACGGAATAGATGAGGGTCACGACATCGTGCTCGGCGAGCTCCAGCCGCAGCTCGGTCAGCGCGGTGCTTTCGGCGAGCTCCCGCTCGTACGCGGCAGCGAAGTCCTCCCACGACATGCCGGAGTGGAACGTCTTGCGCAGCTCGGTGGAAGGCGCGGCATCCTTCGCCCACAGATCGATCGCGGCGCGCTCCTTGCTGACGCCGCGCGGCCAGAGCCGGTCGACGAGAACTCGGAAGCCGTCGCCCGGACCGGGCTCGTCGAACACCCGCTTGACCTCGATGCGCATGACATCAGTCAAACTTCCCGCCAGGATGGCGGCAAGCCCCCGCGCTTCGGGTGAGACGGAGTCCCGCGTAGTGTGGACTCGATACCACCGACGTTCGAAGGAGAGCGCATGGACATCAGCGGAGCATCGGCCCTCATCACGGGAGGAGCGAGCGGCCTCGGCCTCGCCACCGCGCGGCGGCTGGCCGCCGCCGGAGCCCACGTCGTGATCGTCGACCTGCCGACGTCGGCTGGAGCTGACGTCGCGGCGGAGCTCGGTGGAGCGTTCGCCGCGGCCGACGTGACGGATGCCGCGCAGGTCGCCGCCGCGGTCGAGACCGCGACGGCCGCCGCGCCGCTGCGCGTCGTCGTCAACTGCGCCGGCATCGCACCCCCTGCCAAGGTGCTCGATCGCGAGGGGAATCCGACCCCGCTCGGCGACTTCGAGCGCATCATCCGGGTGAACCTCATCGGCACCTACAACGTGATCGCTCAGACGTCCGCCGCGATCAGCCGCACCGAGCCCACCGCGTCGGGCGACCGTGGCGTCATCGTCAACACGGCGTCCGTCGCCGCCTTCGACGGGCAGATCGGCCAGCCCGCCTACTCGGCCAGCAAGGGCGGTGTGCACGCCATGACGCTCCCGATCGCCCGCGAGCTCGCGCGCCACGGCATCCGCGTCTGCACGATCGCGCCCGGGATCATGGAGACCCCCATGCTGGCGAGCCTCCCGCAATCGGCTCAGGAGTCGCTCGGGCAGCAGGTGCCGTACCCGCAGCGGCTCGGCCGGCCCGACGAGTACGCCTCGCTCGTGCTGAGCATCGTCGACAACGGCTACCTCAACGGCGAGACGATCCGCCTCGACGGAGCGATCCGGATGGCACCGAAGTGAGCGATTCGATCCTGTACACGCGCGAAGGGGCGATCGCGCGGCTGACGTTCAACCGGCCCGCCTCCCTCAACGCGATGGGCTTCGAGATGGGGCAGCGGTGGCGCGATCTCGCGCACGACGTGACCGCCGACCCCACGGTCGCCGCGATCATCCTCGACGCCAACGGGCCCGCGTTCTGCGCCGGCGGCGACGTCATCCAGATGGCCACCTCGGGCGCGACGGGAGCCGACGTCACCGCCGCCGCGCGCACGATCCACGAAGGCATCTGCACCTTCGTCCAGTCGGACAAGCCCATGGTCGCCGCCGTGCACGGCGCGGTCGCGGGCGGAGGGCTCGGGCTGATGCTCACGGCCGACTGCATCATCGCCGCACCGACGTCGAAGTTCGTCAGCAAGTACGCCAACATCGGACTCACGCCCGACCTCGGGGTCTCCACTCTCCTGCAGGCCGCGATCGGCCAGCGTCGCGCCCTGCGACTGCTGCTGCAGGACGTCACGATCGACGCCGAGACGGCCCTCGACTGGGGGCTGGTCACCGAGCTCTCCGACGACCCCGCCGCCCGCGCCGCCGAGGTCGCGCGGACGTGGCTCGACGGCGCGACGGCCGCGTACGGCCAGGCGAAGCGGCTCGTGCGCGTCGGTGCGCACCGCACGTTCGCCGAGAACCTCGACGACGAGGCGCGCTCGATCGGAGAGCGCTTCGAGTCGGAGGAGTCGAAGGCGCGCGTAGCCGCGTTCGCCGCGGCATCCCGCCGACAGCAGGAGTCCATGCAGCACGACAAGGAGCAGTCATGAGCCTCGCCGGAAAGACCATCCTGATGTCGGGCGGCAGCCGCGGCATCGGCCTCGCGATCGCGCTGCGCGCCGCCCGCGACGGCGCCAACATCGCCCTGCTCGCGAAGACCGACACCCCGCACCCGAAGCTCGAGGGCACCGTTCACACGGCCGCCGAGCAGATCCGCGCCGCGGGCGGTCAGGCGCTCCCGATCGTCGGCGACGTGCGCAGCGAAGACGACATCACGGGCGCTGTGCTCAAGACACAGGGCGAGTTCGGCGGCATCGACATCGTCGTCAACAACGCGTCGGTCATCGACCTGTCGGGCACGCTGGAGCTCGCCACGAAGAAGTACGACCTCATGCAGGACGTCAACGTGCGCGGCACATTCCTCCTGTCCCGTGCCGCGCTGCCCATCCTGCTCGACGCCGAGAACCCCCACATCCTGTCGCTGTCGCCCCCGCTCAACACGACGCCGAAGTGGCTCGGGGCCCACACCGGCTACTCGCTCGCGAAGTTCGGGATGACGATGGCGACGCTCGGCATCGCCGCAGAGTTCGCCGACCGCGGCATCGCGGCCAACACCCTGTGGCCCGAGACGACGATCGCGACCGCCGCCGTGAAGTACGCGCTCGGCGGCGACCGGATGATGAAGGTCAGCCGCACCCCCGAGATCTACGCCGACGCCGCGTACGAGGTGATCACGAAGCCGTCGCGTGAGCGCTCCGGGGAGACGCTCATCGTCGAGCAAGTGCTCCGTGACGCCGGCGTGACCGACTTCTCGGGCTACGCGGCCACGCCCGGCACACCTGATTCGGAGCTCTTCCCCGACATCTTCCTCTGACCCGGCTCGGGTCAGGCAAGGCCCAGCGCGGCGAGGGCATTGCGGACGCCGTCGTCGAGCACGCCCGTCGTGACGCGATCGGCGCGCGCCCGGAGCTCGGGATCGGCCGCCGCCATCGCCACGGAGGTGCCGCACACCTCGAACATCTCGACGTCGTTCCAGCTGTCGCCGATCCCGACGGCGTCAGCCGGATCGATCGACAGGTGCTCGAGCAGCTCGACGATCGCGGCGCCCTTGTTGACGCCCCGCAGCGAGATCTCGCCGTTCGAGCCGCCAGGCAGGGGCATGCTTCCCGGAATCACGTGGAATCGGTCGCCCAGGTCGCGCTGCGCCCGGTCGACGCTGTCGGAGCGCTCGCTCACGAACACGGCCTTGGCGATCGCGTCGAGGTCGGCCTCTTCGACCGACGGGTAGCGCTCGCTCGCATCGCGGACGGCGTCCAGCAGGTCGTCCGCCACCTCGTCGTCGGCGCCGATGCGCTTGAGGTCCTCCGCCCGGCGCTCCGCCCGAATGCGCGTGAACTCGGCCATCATCGCCAGCACTCCGGGGCTCGCGAAGACCTCCTGATTCGTCTGCAGGAAGTAGTGGATGCCGCGCTCCTCGAAGTACGCCAGCAGGCGCTCGACGTCGGCGCGCGGCATCGTGTGCGAGAAGACGACCTGGTCGCCCCGGACCGTGAAGGCGCCGCCGTTGGTGATCGCCCCGTCGAAGCCGATCTCGAGCACATCGGGGTGGATGTCGCCCTGCGACCGGCCGGTGCACAGGTACACGAGGTGCCCGCGGGAACGCGCGGTGCGGATGGCGGCCACGGTCGAGGGAGCGATGACGGATCCGTGTTCGAGGATCGTGCCGTCGACGTCGATGAACACGATGCGCTGAGCGGATGCCGGAGATGAAGTCACCGCTTCATCCTCTCAAGCGCCGATGAATGCGCCCTGAACACCGGCACCGGACCCCGCGACCGGGCGTCAGCGGAGGGGCGGGGGAGCCTCGTCGGCGAGCACGACGTACACGCTCGCGTCGCTCACCCACCAGAAGCCGACGCGCTGGTCCGCCTCCATGCCGGCGGGCCGGAGCTCGGCGGGGAACGCGTCGTAGGGGAGGGTGACGGCCAGCGCGTTGGTCCCGCGGAGCACGGCCGGCACGCAGCGTCCGCGCACCAGCACCTCGCGACGGACCGACAGGCACGCTTCGCGCTGGATGATGCCGTCGGCCTCGGCGATCCACACCTCCCATCCATAGAGAGTCGCGATGTGCGTCGCCTCGGCGACGGTGCCGCTCGTCGGGAACCACGGCGGCTCGGCGTCGGGGTCGGGATCGACCGCGGGCGGACGCAGCGGCAGGCGCTCGATCACGATGCCGTCGGTGTCGCGCGCGAGCGTGTAGGCGTCGCGGGCCGTGACGGTCTCGGTGCGCACGACGGGATCGGGGCTCGGCAGCTCCGCCATCAGCCGGAAGCCGAGGAACAGCACGACGACGACCGCCGCCAGGGTCACGACCGTGCGCAACGGCGTAGGAGCGTCGGGCCGCTGCGGGCGGGCACGCGGCGGTGACGGCGGCGACGGCTCCCGTGGGGGGTCCGGCTCGGGCTCAGCACTCGGCGAGAGAGCGCGCGGCTCGGCGTGCAGCTCCGCCTCGAGCACGGCCAGCCGCTCCAAGACCGCAGGCGAGTCGTCGCCTTCGGGCCCGAACACGCGGCGACGGAGGCGTTCGAGTTCGGCGCGGTCAGCGGCATCCATGTCGCCGCTCCGCGGGCAGCCGCACGTCCACGCCGCCACCGTACTCCCGCGCGCTCGCGGCGGCGAGAGCCTCTCGTGGTCCGCGCGCTCGCTCCCGCTCCGGCGGATGTTCAGCAAGGCTCGATACCCTGGAGCAATGACCGAGACCACCCCCGTGCGCGATGCCGGGCCCGTGCGCAGCACCGGGCCGCGTCAGGTGCGCCCCCGCACCGAGGGGTGGACGCAGCAGAAAGACGCCTCCGGCCGTCCGCTCCTGCAGTTCGCCGCGCCGAAGCGGGGCATGCCTCCCGTGCATCTCGCCGACCTCACCCCCGAGCAGCGGGTCGAGAAGGTCAAGGAACTCGGGATGCCGGGCTTCCGCGCCAAGCAGCTGGAGAAGCACTTCTTCCAGCACTGCACGTCCGACCCGGCGGCCATGACCGATCTTCCCGCGGCCGGTCGTGAGGAGTTCGTCGCCGCGATGCTGCCGCCGCTCCTGACGGAGGTGCGCCGCCTCGAGACGGACAAGGGCGACACGATCAAGTTTCTGTGGAAGCTCCACGACGGCGCGCTCGTCGAGTCGGTGCTCATGCGCTACCCCGGCCGCATCACGCTGTGCGTGTCGAGCCAGGCCGGCTGCGGCATGAACTGCCCGTTCTGCGCCACGGGCCAGGCGGGACTCACGCGCAACATGTCGGCAGCGGAGATCGTCGAGCAGATCGTGCGCGCCAACCGCCTCATCGCCGAGGGCGGCTTCGGACCCGCGCACCACAAGGGCGAGCGCGTCACGAACATCGTCTTCATGGGCATGGGAGAGCCGCTCGCCAACTACAGCCGCGTCATGCAGGCCGTGCGCACGATGGTCGACCCGACGCACGGGCTCGGCATGAGCGCGCGCGGCATAACCGTGTCGACGGTCGGGCTCGTGCCGGCGATCAACAAGCTCGCCGCCGAGGACATCCCGGTCACGTTCGCCCTGTCGCTGCACGCTCCCGACGACGATCTGCGCGACGAGATGATCCCGATCAACTCGCGCTGGAAGGTCGACGAGGCGCTGGACGCCGCACGCGGCTACTTCGAGAAGACCGGTCGCCGCGTGTCGATCGAGTACGCGCTCATCAAGGACATGAACGACCATGCCTGGCGCGCCGACCTGCTCGCCGAGAAGCTCAACGCCCGCGGTCGCGGCTGGGTGCACGTCAACCCGATCCCGCTGAACCCGACCCCCGGGTCGGTCTGGACGGCATCCGAGGTGCCGGTGCAGAACGAGTTCGTGCGCCGCCTCAACGAAGCCGGCATCCCGACGACGCTCCGCGACACCCGCGGCAAGGAGATCGACGGCGCCTGCGGTCAGCTCGTCGCCACCGAAGAAGACAAGGCGGCCGCCGCGGCGTCCGCGCCCGTCGCCTGACCGCCGATCCCACGACCCCACGACCCCACGACCCCTGAGGGGCACCGACGCCGCTAGCGTGGAGGGATGGTCAACTATCGCTATCTCGGCAACAGCGGATTCAAGGTGTCGGAGATCACCTACGGAAACTGGGTGACCCACGCGTCACAGGTCGAGAACGACGCGGCGGTGGCGACGGTGCACAAGGCGCTCGACCTCGGCATCACGTCGTTCGACACCGCCGACGCGTACGCGAACACTGCCGCGGAGGTCGTGCTCGGCGAGGCGCTCAAGGGCCTGCCCCGCGCCGAGTTCGAGCTGTTCACCAAGCTCTACTGGCCCATCGGCCGCAAGGGCCCCAACGATCAGGGGCTCTCGCGCAAGCACATCTTCGACGGCATCCACGGCTCGCTGCGACGTCTGGGCGTCGACTACGTCGACCTGTACCAGGCTCACCGCTACGACTACGAGACCCCGCTCGAGGAGACGATGCAGGCCTTCGCCGACATCGTCCGCCAGGGCAAGGCGCTCTACATCGGCGTGAGCGAGTGGACCGCCGAGCAGCTGCGCGAGGGTCACGCCCTCGCGACGGAGCTCGGCTTCCAGCTCGTGTCGAACCAGCCCCAGTACTCGGCGCTGTGGCGCGTCATCGAGGGCAAGGTCATTCCGACGTCGCAGGAGCTCGGCATCTCGCAGATCGTGTGGTCGCCGATGGCGCAGGGCGTGCTGTCGGGCAAGTACCTGCCGGGCCAGCCCCTGCCGCAGGGCTCGCGCGCCACCGACGAGAAGAGCGGCGCGCGCTTCATCGGCCAGTTCCTCAGAGACGACGTGCTCGCAGCCGTGCAGAAGCTCAAGCCGGTCGCCGAGCAGGCGGGGCTCACGATGCCGCAGCTCGCGATCGCGTGGGTGCTGCAGAACCCGAACGTGTCGGCCGCACTCGTGGGCGCGTCGCGGCCGGAGCAGCTCGAAGACACCGTCAAGGCATCGGGGGTCGTGCTCGACAGCGACACGATGACCGCGATCGACGAGGCTCTCGCGCCCGTCATCGTCTCGGACGTCGAGGAGACGTACTCCGTGTCGCCGAAGAGCCGCCCGGCCTGATCGGGCGACGCGACCGGACGACGACATGAAGACGAGCGCCGGCATCCTTCTGTACCGCGTCGCCGCAGACGCGGGGGAGGTGTCGGTGCTCGTCGCGCACATGGGCGGACCCTACTGGCAGGGCAAGGACGAGGGCGCGTGGTCGATCCCCAAGGGCGAGTTCGACGAAGACGAGCCGGCCCTGGATGCCGCGAAGCGCGAGTTCCGTGAGGAGCTCGGAGTCGATCCGCCCGACACCCCCTACGCCGAGCTCGGGACGTTCCCGTACTCGTCGGGCAAGAAGGTGGTGGTGTTCGTCGCCGACGGTCGCGACTTCACGGCATCCGAGTTCGACTTCGGCACATTCGAGCTGGAGTGGCCGCCGCGTTCGGGACGCACCCGCGCGTTCCCCGAGGTCGACCGGGTCGAATGGATGCCGGTGTCCCGGGCGAGGGAGCGACTCGTGAAGGGCCAGCGCCCCGCGCTCGACCGGCTGGAGGAGCTCCTGCGCTCGGTGCAGTGACTCGTGCCGTCCGCACCCCTCTGGCGAGTGTCGGCGGGAGCGCTCAGACTGTCGGGTGAGTCCACAAGGAGGCACCGACATGGCGCACGGCGACATCACTCACATCGACATCCCCGTCTCCGATCTGCAGGCCGCAGGCGAGTTCTACTCGAAGCTGTTCGGCTGGGAGATCGCGGAGATGCCCGGCTTCGAGGGCTACCCGATGTGGCGGGCCCCCAACGGCATCAGCGGCGGCGGGCTGGCTCCTCGGTCGGAGGGCTTCACGCAGCCGCGGTCGTACGTCGAGGTCGACTCGATCGACGACGTCATCGCCGCTGCGGAGGCCGCGGGCGGCTCGGTCGCACTGCCGAAGGGGAACATCAGCGAGACCAGCTGGTGGGCGGTGATCGTCGACCCCGACGGCAATCACATCGGGCTGTACGAGGGCACCGTCTGAGACGCGCGGCCTCAGCGCTTGCGGCTGGGGGCGCTCGACACGTCGAGCCGCGGGTGCAGGCCGCCCAGCGACGACCAGGCGCTGGCCTTTCCGGATGCCGCGTGCTCCGACGCGCGCACAGCGCGTTCGTCGGCCCACTCGTTGAGGATGTGGCCGCGGTGACCGCGGACGTGCTCGAGCACGACGTCCGGAAGTCCGGCGGCGCGGCGGGCATCGCGAGCGGCGATGAGCTGCTCGAGCAGGTCGCGGTTCTTGGTGGGCGCGCCGGTCGAGGTCTTCCAGCCGCGGCGCCGGTGCGCGTCCATCCACGACGAGTAGGTGTCGATCGCGTACTTGGAGTCGGCCTGCACGATCAGGTGCTCGACGTCGGCGTGATCTTCGATGGCCTTGAGCAGGCCGAGCAGCTCGCCGATGTTGTTGGTGCCGACGGGGAGCGACCCCGCGGCCCAGTGCCCGTCTTCGCCCACCCAGGCCCATCCGGTGGGGCCGGGGTTGCCCTTGCAGGCGCCGTCGGTGGCCACGGTGTACGGGGCGGAATCAGTCACCCCTCGACGGTAGTCGATCGATCGCGCGCGCCCGTTCTGTATACCTTCGCTGGGGATAAGTGCGATCTCGCGCTTAGTGATGCCGTTTATGTATACACTGGGGGCGGAGGCGAAGGTCGGCCGAAGGAGGAGCGAGTCATGCGCGCCAGCGATCGCGCTTACCGGGCGCTCCTCGAGGAGATCCAGTCCGGCGCCCTGCGCCCAGGCACCGTCCTCGGCGAGGTCGAGCAGGCGGCGCGGCTCGGCGTGAGCCGCACCCCGCTGCGTGAGGCGCTCGGGCGCCTTGCGGCCGACGGACTCGTGGCGCAGGTCTCTCCGCGGGTGACGGTCGTCACCGACATCGACGCCGACGACATCCGCGCCCTGTTCGCCGTGCGGCGCGCGCTGGAGGAGACAGCGGCGCGGATCGCGGCGGCCCGCGGCGCCGCCGACGTGTTCGCGACCCTCGCCGACGAGTTCTCCGCGATCGAGCCGGCCGGAGACCTCGACCGCTATTACGGTCTCATCGCGCGCTTCGACACGGCGCTCGACGAGGCGGTCGACAACGACTACCTCACCTCGATGCTCCGCACCGTTCGCACCCACCTGGTGCGGGTGCGCCGCCTCGCGCGCGACAACCCCGCGCGGCTGGCGGCGTCGGCGGGGGAGCACCGGCTCATCGCGGCCGCCATCGCGGCACGCGACCCCGACCTGGCAGCGCACGCCACCCACGTGCACCTGCACAACGCGCTCACCAGCATCCTCGACTCCCTGGAGGCAGCCTCATGACCGTCACCCACCGCGTCCGCGTGTACCGCAGCGAAGAGCAGCTGCCCCGCGAGGACCAGCTCGCCTACAAGATCGCCCAGGTGGCCGCCGACCCGGTCGCCGTCGAGCCTGACGTGGTCGACATGATCATCAACCGCGTCATCGACAACGCCGCCGTCGCCGCGGCCTCCCTCACGCGCGCTCCCGTCAGCGCCGCGCGGGAACAGGCGCTCGCCCACGGCGTGTCCCGCGGCGGCGCGGGATCGACGGTCTTCGGCGTCGGCAGCGACACCCGCACGAGCCCCGAATGGGCGGCCTGGGCCAACGGCGTCGCGGTGCGCGAGCTCGACTACCACGACACCTTCCTGGCCGCCGACTACTCCCACCCGGGCGACAACATCCCCCCGATCCTCGCCGTCGCGCAGCACGTCGGCGCCGACGGCGCGGCGCTCGTGCGCGGCATCGCCACCGGCTATGAGATCCAGATCGACCTCGTGCGCGCCATCTGCCTCCACAAGCACAAGATCGACCACGTCGCGCACCTCGGACCGTCCGCCGCCGCCGGCATCGGCACGCTGCTCGGCCTCGACGTCGACACCATCTCGCAGGCGGTCGCGCAGGCGCTGCACACCACCACCGCGACGCGCCAGTCCCGCAAGGGCGAGATCTCGTCGTGGAAGGCGCACGCTCCCGCCTTCGCCGGAAAGATGGCGGTCGAGGCCGTCGACCGGGCGATGCGCGGCGAGACGTCGCCGAACCCGATCTACGAAGGCGAAGACGGGATCATCGCGTGGCTGCTCGACGGCCCCGACGCGGCATACGACGTGCCGCTGCCCGCGCCGGGCGAGCCCAAGCGCGGCATCCTCGACTCGTACACGAAGGAGCACTCGGCCGAGTATCAGGCGCAGGCGTGGATCGACCTGGCCCGCAAGCTCCACCGTGAGCACCCCGAGCTGACCGACCCCGCGAACGTCGCGTCCATCGTGCTGCACACCTCGCACCACACCCACTACGTGATCGGCTCCGGGGCCAACGACCCGCAGAAGTACGACCCGACGGCCTCGCGCGAGACCCTCGACCACTCGATCCCGTACATCTTCGCGGTCGCGCTGCAGGACGGCGGCTGGCACCACGTCGACTCGTACGCGCCCGAGCGTGCCGCGCGCCCCGACACCGTCGCGCTGTGGCGCAGGATCACGACGGCCGAGGATGCGGAATGGACCCGCCGCTACCACTCGGAAGACCCGAACGAGAAGGCGTTCGGCGGCCGCGTCGAGATCACGCTGGCCGACGGCTCGACGCTCGTCGACGAGATCGCCGTCGCCGACGCGCACCCGCTGGGCGCCCGCCCGTTCGCGCGGGGCGACTACGTCCGCAAGTTCCGCCTGCTGGCCGAGCCCGTGCTCGAGCCCGCCGAGATCGAGCGGTTCCTCGCGCTCGCCGAGCGCCTGCCGGAGCTGTCCGCCGAAGAGGTGCGCGAGCTCGGCATCGTCGCGCGGGCCGGTGTGCTCGAGTCGGCGCCCGCACCGAAGGGGCTGTTCTGATGCTGTACGCGACGACGCCGGCGCACGAGAAGCGGCGACTGTTCCGCGAGCGGCTCGCGTCGGGCGAGCTCCTGCGGTTCCCCGGCGCCTTCCACCCTCTCAGCGCGCGCCTCATCGAACGCAAGGGCTTCGAGGGCGTCTACATCTCAGGCGCCGTGCTGTCGGCCGACCTCGGGCTTCCCGACATCGGCCTGACGACCCTCACGGAGGTCGCCGGGCGTGGACAGCAGATCGCACGGATGACGGAGCTTCCCGCGATCATCGACGCCGACACCGGGTTCGGCGAGCCGATGAACGTCGCCCGCACGATCCAGACGCTCGAAGACGCCGGGCTCGCCGGCGCGCACATCGAGGATCAGGTCAACCCCAAGCGGTGCGGGCACCTCGACGGCAAGGCCGTCGTCGACGAGCAGACCGCGACGCGCCGCATCCGCGCGGCCGCCGATGCGCGACGCGACCCGAACTTCCTCATCATGGCGCGCACCGACATCCGCGCCGTGGAGGGTCCGCAGGCGGCGATCGACCGGGCCAAGGCGCTCGTTGACGCCGGCGCCGACGCGATCTTCCCGGAGGCCATGCGCGACCTCGCCGAGTTCGAGGCCATGGCATCCGCGCTCGACGTGCCGATCCTCGCCAACATGACCGAGTTCGGGAAGTCCGACCTGTTCAGCGTCGACCAGCTGAGGGATGCCGGCGTGCGGATCGTGATCTGGCCGGTGTCGCTGCTTCGCATCGCGATGGGCGCGGCGGGCCGTGCGCTGGATACGCTGGCCGATGAGGGGCATCTGACCTCGAAGCTCGGCGAGATGCAGCACCGCGCCGACCTGTACGACCTCGTCGACTACGAGGGCTACAGCCACTTCGACACGAACGTCTTCAACTTCCAGATCGACCGATGACGACCCACCCGGACGTGGGCGCACCAGCGACGGCGCGCCGCGAACGGCAACGGGCGTGAGAGAGGACTGAGCAATGGCAGACATCATGAAGGGCCTGGCGGGGGTCGTGGCCGACGTCACCTCCATCAGCAAGGTCAACCCTGAGACGAACTCGCTGCTGTACCGCGGGTACCCCGTGCACGAGCTGGCCGCGACGCAGCCGTTCGAGGCCGTCGCACACCTTCTGTGGCACGGCGAGCTGCCCGACGAGGCGCAGCTCGCGGAGCTGCGCGCCACCGAGCGCGCGCACCGGGCGCTGAGCGACGACGTGCGCGCCGCCATCGAGCTCACCCCGCTCGACGCGCACCCCATGGACGAGGTGCGCTCGGCCGTCAGCGTGCTCGGCGCACGCGACCTCGCCGGCACCGGGTCGGTGCTGGAGGCCAACGGAACGCCCGAGCAGAACCTCGCCCGCAGCGTCCGCCTGTTCGCCGCCCTTCCCGCGGTCGTCGCATACGGGCAGCGCCGCCGCCGGGGGCTGGAGCTCATCGAACCGCGCGACGACCTCGACTATGCGGCCAACTTCCTCTGGATGACGTTCGGCGACGAGGCATCGCTCGACCCGGTAGTCGTCGACGCCTTCAACCGCTCGATGATCCTGTATGCCGAGCACTCGTTCAATGCGTCGACGTTCACCGCCCGCGTCATCGCGTCGACCCTCAGCGACCTGTACTCGGCCGTGACCGGCGCCATCGGCGCGCTGAAGGGACCCCTCCACGGCGGGGCGAACGAGGCCGTGCTGCACATCTTCGACGAGATCGGATCGGCCGAGAACGTCGTGCCGTGGCTCGAGAAGGCGCTCGCGGAGAAGCGGAAGATCATGGGCTTCGGGCACCGCGTCTACAAGCGCGGCGACTCTCGCGTGCCGACGATGAAGGCCGCCCTCGACACGCTCGTCGAGCACTACGGACGCCCCGACGTCGAGGCGCTGTACACGACGCTCGAGACGGAGTTCGTGTCACGCAAGGGCATCTACCCGAACCTCGACTACCCGTCGGGTCCGGCCTACAGCCTCATGGGCTTCGACCCCCTGACCTTCACGCCGCTGTTCGTCGCGGCGCGCGTGACGGGGTGGACGGCGCACATCATGGAGCAGGCTGCGTCGAACGCCCTCATCCGGCCGCTGTCGGAGTACGTCGGTGCGGAGGAGCGCCACATCGAAGGATTCGTCGACACGGTCGGCACCGCCTCCATCGCCCTGCGCGAGGCCGAAGCGGACGCCTGAGCGTCTCGGCCGCGTCTCGGTCCCGGAACGCTGCCGTGGCCCGACATGAGGGGTTTCTCACTCGGGGCTGTGACCGGTCTGAGTATCGTCTCCTGCACAGCGTCAGGCACACCGTCGTGCCTGCGCACGCACAGGAGCCCTCATGCCGAAGCAGCCGCTGTCCTCGTCGTCGTCGCCGTCTCCCCTGTCGAAGCCGAGGCGGCGGACCCGGCTGCGGCGGCTGGTCGCTGCCGCGGCATCGGCCCTCCTCGTCGCCGGAGGGCTCGTCGTCGCGACGCCGCCCGCCCTCGCGGCCGACCGCACGTTCGCCCTCGTCGGCGACCTTCAGAGCGAGCTCGGCTGCCCCGGTGACTGGCAGCCCGAGTGCGCCGAGACCGAGCTGGCCCCCACCGCGATGCCCGACGTCTACGCGGCCGAGTTCGAGGTGCCCGCGGGCTCGTGGAAGTACAAGGTCGCGGTCGGCGACACGTGGGACGAGTCGTACGGGCTGAACGGCGGCGGCGACGACATCCCGCTCACGATCGAGGGGCCGGCCACGTTGCGGTTCCTGTTCGACGACGCGCAGCACCGCGTCGGCCTCGAGGCGGTGTCGCTGGGCGCCGGCTACACCGACGAGGACGACGCCCTCGCCGCGGATCCGGTGCGGCAGCCCGGCGACGGCAAGCAGTTCTACTTCGTCATGACCGACCGGTTCGCCAACGGCGACGACTCGAACGACGAAGGCGGACTCACGGGCGATCGGCTCGTCACCGGCTTCGACCCGACGTCGACGGGGTTCTACAACGGCGGCGACATCGCCGGCCTGCGCGCGAACCTCGACTACATCAAGGGGCTCGGGACGACGGCGATCTGGCTCACGCCGAGCTTCAAGAACAAGCCGGTGCAGGGAACCGGCGACGGGGCGAGCGCGGGATACCACGGCTACTGGATTACGGACTTCACGCAGATCGACCCGCACCTGGGCACCAACGCGGAGCTCGAGGCATTCATCGACGAAGCGCACGCCGAGGGCATCGACGTCTACTTCGACATCATCACCAACCACACTGCCGACGTGATCGCCTACGAGGGCGGCCAGTACACCTACATCGACAAGGCATCCCGGCCCTATACGGATGCCGCGGGCAGCGTGTTCGATCCGGCTGACTACGCCGGAACCGGCGACTTCCCCGAGCTCGACCCCGCGACGAGCTTCCCGTACGTGCCTGTCGTGACCGACGAGGAGGCCGACCTCAAGGTGCCGGCCTGGCTCAATGACGTGACGCTGTACCACAACCGGGGCGACTCGACCTTCGCGGGCGAGTCGGCGACGTACGGCGACTTCGCGGGCCTCGACGACCTCATGACGGAGAACCCTGCCGTTGTGGACGGCTTCGTGGACGTGTACCAGGACTGGATCGACCTCGGCATCGACGGCTTCCGCATCGACACCGCCAAGCACGTCGACTTCGCGTTCTGGGAGACCTGGACGGAGGAGGTGCTCGACTACGCGCACGCGCAGGGCAAGGACGACTTCTTCATGTTCGGCGAGGTGTACGACGCCGATCCGGCTGTCCTCGCGCCCTACGTGCGGGACAGCGACATGAACTCCGTGCTCGACTTCGGGTTCCAGGCGGCGGCGACGAGCTTCGCCAAGGGCGGGAACGTGTCGACGCTCGCGAAGCTGTTCGCGGGCGACGACCGGTACACGACGCCCGACTCGTCGGCGACGGCACTGCCCACCTTCCTCGGCAATCACGACATGGGGCGCATCGGCTACTTCCTGAAGGACTCCGACGACGCCCTGCAGCGAGACCTCCTCGCGCATGACCTGCTGTTCCTCTCGCGGGGCCAGCCGGTCGTCTACTACGGCGACGAGCAGGGCTTCACCGGCGCGGCGCCCGGCAACGACCGCAGTGCGCGGCAGTCGCTGTTCGCGTCGCAGGTTCCGGAGTATCAGGATCAGACGCTGCTGACGGGTGAGATGGTCGGCGAGGTCGACCGCTACGACACCGACGCGCCCGTCTACGAGCATGTCGCGGACCTGGCGCGGCTGCGTGAGCAGCATCCGGCCCTGGTCGACGGCGCGCAGGTCGAGCGCTTCGCTGACGATGGCGTCTATGCCTTCTCGCGCGTCGACCGAGACGACCGCGTCGAGTACCTCGTGGCGCTCAACAACACCGACGCTGAGAAGACCGTCGACGTCACGACGCTCACGGCGGGTGCCGCGTTCACCCCCGTGTATGGCACGACTGCCGCCGTCTCGTCGGATGCCGAGGCCACGGCATCCGTGACGGTGCCGGCGCTGTCGGCCGTCGTGTACCGGGCCGATGTGCCGGTGACCGCCCCCGCATCGGCCGCCGCGCTCACCGTGTCGGTTCCCGAGGCGGGCGCGGGCATCAGCGGATCGAGCCCGGTCGCAGCCAGCGCCGATCAGTCGTGGCGTGAGACGAGCTTCGCGTGGCGGGTCGTGGGCTCCGATGAGTGGCACGCGCTCGGCACCGCCGAAGACACCGATCCGCGGGTCTTCCACGACGTGCGGGGACTGGCGACGGGCACTCTCGTGGAGTACCGCGCCGTGTCGACGGATGCCGCTGGCCAGCGCTCGGCGGCCTCCACCTACGCATCGGTCGGCAACCGCGTGACCCTCGCCGAGGAGGAGGAGCCCGAGGAGCCGGGCGAGCCGACGCCTTACGACTTCGTGAGCTTCCCCGGCAGCCACAACTCGGAGATCGGCTGCCCCGGCGACTGGCAGCCGGAGTGCGACCAGGCGCAGGCGACGCTCGTCGACGGCATCTGGCGACTGACGGTCGACCTCGTGGCCGGTGACTACGAGTACAAGGTCGCGACCGAGAAGAGCTGGGACGAGAACTACGGCGCCGGCGGCGTCGCGGGAGGGCCGAACATCGCCATCTCGCACGACGGCGGCCCCCTCACATTCTTCTTCGACCCGCGCACGAAGCAGGCGCAGTCGACGGCGGAGGGGCCTGTCGTGACGCTTCCCGGCTCGTTCCAGAGCGAGCTCGGCTGCGCTGGCGACTGGGCGCCCGACTGCCTGCGCAGCCTCATGCTCGACGGCGACCGCGACGGCGTCTACGAGTTCTCCACCGACCGGCTCCCGACCGGCGCCTACGAGGTGAAGGTCGCGCACGGCCTGAGCTGGGACGAGAACTACGGCGAGGACGGCGTGCGCGACGGCGCGAACATGTCCTTCAGCGCGACGGAGGGGAAGCTCACCGTGTTCCGCTACGACGTGGCCACCCACCTGCTGGAGATCGAGGTGGCCGATCCGCCGCTGGCGGGCACGGGAGAGTCGCGTGCCCACTGGATCGACGCCGAGACGATCGCATGGCCCGTACGCCTGGGCGAAGTCGACGATGACACCTCCTGGGCGCTGTACGGCTCCGCCGACGCGTCGCTGACGGTCACCAAGGGGGAGATCACCGGCGGCGACCCTGTCGAGCTCACGCGGATCGCCGGTGGACTGACAGACGAGCAGCGCGAGCGCTTCCCGGCGCTCGCCGACTTCATCGCCCTCCACGTCGACGGGCTCGGCCGCGAGGCGGTCGCGGATCTGCTGCGCGGACAGCTGCGGGTGGCGCAGCGCGACGGCGACGGCGCGCTCACGGCGTTCACGGGGGTCCAGATCCCGGGTGTTCTCGACGATCTCTACGCTGACGAGGTCGCCGACGACCGTCTCGGCGCGAGCTTCACGGGCAAGGGCAGGAGCACCGGCCCGGAGAAGGGCAAGGGCGCCGACAAGGGCAAGGGGAGGAACTCGAAGGCGGGCGTGACGTTCCGTCTGTGGGCGCCGACGGCCCGCAGCGCCACCCTGCTCACGTGGGAAGCCGGTGCGACCGGCGAGCCCGTGCGCCGCGATGCGGAGTTCGACGCGGCATCCGGTGTCTGGACCGTCGCCGGCGCACGCGATCTGGCCGGCGACGAGTATCTGTGGGAGATCGAGGTGTACGCGCCGACGACGGATGCCGTCGAGACCAACACCGTCACCGACCCCTACTCGGTGGCTCTCACGGAGAACTCGGCGCGCTCTGTGGCGATCGACCTGGCCGACGGCTCGTGGATGCCGAAGCAGTGGCAGAAGACGAAGTCTCCGGTCGTGAAGCGTCCCGTCGACCGGGCGATCTACGAGCTGCACATCCGGGACTTCTCCATCACCGACGAGACGGTGCCCGCCGCAGAGCGCGGAACCTATCTCGCTTTCACGCGCGACACCGCGGGCACGAAGCAGCTGCGGCAGCTCGCGAAGGCGGGCATCAACACCGTGCACCTGCTCCCGTCGTTCGACATCGCGACGATCGAGGAGGATCGCGCCGCCCAGGAGACGCCCGACTGCGACCTCGCGTCGTTCGGCCCCGCGTCGCCTGACCAGCAGGCGTGCGTCGAGGCGGTGGCTGACAGCGATGGCTTCAACTGGGGCTACGACCCGTACCACTTCACGGCCCCCGAGGGCTCGTACGCCGTGAACCCCGACGGGGGCGCCCGCGTGAGCGAGTTCCGTTCGATGGTGGGCGCACTGCACGGCATGGGGCTGCAGGTCGTGCTCGACCAGGTGTTCAACCACACCGCCCAGTCGGGTCAGGGAGAGAAGTCGGTGCTCGACCGCGTCGTGCCCGGCTACTACCACCGACTCGACGCTGCCGGCGGCGTGGAGACATCGACCTGCTGCCAGAACGTCGCGACCGAGCACGCCGTGGCGCAGAAGCTCATGGTCGACTCGGTCGTCACGTGGGCGCGCGACTACAAGGTCGACGGCTTCCGGTTCGACCTCATGGGGCACCACTCGAAGCAGAACATGCTGGCCGTCCGCGAGGCGCTCGACGAGCTCACCGTCAAGAAGGACGGCGTCGACGGCTCGAGGGTCTACCTCTACGGCGAGGGCTGGAACTTCGGCGAGGTCGCGGACGACGCCCTCTTCGAGCAGGCGACGCAGGGTCAGCTGGGCGGCACCGGCATCGGGACGTTCAACGACCGCCTTCGCGACGCCGTCCACGGCGGAAGTCCCGTCGACAGCGGGTCGACCTTCCGGCAGGGCTTCGGCACGGGCCTGGGCACCGACCCCAACGGCGACCCCATCAACGGGACGGCGGACCAGGCGCTCGCGGACCTCGCGAAGCAGACCGACCTCGTCAAGCTCGGACTCGCGGGAAACCTCCGCGACTACGAGCTGGTCACCGCGGACGGCACAGTCAAGAAGGGCTCGGAGCTCGACTACAACGGCCAGCCGGCCGGCTACGCCGATGAGCCCGACGAGATCATCAACTACGTCGATGCGCACGACAACGAGACGCTGTTCGACCTGTCGGTGCTGAAGCTCCCCGTCGGCACGTCGATGGCCGACCGGGTGCGGATGAACACCCTGTCGCTCGCGACCGTGACGCTCTCGCAGACGCCGTCGTTCTGGCACGCCGGCACCGAGCTGCTGCGCTCCAAGTCTCTCGACCGCAACAGCTACAACTCGGGCGACTGGTTCAACCGCATCGACTGGACCGGGCAGGAGTCCACGTTCGGGTCGGGCCTGCCGCGCGCGGCCGACAACCAGGAGAAGTGGCCGGTGATGGAGCCGCTGCTGGCGAACCCGGCACTCAAGCCCGGTGCGGGCGACATCGCCGCCGCCGAGGCGGCCGCGCTCGACCTGCTCGAGGTGCGATCTGACGTGCGGCTGCTGCGGCTGGGGTCTGCCGACCTCATCTCGCGGAAGGTCACCTTCCCGAACAGCGGCCCGGATGCCGTTCCGGGCGTCATCCTCATGCACATCGACGACCTCGTCGGAGAGGATGCCGACCCGGCGCTCGACGGCGCACTGGTCGTGTTCAACGCCTCTCCCGAGGCGACGACGCAGACGATCGACGCGCTCGCCGGCCGGGGGTACGCACTGGCGCCGGCCCAGGCGAACGGGTCCGACGCGGTCGTCAAGACGACGACGTGGGATGCCGCGACCGGCACGGTCACGGTCCCCGCGCGCACCGTCGCGGTGCTCGTCGACAAGGCTCCCGTCGCGACGAAGGTCGTCGGCGCGCCCGACCGGCTGCTCGCCGCGCACGGCAAGACCGTGCGGGTGGCCGGCAAGGTCGTCGCCGAGGACGGCAGCGCCCCCGAGGGAACGATCACGGTGACCGACGGCAGGAAGGTCGTCGTCACGGCGGAGCTCGCGGCATCCGCGGGCGGTCGGTTCTCGGTCGCCCTGCCGAGGCTCTCGCGGGGACTGCATCTGCTGCGCACCTCGTTCGCGGGCGGCGGCGACCACGGCGACTCCCGCATGATCGCTCCGGTTCCGCTCCTCGTGTATTGACCGGCGCCCCGGCGAGACCCGCTCCGCAGGCCGACGGCGGGGCGCGGGTGTGCGCTGTGCTATAGTCCATTTATTCCACTCTGAAAGGAATAAATCGGATGCGGCACGACGCTCTCGGCGAGATCAATGAGTTCCTCGTCTTGGACTTCCTGCGCGAGCAGCTCGAGGCGACGCGTGCCGAGATCGCCGAGGCCCTGGCGCTGTCGCCCGCCACCATCAGCCGCATCGTCGGACGCCTCCTCGAGCGCGGCCTCGTCTCCGAAGGACCCGCTGCCGCGACGGCGGGCCCCGGCCGCCCCTCGACCGTGCTCAAGCTCGTGCTCGACCGCATCGCCGTCGTCGGCATCGATCTCGGGGGCACCAAGTGCCACGGCGCCTTCAGCAGCATCGACGGCGTCGTCCTCGACGAGCAGGTCGTGACGGTGGCCGACGCCGGCGGAGCCTTCTCCGCCCTCGAGACGGTGTGGCGCACGCTCGCAGAGAAGGCAGCCGAGCGCGACATCGCGATCGGATCGCTCGCTGTCGGCGTCCCCGCCGTCATCGACCCCGACACGCGCCTCGCCACGCGCGGCCCCAACGTCGGATGGGACGGATTCGACCTGCTGAGCGGGATCGAGGCGTTCGGAGTCCCCTTCGTCGTCGACAACGACGTGAACCTGGCTGCCATCGCCGAAGGCGAGGTCGGGCAGGCGGTGGGCGTGCGCGACTACCTCCTGCTCTCGATCGGCACGGGCCTCGGCGCGGCGATCGTCAGCAACGGCAGCCTCGTCCGCGGTCGCCACAACGCCGCCGGCGAGATCGGCGTCATGCTGCCGGAATCCGCCATGCTGCCCCAGCCGCGCACCGCGCAGGTCGGCGGACTCGAGAGCGTGCTCAGCGGAGCGGCGATCGCCCGCCGCGCGGCGGAGCGGGTCGCCGGCGACGGCGCCGCTCGCGAAGAGCTCGGGGAAGCGCCCACCGCGAAGGACGTCATCGAGGCCGCGCTCGCGGGCCGCCCGCACGCGCGCAGCCTCATCGACGGCGTGCTGCACGCCCTCGCCGTCGCCGTCATCAACACGTCATCGGTGACCGACCCCGAGATCGTGATCCTCGACGGCAGCGTCGGCCGCGCCCTCGCCCCGTTCTTCGACGAGGTCGACGCCCTCGTCCGCAACCACGTGCTGACCCCGCCCCGGCTGACCGCCTCGGCGATCGGCCCGAACTCGACCGTCCGCGGCGCGATCTCGGCCGCGATCCAGCACCTCCGTCGTCTCGACGCGCCCTCGTCGCTGACGCCGCTGAACTCTGAAGGAGACCGCCGGTGAACCGCGTCCTCTCATGGGTGTCCCATCACGCCCTGCTCGTCGTGTTCTTCGTCCTCGTGATCGTGCTCGCCATCGCGTCGCCGACCTTCCGCACCCCGGCGAACCTCATCAACATCGTCGAGCAGCAGTCGATCATCGGAGTCGTGGCCTGCGGCATGCTGCTCATGATCATGCTGGGCGGCTTCGACCTCTCGGTGGGCGCCGCCGGTGCCGCGACCTCCGTGCTGGCCGCGGCGGTCATGGCATCCTCGGGCATCTTCTTGGGCGTGATCGCGGCGCTGGCGCTCGGCGCGGTCGTCGGCCTGGCCAACGGCTGGCTGGTGGCGAAGCTCGGCATCAACCCGTTCGTGGTCACCCTGGGCATGCAGTCGCTGCTGACGGGTCTGCTGTTCGTCGCGACGAACGCGAACCCCGTCTACGGCGTCCCGCCGGAGCTGACCTTCCTCGGCCTCGGCCGCATCGGGCCGGTGCCCGTCGCCGCGCTCGTCTTCCTCGCGGTCGCCGTGCTCGTCTGGGCGCTGCTGAAGTTCACCACCTTCGGCCACCACATCTACGCCGTGGGCGGATCGAAGGAGGCCAGCCGCCTCGCGGGCCTTCCCGTGACGCGCACGACGATCCTCGTCTACACGATCGGGGCGGTCCTGGCGGCCGTCGGCGGCCTGATCCTCCTCGGCCAGACCTCCGTCGGCCAGCCGTCCGCCGCCACCACCTGGCCGCTGTCGGCCATCGCCGCCGTGGCGATCGCCGGTGTCCCGCTCACGGGCGGCAGCGGCTCGGTCGGACCCGTCGTGATCGGCACGCTGCTGCTGGGCACGATCTCCAACGGCCTCAACCAGTTCGGCATCTCGCCCTACTGGCAGCCGGCCATCACGGGCGCCGTGATCATCATCGCGGTCGGCCTCGACACCGTCCAGCGCCGTCGGCGCACCGGCTCCTGACGCCGGCAACGCGCCCCGACCAGACCTGCACCACCCCACCCACCCGAAAGGAAAATCGCATGGCACGCACGCGCTCGCGCGCCGGCATCGCCGCCGCCACCGCAGCACTCGTCGCACTGGCGTTCACCGGCTGCGCCGCCGAGTCGACCACCCCCGACGCCTCGTCGGGCGACGACAAGCTCGTCATCGGCTCGATGATCTGGAACACCTCGGTCCCCTTCTACTCGAACTTCATCGCGGGCCAGGAGGAGATGGCTGAGGAGCTGGGCGTCGAGCTGAAGCTCGTCAACGGCAACGGCGACATCGGCACCGAGGTCTCCGCCGTCCAGCAGCTCATCACGCAGGGCGTCGACGCGATCCTCATCACCGCCTCCGACGCCAAGGCCATCGCCCCCGTCGCCACGCAGGCCGTCGAGGCCGGCATCCCCGTCTTCGCCGTGAACAACCGCGTCGACGACAGCGTCGAGACCGTGACGTTCATCGGCGCCGACGACGTCGAGTTCGGTCGCCAGCAGGCGAACCTCGTGCTCCAGGAGCTCGGCGAGGAGGCGAACGTCGCCTACATGATGGGCGCGCTCGGCACCTCGGCGCAGCTGCTGCGCAAGCAGGGCTTCGACGAGGTCATGGCCGAGCACCCCGGCGTCACGGTCGTCGTCGAGGGCACGTCCAACTGGGATGCCGCCGAGGCGCTGTCGGTCACGCAGGACTGGCTGAACAAGTACCCGGCCGGTGAGATCGACGCGATCGTCGCGCAGGGCCCCGAGGCCGCGAACGCCGCGAAGTACGCCAAGGAGCAGGGCCGCGACGACATCGCGTTCGTCCTCGGCGACTACCCGCTCGACGTCCGCACCGCGATCGAGGATGGCTACGTCCTCGGCACGGTCAACCAGGACCCGAAGCCGCAGGGCACCCGCTCGATCGAGGCCGCCGTGCAGTGGCTGACGGGCGAGAAGGACAAGGTCACGCAGCCGAACGAGTACCTCGAGCTGCCGATCGTCACGATCGACAACGTCAGCGAATACCCCGCCGCCTGGGGCAACTGAACCGAGCAGAGACGGATACGCCGAGATGAGTGAGCCCACGAGCGTGTGGTTGACCGCGCGAGACATCAGGAAGTCGTTCTCCGGGCGGGAGATCCTGCACGGTGTCGATTTCGAGGTCGAGCGCGGCTCGGTCCACGCGCTCGTGGGCCACAACGGCGCCGGCAAGAGCACGCTCATCAAGGTGCTCGCGGGCATGTATCCCGATCACACCGGCACGGTCACGGTCGGACGGCGCGAGGTCGACCTCTCGTCGCCTCGCGCCTCCGCCGCGGCCGGCATCGCGGTCATCCACCAGGAGTTCTCCCTGGTGCCCGAGTTCACGGCCGCGCAGAACATCTACCTGGGACGCGAGCCCCGCAAGGGCGGTCTCGTCCAGCACCGCCGCATGGCACGCCAGGCCCGGGACTTCCTCGACAGCGTGGGGCTGTCGATCCCTCTGGGGATCCCGGTCTCGCGGCTGAGCGTGGCGCATCAGCAGCTCACCGAGATCGCCAAGGCCCTCGCCGCCGGCGCAGAGGTGCTCATCATGGACGAGCCCACCTCGCGTCTGGCGCCCGCGGAGCGCGAGTCGCTCTTCACGATCATCCGCCGGCTGACGTCGGAGGGCGTCGCGGTCGTCTACATCAGCCACTTCCTCAAGGAGGTGCTCGACATCTCCGACCGCGTGACCGTGCTGCGCAACGGCGCCGTGGCCGCGGCAGGGGAGGCCTCCGGGTTCACCGTCGAGGCCCTCGCCGACCTCATCATCGGCGACACCGAGCGCACCGAGCGCACCGTCCGCGGTGCGCTGCGCACCGGCGAGGTCGTGCTCGAGCTCGACGACTTCGCCCAGGAAGGGCGGCCGGGAAGCAGCCTGACCGTGCGCTCCGGCGAAGTGGTGGGCATCGCGGGCCTCGTCGGCTCCGGCCGGTCGTCGCTCCTCGAGTCGATCGCGGGTGCGCGTCCCTCCCACGGCCGCCTGCGGGTCGGCCGTGCCAACGTCGTCCCCCGCACGCCCGCCGTCGCCTCCCGCGCAGGCATCGTCCTGGTCCCCGAGGACCGCAAGCACCGCGGCCTCGTGATGCAGCAGGGCGTCGCGCAGAACGTCGTGCTCTCCGCCCTGACGCGGCGGTTCTCGCGCTTCGGCATCGTCCGCTCCAAGCGCGTCGAGCGGGCCGCGGAGGAGGCCATCCAGACCTTCCGCATCCTCGTGAACGACCCGTCGGCCCCCGTCGGCGGACTGTCGGGAGGCAACCAGCAGAAGGTCCTGCTGGCCCGCGCGACGGAGACCGCGCCGCGCGTGCTGCTGTTCGACCAGCCCACCGCCGGTGTCGACATCGGCGCGAAGAACGAGATCTACGGGCACATCGACCGCCTCGCCGAGCGCGGTGCCGCGTGTGTCGTGACGAGTGACGAGATCGAGGAGCTGCTGGCCATCTGCGACAGCATCGCCATCATGCGCGGCGGCCGCCTCGACGCGCCGATCCCCGTCTCGGAGCTCGATGAGGCGCGCATCCTCGCCCGGATGAGCGTGTCGGAGGAAGGGATCTGACATGGCCGGCATCCACGTGCACCATCACGATCTGGTCGATGAGGGGCCGGAGGCCATCGCCCCGTGGCTCGAGCGCATCGACGACCTCACCGAGGTCTTCGTGCAGGTCAACGACATCTACGAGCGCAACCCCTCTCCGGTCGGCGTGCTCGAGCGCAATCCGCGTCGCGACGTCGTCCTGGGACAGGGACGACTCCTCGCGGACGTGCCCGCCTCCGACCTGTCGCCCCGACTGTGGCAAGAGCGCGGCTCTGAGACGTCCGAGGCGGGGGACGCGCTCGCCCTCGTCGCGTCGTCGCCGATCGGCGAGCGCTATCGCATCGTCCCGTGGCTCAACATCGCGAACGGGCAGTGGGAGGGCGCCGTCGACGAGAACGGCGTCGTCGACCTGAATGGCCGGGTCGTGCCCCGCTGGCTGTGTCCCAACGGGCCCGACGTCGCGCCGATGTGGATCGCCGTGATCGACGCCATCGTGCGGCGCTACGGCTACACGACCTACCTGATCGACCGCATCCGCTTCCCCGACTGGGGCGGTGAGACCGTCGACCCGATGAACCTCCTGAGCTGCTTCTGCGCTTCGTGCCGCGGCCGGATGGTCGAGGAGGGGCTCGATGAGGCGGAGGTGCGCGCGGCGCTGACAGAGCTGGTGGAGGCCGCGCGCGAGGAGCGGTTCGACGACGTCGTGGCCGCCTTCGCGACTCCCGTGGTCGAGCGCTGGATCGCGTTCCGGCAGCAGTCCGTCACGCGTCTCGTGCGGACGATCGTCGACGGCGTCCGCGCCCAGCACCCGGAGGTCGAGCTGTGGCTGGACATGTGGCCGCCGGCGTACTCGTGGATCCTCGGCCAGGACTACCGCGCGCTCACGGCGATCTCGCCCAAGCTCAAGCACTTCCCCTACCACCGCCTCGGAGGCGGAGCCGACGTGCAGAGCCTGATCGACGCGCTCGGCGCGACGCCCGAGTCGCGGGAGCGCGCCTTCCGGGCGTTCGCGCGGCTCTTCGGCGTGGACTACGGGCTCAGCTACGAGCGCTTCCGCGCCGGCGGATTCCCCATCTCTCTGGTCGCCGACCAGAACGCCCTCGTGCGCGAGCTCTCCGCACCGGGCACCTACATCTACTCCGGCGTGCAGATGTGGAATCTGCCGCCCGAGGAGCTGTTCGAGGCCGCGGTCGCGAGCTACGCGAGCGACGCGGACGACGTCATCTACTACTGCTACGGCTGGGCCGCCTCCGAGCTGATCGGAGCGAGCAACGGCGCCCGTGAGGCCGCCGCCGAGAGGAAGAGCTGCTGATGCGCGTGCTCGTCGTGTCCGACCCCGAAGAAGGCGGCGCCTTCGTCGCCGACGGCATCGCCGCACTGATCCGCACGCGTCCTGACGCGGTGCTCGGCGTCGCGACCGGATCGACGCCGCTCCCCGTGTACTCCGCTTTGCGAGAGCGGCTGGACGGCATCCCCGTCGACCGCGTGCGGGCTTTCGCGCTCGATGAGTACGTCGGGCTGCCGGTGGAGCACCCCGAGAGCTACCGGAGCGTCATCACGCGGGAGTTCGTCGAGCCGCTCGGACTCGACCCGGCGCGCGTGCAGGTACCCGACGGCGCCCTCGACAGGCTGGCGACCGCGGGGGACCGCTATGAGGCGATGCTGAACGAGGCGGGCGGCGTCGACCTGCAGATCCTCGGCATCGGCGCCAACGGACACATCGGGTTCAACGAGCCGGGCTCGGCCTTCACGTCGCGCACGCGCGTCGTCGACCTCGCCGAGCAGACGATTCTCGACAACGCGCGCTTCTTCCCCTCCGTCGACGACGTTCCGCGGCGGGCGGTCACGCAGGGGATCGCGACGATCCTCGACGCCCGGGAGCTCGCGCTGCTGGCCTTCGGCGCCCACAAGGCGGATGCCGTGGCCCGCGCTGTGGAGGGACCCGTCACAGAGGCGATGCCGGCGTCGGTGCTCCAGCGCCACCCGGCCGCGACGCTCGTGATCGACGAAGCGGCGGCCGCAGGACTCACGGCACGCAGCGCCGAGCTGATCGTCGACCGGGTGGCGTCATAGCCTCGTCCCGCTGACCCTCGCGGGAAATCATTCGCGCATTTACATGGACGTCCATGTAAAATCAGCAGTGTGCCCAACCCGGCACAGAGACTGCCGTCACCCTGTCTCACGAGGACGTGAACGAATGAGCATGACACTCACCCCTTCCCTGTCGGCCGAGGAACGGGAAGCGATCCTCGACGCCGTGCGCGCCTTCGCCCGCGCCGAGCTCGCACCGCACGCGCTGGAGTGGGACGACCACGCGCACTTCCCGCGCGACGTGCTCGAACGAGCGGGGGAGCTGGGGCTCGGCGGGATCTCGGTGCGCGAAGACGTCGGGGGGTCGGCGTTCGCACGGCAGGACGCTGTCGCCGTCTACGAGGCGCTCGCCATGGGCGACCCCTCGATCGCCGCCTACATCTCCATCCACAACATGGTCGCCTGGATGATCGACCGCTACGGCGACGACGCACAGCGTCGCCACTGGCTGCCGCGTCTGGTCACGATGGCCCACCTCGGGTCGTACTGCCTCACCGAGCCCGGCGCCGGCTCCGATGCCGCTGCCCTCACGACCTCCGCCATCGCCGACGGCGACGAGTACGTGCTCACCGGCGTCAAGCAGTTCATCTCCGGCGCCGGGTCGGCCGCCGTGTATGTCGTCATGGCCCGCACCGGCGAGCCCGGCCCGCGCGGCATCACCGCGTTCCTTGTGCCCGGCGACGCCGACCGCCTCTCGTTCGGACCCGAGGAGAAGAAGATGGGCTGGAAGGCTCAGCCCACCCGGCAGGTGATCCTCGATGAAGTGCGCGTCCCGGCATCCGCTGTCCTCGGAGAGATCGGCGGAGGGTTCAAGATCGCGATGAGCGGCCTCAACGGCGGACGCCTCGGCATCGCCGCCTGCTCGCTCGGCGGTGCCCAGGAGGCGCTCGATCGCGCGACCGCCTACGTGCACGAGCGATTCACATTCGGCGAGCCTCTCGCCGAGAAGCAGGCGGTCGTGTTCGCCCTCGCCGACATGGCCACGCAGCTGCGTGCCGCCCGTGCTCTCGTGCGCGACGCGGCGATCGCCGTCGACGAAGGGGCCGACGACGCCGCCATGCAGTGCGCGATGGCGAAGCGGTTCGCGACCGACGCCGGCTTCGAGGTCGCCAATCAGGCGCTCCAGCTCCACGGAGGCTACGGCTACCTGCATGACTACGGCATCGAGAAGATCGTCCGCGACCTGCGCGTGCATCAGATCCTCGAGGGGACGAACGAGATCATGCGCGTGATCATCGGCCGCCATCTTCTGCGAGCATGAGGCCATGACCGACTACGAGACCATCCTCACCGAGACGCGCGGGCGCGTCGGCTGGATCACCCTCAACCGGCCCGAGGCGCTGAACGCCCTCAACACGCAGACGATGCGCGACGTCGTCGCCGCGGCAGAGGCCTACGACGCCGACCCGGGCATCGGGGCGATCGTCGTCACGGGCAGCGAGCGCGCCTTCGCCGCCGGCGCCGACATCAAGGAGATGGAGGCGAAGACGGGCCTCGAGATGGTCATGGACGACCACTTCGGCGCCTGGCGTCGCTTCGCCGACGTGCGCACGCCCGTCCTCGCCGCCGTCGCCGGCTACGCGCTGGGCGGAGGGTGCGAGCTCGCGATGATGTGCGACATCATCCTCGCCGCCGACACGGCGACCTTCGGGCAGCCCGAGATCGGGCTCGGCGTCATCCCGGGCATGGGCGGCACCCAGCGGCTCGCGCGGGCGGTCGGCGCGTACAAGGCAGCCGACCTCGTGCTCACGGGGCGCCACATGAAGGCAGATGAGGCCGAACGGGCCGGTCTCGTCTCGCGCGTGGTCCCGGCATCCGATCTGCTCGACGAGGCGCAGAAGGCAGCGGAGGCGATCGCCTCGAAGTCGCTGCCCTCGCTGTATGCCGCGAAGGCGGCGCTGGACGCGGCGCTCGAGACTCCCCTCGCCGAGGGACTGCGAGTCGAGAAGCACGTCTTCGCGTCGCTGTTTGACACCGCCGACCAGAAGGAGGGGATGGCCGCCTTTCGCGAGAAGCGCGCACCCCGGTTCGGTCACCGCTGACGGAAGGGCCCCTCGTCAGACGACCGGGTCGCCGGCGTCGGCACGCAGCCGTGAGATGACCCCGATGAGCTGTTCGGCGTCGTGGGGAGAGAGACCGGGACGCGAGAAGACGTCGCGGTTGAGGGATGCTGTGGCCGCACGCGCGAGGTCGCGACCGGCGTCGGTGAGCACGACGAGGGTGGCGCGACCGTCGCTCGGGTGCGGCTCGCGACGCACGAGGCCGGCCTGCTCCAGCCGGTCGACGGTGTTGGTGACGCTCGTCGGGTGCACCTGGAGGCGTCCGGCGGCCGACGACACCGGCATCCGCCCGTCACGCGTGAAGCTCAGCAGCGTGAGCAGCTCATACCGCGCGAACGTGAGGCCGTGCGGCCGGAGCGCCTCGTCGACGCGGGCCTGCAGCAGCTGCTGTGCCCGCATGATGCTCGTGACGACCGTCATGCCGGCCGACGCGTCGGTCCACCCGTGGGCGTCCCACTGCCGGCGAGCCTCCGCAATGGGGTCTATCGGGGGTCTTCTCACACGCGCCACCGTGCCTCCTCGTCTCGCAAGAACGGTATCGCGCAAGGTGAAGTGATGAGATCGTCGAGGACAGGAATCGACCCGGCGAGTGATCGTCGCTCGAGAAGGGATGCCGCATGAGCGGGACTGTCAGCGAAGCCGTCATCGTCGATGTGATCAGGACGCCGTCGGGCCGGGGCAAGCCGGGCGGCGCGCTGTCGTCGATCCATCCCGTCGATCTCGCCGCGGGCGTGCTCAGCGCCGTGCTCGAGCGGAACGGCCTCGAATCGCGGCAGATAGACGACGTGCTCCTGGGGTGCGTGAGCCAGGTCGGCGACCAGGCGATGAACGTCGCGCGCCAGGCGGTCCTGGCCGCCGGCTTCGACGAACACGTCCCGGCCACGACGATCGATCGGCAGTGCGGGTCGAGCCAGCAGGCGGTGCACTTCGCCGCCCAGGGCGTCATGGCCGGCGCGTACGACATCGTCATCGCCGGTGGCGTGGAGTCCATGAGCCGTGTGCCGCTGGGCACGAGTGTGCGCGGCGGCGGGATCGCCGACGGCATCCGCGCCCGCTATCCCGACGGCCTCGTCAGCCAGGGGGTGTCCGCAGAGCTCATCGCCCAGCGCTGGAGGCTCTCGCGGGAGCAGCTGGACGAGTACTCGGCCCGCTCCCACGCGCGCGCCGCCCACGCCGCCGACTCCGGCTGGTTCGACAGCCAGATCGTGTCCGTTCCGACCGAATCGGGGATCGTCACGCGCGATGAGACCATCCGCGCCGCGACGACAGCGGAGAGGCTCGCCCAGCTCGAGCCGGCCTTCCGCGACGACGCGCTCGCCGCCCGATTCCCCGACCTCGACTGGCGCATCACGGCCGGCAGCTCCTCGCCGCTCACCGACGGCGCCTCCGCTGCCCTCATCATGAGCGCTGCCCGCGCGGAGCAGCTCGGTCTCACGCCTCGCGCGCGCTTCCGGGGCTTCGCCGTGGTCGGAGACGACCCGCTCATGATGCTCACGGGCCCCATCCCCGCCACCGAACGGGTGCTGGAGCGAGCGGGACTGCGTATCGAAGACATCGACGCGTATGAGGTGAACGAGGCCTTCGCGTCGGTCCCGCTCGCGTGGGCAGCGGACGTCGGGGCCGACCCGGAGCGCATGAACCCGTGGGGAGGGGCGATCGCGCTGGGGCATGCCCTGGGGTCCTCCGGCACGCGGCTGCTGGGTACGCTCCTCGCGCATCTCGAGGCGACCGGCGGACGCCTGGGGCTGCAGACCATGTGCGAGGGCGGCGGCATGGCCAACGCGACTGTCATCGAGAGGATCTGAGACGCGAGACGGGCCCTCGATCCGCCCCTCCCGGAAGCCGGGCCGGTCAAGAGCGCACCGTCATTCCCTTTACAATCAGAGCAGCAAAGGAGCCCGCGTGAAGATCATCGTCCTGGTCAAAGAAGTCCCTGACACCTATGGGGATCGCAAGCTGAGCCTCGAGACCGGCCTCGCCGATCGGGAGGCGTCCGAGCGCGTGCTCGACGAGATCGGCGAACGCGCCCTCGAGGTCGCGCTGTCGTACGCCGACAAGAACGAGGGCACCGAGGTGACGGTCGTGTCGATGGCCGCCGAGGCCGCGTCCGCGACGATCCGCAAGGGCCTCGCGATGGGTGCGGGCTCGGCCGTGCAGGTGGTCGACGAGGCGCTCGCCGGCGCCGATCTCGGCGTCACGGCGAAGGTGCTGGCCGCCGCGATCAAGCGGACCGGCTTCGACCTGGTGATCGCCGGCAACCTCTCGACCGACGGCATGGCGGGCGTGCTGCCGGCGATGATCGCCGAGCACCTGGGCGTGCCGCACGCGACCGCGCTGTCGGCCGTCGAGATCTCCGAGTCGTCGGTGTCGGGCACCCGCGCTGCCGATGCCGGCACGGCGCAGGTGTCGGCGCCCCTTCCGGCGGTCATCTCGATCACCGAGGCGCTCCCCGACGCGCGCTTCCCTAACTTCAAGGGCATCATGGCGGCCAAGAAGAAGCCGTTCGAGACGCTGACGCTCGCCGACCTCGGCGTGGACGTCGACGTCACTGCCGCCCCGCAGACGATCATGACCGCCATCAGCGAGAAGCCCCCGCGTGCGGGCGGCGTCAAGATCGTCGACGAGGGGGATGCCGGTGAGAAGCTCGCCGCGTTCCTCATCGAGAACCGGCTGGTGTGAGGGAGACGACCATGACTGATTTCGCTGCGGACTCGATCCTGGTCGTCCTCGAGACGACTCCCGACGGCACGCTCGCCAAGTCGGCCGCCGGCCTGCTCGGCGCGGCCTCGACGGTCGGCACGCCGGTCGCTCTCCTCGTGAGCGACGACGCCGGTCTCGCTACGGAAGCCGGTGCCCTGGGCGCCGCGACGGTGCTCACGGCCCCGGCGGCGAGCGACCAGCTGACGGTGCCGATCGTCGACGCTCTGGCATCCGCCTATGCGCTCGTGAAGCCCGACGCCGTGCTCGTCTCGAACTCCATCGAGGGGCGCGACGTCGCCGGCCGCTTCGCCGCGCGCCAGTCGCTCGCGCTCGCCGTCGACGCCGTCGGCGTCGCGCGTGACGACGAGGGCGTGCTCGCCGAGCACTCCGTGTACGGCGGCGCGTACAACGTGACCGCCGCCCCCACGTTCGGCGCCCCCGTCATCACGGTGCGCCAGGGCGCGATCGAGGCCCGCGCGGATGCGGTGGCCGCGCCGGCGGTCGTCGCGCTCGACGTGACGGCGTCCGGTGCGCCGGCCGCCAAGGTCGAGTCGTTCGCCGCGGCCGAGGTGACGTCGTCGCGTCCCGAGCTGCGCGGTGCGTCGAAGGTCGTGTCGGGTGGCCGCGGCCTGGGCTCGAAGGAGAAGTTCGCGCTCGTCGAGCAGCTCGCCGATGCGCTCGGCGCGGCCGTGGGCGCATCGCGCGCCGCCGTCGACGCGGGCTACGTGCCCTACGCACACCAGGTCGGCCAGACGGGCGTCTCGGTGTCGCCGCAGCTGTACGTGGCGCTGGGCATCTCGGGCGCCATCCAGCACAAGGCGGGCATGCAGACGGCCAAGACGATCGTCGCGATCAATAAGGACGGCGACGCGCCCATCTTCGAGATCGCCGACTTCGGCATCGTGGGGGACGTGTTCACGGTCGTGCCCCAGCTGATCGCCGCGCTCGAGGCGAAGAAGTCCTGATGGCCACCTACGGTTCGGCGATCCGCCGCGGCCTGCCGCGTCGCCCCGGGGAAGACGCCTGGCCTCCGGCCGGCGACGTCCCCGCGGACCTCGTCGAATCGGCCGCGGTGTCAGAGCCGGGCGCCGCGTCGGCCACCGACGCTTCCGCTCCTGCGCCGGCCGCCGGTGCTGCCGCCCCGGCCGCCCCTGCCACCCCTGCCACCCCTGCGCCGGAGGCTCCTGCCGCTGCGGCCACGGATGCGGTGTCGGCCCCTGCGGGTGTGACGCTGCGTCGCGGTCTGCCGCGCGTCCCCGGCGGTGAGCAGTGGCCCGCCCCCGCCGCGGCCGCGCCCGCTGCACCCGCTGCCGCACCCGCCGCCGCGCCCGCTCCCGCCGCGCCGGCTCCTGCCGCGGCAGCGCCCGCGACCGGAGCTCCCGCGGCATCCGCTGCGGCTGCCCCTTCTGCTCCTGCCCTCCCCGCCGCACCGGCGGCATCCGAGCCGGGCGCCGAGCTGCGCCGCGGTCTTCCGCGGGTTCCGGGCGGCGAGCCATGGCCGCCTGCCGGCACAGTCTCTGCCGTCACGGCCGCTCCCGTGACCGAGGCTCCCGCTGAGCCCGCTCCCGGCGTGCCGGCGGCGGCATCCGTCGCCGAGACTCCCACCGTCCCCGTCCCGGCCGAGGTGGCCGTGGCATCCGGCCCGCGCGAGCCGCTGAGCGTTCCGCGCTCGGTGTGGCCGGGGCGTGCCGCCACCGTGCGCCCGGCGCTCAAGGCCGAGCCGCAGCGCGTCGGTCCCTTCACCAAGAGTCAGTGGGCCGGGATCGTCGTCGTCGGCGGCGGCGGCCTGCTCGTGGCGGCCGCGATGGCGGTGCTGTTCGTGCGGGTGCTGCTGTCGATGCCGTTCGGGCAGGACTTCCTCGCGGCGTTCCCCGGTGAATACCACCTGCCCGAGGGCGCACCCGTCGGCTTCCCCGCGTGGCTCGGCTGGCAGCACTTCTTCAATGTGTTCCTGATGGTGCTCATCATCCGGTCGGGTCTCACGATCCGCACCGAGAAGCGCCCGACGGCGTTCTGGGCGCCCCGCAACGACCCGAAGGGCAAGACGAGCCTCACGACCTGGTTCCACCAGTCGCTCGACGTGCTGTGGCTGGTCAACGGCGTCGTGTTCGTCGTGCTGCTGTTCGTGACCGGGCAGTGGATGCGGATCGTGCCGACGTCGTGGGAGGTGTTCCCGAACGCACTGTCGGCGCTCCTGCAGTACGTGTCGCTGGACTGGCCCACCGAGAACGGCTGGGTCAACTACAACGCGCTGCAGCAGCTCGCGTACTTCGCGACGGTGTTCCTCGCGGCGCCCCTCGCGGCCGTCACCGGCTACCGCATGAGCGGCGTGTGGCCCAAGGGCAACCACCGGCTCAACAAGGCGTACCCGGTGGAGTGGGCGCGCAAGGTGCACTTCCCCGTGATGCTGTACTTCGTCGTCTTCATCGCGATCCACGTGCTGCTCGTGTTCGCCACCGGCGCCCTGCGAAACCTGAACCACATGTACGCCGCCCAGGGCTCCGTCGACGGCGTCGCGTACGCCGACAACTGGACCGGATTCTGGTTCTTCGTCGCATCGCTCGTCGTCATCGCGGCAGCCTGGATCGCCGCCCGCCCACTCACCCTGGCCCCCATAGCGCGCCTGTTCGGAACCGTCAGCGGACGCTGACGCTCGCAGCGAGGCGAGCGCAGAGCCACGGGGCGAGCGGGCAGAGAGGAAGAGATGTCCGCCAGCTTCGTGTACGACGCGGTCCGCACGCCCTTCGGGCGGTACGGCAAGGCGCTCGCCGGAGTGCGGCCCGACGACCTGGCCGCCGGGGTGCTGTCGGCGCTCGTCGCCCGGCACGACGGCTTCGACCCTGCGCGCATCGACGACGTCTACGTCGGGGCGGCCAACCAGGCGGGGGAGGACAACCGCAACGTCGCCCGCATGGCCGTGCTGCTGGCGGGCTGGCCCACGAGCATCCCCGGGGCGACCGTCAACCGGCTGTGCGGCTCGAGCGTCGAAGCCGTCATCCAGGCCAGCCGCGCGATCGAGGTCGGAGACGCCGACATCATCGTCGCCGGGGGAGTCGAGTCGATGACGCGCGCCCCCTGGGTGCTCGCGAAGCCCGACCGCGGCTTCCCGACCGGCAACGAGACCCTCTTCTCGACCATGCTCGGGTGGCGCATGACCAATCCGCGGATGCCGAAGCAGTGGACGATCGCCCTCGGCGAGTCGGCCGAGCTTCTCGCCGAGCGCTACGACATCTCACGTGAGGAGCAGGACGAGTTCGCCGTGCGCAGCCACCGGCTCGCCGCGGAGGCGTGGGACGCGGGGACCTACGACCGCGAGGTGGTGCCCGTGAAGGGCGTCGACCTTCACCGAGACGAGAACATCCGCCCCGACGCCTCGGCGGAGTCGCTCGCGCCTCTCGCGCCGTCGTTCCGCCCGGACGGAACCGTGACAGCAGGCAACGCGTCGCCGATCACCGACGGCGCCTCCGCGGTGCTCGTCGGCTCCGAGGGCGCGGCATCCGTGCTCGGCGGAGCGGAGCCGCTGGCCCGGATCGTGTCGCGTGCCACGGCGGGCAACGACCCTGACGTGTTCGGCATCGCCCCCGTCGCCGCCGCCGAGGCCGCCCTCGCACGGGCGGGAAAGACGTGGGACGACGTCGATGTCGTGGAGCTCAACGAGGCGTTCGCGTCGCAGAGCCTCGCCTGCCTCCGCCTCTGGCCGGAGCTCGACCCCGCAAAGGTCAACATCCACGGCGGCGCGATCGCGATCGGACACCCGCTCGGTGCCTCGGGCGGCCGCATCATCGGCCACGCGGCACACGAGCTCGCGCGCCGCGGTGGCGGCGTCGCACTCGCCGCGATCTGCATCGGCGTCGGCCAGGGCCTCGCGGTCGTGCTCGAGCGATGACGCCGGCGGAGCGGCATCCGGCATCCGGCATCCGGCAGGGCGGCGCAGACGAGAGCAGGGCGCATCACCTGCGTGACGCGCCCTGCGTGACTCGTGTCCGAAGCGGGGTCAGCGCCGACGGTCAGCGGACGAAGCGGACCTCGACCAGCGTCTCGCCGAGGAACGGCTCGGTGTGCGTCGCGCCGTCGAGGACGAAGCCGTTGCGCGTGTAGAACCGGTGCGCGCGCGGGTTGTCCTCCGCGACCCACAGGTACAGCGGCTCGTTCTTCTCGACGACGGCGTCGAAGAGCTTCTGACCCGTGCCGGTGCCGTGGTACTTCGAGAGCAGGTAGATGAAGTAGAGCTCACGGCCGCGCGGAGCGTCGCGATCGCGCGCCGGGCCCGAGCCGGCGAATCCGATGATCTCGCCGTTGACGAGAGCGGCGACCATCTTGAACTCGGGGCCCTGGAGGGCCCAGTGGGTCCACAGCTCGGCCAGGCGCTTGGGAGACACGTTCTCGAGGGCGGCGGTGCTGATGAGGTGGTCGTAGGTCTCGTGCCAGCAGGTGGCGTGCACACGACCGAGGGCTTCGGCATCCACGTCTCGAACGGGACGGACGACGATGTCGGTCTGCAGTTCGGCTTCCATGGGGTGACTCTACGTGCAGGCGGTTTGAACACGAAATCGTAATCGACCGCGAATATTCGACGGCCGGCGTCTGTAGGGATCGCACAATGGATTTCGCAGACCACCGGGCGACATCGCTAGCATCACGGCTCGTGAATGTGTGGTGGCGGACCCTCCTGACGATCATGCGCGCGAAAGCCCAGCTGCGGCGTCGCGGGCCCATCCCGCCGTCGTCGGTCGGCCGCGTGCGACTGCGCACGCTCCCGACCGACATCGACTTCCTCGGGCACATGAACAACGGCCGGTACGCGTCGCTGTTCGACCTCGGCCGGTTCGACCTGCTGATCCGCACGGGCATCTGGGACGCGATGAACGCGCAGGGCTGGTACGCGGTCGTCGCGAGTGAGACGGTGACGTTCCGCAAGTCGCTGCAGCTGTGGCAGCGCTTCACCGTCGAGTCGCGGCTGTACGGGCACGACGACAAGGCGGTGTACCAGATCCACCGTGCCGTCGTCGATGGCGAGATCTACGCCGAGATGATCGTGCGGGCCCGGTTCCTGCGTCGTTCGGGCGGCGTCGTCAACACGGAGGAGCTGTTCCAGGCCCTCCACCGCCCCGACGACCTTCCGCCCCTGCCCACGTGGGTGGTCGACTGGGCCGCCGGCTCCGCGCTCCCCTCGACCAAGGCGCCCGCTCCCAGCACCTGGGACTGACGCGCACCCGCGTCGGGGGTCGTCCCGCGGCGGGGAAGGCTATGCGGCGAACGCGTCGGCGAGGGCCTCCCGGACGACGCGGATGCTGGGACGCTCCACATCGGAGTGACGTACGGCCGTGAAGATCTCGCGCACCGGGCGCCCCGGCAGATCGGTCAGGGTCACGGGCGGGCGCTGACCGGCCCACAGCAGGTCGGGGAGCATGCCCACGGCGTGACCGGCGGCGATCAGCTGCACGTGTGCGGCGAGGTCCGCCAGCTCGAACCGCACGTCGGGCTCGAACCCCGCGGCGCGGCACTGCTGCACGGCCCATTCGCGGGCGGCCGTCCCTCGCGGCTCCATGACCCATGCCCGCCCGGCGAGCGAGGAGAGGTCTCCGACAGCGGATGCCGAGGCGATGCGCACCGGGTCGGTGCCGAGCACGGTGCGGTCGAGCTCGACGCGGTGTGCGCGGGTGTGGCCGGGATACTGCTCCGCGATGACCAGGTCGTAGCCGCGCGCGGACAGCTCGAAGAGGCCTTCTTCGGGTGGCGTCTCAGCCACCTCCACCCTGAGCTCGGGCGACCGCTCGGCCAGCAGCGTCAGGGCGGTGGGCACAAGGGCGCGTGCGGCGGTCTGCAGCACCGCGACGCGCACGGGGGCGATGCCGGGTCGGAGCGTCTCGAGCTCGGCGCGCACCTGCTCGTCGAGGGCGAGCGCGCGGGCGGCATGCGCGGCGAGGGCCAGGCCGTGCTCGGTGAGTCGCACGCGCCGACCGTCAGGCACGAGAAGCGGGACCCCCGCGTCGCGCTCCAGCTGGGCGAGCTGCTGGGAGATGGTGGACGGGCTGTACGACAAGGCCTCGGCGACCGCCGACAGCGTTCCGCGCAGGGCCAGCTCATGCAGAAGACGAAGGCGTCGCAGCTCGAACACGTGTCCCCCTGACCATTCGAAGGAGTCGAACGATATCGATCGTAGATGGTCGCTATTCTCGACGCGTCGTGTGGCGCACCCTGGACGTGTGCAGCGACGAGAGGTGCAGGCTGGACCCAGGGCGGAGGGACCGACGATGACCGAGGACGCCACGACCACACCCGATCCCGCAGATCTCGCGGGGCGGGCCGTCGCGCTCGCGCGCCGGTGGGTCACCGAGGCGGCGACGGCGGATGTCGACGCGTCGGCGCAGCGGCTCGCGGGGGTGCTGAAAGACCCGAACGGCCTCCCCTTCACGATCGGCTTCGTCGACGGCGTCATGCGCCCCGAGAGCCTCACGGCGGCGGCGACCAATCTCCACCGGGTCGCGCCGCTCGCGCCCGCGTTCCTCCCCTGGCACCTGCGCGGGGCCGTGCGCCTCGGCGGCGCGGTCGCGCCGGTGCTGCCCGCGCCCACCGTCCCGATCGCCCGGCGGGCGCTGCGCCAGATGGTGGGTCATCTCGTGGTCGACGCCCGCCCTGACAGACTCGGCCCGGCGATCGAGCGCCTCCGAGCCTCGGGCGCCCGGCTCAACCTCAACCTGCTCGGCGAGGCGGTGCTCGGAGAGGCCGAGGCGCACCGGCGGCTCGACGGCATCCACGAGCTCATCCGGCGCCCTGACGTCGACTACGTCTCGGTCAAGGTGTCGGCGATCGTCAGCCACATCTCCATGTGGGCGTTCGACGAGGTCGTCGAAGAAGTGGTCGAGCGGCTCCTGCCCCTCTACCTGACGGCGGCTTCGGACGGCACGTTCATCAACCTCGACATGGAGGAGTACCGAGACCTCGACCTCACGATCGCTGTGTTCCAGCGCATCCTCGACGACCCCCGACTGCGGCGCCTCGAGGCCGGCATCGTGCTTCAGGCGTACCTGCCGGATTCGCTCGACGCGCTGCGCCACCTGACGGCGTGGGCGCAGGAGCGCGTCGCCGCGGGCGGGGCGCGCATCAAGATCCGCCTCGTCAAGGGCGCGAACCTGGCGATGGAGCGGGTCGACGCGATCATGCACGGCTGGGAGCTCGCGACGCATGCGTCGAAGCTCGACACCGATGCGTCGTACCTGCGCTGTCTTCAGGAGGCCCTCCGGCCCGAGGCGACGGCCGCCGTGCGGCTGGGCGTCGCAGGACACAACCTCTTCGACATCGCCTATGCCTGGCTGCTCGCGGGGGAACGCGGAGTGCGGGATGCCGTCGAGTTCGAGATGCTCCTGGGCATGGCGCAGGGGCAGGTGCAGGCGGTGTCGCGCGAGGTCGGCCCGGTGCTGCTGTACGTGCCGGTCGTCCGGCCCGATGAGTTCGACGTCGCCATCAGCTACCTCGTGCGGCGGCTGGAAGAGAACGGATCGAGCGAGAACTTCCTCTCCGCGGCGTTCGACCTCGCGACCGACGCGAGCCTGTTCGAACGCGAGCGCGAGCGATTCGTCGCGTCGGTCGCTCGCGCGGCCGAGCGCTCGCTGCCGACCGCCCGTCGCCGGCGCCAGGACCGCGCCGCCGAAGCACGCACGTCGCGACCCGCGACGGATTCCGAGAACGCCCCGGATGCCGCTCCCGGCATGACGCGCGCCGCCGAGTCGGAACCTGCCGCCTTGACCCAGGCGGTGCTGGCGATCGCCGACGACGCCGACGAGTTCGTCGAGACCGCTGTCTACGCGCCGCGCGAGGCTGACCTCGAAGACGCCGGCGCGCCCGGCTTCGCCAACGTCCCCGACTCGGATCCGGCCCTTCCCGCCAACCGGGCCTGGGCGCGCGAGATCATCGACCGCATCGAGAGGTCGACGTCGGGAGATGCCGTGATCGCCGCGGCCCGCATCGACGAGCCGGAGGCGCTCGACGCCGCCGTGGCCCGTGCGCGCGCGGCCGGCACCGCGTGGGGCGCGGTCCCCGCCGCCGACCGGTCGCGCGCGCTCCAGGCCATCGCGCGTGCCTTGGAGGCGCGTCGCGGCGAGCTCATCGAGGTCGCGGCATCCGAGACCGGCAAGGTCTTCGCCGAAGCCGACATCGAGGTCAGCGAAGCGGTCGACTTCGCCGGCTACTACGCTGCGACCGCGCGCGAGCTCGACAGCGTCGCCGGAGCCCGCTTCGTGCCCGCGAAGGTGACGGTCGTGACGCCGCCGTGGAACTTCCCGATCGCGATCCCGGCGGGCGGCGTGCTCGCCGCGCTCGCAGCCGGCTCCGGAGTCGTCTTCAAGCCGGCGCCCCAGGCGCGCCGGTGCGCAGCGGTCGTCGCGTCGGCGATCTGGGAGGCGCTGGAAGCCGCCGGCGCGCCGCGCGACCTGGTCGCTCTCGTCGACGTCGACGAGGGATCGCTCGGGCAGCGTCTCATCACGCACCCCGACGTCGATCGCGTGATCCTGACCGGGTCGTGGGAGACGGCGGCGCTGTTCCGCTCGGGGCGGCCCGATCTGCCCCTGCTGGCCGAGACGAGCGGCAAGAACGCGATCATCGTGATGCCCTCGGCCGACCTCGACCTCGCGGCTTCCGACATCGTCAAGAGCGCCTTCGGCCATGCCGGCCAGAAGTGCTCCGCGGCCTCGCTCGCGATCCTCGTGGGGCCCGTGGCGCGATCGGAGCGGTTCGCGCGGCAACTCGTGGATGCCGCGAGGTCGCTGCGGGTCGGGCCGCCTTCCGATGCTCGCAGCGAAGTGGGTCCCGTCATCGAGCCGCCGCAGGGCAAGCTCGCGTGGGCGCTCACGGAGCTCGAGGAGGGCGAGCGCTGGCTCCTCCAGCCCGCGCCGATCGGCGTCGCACCCGGGTCGCGCGCCGAGGCGACCGCGGACGCCTACGAGGGCAGGCTCTGGACGCCCGGCATCCGCACCGGAGTCAAGCCGGGGTCGCGCACTCACCTGGAGGAGTTCTTCGGGCCCATGCTCGGCATCATGCACGCGCGGTCGCTCAGTGAGGCGATCGAGCTGCAGAACGCGGTCGCCTACGGACTCACCGCGGGCCTGCACACGCAGGACCCGGGCGACCTCGAGGTGTGGCTCGACCGCGTCGAGGCGGGCAACCTCTACGTCAACCGCGGCATCACCGGCGCGATCGTGCAGCGCCAGCCCTTCGGCGGATGGAAGCGCTCGTCGGTCGGCGCAGGCGCTAAGGCCGGCGGCCCCAACTATCTCATCGGACTCGGATCGTGGCGGGCGACGTCGGGGGCGCCGCAGTCGTCGACACTGCACCTGCGCGGGCTCGACAGCCGCATCACCGCCGTCATCGAGGCGGCTCAGCCGACCCTCGACTTCGAGGCGTTCGAGTGGCTGCGCCGCGGCGCCCTCTCGGACGCCGTCGCCTGGCACCGCGAGTTCGGCCAGGTGAAGGACGTGTCGAAGCTCGGGATCGAGCGCAACCTCTTCCGCTACCGGCCCGTGCCGGTGGCGATCCGCGCCGCCAGGGACGCCGCCTGGCAGGAGGTGCTCCGCGCTGTCGTCGCCGGAGTGCGCGCGGGGGCGGACTTCACGCTCAGCGCCCCCGTCGGCATCCCGGCTCCCGTGCGCCGCGCGCTCAGCGAGCTCCAGGTGCCGGTGTTCGTCGAGACGGATGCCGAATGGATCGCACGAGTGCGCGCCGCCGGCATCGGACGGGTGCGGCTCATCGGCTCCCGTGGCTCGGTCGCCGAGGCGCATCGCGACCTCGCGGTGGCCACATCGGGCGACCCCGACATCGCCGTCTACGACAACGAGGTGACCACGGCCGGCCGCCTCGAGCTGCTGCCGTTCCTGCATGAGCAGTCGGTGACCATCACCGCGCACCGGTTCGGCAACCCCGACCCGTGGAGCGAGGGCGTCATCTGACGGGGCACCGACGCGCCGAGTCGAGACCGTCACGTGCGGTCGCATGCCGGCCCCGAGTAGCGTGAGCGAGTGACCGCAGAGACCAACTGGGCAGGCAGCCTCCGCTACCGCGCGCGGGCCATCGTGGCACCGGCGAGCGTCGACGAGCTGGTCGACACGATCGTCGCGGCGGATCGGGTGCGGGTGCTCGGATCCCGGCATTCGTTCAACGACATCGCCGACACCGATGGCATCCTGCTGTCGCTCGCGGAACTGGTCGACGAGCCTGTGCTGCATCCGGCCGACGGGACGGTGAGCGTCGCGGCGGGCATGCGGTACGGCGACCTCGCACCGTGGTTGCACGAACGGGGCCGGGCGCTCGCGAACCTCGCGTCCCTGCCGCACATCTCCGTCGCCGGCGCCGTGGCGACCGGCACCCACGGGTCGGGCTCGCGCATCGGCTCGCTCGCGACGCAGGTGGCGGCGGTCGAGCTGATCGACGGCGCGGGGACGCCGGTGCGCGTGCAGCGCGGAGATGTGGACTTCGACGGCTCCGTCGTGTCGCTGGGGGCCCTCGGCGCCGTCGTGCGGCTGGAGCTCGACACCGTGGCATCCGAGCCGTACGGGCAGACCGTCTACGAAGGCATGCGCTGGGATGCGGCGCTCGACGCGTTCGATGAGCTGCAGTCGTCAGGCGACAGCGTGAGCCTGTTCACGACCTGGCGCGACGCCGACGCGATCGACCAGGTGTGGGTGAAGTCGCGACGTCCTGCCCCCGATCTGTCGGGGCTGGGCGGCCGGCCGGCGGACGGCCCGCGGCATCCGATCCCAAGGATCGACGCGCAGCCCTGCACCGAGCAGGGTCATGTGCCCGGGCCGTGGTTCGAGCGGCTGCCGCACTTCCGCCTCGCGTTCACGCCGTCGGCGGGCGACGAGCTGCAGAGCGAGTACCTCGTCGGCCGCGCCGACGCCCCCAGGGCGATCGCCGCCCTGCGAGGACTCGCGCCGCGGATCGCGCCGCTGCTGCTGGTGTCGGAGGTGCGGACGGTCGCTGCCGACGACCTGTGGCTGAGTCCCGCTCACGGCACAGACGTCGTGGCGCTCCATTTCACGTGGCGTCGCGAGCCGGATGCCGTCACCGCGCTGCTGACCGCGATCGAGGAGGCGCTGCCGGCCTCCGCCCGCCCGCACTGGGGCAAGCTGTTCACGCTGCCTGCCGACGCCCTGAAGGCGCGGTACCCGCGCTGGGACGACTTCCGTGACCTGCGCGCGCGTCGCGACCCGGCCGGCCGGTTCGCCAACGACTGGATCGCCCGGCTCGGCCTCTGACGGACCCCGCCGCGGCGCGCTTCCGAAAGCGGAGCCGCGGAGGCAAGAAACAAGTTATCTTTCTGGTCGCTGAGGGCGGTCTCGGAAAGGATGGCAGAGGCGCTTCTGGGAAGCGCCAAGCGGAGTCCAGTTCCAGTTCGGCCGGAGCCGAGGTCACTCCGTGACACCACCGGGGGGAGTGTCGCTCTGGGGTCGGCTGTGCTCGGCCCCAGAGCTCTCCGGAGCATCGGCCGTTGCGGCGGCGCGCGTCGGGAAGCGACGCTCGGGCGGGATCTCACCGTCGTCGATCGGCACCATGAACTCGTTCACGAGCGCCCGCACGGAGAGAGCGAACAGGGTCCAGCGGCCCTCGGGGATCTCGTCTTCCGCGCCGGCGTCGAACACCGGGTGATCAGCGCCTTCGAGGGCACTCATGGCGAAGCCCTCGCCGATCGCCGCGAGCGCCTGTGTGAAGTCATCGATCGTGAGCGGCGCTTTCATCCGCAGACCATACGAGTCCATCAGGTACTGGTAGAACTCGTTGAAGGCCTCGATCGATTCACGGTGACGCTCGCGGCTCGCCTCCTTCAGCTCGGGCCAGGTGTGCGCGGTCGTGCGCAGGGCGAGCGCGATGAGGAACGAATGCGCCTCCGCCTCTTCGGCCGGGTCGTCGACGTCGCGCCACGCGGCACGCACGTGCGTCTCGGCGGCGGCACGGATGACGTCGTCTCCGGGCGCACCCTTCTCGACCAGGTCGACGACCGCGTCGCGAGGGTAGTCGGCCGGGCCGCTGAACCGCAGCTTCATCATCGAGACGGCGAGGTCGCGCTGGTAGTCGGTCTGATCGGCCCACAGGCGGTAGGCGGCGCCGGTCGTCAGTCCGGCTCTTCGCAGCACGTCCTGCAGACGGATGTGCTGAACACCGGCCGCCACTCCACGTTCCAGGAGCATCTGCATCCCGATGCGCAGAAGCAGCGCCCGCGTCTCTTCCCCAGTGCGTCGCGCCACGAGTGAAGCATCCCAGATCAGATGCATGATCGGGGTCATTCGGGCGTGCGTCCGGGCCTTTTCGTCTGCGAACCCACGCATTTCGGAGGGGGTGACGCGCGAGGGAGGGGCTGCAGGGCCCCTTCGAGGCCCCTCTGGCACAATTGAGTACGGCGTGCTCGTCGCGACCTTTCCTCGATGGAGACCCCGCGAGTCGAAGGGCCGCCGGGCCTCTGGACAGCGTCCGCCGCCTTCCCCGACGAGGAGCGAAGATGTCGACCCGACTGACGCACGAGAACGGATCGTCCCTGCCCGTCCCCGATGCCGCGCGGCCGCCGCAGCGCGTCGCTCACCGCCGGCGCTACCTCATGTGCCGGCCCGAGCACTTCACCGTGAGCTATCGCATCAACCCGTGGATGGAGCCTGAGAAGCCCACCGACACCGCCAAGGCCGTCGCGCAGTGGGAGGTCCTGTACGACACGTATCTGTCTCTCGGCCACGAGGTCGAGCTGATCGATCCGGTTCCCGGTCTTCCCGACATGGTCTACACGGCCAATGGCGGGTTCGTGATCGACGGTCGTGCTCTCGGCGCGCGCTTCCGCGTCGAGGAGCGCCGCGGCGAGGAGCGTCCGTTCATGGACTGGTTCACGGCTCACGGCTTCGAAGTGATCGAACCGGTCGAGGTGCAGGAGGGCGAAGGCGACTTCCTGCTCGTCGGCGACACGATCCTCGCCGGCACCGGCTTCCGCTCCGTCGGCGACAGCCACCGTGAGGTCGGCGAGGTGTTCGGCAGAGAAGTGGTGTCGCTGCGGCTGATCGACCCCCGCTTCTACCACCTCGACACCGCGATCGCCGTGCTCGACCCTGTCGAAGGGGAGGGCGGCGTCGAGCGCGCCAACATCGCGTACCTTCCGTCGGCGTTCGACGAGGCGTCTCAGCAGGTGCTCGCTGAGCGCTACCCGGATGCCATTCGCGTCTCGGATGCCGACGGCGCCGTGTTCGGGCTGAACTCGGCATCCGACGGACGGAACGTCTTCATCTCGCCCCGCGCGACGGGATTCGAGCAGCAGCTGCGCGAGCGCGGCTACAACCCGGTGCTCGTCGACCTGTCGGAGCTGCTCCTCGGCGGCGGGGGCATCAAGTGCTGCACTCTCGAACTGCGAGGTACCCCATGACCGCTCCCGCGCTGGACACGGCGACGATCCGCATCATCGACTCCGAGGGGGAGCACGTCGCTCACAACTACCACCCGCTCCCCGTCGTGATCGCGCGCGGCGAGGGCGCGTGGGTGACCGACGTCGAGGGCAAGCGCTACCTCGACCTGCTCTCGGCGTATTCCGCCCTCAATTTCGGGCACCGGCATCCCGCGCTCGTCGCGGCGGCGACCGAGCAGCTGGGGCGCATCACCCTCACCAGCCGGGCCTTCCACAACGACCAGCTCGGCGCGTTCGCGGCAGAGCTGGCCGCCCTGTGCGGCAAGGACCTCGTGCTCCCCATGAACACGGGCGCCGAGGCGGTCGAGACGAGCATCAAGGTGGCGCGCGCGTGGGCGTACCGCGTCAAGGGAGTGAAGGCGGATGCCGCGCGCATCGTCGTCGCCGACGGCAACTTCCACGGACGCACGACGACGATCGTCAGCTTCAGCGACGACCCGCAGGCCCACGACGACTTCGGCCCTTACACTCCCGGATTCGTGTCGGTGCCGTTCGGCGACGCCGCCGCGATCGAGGCCGCGATCGACGAGAGCACGGCCGCCGTGCTGCTGGAGCCGATTCAGGGGGAGAACGGCGTCATCGTCCCGCCCGAAGGGTATCTGCGCGCGGTCCGCGAGATCTGCGACCGGCACCGCGTGCTGTTCATCGCCGACGAGATCCAATCGGGCCTCGCCCGCGTCGGAACGACGTTCGCGTGCGACCGCGAGGGCGTCGTTCCCGACATGTACCTGCTCGGCAAGGCGCTCGGCGGGGGCATCGTCCCCGTGTCGGCCGTCGTGGCCGACAGAGACGTGCTCGGCGTCATCCGTCCGGGAGAGCACGGCTCGACATTCGGCGGCAATCCGCTGGCCGCCGCGGTGGGTCGTCGGGTCGTCGAGATGCTCGCGTCGGGCGAGTTCCAGGCCCGCGCGATCGCCCTCGGCGAGCACCTGGAGCAGAGGCTGCGGGAGCTCGTCGGTCACGGTGTCACGGCCGTGCGCGTCGCAGGGCTGTGGGCCGGCGCCGACATCGACCCGGCCGTCGGCACGGGCCGCGAGGTGGCCGAACGGCTCCTCGCGCGTGGCGTGCTCGTCAAAGACACCCACGGTCAGACGATCCGCATCGCGCCGCCGCTCGTCGTCCGGGCGACCGAGCTCGACTGGGCCGTCGAGCAGCTCCGCTACGTCATCGCCGGCTGACGGCATCCGCGCGCCGCGCCCCGCCCTGCCTCGGCAGCCCTGCCCCTTCCCTCTGGAGGTGACGCAACACCCGCGAAACACACCCGGGGTTAGGCTCGTGGAATGGGAGACCTCTTCGACGGATACGGCTCCACGCTCGCGCCGCGGAAGACGCCGTCGGGAGTGCCGGCCTTCGACGAGATGTTCGCCCACCCTCAGCATCCGGGGGCGGCAGCCGAGATCCGCGCGCCCTACCGCGAGCTGTATCAGACGCTCGCGCAGATGACCCAGGATGAGCTGCGCGGTCGCACCGAGTCGCTCGCCAGCTCGTACCTCGCGCAGGGCGTCACGTTCGACTTCGCGGGGGAGGAGCGACCGTTCCCGCTCGACGCCGTGCCCCGCGTCATCGAGTACGACGAGTGGTCGCACATCGAGAAGGGCGTGCAGCAGCGCGTGCGGGCGCTCGAGGCGTTCCTCGACGATGCGTACGGCCGCCAGCACTGCGTGCGAGACGGCGTGCTCCCGGCCGCGCTCATCGCGTCGTCGCAGTACTTCTACCGGCAGGCCGCCGGCATCCACTCCGCCAATGGCGTGCGCATCCAGGTGGCGGGCATCGACCTCATCCGCGACGAGCACGGCGAGATGCGCGTGCTCGAAGACAACGTGCGCGTGCCGTCGGGCGTCAGCTACGTCATCTCGAACCGCCGCGTGATGCCCCAGACGCTGCCGGAGCTTTTCGTGTCGATGCGGGTGCGTCCCGTCGGCGACTACCCGAACAAGCTCCTGCAGGCGCTCCGCGCGTCGGCCCCGCCCGGCATCGACGACCCGAACGTCGTCGTGCTGACACCGGGCGTCTACAACTCGGCGTACTTCGAGCACACGCTGCTCGCGCGCCTGATGGGCGTCGAGCTCGTCGAAGGCCGCGATCTGCAGTGCATGGGCGGCAAGGTGTTCATGCGGACCACCCGCGGGCCCAAGCGCGTCGACGTCATCTACCGCCGTGTCGACGACGACTTCCTCGACCCGCTGCAGTTCCGCGCCGACTCCATGCTCGGCGCCCCGGGCCTCATGCTCGCCGCGCGTCTGGGCAACGTCACGATCGCCAACGCGGTCGGCAACGGCGTCGCCGACGACAAGCTGCTCTACACCTACGTGCCCGACCTGATCCGCTATTACCTCGCGGAGGAGCCGATCCTCAAGAACGTCGACACGTGGCGGCTCGAAGACCCGCGCGCCCTCGAGGAGGTGCTCGACCGGCTCGACGAGCTCGTCGTGAAGCCCGTCGACGGGTCGGGCGGCAAGGGCCTCGTCGTCGGCCCGGACGCCAGCCCCGCCGAGCTCGAGAAGCTTCGCAAGAAGCTGGTGAAAGACCCTCGCGGCTGGATCGCGCAGCCGGTGGTCATGCTGTCGACCATCCCCACGCTCGTCGAAGACGGGATGCGGCCGCGCCACGCCGACCTCCGTCCCTTCGCCGTCAACAACGGCGACGAGGTGTGGGTGCTGCCGGGCGGACTCACGCGTGTCGCTCTGCCGGAGGGACAGCTGGTCGTGAACTCGTCCCAGGGCGGCGGCTCGAAGGACACCTGGATCGTCGGCGGCGACGCCCCGCGCAGCCGCGAGTACGGGCAGAGCCTGGCCGGCCTCGTCGCCGAGCAGGCATCGGCCACCGAGCCGAGCACCGTCGACTATGAGCCGCAGGAGGAGCCGACGGTGTCGCCTCACGACCGGACCAGCGGCGGCGAGCATCAGGAGCAGCAGGAACAGCAGCAGCAGGCGCAGACGCATCAGCAGACGGAGACGGCGGCGGGCGGTGAGCTCGCATGCTGAGCCGCATCGCGGAGTCGCTGTTCTGGATCGGGCGCTACATCGAGCGATCCGACGGCACCGCGCGCATCCTCGACGTGCACCTGCAGCTGCTGCTCGAAGACCCGTGGATCGACGAAGACACCGCCTGCCGGTCGCTGATGGCGGTCATGGGCTCGCTGCCGCCGGAGGGCCTCGAGCGCGTCACCCGCGGCGACGTGCTGACGCGCCTGGCCGTCGACCGGCAGCACCCGTCGAGCATCGCGTACTCGCTGCAGGCGGCCCGCGAGAATGCCCGGCGGGCGCGTGAGATCGTCTCGACCGAACTGTGGGAGACGCTCAACACCACCTACTCGCGGATGCCGCGTCGGGTCAACGCCGACAAGGTGCACGAGTTCTTCCAGTGGGTGCGTGAGCGCGCCGCCCTCGCGATCGGCATCACCGACTCCTCGACGAGCCGCGACGAGGCGTGGCAGTTCTTCACCCTCGGCCGGTCCATCGAGCGCGCCGACATGACGGCGCGGCTGCTGGCCACGCGCTCGCTCACCGAGGCGTCCGGCCCGTCGTGGACGACGATCCTGCGCTCGTGCGGCGCGTACGAGGCCTACCTTCGGACATACCGCGGCATCCCGAGTGCCCACAACTCGGCCGAGTTCCTGCTGCTCGACCGGCTGTTCCCACGGTCGGTCATCTACTCCATCCAGCGGGCGGAGGAGTGCATGCGTGCGATCGACCCGGTCGCCGACCGTGTCGGGCACTCCAACACCGTGCTGCGTGCGCTCGGTCGCATCCGCAACGACCTCGAGTACCGGCCCATCAACGAGATCCTCGACGAGCTGCCGATGCACATGGAACAGGTGCAGAAGGTGACCCGCGAGGCGTCGGAGGCGATCCGGGCGCGGTTCTTCCCGACGCACGCCGAGCCGAACTGGATCGGAGAGACCTCATGAAGCGCCTGCGCATCGAGCACGCCACCGGGTTCAGCTACCAGGGCGACGTGGGCGCGTCGTACAACGAGGCGCGGATGCTGCCCAGCTCCACCGGGAGCCAGTTCGTGCTGAGCTCACAGCTCGACATCGCTCCGTCGACGAGCGTCAACCACTACGTCGACTACTTCGGCACGCGCGTCGCCGCGTTCGACGTGCTCGCCCCTCACTCGGCGCTCGACATCACCGCGCGATCGCTCGTGGAGGTGCGCCCGCGGCCGCTCGAGACGAGCGACATGACGTGGGAGCAGCTGCAGCGCGAGGCGGATCGGCAGATCGCGACCGTCGAGATGATGTCGCAGACCACCCGCACCGCGCCGCACCCCGAGGTGGCCGACATCGCGCGCTCCATCGCGGGGCAGCACACGACTCCCGCCGAGGCCGCACTCGCCATCGCGCAGGCCATCGGCGACGCCGTCCAGTACATGTTCGGGGTCACCGGCGTGCACTCCACGGCCGCCCAAGCGTGGGAGGAGCGCAAGGGCGTCTGCCAGGACATCGCCCACATCACCCTCGGAGCGCTGCGGGAGGTCGGCATCCCTTCGCGGTACGTGTCGGGTTACCTCCACCCGCACGCGAACCCCGAGGTCGGCGTTCCCGTGGCGGGCGAGTCGCACGCATGGGTCGAGTGGTTCACCGGTCACTGGCAGGGCTTCGACCCGACGAACGCCACGGAGATCGGCGACCGCCATGTGCTCGTCGGCCGTGGCCGTGACTACAACGACGTGCCTCCGCTCCGCGGCGTCTACGCAGGCCCGTTCAACAGCGACCTGCACGTGAAAGTGACGATCACCCGCGAGGCCTGACCCGCCGCACCCGGTCAGGCGGGCGGGTTCTCGGGCTCGAGCGTCTTGAGAGTCTCCTCCTCGGCGGGGTTGTCGGCGTCGAGCTCCTGCTCGGTCGTCTCGTCACCGCCGGTGGGAGCGTCCTGCTCGAGGGGGACGTCTTCGGCGCGCTTCTCGTGGTCCATGCCGGAACGGTACTGCGCGGATGGCGGCCAGGCGCGGGGCTTGACACGGCGGGCGGGGGCGGCATCCGTCACGATGCGACATGCGGCCGGACGTCGGGCGGCGCCTCGATAATCTGGGGGCGTGACGGCGACGTGGCGAGAGACCCAGAAGGCGAATCGCCGTGCGAGGCTGCTCGAGAGCGCCGCCGCCCTGTTCGCCGATCGCGGATTCGCCGCGGTCACCACTGCCGACCTCGGCGAGGCGGTCGGAATGTCGGGACCTGCGCTGTACAAGCACTTCGCCAGCAAGGACGCGATCCTCATCGAGCTGCTCGTCGACGCGAGTGAGCGGCTGCTGACCGGATGCCGTGCGATCCTCGCCGACGCGCCCGCCGACCCGGAGGAGCGTCTCGACGAGCTCATCGCCTTCCATATCGGCTTCGCGATCGCGGCGCCCGACGTCATCCGCCTGCAGGATCGCGAGCTGGCACGGCTCCCGGCCGACGCCAGCCGTCAGGTGCGCACCCTGCAGCGCACGTATGTCGCGGAGTGGGACGCCGTGCTGGCGGCGGCCCGGCCGTCGCTGTCGGCGGAGGAGCGGCGTGTGCGGCTGCTGGGCACCTTCGGACTGCTCAACTCCACCCCACACAGTGCGCCCGCCGGCGGCGCGGATGCCGAGCGCATCCTCGCGCGCATGGCGCACGACGCGCTGCTGGGCTGAGCTGGGGTGCGGCCGCGCTGGGGGCGCGGCCGGCGCTTGCGCATAACTCCGGAAGAACGGGCGGTCTCGGTGGTTTCGGAGGGCTGTGGGGGTGTGGGGGCGGGTTCCTTCCGGAGTTGTGAACCGTGCGAGGTCACGCGTCGGGTGTGCCGGATGCCGGCAGGCACTGCATCAGGGTCGAGCGGGGGTGCGGCCGGCGCTTGCGCATAACTCCGGAAGAACGGGCGGTCTCGGTGGTTTCGGAGGGGTGTGGGGGTGTGGGGGCGGGTTCCTTCCGGAGTTGTGAACCGCCCGAGGTCACGCGTCGGGTGTGCCGGATGCTGGCAGGCACTGCATCAGGGTCGAGCGGGGGCGCGGCCGGCGCTTGGCCGGCGCCTGCGCATAACTCCGGAAGAACGGGCGGTCTCGGTGGTTTCGGAGGGCCGTGGGGGTGTGGGGGCGGGTTCTTTCCGGAGTTGTGAACCGCCCGAGGTCACGCGTCGGGTGTGCCGGATGCCGGCAGGCACTGCATCAGGGTCGAGCGGGTGGCCTCGGCGACGACCTCGCCGTGCTGATTGCGGGCGGTGTGCGCGAACTCGACCACTCCCTGCCCGGGGCGCGACCGTGACAGCCGCTTGCTGACCACGCGCGTCTCGGCGTAGAGGGTGTCGCCGACGCGCACCGGCGCGGGGAACCGCACTTCGCCGAACCCGAGGTTCGCGACGATCGTTCCCTGCGTGAGCTGGGCCACCGAGAGCCCGACGAGCGTCGACAGCGTGAACATGCTGTTGACCAGGCGCTCGCCGAACTCGGTCTCGGCTGACCACGCGGCATCGAGATGCAGGGACTGGGTGTTCATCGTCAGCGTCGTGAAGAGCACGTTGTCGGCCTCGGTCACGGTGCGACCCGGCCGGTGCACATAGACGGCGCCCTCCTCGAGCTCTTCGAAGTACAGCCCGCGCTGCTCGATGCGGCGCCCGCCGCCCTGGCCCGACCCCGCGCCCTGGCCGGACCCCGCGCCCTGGCCCGACGTTGCGTCCTGGCCGGATGCCGTCTTCTCGCTCATCGCGTCTCCTCCTGGTTCTCGCTCCGGTCGGGCTCCACGACGGCGACGACGCCGCCGCGTGCGACCTGGTCGCCCACCGACACCGCGATACGGACGATGCCGGCGACCGTCGACCGCAGTACATGCTCCATCTTCATGGCCTCGACCACGACGACGGCATCCCCGGACTCGACGCGCGTGCCGTCGGCGGCGCTCACGTGCACGACGGTGCCAGGCATGGGAGACGTGAGCTGCGGCGATCCGTCGGCCTCTGCCGCCCCGGCGTGCTCGTGCTGCGCCTCGGTCACGGCGAACGATGCCGCCGCGCGTGTCAGCCAGTCGCCGGCGACGGGGAACGACCGCGTGATGCCGTCGAGCGTGACGGTCGCGACGTCGTCTCGCAGTGTGACGGACGCCGCCAGCACGGCGCCGTCGTCGACCTGCACGCGTGCGTCGTGAAGAGGGCCGTGCACCGCGACGGAAGCGGTCGCCGAACCGGCGTTGAGATCGTAGCGGCGCGGCGCGCTGCCGTGCAGTCGCCACCCGTCACGGCGGCTCCAGGGGCCGCTGAGCCGCCGGGCGTGCGTCGTGGCGCTCTCGGCATCCGCTTCCTCGCGTGCGGCGCGCACGAGGGCGGCTTCGGCGAAGAGGCGCTCATCGGGTTCGTCGAAACGGAGGTCGTCGAGCACTCGCGCGATGAGGCCCGTGTCGAGGTCGCCGGCCGCGACCGCGGGGTCGCTGAGCAGCAGGCGCAGGAACTCGAGGTTGGTCGGGAATCCGAGGACGGCCGTCTGGTCGAGGGCGCGCACGAGTCGTCGCCTGGCCTCGTCGCGGTCGGCGCCCCAGGCGATGATCTTGGCGAGCATGGGGTCGTAGTCGGTGGCGACCGGCATCCCGTCGGCGAGGGACGTGTCGACACGGATGCCGTCGCCGCTCGGGTGAACGACCCGCTCGACGACGCCTCCCGTGGGCAGGAACCCGGCGGCCGGGTCCTCCGCGTAGAGGCGGGCCTCGATGCTGTGGCCGGTGAGCGTGACGTCGTCCTGCGTGAGCGGCAGCGGCTCGCCCGCGGCGACGCGCAGCTGCAGCTCGACGAGGTCGAGGCCCGTGATCTGCTCCGTGACGGGGTGCTCGACCTGCAGGCGCGTGTTCATCTCCATGAAGAAGAACTCGTCGGGGGCGTCGGCCGACACGATGAACTCGACGGTGCCGGCGCCGCGGTAGCCGACGCTGCGCGCCGTCTCGCATGCGGCCTCCCCGATGCGTGCACGCGTCGCCTGGTCGAGCAGCGGCGAGGGAGCCTCCTCGATGACCTTCTGGTGCCGACGCTGGAGGGAGCACTCGCGTTCGCCCAGGTGCACGATGTGGCCGTGCGCGTCGGCGAGGACCTGGACTTCGATGTGCCGGGGCGCTGACACGTAGCGTTCGAGGAAGAGCGTGTCGTCGCCGAAGCTCGCGGCCGCTTCGCGCCGCGCGGCCGCGAGAGCCGGGCGGATGCCGTCGGGCTCGGTCACGACATGCATGCCTTTTCCGCCGCCGCCTGCCGACGGCTTGATGAGCACGGGGTAGCCGATGTCGTCGGCCGCGGCGGCGAGCTCGTCGTCGCTGAGGCCCGCGCGGGCGATCCCGGGCACGGTCGCCACTCCGCGTTCTTCGACCGCATGGCGGGCGGAGATCTTGTCTCCCATGATGGAGATCGCCTCCGCACCGGGCCCGACGAACACGACGCCGGCGTCTTCGCAGGCCTTCGCGAACTCGGCGTTCTCCGCGAGGAACCCGAACCCCGGGTGGATCGCCTGCGCTCCCGTGCGGCGGGCGGCATCCAGGATCCGCTCCATGTTCAGGTAGCTCTGCGCGGCGGGGGCCGGGCCGAGGCGCACGGCGGTGTCGGCGAGACGCACGTGCAGCGCGTCGGCATCCGCGTCGCTGTAGACGGCGACCGAGCGGATGCCGAGGCGGCGCAGGGTGCGGATGACGCGCACGGCGATCTCGCCGCGGTTGGCGATGAGCACGGTGTGGAAGGTCGAATGGCGCACGGGGATCACATCCGGAAGACGCCGTAGCCGGGGGTGCCGAGCGGCACGCGGGAGACCACGTCGAGGGCGAGGCCCAGCACGTCGCGGGTCTGGGCGGGGTCGATGACGCCGTCGTCCCACACGCGGGCGGTCGAGTAGTAGGGGCTGCCCTGGCGTTCGTACTGCTCGCGGATGGGGGCTTCGAACGCGGCCTGGTCGTCGGCCGACCACTCGCCGCCGGCGGCTTCGATCTGGTCGCGTCGCACGGTCGAGAGCACAGACGCCGCCTGCGGCCCGCCCATGACCGACACGCGCGCTCCGGGCCACAGCCACAGGAAGCGGGGCGAGTACGCGCGGCCGCACATCGAGTAGGTGCCGGCGCCGAACGAGCCGCCGACGACGACCGTCAGCTTCGGCACCCGGGCGCACGCGACGGCGTTGACCATCTTGGCGCCGTGCTTCGCGATGCCGCCCGCCTCGTATTCGCGGCCGACCATGAAGCCGGCGATGTTCTGCAGGAAGATCAGGGGGATGCCGCGCTGGTCGCACAGCTCGATGAAGTGCGCGCCTTTCAGGGCCGACTCCGAGAACAGCACTCCGTTGTTGGCGAGGATGCCGACCGGGTGGCCGTGCAGGCGGGCGAACGCCGTGACGAGGGTGTCGCCGTACTCGGACTTGAACTCGTCGAACACGCCGCCGTCGACGAGGCGGGTGATGATCTCGCGTGCGTCGTACGGGGTCGTGAGCTCGACGGGCACGACGTCGTACAGCGATTCGGGCGGCTCGGGCGGATCGTCGACCGGTGTCAGCTCGTAGGGGAGCGGGGCGGGCGCGGGGAGGGTCGCGACGATGTCGCGGACGATCTGCAGCGCGTGCGCGTCGTTCTCGGCGAGGTGGTCGGTGACGCCCGAGATGCGCGAGTGGGTGACGCCGCCGCCGAGCTCCTCTGCGCTCACGACCTCCCCGGTCGCCGCCTTCACGAGCGGCGGGCCGCCGAGGAAGATCGTGCCCTGGTCGCGCACGATGACGGTCTGGTCGCTCATGGCCGGGACGTACGCGCCGCCTGCGGTCGACGAGCCGAGCACGGCGGCGATCTGCGGAATGCCGTCGCGCGACATGCGGGCCTGGTTGTAGAAGATGCGGCCGAAGTGGTCGCGGTCGGGGAACACCTCGTCCTGCATCGGGAGGAATGCGCCGCCTGAGTCGACGAGGTAGATGCAGGGCAGCCGGTTCTCTGCGGCGACCTCCTGTGCGCGCAGGTGCTTCTTGACGGTCAGCGGGTGGTAGGTGCCGCCTTTCACGGTGGCGTCGTTGGCGACGACCATGACGTGGCGGCCGTGGACGAGCCCGATGCCCGCGACGACGCCGGCGGCCGGCCAGGTGTCGGCGTCGTCGATCCCGTGCGCAGCGAGGGGGGCCAGTTCGAGGAACGGGCTACCGCGGTCGAGGAGCGCGTCGATGCGGTCGCGCACGAGCAGTTTGCCGCGCTCGACGTGGCGAGCGCGCGAGGCGGCCGGGCCGCCCTGGGCGACCCGGTCGAGGCGGGCGTGGAGGTCGGCTGCGAGCGCGCGGTAGCCGTCGGTGGTCGTCGTCGACACGGCATCCTCGTTTCGGTTATCGAACGATAACTAGGTTTAGGTTATCGCTCGTTAACCGAGTTGTCCACGGATGCGTTCAGGGCGAGGCTGCCGAGCGCCGAGGCCGTCAACCGGGGATGCCCGCCGCGAGCTCCGCGAAGACGTCCGCGGCGTCGTCGAGGCGTGCGAGCGGCGCAGACTGCCCCGCCCACAGCGACTGCAGGTCGCCGATGCCGCGCCGGTTGGCCTCCGCGCGGAGAGCGCCGACGACCCACGACTGCGCCGGGAACGGGGCGATCGCGCCCGCCTCGACCGTGTCGATGAGGCGATTGCGGATGCCGCGGGCGAGCCGCCCCGTCGCAGCCCGCGTGAGCGTCGTGTCCTCGGCGGCGACCTGCGAGAGCGCCGCTCGGTGCGCCGCGCTCGCCGCCGACTGCCGCGTGCGGAGGAAGGCCGTGCCCACCTGCACGCCCGCCGCCCCGAGTGCGAACGCCGCGGCGACCCCGCGCCGGTCGGCGATGCCGCCGGCGGCGATCACGGGGATGCTCACGGCATCCGCGATCTGCGGGACGAGCGCGAACGTCCCGACGAGCGACCGCTCTGCCTGCGCGAGGAAGCTCACGCGATGCCCGCCGGCCTCGAAGCCGCTCGCGACGACGGCATCCGCCCCCGCGCGCTCCACCGCCAGCGCCTCCGCGACCGTCGTCGCCGCGCCGATCAGGCGGATGCCGCGGGCATGGAACTCGTCGACGACGGCGGGCGACGGCATCCCGAAGACGAAGCTCGCGAACGCGGGGCGGGCTTCGAGCACGGCGTCGAGCTGCTCCTCGACGTCGACGAGGAACCGTTCCGGCTGCCCGGAGGGGGCCGGGATGCCGAGGTCGTCGTACAGGGGCGCGACGGTCGCGCGTGCCTCCGCGGTGTCGACCTCGCCGGGAGTGACTTCGGCGCCGGTGGGGATCCAGAGGTTCAGGGCGAACGGCCGGTCGGTCGCCGCCCGCAGCTGGGCGGCGGTGTCGGCGATGCGGCTGGCGTCGCAGCCGTACAGGCCGTAGCTGCCGAGACCGCCGGCGTCGCTCACAGCGACGGTGAGCGCCACCGACGACATGCCGCCGAACGGGCCGAGGACGACCGGGACGTCGAGACCGAGGAGCGTCATGCTCTCACCCTGGCACGTCTCTGCAGCCGCAGACGGAATGCGACGACGTCCGGGTCAGGGACGGGTGACCGGCGCGCGGCCGGTCTCCTTCGGCAGCGGGATCGCGGTGGTCGATGCCACCTCGTCGCTGAACTCCTCGGGCGCGATCACCGAGATCGGACGGGTCTCGTCGATCGTGAGCGCGAAGCGACGCGACTCGTGCCGGTGCAGACGGCCCGACAGCAGGAGCCAGCCGAACCCGATCGCGAACGCGACAGCCGCAGCGACGGCGCCCAGCAGGATCGCCGTGCGCGGACCGAACTCTGCCGCCACCCAGCCGACGATCGGCGACCCGATCGGGGTGCCGCCCATGAGGATCGCCATGTACAGCGCGAGCACACGGCCGCGGAGGGCCGGGTCGGTGGTCGTCTGCACGTAGCCGTTGGCGGTGGTCAGCGTCGTCACGACCGCGAACCCCGTGAGCATGAGCGTCGCCGCATACAGCCAGTAGTTCGGCATGAACGCCGACACGGCGCCGGCGACGGCGAACAGTCCCGTCCCGAGGATCACCATGCGGATGCGGGCCCGATCGCGGCGGGCGGCCATCAGCGCGCCGGCGAGCGAGCCGATCGCGAGGATCGAGCTCAGCAGGCCGTAGCCGTCGGCTTCCTGCCCGAACTCGAGCGCCATCGTGGAGGCGAAGATCGGGAAGTTCATGCCGAACGCGCCCAGGAGGAACACCATCACGAACGCGACCATGAGGTCGGGGCGACCGGCGACGTAGCGGAAGCCGTCGGCCAGACGCGACGCCCCCGGCGCCTTGACGCGGGGGATGAGCTCGCCCGTGCGGATGAGGGAGAGCGCGACGATCATCGCGAGGAACGTGATGGCGTTGACGAGGAACACCCATCCGGTGCCGACCGCGACGATCACGATGCCGGCGACGGCCGGGCCGATCATGCGGGCCCCGTTGAAGGATGCCGCGTTCAGTGCGACGGCGTTCGCGGCGTGCTCGCGGGTGACGAGGTCGGAGACGAACGCCTGACGCGCCGGGTTGTCGAACGCGGCGATCATGCCGAGCACGAACGCGAAGGCGTACATGAGGGGAAGCGTCATGACGTCGAGCAGCAGGAGCACGCCGATGACGGCCCCGACGGTGAGCAGGAGGCTCTGCGTCAGCATGAGCAGCCGACGGCGGTCGAAGCGGTCGGCGACCCAGCCCGTCACGCTCACGAGGAGGAGCGGCGGAGCGAACTGAAGCGCCATCGTGACGCCCATGGCGCCGGCGTCGTTGTCGGTGAGGCCCGTCAGCACGACCCAGCTGAGGGCCGTCGCCTGCATCCAGGCGCCGATGTTGGAGACGAGGGCGCCGATGAACCACACGCGGTAGTTGAAGGCGGAGAAGGAACGGAACATCGCGCTCACTTGGACGCCACCTCCCGCATGATGCCCGCGGCCTCGGCCAGCACGTCGCGCTGCGCGGGGGTGAGCTCGTCGAGCGCGTTCTCGAGCCACTCGTCGCGGCGGCGGACGGTCTCGTCGACGACGGCGCGACCGGCATCCGTCAGGTCGATGTTGACCTTGCGGCGGTCGACGTCGTCGGTCGTGCGCGTCAGGTAGCCCGACTCCTCGAGGCAGTTGACGGTGCGGTTCATGGAGGGCGCCGAGACGCGCTCGCGGTCGGCGAGCTCGCCAAGCGTGTGCGGTCCGTGGACCTGGAGGGCGGCGAGGACGGCGAACTGCGCGTCGCTCATCGAGTCGACGGCGCGCTGCGAGCGGAGGCGGCGCGCGAGGCGGAACGTCGCCATGCGGACGTCGGACGCGAGCGAGTGCGCACGCCGGTCATCGGTCTGCGCGGGTTTCGTGTCTGGCTGGTCTGAGACTGTCTGGTCTGGTGTCGTGTCAAGAATGCTCATGGATTTACTTAGTCTAGCTTATTAGTCTTGCTAAGGAAATTCGGCGAGGGCGATGCGGATGCCGGGCGCGCGGCCCGACCGCCCGCCCCTAGGATCGGCTCATGCCCGAGTTCATCGATGCACACGGCATCGCCATCACCTACGACGAGCACCCCGCCCAGGGCACGCCGCGCGCGGTCGTCCAGCTGCTCCACGGTGTCGGCGAGCACGCCGGCCGCTACGGCGCTCTCATCCAGGCCCTCACCGCCGCCGGAGTCGTCGTGTACGCCGACGACCACCGCGGACACGGACGCACCGGCCTCGCCCAGCACGGCGGCGACGCGCGACGGCTCGGCAGGCTCGGTCCCGGCGGCATCCGTGCGGCGGTCGCCGCGTGCGCCCAGCACACCGACCTCATCCGCGAGGCGCACCCCGACCTGCCGCTCGTGCTCATCGGTCACTCATGGGGGTCGTTCCTCGCGCAGATGCTCGTTGACCGCCGGCCCGAGGCGTACGACGGCCTCGTGCTGTCGGGCTCGGCGCTGCGCTGGCCGGGAACCCTCAACGCCGGCGACCTCAACAAGCCGTGGAACGGGCCGGGGTCGAACGGCGCGGAGTGGCTCGCGAGCGACCCTGCCGTCGGAAAGGCCTTCCTCGACGACCCGCTCACGACCTCCACGCCGCTGCTGAGGCTGTTCGGCCCCATCGAGGCCGCGCGGATCTTCGGGCGTCCGCGCAAGAACCTCGGCCGCGACCTGCCCGTGCTCCTCATGGTCGGCCGTGACGACACCGTCGGCGGCCCCCGCAGCGTGCACAAGCTCGCCGACGCCTACCGCAAGCGCTCCGGGCTCACCGACGTCACGACGCTCGTGTACCCGGGCGTCCGCCACGAGATCTTCAACGACGTGTCGCGGGCCGAAGTCCGCGCCGACCTGCTCGCCTGGATCGACCGCCGGTTCCCCGCCCGCGACTGACCGCCTGCGCGGCGGCATCCGCTGCGGCTCCGGCGGACGCGACCGTGGCGTCCCGCTCCGCCTTAGGCTTGAGTCATGCACGGTGAGTACAAGGTCCCGGGAGGAAAGCTCGTCGTCGTCGACCTCGACGTGCGAGACGGCCGCATCGCCGACTTCCACCTCGCCGGCGACTTCTTCCTCGAGCCCGACGACGCTCTGCTCGACATCGACGCGGCCGTCAACGGCCTGCCCGTCGAATCGGATGCCGCGACGATCGCCGCCGCCGTCCGCTCGGCCCTCCCCGAGGGCGCGCAGCTGCTCGGCTTCACCCCCGAGGCCGTCGGCACCGCCGTGCGCCGCGCGCTCGTGACAGCGCCGGGGTGGCGTGACTTCGAGTGGGAGATCGTGCACGACCAGGCGGTGTCGCCGCGCATGAACCTCGCGCTCGACGAGGTGCTCACGACGCGGGTCGGCGAAGGCCGCCGCAAGCCCACCCTCCGCATCTGGGAGTGGAACGAGTCGGCCGTCGTCATCGGGTCGTTCCAGTCGTACCGCAACGAGGTCGACCCCGAAGGCGCCGCGAAGCACGGCTTCGACGTCGTGCGCCGCATCTCCGGCGGCGGCGCCATGCTGATGGGCGCCGGATCGATCGTGACCTACTCGCTGTACGTCCCGGCGTCCCTCGTCGCGGGCATGACGTTCGCCGACTCGTATGCCTTCCTCGATGACTGGGTGCTGCAGGCGCTCCGATCGCTCGGGATCGACGCCGTATACCAGCCGCTCAACGACATCGCCTCGCCGCAGGGCAAGATCGGCGGGGCCGCGCAGAAGCGCCTCGCCAACGGCGGCGTGCTGCACCACGCGACCCTGTCGTACGACATGGACGGCCAGGTCCTCACGGAGGTGCTGCGCATCGGCCGCGAGAAGCTGAGCGACAAGGGCACCGTCTCGGCCGCCAAGCGCGTCGACCCGCTCCGCAGCCAGACCGGTCTGCCCCGCGAGGCGATCATCGAGCGCTTCAAGGAGACGTTCGCCAAGCTCTACGGCGCCGAGCCGGGGCACATCACCGACGACGAGTACGCCGACGCCGAAGCCCTCGTCGAGTCGAAGTTCGCCACGGAGGCCTGGCTGCACCGCGTGCCCTGATCCGCCGCCGCGGCTGCGCCGGTGCGCGGGTGCGCCGGGGTGCGCCGGGTGCGCCGGGGTGCGCCGAGACCGCCGCTTAGTGTCGAAACCGCCGTCGGATGCCGCGCCCCAAGGGGCGATCTCGGCAGCAGAGGGCGATCTCGGCAAGGGGGCGGCGGCCGACCGGCTGCCCGGGAGGGGGCCTCCACCGCGGATTCTAAAGAACGCTTGCGAAAGGGTTCTTTAGAGTTGTACCTTGGGTGTCATGACCGATGAGCCCTTCCCGCGCCGCCTCGCGTCCGAGCGCATCACCGATCCCGAGCGCATTCGCGCGCTGGCGCATCCGATTCGGCTGGCGCTCCTCGACCACCTGGGCGATGTCAGCGAGGCCACCGCCACCGAATGCGCCGATGCGATCGGGGAGTCGCCCGCGAGCTGCTCCTTCCATCTGCGCACCCTCGAGAAGTACGGCTACATCGAGCGTGCGCCGCGCCGCGGCCGTGAGAAGCCCTGGCGGGTCGTCTCGGCCGGGCTGGATATGCGGCCTGACCCGGCCATTCCGGGATCGACGCACGCCCTCGCGGCGGTCGCGACGCTGGGCGTCGAAGCGGAGTTCCTGCGCGCCCGGGAGTACTTCGACCACGCGGATGCCGAGCCCGACGAATGGCTGCAGGCATCGACGTTCACCCGATCGACGTTCTGGGCGACGGCCGAGGAGCTCGCGGAGCTGAGCCGCGAGCTGCAGACCATCGCCGACCGGTTCGCAGGCCGCCACACCGACCCGTCGAAGCGCCCGCCGGGAGCCCGCTACTCGCGCCTCGTGGCGATCGCCAATGCCGACCCGCGCTTCCCCGTCGGCACGGGACCGGACCTCGGGCACGGCGCCGCGAGCGAACACGAAGGAGGGGAACGATGAGCGTGCAGTCGGACTCCGCGCAGGCGGCGGTCGGATCGGTGTGGAAGGCCCGCGGCTTCCGGGCCCTCGTGACGGGCTGGGTGTTCACGAACCTCGGTGACAGCGCCCTCTTCCTGATGGCGGCGGTATGGGTGAAGGAGCTCACCGGCTCTGACGTACAGGCCGCTCTCGTGTTCGTATGGCTGGGTGTTCCCGCCCTGTTCGCCCCATTCCTGGGGCTGCTGGCAGACCGGGTCTCGCGCAAGCTCCTCGTCGTCGCGACGAACGCGCTCATCGTCCCCGTGGTGCTGGCGCTCCTTTTCGTGTCGCGACCCGCCGACGTGTGGATCGTCTATGTCGTGATCCTCGTCTACGGCGCCGCGGGGTACCTGACGGCGGCCGCGCAGTCGGGCATCATCCGCGGCATGCTGCACGACGACCAGCTGGCCTCCGGCAATGGCGCGCTCTCGACGATCGACAACCTGTTCCGGCTGATCGCGCCGCTCGTGGGCACGGGACTGTACGTCGGCATCGGCCCGCACGCCGTCGTCGTCATGACCGCCTCGTCGTTCGCTGTCGCGAGCATCGTGTTCGCCGCCCTTCCCGTGAGAAAGGGGGCCCCCGAGCGGGCGGCCAGTGCCGGCGGCGTCCTGCACGAGCTGGTCGCCGGGTTCGCGCAGCTGTGGCGCGTGCGCGACCTTCGGCTGCTGACGATCGCGATCGTCATCGCCTTCGGAGCGACCGGTCTCCTCAATGTGGTCGTGTTCCCGCTGCTCGACCGGCTCGAGGTCGACCCTGCCATGATCGGGATCCTCGTGCCCGTGCAGGGGGTCGGCTCCGTGGTCGGAGGCATCGCATCCGGCCGGCTCGTCACGCGGCTGGGCGAAGCCCGCGCCGCCGCCGTCGGCATGGCACTGCTCGGCATCGGCACGGGCGCCCTGCTCATTCCGGTGTTCGCCGTCGCGGTGGCCGGCATGGTGGTCATGGGCTTCGGCATCCCCGTGACGATCGTCGCGTTCGTCACCCTCCGTCAGCGCGTGACGCCAGACCATCTGCAGGGCAGGACGTCGGCCGCGGCGAACGTCGCGTTCAACCTGCCGCAGACCGCACTGTCAGTCGCGGGCGCCGCGCTGCTGGTCGCCGTCGACTTCCGCATCCTGCTCGCGGTGACCGTCGTCGCGATCGCCGCGGGCGTCGTCGCGGCCGTGCGTGTGCGGTCCGAGCCGGCCTGAGCGGCCCCCTGGTGCGGGATGCCGCGGAGTGCCGAGACCGCCGGATGCTGTCGAGATCGCCACAGAGGGCGACGCGGCATCCGGCGGTCTCGGCACTCGGCGGCGGTCTCGGCGCCGGGGGCGGCGCGGGCGGCCGGGCGGACGGCTCAGTCGTCGAGCACGGCGACGATGTCGGCCTGCACGAGGAGGTCGTTGTCGAGCTCGGCCTTCACGACGTGACGGGCCGGGCGCGATGCAGGGTCGGGGAAGGCGGCGAGCCACTCGTGGTTGAGGGTGGCGCGGTCGCGGAAGTCGACGAGCCAGAACGTCATCTTCATGAGGTCGTCGAGCGAGCCCCCCACCTCTGCCATGAGCGTGCGAACGTGGCCGAAGATGTTCGCGACCTGGGTGTCCAGATGGACGGGGAGCTCGCCGGTCGCGGCATCCCGCCCCGTGAAGCCGCCCGAGAACACGAACGGACCCTTGCGGCTCGCGGCCGGGATCGGGTTCGCGTGCTGGAATCCGGGCAGGTCGATCGACTCGCGTGCGGCCATCACTTCGGTCCCTTCACTCGGTCTGCATGTGCCGTCCGCGGCGCCGAGATCGCCGGATGCTGTCGAGATCGCCACGGAGGGCGGCGCAGCATCCGGCGGTCTCGGCACTCGGCGGCGATCCCGGCGCCGACGGTGGCCCCCGGCCCCGGGGTCAGTCGCGGCCGGCGCCGCGGGAGGGCTCGACCGTGAAGACGTGCGGGGCGGCGAATCCGGCGTCGGCGAAAGCCTTCTCGACGGCTGCACCGACGGATGCCACGAGGTCGCTGTCGACGAGGGCGATCGCCGCCCCGCCGAACCCGCCCCCGGTCATGCGCGCGCCGACGGCACCCGCGGCGCGGGCGGTGTCGACGGCGAGGTCGAGCTCGGGCACGGAGATCTCGAAGTCGTCGCGCATCGATGTGTGCGAGGCGTCGAGCAGGGGGCCGATGGCGCGCGGCCCCTGCGTGCGGAGCGTCTCGACGGCATCCTGCACGCGCTGGTCCTCGGTCACGACGTGGCGCACACGGCGGAAGGTGACGTCGTCCATCAGCTCGCGCGCCCGGTCGAGGTCGGAGACCGCAAGGTCGCGCAGCGCTGCCACGCCCATGATCTCGGCCCCGCGCTCGCACGCCGCCCGGCGCTCGCCGTAGCCGCCCGTCGAGTGCGCGTGCTTGACGCCCGTGTCCATCACCAGCAGCTCGAGCCCCTCGGCGGCGAACCCGAGCTCGACGACCTGCGCCTCCAGCGAGCGGCAGTCGAGGAAGATCCCGGCATCCTGCTCGCCGAGCATCGACGCCATCTGATCCATGATCCCGGTGGGTGCGCCGACGGCCTCGTTCTCGGCGCGTCGTCCGGCCTGCGCGAGGGCGACGCGGTCAAGGCCGAGGCGCCACACCTCGTCGAGGGCGGATGCCGTGGCCCCTTCGATCGCCGCCGACGAAGACAGTCCCGCCCCGACGGGCACGTCGGAGGCGAAGGCGAGGTCGATGCCGGTGACGGATGCCGGGTCGGCGCCGGACCCCTGCAGCAGCGCCCACGCCACCCCGAGCGGATACCGGGCCCATTCGACGATCTCGTCGCGGCGGGCGGGGAACAGCTCGTCGAGGTCGGCGAGCGCCACCTCGACGGGCACAGGGTCGAACGTCGACACGACGCGGATGCGCCCGTCGCCGCGACGGCCGAGAGCGACGTGTGTGCGCTGGGCGATCGCGAACGGGAAGACGAAGCCGTCGTTGTAGTCGGTGTGCTCCCCGATGAGGTTGACGCGGCCGGGCGCAGACCACAGGCCCGCGGGCTCGGCGTCGGTCAGCTCGGCGAACAGGGAGCGGGCGTCGTCGGCGGCGGTCACAGCGTGATCCCTTCGATCGCGGCGCGAAGGCGGTCGGCGGCGGTCTCGGGCGGGACGTCGCCGATCCAGGCGCCCATCGCCGCCTCGGAGCCGGCGAGGAACTTGAGCTTGTCGGCCGCGCGGCGCGGGCTGGTGAGCTGGAGGTGGAGGCGCACGGTGTCGCGACCGACGCGAACGGGCGCCTGGTGCCACGCCGCGATGTACGGCGTGGGAGTGTCGTAGAGCGCGTCGACGCCGCGCAGCAGTCGCAGGTAGAGCGGAGCGAGCTCGTCGCGTTCCGCGTCGTCGAGGGCGGCGAAGTCGGGCACCTGTCGGTGCGGCATGAGGTGCACCTCGAGCGGCCAGCGGGCGGCGAACGGGACGAATGCCGTCCAGTGCTCGCCGCGCAGCAGGACACGCGGGCCGTCCCGCTCGAACTCGAGGATTCGCTGGAACAGGTCGGGTGCCGTGCGGTCGATCGCATCCAGCATCCGCGTCGTGCGGGGAGTGACGTAGGGGTACGAGTAGATCTGCCCGTGCGGGTGGTGGAGCGTCACGCCGATGGCCTCGCCGCGGTTCTCGAACGGGAACACCTGCTCCACGCCGGGAAGCGCCGACAGTGCGGCGGTGCGGTCGGCCCACGCCTCGATGACGGTGCGGGCGCGGGTCACCGACTGCGTGCCGAACGAGCCCTCGTGATCGGGAGAGAAGCACACGACCTCGCAGCGACCGACGCTCGTGCGGGTGCGGCCGAGGCCCAGGTGCTCGAGGTCGTCGAGGCCTCGCGGCGGGTCGGATGCCGCGGGCGCGTCTCCGGTCGCCTCCGCGAGGGCCGGGCCGAACGACGGCGAGCGGTTCTCGAACACGGCGACGTCGTAGCGCGACGGGACCTCGGAGGGGTTGGTCGGAGTCTGGGGGGCGAGCGGGTCGAGCTCGGCCGGCGGCAGGAATGCCCGGTTCTGGCGCGCGGCGGCGACCGAGATCCAGTCGCCGGTGAGGACGTCCTGCCGCATCGTGGCGGTCGCGGGGCGCGGGTCGAGCGGGCGAGCGTCGACCGCTCGCTCCGGCCCGAGGGTGGTGCCCGGGTCGTCGAAGTAGATGAGTTCGCGGCCGTCGGCCAGGCGCGTGGTGCGTTTGACGACGCCCGCCCCGAGCTGTTCCGTCTGGATCTCCGGAGTGTTCACGATAACACGGTAACCGGACGGCGTGTTATCGTCAACACGCGCGGCGTTTCCGGAATTCTGAACGCCGTGACGGATCGCCACACGGAACCGGCGACACCGCACGCGCACGGAAGGAGCGGGGTCGGGATGAAGGCAGCGCCACGCAGGCGGGTCTCGATGGGCGACGTCGCCGCCACGGCCGGAGTGTCGGCCCAGACCGTCTCGCGCGTCGTCAACGGAAGCCCCCGCGTCGACCCCGCCACCCGAGCGCGCGTCGAGCAGGCCATGGCATCGCTCGGCTACCAGGTGAACCGCACGGCGCGCGCTCTGCGCACGGGACGGTTCCACACGATCGGCGTCGTCGTCGCGACCCTCGCCACCGTCGGCAACTCCCGCATGCTGCAGGCGATCGCGGATGCCGCGGCCGCCGACGGCTACGCACTCACCCTCGTGACCGCCGGCGCCCCCGCGGCCGTCGCCGACTCGTTCACGCGCCTCCACGACCAGGGCGTAGACGGGGCGATCGTCCTCAACGAAGCGACGGCCCTCGCCCGAGGGGTCGCGCTTCCCGAAGGCCTCGCGCTCGTCGTCGTCGACTCACCGGCCGACGACCGGTACTCCGTCGTGCAGACCGACCACGCCGCCGGCGCCCGCGCCGCCGTCGCGCACCTGCTCGAGCGCGGACACCGCACCGTCTGGCACATCGCCGGCCCCGCCGACTCGTACGCCGCCGCCGAACGCGAACGCGGATGGCGGGAGGCTCTGGCATCCGCCGGCATCGACGCACCGCCCGTGCTGCGCGGCACCTGGACCGCCGCTTCGGGATTCGACGCCGCCGGAGAGCTGCCCGGCGACGCGAGCGCGCTCTTCGTCGCCAACGACCAGATGGCGCTCGGGGCGCTGCGCGCGCTCGCTGAGCAGGGCCGTGACGTGCCCGGCGACGTCGCCGTCGTGGGCTTCGACGACGTCGTGGATGCCGCGGACTACCGCCCGCCCCTCACGACCGTGCGGCAGGACTTCGACGCCCTCGGCGCCGCCGCCGTCAGGGCGCTCGTCGCCGCGATCGACGGCTCACCGGCATCCGGCACCGCCCTCGTGCCGACGCTCGTCGTCCGCGCGTCGAGCTGAGCCGCCGGCGCGGGAGCGCTGGCGTGGCGTCTTGTCAGCGGGCGTCTTGCTGGCGTGCGCCGAGACCGCCGGTTGGTGCCGAGACCGTCGGACGTTGCGGCGCAATAAGCGGCGACTTCGGCATCAGGCGGCTGTCTCGGCCGAAGCTGCCGCGCTGGCGCCGCGCCGGCGGGCCGGCGGGCGGGCAGCGGATGCCGTGGCCGCGGCGGGGCGAGACGCCGAGACCGCCGCGCTGTGCCGAGACCGCCGGATGCTGCGGCGCAATAGGCGGCGACTTCGGCAGCAGGCGGCTGTCTCGGCCGAAGCTGCCGCGCTGGCGCCGCGCCGGCGGGCCGGCGGGCGGGCGGGCGGGCAGCGGATGCCGTGGCCGCGGCGGGGTGAGGCGCCGAGACCGCCGGTTGGTGCCGAGACCGTCGGATGCTGCGGCGCAATAGGCGGCGACTTCGGCAGCAGGCGGCTGTCTCGGCGAGCGACGGCCGACGGCCGCCCGCGAGAGACGCCCGGCGACGCCCGCCGCGGCCGAGACCGCCGCCCGGACGTGCCGGGTCAGCCGGCGTTGCGGCGGGCTTCCCAGCCGGAGCGGACCATCTCGTCGACGGTGTAGCGGTTGGCCCAGTCGAGGTCACGTGCGGCGAGCTCGCCTGTCGCGACGATGCGGTCGGGATCGCCGGGGCGGCGCGGGGCGATCTCGGGCGTGAAGTCGATGCCGGTGACGCGGGCCATGGCGTCCATGATCTGTCGCACCGAGAGGCCGTTCTGCGAGCCGAGGTTGTAGGCGGGCTCGATCGGGTCGCCCGCGGCGAGGCGGCGGGCGGCGACGACATGGGCCGCGGCGATGTCGCCGACGTGCACGTAGTCGCGCACGTTGGTCCCGTCGGGGGTGTCGTAGTCGTCGCCGAAGATCTTGGGCGTCTTGCCCGCGAGGAGTGCTTCGAACACGAGCGGGAAGAGGTTGTGCGGGCTGCTGTCGTACACGGCCGGGTCGCTCGAGCCGACGACGTTGAAGTACCGCAGCGACGTGTGGCGAAGGGGCGCGTCGGTGGATGCCGTCGCGATCGCCTGGTCGCGCAGCAGCCATTCGCCGATGAGCTTCGACTCGCCGTAGGGAGAGGCGGGGCGCTTGGGGAGGTCTTCGGTGACGAGGGGGACGTCGGGGGTGCCGAAGACGGCGGCGCTCGACGAGAAGACGATGTCGGTGACGCCGGCTTCGGCCATCGCGGCGAGCACGGTGCGGGTGCCCTCGACGTTCTGCTCGTAGGTGTGGAGGGGGCGCTGCACCGAGACGCCGGCGTACTTGAAGCCGGCGACGTGGATGACGCCGACCACCCCGTGCTCGCGCATCGTGGTCACGAGCAGCTCGCGGTCGAGGATCGTGCCCTGGACGAACGGGATGCCGTCGGGCACGAACTCCGCATGCCCGCTGGAGAGGTCGTCGATCACGACGGGCGGCATCCCTGCGTCGGCGAGGGCTCGCACGACGTGGGCTCCGATGTATCCGGCACCGCCTGTGACCAGCCAGCTCATGTCGCTCCTGTTCCGCGCCGCGGTGGGTTCGTCGCGGCGCTGTCGATCGCATGTTGACGATAACACGCGGCGCGGTTCGTATGGGGCTCGTTTCTCGGCCCGGGCAGACGCCCCGCGGCGTCAGGCGCTGCCGAGGGCGGCGGAGACGACGGCGCGAGCCTCCGCCTGCACCTCGGTGAGGTGCTGGGGGCCGCGCAGCGACTCGGCGTACAGCTTGTAGACGTCCTCCGTGCCCGAGGGCCGGGCGGCGAACCAGGCGCTCTCGGTCTGCACCTTGAGCCCACCGATCGCGGCGCCGTTGCCGGGCGCGTGCGACAGCTTCGCGACGATCGGCTCGCCGGCCAGCTCCGTGGCGGCCACGGCATCCGGCGACAGCATGCCCAGCGCGGCCTTCTGCGCGGGCGTCGCCGGCGCGTCGACCCGCTGATACGCCGACGATCCGTACTCCGCTTCGAGCTCGGCGTACCGCTGGGACGGCGTCCTGCCGGTCACGGCGAGGATCTCGGATGCCAGCAGGCACAGCAGGATGCCGTCCTTGTCGGTGGTCCACACCGAGCCGTCGCGGCGGAGGAACGACGCTCCGGCGGACTCCTCGCCGCCGAAGGCGACGGACCCGTCGAGCAGCCCCGGCACGAACCACTTGAACCCGACAGGCACTTCGAGGAGGCGCCGACCGAGCGCGGCGACGACCTTGTCGATGATCATCGAGGACACGAGCGTCTTGCCGACGGCCGCATCGGCGCGCCATCCGGGACGGTGCGCATACAGGTAGTCGATCGCGACGGCGAGGTAGTGGTTCGGGTTCATGAGCCCGGCGTCGGGCGTGACGATGCCGTGCCGGTCGGCGTCGGCGTCGTTGCCCGTGAGGATGTCGTACTCGTCTCGGCGAGCGACGAGCGCCGCCATGGCCGACGGCGACGACGGGTCCATGCGGATCTTCTCGTCCCAGTCGAGCGTCATGAACCGCCACGTCGGATCGACTTCGGGGTTCACGACCGTGAGGTCGATGCCGTAGCGCTCGGCGATGAGGGCCCAGTAGTCGACCGAGGCGCCCCCGAGCGGGTCGGCGCCGATGCGGATGCCGGAGCGCTGGATGGCCTCCATGTCGATGACGCTGCCGAGGTCGCCGACGTATGCCTCGCGGAAGTCGTAGGTGCCGATCGTCTCGGTGGGGATGTCGGCGTACCGCGTGCGGCGCACGCCGTCGAGTCCCGAGGCGATGAGCTCGTTGGCGCGGTCGGCGATCCAGCCGGTGGCGTCTGTGTCGGCGGGGCCGCCGTGCGGCGGGTTGTACTTGAAGCCGCCGTCGCGGGGCGGGTTGTGCGAGGGCGTCACGACGATGCCGTCGGCGCGGCCGGGGTCGGCGGCGTCGAGTCCGCGGTTGCGGGTGAGGATCGCGTGGCTGAGGGCGGGCGTCGGCACCCACGAGTCGCGGGAGTCGACGCGCACGTCCACGCCGTTCGCGACGAGCACCTCGATGGCGGTGCGCTCGGCGGGGCGGGAGAGCCCGTGGGTGTCGCGGCCGAGGAAGAGGGGGCCGGAGATGCCCTGCGACGCGCGGTAGTCGACGATCGCCTGGGTCGTCGCGAGGATGTGGTCTTCGTTGAAGCTCGTCGACAGCGACGACCCGCGGTGGCCGCTGGTGCCGAACGCGACGCGCTGGTCGGCGATCGAGGCGTCGGGCTTCCTGTCGTAGTACGCGGCGATGAGTTCGTCGATGTCGATGAGGTCGGATGCTTCGGCGGGCTGTCCTGCGCGGCTCATCCCCCCAGTCTGCCGCGCGAACGGCGTCGGCGCACCGTGAGGGGGTGGGGTTGACAGGCAAGGCTCAGCGGCGGAGCCGGTGGAGCTCCCGCCGAGTGGGGCACAACTCCGGAGGATTCCACCGCCGGTGGGCCGATCGTCGCGTGTCGCGGTGTGAGCGCACCGGATCTCCGGAGTTGTGAACGCGGCGGCCGGCACATCCACTCGGGCGTTCGCGACCCCGGCGCGGCTAGGCTTGTGCTCCGTGAGCCCCGACCAGTCGCCGCAGACCCGACGCACGTACAGCTACCTGGGTCCGGCGGGAACCTTCACCGAGGCGGCGCTCAGCCAGGTGCCCGAGGCGCGCGACCAGATCTGGCGCCCTGTGCGCAACGTCGGCGAGGCGCTCACGGACGTCGCCGAGGGGCGCTCGGATGCCGCGATGATCGCGATCGAGAACTCGGTCGACGGCGGCGTGTCGACCGCGCAGGACGCCCTCGCGACGATCCCGGGACTCCGTATCGTCGGCGAGTACCTCGTGCCGGTGAACTTCGTGCTCGTCGGACGTCCCGGCACGAGCCTCGAGGACGTGAAGCTCGTCGCGGCGCACCCCGTCGCGTACGCGCAGTGCCTTCAGTGGCTCACGGAGAGGCTCCCCGAGCACGCGCACCTGCCCGCCTCGAGCAACGTCGCCTCGGCGGTGGGCATCGTCGACGGCGTGAGCGACGCCCAGGCGGCGATCGCCCCTCCCGGCATCCTGGAGCACTACGACCTCGAGCTGCTGGCATCCGACATCGGCGACAACCCGAACGCCGTCACGCGCTTCGTGCTCGTGAGCCGGACGGTGCCGCCGCCGCCGCCGACGGGAGCCGACAAGACGTCGCTCATCGCCGAGCTGCCCGACGACCACCCGGGCGCCCTGCTCGAGCTGCTCGAGCAGTTCTCGACGCGCGGCATCAACCTGTCGCTCATCGCCTCGCGCCCGATCGGCGACGCGCTCGGCCGGTATCGCTTCATCATCGACGCCGACGGCCACATCGCCGACGAGCGCATGGCCGACGCCCTCATGGGTCTTCGCCGCTTCAGCCCGAAGGTGATCTTCCTCGGGTCGTATCCGCGCGCCGACCGCGCGATCGTCCGCTACCCGGAGCGATACTCCGACGACGTGTTCGTCGAGGCTCGCGACTGGCTGCGCGGACTTCTCTCGGGCGAGCCTGAGAGCTGACCGGGCCGTCCCGCGCGGTCAGCCCGCGATGAGCTCGAGCGTCTGCCGGCGGCCGGGTGCCGTCTCGAACGGCTCGGCCTCGTAAGAGCCCGCGACCGGCGAGACCATCACCTCGTCGACGCCGTGACGGGCGGCGAACTCCGTGAGGCGGCTGCGCACGTCGTCTCCCGTGCCGACGAACCACCGGCGGCGCAGCCCGTCGAGGACCGGGGCGGCGAGCCCGTCGGCGGCCTCGGCTTCCGCGGCCTGCTCGACCGTCTCGAGCGCGACGAGCGGGCGGCCCCCGCGGAGGCGGGCCATCATGCGCGCCTGCGGCAGCATCCTCTCCTCCGCCTCCTGCGCGGTGGGGGAGGCGATCACATTGGCGGTGAGGAAGGTGCGCGGCGCGTCGAGGTGCTCGCTCTCGCGGAACTGCGAGCGGTAGAGGTCGAGGGCCCGCTCGAGTCCGTCGCCGGAGAAGTGGTTCGCGAAGACGTACGGCAGTCCGAACGCGGCGGCGAGCGTCGCGGAGTAGTCGCTCGAACCGAGCAGCCACACGTCGGGGGATCCGGTGGCGGCGGGCGTGGCGTGCACGGCGTACGGCTCGCCGGAGGCGGCGCCGGGCCGGCTGACGAGACGGACGCTGGCCCCTTCGCGGGAGACGAGGCCGAGGATGTCGCGGATGTTCTCGGGGAAGCGGTCGACGTCGCTCGTGGTGCCCGACATGCGCAGCAGCTGCGTGATGACGGGGTCGCTGCCGGGGGCGCGCCCGATGCCGAGGTCGATGCGGCCGGGTGCGATCGCCTCGAGCGCGGCGAACTGCTCGGCGACGATCAGCGGCGAGTGGTTCGGAAGCATGACGCCGCCGCTGCCGAGGCGGATGCGCTCGGTCTGCGCCGCGGCGGCCGCCGCGAGCACGGGCGGCGAGGTCGACGCGACGGCCGGCATGTTGTGGTGCTCGGCGAACCAGTAGCGACGGAAGCCGAGGGCGTCGGCGCGCCGTGCGAGGTCGAGTGAGGCGGCGACGGCCTGGGTGCTCGTCTGTCCGGTGCGGACGGGCACGAGGTCGAGCACGGACAGGGCGAGAGCGTCGGAGGAGGTCATCGTCAGGCGCAACGCGCGGCCCGCGGCGCGCATTCCGCAGGGTGCGGGGCCGGTGCCAGCATGAGGGCCGGGGACGCATGCGCCCCCGGCCCTCATTCTCGCCGGGTCAGTCGATCGAGACGAAGACCTTGTCGGTGAGCATGCCCGGACGTACGGCAAGCACGCCGTCGACCGGCGTGGGAACCTGGAACGCCACGTTGCCTGTGACGGTCGCGCCCTCGTAGAGGGCGGACATGGTGTCGATCGCGTCGGGAGCACTGATGAACTTGTCGAACGAGTTCACAGTGACGCCGTCGGCTGTCACGAACGCGACGTCGACGAACGCGGCCATCGCGCCGTCCTCGTCATCACCCGTGTACGTGGCCGAGTAGTTGACGAGGACGTACTGCGTGCCCTTGTCAGCAGGCTCGTTGATCACGCTCTCCTTGAGGATCGCCTTCTCAGCGTCAAGGTCGACCGAGTTGATCACGACGGTCCACTCGTCGCTCGAGATCTCCGTGCCGAGCGCAGCCGGGTTGGCGCGCGTGCCGACCGTGTCCTCCGCGTCCGCGTCCGCGTCGACGTCGGCGTCCGCGTCGCTGTCATCGGCCGCCGGCTGTCCGATCGAGACGTCGGAGCCGTCGAAGGCATCCTGGACAGCGCTGGCCATGAGCGAGAAGAACACGACGACGCCGACGATGGTTCCGACCACCGACAGGATGATCGCGACGAGACCCTGCCACTTGGCCTTGTCGCGAAGGCAGACGGCCACGATGCCGAGGATGAACGCGATTGGCAGCAGGATCCAGCCGACGATGAGGGCGCCGGGGACGCAGGCGAAGATGAAGCCGACGATCGCCGCGGCGAGCGCGATGATGCCGACCACGTTCTTGGCGCGCTTCTCCTTCGCGGGCGGGGCCGCGTGCGGGCTCGCCGGGGGCTGAGCCGGGGCGCCGCCCTGCGGGGCATACGGCTGGTAGGTCGGAGCAGCGGTCTGCGGCTGCTGCGGTTCAGGTGCGCCGGGGGCCGGCGTCTGCATATCCGTCATCGGGTCTCCCAGAAGGTGAGCGATTGCACGCGGCAATCAGGGTTCGGGCAATCGCCAGTACCGTGCGCGATAGCGCAGTGCTCGACTTTCCGCCGTCACGTCGCCCCAGTGTCGCCGATGCTGGACAACCCAAAAATAGGGGGCGAGTGGCATCCGGGGCATGCGTGTGAATGGAGTAGTTATGGAAAGGAGATCAACTGCTGCGCTTTCGGCGCAGTCGTCGCGCTGCAAGCCCTTGCATGGCCATGCAAGTCCTTGCGTAGGATGACGGCCATGTCGAAGCGTCTAGCGGAGGTCGCCCGCAAGGTCGGTGTGAGCGAGGCGACGGTGAGCCGCGTGCTCAACGACAAGCCCGGTGTCTCGGATGCGACGCGCCAGGCGGTGCTCACGGCGCTCGATGTGCTCGGCTACGAGCGGCCGAGCAAGCTGCGGGGCGAACGAGCCCGGCTGGTGGGGCTCGTGCTGCCTGAGCTGTCGAACCCGATCTTCCCCGCGCTCGCCGAGATCGTCGGCGGCGGTCTCACCCAGAACGGCTACACGCCCCTGCTGTGCACGCAGAACGCGGGCGGCATCTCGGAGTCGGACTATGTCGACCTCCTCCTGCAGCAGCAGGTGTCGGGCGTCATCTTCCTCGGCGGCAACTACAGCCAGGTCGACGCTGCGCACGAGCACTACGAGCGGCTTCGCCGCGTGAACCTGCCGACGGTGTTCGTGAACGCCCGCATCGACGAGCTCGCCTTCGCGACCGTGTCGACCGATGACCGGGCCGCCGCCGAACAGGCCATCGTACATCTGCGTCAGCTCGGGCACCGCCGCATCGGCCTGCTGCTGGGGCCGGCCGACCACGTTCCCTCGCAGCGCAAGCTCGCCGGGGCCCGCCGGCTGCTGGAGGATCTGGGCGAGCCGCTCGCCGATGAGCTCATCGTGCGCGGCCTGTACTCGCTGGAGTCGGGGCAGGCCGGAGCCCGCCGCCTCATGGCCGCCGGCGCCACGGCGATCGTGTGCGCGAGCGACCTGCTCGCCCTCGGCGCGATCCGTGCCGCGCGCCGCGAGGGACTGTCGGTTCCCGGCGACTTGAGCGTCGTCGGCTACGACGACTCGGCGCTCATGAGCTGCACAGAGCCGCCCCTCACGACCGTGCGCCAGCCGATCGAGTCGATGGGCCGCACCGTCATCGATCTGCTGCTCGCGCAGATCCAGGCAGGGGCCGGTGCGGGCGACGAGCTGCTCTTCGAGCCCGAGCTCGTGCTCCGCGCCTCCACCGCACCCCTCACCGCCTGACGCCGCAGCGCGCTCGGCCGGGGCGGGAGCTCCCGCCCGCAGCTGTGCGCCTTTCCGCGACACCCGGGAGCCCGCGCGCTTGCGTGATCTTGCGTGCGCTTGCATCATCAGCAAATTGCAATGCGCAATCAAGTTCTTGCGTCAAACGGTTTGCGAGGCTACATTCATCGTCACGCCGGCACTGCGCCGGAGCCGTTCGATGAGGAGCACCGTGGGAACCGAGGTTCAGACCCGCAGCGAGGCCGCTGTGATCGCACCCGAGACCGATCCGACGTGGTGGCGGCACGCCGTCATCTACCAGGTCTACGTGCGGAGCTTCGCCGACGGGAACGGCGACGGCACGGGCGACCTCGCGGGGGTGCGTCAGCGGCTCCCGTACCTGAAGGCGCTCGGCGTCGACGCGATCTGGTTCAACCCGTGGTACCCGAGCCCGCTCGCCGACGGCGGCTACGACGTCGCCGACTACCGCGAGATCCATCCGCAGTTCGGCACGCTCGACGAGGCCGAGGCGCTCATCCGCGACGCGCTCGCACTCGGCATCCGCACGATCATCGACATCGTCCCCAACCACGTCAGCGACCGGCATCCGTGGTTCCAACAGGCCCTGGCCGCCGGCCCGGGAAGCCCCGAGCGGGAGCGGTTCTGGTTCCACCCGGGCAAGGGACCGGGCGGCGACGAGATGCCGACCAACTGGGTGTCGAGCTTCCAGGGCTCGACCTGGACGCGCACGACCGACCCCGACGGCACTCCCGGCGAGTGGTACCTGCACCTGTTCACGCCCGAGCAGCCCGACCTCAACTGGAACCACCCCGACGTGCGCCGTGAGCACGAGGACATCCTGCGGTTCTGGTTCGACCGGGGCGTCGCCGGGGTGCGCATCGACTCGGCGGCGCTGCCCGTGAAGGATGCCGCGCTGCCCGAGCTCGCCGACACGCACGAGCCCGGCCGGCATCCGCACCTCGACCGCGACGAGCTGCACGACATCTACCGGTCGTGGCGTGCGGTCGCCGACGAATACGACGGCACGCGCATCCTCGTGGGGGAGGTGTGGCTCGACGACGCTGAGCGGTTCGCCCGCTACCTGAGGCCCGACGAGATGCACACGGCGTTCAACTTCGACTTCATGACGCAGCCGTGGAGCGCCGCTCCCTTGCGCGCGTCGATCCAGCGCACGCTCGCCGAGCACGCGCCGGTCGGCGCCCCGGCGACCTGGGTGCTGTCGAACCACGACGTGACGCGGCCGGTGACGCGGTACGGCCGCGCCGACTCCAGCTTCGCCTTCGAGCGCAAGCGGTTCGGCATCCCGACCGACCTCGCACGCGGCACGCGGCGGGCCAGGGCCGCGGCGCTCCTGGTCGCGGCGCTCCCGGGCGCGATGTACGTGTACCAGGGCGATGAGCTCGGCCTTCCCGAAGTGGAGCTGCCGCGCGAAGTCATCGAAGACCCGATGCACTTCCGCTCGGGCGGCACCGACCCGGGCCGCGACGGATGCCGTGTGCCGCTCCCGTGGACGGGCGACCGGCCGCCGTACGGGTTCGGCACGGGCGGCGCGTGGCTGCCGCAGCCGGACGACTGGGAGCGTCTGACCGTGGAAGCCGAGGAGGCCGACCCCGACTCGATGCTCCACCTCTACCGGGCCGCGCTCGCCGCCCGCCGCGCCTCCGACGACCTCCGCACGGAGCTGCTCGCGTGGCTCGAGCTCGGCGCCGACGTACTCGCGTTCCGCCGTGGCGAGCGCACGGCATCCGTCACCAACTTCGGCCCCGTGCCGATCTCGCTCCCCGCCCACCGGGGAGTGCTTCTCAGCAGCGCGCCGCTCGAGGCGGGCGCGCTGCCACCCGACACCACCGCCTGGCTGGAGCTCTGAGCCGGCGCCTCGAGAAGACACCCGCAGCACCCAGTGCCTGCATCACGTCACAGCACGAAAGGAAAAGACAATGACGTCGACCACCACCCGCCGGGCCGTCACGGGCGTCGCCTTCGTCGGCGCCGCGGCGCTGTTCGCCGGCTGCGCCGCCACGGCGTCGCCCCAGCCGACCGAGGCCGAAGCCGGACCCGTCACGATCCAGGTCGCGATCGACGCGGGGCTCGCGCCTGAGGCGCGCGAGGCCTTCGACAAGCGCGCCGAGCAGTTCACCGACAAGTACCCCGACATCACGATCGAGGCGCAGGAGTACACGTGGACGGGCACGACCTTCGCGGCCGAGCTCGCCGGCGGCACGATCCCGGACGTGTTCCCGATCCCGTTCACCGACGGGCGCGGACTCATCGCCAACGGCCAGATCGCCGACATCAGCGACCTCGTCGCGGAGCTGCCGTACGCCGACGCGTTCAACCCGAACATCGCGCAGGCCGGTCAGGCCGACGACGGCGGCATGTGGGCGGTGCCGATCGCCGCGTACGGCCAGGGCCTGCACTACAACCGCTCGCTGTTCGAAGCCGCCGGACTCGACCCCGACGCACCGCCGACCACATGGGACGAGGTGCGCGAGGCCGCCAAGAAGATCGCGGATGCCACGGGCGAGGCCGGCTACGCGCAGATGACGCAGTCGAACACCGGCGGATGGATCCTCACGACCCTCGCCAACGCGTTCGGCGGGCGCACGGAGAACGGCGACGCGACGGCGCCGACGATCGACTCCGACCCGGCGGTCAAGAAGGTGCTGCAGTACCTGCACGACCTGCGCTGGGAGGACGACTCGATGGGCGCGAACTTCCTGTACGACTGGGGCACCATCAACCAGGACTTCGCAGCCGGCCACATCGGCATGTACGTGTCGGGCGGCGGCAACTACGGCAACCTCATCACGCAGAACGCGCTGAACCCCGACGACTACGGCGTCACGGTCCTGCCGCTGGAGGGCTCCGACCCCGGCGTCCTCGGCGGCGGAACCCTCGTCGCGGTCAACCCGAAGGCGAGCGAGGCCGAGCAGGCCGCGGCAGTGAAGTGGATCGACTTCTACTACATGGCCAAGCTCGCCGACGAGACCGAGGCGCGCGCGACGGCGGAGCTGTCGGCATCCCTCGACCAGCCGGTCGGCGCGCCCGAGCTGCCCGTGTTCGACAAGGCGCTCTACGACCAGCGCAACGAATGGATCGCCGAGTACGTGAACGTGCCGATCGAGCAGTTCGCGCCCTACATGGACAACATCTTCTCGCAGCCGCTCATCGCCGAGCCGCGCGTGGCGACGCAGGAGGTGTACGCGCTGCTCGACACGGTGGTGCAGTCGGTGCTCACGGATGAGAACGCCGACATCGACGCGCTGCTCGCCGACGCGCAGACCCAGGCCGCCGCGATCTACCAGAAGGCCCAGGGATAACAGCCCGAGAACAGGGATAACCCGAGAACAGCGACAGCCTGCTTCCCCGGGTCGCAGCCCGAGCGACCCGGGGATGCACCCCGAGGAGAGACCCATGACACAGCTGTCACCGTCGGTGAGCGCGCCGCCCGCGCCCGACCTGCCCGAGATCGCCGTGGCCCCGCCGCGCCGTCGCCGTCGAGGACTGCGGGGGTGGGTGCGCGGGGGAGGGCTGACGACGCTGCTGTTCCTGACTCCGCTGCTGTTCAGCTTCATCCTGTTCTCGTGGCGCCCGATCGTCGACGCCGCCATCATGGCGTTCCAGCACACGAACCTGGTCTCGGCGCCCGAATGGGTGGGGCTCGACAACTTCGTGAACGTGCTGAACGATCCGCTCCTGGGCAAGGCGATCGTCAACACGCTGTGGTTCGCGCTGCTGGCGCTGATCTTCGGCTACCCCCTGCCGCTGCTGGCGGCGGTGCTGATGAGCGAGGTGCGTCGGGCGCGCGGGCTCTACAGTGCGCTCGCGTACCTGCCGGTGGTGGTGCCGCCGGTGGTCGGGGCGCTGCTCTGGAAGTTCTTCTACGACGCCTCCGAGACCGGCGTGTTCAACACGATCATCGGCTGGTTCGGCGCCGGCCCCCTCCCGTGGCTGCAAGACCAGGCGAGCGCGATGCCGTCGCTCGTGCTGTTCGCCACGTGGTCGGCCGCCGGCGGCACGATCATCATCTACCTGGCCGCCCTCGTCGGCGTCGCGCCGGAGCTCTACGATGCCGCCGAGGTCGACGGCGCAGGTGTGTGGCGCAAAGTGTGGCACGTGACGCTCCCGCAGCTGCGCGGCGTCCTCCTCGTCACGTTCATCCTCCAGATCATCGGGACGGCGCAGGTGTTCCTCGAGCCGTACCTGTTCACCGGTGGCGGTCCCGCCAATTCGACCCTGACGGTGCTGCTGCTGATCTACCGCTACGCGTTCGAGAACTCCCTCGGCGGCGACTACGGCTCCGCCACGGCGCTCAGCATCATGCTCGCCCTCTTCCTCGCTGCGTTCTCCGCCGTGTACTTCCGCCTCACCCGCAGCTGGAGCCAGTCATGAGCGTCACGACCGCCGCCCGCCGAGCGCCGAGGGATGCCATGCGCCGCCGCGACGCCGAAGACCCGCGCGACCGCGGCATCCTCTCCTCGGCCGACTGGGGCCGCCGGCCGGTGCGCTGGACCACGCGCGCGGCCCACGGCATCCTGCTGCTCTCGCTGCTGATCGTGGGGCTCGGACCGATCCTGTGGCTCGCGAAGTCAGCCGTGACGCCCACGCAGGACACGCTGCGGCAGCCGATGGCGCTGTGGCCGAGCGGAATCGACTGGGAGAACCTCGCGACGGCGTGGACGCGCGTTGAGATCGACAAGTACTTCTTCAACACGGTGCTGCTCGCCCTCGGCGTGTGGGCCGTGCAGATCATCGTCGCGACGACCGCCGGGTATGCGCTCGCCGTGCTGCGGCCCCGGTATGGCAGGGTGATCGTCGGGCTCGTGCTGGCGACGCTCTTCGTGCCGTCGGTCGTGCTGCTCGTGCCGCTGTATCTGACGATCGTCGACCCGCCGCTGCTGTCGGAGTCGCTCATCAACACGTTCTGGGCGGTGTGGCTGCCGGCCGGGGCGAACGCGTTCAACGTCATGCTCGTGATGCGCTTCTTCCAGTCGCTGCCGGGCGAGATCTTCGAGGCCGCACGCGTCGACGGCGCGGGGGCGTTCCGGGTGTTCTGGTCGATCGTGCTGCCGATGTCGAAGCCGATCGTGGGCGTCGTGTCGGTGTTCGCGATCATCGGCGCGTGGAAGGACTTCCTGTGGCCGCTGCTCGTGCTCCCGAACCCCGACCTGCAGCCGCTTTCGGTGCGGCTCCCGGCCCTTCAGAAGTTCATCGAGCTCGACGTGTTCCTCGCCGCTCTCGCGATCTCGACCGTCATCCCCATCGCCCTCTTCGTCGTGTTCCAGCGGATGTTCCTGCGCTCAGCGGGCCTCGGCGGCGCCGTCAAGGGCTGACCGCCGCGCGGGCTCGCACGAGCCTCGCGGGGACGGCGGAGACCGCGTCAGCGGGCACGCCGCATCCGCTCGTACGCATCGAGGGCGGCCTGCCGCGACGCCTTCAGGTCGACGATCGGCTCGCGCTCGCCGCTGTCGGGCGCCCACTGCGCGACGTAGAGGCCCTGCGGGTCGAACTTCTTCGCCTGCAGCTCGGGATTGAACACTCGAAAGTAGGGGGCGGCATCCGCGCCCGAACCTGCGACCCACTGCCAGTTGAACGGATTGCTCGCCGCATCGGCGTCGACGAGCGTGTCCCAGAACCACTCCTCGCCGAGCCGCCAGTCGATTGCGAGGTTCTTCACGAGGAACGACGCCGTCACCATCCTCACGCGATTGTGCATGTGGCCGGTGTCCCACAGCTCCCGCATGCCCGCGTCGACGAGCGGCACTCCCGTCTCGCCGCGCTGCCACGCGACGAGGAGCTCCGGGTCGACCGGGGGCCACGGGAACGCATCGAACTCTGCGCGCCAGTTGCGGGTCGCGAGGTCGGGGAAGTCGAACAGCGTGTGCCACGAGAACTCCCGCCATCCCAGCTCCGTCAGAAAGCGGTGGGCGGATGCCGCGTGCGCGCCCGCCCCGGCCGCGTCGATCGTGTCGTGCCAGACCGCGTGCGGGCTGAGCTCGCCCCACCGCAGCCGCGGCGACAGCCGCGACGTGGCTCCCGCTGCCGGTTCATCGCGGGAGCGGTCGTAGTCGGCGAGGTCGTCGGCGAGGAACTCGCGCAGCCGCAGGCGCGCGGCCGGCTCGCCGGGCACCCACGTCGCGCGGAGTCCGCGCGCCCAGTCGGGCCGCGTCGGCAGGAGCGCCCAGTCGTCGATGTCGTCTCCGCGCACGTCAGCCCCGGCGATCGCGTCGGGCTCCGGCAGCGGCGCGCGCGGGCTGGGAAGCGCCCGGCAGGCATTCCAGAACGGCGTGAACACGGCATACGGTGTGCCCGCGCCGGTGCGGACCGTCCACGGCTCGAACAGCAGGTTCGCGCCGAACGACTGCACTTCGATTCCGTCTTCGCGCAGCCGCTGCGTGAGGGCGGTGTCGATCTCGCGCTCCGCGGCTCCGTACCGCCGATTCCAGAACACGGCATCCGCCCCTGCTTCCGCGGCGAGCGCCGGCACGACCTCGGAGGCCGCACCCCGGCGCAGCGTGAGCGACGCGCCCTTGTCCTCCAGCCGCTGCGCGAGCGACGTGAGGCTGTGGTGCAGCCACCAGCGCGACGCGCCGCCGAGCGGGCGGATGCCGGGGGAGTCCTCGTCGAGCACGAACAGCACGACCACCGGCTCGTCACGGCCGACGGCCGCTCGCAGCGCCGGGTTGTCGGCGAGGCGGAGGTCGTCGCGCAACCAGACGAGCGAGGTCACACGGTTCCTCAGATCACGTTCTCGCTCGGGTCGGAGGAGTCCAGGTGGCCGTGCGGCACGATGATCTTCAGCGCGCCGGCGTCGATGCGGACCGTGACGTGCGTCGCCTCACCGAACTCGTCGCCGTCGAGCTGCACGGGCTGCGGCGCCTGCGCCGCCAGGTCGATGCCGATGCCGCGCGTGAAGCGCACGGAGTTGTCTCGGGTGCTCAGCGCGAGAATCTGACGGCCCGCACGGAACCGGCGCAGCACGCTGTTGTCCCACGCCACCCGTCGCCAGACCAGCAGCCAGCCCAGCGGGTTCTTCGGCTGGAAGATCGCGATGTCGAGCATGCCGTCGGTCACCGACGCCTCCGGGATGAGCTCGAGGCCCGCGGGCAGTGAGCCGCAGTTGGCGAAGACGACGCTCTGCACGTTGGAGCGGTGCACTTTGTGTCCCGGCACCTGGTACATGACGGGGAACGGCTTCGCGTTGACGAGCGAGCGGGCGGCCCCGTCCACATAGGCGACCCAGCCGACCTTCTTCTTGAGCTTGCCGCTCGTGTTCGCGATCATGGCGGCATCCAGGCCCATCCCGCCCATGACGACGAACGCGCGCTTCTCGCTCTTGCCGTCGGGGCGGGCGAGAGAGGCGATGCCGACGTCGATCGCGTGGACGTCGCCGTCGAAGGCCGCGCGCACCATCGCCTCGGCGTCGTCGAGCGGGAGCCGCAGGTTTCGGGCGAGGAGGTTGCCGGTGCCGCTGGGGACGATCGCGAGCGGCACATCGGACCCCGCCATCGCCTCGCTCACGGCGCGCACCGTGCCGTCGCCGCCGGCCACGAGGACCACGTCGACGCCCTCCTCCAGAGCCTGCCGCGTCACATCGTCGCCGAGGTCGTCCACGGTCGTCTCGTAGAAGAGGGGCTCCGACCAGCCCGCTTCCGCCGCAGCCGCCGACACCTGCTCGCGGAGGTCGTCGCCGTCGACCTTGATCGGGTTGTACACGAGCGCTGCCTTCGGGCTCGGGCGTCCTTCTTCGTCCGCGAGCGGCTCGGTGCGGCCCTCCTCGTCGACGCGGCGGGCCTCACCGGTCTCGCCGTCGGTCGTGTCGGGCGGGACGTCTTCGGGCTCGCGGATGACCTCGTCGGGCGCGGCCGCCTCATTCGGGTCAGGAGTGTCGGACGCGACGGGCGTCTGAGACGCCTGCGGCGCGCCGGTCGCTTCGGTCGCGTCGGGAGCGTCAGGAGTCGAGGGGCCGTTCTCAGGATCGGTCGCCATGCGTACAGAGTATTGCCCGGCCGCCGGAATGCGACCGGTCGCCGTCGAGGGGTTGACACGGGCGCTCCGCGACCCGCTGGAGAACTCCTCCGATCCCCGTGCACCGCGGGCCTCACAGGCCGTTTCGTTTCGTTCGGCAGGCGAATCGAGAGAGATCTGCGGGCGGCGACGTTCACAACTCCGGAGTTTCGAGCCCGCACAGGCCGTAACCGTGCCGAATGGGGCCGCCGCGCGCCGGATGTCCGGAGTTGTGAACGCGCATGCCGACCGCCCGCGAGCCCGTCGGCCGACGCGCGCGCCGCAGCCGCGGGGAGGCCGGCTCTCGCCCTGACCGGCCGCATCGTCTCGCCGCGCGCTGTCAGGCGCGCTCAGTAGGATTGACGGATGATCGATCTCGCTCTGCTCCGCGACAGCCCGGACCTCGTCAAGCGCTCGCAGGAGGCTCGCGGGGAGTCGCCGGACACGGTGGATGCCGCGATCGAGGCCGACCGCGCCCGCCGTGCCGCGATCGCCGCCTTCGAGGAGCTCCGTGCCGCGCAGAACGCGCACGGCAAGAAGGTCGCGCGGGCCCCCAAGGAGGAGAAGCCCGCGCTGGTCGCCGAGGCCAAGGAGCTCAGCGACCGCGTCAAGGAGGCGCAGCAGGCGGTGACGGCGGCGGAGGCCGCCGCGGCCGAGGCGCTGGCGAAGATCGAGAACATCGTCATCGAGGGCGTGCCCGCCGGCGGGGAAGACGACTTCGTCACGCTGCGCACGCACGGCGAGCCTCCCGTGTTCGACTTCACGCCGCGCGATCACCTCGCGATCGGCGAGCTGCTCGGAGCGATCGACATGGAGCGGGGCGCGAAGGTCTCGGGCGCGCGCTTCACGTTCCTCACCGGCATCGGCGCCCGCCTTGAGCTGGCCCTCATGAACCTCGGGCTGGAACGTGCGCTCGCCGCCGGCTTCGTCCCGGTCATCCCGCCGACGCTCGTGCGTCCTGAGGTCATGCGCGGCACGGGGTTCCTCGGGCAGCACGCCGATGAGGTCTACCACCTCGACGATGACGACCTCTATCTGGTGGGCACGAGCGAGGTGCCGCTGGCGGGCTTCCACATGGACGAGATCCTGGACTTCTCGACCGGACCCAAGCGGTACGCGGGCTGGTCGACCTGCTACCGGCGTGAGGCCGGCTCGCACGGCAAGGACACGCGCGGCATCATCCGCATGCACCAGTTCAACAAGCTGGAGATGTTCGTCTACACGACTCCCGAGGAGGCCGAGGCCGAGCACCTGCGTCTTGTCGAGATGCAGGAGCGGATGCTGCAGGACCTCGGGCTGAGCTACCGCGTCATCGACGTCGCCGCGGGCGACCTCGGCTCGTCGGCCGCGCGCAAGTACGACGTCGAGGCGTGGGTTCCCACGCAGGGCGCGTACCGCGAGCTCACGTCGACGTCGAACTGCACCACCTACCAGGCCCGCCGCCTCGACATCCGCTACCGGTCCGATGGCGGCGCCGGCAAGACGACGCCGGTCGCGACGCTCAACGGCACCCTCGCGACCACCCGCTGGATCGTCGCGCTGCTCGAGACGCATCAGCGCGCCGACGGCTCTGTCGTGATTCCGGAGGTCCTTCGCCCGTACCTCGGCGGACTCGAGGTCGCGGAGCCGATCGCGTGACGGCCGCAGGGGAAGCGCCCCACTCCCGCCTCCCGCCGACCGGCTCGGTCGAGGTCGTCAAGCCGAAGAAGGCGGCGAGGCTCGTCGAGGAGATCGCCGAGGATGCCGAGAACCCGGCTGTCGCGATCGCCCGCCTCCTCATCGCGCTCGACGTCGACGGCACGGTTCTGCTGGAGGACGAGAGCCTCAGCCCGGGGGTCGTCGACGCGATCGCGCACGCGCACCGCGCGGGCCACGAGGTGATGCTCGCGACCGGTCGTTCGTGGGAGGGGACCCGCGGCATCCTGCGCGTGCTGGGCCTCAGCCCGGAGTATGTCGTGTGCTCCAACGGAGCGGTCATCATGCGACGGAGGGGCGGCGACCTCGCCGAGGAGCACCAGTACGAGCGGTTCCATGTCGAGACGTTCGACGCGACCGAGGTGCTGCGCCTGCTCCGTGAGCACCTTCCCGACGCGAAGTACATGGTCGAGCTCGCCGACGGGCGGCGCCTCTACACCGACTACATGGAGGACTGGAACCTCCTCGGCGCGCAGCGGGTGGAGTTCGAAGCCCTCGCGGCGCAGCCCGTGTGTCGTGTCGTGGTGGTCTCGCCCGAAGACTCCGACGAGGACTTCGTCGACCTCGTCGCGCGCATCGGCCTCAACAAGGTGTCGTATGCCGTGGGCTGGTCGGCGTGGCTCGACATCGCTCCGCAGGGCGTCGACAAGTCCACTGCGCTGGAGCGCGTCCGGCTGCTGCTGGATGTCGCGCCGGAGAACGTGCTGGTCATGGGTGACGGCCGCAACGATGTGGGCATGTTCCGCTGGGCGCGCGAGCACGGCGGGCGGGCGATCGCGATGGCGCAGGGTCCCGATGAGGTCCGGCGCGAGGCGTCGGAGACGACGGCATCGGTCCACGCGGGCGGCGTCGCCGAGATCCTGCGCAGGCTCTGAGGGTTCGCTGACCCTGGGAGTCACCGCCGAGACTCCGCAGAGACACCCGCGCAACGCCTCGGCACGGACTCCGATATGCGGGTCTGACCTGGGTTTACAGCCGGTCCACAGCCGCATTCCGCCAAAATGGGAGGAGCCCGGCCACTAGACTCGACGCTCGTCAGACGTTTGCCTCATGCGAACGGCTGGGGAGGGTTGTCCGAGCGGCCGAAGGATCCGGTCTTGAAAACCGGTGGGCAGCAATGTCCCGTGGGTTCGAATCCCACACCCTCCGCACTCAGAAAGGGATGCCCGTGAGCGAGACGCCACCCGACGGCGCTGCCCGTGCGCGCAGCCGTCAGCCGGTCGCGCGACACGGCATCCTGTCGTCGCCGTCGCCTCTTCGGCAGGTGATGGCGATCCTGGGCGCGATGGTCGCGGTCGTCGCGATCAGCGTCGGCGCGGTCGGCGCGTTCTATGTGTGGGATGCCGCGCGCGCCCTGCGGGACAACAGCGTCTCGATCGGCGACGAGACGCTCCCGCCGGAGCTCGGCGAGATCGAGGGCGGCGTCAACATGCTCGTCGTCGGCACCGACTCGTGCGAGGGTCAGGACGTCAAGCTGTTCCCTCGCTGCAAGCACGACGCCGGTGGCGAGCGCAACGACGTCACGATGCTCGTGCACATCAGCGACAGTCCGCGCCGCGTGACCGTCGTGTCGTTCCCGCGCGACATGATCGTGCCCATCCCTTCGTGCCCCGCTGAGGGCGGCGGCTCGTATTCGGCGATGAGCGCGCAGATGATCAACTCGTCGTACATGTACGGCGGCCTGCCGTGCACCGTGCTGACGGTCGAGGCGCTCACCGGCATCGACATCCAGTACGCGGCGGCGATCCGATGGACCGGCGTCATCAATATGTCGGATGCCATCGGCGGCGTCGATGTCTGTGTCGCGGCGGACATCAAGGACAAGCACACGGGCCTCGACCTGAAGGCTGGCAACCACACGCTCGTGGGCGCGCAGGCGCTGCAGTTCCTCCGCATCCGTCACGGGATCGGCGACGGCTCCGACCTCGGTCGCATCTCGAACCAGCAGCAGTTCATGAGCTCCCTCGTGCGCAAGCTGCAGTCCGACGGTGTGCTCGCCAACCCGAGCGTGCTGTTCAACATCGCCACGACCGCCGTCAGCCAGGTGCAGAACGGGCAGCTCGTGCTGAGCGACTCGCTCACGAACCCGCAGCGCATGGTGCAGATCGCGATGGCGGTCAAGAGCGTGCCCTACAAGGACATCGTCTTCGTGCAGTACCCCACCAAGTACGCGCCGGGCGGTGGGCGTGTGCTCCCCGTGACGGATGCCGCGTCGGTGCTGTTCGAGGCGCTCGCTGAGAACAGGCCGGTGAAGCTCACCGGCAGTGCGAGCCAGGGGTATGGCGTGGAGGTCATCGGCGAAGCCGAGCAGCCCACGCCCACCCCGACGGCGACGGCATCGGAGTCGGGTTCTCCGAAGCCCACCAAGACGCCGAAGCCGAGTAAGACGCCCAAGCCCACGGAGACCGCCGTCGAGCTTCCGAACGCGATCGCGGGGCAGACCGCCGCTGACGTCACCTGCACGCAGGCGGAGCGCTAAGGAGTCGCCGAGGGTCCTCGCCACGGCGGTTCGGCAGTCGGGTCGGGACCGGTTATGATTGCCGAGAGCGTTCGCGCCGCAGTGCGGCCGGATGCCTTGGAGACGTCGCATAGTCAGGCCTAGTGCACCACCCTGCTAAGGTGGAGTCCCCGTAAGGGGACCGAGGGTTCAAATCCCTCCGTCTCCGCCACGAAAAGCCCCGGTTCGCCGGGGCTTTCGTCGCTCATCCGGGGTCACTCGGCGTCACGGCGTCGCGCCGGCGATCAGGATGATGCCCAGGACGGCGACCACCCCGTTGCCGACGAGGCTCGTGGCCCCGCGGAGGCGCCCGCCGACACGGCCGTGCAGGAGTGAGCCGGCAAGAACGAGCAGCAGCTGCCAGCTGAGGGATGCCGCTCCGACACCGGTGGTGAACAGGGCGATGGCCGCAGGGGAGGCGGCGATCTCGCTCAGGCCGGTGATGATCGCGGCGAAGTAGACGAGGGTGGCGGGGTTGACGGCGGTGAGCGCGAAGAACAGCGCGAAGCGTCGCCACGACGAGCCGCGTTCGGCGTGGACGACCGATGCCGAGGAGGTGCGCGGCCGGCGGAGCTGCAAAAGGCCTCGGGCGGCGATCGCGAGCAGCAGCGCCCCGCCGACGATCCTCGGCCAGGCGCCCGCGCCGGCGATGGCGGGTGCGAGCGCTGAGCCGGCGACCGCGGCGAGCAGACAGTAGAGGGTGTCGACGGATGCGACCGCCACCGCCGAGGGGGCTCCCTTCGTCCAGCCTCGCGTCGCGCCTTCGTGCAGCAGCAGCACGCCGATCGCGCCGAGGGGCACCGCGACGGCGAGTCCGGCAACGAGGCCCGCGACGAGAATGGCGACGGCATCCATGACGCCATGATGCGCTCCGCAGAGAGCGACACTGCAGGAATGTCGGCAGAACTGCGAGAATCACGGTCATGGATGCCGTCGACGAGCAGATCATGGCGATACTCCGCGAGAATGGTCGCATTTCGTTCAGTGAGCTCGGGCGCCAGGTGGGGCTGAGTACGAACGCCGCGGCCGCGCGGGTGCGGCGGTTGGAGAAGGCAGGCGTGATCGTCGGCTATCAGGCGGTGCTGGGCTCCGATGCGACAGACGGAGGGGCGGGTCTCGAGGCGTTCATCGACGTGCGACTCGCGCCCGAGCGCGACTCCGACGAGTTCCTGGCGTGGACGCGTTCGGTGAGAGACGTCGTCGACGCGGTGCATCTCACCGGCCCGTACGACTACCTCCTTCATGTCCGCACGCACGACACGTCGACGCTCAACCAGCTGCTCCGCACCCTCAAGAAGGACGGCGGCGCGAGCCACACGCAGACACGACTCGCACTGCGCGACGCACCGCGAGCCTGACGGCCGCGGCGATCACACCCCGCAGCGCCACCCTGCCGTGACGAACACCCTGTCAAGCCGCTGGGCGCCGGTGCTTCGCGCGGCATAGTCTTCGGGCATGATCGCGCGACCTCGGCTGCGCGTCGCCGCCCGCACGGTGCGACGCGAGGCTTTCAACCGCCACAGGCTCATGCTCGCGGTGAAGACCGCTTTCGCCGCCACGGTGGCGTGGTACCTGGCGCCGTGGGTGCCGTTCGCGGATGCCGACTATTCGTATTACGCGCCGCTGGGTGTGCTGGTGAGCATGCACCCGACGATCATCGACTCGATGAAGACGAGCGCTCAGGCGCTGGCGGGCCTCGCTCTCGGCATCCTGTGTGGGCTGATCGGTCTGCTGCTGGAGGGCGGCGGGGTGCCGCAGCTCGTCATGCTGGCGATCGTCGTGGCGGGCGCCGTCGCGCTGGGCGGCATCCGGGTGATCGGCGCGGGTGGCAACTGGATCTCGATCGCCGCGCTGTTCGTGCTGCTGCTCGGGGCGACGGACCCCGACGGGTTCACCTCGTCATACCTGCTGACGATGGCCTTCGGCGCGCTGGTCGGCCTCGTGACGAACATCGTGGTGCCGCCGCCGCTGTATCTCGGGCACGCGTCGAAGCGGCTGACCGAGCTGCGGGATGTCACGGCCGGCGCCCTCGAGGATGTGGCGGAGCAGGTGGCGCTCGGTGACCGGGACGAGGTCGAGGCGGACCTGTCGCCGCTTCTCGCGGCGGTCACGGAAGACGTCCGGGAAGCGGAGCGGGGCCGCCGCGGCAACCCGCTCGGGTGGCGCAAGCGCGGTCAGGATGAGAACGTGCGCCGTCTCCGGGCGCTCGACGACACGGTGCGCGCCACGATCCACCTGGCCGACCGTGCCAGACTCCTCGCGCAAGGGGCCACGGGGGAGCGGGCGCTGCTGGCGGGGGCGATCAGCGCGACGGCGCGGCTGGTGGCGACACCGGTCGGCGCCGAGGACGCGCCTCACCGGCTCAGCGAAGCCGAAGCGGCCGTCACGGCGTACCTGCAGGCGCCGACGACAGCGGAGCCGGAGGACATGCTCTCGAAGGCGCACGCCGCGGCATGCCTCGGCCGGATCATCGACGCCTCCCGCCCGTTCGCGTGAGACACGCGCCCTGCCGTAGGAAAATCCCGCCTGAATCGCAAGGCCATTGCCCGGGCGCCGGCGGCGCCGCGACACTCGTGCGATGTTCATCGGATATCACGCATCCCACGAGCAGTGCCCGCCGAGCGCTCTGCTCGAGGCGGTGGCGGCCGCTGAAGCGGCGGGCTTCGACGGGGCGATGTGCTCCGACCATCTGGCTCCCTGGGGCGTCGCGCAGGGGCACTCCGGCTACGCGTGGAGCTGGCTGGGCGCGGCCCTGGCCCGCACGTCGTTCTCGCTGGGGGTCGTGACCGCGCCCGGTCAGCGCTACCACCCGGCGATCGCGGCGCAGAAGATCGCGACGCTCGAGGAGATGTTTCCCGGTCGGTTCTGGGCGGCGCTCGGCAGCGGCGAGGCCGTCAACGAGCACGTCACGGGCGACCCGTGGCCGCCGAAGATCGAGCGCAACGCGCGGCTCGCGGCATCCGTGGAGACGATCCGCGACCTGCTCGCGGGGCGCGAGGTGTCGCGCGACGACGAGGTCCGTGTGCACCGGGCCCGCGTGTGGAGCCGCCCTGCTGAGCCGCCGCCTCTGCTGGGAGCCGCCGTGACGGCGGAGACCGCCGCGTGGCTCGCGGGCTGGGCCGACGGGCTGGCCACGGTCGCCCAGCCGCCCGGGGTGCTCGCCGAGGTTGTCGCCGCCTACCGCGAGAACGCCGGTCGCGGACCCTGCGTGCTGCAGGTGCACGTCTCCCTCGAGGACACCGAAGCCGAGGCGCTCGCGGTGGCGCGGGAGCAGTGGCGGCAGGTGGGGATCCACGGCGTGTCGATGTGGGACATCGAGCAGCCCGAGGACTTCGACGCGCTCGCAGGCGAGCCGAGCGACGACGACCTGCGTCGGGGCGTGCTGGTGTCGGCTGACGCCGGCGAGCTCGCCGACCGCATCGCGGAGCTGGCGGGCCTGGGATTCGAGCGGGTGTACGTGCACGGGGTGACCGCCGACCAGGCGCGGTTCGTGGCCCGTGCACGCGATGAGCTGCTGCCGGCGCTGCGAGCGCGGCTGTGAGGAGGATGCCATGAAGATCACCGACACGAGCGATCTGTGGTGGAAGACGGCGGTCGTCTACTGCCTCGACGTGGAGACCTACCTCGACTCCGACGGCGACGGCGTCGGCGACTTCGCGGGGCTCGCCCGCCGCATCGACTATCTGGCCGACCTGGGCGTGACGTGTCTGTGGCTCATGCCGTTCTACCCGACGCCTGATCGCGACGACGGCTATGACATCAGCGACTTCTACGGCGTCGACCGGCGACTGGGGAGTCACGGCGATTTCGTCGAGGTCATGCGCACGGCGCGCGACCGGGGGATGCGGGTGATCGTCGACCTGGTCGTCAACCACACGAGCGATCGGCATCCGTGGTTCTTGTCGGCGCGGCGCAGCACGTCGTCGCCGTTCCGCGACTTCTACGTGTGGCGTGACGAGCCGCCCGCCAAGCAGCAGCCGACCGTCTTCCCCGGGGAGGAGGCGAGCGTGTGGGAGCTCGACGAGAAGTCCGGCCAGTACTTCCAGCACGTCTTCTACCGACACCAGCCTGACCTCAACATCGGGAACCCACGGGTGCGCGACGAGATCGCGAAGGTCATCGGATTCTGGCTGGCGCTGGGTGTGAACGGCTTCCGCATCGACGCCGTGCCGTTTCTCATCGAGCCGCCATCGGGCGTCGACATCGGAGACCCGCACGAGCTGCTGCGCGACCTGAAGCGGTTCCTGCAGCGGCGGTCGGGGTCGGCGGCGCTCCTGGGCGAGGTGAACCTGCCGTTCGAGGAGCAGCTGGCCTACTTCGGAGGCGAGCGCGGAGGCGAGCTCGATCTGCAGTTCGATTTCGTGTCGATGCAGGCTCTCTACCTGTCGCTCGCCCGCAACGACCCTGCCCCTCTCATCACGGCGCTCAGGTCGCGTCCTGCGATCCCGCCGGAGACGACGTGGGCGAACTTCGTGCGCAACCACGACGAGCTGACCCTCGACAAGCTGAGCGACGACGAGAAGCAGGAGGTCTTCGACGCGTTCGGTCCGAAGGAGTCGCAGCAGGTGTACGGCCGTGGCATCACCCGCCGGCTTCCGCCGATGCTCGCGGGCGACCCTCGACGTGTGCGCATGGTCTACAGCCTGATGTTCTCGCTCCCGGGAACGCCGGTGCTGTTCTACGGCGAGGAGATCGGCATGGGGGAGAACCCGGATGCCGAGGGCCGCGCCGCCGTGCGCACGCCGATGCAGTGGAGCGACGGCAAGAACGGAGGGTTCTCGACGGCGGCGCCGAGCCGGCTGGTGGCGGCGCTGCCGAGCGACGGGTATGCGCCCGCGCACGTCAACGTGCAACAGCAGCGCAGCGACGACGGCTCGCTCCTGAAGTACATCCAACGGCTCATCGGGCGCTACCGCACGGCGCCCGAGATCGGGTGGGGGAGCCTCGAGATCCTCGACAGCGATGCCGAAGGGGTGCTCGCCCATGCGGTCTCCGCCGACACGGGACGGATGCTCCTGTTCCACAACTTCACCGACGTCCCGGTGCGGGTGCGTGCCGACATCGGCGCGCAGGCAGACGGCACGCGACTGCTCGACCTCGACGAGGGCGACGTGATCGACGTCGGCGGCACGCGTCGCGTCGAACTGGAGCTCGAGGCCTACGGGCACCGCTGGCTGCGGGTCTCGCCTCCCGGGGACGACCGCCTGGCCTGACGCCGCGACTGCGGGGCGGACGCCCCGTGGTGGTCAGCGCGAGCTGGGAGGGAGCTTCGCCACTCCGTGACGGTCGGCCTTGCCGGGCTCGGCCGCCGTGTCGGGCGAGGCGTGGGTCTCGCCGTTCGCCGCTTCCGTTCCCGGGTAGTGAGGCTCCTCCACCTCTATCGCCGGATCGCGCTCCTCCTTCGGCAGCAGGTGGTCGAGGGGCTGCTTGATGTCGTCTCTATCGCTCATGCCGCCAGCCTCCGAAGGCGCGGCGACACAGCCCAGGGGGTTGCGGACCTCGCTCGGGTGTGGTTGGCCAGGGGCCCTCATCGCCGCGCGAGGCGCCGTTCCTTCCGTCAGCCCGCCCAGCCCGCGTCGACGTACTCCACCGGCACGTCGCCGAAGGGGTCGTAGCCGATGGCGGCGTCGATGCGCGCCTTGACGCTCGCGTGCACGCGGGCACCCTCGGGAACGGGACGGCGCCGACGGCCGAGGAGCGCCCACCACCCGCTGTTGCGGTGCGCGACGCCCGTCGCGAAGGTCGGGTCGACCGTGGTCTCGACGGCGTGCTTGCGTCGTCGCACCCGGAGTCCCTCGGCCACGGCCCCGTCGACGACCCATTTGAGCGCGATCGTCGAGAGCCTCGCGTCGTCGGCGAACGTCCCGCCGACGTCGGAGTGCACGCCGGCGAACCACACCTCCTCGCGCTGCCCGTCATCGGGGTCGGTGATGAGGTACTCCCGGAACGGGCGGCGCCGTTCGTCGATCGACAGGGCGTGCCGGATGCGCTGCACGTTCGGCAGCCGGTGCGTCCACGGCCACGAGATGCTCGACCGCAGGAACCCGGCCGCCTTCACGGTGTCCCACACGCCGAGGTAGCGGATCGGCATCGTCGTGTGGCCCTCGGCATCCACCTTCTGCGAGAAGACCTCCGCGATGTGGTGCATGTCGTCGAACCCGCCCGAGTAGGCCGTCACGGCGTACGGCACGAAGTTCTCCGATCCGGGTCTCAAGAGTCCGATCGCCCGTTGCATGCCGACGAGTGCCCGCGCGTTGTAGGCGCCGCGGCTGAATCCGAACACGTACACCTGGTCGCCCGGACGCCAGTGCCGCATGAGCCACGTGTATGCCTCACCGAGGTTCTCCTTGAGCCCGGTGCCGAAGGCGAGACCGCGAACGCGCGACCACCAGCGCGCCGCACGGGTCCAGGCGCCGGCCGAGGCGAAAGTGCCCACGCCGGGGTCGTAGTAGGCGATCTGCCTCTCGGGGTCGGACAGATCGAGCATCGAGTACAGCCGCACGACGTTGGTGTCTCCGGCCGCCCGGGGCTGGGCGCCGGTGCCGTCGAGGCAGATCACGAGATTCCTGGGCATGGCCGTTCCCTTCCGTATGCCGTTCAGCTCGCCGTCGCGCGCCGTTCGGCGGAGAATCGCACCTCGGTCCACAGCCCGTCGGGTCCCACCTCGACGTCGTCGCGCGCGACGGGGTGGGAGGCGTCGACGATCGTCACGCCTTCGAGTTCGAGCCGCTCGATGAGCTCGCGCTTGGGGATGTCACCCCACCGCTCGACCTCGCCGTAGGGGAGCATCGCGTAGGTGCCGGCCCGGCCGATCACCTGCTCGGCGAACTCGCGCGGCGTCGCATTGTGCGAGCCGTGGTGTCCGATCTTGTAGAACGCGGGCTCCGACACAAGCGCCCGCGCGCCGGGGTCGTGCAGCACGTGCTCCCATGCCCCCTGCTGCGAGTCGCCGACGAACACCAGCCGAGTGCCCGCGACGTCGAGCACGAAGAACAGCGACGTGTTGTTCACGGAGCGCTCGAGCACGGATGCCGCGCCCAGCACTTCGTCGACGTCGGTGATGCTCTGGTCGAGCTTGAGCGACCGCCACGCGGCGTAGAGGTCGGGGTCGATGCGTTCGGCCGCGTCATCGGGGTCGATGTCGAACTGCGCCTCGAACAGGCGCGGCGGCCGCAGCCAGTCGTCGTCATCGTCGTCGGGGTGTGCGTCGAGCGCCGCCTCTAGCGCCAGCCAGCGCGATGCCGCGGGCGGGTTCATGCGCTTGAGCAGCGCGGGGTCGCGGGACGGACCCAGCACGTGCACGCGCACGTCGGGGATGCCGGTGTCGATCGTGTTCTTCGGGCGCTTCGTGTACGGCAGGAACCGCACCTTCGGCTCGTTGAGGAACCTCTTGCCCCGGCACAGGAGCCGGGCTGCGGCATCCCGGTTGGTGAACGAGTTCATGGCGAGCACGCGCGCGAGCTCCAGCTGGACGCCCTGCCGTGACGTGCCGCCGCTGCGCGCGAGCCGCTCAGACGCGCGTGCGACGTGCTCGGCGGCGAGGGTGAGACGCTGCCGCAGCGCCGCGGCATCCGGGTCGTCGGGGTTCTCGACGTAGGGCACCCACACTTCGCCGACCTCCACTCGCTCCCAGCTGGGCGAGGCGAAGCCGCTGATGTGGTCGGCGTGGTGATGCGTCGCGACGATCACGTCGAGGGCCGGCGGCGTGCCCGGCGCCGTGGCCTCGTCGAGGTCGGCGATGACGGCGTCGACGACGTCCTTCAGCGGCCGCGCCCGGCCGTGGGGGTGCACACCGCAGTCCACGAGCATGCGCCAGGCCGCATCGTCGTCGGTGACGCTCACGAGGAAGCAGTCGCCGAACCCCACGTTGTACATGCGGACGGCGACGGTCGGAGCGCTCATGGCGGGGCCTCCCTCACTGCTCTGCCTCGGCGTGCAGACGCGCGAAGCTCAGCCGCAGCGCCGCATCGCCCTCGAGCCAGGGCGAGAGCGGATCCGCGTCTTCGACGTCGCCGAACCACTCGCGGATCGCGGCGAGTCGCGCCGAGCCCTCCCGGCTGTAGCGCTCCACCAGGTCGCGTATGTCGGCCGGCTCTTCGGCGAGCAGCTCGCTGTCGGTGATGGGGAGGGGCTTCGTGACGAGGTAGCGCACCTCCCCGTCGACGCGCGCGATGACCGTCGTGCCCGCCCGGATCGCCGCCCGGTGCTCGCGCGGGATCTGCTCGCCGCTCGCCGTGCGGCGCTGGTCTTCCAGGTCGTCGCGGCGCTGGGCGTACTGCACGACCACGATGGGGCGCGGCTGCTGGTCGGCGCCGCGCTGGTATACGACTCGCGCGTTGACGAGCTCGATCTTCATGGCCTTGTCGAGCCCCAGTTCATACGCGTGGTTCTTGCCCCACTGCTGGAACCGCGCGAGGTACGGGCGTCCGCCCGGCTGTGTCCGGCGCTTGGCGCCCGCCGTCTTGGCCGGGGGCACGTGGTCGAACGACGCGGCGCCCTTCACGTCGAGGTCCAGGGTCGCGTCGACGATGAGCGGAGCGAGGTCGACGTTCGAGGCATCCCCCGTGAGGCTCATGGGATGCGGCGGGCGGCTCCACACGAGCGCGTCGTCCGCGAGCGACGAGACGCCGGGCGGGTAGATGCCGCGTCGGCGGAAGGCTTCGACCAGGGTCGCCCGCAGGTGGAGCGCGTCGTCGGGGTAGAGGGCGCGGTCGGCGGTGACGATCGCGCGCACGACGTCGCCGAAGGTGACGTCGACGACCGGCAGGTACTGGAGCGCGCGGATCACGATGCCCAGCAGCCGGTCGGCGCGCGTGACCGCCTCGGCCGTCACCCGCTTCACCAGGTCGGGCGGCAGTGCGCCCTCGGGGAGCACGCCCGTGCCGTTGCTGGCGAGGCGGCGCAGGTCGGCGATGCGGCGCTTGTAGGTGTCGAGGTACGCGTCGAAGACGGCGGCGACGAAGCACGCGCCGCGCTCATGCGGTTCGGTCGTGCGGAGGTAGGCGTCGGGCGTGCGCGGCGAGCCGATCGCCGACCGCAGCGCCGCACCGCGCCCGGTCGACACGCCGAACTCCGTCGCAAGGTCGAGCAGGGCGGAGCCGTCTTCGAGGTCGCCGCGCGTCTTGGCGACGGCCTCGGCCACGACGTCGGGGAACGTGAAGTGGTGGAACAGGGCCACGAGGTCGGAGAACGCCTCATGGAAGGCGAGCACGTCGGGGTGCGTGGGCTCCGAGAAGTACTCTCGGATGCGCTGCACGATCGCGTGCGTCACCTCGTGCGCGACGACGTCGACCGACAGGCACGTGAACATCATCTGACCGGGGATGTTGGCGCCCGGATCCTCCTCCTCGGCCTTGTAGTAGCCGAAGAGCACGGCCTTCAGCCGCTTGTCGAAGTAGGCGTTGCGGCCGTCGAACGCGTGCGGCACGATCCGCAGCTTGTCGTCGCCGGTCCAGCGGAACCGGAATCCGCTGAACTTCTCGAACCGCTCCAGCACGCTCATCGCGACGGCGTAGACGACCTGCTGGTGCGTGCGCGGGTCGGCTTCCGACGGCTGGAGCCCGTGCTGCACGAGGATCGACGGCTCGTTGAGGTCGACGGGCGTGTACCAGACGCGCCGTGCGGCGTCGTAGTCGACGACCTGCACGAGTCGTCCCGACGGGCCGGGCTGGAGCGTCGGCTCGAGGGGCACGTCGATCGTCAGGAAGCGCCCTGACAGGCGCGTCGACATGGGGTCGAACGCGAACGACCGCAGCATCCGACGCTCGGGCCACGGCACCCGCAGCTCGTGTGTCTCCGACTCGATCACCATGCGCGGCCCCCCAGCCTCGCCCGGAGCCCGCCGCCGGCCCGTTCCGGCGGCCTGCCCGTATGGTGGACCCGCCCGTCACCGCTGTCAATGCATGTCGTGCGCGGCCGACGCCCACCCTGACAGAGATGAAGAGGCGGCGACCCGCGAGGACGATACGCTGAATCACGTGCCGTGCGTCGTCGCCTTCGACAGCTTCAAGGGATCGCTGCGCGCGGCGGCGGCATCCGAGGCCTTTGCGCGTGGCTGGCGTTCGGTGCGTCCCGGCGCCGATGTCGTGCTGCGCCCTATGGCCGACGGCGGCGAGGGGACCCTCGAGGCCTTCGCGGCCGCCACGCCCGATGCCGTGCGCATGCGTGCGACGGTGCGCGGTCCGCATGGGCGCGACGTGGCTGCCCACTGGCTGCTGCTCCCCGGTGCCGACGACGCGGGCGACACGGGAGTGGTCGAGCTGGCGTCGACGAGCGGCATCGAGCTGCTGGGCGACGATCGCCTCCCGTGGGATGCCGACACGTTCGGCTTCGGGCAGGCGATCGCGGCGGCGCTGGACCACGGCGTCGAGCGCCTGCTGCTCGGGATCGGCTCGTCTGCCGCGACCGATGCCGGCGCGGGGATGCTGGCGGCGCTCGGCGCACGCATCCTCGACGGCACGGGCGCGCCGGTGCGGCCGGGAGCGCGCGGCCTGGCGGATGCGGCATCCGTCGATCTCTCCGGGCTGCGGAGGCCGCCTGCCGGGGGCGCTGTCGTGCTGTCGGATGTCACGAGCCCCCTATTGGGCGCCGACGGCGCGGCATTCGTCTTCGGCCCGCAGAAGGGGATCTCATCGGGGGAGCTCGCCGACGTCGACGCGGCGCTCGCGCGGTTCGCCGCCCTGATCCCCGGCGACCCGTCGGCTCCCGGCGCGGGCGCGGCCGGCGGCGCGGGATTCGCGCTCGCGGCCTGGGGCGCGCAGCTGCGGCCGGGCGCGCAGGCGGTCGCGCACGCCATCGGGCTCGAGGCGGCGATCGCCCGCGCCGACCTCGTCGTGACGGGGGAGGGCGCCTACGACGGCTCGTCCGCGGCGGGAAAGGCTCCCGCGTTCGTCGGATCGCAGGCGGCGGATGCCGGAGCGCCTGTCGCGCTCGTCGCCGGCCGCATCGACCCGGGCGCCGACCTCACGGGCTTTGCCGCGGCGCTCTCGCTGACCGACCTGGCGGGCTCGGCCGCCGCCGCTCTCGCGGATCCGGAGCGATGGCTCGCGGAAGCCGGCGCTCTGCTGGCTCGCACGCTCACGGACGTGCGCTGAGCGCGTCGGCGCATGTCGGACAGACCCGCATCGGTCGACCGCCGCAGCGGCAAGAATGGACGCATGCAGGCGGACGATGCCGACGCCCCCGACCCGCTCGACGAGATCGTCGCCGAGCTGTACGCGCTGCCGCCGTCGGAATTCACGGCGGCGCGCACCGAGCGCGCACGCGGTGCGGACGGTGAGCTCGCGGCCCGCATCCGCAAGGTGCGCAAGCCGGTGGTCTCGGCGTGGGCCGTCGACCTGCTTGCCCGCGAGGGCATGCTGACGGAGGCGTTCGAGCTGGGCGCGGCGCTGCGCGAAGCGCAGGAGAGCCTGGATGCCGCCGAGCTCGCGCGACTCGGCCGCCAGCGCCGGCAGCTCGTGACGGCCCTCGCACGGCAGGCGGTCACCGAGGCCGACAAGCGCGGCGTCGCGGTGAGCGCAGCGGCGCAGGCGGATGTCGAGGAGACGCTCAACGCGGCGCTCATCGACGCGCGCGTCGCCGCTGCCGTCCTCACCGGGCGCCTGACCGCGCCGATAGACGCAGGTGAAGCCGGCGACGTCGATCTGACCGGGGTCGTCAGCGGCTCGGTGCCGTCGGCGCCGGCCGAGCCTTCGGCTCCCGCCGACGAGCTCGCGGAGCGGCGGGCGCGGCGCGCGGCGGAGCAGGAGGCTCGCGAGGCCGAGCGCATCTCCGACCGTGCCGAACGGGAGCGCGCCCAGGCGGAGGCCCGTCGCGATCGAGCGCGGGCGCGCGCTGAGCACCTGTCGGAGCGTGTCGAGGCGATGCGCGCCGAACTGGCGCGGGTCGAGGCTGAGGCTGCCGACGCTCAGGCCGACCTCGACGACGCGTCCGCCCGGTTCGCCGAGGCCGTCGAGCATGCGCGCGGCGCGGAGGCGGCGGCGAAGAAGGCCCGCGCAGCGCTCGACTGACGGGCCCGCCCCGCACAGCCGCCTCGAAGCGCCGCGCCGAGATCGCCCGGTGCTGCCGAGACCGCCGCTTGCTGCGTTGCAGCAGCCGGCGTTCTCGGCAGCGGGCGGCGTTCTCGGCGCAGAAGCCCGGGTCTACAGCTCTTCGGCGAAGGTGGCCGACAGCAGCCTCAGATCCTCGATGCGGCGCTGGCGGGCCGCTTCGCGATCGAAGCCGGGATATGCGAGCGGCGGCAGTCGGCGCACGTTGTGGGAGCACTGGAAGTCCTCGCACAGCAGCACTCCCACGGCATCGCCCTTGCGCCCGGAGGGACCGGTGCGCCGGGCGGTGTAGAGCACGACCTCGTTGGGGAGAGTGACGTCGCGGCACCAGGAGCACAGCGCTCGCGACGTGGGCGTCGTCCCGGCGCGCTGCAGCACGATGCCGACAAGCCGGCCGTCGAGGAGCGGGATGACGACGTACGCGCGCAGCGGGAGCCGAGGGTCGCGCCAGCCGAAGTAGTCCAGGCGCTCCCAGTCGACGGCGTCGAGGCCGTCGGGGAGGGTCGCGCTGGAGACCTCCTTGCGCGAGGCGTTGACGAAGGAAGATCGGATGACAGAGTCGTCCAGAGTGATCATGAGTGTGTCCTGTGATGTCTGCGGGCATGGGCGCATGCCGATGCGGCCGGTGATCTGGGTTCTCGACTGAGGTCGAGTTCGAGATGCGTATCCGGGACCAGAGCCCGGAGGCGCGGCTACCTCGTGGCGGCGTCGAAGACGCCGCCGACCTCCTTGCGGACACGGGGGACAGAAGCGATCACGGAGCGATTCTACGTGGGGCGTGCGAAGTGGGGGCCGGAACCGGCGCGAGGGCAACGTAATCTTGAACGAGTGGACCTGAACGAGAACCGCTCCTGGAACCGCTTCTACGCACCGGGCACTCCCGTCGACATCGAGCCGCCCACGGGGTCGCTCGTCGATCTGCTCGACGACCGCGTCGCCCGCTTCGGCGACCGTCCCGCCGTCTCGTTCTTCGGCGCCACCCTCACGTACCGCCAGCTGGGCGACCGCGTCTCGCGCGTCGCCGAGGGGCTGTCGGTGCTCGGCATCCGCCCCGGCGACCGCGTGGCACTCGTGCTCCCGAACGCCCCGCAGCACGTCGTCGCGTTCTACGCGGTGCTGCGCCTGGGCGCGATCGTCGTGGAGCACAACCCGCTCTACACGCGCGATGAGCTCGAGGTCCAGTTCCGCGACCACGGCGCGCAGCACGTCATCGCATGGGACAAGATCGCGCCTCTCATCGGCTCGCTGCCCGACGACCTCGGCATCCGCACGATCGTGTCGGTGGACATCACCCGAGCGATGCCGCTCGCGACGCGCCTCGCGCTGCGTCTGCCGATCGAGAAGGCCCGCCAGTCGCGCGAGAAGCTCACGGCGCCCGCACCCGGCACGGTGCCGTTCGCGCAGCTCGAGAAGTCGCGCCCGGTGGATGCCGCGACCCCGAGGCCCGCGGTGACCGACGTCGCGTGCCTGCAGTACACGTCGGGCACGACGGGCGCGCCGAAGGGTGCGATCATCACGCACGGCAACCTGCTGGCGAACGCCCGGCAGGGCGCCGCGTGGATGCCTGACTTCGTGCGCGGCGAGAGCAGCATCTACGGCCTGCTGCCCATGTTCCACTCGTTCGGGCTGCTGCTGTCGGTGATCTACTCGGTCGAGACGGCGTCGCGGGCCGTGCTGTTCCCGACGTTCGACCCCGAGCTCGTCATCGAGGCCGCCAGGAAGTTCCCGCCGTCGTTCGTGCCCGCCGTGCCGCCCATGTTCGACCGGCTGGCTCGCGTCGCGCGCGACGGCAAGCTCGACCTGAGCGGCGTCGTGTACGCCATCTCGGGCGCGATGACGCTCACTCCCGCAGTCGTCAAGCGCTGGGAGGACCTCGCCGGCAGCATGCTCAACGAGGGCTACGGGCTCACCGAGACGAGCCCCGTCGCCCTGGCGAACCCGTTCACCGACCACCGCAAGATCGGCACGATCGGCATCCCGTTCCCGTCGACCGACATCCGCGTCGTCGACCCCGACGAGCCGGAGCGCGTCGTCGCCCAGGGCGAGGTCGGCGAGCTGCAGATCAAGGGGCCGCAGGTCTTCCAGGGATATTGGAATCGCCCCGAGGAGACGGCCGCGGCGCTGCTCGAGGGCGGCTGGCTGCGCACGGGAGACCTCGTGGTGCAGGACGAGGAGGGCTTCGTCACGGTCGTCGACCGCAAGAAGGAGCTGATCATCACCGGCGGCTTCAACGTGTCGCCGAGCGAGGTCGAGCGCGTGGTCACGGCGGTCGACGGCGTCGCCCAGGCAGCGGTCGTGGGCGTTCCCCGCGGTGGCGGGGCCGAAGTCGTCACGGCTGTCGTCGTGCTCGAGCCGGGCGCCGAGTTCGACGAGGATGCCGCCCGCGCCGCCGCCCGCGAGCACCTCGCCGAGTACAAGCGCCCCACGAGCTACCTCGTGTGGGAGGAGCTTCCCACCTCGCTCATCGGCAAGGTCCTGCGGCGCCGCGTTCGCGACACGCTCATCGCCGACCGCAAGGCGGTTCGTGCGCTCCCCGAGGACGACACGGCATCCTGATCGGGTGACCCGTTCGCCCGTCCGCCCGCTGGGGCTCGCCGCGCTCGCCGCAGTCCTGGCGGCGCTCGCGGCGTGCGTCCCGTTCGAGGCGCCCGGGCGACCCGCCGCAGACCTCGCGGCCGACGCGGAGACGACGACGGTCGTGTCGGTGACCGACGGCGACACCATCCGCACGGATGCCGGCCGCGTGCGGATCGTCGGCATCGACACGCCCGAGCAGGGCGAGTGCGGGTACGACGAGGCGACGGCGGCGCTGGAGGAGCTCCTCTCGCCCGGCGATGTCGTGACGCTGACGCTCTCCGAGGGTCAGAACTCGGAGGATCGCTACGGCCGGCTGCTTCGTCACGTCACGACCGTCGACGGTGCGGACGTCGCGCTGCGGATGCTGGAGGCGGGGTTCGCGGTCGCGCGGTACGACTCGCGTGACGGGTATCCACAGCATCCGTTCGAAGACGAATACCACGCGGCGCAGGTGGCCACGACGACGGCCGACGGCTCGCCCGTGCCGGTGATGTGCCGCTGACCGCGGTGATGGCGGACTCCGGCGGGGTGAGAGGGGATGGTGCGTCAGCGCATCCGTACGGACGGCGCTGACGCCGTGGCATCCGCCGACTCGGCGAGGGCGTGGAGGAATGCGACGACGTCGCGACGCTCCTGGTCGTTCATGTCCTCGGTGAGCTGCACGATGCGGTTCTCGAACGACTCGAGCGTCTCGGCGACGAGGCCTTCGGCGTCGCGCGTCGCGGCGATGAGGATGCTCCGGCGGTCGGTGGGGTGACTGACGCGCTCGACCATGCCGCTTCTCTCGAGGCGGTCGATGAGCGCCGTCGTGGATGCCGAGCTGATGCCCAGGTGCCGGGAGATCTCGCGGGGTGTGACGTCGCGCTCGCGGTCGGCCTCCTGAACGAGGAAGCGCAGGATGCCGAGCTCGTTGTCGCTCATCCGTGTCTCGTTGCGGATGCGGGCGAGCATGGCGGTGTCTGCGGCGCGGAAGCGGCGATACGCGTCGATGACGGCGTCCGCGGACGCATCTTCAGCGCTCATTGTCACCCTCTCGTCGGCCCGCTCGCTGTGCTTCAGGATACAAGATACTCCATTGTGCAAGTATCTCGTTTGACGAACTACTTTTTTTGTGAGTAACATTCCTGGCAAGCCAGTTGGAGCGGTCTGAGGATCGCCTGAGAAGGAGTCATCATGGGTCGTCTGTACTACGGAAACAGCACCGAGTCTTTTGAGATGCCCGACCGTGTGCTGGCGCATCTGAAGATCGTCGCCTCGACGAAGCTGCGACGCTCGGAGGCCTTCACCGTCACGTTCCCCCAGCCGGGCAACCCCGACGGGCGGTCGACGCTGTGGCTGCACTGCTCGATTCCGCTGCGCTTCGAGCTCGATCGAGCCGAGAACGCGAAGATCGACCGTCGCTATCTCGAGGAGCTCGCGCAGGCGGCGGCGTCGTCTGCCGGCATCATGCTCGACTTCGTCGACGAGCTCGCGGCCGAGGTCGGCGAGCCCGCCCAGCCCGTTGCGATCGGCTCCGACCTGCGGAGGGTCGCATGAGCGCCGTGACGGGAGCACGCCACGCGCGTGCCACGTGGGCGCGCGTCGACGCCGGCTTTCACGTCGCGTCGCGGGCGGGAGAGTTCCTGGGCTACGTCGACCGCTCGGCCGACGGCAGCTATCTCGCCTTCGACGGACGCTCGACGCCGGTCGGACGGTATGACACCCTGCGCGACGCGCAGCGCGCCGTCATCACCACCGACGCCGTGACGGCGACCACCCGTCGCGAGAGCGTCCTCAGCCGGCGCTCACGGCGCGCATTCGAGCGTGCCGCGGTCGTCTCTGGCGTCGTCGCCGGTGGGCTCGCCCTCACCGCGGGCGCGGTGGCGCCCTACATGTGATCCTGCGATCTGATCCCGCTGTGCGGGATCAGCGGGGGGCGAGCACCTGGTCGGTCTTGAGCTGCAGGTAGTCGACGAGACGGGCCAGCACCGCGAGATCGTGAGCGAGGTGGGTGACACCGCGAGCGTCGAGGTCGAGCGGCTCGTCGCGCGGCTCGAAGGTGACGATCCAGTGCGGAACGCCGTCTTCGATGACGGGCTGAACGTAGGTGACCGTTGATGCGGTGCGCAGCGAGACGACGACCATGCCCGACTCCGGGCCGGCTGTGAAGTCCTTCTCGAGCACCGACACATCGGTGGTGAGCGCCTCCGTGCGGGCGAACTCGTCGACCCACGACTGCACGGTGGCCTGATCGCGGTAGGGCATGGGACCTCACTCAGTAGAGCTGCCAGATTCGGCAGTCCTCCCATTATGCCTGGTGGGAAGCGCGACAGCCGCGGCGGCGCGAGTCCCTGCTCGTGCGTCTTCGACGTCAGTCACTCTTGGGGGTAGTCGTCCGCCTCATGGCGGACGATGATGAGCGTATGCCGGAGTCTCCCGAGGTCGAGGTGCTGGCGCGCTTCCTGGCCGATCAGGCAGTGGGCCAGCGTGTCGCCTCCCTCGAGCTGGAGGAGTTCCGGGTGCTGAAGACGCGTGACCGCCGCCCCGAAGAGCTGCAGGGTCGCACCGTCGGTTCGGTCATCCGCCATGGCAAGCACGTAGAGCTCATGACCGATGGGCCGCACCTGCTGATCAGCTTCGGTCGGGCGGGCTGGCTGCGGGTCGAGCGGCCCGGCGAAGCCGTGCCGGAGACGGACGATTCGGATGCCGTTCCCGCCGCCCCGGTCGCGCGGCTCGCCTTCGACGACGGGACGACGCTCGTCTTCACGGATGCCGGCGCCTGGCTCTCCGTGGGGCTGTCGATCGTCGACGACGGCGCATCGGTCCCGGCCGTCGCGAAGCTCGGACCCGACCCCCTCGCGGGCTCCTTCACGCGCGCCGACCTCGACGGCATCGCAATCGGGCGGCGCAAGCAGATCAAGGCGCTCCTGCAGGAGCAGGAGTCGATCGCCGGCATCGGAAACGGCTATTCCGACGAGATCCTGCACGTGGCGCGCCTCTCGCCGCTGCGGCATGCCGCCGACCTCGACGACGGTGAGCGGGATCGGCTGTTCGCCGCGATCGTCGAGGTGCTCTCGGGCGCGCTCGCGCAGCGCTCGGGCGTGCCGATCGATCGCCTCAAGGCGCACAAGGCCGCGTCGATGCGGGTGCACGGTCGCACGGGCGAGGCGTGTCCCGTGTGCGGCGGCGCGGTCGCCGACATCCCTGGCTCGAAGGGCGCGGCTCAGTACTGTCCCGTGTGCCAGACCGACCCCTGACGCCCACTCGGCGCGCGGGCCGTCACTCGGCGCCGTAGGCCTGCGCGACCCAGCGCGCATAGGCGTGCCACGGCGGGATGCCGCCGGCGGTCGACGTCACGTGCGCGAGCAGGCGGGGAGCCGCCGTGAACCATTCCCCGCCCTCGCGCAGGTCGGAGAATTCGCGGTGGCGCTGCTGCTCGAGCTCACGGCCGCCGCGCTCGAACGCGAGCAGCTCCTCGTGGAGGATCGCCCTCAGCCGCTGCTTCGGCCGGTGCGTCGTGCCGATCTTGATGCGGTCGGCCCAGCGCAGGTAGTAGACGATGTCGATTCGCGGGGCGGGGAGATCGGTCTCCGGCACGTCGCCCACGCGCCACCCGCACACGGCGCAGCGCCACCGGCCGTCGTGCCGCTCGCCCTCGGGGTGGGCGCACAGCAGGCACGGCCGGGGAAGGAGGCCGACGCGGGTCACGTCGTGATGGTAGATGCAGGGTGCGACACGCGCAGCCGCGATGCCGGTATGCGCACCTCTAGCAGACGCTTCGGCCAAGAGTCAACGGGTGCGCGTGATGTGGAGCGCGCCCCTAACGTTGATCTCGCAACATCACGGCGGTCACGGTTGAGCTTTCGGTGTTTCGGGTCACCCTGAGCTCCTGTTTCCGCTGGAGAGGACCCCGCCGTCACGGGCTTCGGCGGGGTCCTCTCCCGCATGCACTCTCGGCGCCGCCTCTGTGTGTGGGTGTGTGCCGTCACTTCATGGTGTCGAGGATGCCGACGAGGTCTTCGAACGTCGTGCGCGGATTCACCAGCGCGAAGCGTGCGTTCGTGCGGCCGCGGTGAGCGCTCGGCGTCACGAAGGCGTGCTGGTCGTCGAGCAGTCGCGCCGACCATGCCTCATAGTCGCGCTTCTCCCAGCCGTCACGCTCGAACACGACGACCGACAGCTGCGGCCGGCGCACCAGGGTCAGCTCGGCGCGCGACTCGATCTCGTCGGCGACGCGCTGTGCGAGGTCGAGCGACGAGCCGATCGCGTCGCGGTAGACGCCGGCGCCATAGGTGGCGAGCGAGAACCACAGCGGCAGGCCGCGCGGGCGGCGGGTGAGGTGGGCGGCGTAGTCCGACGGACTCCAGTCGGACTTCTCGGTGAGCGTGTCGAGGTACTCGGCGTGCTGTGTGTGTGCGCGACGGCCGAGCTCCGGGTCGCGGTACAGGAGTGCGCAGGCGTCGAACGGCGCGAACAGCCACTTGTGCGGGTCGACGACGAGGGAGTCCGCGTGCTCGACGCCGGCGAACAGGTGCCGTGCAGAGGGTGCCAGCATGGCGGCCAGCCCGTAGGCGCCGTCGACGTGGAGCCAGAAGTCGTGCTCCTCCTTCAGCGCGGCGATGCCGGCGATGTCGTCGACGATGCCGAAGTTGGTGGAGCCGGCCGTCGCGACGACGGCGAAGACGCTCTCGCCGTGCTCCTCGAGCGCCGCGCGCACGGCGCCGGCCCGCAGCACGCCGTCGTCGGTGGGCGGAACCGCGACAACCTCGACGTCCATCACGCGCGCCGCCGATGCGATCGACGAGTGCGCCTCAGCGCTGCACACCACGCGCCACCGGTCGGGGCGCTCGCGCGTCGCGATGGCCGCCTCGCGCGCGGCGACGAGGGCAGAGAGGTTGCCGAGCGTGCCGCCCTGCACGAACACGCCGCCCGCCCGCTGCGGCAGCCCGAACTCGTCGGCCAGCCAGCGCAGCACCTCGTTCTCGGCGTGCACGGCGCCGGCGCCCTCCAGCCAGGAGCCGCCGTAGAGGGCGCTCGCCGAGACGACGACGTCGAACGCGGCGGCCGCCTTCGACGGGGCCGACGGGATGAACGACAGGTACCGGGGGTCGTCGGTCGTGATGCAGGCGGGCGCCAGGACGTGCTCGAACACCGAGATCGCCTTGCGTGCGCCGATACCGTGCTCGTCGATCGTGCGGCCCGCCAGCCGTGCCAGCTCGGCGGGCGGCAGGGGCTTGTCGAGCGGGGTGTCGCTCGAGAGGAGCCGGCGGCGGGAGTAGTCGAGCACGAGGTCGACGATCGTGCCGGTCTCTTCGCTGACATCGTGCATCCGTGCGAACGGCTCGGTCATGCGGGGTCTCCTTCGTGCGGCTTCTCTGCCGGCAGGCGCGGCGTGCGCGGCGGTGCGACGCGCCGGGTGCCCGTCGCCTCGAACGCGGTCGCGAGGCGCAGCAGGGCGCTGTCATCGTAGGCGCGGCCGGCGAAGGTGAGGCCCACCGGCATCCGGATGTCGTCGAGGAGTCCCATCGGGACGGTGACGGTGGGGATGCCGAGGTGCCGCACGGCGAGGTTGCCGTTGGCGATCCACGTCCCGTTGCGCCATCCGAGGTCGGCCGAGGCGGGGTTCACGTCCATGTCGGCGGGGCCGATGTCTGCGACGGCGGGGAAGGCGACGGCGTCGAGGCGCTGCCGGTCCATCCACGCCTCGAGGTCGATGCGGCGGGTCTCTTCGAGGCCGCGCAGGCCGTCGGCGAGCTCGGGCATGTCGTCGAGCGTCGCGCCCGGATGATTCAGCACCCAGTCGGGGTATTCGGCGATGTCGTCGTCGAAGCCCGTGTAGCGGTCGGGGAGGGTGCCGGGTGGGTGCGGGAAGATCGTCGCGCCGTCGACGACGGCCAGTGTGGACAGCTGCGGGTCGCCGTTGGCGGCGAGGAAGTCGTCCCAGCTCCACGCCGAGAGGTCGACGATCTCGCGCTGGAGGAACCCGGGGCTCACGAGGCCGCGTGTGCGGATGGTGGGGGCGCCGGCCCGGTCGCCCTCGTAGTTGCTGATGACAGGGAAGTCGACCTCGACGACCTCCGCGCCCGCCGCCTCGAGGTCGGCGCGGGCGGCCTCCCACAGGGCGATGATCGAGGCGCGGGTCTCGATGCGCTGTCCGGTGGGGCCGCCGATGCCGGTGCCGGTGCCCGCATCCGGGTCGGCGTTGATGTACATGCGCGGGATCCCGATGCGTGCTCCCGCGAGCGAGGCCCCCTCAGCGAGCGCGGGGTAGGAGGCGGGCCGCACCTGCGACGCTGCGGGGACCTGCACCCAGGGCTGGACGCGCCAGAAGTCGCCGCGGGTGTCGGGGTCGTCGGCGACGATGACGTCGAGCACGGCGAGCAGGTCGGCCATCGTGCGGGTGTGGGGCACGACGACGTCCATCGTGGGCACGAGCGGCCAGTTGCCGCGCACGGAGATCACGCCGCGCGAGGGGGTGTACGCGCACAGGCCGTTGTGCGACGCGGGACCGCGGCCGCTCGACCACGTCTCCTCACCCAGTCCGAACGCCGCGAAGCTCGCCGCCGTCGCCGTGCCCGAGCCGTTCGACGAGCCGGAGGCGAAGGGAGCGGTGAGCCACTCGGCGCTGTAGGGGCTCTCGGCGCGGCCGTACACGCCGCGCTGCATGCCGCCGTTGGCCATGGGCGGCATGTTCGTGAGTCCCAGGCAGATGGCGCCGCCGCTGCGCAGTCGCTCGATCGTGAACGCGTCGCGCTGTGCGACGAGGTCGGCGAACGCCGGCGATCCCGCCGCCGCGGTCAGTCCCTTCACGAGGTAGCTGTCTTTCGCCGTGTAGGGGATGCCGTCGAGGGGCCCGAGCGTCTCCCCCCGCGCGCGTCGCGCGTCGCTGGCGCGCGCTTCGTCGAGGGCGTCGGGGCTGCGCACGACGACGGCGTTGAGCGCGGTCGGGCTGCCGGGGCTGTCGTAGGCGTCGATGCGGGCGAGATAGGCCTCGACGAGCTCGACGGCGGTCGTGCGGCCCGTGCGCAGCGCCTCCTGCAGGTCGGCGATGGTGGCTTCGACGACGTCGAACGCGCTCATGCCGCTGCTCCCTCGTGCGTCATCGCTCCCTCGAGCGGCAGGTGCTGAGGCGAGGCCGGCTGCTGCTGCGTGATGCAGTGGATGCCGCCGCCGCGCGCGAAGACGGGACGCGCGTCGACCGTGACGATCTCGCGCCCGGGGTACGCGTCGGCGAGGATCGCGGCGGCCCGCGCGTCGGCGTCGGGCTCGCCGAAGCCGCACGCGATGACGCCGCCGTCGACGACCAGGTGATTGACGTAGCTCCAGTCCACCCAGCCGTCGTCGTCGCGCAGGGTGGCCGGGGCGGGCAGGTCGACGATCTCGAAGCGGCGGCCCGCGGCATCCGTGTGCTCCGACAGCAGCGCGCGCAGCTGCGCCGACACCTCGTGGTCGGGGTGTGCCGGGTCGCGCTGGTCGTGCAGCAGCAGGCGGCCGGGGGAGGGGATCGTGGCGACGATGTCGACGTGCCCGTTGGTGCCGAAGTCGTCGTAGTCGCGGGTGAGGCCGCGGGGCAGCCACACCGCCTTCGTCGCGCCGATCGTGCCGGCCAGTTCGGCTTCGACGCGCTGCCGGTCGGCGAGCGGATTGCGTCGCGGGTCGAGCTGCACCGTCTCGGTGAGCAGCACCGTGCCCTCGCCGTCGACGTGGATGCCGCCGCCCTCGTTCACGAGCATCGAACTGACGAGCTCGGCGCCCGTCGCAGCGGCGACGATCCGCGCGTGCTCGGCTGACTTGCGCCACTGCGCCCACGCGGGGGCTCCCCAGCCGTTGAAGATCCAGTCGACGGCGCCGAGCCGGCCGGTCTCGTCGTCGATGACGAACGTGGGTCCTGAGTCGCGCATCCAGAACTCGTCGACGGGAGCCTCGAGAAGCTCGACGTCGCCAGGAAGCATGCGGCGGGCGCGAGCGGTCTCGGCCGGGTCGACGACCATCGTCACGGGCTCGAACCGGGCGACGGCGGCGGCGACGGCGGTCCAGGCGGCGTAGCCCTCCTCGCGCAGCGCGTCGGTGTCGCCGAGGGTCTCGCCTTCCGCGGGGAAGGTCATCCAGATGCGTTCGTGCGGCGCCGTCTCGGCGGGCATTCGCCAGGCCATCGCTGCTCCTCTGCGCCTCCGGTCGGAGGTGCTATCGTCGGTATTATTGATCAAGTGATCAACAAAGGAGCGTAGCGACATGGTCCGCGAGGCGTCAAGCACCCGCCGAACCCGCAAGAGCCCCGACGAACGGCGTGCCGAAGTCGCCGCCGCGGCCCGCGCGATCGCCCTCGAAGACGGGCTCGACGCCCTCACCCTCCGCGCCGTCGCCGCGCGCATGGGAGTCGCCTCCGGTCTGGTGGCGCACTACGCGCCCAGTATGGACGAGCTCGTCGCCGAGGCCTTCGGCAGCCTGGTCGCGGCCGAGCTCGACGAGATCACGCAGCTCCTGCGGCGCGAGGAGAGCGCCTCGCGCCGGATCGCGGCGCTGCTCGACACGCTCCTCGACGGCTCGCGCGCCGACATCACCCTCGTCTGGGTGCAGGCCTGGGGGATGGGAACGCGCAACGAAGCGCTCGCGGCCAGGGTCCGCGCCGAGATGGACGCGTGGCAGGATGCGCTCGCCGCCGAGGTGCAGCGCGGCATCGACGTCGGCGAGTTCGCGTGCGACGACGCGCGCCCCGTCGCGTGGCATCTGCTCGCCCTCATCGACGGGCTCAACGCGCACTCGCTCGTGCGGTGGAGCGCCCAGCCCGCGCGCCGCGCCCTGACCGCGCGCGCGATCGCCGGGCTCCTCGGCATCGAGCCGGCCGTGCTCGCCCGCTGACGGCGAGAGACGGCTTCTGCGTGCAACTCTAGGATACCGAGGGGGTGGGGGCTTGCCGCAAGGCCCCTGGTCAGAGGCACAATTGACGCTCTTTGACCGCAGCTGTGCAGAACGGACGTGACTCCCCTGACCACGAGCGTCTTCCACCTTCCCGCCCGCCTGGCCGCCAAGGCCGCCCCCGACCTCATCGCCGCCGACGAGCGCCACTTCGCGCGGATGCTCCAGAGCCTCGAAGACGAGGTCGCCGACCTCTCGGCGCGGCTCGACGCCGAGCGGCTCTCCCCGGTGCGCGACGGGCAGGCCGCCCTCGATCGCGACCTCGAGATCCACCGCCTGACCTCCCGCCTGCGCACGCTGCGCCGCTTCCGTCTGGATCTGTGCCTCGGCCGCATCGTGCGCGAGGGCGACGCCGAGCCGACGTACATCGGCCGGCTCGGGCTCAGCGACCGCTCCGGCGAGGTGCTGCTCGTCGACTGGCGCGCACCCGCCGCCGAGCCCTTCTTCGCCGCGACCCATGCGAACCCGGCGGGGCTGGTCAGCAGGCGCCGCTACCGGTGGGCGAACGGGCGGATCACCGACTACTGGGACGAGGCCTTCACCGCCGAGGGCCTGCGGCACGCGGCCTCGCTCGATGACCAGTCCGCCTTCATCGCGAGCCTCGGTGCGAGCCGCTCTCCGCGCATGCGCGACGTGCTGAGCACGATTCAGGCCGATCAGGATGCCGTCATCCGCGCGGATTCGCGCGGGGCTCTCGTGGTCGACGGCGGACCGGGAACCGGCAAGACCGTCGTCGCGCTGCACCGCACGGCATACCTGCTCTACGCCGACCCGCGCCTCGATCACCGGCGCGGCGGCGTGCTGTTCGTAGGCCCGCACGAGCCGTACCTCGCCTACGTGTCGGATGTGCTCCCCAGTCTCGGCGAAGAGGGCGTGCTCACGGCCACGCTGCGCGACCTCGTCCCCGAGGGTGCGACCGCGGGACCCGAGACGGATGCTGCGACCGCACGCCTCAAGGAGACCGTCGACGTCGCACGGATCGTCGAGCGCGCCGTGCGCTACCACGAGGTGCCGCCCGCGACGCCGCTGCTCGTCGAGACCCCGTGGACCGAGGTCGTGGTCGCTCCTGACGACTGGGCCGAGGCGTTCGACTCCGCCGACCCGGCGCTCGCCCACAACGACGCGCGCGACGAGGTGTGGGAGGCGCTGCTCGAGATCCTCGTCGACCGGCTCACGGGCGTGGCATCCGAGAGCGCTGTGCGGCGTGCGCTGCGCGCCGACGAGACGCTCACCTCGGCGTTCGCGCGGGCATGGCCCGTGCTCGACGCCGCCGGGGTCGTGGCCGACCTGTGGTCGGTGCCGAGGTACCTCGCGCTGTGCGCGCCGTGGCTCACCGACGACGAACGACGGATGCTGCAGCGCAGCGACCCTCGCGCCTGGACCGTCGCCGACCTGCCGTTCCTCGACTTCGCTCGTCGTCGCATCGGCGACCCCGAGGCGGGCCGCCGGAGACGGGAGCGGGAAGCGACGCTCGCCGCCGAGCAGGAGGAGAGGGAGAAGGTGATGGAGCATCTCATCGCGGCGGACGACAGCGAGATGCTCGTGATGTCGATGCTGAAGGGGCAGGACCTCCGCACCACGCTCCTCGACGAGGCCTCCGTGCCGGCCCCCGATCCCGATCAGCTCGCCGGACCGTTCGCGCACATCGTCGTCGACGAGGCGCAGGAGCTCACGGACGCGCAGTGGCGCATGCTGCTCAGTCGCTGTCCGTCGCGCAGTCTCACGATCGTCGGCGACCGCGCGCAGGCGCGTCACGGATTCCGGGAGTCGTGGGAGGAGCGCCTCACGCGGGTCGGTCTCCGCGACGTGCGGATCGCGACGCTCACGATCAACTACCGCACGCCCGAGGAGGTCATGGCCGAGGCAGCGCCCATGATCCGTGCCGCGATCCCCGACGCCAACGTGCCGACCTCGGTCCGCTCGACGGGGGTGCCCGTCCGCCACGGCTCGATCGCCGAGCGCGACAGCATCGTCGAGGAGTGGCTCGCGCGGCACGACGACGGGGTGGCGTGCGTGATCGGCGACCCGGCCTTCGCCGACTCGCCGCGCGTGCGGTCGCTTTCGCCCGAGCTGGCGAAAGGGCTCGAGTTCGACCTCGTCGTGCTCGTCGACCCGGACGCGTTCGGCTCGGGCATCGAGGGCGCGGTCGACCGCTACGTCTCGATGACGCGGGCGACCGGAGCGCTCGTCGTGCTCACCGGCTGACCGTGATCACCTGCTGACCGTGATCGCGGGCCGCCCGCACGGCTCGGGTCAGCGCCCGGCGATCCAGTCGGCGACGTGCGCGACAGGCGACGTGCGCCGACCTCCGCGCGCCTCATGGCGGTCGGCCACGTGGTACGCCGCGTACAGCGCCTGCACGGCGATCCAGCGCAGCGGCTCGACCTCCCAGCGCCTCGCGCGGTGGCCGACCCAGGGCAGCGTCACGAGGTCGGTGTCGTGGCGCAGCACGAGGTCGGCCAGCGTGCGTCCGGCGAGGTTCGTCGTGGCGACGCCCGTGCCGACGTAGCCGCCGGCCCACCCCAGACCCGTCTTCGGGTCGAGCCCGACGGTCGCCGCCCAGTCGCGAGGCACCCCCAGCACGCCCGACCACGCGTGCTCGATCGGCACGCCGGCCGCTGCCGGGAAGAACTCTCGAAGCAGGCGCGTCAGCGAGCGCACCGTGCGCTCCTGCGTGCGGCCGTCGGAGTCGACCCGGGAGCCGTACCGATACGGCACCCCGCGCCCCCCGAAGGCGATGCGGTCGTCGGCTGTGCGCTGGGCATACATGTAGACGTGGGCGAAGTCGCCGAGCGTCGCGGCATCCTCCCAGCCGACCTCGTTCCAGAAGTCGGCGGGGAGCGGTGCCGTGACGACCATCGACGAGTTCATCGGCAGCCACGTGCGATGCTCGGCCGCGAGACCCGCCGTGAAGCCCTCGGTCGCGCGGATGACGTGGTCAGCGCGCACCGTGCCCCGCGTCGTGACGGCGCGGCCGGGTTCGATCGAGAGCACCTCGGTGTCTTCGCAGATCGTCACGCCGAGCCGTTCGACCGCCTCTGCCAGCCCGCGGGCGAGCCTCGCCGGGTGGATGCGGGCGCAGTGCGGATGCCAGAGGCCGCCGACCGCCCCCTCGATGCGCACGCGATCGGCGAGCTGCGCGGCATCCCACTGCTCGACGTCGGTGTGCGGCCAGGCCGCCTCCTCGGCGAACGCCGCGCGCAGTCGGCCGAGCTGCGCCTCGTTGCGGGCGACTTCGAGCTCGCCCCCCTTGCGGATGCCGGCGTCGATGCCCTCGGCGGCGGCCACGCGGATGACCTCGTCGACGGTCTCGTTCATCGCCCGCTGCTGGCGGGCCCCGCCCTCACGGCCATAGCGTGCGCGCCCGCCGGTGACGGAGTTCGTCAGCCAGCCGCCGTTGCGTCCCGACGCGCCGAACCCCGCGAAGCGGCGCTCGAGCACCAAGACCCGCAGGTCGGGCTGGAGCGTCTTGAGGTAGTACGCAGTCCACAGGCCCGTGTAGCCGGCGCCGACGATCGCGACGTCGACCTGCAGGTCTCCCGCGAGCGGCGGGCGCGGGGCCGGCATCCCCTCCTGCGCCCACCAGAACGACACTTCGCCGTTGACGGTCATCGCGCTCCGTTCAGTCGCGGGCGGTACGCGCCTCGGCGGCGGCGCGGTCGGTCACGTCGAGGGCCGCGTCGATGATGTCGAGGCCGCGTACGAGGTCGTCCTCGGAGATCACGAGCGGCGGCGCCACGTGCACGCGGTTGAAGTGCGTGAACGGCCACAGTCCGGCGTTCTTGCATGCGGCGGCGAACGCGCCCATCGGGGTGGCGTCGGCGCCGGAGGCGTTGAACGGCACGAGCGGCTCGCGCGTGTCCTTGTCGACGACGAGCTCGATCGCCCAGAACAGGGCTCGGCCGCGCACCTCTCCCACCGACGGGTGGCGCTCGGCCATCGCCGCCAGACGCGGTGCCACGACGCGCTCGCCGAGGTCGCGCACGCGCTCCAGGATGCCGTCCCGCTCGAAGACCTCGAACGTGGCGACTCCGGGCGCGCAGGCCAGCGGGTGACCCGAGTAGGTGAGGCCGCCGGGGAACGACACGGTGTCGAAGTGCGCGGCGATGCGGTCCGAGATCACGACGCCGCCCAGCGGCACGTAGCCCGAGTTGACCCCCTTGGCGAACGTGATGAGATCGGGCACGACGTCGAACGCCTGGAACGCGAACCATTCCCCGAAGCGCCCGAAGCCGACCATCACCTCGTCGGCGATGTACACGATGCCGTACTTGTCGCACAGTGCGCGCACGCCGGGAAGGTAGCCGGGCGGCGGCACGAGCACGCCGTTGGTGCCCACGACCGACTCGATGAGGATCGCGCCGATCGTCGACGCGCCCTCCAGCACGATGGTCTGCTCGAGGTGCTCGAGCGCGCGCCGCGTCTCCTGCTCGGGGCTGTCGGAGTGGAACGGCGACCGGTAGGCGTAGGGGCCGAAGAAGTGCACGACCGAGCCGTCGGCCGGCTCGTTCGGCCAGCGGCGCGGGTCGCCCGTCAGCGTGATCGCAGTCGATGTGTTGCCGTGGTAGCTGCGGTACATCGACAGCACCTTGCGCTTGCCGGTGAACAGTCGCGCCATGCGCACCGCGTTCTCGACGGCATCCGCGCCGCCGTTGGTGAAGAACACCTTGTTCATGCCGTCGGGCGCGACCGCCGCGATGCGTCGCGCCAGCTCGCCGCGCACATCGTTTGCCATCGACGGCTGGATCGTCGCGAGTCGCGCCGCCTGCCGCTGGATCGCCTCGATGAGGTCGGGATGCTGATGTCCCAGGTTGAGGTTGACCAGCTGCGAGGAGAAGTCGAGGTAGCTGTTGCCGTCGTAGTCCCAGAACGCGGCGCCTTCGCCGCCGGCGACCGGCAGCGGATCGATGAGGGCCTGCGCGCTCCACGAGTGGAAGACGTGCGCGCGGTCGTCGGCGCGCACGCGGGCGTCGGCCTCGGGGTCGGCGACAGGGGTCGTGATGGTCATGGCGTGCTCCGCTCCGTTCCGGTCGGTGGTGCCTGCAGTGCGCGGGGTGTCCGCGTGTCAGTGGTTGCTGGGGAACCCGAGGCTGATCTGGCTCTCGCTCGGGTCGGGCCAGCGGGTCGTGACGACCTTGCTCCGCGTGTAGAAGTGGATCGACTCGGGCCCGTAGATGTGCGAGTCGCCGAACAGCGAGCTTCGCCACCCGCCGAACGAGAACGCGCCCACGGGCACGGGGATCGGCACGTTGACGCCGACCATGCCCACCTCGATGTCGAACTCGAACTGGCGGGCCGTGCCGCCGTCGCGCGTGAACACGGCGGTGCCGTTGGCGAAGGGGCTCGCGTTGATGAGCGCGACCGCCTCGTCGTAGCTCGCGACGCGCACCACCGAGAGCACGGGCCCGAAGATCTCGTCGTCGTACACCTTCATGCCGGGACGAACGTGGTCGACGAGCGAGATGCCGAGGAAGAAGCCGTCGCCCTCGAACGCCTGCGTCGTGCCGTCGACGACGACCGTCGCCCCCTCGGCCGGCGCGCCGGCGACGTACGAGGCGACCTTGTCGCGGTGCTCGCGCGTGATGAGCGGACCCATCTCGCTGGCCGGGTCGGTGCCGGGGCCGATCCTCAGGTTCGCGACCCGTTCGGTGACCTTCGCGACGAGCGCGTCCGCGACGTCGTCGCCCACCGCCACGAGCACCGATACGGCCATGCACCGCTCGCCGGCCGAGCCGTAGGCGGCCGAGACGGCGGCGTCGGCAGCCGCGTCCAGATCGGCATCCGGCATGACGACCATGTGGTTCTTCGCGCCGCCGAGGGCCTGCACACGCTTGCCGTTCGCGGCGGCGCGCTCGTAGATCGACTTCGCGATGGGTGTCGATCCGACGAAGCTGACGGCGCGCACGTCGGGGGAGTCGAGGATCGCGTCGACGGCGACCTTGTCGCCCTGCACGACGTTCAGGACGCCGGCGGGAAGCCCCGCCTCCTCGTACAGGCGCGCCAGGAAGACGGCGGCCGACGGGTCCTTCTCGCTGGGCTTGAGCACGACCGTGTTGCCGCACGCGATGGCGGACGCCGTCATCCACAGCGGCACCATGACGGGGAAGTTGAACGGGGTGATGCAGCCGACGACGCCGACGGGCTGCTTGACGGAGTGAACGTCGACGCCGCGCGACACCTGCTCGGAGTGCTCGCCCTTCAGCAGGTGCACGAGGCCGGCGGCGAACTCGACGTTCTCGATGCCGCGGCTGATCTCGCCCTTCGCGTCGGAGAGGACCTTGCCGTGCTCGCTCGTGATGATCGCGGCGAGCTCGTCGGCCCGCTCGACCAGCAGCTGGCGCAGGCGGAAGAAGACGTCGGCGCGTCTGATGAGGCTCGTCGAGCGCCAGCCGGGCAGCGCCGCGGAGGCCGCCGCGATCGCGGCTTCGGTCTCCGCCGCCGACGCCAGTGCGACCTGGTGCTGCGCGACGCCCGTAGCGGGGTCGAAGACGGTCCCGGTGCGGTCGGCGGAGCCGGTCTCGGCGCCGGCGATGTGGTGGCGGATGAGAGCCATGCGGTGTCCTTGTCGACGTGGCGGATGTTCGTGCGAGGGAGCGCCGGACAGAACGACCGGCGTCCCCTAGGCTGTCCTGTGTCCCAGTGTCGCAGAGCATGAATGGTCGGACCGTTGCCTGAACGTCGCGAAGAAAGTGCGATCCATACGGATCGTCCGGCCGGGCATGCGAGCCTGCCGACGGTCCGCGAGGTGCTCGCGCTCGAGGCGATCGTGGCCGGGATGCCGCAGGTGCTCGTGGGCGACGCGGCGCTCGACGCGCCCGTGCGCTGGGTGCACGTGTCCGACAGCAGCGGGGTGGCGCGTCTCCTCGACGGCGGCGAGCTGCTGCTGTCGACGGGATCGTCGTGGCCTGCCGAGCCGCAGGAGCTGGCGGCGTTCGTGCGGGCGCTCGTCGGGGCGGGGCTGTCGGCCCTGTTCCTCGAGCTCGGCTCCCACTATCGCTACGTTCCCGCGGTCGTCGTAGAGACGGCCCGAGAGCTGGGGCTGGCCGTCGTCGCGCTGCGCCGCGAGGTGAAGTTCGTCACGGTCACCGAGGCCGTGCACCGCCGCATCATCGCCGACCAGAGCGCGGCGCTGCGGGCCCGCGACGAGGTGCGGGCCCGGTTCACGGCGCTCGCCCTGCGCGGGTCGCCCGCCGACTACATCGTCCACCAGCTGTCGCAGACGCTCGCCGCTCCCGTCGTGCTGGAGTCGCTCGCGCACGAGGTGATCGTGGCCGACGTGCCGCCCGCCCGCGAAGAGGAGCTGCTCGCCCGCTGGGAGGTCCGCTCCCGGCTCGCCCATCGCGACCTCGCGCGCGCCGCCACCGACGGCGGCGCCGTCGACCGCGATCACAGCGGCGCGTGGCTCATCGTGCCGGTGGAGGCCCGCGGCATCCGCTGGGGCTGCCTCGTCGCGCTTCCCGGTCCCGCGCATCCGGCCGGGCGGGCGTCGGTGCTCGAGCAGGGCGCGATCGCGCTCGCGCTCGGACGACTCACGGCGGGCGATGTCGACGAATGGGCGCGCATCGGTCAGCGGCAGCTCGTCGACGGACTGCTCAGCGGCCGCTTCGCGAGCCTCGGCGGCGCGGCCGCTCGCCTCGAGGCGGCCGGCCTTCCCGTCGAAGGCGCCCGGCTGCACGGCCTCGTGGCGGCCGGCGCACCCATCGACCCCGACGCGGCGATCGCGGCGGCGGCGGAGCTCGGCGGCAAGGTGCTGGTGGGCGGGCCGCCCCCGCATGTCCCCGCGCCCGCCGGTCATGCGGCCGTGCTGCTGCTGTCGCTGCCCTCGCGCGCGACGTTCGAGCGGGCCGAGGCCGAGCGGTTCGCGACGTCGATCACGGCCACGCCCTCCGCGCTGACCCTCACCATCGGGACGCGCGCGCAGGGCGCCGACGGCGAGAAGGGCGTCGAGGCGGCCCTGGCGTCGCTGCAGGAGGCGATCGACCTCGCACGCACGCCCACGCGGAGCGGTCGCGGCCCCCGCATCCTGCGGGCGCAGGACCGTCCGCTCGCGCGCCTCGTGACAGCGCTGCGCGACGACCACCGTGTGCTCGAGCACGGCGAGCGGATGCTGGCGCCGCTCATCGAGTACGACCTCGCGCGCGGAGGCGACCTGCTCGACGTCCTCGGCGCGATGCTCGCGCACCCGGGCAATCGCACGGCGGCGGCGTCGGCATCCCACCTCTCGCGCTCGGTCTTCTATCAGCGCATCGCCCTCATCCAGGACCTCCTGGACGTCGACCTGGACGACGGCGAGATCCAGACCGCGCTGCACCTCGCGCTTCTCGTGCGCCGGTCCGCCGCCAGCTGAGCGGTCAGCGGCGCCGTCCGGCGACCGGCCTCACGCGAGGTAGACCTTGCGGAGCGCTTCGCGCACGCGCCACACAGTGCGCATGCCCGCCTCGAGCCGCACGATCGCGCCGGGCGACAGCTCGATCGCGGGGAGCTCCGGGTCGACGAACTCGACCGTCGCGGCACCGGCGACCACGACGAACACCTCGTCGATCTCGACGTCGGTCATCGCGCCGGGCGTCATCTCCCATACGCCGATGCCCATGTCCTCGTCGAGGTCGCTCGATCCCGTCGCCGGCGTCCCCTCCACGACCTGCGCGGCGGGCACGGGCGTCAGCGGCACCGGCACGTCCGCCGCGGTGATCAGCACACCGGGATCCATGTCGATCATGAGTCGAACCCCAGTCCGAGCGCGTCGAGCGTCTTCAGCAGAAGGTTGCGCTTCCCCTCGTTGTGGTCGGCCCGATTCATCGACCATCGCGTCGCGTTGATTCCGATCGCCGCGGCGGGCTCCGGCGGGAATGGCAGCGGGCGCCTGCGCACCATCTTCAGCTCAGTGCGCTCGTTGCGGATGCCGTCGAGCAGGTCGAGCATGACCTCGCCGGCGAAGCGCGTCGATCCGACCCCGAGGCCTGTGAAGCCGGCGGCGTAGGCGACGCGGCCTCTGCGGGCGGTGCCGAAGAAGGCCGTGAACTGCGTCGAGCTGTCGATGGCGCCCGCCCACTGATGGGAGAAGCGCAGCCCCTCCAGCTGCGGGAACGTCGTGAAGAAGTGGCTCGCCAGCTTCTCCCACACGTCGGGACGGTTCTCGTAGCGAGGATCGACACGGCGGCCGTAGTGGTAGATCGCGTCGTAGCCGCCGAACAGGATCCGGCCGTCCTGCGTGGGGCGGTAGTAGTGGAACTGGTTGGCCATGTCGCCGATGCCCTGCCGGTCGCGCCAGCCGATGGCATCCCACTGCGCCGACGTGAGCGGCTCGGTCATGAGTGCGTAGTCGTAGACCGGCACCGTCATGAGCCGATTGCGGCGCAGGAGCGATGGGAACACGTTGGTGGCGAGCACGGCGTGGGAGGCGTCGACGCGTCCGCTCTCGGTGACGACGGCGACTCCGGATGCCGTGTCTTCGAGGCCCGTGACCCGCGAGCGCTCGAAGATCCGCACGCCGCGCTCCTCGGCGGCGCGGGCGAGCTCGGCGGCCAGGCGCGCGGGGTGCAGGATGGCGCAGTTGCGCTTCTCCCAGATGCCCGCCAGGTAGGTGGGCGAGTTCACCGCGGCGCGCACGGCATCGCGATCGAGGTACACGAGGTCGGGGTCGCCGGGGGCCTCGTCGCGCCACTCCTCGAGCCACGCGATCTGATGCTCCTCGATCGCCGGGGCCAGCTGGCCGGTGCGCTCGAACTGCACGTCGAGTCCGAGGTCGGCGACGGTCTGCTCGATCGCGTCGAGGTTCTCCATCCCGAGGCGCTCGAGCGTCTCGATCTCGTGGGGCCACCGCCGCTTGCCGTTCTCGTGGCCATGCGTGAGGCTCGACTCGCAGAATCCGCCGTTGCGGCCCGACGCCGCCCAGCCGACGCAGTTCGCCTCCACGACCACCACGTCGCGTCCGGGATCGCGCAGCTTCGCCAGCAGCGCGGTCCATAGTCCGGTGTAGCCCGCGCCGACGATGACGAGGTCGGCCGACAGCCCGCCGCGCAGCGGCTCCCGATCGGGGCGCATCGATGACGGTAGGTCGTCGATCCAGAAGGTGCGCGTCTCCGTCTCGGCGAGACTGCGGCGCACGACGGCGGGGGCGGGCGGGTTCCTCTCGAAGACCGTGGTTCCCACGGATATCACTTCCTCTGTCAGGCGTCGTCGGCGGCGTATACGCGCGTGCCCTCGACGAAAGTCTGCAGCACGCGGGTGGCGCCGATCTCGTCGGCCGGCCCTGCGAACGGGTCGCGGTCGAGCAGGGCGAGATCGGCGAGCTTGCCGACCTCGATCGTTCCCGTGACGTCGTCGAGGTGGTTCACCCAGGCCGACCCGGCCGTGTAGGCCGTCAGCGAAGTCGCCAGGTCGATCGCCTGCTCGGGCAGGAAGGGCTCGTAGTCGCCCTCCTCATAGCCGGGCGCGGCCTGCCGATTGACGGCGGTGTGGATGGCGGCGAGCGGGTTGGGCGACGACACCGACCAGTCGCTGCCGGCGGCGAGCACCGCACCCGCACGGAGCAGGTCGCCGAACGGGTACTGCCATGCGTCGCGCGGAGCTCCCAGGAACGGCAGCGTCAGCTCGACCATCTGCGGCTCGAGCGTCGCCCACAGCGACTGCATGTTGGCGGCGACGCCGAGCGTGCGGAACCGGGCGATGTCCTCGGGGTGGATGACCTGGATGTGGGCGATGTGGTGACGCCCGTCGCCGCGGCCGTTGCGAGCGATCGCGTGCTCGACGGCATCGAGGCACTCGCGCACGGCACGGTCGCCGATCGCGTGGAAGTGCAGCTGGAACCCGAGGGCGTCGAGCTGCGGCACCGCCTCGTTGAGGATCTCGGGCGCCACGAACGAGATGCCCGAGTTGTCGGTCGCGTGCCCGTGGCCGTCGCAGTACGGCTCGAGCATGGCCGCGGTGAAGTTCTCGGCCACGCCGTCCTGCATAACCTTGACGCTCGTCGCCTGGAAGCGGCCGTGGCTGAAGCGCTCGCGGCGCTCGACCAGTGAGGGGATCTGCTCCAGGCCCTTCGTCCGGTCCCACCAGAGGGCGCCGACGACGCGGCCGGTGAGGGTGCCGTCGACGGCGGCCTGCCGGTAGGTCTCGCCCTGGTCGACCAGGTCGCTGTAGTCGCCGATGATCGCGTCCTGCCAGGCCGTGATGCCGTAGGAGTGCAGGTAGCGCTGGCCCGCGATGAGAGCCTCGCGGAGGAACTCGGGGGTCGGGTCGGGCACCAGGCGGTTCACGAGCGACATCGCGCCCTCGTGGAGCGTGCCGGTCGGGCTGCCGTCGGCATCCCGTTCGATGCGCCCGTCGGCGGGATCGGGCGAGTCGCGGTCGATGCCCGCCCGGCGCAGCGCCTCCGAGTTGACCCATGCCCCGTGGCCGTCGCGGTTGGGGAGGAACGCCGGCCGGTCGGGCAGAACGCGGTCGAGGGAGGCGGCCGTCGGGGTGCCGCCGGGGAACGCCGACATCGACCACCCGCCGCCGAGGATCCACTCCTCGTCGGGGTGCGCCTGTGCGTACGCGGCGATCGCGTCGAGGTACTCGGCTTCCGTGTGCGCCTCGCCGAGGTCGCAGCGCAGCAGCTCGAGCCCGCCGGACACGGGGTGCACGTGCGCGTCCTGGAAGCCGGGCACGAGCAGGCGCCCCGCGAGGTCGACGACTTCCGTGGACGGTCCGATGAGCTCGCGGATGTCATCGCCGCCGACGGCGACGATGCGGCCGCCGGTCACGGCGACGCCGGTCGCGCGCGAGCGCACCGTGTCGCTGGTGAACACGTCGCCGCCGGTGAGGACGAGGTCTGCGTAGGTCATGGCGTGAAGTCTCCGCGGGGTCGAAGGTCGGATGCCGTCAGGCGCCGCCCATCGTCCGGGCGATGTCGGTGGCCGAGTCGCCTGCGCGCTTGAGGACGACGGCCACGACCGCCAGGGCGACGAGCGTGAGCAGGAGCATGATGGTCGACACGGCGGCGATCTCGGGTCGCAGACCCGAGCGCACGGCCGACAGCACGTACACGGGCCAGGGGGTCGTGCCCGACACCTGCACGAAGGCGGCGACGATGGTGTTGTCGAGGCTGAGCGTGAAGGCGAGCAGGAAGCCTGCGAGGACGGCCGGCATCGCGAGCGCGAGCGTCACGCGGCGGAACGTCGTGAGCGACGTGGCGTACAGGTCGCTCGACGCCTCCTCCAGGTTCGCGTCCTGTCCCACGAGGCGCGCCCGCACGATGTACGACACGACGGCCGTCGCGAACAGCGAGCTGCCGACGGACAGGCGCACGATGCCGTCGTTGAACATCGTGAGGCCCCAGTCCTGGCCGAGCGTGACGAACCAGGGCAGGAGGGCGACCGCGTCGACGATCTCGGGCGTGACCGACACCATGAGCAGCGTCGCGAGGAACCACCACACCCACTTGCCGGGGTGGCGGGCCATCGCGATGCCGGCGAGGGTGCCGAGGGTCGTGGCGATGATGGCCGAGATGAGCGCCGTGATGATCGACACCCGCACGGCGTTCTGCACGGCGGGCTTGTCGAGGATCGTGAGGAAGGCGTCGAAGCCGAACGCGTCGAACGACACGAGCAGGCGGCCGGTGTTGAACGAGTACACGACGATGACGATGATCGGCGCGAACAGGAACAGCAGCACGAGTACGCCCCACACGTTGAGCGCGATGTCCGACCAGGTGCGGCTGCGCCGGCGGCCGCTGCCGATCATCGATCCGTCGCGCTGGCGCAGGATCGTCTCGGTCTTCGTCGTCGTCATGAGCGTGCCTCCGTGTGCTCCGCCGCGTCGGTCGCCGTCCCCACGGGGGTCGTCGCGGTGTCGGATGCCGCTGCTCCCAGCACGAGCCGGCTGCGCGAGCGGAAGGGCAGCGTCAGAAGCCACACCAGGAGGGCGGCGACGCCGATGGTCACGGCGATGACGAGCATGAGGACTACGGCCATCGCCGAACCGAGCGCCCAGTTCTGCGCGGTCTGGAACTGGCTCGCCACGAGCTGCCCGACCATGTTGCCCTTCGCGCCGCCGAGGACGGTCGCCGTGATGTAGTCGCCCATGAGGGGGATGAACACGAGCAGCACGCCTGCGATGACACCCGGCTGCGAGAGCGGGAGGGTGACTCGGAAGAAGGTCGCGACCTTCCCGGCACCGAGGTCCTTCGACGCCTCGCGCACGGCGGGGCCCACCCGGTCGAACGCGACGAACAGCGGCAGGATCATGAGCGGCAGGTAGTTGTACACGACGCCGATGAGCACCGCGGTGCGGGTGTAGAGCAGGTCCAGGGGGCCGTCGAGGAGCCCCATCGACTGCAGCGCCGTCGACAGCCAGCCTTCGGGGGCGATGATCACCTGCCACCCGATCGTGCGGATGAGGAAGTTCGTCCAGAAGGGGATCAGGACGAGAGCGAGGAGGAGGCCGCGGCGGTCTGCGCGCACCTTGAACGCCATCCAGTACGCGACGGGGACCCCGACGAGGAAGCAGAGGATCGTGCCGAGCACGCCCACCCACAGCGTGTTGAGGAACGTCGCGAAGAAGGTGGGCGACAGCGCCTCGGCGTAGCGGTCGAACGACAGGACGTCGTTGGCGTGCGTGCCGAAGATGCCCGGCTTGTAGCCGAAGCTGAACCAGATGACCATCGCGACGGGCGCGATGAAGAAGATCGCGAGCCAGAGCCACGCCGGGACGGCGAGCAGGCCCCCCAGTGACCTCTTACGCACCCGCAGCGGCCTTCATCTCGTTCCAGATCTCGACGCGCACCGTCTGAGAGTCATTGAGCTCCTGCTCGCGCATCGTGGCGAGCTGCTCCTCGGAGAAGAAGATGAGGTCGGTCATCTCCATGCCGGCCTCGGTCGCGGCGGCCTCGCCGTCCTTGGCGCCGACGTTGTAGCCGATGTAGTCGAGGTTGAGCAGCAGGTTCTCGGGCGTCATCGAGTGGTTGATGAACGCGTGCGCGGCCTCGGGGTTCGGAGCGCCGGCGGCGATCGCCCAGTTGTCCATCCACAGCTCGGTGATCGGGCCGGGCAGCACCCACTGCCAGCGGTCGGGGTCGGGCGACTCGATGATGCCGAGGCGCGCGTCGCCGTTCCACGCCTGCATGAGGGTGTGCGTGCCCTGCGGGATGGCGGTCGTGCCCGGGTAGGAGTCGAACGACGAGATGTGCGGCGCGATCTCGTCGACGAGGAAGCGGCGGCACGCTTCCAGCTCGTCGGGGTCCTGCGTGTTCCAGTCCATGTCGTTGGCCCAGAAGTACGAGCCGATGATGCCGGCCGGGTCGTCCGACATGCAGGTCTTGCCGCTGGCCTCGTTCTGGGCGGCGTCGAAGAAGTCGGCCCAGGTCTTGAGCTCTCGCGTGATGACGTTCTTGTCGTAGACGAAGCCGGTCGTGCCCCACGCCTTGCAGACCGAGTAGTCGTTGTTCGGGTCCCACGCGCGGCCGAGCGCCGACGGGTCCATGTTCGCGAGGTTGGGCAGGAGGTCCTTGTTGAGCTTCTGCAGCAGGCCGTTCTCGATCATCTGCGGGACGAACACGCCCGTGGGGACGACGATGTCGAAGCCTGAGGTGCCCTTCGCCGCGATGAGCTTGGCGATGAGCTCCTCGTTGGAGCTGTACGAGTCGAGCGTGACCTTGGGGCCGAGCTCGCTCGTGAACGACGAGACCACCTCAGGGGCGTCGTAGTCGCCCCACGTGTAGATCGACAGGGAGCTCTCGAGCGGTCCGCCGCTGGCCTGGCTCGTGGGGCTCGTGCTCTGCCCGCCGCCGGGCGCGCAGGCGGCGAGCATCGCGGTGCCGCCGGCGATCGCGGCGAGGGAGAGGAAGCGGCGACGCGACAGCTCCTTCGCGATGATCGGCACAGAGGCCTCGTGCGCGAGGATGCGGAGCGGGGTGCGGGAGTCGGTCATCGTGGCCTCCAGTTCGGGTGAGGTCTTGCGGGTGGGACTTACTCGGTGGGCGGCGCGACGTAGCCGGCCTGCTGGGCGGCGTCGTCGGCGGGGAAGAGGAGCACGTGCTGCGGTGTCCACGTGCACACGACCGGGTCGCCCACGCGCAGTGCGGGGGCCTCGGGCGTCGGGCGGCGCACGATGAGGCTCTGGTCGTCGCCGAGGCGCACGAGATACTGCATCGTCTCGCCGAGGTGCGAGACGCCGATGAGCTCGCCGCGCGCGGCGTTGGCGTCGGCGAGGGCGGCATCGTCCGAGGCGGCCTCGATGCGGACGTTCTCGGGCCGCACGGCCGCCACGCCCGCGGTGCCGGCGGGGAGCGTCGCGGCGGCGGCGCGCGCGACGACGTGGGGCGATGTCACGGCGTCGCCGGAGACGGCGACATGGCCGCGGAAGAAGTTCTGCTGACCGACGAACGCCGCGACGTATGCCGACGCCGGCCGCGAGTAGACGGTGTCGGCGTCGGCGAGCTGCTCGACGCGGCCTTCCCGCATGATCGCGATGCGGTCGCTCATCGACAGAGCTTCACCCTGATCGTGCGTGACGAACACGAACGTGATGCCGAGGCGCGACTGCAGGAGCTTGAGCTCGAGCTGCATCTCCTCGCGCAGCTGACGGTCGAGGGCGCCGAGGGGCTCGTCGAGGAGGAGCACCGACGGCCGGTTGACGAGCGCGCGGGCGAGCGCGATGCGCTGCTGCTGGCCGCCCGACAGCTGCGTGGGCCTGCGGTCGGCAAACCGTCGCATCTGCACCATGTCGAGGGCTGCCGAGACGCGCTCGCGGATCTCGCTCTTGGGCGTGCGCCGCTGCTGCATGCCGTACGCGACGTTCTCGGCGACCGACATGTGCGGGAAGAGGGCGTAGGCCTGGAAGACCGTGTTCACGTCGCGCTTGAAGGGCGGTACGCCCAGCACGCTCTTGCCCGAGATGACGATGTCGCCCTCGTCGGGGTGCTCGAACCCGGCGATCATGCGCAGCGTCGTCGTCTTGCCGCAGCCCGACGGGCCGAGCAGCGACAGGAATTCGCCGGGCTGGATCGTCAGAGAGAGGTCATCGACGGCTCGCTGCTCGCCGTAGTTCTTCGAGATGCCTGCCAGCATGACCGAGCCCGGCGCAAGCGCGCCCGGGGTCGCCGACTCCGGAGAGCCGGGCCGGTCGATCGTGGCTTCGGGTGCCGACGTCACACGTGCTCCGCTCCTCGCACCGCCTTGGCGCGTGTGACGACATTCAATACGTCCGGTGTTCGCGGACGCAATGATGACGCGGGCGCGTCGGACGAATCAGCCCGGCATCCGCACCGCCCTGACAGATCGTCCGAACGGCTGTAACGGAGCGGAAACAGCGCGGTGCGCCGCCCGACAATCAGTCATGTCAGACGGCGCACCGCGCGTCGCCCGGCGTCAGGTGTTGCGCCGCATGGACCGCAGGAGCCAGGCGATCACCGCGATGATCACGATGACGAGCCCGACCCACAGCAGGAACTTGGCCGCTTCGACGAAGATGCCCACCAGCAGCAGGGCGATGCCGATGAGGATGAGGATCACAGCGAGACTGGTCATGACGCCATACTGCGGCGCGCGAGGGTGCGGCCACAACAGGGTTGACAACGCCCCCGCGACTCTGAGATGCGAGCCGGCCCGGGCCACTGGAGAGCGCGCGCGTGGGTGTCAACCCCCTTCCTTCGAGCGCCGTGTCTGCGGTGGGCTCTGAGCCACAAGAGATCTGAAGAGGGCCCCCTCACGATGCCGACGAGGTTTGCAGATGAAGGACATCCTGATCGACGGGCAGCGACTGCTCACGACGAACGGGATCGCGGACGCCGTGATCGACTACGCCTGGCGGCTGCATCTGGCGGCGCGATCGGATGTCGTGGAGTTCCCCATGCTGCACGACGGCGAGATCTCCCGGTGCTCGCTGCTGCTGACGCCGGCGACGGCGGTGGCCGTCGTCGACGTCGATGTCCTGCCGCCGCAGCTTCCCGGGGCCGACGCCGCCCGGGATGAGATCGCCCGCCGGGCCCAGGCCCTGAGTGAGAACGACACCGGTCACGCACATCGCTCGCGATGACGCGCCGCGGCCGCGCGCGGAAGCGAGCGAGCCCTCAGGTGTATTACCGTCGGGACTGACGCGTATCCCCCCGAGCGCGCGCGATCCCGGAGGACCGAGTGGGCAAGTTCATCTACGAAGGGTCGGTGACGGTCGACTTCGACGACCGCGTGCTGGCTCATGTGCAGATCGTCATCGGCCAGAAGCTCCGCCGCGGTGAAGGCTTCCACTTCACGTGGCGCGAAGACCCGAGCCTCGGCGATGGCCGCACCTCTGTATGGCTGCACCCCGCGGCATCGCTTGTCTACAAGTACTTCGGCAGCCGCCAGCCGAGCATCAACCGTGCGTGGCTCGAGGCGCTCACCTTCACGGCCAACTCGACGAACGGCCTCTACATCGTTCCTGAGCCGCCGGAGTCCAGCGCCAGCGACGCCGCCGCTGTCGAGTAGGGCCCCGGCCGTCGGGCCGGAGCCCTCGTTCAGGACTCGGCCGGCTCGGCGATCTCGACGGTCTGCGGAGCGTGGTCGCTGTCGGCGGTCGGCTCGGCGATGTGCTCCGAGACGAGCATGATGCCGCCCGACGAGTTGGCGGTCTGGGCGAGCTCCTCGAGCCATTCGCGGCTGAGTTCCGGGGGCTCCGGCTCGTCGAAGACGAATCGCAGCGGGATCGACGGGTGGAGCCAGATGGTGCTGCGCCCGCGCGGCTGGTCGGCGGGATGCCGCCATGACAGCGTGAAGCTCTCGCCGCGGCGCAGCTTGGTCGCCACGACGACCTTGAGGTGCGCCATTGCCCGGTCTTCGATGTGGATCGGCGTCGCCGACCCGCCGTAGTAAATCGTGCCCACGACCAAACCTTAGCCCGCCGCAGTCGCTGTCAACCCCCTCTTCGGATGGGTCGGCGCGTCGTACCGTGCCGCGCATGACAGATCCTCGCGACAAGCACCACGAAGACGGCTTTCCGGAGCAGGAGCAGGAGCAGCCCGGGCTCATCGACGAGACGATGCCCGAGCCCGACCACGGCGAGAGCTCGTACACGGGAAGCGGCAGGCTCGCTGGCAAGCGCGCGCTGATCACGGGCGGCGACTCCGGGATCGGCCGTGCCGTCGCGATCGCGTTCGCGCGCGAGGGCGCCGACGTCGCGATCGCGCACATGCCGGAGGAGCAGGAGGACGCCGACGAGACCGTCTCGCTCATCGAGTCGGCGGGACGCGTGGGTGTCTCGTTCGCGGGCGACGTGCGCGATGAGGGCTTCGCGACCGACATCGTGTCGCAGACCGTCGATCGGCTCGGCGGGCTCGATGTGCTCGTGCTGAACGCCGCTTATCAGAAGGACCGTGAGAGCATAGCGACGCTCGAGACGGCCGAGTTCGACCGGGTGTTCCAGACGAACCTCTACGGCCTCCTCTACTCCGCGCGCGCCGCGATCCCTCACCTCGAGCCGGGCGCCTCGATCATCGTCACGTCGTCGATCCAGGCGTCGAGCCCGTCGCCGGGCCTCATCGACTACGCGATGACGAAGGCCGCCCAGGTCGCATTCGTCAAGGCGGCGGCCGAGCAGCTGGGTGAGCAGGGCATCCGCGTCAACGCGGTGGCTCCCGGCCCCATCTGGACGCCGCTGATCCCCGCGACAGGGTGGGACGCCGAGCGCCTCGCGACCTTCGGCAAGGACACTCCCCTCGGGCGGGCCGGTCAGCCCGCCGAGCTCGCGGGCGCCTACGTCTATCTCGCGTCGGAAGACGCCTCGTTCGTCTCGGGGGCGGTGCTCGCCGTCACGGGCGGCAAGGGGCTCTAGCAGCCCGCGTGTCAGGCGATGGCGATGCGTGAGTGATCGTCGAGGCGGTGCCACGTGCGGTTGTGGTAGACGAGCGCGTCGCCGGCGTCGTCGGATGTGACGTCGCGCGTGACGTCCGCCTGCAGCGCGTGCGCCGCGATGACGGTCGACGTCCCGGCGTCCATGCGGCCGATGACGGCGCATCGCACCCAGGCGCGCACATCGTGGTACACGGGCTCGCCCGTCACGAGGCGCGACCAGCGGCGGGTGTCGGCGAATCGGTCGACGCCGCTCGTCGCGCCCAGGCGGGCCACGTCGAGGTCGTGCGCGTCGAGCAGGTGCACGACCACCGTCTGCGCGCGTGACAGCACGCCGGATGCCGACGACAGGGCCGACACCGAGAAGACCAGCAGCGGCGGCTCGGCGCTCACCGACGACACCGACGTCGCCGTGAGGGCGACGGGGCCGTCTCCCGCGTCGGCGGTGATGACGGCGACGCCGCCCGGGTGCCCGCGGAACACCGCCTTGAACTCGTCGGGCGAGAGCGACGGCGCGAAGCGGCTCCCGGCGGCGGGGATCGCGGTGGCCTGTGACGTGACGGTCATGCGGCGACGCTAACCGTCGTCGGACGGCCGTCGGCATGCACGTGTTCTCGTGTGACCGACTGTGAAGGAATGTGACGCGCCGCGTTTCGCCGTGTTGCGATGGCGCGTCGTCGGCGCGGCGCCCGCGGTGACCATGGTGGGCATGGAGACGCCCTTCCCGACGTCGACCCCGCGCACCGTCCCGCATGACACGGACGGCGGCGGGCACACGGTGCAGGTCGAGCAGCTCGCCGCGGAGATCACGGCGGGCGTCCCCGTGCGCCTGCTCGACGTGCGGTGGCGGCTCAATCAGCCCGAAGGGCGGCCGGAGTATCTCGCCGGGCACCTCCCCGGCGCCGTGTACGTCGACCTGGAGCGCGAGCTGGCGCGGGTCGGGCGACCGGAGGAAGGACGGCATCCGCTGCCCGACCTCGCCGACCTCCAGACGTCGGTGCGACGCTGGGGCGTGCGCGAGGGGGAGCGCATCGTCGTGTACGACGACAACGACGGCGTCGCGGCCGCGCGGGCCTGGTGGCTGCTGCGGCGGCACGGCGTGGACGTGCGGGTGCTCGACGGCGGCTTCCGCGCGTGGCTCGCGGCCGGCTTCCGGCTGGAGCGCAGCGACCGGGGCGTGCGCAAGGGCGACCTGACGCTGACGCCGACCGATGCCGGGCTCGCCACGATCGATGAAGCGGCGCTCGCGCCCCGCACCGGTGTGCTCATCGACGCCCGCGCACCGCAGCACTACCGCGGGCAGGTGCCGGGCCTCGACCCGGTCGCCGGGCACATCCCTGGCGCCGTCAATGTTCCCACCGTCAGCTACATCGCTCCCGGAGGGACACTGCGCTCGCCTGGCGAGATCCGCGACGTCCTCGCGCAGCACGGAGTGGCACCCGACGCCGACATCGTCCTCACGTGCAGCTCCGGCATCCCATCGGCGCACTCAGCGCTCGCGCTGGCGGTCGCCGGCATCCCGTCGCGCATCTTCCCGGGCTCCTGGAGCCAGTGGTCGCGCAGCCCCGGACGCCCCGTCGCCGTCGGCCCGACGCCCGCCGACGTCATCGGCGCGGTCTGACCCGCGCTCACGCGCGCACCGTCGGCTGCGCGCGGCAGCACACCTGCGCCGCGCCGCCGTCACACAGCGCAACGTTCGTACACACGGGGAAACGCAGCCGACGCGGCGGCCACCGCAGGCTGCACCATCGAGACCTGACCAGAGCGGACAGGAGACCCTCGCATGGCACGGCACATCACTTTCGGCGTGATCCTCACCGGCACCGGCGGTCCTGGCGAGCACAACCGGTGGCTCGACCCGGAGATCCCCGGCGACGCGAGCGTCGACATCGACTGGTACACCGAGCAGGCGCAGCTGGCCGAGCGGGCCGCGCTCGATCTCGTGTTCATCGTCGACAGCCAGTTCATCACCCCCGACTCGCCCCCTCACTATCTCAACCGGCTCGAGCCGCTCACGCTGCTGTCGGCGCTCGCCGCCCGCACGGAGCGGATCGGTCTCGTCGGCACCGCGACGACGTCGTACAATTCGCCGTACAACCTCGCCCGCCGCTTCGCCTCCCTCGACCTCATCAGCCGCGGCCGCGCCGGCTGGAATGTCGTCACGAGCGGCGACGCCGGCACGGCGGGCAACTACGGCCTCGACGAGCACTACGACTACGCGACGCGCTACGGGCGCGCCGCGGAGCACATCGAGGTCTCCCGCGCGCTGTGGGACTCGTATGAAGACGACGCCTTCCCCCGCGACCGCGAGACGGGTGTCTTCCTCGACCCGACCCGGCTCCACCGCACCGACCACCGCGGCGAGCACTTCACGGTCGTCGGCCCGCTCAACATCGAGCGCTCACCGCAGGGCCAGCCGGTCGTCTTCCAGGCGGGCGACTCGGACGAGGGCCGCGACCTCGGCGCCCGGTTCGCCGACGGCATCTTCACGCACGCGTCGACGATCGCGAGCAACAAGGCGTTCGCCGACGACATCAGGTCGCGGGCCGCCGCCTTCGGCCGCAGCCCCGACCATGTGCTGATCCTGCCGGGGGCGAAGATCATCGTCGGCGACACCGACGACCAGGCGCGCGAGCTCGAGCTCGCGCAGCACCGCCTCTCGAACTCGTTCGAGCAGGCGCTCGCGGAGCTGGGGCGCCCGTTCGGCTGGCACGACTTCCGCCAGTACGACCTCGACGCGCCGTTCCCCGCCGGCGCGCTCGTGCATGCCGAGCGCAGCTTCAGGACGCAGGCGACGCAGATCGTGGAGCGCGCCCAGGCCGCGGGGCTGACGCTGCGACAGGTCGTCGAGGAGATCGCCGCTCCGCACCGCTCGCCGTTCGTCGGCTCCGCCGAGACCGTCGCGAACGCCCTCGAGGAGTGGTTCCGCGCAGGCGCGGCCGACGGCTTCAACATCTATGTCTCGAAGCCGTCGCAGTTCCGCCGCTTCATCGGCGAGGTGCTGCCGATCCTGCGTGAGCGCGGACTCGCCCGCACTTCCTACGAGGGCACGACGCTGCGCGAGCACCTCGGCATCCCGAAGCCGGAGAACCGTCACACGGCCGCCCGCCGCGCACAGCGGCGGACGCTCATCGGCGCCTGACGCCGCCTCGTCCTCGCCCCGCCTCCCCTTCCGCATCCATCGACAGAGAGACGCCTTCATGCTCCGCACTGCCCGCCGCCTCGCCCTCGCCGCCGCCGTCACCGCCGCCGCGATGATGATGTCTTCCTGCGCGACGGCCGGCGCGGGGTCTGCCTCCGGCGAGAGCGATGCGCCCGCGGAGATCACCGTGGCGCTCGCCCTGCCCACCTCGTGGGATCCGGTCACGAGCCGCACCGGCTACGACATCAACACGATCTCGCTGCCGTATGCGTCGCTCACGCGCCTCGACGCCGACGGAGACGTCGAGCCGAGTCTCGCCGAGTCATGGACGTACTCCGACGACGGCACCGCCATCACGTTCACCCTCCGCGAGGGGCTCGCCTTCAGCGACGGCGAGCCGCTCGACGCGGCCGCGGTCAAGGCGTTCTTCGACCGCGGCACGACGCAGGAGGACTCGCACCTTCGCGACCAGCTCGCCCACCTCGAGGAGGTCACGGTCGACAGCGAGCGGGAGGTGACGCTGCACCTCTCGGAGGTCGACTACCAGATCCCGTATCTCGTCGCCGGCCGCACGGGCGCCATCGCAAGCCCGGCCGCGGGCGAAGATCCCGAGCATCTCGCCGTGTCGCCCGTGGGCGCTGGCCCGTTCGTCCTCACCGAGTTCGTCGCCGAGTCGCATGCGGTGTTCGAGAAGAACCCCGGCTACTGGGATGCCGACAGCATCCACATCGACAAGCTGACGCTCAAGCCGCGCCTCGATCCGTCGACCGTCGTCGCGGCGATCCAGTCGGGCTCCGTCGACGTCGCCGTCATCCCCGCGACGCAGGCGAAGGCGGCCGAGGCGGCCGGTCTCAGCGTCACGATCGCGACAGCGCTGACCGCGAGCGACGCGTCGATCAATCTCAACAGGGAGCCGTTCACCGACCCGAAGGTCGTCGAGGCGTTCCGCTACGCGTTCGATCGCCAGGCGTTCGTCGACGTCGTGACGGCAGGGCTCGGCTCGGTGACGCATCAGCCGTTCCCGGAGGGCTACCTCGCGTTCGCTCCGGCCGTCGAGGAGCTCTGGGGATACGACCCCGACAGGGCGCGGCAGCTCCTCGCCGACGCGGGCTACGAGGAGGGGGAGCTGTCGGTCACGATCACGGCGCAGGCGGCCGGCGAGGTCGCCGCCGAGCTCGCGCAGGACCAGCTCAAGGCGATCGGGGTGGACTCGGCCATCGAGCTCGTGCCCGAGGGTTCCACGACGTGGCAGGACGAGGTGTACGTGGCCAAGTCCCCGCAGCTCGCCCTCGACGGCACGATCGGCCGGGAGTCGCCCGTCGCGAACCTGCTGGCCGTCTACGGACCCGAGGGCATCATGAATCTCAGCGGCCCGCACGCGAGCGACGAGTTCCTTGAGGCGCTGGACGCCGTGCGCGCGACGCCGATCGATGCGCCGGAGTACCAGGAGGTGCTGCGGAACGCCGTCGAGGTGGGTGTCCGGCAGTCGCCGACGAACTACCTCTACAGCTCGCCGTGGATCTTCGCCACGAGCGACCGCATCGGAGAGCTGCACCTTCTGCCGTCCCAGGTGCGCTGGGAAGGCGTGACGGTGGAGGGCTGAGATGCGCACGCTCATCCGCACCGTGCTCATCGTCGTGCCGGTCTTCTTCTTCGCGACGCTCATCACGTTCGGCCTCGGCGCGGCGAGCGGGCTGAGCCCCGCCGCCTCGCTGTCGGGCGACGAGGCGACGCCGGAGCGGATCGCCGCCATCGACGCGGAGCTCGGGCTCGACCAGCCGGTGGCCGTGCAGTATCTGACGTGGATCGGCGAGCTGCTGCGGGGCGACCTCGGCACGAGCTGGTACAACGGCTTCCCGGTCTCGCAGCTGATCGCCGAGCGCCTGGCGATCACGGCGTCGATCGCGGGGCTGGCGCTGCTGATCGCGCTGCTCGCGGGTGTGACGCTCGGCCTGCTGGCGGTCGTCTTCCGCGGCCAGGCGATCGACCGTGGCATCACCGCGTTCACGACGGTCATCTCGACGCTTCCGCCGTTCGTGGTGTCGATCGGCCTCATCGTCGTGCTGAGCGTGTGGCTGCGGCTGCTGCCGTCGGCGGGCTACGTCCCGTTCGCGGAGAGTCCCGCGAAATGGCTCTCGTTCGTGCTCATGCCGGCGATCGCGCTGAGCCTGGATGGCGCGGCCGACCTGGCGCGTCAGCTGCGCACCGGGCTCGTGCACGTCATGGGCCAGAACTACATCGTGGGCGCGCGCGTGCGCGGCTTCAGCCCCGCCCGCGTGCTGTGGGTGCATGCGCTGCGCAACGGCGCCGGGCCGGCCGTGGCCGTGCTCGGCATGAAGATCCCGACCCTCCTGGGCGGCGCCGTCGTCACCGAGACGATCTTCAGCATGCCCGGATTCGGCATGCTCGCCGCAGACTCCGCTCTGCGCGGCGACGTGCCCGTCGTGCAGGGCACCCTCGTGGTCGCTGTCGTCCTGGTGCTGGCCTTCAGCCTCCTGGTCGACATCACGCTCGGGGGCCTGCAGCCCGCCAGCCGGAGAGGAGCACGGGACCGATGAGCGCCTTCTCCCGCACTCGCGTCGTGCTGGAACCCCTGTCGGCGCGGATCGCCGCCGGCATCCTGCTCATCGTCGCGCTCCTCGCCCTCCTCGGCCCCGCGCTTGCGCCGTACGACCCGCTCGCCCAGGACACCACGGCGCTTCTCCAGGGGCCGTCGGCCGCGCACCCGCTCGGCACCGACGCGCTCGGCCGCGACGTGTGGAGCCGCCTGCTGGCGGGGTCGCCGCTGTCACTGACCGCCGCGCTCCTCGCCGTCGCCGTCGGGCTCCTGCTCGGCGTGCTGCCGGGACTCCTGTCGGTGCACCTCGGCCGCACGGTCGAATGGCTGTCGCTGCGGCTCATCGAGACCCTCATCGCGCTGCCCTTCCTCGTCTTCGCGATCGCCATGACCGCGCTTCTCGGGAATGGCGTCATCCAGGCGATGGCAGCCGTCGGCATCCTCATCGCGCCCGCCTTCTACCGCGTCACCCGGGCCGCGGCGCTGAGCGTCGCCCGCTCGCCGTACGTCGAGGCGGCGACCCTCGTCGGCGCATCCACGACATGGATCGTGCGCCGCCACGTGTGGCGCCACGTGCTCCCCACGGTCGCCGTGACGACCGCGAGCGTCAGCGGCGCGGCGCTCGTCATCGTCTCGTCGCTGACATTCCTCGGCATCGGCGTCGTGCCGCCCGAGCCCACCTGGGGCGGCCTGCTGGCGACCGACCTGCAGTACCTCTATCAGCGTCCGTGGGGGCCGCTCGCTCCCGCGCTTCTCATCGTCGCGACCGTCTGGGCTCTCAACGCGCTCGCGGACGCGCTGCGCGACGCCGCTCCGGCTCCCACTCCCACTCCCGCTCCCGCTCCCACTCCCGCTCTGGAGGCCACCCGATGAGCGCCACCGCACCTCTTCTCGATCTCGCCGGCCTCACGGTGCGCTCCGGCGACAGGCCGGGAACGCGCGCCGACCTCGTGCGCGGCGTCGACCTGATCGTGAGACGCGGCGAGAGCGTCGGCATCGTGGGGGAGTCGGGGAGCGGCAAGTCGCTCACCTGTCGCGCGGTGCTGGGTGCGGTGCCCGACGGCCTGGATGTGCGCGCGGAGCGCATGGTCTTCGACGGCATCGACCTGTCGTCGCTGACGGAGCGGCAGTGGCGTTCGGTGCGAGGCACCCGCATCGCGGCCGTGTTCCAGGACCCGGCGTCATACCTCAATCCTTCGCTGACGGTCGGCAGCCAGGTCGCCGAGGTGCTGCGGGTCAAGCTCGGCCGGTCGCGTCGCGCGTCGCGCGCGGAGGCGGTCGCGCTCCTCGAGCGCCTCGGACTCCACGAGCCGGAACGCGTCGCCACCCGCTTTCCGCATGAGCTCAGCGGCGGAATGCTGCAGCGCGTGCTCCTGGCGGTCGCGATGGCGGAAGGCCCAGACCTGCTCATCGCCGACGAGCCGACGACGGCGCTCGACGCGACGGTGCAGGCCGAGGTGCTCGACGTGCTCGCCGACCTGCGACGCGAGCGCGGCCTGACGCTGCTGTTCGTCTCGCACGACCTCGCCGTCGTCGCACAGGCGTGCGACCGAATCATCGTGATGCGGCACGGCGCCATCGTCGAGCAGGGCGCTACTGCCGACGTGCTGAGCGCTCCGCGGCATCCGTACACGCGCTCCCTCGTCGACGCCCATCACCAGTACGGGCTCGATCGCGGCGCCCGGACGGCATCCCGGTACGCCGCGGCCCTCGAGACGGAGGTCGTGCATGTCTGACGTCATCGCCGATGTGCGCGAGGCGGACATCGGCTACCACCGGCGGCGCCCCGTGCTCCGCGACGTGTCGCTGCGCATCCGCGACGGCGAGTCGGTCGGTCTCATCGGCGAGACGGGATCGGGCAAGACGACGCTCGCCCGCACCCTGCTCGGGCTCACGACCGTCGTGTCGGGAGCCGTCGAGGTGGGCGGGCGCGACCTCACGCGCCTGCGTGGGCGGGCGCTGCGCGACTTCCGGCGCGAGGGCGTCGTGCAGTACGTCTTCCAGGACCCGCTGCGCAGCCTCGACCCCGACCTTCCGGTCGGAGACTCGGTGGCCGAGGGGCTCGACGTGCGGGGCCGCCTCGACCGCGAGGTGCGGGCCGATCGGGTCGCCGAGGCGCTCCACGCCGTGGGGCTCGACCCCGCACTCGCGACGCGTCTTCCGGATCGGCTGTCGGGCGGCCAGCGTCAGCGCGTCGCGATCGCCCGGGCGCTCATCCTCGAGCCGCGCCTTCTGATCCTCGATGAGCCCGTGAGCGCCCTCGACGCCGCCAACCGCGTGCACGTGCTCGACCTGCTGCGGCTGTCGGCCGCCGAGCGCGGCTTCGCGCAGCTGTTCATCTCGCATGATCTCGGGTCGGTCGCCGGCGTCACCGAGCGCGTCGTCGTCGTCTACCGGGGACGCATCGTCGAAGACGGGCCGACGAGCGAGGTGATCGCCGCGCCCCGGCACCCGTACACCCGTCTGCTGCTCGAGTCGGCGCCCACGCTCGACCTGGCGGGCGCCGACCGGGAGCGCCGCGCCCACCTGCGCAGGCTCGTGGCGCAGGAGACCGGATGATCCCCGCGCCCCGCACGAAGCGTCCGGTCGGAGAAACAGACCGCAACATCCGAGACGCCGACCCGCTCTCTCCCCTGAAATGGACCGCATGACCGCCGCCTCTCCCGCCCTGACCCTCCCTGACGCCCTGCACGAGCCGCCGGCCGCTGTGCGCGTGCGCGGCACGATCGCCCTGGTGGCGGGAGCCGGGGAGGCCGCGCCCGTGTACGCCCGCTTCGGTCGTCGGCTCTCAGCCGACGGTTATGCCGTCGGGGTGTTCGAGCTGCACCGGTCGGCGGATGCCGCGGACTGGCTCGCCGAGCAGGAGCAGGTGCCGCGCGTGCTCGCCGGATCCGACCGGGGTGCGGCGGCGGCGCTCGCGCTCGCCGCCGAGGGCAGCGCCGTGCTCGACGGCGTGCTGATCGCGGGACTGCCCGTGGGCGCCGACGACGCGCGGGCCGAAGCCTCGCAGCGCACGGCCTGCCCCGTGCACCTGGGGGTGCTGGCGCAGGCGGACGCGGGAGCCGTCTCGGCTCCCGTCCCCGAGGCGGACGTCCCGGACGCCGCGGCCCTGGCATCCATCGCCGTTCCCGTGCTCGCCGTCCACGGCGGCGCTGATCCGCTCTCGCCGCTGACCTCGGCCCGCGCCGTGCTCGCGGCGCTGCCGGCGCTCGAGCTCGTCGAGACGGTCGGCGGCCTCCACGACGCGTTCAACGACCAGTCGCACCGCTCGGTCGCCGCGACGGTCGTGCTGTGGCTCGAGCGGCTGCGAGCCGGCGACATCGCTCGCTCGATCGTCCGGGCGGTCGCGCGGTGACCGCCGCCGTGCCCGGCTCCGGCGACGCCCACGGCTTCGCGTCGACGCAGGTGCAGCGCGGCTATGCGCCCGGCACTCCGCAGAACGCCGTCGCCCCGCCGATCTACCAGACCACCGCCTACGAGTTCGCGTCGCTGCAGGACGCCGCCGACATCTTCGCGCTCCGCAAGCCGGGCAATCTCTACAGTCGCTCCGCGAACCCGACGCAGCTCATCCTCGAAGAGCGCGTCGCGGCGCTCGAGGGCGGGTGTGCCGCGGTGGCCGTGGCATCCGGGCAGGCGGCGGTCGCCGTCACGCTCCTCGCCCTCGCGAAGGCGGGTCAGCACGTCGTCGCGGCGCGCCAGCTCTACGGCGGCACGGTCGACCTCCTGCACGACACGTTCGCCGACTGGGGCATCGAGGTCACGTTCGTCGATCAGGACGACCTCGGCGCGTGGCGGGATGCCGTGCGCCCGACGACCCGCGCCCTGTTCGCCGAGTCGGTCACCAATCCCACGGCGCAGGTGCTCGACGTGCGGGCCGTCGCCGACGTCGCGCACGCGGCCGGCGTGCCGCTCGTCGTCGACAACACCGTCGCGACGCCGTTCCTGCAGCGACCGGGCGACTTCGGCGCCGACCTCGTCGTGCACTCGGCGACCAAGTACCTCGGCGGTCACGGGACGTCGATGGGCGGCATCGTCGTCGATATCGGCTCATTCGACTTCGGCGTCGACCCGGACCGCTGGCCGCAGCTCGCGAAGCCGTATCCGCGCATCGGCGATGTCGTGCTGTGGGAGCGGTTCGGCCCGGATGCCGCGGGCCCCGCGCGCGGCCAGGCGTTCGCGGTGCTCGTCAAGACGAAGTACGTGCACGACCTCGGGCCGTCGCTGTCGCCGTTCAACGCCTTCCAGCTGCTGCAGGGCATCGAGACGCTCGACCTCCGCATCGCGCGGCACAGCGCATCGGCCCTCGCGGTCGCGCAGTTCCTGGCCGGGCGTGACGACGTCGCGGTCGTGCACCACCCGGGCGTTCCCGGCAATCGCTGGGCGGAGGCCGCACGCGCCTACCTGCCGCGCGGCGTGCCGGCGGTGTTCTCGTTCGATCTGGCCCCGACGGGCGACGCCGCCCTCGACCGCGCACGCGTGCACCGGTTCGTCGACAGCCTGCGCCTCGTCAAGCTGGTGGCCAACATCGGCGACGCCCGGTCGCTCGTCGCTCACCCGGCATCCATGACTCACAGCCATCTCACCGCGTCGCAGCTGGCCGAGGCCGGCATCTCGCCCACCACCGTCCGGCTGTCGATCGGGCTCGAGGACCCCGCCGACATCGTCGCCGACATCGCCCAGGCGCTCGCACTCACCCAGGAGGTCACCGCATGACGATCAATCTCGGCTACTGGACGCCCGTCTACGGCGGGTTCCTCCGCAACGTCGCCGACGAGGAGGGAATGGCCGCCACATGGGAGTCCATCCGCGACGTGTCGGTGACCGCCGACCGCCTCGGCTTCCACACGACGCTCGTGCCCGAGCTCTACCTCAACGACCGCAAGGGAGTCGAGGCGCCGAGCCTCGAGGCGTGGGCGCTGTCGTCGGCGATCCTCGCCGTCACCGACCGGCTGCGGGTCATGACGGCCGTGCGCCCGGGCTTCCACCTTCCGGCCGTGCTCGCCAAGACCCTGGGCACGCTCGACTCGATCGCGCCGGGACGTCTCGCCCTCAACGTCGTCGCCGCCTGGTGGGCGGAGGAAGCCCGTCAGTTCGGCGGTCGGTTCACGACGCACGACGCCCGCTACGTGCAGGCGGAGGAGTTCGTTCAGGTGCTGCGCGGCCTGTGGGAGCGCACGCCCTTCACCTTCCAGGGCGACTACTACGAGCTCGAGGACACGATCGTGGAGCCGAAGCCCTCCGTCGCGCCCGTGGTCTACGCCGGCGGTGAGAGCGACGCGGGCAAGGAGTCGATCGCCCGCTTCGCCGACGCCTATGTGATGCACGGGGGCACGCTCGACGAAGTGCGGGCCAATGTCGCCGACATCAACGAGCGCGCTCTGCGCCATCACGGAAGGGAGATGCGAGAGATCGGCATGCCGGCCTACGTCATCGTCCGAGACACCGAGGCGGAGGCCCAGCGCGAGCTGGAGCGCATCACGACCGTCGACCCGGACTCGCCCGGCTACGCCTCGTTCGAGCAGTTCCGCCAGAACTCCAGCCTCTCGCTCGAGCTCACCAAGCGCGAGTACTCCGTGGGCACGCGGGGGCTGCGGCCGAATCTCGTCGGCACCGCCGAGCAGGTGGCCGACCGCATCCGCGCCTACGGCGACGCGGGCATCTCGCTGCTGCTGATCCAGGCGTCGCCGCTCCGCGAGGAGCTCGAGCGCATCGCCGAAGAGGTGTTCCCGCTCGTTCCGCAAGAGTTCCTCGCCCGTGCGTGACCGCCGCGCGCCGTCCGGGCGCGGACGCCGCCCTCAGGCGGCGACGCGGATGATGCCGGCGCGCGTGAGCGCGAGGTAGATCTGGCATCCGAGGCAGAACGCGAAGACCGCGTTGAGGAACGCGGCGACGAACGCGGCGGCTCCCGCGACGGGCAGCGCCCAGGCCACGCCGATGAGGTGCAGCACGAGCCCGAGCCCCACGACGAGCAGGCCGACGCCCTGTGCGAAGCGGGGCGGGCGGGGGTCTTCGAGCTCCGCCGGCGGCGCGAGGCGGGGGCGCACGGCGGTGCGGAACAGCACCGACCACGGCGAGGTCGCGGGCGACGCGACGCCCCACGCGAAGAGGGCGGCGACCACGAGCAGCACGAGGAAGCCCGGGCCGGTCGCGCGCTGGGCGAGCGTCGAGGAGGCGGCGGTCGCTGGACCGAGGAGCGCCAGGAACGTGCCCGTCAGCAGCAGCACGCTCGTGATGGCGGCGGCGAAGCGCGGCCCGCGCGGGTCGATGCCGGCAGGACGGGTGGTCTGGGGCGCGTGCGAGTCAGTGGCCATGCGGGAACGATAAGAGCACGGGCACCCCGCGCGCCCCGGCATCGTCACACGACGAAACGCAGCGTGCGGCTCCATGACCGTCTGTGACACGGCGAGTCTTGCCGGGGGAGGGCGGCGCGGTTACGGTGGTGGGGTGCACCTGACCTGTCGCTGTTGTCGCTGAGCGCTCACGCGCGCCTCCGACGACCCCGACGAACGCCGTGCCTCTGCGCGCACGGCCCATACCAGGACACCTCTCATGCGCTACGCCTCGCACATCGCCGACCTCGTCGGCAACACGCCCCTCGTCAAGCTCAGCCACGTCGCCGACGGCGTCGCGGCGACCGTGCTCGCCAAGGTCGAGTACTTCAATCCCGGCAGCTCCGCGAAAGACCGCATCGCCTCCCGCATCATCGACGCCGCCGAGCGCGAGGGCCTCTTGAAGCCGGGCGGGACGATCGTCGAGCCGACGAGCGGCAACACGGGCGTGGGCCTCGCGCTCGTCGCCCTGCAGCGCGGCTACCGGATGATCTTCGTCGTGCCCGACAAGTTCGCGGGCGAGAAGGTCGCCGTGCTCAGGGCCTATGGCGCCGAGGTCGTCATGACCCCCACGAGCGTGCCGCCGGAGCACCCCGACTCCTACTACAGCGTCTCGGATCGGCTCGCCCGCGAGATCCCGGGCGCGTTCAAGCCCAACCAGTTCGCCAACCTGAACGGACCGCGCGGGCACTACGAGACGACGGGCCCCGAGATCTGGCGCGACACCGACGGCGCCGTCACGCACCTGGTCGCCGGCATCGGGACGGGCGGCACCATCAGCGGCACGGGCCGCTTCCTCAAGGAGGCCTCGGCCGGCGAGGTGGTGGTCGTGGGCGCCGACCCTGAGGGGTCGATCTACTCGGGCGGCCCGATCCACGGCTACGCGGTCGAGGGGGTCGGCGAGGACTTCATGCCCGCGACGTTCGACCCGTCGGTCGTCGACCGCTACGAGCGGGTGGCGGATGCCGAGTCGTTCGCGATGACACGGCGGCTCGCCCGCGAAGAGGGACTGCTCGTCGGCGGCTCGTCCGGCATGGCGGTCGTGGCCGCCCTGCGCGTCGCACGCGATCTCCCGGCGGATGCCGTGGTGGTCGTCGTGCTGCCCGACCACGGTCGCGGCTACCTCAGCAAGATCTACGACGACGAGTGGATGCGCGACCATGGCTTCGGCGCGATCGTCGACGGCCACGACGCCGACGCGGCCGACGCGGAAACGGCATCCGCTCTCTCCTCCGCCATCGACACCACCACCGACACCCCCGGGAGCCTCGCATGACCGCCTCCGATGCCGCTCGCGGCTTCGCCAGCCTCGCCGTCCACGCCGGCCAGGACTTCGACCCCACGACCGGCGCCGTGATTCCGCCCGTGCACTTCTCGACGACATATGCCCAGGACGGCATCGGCGGACTCCGCAACGGCTATGAGTACGGCCGCAGCGGAAACCCGACCCGCACGGCGCTGCAGACGCAGCTGGCCGCGCTCGAGGGAGGCGCGCACGCCTTCTCGTTCGCGTCTGGCCTCGCGGCGGAAGACGCCCTCCTGCGCGCCGTGCTGCAGCCGGGCGACGAGGTGCTGCTCGGCAGCGACGTCTACGGCGGCACGCACCGGCTGCTCGCGCGGGTGCTCGCCCCGTGGGGCGTGAGGCTGCGGGTCGTCGACATGAGCGATCCGGATGCCGTCCGCGCCGCGCTCGCCGAGCGAACTCCCCGCATCGTGTGGGTCGAGACGCCGTCCAACCCGCTGCTGCGCATAACCGACATCGCCGGTCTCGTCGCGCTCGGACACGAGGCCGGGGCGCTCGTCGTGGTCGACAACACGTTCGCCACTCCCGCGCTCCAGCAGCCGCTGTCGTTCGGAGCCGACGTGGTGGTGCACTCCACGACGAAGTACCTCGGCGGTCACTCCGACGTCGTCGGCGGGGCGCTCGTGCTCGACGACGATGGACTCGCCGAGAGGATCGGGTTCCTCCAGTTCGCCGTCGGCGCCGTCTCCGGCCCGCTCGACGCGTGGCTGACGACCAGAGGCATCAAGACGCTCGACGTGCGGATGCAGCGCCACAGCGAGAACGCGGCGGCGATCGCAGCATTCCTCGAGGGGCATGAACGCGTCGCGAAGGTCTACTATCCGGGCCTGCAGACCCACCCGGGCCATGACATCGCCGCCCGGCAGATGTCCCGTTTCGGCGGCATCGTCTCGGTCGCGCTGGAATCGGGCGAGGCGGCCCGCCGGTTCGCGGAGTCGACGCAGCTGTTCCAGCTGGCCGAGTCGCTCGGCGGCGTCGAGTCGCTCGTGAACTATCCGGATGCCATGACCCACGCGTCTGTGCGCGGCACCGAGGCGGCTGTTCCGGTGGAGGTCGTGCGGCTGTCGGTGGGCATCGAGGCGGTCGACGACCTGCTCGCCGACGTCGAGCGCGCACTCCGGGCCTGACGCTCTCCCCGGCTCAGCGTCGGCGGAGCCATCGCCGGGCGCGGCGGCGCTCTCGTTCCGATTCGACGGCGTCGGCGTCCGCCTGCGCCGCGGCCGCGCGGCGCTCCTCGCGGCGCCGGTGCCACGCGGCCAGCTCGGCGTCGACGTCGCGGGTGGGGGTCACGACCGGCGGTCCGCCCAGCAGCTGACGTCGCGCGTCGATGACCCGGGCGTTGAAGTCCTCGATGTACTCGCGCACGTCCTCTTCGCGCGTCATGGCATCGAGGCGATCGTCGAACTCGGCGTGCTCGACGCGCAGCCGCAGGGCGGGCGGGCCGAGTCCCGTGAGCTGCTCCGACTGGATCTTGCGCCGGATCCACCAGTCGGGGTCGTGACGGTCGGTGAGTCCTTCGAGCGGCTTCCCGGCTCCGGGGAGATCGTCGAACTCTCCGCGGCGGATCGCCTGCTGGATCGCGGTCTCGACGTACGCGGCGCGGTCGCGGGCGGTGGGCTCCCGCGCAGGGGCGTCCGATGCGCTCTCTTCGTCGTCGAGGGCGCCGGCTTCGCGTGCGGCCTTTTCGGCTCGGTAGCGGGCGGCGTTCAGCCGCGGGTCGTCGGCCATGTCTCCACGCTACGACGCTCACCGGGGAAGAGGGCGGCATCCCGTCGATCGCGCACGACTGCTTGCGCGCTGCATACTCGGCATGCATATACTCGGTAAACACATACCCGGTATGCACTGAACGGAGTCTCGATGTCTGTGCGACAGAGCCTGCTGGCCATCCTCGATCAGGGGCCGTGCTACGGCTACCAGCTCCGGGCGGAGTTCGATCGGCGCACCGGATCGACCTGGCCGCTCAACGTCGGACAGATCTACAACACGCTCGATCGCCTCGAGCGCGACGGCCTCGTCGAGAAGGGCGATGTCGACGAGCAGGGACACGTCTACTGGCGCATCACGGATGCCGGATCGGCGGAGGTGCGCGCATGGCTGTCGTCGCCCGTCGAGCGAAGCCAGGGCACCCGCGACGAGCTCGCGATCAAGCTCGCCGTGGCCGCGACGCTTCCGGGGGTGGACGTCGGCGAGGTGATCCAGACGCAGCGGCTCGCGTCGCTGTGCCAGCTGCAGGAGCTCAACCGCGCCAAGTACGCGGGTGCGAACCCCGACGGACCCGAAGAGCTCGCATGGTCGCTCGTGGTCGACTCGATGATCTTCGCCACCGAGGCGGAGGTGCGCTGGCTCGATCACACCGAGCAGCGCCTCGCGTCCCACCCGCAGCACGCGATGGCCCTCGAGCTGTCGACCGAGAAGCCCAAGCGCGGACGACCGTCCAAGTCCGATGCGGCGTCGGCGGATGCCGCGGACCGGGCACAGGAGGTGACCGCGTGACCGCCGTCCTGCAGCTGGTCGGCGTGACGCAGCAGTACGGCGAGGGCGAGCTCAGCGTGTCGGCGCTGTCGGGCGTCGACCTCGCGGTCGAGCGTGGCGAGCTCGTCGCCATCATGGGCGCGACGCTCACCGCCGTCGGCGGCAGCAGGAGCGTCCGCCGACGGATCAACGGCTGGCAGGCGGTGATCATCGTCGCGCATCGGCTCGTTCGTGGGGACGATCGCGGGGCAGCTCCCGATGTGGGGAATCGCCCACACCTCGTCGCAGATGCGGTAGTGGGCGGACGCCCCCTGGCTCTGGCTCGCCGTGCTGGCCGTCGGCCTTCCCCTGCTCGTGATGGGAGTGTCGTGGCTCGTGCCGCCGCGGCATCCGGATCTCACGCGCCGCACGGCGATCGCATGACGCGGCTGGGCTAGCGTCGGAGACATGACCCTCGTCACACCCGCCGACCTCGCCGCCCTGCTGCGTTCGGACGCACCGCCCGTCGTCCTCGATGTGCGGTGGCGCCTCGACGCCCCCGACGGGAGCGCCGCCTACCGCGAAGGCCACGTGCCGTCGGCGCAGTATGTGAGCCTCGACGATGAGCTCGCGGCACACGGCGCGCCGACGGACGGGCGGCACCCGCTGCCCGATGCCGAGGCGCTGCAGGAGGCGGCGCGTCGCTGGGGCGTCGACGACGGCACGACCGTGGTCGTGTACGACGACTGGTCGTCGTTCGCCGCGGCGCGCGCCTGGTGGCTGCTGGCGGACGCCGGCGTCGACGCGCGGGTGCTCGACGGCGGGCTGTCGGCCTGGCGCGACGCTGGACTCGCTCTCGAACAGGGCGACTCGTCCGCGCCGCGACCGGGAAGCGTGACGCTGCAGCCGGGGCGCTTCGCGAAGCTCACGATGGGCGAGGCGGGCGCGCTGGCCGCCGATGGACTCCTGCTCGACGCGCGTGCGGGCGAACGCTATCGCGGGGAGGTCGAACCGATCGATCCGCGGGCCGGTCACATTCCCGGTGCGGTCAGCGCGCCGACCGCCGACAACACGGATGCCGCGGGGCGGCTGCTCCCGGCAGATGAGCTGCGGGCGCGCTTCGCGGCGCTCGGCGCGCGCGACGACGAGCCGGTCGGGGTGTACTGCGGGTCGGGCATCACGGCATCCCATCAGGCGCTCGCCCTGACGGTCGCCGGCTTCACCCCGGCGCTGTACCCGGGTTCGTGGAGTCAGTGGTCGAATCACCCGCATCTTCCCGTCGCGACGGGAGCACAGCCGTGAGCGCCGGGATGAGCGCGGCGGTGAGCGCCCGGATGAGCGTCAGCCCGAGCGCACGCTGGGCGGTGCTGGGTGCGGGCGTCATCAGCGGCGACTTCGCCACGGCGCTGCCCGCCGCCGAGCTCGGGCACCTGTACGCCGTCGGTGCACGCTCGACGGAGGATGCGCGCGCGTTCGCCGACCGGTTCGGTGCGCCGTTCGCCGGCACGTACGACGACATCCTCGGCCGCGATGACATCGACGCCGTCTACATCGGCACGGTGCACACGACGCACGCGGAGCTCGCGATCGCGGCGCTCGCGTCGGGCAAGGCCGTGCTCTGCGAGAAGCCGCTCACGACGAGCGCCGCCGACACCGAGGCCGTGCTCGCGGCCGCCGAGCGTGCAGGGCTGCCGCTGATGGAGGCGTTCAAGTACCGCTTCGGCCCGTTCGCGGAGCGCCTGCGCGACCTGATCGCGCAGGGCGCCATCGGTGAGGTCACCGCGATCGACTCGACGCTCGGCTTCGCCGCCGCCCAGCACACGGGCCGCCTGTTCGACCCCGCGACCGCCGGCGGTGCGATCCTCGACGTCGGCTGTTACCCCGTGTCGTTCGCGGTCGGCGTCGCCGCCGCTGCCGGCCTGCCGGTCGATGCCGCCGCGGTACGCGAGGCAGACGGCGTCATCGGCGACACCGGCGTGGACGTCACGGCATCCGCGGTGCTCGACCTGGGCGGGGTGACCGCCCGGGTGCGCACGGCGATCGTCGAGGATCTGCCGCGGTCGACCGTGATCCACGGGACGGCCGGCCGGCTCGAGATCTCGAACCCGTGGGGGAGTCGCACCGAGAGCACGGACAGCGCCGTGCTCGTGCGCGCCGACGGCACGAGTGAGCACGTGACGGTGCCGACGGTCAGCCCCATGGCGGCCGAGGCGGATGCCGTCATCCGCGCATTGCGTGAGGGGCGCGTCGAGGTGCCTGAGATGCCGTGGGAGCACACCCGCGTCGTCGCGCGCCTTCTCGACGACTGGCTCGCCGCGCTGCGCTGACATCCCGCCCCCACCTGTTCACGCGCGCGGCAGACTGGTGGCATGCGTGCGACTCACATGTACGGGCCCGGCGACGTCCGGGTGATCGACGTTCCCGACCCGCGGATCGAGGCGCCGACCGATGCGATCCTCCGCACGGTCGTCGCGTGCGTGTGCGGCAGCGACCTGCATCCGTACCACTCCATGCGTCCGAACCCGGACGGCGCGTCGATGGGGCACGAGATGATCGGCGTCGTCGAGGAGGTCGGCGCCGAGGTGGCCACGGTGCGGCCCGGCGATGTCGTGATCGTGCCGTTCGTGTGGTCGTGCGGCGTCTGCGACTTCTGCCGCGAGGGCCTGCAGACCTCCTGCCGCATCGGCGGCGTGGGCGGAGGGCAGCAGCGCACGGGAGGGGCACAGGCCCAGTACCGGCGCGCCCCGCTGGCCGACGGCACGCTGTACCGCCTCAACGTCGACGAGAACGACGAGCGGATGCCGGGGCTCCTCACGCTGAGCGACGTCTATGCCACCGGATATCACGCGGCGCTCATGGGCGGCGCGGGCCCGGGGCGCACCGTCACTGTCATCGGCGACGGCGCGGTGGGGCTCCTGTCGGTGCTGGCGGCTCGGCAGCTGGGTTCGGAGCGCATCATCCTCATGGGCCGCCACGAGGTGCGCACCGACCTCGGGCGCCGCTACGGGGCCACTGACGTCGTGCCGGAGCGTGGCGAGGAGGGCATCGCGGCGGTGCGCGACCTCACGGGCGGCGACGGGACCCATGTCGTGATCGACGCCGTCGGTCATCTGCCTGCGTACGAGCAGGCGCTCGCCGTCGTGTGGCCGGGGGGAGCGGTGAGCCGCGTGGGCGTGCCGCAGTACACGGAGGGCCCGATCGGCCGCGTGCAGTTCAATCGCAACGTCAGCATCACGGGTGGCGCGGCTCCAGTCCGCGCCTACATCGAGCGTCTGCTCCCCGGCGTGCTGGACGGCAGCGTCGACCCCGGCGCCGTCTTCGATCGCGAGCTGCCGCTCGATGATGCGGCCGAGGCCTACCGGCTGATGGACTCGCGTGAGGCGCTGAAGGTGATGCTGCGTCCATGAATCCGGCGCGGGCCAGCCATACTGGAGGACGGCCCGTTCAGACCCCGACTCGCACAGGACACACGCGCATGGCACGAATCCCGCTCTCCGGCACGCAGTACACCCTCCGGGCGGGTGACGACGAAGCGGTCATCGCGAGCGTCGGTGCATCGCTCCGCTCCTTCCGTCACGCCGACCGCGACCTCGTCGTGCCGTTCGACGCCGACGTCGTGCGGCCCGCCTACCGGGGTGCGACGCTGGCGCCGTGGCCGAACCGCATCGTCGACGGCCGCTACGAGTTCGCGGGCGTCGAGTACCAGACGGCGATCACCGAGCCGGGCCGCGGTCATGCTCTGCACGGCCTGGTCGCCTGGCTCGACTTCGAGGCGATCGACCGGGGCGCCTCGCACGTGACGCTCGCCGGGACGATCGAGGCCCAGACCGGCTACCCGTGGCGCGTGCGCGTCGAGGTCCGCTACGAGCTGGGCGGCGCGGGCCTGACCCAGACCGTCACCGCCATCAATGAGAGCGCCGAGGCTGCGCCTTTCGGAACGGGGCCGCACCCCTACCTCGTCGCCGGGTCCAGCCCGCTCGACGAGTGGACGCTGGAGCTTCCGGCGGCCACGGTGCTCGAGGTCACGCCCGACCGGCTCTCCCCGGTGGTGACGGCGAGCGTCACGTCCGACGCCGACCGGTTCGACTTCCGCACGCCGCGCGTGCTGGGCGCGGTCGAGATCGACCACGCCTTCACCGATCTGACGCGTGACGGCGCGGGCGTCGCCACGGTGCGGGTGACGGATGCCGCGGCCGGCACCGGCGTTCAGCTGACGTGGGATGCCGCATGCCCCTGGGTGCAGGTCCACACGGCCGACCAGCCCGGCGGTCCCGGGACTTCCGGGCACCGCGCGGGCCTGGCCGTGGAGCCGATGACCTGCGCGCCCGACGCGTTCAACGCGGCCCGCTACGACTACGAGGCGGGGCTGCGCGTCATCGCGCCGGGTGAGCAGATCTCGGCATCCTGGAGCATCTCAGCGCTCTGAAAGGCGCGTGAGCTCGGCGAGCGCGTCAGTCGTCGTCGCCGCGGAGCTTCTCCTTGAGCTCGTTGCGGTTCTCGACGCGGTCGCGGTCGGCTTCGGCCTTCTTCACGTCGGCGTTCGCCTTGGCTTCGTCGACCTTGTCGCCGATGCGGTCACCCGTGTCGTCGAGCGCGTCCTTGATCTTGCGTCCGGTCGTGTCGGCCACGTCCTTCGCGTCATCCATCAGTCCCATGTCGACTCCCTTCGTGAGGATCCTCCACGGTACGGATGCCGCGGAGAGTCGGCACGGGGGTTGTCAGTGGTGGCGGCGAGTGGTACCCGTCAGTCGATCGGAGTCGTGGTGTCGATCGCGTCCCGCAGGGGCCGTCGCATCGCCTTCCAATAATGAACGGGAGTGATGCGCGTCAGCGTGTCGACGAGGCGCGCCTCGCGCCCGACCATCGTGCGGGGACGGCGGCGCACGGTCGCTTCGACGATGCGGCGGGCCGCTTCCTCGGGCTCGGTGTGGTACATGCGGGCCTGTGCTTCGGCGGCGCGGCGCGCGACGGCGGGGTCGATGGCGGCGGCGTACCGGCCGTGCAGGATGATGCCGGTCTTGACTCCTGCGGGGTAGATCGCGCCGACGGTCACGGTGCCGCCTTCGAGCTCGTGCCGCAGCGCCTCGGTGAAGCCGCGCACGGCGTACTTGCTCATCGCGTAGGGGATGCGGCCGGCGGGCGCGGCGAGTCCGTAGATCGACACGAGGTGGGTGATGTGCGCGGCGGGCGCGCGGCGCAGGGCGGGCAGCAGCGCCTGGGTGATGTTGACGGTGCCCCACAGGTTGACGTCCATGAGCCAGCGCATCTCCTCCATCGTGAGCTGGTCGATGCTGCCGAGCATCGATGATCCGGCGCACGTGATGAGCGTCTGGAGGTGCGGGTGGGATGCCGTCAGCTCGGATGCGAGCGCCGCGACGGCGTCGTCGTCGGTGAGGTCGACGACGTGGGTCGTGTGTCCGTCGCCGGCGAGCGTCGCGGCGGTGGAGGCGAGTCCGTCGGCGTTTCGGTCGACGAGTGCGATGAGGGCGCCGCGAGCGGCCAGCTGGCGCGCGACCTCGGCGCCCATTCCGCTCGCCGCTCCGGTGATGACGCTCGTGGCTCGGCGCACGTCGAGGGTCTTCGGCTGGGGCGCTGTGGCGTCGGTTCGCGGCATCGTCGCCTCTTCTTCCTGTCGCGTGTGAAGGTCTGCGCTCGATTCTGTCGGATGGTCTTCCGTAGGATCGGAAGCACGCCTGACGTCGAGGGAAAGTCGAGGCAGTGGCTGAGAAGCGCAAGCGGGAGCGGACGCGTGACGTCGTCGCCGAGGGGCTGTACATCGCTTCGGCGGCCACTCGACTGAGCCTCAAGAACCGGATGCTCGTGCACATTCTCGCGGAGGGGGAGGGCTTCGACGTCGAGCGCTACGTGCCCGAGGCGAAGCAGACGCTGCTGGAGCTCGCCGACGAGGCGGACGCGGATGCCGCGCGTGCCGACCGCGAGCGCAAGCTGGCGCGAGGCCGGTTCACGGAGTCGGACGGCACGCACGACTACCGCAGCCGAGACGTGCGCAATCTGCGCCGGCGCCGCAAGCAGTCGCGCCACGTCGCGCAGGAGCTGCGTGCGAGAGCGGCCGATGACGATGAGGTGCGCAAGCTGGTCCTCGACGCGCGGGATGCCGCGTGGGCCGAGGTCGCGAAGAACATCGACAGCACGCTGCGCATCGAGGCGGCGCGCCCCGACCTCGACCCCGACTACGAGCGCATGCGCGTCGCGCGGATGCAGGCGCTGCGCCTCGTCGACCTGCCCAAGCTGAGTTCGCGTCGCCGCAGCATCGCGAAGCAGCAGCAGCTGCGCGAGCGTGGCGTGGTGCCCGAGGTGGTCGCCGCGGAGCCGCCGGGGTCGTTCGATCCCGGCGAGCTCGAGTGACGGGACGAGACGCGCCCGGGAATCAGCCCGAACGCCCTCGATTCGTCGTCTGGGCGAGCGTGGGGTATTCTGGTCGTCGGCCTTCGCGAGAGCGGAAGTCATGCGCCCGTAGCTCAATGGATAGAGCATCTGACTACGGATCAGAAGGTTAGGGGTTCGAGTCCCTTCGGGCGCGCATAGTATCTGTAACTGCAAATCCTGAAGTGGGTCTGACCAGGGGTTTTCCTGAGGTTCGAACATCGCACGTTTGGGTCAACGCTCGTTGATCCAGTAGATGGCTGAACTCTTCGACAAGGATGCCCCTGGTCTGACCCGGGTCTCGCCCGATGCGGATCTTCTGGAAGAGCATCCGATTGAGTCGCCGCTTCTGGACGACGTCGCTGTCGGCGTATCGCCGGTCGCAGTCTTCGATGATGTCGAGCCGCCGGGCGAGTTCGCGGTGCGTGTCCTTGTTGCTCGCGGTGATCCGATCGCGCACGATCTCGGCATGGGTTCTGCGCTTGGTGAACTCGCGTTGCTGGTCGAGGAAGAGCGTTCGAGGGATCGCGCCGGCGTAGTAGGCATCGAGGAGCTTGAGCTGGCGCTCGCCCAGCTCGTCGAGATGCTGCTCGATCTCACGGACCTGCGCCGTCAGGTCCGCACGCGCTGCTTGTTGTCGCTCGGCGTCGCGTCGCTCCAAGCGTTCTCGTTCATGTGGCGTGATGCTCAGGTGCGCGTAGAGGTGCTCGACGCGCTGTTCGGCTTGGGCAACGGGGATCGCTGGTTGTCGACAGTTCATCGATCGGGTCTGCCGGCCCGAGCACACGAAGTAGGCGTACCGCTTTCCTGCGCGTGAGGTCACGTGCTGCATGATCAGCCGACGCTCGCACGAGTAGCAGTAGAGGGTGCTCTTCAAGAAGTGGGTATGGACGCGTGAGCGTTCGCCGCAACGCCTCGATGCGAGCATCTCCTGGACCCGCTGCCAGAGTTCTGCGGAGACGATGGCTGGGTGTGAGCCGGGATGCTCCACACCGTTCAGCGTGACGACGCCCTTGTAGTACGGGTTCTTCAACATGCGGTGCACCGCGCTCGGCCCGAGCGGCTTTCCGGGCTCTTCCCTCAGCGGGCGGGCGGTGAGGCCGCGCGATATCAGCTCGTCCACGATCCGGGAGACGCTCCAGGTCCCGGCCGCGTAGGTCTCGAACATCCACGCGACGTGAGCTGCGCGCTCAGGATCGAGGTCTACCTGTCCGGTCGAGGTGCGACGTCCTTCGCTTGCTCGGCGGACATTGAGGTAGCCGAGCGGCGCGCGCCCGCTGGTCCCGCCCTCCTCGACCTTCTGGCGAAGGCCTTTCTTCACCTCGGTGGACAGGTTCTGGGAGTAGAACTCCGCGATCGATGCCATGATGCCGTGCACGAGACGCCCGCTCGCGGTCTCGTCGATGTTCTCGGTGGTGGACACCAGGCGGACGCCCGCCTCTTCCAGTGCGCGGACGATCTGGACATCGTCTGCTCTGTTGCGCGCGAGGCGATCGAGCTTGTGGACGATCACGAAGTCCACCTTGTGCGACGTGACGTACTCGAGCAGCCGGCGCAGCTCAGGGCGATCGGTGGTGCGCGCGGAAGCGCCACGCTCGACGAACTCGGCGGCCACCACCGCCCCCAGGGAGAGCGCATGACGCTTGTTCGCTGCTCGCTGCGCCGCCAACGAGAAGCCCTCTTCGGAGGCGCCACCGCCCACCTGCCGCTCGGTCGAGACGCGAGAGTAGGAGATCGCTGTGAGGGGCTCGAAACGGAATGCGTTGTCTTCAGCGGTCTGGATAGCAAAGGTCATACACGGAGGCTTGCAGGCGACCCAGACGCAGGTGCCGTGCGCCGCCGGCGCGACACCGAGGGTACTCACTCGGTGAGCCGTCGGGCCAACGTCAGAGGCCCCGGATACGCTGGGAGCGTGAGTCTCCCCGCCGCCATCACCGAGCTCCTCGCGCGACCCTTGGGGCCCCGCGGGTCGCGCGGGCTGGTTGGATCGGCGGATCCGGCGGCTGAACTGACTCCGGTCGCCGCTGCCGTGCTGGCGGCGATCCCCGCGTGGTGGTCGGCTCGAGCAACGCGGGCAGGTCTCGTAGGGGAGTGGACAGACGTGCACTTCGCCGTCGACGTCACACCTCCGCTCGTGTTGGGTGAGGCGCCGCCCCTTGAGCCGGACTGGGGGCTTCTCAGCGCAGAGCAGGTTGGCGCCGCGTATGTGGAGTCGCTTGCCTCCGAGACGCGCGCGCGACACGGACGCCACTACACGCCGCACGAGCTGGCACGAGAGCTCTGGTCGATGACCAAAGCAGCACTGGGGATGAAACACCCTGTGATGCTGTTGCCAGGTCTCGTGCGGGACCCCGCCTGTGGCGCGGGCGCGCTGCTGCTGCCGGCACTGCGAGAGCACCTCGCCGCGAGCACCGCGATCGATCCGCGTCTGGTCCTGAACAGGCTCCCCTCGCTGATCGAAGGCATCGACTCTGATCCGGCTGCGGTGTGGGTGGCGAATGTCGTTCTCGCAGCGGAGATGCTTCCGATCCTCGCCCGTATCCCGGAGAGCCACCGGCGACCATTGCCCGCACTGGCGCACGTCGGCGATGGATTAGCGCCGGATCGCGCACCCGCCCGGGCGGTCTTGATGAATCCGCCCTATGGGCGCGTGCGCTTGAGCGACGCCGACCGCGCGCGATTCGCGAAGTCGCTGTACGGGCACGCCAACCTCTACGGGATGTTCATGGCTGCTGGAGCTGAGGCGCTGGACTCCAGCGGCGTCCTTTCCGCTCTCGTTCCGACATCGTTTACGGCAGGACGCTACTTCGAGCCTCTCCGCGCACACCTGACGTCCCAGCTACGGCTGGAGAGCGTGGCGTTCGTCGCCGACCGGTCCGGAGTCTTCACATCCGTGCTGCAGGAGACCTGTCTGGCGACACTCACCCGCCGTCGTGTGCGCAAAGTGGCTGTGCGTGCGATTGGTTCGGCTGTGGAAGATGTCGCGACCATCGCCTCGCCGACGGGCGGCAACCCCTGGATACTCCCTCGTCGCTCAGACCTGGCGCCTGTGGCCGCCGCCGCTGGGAAGCTCCCCAACACCCTGTCGAGCGCAGGATGGAAGGTCAGTACGGGGCCGCTGGTGTGGAATCGGCGAAAGGACGACCTCTTCTCGCGACCTGCGAAAGGACGCCATCAGATCATCTGGGCCGCCGATATCGACGGCGGGGCTGTACATCGCGATGCCAGTCGGGCCGCAACCCGATACCTGGCGTTGCATTCGGAGCGAGACCGACACATCATGCTCACAACCACGCCCGTTGTGCTCGTGCAGCGCACCACGGCACCCGAGCAGCCGAGGCGACTGGTTGTGGCGGAGCTCACCGAAGACGACTTGGCTCGCTCCTCGGGAGGCGTCGTCGTTGAGAACCACGTCAACATCATCAAGCCGGTCGGCGGTGAGCAACTCCTGAGCCGACGTCTCCTGACCCGAATCCTCTCCACAGACGCCCTCGACAAGCTAGTCCGATGCATCTCCGGGTCGGTCGCCCTGTCCGCGTACGAGCTTGAATCGATCACGCTGCCCGACGCCCAGACGCTGAAGGCCTGGGAGAGCTTGCCTGGTGAGGAGCTTGAGCGCGCCGTTGCGCGAACGTATGGCCTTCCGGAGCAGCCGGCGAGATGAGGCCAGTCATCACGGCCGAAGAGGCCACCAAGCGTCTCCTCGTTGTCTTTCCGCGCACCGCGTTCGACGCCGTGATGTCCAGCCCGCTCGCCGGCGCGGCCGTTGCGGCGCTGATCTATGTCGACGCCGTGGCCGATGATCCCCACAACTTGTTCTGGGCGCGCCCGTCGATGGTGACCTGGATGTCCGAGGCCATGCGCGAACAGGACAGTGACGAGGACCGGCTCGCCTGGCGCGGCGAAGCAGCGAGGGGAGCGAAGGCTCTCTCCGGTCTCCTGCAATCCTGGGGCGTTCCGGATACTCCTGGATACGCCGATAACTCTCGCGAGACCCTGCGAGACGAGACGTTCCGGAAGTGGCGAGAGCACGGTGCGCTCCGTGAACGGCTTGACCTTCCCAAGACGTCGGGCGCAGGACGCTGGGTGATGGAGCCGCACTTCGCGGACCTTTTCGCGCCCGGAATGAGCGATGCAGACGTGGAGATCGCTGCTGCTGGATGGCGCGAGGCGCATCTGTCGCCGGCGGCGAAGCTCCGGGTGAGGTTCGCGATCGAAGGCGAGCAGGCGAGCCATGCTGTGACCGTCACGCTCCCGAACAGCGCCGGTACGCGCATCCTCGAAGTCGGGCGTGCCTCCCTGATCCTCAAGGGCGTGATCGAGAACTGGGCGCCGGCTCGGCTACGCAACCCCTACGTGATCTCGGTCAGCGAACCGGGCGACAAGCTCTTCACCGCAGACGCCAAACTCCTCTCGTACCTCGGCGTCACCATCAACATCTCCAACTTGCTCCCCGACGCGCTGATCGCCGACGTTGGAGACAACACGGTCGACTTCTGGTTCATCGAAGCTGTCAACACCGACGGCGAGATCAACGAAGCCCGAAAGCGCGACTTCCAGGAATGGGCGATCCTGCAAGGCATCGAACCCAAACGGTGCCGATTCCTCACCGCGTTCAGCTCACGCAACGATCCCGCCGCCAGGAAGCGCTTGAAGGACCTCGCCGAAGGCAGCTACGCGTACTTCGCCGACGAACCCGCCCACGAACTCGCCTGGTACGCGATCGCTGACGCCCATCGGGAATCAGAATGACCACACCGCGAGCGGATCATGCGCGGCGTAGAACCTCGCCGCGGGCGTAGCGGGTGCGTGAACTGGGCAACCGCCCAGAGCCCGATAGGCGTGAGGCGTTCGCCGCTTCGATAGCTGCACCTATCTGATCCGTCGACGCCGACCTGATCCCGCCCGGCGACTTTGCTGTAGAAGGGAGGCCAAACCGTTGTCTGCAATCTTGACACTCAACCAGCGGCACTCGTATGGCCTCGAGATCGACCGTGTGGCATTCAAGCTGGACTCGGCGCAGTTCCGCCGATGGATACGCGAGCACCACGAGATCCTCGTCCGACAGCTCGCAAAAGAAGGGGTCAAGTACGAGCAGCTCAGCGGTGCCCTGGTCCCCAGCACCAAGCGTGACGAGATTGCGTTGCTGTTCAACGTGGACGACATCGGTGACTGGTGGTACAGCCGTGCCGCGATGACGCGCCTGCTGCCGAACCTCGACCAGACATCCACGCGCAGCGTTCTGCATGGTGACATCGGGTGGCATCCCGAGGCGACGCGAGAACTCGCAACCTACTCGGGCCTGGTCCCGAGTTCGTCGCACGAATGGGGCGAACAGCTCATCTACTGCGTTTACGTTACGAATCTGTCCGGCACGCAGGCCAAGACGATCCACGCCGCGTTCATCGACGCCCCGGGTTACCTCGGACATGTGCCTGCGACATACCATTCAGCGTTCCGTACAGAAGTTGCTGACATCCTCCCGTCAGCGTTCGTTCAGCACAAGAACACCGTCATCACTGATCACGGACTCGACGAGCCTCTCGTCAGCAACAAGAACGAATCCGGCCTGCCATTCGAACGCTTCGGCTTCAGGACCATCAGCACGGTGAGTTCCTTGTACACACCGTTGCTCTCCTACAAGATTCAGTCCCAGAGGGCACCGCTCCACCAGAAAGACCTGCTGGTTTCTCTCAACGCGATCTCCGACGAACCGATGGAGCTGACGGACTTCGACATCCTCATCCCCGAAGCGAAGTTCGGCTATCTCCGCGATGCGAAGGGCGGTCTGCTGAAGATCGCTGGCTTGGATCAACACTCGAAGGAAGAACTCGCTGCTGTGATCCGTGCGGAGATCGACAACGACTACATCTACCGGCTCCAGGCCAACGTCGACGGCACCGTGCAGTTCACGCTCATGTTGGAACTGCCCCGGGCAGACGACCACCCGGTGAAGATCTCAATCGGCTTGAAGTAGTTCCCTCAGCCGAAAGAACTGAGCCTCGTCACACTCACGTAGCTGCCTAGCCCAATGGCGCGCCGCGGGGGCTTCCCGTCGACCGGCTCTCGGCGCTGCCGTTCGGCGTGGAGCCTCAAGAGGCGCGCAAATGTGGCACATTCACGACCGCGCGAGAAGGCCGTAGCTCCGTCCCGGAGTTGCGGCGGTAGGTGCCGACAGTCGTCGGGGAGATACCCAGACCTTGCCATCTGCCGCAGAGTGTCGCCTGCGCGGTAGTGCTCCGTCGCCATCTTGAGCCCCGCGCCATCGCGGCCTTGAATGCGCAACCGCGCTCCGTTTTCTGGAGGTGGCGCGTCACGGTCGCGCGACTCGCGGCCGTGACGATCTCAACCAATACCGCGAAGACAGAACCGACGGAATCGCTGACGGCATCGCGTTAGGCAGCGCCAGGACGCGCAACTCCACGAAACGCCGCCAGCGCGGCAGTGACTCGCGCCCGCCAGTCCGCTGGCTCATGTGCGTCCTGCAGCTGGCTGAGCTCTCGGACCTTACGCACGTTGGCTGCGTAGATCGCGACGACCGACTTGGCTGCGTAGCCGGTCGCGGCGCCCTGGATGGTCCAGTTCAGCAGGAACCGGGGTGTTCGCTTGCGGCGCCACAGCGTGGAGGCCGCAGAGAACGTCAGGATGACCAGCATGCTCGTTCCTGCCGCAGGGCCGGAGGTGAAGAACATCTGCGTAGACAACAGCAGACCTACGAGGAACAAGGTCATGGGAAACACCCATGCCATCACTTTGCTCGTCCGGTCTTGGGACGTGCGGAAGGCATATAAGCCGTGTGCGTTGGCGAAACTGAGGACAAAGCTGAACAGCGCGTACAGGCCGAACAGCGCCAAGACGGAGCCCGTCGGGGGATCGATGGCCAGCGCCGTCAGAGTCCCCAGTAAGCCACCAGCGAGAGCGTTGACAACGACCACGAGCCAGACGGGCTTACGAGAGCGCGGCCGGAGAGCATCGAGGAGCTCCTTTGCGCTGTCTCGAGAACGTTCCGCCGAAGCCAGCAGCAGGGCGCGCTCGAAGACGATGAACCCGCCGAGCTGGATGGCGAGGAAGAACATCACGCCGGCGACCGGCACGATCACGAACAAGGCGCCTGCCTGGGGCGGATCAGCGACACACGCGAACAGGATCAGCGCGAGCGCTGGGACCAGAGCGCCAGCCATGGCCTCGGCGACCACACCAAGGACGCGGCGCGTACGAGATGCCGTGGCAGGATCTGCGACGAGCTGCCCGCCGATGACGATGGCGTAGAAGCCCAGCAAGACAGGGATATAGACCCCGAAAGCCCAGCCGATGTGCTCCAGCACGGCAGCTCCTGCCTCCGGGGCAAGACCCATAACGCGGTAGACGCGGTCGTCGCCGAGGGGAAACGCGGTCAGGACAAGAACGACTACTAGCCCGATGGTGCTGACCGCAACGATCTCCTTCAGGGCCTCCTTCGCTGGACGGGAGGGCAACACTTCGTCGTCGCTCGACGCACTACCTGTCATGCCGGTGATGCTATTCGCCGCCGCCGACATCGAAGGCGGGCCCGAGAGAAGTGGCACGCCTGCGACCGCGCGCGTGAAGGCCCATGTTCTCGGTGGTGGACACGAGGCGGACGCCTGCCTCTTCCAGCGCGCGGAAGCTATGTCTGGGGTCCTCGCTATCTTCGATGTGATCGAGGGAGCTACGAGGAACATGAGCAACAGTCTTCCGGTGGGAAGGATGATCGCCGCGGACGAGGAGGGACTCGCCTCGGCGTTAGGGCGGATGGCTGCCACAGTCGGTCGGTTTCGTGAGGGGGAGACCCCGTTCGAGTATGTCGCCCGCGGACCGCAGATCATTCGCGATCACGTCACGTGGATTGCCAACGCGTTGGCCGATGCTGATGCGTTCGACGTCGTAGAGCTACTGCGCATGCGTGAGATGCCGATGGCTCTCGACGGGTACCGCGAGAGTGTCGCCGATCACTTTCCTGCAGCTATTGATCTCGTGAGCCTCATCCTCCTCGCACGAGGACACAGAGCACGCCTCGGAGCGGATACGGCACGTGCTCGCCCGGCTGCCGTGATCGCAGAGATCCATGATCGAGCGAGTGAGCTGCTCACCGTTGGCACGTTCACATTGCTCGCATCTGGGCAGAAGAACGAGTTTGGACCGCTGACCATGCTGGCTGCGTCATACGTGAGCCACGATCTGACGGTCCAGTTCAAGCAGTACCTGCACATTCACGACGAGATCAATTCGGCTTTGTTCTCGAGTATTCATCTTGGCGACTTGCTCGTCGAGAGCATCGGGTTCAGCTACGAAGACTTCGTCGCAGTTCGCGAGGCCATCGGGGAAGTTCTCAGTGACAAATTCTTCGCCGTGCGCGATGAGCTGGGTGACGTTGCGCGTGAGTGGGCCGAGAGCGGCCGTAACGGCCAGGACCCTGCGCGAGTCGCGGAGGGTCAACGTGCTTTCAGGGACATGATGGAGCTTCCGGCGGGACGCGCTGCCTTCACCGCCGTAGAGATCGCCAAGGCTTCGGGCGTCGAGATCGAGCGAGTGCAGCGTGTTCTTGAGAGGTTCAGCCTGCCGTTCGGTGATCCATTTGATCCTGTTGCTGCTGTCGAGGCGTTTCTGCGCGGCGATAACCCGTTCCGTACGGTCACCCTCCTACGCGACGCGGAGGACCGCTACATCACTCTGGGGGAGCCCATCGGTACGGACTGCTTCAGGCAGGTCATCGAAGCGGCACTGAAAGACGACCAGGCTAAGTTCCGACGCTACGAGCGCCGACGTGCCGCCGTGAGTGAACAACTCTCGATGAAGCACTTGACAAAGCTCCTCGGCGAAAGCCCCGCTCACGTCAATCTCAAGTACTTTCGCGCGAAGCCCGGTATCGACGTTGCCAGCCTCGGGCCGCACGCAGAGGACGTCACCACGCTTGCTGACCAGACCGAAGCGGACGGGTTGTTCCTCATCGAGGACGTTGCCGTATGCGTCGAGGTGAAGGGAAAGAGCCTCTCAAGGCAAACGCGTCAAGGGAACGTGCAACGCCTGACCACGGACCTGCGCACGACAGTAGGCGAGGCGACAAGCCAAGCGCTACGACTTGAGGAACACATTCGGACCAACGGTGGACTGTGGCTCGAGGACCGAAGCTGGCTTGATCTCTCGAGTATTCGTGAGATTCGTTCGGTTGCCGTCGCTCTCGATGACTTGGGCCCGCTCGCTACGGCGCTCGATGAACTAGTGCGTGCGAACGTCATCAAGAGCGACCGCTTCCCATGGATCGTCACGCTTCATGACCTGGCAGTTGTCGCTGAGGTGGTGGACCGGCCGGCGGAGTTCCTGCTCTATCTCCGGCGCCGGACAGAGTCCGAAGTCTCCCTCAAGTACTGGGCGATCGACGAACTCGACTTGTTCATGTTGTTCTTCGACGGCGGTCTCTACGTCGAGCCCGACCCTGATCGAGTGGGCGAAGAGTTCCTTGGCATGCCCCGCCCGAACGGAGCAGACCGTCGCCGTTATCGAGAATCTTCGGTGCCCACACGAGTGATGACCCACACTGATCCTCTCGATGCGTGGGTCTACTACCGCGAAGGTTCAAGCGCTGAGGCCGCGCAGAAGCCATCGTTCGTCTCGCATCCGGGCGTGCTTGACCTGGTCGACTTCCTTCAAGACGGAAAGAAGCCGGGATGGTTCCGGTTCAGCGCAGACCTCTTGAACCTCTCCGAAGAGTCCCAGGGGTCAGTTGCAGCTGCGATCGAGCAGACCATCTCGATGACGCTCGAAGATGGCCAAACGCACCACTCGTTCATGGCGTTCGCCGGTTCCTGGGGCTACCCCACCCTCTTCATTGGCTCCAGGCCCGCTTCGATGCCACCCCAGGAAGCGAGCAAACGCCTCGCCATGTACGGCATAGCCAAGAAGCATCAGATCAAGTCAGACCGTGCTCTGATGGTGCTGTTCGACCAACACGGCACGATCCGGTCGATACGCTACGACAACGCACCACCCCGCGATGACGCACGCCTCGATGAAGCTGCGGCACTTATGGGGCTGATCCCCCCTGAGACGATGGCGCGGCCGATACCTCCGTCTGCTCGTAGGGAGACCAAGCGACTCAACCCACGAAAGAAACACAAGAAGCGAAGGTGAGGAACTCTGCCTCCACCCCTGGCAGGTTGCCTGCGCCGTCTCAACAGAGACGGTCGCGGACGCCGGGCCACCACGCCTCCCTGTTTATGGCCTCCGGCGGGCGTGGATTGAAGCGTCATGACGAACGAGAATGCGGCACGCCTGCTACAGCTCGAGACGGACGCAGCTGCGTCCCGGCGTTTCGGAGGTAGGTGCCCACGGTCGTGGGGGAGACGCCCAGAGCCTTGCCGATCTGCTTCAGAGTGTCACCCGCACGGTAGCGGTCTGTCGCGATTCTGAGTTCCGCGTCATCGAGGCCTTGATTGCGCAGCCGTACCCCCGCCTTCCGAAGGTGGCGAGTCACGGTCGCGCGGCTCGCGCCGACCTGCGCGCACACCTTCTTCAGCGGCAGCCCCGACTCGTAGAGCTCGCGCATCAGAACCACCGCTTCAGGCGTGACCGTGTTTCGAGGCTTCCCAACTGACCGCACGACAGGCCCTCGATGATCCGTGACCGAGGGCTCCGACCCCGCCGAGCTACTCGCCTCGAGGCCCTTCCTCGCCCGAGAAATCAAGGATCTCAGGGCGGTGGATGACTTTCGAACGTCGTCCAGCAAGGAGCGCACTGTGTTGAGACAGTATTGAGAAGACCTGCGGATCTCCGCGGGTCTTTTCTGTTTCAGCGCCGGCGCGCGGGTTCCGCGGTACTTTCGCTGTGTGACGCACTCGATCCCCGCCCCGGCTCATCCCGGCGAACCGCACGACGAGACCGTCGGGCAGCGGCTCAACTGGCTGCGCGCGGGCGTGCTCGGCGCGAACGACGGCATCGTGTCGGTCGCCGGTGTCGTGGTGGGTGTCGCGGCGGCCGCCCCGGGCGACGTCGCCGCGATCGCGACCGCCGGCATCGCGGCGCTCGTCGCGGGCGCGTTCTCGATGGCGGGCGGCGAGTACGTGTCGGTGAGCACGCAGCGGGACACGGAGCGCGCACTGCTCGCGAAGGAGCGACGCGAGCTCCGGGAGATGCCGGAGGCGGAGCTGTCGGAGCTCGCGGGCTTCTACCGTGAGCGCGGGCTCTCGCCTGAGCTCGCCGCCAGGGTCGCCGAGGAGCTCACGGCGCACGATGCGCTCGCCGCGCACGCGGAGGTGGAGCTCGGCATCGACCCCGAGGAGCTGACGAATCCGTGGGTCGCGGCGCTCTCGTCGTTCATCGCGTTCACCGTCGGCGCGCTCATCCCGTTCCTGCTGATCCTGCTGCCGATCGGGAACCCCGTCGTCCTGACTGCTGCCGCCGTCGTGCTCGGGCTGGCGCTCACGGGCTGGATCAGCGCGCGGCTCGGCGGTGCGCCCGTGCCCCGCGCCGTGTTGCGAAACGTCGTCATGGGGTCGGCGACGATGGCGGCGACCTATCTCATCGGTCTCGTCTTCGGCGTCGCCGTCGGCTGAGCCGTCCGCGCGCCGCCGCGGGGCGCGCACCGATCCGGCTCTGCCAGGATGGGAGTCGCTGTGAGCGTTCCCCTCGAAGTCTTCTCCCGATCGCGCGTGCGCCGTGCCGCGCTGCAGGTGTGCGCCCTGCTGGCTGCCGCGGTCCACGTGCCGGTGGCCGCGGTCGCCGTCACCGTTTCGCCGGTCATGGCCGCTGTCGCGTCGGCGCCCCCCGGTGCGACGCCCGAGACGCCGGTCGCGCCTGAGGCGGATGTCGATACCGACGGCCCCATCGAACCGCATCCGTCGGGAAGTCCTGTGTGGTCGATCGTGTCGGGCGCGATCGTGCTCGTCGTGGCGGGAGCAGTCGTCGTGACGATGCGCCGCCGCACGGGGAACGACTCGCCGGATACGGGCACGAACGGCCGCTGAGAGCCGGACGCAGCCTCATCGAATCCGCCGGCTACACGGGTGTGACGCGCAGCCAGGTGAACCCGTGCGGCGCCAGGCGGACCCCGTCGTCAAGGTCGACATCGGAGTCGCGGACGATGTCGCGTGCGCTGCGCTCGAAGCCCGAGAGGGTGAGCGGATCGATCGTGACCTCCTGGTCGCCGACGTTCGCGAGCACGAGAACGACCGTCTCCTCGCCGGGGCGCTGATATCCGACGACGCTCGCGTGCGGTGTGTGGAACGGCAGGAGGGCGCCGCCTGCGAACTCGGGCGTCGCTGACCGCACGGAGAGGAGCTTCGTCATGCGCCGGTTGACGCGCCCCGCGACGGTCGATTCGTCGTGGCGCTGGGCGTACCGGTCGCGCGGACGGTTGCCGCGGTGCACCCAGCGGCTGTCGTCGCGACGCTCGGGATCGTCGGCGCAGGTGGGATCGTTGAGCTGGGCGACCTCGTCACCCAGCCAGAGCATCGGCACGCCGCCGGCCGAGAGGGCGAGCGCGTGCGCGAGGATCACACGGTCTTCGCCGGCCGGATCCTCGGCTTCGATGCCCGCGAGGGATGCCGTCGTGCCCGCGACCGCGCTGGCTGCGGTCAGGTCGTCGCCGGCGGGGAACGGCACGCCCCGCGCGAAGCTCCCATCGAAGCGGCCCGTGTAGAACTCGTTGAGGAACCGGCGGTGCGCGTGGGGATCGAGGCCGAGCTCGGCGGCATCCGTATCGGCGAACGTCCACCGCACGGCGTCGGCGGATCGCACGTGCGTGACTCGGGCCGTGCCGTCGGGTGGCGCGGGGCGGTGATCGAGGCCACGCTGCAGGAGACGCGCGTCACGGGTCGCGAGTGCCTCCCACGTCAGCGCAGAGGGCACAGGGTCGTCCGCGAGCAGGCATGCGTCGGGGGCGAGCGCGGCGAGATCGCCGCGCTCCCCGGCAGCCGCCATCAGGGCGGTAGCGGGCGCCGCGATCGCGAGCACGGAGTGAAGGCCCTGGAGCACCGCTTCCGCGTCGTCGCCGAACGGCGTCGGGTCGATCCGGAGCACGCCGACGCCTCGCTCGGCGACGAAGAGGATGTCGTCGGCGAGCGCGGCGAACGCGGACGGCGCGGTCGCGGCCCGCTCACCGCGCGACAGCGGCACGTCGAGCACGAGAGCGATGCCGGACAGACGCAGGTCTGCGGCGAGGTCGGTGAGCTGTGCGATCGAGCCGAGGCTCGGGTCGACGCGGGGGCGGTTCGCCGCCTCGTCGCGATCGTCGCCGTCTTCGGGCTGCGCGAACAGCGGCATGAGGTGCAGCATCGTGAGCCCGAGCTCGCGGAAGTAGGAGATCTGGTCACGGATGCCGGCGAGGTTGCCGCCGTATCTGTCGACGTAGCAGGCGCCTCCCAGCATCCGCTCCGACGACACCCACCCGGTGTCGGAGAGTCGCCGGCTGTCGTGCACTTTGAGGTCGAGGGGGCGCGCGTTCCACGAGGCCGTGGCCCGCGCCAGCGTGTCGTCGAGCGCGGTCTCTGCGTCGGGATGGTCGCCGTAGAGTCGCGTGAACACGTCGCGCAGACGCCGCGACTGGGCATCGAATCGCTCGCGGAACGCGTCGTCGCGTGTGCCGAGCGGTGTGGCATCGGGGGCGATCATGGTGCTCCTCTCCCTGCCGTCCACCCTAGAACGCCCGCTGCCGGTGTCAGGGGTGAGCTGCCGCGGCGACGCGGGTTCCTCGCGTCGTGCCCCGGGTCTACGCTGTGGCCATGCACCTCGTCCAGGTCGCGCAGCACGCCGACGACCTCGATCGCGCGGCGGACTTCTACACCGTGCTCCTCGGCGCGCCGCCGACCGCGCGCTTCGATCCGCCGGGGCTCGTCTTCTTCGACCTCGAGGGAACGCGACTGATGCTGGATCGAGCGGCTCCGTCGAGCCTCATCTACCTGCGGGTCGAGAACGTCCACGAGGCCGTCGACCGCCTCGCCGGCGTGACCGACGTGGTGGCGCCGCCGCACCAGATCTTCACCCACGAGGACGACCGCCTCGGTCCCGCGGGGCACGAGGAATGGCAGGCGTTCGTGCGGGACACGGAGGGCAACACGATCGCGCTGGTCGCGTTCCCCCGGCGGTGACAGTGTTCCCGCGGGGGTGACTGTGTTTCCGCGGAGGTGACTGTGTTTCCGCGGAGGTGACAGTGTTCCCGCGGAGGTGACAGTGTTTCCGCGGAGGTGACAGTGTTCCCGCGGGGGTGACTGTGTTCCCGCGGAGGTGACTGTGTTCCCGCGGGGGTGACTGTGTTCCCGCGGAGGTGACTGTGTTCCCGCGGGGATGACTGTGTTCCCGCGGGGATGACTGTGTTCCCGCGGAGGTGACTGTGTTCCCGCGGGGATGACTGTGTTCCCGCGGAGGTGACTGTGTTCCCATGACGGTGACATCGTCTTGAGGGCGTCGCGTAGTCTCGTGGGGTGAGCGCCTACGTCTCGGCGTTCGAGCTGTTCTCCATCGGTGTAGGACCCTCGAGCTCCCATACGGTCGGTCCCATGCGGGCCGCTCGGGCCTTCGCGGCGCGTCTGCGTCCGGTGCTCTCGTCGGTGGCTCGTGTGGAGGGGGTGCTGTACGGGTCGCTCGGCGCCACGGGCATCGGCCACGGCACTCCCGACGCGGTCGTCGCGGGCTTGAAGGGGCTTGCGCCGGAGACGGTCGACCCGGCCGAGGTGCGCGGCGCGTGGACCGAGTGGGCCGACGGCGCGTCGCTGCTGATCGACGGCGCCCATCCTGTGTCGTTCGCCCGCTCCGACATCGAGTTCGCGCCGCGCACGCGGCTCCCCGGCCATCCCAACGCCATGACGCTCCGCGCACGGGATGCCGGGGGAGCGATCGTCGCGGAGGACACCTTCTACTCGGTCGGCGGCGGGTTCATCCGACGAGAGGGCGAGGAGGCGGTGCTGCCGCGCACACCGTTCCCGCACTCGTTCGACTCGGCGGAGGAGCTGCTCGCGCTGTGCGACGAGCGCGGCTGGTCGATTGCGGAGGTCGCCCGCTTCAACGAGCAGGCGCTGCGCTCCGAGGAGGAGGTCGCGGCGGGGCTCGACAGGATCTGGGATGCCATGGCCGTGTGCGTCGAGGCGGGACTCAACGCCGAGGGCGTGCTGCCCGGCATCCTGAAGGTCAAGCGGCGGGCGGCGGCGATCCGCGCACAGCTGGAGGACGCGGAGCGCGACGGGCGCCGCGAGCTCCCGGGAGAGTGGCTGGGGGCGTTCGCGCTCGCCGTCAACGAGGAGAACGCGTCGGGCGGGCGCGTCGTCACCGCACCGACGAACGGCGCCGCCGGCATCGTCCCCGCCGTCGCCATGTACTGGTGGCGGTTCCTCGCCGACTCCGGACTCGGGTCGGGCAACGCCGTCACGCCGTATGGCGAGCTCGTGGGCAGCGCACTGCTGGGCTTCTCGCCCGAGGCGGTGCCGGAGGGCGCGGCTCGCGCGATCGATCCGACCGGGGAGGCGGCGATCGAAGCGAACCGGCGGCGCGGCATCCGTCGGTACCTGCTGACGGCGACGGCGCTCGGATCGCTCTTCAAGGCGAACGCGTCGATCTCGGGCGCGGAGGGCGGCTGCCAGGCGGAGGTCGGCTCGGCCTGCGCGATGGCGGCGGGCGGTCTCACGGCTGTGATGGGCGGCACAAACCGGCAGATCGAGAACGCGGCCGAGATCGCGATGGAGCATCATCTGGGGCTGACGTGCGACCCGGTCGGGGGTCTCGTGCAGATCCCGTGCATCGAGCGGAATGCGATCGCGGCGGCGACCGCCGTGACCGCCGCGCGCCTTGCCCTCCGCGGCGACGGCAGTCATTACGTGTCGCTCGATGCTGTGGTCGAGACGATGCGGCAGACCGGCATCGACATGTCGCACAAGTACAAGGAGACGAGCGAGGGCGGCCTCGCGGTCAACGTCATCGAGTGCTGACGCGCGCCCCGGTCGCCTCGGGCGGCACGCTCCGTTCGCCCTGCGAGAACGGTTAGCACTCGCGTACGCAGAGTGCTAATCTATGACTAGTTGAGTCGCCTGGACTCAACTTTGAGAGACCACTTTGTTGGAAGGAGAGAGATATGGCCACGTACGACCCGTTCCGTGACCTCGACCGTCTGGCGTCGAGTCTCTTCGACACTCGCCGCGGTCCGCGCCGGATGCCGATGGACCTCTACCGTGACGGCGACCACTACGTCCTGTCGGCAGACCTCCCAGGCATCGACCCGGGCTCGGTCGACATCGACGTCGACGGTCAGCTGCTCACGATCCGCGCCGAGCGCACCCTGGCGACGGGTGACGGAGTGAAGTGGATCACCCGCGAGCGCGAAGCGGCGAGCTTCCTGCGCCAGCTGAACCTCGGTCAGGGCATCGACACCGACGGCATCGCCGCGACCTACAGCAACGGCGTGCTGACGGTGACGATCCCCGTGAGCGAGAAGGCGCGTCCGCGCAAGATCGAGGTGACCGCCGACGGCGGCGCGTCCGTCATGCGCGCGCAGGAGAGCACTCCCGCCGACGCCTCGCCGGAGCCGCAGCCGATCGAGCAGTGACCCGCTGACGGTCGACCGCCGTCCTGACACGAACCGCCCCGCGCCGATCCCTGTCGGCCGGGGCGGTTCGTCGTCTGCGCCCGGCCCGCTGCACGGCGCCCTCGCTTCCACGGCGGCCACGGCAATAGGATCGGGGCAACCCGAAGACCGTCTGCGAGGATGCCGATGATCGACAGCTTCTCCTGCGCCCGCCTGCGCTCTGCCGGCAGCTCATGACCGAGCGCGAACTCACCTCGCCCGTCTCGCTCACGCTCGAGAACGGCAGGCTCAATCCGGATGCGATCGGCTTCGCGCGCACCCCGCTCGTCCGCACCGACGGCATCGACGGCCGACGGTCGTGGGGCCGCAACAAGAGGTGGGAGTACTGGAACGTCATCACACCGACGCACATCGTGGCGTTGACGGTGTCGTCGCTCGACTATGCGGCGGTGCACGAGGTGTGGGTGTTCGAGCGGGCGACGCAGCGTGCGTGGGGCTCGTCGGCCACCGTCCTCCCCGCGCGGGATGTCGACCTTCCCGGCACGCTCGGCGATGGCGCGGCGCTCGCGCGCACGAAGGACCTCGCCATCGCGGTGACGCCCGGAGCCCGGTCGTGGCGGCTGTTCGCCGAGATCCCTCGCGCGTCGTTCGACATCACGGTGCGGCGGTCGCCCGATCACGAGTGCCTGGCGGTGGTGGTGCCGTGGTCGACGCGACGGTTCCAGTACACGGTCAAGGACGTCGCTCTCCCCGCGCACGGCACGATCGCCACCGAGGGGGTGACGCACCAGGTGCCGGAGGGGAGTTGGGCGGTGCTCGACCACGGTCGCGGGCGCTGGCCGTACGACGTCGTCTGGAACTGGGGCGCCGGATCGGGCGTGAGCGGCGGGCGCACGATCGGCATCCAGGTGGGCGGGCGCTGGACCGACGGCACGGGATCGACGGAGAACGGGGTCGTCATCGACGGCATCCTGCACAAGATCTCCGAGCCGGTGACCTGGGACTACGACCTCTCCCGTCCCCTGCAGCCGTGGCGCGTGCACGGCGGCGGGCTGGACGCCGTGCTCACGCCGTTCTACGACAAGCAGTCGCGGATGAACCTGGGGGTCTTGTCCTCACGCACCGATCAGTGCTTCGGTGTGTGGTCAGGAGAGTTCGACGGAGTCCGTTTCGACGGCATCGAGGGCTTCGCCGAAGACGTCCACAACCGGTGGTGATCGCGCATCGCGCGGAGGAGGAGGGGTGGTGTCGTTCCAGGCGTATCTCGACAACATCGAGGAGAAGACGGGACTCACGCCGCGGCAGTTCATCGAGCAGGCCGCTGAGAAGGGCTTCGGGCCGGGCTCGAAGTCGGGCGAGATCGTCGCGTGGCTCGCCGAAGACTACGCGCTGGGCCGCGGGCACGCGATGGCGCTCGTGCACGTCATCACGAAGGGCCCCAAGATCGACGCGAAGCACGTCAACTCCGGCGGTGCCCACAGCGATGCGTCTGACACGCTGTGGCTCGACGGCAAGGCGACGAACCCGGTGTCATGAACGCGACGCCTGCCGTCGAGGTCCGCGGGCTCCGGGTGGTGCGCGGCGCGACGGAGGTGTTCGCTGGGCTCGACGCCGACATCGCGCGGGGTGCGATCACGGGGCTCCTGGGCCCGTCGGGCTGCGGCAAGACGACGCTCATGCGCTCGATCATGGGCGTGCAGAAGGTCGCCGGAGGAACGGTCACGGTGCTCGGCCGGCCCGCCGGGAGCGCGGGGCTGCGCCGCCGGGTCGCCTATGACACGCAGGCGGCGTCGGTGTACGCCGACCTCACCGTGCGCCAGAACCTCAGCTATTTCGCGCGGCTCATCGGCGCACCGGCATCCGACGTCGAGCGGGTCGTCGAGGCCGTCGGCCTCCGCGGTCAGCGCGACCAGCTCGTGGGATCGCTGAGCGGCGGTCAGGAGAACCGTGTGTCGCTCGCGGTGGCGATGCTCGGCTCGCCCGAGCTGATCGTGCTCGACGAGCCGACCGTCGGTCTCGATCCGCTGCTGCGCGCCGAGCTGTGGCAGGTCTTCCGGCAGATCTCGGATGCCGGTGCGACGCTCATCGTGTCGAGCCATGTCATGGATGAGGCGCTGCGCTGCGACCGTCTGCTCCTGATGCGTGCGGGGCGGCTCGTGGCAGACACGACGCCAGCGGCGCTCCTCGCCGACACGGGCGAGACCGATCCGGATGCCGCGTTCCTCGCGCTGATCCGGCGGGAGGCGGCGGCATGAACGGCGGACGGCTTTTCGCGACGGCGGCGCGCGTCCTGCGGCAGCTGACGCACGACCCGCGCTCGATCGCGCTCATGCTGGTGGCGCCGTCGCTGCTGGTCGGCTTGTTCGCCTGGCTGTTCAGCGATCGCGAGGGGGTGTTCGATCAGTTCGGCGGTCCGATCCTCGCGCTGTTCCCGTTCGTCGTGATGTTCCTGATCACGTCGATCACGACCCTCCGGGAGCGCCGCAGCGGCACACTGGAGCGGCTCATGACGACGCCGCTCGCCAAGGCCGACTTCATCCTCGGGTACGCGCTCGCGTTCGGGCTGATGGCGGCGCTGCAGGCGGTGGTGACGGTCGCGTTCGCCGTCTTCGTGTGCGGGCTCGATGTGGACGGGCCGGTGTGGCAGCTGGGGCTGGTCGCGGTCGTCGACGCTGTGCTCGGCAGCGCCTTGGGGCTGCTGGCGAGCGCCTTCGCGCGGACGGAGTTCCAGGCGGTGCAGTTCATGCCGGTGCTCGTGTTCCCGCAGATCATCCTCGGCGGCCTGTTCATGCCGCGCGATCAGATGCCCGATGTGCTGCAGGCGATCAGCGACTGGCTGCCGCTGAGCCACGCGATCGACGCGGTCGCCGCGGTCGGTGCCGGCGACGAGGGGTGGGATCTGTACCGTCCGCTGCTCATCGTCGCGGCGTTCGGTGCGGGCGCGCTCGTGCTGGCATCCCTCACGCTGCGTCGCCGCACGCCGTAGCGCCGCGCCCTGTCGGGGCGGGCTGCCGGTCAGGCGTGGCGGCGGAGCTTGGCGGTGAGGGTGAGGAGCTGGTCGAGCTCTTCGTCGGTGAGCACCGACATGCGCTCGGCGATCGACTGGCCGTGCTTGGTGGCGAGCCGGCGGAAGCTGGTGAGCCCGTGCTCGGTGGCGCGCAGGAGGGCGCCGCGGCCGTCCTGCGGGTCAGGGCACTTGGTGACGAGCCCGCGCGCGACCATCCGGTCGACGAGGCGCGAGACGCTCGGCTGGCTGATCAGCATGTTGGCCGTCACGTCGCGCAGTCGTGCGGAGTGCTCCTGGCCGCGCACGACGGTCAGCAGCACGTCGTATTCGGCCTGGCTGAGGTCGCCTTGGATGAAGTCGACGCTGATCTCGCCGAGCACTTCGTGCTGCGCGCGGAAGAGGCTCTCCCAGGCGGCGATGGCCAGGCGGCGGTCGGTCATGGCGTCCACTTTATCCCGCCCCTAGGCTGGGGGATATGAGGCTGATCCGGGGATTCCTCGTCGCCTTCCTGCTCGCCGCGATCGCCTCTCTCGGTGGTGCTCAGGCGGCCTTCGCCGATGTCGACGACTTCGCCTTCGACGAGCTGACGGTGGACTACACGCTCACCCGCGCGGAGGACGGAACGAGCCGCCTGCACGTGGTCGAGCGGTTCGTCGCCAGGTTCCCCGACGTCGACCAGAACCGTGGCATCCGTCGGTCGATTCCCGCCTGGTACAACGGTCAGCCGCTGCGTCCGTCGCTCGTGTCGGTGACCGATGGCGACGGGCGTGCCCGCCCGGCGGAGACCGACGAGGAGGACGGCGTCTTCAGCGTCGTCTCGCGCGCCGACGACTATCTCCACGGCGCGCAGACGTTCGAGATCACGTATGACCTCGAGAACGTGACGTGGGACTTCCCCGACACGGGGCTCGAGTTCTATTGGGATGTCAACGGCGTCGATTGGCGGCAGCCGTTCGGGAGGATCGTGGCGCGGCTGCATCTCGACGCGGAGCTCGGGGACGCTGTCACGGGCGAATTCTCCTGCTACCAGGGGGCGCAGGACGCGAGCACGGCGTGCACCTACCGGGTGACGGAGCCGGAGGAGGACGGCGACGGCGTCGTGCTCATCGCGGTGGCGGATGCCGTGGGGCCTTACGAGACGCTGACCGTCGCCGTCGGGTTCGAGCAGGGGACGTTCGCCACGTTCGACTCGTCGTATCTGGCGTCGCCGCTCGGGTGGGCGCAGGGTGTCGCGGGTGTCGGTCTCGTCGGCGCGGGCGTCTTCGCGGTGCGCGCTCGCCGCACGGCGCTCGCCGATGAGCCGGGGCGGCCGACGATCATCGCGGAGTACACGCCGCCGCCGGGCATCGACGCGCTCGAGAGCGCGGTGCTCCTCGGGCGGTCGTCGAAGGCGATCGCGGCGGAGGTGCTGGAGCAGGCGGTGGTCGGGTCGATCCGCATCATCGAGGGTGAGCGGGGCCTGTTCGGTCGCGCGCCCCTCATTGCGGAGCTGGTGGATCGGTCGCGCGCCGACCACGACGGCCGCATGCTGCTCGATGCCCTCTTCCCCGCGGGCACGCCGGGGGAGCAGTACACGTTCGGGCGGCAGGACACCCGTCTGTCGACGAAGGCGCAGAAGATCCTGACGCGGGCGGAGAAGGAGCTGAAGCGTCGCGGGCTGCGACGAGATGTTCCCGCCGGTGCGCGGGCGTGGCCGGTGGTGACGACGGTGGTGGCGGCCGCGCTGGTGTTCTTCCTCGGGATCGCGGCGGTGGACAGCGGGGTGAACGCTGTCGTCCCGGTGGCTCTCATGGTGCTCGCGGGAGTCGTGTTCGGGTTCGTGATCGCCGCGGTCGCGCGGAAGCCGCTGTCGGCGAAGGGCGCGGAGGTGCGCGACCATCTGAAGGGGCTCGAGGAGTTCATCGCGTGGGCGGAGGCTGACCGCATCCGTATGCTGCAGTCGCCGGCGGGAGCCGAACGGGTGGCTGTCGATGTCGACGACCCGCGGCAGAAGCTCAAGCTGTACGAGACGCTTCTCCCGTATGCCGTGGTGTTCGGCCAGGAAAAGGAGTGGTCGAAGCAGCTCGCGGTGCTGTACTCCCAGACGGGTGCGGTCGGCCCGTACTGGTATGTCGGCACCGGTTCGTTCGACGCATCGGCCTTCTCGTCGAGCATCGGCTCGCTGTCCTCGGCCGCGACCTCTTCGTCCTCGACCTCGGGCGGTTCGAGTGGAGGCGGCAGCGCCGGCGGCGGAGGCGGCGGCGGTGGAGGCGGCGGGGTCTGACGGGCGACGCCGCGTTGCTCGCAGTGTCCCGCGCCGGTCACGCGCCACGTCGACCTCGCCGTGCGGTTCGCGCGGTTGGCGCGGGTGGCGCGGTTCGCGGTCCGTGCGGTTGGCTGGTTCGCGCGGTTGGCGCGGTTCGCCCTGTTGACGCGGCTGGCCCGGCTGGCCCGGTCGGTGCGGTTCGCGGTTCGTCAGAAGGGTGCGTCGCATGTCCCTGTGTCGGCTTCGGGGTGGGGCGTGAAGGCGAGCGTGCGTGCGGGCAGGTCGGGGTAGACGCGCCCGGTCGGACTCGTCCACTCGAGCACTCCGTCTTCGCGTTGGCTCACCCGCCAGGCGGAGTTGTGTTTGAGGACGTGGTGCCTGCGGCACAGATGAGCGAGATTGCGGATCTTCGTCGGACCGTCGTGCTCCCTCGCGATCGTGTGGTCGACGTCACATCGGTGCGTGGGCTGACGGCATCCCGGGAACCGGCAGTGCTCGTCGCGCACGCGGAGAGACCTGCGCAGCTGTTCGCTCGGACGGTACCGGTCGACCGCGAGCACGACACCGGTCACAGGATGCGTCAGCACGCGATCCCATCCCGTCGCGCCGCCTGCGAGGCGTCGGGCGGTGCGCGGGTCGATCGGTCCGCGGCCGACGAGCTGCGCGGGCTCCGCGGCGGCGTCGTCACCGCCCAGCAGCGTGAGCGCGGGAACCGTGATGGTCACGTGCGCGATGATCGCGTCTGCCTCTGCCGTCGACAGGTTGATCGCCTCGGCGGTCGCGTGGCCTGTGAGCAGGAGGTCGGCGAATGCGTCTGCCCGCACCTCGCCGATGGAGCGCGAGTCGCCGCTGTCGGCGGGCGCCTGGTCGGCACCGGCGGCACTGCCGGCACCGGCGGCACTGCCGGCACCGGCGGCGCTGCCGCCGAACAGGTCCTGTTCGCGCTCGCATGCGTCGGCTCCCTGCGACGCCGCGGTGCCCGGCGACCCGGCGTCGGGGCGCGAATCGGCGTCATTCCGCGATCCGGCCTCATGGCTCGACCCCGCGGGACCCGCCTGCCGGGCGTCGATGCCCGCGCGGGCGAGCCGGGTGAGCCGGTCGTGGATGCCGTGGGCGAGCGGGGCGGGAAGAGTGGCGATGAGCTCTGCCATGCCGTCGTCGAGGTCGCGCACCGAGACGTCGCGCCGCGTCGCCGCCGATTGATGTCTCTCGGCGAGCGGCACCGGGTGGAGCCGCTGCGCGAGCAGGCGCACGGCCGGGCGGAGTCGTCCGGGGGTCTCGCGTGCCGCGATCTCGACCGCCGCGGACTCGTAGACGGCGCGCACGTCGTCATCGTCGATTGCGAGCCCGGCGTCGACGATCACCTGGGCGTGTGCGCGGTCGATCGTGCCCGATGCCAGGGCGGCGAAGGTCGCTGCGAAGCGGTGCACGAGGACGGCGGACGAATCGAGTCGCTGCTGAATCGTGCGGTCGGACGCGCGCACGGCTGCGGCGATCTGCGCTGCCATCGACCGGACGGGGATGTCGCGCGCGGCCGACCGGGACTCGCGTGACCCCTGCTCGCGCGCGACATCGAGCGCGGCGGACAGCAGCTGCGCCTCCCGCGCGTGGAGCGCTGAAAGCTCCCGGCGTGTGCGGGTGATCTCGTCGAGGAGTGACTCGATGCGACCGCGCTCGTCGTGCGACGTCAGCTCGGACGAAGGCCCGGCGTTCGGTCTCGTCGTGAGCAGTGCATCCGCTGTCATGCCGTCCATTATCGCAGGCGCCTCCGACATCGACCCCAGAACAGCCCAGGTCAGCGCCTATTTCTGTGGACAGTCGCGTCGCTCTTGGCGCTGGGGAGGAGGCCACACGGCATGCGCGGGAAAGCCCGGATCCGAGGCAAGAGTAAGGGCCGGTCGGAGAGGCTTCCGACCGGCCCTTTTCCCTTGCACCAAGAGTGTCCTGCAATCACATGTCGGCAGCTGCCACAGCAAAACAACTACCGTGCGAGCACTCTATAACGACGAGATAACGGCCACAAGGGTTTCCGTTATCTTTCTGTGATTTCGTCGCTCGTCTCACCGCCGCGCCTTGCAAGGTCGGTGCGCACCGCTTCCCAGCCGCGGGCTACGATCGGGCATCAATGAGTGATCAACCCGACGGCGCGGACAAGCTTCTCGCCGATGAGCGAGCCGCGCTGGCGGCGGCCGCGATGAAAGCCCGGCTCTCTCGCCCAGGAGTCTCCGACCCGGACGAGATCCTGCGAATGCTTGGAGGTGCGATCACGTCGGCGTCCAGGCTCTTCGACCGGCTCCGCGCTCAAGGTTCAGCGCCTTTCCTGCCGTTCGCTGAGTTCATCCGGACCTTCCTCCGCGCGTGCGCCCAGTTCCTCGAGTACGCCCAAGTCGTCGAGAGGCTGCCGGACCTCGCGTCGGACCGCCAGCTTGATCCCGCTCAGAGCCAGGAAGTCCGTGCGAGGTTCGTCGAGGTGATGCGCGAGGCGCACGCGCTCCTTGCGCCGAACCTTGGCGGGACGCACGGTCCGGCCGTTCGACTCGAGATCGATGCCATCGTTCTCACCGCGACCTTTCACTGGCTGACGCGCGAGGGCCCGGAGGCGCGGGCACGTGTCGAGCCGCAGCTTCTCGAGATCGCGCGAGACCTTCATCGCCGGACATCCCAGATCAACCCGGATGATGACCCCGAGGAACTTGCATCGTGGGTGCGAGTCTCGGCCGCTCGGATCCTGCGTGCGTTCCGTCCGACCGAGGGAGAGCGGCTGCTGGCCGATGAACCCTCTCCGGTTCGTGACCTGCAGGCCGCCTGGGACGTGCTGCTGGCGCAGCTTCCCCTGGCGGCCACACTCGCGAACCGGAACGAACTGCTCGCAAGGATGGAGCGTCTCACGATCTCCGCCCTCGAGTTCGACAAGGCAGCCCGCGATGGCTGGGTGGCCCTGGCTCTCGACCCCGTCCGGGCAGCCGCAGCTGCGCTCATAGACGCCGGCGGTGCTGACGACGCCCACGCCGTCCTTGAGCTTTACTCTTCGCTCGCGGGCTACGAACCGTCGGGCGCGCACGTCGTGCGTCTGTTCGCCCACGGCGGGCATGTGTACCGCCTGTTCGCGACGGAGGGCGGAAGCGGAGGAGCAGTCGGGTCGCGGATCCCGATCGACACGGGGCCGTTCGCCAAGCTCACCGAAGCGTCGGCAGACGGGGTGCCAGCTGTCGCCTTCGAGCAGCGTAAGCCGATCGCGCGGCAGCTGCGTCCCCTCTTCGGTGACGAGGGGCTGCCGGCCGAAGGCCTCGCGCTCGATCCGATCGGCATCGCAGCATGGGTGCCGTGGCACACCGTCCCGGCTCCGGATGGTGCGCCCATCGGCACTCGTGAGGGAGTGCGGTGGCGGCACCCGCTCGCCAGCCGATGGGAACCGGGTCACCTTGCCGGAGAGCACTTCGGGCCGGACCTCGTCATCGACACCTCTCTTCCTTCTTCGTCGCGACTCGCTTCTCTGTGGGGACGGTCACCGCACCTCGGAGCTGTGCGACGGTACGACTCGACGAAGGAAGGGGCTGAGCAGCTGCTCGACCTGCTCGACATGAGCGCCGATGCCGTCTACTTCGGCCACGCGGCGAGCGATCCGATGAGCGCGCTCGGTGCGGGGCTTCGCGGGCCCGGCGGGATCGTCATACCGCTCGATGAGATCGAGAGCCGCTCGTTCGCACGCCTGGAACGTCTCGTCCTGGTCGCATGTGAGAGCGGTCGGAGTAGCCCCTTCATGCTCGGACAGTCACCCGCGCACGCGTTCGCCGCTGCGGGAATCCACACCGTGGTAGCGACCCTCTGGACCATCGCGGAGCTGCACGGCGAACGTTACGTGAATGCGCTCGTCGGGGAGATCGAGCGAAATGGAGCATCGTTGAGCGATCTGTGGCGTCGTGTCGCTGCCAAGACGACGGTGGAGCGAGTGCCGTTCTTCTGTATCTCCCCGTGACCCCCTCACCGCGCCTCGACGAATCGCTGCAGGTGCTCCTCGGTGAGGGTCACGTCGCGGGCGCCGAGCGCGTCGTCGAGGTGCTCGACGCGGCTGGCTCCGACGATGGGCGACAGGCCTTGCGCGAGCAGCCATGCGAGCACGATCTGGTTGGGTGTGGCATCCAGTTCGCGGGAGATGTCGGCGAGCACGCGCAGCGTCCTGGTGGTGCCGGGGTGGTCGTAGGCGGGGTCGAACGGGCGGTCGCTTCGCACGTACGCGCCGTGGAGCAGCGGGGTGTAGCACCACACGGCGAGGCGTTCGGAGCGTGCGAAGTCGAGGTCGTCGTCGGTCAGCAGGCGGTGCCCCGCTTCGGGAATGGGCGTGTCGGGGCGCGGACGCACGAGCGAGTGCCGCAGCTGCAGCGCCGAGTATCCTTCCACGCTCTGCTGCGCGGCGAGGCTGCGGGCGCGCTCGACGCGCCATGCTGCGTGGTTCGCTGCGCCGACGCGGGCGGCTCGTCCGCGCGCCACTTCCGCCCCGAAGGCGGCGACGGTCTCGGCGAGTTCGACGGTGCGGTCCTCGGCGTGCGCCCACAGCAGATCGACGTGGTCCGTGCCGAGTCGCTCGAGGCTGAGGGTGAGCCCGCGCTCGATGGCCGCCGCGGAGAGGCCCTCGGCGCTCTCCGGCCAGGCGTGCGCGACGAGCGGGTCGTGGCGGACCTTCGTGGCGATCGCGACGGCATCGCGCACGCCCGGGGCGGCGCTCAGCCAGGCCCCGAGCACCCGTTCGCTCGCGCCGCCGAGTCCGGCGGGGTCGTTCCAGAACGAGTAGCAGTTCGCGGTGTCGAGCCATCGTCCGCCCGCCCCGACGAAGCGATCGAGTATCGCGAAGGAGGTCTCCTGGTCGACGCGGGTGCCGTAATCCATCGTCCCCAGCACCAGCTGGGGCGTCTCGAGTTCGGTGTCCATGACGCCCATGCTGGATGCTGGAGCGCGCTCCAGGTCAAGGCCCGTTCAGCGCCGATCGCCGTCGACGAGTCCGGAGTAGTAGGCGATCTTGTCGTCGAGCACGCCGATCGCCGTCTGGATGCGCTGGATCCGGTGGGCGAGCTCTGCCCGGTGCCGGCGAAGGAAGTCCACTCGGTCGGAGGCATCGCCGTCACTGCGCAGAAGTGCCGTGAACTCCCTCAGGTCGGAAATGCCCAGCCCGGCTTCCCGCAGGCAGGTCACCAGTCCGATCCAGAAGAGATCGTCGTCGTCGTATGCGCGGTGACCGCCGGTCGTCCGGCGAATCGGCCCGATGAGCCCCTCCCTCTCGTAGTAGCGGAGCGTATCGAGGCTGACGCCCGCTCGCTCGGCGGCGGCGTTCGGCGTGAGTGTCTGCGGCATCCGGTCTTCCCTGCGTCTTCCGTGACAGTGCGGACGTGCCATTGTGCGGCTCGGTGGGCGCTCCGCGTCAAGACCCGGCCGGCTCGCGCGGGGGTCGGCGGAATGCCGGTGCGGATGCCGAGGTTCCACTCGGCATGACAACGATCGGAATCATCGGAGCAGGACACATCGGCTCGCAGCTGGCCCGCGCGTTCATCGGCATCGGCTACGACGTCGTGATCGCGAACTCGCGCGGCCCCGAGACGCTGGCCGACCTCGTCGAGGAGCTCGGCCCGAAGGCGCGCGCGGCGACGGTCGACGAGGTGGCTGAGCAGGGCGACGTCGTCGTCGTCACGGTGCCGTTGCACGCGTACCGCAGCATCCCCGTCAGGCCGCTCCTGGGCAAGATCGTGCTCGACACGAACAACTACTACTGGGAGCGTGACGGTCATATCCCCGCTCTGGACGCCGGCATCGCGACGACGTCGGGCCTTCTGCAGGAGCACCTGGAGGGCGCGAAGGTCGTGAAGGCGTTCAACCACCTGTTCGCGAAGGACATCACGACCACCGGCTCCACTGCGGGAACGCCGGGCCGCCGCGCGCTGGGAACGGCGTCTGACTACCCCGAGGCGATCGAGTTCGTCACGGAGCTGTACGACAGGCTCGGCTTCGACACCGTCTCGGTGGGGCCGCTGAGCGAGTCGTGGCGTCTCGAGCGCGACCGGCCGGCGTATGTGGCGCGACAGGATGCCGGCGAGCTGCGCGAGAACGTCGCCAAGGCGTTCCGCGTGCGTCCCGAAGACAACGCCTGACATACGCGACGACGGCCGAGCGGCAGGGGGCGCCGCTCGGCCGTCGTCATCGCGGCATCCGGGGGAGATGCCGGTCAGGCTGGGAGTGGGGGACTCAGTACCAGCCGACCGAGGTCGAGTGGTCCCACGCGCCGCAGGGGGAGCCGTAGCGGCCGTCGATGTAGCCGAGGCCCCAGCGGATCTGCGTGGCGGCGCTGGTCTTCCAGTCGGCGCCGGCGCTGCCCATCTTGCTTCCGGGCAGGGCCTGGGGGATGCCGTAGGCGCCACTCGACGAGTTGTAGGCGCGGTAGTTCCAGCCAGACTCCTTCTGCCACAGCTTCTCGAGGCAGCTGAACTGACCGGAGCCCCAGCCGTAGCCGCCGAGCAGGGAGCGCGCGGTCGCCTTCGCGCCGGCGACGGAGTTGTCACCGGATGCCGCGGCCGACCCGCCCGATACACCCGAGCCGCCGGAGCCGCTCGAGCCGCTGCTCGATCCGCTCGAGGACTCCGCCGCCTCGCGGGCGGCGGCCTCACGTGCGGCCTTTTCCGCGGCGGCCTTCTCGGCGGCGGCCTTCTTCGCCGCCTTCTTGGCGGCGATGGCGGCGGCCTTCTTCTTCTCGGCGACGTCGAGGCGCTTCAGCAGGGAGGCTGTCTTCTTCTCGACGGCGGCGGTGTCGGCGGCGGCGGTCTCGGCGCTCACGGGGACCAGGAGCGTCGGCACCTGGGTGACCGTCTCGAGGACCTCGATGTGCTCTTCGAGGTCGCTCGTGTCGATCTTCTTCGGCCCCTTCACCTTGACGTCGGCCTTGGCGACCTTCTTCTCAGCGGCCGTGGCGTCGGCGACGGCGTCTTCGGCCGCGTCGATGGCATCCTCAGCCTCATCCACGACGTCCGTCAGCGGCTCCGTGGCGGCCAGCGCGAACTCGGCGCTGCGGAACGGGGCGATCGTCGCGTCGGCCGACACGGCGGCGGCGCTCCACGCGGTCTGGCTCCCCTGAGCGGTGGGGGTATCCGCCGAGGGCGCCGTCTCATCCTGGGCGGCGTACGCCGCGGTCGACACTGCTCCCGCGAGCGTCAGGCCCGCTGCTATGGCGATGGCGGCTGTCATGGTCGAGTGGCGGGAGACGGGTCGGAACGTGCGCATGCGCAAATGGTGACTTTCGGTCGACTTCTCGCGGCTTCGGGGCGCGCGCGAGTGTGCCGTCGGGGGGACACAGGCCATCGAGTCTGCCTGTCGTTTCTGGATGAACCCTCCGCCCTTCCTGGACGCTGCGTGGGAGCGGTCCCTCTCCGCACCCCCGGAAGAAGATGTGGTCAGACCTCGGGGAAAGTGGCTGTCGGGGCATCTGCGCGCGGTATAGAGTCCCATCTGCACGCGCCACGCCCTCCCCTCTCGCGCGTTGCGGAAGGAGCCGGAGTCATGGCCACTCAGAGCCCCGCCGCCGACATCATCGACGCGGTCGGCGGACCCTCCAACGTCGTCAGCCTCACGCACTGCGCCACGCGCCTGCGCTTCCAGCTGCACGACGGCGACAAGGTCGACAAGAACCAGGTCGAGACGATCCAGGGCGTCATGGGCGCCGTGCCGCAGGCGGGCGACCGATTCCAGGTCGTCATCGGCGGCGGCGTCCAGACCGTCTACAACGACATCATGGCGCTGCCGCAGATGGCGAACGTCGAAGCCCCGTCCGACGCGGAGGTCAAGGCGGCGCAGCGTGCCCGCGGCCCCCGCGGCAAGGTCGCGTGGCTCGACACGCTGTTCGAGTTCCTGTCCGACTCGTTCCGCCCCATCCTCGGCGCGCTCCTGGGCGCGTCCCTTTTCATCACGTTCATGGCGCTCGCCGCCACCCTCGGCTGGATCCCCGCGTGGAACGCGCCGGGCGTCACCCTCCCGCCGTCGTGGGCGTTCGTGAACCTGATGTGGCAGTGCGTGTTCATCTTCCTGCCGCTCATGGTCGCCTACAACGCGTCCAACAAGATCGGCGCCGACCCGTGGGTGGGCTTCGCGATCATGGCCGTCGTCATGCTCCCCGGCTTCGCAGGCCTCGGCGCGAGCGACCAGGCGCGCGAGATCACCTTCCTCGGCTCCGACATCACGGTCGTCGACGTGTGGGGCCTGCCGCTCACGATCTTCGACTACAGCTCTCAGGTGTTCCCGCCGCTGCTGATGGCGGCCGTGCTGGGTCTGGTCTACAAGGGTCTCAAGAAGGTCATCCCCGACAACCTCCAGCTGATCTTCGTGCCGTTCCTCGCGATGCTCGTCATGATCCCGGTCACCGCGTTCCTCCTCGGCCCCATCGGCGTCTACGTCGGCGCCGCCCTGGCCAACGCACTGAGCGCGATCAACTCGTTCTCGCCGTTCATCTTCGCGATCGTCATCCCTCTGGCCTACCCGTTCATGGTGCCGCTGGGACTGCACTGGCCGATCAACGCGATCATGCTCCTGAACATCCAGACGCTCGGCTACGACTTCATCCAGGGCCCCATGGGCGCATGGAACTTCGCGTGCTTCGGCGCGACGGCCGGCGTGCTGCTCCTCGCCTGGCGCGAGAAGGACAAGCAGATGAAGCAGACCGCGACCGGCGCCCTCGCAGCGGGCCTGCTCGGTGGCATCTCGGAGCCGTCGCTGTACGGCATCCACCTGCGATTCAAGCGGATCTACCCGCGGATGCTGGTGGGCTGCCTCACGGGCGGCCTGGTGATCGGCATCGGCAGCCTCCTGCTGGGCCTCGAGAACGGCATCACGACCAACGCGTTCGTGTTCACGTCGCTGCTCACGATCCCCGCGTTCGAGCCGATCGGCCTGTACGCCGTGGCCGTGCTCTCGGCGTTCGTCGTCGCGATGCTCCTCATCGTCCTCGGCGGCTACAAAGACCCCGAGCCCGTCGCCGCCGGTGACGCCGCCGCGGTCGCCGCGACCGGGGCGGAGCCGGTCGTCGGCGCGCACGCCGCCACCGAGGCGTCGGTGAGCGACGTCGCGGGAGGTGGAGCGCTCGAAGGGACCGCCGCTCCCGTCGCGACCGCGGTGGCGACCGCCGGGGCCGAGACGCCCGCCGAGGCCGCCGCGTCCGAGGGTCTCGAACTGGCGCAGGTGATGTCGCCCCTGGCCGGCACCGCCGTCGACATCGCGCAGGTGCCCGATCCCGTCTTCGCCGGCGGTGTCATGGGTCCGGGTGTCGCGATCGAGCCCACGGGCGACACGGTGTACGCGCCCGGCGCCGGCACCGTCGTCGCCGCGCAGCCCACAGGGCACGCCTTCGGCCTCCAGCTCGACAACGGCGCGGAGATCCTCATCCATGTCGGCATCGACACGGTGAACCTCAAGGGCGAAGGCTTCGACGTCAAGGTCGCGAACGGCGATCGCGTCGAGGTCGGCACGCCGCTGGTGGTGTTCGACCGGGCGGTCATCGAACAGGCGGGCTACCCGCTCATCACACCCGTCATCGTGCTGAACGCCGACGCCTTCGAGACCGTCGACCCCGTGTCGCTCGGCGCCGTCGAGGCCGGTGCGCCGCTGCTCGACCTGCAGAAGAAGGCCTGACCGACCGATACGCGAAGCGCCCGCCCTGCCCGGAGCCCCGGGTCGGGCGGGCGCTTCCGTTCGCGCACGGCGCTCATGGCTGGAGGCCTGCCGACGTCAGAGGGCGACGACGGCATCCCAGAGGGCATCGGCGACGGCCCGCTTCGAGCCGGAGGCCTCCGCGACCACGCCGGCAGCTCCCAGGATGACCACCTCGTTGTCGGCCTTCTCGAAGCCGCGGTCCCAGTCGACGCGGTTGACCGCGAGCAGATCGACGCCCTTTCGGTCGCGCTTGCGCCGACCGCGCTCGCGCAGCTCCTCGTTGCTCGCGGCGGTCTCGGCGGCGAAGCCGATCACGCGCTGCCCGTCACGGCGGTCGGCGACGAGCTCCGCCAGGATGTCCGGGTTCTGCACGAGCGAGAGGGTGACCGTGCCGTCGCCGTCCTCCTTGCGGATCTTCTCGTGCGACACCTCGGCAGCACGGTAATCGGCGACAGCGGCGACCATCACGACCGCGTCGGCGTCGGCGGATGCCGCGCGCATCGCGGTGCGCAGCTCCTGGGCTGTGCTCACTCGGGCGATCTCGATGAGCGGATGCCGTGACGCGGCATCCAGCACACCGTCGTCCACGTGCGCCGCGACGAGCCGCACCCGTGCGCCGCGGTCTGCGGCCGCGAGGGCGACCTCGGCCCCCTGGCGCCCGGAGGAGCGGTTGCCGAGGTAGCGGACAGGATCGATCGGCTCGCGCGTGCCGCCGGTCGACACGGCGACCGTGAGTCCCGCGAGATCGTCGCGCGGAGCAGCGGCAGCGACCGCCTCGGCCGTGGCCGCACCCGCGGCATCAGACGCAGCGGCCAGTGCCGCGACGACGATGTCATCGGGCTCCGCCATGCGGCCGGGACCGCTGTCGCCGCCCGTGAGCGGCCCGTCGTCAGGACCGACGACGCAGACGCCCCGCGCCCGCAGCGTCGCCATGTTCTGCTGCGTCGCCGGGTGCTCCCACATGGCGGTGTGCATCGCCGGCGCGACGACGACGGGGGCGGTCGTGGCCAGCAGCGTCACACCGAGCAGGTTGTCGGCGATGCCCGTGGCCATGCGGGCGAGCGTGTTGGCGGTCGCCGGCGCGACGATCACGAGGTCGGCGCGTGTGCCGAGGGCGACATGGCGCACCTGGGCGACGTCGTCGTGCACCGAGGTCGTGACAGGATTGCGGCTGACGGCCTCCCATGTGGCGGCGCCCACGAAGCGCAGGGCGTCTTCGGTGGGAACAACGTGCACCTCGTGGCCGTTGGTGACGAGGGCACGCACGACCTGGACCGTCTTGTACGCGGCGATGCCGCCGCTGACACCCACGACAACGAACATGCACCGATCCTCCCACGCGTGCAGGAAGGCAGCCCCATGTGCACAGTGATCGTCCACGTGCCCGAGGACCCCTCGATGCCTACGCGACTCCTCGCCGTGCGCGATGAGGACCCCGGACGGGCATGGGATCCGCTGGGCGCCTGGTGGCCGGATACGCATCCGCAGGTGGTGGGGGTGCGCGATGCGCGCGCAGGCGGCGCCTGGCTGGCAGCCGACACGCGGTCGGGCAGACTCGCCGTCATCCTGAACCGCGCCGAGCTGGCCGACGTCGCCCCCGCCGACCTCGGATCACGCGGTCACGTCGTGCTTGACGCGGTCCGCGGCATCGAACCGCCCGACCGGCCGCGCGTGCACGGCTTCAACCTCGTCGAGGTCACGAGCGCCGAGACCCGCGTCACCATGTGGGACGGCGAGTCGGTGCGCACCGTCGTGCTGGGTCCCGGCATCCACATGATCGCCCACGACGACGTCGACGACCCCGAGACCGCTCGCATCGTCCAGTGGCGGGACGCGTTCCCCCAGCCCGACGCCGAAGGCGACGGCCGCTGGTGGACCCCGTGGCTCGACGTGCTCGAGCGCACCGCCGACCTCGACCCCACCGACGAGCGAGCCATCATCCGCGACAACCGCCCCTACGGCTACCCGACGCTGTCGCTCCTCGTGACGGCCGCGTCGGTGGGACGCGACGGCGCCGACGTCGTCTACGGCGAGCTCGACACACCCGGAGCCTGGAACCGCGTCGAGCTGAGCTGAGCCGACTCGCGGGTGCAGGCGCCGCAGGGGTCGGATGCCGCAGGAGTCGGACGCCGCAGGTCAGCCGCGGAGCGAGATGGGCCGCACGATCATCCGCGGCGACTCCCGCATCCACCGTGCGCCCGTCTCGCGCCGCTCGGCGCGCGTCGCGAACCGGTAGCGGTAGCCGACCACCCGCACCCAGGCCGGACGCTCCCCGTCGAACGGATCGCGTCGCAGCAGCGCGAGGGTCGCGGCATCCGCTTCGAGGAGTCTCGTCAGGAAGACCGCGAACCAGTCGTCGAGTGAGCGCCCGAGCGGCAGGAACCACATGAGCCAGTCGAGCCGCAGATGGTACGGCGCGACCTGCGGGGGAAGGCGGCGCACGTCGCCCGGCTTGCCGCGGAACTCGTACTCCTGCCACTGCGCGCGGCGCGGGTCGTCGTCGCGCGTGCCCTCGATGACGTACTCGATGCGCTCCTTCGTCACCGTGCCGAACGCGCCATACGCGTTGCCGAGCTGCCACCTGTTGAACGACGCGTTCATCAGCTGACGGTGAGCGACGAGATTGCGCGCCGCGGGAACGCTGACGATCACGTACAGCACGCCCACCGCACTTGTCACGACGAGCCACGCCAGGGGCAGGCCGTCGATCGTCCACGGCGGGTCGGAGGGCGCATCGCGATCGGATGCCGGGAGCCCCACCGCCGAGAACGCCAGCACGATCGTCGCCCAGTTGAGCCACGCGAAGTTCCCCGTCACCACGAGCCACAGCTGCGTCGCGACGACGATCGCGGCTGCCGTCGCCCCGATCCACTGCGGCCACGGACCCGGCACCCACAGCGACAGCAGCGGCGCGAACAGGAACCACGGCACCACCAGCTGCGCAAAGTGGTTGCCGACCACCTCCAGCCGGTGGAACCAGCGCGGCAGCAGGTGCGCCTGGCGGCTCAAGGGACCAGGCATGGGCTGCGTCTGGTGGTGATAGGTCATCGCCGTGAGATCGCGCCACTCGCGGCCGCCGCGGATCTTGATCATCCCGGCGCCGAACTCGAGCCGGAACACCAGCCACCACAGCAGCACGATGACGACCGTCGGCGGAGGCTGATCGTCCGACCCCAGGAACGCGACCAGGAAGCCCGCCTCGAGCAGCAGCATCTCCCACCCGAAGCCGTAGAAGGTCTGACCGACGCTGACGATCGACATGTACCCGAGCCAGAGCAGCAGGAAGCACACGAGCGGCAACCACGGCGGGCCCAGCTGCGGGACGCCGGCGACCAGCAGGATGCCGACGACCATGCCGCCGGCGCACAGCATCCGCAGGCGCCTGTCGCTGTAGCGCAGACGTGAGAAGACCGTGGGGTTCAGCAGGCGCCGCCTGCCCGGCCGGCGGCTCGCGACCCACTCGAGCAGACGCGGCGCCGGGAGGAGCCCGCGCTCGCCGAGGAGCGCGGGGAACTGATTGAACGTCGAGAGGAACGCGACGACGAACAGCGCCGCGATCCCGCGCTGCAGCACCTGCCGCGCGAACTCGAAATCGACCGCTGCGAAACCGTCCACCCCGTCACGGTAACCCCGCCTCGGGGCGGGACCGAAGGGATTGACGTGACGGATGCGAACCGCCCCGACGAGGACGCGCGGGCGACCCGGACTGCCCGTGTGTCGGCGGTGCGTGGCAGGCTGGCGGGATGACCGTGTCCCAGAGCGCCGCATCCGGCGACGAAGCCTCCGCCGACCCGGCGGGCGTCACGCCGACGTCCGAGCGAGACGCCGTGTTCTTCGCGAGCGCCGCCGAGTTCCGCGCGTGGCTCGAGGAGAACCACGACACCGCCACCGAGCTGTGGATGGGCCTGTACCGCAAGGGCGACCCGCGGCGCGGCATCACGTGGGAGGAGGCGGTCGTCGAGGCGCTGTGCTTCGGTTGGATCGACTCGGTCAGCCAGCGCATCGACGACAGCGCCCGGCGTCAGCGGTGGACGCCCCGCAAGAAGAACTCGAACTGGAGCGAGGTCAACATCGCGCACGTCGAGCGGCTCATCGCCGAGGGGCGCATGCGCCCCGCCGGTCTCGCCGCCTACGAGCGTCGCCCGCAGAAGCCGGCCGGGTACTCGTACGAACAGCAGGCGCAGCTCGATGCCACACAGGCGGAAGCGATTGCGGCGAACCCGGCCGCGCAGGCCTTCTGGGACGCGGCGACCCCGTCATACCGCCGCATCGCGAGCACGTGGGTGCAGAGCGCGAAACGCGAGCAGACCCGCGCCGACCGGCTCGCGACGCTGGTCGCCGACTGCGCCGCCGGTCGTCTCATACCGTCGCAGCGATACGGCGACGCGCCCGCCTGGCTCGCTCGGGCCGCCGCCGCGGCGGCCGCCGCGCGCTGACGCGCGTCGGGTCCGATAGCCCCGTCCGCCTCGCGGCGGCCGCCGTGGCTGGCTCGCCTCGGGACCAGCGTGCCGGGGCATAACTCCGGAGTTTCGCGACGCTTGCGGCCACGACCGGCGGAATTCCGCGGGCGCTGCGGCCGCCGGTGCCGAATCTCCGGAGTTGTGACCCGCTGGCGGCGTCATGACCGCCCCGGCGGGCAACCGGGCGACCGTGGTGACCGCCGCGGGTCGTGGCCGCCGGCCGTGGCTGCTCGCCCGGGGCATAACTCCGGAGATTCTCGACGTTTGCGGCCGCGACCGGCGGAAATCCGTGGGAGGTGCGGGCGGCGGGTGCGGATCTCCGGAGTTATGAACCCGTCCCGGCCGGAGCGATCACCGACCCCGCCGGCGCAACCCACTCCGGCCGTGGCAACCGGGGAGCCGGGGCATACCCGGGCCGCCTGCCGTGGCTGACTTGCCCGGGGCGTAACTCCGGAGATTCTCGACGTTTGCGGCCATGACCGGCGGAAATCCGTGGGAGGTGCGGCCGGCGGGTGCGGACCTCCGGAGTTATGAACCCGTCCCGGCCGGATCGATAGCCGGCGCAACCGACTCCGGCCGTGGCAACCGGGGAGCCGGGGCATACCCGGGCCGCCGGCCGTGGCTGCTCGCCCGGGGCATAACTCCGGAGATTCTCGACGTTTGCGGCCGCGACCGGCGGAAATTCGTGGGAGGTGCGGGCGGCGGGTGCCGGGTCTCCGGAGTTATGACCGTAGCCGGGGCGGCCCGGTCCGCCAGTGGCGGCTGCTCGTGTGGGTCACAACTCCGGAGATCCCGAGAGGCTGAGGCCGCGACCGGCGGAAATCGGTGGGCGGTGCGGGCGGCGGGTGCCGGATCTCCGGAGTTATGACCCGGCCCGGGGCCCGAGTTATGACCCCGGCCCGCGGCCCGCGCCCGAGTCACGACCTGGCGCGAACGACCCAGCCGCCGCCGTGCGGGATCAGCCGCGGTGCTGGCGGTAGTACGCGAGGAGCGCCTGCGTCGACGCGTCCTGCGCGTCGATTGCGGCCTCGTCGCCCTCGATCGCGGGAGCGATCTGCAGCGCGAGCTGCTTGCCGAGCTCCACACCCCACTGGTCGAACGAGTTGATGCCCCAGACGACGCCCTGCGTGAAGGTGATGTGCTCGTACAGCGCGACGAGCTCGCCAAGGACGCGCGGCGTCAGGGCCGGCGCGAAGATCGAGGTCGTCGGACGGTTGCCGGGGAACGTGCGTGCGGCGACGAGGGGCCCGGTGGTGCCTTCAGCCTCGACCTCTTCGGCGGTCTTGCCGAACGCGAGCGCCTTGGTCTGCGCGAGGAAGTTCGCGAGGAACAGTCCGTGCACGTCGCGGTCGCCGTCTTTGAGCGGGTAGGCGGGGTTCACGAAGGCGATGAAGTCGGCCGGGATGAGGCGGGTGCCCTGGTGGATGAGCTGGTAGAAGGCGTGCTGGCCGTTGGTGCCGGGCTCGCCCCAGAAGATCTCGCCCGTGTCGCTCGTGACGGGGGTGCCGTCCCAGCGCACCGACTTGCCGTTCGACTCCATGGTCAGCTGCTGGAGGTAGGCGGCGAAGCGGCTGAGCTGCTGCGCGTAGGGCAGCACGGCGTGCGACTGCGCACCGAGGAAGTTGGTGTACCAGACGTTGAGCAGGCCCATGAGGACAGGCACGTTCTGCGCGAGGGGCGTGGATGCCACGTGCTCGTCGACGGCGTGGAAGCCGGCGAGCAGGTCTCGGAATGCCGCGGGCCCGAAGACGATGACGAGTGAGAGCCCGATTGCGGAGTCGACGGAGTAGCGGCCGCCCACCCAGTCCCAGAAGCCGAACGCGTTGTCGGTGTCGATGCCGAACGCGGCGACCTTGTCGAGCGCGGTCGAGACGGCGACGAAGTGGTGCGCGACGGCATCCGTTCGCTGCTGCTCGGAGCCGTCGATCGCGCCGGCGCTCTCGAGCCCTGCCCAGAGCCAGTCGCGCGCGAGGCGGGCGTTGGTGAGGGTCTCGAGGGTCGTGAACGTCTTCGACGCGACGATGAACAGGGTCGTCTCGGGGTCGAGGTCGCGGGTCTTGTGGGCGAGGTCGAACGGGTCGATGTTCGACACGAAGCGGGCCTCGATGCCGGCGTCGGCGTAGGGCTGCAGGGCCTCGTAGATCATGACGGGGCCCAGGTCGGAGCCGCCGATGCCGATGTTGACGACGTGGGTGACCTTCTTGCCGGTGATGCCTTTCCAGTCGCCCGAGCGGACGCGGTCGGCGAAGGCGGACATCGCGTCGAGCACGGACTGCACGTCGGCGTCGACGTCTTGGCCGTCGACGACGAGCGCGGGCGTCGCGCCGGCGGGGCGACGGAGGGCGGTGTGCAGCACGGCGCGGTCTTCGGTGGTGTTGATGTGCTCGCCGGCGAGCATCGCGGCGTATCGGTCGGCGACGCCGGTCTGCTCGGCGAGGGCGACGAGCGAGGCGAGGATGGCGTCGTCGACGAGGTTCTTGGACAGGTCGACGCGCAGGTCGGCGAGGTCGAAGGTGAGCTTCTCCACGCGCTGCGGGTCGGCGGCGAACCAGCTGCGCAGATCAGGGGCGAGACCGTCGCGGTGCGCGGTGAGCTCGGCCCAGGCGGGCGTGGTGGTGGCGTCGATGGGAGTGGTCACGGTTCCACGCTAGCGCGCGGGGCGCGGGCGTGCAGATGGGTGCGGATGCCGGGGCACGGAAAAGGGGCGGGATGCCGAAGCCCGTGGCATCCCGCCCCTGTGCTCCTCAGGTCACGAAGCCTGAGGGGATCGCGATCAGCGCCCGCTGCGCAGCACGACCGCGCCGGCTGAGACGGTCACGTCGACGCGGTGCTGCGACGCCGATGCGGTGTCGAGCCGGTTGGTGAAGCCGCCGGCCGACACGTCGCTCGTGACGGCGTAGGTCGCGTCGGGGAGCGCCAGGTCGACGCGGCCGGCCGAGACGTCGACCGACACCGAGGACGGCGCCTCGGTCGTGCCGGCGAGCAGGCGTCCGTCGACCGAGCCGGCGGACACCGACACCGTCGCGGTGTCGACGCCCGAGAGCCCGAGGCGGGCGGAGCCGGCGCTGACGTCGGTCGTCAGGCTCTCGGCGCTGCCTTCGATGCGGAGCGAGCCTGCGTCGAGGGTGAGCGCGAGGTCGCCGTAGTCGCCGGTGGCGGTGAGCGACCCGCCGTCGACGTCGAAGTCGGCGTCGAGGCCGCGGGTTCCCGTGGGGAGGGTGAGGGTGACGTCGTCTCCCTCGCGGAACCAGCCCCAGCGCCCCCACCACTGGCGATCCGACGAGACGACCAGGGTGTCGCCCTGACGCTCGAACACCCAGTCGCCCTGGCTGCCGACGACCTGCAGGGTCGCCTCGGCGACGTCGCCGTACACGATGTCGACATCGGCCGCGCGGGCGTCGATGTCGAGGGCACGGATGCCGTCGATCGAGGCGGTGAGCGTCGTCGTGTGGACTGCGGCGGTGCGGATGATCGAGATGACCCCGGTGACGACGGTGCCGAGCACGAGGACGGCGCCGAGGCAGATCGCGATGATCGCGACGACGCGGGAGGAGGAGCGTCGCTCCGACGGCGGGGTGTGGCCGGGCTGTGCCGGCTGCCCGGACTGGGGCGGCAGGGGAGGAGGAGTGAGGGTGGTGGTCATCGGAGTGCTCCGTTCTGGGGGCCGCCGCCGTGCTCGATGTGCACGAGGGCGGCGAGCACGCGGCGGTTGCCGTGCTCATCGGGTTCGAGGTCGAGTTTCTGGAAGAGCGACGTGATGTGCTTCTCGACGCTGGCCTCGCTCAGGAACAGCGTCTGTGCGATCGCCTGGTTGCTCTTGCCCTCGGCGATCAGGGCGAGCACCGTGCGCTCGCGCTCGGTGAGCCGGGCCATGCGCTCGTCGCGGGCGCGGCGGGTGAGCAGCTGGGCCACCACCTCCGGGTCGAGGACGGTCGCTCCGGCGCCGATCCGCTCGATCGATGCCAGGAAGTCGCGCACGTCGGCGACACGGTCTTTCAGCAGGTAGCCGAGGGCGGCGCCGTGCGACGTGATGAGGTCGCTCGCGTACCGCTCCTCGACGTACTGGCTGAGCACCAGCACGGGGAGGTCGGGGTTCGCCGTCCGCAGCGCGAGCGCGGCGCGGATGCCCTCGTCGGTGAACGTGGGCGGCAGCCGCACGTCGAGGATGCACAGGTCGGGCGAGGTCTCGGCCGTCACGGCGGGCAGGTCGCTCGCATCGGGGAGGGCGGCGACCACGTCGTGGCCGGCGTCTTCCAGCACGCGGACGAGTCCTTCGCGCAGCAGGGCGGAGTCTTCGCAGATCAGGATGCGCACGGGACGGTCACCTCGAGGGCGGTCGGGCCCCCGACGGGGCTGTCGAGCCGGCTGGAGCCGCCGGCGGCGACGATGCGGTTGACGATGCCGTCGAGCCCGCCGCCGGGGAGCACGCGGGCTCCGCCGACGCCGTTGTCCTCGACGCGCGCCCACAGTTGCGGGGCGCCCGTCTGCTCGTCGGTGCGGCTGCGCACGGTCACGCGGCATTCGCTTCCGCGGGAGTGCTTGGCGGCGTTGGTGATCGACTCGGCGATCGCGAAGTAGAGGGCGGCCTCGGCCGTGCGGCTGCAGCGTCCGTCGATGCGCACGTCGAGCGTGACGGGGACGGGCGAGCGGGCGGCGAGGGCCGACAGGGCGGCGTCGAGCCCGCGGTCGTCGAGCACGGAGGCGTGGATGCCGCGGGCAAGCTGCCGCAGCTCGGTGATCGCGGCCTTGGTCGAGGTGTGCGCCTCGTCGATGAGCGCCTTGGTGGCCTCGGGGTCGGTGTCGATCTTCTGCTGGGCGAGGCCGAGGGTCATGCCGACGGACACGAGCCGCGGCTGGACGCCGTCGTGCAGGTCGCGTTCAAGGCGCGTGCGCTCCACTTCGCTGGCGCGGACCGCGCCGGCGCGCTGCTCGCCGGCCGCGCGCGCTTCGGCGGCGAGGGCCGCTTCGCGTGAGGGCACGAGGATCGCGCGGGTGAGGGTGGCGTGCAGCAGCGCGATGCCGAACAGCAGCGCGGCGCTGGCGAGGATGCTGAGGATGCCGAGGGCGACGCCCCAGGCCGGCTCGATGTCGACGACGCCCCAGGGGACGCGCGTGTATTCGGTGAACGGCGACAGCAGGAGGCCGAAGCCGGCGACGAGCCAGGCGACGGCGGGGAGCACGAGGAGGCCGAGGATCGTGGCGATGACGGCGCTCGCGACGCCGCGCCACATCGACCCGTCGACGAACTGGCGCCAGAGGGTGCGGAGCCAGCCGCCGAATCCGGGCTGGCCGCTCGAGCGGGTGCGCAGCATCGGGAGGCCGTAGCCGTAGAGGCCTTCGACGCGCTCGTATTCGAGCCACGAGGTGGCCCACAGGGCGTACACGAACGCGACGAGGAAGAGCAGGCCGATGCCGAGCACCGGGACGAGGCTGAGGCCGACGCTGAGGAGCGTGATGAGAATGGTGAACACGACGGCGCCGATGATGCCGAGCGCCGCCAGCTGGGCGATCGCGCCCAGGTGGGTCACGACGCGGACGCGCCGTCGGGGAAGTGCTGCTGTGGTCATGACTCCACGGTAGGACCGGGCCCCTTCGCGGCGCCGCCGAGATGTCCGGACGGTTCTGTTCGGGTTATCCCGAAACCGCCCGGCATCGGCTGTGCACAGAGCGGGCCCCGCTCCGTCGCACGGCGCTAGGTTGGGCGTATGGTCACGATTCCCACGGTCACCCTGAACGACGGCACGAGCTTCCCCGAGCTGGGGCTCGGCACCTACAGACTCCGCGGCGAAGAAGGCATCGACGCGATGGTCGCTGCGATCGAGAACGGCTACCGGCTGCTCGACTCCGCCGTGAACTACGAGAACGAGACCGAGGTCGGCGAGGCGGTGCGCCGGTCGGGCATCCGCGACGAGCTCATCGTCACGACGAAGGTGCCGGGGCGCGACCACGGCTTCGACGAGACCGTGCGCAGCGCTCAGGGATCGCTGGAGCGGCTCGGCCTCGATCGGATCGATCTGTACCTCATCCACTGGCCCAATCCGAGCGTCGGCAAGTACGTCGACACCTACCGCGCGATGCTCGCGCTGCGCGACGAGGGCAAGGTGGGGTCTGTCGGCGTCTCGAACTTCACCGAGGAGATGCTCACACGTCTCATCGACGAGACGGGTGTCGCTCCGGCCGTCAACCAGGTGGAGATGCACCCGTATTTCCCGCAGCAGGCTCTCCGGGCGTTCCACACGGCTCACGGCATCCGCACCGAGAGCTGGAGCCCGCTCGCCCGTCGCAGCGAGCTGCTGAGCGAGCAGCTCGTCGGCGACATCGCCGCCGCACATGACGTGACTCCGACGCAGGTCGTGCTGCGCTGGCACGTGCAGCTGAACTCCACGCCCATCCCGAAGTCGGCCGATCCGCAACGCCAGATCGAGAACGCCGACGTATTCGACTTCTCCCTCACCGACGACGAGATCGCCGCGATCAGCGGGCTCGAGCGCGGACGCCTGTGGGGCGGTGATCCCGACACCCACGAGGAGATGTGATCCTTCCGCGCTGATCGCCCCGGCGTGCCCCCTTTCAGTGGGGCGCGTGATACTCCGCCGCGCCGCGCTTCCAGTAGCCCTTCACGACGACGCGGTCGGCATCGAGCCCCCATCGGGTGACGAGCAGCTCCCGGCCCGGGCGCACCACGCCCTGCTCGGCGGCGATGAAGGCGAAGACGTCGCCGCCCGGCCGGTCGTGCGCGGTGAGGGCCGCCAGTCGCGCAGCCAGGGCATCGCCCGCCGCGGCCTCGGCACGGTGCACCTGCTCCACGGCGACGCCGGGCGGGGCGTCGATCGCGATCTCGTGCCGGGCGCCGGGGACTTCGATAAGGATGCGACCGACGGCATCGGCATCCATCAGATGCGCGAAGCGCCGTATGGCCGGAACGGCCGTCTCATCGCCCGCGAGGAACCAGCCGCCCGGGCGTCCGGTGATGACCGTCGCCCCACGCGGGCCGCCGATGCCGACCACCGAGCCGAGGTCGGCGTTCGCCGCCCAGGTCGAGCCCAGGCCGTCACCGGGATGCAGGGCGAACTCGAGGTCGAGCCACCCGTCGTCGGAATTCCACGCGAGCGGGGTGTACTCCCGGCTCGGCGCGGCGCGGAGGGCCGCGAGCGTCGTCGCGTCGAGCGCGGCGGGCGGCTCGTCGGGGAAGAAGACGCGGAGGTGGTCGTCGGACCCGGGGGAGTCGAAGGCGGGCAGCATGCCGTCGGCGGTCTCGGTGGCCCGGAGGTCGCTGCCTCCCACACGCACCCGCACGTATCGGGAGGTCAGCCATTGCCGTTCGGTGAGCCTCGCGAGACGGAAGCGGAGGTCGAGGCGGCGGCGCTCCAGCTGGAAGGTCCGGGCAGGTTCGGACGACGCGGCAGCCGAGGCGGATTTGACGATGCTCACAAAGGTTAGGCTAACCTACATTCATCGGGGGCGCCCAGGTCGTCCCACCCCGCCGGCGACGCTGAGCGCGCCGTTCGGCGTGCCCGGCCGCGCCCTTCCCCAAGGAGGAACACGTATGAGTCCTACCCGCTCGATCACCGCATCCGTCGCACTGATCGCCGCCCTCTCGCTCGCCGGGTGCGCGGCCACCCGCGCCGGGATCGACTCACCCGCGGGACAGGCGACGACGACGGTGACCGACAACCACGGCACCGTCGAGGTGCCGGTGAACCCCGAGCGGGTCGTGGCGCTCGACAACACGACATTCCAGACCCTCAGCGACTGGGGCGTCTCTCTCGTCGCCGCCCCTAAGCCCCTCATGTACGACCTGTGGCCGTCGCTGTCGGGCGGCGCCGACGTGCTCGACGTGGGCCTTCATCGGGAGCCTCACCTCGAAGCGGTCATCGAGGCGGAGCCCGATCTCATCGTCGGCGGATACCGCTTCGAAAGCTTCTACGACGACCTCAAAGACATCCAGCCCGCGATCATCGAGACCAGCCCCCGCGAAGGCGAAGATCACATCTCCGAGCTCAAGCGTCAGGTTGCGATCCTCGGTAACGTCTTCGACCGTGAAGACGAGGCGCAGCGCCTCGCCGACGAGCTGGATGCCGCGGTCGCCGCGGCGGCGGAGGCCTACAACGGCACCGATACCGTCGCCGGCCTCATCACCTCGGCAGGCGAGATCGCCTACGCCGCGCCGGGCGAGGGACGCGGAGTGGGCTCGGTCTTCCCGACGCTCGACCTCGTGGCCGCGATCGACCGGGAGGCGGAGGACGCCTCGCACGGAGACGACATCTCGGTCGAGGCGATCGCCGCAGCCGCACCCGAGTGGCTCATCGTGCTCGACCGCGATGCGATGTTCGGCGAAGACGGCTACATCGCCGCCAAGGAGCTCATCGAAGGATCGGAAGCGCTGAAGAACGTGCCCGCCGTGAAGAAGGGCCAGATCGTCTACCTCGCTCCCAGCTTCTACCTCGATGAGGGCATCCAGAGCTACACGCAGCTGTACACCGACCTCGCCGACGCGTTCTCGGCCGCCCGCTGACCGGAACCGATCCGGACGGCGGCGGGCCGACACCCGCCGCCGTCCTCCGCTCATGACCTCCCCGCTTCCCGCGTCCCCGCTCGCCGTGCCCCGCCGCCGGCATCCGCTGCGCCTCCGCGGTCGCCTGGCGCTTCCTGCCGCGACGACGGCGGTCACCGCCCTCGTCATCGTCTCCCTCTTCGTCGGCGTGTACGACCTCGGCGCCGACGCGCGCGGCGCCGACATGTTCTGGATCACCCGGGTGCCCCGCACTGTCGCGCTCGTGCTGGCGGGCTGCGCCATGGCCGTGTCGGGCCTCGTGATGCAGCTGCTCACCCAGAACCGCTTCGTCGAGCCGACGACCACCGGAACCGCCGAGTGGTCGGCGCTCGGACTCCTCCTCGTGGTCGTGCTCGTGCCGCAGTCGACCCTCCCCGTGCGGATGGTCGTCGCCAGCGCCGCGGCGTTCGTCGGCACCATGATCTTCCTCGGGATCCTCCGCCGCATCGTGCTGCGCTCCTCCCTCGTGGTGCCGCTCATCGGCATCATGCTCGGCGCCGTCGTCTCGGCGTTCACCACCTACCTCGCCGTCACCACCAACACGCTCCAGATGCTCGGCACCTGGTTCATGGGGAGCTTCACCTCCATCGTCCGCGGGCGGTACGAGACGCTGTGGGCGGTCGCGATCGTCGTCGTGCTCGTCGCGCTGCTGGCAGACCGCCTCACGGCGGCAAGTTTCGGCGAAGACGTCGCGACATCGCTCGGGGTGAACTATCCGAGGGTCCTCATGCTCGGCACGGCGCTTGTCGCGGTGGCCACGGGCGTGACGACGGTGGTGGTCGGCTTCCTCCCCTTCCTCGGGCTGATCGTGCCGAACCTCGTCTCGATGTGGCGCGGTGACAACCTGCGAGCGAACCTCCCCTGGGTGTGCCTCGGAGGCGTCGCGATCATCGTGGTGTGCGACATCGTCGGCAGGGTGGTGCGTATGCCGTTCGAGGTGCCCGTCTCCATGGTGCTCGGTGTCGTCGGCTCGGCCGTCTTCATCTCCCTCCTGCTGAGGATGCGCGCCCATGACTGACATCGCCCCGCGCGTCCTGTCCGCCACCGCGGCGAATGCCTCCGCCCGTTCCCGTCGGCCATGGCTGCGGTTCGCCCTCGTCGGCGCCGTCGCCCTCGTCGGCGCACTCGGCGTGCTGTTCTACGACCTGCCGATGGATCCCTCGCGCCGCGGCTTCTGGCTCGCGCTGGAGATGCGCGGCGTCACGGTCGCCACCATCGTGCTGGTCGCGGTATGCCAGGCGTGGGCCACGGTGCTCTTCCACACCGCCACCTCGAACCGCATCCTGACCCCGTCGATCATGGGGTTCGATGCGCTCTACGTCGTGATGCAGACCGCGCTCGTGTTCTTCTTCGGAGGGGCCGCGCTGGCCGCCACCGACGGACTCCCGAAGGTGGCGCTGCAGAGCATCCTGATGGTGGGCTTCGCGACCGTGCTCTACGGGTGGCTGTTCGCCGGGCGCCGGGGGAGCCTCCACATCATGCTGCTCATCGGCATCGTGCTGGGGGTGGGCTTCGGCTCGCTGTCGACCGTCATGCAGCGACTCCTCACGCCGAGCGACTTCGATCTCCTCTCGGCGCGACTGTTCGGCAACATGAGCAACTCCCATCCCGAGTACCTGCCGTGGGCGGCGGTCATCGTGGCCGCGGTCGCCGCCGCCGTGTGGCGCGCACGGTACCGGCTCGACGTGCTGGCGCTCGGGAGGGACACGGCGACGAGCCTCGGCATCGCATACAAGCGCCAGGTGACCCTGATGCTGGTGCTGATCGCGGTGCTCATCTCGATCTCCACCACGCTCGTCGGCCCCATGACGTTCTTCGGGTTCATCGTGGCGACCCTGGCCTACCAGCTCGCAGGCTCTCCGCGACACGGCGTCGTGCTGCCGTTCGCCGCGCTCCTCGCGATGGCGACGCTGCTGGCCGGGTACTTCGTGCTGCGTCACGTCTTCTACGCGGCCGGCATGCTGACCGTCATCATCGAGTTCGCGGGCGGCCTGTTCTTCATCATCCATCTGCTTCGGAAGGGCGCACTGTGATCACCTTCACCGACGTCACCAAGTCGTACGGAGCGCTCCGGGTGCTCGGCCCGGTCGACCTCGAAATCCCCTCCGGGGGCGTCACGGCACTCATCGGGCCCAACGGGGCGGGGAAGTCGACTCTCCTCACGATTGCGGGGCGGCTCACGGCACCGACCACCGGCACCGTCACCGTCGGCGGGCACGATGTGGCCACGACACCGACCGCTCGGCTCGCGACCGTGGTGTCGATCCTCCGGCAGGAGAACAGCTTCGTCACGCGACTGACCGTGCGCGACCTCGTCGGCTTTGGCAGGTTCCCCCACTCCCGGGGAAGGCTGAGCGCCGATGATCGTCGCCGCGTCGATGAGGCGATCTCCTTCCTCGGGCTCGATGATCTCGCCCACCGGTATCTCGACCAGCTCTCGGGCGGGCAGCGTCAGCGCGCATACGTCGCGATGGTGCTCGCGCAGGACACCGACTGCGTGCTCCTGGACGAGCCGCTCAACAACCTCGACATGCGCCACGCCGTCGGCATGATGGGCCAGCTGCGGCGAGCGGCCGACGATCTCGGAAAGACCATCGTGGTCGTCGTGCACGACATCAACTTCGCCGCCGCCTACGCCGACCGCATCGTCGCGTTGAAAGACGGCCGGGTCGTGCACGCGGGCACCCCCGACGAGGTCATGCGCAGCGACGTGCTCGAGGACGTGTTCGCCACACCGATCACGGTGCGCCGCGACGGAGCGCATCCGCTGGCCGTCTACTACCGTTAGTCCCGCTACCCGCAGGAGACGGCGGGGTCAAGCCCCGAGACGTCGAGGTGACGGGCGCAGTACGGTCGTGGGACCGCGGCCGGATGCGCCGCGAGAGAGGGAGGCATCATGACCGATCCGCGTGACGAAGACATCGACAGCGACCTCGACAGCGACGACACCGAAGAGACGGCCAAGGCCGGCGGCCTCGGCGAAGACGGGACGATCCCGCCCGATCCCGACGGCGTCGCCGCGGGTCACACGGGTGAGGTGTCGACCTTCGAGCCCGAAGAGGACGAGGGCGCGCCCGCCTGACGTCCGAGGGTCCTGGGCATCAGCGGCGGCGGTGGTCTTCGGGGCTCATCCGCGGACCCCGCCGCGGCTCGCGCACGCCGCTGAGCCCGATGAGGCGGATGACACGCTGCCGGTGCCCCCGCCAGGGCTCCAGCAGCTCGAGCATCCCGTCGTCGTCGACGCGGTGGCCCGTGAGGGCATAGCCCACCTCATGCGCCACGTGATAGTCGCCGACGCTCACGGCATCCGCATCTCCGTAGGCGCGGATGCGCGTCTCTGCGCTCGTCCACAGTCCGACGCCCGGCAGGCTCGTGAAGACACGGTCGCGTGCGTCTCCGTCGGCGGCGGCGGCGGCGGCGCGCTCGATCGATGCGCGGCGCCCCGCGGCGGCCGTGATGGTGCGTGACTGCGGCGGCTCGAGACCCGCGCGATGCCAGGTCCAGCTCGGGATGGCGTGCCAGTCTGCGGGCGGCGCGAACATCGGGATGGGCGTGGGCCCGGGCGCGCGCTCGCCGTGCCAGGTGAGGATCATGCGCCATGCCCCGAACGCCTGGAGCCCCGTGACCTTCTGCTCGAAGACGGCGCTGACGAGCGCGTCGAACACGAGGTCGGTGCGGCCGATCCGCAGGCCGGGGTGGCGCTCGTGCACGGCGGCGACGAGCGGATGCGGCGACGCGTCGAACCCGTCGGGGGAGTCGGCGGCGCCGCACAGCGCGGGAAGCTGGTCGAGGGCCCACTCGGCGCCGGGTCCCCACGCGGCCGCGCGGACGCGGGTGCGCTCGATGCGCAGCGCGAGGGAAGCCACGCCGAGGGGCGTGCGGGTGGCGCGCCATACGACGCCGTCGACCTCGCGCTGAGAGGGGTCGTGGGCGCCGCGCTGCTGATGGCCGACGGCGCGTCGCACATCGACCGGGGTGCGCGGGCGGTACTCGGCTTCGAGGGGCCGCTCGCGCGGCGCGGTGCGGGCACCGGGCGGGCGGCGACCGTCGGGCGCAGCAGGCGCCGGGTGCTCCGGCGTCCTCGGGCGCGCGACGATCGTCATGCCGTCACGATACGTGACGCGCCTGACATCCCGGTGGGACCGTGCGCAGGTCAGAAGCGGTCGGGCGAGGGCGTGCCGTGGCCGTAGCGGATGACGACGTCGGCGTGACGGTCGAAGCGGTAGCCGACGCCGCGCACGGTGCGCACGATGTCCTCGTAACGGCCGAGCTTGGAACGCAGGCGACGCACGTGCACGTCGATCGTGCGCTCACCGGGCGCCTCGTCGCCGTCGGCGTGGCTCCACAGCGACGACACCAGCTCGGTGCGCTCGATCGTGCGGCCCTCGCGGAGCACGAGGTACTGCAGCAGCTCGAACTCCTTGAACGTGAGAGTCGCGACCTCGCCGTCGATGTGCACCCGGCGGCGCGAGATGTCGATCGTGACGCCGCCCGCGACGGCGTCGTCCTCAGGCTGCTCCTGCTTGGTGCGGGCCACGGCGCTCGGCTCGTGAAGGGCGAGACGGACGACGTCGACGTCGCGGCCGCCCGCGCCGGCCGGGGCGAGGGCGACGGTCGCGTATGTCTCGGCGTGAGGAGCGAGCTCTCCGAGCGTGCGGCGCAGCGCCTCGACGAGAGTCGACAGCGAGACGCCGTCGGCGGCGGCCTTGGCCTCGTCGATGCCGACGTAGAGGGCGAAGCCACGGGGTGCGGTGCCTGTCGGACGCGACACGGCAGGAGCGGACGGAGCGGGAGCGAGATCTTCGACCGCGCGCAGGTGACGGTGGGCGGGGGCGGTGAGCAGAGCAGGGTTCGACATGTCGGATGTCCTTCGGAAGGAACCCGGGCGTTTCGCCTCGACGGGTTCGGTGGTGTTGCCGGTGGCCGTGACGGCCGGGGAGCGAGCACACGCGCCGCGTTCGTGGGCGGCGGCCGATGCTCGGGGGTGCGGCGCTTCTCGAAGGTCCTGGAGACGACGCTCAGGATTCAGGACGGAAGCTGCGTGTGCACCCAGCGGATGTCACCGTGTCGGTGACCGCATCGCTGAATCAACACATTCGGCAACACATGGCAACGCGCGGCATCATCGTGCCGGCAGTTCCGTTCGCCTCCCGGGCGGACAGAGTGCGTGCGTTGTCAGTCATGGGCTTGATTATGACGAAGCGTGTCCTCATGTGTCAAACGGCCCGCCAGACGGCCGCCGAACATGACGCAATGTGACAGATTGCTCAGTCCGCGCGCGACGCGGGCTCGATCGTCGCGTCTCAGTGATCCCGGCCCGGCTGTCGTCGGGCGGGCGTACCGTGGAGGAGTGAGCGAATTCAGCTTTGCGAACGAGGTCGACGCCTCGCGCTACACGCTGCACCGCGGCGATGATCTCGTGAGCGTCATCGACTATCGCGACGACGGCACCACTCTCGCCATGACACGCGTGTACACCGTGCCGGTCTTCCGCGGCCGGGGCTATGCGGCCGAGGTGGTGACGCGCGCCGTGGCCGAGATCGAGGAGCGCGGGGACCGCGTCGTGCAGCCCGTGTGCTGGTACGCCGCCGACTGGTTCGCGGCGCACCCTGAGCACGCCGGCATCCTCGCGGAGGGCCGCCCGGGCTGAGGCGTAGTCGCCCCTCCGCCGCCCGTCAATCCCCTCGCCACGTCTCCCGGGCCGACGGATGCTGATGACTCAGTGATCCGTCCGAGTGACGGTCGAGGAGGAATCATGACGAGAGATCTGCCTGACGACATGATCGACGCCGAGCCTGCCGGCGCCTGGACGAGCGGCGACGTCGCCGACGGCCAGACCGCGGACTCCTCCGCCGACGCGATGCGCGAGGTGCAGGAGGAGGCTCCTGACGAAGAGCGGCCGTACGGCGACGGCGTTCCCGCGCCCGACGGCGAGACGGGCGCCGACGCGGAGCCGGTGCGAGCCTCCGATCCGTTCGTCGAGAGCGCCGAGATCCAGCAGGGCGAGGACCCCGACCTGCTGACTGACGACCAGGCGCGCGGATGAGCGGGGGAGAGCGCATGAGCGATCAGCCGAGCCAGAGCATGAATCCTGCCGACCACGCGGACGGCGACGAGCAGAGCCTCACGGGCAACGAGTTCGAGGAGCCGGGCGCGAACTACCCCGACTCGGCGAAGGAGACCGACGAGGAGCCCCGCATCGCGGGCGTCGCGGAAGACCTGCCGCCGGAGCAGCGCACGGGCACGCAGGACGGCCCCCGCCAGGACGTGCACCTGACGACCGACATGGAGCGCCTCAACGGCATCGTCACGCAGACCCGCGCTGACCTGTCGGGGCAGAGCGCCGACGTCATCGAGAAGTCGCTGCGCCGTCGGCTCGAAGACACCCGCATCGCCCTCGACGAGGACGAACTCGCGGCTCTCGTGCGCGACATCGCGGGCGGTTCGCGGGCGTGAGGCGGCGCAGGGGCTGATGCGCAGCCGCCGGCGGCGCGTCAGTGCTCGGCGGTGACGAAGCGGAGGATCCCCTCGGCCGCCGGGCCGGCGTCGCGGATGAGGGTCTCGTGCCCGTGGCCGGCGACGTCGAACGAGCGGGCGCGCGGGATCGCCGCGGTCACGGCATCTGTCCAGCGGGCGGGGGAGACCCGGTCGGTCTCGCCGCGCACCACGAGCGTCGGCGCGTCGATGCGCGGGTAGGAGCGCTCAGGGCGGTGTGCGAGCATGGCGCGCATCTTGCGGCGCAGGTTCGGTCCTGCCCGCAGGTACTCGCGAGCGCCCAGCAGCAGCACCTTCGGGCTCTCGCCGAGCAGGTCGAGCCCCAGTCGGGCGAGCTGGCTGAGGGCGTGGCGGTGACGGATGTCGACCGTAGGGGCGACGAGCACGAGGTGCCCGACGGTGTCAGAGTGCCGCACGGCCACCTCGGTCGCGACCTGGGTGCCCATCGAGTGCCCGAGCAGCACGACCGGGCCGCGGCCGATCTTGCGCAGGTAGGCGGCCACCAGGTCGGCCATGCGCTCGATCGTGGGGATGCGGGGCGGCTCGGGCGCCTCGCCGTATCCGGGGAGATCGGCGGCGATGACCCGCCCGTGCGGCTCGAGGCGCTGCACGAGATCGGCGAACACCTTGCGGCCCATGCCGATGCCGTGGAGGAGCACGAACGTGCGTGGACTCGCGTCGGACCCGCGCGCCTCGGCCCTCAGCACGAGCCCGTGCGCCGCGAAGTCCTCGATCTCACCGTCGTCGGTCGGCACGCCCGTCAGGTCGTCGATCGCGTCGTCGATGGCGTCGGAGACGGCGTCGAGGGGGTCGTCGGCGGTCATCCTCCGAGTGTAGGAGAGGGGTGTCGTCGCGCCGGCGGCGGACGTAGCGTATGGCCATGTGCCGCAACATCCACACTCTCCACAACTTCGAGCCCGCCGCGACGAGTGACGAGGTGCACGCCGCGGCGCTGCAGTACGTGCGCAAGATCGCCGGCACGACGAAGCCCTCGAAGGCGAATCAGGCGGCCTTCGACCGAGCGGTGGCCGAGATCGCTCACGCGACGCAGCACCTCCTCGACGACCTCGTGGCGGTCGTGCCGCCGAAGAACCGCGAGGAGGAGGCGGCGAAGGCGCGCGCCCGAGCGGAGCGCTCCGGACGTTACGCGCCGCGTGTCGCCTCCTGAGTCGACGACGCGCTGCCGGCCACGTGCTCTGTGGTCGGGGCGTGCGTCTGCGACGCCGTCTCTCCGCGCAGAGAAGCTGTGAAGTCCCCCCGGCCGCGGCATGCCTGAGTCCGGATGTCGGGGGTCGCTCATAGCGTGATCGCATGCGCATCCTGCACACCTCCGACTGGCACATCGGGCGGACCTTCCACGGTCACGCGACGCTCGATGCGCTTCGCGGTGTGCTCGAAGCGCTCACGGAGCAGGTGCGCGCGCACGGGGTGGACGTCGTCATCGTCGCCGGCGACGTCTTCGACTCGGCAGCGCCCGCGGCCGACTGTTACACGCTCCTGACCGACACGCTTCGCCAGCTCGCCGACACGGGCGCCCGGGTCATCGTCACGAGCGGCAACCATGACTCCGCCGCGCGCCTCGGCTTCCAGGCGGGGCTCCTGCGCGATGGCATCCACGTGCTCACCGATCCGCTCGCCATCGGCGACCCCGTCACGATCGCCGACGAGCACGGCCCCGTGCACTTCTACGGCATCCCGTTCCTCGAGCCGGCGCTGCTGCGGCACGTCTGGGAGGGCGTTCGCACGCAGGAGGCCGCGCTCACGCGGGCGATGGACATCGTGCGGGCCGACCTGTCGCAGCGCCGCGCGATCGAGGGCGGCCGCGCCGTCGCGATCGCGCACTGCTTCGCGGCGGGCGTCGAGCCCACGCCGCACCTCGAGCGCGACATCCAGCAGGGCGGGCTCGACGTCGTGCCGATCGCCACGTTCGAAGGCGTCGACTATGCCGCCCTCGGGCACATCCACGGGCGTCAGCAGCTCGCGCCCCACATCCGCTACGCGGGGGCACCGCTCCACTACAGCTTCGGCGAGGGGCACAAGCCGCGCGGCTCATGGCTCGTGGAACTCGACGCGACCGGCCTCGGTGAGATCACGTGGCTCGACCTGCCCGTGCCGCGTCGCGTCGTGACGCTCACGGCGCCCCTCGACGAACTGCTCGAAGACTCCCGTCATGCGCACGCCGAAGACGCGTGGGTGTGCGCCGAGTACACCGACGACCTGCCGCAACGCGACCCGCTGCGGCGGCTGCAGCAGCGCTTCCCGCACTGCGCGAAGGTCGTGCACGCGCCGGTCACCGTCGCCGAGCGCGACGTGCGCACGTACACGCAGCGCGTGCGCCAGGCCCCCACCGATCGCGACAAGATCGAGGCTTTCCTCGTGCATGTCCGCGAGGGCCAGGGCGCCACCGAGCGCGAGCAGGAGATCATCGACGACGTGCTGGCAGCCCGCGTGCGCGTGGAGGCGACGGCGTGAAGCTGCATCGTCTCGAGCTCACGGGCTTCGGGCCGTTCCGCGAGACGCAGGCGGTCGACTTCGACGCGTTCGACGGTGACGGCGTCTTCCTCATCTCCGGTCGCACGGGCTCCGGCAAGTCGAGCATCCTCGACGGAGTGAGCTTCGCGCTCTACGGCAGCGTTCCCCGGTACGACGGCGGAGAGCGCCGCCTGCGCAGCGACCACTGCTTCCTCGGCGATCCGACCGAGGTGCGCCTCGAGTTCACGGTCGGCGACCGGCGGTGGCGCGTGACGCGGGCGCCCGAGTACGACCGCCCCGCCAAGCGGGGCGGCGGCATGACGACCGAGCCGCAGCGGGCCGAGCTCGAAGAGCGGGTCGACGGCGTGTGGATCGGCCGCGCCGCCAAGCCGCGCGAAGTCGCGCACGAGCTCGACGAGATCCTCGGCCTGAATGCCCAGCAGTTCCAGCAGGTCATCCTGCTCGCGCAGAACAAGTTCTCGCGCTTCCTCCTCGCCACCGCCGCCGAACGGCAGTCACTGCTGCGCACGCTGTTCGGCACACGCCGCTTCGAGCAGTACAAAGACGAGCTGGAGATCCGTCGACGCGACGCCCAGAAGAAGCTCGAGGCTTCAGGGGAGCGTGCTCGCACACTGCTGGAGGTCACGGAGCGGCTCATCTCCCAGCACGAGCTCGGCGGCGACGTCGACGCGCCCGTAGCCGACCTGCCCGCGCGGCGCGACGCCGCGGCGGTCGCGCTCCAGCGCGCGGAGTATCGGCACGAGATCGCCTCGAGCGAACGCGAGCGAGCCGCCGAGGCGGCCACGACGGCGGGGGAGGCGCTGGCCGCCGCCACCGCGCGGGCCGAACGTCTTGCCGCCCTGCGGACGGCGCGTGCCGAGCTCGCCGCGCTGGAGGGCGAGACCGACGACATCGCCGCCGCCCGCGCACGGCTCGACCAGGCCCGCGCCGCCGAGGCGCTGCGCGCCCCGATGGAGGCCGTCGACCGGGCCACGGCGGCCCGCTCCGCCGCCCTCGACGCCGTCGAGGCCGCACTCGGCATCTGGACGCGCGCCGGAGGCGGTGCGGACGACGACCTCGCCGCGATCGCCGACGCGATCACGAGCGACATCGCCGTCTGGACGGCCGGAGCGGCCAAGGAGCGAGAGCTCGAAGAGCGTCGCACCGAGCTCGCCTCGGCGCGCGACGAGACCGCCCAGCGGCGCGAGCAGCTGACCGAGCTCGACGCGAACGGCGCCCTCGTGCCCGCCGAGCGCCAGCGTCTCGATGCGGCGCTCGCCGACGCGCGGGCGCGGGCTGCTCGCCACTACGACGCGCCACAGCGCCGGGACGACCTCGAACAGCGCCTCAGCGCCGCGCGCCGGGCGGGCGAGCTGGCCGTCGAGAAAGAGCAGGCGGAACAGGTCTACCGTGCCGCGAACCGCGCCGCAGTCGACACCGCTGCCGCCGTCACCGGGCTCCTGCAGCGGCGACTCGCGGGCATCGCGGGAGAACTCGCCGCAGGACTCGCAGACGGCGAGCCGTGCGCCGTCTGCGGCTCCACGAGTCATCCTCACCCGGCGCCCGCCGAGCCCGACAGCGTCACCGACGACGACCTGTCCGCCGCCGAACGCGCGCGCGATGAGGCCGCCGCCGCCGAGCGGACGGCCGCCGACGTGCTGCGGACCGTGTCGGCTGCTCACGCCGAAGCGGTCGCCGCCGCGGGGGCGCGGGAGCTCGCCCAACTCGAGGAGGAGCTTCGCGCCGCATCCGCCGACGTGCTGGCCGCCGAGGAAGCGGCTCGCGACGCGTCCGCACTCGAGGCGCAGCGACAAGAGCTCGACGAGCTCGCCGCCGCGGCAGCGGCCGCACGCGACGCCCTGGCCGCGCAGCTGGCCGACGATGATCGACGGATCGCCGCGTTGCAGGCGACCGCTGACGCCCTCGAGGCCCAGGTCTCCGAAGCCCGCGGCGATCACGCCACCGTCGCCGAACGCATCGCCGGGGCCGAGCAGCGCCGCACCCTCGCGCGTGACCTCCTGTCCGCCCATGAGCAGCTGGCGGAACGCGACCGCGCCCTCGCCGATGCGACGCGCGATCGAGACGAGCGGATCGCAGCATCCGACATCGACTCTGTCGCCGACGCTGTGGCCGCCCTGCTGAGCGCGGGAGAGCGCGACGCCCTCGAGGAGCGCATCACGACCCACGCCCAGCGCCTCGGGGCCGTGCGCGCTCGCCTGCTCGAGCTCGAGCTCGAGACCGTCGACGTCACCGATGTCGACCTCGAGGGCGCGAGCGCCGCCCGAGAAGCGGCCGAAGCCGCACACCAGGCGAGCATCGAGGCGGAGACGGCGGCACGCGACACCGCGGCCCGGCTGCGCGATCTCCTCCTGCGCATCGACGAGGCGTACGGCGACGTCGCCGCGCTCGCCGACGAGGCCGCCGTCGTCACGCGGCTGGCCGACTCGGTCGCCGGGCGTGCGCCCAACACGATGAAGATGGACCTCGAGACGTTCGTGCTCGCCGCCGAACTCGAAGAGATCGTCGCCGCCGCCAACCTGCGGCTCGCAGAGATGTCGTCGGGCCGCTACACCCTCCACCACAGCGACGCCAAGGCCTCCCACGGCCGCGCCTCGGGCCTCGGCATCGACGTGCTCGACGCCTACACCGGCCAGCGGCGCTCCCCGCAGTCGCTGTCGGGCGGCGAGACGTTCCTCGCCTCCCTCTCCCTTGCCCTCGGGCTCGCCGAAGTCGTCACCAACCGGGCCGGCGGGCTGCGTCTCGACACGCTCTTCATCGACGAAGGCTTCGGCTCGCTCGACCCCGAGACCCTAGACCTGGCGATGCGCACCCTCGACGAGCTGCGCGCGGGTGGGCGCACCGTCGGCGTCATCAGCCACGTAGAGGCCATGAAAGACCAGATCCCCGCTCAGCTGATCGTCGAGGCCTCCGGCGAAGGGCCGAGCGTCATCCGGCAGGACGCCGTGCCCGTCGCCGCCTCCTGACGAGGCGCCGCCGAAGCGTCAGACGAGGCGGTATCCCATGCCGCGCACAGTCTCGATGCGCTCGGCACCGAGCTTCTGCCGCAGGTATCCCACGTACACATCCGCGACGTTCGAACCCGGATCGAAGTCGTAGCCCCACACGCGGCTCAGCAGCTGCTCGCGGCTCAGCACCTGGCCGGCGTTGCGGATGAACTCCTCCGCGAGGGCGAACTCGCGAGACGACAGCTCCACCCGACGCCCTCCGACCCGCGCCTCCCGCGTCCGCACGTCGAGCGACAGGTCGCGGTGCGACAGCGCCGACAGACTCCCCGTGTCGTCGTCTCTGCGCATCCGCAGCCGGATGCGCGCCAGCAGCTCGTCGAACCGGAACGGCTTGCCGAGGTAGTCGTCGGCTCCGCCCTCGAGCCCCGCCACCGTGTCATGCAGCTCGACGCGAGCCGTCAGCATGATCACCGGCATCCGTGAGCCGCCGCCCCGCAGCTGCTCGAGCACCTGGAATCCGTCCATGCCGGGCAGGTTGACGTCGAGCACCATGAGGTCGAACTCATCGGTCTGCGCCAGTTCGAGCGCGAGCGGCCCCGTCGCGGCGACGCGAGTCGCGAACCCGGCGGCGCGCAGCCCCTTCTCGATGAAGCCGGAGATCCGGGCCTCATCCTCCGCGATCAGTATGGACGCCATGTCATGCTCCCGTGGTCTCGGCCATGTCCGGCAGCGGCGGCTTCGGCGGAATCGCGGCGTCGTCCGTCGTCGGCACGGCCGCCAACGGCACCGCGATGATGAAGAGCGCGCCACCGCCCGTGGCATCCTCCACCCGGGCGGCCCCGCCATGAGCGCGCGCGATGACCTGCACGATGTTGAGCCCGAGGCCGCTGCCCGCATGCTCCTCGTCGCCCCGGTGGAAGCGCTCGAACACCGTCGTCTTGTCGACATCGGGCACGCCTGGGCCGTGGTCACGCACCCACAGCTCGAGCATGTCGCCTTCCACGCGGCTGCCGATATCGATGCGGCCGCCGCCATGGGTCACGCCGTTCTGCGCAAGCTGCAGCATCGCCTGCGTGATCCGTGCCGGATCGATGCCGACGACGACGTCGGCCACGGGGCCGGCGGTGACGGCGGCGCCCTCGATGCCCTGCGCCTTGCGGATGATCTGCTCGACGAGCTCCGCGGCATCCACCTCGGTCTTCTTGACGGGGGACGGGCCGTGCAGGGCGGCGCTCGCAGCGAGGTCCTGCACGAGCGCCGCCATGCGCTCGAGCTCGTCGATCGCGAGCGCGCGCGTGTCGCGCACGTCATCGGGATCGTCGGGGTCCATCACCTCGAGGTTGCCGCGCACGATGGTGATGGGCGTCTTCAGCTCGTGGCCGACATCGCTCAGCAGCTGGCGCTGGGAGTCGAGCGCCCGGTCGAGCCGGTCGAGCATGTCGTTCATCGTGGCGGCGAGCTCCGACACGTCGTCGCGCCCCTGCACGGGCAGTCGCTCGCTCAGCGCCTGCGCCGACACCCGCTCGGCCGTCTCGCGCATCTGGCGCAACGGCCGCAGCAGGCGCGTCGACACGATCGTCGCGACCGCAGCGATCACGAGCAGTGCGATGGCGGCCGCGATCACGTACGCCCGGGCGGTGCTGTCGATCTCAGCGAGCTCCGCCCGCACGTCGTAGGCGAGGGCGAAGATGACCTCTTCGCCGTCCGCGCCTCCCTCGGTTGCGATCGGCGCCGCCAGATAGCGCCACACGACGCCCTCCTCGGCATAGGTGCCGATGATCGCGTCGTCGCTGTCGATCTGCTCGGCCACATGCGGGACGAAGCCCGGCGCGCTCGTCAGGTCGAGGTCGAGGTCGATGCCCGAGCGCAGCACGGCACGGCCGTCGATGATGCCGACCGCACCCGTGTTGTCGTCCGGGCTCATGCGCTGCACGACCGCCCGCAGCGCCTCGTCGGCGCTCTTCCACGACCCCGTCGAGTCGGCGCCGTTCGCCACGATGAACCGCGCGGACTCGAGGTTGTCCTTGAGCCGGCCCTCGATCGCCTCCAGCGACACGGCGCGCTCGACGAAGTACACGGTCGCGCCCACGAGGGTCAGGCCCAGGGCGGCGACGAGGGTGATCACGGCGACGATCCGCGTGCGCACCGAGAAGCGGGTCGGCAGCGCGGCGCGCGGCGTCCGGTCGGCGGGGGAATCGGTCACCCTCTCAGTATCGCGACTGCCCCACCCGCCGACAGGGGGCCTAAGAAATGTCTCATGCCCCTTCCTCGCCAACGCACGCCGAGTCTGCTGGAATCGAACGGTGCACACCGAGCCGACCCAGACCCCCGACAACGGGGGTGCGGATGGCGACGCGGCGCTGCTGAGCGAGGCACTCGGAGTACCGGCATCCGTGCTCCGTCCCTTCTCGCGCGAGCCGCTGGGGGAGGGGAGCGTCACCGGCTTCGAGCTTCAGGGGGCATCGGCGCTCCCGCCGTCCCCTGATCGTCCCGGCTTCCCCGACGGGACCGTCGCCTATGTCGACACCTCGAGGCTGCCTGTCGCGAAGGAGACCGGCCTCGCGCTCGAAGGCGTCGCGCGCGTGTGGTTCCACCCCGCCGATCCACACCTTCCCGCACTGGCGCCCGCGGCGTACGGCGATGCGGCGGCCGTGCTCCTCGCACGGCTCGGGGCGGATGCCGCGGGCCCGCCGCAGATCGTGGGATACCGGCCCGGCCGCCGCGCCGTGCTGCGCGCCCCGACGACCGACGGCGACCTCTGGGTGAAGGTCGTGCGCCCGAGCCGCATCGAGCGCGTCGTCGCCGCGCACGCCCGCCTCCACGAGCACGGCGTTCCCGTCCCGGCCGTGCGCGGCTGGTCGCCCGAGGGGCTGCTCGTGCTCGAGTCGGCCAGCGGCATCCCGGCCACGTCGGCGCAGTGGGAGCCGGCGGCGCTGCTCCGCGAGGTCGACGCCCTGCGCGCGCGGCTCGCGACGGCCGCGCTGGAGTGGCCCGCGCGCACCTCGCTCGCGGCGCGCCTGCCGTGGTACCTCGACCGCCTGCGCGCCGCTCTGCCCGCGCACGCGGCGCTCGTCGAGGACATCGCCCGCCGTGTGCAGGCGGGCCTTGCGGCACGACCCGGCGCTCTCGCCACCATCCACGGAGATCTGCACCTGGGGCAGCTCTTCTTGGACTCCGACGGAAGACTCACGGGCATCATCGACGTCGACACGGCCGGCGCCGGACACCCGAGCGAGGATGCCGCGGCCTTCCTCGGACACGCGATCTCGAGTGCGCTGCTCACCGAGGTCCAGGGGCGCGACGCCGCTCGCGTGTGGGCGCTCGCGGCCGCCGCCCGCGAGCGGTGGGCGGTCGATTCGCTCACGCGTGCGCTGACGGCGGTGCACCTGCTGGGCCACGCCTTGGGCGCGGCGTCCGGAGGCGACCCGCAGCGGGCGCAGACGCTTCTGGACCACGCGGCCGAGACGGCGCCGTCAGCGGCGACCGAAACCTAAGAGCCGTCTCATCGTCGCCTTGGAACGCGCTTACCGGGGACGGGGACGATGGATTCATCGGCCGAGAGAGGCCGCCTCCAGCCCCCCGGCTGGCCCGCACTCTGAGAGGACTCGACATGAACAAGAAGTGGATCGCCTACGGCGTGACCGGCGCGGTCGGCCTGGGCCTCGTCGCCGGCGGCGCCTCGGCGATGGCCTCGGCCATGGACCTCCGCACGACCGACGGCACCGTCGTCCCGGGCGGTGCGATCACCGGCAAGAACGGCTCGGTGCTCGACCGCCCCGTGACGCTCAGCGTCAGCGACACCTCGGTCACCGTCGTCTCCGCCGCGACGCCGACCGTCGTGACGCCGGCCTCCGCGGCGACGCCGGCCACCGCGCCGAGCCCGACGACATCCCCGTCGCCCGTGACGCCGAGCACGCCGCCGACGCCGGCTTCGCCGGCCTCGCCCGTGACGCCGCCGTCGCCTGTCTCGCCCGCGACCCCCGCGTCGCCCGTGTCGGCGGCCTCCCCGGCGACGCCCGCATCGCCGGCTTCGGTCGCCTCGGCGCCGTCCAACTGACGACGCGACGGCGGCGGCACGCCCGACGCCCTCACGACAAGAGGCCCCCGGTCCGTCCGGGGGCCTCTTTCGCGCCGTGCGGCGCCTACTGCAGGTGCTTCTGAGCGGCCTCGTAGATCGCGTCGGCGAACTCGGTGGCCGCCGCCTCGTCGAAGGCGCCGTCGGCTCCGGCCATGAACGACTGGATCATCGCCTCACGGCCCTCATCGCCGACGTACAGCATCGCCTGGCCCATCGCGACGATGTCCTCGTCGGTGAAGAACTCGTCGATCATGTCCTCGCTCAGGCCCGAGTCCATGCTGGCGAACAGCTCGATGAACGCGGGGCGCGCCTCGGCGACGAACGCCGCCTCGTCGTAGTCGGCCGAGACCTCGCCGTCGCTGTCGCCGAGATCGATGCCGGTCTCTTCCTCGATCATGTCGGTGATCTCGGGCGCCAGCTGGCCGTCGGACGTGACCGCCGTCGACACGAACGCGAACGCGATCGAGACGACGAGAGCGACCGACCACACGATGCCGCCGATGACCGACAGCACGAGGGCCGTGATGCCGAGGGGCTTGCCGCCCTGCTTCCGGCTCACGAGCGCGATGATCGACACGACGAACGCCGCGAGCAGCAGCAGACCGCCGATGACGACCGAGACGAGGGAGCCCCAGCCGAGCGGGATGAAGCCGACGAGCGACAGCAGCAGCCCGGCGATCGCGAGGCCGAGCGAGACCCAGGCGACGGTCTTGGGGCGTGTGTCGGGGCCGGCGGGCGCAGCCGCCGCATACGGCGCCTGACCGTACGGCGCCTGGCCGTAGGGCGCCTGTCCATACGGGGCCTGGCCGTAGGCGCCGTCGGGCGCCGGTGCGGCGTAGGCGGCCGTGGCATCCGCTGCCGGAGTCTCGGGCGCCGGCGGGACCGGGGGATATGCCTCGGTCGGCGCGGCGTCAGGCGCGACGGTCTCCGGGACGCTGGTCTCGGCACCGCTGGCGTCAGGGGTCTCGATCGGCTCGGACGATCCGGAGCCGGCGGGATCGGTGGGAGTGGACATAGCGCTCCTCGCTGTGATTCGGCTCCGCGTCGGCGAAGCGGACTCCAGGCTAATGGAGCGTCTCTCCTGCAACCAACACGGCAACCCGCGCGTCCGCCTCGTAGATACGGCCGGGAGGGGGTGCCGCCGCGACCACGGCGGGGCATGATGGGGGCACGCACGTCCGAAGGAGCGACATGTCACTCACCACGGTTCCGCTCGACACCCCCGCAGGCATCACGGCGAAGCTCGGCTGGGACCCGGGTACGTCGGTTCATGACCGACGCCGCATCCTCGCGAAGGAGCTCATCGCCGAGCAGCTCGGCTGCGAGACGTCCGACATCGTGATCGTGCGCGAAGAGCCGCGAGGGTTCGGCTACCACACGCGCCTCATCGCGTCGAAGGACGGCGAGGCGCTGCCGATCGCGATCGCGACGGCGAGCTTCCGCGCCGCCACGGTCGTCGCTGTCTGCGACCCCGGTCTCCCCGTCGGCGTCGACATCCGCGACCACGAGCCCGAGCCGGCCGAGCTGCACCGGATGCGGAAGCACTCGCACCTGTTCGACGAGGCTGATGTGCCCGACCTGCTCCGGCACTGGACCTGCGTGCAGGCGGTGCTCGAAGCCGACGGGCGCGGCGTGCGCGTCGCCCCCGACCACGTGCGCCTCGACGCGACGCGACGCAAGGGGTGGCTGCCCGATCGCAAGATGCAGTACTCGCTCGTCGATGCGTCGCGCGATGGCTGGGTGATCACGATCGCGAGCGGCGTCCTTCCCCGCGGCTGACGCGACGCCCCCGGCCCGCCGGCGGGGTCAGTCGACGAGGCCGGGCAGCGCCGCCTTCAGCTCGGCGAGCCACACGGTCGCGTTGCCGTCCGAGGGGGCGCGCCAGTCTCCCCGCGGCGACAGCGATCCGGCGGGCGACACCTTGGGCCCGTTCGGGATCGCCGAGCGCTTGAACTGCGCAAACCCGAAGTAGCGCTTCAGGAACACCTGCAGCCAGGCGGCGATGGTCGGAAGGTCGTAGGCGTAGCGCTCGTCCTCCGGGAATCCGGGAGGCCATGCCCCGGCATCCGCGTCACGCCACGCGCGTTCGGCGAGGAACGCGATCTTCGACGGCCGCAGGCCGTAGCGCAGCACGTGGAAGAGGGTGAAGTCGTGCAGGGCGTAGGGGCCGATCGTGTCCTGCGTCGACTGCACCTTTCCGTCCTGCCCGGCGGGCACGAGCTCGGGGCTGATCTCGGTGTCGAGCACGGACTGCAGCACGGAGATCGCCTCGTCGGACACTCCCTCGCGGTGCGCGATGACCCAGCGGATGAGGTGCTGGATGAGCGTCTTGGGCACGCCCGCGTTGACGGCGTAGTGGCTCATGTGGTCGCCGACGCCGTAGGTCGCCCAGCCGAGCGCGAGCTCCGACAGGTCGGACGTGCCGACGACGAAGCCGTTGTTCTGGTTGGCGAGGCGGAACAGGAAGTCGGTGCGCGCACCGGCCTGCACGTTCTCGAACGTGACGTCGTAGATCGGCTCGCCTCCCGCGAACGGGTGTCCGATGCCCTTGAGGATCTCGGTGGCCATGGGGCGGATGTCGATCGTCTCGATCGTCGCCCCCATCGCCTCGGCGAGGGCGATCGCGTTCGACTTGGTGTGGTCGCTCGTCGCGAACCCGGGCATCGTGTAGGCGAGGATGTCGCTCCGCGGCCGTCCCATGCGGTCCATGGCCCGGGCGACCACCAGCAGGGCGTGAGTCGAGTCGAGTCCTCCCGAGACGCCGATGACCGGCTTGGGGGAGCCGATGGCGCGCATGCGCTGCTCGAGCCCGGACACCTGGATGTTGAACGCCTCGTAGCAGTCCTGGTCGAGACGCGCCGGGTCGTCGGGCACGAACGGGAAGCGGTCGAGGGTGCGGCGCAGGCCGATGTCGGATGCCGGAGGCGCCACCGTGAACGGGATCCGCTGGCCCTGCGCCCAGCGCGAGGCGCGGTTGTCGTCGAATGTGCCCTGGCGCAGACGGTCCTGGCGGAGGCGGTCGAGGTCGACGTCGGCGACCGCGCGCCGCGGCCCGTCGGGGAACCGCTCGGTCTCGGCCAGCAGCGTGCCGCCCTCGTAGATCATCGTCTGGCCGTCCCACGACACGTCGTTGGTCGACTCGCCCTGGCCCGCCGCGGCGTAGGCGTATGCCGCGAGGCACCGCAGCGACTGCGACCGGGCGAGGACGTGACGGTCTTCGGCGCGGGCGATCGTGATGGGGCTCCCTGAGAGGTTGAGGAGCACGGTGGCCCCGGCGAGCGCCGCCTCCGACGACGGCGGCACCGGCACCCAGAAGTCCTCGCAGATCTCGGCGTGCACGACGAGGCCCGGCACGTCGGTCGCCTCGAACAGCAGATCGGCGCCGACGGGCACCTCCGCGCCCGCCAGCTCGACGGTCTCGGGCGCCTCCGTGCCCTGGGCGAACCAGCGGTGCTCGTAGAACTCCCGGTAGGTGGGGAGGTAGCTCTTGGGGGCCACGCCCAGCACGGCCCCGCGGTGGATGACGACGGCGCAGTTGTAGAGGCGCGATCCCAGGCGCAACGGCGCGCCCACGACCAGCAGCGGCCGGAGCTCCGCCGACTCGCGCACGATCCGCTCGATGCCGGCGATGACCGCATCGATCACGGCGTCCTGCATCACGAGGTCCTCGATCGCGTAGCCCGTGAGGCACAGCTCGGGGAACACCGCGACGGCGACGGCATCGTCGTGGCACTCGCGGGCCGCCGACAGCACCGCGTCGGCGTTGGCGAGCGGATCGGCGATCGCGATCGGGATCGTGCAGGCGGCCACGCGCGCATAGCCGTGGCGGTAGGCGCTTTCGAACGGAAGGGTCTCGCTCACCCGTCCAGTCTGGCACTGCGCTCCGGTGCGGCGCGAAGCCCCTTGTGGCGCATGCGCGACTCGGGTAGCGGCGGGATGCCGCGCGCCCGCTGTCGGAGCCTGCCGATACCTTCGAGGGTGAAGGGAAGACATGCGATACATCGAAGACGAAGGCCGGATCGTCTGGAGCGCGAGCGACCTCAAAGCCGCCGCGGAATGCGAGTTCGCGTGGCTGCGCGCGATCGACGCGAAGCTGGGGAGGGTGCCGGCGGTCGAAGACCCCGAAGACGCGACGCTCGAGCGCGCCGGCAGGCTGGGCACGCAGCACGAGCTGCGGGTGCTGGACGCGTATCGCTCCCGCTTTCCGGGCCGCGTCGTCGAGATCCCCGAGACCCGCTCGTCGGATGCCGACGGCCTCGCCGCCGCCGTCGAGCTGACGCGGCGGGCGCTCGCCGACCCCGACGTGTCGGTCATCTATCAGGCCGCATTCTCGACCCACGAGTTCGTCGGCTTCGCAGACTTCCTCGTGCGCGACGAGCTCGATGAGGCGGGCGCGTGGGTCGTTCAGGACACCAAGCTCGCCCGCCACGCACGGGTCACGGCGCTCATGCAGCTCGCCGCATACGTCGACCAGCTCGACCTGCTGGGCGTCCCGCACGCCGCCCGCGTCGAGCTGCTGCTGGGCGACGGATCGGTGTCGACCCATCTCGTGCGCGATCTCCTGCCGGTCTTCTCGCTGCGCCGCGACCGCCTGCGGGCCCTCATCGCCGACCGCGACCTCGCCTCGGGTGCGGCGGGGGCGGCGATCCCGTGGGGAGACGACCGCGGCGCGCTGCGCGTCATCGCGTGCGGTCGGTGCCCCACGTGCGACCTGGAGGTCGTCGGCAGCCGCGACCTTCTCCTGGTCGCCGGAATGCGCCCGGTGCAGCGCGAGCGGCTGCGGGCCGCCGGCATCCTGACCGTCGACGATCTCGCCGCCGCGCGCGAAGCGCCGGAGCGGATGTCGTGGGACACCTTCCGCAACCTGCGCACGCAGGCCAGACTCCAGCTGACGAGCCCCGCGGGAGGCGTCGAAGACGCCGCGGCGGTCACGAGACCGGCCACGAGCGCCCCCGCCGTCCCGACCTACGAGGTCGTCTTCCCGAAGGCTCTGGGTGCGCTGCCGCGCCCCGATCACGGCGACCTGTTCTTCGACTTCGAGGGCGACCCGCTCTACACCGAGACGCCGCCGCCGGGCGCGCCGGCCCAGTGGGGCATCGACTACCTGTTCGGCTGGGTAGACACCGCCGGCCAGTACACGCCGCTGTGGGCGCACACGTTCGCGGAGGAGCGGGAGGCGCTCGAGAGGTTCCTCGCGTTCGTCGAGCTGCGCCGTCGGACGCACCCCAGGCTGCACATCTACCACTACGCGCCCTACGAGCCGACCCACCTGCTCGCGATGGCGGCGCGCCACGGCGTCGGTGAGGCTGCCGTCGACCGGCTGCTGCGCGAGGGCGTGTTCGTCGATCTCTACCCGATCGTGCGGCGCGCTCTGCGCGTGGGGTCGCGGTCGTACTCGATCAAGAAGCTGGAGCCGCTCTATATGGGCGACCAGGTGCGGACGAGCGACGTGCAGCGCGGCGACGACTCCATCGTCCGCTACGTCGAAGCGCGGGCCCACGCAGACGCGGGCGACGAGGCGGCCGCCGCCGCGATCCTCGACGACCTGGCCGACTACAACCGCTACGACTGCGTCTCGACGCTGCGGCTGCGCGACTGGCTCGTCGACCGTGCCCGCGAGGCCGGCCTGCGGCCCTCGATCGACGAAGAGGCCAGCGAGTTCGCCTATGCGCCTTCGGTGCGCGCCGAGGCGCTCCTGCGTCGGGCCGAGTCGGTCGCCGCCACCGCCACGGCGTCCGTGCTCTCGCCTGCCGCAGTGCCCGCGGCGGCAGGCGTCGCCATGTCCGCGGCGGCGCTCGTGGGAGCGCCCGCCGCCTCTGTCCTCGCCGAACCCGCAGCGGATCAGCCGGAGGTCGTGGCCGAGGCGCTGCGACTCGGCGCGGCCGCGATCGACTACTACCCGCGCGAGGTCAAGACCTTCTGGGCCACCCACTTCCTCCGCTTGCGCGAACCGGTGTCGGTGTGGGAGGACACCCGCGACGTCGTCGTCATCGACGCCGACCGGTGCCGCGTGCTCACCGACTGGCACCAGCCCGAGGGTGCGCGCGTGCTCCGCCGCATCGTGGAGCTGCGGGGGAGTCTCGCTCCGGGCACGCGACTCACGGTGGACAGCACGCCGTTCGTCGTCTACGAACTGCCCGCTCCGTTCCCCGCCGAGACCAACCCGCGGTGGATTCACACCGCGCGCACCGTCAAGGTCGTCGACGTCCTCGACGACGGTGCGGTCGTCGAGGAGACCTCCGTGCAGGGCTTCACCTGGCAGGAGCTCCCGCTCGCGATCACCCCGGTCGCCCCGCCCACCGCCGGCAGTCAGCAGGCGGCGATCGACGAATGGGCCGACGCAGTGCTGGCGACCGCCGACGTGCTCCCCGCCGACCCGGCCACCGACCTCCTGCTGCGCCGCCGACCGCGCACGGGTCGAGGCGAGCTCACGCGCGGCACCGGCACCGAGGTGTCCGACATCACCGCGACCCTCGTCGACCTCGACCACAGCTACGTCGCCGTGCAGGGTCCTCCGGGAACGGGCAAGACCTACGTCGGCTCCCACGTCGTCGCCTGCCTCGTGCGCGAGCACGGGTTCCGCGTCGGTGTCGTCGCGCAATCGCACGCCGTCGTCGAGCACATGCTCGACCGCATCGTCGAGGCCGGCGTGCCCCGCTCACAGGTCGCGAAGGCACTCAAGGGAACACCCGCGGGAGACCCGTCCTTCACGCCCATCGCGAAGAACGGCATGGCAGCCTTCATCGCCGAGCAGCAGGGCGGATTCGTCGTCGGCGGCACCGCGTGGGACTTCACCCATACCGGACGCGTCGCCCGCCGCGGGCTCGACCTGCTCGTCATCGACGAAGCCGGCCAGTTCTCCCTCGCCTCCACGATCGCCGTCGCCGCCTCGGCGCAGCGACTCCTGCTGCTGGGCGACCCGCAGCAGCTGCCGCAGGTCAGCCAGGGGACGCATCCCGAGCCCGTCGACACGTCGGCGCTCGGGTGGCTCATGGACGGAGCCTCCGTCATCCCCGCCGACCGCGGATTCTTCCTCGCACAGTCCCGTCGCATGCGTCCGGAGGTCGCCGAACCGGTCTCGCAGCTGTCGTACGAAGGCAGGCTCGAAGCCCACGCCGACACCGTGCAGCGTCGCCTCGACGGCATCGCCCCCGGCGTCATCCCCGTGCCGCTCAGTCACACCGGCAACGCCACGCAGTCGCCCGAAGAGGCGGGCGCCGTCGTCGACATCGTCCGCGACCTGGTCGGCCGGGAATGGACGCCCGGAGGCGACGGGGGAGCGCCGCGGCCCCTGCGGGCCTCCGACATCATCGTCGTCACCCCGTACAACGCGCAGCAGGTCATGGTCGAGGAGGCGCTCGCCGCCGCCGGGTTCGGCGAGACGCCCGTCGGCACCGTCGACCGCTTCCAGGGTCAGGAAGCCGCCGTCGCCATCGTGTCGCTCGCCGCGTCGTCGGGGCGGGATGCGCCGCGCGGGCTCGAGTTCCTGCTGCTGCAGAACAGGCTCAACGTCGCCGTCTCGCGCGCCATGCATACGGCGTACATCGTCTACTCGACGGGACTCCTCGACGACCTGCCGCGCACGCCCGACGGCGTCGTACGACTCAGCGCCTTCGCCCGCCTGGTCGGCGCCGACGCGCGACCGTAGACTCACCTGACACCGAAGGAGGCCACATGGTCGATGAGGCTCCCCGCCAGTTCGAGATCGAGATGCCGCCGGATGCCGTCACCGGCGTCTACGCCGACTTCGCCAACGTCTGGCACACGCCCGACGTCTTCGTGATGGACTTCGTCTCGCTCGTGCGGCCGCCGCACGACGCGACCGACGCCGACGGCAACCCCGTCACCCTCGTCCCCGGACGCGTCGTGCAGCGCGTTCGCATTCCCCCTGAGCAGGTCTTCGAGCTCGCCAAGGCGCTCACGCAGCAGCTCGAGTTCTGGGAGCAGGAGAACGGGCGCCGCCCGTCGTCGAACGACGGGCTCTGACTCGGGACGGCTGTCAGACCGTGCCGTACAGGCGGTCTCCGGCGTCCCCGAGACCGGGCACGATGTAGCCCTTCTCGTTCAGGCGCTCGTCGACCGCCCCCAGCACGAGCGTCACATCGCGGTCACCGACCTGCTTCTCGATCGCTGCGAGGCCCTCCGGGGCGGCAAGGATGCAGATCGCGGTCACGTCCTGCGCGCCGCGCGCGAAGAGGAAGTCGATCGCTGCGCCCAGCGAGCCGCCGGTAGCCAGCATCGGGTCGAGCACGAAGCACTGTCGGTCGCTCAGATCGGTGGGGAGGCGCTCGGCGTAGGTCGTGGGCTCGAGAGTCTCCTCGTTGCGGGCCATGCCGAGGAAGCCGACCTCCGCCGTCGGGAGCAGCTTGACCATGCCGTCGAGCATGCCCAGGCCTGCCCGGAGGATCGGCACGACGAGCGGCCGGGGCTCGCTGATGCGCACGCCGATCGTCGTCGTCACGGGAGTGGTGATCTCCACGTCCTCGACGCGGACTCCGCGGGTCGCCTCATAGGCGAGCAGCGTGACAAGCTCCTCAGTCAACTGACGGAACACAGGCGAGGTGGTGCGCGCGTCGCGCAGCACCGTCAGCTTGTGGGTGATGAGAGGGTGGTCGGCGACGTGAACACGCATGACCACCAGGTTACCTGGGCCTACGCTGGGCCTGTGAGTCTCCCCGCCCGGCGCACCGATCTGGTCGCGATGAAGCGCGCACGTGAACTGGCCGCCGAAGCAGCAGCCCACGGCGACATCCCCGTCGGTGCAGTCGTGACCGACCTGGCGGGCGAGATCATCGCCGAGGGGCGCAATCTCCGTGAGGTCACCCACGATCCGCTCGCCCACGCCGAAGTGGTCGCGCTCCGGGCCGCCGCCGAGGCGCTCGAGTCATGGAATCTCGAGCACTGCACGCTCGTCGTCACGCTCGAGCCGTGCATCATGTGCGCCGGCGCGATCTCGCAGGCGCGTGTCGGGCGCGTCGTGTTCGGTGCGTGGGACGACAAGGCCGGCGCTGCCGGATCGGTCTTCGACGTGCTTCGCGATCGGCGCCTCCCCCACCGCAGCGAGGTCGTCGGCGGCATCGAAGCCGAGGAGGCGGCCGCGCTGCTGCGCGAGTTCTTCCTCGCGCGGCGCGACCCCTGAGCCGCGGACGCCGCGCGGGAGGTCAGTATGCCGGCTGCGGCGGCGTCAGTCTGACGAGCTGATGATGATCGCCTCGGTCGGCGGTGCCGGAGAGGCAGGGCTGCCGAGGTACCCGATCACCGACAGAAGAGCGTGGCGGAACTGCGCCGGACGCTCCAGGTGCGGCGAGTGACCCACGCCCTCGAGCTCGAGCTCGGTGACCTTGCCGCCGCGCTGCCGGTAGAGCTCGAGCACGTCGCGCGTCTGCGACACCATCGGCTGTGCGGGTGCGACGTCCTCGCCTGGCCACCCCGGGATCGCGCCCGTCGCACCCCGGTGGTTGACGTCGTAGAACGACTCGTCCGACACGATGGCATCCTCCGTGCCGTGCACCCAGAGCACCGCGGGCTTCGGGTCGAGGTCGACGATGCCGGACACGTTGAAGTGCTGGGGCGCCATCGCGTTGAGCACGCCCGTCGTGCCGGCGGCGAACCCGGGCCAGTTCACGCTGTCGACGGAGTCGCCCGGGTAGTTGCCGGTCGCCGTCGAGGTCGAGAGCATCGACTCGACCCAGACGTCCTCGTAGGGAGACTCGTAGTCCGGGGCCACATAGCCCGAGCGGAACACGCTGCGGGGCGAGGTCTGCGCCTCGTCGGTCGTGTCGTGGTCGGTGAGGCGCTGCACGAAGTCGGGGTTCGCCGCGCCGCCGCCGACACCCGCGTCGTCGTCGGTGAGCCTCGACCCGTCGCGGCGCGTGCCGCCGAAGCCATAGGGCGAGACAGGCGCCTCGAGAGTGAGCGAGAGCACGGGGTGCTCGAGCGCGTACTGCATGGCGACGCCCGCGCCCAGCGACCAGCCGACGAAGTGCGCCGTCTCGATGCCGAGTGCCGTGAGCGCCGCATGCACGTCGTCGCTGAAGTCACGCACTCCGCGCGTCGCGTCGATGGGGGCGTGCTCGCTGTTGCCGAACCCTCGCAGGTCGATCGCGATCACGCGCAGGTCGCTCGGGAGATCCTGCATGAGCTCCTGCCAGAACAGGCTCGAGGAGACGTTGTCGTGGATCAGCACGATCGTGCGGTCGGCGGGAGTGCTCGGGTCGTCGCCGGTGCGCTCCAGCAGCCCGACGACGATGCGGTCGGTCTCGATCACTCGGGATGTGATGCCGTCGAACAGGGTCATGACACGTCCTTCGCAGTATCACGGGCGGTGCGCTGCGGTGCGGTGAGGTGAGGCGCAGACCGCCGTCGTCTCGACTATATCCCCGCGCGCGTGTCGCATACGGGCCCTCACGGCGTCCTCTCACCCGCGCGAGGGAGGAGGCCCCGTCTGCGGCGCTCCGTAGGATGGAGCACATGACAGCGCTGCCTCCGATCGCGATCCTCGGTGCCGGTTCGATGGGCGGTGCGATCCTCCAGGGGCTCGTTCGCTCGGGCGAGGCATCTCGCCTCACGGTGACCAACCGCACCGCCGCGAGCGCCGCGGCCGTCGCCCTGCCGGGCGTCACGAGCATCGCGCTCGAGGACGCGCCCGACGGCAACCTCACGGCGGCGGAATCCGCCGACATCGTCCTGATCGGCGTCAAGCCCGTCATGGTGCCTGACCTCCTGCGCGAGATCGCACCCGCGCTGCGACCCGGCACGATCGTCGTGAGTCTCGCCGCCGGCGTCACGATCGCGACCTTCGAGTCGATCGTCGGCGACGCCGTCCCCGTCGTCCGGTCGATGCCGAACACGCCTGCGGTCGTCGGCAAGGCCGTCACGGGCATCGCCGCCGGTACCACGGCATCCGCGGACGACGTCGCCGTCGTCCGGCGCCTGTTCGAGACGTGCGGGTCGGTCATCGAGCTCGCCGAAGACCGCATCGACGCGCTGTCGACGATCTCGGGCTCCGGGCCGGCGTACGTTTTCCTGCTGATCGAGGAGCTCACCGAGGCCGCGCGTGGAAAGGGCTTCTCGGAGGACGACGCCCGCCTCATGGCGGAGCAGACCTTCATCGGCGCCGCTGCGCTGCTCGACGCGACGCGAGAAGACCCGGCTGAGCTGCGCCGACGCGTCACGAGCCCCAAGGGCACGACCGAGCGCGCGATCGCCGTGCTGCAGGGCGCGAACCTCGCCGGCCTGTTCGCCGAGGCGACGGATGCCGCGCTGGCCCGCGCACGCGAGCTCGCCGCAGGCTCCTGAGCCACGGCATCCGACGCCTGTGTCGTCGCGCGGCGGCGCGTGAGTGAAGCTCAGCGGTCGAGCGCGGCGAAGCGCTCGATGTCGGAGTTGGTGCCCGAGACGATGATGAGGTCGTGGTTGGTGACGACCGTCGTCGCCTCGGCGTAGCGGAACGGCTTGCCGGGGCTCTTCACCCCGACGACGGTGACGTTGTACTTCGTGCGCACGCCCGACTCATTCAGGCCCACGCCGCGGATGAACTTGGGCGGGTACATCTTGGCGAGCACGAAGTCGTCGTCGAAGCGGATGAAGTCGAGCATGCGTCCGCTGACGAGGTGCGCGACGCGCTCGCCGGCCTCGCGCTCGGGGTAGATGACGTGGTTCGCGCCGACCCGGGCGAGGATCTTGCCGTGCGACTGCGACACCGCCTTCGCCCAGATCTGCGGCACCTTGAGGTCGACGAGGTTGGCGGTGATGAGCACCGAGGCCTCGATCGACGAGCCGGTCGCGACGATCGCGACCTGGAAGTCCTGCGCGCCGATCTGCTTGAGCGCTTCGATGTTGCGTGCGTCGGCCTGCACGGTGTGGGTCACCCGCTCCGACCACTTCTGCACGAGCTCGAGGTTCGCGTCGATCGCGAGCACCTCTCGGTCGAGCCGGTCGAGTTCGCCGGCGCACGCGGCGCCGAAGCGCCCGAGGCCGATCACGAGCACAGGGGCGTCGGTTCTGATCTGCTCAACCAACGATCGGCCTTTCGACGGGCAGCGAGTAGTGCTGCGATCGGCTTGTCGCGGCCACGGCCGCAGCGAGTGTCACTGTACCAACGCGGCCCATGAACATCGTCAGTGCCAGCACATACGAGGCGGAGTCGGGGAGCCCGGCGGTCAGACCGGTCGACAGGCCCACGGTAGCGAAGCCCGAGATGACGTCGAACAGCACCATCTCGACGGGCGCTTTGGTGATCTGCGCGATCGTGATCGTGGAGAGCGCGACGATGGTGGCGCCCCACGCGACGACCGAGAGGGCGACGCGCTGCACGTCGCTCGGGATGCGGCGGCCGAATACCTGCACGCTCTGGCGGCCTTTCGCCTCCGACCACACGGCGAGGGCGAGGACGGCGAGGGTCGTCACCTTGATGCCGCCCGCGGTGGATGCCGAGCCGCCGCCCACGAACATCAGCATCGATCCCACGACGAGCGACGAGCCTTCGAGGTCGCCGATGTCGATGATCGAGAAGCCGCCCGAGCGCGTCATGGCCGACAGGAACAGCGCCTGGAACGTCGTGTCCCACGCGTCGAGGGTGCCGAACGTCTTGGGGTTGCCGTACTCGAGGAGCACGAAGACGCCCGCGCCGACGAAGAACAGCAGGATGGTCGTGATGATCGTGAGCTTCGCGTGCAGCGACCAGCGACGCACGTGCCACTGGTGCCGCCACAGGGTGAAGATGACGGGGAAGCCGATCGACCCGAGGAAGACGCCCGTCATGAGCACCGTAAGCATGACGTAGTCCTTCGCGAACGGCGTCAGGCCCTCGGGGTTGGGAGAGAAGCCGGTGTTCGTGAACGCCATCGCCGAGTAGTAGGGCGCCTCCCACAGCGCGGTCAGCGGGTCGACGCCGTTCACGATGAGCGAGGGGTACAGCAGGATCGCGATGACCAGCTCGATCACGAGGGTCGAGAGGGCGACGGTCGACAGCAGCTGGCCGACGTCGCCCAGGCGAACCGTCTGACCCTCGTTGACGGGCCCGCCATGGATGCGCAGAGGGTTGGAGTCGCCCGCCGCGATCAGCTTGGCGCGCAGGCCCAGGCGCTTCGAGATGATGACGCCGAGGATGGATGCCAGGGTCAGCACGCCGAGCGCGCCGACGTTGACGCCGATGAAGACGAGCACGTGCCCCAGCGGCGACCAGTGCGTGCCCATGTCGACGGTCGACAGCCCCGTGACGCAGATCGTCGACACGGCGGTGAACAGGGCGTCGGCCAGCGGCGTCGGACGGCCGTCGGCGGCGGCCGCCGGCAGTGAGAACAGCGCGGTGAACAGCAGCACGAGCGCCGTGAACACGAGCACGGCGTAGCGGGCCGGCGACGTCGTCGTGAGGTCACGGAAACGCTGCCACAGACCTCTCGCACTGCCCGAGAACCGGCGCCACGCACGGGCGCCGACGGTGTCGCCCGCCATCACGTGCGCCCCTCTCTCGGAAGAATCGTTGTCATGGTACTCCGACGCGCGCGCGGGCTAACCTAAGGGCATGGCGGACATCTTCGACGTGATCGCCGACGGCACCCGTCGGGACATCCTCCAGCTGCTGCGCGAGCGCGGCGCCGATGGACGGGGGACGAGCGTGTCGCAGATCGTCGCGGAGCTCGGCGTCAGCCAGCCCACCGTGTCGAAGCACCTGAAGGTGCTGCGCGACGCGGAGCTCGTGTCGGTGCGCGAGGAGGGGCAGCACCGCTACTACAGCCTGTCGCCGGCGCCGCTCGACGAGGTCGACGAGTGGCTCATGCCGTTCGTCATCGACGAGTCGGCGACGCCGGCGGTCACGCTCCCTGAGTCGGCCGTCGCGGCCGCCGACCTCGTGGGCCGGGCCGCGGCCTCCACCAAGCACGCGCTCGAGAACGTCCTCAAGCGCATCCCCGGCCGCTGACCGCCGCGGTTCAGCGGCGGGCGCGGCGGCGGAACAGGGCGGCGCCCCAGACGGCGGCGACGGTGACGATGCCGACGCACCACGCGAGCGCCACGACGGCATCGCCGCCGGGAGCGCGTCCATCCAGGAGCGCCCGCAGCGCCTCGGTCAGGGGCGTGACCGGCTGATGCCGCGCGATCGGCTCGAGCCAGCCCGGCAGCGTGTCAAGCGGCACGAACGCGCTCGACAGATACGGCACGAACAGCAGGATGAACCCGTAGCCGCTCGCTGCCTCGGGGGAGCCGGCCGCCAGCCCGATCGCGGCGAACAGGTAGGTGATCGCGAGGATGTACAGCGACACGAGCGCCGCGATGCCGAGCCACTCCAGCACACCCGCAGCGGGACGGAAGCCGAGCCCGACGGCGGCGGCGATGACGACGGCCGTCGCCACGAGATTGCGCAGCAGGCTGGCGACGACGTGGCCGGTGAGCACCGCTCCTGCCCGCAGCGGCATCGTGCGGAGGCGGTCGAGGAACCCTGTGCTGCCGTCGCGAGCGACCGAGACAGCGGTCGAGGAGGCGCCGAAGCCGGCGCAGAGCAGGATGATGCCGGGCACGATGTAGTCGACGTACCCGCCGTCAGGCGCGATCGCCCCGCCGAACACCTGCGTGAACAGCGTCATCAGCAGCACCGGCAGCAGGATCGCCATGACGAGCGCTTCGGCGTCGCGCAGGGAATGCCGCAGGCTGCGTCCGATGAAGACGGCTTCGGCGGTGAGCGGCCCGGGGCGGTGGGCGTCGGAGCGGGCGGGAAGCGTGGCGGCGGCGGTCATGCGATCTCCTGACGGACGGGCGTCGCGAGCTCTCGCTCGGCGGACGCGGTGGTGAGGCGGTGGAAGACGTCGTCGAGCGTCGGACGGCGCACAGCGACCTCTCCGCTGAGGCCCTGCGTGTCCCAGTCGGCGAGCACGCGCCGGATGCCGGCGAGCGATCCGTCGGCGGGCGCCTCGGCGCGCACCCCGCCGGCTTCGTCGAGCAGCACCACCGTGACGCTGCCCGCGCGGGCCGTGAGCTCGGCGGGTGTGCCCTCGGCGACGATGCGGCCGCCGTCGAGCACGGCGACCCGGTCGGCGAGCTCGTGCGCCTCCTCGAGGTACTGGGTCGTGAGAAGCACGGTGACGCCCCGCTCGGCGAGCGAGCGGATGACGCCCCACAGCGCGCGGCGGCTGCGGGTGTCGAGGCCGGTCGTCGGCTCGTCGAGGAAGAGCACGTCGGGCGTCGTGACGAAGCTCAGCGCGAGGTCGAGGCGTCGGCGCATGCCGCCGGAGTAGGTCGCCACGCGCCGGTCGCCGGCGCCCGTCAGGTCGAAGCTCTCGAGCAGCTCGGCGGCCCGCTGCCGGGCGGCGGTGCGGGGGAGTCCGCGCAGGCGTCCGAGCATGACGAGGTTCTCGCGCCCCGTCAGCACATCGTCGACTGCGGCGTACTGCCCGGTCAGCGCGATGCGTCGTGTCACCTCCGAAGGGCGCTCGCCGACGTCGAACCCTGCGATGCGTGCCGAGCCGCCGTCGGAGGAGAGCAGCGTCGTCAGGATGCCGATCGTTGTGGTCTTGCCGGCGCCGTTCGGTCCCAGCAGTGCGAACACCTCGCCGGGCGCCACCCGGAAGGTGACGTCGTCGAGCACGACCGTGCCTCGGTAGGCCTTGCGCAGGCTGCGCACTTCGATCGCCGGTGTCGTCATGGCATCCGTCCTCTCTTGCCGCGCGGCGGGGAGCCACGCGTATACGCCGTAAACGGTTTATGACGGTAACATACGGTATACGGCGTACACAACCTACGATGTGATCATGTCCGGTGATGTCGAGCTCCCTCGCGGTCTGGCCCTGGCGTGGGGCGTCGCGGCCACGCCGCAGCGCGGCCCCAAGCGCGAGATGTCGGTCGAGCGCATCGTCGAGGCGGCGATCGAGATCGCCGACGCGGAGGGGCTTGGCGCTGTCTCGATGGCCGCCGTCGCGGCGCGCCTCGGCTACACGCCCATGTCGCTGTACCGCTACGTCAACGCGAAGGACGACCTCGTGCTGCTCATGCAGGAGGAGGCTACGGGGCTTCCGTCCGACGAGCTGCGCGCGCAGGCAGACTGGCGGGAGGGACTCGAGGCGCTGTGCCGGGAGCAGCTGCATAGCTACGTGGCGCACCCATGGATGCTCGACATCCCCATCAGCGGCTCGCCGGCCACTCCGCACAGCTCCGCCTGGATGGACGTCGGCCTTCACCTCCTCTCCCGCACGCCGCTCTCACACGCCGAGCGGCTGGCGGTCGTCCTGCTCGTCACAGGTCACGCCCGCTGGACGGGCACCGTGCTGGCCGGCTATGCCCGCGCGCAGGACGCGTCCGGGCTGATGGACGCGGAGGTCGCGAAGCGCGAAGACGCGCTCTACCGCGAGCTCATCAGCGCCGACGCCTACCCAGACCTGCGGGCCGCGATCGACGCGGGCGTCTTCCTCGACGACACCGATCCGTTCGCCTTCGGGCTCCGCCGCTCGCTCGACGGAGTCGCCGCGTACATCGAGGCGCGCCGGGCGGGAGCGGCCGCCGAGCCGCCGGCGGCGCTCGCCGTGCACGCGGCCGATGACCGCGACATCGCCTCCGACCGGCGCTACCGCGAGGCCCGCAAGCGCGTGCGCGAGGCCGAGAAGCTGCTTCGCGAGGCCCGGCGCGCCGAGCGGCAGGCGGCCCGTGAGGCCCGTGAGCGCACGGGTCGCGACGATGCCTCCAACTCCCACACCTGATGTCAGGGGTGTTCACGCGGACCTCATAGGCCACAGAGGTTTACACCGGTTCACTCAAGCCAATAGGCTGGGGGGAGCATTCATTTTTGGGAATCGATCTGGGGAGATGGGATGCCGGAGTTGTCGGACGTGCGCTTTCTGACCGTCGCCGAGGTGGCGGAGCTGATGCGCGTCTCAAAGATGACCGTGTACCGCCTGGTGCACGCCGGCGAGCTCCCCGCTGTGCGCTTCGGTCGCAGCTACCGCGTTCCCGAGACCGCCGTCACGGCGGCCCTGCAAATGCCGGTTGCCGACGTCGGCTAGACTGTCCTGAGGCATTTTTCGACGTGCCTGATCCCGGACGCGAATCGATCGCGTCCAGACCCCTGACTTAGTGAGGTTTTCCGTGGGTTCTGTCATTAAGAAGCGCCGCAAGCGCATGGCGAAGAAGAAGCACCGCAAGCTGCTTCGCAAGACTCGCCACCAGCGCCGCAACAAGAAGTAAGTCGCGGCAAAAAGACACCGAGCGCCCCAGGCACTCCGGCCCTCCGGCCGGAGATCGTCGAGGGGCGCTTCGTGTTGACCGTGGCATCCGCACGGGTGCGGCAGGATGGAACGGTGACGAACGTGACGATCATCTCCAAGCCCGACTGCCACCTGTGCGACGTCGCGCGGGAGATCATCGAGAGCGTCGTCGCCGACCTGCCCGATGGCGACGAGGTCCAGGTCGAGGAGCTGTCTATCCTCGAAGACCCCGCCCTCTATCAGCAGTGGTGGGAGAAGATCCCGGTCGTGCTCATCGACGGCACGTTCCACGCACACTGGCGAGTGTCCGCCGACCGGCTGCGCAGCGCCCTCACCGAATCCGAAGGAGCCCGATGATCCGCCACGTCGTCGCCTGGAAGCTCGCGGCCGAAGACGCCGAGACCCGCGCCGAGCACGCCGCCGAGGTGTCGCGTCGACTCCGCAGCCTCGTCGGCGTCGTGCCCTCGATCCGCGAGCTGTCGGTGGGCCCCAACGTCGCCTATGCGCACCAGAACGTCGACGTCGCCGTCGTGATGGACTTCGACGACATCGCCGGACTCGACGAGTACCAGTCGCACCCCGCCCACACGGAGGTCGGCGCGTACATCCGCAGCGTCGTCAGCGGACGCATGTCCGTCGACTTCGAAGTGTGACCCCGATCAGGGAGCGAGACGCGTCGGGCCGCGGAAGAGGTACGTGACCTCGCGGATCGAGTCCTGCCCGAGCAGCAGCATCAGCACGCGAGCCAGGCCCATGCCGAAGCCGCCGTGCGGCGGGGCGCCGTAGCGGAAGAAGTCGAGGTAGAAGCCCAGGTGCTCCGGGTCGAGGCCCTTCTCGCGAGCCTGCGCCTCGAGGATGTCGACGCGGTGCTCGCGCTGCGCGCCGGTCGTGATCTCGACGCCCTTGTAGAGCAGGTCGTACGACTTCGTGAGCCCCGTCTCAGGATCGCGCATGTGGTAGAACGCGCGGATCTCGGGGTGGTAGTCGGTGATGTAGACGAACTCGTGGCCGTAGGTCTCCAGCACGTGGGCCGAGATCTGGCGTTCGCCCTCCGGGTCGAGGTCGCCGTCGGTGCGGGGGATCTCGTAGCCGCGGGCCTTGACGATCTCGCGCGCCTCGGCGAGCGGGATGCGGGGGAACGGGAGGCTCGGCACGACGACGTCGATGTCGAACAGCTCCTTGATCTCGTCGCCGTGCCTGTCCTTGACCGCCTGCAGCGCCGTCTGGAGCAGCTCCTCCTGCATCGCCGCGACGTCTTCGTGCGAGTCGATCCAGCTGATCTCGGCATCCACCGACGTGAACTCCGTCGCGTGGCGGCTCGTGAACGAAGGGTCGGCGCGGTAGACGTCGCCGATCTCGAAGATCTTGCCGAAGCCCGCCGACTGCGCCATCTGCTTGAAGAACTGGGGCGACTGAGCGAGGTACGCCGTCTTGTCCTCGAAGTACGGCACCTCGAACAGCTCGGCGTTCGACTCGGATGCCGACGCCATCAGCTTGGGGGAGTGGATCTCGATGTAGTCGCGCTCGATCCAATAGGTGCGCATCGCGTGCTCGAGCGTCGTCTGCACGCGGAAGATCAGGTTGTTGCGGCGCTGGCGCAGGTCGAGGAAGCGCCAATCCATGCGCTTGTCGAGCCCGCTGTCGGCCGCGATCGGCGTCTCCGGCAGGGCCGCCGCCGCGATGTCGAGCGCGCCGATCTTGATCTCGACGCCGCCGAGCTTGACGCGCTCGTCGTGCTTGAGCTCGCCGTTCACGGTGAGGAACGTGCCGGTGGTCAGCTCCGAGATGAGCGACGTGAGGGCGAGGGCCGCGGCATCCTGCTCGGCCCCCTCCGGGTCGGGACGCGTCGCCGGGTTGACCAGCTGGACCGCGCCGGTCTCGTCGCGGAGGATGACGAACTGCACCTTCTTCTGGTCGCGGACGGTCTCCACCCACCCCGAGACGGAGACGGGCCCGTCGGCGCGGGACTGCAGCTGGCTCACGAGAACGCGTTCACTCACAGTCGGCAAGTCTACGTGGGCCCGCGCCGGCATCCCGCCCCCATGCACCCCGACGCGCTCGCCGTCGCCGCAGGGGGCTTTCAGGACTCCCATAGACACCTCCCACGTAGACTTGAGCCGTGCCCGCCGATCGCCTCCATCTCGTGCGCCATGGGGAGGTCTACAACCCCCAGCGCGTGCTGTATGGACGGCTGCCGAACTTCCGCCTCAGCGACGACGGACGGCGCATGGCCCGATCGGCCGCCGAGCACATCCGCGACCTGGGTCGTCCCGTCACAGCCCTCTACGCGTCGCCCCTGCAGCGCACGCGCGAGTCAGCCGAGCCGTTCGCCGAGCTGTTCGGCATCGAGCCGGTGATCGAGGAGCGCATCATCGAGCCGACGAACGTGTTCGAAGGACGCCGCATGAGACGCGCGCTCATGAACCCCGTCAACTGGTATCACCTGCGCTCGCCGTCGATGCCCAGCTGGGGCGAGGCCTATCTCGACGTCGTCGCCCGCATGGACGGCGCGATGCGCGACGCGTGGGATGCCGTCGACTCCGGCGACGTCGTGCTCGTGTCGCACCAGCTTCCGATCTGGATCACGCACCTCGCCGTCGCGAAGGCGCCGCTGCGCCACGACCCGCGCCAGCGGCGGTGCGCGCTGTCGTCGGTCACGAGCTTCGAGCGCGACGGCATCGGCTGGAGCGAGGTCGCCTACGCGGAGCCCGCGCACGTGGCCGGAGCGATCGACGTGGGGGCGGTGTGATGGGCCTGTCCACCCTGCGGCGCGCGGCGGCATCCGTCGTCGCTGCCGCGCTCGCCGTCTCTCTCGTCGCGTGCAGCGACGTCAGCGCCGGGATCTCCGACGAATACAAGCAGGGCACCAACCAGGGATTCGTGTCGGGCGACGGCCGCGTGCAGGAGATCCCCGCCCACGAGCGCGGCGAGTCGATCGAGTTCACCGGCACCGCCGTCGACGGCTCGACGCTGTCGAGCGCCGACTTCGCCGGCGACGTGCTCGTGCTCAACTTCTGGTACGCCGGGTGCGGCCCGTGCCGCGTCGAAGCGCCGATCCTCCAGGAGACCTTCACCCGCTACGCCGACGAGGGCGCGCACTTCCTCGGCGTGAACATCTACGACGGCCCCGAGCAGGCGACCTCCTTCGAGGAGAAGTTCGGCATCACCTACCCGTCGCTGCTCGCGCGCGAAGACGCCGAGCTGAAGCTCGCCTTCGCGTCGTGGACGTCCCTGAGCGCCGTGCCGATCACGCTCGTGCTCGACCGCCAGGGCCGCGTCGCCGCGCGCTTCATCGGCGCCGTCCGCGACGACACGTCGCTGCCCACGATCGTCGGCGACGTGCTCGCGGAGGAGCTGTGAACCCGGGCCAGATCGTCCTCGACGGCTCCCTCTGGCTCGCGATCCCCGTCGCACTGCTGGCGGGGCTCGTGTCGTTCCTGTCCCCGTGCGTGCTGCCGCTCGTGCCCGGCTACCTCGGCTTCCTGGGCGGCGCCGTGACGGGATCGCGTGGCGCGGCATCCGGCGGCCTGCCATCCGGCGGAGTGGCATCCGGCGGAGCGAGCAGCGGCACGACCGCTCCGGCGACCCGCAGCCGGCTCGTCGTGGGCGTGCTGCTGTTCATCGCCGGCTTCACCCTCGTCTTCGTCGCGATGGGAGTGCTCGCCGGCACGATGGGGCGCTTCTTCGTGCAGTACGGCGACGTCATCACGCGTGTCCTCGGCGTGGTCGTGATCCTCCTCGGCCTCGTGTTCGTCGGGGTGTTCGGCATCGCCCAGCGCACCGTCAAGCCGCAGGTGCGGAACGGACTCGGCCTCATCGGGGCGCCCCTCCTCGGCGTCGCGATGGGCGTCGGCTGGGCCCCTTGCATCGGCCCCACCTACACGGCGATCCTGTCGATCTCGTTCACGCAGGCCGACCCTTGGCGCGCCGTCGTGCTCGCCGCCGTGTACTCGCTGGGCCTCGGCATCCCGTTCTTGCTCATCGCGCTCGGCTTCGGCTGGGCCTCGCGGTCGGTGGCGTTCTTCCGCCGCCACATCCGCGCCGTCAACCTCATCGGAGGAGTGCTGCTGATCGTGCTCGGTGTGCTGATGGTCACGGGTGTGTGGACCCTGCTCATGTCGTCGCTGACGGGGGTGATCGGCAGTGTCGAACTCCCGCTCTGACGCCACCGAGACCGCCGACGCCCGCGAGGCCCGCGAAGCGCGCACCGCCGATCCGCTCCGTCCGCGCGACCACGCCGACGCCGACGACCTCGGGACCGGCGTGGCCCAGCCGAAGCTCGGGTTCACCGGGTGGCTGCGCTGGGGGTGGCGGCAGCTCACCAGCATGCGCACCGCCCTCGTGCTGCTCCTGCTGCTCGCGATCGCCGCGATCCCGGGCTCGATCGTACCGCAGCGCTCCGCCGACCCCAACGGCGTGACGCAGTGGCGCACCGACAACCCTGACCTGTTCCCCGTGCTCGACGCGCTGCAGATGTTCGACGTGTACACGTCGGCGTGGTTCTCCGCAATCTACATCCTGCTGTTCGTGTCGCTCATCGGCTGCGTCATCCCGCGCACCAAGCACCACTGGAAGGCGATGCGGTCGCGTCCGCCGCGCACGCCCGCGCGCCTGTCGCGTCTCGACGACCACGCCGAGCGCACCGTCGAGCTCGCCCCCGGCACGGATGCCGAGGCCGCCGCCGCTGCGGCCGTGTCGATCGCCGAAGCGCAGCTGCGCAGAGCCGGCTACCGTGTCGAGCGCTACGACGGGCGCGGCACGGCATCCGTCTCGGCCGAGCGCGGCTACCTCCGCGAGACCGGCAACCTCGTCTTCCACGGCGCGCTCGTGGGCGTGCTGCTGTCGGTCGGCATCGGAGGCGGTCTCACCTACACGGGTCAGACGGTCATCACCGAAGGGGACAGCTTCGTCAACTCGCTCGGCCTCGGCTACACGAGCTTCAACCCCGGCCGCTTCGTCGACGTCGACGACCTTCCGCCCTACGCCCTCACGCTCGACAGCTTCGACGTCACCTACACGCCGATCGGGCAGGCCGGTCAGGGGCAGGCGGGCGACTTCGCCGCGAACGTCACGATCACGCGACCAGGAGAAGACCCGCGACAGGATGCCGTGCGCGTCAACCACCCCGTCGAGCTCGCCGGCGACCGCGTCTACCTGATGGGCAACGGCTACGCGCCGACCATCACGGTGCGCGACGCCGACGGAGAGGTCGTCTTCCGTGAGGACGTCGAGTTCCTCCCACAGGACAGCAACATGACATCGCTCGGCGTCGTGAAGGTCGCAGACGGCCTGCCCCAGCAGATGGGCCTCGTCGGCTTCTTCTACCCGACCGCCGCGAACCTCCACACCGGCGCGCTCACGTCGGCGTTCGGAGACCTGCTCAACCCCGTGCTGACGCTCGACGTCTACGTCGGCGACCTCGGCATCGACGACGGCACGCCCCGCTCGGTGTACGCGCTCGACGTCGCCGACATGGAGCAGCTGACGGGCCGCGCCATCGACGTCGAGTCGCTCGAGCTCGCCCCCGGCGACACCGTCGACCTGCCGAACGGCCTCGGCACCGTGACGTTCGAAGACGCGACGGAAGACGGCGCCGCAGCGCCCGTCAAGCGCTACGTGTCCCTGTCGATCCACCGCGACGTCGGCGCACCGTGGGTGCTCGCCTTCGCCGTGCTCGCCGTGCTCGGCCTGCTCGCCGGACTGTTCGTGCCGCGCCGCCGCATGTGGGTGAAGGCGACGCCCGACGGCGACGCGCTCACGCTCGAGTACGCGGGCCTCGCCCGAGGCGAGGACCCTGCCATCGCCGACGCCGTAGAGCGGCTCGCCGCCGAGCACGGCGCCGCCCTCGCCGAGACGCTTCCGCAGACCCCGAAAGTAGACTGATCCCATGCTCGACGCCACCTCGCTCGACGAGATCTCCAAGCTCCTGGTGTGGACGGCGGTCGCCATCTACACGCTGGCGTTCGCCGCGTACGCGATCGACCTCGCACGCCGCTCCGACGACGCCGTCAAGGCGAAGGACGCGGCCGGCACCCGCGTGCTCGTCGGCGCGGTCGCGGCCGGAAGCGCAGGCGGCACGACCGCCATCGACGAGGTTCGGGCGCAGCAGAAGGCGTCGCAGAGCGAGCTCGAGGCGCCGCTCGGCTCCCGCCGGCGCTACCTGTGGGCGCGCATCGGCACGGCGCTCACCGTGCTCGGGTTCGTCTTCCATGTCGGCGGCGACGTGCTGCGCGGCCTCGCCGCCGGGCGGGTGCCGTGGTCGAACATGTACGAGTTCGCCCTCACCGGCACGATGCTCATCATCGCGGTGTTCCTGGGTGTGCTGTTCCGCTACGACCTCCGGTTCCTCGGCTCGTTCGTGACCGGCCTCACCGTCGTGCTGCTGGGCGGCGCGACGCTCGCCTACTACGTGCAGGTCGTGCCGCTCGCCGACCCGCTCAAGAGCATCTGGCTCGTCATCCACGTGTTCGTGGCATCCCTCTCCACGGCGTTCTTCGCGCTCGCGTTTGCCCTCTCGGTGCTGCAGCTGCTGCAGACGCGCCGTGAGCGCATCGCCGCGCAGCGCGACGCCGACCAGGCTCGTGGCGGCCTGCGCTTCCTGCGCACGCTGCCCGGCTCCGACGCGCTCGAATCGCTCGCCTACCGATTCACGATCATCGGGTTCATCCTGTGGACCTTCACCCTCATCGCCGGTTCCATCTGGGCGAACGACGCGTGGGGCCGCTACTGGGGCTTCGACACCAAGGAAGTCTGGACCTTCGTCATCTGGGTGCTCTACGCCGGCTACATCCACGCGCGCGCGACGCGCGGCTGGCGCGGCACTCGATCAGCGTGGCTGTCGATCGTCGGCTTCACCGCCGTCATCTTCAACTTCACGATCGTCAACCAGTTCTTCAAGGGCCTGCACGTCTACAGCGGCCTGAACTGACGCCCTCCGGCGGCGGTGGGGCTTGCGGGCCGTGGGCTGCGGCGCGTCTGGTTCATAACTCCGGAGTTTCTGTGACCGGGGCGTCGCGCGCCGCGTGATTCCGCGGTCGAGGTCGCTGCTGGTGTCGGTTCTTCCGGAGTTGTGACCGGCACCCGTGGGGCCCTCCGCGGGGACTCCGGCGGTCGCCGTTACGGATCTGGTCGCCGCCTGCCGGCGGCGGTGGGGCGTGTGGGCCGTGGGCTGCTGCTCGTCTGGTTCACGACTCCGGAGTTTCTGGGGTCGGGGCGCGGCGCGCCGCGTGATTCCGCGGTCGAGGTCGCTGCTGGTGTCGGTTTCTCCGGAGTTGTGACCCGCAGACGCCGGAGCCGCGCCGATCCGGTCGGCCGGGGGAGTCCGGCGGTTGCCGTTACGGATTCGGTAGCCGCCCGCCGGCGGCGGTGGGGCTTGCGGGTCGGGCTGCGGCGCGTCTGGTTCACAACTCCGGAGTTTCTGGGGTCGGGGTGCGGCGCGCCGCGTGATTCCGCGGGTGAGGTAGCTGCTGGCGGCGGTTTCTCCGGAGTTGTGACCGGCGCCCGTGGGGGGCCCTCCGCGGGGACTCCGGCGGTCGCCGTTACGGATCTGGTCGCCGCCCGCCGGCGGCGGTGGGGCTTGTGGGCCGTGGGCTGCTGACCGTCTGGTTCACAACTCCGGAGTTTTTGGGGTCGGGGCGCGGCGCGCCGCGTGATTCCGCGGGTGAGGTCGCTGCTGGCGGCGGTTTCTCCGGAGTTGTGACCCGCAGACGCCGGAGCCCCCGCCGTTCGGGTCGGGTCGGCGGGGGGTCCAGCGGTGCGGATGCGGACTCAAGTCGCCGCGTGCCGGCGGCGGTGGGGCTTGCGCGCCGTGGGCTGCTGCTCGTCTGGTTCACAAGTCCGGAGATTCGGCGGCGGGGGCGCCGCGCGCCGCGTGATTCCGCGGTCGAGGTCGCTGCTGGCGGCGGTTTTTCCGGAGTTGTGACCGGCACCCGCACCCGCACCCGCCGGCGCCCGGCGGGACCCTCCGCAGGGACCCCGCAGGGTGCGGTGCGGGTCGGGGTGCGGTGCCGGTCAGGGGTGCGGTGCCCGGCCCGGATGCCGGTCAGGCGGCGGGGGCCGTCGCCAGGATCGCGCGGGCGCTCGTGGTGCGGCGGCGGGCGACGGCGACGACCGTCACGAGGAGCGCCAGGAGGGCCCAGGCGATCATTCCGACGAGTCCCGCGGCCACGCCGCCCGCGGGCGTGAGCGCGGCGAGCATGGCCGTATAGGCCGGCGTGGTCGGCATGAGGCCGGCGATGGACGTCAGGATGCCGGGAACGGTCGACACCACGCCGGTCGCGACTGCGAGCACGCCCACGAGGGCGGCGATCCAACGGCCGGTGCCGCCGAAGACAGCCACGAGCGCCTGGTTGACGGCGGCGAACGAGACGCCTGCGCCAATCGCCAGCACGGCGAACACCGACCAGTCGCCCCAGTCGTAGCCGGCGGCGGCCTGCACGACGGCGGCCACGAGCAGGCCCTGAACGGCGCCGATCCCGGCGGCGGGGGCGAGGCTGCGCAACGCGAGCAGAGCCGAGGGGCGGCGCGAGCTGAGGGCGTCGCGTGGCACGGCCTGCAGCACGATGAACGATCCGAGGCCGCCGAACCAGAGAGCCAGCACGGCGAGGAGCGGCACTGCCGATGCGCCGAACAGCGACGTGCCGACGCCTTCGGCCCCGACCGGGTCTGCCAGGACGGTCGCGAGGTCGGTGGCCTCATCGTCGGTGTAGGCGGGGATGTTCTCGACCGCGGTCTGGAGGCCGTTCGCCAGCTCTCCGGTGCCGTCGGCCAGTTCGCTCGAGCCGTCGGCGAGCTCGCTCGTGCCGTCGGCCAGCTGCGTCACGCCGTCGGCGAGCTGCGCTGCGCCGTCGGCGAGGCTTCCGGCGCCGCTGCTGAGCTGTCCTGCGCCGGAGGAGAGGGCGCCGGCGCCGTCCGCGATGCCGGACGCCCCGCCTGCGAGCTGGCTTGCGCCGTCGGCGAGGCTTCCCGCTCCGTCTGCCGACTGGTCGACGCCGTCGGCGAGCTGACCGAGACCGCCTGCGAGCTTGCTGATGTTGGTCGAGATCGTCGTGAGCTGCCCGGCGAGCTCCTTCGGGGCTTCAGTCGCGAAGGTCGCGAGGCCGTCGCGCGTGCCGACCGCGTACGCCTGCGCTCCGCCGGCGGCGGCCGCCGCGTCGCCCGCGTTGGCGGCGAGCGTGGCGAGCGTGGAGCAGAACTCGGGGGCCGCACCGGATGCCGCGCACTGCGCTGACAGTCCGCCCAGCCCGGTGGCGATGCCGGCGGTGGCGTCGGCGGTCTGTGTCGAGAGGGTGGCGGCCTGGGATGCGGCGCCCGTCAGGTCGGCGGGGACGAGGCCGTCGGCGCGCAGGTCGTCTGCTCCGTCGGCGACGCCTGCGGCGAGCTGTGTAGCGCCGGAGGCGGCGTCGCGCGTCTTGTCGGCGATGGTGGTGAGACCGCTTTCGAGCCGCGTGGCGCCGTCGGCGAGGTCCTTCGCGCCGCCCGCGAGGCTGTCGGCGCCTCCGGCGAGCTGCGCCGCGCCGCTGCCGAGCTCGGACGCGCCGTCGGCGAGCTTCCGCGCGCCGTCGGGAAGCGCTCCCGCGCCGTCTGCGGCTGCGTTCGCGCCGTCGGCGAGCTGTGCGACTCCGTCGGACAGCTGGATGGCGCCGTCGGCGAGCTGGGCTGCGCCGTCAGCGGCGTCTCCGAGCTGGTCGCCGAGGGTCGTGAAGCCGAGGAACACGTTCTCGAGGTAGACGGTGGACAGCTGCTCGCCCATGAGGGCGGCGGCGGCCTGTGTGACCTGGGCGGTGATGGCGTCGTCGACGATGAGGCTGTCGGCGGCGGTCTCGACAGAGATCGTCGCCTGTTCCGGCTCGTCGCTCTGCGAGGTCGACATCGCCGCGGTCGAGAAGTTCTCCGGGATGGTGATGACGGCGTCGTAGGTGCCGTCTTCGAGTCCGTCGTGGGCGTCGTCGCTGTTGGAGATCGTCCAGTCGAGGTTGCTGTCGAAAGTGTCGCTGCCTTCGACGAGGCCTGCGGTGAGCTGGCGTCCGAGGGGGATGTACTGGCCGTCGACGGTGATCGCCTCGTCGTTGTTGACGATGGCGGCGCGCATGCTGTCGAGGCGCTCGACGGGGTTGTAGAGCGCGGCGATGAGGATGCCGCCGATGACGACGGGCAGCAGCAGGATGCCGACGACGGTCAGCCAGGTGACCGGCTTGCGGGTGCGTGCGCGTTCGAGGGGGAGGGTCATGAGATCACCTGCGTGTCGAGGAGGGAAGCGGCCGGCGCGGCGGTCAGCGCGAGCGACGTGACGCTCGGGCGGTGCGCTTCGGAGAGGATGTCGAGGATCGCGCCGTCGCGCCGGCCGGTGGCGACGACAGTGAGGGCGACGGGGTCGTCGCCGCGGCGGTCGAGGTCGGCTGCGGCATCTCGCAGCAGCGCGGCTGCCTGGTCGCGCTCGGCGCCGGCGAGCGTGTCGAGTCCGTCGATGACGACGAGGCGCGTGCCGCCGGCGAGGGCGCGGCGCAGCTCTCGCACCGGGTCGGCGGCGCCGTCGGGGTCGTTCAGCAGGGCCACGCCCACGTGGGCGCGCACCCAGGCTGCGCGCCCCGGCAGAAGGTGTCCTGCGACGCGCAGGCGCCCTTCGGTGGGGCTGACGCGTCCGGCGACCATGAGGGCGAAGGCGCGCGTGGCGCGGGGGTCTTCCGCTGTGGCGACGAGGGTGCCGCCGTGGCCGATGCGGAAGCCGACGCCGTCGAACACCGTGACTTCGTCTTCGTCGCCGCCGAGGTCGGTGCGCAGCGCGAGTCCTTCGCCGGCGAGCGGGGTCGAGGCGGCATCCTCGGGCCAGCCGGTCAGTGCGAGCTCGCGCTCGACGGCCTCGCCCTCGATGTCGAAGTGCGGGAGGCGGCGCTCGAGCCAGGCCGGCATCCACCATGCCTTGTCGCCCAGGAGCGCCATGACGGCCGGGACGAGCGTCATGCGCACGAGGAAGGCGTCGACGGCGATGCCGACGGCGAGCCCCAGGGCGATGGGCTTGATGGACGTGTCGCCTTCGGGGACGAAGGCCGCGAACACGGCGAACATGATCACGGCGGCCGCCGTGACGACGCGCGCGGATGCCGAGAAGCCGCTGCGGACGGCGCCCACCGCGGTCTCTCGGTCGCCGCGGCCGGTGCGGGCGCGGGCGTGGACGAAGTCCTCTCGCATGCGGGACACGAGGAACACCTCGTAGTCCATCGCGAGCCCGAACAGGACGCCCATGAGGATGATCGGCATGAAGCTGATGACCGGGCCGGTGCGCGTGACGTGCAGCAGCTCGGCGAACCAGCCCCACTCGAACACGGCCGCGACCACGCCGAAGGCGGCGAGGATCGACAGCAGGTAGCCGACGGCGGCCTTGATGGGCACCCAGATCGAGCGGAAGACGATCATGAGGAGCACGAGCGAGAGGCCCACGACGAAGAGGCCGAACGGGAGGAGAGCCGCGCCGAGGCGGTCGGAGATGTCGATGCCGACGGCGGTGTGGCCCGTGACCTTGAGGTCGACGCCGTATTCGTCGAGCAGACGGTCGTGCGCGGCGCGCAGCTCGCGGACGAGGTCGGCGGTGGCCGGGTCGTCGGGCGCGGTCTCGGGCACGATCTGGATGAGGCCGGTGTCGGCGGTCTCGTTCGGGGTCGACAGGGCGATGGACTCGACACCGGGGAAGGTCTTGATCTCGGCTTCGAGGTCTTCCATGAGGCCGAGCGGGTCGTCGGACGTGACGATCGTGCCGGTCATGATGAGCGGTCCGTTGGTGCCTGCGCCGAAGTGCTCGGCGGTGAGGTCGTACGCCTGGCGCGCCTGGCTCTCCTTGGGCTGGATGCCGGCGTTGGGCAGGGCCAGGTGGAGGCTTGCGGCGGGGACGGCGACGAGGCCGAGGCCGACGATGACCGCCAGGGTCGTGATGACGGGGTGACGCGTGACGAGGGCGACCCAGCGGGTGGCGAAGCCCGTGCGGGGAGTTGCCGGCCGTGTCGTGCCTGCCGCCTTCTGTGCGCGCGTCGTGCGCTCGCGGCGGGGGCGCCCGGCGACGCGACCCTTGATGAAGCCGAGGAGCGCGGGCGTGAGGGTGAGCGCGACGGCGACGGCGATCGCGACGGCGACGGCGGCGGCGATGCCCATCGTCGTCAGGAACGGGATGCCGGCGAAGCCGAGGCCGATGAGCGCGATGAGCACGGTGACGCCGGCGAAGACGACCGCTGAGCCCGCTGTGCCGGTGGCGCGGGCGGCCGACTCCTCGGGGTCGACGCCGTTGCGCACCTGGTCCTGGTGGCGGGCGACGATGAACAGGGCGTAGTCGATGCCGACCGCGAGGCCCAGCATGAGGGCGAGCATCGGCGTCGTCGAGGAGATCGAGGTGAAGGCGGATGCCAGGTAGATCAGCACGATCGACAGGCCCACGCCGATCAGGGCGCTCGCGAGGGGGAACCAGGCGACGGCGATCGAGCGGAAAGTCACGATGAGCACGAACAGCGCGATGAGCACGCCGACGGCCTCCACGAGCGAGATGGCCGGCACCGAGGTCGAGAACAGGTCGCCGCCCATCGCGACCTTCGAGCCGTCGGGCATGGCGCTGCGGGCGTCGTCGGCGACGGCCGTGAGCGCGTCTTTCGTCTCGTCGGTGACGTCGGTCGACTGGCCGTCGAACTGCAGGCGGATGATCGCCGCCTGCGCGTCGTCCGAGACGAGGCCTTCGACCATCTCGTCGAACGGATCGGTCACGGTGATGACGCCCTCGACCTCTTCGAGCTCGTCGATCGTGCCGGCGATGACGTCGGAGACGCGGTCGTCGTCGACGCGCTCGCCGTCAGGGGCGACGATCACGAGCTGGGCGCTCGTGCCGCTCGCCTGCGGGAAGGTGCGCTCCAGCAGCTGGATGCCCTCCTGGGCCTCGGTGCCGGGGATCGTGAACGAGTTGTCGGTGCCCTTGACGAAGCCGGTCGCGAGGCCCGCGCCCACGACGCCGCCCACGACGCCGAGGAGGACGATCCAGGAGATCAGCACGCGCCAGGAGTGGCGGTACGACCAGCGGCCGAGGGAGTACAGGAGTGTGGACACGGGCGCTCCGGTTCAGAAGGTGACATCGAGGGGCCGGCGCGCCGACCACCCCGCGTGAGCAAGGGCGATACAGCGTTGTATCCGATACATATGTGTATCCTAATCGTGTACGCTCCCGCAAGCCTGTGCAGATGGTGGGAGTATCGGACCAGACGGACCCGTCGACGGCGGAGAGGAGGCAGCCCATGACCGATGTCACGGAGCGCCCCGCCTCGCGCCGTCGCACCCAGACCCGCGCGCGGCTGCTGGCCGCCGCGCACGAGGTGTTCGCCGAGGTCGGGATGGGCGCGGCATCCGTCGAGATGATCTGCGAGCGCGCCGGGTTCACTCGGGGAGCGTTCTACTCGAACTTCGAGTCGAAAGAGGAGCTCTTCCTCGCGCTCATCACCCAGATGACCGAGTCGAAGCTCGAAGAGGTGGCCGGCCGCGTGCGGGAGCTGGGCCCGGGTCCCACCGGTGCGGGCGTCGATCCGTCGACCCTCGTGCGCCAGGTGGTGGGTGCGTCGCTCGGCGAGCACATGGAGCCGCAGCTGCTCAGCGAGATCCGCACGCAGGCCCTGCGCGATCCGCGGCTGGCTGCGGCCTATCTCACGTGGCAGGAGACGATGCGCGAGCGCGTCGAGGGGATCATCGCCCACGTCGTCGAGAGCTTCGGACTGCGACTGCGGCTGCCCCTCGATGAGACGGCCCAGCTCCTGCTCGACGCCGTCGAAGACACGTGCACGCGCGCGACCCTGCAGGGCCGCGATCAGGCGGGCGTGACTGATGTGCTCAACGACCGGCTGGAGCGCCTCGTCACGGTGCTCGTCGTGCCGACCGCGGAGGACTGACCCCAGTCAGAGGAGGGCGTGGCACCGCTCGAGGCGATCGAGCCACCAGCGGCGCCGTTCTTCGGGGGCGGCGTGCCGGGCGAGGAGCTCGGGATCCGGCGTCACGCGTCCCACCGGCAGCGCGCCGTGTGCGGGGCGCAGCGGCGTCGCCGTCACGTCCGCGGTGAACAACGAGGCGGTCCCCAGTCCGCAGTCGAACTCCAGTTCGGGCAGGGAGGCTGCGAGAGCGACGCCCATCGACAGGCCCACGCTCGTGTCGAGGGCGCTGGAGACGACGGCGGGCAGCCCCGCCTCGGCGACGATGTCGAGAGCGCGACGGATGCCGCCGAGAGGCTGCGCCTTGACCACCAGGATGTCGGCGGCTCCCGCCCGCGCGACCGCGAGCGGATCGGTCGCCTTGCGCACGCTCTCATCGGCGGCGAGGGGGATGTCCCAGTCGGTGAGGCGGCGCCGCAGCTCGGCGAGCTCCTCGACCGTCGGGCAGGGCTGCTCGGCGTACTCGAGGTCGAACTCGGCGAGCGCGTGGAGGGCGTGCTCGGCCTCGTCGAGGTTCCAGCCGCCGTTCGCGTCGATCCGCACGCGGCCTTCCGGGCCGAGGGCCGCACGGGTCGCGGCGACACGGGCGACGTCGTCCGCCAGCGTCTGCCCGCGTTCGGCGACCTTCACCTTGGCCGTGCGGCATCCGTCGTAGCGGGCGAGGACGGATGCCACGGCTTCCGCCGCGACGGCCGGCACCGTCGCGTTGACGGGCACGGCCTGCCGCACCGGTGCGGGGGTGGGGCTCCAGGCGTAGTCGATCGCGGCGGTGAGCCACGTCGCCGCCTCCTGGTCGTCGTATTCGACGAACGGCGAGAACTCGCTCCAGCCCTCGGGTCCTTCGAACAGGAGCGCCTCGCGCACGTCCACGCCGCGGAAGCGAGTGGCCAGAGGCAGCGCGACGACGTGCGCCGTGGCGAGCAGGTCGGACAGCGGCGGGGTGCTCATGGTGTCCATCCTGCCGCGTCGCTGGGTGGACCGGGGGTGTGCGTCGCCATCATCGGCATCGCCGCATGGGACACCGTCGACTCATTCCTTAAAGCACGACGTTCGAGGTGATCGCGCGTGGGAGAATCGGGCGGTGACACCCGTGGCGCCGCTTCTCCACCCGCTCGACATCGATGGCATCCCGCGTCCGGAAAGGTCGCAGGCGCTGCTCGACGCGCTCGTCTCGCGCGTCGTGATCGCCGACGGCGCGATGGGCACGATGCTGCAGCGCTACGAGCCGACGCTCGACGACTATCAGCAGCTCGAGGGCTGCAACGAGATCCTCAACGTGTCGCGGCCCGACATCGTCGCCCGCATCCACGACGACTATCTGGCCGTCGGCATCGACGCGATCGAGACGAACACCTTCGGCGCCAACTGGTCGAACCTCTCGGACTACGGCATCGACGACCGCATTCACGAGCTGGCGGCGGCGGGAGCCCGCATCGCGCGCGAGCGCGTCGAGGCGGCTGAGGCCTCCGACGGCCGCATGCGCTGGGTGCTCGGATCGATGGGCCCCGGCACGAAGCTCCCGTCGCTCGGTCACACGACGTACGAGCACCTCAAGCAGACCTTCGCGCTGCAGGCCGAGGGCCTCATCGACGGCGGCGCCGACGCGTTCCTCATCGAGACCTCGCAGGACCTCCTGCAGACGAAGGCCGCCGTCAACGCGTGCAAGCAGGCGATCGTCGCCCGCGGCATCCGTCTGCCGATCTTCGTCGAGGTGACCGTCGAGACCACCGGCACGATGCTCATGGGCTCGGAGATCGGCGCCGCGCTCACGGCGCTCGAGCCGCTGGGCGTGGATGCCATCGGCCTCAACTGCGCGACGGGTCCGGCGGAGATGAGCGAGCACCTGCGGCACCTGTCGAAGCACTCGCCGGTCACGATCGCCTGCATGCCGAACGCGGGGCTTCCCGTGCTGACCGCCGACGGCGCGTACTACCCGCTGACGCCCGCCGAGCTCGCGACGGCGCACGAGCAGTTCGTGCGCGAGTTCGGCATCGGGCTCGTCGGCGGATGCTGCGGCACGACTCCCGAGCACCTCGCGGCGGTCGTCGAGCGGCTGCGCGACGTTCCCGTGGCGTCGCGTGAGCTCCGCGACGACCTTCCTGCCGACGGCGCCGTGGAGTACACGTCGCTCGCGTCGCGTTCCCGCACCCGCATCGTCGGCGCGCCGGCGGCGGCGCCCGTGAGGGAGCCGGGGGTCGCGTCTCTCTACCAGCACGTGCCGTTCCACCAGGACGCGTCGTACCTCGCGATCGGCGAGCGCACCAACGCGAACGGGTCGAAGGCGTTCCGTGTGGCGATGCTCGAGGGCCGGTGGGACGACTGCGTCGAGATCGCCCGCAACCAGATCCGCGTCGGTGCGCATCTGCTCGACGTGTGCGTCGACTATGTCGGCCGCGACGGCGTCGCCGACATCCGCGAGGTCGTGTCGCGGTTCGCGTCGGCCTCGACGCTGCCGCTCGTGATCGACTCGACCGAGCCGGCCGTCATCAAGGCAGGGCTGGAGCTCATCGGCGGCCGTCCGGTCGTCAACTCCGTGAACTACGAAGACGGCGACGGGCCGGACTCGCGCTTCGGTCGCATCATGCCGCTCGTCAAGGAGCACGGCACCGCCGTCATCGCCCTCACGATCGACGAGCAGGGTCAGGCCCGCACGAAAGACGACAAGCTGCGCATCGCCTCGCGCCTCGTCGACGCGCTCGTCGACGAATGGGGGATGCGGGTCGAGGACATCATCGTCGACTGCCTCACGTTCCCGATCGCGACCGGCCAGGAGGAGACGCGGCGAGACGCGATCGAGACGATCGAGGCGATCCGCGCCCTGGTCGCCAAGTATCCCGGCATCCAGACGACGCTCGGCGTCTCGAACGTGTCGTTCGGCCTGAACCCGGCGGCCCGCTCCGTGCTCAACTCCGTGTTCCTGCACGAGGCGACGCAGGCGGGGCTCACCTCGGGCATCATCGACGCGGCGAAGATCGTGCCGCTCGCCTCTCTCCCCGAAGACCAGCGCAAGGTGGCGCTCGACCTCGTGTGGGACCGTCGCGAGTACGACGCCGACGGCAGCCTCGCCTATGACCCGCTCGCGGTGATGCTCGACCTGTTCGCGGGCGTCGACACGGCCGCTCTGCGGGATCAGCGGGCCGCCGAGCTGGCCGCCCTGCCCGTGGGCGAGCGACTTCAGCGGCGGATCATCGACGGCGAGCTCAAGGGTCTCGAAGCCGACCTCGATCTCGCCCGCGCCGGCACCGCCGACACCCCGGCCCTCACGCCGCTCGAGATCATCAACGACCATCTGCTCGAGGGCATGAAGGTCGTCGGCGAGCGATTCGGCGCCGGGCAGATGCAGCTGCCGTTCGTGCTGCAGTCGGCTGAGGTGATGAAGACCGCCGTCGCCCTGCTCGAGCCCCACATGGAGAAGACGGGCGCGTCGGGCAAGGGCCGCATCGTGCTGGCGACCGTCCGCGGCGACGTGCACGACATCGGCAAGAACCTCGTCGACATCATCCTCACCAACAACGGCTACGACGTCGTCAACCTGGGCATCAAGCAGCCGATCGCCGACATCATCGCGGCCGCCGAGGAGCACGGCGCCGACGTCATCGGCATGTCGGGGCTTCTCGTGAAGTCGACCGTCGTCATGAAGGAGAACCTCCAGGAGCTCCAGGCCCGCGGCCTCGCCAAGCGCTGGCCGGTGCTGCTGGGCGGCGCAGCCCTCACCCGCGCCTACGTCGAAGACGATCTCGCGAGCATGTTCGACGGCGAGGTGCGCTATGCGAAGGACGCCTTCGAGGGCCTCGCGCTCATGGAGCCGCTCGTGCGCATCGCTCGCGGCGAAGCCCCGGATGCCGTCGGCCTCCCGCCGCTGAAGAAGCGCATCCACCGAGAAGGCTCGCTCCTGACCCTGACCGAGCCCGAGGCGATGCCGACGCGCTCCGACGTGGCATCCGACAACCCCGTGCCCGCTCCGCCGTTCTGGGGGACCCGCATCGTGCGTGGCATCGCGCTGGCCGACTACGCGGCCTACCTCGACGAGCGCGCCACCTTCATGGGCCAGTGGGGTCTCAAGCCGGGCCGCGGCGAGGGCGGGCTGTCGTACGAGCAGCTGGTCGAGACAGAGGGGCGGCCGCGCCTGCGCTACTGGCTCGACCGCATTCTGGGCGAGCGGATGCTCGACGCCTCGGTCGCCTACGGCTACTTCCCGGTCGTGTCGGAAGGCGACGACGTAGTCGTGCTGCACCATGGCGACGATCCCGCGGGTGTCCTCGGCGCAGCGGGCCTGCTCGCGCCCGACGGCGGCTCCGGCGGGACGCCCGGCCAGGAGCGGCTGCGCTTCCACTTCCCGCGCCAGCGACGGGACCGCCACCTGTGCCTGGCCGACTTCGTGCGCTCGCGGGAGTCGGGCGTGGTCGACGTCATGCCGGTGCAGCTCGTGACCGCCGGTGCGCGCATCGACGAGGTCACGGCGAAGCTGTTCGCGGAAGACAGGTACCGGGACTACTACGAGCTCAACGGCCTCGTGATGCAGCTCACCGAGGCGCTCGCGGAGTTCTGGCACGCCCGCATCCGCTCCGAGCTCGGCTTCGCGGCAGAAGACCCCGCCGACCCGGCAGGGCTCTTCAGGCTCGAGTACCGCGGCGCCCGCTTCTCACTCGGCTACCCCGCGTGCCCCGACATGGAGGACCGCCGCAAGGTCGTCGAGCTGCTGCGCCCCGAGCGCATGGGCGTCGAGCTCAGCGAGGAGCTGCAGCTGCATCCCGAGCAGTCGACCGACGCGTTCGTGTTCCACCACCCGGAAGCGAAGTACTTCTCGGTGTGAGCCGGCGGCGGGCCCGCAGGCCTCCGTCGATCCGTCGGTCGGCCGCCTGCTCGCGTCAGCCGACGCGCTGACCGCACATGCCGCAGATGCCCGTCGCCGGCACTTCGACGAAGCAGTCGGGGCACATGACGAGCGCGCGCTCCGGGATGGTCGGGGAGGCGAGCTTCGTCGAGCGCGGGGCGCGCGGGGACCGGGCCTTCGCGGGCGCGGCGACCGGCTCGGGTCGCGGTGCGATCGTCGGCCTGTGGGCGAGGCAGTAGAGGCGCACGAAGCCTGCCGGGTTGTTCGGATGCCGGTGCTTGACGACCCACAGATCCTCGCGCTCACGCAGCTCCGAGGCGGGGCCGCAGTTGGCGCAGCGCGTCGGGTCTCCGGGCAGGGCCTCCGAGGCGCGCAGCGCGGTGTCGAACGGGAGCGCGTCGCGCCAGTCGGAGGAGTTGCGGATCTTCATGACCCTTCCAGGGTCTCACGGCGTGGGGGGTGTGTCGTCCGCACGGTGCGGAGCCCACCCCGACCAGTCCGCCGCATCCACGACGCAGAACCGATTGCCCTCCGGATCCTCCATGATCACGTAGTCGGCATCGGCGGGCTTCTTGTCCCAGTGCACCTCGCGGGCGCCGAGGGCTGCGAGCCGCGCGACCTCGGCAGCCTGATCCTCGGCGTACAGATCGAGATGGATGCGGGGCGGAAGGGTGCGTGGCGCGGGCACGGCGTCGAGCGACACGCTCACTCCCGGGCCGGAGCGCGGGCGCAGCACGGCGAAGTCGACGTCTGCGGGCTCCCGCACCACGTAGTCGAGCGCAGCGGTCCAGAACCCGATCTGGGCGTCGAGGTCGTCGACGCGGATGACGATCGATCCGACGATCAGCATGAAGCCTCCCTGCTCGCCACGCTAACCGCTGGCGGCTGCCGAGGGGAGGGGGTCAGGAGGTGACCGGCTTGGCGCGGCGGAGCGCCGAGAGCACGGCCCTGCCCACCACGACGAGACCGAGCACGGTCGTGACCGCCCGGAGGGTGTCCCACGTGGCGGTCGACGTGAGGAGTGAGTACACGAGGAAGTTCGCGAGGTTCTCGCCGACCCAGCCGCCGGGCACGTACGAGATGCTCGTGTCGGCGCCGACTGCGAAGGGCCAGAACCACATGTTCATGATGAGTCCGAACACGTACGACGCGATGACTCCGTAGAGGCACAGCATCACGACTTCGGTCCAGCCGCGCACGCGTCGGGGGAGGAGTCCCGCGCCCGCGCCCACCCAGCCGCAGGCGAACATCTGGAACGGCAGCCACGGCCCCACGCCGCCCCACATGAGCGCCGAGACAGCGACGGACGCCGCGCCCAGCAGCAGCCCGAACCGGGGACCGTACGCACGACCGGCGAGGATCAGCAGGACGAACAGCGCCTCGACGCCGCCGACGCCCGTGCTGGCCACGCGGATCGCCGCCCCGAGCGCCGCGAGCACCGCGAGGAGCGCGAGGGTGTGCGCCGACCGCACCGAGTCGTCGAGCGTCGCGAGCACGACGGCGATCGCCAGCGGAGCGAGCGCGAGCGCGATGTACGGCACCGCGGCCTGTGCCTGGGCGGGCACCGCGGTCGCGACGAGTGGCCAGAAGAACGCAGCGGCCGCGGCGAGGTTCGCGAGGGTCATGGCGAGCACGTGGCGGCGGCGCTTCGCTGTGCGCGGCGGTGCGGAGGCAGGGCGGCGGTGTGTGCTGGCCGGGCCGCCGGCGTCGGATGCCGTCGGGGGCGGCGGCACGGGGGCGGCGGCCGGAGCGGGGGCGGCCAGCCCTGTGCCGGCGGGAGCGAGGGTCGCAGAGGCGGCGACGGGAGCGGCGACGGAGAGGGCCTCGTCGAGGACGCCGTCCGTCATCGTGAGGGCACGGTGGGCGAGGGTGTGGGTGAACTCCGCGTCGTGGGTCGCGAACAGCACCGCGGTCCCGGCATCCGCCTGTGCCGCGATCGTCGACAGCACGAGGGCACGGGCGGAGGGGTCGAGGCCCCGGGTCGGCTCGTCGATGAGCAGCGCGGCGGGAGGTGCTGCTGTCTGCAGTGCGATCGCGAGGCAGCGGCGCTCACCGGCCGACAGGTCACGCGGGTGCGTCGCCAGGAGGCGCCGGGAGTCCGGCGTCGACGGCTCCCGCCCGAGGAGGGCGACGAAGCGCTGCGCGGTGGTGCCCTTCGGGGCGCTGGCGCGGCGGTCGGCACGGCGGCATTCGGCGGCGACGCTCGACCGCACGAACAGGTCATCGGAGGCATCGGGGACGAGCGCCGTTCCCGGCTCGCGGCTGAGTGCGACGAGCAGGCTCGATTTCCCGGCGCCGTTGGGGCCCGTGATCGCGACGATCTCACCCGCCGCAAGCGCCACGTCGGCATCCGCCACGGCGACCCGCGCCCCGTGACGCACCGTGATCCCGGTCGCAGTGAGCGCCGGTCGCGGCAGACGGCCCCGGAGAGCCGCTTCGCCGAGGTCGCCGGTCGGACTCCCCGGCGCGCCGCGGCCGAGGGCGCCGGCGGCCGCGTCGTGCCCCAGGGTCGCGGCATCGGCCTCGTCGACCGTGCCGGCCGCGACCCGGAGCCACCGGTCGGCGACGCCCGCGAACTCCGCCGCCCGATGCTCGGCCACCACGATGCACACGCCCGCCTCATGGGCCAGCGCCGCGAGCAGGGCGACGATGCGGGCGCGGGAGGTCACGTCGAGGTCGGCGAGCGGCTCGTCGACCACCAGCAGGATCGGATGCTCGACGATCGCCGCGGCGATGGCGACGAGGGTCGCCTCCCCGGCCGACAGCTCACGCAGGCGGCGGTCGAGCAGGCGGGTGATGCCGACGCGCTCGGCGATCTCGCGCACGCGCGCCGCGCGGATGACGGATGCCACGCCCCGCAGCTCGAGGCTCAGCCCGATCTCATCGGCCACCCGCTCGGTGGCGAAAGCCTCCCGCGGATGCTGCAGCACGACGCCGACGGTGCGAGAGGTGTCGCGGGGCGGTGTGGCGATGCGGTCGTGACCGACCACGACGATCTCGCCGCGCACCGATCCGCCGTCGACATGAGGGTGCAGGCCGCTGAGGGTGCGAAGAAGCGTCGACTTGCCGGAACCGGTCGGGCCCGACAGCACGGTGAGCTGTCCCGGAGCGAGCGACAGGCCGTCGATCCGCACGACGTCGCGCGCGCCGAAGCCCGCCGTGACGCCGTGCAGGTCGACGGGGCGCTCGCACGCGCCGTCGAGGCCGCGGCCCGCGTAGCCGCGCAGCTCGAGAGCCGCCGCCACCGACGTCGCTCGCTCGAGCGTGCGCTCCAGCACCGGCGCCAGGACGCCGACGCCCGCGCGATCGCCGCGCAGCCGCTGCGCGAACCGGGCGGCGCGGGCGGCGTCGACGAGGGCGGGGAGGGTCGCCCACGCGATCGACAGCGCTCGCGCGATGCCGCGGAAGGGTCCCGACCGGGCGCCCCGGCCGATCAGCCGGGGAACGTCGACCGTCGCGTTGAGCAGTCCGAACGCCACGATGACGGCGGCGACCGGCACCGCCGACAGCGCCGCCGTCCAGAGGCCTCCGGCCGTGATCGGGCCGAGCAGCTGCACGTGACCCAGCGGCGGCGGCAGCCGTAGCACCGGCAGGTCGAGCAGCAGGATGCCGTCGCCGTCGACCCCGTGGAACAGCACGCGATACACGACCCGCACCGCCACGAAGCCCACCGCGAGCGCGACGGCGGCGCGGAGGGGCCCCGGCCGGAACGCTCCCGGCCGGAGGCGGCGAGCGGGGCGTGCGGTCACGAGGTCGGGGCCGCCGGTGCGCCGTCGAGGGTGAACAGGAGGGCGACGCTCTGCCCGGGCTCGGCCTGCAGGGTCGAGAGGCCCTCCTCGGCGTAGCCCCATTCGCCGCCCGCGGGCTGCGTCCACAGCGACCAGTAGGCGAACGCGGCGGGCATCGAGGCGCACTCCTCGACATAGGCGGGGTCCTCCGCCGACCCGACCGGCTCGGTCGCGGAGGGCAGGCCGTCGACGCGGCAGACCACCTGGTCGCCGTACTCGTCGGTGCCTTCGACGGCGATGCCCGCCTCGTCGAGGATGTCGGCGACGGCGATCGCGCCGTCGGTGGGGCGGCACCACTCCCGCAGCGATCCGTCGGCGAGCGCCGACGAGTCGACGACGAGCGTGACGCCCTCGTCGCCTTCGCATGCTTCGCCGATGATCGCGGCGGACGCGGGCGGCACCGACTCCGTCGCTGCAGGCTCGGGGCTCGAGGCGCAGCCGGCCAGCGTGAAGAGGAGGGCGGCCGCGGAGGCCAGGGCGAGAGAGGGGCTCTTGAAGGTCACCGAACAAGGGTAGGGCGTGGCATCCGCTCTTCCCGGCGTCCGTTTCGCGGTATGACGCCCGCGTAGGCTGGTGAGGTGAGCGACTCCGAGGTTTCCCGCGTTTCCGAGCTGTTCGACCCAGCCGAGTGGATGCCGGCTCCCGGCGCCGACGCGTACACCGACATCACGGCGCACGTGTCGCGCGACGGGCGCATCGCGCGCATCGCGTTCGACCGCCCGGAGGTGCGCAACGCGTTCCGCCCGCACACGGTCGACGAGCTGTATCGCGCCCTCGACGTCGCGCGGCAGGACCCGCGGATCGGCGCCGTCCTCCTGACAGGCAACGGCCCGAGCCCCAAGGACGGCGGCTGGGCGTTCTGCTCGGGCGGCGACCAGCGCATCCGCGGACGCGACGGCTACAAGTACTCCGAGACGGATGCCGTGACCGACCCCGCCCGCGCCGGCCGGCTGCACATCCTCGAGGTGCAGCGCCTCATCCGCTTCATGCCCAAGGTCGTCATCGCCGTGATCCCGGGGTGGGCGGCCGGCGGCGGGCACTCGCTGCACGTCGTGTGCGACCTGTCGATCGCGTCGGCCGAGCACGGGCGCTTCAAGCAGACGGATGCCGACGTCGGGTCGTTCGACGCGGGCTACGGCTCGGCGTACATGGCGCGTCAGGTGGGTCAGAAGATCGCGCGCGAGGTGTTCTTCCTCGCGGAGGAGTACTCGGCGCAGCGCGCGTATGAGATGGGCGCCGTCAACCGGGTCGTGCCGCACGCCGACCTGGAGCGCGAGGCGGTCGCGATGGCCCGCACGATCCTCACGAAGTCGCCTACGGCCGTCCGCATGCTGAAGTTCGCGTTCAATGCGGTCGACGACGGCCTTGTCGGCCAGCAGGTGTTCGCGGGCGAGGCGACACGCCTGGCCTACGGCACCGACGAGGCGGTCGAAGGCCGCGACGCGTTCCTCGAGAAGCGCGACCCGGACTGGTCGGCCTTCCCCTACCACTTCTGATCCGCCGCGCGAATGCCATGAGACTCCAGCCGGTCGACGGATCCGACGCCCGCGCCGTGCTGCGCGGTCTGCGCGGCGCCGTGCTCGGGGCCGGGCCGGCGATCGTCCTGGGTTCCGCCGCGGGCCTCCCTCAGGAGGTGCCGGCGGGCACGGCCGTCGTCGTGACGACGTCAGGGTCGACGGGGCGCCCGAAGTCGGTCGCGATCAGCCGCTCGGCGCTCACGGCGAGCGCCCTGGCGACGGCCGACCGCATCGGGGCCGGCGCATGGCTGCTGGCGCTCCCGGCCGGCTACATCGCCGGCGTGCAGGTGCTCGTGCGGGCGCTCGTCACGGGACGCGAGCCGGCGATCCTGGCGGGCTCGTTCAGCGCGCCGGCGTTCGCGGCCGCGGCGGGGGCGATGGCCTCCAGCGAGCACGGCCTCCGTGTTCCGACGTACACGTCGCTGGTGCCGGCGCAGCTGCAGACGCTCCTCGATGCCGAAGACGCCGGCCTCGCGACGGGGCTCTCGTCGTTCGAGGCGGTGCTGGTGGGCGGGCAGTCGCTGCCGCCGGTGCTCGCCGAGCGTGCCGCGGCCGCCGGGGTGCGGGTGGTGCGCACGTACGGCTCGTCGGAGACGAGCGGCGGCTGCGTGTACGACGGCATCCCGCTCGACGGCGTCGGCATCCGCATCGTCGGGGGCGAGGTGCAGGTGAGCGGGCCGACGCTCGCCGACGGCTATCTGGGGGAGCCCGAGCGCACCGATGAGGCGTTCGTCCGCGATGGCGGCGGCATCCGCTGGTATCGCACCGGCGACGCGGGTTCGTTCGACGGGGTGCTGCGGGTGACCGGCCGCCTCGACAACGTGATCATCTCGGGCGGCGTCAATGTGTCGCTCGACTGCGTCGAGCAGGTCGTGCGCGCCCTGCCGGGGCTCACGGAGGCGGTCGTCGTGCCCGTCTCGGATGAGCGCTGGGGGGAGGCGTCCGTCGTCGCGGTGGCGGCGGAGCTGACCGCAGGAGAGGTCGATGACCTGCGTCAGCGGGTGCGGGATGCCGTGGGCGCCGCGCTCGGGGCGCCCGCACGACCCCGCGGCATCCTGGCGCTGCCGAAGATCCCGCTGCTGTCGAGCGGCAAGCCCGACAGACGGCGACTCGCGGCGATCGCCGCGCAGGCGGCGGAGGAGGCGACGCGGCGCGAAGGGACTGCGGGTGGGCTCCAGACGCCCGACGAATAGAATGTCCCTTCGTGGCAGCCAGCACCCATAAGAGTTCGTCCCGCAAGAAGAAGAGCAGCGCTGCGAAGAAGCAGCAGCCGCGCGGGAACCCGCAGAAGGCGCGTGTCGTCGGAGACCCCCGCAAGGTGGAGCCCGCGACCCTCGGCGACTGGATCGCGGCCGCCCGGCTGCGCACGCTCCCGCTCGCGATCGCCCCGGTCGTCGTCGGCACGGGCGCCGCGCAGATCCTCGAGCACCGGCTCCACTGGGTCATCGCGCTGTGCTGCCTCGCCGTGGCGCTCGCGCTGCAGATCGGCGTCAACTATGCCAACGACTACAGCGACGGCATCCGCGGCACCGACGACCACCGCGTGGGTCCCGCGCGCCTGACGGCATCGCGCAAGGCGTCGCCGCGGCAGGTGCTGACCGCCGCACTGGTGTTCTTCGGCATCGCAGCCGTCGCAGGCATCGCGATCGTCGTGCGCACCCAGCACTGGTGGATTCTCCTCGTCGGAGCGGTGTGCATCGTCGCGGCGTGGTTCTACACGGGCGGCAAGCGCCCCTACGGCTACTACGGCTTCGGCGAGGCGGCCGTCTTCGTGTTCTTCGGGCTCGTCGCGACGCTCGGCACGACGTTCGTGCAGGCCGGCGCTGTTCCTGACGAGGCGTGGTTCGGGGCAGTGGGCGTCGGAATGCTCGCGTGCGCGGTGCTGCTGGCCAACAACCTGCGTGACATCGACCAGGACCGTGTCGCCGGCAAGCGCACCCTCACGGTGCTCATCGGCCGCCGCTGGACGCAGGTGCTGTTCACGACGCTGATCCTCGTGCCGTTCCTGATCGCCGCCGTGCTGGCCCTGCTCTACCCGATCGCCTGGCTCTCGCTGCTGGGACTCATCCCCGCGCTCGCCGCCGTGCTCATCGTGTGGACGTACCGCGACCCCCGCGAGCTCGTCGTGGCTCTCAGCGTGACGTCGATCACGTCGCTCGCCTACGCCGGCTTCCTGTACTGGGCGTTCACCGGCTGAGCGGCGGCGTCTGATCAGTCGCCGGCGGCGGCGTCTTCGGCTTCCTCGTCGCTGACGGGACGCTCACGGCGCGTGCGACGCGACTCGAGGTCGGAGGTCATGTCCTCCAGCGGGCGACGCAGGAACAGCATCGACAGGCTGAGTCCGATGATCGCGGCGAAGATCGCCGAGAGCCAGTAGTACTCCCGCATGATCGGGAACAGCATCATGATCCCGAACGGGACGAAGAAGGCCGCCAGTCGCAGCACGCTGAACACCAGGGCGGACCGAAGACGCATGCTCCCAGTCTACGCGGGCACCCTCCCAGGCTTTCTCCGGGGCCGTCGAGCCGTTGCGAGCCTAGGATGGAGGTGTGGCGCGCGTGTACCTCATCCTGGCGTTGCTGGCGATCACCTTCTGGGTCTACAGCATCGTCGACTGCGCGCTTCAGCCGCCCACCCGCCACCGCGGCGTGAGCAAGCCCCTGTGGATCGTCATCGTCGTCGTGTTCCCGGTGGTCGGCGGCATCCTGTGGTTCGCCATCGGACGCTCGCGCGGCCGCACCGCGCCCCTGTTCCGCGCCCCTGACGACGACCCCGAGTTCCTCGGACGCATCGCGCTGACCAGCGACCAGGACGAGCGCATCCGGCGCCTCGAGGAGGAGCTCGCCGCCCTCGACTCCGAAGACGACGAGCCCCACGACACGCCGCCCGCCGCCGACGGCGACTCCGACGGCAAGGCCGGACCGCGCGGAACACTCGGCTGACATGGGGGAGCGCTCTCCCGCCGGCCGCGCGCCGGCGACGGATGCCGCGGCCGCGCTGCTCGGCCGGCTCGTCGAGCGCGGCGTCACGCACTTCGTCGTGAGCCCCGGTTCGAGGTCGCAGGCGCTCGCCCTCGCCGCCGCCGAGCTCGAGTCCCGCGGGCTCGTGAAGCTGCACGTGCGCATCGACGAACGCGTCGGTGGATTCACGGCACTCGGCGTCGGGCGGGAGACGCGGATGCCGGCTGCCGTGATCTGCACGTCGGGCACCGCCGCCGCGAACTACCTGCCTGCCGTGCTCGAGGCGCACCACTCCGGCGTGCCCCTGCTCCTGCTGACGGCGGATCGCCCGCCCGAGCTGCGGGGCGTCGGCGCCAACCAGACCACGCGCCAGCCCGGCATGTACAGCCCGAACGTGCGGTTCGAGGCCGACCTTCCCGTGCCCGACGAGGTCGACGACGCGGGCACCGGTCCCCAGACGGCGATGCTTCGTCGCGTCGCCGACGACGCCATGGCGGCCGCGCTCGGCACGGGCGCCCGCCCCGCCGGCCCCGTGCACCTCAACGTCCCCATGCGCGAGCCGCTCGCCGGAGCCCTGCCGTCGTGGTTCCCGCAGCCGCCGGCCGTCGATCCCGCCGCGTCAGGCGATGCGGCCGGCGTCGACGACGAGCCCTTCGGCGCGCTCTACCAGGGCGGCGGCGGCATAGGCGAGGTCGATCACCCGGACGGCGACGCCGATGCGCCGTGGGTGCTCGAACGCGGGCCTCGCACGATCGTCATCGCAGGAAGCGACGCGGGCCCCGACGCCGAGGAGCTCGCACACCTGGGCGGGTGGCCGCTTGTGGCCGAGATCGTGAGCGGCTCGCGCTACGGACGCCACCTCGTGCACGGCTACCGCGGCATCCTGGCCGACCCCGACCTGGGCGGTCGCGTCGAGCGGGCCGTCGTCTTCGGCCACCCCACGCTCAGCCGCGAGGTCGTCGCGCTGCTCGCACGCGTCGACGTCGACGTGGTCGCGGTGCGAGGGCCGGGGGAGCCCCTCAATCTCAACGGCGCCACGCGTTCGGTGGGCGCCATCGGGGTCGCCGCGGGCGACGCCGACCGCGACTGGCTGGGCCTGTGGATGCGGGCATCGCGCGACGCGATCGTCGACCTCAGCCCGCCGGCGCCCGACGTCGAAGGGCTCCAGTCGGCCGTGCCGAAGGAGCGCCTCGGCGCGATCGCCGCAGAGCTCGGCGCCCTCCGCGCGCGGATCGACCGCGAGACCCTCGTCGACGCGGTGTGGCGCGCGACCTGGCCGCACGACCGCCTGATGTTCGGATCCTCACGCCTCGTGCGCGTGGCCGACGCGGTGCTCGGCGGCAAGAAGGTCCCCGTTCACGCCAACCGCGGCCTGGCGGGGATCGACGGCACGATCGCGACCGGCATCGGGATCGCGATCGCGAGTCAGGCCTCGGGCGCTCCGGGCGTCACCCGCGTGCTGCTGGGCGACCTCGCTCTCCTTCACGACGTCGGCTCCCTGCTGCTGCCGCCCGGCGAGCAGCGCCCGCGCGTGCAGGTCATCGTCGGCAACGACGGCGGCGGCACGATCTTCGACGGGCTGGAAGTGGCATCCGTCGCCGGCGCCGAGGCGATGGACCGGGTGCTCTACACGCCGCACGAGGTCGGCGTCGCACAGCTCGCCGCCGCGTACGGGTGGGAGCACATCCGCGTCGACACGCGCGCCGCACTCGACCAGGCCCTCACGTCTCCCGTCACGGGTCCGCAGATCATCGAGGTCCCGCTCGAGCGCTGACGGGCGGTCGCGGCGGCGACGGCGCTCCGACATGATGAGGGCATGACAGCCAAGAGTCAGCACAACTGGACCGGCGACCCCACGACCCTCCTGCGCGTCACCGACGGCTTCCGGCTGAGCGACGTCGACCCCGATGCGACCCCCGGCTATGACGGCGGCAAGAAGCGCGCCGCCGACGACCTCGAGCGCGGAGCCGCCCAGTTCGACGAGCTGCAGGAGCGCCTGTTCGCGCAGAGCCGCGAAGACGACTCGGCGCCCGCCCTGCTGCTCGTGCTGCAGGCGATGGACTCGGCGGGCAAAGGAGGGATCGTCCGCCACGTCATCGGCGCGACCGATCCGCAGGGAGTGCGCCTCAAGGCGTTCAAGAAGCCGACCGAAGAGGAGCTCGCGCACGACTTCCTGTGGCGCATCGAGAAGGAGGTGCCCGAACCCGGGTACATCGGGGTGTTCGACCGGTCGCACTACGAGGACGTGCTGATCGGCCGGGTGCGTCAGCTCGCGCCGCCCGAGGAGATCGAACGCCGCTACGGCGCCATCGACGACTTCGAGAAGCGCGTGACGGATGCCGGGGTGCACATCGTCAAAGTCATGCTCCACATCTCCCCCGAGGAGCAGAAGGCGCGGCTCATGGAGCGACTCGAACGCCCCGACAAGCACTGGAAGTACAACCCCGGCGACGTCGACGAGCGCGAACTGTGGCCGGCGTACATGGACGCGTACCAGATCGTGTTCGAACGGACCTCGACGGACATCGCGCCCTGGCACGTGGTGCCGGCGAACGCCAAGTGGTACGCGCGACTGGCCGTGCAGGCGCTCCTCCTCGACGCCCTGGAGCGCATCGACCCGCAGTGGCCGAAGGCGACCTTCGACGTCGAGGCGGAGAAGGCGCGGCTCGCGGCGACCTGATCAGGGGGCCGTCCCGCGTGCCGCCCACGCCGTGGCCTGCACCGTGATCTCGTCGTCGCCGACGAGTGCGCGGCAGCGGCGGCGGAGCTCGTCGACGTCATCGGCAGGGATGCCGTCGAGCACGCCCGCCGTCGGCCCCACCCCGAGCGAGTGCACCTCCCACCACTCCTCGAAGGTCGCGTAGTCGCTCTCGACCGTCAGCTCGGTCTCGGCGACGTCGTGGCATCCGGCCTCGTGCAGCAGCCGCACCAGCTCGCCCTGACGCGAGCCCACGCGCTCACGACCGTCCGACCGCCCGGTCACCTCCGACAGCACGCGCAGGAAGACGGAATGCGGTGCGCGGCCGTTCTCCATGTCCCACACGCAGGCGGCGACCGCCCCGCCCGCTCGCGTCACCCGCACCATCTCCCCGATGCCCGCCGAAGGGTCCGCCATGAAATGCACGACGAGCTGACTGAGCGCCGCATCGAACACGGCATCCGCGAACGGAAGCTCCTCGGCGGCGCCCTGCCTCACGGACACCCCGGGAAGCCGAGCGCGCACGGCATCCACGAACGGCTCCGACGGATCGATCGCCGACACCGCCTCATGCCCGAGCCGTGCGGCGAGCACCGTCGTCAAGGCGCCCGGACCACAGCCCACATCGAGCACGCGGCCGACCCGCCGCGGCAGGGCGAAGTCGGCGAAGGCCACCGCGAGACGGCTCGAGAAGCGCCCCATGAAGAGGTCGTAGGCACCCGCGTCGGTGAACGACATGCGGCGGAGTCTACGCCCGGCATCCCGCCGCGTCAGCGCCCGCGGCTGCGCGGATCAGGCGAGGGCGTCGACGATCGGACGGAACTTCACGCGCGTCTCGAGCATCTCGGCCTCGGGGTCGCTCCCCGCGACGATGCCGGCACCCGCATAGGCCGTGAGCGGCACCGGCGATCCGGATGCCGGGGGAGCGGCATCCAGGTCGAATTGCGCGCACCGCAGTGCGATGGCCCACTCACCGTCGCCGTTCGCATCTATCCAGCCGACCGGGCCCGCGTAGCGCCCGCGGTCGAAGGGCTCGAGACGGCGGATGACGTCGATCGCCGCCGCCGTCGGCGTGCCCGCGACGGCCGCCGTCGGATGGAGCGCGCCCACGAGATCGAGGGAGGAGGCGGCGCCGGCGAGCGAGCCCTCGACATCCGTCGCAAGGTGCCACACGTTCGGCAGCTTCAGCATGAACGGCTGCTCCTCAGACACGAGGGCGCTCGTGTGCGGCCGCAGCGCCGTCAGCACGCTCTGCACGGCGAACTGGTGCTCGTCGAGATCCTTCGCGCTCGTGGCGAGCGTGACCGACGCGGCGGTGTCGGCATCCGCGTCTGCGCCGCGGGCGATCGTGCCCGCGAGCACGCGCGCCGTCACCGTCCCGCCCGAGACCGTCACGAGGGTCTCAGGGCTCGCTCCGATCAGCCCGTCGACGGCGAAGGTCCACGTGTCGGGGTAGGCGGTCGCGAGCGCCCGCACGAGGCGGCGCAGGTCGGCGCCCGCCGGCACCGAGCCGGCCAGATCGCGGGCCAGCACGACCTTCGCGACCTCGCCAGAGGCGATCGCGTCGAGACCAGAGCGCACGGCATCCTGATAGCCGTCGGGCGTCAGCGCGCCGGGGCCGAGGGTCGCCGACCAGTGAGGGCCGTACGGGGAGGGCGCCGCGAGCGGCGCATCGGCGTCATCGTCGGTCGTGATGTGGGTGATCCACGCGCGGCCGCCGCGGCGGCCGAGCACGACCCGCGGAACGTGGAAGACCCCGTCGCTCGCCGAGCGGGCGTCGAACGGCAGAGCGCCGAACGCGACGAGCCCCGTGCCCGGAAGTCGCACGGGGTCATCGACCACGGCGGCCTCGGACACGGCGCGCCACCACGCCGACGCGTCCTCGCCCGTCGCGTGCGGCAGACGGGCCGTCAGGACGCTCCCGCCCGTTCCGACGAGGATGTCGCCGCGCCGCGTCCAGACGGTGGGATCGGTCGCGTCGGCGTACTCGAGGAGGTCTTCGATCGCATCGATCTCGCGGGTCACCGCATGCAGCCAGGGGCTGCGGGCGGGGGCGGGACTCACACCGCCAGCCTAATCCGCCGCCCGTTCTCGCCGGTCACGCGGCTTCCGGTTCACAACTCCGGAGAATATGTGCCCCGACGGCCGCGACGGCCCCTCAGCCGCGGGGACGGCACAAAGTCTCCGGAGTTGTGAACCGCCTAGACTCCCGAGCGTGAGCACAAGACCTGCACCCGGCACCCGACTGCGGTTCCGATGGCGCAAGTGGGACGGCTCGCCCCACTGGGTGCACGAGTGCGTGTACCTCGGCAGCGACCACTGGGGCGACTGGGTCGGCCAGCGGGCCGGGTGGCGCAGCGCCCGGCCGGGGCGGGAGCTCATCGCCCTCGGCGAAAGCGTCACCCTCCTGCCGCCCGGCGGCGAGTTCGCCAGCACCATCAACGTCGATCACCCGCGGGTGCGCATCTACATCGACCTCGCCTGGAATGTGGGCTGGGATGCGGTGACCGGCGACCCGGTCGGCATCGACATGGACCTCGACGTCGTCAAAGCCCTCGACGAGAGGGGCATCTGGATCGACGATCGCGACGAGTGGGACGACCATCGCGTCGCGATGGCCTATCCGGCCGAGATCGTCGAGCGGCTGGAGCAGGTCGCGGAGGACCTCGAGCGTCAGGTGCGAGGCGGCGTCGCCCCGTACGACGACATGACGGCGGCGCGCTGGGCGCGGGTGCTGCGGGGCCTCGGGGGCCCGGATGCCACGACGTAGGATCGAACGGTGACCGACCAGCCGCAGCATCCCGATCGCGACGAGGCATCCGAGAAGGAGCACCGCGCCGATCTGGGCAAGGACCCCGCTCAGGTCAGCGGGATGTTCGACGAGGTCGCACCGGCGTACGACCGCAGCAACACGATCCTGAGCCTCGGCAACGATCGTCTGTGGCGGGTCGCCACCACGCGCGCCGTCGCCCCGAAGGCGGGGCAGCGCATCCTCGACCTCGCCGCCGGCACCGCGGCCAGCTCGGTCTCGCTCGCCCGCAGCGGCGCCGATGTGGTCGCGGCCGACTTCTCGCCCGGCATGCTTGCCGAGGGCCGTCGCCGCCACGGGCACATCCCGAACCTGTCGTTCGTCGAGGCCGACGCCATGGCGCTGCCGTTCGACGACGACGAGTTCGACACCGTGACGATCTCGTTCGGTCTGCGCAACGTCAAAGACCCGTCACTCGCGCTCGCCGAGATGCTGCGCGTGACGGCGCCGGGCGGCAAGCTGGTGGTCTGCGAGTTCTCGCACCCGCCGGCGAAGGCGTTCGCGGGGCTGTACCGCTTCTACAACGACCGCATCCTCCCGGCCGTGGCCCGGGCCGTCAGCTCCAACGCCGAGGCGTACGACTACCTGAACGAGTCCATTCAGGACTGGCCAGACCAGGCGGCGCTCGCCGCGCGCATCCGCGACGCCGGCTGGACCGACGTCGCCTACCGCAACCTCACGTTCGGGATCGTGGCGCTCCACCGCGCATACAAGCCCCACGCCGCATCGGCATCCTGATCGCCCGTCGGGGAGAACCGGCCACCACCGACCGCCGGTAGGCTGGGAGGGTGACACCGAGCCCCACCGCGCCCGGCTCGCATCTGACGAGCAACCTCGGCCTGACCGAGCGGATCTTCGTGGGCCCCAAGATGCGTCGCCTCGCGGCGACGGTCGAAGAAGGGCTCGCGACGGTCGAGCAGAAGCTGGCCTCTGAGCTACAGGTGGGCGATGCGCTCGCCGACGTCACCAGCCGCTATCTGTACGAGGCGGGCGGAAAGCGCCTGCGCCCCATGCTGTCGCTGCTGACCGCCCAGCTGGGCGCCGGCGCGACCGACGACGTCATCGCCGGGGCGACGGCGCTCGAGATGACACACCTTGGATCGCTGTATCACGACGACGTCATGGACGGCGCCGATGTGCGCCGCGGCGTTCCGAGCGCCCATGCCGTGTGGGGCAACAACGTCGCGATCCTCACGGGCGACCTCCTGTTCTCGCGCGCCAGCCAGCTCATGGCGAAGGTGGGCGAGCGCGCCATCCGCCTCCAGGCCGACACGTTCGAGCGCCTCGTTCTCGGGCAGATGCACGAGACGGTCGGCGCCCAGGCCGACGACGACCCCGTCGAGTTCTACCTCCAGGTGCTCGCCGACAAGACCGGCTCGCTCATCGCGGCCGCCGGTCAGGTGGGCGTCCTGTTCTCCGACGCCCCGGCCGAGTACGAGCAGCCGATGCTCCAGTTCGGCGAGCGGGTGGGGATCGCCTTCCAGCTGCTCGACGACGTGATCGATCTGTCGGCGGATGCCGATGAGACCGGCAAGGTGCCCGGCACCGACCTGCGAGCCGGCGTTCCGACGATGCCCTACCTGCTGCTGGGGCGCGCCGCTGACCCGGCCTCGAAGGCCCTCAAGACGACGATCGACGACGGCGTGGCCCGTATCGCCGACGGCGCCGACCCGTCGATTCTCGACGCTGAGCTGGCCCGGCTGCGCGAGCACCCGGCCACCGAGGCCACGCGCGCCCTCGCGACCGAATGGTCGGAGAGCGCCATCGCGGCTCTCGAGCCGCTTCCGTCCGGCCCCGTCCGCGATGCGCTCACGCGCTTCGCGCAGGCGATGGTCGACCGCTCCAGCTGAACGCCCGGCGAACGTGCGGGGCGCCGCGCGGCCTCGCCCGCACAACGAACCGGGATGCCCCGGAAAGGAAACAGAATGACCAAGCTCAGGCTGGCCATCGTCGGAGCCGGACCCGCCGGCATCTATGCCGCGGACATCCTGCTCAAGGCCGAGCGGAAGTTCGACGTGTCGATCGATCTGTTCGACCAGCTGCCTGCGCCGTACGGCCTCGTCCGCTATGGCGTCGCTCCCGACCACCCGCGCATCAAGGGCATCATCACGGCGCTGCGTGACGTGCTCGACCGCGGCGACATCCGCATCTTCGGCAATGTCCGCTTCGGACACGACCTCCACCTCGAGGACCTCAAGCGTCACTACAACGCGGTCATCTTCGCGACGGGCGCCATCCGCGATGCCGACCTCGACATCCCTGGCGTCGACGCCGAGGGGTCGTTCGGCGCGGCCGACTTCGTCAGCTGGTACGACGGCCACCCCGACTTCCCGCGAGAGTGGCCGCTGGACGCGTCGTCGGTCGCCGTCATCGGCAATGGAAACGTCGCACTCGATGTTGCCCGTGTGCTGGCCAAGCATGCCGAAGACCTGCTGGTCACCGAGATCCCGGCCAATGTGCAGGCCGGCCTCGAGGCGTCGAAGGTCACCGATGTGCACGTGTTCGGCCGCCGCGGTCCCGCGCAGGTGAAGTTCACGCCGCTGGAGCTTCGCGAGCTCGGAGAGCTGCGCGATGTCGACATGGTCGTCTACGACGAGGACTTCGACTACGACGAGGCCAGCCGCGCCGCCATCGCCAGCAACAAGCAGGTCATGGTGATCGACCGCGTGCTGCAGTCGTGGCGCCAGCGTCCCAGCGTCAACAACGCGGGCGGCGAGGCGAGCCGCCGTCTCCACCTGCACTTCTACGCCAAGCCCGTCGAGGTGAAGAAGGACGAGAACGGTCGCGTGTCGGCATTCGTCTATGAGCGCACGCGGCCCGACGGGCAGGGCGGCGTCGTCGGCACGGGCGAGCTGCGTGAGGTCCCGGTGCAGCAGATCTACCGTGCGGTCGGCTACTTCGGCTCGCCGCTTCCGGGCGTCCCGTTCGACAAGCGCCACGGCGTCATCCCCAATCACGAGGGTCAGGTGCTGCGCAAAGATTCGAACGAGCGCGTTCCGGGCGTGTACGCGACGGGCTGGATCAAGCGCGGCCCGGTGGGCCTGATCGGCCACACGAAGTCGGATGCCATGGAGACGATCCGGCATCTGATCAACGACCAGGGCTCGTGGTGGACGCCGGAAGACCCGTCCGACGAGGCGATCCCGGCGCTCCTGGCCGAGCGCGGTGTGCGCTGGACCGACCTCGACGGCTGGCACCGTCTCGACGAGCACGAGATGGCGCTCGGCGCCGCTCAGGACCGTGCGCGCATCAAGGTCGTCGAGCGTGAGGAGATGGTCGTCGTCTCCCGCGGCGAGTGACCCCCGACGCCCTCGGTTCGGCCGGTGACCGCGTGTCGCCGCAGATAGGGTGGGGCCATGGCCGACGCCCGACGCCGTGACGCCCTCTGGCGCCCCGACGTGCTGGGGAAGGGGTTCGCGCAGCGCACCCTCGAGCTCGAGCCCGATGCCGAAGGCGACGTCGTCGCGACGCTCGTGCGCCGGCTCCCTGACCCGCTGCGGGGCGGCTTCGGCCCCCTGCGCGGCGTCGACGTCCTGTACGTCCACGGCTGGTCCGACTACTTCTTCCAGACAGAGCTCGCGCGCTTCTGGACCGACCGAGGCGCCCGGTTCTATGCGCTCGACCTGCGCAAGTACGGCCGCAGCTTCCGGGAGGGTCAGACGCCGGGCTACATCTCGTCGCTCGACGACTACGACGCAGACATCGCCGCGGCGCTCAGGGTCATGCGGGAGGGCGGTCCGCGCCGCCTGGTGCTTCTCGGGCATTCGACGGGCGGGCTGATTCTGACGCTGTGGGCGGCACGGCATCCGCGTGCGGCGTCGGCGCTCGTGCTCAACAGTCCGTGGCTGGAGTTGCAGCTCGGGCAGTTCGGGCGTCAGGCGCTCACGCCTCTCGTGCGCGCTGCCGCGAAGATCGATCCGCTCGGCCGGCATCCGGAGGTGGATCTCGGCTTCTACACGCGCGCGCAGCGCGAGCTCGGCACGCTGCCGCACGTTCCGGGCGCAGAGGCATGGCGTCCTGAGCGCGGATTCTCGACGCACCCCGGCTGGCTCGCGGCGATCCTCGCCGGTCACGCCCAGGTCGCGGCCGGCGTCGAGGTGGGGTGCCCCACGCTCGTGATGCTGTCGTCGGCGTGGACGCCGCCGCTGCAGTGGTCGGATGCCATGACCTCCACCGATTCGGTGCTCGATGTCGACGGCATCGCCCGCGCGTCGACGCGCATCGGCTCGCTCGTGACGATCGCGCGCATCCCCGACGCGATCCACGACGTGTTCCTCTCGCGCGCCGAACCACGCGCACAGGCTTACACGATCCTCGACCGCTGGATCTCCGGAGGCGCCCTTGTCTGACGTGACCCCTTCTTCCGGGCCGGAGCCCAGCGAACTCGACAAGGCGGCCGCGTGGCTCGAGCGGCTCACGCGGGATCCCCTCGCGGATGCCGTGCGTGGCCGGGTGCGAGTGGTCGCCGTGTCGGAGCCTGCGGCGCGCGGCCGGTATCAGGAGTGTGATCTCGACCTGCTCGTGGAGGCCGACGGCATCCCGCCGACCCGCGTGCGCCAGCAGTTCGTGTTCCCTCGCAAGACGTGGCCGCGCGTGGGCGATGTCGTGCCCGCACGCGTCTCCCGGTCGGACCCCGAGGTCTTCGAGGTCGACTGGGACCGGCTCACCCGGCGCTGAGGCCCCGGGGCTTCGTCGTCACCCGCCAGTTGCCGGTCGATTTGCCCCAGCCGTATGCCGCGTTCCAGTGCGCGGCCGCGCCGAACCTGCTGCCGGAGCTCAGAGCGACGTGAACGCCGTGCCGGGCGAACCCGACGATGTCGGCGCGCCCGTCGCCGTTCGCGTCGACGACGGCGCGGGGCATGAGCCCGAGGGTCCATTCGCGTGAGCCGTAGTCCTTGGTCCACAGCGCGGGGGAGGTGAATGACGAGCCGGTATTGCGGGCGACGTACGCGCCCCCGGAGCGCAGGCCGACCACGTCCAGTCGGCCGTCGCCGTTGACGTCGGCGAGCGTGCGCGGGTCGCGCTTGACGCGCCAGCCAGTCGACGATGTGTTGTACCCGAAGCTGCCCGACCACTTCTTGGCGGTCGCGAACGACGACCCGGTGTTGAGCGCCACGTGCACGCCGTTGCGGCCGAAGCCTACGATGTCGGGTCGCCCGTCTCCGTTCATGTCGGCGAGCGTCCGCGGGGTGATGTCGGCGCGCCATCCGCGGCTGCCGCTGAACGCGGACGTCCAGCGGGTCGGCGAGCGGAACGCGTTGCCCGTGCTGAGGGCGACCTTGACACCCGCCTTGCTGAACCCGATCAGGTCGGCGCGCCCGTCGCCGTTGACGTCGTCGACGAGGCGTACGTGCCGTGTCGTGGTCCATCCCTCAGCCGACCCGAAGTCGCCTCTGAGCCAGTAGGAGGCCGGCCCGAACGATGAGCCGCGATTGAGGGCGACCTTCACGCCCGCTTTGCCGATGCCGACGATGTCGAGCCGCCCGTCGCCGTTCACATCGGCGAGCGTGCGGATGTGGTTGCTCAATGTCCATCCGTCGCCGTAGCCCCACCCTGACGCCCAGCGGGTGGCCTTGGAGAACTTGCCTGCGCCGTTGCCTTTCGCCACCATGACGGCGCTCTCGCGGAATCCGATGATGTCCGGGTCTCCGTCGCCCGTGACGTCGATCACCATGCGCAGAGACTTCGACGTCGACCAGCCCGTGGACGTGCCGAAGCCTGACACGGCGGACACCGCCGAGCTGTAGGAGCTTCCTCGGCTCAGCGAGGTCTGGACTCCTTTGGCTCCGAAGCCGACGATGTCGGGCCGGCCGTCGGAGTTGAGGTCGGTGTCCCAGGCGACGACTTCTGTGCGGTCGTCGATGCCATTGCCGTTCCAGTCGGGACGGCTGGCCTTCGGTTTCGACGGTCCGACGCGGGTCGACGCCGTCAGACAGCAGGTGACGCGCTTCGAGGTGAGGACCTTCTTGCCGGCCATGTCACGCCACACGCCGTAGTAGTAGGTGCTGAGGTCGCGCAGGACGAACCGGTCGAACTGGATGCCGCTCACGGGGATGTACTTGCGCTTGCCGCTCGGGACGTCGACCGCCTCGTTGAGGATCGACAGGTGCACGTGGGGGCTGCTGCCGGGAGTGCCGCCACAGGGAAGGGTCTGCCCGGCGTAGCCGAGCACCGTGCCCGCCTCGACCCACTTGCCGATGAGCCCCGACTTCGCGCCGCGCAGGTGGTAGTACTCCGACATCCAGCCGCCGCCGTGGTCGACGCCGAGGAACCAGCCGTTCGCGCACCGCACCCGGTACACCGTGCCCGCAGCGACCGCGCGGACGGCCTTCGCGCTCGAGCTGAGCGGGGCGAAGTCGATGGCGCCGCGGTGGATGCCGTCGCTGTCGGCGTGCGAGCCGCTGGCGCCCCAGCGCTTTCCCGGCTGCCAAGGGAAGTGGAACACGGGCTGGGGGCCGTAGCTGGCGGCGAGGCGCTGTGTGGCCGCCATGGGCCGCTCGGGAAGCTCGCGCGTGAGCTCCATTGTGGGGCCGTCGTACTCGTGGACGTCGTCCTCGGGGTCAATCGGCTCGGCCCCGTCGGTCGGCTCGGGGGTGGGGGTCTCGGTCGGCAGCGGCTTCTGGGTGGGCGTCGGCTCCGGGGTCGCCGTCGGATCGGGCTCGGGGTCGGGGTCTGGTTCGGGGTCGGCCGGGTCTTCGGGCTCGGGCGTCGCGGCATCCGGTTCGGGGGTCGGAGTCACCTCCACGCCGGGAGCGTCGAGGGGATCGACGGTCTCGGCCACGGCCGCATTGAGCGGCACGAGCGAGACGATGAGCGCGCCGATCGCGCACCAGCCGACGATGAGTTTCCTTGCTTTCCGCATCCGCCCTCTCCGGGTATCCCCAGATTGAAGCCCCAGCGTATGTGCGGGTCACGATACCTCCGATGGGGGTTGACTTCGAACGGTCGCACCCCGTATCGGGGGTCGGGCGGCGAGCCCCGTCTCAGGCGCTATTCGTGCTCGGGAAGCAGAGGTGCGGACCATCCGGGGTCGCGGCCGAGCTGGGTGGCGCGCGACACCGACTGCGCCCCGAAGCGGTCGCGCACGGCGTCGAGCACGGAGTCGAGCCGGCCGTCCTCCTCCCCGTCGAAGGCGAGTTCGGCGGGTGCGCTGTCGGCGCGGTCGAGGCCGCTCAGCGAGACGCCGATGAGCGTTATTCCGCGGCGTTCGATGTCGGGGAGCACGGAGGCGAGCAGGGCGCGTGCCAGCGTCAGCAGCACGATCGTGCGTCCTGTGGGGGTGCGCAGCGAGCGGGACCGCGTGGCCCGGGCGTAGTCGCCGAACCGCAGGCGCAGCACGACGGTGCGGCACACGCGGTCGTGGTCGCGGAGGCGGCGGGCGATGCGGTCGACGATCTGCGTGAGGATGACGTCGAGCTCTTCGGGCGAGCGGGGCTTGTTTCCGAGGGCGCGCTGCGATCCGATCGAGCCGCGCCGACGGGTGGTGTCGACGGGTCGTGGATCGCGCAGGCGGGCGAGGGCGTGCAGGTGTGCTCCCGCGGCTCTGCCGAGCAGTCGCTCGGCAGTCTCGGCTTCCAGCTCGGCGAGCTGACCGACCGTGCGGATGCCGAGGCGGTGCAGCCTGTCGGCCGTGACCTTGCCGACACCCCACAGGCGTTCGACGGGGAGCGGAAGGAGGAACGCCTCTTCCTCATCCGGTTCGACGATGAGCAGGCCGTCGGGTTTGCTGACGGCGCTCGCGACCTTGGCGAGGAACTTCGTGCGGGCGATGCCGACCGAGATCGCCAGCCCCGCCTCCTTCCGCACGCGCTGACGCAGCCGCATGGCGATCTCCTCGGGCGTCCCTGCCGTGCGCCGCAGCCCGCCGACCTCGAGGAACGCCTCGTCGATCGAGATGCCCTCGACCAGCGGAGTCGTGTCGCGAAAGATGTCGAACACCTCGCGGCTCGCAGCGACGTACGCGTCGAATCGAGGCTGCACGACGACGGCATCCGGACACAGCGCGAGGGCCTGCCTGCCGCCCATGGCCGTGCGCACCCCCCGCGCCTTCGCCTCGTAGCTGGCGGCGACCACCACGCCACCGCCGACGATCACCGGTCGGCCACGCAGCTCCGGGGCGTCACGCTGCTCGACCGACGCGAAGAAGGCGTCGAGGTCGGCGTGCAGCACGGTCGCCTCGCCACGCATCCCCGCCTCCCGGATCACCGACCAGGGGATCGTCGCACCTGCCCCCGACATCCGAGACCGGACGCAGGGGGGTCCGCGCCGGCTGACCGACTCCCTCCGCCGGCCACTGCCCTTACATCAGTGCTGTTCGCGGCCGATAATGGCGTCTGAGGTCACAGGGGCTGGTCCGACTGCGACAAGCCCGGTGCATACCGGAGGCAATGCCGAACACCCGGTGTCCCCATAGGAGGTATGGCTATGGGCCGGTTTCACTACGACAGCCTCACGAAGGTCGATCTCGAAGACCGTCTGCTGGCGCACCTGCAGTTCGTGATCGGAAACAAGCTGAGGCGCGGCGAGTCGTTCTTCTTCACATGGAAGGAGGACCCAAGCCTCGGCGACGGGCGCCGAACGGTGTGGATGCACCCACAGTGCCTGATGAGCTTCCACTACTTCGGCAGTCGGACGCCGCCCCTGAACCGAGAATGGCTGGAGGCACTCGCTCTCGCGGCCAACTCGCCGCAGGGGCTCTACGTCGTGCCCGAGCCGCCCTTGGGTGGGCTCGACTCCGGCGCCGGGCACGAGGCCTTCGACGGCTGACGGGCGCGCGTCAGCGGTAGTTGACGAACTGGAGGTCGACGTCGAGGTCGGCTGCCTTCAGCATCCGCTGGACCTCCTGCAGGTCGTCGCGCGACTTCGACTGCACGCGCAGCTCGTCGCCCTGGATCTGCGCCTTGACCGACTTGGGACCCTCGTCGCGGATCAGCTTGCTGATCTTCTTGGCGTTCTCCGAAGAGATGCCTTCCTTGAGCGTCGAGGTGATGCGGTACTCCTTGCCGCTGGCGACCGGGTCGCCCGACTCGAGCGACTTCAGTGAGATGCCGCGCTTGATGAGCTTCGACTGGAAGACGTCGAGCACCGCCTTCGCGCGCTCCTCGCTGTTCGCCTTGATGAGGATGGCTTCGCCGCTCCACTCGATCGAGGCGCCCGTTCCCTTGAAGTCATAGCGCTGCTCGACCTCTTTGCGGGCCTGGTTGAGGGCGTTGTCCGCCTCCTGACGGTCGATCTTGGACACGATGTCGAACGAAGAGTCAGCCATGCGCCAGAGTCTACCGAGCCGGTATTCGGGCTGTCAGCGCGTGGATCTGGTTCACAGGCCGCGCGGTCGATCACCAGAACGTCGAGTCACGCTCGACACCCGGCCCATCACACGAGAGGACCCCCGGTGGTCGTCCGGGCTCACGACGGGCTTTCTAGACTGGGGGGATGCAGTCGCTGACGGAGGAGCAGGTGCGCGCCGCGTTCGTGAACGCCGCGCCAGACGAAGTCGAACGGCTCGCGCTTCCGCTCGACTTCATCCTGCTCGACTGGGACCATCTCGACTTCTTCGCCTGGCGCGACCCGCGCATGAAGGGCCGCGGCTACGTGATCGCTGAGCTCAGCGGCACCCCGACCGGTGTCGTTCTGCGCGCGACCGACGGCTCGTCACGCGGGCGGCCCGCGATGTGCAACCTGTGCCATACGATGCAGCCGGGTGACCAGGTCGCCCTGTTCACTGCCCGCCGGGTGGGGGATGCCGGCTCTCGCGGCGACAGCGTCGGCACCTATGTGTGCGCTGATCTGTCGTGCCACGAGAACGTGAGACTGGCCGCACCGCTTGCGCCCAACGAGGTTCGGGCGAGCGTCGACCGGCGCATCGACGGCACCCGTCACCGGGTCGAATCGTTCGTCGAGCGGGTGACGACATCCGTCTGACCAGCGTGATCCCGGCGCGCGAGCGGAGGATTTTTCGCTACGGCGAGAGCCAGGTAAGATAGTGGATCGCGCCTCCGGTCGACTGTACAAGCCGGGCGGGTGCGCACCTGGCGAGTTACCCAAGCGGCCAAAGGGATCTGACTGTAAATCAGCCGGCATAGCCTTCGGGGGTTCGAATCCCTCACTCGCCACGATTGGAGCGATATCGGATCTAGCGGGTCCGCGATATCGTATCTAGACAGATCTTGACATGAAAGCCCCGGTCATCCGGGGCTTTCTTCGTGCGCGCAGAGCAGCCGGGTGCGGTGTGGGGCCGTGTATTCGTGCGGCTTCCCACGCCCAGTCGAGCGGTAACGGGAGAGCCGATCCCTGCCACGCTTGCGATTCGGGCGGCCGAGCGTCGGGGGATTATGAAACTCGTCGATGCGACGGCCGCGTGCTCGGGTCCATGCCTGACCGCAGCGAGCACTCCGACCGCGAATAGGCGGTGTGGGCCACTAGCTTTTTTGTGCCCCCGGTCGGCATCGGTGACAGAACTCACGCGATGATTGGACCGTGAGCTCATCGCACGTCATCGATCCTCGCGTAGCCTTGGCTTCCTCAATGCACGCGCAACGGGGAGGTTACGCGCTGCTGCTGGGTTCTGGGGTGTCGTCCGGAGTCGGGGTACCAACGGGATGGGGTGTGGTCGAAGCCTTAGTGCGGATGGTGGCGACCGCGGGCGGCAAACCGATTGCTCCGGAGCAGGACTGGGAGACGTGGTGGCGTTCGAACTATCCGAACACCGCCCTTGGTTACTCGACCTTGCTCGCGGAACTGGAACCGACTTCCGCGGGCCGACGCGCTCTCCTCGCCAGGTTCTTCGAACCGTCCGAGGACGAGAGGGAGAACGGTCTCAAGGTGCCCGGGCCGGCTCACAGGGCGATCGCGAAGCTCGTGGCGAACGGGACGATACGCGTCATCGTGACCACCAACTTCGACCGGTTGCTCGAAGACGCGCTGAGCGCGGAGAACGTCCAGCCGCAAGTTCTCGTGGGTGACGCGGCCGTGCAGGGGCGGGAGCCGCTCCAGCACGCGAAGGCAACCATCCTGAAGTTGCACGGAGACTACGCCAGCTTGGAGCAACGCAACACAGTGGAGGAGCTGGCGGAGTACCCTCGCGCCACCACAAAACTGCTCCGCCGGATCCTGGACGAGTATGGACTCATCGTGTCTGGATGGTCGGGTGAGTGGGACGCAGCGCTTGTCGCGGAGCTCGAGCGGACGGCAAATCGCAGGTATCCGTTGTATTGGAGCGCGTACTCCGAGCCGGGCGCGTTGGCGCTCCGGCTCACCGGTGCGTCCTCTGCACGTATCATCACCGGACTGTCCGCTGACTTGCTGTTCCCGGACCTACTCGCCCGCGTGCAAGCTCTCGAGACGCTCGCCGAGCCTTCGCTGAGCACGGCCGTGAAAGTTCAGCGTCTGAAGAAGGTGCTCGCTGATCCCACCCGACACATCGAGGTGCGCGACCTGCTGTACAAAGAACTCGACGATCTGCGCGTTGAACTTCGGGAACGTCCCCGGTCCCTCGATCACGAGTACGAGTTCGGCGAGGAAGTGAATGCCCTCAGTGCTCGCGTTCAGCCCCTCTTGCAGCTGTTGGCGCAGGGAGTCGCCCTAGACAGAGACAGGCAGCATACTGCTCTATGGGTTGCGATCATCGCGGATGCAATGAACGCTCGTGTCATCGCGACCGGGTCGGAGACCGTCGGCTGGGCTGAACTCGCGCACTACCCGGCTCTCCTCGTGCTCCGCGCAGGAATCATGGGCGCGATCACCGCCGGTCATGAGGACGTGGTCATCGAGCTCGCGGGACGGCCGCGGTGGGAAAATCGACTGTCGCATCGGCGGGGGCCTTTGCCCGCACATGATGTTCTCCATTACGAAGCGGTCCTAGACGAAGGTGAGCTCCGCCAACTGTTTCGGGGGCGTCCGCAGGGGTCCCATCCGGCCAGCCGCCTGGTGCGCGCACACCTGAGAGACGTCGCCGTCAGCCTTGCGGGCGAGACTGGAGCCGATGTCCTCCTGCACCGGATGGAGTACCGCATGGCGCTCGCCAACCGGTTCCTCCTGCCGTCAGACCTTGACAACTATTGGGTTCCGGGGGTTCCTTCGGGACTATACCTAGCTGACCGTGAACGAATGCGTAATCAGCGGATGTGGGTCACCGACGACTTCTTACGCAGCGACACCGCGCCGTGGGCGGAGGTGATCGGGGGCGGGTTCAACGACAAGATAAACGAACTAGACAAAGACCTTCGAGAGCTCGCCAATGGCATGCGCTGACGATCGCTCGCGGACGCACCAAACGGCGTGGTCTGGCGCTCTACGGGGCGGTGACGACTGCTCGGCCTCCGTAATCGTGTGAAGCTAGAAAGGCGAATCTCGCCTCCAGCGCGATGATCAGGTCGACGCAGACTAGCGCGTTCGTGGCGAGCATGCGGAGACTTGGGGTCAGCTCGAAGGTGGCGATACCCGATTGGAACTCGTGAAGCTGTCGCACGTCGCTGAGCGCGCGAATTACGTCGTCGCTTCCGTGTATGAAGGCGCTCGCGCTCTTCCACACCATGATGGGGGAGTTGAGCATGAACGTCCGCCCTCCATTGTCGGGGTCGCGCGCGGAAACGGCGGAGACGATGGCGCTGTACTTCGGAGGACCAGTGAGCGCGTATTGACGGAGTGGTGGCACCGTGTCTTTCAGCTCGTTCAACCGATCGACGACTTGTGCAGCCCTCTGCTGTTCGTGAACGAGATCAGCTCCTGGGACGAAGAGTTCGATGAAGCGTCCGCGCTCCGTCGTGTTCCGGTATTCGAGCTGCAAAGCGCGCAGAACGCGATCGGCCTTCCGATTGGTCTGGATGAGCCAAAGGCCGGTCGCCGCCGCCTCGATGACAGCGCGAACCAACGAGTAGGGAGCGAACGGGTGCGCCGTCACACGGCCGTCCTCCGTGTCCACCATGAGGTCGAATAGCCGCTCGATGTTGTCGAGTGCACGAGCGCGTTGACTCAAGACAAGGCTCGCGATTGGGTTGCGAGCTGTGTGTCGGCGCTCCTCGTCGAGGATGGACCCCTGGGCTACCGCCGGCACCGCTTCCCGAGTGAGGAATTTACGTTGGGCTATGTGTAGGACGCGTAACGCCGTGTTCAGATCGTCGTCCGACTCCAGCCGGTCATACTCTCCGAGCAGCCTTGATTCCGGTTCCGGTTGATTTCCGGCGAGTGTTGAATCCGTCATAGAAGCCCCTCGGCGACCGCATCACCTGATCGCTCAGCGCGGTGGTGCGATCTAGTTCCGAGGATGGTATCGAAGCGCGGCCTTCCAGGCCCGCATTCCATCCTCTGGCAGATGACGAGATCCGGTTGCATGGCCATTGAGATACGCGGCGTCAACACGGCATGATCCGAGGCTGCGAGTGCCTCACATGCCATGGGAGTACTGCGCTGCGGGAGCGCGTGTGGAGCGCCGCGAAGCTTCGGTCTGCAGTGCCGACTACCGTGAAGTGTGCCCAGACTCATAGACCATGGCGAACGGCGCGCGCAGATCGTTCATGCGGCGTGCGCGGTGGCCGCAAGCGGTGGCATAGGTGCTGTGACGCTTGGGCGGGTAGCGGACGACGCGGGCATCGTGGTCGGCTCCCTCCGCCACATCTTCTCCTCACGTGACGACCTGTTACAGGGCATGGCCGAGCAACTGGCCATCCGAGCGGAGGCGTCGTCCCACGAGCGGGACGCCGTGTTCCGACGATTCGACATCGCTCCGAAGGAACTCGCGTGGACGTTGCCTCACTCGCGGGAGCGGCGCATGCGCTGGCGCGTGGAGCAGGCGCTGCTAGTGGAGAGTCGGCAGCATCCAGGATTTTCCGACGCTGTCGCCCGTTGCCGCGAGGCGCGCCGACGCGATTGCGAGAAGGTTGTGCAGACTCTCGCGCGGCCGTTCGGGGTTCCTCAAAACGAACAGGACTTTGAGGCCAAGCGGACTCTGGCCCTGTTCGAGGGGCTGTCGTACCAGATTGGAGCTGCCGTGACCGGGAACGTGGACAAGGCGGAGGCGCGTCGAATGCTCGAGGACTCCCTGGCCGGATTGTCGGATCGCTGGCGTCTGCGCCGTCGCCGATGATCTGCAGCGGTGGCCCCACCGGTGGGCGACGAGGTAGCCCACCGGTGCGGTGTTGATTCAAGTAGCTGACAGTTAGGCCGAAGGGGCGTAGTCGACCCAAGCCACCGGGGCGCGGAGGTCGCGCCATCCGTTGACGCGGTTCGCGCTGCGCGGGATGGCGACATCATCCAGGATGAGCATGCGCCCAGGTTCGGTGACGTCGAACTGGTGGTTAGAGCACCATCCCCGGGCCGCGGTGTCCTCCTCGTGAAGTTTGACGAGCAAGGTCTTGGCGCCAAAGTCCCGAAGCGCGTGTCCAGAGATGGACGCGAGCAGGTTCGTGCCGTGCCCATTGCCACGCTGGTCGGGTCGCACGAACAGCACCTCTAGCGACTGGAACCGGTTAGCAACCTGAAGGGCTTGTGGACCCCAACCGTTGACTATGAGCGTTTCGATGATGTCGACTGCCGTGACGGCATAGGCGACGCCGTACAGTTCGCCGGTCTTGTCGTTGACGACGGCCGTGATGTGTCCGTTGTGGTGTCCAAGGTCGATGGGACGACCTTGGCCGTGGCGTTCGAGAAAGTCGTTCACGTGGTTTCCGACGTACTCGGGCGCTCCGCGCAGGAATGTGACGTTCATGAAGAGTGTCCTTGTCAGGTCAGGTCAGGTCAGGTCGGGTCGGGTCGCGGCCTGGGTGATGGGCGTGGTGTTGGTGTCGTTCCAGTTCTGGATTTGACGGTGGTTGGTGGCGACGATGGTGAGAGTCACCGCGAGTGCGTCTGCGGTCGCGCCTCGTGCTGGCCGCCCGGGGCTACCGTGACCACGGAGGTCGGCGACGTAGGACTCGACGCCGCACATCGCGTCGCGATATGCCCGGTCGTGCGCCGCGCGGGTCTCCGTCGAAAGGTGCGGTTGGGTGCCGACATTCGTGATTACGTCTGAGCCGTGCTCGCGGAGATGCTGATGCAACGGAGCCTGCGTGAACGCCGGGTTGGTTACGACCGTCCCGAGGCGGAAGCCGTGTCGGTGGAGGTCTTGGACGAGACGAACGGCTGCGTGACTGGGGCTTTCGTTTGGAGAATGTTGGTTGATGCCGAGAACGGTGAACGGTCCCAGGTCGTTGCGGCGCATCACCACGTTGTATTCCCATCCTCGTGGCGAGACCCTGCCGCGCAGGTTGGACGGAAGGTAGGTGTGGCCGCTGGGGCGGGGAACGAAGATGTTGTCCACAACGACGTCGGTGCGACGGTTCTCGCCGGCTTCTGAGACTCTCTTGTCCTGCTGCCGCAGCAGCGCATTCGCGAGGACGAACTGTCGTTCCCCACTCGTGGCCTCGCCTAGGCCCGTCCCCTGACCGACCAGCGCGGCCATTAGCCGTTCCGTGCTTCGCCGGGTGGCGTCCGCGGCGCTCATGCGAACGGACGTGGAGACGCCGAGCGCTGCCGCGGCTTCCGGGGACATTCGGTTCTGCAGAGATGAATCGCCTCCCGCCGGGTCAGCGGTCGCGACTCCATGGCGAGAACGAGCCAGATGGCGAGCATGGCGCGAGAGTTGAGGATGACGCGTCGCTTTGGCGACCACTGCTCGAGCCTCTCCACGACGCCGGAACGGTCGAGCAGTTCCATCGCTTGAGTGACGACGAGCGTGGACACCGCCTTGCTGGTGGCCGAGGGGATTTTGGTGACAGACATGCTGTCCTTTCGGTCGTGACGTTGGCCTGCTGCCGCCGTCCGTACCCACAACATGCGCTGGGACTGTGGGAGCGTGCGTCACTGAGTCAGAGAAGGGCTCTTCGTCCGTTAGGCGCTGTATTTCCGCGGGTTTTTGCGTTCGCGTGTGCGGACGACTGCGTCTTTTTGTTAGCCGCCGCGTGCTATCACCGCGCGCTGCGTCGGACGCTACTCGTCGGAATCGGTCTCGACAAGTCCCCTCGCGCAGGGGGTGGTGGACCCGGATGACGCGAGTTGATGTGTGCACCGCGCATAGTCCGATACATGGACGTTTACATTGCCCCAGACCCTCGTAGTGCCGGCGAGTGGGTGCTCGACGACTTCTTCCACTTCTTGGGCGGGTCCGACGACGATCACCGCGCGCTTGAGGCGGCGATCGAGAGAAGGCGCGCCGCGGGGTGAGCCTGGTCCGTTCTGAACGGGACGTGCTGTGCAGTCCGATGAGCAGAGCCGCTCGGCGTTGAAGCCGCAGTCAGCCGGACGCGGAGAACAACTGCGCGCCAGAGCCACTCATCCGTACTGAGCCGGTCGAGTGCGGCGCTCGTTGGGTCGCCCCCACCGCAACGAGCGGTCGACGTCGGATCTTGCCCGACCTACAAAGAGGCAATGAGGTTCGAGCAGGCTTGCTCGCAGCGGCGGCATGCCTCGGCACACACTCGGCAATGTTCGTGCATCTCGGCGTGCTGCTCGCACTCGGAGGCGCACGACGCGCAGGCCGCGCGGCATGCCTCGACGAGCGCCCGGAGAACGTCCGAGTTCTCGCCGGTCTGCCGCGTGAGCACCGCAGCCGTGGCAGCGCACACATCCGCGCAGTCCAGGTTCTTCCGGATGCACGCCGTGAGCTCCGCGACCATGTCCTCGGACAGGCACGCGTCCGCGCACGCGGTACACGCTTGCGCGCATTCAACGCACGCTTCGAGGCATTCGAGTAATGCCCTGTTCGGGTCGCCCGTGGTGGCGGGGTGGGTCTGCAGCATTCTCTCCATGACGGTCATCGCCTTCTCCTTCCGATGAGCGGGGGCTGACGGGGGCACCGTACGCGGGAGGCTGCACACTCAACAGGGGGCTTGCATACCCTTCCGGGGTAGAGTAGTCGCGCCGACAGTTCTGTCGCGGACCGACTTGCTTGCAATACCCCTGGGGGGTATAGTCGGGGCCATGAACGGATACGTAGCCAACAAGGATGACCTGCTCAAGCGGCTACGGCGCGCGGAAGGGCAGGTGCGCGGAATCGCCCGGATGGTCGAGGAAGACCAGTACTGCATCGACATCCTGACGCAGGTATCGGCGGCGACGAAGGCACTCGAGACGGTGGCTCTGTCCCTGCTGGGAGATCACCTCAGCCACTGCGTCGCCGAAGCGAGCGCCGAAGGTGGCGCGGTCGCGGCCGAGAAGATCCGTGAAGCCAACGAGGCCATCGCCCGCCTCGTCCGCTCCTGACCAACCCCTCACCCACCCGCTGAAGGAGATCATCATGACCATCGACGACCGCACCGATCTGGGCCTGAAGGACACCGGCGCGAGCTGCGCCTGCTGCGCCACCTCGGAAGCCGCTTCCACGCCGACCGCCGCAACCGAGGCCGCGGTGACGTCGGAAGTGCTGGTGTCGGGGATGACCTGCTCCCACTGTGTGAAGAGCGTCACGGAGGAGTTGTCCGCCATCGACGGCGTGGACGACGTGTCGGTCGATCTCAACGCCGGCGGGACGTCGCGAGTGACCATCCGAAGCTCGTCGCCCGTCGCGGACTCCGCCGTGCAGGCGGCCGTCGAGGAGGCCGGCTACAGCCTGGCCAGCAGTCCCTCATGAGCACGGTCGACGTCGAACTCGACATCACCGGAATGACGTGCGCGTCGTGCGCGACGCGTATCGAACGGAAGCTCAACAAGCTGCCCGGCGTCGAGGCAACCGTGAACTACGCCACCGAAAAGGCACGCGTACGCGGCGACGCCGTGGATCCGGCGGCGCTGATAGCGGCGGTCGAGTCCGCGGGATACCGGGCTGCCCTCCCGGCGCCCCCGGTCACCGGCCCCGAAGACACCGAACGCCCATCGGGAGCAGACCCGGAGCTGCTGTCACTGCGGCGACGGCTGCTGATCAGCACCGCACTGGCCGTGCCCGTCGCCGTGCTGTCGATGGTGCCGGCGTGGCAGTTCACCTACTGGCAGTGGCTTGCGCTCACGCTGACCGCACCCATCGCGGTGTGGGGCGCCTGGCCGTTCCACCGCGCCGCGGCCGTCAACGCGCGGCACGGGGCCGCGACGATGGACACCCTCATCAGCATCGGCGTGCTCGCCGCGTTCGGCTGGTCGCTGTACGCCCTGTTCTTCGGCGGCGCCGGGATGACCGGCATGACGATGACCTTCACGCTCGTCGGCACCCCGCAGGCCGGCGGCCACGAGATCTACCTGGAAGTGGCGGCGCTGGTCACCGTCTTCCTCCTGGCCGGACGGTACGCCGAAGCACGCGCCCGCAGGTCATCCTCCGAAGCGCTGCGAGCCCTGCTGGAGCTCGGCGCGAAAGACGCCGTGAAGCTCGTGAACGGGATCGAAACGCCGGTCCCGGTCTTGCAGCTGACGGTGGGCGACACCGTGCTGGTGCGCCCGGGCGAGAAGGTCCCCTCGGACGGTCTCGTGCTCGACGGCACCTCCGCGATCGACGCCAGCATGCTCACGGGCGAGGCCGTCCCGGTCGAGGTCGAACCCGGCTCCCGGGTGGTCGGCGCGACCGTGAACGTCGGAGGTCGCCTGATCGTGGAGATCACCCGGGTCGGCGCCGACACGGAGCTGTCCCGGATGTGCCGGCTCATGGAGGAAGCGCAGACGGGAAAGGCACAGGTGCAGCGGCTGGCCGACCGCGTCTCCGCGGTGTTCGTTCCCACCGTGATCCTGCTGTCGATCGCCGCCTTCGCCGGCTGGCTGATCTTCGCAGGCTCGGTGGAGCTGGCGTTCACCGCGGCGGTCGCCACGCTGATCATCGCCTGCCCGTGCGCGCTGGGCCTCGCCACCCCCACGGCCCTGCTGGTCGGCACCGGACGAGGCTCGCAACTGGGCATCCTGATCCGCGGCCCCCAGGTACTCGAGCAGACGCGCAAGGTCGACACCATCGTGCTCGACAAGACCGGCACGGTCACCTCCGGCGTCATGAGCGTCACCGGCACCTACCCGTCGCCCGGCATCACGGAGCAGGATCTGCTGCGTGCGGCAGCCGCGGTCGAGTCCGGCTCTGAGCACCCCGTCGCCCGCGCCATCACGGCCCGCGCGGACACCGTGACGATGGCCGAAACGTTCACCTCCCACGCCGGCTTCGGCGTGCAGGGCATCGTGGCGGGATCGATGGTGGTCGCCGGGCGTCCCGCCTGGGTGGAGGAACAGTGGAGCGTCGCCTTCGACAGCGACGTGCACCGCCAGGCCGAGCAATCGGCGAATGCGGGTGCCACGGTGGTCGCGGTCGCCCGCGACGGCATCCTGCTGGGCCTGATCACGGTCGCCGACACCGTCAAACCCACCAGCGCCGAAGCCATCCGCAGGTTCCGCGACCTGAATCTGACGCCGGTACTGCTCACGGGCGACAACGAAGGAGCTGCTGAGCACGTCGCCGCAACGGTCGGCATCGACCAGGTCTTCGCCGGGGTCACCCCGGTCGGCAAGCTCGAGGTGGTCCGCCGGCTCCAGTCCGAGGGACGAGTGGTCGCGATGGTCGGCGACGGGGTCAACGACGCTGCGGCCCTGGCCGCCGCCGACCTCGGCCTCGCCATGGGCGGCGGAACCGACGCCGCCATCGCCGCCAGCGACATCACCGTCGTCTCCGGCGACCTGCTGGTCGTCGCCGACGCGATCCGGCTCGCCCGCCGAACACTGGGAACGATCAAGGGCAACCTGTTCTGGGCGTTCGCGTACAACGTGGCCGCCATCCCCGTGGCGATGGCCGGGCTCCTCAACCCGCTGGTCGCCGCGGCGGCGATGGCACTGTCTTCGGTGTTCGTCGTGACCAACAGTCTTCGACTGCGCAGCTTCCGCCCCGTCCCCGCACGCACCGCGGCCACCGCCGAGGCGACCCGGGCGGTCCACCCAACGGTTTGACAGACCTCGAGCACCCGGCCTTCGGGTGCGAGCAGGAAGGAGGCTCGACATGAGCCAGCACGACCACCACGACCACGCCATCCCCACCCCGGTCGACGACGAACCCACCGCCCGCGACCTGCGGGAACAGGCGGCGGAGACCGGCGTCCGTAACCACACCCACCACCACCACGGGGATGCCGCCGACACGCTCGGGGACCACCAGCACACCTCCGGCCACAACGCGCCACCCACTCCCGCGCCGCACGACACACACACAGCCCACGACAGCGCCGGCGGTGACGGCGGACATGCCGGGCACACCGGTCATGCCGGGCACAGCGCCACCGGGGACCACGGCCAGCACACCGGTCACGCCGGTCACGGGGGCCACGCCGGTCACGCCGACCATGTGGGACGGTTCCGCCGACTGTTCTGGATCATGCTCGTCCTCGCCGTTCCGGTGGTCGGGTTCTCGACGATGTTCGCCATGCTCATCGGCTACCCGCTGCCCGACGCCAGCTGGGTGACGTGGATCTCTCCGGTTCTCGGCACGGTCATGTTCGTCTGGGGTGGCGCACCGTTCCTCACCGGCGCCGTCAGTGAACTCCGGAGCCGGAAGCCGGGGATGATGCTTCTGATCGCGCTGGCGATCACCGTTGCGTTCATCGCCTCGTGGGGTGCGAGCTTGGGACTGCTGCATCACCAGCTCGACTTCTGGTGGGAGCTGGCGCTGCTGATCGTCATCATGCTGCTCGGCCACTGGATCGAGATGCGCTCCCTCGCGCAGACCACCTCCGCACTCGACTCGCTGGCCGCGCTGCTGCCCGACGAGGCGGAGAAGGTCGACGGTGACACCACCGTCACCGTCGCCCCCGCTGACCTGCAGATCGGTGATGTCGTGGTCGTGCGCCCGGGCGGCCGCGTCCCCGCGGACGGCCGCATCGTTCAGGGGTCCGCGAGCATGGACGAGTCGATGATCACCGGCGAATCCCGCCCTGTACGTCGTAGCGACGGCGAGCAGGTCATCGCCGGGACGGTGGCCACCGACAGCGGTGTCCGCGTGCAGATCACCGCAGTCGGCGAAGACACCGCCCTCGCGGGGATCCAACGGCTGGTCGCAGAGGCGCAGAACTCGTCCTCCCACGCTCAGCGTCTCGCGGACCGCGCAGCCGGTTGGCTGTTCTGGTTCGCGCTGATCGCGGGCGCGATCACCGCGGTCGTCTGGTCGCTGGTCGGGCTTCCCGACGAAGCGGTCGTCCGCACCATCACGGTCCTGGTGATCGCGTGCCCTCACGCTCTGGGCCTTGCCATCCCGCTCGTGGTCTCCATCGCCACCGAGCGCGCCGCCCGAGGCGGCGTCCTGGTGAAGGACCGACTGGCGCTCGAAAGCATGCGGACAGTCGACACGGTCCTGTTCGACAAGACCGGCACGCTCACCAAGGGCGCCCCCGCCGTGACGGGCATCGAACCCGTCGCCGGCATCGACGCGGACGAGCTGCTCACCCTCGCCGCCGCTGCGGAGGCCGACTCCGAACACCCGCTGGCACGCGCCATCGTCAACGCGGCGAAGGAGAAGACGCTTCGCGTACCAGCCTCGTCCGAGTTCGAGTCCTCGCCCGCTGTCGGGGTGCGGGCGCGCGTCAACGACCGCGTCGTGCAGGTGGGAGGGCCGTACCTTCTCGAACAGGAGCAGGCGACGGAGCTCCCCGTCGCGGACCAGTGGCGCGAGGAGGGAGCGATCATCCTCCACGTCCTCATCGATGGCGCGGTCGCCGGCGCGCTGCGGCTCGCTGATGAGATCCGCCCCGAATCCCGTGACGCGATCGGCGCGCTCCATCGCCGTAACGTCCAGGTCGTCATGATCACCGGTGACGCCGAAGCGGTCGCCGCCGCGGTGGCGGCCGACTTGGGCATCGACCGGTACTTCGCGGGGGTCCGCCCCGAGGACAAGGCGTCCAAGGTGAAGCAGCTCCAGACGGAGGGGCGCAAGGTCGCCATGGTGGGCGACGGTGTCAACGACGCTCCCGCCCTCGCCCAAGCGGACGTCGGCATCGCCATCGGCGCCGGCACGGACGTCGCCATCGCGTCCGCCGGGGTCATCCTCGCCAGCGACGACCCCCGGTCGGTGCTGTCGGTGATGGAGTTGTCGAGCGCAAGCTACCGGAAGATGAAGCAGAACCTGTGGTGGGCGGCCGGGTACAATCTGATCTCCGTTCCCCTGGCAGCCGGCGTGCTCGCACCGGTCGGTTTCGTCCTGCCGATGTCGGTCGGGGCCGTGCTCATGTCGCTGTCCACCATCGTCGTCGCGCTCAACGCGCAATTGCTGCGACGCCTTGACCTGGACCCGCGCAACGTGTCTCGCGGCGCGTAGGGGCTCAGGAAAGAGACGTACCCTGGAAGGGAGGAGGGTCAGGATGTCGCTGGTACGGATAGCACAGCACGTGCACGGCCCTCGCACGCTGGGGCGCACCGTCCTTGTGGTGCTCGCTGTCAGCATCGCCGTGATCATCGGGCTCCTGGCGATGCACTCCCTCAACACGCACGCGGTCGGCGGTGGAGCGACGGCGGAGAGTGTCGCTCAAGCACCCACCGAGATGACTGTCCATCACGGTCCGGCTGCCCCTGCGGAGCCGGGGGTGGGGTGCGCGTCCTGCGGGCAGGGCGAGCACACCACCGCCTGGATGGCGTGCGTGATCGGGCTTCTGCTCACCCTTCTGCTGCTGGCGCCGCGCGCGGGCGTCCGAAACGCCGTCCGTGCCGTATGGGGTGAGCGTGTATCGCGTCTGCTGTGGCCGGTACGGTCTCTGGCCGCGCCGCCCGGCCCGTCTTTGAAGGTTCTCTGCATCAGTCGAACGTGATCCGAGCGGTGCCGCAGCCAGGCTGCCGCCGACCACCGATCACCCGGGCCACGCGCCCACACCATCGACTCTTGGAGAACCCTCATGAAGATCCGCACTTTGGCGATCCCCGCGATCGCCCTCACCGCCGTTCTCGCCCTCGCCGGCTGCTCGGACACCGGCGCCACAGGCAACGGCATGCCCGGCATGGACCACGGCAACGGCAGCAGTTCCGCCCCTGCCGCGAACGCGAACGAAGCCGACATCATGTTCGCGACGATGATGATCGAACATCACCGACAGGCGATCGAGATGTCCGACGCTGTGCTCACCAAAGAGGACGTCGACCCTCGAGTGACCACCCTGGCAGAGGACATCAAAGCCGCGCAGCAACCCGAAATCGACCAACTGGAGCGATGGCTGGAGGAGTGGGGCGCCAGCGACTCTGGGATGGGCATGGATGACATGGGCCACGGCGACGGCATGATGACAGAGGACGACATGCAGGCCCTGGAGGCCGCGACCGGTCCCGAGGCGTCGCGCCTGTTCTTGGAGCAGATGATCGAGCACCACAACGGTGCGATCACGATGGCGCAGGAACAGGTGGACAACGGCCAGAACCCGGACGCTGTCGCCCTCGCCCAGAAGATCGTCGACGACCAGACGGCTGAGATCGCGACCATGGAGGACATCCTCGCCAGCCTCTGACCGGAGCGAGTGGGGCGGGCAACCCGCCTCACTCCCCGGTGGAGCTTGCAGGTCCACGACCATGAACCACAGCTACGTCAACACACCGTCTCTTTCCACCCTCCGCCGCCGGCGGGCTCGACCGTCCCGCCGGTCGATCCTCGGGCTTGCGCTCGGCGCCACGGCCGCACTGGTGCTCACCGGGTGCGCTGCAACCGCACCGGCACCCACGCCGGAGGCGACCCCGTCCTCATCAATCGCCCACGTCCACGGCATCGTCCCGGACCCCGCAGGGGACGGCTTCCTCATCGGCACCCATGACGGCATCTACACCGCCACCGCGGACGGGGAACTCGGGGCACCCGTCGACGGGCCCGCCTTCGACGCCATGGGGCTCACAGCGATCGACGACGTCCTTCTGGCGTCCGGTCACCCCGGACCCGACACCCCACCCGACCTGGGCGCACCCCACCTCGGCATCATCCGCAGCACCGATGGTGCGCGGACGTGGACGCCGATGGCGTTCACCGGATCGAAGGACTTCCACGTGCTCACCGCCGCACCCGACGGCACCGTGTTCGGATTGTCGACCGACAGCGCCGAACTGTTGCACAGTCCCGATGCGGGCGCATCCTGGGTTCCCACCGGCGCGTCCGTCGAAGCGTTCAACCTCACCGTTGACGCGGAGAACCGCCTCATCGCCTCCACCACCGACGGGCTGCTGACCAGCGCCGACGCGGGGGCGACTTTCGGTGCATGGCCGGGGACGCCGCCATTGATTGCATTGCTGAACTCCTCTCCCGACCGGAAGCGGATAGTCGGTGTGGCGACCGATCTCACCGTGTGGGTGACCGCCGCCGGTTCTGATGAGTGGACGCAAGTGGGTGCCGCGGGAGACGGACCGGAAGCGATCGCCATCACCAACGACGGGGACATCCTCATCGCCGGTGCGAGCGGGATCGTCTCGTTGCCCCGGGAAGCCCAGTCGGCACCCTCTGAATAGCGACGCGCCACGGAGAGGAGGCGGCGTGGGTCCGCCGCCTCCTCAACGCGGCCTGAGCCGCGCTGTCGCGCGCTTCCTGCCCAACGGCGCTGACGACCTCGCTTACGCGAGTGTGTTCTGCTGATCGGCAGGTTGCGCCCACCGCCAGCAACTCTGTGCTGTCGGCGGGCGGCTGCATTCCTCCTGATTGATCGCGTGCACTTTCCGGGTGCGAACCGATTAGGCTGGGCGTGTGATCGCCTCACGCCGAGCTCTCCGCCCGGAAAGGCCAGATCACGCGATGCTGATAACGCGCCTCATTATCAACCTCGGTCTCGCCCTTCTGCTCGTAGTCGGGGCGGCTGCTTCCGCACATCCGGAACAGAGCAGCGTGCCCGCAGCCGGTCAGGCGGCGGTTTCGTCTGCGTCCGACGTGACATCCACCGACGAGGCCCTGCAAGGAAGTTCACAAGGGTCTGACCTTGCGATCAGCGCAGCGATCTGCGCTCTCGGCGTGTTGTGTGGACTCACCCTGCTCGCGGCGGTGCGGAATTCGCTCCGCTCACCGGGAGACTCTCCTTTGCAACGGAGGCGTCGCGTAGCCACGCACGATACGGCGCACCCAAGGTTGTTCGCAGCTCGCACTTTGACCTTGTTCCAGTTGGGCGTGTCCCGAACCTGAGATATGGCACGCCGCACGTTTCGTGCGGCCGTTTCCGGGCGTGCCCGGATCAGTCTTGTGCCGTTGATGTGGTTTGGAGTGCCCAAGAAATGGGAGTTTCGTACAAGGCGATCGTTGTCGCCTCCAGTGTCGCCGCGATGTCGCTGTTGGCGGCGTTGATCGTGGTTCTCTTGGCTGAGAATCGCTTCGGGCCGCCCGCCCCTGACAGGCGGGACGGTTCATCGCAACCCTGCCATCACGTCGGGTCAGCGTTCGCGGGGTGGCCCCAGTGACTCGTGTGGGTCTTTCCCACCGCCGGGTCATCATCGTGGGCGCAGGCCAATCAGGTCTGGCAGTCGCAGCGGCGTTGACATACCAGGGCCTGCAGCCTCAGCGCGACTTTGTCGTGATAGACGCTGCTCCTCCGGGCCAGCGCAGCTGGGCGTCGCGATGGCACTCCATGGCCCTGCTAAGCGATGCGCAACACAGTGTCCTGCCGCCGCGCCGTTTCCCCGGTGACTCCCGCCGCCACCCTCGCGCCGACGAGATGGCCGACTATCTGACCGTCGTCGAAGCGGCCCTTGGAGTGGAAACGATTTGGGGCGTCTCGGCGATCGGAGTGGAGCATCCGGGGAATGGTTCCACGCTGGTCTTGTCTACAACTCGGGGGACCGTGCAGACGCGCAATGTGGTGTGCGCGACCGGAGCGGCTACGCATCCTCACCTCCCCTCCTGGTCCCGGTCGTTGGCGGTGCCAGGCGTCGCGATTCACAGTTCGCAGTACCTCTATCCGCGCCAGATACCGGCCGGCGACGTGCTGATAGTGGGTGGCGGCAACAGTGGCGTGCAGATCGCTGAGGAGCTCGCTGCGTCGCATCACGTGACACTGTCGGTCCGAACGCCCAGGCGGGAGCGCCACGCGTCGCGGTATCCGTCCATGGCTCAAGAAACTCGCGCGTGGACGGGGCGCGGGTTGATTCGGGAGCCGATCTTCGGTAACAGCTACGAGCGTCTGCGTCGGATCGGCGTCACCATCGTCGAGGCGTCCACAGGCGCGGAGGGCGCAGTCGTGACGCATGCCGACGGTGTGCGGACCACACCAACCTCAGTGATCTTCGCCACCGGTTACGAATCAGGCGACGATTGGCTCCCGGCGATCAATCCGGGCCGTCTCCGCAGCACGACCAACATGCCAGGGCTGTTCATTGCGGGGATGCCCCGATATGGCGGTGCGCGCGTTGACACCATCGCAGGGGTGTGGCGAGACGCCGCACGCATCGCACGCTACGTGACCGATCGCCCATGAGGCGGGAGTTCCAACTGATTCGGGGCGACCCCGAAGGCGCCGCGTCGGGCCCAGGCCCGCTCCCGGTCGCGACATGTGGCGTCAGGAGCACTTCGAAACAGCGAAAAGTGGGAGTCGGCGCCCGCGTACGGCTCCGTTGCGCCTCGCTCGCTCACTTGCAACGCGCGCACGCGCCGCCTGACGAGTTGTCTCGCCGATGGCGCCCAACACGTCACCGGGATGTGCACTGTCCCGCGCGCTGCTCACGTGTGCGCCGTCCTCATCAACCCACAACAGAAAGGCTCATCTTGCGCTCTACCGACTTTTTCACCAGGGCCGCTGTCGCGGTCGTTGTTGCCGTCGGCGCAGTCCTCATGGCTCCATTTCCCGCGTCCGCTCACGACGACCTTGTTTCGAGTTCTCCCGCACCGGGCGAACGCCTCGCCAGCGCACCCGTCAGCGTGACCCTAATCTTCTCGGACGACATGCTCGCCGATGGGGCGGAGGTCACCATCGTCGACCGCAGCGGACGCGACTGGGCTGCTGGCGAACCGGTGGTATCCGAGACGACCGTCTCCGTCGAGTTGGCACCGGACATGCCCGACGCCGGCTACGAGATCCAGTGGCGTGTCGTCTCGTCCGACGGGCACCCGATATCGGACATCGTGCCGTTCACGGTGGGTGATTCCGAACCGCTCACACGCACGCCCTCGCCTTCATCGGCCTCCGAGGGAGGGCACGCACCCGGAGAATCGGAACCAGCTGACCGTGATAGCGGGCAGGTACTACTCGCCATGCTGATCGGTACAGCCGTGGTGGTCGTTGGGGCCGCGGTCTACGCGGGCATCCGCCTCGCCCGGCGCCGCTCGCGTGCGACCGCCACGCCCGAAGACGGTGAGGCTCACACGGATCGAACGACCCCGTGAACGCGAAAAGAACCTCCGCAGGGCCAGCTCGCTGCCCAACTCGCGGCTTTCCGGGAGCGCGGGTGCGCAGGTGAGTCTCGTGCTATCCGGTGCGGCGACGGTTGCGGCGTTCGCCGCGGCAAACGCCGACATCCACAGTGGCGCTCCGTCAGGCAGTGCGCTCTTCCCGCTGATCGCGACGGGGGGCTTGGCGACGGTGCTGATCTCAGGCCTCGTGATGGTGCTGCGGCTCGCGTCGGCGCACAAGAAGCAGGCCCATGCGGAGGAGCAGGCCACCTCTGCAGGTGAAGAAGACCACGAATGAACGCTGCCAGCGCGGGCGGGTCAGTGCCGCATCCGATTGACCCGCCCACGCTGAACACGATGCTCCAGCTCGAGGTTCACCGGGTCCCCGTGCTGGCACTGCTCGCCGCCTTGATGTGCGTGCTGTACCTCGCCGGAGCGATCCGACTGTGGCGAACGGGGGCGCGGTGGTCTGTCCTCCGCACCCTCTCCTTCGTGGGCGGCAGCGCGCTACTCACGGTTACCACCGGAACCGAAATCGACGCGTACGGCACCGTGTTGTTCTCGGCGTTCATGTTCCAGCAACTCACACTGATGATCGCTGTCCCCCCACTTCTAGTGTGGGGGTCGCCGGGACGGTTGCTGCTAGAGGCGACGCCGAAGCGAGGATGGGGACGTCGCCTTCGGGGCGTGGTGTCCGGCTCGCTCAGGAGTCGGTGGGCGCGCCTGGTTGTCCACCCCGGCGTCACAATTCCACTCTTCCTGGTCGCCTATTACGGTCTCTACTTCACCGGAATCGTGGACGCGGCCCTCAGCCTCAGCGGGGGCCATACGGCGCTGGAGGCGCTGTTCTTGGTTGCCGGCGTCCTGTTCCACATCCCCGTGCTTTCCGACGGTCCGCTCGGTGGACGCCACGGTCACGCCGGCAGACTCCTGGACGTCTTCGTCGAGCTCGCTCTGCACGCCTTCTTCGGTGTGATCGTGATGATGAGCAGCCGCGTGCTGATCGACGCGTTCGCCACGCCGCCACAGAGTTGGGGCATCGACCCGCTCGCTGACCAGGGGCTAGCAGGCGGACTGGCATGGGGTTACGGCGAAGGACCAACGCTGCTGATACTGCTTGTCATCCTTCACCGCTGGTTCCGCGACGACACGCGCCTCGCCGTCGCGGTCGATGCACGGATAGACCGCGACGGCGACCCGGAACTCGACGCTTACAACGACTACCTTGCCCACCTCAACACCCCGACCCGCCGCGACCCGGCAGAATGGAACAGAGAACAGCTATGACCCGACAACCACCTACCCCTTCTCCGACACAGCGGAACGCACTGATCCCCGGCATGCTCACCGGTGCTGCGCTGCTGGCAGGGATCCCGCTCATCGCTGGACCGGGCGCCCTCGTCATCTGCTTCATCGTGGCGATCCTCGCCCTCGTCATAGGGTGGTTCGCGGTCCAGGCCCGGCAATGGTGGTGGGCGCCGCCGATGGTTGCGATCGCGGTGCTATGGAACCCGGTATACCCGTTCGCATTCGACGGGCCCGTGTGGCTAACCGCCCACATTGTCGCAGCCGTCCTCGTCATCACCGCGGGCATCCTCATCAGCATCCCCCCGACAGCAACCCGGCGGCCGTCATGACCGATGACACGACAAACCCCCGCGAGCGGGGCTTCGGCGGCTTCCTCATCGTCGCAGGCGCTCTCGGTCTCGTGGCGTCGCTCGCTCTGTCCATCGAGAAGGTCGAGAAACTCCGGAACCCCGGGGCGGCGCTCAGCTGCGACGTGTCCGTCCTGGTGCAGTGCTCGGCCAACCTCGATAGCTGGCAAGGCGCGGTTCTCGGGTTCCCGAACCCCTTTCTGGGACTCATCGGGTTCAGTCTTGTCGTCGGCGTTGGTGTGGGTGTCTGGGCGGTTCCTCGCTTCGCCCGCTGGTTCTGGGTGCTCTTCAACGCCGGTCTCGGTGCGGCTTTCGTCTTTGTGGGATGGCTGATATCGCAGAGCATCTACGTGTTGGGTACGCTGTGCCCTTGGTGCCTCGTGGTGTGGTCCGTGACCATACCGCTGCTCATCTTCGTCACCGGCCGCAATCTCCGCCGCGGCGTGTACGGCGCAGCGGCGGCGCGGTTGGGTGAGGCACTTTGGCCATGGCTGACGCTGGTCGTCGTCGCACTATTCGCGATCGTCGCTACGCTCGCGCAGCTACGGCTTGACGTCATCAGTTCCCTGTTGTGAGTTACGAGACGTACGCCACGCGAGGAGCGCTCCCAGAGCGACGCCCGCGCCGAGCGCAACGTCTGCTACTGGTAGCGCCGATTGTTGCTGAGTTGCGTATTCATCAGCGTGGGATCGTGTGAACGACCTTCGGGACTAGTTGGACGAAGACCACCATGGCGACCAGCTCGACCAGCGTCTGCGTCACGACGACGAGCGGTGCGAGGTCGAAAGCTGTGGGCAGGGCAAGTACCAAGGGCAGCACGACTAGCGAGTTCCGGGTCGTACCGCTGAACACGATCGCCCGTCTGCCTGGCACGTCGAGGCCCGCGACTCTGCCCGCCAGCGTCCCCACTGGCACCATCACCGCGACGAACAGGACGTACACGGGCACCGCGAGCAAGAGCAAACCGAGCTGAGCACTCACGCCGGCTATCTGCGAGGCGACGACGACCGCGAGCGTGGCGACCATCAGTGGCACCATCGCCCCGATGGCGACGCGCTCGATCCCCCTTCCGATCCGCCAGCGTGCAGCGGCGAGCTGCGTGAGCGCGGCAGCGATCAGCGGCAGGGCGATGATGAGAACGAATGCCTCGACGAACGGGCCGAGGTCCAGGGACCCGACGAACTCTGCGCCGACGAATAGCCAGAGGTACAGCGGCAGCAGGAGCATCTGGGTGAGCATCAGCAGCGGGGTGGCCGCTAGGAGCTTCTCCTTGTCGCCGCCGGCGAGCCCGGCGAAGACGATGACGTAGTCGATGCACGGGGTCAGCAGCACGAACAGCACGCCAACAAGGAGCACCTTGTCGTGGGCGACGATCCGCGACAGCAGCCACACGACCATGGGCACGAGCACGAAGTTCACGACGAGGATGGTGGAGAGAAACCGCCAGTCGCGGAACGCGTGGCCCAGCCTGCCGAACGGGATACCGAGGAACGTGGCGTAGAGCAGCAGGGCCAGCGCAGGGTGAATCGCGCGCTCGGCGGGGTGAGCGACTTCGGGCCAGGGCAGCCCGACGACGGCCCCGAGCGCCAGCCCCGCGAGGTAGAGCGCGACCTGGTGCCGCTCCATCCATTCCACGCTCTTCCGCACCTGCCCTCCAACCTGATGCTCAACGGCCACTGACGCCGCCTCGAAAACGCTAGACCTTGAACCCGGGTTGAAGGTCAAGTCGGCAGATCCTAGGGTCAGAGGATGAAGATCTCCGAGGTCGCGGAGCGGAGCGGGGTGCCGTCGAGCACGCTGCGCTACTACGAGCGCCTCGGGATCCTCGCTGCGCGCCGGAGCCCGAACGGGTACCGCGACTTCGACGAGAGTCACCTCGAGCGCCTCGACTTCATCGCCTCAGCCAAGCGCCTCGGCCTCGAGCTACCCGAGATCCGCCACCTCCTCGACCTCGCCGACGAGGGCACTTGCACCGGGGTGAAGGCCGCGATGCAGCCGCTGCTGGCCGAGCAGATCGCCGCCGTCGAGCGTCAGCTCCGCGTCCTGACTCAGCTGCAGGAGCAGCTGCGCGGGGCTCAGGTCCACGTCGACGGCTGTCCCGACATCGACGAGGCCTGCCGGTCGGAGTGTGCCTTCAGGGCCTTCGGCGGGAAGGCCACACGCGGACATCGATTACAAGTTACCGATAAGTCAGTGCGAACTGTATAGTTCAGTGCATGCTGACTATCGCTTCACGCCTCAACGTCATGAACCGGCTCGGCCGAGCCATGGCGGATCCGACGCGCTCTCGGATCCTGATGACCCTCCTCGGTGGCCCGAGCTACCCTGCTGTACTTTCGCGCGAGCTGGAATTGACGCGTTCGAATGTGTCCAACCACCTCACGTGTCTCCGTGATTGCGGGATCGTCGTTGCTGAACCTGAGGGTAGGCAGACTCGCTATGAGATCGCGGATCCGCACCTCGCGGCTGCGCTCACGTCTCTGATCGATGTCACGCTCGCGGTGGATGAGGATTCGCCGTGCGTGGATTCTGCGTGCACGGTGCCCGGATGCTGCGATCCGGGGGCAGGCGCGTGAGCGCGGTGACGGGGTCGAAGGTCGACGAGGTGGAGATCGACGACGACGATGACCACGATGAGCCGTGGTGGAAGGACCGCGAGATCCTGCTGCCGGTCTTCTCCGGTGTCGCGTTCCTGACCGGTCTGGTCCTCGAATGGTCCGGCCTCGAGATCCCGGCGCTGGTGCTGTTCTGGGCCGGACTGCTGCTGGGCGCGTCGACGTTCACGCCTGGCGCGATCCGGAAGCTGTTCAAGGGCAAGCTCGGCATCGGGCTGCTGATGACGATCAGCGCGATCGGCGCGGTCATCCTCGGCTACGTCGAAGAGGCCGCGGCGCTGGCGTTCCTGTATTCGATCGCTGAGGCGCTCGAGGACAAGGCGATGGATCGGGCCCGGGGCGGGCTGCGGGCGCTGCTGAAGCTCGTGCCGGAGACAGCGACTGTGATGCAGGGTGGAGTCTCCGCGCAGGTGCCGGCGAGAGAGTTGACGGTCGGCCAGGTCATGGTGGTCCGTCCGGGTGAGCGGATCGCGACTGATGGGGTTGTGCGTTCTGGTCGCTCGAGCCTCGACACTTCGGCGATCACCGGGGAGTCGATCCCGGTCGAGGTTGAGCCCGGGGATGTGGTGTCGGCCGGTGCGATCAACAGCTCTGGCGTGCTGGAGGTTGAGGCGACTGCTGCGGGCACCGATAACTCGCTTACGACGATCGTCGAGTTGGTGGAGAAGGCGCAGACCGAGAAGGGCGAGCGTGCTCGTCTGGCGGACAGGATCGCCCGCCCGCTCGTTCCCGGCGTTCTGATCCTCGCTGCGCTCGTCGCGATTATCGGGTCGCTGCTGGGCGACCCGGAGGTGTGGATCACGCGCGCGCTCGTCGTGCTGGTCGCCGCTTCTCCGTGTGCGCTGGCGATCTCGGTTCCGTTGACGGTCGTCGCTGCGATCGGTGCGGCGAGCAAGTTCGGCGTGATCATCAAGTCCGGTGCCGTCTTCGAGCGCTTCGGCACAGTCCGCCACGTTGCCGTCGACAAGACCGGCACACTCACCCGCAACGAACCGGCGGTCACCGCCGTCCTCACTGCGATCGGCGTGACCGAGACCCAGGCTCTGGCCTGGGCGGCCGCGTTGGAGCAGCACAGCACGCACCCCCTCGCCTCAGCGATCACCGCCGCGGCCCCGGGGACTCCGGCAGCTGCAGAGGTGACCGAGCAGGCCGGGCACGGCATCGACGGCACCGTCGACGGATCGAGAATCGCCGTCGGCAGTCCCCGCTGGCTGGACGCCGGCGACCTCGCGGAACGGGTCGCGACGCTGGAAGAGCAGGGCATGACCGTCGTGATCGTCCGCCGCGACGGATCCCCCGTCGCGGCGATCGGCGTCCGTGACGAGCTTCGCCCTGAAGTCCCCGAGGTCGTCCGGACACTCACCGGCCAGGGCGTCGGGGTGACGATGCTCACCGGCGACAACGCCCGGACCGCTCGTGCACTGGCTGCGCAGGCGGGTATCAGCGACGTGCGCGCGGAGTTGCGTCCAGAGGACAAGGCGACCGCGATCGGGGAGCTGTCGAAGGCGGGACCGGTCGCGATGATCGGCGACGGCATCAACGATGCCCCGGCCCTCGCTGGCGCGGACATCGGTATCGCGATGGGAGCGACCGGCTCCGACGCAGCGATCGAGTCCGCCGACGTCGCGTTCACCGGTCACGATCTGCGCCTGATCCCGCGGGCGTTCGATCACGCCCGCCGCGGTCGACGGATCATCAACCAGAACATCATCCTGTCGCTGCTGATCATCACCGCACTGCTCCCGCTCGCTCTCTTCGGAATCCTGGGACTCGCCGCTGTCGTCCTGGTCCACGAGGTCGCGGAGGTCATCGTGATCCTCAACGGCCTGCGCGCCGCCCGCACCCGCACGCCACGGTTGGAGCGCTGATGCTCGCGACCATAGGGTCAGCGATCGGCCTGTTCGCGGCAACCAACATCGACGACATCGTCGTGCTCACCGTGCTGTTCCTCGCCTCGAGTCGAGGGAAACCCCGGCCGTGGCAGATCGTCGCGGGCCAGTACCTCGGGTTCATCACCCTCGTGGTGATCAGCGTGATCGCCGCCCTCGGTCTCACCATCGTCCCGGACGAATGGGTCGGCTTCCTCGGTCTCATCCCGCTCGGCATCGGCATCTGGACGCTCATCCGCGGCCTGCGCCGCAACGGCGATGACGATGACGACGACTCCAAGATCGCCGCGGTCGGACTATGGGGCGTCGCAGGGATCACGATCGCCAACGGGGCCGACAACATCTCCCTCTACACGCCGATCTTCCGCACCAGCACACCCGGCGACGTGACGATCATGATCGTCGTGTTCCTCATCCTCGTCGCTGTCTGGTGCGCGGCCGGACGGCTGATCGGGACCCACAAGGCCGTCACCGAGACCCTCGAACGCGTCGAGCACTGGCTCGTCCCGGTCGTGTTCATCGGCCTGGGCCTGTTCATCCTGATCGAGTCCGGCGTCATCGTCCGCCTATTCGAGGTCCTCGTATGACCCCGGACACGAATACCGACGTCGAGCAGGCGGCGGGAGCGCAGCCGCAGAGAGGTCGCGGGCGGCTCACGGCCTGGGCGCTCCTGATCGCCGTGGTCGTCGTCCTGATCGATCAGGGGACGAAGGCATGGGCGGAGGCCGTTCTGTCGGAGCACGAGCGCATCCCGTTGATCGGCGACCTGCTGGGCTTGCAGCTCGCGTACAACCCCGGGGCGGCGTTCTCCTTCGGCGAGGGCTCCACCTGGGTGTTCGCTCTCATCGCCGTCGCGGCCACGGTCACCGCGATCGTGTTCGCGTTCAGGGTCCGACGCCTTGGGTGGGCGATCGTGATCGGAGCGCTCGGCGGTGCTGCCGCGTCGCATGCTGGCGACCGGCTGTTCCGCCAACCAGGATTCGCTCGGGGGCACGTCGTGGACTTCCTCGCCTACGGCAATTGGTTCATCGGGAACGTCGCCGACATCGTGATCGTCACAGCCGCGATCGCCGGAGCGCTCCTGATGCTCCGCAGCACCGAGAACTGAGAGGACCAATCATGGAGATCACCCTGCAGTACTTCGACGGCTGCCCGAATTGGGAGATACTCGACCGCCGGCTTGCTGAGCTGCTCGATGGGCGATCAGATGTCCGCGTCACACGCCAGCGAGTCGAGACGATCGAGGACGCCGAGCGCCTCGGGTTCCATGGGTCACCGACTGTGCTCGTCGACGGCGTCGATCCCTTCGCTGACGAGCACACGCAGGTCGGGCTCGCCTGCCGGGTATTCCGTACCCCTGCCGGGCCGGGAGGGTCTCCGACCGTCGAGCAGCTGCGTGAAGCGATTTCCGGCCCGGGCTCTGACGGGTGATGCGTGATCAGGAGTGAGCGGAACGGAGAGCCGGGTAGTCGGACCACTCGCCGCCGGCGAGACGCGACCATGAGGCAGCGGACGCCGTCGTGATGCCGAGGAGATCCGAGACGATCCGGGGATGCAGTTGCCGGGTGAGCTCGATGAGTGCTGTCGTGCGGGCGCTCCCGGCAAGCAGGCCTTCGGCGCGAAGGCGACGGCTGAGCGGGCCCGGGGTGAGGTGACGGCCCGGGTTCCTGCCGGGGAACAACCACCCTTCAGGATGGCCCTTTGCGGCATCGACGAGCTCGACGATGGCGTCGCCGAGGATCTCGGGGACCTCGATCGGCTCGGCCCCGACGGTGAGCGTCACGGGCCGCGAGCTCGTATCGACTTGTGCCCGTGTGATCGTGACGATGCGGGTCAGCTGGATCCCGTAGAGCAGCACGAGGAGACCCGCGGCCCGGGTCTTCGGGTCCATGTCGGCATCGGACAGGAACCTGCGGGCCATCTGCCATCGGTGGTCGGAGGCGTAGTCTCGCCCTTCGAGGCGATGGGCTCGAAACTCGACCCGAAGGGTGCTCAGCCGGTGTTTCCGCAGCCAACGGGTGAACGGTGCCAGCGCATCGCGTTGGCTGGGAGAATCGGTCAGATAGGCGTCGAGTCGACGCTGCGGGAACGTCGCCAGCGTCTCCTGCTGCGCCCGGATCTCCCCAAGGAGCGCGGCGCAGTACTTCAGCGCAGCCCGTTGCCTCTGGAAGCCGGAAGCAGGGCTGGACGCGCTGCGCAGTGTCCGAGTGGATCGGAGGAGCTCCCAGGTGCAGTAGCGGCGCAGGATCAGCCGGTCCTCGGGATGATCGATGCTGTCGAGCCAGTCGTTGAGCCAGTGGTCGAAGCGCGTGCCCTCGACGTCGAGCTCCGGCAGCACTCCGGAGCGGACCAGAAGCGAGAGGAGGAACGCGACCGACTGTCCCGACCGGGCTCGGGTGATGATCGCGTCGGCGGTCAGGGGCAGAGTTCCGTCCGCGAGCTCGCGGAGCACCATGGCGCACTTGCTCTTGTGCAGCCAGCGTTCCAGTGACGCCGCTTTGCCGTGGTGCGTGAGGAGGTAGTCCGCGAGTGGGTGGAGGTCTGCGCGGATCTCTCCCGCGTCGTCGGCGAGCAGCTGCTGGATCGCGATGGGCCGGCGGCATTCGACGCAAAGGTGATGTTTGCGGATCTCCTCGATCGAGCCGCATCCGGGGCAGGCCATCGTGACCGGGGAGCCCGCGCAGTCGGCGCAGACCGTCTGGCCGTTCATGAACCCGGTGAGGAACACTCTGCGCCCGCACTCGGGGCAGGTCTGTGGTCTGCGCATCGCGTAGTAGCAGCGCGCGCATACCCGTCGTCCGTCGAGGTGGGAGGCGACGCGGCCGGGTTCTCCGCCGAGACCGCAGGTCTTGATCGGTGCGGTGTAGCAGGCGAGGCAGACGAGTTCCGGACGGCGGACAACGATGGTTGCGTGCTGACCGCACCGCGAGCAGTCGTCGAACGATCGTGGGTCGGCTCGCCAACAGTCGCGACAGAAGTGCTGTCCGTCGATCGTGCGCTGCACGGGCCGGACCTGGCCACAGGACGCGCAGGATACGGACCGGGCGTTCCGCTCGCATCGGGAGCAGTGCCGACCACCGGCCGGCGTTTTGTGGGGCATTCTCACCGCACGCCCGCAGGACTCGCACGTCGGCAGCACCACCCGGCTTGCCCCGTCTGCGACCAACGCACGGGCCAGATCCTGAACGGTCACCGGCACGTTCGCATGCTGCCCCTCGAGGACGCCGGGCTGCTTGATCAGCGCGAGCTCAAGAAGCCGCTGCGTGAGGGGTACTGGCGCGACCGAATGCACGATCTCAACGAGACGCTCGGGAGAGATCTCGGGAACGAGAGGGCCGACGAGAGCGACGACTTCAGCGACTCTCGGCAGCTGCGGAGGCTTGGCCACCGCGGCTACTTCGTACGCGGTCGACGGATCGTCGCGCGGACAGGGCGGAGATCACCGATCGACCCGCGCGTCGCCTCCTCGCCCACGGCCACCGGGGTAGTGGCCTCCCGGCGCGTGATCGTCACCAGGTCGTCGAGCGAGCACTCCAGCGCATCGCACAATGCCGCCAACACGTCCAGACGCACCCGCTGCGGCGGCTGCGTCACCAGCCGATACACCTGCTCCCGGGACAGGTCGATTCCGCGCTCCTCGAGCAGAGGCTTCAGCTTGGAGGTCTGGAAGATCCCGCGCGACGCCATCACGCTGCGCAGATTCCATCCGGTGTCGAGCTCAACGGTCATCAGCTTCTCCTTCGATGAGTGCCTTCAGCGCTTCCGCGAGCACCCGGTTCTTGTAGTCCGAGCTGACGGAGGCGTAGATCGAGGTCGCCGACGCGTGCATGTGCCCGACCTGCTCCTGGACGAATCGATCGGCATAGCCGAACTCCAGCAGGTGCGTGACATAGGAATGCCGCAGGCTGTGCAGCGTCAGATCCTTCGACAGGCCGGCCTCATCTCGCAGCTCCGCGAACCTCCGGTCGAGATACCCGGCAGACAGACGCGTGCGCCGCTCGGTCACCCAGAGCGCGTCCAGGTCGTCGCCGGGAGCGAACCGCGCCCGGGCATGCTCGAGCCACTGCTGCATGCCGGGGACCCACCAATCGAACTCCGGCACCAGCAGCACCGTGCGACGTCGCGGCGCGCCGCCACCCGCGGCCTTCGCCCACCGCACATGGATCACGCCGTAGCGCCCCCACTGGCGCATCTTTGCGTTGTGGTGCAAAATCGACGGTGTCGAGCATCACCGCCTCAGTGCGGCGCAGACCGAACGCGTAGACCGTCTTCAGCAACTGGGCATCCCTCAGCGCGCCGAGCGCACCCTTGCGGCCCGAGGTCACAAGCAGCTCGACGCGGGCGTCGGCCGTGTCGAACAGGCGCTCGATCTCGTCGTACGTGAACGGGCGACGCTTCCCATCGCCCTCGAACTCGAACCGGTGCGCCACCGTGTTCCACGGCAGACACACTTGCGAGGGGACCTCCCCGAACTCGCGATCGCAGATCTCCATCCAGTCGTACAACGGGTTCGTGAGGTAGTCGCAGAACCCACGGATGGACCCATGATTGGCGCGCATCGTCGACAGCGTCCGAGTGCGGCCGCCGGACTCGGCAGTGAAGTCATCCACATCCGCGACCGTTCACCTCCACGGTGGCTTGTCCACGAAATCACGGAATCGGCTCACTGTCGCCGTCCGATTCCGGATCGTCTGCTCACGGAGCCCGCGCGACAACTGCTGGTTTCGCCAGCCCTCCATCATCGCGGTGAAAACCTGCTCCTCAGGGTTCGCCAACGCGACGTTCGATGCTGACGTGATCAGCCGAAGCGCCGCCGGAGAAGCCCCAAAATCTTGCATTAGATGCAACAAAGTATGGGACAGTGCATCACCGTGTCAACTCAGATCCCAGCATCCGCGAGATTACGCGCTATGGTCAGAGCGGTTCCGCACCGACCTGAGCAAATAGGCGTCGCTTGCAAGCATGAACAGTTGCATTCACTGCAACATGCGACGGTTCAGGTTGCCGATGAAGAGGTCACCGTACGAGATGAAGTCGACCACATGCCCGACCCCGATCCCAGGGGGCGCGAACAGCCGGTCGAGAAGGTTGCCCATCGCTCCACCCCACAGCAGCCCGATGACCACGGCCCACCCGCCACTGCGGACCTTGGTCGCGGCGATGAACGCGACCGGCATCGCGAGCGCGGCGAGTAAGGTGAACACCCACGTCGACCCGGACCCGAACGACATGATCGTCCCCGGGTTGAACGCGAGTTGGAGCCCCAGCACGTCTCCCAGCAGCGGGACGCGTGCCCGCTCGCTCAACTGATCGATGGCCACCACTTTCGTGACCTGATCGACAGCCACAACGACGGCGGTGACGATCAGAGCAAGCCCGAACCACCGCAGTCGTCTGCTTCTATCGGGTACTGCCGGGCCATGCGTGGGAGATGCGTCAGTCAAGGGAGGTCCTCGTATCGGGTTGGTGGGGTGCGGCGGCGCGCACGCAGGATGGATGTGACGACGGCGACCGCCGCAGTCGCGAGCACCGTGGCGGTCACCCACGGGCCGAGGAGGACCCCAGCGGTGACCCCCGTACGCCGGGGAACCGCGGTCACCCCCGCGGCGGCCACGCCAGGGCTCGCTTCGGCCAGCACCGCGCCGTCTGGCGCAAAGACCTGACTGGTTCCAACCGTGGACACGTTGACGACACTGCGACCTGTTTCAATCGCGCGCATCCGAGCGAAGGCGGCCTGCTGCAGATTCTCGTCCGTACCACGGAAGTCGGCGTTGTTGCTCTGCAAGACCAGCACCTGCGCTCCCCGGTCGATGCCCGCACGGACGACGTCGTCGTAGATGACGTCGAAACAAATGGCAAGACCGACTTGCACCCCATCCACGTTGACAACCGGCGGCGCGACGCCGGGGGCGTACTCCCGTTGGACGAGACCGACCAGGTCCGGAGCGAGAAGCTCATAGAACCAGCGATCCGGCACATACTCACCGAACGGGACCGGATTGATCTTGTCGTGAAGCTTCGGCGGCGAGCCTGGCGTCCACAGCAGCGAGGTGTTGTACGTGAGCCCGCCGCGCTGAGTGGCGGCGTTGACCAGCACCGGGGCATCCACATCCCGCGAGAGCTCGTCGAGCGCAGCCCTCGCCGGGCCGCGTAGCGGATCTGAGTCGACCCCACCCTCAGGCCACGCCAGCAGATCCATCACCTGACCAGTAATCTGCTCAGTCGCTTGCCGCTGAGCGGCGAAGACCTCACCCGCGCCCGCGCCGTCAAAATAGCCCGTGCGGGCGTTGCCTTGCACCCACCCCACCCGCAGAGTCCCACTCTCAGCAGTGGGGAACTGCGGCAGCACGGCCGCTGCTGTCGCGATGACGAACGCAGGGATGGCGACGCGTGCCACCGAACGCCGGCGCTCGCGCACCAGTTCGACGAGCAGCGCCGCGATAGTCGCAACGACCAGCGACAGGCCAGTCACCCCCACCCAGGAGGCGACCTCAGCGAACGGACCGTTGACCTGACTCATCCCTAGTCGTGCCCACGGGAACCCGGTGTACGGCCACATGCCGACAATCACCTCTCGCGCCGTCCACACGACCGCGACGGCCGCCGCCGTCACCGTGGGCCGCCGACCCGCCGACGACCGCCCATCCGCCCACCGGTATACCAGCGCAATCGCGACCGCCCCGAGCGCGAAGAGCGCCGTCTGCAGTGCGGAAAGAGCAAGCCACGGCAACGGTCCCAGGAAGCTCCCGACCCACGACAGATGGCTGAGATGGAACGCGGCGCCGAACACGGCACCGACCAGCAGCGCCCCGCCGGGGCCTCGCCCGACGAGGGTGAGCAGGCCGAGGCAAACACCAACAAACGCGAGCGGCCACCACGCCAGAGCCGGGAATGCGGCATCCAATGCGACACCTGCGCCCGCCGCCACAGGGATGGCGGCGGGCAGCGGAATCGATCGGCGGCGTGTAGTACCGACGGCCTCAGTCGGTGATAGCGCTGTCGAGAGCATCGGTGAGGTCGCTCAGTTGCGTCAGCTCGAGCTTCTCCCCGTCGAGGAAGAACGTGGGGGTGCCCTGCACACTCCACGCCAGGCCATCGTTGTAGTCCTCCTCCACCCGCGCCTGGGTCGCGGGATCGGCGACAGCGGCGTCGTACGCAGCCATGTCAAGCCCGAGATCCTCGGCGAAGCCTCGGAAGCGCTCGGCTTCCGAGCTCTGACCCTCGCCCCACTCAGCTTGAGTTGCAAACATCCGGTGGTACATCTCCTCCAACTTGCCCTGCTGCGCCGCCGCTTCCACAGCGACGGCGGCGTTCATCGAGTTGAAATGGGACGGGATCGGGAAGTAGCGGATCGCGTAATTGATCTTTCCGCGGTACTGCTCCCGAATCTGCTCGATCACGGGGTAGAACGCCCCACACGCCTCGCATTCGAAGTCCAAGAACTCGACAAGCGTGGGCGCCTCGGGTCCGACGTCGTCCAGGACGTGCGTGTTGCTGCGCGTACCTGGGAAACTTCCGTCTCCTGCGTCGGGTGCGGGAGCGGGCGGTCGATTCAACATCGTGACCAGGATGGCGCCGATGACGACGGCGATGACCGCCGCGATGACGATGATGGTGATCTTGGTAGGCGTCTTCATTGAGATCTCTCTTGGGTTGGGTCGGTGGTTCTGAGGTGGTCGGCGCGGATCTGGTGCAACGCGTCGGCGAGGGTGGGGTCCTCCCCGCGGGCGAGGGCGGCGTACTCGATGTGGAGGCGGTGGCCCTCAACCTGAGCACGCACCCATATGCGTCGGCGCGGGAACAGCAGCGCGACCACCATCCCTAACGTCGCGATGACGGCGAAGACCAGCACCCACGTCGCGCCAGCATCGTGTTGGATCTGGAGCGACGCGAATCGCTTGACCGATGCCATGGGATCGGTGCCGTTGGAAGCGTCTTCGAAGGTGACCGTCCCCCACCCGCCGGGAAGATCGGCCGTGGCGCCGGGAGACAGCTCGAGCGATGCGACACCACTGTCACCTCCGCTGAGCTGTCGCATGCCGGAGGTGTCCAGTGTGTAGACCGATCGAGGTGTTCCGTCATCGATGCCAAGGTCACCGGCGAACACGTTGAGTGTGATGACGGGGTCTACGAGGTCGGGATAGATCGAAGTGAACGCGCCGCTTTCCAGCACGCCGCGGGTTGGATAGAGGAACCCCACCAGCCCGACTTGCTCGGGGAGGCCGTCGGGCACCTTCACAATGCCCAGTGAGGTCATCATCGAATCTTGCGGGAGGAACGGCAGTGCGTCACTGTAGACGACATCGCCGTCTGCGTTGCGCACCGTGATGGTCGGCGCGTAGCCGTTTCCCAGCAGGTACACGCGCTCATCCCCGATCGTCAGGGGGTGGTTCACGCGGATGGTCTCGGAGCGCGTGTCCGCCCCGGGTTCTCGTATGGTCACCTTCGCCGCGAAGTCGCCGGCCTGACCGGCCCCTGGGGTGCCGGGGCGCTGGTACGTGACATCGAACGTCTCGAGAGTCATCGCGTAGGGATTGAGCTGGCTGCCGTCGACAAACCTGCCAGGGCTGAACGATGAATAGTCGCTGAGGGCGTTGACAAAGGTGGTGCCCTCCACCACCACACGCTGCCCGGTATAGGTGAAGCCGCTCGCTCCGAGTACCGCGACCAGCACACCGACAAGCGCAACGTGAAAGATGAGATTCCCGCTTTCCCGGGCATACCCTCGCTCAGCCGACACCGACCACGACCTGGAGTCGTCGTAGCGGGCCACTCGGTACCCTCGCCGTCGCAGCACCCGCGTCGCCTGCGCGATGGCGTGCTCGCCGGTCCGCTCGGGATCGTCGCCCGCCTCGATCCGTTCAGAATGATGATGTTGTAGCCGGCTGAACCTGGCTGGGGTGCGCGGCGGCGGGGAGCGAAGGGCCCCCAAATGGTGACGCGCGCGAGGGATGACGCAGCCGATGAGGGACACGAACAGCAACGTGTAGATCGCCGAGAACCACGTTGAGCTATACAAATCAAACACCTGGAGGGCATCCAGGATGCGCGCCGTGTCGGGGTTGTAGCGGTAATACTGCGTGACCCCGTTGGGGTCGGCGGTGCGCTGCGGGAAGATCGATCCCGGTATCGCCGCGAGTGCAAGCATCAGGAGGAGCACGAGCGCGGTGCGCATGCTGGTGATCTGCCGCCAGGTCCACCGGGCCCATCCGGTGAGGTCCAGGCGCGGCGCCAGGATTGCCCCGGAGGAGGGGTGCTCAACGTGGTCTGCTGGGCGTAGTGGGTCAGTGCGTCCGGTTTGTGCCGAGGCTTCGTCAGAGAGGGAGGGTGACACTGAGCATCACCCCCTGCAAGAGCGACATGAGTCGTCCCCACACGCCGGTGACCATCAGCGCGCCCAGCAGGACGAGTGTGGCGCCCCCGATGATGTTGACAACGCGGATTCTGCGTCTTAGCGCCTCCACCGACCGCACCGCCCATCCCAGTCCCAGTGCGAGAAGGATGAACGGCAGTCCCAGTCCGAGGGAGTATGCCAGTCCCAGGATTGCCGCACGCCCCGGGTCGCCAAGATTCCAGGAGACGGACATGATGGCGGCCAGGGTCGGACCGATGCAGGGGGTCCACCCGATGCCCAACGCCACCCCCAAGAGGGGCGCGCTCCAGAGCCCTGCGCGATTGGTTGTTCGTAGACGGAACGTGCGTTGAGCGCGGGGGAACATCCCAATGAAGACCAGCCCGAGCAGGATGACGAGGACACCCAATGCCCGCGTGAGAACGTCCGCGTACTCCAGGAAGAAGCGCCCCAGGGCCCCGCCAAGGACCGTGACCGTCATGAACACGAGCGTGAACCCGGCGATGAACAGGAGGACGCCCAACAGCAGGCGGGAGCGCGAGACGCGGGAGTCGGTGCTGGTGGTTGAGCCGAGGTATCCAAGGTATCCCGGCACCAGCGGAAGCACGCAGGGTGAGACGAACGAGATGAGTCCCGCCAGCACCGCGATCAGCACGGCGAGCCACAGGGCGCCGTCGAACACGACGAGTTCAGGGGTCACGGCTGCTCCGCGAGGACGCTGTCGACCAGCGTGGACAGGATGGACGCGGACGGGAGTTGCCCGATGATGCGAGCGGCGACCCTTCCCTGCCGGTCCATGACGAGGGTGGTCGGAGTGGCCTGAATAGGGGTGGAGGACGCGAAGGCGAGTTTCACGGCACCGTCGTCGACATCGATGACGCTCGGGTAGGTGATCTTGTACTGCTGGGCGAATGAGATCGCGGTGGCGGGCTGGTCATAGATGTTCACGCCGACGAATCCGACCCCGTCACCCTCGTATTCCTGCCAGACCTCTTCCAGCAGGGGGGCTTCAACGCGGCAGGGACCGCATGCGGCGTACCAGAAGTTGACGACGTAGACGCGGCCCGTGTAGTCGGCACTGTTGATGACCGCCCCATGCTCACTCCGACCAGTGAACTCGACGGGTGCTCCGCGGTCTGACTCCGCGATCTCGACGATTCGGCCATCGACGGACACGACGTTGTCGGTCGAGGATGGGCGGTACGCGGCCGTCAGGTCGTCGCCACCGGCGCTACATCCGGTGAGGGCAAGCGCGGCGACGGAGACGGCGGCAAGGTAAACGTATGGACGGCGCGTTGGCGCGCCGGAAGACGGGCGGGGCACGAAGTTCTCCAGGTATCAGCGGACAGGGGCGCGGGTGCGGCGCGAGATGGCGGCAGGCCAGCTTGCAACGCGCAACCCGCGTCAGGTCCTGGAGATGCAGAGTGCAGCGAGAGACGGAGCGGGAGGCAGCGAACGGCCCGTCGGCGTCGACGGCGCCAGACGGCGGAGGGCAGTGACCGCGACGGCGGCGCGGGGGCGGGTGACGCGAAGTCCACGCATGACGAGCAAGCCAAGCAGTCCGCAGAAGAGCCCAAGAGCGCAAATCAACGTGGTGATCTCCCCGGCCGAAGATGCGATGGCCGCGGTGACCGCGATCTGTTCGCCGTCGGTGGCGTCGTCGCTGGCGAGGGCTGAAGCGGAAACGGCCCCACCAGCCGCTGCGGACGTGTCATGCCCGGCACCGGCGGCACCGAGCATCAGCAAGAACGCAAGCATCAGGCTGGTGACGACCTTCGCGATGAGCCACTGGTCGGCGAACATCGCGGTACGACCCGACGCCGGCACGAGACTCATGCAAGGAAATCTACCCTGCCTCCCTGTGAACGGCAGGATTCGGAGCCCTGCGGACGCAGGCGCACGTGAGCCGAGCATCTGCGTCCGGGCCCCAGTGGTCACCGTGGTTGCCGCGTGCCCGTCAGTGAGCTGGCCGGTCCTCATGCCCGATGCCGTTGTGCTCCTTGCCGCGTTCAAAGTTGAGCAGGCGGAGGGCGTTGGCGATGACAATAAGCGTGGAACCTTCGTGGATCAGGACGACAGCGCCGATGTTGAGTCCGAGGAAAGTCGCGATGATCAGAAACGCGACGACCGCCAGGCTTGCGATCAGGTTCTGTCGGATGATGCGACTGGTCGCGCGGCTTAGCCGGACGGTGAACGGGACACGTCCTAGGTCATCGCTCATCAAGGCGATGTCGCAGGTTTCGAGTGCCACCGTCGAGCCGGCTGCCCCCATGGCGATCCCTATGTCGGCGCGGGCCATTGCGGGCGCATCGTTGACCCCGTCGCCCACCATCGCGATGGGCCGGTGCGTTTCGGCGAGACGAGTGATCTGAGCGACCTTATCCTCGGGCAGCAAGTCCCCAAGGGCCGTGTCCACCCCCACTTCCCGTCCGACGGCGTCGGCGACGCGCTGGTTGTCTCCAGAGATCATGATGAGTTGTCCGACGTTGGCCGACCGGAGGGCGGCGAGGACCTGCGCGGACTCCGACCGCGATGCATCCATCACTCCCACGATGCCGAGGAACTGGTTGTTCCGGCGCACGATCATGAGAGTCTGACCGGCATCGCGGGCCGTATCGTATGCCGCCGAAAGTGCGGCGGGGAGTCGCGCATCCTGCTCCTCGAACATGCGGAGGTTGCCCACTTCCACCAGCTCGCCCGCGATCGTGGCACGCAGACCGCGTCCGACCACGGCGGTGATGTCGGCGGCTTCAAGACGCTCGGATTCGGGGACTTGGGGAGAGAGGTCACGAACGATCGCGGTCGCAAGCGGGTGGTCGCTCAGGGACTCGACGGCGACAAGCGTCGGAAGCAGCGCCCCGGAAGCTCCGCTAGCCGGGACAACAGTGACCACTCGCGGTGCTCCCCAGGTCAGTGTGCCGGTCTTGTCGAACGCCATTGCCCGGACCTTCCCCAGGGTCTCCAGCGGCGCGCCGCCCTTGACGAGGACACCCGCCCGAGCGGCGCGGGCGACTCCTGCCAGGACGGCGGCGGGGGTAGCGATCGCCAGGGCGCACGGACTTGCGGCTACGAGGACTGTCATGGCGAGGTAGAACGCATCTGGGAAAGACTGGTTGAACGCGAACAACGCCACGAGAAGTGTCGCGATCACCGCGACGATCACGGCCGGCACATACCAACGCTGGAATCGGTCGATGAACTGCTGCGTCGGTGATGCGGCATGGTCGGCAGCGCGAACGAGTTCGACAACTTTGCTCAGAGTGGAGTCCGCGGCCGTGGCCGTGACCTGAATTTCCAGCGCGCCCGACCCGTTGACCGTGCCGGCGAAGACGCGGTTAGCGGGAGGGAGGGTGTCCGCCGTCCGCGCCGCTTTGGCGACGTCGGCGACGGGCTCCTTCTCCACAGGGATGGATTCGCCTGTCACCGCAGATTGATCAACGGCGGACGCACCGGAGATGATGAAGCCGTCCGACGGGATCCGGGAGTTCGGCCGAATCACGACGACGTCGCCTTTGGTGAGCTCGTCCACCGGGATCTCCACCGTGCCGTCACCACGACGCACCAAGGCGTGCCGCGGGGCGAGCGCAGCGAGCCCTTCAATCGACCTGGACGCACGGCTGAGCGCGTACTCCTCGAGCGCGTGACCGAGGCTGAACAGGAACAGTAGCACTGCCCCTTCCGCCCATCTGCCGATGAGGGCGGCGCCTGCGGCCGCGACCAGCATCAGGAAATCGACCTCAAACCTGCCGCGGAGAGTCGACGACACGGCGCTACGGACGGTGAAGAACCCGCCAAAGAAATAGGTGGCGACAAAGAATGCCAGCGGCCACCCCACGGTGGGCAGTCGCAGCACATACTCGGCGGCCAGTCCGCCGCCGTAAGTCACCCCCGCCGCGATGGCGAACCACAGTTCCCAACGACCCGACCCGTGAGCTTCGGCCTGCTGGTCGGTCGGAGAGCTGGCGGTTTTCGATTCACTCATGATGTCAACATACATCACAAGATCATGATATTTTGTTGTTGTGAATGATTATCGACGTCGATACGGTCCCCGATGAGCGCCGACCGCGGCCTCTTGTCGTTGGGGGAGGCCGAGAGGCTCGCTGGCATCATGCAGGGTCTAGCGTCGCCGGTGCGGCTTCGAATCCTCAGTGCGGTGCGCCTGGAACCGAGCACGGTGACCGAACTGTGCCAGGAACTGGACGCGGGGCAGGCTACGGTTTCCAATCATCTACGGCTGCTGCGCCATCTGAGCCTGGTCAAGGGTCGTCGCCGTGGCCGACACGTTTACTACTCGTTGTTCGACGACCATGTCAGCGACCTTCTGGAGGAGGCAATCCGCCATCTCGGACACGTACCGCACGCTTGATGACGGTGCAGCGTCGCGATGTCTCACCCGCGCACAGCGGCACGGTTCCCGCCGGAAAGGATCAGCCAACGAGCAGATCCGAGGTGGGACCGGTCGGTGACCTCGTCGTCGACATCGACCGATACGAGATTCGGTTGCGCGGCACGGTCATCCACACCTCTCCCCGCGAGTTTGACGTGCTCGTCGCGCTCGCAACGGCGCACCCCCGCATGGTGACGCTCGATGAGCTCGCGCAGCACGCGGGCGGCTCCGACCCCCAGGCGTCGGTGCGCGTGATGGTGGCGCGGTTGCGGACACGGTTCAGCGAACTGGCCGGCGTAGGGCGAGACGCGGTGATCGAAACCCTCCGCGGAGTCGGTTACCGGTTGGCCGCCTGACTCGTCACGCCCATCTCCGCCAGCAGCTGCTCAACGTGCGACCGGATTTGATCCCGCACCCGCCTCAGCCCGTCATCGTCGAGGCTGAGCGGGTCCGCCAGATCCCAGTCCATGTAGCGCCGCCCCGGGTACACCGGACACGCATCGCCACACCCCATCGTGATGACGAAGTCCGCCGCCTGCACCACCTCGTTGGTCAACGGCTTCGGGTAGTCGTCCGACAACGGCACCCCGACCTCCTCCAACGCCTCGACCACGCGAGGATGCACTTCCGAGGCCGGCGCCGAACCAGCGGTGCGCACATGCACGGCACCACCCGTCAGATGACGAAGGTAGGCCGCCGCCATCTGAGACCGGCCCGCATTCTGCACACACACGAAGAGCACTTCGGGAGTTCCACGCAGAACCAGCCCTCGCGCCGACGCCAATGCATCCAGCCGGTCTGCGGCGTACCGGGCGGTCAGAGCCGGAAGATGCGCCCGCATGCGCGCCCGCTGGCTCAGCAGGAGGTAACTGTCCACGACATACTGCGAGACGGTCTCAGAGCTGAAGGTCGATGCGAACCGATACGACAAGTCCCGCGCAACGGTCTCGATCGCGGGTGGCAGCGCCGCCATGCTGGGCTGCTGACCGCCAGGATCCGGAAGGGCCGGAGTCCCCCCGGCGAGGAGTCGGCCGAATCGAACCCATGACTCGGCGGGCAGTGCGTACCCGTTCTCGTCGTGCCGCCGCAGGATCCCTACCTGCTCGAGTGTTCGCAGACTCTCACGCACCTCGGCCGCATCTGCGTGCAGCAGCGCCGGCACCGTGGAGGCAGGTTCGCCGACGGCGATCGCACTGAGCACGCGAAGTGTGAGGAGGTCGCCCAGCGCGGCCGCCTGGGCGGCACGCACCTGAGCCGCATCGACGTCGAGGGGACGACCGACTCGGTGGGTGGCGTCAGAGCTCACCGCAGGAGGTCCTCGACCGCCGCACGCCGCGACGGCTCCAGTGACAGCCAGACGTACTTGCCTTCCGGCTCGCGTCGCAATAGTCCGTCGTCCACCAGGATTCGCACGTGGTGGGTCACCGTCGGTTGTCGCAACTGCAAGGCCTCGGTCAGTTGACGGACTGTCGCACGCCCCGAGTCCGAGTCGAGGATGACGCTGAGCAGCTGCAACCGGGTCGGGTCCGCAACTGCTCGCAGCGTGCGCGCGAGCTCCTCGGCAGCCGACCGCCCGAGCGGGGCACCGGCAGCTGAGGCGTCTCGAGCGGAAGGAGTCACCCATTGATCCTACGCCCAGATAGATTTTCGTCTATTCGTGCTGGCGCGCGCCGAGCCAAGACGGGGTAAGTGTCCGCCGCCGCAAGAGGTTACCCAGCGGCCGAGACAGTCCTCGTTCACCTCTCGTTATACTCCAATACATAGATGTCCTTCTATACTTTGGACAACTGGAAAGTGAGCCCTCATGTCTGATTCCCCCACCGTTCTGTTCGTCTGCGTCCACAACGCGGGCCGCTCGCAGATGGCCGCCGGCTACCTGCGCGAGCTCGCCGGGGGTCGTATCGAGGTGCTGTCGGCGGGGTCGGCCCCCAAGGACCAGATCAACCCGATCGCGGTGCAGGCGATGGCCGAGGAAGGCATCGACATCGCCGGCAACACCCCCAAGGTCCTCACCGTGGAAGCGGTCAGAGAGTCCGACGCGGTGATCACCATGGGATGCGGAGACGCCTGCCCGATCTTCCCAGGCAAGCGCTACGAGGACTGGGAACTGGACGACCCTGCCGGTCAGGGCATCGAGGCAGTGCGGCCCATCCGTGACGAGATCCGTCGCCGCGTGGAGGCTCTCATCGCCGACCTGCTCCCCGCGCAGGGCGCGGCATGACCTGGACCAAGGGGCAAGAACCCCTGCGGTCGCCGGAGACAGCGCTCCAGCACGCTGCCGAGCGGCTGGCGAACCAGTTCACCGGCATGGTCGGCGCTGAGACGGTGGAACGCGTCGTGTTCGAGTCCTACATCGCGTTGGCACGCACGGCGACGGTGACCCTCCACCTGCCGACGTTGGCGGAGAAGTTCTCCCGAGAGCGGCTGGTCGCTCTCGCACAGTCCCGGGGGTTCATCGCCAAGTCGGTCCCCGAGGTTCTGTACGTGTGCGTCCAGAACTCCGGCCGGTCCCAGATGGCCGCCGCGATCACCCGGCACCTCGCGGGTGACCGGGTGCACGTGCGCTCCGCCGGTTCCCAGCCGGCCGAAGAGATCGTGCCCACTGTGGTGAGGGTGCTGGCCGAGATCGGCATCGCCGTCGACGACGAGTTTCCCAAGCCGCTCACCGACGACGTCGTGCGCGCCGCTGACGCGGTGGTCACCATGGGCTGCGGCGACGCATGCCCGATCTACCCCGGTAAGCGCTACCTGGACTGGGATCTCACCGATCCCGCCGGGCTCAGCATCGAGGAGGTCCGCGAGATCCGTGACGACGTCCAGCGCAGGGTCGAGCTTCTCTTGTCCGAACTCACCCCCGCACACGCGTAGGGCTGCCATGCATCTTGTGGTCGTCGGTGGCAGCGACGCCGGCATCTCCGCCGCGCTGCGTGCCCGCGAACTTGACCCCACCGCAGACGTCACGGTCGTCGTCGCCGACGCCTACCCCAACTATTCGATCTGCGGGATTCCGTACTTCTTCTCCGGTGAGGTGCAGCCGTGGCAATCCCTTGCCCACCGCACCCATGACGAGCTTGAGGCCACGGGCCTGCTCCTCCGTCTGAACACCCGCGCGACGTTGATCGACGTCGCCGGTCGCCAGCTCACCGTTCGAGACGACCGCGGCAGCGTCTCGCAGATCGCCTACGACGAGCTCATCGTGGGCACCGGCGCGCTCCCCTCCCGTGCCGGGATCGCCGGCATGGACACGCTGGGCGCAGAAGATGGCGTCCACGTCATCCACTCGATGGCCGACATGTTCGCCCTCGAACGATTCCTCGATGATCGCGGGCCGCGCTCGGCAATCATTGTCGGCGCCGGGTATGTGGGCCTGGAGATGACCGAAGCGCTGACCGCGCGGGGATTGCAGGTCACTCAGATCCAGCGCGGTCCGGAAGTGCTCTCGACACTGGACCCCGCGCTCGGCACCATCGTGCACGCCGAACTGACCACGCGTGGGGTAGATGTCCTCACGGACACGACGGTCCACGGCGTCGAGAAAGCGGATGCCGGGTTGACGGTCACCGGCACCCACCGCGGTCAGCCGCTGTCCCGCACCGCGGACGTCGTGCTGGTCGTCGTCGGGGTTCGCCCGAACACCGAGCTTCTCGAGCAGGCCGGCGCAACTCTCGGCGCCGGGAGCGCGGTGGTCGTCGATGACGCCATGCGCACGGGACTGCCGCACGTGTACGCGGCGGGAGACGGAGTGGTCACCCACCACCGACTTCTCGGGGTCACCTACCTCCCACTCGGCACCACCGCGCACAAGCAGGGGCGCGTTGCCGGAGAAAACGCGATCGGCGGGGCCGCGCGGTTCGCGGGGTCGGTCGGCACCCAAGTCGTGAAAGTCTTCGACCTGGTCGCGGCCCGCACAGGGCTGCGCGAGCACGAAGCGGCCGCCGCTGGGTACCGTCCGGGCACCACGCAAGCCATCGCCGACGACCACAAGCGCTACTACCCGGGCGCGCAACCGATCACCATCCGCGTCACCGGCGACACCGATACCGGTCGGCTGCTGGGTGCGCAACTGGTCGGACGGCTCGGAACCGAAACCGCCAAGCGCGTAGACACCTACGCCACGGCCCTGTTCGCAGGGCTCACCGTCGACCAAGTCAGCGACCTGGATCTGTCCTATACCCCGCCCCTGGGTTCGCCGTGGGATGCCGTGCAGACGGCCACCCAAACGTGGACCCGTCAATACCCGAAGACGTGATCGAATGACCGAACTTCCCACCGTCCTCTTCATCTGCCAGCACAACGCCGGCAGGTCCCAGCTCGGCGCGGCGCTCCTCGAGCACCTCGCGGCCGACCGGTACACCGCGACCTCAGCAGGCCTGACCCCCGCGGACGAGGTCAACCCCGCCATCGCCGCCACCGTCGCCGAACTTGGCATGAACATCACGAACCGAACGCCGCGCGCGGTCACGGCTGCCGACCTGGACGAGGCCGACATCGTCGTGCTGATGAAACCGGGGCTGCCGCTGCCGGGCGCCCCGCGGGGACGAGTTCTGGAATGGTCCTTCCCTAACCCGGAAAACTGGGAGCCCGACGCCGTCCGGCCGCTACGGGAAGCGGTCAAGCAGCGGATCCAGGACGCGCTACTGACCTGACGCAGCGCGCCCACTATGGGGCCGACGGCACGCACCCGCGGAGATACGCGCCGTTGAGGCGATGTGGCGGCCGCCTCACCCGCTGAAAGAGCCGTCGTGACCACCGACGTCAGGCGTGCCGGCACCGGCTCATTGCCACGACGTGGGCCGGTTGCCGCAGCGGGTGCGGATGTCGTGCCGCGCGCTTGGACTACGTCACGCGGTAGTCCCAGGTCGGCATCGCCAGCCGGGGTTATGAACGCCGAAGAGTCTCCCGGGTGCTCCTTCTGCGGACAGGACCGAGCATGGTCGCGCCTCCGACGCCGAGGAGCGCGATCGCCCGGGAGAGGGACGTCCCCCACGCCATGGCCGGGGTGATGGTCGAGCTCAGTGGCACCTCAGCGATCATGGCGCCGGGGACGAACGGAGTGAGCTGGTTGATCACAGCGCCGGCGGGGTCGATCATCGCCGAAACCCCCACCGTGGAGGCATTCACCACGCTGCGGCCGCTCTCGATCGCCTGCATCCGGGCGATGGCGAGCTGCTGAGCGCTCTGGTCGGTCCGGCCGAAGTCGGCGTTGTTCGTCGGCGCGAGGATCAATTGGGCGCCACCATCGACCATCTCCCGAATCAAGGCATCGTCGACGATGTCGAAACAGATCGCGACTCCCGCAGGAACACCGTCGATGTCCAGAACATTCGACCGAGTGCCGATGGACAGGTCGCGAGGGACGAGCGAGAACAAGTCCGGGGCCAGCGGATACCAGAAGTCCCGGTCCGGCAGGTACTCCGCGAACGGCACCGGGTGCTTCTTGTCGTACTGGGCGGTTGCGCCCTCATCTTGCTCCCAGAGCAGCGCGCTGTTGAACGCCCGATCACCGTCGGCGGTGATCGTGCCGACGAGGACCGGCGCATCCACCTGCGCCGCGAGCTGGTCGAGAATGTTCGCGACATCCGGGTTCCGCAGCGGGTCGATGTCCGCCGCGTTCTCTGGCCACACCAGAAGATCCAGGTCCTGCCCCCGTAGCGGGGTGGTCGCAGCAAGGTGATCCTGGAGGACGATTGAAGCCTCCGCGATGCGGGGGCTTCTTTTGTCGGCGCCTCTGTCACAATGAGCCGCATGTGGTCACGGCGTCGTCGCTTCCGTTCCTTCGTCGGCATCATCGCCGCCGCCGCCCTCGCACTCACGGTCGGGGTGCTGAGCGGGCCGGGGGCACCAGCCGCAGTGGCGGTCGATGAAGTGACGATCTCGCCGGCGGTCCTGCGGATCGTGGTGGTGGACACCACTGTGCGGGCCGAGCCGTCGCACGGTGCGGATGCCGTGGCCTCACTGTCGGCGGGCGACGAGATCTCCGTGTCGGCGCAAGTGCCCGCATGGCGCAAGGTCACAGTTGAGGGCGTCGAGGGCTGGGTGCCGTACTCGGTGACCCAGGAGGTTCCTCGCACGTTCAATCGCGTTCCCCGTGAGCTCGCGGCCGATGTGACGCTTCGCGCGCAGCCCGGGGAGAAGGCCGCCGCGGGCGTCACCGTGTTGGGCCACTCTTACGTCACGGCGACCGCTGCCGCCGGCACCTGGCGCAAGATCGTCGCGGCGAACGGAACGGGGTGGGCGCCCGCATCCGTTCTCGAGAAGGTCACTGCCGGAAACAAGGCGTATGCCGTCACGAAAGCACTGAATGTGCGGGCGAGCGCCTCCGGCAGCACTGGTGTCGTGACGACTCTCAAGAAGGGAACCAAGGTGCACGTCCTCGGAACACGCGGCGCCTGGAGCAGCGTCAAGTGGGGCGACTACGCTTCGCGCCCCGCGACCACCAGCGGCTGGACGGCCACCAAGTACCTGATCGACGCCGACATCCGCGTGACCAAGACGCCGGTCAACCTGAGGAAGACGCCCTGGACGGGCAAGGTCATCACGGTGATTCCGAAGGGCGCGCGGGTCGTGCACACGGGCGGCATCTATGCGAACTACTCGCGTACGCCCACGACGTGGTATTCGGTGAGGTACGGTTCGCTGCGCGGCTGGGTGGCCATCGACTACCTGAAGCGCCCCTACTGATCGGGCGCTTCCGTCACCTCGAACGCTGTTCGACGAAGCCGGGCAGCTCGTCGACGAGCACGAGCACGATGTCCTGCACCTTCCAGTCGACGTCGATGCACGCGTCCTGGGCTTCGCGCAACCGCCGCAGTGACGGAGTGCGGCGGTGGCGGGGCACGATGAACGCCTCGATGTGGAACACGTGGCCTTCGTCGCGCACACGGCATCCGGCAGCCTCCACCCACCTGAGGCTGCGCAGGAGCTCTTCGACTTCCTGGCCGACCGGGTGGGGCTTGCGGTCGTCGAACGTAGTGGCGCGCTCGTCCATCAGGTCGAGAATCGCCGCGCGCATGTTGCGCAGCCCGTCGTACAGGATGCCGCCGGCGATGAAGAGCGCCGCAGCGTAGTCGAGCCACCACAGTCCGATGCCGACACCTGCGACGCCGACGATCGAGCCGACGGCGGTCATCCAGTCGGCCTTGTTCATGTCGGCATCCGCGTAGAGCACCTTGTTGTGGAGGTCGCGCGCGAGCTTGATCTTGGCCCGGCCGATGAACACGGGCGGCGCGGCGATGAGCGCCATGACGCCGATCATGAGCCAGCCGAGCCAGATCACCTGGCCGAAAATCTCGACGGTGCCGATCGTGGGGTGCTCGCCGCTGAGAAGACCGGAGCCGGAGTCGATGACCAGGAACGTCCCCATCGAGGTCAGCGCGACGGCGGAGACGAGGTGCCCGACGCCCACGGAGCGGTGGAAGCCGTAGGGGTGGTCGAGCGTCGGCGCCTTGCGGTTCACCTTGACGGCGATCAGGAACGCGATCGGCGGGATGAACGAGAGCAGGTCTTCGATCCATGCCGCCTTCATGGCTTGAGAGTTCCCCAGCACGAGGAAGACGAGCACCACGGTGACGACGAGGAAGCCGATGGTGATCCACTCCAGGCGGATCGCGCGACGCAGCGTCTCGACCTGCTTCTCGGGCAGCTCGGTGTTGCCGAACCGGACGCTCATCGGGCACCCGCTTCGGTCAGGAACGTCTCGAGCGTGGCGAGGAATGCGTTCTCCCCGGCCGGCACGAGCATGACGAGCTTGTGCGTCTTTCCGCGGCCGTCGGTGACCTCGTCGTAGGGCCGGGTCATGCCGGCCTTGTCGGTCCACGGGGTCTCGTCGGTGAGGCCGCCGATGATGATGTCGAGCTCGTGGTGCTCGAGATCACGCACGAGGGCCTCTTCCGACCCGACCTGCCAGACGATCTCTGCATCGATGGTCTCGGCGAAGTCCTCCACAAGGTCGACCTCAGAGCCCGAGACGGCACCTCCGTCGACCTGAGTGAAGGTGCTGTTCGGGCTGATCCCCACGTGGAGCGTGTCTCCGCTCACGCGGTCGAGAGTGCCTTCGGGGTCGCTGGGGATGGTCAGCCCGCATCCGGCAAGCAGCAGGATGCCGGATGCCACCAGGGCGCTGAGGGCGCCGCGCGCCAGCCGAACTCGCATGACATGAGGCTTCCGGCTCCTTGCGCTTCGGGCAAGGGCTTGCATCCGCCGTCGCCGATGGGTACGGCAGGCAGGTCAGTGCAGGCGCGGGTAACGTTCATAGGGTGACCTCGGGCTCGAACGTGCGCGCTTCGGCCGTCTGGAACCCGGACGGCCCCGATCTCATCGTCGAAGCCGACAACCTCGACTACCTGCGCACGCTGCCCGATGAGAGCTTCCGTGTCGTCTACATCGACCCGCCGTTCAACACCGGGCGCACGCAGCGGCTGCAGTCGCTCAAGACCCGTCGGTCGGAGAACGGCACACGCGTTGGCTTCAAGGGCCAGCGGTACGAGACCGTCCGGAGCACGCTGCATCATTACGACGACGCCTTCACCGACTACTGGGGGTTCCTCGAGCCGCGGCTGTTCGAAGCGTGGCGGCTGCTGACGCCCGACGGCACTCTCTACCTGCACCTCGACTATCGCGAGGTGCACTACGCGAAGGTCATGCTCGACGCGATGTTCGGGCGCGACAGCTTCCTGAACGAGATCATCTGGGCGTACGACTACGGCGCCCGATCGACGACCCGCTGGCCCGCCAAGCACGACAACATCCTCGTCTACGTGAAAGACCCCGCGAACTATGTCTGGAACGGCAAGGACGTCGACCGCGAGCCGTACATGGCGCCGAGCCGGGTGACGGCCGAGAAGGTCGCCCTGGGCAAGCTCCCCACCGACGTGTGGTGGCACACGATCGTGCCCACCGGAAGCAAGGAGCGCACGGGCTACGCGACGCAGAAGCCTGTAGGCATCGTGCGGCGGATGATCCAGGCCAGCAGCCACCCCGGTGACTGGGTGCTCGACTACTTCGCCGGGAGCGGCACGACCGGGGCTGCGGCGCGCGAGCTCGGCCGCCGCTTCGTGCTCGTCGACAGCAACCCGGAGGCGATCCGCATCATGGCGAAGCGGCTGGACGACGGACGCGGCGAGCGGCCGGTGTCGCTCGTGACGGCGGCGCTGACCGATGTCGGGGGCGCCGCGGTCGGCGCCTGACAGGTGAACGGCCTGTCCACAAGCGTCCTCTGTCCTCGAACGACGACGTGCGAGGATGGGGCAGACCCAGGCCCAGACCGGAGGGAGCAGCCGTGAGCGAACCCATCACGCATCCGAAATCCAGCAAGATCCTTCGCGCATCCATCTGGGTGGCCATAGGCGCGCTGATCGCCGCGGCCCTCGTCTGCGTCGTGTGGGTGCTCGCCGGCGATGCGAACGGGATGATCGGCAAGGCCTTCCTCACGATCATCCTGCTGGCGGCGTTCGCCGGAGTGGCGATCCTTGAAGCCAACCTGGCCGCGCGCCGACCGGCGTGGTTTGCGCTGACGAGCATGGTCATCTGGGTGGCGATCCTGCTGATAGGCGCATTCCTCATCTGGATGCCGGAGAACGACGACTACTTCGGCGTCGGCTTCGAGCGGTTCATGAAGTTCCTGCTGATCGTGCTGATCCTGCAGGGCGCGCTGCTCCACATCCGCCTCTACGCGAAGGCGTACGAGCGGCACCGCACGACGTTCACGTCGATCGTCGCGTACGTCACGATGAGCCTCGTCGTGATCCTCGCCCTGATGCTGGTGCTGCCGCTGCTGATCGAGGAGTACGTCGACTTCCGTCCGTTCTACTGGCGTGTGGTCGTCGCGCTGGCGATCCTGGCGGCCGTCGGCACTGCGCTGGTCCCGCTCGTCAATGCGCTCTTCGCGCCCAGGAAGCAGCGCCCCGCGCCTCCCACGGCCTACTACCCGCCGCCCGTGCAGCAGTGGCCGACCTACGCCGACGGTGCCACGCCGCTGCCGGTGATGCCCGACGGGTCGCCCGACTGGAACGCGTACTACACGGGCCAGCCCACCTACCCGCACGGCTACGCCGTCCCGCCCGTGCAGCCGGCGACGGATGCCGCGGCGCCCATCAGCGACCCGGCCGCGGTGCCGGCAGACGACACCGACCCGTCGCAGCGTGCCGCCGCGGCGAGCGGCCAGCCCGCGCCTCCGTCGACGCCGACCGGCTACCAGGGCTACCCGCCGCCGCCCCCGCCTCCGGGAGCGTGACGTCGCAGACGCGTCGACTGACGCCCGGGCCGCTGCGGCGCTCGGGCGTCAGCTCGTTCCGAGTCCGTAACGTCAGTTCGCGCCGAACAGCTCCAGCGCGGCCATGGCGGCGTTGTGCCCGCCGATGCCGCTGACCGCCCCGCCGCGACGCGCCCCCGAGCCGCACAGGAGCACGCGGTCGTGGGCCGTCGCGACGCCCCACCGCTCCGCGGGCGACTCGAGCGGTTCGTCGTCTTCCGCCCACGGCCAGTCGAGCGAACCGTGGAAGATGTCGCCGCCCATCATGCCAAGGGTGTCTTCCAGGTCGCGCGTCGTGCGCGCTTCGACGCACGGCGTTCCGTCGGGGGCGGCATAGATGACGTCGGCGATCGCCTCGGCGAGCACCGAGTCGAGTGAGCGCTGCGCCGCGGCGAGCAGCTCCTCGCGGAGAGCATCAGGTTCGGCATCCGTCGTCAGTCGATGCGGCACCTGGAGCCCGAACAGCGTCAGCGTCTGAGCCCCCGAAGCCTGGAGGTCGGCGCCGAGGATCGACGGGTCGGTGAGCGAGTGGCAGTAGATCTCAGCGGGCAGAGGATCGGGGATGCCGCCCGCGGCGGCCGTCGCATGGGCGGCGTCGAGCTGGCTGAGCGTCTCGTTGATGTGGAACGTGCCGGCGAAAGCCGCCTCTTGCGTGACCGATTCGTCGCGCAGGCGCGGGAGACGCCGCAGGAGCATGTTGACCTTCACCTGCGCGCCCTCGGGCGGCGCACCCGCACCGGGGGTCCCGCCACCTCCGGCAGCAAGCAGCCGCTCAAGCACGGAAGGGCCGACGCCGCTGAGGACGAGCCGGCCCGCGAAGGCGGATCCGTCGCCGAGTGACACTTCGCCGTCGGGGGTGATCGCGACGACGTCGGCGTTCGCGTGCAGTTCCGCGCCGGCCGCGCGTGCTGCGCGCTCCAGCTCGCTCGTCACGGAGCCCATGCCGCCGACGGGGACGTCCCAGTCGCCGGTGCCCCCGCCGATCACGTGATACAGGAAGCAGCGGTTCTGTCGCAGCGAGGCGTCGTCGGCGGTCGCGAACGTGCCGATCAGGCCATCGGTGAGGGCGATGCCGCGGGCGATGTCGGTGCGGAGACTGCCGCGCAGGAGCCCTCCCAGCGGCTGCTCGACGACGGCATCCCAGAGTGCGTCATCGCCGAACAGGGCACGCACGTCGCGGGCGCGGGCCAGCGGCGACGTGACGGTGGGGAAGACGCGCCGGGCCATCGGCAGCAGTCGGTCGTAGAAGGCCGCGAAGCGCTCCGCCTCGCCCGCATCTCCCGTCGTGCGCACGAAACTCTGCGCGGTGGCGGCGGCATCCGCGTTGTCCACAAGGATGCCGCGCGCGGGGTCGGCGGGGTCGGGCGTGTACGACGAGTAGCGGCGGCGCCGCAGGTCGAGCTTCAGGTCGAGATCGTCGATGATCTGCCGGGGGAGCAGGCTCACGAGATACGAGTAGCGGGAGAGTCGCGCGTCGACCCCCGCCCACGGACGCTCCGACACGGCCGCGCCGCCGAAGTGGTCCTGGCGTTCGAGCACCGCCACGCGGCGTCCCGCTCGGGCGAGATAGGCGGCTGCGACGAGGGCGTTGTGGCCCCCGCCGACGATGACGACATCATGGGCGGCTGTGCTCATGGTCCCACGCTAGCGGCGTAGCGTGGAGCACATGCCCACCGACGACTCCCACGATCGCTTCGACCTTGATGAGCTGACGGCGCTCGCCGTCTCGATCGCGCGGGAGGCGGGAGAGCTCGCCCGCACGCGGCGGGCGGAGGGCGTCACCGTCGCCGCGACGAAGAGCGCCATCGCGGATGTCGTGACCGAGGCGGACCGCGAGGTCGAGCGTCTCATCCGCGACCGGATCTCCGCGGCTCGCCCCGACGACGGGTTCTACGGCGAGGAGACCGGCGCCGATCGAGGCGCGAGCGGACTCACGTGGGTCGTCGATCCGATCGACGGCACGGTCAATTACCTCTACGGCATCCCTCACTACGCGGTCAGCATCGCCGTCGTGGCCGGCGAGCCGAGGGCAGCGGAATGGCAACAGCTGGTGGGCGTGGTCTTCAACCCGGCGAACGGAGAGCTCTTCCATGCCGTCCGCGGGCGCGGTGCGTGGCTCGGCGATCAGCGGCTGGCGGTCTCGGAGCCATCGGAGGCGGGGGCGCTCGTGGCGACCGGCTTCGGCTACGACCCGGCGACGCACGATGGCGACTTCGCCCGGCTTCGCAAGGTGATGCCGTATGCGCGCGACATCCGGCGGGCGGGAGCGGCGTCGCTCGACCTCGCCTACGTCGCAGCGGGCAGGCTCGACGGCTACTTCGAGCGCGGCCTGCACCCGTGGGACCACGCGGCCGGCGGGTTGCTCGTTCTCGAGGCCGGCGGCAAGCTCGGCGGACAGCCCGACGGTGCTCCCGGACGAGAGATGACGATCGCCGCTGGGAGCGCTCTTTTCGATCAGATTACAAGTGCGGTATATCAGTAACCGTCCATGGCTTTCTCAGGCCAGGAGGGGTAGTGTTTACCCGATCGTTACCTTTCCAGCCCGATAGGAAGCGGTCAGAAGCCCCCGAATAGCCCGCGCACCCGAGCGCCCCGACCCGAGAGTTCCCCCGCTTTGACCCTCGACGCCGTCTCGACCGACGCTGCGCTCACGCGCCGGTCACGCCGTGTCACTGCGCCTGCTTCTCCGCAGGTGCCGATGACGCGCGCCGAGTGGCGCCGACTTCAGGCGGAGCGGGCAGCCCAGGCCGAGGCAGCCGAGGAGCAGACTGCGCCCGAGCGGGTCGTCGAGACCCTCGCCGAGCCCGCAGTGGAGCCCGGCGCGCAGCTTCCGTCGCACGAAGAGCTCTCTGCTGACGCTCCCGTCGCCGAGCCGACTCTCTCCCTCGCGGAGAGCGTCGTCGCCGAGGCGGCGGCCGCCGCAGCAGCACTCCGACGCCGGGCCCGCGAGAACGCGGAACCCGGCGTCTCCGCTTTGGACGACACCATCACGACCGACGCGATCCCGCTCTCGTTCGTCGCCGCAGCGGCGCCGTGCGCCGTCGACGAGTTCGAGCGGGCCGCCCGCGTGCTGAGCTTCACGGGCGAGACCCCCGTGCAGTCGGCGCCCGCCGCGTCCACAGGCGCCGTGGTCGTCTCCGACGCCGTCACTCCCCGTCGTCGTCGCGCCGGTCTGAAGCGCATGGCGGCGGCATCCTTCTCGGTCGGAGTGATGTCGGTCGTCGGGCTCCTCGCGGTCGGCACCACGATGCCCGCCTCGGTCGCCACGGCGTCGAACATCACCGCCGACTTCGGTGCGGCCACTCCCGCTCCCGCCGAGACCGAAGACATCCAGGCCTACGTCTCTTCGGTCGACGGCGACTCCCACCTCGAGCGCTCGCTCGACTTCGACGTCGCGTCGATGGCCGACATCGCCGCAGACTCGGGGGTCACCCAGTTCGCCGGCACGTGGGTCAGCGACCCCACGGCCGACATCCAGTGGCCGTTCCCGGTCGGCGTTCCGATCTCCGCCTCATACGGCTCCCAGACCTACCTCTCCAAGTTCTCCTCGCCGCACCGCGGCGTCGACCTCACGCCCGGCGTCGGTGCCGAGGTGCACGTGATCGCCGACGGCACCGTGCGCATCGCGACCGAGGCGGGCGGCGACTACGGCGTCAACGTGGTGGTCGACCACATCATCGACGGCCAGATCGTCTCCACCCGCTACGCGCACATGATCTACGGCTCGCTGCGCGTGTCGGTGGGAGACAAGGTCAAGGCCGGCGACGTGCTCGGCCGCGTCGGCTCGACCGGCAAGGCCACCGGCCCTCATCTGCACTTCGAGGTGCTGCTCGGCGGCGAGACCCACGTCAATCCGATGGAGTGGATGGAGCAGCACACTCAGGACTGACTTGGTTCAGAGTGGCTTCGGCGCTCTGGTATTCTTTTCTGGTTGCCCGCTCACGGGCAGCACGCCCCGATAGCTCAGTGGCAGAGCACTTCCATGGTAAGGAAGGGGTCGTCAGTTCAATCCTGACTCGGGGCTCGCAAGACACCATCAGGTGGATCGCGGCAGGGTAGCTCAGTTGGTGAGAGCGCACGACTCATAATCGTGAGGTCGCGGGTTCAAGCCCCGCTCCTGCTACAGATTGAAACCCCCGGTTTTCCGGGGGCTTCTGCGTTTGTGCCCAGTCTTCGCCCCCCACCGTCGCCTAGGCGCAGTGTCCGTTGCTGCCTCATACGGCTGTCGACCTTGAGTCGCCGAGTCGATAGCGTGTCCGGCACCGGCGAAGGGGGCTTCTATGCGAAAAGGGCGCATATGGCTGGCCGCGGTGCTGGTCTTGGTGGCCGGTGCCTGTTTCTTTCCCCTCGCGAATGGCGGCATCGATGGACCGGAGGGGGTGGGTGGACCCGCGTACGTCTCGTTCTGGCCGCTGGGTGTCCCGCTCGCACTGGTCGGTGTCGGCCTTCTCGTCAGCGGGCTGCGCCGGAATCCCACTGAGTAAAGGGACAGAAGCCGGCAGCCGGAAGCGGGCCGGTGACGGAGGGGCATCGCCGGCGGCGGGAGAGGGGGATTCTCCGCGCCGCCGACGGCTCGCCCCCCGGCGAGCTGCACGCTGCGGCCCCGAAACCGCAGCGCCGCGTCTTGACCGCTCTCGCGCTCAACACACACGCAAGAAGTTACGGGCGCGCAGAGGGCGTTCAGTGGGGGATCGGCGGGAGTGAGTGGCGGGCGTGAGCATCTTCGTGTTGCACGACCCGGCTGCTGGTTGAGCAATGTGAGTCACGCGAGCAACCAGGCGGATGCCGCTCACGAATCCAGCTCGTCGCCCTTCTCCGTGCCCGCGGCATCCTGTGCCGGCACGGGGATGTTGAGCAGCCGCAGGAAGTCGTCGAACAGTCCGACCATGTCCACCTGCTCCGGATCGAGCAGCCACTGCAGCTGAAGGCCGTCCATCATGGCCGTCACCAGCTGGCCGAGCCGCGTGGGGTCGAGATCGAGACGCAGCTCGCCGCGCTCCTGCAGGCGCGCGAACTCGTCGTCGTCCTGGTGGCGGATGCTGCGGTAGCGCTCACGGAACGACTCGTGAGCCGGATGCTGCGGGTCGGTCGCCTCGGCTGAGAGCACGACGTGCAGCGCGACGAGGCCAGGGGAGGCGGCGTTGCGTGCAACCTGCTCGCGCATCGTGTCGACGAAGGTCGAACCCGTCGCCTCGGCGTCTTCACGGCGAAGGCGGTCGAGTTCGTCACGCTCGGCGATCGTCGCCGCCAGCAGGCCCGTCTTCGAGCCGAAGTGGTGGAGGAGTCCCGCGTCCGAGATGCCGACGCGGCGTGCGATCTCGCGCAGAGAAGTGCCGCGGTAGCCCTGTTCGCCGAAGACCTCGACAGCCGTCGAGAGGATGCGCTTGCGCCTTTCGTCACCACGCACGCGGCGCAGATCGGGGCGGCCGGCTCGGTTCCCGGCGGCATCCACGGCGCCTTGGCTGACGTCTTCGTCCTTCATGCGCTACTCCCTTGCGTGCACTCCGGTCTCAGTTTATGGTGAAAAAACTAAGCGAGCAGTCGCTAGGTTTGTTTGCCCCGAGGCCCACTGTACGCCTCGGACTCAATGAGGAGGAAACATGAAGACGGGACGCAAAGCCCTCGCGATCGGCGCCATCGGCGTCGTCGGGCTGCTGACCCTCGCCGGCTGCGGCCGTGCCGACGATGCACCGACCGACGGAGGCCCCGCGGCCGACGCGATCGATGACTCGCCCGCCACCGGGGAGATCACGATCTGGGCGATGGGCGAAGAGGGCGAGAACCTCGGCGGCTTCACCGAAGCGTTCATCGAGGACAACCCCGACGCCAGCGTCACGGTGACCTCGATCCCGTGGGCCGACGTCATGACCAAGTACCAGACGGCGGTCGCCGCCGGAACGGTGCCGGATGCCATCATGATCGGCTCGTCGCTGCTGCCGTCGATGGTCGCCGCTGGCGGGCTTGCCCCCGTGCCGGATGGCCTCGTCGACGAGGACAGCCTCAACGAGACCGCCGCTGAGTCGGTCGAGGTCGAAGGCGTGGCGTATGCGGTGCCGTGGTACGTCGAGACGCGCGTGCTCTACTACCGCAGCGACCTCGCCGAGAAGGCGGGCCTGTCCGCTCCCACGACGTGGGACGAGCTGACCGCCTTCGCCGAGGGCTTCAAGGCCGCGGGCGCCGAGTACGGCATCCAGCTCCCCATGGGAGACGCAGAGGACTCGACGCAGGTCATCCTGCCGTTCTACGCACAGGCCGGCGGCGACGTGCTCAACGACGCCGGCGACGCATACGAGTGGGACCACGACGCGCTCGTGGACGCCCTCGAGTACTACGGCTCCTTCTTCACCGAAGGCCTCGCGCCGATGTCGGGCTACGGCGACGCGCAGACGTCGTCGTTCGCCGACGGCTCCAACCCCGCATTCATCTCCGGCCCCTGGATGATCTCCGTGCTGGGCGACCAGCAGGACCCGGAGTGGGTCGAGAAGAACGTCGCCACCGTGCCGGTTCCTGCGGGAGCCGACGGCAACGACTCGTACCTCGGCGGCGGTCACCTCGGCGTCTTCGCCGACGCCAAGAACGCCGACGGCGCCTGGAAGCTCATCCGCTGGCTCGCGCAGGAAGACACGCAGAAGGCGTGGTTCGACCTCACGAGCGGCCTGCCCGCCGTGACATCCGCGCTCGAGCCGTATGCGTCGGATGAGCGTGTGTCGGTGCTGAGCGAGCAGCTCGACGACACCGTGGCCCCGCCGTCGGTGCCCAGCTGGGACGAGATGTCGGCGTTCATCGAGACCGAGGCGGAGAAGGTGGCCAACGGCTCGAGCGCCGAAGAGGCCGCCTCCGCGATCGAGGCGAAGGCCGAGTCGCTCGGGACGGGCTGGTAACACCCATGGTGCTTGCAGGCCAGAGCACCGCTGACACCGGCGGTGCAGCAGCCGCGGCGAGCATCTCCGCCGCCGGAGACGCCCCGCGCGTCTCCGGCGGCACCCCCGGCCGGCGCGACGGGCGAAAGCAGGGCTTCGCCGCCCAGCGCCGGCGCACAGCTCTCGTCGCGTGGCTGTTCGCCGTGCCGTTCGTCGTGATCTTCGCGGTGTTCATGCTCGGTCCGCTCGTCGGCTCGTTCGCGATGTCGTTCACCGACCTCGCGGTCAAAGACATCCGCTCGCCGTTCTCCGTCAACGTGATCGGGCTCGACAACTTCGTCGAGCTCTTCCAGGACGAGCTGTTCGTCAAATCGATCGTCAACACGTTCTACTTCGTGCTCGTCGGCATCCCGCTCACCATGGCGCTCGGGCTGCTGCTGGCCGTTGCGCTCAACTCCGGCATCAACCGATTCCGCGGCCTCTTCCGGGTGGGGTACTACACGCCGGTGGTCACATCGATCGTTGCCGTCGCCGTCGTGTGGCGGTTCATCCTGCAGGACTCCGGTCTCATGAACACGGTGCTCAGCTGGGTGGGGATCGACGGTCCCGACTGGCTCAACGACCCGTTCTGGGCGATGCCGTCGATCATCGCCATGGGCGCCTGGCGCAACATGGGCACGCTCATGATCATCTTCCTCGCGGGGCTGCAGGCCATCCCTCGCGACGTCTACGAGGCTGCCGAGGTCGACGGGGCCGGTGCCTGGCGCCGGTTCACCGGGATGACCCTTCCCCTCATGCGGCCGACGCTCCTGCTGGGCGCCGTGCTGCTGTCGGTGGGCTTCCTACAGGTGTTCGAGGAGCCGTTCGTCATGACGCAGGGCGGACCCCTCAACTCGACGCTCACCATCAGCTACTACGTCTACAACCAGTTCGGCTACGGCGACTACGCCCTGGCATCCGCTGCCGCCTACGTGCTGTTCGCGTTCATCGCCGCGCTGTCGGCGGTGCAGTTCCGGCTGCTGCGCTCGAAGGAGAACTGACATGGCCACGATCGTCGAAGCCGCCCCGCAGGCGCAGTCAGAGCGCCCCGCCCGCCGCCCTCGCCGACGCATCGAGTGGTCGCGCGGCGCCACCTACATCGCCCTGTCGATCGGCCTCATCATCACGCTGATGCCGTTCCTGTGGATGCTGCTGGGCAGCTTCAAGACGCAGGGCGAGCTGCTGCAGCGGCCCATCACGTGGTGGCCCGAGCAGGCCACGCTCGACAACTACTCGCGCTGGCTTACGCAGCTCGACTACGGGCAGTTCTTCTTCAACTCGCTCGTGGTGGCGCTCGTGGTCGTCGCGGGCAACATCGTGTTCTGCTCGATGGTCGCCTATGCGCTCGCCAAGCTGGACTTCCCCGGCAAGCGCGTGCTGTTCGGGCTCGTGCTGCTGATGCTCATGGTGCCGGGCGTCGTGACGCTCGTGCCCATGTTCGTCCTCGTCGCGAACATGGGGCTCGTCAACACGTACCCCGCGCTCATCCTGCCGTTCCTGGCCGGGCCGCTGGGCGTCTTCCTCATGCGGCAGTTCATCCTGGGCGTGCCCGACGCACTGCTGGAGGCGGCCCGCATCGACGGGGCGGGGGAGTTCCGCATCTTCCTGCGCGTCGTCATGCCGCAGTGCGGGCCGGCGATCGCGACGCTCGCGATCCTGACGTTCCTCGGCTCGTGGAACAACTTCCTCTGGCCGCTCGTCGTCGCTCAGACCGAGCAGATGTACACGCTCCCCGTGGCGCTGTCGCTGTACTCCGTGGGCTCCAACGGCACCTATTACGGGCTGCTGATGGCCGGCTCCGTGCTGGTGGTCACACCCATCCTCATCCTGTTCCTCTTCCTGCAGCGGTACTTCGTGCAGGGCATCACCATGACCGGGCTCAAGTAGCCCCGAAAAGGACACCATGACACTGCTCACCTTCCCCGACGGCTTCGTGTGGGGCGCGGCGACAGCCGGCCACCAGATCGAGGGCGGAAACGTCAACAGCGACTGGTGGCCCCGCGAAGTCGCGCCCGACACGACCCTCGCCGAACCGTCAGGGGATGCCGCCGACAGCTACCACCGCTTCCGCCAGGACATCGAGCTGCTCGCGAAGTCGGGCCTCGGTACCTACCGGTTCTCCTTTGAATGGTCGCGCATCGAGCCGGCCGAAGGCATGGTGTCGCGCGCCGCGCTCGATCACTACCGCCGGGTCATCGACTGCTGCCACGAGTTCGGCGTGACTCCCGCGATCACGATCTACCACTTCACGACGCCCCGCTGGTTCGCCGACGACGGAGGATGGCGCAACCCCTCGTGCGTCGACCGGTTCACGCGGTTCGTCGAGATCGTGCTGCCGCTGCTGCACTCGGCATCCCACGTCTTCACGATCAACGAGCCCAACATCCTCGCGATGATCTTCGCCGGCAAGGAGGGCAATCAGGAGATCCAGGCCGGGTCGCTGCCGAGCCCCGACCCCGTCGTCACGGAGCACATCATCCAGGCGCACCACCGCGCGGTCGAGCTCGTGCGCACCACGGGCGTGCCGGTCGGCTGGCCGGTCGCGCCGCAGCAGTTCTACGCCGACCCCGGCGCCGAAGAAGTGATGCGCGACTACGCCTACCCGCGCGAGACGATCTTCCTCGAGGCCTCGCGCGGCGACGACTTCGTGGGCGTGCAGGCCTACACCCGCACCCGCGTCACGCTCGACGGGCCGCTTCCGGCCCCCGACGACGTCGAGCAGACCCTCACCGGCTGGGAGTACTACCCGCCGGCGATCGCCGAAGCGGCACGGCTCGCGCACGATCTGACAGGGCTCCCGGTCTTCGTGACCGAGAACGGCATCGCGACCGCCGACGACGCGCGACGCATCGATTACACGCGCGACGCGCTGCGCGCCCTCCACGCCGAGATCGAGGCCGGGCTCCCGCTCATCGGCTACCTCCACTGGTCGCTGCTCGACAACTACGAGTGGGGCTCGTTCCGTCCGACGTTCGGGCTCATCGCCTGGGACCGCGAGACGTTCGAGCGCCACCCCAAGCCCAGCCTGTGGTGGCTCGGCGAGGTCGCGAAGCGCAACGCGCTCGAGCTGGACTAGCCGCGGCGGCACGCTGTCGCGGCTGTTCGGGCGAGCACACATGTCGCTCGCAGGTGAGCGCGGTGCAGAGCATGCTACGCTTGCGGTTCACTCGAGCCGGTTCAATTCCCGATCCTCTGCCTCACCGAAGAGACCAGACGTGGCGTGCTCGACCACCGATTCGCCGCCACCCAGGATCCGTCGAAAGTCTCGACCTCTGTGTTCACCGCGGCAACACTCGTCTGCGACGCACCTGTCGTCGCGGCACCCACGGTCGCCACGGCGGCCAACGAACAACAGAAGGAAAGACACGATGGCCACTGGCACCGTGAAATGGTTCAACTCCGAGAAGGGCTACGGCTTCATCGCTCCCGATGACGGCTCCGCCGACCTGTTCGCCCACTTCTCGGCGATCGCCGGCGACGGCTTCAAGGAGCTGCGCGAGGCGCAGAAGGTGGAGTTCGACGCTGAGCGCGGACCCAAGGGGATGCAGGCCGCGAACATTCGCGCGCTCTGAGACTTGCTCACGACGGCCGGGATCCTTCGGGGTCCCGGCCGTTCGTCGTCTCCGCGACCCCGGCCCGCACCCGCACCTGTCGAACACCTGTGGCTCTGCTGGCAGTCGCCCACGCATTCCGTCGCGTTCATACACGGGTGCGTAGTGTGGGCAGCAGCGATCGGCATCCGCCTTTGGCTTAGCGGCTCTCCAGCCAGACGGACCCGATGCGACGAAGGATCGGGGCCTTTCGATCCGAAGCAGGTGCTCACATCTCCTCCACCGCTCTCGAAGCACGACTCGGCCCCGTACGCCAGACTTACGCCGGCACCGCAGACTTCCCGCCCATCGCCCGAGCGTTCACCGACGTGTCCCAGGTCGTGCGCGAGACTGGTCTGCTCCGTCGGGCCACCGGCTTCTATGCCCTCGTCGGCATCGCCCTCGCGCTCGCATTCGGCGGCGTTATCACGGGTTTCATCCTCCTCGGCGACAGCTGGTTCCAGCTGCTCATGGCCGGCGCCCTCGGCATCCTGCTGACGCAGGTCGCGTTCCTCGCACACGAGGCCGCGCACCGGCAGATCCTCAGCTCGGGCCCCGCCAACGACCGCCTCGCCCGCGTGCTCGCCAACGGCATCGTCGGCCTCAGCTACTCCTGGTGGACGAACAAGCACACGCGCCACCACGCCAATCCCAACAAGGTGGGCAAGGATCCCGACATCGAAGTCGACACGATCTCCTTCCTCGACGCGGATGCCGTCAAGGCCCGCGGCCTGCAGCGGCTCATCACGCGCAAGCAGGGCTGGCTGTTCTTCCCGCTCCTGACCCTCGAGGGCGCGAACCTCCACGCCCACGCCTTCCGCCACGTCCTCGGGCGCGGCAAGGTCGACCGCCGCGGCACCGAACTGACGCTGCTCCTCACCCGCTTCGCGATCTTCGTGGCCCCCGTCTTCGTCTTCCTGCCGCTCGGCATGGCCTTCGCGTTCCTCGGCGTGCAGCTCGCCGTCTTCGGCGTCTACATGGGCGCGTCGTTCGCTCCCAACCACAAGGGCATGCCGGTCATCGCGCCCGACGCGAAGCTCGACTTCTTCAGCAAGCAGGTGCGCACGTCGCGCAACATCCGGGGCGGATGGTGGGCCACCTGGCTCATGGGCGGCCTGAACTACCAGATCGAGCACCACCTGTTCCCGAACATGCCGCGCCCCTCGCTGTCCCGCGCCCGCGACATCGTCATCGACCAGTGCCGCGCGCTCGACGTCCCGTACACCGAGACGAGTCTCTGGCGCTCATACGGCATCGTCATCGACTACCTCAACCGCGTCGGCCTCGCTGCGCGCGACCCGTTCGACTGCCCGATGGCGTCGACGTACCGCAGGGCCTGACACCCCGGGGGTGCGGGCCCGCACCCCGTACACGCCGGTGGCCCCGACGAAATCCCCCACCCGTCGGAGCCACCGCGTGAGCGAGGCGGACGCGGGGGCCGACCCCCGTCGCTTCAGCCCCGGACGGGGCCGCTCACGCTCCAGCCGCGCGAGGATAACCCGAGGCCGCCCGCAAGGGAAGGTCGTTGACGTCACACGGCGTCGCAATTAGGCCTGCGCATTCGGGCCGCGGAATGCGCGCGCCGGACACGGCATCCGCTTCACCGGTGCGCAGCGCCCGGCGGCAGGTGGGAGGCTAGAGGGATGACGATTCCTCACATCACGCTCAACGACGGAAACACGATCCCTCAGCTCGGCTTCGGCGTCTTCAAGGTCGACCCGGCAGAGACGGAGCGCATCGTCTCGGAGGCGCTCGCCGCCGGCTACCGTCACATCGACACCGCCGCCATCTACGGCAACGAGGAAGGGGTCGGCCGCGCGATCGCCGCGAGCGGCATCGCCCGTGACGAGCTGTTCATCACGACGAAGCTGTGGAACTCGGAGCAGGGCACCGACACCGTCCGCGCCGCGATCGCCGAGAGCCTCCGGAAGCTCGGGCTCGACTATGTCGACCTGTACCTCATCCACTGGCCGCGCCCCGACCTCGACCGCTACGTCGCGTCGTGGCAGACGATGGAGCAGCTGCGCGCCGAGGGCCTCACCCGCTCGATCGGCGTCTCCAACTTCCACCGCCCGCACCTCGAGCGTCTGCTGGCCGAGACCGAGACCGTCCCGGTCGTCAACCAGATCGAGCTGCACCCCGCGTTCGCCCAGCGTGAGCTGCGCGCATTCGGCGAGTCGCACGGCATCCGCACCGAGGCGTGGGGCCCGCTCGGTCAGGGCAAGTACGAGCTGTTCTCGGAGCAGCCGATCGCGGATGCCGCGGCCGCGCACGGCGTGACGCCGGCGCAGGTCGTCATCCGCTGGCACCTGCAGCAGGGCATCATCGTGTTCCCGAAGTCGTCGACTCCGGAGCGCATCCGCCAGAACCTGGACGTGTTCGGGTTCGAGCTCACCGCCGACGAGATGGCGGCCATCGACGGCCTCGACCGTGGCCTGCGCGTGGGCGCCGACCCCGACACCGCCACCTTCTGACATCGCACTGTTGCGGGCGGGCCCCGCTCTTTGATATCTCTTGATCTGCGGGATGGGGGTCCCGCTGCATCGATCACTGGGGGGATTCGATGAGCGATGTCACGCTTGTGCCGGCGGTGTTCCGCTGCCCGGACCACGACAACAGCGAACTGCTGACTGCTCGCGTCTATGAGCAGGTCGACCGCGAAGCGGAGTGGTTCGCCGACCGAGCGTCCGAGACGTTCCGTGTCTCGGTCGTCTGCCCGGGCGGGCTGTTCGATCCGACGCCGCACCGGCGCGTGTTCGATGGCGCCTGGAGTCGCACGGCGTCGACGTCGCGCGTGGCCTGAGCCACACACGCAACACACGGCCACACAGCAGCGCCGGCCACCGGGGGACGACCTCGGTGGCCGGTGTGGCGCGGCTGCGGCCGGTGCGAACCGTGTGCCGGGCGTGACGCGGCTCAGGGCGCGGGCGTGACGCTCGTCGTGGCGGTGACGGTCGCGGTGGGTGACGGCGTCGGAGCGGCAGGCTGAGGGCCGCCGCCCGCGAGCACGCCCCATACGCCGCCGATGACGGCGACTCCCGCGGCCGCGATCGCGAAGAAGTGCCAGCGCTGCCAGCCCCCAGGTCGGGGTGCCTTCGAAGCCTTCGATGCCCTCGTCACGGGCCCACTCTAGAGGCGCGACGACGCGGCGATGCGACTGCGCTTGAATGCTGACAGCGAACAGTGGGGGATGCGCCCTGTGCGTGTCGGAGGTCGGCGTTAGCATGAACCGTTCTGCGAGGCACGGGAGGCCCTCATCATGCTCGGCAAACTGCTGGTGCGCTACCTGAAGACTTACCGATGGTGGCTGCTGGGCGTACTGGTCTTCCAGTTCGCCTCCGCGATGGCGTCGCTGTTCCTGCCGCGACTCAACGCCGACATCATCGACAACGGCGTCACCCGCGGTGACGTCGGCTACATCTGGTCGCACGGCGTGCTTATGCTGGGCGTCGCGCTCGGACAGATCGTGGCATCCGTCATCGCGACGTTCTTCGCGGCGCGCGCCGCCATGAGCGCCGGCCGCGACATCCGCCGCGACGTCTTCGAGAAGGTCGGCGGCTTCTCCGAGCGCGAGGTGTCGCGGTTCGGCGCCGGCACCCTCATCACACGCAACACGAACGACGTGCAGCAGGTGCAGATGCTCGCCATGATGGGCGCGACCATGCTCGTCACCGCTCCGCTCCTGGCCATCGGCGGCATCATCATGGCGCTGCGTCAGGATGTCGGGCTGAGCTGGCTCATCGGCGTCTCCGTGCCGGCGCTCCTGATCGTCGCCGGCCTCATCATCAGCCGTATGGTGCCGCTGTTCCGGCAGTACCAGCACCGGCTCGACACCGTCAACCGCGTCATGCGCGAGCAGCTCACCGGCGTGCGCGTCGTTCGCGCCTTCGTGCGGGAGCGCATCGAGGAGGCGCGGTTCCGCGTCGCCAACACCGACATCATGATCGTCGGCCGCAAGGTCGGATCGCTGTTCGTCCTGATGTTCCCGCTCGCGATGCTCGTGCTCAACGTCACGGTCGTCGGAGTCATCTGGTTCGGCGGCATCCAGGTCGATCTGGGCGGCGTACAGATCGGCACCCTATTCGCATTCATGCAGTACGTGGGTCAGATCCTCATGGGCGTCCTGATGGCCACCTTCATGACGATCATGATCCCGCGCGCCGCCGTGTCGGCCGACCGCATCGGCGAGGTGCTCGACTCCGACGACCAGCTCACCCGCCCCGCGAGCCCCGTCTCCGAGTTCCCGACGCCCGGCAGCGTCGAGTTCGACGATGTGTCGTTCACCTACCCGGGCGCCGAGGAGCCTGTGCTCGCGGGCCTCAGCTTCCGGGCCGAGCCGGGGGAGACGGTCGCCATCGTCGGATCCACCGGCTCCGGCAAGACGACCCTCGTCCAGCTCATCCCGCGGCTCTTCGACGTCACCGGCGGCACCGTCCGTGTCGCGGGCGTCGACGTGCGCCACGCCGACCTCGACCGGCTGTGGCGCGGCATCGGGTACGTCCCGCAGCGGGCGTTCCTGTTCACGGGCACCGTCGCATCCAACCTCCGTTTCGGACGCGAGGAGGCCACCGACGAGGAGCTGTGGCGCGCCCTCGAGATCGCACAGGGGCGAGAGTTCGTCGCTGAGATGGAGGGCGGGCTCGACGCACGCATCTCCCAGGGCGGCACGAACGTGTCGGGCGGGCAGCGGCAGCGGCTCGCCATCGCCCGGGCCATCGTGCACCAGCCCGACATCCTGATCTTCGATGACTCGTTCTCGGCGCTTGACGTCGCCACCGACGCCCATTTGAGACAGGCGCTGTGGAGGGAGCTCCCGAACGTCACGAAGATCGTGGTCGCCCAGCGGGTGTCGACCATCACCGACGCCGACCGCATCGTCGTGCTCGACGACGGCCGCATGGTCGGCCTCGGCACGCATGAAGAGCTGCTCGCCGGCAATGAGACCTACCGCGAGATCGTCGAATCGCAGCTGGGAGTGGACGCATGAGCGACCAGACGATGACAGAAGAAGAGCGGCTCGACGCCGAGCGCGCCGAGCAGGCACGACTGAGCTCGGGGGACTGGGACTCGGTCGCTCCCGGCAAGGCCGCCGACTTCGGCAAGAGCTTCGCCCGCATGATCGGGCTGCTCGGACCCCACAAGTGGGCGTTTGCGTTCGTCTCGTGCCTCGGCGCGATCGGCGTGGTGCTCGCCGTCATCGCACCGAAGGTTCTCGGTGAGGCCACCAACCTCATCTTCCAGGGAGTCGTCTCGCGCGCCCTCGGCGAGCAGTTCCCCGCGGGAACGAGCCAGGAGCAGGTCGTCGAGGCGCTGCGCGGCGCGGGCCAGACCGACCTCGCCAACATGGTCGCCGCCATGCGCGACTTCCAGGTGGGCGCGGGCGTCGACTTCGACAGCCTGCGGTGGGTCGTCGTCGGCGTGCTCTCGATCTATGTGATCTCCGCCGTCCTCACCTGGCTGCAGGGCTACGTCATCAACGTCATCATGGTGCGCGCCATGTGGCGCCTGCGCGAAGACGTCGAGGCGAAGATCAACCGCCTGCCGCTCGCTTACTTCGACCGCGTGCAGCGCGGCGAGCTGATCTCCCGCGTCACCAACGACATCGACAACATCACCCAGACGATGCAGCAGGCGCTGTCCACCGCCGTCACCAATATCCTCACGGTCGTCGGCGTGCTCATCATGATGTTCTCGATCTCGTGGCAGCTCGCGATCGTCGCGCTCGTCGCCCTCCCGCTCATGGGCGTCATCTTCGGCGTCATCGGCCCGCGCTCGCAGAAGGCGTTCGCCGCGCAGTGGCAGAAGGTCGGCCGACTGAACGCCCGCGTCGAGGAGTCGTTCTCCGGCCACGCCCTCGTGCGGGTCTACGGCCGCGAAGAAGATGCGCGCGAGAAGTTCCAGGAGGAGAACGAGGAGCTCTACCAGGCGTCGTTCAAGGCACAGTTCCTGTCGGGCCTCATGATGCCGTCGATGATGTTCATCGGCAGCCTCACCTACGTCGGTATCGCGGTGCTCGGGGGGCTCATGGTCGCCTCCGGCCAGCTGCGGCTCGGAGACGTGCAGGCGTTCATCCAGTACTCACAGCAGTTCACCCAGCCGCTGTCGGAGCTGGGTGGCATGGCGGCCGTCGTGCAGTCGGGCACGGCATCCGCGGAGCGCGTGTTCCACCTGCTCGACGAAGACGAGCAGGAACCGGATGCCGAAGACGCACCGGCACCCGTCGACGGAAGCGGAGTGATCGAGTTCGAGCACGTCGCCTTCTCGTACTCGCCTGACAAGCCGCTCATCCGCGACCTGTCCTTCCGCGTCGAGCCCGGGCAGACCGTCGCGATCGTCGGCCCCACTGGCGCCGGCAAGACGACGCTCGTCAACCTGCTCATGAGGTTCTACGAGCTCGACCGCGGCCGCATCCTTCTCGACGGGCAGGACATCGCCGAGCTGACGCGCGACGACGTCCGATCCCGGACCGGCATGGTGCTTCAGGATCCGTGGCTGTTCGCTGGCACCATCCGCGACAACATCCGCTACGGCAAGGAGTCGGCCACGGATGAAGAGATCGTCGAGGCCGCCATCGCCACCCGCGTCGACCGGTTCGTGCACTCGCTGCCCGACGGGTACGACACCGTGCTCGACGAGGACGCCGCGAACGTCTCGGCCGGTGAGAAGCAGCTGATCACCATCGCACGCGCGTTCGTCGCGCAGCCGGCCGTGCTGATCCTCGACGAGGCCACGAGCTCCGTCGACACCCGCACGGAGCTGCTCCTGCAGCACGCGATGTCGGCGCTGCGCGAAGGACGGACATCGTTCGTGATCGCACACCGCCTCTCGACGATCCGCGACGCCGACCTCATCCTCGTGATGGAGCACGGCGACATCGTCGAGAAGGGCACGCACGACGAGCTCATCGCGGCGCAAGGCGCGTACTGGCGCCTCTACCGCTCGCAGTTCGAGAAGGCCGCGACCGACGACGACATCGCCACTGAGCCGGCGGCAGGGGAGCCGGTGGCGAACCCCGATGCGACGGAGGCGGAGGCGGAGGCGGCCCAGGTCGCCGTCGCCACGGACGGGGCGGAGGTCGAAGCCGACGCGCCCGCGGCGCGCGGCGGGCAGGAGAAGGCTGCGGAGCACGACGCGTGACCGCCCGCGAACGGGCGATCACGCCCCGCTTCGTCATCACGTGCATCGCGATCGGCCTCGCCGCGGGACTGCTCTCCGGCCTGTTCGGCGTGGGCGGCGGCACCGTCATCGTTCCCCTGCTCCTCCTCTTCCTCCGCTTCGAGCAGCGCCTCGCGGCCGGCACGTCGCTCGCCGCCATCGTGCCCACCGCAACCGTCGGGGTCGTCTCCTACGCCGTGCACGGCTCCGTCGCCTGGATCCCCGCGCTCATCCTCGCCGCTGGCGCCGTCGTCGGCGCTCAGATCGGCACGTGGCTCCTGGCGCGACTCCCGCAGAACGCGCTGCGGTGGGGCTTCATCGGATTCCTCCTGGTGGTGATCGTGATGCTGTTCGTCGTGGTCCCCTCACGCGACGCCGAACTCGAACTCACCGTGCTGGTCGTCGTCGCGCTCGCCGGGCTCGGCCTGTTCACCGGCATCATGGCGGGTCTGCTCGGCGTCGGCGGCGGCGTCATCGTCGTGCCCGCGCTCATGTTCCTGTTCGGCACGAGCGACCTCGTCGCCAAAGGCACGTCGCTGCTCATGATGATCCCCACCGCGATCTCCGGCACCGTGGGAAACATCCGCCGACGCAACGTCGACCTGCCCGCCGCCGCGCTCATCGGCGTCGCCGCGTGCACGACCACGGCGCTCGGCGCGTGGATCGCGACGCTCCTCGATCCGTTCGCCGCCAACGTGCTGTTCGCCGCCTTCCTGACCTTCATCGCCGCACAGCTCGCCGTCAAGGCGTGGCGCGCTCGCTCGCGGTGAGCCCCGCGGCATCCGCCGCACCCGGCCCGCCCGCACATCGGCTCGATAGGATTGCAGGGTGCCAGTGAACCCTGACCTGGTCGGCCGTGAGTTTCCGCCGACGCCGCCGTACCTCGTCGGACGTGAGAAAGTGCGCGAGTTCGCACGCGCGGTCTTCGCGACCGATCCTCAGCACACCGACCCCGCCGCCGCGCAGGCCCTCGGCTACGCCGACGTGGTCGCCCCTCCGACCTTCGCGATGGTCGTGCAGGACCTCACCCTTCAGCAGCTGCTGAGCGAGCCCGACTCAGGCATCGCCCTGGAGCGCACGGTCCACGCCGAGCAGCGCTTCCGCTACACGCGTCCCATCATCGCCGGCGACGAACTCACCGCCCGGCTCCAAGTGACCAACGTGCGCGCCTTCGGCAAAGGCGCCATGGTCACGAGCGAAGCCGAGATCACGGATGCCGCGGGCGCACACGTCGTCACCGCCATCTCCGTGCTGCTGATCGGAGGTGAGGAATGACGTCCATCGAAGTCGGCGCGATCGTCGCCGAGCGCACCGTCCACCTCACGCGCGAGTCGCTCGTGCGCTACGCGGGCGCTTCGGGCGACTTCAACCCCATCCACTACCGCGACGACGTCGCCCAGCGCGTCGGCCTGCCCGGCGTCCTGGCGCACGGCATGCTCACGATGGGCATCGCCGTCGAGACGATCGTCGAATGGCTCGGCGACAGCGGCCGCATCCTCGAGTACGGCGTGCGCTTCACGCGACCCGTCGTCGTCGACGCCGAGGACGGCGCCGAACTGACCGTCGTGGCCAAGATCGGCGCGGTCGACGACGAGGCGCTGCGCGTCGACCTCACCGTCTCCCACGGCGACACCGTCGTGCTCGGCAAGGCGCAGGTGCGCGTGCGCGCGGCAGCGTGACGATGGCAGAGATCGCTCCCATCCCTCTCTCGCAGCTGACGACGCTGCGCGTCGGCGCCCAGCCCGCCCGGATGGTCGAGGCGCGCACATTCGACGAGGCCGTCGACACCCTCCGCGACGTGTGGGATGCGGGTGAGCCCTGGCTCGTCGTGGGCGGCGGATCGAACCTGCTCGTCGGCGACGAGCCGTTCGACGGCACCGTCGTGCTCATCCGCACGTCCGGACTCGAGAAGATCGACTCGCCGCGCGACGGATACGTGCGGCTGCGCGTGCAGGCCGGCCACAGCTGGGACGACCTCGTCGCCTACACCGTCGCACAGGGACTTCAGGGCATCGAGGCGATGTCGGGCATTCCCGGCACCACCGGCGCCGCCCCCGTCCAGAACATCGGCGCGTACGGGCAGGAGCTCGTGCAGACCCTCGTCGAGGTCGAGCTGCTCGACCACGAGACCGGCGAGGTCTCGACGGTCCCTGCCGCCGAACTCGAGCTCGGCTTCCGCACGTCGATCCTGAAGGCCCACTACGGCTCCGCCGCGAGGCGGGATGCCGTGATCCTCTCGGTGACGCTCGAGCTCGCCGACGTCGGCCACGGCCAGATTCAGGTCCAGGGCGCACAGCTGCGTCAGGCGCTCGGACTCGACCCGTCAGCATCCGTGTCTCTCGAGTGGATCCGCGACACCGTGCTCGCCACGCGTGCCCGCAAGGGCATGGTGCTCGACGACGACGACCCCGACACCTACAGCGCGGGCTCGTTCTTCCAGAACGCGATCGTGTCTGCCCCCTTCGCACGCACGCTGCCGGCGGAATGCCCGCGGTGGCCCGTTTCTGTTGAGGACGACCCCGACACCGTCATCCCCCTCGCCGTCTACGACGGCATCGTGCCCGCCCCGAGCACGCGCGAGACCGACGTCAAGGTCAGCGCCGCATGGCTCATCGAGCACTCCGGGCTGCACAAGGGCTTCAAGCTGCCGCGCTCGCGGGCGTCCCTGTCGTCGAAGCACGCCCTCGCCCTCACCAACCGAGGCGGAGCCACCGCGGGAGAGATCGCGGAACTCGCGCGGTTCGTGCGCGGACGTGTGCACTCCGAGTTCGGCCTCATGCTGCAGCCCGAGCCGGTGCTGGTCGGCGTCGAGCTCTAGACAGCATCCGCGTCGCGCGCGAGACCGCGACGGTCAGCTGAACAGCGCCTGCAGGCGCTGCACCCCCTCGAGAAGGGCGTCGTCGCCGAGCGCGTACGACAGGCGCAGGTAGCCGCTCGGTCCGAACGCCTCGCCGGGAACGACAGCGACCTCTGCCTCGTCGAGGATGAAGTCGGCGAGCTCCAGCGACGTGGTGATCTTCTTGCCGCGCCAATCGCGGGCGAGCAGGCCTGTGACATCGGGGTACACGTAGAACGCGCCCAGCGGGTTCGGCACGACCACCCCGGGGATCTTCGACAGCTCCGAGACGATGAGCCGGCGGCGGCGGTCGAACGCCGCGCGCATCTGCTCCGCCTCCGTCTGCGGACCGGAGAGGGCGGCGAGGGCCGCGCGCTGCGCGATGTTGTTGACGTTCGAGCTCAGGTGCGACTGGAGGTTGGCGGCGACCTTGATCGCGCTGGCGGGACCGATCATCCAGCCCACGCGCCAGCCGGTCATCGCGTAGGTCTTGGCGACGCCGTTGACGAGGATCGTCTGCTCGGCCAGGGCGGGCACGGCCTCCACGATCGACACGGCCCGCGTGCCCTCATAGACGAGGTTTTGGTAGATCTCGTCGGTGATCACCCAGATGCCGTGCTCGAGCGCCCACTCGCCGATCGCCTTGGTCTCCTCGGGTGTGTACACCGAGCCGGTGGGGTTCGAGGGCGACACGAACACGAGGACGGTGGTCTTGTCGGTGCGGGCGGCCTCGAGCTGGTCGACCGTGACCTTGTAGTCCTGGTCGGCGCCGGCGAACACCTCGACAGGCACGCCGTCGGCGAGAGCGATCGCCTCGGGGTAGGTGGTCCAGTACGGCGCGGGAAGCAGCACCTCGTCGCCGGGGTTCACGACCGCCTGGAACGCCTGGTACACCGCTTGCTTGCCGCCGTTGGTGACGATGATCTGCGACGGCGAGACCTCAAGGCCCGAGTCTCGGTGCGTCTTGGCGGCGATCGCCTCGCGCAGCACGGGGAGACCGGCGGCGGGCGTGTAGCGGAAGTTCGCGGGGTCGCGCAGCGCTTCGGCGGCGGCGTCGACGATGAACTGGGGCGTCGGGAAGTCAGGCTCGCCGGCCGCGTACGAGATGACGGGACGACCGGCCGCCTGCAGCGACTTCGCTTTCGCGTCGACCTTCAGCGTCGCCGATTCGGCGATCGCGCTGAGCTTGGCGGAAACACGGGGTGTACGGGTCTGGGGAGCGCTTTCGGTCACCCTACGAGCGTAGCGCCGCGGCCCCCGCGCCACAGGCGTCGCGTCCACGGCCCGGGGCTCTCCCAGGCGGGGCGCGTACTGTGGGGAGGTGACTGACAGCGACATCGCGGCCGACGCCCCCGAAGACACCCCCACGGCCACCGATGCCGCAGCCCACGCCGACTCGGCAGCCGAGCCCGAGGCTCCTGCTCCCGGATTCGCCGATCTCGGCCTGACCGGCCCGGTGCTGGCCGCGATCAAGGACCTCGGCTACGAGACCCCGTCGGCCATCCAGGCCGCCACCATCCCGGTGCTCCTCGGCGGACGCGATGTCGTCGGCATGGCGCAGACCGGCACCGGCAAGACGGCCGCGTTCGCGCTGCCGATCATGGAGAACCTCGATCTCCACCAGAAGACCCCGCAGGCGCTCGTGCTGGCGCCCACTCGCGAACTCGCGCTGCAGGTGTGCGAGGCGTTCGAGTCGTATGCCGCACGCATGAAGGGCGTGCACGTGCTCCCCGTCTACGGCGGGCAGGGCTACGGCGTGCAGCTGTCGGCTCTCCGGCGTGGCGTGCATGTGGTCGTCGGCACTCCCGGTCGCATCATGGACCACCTCGAGAAGGGCACCCTCGACCTCTCGCAGCTGAAGAACCTCGTGCTCGACGAGGCCGACGAGATGCTCAAGATGGGCTTCGCCGAAGACGTCGAGCAGATCCTCGCGCAGACCCCGACCGAGAAGCAGGTCGCTCTCTTCTCCGCCACGATGCCGCCGTCGATCCGCCGCCTCGCCCAGCAGTACCTGCGGGACCCCGAGGAGATCACGGTCAAGACGAAGACCACGACGAACACGAACATCAGCCAGCGGTACCTGATCGTGTCGTACCAGCAGAAGGTCGACGCCCTCACCCGCATCCTCGAGGTCGAGGACTTCGACGGGATGATCATCTTCGTCCGCACCAAGAACGAGACCGAGACGCTCGCCGAGAAGCTCCGCGCCCGCGGGTTCTCGGCTGCGCCGATCAACGGCGACATCCCGCAGCCCCAGCGCGAGCGCAGCGTGCAGCAGCTGAAGGACGGCAAGCTCGACATCCTCGTCGCCACCGACGTCGCCGCCCGCGGCCTCGACGTGGAGCGCATCAGCCACGTCGTGAACTTCGACATCCCCACCGACACGGAGTCTTACGTGCACCGCATCGGCCGCACCGGTCGCGCGGGCCGCAAGGGGGATGCCATCAGCTTCGTCACGCCGCGCGAGCGCTACCTCCTGGCCCACATCGAGCGGGCGACTCGCCAGCAGCCGGCGCCGATGGAGCTGCCCACGACCGAGGACATCAACTCCACCCGTCTGGCACGCTTCGACGACGCCATCACGACGGCGCTCGCCGAGACGAGCCGCATCGCGGCGTTCCGCGACATCATCGACCACTACGTGCGTCACCATGACGTGCCCGAGCAGGATGTCGCGGCCGCTCTCGCCGTCGTCGCGCAGGGCGAGGCGCCGCTGCTTCTCGACCCCGCGGACGATGAGCTGGCCAAGGCGGTCGCCGCCGACGCGCAGCGGGGCGTGCGCAAGGACCGCGCCGACCGCCAGGGTCGCGACGGTGCCCCGCGCGAGCGCCGCAGTCGCGGCGACTTCACGACCTACCGCATCGAGGTCGGCCGCCGCCACCGCGTGGAGCCGCGTCAGATCGTCGGCGCGCTCGCGAACGAGGGCGGCCTGGGTCGCGACGACTTCGGCGCGATCCAGATCAAGCCGACGTTCTCGCTCGTCGAGCTGCCCACCGCGATGGACCCGGGCGTGCTCGACCGCCTGCGCGACACGCGGATCTCGGGTCAGCGGATCGACGTCTCGCTCGACCGGGGGCGTCCGGGGCGAGGCCGCGATGAGGACCGTCCGAAGCGCTCCTACGATGACCGTCCGAAGCGCTCGTACGACGAGCGTCCGGCTCGCAAGCCCCGCCACAAGGGCTGACACGCGCCGACCCCGGGGCCACACCACATCCCCCGGGGTCTCTCTGCGCGTCGGGCGGCACCCGTATCCACCGCGGCCGGCGCGGGCTCAGCGGAGTCTCAGAGGTCGAGCGGCCAGGCGGGGTGCAGCTGGATCACGCCGCCGGAGGCCATCGGATGCCGTGAGGCGATGTCCACGGCCTCTTCGAGCGTCTCGCACTCCAGCACGTCGAATCCGCCGATGAGCTCGTAGGCCTCGGCGAACGGCCCGTCGCTGACGATCACGTCTCCCTTGCGGCGCCGGATCGTGCGGGCTTCGGATGCCGGGCGCAGGCGATCGCCTTCGACGGCGCGGCCGGCGCCGTAGGTCTCATCGACCCAGGTCTCGATCGTGATGGGGCCCTCTTCGGGCTCGGTGAGGTCGGGGTCGGTGAGCACCAGCATCAAGAAGCGCATCGTCGTGTCCTTTCGCGTGTGAGCGACGTTACGTGAAGGCGTCGAACGGGCGCACCGGAAATCGACATTCCGCCGCCAGATGCGAGAACGGGCGGATGCCGCCCCGGCATCCGCCCGCTTCGCGTTGGCTGACTACACGTCCTGCGCCAGGAACCTGTTGTACGCCGGCACGGTGAGGAACGCGGGGAAGTCCGTCCCGAGCGCGACCTCGCGGAACACGTCGGCGGCGTCGTCGAAGCGGTCGCCGTCGGTGCGGTCGGCCTCGGTCAGCACCTGCTCGATGAGTGACTCCACGTACTCACGGGTGATGGGCGTGCCGTCGTCGGTGTGGCGGTCCTGGTGGATCCACTGCCACACCTGGCTGCGGCTGATCTCGGCCGTCGCGGCGTCTTCCATGAGGTTGTCGATCGCGACGGCCCCCATGCCGCGCAGCCACGCCTCGATGTAGCGGATCGCGACGGACACGTTGCCGTAGACGCCCGCCGCCGTGACGGGGAGGCCGATGTGCACGTCGATCAACTGCTCGGCCGTGACGTCGACCTCGGGTCGCTGGCGGTCGACCTGGTTGGGCCGGTCACCCAGCACCTTGTCGAACTCCGCCTGCGCGACCGGTATCAGGTCAGGGTGGGCCACCCAGGTGCCGTCGAAGCCGTCGCCGGCCTCGCGCCTCTTGTCGGCGGCGACCTTCTCGAACGCCTGCGCCGTGACCTCAGGGTCGCGGCGGTTCGGGATGAACGCGCTCATCCCGCCGATCGCGAAAGCGCCGCGCTTGTGACAGGTCTGGACGAGCAGCTCGGTGTAGGCGCGCATGAAGGGGACCGTCATCGTGACCTTACTGCGGTCGGGCAGCACGAACCGGGCGCCGCGGCCGCGGTAGTTCTTGATCATCGAGAAGATGTAGTCCCACCGGCCCGCGTTGAGGCCCGCGCAGTGGTCCCGCAGCTCGAACAGGATCTCCTCCATCTCGAACGCCGCCGGCAGCGTCTCGATCAGCACGGTCGCCCGGATCGTGCCGTGCGCGATGCCGATGCGCTCCTCGCTGAACGTGAAGACGTCGTCCCACAGCCTGGCCTCTTCGGCTGACTCCAGCTTCGGCAGGTAGAAGTAGGGGCCGACGCCGTTCTCGATGAGGCGCTGGGCGTTGTGGAAGAAGTACAGGCCGAAGTCGACGAGCGAGCCGGATGCCGGAAGCGTGCGCCCGTGGCGGTCGGTGTACCGCAGGTGCCTCTCGGGGAGGTGCCAGCCGCGTGGCCGCATCACGATCGTGGGCGTGCGTTCGGCTGTGACCGCGTACTCCTTGGCCGGCGCCGAATCGGTCGCGGGGATCGTGTGGCGCAGCTGTCCGCGAATCGCGTCGAACAGCGACAGCTGCCCCTCGATGACGTTCTTCCAGGTGGGGCTGGTGGCGTCCTCCTGGTCGGCGAGCCAGACCTTCGCGCCCGAGTTGAGCGCGTTGATCGTCATCTTCGGGTCGGTCGGTCCTGTGATCTCCACGCGCCGGTCCTCGAGACCGGGGCCTGCGCCGGCGACGCGCCAGTCGGGGTCTTCGCGGATGTGCGCGGTGTCGTCACGGAACCGCGGGTCATGGCCGTTGCCGATCTCGAACCGGCGGCGCATGCGGTCGGCGAGCCGGTCGTGGCGCCGGCCGCTGAATCGGTGGTGGAGCTCGGTGAGGAAGGCGAGGGCCTCGGGCGTGAGGATCTCGTCGTAGCGCGCGCCGAGCGGGCCGGCGATCTCGAGCGCGGGCTCGTGGGTCGCGGTGGGGACGGGCCCGGTGCGGGTGCGCATCGGAGCGATGGTCGAAGGTGTCATGATCCTGTCCTCCTGGACGGTGCGGTCGCGAAGCGGCCGGTCTGACGATGAATGGGGGATCGCCGTGGTCGGCGATCGGAGATCAGCAGGTCAGTGGAACTGCTGTGCCTCCGTCGATCCGACGAGGGCGAGGGTGGCGCTGTCGGGGTTGAGCGCCGTCGAGACGAAGTCGAAGTAGCCGGTGCCGGCCTCACGCTGGTGCCTGGTGGCCGTGTAGCCGCGCGCCTCGGCCGCGAACTCCGCTTCCTGCAGCTCGACGTAGGCCGACATGGCGCGCTCGGCGTAGCCCTGGGCCAGGTCGAACATCGAGTAGTTCAGGGCGTGGAAGCCGGCCAGCGTGATGAACTGGAACCTGTAGCCGAGCTCGGCCAGCTCCTGCTGGAAGGTCGCGATCTGCTGCTCGTCGAGGTGGCGCTTCCAGTTGAAGCTCGGCGAGCAGTTGTAGGCGAGCAGCTTGCCGGGGAACTCGGCGTGGATCGCGTGGGCGAACTCGCGGGCCAGCTCGATGTCCGGCTCACCGGTCTCGACCCACAGCAGGTCGGCGTACGGGGCGAAGGCGAGCCCGCGTGAGATGACGGGCTCGATCCCGTTGCGCACGCGGTAGAACCCCTCGGGCGTGCGCTCGCCGGTGGCGAAGGCCCGGTCGCGCGGGTCGATGTCGCTCGTGAGCAGGTCGGCGGCGAGGGCGTCGGTGCGGGCGATGATGATGGTCGGGACATCGGCGACGTCGGCGGCCAGGCGGGCGGCGTTGAGCGTGCGGATGTGCTGCTGCGTCGGCACGAGCACTTTGCCGCCGAGGTGTCCGCACTTCTTCTCGCTGGCGAGCTGGTCTTCCCAGTGGATGCCGGCGGCGCCGGCGTGGATGAGCGACTGCGCGAGCTCGTACGCGTTGAGGGGGCCGCCGAAGCCGGCCTCGGCATCCGCGACGATGGGTGCCAGCCAGTCCTGCGTGATCGTGCCCTCTGCGTGCTCGATCTGGTCCTGTCGCAGGAGCGCGTTGTTGATGCGGCGGACGACGGCCGGCACGGAGTTGGCGGGGTAGAGGCTCTGGTCGGGGTACGTCTGTCCGGCGAGGTTGCCGTCGGCGGCCACCTGCCAGCCCGACAGGTAGATCGCCTTGAGGCCCGCGCGCACCTGCTGCACGGCCTGGCCGCCGGTGTAGGCGCCGAGGGCGCGGATGCAGTCCTCGGTGTGGAGCAGGTTCCAGAGGTTCTCGGCGCCGCGACGGGCGAGGGTGCTCTCCTCGCGCACCGAGCCGCGCAGCCGGATGACGTCCTCGGCCGTGTAGGTGCGCTCGACGCCGTCCCAGCGGGGGTCGGTGTCCCAGAGCTCCTGGAGCTCGGTGGCCGTCTGCGTCTGGTCTCCCGCTCGCAGGGGAGGCTGACCGGGCGTCGTCTGGATCGTCATGACTGCTCCTTCGTCGGTGCCGAGCGGCGGTGCTCGGGGGTCGTGTCCTCCACTCTGCGTGAAGTCCGGGGACAGACTTGGCCAGAGAGCCTGTGAAGTTCGGCAGATTTTCTGCTTTTGAGATGCATTTCCGTGAGTGGATGTGCCACACTCGCCGCATGACCCAGCTCGACCTCACCGAAGCGGCGGCGTCATCGCCCGCCGAGGAGCCCGACGCCCTCACGCTCGGCCGACGGGTGCGCCAGCTGCGGCTGTCGCAGGGGCTCACGCTCGAGGAGCTCGCGACCGCCGTCGACCGCGCCCCCAGCCAGCTGTCGATGATCGAGACCGGCAAGCGCGAGCCGAAGCTCACGCTGCTGCAGGCGATCGCGCGCGCCCTCGGCACGACGATCGACGCGCTGCTGGAGGCGGAGCCGCTCGACGAGCGCGCGACGATGGAGATCGCGCTCGAGCGCGCCATGAAGGGGCAGACGTTCCAGTCACTCGGGATCGCGCCGTTCCGCATCGGGCGCTCGGTGCCCGACGAGGCCCTGCGGGCGCTGCTCGCGCTCCAGGGCGAGATCGAGCGGCTCAACGACGAGCGCTCCGCCACGCCCGAGGAGGCCCGCCGCGCGAACGTCGAGCTGCGCCACCTCATGAGGCGCCAGGACAACTACTTCGCTGAGCTCGAGGAGCACGCCCGCTCGATCCTCGACGCCGTCGACCACCCGGGCGGGCCGCTCACGCAGCGCACGGCATCCGACATCGCCGCTCACCTGGGCTTCTCGCTCCACTATGTGCCGGATCTGCCGCAGTCGGTGCGCAGCGTCGCCGACATCAGACACGGGCGCCTGTACCTGTCGAGCACCGTGCCGGCCAAGGGCGATTCGCGCACCGCCGTGCTGCAGGCCCTGTCCAGCCGCATCCTCGGGCACAGCGAGCCGCGGTCGTACGCCGAGTTCCTCCGCCAGCGGGTCGAGACGAACTACCTCACGGGCGCGCTGCTCATCCCCGAGGCGCACGCCGTGCCGTTCCTGCAGGATGCGAAGGCGCGCCGGGCGATCTCCATCGAAGACCTGCGCGACGCGTACTCGGTGTCGTACGAGACCGCCGCGCACAGGTTCACGAACCTCGCGACGCAGCACCTCGGCATCCGGGTGCACTTCCTGAAGGTGCACGAGTCCGGGACCATCACGAAGGCGTACGAGAACGACGACGTCAACTTCCCGTCCGACCGGCTCGGCTCGATCGAAGGACAGCTGTGCTGCCGCCGGTGGACCAGCCGTGTCGTCTTCGACATCCCCGACAAGTTCAACCCGTACTACCAGTACACCGACACGGGCAACGGCACGTACTGGTGCACGGCCCGCGTCGAGGCCTCGAGCGATGGGGCGCACTCGGTGAGCGTCGGTGTGCGCTTCGACGACACGAAATGGTTCATCGGTCGCGAGACCGCCAACCGCGGCGTCTCACGGCACTCTGTCGAGGTGTGCTGCCGGCGTCCGCCCGCGGAGCTCGAGAGCGCGTGGCGCGATCAGGCATGGCCCAACGTCCGCACGCCGCGCACGCTGCTCGCGACGCTGCCGACGGGCTCGTTCCCCGGCGTCGACACGACCGACCTCTACGAGTTCCTCCAGGCCCACGCGCCGCAGGAGTGACGCCTCGGGATGACTAAGGGCCGCGCCCGCGCGTGCGTTCCGCGTCAGTGACGTCGTGCTTCGTTCCCCCAGCAGTCAGGGTTTCTGCCGACACTCCTTGAGTCGGCGCGAGCAGTGCAGGTAGTTTCTGAGGCTCACGCATGCATGGAGTTGATCAGATGCCAGGGACTAAATGCATTGGACGTCGCCCGATCCTCGTCACCACCTTTGCGATCGTCTTTACGATCTGGACGGGTGTCTTTGCTGCTGCCTTCAGCGCGAGCGCCAAAGATCTCGGGAGCTGGGCCTGGACGCACAACGGCGGGCAGACGTTTCTCTCGACGACGACGGTAGACAAAAGCACCTACATGACGAGGGCGCGCGTCCAGCACATGGACTTCCTCACCCCGGCAACCACCTACTGCGGCGCCCAAGCCAAGGTGGGTGGCACTCTGACGACGGGGGAGTCTTGGACGAGAACCTTCGGGTACGAATCGGGATGCAATCTGGTCATGGTCGACGAGACAACAGCGCCGAAGAAGTACTTCAAGGGTACGAAGCAGTTCTGGGGCCAGGCTTACCACGACGGGTCGTGGGCGGCGGGGAAGCCGTACGTGTACCCATGAGCACCGCGAGTCACACGAATGGCGCAGCGCGAATCGGTGGGATCTTTTCGCTGGCCTGTCTCGCGGTCACGGTCACCGCGTGCAGTCCGCCGATCTCCGCCGAGGAGCCATCTCTGAACCTGGGGGTTCTGCTTGAGAACTCCACCGAGTTCGAGCGCTCTATCATCCGCGATGGAGTGGTGACCATGGCCGAGTACGAGCGCGCACTGATCGCGCAGCGGGATTGTGTTTCGCTCGCAGGGGCGACGCCCGGCGAGATCTACGAGAAGGGCAACAACGAACTGACCTTCGACTATGACATCGTCGGGCCGAGTCGCGATGCGACCGAACGGATCGAGAGCAATGCCGAAGCATGTTTGACGGAGTATTTCGACGACGTCGGACGGGTCTGGTCATTTCAGGAGCTGCTCACCGAGGACGAGCGTGCCGAGATGCGTCCCGCTGTTGCGGACTGCCTCATCGAGGCCGGTGTTCCCGGGCTGAAGCACGATTCCGGCCTTGAGGAGATCCTCGCCGCGATGAATCGCGGCGGTGAGCCGCTCTCGGACGAGCAGTACGACTGCGTTGCTCGGTATAGGGGGTACTTCTCCACATGGGAGAAGGACGGGGCCGGACATTGACCAAATCGACACAGCGACGAGTCATGAGGTCCCAGGCTGATCGGCTCGGGTGGTCAGTGATCGTGGGTCTCTACGTCGCCCCGATGGCGGCCTTGGTCTACGGTCTGCATCTCGCCGATGAAGAGCGGATAACCGCGCGGCCTGCTCCCGAACCAGTGACCGCCCTCCCCGAACGCGTCGAGGTCGAGGAGAAGATCGACGTTGAGGCGGACCTGCGGTGGTCGCCTGGTGCAGCTTTGATCGCGCCCGCCTGGTCGGGTCTGATCTCCGATGTCGCAATCGACATAGGGGACCGGGTTCGAACGGGGGACCGAGTGGTAAGGATCGACGGCGTCTGGCGAATCGCCGCGGCGACCCCATTCCCTTTCCACGCGCCCGTCGATGCATTCAGCCCCGCACGGGAGCTTTCCGCTCTGTCGGCCCTGCTGGCTGACTTCGGGTATGAGGTTCCTCGCGGGAAGTGGAGTCACGCCACTTTGAAAGCTGTGCGAGCTGTGGCGACTCGATTGGGTGTGCCCAACGCCATCGGAGTGACGGCATTCGATCCATCGTGGGTGCTCTGGATGCGCGAACGCGAGCTGGTGCTGGACTCCATCAACCTGCAGGTCGGTTCGATTGCCCCTGCACAGGGGGACTTCACAGCTCAAGGAGCCCCGGAACTGGCCGCGATCAGCCTCTCCTCCCCGATGGGTGCCGCACTGCCTCCAAATGACGAGGCGGCGGAGTGGACCATACGCCTGGATGGCATGGAGTTGCCGTATGCGGCGATCGACAGCGTTGAGGCGCTGCGGTCTGTGGACGTGCCGTCGCCGTTGGCTTCTTCTGAACCCGAGGCCCTCACAGGCGCACTGACCCGACGTACGCCAGTCACCGGGCGGAACGTCCCGGTCGGAGCCGTGCACACCGATATCCATGGCGTCCAGTGCGTATTCCACGTTGGGCCGGATGGAAGTTATCGCGCCGTGGAGGTGAGTGTCAGAGACGGGGGAGCTGGCGTCGCCCTCGTCACCGCCGACCTTGAAGATGGTGTCGCCATTCTCCTGAACCCTGCGGACACTCAGCGGGATCAGGAATGTGGCTGAAAGTCGAGGGTATCGGGTTCTCGTATTCAAACACCCGTCCGCTCCTGTTCAGCGGTGTGACGGGGGTCTTTCGTTCGGGGGAGCTCGTTGCTGTCACCGGACCCTCGGGTGTTGGAAAGTCGACCCTGCTTGAGGTTCTCGGTGGGGTGCGACGCCCTACCCATGGTCGACTCCTGCTCAGCGATGATGAGACTGGTGTCCGGTCCCAGGCGGACCACGTTGACGCGTGTGCATGGGTGCTTCAGAACAACCCCGTCTTCTCTCATCGAACCGTCCTCGAAAACGTGACGATCGGGCTGAGGGCTAGAGGAGCAGATCCGCAGGATGCGCGTGACCGTTCGCGGCGGGCCCTCGCGTCGCTAGGGCTGCGGGATTTCGAGATGGCCGACATCGACACGCTCTCCGGCGGTGAACGGCAGCGGGTGACGATCGCTCGCTGCATCGCATCGCCATCCGTCGTGCTCCTGGCCGACGAACCCACCGGGAACCTGGACGTGAAGAACACCGTGCGGGTTGTGCGATGTCTGCGCCGTGCGGCGGAGTCCCAGAAGATCGTCTTCGTGGCCACGCATGACCCGGCGGTGGAGGGTATGTGTGATCGGAGCGTGCGCCTCGAGGGCGGGGAGCGCACGTAGTGGTCAACACGATCATCTCCGAGTCATTCCGCACCCATCTGGTGCGGCCGTGGCGGCTGATGGTTGCGATCCTCGGCTCCACAATCGCGCTAACTGTTCCGGCGGCGCTTGAAGTCGTCGCGGCGGCGTCGTTGCGAGATCTCATTGCTGACGAAGAAGCCAAGGGGCGGTTCGTCCTCGTCGTCGAAGACGCGGAGGGGGCCCTGAGCTCCGGTGACTGTGCAGCGCTTGGAGGTCTAGGCGGCGTAAGGAGAGCAGGGGGCGTCACTTCTCCGGAGGTCGTCGGAATCGGCCTGCATGGGCTCGTGCAGGCGCGGCGGGTATTTGCTACCTCAGCCTTCTTCGCCATCGTTGGCTTTCCGCTCCCCAGCGATCCACGACCGGTCGTCGTCCTTGGCCCTGGTCTGACCGAAGAAGTGAGCTTCGCAGACGGCGCGCCCGTCACGCTCTCCGATGGCGGTTCCTTCGGGGTGGTGGGCTCAGTAGTTGCTCAGCGATTGCCAGCAGCCATGGAAAGGTGGGTGTTCGTTCCTGCACCTCCACGCGGCGACGTTCAGCAGTGCTGGATTGAGGCGGAGCGGGGTGCTGCGCAAGCGATTCAGGCTGCGACGCCCTCCTTCTTCCCCGGAGCTCGCGCTCTCACGGTCGAACGCCTACGCGACGCGAAGGTGACGGATCAGGCGATGAGGGCATGGGAAGAGCGTCCGATGAGGTACCTCTCTGCTGGCGCCGGCGCGATGGCGGCGTTGCTCGTCGCAGCGGTGATCTGGCCCAGAAGGTCCGAGTATGCCTTGTACCGCTTCGTCGGGATGCCTCACCCGCATGTCGTCCTCGTGGCCTTGCTTGAATCGACGGTGCCGCTCGCCGGGGCAGTTATGTTGTCTGTACTGTCGCTGATGAGCTTCTTCGACGCGGGCACGTTGACAGTCACTGTCGGGCTTCTCCATCTCCTCATCGGCAGCGCCGTGGCCGCGGCGGCGCAGCTCTCGATCGCCGTTGTCTTGGCGTCAGGTGACCGCGCGCGCATTCTTCGAAGAAGGTGACTGCCGCAATCAGCCCCCGGATGCTCCTCGCGACCCTCCCCACCGGCGCGTGCCCCGGCGCCGCCGCGACCCACCTGTACGAGCTCCCGCGGGCGCACGCGCCGGCCGGCTGAGGGGCTGTCAGAGGGGGGCGATGATCCGTTGTCCCGCGAACGCCGCAAGACAGGTTCCTAAGGTGGGTTCTTCGCGTGTCAGGCGTCAGCGTCTTCGCTCAGCTGCCTGTAGTGGCGCTCATAACCCGACAGGAGGGTGGCGTCGTAGTGGTCGCGGAGTCGTCTGCCAGCCTGGCGATCTTGGTCAGGTGCTCTTCGACCTCTCGCACCAAGCGGTCAAGCGTGTCGAAGTCTTCCGATTCGGTCAGAGTCTGCAGGTGAGCGGTGAGCCGCTGGATCGGGATGGTGATTGGCGGGATCTATCTGAGATTCGGCGAGTTCGCCGATCGCCAGCGACCACGCCCGCGCACGACGCGGTGCGACTGACGCGCGTTCGATGAGACGCTGGGGGGCGGCGCGGACCATCTTCCTCGCGCGAAGCTGCGATCCCCTGTCGGTGTGGAACCCGCAACCGGCGACGTCCCCGCGCCTGGCGACGGCGCTGTTCACGGCATCGACGGCGAGACGCGCTTTCATTCGGTCGCTGATCGAGTACCCGACGATCCGGTTGCTGAAGACGTCCGTGATTGCGCAGAGGTAGAGCTTGCCTTCACCGGTTTTGTGCTCCGTATGCCGCTGAGCCAGAGCCGGTTCGGTGCGTCGGCGGTGAACTCGCGGCGCACAAGATCGTCGTGCACCGGCGGGCCGGGGCGTTGTGCCTTCCCGCGGCGGCGTGTGCCGAACGCGAACCACCAGCCGTTGTCACGGCAGCGTGACTGGCGACTAGACGATACGCGTTAGTGGCGTTCCGTCTGCAGTGGGCCGACACGTAGTGTGGCTCGATGGCACAACATTCACACCTTGGATTCCGCTCAGCGGAGCATCGTTGCCGCGTTCAGCGGAACACATCTTGAATTTGCTCTGCATGATCCACGGTCGCCGCAGTGGAAGGGGCGTAGGGCGACCTCGTCGAGGCTTGAACCCACACCCCCGTCACGCCCCGGAGGCGACGAGCGCGGCCCACAGCTCGGCACGCGCGGGAAAGGATGCGAGGTCGATCCCGAGCAGGCTCTGGGCCTGGGCCACGCGGGAGCGCACGGTGTGCCGGTGGATGCCGAGGGCCTCTGCCGCCGCGTCGATGCGGGCGTCGTGCTCGAGCCAGGTCCTGACCGTCGCGAGCAGCTGCGTGCCGTGGGTGGCGTCGTGGTCGCGCAGGGGAGCGAGCTGGGCGTCGGCCAGTGCTCGTGCCTCGACCGTGTCGAGCTGCCCGAGCACACCGCGTCCGGCGACGTCGTCGAACGCGATCACGCGGGCGCGCGGGGCTCCGGGGTCGCCCTCGCCGCGGCGCAGTGCGGTGAGGGCCTGGCCGTGCGCGTCGGCGAAAGCGCTGTAGGCCGAGGGGCCGGAGGCGCCGACGGTCGCGTCGAACAGCTCGGCGAACTGGCTGAGGATGTCGCTGCGCTCGGCGGCGGTGACGATCACCATGCCGTCGGGGCCGCGTCCGTGGAACAGCGCCCCGCGGTGCTCGGTGACGGTGAGCTCGAGCCAGTCGCCGGCCGCGTCGGAGCGTGAGGATGCCACGTCGGCGACGGCGACGATGACGGGTGCCGCGGGCAGCGGCCCCCACAGCTCCCGTGCGACGCGGCGCGCGAGCGCCGGGTCGCCGCTGAGCAGGCTCTGCACGAGGCCTGCGCGCAGCGCCGCTCTCGCCCTGCCGAGGCCGACGTTCTGCTCGAGCGCGAGGCCGGCCATCGCGATGACGGAGGTGACCACGCCGCGGCCTTCGAGGTCGAGGTCGCCGCCGGCGATGACGATCGCGCCCCGCAGGTGGCCGCCGCGGCCGAGCGTCTGCAGTGAGAAGCGGGATCCGGCGACATCGAGCGTCGAGCCGGCACGCGCGCCGCGCCGCAGCACCGCACCGACGTCTTCCGTGAGCTCGTCGAGCAGGGCGTCGTCGACTGCACCGAGCGGATGCTGCTGCGTCAGCGTTCCGGCGGCGTCGAACATGCCCACCCAGGTGTCGAGCTGCCTGGCAAGCTCCGCCACCGTGGCCCCCAGTCCGTCGGGTCGCAGGGCGGCGAGGGATATCGCGTGCTGCGCCGACAGCGCCCACGTGCGGCGGGCGTACGCCTGGGCGGCGATCGCCTCGGCGTTCGCGCGGGCGAGCGCGATGAACGGGGTGCGGTACGGCACCTCGAACAGCGGCATCCCGGCATCCCGGCACGCCTCGACGAGCAGCGCGGGAATGCCGTCTCTCACGACCTCGGTGCCGAAGCCGAGCCCGCGCACGCCCCGGTTGCGCAGACGCGTCACGTACGCGGCGAAGGTCGCGGCATCCGTGTCGCCCGTGAACTGGGTGCCGGTGGTGAGCAGCAGGAGCTCGTCGGCGAGGAACGGCGTGGGGTCGAGCAGGTCGCTGCTGTGCACCCAGCGCAGCGGAAGGTCGAGTGCGCCGGGGGCGAGCGCGGCCTCGTCGGACTCCAGCCGCAGGCGCAGCTCGCGTCGCGCCAGCAGAGCGCGCAGGGTGGGTTCGGGGGTCGTCACGTCACTCCGATCGGCGGGCGGCGACGCCATCCGTACGGTGTACGCCATGTATGCGCCGCTCCTCAGAATGTACACGGTGGCGGCTGTGCGCACCGGGTTCCTCGACGTACGCTCGCCGTCATGACCCTCGCTGACATCGCGCTCCCCGTGGGCGGCCCGACCCTCCCGCAGGAGCGCCGCCTCACCACCTCCATCCCCGGCCCGCGTTCGCAGGAGCTCCTCGCCCGCAAGGCGGATGCCGTCGCAGCAGGTGTCGGTCACACCGTGCCGATCGCGGCCGTCGCCGCCGGTGGCGGTGTCGTGGTGGACGCCGATGGGAACTCGCTCATCGACCTGGGCTCGGGCATCGCGGTGACGACCGTGGGCAGCGCGCACCCGAAGGTGGTCGAGGCGATCGCCGCGCAGGCGGCGCAGTTCACCCACACGTGCTTCATGATCTCGCCGTACGAGTCGTACGTCGCCGTGGCCGAGGCTCTGAACCGCGTGACGCCGGGCGACCACGCGAAGAAGTCGGCGCTGTTCAACTCGGGCGCCGAGGCGGTCGAGAACGCGATCAAGATCGCCCGGCGCTACACCGGCAGGTCGGCGGTCGTCGCGTTCGACCACGCCTACCACGGTCGCACCAACCTGACGATGGGTCTCACCGCGAAGGCGATGCCCTACAAGCGCGGGTTCGGCCCGTTCGCGTCGGAGATCTACCGCGCGCCCATGTCGTACCCGTTCCGCGACGGCCTGACCGGACCCGAGGCGGCGGCGAAGGCGATCTCCCTGATGGAGAAGCAGATCGGCGCCGACAGCCTGGCCGCGGTCATCATCGAGCCCATTCAGGGCGAGGGCGGCTTCATCGTCCCGGCTGACGGATTCCTGCCGGCGATCGTCGACTGGTGCCGCGAGAACGGCGTCGTCTTCATCGCCGACGAGGTGCAGTCGGGCTTCGCTCGCACGGGCGCCATGTTCGCGAGCGAGCTGTTCGGCATCGTGCCGGATCTGGTGACGACGGCGAAGGGCATCGCGGGCGGCATGCCGCTGGCGGCGGTGACCGGTCGCGCGGAGATCATGGACGCCTCGCACGCGGGCGGCCTGGGCGGCACGTACGGCGGCAACCCCGTCGCGTGCGCTGCGGCGATCGCGGCGATCGACGCGTTCGAGAACGACGGACTGCTCGAGCGGGCGCGCGAGATCGGGGGGATTCTCCGCGCCCGCCTCGAGTCGCTTCAGGCATCCGATCCGCGCATCGGCGACGTCCGCGGTCACGGGGCGATGATCGCGGCCGAGTTCGTCGACCCGGAGACGAAGGCCCCGGATGCCGCGCTGACATCGGCGGTGGCGAAGGCGGCGATCGCGGAGGGCGTGGTCGTCCTGACCTGCGGCACGTACGGCAACGTCATCCGTTTCCTGCCGCCGCTGAGCATCTCCGACGAGCTGCTTTCCGAGGGCCTCGACGTCGTCGCTGCCGCCCTCGCCGCCCACTGACCACCCCGTTTCATACGACGCCGGCGGGACACCGCAGTACAGCACCTGACCTGAGGGAGGGCGCCGGGATCCGGCCCCCGTCCAGGCGCTGCACAGAGCGACCCGCGCAGAAGGACGAAGGAGTACGCACCGCATGAGTGAGATCACGAGAGACGTCGTCGTCGTGGGGGCCGGCGCGGCCGGTCTGACGGCGGCGAACGAGTTGAAGAAGGCCGGATTCTCGGTGGCCGTGCTGGAGGCGCGTGACCGGGTGGGCGGGCGTCTGTGGACGGATGTGATCGACGGCGCGATGCTGGAGATCGGCGGCCAGTGGGTGTCGCCGGATCAGGATGCGCTGATCGACACGGTCGCGGAGCTGGGACTGGAGACGTACTCGCGGTATCGCGAGGGCGACAGCGTGTACGTCGGTCCGGACGGCGTCGCGAAGCGGTTCACGGGGGATGTGTTCCCGGTCGCGCCGGAGACGCAGCGGGTGATCGCAGAGATCACCGACCGGCTGGACGCGATGGTGGCGGAGATCGACCCTGATCGTCCATGGGCCCACGAGAAGGCGGCCGAGTGGGACAGCATCTCGTGGGACGCGTGGCTGCGCTCGCAGACCGATGACGATGAGGCGGTGCGCAATCTGGCGTTCGCGACGGGGTCGGCGATGCTGACCAAGCCGACGCACGCGTTCTCGCTGCTGCAGTCGCTGCTGATGGCGGCATCCGCGGGGTCGTACTCGCACCTGGTGGACGCGGACTTCATTCTCGACAAGCGCGTCGTCGGCGGCCTGCAGCAGGTGCCGATCCGGCTGGCGGAGCGACTGGGCGCGGATGTGTTCCTGAACCAGCCGGTGCGCACGATCGAGTGGTCGGATGCCGAGCGCGGCTCGGTGACCGTGACGAGCGACGGGATGACGGTGCACGCCCGTCAGGTGATCCTGGCGCTGGCCCCGGTGCTGTACAGCCGGATCTCGTTCGTGCCGGCGCTGCCGCGGCTGCAGCACCAGATGCACCAGCACATCTCGATGGGCTTCGTGATCAAGGTGCACGCGGTGTACGACCGCCCGTTCTGGCGCGAGCAGGGTCTGTCGGGCACGGCGTTCAGCCCGTACGAGCTGGCGCACGAGGCGTACGACAACACGAACCACGGAGACGAGCGCGGCACGCTGGTGGGCTTCGTGTCCGACCGCACCGCCGATGACCTCTTCGCGCTGAGCGCGGAGGAGCGCCGCGAGCGCATTCTGGAGTCGCTGTCGCATTACTACGGACCGGAGGCGAAGAGCCCGGTCGTCTATTACGAGAGCGACTGGGGCTCGGAGGAGTGGACGCGCGGAGCGTATGCCGCGAGCTTCGACCTGGGCGGCCTGCACCGCTACGGCTCGCACCTGCGCGTGTCGGTGGGCCCGATCAGCTTCGCGTGCAGCGACCTCGCGGGCGCGGGCTATCAGCACGTCGACGGCGCGATCCGCATGGGCCGGCTCGCGGCCGACCGTATCGTCTCGGAGCTGAGGGCATGACCGGACACGTCGTCGTGGGCTACACGGCGACGAAGACGGGCCGGGATGCCGTGGCGTTCGCGTCGCGCCTGGCGGCCGCGACCGGCGCGGTCCTCGACCTCGTCGTCGTGCTTCCCGCGGTGGGGCGCAGTGTCATCACCCCGCCCGACGCGTCGTACGACCGCTACCTGCGCGAGCAGGCGCAGCAGTGGATGGCGGCGGCGATCGATCGTGTGCCGGCGGAGGTCGTCGCCCACGCGCACGTGCGCTGGGCGGAGTCGTTCGCGGAGGGACTCATCGCGATCGCCGACCAGCTCGGCGCGTCGTGCATCGTCGTGGGTGCCGCCGACGGCGGGCTGCGCGGGCGTCACCGTCTCGGCTCGACCACCACGGAGCTGCTCCACTCGTCCGACGTCCCGGTCGCGCTCGTGCCGCGAGGCGCACGCAAGATCGCACCCGGCACCGGCATCACGCGTCTCACCGTCGCAGTGGGTACGCGTCCGGGGGCGGACGTGCTGCTCGACGAGGCGGCATCCCTCGCCCAGGCCGCCGGCGTCTCCGTGCGCCTGCTGTCGCTGCTGACCGTCGACCTGCCCCCGACCGCCGACACGGGGGTGATCCGCCTCTCGGCGTCCACCGAGGTCGACGACGTGCTCGCGGCCGCGAAGGCCGACCTCCCCGACTCCATCGACGCCGACGTCGTGGTGGCCGAGGGCGAGAGCATCGAGGATGCCGTCGCCCACCTCGACTGGCAGCCGGGCGAAGTGCTCATGGCCGGCTCCAGCCGCCTTGCACAGCCGCGCCGCCTGTTCCTCGGGTCGACGGCGGCGAAGATGCTCCACGAAGTCCCCGTGCCGGTGATCGTCGTCCCGCGTACGCGCCACAAGGAAGAGGTCGCGACATGACCCAGTCGGCACCCGTGATCGGCGACCCGGTCACCGGCGGTCTCTCGAAGAAGGGCCTGAGCGCCGGCGCCGTGGGCCTGATCGGCGCCGTCGTCATCGGAGTCTCGACGATCGCGCCCGCCTACACGCTGACCGCTTCGCTCGGCCCCACGGTGTCGGCCGTCGGAGTGCAGGTGCCCGCCGTCATCCTCGTCGGCTTCCTCCCGATGCTGCTCGTGGCGTTCGGCTACCGGGAGCTCAATCGCGTCATGCCCGACTCGGGCACGAGCTTCACGTGGGGCGTGCGCGCGTTCGGCCCGTGGATCGGCTGGATGACCGGATGGGGACTCGTCGCCGCCACCGTCATCGTGCTGTCGAACCTCGCCGGCATCGCAGTCGACTTCCTGTTCCTGCTGATCTCGCAGATCACGGGGCAGCCCGACATCGCGACGCTCACCGCCAACCCCCTCATCAACGTCTCGGTGTGCCTGCTGTTCATGCTCGGCGCGACGTTCGTGTCGTACCGCGACATGCAGACCACCCAGAAGTTCCAGTACGTGCTCGTCGGCTTCCAGGTCGTGGTGCTGGTGCTGTTCGCGACGGTGGCGATCGTCAAGAGCGTCAACGGCGCCGCGCTCGACCCGCTGCCCTTCGACTGGGCATGGCTGAACCCCCTCGAGGTCGAGTCGTTCAGCGCCTTCGCCGCCGGCCTGTCGCTGTCGATCTTCATCTTCTGGGGCTGGGACGTCGTCCTCACGATGAACGAGGAGACGAAGGACCCCGACCGCACGCCCGGCCGCGCCGCGATGGTGACCGTCGTCATCGTCGTCGCGCTGTACCTCGCGCTGTCCCTCGGACTCATGATGTACGCCGGCGTCGGCACGGGCGAGTACGGCCTCGGCAATGAGGAGATCTCCGAGAACGTGTTCTTCGCGCTCTCCGACCCGATCCTCGGGCCGCTCGCCTTCCTGGTCTCGCTCGCCGTGCTGTCGAGTTCGGCCGCGTCGCTCCAGTCGACGGCGGTCGGCCCGGCCAGGACCCTGCTGGCCATGGGGCACTACAAGGCGCTTCCCGACGCGTTCGCGTGGGTGAGCCCCCGATTCTTCACGCCCGGGTTCGCGACGATCGTGTCGGCGGTCGTGGCATCCGTCTTCTACGCCGTCATGCGCGTCGTGAGCGAGAGCGTCCTCACCGACACGATCCTGTCGCTAGGCATGATGATCTGCTTCTACTACGGGCTCACGGCCTTCGCGTGCGTCTGGTACTTCCGCCGGCAGTGGTTCGACTCCGTGCGGATGTTCCTCTTCAGCTTCCTCTTCCCGCTCGTCGGCGGTGTCATCCTCGCGGTGCTGTTCGTCACGACGCTCGTCGACTCGATGGACCCCGCCTACGGAAGCGGGTCGGAGATCGGCGGCGTCGGGCTGGTGGGGATCCTCGGAGTGCTCATCATCGTGGTGGGCATCGTCATCATGATCTGGCAGGCCATCCGGCGCCCCGCCTTCTTCCGCGGGGAGACCCTCGCGGTGGAGGCCCCCGAGAGCCTGCGTCGTCGAAAGGAGGCGGCACGATGAGCCGCGAGACGGAACAGGCGCTTCTCGAGCAGGTGCCCACGGGACTGTTCATCGGAGGGGAGTGGGTCCACACCGGATCGACCTTCCCCGTCAAAGACCCCGCCACGGGCGACACCCTCCTGGAGATCGCGGATGCCGGCCCCGACGACTCGGTGCGCGCGCTCGGCGCCGCTGTCGCGGCCCAGGAGGAGTGGGCGGCGACACCGCCCCGCACGCGCAGCGACATCCTCCGCCGCGCGTTCGACCTCGTGCAGGAGCACCGCGAGGATCTCGCGCTGCTCATGACGCTCGAGATGGGCAAGCCGCTCGCCGAGGCGCGCGGCGAGGTCGCTTACGGGGGCGAGTTCCTGCGCTGGTTCAGCGAGGAGGCGGTGCGCATCGCCGGCCGCTACGGCCTCAACCCTGAAGGCACCGGCCGCATGGTCGTCTCGCAGCGTCCCGTCGGCCCGTCGTTCTTCATCACGCCGTGGAACTTCCCCTTCGCGATGGCGACCCGCAAGATCGCGCCGGCGCTCGCCGCCGGCTGCACCGTCGTGATCAAGCCGCCGGAGCTCACCCCCCTCACGACCCTGTACTTCGTGAAGCTGCTCGTCGAGGCGGGCCTTCCCGCGGGCGTCGTCAACGTCTTCACGACGACGCGCTCGTCGGGAACGTCAGCCCCCGTGATCGCCGACCCGCGGCTGCGCAAGCTGTCGTTCACGGGCTCGACCGAGGTGGGACGCAAGCTCATCGCGCAGGCCGCCGAGGGCGTGCTGCGGGTGTCGATGGAGCTCGGCGGCAACGCGCCGTTCGTCGTGTTCGACGACGCCGACCTCGACAAGGCGGTCGAAGGCGCGATGCAGGCCAAGTTCCGCAACATCGGACAGGCCTGCACCGCCGCCAACCGCTTCATCGTGCACGAGGCGGTCGCTGAGGAGTTCGCGCGCCGTGTCACCGAGCGCGTCACGGCGATGAGGATCGGCCGCGGCACCGAAGAGGGCGTGCAGATCGGACCCCTCATCGACGACAAGGCGGTCGCGAAGACCGACGAGCTGGTGCAGGATGCCGTGTCGCGCGGCGCCACGCTGCTCACCGGCGGGTCGGCTCCCGAGGGGCCGGGCACCTTCTATGAGCCGACGGTCGTGGCCGACGTCCCCGCGGGCAGCGCCATCCTCCGCGAGGAGATCTTCGGCCCCGTGCTCGCCATCGCGACCTTCTCCGACGAGGATGAGGCGGTTCGCCTCGCCAACGACACGGAGTACGGCCTCGTCTCGTACGTGTTCACCCAGGACCTCGCCCGCGGCCACCGCATGATCGACCGACTGGAAACGGGCATGATGGGGCTGAACGTCGGTGTCGTCTCCAACGCGGCGGCGCCGTTCGGGGGTGTCAAGCAGTCCGGCGTCGGCCGCGAGGGCGGGCTGGAAGGCATCCACGAGTATCTGTCCACGAAGTACACGCTGATCCCGGTCGACTGACCAGAACACGAAGGAGTGACATGAGCGACTATGCCGTCGTCAACCCCGCCACGGGGGAGACGCTCGCGACGTATCCGACGAGCAGTGACGCCGAGGTGCAGGCTGCCATCGCCGCTGCCGATGGGGCGTACCGCACGTGGGGGAAGTCGTCGACGCCTGCGGAGCGTGCCGAGCTCATCCGCAACGTGGCGCGTCTCCACCGAGAGCGTCGTGACGAGCTCGCCGCCATCATCGTCCGCGAGATGGGCAAGCCCCTCGCCGCGGCCGAGGGTGAGGTCGACTTCGCGGCCGACATCACCGAGTACTACGCCGACTACATCGACGCGATCACGGCCGACGTGCCGCTGAACATCGACGGCCAGGGCACCGCCGTCATCCGCAAGGCCCCGCTGGGCGTCCTGCTGGGCATCATGCCGTGGAACTTCCCCTATTACCAGGTGGCCCGGTTCGCGGCGCCGAACCTCGCGCTGGGCAACACGATCCTGCTCAAGCACGCCCCGCAGTGCCCCGAGTCGGCTGCCGCGATCGCCCAGATCTACGCCGACGCGGGCTTCCCCGCCGGTGCCTACACCGACCTGCGCCTCACGAACGAGCAGGCGGCCGAGGTCATCGCCGACCCGCGCGTGCAGGGCGTGTCGGTGACCGGCTCGGAGCGTGCCGGCGCCGCGGTCGCCGAGATCGCGGGCCGCCACCTCAAGAAGGTGGCGCTCGAGCTCGGCGGCTCCGACCCGTTCATCCTGCTGTCGACCGACGACCTGGACGCGACGGTGCAGGCTGCCGTCGACGCCCGCCTCGACAACACCGGCCAGTCGTGCAACGCGGCAAAGCGCTTCATCGTGATCGACGACCTGTACGACGCCTTCCTCGAGAAGTTCACGACGGCGATGACGTCGGCCACGGTCGGCGACCCGTTCGCGGAGGACACCGTGCTCGGACCCCTGTCGTCGCTCGCCGCGGCCGAGCGCCTCGAGCAGCAGGTCACCAAGGCCGTCGAGCAGGGGGCGACGCTCGTCGCCGGCGGCAAGCGCGACGGCGCCTTCTACCACCCGACGGTGCTCACCGGCGTGACGCCCGAGATGGACGCGTACCGCGAGGAGTTCTTCGGCCCGGTCGGCGTCGTCTACCGCGTCTCGAGCGAGGAGGAGGCCGTCGAGGTCGCCAACGGCACCTTGTTCGGTCTCGGCTCGTACGTGTTCACGACCGACGCCGAGCAGGCGGAGCGCGTCGCGAACCAGATCGAGGCCGGCATGGTCTACATCAACGTCGTCCTGGCCGACGAGCCGGCGCTGCCCTTCGGCGGCGTCAAGCGCAGCGGCACGGGTCGTGAGATGGGCCTGCTCGCGGCCGACGAGTTCGTCAACAAGAAGCTGATCCGCATCGCCTGACAGCGGCGACGAGAGGATGCCGGGCGCCTCGCCGCACCCGGCATCCTTCGTCGTGAATTCTCCCGGCCCTGCCCGCTTTCGGCGGCGCTCTCGGAGGAGGAGAATCAGGTCATGGACCACATGGGTGGAGCGATGACGCTCCTGAGCGACCAGGAGTGCGTCGATCGCCTCGCGACGCAGGAGCTCGGCCGGCTCGTCACATCGGCCGCGGGCATTCTCGACATCTTCCCCGTCAACTACGTCGTCGACGGGCACGACATCGTGTTCCGCACCGCGGAGGGCAGCAAGCTCACCGAGCTGACGATCAACGACGAGGTGCTCTTCGAGGCCGACTCGTGGACGGATGCCGATGCGTGGAGCGTCGTCGTCCGCGGCAGGGCGCGTCGTCTCGACACGAGCGCCGAGGTGCAGGCCGCCGACGAGCTGCCGCTGCGGCCCTGGCTCCCGACGCTGAAGTACAACTACGTGCGCATCACGCCGGAGTCGCTCTCGGGCCGCGCCTTCCTCCGCGGCGAGGAGCCCGATCGCTACGGCATCCAGCAGTATTGACGACCCGCGCAGGACCCGGCGTGATTCGCGCCCGGTCGAGGCATGCCGTACACTCGAAGGCGCAGTTGTCTGCATTCTTTCGCCGTGCCTGCGGGTCGCAAACCCTCCCGATGCGTCTACGGTAGAAGTGTGGACACCCGGGGTCGAGAGGCTTCGGCTGCACACCCGGGTAACAACCTAGGGCGGTAGCTCAATTGGCAGAGCAGCGGTCTCCAAAACCGCAGGTTGCAGGTTCGATTCCTGTCCGCCCTGCGCGTCAACGGCCAACGTTGACACAGCGCGCCAGCACCGAGCTGGCGTGAGAAGTCATACAGGTGGGTACATGGTCCAGGATGAGGCGAACGGCGAGATCGTCGCAGTCGGCGGCGCCTCTCGCGAGAAGAAGCTGAACTTCTTCCAGCGCATCGCCCTCTTCATCCGCCAGGTCTTCGCCGAGCTCCGCAAGGTCGTCACTCCGACCCGTCAGGAGCTTGGGAAGTTCACGGCGGTCGTCCTCGGCTTCGTCGTCGTCATGATGGCGGTCGTCTACGGCCTCGACCTGCTGTTCACCTGGGTCGTCGAAGTCGTCTTCGGCGTGCCGAGCTGATCGGATCCCCGACCGCTCGGACGTCCCGCGGATGACGGCATCCGACCATCCAATGGAAGAGAAGGCAATTGTCTGAGAAGCATGTCGACGACGCCGACTGGGCGACGGCCGCCGAGCAGTCGAGCGAGGACGACGAGGCCCAGGAGGGCAACTACCTCGAAGGCCAGCTGCGCGCCTCCGAGGCCGCAGAGCACAACGCCATCCACGTCGTCGATGACAACGGCGAAGACGACATCGACGATGCCGACACCGACATCGAAATCAGCGACCCGGAGGCGGATGCCATCGTGAACGACGCACTCGAGATCGACAACACCGCCGAGGCGGAGGCCGCGGCCGAGGTGCTGAACGACTCGCTCGCCGAAGAAGAGGCCGAGGCCGCCGCGCAGGCAGCGGAAGAGGTCACCCCCTACGACGGCCCCGAGCTGGGCGACGATGAGGACGAGGCCGCCGACCTCGACCCCTACGAGGCGTTCCGCGCCGAGCTGCGCAGCCTCCCCGGCAAGTGGTACGTCATCCACTCCTACGCCGGCTTCGAGCGCAAGGTGAAGGCCAACATCGAGCAGCGCAAGTCGACGCTCGAGGTCGAGGATGAGATCTATCAGGTCGAGGTCCCCATGGAGGACGTCGTCGAGATCAAGAACGGCCAGCGCAAGATGGTCACGCGTGTCCGGATCCCCGGCTACGTGCTCGTGCGCATGGAGCTGAACGAGGACACCTGGTCGGTCGTGCGCCACACGCCCGGCGTCACCGGCTTCGTCGGCAACGCCCACAACCCGACGCCGCTGCGCTTCGAAGAGGCGTTCAACATGCTGAAGTCGCTCGTCCAGGTCGCCGAGGTCGCGCCCACCAAGGGCGGCGCCTCCAAGGGCCAGGCCGCACAGGCTCGCGTCATCCCCGCCGAGGTCGACTTCGAGGTCGGCGAGACCATCACGATCAAGGAAGGCTCGTTCGCGGGTCTCCCGGGCACCATCAGCGAGATCAAGCCCGAGAGCGGCAAGCTCACCGTGCTCGTCTCGCTGTTCGAGCGCGAGACGCCCGTCGAGCTGTCGTTCGACCAGGTCACCAAGCTCTGATCCCGGTCTCCCCGCTCGCACGCATGCTGCGCTGATCGGGTAGAATCGAGAGGTTGCGCCCGTGTGGCGCAGCGATCCCACCACCTTCAGGAACCGCCTGATCGTGGAAGCGCGCCCGCCGAGCCTCGGCACGGAGGGCGCTCGACAGAAGGAAGACTATGGCACCGAAGAAGAAGGTGACCGGCCTGATCAAGCTCCAGATCAACGCCGGAGCCGCCAACCCGGCGCCGCCGATCGGCCCCGCGCTCGGTCAGCATGGCGTCAACATCATGGAGTTCTGCAAGGCGTACAACGCCGCGACGGAGTCGCAGCGCGGCAACGTCATCCCCGTGGAGATCACCGTCTACGAGGACCGCAGCTTCACCTTCGTCCTGAAGACCCCGCCGGCGGCGGAGCTCATCAAGAAGGCTGCAGGCGTCCCGAAGGGCGCGGCGAACCCGCTGACCACCAAGGTCGGCAAGCTCACCAAGGAGCAGGTCCGCCAGATCGCCGAGACGAAGCAGCCCGACCTGAACGCGAACGACCTCGAGGCCGCCTCGAAGATCATCGCCGGCACCGCCCGCTCCATGGGCATCACGGTTGAGGACTGAGGGGAAGACGCACATGGCTAAGTCCAAGGTTTACGAAGCAGCCGCGGCCAAGATCGACCGCGACCGGTTCTACACGTCCACCGAGGCCGTCGCCCTCGCCAAGGAGACGGGCTCGAAGAACTTCGACTCCACCGTCGAGGTCGCCCTCAAGCTCGCCGTCGACCCCCGCAAGGCCGACCAGATGGTCCGCGGCACGGTCATCCTGCCCCACGGCACCGGCAAGACCGCGCGCGTCATCGTGTTCGCGACGGGCCCCGCGGCCGAGGCCGCGATCGCCGCTGGCGCCGACGAGGTCGGTGGCGCCGAGCTCATCGAGAAGGTCGCCGGCGGCTGGACCGCGTTCGACGCGGCCGTCTCGACGCCCGAGCTCATGGGCCAGGTCGGCCGTCTGGGCAAGGTGCTGGGTCCCCGTGGCCTCATGCCGAACCCCAAGACCGGCACCGTGACCCCCAACCCGGCGAAGGCCGTGGAGGAGATCAAGGGCGGCAAGATCGAGTTCCGCGTCGACAAGCACGCCAACGTGCACTTCGTCGTCGGCAAGGCCTCGTTCACCGCTGAGCAGCTCGACGAGAACTTCAAGGCCGCGCTCGAGGAGATCATCCGCCTCAAGCCGTCCAGCTCGAAGGGCCGTTACATCCAGAAGGCCGCCGTGTCGACCACGTTCGGTCCCGGCATCCCGCTGGACGTCAACGCGCTCGTCTGAGACCTGCGTCACTGACGACAACGCACAGGGGCTCCACCTTCGGGTGGGGCCCCTTCGTCGTTCGCGCGTGCCTCAGTCGTCGCCTCGCACATCGAACGCGGTCTCGCCGAGAGGCGACACCTCGGTGACGCGCGCGCCCATCACCGTCGCCCCGGGAGGGCCCTCCGACATCCATGCGAGCACCTCGTCGACCTGCTGCTCGGGGCCCTCGAACTCCGCCTCTACGGTGCCGTCACGGCGGTTGCGCACCCAGCCCACTACGCCGGCCTCGCGCGCGACCATCCGCATCGTGTAGCGGTAGCCCACGCCCTGCACTCCTCCTTCGACGACCACGTGCACGCGTCTCATGTCGTCATCCTCGCATCAGGGTGCCACGCCCGCACCCCCACGCTCGCTCGCCGGTCAGGGCCAGACGAGGCTCACGGCGATCGCGATCATGACGATCGCGATGATGCCGTCCAGAATCCGCCATGCCCGGGGCGCTGCGAGCCAGCGGCCCAGATAGCGGGCGCCGAAGGCCAGACCGAAGAACCACACGACGCTCGCCGTCGCCGCTCCGGCCGCGAACCACCAGCGCAGCTCGCCGTGGGCGCTGGCCACCGACCCGAGCAGGAAGACGGTGTCGAGATAGACGTGGGGATTCAGCCACGTCAGCGCGAGGCACGTGAGCAGCACGGGAACCAGGCGCGTGCGGGTGAGGGTCGCCGTGCGGCCTCTGCCGGCCGGTGCGGGGGCCCCGTCCACACCGTCCTGGCTGTCGCTGCCGAGATCGGCGCGCAGCGCGTCGCCGGACGGTCGAAGGGCGCGCCGTGCGGCGAGAAGGCCGTAGACCATCAGAAACAGGAACCCCGCCCAGCGCACGACGTCGATGAGCCACGGAGCGGCCTGGAGGGCGAGCCCGAGTCCCGAGACGCCCACTGCGATCAGGACGGCATCCGAGACGGCGCACACGATCGCGACGGCGAGCACGTGCTCGCGGCGCACACCCTGGCGCAGCACGTACAGATTCTGCGCACCGATCGCCACGATGAGCGACAGGCCGAGACCGAAGCCGGCGACGAGGGAGGGGAGCACGCTTCGACGCTAGGCGACTCGGCATCCGTAGACCAGTTCAACTCGCTTCACTTCCTTAAGCTGTGCTTATGCAGCTGTCGGCCGAGCTCGCCCGCACGCTCGCCCTCGTGATCGACGAGGGGAGTCTGGATGCCGCCGCGCGCCGTCTGCACCTCACGCCCTCGGCCGTCAGTCAGCGCATCAAGGCGCTCGAAGAGCAGGTCGGCCGCGTCCTCCTCGTCCGCGCCAAGCCGGCACGACCCACCGCGGCAGCACACGCCGTCGTGCGCTACGCCCGGCAGATCGCACTGCTGGAGAACGACGCCCTCGCGGAGCTCGGTGCCGACGAGGCGCGAGTGAGCGTGCCGCTCGCGGTAAACGCCGACTCCCTGGCCACGTGGTTCCTGAGACCGCTCGCCGAGCTCACCGAACGGCATCCGATCGTCTTCGACCTGCACCGCGACGACCAGGACTTCACCGCGTCGCTGCTCGAGGAGGGGACCGTCATGGGCGCCGTGACATCACGCTCCGAGGCCGTGGCCGGATGCCGTGCCGTCCCGCTCGGGACGATGCGCTACCACGCCGTCGCGACGCCGCGGTTCGTGGAGCGCTTCCTGCCGCGCACGCGCGCGCAGGGCGGGCCCGCTGCCGAAGAGCTCTCGGCAGCGCCGCGCGTGGACTTCGACCGTCGCGACGACCTCCAGCGGCAGTGGCTCGCAGAGATCGGGGCGGCGGACGACGGTCCGCGCCACTACGTCCCGGCCTCCCACGACTTCGCCTCCGCGATCGCCCTCGGACTCGGATGGGGGCTGCTGCCACGGTTCCAGTCTGAGCGGGCGCTCTCCGCCGGCGATCTCGTGCTCCTGGGCGGGCCGCCCGTCGACGTGCCGCTCACCTGGCAGCAGTGGAACCTCACGTCGCCCCTGCTCGATGCGGTCGCCGACGCGATCGTGGGTCACGGCCGCGCGGTGCTCACGCAGGACGTCAGAGGTCGCTGACGCGCAGGACCACCTTGCCGCGGGAATGACCGCGCTCGAGCTCCGTGTGCGCCGCGGCGGCATCCGCGAGATCGAACACCTGGTCCACGTAGACCTGGATCGCGCCCGACTCGAGCAGGCGCGCGATCGTCGACAGCACACCGCCGTCAGGGATGACCTTGTACGACGTCGCCCGCACGCCGGCGGCGGCCGCCTGCTCGGCATAGTCAGGCCAGGCGCCCGTGGGGACCATGATGTAGAGGCCGCCGGAGCGGAGCGTCGTGAGCGAACGTGTGCCCGTGTCGTCGTGCACATTCCCGACGAGGTCGATCACGACATCCACCTCGCCCACGACGTCTTCGAAGCGCGTCGTCGCGTAGTCGATGACGACCGATGCGCCCAGCTCGCGCAGCCACGGCAGGTTCGCGGCCGACCCAGTCGCCGTCACGTGCGCCCCGAAGTACGACGCCAGCTGCACTGCGAAATGACCGACACCGCCCGACCCCGCGTGGATCAGCACCCGCTGGCCCTCGTGCGCGTGGGCGGTCTCGACGACGAGGCCCCACGCGGTGAGCGCCGCGAGCGGCACCCCGGCAGCCGCGACGTGTGACAGCGACGGCGGCTTGCGCGCCACCGACAGCGACGGCGCGACCACGTACTCGGCGTACGAGCCGCCAGAACGCGGGAACGACGTCATGCCGAACACCTCCGTGCCCGGCTGCAGCGGGTGGGACTCGTATGGGGCCTTCACGACGATGCCGCTGAAGTCGAACCCGAGCGTGCTGGGCGACGCCGAGATCGCGCCCGCAACGCCGCGCCCGGCGCGCGTCTTGGCGTCGATGGGGTTCGTGCCCGCTGCGACGACCTTGATCAGCAGCTCGCTCATGACGGGCGACGGAACGGGGATCGTGTCCTCACGGAGCACGTCGGCGGCGCCAGGGGCGTCGAACACCATCGCGCGCATCGACTCGGGCAGGGCCGGAACGGCGGTGGGAGTGGCCTCGGGGAGGGTCGCAGAGCGTAGGGGGCGGAATCTCATCGGACTCTCCTTCCTCGAGCGGGGGGACGCTGCGACGCGCACACCGCCGTGGTGAGCGCGTGCCACCAGTCAACCCTGAGTTTGTCTCCATCGTGTTACGCCGGTGCTACCGGATGGCTCCGGCGACGCGGCGTTCAGCAGCCAGCAGACCGACGACCGAGGCGCTTCAGGCGGCGTCCGGCCGCTCGCCCGTCGTGAGGGCGTGCAGCAGGCGTGTGAGATTGCGGATGTCGTCGACGTTCCACTCGGCGAGGCTGTCGTGGAGGAGATTCTCGTGCGGCGCGCGGGCTGCCTCGAGGCGCGCCCGACCCTCCGCCGTCGGCGACAGCAGGCTCGAGCGCCCGTCGTGCGGATCAGGGTGGCGCTCGATGAGCCCGAGCGCCTCGAGATCGCGGACCGTGCGCGACAGCTGTCCCTTGTCCAGCTGAAGCTGCTCGGCCAGCGCCGTCTGAGTCACCGACTCGCGCCGCGCGATCGTCGTGAACACCTTGTAGGCACCCGGCAGCATCCCCGGGCTCACACGCTGCGCATTCTCGGTGACGATGCGCCGGAACCGGTTGACCAGCTCGCCGAACTCCGCCTCGAGGGCCCGCACCGCGTCGATGCGAGCCCCGTCAGCTCGGGCGCCAGGGGTGTCGGTCGGCTGCGCGGACCTCGGGCACATGCGGATCAGCTCTCCGATCCGCTGCGGGAGGCCTGGCCCGAACCGGCATCCGTCGCCCCGTCGTCGACGACCCGCACCGAGCCGGTCGCCGTCAGCACACCCATGCCCTCCGACACCGACACGGTGGCCAGGTCGGCCTCGCTCGCGCGCATGCGCTCGGTGGTGGTCATGGTCGTCAGCGGCTTGTTGGGGAGGAACACGATCGCCAGCAGGCTGATGACCGCGAACGGCACCGCGATGAGGAACGCGTGCGAGATACCCGTGGCGTAGATGTCCTCGAAGACGATGCGCAGAGCCTCCGGCATCGCGGACACCTGCGGCAGTGAGCCCGACTGGAGCTGCGCGCTCCACTCGGCCGCCTTGTCGCCCAGGCTCATGAGAGCCGCGGCGATGTCGTCCTTGCGCTGCCCGACCAGGTCGGTGACGCTCGCGGCCAGGGCAGCGCCCATGACCGAGACGCCGATCGTGCCGCCCAGGCTGCGGAAGAACGTCACACCCGAGCTTGCCACGCCGATCTCTGTCGGCTTGCTCGTGTTCTGCACGACGAGCACCAGGTTCTGCATCGTCATACCGACGCCCGCGCCCAGCAGGAACATGTACACGGAGACCAGGAAGAAGTCGGTGTCGTAATGGATCGTGGACAGCAGGGTCGAGCCGGCGATGAGCGACACGCCGCCGATGACGAGGAACGTCTTCCACCGGCCCGTCTTGGTGATGAGCGCGCCCACACCGATCGACGAGATCAGCAGGCCGCCGATCATCGGGATCGTCATGATGCCCGCCTCAGTCGGCGTCGCGCCACGGGCCAGCTGCATGTACTGGCTGAGGAACACCGACGCGCCGAACATCGCGATGCCCGTCGCGATCGACGCGACGACCGAGAGGGTGAACGTCAGGTCGCGGAAGAGCGACAGCGGGATGAGCGGCTCCTTGGAGCGCAGCTCGACGATCACGAACAGGATGGCTCCGACCAGCGCGCCACCGACCATGAGGACCGTCTCGGTGCTCCACCAGTCGAACGAGTCGCCCGCCAGGCTCACCCAGATGAGCAGCAGAGACACCGCTGCCGACAGCAGCACGATGCCGAGATAGTCGATGGACGTCTTCTTCTTGGCGCGCACAGGGCTGTGCAGCGTGGTCTGGACGATGATGAGCGCCGCCACGGCGAAGGGAAGCGCGACGAAGAAGTTCCAGCGCCAGCCCCACGCGTCCGTGATGACGCCGCCCAGCAGCGGGCCTCCGATCGTGGAGACCGCCATCACCGCGCCGAAGAGACCCATGTAGCGGCCGCGCTCACGCGGGCTGATGATGTCGGCCATGAGCACCTGGCTGAGGGCCGCGAGACCGCCGGCGCCGAGGCCCTGCACGGCGCGGAACGCGATGAGGGTCTCGGAGTTCTGCGAGAAGCCCGCCGCGGCGGTCGCCAGCACGAAGATCACGAGGGCGATCTGATAGAGCAGCTTGCGGTTCATGAGGTCCGCGAGCTTGCCCCAGATGGGCGTAGAGATCGCTGTCGTGAGCAGCGTCGCCGTGACGACCCACGTGAAGGCGGCCTGATTGCCGCCGAGGTCGTGGATGATCACCGGCAGCGAGGTGGAGACGACGGTCGACGCGAGCATCGACACGAACATGCCGAGGATGAGACCGGACAGCGCCTCGAGCACCTGACGGTGCGACATGCGGGGCTTGTCGACGGACTCCGGGGAAGAAGGGGTCATGACATCCTTGAGTTAGTTGACTTGAGTCAAAAGTTGAGAAGGGTCAACTATATGTGGTTCGTTGACGGGTGTCAACTATCGGCACTGATGCAGCGCGTGGGGCGGGTGCCGACGGCTGAGCCGCTTGCGGGCCGCGTGCGGCGGAGGGCCGAGGTCAGTCGGCGAGGGCGAGCGCCCGGAACGGCTCACGCGGACGCGCGGGCACGGCATCCGCTGGCCCGGCCGCGCCGGAGGGGGCGCCGCGGCGCTGCATCGTGCGACGGTAGAGCTCGTCGATCAACTCCGTCGCGAGGCCCACGAGGTGGCGGATCTCGCGCTCGTCGCGGTCGACCCAGGCGCAGCGGGGCTCGTCGGAGATGGGGACGAAGTCGTCGTGCTGCTCCCACACCACGAGTGTGCGCTCGGCCCCGAGGACGTGCTGCTGCCACCAGACCTGGCGGAGGTAGGTGCGCGGGATCGAGCGCCACGGCTTGTTCGTGGTCTTGATCTCGCAGAGCGTGACGCGTCCCGACGCGTCGACCGAGATGCCGTCGGGCGTTGCGAGGTGCCGCTTCTCGATCTGCGCGTGGAACAGCGCCGACGACGGCTGGATGCTGTGCGTCGCGGCGACCCAGGCGGCGATCTCGGGCTCGCGGCGCCGGCCGTACGCCGTGTACGCGTTGCCGGAGAAGCCCGACCCGCCCGAGAGCTTGGCGTCGGCGGCGCGCGCGATCGACTTCGCCCCGGACAGGTGCGCGACGTCGGTGGCGGTGATGCCGCGTGAGCGGGCGCGCAGCCAGGCGACGCGATCGCGGGAGTCGGCGATGATCCGAGAGGCCAGCTCGGGTGCGACGCGAGCGATGGCCTCCGGACTCATGCCTTCGAGGCTAACCCGACCCGGCGACCTCGCCCGACCGCGACACCCGCCGCGCCCCTCCTCGGCGCCGCCGCCCGCTCGTCGCGCACCCGCTCGGTGGTGCTGCCGCCGGTGCTGCTGCCGCCGAGATCGCCGGCTGGTGCCGAGACCGCCCGAAGTGACCGTGCCCCAGGCGGCGGTCTCGACAGTCGGCGGCGTTCTCGGCGGCGAGGGTGCGCGGGCCGAGGTTCATCCACAGCGGCGGAGCGGAAGCGCGGACTCACAGGTCGTCGGGGCGTCGCCTGAAAGAGCTCGGTCAGAGGCGAGGATGCCGTGATGCGGGTGGCGACGGTCGTGGAGCTCGAGGCGATGCTGTGGACGCGCACGGATCTCGCCCAGCATGGATGGGGCCGGGCTGGGATCGACGGGGCGGTGTCTTCGGGCGAGCTGCACCGGCTCCGGCGTGGCTGGTACATGCGGGGCGCCGACTGGGGCGACCTCTGGCCGCAGGCGCGGCATCTCGCGCAGATCCTCGCCGCGCAGCACGACAGCCATGAGCCGCCCGTCTTCGCGCGTGAATCCGCTGCGGTCCTGCTCGGCCTCCCCGTGCTGCGCGTGCCGGTCGATCGGGTCCATATCCACGCGGGGCCGAGCCGTCACTGCACGGAGGGCGTGCTGCGGCACAGCGGCCCGCTCGAGCCGGACGACATCGTCGAGGTCGACGGCATCCTCTGCACGTCTCTCATCCGGACCATCGCGGATGTCGTGCGCCTCGCGAGCCCGGAGGCGGCGATCGCCTGCGCCGACGCGGCGATGGCTCGTGTCGCCGGCGGGCCGCGCGAATACGACGCCGACGCGGCGGCGGGCTGGCGCGAGCACGTCGAAGCACGGCTCAGAGTCGGCCAGCGCGGAGTGCGACAGGCGCGGGCGGTTCTCTCCATGGCCGACGGCCGGTCGGAGCTGCCCCTCGAGTCGGTGACCAAGCTGCAGCTGCGACGCCTGGGATTCGCACAGCCCTCGCTGCAGGTGCCTGTGCCGTCGCCGGCCGGCTGCACGTACTGGATGGACATGGAGCTCGTCGACGCCGATGTGTTCTACGAGTGCGACGGCGAAGCCAAGTACACGGACGCCTCGCTGCGTGCGGGACGGTCGGCCGAGCAGGTCGTGCTCGAGGAGAAGCGTCGTGAGGACTGGGTCCGCGGACTCACCGGGAAGCGGGTCATCCGGGGAGGATTCGCTGACGTCGTGTCGCCGTCCGTGCTGGCTGAGCGGCTGAGAGCGTTCGGCATCCCGCTTCCCCCGCGCCGAGATCGCCTGCTGTTGCCGAGCGCGCCCTCTCGCGCAGCGCGCTGAGTGGCGAGCTCGGCACTCGGCGGCGATCTCGGCAACAGTGGCGGCAGGGGCGGCGGGGGCGGGGGCGGCGCGATTTGGGGGAGCGGCGCCGGTCGGGTAGAGTGGGGGCAAGCCAAAGACCGCTGGTCTCGGTGTGCGCGCAAGCGGATGCCGACGAAGCTCTGCACAGCAGGGGCCCGCGCAGGTGACACAGACTTACCGGGAAACCGGATTCGAGCTCCGTGCGCTTGCGCCGGAGCTTTTCTCATTGTGCGGGATGGTCGAGGCTGACGTTCCGCCACTGCGGAGCGTCACGTACACACAAGGAGTGGCCATGGCGCAGAAGGAAGCATCGGTCGCCGAGCTCACGAAGAACTTCGAGAACTCGACCGCCGTCCTGCTGACCGAGTACCGCGGTCTGACGGTTGCCCAGCTCAAGGAGCTGCGCAACAGCATCCGTCAGGACGCGGAGTACGCCGTGGTGAAGAACACGCTGACCAAGATCGCTGCGAAGAACGCAGGGGTCGAGGGGCTGGATGACGAGCTCAAGGGCCCGTCCGCCATCGCCTTCGTGCACGGTGACCCGGTCGCCGTCGCCAAGGGCCTGCGTGCCTTCGCCAAGGCACACCCTCTGCTGGTCGTCAAGGGCGGGTACTTCGACGGTGCCCCGCTCAGCGCTGCAGAGGTGAACAAGCTCGCCGACCTCGAGAGCCGTGAAGTCCTGCTGGCGAAGCTCGCCGGTGCGATGAAGGCCTCGCTGACCAAGGCGGCATATGTCTTCAACGCGCTGCCGTCGAAGGCCGTTCGCACGGTCGACGCGCTGCGCGAGAAGCAGGAGTCCGCGGCCTGACATCGGGCTTCGGCATAAGCAAAACCCCAATCAAGGAGAATCATCATGGCAAAGCTCAGCACTGAGGAGCTGCTCGACGCGTTCAAGGAGCTCACCCTCATCGAGCTCAGCGAGTTCGTCAAGGCGTTCGAGGAGACCTTCGACGTCACCGCCGCCGCCCCGGTCGCGGTCGCCGCTGCGGGTGCCCCCGCCGGTGGTGCCGGTGACGCCGGCGCCGAGGAGGAGAAGGACTCGTTCGACGTCATCCTCGAAGCCGCTGGCGACAAGAAGATCCAGGTCATCAAGGTCGTCCGCGAGCTCACCTCGCTCGGCCTCGGTGAGGCGAAGGCTGTCGTCGACGGTGCTCCCAAGCCCGTCCTCGAGGGCGCGAACAAGGAGACCGCCGACAAGGCGAAGGCCGCTCTCGAAGAGGCCGGCGCGACGGTCACCCTCAAGTAATCTCGCTCACGCGAACGAAGGCCCCCGGGTTCATCCCGGGGGCCTTCCCGCATTCTGGGACGCTCAGCCGGTCACTCCACCCCTGACTCGCGTATGAGGTCGGCGTCGCGCACCGCCGAGCTGTGCGCATCGACCGCCGAGGTCGACGCGCGCACGATGAGACTCGCGTGCATGCGGATGTGCTGCACCGGGGTGTCGGGATCGGCGATCCGCTCGACGAGCATCTCCACCGCCATCCGCCCCTGCTCTCGCGGCAGCTGCTGCAGCGTCGTCAGCGCGAACATGTCGGCGTACTCGTGATCGTCGATGCCGACGACGCTCAGGTCACCGGGCACGAGGATGCCGAGCCGTCGCGCCGCGATGATCGCACCGACCGCGACCTCGTCGCACACCGCCACGATCGCCGTCGGGCGAAGCCGCGCATCGCCCAGCAGATCGACAGCCGCCCGGTAGCCCGCCGGCATCGACACCTCGGAGCGCACGTGCCGCCGGTGCGCGGAGAGTCCCGCCTCCGCCATTGCGCTGTCGTACCCCGACAGTCGCTGCTTGTCGACGTGGGTCCAGTGGCTGTCGGACCCGCCGCCGAGGAAGGCGATCTGCGTGTGCCCCAGGCCGATGAGGTGCTCGGTCGCCCGTCGCGCCGCGTAGACGTCGTCGATCGCGATGAGGCTCGACTCGTCGCCGGTGCCCACGACCGACACGATGGGCCGTCCGATCTGCGTCAGCTGCTCGAGCTCGTGGTCGCCGGGCTCGAGCCCCACCGCGATCAGGCCGTCGAACCGCTTGCGGGCCAGGAAGTCGCCGAAGATCCGCTCGCGCCCCGCGGTGCCGGGGCGCGCGTCGTACAGCGTCAGGTCGAGCCCGCGCTCGAGGAGCGACTGCTGGATGCCTTCGAGGACCTCGGCGAAGAACCACCGGTTGACGTACGGCATGACGACGCCGATGTTCTGCGTGCGGCCGGTCGCGAGGCTCACGGCGCTCGTCGAGGGCACGTAACCGAGCTCGTCGGCGACCGCCCGCACCCGCTGGCGCGTGGCCTCGGAGACGTAGCCGCTGCCCGTCAGGGCACGGCTCGCCGTCGCCTTCGACACGCCCGCCCGGGCGGCGACGTCAGCGATGCCGGCCATGACCTCCCCTTCGAGTCGATGTGCGGGAACTTTAGTCCAGAATCACGATATATGGAACCGGTTGCTCTCCTTGCGGGTGGCGTCATCGCACGGAAAAAACGCGCGTTACGCGCTTGTGATGTATTCACATGTTGTGGCCAGGTGCGAGATTCCACTAGCTTGGCCTGGAATCGGTTCCCTACCGACGACGATGTGCGCCCGTGCACTCGGGCACTCAAAGAGGAGGAGATCACATGAGGATGTCACAGCGACGACTCATCGCCCCGCTCGCCGTCCTCGGCGTCGCGGGCCTTGCGCTCGCGGGCTGCAGCGGCGGACCCGGCGGCGGCGGCAACAACAACGGTGACAACGGAAACGGCGGCGACGACGACAACGTCGTCACCGTCTACGGCACCATCGCCGACACCGAGGCCGAGCTTCTCGAGCAGTCGTGGGCCGACTGGGAGGAAGAGAACGGCATCGACATCAAGTACGAGTCGTCCAAGGAGTTCGAGGCCCAGATCGCGGTTCGCGCGCAGGGAGGCAACGCGCCCGACCTCGCGATCTTCCCGCAGCCGGGCCTCATGGCCGACATGGCCACCCGCGGCTTCCTGAAGGAAGCGCCCGACGCGGTCAAGTCGAACGTCGAGGCGAACTGGACTGAGGACTGGGCCAACTACGGCACGGTCGATGGAACGCTCTACGGCGCGCCGCTCATGGCGAGCGTCAAGGGCTGGATCTGGTACTCGCCCTCGTACTTCGAAGAGAACGGCTACGAGATCCCGCAGGACTGGAAGGGTCTGCTCGACCTGACGGCACAGATCCAGTCCGACACCGGCAACCCGCCGTGGTGCATCGGCTTCGGCTCGGATGCCGCGACCGGCTGGCCGGGCACCGACTGGATCGAGGACCTCGTCCTGCGCCAGGCCGGCACCGACGTGTACGACCAGTGGGTCGCGAATGAGATCCCGTTCACCGATCCGCAGATCAAAGCGGCCTTCGACGAGTTCGAGAAGATCGCGCTCAACCCGGACTACGTCAACGCCGGCTTCGGTGACGTGAAGTCGATCGTCACGACGCCGTTCGGCGACCCGGCGACGGCTCTCGTCAATGGCGACTGCGTGCTCCACCACCAGGCTTCGTTCTACGACGGCTTCATCACCGACGCCGGTGGCGAGGTCGCCGAGGACGGTGACATCTGGGCCTTCCTGATGCCTCCGTACGAGGCAGGTGGCAGCGCCGAGGGCGCCGTCGTCACCGGTGGCGGCGAGATCGTGGCGGCCTTCGACGACTCGGAGTCGACCCAGAAGGTGCAGGAGTACCTCTCCAGCCCGGAGTGGGCGAACTCGCGCGTCTCGCTCGGCGGCGTCATCTCGGCGAACAAGGGCCTCGACCCGGCCAACGCGTCGAGCAACATCCTGTCCGCGGCCATCGAGATCCTGCAGGCCGACACCACGACGTTCCGCTTCGACGCGTCCGACCTCATGCCGTCGGCCGTCGGCGCCGGCACGTTCTGGAAGGGCATGATCGACTGGGTGAACGGCACGAGCACCGACACGGTCCTCGAGCAGATCGAGGCCGGCTGGCCCTCGTCCTGATCGTTCACGGGTGGGGCCGCCTCTTCGGGGGTGGCCCCACCCCACCCCGCGGCACCGAGCCGCACTCTGAGTCCGATGTCGCACTCGAAAGGCATCCATGAACGTCCAGGACTTCTTCCGATGGCTCTCCACGCTCAACCCGTGGCTGGAGATCGTCGTCATCGTCGGCGTGTTCCTCGCCGTGGTGGGTCTGATCCTCTTCTTCATCGAGATCGCACCCCGTAAGGGCACCAAGTACACCGTCATCCGCCTCGTCGCATGTGTGGTGGGTCCGGCGCTCGCCCTCTACCTTCTCGGATCGTGGATCGAGGCGGCGGCCGTCGCCGCGGTGCTCGGTCTGGGTCTCTTCTTCCTCGACAAGCGCGCCAAAGACGGCGCCGGCTCCCTCTTCCAGCTCGTCGGCTTCCTGACGCCTGCACTGGCGCTGCTGCTGGTCGGTCTCGTCGTGCCGACGATTCAGACCACGGTCCAGGCGTTCATGAACTCGCGTGGAACGGCCTTCGTCGGACTCGACAACTTCGTCTGGATCTTCACGCAGCCGCAGAACGTGCGCGTCATCATCAACACGATCCTGTGGGTGCTGATCGCGCCGGTCTTCTCGACGATCGCGGGTCTCGCCTACGCCTACTTCATCGACAAGCTGCGCGGTGAGAAGTACTACAAGATCTTCGTCTTCATGCCCATGGCGATCTCGTTCGTGGGCGCCTCGATCATCTGGCGCTTCATGTACACGCCGCGTCCCGACGGGCAGAACCAGATCGGCTTCCTGAACCAGGTGATCGTGTGGTTCGGCGGTCAGCCGTACAACTTCCTCGCCGACGATCCGTGGAACACGCTGTGGCTCATCGTGGTGTTCATCTGGATCCAGACCGGGTTCGCGATGGTGCTGCTGTCGGCGGCGATCAAGGGCGTCCCGACCGAGCAGCTGGAGGCGGCCGATCTCGACGGCACGAACGCGTGGCAGAAGTTCCGCAACGTCGTGGTACCTGGCATCCGGCCGGCTCTCATCGTGGTGCTGACGACGATCTCGATCGCCTCGCTGAAGGTCTTCGACATCGTCCGCACCATGACGGCCGGCGCGAACAACACCTCGGTGCTCGCGAATGAGATGTACACGCAGTTCCGCAGCTTCGAGGCCGGTCGTTCGGCGGCCTTCGCGCTGATCCTGTTCGTCCTCGTCCTGCCGATCGTGATCTACAACGCTCGGCAGCTGAAGAAGCAGAGGGAGATCCGCTGATGACCGCGACATCCGCAGCCGTCGTCGTCGACGACCGCACCGCGCGCCGCATCAAGCGCGGCGAGCGTCAGCTGGAGACGGGCCTCGGGCGCACCAAACGGCGCCTGTCGTCGCCGTGGGCCACTGCGGCCGCGCTCATCATCGCGGCCCTGTGGACCGTGCCGACGTTCGGCCTGTTCCTGACCTCGTTCCGTCCCCGCGACCTGATCAACACCACCGGCTGGTGGACGATCTTCGAGAACTGGGGCTTCACGTTCGACAACTACGCGACGGCGCTCCAGACCGGCAACAGCCAGCTCAACATGGGCGGCGCGTTCATCAACTCGATCGTGATCTCCCTGCCGGCGACCATCCTGCCGATCTCGGTGGCGATGCTGGCCGCGTACGCGTTCGCGTGGATGAGCTTCCGCGGCAAGGACATCATCTTCGTCGGGATCTTCGCGCTCCAGATCGTCCCGCTGCAGATGGCCCTCATCCCGCTGCTGCAGTTCTTCGCGCAGGGCACGATCTTCGGTGTGCCGGTGGTCGAGGCGTTCGGTTCGGCCGGCTACGCGCAGGTGTGGATCGCGCACACGATCTTCGGTCTGCCGCTGGTGATCTACCTGCTGCACAACTTCGTCTCGGAGATCCCGGGCGAGGTTATCGAGGCGGCACGCGTCGACGGCGCCGGTCACGGGCAGATCTTCTTCCGGATCATCCTCCCGCTGACCGCTCCCGCCATCGCATCGGTCGCGATCTTCCAGTTCCTCTGGGTGTGGAACGACCTGCTCGTGGCGCTGATCTTCGCCGACGGCAACGTCGCGCCGATCACCAAGCTGCTGGCCGAGATGACCGGCAGCCGCGGTCAGGACTGGTACCTGCTGACGGCGGGCGCGTTCATCGCCCTCGTGGTGCCGCTGATCGTGTTCCTGTCGCTGCAGCGCTTCTTCGTGCGCGGTCTCCTGGCAGGTTCGACGAAGGGCTGAGCTCCGCCGGCGTCGGGTGTCTGGGGGAACCGATGCCGTACCGGCGGCACCGTGGGGGCGGCGCCGCCGGTCGGGGCGGTTCCGCGTGTGCGGCGCGGTGCTCCGCCGGTGCGTCAGGGCGTGCAGCCGAGACGCTGCTGCATCGCCTGCATGGCGTCGATCTCGAACTGCTGGGCGTCGCGCATGCGCTCGGCGGTCGCGAGCACGTGCGGCTCCGATCCGAGCTCAAGGACGGCCTCCGCCATCGGCAGGGCGGCTTCGTGGTGACGGATCATGAGACCGAGGAAGAGGCAGTCGGCATCCTGGCCGGTCGCGGCGCGCAGCTGCTGCAGCTCGGCTTCGCTCGCCATGCCCATGGCGACGCGGATCTCTTCTGCGGTCAGGGGCTCGTCAGCCCCGCCGCCGTGGCGGTGACCGGCGTCGGACCCCGTCATCCATGCCATGGTCGGCTGGTCGCCGATCTGTGACAGGCCCCACTGCTGGAGCCATCCGTACATGACCCCCTTCTGCTCCGACTGGCCCGTCGCGATGTCGTACGCGAGGGCGCGGAGGTCGTCGTCCTCGGTCTTGCCGTAGACGGTGAGCGCCATGTCGATCGCCTGCGCGTGGTGGACCTGCATGTCACGCGCGAAGCCGGCTTCGGCGGAGTCACTGGAGGGCGTGCGCGGGGCGATGTCGAACGCCGAGAATCGTCCGATCGCGAACCCCGTCGCCGCGATGGCGACGGCCACCAGCACGATCGCCCACCACGGCGGCAGCGAGCGGGATGCGGGGGCGTCGAGTTCGGTCACGACTGCTTGCCGGGCGCGTCCAGGGCTCCTGTGCAGGCGGCGTTCGGCTCGGGTGCGTTCGTGCTGCGCCAGTACGCCTTGAGGAACTCGGTGATGCGCGGGTCGTCGGGGGAGTCGACCTGCACCTGGGCGTTCCAGGCGCTGGCGACGATCGGCGACGGCAGGCCGTCGTAGGGCGAGAGGATGACGTAGCTCGACGGCAGCTGCGCGCGGATCGCGTCGACGCCGTCGGAGTCGACGCGTGCGGGGTCGTAGGTGATCCACACCGCGCCGTGCTCGAGCGAGTGCACGGCGTTGACGTCGGGCACCGGCTCGGAGTAGATGCCGCAGTTGAGCCACATGGCGTTGTGGTCGCCGCCGGCGGGCGGCGCCTGCGGGTACTGGACGTCGCCTTCGACGTGGTTGGCGGTGTTCTCGAAGGTCTGGATGCCCTCGATCGCGGAGCCGTCGCTGTCGCCGCGCTCGAGCGTGACGGGGCGGGGCGTGAGGATGAGGGATGCCACGACGAGCGCGACGACCGCGAGTGCGGCGGTGCCGCCGACCACCCACCAGGTGAGCTTGCTGCGGCGCCGCTTGGCCAGCTGCCGCTGGTACTCGGCGAGCTTGGCCTGCTTCTGCTGCTCGCGCTGCTGCTTGGCCGTCAGGTTGAGCTTGGCCTGGGTCGCAGGGTTGCCGCTCGCGCGCTTGCCAGGGGAGGTCGGGGTCATTCGGTGATCTCGGCTTTCGGGCTCTCGTGTCGGGCCGGGCAGACAGGGCGGAGTCTAGCCCGCCGCCCTGCGGGCACTGTCGATCCTATTCGCACGCATACGGGCGTTGGCTGGGAAAGCGTTATGATCGAACGCTGCCGAATCGATTCGAGACCGGCATCCCCGACCGACCCAGCCGAGATCCCAGGACATCGTGCGCGACACCGACACCATTCGACTTCCCCAGCAGTCCCGCACCGCGACGGGGGCCATCCGCACCCTCGGCAGCCGCCCCGAGACGGCGCCCATCGTTCTCCACCCGGGCGACCGCATCTCGACCGCGCGTCGCGTCGTCTACGTCATCCTGCTCGGAGCCCTCACAGCGCTCGGCCCCTTCACCGTCGACCTCTACCTGCCGGCGTTCCCCCTGCTGCAGCAGGACTTCCACACGTCCGCCGCCGCGATCCAGCTCACGCTCACCGGCACCATGATCGGATTCGCCCTCGGTCAGCTGGTGGTCGGGCCGCTGAGCGACAAGGTCGGCCGCCGCATCCCGCTGCTGTCGGTGACGGCGCTGCACGTCGTGGCCAGCGTCGCGGCGGCGGTCGCGCCGTCGCTCGAGCTGCTGTCGGTGGCTCGCGTCGTGATGGGTGCGGGAGCCGCGGCAGGCGGTGTCGTCGCGGCGGCGATCGTGCGCGACCTGTTCGGCGGAAAGCGGCTCGTGGTCATGCTGTCGCGGCTGGCTCTCGTGTCGGGAGTCGCGCCCGTGCTCGCGCCCCTCGTCGGGTCAGCGCTGCTGCTGGTCATGCCGTGGCGCGGGGTCTTCGTCGTGCTGGCCGCCTACGGGGCGATCATGCTGGTGTCGGCGATCGCGCTCGTGCCCGAGACCCTCCCTCCCGCACGCCGCCAGGAGCGGGGCGCGACCACGGTGTGGCAGCGCTACCGCAGCGTCTTCAGCGACCGTGTCTTCATCGGCGTCCTCATCATCGGAGGCATGACCTTCTCGGGCCTGTTCTCGTATCTGTCGGCGTCACCGTTCCTGTTCCAGGAGACCTACGCGTTCGACGCGCAGCAGTACGGTCTGCTGTTCGCGGTGAACTCCCTCGGCGTCGTCGCGGGCGTGCAGACGGCATCCCGCCTCGCGGCGCGCTTCGGACCGCAGTGGGTGCTCGCGTGCTCGACTGCCGTGCTGCTGGCGGCGGGCGCCGCGATCATCGTCACCGACCAGCTCGGTCTCGGCCTGTGGGGCACCGTCGTCCCGCTGTGGATCTTCATGACCGCATGCGGGTTCACGTTCCCCTGCGTTCAGGTGCTAGCGCTCGACCGTCATGGAAACGCGGCCGGCACGGCGCAGTCGATCGTGGGCGCCACCAACTTCGGCGTCGCCGGAGTCGTCTCGCCGCTCGTCGGCTGGATCGCGAAGGACGCCGGCATCACCGCCACCACGATGGCGACCGTCATGGTCGGGTGCGCGGTCATCGGCATCCTGTCGCTGTGGATCATCGTGCGGCCGAAGACCGTCGAGCGCCTCGCGCCCTGAGCCGGCTCCACCGCATCCCCTGCCCGTGGCGGGGGTCATCGAGGGCCGCAGCGGGGGAGCGCAACCCCCTCTCAGGATGCCGAGGCCGCCGCATAGTCTGAGGGCATGACCGCCCCCGCGACCGCCGACGCGCCCGTAGACCGCCCGCGCCGCCTGCCCACGACCGACGTCGAGATCACGATCGCGCTGCGCAGGGTCGTCGTGGGGGTGCTGCTCATGGCGCTGGGCGCGGTTCTCGGCATCCTGATCGCGTCCGAGGCCGATCCGATCGACCTCGATGCGTGGTGGAACGGCGCCATGGGCTCGTGGAACCCCGGATTCGTGCCGATCGCGTTCGCGCTTGACTTCCTGGGCGGCGGATGGTTCGCGACCTATGTCGTGCCGCTCGGCGGTGCGCTGCTGCTCGTGCTGGCGCGCCGGCCGCGCTCGGCGCTCGTGTTCCTCGCCGCCTCGATCGTGAGCGTCGCCGTCGTGCAGCTGGTCAAGTCGATGTTCGGACGCGTGCGCCCTGAAGAGATGCTCGTCATCTCCGATCACGGCTCCTTCCCGTCGGGGCACACCGCGAACGCGGCGACGATCGCGGTCATCGCCGTCATCGTCTTCCCCCGGCTGTGGGTCGCCCTGGTCGGCGGTGCGTGGGTCTTCGCGATGGCCTTCAGCCGCACGCATGTGCACGCGCACTGGCTCAGCGACACCGTGGGCGGTGCGCTGTTCGGGGCCGGAGCGGCACTCGTCGTCGCGGGCGCATTCACCGTGATGCTGGAACGGGAGCGCTCGCTAGGCTGAGCGCATGACCGCGTCAGAGGATGCCGCCGCCGCTGAACTCGCGCGCCTCAAGGCCGAGGCTGAAGCCGCTGAGGCCGCGCTGAAGCTGGCTCAGGCCAAGGCCGCGCTCGCCGCCGCCGAGGCCGAAGCCGCCAAGGCCGCCGCATCGGACCCGGTCGCCGCATCGGACCAGGTCGCCGCGGCGGACGCCGCCGCATCGGGCAGAACCGCCGCTGTGGAAGCGGAACCGGATGCCGTCGTCCCCCAGACCGACGTTCCGACGACGGAAGCGCCCGCCGCCGTCACGGCCGCTGGTCCGCTCGACACCGACGAGATCGCCGCCATCACGAAGGGCTACACGTTCGACGCCGAGACCCTCGACCTGGGCGCGCTCATGAACACCGAGCCCGTGCCGAGCGCGCAGATCCGCATCCCCCTGGCGATGATGAACCGTCACGGCCTCGTCGCCGGGGCCACCGGAACCGGAAAGACGCGCACGCTTCAGGGGCTCGCCGAGCAGCTGGCGGCGAAGGGCGTGCCGGTGTTCGCGGCCGACATCAAGGGCGACCTGTCGGGTGTCGCGACCCCCGGCGAGCCCAGCGAGAAGCTTCTCGACCGCACGCGCGCGATCGGCCAGGACTGGAAGCCCGAGGCATCCGTCACCGAGTACTTCGCGCTCGGCGGCATCGGCAAGGGCGTGCCCGTGCGCGCGACGGTGTCGGGGTTCGGGCCGCTGCTGCTGAGCAAGGTGCTCGGGCTCAACGCGACGCAGGAGTCGAGTCTCGGGCTGGTGTTCCACTACGCCGACGAGAACGGACTCGCCCTCGTCGACCTCTCCGACCTGCGCGCGGTGCTCACCTACCTCACGAGCGATGAGGGCAAGGGGGAGCTGAAGGAGCTCGGCGGTCTCTCGGCAGCGACGGCGGGCGTGATCCTGCGCGAGCTCATCACCTTCGCCGATGACGGCGCCGACGTGTTCTTCGGCGAGCCCGAGTTCGACGTCACCGACTTCCTGCGCGCGGCTCCCGACGGCCGCGGCATCATCTCGCTGCTGGAGGTGCCGGGCGTCGCTGACAAGCCCGCCCTCTTCTCGACGTTCCTCATGTATCTGCTCGCGGAGCTGTTCGAGATCCTGCCCGAGGTCGGTGACCTCGACAAGCCGAAGCTCGTGTTCTTCTTCGACGAGGCGCACCTGCTGTTCACGGACGCGTCGAAGGACTTCCTCGCCGCGATCACCCAGACGGTCCGCCTCATCCGGTCGAAGGGCGTCGGCGTCTTCTTCGTCACGCAGACGCCCAAGGATGTGCCCGGCGATGTGCTCGCCCAGCTCGGCTCACGGGTGCAGCACGCCCTCCGCGCGTTCACTCCTGACGACGTGAAGGCGCTGCGCGCGACCGTCGGCACCTACCCGAAGAGCGGGTACGACCTGGAGCGGACGCTGCAGGAGCTCGGCACAGGCGAGGCCATCGTGACGGTCATGAGCGAGAAGGGCGCCCCCACCCCCGTCGCCTGGACGCGCCTGCGCGCCCCGCAGGGCCTCATGACGCCGACGCCCGATCCCGACATCGAGCGTGCGGTCAAGGCGTCGCCGCTGCTGGCGAAGTACGGTACGGCGATCGACCGTGAGTCGGCGCGCGAGATCCTCACCGCCAAGATGAACGCCGCCGCCGAGAAGGAGGCCGCCGAGCAGGCCGCCAAGGAGAAGGCGAAGACGGATGCCGAGTATGCCAGGCAGCAGGCGGCGATCGCGAAGGCGGAGGCGGCGGCCGAGAAGGAGCGGCAGCGCGAGTACGACCGGATCATGAAGTCGACGGGCGGATCGACCCGCTCGCGCACGACGCGCAAGAAGGAGACGTCGCCGATCGAACAGGTGCTGAACTCCAAGGCGACGCAGTCGATCCTCAACTCCGTCATCCGCGGCATGTTCGGCACGGGTCGCCGCTGACCACCCGGACTTCTCCTCGCGGGCGTCGGACGCGCCCCGTAGGCTTCACGGATGCCGCACATCCGCCCTTTCCGTCCCGGCGATGAGCCTGCCCTCTCCGAGATCTGCCTGCGCACCGCCGACGCCGGCGCCGACGCGACGGGCGTCTTCGAAGACGACGACATCTGGGCGGCGGTCTTCGTGCTGCCGTACGTCGCGCGGCATCCCGACCTCGCGTTCGTCGTCGAGTCAGACGGCGGCACGCCGGTCGGCTACATCGTCGGCACGCCCGACACGCGCGCGTTCGAGGACTGGTTCGCGACCGAGTGGTGGCCGCGGTTCGCGCAGCGGTGGCCGAAGCCCGAGACCGAGGTCACGCGGCAGGACGGCACCCTCATCTACGCCTACGGCAGGCGCGCGGGCACCGAGCCGTACGGCGACGAGCATCCAGCGCACCTGCACATCGACCTGCTGCCCGAGGCGCAGGGGCAGGGGTGGGGCCGCCGGCTGGTCGAGACGTTCACCGCGGCGCTGCGCGAGCGTGGCGTGACGGGGCTGCACCTGGTGGCATCCGCCGAGAACACGGGCGCGCTCGCCTTCTACACGCGGCTCGGTTTCGTGCCGGTGCCGTCGCACCCCGGCGTGCAGGCGTTCGCCCTCGACCTCCGCTGACGCTCGGCGGCTCGCTCAGGGCCGCACGCGAGCGGCGCGGCCCCCGGTCTCGACGACGTCGCCGTCGACCAGCTGACGCCCGCGGCGGCGCTCGACCTCGCCGTTGACGGTCACGAAGCCGTCGATGATCGCCTCCTTCGCGTCGCCGCCCGAGTCGAGCAGCCCCGCGAACTTCAAGAACCGTCCGAGGCGGATCATGTCGCCGCCGATGGACACGTCGTCGATGGGAGTGGAGTCGGTCACCCCTCGATGCTAGCTGCGCCGATCAGGCGACGAGACGGCCCGATGCCAGGCGCACGGTGCGGTCGACGAGGCCGTCGGGCACGGCGACGTGCGAGATGAGCACGACCGCCTGGCCGGGCGACACCGCCGACAGCAGATCGGTGAGCAGGGCGTCGGATGCTGCGGGGTCGACGCCCGCCGTCGGCTCGTCGAGCACGAGCACGTCGAAGCCGTGCAAGAGGGCGCGGGCGAGGGCCAGACGCTGCGCCTGCCCGCCCGACACGAGCGCGCCGCGCTCGCCGACCCGCGCGTCGAGTCCGCCCCGTTCTCGCAGCCACGAGCCGAGACCGACGCGCTCGAGCACGGCGACGAGGTCGGCGTCGGTCGCGGTGTCACGGGCGAACAGCAGGTTCTGGCGGATGTCCTCGTCGAACAGCATGGGCTGCTGTTCGCAGAGTCCGACCGTGCGGCGGACGTCGTCGGGGGAGAGCACGTGCACGTCCACCCCGCCGATCGTGTACCCGCCGTCAGCTTCGAGGAAGCGCACGAGCACATGCGCGAGAGTCGTCTTGCCCGAGCCGCTCGAGCCCACGACCAGCAGGCGCTCGCCGGGAACGATGTCGAGATCGATGTCGTGGAGCGACGGCTCACTCGCTCCGGGCCACGTCGCCGACAGACGGCGCAGCGAGATGCCGTCGCCGAACGCGGGAGCGGACCCGCTCGGCTCCACCCGATCTTCACGCGGGATCTCCGCCGGGATCTCCGAGGGGACGGATGCGGCGACGCGAGACGCGGCAGCGTGCACCTGACGCCAGGATGCGGCGGCCAGGGGCACGGCGGCGAAGACCTCGAAGACGGCCATCGGCACGAGCACTGCGACGGCGAACGCGGGGCCGGCGAGGCTGCCCGCCGTGACAGACGGGGCGGCGACGATCACGGCGAGGATCGACGCGGCGCCGGCCAGCAGGGACACGAGCGCCGTGCTGCCGGCCTGAGCGCCCGCGCGACGGGTCACGGCGCGACGGAGGCGGACGTCGGCGTCCGCGATTCGACGGCGGCTCTCGTCCTCAGCGCCGTAGGCGACGAGCACGTCGAGGCTGCCGAGATGGTCGAGCACGGCAGAGCCGAGCTCGGCACGGAGGGGAGCGATGGCCCGTTCGGCGCGGGAGCCTGAGATCCACCCCCATCCCACTGCGACGAGCGCCGCGGCCGCGAGGCACGCGAGCAGCGTCAGCGCGGCCGGCCATGAGATCACGGCGACGAGCACGACCGAGCCGAGGGCGACCGCCGCCGAAGACACGAGCGGCAGCACGACCCGCAGGGGCAGATTCTGCAGCTCGTCGACGTCGTCGACCAGCGCGCCGAGCACCGATCCGCGGCCCGTGCGGCCGAGGCCGTCGGGGGCCAGCGGCACGATGCGGCGCACGAGGTCGGTGCGGGTGTCGGCCAGCTGGCGCAGGGCGGCGTCGTGGCTCGCGAGGCGCTCCGTGTAGCGGAAGGCGGCGCGGCTCAGCGCGAACAGGCGCACCCCCACGATCGCCGCCGAGACGTACATGAGGAGGGGCTGCTCGCTCGCGCGCACGATGAGCCACGAGCTCACGGCGAGGAGAGCGACGGCCGACGCCTCGGAGGCGAAGCCGGCCGCGGCGCCCGGAAGGAATCGGCGGGGCGAGGGCATCGCGCCGCGCAGGATGTCGCGCGCGCTCGTCATGAGGGCACCTCCGCGCTGTCGAGGGCGACGACGGTGTCGGCGATCGAACGGGCCGACGCGCGGTGCGATACCAGCAGCACGGTGGCTCCGGCATCCGCCAGGCTCCGCACGGAGCGCCACAGCGCCGCCTCGGTGGTGGGGTCGAGGGCGGCGCTGGGCTCGTCGAGCGCGACGACGGGTGCGAGCCCGCGCAGGTGGCGGTAGAAGGCACGGGCGACGGCGACGCGCTGGGCCTGCCCGCCCGAGAGCCCCGAGCCCTGCACGCCCAGCTCACGGTCAGGGGCGATGTCGGCGGCCCCGGCGAGGCTCAGCGCCCGCTCGACGAGGGCCTCGTCGGCGTCGTGCGGGTCGCCGAGAGCGACGTTCTCCGAGACGGTGCCGGCGATGAGGCCAGGATGCTGTCCCGCCCATGCGAGCCACGCCGACGGCGCGAGCGTCGCGACCTCGCGGCCGTCGACGCGCGCCGTGCCGGCGAACTCCGCCGCGCCACGCAGCGCCGCCAGCAGGCTGGACTTGCCGGAGCCGCTCGGCCCCTCGATCACGATGACGGTGCCGGGGGCGGCAGTGAACGACACCGGCGCAAGCAGGCGCTCGCCGCGTCGCACGCGCAGATCCCGCACCACGAGGACGCCGTCCCGTGCACCGTCGACCGGTGCCGATGCCGAGACCGAAGCGGCGGTGGCATCCGCACCTCGGCCGCGGGCGGCGTCAAGCACCGCGAACACATCGTCGGTGGCGGCGACGCCTTCGGCGGCAGCGTGGAACTGCACGCCCACCTGTCGCAGCGGCAGGTAGGCCTCGGGGGCGAGGAGCAGCACGAACAGGCCCACGAAGAGCGCGAGCGTGCCGTCCATGAGACGGAAGCCGATCGCGACAGCGACGATCGCGACGGAGATGGAGGCCAGCAGCTCCAGCGCGAATCCCGACAGGAACGACACCCTGAGCACGCGCATCGTCTCGCGGCGGTAGGTGTCGGTGACCGTGCGGATCGACGAGACGGCCCGGTGCTGACGTCCGAAGATCTTCAGGGTCGACAGACCCTGCACGGTGTCAGAGAAGCGGGCGGCGAGTCTGCCGAGAGTCTGCCACTGCTTCTGCTGCACGGCCCGGGTCGCGAGGCCGATCAGGGCCATGAACAGGGGGATGACAGGGATCGTCAGCAGCACCGTGAGACCCGAGATCCAGTCGTGCCACCACATGACCGCCACGATGACGGGCGTCGCGATCGCTGTCTGGACGAGCTGGGGCAGGTAGCGCCCGAAGTACGCGTCGAGCGCGTCGAGACCGCGTCCGGCCGTGACCGCGAGCCGGGCGCTGTTGTGGGACGCCAGCCACTCGGGGCCGAGGGCTCCGACGGCCTGGATGAGCCGGCGGCGCAACTGGGTCTGCACGCGTGCGGCGGCGCGGGCAGACACGGCGTCGCGTGCCCAGAGCAGCACGGCCCGCGCCGCGACGGCGACCGCGAGCCAGGTGAGAGACGGGGTGAGATCGGCGCCGGCGATGGCATCCGTGACCGCCTTCGTGAGCAGCCACGCGAACGCGACGATGACGGCGGTCTGCCCGACGCTGATCGCGGCGGCGGCCGCGAAGAAGCCGCGGGACGCCGATGCGTAGCGCAGGAGCCGGGGGTCGACGGGCCTGCTGCGCGCGGGCGCAGCCTCCTGCTCCGTCACTGCCATGCTTCGATCCTGCCTTACGCGGCGCTCGGCCTGCTCCGCCCGTCGCCGGTGGGGACGCCGCGGCGGGGCGGGCGGAGCGCCGCTGCTCGTGTGAGCTGTCGTCTGTGCGGGGTCAGTGCGCGGTCGCCGCGGCGGTCTCGATGACCGAGCGGCGCACCCGCTTGCGGAACACCCAGTAGGTCCAGCCCTGGTACAGGAGCACGAGCGGAAGGAAGACGAGCGCGGCCCACGACATGATCTGCAGCGTCATCTCGGTGCTCGAGGCGTTCGTGATCGTGAGGCTGTAGGCGAGGTCGGTCGACGAGGGCATGACGTAGGGGAACAGCGCGAGCCACAGCGTCAGCACGGCGAACACGATCGTCACGGCGCCGGCGGCGAAGGCCCGTCCGTCGCGGTCGATCCAGTTGAAGAGCACCGACGCCAGCAGGGACACGGCGGCGACGGCGCCGCACACGATCACGGCTGACAGGAGCGGCGCCTCGCGGCCCGCGGCGATCGCGATCGTCCAGACGACCGTCCCGGCGGCGAGGACCACGGTGGGAAGCGCGAGCTTCTTGCCGAGCGCCTGCGCGTCATGGTGAACCTGGCCGTCCGTCTTGAGGCCCACGAAGTACACGCCGTGCAGGAAGAACAGCATGAGCGTCGTCGCGCCCACCCACAGGCCGTACGGGTTGAGGAGGGTCAGGAGCGACCCCGTGAACTCGTGGTCGGGGCCGATGGGGACGCCCTGCACGATGTTGCCGACCGCGACGCCCCACAGCAGTGCGGGCAGGGCCGAGCCGACGACGATCATGGTGTCGAAGCGTCGCCGCCACTGCACGGAGTCGCGCTGGTGGCGGTATTCGAAGGAGACGCCGCGGGCGATGAGCGCCAGCAGGATGAGCAGCAGCGCGAGGTAGAAGCCGCTGAACAGCGTGGCGTACCACTCGGGGAATGCCGCGAACAGGCAGGCGCCCGCCACGATGACCCACGTCTCGTTGAGGTCCCAGACGGGGCCGATCGTGTTGATGACCTGGCGGCGTGACACGTCGTCCTTGCCGAGGAAGGGCAGCGACATCCCCACGCCGAAGTCGAACCCGTCGAGCACGAAGTAGCCGACGAAGAGGACTCCGACGATGAAGAACCAGAGGTAGGCGAGATCCATGGGGCGCTCCTAGTAGACCGTCGTCGGGGTCTGATCGATGGGCAGGTCGGACGGATTCGGGTCGTCCGGGCCGGGGAGGGGGTCGGGGCCGGTCTTGACCGTCTTGAAGATGAGTCCGAACTCCACGACCGCGAGGATGAGGTAGATCAGCGTGAAGGCGACGAGCGAGATGAGCACGCTCCAGCCGGGTACGCTGGGCGAGACGCCGTCTTCGGTGAGCATGAGCCCGAACACGATCCACGGCTGGCGGCCCATCTCCGTGAAGACCCAGCCGACGAGGATGCCGAGGAGCGCCAGCGGCGCCTGCCAGATCGCGACCTTCCACATCCAGTCGGCCACGGGGCGCGTGGAGTTCCTGCGCGTGACCCACAGGCCGACGACGGCGACCAGCGCCGCCAGGCCTCCGAAGCCCATCATCCAGCGGAACGACCAGTAGGTGACCCACAGGATCGGCGCGAAGCTGCCGTCGACCTGGTCGGCGAACTGCGGGAACAGCTCCTGCGTGTAGAGCAGGTTGAGGTCGTTGATGCCCTCGACGCAGCCGTCCAGCGTGTGCGTCGAAAGGAACGCCAGCAGATACGGCACGCGCAGCGACCAGATCTCGCTCGTGCCGTCGGGGGTGCCGATCGAGAAGAGGGAGAAGGAGGCGTCGGCGCCGCATGCGCTGTCGAACAGCGCCTCGGCCGCCGCCATCTTCATCGGCTGCGTCTCGACCATGACCAGGCCCAGCTGGTCGCCCGAGAGCGCGACGCCGGCGAACGAGACGACCATCGTCCAGAGGCCGAGGCGAAGCGCCGGACGCATCATCTCCAGGTTCTGCGCGCGGCGCATGTGCCAGGCGGCGACGGCGATCATGACGCCGGCGGCGAACATGAGCGCGGAGAGGATCGTGTGCGGGAACTGCGTGAGGGCGACGGGGTTCAGCAGCACGGCGCCGAAGTCCGCCATCTCGGCGCGGTGCCCTTCAGCGGACATCTGGTAGCCCACCGGGTTCTGCATGAATGCGTTGGCGGCGAGGATGAAGTAGGCCGACAGCCAGGTGCCCAGCACGGTGATCCAGATCGTGGCCAGGTGGATGCCGCGGGGGAGGCGGTTCCAGCCGAAGATCCACAGGCCGATGAACGTCGCCTCGAAGAAGAAGGCCATGAGGCCCTCGAAGGCCAGCGGGGCGCCGAAGACGTCGCCGACGAACCGGCTGTACGACGACCAGTTCATGCCGAACTGGAACTCCTGGACGATGCCGGTGACGATGCCCATCGCGAAGTTGATCAGGAAGATCTTTCCGAAGAACCGCGTGAGGTGGAGCCACTTCGCGTCGGCGGTGCGGAACCACATCGTCTGGAAGATCGCCACGAACAGCGACATGCCCAGCGTGAGGGGCACGAAGATGAAGTGATAGAGCGTCGTGAGGCCGAACTGCCAGCGGGCGAGGAGCAGGGGATCCAGGAAGTCCATGCGGACGCCTTTCTTCGCGGGGCTTCTTCTGGAAGCGACGGTATTCGGCGCGCAGACAGGGTCTCGGCGGTCGCGCCGTGAATAAAGACGGGTGGGTGGGATCAGTCCGCCGGAGCGGCGTGGATGAGCTGCACGACGCACTCGCGGGGGTCGCACGAGGGTCGCATGCCATCGACCGACAGCGGACCGCCGGCCTCGTTGAGCACGCTCTGCATGAGGCCCAGATGCACCCGGCAGAGCACGGAGCGGTGCGCCGACTGGGCTTCGGCCTGCGCACAGGGGGTGAGGTCGACGGTGAGCTCGTCTTCGTCGACGAGGGGATCGAATCCGGCGTCGATCAGGTCGTCGACGAGGGCGTCGACCTGATGGAGGGCGGCGGTGTCGAGGTGCGGGGCGGCGCCGGGCAGCACGCGCCGCATGAGGTCTCCGCGGGCGGCCGACTCCTTGACCTTGCGCCGCTGGATGGCGCTGGACGTCGAGGCGCCGTCGGCGGCGCTGTAGAGCACGCGCGGGCGACCGCGAGTGGTGCGGTGCTCGGTCTCGGCGATGACGTAGCCGTCGTCGATGAGGCGCTGCAGGTGCTCGCGGACGGTGTTCGCGTGGAGGCCGGTGCCCTCGACGAGCTCCGTGACGGTGCGGCGCGGCTGCTCCTGGACCAGGTGCAGAAGCTCGACGCGTGAGTAGCTCGAGATCGCGCTGTACCCGCCGGGGCGCCCTGTGGTCATACCACTATTATTCACGCTTCCCCGCCAAAAGGAAGGGCCGCTCCTCCGGCCCCTGAACGCGACGGCGACTACTGCGTGGGCTGCCACCCCAGCGCGGGCGCGACGTGCTTCGCGAACGACTCGACGATGCGCAGATTGAACTCGACGCCGAGCTGCGACGGGATGGTCAGCATGAGGGTGTCGGCCGACATGACGGCGGCATCCTGCTGGAGCTGCTCGACGAGCACGTCAGGCGCCGCGGCGTACGTCTTGCCGAAGGTCGAGCGGAAGCCGTCGATGTAGCCGATGCCGTCGGCTTCGGCCGAGCGGCCGAAGTACAGCTCGTCCTCGGCGGTCGTGATGGGGAAGATCGATCGGCTCACCGACGTGCGCGGCGTGCCGGAGTGGCCGGCCTCGCGCCAGGCGGCGCGGAAGACGTCGAGCTGCTCGGCCTGCAGGAGGTCGAACGGTCGTCCGTCGGCCTCGGTGACCAGGGTCGATGACATCAGATTGACGCCCTTGCGTCCTGCCCACTCGGCGGTCTCGCGCGTGCCGGCGCCCCACCACACGCGCGAACGCAGTCCGGGGGAGTGCGGTTCGATGCGCTGTCCGCCCGTGCCGCCTCCGAACGGGCTGTCCGGATCGCGCTGCGCCATCGGCTCCCCGTCGATCGCCCGGAGGAACAGGTCGAACTTCTCGCGTGCCATGTCGGCGGCGCGGGGGTCTTGCGAGCCCGTGTATCCGAAGGCCTCGTAGCCGCGCACGACGGTCTCGGGTGAGCCGCGGCTGATGCCGAGAGCGAGACGGCCGCGCGAGATCAGGTCGACGGCGGCGGCCTCCTCCGCCAGGTAGAGAGGGTTCTCGTAGCGCATGTCGACGACGCCGGTGCCCATCTCGATGCGCTCGGTCGTCGCGGCGATCGCCGCGAGGAGCGGCATGGGCGACGCCTGTTGCCGGGCGAAGTGGTGCACGCGGAAGTAGACGCCGTTGACGCCGAGATCGTCCATGCCCTGCGCGAGGTCGATGGCCTGGAGCATCGAGTCCTGCGCGGTGAGCTCACGGCCGCCGCCGAGGGGGCCGTAGTGACCGAATGACAGGGTTCCGAAGCGCTGCATGGCAGGGGCAACGATACGCCCGACTCATTCATTCCGGTGAATGGATGCCGGAAGAGCGGATCACCGCGGGCATGCGGCCTCGGCAGGCGGCCGCGGTGGATACCCTCGCTGTATGCCTCGCATCGGAACCAGTGATCTCGACGTCTTCCCCCTCGCCCTCGGCGGCAACGTGTTCGGCTGGACCGCCGACCGTGACGAGTCGTTCGCCGTGCTCGACGCCTTCCGCGCGGGCGGCGGGAACTTCATCGACACCGCCGACTCCTACAGCGCGTGGAAGGAAGGGCACACGGGCGGCGAGAGCGAGACGATCATCGGGGAATGGCTCGCCTCGCGCGGGCTGCGCGCCGGCGAAGACGTCATCGTGGCGACGAAGGTCAGCCAGCACCCGCAGTTCCGCGGACTGGCGGCATCCAACGTCCGTGCCGCCGCCGAGGCGTCGATCGCCCGGCTGGGGGTCGATGCGATCGACCTGTACTACGCCCACTTCGACGACGCCGAGACGCCGCTGGAGGAGACGGTCGCCGCCTTCGGGCAGCTCGTCACCGACGGGCTCGTGCGCTGCACGGCAGTGTCGAACTACACGTCCGACCGCATCCGCGAATGGGTGCGCATCGCCCGGGAGCTGGGCGTCGCAGAGCCGGTCGCCGTGCAGCCGCACTACAACCTGGTGCATCGTGACATCGAGGCCGACATCATCCCGACGGCGCTCGAGCTGAACCTGGGCGTCGTGCCCTACTTCGCCCTCGCCAAGGGCTTCCTCACCGGCAAGTACCGTTCGCCCGAGGTGGACGATCAGCCGTCGCCGCGTGCGAAGGCGGCCGCCGCCTATGCGACGCCACAGGGGCTCCTGATCCTCGACGCCCTCGAGCGGATCGCCGGCGCCCACGACGTGTCGATGGCCGCCGTCTCGCTCGCCTGGCTGCGCTCGAAGGCGGGCGTCGTCGCCCCGATCGCGTCGGCCTCGAAGGTCTCGCAGGTGCCCGACCTCCTCGATGGCGCCCGCCTGGACCTGACGGCGGAGGAGCTCGCCGAGCTCGACGACGTCTCGGAGTGGACGCCGACCGACATGTGACGACTGCGGTCCACGGGAGCGTCGGGCGAGGGAGATCCGTCATGAACGCCGGCCGCTGACGCCGCGTGGGTCATGATGGTGGGCATGGCCGACGAGTACACCCACGGGCACCACGAGAGCGTGCTGCGTGTTCACCGGCGCCGCACAGTGGAGAACTCCGCGGCGTACCTGCTTCCCGAGCTGCGGCCGGGGCTGTCGGTGCTCGACGTGGGCGCCGGACCGGGCACCATCAGCGTCGACCTCGCTCGTCACGTCGCCCCCGGGCGCGTGCACGCGATCGACGCTTCGGCCGACGTCGTCGCCCACGCGGAGGCCGACCGGGTCGCCCAGGGAGTCGAGAACCTCTCGTATGCCGTCGACGACGCCTACGCGCTCTCCTCGGACGACGACGCGTGGGACGTCGTGCACGCCCACCAGGTGCTCCAGCACCTGACGCGGCCCGTCGACGCGCTGCGCGAGTTCCGCCGCGTGGTGAAGCCGGGCGGTGTCGTGGCGGTGCGTGACGTCGACTACGAGGGCACGATCTGGTGGCCCCGCATTCCCGGGCTCGACGAGTGGCGCGAGGTCTACCTCGCGGTGCATCGTGGCACGAGCGGCGATCCCGCCGCCGGCCGCCAGCTGAAGTCGTGGGCACGCGCGGCGGGCTTCGCCGACGTGGAGTCGTCGGCATCCGTCTGGCTCTTCGAGTCGCCCTCCGCACGTTCGTGGTGGGGCGGAGCCTGGGCGGAGCGGGCGCTGCACTCCTCGTTCGCCGACAACGCGCTGCGCCTCGGCATCGCCGATCAGGCCGCGCTCGAGCGCATCAGCGCGGCATGGCGGGAGTGGGCCGCAGAAGAGGACGGGTGGTTCCTGATGCCGCACGGCGAGGTGCTCGCGCGCGGCTGACCCGCCTCACGCCCTCGAGCCGTCGGCGCTGCGTCCGGCTTCGATCACGATGCGTCCGTCGCGGATGACGCCCGGACCGTCGCCCGGAACGGGCGCGGGGGCGGGAAGGCTCTGCTCCGCCTCCCACACGGCCATCGCCTCGGCGACGCTCGGCCGCCATACCTCGTCGAACGCCGCGACGCCGCCCCACGACCGCTCGAGCCGCTCACCCCGCCGCCGCCGACGCCGCGTGTCGAGCGTCATCCATACGAAGTACACGGGCAGCAGAACGATCAGGGTCGCAAGGCCCCAGAGCGCGGTCTGACCGAACCCGCCGTCCATACGACAACGGTACGCTCGCGGAATGACTGCGCCCATCGATCCCGCGCCCGATCCGCTGCCCTCCGACGCCGACGTCCCGCTCGCGGACGGCGCCGTCCTGCGCGTCGCACGGCCGGGCGACGAACCCGGCATCCTGCGGCTCATCCATGCGCTCGCAGCGTACGAGCGAGAGCCGGATGCCGTCGAGAACACGGTCGAAGACCTCTCCGCGAGCCTGTTCGGCGCCGATCCGCGTGTGTTCGCCCACGTCGTCGAGCGGGAGGGGGAGATCGTCGGCATCGCCGTCTGGTTCCTCACCTACTCGACCTGGACGGGCCGCCACGGCATCTGGCTCGAAGACCTCTTCGTCGACGAGCACTATCGCGGTCGTGGCTACGGCAAGGAGCTCATGCGGGCGCTCGTGCGGGTCTGCGTCGACCACGGCTACGGAAGGTTCGAGTGGACGGTGCTCGACTGGAACGAGCCTTCGATCGCGTTCTACCGGGCGATCGGCGCCGTGCCGATGGAGGAGTGGACGACGCAGCGGCTCACCGGCGACGCGCTCGACCGGCTCGCGCGGAGCTGACCGGCGCACCCGACCCCGAGACGGCAGGCCCCGAGCCTGCTTACGATGGCGACAAGCGACGGAGGTGGAACATGGTCCAGGTTCGAGTCGCCGGTGTCGCCCTCGATGGGGCCGGTCAGCACGTCATCCTGCTCCGGCCCTTCGACAGCCTCTCGGATGACGACCGGGTGCTGCCGATCTGGATCGGCGCGCAGGAGGCCACGTCGATCCTGATCGCGGTCGAGGGCGCGGTCGCGCCGAGGCCGCTCGCGCACGATCTCATCCGCAGTCTCCTCGAGACGCTCGGCGCCGTCGTGGAGCGCGTCGAGGTGACCCGTATCGACGACGGCACCTACTACGCCGAGATCACGCTGATCGCCGACGGCCGCGTGCACGTCGTGGACGCCCGCCCCTCGGATGCCGTTGCGGTGGCATCCCGCACCGGTGCGCCGCTCTTCGTGGCCGACGAGGTCATGGAGGAGGCGGGCGTGCCTGGGCTGATCGTGCAGGGCGAGGAGGAGCAGGAGGTGGAGGAGTTCCACCGGTTCCTCGAAGACGTCGATCCGGACGACTTCCGGGAGTGACGGCCGCGGCCCTGTGCTGTGTGTCGGTGCGGGGACTGTGTCGGTGCGGGGGCGTACCGTGTGCGCATGATCACGCCGACCCTCTCCGAGTGGCTCCTCGACTCCGATCCGATGCTGCGCTGGCAGGTCGAGCGCGACCTGCTCCATGCGCCCGAGGAGGTGTGGCGGGCGACGCGCGAGCGCATCGCGCACGAGGGCGTCGGCGCCGCGCTGCTGTCCCATCAGGATCCCGACGGGCAGTGGGCGGGAGGGGCGTTCTTCCCCGGGGACATGACGGAGCAGCCGCCGCAGAACGAGCAGCCGTACACGGCGACGACGTGGACGCTGACGGCGCTGCGCGAGGGAGGCCTGGATGCCGCGGTGCTCGACGGCACGGCCGAGAAGCTGCGTCAGAACAGCCGGTGGGAGTACGACGACCTTCCGTACTGGGACGGCGAGGTCGACGTCTGCATCAACGCGATGACCCTCGCCAACGGCGCGTGGCTCGGGGTCGACATGTCGGGGCTCGCAGCGTGGTTCGTGGAGCATGTGCAGGCCGACGGCGGCTGGAACTGCGAATGGGTCGAGGGCTCCGTGCGCTCATCGTTCCACTCCACGATCAACGCGCTGCGGGGGCTGCTGGCGTACGAGAAGATCACGGGCGACACGAACGTGCGCGACGCCCGCCACAGCGGCGAGGAGTACCTGCTGCGGCGCCGGCTGCGATACCGGCTCACGACGGGCGAGCGCGTCGGTCCGTGGACCGACCTGGTCGTGCATCCGTATCGGGCGCCGTTCACGCTGCTGAAGGCGGTCGACTATGTCACGGACGCCGCTCGCTGGGACGGCGTCGCCCCCGACCCGCGCGCCGCCGAGGCGGTCGAGCGGCTGCGCGAGTCCCGCCGCGACGACGGAACATGGCTGCAGGGGTGGAAGTTCGGCGGCGAGACGTGGGTCGCCCACGACGTCGAGCCGGGCGAGCCGTCGAAGTGGGTCACGTTCCTGGCGCTCCGCGCGCTCGACCGATGGGATGCCGGCACCGCCACGCCAGCGCACGGCGCGGCGTAACACGGCGACACCGCGAATAGGCGCGCGGGGCGTCCGAGCCCGATGATGGCTGTCGACACGAAAGGACGGTCATGGCGGGCAGAGGGTTCACGACGCGACAGGTGCACGAGCGCGGCCGGATCGGCGCACCGTCAGCGCGGGCGACCCCCATCTACCTGACCGCCGGGTTCACCTTCGACGAGTACGACGCGGCTGAGGCCCACTTCGGAGGCGGGGAGGGCTACGCCTACACGCGCGTCGGCAACCCCACGGTCGAAGCCGTCGAAGGGGCGCTCGCATCGCTCGAGGGCGGATCGCAGGCGCTGCTCGTGGCCAGCGGCCAGGCCGCCACGACCGTCGCCCTGCTCGCGCTCGCGGCAGCCGGCGACCACCTCGTCGTCTCCCGCCACATCTATGAGGGAAGCCGCGGCCTCATCGTCGACAACCTCTCGCGCCTCGGGATCACCGCCGACTTCGTCGACGACATACACGACCCGGCGGCGTGGGAGGCGGCCATCCGTCCCGAGACGAAGGCGCTGTTCGCCGAGTCGATCTCGAACGCCGCCAACCGCATCCTCGACATCGCCGCGATCTCGGCCGTCGCGCACCGTCACGGCATCCCTCTCGTCATCGACAACACGTTCGCGACGCCGTACCTGCTGCGTCCCCTCGAGCACGGCGCGGACGTCGTCGTCCACTCGGCGAGCAAGTTCCTCGCCGGCCAGGGCGCCGTCATCGGCGGCGCGGTCATCGACGGCGGCACGTTCGACGCGACCGTCTCGGGCGCGAAGTTCCCGCACCTCGTGTCTCCCGGCTCCGGCCACGCGGCGAGCTTCGCAGAGCGCGCCGGGGGAGATGCCCGCATCGCGTACGCACGCGAGAGCGTCGCCCCGCGCCTCGGCCCTACCCCGTCGCCGCTCAACGCCTTCTTCATCGGGCAGGGCATCGAGACGCTGAGCCTGCGGGTCGAACGGCAGTCGGCGAACGCGCTCGAAGTGGCGCGCTTCCTCGAGCAGCACCCCGCCGTCGCCTCCGTCGACTACGCCGGGCTTCCCTCCCACCCCGACCACGCGCTCGCCGCTGAGCTGCTCACCGAGGGCTGCGGCTCGGTCTTCACGTTCACGCTCACCGGGGGCGCCGACGCGGCCCGTCGCGTGGTCGAGGGCGTCGACGTCTTCACGCACATGACGCACCTGGGCGACGTGCGCTCTCTCATCCTTCATCCGGCGACGACGAGCCACCTTCACGCCACGGAGGAGGAGAGGGCCGCCGTCGGCGTCTTCCCCGGAACGCTGCGCGTCTCGATCGGCATCGAAGACGTCGCCGACCTCCTCGCCGATCTGGAGCGGGCGCTGGATGCCGTGACCGACGGCAGCGCCTTCGGCGAGCCGTCCGTGGCGGTGGCGGTGTGACCCGTCTCCAGCACTTCGGCTGGTTCCTCGCCCGCGGCTTCGGGCCGCACGGGTGGGGATCGCCCTCGCTGGAATGGGACTGGGCGTGGACCCGTCCCGACCTGTATCAGCAGTCGGCGCGCGAGCTGGAGCAGGCGGGGTTCGACTTCGTCCTCATCGAAGACGCCCCGTCGCTGGGATCTGCCGCAACGATCGATCTGCGCGTGCGCCACGCCTTCGGGGGCCCGAAGCACGACCCGCTCCTGCTGGCGCCCTACCTCTTTCACGCGACGACGCACCTGGGCGTCATTCCCACCGTCAATCCCGCCGCCGTGCTTCCCTACACGGGCGCCCGCCAGTTCGCGACGCTGCAGCACCTGAGCGACCACCGGCTCGGCCTCAACGTCGTCACCGACACCGCCAGCGCCCGACACTTCGGCGACGCCCCGCAGCTCGGACACGACGCCGCGTACGATCGCGCGGAGGAGTGGCTCGCCGGCATCCGTGCGCTGTGGCGCAGCTGGGGCGAGGGCGCGCTCGTCGCTGATCGGGAGACGGGGGTGTACGCCGACGGCTCGAAGCTGGAGGCCGTGCGCCATCGAGGCGACCACTTCGCCTTCGACGGACCGCTCAACGCGATCCCGTTCGAGCGCGGCGAGCCGGTCATCGCGTCGCCGGGCGGCTCAGGTCGCGGGCTGGCGTTCGCAGGGGCGAACTCCGATATCCAGCTCGCCCTGGCGCCGTTGCACGAGCAGAGCGTGCGCGACTACCGCGCCCGTATCCACGCGGCCGCCATCGAGCGCGGGCGTGCTCCCGAGGACATCAAGATCCTCTTCGCGATCCAGCCGACCATCGTGTCGAGCGCGGCCGAAGCCGACCGCCTGGTCGCCGCCTCTGCCGACCCCGACGATGCGACGCTCAAGGGCATCGCCCAGCGTCAGTCGAGCGACCTCGAGACCGACCTCACCGCGCTCGACCTCGATGCGCCCCTCGACCTGTCGATCTTCGCCGACCATGTGTCGCAGGGAAGCATCCGCCGGCTCACGGGCGACCGCGACGTCGCCACGACGCCGCTGCGCGTGCACCTCGCCGCTCTCGCGCGTCTCGGACGCATATCCGACCGCTCCGGCTTCGTCGGCACCGCAGAGGAGTTCGCCGACCTCATCGAGGAGCTCGGCGAGTGGGGCAACGACGGCGTGCTCCTGTGGGGCGACCTCCATCCCGTCACGATCCACCGCACCCTCGATGAGCTGGTGCCGGTGCTGCGACGCCGTGGCATCCTGCGCCGCGACCGCATCGACGGCGGGCTCCACGCGACCCTGCGGGCCTTCTGACCGCGCGTCTTCCCGGGAGCCGACGTGCTGCGCACGACGGCCGCCCCCGGGAACAGCGTCCCGGGGGCGATCCGCCGATCAGCCGAGGCCGTTGGCCGCGAGCCAGTCGGCGGCGATGTCGGAGGAAGAGCGCTGCTGCTCCGTCGATTCGACGTTGAGGGCGACGAGCCCCTCGGGGGTAAGCGCGGCGCTGACCGCGTTGATGACATCCGCGATCTCGTCGGCGATCTCGGTGCTCGCCACCGGCACGACGTTGGAGGCGAGGAAGAGGCCCTTCGGGTCTTCGAGCGTCACAAGGTCGTTCGTCTGGATGCGGGGGTCGGCGCTGTACACGTTGGCGACCTGGATGGTCCCGGCCACCAGCTCGTCGACGGTCGTGTCGGCGGTCGCCGAGAAGGCGACGTCGACGTCGTAGATCTCTTTGAGCCCCTTCGGACCGTATGGGCGCTCTTCGAGCTCCGGGGCCCCGCCCAGGATGAGTCCGTCGATGCCGGCGAGGTCGGCGATCGAGGTGAGGTCGTGCTCGGCGGCGAAGTCGGCGGTCACGTTATACGAGTCCTGATCGGTCGCCGGCGACTGGTCGAGCACCGTGAGGCCCTCGGGAAGCGCCGTCTGCAGCGCGGCGTAGACGTCGTCGGACGTCGTGGCGGTCGTGTCGGGGTCGAAGAACTGCAGCAGGTTGCCGGTGTACTCCGGGAACAGCTGGACGCTGCCGTCTTCGAGCGACGGGATGTAGACGTCGCGCTGACCGATCTGGAACTTGCGCTCGACGGTGAACCCGGCGCCCTCAAGGGCCTGCGCGTAGATCTCGGCGATGATCTCGTTGGAGTAGTAGGCCTGCGAGCCGACGACGATCGTGTCGGAGCCCTCTGCAGGCGGCGTGCCTGTCGTGTCGCCGCCCAGCGGGTCGGACGACGCGCATCCCGACAGGGCGAGTGCGGTGAGAGCGGTGATGCCGACGAGCGCGGAGAGCCCTCGGGCGGTGCGGCGGTTGCGGGTCATGTCTCTGACCTTTCTCTGGGTGCGGGGAGGTGGGAGAGTGTGCGATTCAGACGGGGACGTCGGCCGGGCGACGGCGCATGCCGCCGGACGGCGCGGAGGCGCGGGGGGAGGCGGTGCGAGCGGCCACGCCCCGGGGGACGACGAGCCGCTGAAGGAGGGCGAAGAGCCCGTCGAGCAGGAGCGCGAGCGCGATGACGACGAGCGAGGCGCCGAGCACCTGGTCGAAGCGGCGCAGCTGAATGCCCTGGAAGAAGTAGAAGCCGAGACCGCCGAGGCCGATGTAGGCGGCGATCGTGACGGTCGCCACGACCTGCAGGGTGGCCGAGCGCAGGCCCCCCATGAGCAGCGGCAGCCCGAGCGGCACCTCGATCTTCCACAGCACCTGCCACGGCGTCATGCCGACGGCGTGGCCGGACTCGATGACGGCGCGGTCGATCGCCTCGAACCCGGCATAGGCGCCGGCGAGAACAGAGGGGATCGCGAGCAGCACGAAGGATGCGATCGCCGCCTCGGTCTTGTAGATGACGCCGACGACGAGCACGAGCAGCAGCACCAGTCCGAGCGACGGCAGGGCGCGGGCGGCTCCCGAGAGGGCGACGGCGATCTCCCGGCCGCGGCCCGTGTGGCCGATGAGCCAGCCGAGCGGGATCGCGATGACGGCCGCGATGGCGACGGACCCGAACGTGAACGCGACATGCTGCCAGATCGCGAGCGGCAGCGGCAGCGAGCCGGTGAGCCGATCGGCGGAGAAGATCCACGCGAGCGCGTCGAGGAAGGTGCTCATGCCGTCGCCTCCGACAGGACGCGCCGCGCGAGCGTGCGCCCCTCGCGGCGTCGAGGGAGCCATGGCATGAGTGCGCGGCCGAGCAGCACGAGCAGCGCGTCGACGATGAGCGCGATGACGACGACCGCCACGACGCCCGAGAGGACCTCCGCGAGGATGCGGCGCTGATAGCCGTTGGTGAACAGGTAGCCGAGGTTCTGAACGCCGATCAGGATGCCGACCGTCGCGAGGGAGATGGTCGAAGTGGCCGTGACGCGGAGACCCGCGAGCAGCACGGGGCCAGAGAGCGGGAAGTCGACGGTCCAGAAGCGTCGCCACGGACCGAAGCCGACGGCGACGGCGGCGGCTCGTGTCGCCGCGTCGATCGAATCGAGGCCTTCGGTGACCGACCGCGTCATGATCGCCACGCCGTAGACGGTGAGCGCGATGATCAGGTTCGACTCCGACAGGAGGGGCACGCCGAAGCCGGCGAGCAGCGTGAACAGCCCGAGCGACGGGATCGTGTAGAGCAGGCCCACCGTCAGGAGGGTCGTGCCGCGCAGCGACGTGTAGCGCCACGCGAGCCAGCCCACCGGGAGCGCGATGACGAACGAGAGCGCGATCGGGATCGCGCTCTGCCGCAGGTGCACGAGCGTGAGGCTCCAGATGAGCTCGAGGTTGTCGAGCACCCAGTTCATGAAGACGCCCCCTGCGGCTGCTCCTTCGAGAGTGCGCTCTCGGCATCCGGGACGAGCACGCCCTGCGTGCGCCCCGCCGCGTCGATGAGGACTGTGCCCCGCGGCGTCTGCTTGGGACGCAGTGCGCGGGCGCCGCGCTGGACGCCGATGAACTCGGCGACGAAGTCACTCGCGGGGCTCTCGATGATCTCGTCGGGGGTTCCGACCTGGGCGATCTTCGCGCCTTTCTGGAGGATGACGACCTGGTCGCCGAGCAGGAACGCCTCGTCGATGTCGTGCGTGACGAACACGACCGTCTTCTCGAGGTCTCGCTGCAGGCGCCGCGTCTCAGTCTGAAGCTCTCTGCGAACGATGGGGTCGACGGCGCCGAACGGCTCGTCCATGAGGAGGATGTTCGGGTCGGCCGCGAGGCCTCTCGCGACGCCGACGCGCTGCTGCTGGCCCCCCGACAGCTGACGCGGGTAGCGGTCGGCGAGCGCACGGTCGAGGCCGACGATGTCGAGGAGCTGGAGGGCGCGCTCGCGGGCCTGCTTCCTGGGCGTGCCGGTGAGGACCGGCACGGTCGCGACATTGTCGGCGACGGTGAAGTGCGGCAGGAGACCGGAGTTCTGCAGCACGTAGCCGATGCTGCGGCGCAGCTGCACGGGATCGCGGTCGCGGATGCTCTCGCCGTCGATCGCGATGTCACCGCTCGTCGGCTCGACGAGCCGGTTGATCATGCGCAGGAGCGTCGTCTTGCCGCAGCCTGATGAGCCGACGAACACCGTGGTCCTGCGCGCGGGGATCAGCAGGCTGAAGTCATCGACCGCCACGGTTCCGTCGGCGAACTGCTTCGTGACGGAACGGAACTCGATCGACATATCGCCTCCCAGATCGGTGATAAACACAACCACATCCCTCGGACATCGCACAGGGGGGCCGGCACACGGCGTCACAGAGCGAGTCCGGGCAGGGGGGCTGGCAGGCACGGCCGTCGCTCCAGTAGACACGGACTGTGGATGCCGAGGAGTACGACCTGATCGTGATCGGAGCCGGTCCGGTCGGCGAGAACGTCGCCGACCGCGCCGTGCACGGGGGACTGAGGACGGTCATCGTCGAGAGCGAGCTCGTGGGCGGCGAATGCTCCTACTGGGCCTGCATGCCCTCGAAGACGCTGCTGCGGGCCGGCGCCGCCCTCCGCGGCGCGCGTGACGCCCCGGGCGCAGCGGAGGCTGTCACCGGGGACCTCGACGTGGCCGCGGTGCTGCGCCGCCGCGACGAGGTCGTGCATGAGTGGAACGACGCCGGTCAGGTGGAGTGGCTGGGGCAGGCGGGGATCGATCTGGTGCGCGGCCACGGCGTCATCACGGGCGAGCGCGAGGTCACGGTCGGCGGCCGCGTGCTGCGCGCGCGTCACGCCGTCGCGGTGTGCACAGGGTCGGCGTCGCTCCTGCCCGACGTGCCCGGGATCGCCGAGGCGGAGCTGTGGACGAGTCGCGAGGCGACCGGCGTGCGCGACGTGCCGGCATCCCTCGTCGTGATCGGCGGCGGCGTCGTCGCGTGCGAGATGGCCACGGCGTTCGCCTCGTTCGGCACGACCGTGACGATGCTCGTGCGCTCATCCCTGCTGAAGGGGATGGAGCCCTTCGCAGGAGACCGCGTCGCCGCCGGGCTTCGCGCACGGGGCGTCGACGTGCGTACGGGAGTCGACCTCGAGCGCGTCGACCGCGACGGCGGCGAGGTGGCCGTCGCCCTCCGCGACGGCAGCACCGTGCTCGCGGCTGAGGGCCTCGTCGCGACGGGGCGCGTGCCGCGCACGACGGATCTCGGGCTCGACGCGATCGGACTCGAGCCGGGGGAGTGGCTGCGCGTCGACGACACGCTGCGCGTCGAGGGCCACGACTGGCTCTACGCCGTCGGCGACGTCAACGGCCGGGTGCTGCTGACGCACCAGGGCAAGTATCAGGCGCGCACGGCGGGAGACGTCATCGCGGCGCGGGCGCGTGGCGGCGAGGTGAAGGACGAGGCCTGGGGCGCTCACGTCGCGACCGCCGACCATGCCGCCGTGCCGATGGTCGTCTTCACAGAGCCCGAGGTGGCCGCCGTGGGGCTCACGGCCGGGCAGGCGGACGCCGCCGGCATCCGGGTGCGCACGCTCGACTACGACCTCGCGTGGGTGGCCGGCGCGACCACCTACAGCAGCGCCTATGGGGGCACGGCGAGGGCCGTCGTCGACGCCGACCGCGGCGTGCTGGTGGGGGCGACGTTCGTCGGCCCGGATGTGGCAGAGCTCCTGCATGCGGCGACGATCGCGATCGTCGGGGAAGTGCCGTTCGAGCGGCTGCGTCACGCCGTGCCGTCGTATCCGACGCTCAGCGAGGTGTGGCTGCGCTGGCTCGAGGAGTACCAGGGCGAGGCGTGACGGTCAGCCCGCGGGCTCGCCGTCGCGCAGCAGCGCCGTGATCTCGTACCAGCGCACGAGGAACGCCGGCTCGTCGAGGCGACGGCGCCGCATCCACGCGGTCACCTCTTCGTTGCACTTGCTCGCGTTGCACGAGCGGCACGCGGGCACGACGTTGTCGAGCGTGTAGCGTCCGCCGCGCGAGATCGGCAGCACGCAGTCCTTCTGCAGGGCGATGCCGTCGGCGCCGCAGTACGCGCATCGAGCCCACGCGTCGAGGATGCGGAACCACTCGGCGTCGGTGAGGTCGCTCCCCGAAGCGGCCACCCGGCGCGCGCGGCGGCGCGACGCGCGGGCGCGGCGGGTCTGGGCGGGGCTCACGGTCTGACGCTAGCGTCGCGGCTCTCCCGACCGCGGACGGCGCGCTGGGCCGGAGCCGCTGCCGACCGCGCCGGGGACGGGAAGCGCGGGGTCGGAGGGGGTGGCTACTGTCGTCACATGCACGTGCTGTCCCGCGATGACGCCCGGCGTCTCGTCGTGCGCGCGCAGCTGCTCGACGCTCAGCGCCCGGGAGACATCGTCGAGGTGGCGGAGCAGCTCGGCTCGATCAAGATCGACCCCACCGCCGTCATCGCGCCGTCCGAGCAGTCGATCCCGTGGAGCCGGATCGGCTGGTCGTACGAACCCGGCCAGCTGCGCAAGGCGGTCGAGCAGGACCGGCTGCTGTTCGAGTTCGACGGGCACTTCCACGCGTCGAGCCTCATGCCGGCCCTCGTCGCGCGGATGCGAGGGAGGGTGTTCCGCGCCCAGGCGCGCGAATGGCTCGCCGCCAACAAGCGGTTCCGCACCGACGTGCTCGCGCGCCTGCGGGCGGAAGGACCGCTTCTCGCCTCGCAGATCCCCGACACGAGCCAGGTCGCCCACAGAGACGAGGCGGGCTGGTACGGGTCCAATCAGGTGCCGCGGATGCTGGAGCTGCTCTCGTACCTGGGCGAGGTGGGCATCGTCGGCCGCGAGGGACGCCAGCGCGTCTGGGACATCGGCGAGCGCGTCTACCCCGCCGATCTGCCTGTGCCCTCGTACGAGGAGGCGGAGCGCGAGCTCGAGCGCCGGCGGCTGCAGGCGGCGGGGCTCGCGCGGCAGAAGAGCAGCTGGAGCGGCGTCGGCATGGCGGGCGAGGCGGCGACGGTCGAGGGAAGCACGTGGAAGTGGCGCGTCGATCCCGCGGCTCTCGCCGCCCTCGACGACGACCCCGGCGGTCGCGTCGCGATCCTCAACCCGTACGACCGCATGCTGTTCGACCGGCCGCGTCTGGTGGAGCTGTTCGACTTCGAGTACGTGCTCGAGCAGTTCAAGCCGGCCTCGCAGCGCCGCTACGGCTACTTCGCGCATCCGATCCTCATCGGCGACCGCTTCGCGGGACTGCTCGACGCGCGGCTCGACAAGAAGAAGGAGACGCTCGTCGTCTCAGCGGTGCATGAGCTCGTGCCGTTCGACGAGGAGGAGAAGGAGATGGTGGATGCCGAGATCCGCGATCTCGCCGAATGGCTCGGCGTGGGAGTCGTCGGCCTCCGCTGACCCCCCGAGTCGCTCCTGCTCCCGCCCGCGCTCGTGGCGGGCGTTTGGCGCTTGACACGCGGCCGGACTTACTTTTACGGTTTATTCACGACTTAACAAAGCTCCGAATGCACGCGACGAAGGAGTCTCGATGGTGGCATCTCGCGGCCAGACCGACGTCAACCGCACGGCGATCCTGGCGCACCTGGGAGCGCACGGCGCGGCTTCGCGTGCCGACCTCGCCCGCGCCCTCGAGGTGTCGCCGGCGCTCGTGACGCAGCTGACGCGCGACCTGCTGGCCGACGGTCTCATCGAGGAGCGCGCCGTCGCCAGCAGCGGAGGCCGACCCGCCCGCCTGCTCGGGATCGTGTCGCAGGACCTCGCCGCCATCGGCGTCAAGGTCGCACCCGACCACGTGGCGTTCGTCGAGGTCGGGATCGACGGGGAGGTGCGCCGCACCGATGTGCGCCCCTTCGACGCGGTCTCGCCGCTGGCCGCCTCGCAGCTGATCGACGCCGTGCGTGCCTTCATCTCGGCCGGGGGCCGCTCGCGGCTCCTCGGCGTCGGCGTCGGCGTTCCCGGCACCGTGGCGCAGCAGGGCGTCGGCGTCGTCGATTCGACGCAGCTCGGCTGGGTGCAGGTGCCGCTCGGCGAGCTGCTTCGCCGCGCGCTCGAGCTGCCCGTCGTCGTCGAGAACAACGTCAACGCGCTCAGCGCCGCCGAGCAGCTGTTCGGACAGGGCCGCCGCTTCGATGACGTCCTCGTCGTGACGGTCGGCAACGGCGTCGGCGCGGGCCTCATCGCCGACGGCGTCATCGTCCGCGGCCGCGCGGGAGGGGCGGGCGACTTCGGCCACGTTCCCGTGCGCGAGGACGGCCCGCTCTGCCAGTGCGGCAACCGCGGATGCCTCGAGGCCATCGTCGGACAGGGGGCGCTCGTGAACGACGCCCGCTCTCTCCGTCTCCTCGGCCCCGACGAGGGCATCGATCGGCTTCACGCTCTTGCGGATGCCGGCGACGTCGAGGCACAGGAGATCTTCGCGCATGCGGGCCATCAGCTCGGTCGCGCCCTGGCCGGCGCGGTCAATCTGCTCGACCCCGAGGTCGTCGTGCTGCTCGGTGAAGGCGTGCAGGCGTGGGGGCATTGGGCGACGGCGTTCGATCAGGCGCTGCGCAGCGCGCTCGTGCCGGGCAAGCGCGGCGTGAGCGTCGTGGTCGAGCAGTGGGACGACGACCGCTGGGCTCAGGGCGCCGCCGCGCTCGTGCTCGCCACGCCCTTCGACGCGCAGGGCGTCGCGGGCGACCAGGGGCGGCTCGTGCGCGAGCGCCTCGTCGCGGCCGTCGAGAACGCCGCCGGGAGCGCGCGATGACCGCCCTCGGCACGCGTCCCGACGTCGCGGTGGCCGCGGCATCCGCGGCGCCCGCGACGACTCGACGCGGACTCCCGGGCCGTCGCCGCGTGCGGTACGCGCTGACGGTCATGGTGTTCCTGCTGCCCAGCCTGGTGCCGCTGCTGGCGTTCGTGATCGGGCCGATGATCTCGGCCGCGTGGACGAGCCTGCACTCGTGGAACCTGATCGGGCCGATGTCGTGGGTCGGCCTCGACAACTACGCGCACCTGTTGACCGACCCTGCGACGCGCGACGCGTTCCTCCACACCGTCTGGTACATCGTCGGCTACCTGCCGATCGTGTACGTCGGGGGACTGGCGCTCGCCCTGGCCCTGAACACGCGCCTGCGCGGTCGCGCCGGCCTGCGCGGCATGTACTTCCTGCCGGTCATCACGAGCTGGGTGGTCGTGGCGCTCGTGTGGCGCTGGCTGCTGAGCCCGAGCAACGGCGTCGTCAACAGCGTGCTCGCCTGGTTCGGTGTCGAGGGGCCCGGCTGGTGGTCGGACCCGACCTGGGCGATGCCGTCGATCATCCTCGCCTCGGCCTGGAAGGATCTGGGCTTCGTCATGGTGATCCTGCTGGCCGGACTCCAGTCGATCAACCCCGACCTGTACGAGGCGGCTCAGCTCGACGGCGCGGGATGGTGGCGCCGCCTGTTCAGCGTCACGCTGCCGATGCTGTCGCCCTCGACCTTCTTCGTCATCGTCCTGTCGCTCATCAACGGCTTCCAGGTGTTCGACCAGGTCTATGTCATGACCGGCGGCGGCCCCAACAACTCCAGCCAGGTCGTCGTGCAGCAGGTGTACGACCTCACGTTCCGCTACGGCCAGGCGGGCATGGCATCCGCCCTGTCGTGGCTGCTGTTCTTCGTGATCATGCTCGTCACGCTCGTGCAGTTCTACGGGCAGAAGCGGTGGGTGAACTATGACTAAGCCGCTCGCCGCGCGCATCGCGCTGTACGTCGTACTCATCGTGGGCGCGGTCATCATGGTCTTCCCGTTCGTGTGGACGGTCGTGACCTCGCTCACGCCGGGCGCCACCCTGACGACGACCCCGCGCCTCATTCCCGAGAACCCGTCGCTGTCGCCCTACATCGAGCTGTTCGATCGCGTGCCGTTCGCCCGCGTCATCGGCAACTCCCTGCTGATCGCCGTCGTGAGCACGCTGCTGCAGCTGGTCACGAGCGCGATGGCCGCGTACGTGTTCGCACGGATGCCGTTCCCTGGCCGGGGCGCACTGTTCGTGCTGTACCTGGCGACCATGATGATCCCGTTCCAGGTGCTCATCGTGCCGCTGTTCGCGGAGATGAAGACGCTCGGGCTCATCAACACCTATGCGGGGGCGATCCTCCCGACGATCGCGACCGCGTTCGGAGTGTTCCTCCTGCGGCAGGCGATCACGACGGTGCCGTACGACCTCGACCAGGCCGCCACGCTCGACGGCGCCGGGCACTTCCGGATCTTCGTGCAGATCATCCTGCCGCTCATCCGCCCGGCGCTCGCGACCCTCGCCGTGTTCGCGTTCCTCAACACCTGGAACAGCTTCCTGTGGCCGCTGATCATCCTGCGCGACCCGCTGATGCAGACGCTCCCGGTCGCGCTGACCAGCCTGCAGGGCCAGTACTCGACGCAGTGGGACGTGCTGATGGCGGGCTCCGTGATCAGCATCATCCCGATGTTCGCCCTCTACGTCTTCGCCCAGAAGTACATCGTCCAGGGCGTCGCCGGCGCGGGGCTCAAATGACCCGACGCCATCCCTTCACCAACACCCGAATCAAAGGAGATCGCACTCACATGAACAGCAAGAAGTCGCTGATCGTCGGCGCCGTCGCCGCCGCAGCGCTCATCGCCGTCACCGGCTGCTCCGCGCAGGGCACGCCGTCGCCGTCCGAACCCGGAGCCGCCGAGGAGGTGACGATCACCTACGCGAACTTCATCTCCAACGGAGGGAACGAGGAGAACCTGCAGAAGATCGTCGATGCCTTCGAGGCCGCCAACGAGGGCATCACGGTCGAGGTCACGACGACCGACTACGCGAACTACTTCACGCAGCTGCAGACCGACCTGGCCGCGGGCACCGAAGCCGACGTGTTCGACGTGGATGCCGGCGCCTTCGCCAACATCCAGGCGTCGGGCGTGCTCGCTCCGTTCGAGGGCTTCGACGCCTCGGCATACCGCCAGGGCGTGCTCGAGAGCTACGCCGTCGACGGCGCGCAGTACGGGCTGCCGAGCTCGTTCTCCAACGTCGTCCTCTTCTACAACAAGGACCTGTTCGACGCCGCGGGCGTCGACTACCCGACGGCCGACTGGACGTGGGACGACATGAGCACGGCCGCCGAGCAGCTCACCGACGAGAGCGCCGGCGTCTGGGGTCACTACCAGCCGATCTCGTACCACGAGTACTACAAGGCCGTGCAGCAGGCCGGCGGCAGCTTCCTCACCGAGGACGGTTCGGCGAGCGCCATCGACTCGGAGGCCGGTCGCACCGCGGCGGAGTGGCTGACGGCGAAGTCGGGCACGGTCATGCCGACCGCCGCCGACGGCGCCGGCACGCCGGACTTCGACACGAACCTCTTCAAGGAGGGGAAGCTGGCGATGTGGACCACCGGCATCTGGATGATCGGCCTGGTGGGCGACCTTCCGTTCGAGTGGGACATCGCGGTCGAGCCGGGTGACGCGCAGAAGGCGAGCGCGACGTTCTCGAACGCCGTCGTCGTGTCGCAGAACAGCGCGCACAAGGAAGCCGCGCAGAAGTGGGCGGAGTTCCTCACGAGCTCCAAGGAGATGGTCGACGTGCGTCTCAGCGCCGGCTGGGAGCTTCCGCCCGTGAGCGACGAGTCGCTGCTCGCGCCGTATCTCGAGCAGACGCCGCCCGCCAGCCGCATCGCCGTGTTCGACTCGCTCGACAGCGTCGCCGATGCGCCGCAGCTGGGCGCGAACGCGACGCAGATCCAGGATGCCGTCGGCAACGCGCTCGGTGAGATCGCCGCCGGCCGCACAACGGTCGACGAGGCGATCCCTGCCCTCGCGGCCGAGATCGACGGCCTCCTGCAGTAACCCCCCCCGCAACACCCTCCGTGCCCGCGGCGCTTGCCCCGCCGCGGGCACGGAGCCTCTCTGACTGAAGGATCGGCCGTGCCCCTGCCCACCCCCGACGACACCGTGCTCGCCCGCTACAGCATCCGTCTCCTCCTCTCGCAGCAGACGTCGGAGGGCGCCTACCCGGCCAGCCCCACGTTCTCCGCCTACCGCGGGTACTGCTGGTTCCGCGACGGCGCGTTCATCGCCGATGCGGCGTCGGCTGCGGGGCATGTGGAGTCGGCGTCGCGCTTCTTCGACTGGTGCGCGCGCGTGCTCGCCGACCGGGCGGAGCACATCCGGTGGATCGTCGCGGAGACCGCCGCAGGCCGTCCGCCCGCCGGCGACCGCATGCTGCCCGCCCGCTACACGTTCGACGGCGGCGACGGCGCCGATGACTGGTGGGACTTCCAGCTCGACGGCTACGGCACGTGGCTGTGGGCGCTGTCGGCCCACCGTGATCGTCACGGCGGCGATCTCTCTCCCTGGCGCGACGCGATCGAGCTCACGGTCGACTACCTCGTCGCATCCTGGGACCGCCCCTGCTACGACTGGTGGGAGGAGCACGCGAACCACGTGCACGTGTCGACCCTCGCGTGCATCGGCGCCGGTCTTGACGCCGTCGCCGCCGACGTCGACCCGGATCGCGCCGCGCGCATCGCCGACACGACGGTCCGCATCCGCCGGGCGATCGCAGAGCGCGGCGTCGCCGACGGGCACCTCGTGAAGTGGTTCGGGAGCACCGGCGTCGACGGCAGCCTGGCCGCGGCGATCGCCCCGCTCGGCTTCATCGCGCCCGCCACCGAACTTGCGCAGCGCACGATCGCCGTGCTCGACGCGCACCTGACCGTCGGCCGCGGTGTGCATCGCTACCTCGGCGACACCTTCTTCGGCGGGGGGCAGTGGCCCCTCCTCAGCTGCTTCCTCGGTCTCGCGCACCTCGCCGCCGGCGATCGCGCGACCGCCGAGGAGCTGTACGCGTGGGCGATCTCGACCGCGACCGGATCGGGCGACCTTCCCGAGCAGGTCGGTGAGCATCTCATCGCGCCCGGCATGACGCAGTACTGGATCGACAGGTGGGGAACAGTCGCGACGCCCCTGCTGTGGAGCCACGCCATGACGCTCCGGCTGGGGCTCGAGCTGGGCCGGTTCACGCCCTCCGACCTCGCCGGACCCATCGACGCCTCCGGCGCCCCCGAACTCTCCGACACCCCCGAACTCTCCGACCCTGCTGAAGCGAAGGACCGCGTCCGATGATCCGCCACCGTCCGTCCGGCTCCGGACACCCGTACTCCGTCGACACCGAGCAGCGCTGGCCCGTCGTCCCCGAGGCGGGCGCAAGCGCCATGCTCGGGGTGCGCGCCGACGCATCGATCTCGGCCGTCTCGGTCGAGCTGACTTTCGTTCCCGACGACGGCGGCGACAGCGAGCGCACGACGCTCCAGCTCGGCCGGGTCGCCTCCACCTCTCGCGGGCGCATCACCGACGGCGGTCACCTCGCGTCGGCTGCGAGCCGCCTTGCCCGGTCGGCGGGCGGCTGGCAGGTGTCGACTCCCGCGCTCCGCCCCGGCGGGACGTACCGGTACCGGTTCACCGGCACGCGCGCCGACGGCACGACCGAGCGCACGCGCGGGTTCGAGTTCCGCGCGGCCGTGTGGGACGACGCGCCCGGCGCCGTCGTCGAGACCGGCGGGGCGAGAGTCATCGCCGGCTCTGTGCGACGGCTGCACGACGGCATCCGCACGTGGCGCGTGCGCTTCTCACTGCCTCTCGCAGCCGGAGAGCATGTGACCGGCTTCGGCGAGCGCTACGACCGTCTCGACCACACGGGGCAGGAGCTCGACTCCGTCGTGTTCGAGCAGTACAAGAGTCAGGGCGCCGAGCGGAAGACCTACCTGCCGATGCCGTTCGCCCATGTCGTCGGCGGCGAGGGCTGGGGCTTCCACGTCGACACGACCCGCCGTGTCTGGTTCGACCTCGGCGCCGCCGATCCGTCGCGCATCGTCGTGGAGGCTGAGACCGGACCGGAGGGCGCCGTCGACCTGCGACTGTTCGCAGGGACGCCCACGGACGTGCTCCGCGGATTCCTCGATCGCGTGGGCCGTGCGGAGGAGCTTCCCGCCTGGGTCTTCCGCCTCTGGGCCAGCGGCAACGAGTGGAACACGCAGGCCGAGGTGATGCGGCAGATGGACCTCCACGCCGAGCACGACATCCCGGTCGGCTCGGTCGTGATCGAGGCATGGAGCGACGAGTCGACCTTCACGGCGTTCCGTGACGCGCAGTACGAGGTCACCGAGGACGGTGCGCCCCACCGGCTCTCCGACTTCACGTTCCCCGCCGAGGGCGCGTGGCCCGACCCCAAGGGGATGGCCGACGAGCTCCACCGCCGCGACATCCGCCTGCACCTGTGGCAGATCCCGCTGCTCAAGATGCGGCCGCACCCGTCGGGTCAGCTCGCGGCGGACGCGCGCGCGGCCATCGAGGAGTGTGTGCTCATCCGCGAGCCCGACGCGCGCGGCGGACTCCGCCCGTACCGCAACCGCGGCTGGTGGTTCCCGCTGTCCCTCATGCCCGACCTCACCGACGAGCGGGCGGCCCGCTGGTGGACCGAGAAGCGCCGCTACCTCGTCGAGGAGCTCGGGGTCGACGGCTTCAAGACCGACGGCGGCGAGCACGCGTGGGGCGCGGAGCTCGTGTATCTCGACGGCTCGCGCGGCGATGAGAAGAACAACGCGTTCCCCGTCGCGTACGCGGCGGCCTACGGCGAGCTGCTGCGGTCAGCGGGCAAGGCTCCGGTGACCTTCAGCCGCGCCGGCTTCACGGGGTCGCAGGCGCACGGCGCGTTCTGGGCAGGCGACGAGAACTCCACGTGGGAGGCGTTCGCCTGGTCGATGAACGCCGGGCTCTCGGCCGCGTCGAGCGGAGTCGTTTACTGGGGGTGGGACATCGCGGGGTTCTCGGGTGAGATCCCTGACGCGGAGCTCTACATCCGCGCGGTGCAGGCGTCGACGTTCGTGCCGATCATGCAGTACCACTCGGAGTTCAACCACCACCGGCTGCCGTCGCGCGACCGCACGCCGTGGAACATCGCCGAGCGCACGGGAGATGAGCGTGTGCTCCCGATCGTCCGCGAGTTCACACACCTGCGCGAGCGGCTCGTGCCGTACCTCGAGCGCGAGGCGAGGGTGACGATCGAGACCGACCGTCCGCTCATGCGCCCCCTGTTCTTCGACGACTCGGCGTACTTCGACCGGGCCGGCGAGACCGCCGGCACGCAGTGGATGCTGGGCGCCGACCTGCTCGTCGCACCCGTGCTGCAGCCCCACGCCGACACGGTGGACGTCTGGCTCCCGGAGGGCGAGTGGGTCGACGTATGGACGCATGAGGAGGTCGCCGGCGGCCGCACCGTGTCGGTACCGACTCCCCTCGAGCGCATCCCGGTGTTCGCGCGCGCCGGCGCCGAGGTGCTCGCGGCGTTCGGCTGACGGTCCCGCATCCGTTTGTCCACCCCCTGCGGTGACGCGCGGATGCCGCCTAGGCTCGGGCCGTCGGAAGGAGCCCTCATGGCACGCATCCTCATCATCGGCGGTCACGGCAAGGTGGCCCTCCTGCTCGCGCCGCTGCTGGCGGCCGCGGGGCACACCGTCTCGTCGGTCATCCGCAATCCCGACCACGAGGCCGACGTGGCCGCGACGGGCGCCCAGCCGGTCATCGCCGACATCGAGACGTTCGACGTCGACCAGCTGCGCAACCTCGTGAGCGGGAACGACGTCGTCGTGTGGTCGGCCGGGGCGGGTGGCGGGAATCCGGCCCGCACGAAAGCGGTCGACCAGGATGCCGCCATCCGCTCGATCGATGCCGCGAAGGCGGCGGGCGTGACGCGGTACGTCATGGTGTCCTACTTCGGCGCCGGCTCGGATCACGGCATCCCCGCCGACGACCCCTTCCACCCGTATGCCGAGGCGAAGGCCGCGGCCGACGCGCATCTGCGCGCGAGCGGTCTGGACTGGACGATCGTCGCGCCGTCTGCCCTCACGCTCGACCCGCCCGCCGGCCGCGTCGACCTGTCGGCGACCGAGTCGGCGTCGGTCTCGCGGGCCGATGTCGCCGCCGTCATCGCCGCCGCCATCGACGAGCCGTCGACGATCCGCCGCACCCTGAGGTTCAACACCGGAGACGTCCCGATCGCCGAGGCCTTGCACGGTTGACGCGCTCGCGAGGCTCGGTCCCGAGCTGCGGGCGACTCGCGGACTGAATCCGACGGCGCGGCCGGTGGCTACTGTGGAAGGCGACCGCCGCACCCGAGGAGCACTGTGTCCATCACCCCCGCCGCCCGCACGCACGCAGACGATCTCGCCGACTTCGTCGCAGCGTCGCCTTCGAGCTACCACGCGGCTGCCGAGGTCGCGCGGCGTCTCACGGGGGCCGGCTTCACGGCGCTCGATGAGAGCGCACCGTGGTCGACCGCTCCCGGCGACAGGCGGTTCGTCGTGCGCGACGGCGCCGTCATCGCGTGGGTGGTCCCGGCCACAGCGAGCGTGACGACGGGCTTCCACGTCTTCGGGGCGCACAGCGACTCGCCAGCCTTCAAGCTGAAGCCGCGGCCGACGACGGGTCGTGCGGGCTGGCTGCAGGCGGGTGTCGAGATCTATGGCGGGCCGCTGCTGACGTCGTGGCTGGACCGGGAGCTGCGGCTTGCAGGCCGCCTCGTGCTCGACGACGGCGCGACGGTGCTCGCGGCGACGGGCCCGCTGCTGCGGCTGCCGCAGCTCGCGATCCACCTCGATCGCGAGGCGAACGACCACCTTGCGCTGCACAAGCAGACCCAGACGCAGCCGGTGTGGGGCCTCGGCGCCCCCGAGTCGGCCGACCTTCTCGCCGAGCTCGCGGCGGCATCCGGTGTCGACGCGGCCCGTGTGCGCGGATACGACGTCTTCACGGCTGATGCCGCTCGCGGCGCGGTGTTCGGCAGGGACGACGCGTTCTTCGCGAGCGGTCGTCTCGACGACCTCGCGTCGGTGCACGCGGGGCTCGTCGCGTTCGAGCGACTCGGGGTCGACGGCGAGCACATCGCGGTGCTCGCCGTGTTCGACCACGAGGAGGTCGGCTCGGGGACTCGCTCGGGAGCGTCGGGTCCGTTCCTCGCCGACGTGCTTGAGCGCGTGCAGGCGGGGCTCGGCGCCGACCGCGAGGAGCAGCTGCGCGCCCTCGCCGCGTCGTGGTGCGTCTCGAGCGACGTGGGTCATTCCGTGCACCCGAACTATCCCGAGAAGCACGATCCCGTCGTGCAGCCGCTGCTGGGGTCGGGCCCGATCCTCAAGATCAACGCGAACCAGCGCTACGCGACGGATGCCGCAGGTGCCGCGGCGTGGCACGGCTGGTGCGAGGCCGCTTCCGTCACGACGCAGGAGTTCGTCTCGAACAACGCGGTGCCCTGCGGGTCGACGATCGGACCGCTGACGGCGACGCGCATCGGCATCCGCACGGTCGACGTCGGCATCCCGATCCTGTCGATGCACTCGGCGCGTGAGCTGGCCGGCACGAGCGATCTGCTCGACCTGTCGCGGGTCGCGGAGGCCTTCTTCCGCGGCTGACGCTGCGACCGCAGACGCAGAACGCCCGCACGGTGAGCGTGCGGGCGTTCGCGCATGTCAGCCGCAGGAAGCGGCTCGGGTCTCAGGCAGTGGCTTCGGCGTCGCGGGCGGGAAGCACCCACCCGGCGCGCGGGAAGTGGCACGTGTACCCGTTCGGGTGCTTGATCAGGTAGTCCTGGTGCTCAGGCTCGGCCTCCCAGAACGGGCCCTCCGGCTCGATCGTGGTGACGGCCTTGCCGGGCCACAGTCCAGACGCGTCGACATCCGCGATCGTCTCGCGTGCGACGCGCTCCTGCTCGGGGGAGAGCGGGAAGATCGCTGAGCGGTAGCTCGTGCCGATGTCGTTTCCCTGGCGGTTGAGGGTGGTCGGGTCGTGCACCTGGAAGAAGAACGCGAGGATGTCGCGGTACGTGGTCTTCGTCGGGTCGAACACGATCTCGACCGCCTCGGCATGGCCCGGGTGGTTGCGATAGGTCGCGTGGTCGTTCTCGCCGCCGGTGTAGCCGACGCGTGTCGACAGGACGCCGGGCTGTCGCCGGATGAGGTCTTCCATGCCCCAGAAGCAGCCGCCGGCGAGGATCGCCGTCTCGGTTCCGGGGATGCGGGTGATGCTGCCGTCGTCGGTCATCGCGGACTCCTTCTGTGCTGGTCCAGTTTCGCAGGTCACCAGACGTAACGCGCGGTGTGCCCTCAATGGTCCCGGCATCCCTGCGCGTTCGCTGTGAGCGCGGATCGGACTCTCCCCCCGCGGCTATCGTCCGATGTATCGTTCACTATCGCTGGATATATCGTTGGAGGACGACATGAGTGGTGGATTCTCATCTGACAGCTTCCCGGGACACGCCTTCGGGGGGCATGGATTCGGTTCGGGCAGTGGCTCCGCGAACGACCTGTGGAACACGCTCGGTCAGATCCGGCAGGGCCTGGAGGACACTTTCGGGCAGACCTTCGGCCAGGCTTTCGGGCAGAAGGTGGGCTCGCGTGTGGGGCGCGGCGACGTGCGGGCGGCGATCCTGTCGCTGCTGAGCGAACAGCCCATGCACGGCTACCAGATCATTCAGCAGATCGAGGAGCGCAGCGGCGGATCCTGGAAGCCGAGCCCCGGCTCGGTCTACCCGACGCTCCAGCTGTTGACCGATGAGGGTTTGATCGACGTCGAGGAGTCATCGGGTCGCAAGACCTACTCGCTCACCGAGGAGGGGCGTGCCGCAGCGGCCGACACCGACCGCCCCTGGCCGAGCCGCGATTCCGCGTCGGAGCATCCGTCGAGCGCCGGTTCGAGCGGGTGGCACGGAGCGCTGCCGAAGGCGGGGGCGAACCTCGCGCAGGCGGCGATGCAGGTGGGCCGCACCGGCACGCCGGAACAGGTGCAGGAAGCTGTCGAGGTGATCGACGAAGCCCGTCGCAAGCTCTACGCGATCCTTGCCCAAGGCTGACCGCGGTCCGGGCGGCGACGCCCGCTACCGCCGCATTCTGCGCTTCGCCGCGCGGGCGCTCGTCCAGACGTGGTGGTACGAGATCGCCCTTCCGCGCGTCGGCCTGCAGCGGATCTCCGAATCGACGCGCACGCGCCGAAGTCGGCGCATCGCGCAGCGCTTCCGCGTGCTGGCCGTCGACCTCGGCGGGCTCATGATCAAGGTGGGGCAGTTCCTGTCGTCCCGCCTCGACGTGCTGCCGCCCGAGGTGACGAGCGAACTCGAAGCGCTGCAGGACGAGGTTCCCGCCGTCGATTTCGCCCGCATCCGCGCCCTCGCGGAGGAGGAGCTGGGCGTGCCGATGGAGACCGCGTTCGCCTGGATCGACGAGACGCCGCTCGCCGCGGCCTCTCTCGGTCAGGTGCACCGCGCGACGCTTGCTCCCGGCGATGCGGCGATCACCGGTTTCGAGCCTGTCGTCGTCAAGGTGCAGCGGCCGGGTATCGACGACATCATCGCCGTCGACCTGGCGGCGCTCCGGCGAGTGGCGGGGTGGCTGAGCCGCATTCACTTCGTCGCGTCCCGCGTGGACATGCCGGCCCTCGTCGAGGAGTTCGCCGTCACGAGCCTGGAGGAGATCGACTACCTCCACGAAGCGGTCAACGCGGAGCGGTTCGCGGCGAACATCGCTCCGTCGGCGCGAGTGGCGGCACCCGAGATCGTCTGGGAGCGCACGACCCGTCGCGTGCTGACGCTCGCCGACGTCACCGCGATCAAGGTCAACGACGTCGAGGCGTTGCGCGCCGCGGGGATCGATCCGGCGAGGGTGGCCGACCGGTTCGCGGCGGTCATGTTCGATCAGCTCTTCGGTGACGGCTTCTTCCACGCCGATCCGCACCCGGGGAACATCTTCGTCACGCCGCGCCCGGTTTCGGGCGACGAGCGGACGGGTGATGAGTGGGAGTTCACCTTCGTCGACTTCGGGATGATGGGCCAGGTGCCCGACGGTCTTCGCCGCGGCCTTCGGACTCTCGTGATCGCAGTGGCAGCGCGCGACGGCAAGGGCCTCGTCGCAGCCATCCAGGACGTCGGCATCCTGCTGCCGACCGCCGACACGCGCGAATTGGAGCACGCTCTCACGCAGCTTTTCGCTCGTTTCGGGGGCATGGGCTTCGCCGAGCTGCAGCGGGTCGATCCGCGAGAGTTCCGGAGGTTCGCCGAGGAGTTCGGCGAAGTGGTGCGTTCGCTTCCCTTCCAGTTCCCCGAGGACTTCCTGCTCGTCCTGCGCGCGATATCGCTCACGTCGGGACTGTGCAGTTCGCTCAACCCGGCCTTCAACATCTGGGATGCCGTGGAGCCGTACGCGCAGCGGCTGCTCGCGGAGCAGAGCCGCGGTGTGGTGCGGGATCTGGCGGAACGGGCGGTGGGCTACCTGACCACGGTGGGCAGGCTCCCGCTCCGCGTCGACGCGCAGCTCGAGGAGAGTGAGCGGGCGCGCGAGGCCGAGCGCGCGCGGGCGCTCCGGGCGGACCGACGTGAGCGCGCGTCCGGGCGCGTGGTGTCGGCGGTCGTGTTCGCAGGACTGTTCGTCGGCGGTCTCGTCCTGCGGGGACAGGAGGTCGTGGCAGGCACCATCGTGGCGATCGCCTCGGTCGTTCCGTTCTCGCACGCGCTGCTGTCGGGGCGGCGGCCTCGCCGGCCGCGGACCCCGACCCGGTAGAATGGCTGATCGTGCGCCACATCCGGCGCGCCCAGAGGTGCATCTACCTGCTTTCGGAGAGCAAGGCGGCACGTGACAACGAGCTGACTTTCCGGAGGCCCCACCCATGACGTCGAGTACCGACGACAGATCCCTCGTCCATCACACCGGCCGGGCGTACTTCCCGATCGCCTTCGTCGCGCGGCTTCCGTTCGCGATGATGGTCGTCGGTGTGCTGACCCTCGTCGCCTCGGCGACGCAGTCGGTCGCCCTCGCAGGCCTCACCTCGGCGGCCGTCGGGATCGGCGTCGTCATCGCGGGGCCCGTCATCGGCGACCTCGTCGATCGTCACGGTCAGCGTGCCGTGCTGCTGCCGGTCGGCATCGCGAACGGCGTCCTCCTCGCCCTGTTCCCCCTCATCGTGCTCTCGGGGGCCCCCGCGCCCCTGACCCTGGCGGCGGCCGCGCTGATCGGACTGTCCGCGCCGCAGGCGGCCGCGCTGTCGCGTACCCGCCTCGTGGCCATCACACGCAGCCGGCTGAGCGAGCAGCGACACGAGCGCACGCTGTCGAACGTCATGGCCTACGAGTCGGCGGCCGACGAGACCGCGTTCGTGATCGGTCCCGTCCTCGTCGGACTGCTCGCCGGCTTCGTGGCTCCGTGGGCTCCGATCGCGATCGCGGCGGCTCTCAGCCTCGTCTTCGTCTCGGCGTTCGCCGTGCACCCGTCGGCCGCGGTCGCCGATGCTCCGCACCGGGGCGACGACGAGTCCGGTGCGGCATCCGGATCCCGAGCGTCGGACGATCGCGCGCCGCTGCGCTCTCTGCTGGCGGCTCCCGTACTCGTGCTCGTCGCTGCGACTTTCGCGGTCGGCCTCTTCTTCGGTGCCACCCTCACCTCGCTCACCGCCTTCGTGCAGAGCGAAGGCCACGGTGACATCGCCGGCCTGCTCTATGGCCTCATGGGGGTGGGGTCAGCAGTCCTGGCGCTCGGCGTCATGCTGCTGCCGTCCCGGTTCGCGTTGCGCTGGCGATGGCTCGCGTTCGCGTCGGTACTGCTCGTCGCTGCAGCGGGATATGCTCTCGCCGCCGACCTTCCCGCCGTGACCGTGATGCTCTGCGCCGCGGGAATCGGCGTCGGCCCGACCCTCGTGACCCTCTTCAGCCTGGCGGGGGAGCGCAGTCCGCGCGGGCGATCGGCCACCACGATGACGCTGCTCGGCTCGGCGCTCACGCTCGCTCAGGCCGTCGCGTCCGCGCTCTCGGGGGTGCTCGCCGAGGCGACCTCGCCGCAGACCGCGATGCTGCTGCCGGTGATCGCCGCCGCGCTCGTCGTCGCCCTCGGCGTCGCCAACGTCTTCGTCGGGAGGGCGCCTACGGCAGCGACGGCGGCTCAAACGGAGGCGGAGGCGGGGCCCGGCGAACGCGTCTTCGCGTAGAGCGAGCAGGCGGGCTGGGCGGGCTGGACCACGCGTCCTTCGGCGTCGCTGATACCGTCACGGTGTGTCCGCAGTCCACGCCTCATCCGATGTGTTCGCCACGGCTCGCATGGCGCTCCAGGACGCGCCGGGAACCTGGAGCATTGCCGTGGCGGACGCCATCACGGGCGAGCGCCTCTTCGAGCGTGCACCCAGCATGGTGCTTCCGTCCGCGAGTTCGGCGAAAGTGCTTGCTCTCGTCGCCGCAGCGCTTGCCGTCGAGGCAGGCGCGGCGGATCCGTCGGAGCTGCTGCGGCGAGGCTCAGTGCGCCCCGTGGCCGACTCCGGACTGTGGCAGCACCTGCGCGTCGAGGCCCTGCCCCTCGACGATGTCGCACGCCTCGTCGGAACGGTATCGGACAATCTGGCGACCAACGTCCTCGTGCACAGGCTCGGCGGCGTGGCCGCCGTGAGCCAAGCGACGCAGCGGATGGAGCTCATAGACATCCACCTGCACGACATCGTGCGCGATGTGCGGCGAGCCGAGGATCCGCCCCAGTTCAGTTCCGGAAGTGCGTCGGGCTACCGTTTCTTCTTCACTCGCCTGTGGCGAGGGGAGATCGGCGGGCGCAGCGTCTCCGACCGCGTGCTCGGGTGGCTTCGTGACGGCGTCGATCTCAGCATGGTGGCCGGGGCGTTCGGGCTGGACCCGCTCGCGCACGGCGACGGCGACCGGGGCGTGAAGCTCTGGCACAAGACCGGCACCGATGTCGGCGTGCGGGCCGATTCGGGTGTCGTCGAGCGCGACGGGCGTGGCATCGCGTACTCGGTCCTCGTCCGGTTCGACGACCGCGACCGCGACCGCGACCGCGCACTGCACGTCATGGGTGCGATCGGCGAAGGAATCCGACGGTCGCTGTGACGCGACGGTGCGGGCGGCTCAGCTCACCACGACGACATCGAGGTCGACGGAAGCGCAGCGGTGGCGAGCGTCGACCGTCAGCTGACCCGTGCGCAGGACGTCGCCGGCTGAGTACCGCGCATCGGTCGACACCAGCACCCGGCCCACGCCGTTGACCAGCAGCAACGGGACTCCGAGCGCACGCAGCGCGGGGGTCAGACGGCGTTCCACTGTGTCGACGAGGACATCGAGCCCCGCGACGCCCACGAAGGTGCCTTCGACCACGACGGGCGCAGCGGCGGTCATCGTGTATTCGTCGCTGCAGAGGTAGTCCACGTACGGACCCGCGACGTGCGGAAGGCCGGTGGTGGCGGGTACGCGGAACCACTCGAGGTCGCGGTAGTCGATCGCCTGCTTCACCGACTGCGCGGGGAACACGAGGCGACGCCGGTCGGCACCCTGCCACCACGCCAGGTGGCTGGGAGCGTCGGCGAGCAGGTCTGCCGCCGCGATGAAGCCCGCACCGTAGACCGGTTCGGCGGGGGAGCTGAGCAGGTCGAACGCATGAGGTTCGATGAGGTCGTCGATGCGGGAAGTCGTGAGCGTCCGCCGGTCCTGGGCCCCGATGGTCGCGGCCATCGCCGCCGCATGTTCGACGAGGCGCGGCAGGTGCGCGGCGAAGTACGACGCGACGATGTCGGCGCCGCGCGGGGTCGCGTCGTGCGCTGTCAGGGTCTCGGGCGTCGCCGAAGCCACGGTGCCTCCTCGGGAAATGTTCGTTCGGGAAGTGGGGGGCGAACAGTCTCCGCTTCGGGCATCGTACTCACTCTCGGTCCCGGATCAGGACTCGGCCTGCTCCATGTGCACGGCGTCGAGGGCCGTGACCGTCTCGCGGATCGCGCCTTCGATCGCCTTCGTGGCGCGTTCGTCGTCGCCGGAGCCCACCGCGTCCAGCACACCTTCGAACCGCTCGCGCTGCCGCGCGCGCTGGCTCGGGTCGACGTCCAGGAGGCGCAGCAGGGAGGAGATCTCCGCCTGCAGTCGCATCTGATCGCGCGTGATGCGCGCGGACTGACTGAGGGCGACGAGCTCAAGCTGAAGGTCATCGAGCGACATGCGCCATGTCGCGGGGTCGTCGGTGTCGAGACGGGCCAGGCGCGAGCGGATCGAGGCGATCTCCGCCTCGGTCGCCCGTTGAGCCGCGAGGCGCACGCCGGCGACCGTGAGCGCTGCGTAGTGGACACCGAGGTCGCGCAAGGCGAGGCGCGACATGCTGCGCAGCGTCTCGCGGGCGAAGGCGAGCGGGTCGGCGTTGTCCGACACGAAGCTGCCGCCGTTGCGGCCCCGTCGGGTCACGACGAGCCCACGAGCGCGCAGTCCCATGAGGGCCTCGCGCACGGTGACGGGGGAGACGCCCATGGTTCGGGCGAGGTCTGCTTCGGACGGAAGCCGGTCGCCCGCTCGCAGATGTCCGCCGGTGATCGCTTCGGCGAGTCGCTTCTCGACCAGTTCGGCGCGGCCGGCGTCGCCGATCGGGGTGAACATCGCGCCCTGCAGGCGGTGCGGTCGGCGCTCGGCGGCCGCGGTCTTGGTGCTCACGCCAGCCATCCTCTCATCGTGCCGGACCAACGGATGCGGGTTCGTGACCCGCGTGTTACACGCTTGAAATATAACCTCTGCTTCTATATGTTTACTGTGCTTCCGTGCACAGCGTCGTCCCGAGGAGTTCTGCATGCCGACTTATTCGCCCACCGATAACGCCGAATCGAATGCGGACGCCTCGGGAGAGGTCGTCCTCACCTCCGTCACGAAGTCGTTCGGCCACATGACGGCGGTCCGCGACCTCGGCCTGCGCGTGCAGAGCGGCGAGTTCCTGTCAATGCTCGGCCCATCCGGCTCGGGCAAGACGACGGTGCTCCGCATGATCGCCGGGTTCGAAGACGTCACCGCCGGGAAGATCAGCATCGGGGGAGAGGATGTCACCGGCATCCCCCCGCACCAGCGCCAGGTCAACACCGTCTTCCAGGACTACGCGCTGTTCCCTCACCTCACGATCGCCGAGAACGTCGCCTACGGTCTCCGCGTGCGGGGCCAGGGGAAGGCGGAGCGCCAGCAGGCGGTCGCCGAGGCGATCGCGCAGGTGCGCCTCTCGCACGTCGCCGAACGCCTGCCGCACCAGCTCTCCGGCGGCCAGCGTCAGCGGATCGCCCTCGCCCGCGCCCTCATTCTGCGCCCTCGCGTGCTGCTGCTGGACGAACCGCTCGGCGCCCTCGACAAGCAGCTGCGCGAGGAGATGCAGATCGAGCTCAAGCGCATCCAGCGCGAGGTGGGCATCACCTTCATCTTCGTCACGCACGACCAGGAAGAGGCGCTCACCCTCAGCGACCGGGTCGCGGTGTTCAATGACGGCCGCATCGAGCAGGTCGGCACCGCCCGCGAGGTCTATGAGTATCCGCAGACCGAGTTCGTCGCCCGCTTCCTCGGCCTGTCGAACATCATCCCCGCCGCCGTCTCGGAGCGGCTCACCGGCAAGGCCCAGATCGTCAGCATCCGCCCTGAGCGCGTGCGCCTGATCGATGAGGCCGCCACGCCCGCCACAGGCGACGTCGTCATGTCGGGCACGGTCGCCGAGATCGTCTACACCGGTCCCACGACGCGCGTGCTCATCGACGCCGAAGACGGTGTGCGGCTCATCGCCGAGACCCAGAACACTCATCACCCCGCAGCCGATGTGCGCGTCGAGCGCGGCGACCGCGTGCGCGTGGCCTGGACCGTCGACCACGCCGCTGTCCTCCCCGACAGCGCGGATGCCGCCATCGCGGCCGCGTGACACGCCTCCCCCGAAGACGCACCACCCTAACCCATCCCGCACACACCCAAGAGATAGAGGAGCGACACATGAAGAGCAGGATCTTCGCCGGCGCCGCCGCACTTGCCGCGGCCGCGCTGGTGCTGTCTGGCTGTTCCAGCAGCGACGAGGCCACCGGCGGCCTCCAGATCGACGTGCCCGACGTGCCCATGCACGAAGAGCTCGGCGAGTTCGAAGGCTCGGTCGACATCGTCGCCTGGAGTGGCTTCGTCGAGCCCGCCTGGTCCGACAAGTTCACCGAGGAGACCGGCTGCGTCGTCAACCGCCGCGTCGCCGGCACGAGCGACGAGATGGTCCAGCTCATGCGCACCGGCGACTACGACCTCGTGTCGGCCTCGGGTGACGCGAGCCTCCGTCTCATCGCGGGCGGCGACGTCCAGCCCCTCAACCTCGACCTCATCGAGAACTTCGGCGACGACATCGTCGAGGGCATGAAGGGTCAGCTGTACGACACCATCAACGGCAAGAGCTACGGCATCCCGATCGGCCGCGGCGCCAACATCCTCCAGTACAACAGCGATGTCGTCACCGAGGAGCCCACCAGCTGGGACGTCGCATGGGAGGCTGACAGCCCCTACGCCGGCAAGGTCATCGCGTACGACGCGCCGATCTACATCGCTGACGCGGCTGTCTACCTCATGGCGCACAAGCCTGAGCTCGGCATCAAGAACCCCTACGCGCTCGACCAGGAGCAGCTGGACGCGGCCATCGAGCTGCTCAAGCAGCAGAACGGCATCGTGTCGGAGTACTGGGCAGACCCGGCCGCGCAGATCACGTCGTTCGTGGGTGGCAACACGGTGCTCGGCACCTCGTGGGAGGTCCTGCGCAAGCTGACCGAAGACGACAAGTTCAAGAGCGTGCTGCCCGAAGAGGGCTCGACCGGCTGGTCGGACGCCTGGATGCTGTCGTCGAAGGCCGACGCCCCCAACTGCGCCTACGCGTGGATGGACTACACGAGCTCGCCCGAGGTCAACGGTGCGATCGCGATGAACTTCGGTATGGCCCCGGCCAACGCCGCGTTCTGCGAGACGAGCGACGAGGCCGCTGCTCACTGTGACTACTACAACGCCACCGACGAGGAGTACTTCGAGAAGGTGTGGTTCTGGACCACCCCGATCGAGCAGTGCATCGACGGCCGCAAGGACGTCACCTGCACCAACTTCCAGCAGTGGACTGACGCCTGGCTGACCGTCAAGGGCTGATGATCCACCCGGCGGACGGCATCCGCATCCGACGGATGCCGTCCGCCACCTGCTCCTCGAGACTGAAGGGAACGCGCATGAAGCGCCGCGCTCAATTGGCGGGCCTGTTGGCAGCACCGCTGCTGTGGCTGGTGGGGATCTACATTTTCTCCCTGGTCATGCTGCTGGTGACCGCCTTCTGGACCACCGACCCGTTCACCTCCAAGGTGAAGCCGGGATTCACCCTCAGGAACTTCGAGCAGCTGCTCGTCAACCCCGCGTACCTCTCGACGGCGTTCCGCACCCTCGCGATCGCGCTCGCCGTCACAGCGTTGAGCATTCTCATCTCGGTGCCGCTCGGCATCTTCATGGCGAAGATCGCCAAGCCCTGGCTCCGCGCTCTGCTGGCCGTCGCCATCACCCTGCCGCTGTGGGCGGGCTACCTCGTGAAGATCCTCGCGATGCGCGTCACCTTCACCGACGAGGGCTTCTTCAACTGGGCACTCGGTCCGCTGGGGATCACGGGCCCCGGCTTCAGCATCACGACCGTCGTCCTGACCCTCACCTACCTGTGGCTGCCCTACATGGCCGTCCCCGTCTACACGGCGATCCGCCAGCTGCCCAACAACCTCTTCGATGCCTCCGCCGACCTCGGCGCCGGCGCGTGGCGCACGATCCGCACCGTCGTCCTGCCGCTCATCAAGCCCGCCATCATCGCCGGCTCGATCTTCACCTTCTCCCTGAGCCTCGGCGACTACATCGCGGCGAAGTTCGTGGGCGGCTCGACGCAGATGATCGGAAGCATCATCGCGTCCAACATCAACCTGAACCCGCCGATCGCCGCCGCCTTCGCGGTCGTGCCGATCGCGTTCGTCGTCATCTACCTGCTCAGCGTGCAGCGCACCGGCGCGCTGGAGAGGATGTAACGCCATGCTGAGACTCTCCCGCGGCGCGAAGATCGGCCTCGGCGTCATCGTCGCCATCGTCCTGATCTTCATGTACGTTCCGCTGTTCCTCGTGATGCTCAACTCGTTCAACGAGGCGCGCATCGCAAGCTGGCCCGTCCGCGGCTTCTCGCTGGAGTGGTGGGGGAAGGCGTTCGTCAGCGAGCCCATCCGTCTGGCCCTCTGGAACTCCGTGCTGGTGGGCCTGGGCGCCATGGTGGTCGCTCTCATCCTCGGCACGCTCGTCGCCTTCGCGCTGCAGCGGTACTCGTTCTTCGGCAAGCAGAGCGTCAACCTGCTGGTCGTCCTGCCGATCGCCCTGCCGGGTGTCGTCACGGGTGTCGCCCTCAACAACACGTACAACCAGCTGCTGGAGCCCATCGGGATCCACGTCGGCTACGCGGGCATGATCATCGCCCACGCGACCTTCTGCATCGTCATGGTCTTCAACAACGTGTTCGCCCGCCTGCGCCGCCTCAACCCGAACGTGGAAGAGGCCTCGCGCGACCTGGGTGCGACGCCGTGGCAGACCTTCCGCCTCATCACCTTCCCGCAGTTCCGGTCGGCGTTCATCGCAGGTGGCATCCTCGCGTTCGCGCTGTCTTTCGACGAGGTCGTCGTCACGATCTTCACGGCACCGCCCGGTGTCGACACGCTGCCGCTGTGGATGATGAACCAGATGGCCCGCCCCAACGAGGCGAGCATGGTCAATGTCGTCGCGACCGTCGTCATCCTCTTCTCACTGCTGCCCGTGTGGGCCTCGCAGCGCCTGGGCCGCGAGATCGGCGACCGCGACTGAACCGTCCACAGCATTCCGGGGCACTGCTAGCGTCGGAGCAGTCGGCTCCGCTGCGAGGGCCGTGAGCGAGGGAGACCCGATTGGCCGAACGCAAGACCTGGGTGCTCGTCGACGGTGAGAACATCGACGCGACGCTCGGCGGATCGATCCTCGGGCGACGACCGCAGCCGGACGAGCGTCCCCGCTGGGACCGCCTGCTGACGTTCGTCGCCGACCGCTGGAACCAGACCGCGCGCGGCCTCTTCTTCCTCAACGCCAGCGAGCATCTGCCGATGTCGTTCGTGCAGGCCCTCCTGGCCCTCGGCTACCGGCCGGTCCCGCTGTCGGGGCCGTCGGATGCCAAGGTCGTCGACATCGCCATTCAGCGCACGCTCGAAGCGCTCGCAGAGCGTGACGCCGACGTGATGCTCGTCAGTCACGACCGTGACTTCGTCGAGGAGGTCGCCGACCTCGCCGACGGCACGCGCCGCCTCGGGGTCATCGGGTTCCAGGAGTTCCGCAGCGCCGAATTCGCCTCGATCGAGGGCGTGGAGTTCTTCGACCTCGAATACGATGCGCAGGTGTTCGATACGCGACTGCCGCGCGTGCGCATCATCCCGATCGAGGAGTTCGACCCGGCGGCGTTCCTCGACTGACCCGCTCCGCCCCGCGGCTGGCTGGTCGCCCCGACCGCCGGTAGTCGCCCCGACCGCCGGTAGTCGCCGAGATCGCCGGGTGCTGCCGAGGACGCCGGGAAAGGCGGTGCACTCGGCGGCGGTCTCGGCATCCGGCGGCGGTCTCGGTGGCCCTCGGGGCGGAGGCGGACCGCCGCGCGCTGCCCCGGCCGCCGCACGCTGCCCCGGCCGCCGCACGCTGCCCGCTCGCCGCATGCTGCCGAGCTCGCCGGGTGCTGCCGAGGACGCCGGGAAAGGCGGTGCACTCGGCGGCGGTGTCGGCATCCGGCGGCGGTCTCGGTGGCCCTCGGGGCGGAGGTGGACCGCCGCACGCTGCCCCGGCCGCCGCACGCTGCCCGCTCGCCGCATGCTGCCGAGCTCGCCGGGTGCTGCCGAGGACGCCGGGAAAGGCGGTGCACTCGGCGGCGGTGTCGGCATCCGGCGGCGGTCTCGGCGGACCGCACGGCCGGGCGGCGGAGGCGGACCGCACGGCAGGGCGGGGCGGACCGCACGGCAGGGCGGCGGGGGCGGCCCGCACGGCCGGGCGGCGGGGGCGGACCGCACGGCCGGGCCGGCGGACCGCACGGCCGGGCGGCGGGGGGCGGACCGTACGGCCGGGCCGACCGGGGCGGCTCAGGCGACGGCGCGGGCGATCGCGTCGGCGACGACGTCGGTCACGTGCGGGGCGACGTGCAGGTTCAGCGCGGGCTCGATGAGCTCCGCCTCCAGCAGCACGAGCCCGTGGTCGGCGGAGACGACCGTGTCGATGCGCGCGTAGAGCGGCGGAGCGAGCGCCGTGACCTCGGCGACGGCTCGCAGCACGTCGTCGACGAAGGCCCGCTCGGCATCCGTCGCCGCGACCGGCACCGGGTTCTCGATGTAGACGCCGCCGCGCAGCCCGCCGCCGTGTGCGAGCAGCGCGCCCTTCGCGATCGCGTGCGTGAAGCGGCCGTCGATCGCGTACAGCGCCTTCTCGTGCCCGGCCGACAGCTCGGCGACCTCGGGCTGCACCATCGCGACGCCTCCCGCCGCGACGATGCGCTCGCCGAGCGCCCGCGCCCGGGGGTCGTCGGCGTGGAACAGTCCCGTGTCGCGCGCACCGGCTGACACCGCCGGCTTCACGACGACGCTCTCCGAGCCGTGGGCGGCGACGGCGGCGGCCACCCCGTCGGCGGTGCGGCAGTACTCCGTGGGGACGACACGGATGCCGGCCGCCTGCAGGTCGCCGAGGTAGCGCTTGTCGAGGTTCCACCGGATGACCCCCGGGTCGTTGAGCACCCGCGTCTGCGCGGCGGCCCGCTCGAGCCATGCGGCGAACTCGTCAGGCCGCTCGGGGTAGTCCCACGGGGAGCGGATGACGGCGGCGTCGAAGCCGGAGAGGTCGTCGCCGCGGTGCCACACGACGGCGCGGGCATCGAGGCCGCGCTCCCGCAGGGCGTCGAGCAGGAGCGGCGTGTCGTAGTCGGGGTCGTCGACGGAGTAGGTGTCGGTGACGACGATCGCCACCCGACGTCGAGGATGCGCGGGGCGGGACGAAGCGGCGACGGTCACGACTCTCCAGCGTAGCGCCGGGCGCGGCATCCACCCGTCGAGCCCCGCGGGTCCCGTACGCTGGCGGTATGGGAAAGAGCAGTGTCTGGACCGTCGTCGGCGTGATCGTGGCGGTCATCATCGCCTGGATCGTCGTCGACGCCCTCTTCAGCCTGCTGTTCTTCATCGGCAAGCTGATGATCGTGGCGGTCGTCGCGCTGCTGGTCTATTTCGCGTTGCGGAACGTCTTCACCCGCAACTGAGTCGGCGCGGTCACGCCCGCGCTCGACGGAGCGGGCCGTCGCTCCGGACTTCGCTTGCAATCGATCCTGGACCGCGGGCACCGTGATCCGACATGCTGTCGGAATGGACACCGCCGCCCGCAAGCCCGATCGGACTCTGCTCATCGTGATCGCGACGGTCGTCGCGCTCGTCGTCGTCGCCCTCGTCGTCGTGTTCTCGCGTGGGGCTTCCGAGCCGCTCGACGAGTCGACCCCCGCGGGCGTCGTGCAGCGCTACGCGGAAGCGCTCCTGGCGGGAGACGTGGACGCGGCCAAGGAGCACCTCACGAGCGAGCTGCAGAGCTCGTGCGAGCCGGCCGAGCCCGGGCCGCTCGACGACACCCGTGTCGTGCTCGAGTCGACCACCGAGCGCGGTGACACGGCCGATGTGGAGGTGTCGATGGTGTATTCGTCGAGCGGGGGGCTGTTCGGTCCGTCTGAATACCGCAGCGAAGAGCGGTTCAGGCTCGTGCGCGAGGGGTCCCGCTGGGCGATCGAGAGCTCGCCGTGGCAGTTCACGCTGTGCATGGAGTCGTTCGAATGAGCGGGCTCGACGCCCCGACGGGCTCTGCCGCCCAGGCACCCGCTCCCGCGCCCGCGCGCGGCGCGCAGGGCACCGTGCGGCGGATCATCGTCTTCACGATCCTGTTCGTGCTCGTCTGCCTCACGGCGACGGGCGTCGCGGGCCTCCTCGGCCGCCTCCTGGAGACGCGGCCGGAGTTCGGGGAGGATCCCGGCGGTCTTGCGCTGTCGCTCGCCTACACGCTGATCGGCGGTCCTCTCGCGGCGCTCCTGTGGTGGCTCCTGTGGCGCCGGCTCGACGGCCCCGATCGCGCCTCGGTGGCATGGGGCCTGTACCTCTCCGCCGTCTCGATCGTGTCGCTCATCACGTTCACGACGTCGCTGCTGGGGATGTTCGCCGACCTCATCGCCGGCCGCTGGGCGCCGGACGCCCTCGCGACGGCGATCGCGTGGCTCGCAGTGTGGGTCGCGCACCGCCTCATGTGGGCGCACCCGGGCAGGGGGCCGCTGCGGCTGACGTCGGTGCCGGTCGTGCTCGGCGCCGCCTTCGGGCTGATCATCGCCGCCAGCGGGACGATCACGGTGCTCTCCGTGGTCTTCGACGCCGCGGGAGACCCCGCTGCCGTGTACGTCGGGGCGCCGTGGTGGCGCGATGCGCTGCAGGGGCTCGTGTGGGCGGCCGGCGGGTCGATCGTCTGGTGGTGGCACTGGCGTCGCGACGGCGCGAGGAGCCTGTCGCGCGGGTTCGCCGACGTCGTGCTGGTGCTCATCGTGCTCGGCTCGGCTGCGGTCGCCCTGGGCGGCATCGGCACGGCGCTGTACGTCGGCCTGCGGGCGCTGTTCGACCGGGACGCCGGCTGGCCGGTCATCCTCGACCCGCTGGGGCTCGCGCTGGCCGCCGCGTCCGTCGGAACGATCGTGTGGCTGTACCACCGAATCGCCGCCGCCGACCGTCGGACGGTGACGCGCGACGCTGCACGGCTGGTCGAAGCGGGCGTCGGCCTGGCGGGCGCGGCCTCCGGCATCGGCGTGATCGTGAATGCCGTGCTGGCGTCGCTCTCGGCTCCGCTGGCCGGTCCAGACGCCCGCGCGCTCCTGCTGGGCGGCATCGCGTCGCTCGTCGTCGGCGCGCCCGTCTGGTGGGCGGCGTGGCGCCCGGGGCGCGAGGCGACGGATGCCGGTACGGCCGGGCGGCGCGTCTACCTCGTGGCGGTCTTCGGACTGAGCGCGATCGTCGCGATCATCGCCGTGCTGTTCATCGGATACCGCCTCTTCGAGTCGGCGCTCGACAGCGGCGGCAGTCTCATCGAGCGCATCCGCGCCCCGTTCGGTCTGCTGGTGGCGACCGCGCTTGTCGCGGGATACCACTTCGCCGTCTGGCGGCGCGATCGCGAGAGCGCGCCCGCAGCGCCGGAGCGCACGATCGACCGGGTCGTGCTGGTCGCGGGCGGCGATGCGAGCGCTGTCGAGCACGCCGTGCGGGAGGCGACGGGCGCGTCGGTCACGGTATGGCGGCGAGCGGATGCCGCTGCCGCGCCCGAGGCGCAGGTCGTCGTGTCGGCGCTCGCGGGGGTCGCGACGCACCGTGTGCTGGTGGTGGCGTCCCAGGGCGGCGGGGTCGACGTCGTGCCGCTGGCCGACTGACGCCCGCGGCGATCAGACGAAGCGCACCCAGTTGGGGCCCTCGCCGGAGGCGACACGCTGCAGCGGAGTGAGGCGGTCGTCGTCGACGGCGTAGAGCGCGAGGTGGCCGGTCTTCTCTCCGGCCGCCACCAGGAAGCCGCCGTCGGGGCTCACGTCGAACCCACGGGGCTGTGTCTCGGTGACGAAGAATCGCTCGGGGGCGGCCAGTGACCCGTCTACGGCGACGGCGACGGCGCCCAGCGTGCTCTCGGTGCGCTCCGACGCCCAGAGGCGGTCGGTGCCGCTCCAGTGCAGGTCGGCTCCCCAGATGAGGTGGTCCGCGCGCGGGTCGGCGCCGAACGCGCTGTGACCGAGGCCCTTCGTCGGGTCGACCGCGCTCGCCGCCCCGCGCAGCTCGAGCGTGCCGGTGGCGGTGTGCCGGGCGAAGTGGAGGACTTCGCCGGAGAACTCCGTGAGCACGTAGACGGCGTCCTGCGCCGCGTTGAGGACGAGGTGGCGCGGGCCGCTGCCGGACGGAGCGGCGACGGTCTCGGGGGCGAGCGGCTCGAGCGCGAACTCGTCGGTGATCGCATACTGTGCGACGAGGTCGGCTCCCAGCGACACGAAGTAGGCGAAGCGCCCGTCGTCGCTCGGGAGCACGGAATGCAGATTCGGGAACTCGATGCGCGACACCGGCTCGCTCACGACGCCGTCGTCGATGCGGCAGCTGATGCCGTAGCCGCCTCCGTACGACGCACCGAGAAGCCCGGCGCCGTCGCGGGCGAGGGCGAGGTAGTTCATGCCGCCGTCGGGGAGCGGGAGGCGCGAGAGCTCGTCGAGGCGGCCCGTGGCCGGGTCGAGCGAGAGCGTGACGATGCCGGCGGGAACGTCGTCGCCGGGTTTGACGGCGGCGTAGACGAGGGAACGCGCGGTGTCGACGGCGAACGTCGAGCAGCCCGTGAGGCCGGGCGTGACCGCGAGCGGCTCGAGCTCCGAACCGGTGAAGCCGAAGGCGCTGATGCTTCCGGCGACGGCATTGGCGGCGAGGACGAGAGAGGGCTGGGTCACGGTTCGATGCTAGGCGCTCGTGCCTCGCTCCGGGCCGCCCAGGGCGGCGCGACCTCCGGAGCCGACGTCGCACCCGTCGTCTAGCCTGGGGGAGTGGCTGCCGACCCCGACCTGACGTCTCCGGACTCCCGGGGCGGGCACGCGGGTGCCGAGCTCGCCGGAGCTCGCGCGCAGCTGATGCGGCTCGCCGAGGCGGGCGGGTCCGTGTGGCCTCGGGAGGTCCCGCAGATCACGGCCGATCCACGGCCGGCGGCGGTGCTGATCCTGTTCGGCGTGCTCGACGGTCGCCCGAGCGGCTACGACGCGGATGCCGTCTCGAGCGACCTCGACGTCCTCCTCCTCGCTCGTGCCACGACGCTCCGCTCGCACCCCGGTCAGGTCGCGTTCCCCGTCGGCCGGCTCGACCCGGCCGACGACGGCCCGGTGGCGGCGGCGCTGCGCGAAGCGCGCGAGGAGACGGGTCTCGACCCCGCAGGCGTGGAGGTGCTGGGGACCCTTTCCGAGATCCCGCTCGACTACTCCCGTCATCTCGTCACGCCCGTGCTCGGCTGGTGGCGGCATCCGTCGCCCGTCGGCGTCGTCGACGAGGCGGAGTCGACGGCGGTGTTCCGCGTTCCGGTCGCCGACCTCCTCGATCCGGCCCACCGGGGCGTGACGGTCGTGCGGCGCGACGGCCAGGAGTTCCGCAGCCCCGGGTTCCTCGTGACCCATCAGACCGGCACTCATCTCGTCTGGGGGTTCACGGGCCTCGTGCTCGACGCGCTGTTCACCCGGCTCGGCTGGACAGAGCCGTGGGACCGCGACCGCGAGATTCCGCTCGACTGAGTCCGCCCGGGCTCGATCGGACAGCGCCGGGCAGCGCAGGGCCGGCCGGTACGGCCCGGCAGCCCCCCGTGTCAACGGTCTCGCGCAGGGCTCGCCGTGGGCGCAGACTGTGTCGTGTCCGCGACGACGCGAGGAGGACAACGTGCCGCACGACCAGGACCGCACCGACGACATGACCCCTGAGGAGAAGCGCCGGGACCAGCTTCTGCGCGCTGAGGGCTCGACGGAAGAGGATGCCGCGCCGCGCATCGAGGTGAGCGACCACGACGGCGTGACGCGCATCGACATCGCCGACGACGCGGTCGTGAGGCCCGGGCCAGGACCGGGGGTCGCGCCCGAGGGCGGCGGCGCAAGCTGATAACATTGCCTTTGGAAGTGTGTCCGAGCGGCCTAAGGAGCATGGCTGGAATCCATGTACACGGTTTTCCCGTGTCGCAGGTTCAAATCCTGTCACTTCCGCCACAACGAAGAGCGTCGCCTCACCTGATCGATCACCTCACCTGATCGATCAGGTGGGCGGCGCTCTTCTCTGTGTCGTGCGTCCGCTCGCGCAGCCTCACTCGACCACGAGCGGCGTCGCGCCGGCGAACGCCGAGCCGGGCCGGATCGCGAGCGACCGCGGCAGCAGCAGCGCCATCGCGCGCGTCTGACCGGGCACGGCGGCGAGCATCTCCGAGCGCACGCGCAGCGCGTCGTCGAAGAGCGCCTCGGCATCCACTCCCGGGCCTCCTGCGCGGTCGTAGCTGAGGCGCTCGACGGCGGAGACCAGCCGCATCGTCTCGGTGGGCGGTGCGCCGTGCAGCGTCACGAGCCGCGAGCCGAACGCGCGCGGCGACTCGGCGGCCGGCACGGACGCTCCCAGGTCGAGCGCGGTGTGCTGAACGACCTGCCACGCGGCTCCGGCGTCGCCGCGACGGGCGCGTGACGCGAGCCAGCGGCGGCGCACGACGCCGGCCAGCAGGGGAAGGAGCGCGACCGCGATCACGGTGCCCACTGTCGTCAGGTACGGCCGGGGGTCGACTGTCGAGCCGCCACCGCCGGCCGCATCGTCGAACTCGTCTTCACGACGGTCGATCGGACCGGCGGATGCCGACGTCGTCGGCGTCGCGGTGGGGGTCGGACCCGCGATGTCCTCGCCGCCGTCGTCGACGCCCGCTTCGCTGCTGGTCGGGAACCGCGTCGCCGTGCCGAGGCTCTTGGTCGGCTCGAACGCCACCCAGCCGATCCCCTCGAAGTGCACCTCGGGCCAGGCGTGCAGCTGGCTCGTGCGCACCTCGCCGACGCGCTGCGCCTCCTCGATGTCCCCCGTGTACTGCCCGGGGAGGAACCCCACGACGATGCGCGACGGCATGTCGAGGGCGCGCGCCATGAGCGCGAACGCGCCCGCGAAATGCACGCAGTAGCCCTCCCGCACGTCGAGGAAGGCGGCGACGGCATCCGAGCCCGTGCCGTCGAACCCCGCCAGCACCGGCGCCCGCAGCGAATAGGTGAAGTCCTCGCCTCGGAACCACGTCTGCAGTGCGATGAGCCGGTCGTAGTCGGTCTCGGCGCCGGCTGTGACCTCGGCGGCCAGCTCGGCGACGACCGGCGGCGTCGACTCGGGAAGCGTCCTCACGTCGAGCGGCTGCTCCTCGACGTCGGCTTCGCTGGCGCGGATCTGCTCGACCGTCGGCCGCGGCACCTGGGTGACGACCTCGTAGGACTGCCCCTGCGTGTTCGACTGGCCGCTGATGAGCGTGCGGTTGTAGGGCACCGCCCGCCACAGGCCGTCGAGCCCGTCCACGTCGACGGCGGGGTAGGGAAGGGGCAGATACGACGACGCGAGGTTCGTGATCGTGATGTTCGTGCGGTACTGCGTGACACGCACGTCCTCGTCGGCTTCGACGGCATCCATGGCCTGATCGGCGAGCGACACCGAGCGCAGGCGGTCGGGGAGCCAGACGTCGCCGTCGAACTCCGACAGCGTCGCGACCCGCAGGTAGGGGAAGTCGGACGCGTCGGTGCGCACCCGCAGCACTGCCACGTCGTTGCGCCGGCGGAGGTCGTCGCCGAGGTCGAGGGTCGGGTCGATGCTCGCGAGCTGGCCCGTGCCGCTCACCGTCGCGCGCGGCGGCGGGAGCGCGGGACCCGTCACAAGGGCGGCGACGATCGAGACGGCGCCGATCGTGACGGCCACGGCGGTGACGCCGGCGGAGCTGCCAGGCTCGGGCGCTTCACGCGTGCGGGTCTCGGCGCGGATGATCGCGAGGATCGCGCACGCCAGGAAGGCGAAGGCGAGGATGTTGATGTCGCTGGGCACGGCGATGGATGGGATGAGCCACACCGCGACGAGGGCGATCGAGGCGAGCAGCGGCATCCGCGCCGTGACCACGACATGGTCGAGGGCGATCGCGAGGGCGCCGAGCGACGCGACGATGACGAACGACATCGCGGCCGTCGGCGGCAGCGGCGCGACCCCCAGCAGGATCTCCGCCGAGGCCTGCTCCACGAGCGGCGGGATCGCATCGAACACCTCGGGTGTCGGGATCACCGCGAACAGCGCCTCGTCGGAGAAGAACGCCGCCGTCACGGCGCCTCCCCACACCACCAGCTCGGCGAGCGTGACGCCGACGGCGGGCACGCGCAGGCGGCGCAGCACCGAGCCGACCGTCAGCAGCGCCGCCGTGAGGAACAGCCCGCCCGCCAGCCACACCCCGGGGACCACGACCCCGATAAGCGGCACGGTCGCCGCGGTCAGCCCGATCCACAGCGCGATCGTGAGGCGCCGGTCGCCGCGGGGACGCGGTCGTCCCGCGAAGGCTCGCTCAATCGCGACGCGATCGGTGCGCACGTCAGAGGACGACACGACGGCCTCCCCGGTCGGCGACGGCGATCCACGCGGCCGCGAGGTCGGCGTCGGGCGGCACGGCTGCCGTGCGCCAGCCGGTGGCCTCCGCCCGGGCCAGTGCATCGTGCTGCGGGGCGACGGCCAGCAGCACGGGCATCGCGCTGTGGTGCGGGAGGGGCGCCAGCACGTCGACGTCGCCGTCGTCGAGGCGGCCCGTGATGAGCACGAGCGGGCCGGTCTGCACGCCCATGAACAGCCGGGTCAGGTGCTCGGGCTGCGAGATGCGGCGCGCGGTCACCGTGGAGAACGCGGTGAGCATGCGGTCGATGCCGGCGTTGTCGCCGCCGTCGACGGGCTCGACGATCTCGCCGCCGTCGACGTCGATCACCGTGACGCGGTATCCCTCGTGCACGAGTCGTGCGGCCACCGAGACGCACGCGGTCACGGCGGTCTCGAAGCCCGGATCTTCGCCGGGCGCCTGCATCGCCTCGGGCGTCCAGTGCTGCAGCCCGAGATCGAGCACGACGACCGCCTCGGGCGTGGTCTCCTGCTCCTCCTGGCGCACCATGAGCTCGTCGCGGTGGGCGCTCGCACGCCAGTGGATGCGGCGCATGGAGTCGCCCGGGACGTAGTGACGGGGGATCAGGTTGTCGGCGCCCTGCCCCAGCTGATTGGTCGTGGAGTGCATGCTGCCGCCCGCCTCGCCGGGAAGGTCGGTGAGCATGCCGAGCTCGACCGCCTGCGGCGCCACCGTGAGCGACGACGCCTCTCCGATGGTGCTGTGGCGCCGCGCGAAGCCGAACGGGTCGCTCGAGCTGACCGTGAGCGGACCGACCGTGCGGATGCCGCGACGGAGGGCGGTGATGCGGTATTCGAGCTCGATCGCGTGTCCGGACGCCGACATGCCCGACGCCGTCGCCGGGAACCGCCCGGAGGTCTCGCCTGCGATCCCGTCGCCCCGAGCCTCGCGCCAGGCGCCCTGGGCGACCGGGAGCGGCGAGCGGATCTGCACGCGCACCTGCACGGTCGCCTCCTGACCGACCGTCGCGACGTCAGGGGAGAAGACGCGCGTGACGCTCTCGCCCCGGCGCGCCAGGTACAGCGTGCCAAGGCTCACTGCGACGGCCGCCATCAGCAGCACGCATACGTACAGCAGCTCGGGGATGTTGAACTCGTGCGCGAGAAGGAAGCACAGCACGCCGAGCGCCACGGCTCCGGTGCCGCGGAGGGTGAGGGGCCAGCTGCGCATGTCGTGCCGTTCGCTCGGTGCTTCGTCAGCGGGTGGCGAGCGGCACCCTCACGGATGCCGCGATCGACCGCAGCACGTGCACGACGGCATCCGTCGCCGAGCGCCCGCGCGTCGCGCTCGTGCCGCGGGCGGCGATCATGCGGTGGGTGAAGACGGGCTCGAGCAGCGTGACGATGTCGTCGGGGATCACGAACTCGCGGCCGTCGAGGGCCGCCCACACCTTGGCGGCTCGCACGAGCTGCAGCGTCGCGCGCGGGCTCGCGCCCAGGCGCACGTCGGGGTGGGAGCGGGTGGCCCGGGCGAGGCTCACGGCGTACTCCTCGACGGCGGGAGAGACATGCACGCTGCGGGCCCACGCGATGAGCTCCTGCACCCGGTGCGATGAGATGACGGGCCGCACGTCGTCGAGCGGGTTGAGCGTGTCCCGCTGGCGCAGCATGAGGGCCTCCGACGCCGCGTCGGGGTAGCCCATCGAGACGCGCATCATGAAGCGGTCGCGCTGCGCCTCGGGAAGCGCATACGTGCCCTCCATCTCGAGAGGGTTCTGCGTCGCCACGACCAGGAACGGGTCGGGGAGTGCACGGCTGGTCCCGTCGACGGTCACCTGGTGCTCCTCCATCGCCTCCAGCAGCGCCGACTGGGTCTTGGGAGAGGAGCGGTTGATCTCGTCGGCGATGACGATGTTCGCGAACACGGCGCCCGGCTTGAACTCGAAGACGCGGTCGACCGGGTTGTACACGCTCACGCCTGTCACATCGCCGGGCAGGAGATCGGGCGTGAACTGGATGCGGCGCACCGTGGCGTCGACCGTCGCGGCGAGCGCCCGGGCGAGCATCGTCTTGCCGACGCCGGGGACGTCTTCGATCAGCAGGTGCCCCTCGGCCAGCAGGCAGACGAGCGCGGCGCGCACCGCGTCGGGCTTGCCGTCGATCACGCGCGTGACCGACTCCGCGATCGCCGCCGTCTCACGAGCGAACTCCTCGGCGTTCACCTGACTGTCGAGCATGCGTCCCCCTCCGTTGCGGCGCGCGCGTTGGTCGATGCTAACGCCCTGTGGCCCCGGAGCGGCGCGACGTCGGGTAAACTTGCAGAAGCTCTCCGCGAGACGGCATCTCGGCCAACTCCCCCAGGACGGAAACGTAGCAAGGGTAACTGGGCTCTGCCGGGTTCGCGGAGAGTCTTTTTGTGCCGCCATTAGGTCTGGGGAGAGTGGCTGGCCGGGGCTCTCGCACGTGCCTAGGCTGAAACCGTGGCGAAGAGCATCTACATCACCTCCACCGAAGGCCGCTCCGGGAAGTCCACTATCGTGCTGGGTGTGCTCGACGCACTGAGCCACGTCACTCCGCGCGTGGGGGTGTTCCGGGCGATCGCACGCTCGACGAGCGAGCGCGACTACGTGCTGGAGATGCTTCTCGACCACGTCGGGGTCGATCTCGACTACGAGGAGTGCATCGGCATCACCTACGACGACGTGCGACGGGATGCCGATGCGGCGCTCGCGAAGGTCGTCGAGCGGTTCAAGGCGGTCGAGGCCAAGTGCGATGCCGTCGTGATCGTCGGCAGCGACTTCACCGATGTCGGGTCGATCGCCGAGCTCGGCTACAACGCCCGCATCGCCGCGAACCTGGGCACTCCGCTGCTGGTCGTGCTGAACGGCCGCGCGGGAGAGGGCGACCGCCTCGGGATCTCTGAGGCTCGCACCGCCGAGCAGCTCGCCCAGGCCACCGAGCACGCCGTCAACGAGATCCACCACCAGCGCGCCGAGCTGCTGGCCGTCATCGCCAACCGCGCCGATCCCGCGCACCTGGCCGAGATCAACGACGCCATACGCGCCGCGGTCACGGGCCTGCCGGCAGCCGACGGGCACCGCGAGACCGAGGTGGGGGTGTGGTCGATCCCCGAAGACGTCTTCCTCGCGGCGCCCTCCGTGCGCGACGTCATGGCATCCGTCGACGGTCGGCTGCTGCGCGGCGACGAGCAGCTGCTGTCGCGCGAAGTGCTCGACTGCGTGGTGTCGGGCATGTCGCTCAACAACATCCTCCCGAGGCTGCACGAGAGCGCGATCGTCGTGGTCGCCGCCGACCGCACCGAGGTGCTGCTGGGCCTCCTCCTCGCGCACTCGTCGGGCACCTTCCCGTCGATCTCGGGCATCGTCCTCAACGGTCCGTTCCCGCTGCCCGAGTCGGTGCAGCAGCTGATGGCGGGCCTCGACTCCTCGCTGCCGATCATCCAGACCGACCTCGACACCTACGACACGGCCGTGCGCGTCATGGGCACCCACGGACGGTTCGCGGCCGGCTCGCAGCGCCGCTTCGACACCGCCGCCGCCCTCTTCGAACAGAACGTCGACACCGAGGAGCTCACGCGCGACCTCGGGCTCGCGCAGTCCTCCGTCGTGACGCCCGTCATGTTCGGATACCAGCTGTTCGAGCGTGCGCGCGCGAAGCGCACGCACATCGTGCTGCCCGAGGGTAGCGACGACCGCGTGCTGCGGGCAGCCGCGACGGTGCTGGCGCGCGGCATCGCCGACCTCACGATCCTCGGCGACGAGGCGGAGGTGCGCGGTCGCGCCGTGGAGCTCGGGGTCGACATCTCGGCTGCGCGCGTGCTGAGCCCCTTCGACCCTGCCAGCGTCGACCGGTTCGCGACCGAGTATGCGCGCCTGCGCGCCCACAAGGGCGTCACCTACGAGAAGGCGGCAGACACGGTCACCGACGTGTCCTACTTCGGCACGATGATGGTGCACCTCGGTCTCGCCGACGGCATGGTGTCGGGCGCCGTGCACACGACCGCCCACACCATCCGCCCGGCCTTCGAGATCATCAAGACCAAGCCGGGCGTCTCGGTCGTCTCGAGCGTCTTCCTGATGGCGCTCGCCGACCGCGTGCTCGTCTACGGCGACTGCGCCGTGATCCCCGACCCCACGAGCGAGCAGCTGGCCGACATCGCGATCTCGTCGGCCGCGACCGCGACGCAGTTCGGCATCGAGCCGCGCGTCGCGATGCTGTCGTACTCGACGGGGGAGTCGGGATCGGGTGCCGACGTCGACAAGGTGCGCGCCGCCACCGAGCTCGTGCGTCAGCGCGCCCCAGAGCTGCTCGTCGAAGGGCCGATCCAGTACGACGCGGCTGCCGACGCCGCCGTCGCGAAGGCCAAGATGCCCGACTCCCACGTCGCCGGAAGGGCCACCGTGTTCGTGTTCCCCGATCTCAACACGGGCAACAACACCTACAAGGCCGTGCAGCGCTCGGCGGGAGCGGTCGCGATGGGACCCGTGCTCCAGGGCCTCAACCGGCCGATCAACGACCTGTCGCGCGGCGCCCTCGTCGAGGACATCGTCAACACGATCGCGATCACCGCCATCCAGGCGCAGTCCGAGGAGCCGCCCGCCGAGCAGGTCAGCGCATGAGCGTCGTCCTCGTCATCAACAGCGGGTCATCGTCGTTCAAGTACCAGCTGATCGACGTCGAGACCGAGCGCTCACTGGCATCCGGGCTCGTCGAGCGCATCGGCGAGCGCGTCGGGGCCGCGTACCACCGCGTCACGGGCGAGCGGGGCGAGGCAGCCACGTCGCGCGAGCTGCCGATCCCCGACCACACGGCAGGGTTCGCGGTCATGCTCGAGGCCTTCGCCGAGCTGGGGCCGTCTCTCACCGACGAGCCGCCTGTCGCCGTGGGTCACCGCGTCGTGCAGGGCGGCGCCCGGTTCTTCGAGCCGACCGTCATCGACGACCTCATCGAGATCAACATCGAGGACCTCGGGGTGCTCGCACCGCTTCACAACCCGGGTGCCGTGCAGGGCATCCGCGCCGCCCGGGCGGCCTTCCCCGACCTGCAGCACGTCGCCGTATTCGATACGGCCTTCCACCAGACGCTGCCCCCGGCCGCCTACACCTACGCGATCGACCGCAGGATGGCGAGCAAGTACCGCATCCGCCGCTACGGCTTCCACGGGACGAGCCACAAGTTCGTGAGCGAGGCCGCCGCCGCCCACCTCGGGCGACCGCTCGGCGAGCTGCGCCAGATCGTGCTGCACCTCGGCAACGGCGCGTCGGTCACGGCGGTCCGCGGAGGGAAGTCGGTCGAGACGTCGATGGGTCTGACGCCCCTCGAGGGGCTCGTGATGGGCACGCGCTCGGGCGACCTCGATCCGTCGGTGCTGATCCTGCTCGCCCGCCGGGAGGAGATGACCCCCAACACCCTCGACGACTTCCTCAACAAGCGCAGCGGCCTGGTCGGGCTCGCCGGCGTCTCCGACATGCGCGACATCACCGAGCGGCGTGCGGCCGGAGACGCGAACGCCGCGCTCGCGTTCGACGTGTACATCCACCGGCTGCGCACCTACATCGGCGCGTACGCGGCCCAGATGGGCGGAGTGGACGTCATCTCGTTCACGGCCGGCGTGGGGGAGAACTCGGCGCTCGTCCGCGCCGCCGCCACCGAGACCCTCGGCTTCCTCGGCGTCGAGCTCGACCCGGCGCGGAACGAGGCCCGCACCCCCGGCATCCGCACGATCTCAGCCGACGGATCAGCCGTCTCGGTGCTCGTCGTGCCCACGAACGAAGAGCTCGAGATCGCCCGCCAGACGCTCTCCACCGTCACCCCCGGGGGGCTGTGATCGGGGGCTCCCGAAGCGGCCTCGCGCGCGACTACGCTGGACGGGTGACAGCCGCGCATCTTCCCGATCTCACGAGCTACGACGGTGTGCTCTTCGACCTCGACGGTGTGCTCACTCCCACGGCAGAAGTGCACATGCACGCGTGGGAGACGATGTTCACGGAGCTGTTCACGGCGTGGGGCATCACGCCTCCGTACACCGAGCGCGACTACTTCGAGTACCTCGACGGCAAGAAGCGCTACGACGGGGTCGCAAGCCTCCTGCGCTCGCGTGACGTCGAGGTGCCCTGGGGCGATCCGTCCGATCCGCCGACCGCCGACACCGTCTGCGGCATCGGCAATCGCAAGAACGACGTGTTCGCCCGTGTGCTGCGCGCCGAGGGCATCGAGCCGTATCCGGGATCGCTCGCGCTGCTCGACGTGCTCGAGGCCGCGGGCGTCCCCATGGCGGTCGTCTCGAGTTCGAAGAACGCCGAGGAGGTGCTGCGCGCGGCGGGTCTGCGCGAGCGGTTCCCCGTCGTCATGGACGGCGTCATCGCCGAGCGCGAGAACCTGCCCTCCAAGCCCGCCCCTGACGTCTTCGCCGAGGGCGCGCGGATGCTGGGCGTCGACCCGGCTCGCAGCGTGGCCGTCGAAGACGCGCACTCCGGCGTGCAGTCGGCCGCCGCCGCCGGCTTCGCGCTCGTCGTCGGCGTCGACCGCGGCGTGGGGGCCGACGTCCTCCGCGCCTCGGGTGCGCACGTCGTCGTCGACGATCTGTCCGCCTTCGTCGCCTGACCCGCATTCGTCCCATCCCACCAGACCTGCATCGTCCGTCAGAGGAACAGTCCGCAAGAGGAGTCACATGATCGACCGCGACCGCTTCCCCATCGACCCGTGGCGCCTCGTTGAACGCCGCTTCTCGCTCGACGACGTCGGCGTCACCGAGACGCTCTTCGCCCAGGGCAACGGGTACCTGGGCCTGCGGGGCAACCACCCCGAGGGGCGGCACGCCCACGAGCACGGCACCTTCGTCAACGGCTTCCACGAGATCTTCCCGATCCGTCACGCCGAGCAGGCATACGGGTTCGCAGAGGTCGGCCAGACGATCATCAACGCGCCCGACAGCAAGGTCATGCGCGTCTACGTCGACGACGAGCCGCTCTCCTTCGACGTCGCCGACGTGCGCGAGTACGAGCGCGCGCTGGACTTCCGCACGGGTGTGCTGAGCCGCCACATCCGCTGGATGACGCCCAGCGGCAAGGACGTCGTCATCGACTTCGAGCGCATGGTGTCGTTCGAAGAGAAGCACCTCACGGTCATGCGCCTGACGGTCACGGTGCTCAACTCCGATGCGCCCGTCACGGTGAACTGCCAGATCGTCAACCGGCAGGACGGCGAGGACGTCTACGGCGGCGCGGCTCCGCTCGCCGCCCGCGGCACGGCGGTCAAGAGCGGCTTCGACCCGCGCAAGGCCGAGAAGATCGAAGAGCGCGTGCTGCAGCCGCAGGAGTACTGGCAGGACGGCCTTCGCTCGGCGCTGTCGTACCGCGTGACGTCGTCGGGCATGACGATCGCCGTCGTGGCCGATCACATCATCGAGACCGACAACGACTACACCGCCCGCACGCTCGCTGAGCCCGACATCGCCAAGAACGTGTTCCGCGTGCACGCGCAGGCGGGCGTCCCCGTCACGGTCACCAAGCTCGTGAGCTACCACACGTCGCGCGGCGTGCCGGCGCGCGAGCTCGTCGACCGCGGCCGCCGCACGCTCGACCGCGTCGAGCGCGAGGGCGTCGCGGCGCAGTTCGAGCGTCAGGCCGCGTGGTGCGAGACGTTCTGGGATCGATCCGACGTCGTCATCGAGGGTCGTGACGACCTGCAGCAGGCCACCCGCTGGTGCCTGTGGCAGCTCGCGCAGGCCGCCGCGCGCGCCGACGGCCAGGGCGTGCCGGCCAAGGGCGTCACGGGCTCCGGCTACAGCGGCCACTACTTCTGGGACACCGAGGTCTATGTCCTCCCGTTCCTCATCTACACGACCCCGCTGTGGGCCCGCAACGCGCTGCGGATGCGGTATCTCATGCTGCCGTCGGCCCGCAAGCGCGCGGGGCAGCTGAACGAGGCGGGCGCCCTCTTCCCATGGCGCACGATCAACGGCGAGGAGGCGTCGGCCTACTACGCCGCCGGCACCGCTCAGTACCACATCAACGCCGACGTGAGCTACGCGCTGGGCAAGTACGTGCGGGCCACGGGCGACGACGAGTTCATGTTCCGCGAGGGCGTCGACATCGCGGTGGAGACGGCACGCCTGTGGGCGACGCTCGGCTTCTGGCGCTACAACGAGGCCGGCGAGCCCGAGGCGTTCCACATCCACGGCGTCACCGGACCCGACGAGTACACGACGGTCGTCAACGACAACCTGTTCACCAACGTCATGGCCCGGTACAACCTGCGTCTGGCCTCCCGCGTCGTGCGGGAGATGGCCGAGCAGGCTCCCGAGGAGTACCGCCTCATGATCGAGCGGCTCGGTCTCGAGGAGACGGAGCCCGACACGTGGGATATGGCCGCCGACGCCATGCACATCCCGTACAGCGAGACCCTCGGCATCCACCCGCAGGACGCCGTCTTCCTCGAGAAGGAGGTGTGGGACCTCGAGAGCACCCCCGACGAGCAGCGCCCGCTGCTGCTCCACTTCCACCCGCTGGTCATCTACCGCTACCAGGTGCTCAAGCAGGCAGACGTCGTGCTCGCGCTGTACCTCCAGGGCAACCACTTCACCGACGCAGAGAAGCTCGCCGACTTCGAGTATTACGATCCGCTCACGACGGGCGACTCGACGCTGTCGGCCGTCGTGCAGTCGATCCTCGCGGCAGAGGTGGGCTATCAGGACCTCGCTCTCGAGTACTTCCGCGAGTCGATCTTCGTCGACCTGGGCGACCTGCACCACAACGCGTCCGACGGCGTGCACGTGGCATCCGCGGGCGGCGTGTGGACCGCGCTGGTCGCGGGTTTCGGCGGCATGCGCGATCACTTCGGCGAGCTGTCGTTCGATCCCCGCCTGCCGGCCGACTGGCCGTCGCTGTCGTACACGCTCCACTGGCACGGCACCGCGCTGCGCGTCACGGTGCGTGCCGATTCGCTCACGGTCGTCGCCGGCGAGGGGGCGCCGGTGTCGTTCGAGGTCCGCGGAGCGGCATACGAAGTGCGCCCCGGCGAGACGGTCGTCGTGCCGCTCGAAGGCCAGGGGCCCGTGCGCAAGGGCCGCCCTCGCCTCGGCAACATCAGCGATCAGCTGCGCGAAGACGGATCGCTCATCTCGGCCTCCGTCCCGAGCACGGCGAACACGTCGGCCATCCCGATCATCCCTCCCGTGCCGGCCGTCGATCACGACGACCTCGCCATCGACGTCTGAGGGGCGGGCGGGGAGCGACTCTGTCTGAGCGCTTCCCGCCTCTCCGTTCCGCCTGCGGTCAGGCGGTGGCGACGGCTTCGGCGACGATCGCGCGCACGGCGTCGCGACCGGCGCGGTTCGCTCCGACCGTGGACTGCGACGGCCCGTAGCCGATGAGGAACAGGCGCGAGTCGTCGATGGCCCGCCCGTTCGCGACGCGGATGCCGCCGGCCGGCGTGCGTAGGCCCAGCGGTGCGAGGTGGGCGATGTCGGCTCGGAATCCGGTCGCCCACAGGATGACGTCGGCGGGCTCGAACGCGCCGTCCGGCATGCGCACGCCGTGCTCTTCGATCGACGTGAACATCGGATGCCGCACGAGCACGCCCCGATCGGCCGCCGCCTGCGCCCACGGCGTCCAGCGCTGGCCCGTGACCGAGATCACGCTCCCGGGCGGGAGGCCCTCGCGCACGCGTCGCTCGACGCCGGCGATCGCGGCGATACGGGCGGCGGTGTCGAACTCCGTCGCATCCCATCGGACCTCGCGGCGGGTCATCCAGAGGGTGTCGGCCACGCGGGAGATCTCCTCCAGCAGCTGCACCGCCGAGATGCCGGCGCCCACGATGACGACGCGCTGACCGGCGAACTCGTCGGCCGAGACGTAGTCGTGCACGTGCAGCTGACGACCCGCGAACCGCTCCTGCCCCGGGTAGTGCGGCCAGAACGGACGACGCCACGTGCCGGTGGCGTTGATGACGTATCGGGCCGACCAGGCTCCCGCGTCGGTCTCGACGAGGAGCGGTCCGCGCGGCTCGTCATCGACGCGGCGCACGGCGGTCACGCGCACGGGACGGTGCACCCGCAGGTCGAAGCGGTGCTCGTACTCGGCGAAGTACGCCGGCAGCACGTCGCGGCTGGAGGCTTTCGGATCGGCCGGCGGCACCGGGAATCCGGGCAGCTCGTGGATGCCGTTCACCGTCGCCATCTTGAGCGAAGCCCACCGGTGCTGCCAGGCGCCGCCGGGAGCCGACTCGGCGTCGAGGACCACGAACGACGGCGTGGAGGAGAGCTCCCCGGCGGATGCCGGAACGGGCTCGAAGCCGCGTCGACGCAGGTGATAGGCCGCCGACAGCCCCGCCTGTCCGGCGCCGATCACGACGACGTCGACGGGGAAGGCGCTCACGCGGCGTGCAACACGCGGCGCACCTGTTCTCTTCCCGTGATCGGACGGGCGCGATGTCGTCGGCACGCCGTAGTCTGTTGTGGTGACCACCGCCCTGTACCGCCGCTACCGTCCCGAGACGTTCGGCGAGATGATCGGTCAGTCGCAGGTCACCGAACCGCTCATGACGGCGCTGCGCGGAGACCGCGTGGGCCACGCCTACCTGTTCTCGGGTCCGCGCGGCTGCGGCAAGACCACGTCCGCCCGCATCCTGGCGCGCTGCCTCAACTGCGCACAGGGGCCCACCGACACCCCGTGCGGCACGTGCGACAGCTGCGTCGAGCTCAGCCGTGGCGGCGGCGGATCGCTCGACGTCGTCGAGATCGACGCCGCCTCGCACAACGGCGTCGACGATGCGCGCGACCTTCGCGAGCGAGCCGTCTTCGCCCCCGCGCGCGACCGCTTCAAGATCTTCATCCTCGACGAGGCGCACATGGTCACGGCGCAGGGCTTCAACGCGCTGCTGAAGCTCGTCGAGGAGCCGCCCGCGCACGTCAAGTTCATCTTCGCGACGACCGAGCCCGAGAAGGTCATCGGCACCATCCGCTCGCGCACGCACCATTACCCGTTCCGCCTGGTCGCGCCCGCCGCGATGCTCGAGTACGTCGAGCAGCTCTGCGTCGCAGAGAACGTGTCGGTCGAGCCGGGCGTGCTGCCGCTCGTCGTGCGGGCCGGCGGCGGGTCGCCGCGTGACACCCTCTCGCTGCTCGACCAGCTGATCGCCGGCTCCGACGACGGCGTCGTCGGCTACGAGCGTGCGGTCGCCCTCCTCGGCTACACGCACGCCGAGCTGCTCGACGCGGTCGTCGACGCCTTCGCAGCGCACGACGCGGCATCCGCCTTCGCCGCCGTCGACCGCGTCGTCCAGACGGGGCAGGACCCGCGTCGGTTCGTCGAAGACCTGCTGGAGCGCCTGCGCGACCTCATCATCGTCGCGGCCACCGGGGTGGGGGCGTCCGCCGTGCTCCGCGGCGTCCCAGCCGATGAGCTCGAGCGCATGAACGTGCAGGCCACCGCCTTCGGCGCTGACCGCCTGTCACGCATCGCCGACACGGTGGTCGGCGCTCTCGACGACATGTCGGGTGCGACGTCGCCGCGCCTCCAGCTCGAGCTGCTCGTCGCCCGCGTCCTCGCGAGCTCCACGGCCGCTGCCGCCGCGCCCGGTCCCGCTCCCGCCACTGCGGCGGCTCCCGCTGCCACCGCACCGGCTCCCGCTGTCGCCGCGTCCGCTCCCGCCGTCGCCGCGCCCGCTCCCGCTGCGGCACCTGCGCCGGCAGCGCCGGCAGTGAGCGCTCCGGCTGCACCCGCCGCCGCGCCGGCCGCCTCGGTCGCGCCGCCGGTGCCTTCGGGTCCGCTGACGATCACGAGCGTCACCGATGCGTGGCCGCGCATCCTCACGCAGCTCGAAGACATCAGCCGCACGTCGTGGATGATCGCGTCGGTCGCGATGCCGATCGCGTATGCCGACGATGTCCTCACACTCGCGTTCCGCAGCCAGTCCGACGTCGCCGCCTTCAAGAAGCTCGCGGCGGGCAAGGGACCCAGCGAAGACCTCCGTAGGGCGATCCAGCAGGTGCTCGGCGTACGAGTCAAATACGTCGCGAAGCACGACCCGTCGCGGTTCACCGACGACGATGCATCCGGTGGCAACGCCCCGACAGACCCCGGCTCCCAGCCCGGCGGTCCGGGGGCGGCGGGCGATGGCGGCAGCACCGGCGGTGCACCGGCCGGCGGCCGCGGGGCTCCCGCAGGTCCTGCCGGGGGAGCGCCGCGCACCACGGCATCCGCGCCGTCCAAGCCCTCGGCATCCGCGCCCGTCTCGGCCTATGCCACGCCCGTCACCGAGTGGGCCGTCGCTCCCATCCCGGGCGGCGACAGCCCATCACTGTCAGCCCAGTTCGCCGTCGACGACGAGCCTGAAGAGGCGGCGGCCGCGCCCGTGCGCACCCTCACGATCGCCCGCGAGGGCGAGGTGCTGACGGATGCCGACGCCCCGCTGTCGGCGGAGGAGGAAGAGGAGCTTCCGCCGCCGGTCGACGCCGAGGCGCCCATCCCGCCGCGCTCTCCCGTCGCCGTCGAGCGTCCCGCCGCCCCGCGCGCGCCCCGCACGAGCGGCATCGAGCGGGTAGGCGAGGCCGTGGTGCGGCAGATGCTCGGCGCGACGTTCCTGCGTGAAGAGCCCTACGCCCCGCCGACGAGGTTCAACTGAGCATGTACGACGGCATCGTCCAAGACCTCATCGACGAGTTCGGCCGACTTCCCGGCATCGGTCCGAAGTCGGCCCAGCGCATCGCGTTCCACATCCTGCAGACCCCGACCTTCGACGTGTCGCGCCTCGCGCAGCTGCTGAGCGAGCTGCGAGAGCGCGTGCGCTTCTGCGAAGTGTGCGGCAACGTGTCGGAGCAGGAACGCTGCGGCATCTGCCGCGACCCGCGACGCGACCCGAGCGTCATCTGCGTCGTCGAAGACGCGAAAGACGTCTCGGCGATCGAGCGCACGCGCGAGTTCCGCGGGCTGTACCACGTGCTCGGTGGCGCCATCAGCCCCATCGCCGGCATCGGGCCCGACGACCTGCGCATCGCGCAGCTGATGCAGCGGCTGGCCGACGGCACCGTGCAGGAGGTCATCCTGGCCACCAACCCCAACCTCGAGGGCGAGGCGACGTCGACGTACCTCAGCCGACTGCTGCACACCCTCGAGATCCGCGTCACCCGCCTCGCCTCCGGCCTCCCGGTCGGCGGCGACCTCGAGTACGCCGACGAAGTCACGCTCGGTCGTGCCTTCGAAGGCCGCCGCACCGTCTGATGGGCGTGACCGCCGTCTCCCTCCGCGGGTGGCTTCTGTACGGGACCATGGCCATCCTGTGGGGCATCCCGTACCTCTTCATCAAAGAAGCGGTCGACTCGTACTCGCCGGCCGCGATCGTCGCCGGGCGGACCCTGCTGGGAGGGCTCATCCTCCTGCCGCTCGCCATCCGGCGCGGCGCGCTGCGTCCCGCCCTGCGGGCGTGGCCGTGGGTCCTCGCATTCGGCGCGGTCGAGATGGCCGGGCCGTTCGTCCTCCTCGGTCACGCCGAGCAGACCCTGTCATCCGGTCTCACGGGTCTCCTCGTCGCCACCGTCCCGCTGTTCGCGGCGCTCATCGGACTCTTCCGCGGCGATCGCGCCGTGCTCTCCCCGCTGCGCATGATCGGTCTCGGAGCCGGGTTCGCGGGCGTCGCGATCATCGTCCTGGGCCCGAGCCTCGCCGTCGCCGAGCCCGACAAAGCACTCGTCGCGGTCGGAGAGGTGCTGCTGGTCGCGCTCCTCTACGCGATCGCGCCGTTCATCATCGCGACCAGACTCACCGACGTGCCCTCGATCGGCTCCATCACCGTCTCACTGCTGGCCGTCGGCATCTTCTACCTGCCCATCGGCCTGCTCACGCAGCACGAAGCCCCCACCACGCGCGCGACCGTGTCACTCATCGCGCTCGGCGTGCTCTGCACGGCCCTCGCGTTCGTCGCGTTCTTCGCCCTCATCCGCGAAGTCGGTCCCGTGCGGGCGCCGCTGTTCACGTACGTCAACCCGGTCGTCGCGATCCTCCTGGGCGTCATCGTGCTGTCGGAGCCGCTGTCGCCCGGTCTCCTCTTCGGCTTCCCGCTCGTCGTCGCGGGATGCTGGCTGGCCGCCACGGGCGGTCGCCTGCGGGCTCAGCGTCACACGGCCGAGGTGCCCGAGCCCGACCCGACCGCGCTCTGACGAGAGGCGCGACAGGCTCAGTCGACGGGCGCGAAAGCGTCAGGGTCGTTCGCGAGCGCCACTTCGAGAGCGGCCTGGATGTCCTCGTCGTCGAGCGTGTAGGTCTCGTCGATGCGGGCCGCGGCATCCGCCACGACGTCTTCGTCAGCCTCGTCGTCGAGCTGCAGATCGCGCTGCTCGAGCACCGCGTTGTCGATCGCGGCCGCGGCATCCTCCAGTCCGAGGAAACGGTAGGCGTCGACCACCGCGTCGTTGGGGTAGACCTCGTCGCGGGCGTGGAGATCGACGGCGTTGAACAGACCGCCGTTCGTGACGAGTCCGTGGAACGTCAGCACGGTGAGCAGCGCGGCGTCGCCGGGGCGCGTCGCGTCGGCCTGCTCCAGGAGGTCCACGGCACGGTTCCAGACGGCGTCGGCGTGAGCACTCATGGATTCCACCGTACTCTCGCGTCCGTCGCGGAGGGGCGTTGTCTCAGCGGCGTCACAGGTGCGGACCCCGTCGTCACATGGCGTCGACGGCATCCTCGGATCTCTAAGATGGAACCTTGGGGCCGATTGCGGCCCGCCGGTCGATACGAGACCGGCAGTCACCCGGGAGTAGTGCAGTGGCGCTGATCGTCCAGAAGTACGGCGGGTCGTCGGTCGCCGACGCCGAGAGCATCAAGCGCGTCGCGAAGCGGATCGTCGACACTCGTCGTGCCGGCCACGACGTGGTCGTCGCGGTGAGCGCGATGGGCGACACGACCGACGAACTGCTCGATCTGGCTCACGCGGTCGCTCCCATGCCGGCCCCACGCGAGCTCGACATGCTGCTCTCGTCGGGCGAGCGCATCTCGATGGCGCTGCTGGCCATGGCGATCCACTCGATGGGCTTCGAAGCGCGCTCGCTCACCGGCAGCCAGGCGGGCATGATCACGACCGCCCACCACGGCGCCGCCCGCATCGTCGACGTCACACCGGTGCGCGTGCGCGAGGCGCTCGACGAAGGCGCGATCGTCATCGTCGCGGGCTTCCAGGGCTTCAACCGCGACACCCGCGACGTGACCACGCTCGGCCGCGGCGGCTCCGACACGACCGCCGTCGCGCTCGCCGCCGCTCTCGACGCCGACGTCTGCGAGATCTACAGCGACGTCGACGGCATCTTCACGGCCGACCCGCGCGTCGTGCCCAAGGCCCGCAAGCTCAGCACCGTGGCGGCCGAGGAGATGCTCGAGCTCGCCGCCAACGGCGCCAAAGTCCTGTACATCCGTGCCGTCGAGTACGCCCGCCGGCACGGCGTCATGATCCATGCCCGATCGACCTTCAGCTCCGGAGTCGGCACGTTCGTGCTCGGCCCGGGCATGACGGCGCCCGAGGGCGTAGAGGGAGCAGAGATGGAAGAGCCCATCGTCGCCGGAGTCGCGACAGACCTCAGCCAGGCCAAGATCACCGTGATCGGCGTGCCCGACGTTCCGGGCAAGGCCGCCGAGATCTTCAAGATCGTCGCCCGCAGCGGGGCAAACGTCGACATGATCGTGCAGAACGTGTCGGCCGCCGCCACCGGCCGCACCGACATCTCGTTCACGCTGCCCAAGGCCGACGCCTCCAGCGCCCTGCGCGCTCTCGCGTCGCACCAGGAGGATGTCGGCTTCGAGAGCCTCGTGCACGACGACCAGATCGGCAAGCTCTCGGTCGTGGGCGCCGGCATGCGCGCGCACTCGGGCGTCTCGGCGACGCTGTTCGAGGCGCTCTCGACCGCGGGCGTCAACATCGAGATGATCTCGACCTCCGAGATCCGCATCTCGGTCGTCGTCCGCGGCGATGAGCTGGCGGATGCGGCGCGCGTCGTGCACACGGCGTACGGCCTCGACGGCGACGCGGAAGCGGTCGTCTACGCCGGCACCGGCCGCTGAGACCACCCCGACGGCGTTCCGCGCCTTCACCCGCGCGGCTGCGCCTCGAGCCATTCGGCGAAGGTCGGCCCGCGGCGGATCGCGTCGGGCCCGGGAAGCACGAGCCCCTGCCGCATGCCGCGCATCTGCGCATCGGGCAGCGACACGGGGATGACCGGCCCGCGCCTGCCCTGTGCTTCGGACCATCGACGGATCATGTCCGAGAGCTCCTCCTCCTGCGGCCCCGCGATGTCGGGCGTCCTTCCGGAAGGGTCGCCCTCGGCGATCGTCAGGAGCTGCTCGGCGACTTCGGCCGCGGCGATCGGCTGCACGCGGGCGCGAGGCGCGAGCTGCACGGGTCCGAGCCGTGCCCGCCGGGAGATCTGCTCCGCGAACTCGTGGAATTGCGTCGCGCGCACCAGCGACCACGGCACGCGGCCGTTCTCGTACGCGGCCTCCTGGGCGACCTTGCCCGCGTAGTACCCGTGCGGATCGCGGTCGACGCCGACGATAGACAGCACGACGACGTGCGGCACGGACATGCGGGCGGCGGATGCCAGCAGGTTTCCTGCGGCGCGCTCGTAGAACGAGGTCGCGGTCGCCGCCCGGAGTGTCTGCACGCTGACGACGTCGACCAGCGCGTCCGCTCCCTTCAGTGCATCGTCGAGTCCTTCGCCCGTGCGCACGTCGCTGCCTGCCGACCGCGCGACGATCGCGACGTCGTGACCGCGCGCCCGCGCCCTCTCGACGACGTGTCTGCCGATGACCCCTGTGCCTCCCGCGACCGCGAACCGCATCCTCGCCCCTCTCCCGTCATGGGTGCCCTCGCTCCATCGGCGTCGTGCCGTGGACACACGTCTCATCCTGTCGGATCGTCGCACGCCGCAACAGCGGCGCAGTCACTCACCCGAGCCGGATAGAATCAGCGGAACCCTGCCCGTTCGGGCACCTCACCGCACCGCTGCAAGGAACACATCGCCATGACCCGTATCTCCGATTCCGGACTCTCCGTCGCCGTCGTCGGCGCCACCGGCCAGGTAGGCACGGTCATGCGCGAGATTCTGGCCGAGCGTGCGTTCCCTCTCCGCGAGCTGCGCCTGTTCGCGACGGCCCGCAGCGCGGGCTCCGCCGTCGAGTTCGGCGGCCAGACGATCATCGTCGAAGACGTCGCCGCGGCCGACCCGTCGGGCATCGACATCGCCCTGTTCAGCGCAGGCGCCACCGGGTCGCGCGCCCACGCGCCGCGATTCGCCGAGGCGGGGGCCGTCGTCATCGACAACTCGAGCGCCTGGCGCCAGGACCCGGAGGTCCCGCTCGTCGTGAGCGAGGTCAACCCGCACGCGATCGAGAACCTCCCCAAGGGCATCATCGCCAACCCGAACTGCACCACGATGGCAGCCATGCCCGTGCTCAAGCCGCTCGACGCCGAGGCGGGCCTCGTGCGGCTGATCATCAGCACCTACCAGGCGGTGTCGGGCTCCGGCCTCGCCGGCGCGCAGGAGCTGCTCGGCCAGGTCGAGGGCGTGCTGGCGCAGGGCAACGCGATCGACCTCGTCCACGACGGCTCCGCGGTCGACTTCCCGCAGCCCGAGAAATACGTCGCGCCCATCGCGTTCGACGTCATCCCCTACGCGGGCAGCCTGGTCGACGACGGCCTCAACGAGACCGACGAGGAGAAGAAGCTCCGCAACGAGAGCCGCAAGATCCTCGAGCTGCCCGACCTGCGGGTCGCCGGCACCTGCGTGCGCGTGCCGGTCTTCACGGGCCACTCGCTGTCGATCCACGCCGAGTTCGAGCGCGACATCACGCCGGAGCGTGCGCGCGAGATCCTGGCATCCGCCCCCGGCGTCGCGCTCGAGGAGGTGCCGACGCCGCTGCAGGCCGCCGGCAGCGATCCCAGCTACGTGGGCCGCATCCGCGCCGACCAGTCGGCTCCCGAGGGCAAGGGCCTCGTGCTGTTCATCAGCAACGACAACCTGCGCAAGGGTGCGGCGCTCAACGCCGTGCAGATCGCCGAGCTCGTCGCCGCGCGGCTCGGCGCTCGCGCCTGACCGGGGGATTTCTCGCAAGCGGCGTCTGAGATGACGCTGCGGCAAGAACAGCGATCCTTGACGGATGCCGCGACCCCTCGGCGGCCGGAACGCTCCGCAAAGCCACCTAGACTGGAATATCGTGAGTGAACCTGTCGACGTCGTCCTGATCGGCGGTGGCATCATGAGCGCCACCCTCGGAACCCTGCTGAAGGAGCTTCAGCCCGATTGGAAGATCGTGGTGTGCGAGCGTCTCTCGGAGGTGGCTCAGGAGTCGTCGAACGCGTGGAACAACGCGGGCACGGGCCACGCGGCGCTGTGTGAGCTCAACTACATGCCCGAGGGTCCCGACGGCTCGGTCGACCCCGCCAAGGCGGTCGGCATCAACGAGCAGTTCCAGCAGAGCCGTCAGCTCTGGGCGTCGCTCATCGAGCGTGGCGTGCTCGACGAGCCCTCGACGTTCATCAACGCGACCCCGCACATGACCTTCGTGCGCGGTGAGAAGGACGTCGCGTACCTGAAGAAGCGCTACGAGGCGCTCAAGGATCAGCCGCTCTTCTCCGGCATCCAGTACTCCGAGGACTCGCGCGTCATCAATCAATGGGCGCCGCTCCTCATGCAGAAGCGCCGCAAGGGTGAGCCGTTTGCCGCGACCCGTGTTCCGGCCGGCACCGACGTCGACTTCGGAGCCCTCACGCGTCAGCTGTTCGACCACCTGGCCGAACAGGGGGTCGAGGTCGTCACCAACCGCGAGGTGCGCAACCTGACCAAGCTCAAGGACGGCACGTGGAAGGTGTCGTACCGCAACTCTCTCGGCAAGACGCCGGGCAGCTTGAACGCGCGCTTCGTGTTCGTCGGTGCGGGCGGCTGGGCCATCAAGCTGCTGCAGCGCTCCGGAATCCCCGAGATCAAGGGCTACGGCGTCTTCCCGATCGGCGGGCAGTTCCTCAAGACCACGAACCCCGCCATCGTCGCCCAGCACAAGGCGAAGGTGTACTCGCAGGCATCGGTCGGCGCGCCGCCGATGTCGGTGCCGCACCTCGACACGCGTGTCGTCGACGGCGAGGCCTCGCTGCTGTTCGGTCCGTTCGCGACGTTCAGCCCCAAGTTCCTGAAGAACGGCAAGATCACCGACATCGTCGCGCAGGTGCGTCCGAGCAACCTGCTGCCCATGCTGAAGGTCGCGATCGACAACCCCGGCCTCATCAAGTACCTCGTCAGCGAGCTCTTGAAGAACCACAAGAAGAAGGTCGATTCGCTGCGCACCTTTATGCCGACTGCCAAGGACGAGGACTGGGAGCTGATCCAGGCCGGCCAGCGCGCCCAGGTCATGAAGAAGGACCCCGAGAAGGGCGGCGTGCTGCAGTTCGGCACCGAGGTCGTGACGTCGGCCGACGGCTCGCTCGCCGGCCTGCTCGGCGCGTCACCGGGCGCCTCGACCGCTGCGTCCATCATGCTGGGCCTGCTCAAGAAGTGCTTCCCCGAGCGGATGCCCGAGTGGGAGCCCACGTTGCGAGAGCTGATCCCCAGTTACGGCGAGACGCTGAACACGCGGCCGGAGGTCGCTGCCGAGTCGCTGCGCACCACGGCGGACGCGCTCAAGATCAACCTCTGACACGTCTTCCCGACGGCCCTCTCCCGTTCTGCGGGCGGGGGCCGTTGTCGTCAGTTCTGGGGGTCTTCTGAGCAATAGACTCGATCGGTGGCCAAACTGTACTTCCGCTACGGCGCGATGAATTCGGGGAAGTCCACGGCGCTGCTGCAGGCGGCCTACAACTACGAGGAGCGCGGCCAGCGGGTGCTGCTGGCCAAGCCCGAGATCGACACGAAGGGCGCCGACCGCATCTCGAGTCGCCTGGGCGTCGAGCGCCTGGTCGACTTCCTCATCGGGCCCGACGACGATCTGCGCGCGCTGTTCGCCGTTCACCGCGAGCGCGTGCGCCTGCAGGCCGAGAGCGAAGCGCTCATCCCGGAGTCGGCCACCACGGGCTCGCGCCCTGACGTCGCGTGCCTGATGATCGACGAGGCCCAGTTCCTGACGCCGCGTCAGGTCGACGACCTGCTGCGCATCGTGGTCGAAGACGGCATCCCCGTGCTCGCCTACGGCATCCGCACCGACTTCCAGACGCGCGCCTTCCCGGGGTCGGCGCGCCTGATGGAGCTCGCGCACAGCCTTGAGGAGCTCAAGACCATCTGCCGGTGCGGACGAAAGGCGCTGTTCAATGCGCGGCTCGTGGAGGGTCGGTTCGTGTTCGACGGCGACCAGGTGGCGATCGACGAGCTCAGCGCCGACCGGGTGACCTACGAGTCGATGTGCGCGGAGTGCTATCTGCGCGAGTCGGGCGGGCGCCTGCGCTGACGCGTCGGTGCCGAGGCGGTGCTTCACAGACGCGGAGACGCGCGTAGTGTGGTCGGGCAACATGATTCGGCGCAAGGGGGCTCAATGACCGATGCCGCACCCGCACGTGCCTGGCGCGTCGTGCTCGAGAAGGTGGAGTCGGACCTCCTCGAGGGTCGCCTCGGCCCGGGAGATCGGATCCAGCCCGAGCGTGAACTGGCGACGACGCTGGGCGTGGGACGCTCGAGCGTGCGCGAAGCGCTCCGCGTGCTCGAGGTGATGGGCCTCATCCGCACCGGCACCGGCTCCGGTCCCAACGCCGGCGCCATCGTGACGGCGCGGCCACACGGTGGCCTCGCCCAGCTGCTGCGCCTGCAGACCGCGGCACACGGCTTCCCGATTCCCGATGTGTTCGCCACCCGTCTGCTGCTCGAGGAGTGGATCGTCACCGAGCTGTCCGGTCGCGATGGGCTCGACCTGTCCGACGCGGCCGCGACGATCCGTGCCACGGAAGCGCCCGACCTGACTCCCGAGGAGTTCCTCGCCCTCGACACGCAGTTCCACATGCTGCTGGCGGATGCCGCGGGCAACGTCGTCGTCGCCGCGACGATGGGCGGGCTGCGCTCGTCGATCGAGCGGTACGTCCGCTCGGGCACCTCACGCATCCCCGACTGGCCGGCCACGGCGGCGCGGCTGCGCGCGGAGCACGCGGCAGTGCTGGAAGCGATCGAGGCGGGCGACGCCGAGCTCGCTCGCGAGCGGGTCCGCAGCCACATCGCGGGCTACTACGCCGAGGCGGGCTTCGACCCGTCAGCGGCCGACGACTGAACAGGACCAGGAAGGACCGTCGACATGGTCACCCGACAGCTGCCCCGGATCGCCGAGCTGCGGGAGCTGATGCAGTTCAAGAAGCCGGAGCTCGACCTCGCGAAGCGGCGCCTCGACTCCGCCCTCACGATCGCCGATCTGCGGCGCATCGCCAAGCGGCGCACGCCGCGGGCGGCGTTCGACTACACCGACGGCGCGGCTGAGGGCGAGCTGTCGCTCGCTCGTGCGCGCCAGGCGTTCGAAGACATCGAGTTCCATCCCGACATCCTGCGTCCGGCCGCCGACGTCGACACCTCGGTCGAGGTCCTCGGAGGGCCGTCGGCGTTGCCGTTCGGCATCGCGCCCACCGGCTTCACGCGTCTCATGCAGACGGAAGGCGAGATCGCAGGCGCTTCGGCCGCGGGCGCCGCCGGCATCCCGTTCACCCTGTCGACGCTGGGCACCACCTCGATCGAGAACGTGCGCGCCGCGAATCCGCACGGCCGCAACTGGTTCCAGCTGTACGTCATGCGCGATCGCGAGATCTCATACGGGCTGGCGCGACGTGCGGCCGATGCCGGGTTCGACACGCTCATGTTCACGGTCGACACTCCCGTGGCCGGCGCGCGGCTGCGCGACAAGCGCAACGGGTTCTCGATCCCGCCGCAACTGACGCTCTCCACGATCATCGACGCCATTCCGCGACCGTGGTGGTGGTTCGACTTCCTCACGACCCCGAAGCTCGAGTTCGCATCGCTCACGACGACGGGCGGGACGGTCGGCGAGCTGCTCGACGCCGCCATGGACCCGACGATCAGCTACGACGACCTCGCCGCGATCCGCGAGCTCTGGCCGGGGAAGATCGTCATCAAGGGCGTGCAGAACGTGCCGGATGCCGTGCGCCTGGTCGATCTGGGCGTCGACGGCGTCGTGCTCTCCAACCACGGCGGCCGCCAGCTCGACCGCGCGCCGGTCCCGTTCCACCTGCTGCCGAAGGTCGTGCGCGAGGTGGGCGCCGATGCGACGATCATGATCGACACGGGCATCATGAACGGCGCCGACATCGTGGCCTCCGTCGCCCTGGGGGCGAAGTTCACGCTCATCGGCCGCGCCTACCTGTATGGCCTCATGGCGGGCGGACGACGCGGAGTCGACCGGACCATCGGGATCCTCCGCAGCGAGATCGAGCGCACGATGAAGCTGCTCGGGGTGGCGAGCCTCGCAGAGCTGGAGCCGCGCCACGTGACGCAGCTGCAGCGGCTCGTGCAGGTCGGGGCCACGGGCGCGCATGCGCGCCCCGTGGACGCCCCGTCCTGAGTCGCCGTCAGGAACGGGGAAGCGTCGGGATGAGCTGCTCGAGGTAGGAGATCGTGTCTTCCCAGCCGGTCACCGCGTGGCAGGTGACGCCCATCGCGAGCACGGGGTAGTCATTGCCGTGCTCGTCGAGGCGGTCGCCGACGAACAGCATGTCGTCGAGCGGGATGCCCGTCTGCTCGGACAGCTGACGCATCCCGAACGCCTTGTCGATGCCGCGGCGCGTGATGTCGACGGACGTCGATCCGCCGGAGCGCACCTCGAGTTCGGGGATGCGGACGGCCACCGCGTCGCGCAGCGCGTTCTTCTTCTCGCCCGTCGGGTCCCACGCCATCTTCGCCTCGACGGGGGCCTTCTGTCCGAGCGCCGAGAACGTGATCTGCGAGCCGCGGTCTTCGAGGATGTCGCCCCACGTCTCCGACTCCCAGAGCCCCAGCCGGCGGGCCTCCTCCTCGACGGCGGCGAGGGCACGCTGCTTCTCGTCGTCGGTGAGGGCGTGGGCATACACGGTGCGCACGCCGTCGGCGGTCACCCGGTAGTACTGGGTGCCGCACGTGGGCAGCAGGTGGAACCGATCGAGCACCGCTGCATCCGCTACGGGGAGCCGATCGACGACCTGAGAGCGGAACTGCTGCAGCTGGCCGCCGGAGATGATCGCCACCTCCACGCGCTCGGCGAGTTCGATCAGCAGCTCGCCCATGCGGGGCGAGATCGCGCCCTTGGACGGGGCGAGGGTGTCGTCGAGGTCGAACGCGACGAGTCGCGGCGTGGTCATGGCGTCGGCTCCCGGGATCGGTGGGCGGTACGCGAGAGGCCCCACCTCTCGGTGGAGCCTCTCTGTTGGTCGGGGTGACAGGATTTGAACCTGCGGCCTCGTCGTCCCGAACGACGCGCGCTACCAAGCTGCGCCACACCCCGGTGGCAACCCTCCGAGTCTACCCCGTTCCGGCGCTGACGCCGAATCGAGACGCCGCCGCATCGCCAGCGGATGCCGCGGCGCGGGGAAGCAAATGCAGCACCGAGGCCTCCGGGCGGCATCCGAAGCGCACCGGCGCGTAGATCGAGTGACCGAGCCCTGCGCTCACGTTGAGCGGCGCGCTGCGGCCGAGGTGGTGCCATGTGCTGAGCCCACGCGCCTGGTCGAGCGGGATGTCGCAGTTCGCGACGAGCGCGCTGCGCGAGAAGGGGATGCGGACCTGCCCGCCGTGCGTGTGGCCAGCGACGAGCAGGTCGGCGCCCAGCTCGAGGAACCGGTCGAGCACGCGGCGGTAGGGGGCGTGCGTGACGCCGAGGGTCAGGTCGGCGGTGCGCGGACCGCGCCAGATCGAGCCGCGGCGGGCGCGGCGGATCGCGTCGGGGAGGGCAGGCAGGTCGTCCCAGTCACGGTGCGCGTCGTCGACGCCGAACGCGTCGATCGTGACGCCCGCGACCTCAAGGCGTGCTGCCGTGTTGTTGAGTCCCGTCCAGCCGAGCACGTCGGTGAAGTACGCGTCCATGGCGGGGGTGTCGAGCGCGCCGGCCTTGGCGACGTGGCTCGACGGCGCCATGAAGTACGCGAACGGGTTGCGGGCCGCGGGACCCACGACGTCGTTCGATCCGTGGACGAAGACGCCGGGAACGCCCCGCAGCGGCGCGAAGGCGGCGCGGATGCCGGCGAGCCCATCGGCGTGGCCGAGGTTGTCGCCGGTGTTGACGACGAAGTCGGGCTGCACATGCTCGGCGACTCGGGCGACCCACTGCTGCTTGCGACGCTGCCACGGCGCCATATGCGCATCGGACAGATGCAGCACCGTCAGGGGAGCGGAACCGGGCGGCAGCACGGCCAGGCGGTGCTCACGCAGGGTGAACAGGAATCGCTCGATGCCGAACCCCCAGACTGTGGCGCTCACGCCGACCGCCCCCACAGCTCCGAGAGCCGTGAGGGCGGTGCGACGAGGATCGACGGCGCTCAGTCGTCGTCTCCGGGTCCGCCGGGTCCACCGGGACCGCCGCCGGGGCCTTCGCCACCGCCGCAGTCCTCGGCCTGGTACTGGATCGTGATGCGCGTGCTGCGGCTCACGACCGTGCCGGCTGACGGGTCGGTGCCCGTCACGACGCCCTGCTTGGGCGCGCCGTCGGACGGCGAGCACTTGGTGCTGATGCGGTTGAAGCCCGCGGCGCGCAGCTGGTCGGCGGCATCCTCCGGGGTTCCGCCCACCGACGGGACCACCACGCCCTTGCCGTTGCTCGGGTAGATCGTCACGGACGTTCCGCCGACGACGCGGCCGGCGCCCGGTGTCTGCTCGACGATCGTGCCGGCGCCTTCCGTGGCATCCACGGCGTCGCCCACGGTCACGCTGAAGCCCTCGCTGCGAAGCGTGCGGGTCGCCTCGTCGACCGACATCCCGATCACGCTCGGCAGGTCGACGTACACCTGCTTGGTGAGGTCCTTGTCAGGCTGCGGGAAGCGGTCTCCGCCGTACTTGGCGTTCGCGGCGCGCTGCATGTTGGGCCAGATGCTGTTTCGGATGCGAGACAGACGGTAGCCCGACTCCCAGTACCGGTCGAGCTTCGCGAAGCCCTCGACGTTGCCGACCCAGACGACGGTCGTCACCTCGCTGCTCGAGCCGTCCATCCACGTGTGCTCGAACTGGTGGATACCGGTCTTGCCGAAGATCGGAGTGCCGTCGTAGGTGCGCGCGCCGGAACCGGTGCCGTCGCCCTGCATGACCGCCTGCAGCGTGTACGCGGCCGTCGCGGCGACGCCCTCGCTCATGACGCGCTCGCACTTGGTCGCGGGGATCGGGTGCTTCGTGCCGTCGGCGTTCTTGACCTTGTCGATGGCCTTCGGCTCGCACAGGACGCCCTTGTTGGCGATCGCCGCGTAGGCGGCGGCCATGTCGATGGGGGCGACGTTGGCCGAGCCGAGGACGTCGTAGGGCGCGTTGTTGCCGTCGGCGATCGCCTTGCCGTCACCGAACGCGACGCCGAGCTTGCCGGCGACCTTGTTGGTGCTGCAGACCGAGATCTTCTCGGCCATCGCGAGGAAGCCGGAGTTCAGCGAGTCCTTCGTGAAGCGGTAGACGGAGCCGGTGTAGCCCTGGCTCGACTCGAAGTTGCCGATCGCGTTGGAGCCGGAGCCGGTCTTCACTTCCTGGATCGCGCCGTCGCAGCGGTCGACCTTCTTCGTGCCGACGCGGCCGTTGAGGTACTCGTTGACCGAGTGGCCCTGCTCGAGCCAGTTGATGAGGCTGAAGACCTTGTAGGTCGATCCCGCGGGGTGGCCGATGCCGCCGCCGTTGGCCTTGCGGACGTTGTAGTTGACCGCGGTCGCGGCGCGTCCGTCTTCGCTGCCTCGGGGGTCGTACGGCCGGTTCTGCACCATCGAGAGCACACGGCCCGTTCCGACCTCGATCTGGATGCCGGAGGCGCCGAGGTTCATGTACGACACATCGGCGGGAACGACGTCGATCGCCTTGTTGGCGGCCTCCTGCAGGTCGGGGTCGAGCGTCGTGTAGACCTTCAGGCCGCCACGGCGCAGCGCGGCCGCGCGGTCTTCGGGCGTCTCTCCGAACGCCGGGTCGCTCTTGATGATCGACACGACGTACTCGCAGAAGAACTCCGCGCCCTTCGCCTGCACGCAGCCCTGCTTGCGCGGCGTGATCTTCGGTGCGATCTCCGAGGCCTTCGCTTCGTCGTATTCCTCGCGGGTGATCTTGCCGTCGGCGAACATGCGGCCGAGCACATAGTCGCGACGGTCCTTGGTCAGGCGGTAGCCGTCCTTCTTCGTGTTGACCGCGTTGCCGTCTTTGTCGGTGGCGGTGCCGGTCTTCGGCTTGTCGATGCGCAGCTTGTTCGGCTCCTGCACCATGCCGGCGATCGTGGCGGCCTGCGCGATCGTGAGCTTCTTGGGCGTGGTGTCGAAGTAGTACTGCGCGGCGGCTCCGATTCCGTACACCGTGCCGCCGAACGAGGCGATGTTGAGGTAGCCGACGAGGATGTCGTTCTTCTCGTACTCCTGCTCGAGCTGGATCGCGTAGCGCATCTCCTGGAGCTTGCGCTGGTAGCCGGCGGTGCCCTTGTTGATCGTCGTCTGCACGTAGCAGTCTTCGACCTCGTCCTGCGTGGTCGCCTTGAGCTCGCAGTTCTGCTGGAGGATGTTCTTGACGTACTGCTGCGTGATGGTCGAGCCGCCGCGGTTGCTGCCGCTCGATGCGTTGCCCGCGAGGGCCTTCAGCGTGCCGACGAGGTCGACGCCGCCGTGGGAGAAGAAGTTCTTGTCCTCACTCGAGAGGATCGCGTCGTACATCACGGGAGCGACGTCGTCGTACTCGACCGGGATGCGGTTCTGGTCGTAGAACTGCGCCATGCGCACGTTCTTGCCGTCGGCGTTCTTCTTGTAGATCGAGGTCGGCAGCATCAGCCTCTCGATCTTCAGGTAGTTCGGCATGTTGTCGAACATCGTGATCGCGCTGGAGGCCGCGTAACCCGACACGGCGATCGCGGGGGTCACCGTCGCGGTGATCAGAACACCGGCGACCGTGCTGAGGCCGATGAGGCCGAGGAGGCCTCCGAGCACGCCAGTGGCTGTCCGTTTCGAATGGGGCATAGGGTTGATGGTAAGGGAAATACCTGGGGGAACACCCGGTGCGTCCCGCATGCCGCGATGATCGCCGCCGCCGAACGGGAGCAACGATGACTACGTGGGAGTACCTCACCACGCCCCTTCTGATCCATAACACCGCCGCGATCCTCAACAACTGGGGCAAGCAGGGCTGGGAGCTCGTGCAGGTGGTGCCGGGCCCCGAAGGCGGGCTCGTGGCGTACTTGAAGCGTCCGGCCGGAGGCGGCGCCGCCAACGCCGGTCTGGGAGCGGCCGCGCAGGCGGCGCAGCAGTTCGAGGGGGAATGATGACGGTCTCACAGCGTCTGGCCGAACTCGGAATCGACCTTCCGCCGGTGGTGCCGCCGGTGGCCGCCTACGTGCCCGCGACGATTCACGGCGATCTCGTCTACACGTCGGGCCAGCTGCCGATGGTCGCGGGCTCACTGCCCGCGACCGGCAAGGTCGGCGACGGCCACGGGCTCGTCCCGGCCGACGACGCGCGGCAGTACGCACGTCAGTGCGCGCTCAACGCGATCGCGGCGGCCGCCGGTGTCGCCGGTGGCGTCGACCGGCTCGCGGGCGTCGTCAAGGTGACCGGCTTCGTGGCATCCGTGCCGGAGTTCACCGGTCAGCCGGTCGTCATCAACGGGGCGAGCGAGCTGCTCGGCGAGGTGTTCGGCGAAGCCGGCCGCCACGCCCGGTCAGCTGTGGGCGTGCCGGTTCTCCCGCTCGACAGTCCCGTCGAGGTCGAGGTCGTCTTCGCCCTGGCCTGACCCGCAGCCCTCTCTGAGGTGCCAGCCCCCGAGCGCTACGCCACGGGTCGCACCGTGAGCAGCTGCTGGGCGGTGCCGAGGGGCCCCGCCGTGTCGTGGAGGACCGAACTCGTCAGGCCCTGACCCGTGGGCCCGAACGAGACGGTCGTGTCGAGCCCGCTCCACGGACCGACGGGGGCCCGGAAGAGATGGGCTGTGAGCTCCACGTTGGGGAACAGCCATTCCTCGGGGGCCTCGCGCATCGCGATGCTGTTGGACGTGTCGAGCAGCAGGATGTAGGAGGCGAGCGCGCTGGACTCCTCGTCGGCGACGAGCGGAAGGTCGGTGCGCACCCATGCGGTCGCCCGTCCGGGCGCCGGCTCGCCGACCTTGCGGACGTCGAGGGTGGGCAGGAATCCGCCCGGCCACGCCTCGTGCAGCTCGAACGACGGGCAGTCCTCGGGCGAGGGCAGCGGATGCCACACCCCGCCTTCCACCCGTTGGGTGTCGCCGTCGGAGAGCGCCCACGCGCGGGCCGTCACGACGGCGCGGCCGTCGATCGCGGCCGTGGTCTCCAGGAGCTCGATGGTGCGACCGGGCCGCACGACGCGCGTGGTCAGCTCGACGTCGCCGCGGGGAAGTCGCCCGAGGATCTCGAAGGTGATGCGCGACACGCGCTTGGCGGGGTCGCTGTGCGCGCTGCGCCACCGGTCGAGGTGATGAGTGACGATTCCCGCGAGCGGGGCGAAGTGCTGATCGACGTCGTTCCAGGCGCCGCCGGTGTGCTCGGTCGGAGCGTAGGAATCGTGGCCGGCCGCGACGAAGTAGGCGTCGCTCACTTGACCTGGGCGGAGATCACGCTCATGACGGCCGTGTCGGCGAGCGTCGTGGTGTCGCCCACTTCGCGGCCTTCCGCGACGTCCCGCAGCAGCCGGCGCATGATCTTGCCCGAGCGGGTCTTCGGCAGTTCGCCGACGATGTACACGTCGCGAGGACGCGCGATCGGGCCGATCTGCTCTCCCACCCACTTCCGCAGCGTGTCGGCGAGGCCCTCGGGGGAGTGCTCGTCGAGGTAGCTCTGCTTGATGATCACGAACGCCACGACGGCCTGTCCGGTCGTCTCGTCGGATGCGCCCACGACGGCGGCCTCTGCGACGGCTTCGTTGCCGACGAGCGCCGACTCGATCTCGGTGGTCGAGAGGCGGTGGCCGGAGACGTTCATGACGTCGTCGACGCGTCCGAGGAACCAGACGTCGCCGTCCTCGTCGAGGCGGGCCCCGTCGCCGGCGAAGTAGAAGCCCTGCTTCTCGAACTTCTCCCAGTAGGTCTCCTTGAACCGCTCCGGGTCGCCCCAGATTCCGCGCAGCATGCTCGGCCAGGGCTTGGTGATCACGAGGAGCCCGCCGTTCCCGTTGCCGACGTGCGTCCCGTCTTCGTCGACCACGTCGATGGCGATGCCGGGGAGAGGCACCTGCGCGGAGCCCGGCTTCGTCTCGGTGACGCCGGGAAGGGCAGACACCATGATCGCTCCGGTCTCGGTCTGCCACCAGGTGTCGACGATCGGCGCCTTCTTGCCGCCGATCACGTTGCGGTACCACATCCACGCCTCGGGATTGATGGGCTCGCCCACCGAGCCGAGCAGGCGCAGCGACGACAGGTCGAACTTCTTCGGCACGGACCGGCCGATCTTCATGAACGACCGGATGGCGGTCGGCGCCGTGTAGAGCACGGTGACGCCGTACTTCTGGACGATCTCCCACCAGCGTCCGGCGTGAGGCGTGTCGGGGGTGCCTTCGTAGAGCACCTGCGTGGCGGCGTTGGCGAGGGGCCCGTAGGTGACGTAGGAGTGCCCGGTGATCCAGCCGATGTCGGCGGTGCACCAGAAGACGTCGCTCTCGGGGTGGAGATCGTGGACGACCTTGTTGGTGAAGGCTGCTTGCGTGAGGTACCCGCCCGACGTGTGCAGGATGCCCTTGGGCTTCCCGGTCGTGCCGGAGGTGTAGAGGATGAAGAGGGGGTTCTCGGCGGGGAACGACTGAGCGTCGTGCTCGGCGGGTGCCGCGGGGACGACGTCGTGCCACCAGATGTCGCGGTCGGTGTTCCAGGGCACTTCGTTGCCGGTGCGCTTGACGACGAGCACGTGCTCGACGGTCTCCTGCGGTCCCGCGCCGCGGTCGGCGAGGGCCTGGTCGACGGCGGGCTTGAGGGGAGAGACACGGCCCTTGCGGTAGCCGCCGTCGGCCGTGATCACGACTTTGGCTCCCGCGTCGTCGATGCGGGTGCGCAGGCTGTCGGCCGAGAACCCTCCGAAGATGACGGAGTGGATCGCGCCGAGGCGCACGACGGCGAGCATGGCGGCGATGGCCTCGGGGATCATCGGCATGTAGATGGCGACGCGGTCGCCTTCGCCTACGCCGAGGCCGGTCAGCACGTTCGCGAGGCGCTTGACCTCGTCGGTGAGCTCCGCGTAGGTGATGCGGCGCTCGTCGCCCGGCTCGCCTTCCCACAGGAGCGCGACGCGGTCGCCGAGGCCGGCTTCGACGTGACGGTCGAGGCAGTTGTAGGCGACGTTGAGCTCGCCGTCGGCGAACCACTGCGCGAACGGCGGGTTGGACCAGTCGAGCACCTGAGTGAAGGGCTTGTGCCAGTGCAGCGCGCGAGCCTGCTCGCCCCAGAACGCCTCGCGGTCGGCCTCGGCCTGGGCGTAGAGGTCGGCCGTGGCGACGGCGTTCTTCGCGAACTCCTCGCTCGGGGCGAAGCGTCGCGTCTCGTCGAGGAGATGGTCGATCTGGCTGCTCATGCACGCTCCTTTGCGGCGGAATACTCGGCGGCGACGCAGCGCGACGCCGCGACGACACCCCCATCTTGCACGCGCGGTCGAGGGTGAGCCACCTCCGAAAGAGGGGTATGCATGCGAACCGATATATCACACCGCCACGCGTTCCGCCTGTTTGGAGTCCGCGGGACGGTTGCGTATGCTCGGTCCCGGCCGAACTCAGATTCTGGCGCGACAGCGCATCGCATCCCCCGTAGCGATCGCTGTCCGGGCGGCATCCTTCCCCCCAAGGATGCCGCCCCTCTCCATTTCCGGCGGGATGCCTCTCCGGAGCGTGCACGCAGCTCCTCCACAGCCCGACCGATCCGGAAGAACGGCCACGGTCGTGCCGCCGGCCGGACGGCGGCGGGAGGCGGCTGTCTACGTTCGGGGGATGCCAGAGGTCTTCGTCGTCCGTCCCCGCCGTGAGGCGCCGTCCGTCGGCGACCGTCTCGTGCCGGCCGCCTGTGAGAGCGCAACGAGCGCGGCCGGGCCATCGAGCGCGAGACAAGGCGGGACGCAGGTGCGCGGGCGGCCGGCCGCGACGCTGCGCTCGGAGCGTCGCCCTCTTCCCGATCATCCGGCTGTCTCTCCCCTCGCGCCGTACCTCGGAGACCCCGAGGTCACCGACGTCTTCATCAACGGCGCCGACGGCCTCTTCGTCGACAGGGGGAGCGGTGCGCAGCGCGTGGCGTCGTGGCGGCTGAGCGAGCGCGAGGTGCGTGAGCTTGCGGTCGCGCTCATCGGCATCGGCGGCCGCCACATCGACGACCTCGCGCCCGTCGTCGACGTTCGATGGGAGCAGGGCGTGCGCGTGCACGCGGTGCTCCCGCCTGTCGCCTGCGGCGGAGCGGCGATCTCCATCCGGCTCCCTTCGTCGCAGCAGCCGAGCCTCGACGACCTGGGACGGCGGGGCATGTTCCCGCCCGGCGTCGCCGACCGCCTCGCCGGCCTCGTCGAGGAGCGCGCGAACGTGCTCGTAACAGGCGCCACCGGTGCGGGTAAGACGACGCTGCTCGCGAGCCTGCTGGCGCTGGTGCCGCCCGGCGAGCGCATCGTCACGATCGAAGACGTCGCCGAGCTGCGCATCCAGCATCCGCACCACGTGCGTCTCGAGGCGCGGCAGGCCAATCTCGAGGGTGCGGGTGGGATCGGCCTCGCGCGCCTCGTCCGCGAGGCGCTCCGAATGCGTCCCGATCGGCTCGTCGTGGGGGAGTGCCGCGGTGAAGAGGTGCGCGAACTGCTCACCGCCCTCAACACAGGCCATGACGGCGGCGCGGGCACGGTGCACGCGAGCGGGCTCGCCGACGTTCCGGCGAGGCTCGAGGCGCTCGGCGCTCTCGCGGGCATGGACGACCGAGCCGTCGGGCGCCAGGTGGCGAGCGCGATCGGCGCCGTCGTGCACGTCGAGCGTGGACGAGACGGCCTGCGGCACGTCACCGGCATCGCGCGGCCGATCGTCGACGATGGCCGCCTGGGCATCGAGGAGTCGCTGTGAACGCGCGGGGACGCCTCTCCGAGATGGACCCCGTCGCGACGAGCGTCCACCGGCTCGCCGTGCTGCTCGAGGCCGGTCTTCCGCCTGGTCGGGCGTGGGCATTCGCGTCGGACGCTGCTCCTGACGCGCCGGCAGAGCGCGGCGACGAGGCTCATAAGGGGCAGGGGCTGTCGTCGGAGGACGTGGCGGCCGAGCTCTCGGCCCGAGGCGGCGCATGGCGCGATGTCGCGACCGCCTGGAGCGTCGCGGCGACGGTGGGAGCGCCGCTGGCTCCCGCACTCCGCGCCGTCGTCGATGCGCTGCGCGATGCCGAGCAGGCGCGCGACGACGTGGACGTCGCCCTCGCCGGACCGGCTACGACCGCACGCCTCGTCGGGTGGCTCCCGCTCCTGGCCGTCGTGCTCGTGGCCGCCTTCGGCTTCGACGTCACCGTCGCCCTCGCGTCGCCCCTGGGCGTCTTCTGCGTCGTGCTCGGCGCCGGCTTCATGACGCTCGGCCATCGGTGGACGCGGCGGCTCGTGCGTCGCGCCCAGCCGCCCGAGGGCATCGCGGGATGGGAGAGCGAGCTTGTCTGCATCGCCCTGCGCGGCGGCGTGTCGATCGATCGCGCCGTCGACGTCGTCACGAGCGCGGGGTGCGCAGGCGCAGCCGCCGCAACGGCCGAGATCCTTCACCTGTCACGCGCCTCGGGCGCACCGGCGGCCGAACTGCTGCGTGCCGACGCGGCCGACCGCCGTCGTCGTGCCCGCACGGAGGGAAAGCTTCGGGCCGCGAGGCTGGCGGCGAGTCTGCTGCTGCCGCTCGGCGCCTGCACGCTTCCCGCTTTCCTCCTGCTGGGCGTCGGTCCGATGCTGCTCTCCGTCTTCGCCGCCGCGCCGCTCGACATCTGAGGCGACGCCATGCTCTCGACCACCCGCCCCATCCGTCATATCGAAGGGAGTCCTCATGACTCGACCACCGCTGACCCTCCGACGACGGAAGGCCCCAGCAGCCGCCCGCCGACGCGCGGGGTCCCCCACGGCGCTGCCCCGGCTGACCTCGAGGAGTGCGGCTCGGCTCCTCGGCGACGAGACCGGAGCCGCAACGGCCGAGTACGCCATCGCGACGATGGCCGCTGTGGCCTTCGCCGGCCTGCTGGTCGTCATCATGCGCAGCGACGAAGTGCGCGGCATCCTGACCGATCTCGTGCGACGGGCGCTCGCCGTCTCGTGAGCAGGCGGCTCGACGATGCGGGGGCGGCGGCGGCGGAGTTCGCGGTCGCCGTCCCCGCGGTCGTCGTCGTGCTGCTCCTCGCCATCGGGATGCTGAACGCCTCGGGCACGCAGGTGCGTCTGGAGCAGGCCGCCGCCCACGCGGCGCGCCTCGTCGCGCGGGGCGAGGACCCCGCACGCGCCGCCGGGGTCGTGACGAAGCTCGTCGGGGGAGCCAGCCTCACGCTGCACGAAGACGGCGACTTCCTCTGCGCCGCGGTGTCCGCCTCGCACGCCCTGCCTCTGCCGCTGCCGGCACTGCAGGCGACCTCATGCGCGCTGGCAGGTGGGCTGTGAGAGCGCGGGCAGCGAAGGAGAGTGGCGCATGAGCGGCGTGCCGTTGAACGCCGGCCTGCTCATCGTCAGCGCAACGCTCGCCGTGGGGGTCGGCGCAGCGGGGGCGGCATCCGTGCAGTCGGTGAGACTGGCTGCCGCAGCGGATGCCGCCGCGCTCGCCGCTGTCGACACCCTCGTGGGGCTTGCCCCAGGACTCCCGTGTGACCGCGCCGCCGAAGCATCCGCTCGAGGCGGCGCGCGGCTGGAAGCGTGCGACATAGATGACGCCATCGCCACCGTCGCGGTGACGACGACGGTGGGTCCGTTCACCGCACGCGCCACTGCCCGGGCCGGACCGCCGCCCTGACTCCCACGGCGCCAATCGAAGCGCGCGGGAGCGGCGGAACAGAGAGGCGAGCCGGAGCGTATATAAAAGGAGTGGCCGATTCGCATCACTGTCGCTCACCCGAAAGCGAACGCGGATCCCAGCCGCAGCCCGCGCTCACGTCGCCACAGGGTCCGCCCGTTTCGGCGAAACGCGTGGCCGACTGTCCGCAACCAGCGGACCTGCCGCCGCCTGCGCGGGACTCCGGCGTGAGTCTGAGAGCCTGCTCCCAGCGATTTCACGCGAAAACGGTGTGTATGGTGTGCAAACGAAGAAAGGACGCCAGTGGCTGAAGGCACGAAGGGCTCGAAGAGCACCAAGGGCACCTCGGGGCCGAAGGGCAAGAAGCTCGTCATCGTCGAGTCGCCGACGAAGATGAAGTCGATCCAGGGATACCTGGGCGACGGCTATGAGGTGCTCAGCTCCGTCGGTCACATCCGCGACCTCGCGAACAAGAAGGACATCCCGCCGGAGCTCAAGAAGACCTCCGTCGGAAAGTACTCGATCGACATCGAGAACGGGTTCACCCCGCTCTACGTCGAGAGCGATCGCGGGAAGAAGACCGTCGCCGAACTCAAACGCGCCCTCAAGAACGCCGACGAGCTCCTGCTCGCCACCGATGAAGACCGCGAAGGCGAAGCCATCGCGTGGCACCTGCTGGAAGCGCTCAAGCCCAAGGTCCCCGTCAAGCGCATGGTGTTCCACGAGATCACCAAAGACGCCATCCGCGCTGCGGTCGACAACACCCGCGAACTCGATCTCGCGCTCGTCGACGCACAGGAGACCCGCCGCATCCTCGACCGCCTCTACGGCTGGGACGTCTCCGACGTGACCCGCCGCAAAGTCGGCCAGGGCACCTCCGCCGGACGCGTGCAGTCAGCCGCCACGCGCCTCGTCGTCGACCGCGAACGCGAGCGCATGGCGTTTGTGCCGGCATCGTACTGGGACGTCGAAGCGGTCGCCGTCAAAGCCGACAGCTCGTTCGGCACCCGCCTCGCGCGCCTCGACGGCGCCCCGCTCGCCCGCGGCACCGACTTCGACGACGCCGGCCAGCTCAAGAAGGCCGTCGTCGTCCTCACCGAGACGGAGGTCCGCGCGCTCGCTGCCGCCATTGAGACAAAGGGCGCCGCAACCGTCTCGTCGGTCGAGGCCAAGCCCGGCACGCGCAGCCCCAAGCCGCCCTTCACGACCTCGACCCTCCAGCAGGAGGCGGGCCGAAAGCTCTCGATGAGCGCAAAGCACGCCATGGGCGTCGCACAGCGTCTCTACGAGAAGGGCTACATCACCTATATGCGCACCGACTCGACGGCGCTGTCGACGCAGGCCGTCGCCGCCGCGCGTGCGCAGGCCGTCGCCCTCTACGGCGACAAGGCAGTGCCCGCCAACCCGCGCAGCTACCGCAACAAGAGCAAGAACGCCCAGGAGGCGCACGAGGCGATCCGCCCCTCGGGCGACGAGTTCCGCACGCCCGCATCCGTGTCGTCCGACCTCGACCGCGACGAGCAGCGCCTGTACGACCTCATCTGGAAGCGCACGATCGCCAGCCAGATGGCCGACGCCAAGTACGAGACGACCACCGTCACGCTCGACGTCGAGGCCGACGGCAAGACCGCCGTGTTCACGGCATCCGGCACGGTCTACACCTTCAAGGGATTCCTCGACGCCTACGAAGAAGGCCGCGACGAGAAGCGCGGCGACGCCGACAAGGCCGAAGACCAGGCGCTCCCCGCGCTCGCCGTCGGCGACGTGCTCACCCTGCGCGAGATCGAGGCGAAGGGCCACACCACCAGCCCCAAGCCGCGCTACACCGAGGCCTCGCTCGTGAAGGCCCTGGAGGAGAAGGGCATCGGCCGCCCCTCCACCTTCGCAAGCATCATCGACGTCATCCTCGACCGCGGCTACGTCACTAAGCGCGGTCAGGCGCTCGTTCCGAGCTGGCTGGCGTTCAGCATCGTCCGCCTGCTCGAACAGCACTTCTCCGACCTCGTCGACTACGACTTCACCGCCGCGCTCGAAGACGATCTCGACGCGATCGCCCGCGGCGAGCAGGACCGCACCTCCTGGCTGCACAAGTTCTATTTCGGCGCCGACGACCACGTCGGCCTGCGCGACGTCGTCGAGAACCTCGGCGACATCGACGCCCGCGAGATCAACTCGACGCCCATCGGCGACGTCGCCGTCCTCCGTTTCGGCCGCTACGGGCCGTACCTCGAGGTCGCCGGCGACGACGCGGACAACCCGCGCCGCATCAACGTGCCCGCTGACCTGGCGCCCGACGAGCTCACCCCCGAGAAGGCTCGCGAGCTCATCGAGGCCCCCGTAGGCGGCGACCGCGTGCTCGGCGTCAACCCCGAGAACGGTCGCGAGATCGTCGTGAAGGACGGACGCTTCGGCCCCTACCTCGAAGAAGTGCTCCCCGAGTCAGAGGCGCCGGCCGAAGAGGCGCCGAAGAAGCGCGGCGCCAAGAAGGACGCCGCCCCCAAGCCCCGTCGCGCGTCGCTGTTCAAGAGCATGTCTCCCGAGACCATCGACCTCGAGACAGCCCTAAAGCTGTTCGCCCTGCCCCGCGTCGTGGGCGTCGACCCCGAGACGGGCGAGACGATCACAGCCCAGAACGGCCCCTACGGTCCCTACATCAAGAAGGGCACCGACTCGCGCAGCATCGGCAGCGAGGAGCTGATCTTCGACATCACGCTCGACCAGGCGCTGGAGATCTACTCCCTGCCGAAGTACGCCAACCGCGCGGCCACCTCCCTCAAGGAGTTCGAGGCCGACCCGGTGAGCGGCAAGCCCATCCGCATCAAGGACGGCCGATTCGGCGCCTACGTCACCGACGGCACGACCAACGTCACGATCCCGCGCGGACAGACGCCCGACGACATCACCTACGAGATCGCCGTGCAGATGCTGGCCGACAAGCGCGCAAAGGGACCGGCTCCCAAGCGCACCCGCCGCACTGCCACCCGCTCGACCGCGGCGAAGAAGAAGTGAGCGTCGCGGGCGGCTCCGCGGCACAGCCCGCGGGCCTGTGGATCACGTTCGAAGGCGGAGACGGCTCCGGCAAGACGACACAGGCCGCCCTCCTCGAAGGGTGGCTGCGCGAGCAGGGCCGCACCGTCGTGCGCACACGCGAGCCCGGCGGCACCGAGGTCGGCGACCTCATCCGCGACATCGTGCTCCACCACCGGGGCGACATCGCCCCCCGTGCCGAAGCACTGCTCTACGCCGCAGACCGCGCACACCATGTCGCCACCCTCGTGCGACCCGCGCTGGAGCGCGGAGAGGTCGTGATCCAGGACCGATACCTCGACTCCTCGGTCGCCTACCAGGGCGCAGGACGCGTGCTGGATGCCGGAGAGGTGCGTGATCTGTCGCTGTGGGCCACCGACGGCGCACTGCCCGACGTGACCGTGCTGCTCGACATCGACCCCGGCACTGCGCGCGGCCGCCTCGACGCCGACGACAAGCCCTTCGACCGGCTCGAAGCCGAGAAGGCCGAGTTCCACGGGCGCGTGCGCCAGGCCTACCTGCGGCTCGCCGAAGCGGAGCCGGAGCGCTTCATCGTGGTCGACGCGACACTCGCGGTCGAGGCGATCGCAGAGACCATCCGTGAGCGCATCGCGGCGGTCCTCGCGCGGTGACGCTCCCAGCGTGGCGTCGGCGGCACCCCGTAGGCTTGACGGCATGACGACGAGCCTCGACGCCCTCACCTCCGCGGGCTCGTCGCCGGCAGACCTTCCCTGGACCGAGGTGTGGGGGCAGCCGGATGCCGTCGCCCAGCTGCGCGCCGCCGCATCCGACCCCGATCAGCTGGCGCACGCGTGGCTCATCACCGGACCTCCGGGATCGGGCCGCTCGACCCTCGCGCACGCCTTCGCCGCAGCGCTCATCGCCGAGCCCGGCGACGAGGCGGCGATGCGGCAGGTGCTCGCCGGCACCCACCCCGACCTCACCGCGCTGCGCACCGAGGGCGTCATCATCTCGATCAAAGACGCGCGTGCCCTCGTCGAGCGCTCCTACTTCTCGCCCTCGCTCGGACGCTACCGCGTGATCGTGATGGAAGACGCCGATCGCATGGTCGAACGCACCAGCAACGTGCTGCTCAAGGCGCTCGAAGAGCCGCCGGAGCGCACCGTGTGGATCCTGTGCGCGCCAAGCGACGCCGACCTGCTTCCCACGATCCGCTCCCGCGTACGCACGCTGCGCCTGCGCGAGCCCGACGTCGCCGACGTCGCCCGCCTCATCGTGCAGCGCACCGGCGCCGACCCGGCGATCGCCGAGCAGTCGGCACGCCACGCACAGCGGCACATCGGCATGGCCCAGCGCCTCGCCACCGACGAGGCAGCCCGACAGCGCCGCGACGAGACCCTTCACGCGGTCATGCGCGTGCGGGGCGTCGGCGACGCGGTCGAGGTCGCAGCGCGCATCGTGCAGCTCGCGACCGACGACGCCAAGTCGCTCACGGCGGAACGCGACGAGGCTGAGCGCGAGTCGCTCCTGCGCACTCTCGGCATCGCGCCCGGCGCCGCGGTGCCCCCTGCCGTGCGCGGACAGCTGAGCGCCCTCGAAGACGAGCAGAAGCGCCGCGCCACCCGAAGCCTTCGCGACGGGCTCGATCGAGTGCTGACCGACCTCGAATCGCTCTACCGTGACACCCTCATGGTGCAGTTCGGGCGCGCGACCGATCTCATCAACCGCGAGCTGAGCGGCGAGATCGCCGCCCTCGCCGCGGCCTGGACGCCTGAACGCACGCTCACCGTGCTCGACCAGATCTCGCAGACCCGCACTCACCTCGAGGGCAACGCCGCGCCCGTTCTCGCGCTCGAGAGCCTCCTCATCACCGTCGCCAGCGGAAGGACCCCGTGAACCGCACCCCACGCCTGCTCGCGACCGCGGCGGCCCTGGCCGTGGCATCCGTCGCCCTCACCGCCTGCGGCGTGCTGTGGGACCCGAAGACCGACGCGGCGCGCCCCGCCGATCCGACTCCCGACGCGAGCAGTGCTCCCGCAGGCTTCTCCGAGTTCTACACGCAGACCCTCGACTGGAGCGACTGCACCGGCGCAGACGACGGTGACTACGAGTGCACCGAGGTCACCGCGCCGCTCGACTGGAGCGACCCAGACGGCGGTGACATCTCCCTCGCCGTCATCCGCCGCCTCGCCGACGGCGGCGCCCCCGCGGGGTCGCTCCTGACCAACCCGGGAGGTCCCGGCGCGAGCGGATTCGACCTCATCGAGGACAGCGCGATCTTCGCGGTGGGCGAGGAGCTGGCCGAGGCGTACGACATCGTGGGCTTCGACCCGCGCGGCGTCGGCCGCTCGACAGCCGTCACCTGCCTCGAGCCCGCACAGATGGACGCCTACCTGTACGACATCCCGTCGCACCCGCGCGGCACGCCGGCATGGGAGCAGGAGCTGACAGACCGCGCCGAGGAGTTCGCCGAGGCGTGCGAGCGCAACAGCGGCGGCATCCTGCCGTTCATCACCACCGACAGCGCCGCGCGCGACCTCGACCTCCTCCGCGCCGTGCTGGGCGACACGACCCTCAACTACCTGGGCTACTCGTACGGCACGTTCCTCGGCGCCACCTACGCCGAGCTCTTCCCCGACCGGGTCGGGCGGCTCGTGCTCGACGGCGCGATCGACCCGTCCGTCAGCGGACTGGACGTCGGCACGACGCAGGCCGTCGGCTTCGAGTCGGCGCTGCGGGCCTACATGGAGGACTGCCTCGACGACCGGGACTGCCCGTTCCGCGGCACGGTCGACGATGCGATGGCCGACCTCGGCACGCTGCTCGCGAGTGTCGACCGCACGCCGCTCCGCGCCTCCGACGGGCGGATGCTGGGCGCCGACAGCCTCGTGACAGCGATCGTCTCGGCGCTGTACTCGCAGGAGAGCTGGTCGTATCTCACGCAGGCGCTCGCCGACGCGCTCGCCGGCGACGCCGAGATGGCGTTCCTGCTCGCCGACTTCTACAACAGCCGCAACCCCGACGGCACCTACGAGGACAATTCCGCCGAGGCCTTCCGCGCATACAACTGCGTCGACTACCCGACCGTCGACGATCAGGCCGCGCAAGACGCGGCGCGGGCCCGCATCGAGAAGCTCGCCCCCACGATCGCCCCCTATTGGGAGGGCGTCGATGTGTGCGACGTGTGGCCCGTCGCGCCCACGGGCGTCCGCAAGGAGATCACCGCCGACGGCGCCGCGCCGATCGTGGTCGTGGGAACGACGAACGACCCCGCCACGCCTTACGAGTGGTCGGTGTCGCTCGCTGAGCAGCTGTCTTCGGGTGTGCTCGTCACACGGGTCGGCGAGGGCCACACGGGATTCAACAAAGGCAACGACTGCGTCGACGGCGCGGTTGTGGCATACCTCGTCGACGGCGTCGTGCCAGAAGACGGCATCCGCTGCGAATAGCCGGCAGCATCTGGCCCCACGCCCGACGCCCGCACCCGACGCCCGACGTCAGCGGCGCAGGATGCGGCGGGCCAGCCAGTTGCCGAAGAACTGCACCGCCTGCACGATGACGACGATGACGAGCACGGCCGCCCACGTGACCCACGGGTTGAACTGCTTGAACCCGTAGACGATGGCGAACTCGCCGAGGCCGCCCGCGGCGACGGCGCCCGCGATGGCGGTCATGTCGACGAGGGCGACGACGACGAACGTGTAGCCGAGCACGAGGGGTCCGAGCGCCTCGCGGGGAATGAGGCGGAACAGGATGCGCGACCGGCTCGCGCCGGCCGCACGCGCCGCCTCGATCACACCGGGACGCACGGTCAGCAGGTTCTGCTCGACGATGCGGCTGATCGCGAACATCGACGCGAGGGTGATCGCGAACACGGCGAACTCGGGACCGATGCCCGGGATCCCGAGGCTGCGGGCCACGGGCTGCACGGCCGCCAGCAGGATCACGAACGGAATCGGGCGGAACACGTTCACGACGACGTTCAGGATGCCGAACACGGCGCCGTTCGGGAACAGGCTGCCGGCACGCGTCGCATACAGCGCGAGCCCGAGCAGCAGCCCCAGTGCCCCGCCGAAGATCAGGGCGAGCGAGACCACGTAGAGGGTCTCGAACGTCGCCGCCCACAGTTGGGGCAGCAGGGCGATGAGCCTATCCACGGGCGTCCTCCTCGATGAGCGGGGCGTGTGTCCGGGCGGCGGCGATCGCGCGGCTGACGGCCGCCTCGTCACCCGTGAGCGAGAGGGTGAGGTGGCCGAAGACCCGGCCGCCGATGTCGTTGATGCCGCCGTGGATGAGCTCGAAGCCGACTCCCGCCCCAGCGAGCGCCCCGAACACCTCCGCCTGCGAGACGTCGCCGTCGCGGATCGTGAAGGTGACGATCCGTCCGGGATGCCGTCGGCGCAGTTCGTCGAGCTGTTCACCCGCGGGCACGTCGTCGATGATGCTCGCGACGAACCGGCGGGTCGCGGGGTGCTGAGGCGCGGACAGCACGTCGAACACGGCGCCGTCTTCGATGACGCGGCCGCTGTCCATGACGATGACGCGGTGCGCGAGGCTGCGGATGACGTCCATCTCGTGGGTGATGACCAGCACCGTGACGCCGAGTTCTTCGTTGACGCGGCGGAGCAGCCCGAGCACTTCCTGCGTGGTCTCGGGGTCGAGAGCGCTCGTCGCCTCGTCGGCGAGCAGGATCCGCGGCTCGGTGGCCAGGGCGCGGGCGATGCCGACGCGCTGCTTCTGACCGCCCGAGAGCTGCTCGGGCCAGCTGCGGGCCTTGTCGGCGAGACCGACGAACTCCAGCAGCTCCTCCACGCGGGCCGTGATCTCGGCCCGCGGGCGACGCGCGACCTCGAGCGGATACGCGACGTTGCCGGCGACGGTGCGCGACTCGAAGAGGTTGAACTGCTGGAAGATCATGCCGATGTCGCTGCGCAGCGCCCGCAGGTCGCGCTCGCGCAGCTGGGTGATGTCGCGGCCGTCGATCTCGACGGTGCCGCTCGTGGGCGTCTCGAGGGCGTTGACCAGGCGCAGGACGGTGGATTTGCCGGCGCCCGAGTAGCCGATGATGCCGGTGATCGTGCCGGCCTCGACATCGAGCGAGACGTCGTCGACGGCGACGACCTGGCCGCCCTCCCCCGAGGGGGAAGCGAACGTCTTGGTGACGCCGGAGAGGCGGATGAGGGTCATGCGGTGCTCCCGTCAGCGGTCGAAGGCGGGGGATCGGAGGAGGCTCGAAGATGACGGCGGCGAGGCGGCGCACCCCGGGGATGCACCGCCTCGCTGCGTTCGCGGAGCGTCGTCCTACTGGTTGGCGCGAATGTCTTCTTCGACCTCGCGAAGCGAGGTGACGAGGTCTTCGGCGGGCGTCTTCAGCAGCACGGCGGTGTTGCCCGAGGCCTCGAACACGCCGTCCTGGACCTCCTGCGTGTTCTGGTAGATCTCGACGAGCTTCTGGTAGGTCGGGTTGTCAGCGTCCTCCGCCTTGGCGGCGAAGATGTTGATGTAGGGGAAGGCGTTCGGGTCGGACGGGTCATCGGTGGCGATGGCGTCTTCGAAGGTCAGGCCCGCGTCGGTCACGAAGTCGTTGTTGATGATCGCGGCCGCGACGTCGGGAAGCGAGGTGGCGGTGAAGGCGGCGTCGAGCGCCTCGACCTTGACCTTGGAGCTGTCGAGCACGTCGGCGACGGTCGAGAAGATCGATCCGCCGTCCTTCAGCTCGATGAGGCCGGCCGACTGCAGCACGAGCAGGCCGCGGGCCTGGTTGGACTCGTCGTTGGGCACCGCGACCGTCTCCCCGGCGGGGATCTCCTCGACCGAGCCGTACTTGGCCGAGTAGAGGCCGAGCGGGTAGATCGCGGTCGCGCCGATCGGCACGAGGTCCTCGTTCGACTGCACGTTGTAGGTGGCGAGGTAGATCACGTGCTGGAACTGGTTGAGGTCGAGCTCTCCGGCCGACAGGGCGGGGTTGGGCTGCGTGTACTCGGAGAAGTCGACCAGCTCCACGTCAATGCCCTCGGCGGCGGCCGCCTCGGTGTAGGTCTGCCAGTAGGGGTCGCCGGCGCCGACGACGCCGATCTTGACAGTCTCGGTCTCGGCGGCGGAGCCGCTGGGCTGAGTGGCGTTCGCGCCTGCGCAGGCGCTCAGCAGGAGAGCGAGGGGGAGCGCGAGGGCTGTGGCTCCGAGGATCCTCTTCGACATGTGTGGTGCTCCTTGTGTATCGATGCACCGCGTGGAGAGGGGAGAGCGCAGAAGGCCCGCGCTCGCGTCGTCGCGGTGCCTCATCGACCGTAAGCACGGCGCGCGGCGAGGCCCAATCGCGCCGTAACACACCGACACTCGGGCAGCGGGAGGGCCTGGTTCGCAGCATGCCCTCAGACCCTGTAAGATCGTTGATCGTGCATGCGACAGCAGGCACGCGCCACCTTAGCTCAGACGGCAGAGCGATTCACTCGTAATGAATAGGTCAAGGGTTCGATTCCCTTAGGTGGCTCCACACCACAGAGCCTCTCGGTCATCCGAGGGCCTTTTGTGCGTCTGGGGTGTCGCGAGAGCGCGTCCTCCTGCGCGCGGACACCCCCGTCACCCAGCCGGACAGCGGCGTTCTCAGCGCCGCCGCCCCCACGAGGGCGGGCACACCGACGGCGAGGAGGAACACGGCCGGCCGCGGCAGCCCCCACCCGCTGACGAGCCACAGCACGGCGGGGTGCGCCAGGACGACCGTGAACCCGACGAGGGCGAACGAGGTGAACCCCGCGCCCACGCGCTCAGGAAGTCGTGACACGATCGGGTTCGCCAGCACCACCAGCGCCCACGAGATCGCTGCGGCGACGGTCATGCTGACGACCGGTGTGCCCCAGTCGCCTTGCTTGATGTCGAGCGGGGCCGACCATCGAAGCACGATGAGGATGCCGGCCGCTGCCAGAACGGCGGCCGCCACTCCGCTGTTTCGGTACGAGCGCGCCATCTGCCCCGCGCCGAGGAACGCGAGCGCGGGAAGCGCCGATCCGACGGCGAGGGGCGTGCGCGCCAGCTCCGGACCGAGGAACACCGCCGCGGCGACCCCCGCCACGATGACCGCGACGCGCACGGCGAGCGGCACGCGCTCGAGCAGGCGCCACAGCACGGCGGAGGCGAACAGGACGAACACGAACCAGAAGGTCGAGAACGGCCGGCCCGCGACGGCGCCGCCATACACCGGTGTCAGGATCGCCTGCCAGTTGAGTGTGCCGTCGACGGCGCCGCGCACGGCCACGGCGGCAAGCAGCACCGCGAGCCAGAAGACATAGGGCCGCAGCAGGGTGAGTGAGCGCCTGCGCACCTCTTCCGTCACTGATCGGCCGGGAGACCACAGCCATCCCGACAGGAAGAAGAACACGGGCACGTGCCAGGTGTACAGCGCCATGCGCACGGGATCGGTGGCGATGATGTGTCCGAACACGATCGCCAGAATGCCCAGGACGCGCACGGCATCGATGCTCGAATCCCGCTTCCCCATTCCGTACAGTGTGACGGGGGGGCGCGGGCACGCGCAATGGCCGTCTGACCGCCGGCGACATCAGACTCAGGAGGCCGCGTGGACCCGCTCGACGCAGTGTTCGAGATCTTCACGTGGATCGGCTTCGGCGGAGCGGTCCTCTTCGGCCTGATCTCGGTAGCCGTCTGGGTCGGCGACGGCACCTGGCTGCCCGCCGAGGCTCTCGTCGATCACGACGAGACCGGCACCTACGTGCGATGGTTCGACGCCGACGGCGACGCCAACAACGCCCTCGCGAGCGAAGCGGATGCCGCGGCTCTCGCCGGCGTCGACCGTGCGCGCATCTGGTACCGCTACGGCTGGCGCGATCGCATGCGGCTGACCGCCCGGCCGCCGGGGCTGCGTGCGGTGCTGTGGGCCGCGGGCGCCCTGCTCGCCCTCGGCATCCTGGCGCTCGTCGCGTCGTGGGTGCTGCTGTTCGTGCCGCGGTGATCGCGGGGGACTGACGGCCCGGCGTCAGCCGATCGCGAGCAGCGCGCCCGCGACGAGGGCGAGCGACAGTCCGAGCCACTGCACACGTGCGATGTGCTCACGGAGCACGACCGCCGCCAAAAGCACGGTGCCGGCGGGGTAGAGGGCCGTGAGCGCCGAGACGACGGCGAGGTCGCCCCCGGCGCGGAGCGCCACGAGAAGGATGACATTGGCGGTCGCGTCGACGAGGCCGCACGCCATCGCGAGCGCCCACGCTCTTCCGGCCGAGATGCGAGAGAGCAGCTGCGCAGCGTGGGTGTTCGGGGCGTCGACGCTGGTCGCGTGCTCGACGTCGACGTAGCCGGTCGGGGTCGCCGCGACGTGCAGGTCGGTGGGCTCGGGAGAGGCGAGGGCGGCGCTGCGTGGGGTTCCGCGTCGCACCGCGGTGATCGCGAGGACCACCGCGATGGTCGCCATGATGACGGCGGTCACCCCGCGGTTGGCGATGAGCGGCAGCACTCCGCTGTCATCGTGGGTCTGGTCGATGATGATGAGGAACGCGCCGATGCCCAGTCCCGATCCGATCGCCATGAGGATGCCGCGAAGCGACGGCCGGACGATGCGCTCGCCGGGGAGGAAGGCGACGAGGACGATGGCGACGAGCGCCAGCGCGAGGCCTGCGTATCCGGACGGCGAGAGCTGCTCGCCCTCGACCAGGAGCCCCCACAGCATGGGAGCGATCGCGGAGACGACGGCGGTGAGGGGCGACAGGATGCTCATCGGCCCGATCGCGAGGCATGCGTACAGCAGCCCGATCGCGGCGGCCCCCGTCACGCCCGACAGCGCGCCCCACAGGAGGTCTTCGGCGCGCCAGACGGCGCCGGTGAAAGCGAGCGCGGGAACGAGGAGCAGGAGGCCCGTGGCGGCGGCGGTGGCCGTGACGGCGACGGACCGGAGTCGGCGCGAGGAGAGCCCGCCGAGGAAGTCCGCTGCGCCATAGACCAGGGCGCCCGCGAGGGCGAGGAGGGCGGCGAGCATCGTAACCGTCAGCATAGGGCGACCGCTGCGCACGCTATGGCCCGCCGGGGTTGGATCTTTCTCGATTGCTAGATAATCTAGCAATATGGTCTCCGAGAGTGATCGTCGCCGTTCGCCCAGCCGATGGCTGCGAATCGGCATCCCCCTCCTGCTCGTCCTGGTGTGGATCGCCGGCGGGGGCGCCGGAGGACCGTACTTCGGCAAGGTCGGCGAAGTGTCGACCAACGACCAGGCGTCGTTCCTGCCCGAGAGCGCAGAGTCGACGCAGGTGCAGAACCGGCTCTCCGACTTCACGGGAGGCGACACGATCCCGGCAGTCGTCGTGATCCAGGGCGATGCGGCTCTCGGCGACGATGAGCTCGCCGCCATCTCCGACGTCGTCGACGAGATCGCCGCTGTAGAGGGCGTCGGCGAGGTCTCGCCCGCCATCCCGTCGGAAGACGGCGACGCTGTGCAGATCTTCGTGCCGATCGACTCGGAGTCGCCGGTGCGCGAGGTCGTGGGGGAGGTGCGCGACGTCCTGTCCGCGCAGCTCGACGACGGTCTCACGGCGTGGGTGACCGGCGCGGCGGGCTACACCGCCGACCTCGCGGCGGGCTTCCTCGGCATCGACGGGCTCCTGCTGCTCGTCGCGCTCGCCGCCGTCTTCGTGATCCTCATCATCGTCTACCGGTCGCCGCTGCTGCCGGTCCTCGTGCTCATGACGTCGGTGTTCGCGCTGTGTGTCGCACTGCTGACGGTGTGGTGGCTTGCGAAGGCCGAGATCGTCGTGCTCAACGGGCAGGTGCAGGGGATCCTGTTCATCCTCGTGATCGGCGCAGCGACCGACTACGCCCTGCTCTACGTGGCCCGCTACCGCGAGTCGATCGCGCGCGGACTCTCTCGCTGGCCGGCGGTGATCGAGTCGTGGAAGGGGGCCTGGGAGCCGATCGTCGCGTCAGGCGGAACCGTCATCGCCGGCCTGCTGTGCCTGCTGCTGAGCGACCTCGCGAGCAATCGCGCCCTCGGCCCGATCGCCTCGATCGGCATCGCGTTCGCCATGCTGTCGGCTCTCACCTTCCTTCCCGCACTCCTCGCCCTCTTCGGACGCGCGGCCTTCTGGCCGTTCATCCCCAAGACAGCGTCCGCCGAGCTTCCCGACGACCTCACGCAGCCCGTGCGGGGCCTCTGGGCCCGGCAGGCGCGCTTCGTCTCCCGCCATGCCCGCGCCACGTGGATCGCGTCGACCCTCGTGCTGCTCGTGGCAGCGGTCGGCGCGGTGCAGCTCAAGGCCGACGGCGTCGCGTCGAGCGATCTCGTGCTCGGAGCGAGCGAATCACGCGACGGTCAGGACGTGCTCGCCCAGCACTTCTCAGCAGGCTCCGGCAGTCCGCTCTACGTCATCGTGGCCGAAGACGACATGACCGCCGCCGTGACGGTGCTCACGGAGTCGGATGGCGTCGACTCGCTCGCCGTCACCGCGCAGGACGCGGCCTCCGGCCAGGTGGGCCTCGAGCTGGAGGACGGTGAGGTCGTCTTCACGGTCGCTGGGCCTCCGGGAGCCGCGGCTCCCGGGCCGACCGTGTCGGAGGGCGATGTAATGCTCGTGGCGACCCTCGCCGACGAGGTCGACTCGATCGAGGCGGAGGAGACCGTCCGGGAACTGCGCGCCGCATTCACCGCGGAGCTCGGGGAGGGCGCCGCCCTCGTCGGCGGCACGACGGCGATCGACGTCGACACGAACGACACGTCGACCCGCGACCGCACGGTCATCATCCCTGTCATCCTCGTCGTGATCCTGCTGATCCTCATGCTGCTGCTGCGCTCGATCCTCGCGCCGGTGCTGCTGATCCTCAGCGTGATCCTCTCGTTCGGCGCCGCGCTCGGGGTGAGCGCGCTCGTGTTCAACGAGATGCTCGGCTTCCCCGGTGCAGACCCGGCCGTGCCCCTCTACGGTTTCGTGTTCCTCGTGGCGCTGGGCGTCGACTACAACATCTTCCTGATGTCGCGCGTGAGGGAGGAGTCGCTCGTCCACGGCACCCGCCGCGGCATCCTGCGCGGGCTCGTCGCCACGGGCGGGGTCATCACGTCGGCCGGTCTGGTGCTCGCGGCGACCTTCGCGGCGCTCGGTGTGATCCCGATCCTGTTCCTCGCGCAGATCGCGTTCATCGTGGCATTCGGCGTGCTGCTCGACACGTTCGTCGTGCGGTCGCTGCTGGTGCCCGCACTGTCATACGACATCGGGCGCGCGATCTGGTGGCCCTCGAAGCTCTCGCGCTTCGACGGGCCCGCGGCGTCCGAAGCGGACAGGAACGAGGCGGATGCCGTGACCGCCGGTGCCACGCGCAGGTCGCTGCGCCGCGGGTGACCAGTGGCGGCCATGAAGATCGTCTCCGTGCACGGGAGTCGTGCCGGTATTACGCTCGGAGCATGACCAGAGCGCTCTTCATCGTCGACGTGCAGAACGACTTCACCGAGGGCGGCGCGCTCGGAGTCGACGGCGGTGATGCCGTGGCCGAAGGAGTCACCGCCTACCTGGCCGCGCACGCCGCCGACTACGCGCTTGTGATCGCCTCGCGCGACTGGCACGACGCCGACGGCGACAACGGCGGGCATTTCGCCACCACCGGGGAGCCCGACTATATCGACACGTGGCCGCCGCACTGCGTCGCCGGCACCGAAGGCGCTGAGTACGACCCCGGCTTCGACACGTCCGCAGTCACGCATCACGTCAAGAAGGGGCAGGGGAGACCCGCCTACTCGCTGTTCGAGGGCGTGACCGACGCGGGAGAGACGGTCGCCGGCCTCCTCGACAGCCACGGCGTCGTCGACGTCGACGTGGTCGGCATCGCGACCGACTACTGCGTGCGCGCGTCGGCCCTCGACGCCATCGAGCACGGCCGCCATGTGCGCGTGCTCACCGACCTCGTCGCGGGCGTCGCCCCCGGGACGAGCGAGCGCGCCCTCGCCGAACTCGCCCACTCGGGCGCCGAACTCCAGGAGAGCACACGATGAGCACACCCGCTGGGTGGTACCCCGATCCCACCGACTCGACCCGCACACGCTGGTGGGACGGCGCGCAGTGGACGGAGCACTACGGTCCCGCGCAGGCCGGCCAGCCTGCGACGCCCGCGCAGCCCGCGCCCGCCGCCGCCCCTGCCTACGGAACGCCCGCCTACCCGAGTGCGCCGACCTGGCCGAGCTCCGCTCCGGCCGTGGCTGCGGGGCCGTCCGCGCCGGGTGCCGAAACGAACACGGTGTGGGTCTACCTCTCGATCGTGGCGGCGACGCTGCCGTTCTTCTCGGTCTTCCTGATGGACTTCGACGGCTACCTCCGCACGATGGTCGCGCTCGACTCCGGCGGGACGATCGACGAGGCGGCCGCTGCGGCGGCGATCACCCGTTGGGTCGGCGGCATCCTCCTCATCACGGTGCTGAGCTACGTGGCGCTCGGGATCTCGGTGCTGTTCGCGTGGCTCGACTGGCGCGAGCTCAAGAAGCGCGGCGTGGCGCGTCCATTCCACTGGGGGTGGGCGTTCTTCGCGCTGGCCATCTCGATCGGCGTCTACATCATCGGACGCACGGTCGTGCTCAAGCGGGAGACCGGTTCGGGCATGACAGCGCTGTGGGTGTGGATCGCGGCGACGGTGCTGGGCTTCGGCACGAGTATCGCGTGGTCGCTCTCGCTGGTCGGTAGCATCTCCGACTACATTCCGTCCTGAGGCCTCGTCAGAGGAGACTGGGCGGGTTGGGCTCGTGCCATCGCTGGATGGTCTGCACGAGCCAGAACACCGCGAACAGCAGCAGCGCGACCGCTTCTGCCCAGAATACGAAGCCGGGCACGGCCTGCATGAGTGCGAACAGCAGCACGAGGTCGACGACGAGGAGGGCCGGGACGGCGAGGTAGATCGCCCGCTGCCACGGCGCGGGTGTCTCGTCGGGAGGGGCATCGCGCCTCAGGGCGTGCACGAGCGGAACGGCGGCGAACGAGGCGAAGAACGCTGTCGTGACGGCGAAGTGCACGCTGACCGGCAGGAGGCGATTGAACGGGAACCCTTCTCTGAGGCCGGGCGCGAACGCGAGCAGGAGGAGGACGGCGGCGACGGCGACCCCGATGCCCCCGGCGATGAGCGTCGATCGCAGCGGAAGGCGCGCCACCGCGCGGACGATCAGTGCCGTCGCGACGACGAGGCCGGTGATGATCGCGTACGTGACGACGCCGTTGTGCACGTCGGGAAGGTAGTCGGCCGGGATGCATTCGGCATCCGTCGGGCACTGCGGCCGAAGGGCGTCGGGGTCGTCGTCATAGCCGGTCGGGATGAGGGCGATCAGCGGAGCGAACACGGCGGCGACGTCGAGGAGGGTCGTCTCGAGGTCGCGGCCCGACAGGGCGAGCAGCGCGAGCGACACCGCGACCAGGCAGCCGACGAACGCATTGCGGGCCGGCGTGTAGAAGTAATGGCTGATCGACGGCAGCACGGTCCCCGTGGCCGCGATCTCGACCGCGACCGCCGTCAGCAGCGCCACCACCAGGATCACGAGCGCAAGCCGCAGGTAGCGATGGGTGCGCTGTCCGGTCGTGGTGGCCGGCCGGGATGCCGAGAGGACACCGGCATCCGTCGTGTGCGACATGCGCGCCAGTGTAGTGAGCCTTCCCGACCCCGGGGCACCGGGCTGCGTCACCCGATCGCCGGACGGGCGATCACGCCTTCCGTGTCGTGTCTCTCGCAAGGTCGGATGAGGCGCCGTCGCTGCCCGTCCGAGCACGCAGCTCCAGAATCTGCCGAACGTACTTCGTGCGCCCCTCAGCGCGCAGCAGCTCGATCAGCGCTTCGAAGGCGTCTTCGGTCGGCACCATGACGCGATCGCGGTCGAAGAAGAAGCGGAAGATGGCACGGTACTTCTTCAGGTACGCGTGGAGGCCCTGCGTGTCGTTGCCGGCCCGAAGCTCGGCCAGCTGCTCGGCCGACCCCAGGAACTCGTGGCGGAGCTTGAGTTCGTGGATGTGGAATGCGACGCGCAGCGCCTGGTTGTCGGCAGAGAACTCGTCGCGGTTGTGCTCATCGATCTTGCCGAGCCAGTCCAGCTGCTCCTTCGTCGCCTCGCGCAGCGCGAGGATCATGGGGCGGCGGACGTACTGCCGGTACTCGGCGTAGCTCACATGCCGCGAAGAGATCGGGCGGTGCGCGCGGAACGGGTGAAGGCTGATGCTGTCGATGCGGCTCAGCACCTGGCGCGGGTGGTCCAGGAACTCGGTGAAGATGCGTGTGCGCACGCCGTTGAGCATGATCTCCGTCGTCTGCTCGATGCGGGCCGGGTCGAAGTAGAACCTCGCCGACGGCACCTCCGAGATCACGTGGGCCAGCGGTCGGAACGAGTCAGCGCCGGCGGCGTCGCTCCGGGTGCGCGTGAGCGTGCTGACCTGCAGGGGCACGAGCTCGATGTGGATGCACTGTGCGCGTGAGCGCGAGTCGTACGGGTCGAAGTACAGGGTCGATTCGTCGTAGAAGCGAACGACACGTCCCTTGAGACGAGGGTTGTTGAATGTTCCTTCAAGCCCGGTGCCGCTGGGCAGGGATGCCGGATCGAGCGCGACCACCTTCGCCAGCTCCTCGGGAACGAGGAGCACCTGCAGCACGTGGTCGCCCCGACGGGTGAGGGCGCCGTTGCGGACGTAGTCGACGGCGGCGAGGCCGCCGACGGAGTATGAGACCCCGTGCGAGGCGCACAGCTCCTCGAACCTGGCGAGCAGGGTCAGCTGCACCTCCTGGATGTCATCGAGGCGCACGGTGCGCGGTCCCGCCTCGATCAGCTGCTCGAGCTCATCGGTCTCGCCGTCGGCGAGCTCGGCCGCGTCGCTCTCGCCGTCTGCGATCTCCGCCGTGTCGGTCTCGACGACGACCTCGTCGGCTTCGGCCGCGTCAGGGTCGAGCACCTTGCCCGGGACGGTCTCGCTTGCGACGGCGACCAGCTCGGTCGTGTCTGTCGCGACCACTTCAGTCTCGGCCGTGTCGAGACTCGCGGCAGTCGGCAGGTCGAACAGCCGCGTGCGGGCCGTGAGCGCCACGAGTCCGTTGTCGCTCGTGACCAGACGCTGGAACACCGCGTTCGCGGCGTCCGTCTCTCCGGCCTCGCTCAGCGCGCAGCCGTACTGGAGTCGTAGGCCGTCGAGGTTTCCGGCCCGGCCGTCGAGAGCCTCGAGCAGGGATGCGAGCCGTTCCGGACCGTAGCTGTCTGGGTGCAGCACCGCGTCCGCGGTCAGGAAAGGCACGAGTCGGGGATGCTGGGGCAGATGGCGCGCGACGAGCTGCTCGGCTCGTGTGTGGTCGCGGTCTTGGAGGCTCTTGATCAGCTCGATCGAGTCGCGGATCAGCTCCTTCAGCTCGGTCGAGGGAGCGGGCACGAGCGACAGGATCTTCGCCGCTTCTTCCGCGCGTCCTTCTGACGTGAGCGCGTAGGCGATGCACTCGATGAGTGAGGCGTCGATCTCCGGCGCGTCGGAGGGCATCGGGCCGCGCTTGAGGACGCCCCGCGTCGCGTTGATGAATCGCGTGCTCAGCCGGACGATCTCGCGCGTCGCGTGGTCGCGCCGGAGTTCGTGGGCGTGTTCTATCGGCAGCCGTCTGGGCAGGTCCAGGGCGGCGGCGACGAAGCGCACCTGCGCGGTGAGGAGCGCCGCACGATCCCGTGACGGCTTACGGTGGATCCGGAGGAGGTACTCGCTCTCCTTGCTCGCCACGATCTCTTCGTGATGGTCGAGCCAGTTGTAGGCGGAGAGGAAGTCGTCGGTCGTGAGCTCGGTGCTGGTGAACGTGTAGTGCGTGAAGGCGCGCTCGTTCTTCGGCGGCAGCATGTACCAGCGGGTGCCGTAGTGTCCGCGGAGGTACTTCTCGGGCAGCGTCGGCACGGGAAGCATGTGCCCTTCGAACTCCAGATAGGTGGGTTCCTGGAACACGTCGGCGTCGTAGACGGCGTAGTTCCAGCCGCTTCGCGGCACGTAGTAGTCGGCGGGATCGTTCTTCCAGCGCGTCAGCTGGCGTGTGAAGAGTCGCTCGAGCCGACGCCGGCCGAGCACCTTCTCCATGCGGTTGAACCGACGATAGAGCTTCGGGTCAGACGGCTCCTTCACACCCAGCAGGCGCTTGTGATACCAGAGCTCACAGGCCTCGAGCTTCGCGCGGTAGCGGGGGAGATGCTTGGCCGGCACCCCGTCGAGGATGAAGATGTCGAGGAAGATGCCGGGCTTGTAGTTGGCTTCGACCATCGTATTGCGCACGACGTGGGGGACGTCGGTGCGAACGAAGCGCGCGAATGTCCGGTGATGGTCGTGCGGTCGTCCGGAGAACGCCAGGAGACGGTTGGGGCGACTGGCGAGCTCGTCGTCGATGACGGCCAGCAGGCGCTCCCATTCGGTCTGCTTGATGAGGATGTCGACGTCGTCGTCCCACGGGACGAACCCGCGGTGGCGCACGGCTCCGATGACGCTGCCCCCGTCGAGGTACCACTGGATGTTGTGCTTGCGGCAGATCTCGTCGAACTCGAGGAGGAGTTCGAGCAGCTGGGTATGCAGGAACTTCAGCTCCTGTTGGGTAGCTCCCGCGAATCCGACGGGGTTCAGTTTCGTCAACGCCACGCGCGCGCCTAACTCTCACCAGACAGCATTTGCCATCGGGAAACGCCCGAGGCGTCGGGGCGCTCGGGTGAGCTCGGCGCGCGATCCATGCACAAGAACGCCTGATCAAACGGGCTGATTGATCGGTTCGAACCGTCGGTGCGATGATCTTCGGGCAGGGCAATTATGCCACCGCGTACGAAATTCCCCTACATCCGGAGGGTTGGCGGAAATGTGCATGCCGGAATTGTCGCAATGACGGTGCCCGACGGCGGGGGTGGAGAGACGATGCGACTTCGCTACGCAGGCACATGTGTGCGGTGCTCGCGGACGCTCCCGGCGGGTGCTCACGCCGTCTATCTCCGGCCATCGAGATCTGTTCGCTGCCTGGAGTGCTCGGTGTCCGTGACCGCAGCTCCGGCGGATGATCCGTCGGGTTCTGCTCCGCCGCTGGCGGCTGATGACGCAACGCGCGTGAAGGTGCCTCGGGGATCCGACATCGCCGGGGGATCCGCACGCGGCGAGTACGAGCGGCGCAAGGCGAAGCGGGAGGAGACGATCCGTGCGCGGTACCCGCGGCTCGGCGGGCTCATTCTTGCGCTGTCGGACGACCCGCAGAGCACCCGAGCGTGGGAGCGTGGAGCGATCGGCGAAGAGATGATGGCCGCGCGCCTGGCTGATCTGCCTCAAGACTTCCGGGTGATGCACGACCGCCGCATCCCGGGTTCGCGTGCGAACATCGATCACCTCATCGTCGGGCCGACGGGTGTCTGGGTCGTGGATGCGAAGTGCTACAGAAAGAAGCGGCCCGAATTGCGGATTGAGGGCGGCATGCTTCGCCCGCGCGTTGAGTCCCTCCGGATCGGGGGGCGCAGCGGCGACAAGCTCGTCGTCGGCGTCCAGGGGCAGGTCCAGCGGGTGCGCGACGCTCTCGGCAACGACTCTCTCCCGGTTCGTGGAGTGCTGTGCTTCTTGGAGGCGGACTGGCCCCTCATCGGCGGCGCGTTCTCAGTGAAAGGCATCGAGGTCGTCTGGCCCCGGCTGCTGATCAAGCGGATGACATCGGGACCCACGACCGTCCAGGACGTGGTTGCCGTCGCCGCGCGACTGTCGACGGTGTTCCCGCCGCACGAGTGAGTGCGAGCCGCTATACGCCGCCTGCGTGCCGCGCTCGCGGGCTCGCCACGCGGCCGGAAGTGAAGTATGCCTGCGGAGGTCGCGCGCAGACCGAGTCGGAGGTGGTGGGCCCCGTGGGGCTCGAACCCACGACCCGCGGATTAAAAGAGGGTGCTGAGCCTATACATGCGCGAACCGGTGAGCCGGCGTCAGCCACTCTGCACCGCGATCTCGGCGGTTCGCGCCTCGTTTCGCTGACCGCGGCGGATCGCGCCGGAGCGTCGTGCTGCGCGGTTCGTCGCGCCTCGGAGCGCAGTGTTTGTGCCTCCTGCCTCGCGTTCATGGGAACGTAGTGCCTGTGGGCGTGCGTCGTTGTGGGCCGAGACTGTCGCTGTAATCGGCACGGTCTCTCATTCCCTTTGGGCGTGAGGGAATCGAGCGTCCCCTCCAGTCTTGGCCTAAGCCTCCAGGCACTCGCGGAGCGTCGGAACAAAGCTGCTCACGTCCATGTCAAGCGCGCCAAGACGCTCGTCGAGCCTGAGCAGGAGCGGATATTCATTGATCGGATAGTTTCCGACCTGGAGATCGTCGACGACACTCTTGATCTGCTCGTCTCGACGTTCCCAGTCGCGCCGTGATCGCGATCGTGTCTGAGGCTGACCCTAGACTGGCGGCGCGCACACCGACGTGCGCAGAACTGGGGAAGTACCGATGGCTAAGTACATTGTCAACCGCACCGCGCAGTACGGCTCAGGGGAGCACGAGGTGCACAACCTCGACGCCGACTGCAGCCACCTGCCTAGCCGCGAGAACCAATTGGCGCTTGGTGAGCATTCGACCTGTAGTAGCGCCGTGCAGGCCGCTCGCCGCTACTACAACGACGTGAACGGCTGCTACTACTGCGCCTACGCCTGCCACACGACTTGAGGTGAGGACGGGTTTTCGGCACGATTCCGATTTCGGCGTACGGCCGACGCCCACGCGATCCCAGTGCCTGACTGGTGGGCCCCGTGGGGCTCGAACCCACGACCCGCGGATTAAAAGTCCGATGCTCTACCGACTGAGCTAGAGGCCCTCGTGTCCCAGCCTAGCGATCCTCTGCGGGGTGCCGTGCCAGCATTCGGCAAACCTTGAGCGGCGTTCGAGCGTGTCTTGTGTGATTTCGCTTCGCTTCGGTCAGGGAGCGGTCATGGTGCATGCTGGACGGGATGGTCTTCGATGGAGTGGGCACCGCGGGCGGCCCGGGCAGCGACCCGGCCGCCGACCTGCTCGTGCGCCTCTCGGCAGGTGATGTCGCCGCCGGCGCTGAGCTCTATGACCTGCTGGGAGACCGCGTGTACGGTCTGCTGCTGCGGGTGACCGACGATCCAGACCGCAGCGCCGACCTGCTGCTCGATGTGTTCACGCAGGTCGCCGACACGGCGGGGGCCGCGCCGCGCGGCATCTCTCCGTCAGCCTGGGTGCTGGCGGTCGCTCACGACGTGGCCGTAGCCGACGCACAGGCGATGCGGGCTGCCGGCGAAGCGACGCCTGCCGCTGAGGAGAGTGCCGACGATGTCGACCTGCGGGTCGAAAGCCGCCGCGTGGCCCGCACGCTGCAGTCGCTTCCGGAGGTGCAGCGCGACGCCCTGGCGTTCGCCTACTACGGCGGCTACACACGCGCGGAGATCGCGACGCTCACCGAACGGCCCGTGGCGACGGTGCATGAGGCCCTGCGCGATGGGCTCACGCGCCTGCGCATCGAGAGCGGGATGAGCGCATGACCGAACGCGAGTTCGCCGAGCTGTCGGCCGCCTACGCCCTCGGGGCCCTCACGCCTGCGGAGGAGCGCCAGTATCGCGATGAGCTCGACCGGCATCCGGAATGGCGTCCGCTGGCCGACCTCGACATCGAGACCGCAGCGACGCTCGCCGACGGCATCGCCGCCGCACCGCCGCCCGCCGACCTGCGCGACCGTCTCATCCTCGCGCTCCGCGATGCTGCGCAGCCGGAGCCCGCAGAAGAGTCGCGGGTCGGTGACGAGGCGGCGCAGGATGCCGAAGGCGTCGACGACACCATGCCGGTCGCTGCACCGCCGGTCGCGGCATCCGGTCCCGCCGCCCGGCCTGTCGAGGCGGCCGTCTCCGAACCCGACGTGCAGGATGCGCCGCCGCGGCCGGCGTCGATGCCCGCACCGCCTCCCGTCCCGGCACCCGAAGAGGCTGCACGCCGCGCCGCCGGCCCGCCGACGGAGGTCGTGCAGGCGATCCAGCGCCGCAACTGGACACGCGGGGTGATCGGCCTGGTCGGTGCGATCGTCGTGCTGGTCGGAATCGGATGGGCGGTCGGGGCCATCACCGACGCCATCCGCACGCCCGAGGCCGAGAAGGTGCTCTCGCAGATCGAGCGGGCCGAAGATGCGCGCATGGCGTCCGGCGAATACGGAGAGACCGGTGGAGCCGTCGTGCACTGGGCCGACTCGGTCGGCAAGGTCGTGATCGTCGCGCGGGGCCTTCCCGATCTCGACCGCGGGCAGGAGTTCGAAGCGTGGATCGTGCGCGACGACCAGCCGGCATCTGCGGCATCGTTCGAGGCGCCGGACGGCGAGGCGATCGTGCTGCTGGACGAGCCGATGGATGCCGCCGCCACCCTGATCATCACGATCGAGCAGGCCGGGGGCGCCGACGGGGGCTCCCCGACGACCGACCCACTCATCACGATCGAGCCCGTGCAGGAGCCCGCCGAGCCCTGACCCGGCAGCATCTCGCGCCGGTAGCCTGGAAGCGATGTCCGACGACTCTCGCGCCTTCCACAAGCCGGTGCGGCGCCCCGCCGAGCTCTTCGACCGGCTCTTCACCTCCGACGACCCCGCCGAGGTCTCGCGAGTGGCGCACGCCACGGCCGTCGCCCTCGTCGCCCGTGTGCGCGACGAGCCCGCCGACGACGTCGTCGAACGCCTCATCGCGTTCACCGACAGGCACGGCATCGACACGATCGCCGAGCTCTGGTCGCGCTCGCCGGCGCGGTCGCTGCCAGGCACCCTGTGGCGCCTCTACCTGCTGCAGCTCATGGTGCACGACGACCCGCGCACCGCTGCGCTCCTCTACGAGCGCGGGCGGGTGCGTCTCTCGTCGGCCGATGATGTGGTCGCCGGCGTCCCGACGCCTGCCGGACCCGACGAGCTCGTGAGCCTGAGCGACGCGATCCTGCGTGGCGTCTTCAGCGGAGATCTCGCCGTGGCGCTCGACCGTGCGGCATCCTTCTGCCGCGTCGAAGCGGCCGGCGCCGCCGACCTCGCCGACGACCATGACGCCACCGAGCCGGAAAGGGCGAGCGTCTTCACCACTCGCGCCCTCCGGCTCACCATCTACGCCGAAGACCTCACGAGCGCCGCCGCGCTGTGGCGGCGAGAGGCGCTGACCTGACCGGTGCCCGTTCGGCGGCACGCAGACATGAAAGTGCCGGGCCGCAGAACGCCTCTCGGCGCGAGGCCGCTCGTAGCGGCAGAAGTTGGAGCCCGGGGTTACTGCGGCCCGGCCGATTCAGTGTAACGGAGGCGACGCGCGGGCTATTCCGATCTGCCGACTTCTGCCCCATTCCCTCAGGTATCACCCGGATAAGGCGAACCCCCTGGCGTGTCGGCTCGCCGTCGGACCGCGGCATCCTCGCTTCGCCCGTAGGCTCAGGGCATGGCCTGGCGTTTCGCGCTCCTCATCGACCCCGTTCCCGCTGACGCCCCCGACGCCGATTTCTCGGATCGCTTCGAGGAGATCGACCCGTCGGCTCCGGCGCTCACCGTCGGCGAGCTCAGCACCCAGCGCGGCGACGGCATCTTCGAGTCCATCGGCGTCGTCGACGGTCACGCGCAGGAGGTCGACGCGCACCTGGAGCGGCTCGCGCACTCGGCGCGCCTGTGCGACCTGCCGCTGCCGCACATCGGCCAATGGCGGCAGGCGGTCGCGCGGGCTGCGGCGCACTGCGGCCCCGGGGAGGCGGTCATCAAGCTCATCCTGAGCCGCGGCGTCGAGCACGGGCCCACTCCGACCGCGTGGGTCACGGTCGCCGAGGCGGCGGACTTCACGGCCGCGCGCACCCACGGCATCCGCATCGTGACGCTCGACCGCGGCTACGCGATCGACGTGCCGGCGCGTGCGCCCTGGCTGCTGCTGGGTGCCAAGACGCTCTCATACGCCGTCAATATGGCGGCGATCCGCGAGGCCAAGCGCCGCGGCGCCGACGATGCGGTGTTCGTCTCGAGCGACGGCTTCGTGCTCGAAGCGCCCACGGCATCCCTCATCCTTCGCCGCGGTGACACCTTCGTCACGCCCGCGCCGAATGCCGGCATCCTGCATGGCACGACTCAGCTGAGTCTGTTCGACCACCTCGAGAAGCAGGGCTTCACGACGGCGTACGAGACGATCCCGGCCGCCGACCTGCCGCGGGCGGATGCCGCGTGGCTCGTGTCGAGCGTGCGTCTGGCGGCGCCCATCGTCGCCGTCGACGGACAGCCGGTCGCCCACGATCGGGAGCTGACGGCATCGATGAACGACTACCTGCTCAGCCCCCGCGACTGAGTCACGGTCGCAGCGGCGAGTGACTCCCGGCCCGCGCGCGGGGGATGTGCGCGGGCCGGGAGCCATGAGTGACGCCAATGGGCGTCGGTGGAGCGGTGACCCTGCTTCGCAGAGGGAGCCGCGGCCGCAGGATCAGGGCTCGGTGGCCCGTGTCGATGCACCGCACCCGAGAGGCGGCGCGCCAGGCTCACCCCGAGGCGCGTGCATGGGGGTGCTGCGCGGCGGGGAGGGGGCGTCGTCGCATCCGGCGACCCTGTGCGGCTGCCGCCCGGGGGGCGACGCGGCAGGGCACGGACGACACGTTCTCGGTGACGGCGTGCGGGGGAGGCACGTCGAGCGCGACATTCGTGTCGTCGGAGTCTGTGATCTCGCCCTGTGGAAGCGACGAGAACGATGGTGCGGACATCGATGTGTGCTCCAGACGTTCCATACGGGGGAGTATGGAACGAGGAAAACCATACGCTAACGTATGGTCCATGGCAAGGCTTCGTCGCGACGAATGGGTCGACGCCGCATATGAGCTGTTCCAGGCCGAGGGCCTGGCGGCCGTTCGCGTCGAGGTCCTGGCGCGCACCCTGGGAGCAACGAAGGGCTCGTTCTACTGGCACTTCACCGACCGCCGCGACCTGCTGCGCGCCGTGCTCGACCGCTGGGAGCAGTCGGAGACGGAAGGCGTGATCGCCGCCGCCGGCGAAGACCTCGCGCCGGTCGCACGGCTCGCCTTCCTCTTCCGTGAGATCGCACGCCACAGCTCACTGCGCACGGGTGAGCGCACTCTCTACGTCGATTCGCCGTCACTCGGCGTCGCCGACACGGTCCTTGCGGTCACCGAGCGGCGCGTCGGTTTCATTGCGTCTGTGCTGAGCGACCTCGGGTTCTCCGACGAGGAAGCGCGCCGCCGGGCGGTGGTCGTCGTCTCGAGCGTGCTCGGCTACCAGCAGGTGACGGCATCGGCATGGGAAGCCCGCACCGATCCCTACGAGCTCGTCGAGACCCTCTTCCACTTCGTGATCGCAGGTACCGCCGCCGCGAGCGATGGCGCCGAGGTCTGGCGCCGCGCGCAGCAGGCCTGACCGCATCCCCCTGCGGCCCCGCCGTCGCTCAGCCGAAGCGGCCCGAGACGTAGTCCTCGGTCGCCTGCACCGACGGGGTCGTGAAGATGGTCGAGGTCTCGTCGTACTCGATGAGCCTGCCGGGCTGACCCGTGCCGGCGATGTTGAAGAATGCGGTCTTGTCGCTGACACGCGACGCCTGCTGCATGTTGTGGGTGACGATGACGATCGTGTAGTCCTGTTTGAGCTCCTGGATGAGCTCCTCGATCGCGAAGGTCGAGATGGGGTCGAGCGCCGAGCAGGGCTCGTCCATCAGCAGGACGTCGGGGGAGACGGCGATCGCACGCGCGATGCAGAGGCGCTGCTGCTGCCCGCCCGAGAGTCCCGAGCCGGGCTTGTCGAGGCGGTCCTTGACCTCATTCCACAGGTTCGCACCGCGCAGCGACCGCTCCACCAGGTCGTCGGCGTCGGACCGCGAGATCTTCTTGTTGTTGAGCTTGACGCCCGCCAGCACGTTCTCGCGGATGCTCATCGTCGGGAAAGGGTTGGGACGCTGGAACACCATGCCCACCTGGCGACGCACGAGCACAGGGTCGACGCCCGGCCCGTAGAGGTCGTCGCCGTCGAGCAGCACCTGGCCCTCGACGCGTGCTCCGGGGATCACCTCGTGCATGCGGTTGAGGGTCCGCAGGAAGGTCGACTTGCCGCAGCCGGACGGGCCGATGAAGGCGGTGACGCTGCGGGGCTCGATCTCGAGGGACACGCCTTCGACGGCGAGGAAGTCGCCGTAGTAGACGTTGAGGTCGCTGACTTCGATGCTCTTGGACACGTGGGTTCTCTCTGTGGGGCGGATGCCGGTCAGCGGCCGAACTTCGGGGCGAACCGCTTCGCGATGAAGCGGGCCACGAGGTTCAGCAGCATGACGATGAGGATGAGGGTCAGGGCGCCGGCCCAGGCGCGCCCGAGGGCGGCCTCGATGTTGGTGCCCGGGTTCTGGAACTGCGAGTAGACGAACACCGGCAGGGTCATCATGGGCTGGTCGGCGAGGTTCAGGTTGAGGGAGGTCGTGAAGCCGGCGGTCAGCAGCAGCGGCGCGGTCTCGCCGATGACACGGGAGATCGACAGCATGATGCCGGTCGTGATGCCGGCGATCGCGGTGGGCAGCACGACCTTCGCGATCGTGAGCCACTTCGGCACGCCCAGCGCGTAAGAGGCCTCGCGCAGCTCGTTCGGCACCAGCCGCAGCATCTCCTCGCTGGAGCGCACGACCACCGGGATCATGAGCACGGTCAGTGACAGTGCGCCCATGACGCCCATGTAGCGCCCCGGCCCGACGAGCAGGGTGAACAGCGCCACGATGAAGAGACCGGCGACGATCGACGGGATGCCGGTCATGACGTCGACGAAGAACGTGATGGCCCGCGCCAGGCGTCCACGGCCGTACTCGACGAGGTAGATCGAGGTGAGGAGCCCGATCGGAACCGAGATGACGGCGGCGGTGAGGGTGATCAGCAGAGTTCCCCAGATCGCGTGGACGGCCCCGCCGCCGTCACCGACGACGTTGCGCATCGTCCATGAGAAGAACGTCGGGTCGAAGCGGGCGATGCCGTCGATGACGACCGTGTACAGCAGCGAGACGAGCGGGATGAGCGCGAGCGTGAACGCGAAGCTCACGAGCACGGTCGCCAGGCGGTCGGTCGCGCGGCGGCGGCTCTCGACGATGCTCGAGAGCACCACGAGCCCGATCGCGAACACGACGAACCCGAAGAAGATCGTGCCGGCGACGCTGAAGTCGCGCGGGTCGCCGCCGAAGTTGAGGATCGTGAACACCGTCGCCGAGAAGAACAGCGAGGTGCCCAGGAGCGCCCACGGCAGCCACGTCGGCAGCTGTCCGGCAGTGAGAGAGTTCGGGGCGATGCGGCGCGAGGCGACCTGCGGAGCGGAGACGACGGCCATCAGTTCGCTCCTGAGAACTCGGCGCGGCGGCTGACGATCCAGCGCGCGAACGCGTTGACGGCGAAGGTCACGACGAACAGGATCAGACCGGTCGCGATGAGCGCGTTGACGCCGGTGCCGTGCGCTTCGCCGAACTTCAGTGCGATGTTGGCGGGGATCGGCGTGGGGTTGGTCGAGGTGAGCACCTGGAAGCTCACGACGCCGGATGCCGACAGCACCATCGTCACGGCCATCGTCTCGCCGAGGGCGCGGCCCAGGGCCAGCATCGCCGCCGAAACCATGCCGCCGCGCGCGAAGGGGAAGACGGCCATGCGGATCATCTCCCAGCGCGTCGAGCCGAGCGCCAGCGCCGCCTCTTCGTGCAGCTTCGGCGTCTGCAGGAACACCTCACGGCAGATCGCGGTCATGATCGGGAGGATCATGACGGCGAGCACGAGCGCCGCCGTGAGGATCGTGCGCCCCGTGGCGGAGACGGTGCCGCTGAACAGCGGGATCCACCCGAGGGTCTCGTTCAGCCACACATAGAACGGCTGCAGGAACCCGGCGAACGTCAGCGCGCCCCACAGGCCGAACACGACCGACGGGATCGCGGCGAGCAGATCGATGACGTAGCCGAGGAGCGCGGCGAGCCGTCGCGGGGCGTAGTGCGAGATGAAGAGGGCGATGCCGATGCTGAGGGGCGCCGCGATGAGAAGCGCCAGCACCGCGGCCCAGATCGTGCCGAACACGAGCGGGCCCACGTAGGCGAAGAAGCTGCGGCCTTTGAGGATCGGGTTGTCGGCCGGGTCTTCCGTGAGGGCCGGCAGCGACTGCACGATCAGGAACACCGTGACCGCGACGAGGATCACCAGGATGAGCACGCCCGCGCCGAGTGCGGTGCCCGAGAACAGCACGTCGCCGAGGCGGCGGGTCTTCACGGGGCGGGCGGGGCCGCTGCGCGTCGGGCGGCGACCGGGTGCCCTTGTCGCCGGGTCGCTGACCTGCGACGCGGCGTCTGCCGGCGGGGCGGTTTCGGTGGTCATCTTCTCCTCAGACCTGGTTCTCTGTTCTCGTGCGGGGTGACGCCCCGACCCGTGCGGGGCCGGGGCGTCACCGGCGGGCTGTTCAGCCGATCAGCGCGATCGCGGCCGCGATCTTCTCTCGGAGCGTGTCGGACAGCGGTGCCGAGCCCGCGGCATCCGCGGCCACCTGCTGGCCCTCCTCGCTTGTCACGAACTCGAGGTACGAGCGCACGAGCTCGCCCGTCGTGGGGTCGTCGTACTCCTCGCACGCGATCAGGTAGCTGACCAGTGCGATGGGGTACGAGCCGGCGGGTGCGGATGCCGGGTCGACCTCGAACACGAGGTCACCGGCGCTGCGGCCCTCGGCCAGCGGCGATGCCTCGACGAGCGCGGCGGCCGCCTCCGAGGAATACGGCACGAACTCGTCGCCGACCTTGACCGCCACGGTGCCGAGCGACCCGGCCTGCGACGCGTCGGCGTAGCCGATGGTGCCCGAGCCGCTGTTGACGGCGGCCACGACGCCTGACGTTCCCTGAGCGGCCTCGCCCGACGACAGCGGCCACTCGTCCGACGGCTCGTGCGGCCACGCCTCGGGCGCGGAGGCGGCCAGGTAGTCGGTGAAGATCTCGCTCGTGCCCGACGGGTCGGAGCGGTGCACCGGCGAGATCGCGAGGTCGGGCAGGGTCGCGTCAGGGTTGTCGGCGGCGATGGCCGGGTCGTTCCAGTCGGTGATGTCGCCGTTGAAGATCTTCGCGACGGTCGCGGGGTCGAGGTTCAGCGAGTCGACGCCGTCGAGGTTGAAGACGATGGCGACGGGGGAGATGTACGCAGGGACCTCGACGATCGCGTCGCTCGCGCACGAGCCGAAGCCGCCCGCGGCGATCTCGTCGTCGTCGAAGGCGCGGTCGGAGCCGATGAACGACTGACCGCCCGCCAGGAAGTTGTCGCGGCCGACGCCGGAGCCGGTTGCCTGGTAGTTGACGGTGACGCCGGTGTGGGTGGTCTGGAAAGCGGCGACCCACGCCTGCTGCGCGGCATCCTGCGACGAGGCGCCCGTCGCGTTCAACGTGCCGGTGAGGCCGGCCGCCGGGGAGCTGGGGCCGGTCGTCGCGGCGTCTCCTGCGGGCTCGTTGACGGCGCACGCGGTGAGCGAGAGCGCTGCGATGGCCGTGATCGCGCCCAGCTGGGCGATGCGAGTGAGCTTCACTGTGATTCCTTCACATGTCGGGTGCGAGCCCTGGTGCGGGGCTCGTCCCAGACGGTAGACACCGACTCTTACGAGGGTGCGCCCTGACAGTGAACGGAAGGTGAACGGATGCGGTCTGCCGGTGGCGGAGTCTCAGGGCTTGGGGTCGTGAGACTCGATCGCGACGATCCCGGAGCCGGGATTGGTGGCCGACAGGTGAACGACCGAGAACGCGCCGACCTCGAGCGACGACGCGCTTCCTAGGTAGGAGCCGCGGAGCGTGCCGGTCGCGAGAGCGAGCTCATTGAGGATGGCGGGCAGCACGGGGCCGTGGCTGCACAGCACGGCGGGCTTGCGCGACCGCACGCGCTTGCCGACGACGGAGCGCACATCAGCCGAGCCTGCCTCCCACGCGTCCTGGCTGATGAGATGCGAGCGCTCGACCTCCTTGCCGACCGCTGCGGCCAAAGGCGTCACGGTCGTGACGCACCGAACCGCGTCACTCGAGACGATCTTGCGCACGCCGAACGCCTGGAGAGGCCCGACGATCGAGGCAGCCTGCTTCGTGCCGCGGCTGGTGAGGGGGCGCGTGGCATCCGGCCCGTCCCAGTCCTCGCGCGGCGTGGCCTTGCCGTGGCGGAGCACGACGACAGGGAAGGTCTGCAGGATGCCGTCGTCGACGAACTTCAGGAAGTTCTCGAGGATCTCGACGTCGACGGGGTAGCTCAGGTGCTTGAGGGCCCGCTTCGGGCCCACCCACTCGAGCGCCGCGATCTCCTTGTTTGGAACGAACGCCGACGCGCGGATCGCCTGATCCGTCGCCTCGGCCGCCCAGTAGTGCACGATCTTCTGCCGCTTGTTCGGCATCCGATAGCGAGAGACGCCCACGGGGATGCCGAGGCACACGCGGATGCCGGTCTCCTCGAAGATCTCGCGTGCGGCCGTCTCGGCGAGGGTCTCGCCGGGATCCACCTTGCCCTTCGGCAGCGTCACGTCGGCGTAGGCCGTGCGATGGATGACGAGCACCTTGAGCTTGCCGTCGACGATGCGCCAGACGACGCCGCCCGCCGCGTAGACCGCGGTATCCGTCATCGCACCGCTCGCGCGCGCCGGCGCCGCTGGATCTGGCTCATCGTCTTCTCCTGCAGATCGGTGAGGGGCTTTCCATCTTCGCCGACGCTGTGACGCGTCCACACCCCGGACGGACCGAGGTGCCACGAGCTCGTGCCGTCGGACATCGCAGCGTCGAACAGCTCGACGAGCTCCTTGATGTGTCCAGGGCTGGTCACGCGCACGAGCGCCTCGACGCGACGGTCGAGATTGCGGTGCATCATGTCGGCGCTGCCGATGTAGACCTGCGGTTCGCCGTCGTTGGCGAACGCGAAGATCCGCGAGTGCTCCAGGTAGCGACCGAGGATCGAGCGGACGGTGATGTTGTCGCTCACGCCCTCGAGGTCGGTGCGCAGCGAGCAGATGCCGCGCACCCACACGTCCACGCGCACACCCGCCTGGCTCGCACGGTAGAGCGCGTCGATGATCTGCTCGTCGACCATCGAGTTGACTTTGATGCGGATATGGGCCGGCTTGCCCGCCAGCGCGTGCCGGCGCTCCTTGTCGATGTGCCGCAGCAGACCCTTGCGCAGGTGCAGGGGAGCGACGAGGAGCCGCTTGAACTTCTTCTCGATGGCGTAGCCCGACAGTTCGTTGAACAGGCGGGTGAGGTCACGGCCCACCTGCTCGTCGGCCGTGAAGAGACCGAAGTCCTCGTACAGGCGACTCGTCTTGGGGTTGTAGTTGCCGGTGCCGATGTGGCTGTAGCTGCGCAGCATCCCGTCTTCCTCGCGGATGACGTGCAGGAGCTTGCAGTGGGTCTTGAGCCCGACGAGGCCGTAAACGACGTGCACGCCGGCCTTCTCCAGCTTGCGCGCCCAGACGATATTCGCCGCCTCGTCGAAGCGAGCTTTCACCTCGACGAGCGCCAGCACCTGCTTGCCGTTCTCGGCCGCGTCGATGAGCGCCTCCACGATGGGACTGTCGCCCGAGGTGCGGTACAGCGTCTGCTTGATCGCGAGCACGTGCGGGTCACGGGCGGCCTGCTCGAGGAACGCGACGACACTCGTGTTGAACGACTCGTACGGGTGGTGCACGAGAACGTCGCCCTTGCGGATCGCGGCGAACAGGTCGGCGCGGCCGTTCTGCTCGGTCGGCTGGAATGCCGTGGCGGTCGTCGGCACATGTGCGGGGTAGTGGAGCTCGGGACGGTCGATGCGGCCGAGGTCGAACAGGCCGCGCAGGTCGAGAGCGCCTGGAAGCCGGTAGACCTCCTGGTGAGTGATGTCGAGTTCGTTGATGAGGAGGTCGAGCGTCACATCGTCCATGTCCTCGGTGACCTCGAGGCGGATGGGCGGACCGAAGCGGCGCCGCAGCAGCTCCGCCTCAAGGGCCTGGATGAGGTTCTCGGTCTCATCCTCCTCGATGACGACGTCTTCGTTGCGGGTGAGCCGGAACGCGTGGTGCGAGAGCACCTCCATGCCCGGGAACAGGTCACCCAGGTTGTTCGAGATGAGCTCCTCGAGCGGCAGGTAGCGGTCACCGGCATCCGTCCGCGGAAGCGCGACGAAGCGGGGGAGCATCGGCGGCACCTTGAGACGTGCGAACTCCTGACGACCCGTGCGCGCGTTGCGGATGCGGATGGCGAGGTTGAGCGACAGACCCGAGATGTACGGGAACGGGTGCGCGGGGTCGACCGCCAGCGGCATGAGCACAGGGAAGACCTGCGCCTGGAAGTAGTCGTACAGGTCGCGGCGCTCATCCTCGGTGAGGTCGCGCCACGAGACGACCGAGATGCCGGCCTGCGCCAGCGCGGGCTTGACGAGATCCTTCCAGGCGGCGGCATGGCGCAGCTGCAGAGCATGCGCCTCGGCCGAGATGTCTCCCAGCACGTCCTGGGGGGAGCGGCCGACGTTGCTCGGCACGGCGAGCCCCGTCATGATGCGGCGCTTGAGACCTGCGACGCGCACCATGAAGAACTCGTCCAGGTTGCTCGCGAAGATCGCCAGGAAGTTCGCGCGTTCCAGCACCGGGAGCGAAGGATCCTCCGCCAGCTCGAGCACCCGCTGGTTGAAGGCGAGCCAGCTCAGCTCGCGGTCGAGATACCGGTGCTCGGGGAGCTGGGAGTCGTAGACCTCGACGGCGGCATCGAAGTCGTCGTCGGCATCGCCCAGCCCGGAGTCGAGTACTTCGGTGTCGATCATCTCTTCATCATTGCAGGGCGGGCCGCGCCCGGTGTGAACGAATTGCGATGCGACGGCAGGTCCCGCGCGGCATCAGGACTGCTGCTCCTGCGACTCGTTCGAGACGGGGAGCTGATCCTCCTCGTACACGTTGAAGCGATACCCGACATTGCGGACGGTTCCGATGAGCTGCTCCATGTCGCCGAGCTTCGCGCGCAGGCGCCGCACGTGCACGTCGACCGTTCGGGTGCCGCCGAAGTAGTCGTAGCCCCACACTTCGCTCAGCAGCTGCTCGCGCGTGAAGACCCGCGACGGATGCGTGGCGAAGAAGTGGAGGAGCTGGAACTCCTTGTAGGTGAGGTCGAGCGGCCTGCCGTTGACCTTCGCCGAATACGAGGACTCGTCGATCGTGATTCCGGAGGTCTGGATGCGGGTCGAGACCGGGTCTTTGGTCATGCGCCCGATCGCGAGGCGGATGCGGGCGTCGACCTCGGCGGGGCCGGCGCCGACGAGGATGACGTCGTCGATGCCCCAGTCGGTCGAGACGGCGGTCAGGCCGCCTTCGGTGACGACGAGCACGAGCGGCGCGTCGAGGCCGGTCGTGTTGAGGATCTTGCACAGCGACTTGGCGCCCACGAGGTCCACGCGCGCGTCGACGAAGATGACGTCGGCGCTCGGCGCATTGACCAGCTGTGCGGGCTCGGCGGGGATCTGACGCACCCGATGGCTGAGAAGTTCGAGGGCGGGCAGAACTGCTCCGCCTCCTGGGGCGGAGCTCAAGACGAGCAGCTGAGCCAAAGATCCCTCCCGGTCGGGAACCGGTAACAGGCCAATACTAGGGCGTCTCCGCCGCAGGGCAGCCACGCGTCGTCTCGCGAAGACATCGGCAGCGCCGAGGGAGTCCGGTGCGTCAGAATAGGAGGGTGACCACTCCGGAGACCAGCGCGCGGCCCTCGATGGCGGGCGTGGTCGGCGTCTGGGTGACGGCCGCCGTCATCGCGGTCCTGGTCGGCATCCTCGCCCCCGACGACTGGCGTGCCGCGTGGATGGGCGTCGGCATGGGGCTCGTGATCCCGATCGCGTTCGCGGTCCAGCTGTGGTCGGGCCGGTCGCACGGATTCATTCAGCGGATGGCGCTCAGCGTCCTCGGCGCGCTCCTGGTCATGGGCTGCATCGGTGTCGGCCTGGGGCTGGCGACGCTGTTCTCGGCGTAGAGTTGGGGTATGGACCTCTTCGCACTCGAAATGTTCTTCGTGGGCCTGCTCGGACTCGCATCGCTGGCGATCGTGTTCGTGTCGGGCGTCGTCGTCAAGAACCTCTACCGCGGCCAGCGCTGACCTCGTGATCGATCTCCCCACCGATCTGCCGGCGGACATCGTTCCGCTGTCGTGGCTCCTGGGCGTGTGGGAGGGTTCGGGCGTCATCGACTACGAGAGCCCCGAACGTCACTTCTCGGGCGAGTTCGTCCAACGGGTCAGCTTCAGCCATGACGGCGGCGACTTCGTCAATTACGCCGCCAGCGCCTGGTTCGTCGCCGATGACGGCACGCGCTCGCCGCTGCTCTCGGAGCAGGGCTACTGGCGGGTCGCGCGCCACGCGACCGACGCCGATGCCGGTCCGGCGCTCCTTCCCGCTCCCGCTCCCCGCCAGACGCCGCGAACGGCGGAAGACGTCGAGACGCTGCGTAACGCCGAGGGCGGCTTCGACATCGAGGTCGCGATCGTCCGCTCCGACGGCGTGAGCGAGCTGTACGTCGGCCAGGTGCGCGGACCGCGCATCGACCTGGCGACCGATGCCGTCGTGCGTCCCGCCACCGCCAAGACCTACGCCGCCGCGACCCGCATGTACGGCCTCGTCGACGGCCACCTGCTGTGGGCGTGGGACATCGCCGCGCTCGGCGGTGCGCTGGCGTCCCACGCCTCGGCACGCCTGGCCCGGGCCGACTGATGTCCGTCTCGTTCGCCCATGTGCCCGCCGCCGTCGTCGACGGCGACGTCCTGCTGCACGTGGGCAGTCCGCTGCGCGAACAGCGCAGCCTCGACGCCGGCCAGGCCCTCGCGCCTTTGGGCGATCGCGTCGTGCTCGCCGTCGACGGCGAAGACCGCCTGAGCTGGCTCGACTCCCTGTGCTCGCAGTCCCTTGCGCAGCTGCCGCCTGGGCAGAGCGCCGAGATGCTCATCCTCGACCCGAATGGCCACGTCGAGCATGCCGCCTCCGTCGTCGACGACGGCGCGCGCACATGGCTCATCGTCGACCGGCGGGATGCCGAAGGCCTTCTCACCTGGCTGGAGCGCATGCGCTTCCGGCTGCGCGTCGACCCGCAGGACCTGTCGGCGACACACGGCGTCGTGGGCGGCACCTCGGATGCCGTCGCGGCTCTCCCGTCGGTGGCCCTGTGGCGCGACCCGTGGCCCGCGATCACGGCCGGCGGCTGGGGCTACTCGCCCGTCGATCCTCACCCGGGCGGCTCGCGCGACTGGGCCGAGGCGATCGTCGAGGCATCAGAGCTCGAGCGTCTCGCCGAGCGCGCGGGACGAGGCGAGCAGGCGCTCGCAGGCGTCCTCGCCGCCGAGGCGCTGCGCGTCGCCGCGTGGCGACCGCGCGTGACCGCCGAAGCCGACGGCCGCACGCTGCCGCACGAGGTCGACTGGCTCCGCACGGCCGTGCACCTGTCCAAGGGCTGCTACCGCGGTCAGGAGACGGTCGCCAAGGTCCATAACCTCGGGCACCCGCCGCGCCGCCTGGTCGCGCTGCAGCTCGACGGCAGCGACGACGTGCTTCCCGAGCCGGGCGCCGAGGTGCGCGTCGGCGATGAGACGGTCGGCGCCATCACGTCGGTCGCGCGGCACTACGAGGAGGGCCCCATCGCGCTTGCACTCGTCAAGCGCACCGCGCCCGTCGACGTCGATCTCACGGTCGCGGTCGAGGGCGGCTGGATCGCCGCCGCGCAGGAGCAGATCGTGCCGCCCGACGCGGGCCGCACGGCATCCGTTCCGCGCCTGCCGCGCCTCTCGCGCCGCCGCTGATACGGCTTGTGCCGGATCAGCCGGCCGGGGCGACCGTCGACCATGGCACGGTGACCTCGCCGAGCCGCCAGCGTGAACGCGCGCCGATCGGCCAGCCGGCGTCGGTCATGGCGCCGAGCGCCGTGCGCCAGCGCTGCTCGGCGCCGAAGCTCGACGCGGCGACCGCACGCACCCACTCGGTCTCGAGTGCCGCGAGGAACGCATGCACGCGCTCGCCCTCGACGTTGCGGTGAATGAGCGCCTTCGGCAGCCGCTCCGCCGCGACGGCCGGCGACTCCAGCTCGGTGAGCCGCAGCGACACCGTCAGCGTGCGGGGAACGGCATCCGCCCCGACCTCGACCCACGCGCAGATGCGGCCGATCTCGTCGCATGTCCCTTCGACGAGGATGCCGCCGGGCTGCAGCCGCCCGCACATGCGCGCCCACGCGCCCTCGACCTCGGACTCGTCGTATTGCCGCAGCACGTTGAACGCGCGAATGACCGCGGGGGACCGGTCTCCGGGCATCGGCACCTCGAAGCCGCCGCGGCCGAACGACACGTGCGCGTCGCGGGAGAAGACGCCGCGCCCCTCCCGCACGAGGGCGAGCTGCTCGTTGGCGCGCGCGACCCGCGCCGGATCGATCTCGAGCCCCCGCACCTCGACGTCGGGCCGCGCCCGGCGAAGGCGCGCCTCCAGCTCGAACGCCGTGACGCCGCTGGCGCCGTAGCCCAGGTCGACGACGAGAGGATCGGTCGTGCGACGCAGTGCAGGGTGCCGGGCGATCCAGCGGTCGACACGGCGGAGCCTGTTGGTGTTGGTGGTGCCGCGCGTGATCTGGCCGACCACCTTGCCGGGCACTCTCTCCGGCGTCATCCCCCCATGATCTCAAGGGACGGCTCGATAGACTGAATCCATGACCGCGCCGTACACGCTGATCCTCCTCCGCCACGGGCAGAGCGAGTGGAACAAGACCAACCAGTTCACCGGATGGGTGGACGTCCGCCTGACCGAACAGGGCAAGGCCGAGGCGCAGCGCGGCGGTGAGCTCATGAAGGAGAGGGGGATCCTCCCCGACGTCCTCCACACGTCGGTGCTCTCACGCGCCATCCAGACAGCGAACATCGCCCTTGACGCGGCCGATCGCCTGTGGATCCCGGTTCGCCGCTCGTGGCGGCTCAACGAGCGTCATTACGGCGCTCTCCAGGGCAAGGACAAGGCGGAGACCCTCGAGGAGTTCGGCAACGAGCAGTTCATGCTGTGGCGCCGTTCGTTCGACGTGCCGCCGCCGGAGCTGGCCGACGACGACCAGTACAGCCAGGTCGGCGACCCCCGTTATGAGGGCATCGACGGCGAGGTCCCGCGTACCGAGTCGCTCAAGATCGTGATCGACCGCATGCTTCCCTACTGGGAGAGCGCGATCATCCCCGACCTCCAGGAAGGCAAGACCGTGCTCGTCACGGCTCATGGCAACTCGCTGCGCGGTCTCGTGAAGCACCTCGACGGCATCAGCGACACCGACATCGCCGAGCTGAACATCCCCACCGGCATCCCGCTCGTCTACAAGCTGGGCGACGACTTCATGCCGCTCGAGCCGGCCGAATACCTCGACCCCGAGGCCGCCGCCGCGGGCGCCGCGGCCGTCGCCGCGCAGGGCAAGAAGTAGGCGGGCGAGAAAGCTCGACCGCAAGACGAGAAGGGGGATGCCATCCGGCATCCCCCTTCTCGACGTCTGCGGTCAGTCGCCCGGCGAGATGATCGCGATCGTGTCGGTCGCGGGCGTCCAGTCGCCGGTCGCGAGATAGGCGACCTTCTTCGCCACCGACACGGCATGGTCGGCGAATCGCTCGTGATAGCGGCTCGCGAGCGTCGCGTCGACGGTGGCGGCTGCCTCGCCCTTCCAGGTCTCACCGAGGACCTTCTCGAACACCGCGATGTGCAGATCGTCGAGCTCCTCCTCGAGCGCGCGGAGCTTCTCGACCAGCGGGAGCTCCTCGGTGCGCAGGAGCTTCGTGAGGGTGCGCGCGACCTCGACGTCCAGCTCGCCCATCCGGGTGAAGGTGCTCTTGAGCCCCTTCGGGATCGCACGCTCCGGGAACCGCATCCGCGTGAGCTGCGCGATGTGCTCGGCGATGTCGCCCATGCGCTCGAGCGACGCGCTCACCCGCAGGGCGGCGACGACGATCCGCAGGTCGCGGGCGACGGGCTGCTGCCGCGCGAGGATCTCGATGGCGAGCTCGTCGAGCGCGATGGCCTTGTCGTCGATCACCTGGTCGGCCTCGATGACCTCCTCGGCCAGGGCCACGTCGCTTGCGCCGAACGCGCGCGTCGCCTTGTCGATGGCGACGGTCACGAGGTCGCCGATCTCGACGAGACGCGCCTGCACGTCTTCGAGCGACTGGTGGAAAACTTCGCGCATTGCGGAAACCTCTCTCTTCGCGGGCACGGCAGGATGCCGCGCAGGCGACCCGGCGATCATCCCCCGCCAAGGTAAACGAACGGTGCCGCGTCGATGAACACTGCGTGATCGGGCCGATTCGCACGACTCCCGGGTCGGCTGCGCCTTCTCTGCGACTCTACGCTGGGGTCATGGACTCCTTGCAGCTGGCGTTCCTCACGCTGGGCGTCGGCGTGGTGATCGGCGCATCGTTCGCCGCCCTGGTGATCGTCGCGCTGCGGGCGCGGGATGCCGCGAAGGTCAGCACGTCCACCGACGTGCCCGACGGCGTGCGCGCGGTGCTGCAGGGCATGGATGAGGTCGCCATGGTCGTCGACGCCTCGCTCACGGTGGTGGCGGCATCCGCCCCCGCCGAGCTCTACGGCATGGTCGAGGGAGAGCGGCTGGCGGGCGATGAGCTGCGCGCGCTCGTCCGCGCGGTGCGCGAGACGGACCACCCCGAGACGGCGACGCTGCGGCTCCGCCGTGGTGTCGAGCTCCGGTCAGTGGCGGCCCGCGCCAGCGTCATCGCGCCGCGGTCCATCCTCGTGGTCGTGCGCGACATCACGGAGCGCGAGCGCGTCGAGGAGATGCGCCGGGACTTCGTCGCCAACACGAGTCACGAGCTGAAGACCCCCGTGGGAGCCATCACCCTGCTGGCCGAGGCGATCGAGTCGGCGGCCGACGACCCCGACCAGGTGCGCCAGTTCGCGCGGCGCATGACGGCCGAGGCGGCACGGCTCGGGCAGCTCACCTCCCGCATCATGAACCTGTCGCGACTTCAGGCGTCCGACGATCCGAGCCAGCTGCGCGACGTCTCCGTCGACGAGGTCGTCGACGCCGCGATCGAGGCGCAGATCGTCGCGGCCGAAGATGCGCGGGTCGAGATCGTGCGCGGTGGCGACCGCGGCGCGCACGTGCACGGCGACGTGCAGGTGCTGACCGAGGCGATCGCCAACCTCGTCGCCAACGCCGTGGCCTACTCGCCGGAGGGCGCGCAGGTGGGCGTCGGCGTCAAGGCCAGCGGCGGCAGGGTCGAGATCGCCGTCACCGACCGCGGCATCGGCATCCCCGAAGCCGAACTCACGCGCGTCTTCGAGCGGTTCTACCGGTCGGACCAGGCGCGCTCGCGGCGCACGGGCGGCACGGGGCTCGGACTGTCGATCGTCAAGCATGCCGTGCAGCGACATGGCGGGACGGTGGAGGTGTGGTCGAAGCCCGGCCAGGGGTCCACCTTCACGGTGCGGCTGCCCGCCGTCGACGCCGACGGCTCCCGTCGCAAGGCGGGCAAGGGCAAGAAGGGGAGAGGCGCGGGCAAGAACGCCAAGAAGGCGAAGAAGGATGCCGCGAAGCGCCCGGTGGTCCTTGAACCCCGCGTGACCGTCGTCGCGCCCAAAGAGCAGTCATCCGCCCGCGAACTCGAGCGGGCGAAGGGAGAGAGCGCATGACCCGCGTGCTGATCGTGGAGGACGAGCCCGGCCTGGCCGACCCGCTGGCCTACCTGCTGCGGCGAGAGGGCTTCGAGGCGGAGATCGCCGAGGACGGCCCGACGGCCCTTGACCTGTTCTCGTCGCGCGGGGCGGACATCGTGCTTCTCGACCTCATGCTCCCTGGCATGCCGGGAACCGAGGTGTGTCGCGTCATCCGCGCCTCGTCGCGTGTGCCGATCATCATGCTCACGGCGAAGGACTCCGAGGTCGACATCGTCGTCGGGCTCGAGCTCGGCGCCGACGACTACGTCACCAAGCCCTACTCGACGCGGGAGCTGCTGGCGCGGATGCGCGCCGTGCTGCGTCGAGCGGAGACCGCTGAGCTCGAGCTCGACGACCACATCGTCGAAGGCGGCCGTGTGCGTCTCGACCTCGACCGCCACACGGTGTCGGTCGACGGCAGGGAGATCTCGATGCCGCTCAAGGAGTATGAGCTGCTCGAGCTCCTCATGCGGAACGCCGGACGTGTGCTCACGCGAGGTCAGCTCATCGATCGCGTGTGGGGGAGTGACTACTTCGGCGACACCAAGACCCTGGACGTGCACATCAAGCGCATCCGCTCCCGCATCGAGGAGAACCCGCGGGAGCCGCAGATGCTGCTGACCGTGCGCGGGCTCGGCTACCGCTTCGAGGGCTGAGCGCGGTCCTCTGAGGAGCCTGTCGCCGGAAGAGACGAAGGCCGGAACCCCGTCGGGGCTCCGGCCTTCGAAGAAGCGGGGCGGCTCACTCGGCCGAGGCGGCCTCCGGAACGAAGGGCGCGTACTGCGGCAGCGCGCCGTCGAGCACGGGCACCGCGATCTCCACACCTTCGCCGTCGCCCGACTGGAAGGCGACGTCGACGCCGGCGCCCGGGCGAGCGCCGAGCCCGTCGATCAGCAGCGGGTCGGCGTCGATGCCGAGGCTCGCGACGGATCGCGCCGGCACCTGCACCGTCGCGGTGCGGCCGTTGATGCCGACCGTCAGGGTCTGCGCGGAGTCGGTGCCGTTGGCGATCGCCGCGAGGAGGTTGCCGGCCGTGCCGTCTTCGTTCGCGACGATGAGCGCGTTGCGGACCTTCAGCGGACCCGACTCGGGCACGTTGACGCCGTCGGAGGCGGAGTACTCGATCGTGGTCGCCTGGGGGGCCATCATGCTGCACCCGGTGGCGCCGAGCGCGACGGCGATGCCCACCGCAGCGGTTGCGACGAGGCGGCGAGGGCGGGTGCGACGTGTCAGGATCACGGTTCCTCCAGCGGAATCGAGCAGGTTTCTCTGCGGGTCAGTCTAGTCGTCGCAGGGCGTCCGCCTGCACGCCGAACGCCGCGCAGGGGGTTGCCGCCGAGGCCGCGCGAACGCCAGGCGGAGAACCTTACCCTATGGGCGCTGTGGTATCATGGAGGTTGCCGAAAGGACTTATCTGCATGCTTTTTGAGGTTGGCGAGACGGTCGTCTATCCGCACCACGGCGCCGCAACGATCATCGAGGTCAAAGACCGGATCATCAAGGGCGAGACCAAGAAGTACCTGAAGCTCAACGTCACGCAGGGTGACCTCATCATCGAGGTCCCGGCGGAGAACGTCGACCTGGTGGGTGTTCGCGATGTGATCGGCAAGGACGGACTCGAGCGCGTCTTCGACGTGCTGCGCGCGCCCTTCACCGAGGAGCCCACGAATTGGTCGCGCCGCTACAAGGCGAACCTCGAGAAGCTCGCCTCGGGCGACGTCATCAAGGTCTCCGAGGTCGTTCGCGACCTGTGGCGCCGCGATCAGGACCGCGGCCTCTCCGCCGGCGAGAAGCGCATGCTCGCGAAGGCTCGTCAGATCCTGGTCTCCGAGATCGCGCTTGCGCTCAAGACCGAAGAGGAGAAGGCGTCCGGCGTCCTCGACGAGGTCCTCGCCAGCTGACGCACGCCGTCGAATACCGCCGTCATCGCGCGTACGCACGATGATGGAGCGATGAGCACCGTCGCACCCGGAATCGCTCGTCCCGACCTGTCGGGTCGCGATCTGACGCTCGATCTGGCGCGCGTCGTGTGCGTGCTGTTCGTCGTCATCGTCCACGTGGTCATGGTCGGCATCGGGCCGGCGGCCGACGGCACCCTGCTCGCCTCGCGCCCTGCCGAGCAGGAGCCATGGTTCAACGCCGCCACGTGGGCGGGGCAGATCATGCCGCTCTTCTTCGTCGTCGGCGGGTTCGCGTCGGCGGCCGGGTGGGCGTCATGGACGCGACGCGGCGGGGATGCCGTCGGCTTCGTCCGCACCCGCACCCTGCGGCTCGCCCAGCCCGCACTGCCTCTGTTCGCCTTCTTCGCTGCCGTGCTCGTGGCGGTCACGGTCGCCGGCATCGCGCCCGAGCTGGTCGCGGCCGCCGCCGTCGGTGCGGGATCGCCGCTGTGGTTCCTCGCCGCCTACCTCATCTGCCAGGCGCTCGTGCCCGTCATGGCGGGCCTCCACGAGCGTGCGCCGCGCGCGACGCTGGTCGTGCTCGCCCTCGCGGTCGTCGCGGTCGACGGCATCCGCTTCACGACCGGCGTCACCGAGATCGGACTGCTGAACCTGCTGTTCGTGTGGCCGCTCGTGCAGCAGTTCGGCTTCTGGTACCGCGACGGCTGGTTCGATCGGCGCAGCGTTCCCGTGCTCCTCGCCATCGCGGCTGCCGGCTACGCCCTGCTGTGACGGGCGTATCGCTCCTCATCCCCGGAGCCGCCCCCACTCCCTCGTCGACCGCGTGGTGGTGGTCGCGGCCGCTCATGTTCGTCGCCGCCATCGCGGCCGTCCTGGCTCTGTCGCTCCTCGTGGGCCGCTGGGAGGCGCTTGGTGAGCTCGGTCGCACGCCGTCGCCCGCCGCCGTCGCGGTGGGCTGGCTGCTCGCCGTCCTGCCGCCGTTCGCCGTCATGCAGTGGTTCCTCGACGTGTGGCTCGCCGTCGGCGGCGCCGTGCTCCTGGCGGTCGCCGTGCCCCTCCTGCGCGGACGCCACCGAGTAGCCTCGGAGACATGACCGCCGCACCGCTTCCCCGCCCCCGTACCGCGATCATCGTCGTCGCCGCCGGGGCGGGCACGAGGCTCGGCGCGGGCGGACCGAAGGCGTTCGTCGGCATCGACGAGCACTCCGTGTTGCGGCACGCGCTGCGCGGCGTCTTCGCTGCCCCGGCAGCGCAGGTCGTCGTCGTCGCGCCGCACGGACGCACGGGCGATGCGCTCACCGAGGTCGCCGAGACGGCGGGCGACCGTCGCGACCTCGCGTCGGTGGTCGCCGGCGGCGAGACGAGGCAGCAGTCGGTGGCGGCCGGGCTCGAGGCGGTCTGGCCCGACGTCGAGTTCGTGCTCGTCCATGACGCCGCTCGCGCGCTCACACCGCCCGAGGTGTTCGAGCGCGTCATCTCGGCTCTCGAGAGCGGGCGAGACGCCGTGCTCCCGGTGCTTCCCGTCGTCGACACCCTCAAGCAGGTCGACGGCGACACGGTCGTGGCGCCCGTCGACCGCGACACGCTCGCCGCTGCGCAGACGCCGCAGGGCTTCCGCCGCGATGTGCTGCTGGCGGCCCTGGCATCCGCCGACCAGGACCACACCGACGACGCCGCCCTCGTGCAGGCCGCAGGCGGCACGGTCGTCACCGTCGCCGGTGACGAGCGCGCCTTCAAGATCACGACGGCCGCCGACCTGGAACGCGCACGCGCGTCGGTGACGCCCGCCCCCGCAGTCGCGAGCTCGCTCGCGCCGAAGGCCGTCGTGCCGCGGGTGGGCATCGGCACCGACGTGCACGCCTTCGGCGGCGACGGCGCCCTGTGGCTCGCGGGACTCGAATGGCCCGGCGAGCAGGGCCTTCACGGGCACTCCGACGGGGATGCCGTGGCCCACGCGATCGTCGACGCGCTGCTGGCGGCGGCCGGGCTCGGCGACATCGGCATCCATTTCGGCACGGCCCAGCCCGAATACGCCGGCGCGCACGCGGCCGCGTTCCTCACCCGCACCCGGGCGCTGCTCGGCGAGGCGGGGTTCGCGATCGGCAACGTCTCGGTGCAGGTGCAGGCGGCCCGGCCGCGGTTCGCGGCGCGTCGGCTCGAAGCCGAGCGGGTGCTGTCCGAGGCGCTCGGCGGCGCGCCCGTTTCGGTGTCGGCCACCACCACAGACGGTCTCGGGTTCATGGGAGCCGCCGAGGGCGTCGCCGCCTTCGCCGTCGCCCTCGTCTACGCGATCTGACGTTCCGTCGCGCCCGAGGCCGAGCCGCACGAACACCGACAGCGGATCGGGCGGCGTGGGCTCTCGCGCCACCCTGCCATCGCCGGGCGTGATCTCCCGAACGCGCCGTCCTCCCACGGGTAGGCTGGTGCGGTGACGGTCCGGCTCTATGACACCAAGGCGCAGGCGCTGCGCGACTTCGTGCCGCTCGACCCGCAGAACGTCACGATGTACGTGTGCGGCCCGACGGTGCAGTCCGGCCCCCACATCGGGCACGTGCGCGCCGCGCTCTCGTTCGACCTCCTGCGCCGCTGGCTGGAGCATCGGTTCGGCCGCGTGACCTTCGTGCGGAACGTCACCGACATCGACGACAAGGTGCTGGTAAACGCCTCGGACTCCGAGCCATGGTGGGCGCTCGCGTACCGCATGGAGCAGGAGTTCACGCGGGCCTACGCGGCGGTCGGCATCCGTCCGCCCACTTACGAGCCGCGGGCGACGGCGTCGATCCCGCAGATGATCGAGCTCATCGAGCGCCTGGTCGCGGCGGGCCACGCCTATCCCGCGGAGGATGCCGCACCCGGCGACGTCTACTTCGATGTGCGCTCGTGGTCGGCCTACGGCGAGCTCACGCGCCAGTCGATCGACGCGATGGAGTCGGCTGCCGACGCCGACCCGCGCGGCAAGCGCGATCCGCGCGACTTCGCCCTGTGGAAGGGCGCAAAGCCCGAAGAGCCGTCGTCGGCCGTGTGGGACTCCCCGTGGGGCAAGGGGCGCCCCGGCTGGCACATCGAGTGCTCCGCCATGAGCCGCCGCTACCTCGGAGCCGAGTTCGACATCCACGGCGGCGGACTCGACCTGCGCTTCCCGCACCACGAGAACGAGCTCGCGCAGTCGACGGCGGCCGGCGATGCCTTCGCGCGCTACTGGGTGCACAACGGCCTCGTCACGGTCGACGGCCAGAAGATGTCGAAGTCGCTCGGCAACTTCCTCCTCGCCGACGACGTGCTGCGCGACCACGACCCGCTCGTCGTGCGGTACGCCCTGGCATCCGCGCACTACCGCTCGAGTCTCGACGTGTCGCCCACGTCGTTCGACGAAGCCGAGGCCGCGCTCGACCGCATCCGCACGTTCCAGCAGCGTGCGGCCCGCGTCCGGCGTGACAGCGGCGAGGGCGACCGGCTGGTCGCGGCGGATCTGCCCGCCACGTTCGCCGACGCGCTCGACGACGACCTCGGCGTGCCGCAGGCGCTCGCCATCGTGCATGAGCACGTCCGCGCCGGCAACGCCGCGCTCGACGCGGGGGATCACCGTGCCGCCGCCGTCGCCGCCGTGCAGGTGGGACGGATGACGGGGCTGCTGGGGCTCAACCCCGTCGACCCGCAGTGGCGCGTCGAATCGGGCGCCGAAGCAGGAGCGCTCGACGCGCTGCTGCAGACCATGATCACTCAGCGCGCCGAGGCGCGTGCAAGCAAGGACTGGGCGACGGCCGACCGCATCCGCGACGCGATCGCGGCGGCCGGCATCGCCCTCGAAGACGGTCCCGACGGGACGCATTGGAGTCTGAACAATGGCTAAGCCGGGAAACCCCTCCGCGGGCAAGGGCAAGAAGAAGGGGCCCACGAAGGGCACCGGCGGCAAGAACCGCCGCTCGCTGGAGGGCCGCGGCCCGACCCCGAAGGCCGAGGACCGCGCCTGGCACCCCGCCGGCAAGCGCAAGGCCGCAGCTGAGCGATATGCGGCGGCCGGCGGCAAGGGCAAGCCCGGTCAGGCGGCGAAGACGCAGGGCGCCGCTGCGCGCACCAAGGCCAAGAAGGACGACGACACCGAGATCGTCACGGGTCGCAACTCGGTCCTCGAGGCGATGCGCACGAAGATCCCCGCGACGGCGTTCTACATCGCGCAGCGCGTGGAGATGGACGACCGTGTCAAGGAGATGCTCGCCCTCGCGACGCAGCGCGGCATCCCCGTGCTCGAGGTCACGCGCCCCGAACTCGACCGCATGGCCGGCTTCGACGGCGTGCACCAGGGCGTCGCGATCAAGGTGCGCCCCTACGAGTACGCGCACCCGCAGGACCTCCTCGAGGAGGTGATCGACCGCGGCCAGCTGCCGCTGTTCGTCGCGCTCGACGGCGTGACCGACCCGCGCAACCTCGGTGCGATCATCCGGTCGACGGCCGCGTTCGGCGGTCACGGCGTCATCATCCCGCAGCGCCGCTCCGCGAGCGTCAACTCGGCCGCCTGGAAGACGAGCGCGGGGGCTGCGGCACGCATTCCCGTCGCGGTCGCCGCGAACCTGACCTCGACGCTCAAGGAGTTCAAGAAGCAGGGCGTGTTCGTGCTCGGCCTCGACGGCGGCGGCGATGTGTCGCTTCCCGCGCTCGAGCTCGCTGACCGTCCTGTCGTGATCGTCGTCGGCTCGGAGGGGAAGGGCCTCTCACGGCTGGTCACCGAGACGTGCGATCAGATCGTGTCGATCCCGATCTCGGCGGCCACCGAGTCGCTCAACGCCGGCATCGCGGCATCCGTCGCCCTCTACCAGGTGTCGACGCGACGCGCGGCCCAGGAGTAGCCCGGGCCGCGGGTCGGCGCGGCTTCGGCGCTGCAGGCGACCCGGCCGTGATCGGGCTTCGGGCCGGGCCGCCCACAGCGCGGTCTACACCGCGACGACGGCGTCGATCTCGATCTCCGCGCCGCCCACGAGCGATTCGACGCCGATGAGCGTGCTCGCCGGCAGGTCGGACGAGATGAAGCGATCGCGGATCGCACGCCACCGTCGGAGCCGGTCATCGTCGAGTCCGACGATGTACACGTTCACGCGCACGATGCCGGCGACCGAGCCGCCTCCGACGGTCACCGCGCGGCGGAGTCCTTCATAGGCGAGCTCCACCGCACGGTCGAAGTCGGCCGGCGCGCTGCCGTCGTCTTCGAGTCCGACCACGCCGGAGACGAACAGCAGGTCGCCCGCCGAGACCCGCACGCTGTCGGAGATCCCGGGGTAGACCGGCGCAGGGTGGCGGACGATCCGCGCTGCCGCGCCGCTCACTTCTTGTACTGGTAGGGGTTGTACAGCACCTCGGTCTCGGGGATCTCGGGGTGCTGGCCCGCGATCCAGTCGTCGCCGACCTCCTGCTCGAGGTACGAGACGGTGTCGTCGAGCTTGGCGCGCACGCCCGGCAGGTCGCCCGCCGTCAGCTTGCCCTCGAACTTCACGACCTCGCCGCCCACCGTGACGGTGTGCACGTCGCCGCGCTGCGCCTGGTAGACGATCTGTCCCCACGGGTTGATCAGGGGAGCCCACGTGGGGGAGTCCTCGTTCTTGAGGAGCACGACGTCGCCGAGCTTGCCGACCTCGAGCGAGCCGATCTGGTCGTCCTTGCCGATCGCCTGCGCGCCGCCGCGCGTCGCCATGTGCACGACCTCCTCGGCCCGCAGCTTGACGTGCGTGACGGTCTCGGCCGGCTCGAGCCGGTGCGCCAGGTAGTGCTCGAGGGCGCGGTCGGCGTTCAGGGTCGCCCGCATGGCCGAGAAGAGGTCGGCGCTGAACCACACGCTCGTGTCGACCGACAGCGACGTCGGGATGCCGTACTGACGGAGCTGGTGGAGGGGCGGATACCCCTGCCCGCACGTGTCCTCCGACTCGGTCGCGAGCGACACGTTGCCGCCGGTCGCGGCGATCTTCTGGTACGACTCGGCGCTCAGCGAGGCGGCGTGCACGTACGTGTAGCCCTCGCGCATGACGCCCGCCTCGTACGCGTTGCGGATGCCCCAGTCGTTGGTCGCGCCCCACACGCCCGCGTGCGTCGTGACGCGCAGGCCGAGCTCCTCGGCGACGCGGTACGCGGCGAGCTCCGGGAACTCCTCGTCCTGGTTGGGGACGTCGAAGGCGATCTGGGTGCCGAACATGCGCGAGTCGTCGCGGGACGCGGTGAGGACGCGCTGAACGGCGGGGTCGGCGGTCCACTCCCACGGGGACTGGTGGATGTTGCCGTACGCGAAGACGAAGCGTCCGGGGGAGTTCGCGAGCGCCTCGTATGCGGCCTCGCCGTGCTCCACGGTGCGCAGGCCGTGCGACCAGTCGACGCTCGTCGTGACGCCGGACTCGATGGCGTCGAGCGCCGAGATGAGGTTTCCGGCGGCGTAGTCCTGGGGGCGGAACTTGGCGCCGTGCTGGAGGTAGTACCAGACGAAGTACTGGGTGAGCGTCCAGTCGGCGCCGTAGGCGCGCATCGCGGTCTGCCACATGTGGCGGTGGGTGTCGACCATGCCCGGCATGACGATGCCGCCGGCGGCATCGATGACGAACGCGTCGTCGGGGGCCTCCACGTCCACGCCGACCTCGGCGATCCTGCCGTCCTTCACGAGCACGTCGCCTCGCGGGAGGACGGTGTGTCGGTCGTCCATCGTCAGGACGATGCCGTTCCGGAAGAGGATCGGCTGGCCTTCGCGCGGGGTGGGTGTGTCCGTCATCGCTCATCTCCTTCGATCAGCTGCGCCCGGGCTTCCGGGTCGGTGTCTCAGGCGCGCTCCGAGCATCGCCCCCGGGGCGACGATGCCTCGGGATGCCGGAGAGTCCGCGGCTGTTCAGCGTTTTGTACAGTCGGGTCAAACGCCGTGTGGGCAACAGCATGACGCATTCGGCCGGGAAGCGGAAGAGGCATTTCCGGACCCTTCTGAAGATGCCGGAGTCGTGTCGTCCTTGACAACGGGTGACGGCGCTGGTTTACATAGGGTTTAGTGAGACTGAACACACCGATGGATGTGTTCTGTGCCCCGGTGCGCGAAGACGCGCACCGACGAAGAAGTCAGCAGGAGGCAGGCACATGGCGAGGTTCGTCGTCCGACGTGCAGCGGATGCCCATTACGAAGACCCCGGTCCGCTCGCGCCCGGCGCCGTCGGGATGACCCGGTGGCGGGGCGTCGGCGAGGAAGACGGCGCCGCGCACACCGATTTCGGCATCACACGGCTCGAGCCGGGAGGGCGCACCGCGACGCACGTGCACTCCTTCGAGGAGAGCTTCCACATCCTCGAGGGCGAGGTGATCCTCGCCACCCCTGAGGCCACCGTGCACCTGGTCGCCGGCGACTACGGCGTGATCCCGATCGGCGTGCCCCATGTGTGGCGCTCGGCAGGCGAGCAGAGGGCGGCGTGGGCCGACCTCTTCACCCCGCCCGCCCGCGAGCGCTACGGCTCCGACACCTACCAGGTGCCCGAGATCCCCGAGCGCGAGCCGATCCGCATCGACACCCGCGACCCGCGCACGCGCTCGTTCGGCAACATCACGCAAGAGCACATGAACCCGGGCCGACAGTCGCAGGAGCTGCTGGCGGTCTCCGCGAGCATGCGCACGGCGCTGCTCGTGTACAGCGGCATCACGCTCAAGATGATGGTCGACTCCGACCTGGGCGCCACGCTCGGCACCCTGTTCATGGTCCGGTACGACCCCGACGGCAAGGCCGGCCCCCACGATCACCCCCTCGAGGAGGCCTACCTCATCACGGAGGGCGAGGTTCGCGCGATGTTCGACGGCGAGGAGTTCCTCCTCACCGAGGGCGACATCGCCTGGGCGGCGGTGGGCTGCGTGCATTCGTTCGAGGCGACCGGCGCAGAGGTGCAGTGGCTGGAGACCCAGGCGCCGCAGATGCCTCCCCGGCATGCGTACCGCTTCGTGCGCGATTGGCAGTATCTGGAAGAACGTCTCAAGGAGGAAATGTGACCGGACGCACCGTTCTCGTGGCCGGAGGCTCATCCGGCATCGGGCTCGAACTGGCGAAGGACCTCGTCGCAGGCGGCGACAGGGTCGTGCTCACGAGCCGGAGCCGGGAGAAGGCGGAGGAGGTCGCGGCCGAGCTCGGCGACGGCGTCACCGGCATCGCGCTCGACGTGTCGGAGCCCGAGGGCATCGCCGACCAGCTGCGCGGCGTCGGGCGACTGGACGGCGTCGTGATGGTCGCGATCGAGCGGGATGCCAACAGCATCCGCGAATACGACATCGCGCGCGCTCGCCGCCTCGTCACGCTCAAGCTCGTCGGCTACGCCGAGACGGTGCACACCCTCCTCGACCGCCTCGAGCCGTCGGTGGACACCGGCATCGTCCTGTTCGGCGGGCGCGCGAAGGACGCCCCGTACCCGGGCTCCACGACGGTGTCGACGATCAACGGCGGCGTCGACGGCCTCATGAACACCCTCGCGCTCGAGCTCGCCCCCATCCGCGTCAACTCGCTGCATCCGGGCATCATCGGCGACAGCCCGTTCTGGGCGGCGAAGCCCGAGAGCGTGCTGCACGGGTACGAGAGCCGCACGCCCGGGGGCGCGCTGGCGACGATGGCGGACATCGTCGACGCCGCGAAGTTCCTGCTGTTCAACAGGGGCGTCTCCGCCCACAGCCTCAACGTCGACCGCGGCTGGCGCATCAGCTGAGCCCCCGGACGGCCACGATCACACGACACGACTAGGAAGGCCACATCATGAGCATCGCCACACGCGGAACGATGGGCGTCGACTGGGAGGCCCGCGTCGACTTCGAGCGTCTCCGCGACGCGCGGCTGGCGCGGCTCCACGCCGAGCTGGAGCGCTCGTCGCTCGGCGCCGTGCTCGCGTTCGACTTCTCCAACATCCGATACGCCTCGGCCACCCACATCGGCACCTGGGCGATGGACAAGCTCATCCGCTTCTGTCTCGTCACCCGCAAGACCGATCCGATCGTGTGGGACTTCGGGTCGGCCGCCAAGCATCACGCGCTGCTGAACCCGTGGCTGCACGAGACGCACATGGAGGCCGACGCCGACCCGCACGCGCCGCACCATGGCGCCACCCGGCCGCGGCAGGAGTCCGGTGCGCGCGCCGGCATCTCGACGCTGCGCGGCGCGTTCCCGCCCGACGCGGGGATCGCCGAGGAGGTCGCCCGCAAGATCAAGCGCGAGCTGGAGCGGTTCGGCCTCGCGAACGAGCCGCTCGGCGTCGACGTCGTCGAGCTGCCCATTCTCTTCGCCCTGCAGCGCGAGGGCATCGAGGTCGTCGATGGGCAGCAGGTGTTCATGGAGGCACGGCGCATCAAGACGGAGGACGAGATCACGCTGCTCACGACGGCCGCCTCGATGGTGGATGCCGCGTACGACGAGCTGTACGAGTTCCTGCGCCCCGGCGTGCGCGAGAACCAGTGCGTGGGGCTGGTGGCCAAGTCGCTCTACGACCAGGGGTCGGAGTACGTGGAGGGCGTCAACGCGATCTCGGGCGAGCGGTGCGCGCCACACCCGCACGTGTACTCCGATCGCGCCGTGCGCCCGGGCGATCCGGCGTTCTTCGACATCCTTCACTCGTACAACGGCTACCGCACGTGCTACTACCGCACGTTCGCCGTCGGCTCGGCGAGCCCCGCACAGCGCGACGCCTACAAGCGGTGCCGCGAGTACATGGACGTCGCGATCGCCGCCGTCAAGCCCGGCGCGACGACCGCCGACATCGTCCAGCTGTGGCCGAAGGCGGAGGAGTTCGGCTTCCCGGACGAGGAAGCCGCTTTCGCCCTGCAGTACGGGCACGGCGTCGGACTGTCCATCTGGGAGAAGCCGATCTTCTCGCGGCTGACCTCGCTGGAGCACCCTGAGGTGCTCGAGGAGGGAATGGTGTTCGCGCTCGAGACGTACTGGCCGGCGGCCGACGGCTGGGGTGCGGCGCGCATCGAGGAGGAGGTCGTCGTGACCGCCGACGGGTGCGAAGTGATCACGAAGTTCCCGGCCGAGGAGCTGCTGGTCGCCGGCGGCGGACGCTACTTCACGGTCAACGGTCCGCTTCCCGGCATCCGCGACTCCCAGTCCCACCTGAACACGCCCGAAGGGCGAGGTGAGAAGTCCGTCTGACCGCACAGTGGGCACGCGCCGGGCGGTGTCGCCCGGCGTCGTGCTCCCGCTGGTCATCTTCTGGTCGACGCTCGACCGGTCGCTGATCCTGCCGCTCGTGCCGGCCATCGCGCGCGACCTCGATGCGCCCGTCGCACTGGCGGCGACCGCGATCACGTCGCACGCCATCGCGTACGCCGTGCTCCAGCTGCTGTGGGGTCCGCTGTCGACGCGCTGGGGAAGGATCCCCGTGCTCGTGCTGACGACGGCGCTCGCCGCTCTCGCGTGCGCAGCGTCGGCGCTGGCGGGCGACATCACGATGCTCCTCATCGCGCGCACGGTGTCGGGAGGGGCTTTCGCCGCGACCTTCGCGGCCGTGCTGACGTACTTCGGGGACACGCTCCCGCTCACCGACCGGCCCGCTGTCATGTCGAACCTCGCGACGGCGACGGCCCTCGGCCTGGCAGGCGGGACCCTCGTGTCGGGCGCCGTCGTCGAACTCATCGGCTGGCGAGCAGTGTTCGGCGCCTACGCCGTGGTGACGGCGGTGTTCGTCCCGCTGCTGGCGAGTCTGCGCGAGCCTCCCCGCACCGACACCGCGCCGCTGCGGGAGCAGGTCATCACGCTGCTGCGGGCGCGGTGGGCACTCGCGATCTGTGTGCTCACGCTCGTCGAGGGCGTGCTGCTGATCGGGCTGTACAACGTGCTGCCGCTGACTCTGCAGTCTGTCGGCGGCGACGCCTTCACGGCGGGAGCGGTGACAGCGGCCTTCGGTGTGGCGGTGGTCGCCGTCAGCCAGCTGATGAAGCTCTTCGTCGCGCGCGTGCCGCCGTGGCTCTTCATCGCCGTCGGGGGAGCGCTCGCCGTGGTCGCGATGACGGTGCTCGCCGCGGTCGTCTCTCCCGTGTCGGTCCTCGTCGCGGCCACGCTCATGGGCTCGGGCTGGGCGCTCGCGCACACCACGCTCCAGACCTGGATGACGGATGCCGCGGCCTCATCGCGGGCGCTCGGCATGACGCTGTTCTCGATCTCGCTCATGATGGGCGGCGCCGTCGGGTCGGCGATCGGCGCGGCGGCGGTCACGTCGCACGCCGTGGGCCCGCTGTTCGCCCTTGCCGCGGCGGTCGCGGCGGCGTTCGCGGCGGCAGGGGCCGTCCTGCGCCGACGGTACCGCGAGGTCGGCCGCTGACGGACACGGTGTGCGCGTCGATCGCACACAGTGTGCACTGAAAGTTATACGAAGTGTGCAGTGACACTTGACATAGCGTTCACAACGCTGTTTCACTGTGGATGTCTCCTGGTGACTCCCCGATGATGTGGAAGGTTGCAGCCCGGTGTTCGAACCCGTATTCCTCGCGCAGCAGATCCTGAACGGACTCAGCTTCGGCGCTCTGCTGTTCCTGCTGGCCAGCGGCCTCACGCTCGTGTTCGGCCTCATGCGGATCGTCAACATGGCCCACGGCGCGTTCTACATGCTCGGCGGCTACATCGGCGTCGTGATCGCGACGCTCACGGGCAACCTGCTCGTCGCAGTCATCGCCGCCATCGCCGCCGTCGCCATCACCGCCTTCCTCGTCGAAGTCGTGCTGCTGCGCTTCGTGCGCGGGCAGGAGATGCCCGAGGTGCTGCTGACGATCGGCGTCTCCTTCGTCATCGCCGACCTCTGTCTCGCCGTGTTCGGGGGAGACCCGCAGAACCTCCCCAACACCGTCCGCATCCCGGGCGCTCTCGTCCTCGGCGGCTTCGCGTACCCGTGGTACCGCATCTTCGTCATCGCCCTGGCGATCGTCATCGGCGTCGCCCTCGCCCTCGTCCAGACGCGCACCCGGGTGGGCGCCGTCGTCCGCGCCGGCGTCGACGACCGCGAGATGATCACCGCGATGGGCGTCAACATCCGCTGGGTGTTCACGGGCATGTTCGTGGTCGGCGCCGCCCTCGCCGCCATCGGCGGCACGATCGGCGCGGGCATGCAGAGCATCCTCCCCGGCATCCAGAACGAAGTGCTGCTCTACGCCCTCGTCGTCATCATCATCGGAGGGCTCGGCAGCGTTCCCGGCGCCGCCGTGGGCAGCGCGCTGATCGGCCTGATCGATGCGTTCGCCAAGGCGTGGATCCCGGAGCTGGCGTACTTCACGATCTTCCTGCCGATGGCCCTCGTCCTCGTCTTCCGCCCGACAGGCCTGTTCGGAAAGGCTGCCTGATGAGCAACCGCATCGTCGAAACCCGCACCGTCCGCACGTTCGGGACGCCGCGCCGCGACCGCGTGCAGCAGCTGAACCTCACGCTGCTGGCCGCGCTCCTCGTGGTCGCGATCGCGCTGCCGTACCTGGGCGCGTCGAGCTTCATCGTCTCGCTCGTCTCGACCATCCTCATCGCGGCGACCCTCGCGTCGAGCGTCAACTTCCTCGCGGGCAACGGGGGAATGGTCTCACTCGGTCACGCAGGGATAGCCGCGGCATCCGCGTACGGAGCCGGCTGGGCCTCGCGCCAGGGCTTCGACCCTGGAATGCAGGTCGTGTTCGCCCTCGGGATGACCCTGCTCGTCTCGCTCGTCTACGGCCTGCTGTCGATGCGCACGAGCGGCATCTACTTCCTCATGGTGACCCTGGCGGTCGGCATGCTCATCTACGGCCTCGCGTTCCGGCTCTCGTCGGTGACAGGCGGGGAGAACGGCATCTCGGGCATCGCGCGCCCGGAGTGGATGTCGTCGTACTGGATGTTCTACTACGTCGTGCTCGGGGCATTCGTGCTGGCGACCGCAGCCCTGTGGGTCGTCGGAGACTCGCCGTTCGGCGCGAGCCTCCGCGGCATCCGCGACAGCGAGAGCCGCATGCGCAGCCTCGGCTACAGCGTGCGGTCGTACAAGCTCGGCGCGTTCATGGTCTCGGGCACCATCGCCGGCCTGGCCGGCCTGCTGTCGGTGTGGCACACGCACTTCGTGAGTCCGTCGACCGCCGGAGTCGACAAGTCGGTGCACCTCATCGTGATGGTGATCCTCGGCGGCATCGGCACACTCCTCGGACCCCTCATCGGCGCCGCGATCGTCGTGCTCGTCGAGAACGTCCTGTCGAGCCACGTCGACCGCTGGCCGACCATCCTCGGCCTCATCTTCATCCTCGTGATCCTCTTCGCCCGCGCGGGGATCGCCGGCAGCACCCGCAAGCTCTTCCGCCGGCTCCGCGCGCGATCGAAGTCGGCGTCCCCACCCGAGGGGGACGCTCCGGACGGCGCCGAAGCCTGACGGAAACCTCCCTGCATCCACCAACGAAAGGACCAGCAATGACGTCAATGAAGACACGCGGTCTCCGGCAGGCGATGGCCGCTGCCGGCCTCGCGGCAGTCACCGCCCTCGCGCTGACCGCCTGCGCCCCTCCCGGAGCAGCCGAGCCCGAGCCGACGTCGTCGGGGGCCGGTGAGACCGGCGGCACCCTGAAGGTCGGCTACATCTCGCCGACGACCGGCAACTTCGCCGTCGCCGGTCAGGAGATGGTCGACGGATGGAACCTCTACTGGGACATCAACGGCGCCGAGGTCAACGGCATCAAGATCGAGACGATCGTCGAGGACGACGCCGGAAACCCCGAGACGTCGCTCACGAAGGCGCACAAGCTCGTCGAGCAGGACCAGGTCGACTTCATCGTCGGCCCGCTCATCGCCAACACCGCCCTCGCGGTGGCCGAGTACACGGCGAGCGTCGGCATCCCGAACCTGCACCCCGTGGCCGCGTCTGACGACCTGACGCAGCGCAACTCCAACGACCTCACGGTGCGCACCGGCTCGATGGGCGGCTCGCAGGCCAACTACCCCGGTGGCGAGTGGGCGGCGACGGACGGCGGCTACAAGACGGCCGTCACCCTGTGCGCCGACTACGCGTTCGGCTGGGAGTCGTGCGCGGGCTTCGTGCAGGGCTTCACGCAGAACGGCGGCGAGGTCGTCGAGCAGATCTGGTTCCCCAACACGACTACCGACTTCTCGACCTACGTGTCGCAGATCCAGGCCGCGAACGCGGACCTCGTCTACGTCGCGACGGCCGGCGGTGCGCCCGGGCCCAACTTCCTGAACGCCTACCTCGGCCTCGGCCAGGACCCCGACAAGCTCCTCATGAACTGCTGCGCGCTCGACCAGGGCACGCTGCGCACGATGGGCGAGCAGGTCGTCGGCATCAAGTCGGTGAGCTACTGGGCGGAGGGCCGCGACAGCGAGGCCGTCGCCGAGTTCATCGACGCCTACAAGGAGTTCGCCGACGGCAAGGTCCCGGGCGCATACGTGGCGGGCGGCTACCTGACCGCTTCGCTCGTGGCATCCGTGCTCAACGAGAAGGGACTCGTCACGGGCGAGGACCTCGTGGCCGCCATCACCGAGTACACCTTCACCGACAGCATCTTCGGCAAGGTGTCGTGGGACGAGTACAACAACATGGTCGGCCCGGTGTACGTACGCGAAGTGACCGCCGGTGACGACGGCAACTTCTACAACACGCCGATCGCGACGATCGAGGATGTCGACCAGTGGCTCGGCCGCACGCCCGAAGAGGCGCTGGCCCTGCCCACGTACTCGCAGAGCTTCCAGGGGCTCGAGTGACGACATCGGCAATGACGGCGGTCCCGGGCTCGGAAGGGCCCGGGGCCACCGCCCCCGCACTCGCGATCGACGACCTGGGCAAGCGCTTCGGCGGCGTCCAGGCGGTCGACGGCATCTCGCTGCGGCTCGCTCCCGGCGAGCGGATGGGCGTGATCGGACCCAACGGCGCGGGCAAGACGACCCTGTTCAAGATGATCGCCGGCGACGTGACCCCCACGACCGGCACGATCGAGCTGTTCGGCCGCGATGTCACGCGGGTCGACACCGAGCGCCGGGCCCGGCTGGGCGTCGGTCGCACGTTCCAGGTGTCGAACCTCTTCCGCGAGATGACCGTGCTCGACAACGTTCGGGTCGCCGCCCGCGGCGGCACGAACAGGGCACGTGTCTTCTGGCGCGTGCAGACCCTCCGTGACGAGGTCACCGAGAAGGCCATGCACATGCTGGAGGCCGTGGACCTGGGCGCACGGCGCCACGACACGGTCGCCGACCTGTCGCACGGTGAGCAGCGTCAGCTCGAGATCGCGATGGCGCTCGTGACCGATCCGCGCATCCTTCTGCTCGACGAGCCGGCGGCGGGTCTGTCCGCCGTCGAGCGCACGACGCTCCGCGAGCTCATCGAGGAGCTGCCGCGCACGCTGCCCATTCTGCTCATCGAGCACGACATGACGCTGGCGCTGGGCCTCACCGACCGCGTCATGTGCATGGAGAACGGACGCCACGTGGTCACGGGCACGCCCGCGGAGGTGCGCGAGCACCCCACCGTCAAGGAGATCTACCTCGGAAGGCGAGACAAGAAGTGAGCCTGAAGGTCACGGGCCTCGACGTCGGCTATGCGACGGCGCAGGTGCTGCACGACATCACGTTCGAGATCGGCGACGGCGAGAGCGTCGCCCTGCTCGGCCGCAACGGCATGGGCAAGACGACGCTCGCGCGCGCCTTGTGCGGGCTGCGGCCGCCGACCGTCTCGAAGGGGGAGATCGTCTTCGACGGGCACGACATCACGAAGATGCCGATCCACCGCATCTCGCGTGCCGGCATCGCACTCGTGCCGCAGGGCCGTCGGGTCTTCGGGTCCCTGACGACCCTCGAGAACCTGACGGTCGTGCCGCAGCGGCGTCGCGCCGAGTCTTCCGACCCGTGGAGCGTCGAGCGTGTCTTCGACTTCTTCCCGCGGCTCGCTGAGCGCTCGACCTCGATGGCGCGCTCGCTGTCAGGCGGCGAGCAGCAGATGCTCGCGATCGGCCGGGCGCTCATGACCAACCCGTCGCTGCTGATCATGGACGAGCCCAGTGAGGGCCTGGCCCCGAGCGTGCTCGACGTCATCCACGACCGTCTCGAGGGCCTGCGCGCCTCGGGGCTGTCGATCCTCATCGCGGAGCAGAACGTCGACCTCGCCCTCGACATCGCCGAGCGTGTGCTCGTGATCGACGACACTCACACGATCGCGTGGTCGGGACCGGCGTCGGAGCTGCGCGATGACAGCGTGCTGCTCGAGCAGTACCTGAGCATCTGAGGTCGCGCCATGGCATCCCCTCACACGGCACTCCCTCTCGTCGACCTCGTGTTGCGCGGCGGACGCATCACGACGTTCGCCGACGCCGACCAGGCCCCTTCCGAGGCGCAGGCGGTCGCGATCGCGGGCGGTCGCATCGTCGCCGTCGGCACCGACCAGCAGCTCGCCCCTTACGCCGACCTCGCCGCCGAGGTGATCGAGCTCGACGGACGTCGCGTCGTCCCCGGCCTCAACGACTCCCACATCCACGCCGTGCGCGGCGGCAACTCCTGGAGCCGCTCCCTGCACTGGGAGTCGGTGCGCTCGGTGGCCGACGCGCTCGCGACAGTGCGCGAGGCCGCTGCGGCGCTCGAGCCGGGTGCCTGGATCTCCGTCGTCGGCGGCTGGCATCGGTCGCAGTTCGCCGAGGGCCGCGTGCCGACCCGAGCGGAGCTCGACGCCGCCGCACCCTCCCACCCCGTCTACCTGCAGGAGCTGTACGACCTCGGCATCCTCAACAGCGCCGGCCTCGCCGCCTGCGGTTACACCGACGACACGGAAGACCCCGCCCGCGGCGTCCTCGAGCGCGACGGAGCCGGACGCCTCACCGGGTTCGTCCGCGGCGTCGGCGCCTTCGCCGTGCCGATCGCCAAGGCCCTCCACGCCGACGAGGAACAGGCGCAGGACGGCATCCGCGCCATGTTCGCGGAGTTCGCCCGCCACGGCCTGACCGGCGTCGTCGACGGCGGCGGCCTCCTCGTGACCCCCCGCGACTACGACGCCGTCTCCTCCGTGTGGCGTCAGGGCGGGCTCGACGTCCGCACGCGCCTCTTCTTCTCCGCATGGACCCGTGGCGGCGAGGTCGCCGACATCGACGCGCTCACGTCGCTCGTGCAGCCGGAGTCGGGCGACGGCATGCTGCGGGTGGCGGGCGTCGGCGAGATCCCCCACCTCGGATGCCACGACATGGAGGGGCTCGACCCCTTCGCCGTGCCGGACTCCGCCCACGACGAACTCGTCGAGATCGTGCGGATGTGCGCGAAGCGCGGCTGGCGCATGAGCGTGCACGCCGTGCTCGACGCCACCCTGGGCCGCATCCTCGACGCCTGGGAGCAGGTCGAGGCCGAGACCGGACGCGTCGCCGGACGCGGCTGGTCGATCGTGCACGCCGACGAGGCGAGCCGCGCCAGCCTCGAACGCCTCGCCCGCCTCGGGGCGGGCGTCCTCGTGCAGAATCGCCTCATCCTCAAGGGCGGCGACTACGTCGACAGCGACCTCTGGGGCCACGACGCCACCCGGAACGCACCGCCCCTCGCGACGATGCGCGAACTCGGCATCGTCGTGGGCGCCGGCACCGACGCGACCCGCGCCAACTGGTTCTCGCCGTGGGCGTCGATCTGGTGGCTCGTGACGGGGCAGACCCTCGATGGCCGCGGCCGGCGCAGCCCGGAGCACACGCTCAGCCGGCTCGATGCGCTCGCCGCCTATACGCGTGACGCCGCCTGGTTCACGGGCGAACAGGGGCACCGCGGACGCATCGCCCCCGGGTACGACGCCGACCTGTGCGTCACATCGGCCGACCCGCTCGACTGCTCCGACGACGAGCTTCGCGACATCCGCAGCGTCCTGACCGTCATGGACGGACGCATCACCCATCGAGCACCGGAGCTCGCCCCCTGAGGGGGGCGGCAGAAGGAGGAGGACAGTGAGCCAGGTTCCCCCGCCCCGTCGCGTCGGCCAGGCCGACATCATCCACCACGAGGGCTACGACACGGGCATCGTGAGCCCGTTCGTCCCGGCGATGCGCGTCGTGTCGCCGGCGCGGCTCGTGTTCATCAGCGGCGTCACCGGCGCCCCGGTGTACCACGACCACCCGCACGTCCCCGAGGTGTTCGACGCGATGCCCATGGATGCCGCCGGCCAGGTCGAGAACGCGTTCGCCCACCTCGACCTCGCGCTGCGCGCCGCGGGATGCGAACGCTCGGACGTCGTCAACATGATCCGCTTCTTCACCGACGTCGAGTCCGACCAAGACGTCGTCAACGCGTTCCAGTCGCGGTGGTTCGGCGGCCACATCCCGACGAGCACCACCGTCGAAGTGACGCGCCTGGCGACCGACCCGCGCCTGCGCTTCGAGTTCCACGTCGTCGCCGCTGCGCCGGCTGAGACCGCCTCCACGGAAGGACGGGCATGAGCGCCCACCACGGCCACTCCCACGCGTCGCGCCGCTTCGAGCGGCCGAGCGGCCGCCCTGCGGGCGTCCGCCCGCTCGGCGCCCCCGGCATCATGAGCGTCGACTACGAGCACCGCGTCGACTTCGATCGCCTGCGCGAGTACCGACTCGGCCGGGCGAAGGCGGCGCTCGAGGCGAGCGAGTGCGGGGCGTTCCTGCTGTTCGACTTCTACAACATCCGGTACACGACGCAGACGTGGATCGGCGGCGCGCTCGGCGACAAGATGATCCGCTACGCGCTGCTGATGCGCGGCCACGACCCGATCCTCTGGGACTTCGGCTCGGCGGTGCGTCACCACAAGCTGTACTCCGACTGGGTGCCCGACGAGAACTACCGCGCGGGCTTCCTCGGCTTCAAGGGAGCGGTCGCCCCGGAGGGCGGCGCCGATCTGATGAAGACGGCGGTCGACGAGATCGAGTCGCTCCTGGCCGCGGCCGGCCTGAAGGACGCTCCGCTGGGCGTCGACATCATCGAGCCGCCGTTCCTGTTCGAGCTGCAGCGCCGGGGCATCCGCATCGCCGACGCCCAGCAGAGCATGCTCGACGCGCGCGTCATCAAGAACCAGGACGAGATCATGCTGCTCAACCAGGCGGCGGCCATGGTCGACGGCGTCTATCAGGACATCGCCGAGGCCCTCAAGCCGGGCGTCCGCGAGAACGAGATCGTCGCCCTCGCCAACGCCCGCCTGTACGAGTACGGCAGCGACCAGGTGGAGGCGATCAACTCGATCTCGGGCGAGCGGTGCAACCCGCATCCCCACAACTTCACCGACCGCATCATCCGCCCCGGCGACCAGGCGTTCTTCGACATCATCCACTCGTTCAACGGCTATCGCACCTGCTACTACCGCACGTTCGGCGTCGGCTGGGCGACCCCCAGCCAGCACGACGCGTACAAGCAGGCGCGCGAGTGGATGGATGCCGCGCTCGACGCGCTGCGTCCGGGTGTCGGCACCGACGAGGTGGCGGCCGTGCTCCCGAAGGCCGAGGACTTCGGCTTCGAGAACGAGCTGGCCGCCTTCGGTCTTCAGTTCGCGCACGGCCTGGGCCTCGGGCTCCACGAGCGTCCGATCATCTCGCGACTGAACTCGATGGCCGATCCCGTGGAGCTGAAGGCGGGCATGGTGTTCGCGATGGAGACCTACTGCCCGGCATCCGACGGCTCGTCGGCGGCGCGCATCGAGGAGGAGGTCGTCGTGACCGACTACGGCATCGAGGTGCTCACGAAGTTCCCCGCCCAGGACCTGTTCGTCGCCAACCCGTACTGACCGTCTCGTCGCGCGACGTGGTGCACGGCGCGCGGCAGGCGGCAGAGTAGGGTCGATCACGCGAAAGGAGGCTCATGACCGCTGAACTGGGCGACCGCATCCGCGCGGCGCGCACCGCCCGGGGGCTGAGTCTTCGTGCCACAGCGGCACAGGCCGCCATCTCGCCGAGCCTGCTCTCGCAGGTCGAGACCGGCAAGGTGCAGCCTTCGGTGAGCACCCTGTACGCGATCGTGAGCTGCCTCGGGATCTCGCTCGACGAGGTCATGGGCAACCACCCCGCGGAGGATCCGGCGCCGACGCCGCAGGCGCGCGTTCAGCCCGTGCAGCCGTTCGCGGACGCTCCGCGGATCGTCATGCAGAACGGCGTCACGTGGCGCAGTCTGGCCGTCGGCGGCGACGAGGGCGTCGACGCGGTGCTGGCCACCTATGATCCGGGGGCGGCGAGCTCGCTCGACGAGACACACATGCGTCACATCGGGATCGAGCACGGCGTGATCGTGCGAGGCGAGCTGACGCTCAAGCTCGACTTCGACACATACGTGCTGCGGGCCGGCGACTCGCTGTGCTTCGACGCCCAGCGCCCGCACTATTACTTCAACCACACCGATGAGGTCGCTGAGGGGGTCTGGTACATCGTCGGCTCGCGCCGTGAGCCGGAGGCCGAAGCATCGGGCGACATCCGGAACGTCGTCGACGTGCTGGATGCCATCGGGCGCATGAACGGTCGCGGTGACGCCGCCCATGGCGACGACTGAGCGGGGCGCGCCGACGGTGAGCGCGGCCGAGACGCCCTGGAACACCGTCGGTGAGCGCGTGCGCGACCTGCGCACGGCCGCGGGGCTGACGGTGCGGGAGCTCGCCCGCCGCATCGGCGTGTCGGCCAGCCATGTCTCCCAGGTCGAGCGCGGCATCGGATCGTTCAGCGTGCCGGCCCTGTACGCGGTCGCGGCGGAGCTCGGCGTGCAGATGCACGAGATCCTCGACCCGCAGGCGCCGCCCGCGCCGCCCGTCGCCCCGCCGGAGATCACCGGGGGCGATCTGGTCGCGGCCGGCATCGTCCAGCGGGCTTCAGACCACCCGTCGATCAAGCTCAGCTCCGGGCCGCGGTGGACGCGGCTGACGGCGATGGGCGAGCCGGACGCGGAGTTCCTCGAGGTGGTCTACGCGCCCGGCACCCCGGCGCCCGAGGAGCGCATCGTCCACGACGGGCGCGAGTACGGCGTCATCGTCGAAGGACGGCTGAGCGTCGAACTGCAGGGGGAGTCGGCTGTGCTGGAGCCGGGCGACTCGATCGTGTTCGACTCGACGATCCCTCACCGCTTCTGGAACGACGGCGACGTCGAGGTGCGCGCCATCTGGTTCGTGCGCGACCGGCATGCGCACGACGCCGTGCCGCACGCCTGACAGGCGGCGCGGACGCAGAGCGCCCGGACCGATCGGCCCGGGCGCTCTGCTCCTGGTAGACGTGACGCGCGGATGCCGCGGGTCAGGCCTTCCAGATCGACTTCAGGTTGCAGAACTCGCGGATGCCCTCGGCCGACAGCTCACGGCCGACGCCCGAGTCCTTCACGCCGCCGAACGGCAGCTCGGGATACGAGATCGACATGCCGTTGACGAAGACGGCGCCGGCGTCGAGGCCCAGGGCGAAGAACTCCTCCTCCGCCTCGTCCTGCGTCCAGACGGCGGAGCTCAGGCCGAAGGTCGTGTCGTTGGCGATCCGCAGCGCGTCGGCGGCGTCGGCGGCGCGGTACACCGTCGCGACAGGCCCGAAGGCCTCCTCGCGGTAGAGGCGCATCTGCTCGGTGACGCCCGTGAGGACGGTCGGCGGGTAGAACCATCCGTCGCCCTCGGGGAGGGTGCCGCCGGCCACGGCCTGAGCTCCGTGGGAGAGGGCGTCGTCGACGAGTCCGGCGAGCTCGGTGCGTCCCGACTCCGTGGCCAGCGGGCCGACGTCGGTCGAGTCCTCGAGCGGGTCGCCGACGCGGAGCGCGCTCATCGCGGCGGCGAACTTCTCGACGAAGGCGTCGTGGATGTCGGTGTGCACGATGAAGCGCTTGGCGTTGATGCACGCCTGGCCGTTGTTCGAGGTGCGGGCGGAGACGGCGGTCGCGACGGCCTTGTCGAGGTCGGCCGACGGCATCACGATGAACGGATCGGAGCCGCCGAGCTCGAGCACGACGTGCTTGACCTCGGAGCCGGCGATCGAGGCCACGGAGCGGCCGGCGGGCTCGGAGCCGGTGAGGGTCACGGCCACCACGCGCCGGTCGCGGATGACGTTCTCGACCTTCGCGGCGCCGATGAGGAGCGTGTGGAAGGCGCCGGCGGGGAAGCCGCCGCGCTCGAACAGGGTGTCGAGGTAGAGCGCCGACTGCGGCACGTTCGAGGCGTGCTTCAGGAGCGCCGTGTTGCCCGCCATGAGCGCGGGCGCCGCGAAGCGGATGACCTGCCAGATCGGGTAGTTCCAGGGCATGACGGCCAGCACGACGCCCAGGGGCTGGTACACGGTGCGGGCCGACGAGGCACCGACGACGCTCGGGTCCTCGAGCGCGGAGCCGGCGAGGAACGACTCGGCCTTGTCGGCGTAGAAGCGCATCGCCTTGGCAGACTTGTGCACCTCGGCGCGCGCCTGCGCGAGCGTCTTGCCCATCTCGCGCGTGATGATCTCGGCGAGCGAGTCGACGTCGGCGTCGAGGAGGTCGGCGGCGGCGTGCATCCAGCCGGCGCGCGTCGCGTAGTCGGTCGAGCGGAGCGCGCGGTAGGCGTCGTCGGCCGCCGCGATGCGGGCCTCGATCTCCTGCGCGTCGTGCTCCTCGAAGGTGGCGAGAGTCTCGCCGGTGGCGGGATTGATGGATGCGATGGGCATGGATGTCCTTCCTTGGGGATCGAGCCGCGCGTCTCGGGTTTGTGGGGTGTTCGGTTTAAGGGGTGGGGGAGCCGTCGAAGATGTGGGGCGCCCGCGCCAGGTGCCGTCGCGTGCGCCGGATGTGGCCCCCGAGCACACGCTCCGCCTCTTCGATGTCGCCGTCTTTGAGGGCTGACACCATGAGGTGGTGCTCCTCGTGGGCGATACGGCGTGCGTCGGGATCCCACGTCGACACGTACGCGCGCCGGTAGGGAGCGGTCGTGTTCCAGAGCTTCCGCACGAGCGGGTCCAGCTGCGACGTCTCGGCGGGCGCGTAGCTCGCGAGGTGGAACTCGCGGTCGAGCCGGAGGAACGTGTCGGTGTCGTCGCCCGCGTCGCTGATGCGCTGCGCCAGTTCGGCGAGGCGTCCGAGATCGGCCTCGTCGAGCTTCGGCGCCGCATACCGCAGCAGCAGCGGCTCGAGCCTCTCCCGCATCTGGTAGACCTCTTCGCACTCGGCGAGGGTGAGGTGGGAGACCCACGCGCCCGAGTTGGCGACGACGGTGACGAGCCCCTCGTACTCGAGGAGGCGGATGGCCTCGCGCACCGGCACGCGGCTCGCGCCGAACTCCGCCGCGACGTCCTCCTGGCGGATCCGGGTGCCGGGAGGGTAGGTGCCGTCGACGATCCGCGAGCGGATGCCATCGGCGATGCGCACGCCGGCATCCCCGTCTCGCGTCCGCGTCGCCTCGATCTGGCTCATGCTTCTACTCTGCCGGATTCGCAGGGTGCCACAGGACCACGGAGGCCTCTGTCTCGTACGCCTTGCCGTCGGGGAAGGACACGAGCTCGAACTGCATGCCCCAGGGGCTGCGGAAGTAGATCCAGCGCTGGCCCGTCGAGGCGCCGGCGCTCACCACCGGATCGCCCATGACCTCCACGCCCTGTTCGCGCAGGTAGGCGACGGCCGCGTCGAGGTCGTCGACGTACAGCGCGAGGTGGTGACCGCCGATGTCGCTGTTGCGCGGCTGCGGAGCCTGTCCGTCGGCGCTGTCGTAGTGGAACAGCTCGATGTTGCTGCCGTTGCCGAGGCGGTAGAAGCGGATCTCGGTGATCGCGGTGCGGGGGTGCACGCCCAGCTGCACGGCCATGAAGTCGTCGGTCTCGGAGCGTTTCGGGCCGAGGGTGTAGACGTGCACGGCGCCGAGGACGTCGACGAAGAAGCGCTCCGCCTCGTCGAGGTCGGGCACGGTGAACCCGAAGTGGTCGGTTCCTCTCATTCCGGGGATCGGCATCCTCGCTCCTCTCATCACGACGCTGTGGTGTCACCCCGCGGTGAACCCCCTCATTGTATCCACGCCTCGTAAGTTGCCGCCATCAAGCACGGGCGCGCGCATCCCAGATCTTGAAATTGGATGCAATGATGCTCTAGCGTGGGCTCCACGCACTGATCAATGGAGACAGACAATGCCGCGACGACGCAGACTCTCGACCGAGGTCCCCTGGATCGAGCTGAGCACGACCTCCGCCGACTGGAAGGCGGCCGACCCGGCGCTGCTGACCACGATGCTCGGAGAGCTCCACCTCATCCGAGCATTCGAGGAGAGCGTGCTGGAGCTGGCGGGCGCCGGCCTCGTGCACGGCCCCGCGCACTCGAGCATTGGCCAGGAGGGCGGCGCGGTCGGCTCGATCGTCACGCTCCGCTCGACGGATGCCGTCAACGGCTCGCACCGCGGACACCACCAGTTCCTCGCCAAGGCGATCACTCACGTCTCGGGCGGCCGCCTCGATCCCGCCGCTCTCGTCGACGAGCCGATGCAGGCGCTGCTCCAGCGAACGCTCGCGGAGATCCTGGGACTCGCGCAGGGCTTCTCGGGCGGTCGCGGCGGATCGATGCACCTGCAGTGGCTGGAAGCCGGCGCGCTGGGCACGAACGCGATCGTCGGCGGGGGCGCTCCGATCGCGGCCGGCAACGCGTGGGCCCAGAAGCACTCGGGCACCACCGACGTGTCGATCAACTACTTCGGCGACGGCGCCAGCCAGATCGGCTCGGTGCTCGAGTCGATGAACCTCGCGGCAGCGTGGCACCTGCCCGTCATGTACTTCATCGAGAACAACCTCTACGCCGTCTCGACCCGCGCCGAAGAGGTGACCGCCGACCCGCGCTTCTCGGTGCGCGGCCAGGGGTTCGGCATCCCGTCGTGGCGTGTCGACGGCATGGACCCCCTCGCCGTCCACCTCGCGACGCAAGAGGCGCTCGAGCGCATGCGGTCGGGGGAGGGCCCGACCATCATCGAGGCCGAGGTCTACCGCTTCTTCCACCAGAACGGCCCCTACCCCGGAAGCGCCTTCGGCTACCGCACGAAGGACGAGGAGAAGGCCTGGCGCGAGCGCGACCCGATCACGCGCGTCGCCTCCGAGCTGGCCAGGCTGTCGATCCTCAGCCCCGAGGAGTCGGCGCAGGTGCGGGCGCAGGCGCAGCAGGCCATGGCGGATGCCGTCGCTCAGCTGATCGAGGACGACCCCGAGAACGCCGGCCGTCGACGCATCATCCCGGCGCTGTGGCCCGACCCGGCGGTCGTCGACACCGGCATCCGCGGCGACGCGTCGGAGCTCGAAGGTCTCACCGACGTCGAGCCCGACCCCGACGAGGGCGCGTGGACGGAGATGAAGTTCGTCGACGCCGTGGCCGCGACGATGGAGCGGCGCATGGCCGCCGACGACCGCATCATCGTGCTCGGTGAGGATGTGCACCGCCTCGCGGGCGGCACGAACGGCGCGACCAAGGGACTCCTCGCCGCCTTCGGTCCCGACCGCGTGATCGGCACGCCCATCAGCGAGAACGCCTTCTTCGGGCTCGCCGGCGGCATCGCGCTCGACGGGCGGTTCCGTCCCGTCGTCGAGTTCATGTACCCCGACTTCATGTGGGTGGCGGCCGACCAGGTGTTCAACCAGGTCGGCAAGGCGCGGCACATGTTCGGCGACAACAACACCCTGCCCCTCGTGCTGCGCACGAAGGTCGCGATGGGCTCGGGCTACGGCTCGCAGCACCTCATGGACCCCGCCGGGATCTTCGCGACGGCCCCCGGCTGGCGCATCGTCGCCGCCTCGACCGCCGCCGACTACATCGGACTCATGAACGCGGCCCTCGCTCTCGAAGACCCGGTGCTCGTCATCGAGCACGTCGATCTCTACGGGACCCAGGACCGCGTGCCCGAGGGCGACCGCGACTACATCATCCCGCCGGGCCGCGCCGCCGTGCGCCGCGAGGGCTCCGAGGTCACCGTGCTGACGTATCTGTCGATGGTCGGGCACACACTCGAGGCCGTCGAGCAGACGGGCGTCGACGCCGAGGTCATCGACCTCCGCTGGCTCGACCGCGCATCCCTCGACTGGGAGACGATCGAACGCAGCGTCAAGAAGACCGGCGCCGTCCTCATCGTCGAGCAGGGCGCGCGTGGCACCTCGTACGGAGCGTGGCTCGCCGACGAGCTGCAGCGACGCGTCTTCGACTGGCTCGACCAGCCGATCGAGCGCGTCACGGGCGGCGAAGCCAGCCCCAGCATCTCGAAGGTGCTGGAACGTGCCGCCATCGCCCGCACCGAGGAAGTCGTCACGGGCCTCGAGCGCGTGCGCACGAACGCAGGAGGACGCTGATGGCCGCCGTCATCCGCATGCCCGCCCTCGCCGCCGGCGCCACCGACGCCGCGGTGCAGTCATGGTTGGTCTCCGTGGGAGACCGCGTCGAGGTCGGCCAGGAGATCGTCGAGATCGAGACCGAGAAGGCCGTCGTCGAGTACGAGGCCGAGGCGGCCGGCACCGTCGCGGCGCTGTTCGTCGAGGCGGGCGATGCCGCTGCCGTCGGGTCTCCGATCGCGGTGCTCGCCGAGGACGGAGAATCGCCCGAGCAGGCGATCGCCGCCGCCGGGGTCACGGCCCCCGCACCCGCTGCGGCGCCGACCGCGGCTCCCGCCCCCGCTGCGGCGCCCGCGCCGACGGAGGCTCCCGCGCCGGCTGAGGCTCCCGCGCCGGTCAGGGCGCCCGCTGCGGCTCCCGCTGCGCCCGCTCCCGCGCCGTCGGAAGCGGCCGACCACGAGGGGCGTCTGTTCGCGAGCCCGCTCGTGCGCAAGCTCGCGCGCGAGCGCGGCATCGACCTGAGCGGCATCGCCGGGTCGGGGCCCCACGGGCGCATCGTCCGGCGTGACCTCGACGCGCTGCTCACGAGCGAGGCCGCGGCACCCGCGGCATCCGCGGCATCCGCACCCGCGCCCACGGCATCCGCCCCTGCGCCCGTGGCATCCGCCTCCGGCGCGGCGTTCGCCGACGTGCCCCACACAGGCATGCGGCGGGCCATCGCGCGACGGCTCACCGAGAGCGTCACGACCGTGCCGCACTTCTTCCTCGAAGCCGACTGCGTCGTCGATGAGGTGCTCGAGCTCCGGGCCCGCATCAACGAGCGCTCCGACGTCAAGATCTCGGTCAACGACTTCGTGCTGAAGGCCGTCGCCGCCGCGATGCTCGACGTTCCCGACGCCAACGCGATCTGGACCGATGAAGCCACACGGCGCTTCACGGGCGTCGACATCGGCGTCGCCGTGTCGATCCCCGGCGGCCTCGTCACGCCCGTCGTGCGCGGCGTCGAGGGCCTCTCGCTCAGCGGCATCAGCCGCACCGTCCGGGACCTCGCAGAACGCGCCCGCGCGGGCCGGCTCAAGCAGCACGAGCTCGAGGGAGGATCGTTCGCGGTCTCGAACCTCGGCATGTACGGCACGTCGCGGTTCTCGGCGATCATCAACCCGCCCCACTCGGGAATCCTCGCCGTGGGCGCGGCGCAGAAGCGTCCGGTCGTGGGCGACGACGGCGACCTGACGGTCGCGACCGTCATGAGCGTCACGCTCTCGGCCGACCACCGCGCGCTCGACGGCGCACTCGCGGCGCAGTGGCTCGCGGCGTTCACCGAGCGCATCCAGCATCCGCTGTCGCTGCTCGTGTGAGCGGCACCCCAACACCCATCCACCGACGACGAAGGCGCCGATCGTGACCATCTCCACCCAACCCGACACCCACACGCACCCGCCGCTGTCCCGCACGCGCTGGTCGTCGTTCATCGACGGCGCGTTCCTCGAGGAGGGCGGCGGGGAGCCGTTCGACGTGTACGAGCCGTCGACCGGGGCCGTGCTCGCGACGGTCGACGCGGCGACCGCAGAGGTCGTCGACGCCGCCGTCGCCTCATCGGCGCAGGCCCAGCGGGAGTGGGCCGCCCTGTCGCCCAGAGAGCGGGGCGCCGTGCTGCGGCAGGTCGCGGTTCGCATCCGCGAGCACGCCGACGAGCTGGCGATCCTCGAGGCGCGCGAGGTCGGCAAGCCCAAGCGGGATGCCGGCCGGTTCGACGTCTCGTTCAGTCACGCCGCGTTCGACTACTTCGCGGGCCTTGCCGACACGCTCCATGGCGAGCTGCTCGACCAGGGGCCCATCGAGGCGCGCATCGTGCCGGAGCCCTACGGCGTGGTCGCCGCGATCCTGCCCTTCAACTGGCCGCCGATCCACTTCGCGAAGAAGTGCGCCCCCGCGCTGGCCGCCGGCAACTCCGTCATCATCAAGCCGGGGGAGCAGGCGCCGCTCACGGTGCTGCGGCTCGTCGAGATCGCCAACGAGGTGCTCCCCCCGGGTCTCCTCAACGCCGTCACCGGCATCTCGGCGGGCGCTGCGCTGGCCGGCCACCCGGGCGTGCAGCGCATCACGTTCACGGGCGCCACGGCGACCGGACGCAAGGTGCTCCAGTCTGCGGCGGAGAACCTCACCTACGCGACGATGGAGCTCGGCGGCAAGAACGCCCTGCTCGTGCTCGACGACGCCGATGTGGCGCAGGCGGTCGACGTCGCGATCGAGGGCATGTTCTACAACCAGGGCGAGGCGTGCACGTCGACGGCGCGCATCCTCGTGCACGACGCCGTCTACGACGAGTTCGTCGAGGCGTTCTCGCGCAAGGCCGAGTCGCTCGTCGTCGGAGACGGGCTGGATGCCGCGACCGACGTCGGCCCCATGGTCGACGCCCGCCAGCGCGACCGCGTGCTGCGCTACCTCGACACCGCGCTGGCCGAGGGCGCCCGCATCGTCGCTCAGGGGGCCGTGCCCGACGACCCGACGCTCGCGGGCGGCTACTGGGTGGCGCCGACGGTGCTCGTCGACGTGACCCCTGACTCGACCTTCGGTCAGGAGGAGGTCTTCGGTCCGATCGCCGGCATCATGCGCTTCACCGACGTCGACGAGGCGGTCGAGATCGCGAACGGCACGGCATACGGGCTGACGGCCGCCGTCTGCACGCGCGACGAGCAGCGGGCGTGGCACCTCGCCCAGCGCCTGGAGGCGGGCATGGTGTTCGTCAACAACTACATGCGACGCGCGTTCCTCGGGTCGCCCTTCGGCGGCGTGAAGGGCAGCGGCTTCGGGCGTGAGAATGCGGCAGAGACCCTGCGCGAGTTCGTGCGATCCAAGAACGTGCGCTTCCGCTCCGGCCGCGGCATCGTGCCGGTGTGGCCGCCGGTGGACTGATGCGCGGCGCCCGGTCGTCGCGCCGTCACACCGCCGCGTCCGAGTGGGCGAGCCCCCGTGCGGAGGCGAGCACGGTCTCGACGGCCGCCTCGAGGGCGGCGGGCTCGTGACGGCCGGCGCGCAGGCGCGCGAGCGTCTCGAGCGCCGGGCGCTGCAGTCGGCCGTCGGGCACGATGCCTGTCTCCGGCGACCGGAGCACCGCGAGGTGACGCCGCGCCGACGCCTCCGACAGGTCGAGAAGACGCACCGCGGCCTCGACGACGAGCTCGTCGTGCGCGCCGTCGGCGATCTCCGCTCCCGTCTCGATGAGGATCGCGCTCAGCGCGTCGGCCGCTCGCGCGCGCGGGCGGTCGAGAGTCGTGAGCCTGCAGGCGACGGCGCCGAGGTAGGGGCCGAGCTCCCGCACCGTCGCGATGCGGCGGCATCCGTCCTCTTCGGCGCGGAGCTCGTTGCCGGAGCCGAGGATCGTCACGTCGCACCGGCCGGCGGCGAGCGCGACGCGGCGCTTCGGCGTCGATCCGAGCGAGACGACCTCGAGCCGGTCGGGGTCGCATGCGTGGGCGCGCAGCAGGGCGCGCGCCGCGAGCGCGAAGCCCGACACCGGCACGTCGACGCCCAGCACACGCGCGTCGGCGAGGCCCTCGAGGCCAGGGCGCACCCACAGCGACAGGCCGAGTCCGCGATCGAGTGCCGCGGTGATCGTCAGCGGCAGACGGCGGCCCAGTGGATTCCCGTCGAATCCCGCGTAGAGGAGGACGTTGTCGGGGCTCGTGATCGCGAGGTCGAGCGTGCCGGCGGCAAGGGCCTCGAACTGCGCGGGCGACGACGGCACTGCATGCTCCTCGACGTCGAGGCCCGCGGTGGTGAGTCTTCCCTGTGCCCGTGCCACGGCCAGGACGACCGATGGGGTGAATGTGCCGATGTCGACGCGCGCCACAGGTTCCCGCCCTCCTCGCCGGTGAACGACGCCGGCGCAGCGTCACGCCGGGTCGCAATCGATTGTAGACACGAGGGTCCGATGCGGAAAGCGCGAGGGCCGCAGAAGGGAGGCGCTCTGCATGGCTGACCGCTGGGCGAGGCTGGTCGCGGCATCCCTCATGGGCGCCGCGTTCCTGGCCTTCTATGACCGCGCACTGCTGGCCCCCATGATCACAGTGGCGGCGAGCGACCTGCGCACCGACCCCGAGGCGATCGGCCAGGCGGTCTCGGTGTATGTGCTCACCTATGCGGCGACGCAGGTCCCGTGGGCGGCGGTGTCGGGCCGGCTCGGGCAGCTGCGCACGCTGTCGTTCGCGGCCGGGATGGCGGGGGCCGGGGCGCTCGTGTCGGCCTTCGCATGGGACGCCGCCTCGCTGACGCTCGCACGCGCCATCAGCGGCGCGGCCCTGGCCGCGATCGTGCCGTCGATCCTCGTCCACATCGGCGACACGATGGAGCTGCACCGCCGCGCCGTGGCGACGGTCAACCTCGCGACCGCGCTGTCGCTCGGCATGACGGTGGGCTCCGCGATCTCGGCGGCGCTCGCGGAGTGGTGGACGTGGCGCGCGGCGTTCGTCTCGAGCGCTCTCATCGGGTTCGCGGTGTGCGTCGTGTTCGCCGCGGCGGGCCGCGGCGGGGGCGGACCGGCGGTCGGGTTCTGGTCGTCGTTCCCGCGGCTCGCGCGCAACGGCTGGGTGTACGTCGTGCTGGCCCTCGCCGTGATCGAGGGCTCGGTGCTCGTGGGCGTCATCAACTTCATCCCTGTCGCGCTGGAGGCGGAGGGCGTGCCTGTCAGCATCGCCGGGTTCGCGCTCGCGGCGTTCGGCATCGCCGTGGTCGTCTGGGGCACCGTCGTGAGGGTCATCGTGCGCCGGTTCCCGTCATGGATGCTGATGGGCGGCGGCGGGCTCGCAGCCGTCGCCGCGTTCGCGCTGCTCTGGACGATCCCGGGGGTGCCGACCGCCGTCGTGGCCGTCGTCCTGCTCGGCTTCTCGTGGTCGTGCGCGCACACGCAGCTCCAGACCTGGGTGACCGACGTCGTCACGGGTTCGCGGCCCCTGGGCATGGCGCTGTTCGCGGTCGCCCTCTTCGGCGGCGGCGCATTCGGGTCGTGGCTCGGGGTGTGGGCGATCGCGGCGGGAGCCTACGGCGAGATGTTCGCGATCGCGTGCGGCATCGCCCTGGTGTTCTCCGTGGCCGGTGCGGCGCTCAGGCGTGTCTACCGGCTTCGTGAGCACGCGTGACAGGTCGGGGCATTAAGGTCGCCTCATGGCGAAACGGGTCACCCTCGACGACGTGGCGGAGCACGCGGGAGTGCACAAGGCCACGGCCTCCCGCGCCCTCAACGAGCGCACGCGGCACCAGGTGAACGCCGAGACGCTCAAGCGCGTGCGGCGCGCGGCCCGCGAGCTCGGCTACCGGCCCGACGTCGTCGCGCGGAGTCTGCGGACGGCGTCGACGCAGACGATCGGCATCATCATCCCCGACCTGATGAACCCGATCTTCCCGCCGCTGGTGCGCGGCATCGAGGACTTCCTGCAGCCTCGCGGCTACAGCGCGCTCATCGTCAACACCGATGGCTTCGCGCACACCGAGTCGGCCGCGTTCGACTCGCTCATGCAGCGCCGAGTCGACGGCTTCATCCTCGCCACGGGGCGTCTCGCCGAGCAGGAGTTCCTCCTCGACGCACGCGAGCGCGGCGTGCGGATCGTCATGGCCAACCGCGACGCGGACGTCGGGTTCCCCGTCGTGATGGCCGACAACGCCGCCGGCATCGAGGCGGCCGTGCATCACCTCGCGGGCCTCGGCCACCGGCGCATCGTGCACCTTGCCGGACCGGACGACTTCTCGACCACGCGCACGCGTGCGCGCGCCTTCGCGCTCAGCGCGGCCGCGGCGGGAGTGTCGGGCGAGATCGTGCCGGACATCGCGCTGACGGCCGAGGCGGGGGAGCGGGCGATGGACCAGATCGTCGCTCGGGGCGAGCCGCTGCCGACGGCCGTCGTCGCCGGCAACGACCTCGTGGCCCTCGGGGTGATCCGCTCCATGCGCGCGCACGGGCTCGAGTGCCCCGGCGACATCAGCGTCGTGGGGTTCAACGACATGCCGTTCGCGGGCGACTTCTCGCCGTCGCTCACGACGGTGCACGTTCCGCTGCGCGACATCGGCATCCAGGCGGCCCGCACGCTGCTCGCCGCTGTCGACGGACCCGATGACGCGCTCCAGGAGCGCGTCATGGTGACCCTCCCGGTCTCTCTCATCGTGCGCGAGTCGACGGGTCCGGCACGCGAGTGAATCGTTGACTTTGGATGCAATCGCGCTCTAAGATGAGTGCAATCGATTGCAGGAATCGGGCAATGACGCCCGGATGCTCCGTGCGTCAGAGGCAGCTAACAGAGAGGTTAGTCACATGCAGAGGTCCGCCATCACACGGCTCATAGGGGCGCTCGCCGGCGTCGCCGTGAGCGCACTCGCATTATCCGCCTGCGCGGCAGACAGTCCCGCGCCCGGCGACACCGACGCCGACCAGGGTCCCATCAGGATCGGCGCCTCCCTCCCGCTCACGGGTGAGTTCAGCCAGGGCGGTCTCGACACGCAGCAGGGCTATGAGGTCTGGGTCGAGCTGCAGAACGAGGCTGGAGGACTCCTCGGACGCGACGTCGAGATCGTCGTCAAGGACGACGCCACCAACCAGAACACCGTCGTGACCAACTACAACACGCTCATCGACCAGGACGGGGTCGACCTTCTTCTCGGCAGCCAGTCGTCGCTCCTGAACATCCCCGCCTCGGCCGTCGCCGAGCGAGCCGAGATGGTGTTCGTGTGCCCGTCGTGCGGCTCGCCCGACATGTACAACCGCGGGTTCGAGTTCATCTTCTTCTCGCAGCAGGCCGTCGCCACCGACCAGGCGAAGGTGTTCGCCGAATGGGTCGCGTCGCTCCCTGAGGACCAGCGTCCTCAGCGCGCCGCGTACCCGTCGCTCGACGACCCGTTCGCAGGTCCCGTCGTCGAAGGCGCGGAGAAGATCCTGTCGGCCGCCGGCATCGAGACCGTCTACAAGGACGTCTACCCGGCCACGACGAAGAACTTCGACTCGATCGTCAACTCGATCAAGGACGCCGACGCCGACATCATCGTGCAGGGCGCCCAGTTCGAGGACGGCGTGAACTTCGTCCGCTCGCTCCTGCGTGCCGGCTTCAGCCCCGACATCCTCTACCAGTCGTCGTCGCCGACCTACGGTCAGCAGTACGTCGAAGGCGTCGGCGCGGAGAACGCGGAGGGCGTGTTCTTCTCGTCGAGCTACCACGTGGCCGCCGCGACGCCCGGCAACGAGGAGTTCGTCGCCAAGTACAAGGAGATGTTCGGCGGGGAGCCGCCGGAGGACGCCGCTGACGGCTTCGCCGCCGCGACCGTCCTCGCCGCCGCAGTCGAGGCCGTCGGCTCGCTCGACGACCAGCGCGCGCTCGCCGACTGGATCCGCACCCACGAGGTGCCCACGATCCTGGGCACGCTGAGCTGGAACGAGGACGGAAGCCCGAAGGGCGACTTCCTCGTCGGCCAGTGGCAGGACGGCGCCTCCGAGGTCGTCCTTCCCGAAGACGCCTCGACCTCCGACCAGATCCTCCGCTGGAAGGGCTCGGCGTTCTGATCGCCGCGCACAGGTGAACCCATGACCACCCTCGTCCAGACGCTCATCCAAGGACTGCTCATCGGCGCGGTGTACGCGCTGATGGCATCCGGGCTCACGCTCATCTTCGGAGTGATGCGTGTCATCAACCTCGCGCATGGCGCCCTCGCCATCTTCGCGGCGTTCCTGACCTACTCGCTCTGGAGCGCGTGGGGCCTTGATCCTCTCGTGTCGATCCCGCTGCTCGTCGTCGTGATGTTCGGCGTCGGCTGGCTGCTGTACGTCACGGTCATCAAGAGGGTCCGCGGACAGCACGTCAGCATGACGGTGCTGGCGACCTTCGGGATCGCGCTTCTGCTCGAGGGGGTCATGGGCTTCATCTGGGGCAACACGTCGCACGCCGTGCGCACGCCCTACACCGACGCGTCGATCACGTTCGGCCCGTTCTACGCCTCGACCGCGCAGCTGATCGCTGCGGGCGTCGCCGTGGTCGTGCTGGCCGCGCTCGCCGTGCTCCTGAACCGCACATGGCTCGGCCGCGCCATCCGCGCGGCATCCGTCAACGAGCACGGAGCGCTCCTGGTGGGCGTGAGCGTGGCGACTGTCGCAGCCGCGACCTTCGCGATCGGCATCGCCACCCTCGCCGCGAGCGGCGCGATGATCAGCACGATCTACCCGTTCCTTCCCGGATCGCACTACCAGTGGATCGCCCGTCTGCTCGCGATCGTCGTGCTCGGCGGCCTCGGGAGCCTTCCCGGGGCCGTCGCGGGAGCGCTCGTGATCGGGGTGGCCGAGATGCTCGCGACCGCCTACATCGGGGCCGCGTGGCCGATCGCCGTGCCGTTCATCGTCATCTTCATCGTTCTCCTCGTGCGGCCCCAGGGGCTGCTCGGAACCCGACTCCGAGAGGATGCCGTCGCATGACCGCCTCCGCTTCGACGTCCCTCCGCGAACGCCTGCTGGGCGACCGCGTCTGGAAGATCGGCACGCGCGTGATCCTCGTGATCGCGGCGGTCGTGCTGGTGCTGTTCCCCCTGTCGCCGTCCGCGTCGGCGCAGAACACCGTCGTCCTCGCCCTCGTTCTCGCGATCGGCGCGTCGGGCCTCAACATCATCACGGGCTACGCGGGGTACCTGTCGCTCAGCCAGGGCGCGTTCCTCGGGATCGGCGCATACATCACCGCGGTGCTGACGCGGGTCGCCCCCGAGGTGAGCCCGTTCGTGTGGATGCCGCTGTCGGGCATCGGCGCGGCACTGATCGCGATGCTGCTGGCGCTCGTCACATACCGCTCGCGCGGGCCGTCCTTCGTCATCATCACGATCGCGTTCCTGTTTCTCGTGCAGTTCGTCGCGATCGAGTGGACCGAGGTCACCAACGGCTCGGCCGGCATCACGCTCCCGCTGCCCGACTGGCCCCGCGAATGGCGCAACTGGCCGTTCCACCTGCTCTTGGTCGCGCTGCTGGCGCTGTCGGTGCTGATGTCGTGGTGGATCCGGCGCACCAAGTTCGGCACGGGTCTCATCGCCATCCGGGAAGACGAGGGCAAGGCCGGCACGATCGGCATCAACGCGCCCATCTACAAAGTGCTCGCGTTCGGCCTCAGCGCCGTGTTCGTCGGCATGGCGGGCTCGGTCTACGGCTACTACCTGTCGTTCGTCGACCCGATCGGCATGTTCTCGATCATCATCTGCGTGCAGATGGTGCTGGCCGTCATCCTCGGCGGACGCGGCACCCTGTTCGGGCCCGTGCTCGGCGCATTCCTCATCGAGCCGCTCAACGCTCTGGCGAACAACTCGTTCGGCGGCGGCAACGCGCGCCTCGTGCTGTTCGGCGGACTCCTCGTGCTCCTCGTCGTGCTGCTGCCGCAGGGCATCATCCCCGGCATCCGCGCCCTGCGCGAGAAGATCCGCAGTCGCGACGCGGTCGGGCTGTCGGGAGCCCGGCTCGACTCGCGCCCGGCGGTCGTCGTCGAGCGCGCCGCGCCGAAGGCGGACGCCCGTCCGCTCCTGGAGGTCCGCGGCCTGCACAAGAGCTTCGGAGGCAACCACGCCGTCGACGAGTGCTCCTTCACGGTGCCGGAGGGGTCGATCACGGCCCTCATCGGGCCGAACGGCTCGGGCAAGACGACGGTGTTCAACCTCATCTCCGGCACGATGACCGCGGATGCCGGTCAGGTGCTGTTCGACGGCCAGCCGCTCGGCCGCGATCCGTGGTCGCGGGCGCACCGCGGCATCGGGCGCACGTTCCAGATCACGCGCCTGTTCCGCGAGATGACGGTGCTGGAGAATCTCGTCGCACCGCTGCGGGACTTCTCCTTCCGGCAGCTGGGCCTGGGCGCCGTGAGCGGCACTGAAGCGGCCAAGGCCGAGGAGCTGCTCGCCTTCGTGGGCATGTCGGCATACCGCGACGCCCCCGCGGCATCGCTCAGCTATGGGCAGCAGAAGCTGGTCGAGCTCGCGCAGGTGCTCATGCTCGAGCCGAAGCTCATCATGCTCGACGAACCGGCGGGCGGCATCAACCCGACCCTCATCGAGCGGATGGGCGGCCTCATCCGCGAGCTCAACGCGCAGGGCACGACGTTCCTCCTCGTCGAGCACAACATGCCGTTCGTGCTCGACCTGTGCGACCCGATCCGCGTCCTCGCCAAGGGCAGGGTCATCGCCGAAGGCGCACCGGACATGATCCAGAAGGACCCGATCGTGCTCGACGCCTACCTCGGCGACGACTACCTGCTCGACCAGCAGTCCAAGACCGGCGGCGTGGCCGTCGTGAAGGGAGCCCGGCGATGATCCGCCTCGAAGGAGTGGTCGCCGGCTACGGCGGCGGAAACGTGCTGCAGGGCGTGACGCTCGAGGTGCAGGCCGGGGAGCTCGGCTGCATCGTCGGACCGAACGGCGCAGGCAAGTCCACCGTGCTGCGCGTCGTGAGCGGCCTCCTGTCGCCCTCGGCCGGCACTGTGCATCTGGAAGGGGAGGACATCACCGGCCTCCCGCCCCACGAGGTCCTCGCCCGGGGCATCACGCAGGTGCCGCAGACCAACGGCCTGTTCTCCAATCTGACGGTGCGCGACAACATCCTCATGGGCGCCTACGTCATCCGGCGTGAGCGCGCCCTGGTCCGGGAGCGCTACGAGCGTGTGCTCGACATGTTCCCGCTCGTCAAGGACCGCACCGGCATCAAGTGCGGCAACCTGTCGGGCGGCCAGCGGCGGATGGTCGAGTTCGCGCGCTCGCTCATGCTCGACCCGAAGCTCGTCCTGCTCGACGAGCCGTCGCTCGGCCTGGACCCCAAGTCGCTGGGCGTCATCGACGAGGCGGTCGCGATCATGCTGCAGGCGGGCAAGGCCGTGCTCATGGTCGAGCAGAACGTGCGCTTCGGCCTCCGCATGGCCAACGTCGGCATCGTCATGGAGAGCGGCCGCGTGCTCATGACGGCGCCCGCCGACCAGGTGCTCGACGACCCGGAGATCGCCGACCTCTATTTCGGCGGCGCCGTCCGCAAGGAGCTCGACTCCGCACACGATGCCGTCGCCGCAGTCCCCACACAGAAAGAAGGAACCACACCATGACCGACAACCTGCCCTCCATCGGCTGGATCGGCGCGGGCCGCATGGGCGCCCAGCTCGTTCAGCGACTGCTGGCTGCCGGCTACGACGTCGCCGTCTACAACCGCACCGCCTCCAAGGTGCAGCCGCTCATCGACGCGGGCGCCACCCACGCGGCCCGCCCCGTCGACCTGGCCGACCGCGACATCGTCTTCAGCATGGTGTCGGCAGACAAGGACCTCGAGGCCGTCCTCCTCGGTCCCGACGGTCTGCTGACGGGAGAGTCGGGTCCGCGCGCCCTCGCTGACGTGTCGACGGTGTCGGTTGCGACGAGCGAGAAGGTGCGTGCGGCTGCCTCGGAGAAGGGCACCGGCTTCCTCGCCACGCCCGTCTCCGGCAACCCCGCCGTCATCGCCGCCGGCAAGCTCACGGTCGCCGTCTCGGGTCCCCGCGACGTGTTCGAGCAGGTCGAGCCCGTGCTGCAGGTCTTCGGACGCGGCGTGACCTACGTGGGCGAGGGCGAGGTCGCCCGTCTCGTGAAGATCGCGCACAACGTGTTCCTGGGCGTCGTGACGCAGTCACTCGCCGAGATCACGGTGCTCGCCCAGAAGGGCGGCGTCTCGCGCGAGGCGTTCCTCTCCTTCCTGAACGACTCGGTCATGGGCTCGGTGTTCACGGGTTACAAGACGCCCGCGTTCGTCAACCTCGACTTCACGCCGACGTTCACGATGCCCCTGCTCCAGAAGGACTTCGACCTGGGGCTGGATGCCGCGTACCGCCTCGCCGTGCCCATGCCGATCGCGTCGGCCACGCGCCAGATCGTCGCGCAGGAGGTCGGCTCCGGCAACACGGAGCAGGACTTCGCGACGCTGCTGCTCACGGTCGCGCGCGGAGCCGGGCTCCAGCTCGAGTCGGAGAACGCCGACGTCACCGACGGCCTCAGCGACTGATCCGATGACGACGCGGATTCCGGCGACCATGCGGGCCGCCGTGCTGCATGGTCGCCGGGATCTGCGCTTCGAAGAGGTCGCGACGCCCGCGCCGGCTCGCGGCGAGCTGCTGCTCGAGGTGACGGCCGTGGGGGTGTGCGGCACGGATGCCGGCGAGTGGGCGCATGGCCCGAAGCTCCTGCCGATCGACGTGCCGCATCCGGTGACCGGCCACGTCGGGCCGCTCACGATGGGGCATGAGTTCGCGGGCCGCGTCGTGGCCGTCGGCGACGACGTCGATCCCGGCTGGCTCGCGCGGCTCGTGGCATCCTGCGGCGCGGCGCCCTGCGGCGAGTGCGAGCTGTGCCGCAGCGGTCGCTCGAACGTCTGCCGCCGCTACTCCTCCGTCGGCCTGCACCGCCCCGGTGCGCTCGCTCGCTACGTGACCGCGCCGGTCGAGAGCTGCGTCGATGCCGGCGCCTGGGGGCTCGACGAGCATGAGGCGGCCCTCGTGCAGCCGATGTCGATCGCGGTGCACTCCGCGCGGCGCTCCGGCGTCCGCGCCGGCGACATCGCCGTCGTTCAGGGCGTCGGCGGGATCGGCGCCTTCCTCATCCATGTGCTCGTCGACCTGGGCGCACGTGTCGTCGCCGTCGACCTCGATCCCGCCAGGCTCGAGCTCGCCCGTGAGCTGGGCGCCGACGTCGTCATCCGCGGCGGCACCGAGACCGCGGCCGCCGAGATCTCGGTGACGTGGGGCGAGGCGCTGCCCGTCTTCTTCGAAGTCACAGGGTCGCAGCGGGGCATGGACCTCGCGATCGAGATCGTGCCGATGGGAGCGACGATCGTGGCCGTGGGCATCGCGAAGGCGCCGGCGCCCGTCGATCTCGGCCGGGTGACGGTACGGGAGCTCACGATCGTCGGCACCAACGCGATGGTCCGCGAGACCGACCTCGATGACGCCGCCCGCCTGGTCGCCGCGCGCGCGAAACGGTGGGGCATCGTCGCGCCTGAGCCGATCCCTTTCGAACGGCTGGTCGACGACGCGCTCCTCCCGATCGCGGAGGGGCGCCCGCCTGCCGTCAAGTCGCTCGTCCTCCCGCCCGTCGAAGGGTCGGCGACCGACTGAGCCGTCCGCCTCGGCATCCGCCGCGGACAGTCTGCATTCGCGGGAATGAATGTCGGTGCGAGGCGGGTTGCACCCGTCAGACATCCGTCACGGGAAAGGATCAACCATGGCCACCATCGCCGTCATCGGGGGCACCGGCTACGCCGGGCGCAACATCGTCGCCGAAGCCGTCCGTCGCGGGCACACCGTGCTCTCGATCGCGCGTCACACGCCGTCGGAGCGCGTCGAAGGCGCCACGTACGTCGAGGCATCGCTGATCGATGTCCCCGCCCTGGCCGAGCAGCTCGCCGGCGTCGACGTCGTGATCGTGGCGGTCGCTCCCCGCGGCGACATGCTCGGACTCGTGCGGCCCAACCTGGCGGCGCTGTTCTCTCAGCTTCCCGAGGGCGTGCGCGTCGGCGTCATCGGCGGTGCAGGCGGCAGCCTCGTCGCCCCCGGCGGACCCCGGGTGGTCGACAGCGGATTCCCCGAGGCGTTCAAGGCCGAGGCGCTCGAGGCGATCGGCGTGCTGGAAGACCTGCAGGCGGACGAGTCGGGCCTCGACTGGTTCTTCGTGCACCCGGCAGGCGGCTTCGGCGCCTGGAACCCGGGGGAGCGCACAGGGGAGTACCGTATCGGCGGCGACGTCATCGTGACCGACGAGGCAGGCGAGTCGTACATCTCGGGCCCCGACCTCGCCGTCGCCGTGCTCGACGAGGTCGAGCAGCCGAAGCACTCGCGCCAGCGCTTCACCGTCGGCTACTGACGCGCGAGCGTCACGCGGTGAGCGCACCCTCTCCGAGCGGCAGCTGCGCCGCGTGACGGTCCGCGATCATCCACCCCAGATGCGCCTCATAGACGGCCTTGTGGGCGGGATGGTCGAGGTAGGCGGCGAGGGCTGACTCGTCGTCGACGATCGCCGCGACCGCGTAGTCGGCGGCGCTCGGACGCACGCGCAGGTTCGCGCCGGCCACATACGAGCGCAGCTCGGGGATGCCGGCGGCCATCTCGGTCAGCGCGGTCGTCAGGCGGTCGACGTCGTCGTCGGTCACCGAGTCGACCCAGGTGAACATCGCCAGGTGCAGGATCACGGGCTCTCCTTCGTGTCGGAACGGCTCAGACCAGGTCGCGCCAGTCGACGCCCTCGTCTTCCTCTTCATCGATCTGGATCGCGCCGGTCACCACCGGCAGCGCCATCGTCTCGGTGGGCGGGCCCATCACGGTCGCCTCGTCGCGGCGGTGGCGCAGAACGTCGTCGATGTACGACGAGACCACCTCGGCGATCGGCACCGACTTGCCCCGGGCCTGAGACATGTACCAGCGGTGCTCGAGCACCTGGTGGAACACCTCCGCCGGCTCCAGCTTGGCGCGCAGGTCATAGGGGATCGCCTTGATGACGGGCTCGAAGACGCGCGTCAGCCACTCGTGCGCCACCATCTCCTCGTCGGAGCCCAGGCGCGACACGCGCGCGCGGAACTCGTCCATGTCATTCAGGAGCCGTCGCGCCTGGTTCTCCTGCACGTCGAGACCCGTCAAGCGCAGCAGACGACGCTGGTGATGCCCGGCATCCACGACCTTCGGCTGGATCGACACGCGCGTGCCGTCGGCGATCGTCTGGATCGACATCTCGTCGATGTCGAAGCCGAGGTCGTTGAGCCTGTGCACGCGCTCGGTGATGCGCCAGGACTCGTTGACGGGGAAGGTCTCCTGATCGTTGAGGGCGCCCCACAGCGACCAGTACGACGACATGATGCGGTCGGCGATCTGCACGGCGTCGATGCCGCGCTCCAGACGCCCGCCGGCTTCGAGGTCCATGAGCTCGCCGGCGATGTTGGTGCGAGCGACATCGAGGTCGTGCTCCCGCTGGCCCCGCGTGAGGCCGCGCTCGTGGAGCTCGCCCGTCTCGGCGTCGACGAGGTAGGCGGCGAACGCCCCGGCATCCCGTCGGAACAGCGTGTTCGACAGCGAGACGTCGCCCCAGAAGAAGCCGATGTTGTGCAGGCGCACGAGCAGCACCGCAAGGGCGTCGACGAGGCGGCCGGCGGTGTCGGGGCGCAGGACCTGCGTGAACAGGGCCCGGTAGGGGAGCGAGAAGCGCAGATGCGCGGTCACGAGCGCGGCCGGCAGCGGCTCGCCCTTGGGGGTGCGGCGGCCGTCGATGACGGCGACGCGCTCCACGCACGGCACGTCGAGCCGCGCGAGCGCGCCGAGCATCTCGTACTCGCGGCGGGCCATCTCGGCGGTCGTCTCCTTGACGGCGACGACGCGGCCCGAGAGGTTGGCGAAGCGCACCAGGTGACGCGAGATGCCCTTGGGCAGCGACACGATCGTCTCGCTCGTCCACTCTTCGAGCGGCGTCGACCACGGCAGCGCCAGCAGGCCGGCATCCACGCTCCTGGCGGTGATGGTCAGCGACTCCACCACGACGTTCCCTTCACTGCTCGCCGGTCATAAGCGGCGCGGCGCGGGGGTCCCGTGACCCGCCGCGCCGCGTCGTTCGTGCTTGTCGTATCTCAGGCCGAGGCGATCGCCTTGTCGGTAAGGCGCTCGCCGGTCTCGGCATCGAAGACGTGCAGGTGGCCGGGGACCGGCGCAAGCACGACCTTCTCGCCCGCGTTCGGGTGACGGCGGCCGTCGACGCGCGCGACCAGGTCGGTGCGCTTGCCGTTGATGTCGGTGTGGCCGTACAGGTAGCCGTCAGCGCCGAGCTCCTCGACGAGGTCGACGTCGACCGTGATGCCCTGGCCGTCCTCCGGGTTGACGATGATGTCCTCGGGGCGGATGCCGATGGTCACCTGCGAGCCGTGCGCCTTGCCGAGCACGTCGGCCTCGACACCCACGACGGCGGTGCCGAAGCGGACGCCGCCCTCTGCCACGTCGGCCGAGAACAGGTTCATGGCGGGCGAGCCGATGAAGCCGGCGACGAACACGTTGTTCGGCTTCTCGTACAGGTCACGCGGCGTGCCGACCTGCTGCAGGATGCCGTCCTTGAGCACGGCGATGCGGTCGCCCATGGTGAGCGCCTCGGTCTGGTCGTGCGTGACGTACACGGTGGTGACGCCGAGGCGGCGCTGCAGCGACGCGATCTGCGTGCGGGTCTGGACGCGGAGCTTGGCGTCGAGGTTCGACAGCGGCTCGTCCATGAGGAACACCTGCGGCTGGCGGACGATGGCGCGACCCATCGCGACGCGCTGACGCTGACCGCCCGAGAGGGCCTTCGGCTTGCGGGTGAGGTACTGCTCGAGGTCGAGGAGCTTGGCGGCCTCTTCGACGCGCTTGGCGCGCTCTTCCTTGCCGACGCCGGCGATCTTGAGCGCGAAGCCCATGTTCTCGGCGACCGTCATGTGCGGGTACAGCGCGTAGTTCTGGAACACCATCGCGATGTCGCGGTCCTTCGGCGGGATGTCGGTGACATCGCGGTCGCCGATGAGGATGCGGCCGGCATTGACCTCTTCGAGGCCGGCGAGCATGCGCAGCGAGGTGGACTTTCCGCAGCCGGAGGGGCCGACGAGAACCAGGAACTCGCCGTCGGCGATCTCGAGGTTCAGCTTGTCGACCGCGGGGCGGGTTCCGCCGGGGTAGAGGCGGGTTGCGTTGTCAAAGGTGACGGACGCCATTTCTTCTTCTCCTTCACCGGCAGGTACGTGCCGGACGATCCGTAGTGAATGGAATGAGCGGGGGCTTGACCCGCACGCCCCGGAAGGACGCCCGATCAGTATGGCATGTCGTGCGGCTCGAACGGAGAGATTGTCTGGGGATTTCCCAGGGTGCCTGACTACCATCGGAGGTGATCGCAAGCCCGTGCGATCGGCAGGCATCCTGAGGTGCCGCCACACGCTTTCGCAAGAGGTTCTATGCCCACCGACGATTCCCGCCCGGAGACCGGCCCGATCGACCGCCGCGAAGCGGTGCGCGAGAAGGCCCAGCAGGTGCGCGTGCAGCAGAAGCGCGCCCGCCTGATCCGCCGCTCCGCGCTGATCGCCGGAGTCGTCGTCGCGGCGGTCGCGGTCACCGCCGTCGTCGCCTGGGCGATCTCAGCCACCATCAGCCGTCCGCAGCTCGAGCCCAGCAACGTCACCGCCGACGGCTTCCCGATCACCTCCATCACGGGCGTGAGCGGCGCGAGCCTCAGCGCCGAAGACGTCACCCGCGAAGGCGAGGCCGAAAGCGAGTCCACCGCGTCGCCCGAGCCGACCCCCGAGTCCGGCGCCACCGAGTCCGCGGTGCCGCCCGTCGAGATCCGCGTCTACGTCGACTACCTCTCCAGCGGCGCCCGCGACTGGCAGCTCGCCAATGTGCAGCAGCTGTCGACCTGGGTCAACGAGGGCGCGGTCACGCTCACCTATCACCCGGTGTCGATGCTCGCCGCCAAGTCCAACGGCACGAAGTACTCGCTGCGGGCCGCGAGCGCCGCCGCGTGCATGGCGACTCACTCGCCCGACGACTTCTTCCAGTTCAACAACGAGCTGCTGTCACGTCAGCCCGCCATCGACTCCGACGGCTACTCCGACGCCGAGCTGGCCGACCTCGCGATCGCGTCGGGAGCCGACGATCCCAAGAAGGTGCGCAACTGCATCGAGGCCGACGACTTCACCGGCTGGGTGAAGGAGGTCACCGAGCGCGCCGTGGCCGGCATCCCCGACACCGACGACCTGGCGCTCACCGGCATCCCGATGATCCTCGTCAACGGCGAGGCGTACGTCGGCGCCCTCGACGACCCGGCCGAGTTCTCGCAGTTCGTGATGACGAGCGCGAGCGATGCGTTCTACAAGTCGCAGCAGACGGCGACGCCGACACCCACGCCCACGCCCACGCCCTGATCGGTCGTCGGCGCACGTGCGCGCCCCGATAGACTGGGCGTCTTGCCGGCTTGGCGCAATTGGTAGCGCACCGTACTTGTAATACGGGGGTTGCAGGTTCAAGTCCTGTAGCCGGCACCATCGGTCCGACCGCGTCCTGCACGCGTCCCTTCCGCTTCGCAGCGGCTCAGCTTCGCAGCGGCTCAGCTTCGCAGCTGCGCCATCAGTTCGTCGTCTCCTGAGCCGGAGTGCTCCGCGATGCGTCCGCCCTCGAGCCTGTAGAACGAGTACTCGGCCACGTTCACGTGCGTGCCGGTCGCGGGGATGCCGCGGTATTCGCCGCGGTGGGTGCCGCTGCCGCGCAGGTGAGCTGCGATGCGGTCGTCTTCGACGACGAGCTGGATCCGGCGCCAGCGCCAGTCCGGAAAGCCGCGGAACAGAGCGTGCAGGTCGTCGAGCCACGCGCCGCGGCCGCCCGTGCGGTGGGCGCGGCGCACCCCGGGCGCGAAGAATTCGCCGATCGTCTCGAGGTCGTGTCGATTGCACGCGTCGAGGAAGTCCTCGAACCACGGTCTGAGCTCCCACGATTCCATCCGTTCATTCTGCGTGCCAGCAGCGGAGCCGGTTCCGCAGCTGGGGGAATCGATCGCCACGTGCGTCTCCGCTGACCGCGGACATTTCGCGGAGCCACCTCATTTCGGCACCCCAAGCAGTGCGGGCACGGCCAGCGAGCCCGAGATGCCGGTTGCTACGGTCGCTCCCTGCCCGGCGATCACCGGGTCGCGAAGCAAGGAGACATGTATGAAGAAGACCGTCGCGGCTCTGGCGAGCTGCCTGATGGCCGTCGGCCTCGTCAGCGGTGCAGCGGCGCCCGCGGCTGCTCATGATCCCCATGGCTACGGATGGGCATCGAGCGACAAGGTTGAAGGCACGATCGCAGGTGGGGGCAAGCACTGGTACGGCGTCCACACGAACATCAACGGAACCAACCGCCGAAACGACAGCAGCTACTACCACGCGACTAAGAAGCATCGCGCCAGTGTGCAGAACCCGAAGTGCGGTGTGACGCGCTCTGCCGACACCGTCAAGGGCAAGTGGGCGCGCGTCGACCAGCCGGCCAGCCCCTCGGGCAACCAGGCGTACTGGTACGCCTACTGATGCCGACGCGAGCGGTGGTGGCCGCGTTCGTGCGGCGAGGAGTGGGCCCGCTGATCGCGAGTGTCACGCTCGCTACGGCGATGGTCGCGTGCGCAACGACTGATTCGTCGCGCATTTCATCGCCGAGCCCGTCGTCGCAGGCGAAGATGCCCGAGTTCACCGGGCCGTTCGCCGCCGAGTATCGAGAGGCGTGGGACAGAAGCACCAACGAGTCCGTCAAGCGGATCGTCGAGGACGAGGTCATCTCTGAGCAGGAGTGGTCGCAGGTCATGCAGTCTCTGAAGACGTGCCTCGAGGCCGAGGGCATCACGGTGACGGAGTATCGCGAGGACGGCAGCTACGACGCGCTGGTCGGAGATCTGCCCGGCGAGGCGGCCAATGAAGAGCTCGGTCGCTGCGAGATCGCGAGCGGGGAAGCGTGGCTCGGCTACCTCTACCGCTCGCAGACCGACAACCCGCAGAACATCCCTGAGCCCGAGCTGATGGCCGATTGTCTCAAGCGGAACAGCGCGGTGGCTCCGTCCTACACGGCGGAGCAGTACGCCGAGGACGTCGAGGATGTCTCGTTCCCGTACGTCGACGCGGAGGGGCCAGCGATCTTCGAGTCGTGCAATGTCGACCACACCTACGGGCGATGAGGGCGTCCTGGCCGCCGGCTCTCGGGCTGGCCGCGGGCCTGCTCGCGATCGGAGCGGCAGCCGGCGTCTGCGTTGCGGTGCCCCTGTTGTCGACCCCCACACCTGCCGTTCTCAAGGCCGCTGATCCGTTGACGTCCATCCCCGTCACGATGCGTCCGTTCGACGACCCGCGTGTCGTCGAGCTGCGCGTGGAGTCGTCGGCGGCGGCGAACCTCACACTCATGCGGTCGGGAACGATCACCCAGTGGGCGTGCCGAAGCGGTGCTGTGCTCAGGTCGGGGGAGAGCGCGCTCGCGGTAGACGGTGTACGGGTGCTGAACCTCTTCATGGAGGTTCCGCCCTGGCGCGATCTCACAGTCGGATCGTCCGGTGCTGACGTGCGTGCGCTGGAGCGCGAGCTGGTGCGGCTCGATCGGCCCGCGACCTTCGACGGTACGCTCTCCGCCGCGGAGATGCGCGCGCTGGAGGCTGTCGCCCGAGCCGCCAAGGTATCCCTCAGTCGCGTCCTTCCGCGCGACCTCGTAATGTGGCTGGCTGCCCCAGCGGCGGTGGTCGAATCCTGCGATTCGAAGCTGGGAGATGTCGTGCAGGCTGGAGCGGTTCTCGCGCGAGCCGAGGGGCGGCTCACGACCTCGGATGTCGAGCTGCCGCCGGATCGGCTCCCTGGAAGCCGCGACCTTCGGCTGCTCGACGAGCCCGTGCCGCTGGGGAGACGGGGTGAGCTTCCGCGTGACATCTCGGAGAACGACATCCGGCAATCGAACGCCTACGCGCAGGCAGCGGCAGAAGCGCCGGACGCGGCGGAGCTGACGCTCAAGGGCACGGTCGTCCTCAGGGAGGCGGTTCCCGTCGCCGCGATCCCCGCGACCGCGCTGCTCGTAGAATCGGGCGGCGGCTCATGCGTCTTCGTGAGCGAGAGCGCGGTGACGGTGGATATCGTCGGGTCGGAACTCGGAAGCAGCTTCGTGACCTTCGAAGCGGCGCCGCCGGCGCACGTGGATGCCGCCCCACCGCCGGGTGCAGACTCATGCGGGTAGAGCTCGAAGCGCTGGGGCATGCGCACTTCGAGGACCAATGGCTCTTCCGCGGCGTGACGCAGGCGTTCGAGCCCGGGCACGTGTATGCCGTGACAGGTGCATCCGGGTCAGGCAAGAGCACGCTCATGTCGATCCTCTCCGGCTGGACTGCTCCCAAGGAAGGGCGCGTGCACGCGATCGGCGTCGAGCGAGTCTCCTGGGTGTTCCAGAATCCATACGGCGTTCCCCGGAGGTCCGCCGTCGACCATGTCGCTTTTCCTCTGATCGCCCGTGGGATCCCGGCGGACACGGCCGACGCGCGTGCGCACGAGCTCATGGAGCAGTTCCTGCTCTGCCATGTCGCTGACCGGCAGTTTCGGCACCTCTCGGGAGGCGAGGCGCAGCGACTCATGCTCGCCCGGGCGACTGCCGCCTCGCCTGACCTCCTCTTGATCGACGAGCCGACCGCGCAGCTGGACCGCCCGACCGCTCGCGTGATCGACGACGTGATCGCAAAAACAGCGACCGATCACACCATCGTCGTTGTGGCTACGCACGACGAGCACACCCGTGACGCCTGCGATGTCCACGTCGATCTCGCTGCCTTCGCTCCTGAGGAACACAGCTGATGCGCGGCGCAGCGATGCTCCGAGAGACGGCGCGGAACCTGCTGTCCGGAACCTCTCGCCTCCACGTCTTCGGTGTATTCGCGGTGTTCGGTGCGGCGCTTCTGGTCGTGGTGGAGGTGCTGACGGTGAGCGCCCTCGTCGCCGATGCCGAGGAGTACCGCGATTCGGGGGCTTCGATCGTGACGCTCGAACTCCCGGGGCTGATCGACGGGCGTGCATGCGAAGCGCTGTCGACCGTCCCGGATGTTCGCGCGGCGGGTGCGATGCGGGAGACCGAAGCGGCAATCGCCACGGCGCTCCCCGGAGAACCCCTTCGGGCGTACACCACCACGCCTTCGTTCGCTGCCGTCGTCGGCGCCACCGACGCTGGCGAGGGGGTGTACCTTCCGCGCGATGCGGCGGCGAGTCTCGGTCGGCGCTCGGTCTCTATCAATGGCGCGACGACCTCCGTCCGAGGTGTGTACGCCTATCCGCAGGACGGGCGGAGGGCGGGCCTCGGTTGGGCTGTGCTCTCTCCGACGCGGGAAGACGACGGACTGTTCGATGAGTGCTGGGCGCTGATCTGGCCGCAGCGAGACGACGCGCGCCGGCTGATGCTCACCACGCTGTCGGCGGACATCGTGCATTCGTCCGGCGATCCACAGATCACTCAGCTGAATGCCGGGCGCGGGGCCGTCTTCACAGGATCGGAAAGGTTCAACACACGCGTCACGCAGTTTGCCCCCCACGCGGCGTGGCTGTTCGCGGCAGCGCTGGCATGCTCAGCCGTCTGGATTCGGCGGGTGGAGATCGCGTCGAACCTCGGCGTGGGCGCCCCGCGGATGACCCTGTTCCTCCAGCATCTCCTGGAGGTCCTTGCCTGGTCGCTGCCGTCCGCCGTGACGGCGGGCATCATCGGGCTGTGCCTCAGCGCCACGACGGCCCAGACAGAGCTGGCGAGCCTTTCGGCGAGCGGAGTGGCGATCGCGGGGGCATTCTTCTCAGGATCGGTGGTCGGCGCGGGCATCGGCTTTCACATCATCCGGCCGCACAGGCTGGCCCGCTACACCAAGGAGCGCTGACGGTCCAGGCGCGACGTCGAGGTGTCCGAGGATTGGCCTAGGCTCGTGCGGTGAGCATTGGTGAGTTGATCGCGCCGCAGCGCCTCGGACGCGATTTCCGATGGCTGCTGGCTTCGTCGTGGACGAGCAACATCGGCGACGGCATCGCCCTGGCGGCGTCGCCGCTGCTCATCGCCTCGCTCACCGATTCGCCCGTGCTCGTCGCCTCGGGCGCGGTCATGCAGTTCCTGCCGTGGCTGCTGTTCGGCCTTCACGCCGGCGCCATCGCCGACCGTGTCGACCGCCGCATGCTCGTCATGGTCGCCAACGGCATCCGCGCCCTCGTGCTCGTCATGCTGTGCACGTTCCTGGTCACCGGCATCGCCTCGATCTGGGTCGTGCTGATCGTGGCGTTCGTCTACGGATGCGCCGAGGTGTTCGTCGACACGACGAGCAGCACGCTGCTGCCGATGATGGTGCGAAAAGCAGATCTCGGCATCGGCAATGCCCGGCTGCAGGCGGGCTTCCTCGTCGCCAACCAGTTCGGCGGCCCACCGCTGGGCGCCTTCCTGTTCGCCCTGGGCTCGTTCTGGCCGTTCGCGGTGCAGGCGATCTGCGTGGCCGCCGCCGTCGTGCTCATCTCGCGGATCGCGACCACGCGTGTCGCGACCGACGACGATCGCCCGCGCACCGCCGTGCACACCGACATCCTCGAGGGGGTGCGCTGGCTGTGGCACAACCCGCCCGTGCGCACGCTCGTCATCATCATCCTGACGTTCAACGTCACGTGGGCGGCGCCCTGGGGCGTACTGGTGCTCTACGCCACCGAGCACCTGGACATGGGGCCGATCGGCTACGGCGCGCTCACGACGGCATCCGCGATCGGGGGACTCCTGTCGACCATGAGCTTCGGGTGGCTCGAGCGACGGTTCTCGTTCAAGGCGCTCATGCGCGTGTGCCTCACGGCAGAGGTCCTCATGCACCTCTCGTTCGCCCTGACCACCTCAGGCACCGTCGCTTTCGTCATCATGTTCGCGTTCGGCGCCTACGCGTTCGTGTGGGGCACGATCTCGACCACCGTGCGTCAGCGGCTCGTCCCGCACGAGCTGCAGGGCCGCATCGCCTCCGTGAACATGGTCGGCGTCTTCGGCGGACTCGTCATCGGCCAGGCGCTCGGAGGCGTCATCGCGCAGGTGTGGGGCCTGACCGCCCCCTGGTGGTTCGCGTTCGTCGGGGCCGCGCTCACGCTGCTGCTCGTATGGCGGCCGATCTCCCACATCGCCGCCGCCCACCCCGCCGACGAAGAAGAGCCCGAAGCCGCCGCCTGATCTCTGGGCCGGCGGCCTCACCGGGCGCGCTGGCGGATGATCTCCGCCCACCGGCGCGGCGGGAAGTCATCGGGCCAGTGCGCCGTGACGGTGCGGATGCCGCGGCGCACGCGCCGACGCATCCCCGACGCGCTCGCGAACGGACGCATCGACATCCCCATGTGCGCCCCATCGAGTCTCGCGATGCGGTGACGGATGCCGAGATGGAACGACAGATCGAGATCGTCGTGCACCTCGCGATCGGCGCGATGGACCTCGTCGGCAACGGCCGTCCACGCTGTGCGCCGCATGCCCAGGTTCGAGCCGAAGAGAGGCCGGTGCCCGAGCGCGGTGCGGCACACGGCCCGGTACGAGCGCAGATACAGCGCGGCGAGGGGACGCCGCAGCAGCGCCGGACCGTCGATGAAGGTCGCGTCTCCCGTGAGCACATCGATCTCGGGTCGCGTGGCGAACTCGTCGCACATGCGAGCGATCCAGTGCGGGTGGGGCACGCAGTCAGCGTCGAGGCGAAGGATGAGGTCGCCCGCGGCGGCGTCGTAGCCGCGAGCAGCGGCGGCCGGGATGCCGGGCGCACCGCAGAACACGACGACCGCGCCCGCACGCCTCGCGACCGACGCTGAATCGTCGGCCGACCCGTTGTCGACGACGATGATCTCGTCTGCGAGCCGGGACTGCTCGCGCAGAGCGCGCAGACAGCGCTCAAGCAGCGCCGCGTCATCCTTCACCGGAATCACGACGCTCACGGTGCACGCAGGCGACGACGGGGACGCGGATGCCATGTGCCCGACGCTAGAGACCGATGTCGCGGGCATCATGCCGCTTGACAACGGCCGTCACACCCTGCTCGGCGGATGTCGGGGCATGACGCTGCGGCGCGCGGTGCCGTTCGGCTCGCCTACGCTCGATACGTGACGACCGCTGCCGAGCCCGCCCGCATGCCCGCCTGGGTCGCACTGTCGGGAGCCGTGCTCGTCGGCGTGCTGACGGCGGTGCAGGCCCGCATCAACGGCGAGCTCGGACGGCGTCTCGACGACGGCCTCGTCGCCGCCGTCATCTCGTTCGGGTCGGGGCTCGCGATCCTCATCGTGCTGTCGTTCGCGCTGCCTTCGGGCCGGCGCGGCTTCCGCGCGCTCGCCGCCGGCATCCGCGGGCGGACGATCCCCTGGTGGATGCTGATCGCCGGCGCCGCCGGAGCGCTCACCGTCGCCACGCAGGGGCTCGCGGTCGCGATCATCGGCGTCTCGCTCTTCACGGTCGGCGTCGTCGCCGGTCAGACCGTCAACGGCCTCGTGCTCGACCGCGTCGGCTACGGGCCGGCAGGGGTGGTCGCCGTCACGGTGCCGCGGGTGGTCGGGGGAGTGCTCGCGCTCGCGGCGGTAGCGGTCTCACTGCAGGGCGGGGTGCTGGAACGGGTGCCGCTGTGGATGCTCGTGCTGCCGCTGCTGGCGGGCATCGGCATCGCGTGGCAGCAGGCCACCAACGGGCGTCTGCGTCAGCGCGTCGGCACGCCGCTGATGGCCACGCTCGTCAACTTCGTGGGCGGCACCGTGCTGCTCGTCGTCGCCGCGATCGTCAGCGTCGCCGTCAACGGCGCACCCTCGGCGCTCCCCGCCGAAGCGTGGCTCTACGTCGGCGGTGCGATCGGAGTCGTCTACATCTTCCTGTCGGCCGCGCTCGTCGTGCACACGGGCGTGCTTCTGCTCGGCCTCGGAACCGTCGCGGGGCAGCTCATCGCCGCGTTCCTGATCGACCTCCTGTGGCCCGCGGAAGCCGGACCGGGCTGGTTCATCGAACTGGTGACGGTCGTCATCGCGCTGGGGTCGGTGACCGTCGCCGTCGCGCCGTGGCGGCGCCGCCGGCGGGCGTGACGCCTGCGCGGCGACCGATGGGTCAGCGCTCGGCGGAGGTCCCCTTTGCCTTCTTCGCCTGCTTCGCCTTCTTCGCCCTCTTCTTCGCCTTCTTGCGCGCCTTCTTCGACGACTTCGGCACGGCCAGGACGTCCCCGGCGGGCACATCGACCGCGGTGATGCTGGCGGCGGCATCGTCCTCCTCCGTCGCCGCCGGCTTCGGCATCCGTTCAAGGAAGCTGCGGGCCTCCAGCGCCTTGCGCCGGCTGTTGCGGACTCCGGCGGGCTTGCCCCCGACATACAGCCAGCCGAGCAGCTGCTCGTCCTTGCCGAGGCCGTGCGCCTTCGCGACGGCCTTTGAACGGGTGTAATGGCCAGTGCGCCAGATGACGCCCCAGCCCGCTTCGTCGAGCAGCAGGCTCAGGATGTGCGCGACGCCGGCGGCGACCGCCTCCTGCTCCCAGCGGGGGACCTTGTCGCTCTTGCGGTAGCTGGCCACCACCGCGATGAGCAGCGGGGCTCGCAGCGGCTTCGTCGACGGCTTGTCGTCGCCCTGGGCCTTCGCGATCGCCTCGCCGAGCCGCACGCGGTCGTCGCCGCGCAGTTCGATGAGCCGCCACGGTCGCAGCGACGAGTGGTCGGCCACGCGGCCGGCCGCCGACACGAGCGTCAGCAGCTCGGTGCGCGTCGGCGCGGCATCCGTGACCTTCGACCACGAACGCCGCGCCCGGACAGCCTCGAGGGCTCCCGTCATGACTCGTCAGGGGTGAACGACAGCGACAGCGAGTTCATGCAGTAGCGGTCGCCGGTCGGCGTGCCGAACCCGTCGGGGAAGACATGCCCCAGGTGCGAACCGCAGTTCGCGCAGCGCACCTCCGTGCGCACCATGCCGTAGCTGGTGTCCTCGATCAGCTCGACAGCCTCGGGGCGCACCGACTCGTAGAAGCTCGGCCACCCGCAGTGCGAGTCGAACTTGGTGCCGCTCTGGAACAGCTCCGCCCCGCACGCGGCACACGTGTAGAGGCCGGCGCGCTGCTCGTCGAGCAGCTCTCCGGTCCACGGGCGCTCAGTGCCCGCCTCGCGCAGCACGGCGTACTGCTCGGGGCTGAGCTCCTCCCGCCACTGGTCCTCGGTCTTGTTCACGCGATACGTCATCTCGGCTCCTTACGTCCACTTCATTCAACCCGACCGCGGTCGGTCCTGTTCCTCGTCGCGCGGCGTTCACGACCGACGTCCAGGCGGGCGCGCCCGCGCGCCAGGACCGCGTCGCCCGCTGACGGGAGTGGCGTCACGGCATCCGTCGTCCTCGTGCCTACGCTGGACCCGTGCCCCTCTCCGAACGCGACCGCCTCATCCTCGACTTCGAGGCTCGGTGGGGGCACCACGTCGCGCAGAAGGAGGAGGCGGTGCGCGAGGAGCTCTCGCTCACGCCCGCCCGCTACTACCAGCTTCTGGGCCGCCTCATCGACGACTCCGACGCCCTCGCCTACGCGCCGATGCTCGTGCACCGGCTTCGCAGGATGCGGCAGGCGCGGGAGCGGGCCGCGTCGCTTGTGCTCAGGAGCGGCCGATAGCATTCTCAGGTGCCGAATCACCCGACGGATCGCTTCGATGAGCTGCCCACTTCGGAAGAGCCGCGCCGCGTCGGCGCGCACCGTGCCGAGCAGCCGCGGATGCGCCGCAGTCGCGTCCTCCTGTGGACGAGCATCGCGACGGTCGTGCTCGTCGCTGGCGGCATCTTCGCCACCCTGTGGGCGGGCGGACGCTTCGGGCCGGGTCGTGCCACCAGCGTCGCTCCGACGGCCGTCGCCACGGCGGAGCCCGTCGTAGACACGTCCTACCTCGTCCTCGTGCTCAACGCGACCCCGCAGGAGGGGCTGGGAAGCTCGGTGAGTGCCGACATCATCGCCGCCGGCTGGACCGACGAGGACGTGACGGTGGGGGATGCCGGCTCCCACGACTTCGAACGGACGACCGTGTTCTTCGCCCGCGAGGAAGACGAGGGGCCCGCGCGCGGGCTCGCCCAGGCGATCGGCGGCGCTGATGTCGAGATGAGCGAGGCGTACCAGGACGCGAGCGACGAGTCGCTCCGCCAGCTCGTCGTCGTGATCGGCCGCGACCGCGTGACGGAAGACTCGACGACCACCGAATAGGCGTCCCGGCGAGACCCTGTGTTTCGCGCATGTGAAGACTTCGGCACGCACGTGTCAATTGATGCGGGAACCCCGGTTGCGCGCAGTGCTCGCTCGTTAGCATGGCGAAGTCACACCGCACCACCAGGAGATTCGCATGACACAGGGCACCGTGAAGTGGTTCAACGCCGAGAAGGGCTTCGGCTTCATCACCGTCGCCGACGGCCAGGACGTGTTCGTCCACTATTCCAACATCGAGATGTCCGGCTTCCGCGTGCTCGAGGAAGGACAGTCGGTCGAGTTCACCGTCGGGAACGGGCAGAAGGGCCCTCAGGCGGAATCCGTTCGCGTCGTCACGGCCTGAGCGCCGCCGTCGGGGTTATCCTGCCGAAGTGAACTTCCCCCCGCGCCCGGTCGTCGCGCTGACGATCCTCACCCTGTCCGCTGGTGCCCTGTTCGGCTGCACGGCCGAACCCGAGGCGGCACCGACCACCGCACCGTCGGCGACGGCCTCGCCGACCCCGACACCCACCCCGACGCCGACGCCCGAGCCGACGACGGGGCTCTCGCCTCTGCGGGGAACCGAGGTCGACCTCGATGAGATCGCCGGGCCCGCGCTCGCCGCGAAGATCGACAATCACTGGGACGCGCGTCCGCAGTGGGGACTCGAGCACACCGACATCGTCTATGAAGAGCTCGTCGAAGGCGGGCTCACCCGCTACGTCGCCGTATGGTTCTCCGACATCCCGAAGGAGATCGGGCCGGTGCGGAGCATCCGCCCCATGGACCCGGAGATCGTCGGGCCGCTGAAGGGCATCATCGCCTTCTCCGGCGGCCGCGCCCCCTTCGTCAGGATGATCCGCGACACCGACCTTCACATCTCGGTGCACGGCGGCAAGGACTCCAAGTACATGTACCGGTCGAGCCAGAAGCGCGCACCGCACAACGTCGTCATCGAGGCGCGCAAGCTCGTCAAGGCCTATAAGCACATCGACCCGCCGCAGCAGCAGTTCAAGTTCGCCACCGACGGCAAGAAGCCGTCGGCCGTGACGGACGGCGCCAGCGCGAAGGGCCTCGACATCTCGTTCTCGAGCACGTCGCAGCGCGCCTGGCGCTGGAGCGCGAAGTCGAAGGCGTACCTCCGCTACCAGTCCGGAAGCGCCGACAGAGACTCCAGCGGCGACCAGCTCAAGGCCAAGAACGTGCTGACCCTCAACGTCGACGTCACCTACGGCGAGGTGCCTCGCACGCACCTCGTGGGCGAGGGCACCGGCACTCTCTCGACGGGCGGCAAGACGATGAAGATCCGCTGGTCGAAGTCGAACCGCGACGCCCGCATCATGATCCGCCGCGGCAATGAGATCGTGAGCCTCGCTCCGGGCAACACGTGGGTCGAGCTCGTGCCGAACCGCGGGTCGGTGAAGGTCGTCCGATAGGGCGATCGACTCCCGGGATGCCGGTGTGACGCGCCGCGCGCAGGCGGCTTGCACTCGCCATGGTCGAGTGCCAGAATGATTTAGCACTCGAAGTTGCAGAGTGCTAAAGACATCGCCTACGTCCGGGAGGGACGACACACACATGGCAAAGATCATCGCTTTCGACGAGGAGGCCCGTCGCGGCCTCGAGCGCGGCCTGAACACTCTCGCCGACGCCGTCAAGGTGACGCTCGGCCCCCGCGGTCGCAACGTCGTGCTCGAGAAGAAGTGGGGCGCTCCCACCATCACGAACGACGGCGTCTCGATCGCCAAGGAGATCGAGCTCGACGACCCGTACGAGAAGATCGGCGCGGAGCTCGTCAAGGAAGTCGCCAAGAAGACCGACGACGTCGCAGGTGACGGCACGACGACCGCCACGGTTCTCGCCCAGGCGCTCGTGCGCGAGGGTCTGCGCAACGTCGCCGCAGGTGCTGACCCCATCTCGCTGAAGAAGGGCATCGAGAAGGCCGTCAAGGCTCTCTCCGACGAGCTGCTCGCCTCGGCCAAGGAGGTCGAGACCAAGGAGGAGATCGCCGCCACGGCATCCATCTCCGCCGCTGACGCCGAGATCGGCGAGCTCATCGCCGAGGCCATCGACAAGGTCGGCAAGGAGGGCGTGGTCACCGTCGAGGAGTCGCAGACCTTCGGCACCGAGCTCGAGCTCACCGAGGGCATGCGCTTCGACAAGGGCTACATCAACCCCTACTTCGTGACCGACCCCGAGCGTCAGGAAGCGGTCTTCGAAGACCCGTACATCCTCATCGCCAACCAGAAGATCTCCAACATCAAGGACCTTCTTCCGGTCGTCGACAAGGTGATCCAGGACGGCAAGGAGCTCGTCATCATCGCCGAGGACGTCGAGGGTGAGGCCCTCGCGACGCTCGTGCTCAACAAGATCCGCGGCATCTTCAAGTCGGTGGCCGTCAAGGCCCCCGGCTTCGGCGACCGCCGCAAGGCTCAGCTGCAGGACATCGCGATCCTCACGGGCGGCCAGGTCATCACCGAAGAGGTCGGCCTCAAGCTCGAGAACACGACGCTCGACCTGCTCGGCCGTGCGCGCAAGGTCATCGTCACCAAGGACGAGACGACCATCGTCGAGGGTGCCGGTGACTCGGAGCAGATCGAGGGCCGCGTGACCCAGATCAAGCGCGAGATCGAGAACACCGACAGCGACTACGACCGCGAGAAGCTCCAGGAGCGCCTCGCCAAGCTCGCCGGCGGCGTGGCCGTCATCAAGGCGGGTGCGGCCACCGAGGTCGAGCTCAAGGAGCGCAAGCACCGCATCGAAGACGCCGTCCGCAACGCGAAGGCGGCCGTCGAGGAGGGCATCGTCCCCGGTGGCGGTGTCGCGCTCATCCAGGCCGGCAAGAAGGCGTTCGAGGGCCTCGAGCTCTCGGGCGACGAGGCGACGGGCGCCAACATCGTCAAGGTGGCGATCGAGGCTCCGCTCAAGCAGATCGCTCTCAACGCCGGTCTCGAGCCGGGTGTCGTGGCCAACAAGGTCGCCGAGCTTCCGGTGGGCCAGGGCCTGAACGCTGCCACGGGTGACTACGTCGACATGTTCGCCGCCGGCATCATCGACCCGGCCAAGGTGACGCGCTCGGCGCTGCAGAACGCCGCTTCGATCGCGGGTCTGTTCCTCACCACCGAGGCTGTCGTCGCCGACAAGCCCGAGAAGACGGCCGCTCCGGCGGGCGACCCCACGGGTGGCATGGACTTCTGATCCAGCTCAGCACGAGAAGGGCTCCGGCTTCGGCCGGGGCCCTTCTCGCGTCTTGAGCGCCGTCAGCGGAACATGCCGGCGGTCGCCTGCTCCGTCTGGGCGTACTGCTGGCCCGCGGCGCTGAGTGCGGTGCTGATGTCGCTCAGGGCGGCATCCAGCTCCCGCTGAGCGGCGCGCCAGCGCTCGACGACGGACTGGAAGGCGACCGAAGCGGCCCCGGTCCATGAGCTCTGGAGCTGAGTGAGCTGCGCGAGCATCGATGCGGTCTCGGTCTGCACGCGGTCGCCGGTGGCGCGGATCGCATGCGTGGCGGAGAGGACGGCGTCGCTGTCGACGGAGAAGACGGCCATGGGTGGCTCCTTTCAGAAGCCACGAACGTAACGGGCGGATGCCGTGCGCGCGGCGGCGGCATCCGCCGCTCGGGACGACGCTGGCGGGCCACCGACCGGGGAGGAGGTCTGTGTGGATCGCCGCCCGGATCAGGGCTGGTCGCGCGTCGTGAGCCGCGGCAGCGGCTGGGTCTCGAGGTAGAGGTGCTCCTCGGCATCCGTGCCATCGGCGAGCGGGAACGACACCTTGAACGTCGCGCCGCCGCCGGGCGTCTCTGAGACATCGATCGCGCCGTGCAGCGCCTCGACGATCGAAGCCACGATCGACAGTCCCAGGCCGGAGCCCCCGGTCTCCCGCGTGCGTGACGTATCAGCCCGCCAGAAGCGCTGGAAGATCTTGTCGCGGATGATGGGCGGGATGCCGTCGCCGTGGTCGATGATCGCGATCCATCCCATGCGCGCCGGCTCATCGACCCCCACGGCGATCTCGATCGGCGAGCCCTCCGGGGTGTAGCGTCGCGCGTTCGTCAGAAGATTGGCGACCACCTGGCGGATCTTGTTCTCGTCGCCCAGCACCACGGGATCGAACACGCGTCGCGCCGCCGGCTCGGTCGGGATGGGCGAGGTCGCCGTCGCCTGCGCGGGCGGAGCCGGCCGTGGGCGGCGGCGCAGGAGCGAGCGGGTGGCGCCCGCCAACATCTGACCGGAGCGGCGGGCGCGGGCGATCGTCTCGGTCGTGGGCGGGTTGGGGGCGGCATCGGTCGGAGCGGCGACAGCGACGATCGTCGTCTCGTCGATCATGTTGACGTCGCGATCGGGTGACGTCACGCGTGTGTCCAGCACGGCATCCCGGGCGATGGGACGCAGATCGACAGCGCTGATGACGAGGTCGCGACGCTCATCGAGGCGGGCGAGCGCCAGAAGGTCCTCGACGAGGGCGCCCATGCGCACGGCTTCCTTCTCGATGCGGTCCATGGACTGCGCCACCTGCTCGTCGCCTTTGATGGCGCCCATGCGATACAGCTCGGCATAGCCGCGAACAGTCACGAGCGGTGTGCGGAGCTCGTGACTGGCGTCGCCGATGAACCGCCGCATCTGCCGCACGGATGCGTCGCGCTGGGCGAGGGCATGGTCGATGCGGTCGAGCATCGCGTTGATGGCCGTCTTGAGCCGTCCCACCTCGGTGCCCGGCTCGATGTCGGTCATGCGCTGGCTGAAGTCGCCGGCCGCGATCGACATCGCCGTCTCCTCGACCTGGCCGAGGCTCCGGAAGGCGAGCGTCACGGCCGTCCGGGTCGCGATCGCGCCCGCGAGCATCGTGAGGATCGCGAGGATCGAGTAGATCGCGATGAAGTTCGTGACGGTCTGGTTCACCGGCGTCAGAGGGAGCGCCAGCAGCTGCACGTTCAGCTCCCGCGCCTTCGCGATCTGCAGCGTGTCGACGGCCGCGTAGAAGCTCGTCTTCCCGTCGGCCGACGTCAGCTCGAACGGGGCGGTGCCGCGGAGCACGGCATCCTCGAGCCGGAACGTCTCAGGGAAGTCAGGCGCGGGCTCCGCATTCGAGCCGCCTGTCACCAGCAGGTCGCCGTCAGGGCCGTACACGGCGATGTAGAACGACGTCAGCGGGGGGGTCTCCGGCTGCGAGAACCGGGCGACGCCGTCTCGCACCTCGACCGTGAGGAGGTTGCTCGTCTGATCCAAAGTGACGGTCTGGGTGACGGACTGCTCACGCTCCGCCAGCTGAGCGTTGCGCAGGAGCACCGCCGTGCCGACGCCCGCCGCGATGAGGCCCACCGCGAGCACGCCGACCGTGACCGCCGTGACCTTCGCACGCAGGCTCGTGCCGCGCCACCATGCGGTGACCCGGTCGGTGCTCGTGCTCGTGTCGGTCAGATCCTGCCCCCTGTGCGCGGCACGGTCAGGCGGACTTGCCCGTCTTCAGCATGTAGCCGAAGCCGCGCTTGGTCTGGATGAGGGGCTCCGACGAGTACGGGTCGATCTTGCGGCGGAGGTAGGAGATGTAGCTCTCGACGATGCCCGCATCGCCGTTGAAGTCGTACTCCCACACGTGATCGAGGATCTGCGCCTTGCTCAGCACCCGGTTGGGGTTGAGCATCAGGTAGCGCAGGAGCTTGAACTCCGTAGGCGACAGGTCGATCGATACGTCGCCGACCTTCACGTCGTGCGTGTCCTGGTCCATCGTGAGCTCGCCGGCCTTGATGGTCGACTCCTCGTCGGCCTGCATCGTCCGGCGCAGGATGGCCTGGATGCGCGCGACGATCTCGTCGAGGCTGAACGGCTTGGTGACGTAGTCGTCGCCGCCGGCGTTGAGGCCCTCGATCTTGTCCTCGGTCTCGTCCTTGGCGGTCAGGAACAGGATGGGCGCGGTGTAGCCGGCGCCGCGGAGACGCTTCGTGACGCTGAACCCGTTCATGTCGGGAAGCATCACGTCGAGGATGATCAGATCGGGCTCTTCTTCGAGCACGGCGGAGATGGTCTGAGCGCCGTTGGCGACGGCGCGCACCTGGAACCCGGCGAAGCGCAGGCTCGTGACCAGCAGGTCCCGGATGTTCGGTTCATCGTCGACGACGAGGATTCGCGCAGCGGTCATAGGCCCATCTTGGCATCGGATCACCGCATTCCGCTGGATATCTCCGTCGGCGAAAGCCGTCACGGGCCGAGACAGCCTCGTACGGCACGCTCGACGACGGGGCGAACCGGCGCATCCGGATCGACCGTCAGGCGGTGCATGACGAGGCCGCTGCCGCAGGCGAGGAGCGTGCGTGCCGCGGCGCGCGGATCCGGCATCCCGAGGCCCACGGCGACGGCCTCCATCCACTCCTCGAACCGTGTGCGCTGCGCTCGCAACGACTCCGCGGCATCCGCCCCCGCCTCCAGGAACAGTGTGAGACGCGCCTTCGTGCGCACCGCGTTCTCGACCGTCTGGATCTCGATCACGTGCGTCAGCGCGTCGACGAAGGCGTCGGCCTCCGCGAAGTCGGGGGCGGGGAAGTCCGATCGCTCGGCGTCGGCGATCGCGTCGGCGAGGCCCTCGATGAGCGCGGCGCGCGTGCGGAAGAAGTTCGAGGTCGATCCGGGAGGGAGACCGGCCCGTCTGTCGACGCGGGCGTGCGTGAGGGCGCGCATGCCGCCCTCGGCGACGACCTGGATGGCCGCTTCGAGGGCGCGGGTTCGGATGGCGGACACGAGGTGAGCCTATCCCGGATACTACGGTCCTAGTATTGGCACTACGAAAGTAGTATCGTGCCGCCATGGAGCACGTCGTGACGGCGCTCTTCGCGATTCAGGCCATCGCGGGCGCCGTGCTGTCAGTGGCCTGGTGGCGGCAGGGACGCCGCGGCGCGGGAACCCTGCTCGCCCACATCGGACCGAATCTGACGTCGTTCGCGCTGTGGATCGCGTTCACCGTGATCGGGAATGCCTGGTGGGCGTGGGCCGCGTTCTTCGTGCTCACCGTCGGCACGGGCTTCGGAGACAGGATGCTCGTCACGCGATTCCGCCGAATGCAGGGGGTGGAGCGGGCGGGTGCCGTCGACTACGGCGCTGCGATCCGCGGCGTGTTCACCGGCCGGCTGCCCGGTCTCGTGACCTTCCACGCGCTCTTCAGCGCCGCCGTCTACTTCGGCTGCCTCGGAGTGACGATCGGCGCCACCGTCGCGGACCTCTCCTCCTGACCACGTGCTCACGATGAGCGCTCGACCATCCCGGACGGCGACGCCACAGGATGTCGCGGGTCGGCCAGGATGGAAGCATGACCACGCCCGACGATGCCCCTGCAGCCAATCCCGCTCCGGCTCCCGTGCCGCCGCAGTATGCCCCGGTGCCGCAGTATGCCCCGGTGCCGCAGAATGCCCCGGTGCCGCAACACGCGCCGGTGCCGCCGTTCGTGCCCGCCCCGCCGCAGTACGCGCCTGCGGCGCCGCCGCCGCTGCCGGCCGACGCGACGCAGGGCGGCCTCGCGTTCCACCGGCTCGTGTTCGCGCGCAAGCGCTACGGGTGGTGGACCCCGCTGGTCACAGGCCTCGTCGGTGTCGGCTTCTACATCGCGTTCACCGTCATCATCATCGGCGTCACCATCGTCCTCGCGCTCGCCGATCCGGCGATCGCCGAGCAGTTCCTGTCGCTCGACACGCAAGTGGCCTTCGACCTCACCAATCCGCTCCTGCTGGCGATCCTCCTGCTCAGCATCGTCGTGATGCTCCCGTCGTACCTGCTCGCGTCGCGGCTCATCAACGGCCCCAAGGTGGGATTCGCATCGTCGGCGGCAGGACGCCTCAGGTGGGGCTGGATGCTGCTGTGCGCCGCGGCCGCCGTCGGCGTCGCCGTCGTCCTGAGCGCCGTACTGGTGGTCGTCCCCGTCGAGGAGGAGATCGTCGATGTGGTCGCGCCCGAGGCGAACCCGGCATTCTGGATCTCGTTCGTCGTGCTGCTGCTGCTCGTTCCGCTGCAGTCCGCCGCCGAGGAGTACGTGTTCCGCGGATACCTCATGCAGGCCATCGGCCGGTGGCTGCGGCATCCGCTGTTCGCGATCCTGCTCCCGGTGCCGCTCTTCGTGCTCGGCCACCTGTACGACCCGGTCGGACAGCTCAGCGTCGGCGTCTTCGCCGTCGCGGCCGGGTGGCTCTCGTGGCGCACCGGCGGGCTCGAGGCGGCGATCGCGCTGCACGTCGTCAACAACCTGATGGCGTTCATGCTCGCCCTCTGGGGACTCGCCGACGTCAACGACAGCTCCCCGGGCTGGATCGGGTTCGTGCAGTCGATCGCGTTGATCGGCGCCTACTGCGGCGTCATCGAGTGGCTCTTCCGCACGCGCCGCCTGGGCCGCACCGTCATCGTGACGCCGCCCGTGGTGCCGCCGCCCGCCCCGTACGCGCCGATTCCCCCGGCGTGGCAGCGGCAGCCCATGTCGCCGACTCCGCAGCCTTCCGCCCCGCCCGCGGACTGACGGCGGGCTTCAGGCGGCGGCGAGCTGGTCGGCGTCGAGGATCGTGTAGCTGTAGCCCTGCTCCGCGAGGAATCGCTGACGGTTCTGCGCGAAGTCCTGGTCGACGGTGTCGCGCGCGATGAGGGTGTAGAAGCTCGCGGTGTGGCCGCTCGTCTTGGGACGCAGCAGGCGCCCGAGGCGCTGTGCCTCCTCCTGGCGGGAGCCGAACGAGCCTGACACCTGGATGGCCACCGACGCCTCGGGCAGATCGATCGAGAAGTTCGCTACCTTCGAGACGACAAGCACGGGGATGCGGCCCTCGCGGAAGCCGTGGTAGAGCTGTTCGCGCTCGTCGACGGGCGTCGAGCCGGTGATCTGCGGTGCGTCGAGGGCCTGCGCGATCACGTCGATCTGGTCGAGGTACTGGCCGATCACCAGGATCTGCTCTCCGCGGTGCTTGGCGACGAGGTCGCGCACGACGTCGATCTTGGCCGGGGCGGTCGCGGCGAGGCGGTAGCGCTCGTCGTCGGCGGCAGCCGCGTATTCGAGACGGTCGGATGCCGGCAGGTCGACGCGCACTTCGTAGCAGATGGCGGGGGAGATGAAGCCCTGCGCCTCGATCTCCTTCCACGGGGCGTCGAACCGCTTGGGCCCGATGAGGCTGAACACGTCACCTTCGCGGCCGTCCTCGCGCACGAGGGTGGCGGTGAGCCCGAGCCGGCGGCGAGCCTGCAGATCGGCGGTGAGCTTGAAGACGGGCGCGGGAAGCAGGTGAACCTCGTCGTACACGATGAGGCCCCAGTCGAGGGCATCGAGGAGGGCCAGATGCGCGTACTCGCCCTTCCGTTTGGCCGTCAGGATCTGGTAGGTCGCGATCGTGACGGGCTTGATCTCCTTGGCCTGACCGGAGTACTCGCCGATCTCCTCAGGAGTGAGGCTCGTGCGCTTGAGCAGCTCGTCGCGCCACTGCCGCGCGCTGACCGTGTTCGTCACGAGGATGAGGGTCGTGGTCTTCGTGTCGGCCATGGCCGCGGCGCCCACGAGCGTCTTTCCCGCACCACAGGGGAGCACGACCACGCCGGAGCCGCCCTCGCTGAACGTGTCGACGGCCTTGCGCTGGTAGGGGCGGAGGGTCCAGCCGTCCTCGTGCAGCTCGATCTCGTGCGGAGTGCCGGGGGTGTAGCCGGCATGGTCTTCGGCGGGCCAGCCGATCTTCAGCAGCTCCTGCTTGATGTGTCCGCGCGCCCACGCATCGATCACGAAGATGTTCGGGGCGGGATGAGCGATCAGCAGCGGCTGGATGCGCTTGTTCTTCGAGACCTCCGCCAGCACGGCCTGGTCGGTCGACCGGAGGATCAGCGCGCCCTCGTCGTCGCGCTCGATCACGAGGCGGCCGTAGCGGCCGACGGTCTCGCGGATGTCGATGGCGACCGATGCCGGCACGGGGAACCGCGACCACTTGTCGAGGGTCTCGAGCATCGCGTCGGCGTCGTGTCCGGCGGCGCGCGCGTTCCACAGGCCGAGCCGCGTGATGCGGTAGGTGTGGATGTGCTCGGGGGCGCGCTCGAGCTCGGCGAAGATCGCGAGTTCATGTCGCGCGTTCTCCGCGTCGGGGTGCGCGACTTCGAGGAGCACCGTGCGGTCGCTTTGAACGATGAGGGGACCGTCAGCCATAGCGGTCCAGTCTAGTTGCCAGGCTTCAGGCAGGACGCACGCTGGCGATACTCGACACCGGCAGCGTGCGTTCCACGTCGGCGACCCGGTCGAGCCCGCGCAGCCGTCCGCCGCCGAGGCCCGTCGCCTCGAGGGTGACCTCGCGTTCGCTGCCGTCGGGCATGCGCACGACGATCGTCAGCACCGCCCGCGCGCGCACGGCCTGCTCCAGCTCTCTGCCGAGCCAGGCGGAGTCGGCATCCGTCGCGTGCGCCGTGCGGAGGCGTGCCCGCAGCGGCCCGTAGACGTCGCGGTCTTCGGATGCCGCAGGCTCCGGCGCGAGGTGTCCGCGGCCGAGCGACCGCCTGTTGCCGTCGGCGTCGACGGCGGCGACGGGGTAGCGGGCGTCGGCGAGCAGCCAGAACGTCGTCTCGGGGCTGCTGCGGGTGAGGAGAGCGTCGCCCTCCTCGATGAGTCCGAGGGGGCGCAGCGCCTGGTCGACGGCGATCGCCTGGAGCAGCGACGGATCGGAGGCCGTGACGCGGGTGTTGCCCTGCCAGTCGGGGCCGACCTGTACGCTGCCGTGGCGGCGGGCGCTGCGCTCGATCTCGTACGCGAGCGGCTGAGGCAGCCCGGTGAGCGACAGTGAGGTGAGGAACTCGCGCAGCGACTCGGCGGTCTCGCCGGTCATCAGCGCGTTCGTGATGCTCTCCGCTGTGAACCGATACGTCGATGCCTGCGCGCGCGACTCCCGCAGGGCCATCGAGCGCAGCCGGATGTCGAGCTGAGGGTCGAGGGGCCCCGGAGCGATCGCGGTGAGGTCGTTCTGCAGGAAGACCCGGTCGACCTCCGGCGGCAGCAGTGCCTGCAGGGCCGCGTCGTCGGCATCCGCGCCTGCGGCGAGACGCTGCGCCCATGTGGGCGGCACGCCGTCGGGACCGACGAGAGCCCAACGGCGGAAGAGGGCGCGCAGGCGTTCGGCGCGGGCCGGCCACGACGGGTCGAACGGGTGTGCGGCGGTCCAGTCGGATGCCGGCATCCAGCCGCCCTCCGGAGTGCGCAGCGATGCGGGAAGGGAGGCCCGGAGCCGCTGGGCGACTTCGTGCCACCGGGTGACGGTCTTGGTGCCGAGCCAGCGCTCACCCGACGGGGTCACGAGCCACTGACGATCGACGGCGCCGAGGAGGCCCGCCATCGCGCCGATCTCGACGAGCTCGTCGGCGGCTTCGGGCGAGTCGACCGCTCCCTGGTCGATCAGGCGACGGCGTTCGACGGCGCCGATGGCTCCCGAGCCGATGCGGCCGAGGGGCGTCGTGAGCGCCGACTGCAGCACGTCGGCGAGCGAGGTGGATGCCGAGAACGCCCGCTCGGCGGCGTGTGCGTCGTCTTCGCCGGCCGCGGAGGGGCCCGGGGCGGCGTCGACCGAGGGCACGGCGTCCCACGCTGCGATGACCGCCTGATACGGGCGGCCGTCGCGGTCGATGAGGCCCGCGTGGACGAGCGCGTCGCGATCGGGGCCCTCGGTCACCGGTTCGCCCGACGTGACGGCATCTCGCAGGGCCTCGGCGTGCGGACGGGCGAGCGCCGCGAGGCCGCGCAGGAGCGACGGCGTCTCGAGCAGCGCGTCGGCGGCGTCGAAGTAGTCGGCCCAGTCGGCTGTGGGCGGCACGCGCCGGACGGCGAGAAGTTCCGTCAGCACCGCATCGTCGAGCTCGGCGAGCAGCGTCGCCAGCGTGCGTGCGTCGGGACCTGCCACGTCAGCGCCCCTTGCCGGCCCTTGCCCTCCGGACGAAGGTCATGATCAGCACCGCCAGCAGCAGAAGGAAGGCGACGATCGGCGCGATGTAGACCGTGAGGCCGACGGTGGGCCATGCCCCCTGGCTGAAGTCGGCGCCGTTGACAGACCCGACGATGATCGCGACGAAGCACGCGAGGGAGAGCACCAGGAGTCCCAGCGACATGAACGCGAGGATGCGGTCGATTCGGCGAACGGGCAGTTCGTCACCGGTGGAAGGCGTGCTCATCTGTATCAGCGTAGTGGCTCGCCGCCGTGGCGTAGGCTGTTGCCGGGGTCGTGGAAGGGCCCCGGTTCCGCCCTGCCCGCGCACGTCCGTGCGTCGGGCCCAGCAGTATCCAGCGAGGTTGAGATGCCCACCGGCAAGGTCAGGTTCTACGACGAGGAGAAGGGGTTCGGCTTCATCACTTCCGATGACGGCCAGGACGTCTTCCTGCACGCGAGTGCGCTCCCCGCCGGCACGACGTCGCTGAAGGCAGGCACTCGCCTCGACTTCGGCGTCGCGGACGGCCGCAAGGGGCTTCAGGCGCTCGCGGTGCGTGTGCTCGACGCTCCCGTGAGTCTCGCCAAGCGCAACCGCATGAAGGCGGACGACATGGCGGTCGTGATCGAGGATCTCGTGAAGCTGCTCGACACCATCGGCGGCGACCTGCGCCACGGACGCTACCCCAGCGGAGCGCACGGCAAGAAGGTCGCGGCGATCCTGCGCAAGGTTGCCGATGACCTCGACGCCTGATCCCGCTGCCGAGGCCGACATCGTGACGGATGCCGCGGCCGACGCCCCTGCCGAGGCCGCGGCCTCTGCGGTCGAGGAGACGTCCGCCCCGTCGACGGTCGTCGACGAGCGGCTGCTCTCCGCGCACGACCTCGCGCGTGAGGCGCTGAAGGAGATCACTCCTGAGTCGACGATCGGCGATCCTGCGGGTTACACGGTTGAGGCCGACGGCGTGGTGTCGCTGCGGTTCTACAACCGACTGGCCGGGTATCCGGGCTGGTTCTGGACCGTGAGCGTGGCCGCGGTCGAAGGCTCCGAGCCGACGGTCCTCGAGGTCGAGCTGCTGCCGGGCGAAGGCGCACTGCTTGCGCCCGAGTGGGTGCCGTGGGCAGAGCGTCTCGCTGAATACCAGGCGGCGCAGGCGGCGGCCGCGGAGGCCGCGGGCGAGCCCGGCGACGACGATGGCGATGGCGAAGACCTCGACGAGAACGACGACGACGACGAAGACGAGCTGGACGAGTCCGACTTCAGCGAGGACGGATCGCCGATCCTGCACGCGGGTGACCTCGACGGCGTCGACATCGACGAGCTCGACGAGTCTGCGACGGCATCGGACGAAGACGACGAGTCGGACGACGATGAAGACGACGAGTCGGACGACGACGAAGACGAATCCGACGACGGCGAAGACGACGAGCCGGACGACGAAGACGACGAAGACGACGAAGACGACTGATCGCCCGGTCAGCGTCTGACGGCATACAAGACACCGCCCCTGAATCCAAGACGGATCCAGGGGCGGTGTCGTGCTGTCGGAGGCGTCAGCCGTCGAGGCGCTCGATCGTGTAGTCGATGCACTTGATGAGCTGACGCACGTCGTCGGGCTCGATGGACACGAACGTCGCGATGCGGAGCTGGTTTCGCCCGAGCTTGCGGTACGGCTCGGTGTCGACCACGCCGTTGGCGCGAAGGCTCGCCGCGACGGCGGCTGCGTCGACCGTGTCGTCGAAGTCGACGGTCACGACGACGGGGGAGCGGTCGGCGGGGTCGGCGACGAACGGCGTCGCGTACGCGGACTGCTCGGCCCACGCGTAGAGCGCGTCGGACGACTCGGACGTGCGGGCGGAGGCCCAGCCGAGACCGCCGTTGCCGTTGATCCACTCGAGCTGCTTGTCGAGCAGGTGCAGCGTCGCGACCGCGGGAGTGTTGAGGGTCTGGTTGAGGCGCGAGTTGTCGAGCGCGTTCTTGAGGCTCAGGAACTCAGGGATGTAACGCCCGGATGCCGCGACGCGCTCGATGCGCTCGATCGCGGCGGGCGACACCGCAGCGAACCACAGGCCGCCGTCGGAGCCGAGGTTCTTCTGCGGGGCGAAGTAATAGACGTCGCACTCCGACACCGAGAAGTTGATGCCGCCGGCGGCGCTGGTGGCATCGATGACCGTCAGCGCGCCGTCGTCGCCGCGGACGCGCGAGACCTGGGTGGCGACACCGGTCGAGGTCTCGTTGTGCGGCCAGGCGTAGACGTCGACGCCTTCGACGGCCTCCGCGCGCGCGCTCGTGCCCGGCTCGGCCTTGCGCACGTCGGGCGCCTCGAGCCAGGGTGCTGCCGCTGCCTTGGCGAACTTGCCGCCGAACTCGCCGAAGACGAGGTTCTGCGCGCGCTTCTCGATGAGGCCGAACGCCGCGGCATCCCAGAACGCGGTCGAGCCGCCGTTGCCGAGGATGATCTCGTAGCCTTCGGGGAGGCGGAGCAGATCGGCGAGGCCCATGCGGACCTGGCCGACGAGGCTCTTGATGGGCGACTGGCGGTGCGAGGTTCCCATCAGCGCCGAACCGGGTCCGACCAGCGACGTGAGCTGCTCGGAGCGGATCTTGGACGGGCCGCAGCCGAAGCGTCCGTCAGTGGGCAGGATCTCGCGAGGGAGCGTGACGTGGGCCATATATACGATTCTAGGGTCGTCGGGCCCGCGGCCACGGCCACGTGACGTCGCAGCGGATAGGCTGGACGCACATCACAGACTTGCGCGACAGGGCACGACATGACCGATCTGATCGACACCACCGAGATGTACCTGCGGACGATCCTCGAGCTCGAGGAGGAGGACATCGTCCCCCTGCGTGCGCGCATCTCGGAGCGCCTCGGTCACTCCGGCCCGACCGTCTCGCAGACCGTCGGCCGCATGGAGCGCGACGGTCTCGTCGTCGTCTCTGACGACCGTTCGCTCGAGCTCACCGACGCCGGCCGGCAGAAGGCGGTCGACGTCATGCGCAAGCACCGGCTCGCCGAGCGCCTTCTCTCCGATGTCATCGGGCTCGACTGGGCGTACGTCCACGAAGAGGCCTGCCGCTGGGAGCACGTCATGAGCGAGCTCGTCGAGCGTCGGCTCATCGAGCTGCTCGGCCACCCGACCGAGTCGCCGTACGGCAACCCGATTCCGGGGCTCGACCAGCTGGGCGACATCCCGGCGAACTCCTTCGACGAGGGCGTGATCGGTCTCGTGCGTGCGCTCAATGCCGAGGGCGGCCCCATCGTGGGCACGGTCCGGCGCCTCGCAGAGCCGGTGCAGGTCGACCCCGAGCTGCTCGACCAGCTGCGTGCCGCGGGCGTCATGCCGGGGGCGACTGGCCAGTTCCAGTACAGCGAGGGCTATGTGCTCGTGCAGATCGACGGTCGCGAAGACGGCCTCGAGCTGCCCGTCGAGGTGGCTTCGCACATCTTCCTCGTCGAGGCGCGCGCCCGGGGCTGACTCTCCCCGCGCAGCCCCCGATCATCAGGGGCTGACTCTCCGCGAGCCTGAGGATCGACAGGGAGCGTCCTGACAGAGGCATCCGGAGCGTGACATATTCGTTACCTTCCGGTAGCCTCGAAAAGTCCGACGGCGAGAAGCCCGCCACAGGACCGCTACACGGGAAGCCTCGACGGTCCGTCGTCTGTGTGGCGAAGCCCGTACATCTGTGCCCGACACAGTGCGACGACAGACTGCCGACGGACCCGCCTTTCCCGGCCTCCGGGAGATGTGGAGGCCGGGAGGAAAGTTTGGCTGAACAGTTCGACTCGTCGAAGGAAGCAACCGACTCCGAGACGACAGCAGCGCCCCGCGGCCGTGCCCGCAGGCTGCTTGCGCGTCGTTCGTCGGCGAAGAGTCCCGCGCTCTCAACCGCTGAGGTCGTGCCGTCGCGCCGTGCCGCTCGCAAGACGAGCCGCTCGGGCGGCGCCCACCCCGTCCGCAGCTTCCTGACCGTGACCGCCGTCGCCGGAATGGTGGCGACCGTCGCTATCCCCGCCTTCGCCGCCGCGCGCGGCGTCACCGACGACGCCATGACGCTGCAGCAGGTCGCCGCCGAGAACGCGCAGTCGCTCGTGATCGCGTCAGAGGCCACGCCCGCAGCCCTCGACCGCGGCGGATACTCGGCGACCACGCCGAAGGAGATCGAGAAGAAGAAGCAGGAGGAGGCGGCCAAGGCTGCGCTCACCGCTCGTCTCGCCTCGCGCACGTCGTCGTACTCGTCGACGTCGACGTCGGTCAGTCTGGCTGTGCCGAAGCGCATCGCCGCGTCGGGCGATGTCGTGCGGCCGCTCTCGTCGTTCAACAACTTCGGCACGCCCTACGCCGGCCACAAGGGAACCGACTACATGGTCGGCGCCGGCGCCCCGATCTACTCGATCGCCGACGGCGTCGTCGTCGCGTCGAGCGAGAACGGCCCCGGCTGGGGTGTGTACGTCAAGATCGCGCACAACATCGGCGGCAAGAGCGTCACCTCGCTCTACGCGCACATGAGCTACGGCACGCGTCGCGTGTCGGTGGGCCAGACGGTCTCGGCCGGTCAGCTCATCGGCCAGGTCGGCGCCACCGGCCGCGCGAACGGAACGCACCTTCACCTCGAGATCCGGCTGAACGGCGGCTACGTCAACGCCGAGTCGTGGCTCAAAGCCAACGTCGGCTGACCTCTCCTCGCTGACTCTCCGCGGCGAGCCCCGTGATCGCGCGGGACTCGACACGCGGCATCCGTTGCATATCGATGCGTCTGCACCCGTCGGCGCTGTACTACTCTGATCCCGACGCTCGCGCGAGCCGAGGGGAAGCCGATGGACGCAGTGCTTCGCATTCGATCCACGAATGCACAAGACCGGTACACCTCGTGTGCCTCCGGTCGCTACGTCCTTCGGCATCGTGTGCACGACCACCGCGGCATCGTTCGCGGAACCAAGGCGCTGTCTCATCGACAGCGCCTTTTTTCGTGCCCGCGATCCCTCCGTCCGCGCCTCGTCGCAACCGAACAACCGCTGAAGCCGTCACGGCAGTTCGAGAGGACACCCCATGCGCACGCTGGTGCTCAACGCAGGATATGAACCCCTGGCCGTCGTCTCATTCAAGAGAGCGCTCGTGCTCGTCATGACCGAGAAGGCCACCATCGTCGAACGCGTCGACGATGATCCGGTCTGGGGGGTGCGAGGCGCGTACGATCGGCCCGCCGTCATCCTGCTGACCCGCTACGTCCGGATCCCCGGTGCGCGACGAGCGCCGGTGACCCGCCGAGGGGTGCTGCGCCGAGACGCTCACCGTTGCGCCTACTGCAATAAGGGGGCGACGACGATCGACCATGTCCTGCCGCGCTCGCGCGGGGGAGCGGACTCGTGGGAGAACCTCGTGGCGTGCTGCCTGAGGTGCAACAACCTCAAGGGAGACCGCACCCCGCAGGAGATGGGGTGGGAGCTGCGATGGACGCCGCAGCCGCCCCGCGGGCCGCAGTGGGCCGTGCGCGGCACGGAGCGGGCCGACCCGGTCTGGGAGCCCTATCTCGCGCTCGCGGCGTAAGGTGTGACGTCGGCATCCGATGTCGGATGTCGTCCGTATATTCGAGCCCATCAGATTGAGACAGTAGAACACATGTTCTAACCTGTTTTGGTGGGAGTGACTATGCGGAACGTCGTGGCCGTCGAGGCTGTCGACGCTGCCGGCGCCGGCGAGACGGCGGCCGACAGGGTCCGTTCGCTGCGCGCTCGCATGGAGCAGCTGCAGGGGCGCACGCTCGATGCGCCGGTGCTGCCGACCCATCCCGCCCTCGCGAGCCTGCTGCCGGGCAGAGGGCTGCGGCCGGGGTCGTCGTATTCCCTCGGGTCATCGATGTCGCTGCTGTTCGCCCTGCTCGCCCAGCCGTCGCAGGCGGGGTCGTGGTGCGCCGTGGTGGGGATGCCGGAGTTCGGCGCCGAAGCGGCAGAGCACATCGGCGTCGACCTGTCGCGGCTCGTGCTCGTGCCCGATCCCGGTCCGCGTTGGCTCGCCGTCACGTCGGCGGTCGCCGAGGTCATGTCGGTCGTGGCCGTGCGGCCTCCGGCGCGGGCGAAAGACTCCGACATGGCGCGGCTGTCGGCCCGTATGCGCGACCGCGGCACCGTGCTGCTCGTGCAGGGCACATGGCCGCAGACCGAGGCGATGATCGACGTCGAAGACCCCCGCTGGTCGGGGCTTGGCGACGGGCATGGACTGCTCTCCGCCCGCGAGCTCACCGTCACCGTCTCGAGTCGTCGCTTCCCCGTGCCCCGGCGTGAGCGGATGCTGCTTCCCGCTCCCGACGGCACGATCGCCGCCGCCCCCGGCCGGCATCCCGCTCCGATGCGGGAGCCCGCCCCGATGCGGGCGGTGGTGTGATGCACTCCGCTCCTGTTCGCAGTCTCGTCGTCTGGGTGCCCGACTGGCCGGTCGTCGCCCTCACTCGCGACGGCCAGTCCCCACCCGACGCCGCACTGCCGATCGCCGTGGTCGAGAAGGGGGCGGTCGCGTCGTGCTCTGAGGCGGCGCGCGCCGAGGGAGTGCGTCGCGGTCAGCGTCGACGGGACGCACAGGCGCGGTGCCCGCAGCTGCTCATCGCCGACGCCGATCCGGTGCGCGATCATCGCGTGTTCGCCCCGCTCATCGCACGCCTCGAAGACCTCGCTCCCGGTGTGCAGCTGCTCGCTCCCGGTCTCTGCGCCTTGCGGGCACGCGGTCCCTCCCGCTACTACGGCGGAGAGGCGGCGGCTGCGACAGCGCTCGCCGGAGCCCTCGTCGAAGAGGGCGTCGTAGATGTGCGGGCGGGGGTCGCCGACGGTCCCTTCACTGCCGAGCAGGCGGCGCGAGCCGCCACAACGGCCCAAGATCCGGTGCGGATCGTCCCGCCCGGAGAGGCTGCCGCGTTCCTTGCGCCGCTGTCGGTCTCCCAGCTCGGCGACCCCGTGATCGTCGACCTGCTCGCACGCCTCGGCGTGCAGACTCTCGGTCAGCTCGCAGCGCTCCCGGCCGAACGGCTCGTGGAGCGGTTCGGTCCGCAGGGGGCACGGCTGCACGATCTCGCGGCCGGGGCAGACTCGCGTCCCGTCACCCCGCGCACGCCCCCGCCGGAGCTGCATCGCGAGATCGCCTTCGAGCCCCCGCTCGAACTGGCCGAACAGGTCGCCTTCGGCACCAGGATGGCGGCCGAGCAGTTCATCGCCGCACTCGGCGCCGCCGACCTCGTGTGCACCGAGCTGCGCGTCATCGTCACGGGAGAGCGCGGAGAGCGCAGCTCACGGGTGTGGCTGCATCCGGGGGCCTTCGACGCGGCAGGCGTCGTCGACCGGGTGCGCTGGCAGCTGGCCGAGCAGGGCCTGCGCAGCGCCGTCGCGCAGGTGCGGCTCGAACCCGAGCGGGTGGATGACGCAGCGCACCACGTGCGAGCGCTGTTCGGCTCGGGGCCGGAGGAGCGTGTGCACCATGCGCTGTCGCGCGTGCAGGCGATGATCGGGCATCGTGGGGTGGTCACGCCCGCCGTCGGGGGAGGGCGATGGCTGCTCGAGCGTCAGGTGCTCGTGCCGTGGGGAGACGTCGTCGACGGGGCATCCGCGGGAGCGATGGCGGGAACGGCGCGGCGATCCGCCACCGCGACATCCGACCGGCCCTGGCCCGGGAGCCTTCCCGACCCGCTGCCGGCGACCGTGTTCTCCGAGCCGCTGCCGGTCGCCGTCGTCGACGCGGAAGGGGACATGGTCGCCGTCGACGGGCGGGGAGAGCCGACCGCGACGCCGGTGCGGCTCGAGATCGCGGGCCGGAGCCGCGCGATCGAGTCCTGGGCGGGACCGTGGCCCGTCATCGAGCGCACGTGGGATCCGTCACGTGCTCGGCGAGCCCACCGATTCCAGGTGGTCGACTCCGGTCAGACCGCATGGCTGCTCGTCTGTGAAGCGGGAGTCTGGCACGCCGAAGGACGTTACGACTGATGCGGCGGTGCGACTGATGGGGTTCAACAACCCGTCCGTGCCGTGGTCGGAGATGGAGCGGGTGCTGTCGGGGCGTCCGGCGCTCAACGGGGGCGACGGCCCCGCCTTCTCCCGCAAGCGGCAGAAGTACGAGCGGCCGCCGATCGTGCGGCCCGAGAACGCCGTGCCCTACGCCGAGCTGCATGCCCACTCGTCGTTCTCCTTCCTCGACGGGGCCTCCTCCCCGGCAGAGCTCGCTGAAGAGGCGGAGCGGCTCGGGCTCCATGCGCTCGCCATCACCGACCACGACGGCTTCTACGGCATCGTCCGTTTCGCTGAGGCTGCCGAGCAGCTGCAGGTGAAGACGGTGTTCGGAGCTGAGCTGTCGCTGCACAGCGCCGACCTGTCGGAGCGTTCGAGCCTGCCGAGCGCTGCCCGGGCCGGCGAACCCGACCCGGAGGGGTCGCACCTGCTGGTGCTCGCCCGCGGAGAGGAGGGCTACCACCGTCTCGCCGCCGCCCTCACCCACGCGCAGCTCGCCGGAGCCGAGAAGGGACGCCCTCGGTATGACGTCCGTCATCTCGCCGAACAGTCCGGAGGGGAGTGGGCGATCCTCACCGGATGCCGCAAAGGCGCCGTCCGGCAGGCGCTCGCCCGAGGGGGAGCGGATGCCGCCGCGCAGCAGCTCGATCTGCTCGTCGATCTGTTCGGGGCCGATGCCGTCAATGTCGAGCTCATCGACCACGGCAACCCCACCGACACGCGCGACAACGACATCCTCGCGGGGCTCGCCCGCGAACGCCGGCTGCCGGTGCTCGCCACGAACAACGTCCACTACACGATCCCTGAGCGCGTGCACCTGGCGGCCGCGATCGCCGCCGTCCGGGCCAACCGCGGCATGGACGAACTCGATGGGTGGCTCCCCTCGCACGCGAGCGCTCACCTGCGTTCGGGTGCCGAGATGGCGCGACGGTTCCGCCGGTATCCGGGAGCGATCTCCCGCACCGTCGACCTTGCCGACGAGCTCGCGTTCCCCCTGCGCAGAGCGAAGCCGGCGCTCCCCAGACAGGAGGTACCCGAGGGGCATACGCCGATGTCCTGGCTGCGGCACCTGGTATGGGAGGCGGTGCCGCGCAAATACCCAGACGCGACCGATGCCGACCGGGCGCGCATCGAACGGGAGCTGTCGGTGATCGAGCAGAAGGACTTCCCGGGATACTTCCTCATCGTCCACGGCATCGTGCAGAAGGCGCGCGAACTCGGCATCCTTTGCCAAGGTCGAGGATCGGCGGCCAGCAGCGCCGTCTGCTACCTGCTCGACATCACCGCCGTCGACGCGATCGCCTACAACCTGCCGTTCGAGCGGTTCCTGTCGGCGATGCGCGACGAGGAGCCTGACATCGACGTCGACTTCGACTCCGACCGGCGCGAGGAGATCATCCAGTGGGTCTACCGCACCTACGGGCGGGAGCGTGCCGCGCAGGTGGCCAACGTCATCCAGTACCGTCCGAAGAACGCCGTGCGCGACATGGCAAAAGCGCTCGGTCATTCGCCCGGCCAGCAGGACGCGTGGTCGAAGCAGGTGGAGCGGTGGGACGGGCAGTTCGAGACCGCCGACCACGACATTCCCGATCGTGTGCTCCAGTACGCGGCGGAGCTGCTCAAAGCACCGCGGCACCTCGGCATCCACTCGGGCGGGATGGTGCTGACCGATCGTCCGGTGGGTGAGGTGGTGCCGATCGAGCACGCCCGCATGGAGAACCGCACGGTCATCCAGTGGGACAAAGACGACGCTGCCTGGATGGGGCTGGTGAAGTTCGACCTGCTGGGGCTCGGGATGCTCGCGGCTCTGCAGTACTGCTTCGACATGGTCGCGGATGCCACGGGGGAGCGGTGGGAGCTGGCGACGATCCCCAAGGAGGAGCAGGGCGTCTACGACATGCTGTGCCGCGCCGATTCGATCGGGGTGTTCCAGGTGGAGTCGCGTGCGCAGATGGGGCTGCTGCCGCGACTGCAGCCGCGGCGCTTCTATGACCTCGTGATCGAGATCGCGCTCATCCGCCCCGGCCCCATTCAGGGCGGGGCGGTGCACCCGTATGTGCGGCGCAAGCTGGGGCGCGAGAAGGTCACCTACGCGCACGAGAAGCTGCGGCCCGTGCTCGAACGCACTCTCGGGGTGCCTGTGTTCCAGGAGCAGCTCATGCAGATGGGCATGGCCGTCGGCGGGCTCACGGGTGAAGACGCCGACCTCCTGCGCCGCGCCATGGGGTCGAAGCGAGGGATCGAGCGCATCGACTCGCTCAAGAAGAAGCTGTACGCGGGGATGGCCGAGAACGGGCTGGTCGGTCAGGTCGCCGACGACATCTACGCGAAGATCCAGGCGTTCGCGAACTTCGGCTTCGCTGAGAGCCACTCGCTGTCGTTCGGGCTGCTCGTGTATGCGTCGTCCTGGCTCAAGCTGCACTATCCGGCGGCGTTCCTCGCAGCGCTCCTGCGTGCTCAGCCGATGGGGTTCTACTCGCCCGCGTCTCTCGTGGCCGACGCCCGCCGCCACGGCGTCCGTGTGCTGCGCCCTGACCTGCATGCATCGGGCGCTGAGGCGGGGCTTGAGCCGCTGCAAGGGCCTGGGGCGGCCGAGGGCGACGCGGCCGATGCGGGCGGAACGGCGACGGATGCCGGAGAGCGGCGACGCGACCCGACCGGGAGGGCGTCATGCACCGACCGCAGGCAGCCGCCGGTGCCGCCGTTCGACCAGGATGCGCCCGATGAGTCCGCTGCCCACCGTCGCGACGGCGCGTTCGCCGTGAGGCTCGGGCTCGCGTCGGTGACGGGCGTCGGCAAGGCGCTCGCCGAGAAGATCGTGGCGGAGCGAGAAGCGCACGGCCCGTACCGCGACTTGCGTGATCTCGTGCGGCGCACCGGGGCTGCCACCCCGCAGCTCGAAGCGCTCGCGACAGCAGGGGCGTTCGAGTGTCTCGGTCTCAGCCGTCGCGAGGGCATCTGGCTTGCCGGTGACGCTGCGCAGAATCGGCCCGAGTTCCTCGAGGGCACTCTCGTGGCTGTGCAGCCGCCGCTGTTCGGCGATCAGACCAGTTACGACGTCCTCGCCGCAGACCTGTGGGCGACGGGGCTGTCGACCGACGACCACCCGCTCACGCACTACCGCTCGCAGCTCGACGCGCGCGGGGTGCTCACGTCGAAGGAGCTGCGCACTCACGAGACCGGGCGGCGTGTCGAGGTCGCCGGGCTCGTCACGCACCGGCAGCGGCCGGCGACGGCATCCGGCATCACGTTCCTGAACCTCGAAGACGAGCACGGGCTCGTCAACGTCGTCTGCTCGGTCGGTGTGTGGAACAAGTACCGGCGGGTGCTGCGGGACTCGCCGGGTCTCATCGCCCGCGGCATCCTGGAGCGCTCACCCGAAGGGGTGACGAACCTGCTGGCCGATCGGTTTGAAGACCTGCAGGTGGGGGTGAGTCACCGATCTCGCGACTTCCGCTGAAGCGTCCCGCGTGGCGGCCGGACACGACGATGCCCCGAGCCGTGGGCCCGGGGCATCGTAAGACTGAGTCCGCCGCAGCGGGTTCCGCGCCGGCGATCCGGTGCGGGGTGCGCTGTCAGCGCTGGTCGGCGAGGGCGAAGCCCACCGATCCGTCGTCGGTGACGCGCGCGTCGAGCACGCGGTTGTCAAGTGCGACGCTCGTGACGGGGTCGACGAACACGCGAGCACCGTCCGCCTCGACGACGGTGTCGTCGGGCTCGGGGGCGGTCGCCAGGTTCAGGGCGTAGCCGGTCTCAGGGGCGACGGCCTCGCTGATGCGCAGGCCGCCCGTCTCGGTCGACAGCTGCTCGGTGAGCGACTTGACGGCGATCGAAGCGTTCTCGGTGAGTGTGAGCATGTGCTCTCCTTCCGTGGATTGCGGACGGGCCACGATTCCGAGAATCACCGGACACCGCAAGTCCTGACACACCATGTGCGCCGGTTCACACCGGATACGGAGGTTCGTCAGTCGCAGGTCTCAAAGACGTAGGCGGGGTCGTCGGGGGTGACGAGGTCGCGGTCGCGCAGGACGACGGATGCCGGGGTCGCCGCATCCGCGCACACCGCGGAGAACGGGCGGGGGAGGCTGTCGGAGTACTCGATCGCGATGACCGCGTCGCCGTAGACGTCGGCGTAGGAGGGGCACTCATCCCATGCGGCGCACTCTTCGGCGATCGCGAAGTCGAAGCCTGCCTCGGCATGCAGCTGAGCGGTGTGCTCAGCGGCGTTCTTCTGACCTGCGGCGAGCCCGTGCTCGTGCGCGATGCCGACGAGGATCTTCGCGACCGCCAGGTTGTCGTTGAAAGTGAGGGCGCCGTCGGTGCGGGTGTAGGTGTCGAGGTTGTCGAACTCGACGGCGTCGTATCCGTCTGTGGCGCACCCGTCGATCCACGGGCTGACGATCGCGGCGACGGCTTCGGCATCCCTCGTGTCGACGATGACCTCGTCGGGCCAGTCAGGGTCGTGCACGAGTTCTCCGTCTGCGTTCTTGAGGAGGAGATCGTCGGGCCACAGCTGGAGCTCGCCGGGCTGCGTCTGGAAGCCGTTGACGTAGCAGACCGAATAGACGTCGTCGGCGGGGGCCGCGGTGCGGTCACGCACAACGATCCCCACACCGGCCGGCGGCGGGTATGCCCCGCCGAGCTGGTAGTCAGGCGTAGCTCCGGTGGGCGGCAGATCGATCGAGGGGATCGGCGCGGCTGAACTCGGCGTGGCTGTGCGGGTCGCTGGCGTCGGTGAGCCGGTGGAGGACCCGGTGGCTCCGGCGGAGCACCCCGCCAGCGCACACACCACCATCACGGTGAGGAGGGTGAGGATGCCGCGACGAGCCACGGAGTCGACGCTACCGAAGCAGGCGAGCCGCCCGTTCGCGGCCCCGCCGTGCCGCCGCAGCCGCGCTCGCCGGATAGACTCGACGGACCTGCCTCTGTAGCTCAATGGAAGAGCAGCTCCGTCCTAAGGAGAGGGTTGGGGGTTCGAGTCCCTCCAGGGGCACAGTCTTTTTTTGACTCTGACCAGTTATTTCTTGTGTGGTCAGACCACTTAGAATGCGTTTTGCCCGCTTTTTGCCCGCATTCTGAAATTTCGGCATGCCGAAAAACGGCGTCTGCAACGGCCTGCACGCGACGACGGAGAACGCCAGAATCGAGCGTTTCGGGCGAAATCTGACTCGTCGAAAACCTGAGCAATCTGCTCTCGGGGGTCGCGACGCGCGACCGGGGCGACCGCGGTCGTGGGAGTGGTGTCCCACTTCGTAGACTCGGAGACGGTAGAGCTTGAGGAGGGCACGTGGCAGAAGCAAAGTTGCATCGAGCCGCCCGGGCGCGTGCAGCGCTCGAATATCTCGCGTCAAATGCGACGCCAGGCGAGTACGTCCCGATCAGCGACATTTGGGAGGACGCGGAACGCTCCGTGCCCCTTTCCGAATACGAGTCCGAGATCAACACCCGCGGTCTGCGTCGAGGCGAGACGGACTGGCGTTTTGCGAGTTCTGATCTCGTGAACGCGGGCTGGCTGCGTAAGCATCCCGACGGTTCGGGGCGGTGGGCCATCACTGAGTCGGGACTACGAGCACTCGAGGAGTTTGCGGGTGACGAGCTCTTCGCAGAGGCACAACAGCGAACGGCTGCCTCAAGGCTTGAGTTGCGCGCCAGCATCGGCGACGCTCTCGCGACCGCATGGGTCTCTGAAGATAACGCGCAGCGGAAGATCCTTGCTGCTTCGCGGGCATGGGTCGAGGAAGGTCTTCAGAGCGGCGGATCGGCGTTCAGCCCGGGACTTTCCGTGTGGGACGCCGCCACGGTATCGGCGCTCCACTCGAAGTGGATCGGCGCGCCGCGGGTGGAGGGCGCCAACTTCGTCCAGAATCTCGCCGTTCAGCTCGAAGACGCGACCGATGCGGTCAAACTCCTCATGGCCGAGATTGTTGCGTTGCAGATCCTGCCCATCTCTACGGTCATGGGCCACGCCAAGAAGACGGAGAAGGTCGAGGCCGTTCTCCAGTTGATGAAGCATGGAGTCTCAATCCCGACCCTGTTCGACGAGGCGTTCGGGGGTGGCGCCTTCAATCCCGGAACCGGGATGATGTCGCGCATCAATCACGCGGTCACGATCATCGTCAACCTCGCCAAAGCGTGGGTGGACCTCGACGCTGACGAGCAAGAGCGGGTGCTCCACGACCCACGAGCATGGCGCACGTTCGTGCTGTCCGTTGACGGCGATTCCTTCCCGACTCAGCGATACTCGCTCATGTATCTCGTGCATCCCGGGTTCTTTGGGCCCATCGTGTCCGAGGACCACCGGCATCGCATCCGCGAGGCGTTCATTGGCGAGATCGGTGGGCAATTTAGCGACGACGCGGACGACGACCTGCGGCGAATCGTTCTTGCGCTGCAGGCGAAGACTGGCAAGCCTGTCAGTTTCTACAAGAGCCCGTTGCGCGATCGATGGCACCCCGATGCTCATCCCGAGCCGCCGATCGATCTCCCTGTCGAACCTGTGGACGTGGACGAGGATGACACCGTCGCCGATCCGCGCGGGTTCCGCCCCGCGGACATCGATGTCGCCCTCCTGAGCGACGAGCTCAACCTGGACGCCGGTTGGATCACCCGAGTGCTCGATGCTCTGCATCGGCGCGGCCAGGTGATCCTCTACGGCCCCCCGGGAACCGGTAAGACGTTCGTCGCGAAGGCGCTGACGCAGGCGATCACCGACGGTCGCCAGGAGGCGCAGCGTCGCATCCAGTTCCACCCTTCGTATACCTACGAGGACTTCTTCGCGGGCTACCGTCCGCGCGAGAAGAACGGGCAACTTGTTTTCGAACTCGCCAAGGGCCCGCTGAGCCGCATCGCCGAGGATGCGCGCAGGGATCCCGACGTCGCACATGTACTCCTGATCGACGAGATCAACCGGGCGAATCTGTCGAAGGTCTTCGGCGAGCTCTACTACCTGCTCGAATACCGCGGTGACGCCATCGATCTGCTCTACGCCGGGTCCGGGACCGACGGCGGCGACACATTCGAGCTGCCCCCCAACGTGCTGATCATCGGGACGATGAATACGGCCGACCGCTCCATCGCCCTGCTCGACTCGGCGATGCGGAGGCGCTTCTCGTTCTTCGAGCTGCACCCCGAGGTGCCGCCAGTGGCGGGGATCCTTGATCGCTGGGTGCGAGAGCATCCGCAGACACACCCCCTGCCGGCACTGTTCGCCGAACTGAACTCGCGCATCCGAGATCGAGAGGATCGGATCGGCCCGAGCTACCTGCTTCGCTCGGACGATCTCTCTGTGCAGGATCTCCACGCGATCTGGACCGAGAACCTTCTGCCGCTTCTCGAAGAACGTCATCTGGGCACGGGCGTCGACGTCGCATCGCGCTTCTCGCTGTCGTCGCTGCTCTCGGCAGTTCAGCCCACGTCATCGACGGCGGACACCATCAAATCGGGCGAATCGACCACCTCTGAGGCGTCCTGATCTCGCCATGCCCGAGCGCATCTACATCAGGGAGAAGGGTGAGAGCTTCGTCGACCTGACGCTCGCGCAGGCGATGGAGCTGCAGGATCTTGGATTCTGTCGTGTCACCCCGACTTCGACCGCGGGGCGCTGGCGGATAACTGATGTCCTGAAGGTCGGAGTGGCCGTCGTGAGCGGCTGTGAACTCCACGTGGCGCCAAAGACGCCGCTCGAGAACATCGTCCTCATGGCCTCGCTGGGAGGAGTCCAGCTGCGTCTTGGTGCCGATGACGTGGGGCGCGGCAGCGACAACTCGATCCCGACGGCCATCGCACGTGCGTTTCTTATGGCGGTCGAACAGGCGACGCGACGGGGGTTGCTGAAGCGCTACCGCAGTGTGCAGGAGTCAGCCGCGGTCGTGCGCGGTCGGTGGGACATCCCGCGTCAGCTCGCGAAGCGACCCGGCATCCCGCTCCCCGTCGAGATCGAGTTCGACGATTTCACCGAGGACATCGATGAGAACCGGATCCTGTTGACGGCGCTGCGCGTGCTCGCCCGGCTGGAGGGAATGGCAGACGTGCTCGGCTCTGCCTTCACCGCCGTGCAGATCCTCTTCGCAGATGTGGAGTCGTTGCCCCGCGGACTGCCACTGCCCGATGTGCGCCCCAATCGGCTGAACCAGCACTACACCGTGCCCCTTCGCCTGGCACGCGTGATTCTGGAGGCCGTGTCTTGGACCCACCGGGATGGAGCCACGGTTGGAGGCACGTTCCTCGTCGACATGGCGCTGGTGTTCGAGGGATACATCGCCAATCGCCTTCGGACGAATCTTGCGGAGATCGGGCTCGATGTCACCGCGCAAGATCGGGGCCGGTGGTTCGACGTCGACAGATCGGTGGCCCTCCGGCCAGACATCGTCATCTCACGTGACGGCGCTCCAGTAACGGTTGCAGACACAAAGTACAAGGTGCTTGGTAGCGGGAACGGCGCGATGCCCAACGGGGACGTCTATCAGGCCGTCGCATACGCGCTCGCACTCGACGTGCCTACCGCGCATCTCATCTACGTGTCGGGCGATGTTGTCGCCCGCGTACTCAAGATCCCGTCGGCGGGCATCGATGTTCACGTCCATGCCCTGCCGCTGGATGGCAATGCCCGGGCACTCGAGCACGGTGTAGCCGCGCTCGGCGCGAAGCTCGTGCACAGCGGGCGATGAGTGATCGGCTCGCCCAACTCGTGAATGCACCACGCACCGCGCGCAGCTGTCACGGATGTCCATTCGCCTTCCTCTCGCCGGACAGGCTCGCCGAGAACGAAGCGCGGGTGTGTCGTTCTCATTTCCCGAATGCATCGCGGTTTCGCAGCCGGGCTGGACTCCATCCCATTTCAAAGCAGCAGCCGCAGTCATCAGTAGGCCCCAGCTCGGCTACCTGCCGCTGCCCGGCGAAGCCGCCTCCGCCCTGTTCCAGGTCATCAACCAGCGCTACCTAAAGACCTCGATCGTGCTCACCGCGAACCGGCCCGTCGGCGCCTGGGGCGAGATCCTCGGCGACACCACCGTCGCCGCCGCGATGCTCGACCGGCTCCTGCACCGCTCCGTGGTCGTCACCCTCGACGGCGCCTCCTACCGGCTGCGCAACCACCACGCCGCAGCCGACGAACTCCGCCGCGTCACCACCAGCAGCAACCTGCGCTAGCGTTACCCCGCGACCTGGGGACAATCGCTCAACGAAACCGAGGAAGTTCGATGAGCGCCATCACAGGTTCGCTTCCAATTCCTGATCACTCGTGATCTCACCAAGCCGAAGGATCCCATCTGCGATCTACCCATCGATCTGCGCCATGTAATCGCCGGGTGCCTTGTCTCTGATCGCGATGTTGATCGGGGTCTCAGTCAGCGCGAAGTTGGCGATCTGGTTGTAGTCGCTGCGGTCGTTCACCCCCTGCTTGATGAGGTAGTTCTTCGGGACGACGTGGTGGATGTCGCCGACCTCTTCGATCATGCTTCCGACGGTGACGTTCTTCGAGAGGAAGCCGCGTGATCCAGCGTGAATCTGCGCGACCAGGAAGGTAAGGAAGTATGGGCTTCGGACGCTCGAACTCTCCATCTCCATGGGCAGCGCGACATTCCAGAAGTTGCCAGCGAGCTGGGACGACTCGATGTCTCGCAGCGCTTGGAGTGCGCCGACCTCGTTGATCCGTCGAATGTCTGCTTCGAAGGCAGTCTCGAAGCTGCCTGTGTAACGGCCAGTGAGCAGGGACATCACGCACCAACGGCGCACGACGTACTTGATCCCACCCTCATTGAGCTTCTTCTCTGCGCGGAGCTTGAGATGGAGAGCATAGGCGAAGTTCAGAGCATTCTTCGAGCTGATGACTCGAGGAGACATGAATCCGGCCGACTTGATGGTGAGGGTGAACTGCTCAAAATTGAACTGGTTGACTATCTCGAGCAGGGCACGCTCGAGACGGTCGAATGATTCGACTGCGAGCTCTTCACTGAACGTGCGCGTCTCGAAATCGCGACCGGACAGCACGCTGACAAGGGCCGCGACTTTGCCTCGCGAGAATTCCTTGATCCCCGCGACACGGATGACGTCGGTATACGCCGGGTCGTACAGCTCAGAGTTGTCGTTCTTCAGCCAGGAGATGGCCGGGAGGTATCCGGATGACGCGAAGCTGGTGTCGTTCTCGGCCGATGTCGGAGAACACGTGGGGTGCGACGAAGAGATGGCAGAAGTAGTCGATCAGCTTCCGCAGGTTGGTTGCCCCCGAGATGGCCATGACTAGAGATCTTGCTCATCGCAAAGTCGGCGCTACTGAGCGGGACGCCCTTGGACTTGATCCGAATGAAGAATCTCGGTCACCGTCTCGATGTCGAGATCCTCCGCGAGCGTGATGGTGCCGACCAGGGCTTGCTTGATCGCGGAAAGCCGCTGAAGTGCCTGCTCGACATGCGCGACATCGACCTATGGATTCGCGTCCATATACGCCTTGGTCGCGGAGAACGTCGACGTCCCGTTGACGAAGTCGGCGACATCCGAGATCCACGCGGTGTCTCTGTCAATAACGGGAGTGAGGGTCGCGAACTGCTCGGTCGTGGGGTTGAACGCAATCTTGATCCGCTTACGCTTGTAGCTCTTATCGACCACGAGCTGGCCGACCAGCGCAGCGGTCATCGCAGTGATGCGCTGCTGGCCATCGATGAGGATATGCCGGAAGGATGATGACTTCGATCCATCCTTCAGTCCGACGTCAGCGCTATGCCACGTGATCAGGTACCCGATGGGAAACCCGTTGTATAGCGAGTCGAGCAGGTCGCGCACCTTGATGGAGTCACACACGAATGGTCGCTGCATCTCAGGGATTGCGACTTGCCGGTCATTACCCAGGTGAGGAGTGTCTCGACCGAGTGCTGCTGGACTCTCTACTTCGACAAGATACCTCCGTTGATCCCCCGTGTGCTGGCTGAACCACGTCATGCTTCGATCTGCGCGCGAACGGCTCGCACTAGTTCTCGACCGCTACCACGGTGTCGTAGAGGCCGTAGTGGCGCAGTCCTTCGTGCGACTCGATTCCCGTGTACTTGAGCGATGCATCTTCGTACCGCCGGAATGCAAACACCGCTTGGTTCATGTGCCCAGCATTGAAGACGCCGAGCGAAATCAGGAGATTGAAATCCTCGACAGTGAGGCCAGTCACAGCCTGGAAGAGCTCGGGCTCGATCTTCGTGATCACGTCGTAGAGCGTGTTCTCGCGGAAGTCCGTCAAGTACATGAACGCGGGGATGCGCGTAGCGAACTTGATCAGCTTCTCCTGGATCTGCTTCCGCTTGGACTTGTACTCCTTCTCCTCGGCCGTGAGCTGCTTCTTCTCGGCCGGCGTGATGTCGTCGCCCTTCTGCTTCTTGGTCTTGCTGATCGCCTCGCTCTTGTTCACGACCGTCTCGAACACGTTCGCGCCCAGCGCGCGGAAGCCCTCGATGTTCATGACGGCCTGCATGGCGGCATCCGATTCCATGATCCGCTTGAGGGTCGCATTGTCGACGTTGACGAGCATCGCCGATTCCCATTTGCGAGCGAGCAGCGTTGCGGAGGTGCCCGACATGGCGATGTCGAGGATGCCGGCAGCATCGACCTGCGTCATGTTCGAGCCGTCGTAGGCCAGCACAGGAAGAAACGACACGAGCTCCTCGACGGCGCGCTCGGGGTTGGGATTCTCGGGCGCGAGCCCGCGCCCGTACTCGCTGATCTGCCGCAGCGCCCTGGTAGGCGCGAAGTCGAACACGAAGCACACCGGCTTCAGGATCGCTTCCTCGTTCGGGTCGTCGCCGTTCGGATTGCGGATCGTCCACGGCGACTGCACCCGGAACGCGGCCTGGAAATACGTCTCAGGCGCCTGCAGGTTGCGCAGCATCAGGATCGACGACCACTGCGGCACCGTCACGCCCGTCGTGAGTTTGCCGACAGTGAGCGTGATCGTCTTCGTGTCGAACCCGCTGCCGATCGCCTCGGTCACGGGCGGCAACGCGTCGAGGCCGACGCCGATGCCTGGTACCGACACGTTCACGACGCGGTAGTCGTGCCAGAAGCTGTTCTGCGGCTCGGCGAGCAGATTGGCCATGGCCGCGCACGACGCCGTGCGCGGCAGCATCCAGATCGAGTGCTGCAAGTACGGCAGGAGGCGCGTGTCGGAGTACGGGAAGGGCGGCCGCGTACCCGCCTTGAGCGCGTCGACCTGGGTCGGCAGGTACGAACCGCGGATGATGTCGAGCCACTTCTGCACGTCGTCCTTGTGCACGAACTGCGCATCGGCGCCCGTGCCCTTCGCCTCGAAGAAGGCGTTGAGGTCGAACTCGTCGAACTCGCCCTGATGCGCGATCGCGACGAGCTCGTCGGGCATCTGGTACGTGAGAAGGCGCATCTCGGGAAGCGCCGCGTACGGGTTCGGCTTCGACGGATGCCGCGCCGCGAAGCCCGCCTTCGCCCGCTGCTCGTCGGTGTAGGTCCAGTTGAAGATCTGCTCCTCGATGAACCGTCCCTCCCGCAGCACCTTGAACGGGGTGCCCGAAAGGTAGAGGTATGAGCGCGCCTTGATCGGCACGAACGCATCCTCGTCGTTGCCCTGCTCCTCGAGCTCTTCCGCGAATGTCTCCTCGGCAGGGGTGAACTCCAGGTCGGTGGCCTTCTTGCGGACGGCGTCGTCCTCACCCTCGAACAGCTCCTTCGCGGCATCCCGCCACGCGCCGAAGTGGTACTCGTCGAAGACCACGAGATCCCACATGACGTCGGTGAGCCACTTGTGCCTGGCCTTGAAGTTGCCCGCCGCGTCACGACCCATGAGGTCCTGGAATGATCCGAAGAACACCAGCGGCTGGTCAGGATCGACGGATGCCGGATCGCCGCCTGTCGCCCGGGAGAGATACTGCCACCCCTCGAAATCGACGTGCGACTTCAAATCGGCATCCCACGCCTGCTCGACCGCCGGCTTGAAGGTCACGACGAGCACGCGCTTCGCGTGGAGCCGCTTGGCGAGCTGGTACGTCGTGAACGTTTTGCCGAACCGCATCTTCGCGTTCCAGAGGAACTCCGGGACGGCGTCGGCGTCCTCGGCCCATCGGCTTTGGAAGTACCGGAATGTCTTCTCGACGGCCGATTCCTGCTCGGCGCGCATCGAGAACGTCGCGTGATGCGTACCGTTGAAGGACGTGCCGGCGCGCAGCTCGGCGATCGCGTTCTTGACGTCGTCGACCGTGCAACGCATCCATTCGAGCGTCGGGTTTGCGTGGCCCTTCTGTTTTAGACGGTTGCGTACGTCGAAGTCGCGGAACACGCTGCCGTCTGGACGATCCGCGGGCTCGTCGAGCACGATCTCGTAGTTCGTGATCGCCGCGGTCTTCAGCTGCTGCGCGACGCGGACCTTGACGTCTTGCGTGGTGTGACCAACCTTCAGGAGGCCTTCGTGCGCGGGGTCGTCGATCGTGTAGGCATAGATGCGCGGGCGCACGTCGGGCTTGGCGGGGAGAATGTCCTCGATGGGCTTAGGCATCGTCGCACTCGCGCGACCAGTCGACGGCCCTGATTTGAGACTCGATGAATGACACTTCGTCCTCCGTGAATCCGTACTTCGTGTACAACTCGGCGTCCGTCCAAGCTCGATCCCATGTCTGGATGGGTACCCAGGTGTAGGTCGACCTCGTGGCGTCTTGGGTGATCTTTCGCAAGGAAACAAGGAATCGCAAGAATTTCGTGCTCAAGTACGACCGCACACTTGTCGCCTCCCTCAGCGATTCAACGTAGAAGAACAGGAAGGTCTGTGTGCAAGTCGATGGTGAGGGAACGACGAGCGGCGTGCTGAGCACGTAGTCGGGCACGACGCCACCGCCGGAGCCGGCCTTTGGAACCAGCACCTTGGCGGTATCGATGAGGTGTTTGCTCTTCGGGACGCGTGCTCGGGCTATGTACCCCACCGCACGTTTGGAGTTGCGGACGTAATGAAGCGGCACATCGTTAGTCTCGGGCGCATCGTGGAACCCATCGAAGTTCGACGTCCAGCCAAATTCCTTATCCGCGGAGAGGATCGTGGTGATCGACGGCTCTTTCATAGCCAGCACCTTCCGCAGGATCGATACGGCCCGCGCGTCTCGAACGAAAACGTCATACTCGGCGAGGTCGCGCGGGACTGGGCCGAACCGGTCTGCGCCACGCACGGTGGTCACCATGCACTGATCGTTGTAATTCGCATCCCATAGGAAGTGGCAGACTCCGCCCCGGAATCCCGTGCCAGGGAAGACATCATCCGAGTTTGGGTAGTCCACGATCGAGCGGAGACGCCGATCTGACAGCATTGTCTTCCGAAACGCCGTCAGACCAAGGCCGCTAGTCATCCAACGCGACTGGATGACCATGGTCACCATCCGCGGCTGAAGCTTCTTCGCTTGCTCTACAAAATGTTGGTAGATCGGCATATCGCGTGTGCCGCCGTCGGAACCGAGCTGGTACGGGGGATTACCGATGATGACGTCGAACTGCACGTCGGCTCCAAACATGCGCTCAAGAAGCGCCTTAGGGTTCTTCGTGTGGATGAAGGCATAAGCGTGCGTCTCGAGGTCATCCGAGCGCTCGTACGCGGCGCGGGCTGCACCGCAGTACGCGCACCGGTCCCCCGCCCAGGTGTGCTCGGTGCGCTCGAACCAGATGTTGCCCCACTCGCGGTCGAAGCTCTTCGCGATCGAGTGCTTCCCCGTCGCGTCCTTCGAGCAGTAGACGCTACGGCGGGCAAGCAGCGATGTGAGTTGCGTGATGCCGATGCCGTACACCTGCTTGGTGAGAATGTGGTCCACGCGCGCTTCGAGGTCAGGGATCTGCTCCGCGAGCCCGTCCGTCAGGCGGCGCGTGATCTCGCGGAGGAACACCCCCGACTTCGTGAACGGGTCCAAGAACGTCACATTCGGGTTCTCCCAGATCGAAGCCCCGCCATTCGACTGGTCCCATGCGTCGGCGAGCATGTCGAGCATTTGGTTCGCCAACTCGGGCGGTGTGAACACCTCGTCGCTTGAGAGGTTCGCGATGCACGTCAGCACGTCGGGGTTGTGGCCGCGGAGCCCGAACGACGCCTTGCCCTCGATCGCGGGCGCGCTCATGCCGCGAGCTCCTGCACCGTCATGGCCGGGTAGGTGCGCACCGGCGTGAAGATCTCGTGCTCTTCGAACGCCTCGAATAACCCGACCGAGGCCGAGGCGCGCTGGGTCAGATCGTCGAATCGGAAGTCGCGTCGCTGGTACTTCCCGCGCCCCAAATAGCCCCACTCCGGGAAGGTGATCGCGTGACCCGAAGCATTCGTCATTTGCAGTGCGTCGCCCTGCACGATGTTGACAGCCAGTACCGCCTCGGCTGCCCTGCGCCACTCCGGACCGGAGGCCGGCCCCAGATACCGGGCAAACGTATCCGTGAGGTTCTCGCGACATTCCGCCGCGTTGTCGGCGAGCAGCTCGATGCCGTAGACGCACATGAGCGCGAAGAGCGCGTAGTGGCGCTTCTCGAACTCGCTGCGCCCATGACGCGCCTGCACTGCTGCGAGCTTGCGCTCGAGGATCGGCACCAGGAAGTTGCCCGACCCGCACGCGGGCTCGAGGAACCTCGAGTCGATGCGTTCAGTCTCTGACCTGACCAAGTCGAGCATGTCGTCGACGAGCCACCGCGGGGTGAACACCTCGCCGTGGTCGGCCACGCGCTGACGTGACTTGACCAGTTGTTCGTGAGAAGTGGCGCCTGCGCGCCTCGCCCGAAGTGTCGCCATTTGTAATCCCCGGCAAGACCGATTCGTTCTACAAGCGGATCCGCTTCGGTCCGCACATCACCGACTCTAGCTCCCTCGCCGGACACGCCGCGTCCGCACCCTGCCGGCAGCGGAGCGCTCCAGGCCATGACGTGTCTCAACGCAACCCCTGCTCCGTGGCATGCATCGACGCCAAACTCGACGGAGGAGCGATCCCCCGCTGACAAGGCCAAGCAATTCAATCCTCGATCCAAGCAATTCGATCCTCGATACACGCAGGCACCCTTGGTGGGCGACACCCTTTAGAAGCACTCCGCTACAGCGGCCCGCAAACCGTGAAAATACCCGGCTAAGCGGGAAAATGCGCCATATCCTGATGCCGTGCGAGAAGGGCTCGAGCGATGGAAGCGGGGCGTTGAATCCCGAGGGGTTCGACAGGCGATCGCCTACGCGCTCGAGGGCACCTGCGATGCTCACCTGCGGCACCCGACCGGGGCTGATGCACTCGCGGCGTACAGCGCGGCATCCATTGCCACCGTCTCGCGGTTCATCGTGGAGAACGGCGTCGTCACATCCGATGAGCTCACGGCCGGGGGCCTTCGCGTCTGGCTCACCGGGCACGACCCGGTCACGGGGGAGGAGCGTGGCCACCAGCGGCTGAGCCCCGACGCTGACCTGCTGCTCGACGGTACGCTCAACCACCCGAAGTCCTACAGCATCGCGGCGTTGCTCCATCCCGAACTCGCAGCCGAGTTCGAAGCCCTCCAAGATCGGTTGCGGGACCGCATCCTGCTCATCTGGCAATCCGAGCTCAACGCACGCCGCGGACACGGCGGACTCATTCGCGAGGCGATCACGCGCATCGAAGTCGTCGAGCTGCAGCACCGTCGCTCGCGAGCGCTCGACCCGCACATCCACCGGCACCTGTGGCTCAACATCAAGGTGCTCGGTGCGGACGGCAAGTGGTCGAACCTCGATTCGCGCGTCGCGATGAAGATGCACACGGTGGTCAACGCCGAGGGTGAGCTCGCCGCCCGCACCGATCCGGCCTGGATCGCCGCGCTCGCCCGGCACGGTTACACGCTCGACCTCAACGGGGAGATCGCCGAGCTCGCTGGCGCCGTCCGACCCGTCTCGCGCCGGTCGGCTCAAATCGAAGCCAACCGCGCGCACCTGATCGCGGAGTGGTCGGCGGCGCACGGGGGATCTGCACCGAGCGTGGAGGTGCTACAGCAGATCGATCGACGCGCATGGGCGGTGTCGCGTCCGGACAAGCCGACCGACCTCGATGAGGCGTCTTGGGAGGCGCGCGTCCGGGACGAGATCGCAGCGATCGATCCGAGGCTGACCACCCCGCGCGCACCCGTTCCCGTTGCTGCGGCAAACCTGCATGCGGTCGACCTGGATCTGCTCGCTGCACAGGCGGTCGCCGATGCGGACGAACGGTCCACATCGTGCGGCGGGAGGTTCAGCATCTTCGACATCCGCGCGGGCGCAATACGCGCGCTCTCGCGCATGGGCGTTGTCGCTGAGCGCGACCGGCTCGATGGCGTGATCGCCGAAGTCACGGAGCGTGCCACGCGTTCCGTCTATCGGCTCGTTGCGGAGCCGCCGGCGCACGTCAAGGCGTTCATGGCGACCGAGACCGTGCGCGCGAAGGTGCGTCTCGCCGGCCGCTTGGACATGCTCGCCCGACCGGGGCGATCCCTGCTGCCGGGGGAGTTGCACCGGCTCGCACCGAACGAGGATCTGTCGGCACTGGACGCGTCGCAACGCGTTGCCGCGTGCGCCATCGCGGGCACGGACGGGCTCGTGACGGTGACCGGCCCCGCCGGCGCGGGCAAGACGACGATGCTGCGCGCTGCGTTCGCGGCGCTCACGTCGCAACGGCGACGGATGCTAGTTGTCGCTCCTACGCGAAAAGCGGCATCGGTGGCGTCTCGCGAGATCGGCGCCGCGGCATCCAGTATTCATGCCCTGCTGTCGGATCACGGCTATCGATGGGGCACCGACAAGGCCGGCGCGAAGGTGTGGACCAGGCTTCGAGTGGGAGAAGTCGATCCCAGCACGGGCGCCGCATACGGCGGACCAACCCAGTACGCGTTGCGTTCTCACGATCGGATCGTCGTCGACGAAGCCGGCATGGTCGAGCTGCAGACGGCGAACGTCCTCGTGGAGCTCGCCATCGAGCAGGGTGTCGGGCTGGCCTTCGTGGGTGACACGCACCAGGCGTTGCCGGTCGGACATGCGGGCGCGATGGGTTCTGCGATCCGGCACGCGAACGCTGCGGTCGAGCTCGACACAGTGCACCGATTCCGCGATCCCGACTACGCGGCGCTCACACTGCGGCTGCGGGATGCGGGCGATCGCGAGCGTGCGCTGGCGGTTGCGGGCGAGCTCGCCGAACGCGGTCACGTCGACCGAGTCGATCATCACGACGCTGCGCGTGAGCGGATGATTGACGCGTACTTCGAGTGGCACACGCGCGGAAAGCGGGTGACGTTGGTCTCCGGTACCAATGCTGAGGCGGATGCGATCAACGACGCCATCCAGCAGCGGCGAGTCGATCAGGGCGAGCTCGACGTCCGCGTCGCCGCGTGGGGGATCGGGCAGCAGCGCATCCTCGTCGGCGACACCGTCCAGACCCGTCGCAACGACCGGCTCACCGGCGTCGAGAATCGCGCGCAGTGGATCGTGCGCGGCATCCGCGACGAGTACCTGTCTCTTGTCTCCGTGAGCGACAGTGGCGAGGTGGCGCGTGTGTCCACCGAGTACGCGCGCGAGCACCTGCAGCTCGCCTACGCGTCCACCGTGCACGGCGTGCAGGGCGACACCGCCGACGCGTCGGTAGTCGGGCCGGATGTGGATGCCGCGGGGCTCTACGTGGGCCTCACCCGAGGTCGGCTAAGTAACGTCGCGATCGTCGTCGCGCGGACGGATGCCGCGGCCCGCAAGTGCCTCGCCGAATCGATGCAGCGCGGCACTCCGGAGCTGACGATGCAGGATGCTGTGCGCGCGGCCCAGGCGGAGGTACGGCGTGCGGCGCGGAACCTGGAGGCGGCGATGGCGACGGGGCCGGTTGTTGGGGCGCCGAGTGCGGGGCGCGGGATGGGGATGTAGGACCCACCTACCGCGGCGGAGGGTCCTCAATCGGCCGCGCGCTGCTTATTGACTCTCGCCACGGACACTCATCGCCCAGCACTTATCAAGCGGCTCCGTACGCGTGCCCAACGGCACGTACGGCCGGAAGACCATGGCATTCCGCTCTGATACGTCCGGCTCTCGACCCATCCCCGGCCGAGGCGGTGTCTCCTGCGGCGTGTTTGGACGATGCCTTCGAAAGAGGACTCGCGGCTCTATAAGCTCGAGTGGAACTACCGAGGCAAGTCGGAGGAACTGTCGAGTGAACAGGACGAAGATTAGGGTGGCCGTCTTGGCGGCAACCAGTCTCGCGGTCGGCGTCGGCTTGATTTGGTGGTCCTCAACGATCGACCCGCCCTGGTCCGTCGTGGTGGCGACCATCGGCACGATCATTCCGACGATTGGCATTGTGAACCTTGTGTCTGATGTCTTCCTCCAAAAATCCATCTCGGACGACCTAGTGGATCTCATACAGGCAGACCGCCGACTCGTCGAGTCGGGCGTAGACGAGATCAGTCCTATCGCAGATGTCGACTGGTCGCAGCTGATTCGGTCCGACAAGGAAGTGAAGTGCTTCATCCTTGATGCCGATCAGTTTCGCGTTGTGATTTGGCCGCGTCTTCTTGAAGCTGCCAAGGACCGTCTGCAAACGATTGAGCTAATCCTTCCTCTGCTTGAGGATCCGGGACTGGCGGCCGAATCAGGAATGTCTGAGCAACTCGATCCCCCGAACGAAACATTGGCGACGAAATCGGCTGTCATCGGCGCGGATGGATCGCAAGAGAAGGGAAGTGAAGTCGGCCCTCTTTCGGCTCGCTCGAACGCTGACTTCTCGACGACGGCAGAATTGGCCCGTCGCTTCGGAATGGATGAGGCCCGATATCGCGGAGCGCAGCACGACTTGGCCACTCAGGTTGAGGCCGACTGGAAGGCAATGAAAGCTAGATGGAAGACACCTTGCTCGCTGACGATCCGCTATGGCAGCCAATTCCCCCGGTACGCCTTCGTTCGGACCCCACGCCGCGTTGCGATTGGGTTGCAGGCGGTATCCGCTTCTAGTGACTACATCGGAGGTCGCGCGATCGTGTTCCGCACAGAGCGGAAGGGCGCCCTACTCGCTACATGGCTGACGGACTCAATTGACTCGCTTGAGTCGACTTACACGGCTCCGCTCTTTTCAGACGCGAGACCGGCGTCGGGCTTCGTCGGAGGGCTCTAAGGATGGGCATCGATAAGACCCATGGCCGAAACTACGATCTGAGTCGACTGCTCAGCGCCATCGACGAGGGCAACGTGGTTCTTCCGGAGTTTCAGAGGAGCTTTAAGTGGGACACGACGGCAGTGAGACAGCTGATCGCGACATGCCTCTCTGGGTGGCCGGTGGGGAGCCTTTTGCTGCTACCGGGAACATCAGACGTATTCTTCAAGGTTAGGGAGATCGAATCAGCGCCGCCCGCGCGCTCAGACTTTCAGACCGTAGTACTCGACGGACAGCAGCGCCTAACCTCCCTCTATCAGGCGCTGTTTGGTCGCGGCGAATTTAAGTACGCGGTTGAATACCGGAACCTTCGTCCGGGGCAAACTATCGAGGAGCTTGAAGATGCACTGGTGAGTTTCCCAATTGCGCGCTGGGGCCGAATCCACCCGGACGCGAAATCCGAGTACGCGGCAGGTCGCATCCCGGTCACCGCGTTGCGAAGTGCGGCTGACTTCTTCACCTGGCGCGACGAAGCGCTGGCTGGCGCACCTTCTGCTGAGAGAGACCAAATTACGAAGATATACATCGATCGGTTGTCCGGGCTAGATCGTTACGAGATTCCGGCCGTCGTAATTGACGACACTGTTCACCCGGAGGCCATCGCTCGAATCTTCGAGCGCGTTAACCGCCTGGGGCAACCGCTCGGAACCTTCGATCTGATGGTCGCAAAGTCATATAAAGAGGGTTTCAATCTGCGCGACGAGTGGGATACCGCTCACGCTGAGATGCCCCGCATAAGGGAGTTCTTGAAGTCAGACGGATTGCCGATCCTTAGTGTCATCGCACTCCAGGTGCGCAACAGCCTTAGACAGCAAGACGTGCTCGCTCTGACCGGCGCAGCCGTGCGCGACTACTGGCGTCGCGCTGTCGGGGCACTCGACACGGCCATTGCGTTCCTCCAAGACGAGCTTCACGTGTTCGGCCCAGACTGGTTGCCGTACCGCACCCAGCTGACCCTCATCGGCTGTCTGGCGCTCAACGGGGCGTTGAGCGATCGCCGCGACGTGATTACTCGCTGGTTCTGGACGTCGACATTCCGAGCTCGATACGACGTGGCGTCTAATACCCGGGCGGTCGATGACTATTCGAAGCTGCGCAATAACGAAGAGGTCTTCTCTGGCGAGACGAGCTTGGATCCCGATGTGATGTTGACGGTGAATCGACGTCAGTATGGCGCTCTCCATCGTGGGCTCATCTGCCTCTACGCCAGCGACCGACCGAAAGGCATCATTGGCGGTGAAGACTTGCTTAGCGAGGCTGCAGCCGGGGAAACAATCACAACAGCTAGCGTGCTGCCGCGAAGCGAATCGATCCAAGGGCGCGCTGCCAACACGTTGTCCCTGGGGCTGTTGCTCGGCACTCAGTCTTCGCTTCGGGGTATCGAGTCGATAGCTCTACCCGAAGTCGCCGTTGAGTCGTTGCACAGTCAGTTCATGCCCTCTCACGCTTCGGTCGCGGACGTTGCGCTGCTCCTGGCAAGGCTGGACGAGGTCGCTCTGAGGTTGACCACATTGACGGGATTGCCCGCGAGGGTTGTTCCCAGCGAATAGCCCGCCAACCAAGCGGACGGCAGGCGGCCGCGAGCGCGATACCCTTACACTCTGGCGATCTGGATCTTTGAGTCGGGGGCGCGCACCCGGGAGCATCCGATCTAGTCGTGGCCGGTCGTCCGAATGGTCATCGGACCGCGGACCTATCCTTCCCGCCGATTCAGACAATTCGGGACGCTGTCGGACTGACACCTCGGTCACGATGAATTATCGCTCGTCCATGGGAACTGAACCACGCGGCCCGGCTATCGGGCAGGGTATGGACGTTCGCACTCGTGGCAGTCGCGGGAAGTCGTCATTACCGCCGCGTTTTCCCTTTCCTCCTCGAAGCGGGCTGACTAAGGGCACCTGCAGTAGCGAGGGAATCAAGGTCTACGTCCTCAAACGCAACGACCGCGATCGAACTCGAGTGGACGAGCGGCGTGATCAGGGGGTCGCTTGTGATGATGACGCCGTGCACCCGCCATGAAGCGAGAGCACCATCAAGCCGCATGTGGTCAATCGCCTCGGCGAGGTGTTCGCGTAGCCATTCAATCCTTCGACTGTGTAGCTCGATCGTCGACTTCTTGTTCGGTTTTCCGGAGAACAGCTTCTCCAACTCGTTGGCGATCTCTGCCGGCGTCCGCGCGATTTCAAAGTCCTTCGCTTCGACGGCGATGATGGACCGCGTCTCGGGATGGGCAGCGAGGACGTCGATGTCCCCAAGGTCTTTCCCGTCGATGTCGACTATGCGATTCGTGCCGATCTTCTTTACTGCCAATCTCGTAGTCATGCCGAGGTCGCGGAGACGCCCTTCGACAGAGCGCGCGAAGTCGTCATTGATCTTGCCTCTTACGGCGGAGATGAATCGCTGCATCTCCGCCGACTTGGCACGCCCCTGCAATCTGCCCGACAAGAGGATGTCGCTCCAGTAGACGCCGAGTCGGTAGATGCTCCGGTATCCGAATACGAGTTCGGCGCCTTGGAGTACAAGTGGTCGTCGGATGAAGGACATGTCTCTGTTGAAGCGCCATGGCCACGCGTCTTGTCCGATGCTGAGAAAGTCGGAACGTGCAGAGAGAGTCATCGCCGAAATGACAGCGGCCACGGTGTCTTCGGTCATCCGACGTGACGTGGCTATCGCCTCAATGACAGCGGATCGATCCATGCGTGTCACGCGGTCGGCCGCTGCAAGGTCGAGCAGACCGCCACTGACTTCGCGGAGCTCCGCGAGTGTGAAGCCAAACTCGGCCCGCATTGGCTGCTCGCTGCGGGCGATGAAGTCCGCCCCATCAATTCCGCTCGGATCGTTGGCGCGGTGTCTTTGAGCAACTCGCACAGATCGGGCTCCTGCGTGCGTCGCGTACGTCTCCATCGCCGCAAAGACAGGCTGCTCCCGGCTTACGCCGAGGCGGCCCGAGGGGAGGATGGAAACCTCGACGTCGGCGAGCCCATAGTGGATGAAATCCGAGACAGTCGCTCGCTCCGAGATTTCCCTAGCGATACTGAGCACGCGGTAGTAGTCGAGTGTCGTCACTGTTCGGGCCCCGGCTGGTGGTTGCGCAGCGACGTACTCGATCAGGAAGCGATTCGCACGATGCGCTGCCGCGAACGCTTTTCGATCCCTCACGAGATCCGCGACCGTGTCTGACTGCTCGCCAAAGCAAGCAAGACGTGACTTCAGCAGGCTGGCGGACAGCCTGGCGTTATGAACGAGCGATTCATTCTGGGCGATTAGGAACTCGAGCAACTCCCGTTGGGCGAATGTCGCGAGCTCGGCCTCCAAACGCTCGAACAGGTATGCTACGGCGGCATTAAGCAGGCGAACTTGATCGGGTCGGGTGAGCGGGCCGACCCCGAACCCACCGCCGGTCGGCGACCCCAACCACTCACCGAGTTGATCAAGTAGCTGCGCAGACACTTGCCCGTGACCGGTGAGAGGGTCGGGAAGGTTCACTGCAAGCATGTCGGGGTCCCGGTCCTGGGCGTACACATTGATCATCCGCTTTGGGCCGGCTGGCGCAACGAGGTCCAGTACTGCACTGGGGTCGCCTGTCACGTCGAATATGTTGTCCAACAGCTCGCCTACCAACTCGCGCTCGGCGACGTTGATGGCGTCTTGAAGTAGCGAGATGAATGTCTCCGTGAACTCGACGGTGTAGCCGCTCTCGATCGGCCTCATGATTACCGCGGGGCCACTCATCGACCAGTCGCCGACGCGTTGCCACGCCGCCGAGTCTCTCAGGGTCAGGACTAATTCGATCGCGTCCCTATTCATCTTTGCACCGGAGAGAACCGAGCACTCGCGTACCCAATACGCGACGCAATCGAGGAGATCAGGCTCGACACCCACGAACCCAGCCTCACCAAGGTCCACTGTGACGAACACAGCTTGTGAGCCCAGTTCGACTATCGAGCCAAGATAGGAGCCTCCAGGCACCGTCATAAATATCTCTGGCGCGTCTCGTTCGTACCGACGCTGAACCTGCACGATCGGTCCGCCCGGAACAGGCAACACAACTCCATGCCGATCCGTCTCAGCAGAGAACTTGATGCGTGACGCGAGCCCGGCGCCCGATTGGAATGACGTGAATGTAGGTGGGCTGTCGTCGGAGAAATAGAAGGATTTGTCACGGTCCATGTAAGCGCTATGTTCGTCGAGGATGTCCGTGGACATTGACTCTCCGTGCCGACGGTCGATCGCTTGGGCGAACAGCAGCAGGCCCAGGATCCCGTCGGGCTCGTGGTGCAGCATGACCTCTAGGTCATCGGATCGCGCGATCAGCATCGGGTCCGCCCCGTCCACGTTCGGGATACCCCAGAACGCGCTCCGCCCAGGACTGTCGGTGATCACGACATGGAGCAGTTCTTCTGCGGAGGAGTATTCCTGTCGCCTTCTGGGCGACACTAGCTCGAAGATGGAGTTCAGCGCGGGCCTTGTGTCGTACGCGCCCCACATCGTTTCGTGCCAGTCATCGAGCGGGTCAGTCGCGACGATGACATGAAGGTCGCGCCTATCGTCGATGTTTGCGATGTACCGGCGAAGCGCGCCGACCTCGTGGAGCTGGCTAAGGTCAAGGTCGGATGGGAGTCGCCGTGCAAATCTGCGTAGCGCCGCATCACGCCAGCGCCTGCCGAGCTCCTCCAAATGGCCCGCATCTGACGCGAGACGCAGGAGATGGAAGCGGATGGTGATGGCAAGATCGAGCGGCAGCACGACCCTGTAGCCTTCAGCGAGACGCATGAACGGCTTGGCGTAAAGACGATCATCGGCGTAGTCCTCGCTGCACGGGTCGGCCAATTCACCTGGCTCTAGTGCAAGTTCGTCGACGACATCGCGGAGCCAATCTCCACGGGCGTCGAGTTCCCTGTTCGAGATGAACGTGGCGTCGGTGAGCATCTTCAGTCGGCCCGCGGCCGGTACGTCCATGGGTGTGCGCGGGGAACCGCCTGGCGTAGTGCCCCGGGTGAGCCCTGCCCGCGTCAGCACCATGTCGCTGATTGTGAGGAGTCCCCGTATCAAGCGGCGCGTCGCGTGCGCGAGCTCATCAGGCATCCAGCGGTCGCGCAGAACAGCGTCGATGAAGTTCTCGAGGTCCGCAACCGTGTGCTCGCCTGACCCGCCCGAGACCAGGAATGGGCCTCCATGGAAAGTGACAGTGTGCACCCAAACGTCCGAGTAAGGATCCTCGAGCATGAGAACTTCCGGTCCGCCGATGTCTACTCGCTTGAGGATCGATCGGATGGCGCTAGGACTCGCAGGTGGAGTCCCCGCGTCGTCGATCGCCATGCCGAGCGCGGCCAAGCGGTGTAGGCGAACGTGGCGCGATGCGTTCGAGCGTAGGAGCATCAACCCGGAGGCTGCGGCGACCAGCGCAGGACCGTCGATATGGTGGGGAACCCCGTCTGTGCGAATGGCAGCCATGTCCGAAGTCTGACAGCTAACGGCGACATTTCCCGCGCTTCACGTGCGCGCGAAGATGCTGCCGCACGAGGAGGCAGGCGTCTTGTCTGCGCGAGTTGGACCCCAAACAGCATCGCCCAGCAGAAAGGGTCCAGGTGGAAGGGAACGACACTCTCAGGTCCCGCTATCGCGCAATGACATTTTGCGGATCGATGCAGTGGCGCCCGTGATCCTCACCTTCGACCTTGTAGGACAGTGGAGCCCTGACAACTCAGTATCGTGTCGGCACGCTCGATAGGTTGAGCGAGTGACTGACGACGAACACGAAGACCTGGCAATCCTCGAGCTCACCATCCGGAGCTTGATGGCAGACGCCGGCGTGCGTGTCGCGCAGGTGTATCCGGCAACGCACCGCCCGCCGGACGTGTACTTCGTCTACCCGAGCACGCCGCCCAGCACCCTCGTCGAGATGCTCGTGAGTATGGCGCCGGCGACCGTCTTCGTCGACAGCGAGCGGTTCGACTCCGACGAGTTCGAGACCACTGATGACGAGCTGCGCGAGGCCGCGCAGACGTACGACGGCGAGGTGCGTCAGGTGAACGTGTTGTGGGCGCGGGACGGGCTGCTGTACGAGTGGCTTGCGACGGCCGACTGGCACGATGATCTCCTGGATGAGACCGAGATCGCGCAGACTCACGCACGGGGCATGGACCAGATGGAGTACGAGCTCGGACTCGAACGCAGCCGCAACGCCCATCAGAAGCTTGCGGAGCTCGTGCTCGGATCCCCGGAGTTCAGAGGTGCGACCACGAACCGGCGCAGTGCACAGGCGCAGCTCATCATGGACGCGCACCAGGACCTCGTCGCTGACCTGCTGTTCGAGTCCAGATTCGTGACGAACGTCCGGCGCAACGCGAGTATCGAAATCGCACGCTGGGAGCGGGAGCTCGGGACGGACGAGGAGTTGCGGGCACAGATCGCGGCGGCGCTCGATCTTCGCGTTTCGCAGACAAAGCAGAAGCGGCAGGTAGCCGAACTCCTCCGCGACCGAGCAGACGGGTGGGCTCTGTCGGAGGCGTTCGTCGAGCAGATCTGGCGGGAGGCCCGCGAGCACGGCCGCTGATCGGTACCGCGCATATCGTCAGTTGACGACGACAACCGCTGGCGCTCGCGACGCGTCTGGCGAGGCTGCTAAGCACCGCGTACGCGAGGTTGCAAGAGGTGGCCCGCACCGAGCCCGTCAGGAGTCTCACGGCTCCTTGACTCGAATCGGTCCCCTATCCGAGCCGTGCACGTATAGGGATACCTGGCCGCCCCGCGAGTGAACGGTTGTCAGGGAAGGAACAATCGCCCCGCGCGGTGCATTTTCAGCGCCTCAGGGGATGGCCACGTTCCTAGCCCCGGGAAGTACCGGCCGGTCTCCTGGAGCCACCGGTCAAAACTGGGGATGCGAACTCTGCCCGCGCGTCGCGTAGACAACTCTTCGCGCCAATAGCCGACACCGGCGAGAACAACGCTGAGATAGTCGGCGGCGAAGTCGATCCAAAGGCGGTCGGGGTTGAAGAACTCGCTACAGTCGTCGACCGGAATTCTGTCAGCATGGCCAAGGCCGATAGCTTCACCTAGCGTGGCCCGCAAGCTGCCTTCTAGGTGCGCCCATTGCCGCGGCGTTGCGGAGCGCTCGGCCTGCACGGTAGCCATGCAATTGATGACTGTCGTCACCCACTTCGCGGTGTCCGTGGCGATGTCCCACTGCTGCAGCAATCTGTTAATCGGTAGTAGCGAATGGATCAGTGCCGTCCCGCTGGCATGACGGCGGCTCCACCGAAGCTGCGACTCCGTCATCCTTCCTGAAACGAGCGCAGCCGAGACGGATCCTGCTGCGGATACGACGTCTGTCATCGTGACCTCCCGAGCGAATCATGCGTCGGACATCCGACATCCGCGATGCGGCAAAGCAGTATGGAGTCGGGGATGCATCGCGTCGGCACCGCACGCGAGGCGCCACGCACGTGCACCACCCGACACGGATCGCTCTCGAGCCGCGGTCACAAGTGGATACTCTGCGAGGATGATCCGCCTGACTGACTTTCTCCGCGTTCCGGATCCGACGTCAACGAAACTCAAATTCAACATGCGGTCCGGAAGTGGGGCCGGCGAGGCGTGGGACCTTCTGGTTGACGATCATCCGGACTGGCTCAACCTCAGTCGGTGGCGCGCAAGCAACTCGAACAACAACATGGGCGACGCGAGGTACCTGCTTGCCTGGGCGCAGTACTACCCCTACGGGGCGAACTATTTCATCTTCGGCGGCTTCTTTCGCGTAACGCCAGTCGTGCCCGCAGTCATGGACGGGTACGGCTACGACCTGGAACTGCTCGAGCAGCACTCCGAGTACATCAAGCGCCTGATCATCAAGCTTGGCGAACCTATCGGACGACAGGTATACCTGCGCAGATACGAGACGGTCCAGCAGCAGCTCGACCCCGAGGTTTACGAGCTCGCGCCTGACACCAAGCTCGGGACTTTCCCCGGCTACCAGAATGTCCGACTACGCCACCACGAGCTGCAGCGGATAATAGCGAACGACGAGCCCTCGTGGAAGGACGCTCTGTCGAGCGTGAAAGGTGTTTACGTCATCACCGATCTCAGCGACGGAAGGCTGTACGTGGGCTCGGCATCCGGCGAGGCGAACGGGCTCTGGCAGCGGTGGTCAGGATACGCGCACCTGAAGAACCTCACGGGAGGAAACCGCGAACTGGAGCGCATGCGTGGTGAACTCGGCGACGCTCGCATCGTCGGAAACTTCCAATACTCGATCCTCGAGATCTTCGACCCGAAGACTAAGGCGGAAATCATCCTCGCGCGCGAGTCATGCTGGAAGCAGGCGCTCGACTCACGCTGTCCCCACGGGATGAACGCGAACTGACCTAACCAAGCACGTTGGACAGACCGAGGCTCTGCTCTCTCAGTACCTCGGCCCGTTCCGCATCACCGATCGTTCGCAGACCCCCGGCTTGTGTCGCCCGGAGGGACCATCTGCTCCGTCCGCCCACTGAGCACGTGACTCATAGAATCGCGTCATGGCGCAGCCGATCGACGGGACGAATGATCGTCGCATGGTGCTCCGATACGCCGGGCGCTGCCGGCTGTGCGGTGCGACTCTGACGCCTGGAATGGACGCAGTGTATGAGCGCGATCGTCGAACCGTACGCTGTCTTGACTGTGCTCCCTTAGCCTTGCCGCCTACTGACATCTCCCCGGCGGCAAGTCCGGCGATCCAGCGAACTGAGGACGCCGACGGGCTTCGCCTGCGGGCTCCTGCATCATCGGTGATCGCCCAGGCCCTCCGCATCCAATCGTCGGTGCCCGCGCGAACCGGGATGCAGCGGTTCTTCGGCCGCAGCCCGTTGAGCCTTGAGAGTCGGCCCTGGTACCTCGGTGCGCTGGGCGAGTTGGAAGTCGCCCGGCTCCTCGATCAGCTCGGTCCCGGCTGGTTCGCGATTCACGCGGTCCCCGTCGGCAAGGCCGGGAGCGATGTGGACCACCTTGTCATCGGGCCCGGTGGCGTCTTCACGATCAACTCGAAGTTCCACGAGGGCGGCGACGTTTGGGTCGGGTCCCGGCGACTTCTCGTGAACGGGCAGCGTACGGATCACCTCCGCAACGCTGAGTTCGAAGCTCGACGCGTCGCAAAACTCCTCACCCAGGCGGCCCGCAGCCGCGTCGACGTCACCCCCGTCGTCGCGATCGTCGCGGCTCGTCGACTCACCATTCGAGAACGACCCGAACGTGTTGTCGTCGTTGCCGCACGCGACTTGGCCCGGTGGCTACAGAGTCAGTTGACTGTGCTGACCGCTGAGATGATCGCCGAACTGGGCCGCGCCGCGAGCGCCCCCGCAACCTGGGGTCAGCCCGAAATCGCCCCAGTCGACCTCGCTGCGTTCGCCGAACTCCGGGCCGCCGTCACTTCCGCGCGCAACCGGCGCCGAAGCTGGGCGCTCGCCCTTCTGCTGAGCCCACTCGCGATGTTCGCCACCCTCGCCCTCGGCATACTCAGCCTTTTGCGCTGAGTGCAGTCATCGGTTCGGGCGCCGGAGCAGAGTTCTCGCAACCTTCCTCGTGAACGGCCCGCAAGGCGGTGCCCCTTGTACTCAGCGGGCTACGCGGCGCGAAAGCGGTTCTCGTGGTGCCAAGCGAGCGCGTCGCGGTCGGGCGCGAGTCGGGGGTTCTCCGGCACGCGGATCTTGAACTCGGCGGCCTCCTTCTCGTAGAACTCGACGCCGTTCCAGCCACGTGCACGGAGTGCTGGACTCACACGCAGGCGGAGATCGGCGTCGATGCCGAGGTAGCCGCGGTCATAGAGGGTATGCACGTCGGACCTGAGCAACAGGGCATTGGACACCTGGTGGGTACCAGTGTCGTGCGCGTAGTCGCGAATGTGCGCGGCCTCCAAGCTCGGGTAAGTCTTGCTGCCCGTTACCGCGCAGCGGAAGTCGTACGCTTCGTCGACCGCGCGGCGGAACCTGCCCTGCCCCATTCGCGGGTGGATGAGAACCGGATCGCCGTACTTCGGCCCGTCCCACTCGATCGCCGTGCTACGAAGGTCGGTGTCCCAGCTGAAGTCAACGCGAGCATTGCCTTGCATCAGTTGAAAGGCCTGTAGCACGTACTCTGAGTCAGGTTTCCGTTCTCGACCGATCGTCTCATACCCCTCGAGGGTGACGTTGTTGAGCGACCAGTTCGGCGGTTGCGGGAGTTCCTCACCGCGCGGTGCGAAGAACACGTTGCGGAGAATGATGCAACCAATGGTGGGGTCGGGATCGTCCGCCCACCGCTTGCTCGAACGGTATGCCCGCACCCGGTCGAGCAGCTCCTGTTCGCTGGCAACTCCGTTCCCTTGTCCCCAGATTGTCCATGCCTCGCCGACGGGCATCTCGAAATACTCCTCGAAGAAGCCGCCGCCAACGAGCGAGTAGCCGGGTATGTCAACATCGCGGAAAGCACCGGGTCGCTTCGTCTTGAATAGGAAGGGTCCGCCTTCCGGCAGCGCCTTGAACCCGTGTGGGGACGGCTGCCAGAAGTTCACGTCCGTGATCGCGACACGGTCCCGCAAGAACGCGGCCCAGCGACTGTCAGTCACCCCGACAACGATCCGCACGCCACGATGCTAGCGGTCACCCGCACACACGTCTGTGCCGACCATTCCACGCGCAGGCAGAGGTCCCGCGATGCGAGATGCGGATCGCGCCATGCCTGCCGTCGCTCGGACGTCGGGCTGCACCGCCCCGTCGTGCCGCTATCAGGCGTCGACGCCGAAAGCACGCAGCAGCGGAGCACGAGGGATCATCCGACGCGGGCCGAGCTGGACCGTGGGGATCGTCCCGTTCTCGATGCCGAGCTTGATCGTGCGGTAGTCGACGCCGACGAGCTTTGCGGCATCTTTCATTGTCAGTGCCAGACAATCTGGTGACCGATTCATGGTTCTGCCCTTCGTGAGCCAGCAGTGTCGCTCTCCCTTCGTCGTAAGGTGCCACCCGTGAGCCAAGATCGACAGTCTTCTTCGCGATTCTTCGATGACCTGGAATAGTGGGTTTCATGGCAGACGTCGAGGCGTATGACTTCAGCGACGAACGCATCGATCTCGGTAGTGGGGTGACACTTCCGAAGGTGTGGCACGCGCGCGTGTCAGGGGAGCAAGACGTGCCAGGGACCATCACCGTCCGCGTGGAGTGGGACCGCACGCTCGGACGCACCGCCGTCGTCTTCGCTGCCCTCAAGCGCGAAGCGGAGGGCGTCGATATCACCAGCCAGGTGCTCCGCGAGGTGCGAACGCACTGGATCATGACGAGGTCAGCTCTCGATGTTGTCACCGTCGACATCGGCGCTGGGGACGGCGAAGAGCTCGAGCGCATACCGGTTCGCGAATTCCTCACCCGCGTACGGGAACATGAGGAACGCGAACCCATGGAGTCCCTCCACGCGGCGATCTCCGTCTATCGCGTCGCTACCGCAATCAGTTATCCGCCGCTCAAGCTCGTCGCCGACACTCTCCAGATCAGCCAGAGCACCGCGACCCGCCTCATGAGTCGCGCGCGCGACTCGGGCCTGGCGCCAGAAGTTCGCATTCGGGAACCCCGGCGGGCTCCGGCGGTGGATCCCTACAACCCGGGCAGACCCTACGACCCCGCGGCGCCCCACCAGGGGCCGACTCAGCCCGGAGGCCCGTCGATCGGACGCTGAGCGGCCCGCCGGCGCTCTTGCTCGGAGCCCACTCCAGGGCAACGACGTCGAGTCTCACGCGAGGGCATAATGCTTATCGTGGGCGCTGTACGGTGGCCAACGCTGAGCAATGTGCTCATTTGTAATGTGCTGGTCTGGGCGCCGATTCCGACGCTCGCCGAGCTCGCCTCGCGGATGCTCAGAACCCGTGATTTCTCAAGGATTTTTGCCCGCAATATGCCCGCAAACCATTTGCCGCAACGCGTTTCGCGGGGTTGCGCGATGTAGCCCAACCTCCTCGAGATCCGCGTAATTCCGCGGTTTCTGCAGATTCAGGTCGGATTGAGCATTATGCTAAGTCGTGTTCGAGTCCCTCCAGGGGTGCTTCTGGTAACAGCCCGCCGCTTCGTCGGTGTCGGTGTCTCCGTCTTGAAGAGTCGGCACACTCGAGCGCAACCCCCTCCTCGGCATCCGCGATGGCCCGTACGGTCGCGGGCATGACTACCCCTCATATCGACACTGCACATGCTCCTGCTCCTCGTACGGCGATCGTGACGGGTTCCGATTCCGGTATCGGCCGGGCGACGGCAGTCGCGCTGGCGGAGGCCGGCATGGATGTCGGGATCACCTGGCATACCGACGAGCAGGGCGCGCACGACACGGCGGAAGAGGTCCGTTCGCACGGGGTGCGAGCTGTGGTCGCCCATCTCGACACGACCGACATTCCGGCGTGCGGCGATGTCATCGACAGCCTCGCGGAGGAACTCGGGGGCCTGGATGTCTTCGTCAACAACTCGGGCACCGGTGGCGCGACCCCGCTGATCGATCTGAGCCTCGACGAGTGGCGGACGATCGTCGACACCGATCTCACCGGCGCGTTCGTGTGCATTCAGCGAGCGGCGCGGCGCATGGTCGCCGCGGGACGCGGTGGTCGCATCATCGCGGTGACGAGCGTCCATGAGATTCAGCCTCGGGTCGGCTCCAGCGCGTATGACGCGGCCAAGCATGGCCTGGGCGGGCTCATCAAGACCGCGGCGCTCGAACTCGGGCGCGATGGCATCACCGCCGTCAACGTCGCCCCGGGGGAGATCGCGACCCCCATGACGGGCCAGACCGACGACGACCCCACCACGAAGGATCGCCCCGGCATCCCTCTCGGTCGTCCGGGTGACGCCCGTGAGATTGCCGCGGTCATCGCGTTCCTCGCGTCACCGGCCGCGAGCTACATCACGGGCGCGACGATCGTCGTGGACGGCGGGATGCTGCAGATGGGGCCGCAGGCAGGATCGCATCTCGAGAGTCACGACTGGCGCACCCCCTGACCCGCACCCACAGACTCCCGGTCACTCCGCCCCGGCGGCTCCGGGGAACCGCCGCAGCGCGTGCGTCCGCCAGTCTCGGTTAGCGCGCGATTCGCGTCGCCGCCAAGGGCATTTCGCCTGTCCCCCGCCCGCGACTGCCGTGCCGCGCGACGCGCAGCCGGGCTTCACCACGCGAAGGAGAGGCGCATGAGCGACACGTTCGAAGGGTCCGAACAGATCTCGCCGGCGGAGTTCTATATGGCTCCCGGCGTGTCCGACTGGCGAGTGACCAGCGACGGGCCGCAGGCGGTCTTCACCGCGACATCGCTCGCGCAGGCGGCGGGCCTCGTTGTGCCGACTGTTCCTCTCAACTCGGCTTTTCCGGCGTAGTGCCGGGGCACGGAGTGCCGGTACCGGTGGAGGACGCGGAGCGAGTGGAGCGGCGTTACCGGACTGAGCGCAGCGAGGGAGGATAAGGAGCTGCGGAGGGAGTGCAGCGTTCGGAGCCGGTTTAGGCTCGGAGGCCCCGACACCACAAAGGAAGACGAAGGTGCGGCCGTGGAGCGGCCGGAAGCGGCAGCTCCGCTCTTCGGCGGTTTGAGGTCGCCTTTCTGGGCTGGCCCTAGTTGGGGCCCGACCCTTGGCAGCTGAGGGGCGTGTCGTGCGTGGTAGCGTCCCTGCTGCCGAGCCAGAGCTAGGGTGCCAGGACGACCAGGTTGCTGTCCTTCACAGTCCCGTCTGCACCGATCTTGGATGTGTCTATGAGGACGGAGATGTCCTTGCCGTTTGTCTTGACCTCACCGATCTTGCCGTACGGCTTGGACACGTCGCCGTCGCCATTAAGCAGCCAGAACTCGAGCTGCCCGGAGTCGTCAACGTAGGCGTTGAAATCCCAGCCTTCAACGCTGTGATCGTCTGCCATGACGCATTCGTTCCAGCCTGCCGGGATGCGAGTGCAGATGGTGAAGCTACCGTCTCCGACAGCACCGCTGGTCTTGAGGCTTATGCCGATGAAGGTGAGCGGGTGGAGGACGGATGCGTCAACATCGTCCGGGTTGAGGATCACGCGGTCGCGGTGTTGTTTTCCCGATTCCTCGTCGCTGATGCCCAGGTACTCGCGCGCCTTGCCTGGCTCTACCAGAGGGAGGCCTGCCAGCAAGTTGTTGCTGTCGGGCGCGAGCTCTTCCTGGAGCGGGATACGCAGCACCTCGTCGAGGCACCGTCCCGGGAAAAATACCTCGCCGTCGACTGTTTCGATCAGCACGTAGTCGACGGTTCCCGGCACCCAGAGCTCCGGGTCAGCCATCGCGAGCCAGACCTTCGCGTCGTTCTCCAAGCCCCACTCGATCCCGGGCCAGAACGAGGAGTGCAGGCCTACTGTCTCCTTTCCCCCTGAGACTGTCGCCACTTCCACGTCAGTGGTCTCGCTCGCTCCGACGTCGGGACGTTGCTCTGTGTTGAGGCCGGCGACAGCAACCCACTGCTCTGTGTTGGCTACTACCTCGATGGCCGGAGCCCCTTCGCCGGGACCGTCATCGCTGCACGCGCCGAATGCCTTTCCGAGTTCAGCGGCGGATGATCCTGCCGGCTGATTCGTAGACGTCGCACACCCCGCGAGCAGAGCGGTGAAAGCCAGCAACGCCAGGGCGGTTAGAGCGCGCGATCGCTTCATGGTCTGTTCCTACCGTTCTTCCATCCGGACGTTGTCGAAGCGCACCGCGCCGCTCCCTGCCGCGTTTCCGTACGCGCGAAGCTGCAGCTGATAGCCGTCCCGCAACACTGAGATCGAGGACCAGGGTGAGGAGACGGCCGTCCAACTGGTTCCTACGTTCGTGAGTGAGCTTTCCGTGACGAGGATGTAGGCCATGTCAGCCAAGGTCATGTTGTTCGGATTTTTGAGACCTCGCTGGTAGGGGCAGATGGTAGTGCCCGACTCGCTCAGGTTCTTGCGGTAGATGGCTGCCCTTACGTTGGTGTTCGCCGTCGAGCTCGGCGCTTTCGCTCGAAGGTAGGCCCGAACTTCGAAGTCGTTGATGTCGTCACCCACCCAAAGTCGGATGGTTTGGCGAACGTACGAGTTGGTTGAGGTGCCGGATGCGTTGAATGCGAGATGCTTCGGGCTTGAGTAGCCGCCGCTCGAGGCGACGGAGATCGTTCCATTCGTCCCGCCCCAGCCGGTTGTCCCGTTGTCGAACCCGATGTTGCTGTTGATCTGGCGATAACTGAGATCACTGTGAAGCCAGTTGAGATACGCTTCAGCGTCTCGTTCGAGCTGGTTTACGTTCCGGAAGTTGTCGTAGTTGACGCAGGTCGACATTGTTGCCGGTTGTTCGCCCTCAGGGACCGAGTCGTAACGGCCACCATGCGTTGCCTGCAGAAGGTGCATCATTTCGTGGCGAGCGACGTGCCAGATGAACTTGTCCGCGTTGACCCTTCCGTTAATCCACATTTTTATGCCGCAGGTCGCCTCTCCGTAGCCGGAGGCCGGCGGGAGGTCGTCGTTGACGAATACGAGGGTGTAGGGCGGGCTGCTCACCTCTGTGAGGGTGACGAGCGGAGTGCCGTCGTAGTCGAGCGCCTCTTCGATCGAGTCGAACGCCGCTCTAACAGCGTTCTTCATCGTGCTTGGGAAGCTGGAGTCGAATTTCCAACGGATATCGTCCGTGACGATGCACCCGGTCAGGGTGTCATTGAAGTAGGCGGACGCAGTTCCGGCGGGTAGCGACATCGCCCCTGCTGTCAGAACGGCTACCAGGGCGATGGCCCAGCGCAGCGGGGTGCGCTTCAGGTGCTTCGTTGCGCCGGTTCTGGTCATGGCCTAAACATAGAACCTCGCCGTCACGGAGCGAAAGAAGAGACAGTTACGCATGATGTTGTAGTCGGTTTTCCACCTGTGGGCGGGTGAGCCGGGGTCGAGGGGCGGGCAGCCCCTCGTGGCGGGAGGCGCGCGGCTTATTGCTCGCCCGCGAGTTCGTCGGGGGGTTATGGCCGCGAGTGACAGGCCTCCGACTCGCGGGACGGAGTGCGTCGGTTCTTCTCGCTGTTGGGCTCAGCGTGTCGCGATGACGGCACAGTCCGATTTGTCTTCACCGATGAAGACATTCTCGATTGAAACGTCCCATTGCCGGTATCGTCCCGACGTCTCGAGCTCGTTTTCGAGGCGGTCTGCGAAAGGAGCCGGCCCGCGCAGCGGGCTTGCGTGGAGGATGGCCGACCGTAGACTGCCGCAGGCTTCGGGCCAAAGAACAGCGACGCGCAGCGTCATTACTGGGCGCGAAGCGCCGGCCGATCAGAAAGGGCCTACAGCCCGTCCGGCGACAGCGATATTGTCACGAGAACTGCAAGTCCGGAACGTTATTGGAGCCGTCCGCCTACCAAGGGCTGCCTCCCTCCGCGCCGCGCGCCGCGGTTGCCTTCACGGTTTGCCTGCTGTGTTTGTCGAGCGGGGCTGTGCGGTCTCTCGTGCTGCGGCTAGGCCTGGTAGCGCAGGGGTCAGCGCGTTCCCTCATACCCCTCGTGCGGGTCTTGTTCGGCAGGCCGATGGCTGAGTGGGGGACCCCTTCACACCGCGCTGATGAGTGGATACTTTGTGCGGCATGGCGAAGAACGACGAGGACCGATACGTGGTCCCGAACGCCGATCGCGGCGGATGGGACGTCATCAAGGCGCATGCACAGCGCGCTTCTGGGCACTTTGATACCGAGAAGGAGGCGATCGACCGGGCTCGGGAGATTGTGGAGAAGACGGGCCACGGGAAGGGCGATGTGAGAATCCAGGGTCGTAATGGGAAGTTCCGCGACGCCGACTCCGGGACGCGCAACGAGACGAGCGCAAAGGACAAGCGGTAGCCGGTCCGGTTTGGCTGGGGGAGATCGGTTGGTGTTTCCGGATTCGTCAACCGCCGGCGGTGGCGCTCGCCCGGTCAGCTGCCCAGCTGCCCAACGCACGAGACGGGTCGCTCTGGTTCGAACGGAAATGGGACGGATACCGGTTGACGATCGTGCGCGATGAGCGCACAACACTGTGGTCGAGGCAGGGCAAAGACCTCACCGCCTCATTCCCTGAGATCGCCGCAGCGTGGTCGGTGTACATGTCGACGGCCAACCGCGGATCGCTGGACGATCAACGACGCTCCCTTCGTCGACAGGACGTGCGTCCGCACGCGGTGGTGGGTGTCTTCTGAGAACGCGACCAGCCGGACGTCTTCCACTCTGGTGTCGGCAGCGGCGATCGTCTCGACGGCGGTCTGGATCGCGTCGTCGAGTGGCCAGGCGTAGATTCCGGCGCTGATCAGCGGGAATGCGACGGAGCGGGCGCCGAGCTCGTCGGCGACCTCGAGGGAGCGGCGGTAACACGACACGAGCAGCCCTCGGTCGCGCTCGCCGGCGGCGTGATTCGGTCCGACGGTGTGGATGACCCAGTGTGCGAACAGGTCGCCTGCGGTCGTCCAGCCGGCGTCGCCGGTGGCGAGCCCGTGCGGGAAGCGGGCGACGCAGTCCTCGAGAATCGCCGGGCCGCCAGCACGGTGGATGGCGCCGTCGACCCCTCCGCCGCCTCGCATCGCACGGTTGGCGGCGTTGACGATCGCGTCGACCCGCTGCTGCGTGATGTCACCGTGGACCGGTGTGACCATGACCATGCGTCCAGTCTCGCTCAGCACCAGGTTCGCGGCGTCGCCAAGGGCATTTCGCCTGTCCCCGCCCGCGAGTACCGTGTCGCGCGATGCCCATCCGGGGCTTCACCACGCGAAGGAGGAGCGGCGCATGAGCGACACCGAAGGGCCTGAACTGATCTCGCCGGCGGAGTTCCATAGAGCTCCCGGCGTGTCCGATTGGCGAGTCACCAGCGACGGGCCGCAGGCGGTCTTCACGGCGACATCGCTCGCACAGGCGGCGAGCCTCGTCGCGCCGATCGTCGCCGCCGCCGAGAGATTCGGGGTGTACCCCGACGTCGACGTGCGGCCCGAGGGAGTGGTCGTGCGGGTCCCATATCGAAACCCCGAGGGCATCGTCGCCGCCGCGCGCGAGTTCGCCGCCGTCGTCTCGCAGGCCGCCGCCGAGCTGCGCCTCGTGCCCGACCCGGCCCGCGCGCAGGCAATCGGCATGTACGTCGCGGAACATTCCACCGCCGACGTCCGGCCGTTCTTCCTCGCCGCGCTCGGCTACGAAGCCTTCGGCGACTCGGATGCCGTCGACCCGCTGCGCCGCGGCCCGCAGCTCGCGTTCAACCCGATCACGGGCGACTCACCGCGCCGCGGGCGCACGCACTTCGACGTCTTCGTGCCCGCCGATCAGGCGAGGTCGCGGGTGGATGCTGCGCTCGCCGCCGGCGGCCGCCTCGTCGACGACTCCCACGCCCCGATGTGGTGGTCTCTCGCCTCTCCCGACAACCACGGCGTCGACATCGCCTCGTGGACCGACACGTACGAGTGAGCACACCGCGTCACCCCGCCCGGTCGATGGCAGAGTGGACGCATGGGGGACAGCCTCGACGATGAGCTGGGCGCGCTGCGTGCGCGAGCCTATGGCCCGGATGCCGACATCCACGACGATGCGGCCGCGCTTGCACGCCTGCGCGAACTCGAAGAACAGGAGCACGCGCATCGGCTGCGGACGCCGCCGATGCCGCCGCTTCCCGTGGCGAAGAGTCCGATGGCGACCCCGCCGCCGCCACCCGCGACGCGCATCACGCCGCAGCAGCCCACGCCCGACCCCTCTCCCGCTCACATCGTCTCCGACAGCCCTGAGCCCCCACCCGCCGCATCGTCACGCACGCCCCGACGCCGGGTGCTGCTGGCATGCGCCGCGAGCGCTCTCGTCGGCGCGGTCATCGCGGTGCCCGCGACGCTGATCGGAGCGGGCATCGCCGACCGGCCGTACGCCGTGCTGAGTCCGTCGGACCGCGAGCCCGACCCGCAGCTGTTCGACCCGGACTCCGACCCGGTGCAGTTTGAGGACTTCCTCGGCATCGAGGTGTCAGCCGGCACACTCGAGTACATGCCCGGCGAGCGCTGTCTGCTCGTCGGCCCGTCCCCGACGCAGACGCAGAGCAACAACACGCGCGGCACCTGCTCGCCCGAGGCATTCGGGGCGGTCGTCGACATTCCCGCAGTCGCCGGCTATCTGTCGGCGGAGGTGCGCGAGCAGCTCGGCGCTGCGCTTCATGCTCGTCGGCGACGAGGTCCACGTCTTCGTCGCGCGCGAGCTGCCCGCCGGCGGCGACAGCTGACCCGTGGGTCTTCCGCTCACTCCGCCGGGTAGGGGCGCGCTTTGAGCGCCCGCGCGAGGTGTGCAGTCGTGCGCGCGAGAGTCTCGGTGGCCGATGCGACTTCTTCCGGTGTCTCGCCGAGGTCCTTGTAGTCGGTCGTGTGCATCGCCTCGCCGTTCCAGTACGTGCCCGCCTGGCCTGCGATGGTGAATCCGACGTCGACGAGCCCCTGATAGAGATCAGCGGTCGCGTGATGGGCGCCGTCTTCATTGCCGACGACGGCGACGGCGGCGACCTTGTCGAACAGGATCGGGCGCCCCGCGTCGTCCGTCTCGGAGAGCTCGGCGTCGAGTCGCTCGAGCACGCGCTGAGCGATGCTCGACATGTGGCCCATCCAGATGGGCGTTCCAACGATGAGGATGTCGCTCGCGAGCACGCGCTCCCGGATCGACGGCCACTCGTCGCCGCCGCCCATGTCGGTCTGCACGCCCGGGCGCACATCGAAGTCGACGACGCGCACGATGTCGCCCATCACTCCGTGGCTCGCCAGCGCGGTCATCACCTGCGACAGCAGGAGTTCGGTGCTCGATGCGTCGGGGGAGGGCGTGAGGGTGCAGTTGAGGGCGAGGGCGGTGAGGTCGGCGACGGTCGGCTCGGTCATGACGCCGACGCTATGGGCCGCCCCGCGTCATCCCGAGGGGGTTGACACCGCGAAGGCCGCGTGGCGGTCAGTGGGCGGCGTCGTATGCCTCGAGCACGGAGGCGGGAACGCGGCCCCGCTCGGAGAGCGTGTAGCCGTTCTTTGCGGCCCACTCACGCACAGGGCCGTAGTCGCGCTGGCCGGCGCGGCGCTGGCGACGTCCGGTCGATCCGCCGGAGCCCGCGGCACGTCCGCCGCCCGAGGAGCGCGAGGCGGATGCCGTGCGCGTCGAGACCGACCGTGCCGCCGCGATGTACGGCGCGAGCGCCGAGCGGAGCGCTGCGGCGTTCTCGTCGGTGAGGTCGATCTCGTATGCGGTGCCGTCGAGTGAGAACAGGACGGTCTCGCCGGATCCGATCTCCATCACGGTGCCGTCGAGGTCGTCGACGAGCTGATGCACGATTCTGCGGGCCATGGTGCGAGCCTATCCAGCGCCGAGGTGCGACGACAGAGCGAATCCACAGGGTGTGGAGGAGACGACGCTCTGTGATCGGATGCCGTGCAGGGCGTCAGGGGAGGAGGCCGGCGCGACGAGCGCGCGCGACCGCGGCGTGACGCGTCGAGGCGCCGAGCTTCGACATCGCCGCCTGCAGGTACGACTTGACGGTGCCCTCGCGCAACTGCAGCGTCGCCGCGATCTGGCCGTTGGTCGATCCGAGCGCAGCGCAGGCAAGCACGTCGATCTCGCGCGGCGAGAGACGCACGTCGAGCGGCTCGAACGGGTCGGCGTCTTCGCGTGACAGCGTCGCCAGGCGGGTCTGCAGAGTGGCCAGCCGGTCACGGATGGCGTCGTCTTCGACATCGGCGGCGATCGAGCGCAGCTCGGCGTACGACTCACGCAGCTGCTCGCGGGTGGCGGGCGCCATCGACGGGCCGCATTCGTCGGCCGCGGGGAGGAGCTGCGCGATTCGGCGCTGCACCTCTTCGCGGACGCGGAGCTCGGTGGAGAGCTCGTGCGCCACCGACATGGCGCTGCGTGCGACGTTGTCGCCGATCGGCGTCTGCATGGGCGTGCCGCAATACAGAAGGCCGCGCGTACGCCCCCCGACGATGAGGGGAACAGAGAAGAGGGTGCAGATGCCTTCCCCAAGGATCGCGGCGTCGTAGTCGTGCGTGATCTGCCGAGATGAGCCGTAGTCGATCGTGAGCCGCGGTCGGCGCTCGATCATCGCGCGACCGCCGAGCCCGCGGCCAGGTCGGATGACGAGGCCGGGGATGTTCGGCGTTCTATGGCCGACGACGCTGCTCACGTGAATCGACTCGTTGAGCTCATAGCCGCCGAAGGCGATCGGCATGTGAGTGCGCTGCGCGAGCGTCGCGACCGCCTGGGACAAGAGATCTGCGTCAGTAGCAGAAGCTGTCAGCGACATCGGCTGATACCTACTTCCGGGGGTGACGACCGTGTCATCCGTTCTTCTACCGTCGAGGCTACACCTCGCCAGTCACCGGCGACTGGCGAAGGGCCGTCAAAAACATGACGGTTCTTGAGGGAAAGGAAATCCATGTCCGCTCCTCCCGCATCACCCCCGACAGTCATTGATTATGTCGAGGTCGAGAACTCCGCTCCTTTCCGAGAACTCAAACGAAGGCATCGCAGTTTCGTATGGCCTCTGACCATCGTCTTCGTCGTCTGGTACCTGGCGTACGTCCTGCTGTCGTCGTTCGCCGTCGACTTCATGTCGACGAGAGTCTCGGGCTCCATCACGATCGGCCTGCTGCTGGGCCTGGGCCAGTTCGTCACCACGTTCGCGATCACCATGTGGTACGTCTGGTACGCCAATCACCGGCTCGACCCGGCATCGGCGGAGATCCGCGCTGAACTCGAAGCGCAGGAGGCGGCTCGGTGAACGAATTCTTCGCGTCCATCGGTGCGGCGCTCGCCGCTGTCGAGTCCACGGCACAGAGCAACCCGGTGCTCAACATCTCGATCTTCGGCGCGTTCGTGGCGGTGACGATGTTCATCGTCATCCGCGCCTCGCGCAACAACAAGACCGCGGCCGACTACTACGCGGCCGGGCGCTCGTTCACGGGGCCGCAGAACGGGTTCGCGATCGCGGGCGACTATCTGTCGGCTGCGTCGTTCCTCGGCATCTGCGGCGCGATCGCGATCAACGGCTACGACGGCTTCCTCTATTCGATCGGGTTCCTCGTCGCGTGGCTCGTTGCGCTGCTGCTCGTTGCCGAGCTCATGCGCAACACCGGCAAGTTCACGATGGCTGACGTCCTCTCATTCCGGCTCAAGCAGGGACCGGTGCGGATGGCGGCGGCGATCACGACGCTCGCGGTCTGCTTCTTCTACCTGCTGGCGCAGATGGCCGGCGCCGGCGGACTGGTCTCGCTCCTCTTGGGCATTACGGAGCAGGTGGGCCAGTCGGTGGTGGTCGCGGTGGTCGGCCTGCTCATGATCGTCTACGTCCTCGTGGGCGGCATGAAGGGCACGACCTGGGTGCAGATCGTGAAGGCGTTCCTGCTGATCGGCGGCGCGATCGTCATGACGATCTGGGTGCTCGCGATCAACGGCTTCAGCCTCGACACGCTCCTGGAGAGCGCGGTCGCCGCGTCGACGAGCGATCCGAAGGATGCCGTCCTTGGCCCTGGTCTGCAGTACGGCGCCAACCCGTGGGACTTCATCTCGCTGGCGATCGCCCTGGTGCTGGGCACGGCGGGTCTGCCGCACGTGCTGATGCGCTTCTACACGGTGCCGACGGCGAAGGAAGCGCGTCGTTCCGTCGTGTGGGCGATCTGGCTGATCGGGCTGTTCTACCTGCTCACGCTCGTGCTGGGCTACGGTGCGGGCGCCCTCGTCGGCCCTGAGAACATCAAGAACGCTCCGGGCGGGGTGAACTCGGCGGCGCCGCTTCTCGCGTTCCATCTGGGCGGGCCGCTGCTGCTGGGCTTCATCTCGGCGGTGGCGTTCGCGACGATCCTCGCGGTCGTGGCGGGTCTCACGATCACGGCGGCCGCCTCGTTCGCGCATGACATCTACGCGAACGTGGTCAAGAAGGGCGATGTGCCGCCGGACGGCGAAGTGAAGGTCGCTCGCCGCACCGTGGTGGTGATCGGCATCCTGGCGATCATCGGCGGCGTCGGCGTGCAGGGTCAGAACGTGGCGTTCCTGGTCGCCCTCGCCTTCGCGGTGGCGGCCTCGGCGAACCTCCCCACGATCCTGTACTCGCTGTTCTGGCGTGGGTTCACGACGCGGGGCGCGGTGTGGAGCATGTATGGCGGCCTGGCGGCGGCCATCATCCTCATCGTGCTGTCGCCCGTGTTCTGGGGCACCGAGACGAGCGTGTTCAAGAACGTCGGCACGGCGATCTGGCCGCTCAACAACCCTGGCGTCATCTCCATCCCCGTCGGGTTCCTCCTGGGCTGGATCGGCTCGCTCACCTCTCGCAAGGACGAGGACCCGGTCAAGGCCGCCGAGATGGAAGTGCGGTCGCTCACGGGCCACGGCGCGGAGAAGGCGGTGACTCACTAGTTCGAACCGATGACGGCCCCGGATGCCTGGCCGAGCTCCCCTGCGGAGACGGTGGCATCCGGGGCCGTCCGGCGGCGCGGCCTACTCGCGCGCCGGCTCCTCCTCGACCTTTACCCTGCCCCGTGATTCGAGGTCGAGGAGGAAGCGCTTGCGGTCGGGATGACCGCCGTATTCACCGATCGAGCCGTCGGCCCGCACGACGCGGTGGACCGGGACGACGATCGAGATGGGCGTGCGGGCGCAGGCGGTGCCGGCGGCGCGGTTGGCGTCCGGGAACCCTGCGCTGATGGCGACCTCCGCGTATGACGCCGTCTCGCCATATGGGATTCGGCAGACCGCCTGGAGCGCCGCCCGCGTGAATCCGCGGGTGAGTCGCCAATCGAAGGGCACATCGAAGTCGCGTCGCCTCCCCGCGAAGTACTCGTCGAGCTGTCTCGTGACGTGCGCCGTGGCGGCCGGCTCGTGGGTGGGGACCGCGTAGAGCGCGTGGCTCACGTGCTCCAGCGCCGCCTCCTGCGGGGCGTCGAGCACATCGAGGCTCACGAGACCCTCGTCGGTGACGACGATGAGGGCGTCTCCGACGGGCGTCGGATGCACGGAGAAAGCGGCGGAAGTCATGAGAAGATCATGGCCGCCCGCCGCCGACACTCGACGGGTCTAGCCCCAGGTGGGGAATCGGCTTCCATGTCGGAAGGGTGGGGAGGAGCCCTCGCGGCATCCGTTCACCGCGCAGACCGCCCCGGACGGCCCCGACCGCCCTCTGATCACGCGAAACTCTGTGGCGGCTACGGGAATCGCCCCATACAGATGCCTAAGGTGACGTGTGTGTGGCGAGCAGATGGAGGCGCCGTGCGTGGTGTGAACGACACCCTGCACGAGGAGACGGAGACCCGGCCCTCCCGGGTGTCTCCCGTGACCCCGGCGACCGACGGCGCGAGACACGGCCCCTCCGACCTCCGGGTCGCGGAGCCCGAGACCACGGTCGTGCACGTCGCCGAGCCGGAGCGCAACCGCCTCCGTGAGGAAGCGGCCCAGCTCGGCGGTCGCTCCACGCTCCTGCACTACGGCGACGAGGGCGACGCGGGCATCGACATCACCAAGGCCCACCCCGGCAGCCTCCCGCAGTTCATCACGGGCCGCTCCACGCTTCTGTCCAATCTCTTCCGCGACGAGGTCGCTCTGCGCACCGCTCGTCTGGCGGCCGAGCGCATCGCCGCCAAAGACGTCGAGCTTCGCACGGCGCGCGGGCTCGACACGGTGCACCTGGCGGTCGGCATCGCCACGTGGCGCATCGGCGGCGTCGTCTACACGGCGCCCGTGCTGCTGCGTCCGCTCCAGATCCGCCGCCACCACTCCGACTTCGACCTCAAGCTCCACGGCGACTTCGCCATCAATCCCGAGCTCGTCACCGCCGCCCGCACCCACTTCGGCATCGACATCGACGGCCGTGCGCTCGCCGCCCTCGCCCACGAAGACGGCGTGTTCAAGCCGCAGCCGGTCATCGACCACCTCCGCGCGCGGACGGCCCACATCCCCACCTTCACCGTGCATCCGCGCCTCGTCGTGTCGACCTTCGCCGACGTGGCGTCTGCCGTCGAGCGCGACTGCGCCGTGCTCGACCACCCCGTGCTCAATGCCCTCGCCGGTCACGCCGCCGATCGTGACGCCCTGAGCCTCGTGCGTGCGGCGCCCGAGGTCGTCAGCCCTGACGACCGGTCGCCTGCCTCCGACCGTCTCCTCCTCGACGCGGACGACGAGCAGGAGGCCGTGCTGGCGCGCATCGTCGGCGGCCAGTCGCTCGTCGTGCACACCCTTCCCGGCACGGGCGGCACGCAGACCGTCATCAACGCCGTAGGAGAGCTCGTGCGGTCCGGCAAGCGCGTCCTCGTCGTGAGCGCCCGCCGGTCGACGCTCGACGGCGTGCGCCACCGCCTCGCGGGGATCGGCCTTCCAGGACTCGCGGTGACGCCGCGTCGTCTGCACCGCGACCTCATCCGCGCGATCGCCCGCAACGAGAAGGCCGTGCCGCCGAAGGTCTCCGAGGTCGACGACGCGCTGCTGCGTCTGCGCACGGTGCTCCGCGACTACCGCAGCGCCCTCACGCAGCGGCACGCTCAGCTGGGCGTCTCGCCGCTCGAGGCGCTGCGCACCCTCGCGACAATCGCCGCGCGCTCGCCGCAGCCGTCGGCGACGACCCGGTTCGACATGCCGACGCTCCAGCGCCTCGCCACCCGCCGGGCTGAGGCGGCGACGGCCCTGGCGGATGCCGCCCGGCTCGGCGAGTTCCGCTTCGGTCCCGACGACTCGCCCTGGTACGGGGTCTCGTTCGCGACGACCGAGGCGGCCCGCTCGGCGCACGCACTGGCCGGACGCCTGCACCGCACGGAGGTCCCCGGCATCCTGGAGCGCGGTTACGAGCTGATCGCGCAGACGCGCATGCGGCCGTTCACGACCGTGGCTGAGCTCGGCGCGTACGTGCGGCTGCTGCAGGGCATCCGCGCCTCGCTCGACCGCTTCAGCCCGACGGTGTTCGAGCGTCCGCTCGCGGAGCTGATCCTGGCGCACGGACACCGGCGTGACGCGCCGACGATGTCGAACGCCAACCGCCGCCGCCTGCGCCGCCTGTCGCGCGAGTATGTGCGCCCGGGCATGCACATCGGAGACATGCATGAGGCGCTCGTGCGCGTGCAGCAGCAGCGCACGCAGTGGCAGCGACTCGTGGAGCCGGGCGTGACTCCGGAGATCCCCGTCGGTCTCGACGACGTCGCCACGGCATGGCAGCGGGTCGACGCCGACCTGTCGGCTCTCGACAAGGCTCTCGGCCGCACGGAGCCGCTCGCATCGCTTCCCGTCTCTCAGCTGCTGCGAACGCTGTCGGGGCTCGCGGCGGAGTCCGATGTCTTCGACAATCTCGTCGAGCGAGCGACGCTGCGCGACCAGCTCGCCGAGCTCGGGCTCGAGGGCCTGCTGACCGAGCTGTCGGTGCGGCACGTGCCCGAGGAGAACGTCGCCGCCGAGTTCGAGTTCACGTGGTGGCAGTCGGCCCTCGAGGCGATGCTGCGCACCGATCGCGCGCTCCTCGGCGCCAACACCGCCGTGGTCGATCGTCTCGAGCGCGACTTCCGCCTGGTCGACGAGGCGCACGCGTCATTCGCCGGTCCGTTGCTGGCCTCCGAGCTCGCCAAGCGCTGGAGGATCGCGATCGTCGACGAGGCGGGCGAGGCTGCGGCTCTCAAGGCGGCCCTGCGCAGCGGCACCGCAACGCCGGCGGAGCTCGTCGGAGCGGCCCCGACCCTCATGCGCACGCTCGCGCCGGTGTGGATCGCATCGCCCTACGACGTGCCCGAGATCCCCGACACCTTCCATTTCGACGTCGTGATCATCGCGGATGCCGCGGCCATCTGCCTCGCCGAGGCGGCGCCCGCGCTGCGCCGCGCACGTCAGGCGGTGCTGTTCGGCGACCCGGTGACGCAGAAGCCGACGCCGTTCCGCGTCGCGGCCGGCCGCAGCGAAGATCCGGATGCCGAGTACGAGCTGCCGTTCGACGACACGAGCGTGTTCGAGCGGCTGGCCGAGGTCGTGCCCGTCGAGACGCTCACCCGCAGCTACCGCGCCGGCGGCGAAGACCTCGCCGAGCTCGTGAACGACGCGTTCTACGGCGGTGAGCTGGTGTCGCTCCCGTGGGCAGGGTCGTATCTGGGTCGCGGTAGCCTCAGCGTCGACTACGTCGAAGGCGGCACCGGCACGCCCGACCCCGAGACGGGGGCGGTCGAGAGCCCGGATGCCGAGGTGGCTCGCGTCGTGACGCTCGTCGTCGAGCATGCGGTCAACCGCCCGACGGAGTCGCTCATGGTGGTCACGGCATCCGCCCGTCACGCGGAGCGCGTGCGCGCCGCGGTCGCCGCCGCCTTCGCAGGACGCAGCGACGTCGCCGACTTCGTGGGCCGCGAGACCGCCGAGCCGTTCGCCGTGCTGACGCTCGACGAGTCCGCCGCCGAGAGCCGCGACCGCGTCGTGTTCTCGCTGGGCTTCGGGCTGACCAAGCACGGCCGTGTGCTGAGCGACTTCGGCGCACTGTCGGGGCCCGACGGTGAGCGCCTGCTGACGGTCGGCATGACGCGTGCCCGTCGGTCGATGGTCATCGTGTCGTCGATCCGGCCGTCGTCGTTCGACGAGGGGCGCCTGGAGTCCGGGGCCGCGTCGCTCATGTCGATCCTCGGCAGCATCGCCGCCCGTGCCCGGGATGCCCGGCTCGAAGACCTCGCCGATCCGCTGACCCTCGTGCTGGCACAGCAGCTGCGCCGCCTGGGCATCGCGGTCGACGTCGACTACCGCGGGCTCCTGCCGCTCGTCGCGCAGCACCAGGGCAAGGCCGTCGTCGCCGAGACCGACCCCGAGACGACGGGTGAGTCGCTGCGCGAGGCGCTGCGCCTGCGTCCGCAGACGCTCCGCCGCCTCGGCTGGCACTACGTGCGGGTGCACTCGTTCGATCTGTACAGCGATCCGGCCGGCGTCGCCGCGCGCATCGCGTCGATCCTGGGCGTCGAGCCTCAGACGCCCACGGCCGACGAGCCGACCCAGCCGATCGATGTCTCCGAGTGAGTCGGAGCGCCAGCGTGTTGTGCGCGTCCCCGGATCGCGTCGCGCGAAGCTGACGCCGGCGCCCGGCACCGACCCGTCACCGGAGCTCCCGCCGGAAGACGAAGACGCCCCGACCGCGGGTGCGGCCGGGGCATCGGGAGACGCGGGTCCGAACGACGAGCGGATGCGGCGCGACGTGCCGCCGCACTACTGAGTCCCGTCGAGCCCGACCCGTCGCGGTGATCAGGCGACGGGCGGTGTCTGCGCGCTGCGCGACGTGGGAGCCTGGCCCTGCTCGAGCAGGTCGCGGATCTGCACCAGCAGCTCCTGCTCGGTCGGCAGCGGCTCGGCTTTCTCGCCGACGCCGGCCTTGGCCGCCGCGCGCTCCTTCCAGCGGTTCATCGGGTACACGAACACGAAGTACACGACGAGCGCGACCGCCAGGAAGGTGATGATCGCGTTGATGAGGTTGCCGATCGGGAAGATCACCTCGCCGTAGAGGCCGTTGACGGGGATGCCGATGTTGCCGTTGGCATCGGCCTTCCAGAACAGCGCGATCACGGGGTTGATGATCGCTTCGACGACCGCGTTCACAAGGGCCGTGAACGCACCGCCGATGACCACGGCGACGGCGAGGTCGATGACGTTCCCGCGCATGATGAAGTCTTTGAAGCCCTTGATCATGGTCTCTCCCATCCATCTCCGGCTTCCGCCGGTCACGACCCCGCAGGCGCGGGGGAGGACGTTGCCTCGGTCTTCGATGATGCCGAAGACGACGACGACCCGCCAGCCGAGGCGCGGGAGTCGGTGCGGTAGAAGCCGGAGCCGTTGAAGGTCACGCCGACGGTGCCGTACTGCTTGCGCAGCACACCCCCGCACTGGGGGCAGTCGGTCAGCGCCGGGTCGGAGAAGGACTGGACGGCGTCGAAGGCGTGGTCGCACTGCTTGCAGGCGTAGGCATAGGTGGGCATGGCATCCTCGCAGGTGTCGGCTCCGTCGCGCTCAGCGCCGGACGGGCGCGAACGTGACGGTTCGGGTGGGGGTGACGGCTCCGGAGACGGGCTGGTCGTGAAGGTCGCTGGGGACCTCCTCCAGCAGTTCGGAGTCGAAGACGACGGCGTAGACCGGCGGGCAGTTCTCCATCGAACCGATGGTCTTGTCGAAGTAGCCGCGACCCCAGCCCAGGCGCATGCCCGAGCGGTCGACGGCGGCGGCGGGGATCACGAGCAGATCGACGTCGTTGACGGCGAGGGGGCTGAGCATCTCGCCGACGGGCTCGGGGAGCCCGAAGAGGCCCTCGACGATGTCGCCGTCTTCCGTGGCGACGGCCCAGTCCATGAGTCCGTCCGACCGGGTGATGGGGAGCAGGACCCGGATGCCGCGCCGCACCGCGTCGACGATGAACTCGTGCGTGCCGGGCTCGGTGGGCGTCGAGAGGAAGCACGACATGGATCGGACGCCGAGGTCGGCGACGAGTCGGTCGAGCTGCTCCTTGACGCCGGCGGCATCCGCTTCGGCAGCGGCCTCGGAGCGACGCTGGCGGCGCTCCCGCAACTCGGCACGAAGCGCGCGCTTCGCATTGTCGATCGGGCCGGTCATGCTCCGATTCTAGGCGGCGACGACGGATTCCCGGCGGCAGGGCGGGCGGATCGCCCTCACGGAAACGGGGTGCCGGGGATTCGCTGACCGCGCGGTCACTAGGGTGGTTGCATGACGTCTCCCATCAAGGCAGTGATTCCCGCGGCCGGCCTCGGCACCCGATTCCTCCCTGCGACCAAGGCGATGCCCAAGGAGATGCTTCCCGTCGTCGACAAGCCGGCCATTCAGTACGTGGTCGAGGAGGCTGTCGCGGCGGACATCGCCGACATCCTGATCATCCTGGGGCGCAACAAGAACAACATCTCGAACCACTTCGACGCGGTTCCCGAGCTGGAGTCCAACCTCAGCCACAAGGGCGACCTGCAGCGGCTGCTGCGCGTCAAGGAGTCGAGCGACCTCGCTGAGATCCACTACACGCGGCAGGGCGAGCCGAAGGGCCTCGGTCACGCGGTGCTGCGGGCGAAGGCGCATGTCGGCGACTCGACCTTCGCCGTGCTGCTGGGCGACGACCTGATCGACGACCGCGACCCGCTGCTCACGACCATGATCGATGCGAACGCACGCACGGGCCTCACGGTCGTCGCGCTCATGGAGGTCGACCCCGACCACATCCACATGTACGGCGCGGCGGCCATCGAGCCGACCGACGACCCCGACATCGTCAAGGTCACGGGCCTCGTCGAGAAGCCGGCCAAGGAGGACGCGCCGTCTAACTACGCGATCATCGGCCGCTACGTCCTCACGCCGAAGGTGTTCGAGATCCTGGAGCGCACGGAGCCCGGCAAGGGCGGCGAGATCCAGCTGACCGACGCTCTTCAGGAGCTGGCCGTCACCGACGGGGTTCTCGGCGTGGTCTTCCGGGGACGCCGCTACGACACCGGCGATAGGCTCGACTACATCAAGGCCATCGTGCAGCTCGCGACCGAGCGCGAAGACCTCGGGCCGGAGCTGCGGCCGTGGCTGAAGGACTTCGCGGCCGGCCTCTGAGGGGCGACGGTTCGGCGCAGGTGAGGGGATGTGATGGACCTGACGGTGCCCTACCGGCATGGGCCGATCTCGATCCGCCTCGTGCGCCAGCGTGACGCGCGCGTGCTCCAGGCGGAGCTGCTCTCCAACCGGTCGTGGCTGCGTCCGTGGGAGGCGACGAGCCCCGACGGACCCGTCTCGTTGGACATGCGGATGGGCGTGCGACGGCTGCTGCAGCAGTATCGCGACGGCGGCGGCATCCCCCTCGTCATGGAGTACGAGGGCGAGGTCGCCGGCCAGCTCAACGTGTGGGGGCTGGCGCGCGGCTCACTCTCGTCGGCGACGATCGGCTACTGGGTGAGCGAGCGGTTCGCCGGGCGCAACATCACGCCGACGAGTGTCGCGCTGGCGACCGACCTGTGCTTCCGCGAGATGCGGCTGCACCGGATGGAGATCTGCATCCGCCCGGAGAACACCGCGAGCCTGCGCGTGGTCGAGAAGCTCGGCTTCCGCTACGAAGGGCTCCGCCGCAGGTACATCCACATCGACGGCGACTGGCGCGACCACTACGCCTTCGCGCTCGTCAAGGAGGACGTCCCGGAGGGAGTGCTCCAGCGCTGGCTGACCGGCCACGTGCCCCCGGATGCCGCCGCCATCCCGGCCGCTGACCGGATGCCGTACCGGCCTCCGGCCGAGGGAGAACCTTCGACCTCTGGTCGAACCTGAGACACGCGGGGCGCTGCCGCCGATTCGCGGCATCCCACCCATAGCGTTGAGCGCATGGATGGGCAGGTCTTCGGCGGAGGCATCGTGGTGCTGGTCGCCGTGGTGCTCTGGCTCGTGTACCTGCTGCCGTCATGGCAGGGGCGTCACCGCTACAACGCGGCCGAGCGGAACGCCGTCCGCCTCAGTCAGGCGCTGCGTGTGCTCGCCGAGACGAGCCAGACGCCCGAGGAGGTGCGGCTCGAGCTCAACGCCCGCACCGCGCTCGCCCAGCAGAAGATCGCCCGCCGCGCCCAGGCCGAACGCGAGCAGCGCGAACGCGAGCGTGCCCGTGCGGAGCAGGAGGCCGCCGAAGCGCGCGCCCGCGCTGAGGCCGCCCTCGCCCGTCAGCGGGCGATCGTCGAACGGGAGCGTGCTCGTGCCCTCGCCGCCGCGGCTGCCGCCGACCCCGTCGCTCGCCTCGCTCGCGCTCGCCGTCGCGCGCGGCTCGTGACGACCGCCGTCGCCGTCGCCGCCCTGGGTCTCGCCGTGTGGGGCGTGTTCGAGATGCTCCGCGGCGGATCGGCCGTTCCGCTCGTCGGCGGAGTGGCCGGCGTCGTGCTCGCCGCAGGCATGCTCCAGCGCATGGCCGCCGTGCAGCGCCGCACCGCCCGCCGCATCGTTCCCGCCGCCACCGAGCGCCCTGCCGCAGTGGTGCAGGACGTCGCCCTCGGCTCTGAGCGCGTCGCGTGGACGCCGCGCGAGCTGCCCCGTCCGCTCACCGCATCAGCGGGATCTCGTGCCGCCGCTGTGCTCGACGGCGCCGCCGCCCGCGAAGCGCTGCGTCAGGCGGCGTTCGACGAGGCGATTCGCGAGCGCGCCGAACAGGATGCGCCGCCGTCGATCGACACCGCGCGTCGCACCCACGCGGCATCCGTCGAGCCCGACTTCTCCCGCATGGGATACGTCGACGACGAGGCGATCGAAGAGCACGTCCGCGCGTTGCTGCAGCGTCGTGCCTCGGGCCAGTGAGCCCGTCCTCGATGTGAATCCGACCCCCGGATCGTGATAGGCTCGCTGAGGTTCACGGGCCTGTGGCGCAGTTGGTAGCGCGCTTCGTTCGCAATGAAGAGGTCAGGGGTTCGAATCCCCTCAGGTCCACCATTCGGTTTGGCGCTCTGGAACGCCTGATCCCCACCGGCTGGACGAGGCCCCCGCAGGAGCGGGGGCCTCGCCTGTGCCGGACGCGGCGTGGGCTTCCCCCGATGTCCCGCGCCGCGCCCGGTGCCCGGGTCAGCCGGCGGCGACCTCCGCCGGCGCGCCCGCCGACAGGCGTGTGGCGGCGAGCTGCTCGGCGGCGGCCAGCGGGGTGATGCCGTTCGCTTCTGCCTCGTCGAAGATGTGGCGCACGGTGTCGCCGATCGCCGCGACCCGCGCCATCGTCTGGTCGCGGTCGGCGATGTGCTTGGCGACGTAGTCGAGGTAGATGACCCCGCCGGCGTTGACGACGAAGTCGGGGGCGTAGAGGATGCCGCGCGCGGCGAGCCGGTCGGCGCCCGTGTGGTCGGCGAGCGGGTTGTTGGCGGGGCCGCAGACGGCGCGTGCGGCGAGCGTGTCGATGACGTCGTCGGTGAGCAGCCCGCCGATGCCGGCGGGGACGAACACGTCGGCGGGCACGAGGTGCTCGGTGCCGGGCTCCACCCAGGTGGCGCCGAGGTCGAGTGCGAGGTGCTGCTTGAGCGGGTTCACGTCGGTGACGGTGAGCAGGGCGCCCTCGGTCGACAGGCGCACGGCGAGACGGCTCCCCACCTGGCCGAGGCCGGAGATGGTGATGTGTCGCCCGGCCACGTCGGGGCTTCCCGTCACGCGCTCGAGGGTCGCGCGCAGCGACTCGTACACGCCGAGGCTCGTGGGGCCGGCGGGCTCGCCGGAGCCGCCGACGGCGTCGGGGAGTCCGACGACGTGGTCCGTGCGCTCGCTCACGACGAGCATGTCCTCCGTGGTCGAGCCGACGTCCTCCGCCGTGCGGTAGAGGCCGCCGAAGGATTCGACCGCGTCGCCGAGGTCGAGGAAGGCGGCCCGGCGGCGGTCGGCATCCAGCTGGGTGCCGGGAGGCAGGCACAGCACTGACTTGCCGCCGCCGGCATCCAGTCCTGCGGCGGCGTTCTTGAGCGTCATCGCCGCAGACAGTCGTAGCGCGTCATCCACGGCGTCGGCCCACGTGGGGTACGTCCAGAGGCGGGCGCCGCCGAGGGCGGAGCCGAGCACAGACGAATGCAGCGCGACGGTGATGACGAGGCCGCTCCTGCGGCCCGTGATCACCTCCACGCGCTCGTGGGTGAAATCGGGCAGGGGCAGGGTGTGCGTCATCGCGTCCTCTTTCGGCGGCCTTGTGGGCTCTGCGCTGCGGACGCCGCGGCGTTGCGGCATCCACCACTATTGTGCCTCAGCAGCCGTCGGTGGGCGAGGAGTCTCTGTGACGGAGTGAGGGGTCAGCGCCCGGCGGCCGTCAGGCGGGCGCGCCAGTCGAGGGGAACCCGGCCGCGCGGGCCGGGCGTCGGCTGATCCTCGGGATGGCTTGTCGGCGGGGCGAGCGGCGGTCCGTCCACGGCGGCGTCGCTCCCGTAGTCCCAGAACCAGTCCTCACCGGGCTCGAAGCTCTGGACGACGCGGTGCCCGGTCTGCTCGAAGTGGCGTCGCGCGTGCTGTCCGAGTGAGGTGTCGCAGCACCCGATGTGGCCGCACGCGGCGCACCGTCGCAGGTGGACCCACCAGCCGTCGAGACCTTCGCACTCGGCGCACCCGGTGCCCGACGGCGGCGCCGTGGTGTCGATCACGTCGTCCGTGTCGCTCATGCGGCCTCCTTCCGGTCGCGTCGTGTCGCCGGCATCAGTCGGCCAATGCCCGGTGCACGGATGCCACGGCGCTCGATCCTTCGCCGACGGCCGCTGCCACGCGCTTCATCGAGCCGCGCCGCACGTCTCCGGCCGCGAACACCCGCGGCGTCGACGTCTCGAAGGGGAGCGGCTCGCGGCCGAGGTGCTGCCAGCGGTCGAGCGACTGCAGGCCGATGTCGGTGCCGGTGCGGATGAAGCCCTCACTGTCACGATCCAGCGAGGGCACCCAGGATGTGGCGGGATCGGCGCCGATGAAGCAGAACAGGCCGCGCGCGTCGACCTCGCCGACGGTGTCGATGCTCACCGACTCGAGCGCGTCCTCACCGCCGAGCCCGACGACGTTCGACTCACGATGGATGCGCACGCGCGGCTCCTCGGACAGGCGCTCGGCCAGGTACGACGACATGCGGGCGCCGAGGTCGCGACCGCGTACGACGAGATCGACCTGGCATCCGTTCGCCGCCAGGTACAGTGCCGCCTGCCCGGCGGAGTTCGCGCCGCCGACGACCACGACGGGGTCGCCGGTGACCTGACGCAGCTCGAGGGGCGTCGCGGCGTAGTAGATGCCCGCGCTCTCGAAGTCGCTCCAGCGATCGATGTCGAGCCGGCGATAGGCGGCGCCGGACGTGATCACCGCCGATCGGGCGCGGATGATGCGGCCGTCGGCAAGGGTGACGTCGAGGTCGCGTCCGACGTTCTGCAGCCCGACGGCTTCGCACGGGGCGTACACGCGCACGCCGAACTTCAGCGCCTGGAGGGTCGCCTGCCCGATGAGGTCGCCGCCGCTGACGCCGAAGGGGAAGCCGAGGAAGTTCTCGATGCGCGACGTGGCGGCGGCCTGCCCGCCGGGGGCGACGGCGTCCAGCAGCACGGTGCTGAGTCCCTCGGAGGCGCCGTAGATGGCGGCGGCGAGCCCCGCAGGGCCGCCTCCCACCACGACCAGGTCCACCACTTCGTCGGCCTGCGCCTGGTAGCTCAGCCCCAGGATCTCTGCGACGGCTCCGGGGGTCGCCCGGGGGATCGGCTCGCCCTGCACGAACGCGATCGGAAGCTCCGCCTCGGCGATGTCGTGCGCCGCGTGCGTGTCGGTGTCGGCCGGGTCGATCGCGACGGCCGCGTGCACGAGGTCGAGTCGCTCGGCGAAGCGCCGCAGTGCGAGGAAGTCGCTCGACGACTTGTAGCCGACGAACTTGAGGGTCATGGCGGCCGGCCCGTGCCGCAGCGACTCGCGCCGGGCCCAGAGCGTGTGCAGGATCAGGTCGCACAGCTCGTCGTCCTCATCCATGAGCCGTCGCAGCTCGGCGCGGGTGACGCGGCGGATGCGGCTCGGCTTCGTCGTGCGGGCGGACAGGAACGCCGACTGTCCGTTCAGCAGCCCGAGCTCGCCCGCGAACGTCTGGGGTCCCATGGCGGTGATGACGACCTCGCTCGTCCACCACAGGGCATCCCGCACGATCTCGATCTCGCCGCTCTCGACGACGATCAGGTCGTAGTCGGCGTCGCCGGATCGGAACAGGTAGGCGCCCGCAGGCTCGTCGGAGACCGTGCCGACCGACGTGAGGCGCGTCCACTGCGCCTCGGTGAGCGTGGGGGAGAGGGCGTTGTCGTCAGTCATCTGTCTCCGCGGTGGTGGTCAGGTCAGGTCGAGGTCGCGTCCACGCGATCGGCGTCGGCCTGCAGCGCGCGGATGAGGGACTGGGCATCGTAGGGACCGGTGTGGCGGCGTCCGTTGACGAAGAACGTCGGCACCGAGGTGATGTTCATCGCCTCCGCGTCGAGCATGTCGTCGCGCACACGGGCGGCGACCTCGGCCGACTCCAGGTCGCGTTCGAAGCGCTCCACGTCGAGGCCGAGGGACTCGGCGAGCCGCACGATGTCCGACGGGCGCTGGTGCTCCTGATCGGCGAACAGGCCGCGCTCGAACTCGAAGAACTTCCCCTGCAGGCTCGCCGCCTCCGCCGCCTCGGCGCCCGCGAGCGCGTTCGGATGCTGCGAGGTGAGCGGAGCGTGCCGCCACACGTACCGCAGCCGGTCGCCGAGCTCGCGATGCACCTCCTGGATGGACCCCGACGCCTTGAGGCAGAACTCGCACTGGAAGTCGCCGTACTCGACGATCGTGTACGGCGCGTCGGCCGGACCCCAGATGTGATCGCGCTGGGGGTCGATGGGGCGCAGGAGCGTCTGCCCCGTCTCGGTGTCGGTGCGCACGGCATCCGAGATGCGGAAGATGACGGTCGCCAGCGCGAACGCGATGACGGATGCCGCGAGCACGCCGACGCGCGCTTCGTTCTGCGCCAGGTCGTCGTGGATGGCGAGGTCGATGATGAACAGCGAGATCGTGAAGCCGATGCCGCTGAGCGCCGCGCCGCCCGCGATGCGGTCGAGGGTGAGGCCCGGTCCGAACTCGCCCATGCCGGTGCCGCGCAGGATCGCGGTCGAGCCGAAGATGCCGAGGAGCTTGCCGAGCACGAGGCCCGCGACGATGCCCCACGTCAGGGAAGACGCGAGCGCGCCCCCGAGGATCTCGGGAGTGACGACCACGCCCGCGTTGGCCAGCGCGAACAGCGGCAGGATGACGTAGGCGACGTAGGGCGCGTAGGCGCTCTGCAGGCGCTCGTTGATCGAGATCGACTCTCGCAGGCTGTTCGCCGCGGCCCGCGCGTACTCGGTGTTCGGCGACTGCCGGAAGGTGCGCGCGAGCTCCAGTGCGTGCTCCACGTCGCGTCGGTTGGGGCGGTACACCGGCACGAGGAGAGCGATCGCGACGCCGGCCAGAGTCGGGTGCACGCCCGAGGCGAGGAACGCGAGCCACACGATGATCGCGAGCGTCGCATACACGGGTCCGCGGCCGCCGCGCAGATACCGCGTGAAGTACACGCCCACCAGGCCGGCGGCGGCGATCAGCAGCGGCCATGGGGAGAACGTCTCGGTGTAGACGAGCGCGATGATGCTCAGCGCCCCGATGTCGTCGACCACCGCGAGCGCGAGCAGGAAGACGCGCAGGCGGCCGGGCACCCGCGGGCCGACGAGCGCGAGCGCGCCGACGAGGAACGCCGTGTCGGTCGAGATCACGACACCCCACGCGCCCGCATGACCCGACGGAGCCGCGATCAGCACGAACAGCAGCGCGGGAAGCGCCAGCCCCGCGATCGAGGCGATCACCGGCACCATCGCGCGCGACCAGCTCGTGAGCTCGCCGATCGCGAACTCTCGCCGCACCTCGAGGCCGACGGTGAAGAAGAAGATCGCCATGAGGGCGTCGTTGACGAGCGCGTGCAGCGTGAAGTCGAGCGTCAGGTCGCCGACCCCCACGATCAGATGCGTCTCCCAGAAGCCCTCGTAGGAGCCGTTGGACAGGTTCGCCCACGCGATCGCGGCGGCCGTCGCCACGAGCAGGAGCAGTGCGCCGATGCGGTTCTGTCCCATGGCGCTGATGCGGGAGGCGATGGACTGGCGTGCGGGCATAGGGGGCGTCGGCCCTTCGATCGGAATGAGTGACAGTCTCCACCTGGAGCGCCCGACCGTCCAGAGGTATTCCCCGCCATGCCGAAGACGCCAGGGTGAGCCGTCGGCAGGCCCTAGGCTGACGTCATGACGCCTCCCGAGCTTCTCCCTGCCCGCAGCCGTCTCGTCCACGAGGCCCTCCGCGCCGCCGGCATCTCCGGCGAGATCGTCGTGCTTCCCGATGCGGCATCCACCGCCGCGCTCGCCGCCGCCGCTCTCGGCGTCGAGGTGGGCGCCATCGCCAACAGCCTCGTCTTCTGGTGCGACGACGAGCCGCTGCTCGTGATGACCAGCGGAGCCCACCGCGTCGACACCGGCGCGCTCGCCGAGCGGCTGGGTCGCGGCAGGATCACGCGCGCCTCGGCCGAACAGGTGCGCGAGGCGACGGGCCAGGTCATCGGCGGCGTCGCGCCCACGGGCCACCCGGCGCCGCTCACGACGATCGTCGACGAAGACCTCGCGGCCTACCCGGAGATCTGGGCCGCCGGCGGCACGCCCCACACCGTGTTCCCGCTGACGTTCGACGAGCTCGTCTCGCTCACGAACGGCCAGGTCGCCAAGGTCGACTGAACCCAGCCCGGCGGTCGGCTCAGCACGACTCCGCCTCAGCCAGATCGAGACCGGGCACGGGGCCGTTCGCGCTGCGGCTGAGGCGGAGTCAAGCGCTCACGAGCGCAGCACGTCCCACGCGGTGACGGCCGCCGCGGCCGACCACGCCTGGGGACGGCATGCTGCCGGGTAGGGCGCCGGCGCGACGACGTCGGCGGCCGCGTCACCGCCGTGAAGCTCGGGAAGACGGTAGTCGAAGGCCTCCGCCGCGGCGAGCAGGCCGTCCACGATCGCACGGGCGTCGTCGATGAGCCCGGCCTTCGCCATGCCGCGCGCGACGATCGCGCTGTCGTGGGTCCACACGCTGCCGCCGTGATAGCTGAGCGGCCAGTAGCCCGCGGCATCCGTCGACAGGGTGCGAAGGCCGAAGCCCGACGACATCGTCGCGCCGACGAGGAGGTTCGACACCGCCGCCTCCTCGTCGGGGGAGAGGATGCCGGTGCCCAGCAGATGTCCCGCGTTGCTCGTGAGGGTGTCGACGGCCTGGCCGTCACGGTCAAGGGCGATGGCCGGGTAGTGACCCTCCGGCGTCGTGACCCAGAACCGGTCGGCGAACCGCCGCTTGAGGGCGGTGGCCCACTCGCGCAGGCGCTCGGCCCCCGGACGACCGAAGCGGTCGAGCAGATCCGCCGCGCCGACGGCGGCCTCGTACGCATAGCCCTGGACTTCGCTCAGCGCGATGGGGCCCTCGGCCAGGCGGCCGTCGCGCCACTGGATCGAGTCGCCGGAGTCCTTCCAGCCCTGATTCGACAGGCCGTGGCCCGTCTCGTCGACGTAGTCGAGGAAGCCGTCGTCGCCCGCGCTCGTGATGATCCACTCCATCGCGCGCTCAAGATGGGGCAGCAGGTCGCGCACCTCGTCGTCGGGCATCCCGGCCTCAGCCGCCTCGACCAGCAGGGACACCCACAGGGGGGTCGCGTCGACCGTCCCGTAGTACAGCGGCGGGAGCACGATCCCCTCACCGGGCATCGCCAGGGTGCCGGCGCGCAGCTCGTGCATCACCTTGCCCGGCTGCTCCGCCGTGGCGGGGTCGGTCTGCGAGCCCTGCAGGCGCGCGAGCACCCGCAGTGTCGACGCCGCGATCGACGAGTCGAGCGGAAGCAGCAGACGCGCTGCCCACAGCGAGTCACGACCGAACAGCGTGAAGAACCAGGGGGCGCCTGCCGCGAAGAACACGTCGCCGGGGTGTTCCGGCAGCGCGAGGCGCAGGGCGGCGAGGTCGCTGAGGGCGCGGTCGAGCCAGCGCTGCACCCGCGGATCCCGACGGGCGCCGTCGGAGTCGTCGGATGCCAGAGGCGCGCGCCACGGCGCGGGCGATGCGACGCCGCGCACGACGAGCGACGGGTCGTCCATCGATGCCGACCATGCGGCATCCGCCGCGCCGAAGGCAGGCACCTCGAGCGTCCAGTCGAGCAGCACGGCGTCGTCGACGGTCGCCTCGGCATCCGGCGCCTCGATCGTGAGGGTGGCGCCTGAACCCGTCACCGTGACTCGGTCGCCGTCGCGCGAGACGGTCGTCGGGCGGGTCCCGGGCTCGCCGGCCTTGACCTCCTGCAGAGGTGCGAAGTCGTAGCGGATGCGGGTGCGCAGTCGCACGGTGGTCGGCTCGCCCAGGTGCGAGCGCACCCTGAGCGTCTCCGAGACGCGCCCGTCGCTCACCTCGCGCACCCGCTCGAGGCGCACCTTCGGGTCGGGGAGCCGGTCGTCGACGCCGCGAAGCAGCGCATCGAACCGTGCCGTCTGCGCGTTCGGCACACTCCACCGCACCCACTCGGGGCGTGTGAACGCGCCGTCCTGGTCTCCGTAGGTGACGGTCACCTCCCGGATGAATCGCGTGTCGCCGTGGAAGACGCCGTCGATGGGCGCCGAGCCCATGTCGCCGTCTGCTCCCGACCATGCCTGGGTCGGCGCGCTGAGCGCCACGACCCGATCCGACAGGAACGGCTGGAGTCCGTCCGTCATCCCTTCACTGCTCCCTCACTCGTGTTCATGATCCGCTTCTGGAAGACGAAGAACAGGACGGCGACCGGGATCGTCATGATCGCGGCGGCCGCCAGCTTCAGCGGGTACTGGGTGCCCTGGCTCAGCTGGCCCGAGGCGAGCGACGCGACGCCCTTCGTCAGCGTCGTCAGCTCGGGCGACTGCGCCGAGATGATGAAGTGGCTGAGCTCGTTCCACGACCCCTGGAACGACAAGATGACGATCGTGATGAGCGCGGGCCGCGCCATGGGAAGCACGATCGACCAGAACACGCGGAAGGTGCCCGCGCCGTCGATGCGCGCCTGCTCTTCGACCGACGCGGGGATCGACTCGAAGAAGTTCTTCATGATGAACACGCCCGCCGCATCCACGAGGAGCGGCAGGATCATGCCCGCGTACGAGTCGTACATGCCCAGCTGGTTCAGCACGAGGAACTTGGGGATGAGCAGCACCACGGTCGGCACCGACATGACGCCCACGACCAGCGCGTAGATCACGCCGCGCCCCCGGAAGTTCAGTCGCGCGAGCGCGTAGCCGGCCAGCGACACGAAGAAGACGCGCCCGAGGGTGACGGCGATCGTCACGACGGTCGAGTTCGCGAACCACACGGGGAAGTCGCTGAACAGGAACAGCCGTTCGTACGCCGCGGTCGTGAACGTCTGCGGGATGAGGGAGATGGGGTCGGATGCCGCCTCGGGCTCGGTCTTGAACGACGTGGCGACCTGCACGAGGAACGGGTAGATGTACACGACCGCGATGAGCGCGAGGAGCCCGTAGAGCACCACCTGTCCGGTCGCGCTGCGCAGCGTGAAGCGGCGTCGACGGGACGGCGCGGGCTGCAGCGCGTGAGCCGTCTCGGCGGAGGCGGCGGGGGCGGCGGTGAGGCCGGCGCTGGTCATGACGCGCCTCCCTTCGCGTAGGTGCTCGTCTGGTAGGCGCGGATGCGGCGGCGCGAGACCGGGCGGTCGCGCAGCACCCATCGCTGGAAGATGGTGAAGACGATGATGATGAGGAACAGGATGAAGGCGATCGCGGCGCCGATGCCCCAGTCCTGGTTCTGGAACGCCGCCTGGTACGACAGGTACGCGGGCGTCAGCGTCGTCTTCGACGGTCCGCCCTTCGTGCCGGTGTAGATCTGATCGAACACCTGCCAGCATCCGATGAGACCCAGCGTGATCACGGTGAACACGATCGGGCGCAGCTGGGGGAGCGTGATGTGCCAGAACCGCTGCCACCCGTTGGCGCCGTCCATGAGGCCCGCCTCGGTCAGCTCGTAGCCGATGTTCTGCAGGCCCGCGACGAACAGCAGCATGAAGGTGCCGCTGGTCGTGAACACCGCCATCAGGATGAGCGCCGACATCGCGACCGACGGTCCGGCGAGCCACTCCCACCACGAAAGGCCGAGGAAGTCGTTCTGGGTGAGCCAGTCGGGTCCGCTCGTGACGCCGATGCCGCTGAGGGCGAGATGAACGACGCCGCGAGGCTCGTCGAACCAGTTGGGTCCCTTGCCGCCGAACCACGCGATGATCGCGTTCACGGGGCCGGCGAAGCTGAACAGGAACAGCCAGAGCACGGTGATGGCCACGGAGCTCGTCACCGAAGGGAAGTAGAAGGCGGTGCGGAAGAAGCCGCGGGCCTTGAGGATGCGGCGGCTCACGAGCACCGCGAGGAAGAGCGACAGTGCGGTCTGCAGCGGGACGACCAGCAGCACGTACCACGTGTTGTTGCGCAGCGCCGTGCCGAAGTCCCGTGTGCGGAGGCCGCCGCCGGTCGTCAGCTCGACGTAGTTGTCGACGCCGACGAAGCTGACGTTCGACGAGAAGGGGCTTCCGCGTCCCGTCCAGTCGGAGAAGCTGACCCAGAGGGCCATGATCACGGGAGCGAACAGGAACGTCCCGAGGATGAGGATCACGGGCGAGACGAACAGCCACCCCGCGCCGGCCTCCCCGCGACGCACCCCGCCGGAGCGGGGGCGTCGGGAGGAGGCCGGGCGGGCAGCCTCGGCCGGAGCGGCGGGAGCGGTCATGACGTCAGCCGACGATGGCCTCGAGGTTCGACTGCACCGAGTCGAGGATCGCCTTCGGGTCGCCCGACTCGAGCGACTGCAGCTGGGCGTTGAAGTCGGTGACGACCTCGCCCGCGCCCTTGTTGGTCGGGACGCCCTGCGCATACTGCGAGCCGTCGAGGAACGCGACGAGGTCCTCGTTGTCGCCCTTCCACTGCTCGGCGGCCGACTCGACCGACGGCATGGGGCCGAACGCCTCCGAGAAGGCGAGCTGCTGCTCGGCGCTGGTCAGGTATTCGACGAGCTCGAGCGCAGCCTGCTGGTTGGGGCTGTCGGCGGCCATGCCCCAGCAGTTCGAGAACTGCAGCGTGCCCTGGCCGGCGGGGCCGGCGGGGAGCTCGACGACCTTGGCCTGGACATCCGGGAAGTCGCCGAGCGCACCGGTGATCCAGTTGCCCTCGATGGTCATCGCGCCCAGCTCCTTGCCGAACGCCTCGCCGCCCCAGCCCGCGCCGACGTCGGCGGCGTAGGCGAAGGTGCCGTCCTTCAGGTGCTCCTGCACGTAGGAGAGGGCTTCGACGTTGGCGTCGCTGTCGGCCTCGGCCGTCGTGCCGTCTTCCGAGACGAGGCGGCCGCCCGCCTGCGCCATGAACACTCCGACGCGGGCGTACTCGCCGCTGAAGACGAGGCCGACGGTGTCGTCGTCGGTGAGCTTCTCGGCGACGGATGCCAGTTCTTCCCACGTCGTGGGAACGTCGGCGTCGGTGAGGCCGGCGTCTTCCCACAGGCCCTGGTTGATGATGAGCTGCAGCGTCGAGAAATCCTTCGGCGCGCAGTAGAACGTGCCGTCCAGCGTGAAGTTCGACACGAGCGAGTCGTAGAAGTCGTCTTTGTTGGCGAGCATGTCGCCGTAGGGCTGGAGCGACCCGTTCTCGGCGTATCCGGCGAGCTGGTCGGTGCCGAGGTAGAAGAGGTCCGGCGGGGAGCCTGCAGCGAAGCCCTGTGAGAGCTGCTGCGCGAGGTCGGTCGCCGCGACGACCTCCGCGTCGACGCCGGAATCGGCCGACCAGGCGGCGACGGCATCCTTCACCGCGTTCGTCTCGGCGTCGCCGCTCGAGCCGATCATGATCGTGAGGCCTTCGTCCGACGAGGTCAGGTCGGTCGCTGCGCCGCTCTCCGACGGAGGGGTCTCGGTGAAGCCCTGGCCGCAGCCGGTGAGGGCGAGGGCGGTGACGACCGCCAGCCCTCCGGTCGCGAGCAGCGTGCGTGCTGTGTGTCGCGTCATCGCATCTCCTTTGAAACGGTGTGGACCCTCTGAGGGTGCCGGTGTTCAGGTTGTTCCGCTCGTTGATCGTTCAAATTCGTGCGCGGAGCGCTTCTTTGATCGTTCAAATTGTGGGATGCTTGCCAAGATAGAGCCCTGCCCACGGCGCGTCAAGGCCAGGAGACGATGAACAGACCCGCAACCATCGAAGACGTCGCTCGCGAGGCGGGTGTGTCCCGCCAGACGGTCAGCAATGTCATCAACTCTCCGGGGATCGTGCGGGACCAGACCCGCGAGCGCGTCGAGAGCGCCATCGCGCGCCTCGGCTACGCCCCGCACGCGTCGGCACGCCGGCTGCGCACGCGTCGCAGCTCGACGATCGGCATCCACCTCGACCCGTACGCGGGGGGAATCTCGGGCGTGGTGCTCGATCGCTTCGTCCATGCGCTGACCGAACGGGCGGGCGAACGCGGCCTGCGGGTCATGCTCTACGCCGCGCGCTCGCCCGAAGAGGAGATCCGGCGGATGACCGATCTCCGCGATGGCGGCGAGATAGACGGCGTCGTCATCACAGGCACTTTCCACGGCGACCCGCGCACCAGCTGGCTCACGGGCCGCGGCGTGCCATTCGTCTCGTTCGGTCGCCCGTGGGGCCTCGACGACGTCGAGGATCCGGCGCACCTGTGGGTCGACGTCGACGGGGCCGCCGGCACAGCCGAAGCCACTCGGCACGCGCTGCAGACGGCGGGTCCGCGCGTGGCCTTCCTCGGCTGGCCCGCGGGATCAGGCACGGGCGACGACCGCGAGCGCGGCTGGCGAGAGTCGCTGCCGGCAGATGTCCGGCCCCTGCGGCTGGAGAGCGAGGAGAGCGTCGCGATGGCCCGCGACGTCGTGGCGCGCGCGCTCAAGACGCAGGACATCGACGCGCTCGTGTGCGCGAGCGACTCGCTCGCCGTCGGCGCGCATCTCGCGGCGGTCGGCGCCGGGCGGTCCCGGCTGCCGATCATCGGCTTCGACAACACACCGGTGGCCGAGGCGCTGGGACTGTCCAGCGTCGAGCAGCTGCCCGAGCGCGTCGCGACCGGCGCCCTCGACCTCCTGATCGGCGCGACGGGCGCCATCGCGCTGCGGGCTCCGAGCCCCGGCACGGCGCACGTGCTGGTCGAGCCGCGTCTCGTCGTCCGCTGACCTGCCGTCGAACGCTCAGCGCCGGCCGATGCGGCGCGAGAGCTCCGCTGCGGCCTCACCGGCCAGCCGGGCCAGCTCGGCGGCATCCCTATCGGCATCGTCCGGCCACGTGACGGCGATCGCGGCGGCGGGCCAGCCCGCGTGGTCGGCGACGGCCACGCCCACCGAGCGCAGCCCGATCGTCACTTCGCCGTCTTCGCTCGCATATCCCCGCGCGCGTGTGGCGGTGAGTACCTCGCGCAGGTCTGAGGGGCGACTCGGTCCGCGGCCCGTGCGGTCGGCGAACGCCGCGGCATCCGGATACAGCGCCCGCACCTGCTCGCGCGGGAGCAGAGCGAGCATGGCGCGACCGGTCGCCGTGAGGTGCGAGGGGAGTCGCACGCCGACGTCGGTCACGAGCGCGGGCCGACGCGGGGCGCGCTCCTCGACGATGTAGAGCACGTCGCGGCCGGTCATGACGGCCAAGTGTGCGCTCTCGCCCGTGCGATCGGCGAGGGCCGCGACGAGCGGGCGCCCCAGACGGGCGAGCGGCTCCTGTCGTGCGTAGCCGCCGGCGAGCTCGAACGCGGCCGTGCCGAGGCCCCATCGGCGGTCGGACTCCAGGTGCACGACGAACCCGTGCGCCTCCATCTCGCCGAGCAGGTGATACACGGTCGAGCGGGGAATGGCGAGCTGCTGCGCGACGGTGCGGGCGGCGACAGGGCCGCGCTGGTGGGCCAGGAACGACAGGATGCGCAGCGTCTGGTCGGCGGCCGGCACCTGGGGCGCCCTGTCTGGGATCACAGACACAGGATGCCAGAACCCGCTGGCGAGCCGCATCGGGCCGGAGTGGAATCGCCTCATGAGCACCTCCCTCGACGTCGCCGCCGTCACGGTCGGCGCGCGCCCTCTCACCCCCGACGAGGTCATGGCCGTCGCCCGCGCCGACGCGCACGTCGAGGTCGCGGCCGACGCGCTCACCCGTGTCGCAGCCACACGGGAGCTGATCGAGCGCCTCGCCGACGACCCGCAGCCGCACTACGGCATCTCGACCGGCTTCGGCGCGCTCGCGACGACCTTCATCGCCCCCGACCGGCGGCGCCAGCTGCAGGCCAGCCTCATCCGCTCCCACGCGGCCGGAACCGGAGCCGAGGTGGAGCGGGAGGTCGTGCGCGCCCTCATGCTGCTGCGCCTGCAGACGCTCGCGTCCGGCCATACGGGCGTGCGGCCCGTCGTGGTCGACACCTACGCCGCGATGCTGAACGCCGGCATCACGCCGATCGTGCGCGAATACGGCTCGCTCGGCTGCTCGGGCGACCTCGCGCCGCTCGCCCACATCGCGCTGGCCGCCATGGGAGAGGGAGACGTGCGAGTCGGCGCCGACGCGGTTGCGGCATCCGAGGCTCTCGCGGCGGCCGGGATCGCGCCGCTCAGACTCGAGGAGAAGGAGGGGCTCGCCCTCATCAACGGCACCGACGGGATGCTCGGCATGCTGTCGCTCGCCCTCCACGACCTCGACGTGCTGCTGACCACCGCGGATGTCGCGGCGGCCCTGTCGGTCGAGTCGCAGCTGGGAACGGACGCCGTGTTCGCCGCCGACCTCATGGCCCTTCGTCCGCAGGTGGGACAGGCGGCGTCGGCGGCGAACCTGCGTGCGTTTCTCGCCGGATCGCCCGTGGTGTCGAGCCACCGCGATCCCGCGGTGTGCACCCGCGTGCAGGACGCGTATTCGCTGCGCTGCTCGCCGCAGGTGCACGGGGCGGCGCGCGACACGGTCGAGCATGCGCGTGCCGTGGCGGTGCGCGAGCTGGCATCCGTCGTCGACAACCCCGTGGTCACCAGCGACGGCCGCGTCGAGTCCAACGGCAACTTCCATGGCGCGCCCGTGGCGTACGTGCTCGACTTCCTCGCGATCGCCGTCGCCGACGTCGCCTCCATCTCCGAGCGGCGCACCGACCGCGCGCTCGACCGGGCGCGCAGCAACGGGCTGCCCCCGTTCCTCGCCGATGAGGTCGGCGTCGATTCGGGACTCATGATCGCGCAGTACGCGGCGGCGGGCATCGTTTCGGAGCTCAAGCGGCTCGCCGTGCCGGCGTCGGTCGACTCGATCCCGTCGTCCGCGATGCAGGAGGACCACGTCTCGATGGGCTGGGCCGCCGCCCGCAAGCTGCGGCGCGCGATCGACGGCCTGGCCCGCGTGCTCGCGATCGAGATCGTCACGGGGTGCCGCGCCCTCGACATGCGGGCACCGCTGCAGCCGGGAGCGGCCACGGGGGCCGTGCGCGACCTGGTGCGCCGCCACGTCGCCGGCCCCGGGCCCGACCGGTTCGTGTCGCCCGACCTCGAGGCCGTCACGGCGCTCGTACTCGCCGGGGATGTGGCCCGCGCGGCCGAGTCGGCGGTTCACAACTCCGGAGGTTCGGGCACGACAGACGGGAATCAGCCATGACCACCACTTCAGACGAGCAGCGTTCCGGAGTTGTGAACGCCGCACCGCACGCACCCGCGGCCGAGTCGGCGGTTCACAACTCCGGAGGTTCGGGCACGACAGACGGGAATCAGCCATGACCACCACTTCAGAAGAGCAGCGTTCCGGAGTTGTGAACGCCGCACCGCACGCACCCGTCCGCGCTCCCCGCGGCGCGGAGCGCACGGCCAAGAGCTGGGGCGCCGAAGCCGCCAAGCGGATGCTCATGAACAATCTCGACCCCGAGGTCGCCGAGCACCCCGAAGACCTCGTCGTCTACGGCGGCACGGGCCGGGCCGCGCGCTCGTGGGAGGCGTTCGACGCGATCGTGCGCACGCTCGACGAGCTGGAGCCCGACGAGACGCTGCTGGTGCAGTCGGGGAAGCCCGTGGGCGTGTTCCGCACGCACGAGTGGGCGCCGCGTGTGCTCATCGCCAACTCGAACCTCGTGGGCGACTGGGCGACGTGGCCCGAGTTCCGGCGGCTCGAGCAGATGGGCCTCACGATGTACGGACAGATGACCGCCGGTTCGTGGATCTACATCGGCACGCAGGGCATCTTGCAGGGCACCTACGAGACGTTCGCTGCCGTCGCGCGCTCGCTCGGCCGCGACGACCTGTCGGGAACGCTTACGCTCACGGGCGGTGCGGGCGGCATGGGCGGGGCGCAGCCGCTGGCGGTCACGCTCAACGAGGGTGTCGTGCTCGTGGTCGACGTCGACGAGTCCCGGCTCGCCCGCCGGGTGGAGCACGGCTATCTCGACGAGTACACCGCCGACCTCGACGCCGCGGTCGCGCGCGTGACCCAGGCGAAGGCGGCAGGGCGGGCGCTGAGCGTCGGCGTCGTCGGCAACGCGGCCGATGTGTTCCCCGAGATGCTGCGCCGGCACCGCGCGGGAGAGGTGACGGTCGACGTCGTGACCGACCAGACGAGCGCGCATGACCCTCTGGCCTACGTGCCTCGTGAGATCGCGTTCGACGACGCGAAAGCGGAGGCCGCGCGCGATCCCGAGGGCTTCACGGCGATGGCTCGTGCGTCGATGGCGCGCCACGTCGAGGCGATGGTGGGGTTCCAGGATGCCGGGGCCGCGGTGTTCGACTACGGCAACTCGATCCGTCGAGAGGCGGAGCTCGGCGGCTGTGCGCGGGCGTTCGACTTCCCCGGGTTCGTGCCTGCCTATATCCGGCCCCTGTTCGCCGAAGGGCGCGGGCCGTTCCGGTGGGTGGCGCTGTCGGGCGACCCTGACGACATCGCCAGGACCGATCGTGCCGTCGCCGAGCTGTTCCCGCATGACGCGGCGCTGTCGCGGTGGCTCGAGAAGGCGGGGCGTACGGTGCACTTCGAAGGACTTCCCGCGCGCATCTGCTGGCTGGGGTACAAGGAGAGGCACCTCGCGGGGCTCAAGTTCAACGAGATGGTCGCGTCCGGCGAGCTGAAGGGCCCGATCGTGATCGGCCGTGATCACCTGGACGCCGGGTCGGTCGCCTCGCCGTACCGCGAGACGGAGGGCATGGCCGACGGCTCGGATGCCATCGCCGACTGGCCGCTGCTGAACGCCCTGCTCAATACGGCGTCGGGGGCCTCGTGGGTGTCGATCCACCACGGCGGCGGCGTCGGCATCGGACGATCGATCCATGCCGGTCAGGTCACTGTGGCAGACGGCACGGCGCTTGCCGCGGAGAAGCTCGAACGGGTGCTGACGAACGACCCCGGCACGGGCGTCATGCGCCATGTCGACGCGGGCTACGAGCGGGCCGTCGAGGTCGCCCGCGAGCGCGGCCTGAAAGTGCCGATGCTGTGAGCACGCTCCTCATCACCGGCATCGGCGAGCTGACCACCAACGTCGCATCGCCCGGAGACCCGTGCGGCACGTTCGCCGACGCTGCCGTGCTGATCGACGGCGACCGCGTCGCGTGGGCCGGCCCGTCGACGCAGCTTCCCTCACAGGCAGCGGATGCCGACGAGGTGCTCGACCTCGACGGGCGCGCCGTCGTGCCGGGTTTCGTCGACAGCCACACCCACCTCGTGTTCGGCGGCGACCGCGCCGACGAGTTCGAGGCGCGGATGGGCGGGCGCAGGTATGAGGCCGGAGGCATCCGGCGCACCGTCGCCGCCACGCGCGCCGCGACCGACGAGGAGCTGCGCCGGAGGCTGGCGGGCTTCGTCGCCGAGCTGCACGCTCAGGGCACGACGACGTTCGAGGTCAAGACCGGCTACGACCTGACGGTCGAGGGCGAGGCGCGGCTTGCGCGGCTCGCGGCCGAAGTGACCGACGAGGTCACGTTCCTCGGCGCCCATGTCGTTCCTGCCGAGTACGCCGATGACCGTGACGCCTATGTCGACCTCGTCTGCGGGACCATGCTCGACGCGGTGTGTCGTCATGCCCGGTGGATCGATGTGTTCTGCGAGCGCGGCGCCTTCACGCCCGCCGAAGCCGAGAGCGTGCTCCGCGCCGGCGCCGCCGCAGGCCTCGGCATCCGCGTGCACGGCAATCAGCTCGGACCAGGGGAGGGTGTCGCCGTCGCCGTCGCGCAGGGCGCGGCATCCGTCGACCACTGCACCCACCTGAGCGACGACGACGTGCGTGCGCTCGCCGCCTCGCAGACGGTCGCGACCCTGCTGCCCGGCGTGGAGTTCTCGACGAAGCAGCCGTACCCCGATGCGCGCCGCCTTCTCGACGCCGGCGTGACGGTCGCCCTCGCGAGCGACTGCAACCCCGGCACGAGCTTCACGTCGTCGATGCCGCTCATGATCGCGCTCGCCGTGCGCGAGATGGGCATGACGCCGGCGGAGGCGGTGTGGGCGGCGACCGCGGGCGGTGCGCGAGCGCTGCGTCGTGACGACGTCGGCCACCTCGGCGCCGGGGCCCGAGCCGATGTGGTCGTGCTGGACGCTCCGACCCGTGTGCATCTGGCCTACCGGCCCGGCGTGCCGATCGTGGAGCGTGTCATCCGCGGGGGCGTCGTCGTCGGCTGATCGCAATCCTGCGGGAGATCAGCGGCGCGGCCGGTCGAAGTCCCACTCGTCGGGGTCGATCGAGGAGGCCACGTCCCAGTCGTCCGTGCTCCAGCGGAACGTCGCGACAGCGCACGTGGGCATGGCGCCGATGCCGCCGTTCGACAACGACTCCGCGAGCGTCGTCATGCCGGGGTCGTGCGCGACGAGCATCACGTGCGGCACTCCGGCGGCCACGGCGGTCGCCAGCAGGGTGCGGGCCGAGGCGCCGTAGAGGTCTTCGGTCGGTTCGGGTTCGACACCCAGCGCATCGGCGAAGAACCCCGCCGTCGTGCGCGCGCGCACGGCCGTCGACGTCAGCAGCCTGTCGGGGCGGAAGCCGGTCGCCGCGAGACGCTGCGCAAGCTCGGGGGCGTCGCGCAGGCCGCGGTCGTTGAGCGGCCGGTCGTGGTCGGAGAGTCCCGGGTCGCCCCAGTCGCTCTTGGCGTGACGCACGAGCACGAGCGTCGTCATGCCGATCCCTCAGGGCTCACGGATGCCGCCTCTTCGCTGCCGTCGTCGTCCGATTCGTCCTCCGTGGCGGCGTCTTCCTCGGCGGCTCTCGCGGCAGCAGCCTCCTCAGCGGCTTTCGCCGCGGCGGCAGCGGCCGCGACGGCGGCGGGACGCCCGGCGAGGCCGGTCAGCAGCTCGAGCACGCACAGCGCCGCGAGGCGCACGGTGCGCCCGTCGGGCGCGTCGGCCGTGGCATCCACCTCGACGATGTCGGCGGAGCGCACGCGAGGGTCGACCGCGAGCGAGCGCACGAGCGCGCGCAGCTCCCACGCCGCCAGCCCGCCGGGAAGCGACGCGGGGCAGCCCGGGGCCACGGAGCGGTCGCACACGTCGACGTCGATATCGAGGTGGATGCGGTGGCCGACGCCGGCGATCTCGAGCGCCTCGGCGACGACGTCGTCCATGCCGCGGCGGCTGAGCTGGTCGAGGGTGATGACGGTGATGCCGTAGTCGGCGGCGCGCCGGGCGTACTCTGCCGAGTTGGCGAAGTCGGCGATGCCGAGCTGCACGATCCGCCGCGGATCGAAGCCGTCGTCGATGAGCCGCCGCACCGGCGAGCCGTTGGACTCGCCGTCGCGCAGGTCGAAGTGCGCGTCGATCGTGATGAGGCCCGTCGCGCGAGCGCCCTGGGCCGTCGCGTAGGTGATCGAGTTGTCGCCGCCGAGGGCGATCACGAGTCCCGCGCGGTGAAGCTCCCCGACGCGCTGTCGAAGGCGCTGCTCGCCGTCGGGGCCGTCGGGGTCGTCGACGTCGCCCGCGTCGGCGATGTTGAGCACGTCGTTGAGGTCGAGCGGCGGCGGACCCACCAGCGTCGGACTGAACCGTCGCAGCGCCTCGCGCACCGCGGCGGGGGTCGCGTGCGCCCCGGACGGTGACAGCGACGTCTTGGAGGCCGGGGCGCCGAGCAGCACGGCATCCTCGCGGCCGGTCCATTCCGGCCAACCGCCGGCGCGTGGCCAGCGAGGGTCGTCGGGAAGTGAGATCGGTTCAGTCATCGCCTACGTACACCCATGCTGTTCGGCCGCTCGCAAGCGGCACCGAGATGCGACGGTACAAGGAGACTTCGTACTCGTCGGCGGCGTCGAGCTCATCGCTCGTGAGGTGGAGCACCTTGCCCATGACCTTGTCGATCGGGCTGCCCGTGCGGCGGAGCACGGGGTGCATCGACAGCCCCGACACCTCCACCACGCGGCGATCTTCGATCTCGGCGTACTCGATCCGGTATCCGGGGAGCGCGTCGTGATCGCCCGCTACGATCCGGCCGAACGTGTCGAGCTGCACCTCGGCGAACTGAAGCGTGCCGTAGGTGAACAAGAGTTCCTCCGCCTCTGCCACGGACTCAGGCTACTCCCGGCGCGAAACGGCCGCTCTGGTGAATCGCCGCAGACGCGCCCGCCGGACGGCGGGGCCGGAGATGACCGGGTTCAGCCGAGGAAGGCGTGCGCGATCGCGAAGATCACGAGTCCCGCGAGGGCGCCCACGATCGTGCCGTTGAGGCGGATGTACTGGAGGTCACGGCCCACCATGAGCTCGATCTTCTCGGTCGTCTCGGCCGCGTCCCACTTCTCCACCGTGTCGGTGATGATCGACGCGATGTCGTGGCGATACCGGTCGACGAGGAACACAGCGGCATCCGTGATGCGGTCATCCACCCGCTTCTGCAGCGCCGGGTCGGCGGCGAGGCGCGACCCCACCTCGACGAGCGCCTCGGTCGCACGGCGGCGCAGGGGGCTCGCGGGGTCGTCGAGGGAGCGCAGCAGGCCCGCCTTCGCCGTGTTCCATGCCTCGGCGGCGAGCTCGCGCACGCGCGGACTGTCGAATACGGCGCTCTTGGCATCCTCGAGCCGCCCGATCGTCTCGGGGTCGTGCTGCAGGTTGCCCGCCAGGCGCGTCAGGTAGCCGTCGATCGCGCGGCGCGCGGGGTGGTCGCCGTCGGACTGCATGGCCCGCACGAACTTCACGGCCTCGTGGTAGACGGTGTCGTCGATCAGCCGCATCGCCACCGACGGCACCCACGAGGGAAGCCGGCGTGAGACGAGCCCGTTGAAGGCGTCGCGTCCCGACTCGAGCCACGTCGCGAGACTGTCGACAGCCAGATCGACGGCCCCGCGGTGCGCATCGGCGGCGATCACGCGCTCGAGCCATTCACCCACCGTCGGACCCCACTCGGGCCGCAGCAGATGCTCGCGGGCGAGGTCTCCGATGAGGTCCTGGACCTCGTCGTCGCTCAGGGCGCGCAGGATGCCGGTCGCCACCGCGGCCCCTTCGGCCGCCACGCGCTCGGCGTGCTCGGGCGCCCGCAGCCACTCACCGGCCTTCGCCGCGATGCCGGTCGACTCGAGCTTGGCGCGCACGACGTCGCCGTCGAGGAAGTTGGTCTCGACGAACTCGCCCAGGGTGCGCCCGATCTCGTCTTTGCGGCGCGGGATGATCGCCGTGTGCGGGATGGGGATGCCGAGCGGATGCCGGAACAGCGCCGTCACCGCGAACCAGTCGGCGAGGGCTCCGACCATGCCGCCCTCCGCGGCCGCACGCACATACGCGAGCCACGGGTAGCGCTCCTGCAGCGCGAACGCCACGACGAACAGCACCGCCATGAAGATCAGCGCCCCGAGCGCCACGCCCTTCATGACCCGCAGGCCGCGACGGCGCTCCTGGTCGGCGGGGCTCAACAGCTGCGTCGGTGTCGGGGCCATGCCGCTATGTTGTCACGCCCGTCAGTCGCGCGGCAGGACGCCGCCCGCCTGCACCCTGCGCGCGCGGCGTAGTCTGACCTCGTGATCGACGACATCCAGAAGCGCGCCCTCCACCGCACTCGCATCCTGGAGGGGCAGCTGCGCGGCCTCGCGAAGATGATCGAGAACGAGGACTACTGCATGGACATCATCGGCCAGTCCCGTGCGATCCAGAAGGCCCTGGCGTCGCTCGACAAGCTCCTCATCGAGAACCACCTGCGCACGCACGTCGCGCACATGTTCGAGCACGGCGGCGACCAGCGTGAGCAGGCCGTGAAGGAGCTGTTGAAGGCCTACGACTTCGAAGGACGCTGAGCGCCGCCGCGATCAGGACTCGAGCGGCCCGAGCCAGGCTGTGGCCACCGTGCTGTGGGCCGACTCGGGGTCGGAGGGATGGAACATCCCCGCCAGCACGTCGCGGTAAAGGCGGCTCAGCTCGCTGCGGGTGAAGTACGACGAGCCGCCCGCCACCAGCATCGCGTCGTCGACGATCTGCTTGGCTGCCACGACCGCGCGGTGCTTCAGACCGCTCAGCTTCGCGAACCACAGCGGGCCATGGTCGACGACGTCGTCGACATCGCGGGAGACCGAGGCCAGCTGCGGCAGCATCCCGTCGTAGGTGAGCGCCATGTCGGCGATACGCCAGCGGATGTCGGGATCCTGGCTGTAGGTCTTGCCTGAGCGCTTCGACGTGCGCTTCTTCGCCGTCTCGACGGCCAGGTCGAGCGCTCGCCGTGCGATGCCCGTGTAGACCGATGCCAGCAGGATCTCGAACACGCTGAAGATGCCGAACACGAGCGGATCGGGCTGGGGGCCGGGAGTGAGTCGGCGCACGACACGGTCGGCGGGGGCGACGGCGCCGTGGAGCTCGGTCGTGCGTGACTGTGTGCCGCGCATGCCGACCGTGTCCCAGTCGTCGCGCGTGACCACGGCATCCGTGCGCGGCACGAAAGCGTAGACCATCTGAGGCGCGTCGGCGCTTGTCGTGTCGAGGCCGTGGAGGCCGAGCTGCGTCCAGACGGGCGCAAGCGATGTGAAGATCTTGGTGCCCGTGAACGCGTAGCCGCCGTCGGGCAGGGGAGAGGCATCGGTGTCGCTGCCGAAGAGCACGAGGTCGTTGCCGGCCTCGCTGATGCCGAAGGCGAACACCTCGCCGGCGACCGCGCCCTCCTGCACGAAGCGGAGCGAGTCGATGCCGCGGTCGGCGAGCACCTTCGCGACGCCCGTCCACACGAGGTGCATATTGATGGCGAGGGCGGTCGCGGGGGCGGCGGTCGCGAGGCGCTGCTGGAGCACGGAGGCTTCGGCCAGGCCGAGACCGGCACCGCCGAGCTCGGACGGGACGAGGATCGCGAGGTAGCCCGCCTCGCGCAGATCGGCGAGGTCTTCCTCGGGGAACGCATTGTCGGCGTCGATCGCGGCGGCACGTGCGCGGATGCGATCGAGCAGTTCGTCGGACAGGTGGGCGGCGGGATCGAACGTCACCTCACCATTCTGCTCCGACCCGGAGCCCGTCGGTCCGGAGCGCGGCAGGATGGGGACATGATCTCGACCGACCTGGCCCTCGCGCTGCGCGATGCCGGGCTGGTGTGGCATCCGGCATCGGGCGACCGCTTCCAGCTCGACGAGCCCGAGTTCGAGGCCGACGTGTTCACCGTGAGCGAGATGACGATCGAGCCGCGGCGGTACCCGACCGGCGTGATCCTCGCGTTCAACGGCACGACCGAGTGGGCGCTCGACTCCGTCGCGCTCGACGACGCGCTGTGGCTGCCCCGTGAAGACCAGCTGCGCGAGCTCCTGCGCGGCATGTTCCGGTCGCTCCGACGTGCCGACGACACGCACGTCGTCGAGATCCAGGTCAATGGCGAAGTGCGGCAGTTCGAGCATCCGGAGCCGGCCGACGCCTACGCGCTCGCGCTGCTGAGCGTCCTCCGCCGGATCTCCTGACCGGCCGCACGGGGCGCGTCAGTCGATGATGCCGAAGAGCTGCCGCAGCGTCTCCTCGGGCCTGTCGCGGTGCGGCGAGTGGCCGGAGCCCTCGACGATCGACATGGAGACGACGGGGTTGCGAAGCACCTCGTCGACCACCGGTCCCGTGAAGATCGAGTAGACCGCGGGATCGCTCGCGATGATGTGCGTCGGAACGGTGAGGCGTGCGGCCGCGTCGCGGACGTCCCACGGACGGTTCTGCACCCCGGTCTCGTCGGCAGCCCACGGGCTCATCTGCTGCGTCGCTGTCGACTTCAGCTCGATGTCGTGCTCGTGCCAGGTGGGGTGCTCGGCGCGCACCGCCTCGGGCGACGGGTCTGCGAAGGCGGCCCGCTGGCTCTGGAGAACGGGCGTCAAGTCGGCGCCGGCGAGGTGGATCGCCGGATCGACGAGCACGAGCCGGCGCGTCCAGCCCGGTGCTGCGGCGCTTGCGACCGTGGCGGCGGCCCCGCCGAGCGAATGCCCGATCACGAGGTCCCACCCGTCTCTTCCCGGCGCCGTGACGTTCTGCACATCGGCGGCGTATGCGGCGATTGAGTAGTCGAGCGCGCGCGGGGCGGTGCCGTGACCGCGAAGATCGACCGCGGTGGCGTGCCAGCCGGCTTCCGCGAGCGCCGTGCCGAACCGCCACATGAGCGCGCCGCTCGAGCCGAGTCCGTGGATGAGCAGGGCACGGCGCTCGGCATCGGGGGAGCCCCACGACTGACGCGGCAGAGTGACGGGTGCGGGCACGACCGCCACTCTAGAAGAGGTCCGGGTGTCGCCGTGCCACGCAGCCGGTCGCTGGCAGGCGGATGCCGTCAGCTGGCAGTCGCGCTCAGGTGATCGTCTCGATGGGCGCCGTGTCGGGAATCGGGCTCGCGTCGCGGCCGCGGAGGTCGGGGAAGCCGCGGACGCAGAGGATCGCGACGAGCGCTCCCACGATGGCGAAGGCCGCGGCCGCCCAGTAGGCGCCCACGGGGCCGACGCCGTCGATGAGGAACCCGGCGACCGCCGAGCCCGCGGCGGCGCCGATGAGCTGGCCGGTGCCGATCCAGCCGTACGCCTCGGCGGTCTCGCTGAACTTCACGCTGGCGCTCGTCATCGCGAACATGACCGCCAGAGCGGGGGCGATGCCGACGCCGGCGACGAACAGCGACGCGTTGAGCCACCAGAAGGAGAGCGAGATCACGGTGACCGAGAGGCCGATGGCGACGACCGTCAGGCGACGGGCCATCGCCCACGGGCCGATCGGGATGTGCCCGAACGACAGGCCGCCCACGAGGCTGCCCACCGAGAAGACCGCCAGCACCAGGCCGGCCTCGAGTCCGCCGTGGCCGAAGGTGGCGACGACGCCCGCCTCCACAGCGGCGCACGCGCCGATGAGGAGGAAGCCGACCACCGTCGCGAGCAGCACGACGGGCTTGGCGAGCACCTTGCCGAAGGCGCGGCGGCTGCGCGGGATGCGCACGCGGCCGACTTCGGGAGAGAGGATGAACCACGCGCCGCCGCCGACGAGGATCACGACGACCATGAGCAGGCCCGGTACGGTGCCCGCCTGGGTGGCGACGATCGTGATGAGCACGGGCGCCAGGATCCAGATGATCTCCTGCAGGCTCGCGTCGAGCGAGAACAGGGGAGTCAGCTGACGGGAGTTCACGATCTTGGGGTAGATGGTGCGGACGGCGGACTGCACCGGCGGCGTCGACAGACCGGCGACGAGGCCGGTGACCATGTAGCCGAAGATCGGGAGGTCGGACAGGGTCAGCACCAGCAGCGCGACGGCGCAGACGGCGGTCGTGAGGGTGAGGACGCGCCGCATGCCCCACACGCCCATCCAGCGGCTGGTGACGGGACCGGCGACCGCCTGACCGATGGAGGCGGCGGCGAGCACGAGCCCGGCCGCGCCGTAGGAGCCGGTGATCTGCTCGATGTGGAGCAGGATCGCGAGACTCGTCATGCCGTTCGGGAAGCGCGCGACGAGCTGCGCCGTGATGATGCGTGCGACGCCCGGAGTCTTCAGAAGGTCACGGTACGCGCTCACCCCTCCACGCTACCGACCCCGGAGGATGCTTGCGACACGCGCAGGGCGTCGAGAGGCACGCCCGCGACACGCCCGCGACACGCCGAAGAGCGGTTTCCACAGGAATTCGGATATCGGAAGTCCGCCGTAGCGTCCAGCCTGTGGAGAGATCCTGAGGCGACGCCGGAAAGGCCCGGATTTCAGGCCTTTTCCAGCTTCAGAATCAAATCGCCGATTGTGGATGAATCGGTGGACAACCTGTGTTGTATCAGGGGAGAGCGGTGGAAAATCACACGGATGTAACTACTATCCCTTGTGGTGCCACCCAATGTCGGCACCCATATGTAGTATTGGACTCCCGGTCGGTCCCCCGCCGAGGGCAACACAGTTTTTAGAGAGGAAGAGCGGATCACCATGGCGATCACGGTCTACACGAAGCCGTCTTGCGTTCAGTGCAACGCGACCTACCGGGCCCTCGATTCGAAGGGCATCGAGTACGAGGTCCTCGACCTGTCCGAAGACCCGGCTGCGCTCGAGCACGTCAAGTCGCTCGGCTACCTGCAGGCCCCGGTCGTCGTGACCGACGAAGACCACTGGTCGGGCTTCCGTCCCGACAAGATCGACGAACTGGCCAACCGGCTGGCGTGACGAAGGAGCGGCGCTGACATGCTGACTGCAACTCACGCGCCGCTGCTCGTCTACTTCTCGAGCGTCTCCGGCAACACGGCGCGATTCATCGAGAAGCTCGGGATGCCGGCCGTCCGCCTCCCGCTCCACGCCTCCGACCCCGCCGTCACAGTCGACGAGCCGTATGTGCTCGTCACTCCGACGTACGGCGGAGGTCAGGGGCGCGGCGAGGAGAAGGGCGCGGTTCCCAAGCAGGTCATCCGGTTCCTCAACGACGAGCACAACCGAAGCCTGCTTCGCGGAGTCATCTCCGCAGGAAACACCAACTTCGGCGAGGCGTTCTGCCTTGCCGGCGACATCATCAGCCGCAAGTGCCACGTGCCGCACCTGTACAAGCTGGAACTGTTCGGCACGCAGGACGACGTCGATCGGGTAACCGACGGATTGGAACGATGGTGGAAGCTGCAGTGACCGAGACGACCTTCAAGACCGACCCCCGGTTCGAAGGTCTCGATTACCACGCGCTCAACGCGATGCTCAACCTGTACGGGCCGGACGGGAAGATCCAGTTCGACGCCGACAAGCGGGCTGCTCGCGAGTACTTCCTTCAGCACGTCAACCAGAACACGGTGTTCTTCCACTCGCTGAAGGAGCGCCTCGACTACCTGGTCGAGAAGGAGTACTACGAGGCCGCGGTGCTCGAGAAGTACCCCTTCGAGTTCATCCAGCGTCTCAACGACCGCGCCTACGCGCACAAGTTCCGCTTCGAGACGTTCCTCGGCGCGTTCAAGTACTACACGAGCTACACGCTCAAGACGTTCGACGGCAAGCGCTACCTCGAGCGCTTCGAAGACCGCGTCGTCATGACCGCTCTCGGCCTCGCCGACGGCGACCAGGAGCTCGCCGAGAAGCTCGTCGACGAGATCATCACGGGTCGCTTCCAGCCCGCCACGCCCACGTTCCTCAACACGGGCAAGGCGCAGCGCGGCGAGCTGGTGTCCTGCTTCCTCCTGCGCATCGAAGACAACATGGAGTCGATCGCCCGCGGCATCAACTCCGCGCTGCAGCTGTCGAAGCGCGGTGGCGGCGTGGCGCTGCTGCTGTCGAACATCCGCGAGTCGGGCGCGCCGATCAAGCAGATCGAGAACCAGTCGAGCGGCATCATCCCCGTCATGAAGCTGCTCGAAGACAGCTTCAGCTACGCCAACCAGCTCGGTGCGCGTCAGGGCGCCGGCGCCGTCTATCTGTCGGCACACCACCCCGACATCCTCAAGTTCCTCGACACCAAGCGCGAGAACGCCGACGAGAAGATCCGCATCAAGACGCTGTCGCTGGGTGTCGTCATTCCCGACATCACGTTCGAGCTCGCCAAGAACGACGAGGACATGTACCTGTTCTCGCCCTACGACGTCGAGCGCGTCTACGGTGTGCCGTTCGGCGACATCTCGGTCACCGAGAAGTACCGCGAGATGGTCGACGACGCACGCATCAAGAAGACCAAGATCAACGCGCGCGAGTTCTTCCAGACCCTCGCCGAGATCCAGTTCGAGTCGGGCTACCCGTACATCATGTTCGAAGACACGGTGAACCGGGCCAACCCCATCAAGGGCCGGATCAACATGTCCAACCTGTGCTCGGAGATCCTGCAGGTCAACACGCCCACGACGTACAAGGAAGACCTGTCCTACGACCAGATCGGCAAGGACATCTCCTGCAACCTCGGTTCGATGAACATCGCGCTCGCGATGGACGGCAAGGACCTCGCCGGCACCGTCGAGACCGCCATCCGCGCTCTCACCGCGGTGAGCGACCAGAGCCACATCCGCTCGGTGCGCTCCATCGAAGACGGCAACGACCGCTCGCACGCCATCGGCCTCGGCCAGATGAACCTGCACGGCTTCCTCGCTCGCGAGCACATCTACTACGGCTCCGAAGAGGCGCTCGACTTCACGAACATCTACTTCTACACCGTGCTGTTCCACGCGCTGCGCGCATCGAACCGCATCGCCATCGAGCGCGGCAGCGCCTTCGACGGCTTCGAGGACTCGAAGTACGCGTCGGGTGAGTTCTTCGACAAGTACACCGAACAGGAATGGGCGCCGCAGACCGACCGCGTGAAGCAGCTGTTCGACGGCATCCAGATCCCCACGCAGGACGACTGGCGCGAGCTCAAGGCGTCGGTGCAGCAGTACGGCATCTACAACCAGAACCTGCAGGCGGTGCCGCCGACCGGCTCCATCTCGTACATCAACAACTCGACGAGCTCGATCCACCCGATCGCGTCGAAGATCGAGATCCGCAAGGAAGGCAAGATCGGTCGCGTCTACTACCCGGCGCCGTTCATGACGAACGACAACCTCGAGTACTACGAAGACGCGTACGAGATCGGCTACGAGAAGGTCATCGACACCTACGCCGTCGCCACCCAGCATGTCGACCAGGGCCTGTCGCTGACGCTGTTCTTCAAGGACACCGCCACCACCCGCGACATCAACCGCGCCCAGATCTACGCCTGGCGCAAGGGCATCAAGACGATCTACTACATCCGTCTGCGTCAGCTGGCGCTCGAGGGCACCGACATGTCCGAGTGCGTCTCGTGCATGCTCTGATCGTTCTTCCGACCGTATTCAAGGACCCGAAATGACCCCCGAACCGCTCAAGCTCGTCGACCACGTGCAGGCGATCAACTGGAACCGCATCCAGGACGATAAGGACCTCGAGGTGTGGAACCGCCTCGTGAACAACTTCTGGCTGCCCGAGAAGGTGCCGCTGTCCAACGACATCCAGTCGTGGGCCACGCTCACCCCTGAGGAGCAGACCACCACGATGCGAGTGTTCACGGGCCTGACGCTCCTCGACACCATCCAGGGCACGGTCGGCGCCGTGTCGCTGATCCCCGACGCGATCACGCCTCATGAGGAGGCCGTGTACACGAACATCGCGTTCATGGAGTCGGTGCACGCGAAGAGCTACTCGTCGATCTTCTCGACGCTGTGCTCGACGCCGGAGATCGATGACGCGTTCCGCTGGTCGGTGGAGAACCCGAACCTGCAGCGCAAGGCGCAGATCGTCATGGACTACTACCGTGGCGACGAGCCGCTCAAGCGCAAGGTCGCTTCGACGCTGCTCGAGTCGTTCCTGTTCTATTCGGGCTTCTACCTTCCGCTGTACTGGTCGTCGAAGGCGAAGCTGACGAACACCGCCGACATCATCCGCCTCATCATCCGTGACGAGGCCGTGCACGGCTACTACATCGGCTACAAGTTCCAGAAGGGCCTTGAGACGCTCAGCGAGGCGGAGCGCGCCGAGATCAAGGACTACACGTTCTCGCTGCTGTACGAGCTCTACGACAACGAGGTGCAGTACACGCAGGACCTCTACGACGGCATCGGCCTGACCGAAGACGTCAAGAAGTTCCTTCACTACAACGCCAACAAGGCCCTCATGAACCTGGGCTACGAGGCGATGTTCCCGTCGACCGTGACGAACGTGAACCCTGCGATCCTGTCGGCCCTGTCGCCGAACGCCGACGAGAACCACGACTTCTTCAGCGGCTCGGGCTCGTCGTACGTCATCGGCAAGGCCGTCGCGACCGAAGACGACGACTGGGACTTCTAAAGACCTGTAGGTTCGGCCTCATTCTTTCAAAAGCCATGTTTGAACTTGCAAGAGTCGCGCGGTCTTTCAAAACTGCGCGACTCTTTGCAATTTTCGACTCGTGGAGAAGTATCAAAATGGCGCGCTCATTGTCGAAGCTTCGTTCACGGGCGGTCATCACCACCGCCGCGCTCGTTGTCGGTATCGGTATCGGTGCAGTCCCGACCGCAGCCGTCGCCGCTCCCAGCGGCCTGATCACGGGATCGGTGACGTACCCGGCGGGGATGTCGTTCGCCGAGGGCGAGACCATCGTCAGGCTGTTCCCGGCCGACGACGAGTCGCAGATCTCCAGCACGCGGGTCAGGGGTGGGGCGTACAGCCTCACCGGGCTGAGTGACGGTGACTACCGCATCCTCTTCGACAGCTGGCGGTATCCCGTCGCAGACCAGTGGTGGCAGGACGCGGATCACTTCGCTGACGCGGACATCATCACCATCGCCGACGGGGCCCCGCGGAGCGGGATCGACGTCACCCTGAGCACGGGTGCGACCATCACCGGCACCGTCAGCGGCGGAGATAGCCAAGAGCTGATCAAGCGAATGGTCAGGGCCTACCGCGTCGGTGGCGACGGCGACTTCCATCTTGAAAACGACGCCTACATCGACGACGACGGGTCGTACACGCTGTCCGGGCTGAGGGCCGGTGAGTACACGCTCGCCTTCTCCGATGGTTGGTGGGACGAGTGGTGGGACGACCAGTTCAGCGTGGCAACGGCGGCGCGCATCACGCTGGCTGACGATGAGGTCCGTACCGGGATAGATGCCGACCTCGACGATGTGGGCGGCGAGTACACCTGGCCGACACTCGACGATATGACCCCGCGCGTTGGACAGACGCTCACCGTAGCGCCCGGCGCTTGGCCGACCGGCACGCCGCTGACGTTCTACTGGGACTGGTGGGACGAAGACGGCGAGTATGACGGAATCTCCAACGGCAGCCCCACCTTCACTGTGCCGGCCGCTGCGCTCGGCAGCCAGATGGCAGTAACCGTCGAGGGAGGCAGGAGTGAGCCGGACGGGGACGGCTTCGTATCCAAGGGGACCGACTACACCGCAGAGGTCGCCCCGGGAATCCTCACCTCGCCGACGCCGACCATCAGCGGCAATGCCGCCGTCGGACGGGTGCTCACAGCCGATCCCGGAAAGTGGACATCGGGCACCGCGTTCACGTATCAGTGGTACGCAGACGGCGCGGCTATCGCAGGCGCGACGAAGTCCACACTCACGCTCGGCTCGGCGCAGAAAGGCGCCCGCATCACAGTGAAAGTGACGGGGAAGAAGACCGCATACACCACCACATCGAAGACCTCAGAGCAGTCGGCGAAGGTGGCGACGATGGCCACCCCGACGATCAGTGGCAAGCTCGCATACAAATCGACGCTGACGGCGAAGCCCGGAACGTGGACGTCGGGGACGACGTTCACATACCAGTGGCGTGCCGACGGCGTGAAGATCGCTGGCGCGACGGACTCGACGTTCCAGCCCCTCCTCGCTCAGACGGGAAAACAGATCTCGGTCACGGTGACGGGCACGAAGCCGGGGTACGAAACGCTCACGAAGACGTCGGCGCCGTCGGCGAAGCTGACCCTTGCGCGGACACCCACGATCAACGGCAGCCCTGTCGTGGGAAAGACGCTCGTCGCATCTCGGGGCACCTGGACTCCCGGTATGACGTTCTCATACCAGTGGTACGCGTCGGGGAAGCCGATCGCCAAGGCGACGAAGTCGTCGTTCACGCTGACGGACTCGCAGAAGGGCAAGACGCTCACCGTCAAGGTGACAGGCAAGAGGGCCGGGTACGCCACCGTTGCGAAGACTTCCGCCCCGACCGGACGGGTGACGGCTCGGGCCTCCCGTTGACCGGCTCTGCACCCCAAAGGTTGAACCACCCTCGTTCGATCCCTCCCTATTCCTTCCCACCCAACCAGCGCGGTCTCAAGGGACCCGCTCAGCACGGTGCAAATCTCAGACGTTTCGCGACATCGATGAGTCGATCAGTCGTAGCCGCGGAAATACTGCCGCCGGTCTCGCTGAACTGCGGGAGAAGCTCAACCGCCAACATTCATCTCGGCCATCACCTGCGGTCCTGATGAGGCGCCGTAGATCGCGATCCAGAGGAGGAAGGTATTGATGATGCCGGTGATCGCCTGCTTGACCTTCGAGTCGGTGTTTCCCTTCTCGAAGAGACCGCTGATGATCAACAGCAGACCGACCACCCCCCGACAAGGGTCTGCCCCGAGTCTTGTTGACAGTCGGGGTTTGGGGTGATCAGGCCGCTTCTGCGTCCTGGTAGATCATCTCAAACTCGATGGGGGTGAGTCTGCCGAGGCCGCGCTGTCGGCGTCGGCGGTTGTACTTCGTTTCGATCCAGGTGACCATCGCGAGGCGAAGATCGGCGCGGGTGTCCCAGCGCCTCGTGTTCAGCACGTTCTTCTGGAGCAGGCTGAAGAAGCTCTCCATGCTGGCGTTGCCACCGGCCCCGTAGGACCTGCCCATGGAGCCGACGAGGCCATTGTTCTTGAGCAGGTTCTGGGTGCGTTTCGCGCGGAACTGGCCGCCTCTGTCGGAGTGGCAGATCGTGCCGTGTGGTGAGCGCAGCGCGATCGCGTTGCGCATCGCCGCCCGTGCGAGCGACGACTTCATCCGGGTGTCGATGGAGTAGCCGACGATCTTGTTCGACCAGACGTCCTTGATCGCGCAGATGTAGAGCTTGCCTTCCCGGGTCGGGTGTTCCGAGATGTCCCACAGCCACACCTTGTTCGGCCCGTTGGCGACGAACTCGTGCCGGATCACACCGTGCTTGTCGACCACCGCGAGGAGGTCGTCATGCGGCGCAGGTCCGGTGCTGCCGGGCTTGCTGCGCTTGCGGTGATGCGACGCGTGGATCCCCGCGATCCGGCACAGCCGATGCACCCGGTTCTCGCTCGCGGTGATGCCATGCTCGATCTCGAGCTCGTCGGCGAGGAACCTATACCCAAGGGTCACGTCGTCCGCGTGGAGGTCGTAGCGCACGTCGATCAGGTGCGCGTCGTCCCAGTCTCGCTGAGAGAGGGGGGCTTTGAGCCACTGGTAGTACCCCTGCCGGGACAGGCCGAGGACCCGCAACGCCACCGCGACCGGCACCCTCACGGGAGCGCCGGCCGCAGCCATCTCGTGGACGAGCGGGAAGACTATTTTCCCGGCAGGTTCGCCTGCGACAGATACGCCGCGGCCCGCCGCAGCACCTCGTTCTCCTGCTCCAGCAGCCGGATCCGCTTGTTCGCCTCACGCAGCTGCTTGCGCTCGTCGTCGGTCAGCCCGGACCGCTTGCCGTCCTCAATGTCGGCCTGCTTCAACCAGTTGCTCAGCGAGCCTTCGGAGATACCGAAGTCCTTCGCGATCTGCGCCAGCGACGCTTGACCCTTACGGGCCACCGCCACGACATCATCGCGGAACTCTCGGGGATAGGGCTTTGCCACAAGAACATCCTTCCAGCGAGGACGAATCCTCACAGTTCAGATGTCAACCAAACTCGGGGCAGACCCTCGGCCGCGACGGTTCGACGTGACGATCAGTGAGAAACTCACCGACGGAACTCTGCTCTACGACAACGTCGAAGTCAAAGGGATCGAGGCTGCCCCGCAGACTCTCGTCGAATACTCGGGCGGGGACAGAAAGGGCCGCCGGTTGGAACCCCAGATCTCCCCACTCATCGACCAGGGTCAGCTCTGGCGGGCGACGCAGGTCGTCGCGACGGCGGACAAGCCGGTCCTCACCCTTGAAGCAAACGATGGTCGCTCTGTCACCGCGCGCGCTCGGCCTGAACTGGTGAAGCGAGTCGAAGAGCTGGTGCATCCGATCGACATGGACGCGGCCATCACGGATGTCGATTCCATCTTCGACCATCTCGACCCTGCGGACCTGTTTGAGACCGAGGACCCGCAAACCCTGGCGGCACCAGATCTCGAGTTCACCATCAGCGGCTACACGAAGGTCAGCACCATGAGCTCAGGACAGGTGGTACGGACCCCAGTGCTGGGGTACTTGCGGGCAACTACCCGCGAAGCAACAGGATCGGAGTTCGAGTTGCACAAGAAGACGGCGAACGACCCGGGTTGATTCCGTGCGCGGCGAGTCGCTCCGGCGGTCACATCTGGGTCGGCAGTTCGACGTGATCGGGAAGCTGGTGGAGTACAGCTGCACCCGCCGACGGGTGGACGCTCATCGGTGAGTAAGCGAGCTTCGCCTCGGCGATGACGGGGTGGCTACATATCGGAAGTAGCCCATCGGCGAGCACTGGCGTCAGGGCGGGGGAGCAGTCTCCGTCGGGGCCGGCGTTTCTGGAGGTATGGCGGCTCCGATGTCGATAACCGTCCAGGAGAACCGGTTATCGGTCGCGGTGTTCGGGTTCCGGTCGCGCAGCGCCACGTACGCGTAGTCAGCGGTGGACACCTGGGTGACGGCGGTGATCTTCGTGTCCCCGGCCTGGTCGGCTCCCGACCCGCCCCAGCTCAGGACGCGGACGCCTTCAGGGGCATCCCTCCACGGACCGTCACCACTGCGACAGACGTTCAGCGCGTCGCCCGAGCGCGCCGACGGTGGGAGATCTCCGAAACAGTGGGAGCACGACGCCGACGATAACGAGACCGAACGCGACTGAGGTGAGAAAGGGGTTGTTCCGGATTGCTCCTGTGAGCAGGTCTCCAGATAGCCGACCGCACCGAGGATGGCGACGACAAACGTGACCCCGACACCGATGGCGATGCGCATGCGGTAGCTCGGCGTGTCCGTGTCGTCAGCGGCCTTCTCCGTGGTCGCGCTAGTGTCGTCCCCCCATCGTTGCCCCCTACCAGCAGGAGTACACCCGGCGAGCGCTCGTCGTCCAGAGGGGCACTCATCGCCCCGGCGATGCCGACGGTGCATGCGAGGGGCTGTTTGCCGCCGAACTTCCCGCCACAGGGCATCATGCCAGTGGCTACGGACAGCAGGTCGTGGGGGCAGCGTCAGTTGGAAACGCGCGTGCAGTCCATCGGACTGTCCTCCACCGTGACCAGAGCGCTGTTCTGGTCGACCTCAACCTCGATGGCAATTTCCCGGTCAGGCTGCACCGCTCGTGCGCGGTTGACTCCTTCGAAGTCGACCGTCTCCGGTAGCTCGATCGCTATTCCTTCGCCTTGACGTGGAGTGGTCGTCAGCACGTTGCCCGTGATTTCGTACCTCACCGCGTCTTGGACGAGGTGGTCACCGTTCTCGTCCTGTTGCGTCAACTCGATCACGTCCTCGCTGACGTTGAACGTCAGGTTCATCCGGTTCGACCCGGTTGCGTCCAACCGGCACAGCCATTGGCCGAGGATGTACTCCGCCAGGGGTCGTTGACTGGGGCGCGCTGGAGCTCTCGGGTGAAGGTGTGCGGGCCCCGTAGTTCACGCTCCCGCATCCTGTGAGCGCGAGCAAGCTCACGATGGCAACGGCGGTGCCGAGACGACGTACCCGTGACATGGACCACTCCCCTTGCCGCACCCCCGTACGGCCCCAGGGCCCTGACGATACCGCGCAGGATGCCCCGAGGCTACGAGTTGCGACGTGGAGGTTTCGCTAGCTCCGCGACGTCAAATCTGCCGCCTAGTCGCCTCTTAGGAACGGTGAAGGTGCCGTGGCTCGAATGGTCTTCGTTACAAACACGCTACGGAGAACCCCATGACCATTCCTTCGCTCCTTCTGATCGCCATTGACCTTCTTGGCGCTACCGTCCTCAGCTTTGCCCTCTATTACCGTCGGCATCACCGTCGCGATCTGGTCGTGGCCTTCCTCGGTGTCAACGTCGGTGTCCTCGCCGTCGCGAGCGTGCTCGGCACGGCCGAGGTCGCTCTCGGACTGGGGCTCGGACTCTTCGGCGTGCTGTCGATCATCCGGCTCCGCTCGTCCGAGATATCCCAGCGCGAGGTCGCCTATTACTTCGCGGCGCTCGCGATGGGTCTCGTCGCGGGCCTGCCGACGACAGACATCGCACCGGTCGCTGCCCTCATCGCGCTGCTCCTCGCCGTCCTCTGGATCGCGGACCACCCGAAGCTGCTCGCGCGCAGCCGGCATCAGATCATCCGCATCGACCGCGCTGAATCCGATGAAGACGTCCTGCGTGTCCTGGTCGGCGAGCGTCTGGGTGGCGCGGTGACCTCCCTCACGGTTCAGGAGCTCGACCTCGTGAACGACACCACCCTCGTGGACGTCCGCTTCCGGACGGATGCCGTGGCCCGCTCGGCGGGTGCGCGCCGCATGGACGGGGCGCTCCGGTGATCGCCCACGGCGACGCGCTCGACCGGTTCGGTTCGGTCACCCTCGGTGAGATGGTCTCCGAGGCGGCGCTCCTTGCCCGCGTCGACCGCAAGTACGTCGTTCCGCGGCGCGAGCTCGAGACGATCCTCGGGGCGATCGATGCGCGCACGCGCGTGCTCGAGATCGACGGAATGCGCCGGTTCTCCTACGAGTCGGTGTACTTCGACACTCCCGATCTGCTGAGCTTCCGCATGGCGGCGCAGCCGCGTCGGCGCCGCTTCAAGCTCCGCACGCGGGCCTACCTCGACACGGACGCCGCCTTTCTGGAGATGAAGACCCGCGGAGCCCGGGGGACCACCGTCAAGGAGCGCTCGGAGTACGACCTCGAGCTCCGAGCCGTCCTCACCGACGACGCCCGAGAGGACGTGGCTGCCGCATTCGCCGCGATCGGCGTCGACACTCGCCACGCGGAGGAGCTGCAGTCGACGCTCGTCACCGGCTACTCCCGTACGACGCTCCTCGCTCCGGATGCCGGGGCGCGAGCGACCGTCGACACCGAGCTCCGGTGGGACCGACCCGGCGCAAGCGGGTTCGCCCTGCCGGACCTCGCCATCGTCGAGACGAAATCCCCCTCGACGGCCTCGGACGTCGACCGGCTGCTGTGGCGCGCGGGGCACCGTCCCGTCTCGGTCAGCAAGTACGCGACCGGTCTCGCCGCCCTCCGCCCCGACCTCCCGCGCAACCGCTGGGACCGACTCCTGCGCGGCGCATTCGCCGACGCACGCCCCACCACCATCCACCCCCGAGAAGAGGAGCTGCCATGCGCCGCCGCCTGATCCTTCCCATCCTGCCGCTGGCGCTCGCCGGCGTCGTACTCGCCGGCTGCGCCGCGACCGGCGTCGCCGCACCAGACCAGTCGACCGACGAGACGTCCACGAGCCAGACGGCATCCGCTGCGGTCGATACCGAGCTCTCCGCCGCCGCTGTGCTCGCCGCGAACGACGACGCCACCGTCATCGAGGACGACGAATGGTCGGATGCAGGCGCGATCGATGTCACGCTGGCGGGCTCGACCGCCACGGCAGCAGCAGACGGAGTCGAGGTGGAGGGGTCGACGGTCACGATCACCGCCGAGGGCGTGTACCGGCTGAGCGGCGAGCTCGACGGGTCGGTCGTGGTCGCCGCCCCCGACGACGCGCAGGTCGTCCTCATCCTCGACGGCGTGACGATCGACAACAGCGATGGGCCTGGCATCAGCGTCACGACCGCCGACGACGTCGTGCTGTCCCTCGCCGACGGATCGAGCAACAGCGTCTCCGACGCGTCGTCGTACGACGACAGCGCCGACGCGAACGCCGCGATCTACGCGGATGCCGACCTCACCATCTCCGGCACCGGTTCGCTGACCGTCACCGGCAACGGCAACGACGGCATCGCGAGCACCGACGATCTCGCCATCGTGGGCGGGAACGTCACGGTCGACGCCGTCGACGACGCGCTCCGGGGCAAGGACGCGCTCGTGGTCTCGGGCGGCGCGCTCGACCTCACAGCAGGCGGCGATGCCCTGAAGAGCGACGACGACGAGGACGCCACCCGTGGCTACGTCTGGATCTCGGGCGGTTCGGTCACGGCGACCACCGGTGACGACGGGATCGCGGCGACCACCGACGCGGTCATCACCGGGGGCACCGTCACGTTGTCCGCCGAGGGGGATGCCGCAGATGCGGAGACGTCGGCGAAGGGGGTCACCGCGGGCGTAGTCATCGCGATCGACGACGGCACCGTCGATGTGTCTGCAGCAGACGACGCCATCCACTCCGACGGCTCGATCGGGATCGGGGGCGGCACCATCACCGCGGCCGCCGGGGACGACGGCATCCATGCCGAGGCGGCTCTCGAGATCACCGCCGGCACGGTCACCGTGTCGCGGTCGTACGAGGGACTCGAGGCGACCGACATCACGATCGCAGGCGGCACGGTGGACGTCACGTCATCCGACGACGGTCTGAACGGCAGCGGCGACGCCGCAGCTTCAGGAACCGGGGAGTCGGCGTCGGGGACGGAGGCAACCGATGACCAGGCGGCGGGCCCCGGCGGCGGGATGGGCGGCGGCATGGCCGACACCGGTGAGACCATCACCATCTCGGGCGGGTCTCTGACGGTCGACGCAGGCGGCGACGGGATTGACTCGAATGGGTCGGTGGCCGTGACGGGCGGTGAGATCGTCGTGTGGGGCCCGACCAGCCAGGGCAACGGCGCGCTCGACAGCAACGGCGGGTTCGAAGTCACGGGCGGCACGCTCATCGCCTTCGGCAGTGCGGGCATGGCCGAGTCGCCCGACGCCGGCTCCGCGCAGGCGTGGCTCGCTGCAGCCGCTGCCGGCACCGCGGGTGACAGCGTCGAGATCACCGACGCAGACGGCAAGGTGCTCGCCAGCTACACCGCGGTGAAGGACTTCGAGACCGTCGTCTTCTCGGCAGCGGACCTGGTCGCGGGCGACGAATACACCGTCGTCGTCGACGGCGAGTCCACGACCGTCACCACGGGCGAGGCCCTCGCCGGCGGCATGGGCGCCGGTGGCGGCCCCGGTCAGCGTCCGTGACCCCCACGACCGTGCGGCGCCCCACCCCCGACCGGCCACGGTCGCATTCCTCGCCTGAACCAGGAAAGCTGATGACCATGAAACCCCGCTCGCCCTTGTCCCGCCTCGACGGGTCGCCGATACGCGTGCTCGTCGTCGACGACGAGGTCAACCTCAGCGACCTGCTGCGGATGGCGCTCCAGAACCAGGGCTGGGAGGCCCGCACAGCCGCGAACGGACAGGAGGCGCTGAACCTCGTGCGCGAGTTCGCCCCCGACATCCTCGTGCTCGACATCATGATGCCGGGCATCGACGGCATGGAGGTGCTCCACCGCGTCCGCAGCGCGGGAAACGACGTCCCGGTGCTGTTCCTCACCGCGAAGGACGCCGTCGAGGACCGCATTGCCGGGATCAGCGCGGGCGGCGACGACTACCTGACGAAGCCGTTCAATCTGGAAGAGGTCGTCGTGCGGCTGCACGCCATGGCGCGCAGGCACGTCGCTGCCGCGACCGCCGCCGACACTCTTCTGCGGGTCGGAGACCTGACGCTCGACGAGGAGACGTATGAAGTCGCCCGCGGGGGAAGCCCGATCAAGCTCACCGCGAAGGAGTTCGAGCTTCTGCGCTACCTCATGCAGAATCCGCGCCGCGTGCTGAGTCGAGCGCAGATCCTCGATCAGGTCTGGAGCTACGACTTCGGCGGCACCTCCAGTGTCGTGGAGATCTACATCTCGTACCTCCGCAAGAAGATCGACACGCTCGGCGAACCGCTCATCCACACGGTGCGCGGCGTCGGGTACACGATCAAGACGCCGCAATGAGGCGCTGGACGCTCCGCCGGACGCTGGTCGTCGGCACCGGGACGCTCGTCGCGCTGACCCTGCTCGTGACGGGCATCGCGACCTCGCTCGCCCTCCGCAGCTTCGTCTACGACCGGCTCGACGCGCAGGTCCTCGAGACCCTCGGGATCATCCGCGTCGGTCCGGGCCAGATGGGCGGTCCCTCGGGGCCCGACGGGGGATCGGGGAACGGGCCCGCGCCTCGCATCGGCACACTCCAGGTCGTCTACGCGACCGACGGGTCGGTGACTGAGTCCAGCTGGACGGGCGACGACGGGCAGGAGCGCTCGCTCGACGAGGCGCAGCTCGAGACGATCCGCGACGCCTCGCTCGGCGACCGCACGCCCACGACCGTCGACCTCGGCGACGAGCTCGGCGCCTTTCGCCTGGCAGCGCAGGAACGCGACGGGGTGCGCGTCGTCGCAGGCATCTCGCTGGAGGAGGTCGAAGCGACGACGTCGGCGCTGTCCGTCATCCTTCTCAGCGTTGCCGGGGTCGCTCTGTTGCTGGTGCTGGTCGGACTCTCCTTCTGGGTGCGCCGCACCCTCCGCCCGCTCGACCGGGTCGCCGGGGTGGCGCAGCGGGTCGCCGACCGGCCGCTTGCGGTCGGGGAGGTCGACATCCCCGAGCGGGTTGCAGACGTCGACACCGACCCGGTGACGGAGGTCGGCCGGGTGGGCCATTCGCTCAACGTCCTCCTCGCCCACATCGAGGACGCCCTCCGATCGCGTCAGCACAGCGAAGACCAGCTGCGTCGCTTCATCGCCGACGCGAGTCACGAACTGCGGACCCCGCTCGCCTCGATCCGCGGGTACGCGCAGCTCTCGCTCGGGGAGGACGCCCCCATGACGCTCACCCAGCAGCGGGCCTTCGACCGCATCGCGTCGGAGTCGACGCGCATGGCCGACCTCGTCGAAGATCTCCTGCTGCTGGCGCGGCTCGACGCCGGTCAGCAGCTGCGGCGCGATCCGGTGGACCTGACTCTGCTCGCGATCGATGCCGTCAGCGACGCGCACGCGGCCGACCCATCGCGCACCTGGCTGCTCGACGTCCGGGAGGAGGATGCGATCGAGGTGCAGGGTGACGACAATCGGCTGCGCCAGGTGGTGGCGAACCTGCTGCGCAACGCCCGCACGCACACGCCCCCCAGCACGCGCGTCGTCACCTCGCTCCGTGTGGAGGGCGGGCAGGCGGTGCTCGAGGTGGTCGACGACGGGCCCGGCATCGACCCCGCAGTGAAGGAGCGACTGTTCGAGAGGTTCGCGCGCGGCGACCACTCCAGGAACCGGGATGCCGGGAGCACCGGCCTCGGCCTCTCGATCGCCGAGGCGATCGTCTCCGCGCACCGCGGTTCGATCGTCGTCGCGAGCGACCCCGGCCGCACCGCGTTCACCGTGCGGCTGCCGCTCGGCTGAGTCCATAGGAAGCGCCAAGGTTCGGTGAATATGCCTCTTGTGGGGGCCGTCGAACATCGTGGGCATGAACAACACGTCCTTTTTGTCCCGTCTCCGTCTCCATCCGAAGCGGTCCTCTTCAGGCCGTCGTGCCGCGACGATGGTCAGGGTCGCAGCCGGCGTCGCACTGCTGTCGGTCGCGCTCACCGGGTGCGCCGTAGGCGCTCTCGGGACCACGTCCACGACCTCTTCGACGACCCGGGAAGCGACCAGCGCGTCGTCGGACGACACGTCGTCGGCTGCGTATGCGTCGACCACCGCGGTAACCATCGGCGACACAGCAGCCGCGGCCGAAGACTTCCTCGCCACTCTCAGCGAGGAGCAGCGCGACGCGGTGCTCTACGAATACGACGATGAGACGAAGACGACCTCCTGGTCGAACTTCCCCATCACGTTCGTCGAGCGTGCCGGTGTCAACCTGGCAGACCTGACCGAGAACCAGCAGACCGCTGCGCTGGCAGTGCTGGAAGCCCTCCTGAGCGACGACGCCTACGCGACCGTCGTCGGCATCATGGGCGGCGATCAGTACCTGTCGGACTACTCGAGCTCGACCGATGCCGACGTACTGGGGCAGTACTACATTGCGTTCTTCGGCGACCCGTCAGACACCGAGGCCTGGTCCGTCCAGTTCGGCGGTCACCATCTCGGCATCAACGCCGACCTCGATGGCGCCGAGAACGCCGTCACCTTCGCCCCGACCCACCTGGGCGTGCAGCCCGCCGTCTACGTCAACGAAAACGGGGAGGAGGTGCAGCCCTTCGACGCGATCTACACCGACGCGTTCGCGTTCTTCGACAGCCTGACGGCCGACCAGCAGGAAACGCTGACATCGGGCGATGTCACGATGTGCGCCCCGGGTGACACCTGCGACTTCGCGACCGGATCAGGCCTGACAGGCGCCGACCTCACCGACGAGCAGAAGGACCTCCTCCTCGCGCTCATAGCGAACTGGGTGGGCATGGCCGATGAGGAGACGACCGCCGCCGCGCTTGCCGAGATCGAAGCCACGCTCGACGAGACCGTCATCGCCTGGTCGGGAGAGACCACGTACGACATGAGCACCGGAAACGGCATCGACTTCTCGATCTCAGGACCGAACGTCTACATCGCATTCCAGGCCCAGCAGGGCTCGGCCGGCGCCGACGTGAAAGGCGTCATCACCTCGGGCTGGGGTCACGTCCACACCATCTACCGCAACCCCGACGACGACTACGCGGGAAGCGTCGAGCAGCAAGCGGCATCCGGTATGTCGGGTGGACCCGGCGGCGGCACACCGCCCGAGAACTGACCCCGAGCGCCTAGCGGCCGCCCCTTCCCGCCTCGGACCGCCCGAGGTCGGACTTCCACTCGCGGATGGCCGGCCTCGGTGCGGCCCTCACGCCGACGCCCGGAGATCGAAACGTTTCTCGCTCCTCATCGGGGAGGATCGCTTCACGATGCTCACCGACTATTTGCTGCGGGCGGACGCCGCACTCGCGGGCGCCGACGTCACCGCGATGGCGCGGCTGGCAAGGCCCCCGTTCCGCTGATCCGCCAGCTACGCCCACCCTTGCGGTCGGCCTCGATGTATACGGAAGGTGCAACCTGGCCGCGCTAGGACGGCGGCTAAGGACATCGGCCTGAAGCTAGGCATCTTCCTGCCATGAGTCGCGCCGTTCTTCGTGCATCGGCCGCCAGAGGAACGCTGCGCCGGTGACCATGAGCACCGCTCCGGAGAGGAAGGCGCCCGCGATCCCGGTGAGGGCCGCGACTCCGCCGAAGGTCACCGGGAACACGAAGTCGGCGAACCGGTTCCCGGCGATGCGTAGCCCGACAACCATGCCCATGTCGCCTTCGTCGGAGCTGTTGGCGGCCATCGCCATGCTGAGCGGGCGGCCGAGCCCGAAGGTCGCGCCCATGAGTAAGGTGATCACGGCGATGGCGATCCTGTGGTGGAACAGCGGGATGGCGGCGACAGTCGCCGCGCATGTCGTTGTGATCGTGAAAAGCAACACCATGCGTCCGAAGCGCGCGACGACGCGCGGCAGGACGGTCTTCGCGATAAGGCCGGCGACCGAGAACAGTGACAGCACGTAGCCGGTCCACGCGGGGTCGAGCGCCACCACCGTCCCGAGATAGATCGGAAGGAAAGACGTGCGCAGGATTTCCGGTACCGCGTCGGGCAACGTCGGGATGGCCGCGGTGCAGATCGCCGCCAGCTGGGATGCGCGGGTGTGGGGCGGGGTCCGTTCCGATCAGGGTGCGTCGTTCGTGGCCGGACTGGGCGTGCGACCCGCGCGGGACTGGGGCGGCACGCAAACGGACGTGCTGGCGGACTCCGTCGACGTCATAATCGAGTTGGTCGGGGGGCTGCACGCCCGCGACAACCTCGCGGCTCTGGCGCCGCAGGGCCGGATGGTGTTCGTGGCTGCACAGGGCGACGAAGAGCTCGTGCTCCCACTCAAGGACATCAAGACAAAACGCGCGACGATCATCGGCTCCACGCTGCGGCGTCGCGGCCACGCTGCGAAGGCCGAGGCCGTTGCGGCCTTCGGCGAGGAAATCGTCCCGCTTCTCGCGGCGCGTCGAGTTCTGCCGCGAATCGCGCGCACGTTCCCCGCCGAGCGTGCCGCCGCGGCGTTCGACTTCATGTCTTCGCGTGGCAAGCAGGGCAAGGTGCTGATCGACCTGACTTCGAGATAGCGGCCGGTCCCGCGTAGGGCAGGTGAAAGGTCGAGGGACGTCGGCGCGCTTCGTTGGTCGCTGTGGACGAGACTGCGCACGTCATAGCGCATAGGTGACTATGACGAGTTGGTGCTGGTCGGACACTCGTTAGGTGGTGTGATTGTACGCACGATGCTGCTTGACGAGTACCGTGCTGGACCAGGGCGAGCGGGCTCATTGCTGTTCACGAGCGGTCTGGCTACACGTGCAAGGCTGTTCTCACCGGCCACGGGAGGATTTGAGCCCACGGGTCCTCTGGGAGTGATTCAAGCGACCGGAGTTTGAAATACAGTCCAGGCGATCCTTTGTGGCTCTCCCGCCTACAAGTTGCTCTCCGACCCGCAACAACGCGTGCTAGAACGACTGCGCTTGGATACCGAATCCGCGATCGGGAGGGATCCCGCAAGACGGCTCGCGGCGGACACGTTGTGGGCTGATCCTGACGGCGTGGTGAGGGTCGCACCGTACGGTGAGGACCCCTGCTTGTTTCGCGACGGGTGTCGGGCATCGTGGGGTCTGCAAACCCAGTCGGGCTTACCCTGCCCCTGTCCGGTTCGTAGCCGGAGGTGCAAGTTGAACTCACCGACCGCCCGGTTCCTCGCGTATGCGGGGGCCTATCTTGGAGCAATCAGAATGTGGACTCCTGGCGCGTCGAGTTTGGACCCCTTTGAACGGCTGCGCTCACTCTCTGGCGACGATCCGATCTCAGTTTCGGTGGTGGAGATTCAGCTGTCGTTAACGGCGGACTCGCCGCTTGGTATGAGCTCGGCGCCAAAGCGGGCTATTTCTCTGGCGGGTTCCCGCACACAGCCGCCCTACACGAGGTCGGGCTAGCGAACTTTGTCGAGGACCTCGCCAGCGCGGGGCTATCTATGGGCGTCGACGACGTGGCGTCATTCGAGGCGTCATTGGTGGCGGCACTTGAAGACTTGAATCCCGACCGCCTTGAGTTCGTACGGCTCATTCGGTTCGCGGGAGACTCCGAGTTTCTTGATCGTTTCCGTGAGCTGCGCGCGGCCGTTAGGCGCCCATCGGCGTTCGTTTCCGAGGACGGCCACTTCAGACTGGGGTGGGCGCTGGCTGGTCGTGACTCGTCCATTCCGGCCGTCGTGACCCCCGCTCGGTGGCGGTCGGACTTTGCGCTGGGTTCCAATCCCCGGATGGAGCGCGTCGCAGACGCGGGTGCGGAGCTGGCTACTCGTGTGCTGGTCGAGCACTTTGGGGCGGAGTACGCAGACGACATTCGTGCGCTGATTGCACGCGAATCTCGCTTTGTAGATCCGATATAAGCCTGCAATCCGCCGATTGAGGCCGAGCGGAGCCGTCGCCGGCGTCGGCGCGGCCGGCAATCAGCACCGTGCCAACTATCGTGACGCAACAGCACCGCCGGCGATCCGCGCCTCTCCAGTCGTCTCTTGAGCCAACTACGTCGAATCCGTGCCACCTACTGTGACGACGCACAACCGCAGCGTCCGCTGCGTCGCACGCGACGCCGGTGTTGACGAGGGCACCATTCGCAATGTCCTGTCCGGGACGGCCTGGCCGGACCTGCGAACCATTTCGCGTTTGGAGTCCGCGGTCGGGCGTCGGCTCACTCCCAACTGAGCGGGTAACTGCCGTCGCATAGACGCCCCGTCCGGGTTGTATACGGCACGTGGACGCATCACAGGTGGTCAGAAAGCGGTGGCAAGGACGGGATGGGCACGGGACGCGTAGCGCCCGTCCTGGGATGCGGATGCGCGGGCGCCGCCCCATCGCCATCATGGGCCGCGCGAGCCGGCTTCTGGTCGCGATCGGGAAAGCGACGTCCGGTGATGGCGGCCGCGGTGATCTTCAACACATGCGGCTTGTGACGGGGACTGGCGGTCACTACACGGCTGATGCCGCTACGTTCGACTTCGGCGGGGTCTTCCACGCGTGCGGCTGCGCCGCGAACGACGACGCTCCACCACCCTGCCTCGTCGTGGCCATCGACCTCGAACGCCACGGCTGGGCGCGTAACGAGCCGGACGTCCTTGATGTCCGGCGCGGTACGGATGTAGACGGCGCCTTCATAGGTGGCGAAGTTGACGGGGAATATGTCCGGGGCGCCCTCTTCGTCTGTCATCGCGAGTCGCCCCACATCGTGTTGTTCCAGGAGCTTCCAGCATTCAGCGGTGTCCAGGTGAGTGCTCGGCGAGTGAGTAGTCATGATCTCGTCCTCTTCTCTCGCTTTCATCGCAACACTTGCGCGGCCGTCACGACGGACCGAAGGTCCCATGGGGTGCCTGGCCGCGGGGTCCGTGACCTCCTACGCTGAGCGCATCAGCACTCATGCCGCGCCAATTGCGGAGGGATCGAGATGATCAAGGTGTTCCTGGTCGATGACCACGAGGTTGTGCGTCGTGGGCTGTCCGATCTTGTCGGGGCCCAGCGCGACATGGAGGTTGTCGGTGAGGCGGGGACCGCTCGTCACGCGCTCGGGCGTATCGAAGCTACGGCTCCGAATGTCGCGGTCCTCGACGTGAGACTTCCCGATGGCAGCGGCATTGATCTTTGCCGGGACATACGCTCGCAAATGCCGGCGGTCGCGTGCCTGATGCTCACCGCGTACGACGACGATGCGGCCATGAATGCTTCAGTACTGGCTGGTGCCGCGGGATATGTGCTGAAGGACATTAATGGGAGCCGGCTTGTGGGTGCCGTGCGGGCTGCAGCCGAGGGTCGATCGGTGGTGAGTCCGGCGCTCGCGAATCGCGCGAGCGAGAGCCTGCGACAGCGAGCGGACGATGACGATCCTCGAATGGGGGCGCTTGGCCTTCGCGAGCGGCAGATTCTCCGGCTGATCGCTGATGGAATGACCAACCGTCAGATCGGCGAACGCTTAGGGATCGCGGAGAAGACGGTGAAGAACTATGTGTCATCGCTGCTGAGCAAGCTGGGGTTGGAGCGCCGGACACAGGCCGCCATCTTCCAGATCGAGCACCCGGGCAGCTGAGGCCATAGGACTATCGGCCCGAGTGTTGCGACGCGTGGTGCCATAGCGTGGCGCCGTCGAAGGGCTTATCGCATGGAACTGGTCGTTATCGGAATCGACGCTCACGGCGGCTCCTTGGCGGCGTTGGATTGGGTCGGCGAGCGAATGCGCCGCGTTGGTGGGCGGGTTGACATCGTCCTCGCGGCGCCGGATTTGAACGAAGACCGAAGTGCTGGCGAGCGAGTGCTCGAGGAAGCGGAGGAGCGGTTGCGTACGCAAGTGCCCGGGCCGGTCGTGGAGACGCACTACGTCGACGATGATCCGTCCGTGGCGCTTCGTGACGCCGCCCTGGCCGCAGATCTCATCGTTCTGGGATTCGACGAAGACGGATTCGCGAATTTTCACCACCGCCTTGCCGACCGCCTCCTCTCCAGAGGTCGGACCCCGGTATGTCTCGTTCCTTCCCACTGGGTCGCCGACGGCGATGAGGTCGTCGTTGGAGTCGGACCAGACCAGTCTTCCCATGCGGCGCTCCTCTTCGCCGCGCGCGAAGCGGACAGGGCAAGCCAGGCACTTCGTCTGGTTCACGCGTGGAGGCCGCCGGGGTTCCTTGAGGAAGCTGTGTGGGCATCCGATCCCGAAGAGGCAAAGCAGGAACATCTCAATGTCGCTCGTAACGCCGAGGCTGAGGTCCGGGCCGCCCATCCTCACGTGGCTGTGACGGTTTCGACCCCGCGGGCCCACGTCGCTGACGCGCTGATTGACCAGGTCACGGGTGCCTCACTTCTTGTCCTCGGAACCCATCGGGGAAGCGCCTTCTCAATTCCGTCGCGGGGCTCAGTCGCTCACGCCGTCCTCGGGCGGATCGCGGTTCCCCTGTGCATCGTGCCGTCGGCCGACTTGTGAGGGTCATCGCCTCGCAGCGACGCGCGTGCGGTCGAACACGCCAAGCAGCACCAAACTGAGGCCGACTTGGACCAGCCCAGCGACGAAGTAGACCGCTTGGAGGAAGCTGAACGGGATGTAGATCATCTGCACGAAGATCCAGATGAGGCAGATGTAGCCGCCCGTGGCGGCCGCAAACGGCACGAGGGCTGGCCGGCGGATCCCGAACCAGAACGCTGCGGCGTGTGATCCGCCCACCACCAGCAAGAGCAAGAGCCCTGGAACAACGTAGGAGGCGAACGGAGACCCCTCGAGATATTGCGCTGGCGGTACGATCGCGAAGCCCCATGTTGGTATGACGCTTCCCGCGATCAATGCGGCCCCGCCGGCGGCAGCCGTGACCGCCACGAAGGCCTGGACGCTCAGCAGGGCGACGCGAACCGTTGCGCTCACCGGTCAGCTCCTTCCGCGGGCGTCGCGCCCACGACTGCGAGCGGGCAAGTGATCTGCCACAGAATGCTGCGCGCGACGGCACCACGGACCAGGCCCTCCAATATTCCCCGCCTATGGGTTCCTACGACCACGAGAGACGACCGTGACGCGTATCGCAGCAGTGCTGGTCCCGGTTCGTCCTGGACGAGCTCACGGCTGACTTCGAGGTCCCGGTGGGTGTCGAGAATGATCCCGCTTGCAATCTCCAAAGCGTGACGGTGAGCGGCCATTTCCTCTTCAGTGTCCACTTGCAGCGCCACCGACCCTGGGATGGTGGGCAACGGCATTCGCCATGCGTGTACGAGGCGAAGAGGCGCCCCGACTGCGTCAGCTTCGTCGGCGGCGAATGCGACGGCATGGCTCGACGATCCATCGGCGGCGACGCCGACCGTTACCGGCGCCTCTATGTCCACCCACTCGGAGGGAACCAACACGACAGGCGCCCGCGAGGTCACGGTAATGCGCAAGGGCAGCCCGCCCGCCGCGATCGCCTGCACGACGTGCCCGGTATTGACTCCCACGACGACGAGGTCAGAGTCGGTCATGCTCGACAACGATTCGAGTACCCCACCCTCCAGTCGGTGCAGCTCCACACCGACGCCCGGGGCGTTCTCGCGGAGAAACGTCTCTGCGTCGTGGAGCTGATCTAGGGCGGTCTCCCGGTCGCGCGCGAAGCGCGACAGCACGGTGACGACATCGACGGTAGCGACCTTGCGCGCAGCTCGCGCGGCGACCCAGCGCAACGCGGACGCTGCAGCGGGGGTTCCGTCATAGCCGAGAAGAATGCGTTCCACGGTACGCCGCCCTTCAGGAGTCGCCGGGTCTTGGCTCGAATGTACGGCGGCGGAGCGGGTGCTAGCGGGTCGAAAGTCCTATCTCGTGACGGGACCTTCGGCCTCCTTTCGCGTTGACCGCGGGTGTGTCATTGCGCTGCGTCGCAATGCCAGGAGCGCCCTGGAGCGCGATTTGAAGGAGTGATCATGAACGAGCAGACTTCGGAGCAGCGGGCCGTCATCGTCTACGAGTCGATGTTCGGCGCGACCCGTCAGGTTGCCGAAGCGATCGCCGAGGGACTGAGAGACACCATCGCCGCCCAAGTCGTGTCGGTCGACGACATCGGAGAGGCAGCCCTCCGCGCCGATGTCGTGATCGTCGGCGCTCCCACCCATGGTCACGGGCTGAGCCGTCCCGAGTCGCGAACGGAAGCGGCTCGGTGGGCCCTCCACGACCCCAAACACCTCCACCTTGAACCGGCGAGTGACGTAGGGGTACGTGAGTGGCTGAAGTCGATGCCGACGTGGATCACTCGTCACGTCGCATTTGACACGCGGGCGGATATGCCGCGCATCTTCACGGGATCCGCGGCCGCCGCGATCGACCGGCGGTTGACGAAGATGGGTTCGCTCGCCATCGACGAGCCGCGCAGCTTCCTGGTCGACAAGTCCAGCCGGCTCCTGCCGGATGAGCTCGATAACGCTCGTGCCTGGGGAGCGGACCTCGCCGCGCACTTGGCTGCGAGGGTGTGAGCATGAGCACCGTCGATCCGCCGCTGAGAACACGCGCGAGCGCAGGAACAGCAGACAAGCACTCGCTTCGCTTCCTCGGCGCCGCAGACAGCGTGACCGGCTCTCGATACCTGGTGCAGGCCGCCGGAACAAGAATCCTCATCGACTGCGGCCTCTTCCAGGGGTTCAAAGTCCTTCGGGCGCGGAATCGCATGCCGCTCGCCGTCCCTCCCGAATCCATCGATGCCGTCGTGGTATCGCACGCGCACTTGGACCACACCGGATATCTGCCGGCCCTCGTGCGCGACGGGTTCGACGGACCCATCTATGCCACAGAGGGGACCGTGGAACTGAGCCATCTTCTGCTGCCTGACAGCGCTCACCTGCTCGAAGAGGAAGCGCGTCACGCGGCGAAGCACGGTTGGTCCGCACACGACCGTCCCGAGCCCCTGTACACGCAACGGGACGCCGAGCGTGCGCTCAGCCACTTCCGCCCTCTTTCGTTCAACGAGCGGCATGACATCGCCGGCGGAGTGGGGATGACGCTTCGACCGGCCGGGCACATCCTGGGCGCGGCCGGGGTCTCACTGGACGTCGGTGGAACACGGATGCGCTTCACCGGCGACCTTGGCCGCGTGGATGACCCGCTGATGCGACCTCCTGCACCTCTGGAGGACACCGACGTGCTCGTCACCGAGAGCACGTACGGGGATCGCCACCACGAACCGGGGAACCCAGAGGTGATCCTCGGTGACATCGTCCGCCGAACGGCAAAACGCAACGGAGTGATCCTGATCCCTGCGTTCGCGGTCGGCCGCACTGAGACCGTGCTGCTCCATCTCTCTCGGCTCCACGACAGGGGTGAGATTCCCGACATCCCGATCTATGTCAACAGCCCCATGGCGGTCAGTGCGATCGAGGCATATCGGCGCCATGCAGACGAACACCGGCTCACTGCGACCGAGTTGGACCGGATGTATGCGCTGCCGACGCTGATCTCGTCCGTCGATGACTCGAAGCTGCTGAATCTCCGAGGCGGCCCCATGATCATCATCTCGGCGAGCGGAATGCTCACCGGCGGGCGGATTCTGCACCATCTCAGCGCCTACGGCCCCGACCACAACAACGCGATCATCATCACGGGATTCCAGGCGGGTGGCACACGCGGAGCCGCGCTGCTGGCGGGCGCCCGAACTCTGCGGATCTACGGGGCCGATGTGCCGATCCGCGCACAGGTGCACCAGATCGAGTCCATGTCCGCACACGCTGATTCCGACCAGCTCATCGACTGGATGCGACCTGCCGCTCGTCCCCGCGCGGTCTTCGTCACGCACGGAGAGCCGACCGCTGCAGACATGTTGCGTGCACGCATCAAGCGCGAGCTGGGCTGGGCGGCACGAGTGCCTGAACACCTGGAGACGGTCGGCTTGTAGCAGCTGACGAGGGTTCCGCCAGGCGGAGATGAACGAAGCGCCGGTGCACGAGCCAGCCGATTGGCGGGCGACGACGCTCCGAGGCGGGCTGCGTTCAGTGCCGTGGCTCCTGCTGGTGGTTCTTGGCCCTGTCCCGTCGATCATTTCCGACCTGATCACAGGTCGAGTTCCCCCGTGGGTCATCCCCGTTCAGGTCTGCACAGGCATCGGGGTCACGCTGAGTCTCCTGATGGTTCGCTCCGTGCAGACGCTCTGGCGTTTCGCCGCCGTACTCACGGCCATTCTTGCGCTGCCGATGATCGTGGGAACGATTGATCTGCGGATCCCTGGTGTGCAGGCGGTGCTCGGGGGCGGCGACTTCAACGCAGTGATGCAATCCGGGCAGGTCGCGAAGCTCCTGGTCACCATCGCGATGATCGTGCTCCTCCTCCTGATGCAGGTCAGGCCTCGCGCGTTCTTCCTGCGGCCGGGGAACGTGGGAGCACGCATCCGGCCCGCGCCGTTGCTGGGGTTCCCGAAAGGCGACTCGTGGCGGAGGTTCGGCATGGTGTGGGGGATCGGCATCGCCGCAGCTCTCGCCGTCACCCAGTTCCTGCTTGCCCGTCCTTCAGGCCAGATCCTCGCCGGTGTGGTTCCGCTGTTTCCCGCGATCGTCCTCTACGCCGCGATCAACTCGATCACCGAGGAGGTGGCATATCGGGCGCCGGTCATTGCCACGGTCGAACCTGTCGCAGGGAGCATGCAGGCGCTGTGGCTGTCTGCCGTCTCCTTCGGGATCGCACACTACTTCGGCATCCCGGGTGGTGCGATCGGCGCCCTGTCGTCGGTTTTCATGGGGTGGATTCTGAGCAAGGCGATGGTGGAGACCCGGGGACTGTTCTGGCCCTGGCTCATCCACTTCTTCAGCGACGTGGTCATCTTCACGTTTCTCGCTGCCCGCCTCGCCGGGGGCTGAGACGCTTCGGCTCACCCCTTCGCGGCTGATGGCATGGGTGAGCACAAGGCCGTCCAGGTCGAGATCACTGCGTCGGGGTTCAGCGACATGGACGTGATGCCCCTATCCAATAGCCATCGCGCGAGGTCGGGATGGTCCGAGGGACCTTGGCCGCAGATGCCCACATACTTGCCTCTTCGGTTGCAGGCGACGATCGCCTGTTCAAGGAGCGTGAGTACTGCTGGGTCACGCTCGTCGAAGGAACCCGCGACGAGTTCCGAGTCACGGTCGACTCCCAGCGTGAGCTGCGTGAGGTCATTGGAGCCGATCGAGAAGCCGTCGAACAGGTCGAGGAACGCGTCGGCTCGGAGGGCGTTCGAGGGGATCTCGCACATCATCATGACCTGGAGGCCGCTGCCTCGTCTCAGCCCGTGGCGATCCATGACGGCCAACGCGTCCGCACCCTCGCGCGGCGTTCGGACGAACGGCACCATCACCTGCACGTTAGCGAGACCCATCTTGTCGCGAACGAAGGCGAGCGCTTGGCATTCCATCGCGAAGCAGTCCTCGAACGCCGGCGAGGCATACCGTGACGCCCGTCGCCAACCGAGCATCGGGTTTTCTTCGGTCGGCTCGAAGAGTTCGCCGCCAAGGAGGCCGATGTACTCGTTGGTCTTGAAGTCGCTGAGGCGGACGATGACCGGATTCGGGGCGAACGCGGCGGCGATGGTCGAGATGCCTTCGGCGATGCGCCGGACGAAGAAGTCACGAGGCGACTCGTAGGCCGCCGTCAACTCCAGTACCCGCGCCCGCAGGTCCGCTGGCAGCGAATCCAGTTCCAGCAGGGCTCGTGGGTGGATGCCGATCATCGATCCGACGATGAACTCCATGCGTGCGAGGCCCACGCCGCTGTTCGGCAGCCGCGACAACTCGAACGCTTGGTCAGGCACAGCGACGTTCAGCATGATGTGTACCGGAAGCGGGGGAAGATCGGTGATCGTGGTGGTGGTCTCGTTGTACGCCAGCAGGCCGTTGTAGATCACCCCTTCATCGCCTTCCGCGCAGGACACGGTGACCGAGGCGGCGTCGGAGATCGATGCCGTCGCGTTTCCGGTTCCGACTACCGCCGGGAGGCCGAGTTCCCGCGCGACGATCGCGGCATGACAGGTTCGTCCGCCGTGGTCGGTGACGATGGCCGACGCGAGCTTCATGATCGGTTCCCAATCTGGATCCGTTCGCTCGGCAATCAGCACGTCCCCTTTCTCGAAGGCGTACATGTCGGTCAGGTCGTGAAGGACGCGTGCACGTCCGGCCCCGATCTTCGCCCCGACGGCACGCCCACGGGCCAGTACGTCGCCATGCTGGCTGAGGGTGAATCGCGTCACCGTGGCGCGGTCGCGCTTGGCGACGGTCGTCTCGGGCCGCGCTTGCACGATGTAGAGCAGTCCGTCGCTTCCGTCGAGGGCCCATTCGATGTCCATCGGTCGCAAATAGTGCTCCTCGATGGTCAGGGCGGCCCGTGCGAGTTCCTCGACCTGTGCGTCGCTGATGCTGAAGCGCCTGCGGGCCTCCGGGCTGACGGACTCGATGAGCGTGCTGGTGCTGACGTCTGTGCCGGCGGCGAACCGCATTGCGATCGCCTTCTCCCCGCACTGCCGTTTGGTGATCGCCGGCCGGCTGGAACGCAGAGCAGGCTTGTAGACGCAGAACTCGTCGGGGTTCACGGTGCCTTGAACGACCGTTTCGCCGAGGCCGTATGCGCTGGTGATCAGTACGGCATCGCTGAATCCGGACTCGGTGTCGACGGTGAACATCACACCGGAAGCGCCGATGTCGGAGCGCACCATCCGCTGTACGCCTGCAGAAATCGCGATTGTCATCGCGCCGTACCCGTGTTCCGCCCGATAGACGATGGCGCGATCCGTATAGAGCGAAGCGAAGACATGACGCACGGCGTCGAGGACTGCCTGGATCCCACTGATGTGAAGGTAGGTCTCCTGCTGTCCAGCAAACGAGGCGTCTGGGAGGTCCTCGGCTGTTGCAGATGAGCGCACGGCCCACGACAGCTCGGGCGAGCCCCCCGTGTCGCCGACGACCGTTTGGTGGGCCGTGCGCAGCTCTTGTTCGAAGTCTTCGGGGAACGGCTGCTCGAGGATCCATTGCCGGATCTGAGCAGCGGTCTCGTTGAGCGACTGAAGTTCAGACACGTCCAGTGAATCCAGCGCATGGTCGATTCGCGCCGCGAGGTCGCCGTGGCGGAGGAACTCCCTGAACGCGTCCGCCGTCGTCGCGTATCCATCAGGCACACGGACGCCCAACCGCGAGAGTGACCCGATCATCTCTCCCAGCGACGCGTTCTTTCCCCCGACCTGCGCGATGTCCGCAAGTGACGCTTCGCGCAACGGAATGATGCCAACCATGACCGCCCCTTTCGTGGCAGACGCACCAAGAGCCCGGTGCGTCACCCCTTGAGCATCGCGCGGCTCTGCTGAAGGCGGCGGGTCGAAAGTCCCGGCGTGAGTCGCGCGTTCAGCGACGAGATGGACGGTCGTCAGGTGCGAGCGGAACCTTCCAGTGCGCGCGCGTGCCGCCCCCTGGCTCGGTCGCCACGGAGAAGGTGCCGTCGCGTTGCTGTGCACGGTCGCGGAGGTTCTTGGTGCCGCCGACGTGCTCTATTGCCGCCGGCATCCCTTGTCCGTCGTCGTCGACGGTTACAGAAAGGCTGTCGTCGTCCACGGCGACGATCACGGTGGTGGTGCTGGCGAGAGCGTGTCGAGCGACGTTCGCCAGCGCTTCTCGCACCACCGCGACCACGTCGTCGACGAGGTCTCCCTGAATTGCCAGGTCCACCGGTCCACGGAAGGTCAGTCTCGGGGGAGCGGGGAGCGCCGCCGTCAGCTCGGTAACCACGTCCAGGACACGGTGTCGTGCGCTGGCGGGGCGGGTGTCCGGCCGGGTCCGAAGCGTGAAGACGGCGGTCCTGATGTCGGCGATCGCCGCATCGAGCTCCGCCACCTGCTCCTCGAGACGGGCACCCCGCAGAGGATCCGTGGCGGCGAGTGCTTGCAGGGTCAGCCCGGCGCCGAAGAGTCGTTGGATGACGTGGTCGTGAAGATCGCGGGCGATCCTCGCGCGGTCCTCGGCGACTTCGAGCCGCTGTCGGTCCCGGCGCGCCCATGCCAAGGTGATGGCGATGCTTGCTTGCGCCGCGAACTCGTTCACCATCTCCAGCTCGATCTGGCGGAATGCCTGCCGGCCGGGAAGGCGTGCGACGCAAAGTGCGCCGAGTGGTTGGCCATCGGCCGAGAGCGGGACTGCTGCTGTCGGGCCGAGGAGCAACGCCCCATCCAGGTAGGCGCGCTCCTGCAGGTCAGCGACAACGCTGCTCGTTCCCATGGCCCGTGCGGAGAGGGAGCCTTCGGCCTCGAAGAATGTGCCATTGACGGATTCTGCTTGGTATCCGTGAGCAGCAGTGACGTGCATCTGACCGCTGTGATCGTCAGGGACCACGATCGTGATGAGGTCAGCATCCACGACAGCCCCGACGTGGGCGGCGACGATGGTGAGCGCGTCTTCGCTGGCGGGGGCGAGGAGGGCAGCGTTGACTTGTGACAGCGCGGCTGCCAGCCGTTGTTGCCGCCGGGCGGTGTCGAAGAGCCGGGCGTTGTCGATCGCGATGCCGGCCGTCGCGGCAAGCGACTCGATGAGCTGTGCATCCTCTTGGGTGAACGTCGTTCCGGACGTGTTCGTGAGATACAGATTGCCGAACACCTGATCTCGCGTGCGGACGGGAACGCCGAGAAAGGCGTCCATCGGAGGGTGGTGTGCGGGGAAGCCCACCGACCGCGCGTCCTCGCTGAGATGTGGAAGCCGGATGGTGTGGCCGTCTTGTATGACTGCGCCGAGGATTCCATGTCCCTCGGGGAGGTGCCCGATCGCTTCCACCTGAGCAGGGTCCATACCCGTGTGAATGAATCGTTCGAGCAGGCCATCGGGACCCAGTACGCCCAGAGCGCCGTAGTCGGCGTGGACAAGCGTCACCGCCGCTCGCACGATGCGTTCGAGCACCTGGTCGAGATCCAAGCCTTCGGTGACCGATCGGTAGGCTGTGAGGAGTTCGCGCAGTCGGCTCTCGGCGGTCAGCACACGCTGAGCATCTGCGATCAGCTCGCTCACACTCTTCGCGAACTCCGAGTGGGGGTACTCGGAGGATTCGGATGGATCGCTCATTCAGCACTTCCGCGTCTGCGAGGTCGACAGCGAAAGGCTACGCTTGCGAGCCTGACCCCTCAAGCACGTCGCGGAGTGGTTCGCAGGCACCTTCCGTCACGCAGCGGAAGTCTGGCGGACGACGGTCGAAGGTTCCCGCACAATCACTACCGGGCAGTGGGCATGGGCTGCGCACGCACTGCTGACCGAGCCGAGCAGCAATCCGGTGAAGCCCCCATGGCCACGGCTGCCGACAACCAGCATCATCGCCACGCTGGACGCTTCGACAAGCGTCTGCGCGGCGGGGCCACGCACCGCCGAGGTGGTGAACCATTCCGGCGCGCCGCCTGGGAACAGCCAGGCTTTCTCGTCCTCGGCGATCTGCGCCGCGTATGCCGCCGATTCTTCACTGGGCGGACCGTAGTAGCCATAGGTGTCACCCCACATCAGTGGCGGGTCCTCCCACACCACCAGGGCGTGCAGCGGTACCTGCAATCGCGGCGCCAGCCAGGCGGCGTACTCCAGAGCCGCCTCCGATGGTTCTGATCCGTCGATCCCGACAAGGATTCCAGGCTTGGTCCACGGCAGCCGGACCGGCTCGCCGGCGGCTGCCCGCTCTTCAGCGCGCGTGTCGTTCATACCGGAATCGTCCGTCGCGGCCGCGCCCGACCATAGGCCAAAGGTCCTCCGGGCTTGGCCAGCGGGCCCCTGATCTCAGGCGCGTCATCCTGGAGGCGGGTACGGATCGTTCTCGTAGGTCCGCTCGTCCTCGATTGTTCCGTCGGAACGGTGAATGATGAGCTGGCTCGGCGCATTTCTACCGCGGGACCTTCGACCCGCTCCAGAGATTGCCTTCAGAGCGAGACTTCTCGTGTTCACCAACGGGAGGAAATCATGAAGACTGCAGTCGTTTCGAGCTTCGGAGCTCCGGCGAGCATCGAGGAGCGAGACATCCCCGTACCGGCCCCCGGACAGGTGCTCGTTCGGCTGGAAGCCTGCGGGCTGTGTCACACCGACATCCACGCGATGCGCGGCGACTGGCCCGTCAAGCCATCGCTTCCCCTGGTCCCCGGCCACGAGGGGGTCGGCATCATCGAAGCCGTCGGCCCTGACATCGTCAGCCGGCATGTCGGTCAGCGGGTCGCCATGCCCTGGCTCGGCCACGCCTGCGGCGAGTGTCGCTACTGCGTCGACGGACGCGAGAACCTGTGCGAGCGGCAATACAACAACGGATACGGCGTTCCCGGCGGATATGCCGAGTACATGCTCGCCGACGCCCGATTCGCTGTGCCAGTCCCGGACGCGATCACCCCTTTCGATGCTGCACCACTGACGTGCGCCGGTGTGACGACGTACGCTGCGATCAAGAACGCGCGGGTCACACCCGGCGAGACTGTCACGATCTTCGGCGTCGGAGGGCTCGGACACCTGGCAGTGCAGTACGCGCGGCTGGTCGGAGCGAAAGTCATCGGGGTCGACGTCACCGAGGAGAAACTCGCACTCGCCCGCGAACTCGGTGCCGACTGGGTCGTCAACGCCGCCGAAGCGGATCCGGTGGCGGCGATCCAGGAGCTTGGCGGCACAGACGTCGCCGTCGTCCTGGCGGTCGCTCCAAGCGTGTTCGCGCAGGCGTTCAACTCGCTGAATCGCGGTGGGCGACTCGTGTTGGTATCTCTGCCCGCCGAGGGCGTGCTGGAGGTACCCATCTTCGACACGGTGCTCAAAGGCATCAGCATCATCGGTTCCATCGTTGGCACCCGGCAGGATCTGGTGGAGGTGTTCGACCTGCACGCCGCGGGTCGCACGCGTGTCATCGCGGAAGCTCGAGCCCTCGAGCAAGTGAACGACTCGGTCGAAGCCGTACTGGCCGGCGATGTCGCTGCGCGCCTCGTGTTCACCTATCACACCGCCGATCTGGTGACGCAGTAGCGGGACCACTGCGTCGGCTGCGGCCAGCCGCGAGGAGGTGCGATGTGACGGCTCCCACGGGGGCCGCGGTTTCCGCGGACTTCGACGGACCCGACTGGCCGTTTTCGCCGGAGGCCGCCCGTGCGTCGATCGGCGCCGACGTAAACGGTTGGTCAACGGACGACGCCGCGCGAGTTCTCGCGCGTGTCGGACCGAACACTGTTGATCGTCGGCGTCGACTTTCCCGCACGCGACTCCTGCTCCGCCAGTTCGTCAGCCCCATCGAAATCATCCTGGTCGCGGCCACGGTATTGGCCGGCGTCCTCGGTGACCTGACAGACGCGGTGATCATCCTGGCCATTCTGCTGGTGGCAGGTGTTCTTGGCTTCGTGCAGGAATGGAATGCAGGGCGGACGATGGACGCTCTCCTTGCAACCGTCGAGGTCACCTGCATGGTACGGCGCGACGGCGGCCTTATCGCGGTACCGCTCAGCTCCGTGGTTCCGGGCGACCTCATCGAGGTGGGCGCTGGAGACGTCATTCCAGCAGACTGCTTCGTCCTGGGCTCCAACCGGCTGACCGTCGACGAGTCGGCATTCACGGGAGAGACGTTTCCCGTCACTAAACGCCCGGCCTCGGGCTCGGAGGATGGAGACGATGTCGGCCGCGTGCGACTGGGCACGCACGTCGCCTCCGGTACCGCGACGCTACTTGCGGTGCGAACGGGCCCGTCAACCGAGCTGGCCCGCATCGCCGATGCGCTGGCGTCAAAGCAGGCACAGACCGGCTTCGAGAAGGGACTGACGAGCTTCGGGCTCCTGCTCACTCGAGTCATGCTCGTTCTCGTTGTCGTGATCTTCGCGGTCAATATGCTGCTTCAGCGTCCCGCGCTGGAGGCAGCGCTCTTCTCTCTTGCGCTCGCGGTCGGGCTCACCCCTCAGCTGCTGCCCGCCATCGTCGCCATCGGCCTGTCCAAAGGCGCCCGCGCGATGGCGAGCAAGCGCGTCATCGTCCGCCGCCTCGACGCCATCGAGGACTTCGGGTCCATGTCGGTGCTCTGCTGCGACAAGACAGGCACCCTCACTGAGGGGAAGGTACGGCTGCCGCAGGCGCTGGACCCTGCTGGCATCGAGCAGATGGCAGTGGCGCGGCTGGCCAGCCTCAATGCGGGCCTCCACACGGGATGGCTCAACCCGATCGACACCGCGGTCCTCGACGCCTACCCGCTCGACATCGCCGACACCACGAAATGCGGTGAAGTTCCGTACGACTTCCACCGCAAGCGCCAGACTGTGGCAATCCGAGAAGATGGCGAGGCATCCATCACGCTCATCACAAAAGGGGCCTTCAGCTCGGTCATCGATGTCTGCGAGCGAGTGGCGAACGGGCAAGGGACCGTCCCGGTTGCGGAGGCTCGCGCTCGCCTCGAGCAGCACTTCGCCGAGTTGAGCGGCGCAGGCGCCCGCGTACTGGGGCTCGCGACCAAGCGGCTCACCACGCGCGAGCCCGGTGCCTTCACAGAAGCGGACGAATCCGAGATGACGTTCGTCGGCCTGCTCGTATTCTCCGACCCCGTGAAAGAGGACGCGGCAGAACTCGTGGCGCGGCTTGCAGCGATCGGCGTGACCATCCGCATGGTCACCGGCGACAACCGGCTCGTCGCATCCCACGTCGCCGAGCAGATCGGACTTCCCACCAGCATCGTCTACACCGGCGTCGACGTGGACCGGGCAGGCGACGAAGCCCTCTCCGTCGCGGTTGAGAGCGCCTACGTGTTCTGCGAGATGAATCCCGTACAGAAAGAGCGCGTCATCCGAGCCTATCGGCGAGCCGGTCACGTCACCGGCTACCTGGGGGACGGGATCAACGATGCGCCGCCCCTGCGCGCTGCGGACGTCGGGCTCACGGTCAACACCGCCGTGTCGGTTGCGAAGCAGTCCGCGTCGATCGTGCTGCTCGACAAGAACCTCGAAGTGACACTCGAGGGTGTCAGGCAGGGGCGCTGCACGTTCCAGAACACGATGAAGTACATCTCTGTCACGACGAGTGCCAACTTCGGCAACATGCTCAGCATGGCCATCGCGGCACCGGTGCTGCCCTTCCTGCCACTTCTCGCAAGCCAGATTCTCGCGGTGAACCTGCTCTCCGATGCGCCGGCGATGACGATCGCCACCGATGCAGTAGATGACGAACGCGTCACCCGCCCGGAGAAGTGGGACATCAGGCTCATCCGAACGTTCATGATCGTGTTCGGCGCACTGTCGAGCGTCTTCGATCTCGCGACATTCGCCCTCTTGCGGCTTGCGTTCACTGCAGATGCGCCAGAGTTTCGCACCGCGTGGTTCGTGGGCTCCGTCCTGACCGAAGTCGGCGTATTGCTCGTGCTGCGCACACGCCTTTCCATCTTCAAGAGCAGGCCCGCGAGCGGTCTGATCCTCACAAGCCTTCTGGTGATCGCCGTGACGTTGTGGCTGCCTTACTCACCGGCTGCTCCCGCGCTTTCCCTGGTCGCGCTTCCCGGCGAGCTCCTCGCGGCGGTCGCGGGTGTGGTGTTCGTCTACCTGATCGCGAACGAGATCGCCAAAGGAATCTTCTGGACGCGAATCGAACGGGGCCGGCTGCGCCGAACAAGACCGGACGGATCATGACGTTGCGGGAAGCGCTCAGAAGCTACGCGGCGATCGCCCTCTCGGGCACCGTGCTCGTGGTCGTGCTCATACTTCACCTCATGGGGATGGCGGGCGCGGCGCGGGCAGCCGCAACAGCGTTCGTTAGCCTGTTCGTGGCCTGGACCATCGCCGGGATGGTCCGTGACGTGCTGAGGGGGCATGTGGGCCTCGACGTTCTCGCCGTCGTCGCGATGGCCGCGACACTCGCCGTCGGCGAGTACCTCGCGTCGCTGATCGTCGTCCTCATGCTCGCGGGAGGTCGTGCGCTCGAAGAGTTCGCGAGCCGTCGGGCACGAGCCGATCTGACCGACTTGATGAACCGTGCGCCGCGCACCGCGCATCGCGTGACGAAGACCTCAGACCGGACCGACCGAGTCGACGATTGCGCGGTTGATGACATCAACGTGGGGGACCTGCTACTCGTGCGCCCTTCCGAAGTCGTGCCCGTGGACGGCACGCTCATCACCGCCGACGCCACGTTCGATGAGTCATCGTTGACGGGGGAGAGCCTTCCGGTCGTCCGCGTCGAGGGTGAAGAGGTGCTCTCTGGAGCGATCAACGGGACACGCGCGGTCGTGATCCGGGCGGTGCATCGGAGCGAGGAGAGCCAGTACCAGCAGATCGTCGCGCTCGTGCGAGAAGCGCAGCAGAGCCGTGCGCCGGTCGTGCGGCTGGCCGACCAGTTCGCCATTCCGTTCACGGCGGTAGCGCTGGTCTTGGCGGTGATCGCTTGGGCGGTTTCCGGCGCTCCTTCTCGCTTCGCCGAGGTGCTTGTACTCGCCACACCGTGCCCGCTGCTGATCGCGGCGCCCGTCGCGTTCCTTGCAGGACTGTCGCGGGCGGCGAAGTCCGGCGTGATTCTGAAGAGCGGCGCCGTCGTCGAGCAGCTCTCGCGAGTACGGTCCGTTGCTTTCGACAAGACCGGCACGCTGACGGAGGGACGCCCGCGGTTGGTGTCAGTCCGGCCCGTGTCCGGCCTCGACCCGGACGAGCTGCTGCGCTTGGCTGCTTCGGCGGAGCAGTACTCCTCCCACGCATTCGCCGACACGATACGTCGCGACGCGGAGATGCGGGGTCTCCGTCTTCTCTCCGCCGATGACGCCACCGAAGTCGCTACGAACGGCGTGACCGGGACCTTTGGGGACCATCGCGTCGTTGTCGGTAAGTCCGCCTACGTCGAGTCCGTCGTTCCTGACCTGGCACACACGAGCCAGACGACGACAGACGGAGTCGTGTACGTCGGGGTGGATGGTCACTTCGGGGGAACGATCGTCGTTGCTGACGAACCCCGCGCGGAGTCGCAGCGCGTCGTGGACTGGATGACCGGACACGGCGTCGAGCGCGTCGTGATGCTCACCGGCGACGCCCAGAGCACAGCCACCGCAGTCGCGAACCGGGTCGGAATCAGCGAGGTCCACGCCGAACTGCTGCCGAGCGAGAAGGTCCAGTTCGCTGCCGCACTCACGCCGAGACCGATGATGATGGTGGGGGACGGGGCCAACGACGCGCCTGTGCTCGCAGCCGCCGACGTGGGCGTTGCGATGGGAGCACGTGGCGCAACGGCAGCAGGCGAAGCCGCTGACGTCGTTCTTCTTGTCGACTCTCTCGACGCGATCGTCACCGCCATGTCCGTCGGCAGGCACACGGTGCGTGTAGCCCTCACGGCGATCTGGATCGGCATCACGCTGAGCGTCGGACTCATGCTGGTCGCGACAACCGGCGCGATTCCCGCGGTGGCCGGCGCGCTCCTACAGGAAGCGGTCGACCTGACCACGATCCTGTACGCTTGAGGGCCCTGAGCGCCGGTGCCCAGTAACTAAGGACCGACGTATGACGGGAACAACGATGAACGGTGACTTGCGGCGCTCGGATAAGGCTCGGAAGCCAGGAGGTGCGTTACGGGTCTTCGCCTCGCGCGCCACGGCTCTCACACTTCTCGTAGCGTGCGTGGCAGCACCGGAGCAACGTGCCTCGAGTTCGCCGTCACCGACCGCTCAGGTCCCCGCGCCGTCAGCAACCACAGCGTCGTCTTCCCCGACTTCACCCCCGCCTTCGCCTTCGCCCACGTTTTCGCCAAGTCCGACTCCCGTCGATCCCTTGAAAGCGATGACGTTGGAGGAGCGCGTCGCTCCCATGGTCACGAGCGTGCTCTGGGCGTTCCGCACCTTCGGCATCCGGAAGGCGGGCACGCCGTTCGATACCGCCTCGACGCCGGTGAGGGCCGAGCATCCGCTGGAGAAGGCCCGCAGGATGAGGAGGATCGTCGCCGCCTGCGAGAGATGTTCGGCCTGCACGGTATAAGCGGCGCTTGAGGCGGTGGGCGGATCGCCGGCAACCCATCGCAGGATGCCGACGACGATCATGACGGCGACCGAGCCGATGAAGAGGTACGTGGGCACCGCGAATGCGGTCGACGCCTCCCGCACCCCGCGCAGGTTCACGATGACGATCAGGATGACGAAACCGACCGCCAGCTCGACCCGCCACGGGTCGAGCACTGGGAGCGCCGAGATGATGTTGTCGACGCCCGACGCGATCGACACCGCGACGGTCAGGATGTAGTCGACGAGCAGGGCGGATGCCACGACCACCCCGGCCCGTTCGCCGAGGTTCGTTCGGGCGACCTCATAGTCTCCGCCACCCGACGGATACGCCTTGATGAGCTGCCGGTAGCTGAGCACGACGACGATCAGGAGCGCCACGACAGCGGCCGCGACGGGCGGGGCGAAGGCGAGGAGCGCACTGCCTCCGATCGCGAGGATCATCACGAGCTCCTGCGGGGCGTACGCCACCGACGACAGCGCGTCGGAGGCGAAGATCGGCAGTGCTCTGCGCTTGGGGAGGGCCCGCTCATCGAGCTGCTCACTCGTGAGGGGACCGCCCAGAAGGATGCGTTTTGCGATCGGGGTGGAGTCGTCCGCCGGGATGCCGCTTTCTTCAGCCACGGCGCGCGACACTACGCCTAAGCGTGCTCAGACACAATGAGCGCGCCGAACGTGCTGCGCCGGCGGAGTGACGTGCGCCTCCGCTGAGGCGGCGAGTCGTTCGCGGTGCGAGGAGCGAGCCCTCGACACGCTCTCCAGCAGTGACGGTGTGAACCTGTCTAAGCAATGCGTCGGCGCCCGCGCTGCTTCTCGTCGCGCTCATGAAGACGTCTGTTGGCCGTCGATGGTGACGCGGCGCGCAACGCCTAATGCCGGGTGGACAGATCGCTATTCGCGCCGTGGATGATCAGGTCCGGGGTTACGTTCTGTCCGTGCCAACTATCGTGACGCCGCACATTTGTGTGCGGTGAAGACGACCGCGGCCCTGAATAGGTCTTCTTCCGGATGTGTCAGCCGTCCGCGACTCTCAGTGCGGACGGCACGCAGGACTGGATAAGTTGTCTCGATGAGACTCGCGACCGAGTCGACGCACTGGCGAGGTATCGGAGGCACAAATGAACACGACGAGCATCAAGGTGGCAACCGTCCTCGCCGCGATCGCTCTGCTGACAGGCTGCACCGCGACGACACCAGGGGCGGCAGCATCCACCACGGCGAGCAACGACCCGACACCTGCCCCCACGGTGACCGTCACCGTGACCGCTACCCCAGAACCCGATGAGCCTGTCAGCGACGAGATGCCCGACCAGCCGGTCATGAGCAGCGCCGACGCCGTCGAGCAGTGCCTCGACTACGCGAAAACCGATAGCTCCGAGTCGACGCCGACCGGGCAGCCGTACACCTTCCTGATGCACAACGGCTCCTGGCTCGTCGTCGTCGAAGGCGAGAACATGCACGGCCCGCTGTACATCTCCTGCGCCGTGGGCGGGGACCCGGCCGTCGCGTACGGCGAGCTGTCCCCCGATTCCCTCGACCCGTCCTGGTTCGACAGCATCATCAACGGCAACGGCGGGCTGTGAACGCCAGAACATAAAGCGCCACGGCGGTGTCTGGTCGCCGGCACCGCCGTCGCGCTCACGGCACCGCTCGCAGCCGAGGCATTGACCGCGTCTCGCAGCGGGGCTCGAGACGGTGGGCCCTTCGGCTCGCGCGAATCTGCGGCGTGAGAAGGCGTTCGCGCCGCACGCATGAGGCGTACGGCGCGAACGCAGCAGGGGACGCGACGGTGACCGCGTCAGTGGGTCACTCGGCGAGCAGGCTGCAGCCTTCGTCGCCCTCGCCCACGCAGAGCACGAGCGTGGCGGGGTCGACGAGCTCGTCGGGCACCTGGTAGTTCCAGACGAACGTGTAGGACTTGCCGGGCGCGAGCTCGAAGTCCATGTACTGGTTGGCGACGCCTTCGGCCGAGAACGTCTCGTCGGCGGTCGAGCGCAGCACCGGGGCGACATCGGCGGCGCCGACCTCCTCGCTCACCCACTGGCCGACGTTCGCCGTCACCCACTGGTGGCCGGCTTCTGCCTCGCCGAGGGTCTCGTTCGGGATGATCCCGCTCCAGACCTCGAGCGTGCGGTCTTCGGCGCCGACGCGCTCTCCGACGGTGGCGGGCTCCGTCACCGACGATGCGACGATCTCGGTGCCTTTGTCGGCGGGCTTCGACGAGCTGGGCGACTCTGCGGCGCAACCGGCCAGGAGCAGAGCCGATGCGGCGACGATGGACAGGATTGCAGTGCGCGAACGCATGACAAACACCTTCTCAATAAACGGTTTGGGGAAACCTCCAGCCTAGTCGCGCTCAGTGGGAACGCCGTTCAGGCGCAGGGAGAGAGGATCAGCCGGTCGATGACGTCCGGTGCAGGCTTCTGTCCGGCGGCGATCGCGCGCATGAGGTCTGCGCGAGCCTGCTGTGCACCGGGAAGCGGTGCCCGGTCGCCCGCGCCGGGCAGCTCGATGGTGGCCTCCGCGAAGCCATCCGTCGTGGCGGTGCGGGCCCAGGCCCGGAGCCGTGGGTACATCCGCCGAATCCCGAAGCCGCCTGGCTGCCCGAAGAGGATGATCGGAACCGGTGTGGATGAGGTGGCGTTCGATGGCGTCCAGAGGATGCCGGTGGTGCCGCCGAGGGTGAACTCGCGCTGAGTGACGCCGGCGTCCAGAGTGGTGTTCTGCACCCGCTGGGAGTGGCACTCGCATAAGCGGTACGCTTGTATGAGCGTCTCTTATTCGGTGATGCATCGGTGCAGGGTGTACTGCGGCTCCCACACGCGTGGCGGCGACGCGGGCGGGCGAAGCGCTGCAGGCGGCGGCGCAGTTTTGTGGAGAGGGTGGATATGGGTGGACGAGCGAGGCCAAAGGGTTCCACGGTGTGGATGCTTGCGGGCGCGGGCCTGGTCGCTGCTCTCGTCGCGTCGGCGCTCGCGACAGTCGGCAGTGCGCAGGCTCGGTGGGCCCACTCCGCTGCCGCCGCGGGCGGCGTGGCGGGCACCGGCGAAGTCGACCTGCGCATCGTGGGAACCCCGACGGTCGAGGTAGCGGGGGCGGTGTTCGACCCGTCCGTGGGATCGCTCTGCGTAGGAGATGTCGCCCGCGTGGCTGTCCCTATACGCGCGCTCGCAAGCGGGACGACTATGGCTCCCGAGCTCACTCGTGTCAGCTCAACGACGGCGACAGTTGTCATCGACGACGTCAATCTGCCGGAGGTCAGTGAGGCGCTCGTAGCGTCCGCTGACCGACAGGACCACGTTGTCTACCTCGACGTGACGGGCACGGGTGTCGGCAAGACCCATGTGATCGAAGACTTCACGCTCACTGATCGTGCTGGCGGACCGTGGTCGTCCACGGTGAGACTCGACCTTGTGCTGTCGTTCGAAGAGTGCGGCAGCCGGCTCGTCACCACCTGGGACACCGCTCGCAGCGCCGACCCGGTCACGCTGGTCTTCGGGGCGGGCGCCTCCGGCACGGTCGACTGGGGCGACGGCAGTGCCCCCGAGGCGGTCGGGCCAGGCACGTACACCCGCGACTATGCCGTGAGGGGCGAGTACGCCGTGACGTTCCGCGGCGTGGTTCCCTTGATCCAGTTCGGTGGGTCAGACTCGCTGATCTCCGTCGATCGGTGGGATGAGGCGACCGGAACGACTTCGCTGAACCGGACGTTCGCGAGTGCAGGCAGCCTCGAGTACGTCACCAGCCCGCCCCGCACCGTCGTCAGCATGCGCGGTGCGTTCGAGAGCATGACGGCGAACCCTGTGCTGGATGACTGGGACACCAGCAATGTCACGAGCATGCAGGGCATGTTCGAGAGGGCGGTGGGCTTCGACCGCGATCTGAGCGGCTGGGACACCTCACTCGTCGTGGATATGTCTTCCATGTTCCGAGGCGCAGTGCTGTTCGGGGGCCGCGGGCTCTCCGAATGGGACGTCAGCTCGGTGCGAAGCATGTCCCACATGTTCGACGGGGCGGCGAGCTTCAGCGCCGATCTCTCCGGATGGGATGTCTCGAGTCTGACCGGGATGAGCTTCATGTTCCGCGACGCGTTCTCCTTCGAGGGCGACGTGGCGGAGTGGGACACCTCGGCTGTGACCAACATGGAGTCCGCATTCGATGGAGCGCTGCGATTCTCCGGAGATCTGTCCCGATGGGATACGTCCACGGCTGTCAACATGCGCGCGATGTTCCGCAATACCCGGTCGTTCAACTCTGATCTTTCCGGCTGGGACACCTCGCGTGTCACGAATATGGACTCCATGTTCGACACTGCTCTCGCGTTCAAGGGCGACCTGCGTTCCTGGAACGTGGTGAACATCCCTGCCGAGCCCGCCCGCTTCCGGACCGATGCCCACCCCGAGCTGATCCCGCCGGTCTGGGGTACGCCGGGCGGCCATTCCGCCGATGCCGACGTCGACGTGCTCACGGCCCCGGCGTCGGATGCGGACGCGGTAGGTCAGGGGCCTCCTGATCCGCTCATACCGCGCGCCCACGATGCTGACGAACTCGATGAGCCGCTCGGACGGAGTGAGCAGCAGCCCGCATCGTAGATAGCCGATGCTCACGCCGTCTCCACGCGGTCGCGTGAGGGGACTAACGTGCGCTCCGCACTCGACGCGTACGGGCACCATGGAGGGGCCGCGGGCCTGCCGCCGGCTGGCGGCCTCCCCATGCGACGCGCGTCCTCACTCGCTGGCAGTGATCGCAATCACCGTCTCCTGCAACCCGATCCGAGAGTGTTGTGCATTCGTGGTCCTAGGGTGCGCCGTGAGCAGCCTCCAGCCACCGGGGCGGTGGTCCACGCTGTATTCGGCTCGATGGCAAGATTCTGACCATCTCGTTCCCCGCGGCCGGCTCGCGTTCCCGGTCTTCGCTGATCTCGGTCGATCGATGGGGTGGACGAACGGGCACTGTGTTACGCGGCTCAATGGTATGACGTGAGGTGTGCGCGAGCGGCCGCGGGTGTCGGTTCGGGCGGCACATGCCCGCCTCCGGCGTTACTCACTCCTCGGCTGAGTCTTCACACCGCTGCGGGGTCCCCGCACTTGGCGGCCTCGGGGGCCCGTGAGTGCCACTCAGCCAGGCAACGGAGCTTCCAAGCTTGATGTGCTCGTCGTTGCGGCGGGCCAATCCCGATACAAGACCACTGCCGGCGTGTATGCGCGGCGGGGAAGGAAAGACATGACGACGACGACCAAGACCACGCGCGGGGGCTCGGCACTCAAGGGTGCCATGGCCGCAGGTGCGGCGACGGCGATCCTGCTCGGAGGCTTCGGTGCATTCGCGCTCTGGTCCGACACGCAGAACGCCGGTGCCGCGGGTCAGATCCAGACGGGTGTGCTGAAGCTCGACCCGATCACCGCGCCTGTGCAGTGGCAGCTCGACAACCCGCAGAGCGGAGCGCCGGCCCCGATCGACCTCTCCACGTTCAAGGCTTCGCCCGGCGACGTGATCTCCTACACGGTCACCGCCACGGGCACCGTGACCGGAACCGACATCACTGCGTCGCTCGACGTGGATCTCGGTGACGTCCAGCTCGACCCGGCCTTGGAGTCCGGCGATGTGACGATCACGGCCACGGGTGCGGGCGGCGCTCCCATCGAGATCGTCGGAACCGAGGCCGGCAACCAGTTCTCCCACGAGGTCACGGTGACGGTCGCGTTCGATGAGGCGATGACCGGTGGCATGAACCTGCCCGCAGCCGTCGACATCGACGGGCTCGTTCTTCGACTGCAGCAGCTCTGACCTAGGGCTGGCAACGGTGCCGGCGCGGCGGCTCGTCATAGAGCCGCACGCCGGCACCCATATAAAGAGGACGACGTGTTGGCGGCACGAATGAAGATGCGCCGATCTGCGCGAGCGACCTGGGGAGGACGTGGACGGCGACCGTGCGTGGTGAGATTCCCCGCATCGGCTCCTAACCAATCGGGGCAGACGCCTCGTCACTGGTCTCGTCGACCGGTGGGACGAGGGGACCGGCACCACGAGTATTGCCAGGCGCTGTCCTGGGAGCAAACCATCATGCCTGAATCCGCGCCGCTTGCCGCCCGATCCGTGACCACCCGAGAGGAAACAACACGATGAACCGCATTCGCCGAATGGGGGTGGCCGCTGTCGCCGTAGCGCTGCTCGCCGTCCCGGCGCCCGCCCATGCCTCGAACGCGACGGCCGAAGGGCCGAGGCTGAACCTGTCCGTCGACGGGGAAGTGTGGGTGCAGGACATCACCACCCCCGTATTCGAACCCGCCCACGTCTGGGTGCCCGGCGACTCGATGACCTATACGGTGATGTTCCGCAACGACTCCGGCGAGACAGCCGAAGGCTTCGGCACGCTCGCCCTGGAAGGCGCCGCCAATGACCTGCTTCACACACGACTGCGCGTCGACGGCGGCGGTTGGAAAGACGGGCCTCAGTCCGAGGTGGTGCAGGTCGCGCCCGGACAGGTCGTCCGACTCGACATGGAGCTCTCTCTGCCCACCGGGGGCGTAAACCCGCGGGCCGCGCTCTACTCCGATCTGCAGGCAACCGTGACGCTCCGCGGCGAGGATGGCTCCACCGGGAACCCCGACCCTGATCCTGACCCCGACGGCGGCAACACCGGAACGGACCCTGACGGTGAAACGGGCCTCGGCGGCGGAGCGAACCCCGACCAGGGCGCAGGAACGACGCCCGAAGCCGGAGCGCCTGATGGCACCATCGAGGGCGAGGCATCCCAGGGATCGGGATCGCTCGCCTCCACCGGAAGCTCGCTTCTCCCGTGGCCTCTGTTCGCGGCCGGAGCGCTCCTCCTCACCGGACAGTGGCTGTGGCTGGTCGCCCGACGCCGCCGGCGGCAGTCGTGACTGCCGCCACCACAGGCGAATCGACGACGCCGGCGCCCATCATGGCGGCCGGCGTCGTCGGCGCGCCCGCGCCCCGCCCCCGCCGCGGCGTCGCAAAACGAATCTTCGCCACGGTCGGAGGCATCCTCAGCGTCGGGCTGCTGCTCGCGGTGCTGTTCATCGCGAGCCTTGCGATCGTCATCCCCACGATCGCCGGGGCCGTGCCCCTCACCGTGCTCTCGAACTCCATGGCCCCCACCATGCCCGTCGGCTCGCTCGCCATCGTGCGCCCCACCATGCCCACGCTCACAGAAGTCGCGCAGACGCTCGAGCCCGCCGAGATCGACGAAATCAACCGCATCGACGAGATCCGCCCCGGCGACGTCATCGTGTTCGCGCCCCGCGCGAACGAAGAGATGCTCATCATTCACCGCGTGCTCACCGTCGAAGTCAACAGTGCAGGGCAGCGGACCTTCACCACACAGGGCGACAACAACAGCGGAATCGACGACCCCGTCGCCGGCCACCAAGTGCGCGCCGTCCTGTGGTATCACCTGCCCTGGCTCGGATACGTCAACAACTCTGTCGACCCCGACACCCGACGCACCATCGGCATCGTCGCCGCCGGCATCGCATTCGCATGGGCCGCAGTGCACTTCGCGCGCGCCCTCCGACCGCGCCCAAGACGGCGCACAACATCCGGCTCCCTCAACACGACAACGGAGCTGCCCGACGCGAGCTCAACCGACGCGAGCTCAACCGACGTCGAGGCGCCGCAGGAAGCGCCTCTCACTCGGGCGACCAGGTCGTCAGCGCCGCCCGCGACTCGAGATTGAGCTTCTTCAAGAGCCGATAGAGGTGGTTCTCGACCGTCCGGTGGCTGATGAACAGTCGGCCAGCGATCTCCTTGTTCGACAAGCCTGCCCGGGCCAGCAGCGCGACCTCGCGCTCCCTATCGCTCAAAGACGACCGCCCCTCCGAAGTCGAGCCCGCATGGCGATCCATAAACCCGTGCTGAGTCAACGCATCCACCTCTGACGGCGACAACGCCTCCCGGCCAGCACGCTCACGCAGCTCATTGAGCGTCTCGACCGCCGTCACGCTCAACGCGCTCGCAGCCTCGCTGTTCGTCCGCCTCAACGCCGACTCGATCAACACCTCGTCGCCCTCCGCGAGAGCACTGTGCAGATCGACCAGCGGCTTGAAGAAGGGCAGCGGTGCGCGCTCGAACAGCTCTCGCAACTCCGCCGCCTGCTGCCGACTGTACGCACGCCGCCGGCTCGTCAGGCACAACAACGCCGACGCCAGCGATCCGCGCGCAACGTCCTCACGGGCCTGCTCATACAAGAGCTCCTCCGCACGCGTCGCGTCGCCTGCCTCATAACTCATCGTCGCGACCGCCCATGCCCGCATCGAACCCAGAACAGGTCGATACGTCAGGGGGTAAGCCGCCAGCTCACCCTCGAGCACGCGAGCAAGCTCAAGGTCGCCCGCCGCCGCACGAAACGCCGCCGCAAGAGCGAGCGTCCGCTCGTGATACGCGATACCGAAGGGGCTCGGCGGCCCCAGCCTCAAGCTGACCGCGAGGACCGACCACGCCGCATCGCGCTTGCCCGTGAGATACAGCACCTCCGCCAGCTTCAGCGAGTGCAGGCGGATGCCCAGCGGATTGAGCGCGTCATAAGCCGCCTCCAAGTGCGTGCGCGCCCACTGCTCCGCCTCCTCCACACGACCCAACAGAAGCAGCGCATCACTTCGCGCCGCCTCCAGATAAGGCTGAAGAGGGGAGTCAGCATCAGGCTCCGGAGCCGCGTCGAGCGTCTCCAGTGACTCCTCCGCCCGGCCGAACTCCAGCAGCAGACCTGCACGCGTCAGAGCAGACCAGATCTGAGCGTGACGCGCGCCGCCCACAAGGCGAAGCCTATGGAGCGTGGCGTCGTCGGCGACATGCACGCCCCAGCTGACCTCGAACATCAGCGCCTGAGCCTCCAGGATCGCGCCGTCTCCACCCAGCCGCGACGCCTGTTCGCGAAGGAAGGCGGTGGTCGCTGCCAGGTCGCCGGTCTGCCACAGCATCCACTGCGCACGGCGGGTGAGATAGATGGCGACGACGTGCACCGGGTCGGACGGCCGGATCGCGGTCGCATCAAAGATCTCATCGACCTGTTCCGGGTTCGGTCGAGACATGAGCCCATCGATGAAGGTGACCGCGTTCGCGAGGGAAGGATCGGCCCGCCAGTGCGCCCGGCGCGATGCATCTTGCACAGCGGCGCGCTCATGCACGAGGGCGACCAGTTCGGCGGCGTGTCGCAGGTGACCCGCATCATCAGCGGCAGCACCTGCCAATAGTCGATCCACGAGGTCGCTGCGAGGCGGACGCGAGGGCTCGTACGCTGACCCGAAGACCTCGCCGGCTCGACGCGCCAGAAGCCGGCGGTCGACATCAGTGAGTCGCGTGCGCACGGCATGCGACAGGGCCGGCGGCGACACCGTGACCATGTCGCCGCGCGCGGAGCGATAGACGGTGACGCGTTCGAGCTCGGCGAGCTCCGAGAGCACTTCGGCGCCGACGAGGTCCGTGGCGTTGTCAAAGGTGACTGGTCCCGCCCAGGCGAGCGCTTGGAGACCGCGCAACGCCTCGGGCGACAGCGACCGGGTCAGCGCCTGCGCGACCATGTCGTGCTGCACGGCGTCGAGTGACCCGGTCTCGGTCCACAGTCCGTCAACCAGCTCGATGACGCCGGAGAACCGCGCCGCGTCGATCAGCGCGATGGCGGCGGCAGGGTTGCCGGCCGAACGCGCCGATATCGACGAGATGAGATTCGCATCGGGCGGCCCGCCGAGGTGCGTGGTGAGGAGGGAGGACAGCCCCCAGAACCCGAGCGGGACGAGCCGCGCCTCAGCCATCACGCGTCCTTCGAAGACCCGCCGCACGCCGATGTTGTGGTCCTGGCCGCCCGGACGGATAGAAGCGACCAGTCGCACCCGTGGGCTCTGGGTGAGCCGGTCGACAATGCGCAGCGAAGCGGTGTCGAGCGTGTCGATGTCATCGACGACGACGATGTTCCCCAGCGCTCCATGGAGCTCCTCGTCGAGCAGCTGGAACAGCGCCGCGTCCGTTGGGGACGCAGCATGCCGAGATCGCGCGACTACGTCGTGCAGCAGGATGGCGCCGTACGGCACGTCCGTGAGTGACGCCCTCCCGTCGATGCGAACGACGTGCGCGCCGTCGTTCGTGGCACCCGCGGCGAATCGAGAGAGCACCGTGCTCTTGCCGGAACCCGTGTCGGCGGTGACGAGCACATCGCGGCCGATCGTCACCCACTGGGTGATCGCGTGTGCTGCTCCGGCGAGTTCTGCGGGGTCCACACCGGGCATTCTTCCACCGCGGTGCGTTTCCGCGCCTCCCCATTCCCCTACGAGGGGGGGTCAGTGCTGCGCGTCGCGCCAGGAGTGCTGGGGACGATAGCCGAGCAGGCGCTGCGCCTTCGCGGTCGAGAAGAGCGATTCGTTCACCCCGAGCTCGCCTCGGATCTCCACCTCAGGGAACACCTGAGCGACGAGTTCGGCGTTCGGCGTGCTCATGACGGTGTCTGCTGCCGCGATGAGGAAACGGTCGAACCCGGGCGGCGCGACCTCGAGCGCGCGGATCACCGCCTGGGCCCCGTCGCGCGCGTCGATGTAGCTCCAGAGGTTCCACTTGCGCCGGAGAGGGTCTGCGTCGAAAGACGGGAACTCCTCGTAGTCGGCGGGCACCATGACGTTCGAGAACCGCAGCGCGGTGATCGACACCTCGGGATGCCAGCGCACCAGCTCGGTCGCGAGCTGCTCCTCGAGGTGCTTCACGAGCGAGTACACCGACTCCGGGCGGGCCGGATATTCCTCATCAACGGGGATATAGGGCGGCGGGGTGTCGAAGGGGAGACCCTGCACCGTCTCGCTCGAGGCGTACACGATCCGGTCGATGCCCAGGCGCAGCGCCGCCCAGAACACGTTGAACGTGGTCGTGATGTTGTTGTGGAACGTCGCGACGTCGGGCACGATGCCGGGCGCGGGAATGGCGGCGAGATGGACGAGCGCGTCGAACCCGTCGTGGAGGTCGTTCACGCTTGTGAGCGCGTCGACGACCTGCCCATAGTCCGTGAGGTCCACACGCACGAAACCATCGCCGCGCTCGCCGACTCGGTCGAGGCCGATGACCTCATGGCCCGCCTCGGCGAGTTCTCGCGAGACGACGGTGCCGAGCTTTCCGGATGATCCTGTGAGGGCGACGCGCATCCCCCCAGCCTGCCACCGTTTCGAGTGGGTGCGGGGCCGTCAGTCGGCGGTCACGCGCTGGTCTCTGCGGCCGTCTTGGTCTTCTGCACCTTGCTCACGAGGTCGCTGAGGCCCGAGGCCCCGCCCATGATCGCTGTCGCCGTGAGGATGAGGTCGACCAGGGCCGGGACGTCGGCGTACCCGAGCGAGGTCAGCAGCGAGAACTTGAACAGCCCCACAAGCGGCATCGCGAGAAGGAAGGCGAGCCCGTTGGTGAGGAGCGCCTTCTCGATATCGGCGGTGGTGACCGTCTTGGCCCCCTCGGTCTGCGTGTCGGCCGAGAAGACGCCCACGGCGACACCTCGTGCAGCGGCGGCCTGCGCCCGGAGCACCGTGAGGCCCCTCTGCTTCTTCGTCGTCGCCGTGGGCTCCTTGCTCACCGCGGCGACGAGGCGGTCGAAGACCGGCACGAGCACCTGGTTCGCTCTCTCGATCGCCTGAGCGAGCACGTAGAGGATCGCGAACGCGGCGATCCCCTCGACCTGGTTCTGAGTGACCGTCGATGCTGAGGCGATGATCGGCCCCAGTATGAGCCCGACGACCACCAGCACGACGGTCGCGACGATATAGGGCAGGCGAACGACAGTGTCCACGAGGCAACCCCCAGTTCCTCATTGCGGTTGGGGGGAAGCTACACCCTTCGCCCGTGCGTGGCTAGAGGCCGTGTGGCCGAGCCGGCACGCGTGGCGCCTACCGGCCGGTCCAGCGCGGCGCGCGCTTCTCGGCGAACGCCCTCGCACCCTCCCTGGCGTCGTCACTGGCGAGCACCTGGGGGAACAGGTCGTCGTTGAGGCGCCAGGCCGATTCCTCGTCGGCCGAGCGTCCCTCGTGGAGCTCGTAGGCGACCTGCTTGGCCCCGATGACGCCGAGGGGAGCGTTGGCCGCGATGGTCTTCGCGATCGCCTGGGCCTGTGCGAGTGCCTCACCGGGCTCGGTGAGCCGGCTGACGAGTCCGTGGGCGGCCGCAGTCTCGGCATCGATCGGATCGCCGGTGAGCATGTGCAGCATGGCGAGCTTGAGAGGAAGCTGGCGCACCAGGCGGAGCGCCCCGCCGGCGCCGGGGTAGAGGCCGACCTTCACCTCGGGAAGCGCGAAGCGCGACGAGCGCGACGCGACGAGGATGTCGGCGGTGAGCGCGAGCTCGAACCCCCCGCCGAAAGCGATGCCGTCGACGGCTGCGATGAGCGGCTTGGCGATGCGCTGGCGCGTTCCGAACGAGCCCCACTCCGGGTCGCCCTGGGTGGGCTTTCCCGCGGCGACCGACTTGAGGTCGGCTCCCGCGCTGAAGGCGCGGCCCCCGGCGCCGGTCACGACGACGACGCGGACCTCGGGGTCGGCATCGGCGTCCACGAGAGCGGCGATAAGGGCGTCGTTGAGCTCCTGGTCGAACGCGTTCATTGCGTCGGGGCGGTGAAGCGTGAGCGTGAGGACGCCGTCGTCGAGCGTCGACAGCAGGACGTCGCTCATTTGCCGGCCTCGGTGTGGTCGTAGAAGCCGTTGCCGGTCTTTCGGCCGAGGAGGCCGGCGGCGACCATGCGGGTGAGCAGCTGCGGCGGCGCGAACTGCGGGTTTCCGGTCTGGTCGTAGATCATCTTGCCGGCGCGGTAGGCGACGTCGACGCCGGTCAGGTCGGCGGTCTCCAGCGGACCCATCTTGTGTCCGAAGCCGAGCGTGCAGGCAAGGTCGACGTCGCGGGCGGTGGCGAGACCCTCGTCGACGATGCGGGCCGCCTCCTGCGTGAGCACGGTGATGAGGCGAGAGGTGACGAAGCCGGCGGTGTCGCGGTTCACGAGGATGGTCGTCTTGCCGAACGCCTCGGCCAGCGCGCGGGCGCGCGCGACGGTATCGTCGCTCGTCGCCAGGCCGCGGATGATCTCGCACAGCTGCATCGCAGGAACGGGGGAGAAGAAGTGCATGCCGATGACGCGGTCGGCGTAGTCGCCGTTCCCGGCGATGGCGGAGATCGAGATGGCCGACGTGTTGGTGGCGAGAAGCGTCTCGGGGCCGACGACGGCGGCGATCTGCGCGAACGTGTCGCGCTTGATGTCGACATTCTCGATGATCGCTTCGATGACGGCGTCGGCGTCCTTCAGCCCGTCGAGGGTGGGCGCGACCGAGATGCGGGCCACGGCGGGAGCCACGGCATCCGCCTCGAAGCGTCCGCGGGCGACCTGGCGCTCGAGTGCTGCCTCGATCTTCTGGACGGCGCTTTCGGCGGCACCCTCGGCCGCGTCGTAGAGGACGACGTCGAATCCGGCGACCGCCGCCACTTGCGCGATCCCCGAGCCCATGAGCCCGGAGCCGACGATGCCGACCTTCTTCACACCTGCGACGTCAGCCAAGACTGTCTCCTTCGACTTGAACGGGGGGCTTTGTCAACACATTGACATATATCATCCTGCCGCCTACGCTCGGAGTCGTCAAGGGCGCGCTGGGTGTCGCCCGGGAAGGCTCTTCAGATGTCCGTGTTCGCTGATGACGACGTCGTCGTCGCCTCCACCGCCCGCACGCCGATCGGTCGCGCCCGCAAGGGCTCGCTCGTCTCGATGCGCCCCGACGACCTGGCTGTCATCGCCTTCGGCGAAGCCGTCCGTCGCGTTCCCGGTCTCACTTACGACGACTTCGATGACCTGTACCTCGGCAACGCGGAGCCTTACGGCGAGCACGGACAGAACATCGCGCGCCGCGTCGCGATCCTCCTCGGCTCCGACCGCCTGCCGGGCGCGACCGTCAACCGCTTCTGCTCGTCGTCGGTGCTCGCGACCCGCATGGCGTTCCACGCGCTCAAGGCCGGCGAAGGCGACGCCTACCTGGTGGGCGGCGTCGAGTGCACATCGCGCAACATCCCCGAAGACCCGCAGCCGAACCCGCTGTTCGACGGCACGGTCGAGCGCGTGCAGCAGCAGCTCGCGTCGGGCACCTGGACAGACCCCCGCGGGGAAGGCCTGCTGCCCGCCTATTACGTCATGATGGGCCTCACCGCCGAGCTCGTCGCCCGCCAGACGGGCACCACCCGCCAGATGCAGGACGAGTTCGCCGCCCTGTCGCAGCAGCGCGCCGTCGCCTCGTGGGACGCGGGCTTCTTCGACGACGAGATCGTGCCTGTCACCCTGGCCGACGGCACCGTCGTGACGAAGGACGACGGTCCGCGCCCGGGCACGACCGTGGAGACCCTCTCGGGCCTGAGCCCCGTCTTCATCCCCGACGGCACCGTGACCGCTGGCAACGCGTGCCCGCTCAACGACGGCGCCTCGGCGGCCGTGCTCATGACCGGCCGCAAGGCCAAGGAGCTCGGCATCCAGCCCCTCGCGCGCATCCTGTCGTCGGGCGTCTCGGCGCTCTCGCCCGAGCTCATGGGCCTCGGCCCCATCGGTGCGTCGCGCCAGGCGCTCGGCCGCGCCGGTCTCACGGCGGCCGACATCGACGTCATGGAGCTCAACGAGGCCTTCGCCGCGCAGGTCGTTCCGTCGGCGAAGGAGATCGGCATCCCGATCGAGAAGACCAACCCCCACGGCGGCGCGATCGCTCTCGGCCACCCGTTCGGCTCGACCGGCACCCGCATGCTCGGCACGCTCATCAACGACCTCCACACCGACGGGGGCCAGTTCGGTCTGCTGACCCTGTGCGTCGGCGGCGGCCAGGGCATGGCGCTCGTGGTCGAGGCGCTGCGCGACTGATGGCGACGGTGCTGCCCTCCCTCGAGGTCGCCGAGGGCGTCGCGATCATCCGCCTCCGCTCGGAGAACGGGATGAACGCGCTCGACGACGCCGTCTCCGACGAGCTGCAGCGCCTGCTCGACGAGGTCGAGAGCGCCGACGGCATCCGTGCGCTCGTGGTCACGGGGGAGGGGCGAAGCTTCTCCGCCGGAGGCGACTTCGCCCAGCTCGCCCAGCTCGCCGACGCCGTGCGCACCGACGAAGGGGCGGCGGATGTGCGGGCGCGCGTGCGGCAGAACTCGCGCATCATCGAGCGGCTGCGGGCGCTCGACGCCGTGACGGTCGCCGCGATCGACGGCGCCTGCATCGGAGCCGCTCTGGGGATGACACTCGCCTGTGACGCCCGCATCGTCACGCCGCGGGCGACGCTCTCGACGGGATTCATCTCGCTGGGCCTCTCCGCCGACTTCGGCACCGCCTACCTGCTGACCGACGCGATCGGCCGTGCACAGGCGTCGCGCTGGCTGCTCGGAGGCGAGCGCTTCACGGGCGACGCCGCGCTGCGGGCGGGATTCGCGACGGCCATCGCCGAGCCCGGGACGCTGCTCGATTCCGCTGTCGCTCTCGCGGAGCGCTGGTCGGTTTTCCCGGTCGCGACGGCGGGCATGAAGGCGGGCATCCGGGACGCCGACGAGGGGGGCCTCGCACGGCACCTCGAGTACGAGGCTGACCGGTTCGTCGCGGCGCTCCGGCATCCGCAGGCTCAGGCCTCGGTCGCGAAGGCGGTCGCCAAGCTCGCTCGCTGACGAACGCGAGGCCGGTCAGCTTCTGCCGGACTCGCCTACCAGCACCTTCTCGAGCAGTCGATTCAGCTCGGCGCGCTCTCGCGGGGTGAGCGAGGCGAACCAGCGCTGCGACCGCTCCAGCTCGGCATCGAGCGTCTCGTCGGCCACCTTCTCGCCGGACTCCGCCAGGCGCATGGGCACGATACGGCGGTCGGATGCCGGTTCCGCGCGCTCGATCAGGCCCTCCTTCTGGAGCCCCGACAGCATGATCGACGCCGCCTGACGGCTCACGCCCGCCAGACGCGAGAGCGCCGACGCCTCGAGCGATCGGTAGATGCGCAGGATGAACAGCGCGCTGAACCCGGCCCAGCGCAGGCCGCGCGGGCGCAGGACCTCGCGCTCCGACGACTGGATGTACGAGTTGGCGGCCCGCACGAGCAGCATGCCGAGTGCGAGCGAGCCCTCTTCGGCGTCGGGTGCGTGCTCGCGCAGGAACGCGTCCGCGTCGTGGCTGAACTGCGCGGCCGGGATGCGCGATCTCGGGGTGCGGGATGCCATGCTCGGCATGCTACCTTTCGCGCGTGGCGTCACGCGTTCGCCGCCGCGGGCTCGTCGGCCGCCAGCAGGGCTGCGCGCACGTCCTTGTGGACGATCTGCGAATGCGATGGCGTCGGTAGGAGGGGTAATTTGTCACAGCATTGACAATATCTCGTCTGTCAGCGATCTGTCGATTCGCATTCCTGAGGCGTCGGGCGATCGGGCGCAAGGGGGCTGTCGTGCACCATGAGCCGGGCTTGACTGGGACTCGAAAGGGAGGTCGTGAAAATGAGCATGATCATCGAGCACGAACCGCCGTACCGGGTCGGCTACTTCGTCGGGAGCCTTGCGCAGGCATCCATCAACCGCAGGCTGTCCGAGGTCCTCATCAATCTGGCTCCACCCGAGCTCGAGTTCCAGGAGATCCCGATCGGCGACCTGCCGCTGTACAGCTACGACTACGACGAGGACTATCCGCAGGTCGCGCGCGACCTCAAGCGCGCGATCGAGGAGTCGGATGCCGTCATGTTCGTGACGCCCGAGTACAACCGATCGATTCCGGGGGCGCTGAAGAACGCGATCGACTGGGCGAGCAGGCCTTGGGGTCAGAACTCGTTCGCGCGCAAGCCATCGGCCGTCATCGGCACGTCGGTGGGTGCGATCGGCACGGCTGTCGCGCAGCAGGACCTGCGCAGCATCCTGAGCTTCTGCAACTCGCCCCAGATGAATGCGCCGGAGGCCTACATCCAGACCAAGCCGGGGCTCTTCACCGACGACGGCGAATGCACCGACGACGGCACCCGGGAGTTCCTCCAGGGGTGGATGGACGCGTATCTGGAGTTCATCAAGCGGGTGCTGACGGTGGTCCCTCCGCCGCAGCCCCGCTCCTGACCTCACCGCGCGCCGCCGGCCGGTACCGCCGAGGTCAGGATGAGGTTCATAGTCCGCTCATAAGGTCGTCTGGGTCGCCCCAAAATAGGGACTCATAGGTTCTTCTCGTTGCAGCGCAACATGCCCGAGAAGGAGACTTATGTACTGGACGTATCTGCGGCGCGAGCTCGCAGGCCGCAAGAAGCAGACGGCTATTGTCGCGGTGGGAATGGCGATCGCGATCGCCCTGGTGATCATCGTCAACTCGCTGTCGGCTGGTGTGCGCGACGCGCAGGCTCAGGCGCTCGAGTCGGTCTACGGCGTCGGCACCGACCTCACCGTGACCGGCGCGCAGGCCGCACCGGGAGAAGACGGCGGCGGGCGCGGACCCATGTTCGACTTCGACGAGGACGCCGGGTCGACCGACGACGACGGCACGACCTCGCTCAGCCAGTCACGCCTCATGACCGACTTCATGCGGGGCACGCTCGACGCCTCGACCCTCGACACCGTGACCTCGATCGACGGCGTCGCCGCCGCGTCGGGAGCGCTCAGCCTCACCAACTCCACCTTCGACGGCGAGCTCCCCTCGGCCCCCGGTGGCGGCGGCGACGGGATGCCGGAGCCCGGCCAGGGCGGTGCGCCCGGTGGCGGCGGTTTCGGTGGCGGCTCGTTCGACATCGACTCGTTCACCGTGCTCGGCATCGACCCCGCAGACAGCTCGGTCGGCCCGCTCTCGGCCGCCGAGCTCACCGACGGGCGCGCGCTCACCGGCACGGATGCCGCGGCCTACGTCGCCGTGCTCGATGCGACTTACGCCACGAGCTCCGAGCTGTCGGTCGGCGATGTCATCGACGTGGGCGGCGCCGAGTTCGAGGTCGTCGGAATCGTGGCATCGACCTCGGCGGAGGCCGACACGGCCGCGAACGTCTACGTCCCGCTCGGCGTCGCGCAGGAGCTCTCCGACGCGGGAGACGTCGTCTCCACCATCTACGTGCAAGCCGATTCCGCCGACGAGATCTCGGCCGTGCAGGACGCCCTGGATGAGGCGCTCCCCGACGCGACCGTGAGTTCGCAGTCGGACCTCGCGTCGACGGTGTCCACGTCGCTGTCGAGCGCCAGCGCCCTCATCGGCAACCTGGGGACGTGGCTCTCGATCATCGTGCTGGCCGTCGCGGTCGCGCTCGCGATCCTGTTCACGATCTCGGGCATCTCGCGCCGCACGCGGGAGCTCGGCACCCTGAAGGCGATCGGCTGGTCGAACGGTCGCGTCGTCGGGCAGGTCGCGGGGGAGTCCGTGGTGCAGGCGCTGATCGGCGGCATCGTGGGCGTCGTCGTCGGCCTCGTCGGAGTGTGGGTCGTCAACCTGATCCACCCGACGATCTCGGCTGCGGGCCCTTCGCAGGCAGGTCCGGGCGCGGGTGGCCCCGGTGGCGGGTTCCCCGGAGGGGGCGCACCCGGCGGTGGGTTCCCGGGCGCCGACATGGCGGCCTCGGCGGGCGACATCACCCTCAACGCCCCGCTGTCGCTCGGCATCGTGCTGGTCGCCGTCGCGCTCGCCGTCGGTGCGGGCCTGGTGGCGGGGGCCTTCGGAGGCTGGCGGGCAGCTCGCCTGAGCCCGGCCGAAGCGCTGCGCTCGGTCGCCTGACCACCGCGGAAGATCTGAAGAGACGGAGAACATCATGACCATGACCGAGACCAACGCCGGTGTGACGGGCGTCACGCCCACCCCGGCCTATCGCCTGGGCGCCGTGACGAAGACCTATGCCCGCAACGGGCGCCAGGTGCAGGCACTCGCAGGGGTCGACCTGGAGATCGCGCAGGGCGATTTCGTGACGATCCAGGGCCCCACCGGAGGAGGCAAGTCGACGCTGCTGCAGATGCTGGGGGCGCTGGACACCCCCACGGCCGGCACGGTTCACCTCGGTGAGATCGACCTCGCGAAGGCATCCTCGTCGAAGCTCGGCGACATCCGCGCCCGCGAGATCGGGTTCGTGTTCCAGGCGTTCAACCTCATCCCGACGCTGACAGCGGCCGAGAACGTCGACATGGGCCTCGAACCGCTGGGCCTGTCCAAGGCGGAGCGTGCCGAGCGTGTGCGGGAGGCGCTGGCGCACGTCGGCCTCGCGGAGCGCGCCGATCATCGTCCGGCCGAGCTGTCGGGCGGTCAGCAGCAGCGCGTCGCGGTCGCGCGGGCGATCGCGAAGCGGCCGCGCGTCCTGCTCGCCGACGAGCCGACGGGCAATCTCGACGAGTCGATGCGTGACGAGATCCTCACGGTGCTCGAGCAGCTGAACGCCGAGGGCCTCACGCTGGTCGTCGTCACGCACGACTCGGCCGTCGCCCGCCGCGCGCGCCGCCGGCTGCGCCTCGAGAAGGGCACGGTGCGCGACATCACGCGCTGAGCCCCCACTCGCGCTCCTTTCCGGCCGCGAGACGACCGCATGCCGCCGAGGACCAGGGGCATCTCCCGGTGCTCGAGGCGCAGGCGTCGTCTCGCGGTCGGGCCGGTCAGAACACCGCAGCTCCGCGCGTCAGCGCCACTGGGGCAGCTGCTGAAGCGTCCAGGTGTTTCCGTCGGGGTCGTCGAACTGCACGAAGCGGCCCCAGTCGAGCTCCTGCACGCCGCGGGCTTCGACACCGGCGTCCCGCAACTGTGCCAGGGCGGCGTCGGCATCCGGCACGACCACCTGGATCGTGTTCTGCTTTCCGGGTTCGAGGTCGATGCCGAGCCCTTCGCCGATCGCGATGGAGCAGGCCGAGCCGGGCGGGGTGAGCTGGACGAAGCGGATGTCGGGAGTCGGACGCTGATCGTGGTCGGCGTTGAACCCGATTCGGGTGTAGAACTCCTTGGCGCGGTCGACGTCGGTGACCGGCACGAAGATCAGCTCGATCTTCCAGTCCATAGGAGTCTCCTCTCTGTCGGAGGGCACGTTACGCCGATCCTCGGACATTGCGCGCTGATCATTACCATGGTGCCTATGACCGACGAGAACCCCCGGTTCAGCCCCGTCATCGCGCTGCTCGCGGTGTCGGCCATGTGGGAGGGGCAGCTGACTGCCGTGCTCAAGGATCTCGGCATCACGACCCGCAAGTTCGGCCTCCTCGGGCACATCTACGCCGAGCCGGGCATCTCATTCTCCGAGCTCGCCCGCCGGTCGCACATCACGGTCCAGTCTGCGCACACCGCCGTCCGCTCACTCGTCGATGACGGCCTCGTCCAAGACGCGACGTCGCACGCGGGAGCGGCAAGCGACCTCCACGTGACGCCGCAGGGGGCACGCGTTCTGCGCGAGGCCCGTCGCCGGCTGTCGGAGCTCGACAGCCGGCTCGCTGAGAGCCTTCCGGGAGTCGCCGCGTCGCTCGACGGCATGCGCGCCGGCATCGTCTGACGCGCCGCATCCTTCAACTACGCTGAAGGCATGCTGCGCACCCCCTACAGAGCGTTCCGCCTCGTCGCGATCGCCGAGGCCATCACCTGGACCCTCCTCATCGCCGCACTCATCCTGCGCGCCGTCGCGGGATGGGACCTCGCGACCACGGTGGCCGGAAGCATCCACGGATTCGTCTTCCTCTCCTACGGGGCGACCGCCATCCTCGTCTCGCTCAACAGCCGCTGGCCGGTGGGTCCGACCGTGCTGGCTGTCGTCTCTGCAGTGATCCCCTACGCGACGATCCCCGTCGAGCGGTGGCTGCACCGCAAGGGTCTGCTCGACGGCGCCTGGCGCACCCAGGAGCCGGATGCCGGCGAGCGACGCTGGTACGACGGGCTGCTGCGCTGGTTCCTCCTGCGCCCGTGGGCGCTGATCGCGCTCATCGCGGCGGCGGTCGTGGCGCTCTTCGTCGCGCTCCTGATCATCGGCCCGCCCGGCGGCCGGCACTGAGCGCGTTCCGGGGGATCAGCGCCGCGTCGACACCGTCACGGTGAACTTCGCGTTCCGCGCCACCTGACGCGTCGGCCCGACGAGGCTCTCGAGAACGCCGCGGTAGCCGAGCGGAGAATTCCACACGCACCACAACTCACCGCCCGGACGCAGCACCCGCGCGGCATCCGCGAACAGCTTCGGGGCGACCCTGTCGGACACCGCCGCACCGCTGTGGAAGGGCGGATTGAGCGCGATGAAGGATGCCGAGGCGTCCGCAACGGCGCCGAGCGCGTCGTCGCGGACCACCGTCACCCGCTCCGCGACGCCATTGGCCTGGACCGTGCGCTGCGCCGAGGCGACCGCGACGGCGGACTGGTCGGTCGCATAGACGAACGCCCCAGGATGCCGCAGCGCGAGGTGCGCCGCGATCACGCCCGTGCCGCACGCGAGATCGATCAGCGGATCGTCTGGCGTTCCGCCACGGGGATGGGGCGGCAGATGCTCGAGCAGCAGGCGTGTGCCGATGTCGAGGCGCGCGCCGGCGAAGACGCCGCCGAACGCGCAGACGCGGATGCCCTCGACGGAAGCGGTCGTCGGCGTCGGGTCTGCGCCGTCGTGCGGCCCGCGCGCGACGAGCACCCGGGACTTCTGCCGCGCGTGGGTGACATCGAGGTGCGCGAAGAACTCGCGGAGGACGTCGTTCATCGCCGTCGACATGTGCTTGATGCGCCCGCCGCCGAACACGACCACGTCGGGGGCGGCGTGCGCGGCGATGAGGCCGGCGATGTCCCGGAGCTGGTCGAGCGAACGGGGCAGACGCAGCAGCACGACGCGGGCGCGTGAGACGAGCTCCGCATTGAGCGGCAGCGAGCGGAACGGCGACTCGGGGCCTGATCCTTCAAGGCCGAGGTCGGCCGCGTTCGCGGCGAGCGCGCGTTCTCCGGTGAGCGCGTCCTGGTGCACCCGCACGCTCCGTGCGCCGTCGTGGCAGGCGGCCAGCGTCAACGCGCCGTAGGAGTCTCCGATCACGACCAGTTCACCGTCGCCGAGACCCGCGCGGGCATCGGCCGACTCGTCCAGGAGCAGCCGGTCGGCCGCGTCGGCGGCGACCAGCCCGGGAGCCTCGATGTCAGGCCTGCGCCGCAGCGCGTCGAAGGGGAACGTCATGAGGAGCCGGCTCCCCGGCCCGGCGACGCGTCGAAGGCTCCCGCCTCGAAGACGGTGGGCTCCTCCGCCGCGTAGCCATCGGCGTAGTGCAGCCGCGCGTCGGCGGGTGTGCATTCGTCGCCGATGCGGATGCCGGGAGCGAGCGCCCCGGCGTCGCGCAGGTCGGTCAGCGACGCGATCGCGCGCCGGCGCAGCTCCCACGGGTCGATCGTGTTCACGTAGACCTTCGTGCCGCCCTCGAATCCGGCGGGATTCGAGATCCGCCACTTCAGGACGATGCGCCACGGCATCGGCCACGGGGCCTGCGGCGGACGGTAATGCCATTCCTCGTTGGTCGGCACGTGAACGCCGGTCGCCGCGTGCAGCGCGTGCACGAGGTCGGAGACGGCGCGGACGCCCTTGGGGGAGTGCTCCTGCGGCAGGTTCTCGGCGGCGGTCGAGAACACCTCGAACGCGGGGTAGCGGTGGCCGACGCCCGCGACGGCGACGGCGCCGTCGACAGCCGCGACGACGAGCCCCTCCTCGACGGCGAGATCGAGGATGCGGTGCTGATAGAGCAGGCGGTCGCTCGCCAGCATCCGCAGCTCGCGATCGACCTGCGGTCCGTGCTCGTCGATCGCGACGAGCTGCTTGTGGAGATGCTCGAACGACGCGCCCGCCGGCCGCAGCCAGTTCTGGAATACGGCGACATGCGAGGCGAACGGCTGCGCCGCCTGGATATCCGCGAGCGAAGCCACCGTGAACGCGAAGTACGCCCCGTGCTCGGCGGGCGTGAGCAGGCCGGACGACACGAGCTGGTCGTCGTACTCAGCGCCGTCGACCACGTGACGTCGCGCGACGATGACGTCGTGCGATCCCCCCAGCAGGTCGAGCGCCGCCTCTTCGAGCGACTGCTCGACACCGGATGCCGCGGAGCGGATCTCCGCGAGCTTCTCGATGTGCGCACGGCCGACGGGGTGCGACAGGTACTCCTGTGCCCACTCGACGACCGAGGCGGGCTGGCGGAAGCCGTGGTTCTCGCGCCAGTACTCGGCCGACACGATCTCGAACAGGTTGCCGAAGCGGCGGAACTCCGCGGTCGAGTCGTCGAGCTCGTGCGCGGGCACGTGCCGGAGCTCGACGAAGTCCGGACCGACCAGCCGTGACTTCTCAGGCGTCGTCTCGAAGTACCGGTCGCTGCAGAACGCGCACAGCCGACGCTCTTCGCCGGGGGCCAGCCGCCGCGACGCGACCCGGGGACTGGAGAGCGGACGGTTCGCTCGCCCGGGCACGGTCCACACGCGCGTGCCGGTGAGTGGTCCGACCTGCTTCACGGTGCCGTCGGGCAGACGCGTGATCACGATCTCGGGAAGCTCGGTCACCCCTTCACCCTATCGACGGCCCGCGCGGGCGAGAATGAACGCATGCGGATCGTCGTGCTCACCGGCGCCGGCATCTCGGCGGAGAGCGGCGTGCCCACCTTCCGTGGTGGCGACGGCCTCTGGGAGGGCCATCGGGTCGAAGACGTCGCGACGCCTGAAGCGTTCGAGCGCGACCCTGAGACGGTGCACGCCTTCTATGACCGGCGGCGCGGCTCGCTCGCGCATATCGAGCCCAACGCGGCGCACGAGGCGCTGGCGCGTCTGGAGTCCGTCGTCGGCGAGGATCTGCTGGTGGTCACGCAGAACGTCGACGACCTGCACGAGCGCGCCGGCTCCACGCGGGTCGTCCACATGCACGGCGAGCTGCGTCGCGCGCTGTGCCTCGCGTGCGGGGAGCGGCCGGCGTGGGACGGTGACCTGCTGCCCGGCCCGCCGTGCCCGGTGTGCGGACAGCGGGCCCTGCGCCCGGACGTCGTGTGGTTCGGTGAGATCCCCTATGAGATGGACCGCATCGAACGGGCCGTCTTCGCGTGCGACCTCTTCGCATCGATCGGCACGTCGCGGGAGGTGTACCCCGCTGCCGGATTCGCCGCGCTCGCGAGGGCCGCAGGAGCGCGAACGGTCGAGCTGAACCTCGCGCCGACGCGGGCGGTCACGGCATCCGGGGCTTCCGTCTTCGACGAGGTGAAGGAGGGGCCGGCCACGGTGGTCGTGCCCGCATGGGTGGATGCGCTGGTGGGCGGCATCATGGGCGCGCCCTCCCGCTGACTCCGCTCCGCGGGGGTCAGGCGACGAGGCGCACGCGCACGATGTTGGTCGACTCGTCGAGCTCGGCGACCTTCGGGTACGCCTTCACGAAGTCGGAGAACGACCGGTGACCCAGTCCCTTCTCGCTGAACGACGGATCCATGCGCTTCATGAGGTTCTTGACCGCCGACAGGTGCACCCATCCGTCGTCGGAGCGCTCCTGCTCCAGACGCAGGGCGCGAGCCAGCAGATCGGCCGTCGGATCGGACGATGCTCGCTTGCGGCGAGACACGGGAGCCTCGGTCTTCTTGGCGGCGGGCTCGGGCGCCCGCACGCCGGGCAGCGAGTCGTAGGCGTCGAACTGGTCACAGGCGGCGGCGAGCGACTTGGCCGTGGATCCGGCCACCCCCACGCCCACGACGACGCGGCCGAGCCGCTTGCACCGCTGAGCCAGCGGCACGTAGTCGCTGTCGCCGGCGACGATCACGACGTGCGTCAGGTCGGGCAGGCGGAACATGTCCTCGACGGTGTCGACCGCGAGCCGGATGTCGGCGCCGTTCTTGGCGTAGGCGGCGGCAGGGAACAGCTGCACGAGGTCGACCGCGCGGGCCACCAGCTGTGAGCGGTACTCCGCGTTGACAGGGGACGACCAGTCGGCGTAGGCCCGCGTGAGCACGAGGGTTCCGAAGGATGCCGCGTAGTCGATGATCGCGCCGACGTCGATCATGGCGTCCTTCAGTCGCTGGGCGACCTCGGGCTCGCTCGGGTCCTCGGCGATGCGCTGCCGGTCGCGCGAGTACGAGTTGCGGCCGTGAACGCGGTCGTACCAGCTCATGACGATGTTGTCGAAGTCGAGGTACACCGCGACGCGGGGGTTCTGAGGATCCGGCATGCGTCCAGTGTGTCAGGTGCATGCCGCCCGGGTGATGACCCGCGCGGCGGAATTCCCTAGACTCGCGCCATGCCCCTGCTCTTCTCCGTGCTGACACTGGCCGTCATGATCTTCGCGATCGTCGACATCGTCCTGCGTCCCGAGGGCCAGGTGAAGCACATGCCGAAGCTCGTGTGGCTGCTCCTGGTGATCCTGCTGCCGCTCATCGGCTCGATCCTGTGGTTCGCGATGGGGCGGGAGTATCCGGAGCGCGCGGTGTCGCGGCCCCCGCAGTTCGCGCCGTGGGCGACGGAGCCTCCGGCCCCGGCTGCGTCGCCGCGCGACTTCCGGTCGACAGAGCAGCAGCTCGCCGATCTCGAACGCGAGATCGAGGCGGAGCGCCTGCGGGCCGAGATCGCGAAGCGCCGCGCCGAGCGCGACAGGGTGGGCGAGATCGAGCAGGAGTGACGGCCGAGAGGGAGAACGGGCGGAGCCGAAGCGCCGCCCGTTCCCCCACCGACTCGTCGGGAGCGCGCTAAGCCCTCATGCCGCTGCGAAGGCGCGAGATCGCGTCGACCGTCGCCGCGAGGATCAGCACGCCGCCCGTCACGAGCAGGTTGACGCCCGCCTCGAGGCGAAGCAGCGCGAGGCCGTTGATGATCGTCGCGATGACCAGGCCGCCGATCGCGGCGTGCACGAGGCGACCGCGTCCGCCGAACAGACTCACGCCTCCGACCACGGCCGCGGCGACGCCCGACAGCACGATGTCGCGGCCGGCGGCGCCGTCGACCGAGCCGATGCGGGCCTGGGCGAACAGACCCGCGACGACGGCGAGACCCGAGGCGATGACGAAGCACCACCACTTGACCCAGCGCACCTTGATGCCGGCGCGGCGGGCGGCCTCGGCGTTGCCGCCGATCGCATAGACGTAGCGGCCGAAGCGCGTGCGGTCGAGCACGAACGTCCCGATCCACAGGATCGCGAGCACGACCGGCACGATGATCGGCACGCCCTCGATGGGGATGACCGACTGCGAGCGGTTGAGGTTGAGAACCGCGACGGCGAACCCGCCGAGCACGGCGATGACGGCGAGCTTGATCCACACGAGGGAGATCGCGCGGTTCGGCACGCCGGCCCGGGTGCGTCGGCGGCGGTCCCAGAAGGCGGTGCCCGCCGAGATCGCGAGGATGATCACGAGCATGACCCAGCCGCCCCAGACAGGCAGGCGTCCGTTCTGCAGCGCGATGACTTCGGGAGCGTTGATCGGGTACAGGCCGCCGGCGCCGATGATGAGGAGGGCCAGGCCCTGGTACCCGAGGAAGAGGCCCAGTGTCACGACGAATGACGGGATGCCGACCCTGGCGACCAGGAAGCCGATCAAGGCGCCGGTGGCCAGACCCACTCCGAAGCCGATCGCGAGCGCGAGCGGCCACGGGAAGCCGTGCTTGACGTTGAGGACCACGAAGGTCGCCATCGCGACGCCGCCGGTGACGCCCGCGGAGAGGTCGATCTCGCCGAGGAGCAGCACGAAGACGAGGGCCATGCCCAGCACGACGTACGCCGCCGCCTGGTTCATGAGGTTGGCGAAGTTGAGCGGCGTCAGGAAGAACCGGCTCATGAAGCCGAAGAGGATCGCGAGGAAGATCAGGCCGGCGATGGCGGGCAGGGCGCCCATCTCGCCGCCGCGCACCCGCTGGAGCCACGCGCTGACCTGTTCGCGGAGTCCGCCTTCGACGCCGCTGCCGATCAGGTCGCTGGCCACGGGGTCGGGTGCCGCCGCGGTGCGAGGACTCGTGTCGGTGCTCATGCGTCGCCTCCTGTCGGGATGGTGCCGGTGCCGATCAGCTCGACGCCGGCGGGCACCTTCGTGCCGGTGATGTAGCCGACGACGTCGTCGCGCGTCGTCTCGGTGGTCTTGACCTGCGCCACCATCTGCCCGAGGTACAGAACCGCGATGTCGTCGGCGACGGCGAACACGTCGGCGAGGTTGTGGCTGATGAGGACGACGGCGACGCCCTGCTCGCTCAGGCGGCTCACGAGATTGAGCACCTGTTCGGTCTGCGCGACTCCGAGGGCGGCGGTGGGCTCGTCGAGGATCACGACGCGCGCCTTCTTGAGCACCGCGCGGGCGATCGCGACCGTCTGGCGCTGACCGCCCGAAAGCGACGACACCTTCTGGCGGACCGACTTGACGGTGCGCACCGACAGCGAGCGCAGCGTGTCCGACGCCTCGCGCTCCATCCGGCCCTCGTCGAACGTGCCGGCGGAGAGCTCTTCACGGCCGAGGAACATGTTCTGGACGATGTCGAGGTTGTCGCAGAGAGCGAGGTCCTGGTAGACGACCTCGATGCCGAGTGCGGCGGCATCCCTCGGGGTATGGAGGGTCACGGGCTCCCCGTCGAAGAGCACTTCGCCCTCGTCGTAGGGCTGGACGCCCGCGAGCCCCTTGATGAGAGTGGACTTGCCGGCGCCGTTGTCGCCGACGAGGGCGGTGACCTTGCCCGGCATGACCTGCAGGTCCACCCCCTTCAGCACGCTCACGGGGCCGAACGACTTCTTCACCCCGCGAAGTCGGATGATGGGTTCTGTCATGTCTCGCTTCCTTGCGATGTCTGTGGGTCGGGGAGGGCGGCGTGCGAGGGGCGCCGCGCCTGAGAAGACGCGACGCCCCCCGTCATCAGGCGATCACTCGACGCCGAACTCGGCGCACTTGTCGGCGAGGCTGACGCCTTCGATCTCGCCGGTGCAGATCTCGGCGGCCGACGCGTCACCGGCGGCGACGACGTCCTTGACCTGCTCCGGACCGACGAGCTGCGGCGTCACAGCGATGTACGGCGTGCCGTCTTCGAGCTCCTGGTCGGCGGTGACCGACTCGCCGTTCAGAAGCGCGATGGCGACCTCGACGGCCTTGTCGGCCTCGAGCTTGACGGGCTTGTACACCGTGGCGGTCTGCCATCCGGTGAGGATGTTGCGCAGACCCTCGAGGTTGGCGTCCTGACCGGACACCGCGACGCCCTGGAGGCTGTTGTCCTGCAGGACCTTGATGACGCCGTCGGCGTTGGTGTCGTTGGCTGCCCAGACGCCGTCGACCTTGCCGTCGTTGGCGGTGAGCGCCTGCTCGAAGTTGGTCTGCGACTTGGCGCCGTCCCAGACGCCGGTCGGCTCGGCGACGGGCTTGATGCCCGCGGCCTCCATCACCTCGACGGCGCCGGAGCGGAACATCGCCGCGTTGCCGTCGGTCGGGTCACCGCCCATGTAGAACACCTGGGCGGTCTTGGGGTCCTTGCCCGCGGCCTCGAGGCCGTCGAGCACCGTCTGGCCCTGCAGGCGCCCGACCTCGACGTTGTCGAACGACACGTAGTAGTCGGCGCCCTTGAACGGGCGGTCGTAGGCGATGACCGGGATGCCCTGGCCGGCGGCCTTTGCGGCGACGCCCTCAGCGGCGCCGTTGTAGTCGACGAGGAGCATCACGCCGCAGCCCTGCGTGAGCTGCTGGTCGGCGATCGTCGCGTACTTCGAGACATCGGCCTGCGCGTTCTGGATGTCGACCTCGAAGCCGGCGCCCTCCAGTCCCTCCTGCAGGTACTTGCGGTCGAAGTTCTCCCAGCGGGGAGACGAGGCCGCGTCGGGCAGGATCACGCAGGCGCGACCGGCCTCCGCAGGCGGCTCGCCGCCTTCGGTTCCACTGGGGGAGGGAGTGCCGCTCGTCGAACAGCCCGCCATCAGGAGTGCCGTGCCGCTGAGCAGGGCAGCAGCAAGCAGAGTGGACTTCTTCATCTTTCGCCTTTCACCGTCGAAACTGCGAGTCGTTGTGATTCGGTGCGCGGGTCGCACTGCGTCGATCATTATGTGTTCATGTCTTGGAGTCAAGACATGAACATAAAGAACTGATATCGGTCCGCACTCGGTTTAGGCCGTGAACTCACACCTTGTGTGAGCGCTCACGCCCGGCCCACAGCGGCACGCGTACGACGCGACAGGGAGTCGACGATGACGGCGAGCACCAGCACGGCTCCCGTGACCATGAACCGCACAGAGGAATCGAGGTTCAGCAGGGTGAGCCCCGAGCTGATCGACTGGATGACGATGACCCCGAGCAGGGCGGCGAAGGCGGTGCCGCGACCGCCGAAGAGCGAGACGCCGCCGATCACGGCGGCCGCGATCGCGTTGAGGTTCGTGTCGCCCGTGCCGGTGCTCTGGTTGGCCGCCGCGAGGCGAGCGGCCGCGAGGATCCCGCCGATGGCAGCGAGGGTGGTGCACAGCGCGAAGACCGAGAGGTAGATCCGCTCGACGCGGATGCCGGCGCGGCGCGCCGCCTCGACCGAGCCGCCCACCGCGTACACGGCCCGGCCCCAGCGGGTGCGCGACAGCAGGAAGTGCATGACGACGACCAGCGCGAGGAAGAACACGAACATGGCGCCGACGCCGCGCGAGAGGTTGAGCACCCACGTGGCGGCCAGCAGCAGCCCCAGCAGCAGGCCGGCGCGCGCCGTGATCTCCCAGCCGCTCTGGCTTTCGAGATTCGCGTCGGCCCGTCGGCGCGCCCGCCGGTAGAGCGACCACGCGTACGCGGCGACCGACACCACGACGAGGGTGTAGGCGAGCCACGCGGGCAGGAACATGTGCTGCGCGAACTGCACGATCCACGAGTCGAACGGCAGGTTCACCGAGCCTGTCTCGCCGAGCACCCACAGCTGTGCGCCGAGCACCGCCAAGAGACCCGCGAGGGTGATGACGAAGCTCGGGAGCCCGAACCGCGTGTACAGGAAGCCGTAGAGGAGCCCGACGACGGTGCCCGAGCCGACCGCCGCGAGAATCGCGACGATGAGGGGCCACTCCGCCTGCACGAACCCGACGGCCAGGACGGCCGCCGCGAGTCCCGAGACGGATCCGACCGACAGGTCGATCTCACCGAGCAGCAGCACGACGACGATGCCGAGGGCGATCGTGCCGATCGAGGCGCACTGCATCGTCAGGTTCACGAGGTTGGTGCTCGACAGGAAGACGGGATTGAGCGTCTGGAAGACGCCCCAGATGACGACCAGTCCCGCGATCACCGGCAGGGGGCCCAGGTCGCCCCCGCGGATGCGCAGCGCGATCAGCTGTGCTCGCGTGAGAAGGGTCGGGTGCTCGTCGGTCTCGATGCGGAGGGCATCGGTCGCCGGCCCCGGCGTGGCGCCGCTCACCGGGCCGCCCCCGGGCCGCCCGCGGCGCGGCGTCGCCTGCTCGACAGGGGGATGACGCGGCCGTCCTCGACCGCCGCGTCATCGTGGTCCGCCGTGCGCGGCGGCGGAGGCGTGCGGCGGCCCGCGTCGATCGCCCCCGTGATGGCGGCGATGAGGGTCTCACTGGTCACCTCGGAGGCCGAGAACTCCCCGTTGTTCCGTCCCAGCCGCAGCACGACGATGCGGTCGGCGACCGCGAGGACGTCGGCCATGTTGTGGCTGATGAGCACGACGCCGTGGCCGCGCTCGCGCAGCCGCTCGATGAGGTTCAGCACCTCCGCGGTCTGCGCGACGCCGAGCGCCGCCGTCGGCTCGTCGAGGATCACGACACGCGGCTGGCCGATGAGCGACCGCGCGATGGCGACCGTCTGCCGCTGTCCGCCGGACAGCGACGCGACCGGGATGCGCACCGACGGGATCTTCGCCGAGAGCTCACGGAGCAGCGCCCACGTGCGCTGCTCCATCTCGACCTCGTCGAGCGAGCCGTCGGTCGTCAGCTCGCGCCCCAGCCACAGGTTGGCGACGACGTCGAGGTTGTCGCACAGCGCCAGATCCTGGAAGACGGTCGCGATGCCGAGCTCCTGCGCGTCGGCCGGGCTGTCGATCTGCACCGGCTCGCCGTCGAACTCGACCGTGCCGGCGTCGGGCGGATGAACGCCCGCGAGGATCTTCACGAGCGTCGACTTCCCCGCCCCGTTGTCGCCGATGAGAGCGACCACCTCGCCCTCATTGACCCAGAAGTCGACGTCGGTGAGCGCCTTGACGGCGCCGAAGTGCTTCCCGATGCCGCGCATCGTCAGCACCCGGTCGCGGTGACGACCGGTGCGGGAGTGGGCTGCGATCGTCACGGGGAGTCCTCACGGATGCCGGCGGCCTCGCACGCGGCCGCATACTCGGGGGTACAGATATCTTCGACAGTCCAGAAGCCATCCGCAACGACGGTGTCCATGATGTCGGACACCGTGACCGCGACAGGCGTCAGCAGCGTCGCCGGCGTGCCGTCGATGATCAGCTCGCCCTCGACCGGACGACCCTCGAGCAGGTCGATCGCCACGTCGGCCGCCAGCTGCGCCTGCGGCCGGAGCGCCTTGTAGACCGTCATGTGCTGATCGCCCGTGACGATCCGCTGCAGCGCCGTCAGCTCGGCATCCTGCCCCGTCACGATCGGCAGCGGGGTCACGCCGGCGGCCCGCAGCGCGGCGATCGCGCCGCTGGCCGTGCCGTCGTTGGCGGCGTACACGCCCGCGATCCGGTCGCCGTACTGACTGATCTGGCCGGCGACCCAGTCCTGCGCCTTGTCGGGGCTCCAGTCGGGCGTCGCGTACTCCGCGAGGATCCGCACTCCGCTGGCCTCCAGCACCCGCAGCGCACCCTCGCGGAAGCGTGCCGCATTGCTGTCGGTGGGAGAGCCGTTGACCATGAGCACGCCGCCGTCGGGGTCGCCGCGCTCAGCCAGGGCGTCGACGAGCGCCGTCGCCTGGAGCTCGCCGACGCGCACGTTGTCGAACGACACGTAGTACGCGAGACCGCCGCCGTCGACCAGCCTGTCGTAGGAGATGACGGGCACCCCCTGCGCGTTCGCCGCATTGACGATCGTCATGGCCGCTTTCGCGTCGACGGGGTCGAGCACGAGCACCCGAACGCCCGCGGCCAGAGCGGACTCCGCCTGCTGCTGCTGCTTCGCGGCATCCTGATCGGCGTTCGCGTACAGCACCGTGTAGTCGCCGCGCTCGGCCACCCGCTCCTCGAACACGGGCCGGTCGAATGTCTCATACCGGGCGGTCTTCTTGTCGGGCAGCAGCAGGGCGATCGCCGGTCCGTCGGCGGCCGGGACGCACGCGGTCAGCAGCCCCAGCAGCAGTGCCAGGGTCAGTGTCGTGACGAGTGTGCGGAGGTGCACGGAAGAAGGCTCCTCGATCGGGTTTCGGAGTGCGACCGTCCCGGCCGGATCATTCGGTGATCGGGCCGGCGCGACGGCGGTGTCGGTCAGGCAGGGCGAGCGGCGACATCGGAGTCTACGCTCACGTGGTCGAGGGCCATGGCGATCGCCCCGCGCGTCTCACCCCACTCCCCGAAGGTCGCGCCGACGATCTCGGGCAGACCGCTCGTGGCCGCCAGGGCCGAGCGCTCCAGGGCGTGCCGCATGGGGGCCATGAGGATCTCGCCCGCCTGCGAGAGCTCGCCGCCGACGATGATGAGCTCAGGGTCGAAGAGGTTGCACAGGCTCGCCACCGCGATGCCGATGTGGCGCCCGGCGTCGGCGATCACGCGGTGCGCCGTCGACACGCCCGCATCGGATGCCGCGAGCAGGTCGGTCAGTCGCTGCATTCCCTCGCTTTCGGAGAACAGCGCGAGCAGGGCCGGCGCCGCGGCATACATCTCGAGGCAGCCGCGGTTGCTGCAGCGGCAGACGGGTCCGTTCTCGTCGATCGTGACATGGCCGATCTGCCCCGTCTTGCCACTGACGCCGCGGAAGAGGTCGCCGTCGACGATCAGCCCGGCGCTGATCGTGTGACCCACGCGCACGAACACCGACGAGCTGGCACCGCGGCCGCTTCCCTCGCGCGCCTCCGCGAGCCCGCCCAGGTTGGCCTCGCTGTCGACGAACACGGGGCGTCCGATGCGGGCCGACAGGCTCGCAGCGACGTCGACTCCCTCCCAGCCGGGAAGAAGACCCGGCGTCGACACCATGCCCGTGCGCGGATCGATCGGCGCGGGTAGCGCGACGCCGACGGCGAGCAGATCGGCCAGCGAACCGCCCAGCGACTCGAGCATGTCGCCCAGCAGCAGCGTCAGCCGGTCGAGCTCGGCGTCGTGCCGGTGACCGGGAGCCAGCGGCACCGCGGTCTCGGCGACCGTGGTGCGCGTGGCATCCGCGATCGAGATGTGCAGCTGCCGCGTGCTGAAGTGGGCCCCCGCGACCAGGCCCACCCGGCGGGCGAGCGAGACGAGCGTCGCGCGGCGTCCGCTGCGCGACGTGAAGGACGTGTGAAGCACGCCCGCGGCCGTGAGCTCCTTGACGATGTTCGACACCGTCGCAGGCGACAGGCCCGTGCTTCCCGCCAGCTCGATCTGGGTCAGCCGCCCATGCCTCTTGAGGGACTCGACGACACGAGCCCTGTTGGCTTCCCGGAGCGACGACTGCGAACCGGGTGGTGTGCTGCGACGGACCACGATCGACACTGTACCCGGTGAGGGCGCAGAGACGCCCGCCTCACCGGCCCCTGTCTGCGTGTTCAGCGCTTGGGCGGATAGACGACGCCGACCTGTGCGCGGATGTCGTCGAGGCTCCGCATGATGGCGACGCTCTGCTCGAAGGGGAGCAGATCGCTGTCGAGGCGTCCTTGCGCGATGAGCTCTTCGGCGTACAGCGCCTGATACTGCATCCCGCGTCCCTCGACCCGCGACTGGTACTCCTCGACCACCCGCCCGTCGGGCGTGCGCACTCGGAAGCTCGTGGGGCAGTACCACACCGCGTCGATCTCGATGCGCCCCTCAGTGCCGGTGACGTGCGCCGTGTTCGGCCCCGCCGAGCGAGACGAGGTGACGAACGACGACACGGCGCCCGACGCATGCGTCATCGAGGCGGCCACCTCGGTGTCGGCGCCGGTCTCGCCCAGGCGCCCCACGGCGCGGATGTCGCTCGGCTCGCCCAGCACGTCCCAGATGAACGACATCGGGTAGATGCCGAGGTCGAGCAGCGCGCCGCCTCCCAGCTCAAGCGCGTTCAGACGGTGCGCCGGGTCGGAGCTGATCCGCTGCGTGTGGTCGGCGAACACCGTGCGAAGCTCTCCGAGCGTGCCGGCGGCGAGGATCTCGCGGATGCGGACCATGTGCGGCAGATACCGGGTCCACATCGCCTCCATCGCCAGCAGCTGCGCATCGGCGGCGAGGTCGCGGATGGCCGTCGCCTCGTCGGCGTCCAGGGTCACGGCCTTCTCGATGAGCACGTGCTTGCCCGCCTGGAGCGCGAGCGACGCGTCTTCGAGATGGCGGCCGTGCGGAGTGGCGACATAGACGATGTCGACGTCCGGGTCGGCGACGAGGTCTTCGTACGATCCGTGTGCGTTCGCGATGTCGAACTCGCGCGCGAAGGCCTCCGCGGCCTCAGGACGGCGTGAGCCGACCGCCGTGACGGTCAGGCCCGCCGTGCGCAGGTCGGACGTGAAGGCGTGGGCGATGCCGCCCGTGGCGAGGATTCCCCATCGAAGTCCGGTCATGGTCACACCCTAGCGGCGCCCTCGCGCCCGCGGCTCCCCTCGTGCACGCAGGGCGGCTCTAGGCTCAGAGCGTGACCGATGCCGCACATCCCGAGCCCGAGCAGGCCGTCGAGCGCTTCCGCGAGCTGCTGCAGATCCCCACGATCTCGCACGCCGACGAGGCGCTCATCGACTGGGAGCCCTTCGATCGATTCGTGGCCACGGTCGAGCGCCTGTACCCCCGACTGCACGCCACCCTCGAGCGCGAGATCATCGACGGACACTCGCTCCTGTACCGATGGCGCGGCGCGCAGGCGGCCGATCCGCTCGTGCTCATGGCGCACATCGACGTCGTGCCGGTGGTCGAGAGCGAGTGGGAGCGCGACCCGTTCGCGGCGGAGATCGTCGGCGAGGGGGCGGATGCCGAGATCCACGCGCGCGGCGCCATCGACGACAAGGGGTCGCTCGTGGCGATCCTCGAGGCGGTGGAGCAGCTCGCCACGGACGGCGTGACGCCCGAGCGCGACCTCTACCTGGCGTTCGGCCACAACGAGGAGACCGCCGGAGGCGGCGCCCGCGCGATCGTCGCGACGCTGCAGGAGAGGGGAGTGCGTCCCGGCCTCGTGCTCGACGAAGGCGGTGCGGTCGTCGACGGGGTCGTGCCCGGCGTGAGGGTCGCGACCGCGATGGTCGGGGTGGCCGAGCGCGGCGTCATGACGCTGCTGCTGACGGCCCGCGAAGGCGGCGGTCACGCCTCGACTCCGCCGGCCGTGCCCGCCACCGCGCGGCTCGCGCGCGCGATCGACCGGCTGCACCGCCGCCCGTTCCCGACGCGCATCGCGCCGCCCGTGCGCGCTCTGTTCGCGACGATCGCACCGTACGCGCCCCAGCCGCTGCGATGGGTCTTCGGCAGCCTGGGCCTCACGGGTCCGCTGCTCGCCCGTGTGTTCCCGCGGCTGGGACCCGAGATGAACGCCATGGTGCGCACGACGGCGGTCGCGACGCAGCTCTCGGGGGCGCCCGGCGAGAACGTGCTGGCGACCACGGCACGTGCCGCGATCAACATCCGGCTGCTGACAGGAGACACGGTCGACAGTGCCACCGAGCGAGTGCGCCGTGTCGTCGCCGACCCCGAGGTCGAGATCGAGGTGCGCCATGCCTCCGACCCGTCACCCGTCTCGCCGTGGAAGGGCGACGCCTGGCGCCAGATCGCCTCGGCCGTCACGGCCGCCCTCGGCGACGACGTCGTCACGACGCCCTACATCCAGCTCGGCGCGAGCGACAGTCGGTGGTTCACCGTCATCAGCGACCACGTCTACCGCTTCACGCCGTTCCACCTCACGCGCGCCGAGCGCGACGCGCTGCACTCCCACAACGAGCGCATCCGTGTGGACGTGTGGCTGCGCGGCATCCGCTTCTACCGCGACCTCATCGCGCCGGCACCCCGCTGAAGGCCGCGCTGACAGCGCCGGCTCAGGGGATGAGCGTGACCTTTCCGTCGACGCCCTGCTCGACCAGGCGGTGCGCTTCCGCGGCATCGGCGAGCGGCAGCGACGGGCCCAGCTCGACCGAGTACGCGCCGGCGGCCAGGAGCTGAATCGTGACGGGCATTGCTTCGGAGCGCCATCCGATCTCGCGAGAGCACAGAGGCCGAGGGCTGCCGCCCAGGTAGGCGCGGATGCCGAACGAGTCGGCGTCTTCGCCGCGCACGAGCGTCGCGATGCGGTGGCGGTCGGCGACGAGGGCGAGCGAGGCCTCGATCGCCTCGTCGGTGCCGGCGATGTCGATGGCCACCGTCACGCCCTGCGGTGCGGCTTCGCGCACGCGCCCCTCGATCCCGAGTTCGTAGGACAGCGGAGTCGCGCCGAGCGATCGCACGCGGTCGGCGCGGCGGTCGCTCGTGGTGGCGAGCACGGTCGCGCCCCACAGCGTCGCGAACTGGATGACCGCCTGCCCGACGGCGCCGGACCCGCCGTGGACGAGGAGCGTGTCGCCGGGGCCGACCGCGAGCGAGCGCAGGGTCTGATAGGCGGTCGCGGCGGGGATGCCGATCGCCGCGCCCTCCTGCGCCGACACCTGCGGCGGGCGCGGCCATGCGTGCGAGGCGGGCACGACGATGTCGGTCGCGTACGCGCCGACCGCACCGGCGACGACGACGGCGTCGCCCTCGCGGAAGCCCTCGACGCCTACCCCCACGGCCGTCACGATGCCTGCCGCGTCGCTGCCGATGGGGCGCGGCTCAGTGATCGGGTCGGATGCCCGGATGCCGGAGCGCACCTTGTGGTCGAGGGGATTCACGCCCGCGGCTTCGATGCGCACCGCCAGGTCGCCGGCTCCGGGCGCGGGGACGTCGATGTCGGTGAGCGTGAGCACCTCGGGGCCGCCGAGGCGGGAGTACGTGATCGCCTTTGCCATGACGCGCCCACACTATCGCGGACCCGGGCCGAGGGTCAGCCCCTTGCGCGGCGGTGCGAGGGTCAGTCCTTGCCCGCCAGGGCTCTGGCGATGCGCTGCGGCGACACCGGCTCCGCTGTTCCCAGGCGCTGCGCGTACAGGCTGACGCGGAACTCCTCCAGCAGCCATCGGGCGCGCACGAGCGCGGGGGCGGCATCCGGAGGGAGCGGGACGGTCCCGCCCGCCTCCGTGTACGCCGCGGCCACGCGTTCGTACTCGGTCATTCGCTGGCGGTCGCGCCCCGGGTTGTCGGAGAGCGCCTGCACGCGCTCGAGCGCCGCCTGCAGGTAGCGGGGGAGATGTGCGAGGCGGGCGAGCCCCGTGCGCGAGATGAATCCGGCGTGCACGAGCCCCGCCACCTGCGCCTTGACGTCGCCGAGGGCGCCGAGAAGCGTCATCGAGCTCTGGCCCCGGATCGCCCGCTCCACATCGCGCTGCAGCGTCAGGATGCGGGCGACGAGCGAGACCGCCTGGAACAGCTCGTCGACGACCACCGACGACAGTGCGTCGCGCACGCGCTCGAACTCGGCCTGCGAGCGGATCGACGCCGTCGTGCGGGCCATCACGGCATCGGCCACCGCGACTCGCGCGTCTTCGATGAGCGCTTTGGCCGAAGGGTAAGGCGATGTCGCGAGGGCGAGCTTCTCCGCTGCCGTCAGATGCTCCAGCACGTATGCCGTCGGCGACGGCACCGCCAGCAGGAGCAGTCGCCGGACGCCGGCGTGCGTGATCCGCGCCGCCCGCTCGGCGGTCGCCTCGATGCGGAGGGCGACCGCATCCTTCTCGTCGACGAGGGCCGGATATCCGCGCACGACACCGCCCGCGACGCGCGAGTCGACGACATCGGGCAGATCGCCGAAGTCCCACGCAGTGATGCCGCCGCGCTCGGCGACCGTGTCGGCATCGGGCGCCGCCCCGGGACGCGGCCCGGGAGTCGCAGGACGGTCGGCAGGACGGGCAGACGCCGACAGCGAGCGCGCGACAGCGTGGCGGGCCCGACCGGCCAGCCGCTGCTGCAGCTCGGCGAGGTCGCGGGAGCTGCCGAGGACCCGGCCGCGCTCGTCCACCGCGCGGAACGACATCAGCAGGTGCCCGGGCACGCGCTCCATGTCGAAGTCGGCCCCGGTCACAGGCTGATTCGCGACGCGCTGGATGCGGGCGGCGAGCGCCGAGCGCAGCGACCGCGGCGGCACGCCCTCGTGCGACTCCGGGCCGTCGCTCGCGAGCTCCGCGCCCAGGCGTGCGGCCCAGTCGGCGGCGGGGACGACGTGACGGCGGATCGCCTTCGGCAGGGCCCGCAGGAGGGCGGCGATGAGCTCGTCGCGCATGCCGGGAACCTGCCAGTCGAACCCGTCGGGGGTGATCTGCGCGAGGAGGGCCAGCGGGACGACGACGCTGACGCCGTCGTCGGCCGCGCCCGGCTCGAACCGGTAGGCGAGGGAGAGCACCTGGTCGCGTTGACGCCAGCGGGCGGGGAAGTCGCGCTCGTCGGAGCGCGACGCCTCGTCGAGCAGGTCGGCCTCGGTCATGTCGAGGAGCTTCGGCGTGCGCGCCGAGGCGTCGCGCCACCACGACTCGAACGAGCGGACGTCGAACACGTCGCGTGGGATGCGTGCGTCGTAGAACGCGAAGACCGCCTCGTCGCCGACGAGGATGTCGCGGCGACGCTGCCGCTCCTCAAGCTTCTCGAGGCGGCGGCGCAGCTCGAGATTGCGGCGCTCGAAAGCGGTGAGGCGCTTGTCGAGGTGCTGGCTGTTCCACTCTCCGTCGACGAGAGCATGACGCACGAACAGCTCGCGCGCGAGCTGCGGATCGATGCGCGCGAGCTGCACGCGGCGGCGCGGGATGATCTCGACGCCGAACAGCGTCACCTTCTCGGCCGCGACGGCCGCCCCGGCATCCTTCGACCAGTGCGGGTCGCTGAGGCTGCGCTGCGCGAGGTCGCCCGCGAGCTCCTCCGCCCATGCAGGGTCGATCGCCGCGACCGTGCGAGCGAACAGGCGGGACGTCTCGACGAGCTCGGCGGCCACGACGGCGTCCGGCGCCGACGAGCCGCGCTTGGCCCCCCGCAGCCCCGAACCCGGGAAGATCGCGAAGCGGGTGCCGCGTGCGCCGCGGTATTCGGGCAGCGGCCGGCGCTTCTTCTCGGCCGACGCCCCCGACGACACGGTGCGGGTGTCCAGGATGCCGATGTGCGACAGCAGGCCCGACAGGATCGCGCGGTGCAGGGCTTCGGGATCCGAGGCGCCGCCGGACGCTGCGCCGCCGCCGGGCGAGCGCATCAGCGTGCGCAGCTGCCGGTGCACGTCGAACCACTCCCGGACCCGCACGTAGTTGAGGTGCTCGGCGCGGCAGAGCCGCCGGAAGGCGCTCGATCCCAGCTCCCGCTGCTGCTCCCGCAGGTGGTTCCACAGGTTCAGCAGCGTCAGGAAGTCGCTCGTCGGGTCGGTGAAGCGCGCGTGGAGCCGATCGGCCTCTTCGCGGCGCGCGCCGTCGTCGGCCGAGGGACGCTCGCGCACGTCCTGGATGGACAGTCCCGCGACGATCGCAAGCAGGTCGCGCTGCACGCCCGGCGACCGCTCCTCGAGACGCTGCGCCTCGATCAGCATGCGCGCGAACCGCGGGTCGATCGGCAGCCGCGCGATCTCGCGTCCGATCTTCGTGAGGCGCCAGGGCCGCGCCTCGGACGAGCCGCCGCGTCCGCGCTCCGGTCGCGACCGAGAGACCGCTCGCAGCTCCGTCAGCAGGTCGAACGCGGCCTTGACTCCGCGCGAATCAGGCTTGGTGAGGAAGGGGAAGTCGGCGATGTCTCCGAAGCCGAGGGCGAGCATCTGCAGGATGACCGACGCGAGAGAGGTCCGCAGGATCTCGGGCTCGGTGAACTCAGGGCGCGCGGCGAAGTCGTCCTCCCCGTACAGGCGGATGGCGACGCCCGGCGAGGTGCGGCCGGCGCGACCCGAGCGCTGTTGCGCCGACGCCTGCGAGATCGCCTCGATCGGCAGGCGCTGGATCTTCGAACGGGCGCTGTAGCGCGAGATGCGCGCCGTGCCGGAGTCGACGACGTAGCGGATGCCGGGAACGGTGAGGCTCGTCTCGGCGACGTTCGTCGCGAGCACCACGCGGCGGCGCACGCCCGGGACCGTCGACGGCTCGAACACGCGGTGCTGCTCGGCGGCCGACAGTCTGCCGTAGAGGGGGAGCACCTCCGTGGGCCGGGCGTCCTTCGCATACATGCCGCGGACGGCGTCAGCGGCATCCCGGATCTCGGCCTCTCCCGGAAGGAAGACCAGCACATCGCCGTCGGGCTCACGGTCGAGCTCGCGCAGGGCCGCGAGGAGCGCGTCGATGTCGTCGCCCTCGGCATCCGCCTCGCCGCGCGCCTGGCCCGCCGACGAGCGTGCCGCGACCGGCGGACGGTAGCGGATCTCGACCGGATAGGTGCGGCCCGACACCTCGATGACGGGCGCGGGGACGCCGTCTCTCGCGAAGTGGCGCGCGAAGCTCTCCGGGTCGATCGTCGCCGACGTGATGACGACCTTCAGGTCGGGACGCTCCGGCAGGATGCGGGTGAGGTAGCCGAGCAGGAAATCGATGTTGAGCGACCGCTCGTGCGCCTCGTCGATGATGATCGTGTCGTAGCGGCGCAGCAGCCGGTCGCGATGGATCTCGTTGAGCAGGATGCCGTCGGTCAGCAGCGCGATCTGCGTGTCTTCCGACACCTGATCGGTGAACCGCACCTTGTAGCCGACGAGCCCGCCGAGTGGCACCTGCAACTCCTGCGCGATGCGCTCCGCGATCGTGCGAGCGGCGATGCGGCGAGGCTGAGTGTGCGCGATGTGCGCCCGGCCCAGCTCGAGGCAGATCTTGGGCAGCTGCGTGGTCTTGCCCGAGCCGGTCGCTCCCGCCACGATCACGACCTGGTGCGCCGAGATCGCGCGCGCGATCTCTTCGCGTGCGGCGCTGACCGGCAGCTCCGGGGGATACGTGATGACGGCGGAAGGCATGGCCTTCCATCGTATTCCGTGGCGGTGGAAGGCGGTCAGCGAGGACGCCGCACGAGCGAGCGCAGCGACAGGCGCGCCCGCAGCCGCGGCCACCAGCCGCGCTGGCCGAGAAGGCGCGCGCGCTCGGCCTCGACGATCTCCCAGAAGCGCGCGGTGTCGGCATCGCTCGGTCGCCCCTGGTCGAACACCGAGCGGTCAGCCCACGTCGCCAGGAGCGTCGCGCGACTGGTGGGGTCGGACTCGCGGTGCAGGCTCGCGACCTCCTGCCGCGTGTGCGTGCGCGGCGCGGTGAGCCCCACGTCGATCGCGGTGTCGAGGTATTCGTCCCACCCGCCGGTGACCCGCGCGACGGTGTCGTCGGCGCGGCGGCGGGCGCGGCGTCGCAGCGCCTTGACGAGGAGCACGAGAAGGAACGGCCCCGTCACCGCGAGGAGGATCGCGAGGCTCAGCCCGGTCGCGCGCAGCACCGCCCACAGTGCGCCCAGGTCGGCGCCCGTGTCGAGCGGGTCGTCGTCGCGGGCTCCACGCTCGGCAGGGTCGGCCTCGCCGGGCAGCACCTGCTCCGCCTCGTCGCGACGCACCTGCGTCGGCACCTCGGGGTCGCGGTTCTGCTCGTTGTCGGGGGACATCCCCACCTCGTGCTGCGGCGTGACATCCACCGGCACCCAGACTCCCGCGGCATCCCGCACCTCGATCCAGGCGGCGAGGTCGCCGCCGCGGCACACGCCCGCCTCGCAGGCGGGGAGGTCGTCGGATGCCAGGCGCGCGCCCAGGACGATCCGGGTCTCGAACCCGAGCTGGTCGGCGATCATGGCGCCCGCGACCGCGAACTGCTCGTCGTCTCCGACGGCCGCCACGAGCCGCTCATCGTCCTCGGTGTCGCCGACCTCGTTCTGCCGCTCGAGCAGCGCCGTGAAGAGGGCGTCGATGCGGTCGGTCGAATGGCCTGCCCGGCTGGGCTCGAACGCCGCCTGACCGAGCTCGGCACGCCAGCGCGGCGGGTCGTCCGGATCGATCGTCAGCGCGTGGCTGAGGTAGCCCCGGGCGCGCAGGCGCTCGATGAGCACCGCGAGGCCCTCGCCGCCGGTCGGGGCGCCCTGCGCGCGGATCCACTCGGTGAGGCTCTCGGGCACGACGCGACTGTCGAATGCGGGCGACGAGCGGCCCGGAGTCAGGCTCTCGAGGGCGGGGACCGTCCGCGGGACGGCCGCCTCGAGGTGATAGCCGACGGGCGCCTCGGCCGACCGTTCGGCCAGCTGCACGCCCATCTGCGCCGGCACGCTGTAGAAGAACCCGTCGGCGAGTGCGCCGGTGTCGCCGCTGCGGAACTGCACCGATGTGAGCGCGCCGACCGTCGGCATCCAGATCTCGTCGTAGTCCACGAGCGTCACGTCGGCGCTCACGGCGCGGGTCCCGGCCGGTGCGGGCAGCCGCGAGGGGACTCGCGTGAACGCCGTCGACTGATCGCCGCCGGGCGCTGTGGGGTCGAGCACGCGTGCCAGCTGACCGTCGTGGAACGGAAGGGTCGCGAGCCGCACGCGGTCGGCACCGCTCACGACGGCGAACAGCACCTCGTCGTACCGCTCGTCGGTGAAGTACGACCGGTACTGCGACAGCGGCGACAGTTCGCGCTGGATCTCGAGGTGCGGATCGACGCGCGCGCGCAGCACGTCGCGCGGCTGCCCGGCGATCGCGAACGGAGCCGCGGCTGCGGCGCCCGTCACGGCGATCACGACCATCCCGAGCGAGATGGCCACGCGGCCCGCCGTGGCCGATCCGCTGCGCCCGGTCGTGCGGATGCCGGTGGCGGCCTCGACGGCGCGCAGCGCCCGGCGTCGTTCGTCGACTGTGCGCCATACGGTGTACCCGAGCGCCAGGACGAGGGCGGCGGCGCCGACGGCGGTCTCTGTGGGAGCGGTGATCGTCACGGCTCCGACGACGACGGCCGCGCTGGCCTCGGTGGAGCCGAAGAGCACGCCGAACGCCGTCAGGCCGAGCCCCAGGAGGGGCGCCAGCACCCACAGCCTGCGCGCACGCCAGGCCAGCGAGAGCGCAGCGGTGGGGACGGCGATCCACAGGAGGAACGCCGTCGTGAGCACGGTCTGGTAGCTGCCGACGGGAAGGTCGAGGGTGAGCAGGTCCTTCCAGCCGGTCGCCGGCGCGGTGACGACGCGCACGAAGCCGCGAAGCGCCTGATCGACGCTGCCCAGCATCGACGGCGCCGCGACGGGGAGCCCGAGCACGACGTAGACGCCGAACGCCGCCAGGGTGAGCCACCAGCCCGACCAGCGCCAGCGCATGCCCGCCCAGGCGAGCGCGTGTGCGACGACGAGGGCGACGCCCACGGTCACGAGGAACGCCGTGCTGCGGTATATGGGCCACGCGGCGACCGCCCCCACGAGGAAGAGGAGATCGAGCAGGACAGCGCTCGTCACGACGAGGCGCGCCGATGGCCGCTCCGCGCGGCGGCGCGACCGGCGGCGCAGGGGAGCGGGCGCGGTCATGACTGCGCTCCGCGGGCGATGATCTGCCGGAGGTCGTCGAGCAGGCCGATGGAGATGACGGTCACTCCCCCCAGGCGCCGCAGCCCCGGCTCGGCCTCCGGATTGCAGACGACGGCGACGACGCCGACCGTCGGCGGGAACGCGAGAGCCGCCGCCTGGAGCGAGCGCGCAGTCTGCGAGGATCCGCACACGAGGAAGGCGATCGACGCGTCGGGGTGGGTCTCCGCCGCGAGCGAGGTGACCTCGCCGAGCGTGCTGACCCGCTCGCCGCGCTCGACGGCGCAGAATTCGTCGAGGAGCGTGCGCGCGCTGATCGTGGCGAGCTCGCGCATGGTGCGCGCCGAGGCGCGGACGAACTCGGGGATCTCACCGCCCAGCACGACGTTCACATCGCGGCCGTCCCGGATGCCGCGCACGCCGATGGATGCCGCGGCGCTGACGGCGAGCTCGAACTCGTCGTCGTCGGCGTACTCGCCTTCCGACGCGGCGAGCGCGACGATCATGCGGGAGCGCCGGGTCTCCTCGTACTGACGGACCATGAGGGTGCCGGTCTTGGCCGTCGACTTCCAGTGCACCTGGCGCTGCGCGTCTCCCGGGACGTACTCCCGGATCGCGTGGAACGAGATGTCGGCGTCGACGACGGTGCGCGACGCGCTGCCCTCGAGGTCCCGGATGAATCCGGCGCTCGTGGTGCGCAGAGCCGTGGTGACCGGATGAACGTAGAGAGTGTGTGTGTCGGCCCACGTCACTTCGCGGGTCAGGATGCCGAGTGGGTCGCCCCGCACCGTCCGCGCGGGACCGACCTCGATGACGCCGCGGCGGTGCGTGGGGACGACGACCTGCTCGACGTGTCGGTGACCGCGCCGCAGGAGCGGGATGTACACGTCGACGAGACCTTCGCCGACCGGGATGTCGATGCGTCCAGGCAGCGCGATGCCGCGCCCGGCGTTGACCACGGTGAGCGTCCCGGCGACCTGCGTGCCGGCGACGACGCGATCATGGCCGAGGGCGAGGTCGACGTCGTAGGAGCGCCCGCTGAACAGGAAGGGCGACGACAGGACGAGCAGGAGGGCGGCGACGATGCCGGCGACGACGAACTCGATCCAGCCGTAGGCGATGCCGGCGCCGAGCCCGACGGCGGCCGTCGCCACGAGCATCCAGCCGGCCGCCGAGAGGGTCGACGACACCCACCGCCACGCGGCCACGACGCCGTGCTGCACCCGGCGCCACCACATCAGCCCGCGCAGCGTCAGCGGCGTCGTGCCCGACGTCGCGAAGCGCGTGCGTGAGAAGCCCGTGCCGCCGGTCGAACCGGTGCTGCGGGTCGTGCGCGACTGGGTGGTCGAGTTCACACCGTCTCTCTCTGGCTGGGCGGGACCGTGTCGAGCAGCACCTGGCCGATCACCGCCTCGGCCGTCACCCCGTCGAACTCGGCCTCGGGATCGAGGATCAGGCGATGGGCGAGCACCGGCTCGCTGAGCGCCTTCACATCGTCGGGCGTGACGTAGCCGCGGCCGTGGGCGATGGCCCAGGTCTTGGCGGCCTTCGTGAGGGCGAGCGCGCCGCGTACGCTGACGCCCAGGCGGACCTGTGCGGCCAGGCGCGTGGCCTCGACGATGCGCGCGATGTAGTCGAGCACGAGCGGATTGAGATACACGTCGCGGGCGAGCTGGGCCATGCCGCGCACGCCCTCGGGTGTGATGGCGGGGCGCACCTCAGGGCGGGTCGACGCGCTTCCCTCGAGGATGCGAACGGTGGCGGCGTGGTCGGGGTACCCCAGGCTCGTCCGCATCATGAACCGGTCCAGCTGCGCCTCGGGGAGCCGGTAGGTGCCGGCCTGCTCGACCGGGTTCTGCGTCGCGACGACGAGGAACGGCACCCCGACGTGCCGGGTCACGCCGTCGACGGTGACCTGGCCCTCTTCCATGACCTCCAGCAGCGCCGACTGCGTCTTGGGGGAGGCGCGGTTGATCTCGTCGGCCAGCACGATGTTCGCGAAGATCGGGCCCTGGTGGAACTCGAACCGCCCGGTGCTCTGGTCGTAGACGGTGATGCCCGTCACGTCGCCGGGGAGCAGGTCGGGTGTGAACTGGATGCGCGTGCTCGTGCCCTGCACGGTCTGCCCCATCGCGCGGGCGAGCGAGGTCTTGCCGGTGCCGGGCACGTCTTCGAGCAGCAGGTGGCCCTCCGACAGCATCGCGGTGAAAGCGAGCTCGATGACGTGCCGCTTGCCGAGCACGACCCGCTCGACGTTGTCTGCGAGCATCGTGAAGGTCTCTTGGAACCAGGCGGTCTGCTCCGCGGTGACGGTCATCGGGGACTCCTCGTGCTGGGGATGGTTCTCGGGCGGTTCATGGCGTCGTGTCGTCGGCGGGCGGGTCGGCGGGAGGATCGACGGGCGGCGGCGGCTCGCACGTGAGGAAGTAGCTCGCCGGATCCCAACCCGTGAGACGACCCTGCCACGTGACCGTCCACGTCCACGTGATCGTGCCGTCGGGAGCCGTGACCGACGACACCGTGACGCGACGGTCGCCGGGGTGCGCGTGCACGGTGAGCGCGGGGGCGTCGGGGTCCTCGCTGCGGCACTGGGTGGGGACGTCGACCCCGGCGGTGTACTCGGGCCCGGCGGCGCTCACGATGATCGGCTCGCTGCAGCGCGAGCGGTCGCCTGCGACGCACGAGTAGGCCTGGATGGTGCCGGGATGCTGGCCGAGGCGGTCTCGGAAGATGCTGGCGAACACGCGCACCTTCGTCGCGCCGCCGTCGGCGCTGTAGAACACCTCGTACAGCGGTCCGGTCGTGAGGCTCGGCGGGCGGATCTCGTCCCAGCGGTCGTCGGAGCCCGGGCGCTTGGCGACGGCGTAGGTCGCGTCTCCCTGCGGGGTGGGGATGGTCTCCTGCGGCGTCGCGGCCGCCGTCTTCTCGGTGCGGCCGAAGCCGCGGCCGCCGTATTCGGTGACGGCGCACGCGGTGATCGCCGCCTCCTGCCAGAGGGGCAGGTCGGTGAAGGTGCGCGAGGCCGTGCCGCCGGTCGCGGCCACCGCCTGCGTCGGCTCGCACGTGCCCCCGCGCGTGAAGCCGACGAGGATGCGGTCGCCGACGCCGTCGGGCGTCACGGTCGCTGTCGCCGTGACCGAGCCCGGATTCTGTCCGCGAGAGCCGGAGACATCGAGGACCAGTCCGGGGGCGCCGATGCCGTTGCCGCGGAAGGTCAGCGACGTCCCCGCCTTCGAGCCGCCGGGGATCGGCGGAACCTCGAACCGAGTGAGGGGCGTCGCTGTGAGGGGCGTCGGGCTGTTCGATCCGATGACGTAGTCGGTGAAGACCGCGACGCCGTCGCGCACAGGCTGCGTCACGTCGCCGGCCGTGCCGCCGGAGAGCGTGACGGTGCCTGCGGTGCTGTCGACGCCGGAGATCGTGATGGTCGCGACGCCGCCGGTGGTGCCGTGCGGCGTCGGCTGGACGGTCGCTCCCGTCGGGGCTGCCGGCGGCGCGTACGCCCAGGCTGAGACCTGCACGGTGCTGCGCGACGAGCCGACGTCGTTGTACGCGGTCGCGGTGTAGGTGATGGGCCTGCCCGCCGCCGCCGAGATCTCGGGACACTCGCCCGAGGCGGTGCAGGTGGCGACGACCTGGCCGCCAGCCGAGATGCGGAACCCGTCGACGGCGGGATACGAGGTGGTGTCGGCGATCACCCGCAGGGTCACGCCGTCGGCGTCGTAACCGACCCAGTCCAGACGGGTGGGCGCGGCGGGGAGACCCCGCAGGTCGAGGAGGATCGTGCCGTTGCGGTCGCCGGCGGACTCTCGTCCCTGCGCGTCGGCGACCACGAAGGATGCCGCGCAGTCGGCCGCCCCGGGCGTCTCGGTCGTCCACGACGCGCGCACGGCGGTGGCGCTCGCCTTCGTGAAGGTCACGCCGGGGCAGTTCGCCGGCGACGACACCGAGACGAGCGCGAGCGGCGTCTCGGGGAGCGGATTGACCTCGCCCGCGGCGCCGATCACGGTGATCGTGCACGATGCGGCTCCGTCCGCCTGCGAGCAGCGCTCGGAGGCGGTGCCGCCCTTGGGCAGCAGCGAAGGCGCCGGACCCACCGTGAGGGTCAGGCCGGCGGGAGCGGCATCCGGGTGGCTGTCGAGGGCGATCGTGACCGCTTCTTCGCGGCCTGGGCGCGCGGCGTCGGCGGCGCGCACGGTCAGCAGCGACCCCGACCGGCGCACGCTGAACTGGTCGCCGCGGTAGGTCTCGGCGAATTCGAGGCTGTCCCAGTCGGCGCGGCCCGCCCAGCCGACCATGGTCGTGAGGTCGTACTCCTGCGTCGTTCCGGGGCTGACCGTGATCGATGCGCTGCGGAGGATCGGCTGCGGCTCTTCGGCCTCGATGCGCACCTTCACGGTGAGGAAGGTGTAGTCGTCCTGCACGTCGAGCTTGACCGGGACGATGCACGTGTCGGCCCACGGCGCACCCGCGCCCGCCGTGTAGCGGATCGTCGTCCCCGAAACGAGCTCGCAGCTCGCCTCGGCGCGCGCGCCGCCGGCGCGCACCCCGGAGCCGAGCACCTGCAGCATGCGCCCGCTCGGGACGGCGATGGCGTTGGCGAGGTCGAAGTCGCGCGACTCGTTCTCTCGCACGTCGATCGTCTCGGCATCCGCCTTGAGCGCGAGACGCGCATCGCGGTCGCCGGGAACGCGCAGGAACCCATAAGAGACGACGTCAGACCCGTTGCGGGAGACGCCGCTCAGCTCGAACGGGACGAGGATCGACTCCTCGGGGATCTCGCCGGCGATCCGCCAGCCGTCGACCGTGAGGCCCGACTGGCGTCCCCACAGGCGCAGCTTCAGGCCCGACACGTCTCCCGTGCCCCACGTCACCTTGCCGTCGACGACGTCGACTCCCCGTGGCAGCGCCTCGCGCGATTCGAGCGTGAGCGTCGTGTCGCTGACGATCGGATAGTCCGGCACCGGCACCGGCACGGCCTTGACGACGATGAGGCCCATCGACGTGTCTCCGGCGCCGTTGCGCACCGTGTAGACGTACGAGCCGGTTCCCGGCGTCTCGCCTGCGCGCAGCGTCACCTGGTCGTCGGCGACGGCGCCCAGCAGATCGGCGAGCGCATCGAACTCGGGAGAGTCCTCGGGGGCATTGGGGACGACCGACACGAGCGTCAGCGGGCCGCCCGCAGGATCGACGTCGTTGTCGACGGGACGCACCGTCGCGACGCTGTCGGCACCGACCTGGATCTGCAGGTAGTCGCTGAAGGTCACGGGGCTCGGATCGGACTCCGCAGCCAGCACGCCCACGCGCACCTCGGCCTGCCCGACCGCGCCCTCTGGATCGCGCACCTGGTACGTGAAGGAGTCCTGCCCCGAGAACTGATGCGGGCTGGTGTACACGATCGCGTCGCCCTCCGGCGCGATCGTCGCTGTGCCGCCTTCGGACGGCTGCGTCAGGATGCGGTCGAGGGACACTGAGTCGCCGTCGGGATCGACACCGAACCGGTTGAAGGGGATGCGCACCGACTCTCCGCTGAGCACGCGTCCCTCGAGCATCCGCGGCAGGGGCGCGCGGTTGGTCTCGTCGCCGACGACCGTGATCGTCACGCGCGCACTGTCGGTCGACTCCGGGAAACCGAGCCGCGAGATCGTGTAGGCGACAGAGTAGGTGCCGGGCTCGTCGGGGGCCAGGTATCGCACGAAGCGCCCCGACGCGAAGGCGAGCCCCGCCTGGCTCTCATTGACGATCTTCGAGGGGTCTATCGAGAAGAGGGCGTTCATCGGCGCGCTGTCGTTGTCGAGCACCGGGATGTCGATCTGCGCGCTCGCGCGCACCGTCACGACGTCGTCGACCGCAATGGGAGGGTCGCTCCCGGGAGCGTCGAGCAGGATGACCGTCAGCTGCCCCTCGGCGCTCGCCGCGGCGCGGCCGGTGCCGTCGGACACGGTATAGCGCACGACCCCGAGGGCACCCGGGGCGCCGTCGTCGGTCGAGCCGCTCACTCGGATCATGCTCTGCCCGACCAGGTCGACGCTCAGCGTCGCGCGCGGCGCTCCCTCGGGGCGAAGGTCGCTCAGCAGAAGCACCTGCCCGGTCGGGTTCGACACGGCGGGGAAGACGTCGACGGTCGTGTCTTCGCTGGGGCGGACGAAAGCGGTCAGCGGCGGCGTGGAGATGACGACGTCGTCTGGGTCGCGCATCGTCACGCGCACCGTGGCGGTCTCCTCGGCGCGCTCGTCGCGCACCGTGTACTGCACGAGGTACGAACCGGCCTCGGCCGCGCTGAACTCCATCCGCAGGGCGGCGGCGTTCGATGTGACGGTCGTCTCCTCGTCGAGCGACACCGCCGCCGTGAGGGTCGCGGCGCCCGCAGTGCCGCTGACGCGCGAGGCGACGTCGATCGTGAGCGGCGTGCCCGCCACCCCGACGACGGCGAACGACTCTGCCGTAAGCCGGGGTGCAGGGGTGACCGCGACCGCCATCGACCGGTTCGTGCGCGCGCCGCGCGAGTCGGAGACGGTGAGACCGAGCGTCACGTCGACGGCGTCGTCGGCCTGCGCGTCGGGATGCTGGTAGGTGAGGGTCCCGTCGGGCTGACCGCTGGCGGAGCCCACAAGCGTCTCGTTGTCGACTGCCGCGAGGTAGAGCGGATCGCCGTCGGGATCGACCCAGCCGTGGAGGGCGTCGACCGTGACCGTGCCGCCGGGGAGCACGGTGGGCCGCGGCCGCTCGGCGTGGCAGTCGTCGGGGTCGCACGGAGCGGGCGGCCGGTTGACGTCGTCGGGCACGACCGTCAGTGTCACGGTGGCCTCGCCCGACCGCAGGCCGTCGGCGGCCGTGCCGTCGGTGACGCGGTAGCGGAAGGTCGCCGACCCCGTCGCGTCAGGGGCGACGTCGACCACGAGGGTCTGCTCGGCGCCCGAGATCGACAGCGTGCCGAAGGCAGGATCGAGTCCCGAGATCGACTCGACGTCGACGCTCAGCACGTCTTCGTTGGGGTCGTGGTCGTTCAAGAGCACGGGAAGGAGGGCGACCGATCCGGCCCGCACGCCGAACTCGTCGTCGACCGCGACGGGCGGCTTGGGCTCGATGACGCGATCGGCGACGGTGTCGTCGTCGGGCGACTCGTCGGTGGACTGGTCGAGCGACCACTGCTGCGATGACGTCACGAGGGCGCCCGCCGGCACCGTCCACACCCAGCCCGACGCACGCTCGTTGAGCGCGACGCGCGCGCCGTTCGTGACGAACTCCGGATCGACCTGCTCGCCGAGCGACGCCGACCCGTAGTCGAGCGGATTGAGGACGGGCTGCTCTGAGGTCCAGAGCGTCCCGCCTCCGTCGGCGTCGCGCAGCCACGCGGCGTACGTCGTGCCATCGAGCGCGAGCGGGGCGGCGGGCGTGCCGAGCGCGTCGGACACGACGCGGGTCGCGCTGCCGTCGTCGAGATCGATGCGGACGAGCCCGTCCGGATCCGCCAGGTACACGGGTCCGCGAGCGGTGGCGGTGCGTTGCAGGACAGCGCCCACCGTCGCGTCCGTGGGGATCGCCTCCTCACGACCGCGCACGCGCACCGTGCCGGTCGCCTCGTCGAGCAGCACCCAGAGGCCGCCGACGGCGGTGAGCTGGACGTCGGCCGGCGAGACATCGAGGACGTCCTCACCGAGGATGCGACCGGTGCGGGCGTCGGCGCGGAGCACCCGGCTCTCGTCGGCCGAGTAGAGGTAGACGATCCCGTCGGCATCGATCGCGACGCTCGTCGCGACGAAGCGCGGCCGGTCTTCGCCCTCGGCGACCTCGACGCCCGCGTACGGATCGATCTGCGACGTCGCGCCGCCGTCCGACAGCGTGGCGACCCACACACCGCCCGCGTCGGTGCGGAACGCGAGGTAGTCGCCGGCCGACTCGACCTGCACCGTCCCGGCCGGCGTCCTCGTGAAGGCGTCGCCGGTCGTCGCCGTCAGATCGAGCGGCGTCGCCATATCGACGTCGGCGAACTGGGTGTCGCTGTCGGAGAAGACGAACAGGCTGGAGTCGGTCTGCGCCAGGGAGCTCGCGTTCTCCGCCGTCTTGACGGTGTCGAGCTCGCCGAGCTCGAGGTTGACCCGCGCATACGCGTCGCCGGCCCCGGTCTTCAGCGCCCACACCGACCCGTTGTCGAGAGGCGTCTCGCGGGCATCGAACCCGGGCCAGATCACCGCGAGCGTCGTGACGAGCGCGGCCGCGACGACGACGGCGGCAGCGCCGATCAGCGTGCTCAGGCGCGGGAGCGGGCGAGGCGCGTTCACCCTGGCCACGTCAGACCCCGCCTCCCGTCACCAGGAGGATGACGGCCGTGAGCGCGCCCACCACGAGGCAGGCGCCGGCCACGAGGAGCGTCCACCGCGTCGTCGGCGACACGCGCCGCTGAGCATCGGCGCCCAGATCCGCTTCGTCGTCGGGGGCGCGGCGGGCCGGCGCCGAGCGCTCCCGCACGGGTCGCCGGGAGGCGTACTCGACGCGCGGCCGCACGGGACCGCGCGCACGGTCGTCGGTGAAGTCGATCGCGGCATCCGTGGCCCAGTCGTCGACGGCCACGTCGAGGGGCGTGTGGGCGATGCCGAGCTCATGCTGCACGAGCTGCAGCTCGTAGGCGAACTCGGCTGCTGAGGCGTGCCGCGCCTGCGGGTCACGGCTCATGGCCCGGGCGAGGGTCGCCTCCAGCCGCGGTGACACGTCGTCGCGGCCGACGGGCGTGTAGACCGCGCGGCGGATGCGTGACTTCAGCTGCTCGCGGGTGTTCTGCCCCGAACCGGGCCGCTCGAACGGGCTGCGCCCCGCCAGCAGCGAGTACACGGTCGCGCCGAGGCTCCACACCTCGGCGGCGATGGATCCCGGAACGCGCTCGTCGACGATCTCGGGTGCGCTCCAGGGCACCGACATCGCGAACACCTCGTCGGGTCCCGTGCGGCCGCTGACGGCGGCGGCGATGCCGAAGTCGCTGAGCACGGGCGCGCCGAAGGCGGTGATGAGGATGTTCGAGGGCTTGATGTCGCGGTGCAAGAGCCCCGACCGGTGTGCGGTCTCGAGAGCCGCAGCGATCTTGATGCCGATCTGCAGCACCTCGGTCACCGGAATCTGCTCGCGGCGGTAGCGCGTCGTGAGCGAGGTGGGGCAGTACTCCATCACGAGATAGGGCCGGCCGTCGGCCGAGATGCTCGCCTCGTACACCGTGAGGATCGACGGATGCGCGCTGAGCCGCGCCATCACGTCGGCCTCGGCGTTGAACATGCGCAGCAGTCCCTCGTCGACGATGTCCTTCAGAAGCACCTTGACGGCGACCGGGCGACGAGGGAGATCCTGCTCGAACAGGAAGACGTCGGCGAACCCGCCCGTGCCGAGCGGTCGGACGTACGTGAACCCGCCGAGCACCGGCGGAGACGAGGGAAGGCGGCTGGCCATCATCCCTCCACGCGACGCTCGGGAGCGGGATGCTCGGCAGGCCCGATGGGGAGTGCCCGCGCGCGTGCGCGCGCGGCGGCTCGGAGGCCGCATGGCACAACACACGTGAACACGAGCAACAGCCTAAACGGCGAGGCCTCGATGACCCGGGGAGATGTCGGCACGCCGTGGACCGACGCGCTGCGCCTCACACCCAGCCGGTGAGCCAGTTGTGGAGGCGGTAGAAGTCGTACGGCACCTGCACGGCCGACCACAGCGGGTACCAGAACGCCGACAGCCCCACGACGACGACGACGAACACCAGGACGATCCGCTCGCCCACGAGGCGCCGATCGGACGTGGCGTCCGCGTCGCCGCGCAGCGCCTGCAGCGCGAACACGAGCGCCAGCAGGAGGAACGGCTCCATGAGCACCGTGTAGAACTGGAACACCGTGCGCTCGAAGAACAACCAGGGCAGCCACGCCGCGACGATGCCGACCAGCACGACCGCGTGACGCCAGTCGCGGGCGATCGCGAACCGATAGAACAGGTAGGCGGCCGCCGCGATGCTCGCCCACCACAGGATCGGGTTCGGCATGCTGTAGAGCACCTCGAGGCACCCGTTGGCGCCGCCCGCGCAGCCGTCCTGCCCGTCGCCGGTCGCGTGCGCATACATCGATGTGGGGCGCAGCAGGAACGGCCACTGCCAGGCGGGACTCTCGTAGGGGTGGTCGGACATGATGTTCGTCATCGACCCGTAGATCGCCTGGTGGTACTTCCACAGGCTCTGCAGCGACAGCGGCACCCAGGCGAAGAGCCCGGTTGCGGGATCCGCGTCGGCGGCGTGGCGATCGTAGCCTCCGTCGCTCGTGAGCCAGCCCGTCCACGAGGCGACGTAGACCGCGAGCGCGACAGGCACGAGAAGGAGGAAGGACGCGACACCCTGCCGGACCGCATCGACCGGCCAGAACGCGACGCCGAGGCGGCGGCGCTCCAGGGCGTCGGTGACGACGAGGTAGATCCCGATCGCCGCCAGCATCCAGACACCCGACCACTTCACCGCCGTCGCGGCTCCGGCCGCGGCACCCGCTGCGATCACCCACGGGCGGTTCCACAGCAGCGGTCCCCACGCCCGCTCATCGCCCGCGCGGGAGACGAAGCGACCGGCGAGCCGATCGAGATGCCCGCGGCGGTCGAGCACCGTGAACCAGAACGCGAGCAGCACGAAGAACGTGAGGAAGACGTCGAGCAGCGCGACACGGCTCATGACGATGCCCAGGCCCGAGATCGCCAGGAAGAGGGCGGCGAGTCCGGCGAACGCGACAGACCCCGACAGGCTGCGTGCGAGGAAGTAGAGCACGAGCACGCACGCTGTGCCGAACAGCGCGGCCGACACGCGCCACCCGAACGACGACTCGGGCCCGAAGGCCCACATGCCCACGCCGATCAGGAGCTTGCCCAGCGGCGGATGCACGACATAGCTCGGATCGGTGCCGAAGATGTCGGTCTCGCCCGCGGCGAACCGCTCGTTCGCATCGTCCGGCCACGTCGCAGCGTAGCCGAGCACCCACTGGGTCCACGCGTCCTTCACGTAGTACGTCTCATCGAACACGAGCTCGTGCGGATGCCCCACGTTCCACAGACGCAGCACGGCCGCCAGCAGCGTGATGAGCGCGGGCACAGCCCACCCGTAGAGGCGCTTCAGCCGGGGCTCCGAATCGACGCGTGTGCGCCACCGGTCGTAGAACGAGGGCAGCGGCGCGGGAAGAAGGGGCTCGACCGGCTTCGTCACGGGCACAAGCCTATGCTGGGGCGGTGATCATCCTCGCGGCGACGCCCATCGGCAACCTCCAGGACGCGTCGGCCCGCCTGGTGGCGGCGCTCGAGGCGGCCACCGTCGTCGCCGCCGAGGACACGCGCACGACGCAGCGCCTCCTGCAGGCGCTCGGGGTCACCAACCGTCCCAAGCTCGTCGCGCTGCACGACCACAACGAGAAGCAGCGTGCGGCCGAGCTCGTCGAGCGTGCTCGCGACGAAGACCTCCTCGTGCTCAGCGACGCCGGCATGCCCACCGTCAGCGACCCCGGCTACGGCCTCGTCGCGGAAGCGGTCGCTCGCGGCGTCGACGTCACCGCCATCCCCGGCCCCTCGGCCGTCGTCACGGCGCTCGCCGTCGCAGGCCTTCCCACCGACCGGTTCGCCTTCGAGGGCTTCCTGCCGCGCAAGCCCGGCGAGCGACGCACGGCCCTGGCCGCGCTGGCATCCGAGCCGCGCACGATGGTCTTCTTCGAGGGCCCCTCGCGCCTGGCGCCGACTCTCGCGGCCATGGCCGATGCCTTCGGATCCGAGCGGCCCGCGGCGGTGTGTCGCGAACTGACGAAGCTCCACGAAGAGGTCCGGCGTGGTCGGCTCGCCGAGCTCGCCGCATGGGCGGCCGACGGCGTGCGCGGTGAGATCGTCGTCGTGGTGGGAGGCGCGCCAGCCCGTGAGGTGTCGGAGGCGGACGCCGTCGCGCAGGTGCTCGCGCTCGTCGGCGACGGCATCCGCCTCAAAGACGCCGCCGCCGAAGTCGCCGGACAGACCGGTCGCAGCGCGCGCGACCTGTATCAGGCGGCGCTCGCCGCACGCTGAAGTCGCGTGCGGCGAGCCCGGCTCACCCCTTGACCGACCCGGCGGTGAGTCCGCCCACGATGTAGCGCTGCAGACCGAAGAACAGCGCAAGCACCGGGATGGCGGCGAGGATCGTGCCGGCGGCGAAAAGCCCCCAGTTGCTCGACAGCTGATTCGACACCCACTGGAACATGCCCACGGCGAGGGTCCAGTTCTCCTCCGAGACGAGCACGATCTTGGAGATGATGTAGTCGCCGAACGAGGCGATGAACGCGAGCAGGCCCACGACGGCGAGGATCGGCGTCACGAGCGGCATGATGATGGTCCAGAAGATCTGCGCGTGCGTGGCGCCGTCGATCTTCGCCGACTCGTCGAGCTCCTTGGGAATCGTGTTGAAGAACCCATACATGAGGAACGTGTTGACGCCCAGCGCGCCCCCCAGGTACACGCAGATGAGCGCGATCTTGGAGTTGAGGCCGAGGGCGGGGAACACGTCGCCGAGGGCGAGCAGCATCAGGAAGATCGCGACGAATGCCAGCGCCTGCGGGAACATCTGGATGATGAGCAGCGCCGTCAGGCCGCCGCGGCGACCGCGGAACCGGAAGCGCGAGAACGCGTAGGCCGCCGCCGACCCCATGAGCACGGCGCCGACAGCGGCCGCGATGCCCACCTGCAGGGTGTTGCCGTACCAGGTCCAGTAGCGGGTGTCGGACAGGGCCACGTAGTTGCCGAGGTCGAACACCGAGAACAGCGAGTTGCTGGCCGCCAGGTTGCCGCCCGGGTTGAATGACGCCGACAGCACGTATACGAGCGGGAACAGCGCGTAGAAGAGGATCCCGAGCCCCACGAGGTACTTCCAGCCGACGTCGAGCAGCCACCGGCGGCGGACCGCCCCGCGGCGGCTCGCGTCGAGCGAGACGGCGCCCCCGGCCTGACGCGCCGTGACGCCCGTGTCGTCCTGGTCGGTGCGGGCGGTGTCGTTCGGAGCGGACATCACTGGTACTCCTCGAGCTTCTTGGTCTGGCGAAACGCCAGGGCGGAGATGATGCCGACCACGATGAAAACGAGGATCGACAGGGCGCTGGCGAGGCCGTAGTCCGCCTTGCCGCCCGAGACGCCGGAGATGTCCCAGATCGCGGAGATCAGGATGTCGGTGGCGCCCAGCGCGTACGGCGCGCCGGGGATCGCCGGCCCGCCGTTGTTGAACATGTAGATGATCGTGAAGTTGTTGAAGCTGAACGCGAACGACGAGATCAGCAGGGGAGCGGTGGCCACCAGCACGAGCGGCAGGATGATCGAGCGGAGCTGGCGGACCCTTCCCGCGCCGTCGATCGAGGCCGCCTCGAGTGCATCCGAAGGCAGCGCCTGGATCGCGCCGGTGCACACGAGGAAGTAATACGGGTAGGTCAGCCAGACGTTGACGAACAGCACCGCCATGCGGGCCAGCCAGGGGTCGCCGAGCCAGTCGATGTCGGCGCCGCCGAAGAAGAACTCGTTGATGACGCCGAACTCCGCGTTGAACATGCCGCGGAACAGCAGGGCCGACATGAACGCGGGGAACGCGTACGGGAGGATGAACAGGGTCCGCAGGAGCTTTCGGCCCTTGACTCGCTCGTCGTTGAAGATGATCGCGAAGACGAGGCCCAGAGCGAACGGGATGACCACCGAGAGCACCGCCCATACGAACGTCCAGGCGGTCACCATCGCGAGCGGCTGCACCATCGCCGGGTCGGTGAACAGGCGGGCGAAGTTGGCGAACCCGACGTTCACCGTCCAGCCGGTCGGGAGGGTCGTGCCGTCGTCGGCGACGAAGTTGCCCGTGTCGCTCGCGCGATACACGGTGCCGTTGACCGTGTCGGTGATCGTCTGGGCCTCGGCATCCCATTCCAGCGTCGAGCGATAGATCGAGCCCGAGCTGCCGTCGTTGGTGCGCACAGAGCCCGCATTGGGGTCGTCGGAGACCGGCACGCGCAGGGCGATGACCTCCTGCTGCAGGTCCTGGTCGCTGATGATCGAATTGCGCGGGACGATCGTCCAGCCGGGAACCTCGGAGGGCGCACCCGCCCCGGCGGCGGGGCCGACCGTCTCGAGCGGCGACTCGGCCGTGCCGGCCTTGATCTGGCCCTCCTCGACGATCGCGAAGCCGAGCGCGCCGTCGCGCTCGACCACCGCGAGCGGAAAGGTCGGCGAGCCCTCCACGCGGCGCTCGCCCTGACTGAGGACGGCCTGAACGGCCTGCTCCTGAGAGCCCACGTGGCCGGCGCCGTAGTTGGTGAAGGCGATGTAGGCGGTGTACCCGAAGATGAACACCTGGAAGATCAAGAGGAACGCGAGCCCCGGCAGCAGGTACTTGAGAGGCAGCGCGCGCTTGGTGAAGTAGACGATGTCGGCGGCCACGAGCAGCACGATCGCGGCCGTCGCGATGATCCATGCCTCGGCCTGGACCGCGGCGACGATGCCCATGACTCCGAAGGCGTTGATGATCGCCATGATGACGAGCTTCACGAGGAAGCCCCAGCCGACGCCTTCCCAGCGGCGGCCGTGGGGCTCATCCGAGCGGCGCGTACGCGACGGAGGGCGGGCTCCTGGGGGAGCGGCAGGCTCAGCGACGGTGCCCTGCGTGACCGACATGTGCATCTCCTTCAGCGAAGACGGGTGAGTCCGGGGCGGACGACGACGCATCCGCCCCAGACCGTCAGCCGTCGATCAGCCGATCAGCGCCTCGAGGTCGCTGACCATCTTGTCCCACGTCTTGGCCGGGTCGGCGCCCTTGATGACCTGCACCTGCGCAGCGTTCCACAGGTCCCACACCGAGCCCATCTCGGGGATGTTCGGCATCGGGACGCCGTTGGCCGACGAGGCGACGAAGCCGGCGATCACCGGGTCGCTCGACACCTCTGTCGCCAGGTCGTTCCAGGCAGGGATGCGCGGGTCGGCCTCGTACAGCGCCTTCTGGGCGTCGTACGTGGCGAGGTACTTCGTGAGGAACTCCTGCGCGACGAGCGCGTTCTTGCTCTGCGAGCTCACATAGAAGCCCTGCACGCCCACGAACGGAGCAGCGGTCTCGCCGCCGGCCGAGGGGATCGGGTTGACCTTCACCGGCACGTCCTTGGCCGTCAGCGCCTCGATGGCCCACGGACCCTGGATCGTGTAGGCGGCCTTGCCGTCGGCGAACAGCTCGTTGTTGGTGTCGTAGTCGATCGTGGTCGAGATGTAGCCCTCGCCCTTCTCGCCGTTGGCGCCGAGCCACTCAGCGAAGGCCGTGCCGGCGTCGCCGCCCATGCCGATGTCGGTCGTGTAGCCGTCGGCCGTGCTCTCGAAGACGGGAGCGCCGAACGACGTCTGGAAGCCGTACATCGTGTAGGCGTTGCCAATCTGGCCGTCCGTGTTGATGACGACGGGGCGCTCGGCGCCGGACTCCTCGCCGGCCGCGATCATGTCGTCCCACGTGGCCGGGGCGTCCTCGCCGACGAGGTCGGTGTTCTGGATGAGCGCGATCGTCTCAAGCGAGTACGGCAGCGCGTAGAGCTGGCCGTCGTACGTGAAGGCGTCGAGCGACACCGGCGCGAAGCTGCTCGCCGCGTCGGTGAGGTCCACGGGCGCGACCACGCCCGCCTGCACGAGGCCGCCCAGCCAGTCGTGGGCGCCGATCGTGATGTCGGGGCCTTCGCCGGTGGGCACCTGGTTGGTGAAGTCGGTGCGGATGTCCTCGAAGTTCTTCTGGACGAGCTCGATCTCGCCGCCCGTCTCCTCTTCGAAGGTCGCCGCGGCCGCCTCGATGGCCGGCTTGCGGTTCTCGTCGGTCCAGATCGTCAGCGTGATGCCGCTGGCATCGATGGGCGCCTCTTCGGTCTCCGAGGGCGCCGGAGTGTCGCCGGTGCCGCCGGCGCACCCGGCCAGCAGCAGGCTCGTCGCCGCGAACGCAGCAACGCCGATAGCCATCTTGCGCATGGATTGTCCTTCCGGAAAGGTGGTCGATTTGGCGCGGGCCTCGGGAGAGGTCGCGCCATTACGACCGTTTGTGGTGGATGTCGCGGCCGGTGGCCGTGACGCATGTGTCTCTCAGTGCGGATTCGCGGACGGGTCCGCAGGAGCGCGGTCGGTCATCGACCACCCCCCTCGGCTGTGCGCCGGCTGCGGATGACGGCGACGTCACCCGCGTTCAGCACCAGCATGCCTCGCGCTTCCACCTGTGTCAGCAGGTCGAAGCCCGAAGTCGGCAGCGAAACGGCATCCGTTCCGTGGTTGATGGCGACGAGGTACTCGGCCTCGTCGGAGACCCGGCGGATCGCTTCGACCCCGGCCGGGAGGCCGGCCGGAGCGAGGCCGGCGTCGTCGTAGACCGCGTCGAGGAGGGCGGCCAGCCCCGCGGCGTCGGGACGCGTGCTCACGTACCAGGCGACGCCCTGGCCGTGCACGTTGCGGGTAATGGCGGCGCGCCCGGAGGCGGGGCCGTCGGTGTAGGCGCCGCGCACCTCGGCGCGGGTGACCACGAGGTCCTCCTGCCACGTCTCGACGGGGAACGTCGCCCCGCCGAATTCGATCTCGGCGACATGCCCTTCGCGGAGCGGCAGGTGCTCCTCGACGCGCACGCCGAGCGACGGCTCCAGCGGGGCGCCGAATCCTCCCGCGTGAACGGCGTCGTTCTCGTCGACGACGGCCGAGAAGTACGACACCACGAGTGTGCCGCCCTCCTCCACGTAGCGGTTGAGGTTCTCGGCGTCCGTCGTGCTCAGCATGTACTGGGCGGGGGCGATGACCAGCCGGTAGCGAGACAGGTCGTGGCTCGGCAGGGCGAAATCGACCGTGATGCCGTCGCGCCACAGCTTCTCGTAGTAGGCGCGGATGCGCTCGTCGTGGCTGAGGTCCTGCGACGGGCGCCACTCGAGGTCCTGCGCCCAGAACGACTCGAAGTCCCAGAGGATCGCGACGTCTGCCTCGACACGCGAGCCGCGCACCTCTCCGAGTCTCCCGAGTTTGCTGCCGAGGTCGACGACCTCTCGCCACACGCGCGACGTCGTGCCGGCGTGGGGGAGCATCGCGGAGTGGAACTTCTCGGCGCCCGAGCGCGAGGCCCGCCACTGGAAGAAGAGGATGCCGTCGGCGCCGCGGCCGAAGTGCGACAGCGAGTTGCGCGCCATCTCGCCCGGCCGCTTGGCCACGTTGCGCGGCTGCCAGTTGACGGCCGAGGTCGAGTGCTCCATCAGGATCCACGGGTTGCCGCCTGCGACCGAGCGCGTGAGGTCGGCGGCGATCGCGAGCCCGATCTCGCCCTCTTCATCGGCGGCCCACAGGTAGTGGTCGTCGGAGACGATGTCGACCTCGTGCGCCCACGCCCAGAGGTCGCTGCCGTGGTGCTGATTGGCCATGAAGTTGGTCGTCACGGGGCGGTCGCTGTGGGCGCGGATCGCGTCCCGCTCGGCGATGAAGCACTGACGCAGCTGATGGTCGGTGAATCGAGCGAAGTCGAGGCGCTGGGCAGGGTTGATGACAGACGGGGCAGTGGCGGGGGCGCCGATGTGGTCCCATTCGCCGTAGTGCTGGCCCCAGAAGGCCGTGCCCCACGCCGCGTTCAGCGCGTCGAGGGCGCCGTAGCGGTCCTGCAGCCACCGGCGCCACTCGCGCACGGAGTGCTCCGAGTAGTCCTCGCCGACGGGCACGCCGTATTCGTTGTGCACGTGCCAGAGGACGACGGCCGGGTGCTGCCCGTACCGACGGGCGAGCTCGGTCGCGATGCGCACGGAGGCCTCGCGGTAGGCGGGCGCCGAGTGCGACGCCATTCCGCGGGCGCCGAACCCGAGGGGCACGCCGTCACGCGTCACGGCGCGGGCGTCGGGGTGGTTCGCGAAGAACCAGGCGGGCGGCGAGGCGGTGGGTGTGCCCAGATCCACGGCGATGCCGTTGCGGTGGAGCAGCTCGATGACGTCGTCGAGCCAGCCGAAGTCGAACTCGCCCTCGCGCACCTCGAGCAGGCCCCACGAGAAGATGCCGACGCTGACGAGGTTGACCCCCGCCTCGCGCATGAGCGCCACGTCCTCGTCCCAGACCTCGCGGGGCCATTGCTCCGGGGTGTAGTCGCCGCCGTAGGCGATGCCGGAGAGGGTGGGCCACGTGCGCAGTCGCGGCCGGGAGGTGGGGCTCATCGGTTCGGGTCCTCGTCGTCCTTCACTGGCGGCGGGTCGGGCCTGTGACCGGTCCCAGCCGTGGCACCGAGTGTAGAGGCGGCGAGCGTCATGAACTGCCGTTCGTTACGAAACTGTGACCGGTCCCAGCAAGACGCGTCCGGCGTGCGCAGTGCCGACCGGCCGACGCGGTAAAGTCACGAGGATGGCATCAGCAGGTCACCCTCGGAAGCCGACGATCCGCGATGTCGCGGCCGTCGCCGGCGTCTCGCACGGCACCGTGTCGCGCGTCATCAACGGCGGCCACTGGGTGTCGCCCGAGGCCCGCGCCGCCGTCGAGCGCGCCATCGTCGAGACCGGCTACACCGCCAACCACGCCGCGCGCATGCTCGCGACCGGCCGCGCCAACTCGCTCGCGTTCCTGCTGACCGAGCCCCAGCACCTGCTCTTCTCCGACCCGACCTTCGCGCTCCTGCTGCGCGGCGCCACCGAAGCGCTCGCCGAGCGCTCCATGACCCTCGTGCTGCTGATCGCCGACACGACGCAGGAACAGGCCAACGTCGAGCGCTATGTGCGCGCCGGCCATGTCGACGGCGTCCTGCTCGTCTCGTCGCACGAGTCCGACTCGCTGCTCGCCTCGCTCGTCGCCGCCGGCGTCCCCACGGTCTGCACCGGCATCCCCCTCGGCGATGCGGCATCCGTGCCCAACGTCTCGGTCGACGAGGCCGGGTCGGCGCGCCTCATGACGCGCTACCTGCTCGACAAGGGCCATCGCCGCATCGCGCTCATCACCGGCCCCAACGACACTCCCGGCGGCCGGTTCCGCCTCGTCGGCTTCCGCGAGGAGATGGGCGACCTGTTCGACCCCGACCTCGTGGAGCAGGGGAGCTACGAGCAGGCCACCGGCGACGCCGCTATGACGCGACTGCTCGAGCGGGCCCCCGACATCGACGCCGTCTTCGCGGCATCCGACGTCATGGCCGTCGGCGCGATCGCGGCGCTGCGCCGCGCGGGCAGACGCGTTCCCGACGACATCGCCGTCGCAGGCTTCGACGACTCCGGCCTCGCGGAGATCCACGACCCGCCTCTGACGACCGTGCGCCAGCCGTGGGCCGAGATCTCGAGCACCATGGTCGACATGGTGCTCGACGTCATCGCCGGCAGGCCCCGCGAGGCGGTCGTGCTGCCCACGACCCTCGTCATCCGCGAGACAGCCTGAGCCCGGTCGTCACACGCGAGTCGGCACGCATCCGGCTGACTAGAATTCTCGGGTGAGCAACGGCCGTTCCTTCTACATCACGACCCCCATCTACTACCCGAGCGATCTTCCGCACATCGGGCACGGGTACACCACGGTGGCCGTCGACACCCTCGCGCGGTGGCACCGTCAGGCGGGCGACGACACCTGGATGCTGACGGGCACCGACGAGCACGGCCAGAAGATGCTCCGGGCCGCCGCCGCCAATGGGGTCACGCCCCAGGAGTGGGTCGACAAGCTGGTGCAGGAGTCGTGGTTCCCGCTCCTGAAGACGCTCGACGTCGCCAACGACGACTTCATCCGCACGACTCAGCCGCGCCACGAAGAGCGCGTGCAGCAGTTCGTGCAGGCCCTCTACGACCGCGGCTACATCTACGCGGGCGAGTACGAAGCGCTCTACTGCGTGGGCTGCGAGGAGTTCAAGCCCGAGTCGGAGATCGTCGACGGCACCGGCGCGTTCGAGGGCCTCAAGGTGTGCGCCATCCACTCGAAGCCGCTCGAGCTGCTGCAGGAGAAGAACTACTTCTTCAAGCTCAGCGAGTTCCAGGACCGCCTGCTCGAGCTCTACAAGACCGCGCCCGACTTCGTGCGTCCCGAGTCGGCGCGCAACGAGGTCGTCTCGTTCGTCAAGAGCGGCCTGAAGGACCTGTCGATCTCGCGGTCGGCGTTCGACTGGGGCATCCGCGTGCCGTGGGACGAGTCGCACGTCATCTATGTCTGGGTCGATGCGCTGCTCAACTACGCGACGGCGGTCGGCTACGGGACCGACCCCGAGCAGTTCGCCCGCCGCTGGCCCGCCTACCACGTCGTCGGCAAGGACATCCTGCGGTTCCACGCCGTCATCTGGCCGGCCATGCTCATGGCCGCGGGCCTCGATGTGCCGCGCGGCGTGTTCGCGCACGGCTGGCTGCTGGTGGGCGGCGAGAAGATGTCGAAGTCGAAGCTCACGGGCATCGCCCCGACCGAGATCACCGACGTCTTCGGCTCCGACGCGTATCGGTTCTACTTCCTGTCGGCGATCGCCTTCGGCCAGGACGGCTCGTTCTCGTGGGAGGACCTCTCCGCCCGGTACCAGGCCGAGCTCGCCAACGGCTTCGGAAACCTCGCCTCGCGCACGACGGCGATGATCGAGCGCTACTTCGAGGGCATGGTCCCGCCGCCGTCGGGCTACAGCGAGCGCGACCTCGCCGTGCAGCAGACGGTGGCCGCAGCCGCCGCCGCGGCCGACGAGGCGATGGAGCGATTCCGTCCCGACGAGGCGATCTCGGCGATCTGGACGATCGTCGACGACCTCAACGGGTACATCACCGAGAACGAGCCGTGGGCGCTCGCGAAGGACGAGGCGCAGCGCGATCGCCTCGGCACCGTGCTCTACACGGCCGCCGAGGGCCTTCGGGCCCTCGCCGTGCTCCTCTCGCCGATCATGCCGACGGCCACCGAGAAGCTGTGGATCGCGCTGGGCGCCGCAGAGTCGCTCGGCCGCCTGCACGATCAGCCGCTGCGCGACGCCGGCGCGTGGGGCAGCCTGCGACCCGGCGCGAGCGTCAACGGCCTGGCCCCGCTGTTCCCCCGCGTCGAACAGGCATGAGCGACTCGACAGGCACGGGCGACCCGTCGGGCTACATCCGCGAGCGTCACAACGACGGCTCGCGCGATGTGCGCTGGCCGGGCTTGCCCGAGCCGCTCGCGGTTCCGGTGTACGACAACCACACGCACCTGGAGATCTCCGACGGAGATGAGCCCCGCTCTCTTGAGCAGCAGCTGGAGCTCGCCGCATCGGTCGGCGTGATCGGCGTCGTCCAGGCCGGCGGTGACATCGAGTCGAGCCGCTGGTCGGCCGAGGCCGCGGCATCCCACCCCCGTGTGCTCGCCGCCGTCGCCATCCATCCCAATGAGGCGCCCGCGTATGCCGAGCAGGGCATGCTCGCCGAGGCCATCGCCGTGATCGACGAGCTCGCCGCGCAGCCCCGCGTGCGCGCGGTCGGCGAGACCGGCCTCGACTTCTTCCGCACCGGGGAAGACGGGCTCGCGGCGCAGCACGAGAGCTTCGAGGCGCACATCGCGCTGGCCAAGAAGCACGGGATCGCGATGCAGATCCACGACCGCGACGCGCACGACGCCGTGCTCGAGACGCTCGCCCGCGTGGGGGCGCCCGAGCGCACGGTGTTCCACTGCTTCTCGGGCGACGCCGACATGGCTCGCGTCGCGGCAGAGCGCGGCTACTGGCTGAGCTTCGCGGGAAATGTGACCTTCAAGAACGCCCAGAACCTCCGTGACGCCCTCGCCGTGACGCCGCGCGAGCGGATCCTCGTCGAGACCGACGCCCCGTTCCTCACGCCGACTCCGCACCGCGGGCGCCCCAACGCGCCCTACCTCATTCCCGTGACCCTGCGCTTCATGGCGGCAGAGCTCGGGATCGAGGTCGACGAGCTGAGCGCGCAGATCGCGAGCAACACGCTCGAGGTCTACGGCGAGTTCTGAGCCTTGGCCGACTGCGACTCGACTCGTCGGTCAGCGGGTGGTCGATCCGCCGTGGAGCTCCCACGGCAGGTCCACCACGCCGGGCCCGTCGCCGATGCCCAGCGTCGAGAGGCTGTCGAACATGACCTCGGCAGCCAGCTCCGGGTGCACGCACACGCGGGTGATGCCCAGACGGGCGTTGGCCTCGCAGTCGGTCGTGCACAGGGCCACGAGCTGCACGTCGCGCGGGACGACGAGCGACGTCGCTTCGAGCTGCAGATAGATCTCCGGGCCTTCCTCGCAGAAGGCGAAGACGGCGTCGGCTCCGCGGTCGAGCAGCTCGTGCACGCGGCGCGCGAGGCTGCGGCGGCCCGCGTCGACGCGCGCGACGATGGGCGTGCGTCCGCGCACGGTCGTCCAGGCGAGGTAGGCGCTCTCGCCGAGCTGGTCGCGGGGCACTTCGCTCTCGTCGACGAGCAGGCCGATGCGCTGAGCCCCTGTCGCCTCGAGGTGGGCGAGGGCCGAGCGGACAGCGGCGTTGTAGCCGGTGCGGATGCTGAGACCAGGGGTGTCGGCGATGTACAGGTCGCTTGCCACGACGGGGATGCCGCGGGAGGCGGCTTCACGCAGCAGCGCGCGGTCGTCGGCCGGGTCGGGAAAGTACAGCACGTCGATCTGGGCGGCGGGCAGCAGATCGGGTCTGGAGTCGGGCAGGACGGTGACCGTGAACCCGTGGGCGGCTGACGACTGCACGAGCGCGTTGAGCTGGCGGGTGCGCTGGAGCGCGCGCCGGCCGTCTTCGGAGGTGCTGTCGCCCATGACGAACCCGACCGACATGGTGCGCCCGCCGCGCAGCGCCGCCGCGTGCTTGTTGGGGCGATAGCCGAGCTCGGCGGCGATCGCCTTGATGCGCTCCCGCGTCTCGGGTCTGAGGCTTCCGCGGTCGTTGAGCGCCTGGCTGATCGCGGCTGTCGAGACGCCCGCGCGCAGGGCGATGTCCTTGAGGGTGACGCCTCTCGCGGCGGGTGATGATGCCGTGCCCTCCGCGACCGGCGCGGCCTGCGTCGCGGCGCCGCGACGCGCCTCGATCGTCATGACGGGTCTTTCCGGCCGGGTTCAGGGAGCACCGTCGCGACGGCGTCGGCCCACTCGGTGCCGTGACCGCTCGAAGCGAGGCTGTGGCCGCGCGCGATGAGTCCGTGGAGCAGCACTCCGCTGAAGTGGCGGAGCGCGGCCTCCGTCTCGGCGCTCGCGCCGCGCGCGAGCTCGCTCTCGAGCACTCCGCGCACGTGCTCGCGCAGTGCGACGACCGCCGGCGACACCTCGTGCACGCGGTGAGCGGCGGCATGGCGGGCGGCGGCTGCCTGCACGATCTCGCGCGCGTGGCTGATGACCTCGTTCTCGTCGATGGGGGACTGCACGCGGATGGTCTCGAGGTCGAGCAGCTCGACGCCGGGCAGCGCCCGTACGCCGGGGTCGACGTTGCGCGGCATCCCGAGGTCGATGATCACCTGGGGGGTGCCGGCGCCCGACCGCGCGGCGGCGTGCTCGTCGGCGGCGAGGGCGTATTCGTCGGTGGTCGTCGTGCATGTGACGACGACGTCGGCGGCGGCTGCCTCGGCGGCGTAGTCGGCGGCCTCTACCGTCGTGAGGTGCTCGCGATGCGCGAAGCGGCGACGGCCGGAGCGCGAGTGCACACGGATGTCGCGCGCGCCGACGTCGCGCAGCGCGGCCAGTGAGGCGGCGGCGTAGCGCCCGGTGCCCACGAGCAGCACACGGGCATCCGCCCAGTCATCGATGCGAGAGCCGGCGAGCTCGACGGCGAGGCGCACGAGGGAGCGTCCGGATTCGCCCAGGCGCGTGCTGTTTCGCACGGCGCGCGAGGCCTCGGTGGCGCGCTGGAAGAGCTGCTCGAGGGGTGTCGTCGTGAGGCCGTCTCGGCGGGCGGCGTCGAGGGCGCGGCGCACCTGGCCCGCGATCTCGTCTTCGCCGACGGCCACCGAGTCGAGGCCGGCCGCGACCGAGAACAGGTGCTGGGCGACGCGGTTGCCCTGCGCGAAGTCGACCGTGTCGCGCACGGTGCGGAACGGGAGGTCTGCCATGCCGGAGAGCTGTTCCATCGCGGCATCCATCGCGGGGACGGGGGAGGCGTCGGCGAGATCGAAGTACGCCTCGAAGCGGTTGCAGGTCGAGAGGACCACCGCGCCCCGGATGCCGTCGTGCGCCTCTTTGAGGCGGGATGCCACCTCTTCGCCCATGCCGGCCAGGCGCTCGAGCGAGCCGAGTGGCGTGGTGCGCTGATGCGCGGTGAGGCAGACGAGCACGTGCGGGCTCCCTTCGGATCTCGGGTTAGTATAACGATTAACTCGATCGAGGAGCACATCATCCCCGCTTCAGACGCCGCCCTGTCCCGTCATCCGCTCGTCGCCCACAGCACCGCCTCGTCGCGGCTCGTGCGCGCGCTCCGAGGCGACCGCCCGGAGGTCACGCCGGTGTGGTTCATGCGGCAGGCCGGGCGCTCGCTGCCCGAGTACCGTGCGCTGCGCAGCCGGGGAACGATGATCGAGGCGTGCCTCGACCCCGCCCTCGCCAGCGAGATCACGATGCAGCCGGTGCGCCGGCACGGGGTGGACGCCGCGATCTTCTTCAGCGACATCGTCATTCCGCTCGCCCTCATCGGGCTGGACGTCGAGATCGTGGCGGGTCGCGGTCCGGTGTTCTCGCATCCGCTGCGCACTGCCGCCGACATCGCCGCGGCGGTCGAGATCGACCCGGCGCTCGTGCGCGAGCGCGGGGAGGCCGTCGTCGATGCCGTCGGCCGCACGACCGCCATGCTCGCCGAGGAGTCGGAGGCACGCGGCGAGCCGCTGCCGCTCATCGGCTTCGCGGGCGCCCCGTTCACCCTCGCCGCCTACCTCGTCGAGGGCGGCCCGTCGAAGGACCACCTCGCGGCCCGCCGTCTCATCCACGACGATCCGGCGGCGTGGCGCGACCTGACGATGTGGCTTGCGGAGGTCACGGGGCAGTTCCTCGCGCTCCAGGTCGAAGCGGGAGCCAGCGCCGCCCAGCTGTTCGACTCGTGGGCCGGCGCCCTGGCTCCCGACGACTACCGCCGTGCCGTGCGCCCGGCGTCCGAGCGTGCCCTGCGCGCCGTGCGCGAGGTCGCGCTTCCCGCCGAGGCGGGCATCGAACGCGTGCCGCTCATCCACTTCGGCGTGGGCACGGGGGAGCTCCTCGCCGACATGTCCGCGCTCGACATCGACGCGATCGGCGTCGACTATCGCGTGCCGCTCGACGAGGCACGCCGCCGCATCGAACGCGACCTCACGGTGCAGGGCAACCTCGACCCCGCTCTGCTGTTCGCTCCCGAACCGGTGCGCACAGCCGCCGTCCGCCGCGTGCTCGAGCAGGGTGCGGCCGCGCGGGCGCACGTGTTCAACCTCGGCCACGGTGTTCCCATGGACGCCGACCCCGACGCCATCGGCGCCGTCGTGCGCACGGTGCACGAGTGGCGGATGCCGTGAGCGAAGGCCCCGTCGACCTGGTCGTGGTGGGCGCCGGCATCGCCGGGCTCACCATCGCCGCCGACGCGGCGGCCGCGGGGCGCACGGTCATCGTGCTCGAAGCCGCCGATCGGGCGGGAGGTCTCCTGCGCCGCGGCGAGCTCGATGGCATCCCGCTCGATCTGGGCGCAGAGTCGTTCGCGACGCGCACGACAGGCGTCGCCGAGCTGATCTCCGACCTGGGCCTCGACCTCCAGATCGTGTCGCCGGCTCCCGGCGGCGCGCACCTCGTGGTCGCGGGCTCCGACGGTGAGACGGACGTCGTGCGGGCGCCGCTGCCGAAGCGCACGGTGCTCGGCATCCCCGCCGACCCGCTCGCCGACGACGTGGTGGGCATCATCGGACCGGATGCCGCGGCGCGCGCCGCCGCAGAGCCCCGGCGCGACGCACCGATCACTCCGGAGCCCTCGCTCTTCGACCTCGCCGCCGCGCAGTGCGGTGACGTACTCGCGCGCCGCCTCGTCGACTCCCTCTGTCGCAGCGTCTACTCGCTCCCGGCGTCGGAGGCGCGGTTGTCGCGCTTGCACCCGGCGCTGTGGCGCGAGTTCTGTGCCCGCGGGTCGCTCATCGAGGCGGCGGGAGCGGTCGCCGCACCCACACGCGCCGGAGCCGCCGTCGCCGGCATCGCCGGAGGCATGTGGCGGCTCGCCGAGGGGGTTGCCGACACGGCCCGTGCGAACGGCGCCGACATCCGCCTGCGCACGCCGGTCGCCGCGGTCGAGGCAGACGCGACCGGCGTCGTCGTGACCACCGCCGACGGGGCGCTTCGTGCTTCCCGCGTCGTCGTCGCCACCGGCTCGTCGGCCGCGCGGGCACTCCTGGCCGGCGGTGGGTCGACCGGCGGCGGTGATCCCACGGCGCCGGCCGTGCGAGTGGTCGCGGCCCTCGTCGACTCGGCCGACCTCGACGAGCACCCCGTCGGCTCGGGTGCGATCGTCGGCGCCGACGTGCCGACCGCCGCCAAGGCCCTCACCCACGTCGATGCCAAGTGGCCGTGGACGGCTGCGGCGCTGAGCGGCAGCAGGCACGTCGTCCGGCTCTCGGCGCGAGACGCGGACGCGCCCGGACTCGACTCGGCGGCTGACGTCGCCCGCGAGATCTCGCTCCTCACCGGAGTCGAGGTCGCGGCCGACCAGGTCGTCGCCGTCACCTCCGCCCGCTGGACCGATGCCGTGGCGGCACGCCCCATCGACGCCGACCGCGAACGCGACCTTGCGACCCACGGCATCCTGCTCGCGGGCGCCGCCGTCGCCGGCACAGGTCTCGCGTCGGTCGTCCCGCACGCCCGCTCCGTCGCCCGCGCGCTCCTCGGCGCCCGTCCCGACCACACGACCCCCATCACCACCTTCCACACCCGGAGGACCGCATGACCGAAGAGAACCTCGTCGGCTTCACCCTGTTCGCCATTCTCACCGCGCCGCGCCCGCGCGCGGCGGCCCCGACCGCCGACGCGCTCACCGCGCTCCAGGCGGAGGTCGACGCGCTCGCCGCAGACGGGGTGACCCTCCGCGGCGTGTACGACGTGACCGGCATGCGCGCCGATGCCGACCTGATGCTGTGGCTGCACGGCGACGATGCGGCCGCCCTCCAGAGGGCGCTGCGCGCACTTCGTCGTACCGAAGTGCTCGCGGGATTCTCGTGCGAGTGGAGCGCGATGGGCGTGCACCGCGAGGCGGAGTTCAACAAGCGGCACATCCCCGGCTACCTGCGCGGTGAGCCTGCCCGCCAGTGGCTGTGCCTGTACCCGTTCGTGCGCAGCCATGAGTGGTACCTGCTGCCCGACGAGGAGCGCTCGCGCATGCTGGCGGAGCATGGCCGCAAGGGCGCCCGCTTCACCGACGTCGTCGCCAACACGGTCTCGACCTTCGCCCTCAGCGACTATGAGTGGCTCCTGCCGCTCGAGAGCGACGAGCTGCTGAGCCTCGTCGACCTCATGCGCGACCTGCGGGCCACCGACGCCCGTCGCCACGTCCGCGAGGAGGTCCCGTTCTACACGGGGCGGCGCGTCGAGGTCTCGGAGCTCGCGGAGGTGCTGGGCTGATGGCCGAGAACATCGGATCGAGCGAGACGTTCCGCCCGAAGCCTCCGCGCGCGCAGTCTGCGCCGCTGTGCGGTGACGGATGCCGGGTGCCGGCCGCGACCGCCGCGACGTGCGCCGGAGAGCCCCACGCCACCGAGCCCGTCGCCTACGACGGCGTGCTCCTTCTCGGTTTCGGCGGACCAGAGGGACAGGACGACGTCATCCCGTTCCTGCGCAACGTGACCGCCGGCCGAGGCATCCCGGACGAGCGTCTCGAAGAGGTGGCCCACCACTACCGGCACTTCGGCGGCGTCTCCCCGATCAACGACCACAACCGTGAGCTGAAGGCCGCCCTCGACGCCGAGCTGGCATCCCGCGGCCTCGACCTGCCCGTGTACTGGGGCAACCGCAACTGGATGCCGTACGTCTCCGATGCGCTCGCCGACGCCCATGCCGCCGGCGACCGGCGGCTCATCGCGATCGCGACGAGCGCCTACTCGTCGTACTCGTCGTGCCGGCAGTACCGCGAAGACCTCGCCGACGCGGTCGAGGCGACGGGACTGTCGGGCGAAGTCGAGATCGACAAGGTGCGCCAGTTCTTCGACCACCCCGGCTTCGTCACGCCGTTCGTCGACGGCATCCGCTCCGCCGTCGCCGAACTCGAGGCGCGCGGGGTCACCGATCTCGAGAACGAGGTGGAGGTGCTGTTCTCGACCCACTCGATCCCCGACGCCGACGCCGAGCGCTCGGGACCGCCCGAGCGCGAGTTCGGCCCCGGCGGCGCCTACGTCGCGCAGCACACTGCCGTCGCCGAGCGGATCATGGCGCAGCTGGGACTCGGCAGCACCTGGCAGCTGGTCTTCCAGAGCCGCTCCGGCCCGCCACAGGTGCCGTGGCTCGAGCCCGACATCAACGACGCGCTCGAGGAGCTGCCGGCGCGCGGACGCAAGGCGGTGCTCATTGTGCCGCTCGGCTTCGTCAGCGACCATATGGAGGTGCTCTGGGACCTCGACACCGAAGCGATCGAGACGGCCGAGCGTCTCGGCCTGATCGCCGTGCGCACCGCGACCCCGGGCACGCACCCGGCGTATGTCGCGGGTCTGGTCGACCTCATCGAGGAGCGCCTCAAGGGCACTCCGCCCGAGGAGCGTCCGCACCTGACCGACCTGGGCCCCTGGTACGACGTCTGCCGTCCCGGGTGCTGCGAGAACAAGCGTCTCGGCTTCCAGCCGGCCCTCGCGGGGATCGCGCCGTGAGCCGGCCCCTGCGCCTCGGAACTCGCGCGAGCGCGCTCGCCACGACGCAGTCGGGCCACGTCGCCGACGCCCTCCGCGCGGCTTCGGGACGCGACGTCGAGCTCGTGCCCGTCACGACGGCGGGCGACGTGCTGACCGGGCCGCTCGCGCAGCTCGGCGGCACGGGCGTGTTCGTCGCGGCACTGCGCGAGGCCCTGCTGCGAGGAGAGTGCGACCTGGTCGTGCACTCGATGAAGGACCTTCCCACCGCCGCGGTGCCCGGGCTCGTCCTTGCGGCCGTGCCGCCGCGCGAGACGCAGCGCGACGTGCTGTGCGCCCGGGAAGGTCACACGCTCACGACGCTCCCGCACGGCGCGGTCGTCGGCAGCGGGTCGCCGCGCCGCGTCGCGCAGCTGCTGCGCCACCGGCCCGATCTCGATGTGCGCGGCATCCGCGGCAACGTCGACACCCGTCTGCGCAAAGTGCATGACGGCGAGTTCGACGCGATCGTGCTCGCCGAGGCCGGGCTGTCGCGCCTCGGCCGCACCGACGAGGTCTCCGACCGCTTCGACCTCGACGACTGGCCCACCTCGGCAGGTCAGGGGGCGCTGGCCGTCGAGGTCCGCGACGACGATCCCGAGCTGGCGGCGCTGGTGGGCCGCATCGGCGATGCCGCCTCCACCGCCGCGAGCCTGCTCGAGCGCGCCGTGCTGGCACAGCTCGAGGCAGGCTGCGCCGCCCCCGTCGGCATCAGCGCCCACGCCGTCGCCCCCGCCGCCGACGTGAAGCTCGTCGCGGAGGTGTATGCGCTCGACGGAGCCCGGTCGGTGCGCGTCGAGCGCGCCTACGCGCCCGCCGACATCGCCCACGACGCGCAGCGCGCCGCAGCCGCGGCGGCGGTCGTCTCCGAGCTTCTCGCCCAGGGGGCCGCGGGCCTCGCCGACCTCGCGGGGTCGGGGAGGTGACCGCCGGCGCACACGAGGACGGTCCTGCCCGCGCGGGCGGGCTCGCCGGTGCGCGCGTGCTCATCCCGCGAGCGGGATCGTGGGGCGCCCGGGTGCAGGCCGACCTCGCCCGCCGCGGCGCCGAAGGGATCATCGCGCCGCTCATCGCCTCCGCTCCGCCCCGCGACCTCTCCGCCCGTGACCGCGCCTTCGCGGCGCTCGCCGACGGCGAGTACGGCTGGCTGTTCGTGACGAGCGCGGCTGCGGTGGAGCAGCTCGCTCTCACCGGCACGAAGGTGCCGCCCACGACGCAGATCGCCGCTGTCGGCGCCGCGACGGCCCGCGCCGTCGCCGAGCTGGGGGCGGAGGTCGCCTTCGTCCCCGCCGGTCAGGCCTCGGCCGCAGCCCTCACGGCCCAGTGGTGCGCCGGCCGCGACCCCGAGACTACGGGCCGCTGCCTCGTCGTGCGATCGGATCTCGCGACGGCCGTCGTCTCCGACGAGCTGGAGCTGCGCGGCTTCTCGGTGGACGTGTGCATCGGCTACCGCACGGTCGGCGTCGACCTCGCCGCCGACATGCTCGACGACCTCCGCACCGGCGGCATCGACGTCGTGCTGCTCACATCCCTCAGCGTCGGCCGCGAGCTGCGCCGGCAGGTCGGAGCGCTGCCCGAGAGCACGCTCGTCGCCTCGATCGGTCCCGGCACGACGCGGGACGCCGAGCGCATCGGCTTCACCGTCGGCCACACTGCTCGCACCCAGAGCGTCGATGCGCTCGTCGCCGAACTCGACTCCCTCCTCCCTCAACGATCGGAACGCTCATGACCTCCTTTCCCGAGCGCCGTCTGCGCCGCCTGCGCGCCACTCCGGCCCTCCGCCGTCTCGTCGCCGAGAGCGACCTCGCCCCGCGCCACCTCGTGCTCCCCGTGTTCGTGCGCGAGGGCATCGACGCGGCGCAGCCGATCGCCAGCATGCCCGGCGTCTCGCAGCATCCGCTCGACGCGCTCCCTGCCGTCGTCGAAGAGGCAGCGGCGGCAGGCATCGGCGGCATCATGCTGTTCGGCGTGCCCGCGCGGCGCGACGCGGTCGGCTCCGGTGCCACCGATCCCGAGGGCATCCTCAACCGTGCGATCGCCGTGGCGGCGGAGGCCGCCGCGGGCCGGCTGACGGTGCAGGCCGACCTGTGCCTCGATGAGTTCACCGACCACGGCCACTGCGGCGTGCTCGCCGCCGACGGGTCGGTCGACAATGACGCGACGCTCGAGATCTACGCCCGAATGGCGGTCGCGCAGGCGGATGCCGGGGCCGACATCCTCGGCCTGTCGGGGATGATGGACGGCCAGGTCGCCGTCGTGCGCCGCGCCCTCGACGCCGCCGGCCACGCGCGTGTCGCCATCCTCGCCTACGCGGCCAAGTACGCCTCTGCGTTCTACGGGCCCTTCCGTGACGCCGTCGAGTCGACGCTGCAGGGCGACCGCCGCACCTACCAGCTCGATCCCGCGAACGGCCGAGAAGGACTGCAGGAGGCGCTGGTGGATGCGGACGAGGGCGCCGACATCGTCATGGTCAAGCCGGCGGGACCGTACCTCGACGTGCTCGCGCGCGTCGCCGAGTCGTCGCCGGTGCCGGTGTGGGCTTACCAGGTGTCGGGCGAGTACAGCCTCGTCGAGCACGCGGCGGCGGCCGGTCTCATCGATCGCGACCGGGCCATCGGCGAGACGCTCGTCGGCATCCGTCGCGCCGGGGCCGAGACGATCCTCACGTACTGGGCGATCGAGGTCGCCCAGCGTCTGCGCGCGGGGGAGAGCCTCACATGACCGCTCGCGCACACCCCACGACGCCTCGAACGGAGACTCCATGACGCAGAACGACGCCCTCTTCGCCCGCGCCCAGCGCGTCATCCCCGGCGGAGTCGACTCGCCGGTGCGCGCCTACGGCTCGGTGGGCGGCACGCCGCGGTTCATCACCTCGGCCGAAGGCGCCTACGTCACCGACGCCGACGGCCGTCGCTATGTCGACCTCGTGGCCAGCTGGGGACCGGCGCTCCTCGGCCACGCGCACCCCGAGGTCGTCGAGGCGGTCGTGACCGCCGCCCGCCGCGGTCTCTCGTTCGGCGCGCCGACGAGCGTCGAGGCGGAGCTGGCCGAGGAGATCGTCTCCCGCGTCCCGGCTGTCGAGAAGGTGCGCCTGGTCTCGACCGGCACCGAGGCCACCATGACCGCGATCCGGCTGGCACGGGGCGCCACGACGCGCGACCTTCTGGTCAAGTTCGCGGGGCACTACCACGGCCACTCCGACGGGCTGCTCGCCGCCGCCGGATCCGGCCTCGCCACCTTCGCGCTGCCGGGGTCGGCGGGCGTGCCCGAGGCGGTCGCGGCGCAGACCCTGGTCGTCCCCTACAACGACCGTGCGGCCCTCGAAGCCGTCTTCGTCGCGCACCCGGGTCGCATCGCCGCCGTCATCACCGAGGCCGCGGCGGCGAACATGGGCGTCGTCGCCCCCCAGCAGGGATTCACCGCGTTCCTGCGCGACCTGTGCGACCGCGAAGGCGCCCTGCTCATCAGCGACGAGGTCCTCACGGGCTTCCGCGCCGCCGCGGGAGGCTACGCGCAGGTGCTGCGCGAAGCGGGCGAAGACGTGCGACCCGACCTCGTCACGTTCGGGAAGGTCATCGGCGGCGGGATGCCGGTGGCCGCCGTGGGCGGCCGCGCCGACATCATGGATCTTCTGGCGCCCACGGGCCCCGTGTACCAGGCGGGAACGCTCAGCGGGAACCCTGTAGCCGTCGCCGCAGGCCTGGCGACGCTGCGTCTCGCCGACGACGCCGTGTACGCCCGCATCGCCTCCGCCGCCGCCGCCATCGCCGACGCCGTCGGCGAGGCGCTCACGGACGCCGGCGTGCCGCACGTCGTGCAGCGGGCCGGAACGCTCTTCAGCGTGTTCTTCGGCGCGGAGGTCACGGCGGGCGTCCCCGACTACGCGACGGCGCAGCGCCAGGATGCCGCCGCCTACGCGCGCTTCTTCCACTCGATGCTCGACGCGGGAGTCTCCCTGCCGCCGTCGGCCTATGAGGCGTGGTTCCTCACGGCCGCGCACGACGACGAGGCCGTCAGCAGGGTCGTCGAAGCGCTGCCCGCGGCGGCGCGCGCCGCCGTCGCCTGACGGCATCCATCGTTCGCCTCGGCGGCAGGGGCGAGCCTGGGTAGGCTGGATGCCATGCCCGTGACTCTGCTCGGTGCCGCGGAGATCCGTGCGCTCGCCGCCGAACTCGACGTGACGCCGACCAAGAAGCTCGGACAGAACTTCGTCGTCGACGCGAACACCGTCCGGAAGATCGTGCACGTCGCCCGGGTGACCGCCGACGACCACGTCGTGGAGGTGGGGCCGGGTCTCGGGTCGCTGACGCTCGCGATCCTCGAGACGGGTGCTCCCGTGACGGCTGTCGAGATCGACCGCCGTCTCGCCGAGAAGCTGCCGAGCACGGCCGCCGGGCACGGAGTCCCCGACGGCGCGCTGCAGGTGATCGCAGCCGATGCGCTGCGCGTGAGGGAGCTTCCGGGCGACCCCGACGTGCTCGTGGCGAACCTGCCGTACAACGTCAGCGTGCCCGTGCTCCTGCACTTCATGGAGACGTTCCCCGGCATCCGTCGTGGTGTCGTCATGGTGCAGGCCGAGGTGGGTGAGCGCCTCGCTGCTCCTCCCGGCTCGAAGGTCTACGGCGCGCCGAGCGTCAAAGCGGCCTGGTACGGCTCGTGGCGCCTGGCCGGCGTGGTCTCGAGGCAGGTGTTCTGGCCCGTGCCCAACGTCGACAGCGTGCTCGTCGCGTTCGACCGCGACGAGACGGCGCGCGGCAGCGAAGACGAGCGCGTGCGCACCTTCCGAATCGTGGATGCCGCGTTCCAGCAGCGGCGCAAGATGCTGCGCCAGGCTCTGGCCGGCGTGCTGGGCGGTTCCGCTGCGGCGGCATCCGAGGTGCTCGAGGCGGCCGGTGTGAAGCCCACGGCGCGGGGCGAAGAGCTCACGATCGACGACTTCGTCGCGATCTCCCGCGCGGCCGCGACGGTCGCTAGCCTGGGTGAGTGACTGAGAACCGCTTCCCTCCCTCCCGCGGCGGAGATCTCCACCGCCCGTACGCGGCGGCCGCCGGTCGCAACGAGTCGACCGCCTACCGGCGCGTCGGGACGAGCGGGCTCTTCCTCCCGCCGATCTCGCTCGGGCTGTGGTGGAACTTCGGCGACAACATCCCGTTCGACAGCCAGCGGGCGCTGTTGCGTCACGCGTTCGACCGGGGCATCACCCATTTCGACCTCGCCAACAACTACGGTCCGCCGTACGGGTCGGCGGAGACGAACTTCGGCCGCATGATGCGGGAGGACTTCGCTCCGTATCGCGATGAGCTGATCATCTCGTCGAAGGCGGGCTACGACATGTGGGAGGGACCGTACGGGCAGTGGGGCTCCCGCAAGTACCTCATGGCGAGCGCCGAGCAGTCGCTGCGCCGCATGGGCCTGGACTACGTCGACATCTTCTACTCGCACCGGTTCGACCCCGTCACGCCGCTCGAGGAGACGATCGGCGCGCTCGACACGCTCGTGCGGCAGGGCAAGGCGCTCTACGTCGGCATCTCCTCGTACGGCGAACGGCAGACGGCCGAGGCCGTCGCGATCGCGCGGTCGCTGGGCACGCCCCTGGTCATCCACCAGCCGTCGTACTCGATCCTCGACCGCTGGATCGAAGACGGTCTCACGCGAGTCCTGACGCAGGAGGGGATCGGCGCGATCGCGTTCGTGCCGCTCGCGCAGGGCCTGCTCACGAGCCGCTACCTCGAAGACGGCACGTCGACCCGTTCGCAGCAGCGTGACTCGATCCCCGGTTCGAAGCTCACCGACAGTGCGCTCGCAGGGCTGCGGGCCCTCGACGTCATCGCCCGCGACCGTGGTCAGTCGCTCGCGCAGATGGCGCTGCAGTGGGTGCTGCGCGACGGCGTCGTCGCCTCCGCGCTCATCGGCGCCTCTCGGCCCGAGCAGCTCGACGAGAACCTCGCCGCGGTCGACGGCCCGGCCTTCGCCACCGAGGAGCTGGAGCAGATCGACGTCATCGCCGCCGCCATCGGACCGCTGTGGGCTGAGACCGCGTGACCCTCAGCTGGGAGCCTGAACGCCGTGTGCACGTGCGCGCGCCCGGCAAGGTCAATGTGTTCTTCGAGGTCGGCGACGTCCACGCTGACGGCTATCACGACGTGGCTTCCGTCTACCAGGCGCTTTCGCTGTGCGAAGACCTCTGGGCGATGACCGCCGACGACTTCACGATCGCCGTCACCGGTGATGTCGACGTCAGTGGCGTGCCCCTCGACGACCGCAACCTTGCCGTGCGCGCGGCGCGCCTGGTCGCCCGCCGGATCGGGTGGGATGCCGGGATTGCCCTCCGCGTGCACAAGGGCGTCCCCGTGGCCGGCGGCATGGGCGGTGGATCGGCGGACGCCGCGGCCGCGCTCGTCGCGGTCAACGAGCTGCTCGACGGCGGACTGTCGACAGCCGAGCTCCACGTGCTTGCCGCGCAGCTGGGCGCCGACGTCCCGTTCGCCCTGCGCGGCGGCACGGCCGTCGGCACAGGACGCGGCGACGAGCTCGCCCCTGCGCTCGCCCGCGGCCGGTTCGACTGGGTGCTCGTGACCCAGGCCGAGGGCCTCTCGACGCCCGAGGCGTACGCGGGCCTCGATGAGATGCGCGCCCGCGCCGACATCGCGCCGCGCCGGGGTGCGCCGAACGTCGACCCCGCGGTGCTGCAGGCGCTGCGCGCGGGAGACGCGACGGCGCTGGCGACCGTGGTCCGCAACGACCTGCAGGATGTGGCAGTGGAGCGTCGCCCCGAGCTCGGCACGCTCATCGACCAGGGCGTCGGCCTGGGCGCGCTGGCCGGAATCGTCTCCGGTTCCGGTCCCACTGTCGCCTTCCTCACGTCGGGCGAGCAGGATGCCACCGCTCTCGCCGACGCTCTTCGGTCGCGCGGCCACGCCGCGACCGCCGCGCACGGCCCCGTAGCGGGAGCCCGCGTCGTGGCGGTGGACTGACGCCCTCCCTCCTTTCTCACCGATCACTGAAAGACCCATGAGCGACATCAACTCGACCTTCTACGACTCCGACCTCGATGCCGAACTCGTCGCCGTGCTGCGGACACAGGGCCTGGAGGTGCGCAAGGCCGACAGCGCTGATCGTGCGCAGACCGACCCGTGGCTCGACGCCGTGGCGCGCGGATTCCTCGATTCGGAGCGAAGCGACACGCATCGGCAGGGCTTCTTCGAGCGCACCGCGTACCGCCGCAAGCTCGGCGTCTACGACGCGGCCGGGGCGCAGCCCGAGATCCCGATCGCGACCTTCGCGACGTGGGGCGCAGAGCTGACGCTGCCCGGCGGGGTCGTTCCTTCGTGCGCCATCAGCTCGGTCACCGTCGCGCCGACGCACCGCCGCCGGGGACTCCTGCGAAGCCTCATGGTCGGCGAGCTGCGCGCGGCCGCCGCGGCGGGGTTCCCGGTCGCCATGTTGACGGCGAGCGAGGCGGGCATCTACGGCCGTTTCGGCTTCGGGCCGGCCGCCGCGGCGGCGAAGTGGCGCATCGACCTGCGGCGGGCCGGCTGGCGAGTCTCCGAGCCGGTGGGGCGAGTCGACTTCATCTCCCGCGAGGAGGGACGAGCCCTCGCGCCCGACCTCCACGAGCGGGTGCGCTTCGCGTCGCCGGGCGAGATCGACATGCCCGGCGGGCACTGGGACCGCACCTTCGGCACGCGTCCCGACGCGCAGAAGGCCGAAGAGCTGCGGGTCGCGCAGTACCGATCGCCCGCGGGCGCGGTCGACGGGCTCGTGGTCTACCGCGTGACCGACACCGAGAGCTTCGGCGGCGTGACGGTCCGCGTGGTGATGCTGCTCGCCGCGACGGATGCCGCCTACGCCGCGCTGTGGCGCTTCCTGCTGTCGATGGATCTCGTCGCGACGGTCGAGGCTTCGGAGCTGTCGGTCGACGAGCCGCTGTGGTGGATGATCGCCGATCAGCGCGCGGCCAAGATCACGGTCGGCGACCACCAGTACCTCCGCATCCTCGATGTTCCTGCTGCGCTGTCGGCCCGGCGCTACGACCTCGCGGACACTGTCGCGCTCGAGATCGAGGACGACCTCGGGTTCGCCGGCGGGCGCTTCGTGCTGACGACGCGCGCCGACGGCACAGCTGAGGTGGTCGCGACCGATGCCGCCGCTGACGCCCCCGTCGCGCGTATGACGGTCGTCGAGCTGTCGACGATCCTGCTCGGGGGCGTCTCGCCGGCGACCCTGGCGAAGGCGGGCCGCCTGCAGCCCGACGATCCAGCGCGTCTCACACGGCTGTTCGCGACACCCGTCGCCCCGCGCCTGAGCTTCTGGTACTGAATCGTCCTCAGCCCGACTCCTCATGGCGAGGGAGCGGTCGGGCAGAGGATCGACAGCGGTTCGTCAGCGACGCGCGTCGCTCCCAGCCGATACGCGATTCGCGGGAGTAGCATCGCCGCCGAAGGGCATCCCGAAATGCCGAACCCGAGGGGAAGAGGACGCATGCGCCGCGCGGAGCACCCGGCCGCCGACAAGATCCTGCTGCACATCAGCGACACACACCTTCGAGCCGACGGGCCGATGCTCTTCGGAGACGTCGACGGCGCCGCTCATCTCGCCCGTGCGCTGCAGGGCATCGAAGACAGCGGGATCGCGCCGGATGCCGTGATCTTCACGGGCGACCTGGTCGACCTCGGTGAGGCCGACGCGTACGCGATGCTGCGCGATCTCGTCGATCCATGGGCCGAACGGCTGGACACGCGGGTGCTGTGGGTCATGGGCAACCACGACGACCGCGCCGCGTTCCGCCGGCAGCTGGTCGACGACGCGGCGGCCGATCCGTCGGCCCCATACGACCGTGTCGACGAGATCGACGGCCTCCGCATCGTGACCCTCGATACGTCGGTGCCGGGCCACCATCATGGCGAGCTCTCTGATGACCAGCTGGCGTGGCTGGCTGACACGCTCTCCTCGCCCGCCCCGTACGGCACCATCCTCGCGATGCACCACCCGCCCGTGCCGAGCGTGCTCCCACTGGCGTCGTCCGTCGAGCTGCGCGACCAGCAGCGTCTCGCCGACGTGGTTCGCGGCTCCGACGTGCGTGCTGTCATCGCGGGGCACCTGCACTACTCGACGTTCGCGACCTTCGCCGGCATCCCGGTCTCGGTCGCCTCGTCGACCTGCTACTCGCAGGATCTGACGGTCCCGGTGGGCGGCACCCGACCCCAGGACGGCGCACAGGCCTACAACCTCGTGCATGTCTACGACGACACGGTCGTCCACTCGGTCGTGCCCGTGCACGTTCCTCGCACGCTCGAGCACATCGATGCGATGGAGGCTCAGCGTCGCCTGACCGAGGCCGGCATCGAGGGCGCGTTCACGCGAGCAGCTCGGCCCGTCGCCGTTCCGCGCTGACCGACTCCCACGGGGCCGCCACGGGGAACAGGCGCTCCAGCAGGTCGGTGACCGCGCGGACCCGCACCGCCTCGGGAACCTCGGTCTCAGCACCGTCGTTGAGGCAGAACATGTCGACGCCGCCCTCGGTGAGACGCTCCATGCGCAGGAGCCCGGCGGCGGTCGTCGTCTGCACGTAGCGCACGCGCGGCACTGTCGACGCGATCGCGCGGCCCGTGAACTGCGCGTAGTAGTGGTACAGGCTGTTGGTGACCGAGATGTCGGTGGCGCTCCGGAACCGCGAGGCTGCGGTGCGGGCGAAGTCGTCGGCGAACTCCCGCTCCATCTCGAACAGGATGCTGCGCCGCATCGGCGCCGCGCAGTGCTCGAGGTCGCGGACGATCGTGCGGCCGAACCGCCCCCGCAGCAGCTCCCGGTTGACGCGCAGCGCGTTGTCGTGACCGCTGCGCGCCGGGCGGGTCGGGCCGGGGCCGATCCGCACGTCGCACTCGACGAACGACGAGATCCCGCCCGGCGAGAAGAACAGCTCGGGTCGCAGCGGACGCGCGAAGAACATGTCGTCGTTCGAGTACAGGAAGTACTCCGACAGTCCCTCGATGCGATGCAGCTGCGCCTCGACGGCATGGGAGTTGTGGATCGGCAGCACGGAGGGGTCGGCGAAGAACTCCTCGCTGCGAACGACCGTCACCTTGGGATGGTCGACGAGCCACGCCGGACGAGGGGAGTCCGTCGCGATGAAGATGCGGCGCACCCATGGCGCGTACATGTGCACGCTGCGGAGGGCGTAGCGCAGCTCGTCGACGTGCCGGTAGCGAGCGGGGCCGTCGTCGCCCTCGCCGACCACGTACTCCGACAGCTGGGCCGCGCGCTGGCGCTGGAACTCGCTCGACGAGCCGTCGACCCACGAGAAGACCATGTCGATGTCCTCGGTGAACTCCGACGGATGGGTGTCGAACATGCCCGCGAGCGTGCGCCATGACCGGCCGAACCGCTCGACGGTCGTGTAGTCGATGTCGTCTGCGGGGATGATCCGCCGGGTGAGCGCGTTGTCGCTCGGCGCCTCGACGAGGTCGTCGCCGAACCGCCAGAACTCGATCCGCACGGCTGTGCTCGTGCCGTAGGCGAGGTCGCGCGTGCGGGTGATGCGCGGTCGGAAGACCCGAGCGGCGGTGGGGGCGTCGCCGGCAGGACGGTGCTCGGTGACCGGCATGACCGTGCCGTTCTTCGGCTTGACGTAGACGGGCTCGTGCGCGGCGAGGGCAGTCAGGGCCTCCCAGACCCGATCGCGGTCGTCGAGCGCGACGACGAGGGCGGGCGTGCTGAGGTCGCGACGGATCAGGGTGTGCGCGACGCCCACGGCGTCGAGGGCATCGGCGATCATCGTGAGGTCGGCGGTGCGCGCGGCCTCCGGGGTGACGTCATCGTGCACCAGGTGGAGGATGCCGCCGTGCAGGCGCACGTCGTCGCGGTTGAGCACCTGCGTCCACGGAGGCGGAGTCGCGGGAAGAGCCGAGAGTCGTGTCACTGGAGTCCTCCGTTCTTCGATCGGTGCGGATGCCGCGAGGCTAATCGCCTCTTGTGTCGCGCACGTTTCGGGGAGGACACCGTCAGCCACGGACTTCTGTTCGCCCGCTCTGCCGGGGTCGCGGCGATCGCGTCGGCGACGGGGCCCGGGCGGGCGGCGGCCCGAGGCGCGGGAACGGCGGGGCGGCGAGCCTCACGTCGGCCTCTCGAGGGAGGTCTCGTCGGGTTCGCCGGAGCGGCGCCGTGCACGCGGACTGGTCCTGCCGTTCGACGTGCGCAGTGACGATGATACCGCTGTCGCAGCCTGCCGCACATGGTCTGCCGGGGCCGCCGGTGCGCCTAGCCTGGAGGAGATGGCACATCTTCTCGGGGCTGAGGCCCTGCACCTGGAGTATCCGACCAAGGTTGTCTTCGACGGCGTCTCGCTCGGCGTCGACGAGGGCGACCGCATCGGCATCGTCGGCCGCAACGGCGACGGCAAGTCGAGCCTTCTGGCCATGCTCGCCGGGCGCCGTGAGCCGGACGCCGGGCGTGTGACCTTCCGCGGCGGCATCCGTGTCGGAATGCTCGATCAGGCCGACGTGCTCGACGACGACGACACGGTGGGTCACGCGATCGTCGGCGACACGCCCGAGCACGAATGGGCCGGCACGGCGCGCATCCGCGATGTCATCGCGGGCCTCGTCGGCGACCTCGACTGGAACGGCGCGCTCGGGTCGCTTTCGGGCGGTCAGCGCCGTCGGGTCGCGCTCGCCCGCCTGCTCGCCGGCGACTGGGACGTGCTGGCACTCGACGAGCCCACCAACCACCTCGACGTCGAGGCGATCGCATGGCTGGCCGAGCATCTCAAGCGACGGTGGACGCCCGCCACCGGCGCGCTGCTCGTCGTGACCCACGATCGGTGGTTCCTCGACGAGGTGTGCACGCGCACGTGGGAGGTGCACGACAGGATCGTCGAGCCCTTCGAGGGCGGGTACGCGGCGTACATCCTCCAGCGCGTCGAGCGCGACCGCCAGGCGGCGGCGATCGAGGCTCGCAGGCAGAACCTCGCCCGCAAGGAGCTGGCGTGGCTGCGCCGGGGCGCGCCCGCGCGCACCTCGAAGCCGAAGTTCCGCATCGACGCGGCCAATGAGCTCATCGCCGACGTGCCCGAGCTGCGAGACCGCGTGTCACTCCAGTCGCTCGCGGTGGCACGCCTCGGCAAGGACGTCGTCGACCTGCTCGACGCGGGCGTCTCCTATCCCCTCGACGACGGCGGCGCGAAGCAGGTGCTGTCGAAGGTGGAATGGCGCATCGCGCCGGGCGAGCGCACCGGCATCCTGGGCGTCAACGGCGCCGGCAAGTCGACGCTGCTCGGCCTCATCGCCGGCACCGTCCAGCCGACGAGCGGACGCGTGAAGCGCGGCAAGACCGTCAAGGTCGCCACACTCACGCAGCGCATGGATGAGCTCGACCCTCACCTCGACGAGCCGGTTCGCGTCGTCGTCGGACGCCTTCGCACGACCTACCAGTTCGGCACCGGATCGAAGGCGCAGGAGCTCACGCCCGGACAGCTGCTGGAGCGCATGGGCTTCTCGTCGGCGCAGCTCTCGACGCCCGTCAGAGATCTCTCCGGCGGGCAGAAGCGGCGCCTGCAGCTGCTGCTCATCCTCCTCGACCAGCCCAACGTGCTGATCCTCGACGAGCCGACCAACGACCTCGACACCGACATGCTCGCCGCCATCGAAGAGCTGCTCGACGCGTGGGCGGGAACGCTGCTGGTCGTCAGCCACGACCGCTACTTCATGGAGCGCGTCACCGATCAGCAGTACGCCGTCATGAACGGGCACCTGCGGCACCTCCCCGGCGGCGTCGACGAATACCTGCGCCTGCGCCGGGCCCAGCAGTCCGCGGCGACCGCTGACGGGGGACCGAGCGCCACGGGGGCCGGGCGCGGCGGAGCGACGGCATCCGGTTCGTCGGAGCTGTCGGGCGCCGAGCGCCGCGCCGCCCATAAGGAGCTGCAGACCGTCGAGCGTCGCATCGCCAAGCTCACAGCGCAGGCGGATGCTGACCGCACCGCGCTCGCCGACCACGACCAGTCCGACTACGTGGGGCTCGGCGACAAGATGAAGGCGATCAACGCGATCGACGCCGAGATCACTGCGCTGGAGGAGCGCTGGCTGGAGCTGTCCGAGCTGCTCGACTGACCCCTCGGTGCCGTATCGCCGCCGTCGTCGTGCGCCGCGGCACTCCGCCGGATCGACGTCAGGGGGTGTCGAAGCTCAGGCTGAGCTTGCGCAGGAGCGAGGCGAGGCGGTCGCGGTCGCTGCGCGAGAGCACCGACAGCAGAGCGGCTTCGGCGTCGACGAGCCGCGTGATGGCGGCGTCGACACGTGTGCGGCCGTCGTCGGTGAGCGTGACGAGCACGCTGCGTCCGTCGGCGGGATCGTTCTCGCGGCGCACGAGACGGCGACCGACGAGGCGGTCGATGCGATTGGTCATGGTGCCGCTCGAGACGAGCGTCTGCTGCAGCAGCTGCTTGGGGCTGAGCTGGTAGGGCTCGCCGGCGCGGCGCAGGGCCGAGAGCACGTCCCACTCCCACGGCTCCAGCTCGCTGCGGCGGAACGCCTCCCGGCGCGCACGGTCGAGGTGGCGCGAGAGGCGGTCGACGCGCGACAGCACCTCCAGGGGCGAGAAGTCGAGGTCGGGACGCTGCCTGGTCCAGGCCCCGACGATGCGGTCGACTTCGTCGTGCTCGGCGGTCACCCCGCCATTATCCCGGCTGACCCGGCCTTCGACTGCACCCGGGCGGGAGACCGGGTGACAGGGGCAGCGCGTGGCAGACTTGTCGTGCGGCCCCGCACCGGCTGGGGGCGCGGTCCGCCGTGGTGTAATGGCAGCACGACAGCCTTTGGAGCTGTGAGGTCTAGGTTCGAGTCCTGGCGGCGGAGCATGGCTGACACATCCCTCGACCCCTCCCTCGCCGTCGTCATCCTCGCCGCGGGCGAGGGCACGCGCATGCGGTCCTCGCTGCCGAAGGTCCTGCACCGGATCGGCGGGCGCCCGCTGGTCGGCCACGTCCTCGACACCGCGCGAGACCTCGGGCCTGCACACGTCATGGTCGTCGTCCGCCACGAGCGCGACCGCGTGGCGGAGGCGATCGCGGGCGTCGCGCCCGAGGTGGTCGTCGTCGACCAGGACGAGATCCCGGGCACGGGCCGCGCCGTCGAGGTGGCGCTCGAGGCCCTTCCCGACTTCGACGGCGATGTGCTCGTGCTCAGCGGCGATGTGCCGCTCCTCGACGCCGAGACCCTCGTGGCGCTCGTCCGATCGCACCGCGCGCAGTCGGCCGCCGCGACCCTGCTGAGCGCGATCGTCGACGACCCGACCGGCTACGGTCGCGTCCTGCGCGACGCGACAGGGGCGGTGGAGCGCATCGTCGAGCAGAAGGACGCGACCGACGACGAGGCGCGCGTGCAGGAGATCAACGCCGGCGTCTACGTCTTCCGCGCCGCGTCGCTGCGGTCGCAGCTGGCGCGCGTGGGCACCGACAACGCGCAGGGCGAGAAGTACCTCACGGATGTCATCGGGCTGCTGCGCGCCGAGTCGGCCGCGGTCGCGGCATCCGTCGTGTCGGACGTGTCGGTCACGCTCGGCGTCAACGACCGCGTGCAGCTGGCCGAGGCCGCGCGCCTCCTCAACGCGCGGACGGTGCGCAGGTGGCAGCTCGCGGGCGTCACGGTGCAGGACCCCGAGACGACGTGGATCGACGTGACGGCCACGCTGGCGGCCGATGTCACGCTGCTTCCGAACACGCACATCCTGCGCGCCACGACGGTCGCCACGGGTGCGGTGATCGGCCCCGACACCTCGCTCGAGGACTGTGAAGTGGGGGAGGGGGCGGTCGTCCGCCGCACCGATGCGACGCTCGCCGTCATCGGCGCCGGCGCCTCGGTGGGCCCCTTCGCGTACCTGCGACCGGGCACCGAGCTGGCCGCCCGCGGCAAGATCGGAACGTTCGTCGAGACCAAGAACTCCCAGATCGGGGAGGGAAGCAAAGTCCCGCACCTGTCGTACATCGGAGACACGACGATCGGTCGCGGCGTCAATCTCGGAGCCGGCGCCATCACCGCCAACTACGACGACATCGCCAAGCACCGCACCGAGATCGGCGACGAGGTGCATTCCGGCTCGCACAACGTGTTCGTCGCGCCCGTTAGGATCGGAGATGGCGCGAAAACCGGTGCGGGCGCGGTCATCCGCAAGGATGTTCCGCCGGGCGCACTGGCGCTCAGCGTCGCCCCTCAGCGCAACGTCGAGGGGTGGGTCGAGAACAACCGACCGGGGACTGGAGCGGCAGAAGCCGCTGCACGTGCTCGGTCCGCACAGAAAGCGGACGATGGCGCGCAAGAACAAGCCGACTGACCACGAGCGGAACGACATCGCGCCGGGTCTGGTCGTCAAGACCAAGAAGCGGCTCGTCGTGGCTGCCGGAAGCTCGCACCCCGAGCTGGCGCAGCAGGTCGCGTCGGAGCTGGGCTCGACCCTCGTGCCCACCGAGCACCGCACGTTCGCCTCGGGTGAGATGCTGGCGCGCTTCGAGGTCTCGATCCGGGGATGCGACATCTTCCTCATCCAGTCGTTCGGTCCGCCGGTCAACGAGTGGCTCATGGAGCTGCTCATCATGCTCGATGCCGCCAAGCGCGCATCGGCCAAGCGCATCTCGGTCGTGGCCCCCTACTATCCCTATTCGCGCCAGGACAAGAAGGGCCGAGGCCGCGAGCCGATCAGCGCCCGCCTCGTCGCCGACCTGCTCAAGACGGCCGGTGCCGACCGCGTCATGAGCGTCGACCTCCACGCGGCGCAGATCCAGGGCTTCTTCGACGGCCCCGTCGACCACCTGTTCGCCAAGCCCGTTCTGCTCGAGTACTTCGAGCGGAGCCTGTCGGCCGAAGACCGCGAGAAGCTCACGGTCGTCTCGCCCGACACGGGCCGCGTACGTGTGGCCGACACCTGGTCTGACAGCCTGGCGGCGCCGCTGGCGATCATCCACAAGCGTCGCGATCCGAATGTGGCCAATCAGGTCTCGGTCGCCGACATCGTCGGAAACGTGGAGGGGCGTGTGTGCCTCCTCGTCGACGACATGATCGACACGGGCGGCACGATCGTCAAGGCCGCGCAGGCCCTCAAGCGCAACGGCGCCGAGCGCGTCATCGTCGCGGCGACGCACGCGATCTTCAGCGAGCCGGCGGCGACGCGCCTGCAGGACGAGTCGATCGACGAGGTCGTCGTCACCGACAGCATCCCGCTGCCGCCCGAGAAGCGCTTCCCGAATCTCACGGTCCTCCCGATCGCGCCGCTGCTGGCCCGCGCGATCAAGGAGGTCTTCCAGGACGGATCGGTCACGAGCATGTTCGACGGCGCGGCATAGGCAGGATGCCATGGGCTCCTCCGCCGACGAGGCAGGCCTCGACCCACACCGGCCCCACGGCCGGGAGGTCGACGACGTCGCGGCGGAGCTGAGGGCGGACGTCGGCGGGCTCTCGTCGGCCGAGGCGGCGGCGCGACTCGCCCATGTCGGACCCAACGTGCTGCCGGAGCCTCCGCGCACGCCCGCGTGGCTGCGGTTCCTCGGGCATTTCAACGACACCCTGATCTTCATCCTGCTGGGCGCGGCCGCGATCAAGGCGGTCATGGCTGACTGGCTCGACTTCTGGGTGATCATGGCGGTCGCGATCATCAACGCCGTCATCGGCTTCCTGCAGGAGGGTCGCGCCGAGAAGGCGCTGGCCGGCATCCGCGGCATGCTGTCGTCGGCGGCCCAGGTGCGCCGCGGCGGCGCGTGGTCGACGATCCCGGCGGCCGATGTCGTGCCGGGCGACGTCGTGCGTCTGGCGCCGGGCGACAAGGTGCCCGCCGATCTGCGCCTGTTCGAGACGCACCAGCTGCGCATCGAGGAGGCGGCGCTGACGGGGGAGTCGGTTCCGTCGTCGAAGCAGACTGAGCCAGTGGCGGCCGACGCCGGCGTCGGAGACCGGGCTTCCATGGCGTTCTCGGGCACGATCGTGTCGGCGGGCCAGGGCCGCGGCATCGTCACGGCGACGGGGGCGTCGACCGAGATCGGGCGCATCCAGACGCTGGTCGGCGAGGCGGGGTCGCTCCAGACGCCGCTCACGCGACAGCTCGCCCAGTTCGGCAAGGTGCTCACCCTCGTCATCCTCGGCATGGCGGTCGTCATGCTCCTGATCGGGCGGTTCCTCCACCGGATGCCGTTCGGCGAGCTCATCTCAGCGACCATCGGCTTCGCGGTCGCGGCGATCCCCGAGGGCCTTCCGGCCCTCGTGACGATCACGCTCGCGATCGGCGTGCAGCAGATGGCGCGGCGCAATGCCATCACCCGCAAGCTGCCGGCCGTCGAGGCGCTCGGCTCGGTCACGACGGTGTGCTCCGACAAGACCGGCACCCTGACGAAGAACGAGATGACGGTGCGGCGGCTCGTGACGGCGGTCGCCGCATATGAGACGACGGGGCTGGGCTACAGCCCGGAGGGGCGGATCGTCGGTCACCCGCGCGACGGCGACCCACACGACGACAGCGACCTGCGCGCTCTCCTGGCCGTCGCCGACCTGTGCAACGACGCGCACATCGTCGCCGGCGACGACGGCACGTGGACGCTCGTGGGAGAGCCCACCGAGGGCGCGCTCAAGGTCGTGGCGATGAAGGGCGGTGTGCGCGGCGATTCGACGGCCAGGCGCATCGGGGTCATTCCCTTCGACTCCGCGAACAAGTTCATGGCCACCCTCAACGAATCGGCCGACGGCACGCGCGCGATCCTCGTCAAGGGCGCCCCCGACCGGCTGCTGGAGCGCTCGCTCACTCAGCGCGGCGCGGCGGGCAGCGAGCCGCTCGACCGCACGCGCTGGGAGCGGGCGATCGAGGAGCTCAGCGGCGAGGGCCTGCGGGTGCTCGCCGCCGCTCGCAAGCCCACGCGTTCCTCTGAGATCGGGCTCGACGACCTCCGTGATCTGGAGTTCGTGGGCCTGTGGGGCATCCTCGACCCGCCGCGGCCGGAGGCGATCGAGGCGATCGCCGACTGCCACCATGCCGGCATCCGGGTGAAGATGATCACGGGCGACCACGCCGGCACGGCCCTCGCCATCAGCCGGGAGATGGGTCTCGCCTCGAGCGACGCACGCGTGCTGACGGGCGCCGAGCTGGAGGCGCTCAGCCAGGAGCAGCTCAAAGCCGTCGTGCGCGACGTCGACGTCTTCGCACGCACGAGTCCCGAGCACAAGATCCGCATCGTCCGGGCGCTTCAGGCTCACGGCGAGGTCGTCGCGATGACGGGCGACGGCGTGAACGACGCCCCGGCGCTCACCCGCGCGGACGTGGGCGTCGCGATGGGCATCAAGGGCACGGAGGCGACCAAGGAGGCCGCCGAGATCGTGCTGGCCGACGACGACTTCGCGACGATTCGCAGCGCGATCCGCGAAGGCCGCCGCATCTACGACAACCTGCGCAAGTCGGTGGTCTTCCTGCTGCCCACCAACGGCGCGCAGTCGCTCGTGATCCTCGTCGCGATCGTCTTCGGGCTCACGCTGCCGCTCACGCCCGTGCAGGTGCTGTGGGTCAATATGGTCACGGCCGTCACCCTGTCGCTCGCGCTCGCGTACGAGCCCGCCGAGCGCGGCATCATGGACCGCCCGCCCCGCCCGCCCGGAGGCACGCTGATCAGCATCCGCGAGCTCGGGTTCGTGCTCATCGTCTCGCTGCTCATCGGCGGCGCGACCCTCGCCGTGTTCTGGCTGGCGGAGGCGGCGACGGGCGACACGGGCTATGCGCGCACGCAGGCCGTAGCGATGCTCGCGGTGGGCCAGCTCGCATACCTGTTCAACTGCCGCTTTCTCGGCCGCTCGAGCTTCACGATCGACATCTTCCGTGGCAACGGGGTCGTCTGGGCGTCGGCCGGTGCGCTCCTCCTGCTTCAGCTGATCTACACATACGTGCCGTTCATGAACGACCTGTTCGGATCGGAGCCGCTGGATGCGCGGGGCTGGGTTGCGCCGGTCGTGCTCTCTGCCGCGATCTTCGTCGCCGTGGAGGGCCTCAAGGCGGCGCGTCGGGCAGGCGACCGGCGCGCGGAGATCCAGCGGCACGGCTTCGTAGCAAACGCATAGGTGCCGCCCGGCCGGGCACACCGCGCGCCCGGCTACCGTGGAAGGCGTCCCGCATATCGCCCCGCACTCGGGCAGAAGGAGATCCCGTGATCCGCATGAGCTCCGCCCCTCGTTCGCTGCGCGCCGGCGCCGCCGCGGCATCTGTCGTGGGCATCGCGGCGCTGGCCGGATGCGGCGCGCCCGCGGCCCCCGCCGACTCGGGCGATGCCGTCGACCGAGGCGCGCCCGCGGCCGGGACGTACGAAGACGGCACCTACACGGCCGAAGGCTCGTATGCGACGCCGGAGACCATCGAGACGATCACGGTCACGATGACCCTCGACGACGGCGTCATCACCGAGGTCGAGGTGGTGGGAGAGCCGACCCGCGCCGAGTCGCAGCAGTATCAGGGGCAGTTCATCGGCGGCATCCGCGACGTCGTGGTCGGCAAGAGCATCGACGAGATCTCCGTGTCGCGCGTGGCCGGCTCGTCGCTCACGAGCGGCGGCTTCAACAAGGCCGTCGAGGAGATCAAGGCGCAGGCGGCGTCCTGACCGGCGGTGCGCTCATGATCGACCTCTGGCGGTTCTCCGCGATCGGCACCGAGTGGGCCGTCGAGACCGATGTCCCCCTGACGGGCGACGACCGTGATGCCGTGAGCGCGCTCATCGACGCGTTCGACCGCGACTGGTCGCGCTTCCGCGCCGACTCGCTCGTGACAGACCTCGCGCTGCGGCCGGGCACGCGCGAGGCTCCGCCCGACGCAACGGCGATGCTCGACCTCTCCGCGCGGATGTCGCGCGCCACCCGCGGTGCCGTCAATCCGCTCGTCGGAGACTCGCTCGCCCACCGCGGCTACGACGCCGCCTGCACGCTCGAGGACCGAGGGCCGCTCGCGGCGCCCGCCGACTGGCAGTCGATGCTCACGTGGAACGAGCACGAGCTGGCGCTCGCTGTGCCCGCCATGATCGATGTGGGGGCGCTCGGGAAGGGGCGCCTCGTCGACGTGGTGCTCGCCGCGATCGCCGCGCGGACCCCCGGGGGCGTCGTCGTCGACGCGAGCGGCGACATCGCTGTGCACGGACGCCGTGAGCGGATCGGCCTGGAGCATCCCTTCGACGCGCGTCGCGCGATCGGCGTGTGGGAGGTCGCGGATGCCGCCCTGTGCGCCTCCGCGACCAACCGGCGGGCGTGGGGCGACGGGCTGCACCACGTGCTCGACGCGCGGACCGGTGAGCCCGTGCGCACGATCGCGGCGTCGTGGGCGGTCGCATCCGACGCGATGACGGCGGACGCCATCGCGACCGCGCTGTTCTTCGACGGCGGCGCCGAGTTCGCGCGCGACTGCGGGGCGGAGTGGGTGCGCATGACGAGCGACGGCCGAGTCGAACGGTCGACCGGGTGTGGGGCAGAGTTGTTCTCGTGATCTCCTCGCTCACCGCTCTGTGGAACCGCGTGTTCGCGGTCGTCGGCCGCCTGTCGATGTACCGGCTGGTCGTGTTCGCGCTCGCCGCGCTTGCGGCGATCGCCTTCGTCCTGTCGCTGTTCGGCCTCGTCGGACCCGCGCCCCTGCCGCTGGCCGTGACGTGGGCCGTGCTGGCGGCCGCCTGCATCGCCACCGACACGATCGCCCACCGGCTCCTGCACAAGGCGTGGCGCTGGGAGTCGTCGTTCATCACGGTCCTGATCCTGCTGTTCGTCCTGCGCCCCACCCTCGAGCCGCTCGGCCTCGTCGGCATCGCCTTCGCGGGGGTCGTGGCATCCGCCTCGAAGTACCTGCTGGCCTGGCAGGGGCGGCACATCTTCAACCCGGCCGCTGTCGGCGCGTCGGCGCTCACCATCGTGAGCGTGGGAGCCCCCGCTCTCGGCGCATCCGCGTGGTGGGTGGGCTCCCCGTGGCTGGCCGCACCCGTCGTCGCGCTGGGCCTCCTCGTGCTGCTGCGCACCGAGAAGCTGCGCGTCATCGCCGTGTTCTTCGTCGTCGCCGTCGCGGTGGGCTTCGTGCGCACCTCGGCGCAGTACCAGCAGGCGGGCCTCGCATTCGACGCGGGGGAGGTGTTCTGGCAGCTGCTGTGGTCGTCGCCGTACCTGTTCCTCGGCGCGTTCATGCTCTCCGAGCCGCTGACCCTGCCGCCACGCCGCCGTCAGCAGTTCGCGGTCGCGGCGCTCGTCGGCGTGCTCGTGGGATGGCCCCTCACGATCGGTGCCGTGAGCCTCGGCCAGGAGCGGGCCCTGCTCATCGGGAATCTGCTCGCGTTCGCCTTCACCTTCCGGTCGGCGGTGCGGCTGACGCTCGTCGAGCGGATCGCCCTGACCCCGACCGTGCGCGAGCTCGTGTTCCGCGCACGACGCGGTTTCCGGTTCGCGGCAGGCCAGTACCTCGAGCTCGAGGTGCCTCACCCGCGCCCCGACGCTCGCGGCACGCGGCGGGAGTTCAGCATCGTCTCGGCTCCCGAGGAGCTGCCCATCGTGCGCATCGCGCTGCGCGAGGGCTCCCAGTCGAGCTACAAGAAGGCGCTCGCCCAGGTGCAGCCAGGCGACACGCTCGCCGTCACCGGTGTCTGGGGCGACTTCGTGCTCCCAGCCCGCCCGACCGCGCCCGTGCTGATGGTGGCGGCGGGCATCGGGGTGACGCCGTTCGTGTCGCAGCTGCGCCACCTGCGGATGTCGGGCAGCGACCGCGACGTCATCTTCGTCTACGTCGCGTCGGATGCCGAGGAGCTCGCGTTCCGATCGGAGCTCGAGGACTCGGGGGTCCCCGTGATCGTGTTCACTCGTGACGAGCCGGCCAGCCTGCCGCCGCACTGGAGGTGGGCCCGTGGCGTGCGTCTCGATGCGGACGGCCTCCTGCAGGTGGTGCCCGACATCGCCTCGCGCCACGCGTACATCTCCGGCCCCCCGAACCTCATTGCCGACCTCGCGCCCGCCCTCGAGCGCGCCCGCTCGATCACGACCGACGCGTTCTCGGGTTACTGACCCCCGGTGATCAGGACTGATCCCGCGTTCAGCCGCGTCGCTCGCGCCGTGGTCACGCCGGGTCGTCGGGGCGTGCCGGCAGCCGCAGCTCGAACGTGGTCGATCCGGGCACGCTGTCGACCGTGAGCGTGCCACCGTGTGCGTCGACGATCGCCTTCGCGATGGCGAGGCCGAGACCCGTTCCGCCTGTCTTGCGCGCGCGCGACGCGTCGGCGCGCGCGAACCGCTCGAACAGCTCATCGGCGATCTTCGGGTCGATGCCAGGACCGTCATCGTGCACGCGCACGACCGCCTCCGTGCCTTCCAGGCCCACCGAGGCCACGACACGGGTGTCTGCGGGGGTGTGCACGCGCGCATTGGTCAGAAGGTTCGCCACCACCTGGTGGAGTCGCCCGCCGTCACCGGCGACGATCACGGGGAGGTCGCCCACCTCGAGCACCCACTCGTGGTCGGATCCGGCGGCCTGAGCGTCGGCGGTGGCGTCGACGACGAGGCGGCGAAGGTCGACGCTGCTGTAGACGAGCTCCTTGCCCTCGTCGAGGCGTGCCAGCAGCAGGAGGTCCTCCACGAGCGTCGTCATGCGCAGCGACGCCGCCTGGATGCGCTCCAGGCCCTGTTGCGAGTGGGCGGCGGCCCCCGATGCAGGCTGATCTGCGGTGCGCAGCGCCTTCAACGACAGCTCCGAGTAGCCGCGGATCGCCGCCAGCGGGGTGCGCAGTTCATGGCTGGCGTCGGCGACGAACGCGCGCATCCGCTCCTCGTTGCGCTGCCGTGCCGCGAGTGACGCGTCGACGTGGTCGAGCAGCGTGTTCAGCGCCGCGCCGACCTGGCCGATCTCGTCGGAGCCGGCGGCTTCGGCCTCCGGGACGCGCTCCGTGATGCGCACATCGCCCGAGGCGAGCGGCCGGGCGGCCACGCGTGCGGCCGTATCGGCCACCGACCGCAGCGGTGCGAGCGACTGCCGGATGACGAACGCGATGACGGCGGCGAGCACGAGCAGGCCGCCGAGGGTCAGGAGGGCGACCGTCGTGAGGATCTGGGTGACGGTTGTGGCCAGCTCGGACGTCGGCATGCCGACCGCGATGAAGCCGCTGCTCGTGCTCCCCTGCAGCCGGATGCGGTACGAGCCGAGCCCGTCGACGACGGCATCGCCCCAGCCCTCCTGGTCGATGCTCGTGATGCTTCCCAGGATCCAGCGGATCTCGGGCTGGCTGAGCACTTCGACCGTCTCGTCGTCGGCGACGTAGGCGCCGCTCGTCCCGGAGATGTTCTGCACGATGAGGAGCGTCCCCACCTCCTGCCGCCCGTCAGCCAGGACATCGGATGCCATGCCCGTCGGCAGCACGCGCACACGGCTCGCAGCGGAGACGACCTTTGCGTCGAGGTTCTCGGCCAGGAGCGAACGCAGGATCGCTCCTGTCGCGAAGCCGATCGCAACGAGGATGAGCGCCACGAGCGAGACGACCGCCACGATCATGCGGGTCTGCAGGCTCCAGTGCCGCGGCTTCAGCAGGCGGGTGCCGGGCCAGGTCACGAGGCGATCCTGGCGGTGGCCCGCGACGCGGCGCGGGAGAGCGGGAGCGTCATGTCGGTCACTGCGGTGCTTTGATCATGTAGCCCACGCCGCGCACGGTGTGGATGAGCGGATCCCGGCCCGCGTCGATCTTCTTGCGCAGGTAGGAGATGTACAGCTCGACGACGCTGGAGCGGCCGCCGAAGTCGTAGTTCCACACCCGGTCGAGGATCTGAGCCTTCGAGACCACGCGGCGCTGGTTGCGCATGAGAAAGCGCAGAAGCTCGAACTCGGTCGCCGTCAGCTCGATCTCGTCGTCGCCGCGCTGCACCTCGTGCGAGTCCTCGTTGAGCGTCAGATCTCCCACGCGCAGGATCGGGTCGGCATCACTGGTGATGCCGGTGCCGGCGCGGCGCATGAGTCCCCGCAGCCGTGCCACGACCTCCTCGAGACTGAACGGCTTGGTCACGTAGTCGTCTCCGCCCGCCGTCAGCCCTGCGATGCGGTCGGCCACGGCGTCTTTCGCCGTCAGGAAGAGCACCGGAACGTTGTTGCCGCTGTGGCGCAGCCGCTGCAGCACGCTCATGCCGTCGAGGTCGGGCATCATGATGTCGAGCACCAGCGCATCGGGGTCGAATTCGCGGGCCATCGTCAGCGCCTGGTAGCCGGACCCCGCGGTCCGCACATCCCATCCCTCCATGCGCAGCGCCATCGACAGGAGGTCGGTGAGCATCGCCTCGTCGTCGACGACGAGTACGCGCAGCGGGGAGCCGTCGGGACGGCGGAGTGCGGGGGCCGGGTCGTTCATGGCTCTCATTCTCCCGGTGGAGCTATGAGGTTCCTATGGAGAGAGCTATGCGCCGACTGTGAGACGCAGCGTCTCCACGTGTCAGCGGCGCGGTCTCGAAGGCGACAGCAGGAAGGCGAGCAGCAGCATCAGCAGCATCCCGACGACCGCCCCCAGCGTGTTGGAGAGGAGGTCGCGCGGGTCGGCGACGCGCGTGTCGAGGAACGAGGCCTGTGCGAACTCGATCGCGGCGCTCACCGCGAGGCCGAGCACCGGAGCCGTCCACCAGCCCCGCACGCCGAACCACAGCACCGCGAAGATGCCGAGCGGCACGAACATCGCGACATTGGCGGCGAACTCGACCCGCTCGAACGTGATCCAGGCCGTGGCCTCCCGCCCCGCGAACCAGGCGAGCAGGCGATCGAGCGCCGACGCGATGTCCGACCCGTACGGGCGGGCGCGCAGAGTGATCCACGCGACCGCCCACAGGTAGAGCGCCGACAGGAGGGCGAGCACGACGCGCGCCGCCACGCGGTGCACGCGCAGCGCGGTCGGCTCGTCAGCGCGGCTCAGTGTGTGTCCTCCGCCTCGACCTCGGAGCGGTCACCCGACCACAGCGTGTGGAAGGTGCCCTCCTTGTCGACGCGGCGGTAGGTGTGCGCGCCGAAGAAGTCGCGCTGACCCTGGATGAGGGCGGCCGGCAGACGCGAGGCGCGCAGGCCGTCGTAGTAGGCGAGAGACGACGAGAAGGCCGGAGCGGGGATGCCGGCGCCGGCGGCGACCTGGACGATCTCACGCCAGGCGTCCTGAGCTCGTCCGAGCGCCTCGACGAAGTACGGCGCAGTCAGCAGCACGGGCAGCTCGGGTTCCGCGTCATACGCCTCGGCGATGCGGTTGAGGAACTGGGCGCGGATGATGCAGCCGCCGCGCCAGATCTTGCTGATGGCGCCCAGATCGATGTTCCAGCCGTACTGGGCGGCACCGGCGCGGATCTCGTCGAAGCCCTGCGAGTAGGCGACGATCTTCGAGGCGTACAGCGCAAGGCGCACCTGCTCGACGAAGGCGTCAGCGTCGTCGACCGTGAAACCGTCCTCGGCGGGCCCGGGAAGGCCGCCGGCGACGTCGCGCTGCTCGCGGTGGCTCGACAGCGATCGCGCGAAGGTCGCCTCGGCGATGCCGGACACGGGCACGCCCAGGTCGAGAGCGGTCTGCACCGTCCAGGCGCCCGTGCCCTTGGCGCCTGCCTCATCGACGATGACGTCGACGAGCGGCCGGCCGGTGGCGCCGTCGGTCTGGCGCAGCACCTCGGCGGTGATCTCGATGAGGTAGCTCTCGAGCTCGCCGCGGTTCCACTCGGCGAAGATGTCGGCGATCTCGGCGGGCGACTTGCCCGTGCCGCGGCGGATGAGATCGTAGGCCTCGGCGATCAGCTGCATGTCGGCGTACTCGATGCCGTTGTGCACCATCTTCACGAAGTGGCCTGCGCCGTCATGGCCGACGTGCGTCACGCAGGGCTCGCCCTCGGCGACGGCGGCGATCGACTTGAGGATCGGTCCGAGCGTGACCCACGCCTCGTCCGGGCCGCCGGGCATGAGGGACGGACCGTTGAGGGCGCCCTCCTCGCCGCCCGACACGCCCATGCCCACGAAGTTGAAGCCGCGCTCGCGCACTGTCTTCTCGCGGCGGATCGTGTCAGTGAACAGCGAGTTGCCGCCGTCGATGATGATGTCGCCGGCGTCGAACACCTTCATGAGCTCTTCGATGACGGCGTCGGTGGGGAAGCCCGCCTTCACCATGATGATCGCGGTGCGCGGCTTCTGCAGCGACGCGGCGAACTCCTCGTACGAGAACGCCGGGACGAAGCCTGCCTCCGGGTGCTCCGCGATCAGCTCGTCGGTCTTGGCGCGGCTGCGGTTGTACACGGCCACCGTGTTGCCTTCGCGCGAGGCGAGGTTGCGGGCCAGGTTCGAGCCCATGACCGCGAGTCCGACGACTCCGATGTTGGCGCTGGGCTGGGCGGATTCGGTAGCGGGCACGGAAAGCTCCTCCAGAAGATGCGGGATGGTCTCAGCGTAGTCGCTCACGCGTCGGCGGCAGGGGCGTGACGTCATGAACGTGGGTCGGCGAGCCCGAGGCAGGCGATGACCTCTTCGATCTGCTCCTCGGGCGTCTGGTCGACATCGACCGAGATGTGCTGCTCATCGGGCCCGGGGTCCTCGAGCGTGCGGAACTGCGAGTCGAGCAGCGCAGGGGGCATGAAGTGTCCCTGGCGGCGCATCATGCGCTGCAGGATCAGCTCGCGGTCGCCCGTGAAGTGCACGAACGTCACCTCCGGGCGGCGCAGCACGTCGCGGTACCGACGGCGGAGCGCTGAGCACGTGATGACGCCGGGCTCGCCGCGCGCGATGCGCTCGTCGATCCATCCGGCGACGATCTCGAGCCACGGTATCCGGTCGTCGTCGGTGAGCGCGTGGCCTGCTGCCATCTTGGCGACGTTCGCGGCAGGGTGGAGGTCGTCTCCCTCCTGGAACGGCCAGCCGAGCCGGCCCGAGAGCATCGCGGCGACGGTCGACTTGCCGGTCGACGAGACGCCCATGAAGACGAGGACGCGGGGAGTGGATGCGGTCATGCTGGAAGCCTCACACGAACAGGCTCAGCAGGAGCACACCGGCCAGTCCGGTCACGGAGATGAGGCACTCCAGCACGGTCCAGGTCTTGAGCGTCTGGGGGATGTCGAGACGGAAGTACTCCTTGATGAGCCAGAAGCCGGCGTCGTTGACGTGTGACAGGAAGACCGAGCCGGAGCCGATCGCGAGCACGAGGAGCGCGACCATGGGTCCGTCGAGTGTCGCGGTGAGCGGCTCCAGGATGCCGGCCGCGGTGATGGTGGCGACGGTCGCCGAGCCGGTCGCGACGCGGATGACCACCGCGACGAGCCAGGCGAGCACCAGCACGGAGATCGACGAGCCCGACACGAGGTCTGCGATGACCTGGCCGATGCCGGTGTCGATGAGCACCTGCTTGAGGCCGCCGCCGGCGCCGACGATGAGGAGGATGCCGGCGATCGGGCCGAGGGAGGAGCTGACGATCTCGCCGATGCGCCCACGGTCGAACCCCGCACCGCCGCCGAGGACGATGAAGCCGACGATGACGGCGAGGAGAAGGGCGATCACCGGGGTGCCGAGGAAGTCGAGCGCGACCTTCCACACCTCGTCGGAGCCGGGAGCGGCGATCTCGGCGATCGCCTTGAAGAGCATGAGCGCGACCGGGAGCAGGATGCTGGCGAGCGTCATGCCGAACGACGGGCGGCGGGTCTGCTGCGCGCCGGTGTCCTCGGCGGAGAGGAACAGATCCGGGACGGGCACGTCGACCCACTTGGCCGCAAACCGGGCGAACAGCGGGCCCGAGACGATGACGGCGGGGATCGCGACGATGACGCCGAAGGCGAGAGTGAGGCCGAGGTTGGCGCCCAGCGCGTCGATCGCCGCGAGTGGCCCGGGGTGCGGCGGCACGAGGCCGTGCATGGCCGACAGGCCCGCGAGGGTGGGGATGGCGATCCTCATGAGCGAGACGCCGGACCGGCGGGCGACGAGGATGATGACGGGGACGAGGAGCACGAGGCCCACCTCGAAGAACATCGGCAGGCCGATGATGGCGCCGATGAGCCCCATGACCCAGGGAAGGCTGCGCGGAGTCGCCCGCACCACGAGGGTGTCGACGATGCGGTCGGCTCCGCCGGAGTCGGCGAGGAGCTTGCCGTAGATCGCGCCCAGAGCGACGAGGATGCCGACTCCGCCCATCGTGGAGCCGAATCCGGTGCTGAAGCTCGTGATGGTCGTGCCGATCTCCATGCCGGCGATCGCGCCGGTGGCCAGGGCGCCGATCATGAGCGAGAGGAACGGGTGGAGCTTCACCCATGTGATCAGGAGCACGATCAGCGCGATGCCGACGGCGGCTGCGCTGATCAGCTGGACGGGTGCGGGCGCGGCTGCTTCGACTGCGGCAGCGAGGGGGAGTGCGGTGAGGGCGGCGACGGCCATGAGCTTCCTCGATCTGGCTGGGGGATGCGCGGCGAGGCGACGGCCACGAGCGCGTTATTTGTCATACATAAAAGCACAGAGGGCGGCGAATTGCACGATGTGATCACATGAGGACCGTCACATGTTGGTCATGGGCGGTCCGCCTGGTCATAATCGAGACATGACCGACCCCGGCTACGGCAGCCCCGTGCACGAGGCGCTCGTGGACGCCCTCGGCACCGCGATCGTGCAGGGCGACTACGCGCCGGGCGCGCGCCTGGCCACGGTCGAGCTGGCCGAGCAGCACGGCGTCTCGCGCTCGGCGGCCCGCGAGGTCGTCCGCGTGCTCGAGACCTACGGCCTTGTGAGGGTGCGCCGCAAGGCGGGCGTTGAGGTGCTGCCGCGCAGCCGGTGGAACGTCTACGCCCCGGAGGTGCTCGCGTGGCGCCTGGGCGGCCCTGACCGCGCGGAGCAGCTGCGAGAGCTCGGGCAGCTGCGCAGCGCCGTCGAGCCCCTTGCGGCGCGACTGGCGGCCGCCGCGGCCACGCCCTCACAGCGCGAGACGCTGGTGGCATCCGTCGTCGAGATGGCGCGCACCGAGCACGTCGCCGACAGCGATGAGTACCTGATGGCCGACATCCGCTTCCACCGGACGCTGCTCGAGGCGTCGGGCAACAGCATGCTCGCGACCCTCAGCGGCGTCGTCGAGTCGGTGCTGCGCGGGAGGACGGCGCACGACCTCATGCCGCACGACGCCAACCCGGATGCCGTCCGGTGGCACCACGACGTGGCCTTCGCCGTCGCGAGCGGACGCGGCGACGAGGCGGCGGCCGCGATGACGCGCATCGTCGCGGAGGCCGACCAGGCGATGCAGGCCGCCCTCGCGGACGGCCGCTGACGACGCCCCGCAGCGAGGACGCGACCGACGCGCTGCGCGCGGCCGACCCTCGTCGGCTCGCGCCGATCGTGGCGGTTCACGCGGGCGCGAGGCGTCACCCGTGTCACGCTGAGAGCATGACCAGGATCGTCGTGACAGGTGCCGCGGGATCGGGCAAGTCGCTCGTCGCGGCCGCTCTCGCGGCGCGGCTGCGCGCGAGGTTCGTCGACGGCGACGATCTGCACACGCGTGCACACAGGGCGAAGATCATGTCGGGCGCGGCCCTGGACGACGACGACCGCCGCCTCTGGCTTGACGCCATGTCGCTCGTGCTCGCCGATCAGGCGCCCGTCGTCGTGGCCTCGACGCCGCTGCGGCGCGCGTATCGCGACCGGCTGCGCGCCGCGGCGGGCGACGTGTGGTTCGCCGAACTCGTGATGCCGGCCGACGCCGCCGCCGTGAAGGCTCGCCGGCGGCGGTCACGCCGCGACCGCGTGGTGCCCGAGGATCTCGTCGATCCGCGCCTGGGCGGACCGGAGGAGCGGGATCGGCTTCCGCTCGCGACCGACGAGGCCGGCGGGCGGTTCGCGCACGACGCCGACCTGGGGTCGATCGTCGACCGGATCGCGTCGGTGCGTGAGGCTCAGTCCTTGCGGTAGGCCGAGCGCCCCATGGAGAAGAGCGCGCCGACGGTGCCGACCACGGCGACCAGCGTCATCGCTCCGATGAGCCACACGAATGCGTGCGAGATCCAGCCGTAGTCCATGGTGTCCTCCTCCAGAGCGAGCTTCGTCATCATCGTACCGGCGACGCTGGTAGACTTGCGGCGTACTTCGGCGAGGGGTGCCCCGGCATCCGTGATCGACGCGGTGGAAGATCGACTGAGATTCCTTCTCCAGTGGGCTCCTCACGCGCGTGCGTTCGAGTCGAATCCACAGACCCCATAGGGCGAAGGCCCGAGAAGCAGAGGGCTCACGGCCCGCCACACAGGGCCCTGGCCCGCAAGGAGATTCATCATGTCGACCGAGACCGACACCAAGGTCATCGCTGAGCCGCGTCAGAACTTCGGCAAGGGCTTCGCCCGCCGTCTGCGCGCCGCCGGCCAGATCCCCGCCGTCATCTACGGCCACGGCACCACCCCCGTGCACGTCGCGCTTCCCGGCCACCAGGTCTCGCTCCTGGTCCGTCGCGCCAACGCCGTGCTCGAGCTCGAGATCGAGGGCAAGCAGCAGCTCACCCTCGTCAAGGACGTCCAGAAGGACCCGGTGCGTCAGATCATCGAGCACATCGACCTGCTCGTCGTGAAGAAGGGCGAGAAAGTCCAGGTCGACGTTCCCGTCGTCGTCGTGGGCGAGCCCTTCTCGGGAACGATCGCGAACCTCGACGCCGCGTCGGTGTCGCTCGAGGTCGAGGCGACCCACATCCCCGAGCACGTCGAGGTCGACGTCGAGGGTCTCGAGGACGGCACCCACATCACGGCCGCCGACCTCAAGCTCCCCAAGGGCGCATCGCTCGTGACCGACCCCGAGACGCTCGTCGTGGCCATCTCGGTCCCGGCCGCCACGATCGCCGAGGGCGACGAGGCCGAGGCCGCCGAGGAGTCCGAGGAGGCCCCGGAGGCCGCCGCGGAGTGATCCGAGGGCGATCATCGCACTTCACGGAGCCCGTCGCCGCCGATACTGGTGGCGGCGGGCTTCGTCGTCTGAAGGGACTCTCATGGCACTGACGTGGCTGGTGGTGGGCCTCGGCAATCCCGGCCCGCGCTACGAGGCGACCCGTCACAACGTCGGGCAGATGGTGATCGCAGAGCTGGCGGCGCGGCGCTCCGAGACGCTGCGCGCACACAAGGCCAATGCCCGCGCGGCCGAGACCTGGCTGCGTCCGGGAGGTCCCAGGCTCGTGCTCGCGACCCCGAACACGTTCATGAACGTGTCGGGCGGTCCGGTCGCGGCGCTCGCGAAGTTCTACGGCGTCCCCGCCGAGCGTGTCGTCATCGTCCACGACGAGCTCGACATCCCCTTCGACACGGTCAGGCTCAAGGTCGGGGGAGGGCACGGCGGGCACAACGGCGTCCGCGACGTGGCGAAAGCGCTGGGCACTCCCGACTTCGCCCGCGTGCGCGTCGGCATCGGCCGTCCCGCCGGCCGCCAGGATCCCGCCGACTGGGTGCTCGACCCGTTCTCGTCGGCGGAGCGCAGAGACCTGCCGGTGCTTATCGGCGATGCGGCGGATGCCGTGGAGCAGCTCATCGACGAGGGCCTGCTCGCAGCGCAGCAGCGCTGGCATGCCCCGCGCGACTGAGCGCGAACGCCGCGATGTCGCCGCGCGGATCTAGACTGGTCGGATGACAGTCGCCGGGATCGTTCACGCCCTCGCGCAGTCCGAATCCTTCGCCGACGTGCTCCCGAGCAGTCGCAGCGACACCGACTTCTCGGTCGTCTCCGGCCTTGATGCGCCGCTGCTGGCCGCCCTCGTCGAGGCGCGCCGCCACGCCGGGAAGCCCGCCACGCTGCTGGCGGTCGCCCCCACGGGCCGCCGCGCCGAGAGCGTGGGCGATGCCCTTCGGGCGCTCGTGCCGGAGGCCGTCGTGCTCCACTTTCCGGCCTGGGAGACTCTGCCGCACGAGCGGCTGAGCCCCAGCGCCGAGACGGTCGGCCGCCGCCTCGACGTGCTGCGCACCGCCGCGGCGTGGGACGGGGACCGTCCCCTGATCGTCGTCGCCTCCGTGCGTGCCGCCCTCCAGCCGATCGCGGCCGGGCTCACCGACGCGGGCGCGATCGAGCTGACGGTCGGATCGCGCGGCAACGAGCTCGACGATGTCGTGCGCCGCCTCGTCGAACTGGCCTATCACCGCGTCGACATGGTGTCGCGCCGCGGCGAGTTCGCGGTGCGCGGCGGCATCCTCGACGTCTTCCCAGCCGCGGCCGATCACCCGTACCGCATCGAGTTCTTCGGCGACGAGGTCGACCAGATCCGCGCGTTCTCGGTCGCTGACCAGCGCTCGCTCCCGGGGGAGGTCACCGGGGTCACCCTCATCCCCAGTCGAGAGCTGCTGCTGACGCCCGCGGTCCGGGAGCGGGCTGCGGCCCTGCGCGACAAGTTCCCCGGGCTCTCGACCATGCTCGAGAAGATGAGCGAGGGCATCCCCGTCGAGGGCATGGAGTCGCTTCTGCCTGCCGTCGCCGACGCGGTGGTGCCGCTCGTCGAGTATCTGCCCGAGGGCACACCTACGGCGCTGCTCGACCCGGAGCGCGCCGTGCGGCGCGCGCTGACGCTGAGCGAGACCAACCGAGAGTTCCTCGAGGCGGCGTGGAGCGCCGCGACGGCCGGAGCCGACACCCCTGTCGACCTCGGCTCGGGCGACTTCCTCACGCTGCCGCAGCTGCGCGAGGCGTGCTCCGACCACGGGGGCGTGTGGTGGACGCTCAGCGGCTTCGACTCGGGCGAGGCGGATGCCGAGGCAGAGGGCCTCGTCGAGGCCGGTGACGTCGTGCGCATCGCGGCGTCTCCCGTCCCGTCGTTCCAGGGCAACGTCGAGGGCGCGACCGGTCACGTCGCGCGGCTTCTCGCCGACGGGTGGCGGGTCGTCGTCGCCGCCAGCGGCACAGGCCTCGTCGACCGCGCGCGTGACGTGCTCGCCGAGCGGGGCATCGCCGCGCGGGTCGCCGAGGCGCTCGGCGAGCCACCCGAGCCGGGTGTCGCGACGGCGGTCGTGGCGACACTCGAAGCGGGCTTCCAGCACGCTGACTCGAAGCTCGCCGTGCTCACCGAGAGCGAGTTCTACGGCCGCACCATCGGCGGTGACTCCCGCGTCGTCAAGAAGCTGGCGTCGCGACGGCGAAACGTCGTCGATCCTCTGCAGCTCAAACCCGGCGACGTCGTCGTGCACGCGACGCACGGCATCGGCAAGTTCATCGAGCTCGTGCAGCGCGAGGTGTCGACGGGCGGCCGGAATGCGGTCAAGACGCAGCGCGAGTACCTCGTGCTCGAATACGCGCCGTCCAAGCGGGGCTACCCCGGCGACAAGCTCTTCGTCCCCACCGACCAGCTCGACCAGCTGTCCCGTTACGTCGGCGGCGAGGCTCCCGTGCTGTCGAAGATGGGCGGCAGCGATTGGGCGGCGGCCAAGGGCCGAGCCCGCAAGGCGGTGCGCGACATCGCCGTCGAGCTCGTCAAGCTGTACTCGGCGCGGATGGCGGCGAAGGGGCACGCGTTCGGCCCCGACACCCCGTGGCAGCGCGAGCTGGAGGAGGCGTTCCCGTTCGCCGAGACCCCCGACCAGCTGCAGACCATCGAGGAGATCAAGCGCGACATGGAGCGGCCGATCCCGATGGACCGGCTCCTGAGCGGCGACGTGGGGTTCGGCAAGACCGAGGTCGCGGTGCGCGCCGCGTTCAAGGCGATCCAGGACGGCAAGCAGGTCGCGATGCTCGTGCCCACGACCCTGCTGGTGAAGCAGCATCTCGAGACGTTCACCGAGCGATTCGCCGGCTTCCCCGTCAAGGTGCGGCCGCTGTCGCGCTTCCAGACCGACAAGGAGGTGCGCGACACGGTCGCGGGGCTCCTCGACGGGACGATCGACATGGTGATCGGCACGCACCGCATCCTGACCGAGCAGGTGATCTTCAAAGACCTCGGCCTCCTGATCATCGACGAGGAGCAGCGCTTCGGCGTCGAGCACAAAGACCAGCTGAAGAAGCTGAAGACGAACGTCGACATCCTCGCCATGAGCGCGACGCCGATCCCGCGCACGCTCGAGATGGCGGTCACCGGCATCCGCGAGATGTCGACCCTGCAGACGCCGCCGGAAGACCGGCATCCGATCCTCACCTACGTGGGCCCACGCAGCGACAAGCAGGTCGCCGCCGCCATCCGCCGCGAGCTGCTGCGCGAGGGACAGGTGTTCTACGTTCACAACCGCGTGCAGTCCATCCAGCGCGTCGCGGCGCACCTGGCCGAGCTGGTCCCCGAGGCGCGCATCGTGGTGGCGCACGGACAGATGGGCGAGCACGCGCTCGAGCAGGTCGTCGACGACTTCTGGGAGCGCAAGGCCGACGTGCTCGTCTCGACGACGATCATCGAGACGGGCCTCGACATCTCCAACGCGAACACGATCATCATCGATCGCGCCGACAAGTACGGGCTGAGTCAGCTGCACCAGCTGCGCGGCCGCGTGGGCCGCGGACGTGAGCGGGCCTACGCGTACTTCCTGTACGACGAGCTCAAGCCGCTCAGCGAGACCGCGGCCGACCGCCTCGAGACGATCGCGGTCAACAACGACCTGGGCTCTGGCATGCAGGTCGCTCTGAAAGACCTCGAGCTGCGCGGTGCCGGAAACCTTCTCGGCGCCGAGCAGGCCGGTCACATCGCCGGCGTCGGGTTCGACCTGTATCTGCGGATGATCGGCGAGGCGGTCGCGACGTTCCGCGGAGAGGATGCCGAGGGGCCCGCCGAGCTGCGGCTCGAGCTTCCCGTCGACGCGCGCATCCCCGAGTCGTACATCGACAGCGAGCGTCTGCGCCTCGAGGCGTACCAGAAGCTGTCTGCCGCAGCGGCGGTCACCGCTAAGCCCGACGCCATCGACCTCGTCGCAGAGGAGCTGCGCGACCGCTACGGATCCACGCCCCCCGAGGTTGAAGGCCTGTTCGCCGTCGCGCGTCTTCGGCGCCGAGCCGCGCAGTCGGGTCTCACCGACGTCGTCGCGATGGGACCGAACCTGCGCATCGCGCCGGCGAGGCTCCCCGACTCGATCCGCGTGCGCCTGCAGCGCCTCCATCCCAAGGCCAAGGTGCTCGCGGGCGGCGACGCCATGATCGTGCCGCTGCCCACCGCGGGAGGGGAGCCCCTCGCCGACGCCGACCTGATCGCCTGGACCCGGCAGCTGCTCGATCAGATCTTCCCGCTCCCGGCCGAGAAGGCCGACGCCGAGAAGGCCGTCGAGAAGACCGCGGCCGAGAAGGCGTCGTCCTAGACCGAGGCGCGGGGCGCATCATGCCGCTGAGCGGAGGCCTCACGGCGAGGCGAGGGCGTCAGACGGCGATGAGCCCGGTCGCGATGAGCCAGATCGCGACGAGCGCGCCGGCGGCTGCGAGGCCGAAGCCGATCCACTCGGCCGACGTGAAGACGCGGTCGCCCTGGCGACGCCGCGCGACTGCATACAGCACGGTGGCCGGCACGATGATGATGAGCGAGACGAGCGTGTACTCCGCTCCGGCAGCGTAGAGAAGGAAGCCCGTGTAGACGGTCGCCACGACGGCGACCGCGAGGTCGGCGATGCGACGGGGGCGACGGATCCCCTCCCGGTCGCGCAGCGCGAGCTTGAGCGCGAAGGCGGCGGTGAGGAAATAGGGGATGAGGGCGAGCGCGCTCGTGAGGTTGAGCGCGACGTCGAAGGCATCGCTCGAGAACAGCACGACGATCAGCAGCACCTGCACGAGCGCCGTCGACAGCGTGAGTGCTCCGACCGGCACGTCTCTGTCGCTCGTACGGGCGAAGGGCCGGGGAAGATCTCCCGCGCGCGCGGCGACGAGGAGCACTTCGGCGGCCATGAGCGTCCACGAGAGGTAGGCGCCCAGCACCGCGACGACCAGCGCCACGCTGACGAACACGGCTCCCCAGCCGCCCACGACCGCCTCGAGCACGCCGGCCATCGACGGCTGACGGAGCTCGGCGATCTCTTCGCGCGGGAGGATGCCGTACGACACGATCGTCACCGACATGAACACGGCGAGGACCGAGAGGAAGCCGAGCACGGTCGCCCGGCCGACATCGGAGCGTCGACGGGCGTGCCGTGAGTAGGCGCTCGCGCCCTCGACGCCGATGAAGGCGAACACCGTCACGAGCAGCGTCGCCCGCACCTGCTCGTACAGCACGGGCGCGTTCTCGCCGCCCGTGAGATTCCCGGCGAACACCTCCGGGTCGAAGGCCACCACGCACAGCAGCACGAAGACGATGATCGGCAGCACCTTGGCGACGCTGACGATGCGGTTGATCGCCGCCGCCTCCCGCGCCCCCGTGAGGATCAGGAGGTAGAACAGCCACAGCCCCGCCGACGAGACGGCGACGGCCACGATCGTGTCGCCCGCGCCCAGAGCCGGGAAGACGGCGCCGAGCGTGGAGGTGATGAAGACCCAGTAGAAGACGTTGCCTGCGCACGCGCTCGCCCAGTAGCCGAACGCGGAGAAGAACCCCGCGTACCTGCCGAAGCCCGCGCGGGCGTACGAGTAGACGCCCGCGTCGAGCTCGGGGCGTCGCAGTGCGAGGCGGTGGAACACGAGCGCGAGCATGAGCATGCCGCCGCCGGCGAATGCCCAGGCGATGAGGGCACCCCACACGCCCGTCTCGGCGGCGAATCGTCCGGGCAGCGAGAACACGCCGGCGCCCACCATAGACCCGACCACGAGGCCGGCGAGGGTGAGTGCCGAGACCCGCGAGGCGGCTGGTGCGTCAGACGTTCCCGCGGTCATGGTATCCGCTCAGATCACGCCCTGCGCGAGCATCGCGTGAGCGACCCGCTCGAAGCCGGCGGAGTTGGCGCCGACGACGTAGTCGCCCGGGCGGCCGTAGCGCTCGGCAGCGTCGAAGGCGGCGTCGTGGACGTCCTTCATGATGGCGCGCAGCTTCTTCTCGCTGTCGGCGAAGCTCCAGCGCTGACGCGACGCGTTCTGGCTCATCTCGAGGGCCGAGGTGGCGACACCGCCTGCGTTGGCCGCCTTGCCCGGGCCGAACAGCACTCCGGCCTCCTGGAACGCGGCGACGGCGCCGGGGGTGGAGGGCATGTTGGCGCCTTCGGCGACAGCGCGGACGCCGTTGCCGATAAGGGCTCGGGCGTCGTCTTCGTCGAGCTCGTTCTGCGTCGCCGCCGGGATCGCGACGTCGACGGCGACCTCCCACGGGCGGGCGCCCTCGACGAAGCGGGCGCCGGGACGGCGGGCCGCGTACTCGGAGATGCGCGCGCGGTCGATCTCCTTCACCTGGCGCAGCAGGTCCACGTCGATGCCGCTCTCGTCGACGACGTAGCCCGACGAGTCTGAGGCGGTGACGGGTACGGCGCCCAGCTGCCAGGCCTTGTCGATCGCGTAGATCGCGACGTTGCCCGAGCCGGATACGGCCACGCGCTTGCGCTCCAGTGAGTCGCCCTCCACGCCGAGCATCTCCTGCGCGAAGAAGACCGCGCCGTAGCCGGTGGCCTCGGTGCGCACCTCGGCGCCGCCCCACTGCACGCCCTTGCCGGTGAACATGCCCGACTCGTGGCGGTTGGTGATCTTGCGGTAGGTGCCGAACAGGTAGCCGATCTCGCGTGCGCCGACGCCGATGTCACCGGCAGGGACATCGGTGTGCTCGCCGAGGTGGCGCCACAGCTCGCTCATGAACGACTGGCAGAAGCGCATGATCTCGCGGTCGGAGCGGCCGTGCGGGTCGAAGTCGCTGCCGCCCTTGGCGCCGCCGATGCCCTGCCCGGTGAGGGCGTTCTTGAAGATCTGCTCGAAGCCGAGGAACTTGATGATCGACAGGTTCACCGAGGGGTGGAAGCGCAGGCCGCCCTTGTAGGGACCGAGGACGGACGAGAACTGCACGCGGTAGCCGCGGTTCACCTGCAGACGGCCGGCGTCGTCGGTCCACGGCACGCGGAACATGATCTGACGCTCGGGCTCGACGATGCGCTCCAGGATGCCGTTCTCGGTGAACTGCGGGTGCGCCTCGAGCACCGGCGCGATCGAGTGAAGGACCTCGTGCACTGCCTGCTGGAATTCCGGCTCGTGAGGATTGCGAGCCAGGACGGTCTCGAAGACCTCCTGGACGACAGCGGGCAGGGGCGCGAGGGTTTCGGTCATAGGAGGAGCTTTCGTACCGACGGGTGGGACAGTCGCCGCAGCAGGCGGCACAGAACAGAGGCCGCGCGAAGGCGAACCTCTCCAGAGTAACCCCGCCGCGGCCGCGCCCTCGACGCGCGCGAGCGCCGCGGCCTACGCTGACGACATGCGATTCGAGCATCTCGGGGCGCAGCCCCGCATTCACCCCGACGCCGTCGTCGCGCCGACCGCCGTCATCTCCGGCGATGTCACGATCGGCGCCGGATGCCAGGTGCTCCATGGCGCCGTGATCACCGCCGAGGGCGGACCGATCACGATCGGAGACGAGGTCATCGTCATGGAGAACGCGCTCATCCGCGCGAGCTCGACGAATCCGGTGCACATCGGGTCGCACGTGCTGGTGGGGCCGATGGCGAGCGTCTCGGGAGCGACGATCGCCGATGAGGTGTTCCTGGCGACGGGGACACGGGTGTTCAACGGGGCGCGGATCGGCACACGGAGCGAAGTGCGGATCAACGCCGTCGTCCACCTGCGCACGGTGCTGCCGCCTGAGTCGGTCGTGCCGATCGGGTGGGTCGCGGTGGGAGATCCCGCGCAGGTGCTCTCGCCCGACCGGCACGAGGAGATCTGGGCGCTGCAGCACGATCTCGACTTCCCCGGGTACGTGTTCGGTCTCGACCGTGAGACGCCCGACCTCATGGTGCAGCTGACTCAGCGGTACGGATCGTCGCTCGCACGGCACGCGGACGACCGCCGGCTCGACTGACACGGCACGGCCCGAGCGGAGGGGCGCTCAGCCGGTGTTCTGCAGCCCCGCGGCGACCCCTGAGACCGACAGCAGCAGCAGGTGCTGCCATTCGGGCGCCGGGGTCTCGGTCGACCGCAGCACCCGCAGGGCGCGCAGCTGGAGCAGCGAGAGGGCGTCGACGTACGGGTCGCGCATCTTCACCGCGCGCCGCAGCACCGGGCGGTTGGCCAGCAGCTCGCCGCCGCCGGTGATCCGCACGATCCAGTCGCGTGTGAGCTCCATCTCCGAGATGACGAGGTCGGCGAGGTCGTCGCGGTCGCCGAGGTCGAGATAGCGGCGGGCGATGCGCACGTCCGACTTGGCCAGGCTCATGCCGACGTTGTCGATGACGGTGCGCAGCAGCGGCCAGTTCTCGTAGGCGTCGCGCAGCCGATCCTCGTCGCCGACCGCATCGAGGGCGGTGCCGAGGCCGAACCACCCGGCGAGGTTGATGCGCGCCTGAGACCATGCGAAGACCCACGGGATGGCGCGGAGGTCTTCGAGCGACTCGACGGACAGGCCGCGGCGCGCGGGGCGCGACCCGAGCGCGAGCAGGCCGATCTCCTCCATAGGGGTGACGGTGGCGAACCACTGCGCGAAGCCGTCGGCCTTCACGAGGTCGAAGAACCTCTTGCGCGAGGCGGTGTCCATGCGGGCGGCGACGTCGGCGAAGCGCTCGGCGGCGTCGCGGTTGCGCTGCTCGATCGACGGCGCCGAGGCGAGGAGCGTGGCGGCGGCCACCTGGTCGATGTGGCGCATCGCGATGGCGGGGTCGCCGTAGCGCGCGAAGATCACCTCCCCCTGCTCGGTCAGCTTGAAGCGACCGTCCACCGAATGCGGCGGCTGCGCGAGGATCGCCGAGTTGGCGGGACCGCCTCCGCGTCCGAGCGCGCCGCCGCGGCCGTGGAACAGGGTGAGCTGGATGCCGGAGTCCTTCGCCCACGCCGCGATCTTCGCCTGCGCCTCGTACAGGGCGAGGTTGGCGGCGACCGGACCGACGTCCTTCGAGGAGTCGGAGTACCCGAGCATGACCTCGAGGCGGCGTCCGGTCGCTTCGAGACGTGCGGCCGCCTCGGGCTGTTCGACGAACTCGGCCATGACGCCGGGCGCGGCCTGGAGATCGGCGAACGTCTCGAACAGCGGGATGACGTCGAGCACCGGTGGCGTGCCGTCGGGTCCCGCGGCGAATCGCGCCAGGCGGTGCACCGCGGCGAGGTCATCGGCCGAGCGCGTGAACGACACGATGTAGCGGCCGGCGGCGCGGGGCCCGAATCGATGCTGGATCTGCGCGATCGTGCGGAAGACCTCGAGCACCTCCTGCGCCTGCTCGGACAGCTCCCCGCCGGCCTCGCACTCTGCGAGCACCTTGGCATGCACGGCAGAGTGCTGGCGCACCTCGAGTTCGGCGAGGTGGAAGCCGTACGTCTCGACCTGCCAGATGAGGTGCTGCAGATGGCCGTAGGCCTGGCGGGAGGCGTTCGCCGCGACGAGGGAGTCCTGCACGACGCGCAGGTCGGCGAGCAGGTGCTCCGGGTCGCGGTAGGCGAGGTCGGCGTCGCGTTCGCGCGTCGCGACGATGCGGCGGGTGATCAGCAGCATCGCGCGCTTGTGGGGCTCTCCGGCGGCGCGTCTGCGGGCGTCGGCGGAGCCTTCCTCGTCGGCGGCGGCCATTCGCAGCAGCAGGCTCTGCAGCTCGGCGCTCGGCGGAGTGGTGTCGGCGGAGAGCGTGAGCGTGCGCGAGATGCGCTCGGCGGTGCGTCCGAGGCCCAGCAGCACGTGCTCGGACGCGATCGCCGCGGCCTTCTTGGTGACGGATGCCGTGACGAACGGGTTGCCGTCGCGGTCGCCGCCCACCCACGTGCCCAGGCGCACGAACGGCCGGACGACGGGAGCGCGGTTGCCGGCGCCCGGGCCCTGCAGCGCGTCGTCCACGCGCCGGTACACGTGCGGGACGGCCGTGTAGAGAGTCTCGTCGAAGACGGCCATGATGGCGCGCACCTCGTCGACGGGTGTCGGCTTATCGGCGCGCAGGGGAGCGGTGCGCCACAACGTGTCGATCTCTTCGATCATGCGGCGCTCGGCACGACGCTGGTCTGCTCCGCCGGCGACGGCGGTGTCGTGCTCGCCGAGGAGGGAGGCCAGGCGACGGATGCTCGACGACACCGCACGACGGCGGGCCTCGGTGGGGTGCGCGGTGAAGACGGGGTGGAAGCGCAGATCCTGAAGGCGGCGCAGCGCCGTCTCGTCGCCGACCTCCTCCGACAGGCGCACGAACGCGGCGGCGACCGACTCCGTCACGTGCTCCTTCTCCGGACGCCCGTCGCGCTCCTTCAGCACGCGCACGCGCTGCTGCTCCTCAGCGAGGTTCACGAGGTGGAAGTACACCGTGAACGCGCGCGCGACCTCTTCGGCGCGCTCGACCGAGAAGGAGTCGGCGATCGCGACCGCGCGCTCGAACGCCTCGGGGGAGTCGTCGGTGTACGCGGCGATCGTCGCCAGCCGCAGCCGCTCGACGTCTTCGTACAGTCCCGGAGACCCGCTCTCGCGCAGCACCCTGCCCAGGAGCCCGCCCAGCAGGCGCACGTCGGCGCGGATCTGCTCGGGAAGCTCCTGCTCGGCCTCGCTGCGTCCGACCAGGTCGATCGCTTCGGTCCGTGTCAGTTCACGCATCCCTCAACCGTAAACCGGAGCCGGAGTCGATTCTGACGCGCTAGCCTCGGGGGGGAGGTGTGCCGGGAAGTCTGGTCGGCGACGAGTTCGCCAACCCCTGAGATCGAGGCCCTATGAAGCTCCTGCGCTCCACGCGATTCCCCGCTCTTCTCCTTCTGCTGGCCGCGGTCGTCGGTCTTGTCATCGCGAACTCGGGGTGGGGCGACGCGGCGCAGGCGGTGAAGGCCGCGCACGTCGGCATCCCGGGCGTCGTCGATCTCTCTGTCGGGCACTGGATCTCCGACGGCCTGCTCGCCGTCTTCTTCTTCGTCGCAGCGGTCGAGCTGCAGTTCGAGCTCACGAGCGGACAGCTCAACTCGCCGCGCACGGCCCTGCAGCCGGCGATCGCCGCCGCCGGCGGCGTGATCGTGCCGATCGTCGTCTATCTGATCATCGCGGGCGGCGCCGGCACGGCCCGCGGATGGCCGATCCCCACGGCGACCGACATCGCCTTCGCCCTCGGTGTGCTCGCCGTGCTCGGCAAGGGGCTGCCCGCGGCGCTGCGGGTGTTCCTCCTCGCTCTCGCGATCCTCGACGACATCGTCGGGATCGTCTTCATCGCCGTGCTGTTCGCGAGCGACGTCGACGTGCTGATGCTCGTGCTCGCCACCGTGGGGCTGGTGGTGTTCCGGCTGCTCAGCCGCGCCCTCGACACCTCCACGAGGCCTGTCCTCATCGCCGCCCTCATCGTCGTCGCGATCGTGGTGTGGTGGCTCGTCCTGTCGTCCGGCGTGCATGCCACGATCGCGGGCGTCGCGCTCGGACTCGTGATGGCGCAGCAGCCGGCGATGCGCGCGCGGCACGAGCTGGAGCCGTGGGTCAACGGCATCGTGCTGCCCTTCTTCGCGCTGTCGGCTGCCCTCGTCGCCGTCCCCCAGGTGTCGCCCGCGAACCTGTCGCCCGCCTTCTGGGGTGTCGCGCTCGCACTTCCCCTCGGCAAGATCGTCGGCATCATGGTCGGGGGGTTCATCGCGCAGCGGGTCGCCCACATCCCCGGCCTCCCGCGCCTCGCGCTCGGAGACCTCCTCGCACTCGCGGCGCTGGGCGGCATCGGCTTCACGGTGTCCCTGCTGATGGCGGAGCTGTCGTTCGAGGCCGACGCGGTCGTGCGAGATCAGGCGATCCTCGGCGTCATGGCGGGGTCGCTCGCGTCGCTCGTTCTGGGCGGGATGCTCGTATCGTGGCGGGCATGGCATCACCGACGTCTCCTGAGCAGCGCGCCGTGAGCGGCGCGCCGGGTGCAGATCCGCTCCGCGAGGCGGCAGAGACGATGCGCGCGGTGCGCGAGCGATGCGTGTGGAGCATGCGCATCACGCATGACGATCTCGTCCCGTACCTCGTGGAGGAGTCCGCCGAGCTCATCGATGCCATCGAGGCCGGGTCGCGCGCCGAGCTGCGCGAGGAGCTCGGCGACCTGCTGTGGCAGGTGCTGTTCCACGCGGCCGTCGCCGCCGAGGATCCCGACGATCCGTTCGACATCGACGACGTGGCGAGGGGCTTGACGGAGAAGATGGTGCACCGGCATCCGCACGTCTTCGGAGACGCCGTGGCGCGCACACCCGAAGAGGTGCTCGTGCACTGGAACGCCGCGAAGGCCGCCGAGAAGCGCAGCCGCACGAGCGTGCTCGACGGCATCTCGGCCCACATGCCCTCGCTCGCACTCGCCCAGAAGACGCTCGGCAGGGCGGCGCAGGCGGGCGTCGAGGCGCCCGAGGCGGGGGTGGCGCCGACGACCGAGCAAGAGCTCGGCGATGCCCTGCTGGCACTCGTCGCGCACGCCCGCGCGCAGGGCTGGGATGCCGAGCGCGCGCTGCGCGCTCGCATCCGGGGCCTGGAAGCCGAGGTGCGGTCGGCGGAGAGCCCCGCCACGGCCGCGTCGGCGGATCTGGAAAACTAGTCCGGTGGCCACCGTGAACCCGCCGCGCGGAATGCGCGACTTCCTCCCTGCCGACAAGGCTCGTCGCGAGCGTGTGCTCGCCGTCATCCGCCAGCGCTACCGCGCGCACGGCTTCGACGAAATCGAGACGCCCGTCGTGGAGGAGTACGACCGGCTCCACGCCGGCATCGGCGGCGACAACGAGAAGCTCGCCTTCAATGTGCTCAAGCGCGGCCTCGACGCCGAGGCCATCCACGCGGCCGCCGACACCCCCGGCGACCTGTCCGACCTGGGGCTCCGATACGACCTGACGGTGCCGCTCGCGCGATTCTACGCCAGCCACCGCGCGGAGCTGCCGGCCGTGTTCCGTGCGATCCAGATCGCTCCGGTGTGGCGCGCCGAGCGCCCGCAGAAGGGCCGCTACCGGCAGTTCATGCAGTGCGACATCGACATCATCGGCGACGCGACCGCGCGCGCAGAGGCGGAGCTCGTCGTCGCGAGCCTCGACACACTCGACGCGCTCGGGCTCGAAGGCGGCACGATCCGCATCAACGACCGGCGATTGCTCGACTGGATGCTCGACTCGTTCGGCTTCGCGGCCGACGAGCGCCCCGGAGTGCTCATCACGATCGACAAGCTCGACAAGATCGGGCCGGACGGCGTCGCCGAGGAGCTGCGGGATCGCGGCGCGACGGCGTCGGCGGTTGACGCGTTCGCGGCTTTCCTGCAGCGGCCGCAGAGCCCCGGGCGCCGGCCGTTCGGCGACGAGCAGATCCGCACAGCCCTGCCCGAGGGGGCGCCCGACGACATCGTCGCCCACCTCGTCGGGATCGGCGACGCGGTGGCGGCCGCACGCCCGGGCGAGATCCCGCTCGTGTTCGACCCGTTCCTCGTGCGGGGCATGGGCTACTACACGGGCACGATCTTCGAGCTCGCCCACCCCTCGGTGGGCTACTCGCTCGGCGGCGGCGGGCGTTACGACGGCATGATCGGGCGCTTCCTCGGTCAGCAGGTTCCCGCCGTGGGCTTCTCGATCGGCTTCGAACGCATCGTCGAGCTGGTCGCCCAGCAGACGGATGCCGCGGGCGATGCGGTCGTCCTCGTGCACGACCGCGACGTCCCGGTCGCCGAGCTCGTCGCGCACAAGGCGGCCCTGATCGCATCCGGGGCACGCGTGCGCCTCGAGCAGCGGACGAAGAACCTCAAGGGACTGCTGGAGCGTTCGGCTGCCGACGGCTACACCTCCTTCGCGACGGTGTCGGCCGGCGTCGCGCCCGGCTCGCTCGAGGTGCGCCCGCTCTCCTGACGCACCGCCCCCGTCTGTGGTGGCAGCCCGCGCCTGAACCTCGACCCCGTCCGGTACGGCTGGTAGCGTGCCGTCCACGTCGTGAAGGAGGGGCGTTCCATGACCACTCAGACCGAGCAGGCACGACCGCGGGAGCAGTGGACCGGACAGGTCGGCTTCATCCTCTCCGCCATCGGATCGGCGGTCGGCCTCGGCAACATCTGGCGCTTCCCGGGGGTCGCCTACGAGAACGGCGGCGGCGCCTTCCTCATCCCGTACCTGGTGGCCCTCATCACCGCCGGCATCCCGATCCTGTTCCTCGACTACGCGGTCGGTCACCGGTTCCGCGGGTCCGCGCCTGCGGCGCTGCGCCGGCTGGGCGGGCGCCGCGGTCACGCGCTCGAATCGCTGGGCTGGTTCCAGGTGACGATCGCCTTCGTCATCGGTCTGTACTACACCGTCGTCATCGCGTGGGCGCTCAGCTACTTCGTGTTCTCGTTCGACCTTCGCTGGGGCGACGACACCGCCGCGTTCCTCACCGGTGACTACCTGCGCGTGAGCGAGCCGGGCGTCAGCCTGGAGTTCGTGCCGGGGGTCCTCATCCCGCTCGTGATCGTGTGGATCTTCGTCATCCTGGTGCTCATGGCGGGTGTCGCCAGGGGCCTGCAGCGCACCAACGTGATCGCCATCCCGGTGCTCTTCCTCGCGTTCCTCGCCCTGGTGGTCCGTGCGCTGTTCCTCGACGGCGCCCCTGAAGGCCTCAATGCGCTGTTCACACCGGACTGGGGGGCGCTGGGCGACCCCAACGTGTGGATCGCGGCGTACAGCCAGATTTTCTTCTCGCTGTCGATCGCGTTCGGCATCATGATCACGTACGCCTCGTATCGCGCGCGACGGTCGAACCTGACGACCCCAGGACTCGTGGTCGCGTTCTCGAACTCGGCGTTCGAGATCCTCGCCGGCATCGGCGTGTTCGCGACTCTCGGCTTCTTCGCCTTCCAGCAGAACGTCGCTGTCGGAGATCTGGAGAACCTCACGGGCGTGGGCCTGTCGTTCATGACCTTCCCGGCGATCGTCTCGGAGATGCCGGGCGGGGCCTTCTTCGGCTGCCTGTTCTTCGGGTCGCTGACCCTCGCGGGGTTCACCTCCCTGATCTCGGTGCTGCAGGTGGTCTCCGCCGCCGTCCAGGAGAAGTTCGGCGTCGGGCGCAAGGCGGCCGCCCTCGGCGTCGGCGGTCTGTCGGCCGTGCTGTCCGTCCTGCTGTTCTCGACGACGACGGGGCTGCTCGCCCTCGACACGATCGACCAGTGGGCGAACAACATCGGCGTCGTCGCGTCGGCGGTGCTCATGACCGTGTTCATCGTGTGGATCTTCCGTCGCGCGGGGGAGCTGCGGGATCACCTGAATGCGCTGTCGACGTTCCGGGTTGGGCGCCTCTGGATCGCGCTCATCGGCATCGTCGCGCCCATCGTGCTCGGCTACATGCTGATCTCGCGGATCGTGACGCTCATCATCGAGGGCTACAGCGGCCTCCCGCCGTGGTACCTCGTCGTGTTCGGATGGGGCACGATCGTGTTCGCGGTCGTCGCCTCGATCGTCCTCACCGTCGTGCCGTGGCGGCACCCGGTCGATGACTTCACGCCCTGGCCGCCTGTGGGTCAGGCGCAGAACCGAGGGAAGGGACAGGTGCGATGACGGGGATCGCCATCACATTCCTCATCCTGTCGATCGTCGTGGTGTGGGGCGGCCTTGTCGCCAGCATCGTCTACCTGAGCATCAGGCCCGGACTCGCTGCCTATCCCGCCGGCGGCGAAGACATGGCCGCCGAGGAGCCGGGGCCGATACAGCGAGACCTCTGACTCTTGACCGCGCCTGGGAACGTCGCCAGGCTGACGGTATGGCCGACCCCACTCCTGATGCCTGGCGCGCCGTCGACCGGTACTTCGCCGAGACGCTCGTCGGACACGATCCCGCACTCGATCGGGCCGTCGTCGATCAGAACGAGGCCGGGCTGCCGCCGATCGAGGTCGCACCGGTCAACGGCAAGCTCCTGCACCTTCTCGCGCGCATCGCCGGCGCCCGCCGGGTGCTCGAGATCGGCACCCTCGGGGCCTATTCGACGATCTGGCTCGCCCGGGCCCTGCCCGACGACGGCCGCGTCGTGACGATCGAGGCTGAACCGCGCAACGCTGAGGTGGCCCGGGCGAACCTCGAGCGAGCCGGAATGTCGCACAGGGTGGACATCCGCATCGGGCGCGGCGAGCACGTCCTCCCGACCCTTGCCGGCGAGGAGCCGTTCGACTTCGTCTTCATCGACGCTGACAAGGAGTCGAACACGCTCTACATCGACTGGGCCGCGCGGCTCGGACGCGCAGGCACCGTCGTCGTCGTCGACAACGTCGGCCGCGGGGGAGCGGTCGCCGATCCCGCAGTGGACACGTCGCAGGTCGTCGGCACCCGGCGCGGCCTCGAGATGCTCGGCTCCGACCCGCGCTTCGACGCCACAGCGCTGCAGACCCTCGACGCCAAGGGATGGGACGGCGTCGCGCTCGCCGTCGTCGTGCGTCCGGGCGCGCTCTGAGCGTCTCGCCCACTGTGACACCTCCGGGGGCATCACTAGACTCGGGTGCGGACCGACGACGCTCCGAGATCCATCCTCCACAAGCAAGGAGTCCCCTGTGGCACTGATCGAGGCTGTAGGCGCACGCGAAATCCTGGATTCACGCGGCAACCCGACCGTCGAGGTGGAGGTGCTGCTCGACGACGGCATCGTCCAGCGCGCGGCCGTCCCCTCGGGCGCATCCACCGGCGCATTCGAGGCGTATGAGCTGCGCGACGGCGACAAGAGCCGCTATGGCGGCAAGGGCGTCCTGAAGGCGGTCGCCGCCGTCATCGACGAGCTCGGCCCCGCGATCGAGGGAGTCGACGCCGCCGAGCAGCGCGTCATCGACGAGATCCTCATCCAGACGGACGGCACCGAGAACAAGTCGCGCTGCGGCGCGAACGGCATCCTCGGCGTCTCGCTGGCCGTCGCCAAGGCGGCCGCCGACAGCGCCGACCTGCCGCTCTTCCGGTACATCGGCGGACCGAACGCGCACGTCCTTCCCGTTCCGCTGTTCAACGTCATCAACGGCGGCGAGCACGCCGACAACGGCATCGACTTCCAGGAGTACTTCCTGGCTCCCATCGGCGCCGAGACCTACGGCGACTCGCTCCGCTGGGGCACCGAGGTCTACCACGTCCTGAAGGGCGAGCTGAAGGCCGCCGGCTTCGCGACCGGCCTCGGCGACGAGGGCGGCTTCGCGCCCGACCTGCCCAGCAACCGCGAGGGCCTCGACTTCCTGATCCGGGCGATCGAGAAGGCGGGCTTCACGCCCGGCGAGGACATCGCCGTCGGGCTGGACGTCGCGGCGACCGAGTTCTTCAACGACGGCGTCTACACCGTCGAGGGCAAGGCCTGGACGCCCGAGCAGCTCACCGAGTACTTCGCCGACCTCGTCGCCAACTACCCGATCGTCACGATCGAAGACGCGCTGGCCGAGGACGACTGGGAGTCGTGGAAGGCGCTCACCGACGCGATCGGCTCGAAGGTGCAGCTGGTCGGAGACGACCTCTTCGTCACCAACCCCGAGCGCCTGGGCCGCGGCATCGACCTGGGCGTCGCCAACGCGCTGCTCGTGAAGGTCAACCAGATCGGCACGCTGTCGGAGACGCTCGACGCGATCTCCCTCGCGACGTCGAACGGCTACCGCTCGATGCTGTCGCACCGTTCGGGCGAGACCGAGGACACCACCATCGCCGACCTGGCCGTGGCGGTCAACTGCGGCCAGATCAAGACGGGCGCCCCGGCCCGCAGCGAGCGCGTCGCGAAGTACAACCAGCTTCTGCGCATCGAGGAGGAGCTGGGCGAGGCGGCGGTGTTCGCCGGCCGTGGCGCGTTCCCGCGTTTCAAGGCCTGAGACCGCTGTGACCCCTCCGGCGGCGCGCGTTCCCGACGTCGCCGGAGCGCCTCACTCGTCGTGCACGAGCCCGACGTAGTCTGGAGCCCATGACCAGAAGGGGAGCCGCACGCGATGCGTCGGCTCCCCTTCCGCGTTCCCGCCCGGGAGGGGCGGCGCGCCAGGTGGACGTGCGTGACTGGATGGGCGGTGTGCGCTTGTCGGCGTTCACCGGCATCATGCTCGGGCTCGTCGTGCTGGCCGCCTTCGTGCTCGTGCCGACGGTCGGGGTGTATGTGGACCAGCGGCAGCAGATCGCGGCGCTGCAGGAGGCTGTGCAGGTCGAGCGGCAGAAGGTCGAGGCGCTCGAGGCCGAGCAGGAGCGCTGGAAGGACCGCGCCTACATCACGTCTCAGGCCCGGGAGCGCCTCTACTACGTGAAGCCCGGCGAGGTGGTCTATCTCGTCGACGACGACCTGCCCGCCAGCGCGATCCCCGACGAGCAGTCAGCCGTCAGCGACGAGGTCGAGGAGACCCGCAACGACTGGATGGGCCAGATGCTGCGGTCGATCACGGCCGCGGGCGTCGCCCGCACGGCCGTCTCCGACTGACCCCGCCCCTCTCGCCCCGACACCGGGTCCAGGCGACTGACGTACCCTGGAATCGTGCCTCTGACAACCGCGACCGACGCCGACCTCGAGACGATGCGCGAACAGCTCGGCCGCCCCATGCGCGGTGTGGTCGGCATCGCCGCTCGGTGCGTATGCGGCAATCCGACGGTCGTCGCGACCGAGCCGCGTCTGCCCGACGGCACACCGTTCCCGACGTTCTACTACCTGACGCATCCCGGTGCGACCGCCGCGATGAGCGCCCTCGAGGCCGCTCAGGTGATGCGCGAGTTCTCTGAGATCCTCGAGACCGACGAAGAGGTCGCGAACGCCTATGCGGCAGCTCACGAGTCGTATCTCGCCGACCGGGCGGCATACGGCGAGGTGCCCGAGATCGACGGGATCTCGGCGGGCGGGATGCCGACCCGCGTGAAGTGCCTGCACGCCCTCGCGGCCCATTCGCTGGCGGCGGGGCCGGGCGTGAATCCCATCGGCGACCTCGCCCTGGGGCGAAGCGAGTGGAGCCCTCTCGTCTGCACGTGCGCGACGCCGCGGGCGGCGGGATGACGGCGCGCTGGGCGATCGCGACGGCGGCCCTCGCGCTGGTCGTCGTCGGCGGCACGGGCGCCACGCCGGCCCCGGAGGAGACGATCGAGGCCGTCGAGGTCGACCCGACGCAGGCGGCCGAGTACTGGCTCGACGACTACGGCATCCGCGAGGCGTGGAAGGTCACGCGGGGCGAGGGCGTCACGATCGCGGTGATCGACACGGGCATCGGCCGCGGTCCGAAGGAGTTCGACGGCGTCGTCGTGGGCGGGGCCGACTTCTCGGGGCTCGGGTCGTCGGACGGTCGCACGCCGGTGGGTGCAGTCGACTCCAATCACGGCAGCTGGGTGGGCTCGCTGGCCGCTGCGCGCGGCACGGGCGAGGGCGCCGGCATGCTGGGCGTCGCGCCCGAGGCCTCGCTTCTGTCGATCTCGGTCGGCTTCGGATCATCGGCGTCCGTCCCCTTCGTCGAGCAGGTCGCCGATGCGATGAAGTGGGCGGTCGACAACGGCGCCGACATCATCAACCTGTCGTTCACGACGAACACTCTCGAGTGGGACTCCAGCTGGGACTCTGCGTTCCTGCACGCGTTCGAGAACGACGTCGTCGTGGTCGTCGCAGCGGGCAACAAGGGCAGCGGCACCGACGAGGTCGGCGCGCCCGCGACGATTCCCGGGGTGCTGACGGTCGGCGGGGTCGACCGTGACGGCAAGGCGAGCGAGGAGGCCTCGACGCAGGGGATCGCGATCGGGATCATGGCTCCCAGTGAGGAGCTTCTCGGGGTCTCCGCCGACGGTCAGCTCGTCGTCTGGAACGGCACGAGCGGCGCCGCCCCCATCGTCGCCGGCATCGCGGCGCTTGTCCGCGCCGCGCACCCCGACCTGGACGCCGACAACGTCGTGAACCGCATCGTGACGACCGCTCGGCAGACCAAGGAATCCCGCGACAACCCGGCCCTTTACGGCCGGGGCCTCGTCGATGCCGAGGCGGCCGTGACCGCCCGCGTGCCGAAGGTCGACAGCAATCCGATGGGGAGCCTCGCGGAGTGGATCCGCCTGTACCGCCGTGCCGAGGCGTCGCCCGGTCCGACCCCCACGCCGACGCCCGTCGAGATCACGCCGCTGCCTCCTGCGGAGGCCGCCACGCGCCCCGGATCGCCCCTTCTCCCGAGCGCGGAAACGCTCATCTACGGCACGGTGCCGCTCATGGGGGGGACGCTGGCCGCTATACTGGTCGGGCTCGGCGTCACCGCTGCTGCCCGGCGAATAAGATCGGCGCGCATTCCGCGATCGCCGAGCCGTTGATTCAAGGAGTTCCTCTTCCTGTGACCAGCACTGCGACCAGCACTGTGCCCAAGATCCTGATCGTCGGAGGCGGCTACGCCGGCTTCTACACGGCATGGAAGCTCGAGAAGCACCTCCGCAAGGGCGAGGCGGAAGTCACGATCGTCGACCCGCTGTCCTACATGACCTACCAGCCCTTCCTTCCCGAGGTCGCGGCCGGTGAGATCGAGGCGCGTCACGTGATCGTCGGCCTCCGCCGCCATCTCAAGAAGACGCGCGTCGTCACCGCGAAGGTCACCGGCATCGACCACGCCAGCCGCACCGCGACGATCACGCCCGAGGTCGGCGAGCCGTGGCAGGAGGCGTACGACCAGATCGTCGTCACCGCCGGCGCCGTCTCGCGCACCTTCCCGATCCCCGGCATCGCCGACAATGCGATCGGGCTCAAGACCATCGAAGAGGCCGTCGCGATCCGCGACCGCATCCTCACGAACTTCGAGCGTGCCTCGAACCTGCCTCCCGGCCCCGAGCGCGACCGCCTGCTGACGGTCGTCGTGGTCGGCGGCGGCTTCGCGGGCATCGAGGTGTTCGCGGAGACCCGCGCGCTGGCGTCTTCGCTTCTCAAGGACTACCCGCAGCTGCGCTTCGAAGACACGCACTTCCACCTCATCGAGGCGATGGGTCGCATCATGCCCGAGGTGTCGCTCCCCACGAGCGAGTGGGTGCTCAAAGACCTCGCGAAGCGCGGTGCGTACGTGCACCTCGACACGCAGGTCACGGGCGCTGTCGGCGGCAACGTCGAGCTGTCGACCGGCGAGGTCATCCCGACCGACCTGATCATCTGGACGGCCGGCGTCATGGCGAACCCCACCGTCGTGCGCGGCAGCGACCTGCCGGTGGAGGAGCGCGGCCGCATCCGCACCCGCGCCGATCTGCGCGTCGGCACGCCTGATGAGGTCGTCGAGGGCGCGTGGGCCGCCGGTGACGTCTCGGCCGTTCCCGACCTCACGGGCGGCGGAGTCGGCGGCTACTGCGTGCCGAACGCCCAGCACGCCGTGCGCCAGGCCAAGCTGCTCGCGAAGAACCTCGTCGCCGTGCTGCGTGGCGAGCTGCCCCGTGAGTACGTCCACAAGAACCTGGGCGCCGTCGCCGGCCTCGGTCTCTACAACGGCGTCTTCCAGTCGGGCAAGATCGCCATCAAGGGCTTCCTCGCCTGGATCGCGCACCGCGGCTACCACGGCCTCGCGATGCCGTCGTGGGAGCGCAAGTGGCGCGTCATCTGGGACTGGTGGAACAACTTCTGGCTGGGCCGCGACAATGTGTCGCTGCAGACCGTGCAGAACCCGCGCTATGTGTTCGAGGAGTTCGCGGCTCGTCCGCGTCCCGCGGTGGCGGAGCCCGCCCCCGAGCCGGCCAAGGCCTCCAGGTAGTCGACTTCGCAACGACCGGCGCTCTCCCTCGGGAGGCGCCGGTCGTTCGTCGTATCCGGCTATCGTGATCCGCAGGCCCCCGTAGCCCAATGGCAGAGGCAGGCGACTTAAACTCGCTTCAGTCTGGGTTCGAGTCCCAGCGGGGGTACGACAGCGGATGTCTCGTTCTGCGCTGCGGCTCACGCGCCGGAGCGTCCGCGCCGCGACTCCGAGCGGGGCGTGGCTGACGCGCACGACACCCCGCGTCGTCGAGTGGCGGCGGGGCGGCATGTTCACGCTAACCTGACTCGTGCAGGGGTCCGCGGGGAAGAGGTGCGATGAGTCTGGAGCCGACCGCGAACGGCGCCGCGCGGCGTCCGAACATCTACGATGTGGCGGACCGGGCGGGCGTCTCGCACATGACCGTGTCCCGCGTGCTGAACGGCCATCCGAGCGTGCGAGAGGCGACCCGAGAGCGCGTGCTGGCCGTGATCAGCGAGCTCAACTACGCGCGGAGCCGGAGCGCACGGGCGCTCGCGACGAACCGCTCGATGCGGATCGGGGCGATCATCGACAACGCCGAGCACTACGGGCCCAACAGCACGCTGCTCGCCATCGAGGCCGCCGCGCGGGAGAGCGGCTACGCGCTCAGCACCTACTCCGTGGTCGGGCACGCGGACGGCATCGGTGCCGCCGTCGCCGACCTGAGCGACCAGGAGGTCGACGGACTCTGTGTCATCGCGCCCCGCGCGTCATCGGTCGCCGAGCTGCGCGCCCTCTCGATCGACGTGCCGCTCCTGGTCGTCAAGGAAGAGCCCGACGAGTTCCTGCACACCGCCGCCGTCGATCAGCACGCCGGCGCACTGGACGCCGTGCAGCATCTGATCGACCTCGGACACCGCGAGATCCTTCACGTGGCCGGTCCGCAGGAGTGGTTCGACGCGCGATCGCGCACGGAGGCCTGGCGACTCTGCCTGAAGCGGGCGGGGCTTCCCGCGCACGATCCGCATTTCGGGGACTGGTCGTCTGACTCGGGATACGAGATCGGCCGTCGCATCGAGCTCGGGGAGGCGACCGCCGTCTTCGTCGCGAACGACCAGATGGCGCTCGGTCTGATCCACGGACTGGCGGAACGCGGCATCCATGTGCCCGACGACGTCAGCGTCGTGGGCTTCGACGATCTGCCCGAGGCGCGTCACTTCCTTCCCCCGCTGACGACGGTGCGTCAGGACTTCGCAGCCCTGGGGCGTCTCGTCATCGAAGAGCTGATCGCCGCCATGGAGGGGCAGGAGACGGCGGTGGGGGAGCTCATCCGTCCCCAGCTGCAGGTCCGGGCCTCGACGGCTGCGCCGCGCCAGCTCGGCTGAGGCCGCTGCCGACCGCCGGCCCGTTCCCGAGGCGATGCCCGGGCTCGCGAACGTGAGCGCTCACAAATTTTCACCGAATCCATTGCGCGCTGGAAATGTGAGCACTAACATCGCGAGCACCAGCATCGCGTGTCCGCTGGTCACATCTCGGACCGACGACGGGCCGAGTTCGATCTCAAGGAGGAGATGGGCTATGACCCTCAGCATGCGCAAGTTCGGTCTCGCAGGTGTCGCCGCCGTCGGCGCGTTCGCGCTCGCGCTCGCCGGCTGTGCGAGCAGCAGCACACCCGAGGCGGGAGACGATCCCGGCAGCGGTGACGACGTCATCACCGTCGGCTACGTCGCGGTGGGCCCCGAAGGCGGCTGGCGCGACGCTCACGAGCAGGCGGTGAAGGACGCCTTCACGACCGACGCCGGCTTCGACCTCAAGTACGCCCCCGCGGCGTCGCCGACCGACCAGAAGTCGCAGATCGACGCCTTCACCACCTTCGTCAACGACGAGGTCGACGTCATCCTGCTCACCGCCACCGAAGCGTCGGGGTGGGACGACTCGCTCAAGCTCGCCCAGGAGGCCGAGATCCCCGTGATCCTGCTCGACCGCGGTGTCGACTCCTCCGACGACCTCTACGCCACGCGCATCGCGCCCGACAACGTGACGGTGGCCAAGGCGGTCGGGGAATGGGCGCTCTCGGCCTTCCCCGACGGCGCGAACTACTACGTGCTCGAGGGCGTCCCCGGCCTCTCGGTCGTGAACGAGCGCAACCAGGGCTTCGAGGAGGCCATCGCCGGCGCGTCGGGCTGGAACAAGGTCGGCGCGCAGACCGCCAACTGGAGCGCTGATGAGGGCAAGTCCGTCACCGAGACCGTGCTCAAGGCGAACAACAACGACGTGCAGTTCATCTTCGCCCAGAACGACGAGATGGGCATCGGCGCCGCGCAGGCCGTGAAGGATGCGGGGCTGACTCCCGGCACCGACGTGAAGATCGCCACGATCGACGGAACGCAAGGCGCGCTCGAGGCCCTCGCCGCGGGAGAGCTGAGCTTCGTCGCGCAGTACAACCCGTTCTTCGGTGACATCGCCGTGGACGCCGTGAAGAAGGCGCTGGCAGGAGAGACGCTCGACAAGACGATCATCGTCGACGGCGAGACGTTCGACTCTGCTGAAGCCGCTCAGGCCGCGATCGACGCGGGCAAGGGCTTCTGACCGCACGCCTCGGATGCCGGTGTGCCGGCGCCGGGGCAGAAGGACAGCGGCACGGGCGGGAGTCACGTTCGTTGGCTCCCGCCTCGCCTGACCGCCGCTCGATCCGACCCTCACAGACAAGGAGCCACGCCGATGGTCGAACCCATGCCGGTCGCCGAGGTGCGACGCGCATCGGTGACCTTCCCCGGGGTGAAGGCACTCGATGACGTCAGCTTTCGGCTGCTGCCGGGAGAAGTGCACGCCCTCATGGGCGAGAACGGCGCAGGCAAGTCCACCCTGATCAAAGCGCTCACGGGCGTCTATCAGATCGACTCCGGAGACATCGTCGTCGACGGTCAGCCCCGGCGCTTCTCGGGCACGGCATCCGCCCAGAACGCGGGCATCTCGACCGTGTACCAGGAGGTCAACCTGTGCACGAACCTCTCCATCGGCGAGAACGTCATGCTCGGCCACGAGGCGCGCGGGTGGGCCGGCATCGACTGGAATCAGACGCATCGGCGCGCGGCCGAGGCGCTCACGCGCATGGGTCTGGGCAGCCTCGATCCCCGCGCCCCGCTCTCGTCCATCTCGATCGCGATGCAGCAGCTGGTCGCCATCAGCCGGGCGATGGTCACCGACTCCCGGGTGCTCATCCTGGATGAGCCGACATCGAGCCTCGACGCCAACGAGGTGGAGGTGCTGTTCGATGTCGTCCGCCGGCTGCGCGACCAGGGCGTGGCGATCCTGTTCGTCTCCCACTTCCTCGACCAGGTCTTCGAGATCAGCGACCGCATCACGGTGCTGCGCAACGGCCGCTTGGTGGGCGAGTACCGCACGGCCGAGCTCGACCGCGCGCAGCTGATCTCGAAGATGATCGGCAAGGACCTCGCGTCTCTCAGGGCCCTGGAGTCTCATCGTCACACCCAGACCCGCGACCGGACATCCACCCCGCTGCTCTCCGCCGAGGGCCTCGGGCGCAAGGGCGCGATCGAACCGACCGACATCGACATCCACGCCGGCGAGGTCGTCGGGTTCGCGGGACTCCTCGGCGCCGGCCGCACCGAGCTCGCACGCTTGATCGCCGGCGCCGACCGCGCCGACACGGGCGCTGTCAGGGTGAAGGGCCGCAAAGTCGTGCTCACCTCGCCCGTGGCGGCGCTGTCGCACGGCATCGCCTACTCGACGGAGAACCGTCGCGACGACGGCATCATCGGCGATCTCAGCGTGCGCGAGAACATCATGCTCGCCGTCCAGGCACGGCGCGGATGGCTGCGCCGCGTCTCGGCGCGTGAGGTCGACCGCCTCGTGAGCACCTATATGGAACGGTTCAGCGTGCGGCCCGCCGACCCCGACCGTCCCATCCGACTGCTGTCGGGAGGCAATCAGCAGAAGGTGCTGCTCGGGCGATGGCTCGCGACAGAGCCCGATCTCCTGCTGCTCGATGAGCCCACCCGCGGCATCGACGTCGGCGCGAAGGCCGACATCCAGGAGACCGTCGCCGAGCTCGCCGAGGGAGGCATGGGCGTCGTGTTCATCTCGTCAGAGCTGGAGGAGGTCGTTCGCCTGTCGGAGCGGATCGTCATCATCAAGGACCATCGCAAGGTCGGCGAAGTCCTCAACGGACCGGGAGTGACCGCCGAGAGCATCGTCGCCGTCATCGCTGCCGAGTCCGAGGCGGACGCGGAGGCACACGCCGAAGCGCTCGCCGAAGACGCCATTGAGACACGCTCCGAGGGAGGATCGTCATGATCCGGGTCAAGGCGGCCGTGCGCGCGGCGTGGTTCTGGGGGATCGTCGGCATCCTCATCCTCCTGGTCATCAACACGGTCAAGGACCCCGGCTACCTGTCGATCGGCGTGAACCCGGCCACGGGGCTGCTCACCGGCAACGTGCTGGACATCCTGCGCGTGTCTGCGCCGATCATCATGATCGCCCTGGGCATGACCTTCGTGATCGCCACCGAGGGCATCGACCTGTCCGTCGGCTCCATGATGGCCGTGGGCGGCGCCGTGGCGATGCAGACGCTGTCGAGCCTTCGCGAGCCCGCCTCGGTGAGCGCCATGCTGATCGCGATCGGACTGGCCATCCTGCTCGCCGTCGTGCTCGGGGCCCTCAACGGCGTGCTCGTCGCCCTCGTCGGGCTCCAGCCCTTCATCAGCACCCTCGTCATGATGCTCGCCGGACGCGGCATCGCCCGCGTGATCACCGGGGGACAGAACACCAACGCCACCAACGAGCCGTTCCGCCAGCTGGCCAACGGCCAGATCGCCGGTCTTCCGACGAGCTTCGTCATCGCACTGGTCATCGTCGTGCTCGTCGCCCTCGTGATGCGGCGCACCGCCCTCGGGCTCATGATCGAGTCGATCGGCATCAATCCGCACGCCAGCCGGCTCGCCGGGATTCGACCACGGCCGATCCTCATCGCCGTCTACGTGCTCTCTGCCGCGCTCGCCGCGATCGGCGGCCTGTTCAGCGTGTCGGAGGTCATGACGGTCAGCGTCTCGGGCACGGGCAACCTGATGGAACTCGACGCGATTCTCGCTGTCGTCATCGGAGGGACCTCGCTCGCGGGAGGCAAGTTCTCGATCCTGGGGTCCACCGTCGGAGCCCTGCTCATCGCGACGCTGAACAAGACCGTCCTGTTCCTGGGCGTCCCCGCGGCTGCCACACCCGCCTTCAAAGCGGTCGTCATCATCGTGCTCGTGCTCATCCAGTCGGAGCGGCTCCGCTCGTTCCTGCTGCGCCGCAGTCAGCCCTCGCGTCCCGGCGGACCAGACCGTCCCGCGGCAGGCACGGGCGACCCCATCGTGAAGGAGGTCACGGCGTGAGCAGCTCGCACACCGTCGCGGAGACGGCTCCCGAGACGCCCGATCTTCCGCACGCCTCCGAAGAGGCCTCCCGCACCGGGCTGGCGCGGCTGAGGCGGCGCATGCTGACCCTCCTGCCGACGCTCGTCGCCCTGACGCTGCTGCTCGGGATGCTCGTCTACGCCGAAGTCGCGTACGGGCGGGTCTTCCATGCGGGCACCATGTCGAGCCTCCTGGTCAGCTTCGCTCCCACGATCATCCTCGCTGTGGGCATGACGATCGTCATCGTGTCGGCCGGGATCGATCTGTCCGTCGGCGCCGTCGTGGCCTTCAGCTCTGTCGCCGGCGTCATGCTGCTGAACCTCGGGGTCAACGGCTGGCTGTCGATCCTGCTGATGATCGCGTTCGGGGCGATGTTCGGCCTCATCGCCGGAGTCATGGTGCAGCACTTCAGCGTGCAGCCGTTCATCGCGACGCTCGCCATGATGTTCCTCGCGCGCGGACTGGCATCCATCCTGTCCACGACGCCCGTCGTCGCCCCCGCCGACTCCCCGCTGCTGCTCCTCGCCACCGACTGGAAGATCATCGACGGGCCGAAGGTGAACGACTTCACCATCACGCCCGGGCTGCTGGTCGCCGTGGTCGTCGTCATCGGCGCCGTGATCTTCCTGCAGCGGACGAGGATGGGCCGCACCGTCTACGCCATCGGCGGGAACGAGAGCTCTGCGCAGCTCATGGGACTGCCCGTCGCGAAGACGCGCGTGTGGATCTATGTGATCTCGGGGGCGCTCGCCGGGCTCGCGGGCGTCGTGTACACCGCCGAGGTCGGCGGCAAGGCGCAGAACGTCACGGGACTCGGGTGGGAGCTCGACGCGATCGCCGCCGTCGTCATCGGCGGGACGCTTCTCACGGGCGGCGTCGGCTATGTGCTGGGCTCCGTCATCGGCGTCTTCGTGCTGGCGGCGCTGCGGCTGATCATCACGAAGGACGGCACGATCAACCCCGAGTACCTCACGATCATCACGGGCGCCGTCTTGCTGGTGTTCGTGCTGCTGCAGCGGGCGCTCACGCGAAGGAGGACGAGATGACGTTCGACGACCGGACTCAGGCTGCGATCGACGCGGTGCGCGCCGATGTCGCGCGCCTGCACGGCGAGCTCGTTCGCTACGGCCTCGTCGTGTGGACGGGGGGAAACGTGTCGGGGCGCGTGCCGGGCGCTGACCTCTTCGTCATCAAGCCCTCGGGCGTCTCATACGACGACCTCACGCCGGAGAGCATGATCGTGTGCGACCTCGACGGGCGCGTCATCCCGGGGACGCCCGGAAGCGAGCGAAACCCGTCCAGCGACACGGCGGCGCACGCATACGTCTACCGCCACATGCCCGAGGTGGGCGGGGTCGTGCACACTCACTCGGATCACGCCGTCGCGTGGGCGGCGCGCGGCGAGGAGATCCCCTGCGTTCTCACGGCGATGGCCGACGAGTTCGGCGGCCCGATCCCGGTGGGGCCGTTCGCGATCATCGGCGACGACTCGATCGGACGCGGCATCGTCGAGACGCTGCGAGGACACCGGTCTCCCGCGGTGCTCATGCGCAATCACGGCCCCTTCACGATCGGCAAGACGCCGGAGGCGGCGGTGAAGGCGGCGGTCATGTGCGAAGACGTGGCGCGGACCGTCCATATCGCGCGGCAAGGCGGTGAGCTCGTGCCGATCCCGCAGGACAGCATCGATGCGCTGTACGCCCGCTATCAGAACGTCTACGGGCAGACGACGGGCGATGCGCGATGACCGAGCGCGAGCAGATCCGGGCGGGTGACACTGCCCTCGGCATCGAGTTCGGGTCGACCCGCATCAAGGCGTGCCTGGTGGATGCGCAGAACCCGGAGAAGGTGCTGGCGGTGGGAAGCCACTCCTGGGAGAACGCCTTCGTGGATCGGCTGTGGACCTACGCGCTCGAAGACGTCTGGGCGGGGCTGCGCAGTGCGTATGCCGATCTCGTCGCCGACGTGAAGCAGCGATACGGCGTTGCGCTGGAGACGGTGGGGTGCATCGGGATATCGGCCATGATGCACGGCTACCTCGCTTTCGACGACGCCGGAGAGCTGCTCGTGCCGTTCCGGACGTGGCGGAACACCAACACCGCGCCTGCGGCGGCCGAGCTCAGTGCGCTGTTCGAGCTGAACATCCCCTTGCGGTGGTCGATCGCCCACTACCGGCAGGCGATGCGCGACGGCGAGAGACACGTCGCGCACATCGCGCGCCTGACGACGCTGGCCGGATGCGTTCACGAGGCGCTGACCGGTCGTCACGTGCTCGGAGCCGGCGACGCGAGCGGCATGTTCCCGCTGGACCCGAGCGGCCTCGCCTACGACGAGGAGCTCATGCGACGATTCGATGATCTCGCCCCCGGGGCCGCGCCGATCGCGCGGCTGCTCCCCGAAGTGCTCGTCGCAGGGCAGGACGCAGGGGAGCTGACCCCCGCGGGTGCGGCGCTGCTCGATCCCACCGGAACGCTGCCCCCCGGCATCCCCTTCTGCCCGCCCGAGGGCGACGCCGGCACCGGAATGGTCGCGACGGATGCGGTCGCCCCGCGCACAGGCAATGTGAGCGTGGGCACGAGCGTGTTCGCCATGGTCGTGCTCGAGCGGCCGCTGACCCGATCTCATCCGGAGCTCGACCTCGTGGCGACGCCCGCAGGAGACCCCGTCGCGATGGTGCACTGCAACAACGGCGCGAGCGAGCTCGCCGCGTGGGTCGGCATGTTCGTGAGGTTCGCGGAGGCGGCCGGAATGCGGCTGGACCCGGACGTCGTGTTCGACGTCGTCCTGCGGGAAGCCGTCTCGGGAGACCCCGACGCCGGGGGACTCCTCTCGTACAACCATCTCGCCGGTGAGCCGATCGCGGGTCTGCCCGAGGGGAGGCCGCTGTTCGTTCGCGCTCCCGACAGCTCTTTCACGCTCGCCAACGCGATGAGGTCGCAGGTGTACGGCGTGTACGGCACGCTCGCGCTCGGAATGCGAGTGCTCGACGAGGAGGGCGTGCGGCTGGAGCGCATGATGGCCCACGGCGGCATGTTCCGCACGGCCGGGGTCGCACAGCGGTTCCTCGCGGCCGCGCTGGACGCTCCCGTGGCGGTCGCCGACACGGCGGCGGAAGGCGGGGCGTGGGGCATGGCGGTGCTCGCGGCCTACCGGGCGACGCAGCCGGCCGAGACGAGCCTGCCGGACTATCTCTCTTCGCGCGTCTTCGCTGACACGACGCTTCACGTGGCCGACCCCTCGCCGGATGACGTCGCCGGCTTCTCGGCCTATCTGGAGCGCTACCGGGCGGGTCTCGCCGTCGAGGAGGCCGCCGTGGCGCTCCTCTGACATCTCCGCATCGGATCCGGCTCCTTCGCTGCCACGACACGACCCCTGGAAGAAGAACATGACCCTCAGCACCACATTCGACGAGTTCACCGTCTGGTTCGTCACCGGCAGTCAGTCGCTTTACGGAGAGGAGACCCTGGCGCAGGTCGCGGAGCAGTCCCGGCAGGTGGCCACGGGGCTGTCGGGGCTTCCGGTGCGGGTCGAGTGGAAGCCGGTGCTCACCGATTCCGAGAGCATCCGCCGCCTGGCGCTGGACGCGAACAGCGATGACAGTGTGATCGGGATCATCGCGTGGATGCACACGTTCAGTCCCGCCAAGATGTGGATCGCGGGTCTGGACGCCCTCCGGAAGCCGCTGCTGCACCTGCACACCCAGGCGAACGTCGAGCTGCCGTGGGCCGATATCGACTTCGACTTCATGAACCTCAATCAGGCCGCTCACGGTGACCGCGAGTTCGGCTACATCCAGACCCGGCTGGGCGTGGCGCGCAAGACGGTGGTGGGTCACGTGTCGAGCCCCATGGTCGTGCGCCAGGTCGAGGACTGGCAGCGCGCGGCGGCCGGATGGCACGCGACCCGGACCCTCCGGCTGGCGCGCTTCGGCGACAACATGCGGCACGTCGCCGTGACAGAGGGCGACAAGACGGAGGCAGAGCTGCGCTTCGGAGTCCAGGTCAACACGTGGGGAGTGACGGAGCTGGTCGAGGCCGTCGAGGCAGTTCCCCCCGCCGACGTTGACGCTCTGGTCGACGTGTACGTCGATCAGTACGACGTGGCAGCCGAGCTCCTTCCGGGCGGCGGCCGGCACCAGTCGCTGCGTGACGGCGCGGCGATCGAGGCGGGGCTGCGGTCGTTCCTCGAGGCGGGCGGGTTCGGCGCGTTCACGACGTCGTTCGAGGACCTCGGCGGGCTCAGGCAGCTTCCTGGGCTGGCCGTGCAGCGTCTCATGGCGGACGGCTACGGATTCGGAGCCGAGGGTGACTGGAAGACCGCGATCCTCGTCCGGGCTGCCAGCGTCATGGGAGCGGGCCTCCCGGGCGGTGCGAGCCTCATGGAGGACTACACGTACGACCTCGTTCCCGGCGACGAGAAGATCCTGGGCGCGCACATGCTGGAGGTCTCGCCCTCCCTCACGACGGCGCGACCGCGCCTGGAGGTGCACCCGCTCGGAATCGGCGGCAAGGACGATCCTGTGCGGCTCGTGTTCACCGCAGACCCCGGGTCCGCGGTCGTGGTGGCGATGAGCGACATGCGCGACCGATTCCGTCTCGTGGCGAATGTGGTCGAGAACGTGGCGGCGCCGGACCTGCCGAAGCTCCCGGTGGGGCGCGCCGTCTGGAAGCCTGCGCCCGATTTCGCCACGAGCGCGGCCTGCTGGCTGGCGGCGGGCGCGGCCCATCACACTGTGATGACGACGGCGGTGGGGATCGATGTCATCCGCGACTTCGCCGAGATCGCTCAGACCGAGCTCGTCGTCATCGACGAGGACACCACCGTGCGCTCGTTCCAGCGGGAGCTCCGCTGGAATCAGGCCTACTACCGGCTCGCGCAGGGTCTCTGACTCCCCGGTGCGGGCGGCGGCACGGGTTCAGCGTCACCGGTGCCGCCGCCCGCGTGTCACACCGCGCGAGCGGCGAGGAACAGGCGCGACGGGTCGAAGGCGGCCTTCAGCTCGGTGAGCTCGGCCCACGACGACCCGTAGATGAGCGACGGGTCCGCGTCCGGCGAGTCGACGAACGTCGGAGCCAGCGCGTCGATGCGCCAGGGGGCGAACCCGGCGGTGGCGCCGCGGACCGCCTGCACTGCGCCGTCCCACAGCTCAGGCGCAGGCACGAGCGCGATCGAGTGGGCGATGTACTCGCCGTCGATCGAGCCGATCGCGCCGGCGTTCTCAGCGCGATGCGCGAGCGCGCCGCCGACGTGCCGCACCTCCATCACGAACAGGCCCGGGGTCTGGGCTGCGGCGGCGAAGGCGGCGACGGCGGCGTCCGGGAACGCGCCGAGCACGACATGGTCGGTTGCGGCAGGGGTCGGAGCGGGCGGGTCCATGTGCACGGCGACCAGCTGCGACGACGGGATGCGGGTGAACGTGTCGATCTCGGGCTCGAGCGCGCGCAGCTCCGCCAGGAGAGCGGATGCCACGGCGTCCTGCTCCTCGATCGCACCGTCGATCACGATGACCGAGCGCCCCGACAGGAACGGCGGCAGGTCGGGAAGCGGTGGGAAGCTCATCACACGCAGCGATGTCGTCGACGTCAGCGGCGCGCTCTGCGTCCAGCGCGCCCAGGCGTGCGCGACCTCGGGGGTGCGGTCGGCGGGCCACAGCAGCATGCCGGCGTAGATGTCGGCGATCGGGAGCAGGTCGATCTCGATCGACACGACGACACCGAACGAGCCGCCTCCGCCGCGCACCGCCCAGAACAGCTCGGGGTTCTCATCCGCGCTCGCGCGGCGAAGGCGCCCGTCGGCGGTGACGATCTGCACCTCGCGCACCGCGCCGACGGCGAGACCGTGGGAGCGGCCGTAGAACGAGATGCCGCCGCTCAGCGAGTACCCGACGACCGACACGTCGCCTGCACTGCCGTGCAGCGCGGTGAGGCCGTGGGGAGCGGCTGCGTCGAGCACGTCGGTCCAGACGGAGCCGCCCAGCACGCGTGCGGTGCGGTGCTCGGGGTCGACGGTGACACCGCGAAGCCGTGTCAGGGAGACGAGCACGGCGCGGGACAGCGCCACCGTGTCGAGGGCACCGGCCCCGTGGCCGGTGGACTGCGGGGCGACGTGCAGTCCGGCGCCGGATGCCGTGCGCACGATCGCGACGACGTCTTCGGCCGATTCGGGGAAGGCCACGGCGACGGGGCGCTGGTCGATCGCGAGGTTCCACGCGGTGCGCGCGGCGTCATAGTCGGGGTCGTCGGGGAGGACGATCCGCTCGCCGAGGGCGTCTCGCAACGCGGCGCCAGCGCGGGCGGCGTCGCCGGAAGCGGCGACGGGGATGTCGATGGATGTCATGATTCGGGCCTTTCGGTTCGCTTGAGGTCTCAGGCGCGGTGCGCCGAAGTAAGAGCATCCGCTTCCTCCCCGCCCCCGGTCCATCCCAGCAACGCGGAGTTCTCGCGCCTCCCAGAAAGGTGGGATAGCGCACAAACCCCAGATGGGGGGACACTTGGCGCATGCCGACAGCGCTCGCACTCGGTCGCGCCCGCAGCGACCTCGACGTGTTCTCGCGCGCCGGACTCGCCCTCAACGACTTCCTCACCGAAGCGACGACCGCCCTCGACAGGGTCGTGCCGTTCGCCGGCGGCTGCGTCGCGACGCTCGACCCTGCGACTTCGATGGTCTCCGGCGTGCTGAAGCTGGGCGCCCTGCGCGGCCGCAACGATCTCGACGTCGCATGGAGCCAGATCGAGTACGGCCGCGATGACCCGAGCGCACTCGCGCACCTGGTGGCGGCAGGCAGATCGGCTGTCGGCATCCACAACGAGTACCGCGGCGAGGTCGAGCGCTCGGTGCGGATGGCGGAGCTGATCATCCCCCACTTCGACTTCCGTGACGAGGGCCGAGTGGTCCTCGCCGACCGATCGGGTGCATGGGGAGCCCTCGCGCTCTTCCGGTCGCGCGGCGACGCGCCGTTCGACGAGGACGAGCTCGACTTCCTGGCAGAAGTCGCTCCCGCGTTCACCCGCGGCATCCGGGCGGGCCTCCTCGTACAGCTCAGTCGCGCCGAGGCAGCGGCGGCCGCCGGCCCCGCCGTCATCGTCGTGGATGCGGCCGACCGCGTCGTGCAGGCCACCCCCAGCGCGCAGGAGCACCTTGACCTCCTTTCAGGTCCCATGCAGGGCGACCCCCTGACCTTCGTCCACTCTCTCGTGACGGCTGCACGCCGCTTCGCGAGGGGGGTCAGCGACCGTGTGCCGCGCACCCGCATCCGCACGCCTGACGGGCGATGGCTCGTGGTGCACGCATCGCCCCTGTCAGGCGACGGCGATCGTTCGGGAGACGTCGTCGTCACGATCGAGGAGGCGCGGCCGCAGGAGGTCGTCGCCCTCGTCGCGTCGGCGTTCGGTCTCACCGCCCGGGAGCGCGACGTCACGGCGATGGTGCTGAGCGGCGCCGATACCAAGGAGATCGCGGCGGCGATGCACGTGTCTCCCTATACGGTGCAGGACCATCTCAAGTCGATCTTCGACAAGGCGGGGGTCACGAGCCGCCGGGAGCTCGTGGCGCGCGTCTACTTCGACCAGTACGCGCCGCGCATCGGCCAGGCCGTCGGGGCGGACGGCTGGTTCGTCGGAGACTGACGACTCCACCGACACGCGAGTCTCGGACGGGCGCGCGGCCGCGCATCTGCGAATGTGAGGGGATGTACTCTCCCCGCGTCGCTTACCAGGAGGGGCGCCGGATCGGACGGCAGCTCGTGGTCACCCGCATCAGCGACACAGAGCTGCGCGATATCGTGCGGCGTCAGATCGGCCCCCTGATTTCGCTGCGCCGATCGGACGAGGACCGTCGTCTCGACTCCATGACGGCGCTCTTCAGCTGCGCGATCTCGCTTGCCGTGTTCGCCCTCGCCGGGCTCGCATATCTCCTCATCGAGCCCGACTTCCTGCCGTCGATCACCGTGGGGCCCGGGGTCAGGCTCTGGGTCACGCTGGCTGCGGCTGTGCTCGTTCCCCTCGCGATCGTCGCCGGCCTCGCGATGAACCATGCACAGCGTGCCGCAGAGGAAGCCGACGCGAGGGCGCACGCGGCGATTCTCGACGCAGCGTGGCAGGGGGCGCGCGACGTGCTCGATGCGCGTCGGACTCGGGCGGGGCAGTCCGTGCACCGCGCGTCTCCGATGACGGGTGGTGCGCGACCGGATCCGGTGTTCGGCGCGATCGTCTCGCCGCGCGAGGCGGAAGAGCTCGCCGCCGAATGGATGCGAAGCCTTGGCGCCTCGGATGCCCAGGTCACCGTGTACATCGGCGACGGCGGGATCGACGTCGCCTCGTCCCGGTTCATCGCGCAGGTCAAGCACCATGCCGCACCGGTCAGCGCCGGCGCGGTCCGCGAGCTCATCGGCGTCGCGGCCGCCAATGGCGACCGTCGCCGGATGCTCTTCTTCTCGACGGCGGGCTACCAGCGAGGGGCCGTCGAGACGGCCGACAGGGGGATGGTCGCCCTGTTCCACATGGTGCCCGAGAGCGGCGACCTCCGTGCCTGCAACGACATCGCGAAGGTCCTGCTCCGTGAAGGACTCGTCTGATTCCCTCTAGGCTGATGCTCGACGTGCGAAGGAGCCCCGCATGAGCCTCGATCTGCTCAGCCCCCGCGCGACGACACCCGAATCGGCGGCGGAGCCGTGGACGGATGCCGCCGCCTACTGGTCCGCCCGCACCGCCGCCGTAGCGGCAGTGCCTGGCCCGGTCGCCGCGATCGACATCGACGCGCTCCGGCACAACGCCCTCGACCTGGTCGTGCGCTCGTCGGGCGTGCCTGTCCGCGTGGCGAGCAAGTCGATCCGCGTGCGCGAGGTGCTCGACGCGACCCTCGCTCTGCCCGGATACCAGGGGGTCCTCGCCTTCACGCTGCCCGAGGCGCTGTGGCTCGCCGACGACCATGACGACATCGTGCTCGGCTACCCCACCGCGGACCGCGCTGCGCTCGCGGCGCTCGCCGCCGACGAGCGGGCGGCATCCCGGATCACCCTCATGGTCGACGACATCGCCCAGCTCGACCTCGTCGACGCGGTCGCTCCGCCGGCGACCCGTGCGCGACTGCGCGTGGCGATCGACGCCGATGCGTCCTGGCGGGCTCCCGTGCTCGGCCACATCGGCGTGCGCCGATCGCCCGTTCACGACGCCGCCGAGGTCGCCCGTCTGGCGCGTGCGATCGTGGCGCGCGATGGCTTCGACCTCGTCGGGCTGATGATGTACGAGGCGCAGATCGCCGGGCAGCCGGATGCCGCGGGATCGGGCGACGCCGTGATCCGCTGGATGCAGCGTCGCAGCCGTCAGGAGCTCGTCGACCGTCGGGGTGCGATCGTCGCGATGCTCCGTGAGATCGCTCCGCTGGAATTCGTCAACGGCGGCGGCACTGGATCACTCGAGGCCACGTCGGCCGACCTGGCCGTGACCGAGACGACGGCGGGGAGCGGCCTGCTGGCCGGCCACCTGTTCGACGGCTACCGCGCCTTCACACCGGCGCCGGCCGCCGCATTCGCCCTCGACGTCGTGCGCAAGCCGACCCCCGACATCGTCACGGTGCTCGGCGGCGGCTGGATCGCCTCAGGGCCGCCCCTCGCCTCCCGTCAGCCTCTCCCGGCGTGGCCGGCGGGGCTGCGCACGCTTGGCCGCGAGGGCGCCGGTGAAGTGCAGACTCCTCTCCAGGGCGACGCGGCGCGCTCGCTGACGATCGGCGATCGCGTGTGGTTCCGGCATGCGAAGAGCGGCGAGCTCGCGGAGCGCGTCGACCGCTATGTGCTCACGAGCGGCGACACGCTCGTCGGAGAGGTCTCGACATACCGAGGTGAAGGGAAGAGCTTCCTGTGACACGTCCCGGCGGCGTCTGGCAGAACTGGGCGCGCACCGAGCGGGTGCGCCCGAAGAGAGTCGAGTATCCGCCGACGGTGGCCGCCGTGCAGCGGTCGGTGCGCGCGGCGGCCCAGCAGGGACTGACCGTGAAGGCCGTCGGCGCGGGCCACAGCTTCACGGGCATCGCGGTCGCGCCTGGGGTCCTGCTCGAGCTGGGCGACCTGTCCGGTGTCGTGTCGGTCGACCGTGACCGGTCGCGGGTCCGCCTCCTCGCGGGCACGCGCCTCCACCAGATACCTGCCCTGCTCACGCCCTACGGGCTCGCCATGCAGAACCTCGGCGACATCGACCGTCAGTCCATCGCCGGCGCGATCTCAACGGGGACGCACGGCACGGGGGCGCGCTTCGGCGGCATCGCGACGCAGATCGTGGGCGCGACGCTCGTGCTCGGAGACGGCGAGCTGCTCACCGTCGACGAAGACCAGAACGCGGAGCTCCTCCCGGCCGTCGCACTGGGGCTCGGCGCCCTCGGCATCCTCGTCGACGTCACGGTCCAGTGCGTTCCGGCGTTCGTGCTCAGCGCCGTCGAGAGGCCGGAGCCGCTCGTCGACGTCGTCGAGAACCTGGCGGAGCGCGCGTCGCAGGCCGACCACTTCGAGTTCTACTGGTTCCCGCACACGGACGTCGCGCTCACTAAGACGAACACGCGGCTTCCGGCTGACGCGCCGCTGTCACGCCCGACGCCGCTCAAGCGGTGGGTCGACGACGTGCTCATCGGCAACGGCGTCCACCAGGCGGTGTGCAGCGCCGGACGCCTGGCACCGGCATCCGTGCCCGCGATCAACCGTCTGTCGGCGCGCGTGTGGGGCGACCGGACATTCGCCGACCAGTCGCACCGCGTGTTCGCCACGACACGGGGCGTGCGGTTCCGCGAGATGGAGTACGCCGTGCCGGTGGAGCGCCTGCCGGACGCCTTCCGCGGACTGCAGCGCGTCATCGACGACCATGGCTGGCGCATAGAGTTCCCCGTCGAGGTGCGCGTGGCGGCGGCAGACGACCTGTGGCTCTCGACGGCCCACGGCAGGGCGAGCGGATACATCGCCGTGCACCGCTACTGGCGCGCCGACCCCCGTGAGTACTTCGCTGCGGTGGAGGAGGTCATGGTGGCCCACGGCGGCCGGCCGCACTGGGGCAAGATGCACACGCTGGACGCCACGGCGCTGCGTGAGCGCTACCCCCGGTTCGACGACTTCGCGGCGGTCCGTGATCGCCTCGATCCGCAGCGGCGGTTCCGCAACGACTACCTCGACCGCGTGCTGGGTGAGTAAGTACTGGGAGTGCTTGCACAGCGTCCGTGTGGCGCGCCGACGCGCCGATAAGATATGCAGACAACTGATGGGAGTCCCATGGAAATCCTGATCCCCGTCCTGATCGTCGTCGGGCTCGCTGTGATCCTCGGGATCTACCTGTGGGCGACGTACAACTCGCTCGTCGCCCTGAACGTGCGGGTCGATGAGGCCTGGAGCGACATCACGGTGCAGCTGAAGCGCCGCGCCGACCTGCTGCCGAACCTGATCGAGGCGGTGAAGGGCTACGCCGCTCACGAGAAGGCGGTCTTCGAGAACGTCACCCGCGCGCGAGCAGAGACGCTCACGGCGACGACGCCGGCCGATGCAGGGGTCGCCGAAGGACACATGCAGCAGGCGCTGAAGTCGCTGTTCGCCGTCGCGGAGGCGTACCCGCAGCTGCAGGCCAGCCAGAACTTCCTCCAGCTCCAGCAGTCGGTCGTCGACACCGAAGACAAGATCCAGGCCTCGCGCCGGTTCTATAACGGGGGCGTCCGAGAGCTGAACACCAAGATCAAGGTGTTCCCGAACAACCTGTTCGCTCGCAACCTGGGGTTCACGGAGCGGGAGTTCTTCGAGGTCGTCGACGGCGCCGCGATCGCCGAGCCGCCCCGCATCCAGTTCTGACGTCGCCGTGGCGCACTGTCACTGGGGGAGGTGACGCATGTACTCGGCGATCGCACGGAACAAGCGCAACACGTGGCTGATCCTCATCGGCTTCGTGCTCGTTCTGGGTGCTCTCGGGCTGCTCGCCGGCTGGCTCGCCGGGAACAACTGGTGGATCACGGCCTTCGTGCTCGTCTTCGCGGGCGGCTACGCGACCGTGCAGTACTTCTTCGCCGACCGGGAAGCGCTCGCCCTCGCCGGCGCCCTGGCGGTGACGCGCGAGGAAGCGCCGCGCTACTACCGGATCGTCGAGAACCTCTGCATCACGACCGGAACGGCGATGCCCCGGCTGTACGTCGTCGACGATCCCGCGCCCAACGCGTTCGCCACGGGGCGAACCCCCGACGAGGCCGCCATCACGGTCACGACAGGGCTGTTCGAGCTGCTCACCGACCGTGAGCTCGAAGGCGTGCTGGGGCATGAGCTGGGGCACATCCGCAACTACGACATCCGCGTCTCGCTCGTGGTCTTCGGGCTCGTCGTCGCCGTGGGAGTCCTCGCCGACATGATGCTGCGCGTCGCGTTCTTCGGCGGCCGTGGCCGTGGCAACAACCAGGCTCAGCTCGTCTTCCTGCTGTTCGGGATCGTCGCGGCGATCATCGCGCCGCTGCTGGCAGGCGTCGTACAGGCGGCGATCTCACGTCAGCGTGAATACCTCGCGGATGCCACGAGCGCACTGACCACGCGCGACCCCGACGGCCTGGCATCCGCCCTCGGCAAGATCGCGCAGTACGGCCGGCCGCTCGCGAAGGCCCACACGTCGATGGCGCATCTGTGGATCAGCGATCCGCTGCGCCCCGGTGCTGTCGCCCGCCTGTTCGCGACCCATCCGCCGATCCCCGATCGCATCGCGCGGCTGCAGGAGATGGGCGGCCGGTTCTGACCGCTCTCGGTCATGCCGGAGCGGTCCGAAGTCCTGTGCCTGATGACGCATATGCGCGGTCGTAGACTGACGGGATGACCGGTCCCGATCCGAAGCCTCGCGGATCCTTCCTCGACGCGCTGCGCGCCCGGACCGTCTCGACCGACATCGCCGAGTCGATCCCGCGCGGCTTCCGCCTCGCGACGGCATACGCCTGGCGATTCGTCGTGATCGCGGCCGCCGTCGCCGTGCTCGTCTGGCTCGTGATTCAGCTGAAGCTGCTGGTCATCCCGCTCTTGGTCGCCCTGCTCGTGGCGGCCCTGGTATGGCCGGCCTTCACGTGGATGCTGCGTCATCGGTTCCCGCACTGGCTCGCGCTCGTCGTCAGCGTCGTCGGCGCCCTCGCGATCGTCACGGGCCTCCTGTACCTCGCGATCTGGCAGATCACACGCCAGTGGCAGTCTGTGCAGGCTCGCACGGTCGAATCGGTGGAGGAGTTCCGGCAGTACCTCATCCACGGGCCGCTGCACCTCACGGCGCAGCAGATCGACGACCTCCTCGAGCAGGTCTGGTCGCTCCTGCAGGAGCAGGCGTCGCTGCTCCTCTCGGGCGCCCTCGCGATCGGCTCGACCGTCGGTCACGTGGCCACCGGCACGCTGCTCGCCCTCTTCATCCTCCTGTGCGTCCTGGCCGACGGCGCGGGCATCTGGCGCTGGACCGTGCGCCTGTTCCCGTCGAAGGCGCGAACCGCGGTCGACGGCGCCGGACGCGCCGGCTGGATGACGGTCGTCACCTACGCCCGGACGCAGCTGTTCGTCGCGACCATCGATGCGGTCGGCATCGGCCTCGGTGCTTTCCTCCTCGGCGTGCCGCTCGCGATCCCCGTCGCCGTCCTCGTGTTCCTCGGCTCATTCGTGCCTATCGTGGGCGCGGTCCTCACGGGTGCTCTGGCGGTGTTCCTCGCCCTCGTCTACAACGGTCCGTGGATCGCGCTGTGGATGCTCATCGTCGTGCTCGGCGTGCAGCAGCTCGAGGGCCACGTGCTGCAGCCGCTCATGATGGGCGCCGCGGTCAAGGTCCACCCCCTGGCCGTCGTGCTGGTGGTCGCCGGCGGCGCGATGATCGCCGGCATCCCCGGAGCCCTCTTCGCGGTTCCGCTCGCAGCTTTCGTCAACGTCGTCGCGATCTACCTGTCGCGACGGCAATGGGAGAACGGTGGCAGGCCGGACCCTGCCGATCTGATCTGGAGCACCGTGCCGCGCACGAGGAGGACCACCGCGTGACCCACCCCACCCTGGCGGAATTCGAAGACGCCGCCGTCGCCCTGAGCGACGTCGCTCTGCGGACACCCGTCGACCTGTCCGAGCACCTGAGCGAAGTCCTCGGCACACCCGTGTACCTCAAGCTCGAGAACATGCAGCGCACGGGCTCCTTCAAGATCCGCGGCGCCGCCTACAGGATGTCGCGGCTGACGGCGGAGGAGCGGGCTCGCGGCGTCGTCGCCGCCTCGGCGGGCAACCACGCGCAGGGCGTCGCTCGCGCCGCGCAGAAGCTCGGCATCCCGGCCACGATCTTCATGCCGCTGGGAGTTCCGGTGCCGAAGCTCCTCGCCACGAAGGGCTACGGCGCCGACGTCGTGCTCGAGGGCGACACGGTCGAGACGCCGTTGCGTCTCGCGGCGGAGTTCGCCGAGCGCACCGGCGCCGTCTTGATCCACCCGTTCGATCATCGTGACATCGTGATCGGCCAGGGCACCCTCGGCCTCGAACTGTACGACGAGGTCCCGGATGTCGAGACGGTGCTCGTAGGCATCGGCGGCGGCGGACTCATCGCCGGCGTCGCGGGTGCGATCAAGGCGCGTGCCGCGGCCGACGGGCGCACCGTGCGCGTCATCGGCGTGCAGGCTGAGAACGCGGCCGCCTACCCGTCGTCGCTGACGGCGGGGGAGCCGCTCACGGTCGAGACGACGCCGACGATCGCCGACGGGATCGCCGTCGCACGCCCCGGCGACGTGCCGTTCGACATCATCAGAGATCTCGTCGATGAGGTCGTGACGGTCTCCGACGACGACATCGCCCGAGCCCTTCTCGTGCTCCTCGAGCGCGCCAAGCAGGTCGTCGAGCCGGCAGGCGCGGTCGGCGTCGCAGCGATCCTCGCCGGCAAGGTCACGCCGACCGGCCCGACGGTGTCGATCCTGTCCGGGGGCAACATCGATCCGCTGCTGTTGCAGCGCGTCGTCGCCCACGGTCTCGCGGCATCCGGCCGCTACATGAGCCTGCAGATCCCGCTGCCCGACCGCCCCGGCCAGCTCGCGCGGGTCTCCGAGCTGCTCGCGATCGCGGGGGCGAACGTCATCGAGGTGCTGCACACGCGTCACGGGCAGGGCCTGCAGATCAGCGACGTCATCCTGCAGCTGAGCGTCGAGACGCGAGGCGAGGAGCACCGCGCTCAGGTCATCGAAGTGCTCGAGGGCGCCGGCTTCGAGCCGCGCGTCATGCCCGACTGACGCGGCGCGGACACGTGAAAGGGGCCGATGACCCCGCTGGTCACCGGCCCCTTCGTCGTGGAGTTGGCGGTCACTGACCCGCGTAGGTCTCGACCTTCACGATCTCGACCGAGATCTCCCGGCCGTTCGGCGCGGTGTACGAGGTCTTGTCGCCCTCGTGCAGCCCGATGATGGCGGCGCCGAGGGGCGAGGCCTCGCTGTAGACGTCGAGCTCGGAGTTCGCCGCGATCTCGCGGTTGCCGAGGAGGAACACCTCTTCGCCGCCGGCGACGACCGCCGTCACGACGGTACCGGGCTGGACGGTGCCGTCGGACTCCGGAGCCTCGCCGACCTTCGCCTCCTTCAGCAGCTGCTGGAGCGTGCGGATGCGCGCCTCCTGCTTGCCCTGCTCGTCTTTCGCGGCGTGGTACCCGCCGTTCTCCTTGAGGTCGCCCTCTTCGCGGGCGGCTTCGATGCGCTTGGCGATCTCCTCGCGGCCCGTCGTCGTGAGGTGCTCGAGCTCGGCGGCGAGGCGGTCGTAGGCCTCCTGCGTGAGGAACGTCACGGTGCTGTCGCTGGACACGTCATCTCCTTGGATGTATGCGGTGCTCCGGAAGGCCGGCGCCTCCGCCTTTCGGCTGTAAACCGAACGCCCCGGCAAGCTGCCAGGGCGCATGGATGTTCGTCATAGCCTACGGGATCCAGCAGGAGGTGACCAAACCCGTCGTAGCGAGCGCCGTCGTCGGCACCGTCTCGGTGAAGGTGCGCGTGTGCGCAGGGTCGGCCGCGTACTCGACGACGCGCCACCCCACGACGCCGTGGTCCTCATCCTGCGCCTCGATGACGCACGCGAGGGGCGACTCGTGCTGCGTCACCACCTGGAACGTCACTGAGACGCTGTGCTCGTCGACCGTCGTGTACCGGACGGTGTCGTAGTCGACGGAGTCGATGTTCTGCGCGATCGTGGCCCACGTGATGTAGCCGAGGACGGCGGCCGCCGCGACGCCCAGCGCGATCCACCCGAGCAGGCGCCGCGGAGAGCTCGTGCGGCCGTATCGGTCCGCGAGCATCGCATCGATGTCCGTGCGGATGACGGTCGACTCGGGAGGGGTCATGTCGGCTTTCGGGACGTTCTAGGCTGGAATTCCAGGCTAAGCGCTTTTCGCGCGGAACGAGGACAGATGCACGCGCTCACGTGGCTCGCCACAGCACCCACTCCCACGCCGACATCGACGGTCGACCCCGACAACGTCACGCCGGGAGTGATCGGGTTCGTCGGCACGGCCGTCATCGCCATCGCGCTCGTCTTCCTCCTGATCGACATGCTCCGACGCATCCGCCGCGCCGGCTACCGCGCCGAGATCGCCGAGGAGCTCGACGCCGAGCAGGCCGCCGCCGAAGCAGCCGAGACCTCCGGCGGACCGCACGAGCCGACCGCGGGCGAGGGCGACGTCAGCCGGGAAGACCCAAGGAGGGACTGAGCGGGTCGAGCGCGATCAGCAGGCACGCCGTCCAGTGGCAGAGGAACGCCAGGACGGTGCACACATGGAAGATCTCGTGGAAGCCGAAGTGCCCGGGCCACGGGTTCGGCTTCTTGAACCCGTAGATGATGGCGCCGGCCGTGTACAGCAGGCCGCCGACGATCACGAGCACCATCATCGCCGCGCTTGCCTGCAGCAGGTCGAACAGGTACATGACGGCCGCCCAGCCCAGCAGCAGGTAGAGAGCGACGTACAGCCAGCGCGGCGCATGGATCCAGAACACGCGGAACAGGATGCCGAGCAGTGCGCCCGACCACACGAGCACGAGAAGCAGCGTGCCCTTGCCCGGGGGGAGCGCGAGGGTGGCGATCGGCGTGTACGTGCCGGCGATCAGCAGCAGGATGTTCGCATGGTCGATGCGCTTGAGCACCGCTTTGGTGCGCGGGCCCCAGTCGAACCGGTGATAGAGCGCCGAGTTCCCGAACAGCAGCAGGGACGTCGCCATGAAGACGGCACTGGCCCACTTGGCCGGAGCCCCCTCGGCGAACACGATGAGGACGACGCCCGCGGCGGTCGCCACGGGGAAGGTTCCCGCATGGATCCAGCCGCGCCACGACGGCTTGAGATCGACCTGCGAGCTCGCCGCGGCGGCATCGAGCAGCGGGAGCTGGGGGAGTTCTGCACCGTCGCCGTTACGGGTCATGTGCAGAGCCTACGCCGGACCGTATGCTCACCCGAACATACGGGCCGGAAGGAACGCGACGGTGCCGGTGCCGAACGGCCTCGCGCGGTAGCGTAGTCGACGTGACGGCCAACAGGACGGGTGAAGGGCGCGGACTGCTCTACCGTCTGTACAGTTCCCGCCTCAAGCGTCGCCTCACGCCCGAGACGGTGCCGCACCACGTCGCGATGATGATCGACGGCAATCGCCGCTGGGCGCGCCAGGCCGGATATCGCACCGTCGCCGAGGGGCACCGGGCGGGCGCGGCGAAGATGCGGGAGTTCCTGCGCTGGTGCGATGACCTCGGCATCCGCGTCGTGTCGCTGTACCTGCTGTCGACCGACAACATCACCAAGCGGGATCAGGCAGAGGTCGCCGACCTGATCGAGATCATCGCCGAGCTCGCCGACGCGATCTCGCGTGAGCCGGGCTGGCGCGTGAAGCACGTCGGGCGCGCCGAGCTGCTGACGCCCGAGCTGGCCCGTGCCCTCCGGACCGCGGAGGAGCGGACGGCCGGCAATACAGGACTGCATGTGAACCTCGCTGTCGCGTACGGCGGTCGCGGCGAGATCGTGGATGCCGTGCGCTCCATCATCGCGAAGCACCAGGAGAGCGGGGGCTCACTGGACGACCTCGCGGCAAGCCTCACGCCGGAGCAGATCGGCGAGCACCTCTACACGGGCGGTCAGGCCGATCCCGATCTCGTCATACGCACCTCGGGCGAGCAGCGACTGAGCGACTTCCTGCTGTGGCAGTCGGCCCATTCCGAGTTCTACTTCGTGGAGGCGCTCGGCCCAGACCTGCGCGAGGTCGACTTCCTCCGAGCGATCCGCGACTACGCGACGCGCGACCGCCGGTTCGGGGGCTGACCACGGCATCGTTCACGCCTCTCCCGGCATGCGAGACTGGAGGGGTGACCGAGCTGGACCCGTACCTCGAGACCTTCAACGAGGAACCCGGATACCTCGACTGGGCCGCATTCGGACCGCTGTCCCCAGCGGTGCAGGCCGAGTCCGGAGCCGATGCCGAGCTTCTCGCGTCGGGCCGGCGCTCCGGCATCGACCTCGTGGCCGCCCGCGGAGACGAGGCGCGCACCGTGCTCGCCGAGCTGCTGGACGCCGCGACCGACGAGGTGACGCTGCAGCCGTCGACCAGCAACGGCCTCGTGCATGCCTTCTTCGGCCTGTCCGGCGAGGTGCTCATGTCGCCGACGGAATTCCCCTCGCTGACGGTCTCCGCCCGCCGCGCGCAGGACGCGCTCGGCCGACTGCGGGTGCGCGACCTCGAGACCGCCGACGGCTTCGTCACGCCCGAGGCCGTGCGCGAGGCGCTCACCGATGACATCACGGCCGTCGCCGTCAGCCTGGTCGATTTCCGCACGGGGTATGTCGCCGACCTCTCCGGCATCCGTGACGTCATCGGCGACCGCCTCCTCATCGTCGACGCAATTCAGGGCTTCGGGGTCGTCGATGCCGACTACGGCGTGGCCGATGTCGTGTGCGGCAACGGCTACAAGTGGCTCCGGGCGGGCCGTGGCACCGGCTACGCGCGCTTCAACGCCAGGGCTCGAGAGCGCATCGAACCGGTGCTGTCGGGCTTCTTCGGCATGGACGGCGACGTGACGGCGGCGGGCGTTCCCGCGCCGAGAGCGGATGCCGGCGCGTACACGATCGCCCCGACCGACGCTCTGGCGGCGGCGCGGCTGGCCACGGCAGTGCGCGAGGTCCGCGACGTGGGCGTCGCCGTGATCGCCGAAGCCGTGCGCGAGCGAGCCCAGAGCCTCATGGACCTCGCCGACCGCTACGGCGTGCCCGTCCTCACGCCCCGCGGGGCCCATGCGGGAATCGTGTCGATCACGCCCGACCCGCAGGATGCCGGAGCGCTCGCGGCAGCACTGGCCAACCACGGCGTCACGGCGACGGCGCGCCTCGGCGTCGTGCGCGTCAGCGCCCACGCGGGCACGGGAGCGGACACGATCCAGCTGTTCGGCGACGCCCTGGCCGACGTGTCGAGTCACCGGGTGCCGTCTGCAGTGATCGCCCCCGTCGAGAATTAGTCCGTCCGTCATCTTCTGCGGCGTGTCGAAGGAACTTCTCGCCTCCGCGCAGACGTAGGTTCTAGCCATCGGGCAAGGCGCCCGTTCGAGTCGGCCATCCACTGACTCGTGGCCCTCTGGTCGACTCGCGAGAACCGGGTGATCCACCACCCGGGGCGGGGAGTGGGTTGTGACCACACGAGCACCAGAGCAGCAGCGCCGCACGAGCCGAAGCACCGCCGCAGAGCAGGACCTGCGGACGTATGTGCTGGACACCTCCGTACTGCTGAGCGATCCGCGGGCGTTCTTCCGCTTCGCCGAGCATTCGGTCGTCGTGCCGGTCGTGGTCATAACCGAGCTCGAGGGGAAGCGGAACGATCCTGAGATCGGCTATTTCGCCCGCCAGGCGCTGCGGCACCTCGATGAACTGCGCGTCGAGCACGGCCGCCTCGACTTCCCCGTGACCGTGGGCGACGGCGGCACGCTGCGCGTCGAGCTCACCAACACCGACCCATCGATCCTTCCCGCGGGCATGCGGCTCGGGGACAACGACACCCGCATCCTGTCGGTCGCGATGCACCTCGCGCAGGAGGGCCATCACGTCACCGTCGTGTCGAAGGACCTGCCGATGCGCGTCAAGGCCGCCTCTCTCGGCCTGTACGCCGAGGAGTACCTCGCCGAGCAGGCCGTCGACTCCGGATGGACCGGAATCGCCTCGATCGACGTGTCCGGCGACGACGTGAGCGACCTGTACGAGTCTGAGGTGGCGATCAGCGATGACGTGCGCGGCCTCCCGGTCAACACGGGGCTCGTGATCCACTCGGAGCGCGGCTCCGCCCTCGGACGCGTCACGGGCGACGGCCAGTACCGGCTCGTCCGCGGCGACCGAGATGTCTTCGGGCTCCACGGCCGCTCCGCCGAGCAGCGCATCGCGATCGACCTGCTCCTCGATCCCGACGTCGGCATCGTCTCGCTCGGAGGCCGCGCGGGCACCGGGAAGTCGGCGCTCGCGCTGTGCGCGGGGCTCGAAGCCGTGCTCGAGCGTCAGCAGCAGAAGAAGATCATCGTGTTCCGACCGCTGTTCGCCGTCGGCGGGCAGGAGCTCGGCTACCTCCCCGGCGACCAGTCCGAGAAGATGAACCCCTGGGGCCAGGCCGTGTTCGACACGCTCGGGTCCGTCGTCTCCGGCAACGTGCTCGAAGAGGTTGTGGCACGCGGGATGCTGGAGGTGCTCCCGCTCACGCACATCCGCGGCCGTTCGCTCCACGACGCATTCGTGATCGTCGACGAGGCGCAGTCACTCGAGCGCAACGTTCTCCTCACCGTGCTGAGCCGCATGGGGCAGAACTCACGCGTCGTGCTCACCCACGACGTCGGCCAGCGCGACAACCTGCGCGTGGGACGCCACGACGGGATCGCGAGCGTCATCGAGACGCTCAAGGGCCATGACCTGTTCGGTCACGTGACGCTCATGCGGTCTGAGCGGTCGGCGATCGCGGCGCTTGTCACCGACCTCCTGGAGCAGGCCGAGCTCAGCTGACATGCGGCGCGGACGGCCCCGGCGTCGGTGCCGGGGCCGTCCTCCGCGCAAAGACACGGTGCCTGTGGACAGCGAAGCGGGCGCGAGCCCGCATTTGGCTACGGTGGTCGCCGTGATGAACAGATCCCCGCACGAACGGCGGGCTCGACGGCACGCGCTGACGACCACGGGGCTCGCCCTCGCGATGGCCGTTCTCACGGCCTGTGCGCCCGCCGGCGAGCCGAGCGGCGTCGAGGCGCCCGACAGCATCCGCACGCCCTTCTCGAACGAGGAGGAGGCGTTTCGTGCCGCAGAGGCCACCTATCGCGCCTACGTCGATGCGCTCAACCAGGTGGATCTCGCGGACCCCGCGACGTTCGAGCCTCTGCTGCGAGTCACGACTGGCGATGCGCGGAAGGCTGTGCGGGAGACCTTTCGTCAGATGCACGACGACCAACTTGTGGTGCGCGGCGAGAGCCGTGTAACGCTCGTGGAGGTACAGTCTGCGAGTCCGGGGGACCGTATCGAACTTGCTACTTGCGTCTTCGTGGGGAACGTCGAACTAGAAGACTCAACGGGCAACTCGGTTGTTGCGAAAGGCAGACAGGATTACCAAGCGCTCACCGTTGAGATGGTGCGGAGCCCCGCAGCCGGGAGCGGTTGGCTTATTGCCAACTTCAACGGTCGAGTGGGACAGCCTAGATGCGGCTCGTGATCGCATTCGCGTTGTTGGTGGGGAGCACCGCCAGCCCGCTATCGGGCAACGGCGGTTGCGTTGCCCCCGGGTGGTACGGGAACTGTGAGTACAGGACAGAGGACGGCGCGCTTGAGATCACCGGGCAGCGACCCGGCGGTGCCGGAGGGCCGGGGGAGAGCACGGTCGTCCCCGACCTCGTTGGACGCGAGGAGCTTGCAGAGGACCTCGGCGACGGCATCCGCTGCGACGACGCACTCGGGCGCTGCGGTCACTACGAGGTGGTGAGTCGCCCGGAGCCCACGCTCGAAGAGGTCGTCTCGTTCGCGCCGTCGCTGGCCCCGCTCACCGCGGAGCCCGCGGGAATCGGCATCGCGGGACTTCCCGTCAACCTCGTGGCTCGCGCGTCCACCCACACGCAGCGCGGCGAGCTGTTCGACCTCCCGGTCACGGTGCGCTTCCGGCCGGTGTCGTTCCGGTTTGACTACGGCGACGGAACATCACGCGCCCTGGACACCGGCGGGCGCACCTGGAGCTCCCTCGACGCACCGCAATTCACCCCCACCGCGACGAGCCACATCTACACCGAACGCGGTACGTACACGGTGCGGGCGTCAGTGTCCTTCCGTGCCGACGTCGACTTCGGCAACGGCTGGGAACACGTGCCGGGAACACTCGCCCTCCCCACCGGCGACGCCCAGATCGAGATCCTCGCCGCGCACACCGCGCTCGTCGAGCGCACGTGCGGCGAAGACCCGCGCGGCATCGGCTGCTGACGACGACCTTGCAACCGGGGGAGCGAGCCGCTCCCGGTCACTCCCAGCGGTAGCCCTCGCCCCGCACCGTGACGATGTTGTCAGGCCCAAGCTTCGCCCGCAGATAGCGCACATACACGTCCACGACATTCGACCCCGGATCGAAGTCCATGCCCCACACCTGGCTCAGCAGCACCTCGCGAGTCATCACCTCACCCGGGTGACGCAGGAACTGCTCCGCCAGAGCGAACTCCCGCGCCGACAGATCGACCTCACGGTCGCCCACCGTCACACGGCGAGCCAGCACGTCGAGCGTGACGTCCCCGCGCTGCAGCACCACCGGCGCCCCCACCGACTCCCGCAGCCGCGAACGAACGCGAGCCAGCAGCTCCGCCACCGCGAACGGCTTCGACATATAGTCGCTCGCCCCGGCGTCCAGCCCTTCGATCGTGTCGCTCGTGCCACTGCGTGCCGTCAGCATGATGACGGGAACGCCGTTGCCCCGGTCGCGAAGATGACGGAGAACCTCGAAGCCGTCCATCGTCGGAAGCCCCACGTCGAGCACCACGAGGGAGATGTCAGGCTCCATCGCGCGCTCAAGCGCCTCGGCCCCGTCCTCCGCCACCACGGTCTCGTAACCGTCGGCGTTCAGGCTCCGGGTCACAAGGGAGACGATGTGCGGCTCGTCGTCGACCACCAGAATGCGAGTCATGCGCTTGCCTCTCGTTGCAACAGCACGTCACCGGCGCGTACCGGCGACGGGACGGGGGCTTTGGTGCCGAGGGGGATCTCGAGGGCGAACGTCGCGCCGCCGCCCGGGGTGTCGGAGATCGCACAGTGCCCGCGGTGAGCCTTGGCGATCGCATCGACGATCGCCAGGCCCAGACCCGAACCGCCCACCGAGCGCTTGCCGGTGCCGCGGTCGAACCGGCGGAAGATGCGATGACGCATGGCCGGAGGGATGCCAGGACCGTGATCGCGCACCCACAGCTGCACGCCGCCCGCGTTCACGGCGCTCCCGACCTCGATCGGGCTGCCGGCGGGCGTGTACTTCGCGGCGTTGTCGGCCAGCTGAAGCCAAGCCTGCAGCAGCCGATCGCCGTCGCCGCGTATCACGGCGCTCGCCGTCTGCTCGATGCTCCACTCATGGTCGGGAATCACCGTCACAAGCTCACCCACACGCTGGGTGAGCAGCGCGAGGTCGACGTCGGCCATCGTGAACTTGTCGGTCTCGACCGCCGCGAGCAGGTCGATGTCGCCGATGAGCCGAGTCATCCGGTCGAGCTCAGCCATGCCGAGATCGCGGATGGCCGCCGCGTCTGCCGGATCGTTCGGATCCATGACCTCGAGGTGACCACGCACGATCGTGATGGGGGTCTTCAGCTCATGGCGCACGTCGTCGAGGAGCCGGCGCTGGGTCTCGAAAGCCGTCTCATCGTGGTCGCTCGACAGTGTGTCGACGGGGGTCGAGGGCAGCACCGTCCACCCCACGACCGCGACGACGACGAGCGTCGCCGTCGCGATGAGGAGATACACCGGGATCACTGCCCAGGGCAGCGGCTGGTCGGTGATGACGTGGACGAACGCGACCGCAAGCGCAGCCAAGGCGAAGCCTGCCGCCACGACGGCGACGAGCAGCCCCAGAGTGCGCGTGCGACGAGAATGCACGTTGATCGTGCTGATCACTCTCCGATTATCAACCCGGGTGGGTCATTGACAGGAGATCGAGTTTCTCATCCAGCTGCTCTTCGGTCAGTTCCCCACGCTCGACGTAGCCCAGGTCGATCACCGCTTCACGCACCGTGATGCCCTTGGCGACCGAGTGCTTGGCGATCTTGGCGGCCGCTTCGTAGCCGATCAGCTTGTTCAGCGGCGTGACGATCGACGGCGACATGCCGGCGTACGCGGCTGCGCGCTCGAGGTTGGCCTCAAGGCCGTCGATGGTCTTGTCGGCCAGCACGCGCATCGCGTTCGAGAGCAGGCGGATCGACTCCAGCAGGGCCGTTCCCATGACCGGGATCGCGACGTTCAGCTCGAAAGCGCCCGAGGCGCCGGCCCATGCGACGGTCGCGTCGTTGCCGATCACGCGCGCGCAGACCATGAGCGTCGCCTCAGGGACGACCGGGTTCACCTTGCCGGGCATGATGGACGAACCCGGCTGCAGGTCGGGGATGTGGAGCTCGGCGAGACCCGTGTTCGGGCCCGACCCCATCCAGCGGATGTCGTTGTTGATCTTGGTGAGCGACACCGCGATCGTGCGCAGCGCGCCCGAGGCCTCGACGAGGCCGTCGCGGTTGGCCTGCGCCTCGAAGTGGTCCTTCGCCTCGGTGATCGGCAGCTCGGTCTCCTCCTGGAGGAGGGCGATCACCTTCTGCGGGAAGCCCAGAGGCGTGTTGATGCCGGTTCCGACGGCCGTGCCGCCCAGCGGCACCTCGCCGACGCGGGGGAGCACGGCGCGCACGCGCTCGATGCCGAGGCGGATCTGACGGGCGTAGCCGCCGAACTCCTGACCGAGCGTGACAGGCGTGGCGTCCATCAGGTGGGTGCGGCCTGACTTGACGGCGTCTTTCCAGAGCTCGGCCTTGGCCTCGAGGGCGACCGCGAGGTGGTCGAGCGCGGGGACGAGGTCGTCGATGAGCGCCTGCGTGACGGCGATGTGCACCGAGGTCGGGAAGACGTCGTTCGACGACTGCGACGCGTTGACGTGGTCGTTGGGGTGCACGGAGCGACCGAGATGACGGGTCGCGAGCGTGGCGAGCACCTCGTTCATGTTCATGTTCGACGACGTTCCAGAGCCGGTCTGGTACGTGTCGACGGGGAACTCGGCGTCGTGCTGACCCGTGATGACCTGGTCGGCCGCCCAGGCGATGGCGTCGGCGATGTCGCCGTCGAGGGTGCCCAGCTCCTTGTTGGCGAGCGCGGCGGCCTTCTTGATGCGCGCGAGGGCCGCGATCTGCGTCGACTCGAGCCCCTTGCCAGAGATGGGGAAGTTCTCCACCGCGCGCTGCGTCTGCGCCGCATACAGCGCGTTCTTCGGCACGCGCACTTCACCCATGGTGTCGTGCTCGATGCGGTACTCCGTGTCGGTCATGTCGGTCACGTCCTCGTTTCCTCAGTGTCGTCGTCGTATCGGGGTTCTGGGATGCGCGCGCCAGCGCGCGGGAGTCAGGCGTCGAGCCCGACGCTCACCTGGGCGACCGCCGTGCCTTCACCGAGTCGGTAGTTGGCGCCGACGATGCCGAGCCGGCCGTCCGCGACGGCGTCCGCGATGAGGCGTGACGACGCGAGGAGGTCGTCGACCGTGTTGCGAAGGTGCTCGGCGCCGACCTTCTCGGCATCCAGGGTCTCAGCGGTCGCGCCCGGCTCGGCGCGCAGCACGCGACGCACGGCCGGGACGATGCGCGAGATCAGCCGCCAGATGTGCGGCGGCTGCTCGGGGGAGTCGATCGCGGTGGAGTCGATCGCCGCCCGCACGGCCCCGCACTGGTCGTGGGCGAGCACGACGATGAGCGAGACGTCGAGGGCGGCCACGGCGTATTCGATGCTGCCGATCGCCGAGTCGGAGACGACCTGTCCGGCGTTGCGGATGACGAAGAGGTCGCCCAGGCCCTGGTCGAAGATGATCTCCGCCGCGAGACGAGAGTCGGAGCATCCGAAGAGCACGGCCCGCGGCTTCTGTGCGACCTGCAGCTCGTGGCGGCGCTCGACGTCCTGACGAGGGTGGTTCGGCTCTCCCGCGACGAAGCGCGCGTTGCCGAGGCGCATCTCCTCCCAGACGCGTGCGGGGGTGGGGCGGTCGTCGGTCACGGGGCGTCCTTCCGAAGGTCGCGAATCTGGTCGGCGAGGCCGTCGGCGACGATCTCGCCTGTCTCCTGCGTCGTCGATCCGTAGACGACGACGGTGTCGGCACCGGCGGTGGTGGCCAGCGCATAGGTGAGCCCCTTGTCGCCGTTGAGGGCGTAGACGTCCCACTCGATGCCGTCGATCGTGGTCGCGTCGGTCGGGGCGCGCCCGCCGAGCAGGTTCGAGACCCACGTCTCGCTGACGGAGAAGCCCTGGGCGATGCGCACGAAACCCTTCGGCGGCGCATAGACGACGTGCCAGGCGCCGTTCTTGATGCCGGCGGAGTTCGCGCGCCACGCGTCGGGCACCTCGGGCACGATGATCGCCTCGCCCGAGGAGGCCTGCGCCTCCGCGGCAGCGGCGGCCACATCGACCGGCTCGGTCTCGGGCGGCGTGCCGCGTGGGACGCCGAAGTACACGATGGCGACGACCGCGACCGTGACGATGAGCGCGGCGACCAGGTTGCGGAACGTCTGGCTCGAACGGTAGACGCGGGACGACTCCGCCTTTCGTGCGGCGGTCTCCTCGGGCGTCTCGGGACGGCCGAGCTCTGCGGCGACGCGCGGACCGGATGCCATCATGCCTCCGGTTCCGCCGACCGGGCCGCGTCGAGGCGACGCTTGGCGCCCAGCAGCCACTCCTCGCACCGCGCCGCGAGAGCCTCGCCACGCGTCCACAGCGTGAGGGACTCTTCGAGCGTCGGCGCGCCCTGTTCGAGCTCGGCGACGACGCGCACGAGCTCGTCGCGGGCCTGTTCGAAGGAGAGGTCGGCGATGTCGGCGATGCCGTCGCTGGTCATGAGTCCATCCTACGGTCCTGCGCCGACTCGTCCGTCGTGCCGGGGTCCTGTGCGAGGGGACCTTCGGAGCGGGCGCCGAACGAGCCGCTGGCGACGGTGACGACGACCTCCGTGCCCGCCGGCGCCTGGCCGGCGTCGCGCACGATGACGCCTTCGCCGACGTGCGCGATGGCGTAGCCGCGGGCGAGCGTGGCGCCCGGCGACAGGGCGCGCAGAGCGGCGCGCAGCTCGGCCGTCGCAGTCGTAGCGGCGTCCAGCCGGCGGCGCATGAGCTCCCGCCCGCGGGAGGCCAGGGTCCACACCTCGGTGGCGCGGCCGGTCAGCAGCGACTCCGGGTCGCGCAGCACCGGGCGCGAGCGCAGCTGCTCGAGCTGGGCGATGTCGTGCGCGAGTCGCTGCGTGAGCCGCGTGCGGGCGCGGCTGCGCAGCTGCTGCACGAGGGCACGCTGCTCCGAGACGTCGGGCACCACCTTCTTGGCCGCGTCGGTCGGCGTCGACGCGCGAAGGTCGGCGACGTCGTCGAGGAGGGGGTGGTCGTTCTCGTGCCCGATCGCGGACACGACGGGGGTGGATGCCGCGGCCACCGCGCGCACGAGTCGCTCGTCGCTGAAGCCGAGGAGCGTCTGCGGGTCGCCGCCGCCGCGTGCGATGACGATGACGTCGACCTCGGGGTCGGCGTCGAGTGTCTTGAGGGCGGCGATCGTCTCGGGCACGCAGCGGTCGCCCTGTACGGCGGCGTGGATCGTGCGGAACCGCACATGCGGCCAGCGCAGCTCCGCGTTGCGGTGCACGTCCTTCTCCGCGTCGCTGCGCTCGCCCGTGATGAGCCCGATGACGTGGGGGAGGAACGGGATGGGGCGCTTTCGTGCGGGATCGAAGAGGCCCTCTGCCCGCAGCTGGGCGCGCAGCCGTTCGAGGCGCTCGAGCTGATCGCCCAGGCCCATGTGCCGCATAGACGACACGGTGAAGCTGAAATCGCCCGTCTTGACGAAGTAGTCGGGCTTGACGCACGCGATGACGCGGTCGCCCACGTTCATCTGCTCGGGCAGGCGCTGCAGGGTCGACGACCACAGCCGGAAGGAGATGGCGGCATCCGTCGCGACGTCCTTCAGGCGGCCGAAGACGTGGCCCCCGCGCAGATTCCATGACGTGATCTCGCCCTCGACCCACACGGCGCCCCAGCGCTGCACGAAATCGCGGATCGTCTCATTCAGCCGCGAGACCGACGTGGGCGCTTGCGGAGAGGACTCCTTGGGGTGCACCGAGTCGGGCGGCGGCGTCTGGCCGTCGGCGGGCTCGAACGACGTCACGGGGTCTCCTTCATGCGCGGACGGACGGAAGGCGCACGCTCAGGCCTCTGTCATGCAGCGGCTCATAGAATCGAGTGGTGAGCACATCCACCGTCCATCTGCCCCTGCCCCGCGTACCGGGGCCGCGTGGGCGGCTCCAGGATAACCCGGTGCCCGGACAGAAGAGGGTGCTGCTGGCCTCGCCTCGCGGCTACTGCGCGGGCGTCGACCGCGCAGTGATCGCCGTCGAGAAGGCCCTCGAGCGCTACGGCGCTCCGGTCTATGTGCGCAAGCAGATCGTCCACAACATCCACGTCGTGACCGAGCTCGAGGCGCAGGGCGCGATCTTCGTCGACGAGGTCGACGAGGTCCCGGCGGGAGCGCACGTCGTCTTCAGCGCGCACGGGGTGTCACCGGCCGTGGTGTCGGCCGCCGCCGAGCGCGGGCTGCAGGCCATCGATGCCACGTGCCCGCTCGTGACCAAGGTCCACCGTGAGGCGGTTCGCTTCGCGAAGACCGACCACGAGATCCTCCTGATCGGCCACGAGGGCCACGAGGAGGTCGAGGGCACGGCGGGCGAGGCTCCAGACCATGTGACGATCGTGAACTCGCCCGAAGAGGCCGACACGGTCGTCGTGAAAGATCCCTCGAAGGTCGTGTGGCTCTCGCAGACCACGCTTTCGGTCGACGAGACGATGGAGACCGTCCGTCGGCTGCGCGAGCGCTTCCCGCAGCTGCAGGACCCGCCGTCCGATGACATCTGCTACGCGACGCAGAACCGGCAGGTCGCCATCAAGAAGGTCGCGCGAGACGCCGACCTCGTGATCGTGGTCGGATCGGCGAACTCGTCGAACAGCGTGCGCCTCGTCGAGGTCGCGCTCGAGCACGGCGCGAAGGCCGCCTACCGCGTCGACTACGCACACGAGATCCGGCAGGAATGGCTCGACGGCGTCGAGACTGTCGGTGTCACGTCCGGCGCATCGGTTCCCGAGGTGCTCGTGCAGGAGGTTCTCGAAGAGCTCGCGGGCGCCGGCTACCGCGATGTCGAGCAGGTCCGCACGGCGGAGGAGGACCTCATGTTCTCCCTCCCGAAGGAACTGCGACAGGATGCCACGGGGCGCCGCGACGAGCGTGCGCTCGGCGGCCGGACCCGCTCGTGAGCGTCGAGGGCGGGCCGCGTCCCGCTCCCCAGTACGGCGAGTACGCCACGCCGGAGGAGCAGGCCGAGCGCATCCGGCTCTCGGGCGGCGAGCCGGCAGCATCCGCTGTGCCGCCCACCGTCGTCCCTGTCGAGCCGGCGCCGCTCGCCGACCCTCCCGTCGCCGACACGACGGGCCGTCCGCGACCTGACCGCTTCATCACGATCGCGATGCTCGCCTACGGACTCGTGACGGTCGTGACGACGATCCCGCAGCTCATCGACTTCAGCTCATTCGCACAGACCTGGCTCGATATGGCCGGCATCCAGGCGCAGTTCACCCAGACGGAGCTCGGCCGGCAGTGGGGCATCGTCTCCGCCGTGCTGTTCGCGGTCGGCTGGCTGGCCACGGCCGCATTCTCCTGGTACGCGATCGCCACCCGGCGCCTGTCGTGGTGGATCCCGGCGGTCGGTGCGCTTGTGACCTTCACGCTCGTGAGCCTCTGCCTCAGCGTCCCTCTGGTCGGCGACCCCGCCGTCATGGACGCTGTGCTGCGCGCAGCGTGATTCTCTTTCGCGCGCGGCACGTCGCCGTGTGTCGCTCGTGACGGTCTGATACCGTGACGCTGCGCCTCGCGCACCAGCCCCGAGACCCCCGGAGGGAGCCTGTGAGCACACGTGCCCTCCTCCGCCGTGCCGTCGCCGCAGTCGCCGGCGCCGGGCTGGTGTTCGGTGCCCTGATCGGCTCGCCCGCATCCGCTACCTCCGGCTCACCGGCATCCGCCACGTCCACGCGCGCGCTCGCCGCTCCCGCCGGCCCGGTGACGTCGACTGCCCCCACGCCTACCGCCACGTCGACGCCGATGGCCGCCGCGAAATCGTTCACGACGGTCGGGACTCCCGCGATCTCCGGCACGCCGGCCCCGGGCGCGACGCTCAAGGCGAGCACCGGCACGTGGAAGCCCGCTCCGTCTGAGTTCACCTACCAGTGGCTCCGCTCCGGCGCCGTGATCGAGGGTGCGACGGGAGCAAGCTACGTGCCGGTCACCGCCGACCTCAACCGGGGTCTCACGGTGCGAGTCACGGCGAAGCTGTCCGGCTATGCCTCGACGTCCGCCACCAGCAAGGCCGTCACCGTGCTTCATCAGTTCACGGCATCGCCGGCACCCGCCGTCACGGGCACGGTCGCCGTCGGAAAGACGCTCAAGGTCGCTCTCGATCCGTGGTCGCCGACGCCCGACACGCTGACCTATCAGTGGTACCGGGGGAGCAGCGCGATCTCCGGCGCCACCGGCACCAGCTACAAGCTCGTCGCGGCCGATGCGGGCAAGTCGATCTCGGTGCGGGTCACCGGCGCCAAGAAGAACTATCAGTCGGTCACCCGCTCGAGTGCGGCGCAGGCCGTTCCCAAGCAGCTGACCGTGCCGTCGACGGTCGCGATCAGCGGCACCCCGGCGGTCGGCAACACGCTCACGGCCTCACCGGGCACGTGGGGCCCCGGAACCGTGACCCTCAAGTACAAGTGGCTGCGCGACGGCGTCGCCATCTCGAAGGCGACGTCGAAGACGTACAAGGTCGTCGACGCGGACGCCGGTCACAAGCTCTCCGTGAAGATCACGGGATCGAGAGAGGGCTACACGAGCGTCTCGCGCACGAGCGCCGAAGTCGACGCGAAGTGGGAGTTCACCGCCTCGCCGACGCCGTCCGTGAGCGGCACCGTCGCCGCCGGGAAGACCCTCAAGGCCGTCACCGGCACCTGGTCGCCGAAGCCGAAGCTCACCTACCAGTGGCGCGTCGACGGCACGGCGGTGTCGGGGGCGACCGCCTCGACGTGGGAGGTCCCCGCGTGGGCGGCCGGCCGCAAGGTCACTGTGTCGGTCAAGGGAACGAAGGCCGACTACTTCACGGTCACGCGCACTTCGGCGTCACGCGCCATCTCGTGGTCGCTCGGCGACACCTTGCGCCCCGGCGTCCCGATGCGCGCGGGCACCTACCTCGAGTCGCCCAACGGCAAGTATCGCTTCACGGTGCAGGGCGATGGCAATGTCGTCCTGAGCAAGAGCGGCACGCTGCTGCGAGCGACGAAGACCACCGGCACCCCTTCAGCCAAGCTCGTGCTGCAGGAGGACGGCGACCTCGCCGTGTACGACGGCGCGACCAAGCCCATCTGGCACTCCGGCACGGCCGGTTACGCGGTCGTGGCGCTCACGCTCGACAACTCCGGTCAGCTTCGCCTCGTCGAGGTGGACGGACTCGCGGGATGGACTCACAAGAAGCTTCCTGCCTATGACGACTCGACCGCCGCGAAGGGCAGCGTCCCCGGCGCTTACGGCTGGGCATACCCCATCCGCCCGTCGGCGAAGATGACCACCTACGCGGGCCACGGCGGCGACGACTTCGCGCAGAAGACCGGCACTCCCGTCTACGCCATGCGCGGAGGAAAGGTCGACGTGCAGGAACTGTGGATCACCTCGGGCTGCCCGTCGTGGGCGCCGAACAACACCAAGCAGAAGCAGGTCGTGGTCACGACGACGATCGACGGCAAGAAGTTCCAGCTGACCTACGCGCACCTGAGCAAGTTCTCCGTCAAGGACGGGCAGACGGTCAAGGCGGGCCAGAAGATCGGCGAGGTCGGCTCGACGGGCTGCTCGACCGGCCCGCACCTGCACTTGGGGATCAAGGTCGACGGTGTCGCGCAGCTGCTGTATCCGCGCGACGTGCTCGGTAGCGCGTCCTACTGATCCGGCTGCCCGCGCACAGACGACGGATGCCGTGACCGCCGTCCCGCGGAGCGAGGCTCCCGAGCGGCGGACACGGCATCCGTGATGCGCGTGCGCGCGTCTGTTACGACTGCGACTGGCCGTACGAGCCGAGCTGCTTCGTCGCCTCGACGACGCGAGCGGCCATCGCCGACTCGGCCACCTTGCCCCAGGCGCGCGGGTCGTAGGCCTTCTTGTTGCCCACCTCGCCGTCGACCTTGAGGACGCCGTCGTAGTTCTGGAACATGAAGCCGGCGACCGAGCGGGTGAACGCGTACTGCGTGTCGGTGTCGATGTTCATCTTCACGACGCCGTTGGCGACGGCGGTGGCGATCTCCTCGTCGGTCGAGCCGGAGCCGCCGTGGAAGACGAGGTCGAGGGGCTTCTCGCCCGTGTTGAACTTCTCGGCGATGCCCATCTGGATCTCGCCGAGGAGCTCGGGACGCAGCTTGACGTTGCCGGGCTTGTAGACGCCGTGGACGTTGCCGAAGGTAAGGGCGGCGATCCAGCGGCCCTGGTCGCCGAGGCCGAGCGCCTCGACGGCCTTCGTGACGTCGGCGGTCGTCGTGTAGAGCGCGTCGTTGGAGCCCTCGTGCTTGACGCCGTCTTCCTCGCCGCCCACGACGCCGATCTCGACCTCGAGGATCGCGTTGATCGCCTTCATGCGGGGGAGGAGCTGCTTGGCGATCTCGATGTTCTCGTCGAGCGGCACGGCCGAACCGTCCCACATGTGCGACTGGAAGATGGGCTGGCCGCCATCGGCGACCACCTTCTCCGACTCGGCGATGAGCGGCATCACGAAGTCGTCGAGGGCCGGCTTGGGGCAGTGGTCGGTGTGCAGGGCGACGGTGATCGGGTAGTTCTTGGCGACCTCGTGCACGTAGGCGGCGAAGGCGAGCGCGCCGGTGGCCCGACCCTTGACCGTGTGGCCGGCGAAGTAGTCCGCGCCGCCGGTGGTGACCTGCAGGATGCCGTCGGAGCCGGCCTCGGTCAGGCCCTGCAGAACGGCGTTGATGGTCTGCGAGCTGGAGACGTTGATCGCGGGGTAGGCGAATCCGCCGGCCTTCGCGCGATTCAGCATCTCGGCGTATTGCTCAGGGGTGGCGACGGGCATGACAGCTCCTAATAGATGTGACTGTGCGCGGATGTGGGCGCGGTGATTCCACCGGCAACTCTAGCGAAGCACGCGCGGCGGCGCCGGTGCGCGGGCCGTGATACAGGGGTGACCGGCGGTCTCTTCATGACAGGAAAGAATCGCATTTCCTTCATTCATGCCAGGCGGAAAGCGCCCATTTCGTCCACGGGTCGCCGCGTAGTCTGGCGCCATGGTGAGTCTTACCGCTGACATGAGTCCGCTTCAGCCCGACCGCAACCTCGCGCTGGAGCTCGTGCGTGCGACGGAGGCCGCTGCGATCCGCTCGGTTCCGTTCATCGGGCGTGGCCAGAAGGAGCTCGCCGACGGGGCGGCGGTCGACGCCATGCGCGCCTTCCTGTCGACGGTGAACTTCGACGGCGTGATCGTGATCGGCGAGGGCGAGAAGGACAATGCGCCGATGCTGTTCAACGGTGAGTCTGTCGGCACGGGGCGCGGACCCCAGTGCGACATCGCGGTCGATCCGATCGATGGAACGACGCTGACGGCTGAAGGACGCAACAACGCGATCTCGGTGCTGGCTGTGTCGGATCGAGGAGCGATGCTCGACGCGTCGAGCGTCTTCTACATGGACAAGATCGTGACGGGCCCTGCCGGTGTGGGCGTCGTGGACATCCGTCTCCCCGTCGCCGAGAACATCCGCCGGCTGGCGAAGGCGCTGGGCAAGCCCGTCGACGAGCTGGTCGTCTCGGTGCTGAACCGCCCGAGGCACGCGAAGCTGATCGAGGAGATCCGCGAGGCAGGTGCGGGCACACGCCTCATGAGCGATGGCGATGTGGCCGGCGGCATCAACGCGGCGCGTCACAACGCGCGGACCGACATGTGCATCGGCGTGGGTGGCAGCCCGGAGGGGATCGTGACGGCGTGCGCCATCAAGGCGCTGGGCGGGCACATCCAGGGGCGCCTGTGGCCGCGTGACGACGACGAGAAGCAGCGTGGCATCGACGCCGGGCTGAAGCTCGATGACTACGTGTATGAGGCCGACGAGATGGTGAAGGGCAAGAACACGATCTTCGTGGCGACGGGTGTGACGAACGGCGAGCTCGTGGGCGGCGTGCGCCGCGCGGGCGACTATGTGTACACGGAATCGGTGGTGCTTCGCGGCGCGTCGGGCACGCTTCGCCGCATCTCGTCGGAGCATCTGACGTCGAAGTGGCTGTGACCAGATCGAGACGGTTCACAGCGTGCCAACACCTTTCCGACAAGGTGCATCTGGCAGAATAGATGTGGTGTCACGGGCGACACGTTCGCTGATCGCACACACCCCCGGGAGTCAAATGTCCGCTGTGAACAGTCCGAAGACCGGTCAGATCGCGGTACCCATCGACCCCGCACGCCGCCCTGACGTGTTGCTTCGCCGTCGTGCGCCCGAAGGTCACAGAGTGAGCCCGTGGTGGCACATCGGCGCGTTTGTCGCCGTCTCGCTTGCCGTTGTCGGCCTTATGAACTTCTTCCCCGGCGGCTGACCTCTTCTTCGTCGTCCGCGTGACCGGGGTCGATGCGTTCGCGCAGCTCGCCGACGTCTGCTGAAAACTCCTCGACGAGGAGCTCGGCTCGCGCCTCGACTTCGTCGTCCTCGAGGGCGATGAGCTCCGTGGCGGTCAGGTGACGCGGTGACGACTCGATCGGCGTCGGCGCCGCGACGGCGTCGAGCCGCGTCTCGTCGATCCCCGGGAACCGGCGCGCGCTGACGAGGACGCGCGATTCGAGTGCGCCCGCGAATCTGTTGTAGCTTGCGACCGTGCGCTCGATGGCGCGGCGGAGCTCGTCGGTGTGCTTCGCGAGCCCACCGAGGCGCTGGTAGAGCTCGTTCCCGAGAGCGAACAGCTTCTTCGCCTCGTCCGAGACGTCCTGCTGTGTCCAGGTGTATGCGACGGTCTTGAGCACCGCCCAGAGGTTCACGGGTGAGGCGAGGGCGACGCGCCGACCGAAGGCGTAGTCGAGCAGTGCGGGATCCTCCTCAAGGGCCGCGGCGAGAAGCGACTCGCTCGGGATGAAGCACACGACGAACTCCGGACTCGACGACAGGCCCGACCAGTACGACTTCTTCGCGAGTGCGTCGACGTGCGCGCGCACCGCCTTGACGTGGCGTTCCAGCAGCGTCTTTCGACGCGCGGCTTCCTCGCCGGTGGCGGTCACGGGAATGGCGCTGGCCTCGAGATAGGCGTCGAGCGGCACCTTCGCGTCGACGGCGAGGGCCTTGTCGCCCGGGAGCCGAACGATCATGTCGGGGCGACCTGCCCCGGCATCCGAAGAGACGGACACCTGCGTCTCGAAGTCCACGAAGCGCGTGAGGCCGGCCGATTCGACGATGCGACGCAGCTGCGTCTCGCCCCACACGCCTCGAGCGGAATTCGAGCGGAGCGCGCCGGCGAGCGACTCAGTGGTCGATCGCAGCGTCTCGGCCTGCTCGTGTGCGCGGCGGAGCTGCTCAGCGATCGATCCGTACTGCAGGCGGCGGTCTCGCTCCAGCTCGTCGACCTTCAGCTGCATGCTCTGCAAAGACTCCTGCACCGGGGCGAGGGCGCGCAGCACCTGCTGCTCCCGGCGCTCGCGCTCCTCGCGTGCGGCCTGGTCGGCGCGGGACTGCGCGCTGAGCTCGCGGGTGAGGGCGCGCTGCTCCTCGAGCTGCTGCGCGAGCGCCGAGCGCTCCGCCTGGGCGGCCGCGAGGCGTGCGGCGACGGCAGCGTGCGAGGCCGCCGCGCGTTCGGCCGCGCGAGCGGCGCCGGCGAACCAGCCGGCCAGCAGCCCGGCGAACAGGCTTGCGACTGCGGTCGCGATGAGGAAGACGAGGTCCATGAGGCAAGGATGCCGGAGGCCTCCGACATCGTCGGGGCGGCCGGCGCGAGCCGGCGAATCTATCAGGCGACGGCGGCGACGGCGGTGACTGCCGTGACGGGCGCGGCGTCCAGCGCGGCCTCGACAGCGGGCACCGGGATCTGCGGGATGCGCAGCCCGAGCAGCATCGCCAGCTCGACGGCATCCTGAGCGCCCGCGCGTGCGGCCGCGTCGATCACGATGTGTGCGCATGCCAGCGCGTCAGCGGCGGCGTCGTGGTGTGCGAAATCGAGGAACCCTGCGGCTGCGGCGGCCAACGGCAGGCGATACGACTCGAGCTCGTATGTCTTGCGGGCGACCTGCAGGCTGCAGAGATAGCGGTACGACGGGTATGCGTCGCCCGTGACCTCGCAGGCGCGGCGCAGCACCGTCATGTCGAAGCCTGCGTTGTGCGCAACGAGGATGTCGTCTCCCGCGAACGCGACGAGGTCGGCGAGCTGCTCCGACCAGCCCGGCGCATGCGCCACGTCGTCGGCGGTGATCCCGTGGATGTTCACGTTGAGCTCGAAGAAGCGGTCGTGACCGGGCGGGGGCTGGATGAGCCACCCCGCCGTCGCCACGACGCGCCCGTTGCGCACGCGGGTCAGGCCCACCGCGCACGCGGACGCGCTCGAGGAGTTCGCCGTCTCGAAGTCGATCGCGGTGAAGTCCAGGGGCACATGTCCAGGCTCTCTCCGAGGCTGTGCCGCCGGGGGGAGGCGCGCCGCAGTCGCGGCGTATGGTCGAGGGATGACCGACCCCCTCAAGCTGGCCCGATCGTTCGGCCGAGCCGTCGACGCGTACGACCGCGGCCGGCCCGGATACGGCGCGGATGCCGTCGCCTGGCTGCTCGAGCCCGTGGCCTCGGTCACACGGCGCCCACGAGTCGCTGACGTCGGTGCGGGCACGGGCAAGCTCACGCGGGCGCTCGTCGACGCGGGGGCGGAGGCGGTCGCGATCGACCCCGACGCCGAGATGCTCGCAGCGCTCCGCGACACGACGCCCGGAGTGCCGACCTTCGTGGGCACGGGGGAGCGGATGCCGCTTCCCGACGCGTCTGTCGACGCGGTCGTGTTCGGGCAGGCGTGGCACTGGGTGGATGCCGCCGCGGCTTCGACCGAGGCCGGGCGGGTGCTTCGCGACGGCGGCGTGCTCGGTCTCGTCTGGAACCTTCGCGACGAGACGGTGCCGTGGGTGGCGCGGCTCACGCGGATCATGCGCGGCAGCCACGCTGAGGAGCTGCTGGCCGAGGGCGACCCGCCTTTGCACGCCCCCTTCGGCGCCCTCGAACGGCGCTCCTGGTCATGGACGAGGCCGGTCAGCCGGGACGACCTGCGTGCGATGGTCTTCTCCCGGAGCTACGTCATCACGGCCCCTGAAGCGGAGCGTGCGCGGATCGAGCGGGAGATCGCGGAGCTCTTCGACGAGATCGGAGCGGTCGGCGACACGGAGGTGGACCTTCCCTACGTCACGCACGCCTACCGTGCGGTGAAGCCCGCGGGAGCGTCGGGCTGACGACCTCGGCGCGGCGGGGCGTTCCTGGCCACGTAGACTGACATCCCGTGGCTCTTACCATCGGAATCGTCGGTCTCCCCAACGTCGGCAAGTCGACGCTCTTCAACGCCCTGACCAAGAATCAGGTGCTCGCGGCGAACTATCCGTTCGCGACGATCGAGCCGAACATCGGCGTCGTCAACCTGCCCGACCCGCGGCTGAGCAAGCTGGCGGAGATATTCGGCTCCGAGCGCATCCTTCCGGCAGCCGTGTCGTTCGTCGACATCGCGGGCATCGTCCGCGGGGCGAGCGAGGGCGAAGGCCTAGGGAACAAGTTCCTCGCCAACATCCGCGAAGCCGATGCCATCGCGCAGGTCGTGCGCGGATTCGCCGACAGCGACGTCGTGCACGTCGACGGCAAGGTAGACCCGGCATCCGATATGGAGACCATCAACGCCGAGCTGCAGCTGGCCGACCTGGAGACCCTCGAGAAGGCGATCACACGCTACGAGAAGGAAGTGCGCGGGCGGAAGCTCGACCCGATCGTGCTCGAGACCGCCAAGCAGGCACAGGAGGCCCTTCAGCGCGGCGAGCTGCTGTCGGCCTCCGGCATCGACCTGTCGCCCATCAAGGAACTCGGCCTGCTCACCGCCAAGCCGTTCATCTTCGTCTTCAACGTCGACGAGGCCGTGCTCACCGATGACGCCCGCAAGGCGGAGCTCGCCGCACTCGTCGCGCCCGCGAAGGCGGTGTTCCTCGACGCGAAGATCGAGTCGGAGCTCATCGATCTCGACCCCGAGGACGCCGCCGAGCTGCTGGCCTCCACGGGGCAGGAGGAGTCGGGCCTCGACCAGCTCGCCCGCATCGGCTTCGACACCCTCGGCCTCCAGACCTACCTGACGGCGGGCCCCAAGGAAGCACGCGCCTGGACGATCGGCAAAGGCTGGAAGGCTCCGCAGGCGGCGGGCGTCATCCACACCGACTTCGAGAAGGGCTTCATCAAGGCGGAGGTCATCTCGTTCGACGATCTCGTCGAAGCCGGCTCCGTCGTCGAAGCGCGCGCGAAGGGCAAGGCACGCCTCGAAGGCAAGGACTACGTCATGCAGGACGGCGACGTCGTGGAGTTCCGCTTCCAAGCAACCTCTGGCGTCAAGAAGTGAGGTCGATGCACGCGGTACAGGTCGAGCGGTCGGCGAAGGCGGTCTTCGACTTCCTCGCGGACGTGTCGAACGAAACGAAGTGGCGGCAGTCGATCGTCGGTTCTCGATACATCGATGCTGATCTGCCCGCGATCGGTGTCGAGGGTGAGACCGATGTGTCGATGGGCTCCAAGTCGCTCACGATGAGGTGGACCGTCACCGAACTGGTCGATGGCGAGTATGTCGCGTGGCGACTCGACGGCAACCCGTGGAACGGCGGAGGCAGCTACCGCGTCCTGTCAGACGATAACGGGGCGGTGGTCCAGGGATGCCTGGAGGTGCGCCTGAAGGGGGCCGCGCGGGTACTTGAGCCGATCGTCGGTCTTCAATTCCGCCGAGGCCTGCGCAGCGACCTCGATCGTCTGGTGCGCGTTCTGTCCGAGGCAGCGGCGGAGTGATGGCGTCGGCAGACGGGAACGTCGTGGAGTTCCGCTTCAACGTGTAGCGGAAGCTCCGGGCAGTTTGCGTTCAGACCACCCGCGGGTAGTCGATCGTCAGCAGACTGTCGTCGCGGATGTCGCGGAGCACGTCCTCGGTGAGATCCCCCACTCGGACACCTCGAGCGTGGGAGGGCACGACATCGTCGTCCTCAGGGCTCCACGCGCGGAGCACAGCGACGCGCGAGACGTTCGAGACGTGGTCCGGCATGTCGCGCAACCACCCGAGCCACACGTCGGCTTCGATCTCACCGTGGACCGGCGCGTCGCTGCGACGCCCGATGAGACTGTCGCAGTCACACATCCCGCTGGTCAGAGTGAACACCACGGACGAGCCTCGGACTCGACGGGAGGCTATGCGCATGGTGGTCTGCACGGGCGGCATGCCCAGCCTGTCCTCAGTGAATCGCTGGAATTCCGAAGTGAAGGCTGCGGCGTTGATCGCCCACAGATTGGTGGCGCACATGCTCTCCATCTTTCCGCGTTCGACCGCCACCGTGCACACCGCTAACGGTGACGTAACCCGGTGGAGTTCCGCTTCAACGTCTGATCAGTGAGCCGCCCTTTTCGGTCTGCTGAACTGGACGAACGTGCGGATCGGGTAGCCGAGATCGCCCGTCTCTGTGAAGCCCATCGACTCGTAGGAGGCGCGCTGAGCGGGCTCGTCGTCGGTGATCAGCACCTTTTGGCGCACATCCCGGTACGGCTCGAGCACGCGGCGGATGAGCTCGCGTCCGATCCCACGGCGCTGGTGTGCAGGTCGGACCAGGACGTCCTGCAGGTACACGATCGTCTGCCCGTCCCCGACGACGCGAGTGAGACCGACCAGCTCGCCGTCTTGGCGAGCAGCGACAACAGCCAGCGACGCGCTCACCGCCGCGGCCAGTCGCTCAGGATCCCTCGTGTACGCCGTCCACCCGACGGCGCCGTAGAGGTCCACCAGCTCCTCCTGCGAGGGAGTCGCGGTCTGATAGATGAGGCCATTCACCCGTCCACTCTGTCAGGACGGCGGTCGCCACGACCCGAAGAGGCCCGGCCGCCTGCCATCAGGCGGGCGACCGGGCCACTGTCACGTGTCAGCTGTTGTCGACGGCGACGACGTCGGGGTACTGCTCGAGCCAGGCCTCGACGGCCTCGGCTTCGCGGCCCTCGCCGTACTCGTTGACGACGAGGTCCTCGAGCGTGCCGTACTGCTCGTCGTCCAGGCGGATGCCGCCGATGAGGTCGGCGGCCTCGCCGCAGCGCTCCGAGAAGCCGGCGGTGGCGAGGAAGTGCAGGGACTCGGGCTCGCCCATGGCGCCCTTCGGGTCGTCGAGGTCCTTGAGGTCGAACGTGTCGTTCGCCCAGAACGGGCGCCACGAGGTGACGACGATGTCCTCCTCGGCGGCGATGGCCGTCGCGAGTTCGGTGGTCATCGCGGCGGTGGAGGACGTGATGAGGTCGTACTCGTCGCCGAGGTCGTATGCGGGGATCATCGACTCCTGCGTCTGCGCGGTCAGGCCAGCGCCGGGCTCGATGCCGACGATGCGGCCGCCGAAGCGGTCGGCGTTGCCGGCGAGGTCCTCGATCGAGTCGATGTCGACGTAGCTCGGCACTGCGATGGTGAGCTTCGCGTCGTCGTAGTACGCGCCCAGGTCCTCGATGGAGTCGCCGTACGTCTCCATGTACGACGCGTGGGTGAGCTCGGGCCAGGCCGACGGGTAGATGTCGACGTCGCCCTGCGCCAGGCCGGTGTAGAGCGGCCCCGCCTCAGTGAGGGTCTGCATCTCGACCGTGTAGCCGAGCGCCTTCAGACGGTTCTCGAGCAGGTACGCCGTGCTGAGGCCGTCCGTCCACGACGGCAGGAATCCGAGGGTGATGGTCGAGCACTCGGCGGCGGCGTCGGTGCTGCCGGCATCCGCGTCGCCGTTCGCGCCGCAGCCCGTGAGGGCGATCGTCGCGGAGGCGCCGAGGGCGAGGGCGCCGATGAGGGTTCGCTTCGTCATGTGGTTCTTTCCGTTACGCATGTCTTCTTCTTGTTCCGTTTCTCTCTCGGTGCGACGGTGCGGGCGACCCGCACCGCTTCAGCCGACTCGCGCCGGCTGCGTCGTCGACGAAGCGTCGTCCTTCGTCCGGTCAGGGGTCGGGTCCGCGCCGGGCGCAGCGGCCGGAGCGGAGGTCTGGGCAGCGGCGCGGCGGCGGGCGGCGATGCCGGTGAGCGACGTGGGATGCTCGCGGGGCGCGCCGAGGGCGGCGGTGACCCGGTCGAGGTAGACCGCGATGATGACCACGGCGAGGCCGGCCTCCACCCCGATGCCGAGGCGCGCGGTGGACACCGACTGCACGACGAGCTTGCCGAGGCCGTCGGCCCCGACGATGCCTGCGAGCACGGCCATCGACAGCGCGAGCATGATCACCTGGTTGACGCCGGCCATGATGGTGGGCATCGCGAGCGGGAGCTGGATGCCGCGGAGGATCTGGCCCGGCTTCGCACCGAACGCATTGCCCGCCTCCACCGTCTCGGCGTCGACGCCGCGGATGCCGAGCTCGGTCAGCCGCACGCCGGGCGGGAGGGCGAAGATGACCGTGGCCACGACGCCGGGGACGACCCCGATGCTGAAGAACGTGATGGCGGGGATCAGGTAGACGAAGCCGGGCATCGTCTGCATGAAGTCGAGCACCGGCTTGAGGATGGCGCGGACGGTGTCGTTGCGGGCCGACCAGATGCCGAGCGGGATGGCGATCGCGACGGCCACGAGCGCCGCGATGAGCACGAGCGACAGCGTCTGCATGGACGCCACCCACAGGTCCATCGCGACGATCAGCGTGAACGACACCGCGGTGCCGAGCGCCATCTGCCACGAGCGCAGCGCCCAGCCGATCAGCGCGAACAGCACGATCGCGAGCGGCACGGGCACAGCGAGCAGGGTGTCGGTGAGGCCATCGACGAGGAAGCGGACGACGACGGTGATGACGTCGAAGAGCGCGTCCAGGTTGTCACGCAGCCACGCGACAGCGGTCTCGACCCAGGAGCCGAGGGGAAGGCGGAAGTCGTCCATCAGAGCACCGCCTCTCGGTCGTCGGTCGCCGAGACCGCCGGTGCGCCGCCGGCGAGGACCTCGTCGATGACGGCGGCGGGCACCGGCTGCGGCGGCAGCGCGATCTCTTCGGTCGCGCCGGGCCCGGGTCCGAGCGCGGCGAGCAGGGTGACGCGCGGGATCACGCCCAGGAGGCGCCCGTCGTCGTCGGTGACCGCGAGCGGGAGCGGTGACTCGACGGCGGGCACGAACAGGTTCATCAGCACCTCGTCATGCCGGACGCTCTGCGGAACCGGGCGGATCGCCGACGTCATGGTGACGACGCCGGCGCGCACGAGCTTGACGGCGTCGCGGTCCGTGACGATCCCGACGAGCCTGCGATCGCGATCGACGACGTACGCCGCCGATGTATACGCGTCGCGCATCGTGCGCAGCGCCGTGCGGGGGCCGGCGTTGCGCGACACGACGGGCCGCGGCCGCTCCATGACGTTCGCGGCCGTCAGCACGCGGGCCCGGTCGACGTCCTGCACGAACTGCGCGACGTAGTCGTTCGCCGGGTCGGTGAGGATGTCCTCGGGAGTGCCGATCTGGACGATCCGGCCGTCGCGCATGACGGCGATCCGGTCGCCGAGGAGCATCGCCTCGTTGAGGTCGTGCGTGATGAACACGATGGTCTTGTGGAGCTTCTGCTGCAGCTCGAGCAGCTGCTCCTGCATCTCGCGCCGGATGAGCGGATCGAGGGCGCTGAACGCCTCGTCCATCAGGAGGATGTCGGTGTCGGCCGCGAGTGCGCGCGCGATGCCCACGCGCTGCTGCATGCCGCCCGACAGCGCCGACGGCAGCTTGTCGCCCCAGCCTCCGAGACCGACGAGGTCGAGGATCTCCTCGGCCTTCACCCGGCGGGCGTTTTTCGCGACGCCGCGCAGCTCGAGCGGGTACGCGACGTTGTCGGCGACGGTGCGGTGGGGGAGCAGCGCGAAGTGCTGGAAGACCATCGAGATGCGATCACGACGGATGCTGCGAAGCCGGTGCCCGCTCACGCCGGTGATCGGCTGGTCGTGCACGCTGATGGTGCCCGCAGTGGCGTCGTGCAGGCCGTTGAGCATGCGGATGACGGTCGACTTGCCGGATCCGGACAGACCCATGATCACGAAGATCTCGCCGGGCTGGACGGTGAAGCTCGCGTCGATGACGGCGGCCGTGCCGGCGACCGCGACCTCGGTGCGGGACGCGCCGGCGCGCAGCCGATCGACGACTCTCTCGGGATGACGGCCGAACACCTTGTACACGTGCTCGACCCGAATGGCTGGAACGGTCACTCTGAACCTCAGCAGCCCGGTGCAGGGGGCTGCAACGGTCACGCCCGGGTGGCGGTCCACTCGCGCGCGCTTCGGGGAACGGCGCCGGCTGCGGATGTCGGATCCGCGCAAAAGACCGCCGACCATACGCCCGCCGGCCAGACCCCTTCCCAGGGGGTCGCCAGCGGTCGCGGACTGGTCGGGAATGCCCCTTCCGGGACTTTCCGACACTCTCATGCTCCCGCATGGATGCGCAACTTCATGGCTCCAGATGCGAGTTCACTGAGCTTGTGCGATCGCCGTGTCGCGCGCGCGTGGCCTGCCGTCTGTGCCTCGGCGGGGCTACTCGCATGCGGGCGCGGGGCGCAACCCCCTTCATGATCGCGAAAGCGCAGGCGACGGTGGGATCATGACCGATATGACAGACCCCTCCGACGTCCCCGCCGCCGCTGACGACATCCCTTCTCGAGACCTGCCCGACTCCGTCGACCAGCCCGAGACACAGGGCGCCGACCCCCTCGCCGCTGAGCTGGGCGAAGACGGTGAGGGAGACCTCGCGCCCGAGGATCTCACGCAGGGAGACCTCTCGGACGGTGACGGCGGACGCGCCGACCGAGTCGATGACGGGCCCACCGACCTGCGCACCGAACTCCCTGACGACGAATAGGGCGGATGCCGCGCAGGCGGCTCAGCCGGGCAGGCGGCTCAGCCGCGCAGGCGCTTTCGCATAAACACCTGCGCGGTTCCGTCGCCCTGCTCGATGCGCTCCGTCTCGCGGTACCCGCACGACTCGTAGAGCCGAATGTTGGCCTCGCTCAGGCTGCCGGTGAACAGCTCCGCCTCGGCGGCCGAGGACCCCTCCTCGGCGGCGGTGAGGAGACGTCGCCCGATGCCCTCGCCCTGCACGTCCGGCGCGATGGCGATGCGCCCGACGAGCAGCAGTCCGTCTCGCTCCCGGGTTCGCACGGCGCCCACGAGCCGACCCCGGCGACGCGCCACCCAGCCGCCCGCGTCTTCGAGCTCAGCCTCCATCTGCTCCAGTGTCTGGGTGAGCGGCGACATGTCCGCGCTGCCGTAGATCTGCGCTTCGCTGACGAACGCCGCACGCTGGATCGTGAGCACTTCTCCGGCGTCCTCCGGCCGGATCGGCTCAATGCGGATGCCGTCGCGCTCCTCCTCGGAGCGTGCCGTCTCAAGGCGGCGCAGCGCGTCGCGAAGGGCCGTCGCGGCCGCGCGCACGCTCAGTTGCACGACCTCTTCGGGCGAACCCTCGAACCGATGCTCGGTCGTCGTGACTTCTCCCGCGATCGCGACTCCGATGTGCACTTCGCCGGGCAAGTGGCCGTCGGACGGGTCGGGCCCGCCGACACCCGTCGCCGAGACGACCGCGTCGACCCCCAGCACGCTCCGGCCGCCGGTGGCCAGCTGCTGCGCGCAGGAGGGCGAACATGGGTCGGTGCCTGGCTCAACGCCCAGCACCGACTCTTTCGTCTCCATCTGGTAGGCGATGACGGCTCCGCCGAACCAGTCGGCAGCGTTCTCGCCCTGCCCGAGGGCGCTGGCGATCGCGCCGCTGGTGAGCGACTCGACGGCGCCGACCACGGCGTTCCTGTCAGAGCACAGACGGGCGATGTCGGCCACGAGGGTCTCGATGTCTTCCACGGTCGAGACCATAGCCCGATGCGCGGAGATTTCGGATGACGCTTGACAGGAGGCCGCGGGTGCGCGAAGACGCGCTCACACACTCCTCGGGCCGTGTCAACGGGGGTCCCGGCTCCTCGCATGTCGGCGAGAATCTGACGACCCGGACCTGCTCCGCGCGTCCGGGAGACACCGCAAGCGGACACGGAAGGAGCGCCACCACATGGCAAGCATCACGGAGAGCATCGACGTCAACGTTCCGGTGAGCACCGCGTACAACCAGTGGACCCAGTTCGAGACCTTCCCGCAGTTCCTGAACTTCGTCGACGCGGTCACGCAGATCGACGACGTCACGAACCGCTGGAGTGTCACGATCGGAGGCGTCCAGCGCGAGTTCGTCACCAAGATCACGGAGCAGCACCCCGACGAACGTGTCGCGTGGAACAGCACGGGCGGCGAAGTGGACCACGCCGGCGTCGTGACCTTCCACCGCCTCGACGACAACACCACCCGTGTGACGGTCCAGCTCGACTGGGAGCCGGAGAGCCTCCGCGAGAAGATCGGCGCGGCAGTCGGCATCGACGACCACGCCGTGCGCAAGGACCTCGGCAAGTTCAAGGAGTTCATCGAGTCGCGCGGCGCCGCCACCGGCGCGTGGCGCGGCGACGTCGACTGACGTCGCGTTCGATCAGAACTCGTCGGCCGCCTGCTCGTCCGCTTCGGGCTCCGGAATCAGTCGGAGCCCGGCGGGGGAGTGGGCGGCTTCGGCGAGCACCCGCAGCCATGCGGGATTCAGCCCGTGTGGTCCGCGGCGGTCGAATGCGAACACCAGCGCGGCGCTCGGGTTGATCCAGGCCGCCACGCGGCCACCGCCTTCTTCCAGCGGGCTCGTCCACGTGAAGGTGAACGGCTCACGACGACGCAGCTTGTCGCTGATGACGAACTGGAGATGGGCCAGTTCCCGATCGTCGACGACGAGTCGCGCCGTGCCGTCGTACGTCATCTTGCCCATGTCACACTCCTACGACCACGATGACGGGTCATCGGGCGCGAGTTCGCGGATGTCCTGACCGCGAAGCCGGCATCCGCCAGACGCAGTCGTCTCAGCGGTGACTGCGGAGCGTGTGGCTGGGATTGACGCCGTACAGTGCGCGATAGTGAGCGGCGAATCTCGACGGATGCTCGAAGCCCCAGCGTCGCGCGATCTCCGCGATGCTTCCGCCGTCGGGGGCGATGAGGTCGCGGTGCGCGGCCGAGAGTCGGGTGCGTCGGATCCAGTCGGTCGGAGTCGTATCGAGCGCGCGGCGGAACGCGTATTGAAGCCCGCGCGTGGACATCCGCGCTGCACGCGCGACATCGTCGATCGTGATGGGCTGGTGCGCATGGCCCTCGATGTAGGCGAGCGCTCGACGCACGGATGCCGGAGCCGCACGCGTCTGGCCGGTGCGCTCCGCGCTTTCGACGAACGCGGAAGAGAACGCGGAGAGCGTGGCGTGCACCGCGTGCCGACGCAGCTCCGCCTCGGCCAGCATGCCCACCTCGGCGTCCTCGCCCAGCAGAGACTCCGCCAGGTAGCGGTACGTGCGGTTCCACTGGCGGGCGCCGGCGGTGCTGCGCGGGCGCACCTCCCACAGATCGAGCGTCAGCCGGTCGTTTCCCGTTATCTCACGGGCCGTCCGGGCGACGAGATCGAGGTCGAAGACGAGAGCGTGCACGCGCGCGCGCCCCTCCCAGCGTGCGTACACGGGTCGTCCGGCGGTCACCCACGGGTAGTGTCCGTCGAGCGCGCCGTCGTCGTCCCACGCGCCGCCCTCCGTCGTCACCATGCGACACGCCATGAGCTGGTCGTCGGGGTGCGCCGCTGACCGCACGGAGGCATCGAGGTCATACGCGACGACGGTCATTCCCGACACAGCCGACGCCGCCCAGTCGAACTCGGACCGGGCGGCGTCGAGCTTCTGCAGCTGGGCGGACGGCACCACTTCGCGCCACGTCTGTTCGACCGCTTCTGCCCCGATGCCGCTCAGTCGCTGCCGTTGTGCCATCCGTACCTGCTTCGCTGCTACGCGGTCTGCTCGGCGTGCGTGCCTTCCGCGATCTCCTCGACGGCCTTCGCGTTGAACGCGGGCAGGTCGTCGGGGGTCCGACTCGAGACGAGGCCGGCGTCGACGACGACTTCCTCGTCGACCCATTCTGCCCCGGCGTTGACGAGGTCTGTCTTGAGGCTCGGGTAGCTCGTGATGGTGCGCCCCTCCAGCACACCGGCCTCGGCGAGGATCCACGGTGCGTGGCAGATCGCTGCCACCGGCTTGTGCTGTTCGAAGAAGTCACGAGTGAAGGTGACGGCGGCGCGGTCGAGGCGCAGGTGATCGGCGTTCACGACTCCGCCGGGCAGGACGAGGGCGTCGAAGTCGGCGGCGCTCACGTCCGCCGTCGTCGCGTCGACCGACTGACGGTGCCCGTTCTTGCCTTCGATCTGACCGGCCTCAGGCGCCACCATCACGGCGGTCGCACCGGCGTCGGTCACCGCCTGCCACGGTGAGGTGAGCTCACTGTCTTCGTATCCGTTCGTCGCGAGGAACGCGACCTTCTTTCCGCTGAGAGTAGCCATGACCGCCACGCTACGGACGACTTCAGGGCAGCCGCAGGGGGTTGACAAATCACGTGGGGCGCTCGCGCGCCTCGGGTTGCGGCGGGGTGCTTACACTGGACGCATGGCCACCTCGAATCTCCCCACCCCGCAGCTTCAGCCGGTCGCCGACGACAAGCTGATCCAGGTCGTCAGCGAAGGCTCCTCGTGCTGTGGCGGCGGCTGCTGCAGCACTGACTGACGACCATGGCGCGCCGCGCTGTCGTCATCGCACGGCGGGTGACAGAAGCGCGTCGCGGAGGCGCGGGTTGAGTCCGACGAGGTTCACCTCGACCGGCACAGCGAGGGCCTGCAGCGCACGGCTGAAGTAGTTCCGTGCCGCGGCAGCCAGGGTGATGTCGACGATCTGCCGGTCGCTGTACCCGGCATCGCGGAGCTCCTGCGTGTCGGCATCCGTCATGGAGTCGGCCGCCGAGGACAGGCGACGTGCATAGCGCATGGCCGCCAGGTCTGCGTCGCTGAGGTCGGCCGCTTCGGGGTCGCGCACGACCGCTTCCAGCTGGTCTTCGTCGAGGGCCCCGGCGCGAAGCGCCTTGCGTCCATGCGCGAGCAGGCAATGCGGCGACTTCAGCGCTTCGGCCGCCGCCAGCGTCACCAGCTCGTACGTGCGCACACCGATCGACGGCACGATCGCGTGCACGAGCTGCTCGAAGGCGAGAAGGGCTTCGGGGTTGACGGCCATCGCCCGGGTGTGGCTGAAGACGAAGCCGTCGTCTTCCAGATCACGACGGTACGCCTCCGCCGCATAGCCGGTGACGGACTCGGGCTCAGGGGTTTCGACGATCATGACGCTCCTCGTTCGCCGCGACCGCTGTCACGGATCCACGTGAGGAGCCCGGTGCAGGCGCCGGTGATACGTCGACGTTCGTCGCGATCTCCGCCCTGCCGGTCAGTGTGCGGTCGCAGCCGACGCGCTCTCCTCGGTGGGTGCGCCCGCGGCGTCGGCGGGCTTGCGCACGAGGAACGCGCCGACTAGCAGCGGGAGGGCGATGATCGCGGCGAGCAGGAAGGCGGCGTGGGCGCCCTGCGCTTCCGCCGCCGTCGCCGATGCGCCGGTCTCGAGAGCCCCGCTGGTCGCCGCCGACATGACGGTGATCATGATCGCGATCCCCGCGGCGCCCGCCACCTGCTGCACGGTGCCCACGACGGCGGAGCCGTAGCTGTAGAACTTCGGCTGCAGCGACGCGAGAGACGCCGTGAACAGCGGCGTGAACGACAGCGCGAGCCCGACCGACAGCACGGTCTGCGCCGGGACGATCACCCACAGCGGCGTCGTGTCGGTGAAGAAGAGGGCGAACAGCCACAGCATCGAGACGGCGATGATCGCGCCCGGGACGAGCAGGATGCGCGTGCCGCGCGCGTCGTAGACGCGGCCGATGAACGGACCCGCAAGACCCATCAGCAAGGACCCGGGGAGGACGGCGAGTCCCGTCTCGAGCGGCGTGTGCTCGAGCGCGCGCTGCATGTACAGCGGGAGCACCGTGATCGTGCCGAAGAAGGCCGCTGACAGCAGCGACATCTGACCGATCGCCAGCGAGAAGTTGCGGTCGCGGAAGACGCGCAGGTCGAGCAGAGCGTCGTCTTCTCGCTGCAGGACGATCTGACGGCGCAGGAACAGTCCGAGCGCGACGCCGCCGACGATGAATGCCACGATGAGGGCCACGGTGCTGCCGGTCGCCGCGTCGGCTCCCGCCGAACCGTGGCTCGCGGCGCCCCCGATCTGGCTGAGGCCGTAGACGATGCCCCCGAAGCCGAAGGCCGAGAGGATCACCGACAGGACGTCGATGGGGGCCCGCGTGGTCTCGCCGAGGTTGCGGATCCAGCGCGCGCCCATCGCGAGGGCGATCAGGGCGATCGGCAGCATGATGCCGAAGATCCAGCGCCAGTTGAGCGTCTGGAGAAGCACACCCGAGAGGGTCGGGCCGATCGCCGGGGCCAGCGACATGACGATGGACACCCGGCCCATCATGCGGCCACGCGACTGCGGCGGCACGATCGTCATGAGGGTGGTCATGAGCAGCGGCATCATGATCGCCGTGCCCATGGCCTGGACGACGCGCGCGACGACGAGCATCGGGAAGCCGGGCGACAGCACAGCAAGGAGGGTGCCGAGCGAGAACAGCGTCATCGCCGTGATGAAGACCTGGCGTGTCGAGAAGCGGCGAAGCAGGAAGCCGGTGATCGGGATGACGACGGCCATCGTGAGCATGAAGGCCGTTGTGAGCCACTGGGCGAGCACCGCGGTGATCGCGAGGTCGTCGATGAGGTGCGGGATGGCGACGCCCATCGTCGTCTCGTTCAGGATCGCGACGAAGGCGGCGGCCAGCAGCAGCCACACGACTCTGTTCTCGGTGGCTGAGAGCATCGGTGCGCTCGGGCGTGCGGTCGTCGCAGACGTCATCGTTCTCCTCGAAGGCGGTGGTGCGGCCGGACAAGCGGCGGAAAGAGCCAGCGCCCACGAGTGACCGGGGCGCGCAGACGACTCTAACCCGCGCCCCCGACACGGCATTCCGCATTTTCCGAAATTCTTCGCCCGGTCGGCGGCGATCCGGCCACACCTCCCGGTGTCGTCCTATGTCACTAGGGTGGCGAGGGTGAGCATGGGCGGAATGCACGGCGGCCGAGGCGGGTTCCGAGGCGTCGACGAAGACGCTCAGCGGCGCGCGAACGCCGCGGCGCCCGAGGTCGCCGATCTCGGCCGTCGGGTGGTGGCGCTCTTCCGTCCGTACCTCGCACGGATCGTGGTGACGGGGCTGCTCGTCGTCACGGGAGCGGCGATCGCGGTCATCCCGCCGCTCATCGTGCAGCGCATCTTCGACGACGCGCTGTTCCCGGTGGACGGTTCGGGGCCGGATCTGCGCCTGCTCGGCATCCTGGTCGCCACGATGATCGGTCTCTTCCTCGCGACGGCCGCCCTGGGAGTCGTGCAGACCTGGCTCACCTCCACCGTCGGCAACCGGGTGACGGGCGACCTGCGCGTCACGCTGTTCGAGCATCTGCAGTCGATGGAGCTCGGCTTCTTCACGCGCACCAAGACGGGTGTCATCCAGTCCCGTCTGCAGAACGACGTCGGCGGTGTGTCGGGAGTGCTGACGAACACCGTGACGAGCATCCTGGGGAACGTCGTGACGGTCATCTCGGCGCTCGTCGCGATGATCCTGATCGACTGGCGCCTCACCATCATCGCCGTCGTGCTCATGCCGATCCTGGTCGTCGTGCAGCGTCGCGTCGGACAGGTGCGCGCGCGGATCGCGGGGCAGACGCAGGAATCGCTCTCGGAGCTGACCGCGATCACACAGGAGACGCTGTCGGTCTCCGGCATCCTGCTGTCGAAGTCCTTCAACCGCCAGCGCACAGAGTCGGAGCGCTATCAGCTCGAGAACCGCAATCAGGTCGCCCTGCAGGTGAAGCGGGCGATGAGCGGTCAAGGGTTCTTCGCGGTGGTCCAGGTGCTCATGGCCTCCGTGCCCGCCGTCATCTATCTCGTGTCGGGATACCTCATCGCGGGCGAACGCGGCATCATCACCGCCGGAACCGTCGTCGCCTTCACGACGGTCCAGGCGCGGCTGCTGCAGCCGCTCATGGGGCTCATGCGCGTGGCCCTCGACCTGCAGACCTCCCGAGCGCTCTTCGCGCGCATCTTCGAGTACCTCGACCTGCAGCCCGCGATCGTCGACGCTCCCGACGCCATCGACGTCAGCGAGGCGCCCGGCCCGGTCGGACGCGTCGAGTTCCGAGACGTCGTCTTCCGTTATCCCGATGCCGCCCCCGATTCCAGACCGACCCTCGGTGGAGTGAGCTTCGTGGCGGACCCCGGTCAGCACGTCGCGTTCGTCGGGCCGTCGGGAGCGGGGAAGACGACGGTCCTGTACCTCGCGCCCAGGCTGTACGAGGCTTCGTCGGGCACCGTGCTGTTCGCCGGCGCCGACGTCCGCGCGCTGAGGCACGAGTCGATCATCGACCGCGTGGGCATCGTGTCACAGGAGACATACCTGTTCCACGCCACGATCCGCGAGAACCTGCGATACGCCAAGCCCGACGCGACCGACGAAGAGCTCGAGGCGGCATGCACGGCCGCGAACATCCACCACATCATCAGCGGGTTCGAGCAGGGCTACGACACCATCGTGGGGGAGCGCGGCTATCGGCTGTCAGGCGGCGAGAAGCAGCGAATCGCGATCGCCCGTGTGCTCCTGAAGGATCCGCCGATGCTGCTGCTCGACGAAGCGACTTCGGCGCTCGACACCGTCTCTGAGCGTGTGGTCCAGGAGGCGCTCGACAACGTCGCGAAGGGGCGCACGACGCTGACGATCGCTCATCGACTCTCGACCGTCATCAGCGCCGACGTCATCCACGTGATCGAGGCCGGCGTCATCGTCGAGTCGGGCACGCACGCCGAGCTCATCTCCCGCGGCGGGCTGTATGCCGAACTGGCCGCCCAGCAGGTGGCGGCGGCGCGAATCGAGGGGATGGATGCCGAGCAGCCGCCGGCCGACCACCCCGACCGGCGCGCGGACCGCGCCCCGGGCGGAGTCGAGCCGATCGTGATCACGGTGGCCGATCCCACGCGGGAGGACCGCGACTGGCCGCAGCTGAGCTGACCCCGGCCGCGGGATCTCACCAGAGGCGGGCGGCGTCCAGCAGGGGCGCCGCATCCCGATCGAGCGAGATGCCCTCGCGTTCCGCGCGGGCAGACAGATCGCGGATGAACGCGCCGAGCGCCCGCCTGTAGGCATCGTCAGGATGGCTCTGCGCTATGCGCACGAGGGGCGGCACGTCCATGTCGAGGATCAGCCGGACGCGGGCTCGCGCGGCGGCGCGATGCGACGCGGCGTCGAGCACGGCGAGCCCGCCGCGAAGGCCCTCCAGGTAGTCGTGCAGCACAGGCACGGCATCCTTGTGCTGCGTGATCGAGGTGCCGTCGGCGCGCTCCCGCCAGTGCACGACGACGTCGGGGATGACATCGATCGCGCGGGCCAGCGTGTACATACGCTGTGCGACGATCTGGTCTTCGTACATCTTCCCCTCGGGGAAGCGGAGACCGTGACGTCGCCAGAACTCGATCCGACTGACCTTGGACCACGCGACGATGTTCCCGGAGACCTCAGGATGCTCTGCGAGGGTCGTGCGCCGACGCTCGGGCCAGGTCGAGGCAGTCACCCACGGCTGCACGTCACCCGGTGCGTATATCACGGCACCCGCGGCCGCGGAGCCCTCGAGCGCGGTCGGCCGCAGTCGGACGTACGCCCCCACGACGAGGTCGCTTCCCGATTCGGCGATCGTGGACACGAGCCGCTGCAGCGCGTTCGGGGTGAGCTCATCGTCAGCATCGAGAAAGGCGACGAACGGGGTGGTCACCGTCTCGAGGGCTGCGTTGCGAGCCGCGCCGAGCCCCTTCGCCACATCGTGACGAATGAACGTGAACCGCTCGTCGTCGTCGGCGGCCTCGCGGAACAGCTGCGACGTGGCATCCACCGAACCGTCGTCGACCAGCACGGCGCGCCAGTGCGGGAGCGTCTGTGCGCGGAGGGAGGCGAGGGCCTGCGGTGCGTACGGTGCGACGTCGCGACCCGGGACGATGACGGTGACGACGGCGGGTGTGCTCACATGCCCGATCGTACCGCCGTCACTGCGGCGGCGACCGCGTCGGCCACGGGCGTCAGGTCGAGGTCGCGGCCGTGGCCGAACGTGAAGCGCACGGAGGTCTGCGCGACCTCGCGGGGGATGCCGAGAGCCACCAGCACGTGCGAGGGCTCGTCGCTGCCGGCGGCGCACGCCGACCCGCTTGACGAGACGATCCCGCGGCGCTCGAGTTCGAGGAGCACCGCCTCGCCCGACACGCCCGCGAACGTGAAGCTCGCTGTGCCTGCGAGCCGCCGCACCGGATCGCCTGTGAGTCGGGCGTTCGGCACGAGGTGGAGCACACGGGAGATGAAGGCGTCCCGTCGGGCGGCGACGCGAGCGGCCTTCGCGGCGCGTTCGGTCTCTGCCAGCTCGAGCGCCAGGGCGAATCCGACCGCCCCGGCGACGTTCTCTGTGCCGCTGCGACGCTCGCGCTCCTGACCGCCGCCGTGCAGGAGGGGCTCGAGGGGAAGGCGGCCGCGCACTGCAAGCACGCCGACCCCCTGCGGTGCGCCGATCTTGTGGCCCGCAATCGAGATCGCGTCGGCACCGGTGCCCGCCAGAGGCTCCCAGCCGGCGGCCTGCACGGCGTCGATGTGCAGCGGCACGCGCGCCTCCGCGCAGACGGCTGCGATTGCCGGGATGTCCTGCACGGTGCCGATCTCGTTGTTGGCGTAGCCGAGAGTCACGAGCGCCGTCTCGTCACGAAGGGATGCAGCGACGTCGTCGGGGGAGACGACTCCCGTGGCCGAGACGGAGACGTGCGTGATGTCGAATCGGTGGATGCGCTCCAGGTAGTCGCAGGATGCCAGCACGGACTCGTGCTCGATGGGCGACGTCACGAGGTGCACGGGTGCGCGGCGCCGCTCCGCGGCGGCGATGGCGAGACCTTTGATGGCGAGGTTGTTGGCCTCGGTGCCGCCGGACGTGAAGACGACGTCGCCGGGGCGCATGCCGACCACCGCGGCGACCCTGCGCCGGGCGTCGTCGAGCGCGCTCGCCGCAGCCTCGCCGACGGTGTGGTGACTCGACGGATTGCCGAACCGATCGGTCATGTACGGCAGCATCGCAGCGACCACCTCTGGTCGCACCGGGGTGGTGGCGGCGTGGTCGAGGTAGAGCATCACGGCGCGTCCGGCAGGTCCACCCGCATGTCGAGGCCCAGGTCGAGGGCGCGGGCAGAGTGGGTGAGCGCGCCGACCGAGATGACGTCGACGCCGGTCTCGGCGATGGCGCGCACAGTCTCCAGGCTGATGCCTCCCGAGGCCTCGACCGTCGCACGACCGTCGATGCGAGCGACGCCCTCGCGGAGGTCTTCGAGCGAGAAGTTGTCGAGCATGATGGTGTCGACGCCGGCCGCGAGAACGGCATCGATCTGGTCGGGGCGATCGACCTCCACCTCGATGTGGGCGGTGTGTGGCAGGCGCGCGATCGCTCCCTGCAGCGCCTGGGTCACGGAGGCTCCCCGTGCCGTGAGGACGGCGAGGTGATTGTCCTTGGCCATCACGGCATCCGACAGCGAGTAGCGGTGGTTGTGCCCGCCGCCGCTGCGCACGGCGTGCCGCTCGAGGGCGCGGAGTCCCGGCGTCGTCTTACGCGTGTCGGCGATGCGTGCTCCGGTGTGGGCGACCTCCGCGACGTAGAGGTTCGTCAGCGTCGCGATGCCGCTCATCCGCTGCGCGAAGTTGAGGCCGACACGCTCGGCTGTGAGCACGCCGCGCGCCGGTCCCGTCACCCGGGCGAGAGCGGAGCCCGCCGTGAAGAACTCGCCGTCTTCGGCCAGCAGCGTGACGGCGATTCGGGGATCGGTCAGCCGAAACGCGGCCGCGAAGACAGCGCCGCCGCTGAACACGCCGTCTTCCCGGCCGATGAGGTCAGCGGTGGCGACGGCGTTCTCGGGAATGAGGTAATGGCTCGTCAGGTCGCCCCATGGGGCGTCTTCCTCGAGCGCTGCGGAGACGACGCGATCGATCTGGGTGGTGCTGAGCATCAGGCGAGGACCTTCCTGGCTTCGTCGACGGATGCCGTCGGACTCTCGACGGGCGGGGCGGGGTCGTCGGTGCGGAAGTGCGCTCCCACGGAATGCGGACGGGCGAGCGCGGCGGCGACGAGAGCGGCGGCGACGAGAAGGAGATTGGCGTCCTCGTGCTCCGCCTGGGTGCGGGGCCGCGGCTGCCCCGCCCGCCACGCAGCGATCGTCTCGGCCGCATGCCGCAGTCCTTGCGCGCCGCGCCGCAGCCCCGCGTGCCGCCACATGAGCTCCTGCAGAGCCGCGCGTGAGAACGGCGCCGCGGTCCGCGCAGCGGGGTCGGAGGGCGCGGCGACGGTCGGAGCAGGGCCCGCACCTGCGCCACCCGCGGGCCACGACGCCTCGGTGACATCGGCCACGAGCGCGGCGGCGACCCGCGCACCGAAGACGGCTCCCTCGAGGAGCGAGTTCGACGCGAGACGGTTGGCGCCGTGAACGCCCGTGCGGGCGACCTCGCCGACCGCGTAGAGCCGGGGAACGGTCGTGCGCCCATCGACATCGGTCATCACGCCGCCCATGAGGTAGTGCGCCGCGGGTGTGACCGGGATCGGCTGGCGTGCCCAGTCGAGTCCGCGGGCGCGCACGGCCGCATCGATCGTCGGGAACCGGCGGGCGAGGAACGCCGCGGTGGCTGCAGGAGTCTCGCGCAGCCCGGTCGCGTCGAGGAGAGCGGGCCGCCCCTCCTGAGCGTCCATGCATGCGGCGATCGCGCGCGCGACCACGTCACGGGGCGCAAGCTCCGCGTCAGGGTGCACGGACGTCATGAAACGTGTGCCGTGCTCGTCGCGGAGCACGGCCCCTTCGCCGCGCACAGCCTCCGACACCAGGAAGGCATCTGCGTCGGCGGTGTCGGGGAGCACCGTGGGGTGGAACTGGAAGAACTCCAGGTCGCGCACCGCCGCGCCGGCACGGAGAGCCGCGGCGATGCCGTCGCCGGTCGCGACCGGCGGATTGGTCGTGTGGGCATAGAGCTCGCCGGCGCCGCCCGTGGCGAGGACGACGGCATCGGCGTCGATGCGCACGTGCGACCCGTCGTGGACGAGCAGGTCGACGCCGGCGACGCCGCCGCGTCCGTCGACCACGACACTCAGAAGGAAGGCGTGTTCCACGACGGCGACGTCGGCGGCCCGCAGCCGCGCGACGAGCGCCTTCTCGATGGCGGCGCCGGTCGCGTCGCCTCCGGCGTGCAGGATGCGCGGGTAGGAGTGAGCGGCTTCGAGACCCTTCACGAGCCCGCCGGTGTCGTCTCGATCGAAGTCGACGCCGAGGGCGATGAGCTCTCGGATGCGGGCGGGGCCCTCCTCCACGAGCACGCGGACGGCGTGCTCGTCGCAGAGGCCGGAACCCGCGATGAGCGTGTCCCGCACATGGCTCTCGAGGTGGTCGTCGCCGAACATCACGCCCGCGATGCCGCCCTGAGCGAACCGCGTGTTGGCGTGCTCGAGCTCGTCTTTCGTGACGAGTGTCACGCGGCATCCGCGCCGGACGGCGTGCAGCGCCGTCGTGAGGCCGGCGATCCCGGACCCCACTACGACGGCGTGCGTGAGGGTCACGGGCGGGCCGCCAGCATCCGCTCGAGGGCCAGGCGCGCGGGCTCGGCGACGTCGGCCGGGACCGTGATGCGGTTGCGCACATCTCCGGCGACGAGGCCTTCCAGCACCCACGCGAGGTATCCCGGGTGGATGCGGTACATCGTCGAGCACGGGCAGACGACGGGGTCGAGGCAGAAGATGCGGTGCTGCGGGTGCTCAGCGGCCAGGCGCTGGACGAGGTTGATCTCGGTGCCGATCGCGAACACGGTGGGCTCGGTCGCCGCCTCGATGGCCTTGCGGATGTAGTCGGTCGAGCCTGCCTCGTCCGCGGCGTCGACGACCTCCATCGGGCACTCGGGGTGAACGATGACGCGGACGCCGGGGTGCTCCGCGCGGGCCTTGGTGATCTGGTCGACCGTGAAACGGCGGTGCACCGAGCAGAAGCCGTGCCACAGGATGACGCGGGCGTCGCCGATCTGCTCCTCCGTCGAACCGCCGAGGGGGCGACGCGGGTTCCACATCGGCATCTGCTCGAGAGGCACGCCCATCGCCTTCGCCGTGTTGCGTCCGAGGTGCTGATCGGGGAAGAAGAGCACACGGCGTCCTCGGGCGAACGCCCATTCGAGCACCGTGCGCGCGTTCGACGATGTGCACACGATGCCGTTGTGGCGACCGACGAATCCCTTGATCGCCGCCGACGAGTTCATGTAGGTGACCGGGATGACGGGAAGGAGGCCTTCGGCATCCGGGGTGTCCAGGTCGCCCAGCACCTCAGCCAGCTGCTCCCAGCACTCATCCACCTGGTCGATGTCGGCCATGTCGGCCATCGAACAGCCGGCGGCGAGGTTCGGGAGGATCACCGCCTGCTCGGGGCGCGAGAGCAGATCGGCGGTCTCGGCCATGAAATGCACGCCGCAGAAGACGATCGCCTCCGCTTCGGGGTGCGCCTTGGCGGCGTTGGCGAGCTGGAACGAGTCGCCGACATAGTCGGCGTGCGTCACGACCTCCTCGCGCTGGTAGAAGTGGCCCAGCACTACGACGCGGTCGCCGAGCGTCCCCTTCGCCCGTCGGATGCGCTCGGCGAGCTCCTGCTCGGATGCCGTGCGGTACTCGGCGGGCAGCTCGCCCTGCCGCGGGGCCCCGGTCGGGATGACGTCTCCCATCGATGACCCTGGGCCGTACCCGGGGCGACTGTCGAAGTTCCACGGCTTGGCCGCGAGGTCGGTGCTGCAGGTCTCGGCCACGAGGCGGCCGGACACGATCGCCTGGATCTCGTGGTCGACGCTGGCGTCGAGGCTGCGGGCGCCTTCGCCGTTCGGGTTCGGCTGGAGCGTGATCATCGTGGCGGCCATGATGCGTTTCCTTCGTGCGTGGATCGGGCGGTGCTGTCGCGTCTTCGGGGTCGGGTGGTGTGTGTGTCGGGTCAGCTGCCGAGCGGGCCTCGGTCGGCCAGTTCGACGTCCTTGTTGTAGCGGTACAGGCGGGCGGGCCGGTGACTGCCGGTGCGGAAGTCGTCGGTCGGGATGAGGGTCTGCGAATTCTCGACCTGGCGGCGGAAGTTCGCCGGGTCGAGGCGGCGGCCGAGGATCGCCTCGTACACCTCGCGCAGCTCGGCGAGCGTGAACGTGTCGGGGAGGAAGCCGTGCGCTATGCGGCTGTAGCCGACCTTGTTGCGCAGGCGCCACAGGGCGTAGTCGACGATGCGGTTGTGGTCGAACGCCAGCTCGGGCAGCGTCGCCTGGTCGAACCACGCCACGTTGTGCTGTTCGGAGCTGAGCGACACGTCCTCGCGCACCAGCGCCCAGTAGACGATGGAGACGACGCGAGTGGGGGAGCGGTCGACGCCGCCGAAGGCGTACAGCTGCTCGAGGTAGCTCGGGGTGAGCGTCGTCGTCTCGGCGAGGGTGCGCGACGCCGCCGTCTCCAGGTCCTCGTCGACGCCGAGCCAGCCGCCAGGCAGCGCCCATTGGCCCTCGTGCGGATCTCGCGTGCGCTTGACGAGCGGCAGCACGATGCGCGGCGCGCCCCCGTCGGCGTCGCGCCGGAGGCTGAAGATGACGGTCGACACCGCGACGCGGATCGACTCGTGGGCTGAGGCGGGCTGTGTTCTGGTCATGATGACTCTAACTTTACGAGACATCTTATAGTCATACGGACCCGAAGGGCAAACAGCGCCACACAAGATGACGATCGCGCCCTACCACGCGACGGGGGCCGGCCGGTAGCCATCCCTCACAGCGCCCCTGCGCGGGTAGCCTGAAAGCAGGAGGTCCCCATGCTCGTCGTCGACCTCATCGCCGTCGTCGCCCTGTTCGCCGCCGCCGTCGTGGGCGTCGTGCGAGGGTTCTTCGCGAGCCTCGGAACGATACTCGGCATCGTCGCGGGCGGCTTCCTCGCTCTCTGGCTCGTGCCCCTGCTCACCCCCGCCATCTCCAGCGTCGTCCCGGTGGGCCCTTGGCGAAGCGCCGCGCTCGCCGTCGTGGCGATCGGAACGGTCATCGCCGTCACGCTCGTCGGCGCGGCGATCGGCTCAGCCGTGCGACGAGGGGTCGACCGCACGCCGATGCGCCGCATCGAGCACTTCGCCGGAGGCATCGTGACGACGGTCGTCACCGCACTCGCCCTTCTCGCCGTCGGCGTCGGTGTGACCTCCGCCGGCATCCCCGTCGTCTCGTCGGCGGTCGCATCATCGCAGGTCCTCCGTCTGATCGACCGCCTCACACCGCCGGCCGTCGACGACGTGCTGACGCAGGCCCGCGGCATCGTGACCACGGACACGCTTCCCCGGCTGGGGAGCGTCATCGGCATCGTGGTGGAGCCCACCGGCCCGCCGATCGCCCTCGACGATCCTGATCTGCAGCACGCGTCGGCGTCGGTGGCGCGCATCAGCGGCACGGCCTACGCGTGCGGCGTCTCGATGACCGGCTCGGGCTTCGTCGTCGGTGACGGGCTGATCGTGACCAACGCGCACGTCGTCGCAGGTGTCGACACGCCCATGGTGGAGCTGCCGGCCACAGACGCGCGCGACGCGCAGTCCCGAGAGGGCCGGCTCGTGTACGTCGACCCCGTCGGCGACCTCGCCGTCATCGCCGTCGACGCGCTGGAGGCCGAACCGCTCGGCATCGTCGATCCGCTCCCGGCGGGCTCGCGCGCCGCGGTCCAGGGCTACCCCCACGGCGGGCCGTTCCGCAACAGCGCCGCCGGCATCCTGTCGGTGGTCACCGTGCCGGTCGCCGACATCTACGAGTCCGGACTGTCACCGCGCTCCGTCTACGCGCTCGACGCCGACGTCCAGCCGGGAAACTCGGGCGGACCGCTGCTCGACGACGAGGGCGACGTCATCGGGGTGGTCTTCGGTCGTGGCACCGACGGGGAGCACCGCGGCTACGCGATGACGAGCGAGGAGCTGCGCCCCGCGCTCGACGGGCTGACGGCGAAGGCACCCACCGTCTCATCGGGCCAGTGCACGGGCTAGCCGCGCGCTATGCTGGGCCTGCAACTGAAGACAGGCCGCATGACGTGTGCGGGAGAGCTCCGGGCCCCGCGCCCGGGCACCGAAGGAGCAAGCCTCCCCGCCAATCTCTCAGGTCCGCGTACCGCTCGCGTCCGGCCGCTCTGGAAAACGACCCTCTACAGGGCCGTGCCGACGGTGAAAGCCACGCGAGGCGATGCTCGCAGGCGAAACTCTCAGGCCAATGACAGAGGGGGAGTTCACGGATGCCGAATCCTCGGCATCCGCCCGCCCGACCCGGGAGAACTCATGACCGACCCAGCTGCGCCGCGCGAGAGCGCACAGACCCCTCTCGCCGATCGTCACCGCGCGCTCGGCGCCTCCTTCACGGACTTCGGCGGCTGGTCGATGCCGGTGCGCTACACCTCCGACCTCGCGGAGCATCACGCCGTGCGCAGGGCCGCGGGCCTGTTCGACATCTCGCACATGGCCGAGATCGTCGTCGAAGGCGCGGATGGAGGGGCCTTCCTCGATTACGCACTCGCGGGCCGCCTGTCCACGCTCCCCGTCTGGAAGGCGAAGTACAGCCTGCTGCTCGCCGAATCAGGTGGCATCATCGACGACCTGATCGTGTATCGGCTCGCCGACGAGCGATTCTTCGTCGTCGCCAATGCGGGCAACCGCGCCGCCGTCGTCGAAGCGCTGCTCGAGCGCGCCGCGGGGTTTGACGTCACCGTCTCGGACGAGACCGAGGCCTACGCACTCATCGCTGTGCAGGGGCCGATCGCCAGGGGAGTGCTCGCTGCGACGCCGGGTGTCTCGCGCCCCGGTCGTGCGCTCGATGAGATTCCGTATTACGCGGCGACCGACGCCGAGTTCGACGGCGCCCCGCTGCTCATCGCGCGGACGGGCTACACGGGGGAGGACGGCTTCGAGCTGTACATCGAGCCCGGCAGGGCGGGCGCGCTGTGGGACGCGCTGCTGGCGGCGGGGGAGCCGCTCGGTCTCGTCCCGGCCGGACTCGCGGTGCGCGACACGCTTCGCCTCGAAGCGGGGATGCCGCTCTACGGCCATGAGCTCTCGCTTGACATCGTTCCCGTTCAGGCAGGACTCGGTCGTGTCGTCGCCCTCGACAAGGACGATTTCGTCGGAAAGCACGGCCTGCAGTCGGTCGTCGCCGCCGAGGCGCCTGTGCTCGTCGGCCTCATCGCGGAGGGGCGCCGCGCCGGCCGTGCCGGCTACGCCGTGCTCGACGACGGGGGCACCCCGGTAGGCGAGGTGACCAGCGGCGCGCTCAGCCCCACCCTCGGCCACCCCATCGCACTCGCCTACGTCTCGCCTTCGCACTCTGCCGTCGGCACCGAGCTCGCCATCGACGTGCGAGGCACCGCCATTCCCGCCACCGTGACCGAACTGCCTTTCTACCGGAGGACAAAGTGACCGACCTGAACAGCCTGAAGTACACCGAGGATCACGAATGGGTCGCCCTCGACGGCGGCGTCGCCACGGTCGGCATCACTGACTACGCGGCCGACAAGCTCGGTGACGTCGTCTACGTCGACCTGCCGGCCGTCGGCACGGTCGTCACAGCAGGCGACGTCTGCGGCGAGATCGAGTCGACCAAGTCGGTCGGCGAGCTCTACGCCCCCGTGTCGGGAGAGGTCGTCGAGATCAACGACGACGTCGTCGCCGACCCCTCGCTCGTGAACGCGGACGCCTTCGCCGGATGGCTCGTCAAGGTCCGCGTCGACGGCGCCCTCGAGGGCCTCCTCGACCGCGCGGCGTACGTCGCCCTCACGGGCGGCGAGGCGTGAGCATCCCCTTCGCCGGGCGGCACATCGGCACCGATGCCCCCGCCCAGGAGCGGATGCTCGCCACGCTCGGCTACGAGTCCGTCGACGCGCTCCTCGAGCGTGCCGTCCCGGCCGCGATCCAGGTCGAGCCCATCGCCGATTCGGTGATCCCGCCGGCCGCCACCGAAGCCGAGGCCCTCGCCGAGCTGCGTGAGCTCGCCTCCCAGAACCGCGTCGCCCGCTCGTTCATCGGACTCGGCTACTACGACACGATCACGCCCTCGGTGATCGCTCGGAACGTCTTGGAGAACCCGTCCTGGTACACGGCCTACACGCCGTACCAGCCCGAGATCTCGCAGGGACGCCTCGAAGCGCTCATCAACTTCCAGACGATGGTCGCCGACCTCACAGGGCTGCAGACAGCCAATGCGTCGATGCTCGATGAGGCCACCGCTGTCGTGGAAGGGATGCTCGTCGCGCGTCGGGCGTCGAAGAGCCGCTCCAACGTCTTCCTCGTCGACTCCGATGCGCTGCCGCAGACCAAGGCGCTGCTCGCGCACCGGGCCGCCGCTCTCGGCATCCAGCTGCACGAGACGCCCTACGATCTCTCGCCGCCGCCCGCCGACCTCGACGTGTTCGGCGCGTTCATCCAGTACCCCGGCGCGAGCGGTCGGGTGTGGGACCCGTCGGAGGTCATCGCCGCCGTGCAGGCCCAAGGCGGCCTGGCCGTGGTGGCTGCCGATCTCCTCGCACTCACGCTCCTTCGCTCGCCCGGATCGCTCGGTGCGGACATCGCTGTGGGCACGACACAGCGCTTCGGCGTCCCGATGGGCTTCGGCGGCCCGCACGCGGGCTACATGGCTGTGCGCACAGGGCTCGAGCGGCAGCTCCCCGGCCGCCTCGTGGGAGTCTCCCAGGATGCCGCCGGCCACGCCGCGTACCGTCTGTCGCTGCAGACCCGCGAGCAGCACATCCGACGCGAGAAGGCGACGAGCAACATCTGCACCGCGCAGGTCCTGCTGGCCGTCATGGCGTCGATGTACGCGGTGTACCACGGCCCCGACGGGCTGCGGTCGATCGCGGCGGGCGTCGCGGGAAGGGCCCGTCTGCTGCGCGACTGGCTGTCCGACGCGGGCGTCGAGGTGCTCCACGAGCACTTCTTCGACACGCTCGTCGTCAAGACGCCGGGCGAGGCAGAGGCGAAGGTCGCGGCGGCGCGGCAGCGCGGGATGCAACTGTGGTTCCGCGATTCCGACTCCGTCGGCATCTCGGTCGACGAGGCCACGACGATCGACGATCTGAACGCGCTCGCCCAGGTGTTCGGGGCTCCGGCGCAGCGCGCGTTCGCGCTCGTGTCCGAGACGGCGCTGCCCGAGGCGCTGCTGCGTGAGGACGCCTACCTCACCCATCCCGTCTTTCACGCGCACCGCTCGGAGACGGCCATGATGCGCTACCTCAAGCAGCTCGCCGATCGTGACTACGCGCTCGACCGCGGCATGATTCCGCTCGGTTCGTGCACCATGAAGCTCAACGCCGCCACCGAGATGGCAGCCGTGTCGTGGCCCGAGTTCGCGCGCGTGCACCCCTTCGCGCCTGCCGAGGACGTCGCGGGCTACCTGGTCATGATCGAGCAGCTCGAGTCATGGCTCGCGGAGGTCACCGGCTACGACGCTGTCTCGCTGCAGCCCAACGCGGGCTCGCAGGGCGAGCTGGCGGGCCTCCTCGCGATCCGGGGATACCACCACGCGAACGGCGACGCGCACCGCGACGTCTGTCTCATTCCCTCGTCAGCGCACGGCACCAACGCGGCGTCAGCCGTGCTGGCGGGCATGAAGGTCGTCGTCGTGGCGTGCGATGAAGCGGGCAACGTGGATCTCGGCGACCTCCGCGAGAAGATCGCCGCCCATGGCGACAGCCTGGCGGCGCTCATGATCACCTACCCGTCGACGCACGGCGTGTACGAGCACGACGTCATCGACATCACGCGCGCGGTCCACGAGGCCGGCGGCCAGGTGTACGTCGACGGGGCGAACCTCAATGCCCTGCTGGGGTTCGCCCGCTTCGGCGACCTCGGCGGCGACGTGTCGCACCTGAACCTCCACAAGACGTTCGCCATCCCGCATGGCGGCGGCGGCCCCGGTGTCGGCCCCGTGGCGGCCAAGGCCCATCTCGCGCCGTTCCTGCCGAGCCACCCTCTCGCGCAGCGAGCCGAGCACGCGGGCGGCTTCGTCTTCGACGGCGGCCCCGTCTCGGCGGCCCCGTACGGCTCCGCGTCGATCCTGCCGATCTCGTGGGCGTACGTGCGCATGATGGGGGCGGAGGGACTGCGCAGGGCGACCGGCGCGGCCGTGCTCGCCGCCAACTACATCGCTCGCCGGCTGAACGACCACTATCCGGTGCTCTACGCCGGCGAAGGCGGCCTCGTCGCCCATGAGTGCATCCTCGACCTGCGCCCTCTGAAGGAGCAGACCGGGATCACGGTGGACGATGTGGCCAAGCGGCTCATCGACTACGGCTTCCACGCGCCGACCATGTCGTTCCCCGTCGCGGGCACGCTCATGGTGGAGCCCACGGAGTCGGAGGACCTCGGGGAGCTCGACCGCTTCGTCGAGGCGATGATCGCGATCCGCGCCGAGGCGGCCCGCGTGCAGGCGGGCGAGTGGCCGTCATCCGACAACCCGCTCGTCAACGCGCCGCATACGGCGGAATCGGTGGTCGCGGGGGAGTGGGATCACCCGTACAGCCGCGAGGAGGCTGTCTATCCCGTGCGCAGCCTCGTGCGGAGCAAGTACTGGCCGCCCGTGCGCCGGATCGACAACGCCTTCGGCGACCGCAACCTCGTGTGCGCGTGCCCGCCGCCCGAGGCGTTCGCCTGACGGCGCTCGCCGTCTCGTGCGGCATCCGCCTCGTCGTCAGAAGAGAGCGGGCCACCACGACGCGGCAAGCGGATAGCCGACGAACGCGACGACGTCGATGAGCGCGTGTGCGATGACGAGCGGCATGACTCGGCCCCACCGGTGGTACACCCAGCCGAAGACGACGCCCATCGCGACGTTGCCGACAAGCGGGCCGAAGCCCTGGTACGCGTGGTAAGCGCCGCGCAGCGCCGCGGTCGAGAGGATGATCGTCCACGTTCCCCAGCCGAGGCGGCGCAGGCGGTCGAAGAGATAGCCGACCATCACGACCTCCTCCGTGAGGCCTGCGCGCACGGCGGCGAGGACAAGCAGGGGGATCGTCCACCACGACGGGTCCAGCGGAGAGGCGCCGACCTGCACCGTGATGCCGAGGGCGCGACCGGCGGCGTAGAGCCCGAGCCCCGGGATGCCGATGACCGCCACCAACAGGACTCCGCCGCCGACGTCGCGCCCGAACGCGCGGAAGTCGAGCCCGATGCGTCGGAACGCGGCGCGGCCGGGCTCCCACAGGAAGTAGATGGCGAGCGCCACCGGCGCGAGGGCGAAGAACTGCGCGAGTACCTGGTACAGGACGTCCCAGAACTGCTCGGCTGACGCGCCCGGGTTGAGGGCGGTCGACTGGTCGCCGAGCGGCTCCTCGCGCGTGAGCGCCTGCACCAGCGCCAGGACAGAGTAGAGCGCCGACCGGCCCACGGACAGCGCCAGGACGAGCGCCATCTCCCACCAGATACGAGAGCGCGTGGCCCTCTCTCTGTGCGTTTCCGCGCCGGACATCTCGCTCACGTTGTCAGAATGTCACATCCGAAACCCGGTGAGTTAAGGCTCTGTAACTTTTTCCGCCGATGGTTTTGAGCATTGCGCGACGCGTGCTTATGTTGATCCATCCGCGCCCCCGGACGTTCCGCGTCAGGGTGCGCACAACCTTGTACAGGAGGAACAGTGAGAATCAAGCGCTTCTCGGCAGCGGTGGCAGTCGCCGCAGCCGGCGCACTGGTCATCTCGGGCTGCGCTGCCGGTGGCGGCGAAAACAACGACGACTCCGGTCTCGTTGAGGGCTCGTCGATCACCGCTGCGTGGAACCAGGCGTTCTACTCGTTGAACGGCAACACGTCGTTCGGAAACGCCACCGCGAACAACAACATCAACTACCTGGTGCTCGACGGGTTCAACTACTACGACAACACCCCTGAGCTCGTTCAGAACACCTCGTTCGGCTCGTACGAGCTCATCAGCGAAGACCCGCTCACGGTCAAGTACACCGTCGCTGAGGGCAAGAAGTGGTCGGACGGCACCGAGGTGGGCGTCGCGGACCTCCTCCTGCACTGGGCCGCTCTCTCGCGTGCACTCGACACGCCGGACTTCGATCCGGGCGAGTACACCGACCCCGAGACCGGTGAGTTCACCGACAGCTTCCCGACCGACGTCGTCTACTTCGACTCCGGCGCGACCCCGACGTCCGGTCTCGGCCTCGTCTCGCAGACGCCCGAGATCGGCGACGACGGCCGCTCCGTCACGCTGACCTACGACGCGCCGTTCGTCGACTGGGAGCTCTCGTACGCCAGTGTCGGCTCGATGCTCCCGGCCCACATCGTCGCCAAGAAGGCCCTCGGCATCGAGGACAACGCCGAGGCCGCTCAGGCCGTGGTCGACGCCATCACCAACAAGGACGACGCCGCGCTGGCCTCGCTCTCGTCGTTCTGGAACTCGGGCTTCAACTTCACCGAGATGCCGGAGGACAAGGACCTCGTGGTCGCGAGCGGCCCGTACCAGATCAGCGACTACGTCGCCGACCAGTACGTGACGCTGACCGCGAACCCCGAGTACACGGGTGACAACGAGGCTCACATCGAGGAGATCACGATCCGCTTCATCCCCGACCCGCTCGCTGCGGTTCAGGCGCTGGAGAACGGCGAGGTCGACATCATCCAGCCGCAGGCGACCGCCGACATCACCGACGCGCTCAAGGACATCGAGGGCATCACGGTCGACACCAGCCTCGGTGGCACCTACGAGCACATCGACCTGCAGTTCGACAAGGGCAAGAACCCGGAGAACATCTTCTCCAACGCCAAGGCTCGCGAGGCGTTCATGAAGGTGATCCCGCGTCAGGAGATCGTCGACAAGCTGATCAAGCCGATCATCGGCGACACCGCCATCGTGCGTAACTCGCAGATCTTCGTCCCGGGTGCCGAGGGCTACGACGAGTCGGTCGCGGCCAACGGCTCCGACGCCTACGCCGAGGTCGACATCGAGGGCGCCAAGGCGCTGCTCGAGGAGTCGGGCATCTCCGACACCTCGGTCTGCATCCTCTACGCATCGAACAACCCGCGCCGTGTCAACGAGTTCGCGCTGATCCAGGAGTCGGCCGCGAAGGCCGGCTTCGAGGTCACCGACTGCGGTTCTGAGGAATGGGGCGGTCTGCTCGGCACGCCGGGCGCCTACGACGCGTCGCTCTTCGGCTGGCAGTCGACGAGCCTCGGTGTCACGAACTCGCTCCCGACGTTCGAGACCGGCGGCATCAACAACCTCAACTTCTACTCGAGCGAGACGGTGGACAACGTCGTCAAGCAGCTGAACGTCGAGTTCGACGAGCAGAAGAAGATCGACCTTCAGATCGAGCTGGACAAGGCCCTGTGGAGTGACTTCTACGGTGTCACCCTCTTCCAGTTCCCCGAGGTCACGGCGATCAGCGACCGCGTCACCAACGTGACGTCGTCCATCCTGGCGCCCACGGTGTTCTGGAACGCCTGGGACTGGGAGATCACCGAGGCAGGACTGGAAGACTGAGAGTCTGACAGGTCCGCACCGGGCTGATCCCGGCGCATGACCGAGGTGGGGTGCAGGTCTCCCAAGGGGACCTGCACCCCGCCGCGTTAGACTGGTATGTCGCAGATTGTGGCCGGCGCATCTGACTCGCCGGCCTGCGCCCTGCGCTGACTCATCTGATTGGCAGGCGGCCAAAACATGGCTTCATTCATCATCCGGCGTCTGATCGCGTCTATCTTCGTGCTCTTCGCCGCGACGTTCCTGATGTATCTGCTGGTTTCGTTCTCGGGCGATCCCCTGGAAGACCTCCGGCAGAGCAACGCTCCGAACAAAGCCGAGCTCATCGAAGCTCGCACCAAGCTCCTCAACCTCGACGTCATCGCGCCGTTGCGCTATTTCCTCTGGCTCGGCGCCCTTCTCCGAGGCGACTTCGGGATCAGCATCCAGAACCAGCCTGTGAACGCGCTGCTGGCGAATGCGATGACGTCCACGCTGACCCTCGTGACCATCGCGACCGTCGTCGCGATCGTCCTCGGCATCGCGGTCGGCATCGTGTCCGCGCTGCGCCAGTACACGGGCTTCGACTACGGGATGACGCTGCTGTCGTTCCTGTTCTTCTCGCTGCCCATCTTCTGGGTGGCCGTGCTCCTCAAGCAGTTCGGCGCCATCCGCGTCAACAACTGGCTGGGCGAGCCGAAGTTCTCTGTGCCGGTGATCATCGGGATCTCCGTCGTGGCGGGACTCATCTGGATGTCCCTGCTGGGCGGCCGGTGGAAGCGCCGGCTCATCGTCTTCGCCGTGTCGGCCGTGGCGACGGGCCTCGTGGTCACCGCGCTCTCGGTGACCGAGTGGTTCGCCGACCCGAGCATCGGCATCGTGGTCTACGCGTTCCTGGCGGTGGGCATCGCGTTCGCGGTGACGGCGGTCTCGACGGGCCTGCGCAACCGCAAGGCGCTGTACGCCTCGCTCATCGTGGCGGTCATCGGCATCGCGCTGTACTTCCCGATGATGAACTACCTGCTCAACGGCATGACCATGCCGCTGTTCCTGGGCCTGATCGCCATCACCCTCGTCGTGTCGGCCGCCGTCGGCTGGTTCATGGGGGCCCCTGATCGCGGCCCGGTCATCCGCACGACCATGATCGTCGGGTTCCTGGTCGCCGCGTTCATCGCACTCGACAAGTACATGTCGTACTGGAACGCCTACGCGAACTCCAGCCGCGTGCGCGGACGGCCCATCGCGACCGTCGGCGCTTCGACGCCGGGGCTGGGCGGCAACTTCTGGGTGCAGGGTATCGACCTCTACACGCATCTGCTGCTGCCGACGCTCGCGATCATCCTGATCTCCTTCGCGGGCTACACGCGCTACTCCCGTGCGAGCCTGCTCGAGGTCATGAACCAGGACTACATCCGCACAGCGCGGGCCAAGGGCCTCACCCAGCGCACGGTCATCGTCCGCCATGCGTTCCGCAACGCGCTGATCCCGATCACGACGATCATCGCGTTCGACGTGGGTGCGATCATCGGCGGCGCAGTGGTCACCGAGACGGTCTTCGGGTGGACAGGGATGGGCCGGCTGTTCGTCACGGCGCTCGACGCCCACGACCCGAACCCGGTCATGGCGTTCTTCGTCGTCACCGGAACGCTCGCCGTCGTCTTCAATCTGATCGCCGACCTCGTATACGCGGCACTCGACCCGAGAATCAAGGTGGGCTGACATGAACACCACAATCACGAACGAGCCCGACACCCGCGAAGACCAGGCGCGCGCCGAGGTCTCCATCGAGCAGAAGGAGACCGAGGGGCTCAGCCAGGGCCAGATCGTCCGCCGTCGCTTCTTCCGACACCGCGCGGCGATGATCTCGATGATCATCCTCGCCTTCATCGTCCTGCTCGCGTTCACGTCGGTCGGCGTGAGCCTGTGGGGCATCAGGATCCCCGGATGGTGGCAGTACACCTGGAACGAGATCCCCGCGAAGCTGAACAACGGCGCGCCCACGCTGAGCCTGTGGCCGCTTCAGATCGGCGAGCACCCGTTCGGCCAGGACGAGGTCGGCCGCGACATCTTCGCGGTCGTCATGCGCGGTGCGCAGCAGTCGATCATGGTGATGGTCATCGCGGGAGTCGTGTCCACGGTCATCGGCGTCGTCGTCGGTGCGGTCGCCGGCTACTACGGCAAGTGGACCGACTCGGTGCTCATGCGCTTCACCGACATCATCATCACGATCCCGCTGATCGTCATCGGCGCGGTGCTCGGCAGCACTTTCGGCAACCTCGGCGCCGCCGTCCTCGGCATCGTCATCGGCCTGTTCGCCTGGACGACCATGGCGCGACTCGTGCGCGGTGAGTTCCTGTCGCTGCGCGAGCGCGAGTTCGTCGACGCGGCACGGGTATCCGGAGCACGCGACCGACGCATCATCTTCCGTCACATCCTGCCGAACTCGGTCGGCGTCATCGTCGTCAACGCGACGCTGCTGATGGCCGGCGCGATTCTGCTGGAGTCGTCGCTGAGCTTCCTGGGCTTCGGCGTCGTCTCGCCCGACACTTCGCTGGGCAAGATCATCTCGGAGAACCAGGCCGCGTTCTCGACGCGTCCGTGGCTCTTCTGGTGGCCCGGTGTCTTCATCATCGCGATCGCCCTGTGCGTCAACTTCATCGGCGACGGGCTGCGCGACGCGTTCGATCCGAGGCAGAAGAAGATGCCGAGCGAGCGGGCGATGGCGCGTGCCGCGCGTGCGGCGGGTCACGCTCCGGCGGATGTCGACACGACGCCGTCGACGGATGCGCCGTCGGTGACGGTTCCGGGTGCAGCGATCTACACCGGCGACGTGGCAGGGTACGACGACCCTCGCCCCGAGCCCGGCGGGGGTCGGCGCGGGTCGGACACGCCGGAGCGCTGACGTGCTGCTAGATCGCCAGACCGATCACGGTCGCCGCGGCCAGCGCCGCGACGACCGCGATCGTGGCGACGTGCCATACCTCGGTCTGCGCCTCGGGATCGACCCCGCTCGCGAACGCGCCCGCGTCGCGAAGGCGCTCCCAGTGGCCGCGGATCAGCTGCGCGAGATTGCCCGTGGGCGTCGTGATGGCGTCGGTGGGTCGCAGTTCGCCCACGTCGCCGTGCGCGGTCGCACTGATGCCCTCGAAGTCCTTGGGCGCGAGCCCCAGGGTGCGATGGCGTCCCGGTGCCGGCGCGGCCCACACCGCCACGCGGCCGCGAGCCGTGTGCAGTGTGAGGGAGTAGCGGGTGTCGATCGCCGAGATAGACGGCCATGGCACGAAATGCGTGCGAGCCACGTTCTCGACCGTGATGCCGTGCTCCTGCACGCGGAGGCTCGGGCGCCAGAACAGAGCCCACGCCACGACGGCGATCAGCAGCACAGGCCAGACATAGCGAATCGCGGAGGCCGGGTCGGCGATGAACAGCCCGATCGCTCCGAGAGCGCACACACCAATCGTCACCGCAGCGAGGGAGCGCCCGAAGACGGGCCGGTACAGGACCTCCTGAAAAGACATGACGTCCAGTTTTCCAGATGGGACAGCAACAATGACTGACACGATGGGCACCGAGCGCGGCACTGCTGCGTCGGGCGAGACCGCTCCCGAGACGATCCTCCAGGTGGAGCACCTGGGTGTGGACTTCTGGGTCGAGGGAGAGTTCTATCCCGCCGCCGTCGACATGAACTACACGGTGCGCCGTGGTGAGGTGCTCGCGATCGTGGGCGAGTCCGGCTCCGGGAAGAGCACGAGCTCGATGGCGCTGCTCGGGCTCCTGCCCGAGAACGCGCGGGTCACCGGCTCGATCAAACTGACAGGCCGCGAGCTGCGCGGCGTCGACGACGCGACCCTGCGGTCGCTGCGCGGCAATGAGATCGCAGTCATCTTCCAGGAGCCGATGACCGCGCTCAACCCCGTCTACACGATCGGCTTCCAGATCGTCGAGGCGCTGCGGTCGCACGACCGCAACCTGGCGCCCAGTGAGGCGAAGGCGCGCGCGATCGACCTGCTGCGCATGGTCGAGATGCCCAACCCCGAGCAATCGTTCCACAAGTACCCGCACCAGCTGTCGGGCGGTCAGCGTCAGCGCGCCATGATCGCGCAGTCGATCTCCTGCGATCCTCTCCTTCTCATCGCCGACGAGCCCACGACGGCGCTCGATGTGACGGTTCAGGCAGAGGTGCTGGATCTGCTTCGCAGCCTGCACAAGCGCCTCGACTCGGCGATCATCCTGATCACGCATGACATGGGTGTCGTCGCCGACCTGGCGGACCGCATCATGGTGATGAAGAACGGCGTCGTGGTCGAGACCGGCACGGTCGAGAAGATCTTCCACGAGCCAGAGCACCCTTACACGCAGCAGCTGCTCGCGTCGGTGCCCCACCTCGGCCTCGGCGTGCTCGACGAGGCGCAGGCGGGCCCTGCCGAGGTCGTCGCCGACGTGCCTTCCGTGTCGTCGATCCGCGAGCGTGCCTCGGAGGTGGCCGACGAGGTCGTCGAGACCCGCACGCCCGTCCTGTCATTCCAGGACGTCGCCATCGACTACCCGAAGCGTGGCCGCATCCCCGCATTCCGTGCCGCGGAGCACATCGATCTCGACATCTACCCTGGTGAGATCGTCGGTCTCGTGGGCGAGTCGGGTTCGGGCAAGACGACGCTCGGTCGCGCGGCGATCGGCCTTCTCCCGATCGCGGAGGGCAAGCTCCTCACGGTCGGCACGGACATCTCGAACGCGACGCAGAAGGACCTGTTCGCGATCCGCCGCAAGACCGGCATCGTGTTTCAGGACCCGGCGTCGTCGCTGAACCCACGCATGCCGATCGGACAGTCGATCGGGGAGCCGATCCTGCTGGCGGGGGAGGCGAAGGGCCGCGACCTCGACCGTCGGGTCGAGGAGCTCCTCAACCAGGTCGAGCTGCCCTCGTCGTACCGCAACCGCTTCCCGCACGAGCTGTCGGGCGGTCAGCGCCAGCGTGTCGGCATCGCCCGCGCGCTCGCGCTCGCACCCCAGCTGCTCGTCGCCGACGAGCCGACGTCCGCGCTCGACGTGTCGGTGCAGGCGCGCTTCCTCGACCTGCTGCAGGAGCTCCAGGCTCAGCTGCAGTTCGCGTGCCTGTTCATCAGCCATGACCTCGCGGTCGTCGACATCCTGGCGCACCGGATCGCGGTGATGCACCACGGCAAGCTCGTCGAGACGGGCACGCGCGACCAGATCCTGCGCGGCGCGAACGACCCCTACACGCAGCGCCTGATCGCCGCCGTGCCGGTGCCGAACCCCGAGGAGCAGCGCATCCGCCGCGAGGCCCGTGCCGCCCTGCTGCAGCGCACGGGAGCCGGCGCCGAGAGCTGACGGCGGGGGAGGGAGTGCGCCGTGCAGGGCTCTCCCTTGTAGAATGGAACGTCGGCATCCCGGCGCAATCCCCTTCTGCATAGGAAATCCTTCATGGCGCACGCCCTCCGTCCCGACCTCCGCAACGTCGCGATCGTCGCGCACGTCGACCACGGCAAGACCACCCTCGTCGACGCGATGCTGCGCCAGACGGGCTCGTTCGGCGAGCACGCTCACGTCGAGGAGCGGGCGATGGACTCGAACGATCTCGAGCGTGAAAAAGGCATCACGATCCTCGCCAAGAACACGGCGATCACCTACAACGGCGCGCACACCGAGTCGCCCGTCACCATCAACGTCATCGACACCCCGGGGCACGCCGACTTCGGAGGCGAGGTCGAGCGTGGCCTGTCCATGGTCGACGGCGTCGTGCTTCTTGTGGACGCCAGCGAGGGCCCGCTTCCGCAGACGCGCTTCGTCCTGCGAAAGGCGCTCGAGGCCAAGCTCCCCGTCATCCTGCTGGTCAACAAGACCGACCGTCCCGACGCGCGGATCGCCGAGGTGGAAGAGGAGGCCCACGACCTGCTGCTGGGTCTGGCATCCGACCTCGTCGATGATGTTCCCGACCTCGACGTCGACGCGCTGCTCGACGTTCCCGTCGTCTACGCGTCGGGTCGCGCCGGCGCCGCCTCCCGCAATCGCCCCGCCAACGGCTCGCTTCCCGACAACGACGACCTGGAGCCGCTGTTCGAGGCGATCCTGGAGCACGTGCCGGCGCCCTCGTACGACGACGAGGCTCCGCTGCAGGCGTGGGTGACCAACCTCGACTCGAGCCCCTTCCTCGGCCGCCTGGCGCTCCTGCGCGTCTTCAACGGCACCCTCAAGAAGGGCCAGACGGTCGCGTGGGTGCGCCACGACGGCTCGCACTCGAACGCGCGCATCACCGAGCTGCTCAAGACCCGTGCCCTCGAGCGCTACCCTGCCGAGGAGGCCGGCCCCGGCGACATCGTCGCGATCGCGGGCATCGAGGAGATCACGATCGGCGAGACGATCGCCGATCCCGAAGATGTTCGTCCGCTGCCGGCGATCACCGTCGACGAACCCGCCATCTCGATGACGATCGGCACCAACACGTCGCCGCTCGTCGGCAAGGTCAAGGGCCACAAGGTCACGGCCCGTATGGTCAAGGACCGTCTTGACCGCGAGCTCATCGGCAACGTGTCGCTGCGCGTCGTCGACATCGGGCGCCCCGATGCCTGGGAGGTGCAGGGGCGCGGCGAGCTGGCCCTCGCCATCCTCGTCGAGAACATGCGCCGTGAAGGCTTCGAGCTGACGGTCGGCAAGCCGCAGGTCGTCACGAAGCGGGGCGAAGACGGCAAGCTCAAGGAGCCGTACGAGCACCTCACGATCGACGCCCCGGAGGAGTACCTGGGGGCCATCACGCAGCTCCTCGCAGCTCGCAAGGGCCGAATGGAGACGATGGTCAACCACGGCACCGGCTGGGTGCGCATGGAATTCGTCGTCCCCTCGCGCGGCCTCATCGGCTTCCGCACCGAGTTCCTCTCGGCGACGCGCGGTACTGGCATCGCCAATGCGATCTCTCATGGCTACGACGACTGGGCCGGCCACATCCAGTCGCGCCAGAACGGCTCTATCGTGGCCGACCGCGCGGGGGTCGTCACCCCGTTCGCGATGATGGCGCTGCAGGAGCGCATGACGTTCTTCGTGCAGCCGACCGAAGAGGTGTACGAGGGCATGGTCGTGGGCGAGAACAGCCGCGCCGACGACATGGACGTCAACATCACCAAGGAGAAGAAGCTCACAAACATGCGCTCGTCGACCGCCGACGAGCTCGAGCGTCTGACCCCGCCGCGTCAGCTGTCCCTGGAGGAGAGCCTCGAGTTCGCCCGCGACGACGAGTGCGTCGAGGTCACGCCCGAGAAGGTGCGCATCCGCAAGGTGATCCTGGACGCCACCGAGCGCGGCCGCGCGACGGCCCGTCTCAAGCGCCAGGACGCGAACGCCTGACGCGTCAGGCGCGCAGGACCTTCGCCATCGCCTTGCCCTTCGCGAGCTCGTCGACGAGCTTGTCCATGTAGCGCAGCTTCTGCATGAAGGGGTCTTCGATCGTCTCGACCCGCACGCCGCAGACGACGCCCGTGATGAGCGAGGCGTTCGGGTTGAGGCTGGATTGCTCGAAGAACTCCGGCAGCGGAGTGCTCGCGGCGATGTGGTGCTCGAGCTCGTGCTGCTCGTAGCCCGTGAGCCAGCGCAGCACTTCGTCGAGCTCGTCTTTCGTGCGGCCCTTGCGCTCCACCTTCTGCACATACAGTGGGTACACCGCGGCGAAGGCCATGCGCTCCAGTCTGCTGCTCATGTCGGAAGCGTATCCCTACCGCACTTCTGAGACGAGGATGGCGCTCGTCTCGGCAGCGAGCGCCTCGAAGACGTGCGGCTCATCCCCGGCGTAGCGCAGATAGTCGCCCGGCTGCAGCTCGAACGGCGCATCGGAAGGCCCCACGAGCGCCCGTCCGCTGACGAGCACGACATGCTCCGTCGTGCCCGGGCCGTGGGGGAGGGAGCGCCGCGGGGCGCCGAGCTCCGCACGGATGAGGTAGAGGTCGCTGCGCGCCTGGGGGGACCCCGCCGCCAGGAGCAGCGCCTCGTAAGGAGATTCTGCAGAGCGGATGCCGGGGCGGTCGGCGGCGCGGATGATCTGTGGCCCTGCACGCCGATCTTCGACGAAGACGGAGAACGGCACGCCCAGCGCTGTCGCGATGGCCCAGAGGGTCTCGACACTCGGATTCCCCGCGCCGCCTTCGAGCTGCGAGACCGTGGCCTTCGACACGGCGGCGCGACGGGCGAGCTCTGACACGCTGAGGCCGGCGCGCTCGCGCTCGCGTCGCAGGGCGCGTGCGATGCGTGAGCCGAGTGGTTCCATTGCGCCCTCCTGGGATCGTCATCCGAACGAGCGGGACCGTCCGATGCGTTCAGTATGCCAAACGACTGGCTGATTTGACGAACGCTCGTGCTGTCGCGCATCATGAGGGCATGTCGTCCAGCGCATCGCCCGAGGCCGAGGAAGCGCGCCTGGAGACTCGTCGCGCCTGGCGCGAAGCGCTCGGCGTCGCGCTCGCCACGAGCGCGTACGGCGTCTCCTTCGGTGCGCTGTCGGTGGCGTCGGGGCTTGATCTGTGGCAGACGTGCGTCCTCAGTCTTCTGATGTTCACCGGTGGCTCTCAGTTCGCGTTCGTCGGCGTGATCGGCGCCGGGGGCCTGGCCGCGGCACCCGCCGCGATCGCGTCGGCGGGTCTGCTCGGCGCCCGCAACGTCGCCTATGGCCTGCGGATGTCTCCCGTGGTGGGCCGCGGGTTCTGGCGGCGCGCGGCCGCTGCTCACATCACGATCGACGAGTCGACGGCGGTGTCTCTCGCGCAGACCCGGCTCGCGGCGCGGCGCGTGGGCTTCTGGGCCACCGGCATCGGCATCTGGGTCGGCTGGAACGTCTCGACCCTCGCGGGCGCGCTGCTGGGCGATGTGCTCGGCGACCCTCGTGCGTACGGGCTCGATGCCGCGGCCGCTGCGGCCTTCCTGGCGCTGCTGTGGCCGCGACTGCGCCGTCGTCAGGCCGTCGCGGTGGGGATTGCGGCCGCCGTGGTCGCGACCGCGCTCACGCCGGTGCTGATGCCCGGCATCCCCGTGCTCGTCGCGGCTGTCGTCGCCGTGGTGGTCGGGTGGACGAACTGGCTGGGCGCGCGCGAGAACGGCGTCGGCGCGAAGGAGTCCGTCACGCCATGACACTGTGGAACGCCGTGCTTCTCGCCGCGATCGTGTGCGTCGCTCTCAAGACGGTCGGCTACCTCATCCCGCCGCGCTGGTTCGAGGCGCCCGCTCCATCGCGGATCGTCGACCTGCTGACCGTCGCGCTGCTCGCCGCGCTCGTCGCAGTGCAGAGCCTCGGCGTCGGGCAGCAGGTCACTGTCGACGCGCGCGTGCCCGCGCTCCTCGTGGCGGCGGGGCTTCTTCTCCTGCGTGCACCGTTCCTTGTCGTCGTGGTCGCCGCCGCCGTGGTCGCTGCGCTGCTGCGTCTGTGGGGCTGGGCGGCGTGATCCGCCCTAGACTGACCCGGTGGCAACGAACGTGACACGAGCGGGCACCTGGATCGTCGCGTTCGTCGTCGGCGTGGTCTACGGCGTCGCCGGCACGATCGGGCAGGCGGCCAGCTGGGGGTGGCTCCCCGTCGGCCTGGTCGTAGCCGTCGTCGGCGCGGCCGCGATCATCGCGGCTGTGCGTCTGCTGACGGCAGACCGGTGGTCGGCCCTGTCGACGGGGCTCGGCATCATGCTGGCGACGCTCGTGTTCTCGGGACGCGGCCCCGGCGGTTCGGTCATCGTGCCGCAGCCCGCCGAGGGGTCGCTCTCGACCGGCATCGTCTGGACGCTCATCGTGCCCGTCATCACCGCCGTCGTCGTCGCTTGGCCCTCGACCGCTTCGCGCGGTCCGTCGCGCTGACGACGAACTAGACTGAAAGGGTGACGTATGTGATCGCCCTGCCCTGTGTGGATGTGAAGGACCGTGCGTGCATCGACGAATGCCCCGTCGACTGCATCTACGAGGGTGAGCGGTCGCTGTATATCCACCCCGACGAGTGCGTCGACTGCGGTGCGTGCGAACCCGTCTGCCCCGTCGAGGCGATCTACTACGAAGACGACCTTCCCTCCGAATGGCAGGACTACTACACGGCCAACGTCGAGTTCTTCGAGGACATCGGATCTCCCGGCGGCGCCGCCAAGGTCGGCGTGATCCCCAAGGACCACCCGCTGATCGCCGCGCTCCCGCCGCAGTCGCACTGATGGGCGTCCGCGACCTCGCCGACTACCCGTGGGACGCCGTCGCTCCCTTCGCGGAGAAGGCACGCTCTCACCCGCAGGGCATCGTCGACCTCTCGATCGGGTCGCCTGTCGACCCGACGCCGGCCGTCGTCGTCGAGGCGCTGAAGGCGGCGAGCGACGCCCACGCGTATCCCCAGACCGTAGGCACGCCGGCTCTTCGCGAGGCGATCGTCGACTGGTATGCGCGCCGCCGCGGCGTGCACGGCCTGACGACCGCAGACGTGCTGCCGACCGTCGGCTCCAAGGAGCTGGTGGCGCTGCTGCCTCTCCTGCTCGACCTCGGTCCCGGTGACATCGTGGTGCATCCGCGCGCGGCGTATCCGACCTACGAGGTCGGGGCGCGCCTCGTCGGCGCCACGCCGGTCGCTGCCGACGACCCGTCGGAGTGGCCTGAGGGCGCTCGGCTCGTATGGATCAACTCGCCCGGCAACCCGGACGGCCGCGTGCTCGGGGTCGGGGAGCTCGCCGCGGCGGTGGCGCGGGCACGAGAGATCGGAGCCGTGCTGGCGTCCGACGAGTGCTACGCAGAGCTCGGCTGGGAAGGGGAGTGGGCGCACGAGCCCGTCCCGAGCGTGCTCGACCCGCGTGTGACCGGCGGCGATCGATCGGGTCTCCTGTCCGTGTATTCGCTCAGCAAGCAGTCCAATCTCGCCGGCTACCGTGCGGCTCTGCTTGCCGGCGATCCGGCGATCGTCGCGCGTCTGCTGACGGCGCGCAAGCACCTCGGGCTCATGCTGCCGGCTCCCGTGCAGGCGGTCATGGCGGTCGCGCTGGGCGACGATGCTCATGTCAGCGAGCAGCGCGAGCGCTACCGCCGTCGCCGCGGCATCCTCAAGCCGGCCATCGAGACGGCGGGTTTCCGGATCGATCACAGTGAGGGCGGGCTGTACCTGTGGGCAACGGCGGGTGAGGACGCGTGGGACTCCATGGCGCGTCTGGCGGCCATCGGCATCCTCGCGGGGCCGGGTCACTTCTACGGCACGCACTTCCCTCAGCACGTGCGGTTCTCGCTCACCGCGACTGACGAGCGCATCGAAGAGGCTGCCCGCCGACTCGCCGCCGCCGGGTCGGTGCACTGACTCGCCGCTGTGCGCTTTGTAGGTTTCCACGAGCGGAACCGGCGATGCTTTGGCAGAGTCCGGAGTAGGCCTCCGGGCGCACTAGGCTGTAAAGGCGCCCAGATCGACCGCAAGGAGGCTTCGTGAGCGAGTCGGGATTCCCCCAGCAGGCCACCATCACCATCGGTGACCGGACGGCAGAGCTGCCGGTCCTGCAAGGCGCAGACGGGAATCCGAGCGTCGACTTCTCCACCTTCACGAAGCAGACGGGTCACACGGCACTCGACTACGGCTTCGTGAACACGGCCTCCACGAAGTCCGCGATCACTTTCATCGACGGCGACGAGGGAATCCTGCGCTACCGCGGATATCCCATCGAGCAGATCGCCAAGAACAGCACCTACCTCGAGGTGGCGTGGCTCCTGCTCTACGGCGAGCTCCCGACCGCTGACGAGCTGGCTGAGTGGGACGAGAAGATCCGTCACCACACCCTGTTGCACGAAGACCTCAAGCGCTTCTTCTCGGCTCTGCCGCACACGGCGCACCCGATGTCGATGCTGTCGGCCGCCACGGCTGCCCTCTCGACGTACTACGAGGGCCAGTCGGATCCGAACAACCCGGAGCACATCGAGCTCAACACGATTCGCCTGCTGGCCAAGCTCCCCGTGATCGCGGCATACGCGCACAAGAAGAGCATCGGGCAGGCGTTCCTGTACCCCGACAACTCGCTCAGCTTCGTCGACAACTTCCTCAAGTTGAACTTCGGGGTCCTGGCCGAGGAATACCATGTCAATTCCGTCATGTCGCGCGCGCTTGAGCGTCTGCTGATTCTCCACGAAGACCACGAGCAGAACGCCTCGACCTCGACCGTGCGACTCGTCGGCTCGACCGGAGCCAACCAGTTCTCGTCGATCTCGGCCGGAATCAACGCGCTCTACGGGCCGCTGCACGGTGGCGCCAACGAGGCCGTCCTCGACATGCTGGGTCGCATCCGTGACTCCGGTGAGTCGGTCGAGCGCTTCGTCGAGCGGGTCAAGAACAAGGAAGACGGTGTGAAGCTCATGGGCTTCGGGCACCGGGTGTACAAGAACTACGACCCGCGCGCCAAGCTCGTGAAGGAGTCGGCCGACGAGGTGCTCGCCGAACTCGGCGTTCACGACCCGCTGCTCGACCTCGCGAAGGAGCTCGAGGAGATCGCCCTCAATGACGACTACTTCAAGGAGCGTCGTCTCTACCCGAACGTCGACTTCTACACGGGCGTCATCTACAAGGCCATGGGCTTCCCGACGCGCATGTTCACCGTCCTGTTCGCGATCGGGCGTCTGCCCGGCTGGCTCGCGCACTGGCGCGAGATGCAGCTCGACCCGCAGACCAAGATCGGTCGCCCGCAGCAGCTCTACACGGGGGCGGCGCGCCGCGACTATCCCGGCGCCTGAATCGTTGCCCGCTCTCGACGGTCCGCCCTGTGGGCCCTAGTGTGAGCGCATGACCCGAACCGACCTCGACCACGCCGGCATGAGCGGCCTCGACTCCGGCGGTGCCGGCTGGGACGACGGGTTCGCCCCGGTCGTCCCCGGCCTGGGTGAGACGGTGGACGGAACCGTCGGCGTCGTGCAGGGGTTCGTCGGCCTCGTCACGGTCCTCGTGATCGGCGGGATCGTCTTCAGCATCGTCGTCGGCGTGCGCAAGTACCGCATCCTGCGGGATGCCGGTGCCGATCCGTTCACCGTCGACGCGGCGGTGGCAGCCAAAGTGCTGAAGAGCGACATGCTCGCGCCTGGCACGCCTCAGCCGGCGGAGCGCTCGGTCGAGGAGCGTCTGCGCGAGCTCGATGACCTTCGCGGGCGAGGCGTCATCACCGATGACGAGCACCGCGAGGCGCGTGCTGCCGTGCTCCGCGGATCCTGACGGCGGCGTCGCCGCGGTACGGATGCCGTTAGGCGTGGAGCGCCTCGTTGAGCGTCACCCCGACGCCTGCCCGCTGCACAGCCTCGATCGCGCCCGTGAGTGAGTTGCGACGGAACAGCAGGCCGTTGCGACCCGAGAGGTCGGCGCCCTTGACCGAGGGGCGCGTGCCATCGGCGCGGACGGGCTCATCGGCGAGCACGATCTTCGCCCCCGCCGTCACGTAGAGGCCAGCCTCGACGACGCAGTCGTCGCCGAGCGAGATGCCGATGCCGGCGTTGGCTCCGAGGAGCGTGCGGGCGCCGATCGTGACCCGGTGGCTGCCTCCGCCAGACAGAGTCCCCATGATCGAGGCGCCGCCGCCGATGTCGCTGCCGTCGCCGACGATGACGCCCTGCGAGATGCGGCCTTCGACCATGGAGGCGCCAAGGGTGCCGGCGTTGAAATTGACGAATCCCTCGTGCATGACCGTCGTGCCGGGCGAGAGGTAGGCGCCCAGGCGGACGCGCGACGCGTCGGCGATGCGCACACCCACGGGAACGACGTAGTCGGTCAGCCGGGGGAACTTGTCGAGTCCCTGCACCTGGATGCCGGCGCGCTGGAGGCGCGAGCGCAGGCGCACGAGGTCGTCGGGGTGAACCGGGCCGGCGTTCGTCCACGCGACGTTGGGCAGGTGGGCGAAGATGCCGGCCAGATTCAGGTCGTTGGGTGCCACGAGCCGGTGCGACAGCGCGTGCAGGCGCAGATAGGCGTCGGACGTGCCGGCGGGCTCGGCATCCAGGTCGATCTGAGTCACGACCACCTCGATGCGCACGCCGCGGCGCTCATCGGGCCCGGCCGAGGCGGCGAGGCCGGCCGTGTCGGCCTGCTCGGGCGCGCGGCCGAGGGCAGGGGAGGGGAACCATGTGTCGAGGACGACGCCGCCCTCCGTCACGGTCGCAAGTCCGGCACCCCACACCCAACGCTGATCGCTCATTCTTCAAGGCTATCGGGCCGCGGAGGCCGCCTCCGACGCGCGTCACTAGACTCGACGTCATGCCCAGGCTGGACCTCACTGCTTCCTCGCTCGACATCACGCGCGCCATCTGCGACATCCCGAGCGTCTCGGACGATGAGACGAGGCTCGCCGACGCCATCTTCGACGCCGTGAGCAGCGCCGCCCACCTGCACGTCGAGCGCGACGGCGACACGATCATCGCGCGCACCCGGCTGGGCCGTCCGCAGCGCGTGGCCATCGCGGGGCACATCGACACGGTGCCCATCAACGCGAATCTTCCGACGCGCGACATCGAGATCGACGGTGAGCCGTTCCTCTGGGGCCGCGGCACCGTAGACATGAAGGCCGGCGTGGCCGTGCAGCTCAAGCTCGCGGCGGAGCTGGTCGCCCCGCGTGTCGACCTCACCTGGATCTGGTACGACCACGAAGAGGTCGATTCGGAGCGCAATGCCCTCACGCGGCTCGCGGCCACCCGTCCCGACGTCTTCGACGCCGATTTCGCGATCCTCGGTGAGCCGTCGAACGGCGAGGTGGAGGGGGGATGCAACGGCACGCTCCGCGCCGTCGTGCGCACGCAGGGCGTCCGCGCCCACAGCGCCCGATCGTGGGTCGGCGAGAACGCGATCCACAAGGCCGCGCCGATCCTCGCGCGGCTGGCGGAGTACCGCCCCCGCGACCTCGAGGTGGAGGGCCTCGTCTACCGGGAAGGGCTCAACGCCGTCGGGATCCGCGGCGGCATCGCCGGCAACGTGATCCCTGACGCGTGCGAGGTCGAGGTGAACTACCGGTTCGCCCCCAAGCGGACGCCTGAGGAGGCCGCTGAGCACGTGCGCGACGTCTTCGCCGGGTTCGAGGTCGAGATCGTCGACCTCTCCGGCGGTGCGCGTCCGGGACTCGACGCCCCGCTCGCGCAGGAGTTCCTCGCCGCGGTCGGTGCGCAGCCGCGTCCCAAATACGGCTGGACCGATGTCGCCCGGTTCTCAGCGATGGGGGTCCCCGCCGTCAATTACGGGCCTGGCGACCCGCATCTGGCTCACCATGACGAGGAGCGGGTCTCCGTCGCGCAGATCGACGCCGTAGAACGGGGTCTTCGGGCGTGGCTGACGTCCTCCTGAGAGCGCCCGCCCGCGCCGAATTCGCGCGGGTCGCACTTCGGGTCGCGGCCGTCTATCTCCTCGCGCGGGTCGTCACGACCGGATTCCTGCTGCTGGCGAGCATGCTCGCCGTCCCCCAGTCGCGGTTCGGGGCCGATCCCACGATCGGCTCGTTCGTCATGGGCTGGGACGCCGAGTGGTACTCGTTCATCGCCGGTCACGGCTATCCCTCCGAGCTGCCACGGGGCGACGACGGCCGCGTGACCACCAACCAGTGGGCGTTCATGCCGCTGTACCCGATGATCGCGGGACTGGTCGGGGCGCCGTTCGGGCAGTATGCCGTCGGCGCTCTCGGAGTCTCTCTCGTGGCCGGCTACCTGTCGGCGCTCGTCCTGTTCCACCTGCTGCGGCCCCGGCTGGATGAGACGACCACCATGTGGGCGGTCGTCTTCTTCGTCAGCGGTCCGCTCGCCGCGCTGTTCCAGGTGGGGTACGCCGAGCCGCTGTTCCTGCTGTGGCTCTTCTGCGCCCTCTGGTGCGTGACGCGGCGGCGGTACGCGTGGCTCTACCTTCTCATTCCTCTCATGGGGTATACACGCCCGGGAGTGCTGGCGGTCTCGCTCTTCCTCGCGCTGTTCGGCGTCTGGCGCTGGTTCTCCCGCCGCCGGGAGGCGCTGGCGGCAGTCGAGGTCGTCCACATCGTCGCCCTCGGCCTTCTGGCCGCCGTGGTCGGGTTCTCCTGGCAGTACATCGCGGGGGTGGTGACCGGAGAGCCGGACGCCTACCTCGAGACGGAGCTGAGCTGGCGGCGCGCATGGACGGGGGAGAGCGGCGGCTTCGTTCCGTTCGACGGCTTCGTGCGTGCCTCGGCCATCTGGTTCCGCCTGTGGGGACAGCCGGAGTGGGCAGGCTACGTCGCCCTGGGCCTGGTGCTCGTCGCCGTCGCGGCCCTCCTGCTGTTCGCGCCCGCCGTGCGCCGACTGGGCGTCGAGCTGCGCCTGTGGTCGGTCAGCTATCTGGTGTACCTCCTTGCGGTGTTCTTCCCGCAGTCGAGCCTCTTCCGCCTGCTGGTGCCGGTGTCCCCGCTGTTCGGCGCTCTCGCCGTTCCCCGATCGACCGCGTGGCGGGTCGGAGTGCTGATGGTGTGCCTGGCCGGGCAATGGTGGTGGATCTACAGCATGTACGCCCTCGCGAACACGTACTACCAGATCCCCTGAGCGGCTCTCCTGGGTACGATGGTCAGGCCTGGAGCGTCTTTCCTGCTCAGACCGGTAAACTTGTCCGGGTAGCCAACGAAAGGGAGCCGCAATGGCAGCCATGAAGCCGCGAACCGGTGACGGACCGATGGAAGCCGTGAAGGAGGGTCGCCTCATCATCGTGCGCGTCCCCCTCGAGGGTGGCGGCCGTCTTGTCGTCTCGGTGAACGACGACGAGGCGAAGGAACTCCACAGCGTTCTCGGGCAGGTCGTCGGCGCAGCCTGACCTGCTCTGCAGACGGAAGGCCGGTCTTCGGACCGGCCTTTGTCGTCTTCGGCGTCAGCGCTCGACGGGCGTGGTGGTCGTCAGCTGCAGCAGGCCTTCGCCGACGATGGAGAGTGCCCCGAGGACCGCGGGCGAGGCCTGCGTCTCCTGGATCAGCGACCGGTAGGCGCTCGTTACCGCGTCGCGCTTGACGGGGTCGGCGACGGCTCCGCCTGCCAGCACACGCGGGACCAGCACCGTGCCGCCGGCGCGGACGAGGCGCAGGCCGTGTTCGACGTATTCGATGACGCCTTCGGGATCGGCGTCGACGAGAACGATGTCGTACGACGCCTCGTTCATGCGCGGAAGGACGTCGGAGGCGCGACCGCTGATGAAGCGGGCTCGCGCGGGAGGGATCTTCGCGTCGGCGAAGGCCCCTCGAGCGGCAGCCAGGTGCTCGCGCTCGATGTCGATCGTGGTGAGGGTCGCGCGCGGTGAGCCGTGGAGGAGCCACAGCCCCGAGACGCCTCCGCCCGTGCCGATCTCGACGATGTTGAGTGCCGCGGTCGCTGCCGCGATGACGGCGCACTGCGCGCCCACGGTCGCGCTGATGGGGTCGGCGCCGAGCTCGAGCGCGTGTGCGCGGGCACGTCCGATCGTGTCGGGTTCGATCGTGGCCTCGTCTGCAAACCGGCGGATCGCCTCGATGTCGCGCATGGGGTGGACCTCCTGTGCCAGCGTACGTCCCCTGCACGCCGCGGCGCCGCAGGCGCACGGGTAACCTTGGAGCCATGTTCTTCGGAATCGACATGGAGAAGATCGTCATCATCCTGGTGGTGGCGGCGCTCCTGCTCGGTCCCGAGCGACTGCCCCACTACGCCGAGCTTCTGGCGAAGCTCACAGTCCGTGTGCGGGACTGGCTCACCGACGCTCGCTCACGCGTCAAGGACGAGATGGGCGAGGAGTTCGAGGAGATCGACTGGCGAAAGCTCGATCCCCGCCAATACGACCCTCGCCGGATCATCCGCGAGGCGCTCATCGATGACGCGCCCTTGACCCCTCCCGCCTCGCGCGGGGCCTCGACGACGCCCGTCGCGGGGGCGTCCGCTGCCGTCGTGGCATCCACGGCGACGGCGGGTTCGGCGGCGTCCGCTGCTTCCGCGTCGCCCGTGTTCCGGCCCGACGGCGAGGTGCCGTTCGACTCCGAAGCGACCTGAGGCAGGGGCGATGTCGCCTGCGCCGAGCTAGGCGGGAGCGACAGGCAGACTGCGTCCCGCCAGACCGCGCGGCCGGGATGCCAGCTGCGCCGCGATCGCCGTCAGCGCCTGCGCCGCGGGGTCATCCGGATCGGTCGCGACGATCGGCGTCCCTGTGTCGCCGCCCGCCCGCAGGCCCGGACTGAGGGGCACGGATCCGAGGAGCGGCACGGTGACGGCATCGCGCCCCGCGTCGGACTCACTGAGCGCCCGGGCCACCGCCTCGCCCCCGCCCGCGCCAAAGAGGTCGAGGGTCGTGCCGTCGGGGAGCGTGAGGGCAGCCATGTTCTCGACGACGCCGATGACGCGCTGTCCGGTCTGACGGGCGACCAGCCCGCTCCGGACGGCGACGTCGGATGCCGCGGACTGCGGCGTCGTGACGACCAGCACATCGGCGTGGGGAAGCAGCTGTCCGACCGAGATGGCGACATCACCGGTTCCGGGCGGCATGTCGATCAGCAGCACGTCGAGATCGCCGAAGAAGACGTCGGTGAGGAATTGGCTGACGGTGCGGTGGAGCATCGGCCCGCGCCAGGCGACGGCCCCAGCGGAGGGGGCGTCGCGCGGCAGGAACATGCCGATGGAGATCGCCTTCACGCCGTAGGCGACGGGCGGGAGCATGAGCTCCCCGACGCGGGTGGGCTGGGGCGGGAGCCCGTCGTCTTCGATGAGCCCCAGGAGCGCGGGGATCGAGAAGCCGTGCACGTCGGCATCGATCAGGCCGACGGCCAGGCCCCGGTCGGCGAGGGCGACAGCGAGGTTCGCCGTGACAGTCGACTTGCCGACCCCGCCCTTCCCGCTCGTGACGGCGATGACCCGCGTGAGCGAATCGGGTCCGAACGGCATCGTGCGGGCGGGACCGCGCAGTCGCTCCGTGAGGGCCGTGCGCTGAGCGGGGGTCATGACTCCGACCTGCACCTCGACGTCGCGGATGCCGGCGACGGAGGCCGCGGCATCCCGCACCTCGCGCTCGATCCGATCGGCCGCGGGGCAGCCCACGATCGTCAGGGCGATCGCGACACGCGCGGTGTCGCCGTCGACGGTGACCTCACGCACCATGTCGAGCTCGCCGATCGGACGACGCAGCTCGGGATCGACGACGGCCGAGACGGCACGTCGGACGTCTTCGGATGTCATGGGCGCGAGCCGTCGTCGGGGGACTCCCGCTGGTCGCGCTCGTCGAGCTGCTCGAGCAGGCGCCCGAGCTCCTGACGCAGGGCGTCGCGTGTGACGATGCCCTCCGTCAGCTCCGTCAGGCTCATGCGCAGCGCCACGACCTCGCGGGCGAGGTACTCCGTGTCGGCGAGGTTGCGCTCGGCGCGCTGACGGTCCTGCTCGATCTGCACGCGGTCGCGGTCGTCCTGTCGGTTCTGGGCGAGAAGGATGAGGGGCGCGGCATAGGACGCCTGGAGCGAGAGCACGAGTGTCAGCACGGTGAACCCGTACTCCTGAGAGTCGAACCGCAGCCATTCGGGGGCGAGCGTGTTCCAGGAGATCCAGCCCAGGCAGAACACCGTGAGGAGCAGGAGGAACATCGGGGTGCCCATCGCGCGCGCGACCCACTCGGTGAACCGGCCGAAGCGGTCGCTCGACCGCTGCGGCGGGCGGCGGGCGGCGCGGCCGAGGGGTGCGTCGAACGACTCCTGACGGGTGATGCGCGCCATCATCGCCTCCCCATCGTCGAGGCCGCCGACGCGGCGCCTTCATCGTCGGAGTCGTGCGAACGCCAGTCCTCGGGAAGCAGGTAGTCGAGCACGTCGTCGACGCTCACGACGCCCACGAGGTGGTGCGCGTCGTCGACCACGGGAAGGGAGACGAGGTTGTAGCTCGCGAGCAGGCGCGCCACTTCGGCGGCGGAGCCCGAGACGGGAATCGGGTCGACGGTGTCGTCGATGATCGCCCCGAGGCGCTCGTGCGGCGGGTAGCGCAGCATCCGCTGGAAATGCACGGTGCCGAGCAGGCGCCCGGTCGGCGTCTCATACGGAGGGAGAGTGACGAAGACCGCGGCCGCGAGAGCGGGGTGCAGCTCGTGACGGCGGATGAGGGCGAGCGCCTCGGCCACGGTGGCGTCGGCCGACAGGACGATCGGCTCGCTCGTCATGAGACCGCCCGCGGTGTCGGCGCCGTACTTGAGCAGCTCCCGGACGTCTTCCGCCTCTTCCGGCTCCATCAGCTCGAGGAGCTCTTCACGCTGGTGCTCCGGCAGCTGTGCGAGGACGTCTGCCGCGTCGTCGGGCTCCATCTGGTCGAGGATGTCGGCCGCACGCTCGTCGCCCAGGGCTTCGAGGATGTGCACCTGGTCGTCTTCGGGCATCTCCTCGAGCGCGTCGGCGAGACGATCGTCGGGAAGCTCCTCAGCCACCTCGAGCAGCCGCTCGTCCGGAAGGTCGAGCAGCGTGTTGGCGAGGTCGGCGGGCTTCAGTTCCGAGTAGCTGGCCACGAGCTGCTCGGCAGACTGCGCCTCACCGGGCGTCGAATGCTCACGGACGTCGGCCCACTGTGCGAACGTCGTGGGGCCCTTCGCGAACGGCGAGGCGCTCGTCTTGGGCTTGCGGAGGAAGAGCTGTCCGATGTCCCAGTCGCCCAGGCGGTTGCGCTCGATGGCGACGTCTTCGATGACCGCCACGCCCGAGCCGTCGCGGAAGTACACGCGGCGGCCCAGCAGCTCGGCCATGACGCGCACCTCGCCGCCGCGCTGCTGGAAGCGGCGCACATTGATGAGGCCGGTGGTGATGACCTGCCCCGGGACGATGGAAGTCACGCGCCCGATCGACAGAAATACGTGACGGCGGCCGGGGATCTCGACCACGAGACCGACGACACGGGGCGGGTCGTCTTTTCGATAGATGACGACGACATCCCGGACCTTGCCGAGCCGGTCGCCGGCGGGGTCGAAGACGGCGCACCCGACCAGGCGCGCGACGAAAACCCGCTGCGTACTCACCCGTCCAGCGTAGTGCGCTTGATATGGGATCGTCCGGTGCGCCCCCAGCGCGCGTCGAATGGCCCCGTGAGAGGATGGGAGGGTGAGCATGATCGGCGGGACACCGAAGGAGCACGGCGAGACTATCGCCGACTTCCCCTCTTACGAGGCTGCCCAGAAGGCCGTCTCCTCACTGATCGCGGCCGAGATCCCCGCCAAGGACATCGCCATCGTGGGGCGCGGCCTGCGCTCTGTCGAGACGGTCACCGGGCGGCTGGGCTACGCGGCGGCCGCGCGCTCGGGAGCCATCAACGGCATCCTGCTCGGTCTGCTGTTCTCGGCGATCTTCGTGCTCGGCACCCCGAACGCCGCTGTCCAGCTCTTCGTGGGCGTCATGTTCGTGGGCATCGCGATCGGCATGCTGATGAGCCTCATCACCTACAGCGTCCTGCGCCGTCGCCGCGACTACACGTCGATGACACAGCTGATCGCGGACCGCTATGAGGTGACCGTCCTCGCGCGCTCCCTGGCCCGCGCGCGCGACGTGCTCCGCGTGCCGGCCGCCGCTCCCGCGCCGCCGGTGGAAGAGGCCGATCTCTCGACGCCGCCGCAGTACGGAGAGCGGATCCTGCCCGGGCCGCCCGCGCCGCCGGAGGCCCCGGAGGCGCCCGCTTCCTCGACCGACGCCGACACGCCCACGACGTCGGACGACCGTCCGACAGCTCCGTGAGCCGCGCCCACGAAAGCGAGGCGGTCACGCGCGCGATCGGCGTCGACCTGCCGGCGGGCAGGGTCGAGGTGAGCTCCGAGATCGTCGTTCCCGATGGCGCGACGACGCTCATCGCGATCGCACATGGAGCCGGAACGGGGATGGGTCACCCGTTCCTGCGCGGCATCGCCGACGCATTCGCCGCCGCGGGGATCGCGACCCTGCGCTTCAACTTCCCGTACGTCGAGGCCGGACGACGGATGCCGGGGCCGGCGGTCCACGCCCTCGCGACCTGGGCCGCGGTGGCCGCGGAGGCGGCGCGCATGCTCCCAGGCGCGCGCTTCGTCGCCGCAGGCAAGTCGTACGGCGGCCGGATGGCGTCGATGGCCGCTGCTGACGGGACGATCGCGCCGGCCGCACTCGTGTACCTCGGCTACCCGCTCCACCCGCCGGGGCGCCCCGAGAAGCCGCGGGCGGCGCACCTCCCGTCCATCACCGCACCGCAGCTGTTCGTCGAGGGCACAGACGACCCGTTCATCCAGCCCCGCGAGCAGTTCGACGACGTCATCGCGACGTGTCGGCGCGCCGACGTGTTCTGGGTGGACGGCGGAGGGCACTCGTTCGAGGTCAAGGGTGTGAAGCGTTCCGCCGACGAGGTGGGCGCGTCACTCGCCGCGCCCGTTCTCGCGTGGCTCGGCTGACGCCGTCTCACCGGCCCGCGGCGTAGCCCGACATCCCTCTCGGATTCGCCGCCGCCCAGAGCACTCCTCGACCGGGCGCGGCGGTGTCACGAGCTCCCGCCGCGGTGATCCCCGCGGCCGACAGCCTGCCGAGACTCCATCCGCCCGTCGTCTCGACGGCGTGCCCGCGTTCGCGCAGCCCGTCGATGACGTCGGGCCCGAGACGCTCCTCGGCGACCACGCCGTCGGGGCTCCAGGTGCGCGGCCAGAAGGAGTCGATGAGCGCCGTGGTGTGGAAGGTCGGCGCATCGATCGCCTGCTGTGCCGTGTAGCCGCCGACGATCATGCGCAGGATCATCGGCAGCTGCCACTGATCCTGCTGGTCGCCGCCGGGCGTTCCCATCGCCCAGACGCCGTCGCTGTCGATCACCAGCGTGGGCGAGAGAGTCGTGCGCGGCCGGGCGCCCGGTCGCAGCGCCGCGGGGGAGCGCTCGTCCAGCCAGCACATCTGCAGGCGCGTGCCCAGGCAGAATCCGAGCGCCGGCACGGTCGGCGACGACTGCAGCCAGCCGCCGGACGGCGTGACCGAGACGACGTTCCCCCAGCGATCGACGACGTCGATGTGGCATGTGTCACCGCGCGTCGACCCGGTGCGGGTGACAGTCGGCTCGCCCGCGCCCGCGGCGCGCGCGGCGTCGGTGCGGAGCGTGGGATGGAAACCCGGCGCCCCCGCCGGCGCCCCCGGCCGCCACTGCGACGACGCGGTCGAGCCGATGAGTGCCCGCCGCGTCTCGATGTAGTCGTCCGCGAGCAGCGGAGCGGCATCCACGCCGTCGCCGAAGTGCGCATCGCGGTCGGCCAGGGCGAGCTTCAAGGCCTCGATGATCGTGTGGGCGCCCTCGGTCGTCGACGGGTCGAGCCGATCGTCCGGGAGCGGTTCGAGGATGCGCAGCGCCTGCAGGAGCGCGGGCCCCTGAGTCCAGGTGCCGGCCTTCACGATCGTGCGCCCCCGGAAGCTCGTCGTCAGGGGCGTCTCATAGCGTGCCGCCGGCTCGCTGAGATCGTCGGCGCTGAGGACCGCCGCATGGTCGCCGCCTGTCGAGTGGCGATGCGGCTTCGCCAGGTGCTCGACGGCCGCCAGCAGCTCGGTCCGCCATTGCGAGCGCGCCGCATCGATGCGCGCCGCTCGGTCGCCGGGTCCGCTGGCGGCGGCGATCCGGTCGAGCACGTCGGCATACGCGGGGTTGCGGACGATCTCGCCCCCGCGCGGGAGGCGGCCCTCCGGCATCCAGAGCGCGGCCGAGTCCGTCCAGTGCTCGCGGAAGAGGTCCTCCACCCGGGCGATCGTCGCTGCGGCGGCGGGAAGGAGCGGGTGCCCGTGCCGTGCATAGTGAACGGCCGGGGCAAGGACGTCGGCCAGGTCGAGCGTGCCATGATCGCGCAGCAGCAGGAGCCAGGCGTCGACGGCGGCGGGGATGGCCGCCGCGAGCCCACCGGCGCCGGGAACGAGATCGAGTCCCTCGTCGCGGAAGTGCTCGATCGTGGCTCCTCGGGGAGCCGCTCCCTGCCCCATGAGCACGACGGGCTCAGAGCCGGCGGCGCGGAAGAGACCGACGAGATCGCCACCCGGGCCGTTGAGGTGCGGTTCGACGATGTGGAGCACGAATCCGCCCGCCACGACCGCGTCGAACGCGTTGCCGCCGCGCTCGAGGATCGCCTGTGCCGTCGCCGTCGCGAGCCAGTGGGTGGACGCCGCGAAACCGAGCGAGCCCTCGAGCTGCGGGCGTGTCGTGAACGGGGCGGGAGGAGTGAACGTCATACCGACAGCCGGGCGATCCACGCCTCGACGTCGTCGGCCGTGCGGGGGATCCCCGCCGAGAGGTTCACGGGGCCGTCGGCGGTCAGGAGGATGTCGTCCTCGATGCGCACGCCGATGCCGCGGTACTCCTCCGGCACCGTGAGGTCGTCGATCTGGAAGTACAGTCCCGGCTCGATCGTGAACACCATGCCGGGCTCCAGGATCCCGTCGTAGTACATCTCGCGGCGGGCCTGCGCGCAGTCGTGCACGTCGATGCCGAGATGGTGGCTCGTGCCGTGCACCATGTAGCGCCGGTGCTGGCCGCCCTTCTCGGGGTGAAGGGCTTCCTCCGCCGTGACCGGCAGCAGGCCCCACTCGGCGACCCGCTCGGCGATCACCGCCATCGCGGCCTCGTGCACCGAACGGAACGTCACGCCCGGCCGGGCCGCGGCGAACGCGGCGTCGGCGGCCTCACGCACCGTCTCGTACACGCGTCGCTGCGTCGGCGTGAACGTGCCCGACACCGGCAGCGTGCGAGTGATGTCCGCGGTGTAGAGGCTGTCGACCTCGACGCCCGCGTCGATGAGGATGAGGTCGCCCGGAACGACGGGCCCGTCGTTGCGCGTCCAGTGCAGGTAGCAGGCGTGGGGTCCGGAGGCGGCGATCGTGTCGTATCCCTCGCCGTTCCCGTCGATGCGGGCACGGTGGTGGAACACGCCCTCGACGGCGCGTTCGCCCCGAGGCGTCTCGACGATGCGCGGCAGGTTCGACACGATGTCGTCGAAGCCGCGGGCCGTGACCTCGACGGCGAGCTTCATCTGCTCGATCTCGTAGTCGTCCTTCACGAGCCGCAGCTCCGACACGAAGCGCGTGAGCTCGGGGTCCTCGTCGAGCACCACTTCGCCCTCTCGCGACTCGAAGGCATCCAGGTGAGCCGTCGGGAGCCCGAGATCCGCCGCCACGCCGCCGAGGGCAGGACGCGGTCCGATCCAGAACTCGCCGATGGAGGCGTCGGCGTAGAACTCGGCCGTCGTGCGGTCGGCGCGCTCGCGAAGGTAGAGCGTCACCTCGTGCCCGACTCCCGACGGCTCGAAGACGAGGACCGAGTCGGGGACGGTGTCGGCGGCCCACCCCGTCAGATGCGAGAACGCGGAGTGGGCGCGGAACGGGTAGTCGGTGTCGTTCGAGCGCTGCTTGAGCGATCCGGCCGGGATCACGATGCGCCGGCCGGTGAAGGCGGCCGAGAGCTTCTCCCGACGCGCCGCCGCGTACGGTGCCTGGGGGCGCTGCACAGGCGCCGGCTCTGGCCGCTCGGCCCACCCCGTGGAGATCGTGTCGAGGAAGCCCTGAGGGAACGGCTGACGCCGATTCGCGTTCTCCTGGGGCTCAGCCGTCGCCTCGCTCGCTGTGCTCGGGGTCTCGGCGATCGTGTCGCTCTCGCTGGTGCTCATGGCATCCAGTCTCGCACTTCGCGCCCGCCGGGGGACAGGGTGCGGCAGGTCAGTCCGACGCGCCCGACCGCTCGTACTGGACGACCATGGGACGGTGGTCGCTTCCCGACGACGAGTCGAGCGAGCCGAGCACCACCGACGCGGATGCCGTCCAGGCGCGTCCGGCCATGACGTGGTCGATAGGTGCGCCCAGCAGCGACGGCCACCGCGTCGACCAGGTGCCGACCGAACCGTTGCCGGTCGCCGCCGCCGCGTCGTGGCAGCGGCCGAGAGTGCCGCCGTCGACGCCCAGGCGGTCCATGTGGTCGACGGTGGCGTTGAAATCGCCCGCGAGGATCACGTCATCGACGGCGCACTGATCCGCGATCCACCGGAGGTCCCGGCGCCATGAGTCCATCGCCTGCTGCCGCGGGGCGACGGCGTGAACCGCGACGACGATCGGCCCGCCGCCCTCGACCGGCATCGCGACCACGCTCGGGACCGACGACGTGTTCGTCGTGCCGTCGGATGTCGAGTCGACCACGGCGTATCTTCCCAGATCGGGGGAGATGAGCAGCGTCGTCGAGTTGGCGTCCCATTCGGGATAGTCCTCCCGCTCGCCGAAGTTCTCGTGATGCGCCCACATGGGGTGCCCCATCTCACGCATCGCGATGGCGACCTGCTCGCCCGTGTCGATCGTCGTCTCGGGGAGGGAGACGATGTCAGCCTCCATCGACACCGCGGTGCGGGCGATCACGGCCGGGTCGGTCGCGGCGCCGGCCGTGTTCCAGGTCATGACCCGCAGCGAATCGCCGGTCTTGGCGGGAAGCGTCGAGGAGCCGACGCCGCGCGAGGCGATGATCGCGACGTTGGCGCTCGAGGCGAGGAGCGAGATGACCAGGATCGACCCGGCGAATGCGCGGGCCCGGCGTGCGAGGCACAGCAGGAGCGCGAGCGCAGCGAGCGCGAGGAAGGCGAGCAGCATGACGCCTCGCAGCGACACGATCTGCGCGAACGGGAACGTGCGCTCGAGTCGGAAGAACTGCGGCCAGGTGGCGATCGCTGCGGCTATCGCGAGGACCACCGTCACCAGCACACCGAACAACCGCAGCACGCCGCCGACTCTATGCCAGCAGGCTGTGAATTCTCGGCATCCGGAGACCTCTCGCGGGGTGCGTCCGCGACGGCGGCGCACGCGGCGCCGGACGGCCCGCGATACGCTCAGGGGATGTCGTCTGCGGTCCCGCCGAGGTTCTCCGGTCCGAGTGACCTGCACCTCCACTCCGACCACTCCGACGGCACCGAGCCGCCGTCGAAGGTGATGGCGTCGGCGCACCGCTGCGGGCTGCGCACGGTCGCCCTGACCGACCACGACACGACCTCGGGATGGGCGGAGGCGGCGGATGCGGCGACTTCGCTGGGAATGACCTTCCTCCCCGGCATGGAGCTGTCCGCACGGCACGAATGGCGCAGCGTCCACGTGCTCGCCTACCTGATCGACCCCGATCACGCCGGCCTGCGTGCCCTCACCGACCGCATCCGCGACTCACGCATGACGAGGGCGCGCACGATGGCCGACCGCATCTCCCGCGACTATGACGTCGGGTGGGAGGACATCGTCGCCCACACCGCTGCGGGGGCGACCGTCGGGCGGCCCCACATCGCGGACGCGCTCGTCGCGAAGGGCCTCGTTCGCGATCGCGGGGAGGCGTTCGCCGACATCCTCCACCCGAACAGCGACTATTACGTCGCGCTGTACGCGCCCGACCCGGTCACGGCCGTCTCCGCTGTCACGGAGGCGGGAGGCGTCGCGATCATCGCGCACCCGGCGGGACGTGCGGGGCTTCCCACCGCGCTGATCCATCGCATGCTCGAGGCAGGTCTGGGCGGCTTCGAGCTCGGCCATCGCGAGAACCACGGCCCCGCACTCGAACGGCTCCGAGAGCTCGCGCATCGCCGCGATCTCATCGTCACCGGCTCGAGCGACTACCACGGGGTGGGCAAGCCCAACGTCCCGGGCGAGAACACGACGACCGATGCCATGGTCGCGAGGATCATCGAGCGCGCGACGGGAAGCGCGCCGGTCTACGCCTGACGGGAGACGCCCCGCCGCCCGAGAGTCTCGCGCGGCGGGTCTGAAGCCGGTGGCTCAGGCGCCGGCTGCGGGAGCGCCGCCGGAGCCGCCCCGGCGACGGCGGCGACGGCGCGCCGGTGCGGGCTTGCCGTCGTGATGCCCCTTGCCGGCGCCGTCGTGCGTGCCTGCACCGTCTGCAGAGCGGTCAGCACTCGACTCGCCCTCGGTCGCGGCGCGACCCTGACCCGCGTCTACGCCTTCCGCGAACGTCGCACCGACGCGCGCCTCTTCAGACGCCGTGCGACGACGGCGGCGGCGACGGGTGCCGCCCTCGGTCGTCCCCTCCGCTGCGGCGTCGGCCGCTCGTGCCGGACGCTGCGTGCGCACCGTCTGCGTCTTCGGGGCCGTCGCGATGCGGCCCTTCGTGCCGGCGGGGATATTGAGGTCCTCGAAGAGGTGCGGGCTCGACGAGTACGTCTCGACCGGCTCGGGCTGGCCGAACTCGAGCGCGCGGTTGATGAGGGCCCACTTGTGCAGGTCCTCCCAGTCGACGAAGGTCACGGCGATGCCGGTCTTGCCGGCGCGTCCGGTGCGCCCTGCGCGGTGCAGGTATGTCTTCTCGTCGTCGGGGATCGTGTGGTTGATGACGTGGGTGACGTCGTCGACGTCGATGCCGCGGGCGGCGACGTCGGTGGCGATGAGGATGTCCTTCTTGCCTGCCTTGAAGGCGGCCATCGAACGCTCACGCGCCTCTTGGCTCATGTCGCCGTGGACGGCGCCGGCGTTGAAGCCGCGGTCGTTCAGCTCGTCGACGAGCTTCTGGGCGGCGCGCTTCGTGCGAGTGAAGATGACGGTCTTGCCGCGGCCCTCAGCCTGCAGGATGCGTGCGATCACCTCGTCCTTGTCCAGCGCGTGCGCCCGGTAGACGATGTGGCGGATGTTCGCCTGCGTGAGGCCCTCGTCGGGGTCGGTCGCGCGGATGTGGATCGGGTTGGACATGAAACGCCGTGCGAGAGCCACGATGGGGCCCGGCATGGTCGCCGAGAAGAGCTGGGTGTGCCGCACGGGGGCCACCTTCGAGAAGATCTTCTCGATGTCGGGCAGGAAGCCGAGGTCGAGCATCTTGTCGGCCTCGTCGAGCACGACCTCCGTCGCGTTCGAGAGGTCGAGCAGGCGCTGATTGCTCAGGTCGATGAGGCGGCCGGGCGTGCCGACCACGATCTGGGCGCCCGCCTTGAGCTGGTCGATCTGGCCCTCGTAGGCCTTGCCGCCGTAGATCGCGACGACGCTCGTGGACCGGTTCGAGGTGAGCAGGTCCATGTCTTCGTACACCTGCACGGCGAGCTCGCGCGTGGGCACGACGATGAGCGCCTTGACGCCGGGAGCCGGATCGACACCCAGTCGCTGGACGACGGGGATGCCGAAGCCGAAGGTCTTCCCCGTTCCGGTCTTCGCCTGTCCGATGATGTCCTGACCGGGAAGCCCGAGCGGGATCGTCTGCTCCTGAATGGGGAAGGCGTCGACGATGCCCTTCGACGCGAGCGCGTCGACGATGTCCTGATCGATTCCGAGTTCGACGAATGTCGTCACTGTTTTCATGCCTGTCTGGCGGTGAGAGGCCGCCGGGTGTCGTGTCCACGCCCTTCACTCAGCCACAGGCGCGGGGTCCCGATCCGTCGCCGGGACGACGACAAGCCTACCGGAGGCCGTCGCGCGGATCGGGGACCCGTGAGGGGGAACCGCCGGATGCGCCGGTCAGGGGAGTCGGCCCTAGGCTGTACTGCGTGGTGAGGTGGTTCTGGCAGCGCAGTCGCGCACCCGAGCGGACGCTGCGCGTCCGTTCCCGCGGCGATCACGGCGACGTCTCGCGCGTCGACTTCGAGGAGCTGGCCCCCGACATCGACACCTTCCTGGGCCAGGCGGCGTATCTGCAGCTGGGTTACTTCGAGACCCTCAGCGAGCTCATCGCTCCGACGCTCGACCTGACACACAAGGAGCGGCTGTCACTGGCCGCCGGCTCGGCGCTCACGAAGCACCGCGCGCTTGTCGGTCTCATCCGCGAGCGCGGCGAGGACTCGGTGGAGCTCATGCTGCCGTTCCGAGAGCCCCTGGACGCGTTCCGCCGCGCGACGCACGGCGCACGGCCGCTCGAGACGATGCTGTCGGTGCACATCACGGCGGGCATGCTCGACGACTTCTACCGGTCCCTGTCCGCCAGCTACGGGTCCACGGGCTCCCGAGTGGCGGCGATCCTCGACCGCGACGACGATCGCGACGCGGTCGTCGGCATCATCACGGAGGCGATCGAGTCGGATGCCGAGTGGCGCTCGCTCCTCGCTCTCTGGGGGCGACGGCTGGTCGGCGACACCCTGCTCATCGCGCGTGCCGCGCTCCGGCCGCAGTCGCTGGACGCAGCGGAGGAGAAGCGGGTGGAGCCGGTGTTCACCGAGCTGCTCGGCGCGCATTCACGACGCATGGCGGCCCTGGGACTGGACGCATAGGCCTGACGGCAGGCTGGCTGCCAGGCCTCAGGCGATGCCGAGGCGGGCGCGCTCCTTCTCGTCGTGGGTCGCCCGCAGGCGGGTCAGCACGGCGAGGGTCGCGGGCACGATGACGAGCGGCGCCGCGAACGAGGCCAGCCACAGCCACGGACTCAGGGTCGTGAGCCCGAGCCACGTGAGCGCCATCCAGGTGAAGCCGCCGGCGAACGTGCCGAGCACGGGCGCGAGGGCGGCGCCGCGCGACGAGCGACCGCCCTGCAGGTAGTGCAGGAGACCGCCCGCCGCAGCGCCGAAGACGAGCGCGATGACGATCTGCATGTCAGGCGACGAAGCCGACGCGACGCGAGTGATCGGTGCCGATCTCGACGAACGTGATGGCGGCCGCGGGAACGATGTACGAGTTCCCCTTGGCGTCGGTGAAGGACAGGTGGTTCGTGCCGGACGCCAATGCGTCGGAGACGTACTTCTTGACGGCGTCGGTCGATTCGTCGGACTCGAAGCTGAGCTCTCGCGCGGTGTGCGCGAGGCCGATGCGGATCTCCACGGGTGAACTGCCTTTCCGGCCCGCTTCTGCGGGCGTCCCTTCCGACTTTACGACAACCGGAGTGTCCGAGGCTCCGGCTAGCGTGGTGGACATGCAGCATTTGCGGACCCTGGTCGACGACGTCGACCAGCGTCGCGTGATCGAGCTTCCGGCCGATGCGTCCGGCGTCGTGGTCGGGGCTCCCGGAACGGGCAAGACGACCGTCATCCTGGCGCGCGCAGCCATGCTCATCGCGTCGGGTCTCGCTCCCGAAGAGCTGCTCGTGCTCACCCCGACCCGTCCGGCGGCGACGGCGCTGCGAGATGAGCTCGCGATCGCGGTGGCCGTGGCCACTGCTGGGCCGCTGGCGAAATCAGTGGCTGCCTTCGCATACCAGGTGGTCCGTGCGGCGCTCGTGCACGCCGACGCCGATCCGCCGCAGCTGCTGACCGGGCCGGATGAAGATCGCATCGTGCAGGACCTCCTCGAAGGCGATGCCGAAGACGAGGTCCACGGACGCCGACGCTGGCCCGCCTGGCTTCCGGCCGAGGTCCGCGGCACCCGAGGATTCCGTGCCGAAGTGCGCGCCTTCCTGGCGGAGATGACGGCCCTGGGCATCGGCTCCGACGAACTGGCCCGCCGCGCGGCCGAGCATGACGTCGAGGTGTGGCGGGCGATGGCCTCCTTCGCCCGTGAGTACCACGACGTGCGTTCACGCATGAGGGGAGCTCACCGTGACGCGGCCGGGCTCGTCCGCGAGGCGACCACGCTGCTGCGGACGTCGTCGCACGGCTCGCCGGCACTCGGCGCGGTCGGCCGGCTGCGCGCCGTGCTCGTCGACGACGCGCAGGAGCTGACGCTCGGCGGCATCGAGCTCCTCGAGGCGCTGCGGGAGCGCGGCGTCGCGGTGCTCGCGTTCGGCGATCCCGACGTCGGCTCGGGGGCCTTCCGAGGGGCGAGTCCAGAGAACTTCGCGCGGCTCGCTGCGGCGGCGCCGGTCCACGTCCTGCACACGGCGCAGCGGGGCACCGCCGCGCAGCGTGACCTGCTGGCGCAGGTGACATCGCGCATCGGGGCCGTGGGAGTCGTCGCCCACCGACATCGTCCCCGCGCCACCGCGGCCGATCCGGATGCCGGGGCACCGCAGCACGACGCTTCCCTGCGCGTCCACGCACTCCGCTCCGCCGCCGAGGAGTACGACACGATCGCCCGCCTGCTGCGTGAGCGCCACGTGCACGACGGCGTGCCGTGGGAAGAGTGCGCCGTCATCGCTCACGACTCACGGCAGGTCGCCAGGCTCGAAGACGAGCTGTCGGCACGCGACGTGCCGACCGGAACGACCGGACCCACGCGCACGCTCGCGTCATCGACGGCGGTGCGCGATCTCCTTCGCATGGTCGATCTCGCCGCCGCCGACGTCGAGAACTGGGACCCCGAGACCGTCACGGAGGCGCTCCGCGGCGCGGGCATGGATGCCGTCGAACTGCGTCGGCTGCGCACGGCGCTCCGGCACGCCGCGTTGCAGCGCGGCGACGAGACGCTCCCGACGGCGCGTGAGCTGCTGGTGTCGGCGATGCGCGAGCCGCTCGAGTTCGAGCTCCTCGATACGCGCGAGGGTCGCCGTGCCGCGCGCGTGGCGCAGACCCTTCAGGCCCTGCGTGCGCAGCTCGACGAAGGCGCGACGGCGCACGAACTGCTGTGGACTGCGTGGGAGCGTTCGGGACGCGAGCGAGCGTGGCGCACCGCGTCGCAGGGCCAGGGGGCGCTCGCGGAGCAGGCAGGTCGCGACCTCGACGCCGTCGTCGCCTTGTTCCAGGCGGCGAAGCGTCACGGTGAGCGCGACGACGGCACCTCGCCGATCGCGTTCCTGCGCGGCATCCTCGACTCGGACGTCGCCGAGGATCGGCTGAGCGCTCCCTTGCCGGTCGGCGCGGTGCGGATCATGACGCCGGCGGGCGCTCTCGGCGCCGAGTTCGACACGGTTGTGATCGCGGGCGTGCAGGACGGCGTCTGGCCGAACCTGCGGGTGCGCGGAAGCCTCCTCGAGACATGGCGCCTGGGACTGGCTGAAGGCGTTGTGCCCGACACGGTGGATCGACGGCGAGAAGTGCTGCATGACGAGCTGCGGCTGTTCGCGCGTGCCGTCTCGCGCGCGCGGGCGCAGCTGATCGTCACGGCCGTCGATGACGACGACACCGGCCCGAGCGTGCTGTTCGAGATGCTCCCGCCCGCGCAGCCGGCACCGCCGAGCGCGGAGCATCCCCTGTCGCTGCGGGGTCTGGTCGCGCTGCACCGGCGCACGCTCACTGTGTCAGGCATCAGCGACTCGGAGCGACGGCAGGCGGCCGGGCAGCTCGCGCTGCTCGCCGCTGCGGGAGTGCCCGGCGCCGACCCCGATGAGTGGTACGGCATCCCGTCGCCGAGCTCGACGGGGCCGCTGTACGACCTCGAGTCGGAGCCCGCACGCCTGTCGCCTTCCAAACTGCAGGCCATCGATGACTGCCAGCTCAACTGGGTCATCGGGGAGCTCGGAGCAGACAGCGGCTCCGTCACCGCCGGACTCGGAACGCTCATCCATGGCGCTCTCGAACACGCCGAGAGCGCCGACGAGGAGGCCCTGTGGCGCGCCGTCGAGGGGCGCTGGGGCGAGCTCGAGTTCGAAGCCGCCTGGATCGAGCGCTCCGAGCGCTCACGCGCACGCGATCTCATCGCCCGTCTCAGCCGCTATCTCCGTGATGCCGAGCGCGCGGGCACGACGCTCATAAGCGCCGAGCCTCGGTTCGAGCTGCAGGTGCCGGTCGAAGGCGCAGCTGTGCCGGCGGTCATCAGCGGCACCGTGGACCGCGTCGAGCTCACGGCCGATGGATCCGTCGTGATCGTCGATCTCAAGACGGGGCGCAACGAGTCCACGAGCGCATCGGCCGCGCTGACCAACCCGCAGCTGAGCGCCTACCAGCTCGCCTTCGAGGGCGGCGCCATCCCCGCCGTCGCGGGGCGGCCGTCCGGAGGCGCGAAGCTCCTTGTGCTCAAGAAGGTGCGCGGCGCCGAGTATGCGACGCCCGCGCAGCCGCCGCTCGACGATGAGGCGCGTCAGGCGTTCCTCTCCCGGATCCGCGACGCTGTGCACGTCGTCGGAGGCAGAGAGTTCCTGGCACCATTCGAGGCGCACTGTCGTGACGACCACACCTACGGCTTGTGCCGCATTCACACCGTCGGGGCGGTGAGCTCGTCGTGACCGCCCTCATCACACCCGAGGCCATCGCTGCGGCACTCGGGCAGTTCCCGCCGACCGCGGAGCAGTCCGCCGTCATCTCGGCGCCGCTGCAGCCCGCGCTCGTCGTGGCCGGCGCCGGCAGCGGCAAGACCGAGACGATGGCGGGGCGGGTCGTGTGGCTCGTGGCCAACGGACTCGTGCGACGCGACGAAGTGCTCGGCCTCACTTTCACCCGCAAGGCGGCCGGTGAGCTCGCACAGCGCATCCAGCGGCGGCTGCAGCGGCTTTCGGAGTTCGAGCGGCGCGGCCTGCTGCCCCGTCTCAGCGAGCTCCACGCCTCGGGCGCGCTGGAGGTCTTCACGCGTCTCGAACGCGAAGGCGCGCCCGAAGCGGCGCGCCGCCGGGCGCTCGACGCGCTCGCAGGGAGCGCGGGAGCGACGCCAGGCGCCGACTCGCTGCTGCACCGACCCACGGTCTCGACGTACAACAGCTTCGCGGACGCCATCGTGCGCGAGAACGCCGTCCGCGTCGGCCGCGACGCCGATGCGGTCGTTCTGAGCGAATCGGCCGCCTGGCTGCTGATGCGCCGCATCGTGCACGACAGCGACGATCCTCGGCTGGAAGGCCTCGAGTATCGTCCGTCGACCATCATCGACGCCGCCCTGCAGCTGGCGCGCGATGCGGTCGACAATCTGGTCGATCTCGACGATCTTGACGCGTTCGCCGACGCCTTCGCCGACGTCCTCGAGAGGCCTTCGCAGGATCGGCGCACCACCGTGTACGCGGACGTGGCCAAGGCTGTCTCCCGCGTGGGCGGCCTCGGCATACTCACCACACTCGCCCGCGAGTACAACCGGCAGAAGCGTCGGCGCGGCGTGATCGACTTCTCCGATCAGGTGGCGGGCGCCCTGGAGATCGTCCGGGCGCATCCCTCCGTCGCCGCCGAGCTTCGCGACCGCTACCGCGTCGTGCTGCTCGACGAGTACCAGGACACCTCGGTCGTCCAGACCGATCTGCTGGCGCAGCTGTTCGCGGGCACCGCGGTCATGGCGGTCGGTGACCCGCATCAGTCGATCTACGGCTGGCGTGGCGCGAGCGCGGGCAATCTCGGCGGCTTCGCGAGCGCATTCTCGGGCGGTTCGCCGACCTCCGACTACTCTCTCCTTACGAGCTGGCGCAACAGCGAACACGTGCTCACCGCCGCGAACGCCGTTCTCGAACCCCTCGCTGCGCGATCGCCCGTGCGCGTCGATGCGCTGCGCTCACGGCCGGGCGCGCCGGCGGGGGACGTCGAGGCCGCGTACGACGTGGATGTCGACGCCGAGGCGGAGAGGGTCGCGTCATGGTTCGCACGGGTGCGCGCCGACCGCGCCCGGGAGGGACTGCCCACGACCGGAGCCGTGCTCTTCCGCGCCAAGAAGCACATGGTGCGCTTCGCCGACGCGCTCGGACGGCACGGCATCCCGCACCGCATCCTCGGACTGGGCGGCCTGCTCTCGACGCCCGAGGTCGTGGATGTCGTCGCCGCGCTGCGCGTCATCAGCGATCCCACGGCGGGCTCATCGCTCATCCGGCTGCTTGCGGGACCGCGGTGGAGCGTCGGGCTGGCCGATCTGCGCGCCCTCGCCGCGCTCTCCCGCCGCCTCGCCCGTCACGACAGCGCGCTTCGAGAACTCGCCCCCGATGTCGCGGATCGGATGCGGCGCTCGGGCGGTGACGAGTCGGGCTCGCTCATCGATGCGCTCGACTTCGTGCTCCGTCAGCGCATCGACCACGGCTGGCTCGGCGGATTCACCGCTGAAGGACTCCGCAGGCTGCGCGACGCCGCGAGCGTCTTCGAGGGGCTTCGCCGGGCGATCGGCATGCCGGTGCCCGACCTCGTGAGGCTCATCGAGGTCGAACTGCGGCTGGACATCGAGCTGGCCGCCAACGAGACGCGCGGGCCCGCGCGGATCGCGGGCGACCAATTGCGCGCATTCGTCGACGAGCTTCAGGGCTTCCTCGCCACCGACGAAAGCGGCTCCCTTCCTGCGCTTCTCGCCTGGCTGGACCGGGCGGAGCGGCTGGACGAGTTCGCGCCCCGCACCGAGCCGCCCGAGGACGACGTCGTCCAGCTGCTGACCATCCACGGTTCGAAGGGTCTCGAGTGGGACGCGGTGGCCGTGGTGCGCAATGTCGTCGACGAGCTTCCCGCAAAGCCTCGCGACGGACTGGGGTGGCTTCGGTTCGGCGTCCTGCCGTACCGCTTCCGCGGCGACCGGTCGTGGCTCCCGCACCTCGCCTGGTCGGTGCAGGAGGCGCCCACGCAGCAGGACCTCCGCGACGCGCTCGGGGCCTTCAAAGAGGCGGTCGCCGACCGTCAGCTGGAGGAGGAGCGCCGACTGGCGTATGTCGCCATCACGCGGGCGCGTGATCACCTGCTCCTCACCGGCTCGGCATGGTCGGGCACCAGCACCCCGCGGCCGGCGAGCCCCTTCCTCCGTGAGGCGTGCGACGCGCTGGGCGTCGACATCGACCTCGACCCCGATGTGGGGGAGAACCCGTACCTCGACGAACGGCGACTGCTCGCATGGCCCGCCGACCCGCTCGGCGCGCGTCGTCACCGGGTCGAGGCGGCGGCCGCGCTCGTGCGAGAGGCGCTGGGCGAGGAGCCCGTCATGCCGTCACGCGACCTGACGCTGCTCCTTGCGGAACGCGATGCGCGTGCCGCGGGGGTCACGGCACAGGCGCCGACGCGCATCCCGGCCTCGCGGTACAAGGAGTTCGTCGGCGATTACGACGCGGCGGTCGCGGCAGCGGTGCGGCCGCTTCCGGAGCGTCCGTATCGGCAGACACGCCTGGGCACCCTCTTCCATGCGTGGGTGGAGCAGCGGTCGGGACTCGCCGGGCCCGGGCAGAGTGCCGACGACGGGCTGTGGGAGCTCGACGACGATCATTCGCAAGGCGCGCCCGACCAGGCAGCCCTCGCGGCGCTCAAAGAGAAGTTCCTCGCCTCCGAATGGGCCGACCTGCGGCCGATCGCGGTGGAGACCGAGATCGACTTCACCGCCGACGACCTTCTGCCCGACGGGCGTCCTCACGTCGTGATCTGCAAGCTCGACGCCGTCTACGAGCGCGACGGTCGCATCGAGATCGTCGACTGGAAGACCGGGCGACCGCCGCGCACGCCGGCAGAGCGTGAAGAGCGGATGCTGCAACTGGAGCTGTACCGCCGGGCGTACCACGCAAAGCACGGCACCCCGCTCGACCGGATCGACGTCGTGCTGTACTACGTCGCCGAAGATCTCATCCTGCGCGGCTGAGCGTCCCCGCGCACGCGACGTGCGCCGCGGTGCTGAGCGGGGCTCAGGCGGTCTCTGTCCACCGGCGAAGCGCGTTGCGCGCGGCCAGATCGGGGTCGTGGTCCTCGTCGCTGTCCCTGTCGCGGGCGTCGGTGTCGGGCACAGGAGCCGACCAGTCCGAGAGGTCGATCGGCGCCGTCTCGAGGTCTGTCGTGTCGACCTGCGCGTCGTCCGACGTGTATTCGGAGAGCGCATCGGCGTCGTAGGTGTCGGTCTGCATCGAGGTGTCCACGGCGGTGGTCGTGGGCACGCGTCCGAACGCCGCGATCGCGTCGTCGACGGTGATCGTGTCCTGGGCGAGCGGCGGGGCGTCGCGCACGCTCTCCTCGAGTGCCTCCAGGAGCGCGACCGCGTCCGTCACGACCGAGTCGTCGCCGTCGGCGTGGCCGTGGACGAGCCAGGCCGCGAACTCGAGTTCGGCGTGCAGGCGCGCGCGCTCCCACAGCGCCGCATCGACGGCACGGCTCGACGCCTCGGTGTAGGAATCGAGCACGTCGATCCGGGCATCGGGAGCCGACGCCAGCCAGCGCAGGTCCACGGCTGGGTCGCTGACCGACAGGCCGCCCCAGTGGAGCAGTCCCGTGATGGTCGGCACGCCCGCCTCGTCGTCCTCGAACAAGAACGAGGAAGGGTCGACGCCGCCCAGGGTCACGCACGACTCGAAGCGCCACAGCGCATCTGCCGCGAGGGCGGAGCTCCACCGGCGCAGCAGGCCGAAGGGCAGCCGACCTGTCGCCTCCGCGCGGTCGAGGAGACGCTCAGCCTCAGCACGGACCTGCGCGGAGCTGAGAACGCTCAGGCCTGCGTCACGCGCCACCGATACGGGAAGGTCATGCACGGCGGCCGTCGCCGCCCCGAGGGCGGACGCCACCCCGGGACCGGCCGGGACGTAGGCCGCGTCGACCCGGTATCCCGGCAGCCAGGTCTGGACGACGGCCGAAGCCCCGTCGAAGGGCGTCTCTCCGAGCACCGCGGGTGCCGCGAAGGGCAGCACGGCGCGTACACCCGCGGTGAGAGCCTGCAGCGCACGCAGCTCAGCGCGGAGGTCGCGATCGGCGTCGACGTCGACGGGAACGCGCACCACGGCATGGCGCCCGTCGTCGAGCGTGACGACGGCGCTGTCGTAGCGGCCGGCGGACCCCTCCGTCAGGGGTGCCACGTCGATCACCCCGGTGCGGGCCAGAGCAGACGTCACCGACGCGGCTAGAGTGAGAGGTGAGCGTGCCATGCCCTCCAGGGTAGGCGTGGCATGACCTGGCGCCTTGGCGCCACGCCCGCAAGAGAGGTCCTCGATGACGCCGCAGGACGTCCCGACGCCGCCCGCCCTCGCGCGCGCGGCCTTCGACCGTGCCGCAGACGAACGCACCGCGCCCGGCCTCGTCGAGCGGCTTCAAGCCGACTCCACCTCCCTCGTGCTCGCTGTGCACGGCGACCGCGCGCCGCTCACGCCCGACGGGCGTCTTGACCTCATGCCGCCGGCTCGGGTCGAGTCTCCGGCAGTGTGGGGGTTCCTCGGTCGTGACGACGACGGCGCGGCTCTGCTCGTGGCGGCGGTGGACGCCGATGCGGGCCCGCCGGTCGCGGCATCCGCGTGGGGCTCGCTGCGCGCGACGGGAGGCGACCTCCCGGGTCGTGACGGCGCGCTCTTCGTCACCGGGCTCGCCCTGGGTCGATGGCTGCTGGACGCGCCTTTCTGCCCCCGCTGCGGCGGCGTCACCGAGGTGCACGCCGCAGGGTGGTCCCGCGTGTGCACCGTCTGCTCCCGCGAGCACTTCCCCCGGACCGACCCCGCCGTCATCGTCGCGATCTCCGATCCTGGCGGAGAACGGCTGCTCCTCGGTCAGAACGCCCTGTGGGCCGACCGGAACATGTACTCCGCGTTCGCCGGGTTCGTCGAGGCGGGGGAGTCTCTCGAGGGCGCGATCGTGCGCGAGATCGAGGAGGAGGCGGGCGTCGTGGTGACCGGTCTCCGGTACCGGGGGTCGCAGGCGTGGCCCTACCCCCGCTCGCTCATGCTGGGCTTCCACGCGGTGGCATCCGACCCGGCGGCGGCGCGTCCCGACGGCGAGGAGATCGTCGACGTGCGCTGGTTCACCCGCGCCGAGCTGACAGCCGCGTTCGACGGCAAGGGAGACGTGCGCCTGCCCGGCAGGGCATCGATCGCCCACCGACTGATCCGCGATTGGGTCGAGGAATGAGCGCGCTGGACGGACTCGACGACGCGCAGCGGGAGGCCGCATCGATCCTGCGCGGACCGGTGTGCGTGCTCGCGGGGGCGGGCACCGGCAAGACGCGTGTCATCACGCACCGGATCGCTCACGGCGTCGACACGGGGGCGTATTCGCCGAGGCGTGTCATGGCGGTGACGTTCACGACGAAGGCGGCCGGCGAGATGCGCGGGCGGCTCCGACAGCTCGGTGTCGATGGCGTGTCGGCCCGCACCTTCCACGCGGCTGCCCTCGCACAGCTCAACCATTTCTGGCCGCAGGTCGCCGGCGACACGGCGCCGACGATCGTCTCGGGCAAGGTGCGCCTGCTCGGTCAGGCGGCAGACGCGCTTCGCCTGCGCGTCGACGCCGCGACCCTCCGCGATGTGGCGGCGCGGATAGAGTGGCGAAAGGTGACCATGCGCTCGGTCGAGCAGGCCGCGCGCGAGCGCCCCGAAGCGATCGGCGGACTCGACACGACGCAGCTCGTCGAGCTGCAGCAGGCGTACGAGCGACTCAAGGACGAGCGGCGTCAACTCGACTTCGAGGACGTCCTCCTGGCGTGCGCGGGCATGCTCGAGGCGGAGCCGCGCGTGGCGGCGGAGGTCCGTGAGCAGTACCGGCACTTCACGGTCGATGAGTTCCAGGATGTCTCGCCGCTGCAGAATCGGCTGCTCGAGCTCTGGCTCGGGGACCGGCGCGACCTGTGCGTCGTCGGGGACGCGAGCCAGACGATCTTCTCGTTCGCAGGCGCCGACCCTCGCTTTCTTCTGGAGTTCGCCGATCGCTATCCCGACGCGCAGGTCGTGCGACTGGAGCGCAACTACCGGTCGGACGCCGCGATCCTCGGGGTCGCGAACGAGCTCATGCGCGGGCGGCCCGGAGCTCTCCACCTCCACTCGGATGCCGAGCCGGGCCCGCCGCCGGTCGTCACGGCGTACGACGACGATGCCGCCGAGGCCGACGGCATTGCCGCGGCGGTCGCCGCGCAGGTCGCCGACGGCATCGATCCGCAGCGGGTCGCTGTGCTCTACCGGTCCAACGCGCAGTCGGCGCCGCTGCTGGCGGCCCTCGCGTCGCGCGGCATCGCGGCGAGCGTGCTGGGCGGCACGCGGTTCTTCGACCTTCCCGAGGTGCGCCAGGCGCTCATGGCGCTGCGCGGCGCCGCCGTCGCGCCCTTGGAAGGAGGCTTCGTGGCGACGGTGCGCGACGTGCTGCGCTCGCTCGGGCTCACGGACGACCCACCGCCGGCCGGGGGAGCGCTGCGCGAGTCGTGGGAGGCGCGTGCCGCGCTCCTGCGCCTGGCCGAGGAGGCCCCCGAAGGGACGACGCTGCGCGCATTCACCGACGAACTGCTCTCACGTGCGAAAGACCAGCACGAGCCGACGATGCGCACAGTGACCCTCGCGACGCTGCACGCGGCGAAGGGCCTGGAGTGGGACCACGTGCACCTCGCGGGGCTGTCGGAGGGGCTGCTCCCGATCTCCTACGCCACGACGTTCGAGGCGATCGACGAGGAGCGACGCCTCGCCTATGTCGGGGTCACGCGCGCTGCTCGCTCACTTTCGATGTCATGGGCTCGTATGAGCGGGCATAGAGAGCGCCAGCGGTCGCGGTTCCTTCAGGAGATCGGCACAGGCACCGTGCGTGCGGGCGGTGCGCGCGCCACGTCCGGCGGACACTCCCGGCCTCGAGGCTGACCGACGCCGTCGCCTCGCCGGGCTCGTCGCGCAGCATCCTGCCGGCGAGGACTCCGGCTTCCAGCAGAACGCCGGGATCGGTGGGTGGAGCGCGGCGCTCCAAGAGCTGCGCCGCCAGGACGGGCCACACCGGGTCGTCGTCGCTGCGATGCGCATGAAGGCATGCCGTGCAGGGCGTGCGTCCGGGAACGACCACCGGACCGACCGTCGCGCGGTCGCCGGCGAGCTCGATGGGAAGGTGCACGACGTCGTCGCGCACGAGCTGGGCCGCGCGCCGCGGGTCGAGCAGGCGCCGAGCGACCGCGACCACAGGATGCCCGGCATTGTCGCCGGCCCACGTTCGCGCCTGGGCGATCCGCACGCCGGCGCTCACGAGACCCTGGGCGATGGCGCTCGCCTCGGCTTCAGGAAGCTCGCACGGCAGCTCGAGGATCACGACCGGCCCGGACGGGGGCACCGGTTCGAGGGCCGGGCGCAGCCGCTCGACGAACCGCTCGGCAGCCACCGCGTCGGCCCCATAGCAGATGGCGAGCGCGAGTATCCGGTCTGCCGGGATGCCGTCGCGCAGCGCTTCGAGCAGTCGTTCCTGCCACGCCGTGACATCGTCGAGGCGCGCGATCCCGTCGACGCCGAACTGCAGAGTCGTCGCCGTGCGCCAGAGGGGCGGATGAGCGGGAGGGAGCCTGAGCACCGCCCGATTCTCGCGGGACATGGTGCCGCCCGCTGGCCCTCTCCACAGCGGCGACGCGCGGGCGCCGGCGGTTCAGACGGGGCGGTGGCCGTCGGGGCGGTCGTCGTCGTCCTCGTCGTCACCGGCGCTGCCGGGAGACTCGTCGGCGGCGGAAGAGTCGCCCGCATCGGATGCGCGCTCATCCGCCCCCGCGTCCGCGAGCTCAGCAGCCGCGTCCGCGAGCAGGGCGTCGAGCGCCTCGTCCATCTCGTCGCGCTCGGGAGCGTCGCCTCGAGCCTGTGACTGCAGTCGAGCGATGAGCGACGCAGGGTCATCGATGTCCTCGGCCGACGGCATGAGGTCGGGGTAGTCCCAGAGGGCGTCGCGCGCCGCGATGCCGACGGCGTCGGTGACGGCACGCCACATGGCGGCCGCTTCACGCAGACGGCGTGGTCGCAGCTCGAGGCCGACGAGAGAGCCCAGGGCGCGCTCTGCGGGCCCGCCGACGGCGCGGCGGCGGCGCACGGCCTCACCGATGCGGTCGGCGGCCGGGAGTCGGTGCGTGGCATCGGTGGTCACGACCTCGACCCAGCCTTCGACAGTGGCGAGGAGGTTCTCCAGGCGAGCGAGGGCCGCTGTCTGCGCCTCGCTGCGCTGGGGCAGCAGAGCGCCGCTCTCGATCGCCTCGCGCAGTGAGTCGGGAGCCGTCGGATCGAACTGCGAGGCGACCTGCTCGATGGCGTCGGTGTCGATGTGGAGGCCCCGCGCGAACTCCGTCACCTGGGAGATGACGTGCAGCCGAAGCCACTTGGCATGGCGGAAGAGACGAGCGTGGGCGAGCTCGCGGGCGGCGAGGTACAGCGCGAGCTGATCGTCGTCGATCTCAAGATCGCGACCAAAGTCGGCGAAGTTCTGGGGAAGGATCGCCGCTTCGCCGGCGGGCATGACGGGGATGCCGACGTCGCCGCCCGAGACGACCTCCTGCGACAGGCCTCCCATGACGGCGCCGAACTGGGCCGCGAAGAGCGATCCGCCGACGGAGCGCATGAGGCGTCCGGCGCCCATGGCGATGTCGCGCATCTCCTCGGGGAGCTGGGTGCCGAGTGCCTCGGTCATCGCGTCGGTGATCGACGTCGCCACCGGCTCCGCGAGCTCCTGCCACACCGGGAGGGTCTCTTCGACCCACTGGCCCCGGGTCAGCGCGCGCGGGGCGGTCGCCAGCTCCGAGATCGCAGTGGCCTCGCCCAGCCAGAGGGTCGCGAGTGTGAATGCCTGATCGAAGTCCTGTCTCGAGCCGGAGGAGATGCCGCGATCGTCCTTGTTCGCCAGGTGCAGCGCGTGCGTGCGTGCCGCCGACCAGTCGATGCCACCGTCACCGCCCGCAGCGAACGCGCCCTGCAGGTGCCGCATGACCTGCTGCATCATGGCCGGATCGATCCCGAGTCCCTGGAGCTCGGAGAACTGCGCGGGGTCGATGCCGCCCTGTCCGCCCAGCAGGCGACGCAGCATCTCAGCGAAGTCCTCAGGATCGGGGCGGTCGTCGTCAGTCATGTCGGGCGCCTTTCAGCAGGGGATGACATCGCGTTCTACGCTAGTCGCACGCGTTCGCGCCAGGTCTGGCGGGAGCCCGCCCCGTGTACGCCGGTCGCGAACGTCCGGCCAGGAAGGTCCGACGTGACACTCTTCGATGAGCGGCAGGATGCCGTCGCCCCTCGTCCCCGCCGACTGCCGCGCACGACTGTCGCCGGCATCTGGGCCCTGACCGTCGCGCTGATTGCGCTGCTGGCCCTCACTCTGCTGCCGACCTCGTACGTCGTCCAGCAGCCGGGGCCCGTCTTCAACACGCTGGGAACGGCGCGCGACGCCGAGGGCACGGAGGTCCCGCTCATCTCGATCGAGGGCGCAGAGACGTTCCCGACCTCGGGTTCGCTCGACCTGCTCACGGTGCAGGTCGTGGGCAACCGCGAGCGCACGCCGTCGTGGTTCGAGCTCGCGCTGGCGTGGTTCGACTCCTCACGCGCCGTGCTGCCGATCGACGACGTCTTCCCTTCCGACCAGACCACGGAGGAGCGTAACGAGGAGAGCGCGGCGATGATGGTCGACTCGCAGAAGGAGGCCACCGCTGCGGCGCTGTCGGAACTCGGCTACGACGTCGAGCAGATGGTCCGCGTGTATGCGCTCACCGACGATTCGGCTGCTGCCGGCGTGCTCGAGCCGGACGACGTCATCGTCGCCGCGAACGGCCAGGAGGTCACCGACACGGAGACGCTTCGCGGGATCATCAACGACGGCGGTGGGAAGGCGGTCGAGCTCACGATCGAGCGCGCCGGCGAGGAGCGCACCGTCGAGGTCACGCCGCGGCAGTCGGAGATCGGCGGGGAGACGCTGTGGCTCATCGGCGTGACGACGCTGCACGACTTCTCGTTTCCGATCGACGTCACGATCCAGCTCGACAATGTAGGCGGACCGAGCGCCGGCATGATGTTCGCCCTCGGCATCATCGACACGCTCACGGAGGGCGAGCTGAACGGAGGCGAGGACATCGCCGGCACCGGGACGATCGACTCGGCCGGGAACGTGGGGCCCATCGGCGGCATCCGCCAGAAGCTGCATGGGGCGTCGGGCGCCGGCGCCGACTACTTCCTCGCGCCGGCGAGCAACTGCGACGAGGTCGTGGGGCATGTCCCGGCCGGTCTCCAGGTCTTTGCCGTCGAGACCCTCGACGATGCGCTCGAGGTCCTCGGCGCGATCCGCGACGACGGCGAACTCTCCTCGCTTCCGGCCTGCGGCTGAGGACTCCGACCGGCCCCGGTGGGAACTGGGCGACCTCGCGGCATCCGCTCGGCGTCCACTCGGTCTGCCCGCGCCTAGGATGAGAGGGTGACCACGACCTCTGTGCCGAACCAGGCCACGCCCTCCAGCCCGCTCCGCCGCGCCGTCGGGATCACGATCGCCGTGATCGCCGGTCTCGTCGTCGCGTTCTTCACCTTCGCGAGCCTCTACGCCGACTGGCTCTGGTACGAGCAGCTCGGCTACGACAGCGTGCTCATCACGCAGTGGACGGCGCGCGTCGTGATGTTCCTCATCGGGTTCGCCGCGATGGCCGTCCCTGTCTTCGTCGCGATCCAGCTCGCCTACCGGCTTCGACCGGTCTACGCGCGGCTCAGCTCGCAGCTCGACCACTACCAGGAGGTCGTCGAGCCGCTGCGACGCCTCGCGATGTGGGGCATCCCGGTCTTCTTCGGGTTCTTCTCGGGCTTCGCGGCATCGGCGCAGTGGGAGACCGTGTGGCTCTGGACCAACCGCGTGCCCACGGGCGACGCCGATCCGCAGTTCGGCCTTGACACGAGCTTCTACCTGTTCGAGCTGCCGCTGTACAGCTCGGTGCTGGGTTTCGCCTCGGCTGTGCTGCTCATCTGCCTCGTCGTCACGGCGCTGGTGGCCTACCTCTACGGCGCCGTGCGCGTGGGCCAGCGCGAGCTGCGCATCTCCAAGTCAGCTCGCATCCAGCTCGCCGTCCTTGCGGGACTGTACCTGGCAGTGCAGGCCGTCAGTCTCTGGCTGGACCGCTACAAGACGCTGCTGTCCGAGGGAGAGCGCATCACGGGCGCCGGGTACACCGACGTCAACGCGATCATCCCTGGGCTCACCATCCTGTCGATCGTCGCGGCGCTCGTCGCGGTGCTGTTCTTCGTGACGGCGATCATCGGCCGCTGGCGGTTCCCGCTGATCGCGACGGGACTGCTGATCGTCTCGTCGCTCGTCGTGGGCGTGGCTTACCCGTGGTTCGTCAACCAGTTCCAGGTCGTTCCCAACCAGGAGCGCTTCGAGGCGGAGTACTACCAGCGGAACATCGACGCCACCAAGAAGGCGTACGGGATCGACGGCCTCGAGAAGATCGACTACGACGCCGTCAATACTGCCGAAGAGGGACAGCTCCGCGAAGACGCCGAGACCACGGCGTCGATCCGGATCATGGATCCCGCGATCATCAGCCCGACCGTGCGGCAGCTCGAGCAGTACCGGTCGTACTACAAGTTCGGCGACCCGCTCGACGTCGACCGCTACGACATCGACGGCCAGACCCAGGACACCGTCGTCTCGGTCCGTGAGCTCGACCTCAACCAGCTCGGTCAGGCGGCGTCGTGGTACAACACGACGCTGGTGTACACGCACGGCTATGGCATGGTCGCGGCGAAAGGCAACGACCGCACGGCCGACGGCAACCCCGTCTTCCTGGAGCGCGGGATCCCGACTGCCGGCGAGCTGACCACGAGCGAGGAGTACGAGCCCCGCGTGTACTTCGGCGAGTCGTCGCCCCTTTACTCGATCGTCGGCGCCCCGGAGGGAGCGGAGGACATCGAGCTCGACTACCCGCGCGGCAGCGGCGACGACGGCGGCAATCAGACCAAGACCACGTTCTCCGGCGACGGCGGTCCCGATGTCGGCAACATCTTCAACCGGCTCATCTACGCTCTGAAGTTCCAGTCGACGGACATCCTCTTCTCGGATGCCGTCAACGAGGAGTCGCAGATCCTCTACGACCGCGACCCCGTGACGCGCGTAGAGAAGGCCGCACCGTACCTCGAACTCGACAACGACCCGTATCCGAGCGTCGTCGACGGCCGCATCGTGTGGATCGTTGACGGCTACACGCTGAGCGCGAACTACCCGTACTCCTCGATCGTGAGCCTGCGTGAGGCGATCAGCGACACGCAGACGATCGCCTCGCGGGTCGCGCTCGATGACGTCAACTACATCCGCAACTCGGTCAAGGCGACCGTCGACGCCTACGACGGCTCGGTGACGCTCTACGCATGGGACGAGGAAGACCCGATCCTGCAGGCGTGGCAGAAGGTGTACCCCAGCACCCTCAAGCCGATCTCGGAGATGTCGGGCGAGCTCATGAGCCACGTGCGATACCCGAGCGACCTGTTCAAGGTGCAGCGCGCGATGCTCGGCACTTACCACGTCGACGACGCGGCGTCCTTCTACGCACGCGACAACGCATGGCGCACGCCCGACGACCCGGTGTCGAAGTCGAAGGTGCTGCAGCCGCCGTATTACCTCACGATGAAGATGCCTGGTCAGGACGAGCCGACGTTCTCGATGTTCACGTCGTTCATCCCGGCCGCCGTGGGCGACAACACGCGGAACGTGCTGATGGGATACCTCGCGGTGGATGCCGACGCCGGCAGCGAAGCGGGTGTGAAGGCGGACAGCTACGGCAAGCTGCGGATGCTGGAGATCAGCGCCGACCTGAGCGTTCCCGGCCCGGGACAGGTGCAGAGCCGTTTCAACTCCGATCAGACGATCTCTTCGCAGATCAACGTGCTGAAGATCGGTCAGTCCGAGGTTCTCAACGGAAATCTGCTGACCCTTCCCGTCGGTGGGGGCTTCCTCTACGTGCAGCCCGTCTTCGTGCAGCCCAGCAGCGGCACGCAGCTGCCCGCGCTGCGGAAGGTCCTGGTGGCCTTCGGTGACGAGCTGGCGTTCGAGGACACCCTGCAGCAGGCGCTCGACGCGCTGTTCGAGGGTGATTCGGGGGCCAGCACGGGAGACGGCAACGTCACGCCGACGCCGGGTCCGACCCCGACCCCGACGCCCACGCCGACGGAACCGGCCGAGCCGAGTGACCCGGGCGAGCCGGCTGACCCGGGCGCGGATGTCACGTTCGAGCAGGCGCTCGAGGAGGCACGCCAGGCGATGCTGGAACGCGACGCGGCTCTGAAGGCCGGCGACCTGGCGGCATTCGCCGAGGCGGACGAGCGGCTGACGGCCGCCATCGAGCGGCTCCTCGCCCTGAGCGGCGACTGACGGACGACGAGGGCCCGGACCATCGAGGGCCCGGGCCCTCGTCGTGTCCCTCAGGCGGCGAGGAGCCACCACCAGATGAGCAGGAGCGTGACGGCGAACCCGGTGATCTGGTTGAGCCACAGGAAGCGGCTCCAGCCAGCCGTCGCCGCCTGCGCGTGCGCGTCGTCGACGTGCCGGTACGGCCAGGCGTTGGCGATGTACGGGACTGCGAGCACCGCGCCGAGCGGCCCCGGCCATGCCGAGGCGAGCATGGCGAGGCCCGCTGCCAGATAGCAGGCGAGTGCGAAGCGGACGGTCGTGCGTGCGCCGAGAACCGTCGCGATCGACGCGATGCCTGCGGCGCGGTCCGCGGTGATGTCCTGCACGGCGCCGAAAGCGTGCGAGGCGACACCCCAGAGCGCGAACGCGACGATGACGGCCCACAGCGCGGGAGCCGGCTCGGCGCCCGCCAGGACGAGCCCGTACACGGCAGGGGAGAGGAAGTGGATGCTGCTCGAGATCGAGTCGGCGAACGGCCGCTCCTTCAGGCGAAGCGGGGGCGCCGAGTAGAACACGACGAAGAAGAGGCTCGCCCCCAGCACCAGCCACGACACGGGGGCGCCGACGACCACGAGGAACACGACGAACGGCGCGCACGAGATCGCGGCCGCCCAGAGAGTCGTCCGGTGAAAGCGCCGGTCGAGGATGGAGCCGTGCGCTCCGCCCTTGCGTGGGTTGCGCAGGTCGGATTCGTAGTCGAAGACGTCGTTGATCCCGTACATCGCAAGGTTGTACGGAACGAGGAAGAAGACGGTGGCGACGATCAGCACCATGTCGACCTCGCGGGCAGTGAGGAGGTAGGCGGCCGCGAACGGATAGGCGGTGTTGATCCAGCTGACGGGTCGCGAGGCCAGCAGCAGGCGGCGGATCATGGGCGAGCCTCGGCATCCCGACGCTCCAGAAGCGTTGATACCGCGGGCACGAGGAAGGCCGCGCACAGCGGATAGGCGAAGTCCTCGATGGGGGCGAGTCCGATCCGAACGCCGCTGATGAGCTCCTCGGGGTAGGTGAACAGGCCCGCCGCGATCATCAGACTGTCGAAGACGGCGGTCAACGCCATGAGCACGATGGCCGTGACCGCCGAGGCGGCCATGCGGCGCCGGAACCCGGGCCGGCGGGCGGTGGCCAGCGCCACTGCCGCCGTCACGGCGATGAAGGGCAGGACGATGAGTGCGTACATCATGAAGCGCCCTTCGGGCCGTCGCCGGCGCGAGGCGCGCGCCGCCGGAGGGCGGCGGCGTGCAGGAGCGCGGCGAGGTAGCTCAGGAAGGCGAGGAAGACCGGCTCCTCCAAGGGCAGATGCGGTGCGAGGTCGACGCCCAGCAGCAAGGGGCTGTCGCCTTTGACGAAGATCCCCGCCGCGATGCCGACGGCATCCCACACGAGGAAGAAGGCGGTGGCCGCGGCGACGGCGAAGGCCGTGCGCGCAGGCTGTGCCCAGAACGCCAGACGGAAATGCGCGTCGAGCAGCGCGAGGCCCGTCGCCGAGAGTGCGAGGAGCAGCAGGTAGAGACCGGGCATGTCAGCGATCCGCTCCGCTCACGACGCGCAGGCGACCGGGCGAGCGGTCGCCGTGCAGTCTCTTGACCACCAGCTCGGCGGAGATGAGGCACATGGGCAGCCCGATCCCGGGGAGCACGGAGCTGCCGGTGAAGTAGAGGCGATCGACCTTCTTCGACGCATTGCGAGGCCGGAAGACGGCGCTCTGGCGCAGCGTGTGCGCCAGGCCCAGCGAGCTGCCGCGCCAGATGTTCAGATCCCTGGCGAAATCGGCGGGCATGATCGTGCGGCGTACGCGAATGCGGTCCGCGAGATCCGGGATGCCGGTCCAGGCGGCGATCTGCGCGATGACGCGGTCGGCAGCTTCTTCGACGGCGGCATCCCCCGCGCGTTCGACTCCGCCGCGCCCGAGCGCGGGATCCGCGGGGATGGGCACGAGCACGAACAGATTCTCCGAGTCCGGAGGCGCGACCGTGGCGTCGGTCGCCGAGGGACGGCAGACATAGAGCGACGCCGGGTCGGGGATTCGGGTGCGCCGGCCGAAGATGTCGGCGAAGTTCCGCTTCCAGTCGCGCGAGAAGAGGAGCGTGTGGTGCGCAAGCTGCGGGAGTGGACCGTCGACTCCGAGCAGGATGAGGAGCGCTCCGGGGCTCGGCGTGCGCCGGCGCCACCAGCGTTTCGAGTGGCTGCGCAGGCGCTCAGGAAGGAGCGCCGTCTCGGTGTGGTGCAGGTCGGCGCCAGAGACGACGATCTCCGCGGTGTGGAGGGAGCCGTCGGCCAGGCGCACACCGGTCGCCGTGCGTCCGTCGACGGTGATCTCGGTCACGGGGGACGACGTGCGGATGTCGACGCCGCGTGCCCGGGCGAGGCGCTCGACGGCGGCGATGACCTCTCTGAAGCCGCCTCGCGGGTACAGCACGCCCTCGTCGAGGTCGAGGTGGCTCATGAGGTGGTAGAGGCTCGGCGCCTCGAAGGGCGATGTGCCGAGGAAGACGGCAGGGTATCCGAGGATCTGGCGCAGCAGCGGATCGCGGAACGACGCCGCCACCCGCGATGCGAGAGACCTTGTGAGCATCGGGAGCAGGCGCGGAAGCCGACGGACGACTTCCGGGTCGCGCAGCCCCCGGGTGGATGCGTAGGTGTCGTAGAGGAAGCGCGAGACGGCGAGCTCGTACGCGTCGGACGCCGAGTCGAGGTACGCGTCGACGCGCGCACCCGCCCCGTGCTCGCGGGACTCGAACAGCTCGCGCACGGCGGCGCGGCCGCTGATGACGTCCAGGCGGTCGCTTCGGCCGTTGACGGGCTCGGCGTAGACGCGGTAGGCCGGGCTGAGCCGCACGAGGTCGAGCTCGCGTTCCGCTGTGGTCCCCAGCAGCGAGAAGAAGTGGTCGAACACCTCAGGCATCAGGTACCAGCTCGGCCCCGTGTCGAAGCGGAAGCCGGCCCTCTCCCACGAGCCGGCGCGCCCGCCTACGGTCGCCGCCGCCTCGAAGAGGGTGACGTCGATGCCGTCCTCCGCGAGCAGGGCAGCTGTGGCCAGGCCCGCGATGCCTCCGCCGACGACGATCGCCGTGTCCGTCATGAGGGTGACATCCGTGGTCCACGCCCGCTCAGTGCGCGCAGGGCGATGCGAGCCTTCACCGGCCGTGGCACGCTGACGCGACCTGCCGGCTCATCATCGCGCAGGCGGCGCGCCAGCTCAGCGAACAGCCCGTGTGCGGCCGTCACAGCACGGCGGCAGTCTGAGGGCAGAGCGGGGATCACCGCCGCGGCGGCATCCAGATCGCGGAATACGCGCGCGAGGACGGCGTCCCGTCGCGTGCGATCCGACAGACCCAGGTAATCGCGCCCGAGCCGTTCGGAGTCGTCGGCGTGGTCGCGCAGGAAGTTGATGTCTTGGAATGCCGCGCCGAGCCTTCGGGCGCCGTCGCCGAGCTCGGGCGGGGGAGTCGTGATCCTGTCGCGTCCCGCGTTGACGAAGACCTGGAGGCACATGAGCCCCACGACCTCCGCCGAGCCGTACACGTATGCGTCGTGGGACTCGTCGTCATGCGTGGTCCGTTCGAGGTCCGTGCGCATCGACGCGAAGAACGGGCGCACGAGATCGGCGCCGATGCCGCACTCGCGGGCCGTGAGCGCGAATGCGTGCACGACGAGGTTCGCGCTGAACCCTCTGGCCACGGCGGCGAGCGTGTCCGCCTCGAGTTCGTCGAGCAGGAGACGCTGCGCCTGCGGGAGCAGTCCGGCGCTGGCGGCAGCACCGTCGACGACTTCGTCCGCCACACGCACCAGTGCGTAGATGTCGCGAACCGCGCCGCGCACGCGGGAGCCGAGCAGGCGCGTCGCGAGTGTGAAAGACGTCGAGTAGTTCGAGATGACAGTGGCGGCGGCGTCGCGCGCGGACCGGTCGTACAGGTCGCCTCCGGTCACGGAATCCGCCTCTCGATCGCGTCGGCGAGCGATGCGAGCAGCACGACGGCACCGCGCGGGACCTCCGGCGCGGCGGCCTGCGCGCGGGCGCGGCGCAGCCGGTAGCGCACCTGCTCCTCGAGCTCCGCCCGGGCCCCGCTGGCCTCGATCTCCTTCTGCGCACGGCGTACCGCGATGGGTCCGGTGTGAGCGACCGCCAGCGCGGAGCTGACCCGGGACCAGGCAGGGCTCTCACGTGCGAGTGCGATGAGGGGAGTGCGCTTGGACGCGCGCAGATCGGCTCCCGGATCGCGCCCGGCCTGCTGTCGCGAGCCGATGGTGCCGATGAGGTCGTCGACGAGCTGGAATGCCAGCCCCAGGTCAGCAGCGGCGGCGGCAAGGGGGTCGTGGGCGAGCGTGCCGGCGAGCACGGCGCCGGCACGCAGAGGAGCGCGGAAGGAGTACACGGCCGTCTTGTCGTGGGCAGTCGTGAGAAGGGCGACGGCGTCAGGGCACTCCGCGCGGGCGGCGTGCTCGGCGTCGGCGAGCTCGCCCACAGCCGACACCAGCACGGCTTCGTCGAGCACGGCGAAAAGCTCGTCTCGCTGCGGCTCCGTGACCGCGGCGCTCGCGATCAGGCGTGTGGCCTCGTAGAGGAGCAGGTCGCCCGCGACCACTGATGCGGCATCCGAGACCACCGCGGTGCCGCGTTCGTCGGCGCCGAGCGCTCGAGCCCGCTCGCGGAAGCGCCCCGCGATGTTCGGGACGCCGCGCCGCTCGACGTCGCGGTCGATGAGGTCGTCGTGCACGAGGAAAGCGGTGTGAAGGAGCTCGAAGGCCGCTGCGACGTCCCAGAGGGCAGACCGATCTCCCGCGCCGGCGATGTCGCCGCCGAACGCCGCGAAGGAGGCCACGACGAGCGCCGGCCGCATGCGCTTGCCGTCGCGCGCGGCGGCCGAGATCGCCGCGGTCAGGTGCTGTGCGCCGTCGCCGAGCGGTGCGGCGCGCCGGCTGAGGCGCTCGAGTGCTCGCGCGATCGCCGCGTCGATCAGGGCGCGATGGGGTTCGGGGAGCGGGATCACGAGGCCTTCCGCCCCCGGCCACGGGAGAAGAGCTCCAGCTGCTCTGCCTGGAGCACGAGCCACGGGCTGAAGGCCCAGGGCGTCGCTCGGATTCCCTCGCCAAGCTCCGCCGGGTCGACCCAGCGGGCTTCGGCGACTTCCCGCGGATTGAGGTCGGGTTCGTCGTCGGTCGTGGCAAGGTAGACCGGGCACACTTCGTGTTCCACGATCCCGCTGGCATCGACGGCGCGATAGCGGAACAGGGGGAGCGCCAGGCGCACGTCCCGAAGCGTGATGCCGAGTTCGTGCTCCGCGCGTCGATGCACCGCCGAAAGGACGGGCTCAGCGGGCCGCGGATGACCGCAGAAGGAGTTGCTCCAGACTCCGGGCCACGTGCCCTTGTCGAGGGCTCTGCGCGTGACGAGGGTCTCGCCACGCGAGTTGTACACATGGCAGGAGAAGGCGAGATGAAGGGCGGTGTCGGTGCCGTGAACGCTGGACTTGGGCGCCGTCCCGATCTCGCGGCCTTCGTCGTCGAGAAGGACGACGAGGTCGATAGAAGTCATTCGCTTTCTCCTTTTGCTAGTTTATCTAGCGAGTTCGAGCGATACTACAGATATCGGGAGGGGGTGTCTACACGGTGAATCAGCGATGGATCCCGCAGACCGAACGCGATGAGCTCGTGATGCAGGCGATGACTGCTGTCCGCGCCTTCTCCGACGCAATGGACCGCATGCACGGCGGACTGCGGGGCGATATGGACATGAACGCCTCCGATCTCGCTGCGCTGCGGATGCTGATCGTGAGGGAGCAGCGCGGGGAGTGGGTGTCGCCTCACGATATCGCCGAGCATCTGGCGATCTCTACGGCGTCGACGACCAAGCTCCTGGACCGTCTGACGGCAAGCGGCCACCTCGAGCGGCGGCCTCACCCCCGGGACCGGCGGGCCCGCATCGTCGTGCTGTCGGAGGCGGCACGTGCCCAGTTCTATCAGCACTTCGGTGAACGGCTTCGTCGCATGCGCGCTGCCATGGAGTCATACACCGATGACGAGCTGCGTGTGAGCGCGCGATTCCTTGCCGACATGGAGACCGCGCTCGTCAACGTCGACGACGACGTCCACGAATGAGCGGACGGCCGTGGGGCGGCAGGCGTCTGCCGCCGCGGTAAACCAAAGGACCCCTGACCGGATTTCTCCTGATCAGGGGTCCTTCTTCGTTGCGGGGGCAGGATTTGAACCTACGACCTCTGGGTTATGAGCCCAGCGAGCTACCGAGCTGCTCCACCCCGCGGCACAAGACATAAGCCTAGCACGGTTTCCGAGCGGTGCCGAATCGTCGGCGTCCGGTTGCCGGGTGGCGCAGCCGGGCGGGAGGATGAGGACATGGCATCCGATGAGCGGACAGACTCTTCCCGTGCAGAGTTCACGGCGCCCGCCGTCGACGACCGCGGTGAATCCGTCAACGAACGTGCCGATCGCAACTGGAGCGAGGTGCTGCAGGAACTGCGCGTCCTCCAGACGGGCACGCAGATCCTCACCGGGTTCCTGCTCGCTCTGGCCTTCCAGCCGGCGTTCTCCGACCTCGGGGCCGGTCAGCGCACCTTCTACCTCGTGCTCGTCGTCCTGTCGGCGCTCAGCGCGATCATCGCCCTGGCTCCCGTCGCGCTTCACCGCGCGGCCTTCCGCAAGGGCATCAAGCCGCAGGTCGTCCGCTACGGTCATGCCGCGCTCATCACGGCACTGCTGACGGTGTCGGCGCTTCTGCTGGGAGTCGTGGCGTTCGTGTTCGATGTCGTGATCGGCGACCTGGCGGCGTGGGTCGCTGCGATCGTCCTGGGTGTCGTCATCGTCGCGACGTGGCTCGCCTTCCCGGCGTGGATGCGTGCCCGCGTGCGCCGCGAGGAGACGAGCCGATGAGCGCGGGCGCTGTGGGCCTCGCCATCGCTCAGTTCGCGCCGACCGCCGACGAGGAGGCCAATCTCACGGCGATCGCCGAGCTCGTGGCGCGCGCAGTCGCGCGGGGTGCGCGGGTCATCCTGTTCCCTGAGTACTCCAGCTACTTCGTCGATCCGTTCGACGAGAGCCTTGCCGACCACGCGCAGCCCATCGACGGCCCCTTCGTCGAACGCCTGACCGCGATCTCGCGCGCACACGATGCGATCGTGGTCGCCGGCCTGCTCGAGCGGGGCGAAGGACGCCGCGTGCGCAACACCGTCGTGGCGGTGAGCGCCGACGGGGTCGTCGCCCGGTACCGCAAGCTTCATCTGTACGACGCGTTCGGCCAGCGCGAGTCCGACTGGGTCGAGCCGGGAGACATCTCCGCGCCGCAGACGTTCGAGACGGCGGGGATGCGGTTCGCCCTCATGACCTGCTACGACCTGCGCTTCCCGGAAGTCGCCCGCGTGCTGGCAGACAGTGGCGCGGACGTCGTGCTCGTGGCAGCCGAATGGGTGCGCGGGCCTCTCAAGGAGCATCACTGGCGCACCCTCCTGCATGCCCGGGCGATCGAGAACACCCTCTACGTGGCTGCGGCCGACCACCCCCCGCCCCTCGGCGTCGGGGCGTCGATGATCGTGGACCCTCAGGGGGTCGAGATCGCGGCGATCGGAACGGTGAGCGACGTCGCGGTCGCCCACCTCGACCCCGACGCGGTCGAGCGGGTGAGGCGCGTGAATCCCGCGCTTCGCCTGCGACGCTTCGCGGTCACGCCCCGCTCGCAGTAGACCGCCAGGATGGGGACTCAGCCGCCGATCGCACCGAGGCGCGCGGCGGCCTCCTCGATGACCTCGATGCGCTTGCAAGCCGCGAACCTGACCAGCGTCCCGAACTGGGGGCGACGCTCGGGCGTCACGAACGCGGTGAGGGGGATCGCGACCACGCCCGCGAGCTCGGGGAGTCGCCGGCAGAGCGCATCGGCATCCGGTGCTCCCACCCGCTCGCACAGCGCGGCGGCATCCGCAACGGTGAAGTAGCCGCCCTGAGGCGGGATGACGTCGAAGCCGGCCTTTCGCAGTCCCGCGCCGAGCGTGTCGTGCTTGGCGCGCAGGGTGGCCGCGATGCCGTGGAAGAACTCGTCGCCCAGCCGCAGCCCCGTTGCGACGGCGGGCTGGAAGGGGGCGCCGTTGACGTAGGTCAGCCACTGCTTGACAGCCAGGACCGCATCGACGAGGTGCGCCGGGGCAGTGATCCAGCCGATCTTCCAGCCCGTCGTCGAGAAGGTCTTCCCTGCTGAGGAGATGGACACCGTGCGGGGCCGGGCCTCGACGCGGGTCGCGACAGGGGAGTGGGAGCCCTCGAACACGAGGTGCTCGTATACCTCGTCGGTGACGATCCACGCGTCGTGTCGATCCGCGAGGCGGACGACCTCGTCGATGACCTCGGCGGAGAAGACCGCCCCCGTGGGGTTGTGCGGATCGTTCACGATGATGATGCGCGTGCGATCCGTCACCGCGCGCCGCAGCTCATCGATGTCGGGCTGGAAATGCGTTCCGCGCAACGGGACCGCCACGAGCCTGGCGCCGGCAAGGGCGACGACAGCGGCATACGCGTCGTAGTACGGCTCGAAGACGACCACCTCGTCTTCGGGACCGTCGATCAGGGCGAGCAGCGTGGCTGCGAGCGCCTCCGTGGCGCCGGCGGTGACGAGGACCTCGCGCTCAGGATCGACGTCGAGGCCGTAGAACCGGCGCTGATGCTCGGCGATCGCATGAAGAAGGTCGGGCATGCCGCGTCCAGGCGGATACTGGTTCACGCCCTGCGAGATGGCGACCCGTGCGGCCTCCAGCACCTCGGCGGGACCGTCCTCGTCGGGAAAGCCCTGACCGAGGTTGATGGCGCCGGTGCGGGCCGCGAGGGCGCTCATCTCAGCGAAGATGGTCGGGACGGCGGTGCCCTCGGGAGTCAGCAGGCCGGCGCCACGCGCCGCGCGCGACCACGCGCCGGGAATGTCTCGCATCGGCCTCAGGCTACACGCATAGAGTCGTCGGGGCCGCGCCATAAGAAACGCACAGAATTCCGAGCCATCCTGATGGTGCCTCGATGAGCAACGACAGAGGTCTCGAGAGAAGGAGCCGCCATGAGCACGACACCCTCCGGTGAGAACATCCCGGTCCCCGACGACGCCGCACCATCGACCGACGCGACCTCGCCCGACGCGTCGGCGCATCAGGCGGCGCCGGCCGGCTCCGAAGCCTTCCCGTCGTACCCGCCGCGTCCGCCGCTGCCCGCCGCGCAGCCTGCCGCCGCCCACGGCGCCTCCTTCGCCTCGGCGCCGTCCGCCCCCACCGCGCCGGCGTCCTGGGGTCAGGGCTATCAGCACACTCAGCCGACCGTCCCGCTCGGAGGCGGCCACGGCTCAGGCGCGGCGTTCGGAGCCCGGCAGGAGCCGGTCGCCCCGAGCGCGCAGACAGCCGAACACGGAAGGGTCGGAGGCGGGAAGATCGTGGCCATCATGGTCGCCGCGGCTCTCGTGGGAGGTGCGGCCGGTGTGGGCGGAGCAGCGGCGTCGTCGTCGCTTTTCGGTGCGCCGGGCGGCACCGTTGTGACGGCCGGACCGTCGAGCGTGACGGTCAACAACGCCGACGAGGTGACTCAGACCACCGCGATCGCGGCCAAGGTGATCCCGAGCGTCGTCACGATCTCTGCGTCGTCCGGGTCGTCGGGCGGCACGGGATCCGGCGTCGTGCTGAGCGAAGACGGATACGTGGTGACGAACACGCACGTCGTGACTCTCGACGGCGCGACCGGCAAGGCGAGCATCACTGTGACCACCTCCGAGGGCAAGGTGTTCCGGGCCTCGGTCGTGGGCACCGACCCGCTCTATGACCTCGCGGTCATCAAGCTCGAGGACGCATCAGGTCTCACGCCCATCGAGTTCGCTGATTCATCCAACTTGAATGTCGGAGACGAGACGGTCGCCGTCGGTGCGCCGCTGGGGCTGTCCAACACCGTGACGACGGGCATCGTCAGCGCGCTGAACCGTTCCATCCAGATCGCCTCGTCGGCCGCGCCGGAGGAGGGCGACGAGCTGGAGGACGGCGGCGAGTCGCCGTTCCAGTTCGACTTCGGACAGGGCCCGCGTCAGCAGTCGGCTTCGAGCTCGATCTCCATCGCCGTCATCCAGACCGATGCGGCCATCAACCCCGGCAACTCGGGCGGTGCGCTCGTCGACGGTGCGGGCAAGCTGATCGGAGTCAACGTCGCGATCGCCTCGACGGGCGGCTCCAGCTCCAGCCAGGCCGGCTCGATCGGCGTCGGGTTCTCGATCCCGTCGAACATCGTCAAGCGCATCACCGACGAGCTGATCGCCGACGGGCAGGCCACTCACGGCCTCCTCGGGGCGATGGTGGGCGACGCCGCGGTGCGCGAGGGGGCGACGACAGCGGGCGCGTACATCAGCGAGGTCACGGCAGGGGGAGCGGCCGCCAAAGCCGGACTCAAGCCGGGCGACGTCGTGACGTCGTTCGCGGGACTTCCCATCACCGACGCGACCGACCTCACCGCGCAGGTGCGGGCACTCGCCGGCGGCGAGACGGCGACCATCGTCTACCAGCGCGACGGCAAGACGGCATCCGCCGAGGTGACCCTGGGCACGCTCGACCAGTGACCGCGGGCAGGGCGGGAGGTCCCGCCCTCGAGATCGGGAAGGACGCCACCGCGCGATAGGCTCGCGTGGTGGCGTCCTTCTCGTTCGGCTCGGGCAACGCCGCCAAGCTCGCGCGCATCCCGGTGTACGTCTTCGGCCGGGTGGCGACATGGCTCATCCCGCGCTCTCGCCGCGAATGGGTCTTCGGCTGCGCGGCAGGCATCGCTGACGGCGCGCACGCGCTGTGGGAGCGAGCGGCGGCGGAAGGCGAGAAGGCCGTCTGGCTCACCGCTGGCCCGGAGCAGGATGCCGCCGCCGCCGCGCACGGCATCCCCACGGTCCGAAAGACGAGCATCCGCGGGTTCTGGCGCACGGCACGCGCTCGGGTCGTCGTCGTCACCCACGGCTTCGGCGACGTGAACCGGTACGCGACGGGCGGGGCGCTCATCGTGCAGCTGTGGCACGGCATCCCACTCAAGCGCATCGGCCTGGACTCGCCGGCGACAGTTCGCGCGCCGCTTCCGCTGCTCCGTCCGCTGGTTGCGGCGCTCTACCGGGCTACACAGCGACGCATCTCCATCATCCCGGCGGCGTCGCATCTCGTGCGCGGCCGCCTCGAGTCGGCGTTCGCCCTGACCGACGCGCAGGTGCCGGTCACGGGTGAGCCGCGCGTCGACGTGCTGTCGCAGGGGGCACCCGAAGAGCGCCGCGGCGATGCGCGACGGCGGCTCGAGGAGGTCGTCGGCGACCTGGGGGAGAGCCGGCTGGTGCTGTACGCGCCCACGTGGCGCGACGGCGCCGACGATCCCGCCGTGCCGTCCCCTTCGGACTGGCGCCGCATCCACGAGGTGCTCGACAGGAACGACGCGGTCCTGCTCCTGCGCTCCCATCCGCTCGGCGCGGGCGACTATCGAGCCGGCGTGGGGGAACGGGTGCGGATGCTGGGAAGCGACCTGGTCGCCGATGTGACTCCGCTGCTTCCTGCGCTGTCCGTGCTCATCACCGACTATTCGTCCCTCGTGTTCGACGCCTCACTCGTGCCCCTGCCCGTGGTGTTCCTCGCGCCCGACGCGGAGGAGTACGCCCGTGAGCGCGGCTTCTACGGCCGCTACCACGACATCACGGAGGGCTCCGAGGCGACGGACTGGACCGGGGCGGCGGCCCAGCTCGACGCCGTGCTGAGCGACCCCGCGGAGGCCGAGCGCCGACTGGCCGCAGCGCAGCGGCTCGACGAGACGGTCCACGCTCACCGCGACGGCGCGAACACGGATCGCGTGTACCGGTGGATCCGCGCAAGACTGTCGAGGTGGAACCCATGATCCGTGCCCGCTTCGGCGACGGTCCTGTGCTGGAGCTCTCGGGCGTCGGCGCACGTCCGCGCGAGGTCTCTGTCCTCGGCTCCCGTGCTCGCGCGGGGGGACGGCTGACGGGCCGCGGCACCACCTGGCGCGCCGTCGTGCCGTTGCGGGCGGCCCGGTGGGGAGGCCCGGAGCTCGCCCTTCCCACCGGCGAATACGAGCTGCGGGTGATCGGGGCCGACGGCGAGCGCATCCCGGGGGAGGCGTCCATCCCCGTGACCCAACTGGGGGTCCTTCGCGCACAGCTCGAGGGCGACCGCCTCGTCATCGGGCCGCCGGTCGACCCGGCATACGACTCCGGGGAGGGGCAGGACGCGCTCGAACGGCGTTACGCGACGCGACCGCAGGGGCTGGAGAACGCCGTATTCTTCGAGAGCTTCTACGGTCGCAACGCCAGCTGCAACCCACTGGCCATCGACCGCGAGCTGTCGCGCCGCGCTCCCGGCCTCGTGCGGTACTGGAGCGTCGTCGATCTGTCGGTGCCGGTGCCCGAGGGCGCGGTGCCCGTGGTGGAAGGCAGCCCGGAGTGGTGGCGAGCGCGGGGCGCGGCGCGTCTCCTCGTCGTGAACGACTGGCTGCGCCGTCGTTTCTCACGTCGCCCGGGGCAGATCGTCCTGCAGACCTGGCACGGCACTCCGCTCAAGCGCCTGGCCCTGCATCGCACGGGGTTCCACCCGCGGCGCGCGATCGCTGTGGTCCGGGAGTCCCGCCGCTGGAACATCCTGCTCGCCCAGAATCCGTACGGAGGCGACATCCTCCGCACCGCATACGCGTTCCGGCGTCCCGTGTGGGTGGAAGGCTACCCGCGCAATGACGTGCTCGTGACGGGCGACGGCGCAGACGTGCGGAAAGAACTCGGCATCCGACCCGATGAGCGCGTCGTGCTCTACGCGCCGACCTGGCGTGACGACCGCGATCAGATGGTCGACTTCCTCGATCTCGATCGCCTCGCGGACTCGTCGGGCGCGGTCGTCCTCGTCAGAGGGCACTCGCGCACACTGCTCCCGGGTTCGGATGCCCACGGCGCCCGCGTCCGCGACGTGACGGCCTACCCCGACATCTCCCGCCTTCTGCTGGCCTCCGACGCCCTGGTGACCGACTACTCGTCGGTCATGTTCGACTACACGGTCACGGGCAAGCCCATCTACTTCTTCACCCCTGACCTGGATCACTACCGCGGTGAGCTGCGCGGGTTCTACTTCGATCTCGCCGCCCACGCCCCGGGTCCCATGACGTCGACGCAGGGCGAGCTGGAGGCCGCGCTCGCCGACGAGGGCATGAGGGAACGCTATGCCGACCGTTACTCGGCGTGGCGTTCCCGGTTCAACGCGCGCGACGACGGCCACGCGGCGGAGCGGGTGGTCGCTCGCATCCTCGATCAGGGATTCCTCGACGTCTGAGCCCTCACCGCACCGGATCGAGCGATCAGGGCAGGGGAGTGTTGCGGTCGAGGCGGGAGGTGTCGACCGTGTCGCGAGCGCCTCGCATGAGACCCAGGAGGAAGCCGGCGCCCCACGCGAGGTGCATCGACGGGATCACAAGGAGGCTCCATAGCCGCTCACGCCATCCGCGCCCCGTGCCGGTGAGCGCGAAGCCGGCGACGAGCAGGGCGTACGCGGCGAGCGGCGCGTACACAAGGCTGCTCCAGGCGGCATTCGCTCCGGACAGGACGCCCGTCAGCTGGAGAGCCGCGGTGACGGCTGCGATCAGGAGCCACACGACGAGGACGGGCGGCGCGAAGAACCGCAGCGAATTGCGGCGGCCGTAGCGCCGAACGAGCTCGCCACGCCATGTTCCGGTGGCGCGGAACTGCCGCACGAGCCGCACCCAGCTCTCTCGCGGCCAGTAGGTGACCGCGAGCTTCGGATCGAACCACACGCGGTAGCCCGCGCGGCGGATGCGGAGGTTGAGCTCCCAGTCCTCGCCGCGCCGGATCGTCTCGTCGAATCCGCCGACCTCCTCGAGCACGCTGCGACGGATGACGCCCAGATAGGCGGACTCTGCCTCGCCCTCCGTCGTGCCGCTGTGATAGGTGGCTCCGCCGAGTCCGACGGGTGAGTTGTAGGCGAATGCGACGGCGCGCTGGAACGCGGTGCGACCGTCTGCGCGCATCACGCCGCCGACGTTCGCGGCGCGCACGCGCCGAAGAGTCTCGAGGGCGCGTGCCGTGTAGCCCGCGGTGAGCTCGGAGTGCGCGTCGACCCGCACGATGGTCGGGTAAGAGCCCGCGGCGATCGCCAGGTTCAGGCCGACCGGGATGTCAGCGGCAGGATTGTGCACCAGCCGGATGCGCGGATCGCCCGCCGCGAGGCGCTCGGCCAGCTCGGTCGTGCCGTCGTGCGAAGGGCCCAGCGCCAGCACGAGCTCGCGGGGGCCTTCGAAATCCTGCGCCAGCACCGTCTCGACGGCGCGTTCGAGATAGTCGCGCTCGTTCAGCACGGGCATGACGAATGTGACGCCCGCTCCTGCGGGAGGGACCGCCGCGTCACGTGTCATGAGTCCGATGATTCCGGATGGGGGATCAGCTGGTCGAACTGGGAGAGCACTTCAGCTGTGTAGGCGGCGACGTCGAGGTGCGTCGGGGGCACGTCGCCGGCCAGGAACGCGCGCATTCCGCTCGACAGCCCCTCGTCGCTGCGCGGAACGATCAGCATCTCGTCTCCGGGCAAGGCGCCCTCGGCAGAGCCGAACGCGGTCGTGACGATGGGCAGCCCGAGCTGCGCGGCCTCGATCAGCACCATCGGCTGACCCTCGTAGTCGCTCGAGAGCACGAAGCAGTCGCAGGAGCGCATGATCGAGATCGGGTCGGACTGCGGGCCCGTCAGGAAGACACTGTTGCCCAGCCCGAGTTCGTAGACCTGGCGGCGCAGCTGATCGCCCAGGGGCCCTCCGCCGACGATGAAGAGCTGAGTGCGGGGGTCGTCCGCATGCACGCGGGCGAACGCGCGGATGAGCCGCGCGTGGTTCTTCTCCGTCGACAGTCGGCCGACGGTCACGAAGCGCCGGTGACCTGCGGCCTTGAGCGCGGCACGCCACGGCTCGTCGACGCCGAGGAGCTGATCTGCGTCTTCGGAGGCGGCATCCGGGCGCGTCCTGTCGACGATGTCGGGGAGATTCCGCAGGGTGAGGAACTTCTCGGCCGGTGCATACTCCGCGAGCTCGGCGCGGTTCAGCTTCGTGAGCGCGGGCGAGACCGACACGAGCTGGTCATACGCTCGGTACATCGTGAACACACGCCCCAGCGAGTGCAGGAACGGCTGGCGCCCGGCGACGGTGCGCTCGCGATCGGCCGCCATCTCATTGTGCAGCCAGATGGCGCGTACGGCGCGAGGCGAGTGAAGCATGAGGTGCGCCCAGAAGGGGCTGTAACCGCTGAAGTCGGCGACCCAATCGAACTTCGCCGATCCGAAGATGCGCACCCACTCGTCGTGCCACAGCGTGCGGTGTCCGAAGCGGCGGTGGGCGCGCAACGGGTCGGTGCTGCGATCGGCGACCCGGCGGAGCACCTGGCGTGCCTTGAGCCCGTTCATTCCGCCGAGGCGGAAGACCTGCCGGATGCCGGGATCGAGTCGCTGCTGGTTGCGCCGCGTCACCTCGCCCCGGGGGAATGCCATCAGGGCGGTGACGTCGTATTTCGACGGATCCAGTGAATTGAGCAGGTTGACGGCCGACGTCGTGATGCCGTTGAGGCGGATGCCGCCCAGGTAGAACAGCAGGCGCACGCGCCCGTCGCGCTCGGCGGGGCGCACGCGGTAGCCGTCCGTGCGGCCGCGGAACACGATGTCGATCACGCGCTCGGTCGCTCCGCCGTCCTCGTAGGGGGTGTAGCGATTCGCCCACTCGTCGTAGCGCGGGTGGCGCGCCGATCCGGGCTGCATCAGCGCGGCCAGTTCGCGCCCGAGGGTCGCGGGATCGGTGTGAACGGGCCCCGGCAGCTCGTCGAGGGACATGTACGTGCCGCGCTCGACCGTGTACTCGTCGCTGTCGGGGACGAGGAAGCCGATGGGGCGGCCGGTCGCGAGGTAGTCGAAGAAGATCGACGAGTAGTCGGTCACAAGAGCGTCGGCGACACCCAGGAGCACGTTCGCGGGAATCGTGTTCGGCACAAGCAGGCGCGAGAGCGCGGGGACTGCTCGGGCGAGCTCATGGACGACCTGGTGCGTCTTCACGAGCACGAGGGCGCCGTCGCCGAGATGATCCTGCAGGGCGGCCGCCTGGCTGGCGAGGTGGGCGAGATCGGCGTCGGGAGACTGGAACGACGAGCCGCGCCACGTCGGAGCGAACAGCACCAGGCGGCGTCCGGCGAGATCGATCGACAGCGCATCGCCGAGCTGACGGCGCACGGCGCTCGATTCGGCATCCGTCACACGCTGACGATCGATGCGCGGGTAGCCTTCTTCGATGATCGAGCCGCGGAAGACGTTGCGCAGCCGGTACGCGCTCTCATACATGACCTCGCTCATGAACGGGTTGGCGGAGAGCAGGTAGTCCGCGTTCAGGAAGTTCCGCAGCGTGTTGGCCGATTCGAGCGCGCCCCCGGGCATGTCGAAGCCCATGAGCTTCAGAGGCGTACCGTGCCACGTGTTGAGGTACACCTGTCCGGCGCGCTTGCCGAACGCAGGCGGGAAGGTCGCGTTGTTGATCAGATAGCCCGCCGTCGAGACAGCCCGCCAGTACGCCGCCGAGCCGCGTCGGACGATCCGTACGTTCGACTTCCCGGCGAACTCCCGCCGCAGCGCGGCTTCGGCGGCTGTATCGCTGAGGGCCCAGACGTGGCGCACGTCGGCGAAGTCGGGTGCGGCGAGCAGCGCGCGGAAGATCGCCTCGGGATTGCACAGGGCCCCATTGCCCGCGAACGACTCGTACAGCACGGTTCGCGGGCGGATCGGCAGCGTACGCGCGATGGCCACCTGCTCCGCCGCCAGGATTCGCGCCGCCTGTCGGGCGTACTTGGAAATGGCCTGGGGCAGACGGAGGGGCATGGAGATGTGGGGCTCTCGTTCGAGACGTGTCAGGAAGCGATCTCGCTGGCGCGCCGACGGGCGCGAGCGGTGACGGCGCGGTGCACGCGTCGTGCGACCTGATGAATCCTAGCCTCGACCAGCTGATAGAACCCCCAGGCCACCAGCAGACAGAGGGGGATGCCGATGAGTCCGATGACGGGCCAGCTCTCGGAGCCGAGTGCGAACGCGAGGGTCGCGAGCACCGGCACGTGGATGAGGTACAGGCTGAACGAGATGCGTCCGAGCCACTGCATGATGCGGGTCTCGAGAAATAGCACGAGCGGACGCCAGGCGAAGCTCACGAGCACGATGCCCGCCGCGCCCGGAGCGGCGAGCGCCCACAGCGCGTTGCTCAGCGCACTGCCGCTCTCGGCGATGGGGCGCGCGAGCCAGCTGGCGATGAGCAGCAGGAGACTTCCGCCGGCGAGCAGCGGCAGGAACCAGCGCGGCCTCGGGCGCTGCACCCATTCCAGCAGGTCTGGCATGCGCGCCGCCATGATCGTTCCCATGAGGAACACGGGGAAGTACAGCAGGTCGCTCTGCTCGAACACACGCCCGGCGACGCTCAGCGTGCAGCACACGAGCACCGCGGTCAGCGCCCAGCGCCGCACGAGCAGCGCGAGCGCCGTCGCGAACGGCAGGAGGATCGAATACAGCAGCTCCCAGTGCAGCGACCAGAGCGGATTGTTCAGCGGGTACTGACGCGGCACCAGGGACGCCTGCGAGAAGAACGCCTGCCAGGTGAACTCGGTCGCGTGGGTGTCCGCCATCCACGATCCCTCCGGCATCGTCGAGACGTCCCGGGGAACGAGGAGCACCAGGATACTGCTGAGGATGAGCGCCGCGATCACCGGGCCGTAGAGGCGCACGACACGCGCCGAGAGGAACCCCATCCAGGAGAAGCCCGAGCGGAAGACCGGCAGCACGACCACCAGGCCCGACAGCACGAAGAACACGAGCACGGCCTCGCTGCCGGCCGTGAGGATCTTGGCGGGGGACTGCGAGATCCACGCCCAGACGACGGTGCCTTCCAGCCACGGACGCGCGATGAGCAGCCAGTGGTGCAAGAGCACGACTGTCGCGGCGATCCCGCGCAGGCCGTCCAGGCTGCTGATCCGGCCGTCTGAGCGGGGAGGGGGAGTGGCTACCATCCCTTCAACGCTAACGAGTCCGCCGCTGGACAGTCACTGGGTGCCGCCCAGGCCCCTTTCTGTGCTAGCGACCAGGCGGTCGATCGCCGCCAACGGGATCCGCAGCCACCCGGGCCGGTTGCGGGCCTCGTAGATCGCCTCGTAGACGGCCTTGTCGAGCTCGAAGGCGTCGAGGAGAGGCCCGGTCGCGGGCATGCCCATTCGGTGTTCGTAGCCGCCGAGGAAGGCTCGGCGCGCGGCGGCTGACCACTCCAGGAGGCGCTCCGCCGTGCCATCCTGTGCGAGCGCGCCCGGGACGTAGTCGAACGATCGCAGCATGCCGGCCACGTCGCGCAGCGCCGAATCCGGCCTGCGGCGCTCGTCGATCGGGCGCATCGGCTCACCCTCGAAGTCGATCAGCAGCCACCCCCGGCCGGGCGCCTGCAGCACCTGCCCCAGGTGAAGGTCGCCGTGGATCCGCTGCAGCGCCGGCCACACGGTCTCGAGCGCCCGTTCGTACACACCGGCGATCGCTTCACGGTGCGCCGCGAGCCCGGGGACCTCCGCGACGGCGATCGCAAGACGTCGTTGCCATGCGTCGACCACTGCCGCGCGGGCCGCGCCGTCGGCGGGCGTCGTCGGGAACAGCTGCGCGAGGCTCAGGTGGACGTCGGCCGTGGCGGCGCCGAGTGCATGGGCCGCCGGCGAGAACTGCTCGTCGTCGGCCGCCGCGCGCTGGGCGACCCGCCACGCGTCCTCGACGTCCGGGAGGAACTCCTGCGCGAACGCGAGAGAGCCGCTCAGGTGGGCCGTCGAGTCAGTCGGGTCGATCCACGACGCCTCGATGTGCCCGAGCGACTGCGGGACATACGGACAGCCCGCTCCCGCAAGCGCGGACTGCAGCTCGATGTCGGGGTTCAGTCCGGGATTCAGCTGGCGGAAGACCTTGCAGATGACAGGTCGCGATCCGGACGAGGCGTAGATGATCGACGTGTTCGACTGCTCGCCCGAGAGCACCCTCGACTCCACTTCCGCGACGCGGCGGGCGGTGCCGGCCGCGTGGACGTGCGTTTCCGAGGCGATGTCACGGAGAAGCGCGCCGGCGTAGGCGGGATCGAACGGTCCGTCGATCAGCACGGACTCCTCATCTCGGCCGATGACGTGTGCGGGGTGGGTCCCGGTGGCGCTGACACGGCGCACGAGGGGGACCTGGTAGACGACGGCGGGAGAGGCGCCCTCGTCGAGCACGACGAGGACCTCGACGCGTGCGTCGGGCGTGGCGGGTGCGACGGTGATGCGAGCGAGCAGCCGCAGCTTCGGAGTCGTCCCCTTCGATGAGTACCAGCGCTGGTGTGCCATCCATCCCGCGAGGCACGCCAGCGTGCTGTTCATGTCTCCGAGCGTATTGCCGGCGTGGTTCGCTGTCGAGGAAGCGAAGCACGGCGACAGGCACCCGGCGCGTCAGCGCGACCGACGGCGACGTCGGCGAAGACCAGGCGCCCGCCGATGAGCGGCACGCGTGGCACTCAGGCAGGAATGCGCAGCGCTTTCAAGCTTAGGGTCGAAAGCGCATGGGCGAAAGCGCCGTGACGTCGCGCGGCCTGCGCACAGTCTGTATGCATGTCTGAACCCCGCTCAAGAGCGTCCGCACATGTCGGCCAGCTCGTGCGTGCCCTCCGAGACCGGCAGACCATCAGCCGCAAGACTCTTGCCGAGCGTGCCGACCTCGACGTCTCGCACCTCGCCCGCATCGAGAACGGGCAGGGCAATCCCACCCTCTATGTCCTCATCCAGCTCGCCACGGCTCTCGACGTGGCGCCGGAGGAGTTCGTCAAGGGCCTCGGAGCCGACGACCTCCCGCCGAACCTGAAGCCCTACTCAGAAGCGGACTTCCGTCGCGAGCTTCGCCGCCGCAGCAGCGCGGGCTGAGCGGGCATCCGCTTCAGGCGGCGTCGATCAGTCGCCGTCGCCGTCGCCGATGCCGACGATCTCCGGCGGCATCGGCGGATCGACCGGCTGAATCTCGATGCCGACGCCGGTCCGCGCCGGGATGTCGCCGAACAGCGGGATGTCGAGCGCGAAGCTCGTGTCGAGCTGCTCGACGGGATCGAGAGTGTCAGCGGGCTCGGCGGGAAGGCCGCCCCATTCGGTCGGTTCTTCGGGCCGGTGCTGGAAGAGTCCCATAGACCTATTGTGCGCACACTCACATCACGAAACGCCAGATGTACTCCGATGACGAGGATTCGCGGAACCAGCACAGGGTGAGGACGAGGTCATCCAGGTCGGAGTCGCACAGGCACAGGTCGATCGAGTCGCCTGGCAGCAGGCGCCCCCACCGGAACGTGGCGCCGTCGGAGTGGAACGCGCGCACGGAGTCGAGAGGCTCGGGACTCCTGTTGAAGACGATGGCATGGGTGTCAGACATGCGCTCGACATGCCAAGGCAACGGGTAGGCGGAAACGGGCGAGGTGTCCAGGGCGGTGAGCATGCCCGGAAAACTAGGCGAGGCGTCCGACACCCGGCCGCGCCCCGAACAGCCTCAGTCGAGCCCTGTGGACGACGCCGATCCCGCGCTTTCCCGGGAGGAGGCCTCGTGCGTCGCGTCGGATGCCGACGCCTCCGGGCCGGCCGTGGCCGCGTCCCTCTGGGGGGCGTCGCCGACCCGGGCAGAGCGCCGGCGACCGACCGAGGAGGTGACCGCCCGGCCCGCGCTCCCGAGGGTGCCTGCGACGGCACCACCGGCGCGGCGCGCGGCGCGCACGACGGACCGTTCGACGCGCTCGGCGCCGGGTCGTGGCTCAAGGCCGGCCGGGTACTCCGTCGGGGGCGAACCGAAGGCGCGCCGCGATGTGGTCACGACGCGGCGCCCGAGGATGTGGTTTCCGGCACCGCCCACCGCCGCGCCGACCCCGAAGGGAAGCGCCTTGCCTACGACAGAAGCGCCCCCGGCAGCGGCGAAGCGCTTGATGAAGGCCGTCTTGAGGCGGTCGACGAGCGGACCCACGGCCGCGCGGGGGAGCGATTTCGTGATCAGGTCGCCCCAGTACCGTTCTCGCGGCACGCCGTTCCCCGCGGCGCGTCGGGCCCATTGCGACACGAGATCCACGCCTTCGGAGCCGAGCATGAGCGTGAGGACGAGGGCGCGCGCCTGGTCAGGGTCGTCGACTCGCACGCCGTGCAACTCGGCGAGCGATTGCGCGAAGAGCGCGGTCGCCTCAAGGAATCCGACCGTCTCGACGCCGCTCAGCGCCAGGGTCATCCCCGTGCCGATCCCCGGGATGACGGCGGTCGCACCGACGGCGGCGCCGCCGGTGGTGACGGCCGACAGGTACCGGCGCTCGAGGATGCGCACGATCTGGCGGGTGTCGGCATCCGGGTGGCGCAGCCGGATGCTGCGCAGGTGCGCGACGACCGCGGGGCGCTGCACGCCGAGCACGCGGTCGAGCATCCGAATGGCGAGCGGATGCTCCGGATGGCCTTCCGGGGGGAGCCCGCCGACCCACGGGGAGCCTTCGGGCAGCGAATCGATGCGGTGGACCTTGCCCATGACAGCCCGATCCTAGGTCGTCGTCCTGCGCGGAGGCTGGAAGACGGGGCGTCCGTGATCAGACGAAGAGGTTTGCCCGCTCGAGGTCCTCAGCGAAGTCGATCTCGACGGCGTAGAGGTCTGAGATGTCGAGGGGCACGACAGCCATGCCGTTCTCGGCGATCGCGCGCTCGAGGCCGCGCTCGAAGTAGTCCTGGTCGTCGACGCGGCCGAGCTGAGCGATCAGCGTCTTCTTGTCGCCGGACGAGATGTAGTTGATGCCGACGGCTTCGCCGACGCCGCCCTTGACCGTCTTCGAGAGCTCCTTGATGCGGCCCTGGGCGTCGATCGTGTACTTGACCTCTTCGTCGCTGACCTTCGCGGTGTTGACGGCGACGAACGACTCGTCGCGCTCGATGAGAGGCATGGCACGGCCCAGGACGAGCGGGTCGAACACGACATCGCCGTTCATCCACAGCACGCCACCGCGTCCCGTCGCGCGGAGGGCGCGAAGGAGGCTCTTGGAGGTGTTCGTCTGGTCGTAGCGGTCGTTGTAGACGTAGTCGACGTCGGGGAAGGCTTCGACGATCGTCTCGGCCCGGTAGCCCACCACGGTGGTGATGCGGGCGTCGCGACCGAAGGCGGCGCGGATGTTGTCGTGCTGCTGCTGCATGATCGTGCGTCCGTCGGCCAGCTCGGTGAGCGGCTTCGGCAGGCTGCGGCCGAGCCGCGAGCCCATACCGGCTGCGAGGATGACGATCTGAAGAGTCACGAGTCTGCTCCTGTGGGTGTTCACTGTCATAAGACAAGAGACACGCCGTCGTGCCGGGGGCCATGCTAGCGAAGCGGCCTGGGAACGACCCGCGAGCACTGCACCCGTTGCCTATTCGTGATCTGCCTGGCAACATTCCCCTCCGGATGGATCGAGGATCTCCTCCCCACACGGGACGCACACGACGATGGCCGGAGGTTCCGGTGCGTCCGGAATCCGCTCAGACACGGCTTGCTAGGTTGGACGGGTGACAGCCTCCTCTTCCTCGTCTCAGGACGATTCGGTCGACGTGACGGCTTCGCCTGCCTCGGTCCCGCCGCTGCCCGAGATCTCCGCGGCAGAGGCGGCCAGCGCGGGAACTGCCCCCGTGTCGCGGCCCGCGCCGCGCCCCCGGAAGCCCCGTCGTCCGAAGACGTCACCCTCCACCGAGCGTGGCTCGACGACGCCCGCCACACCGCCGAAGCCTCGTGTTTCCGCAGCGGAGGCCGCCGTCGGCTTCTCTGTCGAGGCCCAGACCGCGGGGGACGCGTCGCTCGCGGCATCTGGAGGCGGCGTGACCGTCACCGCGGCCGACGTCGCAGACATGGCGCCCGTCCCGCCCGTCGAGGCGGTGGCGGCAACGGAGGAGACTCGCGACAGAGAGGCCGATGCGGCGGTGGAGGCGGAGCCCGCATCTGAGCCCGATGGGGCGACGACGCCGGAGCCCGCCGTCTCAGATCCGGAAGCCACGCCCATCCGCAAGCCCCGCGTGCCCCGCAAGAGCAAGAAGAAGGCCAAGGCCCTGGCGCCGCAGGCCGACGCGCTCGTGCTTCCGCCCGTGCCGCCGCTGCCGCACGTCGCACCGTCGGCTGAGGCCGCGAGTGTTCCAGCGTCCGGCGAAGCGCCGCTCGAGCCGACGGTCGAGGTCGCTGATGCCGGGGGCGCTGATGCCAGGGGCGCTGCCGGGGGCGCGGAGCCCGACAGCGCCGCGCCCGAAGGCCCTGAGCCGGAAGCCGCTGAGCCCGAAGCCGGAGCGCCCGAAGCCGCTGAGCCCGAAGCCGGAGCGCCCGAAGCCGCTGAGCCCGAAGCCGGAGCGCCCGAAGCCGCTGAGCCGGAAGCTGCAGCGCCCGAAGCCGCTGAGCCGGAAGCCGCTGAGCCGGAAGCCGCTGAGCCGGAAACCGCTGAGCCCGGAGTCGCGCCCGCGCCCGGGGAGCCCGCGGACGCGGAACCCTCTGCCGAGGCGCCTGGCGTGGCGGCGCCTGAAGCCAGCGAGGCCGACGTCGCCGAGGCCGCGGATCCTGAGGACGAGGGGCAGGGCTCCGATTTGACCTCGACCGCGCTGCTCGAACCGGTGGAAACAGAAGCCGCGGAGCCGGCGTATGCCTCTTCGCGCGGTGATGCGGCCACCGGCCAGACGACTGCCCTTGAGGCCGAGCCGCACGGCGAGATCGCTGCGCTTCGACTGCGGGGCGTGTCGAAGTCCTTCGGCGAGACGAAGGCAGTGGATGCCGTCGACCTCACGGTTCGCCCCGGGACGTTCTACGGCATCGTCGGTCCGAACGGCGCCGGGAAGACCACGACGCTGTCGATGGCGACGGGGCTGCTGCGGCCAGACCGCGGCACGATCGAGGTCGTGGGCGTGGATCTCGGCGCCGAGCCCGCCCGCGCCAAGCGGCTCATGGGAATCCTTCCCGACCGCCTGCGCACGTTCGACCGGTTGACCGGTCGGCAGCTGCTCCACTACTACGGGGTGCTGCGAGGACTGCGTCCCGCGGTCGTCGAAAGCCGAATCGCCGACCTCGCGCGCGCCTTCGACTTGACCGACGCGCTCGGCCGCACCGTCGCCGACTACTCAGCCGGCATGACGAAGAAGGTCATGCTTGCGGGAGCGATGATCCATTCGCCGCGCATCCTCGTGCTCGACGAGCCTTTCGAAGCCGTCGACCCTGTCTCGAGCTCGGTCATCCTGGAGATCCTCAAGGCGTATGTCGCGCACGGCGGCACCGTCGTGCTGTCCTCCCATGGCATGGACCTCGTCGAGAGCGTCTGCTCCGGCGTCGCGGTGATCGTCGCGGGCCAGGTGCTGGCCGAGGGAACGGTCGACGAGGTGAGGGGCGAGCTCACGCTCGAGCAGCGCTTCATCGAACTGGCAGGCGGACTGAGCGACGTGGAGGGCCTGGAGTGGTTGCACACCTTCTCCGGCTGAGGCTCGATCTGCTCCTGGGCGCCGTCCGTGGTGACGTGCGACATAAGGTGCGCATCGTCGCGATGAGCGTGCTGCTTGTCGCCGTCGTCGTGCTCGTCGGCTGGGCGCTCGTCGGACTGGAGGAGGCTCCCGCAGAGATCGCATCGGTGGTGACCGTGATCGGCGCAGCGGCCGTCACGACGGGATTCTTCATCGCGCCGCTCCTCGGCGGCCCCGACGACCCCCTCGACCCCCGGCGCTTCGCGCCCTTCGGCCTCGAGCCGCGGCCGCTGGCCGGCGCCGTGCTCGTGGCGAGCATCGTGAGCGCTCCCGTCCTGGCGGTCATCGCCGTGACCGTCTCACTCAGCATGCTCTGGGCGGCACACGGCGTGCCGGTCGTCGCCGGCATCCTGAGCGCTCTTCTCGGAATCGTGACGTGCCTGCTCTTGGCGAGGGTGGCTCACGCGCTGTTCGGCCGCCTGATCCGGCAGCGTCGCTCGCGCGAGCTCACCGGGGTGCTCCTCATCGGCCTCGTCGTCGTCATCGTTCCCCTGGTGGTGTTCTTCTCGTCGCTCGAGTGGCGGGGTCGCGTTCCCAGCCAGCTGGAGGAGGCGGCAGAGATCCTCGCGGTCACTCCGGTCGGCGCCGCATGGTCGATCCCGTGGCGGATGCTCGACGGCGACGCGGGCTGGCCGGTCTTCGTCGCGATCGCATCGGTGCTCGCGCTCGCCGCGACCTGGGTGGCTCTCGTGCAGTGGCTGCTGACCACCACTGAGCGCCCTCTGTCGGCCCGTGCCCAGCGCGGCCTCGGATGGTTCGCCGTCACCCCGGGGACGCCCACCGGCGCGATCGCCGCGCGCAGCCTCGTCTACTGGCTGCGCGACTCGCGGTACATCGTCAACGTGGTCGTGGTTCCGATCGGAGCCGTGCTCACGATGGTGCCGCTCGTGGTGGCGGGCGTGCCGCTCTCGGTCGCCGCCCTGCTTCCCGCTCCGCTCATGGCGTTGTTCTTCGGCTGGCTGGTGCACAACGACCTCGCCTACGACTCGACGGCTCTCTGGATGCACATCGCCAGTGCGGTCCGCGGCGTGTCCGACAGGGTGGGCCGGCTGGTGCCCGTGACGCTGATCGCGCTGCCGCTGCTCGCCGTCGCCGTCCCGGTGACGGTGCTCGTGCACGGCCGGTGGGTGTTGCTGCCCGCGATGATCGGCGTCTGTGCGAGCCTGTTCCTCACGGGTCTCGGTCTGTCGTCGATCTCGTCGGCTCTCTCGCCCTATCCGGCGGCGCGTCCGGGCGACGGCCCGTTCGAACAGCCGCAGCGCAGCGGCGGATCCCTCTCACAGGGCGTCGTCCTCCTCGGGGCCGTCGTCATCAGCGCTCCCGTGCTCTGGTGGGGCTGGCTCGCGATGACCGACGGCACCGATCATTCCTGGGTCGCCTTCTGGGGCGGCCTCGGCATCGGATTCGGAGCGCTTCTCATCGGCGTCGTCCTAGGCGGCTGGATATTCGAGCGCCGCAGCGGTCGACTGATGGAGTTCGCTGAGGCGAGCTGAGCGACGGCACGCAGGCATCCGACCGACGCCACGACGGGCGCCTCGCGATTAGACTCCCTGATCATGAGCACGCCACGTGAAAGTCCCGACCAGGGCGGACTCGCCACTCTCGACCGGGAGCTCGAAGAGCTCATCCGCGAGGAGAACATAGAGCCCGGTGACCACGAGCGCTTCTCCCACTACGTGAAGAAGGAGAAGATCCTCGAGTCGGCCCTCACGGGCAAGCCGGTGCGGGCCCTCTGCGGCAAGAAGTGGACGCCCGGCCGCGACCCGGAGAAGTTCCCCGTGTGCCCGACGTGCAAGGAGATCTACGAATCGCTGCAGGGCTGAAAGGGGCGATCAGTCTGCGTCGCGGAACACCGTCGCAAGCGCCGGATCTGATCGGCTGAGCGCGAGCGCCTGCACGGGAAGCTCTTCGCGTACCCGCATGTGGTGGGCTCGCGCGGCCTCGACGCCCACGGTGCCGAGGTGTGCGGAATCCGTCTCGCCGTGGTCGACGAGGGTGACCTGGAGGGCACGCGCGTCGGGATGGTCGGCGGCGGTGTGGACCTGTTCGAATCCGTCGGAGACCATGATGAGCTCCGCGGTCGCGGTGCCATGCTCGAGAGTGCGGAACGCCGCCTTGCGACCGCCCTTCGACCCCTTGTCGGTCGAGGTCTTCGCCACCGCGACCCATGAGTCATCCGGGGCCTGGCGGGCGACGAGCTTGTAGACCATCCCCGCAGTCGGTGCACCGGAGCCCGTGACGACCGACGTGCCCACTCCGTAGGAATCGACAGGAGACGCCGCAAGCGCAGCGATCGCGAACTCATCGAGGTCGCTCGTGACCGTGATGCGGGTGCCGGTCGCGCCGAGCTCGTCGAGCTGAGCGCGCACCTCGGCCGCGACCGTAGGGAGGTCGCCGGAATCGATCCGGACCCCGCCGAGTTCCGTGCCGGCGACACGGATCGCGGTGGCGACCCCTTCGCGGATGTCATAGGTGTCCACGAGCAGGGTCGTGCCGATACCCAGCGCCTCCACCTGGGCCCGGAACGCGTCTTCCTCCGTCTCGTGCAGCAGGGTCCACGAGTGGGCGGCGGTCCCCATCGTGGGAATGCCCCAGCGGCGTCCCGCCTCGAGGTTGCTCGTCGCGTCGAAGCCGACGATGTATGCGGCGCGCGCCGCTGCGACGGCTGACTGCTCGGCCGCCCGTCGAGAGCCCATCTCTGCCAGCGGCCGGTCGCCCGCTGCGATGCTCATGCGCGCCGCTGCGTTCGCGATCGCGGAGTCGTGGTTGAGGATGCTGAGGGCGAGCGTCTCGAGCACGACTGCCTCGGCGAAGGTGCCCTCGAAGGTCAGGATCGGCGACCCCGGGAAGTACGCCTCGCCCTCGCGGTATCCCGTGATGCTGCCCGTGAAGCGGTAGTTCTCGAGGTAGCGCACGGTCTCGGCGTCCACGACCTTCTCGTCGCGCAGGAAGCGCAGCTCGTCGTCGCCGAAACGGAAGTCGGCCAGCGCCTCCAGGAGCCGGCCCGTGCCCGCGACCACCCCGAAGCGCCGTGCGCCGGGCAGCCTGCGTGCGAAGAGCTCGAAGACGCATCGGCGGCCTGCCGTGCCGTCGCGGAGGGCGGCGTCGAGCATCGTGAGCTCGTAGCGGTCGGTGAGGAGGGCGGTGCTGGGGGCGGCGCTCATGCCGTCACTCTATCGACGGGCGGCGGAGGGATGCGCTGGGGCGGGTAGGCTGGTTGACCGTGAATGACGCGCCCATCGGGATCTTCGACTCCGGCGTGGGCGGGCTCACCGTGGCTCGGGCGGTGTCGCAGCTTCTTCCGCGCGAATCCGTGCTCTACATCGGCGACACGGCGCGTTCGCCCTACGGTCCGAAGCCGATCGCCGACGTGCGACGCTACTCGCTCGAAGTGCTCGACACGCTCGTCGAGCAGGGCGTCAAGATGCTCGTGATCGCCTGCAACACGGCCTCGGCGGCGATGCTGCGAGACGCGCGCGAGCGGTACGACGTGCCCGTCGTCGAAGTGATCGGTCCGGCCGTGCGCACGGCGATCTCGACCACCCGCAGCGGCAGGATCGGAGTGATCGGCACGGCCGGAACGATCGGCTCGGGCGTCTACCAGGACATGCTGGGCGTGAATGAAAACCTGACCGTGTTCGCCCAGGCGTGCCCGCGGTTCGTGGAGTTCGTCGAGGCCGGAGTGACCGATTCCGCCGAAGTGCTGACCGTCGCGGAGGAGTACCTCGCCCCGCTGCGACACGCCGGTGTCGACACGCTGGTGCTCGGCTGCACGCACTACCCGTTTCTCGAGGGTGCGATCAGCTACGTCATGGGACCGGACGTCTCGCTGGTCTCCAGCGACAGCGAGACGGCGAAGGACGTCTACCGGCAGCTCGTCTCGCGCGATCTGCTGGCGGGTGCGGATGCGGTGCCCACGCATGTGTACGAGGCGACGGGGGCCTCGGCCGACGACTTCCTCGACCTGGCCCACCGACTCATGGGGCAGGGCGTCTCGAGTGTCCGGCTTGTTCAGACCGGAGCCATCGACCTTCCGAAGGGGATCCAATGACCGATATCGTCCGAGCCGACGGGCGCTCCGTCGACGAGCTTCGTCCTGTCGTGATCGAGCGGGGCTGGAGCGCTCACGCCGAGGGATCGGCGCTTATCTCCTTCGGGGGAACGAAGGTGCTGTGCACCGCCTCGTTCACGGGAGGCGTGCCGCGCTGGCTCACCGGCAAGGGCAAGGGCTGGGTGACCGCCGAGTATGCGATGCTGCCGCGCGCGACGAACTCGCGGAACGACCGCGAGTCGGTCAAGGGACGGATCGGCGGCCGCACGCATGAGATCTCCCGACTCATCGGTCGCGCTCTGCGTGCCGTCGTGGACACGAAGGCTCTCGGCGAGAACACGATCGTGATCGACTGCGACGTTCTTCAGGCTGACGGCGGCACGCGCACGGCCGCCATCACGGGCGCGTACGTCGCGCTTGCCGACGCGATCGAGTGGGGCCGTGCGAAGGGCCTCGTGACGAAGAACGCGAAGGTGCTCCTCGACTCGGTGTCGGCCGTCTCGGTGGGCATCATCGACGGTGAGCCGATGCTCGACCTCGCCTACGTCGAGGACGTCCGCGCTGAGACCGACATGAACCTCGTCGTCACCGGGCGCGGCCTGTTCGTGGAGATCCAGGGCACGGCCGAGGGCGCGCCGTTCGACAAGCGGGAGCTCGACGCGCTGCTCGACCTGGGCGTCGCCGGCTGCGCCGACCTGCGCGACCTGCAGGCTGCCGCCCTCGAAGGCTCCGACGCCTGACAGCGGAAGGGATGCCGATGACATCGCGAATCGTCCTGGCGACGCACAACCCCCACAAAGTCGAAGAGTTCGGCCACATCGTCGCGGCCGCACGCCCCGATCTCGAGGTCGTCGGCTATGACGGTCCCGAGCCTGTGGAGGACGGCGTCACGTTCGCCGAGAACGCGCTCATCAAGGCGCGTTCCGCCGCAGCGCACACGGGCCTTCCGGCGCTCGCGGACGACTCCGGCATCTGCGTCGACGCGCTGGGCGGCGCGCCGGGCGCGTTCTCGGCGTACTGGGCGGGCCATAAGAAGGATGCCGTCGCGAACTTCGAGCTGCTGCTCGACCAGCTGTCGGACATCGCCGATCCGCGCCGCACGGCGCAGTTCGTGTCGACGATCGCTCTCGTCAAGCCCGATGGGACAGAGCGGGTGGTCGAGGGCGTGTGGCCGGGACGCCTCGCCACGGCGCCGGCGGGCGCGAACGGATTCGGATACGACCCGATCTTCATCCCCGACGGGCAGCCGGGCAATGAGCGCACCGTCGCGGAATGGACGGCGGAAGAGAAGAACGCGGCGTCGCACCGAGCGCGGGCGTTCACCGCGCTCCTGCCGCTTCTGCGCGACCTATAACCGTTCTCATTCCCGACTGGCGCAGAGCGTCCTGCGAGGAGCCGTGGCGTTCTAGCCTCGAGTCATGCACCGTCAGTCTCACGCGCACGGCATCCGCGCTCTGGGCAGCCGTCGCCTGCTCGCGGTGTCGCTCGCGATCACGGGCGGTGTGCTGGTCGTGCAGGTGATCGGGGCGGTCCTGACAGGATCGCTCTCGCTGCTGGCGGATGCTGCGCACATGTTCACGGACGCGTCGGCGATCGTCATCGCCCTGGTCGCGAGTGGGGTCGCCGCACGGCCCGCGGATGCACGCAACACCTACGGCTACCAACGGGCCGAGGTGTTCGGTGCGCTCATCAACGGCGTCATCCTGATCGTGCTGTGCGCGTGGATCCTCGTCGAGGCGGCGCAGCGGCTGTGGGGCCCGGGCGATGTGGAGGTGCTCGGCGGCCCGATGCTCGTGGTGGCGCTCATCGGACTCATCGCCAATGCGGTCTCGCTCTGGCTGCTGAGCGCCGCCCAGCGGTCGAGCATCAATGTGCGGGGCGCGTACCTCGAGGTGCTGGGCGATGTCGTGGGGTCGATCTTCGTCATCGTGGCGGCCATCGTCATCTGGACGACCGGCTGGACCGCCGCGGATGCGCTTGCGTCGTTGGTGATCGCGGTCATGATCGTGCCGCGCGCGTTCTCGCTGCTGCGGGAGGTGTTCGCCGTGCTGGGAGAGGCGGTGCCCCGCGGGACGGACGTCGAGGAGATCCGCGAACACCTGCTCAGCCGAGCGGGGGTCACTGCGGTGCACGACGTTCACGTGTGGCAGCTCACGCGCGGGGCGCCCGTGTTCACGGCGCATGTCGTCGTGACTCCCGAGGCCCTCGAAGCGGGGCGCGCGGCCGTGCTGCTGTCGGAGATGCAGAGCTGCCTGTCGGCGCACTTCGATGTGGAGCACTCGACTTTCCAGCTGGAGCTCGCCGGCCACATCGAGCATGACGCGCACGACTGAGGCTCGTGCGGGCGGTGCGTGGCGTCGCCGAGGGGACGGTTCGGCATTGTCGAGGCGGACTAGACGCGTTGCACCTCGTCGGGACGAATGTCGGGCCTGAGCCCTCGCCAACGGGCGTGGCGCAGCGTTCCGCCCGGGGTGAACTCCGCGAACTCCACTTCGCCGACCACCTCGGGGCGCACCCACAGCGCATCGGAGGCGTCGGCGCGCGGCACGCCTGCGAGAGGGTTCTCATCCGTGCGCAGCGGCTGGAGCAGTGCGTCGAGGGTACGCAGCGTCGATTCGCTGAACCCCGAGCCCACGCGGCCGACGTACTGGAGGCCGTCCTCCGAGGGGATGCCGAGCAGGAGCGAGCCGATCTGGCCCGTGCGCCCGCCCTTCCCCGGGCGGATGCCGCCGATCACGACCTCTTGCGTCTGCGTCAGCTTGACCTTGAGCCACTGCTCGCTGCGGCGTCCGGGCAGGTATCGCGAGTTCGTATCCTTGACGACGAGCCCCTCGAGCCCGAGCGACCTCGCTGTCTCAAGGGCGGCGTCGACGTCGTGCGCGACGGGAGGGACCTCGATCGCGTCGATGACGTCGCCGGCGATCGCGTCGAGCAGTGTCCGCCGGTCTTCGAGGGGGAGGGCCGTGGCATCCGTGCCCCCGTGCGCCAGCAGGTCGAACAGGAAGTACTTCACCGGAGTCCGTCTGCTCTCGCGGGCGATCTCGCCCGCGACCGTCAAGTGCATGCGACTCTGCAGGCGGTGGAAGCTGGGACGACCCCCGGAGTCGAAGGCGACGATCTCGCCGTCGACGACGCACGGCTCCGACCCGAATCCGGCATCCACGTCGGTGAGCTCGGGGTAGCGTGCCGTGATGTCGGTGCCGCTGCGTGCCTGCAGCCGCAGGCGATGACCGTCCCAGAGCCCGATGGCGCGCACGCCGTCCCATTTGAATTCAGCCCACGGGCGGCCCCACCGCTGCGCCGAGCTGCGAGCAAGAGCGGGAGTGGACAGGGTTGCCAGCATCGGCGCGTACGTGTCTGCGCGGGGCGTCGGTGCCTGGCGCGAAGCGGATGACCGGACCGGGCCGCGATGCTTGACCGGCGAGTCGGTCTTCATGCGGTGCAACAGCCACTGGGACTTCTCGCCTTCGCCGGAGGTGCGGATGAGCGCGAGGCGCAGACCGTCGACTTCACCGCCCTCGCGGCCGCGGAGCGTGAAGATGACCTCGTCGTCACGCCATTTCTCGGTCTCGTAAGTGCCGGTGTCCCAGATCGTCATGACGCCGGCTCCGTACTCGCCGCGCGGGATCTCGCCGTGGAAGGAGAGGTATTCGAGGGGGTGCGGCTCGGTCATGACGGCCAGATGGTTCGTCTTCGTCGACTCGGGGATGCCGCGCGGCACGGCCCAGCTGACGAGCACGCCGTCGCGCTCGAGCCGGAGGTCGTAATGGAGCCGGGTGGCGTGGTGCTCCTGGATCACGAATCGGCTGCCCGGCTCGGCGTCGAGCGGCGGGGGCGCGTCCGGAATCGGCTCGGGTGTGCGCCTCGCATCGCGCTTGGCCTGATACGCCGCGAGCGCGTGCGTTGGCACGGCCGTCTGCTCTCGCCGGGACGCCAGGGGAGCGAGGGGATCGTCGGCGGGGTCCGGCATGCTGCCGATGCGGTCGAGCACCTCACTGAGGTGCAGGTGCCGGAGGCCGGGGTCGTCGAGCTCCTCCCATGTGCGCGGCACCGCGACCGTGGGCTCGTCGCGTCCGCGCAGCGAGTAAGGGGCGATCGTGGTCTTGGAGCCGTTGTTCTGGCTCCAGTCGAGGAACACTCGCCCGGGCCGCAGCGACTTGCTCATCTGGCTCACGACGAGGTCGGGGTGGTCGGCCTCGAGTGCTCGGGCGAGCTCTTTGGCGAAGGCGGAGATCTCGTCGCTCGTCCGCACAGCGTCGAGGTGCGTGTAAAGGTGGATCCCCTTGCTTCCGCTCGTCACGGGGAAGGGCTCCATGCCGAGGTCGGCGAGGATCGCGCGACACCAGCGCGCGACTTCGACGCACTCGGCCAGACCGACGCCGGGACCGGGGTCGAGGTCGAGGACGAGCCGGTCGGGGTTCATGCGCTCGCCGCCGGCATCGAACCGCCACTGCGGCACATGAAGCTCGAGACTCGCGACCTGGGCGAGGTACACGAGCGCCGCACGCTCTTCGACGAGCGGGTATTCCTTCGGGCCCGATGAGTGGGCGATCGGGCGGCGGGGCAGCCAGGCAGGAGCGCCCTGCTCGAGCGCCTTCGCGAAGAACGGAGGGTGGTCGACGCCCTCGGGCCACCGCTTGCGTGTGACGGGTCGACCGGCGACGTGAGGGATGAGCAGGGGGGCGACGCGGGTGTAGTAGTCGATCACCTCGCCTTTCGTCGTGCCCGTCGCGGGGTAGAGGACCTTGTCGAGATTGCTCAGGCGCAGTCGTCGACCGTCGATCTCGACCGTCTGCGTGCCCGATGCCATGTCGAAAGGCTAGTGCGCAACCCCTGGTCACACGCGCGTGCGCGGTGTTCACTTGTGCGTATGAGATCCATCTGGAAGGGTGCGCTCACCTTCGGGCTCGTCAACGTGCCCGTCAAGGTGTACTCGGCGACCGAAGACCACGACGTGCCGCTGCACCAGGTGCATGCCGCCGACGGGGGGCGCATCCGTTACCAGCGGATATGCGAACTGGACGGCGAGGTCGTGCCCTACTCGGACATCGACAAGGCGTATGACGACGGTGAACGCACCGTGGTGCTCACCAAGGACGACATCGCATCTCTCCCGTCGGAGCGCAGCCGAGAGATCGAGGTCGTGGAGTTCGTTCCCACCGAGCAGATCGACCTCCTCACGCTCGACCGGGCGTACTACCTCGAACCCGATTCGAAGTCTCCCAAGGCGTATGTGCTTCTTCGGAAGACGCTCGAGCAGACCGACCGCACCGCGGTCGTGAGGTTCTCGCTGCGGCAGAAGACACGGCTGGCCGCGCTGCGGGTGCGCGGCGACGTGCTCGTGCTGCAGACGCTTCTCTGGGCCGACGAGGTTCGCGAGGCGTCGTTCCCGTCATTGGATGAGCCGGTGAAGATCTCCGACAAGGAGCTGGAGCTGTCCGCATCCCTCGTCGAGAGCTTCTCAGGCGACTTCGACCCGGCCGACTTCGTCGATGAATATCAGCAGGAACTGCGGACGCTGATCGATGCGAAGCTCGAGAAGGGCGACGCACTCGACACCTCGGAGACCTTCGGTGAAGCGGAGGAGGGCGATTCCGGCGGCGAGGTGATCGACCTCATGGCGGCGTTGAGAGCAAGCGTCGAGCGGAGCCGCGCATCACGTGAGTCGGGCAAGAGCGACACCAAGGACGACGAGAAGAAGAAGCCCGCGAAGAAGCCCGCGGCGAAGAAGACCAAGAAGGCCTCCTGACCCGAGATCCCGGGTGCGGGCGATCAGGCCTGCGGGGCGTTGTCGCCGTCGCCGTTGAAGTCCGGCTCGCGGTCGAAGACCTCACGGTCGAGCACCAGCTCTTCGGCTTCCTCGGCGTCGACCACGACATCGCGACCGGCCGCCGCTTCCTTCGCGACCTTGCGGCGCTCGCTGAGGTAGTGCCAGGCGCTCACGAGGGCGGTTCCGCCGACGGCGACGAGCAGGATGACGTCGATGTACTCGGTCACGAGGTGCGCGACCCACGGGATGTAGCCGACGAGGAAGCCCACCATCGTGAGGCCGAAGCCCCACACCATCGCACCGATGAAGTTGTAGAGCGAGTAGCGCTTCCATGGCATGTGACCGACACCAGCGGCGACCGGCGCGAACGTGCGGACGATCGGCACGAAGCGGGCCAGGATGATGGTGAGTCCGCCATAGCGCTCGAAGAACGCATTCGTGCGTTCGACGTTCTTTCGGCTGAACAGGCCTGACTCCTTGCGTTCGAACACGGCAGGGCCGCCCTTGTGTCCGATGAAGTAGCCGACCTCCCCGCCGACGAAGGCGGCGAGGGCGATCAGCAGCGACACCACCCAGATGTTGGTGCCGAAGATCTCGTTGGTGTGCGTGAGCAGTCCGGAGATGATCAGCAGCGTGTCGCCGGGGAGCAGGAAGCCGACGAGCAGGCCCGTCTCTGCGAACACGATGAAGCACACCACGAGGAGTGCCCAGGGGCCGGCTGCCTCGATGATCGAAGTCGGGTCGAGCCAGGGAATGAGAGCGGTGGAGTGCACGGGTGTCCCGTCGGTCGTTGTCGGTCGGCGGTCTTGCTGGGCTTGGGCTCACGCGAACGGGTCGCTGGGCAACGGGCCGTGCGGAAGGTGGGACTTGAACCCACACGCCTTGCGGCACAGGAACCTAAATCCTGCGTGTCTGCCAGTTTCACCACTCCCGCGCCGAATCAGTCTATCGGCGGCTGCCTCGGCGACATGGTGCGCAAGCCTGCGAATCACCCGAGCGCCCGGGGGTGTGGAGCGTTTCCGTGCGCGAGGGCGATGGGCGGCAGGATCTCAGACCATGCATCCGTCCTTCTCCTCGGTCGCGCCCGCCCACGAAGTCGTCGCTGCGCGCGTGCGCGATCGGCTCCGCGCTGAGCAGGTCGACCCCGCGCGCGAGCCCGCCGCCGCCCAGGCGATCGTTCGTGACGAGGTTCGCAGGCACAACGACTTCGCCCTGGCCCGCGGGCTCGCCTGCGTCGATGAAGACACGACGGCGACGCGGACGGTACTGGCCGCCGTGTCGGGCTACGGTCCCCTCCAGCCCCTGCTCGACGACCCATCGGTCGAGGAGATCTGGATCAATGCGCCCGACCAGGTGTTCTGTGCCCGGGGCGGGCGCAGCGAGCGGGTGACGACCGCTCTGACCGCCGAGCTCGTGCGAGACATCGTCGAGCGCATGCTCCATGCCGCCGGCCGCCGCGTGGACTTGAGCCATCCGTTCGTCGACGCCTCGCTCCCCGACGGCTCCCGGCTTCACGTGGTCATTCCCGACATCACGCGTGATCACTGGTCGGTGAACATTCGCAAGTTCGCCCCCCAACGCCGCACCCTCGACGACCTCGTCCACGCCGGCGCGATGCCGTCTGGGGCTGCGGACCTTCTGTCGTCGATCATGGCCGAGGGGAGCAACGTCCTGGTCTCCGGCGCGACGCAGGCCGGAAAGACGACGCTCCTCGGCGCCCTGCTGTCCACCCGCCCCGCCGATCAGCGGCTGGTGACGGTGGAGGAGACGTTCGAGCTCGCAGTGGCCGCGGGGGATGTCGTCGCGCTGCAAGGACGTCCGCCGAGCCTCGAGGGCACGGGAGAGGTGACGCTCCGCCGGCTCGTGAAGGAAGCACTCCGGATGAGACCGGACCGGCTCGTGATCGGGGAGGTCAGGGACGCCGAAGCCCTCGATCTTCTCCTTGCGCTCAACACCGGCGTTCCCGGTGCCGCGACGATCCACGCCAACAGCGCCTCCGAGGCACTGCGCAAGCTCGCGTCGCTGCCGCTGCTGGCCGGCCGAAACATCGACCCTGCGTTCGTGCTCCCCGCCGTCGCAGCATCGGTGCACGTCGTGGTGCACTGCGCCCGACGCTCGGACGGACAGCGGTTCGTTGCGGAGATCGTGCGCACGACGGGAGCCTGCGGCGACGGCACAGTCCGCACCGTGCCGGTGTACGTATCGGGCCGCGGATGACCGTCGTCTGGGGCGGCACGCTGGCCGCGGGGATCCTGCTCGGGCTGGCACCCTGGCTGTGGCCCGCGGACGGGGCGAGAGCGCCAGAGGCAGCCGACGGGCGACTGCGTCGTCTGCTCGACACCGGTGGGTATGCGCATGCGCCGACGGCAGCGCTCGTCCTCGTGTCTCTCGGCTTCGGCGCCTTCACGGCCGCAGTCTCGTCGCTCTTCGTGCCGCTGCCGTCAGTGCTCACCGTCGCCGCCGCCTTCGGAGCATGGGCGCCGCTCGCCTTGCTGCGCCGCCGGGCCCGAGCGCTTCGACGCTCACGAAGGGCGCTGTGGCCGGACGTGTGCGAGCTGCTGATCTCCTCTGTCCGCGCGGGAATGCCGCTGCCCGAGGCCCTCGCAGCGCTCGCGGTCATCGGCCCCGAGCCGCTGCGACCCGCCTTCGGCAGGTTCGCGGCCGATTTCGCTGCCTCGGGTCATTTCGATGCGGCAGCGCTCCGTGCGAAAGCCGCCCTCGGAGACCCCGTCGGCGACCGCATCATCGAGACGCTTCGGATGGCGCGTCAGGTCGGCGGCACCGAGCTGACCGCGGTGCTGCGTGCGCTCGCCGCGTCGGTGCGAGCCGAGGCGGCGCTTCGCGGTGAAGTCGAGGCGCGTCAGTCCTGGATCCGAGGTGCCGCCGTCGTTGGGGTCGCGGCTCCGTGGCTCGTGCTCGGGCTGCTCGCGATGCGGCCCGAAGGGGCACGCGCGTACGCAAGCCCCGAAGGCGCCGTTCTCGTTCTCGCCGGCGCCGGGGTCTCGGTCGTCGCCTACCAGCTGATGCTCCGCATGGGTCGTCTTCCTGAGCCTCGGCGGTGGTTGGCGTGATCGGTCTGAACGACCTCGGGCTCGCGGTGGTGCTCGGAGCCGTTCTCGGCACCGGGGGAGTGCTCGCGCTCAGTCGTGCGCCGCGGTTCGCCGCCCGCTCGCTCACCTCGCGGATCGAGCGATATGTGCGCGATATCGGGGATCCTCTGGGCATCACGCCCGTCCGCCCGCTGCCCTCGGCACGAGGGGCACGAACCCGCCTTCTGTGCGTGATGTCGCGCGTCGGCGGCGCTGAAGCCCTCCAACGAAGACTCGATCAAGCCGGCTGGCACATGCGGGCCGCCGACTTCCGCGCCCGCCAGCTGGGAGCCGCGACGGCGGGGATCGTCGGCGGCGGGGCCATCACGGTGACCACGAGCGCATCGGGCGTGGCGACGGCCGGAACCGCCCTGCTCGCGCTGCTCGCGGCCGTGACCGGCTTCGCGCTGTGTGATCTTCGGCTGCAGCGAGCGTGCCGGCTGCGGCGGGCGCGGATAGAAGACGAACTGCCCACCGTGCTCGAGTTCCTCTCACTGTGCCTGGCCGCCGGCGAAGGGCTGCGTGAAGCGCTGAGCCGCGCGGGCTCCCTCGGCACAGGGGAGCTGACGGCAGAGGTGCGTCGGACGGTGCTTGCCAGCGGGACAGGATCGAGCCTCGCAGACGCACTCACCTCGGCGGCCCAGAGACTCGGAGTCCCCTCGCTCACGCGCGCGGTCGATCACATCGTGTCGGCGATCGACCGCGGTTCGCCGCTGGCGCAGGTGCTGCAGAACCAGGCGACCGACGTGCGTGAGGAGGCGAAGCGGCGGCTCATCGAAGCGGCCGGCCGGAAGGAGATCGCGATGCTGCTTCCGCTCGTCTTCCTCCTGCTTCCGCTGTCGGTGCTGTACGCGATCTTCCCGGGCGTCGTGATGCTTCGGCTCGGGGTGGGATGACCAACGGAAGGGAAAGAACACGATGGTGACGAAGATCTGGAACAGCCGGCGGGTGAGAGCGCGATGGGCGCCGGACGACCGCGGAGACGTTCCCGGGTGGGTGCTGGTGACTCTCATGACGGCGGGCCTCGTCGTCGCGATCTGGGCGCTTGCAGGCCCAGCGCTCGCGCAGCTGTTCGAACAGGCGATCAGCCGCGTGTCAGGATTCTGAACGCGTGCGCGCACCGTGCGGGCATGACGACGGCGGCTCTGCCGTGGTGGAGTTCGTGCTCGTGGGGCTCCTGCTCTCCGGGCTGACACTCGCCGTGATCCAGTTCGGGCTCGCGATGTACCTGCGGAACGTGGTGCATGACGCGGCGGTCGAAGGGGCCTATTACGCCGCGCTGGCCGACGTTCACCCGCAGGTCGGGGCTGACCGCGCGCGGTCGATCATCGACCGCACAGTCGGCGAGGGATTCGTGACCGACGCCCGTGCGGACGAGGATGTCGTGCAGGGGCAGCGGGTGACCTCGATCTCCGTCTCCGTGACGATGCCGCTGGTCGGCACTCTCGGCATTCCCGGGGCGTGGGAGGTGACGGCTCATGCGCCGACGCAGCTCCTTGACGGATGACGAGGGTTCGGCGGCGCTCGAGTTCGTGCTCGTCGGACTCATGATGATCGTGTTCCTCTTCTACCTGGTGATCGTGCTGGCGGAGATCCAGGCGAAGGCCCTCGCTGTCGAATCCGCTTCCCGCCACCTGGCTCATATCGCCGCCGCACACCCCTGGCCCGCACAGGTCGACATCGACCGCGTCAGCGCCGGGGTCGCTCGCGAATACGGCATGAGACCCGGAGATCTCGACGTCGACATCCGTTGCGAGCCCGCTGACGGCGAATGCACGGGACCCGGTGCGCTCGTACGCGTGGAGGTGAGAGCGGCGGCCGTGCTGCCGTTCGTTCCGCACGTGCTTGGCTTCGACCGCGTCGCACGCATCCAGGTGCAGGCGGAATCGGTGCGGCGCGTCACGCGCGTCGCCGGGGGAGGAAGGGGATGACGCGCTGGCGACGCGATGACGGCAGCGCCCTCGTGCTGACCCTGGGCTACGCGGCGCTCACGATCGCCCTGATCCTCGTGTGCGCTGACGCGACGAGCCTCTACCTCGCCCGCAAGCGAACCGATGCTGCGGCGGACGCCGCCGCCCTCGCCGGCGCCGAGGGGTACTCGGTCGTGATCGTCGATCGTCGACCGGTTGCGCGCCTCAGCGACGTCGGCGTGCGCACGCGGGCCGAGCAGGTGATCGCTGCGCACGATTCCCTGCGACTCGTCGCCGCACGGACTCCCGACGGGACGACGGCTCGCGTGACAGTCGCGACCACGTGGCACGCGCCTCTGCTCGCGCTGTTCGCTCCTGGCGGCGTCGTGATCGAGTCGACGGCAAGTGCGCGCACGGCGATCAACTGAAGGGCTCCTCGGACCACTCCTCGATGCTCAGCGTCAGGCCGTCATCTCCGTGGCACGAAGCGCGGCACCCAGCGGATGAACGCGGCGGCGCCGAGCAGGCCGACGACGCCCATGACGGCGGAGGCCGCACCGAGCGAGATCGCGGCGGCCACGCCCGACACGATCAGCGGCGCGACAGCACCACCGGCATCCGTCAGCGTGCGCCACGAGCCGAGGAACGCCGCAGGTTCCGACTGGGGTGCGATGTCGGCGCCGAGGGTCAGCAGAATGCCGCTCGACAGGCCGTTGCCGACGCCGAGGACGGCGGTGAACAGCGCGAACCACATGTCCGCCTGCTCGAGATCGTGCGTGAACGACAGCGACAGGAAGCCCAGCCCCATCAGCAGCGTCGCCGGCAGCGCGGCCCACAGGCGGCCGAAGCGATCCATCACCTGCCCGCTCGCGTAGAACAGCGCGAAATCGATCGCGCCCGAGATGCCGACCACCAGCGCGATCGTCTGCGCATCGAGCCCGATCGACACGCCCCACAGCGGCAGCAGCGCCTGGCGGGCCGACCGCACCGCCGACAGGCACGCCGCGGCCAGCCCAAGACGCGTCAGCACTCCGCGATTGCGCCACATCGTCCGCAGCACGCCCGTGCCGGGATCGCGACGTCCGCCCGCGCGCACCGTGCCCGTGACGGGCTCACCGGTGTCCTCAATCTCGCCCGTTCCGTTCGGCTCTGCGCGCGGCGAGGGTTCCCCTACCGCGTCTTCGGGATCCGGACCGAGCAGCACCAGCAGGATCGTCGCCAGGAGGCAGGCGGCGAAGAACCACGCGGTCGCCACAGGATCGCCGAACAGCGCGAGAAGGGCTGCGGCGACGAACGGGCCGACGAACATCCCCAGCCGGAACGATCCGCCCAGAAGCGCGAGCGCGCGGGCGCGGAACGACAGAGGGACGCGCGTGGTCATGAACGAATGGCGAGCGAGTCCGAACGCCGCCGCACTCATGCCGATGACGAAGGAGGACCCGCCGAGGACCGCGAGCCCGGCGTCTCCGAACGCCGTGCCCCACGCGATGCCCTGCGTGGCGATGAGGGCGATTGTGCCGCCGATGGCCATCGTGAGCCGCTCGCCGATGCGGGCGACGGCCCACCCCGCCGGCAGGTTTCCGCAGAGCTGCCCGATCACAAGGGCGGCGGCCACGAGGGCGGCGGTGGGGACATCCGCCCCCAGCGACGAAGCCATGACGGGCAGCAGCGGGATGACCGCGCCCTCGCCGAGGCCGAAGAGCACGGTCGGGCCATAGATCATGGGAGCCAGGCGCCACAGGATGCGGCCGATCGGTTCGGGGGCGGCGTCGGCGCTCATCCTTCACAGGTTAGTCTGGAAGGTGATGCTCGAACTCGATCTCTCCGCCGATATCCAGGCCCTGCGCTCCACCTTCGCCGACATTCAGGCGGTGGTGGACGTCGACGCGCTCCGGGCTGAGATCGCTCGGCTGTCCGAGGAGGCGGGCGCGCCCGACCTCTGGGACGACCCCGAGAAGGCGCAGAAGGTCACGAGCGCGCTCAGCCACCGGCAGGCCGAGCTGAAGCGCGTGGCTGACATCCAGCAGCGTCTCGATGATCTCGAGGTGCTCGTGGAGCTTGCCAACGAGATGCAGGACGACGAGTCCGCGGCGGAGGCCCGCACGGAGCTGGCGAGCCTGCAGGAGGCCATCGGACAGCTCGAGGTGCAGACGCTGCTCGACGGTGAGTACGACGACCGCGCCGCCGTCGTCACGATCCGCTCCGGAGCGGGCGGCGACGACGCCACCGACTTCGCCGACATGCTGCTGCGCATGTATCTGCGCTGGGCGGAGCGCCACAAGTACCCCGTGAAGATCATGGACACCTCGTACGCCGAAGGCGCGGGCATCAAGTCGGCCACGTTCGAGGTCGACGCTCCTTACGCGTATGGCACGCTTTCGGTCGAAGCCGGCACGCACCGGCTCGCGCGCATCAGCCCGTTCGGTTCGGCAGACAAGCGCCAGACCAGCTTCGCCGCGGTCGAGGTCATTCCCGTCATGGAGGAGGCCCAGGAGGTCGACATCCCCGAGGGCGACATCCGGGTCGACGTCTTCCGCTCATCAGGTCCCGGCGGTCAGTCGGTCAACACGACCGACTCGGCCGTGCGCATCACGCACATCCCCACGGGCATCGTCGTCTCGATGCAGAACGAGAAGAGCCAGATCCAGAACCGCGCTGCCGCCATGCGCGTGCTCCAGACCCGCCTCCTCCTCTTGAAGAAGGAAGAGGAAGCGGCGAAGAAGAAGGAGCTTGCGGGCGTCATCACCGCGAGCTGGGGCGACCAGATGCGCTCGTACTTCCTCTACGGCCAGCAGCTCGTGAAAGATCTGCGCACCGGCTACGAGGTCGGCAATCCCGCGACCGTCTTCGACGGCGACATCGACGGGCTGATCGCCGCCGGCATCCGCTGGCGCAAGCGCAAGGACGACGACGACTGATCGCCTCAGCCCTGAGGGAGCGGATGCTGCAACGCGCGGAGCGCTTGGAACGCGCTGCGCCGAGCGCCGCATAGGCTCGTCGGGTCATGATCCGGTTCGAACACGTCACCAAGCGCTACCGCGGGACGAGCAGACCGGCGCTGAACGATGTCGACTTCGAGGTGCAGCGCGGTGAGTTCGTGTTCCTCGTCGGCGCGTCCGGCTCCGGAAAGTCGTCGTGCCTCCGTCTGATCCTCCGCGAGGACACACCGACTGACGGGCGGGTGGTGGTGCTCGGCCGTGACCTCCGCACGCTGTCGACGCGCAAGGTCCCGTACTTTCGGCGGCACATCGGCTCGGTGTTCCAGGACTTCCGCCTGCTGCCCGGCAAGACGGTCTTTCAGAACGTCGCGTTCACGCTCCAGGTGATCGGTTCGTCGCGCGCATTCATCCATCAGGCCGTGCCCGAAGTGCTGGCGCTGGTGGGACTGGAAGGCAAGGACAAGCGCCTTCCGCATGAGCTCTCGGGCGGTGAGCAGCAGCGCGTCGCCATCGCGCGGGCGCTCGTCAACCGACCCCAGATCCTCCTCGCCGACGAGCCGACGGGAAACCTCGACCCCGCGACATCGGTCGACATCATGCAGCTGCTCGCCCGGATCAACGCCGGCGGCACGACCGTCGTGATGGCGACGCACGAGGCAGGCTTCGTCAACGAGATGCAGCGGCGCGTCATCGAGCTGCGCGGCGGCACGCTCATCCGCGACGACCGTCACGGCGGGTATGGAGACACCTCTGCGCTGCCGAGCCTGGCTCCGCAGGAGGAGAAGGGCGTCGCGGCGACCGCTGCGCTCACCGCCGTGCTCGAGCTGCAGCGCGAGATCGCCGCGAACCCGCCGGTCATGCACCCGGACGCGCCGCGCCCAGCGACGACTGTCTCCTCCGCTGCTCCGCCCGCGCCGGCCGAGAACGCACCTGCCGCCGAGGGCCCTGCCGAGTCGGATCCCGCAGAGCCCCCGATCACCCACTCCGCGCAGGAGCCCTCGACGGCGACACGCCCCATCCAGATCTCCGCTCCGCAGGTCGACCTCGGCGACCTCGGCCTCGACGACCTGGGCGACCGGCTCGGGCTCGCCGACGACGAAGACGAAGTGGGGCCGACGTCATGAGGCTCGGCCTGATCCTCGGCGAAGCGCTCACGGGCCTCCGCCGCAACGCGTCGATGGTGATCTCCGTCATCCTGGTCACCTTCGTGTCACTGACGTTCGTCGGTGCGGCGATGCTCATGCAGCTGCAGATCGCCAAGATGCATGACTTCTGGGTCGACCGGGCGCAGGTGGCGGTCTTCCTCTGCAGCTCGATCTCGACCACCCCGACGTGCACGGACGGCGTCGCCAGCGACGACCAGATCGCCGCCGTGCAGGAGAAGCTCGACAGCCCTGCGCTCCAGTCGGTCGTGCGCGACTACCGCTTCGAGTCCCGTGAAGAGGCGTATCAGGCCGTGCTCGACCTCTACGGCGAAGACTATGCCGAGTTCGTCACGGAAGATCAGATGAACGAGGCGTTCCGCATCAACCTCGTCGACCCCACGCGCGCTGACGTCATCTCGGAGGCGTTCGGCGGCATGGACGGCGTCGAAGGGGTGCAGAACCAGATGCAGTATCTCGACCCGCTGTTCGACGCGCTCACGGTGGCCACGTACATCGCGGTCGGCATCGCCGTGCTCATGCTCATCGCGGCGGTCCTGCTGATCGCGACGACCATCCGGCTGTCCGCGTACGCGCGTCGCCGTGAGCTGGGCATCATGCGGCTCGTCGGCGCGTCCAACCGGTTCATTCAGACGCCGTTCATCCTCGAGGGCATGTTCGCGGCGCTGATCGGGTCGGTTCTTGCGAGCGTCGCGATCGTCCTCGGACTTCACTTCGGCGTCAACGGCTACCTGCGCGAGCGCGTGGAGTTCGTCACGACCTGGGTCGGGATGCGGGATGCTGCCATGGTGATCCCGGCGATCATCGCGGTCGGTCTGGTGCTCGCCGCTGTCTCCGCCGGCTTCGCGATCCGTCGCTGGCTCCGCGCCTGAGGTAGGCTGAACGGCTGCCGTTCTTTCACTTTCCGTCGAGCGGCACCGGAACGACAGGAGTCATCATGCCCAGGGAACGCGGGGAGAAGGTCATCGCGACCAACCGTCGCGCGCGCCACGAGTACGCCATTGAGAAGACGTACGAGGCCGGGCTGGTGCTCACCGGAACCGAGGTCAAGTCGCTGCGTCAGGGTCGCGCCAACCTCAGCGACGGCTACGCCTACATCGACGGCGGCCAGGCATACCTGGATGCCGTCAACATCCCCGAGTACTCGCAGGGGCACTGGACCAATCACTCGGCCAAGCGCACGCGGAAGCTTCTGCTGCACAAGGACGAGATCGTGAAGCTCTCGCATGCCATCAGTGCCGGCGGCTACACGCTCGTCCCCCTCAAGCTCTATTTCAAGGACGGGCGCGCGAAGGTCGAGATCGCCGTGGCCAAGGGCAAGCGCGAATTCGAGAAGCGGCAGACGATCCGGGAGCGCGAGGACAAGCGCGAGGCCGAGAGGGCGATGCGCCTCCGCAACCGCCTGGGGGAGTGACACCCCCCCAGATTCAGCTCGCGCGGAACCGCGCCTCGACGGCCGCCGAGACCAGGATCTCGTCGGGCTGGAAGCCGACCGCTCCTGCCGGCCCGGCGGCATCCATGAGTTCGGCTGCCGCCTTCGCGTGCATCCGCGGAGCCGCGGCCTGCTGCCCCTGAGTGAGCAGCCCCAGATCGGCGATCTCGAGGGGTGTCACGGTGCTCCGGCCGATTGCCGATGCATAGGCGGTCGCGCGCTCGACTGCGACCGTGACGGCGTTGACGGCGACCTCTCGCTCGACGCGAGCCCGCGTCTCGGGGGACAGCTCCCACGAGACCGAACCGACGTGCAGGCCGTCGCGGCCGGCCAGGTCGTTGAGCCAGTCCGAGAGTGCCGTGAAGTCGGTGAACGTCGCGGCGAGCTCGACCGACCCGTGGTGGACGAGATCGAGCACCTTGCCCTCCGCGTTCCATGGACGCTCGGCCCAGATCGAGGTGCGCTGACTGGACCACGACTCGATCGTGCCGGCCGCCTGGCGCGCGGCGAGATCGTCTCGCAGCGGACTGGCGAGCTCAGCGACGCGAGCTACGACGTCGGCGCGGTCCGGCCCGTCGACCGACACGGTGACTCGCGCGGTCCCGCGCTCGGGCAGCACTCGGGTCTCGCTCTGGCCGCGCACGGTGACGACGACTTCGTTCATGCCCCGACTCTAGACGACGAGGAATGCGGATCTTCCGCGCGGTGTTGTATCCTGTGATGCTCGGGTGCACCGCACCTGAGATGACAACTCCACAGTGTGACAGTGGTCCTGCCGCAAGGCGCCACGGGGATGATCGGTTTCGACATCGCCTGTGATGCTGCGGGAAGCGGGCCGAGGATGCAGGGCTATCTCGTTAACGATCTCTGCGAACCAATAACTGCCGAAAAGAAGCAGTCCGACTTCGCCCTCGCTGCCTGAGCAGCGAGCCCGAGTCCGTCAGCGCGTGACTGATCCCGTCACGTTCCCTGGCGTCATCTAAGGGATCTTGCTGTGCAACGGCGTCCGGACGTTGCACGGGACTTCTCCCGGACTGGGCTCGTCGACTCAGGTGTCTGTGACTAAGGGTCGGGGCCGAGCAGAACGAATTTCACAGACTGCGCCCGGAGAAGACGCCGCTTTTCAGCGATGGACGGGGGTTCGATTCCCCCCATCTCCACCAGATCACTGTCACCGTCACGAGGCCCGGTGCTCGAGTTCACGCTTGAGCATCGGGCCTCTGTCGTACACGTGCACGTCGATCGTCTACAGACCTGGGACGTCTCGTTCGCCTCCTGTCTTGACGCGGGTCGGTGCGGAGACGATGATGAGCGCCGGACCGTGCCGGTGCGCCGGTGTTCGGCCCGATTCGACGCCGGACGGCAGTTGAGGGGGAGCTGCTTCCGCCCGGAGCCATGGGTGCTCGGCGGCTCTGCCGAGCTGGATTCGGAGGTGTCATGAAGAAGTCGCATGTGCTCGTCGCAGGTGCTGCCGCGCTCGGGCTCGTTCTCTCAACGCCAGTCGTGGCGTCAGCCGGTCCGCAGCGACCGGCTCCCGACCTCGATCCGGTCGTCCGATCGGAGCAGGTGGTCGCCCCGTTCAACCTCGACATCGCGGGCAGGAAGGTCTATGTGGCCGACGGTTTCGCGAACGTCGTCGGCACGCTGTCGAAGGACGGCTCCATCAACGCTATCGCGTCGCCCGCGGCGGGCGCTTCGGGCGTCGAGCGCTCTCGCGACGCCAGGACGCTGGCGTTCACGACGACCGACGGTGGTCCCGGCGCCATCACGGCGAGCGGCCTCAACCTCTGGGGCCCGCGCGGCTCCAAGGTCTATGCCGACACCCTGGCGTACGAGACGGCGAACAACCCGGACGCGAGCGTGATGTACGGCGTCGCGAACCCGAGCCCGTGCGTCTCGGATGCGCTCACAGCTGCGGGGCTCCCCGTGAGCTACCGCGGTGTGGTCGATTCCCACGCGTACTCCGTCACGCAGTGGGGCAAGAAGTGGATCGTCGCGGATGCCGGGGCGAATGCGCTTCTCTCGATCGACAAGCGGGGCGGAATCCGCACGCTCGCCGTCTTGCCTGCGCAGCCGACCACCATCACCGCGGAGATGGCATCGAACCTCGGCCTGCCGGCGTGTGTGGCGGGCGTCACCTACAGGTTCGAAGCGGTGCCCACCGACGTCGAGGTCGGCCGTGACGGCATGCTGTACGTGACGACGCTTCCCGGCGGACCGGAGTCGGCCGTGCTGGGTGCTCGTGGTTCGCTGTGGAAGGTGAACCCCTGGACCGGCAAGGTGAAGAGGGTCGCGAGCGGCTTCCTCGGGGCCACCAACCTCGCCGTGGGAAAGCGCGGTGAGATCTACGTCGCGGAGTACTTCGCGAGCATGATCTCGGTCGTCACCAAGGGGAAGAAGAAGGACTTCCTCCAGCTCACCAACGTCGTGGCGGTCGAGTCGGGTCGCAATGGCTCGCTGTGGGCGGGGACGACGATCTCGCTCGATCCGTCCGGTCCGCAGGTGCCCGGGACGATCGTCGAGATCGTGAAGGGCAAGGGACACAAGAAGGCGTCGTTCCGACACTGAGTGCGCGGAGAGGTCCGGGCCTCCCGTGCTCGCGGCCCGGACCTCCTCCGCATGCCGACCGGCCCCTCGCGCTGCGCCGCGCCGTCATCGGCGTTTGACTCACTGCCAGAGTGCGTAGATCGGAATTTCACGCCCGAGCACGCGCTCGGCGGCCCGATGTCCCGAGTGCATGGCAGCCGTCACGGTCGCGGGGTCGTCCGTCCACGTCGCCTCGCCCGCGAGGTGCAGGACGCCGCCGATGGGGGTCGCGATGGCGTCGTGATCCTCCGTCACCGAACCGCGCATCATGTACGCATACGCACCGTGCGCCCAGGGGTCGTCCTGCCATCGGCTGACGGCGATGTGCGACGGATCGGGGATGCCGTCGCCGTACAGGCGTCGCAGCTGGACCATGACGGATTCCGCGATCTGCTCGTCGGTCCACGTTCGGGTCTCGACGGCCGCGGGACCCGCGGCGAAGGTCAGGAGCGTCGGCTCTCCGTGGAGCGCAGTGAGGTCGTACCACGAGTGCCACCACACGCTCTCCGGTCCCTGCTGGCGGACGGCGTAGACGTCGTCTTCCCAGAACTTCGAAGTGAACCGGAGGAACACCTTCTCGAAGGCGTTCATGCGCAGGCGGCTGAGCGGCCGTGCCACCTCCGCCGGCAGGGGCGGGTCGATCTCGAAATCATCCGACTGGAGCACCCCGACGGGGACCGTGACGACGGCAGCCGCGGCGGCGAACTCGCCGCGATCCGTCGTCACAGTGACGCCTCTCTCATGCCAGTGGACGCGCGAGACCGCGTGCTCGAGTCGTACGTCGAGCCCTTCGGCGAGTCGCCTAGGCAGGACGTCGTAGCCGTCGGGGAAGACCACCTCGTCGCCGTCGACCGTGTCGTCGTCGAGGCCGTGTGCGGCCAGGTCCTCGATCCAGGCGCCGTACTGCTCCTCGGAGCGGTGCTCGAGAAACTCGCGTACGCGCTGTGTGCGCTCGGCATCCCACCCCTGGGCCGCGAGTGCGACCTCCGTCACATCGCGGTAAGAGTCATCCGGCTGTGAGTCTGCGACCGCCTGCAGAAGCGACTCGTCGACGGCGCGGATGTCGTCCGCGAAGCGCTGCGCGGCTGCGGCACTGAGGCGTGAACCATCAGGGCCGTAATACGCGATCGGCCGGCTGTCGGGCTGGTAGCTGCCGACGGTGAATTCCACCGCCCGCATGCCGAAGGCCTCGGTGGCGGCGGCGACAGCACTGTCGGTGGTTCCGTGAATCCAGGACCCGCCCATATCAGTCGTGCGACCGCCGGCGCGCACGCTGTGGAGGCGCCCGCCCACGCGATCGCGAGCCTCGAGCACCACCACCCGCTTGCCGGCCTTTGAGAGCAGGCGTGCCGCCGTGACACCGGACACTCCGGCGCCGACGACGATCACGTCGAGGTGTTCCATGAGTGCCTCCTGCCACCGCCTTCGGGTGCCGGTGTCACGACGCTACCGCTCGGCTCTGCCCCGCGGCCAATCGTCGGCGTCACGTCGCCAGAACGCGCGTGGGGTGGCGTGGGTCGCCTGTCAGAGCCCGGGGCGCTCGATCAGGACGAGCCCCTGCTTCGTGTCCGAGAGGGTGACCCAGCCATCGCCGAACAGATACGTCATGCCGTAGCCCTCGTCGTCGACGACGATGGCTTCGTCGGGGTCTTCCGTGACGTACGCGCCGTCGTCTCCGTCTTCGACGAGCCATCCCTCGGATGCCAGCGATGCGCGGGCGGTCTCGGCGTCTTCCGGGCTGATGGGCGACCATGCGAACAGCAGCAGGTTGTCGCCGGTCTCAGCGGTGAAGTCGCCCCACGTGCACGCGAGGCCGCCGGACAGCTCCATGTCGCCGATGACGAAAGGGTCTTCGCGAGGTGTCCACCCGCGGCTCGTCAGGTCACTGACGAGGTCGGCGTCGATCAGGTTCTCGCAGGTCACGTCTTCCGGCGCGACGGTCCCGGCACCCTCAGGGTCGGGTGTCGGCTCGGTGTCGGCGGGCTGCGTCGTGATCGTCGGGGTCGCCGTCGGCGTCGCCTCGGGCGCGGTCGTGGACGCGCAGGCTGTCGTGATGAGGGCGGCGGTGAGGAGCAGCGTGACGCCGGTGAGTCGGCGCGTGCGGCGAGCAGGCATGGGGACGGGCTCCGGTTCAGCGATGGATGAGGTCGAGGAAGGCGTTGTGGAGGATGCCGTTCGTCGCCATCGACGAGCGGGAAGCGAGGGAGTCTGCGCCCTCGATGTCGGTGAATCGTCCGCCCGCCTCCATGACGATGGGCACGTGCGCGGCGATGTCGTACTCCTTGACGTCGAACTCGCCGACGAACTCGAGGCGGCCCTCGGCCAGGAGCATGTACGGCCAGGCATCGCCATAGCCTCGGTCGCGCCACGTCGCGCGTGTGAGTCGAAGGAGCGAATCGGTGTAGCCTGCATCGTCCCACTGGGTGATGCTCTGGAAGCTGACGCTGGCGTCGGCGACGCGGTCGACGCGTGAGACAGACAGACGGCGGGGGGAGCCGGACGCGGTGTCCGTCCAGGCGCCGTGGCCCGTGGCCGCCCACCATCGGCGTCCGATAGCGGGCTGACTCACGACGCCCACGCGTGGCACGCCGTCGATGACGAGCGCGATGAGCGTGGCCCACATCGGGATGCCCTTGAGGTAGTTCGACGTGCCGTCGATCGGGTCGATGACCCATTGGCGGTCGGATCCCGTGGTCTCGCCGAACTCCTCGCCGAAGACGGCGTCGTCGGGTCGCTCGGCGCGGAGCATGTCGCGCAGAGCGCGTTCGGTGGCCAGGTCGGCCTCCGTGACGTATGACGCGTCGGCCTTGACGCTCACATCGAGGTCGGGTGCATCGAAGCGTGCCATCGAGACGGCGTCAGCGGCATCCGCCAGTCGCAGCGCGAGCTGCAGATCTCCCGACAGATCCCCCTCGAAGGGCGCGGTCCACGAAGGCAAGGCGGCGGGGGAGGTCACGCCCTCAAGAATACGCGGCGCGGTCGGCTCGATTTCAGACTTCAGGCATCGGGATGGTAACGTAATTCCTCGGTTCGCCGCGTTGTGAATCGCAAGCACCTCTAGCTCAATCGGCAGAGCAACTGACTCTTAATCAGTGGGTTCTGGGTTCGAGTCCCAGGGGGTGCACCCATCGACCGCCCCTGACCAGGTACTGCCTGCGTCAGGGGCGGTTTTCTATAGAGCGATCTGCAGAATTCTTGCAAGATGCACTATGACTTCGACCGGCGGCCTTTACCGCGCGGGTTCAACACTGTTCCGCCCGCACGGCGTAGCGGAGCGCTGCGTTCAAGGGCATGAGAATGGTCTTCACCATGCTCGGCGAAAGCGGACTTTACGCGCCGCTCATGCCCTCTCAGACGGGCGCAGAGCCGCTGCGAAGTGCGGCAAGTCCACTGACGGCGTTCGGGGCGTGTGACGGAGCTCAGGCGGACGCGCTGCCAGCGAGGCGACACGTTGCTGTCGATGCGGTCGCGGCAGGAGGGTGTGCACCGCAGAGGGCCCGGATTCTCTGAGGCAATCAGAGAATCCGGGCCCTTCTCTCATGTCTTATGTCTCTTCGCGTGGAGGCAGCATGTCGGTCTGTTGCGGGTTGGCCGGTTCTTGTGCCGGGGTGGCGTCTCCCGTGGCAGGGTCATCGACAGGTTCTGCCTCAGCAGGGTCATCGACAGGTTCTGCCTCAGCAGGGTCGTCGACCGGTTCTGCCTCGGGGGAGTCGGTGGCTGATTCGAGCTCGTCGCGGGTGTCGTCCGCTTCAGGGGTGTCGTCGCCCTCGGCATCGGACGTCACCGGCATGCCTTCTGTTCCCCAGATGGGGGACTGCATGGCGGGGTTCGCGTTCAACCTGAAGTTCGACGGCTCCTGAGGGATGAGCAACACATTCCAGGGACGCAGGTCGCCCGTGAAGGCTGATGCGGTCCGGAACATGGACGACATGGTCGTCACTTTGGAGGTGTCCCAACGGGACAGGTCGCTGTTGAACGCCGACGCGTTGTAGAACATGAACGCCATGCTTCCCACGTTGGAGGTGTCCCAACGGGACAGGTCGCTGTTGAACACCGACGCGAAGTAGAACATGTACGCCATGTTCGTCACGTTGGAGGTGTCCCAACGGGACAGGTCACCGTTGAACGCCTGCGCGGAGCTGAACATGGACGCCATGCTCGTGACCTTGGAGGTGTCCCAACGGGACAGGTCACCGTTGAACGCCCACGCGCCGTCGAACATGGACGACATGTTCGTCACGTTGGAGGTGTCCCAACGGGACAGGTCACCGTTGAACGCCGATGTGCTGCTGAACATGTACGACATGTTCGTCACTTTGGAGGTGTCCCAACGGGACAGGTCGCTGTTAAACGCCGACGCGCGGTTGAACATGTACGACATGTTGGTCACTTTGGAGGTGTCCCAACGGGACAGGTCGCTGTTGAACGCCGACGCCCTGTAGAACATGGACGACATGTTCGTGACCTTGGAGGTGTCCCAATCGGACAGGTCACCGTTGAACGCCGACGCGTCGCGGAACATGTTCGCCATGGTGGTGACGTTGGAGGTGTTCCACCCGTCCAGGGTGGGGTTGGCGGTCGTGTCGCGGAACGCTTGCGACATGTCGGTGACGGTGGTGGGTGGGGCCGTGACGTAGACCAGATTGTCCGCGCCTTGGAAGGCGGAGAGCAGCGAGGTCGTGCCTGTGGCTTCGTCCCACCGGTTCACCGACACCAGCGCGTCTGACCCGTTGAATCTGACCGAGGGAATGACGCCCGTGACGGTGACGTCCCAGGCTCCATCCTCGGAGTAGTCGTGGGTCTGGGTTCCTTCCCGGACGGCCTCGAGAGGACTGCCGTCACCCCAGTCGATGGTGCCTTCGCTGCCGGCACCGAAAACGAAGATGACCGGGTCTGTGGTTGTGGTGGTGTCCCAAGAAGTCGCCAAGATCGGGCCGCAGGAGTCGAACAGGAGGTCGATCTCGACATGGACGGTCGAGACCCAGCCGGCCCCGCGCGCGGTGGAGAGGGAGAGCACCTCATCCACACGCACCGTCCCCGCCTGAGCACTGGTGACCTTCAGATGCAGCAGATGCAGCTGCGGTTCGGGAGACGAGCGCAGGGCCGCGTTGATGTCGTCGAGATCCACATCGCTGACAGTCCCTGGCGAGGCGGTCCGACTGGTGCGGTCAAGTGCCGGCACGGCACTGGTGCCCGTGGCCTGCACGCTCAGCGGGACCGCGATGGTCACCGTGTCCGTCACGCAGATAGCGGCACCAGAGCCGATCGCCTCACCATCCACCTCGACGCTCACCTCGCCAGTGATCTCGAGATGCACCTGACCGGTGGCGAGCACCCCACCGTCGGCAAGTGACTCACCCACCCACAGGGCGTGCACACCGCGCGGCATCCACACAGCCAACACCAGCGCCAGCAGCACAGCCGCGCCACCGCACACCACCAGAGGCAGGAACCTAAACGTACGTGACATCAACCCTCATCCAAATCAGTCCATCGCTGAATCAGCCGCCTTCGAACGCTGGCCATCTGACCCCCAGGCAACAGTGACGAGCATCCCCTCTTCTAGGGGTCGGTGAGTGGCGCCCACGACAAACACCATGACCAAGCACCCACCCGCCGCCGTGCCGTGAGTGGAGAAGGCGTCGAAGTGAGTGGTGCGGCCAGGGCGGCACCCAGTGGCGCGCCATACTCGCGCAGGTCCTCCGCGTTCAGCGAGCGGATGAGTCCGGCACTGGCGCGGCAGGGGGCGTCGCGGCCTCGTCCTCGGGGATGCCGCCCGCCGGCGTGAGCCGAGAGCCTGCGCGAAGCACAAGGCAGCTGATCGTCGCGAGCACGGCGAGGGTCAGCATGGTGATGCCCATGGGGAGCGTGTTGGCGCTGCCGTCGAGGCCGACGAGGGGTGCCGCGATGCCGCCGAGTCCGAACTGCGTGGCGCCGATCACGGCGGATGCGAGGCCTTTGCTCTTCTCGACCGCACCGAGCGCGATCGCCGTCGATGGACCGGACACGAATCCGAGCGAAGACGTGGAGAAGAACAGGGGAATGCTGAGCCAGATCGCGGGCACACCCGACACGATCAGCGTCGTCAGCACGATGTTCGACGTGATGATCCCGACGACGCCGAAGCCGAGCACCCGCTCGGGCGTGAGGCGCACCACGAGGCGGCTCGCGATCGTGCTGCTGGTGACGAGTCCCAGAGCGTTGAGGCCGAACATCAGACCGTAGCCGACCGTGGTGAGGCCCATGACCTCCTGGTAGACGAAGGGCGAAGCGGAGATGTAGGACATCATGACGGCGAACGAGCACGCGAAGGTCGCCGTGGCCGCCAGGTATCGGCGCGAGGCGAGCTCGCGGAGCCCGAGACCGCGACCCACCGCGCGCTTCTCAGGAGGCAGCGTCTCCCTGATGACGAACACCGAGCCGGCGAGCATCACGATCGCGATGCATGCCAGCACACCAAGCGTGCCCCGCCACCCGATGACGTCCATGAGGGTGCTGCCGATGAGGGGCGCCGCCACGGGAGCGAGGCCGCCGACCACCATCATCAGGCTGAAGGCGCGCGCGGCGGCCTTGCCGCGGGCGAGATCGGCGATCACCGCACGCCCGATCACCATGCCTGCCGCACCGGTGAAGCCCTGCACGAGGCGGGCGGCCACGAGCAGTTCGAGCGTGGGGGCGAAGACCGTCGCGGCGCTCGCGACCACGAGGATGGCCGACCCCCACAGGAGCGGCCGACGCCGGCCGAGACGATCGGACAGCGGCCCGAACAGCAGCTGCCCCGCGGCGAGCCCGACCAGAAAGGCCGTGAGGGTCAGCTGCACTTCCGCCGCGTCGGCGTCGAGGTCGCGGGAGATGGAGGGAAAGCCCGCCAGGTACAGGTCGGTGGAGAACGGCGCCACGGCAGAGAGCGTCGCGAGGATGACGAGAAGGGTTGGGGTGATACGAGAGGAATCGGTCGACGACATCCCTTTACCTATCAATAGATAACTATCCGGCGTCAAGTGTACCGTTGCGACCATGAGCGACAGCGTGTACTTCGACATCGCCGACCGCATCCTGGCGATCGCGCGTCAGATCAGGCACGCGGATGCCGACGCGAAATCGCCGATCACGAGCCTCGAGAGCTCGGTCATGCGGTTCATCGACACGCATCCCGGCGCGAATGCGAAGGCGGCCGCCGAAGCGTCACTCCTCACCTCGAGCAACTTCAGCCGCGCGCTTCGCAGTCTCGAGGCGAAGGGCTACGTTCGGCGTGAGCCCGATCCGCACGACGCGCGATCCGTGCGGCTCCATCCGACGCAGAAGGCAGGGGAGAACCGTCGGTGGCTGCACGAGCGCTGGGGGGCGCTGCTTCGCGACCGCGTACCGGATGAGACGGCGAAGGAGCTTGCCGCTCACCTCGCGCTGCTGGAGGCGGCGCTCGTCGCGAAGCGCCCCGAGTCCTGACGAGGCGTTCAGTGCGACCGGCTGAACAGCACGGTGGTCCATCCAGCCAGCCCCGCGACGCCGCCGAAGAGGGAGAGCAGAGCAAGAACGGCCGGGAACTCGGGGTGGGACCACAGTGAAGCGCCGACCGCCGCAGCGATCGCGACGGCCGCGGTGAGGGATGCGGCGGCGAGCACGGTGCCGACCGCGAACCAGATGATGCCGCGAACAGGGGTTGACTGTCGTCCGACGGGGCGGGACAGCGTGAACAGCGGCACCGCCACAAGCAGCAGAGCGCCGGCCGCGAGGAGCCCGCACACGATCATCGCGCCCGCGATGAACTGCCACAGCGGCTGCTCGCTGAACAGAACGACGACCTCGCCGCCGTGAAGCAGGCCGTAGACGAGAGCGGCGAGACCCGCCAGCACCGTGAAGGTCGCCCACGCGGAGAACAGGCCCATGGTGAACTGGCGACCGGTCGGCGACGCTCCCGCGTCTTCAGGAGGAAGCTCATCGGAGACGCTTCCCGAGGCTGCGTGTTCCATGACCTGAGGGTAGTCACGCCATGCGGCATTGCGAAGACGTCACGACCGATGTCGTGAATCCGTGATCATCGCCCTCGGCGGCCCGTCGGCCGGCGGTACGCGGTATGACTGGAAGAGAGCAGGCGATGCGCGCACGCGTCGCCGTCGACCACGGAAGGAATCATCCATGGCTGTCTCCATCAAAGACCTGGCGATCTCGTCGCCCGACATCCCGGATCTGGCCCGCATCCCCGACGAGTTCGCCAAAGACGGCGGCAACCGCGCCCCACGACTGGTGATCACGGGCATCCCCGAAGGCACGGTCGAGCTGACGGTCGTCATGCACGACCCGGATGCGCCCATGCCCCAGGGGTTCACACACTGGGTGCTCCACGGCATCCGCCCTGCCGAGACGGTCGAGGCGACGCCCGCCTCCGGACGTGGCGGCCCCAACAGCACGGGCGAGTCGACTTATGTCGGACCGTATCCGCCGGCCGGGCATGGTGAGCACCACTACTACTTCTGGGTGTACGCGCTGAGCACTGCGGTCGAGGGCGAGCCCGGCCGCGAGCAGTTCCTGGCCGATTACGCCGACAGCATCATCGAGCAGGCGCGCTTCGTCGCGACCTACAGCGTCGAGTAGCAGCGGGAGCGAGCGTCACGGGGCCGATCGACCTGCCTACGCGCACGCGGCAGGCGCGCAAGCACCGCGACCACCCGCACTGAGCCCGCGCCGCGTCGGGCACGCGCGTCAGCCGGCGTCGCCGATCAGGACGGCGGCGGCCTCTTCTGCGGCATCCGCCTGGTGGGCGTCGATGCGCGCGAGCGCCTGGCGTCCGGCGAGGATGGTCGCCGCTGCGACCAGCACCGACGCCGCGGCCACGTAGAACGGCACCGAGGCGTTGAACGCATGCCACAGCAGCGCCGCGAGAGGCGGGGCGGCCGCGCCGCCGAGGAACCGGACGGCGGAGTAGGCGGAGCTGGCGACCGAGCGGGGGAGATCCGTCGCCTCCATGACCGCCTCGGTGAGGATCGTGTTCATGAGCCCGAGCAGCAGACCGCCCACGATGATGCAGGCGACCAGGGCTGCGGCGTTCTCGACCACGATGCCCGCGACGGCGAGCACGACGGCGAGCAGAGGCAGCACACTGACCATGGCGGTCGTACGGCGCATGCGACGCAGCAGGATCGGGGCGACCCACACGCTGGTGACCGCGAGCGCCACGCCCCAGCCGAAGAAGGTGAGGCCGATGCCCATCGCTCCGAATCCGAGGGGGAACGGCGAGAAGGCGAGCAGCACGAAGAACCCGATGTTGTAGAAGAGGGCGGCGATCGCCAGCACAGCGAGCGCGGGCTGACGAAGCGCGCGCAGGGGAGCGGAGAGCGGGATGGGCGTGCGTGCGGGCTCGCCCCCACGGAGGAGGACGAGGACGGCGATGAAGGCGATCGCCATGAGCGCGACGACGCCGAAGAACGGGCCACGCCAGCTCAGTTCGCCGAGGATGCCGCCCAGCAGCGGGCCGATGGCGATGCCGAGTCCGAGCGCTGCCTCGTAGAGCACGATGGCCGCCGCGCTGCCGCCCGAGGCCGCCCCGACGATCGTTGCGAGCGCCGTGGAGATGAACAGGGCGTTGCCGAGCCCCCATCCGGCACGGAAGCCGATGACGGCATCGACCGACCCCGAGACCGCGCACAGCAGCGAGAAGACGACGATGAGCACGAGCCCCACCAGGAGAGTGGTCTTCGCGCCGATGCGGCTCGAGATCCAGCTCGTGACGAGCATGGCGAGTCCCGTGACCACCAGGTAGCTCGTGAACAGAAGCTCGGTCTCCACGGGGGAGGCCTCCAGCGACTCCGCGATCGCGGGAAGGATCGGATCGACGAGCCCGATGCCCATGAAGGCCACGACGCACGCGAAGGCGACCGCCCACACCTGCGCCGGCGGTCGCCAGACGTTGACATTCTGCGATTTCATCGATGAGCCTCCGTGGAGTCGTGAGTGGCGTTGATCAGGATGTCGGCTGCGCGGCGGATGGCGGCGCGATCGGCATCGTCGAGGTCGTGGAAGCGCGGGGCGATGGTGGCGCCGAGCAGGTCGTGCCACTCCTTCAGTGCGCGTGCGCCCGCGTCGGTGATCGAGAGCACGCTCGCGCGGGAGTCAGCGGGATCGGGACTGCGGGAGAGGAGCCCTGCATCGACCATGTGCGACGTGAGTCGCGTCATGCCCGGCTGGCTGACCCGGCTGAGCCGGGCCAACTCGCCCAGGCGCTGGGGGCCGTGGGTGCTCAGCAGTGACAGCGTGCGCCACTGGGCGGCGGGCGCCTCGTTGCGTGTCTCGAGCGAGGCGATCCGCGTGAGCGTGTGCGCGCCCGTGATCAGTCGCAGCAGATCATCCGCAATATCCATACCAAGAGTATATAACTGCATTAAGCATTTGGCTCGAGTCCTTTGGCAGCGATGAAGGTCAGGTGAGGTCGCGGATGCGCGCGACGAACCCGGCGGGGGCTCCTGCCTGCCGCTCGTACGACGTGGCCAGGATGAGCAGCACTGCCCCCACGGCGGCGAGAGTGATCCACCACGGCATCGAATCGATTCCACGCCCGATCTGCACGGAGAACGCCGACACGTTCTCGATCGGAAGCACGATGACGCCCAGCACGAAAGGGGCTGCCCAGCGCCTGCGCGCCCCGACGAGGATCGCAATGAGCGCCATGACGATCACCAGGATCGCTCGCCACGTGAGCGGGTCTGTGAAGGTCGCGACGATCGATGCGCTCATCGCCACGACCACGCCGGGTGCAAGCAGACGCCAGGAGCCCCGAGCATGTCGCGGCCACGCGTCGAGCGCTTCCCGTGCGGAGTGCCCCTTCGACGGAAACGCACCGCTTCGCAGATGAAAAGCGCCCGCGGCGAGCAGCGCGAAGCCGAGCGGGAGCGAGAACCACTCGACGCGGAGGTCGCGCGGACTCCACGCCACCACCGCCGTCACGAACGCGAGCGCGAACATGAACCACACCGGAGGAAGGATGCCGTCGTGGGTGCGGCGACGCCACGCGATCGCCGCCACCGCGGCGAGGAGCGTGAGCATGAGGGCCCACATGCCCCAGATCGTCGCCCAGTCCCGATGAATCGCCGTCCATGTGCCGGCGACCAGCCACGTCGCCGCGGGGGCGAGCAGCCACCTTGATGTTCGCGGCGTCAGGTCCGACGTCCGCGCGATCGATGCGCCCGCCGCAGCCGCGAGTGCGGCGCCGGCCAGGCCGCACGCGAGCGCCGGCCAGAACGGGACAGATGTCGCCACATCGGCGCCCAGGCCGATCCGTGCTGCCTGCAGCGGACCGGCCCCGGCAGCGATCACCGCCGCGACGCAGACAGGTGTCCGCATCCGTGCCAGTCGTGCGCCGGGAGCGGGGGGCCGCGCCAGCGCGCACAGCGCGCCGCTCACGACAAGGAGCCCCGTAAAGCGTGCCGATCCGCCGTCGACGGCGAGGGCCGCGAGGCTCGGCAGGAGGGCCAGGGCGAGTCCGGCCGACGCGAGCAGCCGGCCGTCTTGCGCGCGCAGCTCACGGAACAGGCCGACCGCGATCGCGGCGAGTGCCGGCGGCAGGGTGTAAGGCTCGACGACGTCGACGCCGGCCATGCGCCAGGCGACCCATACGGCGCCCGTCGCGGTCGCTGCCGCGTACCACCACAGGTGACCGCGACGCGACGAGGCGGCGGCCGCGCCTGCGCCCGCGGCCAGGATCAGCAGGACCAAGAGGGCCGTCCCGAGTCCGGCTGCCTCCCTCGCCACGGACAGTCCGACCGCGACGACGCCCGTGAACAGGGCTGATGCCTCGAACGCACGCGCCGCCCAGACGGTCGACGGCCGGGGGATGCCGCGCCGAGCGAGGGCGTCGCTCCCGAGGGGAACGGCCGACAGTGCGAGCGCCACGACGGCGGCGATGACCGGCAGGGTCACGGGCGATGCGCTCACGTCGAGGAGCTGGGCGCCGAGGCAGATCACGACGACAGAGAGCGACGGAACGAGTGCGGCCGCACACACAGCCCTCAGCGCCGAGCCCAGACCGTCGCGCGTCGTCGCGGTGAGGGTGAGGGCCAAGAGGAAGATGAGGGCGGTCGAGAGCGCCGTCCAGCCACTGCGCTCGAGCGCGACCTGCACGATGCCGAGAGCGAAGGGCAGGGCGGTGACGGCGAGGATCGCCCACCAGGTGCGCGCAGAGACGCGTCGCACGTAAGTGGCTGTCATGGCGACGCCCGCGGCGACCGCGGTCGTGAGGCTCACGACGCCGATGTCGCCGATACCGGTGAGCGAGAGCGCCGCCGCCAGCCCGACGAGCGCGTACGAGTATGCGGCCCCGATGTGCATCCACCGCCGATCGCGTCGCCAGGCCGCCGCAAGGAGGGCGACGGCAGCGACGACGAAGGGCGACGCTGCGGCTGCGAGCGACGTCGTGGCCCAGGAGAACCACGCCGCGAGGGCGACGGCGAGGTGGGCGCTGATGAGCAGCGGGCCCCGCGCCATCGAGAGCCCGCGTGCGAGTCTCGTCGACAGCAGGGCCCCAGCCGTCGCGAGACCGACTCCGAGCGCCGTGCTCACCCAGGGGATCCCGTGCGGCAGGGCGACGGTCGCGATCGACGCGACGATCGCAACCCATGCGGCCAGGACCATCGCCCAGACCGACGCACCGCGTCGGTGGGAGACCGCCGCGTGCAGCGCGAACAGCGCGCTGCCGATCCAGAGCGCCGCCGCCGCCCCGACGAAGGACTCGACGCCGAGCGACACCTGCTGAGGTGCGCGGGCGACCGCCAGCAGAGTGCCGAAGGCCGCGAGAGCCAGCACCGGGAGCGCGCAGACCGCCACCACGATCAGGGAGCCGGCGAGGGCCCACTCCGTGTGAGCTCGGGCCGCGCGGCGGATCGCCAGGGTCACGAAGAGCAGCCCGATGACGGGACCCGATACGAACCCGACCGGATACCAGCCCTCACCGCCGTTCAGCGTTGCCACGAGTGCCTGTGCGACCGCGCCTCCTGCCGCCGACATCGCGCCGCCCGTGGCGAACGACCAGAGCGCTGCTGCGGCGCGCCGCGACGACAGGTGCGAGATCAGGGCGATGGCGCTGAAGACGCCTGACGCGGTCCAGAGGAGCGTCGTGGCGGCGCCGGTCTGGAGCGCGGCGACGTGGAGCACCGCCGCCGCTGCGGCGAAGACTTGGAGGAGCGTGAGCACGACGGTCTCAGGGCCGTAGGCGACGCCTGTGACGGCGGAGCGACGCTGCAGCACGGCGATCATCGCCATCGCGCAGGCCATCGTCGTGAGCCAGCCGGTGATCGGCGCAATGCCCTGCGGCGGGGGTGCCGCTGCCCCCAGCATCGCGGGAACCGCCGAGAGAGCGACCGTCGCCGCGCCCACCCAGGCGCGGATCCGCCAGCGGACGGAGAGGAGACCGGCAAGCATGCCGGCGCCCAGGGTCCCGATGCCCGCGAGGAACCATGGGCTCGTGCCGGCGGGGGTGAACCCGGCCAGCGCGTACACGTCCAGACCGAGGAAGACGATCGCGAGGGCGCTCGCGGTCTCAGCCGAGGAGCGCAGCCCGCGCACCGAGAGCGCCCGGGCGGCGATGAGGAAGACCGCAGTGGCCGCAAGGGTCGCGACCGATCGGACCCCGTCGTCGCTCAGGTCGGGATTGAAGAACGTGAAGACGATGGCCGCGACGGCGAACAGCCCGGCGCCTGCGGCGGCAAGCACTGACTGCAGAGTCGTGTCTCGCCGCGGCGCGGGCCCGGTCGTCGCGCTTCCGAGCGGGCGCCCCGACGGGGCAGGAGCAGCCGGACCCATGGAGCCTGTTCCCGCGACGGACGTCCGAACACCGGCATGCGGCATCCGGGGAACCTCTCTGCGCACCGCTTCGCGTGCCTCCATCGCCGACGCGGCCTGTTGTGACAGCTCCCACAGGGCGTGCGCAGCCGGCGAGGACAGGTCTGCTCCGCAGAACCGGCAGAGGGACGCGCCGAGCGGCCCGCGGCCGCATACCGGGCACGTGTGTGGATCGCGAAGGCGCGTGAGCGCCGCAACGTGCCAGGGAGGGGCGGCGCTGCTCATCCGTCTGCCTCTGCCTCGTCAGGCACCCACTGGAGGATGTCGCCGGGCTGGCATTCGAGCACACGGCAGATGGCGTCGAGCGTCGTGAAGCGCACGGCCTTGGCCCGCCCGTTCTTCAGCACCGAGACGTTGGCGGGCGTGATGTCGATCGCAGCGGCGAAGTCGGTCACCGACATCTTCTTCTTCGCAAGCTCGACGTCGAGATTGATGATGATCGCCATCACACCACCTCGGAGAGGTCGTGCTGGAGTTCGAGAGCCTTTCGAAGCAGCTGTCGCAGCACGCCGACCAGCAGCGCGAGGGCGGCACCCACCACGACGCCGAAGCAGCCGAGGAGCATGACGGAGGGGTTGGCCGCGTTCCCCGCCGCCAGCAGCACGAGAGCGAGGACGATGAGCAGGTCGGCGACCACGATGGCCCCGATGATGACCGTGATGTAGCCGAGTGCGCGCGCGCTGAACGGACCATCGGCGCGGATGAATCCCAGCATCCGCCACAGGCACACCATCACAGCCTGAACGCACAGGATGAACGCCGCGGAGATGACGATCCCCGGGACGCGCAGCCACGCCAGTTCGGGCACACGCTGGGCCCATTCGGTGGCCGTAGCGGGGATCGCGAACAGCTGGGCGATCAGCAGCAGGAGCAGGGTGATCGCGAGCAGGCCGCGCAGCAGGGCGGTGGAGACGGCGTTCATACGGGCAAACCTATCGATAAACGGTAAGCAATTATCGATATTCAAGACATGACGCGGCCCCGTCCGCAAGAAGCCGGAGCGCCTTCCAGCACATTCCCAGTCACGCAGGGCGGAATCAGCGGCGGTGTGCCGACTGGATGCGGGTCGTGAGCTGGTGTGCGTGGGCGAGGAGCGTACGGCCGAGCCCCGCGAGCCGCTCCGCCCCGAAGCGGAACTCGACGCCGGTGAGGCTCAGTGCCCACTCCGGTCGTCCGGCGTGGTCGAACACGGCGGCGCCGAGTCCCCAGGAGCCCTCGACGATCAGACCCGGGTTCACGCTGTAGCCACGGTCACGGGTCTCTGCCACACGGGCCCGCAGGGCGCCCGCATCGTGGGCGGGGCCCCACCGCTCGGGCAGCTCGGGATGCCGCTCGAGATACGCATCGACTTCGGCATCTGGGTCGAAAGCGAGGATCGCCATGCCGGCGGAGGCCACTCCGAGGGGGAAGCGCACGCCCTCGCTGAGCACGAACGAGCGGATGGGGAAGGAGCCCTCCTCGCGGAGCAGGCAGACCGTCTCGTCGCCTCGGCGCACGGAGAGGAATGCGCTCTCCTCTGTCTTCACCGCGAGCGAGCGCACGATGTCGCGCGCCAGGTGGGTGACGTCGTAGCGGTTCGCAGCCGCTGAGCCCATGAGGTAGAGCTCGGGGCCGGGGAACCAGCGGGAGGTGCGCGGATCCTGATCGACGAGTCCTTCCGCGCGCAGTGCCGTCAGCAGGCGGTGCGCCGTCGAGCGAGACAGGCCCGCGGCGCGAGCGAGCTCCTGCACTCCGCGCCCGTCAGCGCCGCCCGCACTGACGAGACGAAGCAGCGACGCGGCACGGAAGATCGCCTGAGCGCCGGGGACGACGTTGGCTCGCTGTTCCACGATGTGGACACTAGGGCCGCACGGTTCCACATGGCAAGCGTCGGGTTGCCGTCGCGGGCGTCGACTCGCACGCTAGGAGCAGCGGACACGAAGGAGTGCGCATGATCGACAAGACGTGGCGATCGCCCGCCGAAGCCGTCGCCGACATCGCCGACGGGGCGTCTCTCGCGGTGGGAGGCTTCGGGCTGTCGGGCAACCCCATGAAGCTGATCGAGGCCCTGCACGCTCAGGGCACGACCGGTCTCCGGATCGTCAGCAACAACTGCGGCGTCGATGACTGGGGCCTGGGCATCCTGCTCGCCGACCGGCGCATCGCGAAGATGACCTCGTCGTACGTGGGCGAGAACAAGGAGTTCGAGCGCCAGTTCCTGTCCGGCGAGCTCGAACTCGAACTGACGCCGCAGGGCACCCTCGCCGAGAAGCTTCGTGCCGGAGGGTCGGGGATCGCCGCCTTCTACACGCAGACCGGCGTGGGCACGCAGGTGGCCGAAGGCGGGCTGCCGCGCAGGTACGACGGCAGCGGCGGCATCGCAGTCGCCTCGCCCGCCAAGGACGTCCGCGTCTTCGACGTCGACGGCGAGCCCCGGGAGTTCGTGCTCGAAGAAGCGATCGTCACCGATTACGCCCTCGTGCACGCGGCCGTCGGCGACGCGCACGGCAATCTCGTGTTCAACAAGGCCGCGCGCAACTTCAACCCGCTCGCGGCGATGGCGGGCCGTGTGTGCATCGCGCAGGTCGAGCGACTCGTGCCGGCGGGTGAGATCGACCCCGACTCGGTGCACCTTCCGGGCGTGTTCGTGCACCGCATCGTGGAGATCGGCTCCGACATCGAGAAGCGCATCGAGCGGCGTACGGTCGCCGAACGACCCGAAGGAGCATGACATGGCCTTGACGCGCAGCGAGATGGCGGCCCGCGCCGCCCGAGAGCTGACAGACGGCTCGTACGTGAATCTGGGCATCGGACTGCCGACGCTGGTCCCGAACTTCGTCCCCGAGGGCACGACGGTGGTTCTGCAGTCCGAGAACGGCATCCTTGGCGTAGGACCGTATCCGGCTGCGGATGCCGTCGACCCCGACCTGATCAATGCCGGCAAAGAGACTGTGACGGTGCTTCCCGGAGCCGCCTTCTTCGACTCGGCGCTCAGCTTCGGGATGATCCGCGGCGGCAAGATCGACGCGGCGATCCTGGGCGCGATGCAGGTGTCGCGCGAGGGGGATCTCGCCAATTGGATGATCCCCGGCAAGATGGTCAAGGGGCCGGGCGGTGCGATGGACCTCGTCCACGGCGCGGGGCGCGTGATCGTGCTGATGGAGCACGTCGCACGCGACGGCTCCGCCAAGATCGTCGAGACATGCTCGCTGCCGCTGACCGGTCGGCGGGTGGTCGATCGGATCATCACAGACCTCGCCGTCATCGATGTCACCGACCACGGGCTGGTGCTGGTGGAGACCGCACCCGGGGTGAGCGTCGACGAGGTGATCGAGGCGACGGAGCCACCGCTCACCATCGCGCTCCACGGATCGACCACGGAACAGGAGATCGCATCATGAATGCACAGGACATCGTCATCGTTGCGGCCGCGCGCACGCCGCAGGGACGCCTGAAGGGTCAGCTCGCGAGCTTCAGCGCTCCGCAGCTCGGCGGTCTCGCCATCGCCGGTGCTCTGGCGCAGGGCGGTATTCCCGTCGATGCGGTCGATGCCGTCATCATGGGTCAGGTGCTTCCCGCCGGCTCGGGACAGAACCCGGCGCGTCAGGCGTCGCTGGCCGCCGGCCTCGGATGGGACGTGCCGGCCTCATCGGTGAACAAGGTGTGCCTCTCAGGCCTGACGGCGGTCATCGACGCCAAGCGGATGATCGCCGCGGGAGACGCGACGGTCGTGGTCGCCGGGGGCATGGAGTCGATGACGAGGGCGCCGCACCTTCTGATGGGCTCTCGCGAAGGCTGGGCGTACGGGGCGGTCGAAGTGCTCGACCACATGGCGTACGACGGTCTCACCGACGCCTACGACCGCGAGAGCATGGGCGCGTCGACGGAACGGCTCAACGGCCGCTTCGAGGTGACGCGGGAACAGCAGGACGCCGTCGCGGCGCGCTCGCATCAGCGTGCGGCTGCCGCGCAGGAAGCCGGCGTCTTCGATTCCGAGATCGTGCCGGTCGAGGTGCCGCAGCGCCGCGGCGACCCGCGCACCGTGACGACCGACGAGGGCATTCGCCCCGAGACGACCGTCGACACGCTGGCAGGGCTGCGCCCCGCGTTCCGGGAAGGCGGATCGATCACCGCGGGCAACTCGTCGCAGATCTCCGACGGCGCCGCCGCGGTCGTCGTCACGACTCGCGCGCACGCCGACGAGAGCGGATGGTCGGTCATGGCGGTCGTCGGTGCGGCGGGTCAGGTCGCCGGACCCGACAACTCGCTGCACGCCCAGCCTGCCCGGGCCATCGAGCAGGCGCTCTCGCGCCAGGGCATCGCTGCATCCGCTCTCGACCTCGTCGAGATCAACGAGGCGTTCGGGGCTGTCGTGGCCCGCTCCCAGGCCGACCTCGGTCTCTCGGACGACGTCGTCAACATCCACGGCGGCGGCATCGCGATCGGGCATCCCATCGGCGCCTCCGGATGCCGCCTCGTCGTTCACGCGGTGCATGAGCTCGTGCGACGGGGGAGCGGGACGGCCGCCGTGGGACTGTGCGGAGGCGGCGGTCAGGGAGAAGCGCTTATCCTTACTCGTTGACCCCCTCGAGAAGGAGCCCTCAGATGTGTTCTCCCATCGCGTGCGAGACCTGCGGCAAGACCACCTGGACCGGCTGCGGCCTGCATGTCGACCAGGCGCTGGCGGGAGTCCCCGCCGACGCGCGCTGCACCTGCGCCCCCGCGGCGTGAGGCGTCAGCGCGAGACGCGCTGACGCAGCAGCTTCTGCTCCCGTCCGGCCACCGGCGAGTCGGCGGCGATGAGCTTGCCCTGAGTGGCGCGACGGGTGTCGACGATGGCGCCGATCGCGAGTGCGAGCGTGATGCCCCAGTTGAGCCAGGCGAGCGCCGCCCGCCAGCTGAAGGGCGCGTCCTCGCGTGCGGAGCGCAGGAGCGTCAGGCCGCTCGTGAAGACCGTCAGGATGCCCGTGCCGAAGACGTACTTGCGCATACCTCAACGCTATCGCCCGACGCAAGGACCCGAAGGCCCTTGACAGGGCGTTGTTAGCCTGGTGATCCCCCCAATGAGAGGAGATCCGTGTCTGCTGCCGCCGATTTCGTGGTCATCGCCAACCGTCTTCCCGTCGACCGCGGTGACGATGAGAACGAGCCCTGGCGGCGCTCCCCGGGGGGACTGGTCACGGCACTCGAGCCCGTCGTGCAGCGAACCGGCGGGGCGTGGGTCGGCTGGCCCGGTCAGCCGGATCTCGACTTCGAGCCGTTCGAGTTCGACGGCATCCGGCTCGTGCCTGTCGCGCTGACAGCCGACGAGGTCGCGAAGTACTACGAGGGGTTCTCGAACGACACGATCTGGCCGCTCTACCACGACGTCATCGCGGCACCGACGTACCACCGCGCCTGGTGGGATGCGTACGTGCGTGTGAACCGGCGCTTCGCGGAGGCGGCCGCCGACGTGGCCGCCGAGGGCGCGACGGTGTGGGTGCACGACTACCAGCTGCAGCTGGTGCCCCGACTGCTGCGTGAGCAGCGTCCCGACCTCACGATCGGCTACTTCCACCACATTCCGTTCCCCGCATACGGGATCTTCTCGCAGCTGCCTTGGCGCTCCCAGGTGCTCGAAGGACTCCTGGGCGCCGATGTCATCGGCTTCCAGCGCGTGGCGGACGCAGCCAACTTCACGAACGCCGTCCGCCGCCGGTTCGGCTTCGAGTCGCGCGCGGGCGCGATCCGGATCCCGCAGCCGGACGGCGGTCAGCGCATCGCGCTCGCGCGGGCCTACCCGATCTCGATCGACACCGCGACGTACGAGGAGCTCGCCCGCCGGCCCGACATCCGCGCCCGCGCCAGGGAGATCCGAGAGGAGCTGGGCAATCCGCGCTCCGTGCTGCTCGGCGTCGACCGCCTGGACTACACGAAGGGCATCCGCCACCGGCTGAAGGCGGTCGGCGAGCTGTTCGACGATGGGCGCTTCAAGATCGGCGACGCGACCCTCGTCCAGGTCGCGAGTCCGAGCCGCGAGCGCGTGGCCGCGTATATGCAGCTGCGGGACGAGATCGAGCTCGCGGTCGGCCGCATCAACGGCGACCATGACACCGTCGGCCTCACCGCCATCCGCTATCTGCACCACGCGTACCCGCGGGAGGAGATGGTGGCCCTCTATCTCGCGGCGGACGTCATGCTCGTCACGGCGCTGCGCGACGGCATGAACCTCGTCGCGAAGGAGTACGTGGCGAGCCGCGTCGACGGCGACGGCGTGCTGCTGCTCAGCGAGTTCGCCGGAGCCTCCGACGAGCTGACGCAGGCCGTGACGATCAACCCGCACGACATACAGGGCCTGAAGGACGCGATCATGACCGCCGTCGAGATGCCCGAGCAGGAGCGCCGACGCCGGATGCGCGCGCTTCGCCGACGAGTGCGCGACAACGACGTCGAGGCGTGGTCACGGCGCTTCCTCGGCGACCTGGCCGCCGCGCGGGAGGGGAGCGCGTGACCCTTCCCGAGTCTCTCGCGCGCCTGGCGGCGACGCCGAGGCTGCTCGTGGCGCTCGATTTCGACGGAACGCTCGCCCCTCTCGTAGACGAGCCGATGTCGGCGCGCATGACCCCGGATGCCGCCGCCGCCGTGGCCGCGCTGCAGAGCGCACCAGACACGACTGTCGCCTTCGTGTCCGGCCGCTCGATCGATGATCTCCGGGTGATCGCTCAGCACGACGATGCGTCGTCGATCGTGCTCGCCGGCTCGCATGGCGCCCAGTGGTGGCATCCGCCGGGCGCTCGACGCCTGGACGACGGCGCGGAGACGGCGTCGGATGCTGAGGCCGACGCGCTGCGAGACGAGCTTCGCAGCGCAGCCGAAGCAGCGGTGGCCGGTCTGGACGGGGTGTGGATCGAGCCGAAGGCGTTCGGCTTCGGGGTCCACACCCGCCTCGCATCACCCGCCGACGCCGATCAGGCTCACGCGCGCGTCGCCGCGCTCATGGCAGACAGGGCGCCAGGCTGGCGGCGGCGCACGGGTCACTCCGTCTCCGAGTACGCCTACCGGACCGAGGGCAAGGACTCAGCCGTCGCCGCGCTGCGCGAGCTGACGGGCGCGACGGGCGTCGTGTTCGCCGGCGACGACGTCACCGACGAGGACGCCCTCCGGAGCCTCGGCCCGGACGACGTCGGCATCCGAGTCGGCGAAGGAGAGACGGCGGCACGGCTCCGAGTGGCCGACACGGGGGAGCTCGCGCGTCTTCTGACGACGCTTGCGCGACAGCGCGTCGCGTCACGGCAATAGACTTCGAGAATGCCCTCGTCTGATAACACCATCGACATCAAACCCCGCAGTCGCGTCGTCACGGACGGCATCGAAGCCACAACCGCCCGCGGCATGCTCCGTGCCGTCGGAATGGGAGACGCCGACTGGGACAAGCCCCAGATCGGCATCGCCTCCAGCTGGAACGAGATCACTCCCTGCAACCTGAGCCTCGACCGGCTTGCGCAGGGCGCCAAGGAAGGCGTCCACGCCGGCGGCGGCTACCCGCTGCAGTTCGGCACCGTGTCGGTGTCCGACGGCATCTCGATGGGCCACGAGGGCATGCACTTCTCGCTCGTCTCGCGCGAGGTCATCGCCGACTCAGTGGAGACGGTCGTCATGGCCGAGCGTCTCGACGGCACGGTGCTGCTGGCCGGCTGCGACAAGTCGATCCCGGGCATGCTCATGGCATCCGCGCGGCTCGACCTCTCGAGCGTCTTCCTCTACGCCGGATCCATCGCGCCCGGCTGGGTGAAGCTCTCCGACGGCACCGAGAAGGACGTCACCATCATCGACTCATTCGAGGCGGTGGGCGCCTGCCTCGCTGGCAAGATGAGCGAGGAGGACCTCAAGCGCGTCGAGTGTGCGATCGCCCCGGGCGAGGGCGCATGCGGCGGGATGTACACCGCCAACACGATGGCCTCGGTCGCCGAGGCCCTCGGTCTCAGCCTCCCGGGCTCGGCCGCCCCGCCCGCCGCCGACCGTCGCCGCGACTACTTCGCCCATCGGTCGGGGGAGGCCGTGGTCAACCTGCTCCGTCAGGGAATCACGACGCGCGACATCCTCACCAAGGAGGCGTTCGAGAACGCGATCGCGCTGGCGATGGCGCTGGGCGGCTCGACCAACGTCGTGCTCCACCTTCTGGCGATCGCGCGCGAGGCCGAGATCGAGCTGAGCCTTCACGACTTCAACCGCATCGGCGACAAGGTCCCGCACGTCGCCGACATGAAGCCGTTCGGCAAGTACGTCATGAACGACGTCGACCGCCACGGCGGCATCCCGGTCATCATGAAGGCGATGCTCGATGAGGGTCTGCTCCACGGCGACGCGCTCACGGTGACGGGCAAGACGCTCGCCGAGAACCTGGCCGAGCTCGACCCGCAGCCGATCGACGGCACCGTCATCCACACGTTCGACAACCCCATCCACGCCACCGGCGGCCTCACCATCCTGCACGGCTCGCTGGCGCCTGAAGGCGCTGTCGTCAAGACGGCGGGCTTCGACGCCGCGGTGTTCGAGGGTCCTGCCCGGGTCTTCGAGCGCGAGCGCGGGGCTCTCGATGCGCTGGCGGCCGGCGAGATCGAGCCGGGCAGCGTCCTCGTCATCCGGTACGAGGGTCCCAAGGGCGGACCCGGCATGCGCGAGATGCTCGCGATCACCGCCGCCATCAAGGGCGCTGGCCTCGGAAAAGATGTACTACTCTTGACGGACGGCAGATTCTCAGGCGGCACAACCGGCCTGTGCATCGGCCACATAGCACCCGAAGCGGTGGACGCTGGTCCCATCGCCTTCGTGCGCGATGGTGATCTGATACGGGTCGATATCGCGGCTCGCACTCTCGACCTACTCGTCGACGAGGCTGAGCTGAGCTCCCGCCGGGACGGCTGGGAGCCCCTTCCCCCGCGCTATACCCGAGGCGTTCTGGCCAAGTACTCGAAGCTCGTGCGCTCCGCCGCGGAGGGCGCGACGACGGGCTGAGGCCCTGCTGACTTCGTCGTCATCCATCACCACTGAGGTTCACTCATGTCATCCGACACCGCTGCCGCCATTCCCCGGCCGCCTGCCCGTGGAGCCTCCGCCCCCCTCATGACGGGGGCCGAGGCCGTCGTCCGTTCGCTTGAGCTGCTCGGGGTCACCGACGTGTTCGGTCTCCCCGGCGGCGCGATCCTGCCTGTCTACGACCCGCTCATGGACGCGTCGTCGCTGCGTCACATCCTCGTGCGCCATGAACAGGGAGCCGGCCACGCCGCGGAGGGCTACGCCGCGGCTGCCGGCAAGGTGGGCGTCGCGATCGCGACGAGCGGCCCCGGCGCCACCAACCTGGTCACCGCCATCGCCGACGCCTACATGGACTCCGTCCCGATCGTGTGCATCACGGGCCAGGTCTTCTCCAACCTGATGGGCACCGACGCGTTCCAGGAGGCCGACATCGTCGGCATCACGATGCCGATCACGAAGCACTCCTTCCTCGTGAAGGAGGCGGCGGACATCCCGGCGGCGATCGCCGCCGCGTACGAGATCGCCGGCACCGGACGTCCTGGCCCCGTGCTGGTCGACATCACCAAGGACGCGCAGCAGGCCGAGGCGCCTTTCGTATGGCCGCCGAAGATCGACCTGCCCGGCTACCGTCCCGTGACGAAGGCGCACGGCAAGCAGATCCAGGCCGCCGCGCAGCTGCTGGCCGAGTCGCGCAAGCCCGTGCTGTACGTCGGCGGCGGCGTGATCCGCGCGAAGGCGGCTGAGGAGCTTCGCGTCATGGCCGAGGCCACGGGCGCGCCGGTCGTGACGACCCTCATGGCGCGCGGCGCGTTCCCCGACTCGCACCCGCAGCACCTCGGCATGCCTGGCATGCACGGCACCGTTCCTGCGGTGCTCGCGCTGCAGGAGGCCGACCTCATCGTCTCGCTGGGTGCGCGGTTCGACGACCGCGTCACCGGCAAGGCGTCGCTGTTCGCGCCGCACGCCAAGGTCGTGCATGTCGACATCGACCCCGCCGAGATCTCCAAGATCCGCACCGCCGACGTGCCGATCGTGGGCGACGTGCGAGACGTCCTGAGCGACCTGGCCGCCGCCGTGCGTGACGTAACCAAGGGCGCCAAGCCCGATATCGAGGAGTGGTGGGCATTCCTCGACGGTCTGCGCGACGAGTTCCCGCTCGGCTACACCGAGCCCTCGGACGGCCTGCTCTCTCCCCAGTACGTGATCTCGCGCATCGGCGAGCTCACGGGGCCCGAGGGCGTCTACGCGGCCGGCGTCGGGCAGCACCAGATGTGGGCCGCGCAGTTCATCAAGTACGAGCGTCCCAACGCGTGGCTGAACTCCGGGGGAGCGGGCACGATGGGATACTCGGTCCCCGCCGCGATGGGCGCCAAGGTCGCCCAGCCCGACCGTGCCGTGTGGGCGATCGACGGCGACGGATGCTTCCAGATGACCAATCAGGAGCTCGCGACCTGCGTCATCAACAACATCCCGATCAAGGTCGCGATCATCAACAACTCGTCGCTGGGCATGGTTCGGCAGTGGCAGACCCTGTTCTACGACGGCCGGTACTCCAACACCGACCTGAACACGGGACACGACACCATCCGCATCCCCGACTTCGTCAAGCTCGCGGAGGCCTACGGCTGCCTCGCACTGCGCGTCGAGAAGGAAGAGGACGTGGATGCCGCGATCCGCACGGCGCTCGAGACCAACGACCGTCCGGTCGTCATCGACTTCGTCGTGAGCGCCGATGCCATGGTGTGGCCGATGGTCCCTCAGGGGGTCAGCAACAGCTACATCCAGTACGCGCGCGACCACGCGCCGAGCTTCGATCAGGAGGACTGACATGAGCAAGCACGTTCTGAGCCTCCTCGTCGAGGACAAGCCCGGCCTGCTCACGCGCGTCGCCGGCCTGTTCGCTCGCCGCGGCTTCAACATCGAGTCGCTCGCGGTCGGCGTCACGGAGGTGCCCGGACTGTCGCGCATCACGGTGGTCGTCGACGTCGAGGAGCTGCCGCTGGAGCAGGTCACCAAGCAGCTCAACAAGCTGATCAACGTCATCAAGATCGTCGAGCTCGATCCCACCGCCTCGGTGCAGCGGGAGCACATGCTCATCAAGGTGCGCGCCGACAATCAGACGCGCTCCAACGTCATCGAGGTCGTCAACCTCTTCCGCGCCTCGATCGTCGACTATGCCAGCGACGCTCTCGTGGTCGAGGTGACCGGCGACCGCGGCAAGGTGGAGGCGTTCCTCCGCGCGCTCGAGCCGTTCGGCATCAAGGAGCTCGCACAGTCGGGACTGCTCGCCATCGGCCGCGGCGGCAAGTCCATCACCGAGCGCGTGCTCCGCGGCTGACCCCTCGCGGCTGACGCCGCATCCTGTCTTCGACCACACCATCAAGGAGAAACACGAACATGGCTGAGATCTTCTACGACTCCGACGCCGACCTCTCGATCATCCAGGGCAAGAAGGTCGCCATCGTCGGCTACGGCTCGCAGGGGCATGCGCACGCACAGAACCTGCGCGACTCGGGCGTCGAGGTGGCGATCGCGCTCAAGGAGGGCTCGAAGTCCATCGCGAAGGCTCAGGACGAGGGCTTCGAGGTGAAGTCGGTCGCCGACGCCACCCAGTGGGCCGACCTCATCATGATCCTCGCGCCCGACCAGCACCAGCGCGGCATCTACAACGACCACATCAAGCCGAACCTCACCGAGGGCAAGACGCTCGCGTTCGCGCACGGGTTCAACATCCGCTTCGGCTACATCGACGCTCCTGAGGGCGTCGACGTGATTCTTGTCGCGCCGAAGGCGCCGGGCCACACGGTGCGTCGCGAGTTCGTCGCAGGCCGCGGCATCCCTGACATCATCGCCGTCGAGAAGGACGCCTCGGGCAACGCCTGGGCGACTGCGCTGTCCTACGCCAAGGCCATCGGCGGCACGCGCGCCGGCGTCATCAAGACCACCTTCACCGAGGAGACCGAGACTGATCTCTTCGGCGAGCAGGCGGTCCTCTGCGGCGGTGTCTCGCAGCTCATCCAGTACGGCTTCGAGACGCTCACCGAGGCGGGCTACCAGCCGCAGATCGCGTACTTCGAGGTGCTGCACGAGCTCAAGCTCATCGTGGACCTCATGTGGGAAGGCGGCATCGCCAAGCAGCGCTGGTCGGTCTCCGACACGGCCGAGTACGGCGACTACGTGTCGGGCCCCCGCGTCATCGACGCCCACGTCAAGGAGAACATGAAGGCCGTCCTCGCCGACATCCAGTCGGGCGCGTTCGCCGAGCGGTTCATCGGCGACCAGGATGCGGGAGCGCCCGAGTTCCAGGAGCTCCGCGCCAAGGCCGCCCAGCACCCGATCGAGGCCGTCGGCAAGGAGCTGCGCGCGCTCTTCGCGTGGAAGCAGCAGGACGCCGACTACGTCGAGGGCTCGGCCGCGCGCTGACCCGCGGCGCTTCGCGCAGACGAGAGCCCGGTCCCTGTCGTGGGGCCGGGCTCTCGTCGTCCCCCCTTCCGCGGACGGCCGGCGCGACTATCGTGTTCGCATGACTCGCAGTGTCGCCGTCGAGATCGCCGTCCAGGATGTGGCCGGAGCCCGGGCGGCCATCGCCGCGGGCGCCGACCGAGTCGAGCTGTGCCATGCGCTCGGGCTGGGCGGTCTGACGCCGTCTCCCGCGCTCACGGATCGCGTGCTGGCGGTGGTCGATCCGGAGGCGGTGAACGTCCTCGTTCGTCCGCGCGGGGGCGGTTTCGTCTACACCTCCGAGGAGATCGATCTGGTGAGCGCTGACATCCGCTGGGCCGTCGATCGAGGGGCGGGCGGCGTCGTGGTGGGCGCCCTGACAGCGGCCGGTGACATCGACCTGCATGCGCTGAGGCGATGGCGGGATGCCGCAGGCGGCGCGATGCTCACGTTCCATCGTGCGATCGACGCTCTTGCGGCACCGGAGGATGCCGTCGAGACCCTTCGTGACGCCGGCGTCGACCGCGTGCTGAGCTCCGGCGGCGCCGAGCGGTCGATCGACGGCATCGAGACGCTGGCGGCGATGGCCGCACGCAGCGGTCCGATGCAGATCATGGCCGGCGGAGGCATCGAACCGCACGACGTTCCTGCGCTGATCGTGGCGGGCGTCGATGCCGTCCATCTCTCCGCGCGGCGCCGCTCCGGCCTCGACGCGCCGTCTGGGCCGGGCGGCGGAGCTCCCGGCCACGACGTGACGGATGCACAGACGGTCGCCGACGCCGTCCGCGCCGCCTCGGGCGCGGGCGGCGGTGGGCAGCGCCCGGTACGCTGAGACGCGTGACCGATCCGCGTGACGACGACGCCCTGAGCTGGGGTGACGACGACCCGACGCTCGACACGGGCGCTTCGCTGCGTCGGGCCGACGCGGAGTCGGCTGACACCGCGCTGCCGGACGGGTTCCGGGCGGTCGGCAAGGGCAGTGAGACGGTGGGCCCCACCACGTCCGACGGCACCGTGGCTGCCGAAGAGGACGCCACAGAGTCGGCCCCGATGAGCAATGCGGCGCTGGTGGGCATCGGCATCCTGGGCGGCGTCTACCTGCTGTTCACGATCGGCTGGTTCATCGGCGGCTCACGTCTTCAGACGGTGGCGCCGCTCCTGCTCATCAGCGATGTCGCGTTCGTGCCCTTCTTCTGGATGTCGGTCCTCGCGCCGGCGATCTGGTTCGGTACGACGCTGCTGCTCACGCGCGCCGTCCCCACCTGGCTGCGCTTCGTCTGGCTCGCCGCCGGCGCCCTGCTGCTCGTGCCGTGGCCGTTCGTCATGATCGGGGTGGTGGGCCAGTGATCGAGACGACGCTCCGCCGTCGGCGGATGCCGACGTGGCTCGCCGCGACCGTCGCCGGCGCCTTCGGCCTGTTCTACGCCTACGCCGTGTGGAACGCGGTGTCCTTCCTCGTGCAGCGGGCGGGCGCGACGCCGGCGCTCAATGGACTCGGGTGGGCGCTGCTGATCTTCGCGGCCGCGTTCCCTGTCCTCGTCTTCGCGGGTGCGCTGGCTCTCGGACTGCGGCGGCGGGCGGGGGAGTTCGCGCTGCTGCTGCTGACCGGACTCGGCCTCGTGGCGGTGTTCTGGCTCGATGTCGTCGCCTACGCGCTCTCGAGCGGCTGCAGGCTGGTCAGCTGCTGATCGGGGCGGGGACGGCCGTCACACGGTCATGAGGGGCTCTCGGCGGAGAGTAGGCTTGTCCTGTCACGCCCCGAAGACGTGCGGCGTGGCGCATCCACCCTGCTCCTCGCTTTCGCGACGCCCCTGAAGGTTGCCAGCGTGTCCAAGCCCGTCGTGCTCATCGCCGAAGAACTGTCACCCGCCACCATCGACGCCCTCGGGCCGGATTTCGAGATCCGTCACGTCGACGGCGCCGACCGAGCAGCGCTGCTGCCGGCTCTCGCCGAGGCGAACGCCGTCCTGATCCGATCGGCGACCAAGATGGATGCCGAGGCGATCGCCGCGGCGCCCGTGCTCAAGGTCATCGCCCGCGCCGGTGTCGGCCTCGACAACGTCGACATCAAGGCGGCGACCACCGCCGGCGTCATGGTCGTCAACGCCCCGACCTCGAACATCGTGTCGGCGGCCGAGCTGACCGTGGCCCACATCCTCGGGCTGGCGCGCCGCATCCCGGCCGCGCACGCGTCGCTCTCAGCGGGGGAGTGGAAGCGCAGCGCCTACACGGGTGTCGAGCTCTTCGAGAAGACGCTCGGCATCATCGGTCTGGGCCGCATTGGCGCGCTGATCGCCGCGCGCCTGCAGGCGTTCGGCATGAACGTCATCGCGTACGACCCGTATGTCACGAGCGCGCGAGCCCAGCAGCTGGGCGTTCAGCTCGTGTCGCTGGAGGAGCTCCTGCAGCAGAGCGACTTCATCACGATCCACATGCCCAAGACTCCCGAGACGACCGGCATGATCTCGACCGAGCAGTTCGAGCTCATGAAGCCGAGCGCCTACATCGTGAACGTCGCCCGCGGCGGCCTCATCGACGAGGAGGCGCTTCGCACGGCGCTGACGACGGGCCAGATCGCCGGTGCCGGTCTCGATGTCTTCACGAGCGAGCCGCCGCACCCGGACGGCACCGCCTACCCGCTGCTGGGACTGCCGAACGTGCTTGTCACGCCGCACCTGGGAGCGTCGACTGACGAGGCGCAGGAGAAGGCGGGCGTCTCGGTCGCGAAGTCGGTGCGGCTCGCTCTGGGCGGCGAACTCGTGCCGGACGCCGTCAATGTCGCGGGCGGCGTCATCGACCCCTACGTCCGTCCGGGAATCCCGCTGGTGGAGAAGCTCGGTCAGATCTTCTCGGCGCTCGCCCACTCGCCGCTCACGAGCCTCGACGTCGAGGTCCACGGGGAGCTCAATCAGTACGACGTCAAGGTGCTGAAGCTCGCCGCGCTCAAGGGGGTCTTCACCAACGTCGTGAGCGAGACGGTGTCGTACGTCAACGCGCCGCTCCTCGCCGAGCAGCGCGGCATCGAGACGCGACTTCTCGTCGACGATCAGTCCGACGAGTACCGCAACGTCATTACGCTGCGCGGCGCGCTGTCCGACGGCTCGCAGCTGTCGGTGTCAGGGACGCTCACGGGCACGAAGCAGACCGAGAAGCTCGTGGGCATCAACGACCACCCGCTCGAGCTGCCGATCGAGAAGCACCACATCGTGATGGTCTACACCGACCGTCCGGGCATCGTGGCCGTCTACGGTCAGAAGTTCGGCGAGGCGGGCATCAACATCGCCGGTATGCAGATCGCCCGTCGCCAGGCCGGCGGTCAGGCGCTCTCGGTGCTGACGGTCGACTCGCCGGTCCCCGACGAGGTGCTCGACGAAGTCCGCGCGGCCATCCAGGCTGACATCTTCCGTCAGATCGAGATCACCGAATCCTGACGTCCTGTCCAACGGCGCGGGTGCTCTTCCGGGCGCCCGCGCCGCGGCATGTCTGCGGCGCCCCCGAGCCCGGCGAGAGCGACTGGCCCGCTAGGCTGGGAGCAGCCTGCACAGTGCTCGTCGAGAGGCGTGCGTCCGTTGCGGGAGCCCACCGCATCGATACCGAGGAGTGCAATGTCGCCTGCGTCCCACAGGACTTTCCGCCTGGCTGTGATTCCCGGAGACGGCATCGGGCCCGAGGTCATCGCCGAGGCCGAGAAGGTGCTCGACGCGGTGTGCGAAGGCGCCGGCGTGACGTTCGAGAAGACGCGCTTCTCTCTCGGCGCGGGTCGCTTTCTCGAGACAGGCGACACCCTGAGCGACGCTGACCTCGAGTCGATCAGGGGGCACGACGCCATCCTGCTCGGCGCCGTCGGAGGCATGCCCGGCGATCCCCGCCTGGCCAACGCGAACATCGAGCGGGGGCTGCTGCTCAAGCTCCGCTTCGAGCTCGACCACTACGTCAACCTTCGGCCGTCGAGGATCTACCCCGGCGTGCCCGGTCCGCTCTCGAACCCGGGCGCGGTCGACTTCGTCGTCGTTCGCGAAGGCACCGAGGGGCCTTACGTCGGCAACGGCGGGTCGATCCGGACGGGGACCCCCCACGAGGTCGCGAACGAGACGAGCGTCAACACCGCGTACGGGGTCGAGCGGGTCGTGCGCTTCGCCTTCGAGCAGGCTGAGCGTCGTCGCCGCAAGCTGACGCTCGTGCACAAGACGAACGTGCTCGTCCACGCCGGCGGAATGTGGAAGCGCATCGTCGACGCTGTGGCGGCGGAGCACCCCGAGGTCGCCGTAGACTATCTGCACGTCGACGCGGCCAGCATCTTCCTGGTCACGAACCCGAGCCGCTTCGACGTGATCGTCACCGACAACCTCTTCGGCGACATCCTCACCGACTTGGCCGGCGCCGTCACCGGTGGCATTGGCCTCGCCGCTTCGGGAAACATCAACCCCGACGGCGCGTTCCCCTCGATGTTCGAGCCCGTCCACGGCTCCGCGCCGGACATCGCGGGACAGCAGAAGGCCGACCCTACGGCCGCGATCCTCTCCACGGCGATGCTGCTCGATCACCTCGGGCTCGCCGAGCAGTCGCAGCGCGTCATCCGCGCGGTCGAGGAGGACATCGCCACCCGCGGCGCCGAACCGCGCACCACCTCGCAGATCGGCGACGCCATCGCCGCCCGCCTCCAGGCGTAACCTGGAATCGCCTGCCGACCCCGTCGACGGCACGCATGGAACAGGACTGAATATGACCCTCACCGATCCCGACACCGTGACCGCACCGCTTGAGTTCGCCGTCACGAAGAACCTCGCCGCGAAGTCGGCCGCAGAGCGTGAAGAGCTCCTGCGCGACCCCGTCTTCGGAACGGTCTTCACCGATCACATGGTCGACATCTGCTGGTCCGCCAAGGGCGGCTGGCACCGACCGCGGGTGCAGCCCTACGGGCCGATCTCGCTTGACCCGGCTGCCGCGGTCCTGCACTACGGCCAGGAGATCTTCGAGGGGATCAAGGCCTACCGGCACGTCGATGGGTCCGTCCACACGTTCCGCCCTGAGGACAACGCCCGCAGGCTGCAGCGCAGCGCCCGCCGCCTCGCCCTGCCCGAGCTTCCCGTCGAGTACTTCGTGCAGTCGCTGCGCGAGCTCATCGCGGTAGACGGCGGCTGGGTTCCCGCGGGGGAAGACCAGAGCCTGTACCTCCGCCCGTTCATGTTCGCCAAGGAGGCGTTCCTCGGCGTGCGCCCCGCCAACAAGGTCGCGTACTACCTGATCGCGAGCCCCGTCGGCGCCTACTTCAAGGGCGGCGCCAAGCCGGTCTCGATCTGGCTGAGCGAGGACTACGCGCGCGCCGGCAAGGGCGGCACCGGTGCGGCCAAGACCGGCGGCAATTACGCTGCGAGCCTGCTGCCGCAGGCCGAGGCCTACGAGCAGGGCTGCGACCAGGTCGTGTTCCTCGACCAGGACGGCAACGTCGAAGAGCTCGGCGGCATGAACATCGTGTTCGTGTACAAGGACGGCACGCTTGTCACGCCGCAGTCCGACTCGATCCTCGAGGGCATCACTCGCGAGTCGCTGCTGCAGCTCGCCCGCGACCGCGGGCACGCGGTCGAGGCGCGTCACGTCTCGCTGCAGGAGTGGCGCGAGGGCGTGGCATCCGGAGACATCGTCGAGGTGTTCGCGTGCGGCACGGCCGCGGTCGTGGCGCCGATCGGCACCCTCAAGGGCAATGGGTTCGTCGACGAGCAGCCCACCGGCTCGCTCGCACTCGAGCTGCGTCAGCACCTGACCGACATCCAGTACGGCCGTGCGGAGGACACGCACGGCTGGCTTCTTCGTCTGGACGCCTGACGTGAGGGTCGCTCGCTTCAGCCACAACGACACGATCCGCTTCGGCGTCGTGGACGACGACGCTCTCGTCGTGCTCAAGAACGATCCGCTGTTCGCCGGATTCGACACCACCGGGGAGCGCATCCCTCTGACTGAGGCTGCGCTCCTGGCCCCCGTGATTCCTCGCTCCAAGATCGTCTGCGTGGGCAAGAACTATCACGACCACGCCGCCGAGATGGGCGGAGAGGCTCCCGCTGAGCCGCTTCTGTTCCTGAAGCCGAACACGTCAGTGATCGGCCCGGGCGACGTCATCGTGCGTCCCCGCCAGTCTCAGCGCACCGATTTCGAGGGCGAGCTCGCGGTCGTCATCGGGCGCGTCGCGAAGGATGTCCCCGTCGATCGCGCTCTCGAATACGTATTCGGCTACACCGTGGCCAATGACGTCACCGCCCGCGACCTGCAGCGCTCGGACGGTCAGTGGTCGCGCGCGAAGGGCTTCGACACGTTCTGCCCGCTCGGTCCCGTCATCGAGACGGAGTTCGACCTCGGCGGCGGAGCACGCGTCGTCTCCCGCGTCAACGGCGAGGTGCAGCAGGACGGCCCCATCAGCGACATGGTGCACTCGGTGCCGGAGATCATCGCCTATGCCTCGGCGGCATTCACGCTGCTGCCGGGCGATGTCGTCCTGACGGGCACTCCTGCGGGAGTCGGCCCGTTCGGCGCAGGCGACACGGTCGAGGTGGAGATCACGGGCATCGGGGTGCTGCGCAATACGGCGCGCGATGCCTGACATCGGGCGTGGCGCCGCATCCGTCGAGACGCCTGAGGCGATCGCTGGCACCCAGCGCCGCACCGTCCGGGTGCTCGCGGCAGGTCAGGTCCTCGGGGGCATCGCGTTCGGCGCGACCGTATCGCTCGGAGCGCTCCTGGCCGCTGACATCTCGGGTCAGGACGCACTGTCTGGCCTCGCGACGGCATCCGTGACCCTGGGGGCGTCGCTGTGTGCGATCCCGCTCGCCCGGCTCGCCGCGCGACGCGGAAGGCGGTTCGCCCTCACGCTCGGCAACCTCCTTGCGCTCGTGGGCATCGCAGTGGTGCTGTGCGCCGTCGCCGTTCGCGTGTTCCCGCTGCTGCTCCTGGGAGTGGTGCTCATCGGCGCAGGCAATGCGGGGAACCTCCAGTCGCGCTTCGCCGCGACCGATCTCGCGGCATCCGATCGTCGCGGCCGCGATCTCGGGACGGTCGTCTGGGCGACGACGGTCGGCGGCGTGGCGGGGCCACTGCTGCTCACGCCCGGCGAAGCGGTGGGTCAAGCGCTCGGGATGCCGCCGCTCACGGGGGCGTACGCGTTCTCCATCGTCGCCCAGGCGCTTGCCTTCGTCCTCTACATCGTCGCGCTTCGGCCCGACCCGCTGCTGGTCGCGCAGCGCATCGCGCGGTCGGGGCAGGCGCAGGCGGAGCACATCGTGGAGGACGACAGGCCGCTGGCTGCCCGCTACGCGATGTTCGCGGTCGCCGGCTCGCACGTGGTCATGGCATCCGTCATGGCGATGACGCCCGTGCACCTCGCGCACCTCGCCCCGGAGCACGTGACCGTCATCGTCGGCACGACGATCGCCCTGCATGTGTTCGGGATGTACGGCCTGTCGCCCGTCTTCGGGATGCTGGCCGACCGCTGGGGGCGTATCCGCACGGTGCTGCTCGGGCAGGCATTCCTGGCGTCCGCGCTCTTGACGGCCGCCATCGCTCCGCGTGACCAGTGGGCCGTGCTTGCCGCGCTGTTCCTTCTCGGGCTCGGCTGGAGCGCCGCCACGGTCGCTGGCGCCGCTCTCCTCACGGAGAGCACCGTGACGGCCATGCGCCCCCGACGTCAGGGGCTCAGTGACACGATCATGACGTTCAGCGCGGCCGTCGGCGCGGTGCTGGCGGGCGGTGTCCTCACATGGATCGGCTACGGCGGTCTCGCCCTGGTCGCCCTGTGCGTCGTGGCTGCGGTCACGGTGCTGTCGCCGTACGCGCGGCGGTGAGGGCGCGAGGAAGATCGGCCCGGGCGATCTAGACTGGACAGGATGTCTTCAGCGATCGATCCCCGCACCACCACTGCCACCGGAGCAGATGTCCGCGTGCGCTTCTGCCCCTCGCCGACCGGGCTCCCGCACGTCGGCATGGTGCGCACCGCGCTCTACAACTGGGCCTATGCGCGTCACACGGGCGGCAAGCTCATCTTCCGTGTCGAAGACACCGACGCGGCGCGTGACAGCGAGGAGAGCTACCGCCAGCTCGTGGATGCACTGACGTGGCTCAAGATCGACTGGGACGAAGGCGTCGAGAAGGGCGGCCCGCACGGCCCATACCGCCAGTCCCAGCGCGCGGACATCTACGCCGAGGTGCTGCGCAAGCTCATCGACTCCGGCGCGGTGTACGAGTCGTACTCGACCGCCGAGGAGATCGATGCCCGCAACGAGGCCAGCGGGCGCGCCAAGCAGCTGGGTTACGACAACTACGACCGCACGCTCACCGACGAGCAGAAGGCGGCGTACCGCGCCGAGGGCCGACAGCCCGCGTGGCGTCTCCGGGTGCCCGACCACGATCTGACCTACGTCGATCTCATCCGGGGCGAGGTGACGTTCCCCGCGGGCTCCTTCCCCGACTTCGTCGTCGTGCGCGCCGGCGGTCAGGCGCTGTACACCTTCACGAACCCGGTCGACGACGCCCTCATGGGCATCACTCACGTGATCCGCGGCGAAGACCTGATGCCGTCCACGGCCCGTCAGCTCGCGCTCTATGCGGCCCTCATCGACGCGGGGGTCACCACGTTCGTCCCGCGCTTCGGCCACATGCCGCTGGTGCTGGGGGAGACCGGCACCAAGAAGCTCTCCAAGCGCGACCCGAAGGCCGACCTGTTCCTGCAGCGCGAGAAGGGCTTCATCCACGAGGGGCTCCTCAACTACCTCGCGTTGCTGGGGTGGTCGATCGGACCCGATCGAGACGTCTTCACGCTCGACGAGTTCATTGCGGCTTTCGACATCGCCGATGTCAATCCGAACCCGGCGCGCTTCGACCAGAAGAAGGCGGAGGCGATCAACGGCGACCACATCCGCATGCTCGAGCCCTCCGACTTCGCGAACCGGCTCGTTCCTTACCTTGCCTCCGCCGGACTCATCTCGGATCCGCCGACAGCGGAGCAACGCGCGCTCCTTGATGCTGCGGCGCCGCTCGTGCAGGAGCGGATGCAGCTGCTCGGTGAGGCGCCGGGCCTGCTGGGCTTCCTCTTCCGCGACGAGATCGCGTATGAAGAAGACGCTCTCAAGGCTCTTCCCGACAACGCCCGTGAGGTGCTCGCGGCATCCATGGCGGCCCTCGAGGTGCTCGGCGACGATGCGTTCGCAGCCGCGGCGGTCCAGGAGCGGCTTTCGGGCGCGCTGATCGACGGGCTCGGCCTCAAGCCGCGGGTCGCGTACGGTCCGCTGCGCGTCGCGGTGAGCGGTCGACGCGTTTCGCCCCCGCTGTTCGAGTCGATGGAGCTGCTCGGCAAGGCCGAGTCGATTCGTCGTCTGGCGGCGCTTTCGGCACACCTGGGATGACGAAGCTCGGGAAACGCCCGGGGGTCCGTCGGTTTGGTCGGACCGCTCACGTCGGGTAGACTCGATCCTCGGTGCGACTGAGGTCGTACAACCCTTGGGGTATGGTGTAATTGGCAACACGGCTGATTCTGGTTCAGTTGTTCTTGGTTCGAGTCCAGGTACCCCAGCAAGGAAAAGCCCCCGCTTACGCGGGGGTTTCTTGCTTCTGCCGGGGAAACCGCGATGCCACGATCTCGTAGGCTCGAAGCATGCTTGTCGGTCTTGTCCGCCCGTCCGAAACCCGCTCGTTCGAACTGACAGGAACGTCCCTCGCCGACGTGAAGGCTCAGGCTCTCGCACAGACGCCGCCCGGCTGGGAGCTCGCCTCCGTGCCCGTGCGCATGGAGAAGGGGACGACTACGCTCACCGCCACCGCGACGATCGTGCGCAGAGGCGATGCCCGCGAGATCGAGGCAGAGACGATGGAGGCGCTGCGCGCCACGATCCCCGAAGACTGGCAGCTCGTCAGCGTGCGCCGGGTCGGCGCAGACTGAGCGGTGCCCATTGCTCAGCCCGAGACGCCGCTGATTACCGCCGACGGGCGCGACCGCTTAGTCTCGAAAGACCGACTCAAGGAGGAAACCATGGCAGAACGCACCGCCACTGTCGCCAGCAGCTCCGGTCTGCACGCTCGTCCCGCGAAGCTCTTCGTGCAGGCCGTGCAGGCGACGGGCGTGCCCGTCACGATCGCGGTCGACGGCGGCCCCGACCTCAATGCCGGCAGCATCCTGAGCCTGATGGGGCTCGGGGCCACGCAGGGCACCGTCGTCACTCTCAAGGCAGAAGGCGAGGGAGCCGAGGAGGCTCTCGACAGCCTTGTCGCCTTCCTGGAGACCGACCACGACGCGGAGTGACCTCGCGACCTCCGAAACGGATGCCGCGGTGCTGCTGCCCGCGGCATCCGTCGTTCAGAGGTCCGTGCTCTCGCCGGGCTCCAGGGCGAGGAACTCGCCGCCGCCCTGCGCCGTGGCCCACGCCAGCCGCTGCCGGTGCATCTCGAGGCCGATGCGCGAGAGCGTCATGTCATGGGTGCCGAAGGCTCGCTCGGGGCCGACGGCCAGCACGAAGTCCATGGCCTCGCCGATCTTGAGCCACGGTGCCCCGATGGGAGCGGCGAGCAGCTTCACGTCGACGCCCTCCGGGACCGCGTACGAGTCTCCCGGATAGTAGAACTCGCCGTTGACGAGCACGCCGACGTTGTCGATGACCGGGATCGACTCGTGGATCACATTGTGGCGGCCGCCGAAGAAACGCAGCTCGAACGGCTCCACGGTCACGGCTTCGCCGGGGGCGACGGTGACGATGTCGAATCCGGCCGCCGCGGCGGCGATGCCCTCCGGGCCGTACAAGACGGCCTCTGGGAACGCGTCGCGCACGCGTCCCAGGTGCTCCGGCGTCCAGTGGTCGGGGTGCTCGTGCGTGAGCACGACAGCGGCGACCTTCCGAAGGTCGCGCAGGGGGAGAGTGAACGAGCCGGGGTCGATGATGAGGGTTCGGCCCTCGGATTCGAGACGCAGGCAGGCATGTTCGTGCTTGGTGACGCGCATGCCTCCAGTCAAGGGGAAGGGCGGGCACGCGAGCAAGTCCCGTCCCGATTTGGAAGGCGCGCGGCAGGCATGCCATAATCGAACGGTTGCCTGATCGAGCAGATCGGAAGACGCAGACCGGCCCCATCGTATAGCGGCCTAGTACGCCGCCCTCTCACGGCGGTAACGCGGGTTCGAATCCCGCTGGGGTCACCAAGAAAGAAGGAGATCCGCCTCGACGGCGGGTCTCCTTCTTCGTCTGCGGGCGCGCTATCGGCGCCACGCGATCGCCATCAGTCGTCGCGGGCATCCGCCGCGGACATCGACCGTCGACGCATCACGGCGCGCCGCGCAGCCCACACGATTCCGCCGACGATCGCCGCGACGCCGAGCCAGGGGAGGAGGAATCCCAGCGCGATCACGATCCCGTTGACGGAGGCCACGAGCCCGCTCCAGCCTGCCGCCAGCCCGTCAGCGAATCCCGCCGGATCCGCCGTGACGATCGGGGCCGGGCGGGTCAGCGTCACGGTGAGGCTCGACATCCCCACCTGCTCCTCCAGCTGCTTCAGCTGCTGCTGGTACGACTCGAGATCGGACTGACGCGCGGCGAGAGCCTCTTCGACGGCGATGAGATCGGCGGTGGACGCGGCTTCGGCGACGAGCGCCGTCAGGCGCTTCACGGAAGCCTCGAGCGCCGACACGCGTGCGCGGAGATCGACGGCCTCCCCGGTGACGTCACGTCGGTCGATCTGCGATGACGTGACCTGTCCCATGTCCCGGAGAGCGGCGGTCGCCTCGTCAAGGGAGCCGGCCGGAACCCGGATCGTCACCCAGGCGCCCGACGCCGCCGGGGTCACTCCCTCCGCGCCGTCGGCCGGCAGCGGCATATCGCTCGCGATGCCGTCCATCCCGAGGCTCATCGCCTCCACGTAGCCGCCCAGGCGCTCCGCGGTGGCGGAGATCGTGTCTGCTGCGGCTTCGACATCGTCCACCTCCACGATGGCGGAGGCGCGCGCGATGATCTCGCGCTCGCCCGTCGCGGTGGCCTCCGGGCCGGACTGCTCGCCTTCCGCGGTGGGACCGAAGTCCGCTCCGCCATCCTCATCGAATGTGCCGGCGCCCTCTCCGGTGTAGGCCGGGGCGGACTCATCCGACCCGGCTCCGCTGCCGGCGATGATCGTGGGCATCGACGGGGCCAGCACGGCAGCCACGGCGATGACCGCGGCGGCTCCGCTGGCGCCCAGCCAGACGCGGCCGCGTCGGCCGCGGCGCACGCGCTCCCGCTCTGCGAGGCTGCGTGCGGCAGCGCGGTCGCGCCCGATCTCGTCGAACAGCGCGTTCTCGATCTCCTCGATGCGCTCGTCGGACAGTTCCGGGAGCGCCACGTCGTCGATGTCCATGTCCTCGTTCACGTCCCTTCCGGTTCTACGGCCGTCCGCAGACGGGTGCGGATGCGGGAGAGCCGATTGCGCACGGCTCCGTGAGTGATGCCGAGCTCCTCGGCGGCCGCCTGGTAGGCATAGCCCTCGGCTGCGCACAGCCGGAAGATCTGCTGATCGAGCGGGCTGAGGGCGGCGACCTCGCGGAGGACGCGTTCGACGAGCTGTGACTGCACGACCTGGCGCTCCACATCGACGGTCGCGGGCAGGGTCTCCTCGGCAGCCGCGGACGTATGAGCGCGGTCACGCTGCTGGCGGCGGATGCGATTGGCGCTCTGGAAGCGGCAGATCGTCACGAGCCACGGCAGCAGCGACTCCCCGGCGAGCTCCATGCCGGGCAGCTTCCGCCACGCCGCCAGGAAGGTCTCCTGGGTGACCTCCTCGGCATCAGCGGCGTTGCCGACCAGTCCGTGGGCGATCCAGTAGACCGGCCGCACGTAGGCGCGGTAGATCACACGGAAGGCATGCTCGCTTCCGTTCGCCGCCGCAGCGACCAGCTCGGCGTCTGTGCGCGGCGCGGTCTCGCTCATGGTGCTCATATCGTCTCTCACTGGATATGTGTCGGCAACGAATGAGAGGTCTCAAACGCACAACACCGCCGATTCGTCCGAGACCGCGCAGCGGAGCCGGTATCCTCGTTCCAGCGAGAGGGAGTATCCCGTCCTCGCGTGTTCGTCATCACGAGTCTCGCCGTCGGGGCTCCGGGCACGCGCCGCGTCAGCGGGGGAGAGACTTTCGAGGTTTCGTCTTCCCTCCGAAAGGCTCGCATGCAGCTCCCCGCCTGGTTCGAGATCGGCTCGATGGCCGTTCTGCTGGCCATCCTCATCGCCGACCTGCTGATCGTCGTCAAGCGGCCCCACATCCCCTCGAATCGTGAATCGTCGCTGTGGGTCGCCTTGTACGTGGCCCTCGCTCTGGTCTTCGCGGGGCTCATGTGGTGGTTCGCCGGTGCCGAATCGGCGGGCCAGTTCGTCGCCGGCTGGCTCACCGAGTACAGCCTTTCGATCGACAACCTGTTCGTGTTCGTGCTGATCATGACCCAGTTCTCGGTGCCTCGCCGCTACCAGCAGAAGGTGCTCATGGTGGGCATCATCATCGCGCTGGTGCTGCGCGGAATCTTCATCCTGCTGGGCGCGGCGATCATCGAGAACTTCCTGCCGATCTTCTACCTGTTCGGAGCCTTCCTCATCTGGACTGCGTGGAAGCAGGCCTTCCCCGGCGGCGACCACGACGACGACGTCAAGCAGGAGAACTTCGTCGTGCGGGTCCTTCGGCGCACGATCGACATCAGCGAGGACTATGACGGCGCCAAGGTGCGCACGGTGGTCCGCGGAAAGCGGATGTTCACGCCGATGATCATCGTCTTCGCGGCGATCGGCGTGACCGATCTGCTGTTCGCACTCGACTCGATCCCCGCGATCTTCGGCATCACCCAGGACCCGTTCATCGTCTTCACCGCGAACATCTTCGCTCTCATGGGCCTGCGGCAGCTCTACTTCCTCCTCGGTGGGCTCCTCGATCGACTGCGCTACCTGCATTACGGCATCGCGTTCATCCTCGCCTTCATCGGCGTCAAGCTCATCTTCCACGCGATGCACGAGAACGAGGTGCCGTTCATCAACGGTGGCCAGCACATCGAGTGGGTGCCCGACATCTCCACGTGGACGTCGCTCGGCGTCATCGTCGCCTCGATGGCTGTCGCGACCATCGCGAGCCTCGTCGCCTCGGCGCGGGAACGCTCGGCGGAGCCCGAGGCGCGCACCGTGCCGACCCCGCAGGACAGCCCGGCGCACACGCCCGTGGAAGCCGCGGAGGCCGTAGCGCGCGAGCAGGGCACGCCGCCGACGGTCACCCCGCCGTCGGACGAAGCCCAGTCGTGAAGTGCTAACCTGAGGGCATGCAGACCGCTCTCCTTCTCCTTAGCGGCCGCGGCGAGAACTCATTCTGAGCCCGCTCTCGTCGCGGAGTCTGTCGAGGGCTCGATCCTCAGAAGGCACTGCCGTTTCCTGGAGACCGAGACACATGAGCATGCAGATCCCCGACCGCCCGCGCACCCTCGCTGAGAAGGTGTGGGAAGACCACCTCGTCGTGAAGGGCGAAGACGGTCAGCCCGACCTCATCTACATCGACCTGCACCTCGTCCACGAGGTCACGAGCCCCCAGGCGTTCGACGGCCTTCGTGCGGAGGGTCGCCCTGTGCGTCGCCTCGACTTGACGATCGCGACCGAAGACCACAACACCCCGACGATCGACATCGACAAGCCGATCGCCGATCTCACCAGCCGCACCCAGATCGAGACGCTGCGGCGCAACGCTGAGGAGTTCGGTGTGCGGCTGCACTCGCTCGGCGACAAAGAGCAGGGGATCGTCCACGTCGTGGGCCCGCAGCTGGGACTGACGATGCCCGGCATCACCGTCGTGTGCGGCGACTCGCACACGAGCACGCACGGCGCGTTCGGCGCGATGGCGTTCGGCATCGGCACCAGTGAGGTCGAGCATGTGCTCGCCACGCAGACGCTCCCGCTCAAGCCGTTCAAGACGATGGCGATCACGGTCGAGGGCGAGCTCAAGCCGGGAGTCAGCGCCAAGGACATCATCCTCGCGGTCATCGCGAAGATCGGCGCGAACGGCGGCCAGGGGTACGTCCTGGAGTTCCGCGGGAGCGCGATCCGCTCGCTCTCGATGGAGGGCCGCATGACGATCTGCAACATGTCGATCGAGGCCGGCGCGCGCGCTGGCATGGTCGCGCCCGACGAGACCACGTTCGAATACGTCAAGGGTCGCCCGCACGCGCCGACGGGCCAGGACTGGGAGGATGCCGTCGCGTACTGGCGCACGCTTCCGTCCGACGAGGGCGCCGTCTACGACGCCGAGGTCTTCCTCGACGCGAGCGAGCTGGAGCCGTTCGTGACGTGGGGCACGAACCCCGGCCAGGGCGTGTCCCTCAACGATGTCGTGCCCGACCCGGCTTCCTATGACGACCCGAACGAGCGCGCCGCAGCTGAGCGGGCGCTCGAGTACATGGCTCTGCAGCCGGGCACTCCGATGAAGGACGTCGCGGTCGACGCGGTGTTCATGGGCTCGTGCACCAACAGCCGCATCGAGGACCTGCGCCAGTTCGCATCGATCGTCAGGGGCCGTAAGAAGGCCGACGGCGTCCGCGTCATGGTCGTGCCGGGATCGGCACGTGTGCGTCTCGAGGCCGAGGCGGAGGGACTCGACAGGATCTTCACGGAGTTCGGCGCCGAGTGGCGTTTCGCCGGCTGCTCGATGTGCCTGGGCATGAACCCCGACCAACTGGCGCCGGGGGAGCGGTGCGCCTCGACGAGCAACCGCAACTTCGAGGGCCGCCAGGGCAAGGGCGGTCGCACCCACCTCGTCTCCCCGCTCGTGGCCGCCGCCACTGCCGTCCTCGGTCGGCTGGCCAGTCCCAGCGATCTGCCTGCGTTCGAGAAGGTAGAGGCCCTCTGATGGAGAAGTTCTCCTCCCACACCGGCGTCGCCGCGCCGCTGAAGCGCTCAGCGGTCGACACCGACCAGATCATCCCCGCCGTGTACCTCAAGCGCGTCACGAAGACGGACTTCGAGGATGCACTGTTCGCCAACTGGCGGCAGGACCCCCAGTTCGTGCTCAACCAGCCCGCATACAGCGGTGCCAGCATCCTCGTCGCGGGCCCCGACTTCGGAACCGGCTCGAGCCGTGAGCACGCCGTGTGGGCGCTGCGCGACTACGGCTTCAAGGTGGTGCTCAGCCCGAAGTTCGCCGACATCTTCCGCGGAAACGCGGGCAAGCAGGGACTCGTCACCGGCGTCGTCGCCGAATCCGAGATCGAGACGATCTGGGCGGCGCTGGAGGCACAGCCGGGCATCGAGATGACGGTCGACCTCGGGGCCCGCACGGCGCGCGTGGGCGACGTCCAGGTCACGTTCGACATCGACGATTACACTAGGTGGCGGCTCCTTGAAGGGCTCGACGACATCGGGCTCACGCTGCGCAATGAAGACAAGATCGCGCAGTTCGAGGCGCGCCGCGAGGCGTGGCGCCCGCGGACGCTTCCTGTCAGATGACATCAGGGCCCGCGACACGCAGCTCCGTGACACGCGGCGGTTCCCCCACGACGGGATGCCGCGGCCGATCCCTCGAGACACAAGTGAGGTCAACCGGATGAACACACTCCTGAGCGCGTCGGCGTCGCAGCCCGACAAAGGCGGCGACGACGAATACGGCCAGGTGCTGACGATCCGGGGCGGCCGACCGCTGCGCGGACGGGTAGAGGTCAAGGGCGCGAAGAACCTCGCCACCAAGGCGATGGTCGCTGCCCTCCTCGGCGAGTCCGAGAGCGTGCTTCGCGACGTTCCCGAGATCAGCGACGTGCGCGTCGTGCGATCGCTCCTGGAGGTGCACGGCGTCACCGTCGCCGACGACGGCGAGGGCGTGCTTCGGCTTGACCCGAGCGGCGCGGTCTCGGCGCACATGGAGGAGATCGATGCGCATGCCGGCGCGTCGCGCATCCCGATCCTCTTCTGCGGTCCGCTGCTGCATCTGCTGGGTCAGGCGTTCATCCCCGATCTTGGCGGATGCCGCATCGGCGACCGTCCGATCGATTTCCACCTCGACGCGCTTCGCAAGTTCGGCGCGATCGTCGAGAAGCTGCCGAGCGGCATTCGGCTGTCAGCGCCTGAGGGCCTTCACGGCGCCGACATCGAGCTTCCTTATCCGAGCGTCGGTGCGACGGAGCAGGTGCTCCTCACCGCAGTCCGCGCCAAGGGCGTGACAGAGCTGCGCAATGCCGCGATCGAGCCCGAGATCATGGATCTCATCGCAGTGCTCCAGAAGATGGGAGCGATCATCTCCTACGAGCCGAACCGGGTCATCTTCATCGAAGGCGTCGAGTCGCTCCGCGGCTACGACCACCGCTGCATCTTCGATCGCAACGAGGCCGCGTCATGGGCGTGCGCCGCGCTGGCGACAGATGGCGACATCTTCGTCGCCGGAGCCAAACAGCAGGAGATGCTGACGTTCCTCAACGTGTTCCGGAAGGTCGGCGGCGACTTCGACATCGCGGAAGACGGCATCCGCTTCCGTCGCGGCGGCCCCCTCAAGCCCGTCGTCGTCGAGACGGATGTGCACCCCGGCTTCATGACCGACTGGCAGCAGCCGCTGATTGTGGCGCTCACGCAGGCCGATGGCGTGTCGACGGTGCACGAGACCGTGTACGAGAACCGCCTCGGGTTCACGCGCGCGCTCAATCTCATGGGCGCGGACATCGTGGTGCACCCCGAGGGGATCGCTTCGCCCGATCGCCGCGTGCCGCGCCGTGCCCTCGAGCAGGCCGCGGTCATCACGGGCCCGACGCCGCTCCACGGGGCTGACGTCGTGGTCCCCGACCTCCGAGGCGGGTACAGCTACGTAATCGCGGCGCTTGCGGCTGAGGGCGAGTCGACCATCCGCAACGTCGACATCATCCGTCGCGGATACGAGAAGCTGTTCGACAAGCTCGCCGCCCTGGGCGCCGACTTCACGGTCGCGGCGTAGGCGGCGGTGGGCGTGCGGCGTCGTGCGTCGGCGGAGAAGACCCGCCCGAGCGTGTTCTGGCCGGCAGCGGCGGTCGTCATCCCCGCCGTCGGCTGGTTCGCGAAGATCGAGATCACCGGCGGCGAGAACCTGCCACTCGACGGTCCGTTCATTCTGGCGCCGAACCACTACAGCGAATTCGATCCGCTGATCGTCGCAGTGGCGACGTGGCGGCTCGGCCGCGCGCCGAGGTTCATGGCCAAGGAGAGCCTGTTCCGCGTGCCGGTGCTCGGGTCTCTCCTTCGTGCCACCGGGATGGTGCCGGTGGCGCGTGCCTCCACGGCCAACGCCGCGAAGCAGACCATCCAGCAGGCAGAGAAGCTCGCCGCCGAGGGGAGCGGGGTCATCGTCTACCCCGAAGGCTCGCTGACGCGCGACCCCGACATGTGGCCCATGCGTGGCAAGACCGGCGTCGTGCGGCTCGCCCTCGCCGGGGACCTTCCGGTCATCCCGGTGGCGACCTGGGGCGTGCAGCAGATCCTTCCCCGCTACGGCCGGCTGCGCTTCTTCCCGCCTCGCCGGCGGGTGCAGGTCAGGCTCGGCCCGCCCGTCGATCTCGAGCGGTTCCGCGGCGCTGGGAAGAGCCAGTCCGCGCTCACCGCAGCGACGGATGCCGTCATGGGCGACATCGCGGGTCTGCTGGCAGGGCTGCGCGAAGAGCCGGCGCCAGCCGAACGGTGGGATCCGACGGCGCATGGGCAGAAGGAGATCGGTCGACTTGACTCGTAGGCACGAGGCTGCGCAGCCCCGCGTCGCCGTCATCGGCGCGGGCAGCTGGGGAACGACGTTCGGCAAGGTGCTCGCCGATGGGGGCGCGCACGTGACGATGTGGGCGAGACGAGCCGAGCTGGCGCAGGAGATACAGGAGGGCCACCGGAACAGCGAGTACCTCCCCGGCATCAACCTGCCGCGCAACATGTCGGCGACGTCGCACCTGTCGGAGGCTCTAGAGGGAGCGACGCAGATCTATCTGGCGATCTCGAGCCAGGCGCTCCGCCAGAACCTGAAGGCGATCCGCCCGCTCATCGCCGACACCGAGATGCCGATCGTCTCTCTCATGAAGGGAGTCGAGAAGCGCACCGGGCTGCGGATGAGCCAGGTGATCGAGCAGGAGCTTCAGTGCGATCCGTCGCGCATCGCCGTCGCCTCCGGGCCGAACCTCGCCCTCGAGATCGCGCGGGAGCAGCCCACTGCCGCGGTCATCTCCTCGCCGAGCCGGGAGACTGCCGAGGCCGTCGCGCGCCGCGCCCGAAACGCCTATTTCCGCACGTTCGTCAACACCGACGTCATCGGCACGGAGTTCGGGGGCGTCCTGAAGAACCTGATCGCGGTCGCGATCGGCATCGTCGACGGCGTGGGATACGGCGAGAACACGAAAGCGTCGATCATCACGCGCGGACTCGTCGAGATGACAGACTTCGCTGTGGCACAGGGAGCGCAGCCTGAGACGCTGCAGGGCCTGGCGGGACTCGGGGATCTCATCGCGACATGCCAGTCGCCTCTGAGCCGCAACAACACGGCCGGGCGTCTGCTCGGGCAGGGGTACAGCTTTCAGGACGTCGTCAAGCAGATGGACCAGACGGCGGAAGGACTCGCTTCGGTCGCGCCCGTCCTTCAGCTCGCGCGAGCGAGCGGCGTTCGGATGCCGATCGTGGAACAGGTCAAGATGGTGCTCGACGGAGCGATGAATCCGCGCGACATCGCACCACACCTGACCACTGACGATGACAAGCCCACGGGTGAGAGGACGCAGGATGGACAAGCCGGCAGTGGCGGTGCTCTTCGGAGGGCGTTCGAGCGAGCACTCGATCAGCTCCGCTACGGCCGGGGGCGTGCTTCGGGCGATTGACCGGACGCGCTTCCGCGTCATCCCCATCGGCATCACCCGTGATGGCGCCTTCGTGCTCGAAGACGATGACCCCGACAAGTTCGCGCTGTCTTCCGACCGGCTGCCCGAGGTCGTCGACAACGGCACGCGTGTTCGCTGGCCGGAGTCGGCGGCGTCTCGCGAGCTCCGGGTACGGAGAGCCGATGGCGTCGAGGAGTCACTGGGCGAGGTCGACGTCGTCTTCCCGATCCTCCACGGGCGCTTCGGGGAGGACGGCACTGTGCAGGGCTTCCTCGAGCTGCTCGGTCTTCCGTACGTCGGGGCGGGGCTGCTCATGTCGGCGATCGGCATGGACAAGAACACGACCAAGAGCATTCTGAAGGCGGCGGGTGTGCCCGTCGTGCCGTGGGTGTCGTTCACTCGCGCGGAACTCGATCGTCAGCGCGGGCTCTGGGAGCGCCGTGTCCGCGCGCTGGGGCTGCCCGTCTTCATCAAGCCGGCGCGCGCCGGCTCCAGCGTCGGCGTCTCGAAGGTCTCCGACTGGAGCGAGCTCGACGCGGCGCTCGATGTGGCCTTCGCTGAAGATGCCACCGTCCTTGTAGAGCAGGCGGTCGTCGGCCGGGAGGTGGAGTGCGGCGTGCTCGAAGGGCGCGACGGCGCGGCACCGCGGGTGAGCGTTGCCGGTGAGATCGTCATCACGGGACGGGAGTTCTACGACTTCGAGGCCAAGTACCTCGACGCGCCGGGCATCGAGCTGGCCTGCCCCGCGGAGCTGCGCGACGGCGAGCTGGCTGAGATGCAGCGGATCGCCGCGCGTGCCTTCGAGGCGGTCGGCGGCGAGGGGCTGGCCCGTGTCGACTTCTTCTTCACCGGCACTGAGTTCTTCGTGAACGAGGTGAACACGATGCCCGGATTCACGCCGATCTCGATGTTCCCTAAGTGCTGGATCGCAACGGGCATGACCTACGAGGGCCTGATCACCGAGCTGATCGAGCTCGCGAGGGTGCGCTGAGCCGGCCGCGCACGGACCGTCGATCGTGCCTCGAGCGGGTCAGCTCTACGGGCGTTCGGTGCACCGTGCGCCGTTGGAGGGAAGGGTTCCGACGGCCGACGACAGCGCGCCGAGGACGGAGCGCGCGCTGACGACGTCGTAGTCGAGGTAGACCTCTGCCGCGGGGGTTCGGCCGTACGTGGTGAAGCGGTAGTTCGGCGCATCGGCGTCGTCGATGATCCAGTCGACGCCGTCGACGGTCTCGCAGGGCAGCTCCGATGGCCCTGCCGGCTCGAGGCCACACGTGAGCAGCACGCTGACGGGGCTGCCCCAGGCGCCCGTCGCCTGTGCGTCGGTCCATTGCCGGTCCTGGCCGTCCACTGTGTCGGGAAGGCGCACCGTCACGGCCGCGCAGTCGGGGGAGTTGGCGTCGTCGGCGGGCTGCATCGACACGGTCGCCGCACAGCCTGACAGCGCGGATGCCGCGAGCACGGTTGCCGCCGCGGCCGCCGCGGACAGGAGAGGGCGGCGAGAGGGGATCACCAGTCCAGGCTACCGTGGGAGGCATGACCGAACCGTCTGTGCCGACCGTCGGAGACGTGTCCGAAAGCGAGGTGCTGGCGCTAATCCTGTCGGCGCTGAAGGGCTCGTCCGCGGCGCTCGTCGGCCCGGGAGACGACGCGGCCGTGCTCGCAGCGCCCGGGGAGCGTGTCGTGGTCACCACCGACTCGCTCGTGCATGGTCCGGACTTCCGCCTCGCGTGGTCGTCGCCGTACGATCTGGGCTTCAAGGCCGCCGCGGTCAATCTCGCCGACGTCGCGGCGATGGGCGCCCGGCCGACAGCCCTGTTCGTCGCACTGGCGATGCCTGACTCGACGTCGCTAGCTTTCGTGGAGGAGCTCGCGCGTGGCCTCCGCGCGGGGTGTGACCGGCTGGCATCGGGATGTGCGGTCGAGGGCGGCGACCTGACCGCTTCTGACACGATGACGATCGCGGTCACGGCGATCGGTGTGCTCGAGGGACGGGCACCCGTGCTGCGCAGCGGGGCGCGTCCCGGCGACGTCGTGGCGGTCGCAGGCGAACTCGGACGCGCGGCGCGTGGCCTGGACATCCTCTTCACGCGCTTCCGCGATGCGGATGGGCGTCCGCGCACCGTCGATCCGTCGACGCTCGACGCGGGGGAGGCGGCGGACCTCGCGGCCCAGCTCCGTCCTGAGCCGCCTGTGGAGCTCGGACCGAGGGCCGCCGATGCGGGGGCGACAGCGATGATGGACATCTCCGACGGGCTGCTGCTCGACGCGACGCGCCTGGCCGAAGCATCGGGCGTGACGCTTGCGCTGCGGCCCGTGGACGACGAGTACGCGTTGCGAGGAGGGGAGGATCATGCCCTCCTCGCGACGTTCCCTCAGGACGCAGCGCTGCCGGAGGGCTTCCGGGTGATCGGTGAGGTGCGCGCACGCTCCGGGCCGGCGGTGCTCGTGGGCGAGACGGCGCCGCTCGGCCCAGGCGGCTGGGATCCGTACCGCGACTGGGACGCGGGTCGCGGATGACGGGTCAGTCCGCCTCGCTCCACCACACGGTGGTGTCGCCGTAGCGCTTGTCCCTGATCGGGCGCAGCCCGTCGGGCAGTGACGGCGCAGGTGAGCGGGTCGCCCGTTCGACGATGACCGTCGCGCCGTCCGCGAGGTGCGGTACGAGCAGTTGGAGCGTGACGGCGAGCTCGGCCTCGCCCACGTCGTACGGCGGGTCGAGGAAGACGAGGTCGAAGCGGTCACTGGTGCTCTTCAGGAACGCGTCGGCAGCCATGCGATGGACGCGCACGCGGGCACCGGGGACCGCGCGCTGAACGGTGCGCGCATTGCGCTCGGTCACTGACGCGGCACGGGGCGCCTTCTCGACGAGTTCGGCGGCTGCCGCGCCCCGGCTGACCGCTTCGAGCCCGAGCGCGCCGGAGCCTGCATAGAGGTCGGCGACGACGGCGTGTTCAAGGATGCCGTTCGCCTCGAGCGAGCCGAAGAGCGACTCGCGGACGCGATCGCTCGTCGGGCGGGTGCCGGCATCCGGGACCGCGAGTGTGAGCGATCCCGCCGCCCCGGAGATGATGCGCGTCATGATTCGCCTCCCGCGGCGGCGGCCCCGCCGGCCTCGTCACGCAGGCGCGGCTCGGTGCGCAGGTGCGCGCGCAGGCCCGCCTTGTCGGCGTAGAAGGCGCGTATGACGTCCATGTCCGTTCGCATGTCGCCGGTCAGGTCGATCGTCGGGCCGAGGCCGGTGGTCATCGTCGTCCGGTCGACGTATCCGAGGGTCACCGGCATCTTCGCCTCCCTTGCGATGCGGTAGAACCCGCTCTTCCAGAGGCTGTTGGCACCGCGGGTGCCGTCGGGCGTGACGACGAGGCTGAAGACCTCGCCGGCGTGCACGCGCGCAACGATCTCTCCGACGACCCGGGAGGCATCGCTGCGGTCGACGGCGATGCCGCCGAGCGCGCGCATGAGAGGGCCGCGCCACCCGCGGAAGAGCGATTCCTTGCCGAGCCAGCGGATGTGGATGCGCAGCCGCCAGGCGATGGCAAGCATCAGGATGAAGTCCCAGTTGGAGGTGTGGGGCGCGCCGACCAGCACGGTCGGGCGTTCAGGCGCGGGTTCGGAGCGCAGCGTCCACCGGCTGGCCGCCCAGTAGAGGCGTGCGAGGAGGCTGCGGATCACGGGTCCACTCTAGGGCGGCGGCGACGACCCGGTACGCGCCCGAGTCCCGTTCCGCTCGACCGTCGCCGGCCCTGAATAGACTCGACCCATGCCGCCGGTGACGCTGTCCACGAGCCTCGACGGGGTCGTGGGCGCCAAGACGGCCGGTGCCCTCTCTCGAGCGTTCGGGATGTCGGTCGTCGGCGATCTGCTCGGCCACTATCCGCGTCGCTATGCACGTCGCGGGGAGCTGACCCCCATCGCGACGCTTCCGGTGGGGGAGCAGGTGACGATCGTTGCCGAAGTCCGCTCCGTCTCGGTGCGACCCATGCGAGGGCGCAAGGGAAACCTCCTCGAAGTCGTCATCAGCGACGGGCAGGGCACGGTCAACCTCACCTTCTTCAACCAGGCGTGGCGCCAGACCGAGCTGCGCGTGGGCCGGCAGGGCATCTTCTCGGGCAAGGTGGGGGAGTTCAAGGGCCAGAAGCAGTTCGCACACCCCGACTACGAGCTCTTCGACGACGAGGACTCCGCCCGCCAGAACGCCGAAGCATGGCAGAACCAGCCGATACCGATCTATCCGGCAACCAGCACCGTGTCCAGCTGGCAGGTGCACAGGACTGTCGTGCACGTGCTCTCCCTGGTGGCGCAGGTGCCCGACCCTCTTCCGGAGCGGCTGCGTCGATCGCACGGTCTGCTCGACGCACGCACCGCGCTGCAGTGGATCCACGTTCCCGAGCACTTCGACCAGGTCGAGAAGGCGCGAGCGACTCTGCGCATGCATGAGGCGTTCGTGCTGCAAGCCGCGCTGCTGCAGCAGCGGAAGGCGGTGCGCGCGATGGCGGCCACGTCGCGTCCCCCGGGCCGCCTGCTGGAGCAGTTCGATGCCGCCCTGCCTTTCGAGCGCACGCCCGACCAGGTGACGGTGGGCGACCGGATCGCGCAGGATCTTCAGGGTGACTGGCCGATGAACCGCCTGGTGCAGGGTGAAGTGGGGTCCGGCAAGACGCTCGTCGCGCTGCGGGCGATGCTCCAGGTCGCCGAGACAGGGGGCCAGTCCGCGCTCATCGCCCCGACCGAGGTTCTCGCGGGACAGCATGTGCGCTCGATCGCCCGGATGCTGGGGCCTCAGCTCGCTCCCGAGCTCATGCCGACGCTGCTGACCGGGCAGCTCCCCGCCGCGGAGCGACGCAAGGCGGCGTTGCGTGTGGCGTCGGGGCAGGCCCGCATCGTGGTGGGCACCCACGCCCTGCTGAGCGAGTCCACGACGTTCGCCGATCTGGGGCTCGTCGTCGTCGACGAGCAGCACCGGTTCGGCGTGGAGCAGCGTGAGACGCTCCGCGCCAAGGGCACCGCGCCACACGTTCTGGTGCTGACGGCGACGCCGATCCCGCGCACGGTCGCGATGACGGTCTTCGGTGATCTCGATGTGTCGACGATCCGCTCGCTCCCGCAGGGCCGGGCAGGCATCTCGACCTTCGTCGCCCCGCTCGCCGAGAAGCCTGGGTGGTTCGCGCGAGTGTGGGAGCGCGTCACGGAGGAGGTCGCGCAGGGCCGCCAGGTGTTCGTGGTGTGCGCCGCGATCGACGCGTCTGCCGCCGAGTCCGCGAAGGACGGCGATCCCGACGCTCCCGAGGCGCCGCGACTGGAGGGTGAGACTGAGCGAACCCGCTGGGGCGTCGTGCAGGTGCAGGAGATGCTCGCACGCGACGATTCCTACCGCGACATCCGCGTCGAGATCCTGCACGGAAAGATGCCCGGAGATCAGAAGGACGCTGTCATGCAGTCGTTCGCGCGGGGAGAGATCGACGTGCTTGTCGCCACGACGGTCGTCGAGGTGGGCGTCGATGTGCCCAATGCTTCGACGATGGTGATCCTCGAAGCCGACCGCTTCGGCGTCTCTCAGCTGCACCAGCTGCGCGGCAGAGTCGGGAGAGGGGGCCTGCCCGGGCTCTGTCTCCTCGTCACCGAGGCGCCGGCAGGAACGCTCGCGCGCGAGCGCGTCGAGGCCGTCGCCGCCACGACGGATGGCTTCGCACTGGCGGAGGTCGACCTCGACCTGCGAGGAGAAGGGGATGTGCTCGGCGACGCGCAGTCCGGAGCACGATCGTCGCTGCGGCTGCTGCGCGTGGTGGCCGACGCCGAGCTCATCGGCGAGGCGCGTGCCGCCGCCGAGGAAGTGCTCTCGGACGACCCGGCGCTGTCGCGGCACCCTGATCTGCTCGCCGAGATCGACCGCCGCGTCGGACAGCAGGAGCGTGCGGCGCTCGCCAAGAACTGAGCCGATAGGCTTGAACGCATGAACAACCGCATCGCGGTCGTCCCCGGATCGTTCGACCCACCGACCCTCGGCCACCTCGACGTGATCCGTCGTGCTGCGGCGCTTTACGACCAGCTTCACGTGCTCGTCGTGCACAACCCCGACAAGGAAGCGATGCTTCCGATCGCCCAGCGGCTGAGTCTGCTGGAGCAGTCCATCGCCGAGGCCGGCATCCAGGGTGACATCGTCGTGGCTTCGTGGAGCATGGGTCTCCTCGTCGACTATGCGACGGACGTCAACGCCGGCGTGCTGGTCAAAGGGATCCGGTCGCAGGTCGACGTCGCGTACGAGACGCCCATGGCGATCGTGAACCGGCACCTCGCGCACGTAGAGACGGTCTTCCTCCTGCCCGACCCCGCACATGCGATGGTGTCGAGCTCCCTTGTGCGCCAGGTGGCGGCACTGGGCGGCGATGTGTCGCCGTTCGTGCCGGGGCCGGTCGCGCGCTTCCTTGACACCGGATTCCGCGAAAGCTGAAGGACATGGCCCGCAAGAACATGAACGGTCCGTTCGTCCTCCCGGTGCGCGACATCGTGCGCCAGCCGGGGGAGATGCGTGAACACGAGCTCGACATCGACGCGCCCGAGAAGTGGGGCGAGGGTCTGGTCGCCGTCGAGCCGGGAACGCCTGTCCAGATCGACGTCCGTCTCGAGTCGGTGCACGAAGGGATCCTGGTCACCGCCGAGATCGAGACCGACTACTCGGGTGTCTGCAGCCGCTGCCTGACCGACATCGTCCAGCCGCTCAAAGTCGAGTTTCAGGAACTCTTCGGGTATCCTGGACAGGAAGCGAACGACTTCGAGGTTCAAGACGACCACGTGGATCTTGAAACTCCTGTCAGGGATTCGATCGTCCTGTCGCTTCCCTTCCAGCCGGTGTGTCAGCCGGACTGCCCCGGACTCGATCCGATCACGGGCGAGAAGCTGACAGCGCCGCCGGTCACGGAAGCCCCGGTCGACCCGCGCTGGGCCGCGCTGAAGGCCCTCACCCCAGACCACGACGACGAGGCAGTGCGCCCCGAAGTCGACGACACAGAGAAGAGCTAGCCATGGCAGGTAACCCCCCGAAGCGGAAGGTCTCCCGCTCCAACACGCGTTCGCGTCGCGCGCAGTGGAAGGCGGAGGCCCCCGCGCTCGTCAAGACCGTGGAGAACGGCAAGGTGGTTTACAGCCGCCCGCACCAGGCGAAGGTCGTCACCGACTCGCAGGGCACCGAGCTGTTCCTCGAGTACAAGGGCCGCAAGGTCGCCGACGTCTGAACGACGGTCACGTCGTGACTGACGTCTCAGCCGAGCTCTCATTGCTCACCGACAAGCTCGGGGTCGATATCGACCCCGAGCTTCTGTCGCTTGCGCTGACCCACCGCTCCTACGCGTACGAGAACGGCGGGATTCCTCACAACGAGCGTCTGGAGTTCCTGGGCGACTCGATCCTCGGGCAGGCAGTCACCGTGCACCTGTTCACGACGCATCCGCAGCTCGACGAGGGAGCGCTCGCGAAGCGGCGGGCGAGCGTGGTGTCGACGGTGGCCCTCGCCGAGGTCGCACGCGGCATCGGGCTCGGTCAGTACCTGCGGCTGGGCCGCGGCGAAGATCAGACCGGCGGTCGTGACAAGGACTCCATCCTCGCCGATTCCATGGAAGCCGTGTTCGGCGCCACGTACCTGTCCGCGGGTCCCGACGCGGCGACGGAGCTCGTGCTGCGTCTCCTCGCGCCGCTGCTCGCAGACCCTGAGCGCTACGGCGCAGCGATGGACCCGAAGACGAGCCTTCAGGAGCTGGCCGCTCGCCTGAGCCTCTCGCCGCCCATCTACACCGTGACGGCCGAGGGCCCCGACCACCACCGCCGCTTCACGGCCACCGTATCGGTGGGCGAGGTCACGTCGACGGGAGAGGGCTCGAGCAAGAAGCAAGCCGAGATGGCCGGTGCGCTGGCCGTCTGGCGCCAGCTCTCCGCCCGTGCCTGAGCTGCCTGAAGTCGAGGTCGTGCGCGCCGGCCTTCTGCCTGCCGTGACAGGCGCGACCGTTCTTGGCGCCGAGGTGCTCGATGAACGCGCACTCACCCGGCACAACGGTGATGCGGCGTCGTTCGAACGCGCGCTGTCCGGGCGCCGTATGTCGACAGCAGCGCGCCGGGGCAAGTTCCTCTGGTTGCCGCTGAGCCCTGAAGACGATGCGAGCGCTGCTGCCGAGGCCCTCATCGCTCACCTCGGCATGAGCGGTCAGCTGCTGCTGCGCGCCTCGGACGCGCCGCGGGAGCGCCACGAGCGTATCCGCCTGCACCTCGATCATCCGAGTCACGGGGAGCTGGCGATCGTCTTTGCCGACCAGCGCACTTTCGGGTCGCTCGCGATCGATCGTCTGGTCCCCACCGCTGACGACGCGCCCGGCGGGTGGGGTTCGAGTGCCGCATCGACGCCCTCACAGGTCGCGCACATCGCTCGCGACCCACTCGATCCCGCTTTCTCCGACGCCGCATTCCGTCAGCGTCTGGCGCTGCATCGGGCAGCGGTGAAACGCGTGCTCCTGGACCAGACCGTCGTCAGCGGCGTCGGCAACATCTACGCCGATGAATCGCTGTGGGCGGCCCGGATCCACCCCGAGACGCCTGCTGCGGCACTGTCGACGAGGGCGGTCAATCGTCTGCTGCAGGAGATCCGGGTCGTCCTCGAGCGTGCTCTGGCAGAGGGAGGGACCAGCTTCGACGCCCAGTACGTCAACGTCAACGGGCAGGCGGGCTACTTCGCCCACTCGCTGAACGCATACGGCCGCACCGGCCAGCCGTGCCCGCGGTGCGGGCGTGCGATCATGCGTGTCGCGTTCACGAACCGATCGAGCCACTATTGCGCGCACTGCCAACGGCGACGCGAGAGAAGCGGAGCTCATCGCGCGACCGCTGCGCGTGACGGCGCGGCCATGCCGGCCGCCGGTGCCGTCCGCTAGGCTCCGGCGATGAGGGCCAACGGCGGCCCGGTCAGGAGACTTCTCATGCAGCTCGGCACCTTCCGCGGTACGGCCCCTCTTGCCGCCATCGCTCTGATCCTGGGCTCGGTCACCCTTGCGCCTTCCCCGGTGCACGCGGCAGACCCCACGTGTTTCGGACGAGCGGCGACGATCATCGGGGTCGCGGGCGAGGACATCATCGGCACGGACGGCGACGATGTGATCGTCGGAACGTCCGGGCCCGACCACATCGAGGGGAGAGGCGGTGATGACCTCATCTGCAGCGCGGATGACGCGGCGCTGGGGATGTACGGCGGTGGCGGGCCCGACTGGATCGATGGCGGAGACGGTGCGGATCAGATCAGCGGCAGCTACGGCGACGACATCATCATCGGCGGTGACGGTGACGACGACATCAACGCCGTCGCCGGCGACGACCTGATCCTTGGCGGGCGAGGCGACGACACGATCTGGACGGGCTTGGGCGCAGACACCGTCTACGGAGAGGGCGGCGACGACCGCATCGATCTGGAGGACGGCGGGGAGATCGAGCGCGGCGGCGGAGTCGACGTCATCTACGGGGGTGATGGGCACGATCGGATCGGTGGAGGCAATGACACGGCCAGCGAGATCATTCACGGGGGCGCAGGGAACGACTGGATCCGTGGTCGCGGCGGCGACGATGAGATCTACGGGGACGACGGCGACGACACCCTCTACGGGGATGCCGGTGACGACTCGCTCTACGGCGGCGCCGGTGACGACTGGCTCGGCGGCGGCGAAGGCGACGACTACCTGCACGGACAGTCCGGCGATGACTCTCTCAACGGAAGTGAAGGCGACGACGAGCTCAACGGCGGGAGCGGCCGCGACAGCCTCCTGGGCCGATCGGGCAGGGACGTGCTGTTCGGAGGAACCGGCGATGACGTGTTGGCCGGCGGATTCGGCAACGACCTCGTGCGCGGCGGAGACGGGCGTGACGACCTGCGCGGCGGGCCCGGCCATGACTGGATACTGGGCCACGGCAGCAGGGACGTTCTTCGAGGCGAGGATGGAGACGACCTCCTCGAAGGCGGAAGCGCGCGCGACACATTGAGCGGCGGTCCGGGGCGGGACGTCATCGGGCAGAACACGGCCCCTGCGAAGGCCAAGAAGGCCTGGAAGAAGGCGCACGGATTCTGAGGCGGAGGCGGCGCACCGGACCGCGTGCCCGGTGCGCCGCCTGGTCGTGCCCCTGCGGTCAGGCGAGCACCTTCTTCCAGGCGCCTTCGTAGGCAACGGGAACGAAGCCGATCGCCTCATTGATGTCCAGCATCGGCCGGTTCTCCTCGGCATTGAAGGTGATGACCTTCGGCGAGTCAGGAGCGACATCACGCCATGAGACGAGTCCCGCGCACTTGACGAGCAGGCCCAGCCTGTGACCGCGGTGCTCCTTGAGCACGAGAGTGTCTTCCTGGCTGGTGGCCTGCGTGCGTTCCTCGCCGATGGACAGCTCGTTGAACGCGACGAGCCGACCCGAATCCTCGTGCTGGGCGGCGGTCACCTGGACGAGCCGCCCGCCGTCTGTCCAGCGTCGATCGTTCTCGATCACGCGCTCGACGTCCCACGCCTCTTCGTCGATCTCCATGCCTGCCGACGGTGCATCGGTCGACATGCGTGACTTCAGCCAGGCGAACTCCTCGCGAAACTCGCGTGGGGTCGGTGCCATCCATTGAACGACGCGGTAGCCCGCCGAGGCCGCCCGTGCCTCGTCGAGGAGTCGATCGACGGTGTCGCGACTGCTCACCAGGTCGAGATCGCTGCGGCGATCGATCTGCTCGAGGGTGTAGCCATTGGCGAGGAAGAAGCGGGCGGCGCGGTCGAGAGGAACCGAGCCGAAACCGGTGGGCGCGTCCAGACGCGGCCCCGGCGCTTCGCTGTGCTGCGCCCACGATTGCAGCACGGTGCGGCCGTGTTCGATCGCGGTCTTCTCGACCAGGCGGTAAGCGGCGCGCCCGATGCCGCGTCCGTGGTGGGAGCGGAGCAGCTCGATCTGCCAGTAGGCGACGCGAGAGCCTTCTTCATGAGGGATATCGACTCCGATGCGGCCGACGAGACGGCCGTCGACGAGGACGCCCAGGAGGACTCGCGTCTCGTGCGCGCTCGGGCGATAGTGCGGCAGGAGTTCCTGCGGCGTCCTCGCGCTGTCGTCGCCGCCCTCGATCTCCCGGTAGACCTCGTTTCGCACACGGGTCATCTCGACGAAGTCGGCGGCGTCGGGCGCATCGATGCGCTCTGGAATGGGAATGGGTCGGAACTCGGCGTCGAGTCCGATCGTGCTGTTCATGTTCGTCCGTTCTGGGTGAGGCTGGAGCCGGGGATGCCGGGGCGATGGGCCCAGTGGCATCCCCGGCTCAGGCGAGCGGCAGCCGGTGGTATGACGACCGCCAGTGATGTTCGCGCCATTCGCGTTCGCGGAGGGCCTGGCGGCTCTCGGCAGCGGCGAAAGGCTTGGGTCGTGTGCTCCAGAGAAGAAGCGCGACCGCGGTGCGCAGGGCGACCCGGTCGGGCAGCGACGTGCGGGGCGCGCGGTCGCCGAGAGGGAGGTGCAGCAGCGTGTCGGCTACGTCGGCATCGCGACGGTCCGAGCGCTGCGGCGCAGTGAGAGTGTTCATGATTGCTCTTTCGTGATGGTGAGTGAGTGTCGCGAACAGCGACGGGAGTCGTGCCGCAGCACGGAGCAGAGGGCGGTCGATCACGCTGCCGCCGCTTCGGTGTCGCGGCCGGTGCGGTGTGTACATGTCAGAGCCCTTACAGGGTCCCGCTGGCCTCCGACATCGCGGCTTGGTGAAGCGAGCGACGCGGCGGCGCAGCCGGCCGGACGTGTGGATGGGTGTCAGCGTGGCCCGAAGGGCACGCGCGCCGTCAGAGAAGACGGAACGGATGATCGCCTGTGCGCGGTGACGTCGACGCCCGGCTGCGGGCGGAGTCGTGCGCGGCGATCAGCAGGACGCGAGAATGATCGCGTTCCGCGCGGCGCCGAAGGAGACGGTCCCTCCGCACGCTGGACGGGTGAATTCGCCGGTGTTCATGTGCATCATCTCGGGACCTCCTTTCTCGACTTCAGACGCGAACGTTGACGATAGCGCGTGGTGTCAGGGGCGTCAAGCCCTCGTGCCGGTAACGTGTACGAAAGACTTCGACGGAGGACGACGCCCATGCACCTGAAGAGCGTGACGCTCAAAGGCTTCAAGTCGTTCGCCCAGCCCACCACATTCGCACTCGAACCCGGTGTGACCTGCATCGTCGGCCCCAACGGGTCGGGCAAGTCGAACGTCGTCGACGCCCTCGCATGGGTGATGGGCGAGCAGGGGGCGAAGACCCTCCGTGGCGGCAAGATGGAAGACGTCATCTTCGCCGGCACCGCCACTCGCGGGCCGCTCGGGCGCGCCGAAGTGCAGCTCACCATCGACAACAGCGACGGCGTGCTGCCCATCGCCTACTCCGAGGTGACCATCAGTCGCACCCTGTTCCGCAACGGCACGAGCGAGTACGCCATCAACGGCGAGACCTGTCGGCTCCTCGATGTGCAGGAGCTCCTGAGCGACTCGGGCCTCGGGCGCGAGATGCACGTGATCGTCGGTCAGGGCCGTCTCGACACCGTGCTGCAGGCGAGCCCTGAGGACCGCCGCGGGTTCATCGAGGAGGCCGCGGGGATCCTCAAGCATCGGCGGCGCAAGGAGAAGACCCTGCGCAAGCTCGACGCGATGGAGGCGAACCTCACCCGCCTGAGCGACCTCGCGGGCGAGCTGCGCCGCCAGCTCAAGCCCCTCGGCAAGCAGGCCGAGATCGCACGCGAGGCGGCGACGATCGCTGCGGTAGTGCGCGACGCGAAGGCGCGCCTGTACGCAGACGAGCTTGTGACCCTGCGCACGCAGCTCGCTGATCACGCCCGCACCGAGCAGGAGCGGCACGCGGAGCGCCTTGTGCTTCAGGACGAAGCGGAGCAGCTCAAGCAGCGCATCGACGCGCTCGAGCAGCAGCAGCGGTCTGAGGCGGTCGACCGAGCGCGTGCTACGGCGTTCGCCCTCGAGCAGGTTCAGGAGCGGCTCCGTGGGCTCTATTCGCTCGCCGGTCAGCGACTGGCGCTGCTCGAAGACGACGGCCAGCTCGCGATCGAGGTGGCGACCGTCAGCCAGACGAGCATCGACGAGGCTCGCGCGGAGGTCGATGAGATCGCGTCGGGGCTGGGCGATGCGCAGGATGCCGCTGCCGCTGCGTCCCGAGAGGTGATTCGGGCTCGCGCTGAACTCGATGCCCTCGACTCCGACATCGCCGCGCAGAGCGCGCTCGTCTCGGAACACGACATGAAGCTCACCGCGCTGCGCGGGACGGCCGAGGCGGCTGCGTCGCGCCTGGAAGCGTTGCGCAGCGCGGTCGAACGGCAGCAGCGTGCGTGGGACGCCGCGCTGCAGCGACGCTCCGAGGCTGAGGAAGCGCTGGCAGGGGTCGACCCGATGCCGGTGCCGGAGGGATCGTCTGCGGACCACGCCGCGGCGTACGAGCGCGCACAGCGCGACGCGTCCGACGCCGAGACGCAGGTCTCCTCGCTGAGGGAGCGACTGCATGCGGCTGAGCGCGAGATCGAGTCCCTGACAGCACAGGCGGCGGCTCTCGGTCGCGCGCTTGACGTGCGCAACGCGGCCGCCGCCCTCATCGAGCGCGGCGGCAACGGCATCCGTGGTCTGGTGGGTGACGCCGTCAAAGTGTCCCCGGGCTACGAGCCGGCCATCGCGGCCGCGCTCGGCGCGCTGGCCGAGGGTGTGCTCGTGGACGATCCCGCAACGGCCATCGAGGTCGCGCGAACGGCTCGCGACGCAGATCTCGGGACCGTCGACATCGCGATCGCGCAGGGTCAGGCCATCGCGTCGGAGGCGGTTCCTGCGGGGGCCGTGTCGGCGCTCGAGGTCATCGCCGCGCCCGATGGCATCCGTGGACTTCTCTCGCGCGTCCTCATCGTCGACGAGCTCGAGGCGGCGCATCCCGCAGGGGGCGCGGCGTGGGGCGCGGGAGACCCCGTGACGGTGGTGACGCGGGCCGGGGAGATCGTCACGGAGTACACGCTGCGCGCCGGCTCCGGATCGGGCCGGTCACGCCTCGAGCTGGCGGCGGAGCGCGACGCGGCGAACGAGCGGCTCGCGGAGATCGTGGTGGTCGCCGACTCCCTGCGAGAGGCCCTCGCCGAGGCTCAGGAGACCTGGGACGCCGCTCGCCGCCGCACGAAGGAGACGCTGCAGGCCCTGCGGGAGCATGACGCCGCGCTCGCTGCGCACACCGAGCAGGTCAACCGCGCCACGGTGCGGTACGAGGCCGCGGTCGCTGAATGCGAGCGGCTGGAAGCCGGTATGCGGCAGGCGCAGACGTCCGTCGCCGAGGCGGAGACCGCGGCACGGGTCGCCGAAGAGGCACTCACGAAGGCGCAGGAAGCGCCGCGCCCCATCCTCGACGCTTCGGCGCGCGAGGGAATGCTCGCCGAGCTGGAACAGGCGCGCGACGGCGAGATGCGTGCGCGGCTGGAGGTCGAGACGCTGAAGGAGCGCGTGCGTGCCGCGGAAGCCCGCGTCGTGCAGCTTGAACGCCAACGCGAGCGCGAGCGCGCCGCGGCTGAAGAAGCCGCACGTCGCGCGGTCATCCGTCGTGCGCAGCGCGAGCTGGCGGCCGAGGTCGCCGACCAGCTGCCGCCGTTGCTGGATTCGGTCGATCGATCCGTCACGCAGGCGCGCGTCGAGCTTCAGCTGGCCGAGCAGTCTCGAAGCGCCGTCTCGGCTGAGCTCGCCGAGCTTCGCGCCCAGGAGACGGCCGTGCGCGAGCGCCTGAACGGCCTCACCGAAAGCGTGCACGGCCTCGAGCTGCAGATGCACGAGAAGCGACTTCACGTGACCTCCCTGCTGGAGAGGGTGGCCAGTGAGCTGAGCCTGAACGAGGATATTCTCGTTTCGGAATATGGTCCGGACCAGCCGATCCCCTCAGATGAAGGCCAGGAGCCAGGGGCATTCGACCGATCCGCGCAGCGGGTGCGACTGCAGAACGCGGAACGCAAGCTCAGCCAGCTCGGACGCGTCAACCCGCTCGCGCTTGAGGAGTTCGCGGCGCTCGAGCAGCGTCACGCCTTCCTCACGGAGCAGCTGGCCGACCTGACGCAGACGCGGACCGACCTGCTCACGATCATCGAGGAACTCGATGAGCGCATGCAGACGATCTTCCTCGCCGCGTTCGAAGACACCAAGAGGGCGTTCGGGGAGGTCTTCCCGATCCTGTTCCCCGGGGGATCCGGGAGCATCTCGCTCACCGACCCCGACAACCCGCTCACCACCGGGATCGAGGTGTCTGTGCGCCCCGTCGGCAAGAAGATCGAGCGCCTCTCGCTGCTGTCCGGCGGCGAGCGATCTCTCGCGGCCGTCGCCCTCCTCACGGCGATCTTCAAGGCGCGACCCAGCCCCTTCTACATCCTCGACGAGGTGGAGGCGGCGCTGGACGACGCCAACCTCGGTCGACTGCTGGGCGTGTTCGAGCAGCTGCGCGAGTCGAGCCAGCTGATCGTCATCACGCACCAGAAGCGCACGATGGAGATCGCCGACGCCCTCTACGGCGTCTCGATGCGTCAAGACGGCGTGTCGGCGGTCGTCGGTCAGAGGGTGCGCGAGCGCGCCAGCGCCTGACACGACGGCAGCCGGGCCCTGCGGCGACCTCCTAGGCTGGAGGCATGGCGGAAAACTCCTGGTCTCTCGGTCGCGCTCTGCGGAGCATGTTCGTCAAGCCCACGATCGACGAGACGACGTGGGACGACCTGGAGGCCGCACTGCTGACGGCTGACTTCGGCCCGGATGTCACGGAGCGTCTCATCGACGAGCTTCGCGAGAAGGTCGAGCGATACCGGACGACGGATCCGAAAGACCTGCAGCGGATGCTGAAGGAGACGCTGGAAGAGCACTTCGCGAAGTTCGACCCCACGCTTCGGCTCACCGAGCGCCCTGCCGTCGTCCTCGTCGTGGGCGTCAACGGAGTCGGCAAGACCACCACGATCGGCAAGTTCGCCGCATACCTGAAGCGGTTCGGACGCTCGGTGGTCGTGGGAGCGGCAGACACGTTCCGCGCCGCGGCGGTCGACCAGCTCGCGACCTGGGCCGAGCGCGGGGGCGCCACGATCGTCCGTCCGCAGCAGGAGGGCCAGGACCCGGCGTCCGTCGCATATCAGACCATCGATTTCGCGCAGCGCAACGGCACCGAGATCGTGCTGGTCGACACCGCCGGCCGCCTCCACACCAAGGGCGGGCTCATGGACGAGCTCAGCAAGATCCGGCGCGTGGTGGAGAAGCTGGCCCCCATCAGCGAGGTTCTGCTCGTGCTCGACGCGACCACGGGGCAGAACGGCGTCATGCAGGCCCAGGCCTTCCTCGAGCATGCCGGGGTCACCGGCCTCGTGATCACGAAGCTCGACGGGTCGGCCAAGGGCGGCTTCGTCCTCGCCGTGCAGGAGCGCACCGGCATCCCGGTCAAGCTGCTCGGCCAAGGCGAGGGCATCGGCGACCTCACGGGCTTCACGCCGCACGTGTTCGCCGCCTCGCTCGTGGACTGAGCGAATCGATCTGCAACGACTCGCGACGACCAGTCGCGCCGAGACGACGAGGGTGGTTCCATAGGGGCATGGCGATCGAGCACGACTACTTCGGGCTGCTGGAGTCGGGTCCCGACGGATCGATCTTCTGGAGCGAGGTCATCGACTTCGGCGACCAGCAGGTCACCGTCGACCTCACCGCGCCCGATCAGGACGACGTGTCGCCCGCCGCGCTCGACGTGGCGGCGGCGATGATCTCCGCGATCGAGCACATCGACCTGCGCGCGCGCAACGCGATGGTGTCGCAGCTCGACGACCGCACGAGCGAGGTCACCGAGTACATCCTGCAGCAGCAGGAGCAGTTCGGCGAAGGGATCGAGGACTTCCTCGTCGACATCTCCGGCGACGTGCACATCGACGTCATCCGCTCGCTTCAGCTGGTGAGCATGACGATCCTCGCCGACGAACACGGCGGGAGTGATCCCTTCGCCGTGCTCGAATACGCCCTCGACCGTGACGCCATGGACGAAGTGCTGCTGGTCAACCTCACGAGCGATGGCGACGTTCAGTCAGTGACGAGCGCCGACTGAGTCAGACCGCCTGCGCGAATGCCTTCTCGGGGTCCTCGAGCGCTTCGCCCAGGTGCCGCAGGTGCGGCGGGATCGCCCGCCCCTTCGAGAGCATGGACTGCGCCCACAGGCGTCCAGCGCGGTAAGACGATCGCACGAGCGGGCCGGCGAGCACCCCGAGGAAGCCGATCCGCTCGGCCTCGTCCTTGAACTCGACGAACTCCTGGGGCCGCACCCAGCGCGCGACAGGCAGATGGCGCGGCGATGGGCGGAGGTACTGCGTGATCGTGACGATGTCGGTGCCGGCGTCATGGAGATCGTGCAGTGCCTGAACGACCTCCTCGGGCTCTTCCCCCATGCCGAGAATGAGGTTCGACTTCGTGATGAGTCCGGCCGCTCGTGCCTGTGTCAGCACGTCGAGGGAACGCTCGTAGCGGAAGGCGGGGCGAATGCGCTTGAAGATGCGAGGCACGGTCTCGACGTTGTGCGCGAACACCTCAGGACGCGCGCCGAACACCTCGCCCAGGAGCGCCGGGTCGCCGTTGAAGTCGGTGGCGAGCAGCTCGACGCCCGTGCCGGGGTTGAGCTGATGGATGCGGCGGACCGTCTCGGCATTGAGCCACGCTCCGCCGTCAGGCAGATCGTCTCGAGCAACGCAGGTCACGGTCGCGTAGCGCAGCTGCATCCGACGCACGCTCTCGGCCACGCGCCGGGGCTCGTCGGTGTCGTAGGCGGCGGGTCTGCCGGTGTCGATCTGGCAGAAGTCGCAGCGTCGTGTGCACTGTGACCCGCCGATCAGGAAGGTGGCCTCGCGATCCTCCCAGCACTCGTAGATGTTGGGGCAGCCGGCCTCCTGGCAGACGGTGTGGAGCTTCTCGTCCTTCACGAGCGTGTGCAGCGCCTGGTACTCCGGTCCGAGCTTCGCCCGTGTCTTGATCCACTCCGGCTTGCGTTCGATCGGGGTCTGCGCATTGCGGACCTCCAGGCGGAGGAGTCGCCGCCCGTCCGGCGCGGTGCGGGTCTCGTCGCCGCCACCGCTCCCTGTCGCGCAGCTCATGCCGCCACCGCCGCGTCGTACTCGGCGCGGAATGCGGAGACGACGGCGTCGACGACGTCGGCGGGGGAGAGGTCGCGACCGGCGACCTCGCTGAGGGTGGTGACGCCGGCGTCCGAGATCCCGCACGGCACGATCTGCGAGAAGGGCAGGAGCGAGTTGTCGCAGTTGAGCGCGAACCCGTGCATCGTGACGCCGCGCTGCACCCGTACGCCGATCGCGGCGATCTTGTCTTCGGACATCGGGCGGCGAACCCAGACTCCGCTTCTGCCCTCGACGCGGTGCGCCGCGACTCCGAAGCCTGACAGCACGTCGATGAGCACGCCTTCAAGACGGCGCACGTGTGCGACGACGTCGACCGGCTCCCGCAGCCGCACGATCGGATAACCGACCAGCTGTCCCGGCCCGTGCCACGTGATCTTCCCGCCGCGGTCGACATCGATGACGGGCGTGCCATCGGTCGGGCGCTCGTGGCGTGCGGTGCGGGCTCCCGCCGTGAACACCGGCTCGTGCTCCAGCAGGAGCAGGGTGTCGTGCGCAGCGCCCGAGACCACCTCGTCGTGGACGCGGCGCTGAAGCGCCCAGGCGTCGGCGTAAGGAACGAGCGCGGGGGCGAGCCCGACCGTGCGGACATCCAGCATGCGAAACCTCCGGGGAAGCAGGACCGGCGGGCGCCGGTGCTATGCATTCTTGCACTGCGTCCAACAATAGGCCATCAGTAGGCTGACGTCATGAGCAGCGGAAGGCCGAAGGCATCTTCGCGGGAGACGCTCGCCGAGGCGGCGTGCGAGCTCTTCCTGGAACGCGGCTACGAGAGCACGACCGTCGCCGAGATCGCGGCGAGAGCCGGGGTGAGCCGCTCGAGCTTCTTCAACTACTTCGCCTCCAAAGCCGACATCCTGTGGGCTGGCCTCGACGAGCGCGTCGGTCAGGCGGAGGCGGCTCTGACATCGGGCGTCGACGTGCGTGCGGCGCTCTCGCGCATCGGCGACGACTTCGCGCCCGACAGCCTTGCACTCGCGCTGGTCAACGCCGATGCGATGGGTCTGGAGGAGGAGCTCGCACGCGAGTCCGCCAGCAGGCGCGGGCGACTCGCGCACGCCGTCGCGAAGGCTCTGCGGGCACGAGGATGCGGTCCCCTTGAGGCAGAGGTCGCCGGCGCCGCACACGGGGGAGCGGTGCTCGCGGCCATCGAGCTGTGGGCGCATCAGGGCCCCGGCGCGTCGCCGCTCGCCGACCTCCTGGCTGCCGCGCTCGACGCGGCATCGCCGACCCTCGTGGGACCCGTGCGACAGCTGCGAGTCGTCGTGCGCGCGGATCGGTTCGAGGAGGCGCTCGCGTTCTACCGCGACACTCTCGGCATGCCGGAGCAGGAGTCGTATCAGGGAGACCATGGGGCGCGGGTAGCCATTCTCGGTGCGGGGCGCGCGACGCTCGAGCTGTCCAACGCGCAGCAGGTCGCCCTCATCGATGCCGTCGAGACCGACGGAGACGCCCCCAGTGAGCACGTTCGCGTCGCGCTGGAGGTCGCCGATACCGAGCAGGCGGTCGCGGCAGCGACAGCGGCCGGCGCCGACGTCGAGGCGACGCCGCGAGAGACACCGTGGCGGTCCGTCAATGCGCGCTTGAGAGCGCCCGCCGACCTGCAGCTGACGATCTTCCAGGAGCTCGACCGGCCCGCGGACCGCTGAGTCTTCCGTCGTGCGCCGCCAGCGCGTGACTGCTCCCGTAGAATCGGGGCATCATGGCGACTTTCGGCACACTCTCCGACCGGCTCACCGAGACCTTCCGCAATCTGCGCACCAAAGGCAAGCTCTCACCGGCCGACGTCGACGGCACCGTACGCGAGATCCGTCGGGCGCTCCTCGACGCCGACGTCGCCCTGTCCGTGGTCAAGGACTTCACGGCGAACGTGCGCGAGCGGGCGATGAGCGACGAGGTGAACAAGGCGCTCAACCCCGCCCAGCAGGTCGTCCAGATCGTCAACGAGGAGCTCATCGGGATCCTCGGCGGTCAGCAGCGTCGACTCCAGTTCTCCAAGAACCCCCCGACGGTCATCATGCTCGCCGGTCTTCAGGGCTCGGGCAAGACGACGTTCGCTGGCAAGCTCGCCAAGCAGCTCGAGAAGGACGGGCACACGCCGATCCTGGTCGCCGCCGACCTCCAGCGTCCCAACGCCGTCAACCAGCTTCAGGTGGTGGCCGAGCGGGCCGGCGCGGCGGTCTTCGCTCCGGAGCCGGGCAACGGCGTGGGCGACCCTGTCAGGGTCGCGCGTGACGGCGTCGAGCACGCGCGCCGCCATCAGCATGACGTCGTGATCATCGACACGGCGGGCCGTCTCGGCATCGATGCCGAGCTCATGAAGCAGGCGTCCGACATCCGGCGTGCCGTCGACCCCGACGAGGTGCTCTTCGTCATCGACGCGATGATCGGTCAGGATGCCGTCAACACCGCCAAAGCGTTCCAGGAGGGCGTCGACTTCACGGGCGTCGTGCTCTCGAAGCTCGACGGCGACGCACGCGGCGGCGCCGCGCTCTCTGTCGCGTCGGTCACAGGCCGGCCGATCATCTTCGCGTCCACGGGCGAGAACCTCGACGACCTCGAGCCTTTCCACCCCGACCGCATGGCGAGCCGCATTCTCGATCTCGGTGACATCCTCACCCTCATCGAGCAGGCCCAGGCGGCCTTCGACGAGGAGGAGGCGCGCAAGGTCGCAGAGAAGCTCGCGACCGAGCAGTTCACGCTGGAAGACTTCCTCGACCAGATGCAGCAGCTCAAGAAGATGGGCTCGATGAAGAAGATGCTGGGGATGCTGCCGGGCGCCGGCAACATGAAGCAGCAGCTCGAGAGCTTCGACGAGCGCGAGATCGACCGCACGGAGGCGATCATCCGCTCGATGACGCCGGCCGAGCGCCGCAATCCGAAACTGCTCAACGGGTCGCGCCGTCTTCGCATCGCCCGGGGCTCCGGCATGACCGTCACCGACGTCAACCAGCTCGTCCAGCGCTTCGAGCAGGCCGCCAAGATGATGAAGACGGTCGCGCGCGGCGGGGTGCCCAGCATCCCCGGCATGGGTCCGCTCGGCGGCAAGCCCGGAGCGTCGACCAAGCGTGGCAAGAAGGGCAAGAAGGGCAGCGGCGGCGGTTCGCGCTCGGGCAACCCCGCGAAGCGTGCGGCGGAGAATGCCGGGCTGGCGACTCAGGCCTCCACAGGCTCCGGCTTCGGGCTGGGCGGTGCGCCGAAGCCGACGGAGGCGGATCTCGCCGAGATCCAGAAGCTGTTCGGCAAGGGCTGAGCGGCGACACTCGCGGCGCCGCTCCGCGTCAGTGCGGGGCGTTCGCGAGGTGGTCCCGCAGCGTGGGGCCGGCGCGGAACTCGCGGATGAGGTGCTGGACGACCTCACGGAGGTCGCCGTCGGCGGCCTCAGCGACACGCAGCTGGCGCGCATAGCTCGCACCGCCGGTCAGGATCGTCTCGATCCCGGCGAGCTCGCGCGCACAGTGCAAGTGCTCGGCGACGGGGCGAAGACGCGTGATCGTCTCCCGCAGGTGCTCGATGACCGGTCGCTGTGTGCCTTCGCGGTCGACGATCACCTCCGCATCGAGGCCGTAGCGCGCCGCCCGCCATTTGTTCTCACGCACAAACCATGGCGGCACCGTGGGCAGTTCCCGGCCTTCGTCGAGTTCGCGCGAGAAGTGCTCGACCAGCACCTGAGTGAGCGCAGCGACGGCGGCCAGCTCGGGGAGGGTCGACATGCCGTCGCAGGCGCGGATCTCGATCGTGCCCCAGCGAGGTGCGGGGCGGATGTCCCAACGCACCTCGGTGGCATCGTCGATGACGCCGGTGCCGACGAGGTCGTCGATGTAGCCCTCGAACTCCGCCCATGACTTCAGCGGCCAGGGGAGCCCCGCTGTCGGCAGCTGCTGGAACACCAGGGCGCGATTGGAGGCGTATCCCGTGCGTTCGCCCGCCCAGAACGGGCTCGAGGCGGACAGCGCCTGCAGGTGCGGGAGGTAGACCGCCAGGGCGTTGATGATCGGGAACACCTTCGTGACGTCGTCGACGCCGATGTGGACGTGAATGCCCCAGATCATCATGTTGCGACCCCACCACTGGGTGCGGTCAATGAGGGTGTGATATCGCGTCTTGTCGGTGATGGACTGCTCGAACCACTGCGCGAACGGGTGGCTGCCGGCGCACAGCAGTTCGATGCCCCGCGGTGTCGTCAGCTCGCGCACCTGCGCGATCGCGTCGGCGATGTCGTCGACAGCCGCGGCGACCGTTCCCCCGACCCCGCTCGTGACCTCGATCGTGTTCGTGAGCAGTTCGCCGGTCACCGTGTACCGCTCGTGCCGGGTGCGCTCCTCCAGCTCCGGAATGAGCTCGGGCGCACGGGGCACCAGGTCTCCCGTGCGGGGATCGGCCAGCATGAGCTCCCACTCCAGCCCCACAGAGGAGCGGGCGGATGTCGCGAACGGCACCGTCATGCGCACAGTCTGACACGCTGAGGGCGGCGGGTTCGCGGCATCCGTCACGATCTGGCAAAATAGACGGTTGGACCAGTCGCCCGACCCTCTATCCGGCGACCGGCCCGACCTCAGAGCTTCCGCCGGGTGTGCACCCCACTCTCCAGGCGACGTTCATCACTTTCAAAACACCATTCAGGAGAATTGTGGCTGTCAAGATCCGTCTGAAGCGTCTCGGCAAGATCCGTGCGCCGTATTACCGCATCGTCGTCGCCGACTCGCGCACCAAGCGCGACGGTCGTGTCATCGAGGAGATCGGCAAGTACCACCCGACCGAGGAGCCCTCGTTCATCGAGATCGACTCGGAGCGCGCGCAGTACTGGCTGTCGGTCGGCGCCCAGCCCACCGAGCAGGTCACCGCACTGCTCAAGCTCACGGGCGACTGGGGCAAGTTCAAGGGCGACGCGAACGCCGTGTCGACCGTGAAGACGGCCGAGGCCAAGCCTGAGTTCGTCGTCGACTCCTCCAAGAAGTCGGTCATCAAGCCCAAGGCGGAGAAGAAGGCCGAAGAGCCGGCTCCCGCTGCCGACGCCGACGCCGCTGAGGCCGAGGCTGAGACCACCGAGGCCGAGTAAGACTGTGCTTGCCGCCGCGCTCGAACACGTCGTGAAGGGGATCGTCGATCACCCTGACGACGTCACCGTCCGTACCGCCACGTCGCCCCGCGGCGACGTCCTCGAGGTGCGTGTGCACCCCGATGACCGCGGACGCGTGATCGGGCGCGGCGGCCGCACGGCCAAGGCCCTGCGCACCCTCATCACGGCCCTCGCCGACGGCGCGCGCGTGCGCGTCGACGTCGCGGACGACTGACATGGCGGCCTCAGGAGCCGCTCGCACCCAGCTGCGCGTCGGCCGTCTCGTCAAGGCCCACGGTCTCAAGGGCGCGCTCAAGCTCGAGCTCTACACCGACGACCCCGATGGGCGCTTCGTCCCGGGCGCCGTCTTCACTCTGCAGGTCCCTGAGGCCTCGCCCTGGCACGGCAAGACCGTCACCGTCCGCGAGTTCCGCTGGATGAACACGCACCCCGTCGTCTTCTTCGACGGCATCGACGACCGCACCGCCGCGGAGTCCCTCGTGCGTGCAATCCTCTGGATCGATCAGGATGCCGCTGAGGCCTCTGAAGAGGACGCCTGGTACGACCACCAGCTCGTGGGCCTCGATGTGATCCGCGATGACGCCGTCGTCGGCCGCGTCGTGCGCGTCGATCACCTCCCCGCGCAGGACCTGCTGATCGTCCGCCCATCGGGCGAGGCTGAACGCGAGGTGCTGGTCCCGTTCGTGGCGGCGATCGTGCCTGAGGTCGATATCGCCGCAGGGCGCATCGTGGTCACGCCCCCGGTGGGACTCTTCGAAGACGTCCCCGATGAGGAACCGCATCCGGCGTCGGATGACAGCGCCCCCACCGACCGCGCCGATGCGGCGGACAGCGCCTCCTCCGAGGACTGACGTGCGCATCGACGTCGTCTCCATCTTCCCGTCGTTCTTCGACGTTCTCGAGGTCTCGCTTCTCGGCAGAGCCCGCGCGAACGGGCTGCTCGACGTGCGTGTGCACGACCTGCGCGACTACACCCACGACCGGCATCGGACGGTCGACGACACGCCGTATGGCGGCGGCGCGGGAATGGTGATGAAGCCTGAGCCATGGGGCGAGGCGCTCGACGCCATCGCTGCAACGACGTCGGGGCGACCGACTTTCGTGTTCCCGTCGCCGGCGGGCGAGCGTTTCACCCAGTCGATCGCGCGCGAGCTCACGGGAGAGTCTCATCTCGTCTTCGGCTGCGGCCGTTACGAGGGCATCGACGAGCGTGTGTTCGCCTACGCCGCGACGCTCGGTGACGTGCGGCTCATGAGCCTCGGCGACTACGTGCTGAATGGCGGCGAGGTCGCTGCGATGGCGATGATCGAGGCGGTCGGACGGCTCATCCCGGGCGTGGTCGGGAATCCCGACAGCCTCGTCGAGGAATCGCACGAAGACGGTCTGCTGGAGTACCCGTCGTACACGAAGCCGGCATCCTGGCGCGGGTACGACGTCCCGGAGGTCCTGCTGAGCGGTCACCACGGGCGCGTCGCCGAGTGGCGCCGCGACCAGCAGGTGGAGCGCACGCGTCAGCGTCGCCCGGATCTGCTGCCGGATTCCGAGCGCGACGACTCCTGACCGTCATCCGGCCGACCCGGGGTCGACTCGCCCGTCAGTCGTGCAGTGCGCGCAAGGCGGCGATGGTCTGCGCGTGCCACGCACGCGCGGCGGGAAGCGCACCGGTGTAGATCGGGGTGTCGTGCCCGACGCCGAGGTAGCGCACGACCGCGGCATCGACGCCGCTGCGGCGCAGCGCGGCGCCGTAGGCCTCGCCATCGCGCCGGAGGTTGTCGAACTCGGCCGTGAGTATGAGCGCTGGCGGGAGCCCGACGTGGTCTTCGGCGAGCAGCGGGGACGCATAGGGTGTGCGCGCGTCCGCCGGATCGGCGAGGTAGGTGCGTGCGATGGACCGGAGCTCGCGCACCACGAGGATCGACGGCACGCCCATGCGCCATGTCGGACGGAAGTCGATGTGCCGCCCGGTGAGGTCGGTGACAGGGACCTCGAGCAGCTGAAGGCGGATCGGATGCCGGTGACGATCGCGATTCATGAGCGTGACGGCGGCGGCGATCGCGCCGCCTGCCGAGACACCCGTGACGGCCACTCTGGTCGGGTCGATCCTGAGCCGCTCCGCTTCGTGCACGACCCACTCGAATGCCGCGTGCGCCTGTTCCACCTGAGTCGGGAAGCGGTGCTCGGGCGCGAGGTCATACGCCACCGCGACCACGACGACATCTGCCTCCGCTGCACGGCGGCGGCATTCGGCATCCGTCGTCGGATAGTCGATGCCGCCGATCCGGAACGCTCCTCCGAAGCAGTGGACCACCACGGGGCGCACCCGGTCGTCGTCTGCGGGGCGGTACACGCGCATGCGCACGTCGGGGAAGCCGGTGACCGGCACCGTGTGCTCCTCCGTCGGGACATCCGGCCCGGGAGTGCCCGCGTTCGCCAGCTCGTCGCGGTCCCACGCGAGAGCGGCCTTCCGGTGGCGAGCCCGCGCACGTGCGGAGGCCGACACGGGCGCCGCGACTCCAGCAGCGGGCGACGCGTGCGCAGGCGACTCGGCCGCCACGGCGCCTCCTCGCCGTGCGCGCCCTGCCAGCGGGGCGCCAAAGATCGCTCTGACACGACCCCAGAGGCCGGACAGCTGCTGTGTCAGCCGCTTCCACGCCTGACGCAGGAGGTACCTGCGGTGAATGCGAAGCCGCTCCGACAGGTACGGGTCGATGGGCATGGGCCCTGCCTCAGTCGACCCCGAGGAAGGAGCGGTCCGTGAGGACGAGCGGACCGTCCTCGGTGATCGCGACTGTGTGCTCGGAGTGTGCTCCCCGCGAGCCGTCGACGCTGCGCAGCGTCCAGCCGTCGGGATCGGTGACGAGCTCGTCGGTCGTCTGCAGGAACCAGGGCTCCAGTGCGACCACGAGTCCGGCGCGCAGCGGATAGCCGCGCCCGGGCTTGCCGTCGTTGGGCACGTGGGGGTCGCCGTGCATGACGCGACCCACGCCGTGCCCACCGAAATCGGTGTTGATCGAGTACCCATCGGCGCGTGCGACCTGGGAGATGGCATGCGAGATGTCGCCGATGCGGTTTCCGACGACCGCGGCGGTGATCGCAGCCTGGAGCGCGCGCTCGGTCGTATCGATGAGCGCGAGATCCTCGTCGCGCGGCGTGCCGACCACGAACGAGATCGCAGAGTCGGCGACCCATCCGTCGACCGACACGGCGAAGTCGAGCGACACGAGGTCGCCGTCGCGCAGCGTGTAGTCGTGGGGGAGCCCGTGGAGCACGGCGTCGTTGACCGACGTGCAGATGACCTTCCCGAACGGGCTCGCTCCGAACGAGGGGTGGTAGTCGATGTAGCAGGACTCCGCTCCGGCTTTGCGGATGAGCTCGTGAGCCCGTCGATCGATCGCGAGCAGGTTGGTCCCCACCTTGGTCTCGTCGCGCAGCGTCGCCAGCACTTCGGCGACGAAACGACCCGCGGGTCGCATCTGTTCGATCTCGGCGGATGTGCGCAGCTCGATCATCGGCTTCCTTTCGTCGTCTTCCATTCTGTCTGACGGCGTAGCATCGAGGCATGTGGCTGCGTCAGGCGTTCTTCCGATGGCTCCTTCCGGCGGCGTTCGTGCTGCCGCTGTGGCTGTTCATCGGCTGGATCGTCTTCGGGGCCAGCCCGTGGGCGCTGGTGTGGGTGCTGCTCTCGGCCCCGATCGTCTTCGTCGGCCAGCTCGTGCTCATGCTCCTCGTGCGCGCGCGCGGGACGGTGCGCACCGATCGTGCGGTCTCGTCGACGGATGCCGCGGTGATCGGCGCATGGCACGTCCTCATCATCGCGCTGGGGCTCTTCGACGGCACGTGGTGGTGGCCGATCCTCGGCGTCACGGTCGCTGTCGGCGTCGCCGCGCTGTGGACGTCGCTGTGGCAGCTGTGGCGTGAGACCGGACCCCGGGCCGTGCTCCTGCGAGAGCGGGGCACGCGGATCTCCGACATCGGTTCGGGCCGGGCGACGGGCGCTCCTGCCGGTGACGTCGTCGTCATCGAGGAGCGCCGCACGCCGCCTGCGGCATAGCCGCCCCGTTTTGGCGACGTTCCGAGTCCATGGCAGAATGGATTCTTGTGCCCTGGACAGACTCTGCCTCAGGGGAGCACGGCGCCGGTGACGGACGCCGCGGGCACCGACATCTCATCTAACCTCTGACTCTCGCGATCGACCTGTGGCGGTCGCAGGAAGTGACGATCATGCAGATCCTCGACTCCGTCGACGCAGCCTCGCTGCGCTCCGACATTCCCGCCTTCGCGCCCGGCGACACCGTCAAGGTGCACGTCAACATCACGGAAGGCAGCCGCTCGCGCGTCCAGGTCTTCCAGGGCGTCGTGATCGGCCGCTCCGGCGACGGCGTGCGCGAGACCTTCACGGTCCGCAAGATCAGCTTCCAGGTCGGTGTCGAGCGCACCTTCCCGGTCCACAGCCCGTCGATCGACCGCATCGAGGTCGTCACGCGCGGTGACGTCCGCCGTGCGAAGCTCTACTACCTCCGTGAGCTCCGTGGCAAGAAGGCCAAGATCAAGGAGAAGCGCGACAACTGACGCGCAGCACGAGAAGGCCCCGGAGGCATGCCTCCGGGGCCTTCTCGTGTCCGGCGTCGTCCGAGCACGGAGCTCCGCTGTGCGACACGGTGATTCCTTTCGGGAGCACGCAGATCGCGTCGGACGTACGGGCCCGAGCATCGGATGTGCGAACCTTGAAGTGCGCGCCAGGGAGCACGGCTCCGAGTGCGAACGCCGACCTGAAGGACCTTGATGACCTCCGAGAACATCGCCGCCGAACCCGCGGCCGATCCGTTCCGCCCTCGTCGACGCCGCGTCTGGCCGATCGTCCGCGATGTGCTGGTGATCATCGTGATCGCCGTCCTCGTCTCGTTCCTGGTGAAGACCTTCCTCGTGCGGTCGTTCTACATTCCGTCGGGCTCCATGGAGCGGACCCTGCAGGTGCAGGATCGCATCCTGGTCGATGAGCTGACGCCGCGCTTCAGCGGCTATGAGCGCGGCGACGTCGTCGTCTTCCGCGATCCCGGTGGATGGCTCCCGGTTGAGCCCGCGCCGCAGCGCTCCCCGTTCGTGGAGGCAGTCGACTGGACCCTCGCGCTCGTCGGCATCTCGGCCCCCGACAGCAAGGATCACCTGATCAAGCGAATCGTCGGGCTGCCGGGCGACCATGTCGTCTGCTGCAACGCGATGGGGCAGGTGATGGTGAACGACGTCCCGATCGACGAGACCGGCTACCTGAATCTCGCCGACGGTCAGACCGCGCCCGATGTCGTGCCGTACGACGTCGTCGTGCCCGCCGACTCGCTCTGGGTCCTGGGCGACAACCGCGATGCATCACGCGACTCGCGCTACAACATGGACCAGCCGGGAAAGGGGTTCGTCCCGCTTGACAATGTCGTCGGCCGCGCCTTTCTCGTGACGTGGCCGCTTTCACGGCTCGGTGCCATCGACTTCCATCACGATGTGTTCTCCGGGGTTCCGGAGGGCCCCGAAGAATGACCGTCGTCGCACCGCGGCTCACCGTCGAGCGCCGGCTTCTCAAAGAGCACGCGCTCGTGATCGCGTGCGACGAGGTGGGACGCGGCGCGCTGGCCGGCCCCGTGGCGGTCGGAGCGGCCGTCGTCGATGCGTCGGGTGCACGACGCCGGATCCCGGAAGGGCTCCGCGATTCGAAGCTCGTCGTCGAGCACCGGCGCGCCGAAGTCGCGGAGCGCGCACGGGGCTGGGTTGCGGCCTCCTCGGTGGGATGGGCGGATGCCGCTGAGATCGACCGGGTCGGAATCATCCGCGCGCTGGGCCTTGCCGCCCTCCGTGCGATCGCGGAGCTCCGCGCCTTCGGCGTCGTTCCCGAGGATGCCGTCATCATCCTCGACGGAAACCACGACTACATAACGCCGGCGGGGGGAGCAGGGCTCAGGGTGCAGCCGATCGTCAAAGCCGACCGCGACTGCGCGTCGGCCTCCGCTGCGTCGGTCATCGCCAAAGTGGCGCGCGACGCGCACATGATCCAGCTGCACGACGAACTGCCTGCCTACCAATGGCTCCGCAACAAGGGCTATGCGAGTCCGGAACATCGTGACGCCATCCGCCAGTACGGACTGAGCCCCCACCACCGGGCGTCGTGGGCGATCGCCGATGCGCCGACGCTGTTCTGACGACGGCGGCCAACGGGCGCGCATAGGATTGACTCACCATGGATGATGAAGTTTTCGAGGACTACGACCGCGAGCTCGAACTCGCGCTGTACAAGGAGTACCGCGACGTCGTCTCGCAGTTCCAGTACGTCATCGAGACCGAGCGCCGCTTCTACCTCGCGAACGAGGTCAACGTCGTGCGCCGCGACACGGAGCACGACTTCTACTTCGAGATCTCCATGAACGACGTGTGGGTGTGGGACATCTATCGCGCCGACCGCTTCGTGAAGTCGGTGCGCGTCCTCACGTTCAAGGACGTCAACGTCGAGGAGCTCCAGCGGCGCGACTTCCAGCTGCCGGAAGAGCTCTCACTCGATTCTTGAGACCTCCTGTCGCTCGGGGTCCGACGGCGCAGACTCCTCTGCGAGCCGGTTCGACAGCGACTTTCCCACATCGCGTGTCGTCGGCATCTGACCGTCCGTCCGCGTTCGTCAGTATCGTGCCATGGCAGACAAAGACGAACGTGGGCGTGCAGGCGAAGAGCGAGCAGAGCGCCATCTTCGCGAACTGGGCTACGACATCCTCGATCGCAATTGGCGCTGCCCCGAGGGAGAGATCGACATCGTCGCGTGCCGGGACGATGCGCTGGTCGTCGTCGAGGTCAAGACCCGTCGGTCTGACCGGTTCGGGCACCCGTTCGACGCTGTCGACGCGCGAAAGCGGTCACGGCTGTGGCGGCTCGCGCAACGGTGGTCCGCCGCTCACCGCGAGGCCGCATGCGGGCGCATCCTGCGCCTCGACGCGATCGGAGTGACGGGAGACGATCCCGAGACCGGGCTCCTGGAGCACCAGGAGGACCTCCGGTGAGCGTGGGGCGCACATGGTCGGTCGTCGTCACGGGCGTCGCGGGCGATCTGATCGAAGTCGAGGCCGATCTCTCGACGCAGACGCCCGGGTTCGCGATCATCGGGCTCCCGGACAAGTCCATCGGCGAAGCGCAGCAGCGGGTCCACAATGCGTGCGGCAACAGCGACCTTCCCCTGCCTCGTCGCCGCGTGGTCGTGAACCTGTCGCCTGCGAACCTTCCGAAGCACGGAACGGGCCTCGACGTCGCCGTGGCGATTGCCGCCCTCGCTACGGAGCTTGCTCTCGGAGCCGCCTCGCTGGCATCCACCGTGCACCTCGGCGAACTGGGGCTCGACGGCAGGCTGCGCCCCGTCCCGGGCATCCTGCCCGCGGTGATGGCCGCGGCACGTGCCGGATTCAGCCGGGTGATCGTGCCGGCCGCCTGCGTCGATGAGGCGCGGCTCGTCGACGGCGTCGAGGTCATCGGCGCCGTGAATCTGCGTGACGTCGCCCGCTTCCACGGGCTCGACGTCGCGTGCGTCGAGCAGAAGGCGGTTCCTCTGGGCGCGGTGAGCGACGACGCGTCGGGCGAAGCGCCCGAACTGGCGGATGTCCTCGGGCAGCGTGAGGCGGTCGATGCTCTCATCGTCGCGGCAGCCGGCGGTCACCACATCCTGATGTCCGGGCCGCCCGGAGCAGGCAAGACGATGCTCGCACGGCGGCTCCCGGGAATCCTCCCCGCGCTCGACGACGAGGCCGCTCTTCAGGCAGCGTCATTGCGCTCGCTCTCTGGCGTCCCGATCCGGAACCTCACGAGGACGCCTCCGTTCGAGGCGCCGCATCATTCCGCAAGCGTCGCGGCGCTCGTCGGCGGTGGAAGTCGGACGGTGCGACCCGGCGCGATCGCGCGGGCGAGCGGGGGAGTCCTGTTCCTCGACGAGGCCGGCGAGTTCTCGGCGCACGCGCTCAATGCGCTTCGGCAGCCTCTCGAGACCGGCGAAATCGAAGTGCATCGAGTGGGATTCCGAGCGTGTTTCCCCGCGCGCTTCCAGCTCGTCCTCGCCACCAACCCATGCCCCTGCGGCCACTACTCGGTGCCCGGAGGCACGTGCACCTGCCCGTCTCTCGCGATCCGTCGGTATCTGGGAAGACTGAGCGGCCCGCTTCTCGACCGCGTCGACATCGAGCTTGCGATGCGCCGTGTGTCGCTCGCGCAGATGACCGATGAGACCACGACGGTCTCCACGGAGTCTGCGCGCGCGATCGTCGCGGGCGCGCGCGACCGGGCGTGCGAGCGGCTGCGCGCGGTCGGGGTGCGCACGAACGCGGAGGCCCCAGGGAACTGGCTGCGGCGCGGTCCGCGGGCGCCGCGTTCGGACGTTCGACGTCCGCTCGACGCCGCCCTTCAGCGCGGCGCCCTCAGTCTTCGCGCGTACGACAGGGTGCTGCGCGTGGCCTGGACTCTCGCCGACATCGACGGCAGCGAGCAGCTGGGAAGCGACCATATCGCCCGTGCGCTGTTTCTCAAGCGGGGAGCGTCGGGGTGAGCGGCGACGCACGCATCGACACTTCGGTGCGTGAGGTGCGTCGACGCACGGCCGCATGGGCCGACGATCTCGACGATGAAGGTCTCGCGGAGCTCGACGCCCGCATGCTCTGGTCGGCGTTGTGCGAGCCCGGCGACGGCATCGCCGGCGCGCTGGTCACGGCATTCGGCGCCTCGCGGGCGCTCGAGATCGCGCAGGGCTCAGAACATGATGTCTCGCAGGCCGGCGTCGCTCCGCCCGACCTTCGCGACGCCCGCTCGCGCTGGCTGCCGCGCTTGGGAGATGCCGTCCACGCCTCCGACTCCGCGGAGCGCGCGGGGGTCCGCCCGATCGTGCCGACGGGGCCGCACTGGCCGGCCCGTGTCGACGCCCTCGGCGCGCACGCCCCGATATGCCTGTGGGTGAAAGGAGACCCACGGACTCTCTCCGTGCCGGCGGCGGTCGCGCTGGTGGGCGCACGGGCGGCGACGACGTACGGCGAGCACATCGCATCCTCGTTGTCGGCTGACCTCGCGGCGGCGGGAATCGGCGTGGTATCGGGTGGGGCCTACGGCATCGACGGCGCGGCGCACCGGGCCGCGCTGGCGGCGGGAGGAGCGACCATCGCATGGATGGCGGGTGGCGTCGACCGCCCCTACCCGGCGGGCCATCGCTCGCTGCTCGAGCGGATCGCGGCATCCGGCGGCGCCGTCGTCGCTGACGTCCCATGCGGAAGCGCCCCCACCAAATGGCGCTTCCTTGCCCGCAACAGGCTCATTGCCGCGTCCGCGGATGCGACGATCGTCGTGGAAGCCGGGTGGCGGAGCGGGTCGCTCAATACCGCAGGACACGCAGCCACGCTGGGCCGGGCGCTGGGCGCCGTGCCGGGTCCGGTGACGAGCCCCGCGTCAGCGGGGTGTCACCGGCTGTTGCGAGAGTACGACGCCGTCTGCGTCACCTCCGTCGCTGACGCGCGGGAGCTGATAGGACTCGACTCTCGGGCGCCGCTCTTCGAGGACGCAGCATCGGCAGGCGACGCTGCCGATCGCACCCGTGTGCTGGACGCGCTCAGTTCCCGCACGGCGCGTTCGGCGGGTGACCTCGCGCGGCGTACCGGGATGGCGTTGCCCGACGTCGAAGGCGCGCTCGGAATGCTCGCTCTCGACGGCAGGGCGGAGCGAAGCGGAGCCGGATGGAAAGCGCGTCCTCGGTGAGCCTTTCCATCCGGCCGCATACCGGGCGGGCATCCTGGAGGCATGTCCTTCCTGCACGACGTCGACGACTACGTCCGCCATCTCGCTGAGGTGCGACGACTGTCGCCGGCGACGGTGAAGGCCTACGCGAGCGACCTTCGCGACCTTGCGGCCACCACGGGAATCGAAGACACGCGAACAGTCGGGTTGGAAGACCTGCGCGACTGGCTGTGGGCGGCGACCAACCGGGGGGAGGCGCGGTCCACCATCGCGCGGCGCGCGGCAGCGGCTCGCGGATTCTTCGCGTGGGCGAAGGATGTCGGCAGAGCGGACGTCGATCCCAGCGTGAGACTTCAGTCCCCCAAGCGGGGTCGCACCCTGCCCAAGGTCGCGACCGCTGACGCTCTCGCGCGCGTGCTCGAGGCCGCGCAGAACCGGACCGCGACAGGAGACCCGCTCGCGCTGCGCGACGTCGCGATGCTGGAACTCCTGTACGCCGCCGCTCTCCGGGTGTCCGAACTGTGCGGAGTCGACCTCGACGACATCGACGCGGCGCGCCGCACCGTGCGCGTGGTCGGTAAGGGCGACAAGGAGCGCACGGCTCCCTACGGGCTCCCGGCGCAGCGGGCCCTGGAGGCCTACCTCGTACGCGCGCGGCCCCGCCTGGTGTCGCGGGGAGACGGCACTCGCGCGCTCTTCGTGGGCGCAAAGGGAGCCCGCATCGGACCTCGCGCCGTGTATGACGTCGTCAGCCGCCTCGTAGGACCCGCACTCGGCGCCGCCGCCGTGGGCCCCCACAGCCTCCGGCACTCGGCGGCGACGCATCTTCTCGACGGGGGAGCCGACCTTCGCGCCGTGCAGGAGATTCTCGGCCACGCGAGCCTCGGGACGACACAGATCTACACCCACGTGTCGGCCGAGAAGCTCACCGCCGCCTATCGGCTCGCTCACCCGCGCGCTTGACCGGTCGAGCGCACCGGTGCGAGCTCCTGCGCCGGTGGCCGGTCAACAGCAGGGGCGCAGCACAGCGCGAGGAACGTCGCCGAGCAGCAGCAGCGGGTTGACATACTCGCCATGGAGGCGCACGCCGAAGTGCACCGTGTCAAGGGTCGCGTGCCCGCCCGTGCCGACACTGGCGACAGCGTCACCCGCTTCGACCGGCGTGCCGGGCGGCAGGCCCTCCGTGATCGGCTCGAGGGTCGAGACGAAACCGCCGCCGTGATCGATCGTGAGCACATTCCGGTCAGCGACCGGGCCCGAGAACGCGACGACTCCCTGGGCGGGCGCCGTCAGGGCCGATCCGACGGGGGCGTCCAGGTCGATGCCGCGGTGTCCAGCGCTGTATCGGTCGGCGGGCGCACGGAAAGGTGAGACGATCCGGACGTCGCCGGTCGGCGACGACCACTCGCCGACGTGGCGCGCGTCGATCGGGACCCCCGGTCGGGCGCCCTGCGCGCGCGTCGTCGGCTCCGACCGCTCCGCGGCCTCTACGCGCGTCACATGACCGGTCGTGAAAGGCGGGACGGCCGCCAAGACGGCAGCGATCGACGCAGCGACCACGTGGCGACCGAATCCCATCTCGCCACTCTCGCCCGTCTCGCGGCGCGAAGGGGGAGCGACCAGCTGTGGGCGGAAACACTCGCAGAGCCCGGAGGCAGGGGAGGAGCCGGGCGACTGTTACACTGGGTGTCGCATCCCGCTTGTCGGGATGACTACGCGTGCCCACACATCGGCAGCACTTCCCCGGTCTCGATCCTCACGGACGAGCGGACGTGCGTCGGGGCACCAGGCCCGCGGCCAGTCGGCTCGCGAGAAGAACCGAAAGAACAGGAGAACGGCCATGGCCGTCGTCACAATTCGCCAGCTGCTCGACAGCGGCGTCCACTTCGGACACCAGACCCGTCGCTGGAACCCGAAGGTGAAGCGCTTCATCCTCACGGAGCGCTCCGGCATCCACATCATCGACCTGCAGCAGTCCCTGTCGTACATCGACAAGGCCTACGAGTTCGCCAAGGAGACGGTCGCCCACGGTGGCACCATCCTCTTCGTCGGCACCAAGAAGCAGGCTCAGGAGGTCATCGCGGAGCAGGCCACGCGCGTCGGCCAGCCCTACGTCAACCAGCGCTGGCTGGGCGGCCTTCTCACCAACTTCTCGACGGTCTCGAAGCGCCTCGCCCGTATGAAGGAGCTCGAGGAGCTCGACTTCGAGAACCCGGCGGAGAGCGGCTTCACCAAGAAGGAGCTCCTCCTCAAGAAGCGCGAGCTCGACAAGCTCCACAAGTCGCTCGGCGGCATTCGCAACCTCCAGAAGACGCCTTCGGCGATCTGGGTGGTCGACGCCAAGCGCGAGCACCTCGCCATCGATGAGGCCAAGAAGCTCGGCATCCCCGTGATCGGCATCCTCGACACGAACGCCGACCCCGACGAGTTCCAGTACCCGATTCCGGGCAACGACGACGCGATCCGCTCGGTGGGCCTGCTCACCCGCATCATCGCCGACGCCGCCGCCGAGGGTCTCATCCAGCGCCACCAGCCGACCGACGAGTCGGCGGATGCAGAGCCGCTGGCCGACTGGGAGCGCGAGCTGCTCGAACAGGGCTCCGCCGCCGAGGCTGCGCCCGCCGCTGAGGCTGAGGCTGCGCCCGCCGCTGAGGCTGAGGCCGCTCCGGCCGACGCCGCTCCGGCAGCCGAGTAAGCACGAAGATTCGGTCCTGGTGCCCGTCCGCTGCGACGGGCGCCAGGACCATCCCACGACAACACGAGTAGGAGCCAGCTATGGCAAACTTCACCATCGCCGACATCAAGGCTCTGCGCGAGCAGCTCGGCACCGGAATGGTCGACACCAAGAAGGCGCTTGAGGAGGCCGACGGTGATCTCGAGAAGGCCGTCGAGATCCTGCGGCTCAAGGGCGCCAAGGGCAACGCGAAGCGCGCTGACCGCTCGACGAGCGAGGGACTGGTCGCCGCCGTCGAGAACGCGGGCAAGGTCACCCTGATCGAGCTCAACACCGAGACCGACTTCGTCGCCAAGAACGACCGCTTCGTCGCTCTTGCCGACAAGGTCCTGGCCGCCGCCGCTGCGGTCGCCGCCGATTCCGTGGAGGCTGCTCTCGCCGCCGACGCCGATGGCAAGACCGTCGCCGAGCTCATCTCGGACGAGGCCGCCATCATCGGCGAGAAGGTCGAGCTCCGCCGCGTCCGCACCCTGACCGGTGACGCGTTCGAGATCTACCTGCACAAGACCAGCAAGGACCTCCCGCCGCAGATCGGCGTCGTGGTCGCGTACACCGGCTCGGACGCCGAGACCGCTCGCAGCATCGCGCAGCACATCTCCTTCGCCAACCCGACGTACCTCACGCGTGAGGACGTTCCCGAAGACGAGGTCGAGAAGGAGCGTCAGATCGTCACGGAGATCTCGCGCAACGAGGGCAAGCCCGAGGCCGCCCTGCCGAAGATCGTCGAGGGCCGTGTGAACGCGTTCTTCAAGCAGGTCGCCCTGCTCGACCAGGACTACGCGAAGGACAACAAGCAGTCTGTCGCCCAGGTCGCCAAGGCGGCCGGCATCACGATCACCGACTTCGCCCGCTTCAAGGTCGGCGCGTAAGTCAGACAAGGGGCCTGCATCGTCAGATGCGGGCCCCTTTTCGATGCCCGCTATTCGCTATCCTGCAAACGTCGAGAGGAACTCCGTGACCGAATCGAGCCCGCGGCGCCGCCGTGTCCTGTTGAAGCTCTCCGGTGAAGCGTTCGGAGGTGGTCAGCTCGGAGTGAACCCCGACGTGGTGAGCCAGATCGCGCGTGAGATCGCTGCGGCCGTCGACCGCGTGGAGATCTCGATCGTCGTCGGCGGCGGCAACTTCTTCCGAGGAGCGGAGCTGAGTCAGCGCGGCATGGACCGCGGCCGCGCTGATTACATGGGCATGCTGGGCACGGTCATGAACGCCCTCGCCCTCCAGGACTTCCTCGAGCAGGCTGGGGCGGCTACGCGCGTGCAGTCCGCCATCTCGATGACTCAGGTCGCCGAGCCCTACATTCCCCGTCGCGCCGAGCGGCACATGGAGAAGGGCCGCATCGTGATCTTCGGTGCCGGCGCGGGACTTCCGTATTTCTCGACCGACACGGTCGCGGCGCAGCGTGCTCTTGAGATCGGCGCCGACGAGGTCCTCGTCGCCAAGAACGGCGTCGATGGCGTGTACACCGCCGATCCGCGAGTCGACCCCTCGGCAGTCAAGCTTGATCGGCTGACCTACAACGACGCCCTCCAGCGCGGACTCAAGGTCGTCGACTCGACCGCCTTCAGCCTCTGCATGGACAACAGGATCGATATGCGCGTGTTCGGCATGGAGCCCGCCGGCAACGTCACGAGCGCGCTGCTGGGGGAGTCCATCGGCACGCTGGTCACCGTCTGAGGCGCCGACACCGCCCACTAGACTCGTCATCAAGCAACAACGAATGGAGTGACCGTGATCGCTGAGACGCTGGCAGACACGACCGCACGCATGGACCGCGCCGTCGAAGCGGCGAAGGAGGACTTCGCCACCGTCCGCACGGGGCGCGCGAACCCGCAGCTGTTCCAGAAGATCCTGGTCGACTACTACGGCTCTCCGACGCCGCTCGCGCAGCTGGCCTCGCTCAACAACCCCGAGGCGCGCACGCTGGTCGTCACCCCCTACGACAAGTCCGCCTTGCGTGCCATCGAGCAGGCCATTCGCGACACGCCGAACCTCGGCGCCAACCCGACCAACGACGGCAACATCGTGCGCGTCACGATGCCGGAGCTGACCGCTGAGCGCCGCAAGGAGTACGTCAAGCTCGTCCGCTCCAAGGGCGAGGACGCGAAGGTTCAGATCCGGGGGCTCCGCCGCAAGGCGAAGGATGAGCTTGACGCGCTCAAGAGCGAGGTCGGCGAAGACGACCTTGCACGTGCCGAGAAGGAGCTCGACGCCATCACGCGCGCGCACGTCGACGAGATCGATGAGGCCCTCAAGCGCAAAGAGGCCGAGCTTCTCGAGGTCTGAGGCTTCTATGACCGATCCTTCGCAGGATGCCGGCGCGGGGGAGACGTCTCGCACCCGCCTCGGGGCGCGCCGCGGCGCCGAACCTGATCTGTCCTCACTGCATTCGCATGTGAAGGCGGCACGGTCGGAGTTCGAGCAGCAGATCGAGCGTGCGCGCGCGGACTTCGAGCAGGTGAACGAGCGGATCAACGAGCGCACGGGCCGCAATCTCCTTCTCGCGATACTCATCGGCCTGGCCATCGGGGCCGCCGTGCTCGGGTCGCTGCTGTTCGTGAAGTCGCTCTTCCTGATCTTCGCGATCCCGGTGTGCCTCCTCGGCGTGTTCGAGTTCGGGCGCGCGCTGCAGGTCGCGGGCCGACGCGTCGACATCTGGCCGCAGCTCGCGATGGCTGCCGTCATCATGGTCGCGGGCTACCTCGAGGGGCATTGGACCCACTGGGTAGCGACCTTCGCGGCGGTCGCGTTCCTCATCGTGTGGCGAATGGTCGCCCAGATGGCCGCACGTGACGGCCGGCTCTACGGCGACGTCCTGTCGGATGTGCTCGTCGCAGGATTCGTGCCGCTCTATGTCGCCTTCCTCGCGAGCCTCACCCTTGTGCTTCTCCGACAGGAGGACGGCCAGTTCTGGCTGCTCGGCATGATCGTCGTGGTGGTCGCCGCGGACACAGGCGCGTATGCCGCGGGCCTGGCTTTCGGCCGCCATCCCATGGCGCCGCGCATCAGCCCGAAGAAGACGTGGGAGGGCTTCGCGGGTGCGGCCACGGCGGCGGTGCTCGCCGCCGTGCTGTACGGCCTGTTCGTGCTGCACATCCCGATTTGGGCGAGCGTCATCGTGGGCCTCGTCATCCTCGCTTCCGCCACCGTCGGAGATCTCGGAGAGTCTATGATCAAGCGCGACCTCGGCATCAAGGACATGAGCTCGTGGCTGCCTGGTCATGGCGGCGTGCTCGATCGCCTCGACTCGATCCTGCCGTCGGCCGCCGTGGCGCTGGCGTTGTACTTCGTGCTGTCCCCGCTGGCGGCGGCATGAGCGCGGTCGAGCGCGGCGCACTGCCGTTCCCGCTCGTGACCGGCCGTGAGCGCGGATACGACCCGGAGCAGGTCGACGCCTTCCTCGCGCGTGCCCGCGCCTCGTTCGAGGCTGACGGCGCCGACGTGCTCACGGCAGCGGACGTGCGCAGGAGTGCATTCCCCCTCGTCAGACGCGGTTACCGCATCGACGCGGTTGACGCCGCGATGGGGAGGATCGAAGACGCCTTCGCCGCTCGGGAGCGCGAGCGGGCACTCTCGCAGGCAGGCGCGCGCGCCTGGGTCGGCTCCTCACGCAAGCTGGCGCAGGAGGTGCTCGATCGGCTTTCTCGGCCCCAAGGGGAGCGCTTCCGCCGCGTCGGGCGCTTGCACTATGGCTACCGCATCGAAGAGGTCGATATCGTCGCCGATCGCATTGCGCACTACCTCGAGACCGGCGAGCGGCTCACGGTCGAGCAGGTGCGCACCGTCGCATTCCGGATGCAGCGCGGCGGTTACGACGAGGCCCAGGTCGACGCGGTGCTGGACGCCGTCATCGAGGTCATGCTCGCCGTCGGCTGACCCTGCAGCGCATCTCCGGCCGAGGCTTCGTGGCATCCGCCGGTCCAGCCGGGTAGAATCGCTGTCACTGTGACTTCTGAAGGCGAGCTGGTCCCCACGACGCGGAGGTCGCTCGCGGCGCGTTCGGCGGCCGCGGCGAGCCCCTCGCGGAGCTCTTCGGAGCCCGACCGATGGTCGCGTCGTCGACGCGTCACGTCGGTGTTCGCGGCCTTCGCGGCTGCGGCCTTCGTCGGCGCCTACGTGCTGCCGCTTACGGCGACCGCACCTCGCGCCGAGGCGGCAGAACTCGACCCGGTGTCGCTGTACGCGAGCTCGATCGCCGATGCGCAGGCCTTCATCGCCGCGTCTGCGGAGGACGACGGCCTGGGACGGGACGGCATGAACTACACCGTCTACGTCAAGCCGAAGCCGAAGCCGACGCCCACGCCCACGGCAGAGGGCTCCGCCTCGTCGTCGGCGTCGCGCTCTACAGGCTGGCGCCCTCCGTTCGTCTCTCCTGACCCGGGGAGCGCGCAGGCGATCGCCTACGAGATGGTCCTGGCACGTGGCTGGGGAGACGACCAGTTCGCCTGCCTTGTCGCCCTGTGGAAGAAGGAGTCGGGCTGGCGTGTCAACGCCTACAACAAGTCGAGCGGCGCGTACGGCATCCCGCAGGCGCTGCCCGGCCGCAAGATGGCCAGCGCCGGATCGGACTGGGAGACGAACCCCGCGACCCAGATCGCGTGGGGCCTCGGCTACATCAAGGGTCGCTACGGAACCCCCTGCGGAGCGTGGGACCACTCGCAGCGCCGGGGCTGGTACTGATCCGATGCCGCGTTCGCACCGCCGCCGACGCGACGGCGATGACTGGCGCGAGGACTCGCTGCAGCGGCTCATCGCCGGCTGGAAGCGCACCGAGACTCGCCGCGGCGTCGATTTGATCGTGCAGCCCGTCTCCGCGGGGCAGGCGGTGAAGACGTACACATGCCCGGGCTGCGGGCGCGACCTGTCACCCGGGACCGCGCACGTCGTCGTCTGGCGCGCAGACGGCGTTCTCGGCGACGCGGCTGACCTGGCTGCACGCCGTCATTGGCACAACGCATGCTGGAGGATCGGCTGATGGAGATCAGGGGCCCGGTGCTGCTTCCCGCGCAGCGCGAAGACATCGAACTGTCGACGATCGACGGGCTCACGCTCGTCGGCGAGCTCGCGACCCCCGAGTCGCGCTCTCCCGTGGCCACCCTCGTGACGCTTCATCCTCTCCCCACCGCCGGGGGATTCATGGACTCGCACATCCTGCGGAAGGCAGCCGGCCGCCTTCCCGCGCTGGCCGATCTGGCCGTGCTTCGCTTCAACACCCGAGGCACGACTTCGCCCCGTGGAACCAGCCAGGGCGCCTTCGATGGCGGCGCGGCTGAAGCGTTCGACGTCGCCGCGGCGATGGACTTCGTACAGGAGCGGAATCTTCCGCGGCCGTGGCTGCTGGGCTGGTCCTTCGGCACCGAGCTGGCGCTCAAGTACGGACGCGACCATGACATCGAGGGCATCATCCTCCTGTCGCCGCCCTTGCACCGCGCGACGGCCGAGGACGTCGCGGCGTGGGCGGGGGACCCGCGCAAGGTGATCGTCGTGGTGCCCGAGTTCGACGACTACCTGCGCCCCGACGAGGCCCGCGAGCGATTCGCCTCGATCCCTCACGCGACGCTCGTGCCCGTCGAGGGTGGGAAGCATCTCTGGGTGGGGGAGAACCAGACCCGTCGAGTGCTGACGGAGATCGTCGCGGCGGTCAACCCCGACGCCCTTCCGCTGCCCGTCGAGTGGGACGCCTAGCGTCAGAGCTCGTTCTGCCGCGGGATGACGACCTGCCGGTAGATGATCAGGATGCTTGCCGCGACCGGGATCGCGACGAGGGCGCCGAGGAGCTGGCCGAGGGAGGCGCCGGCGAGAGCGGCGATGACGACCACGGCACCAGGAACCGAGACAGCGCGGTTCATGATTCGCGGCGAGAGCAGATAGGCCTCGACCTGCATGTAGACGACGTACCAGATCAGAGCGATGAGAGCCGTGAGCGGCGACCCCAGACCGGGGATGAGGCAGGTCAGCACGATGATGATCGAGCCTGTCAGCGTTCCCACGAGAGGGATGAGCGAGAAGAAGAACGCGACGACGGCGAGGACGGCAGGGAACGGCGCGTTGATGATCGTGAGGAAGATCGCGCTGAGGACGCCGTTGACGATGCCGAGCGTCGCCTGCCCCATGACGTAATAGCCGACGGATGCCGTGATCTGCTCGGACAGGTCGATGAACCGGGCTCGCTTCGAGGCGGGCACGAGCTGGTAGACGGCGGCCTTGAGCGACGGTGTCGACGACGTGAAGTAGATCGTGAGGATGAGGACGATGATCGCGCCCGTCGTGCCCGCGATGATGGCTGCGCCGAGCGCGACGAGGCTCTCGCCGACGACCGTGCCGAGGTTGCCGATGTCCACTGAGGCGTACCAGTCGGCGAGCCAGTCGAAGACCTGGTCGACGTTGAGGAGCGGGAACGTGTCGTGCAGCCAGGTCTTGGCGGCGTCGACCGGGTCCCACTCCTGATTCACCGCCCGGGTGACGAGCTTCTGGATCTCGGTGATGAGCTGCGAGATCTGGCGGACGATGATGGGGACGACCATCAGCATGATTCCGGCGAACACCGCGAGGACGCCGGCGAACGTCGTCAGGAGCGCTGCCCACCGGGGCAGCCCGCGTCGTTCCACCCACGACACGAGCGGATCCAGTCCGAGCGCGAGGAAGAGCGCGGTGCCCACGTAGAGGAGCACGGTCGAGAGGGTCTGAAAGCTCGCGATGAGCATGATGCCGACGCCCACGCCGAGGGTGGCCACGAGGGCGGTGCGAAAAGGATGCTGGATCTTCACGGAGAGGCTCTCTGGTCTTCGGTTGACGAACACATTACGCACGCCCGGGGGCGTTCGACGTCGCGCCACCCCCTCCCGGGCGACATTCAGGTCGTTTCGCTAGGCTGGAACGTCGAGTGTGCGCCCCAGCAGCTCAAAGCGCTGCCCGAGGCGCGGGGAAGGTGACGATTCGTGCGATTTGTCTGGGCGGTGGCGGCGTTCGTGCTCGCCACGGTCATGATCGGTGCCGGCATCGCGCAGCGCACCGTGCTGCTGGGCCCCAAGACGTACACGCAGGCGCTCGAGGTCGAGGAGTCGGCTCCGTACGTGCTCATCGACGGCAGCGTGCTGCAGAGCCATTCGGGTTCGCAGACCTTGCGCGCCCAGGGCTCGGGCGAGATCTTCGCCGCCTACGGCCGCACTGACGATCTCCGGGCATGGCTCTCCCGCGCGGACTACGTCGAGGTCACCGCGTCCGGCGGCGAGATCGCGTCGAGACTCGTTCCGGCATCCCCGGCCCCGTCCGATGACGCCGATTCCGCTGCCGAGGGAGAGCCGCTGGTGCCCGCCGGGTCGGATCTCTGGATCGACGAGTTCCAGCAGGAGGACGTGCTCATCACCCCCCTTAAGCTGCCGGCCGACATGAGCGTCGTCGTCGCGTCCGACGGCGTGGCCGCTGCGCCGACCGACATCTCGATCACGTGGCCGACGGGCGTCACGACGCCATGGGCCGGCCCGCTCATTCTCGGCGGCGGCATCATGCTCGCGATCGGCATCGTGCTGTACATCCTCGGCGTCCGACACGCGCGTCGCTCGCGCGGGCCCCGGCGCAAAGGCATCCCCATGGCCCATACTGAGCCGATCGATCTGAGTGAGACGCAGGAGGGCAAGGGCGTCATCAGCTCATCGCCCTCGCGGCGCCAGCTGTCGTCCGGCCGTCGCGGCTTCGTCGTCCTGCCGGCGCTGGCGGTCACGGTGGCGCTGGCGACCGGCTGCTCCGCCGACGCATGGCCGCAGCTCGCACCGTCGCCGACCCCGACGCCGACTGAGACGATCATCGTGCCGGAGGGCCAGGACGACCCGCCGGCCGTGACGGAGCCTCAGGCGGAGCGCATCCTCGGACGCATATCAGAACGGGTCGCGAAGGCTGACGAGAAGAACAGCCCCAAGATCGCGTCGACGCGCCTCGACGGCGCGGCCCTCGCGGCCCGCACGACCAACTACAAGCTGCGCAAGAAGCTCGATGACGTCGAGCCTCTTCCCGAGATCCCCACGCAGGCGCTCAAGATCCTCCTGCCCGAAGCGTTCGAGGGCTGGCCGCGCACGTTCTTCGCCGTCGTCGAAGACCCCGACACCTCGGTCGCGACGATCATGAGCGTGACGCAGCAGGACGCCTGGTCGCCCTACAAGCTCTCTTACACCGCGAACCTCGTCGCCGATGCAACGCTCAATGTGGCGCCGCCCTACCTGGGCGCCCTGCTCGTGCAGCCCGACAACCGCTTCCTCCTGATCCCGCCGCAGGACCTCGCGGCGGCCTATGCGGATGTGCTCGACAAGGGAGAGAAGAGCGAGTACGCGCCCCTCTTCGACGAAGAGACCGACAGCTTCCGGGCGCTGGTGGCCGAGAACCGCGCCCAGCGGGTCGAGCAGTTCAACAAGACGGGCGAGAAGACCGGCAAGATCGCGTTCACGGCCGCCGCCGGCTCCGAGCCGCCGGTCGCCATGGCGACCCTTGACAGCGGCGCCATCGTCGCCGTCACCGTCTATGAGCACGACTCCGTGACTCCGACCAACGAGGACGCCGTCATCAAAGTCGACGGGAAGCCCGGCAACCCGGTGGTCCGCACTCTCACCGGCGTGAGCCAGTCGTCCACCGGCTTCACGACGACGTATTCGGACCAGCTGTTCTTCTTCGTGCCGGCGCAGAGCTCGACCGAGCGCATTCGATTCCTCGGGTACTCATCCGACATCCTGTCAGCCAAGGTGGTGAAGAAGAAGAAGTGACCGATCCCATGCCCGGTGCCGTCCTGCGCGGTGCCGTAGATCTCTCCTCTCTCCGTTCGCGTCCGGCCGCTCCTCCGGCCGGCGACACGACCGGGGCCACGGCCACGGACGGCGGTGCCGCCACTCAACTGATCTTCGACGCCACCGACGGCACGTTCGCCCAGGTCCTGGAGATGTCGCGCACCGTTCCCGTCGTGGTCGACCTGTGGGCGGAATGGTGCGGCCCGTGCAAGCAGCTGAGCCCTGTGCTCGAGAAGATCGTGACCGAACTGGCCGGCCGTGTCGTGCTCGCCAAAGTCGACGTCGATGCCAACCCGCAGCTGTCGCAGGCGTTCCGCGCGCAGTCCATCCCGATGGTCGTCGCTCTCATCGCCGGCCAGCCGGTGCCCCTGTTCACGGGCGCGGTTCCCGAGCAGCAGGTGCGTGAGGTGTTCGGTCAGCTACTGCAGCTCGCCGCCCAGCACGGCGTGACCGGCACAGTTCCGGTCGACGGCGAGGCTGCACAGGAGGACTCTGAACAGCCTTCGCTGCCGCCGCTTCACCAAGAGGCGTTCGAGGCGATAGAGGCCGGAGACTACGCGCGTGCCATCGCGGCGTACGAGAAGGCGCTCGCGGAAAACCCCCGCGATGAGGACGCGCGTGCCGGCCTGGGGCAGGTGCGTCTGCTCTCCCGCGTGCAGGGCCTCGATCTTCAGGAGGCACGCGCGGCAGCCGCCGCCGCGCCGAAGGATGTCGCGGCGCAGCTCGCGGTCGCTGATCTCGACCTGGCCGGCGGTCACGTCGAGGACGCGTTCGGACGTCTGCTCGACCTGTTCGCAGAGCTTCCCGCCGACCAGCGCCCACCCGTCCGCGAACGGCTGCTCGAGCTGTTCGGGCTCGTCGGCGACGCGGACGCGCGTGTCGTCCGCGCCCGCAGCCGGCTCGCCAGCCTGCTCTTCTGACCTCGGTCCGTCGATCAGGCGCGGTGTGCGAACCAGAGCACGCCGAGGGGAGGAAGCACCATGCTGACATCTCCGCCGCCATCGGTGTGCACGGCGCCGAGATTGCCGACTCCCGAGCCCCCGTACTCGTGGGCGTCGGAGTTCAGGACCTCGACCCACTCGCCGCGCTCCGGCATCGTGATCGTGTAGTCGTAGATCGGTGCGCCGGAGAAGTTCGCGATCACGGCGACCGTGTTGCCGTGATGGTCGCGGCGCCCGAAGGCGATGACGTTCGGGTTCCACGTCGGCGCACCCAGCCGGGCGAATGCGGAGGCGTCACTGTCACGTGACCAGAGCGGTGCGTGAGCGCGGTAGACGCCGTTGAGCGCGCCTACGAAGTCGCGGAGCTGGCGGTGCGCCGGCTGGTCGAGGATCCACCAGTCGAGCTGGCGGGACTCGGACCATTCCGACATCTGCCCGAACTCCTGACCCATGAACAGCAGCTGCTTGCCCGGGTGGCCCCACATGTAGGCGAGGTAGGCACGCATATTGGCGAGCTTCTGCCAGTGGTCGCCGGGCATTCGCGTGAACAGCGTTCCTTTTCCGTGCACGACCTCGTCGTGGCTGATGGGCAGCACGAAGTTCTCGGTGAACGCGTAGACGAACGAGAACGACAGCTCACCCTCGTGGTGCGACCGGTACATGGGGTCGCGCTTCATGTACACGAGTGAGTCGTTCATCCAGCCCATGTTCCACTTGAAGCCGAACCCGAGCCCGCCCTGATCGGTGGGCGCGGTGACGCCCGGAAAGCTCGTCGACTCCTCGGCGATCATCGCGATGCCGGGGTAGCGCTTGTAGGCGGTGGCGTTGACCTCCTGCAGGAAGCGGATGGCCTCGAGGTTCTCGCGCCCGCCGTGGATGTTGGGCTCCCATTCGCCGGCCTCACGCGAATAGTCGAGGTAGAGCATCGACGCAACGGCATCCACGCGGAGCCCGTCGACGTGGAACTCCTCGAACCAGTACAGCGCGTTGGCCACGAGGAAGTTGCGCACCTCGTTGCGGCCGTAGTCGAAGATGAGCGTTCCCCAGTCCTTGTGCTCGCCACGCCTCGGGTCGGGGTGCTCGTAGAGGGGCTGCCCGTCGAATCGCGCGAGAGCGAAGGCGTCCTTGGGAAAGTGACCGGGGACCCAGTCCATGATGACCCCGATGCCGGCCTGGTGCAGTCGGTCGATGAGGTAGCGGAGGTCATCAGGGGTGCCGAATCGGCTGGTGGGGGCGTAGTAGCCGCTGACCTGGTAGCCCCAGGAGCCCCCGAACGGGTGCTCTGCGAGGGGCAGGAACTCCACGTGGGTGAAGCCCAGGGAGGTCACGTGCTCGATGATCGGGTCCGCCGCCTCGCGGTAGCCGAGCCCGTCGCGCCAGGAGCCGAGGTGAAGCTCGTAGGTCGACATGGCCTGGTCGAGCGGGGTCCGCGAAGCGCGCTGTCGCAGCCACGCGTCGTCGTTCCACGTGTACGTGCTCTCGGTCACGACGGAGGCGGTGGCCGGCGGAACCTCCGACCACCGGGCCATCGGGTCGGCTTTGAGGATCCACGCTCCGTCGGCGGTGAGGATCTCGTACTTGTACACGGCGCCGGCTCCGAGGCCGGGAACGAAGATCTCCCAGACACCGCTTGAGCCGAGAGAGCGCATCGCGTGGGACTGTCCGTCCCAGTCATTGAAGGACCCGACGACCCGGACGGCGCGCGCATTGGGCGCCCACACGGCGAAGGACACACCGGACACGCCCGTGAAGTGCCGTACGTGCGCGCCGAGCACCCGCCAGAGCTCCTCATGTCGTCCTTCGCGGATGAGGTGAAGATCCATCTCGCCGAGCGTCGGGAGGTGCCGGTAGGGGTCATCGGCGCGGTGCTCGGGCCCGTTGTCGTATGTCGCCAGGAGCTCGTACGCCGCCGGAGGCTCCTCGGTCGTTCCCTCCCACACGCCGCCATGGACGTGGCTCAGCTCGATACGCCGCCCGTCGGAGGCGAGCGCTGTGACGGCGGCAGCCATAGGCCGGCGCGCCCGGATGACCCACACGTCGCCTTCGCGATGGAGCCCGAGCACATCGTGGGGCGCGTGGTACGACCCGGTGGCGACGGCGTCGAGGACCGAGAGGGAGGGTGATGTCATCGCTTGCCCTTCACGTGCAGGATGTGCACCGGCTCGTGGAAGGCGTCCAGGCGCACGAAATTGTCCTGGTTCCACGTCCATTGGGAGCCGGTGATGAGGTCCGTGACGTCGTAGTCGTCGCCGCGGGGGATGCCGAAGACGGCGCTGTCGATGTGCACCATGGTCTGACGGGCCGAGTGAGGGTCGACGTTGGCCACGACGATGATCGTGTCGTCGACGCCATCGGTCGAAAGGGCCCCCGGGATGTGCTTGGAGTAGACGAGGATCGCGTCGTCGTCGCTCCAGTGGAGGGAGAGTCCGCGCAGCTGTCGTAGGGCGGGGTGCGCGCGGCGGATCTCGTTGAGCCGTGTGAGATAGGGCGCGAGCGAATCACCGGCGGCTTCGGCGGCGGCCCAGTCACGGAACTTGTACTCGTACTTCTCGTTGTCGATGTTCTCCTCGGAGCCCGGTCGGGCGACATTCTCGAAGAGCTCGTACCCGGCGTACACGCCGTAGCTCGCGCCGCCCGTCGCGGCGATCGCCGCGCGGATCTTGTATGCGGGCCGGCCCCCGTACTGCAGGTATTCGGTGAGGATGTCGGGAGTGTTGACGAAGAGGTTGGGGCGCATGAAGTCGGCGGTATCGTCAGAGATCCACCGGAGGAACTCCTCCAGCTCGGGCTTGGTGTTGCGCCACGTGAAGTAGGAGTAGCTCTGCTGGAAGCCGCTGTAGGCAAGGGCCTGCAGGGGCGACGGGCGCGTGAAGGCCTCGGCCAGGAAGACGACGTCGGGGTCCTCAGCGTTGACGGTGGCGATGAGCCACTCCCAGAACTGCAGGGGCTTGGTGTGCGGGTTGTCGACGCGGAAGATCTTGACGCCTTGCGCGATCCAGTGGCGGACGATGCGCAGGACCTCGGCACGGATGCCCTCGGGGTCGTTGTCGAAGTTGATCGGGTAGATGTCCTGATACTTCTTCGGCGGGTTCTCGGCGTAGGCGATCGAACCGTCCGGGAGCGTCGTGAACCACTCGGGATGCTGCGTCACCCAGGGGTGATCAGGCGCTGCCTGCAACGCCAGGTCGAGCGCGACTTCGAGCCCCTCGGCCTGTGCGGCACGCACGAACGCGCGGAAGTCGGCGAGCGTTCCGAGATCGGGGTGGACGGCGTCGTGGCCGCCGGCGGCGGAGCCGATCGCCCACGGCGAGCCGGGGTCGCCCGGTCCGGCCTCGAGGGTGTTGTTGGGCCCCTTCCGGTTGATCGTTCCGATCGGATGGATGGGCGGCAGGTAAACGACGTCGAATCCCATCGCGGCCACCGCCGGGAGCCGGTTCTTCGCCGTGCGGAAGCTCCCGCTCTTCACTGTGCCGTCCTTCAGGCGCCTGGCGCCCTCCGAGCGAGGGAAGAACTCGTACCACGCCCCCACACCCGCGCGTTCGCGCTCTACGAGGAGGTGCATCTCAGGGCCCGCCGTCAGCAGCGACTGGAGCGGGCGCGCGGCGAAGGCCTCGGCGATGCTCGCATCGCGCACGATCGTGAGGCTCGCGGCGTCGTCGACCGCCGTATCGCGCAGGCGCTCGGCCGCCTCGGTCAGCATGCGACGTTCGGCCGTCGGGCGCCCGCGCTCTGCCGCGGCCCGGTCGAAGAGCAGCGCGCCCATCTCGCGCATGAGGGGTGCGTCGACGCCGGCTTCGATCTTCAGATCGGCGGCGTGCTGCCAGGTCGCGAAATCGTCGCCGAAGGCCTCGAAACGGAACCGCCACATCCCCTGCTCGAGCGGCGAGAGGAGCACCCGCCAGCGGTCGAATCCGTCGCGAAGATCGGTGAGTCGATGCAGCGATTCCTCCCCGGAGGGGGAGGTCAGGCGCACGTGCACTCCGATGAGGTCGTGCCCTTCCCGGAAGGCCGTCACCTGGAACGACACCGCCTCGCCGACGAAGGCCGACGCGGGGAAACGCCCGCCGGGCACGCTGGGGCGCGCGTCACTCATCGGGATGCGCCCGTTGACGGTATCGGGCTCGGCCTGCCACGGCATCGCTGGACGAGCCGGGATCTGCGCAGTGCTGCGAATGGAACCGGTGGTGTGCGTCTTGGAGGCCACGTGTCGAACCTACCGCCATGGCGTGCAGGCGGGTACCGGTCGAGACCGGGACTGCGTCACTCGATGCGGAACAGCCGCATGGCGGTGTCGGGAAGGTGCACGACGTCGCCGGGATGCAGCGCGTTCTCGTCCAGCGAAGGGCGTTCCTCGACGCTCGACCACAGTGAGACGTACCGTGACACGCCCTCGATGCGCGGCAGGGTCACGTCGACGGGGCGCTCGTTGCCGTGAACGATCAGGAGGATGCGGTTGGGGCTCTCGATCTCGGGCGTCGAGCGTGCGTCGTACTGCAGCGTGCGGTGATCCGGGTTGGTCCATCTCTCCACGGACATCGTCTCGCCGTGCTCGTCGTACCAGTCGATGACCGACGCGCTCGGGACGGTCTCGACCTCGTGGGCGAAGCGCGACGGCCGTAGGGCCGGATTCTCTCGACGCAGCTGCAGCAGCCGGCGCACGTGGGCGGCGAGGTCCTCCTGCCAGGGCGCGTGCTCCCACGAAAGCCACGTCAGCGGCGAATCGTGGCAGTAGGCGTTGTTGTTGCCGCGCTGCGTGCGAGCGAACTCGTCACCCGCGGTCAGCATGGGTACGCCGGCTGACAGCAGCAAGGTGCCGAGCAGGTTGCGCATTGCCTTGCGTCGTCGGGAGAGGATGGATTCGTCGTCGGTGGATCCCTCGGCGCCGTGATTGAACGAGCGATTCATGTCGGCGCCGTCACGATTGTGCTCGCCGTTGCCCATGTTGTGCTTGACGTCGTACGAGACGAGGTCACGCAGTGTGAAGCCATCGTGCGCCGTCACGAAGTTGATGCCGGCGAGCGGGCCCCGATCGGTCGAGAACGTGTTCGACGATCCAGCGAGGCGCGTCGCGAACCCGCCGATGCCGACGGGAGCCGTGCCGGCGCGCCGCGCATAGTCGACATCGCTGAGCCAGAAGTTTCGCACCCGATCGCGATAGCGGTCGTTCCACTCGGACCAGCCCGCGCCGAAGTTGCCCGTCTGCCATCCGCCCATCCCCACGTCCCACGGCTCGGCGATCATCTTGACCCCCGCGAGGTCGGGGTGGGTCGTGATCGCCTTCAGGAGCGGGTGGTCGGGTGAGTACGAATGGTCGGCGCCGCGACCGAGCGTCGTGGCGAGGTCGAAGCGGAAGCCGTCGACGCGGACGTCGTTCGCCCAGTAGCGGAGTGAGTCGATCACGAGCCGCGCGACGGCACCGATGGCGGTGTTGACCGAGTTCCCGCATCCTGTGACATCGATGTAGGCGCCATCGCCGTGCTGGCGGTAGTACGAGCGGTTGTCGATGCCCCGGAGACTCGTGCGCGGGCCGCCGATCTCGCCTTCCGCGGTGTGGTTGTAGACGACGTCGAGGATGACTTCGATGCCGGCAGCGTGGAGGTCGCGGACCATCGTCTTGAATTCGCGCAGCACCGCGCTCGGGCCCTCGGCGCGACTCGCGGCGGTCGCGTAGTCGGCGTGGGGCGTGAAGAAGTTGAGTGTGTTGTAGCCCCAGTAGTTGGTCAGGCCGTGCTGGAGGAGTCGAGGCTCGCTCTCGAAGGCGTGTATGGGGAGCAGCTCGACGGCTGTCACGCCCAGCGAGCGGAGATGCTCGACCATGACGGGATGGGCGAGCCCGGCATAGGTGCCGTGCAGAGCGGGCGGGATACCGGGATGCCGCTTGGTGAGGCCCTTCACGTGCGCTTCGTAGATCACGGTCTTGTCGAGGGATGTGCGCGGCTTCTCGACGCCGCCCCAGTCGAACGATGTGTCGACGACGACCGAGCGCCAGTCTGTGTAGCCACCGGAGACGAGACCCTTGGAGTACGGCTCGATGAGCAGAGTCTGCGGGTTGAAGGTGTGACCGAGGCCGTGCGGCCCGTCGACCCGGATCGCGTAGCGGGCGCCGGCCGCGAGGCGAGGGGTGGTGACCTCCCACACGGCGTGCTCGTCACGTTGGAGGGGGAGGGAGTCGACCATCCAGTCGAGATCGATCTCGTCGAACAGCACGAGCTCGATGCTCGTCGCGTTGGCCGACCACACTCGCAGGGTGCCGCCGTCCGGACCCAGGGTCACCCCGAGCCGGTCGAGCCCGGCGGAGAGAAGGGGAGCTTCGTCGTCAGCCGGCGTTCGGGACATGCGATCTACAGTAGTAACGCCGGAGGCCCGAGAACGACGGCGGGAGGAGCGCGATGCCGGTGTACCTCGATCACGCCGCCACGACGCCGTTGCGCGCCGAGGCGCGAGAGGCGTGGCTGGTGGCGACCCAGATCGTGGGCAATGCCTCGTCGGTCCACGCCGCGGGTCAAGAAGCGCGCCGTGTGCTGGAGGAGTCCCGCGAGGCGGTCGCCGCCGCGCTCGGATGCGACCCCATCGAGGTCGTCTTCACGTCGGGCGGCACGGAGTCGATCAACCTCGCCCTCAAGGGCCTGTGGTGGTCGCGCTCCGTGGATGCCGAGGCGATCGTGCTGCCCGACGGCGAGCACCACGCGACGATGGATGCCGTCGAGTGGCTGCGAACGTCGCAGAGCGCCGTCATCCGCCACGTGCCGCTCACGGCTGCCGGTGCCGTGAGCGTCGACGCGTTCGCCGCAGCACTGGAAGGCGCCGCGCTGGCGACGGCACTCGTCGCCAACAACGAGGTCGGCACGCTCTCGGATGCCGATGCGCTGGCGGCCGCCGCGCGGGCGGCGGGGGTCCCGCTTCACCTCGATGCGGTGGGCGCGGTCGGAGCGATCCCCGTTGACTTCTCCGAATGGCGCGGCGCTCACAAGGGCGCGGGCGGCCTGGTGGCACTGAGCCTCTCGGGCCACAAGATCGGTGCGCCGATCGGCACGGGCGCGCTCGTCGTGTCCCGGCACGCGGTGCTGTCTCCGCTGCTGCACGGCGGCGGTCAGCAGCGCGGTCTCCGGTCTGGCACGCAGGACGTCGCGGGCGCGGCGGCTCTGGCGGCGGCGATCACTGCCGCGGTGGCGGATCGTGAGGCGGAGGCGCAGCGAGTCGGCGCGCTGCGCCGGCGTCTCGCCGACGGCATTCGCACCGCCGTCCCCGAGGCGGAGTTCCTGGGCGACCCAGAACGCCGGCTCCCAGGCAACCTGCACGTGCACTTCCCGGGCGCGTCGGGGGAGACGCTTCTCTTCCTGCTCGATCAGGAAGGCGTGGCGGTCTCGACGGGCTCGGCATGCCAGGCGGGCGTCACGGAGCCGTCGCATGTCGTGCTTGCTCTGGGCCGCGACGAGCGCGCCGCGCGATCGGTGCTGCGCCTCACCCTCGGCCGCACCTCCACCGAGGACGATGTGGCGACGCTGCTGCGCGTCCTCCCGGCGGTCTACCGGCGTGCCGTGGCCGCAACGGCTCGCTGAGCCTCTGCCCAGGCGGGTGTTCGTAGACTGAGGGCATGAGGATCCTTGCGGCGATGAGCGGCGGCGTCGACTCGGCCGTTGCAGCCGCGCGTGCCGTCGACGCCGGACACGATGTCGTCGGCGTGCATCTGGCGCTGTCGCGGGCGGGCGGAGCCCTGCGCACGGGCAGTCGCGGATGCTGCACGATCGAAGACGCCATGGACGCGCGACGTGCCGCCGACCGACTCGGCATCCCGTTCTACGTGTGGGACTTCTCTGAGCGGTTCCGCGACGATGTCATCGATGACTTCATCGAGGAGTACAAGGCGGGTCGCACGCCCAACCCGTGCATGCGGTGCAACGAGAAGATCAAGTTCGCCGCGCTTCTCGAGCGCGCGCTCGAACTCGGCTTCGATGCCGTCTGCACGGGCCACTACGCCCTGGTGGTCGATGGTCCGCAGGGCCGTGAGCTGCATCGCGCGTCGGATGCCGCGAAGGATCAGTCGTACGTTCTCGGCGTGCTGACGGCCGAGCAGCTCGCCCACACGTACTTTCCGCTCGGCACGACGCCCTCGAAGGCGATCGTGCGGGCCGAGGCCGCCGAGCGCGGTCTGACCGTGGCCCAGAAGCCGGACAGCCACGACATCTGCTTCATCCCCGATGGCGACACGCGTGGCTGGCTGGCTGAGAAGGTGGGCAGCGAGACGGGCGCGATCGTCGACCGCTCGGGAGCCGTGGTCGGAACCCACGAGGGCGCCCACGCGTTCACCGTCGGCCAGAGGCGCGGGCTCCAGCTGGGCACCCCCGCTCCCGACGGCAAGCCGCGCTTCGTGCTGGAGGTGCGCCCGGTCACCAACACGGTCGTCGTCGGCCCCAAGGAGGCGCTCGCCACGGCGGAGATCGCGGGCGAGCGGCATTCGTGGGCCGGGCGCGCGCCGGAGGCGGACGAGTTCGACTGCGAAGTCCAGATCCGGGCTCACGCCGATCCGGTGCCGGCTCGCGCCACGGTCGTCGACGGCGTGATCACGGTGCGCCCCGAGGTGCCTTTCGACGGCGTGGCTCCCGGCCAGACCGCCGTCCTCTACGACGGCACGCGCGTCATCGGCCAGTTCACGATCGCGCGCACCCGCTCGGCGGTTCCCGTCTCCGGCTGAGTCCTGCCGACTGTCGGAGGGCGCTCCTAGACTGACGGGGTGACGGATGCCGAAGACTACGACCTGTCAGCACTGACTCTCGACGACGCGCGTGCAGAGGCCGAGCGGCTCACCGGCCTCATTCTCGACGCGCGAGAGGCCTACTACGGCAGAGACGCCGAGCTCGTCGACGACGCGACCTACGACGGCTGGATGCGGCGGCTGGAGCGTCTCGAGCGCCTGTTTCCCGAGGTCCAGGGACAGGACTCTCCGACGCAGAGCGTCGGTGCGGCGGAGAACTCCTTGTTCGCGCCCGTCGAGCACGCGGAGCGCATGCTGAGCCTCGACAACGTGTTCAGTGCCGAAGAGCTTCGAGAGTGGTGCGTCAAGACGCGTGCCTCGGCCGGCCGCGACGTGCGCTGGCTTACCGAGCTCAAGATCGACGGACTCGCGATCAGCCTGAGGTATGTCGACGGAGTACTCGTGTCTGCGGCGACACGCGGCGACGGTCGCGTCGGTGAAGACGTCACCGTCAACGCCCTCCGAGTCGCCGGCATCCCGCAGCGCCTCAGCGGGGCGGGCCATCCGTCACTCGTGGAGGTGCGCGGCGAGGTCTTCATTCCCGTCGCGGCTTTCGACCGCCTGAACGAGCTGCAGGCGGAGATGCGCGAGCGCGTCATCGCCGGCAGCGTCGGCCGAGGCGTCGACCAGGAGAAGGCGGAGCGGGCGGCGGCACGCCGATTCCCGGCCTTCGCGAATCCCCGCAACGCCGCCAGCGGCGGTCTCCGGCAGCAGCTCGATAAGAAGTCGGGTCTCGAACGCGAGGCCGGCCAGGCGAGGCTGGACTCGCTGCGGCTGTTCGTCCACGGCATCGGCGCCTGGCAGAATCCGCCGGTCGCGTCGCAGAGCGAGATCTATGCCCTGCTGGCGGACTGGGGCCTTCCGACCAGTCCGTACTTCCGCACGTTCGATGACGTCGACGGCGTCCTCGACTACGTGGCCTACCACGGCGAGCACAGGCATGATGTCGAGCACGAGATCGACGGCATCGTCGTCAAGGTCGACGAGCTCGAGCTTCATGACGAGCTTGGCGCCACCAGCCGCGCGCCACGGTGGGCGATCGCCTACAAGTACCCGCCCGAACAGGTCAACACGAAGCTGCTGGACATCGTCGTGTCGGTGGGACGAACCGGTAGAGCCACCCCCTTCGCGGTCATGGCGCCGGCTCGCGTGGCCGGAAGCGTCGTGCGACAGGCGACCCTCCACAACCAAGACGTCGTCAAGGTCAAGGGCGTGCTGATCGGCGATACGGTCGTACTTCGCAAAGCGGGCGACGTCATCCCCGAAGTCCTGGGCCCGGTGGCTGAGCTGCGCGACGGCACGGAGCGCGCATTCGTCATGCCGACGGAATGCCCCGAGTGCGGGTCACCGCTCGCGCCGGCCAAAGAAGGCGATGTCGACCTGAGGTGCCCCAACACGCGGGCCTGCCCCGCGCAGGTGCGCGGCCGCGTGGAGCATATCGGCTCGCGCGGGGCACTCGACATCGAAGTCCTCGGCGAGGTGACGGCCGCCGCCCTCACTCAGCCGCAGTATCCGCCGACGCCGCCGCTCGAGACCGAAGCGGGGCTGTTCGACCTCACGCTGGAGCAGCTCGTGCCGATCGAGGTCGTCGTCCGCGACGCGGAGACGGGGCTGCCGAAGGAGGAGCCTGACGGCACGGTCAGGACCCGCGCACCCTTCCAGCGCAATCCCACGGCGGCCGAGAAGAAGCAGGGGCTCACGGGCCCGCAGCCGTCTTCCGCGGCGCTCAAGCTTCTCCAGGAGCTCGAGAAGGCCAAGACCAAGGAGCTGTGGCGATTCCTGGTGTCGCTGAACATCCGGCACGTCGGGCCCGTGGCCGCGCGAGCGCTCGCGCAGTGGTTCGGGTCGGTCGACGCCATCCGTGCTGCCGACCGCGACGAGCTCGCCGCGGTCGAGGGTGTCGGAGGCATCATCGCCGATTCCGTCATCGAGTGGTTCGACGTCGACTGGCACCGTGAGATCGTCGAGCGCTGGGCGGCAGCCGGCGCGCGCCTGGAGATCCCCGGGCACCCAGGACCGGGCGCGGCGTCCGTCACCGGCGGTGTGCTCGAAGGCATCACGGTTGTCGCCACCGGGTCGCTCGAAGGGTACACGCGAGAAGGCGCACAGGAGGCGATCATGGCGGCTGGCGGCAAGGCGGCGTCGAGCGTATCGAAGAAGACGGACTTCGTCGCCGCGGGGCCCGGGGCCGGGTCCAAGCTGGCGAAGGCAGAGGCGCTTGGGCTCCGCATCATCGATGCGGCGCAGTTCAAGGTTCTCGTCGAGCAGGGTCCCGCCGCCTTGGACGCCGGCGCAGCTGACGCGGGGTGATCCGCCACGACGGGCGGGCGGATCGAGGGCACTCAGCCGGCTGAGTCGCCCGATGGCTGGGTGAGCCTCAGGAGCGATTCACGCACCTGTCGCCGCAGGACCTTGCCGATGAGAGATTTCGGCAGCTCATCGACGACGAACAGCCGACGCGGCACCTTGTATGGCGTCAGGATGCCGCGGGCGAACTCTCGGATGGCCTCGACGTCGGGGTTCTGTACGCCGGGACTGAGCACGACGGCCGCGACGACCTCCTCGCCGGAGTGCTCGCTCGGCAGGCCGACGACGGCGGCGTCCTCCACCTGAGGGTGCTGGCGGAGCGCGTTCTCCACCTCGGTGGGCGCGACGTTGAAGCCACCCGTGATGATGAGCTCCTTGATGCGGTCGACGATCCTGACGAAACCGGCGTCGTCGATCGTGACGATGTCACCCGTGCGGAACCAGCCGTCGATGAACACGCTCTCGGTCTCCTCGGGCTTTCCGTAGTAGCCCGAGAACACCTGAGGTCCTCGCACGATGAGCTCGCCGCGCTCGCCCGGCGCCACGTCCTTCGTCGGGTCATCGGGGTCGACCACTCGGCATTCGGTGCCGGGAAGCGGGAGCCCGACGGTGCCGGGCACCCGATGCTCCGCGACGGGGTTCGCCATGAGAACCGGGGAGCATTCGGACAGGCCGTAGCCCTCGACGAGGTACCCGCCCGTCGCCTCCTCGAAAGGCACGACCAGTTCGTGCGGCAGGGCCATAGCGCCGGAGATCGCGATCTCCGTGCCGTGGAGTGATACGCCCTGCTCCTCTGCGGCCCGCAGCAGACGCTCAGCGATCGGCGGGACGAGCGGCAGGAACGTCGCCGGATGCTTCTTGGTGACCGACAGAACCATCTCCGGCTCGAAGCGCGGGAAGAGCACGAGCCGGGCGCCCATCGACATCGCGAACGCGAGGCACAGCGTCAGCCCGTACGCGTGGAACATGGGAAGCACCGCATACACCACGCACCCCTCGCCTCGGCGAATCGACGGCACCCACGCCTGCGCCTGACGGGCGTTCGACAGCAGGTTGCGGTGGGTCAGCATCGCGCCCTTCGGAGTGCCGGTGGTGCCGCTCGTGTACTGGATGATCGCGAGGTCGTCGGTCTGGGGGAGCGGATGCGAGGCGGGCAAGGGCTGCGCTTGCAGCAGGCTCTCCCACGGCAGGGCGCCCGTCACGCGGGCGGTGAGTGCGTCGCGCGACTCGCGGGCCTTCGCGATGGGCAGGCGGAGCGCGATCCGCAGCGACAGCGGCATTGCGGTCGTGAGGTCCACCGAGATCAGGTTCGTGACGGTCACGTCGGCAGGAAGATCCTGAACGGTGCTGACGACCTTGCTCCAGACGATCGCCGTCTTTGCACCGTGGTCCTCGAACTGCTTGCGCAGCTCGCGCGGCGTGTAGAGGGGATTGTGCTCGACCACAACGGCGCCGAGCCGCAGTATGGCGTAGAAGGCGACGATGTGCTGCGGGCAGTTCGGCAGCACGATCGCAACCGGGTCTCCCGGCCCCACACCGAGCGCACGCAGTCCGGCAGCAGCGCGGTCGATCGCGTCCTGGAGCTCGCGGTACGTGGTCTCGCGACCGAAGAACTGGAGGGCGGGCGCCTCAGGGTAGTCGCGCGCCGAGGCGGCGACGATGTCCAGCAGCGACCCCGTGACAGGCTCGAGGTCGGCGGGGACGCCCTCGGCGTAGCTGGAGGTCCATGGGCGAGGCGGGTCGTACGTCGTCACGCGCCCAGCCTAGGGCTCCGCGTTCGCGCGCGTGAGCGGGCAGCGCGCCGAACTAGACTGTCGTGGTGTCTGAAATCAGCCCCGATCTCGTCCGCCATCTCGGCGTCCTCGCCCGCATACAGCTGAGTGACGAGGAGGTGGAGCGCCTCACCGGTCAGCTTGCCGTGATCGTCGACAACATCGCCAAGGTGTCCGAAGTCGCGACGGCTGATGTGCCCGCGACCAGTCACCCGATCGCGATGGAGAACGTCTTCCGTCCCGACGTCGTCGGCGACATGCTGAGCCTCGACGAGGTCCTTCAGAACGCGCCGGATGCCGCCGAGAGCCGCTTCCGCGTCACCGCGATCCTGGGGGAGGAGCAGTGAGCGCCGATCTGACCCGTCTGACCGCTGCGGAGCTGTCGAGCCTGCTGTCGACCGGGGAGGTGTCCAGCGTCGAGGCGACGCGCGCTCACCTCGACCGCATCGATGCCGTCGACGGCGCCGTGCACGCGTTCCTCCACGTCAACGCGCGCGCACTCGAGGTCGCCGCCGACATCGACCGCCGTCGCACCGCCGGGGATGCCCTGGGGGAGCTGGCGGGGGTCCCGCTCGCGATCAAGGACGTCCTGGTCACCACTGACATGCCCTCCACGAGCGGCTCGAAGATCCTCGAGGGCTTCATGTCGCCCTACGACGCGACAGTCGTCGCGCGCTCGCGTGCGGCCGGGCTGGTTCCGCTGGGCAAGACCAACATGGACGAGTTCGCGATGGGCTCATCCACGGAGCACTCCGCCTTCGGGCCGACGCGCAATCCGTGGGACCTCGATCGCATCCCGGGCGGCTCCGGCGGCGGCTCGGCGGCCGCGGTGGCGGCTTTCGAAGCCCCGCTCGCGCTCGGCTCGGACACGGGAGGGTCGATCCGTCAGCCTGCGCATGTGACGGGCACCGTCGGCATGAAGCCGACGTACGGCGGCGTGAGCCGCTACGGGGCCATCGCGCTGGCGTCGAGCCTCGACCAGATCGGTCCGGTCTCGCGCACGGTCCTCGACTCCGCGCTGCTTCACGATGTCATCGCCGGCCACGATCCGCACGACTCGACGTCGCTTGCGCAGCAGTGGCCCTCGTTCGCCGCTGCGGCCCGCGAAGGCGCGACCGGTGAGGGTCTCCGCGGCCTCAGGGTGGGCGTCATCAAGGAGCTGCCCGACTCGGGCTTCCAGCCCGGCGTGTCGGCGTCGTTCCGCGCGGCCCTCGCGCTGCTGGAGGCTCAGGGCGCGGAGATCGTCGAGATCAGCGCTCCCCACTTCGAGTACGGCGTCGCCGCCTACTATCTGATCCTCCCGGCGGAGGCGTCGAGCAACCTCGCGAAGTTCGACTCCGTCCGGTTCGGCCTCCGTGTCGACGTGCCAGGCGGAACGGTCGAGGACGTCATGGCCGCCACGCGCGACGCCGGGTTCGGGGATGAGGTGAAGCGCCGCATCATCCTGGGCACCTACGCGCTCTCCGCCGGCTACTACGACGCCTATTACGGCAGCGCGCAGAAGGTCCGCACCCTCATCCAGCGAGACTTCGATGCGGCGTTCTCCTCGGTGGACGTCATCGCCACGCCGTCGGCGCCGACGACCGCGTTCCACCTGGGCGAGAAGATCGACGATCCGCTGCAGATGTACCTCAACGACGTCACGACGATTCCCGCGAACCTCGCGGGCGTCCCGGGCATCTCGATCCCGTCGGGGCTCGCCGACGACGACGGCCTGCCGGTCGGCATCCAGTTCCTCGCACCGGCCCGGGAGGACGCGCGTCTGTATCGCGTCGGAGCGGGACTGGAGGCGCTGCTCGTCGAAGCGTGGGGCGGACCCCTGCTCGACCGAGCACCGGCGCTGGCGACGGCACACGGCACGGAAGGAGGCGCCCGCTGATGGCGAAGGTCGCGCTGATGGACTTCGACAAGGCACTCGAGCTGTTCGAGCCTGTGCTCGGATTCGAGGTCCACGTCGAGCTGAACACCAAGACGAAGATGTTCTCGGGCGCGGGCAACCCCGCGCACCCCGAGAATCACGACGCCGAGCCGAACACGCTCGTCGCGCCCGTCGATATGGGTCTTCCCGGATCACTGCCCGTGGTGAACGAGACCGCGGTGCGCTACTCGATCAGTCTCGGGCTGGCGCTCGGCTGTTCGATCGCGCCGTCGAGCCGGTTCGCGCGCAAGAACTACTTCTACCCCGATCTCGGCAAGAACTACCAGATCTCGCAGTACGACGAGCCGATCGCATTCGACGGCGCGGTCGAGATCGAGCTCTCGGACGGGACGCTCGTCACGGTGCCCATCGAGCGCGCGCATATGGAGGAGGACGCCGGCAAGCTCACGCACATGGGCGGCTCGACGGGCCGCATCCAGGGCGCGGAGTACTCGCTCGTCGACTACAACCGCGCGGGAGTGCCGCTGGTGGAGATCGTCACCAAGCCGATCTTCGGCGCGGATCGCCGCGCACCCGAGGTCGCGAAGGCGTACGTCGCCGCGATCCGCGACATCGTCCTCGCGCTCGGCATATCCGAGGCCCGGATGGAGCGCGGCAACCTGCGCTGTGACGCCAATGTGTCGCTGCGCCCCCGGGTCGCCGAGGGCGAGCCGGTGCCGCCGCTGGGCACGCGCACGGAGACGAAGAACGTCAACTCCATGCGCTCAGTCGAGCGGGCAGTGCGTTACGAGATCCAGCGTCAGGCCGCCATCCTGGCCGCCGGGGGCTCCATCACGCAGGAGACCCGTCACTGGCACGAGGACACCGGGACCACGTCGCCGGGACGCCCGAAGTCGGATGCCGATGACTACCGGTACTTCCCGGAGCCCGACCTGCTCCCGGTGGCGCCATCGGAGAAGCTCATCGAGTCGCTGCGTGCCGCCCTCCCCGAGGCCCCGGCGGCACGCCGTCGTCGCCTGAAGGCGGAGTGGGGATTCACCGATCTGGAATTCCAGGACGTCGCGAACGGAGGCCTCCTCGCCGAGGTGGAAGCGACCGTCAAGGCGGGCGCGTCACCGGCCGCCGCCCGCAAGTGGTGGACGGGTGAGATCACCCGCATCGCCAACGCAGAGGGTGTCGAGCCGTCGTCGCTCGTCGGCCCTGCCGACGTCGCCGCCCTGCAGCTGCTCGTCGACGCCGGCACGCTCACGGACAAGCTCGCCCGTCAAGTGCTCGAGGGAGTGATCGCAGGCGAGGGCACGCCGCAGGAGGTCGTCGACGCGCGAGGTCTCGCTGTCGTCTCCGATGATGGCGCGCTGATCGCCGCCATCGACGAGGCCCTCGCAGCGCAGCCGGACGTGCTCGCCAAGATCCGCGATGGCAAGGTGCAGGCGGCCGGAGCTGTCATCGGTGCGGTCATGAAGGCCATGCGCGGCCAGGCCGACGCGGCGCGCGTGCGTGAGCTCGTGCTGGCACGCGCGGCGGAATAGTCGCGGCCGCACGTCCTTCGGCTGAGGCCGACGGCGCCGCCCAGGTGTCGTCGGCCTCAGCGACAATGGAGGAATGGGACGCGGAGACGGAACGGGGCGGCTGGTGTCCGCCGACGGAGCCGATGACACCGGCACCCGCATCCTCCACGTGGACATGGACGCGTTCTACGCGTCGGTCGAGGTGCTCGACGACCCGTCGCTCGCGAACAAGCCGATCATCGTCGGCGGCCTCGAAGGGCGCGGCGTCGTCTCGAGCGCGTCGTACGAGGCGCGCAGGTTCGGCGTGCGCGCCGCGATGTCGGTCGGTCAGGCGCTGCGCCTGTGTCCTGGCGCCGTGGTCGTCGCGCCTCATTTCGACCGATACGCCGCTCTGTCCCGACAGGTGATGGAGATCTTCCACGAGATCACGCCGCTCGTCGAACCGCTGTCGATCGACGAGGCCTTCCTCGACGTCAGCGGGGCGCGACGACTCTGGGGCAGCCCCGGTCGCATCGCTCGTGATCTGCGCGTGCGAGTGCGTGAGCGGACGGGGCTCGCCTGCAGTGTCGGCGTCGCGGCGACCAAGCACGTGGCGAAGATCGCCTCGACGCTCTCGAAACCGGATGGTCTGCTGATCGTCTCGGAGCGGGACACGGCGGCTTTCCTCGCCGACCGGCCGGTGAGAGCACTGTGGGGTGTGGGCCCGAAGGCGGCCGAGGCTCTCGAACGCCGTGGCATCCGCCTCGTGGCCGACGTGCTCGCCTCACCCCGCCCTGTCCTCGAGCGGGCTCTCGGCCGCGCAATGGGGGAGCGGATCTGGCAGCTCGCCCACGGCATCGATCCTCGCGAGGTGCAGACGGAGCATGTCGAGAAGAGCGTGGGGCACGAGGAGACGTTCCTAGAGGATGTCGACGATCCCGTCGTGCTGAGAACGGAGCTGCGACGCCTGGCCGATCGGGTGGCTGCCCGACTGAGGGCCGGCGGCTGGGAAGCGCAGACGATCGCCCTTAAGCTGCGATACGCCGACTTCACGACGTTGTCGCGCTCCGTGACGCTTCCGGAACCGACGCACGTGGGACAGCGCATCGGTGATGTGGCGATCGACCTTCTCGCCCAGCTGCCGCTGTCCCAGCCGGTGAGGCTCATCGGCGTCCGCGGCGAACGGCTCCGGTCCGCCGGTGGCGGAATGATCCCGCTGTGGGATGAGGATGCCGACTGGCGCGCGGTCGACGAGGCGCTCGACTCGGCGCGCGCTCGCTTCGGGCGTGCGGCGGTGACGCGCGCCAGCATTCTCGGCGGTCGCCGCGACGTCAACGCATTGCCGACGAATCCACGGCTCCCGCCCGTCGACCACTGAGCTGCTCCGATTGATCGGCAGGACCCCGCGCGCATCGCGCGGAGGCGCAGTAGCGTGGAGCCATGCCAAACCTCGCATTGGAACTCGGCAAGCAGGCCGCATCGCTGGGCGTGACCAGCGTCTACGGAGAGCAGCAGGACGTCGACGGCGTCCGGCTCGTGCCCGTGGCGCTGACGTGGTCGGGATTCGGCGCAGGAGAAGACGAGAACGGCGGTACGGGCGGTGGCGGCGGCGGAGTCGCGATCCCGCTCGGCGCGTACGTGCGACGCGGCGACGACCTCCGTTTCGAGCCGAACGTCGTGTCGATCCTCGCGGTCGGCATCCCGTTCCTCTGGGTCGCGGGGCGTGCGCTGAGCCGCATCATCCGTGCGCTCAAGCGCTGACGTCGAGCGCGTGCTGGCCTCGGCGACTGCCGAGATCGTGGCACGCGCACGCGCACGCGCGGCTCGCGCGCCGGTCATCCTGATCGACGGTCGGTCGGGGGCGGGCAAGACCACGCTCGCCGCACGGGTCGCCGGTGCTCTCGACGCGCACGTGCTGGCGCTGGACTCGGTCTATCCGGGGTGGGACGGGCTCGCGGCTGGCGCGGAGATCGTCCGCCGCGGTGTGCTCGAGCCGCGGGCGCACGGCCGGCCCGGGTGCTGGCCACGGTGGGACTGGACCCGCGACCGCGTCGCGGAGGAGCGCGAGGTGCCCGTCGATGTGCCGCTCGTCGTCGAGGGCGCGGGGGTGCTGACACCGGCGAGCAGGATGCTCAGCGACGTTCAGGTGTGGGTCGAGTCTCCGACTGGCTCTCGGCGCGAGCGCGCCCTCGATCGCGACGGCGACGCGTATCGGCCCCATTGGGAGCGATGGGCGGCCCAGGAAGAGGCGCACATCAGAGCGCACGACCCGGCATCCCTTGCGGTCATCATCGTCGACGTGCCCTGAGGGCACGGGAGGTCAATCGTCGAGTGCCTGAAGCAGGCCTTCGAGACGGAAGCCGAGCCAGTCGTAGACGCCGAAGCGCGGATCATCGGGGTCGTGGTCGTGCTCGTGGGTGATCCCGAGGCGCGTGGCCAGCACGAGCCGCAGCGCCGTCAGCGTGCGCAGCCACGCCGCCGCGCGTTCGGAGTCGAGCCGCACCGTCATCGCCGTCGTCGCGGCAGAGTCGTCCAGCTCCTCCACCACCAGGCGTGCGCCGTCGTCGACCAGATCGGCCAGCACCGTCTCGGCGTCCGAACGTCGGCGCTGCAGGAGGTCACCCTGTGTGACGCTTCGGAACTCGACGCCGGCCTCCGAATCATCAGGGTAGGCATCGGGCACGAGGCGGGCGACCGCCGGGTCGGACGGCGTGGTCGGGATCGAGGGCTCTTCGAGAAGGTCCAGGAACTGTTCGACAAGTCCCGTCAGGTGCGCCGCCTCCAGCTTCGCCATCTCAAGCACGACGATGCGCGGGTTCATGCGTCTCCCTGTCTCACGGTCGCCCACAGGCCGTAATCGTGCATCGCCTGGACATGCAGCTCCATCTGCTCCCGCGCGCCCTCGGCGACGACGGCATGGCCGACGTGATGCACGGCAAGCATCAGCTGCTCGGCGCGCTCCCTGCTGTATCCGAAGTACTCCCGGAACACATGAGTCACGTACGACATGAGGTTGACCGGGTCATTCCACACGACGGTCTGCCACGGCCGGGACTCAGCCGTGTCGCGCCGCGTGTCGAGGTCTTCAAGGGGGAGGCTCATGCCCACCCCAGCTCATGCAGACGGGCGTCGTCGATGCCGTAGAAGTGCGCGATCTCATGGACGAGGGTCGTGTGGAGCTCGTCTTTGAGCGATTCGAGATCGTCGCACGCGTCAAGGTGCGGATCGCGATAGACGATGATGCGGTCGGGAAGGTCCCCGAGGCCGTACCTGTCGCGTTGGGTCAGCGCGAGCCCGTCGTACAGTCCGAAGAGGTCGAGCGAGCCGTCCTCGGGTCGGTCCTCGACGACGAAGACGATGTTCTCGAGGCCTGCGAGCATTTCGTCAGGCAGGTCATCCAGGACCTCTGACACCAGGGTCTCGAACGTGTCGGCATCCATCTCCATCATCGCCCGACCACCACACATCAAGCCTAGTCCGCGCGGCTCCGCGCGCGGTGTTCGGATGTATCACCTGCCGCCGCCCGGTCTCCTCGGAGAGGGAGGCGCATATGAAGCTCCGCAGGCCGGCGAAGCAGGGCACGCACAACGGCTTTCGTCCGCCGTCGCACCCACTCGGCCGGCATTCGGGCGAGGACTACGGCTGGGGCTCCGGCACCGGGGTGTACGCCGCCGCGGAGGGCGTTGTGGAATACGTCTACTCCGGGGGTGAATACAACCGAGGGTGGGGCAATCGGATCATCATCCGTCACACCGACCAGTGCGTCACGACCTACAATCACCTCGCTCAGGGGTCGATCCGGGTCCGTGAAGAGCAACGGGTCGCTGTGGGGGAGCGCTTGGGGACAATGCGGTCGACAGGAAAGTCGCCGAACGGAAGGCACCTCCACTTCGAGCTCTACGTCGATGGGTCCCGTGTCGATCCGCATCCCTACTTCCGGAGGCATCTGCCGGGCTCCGCGCCCGCGGCGTCGCGGCCTTTTCGGCCGAACGGTCCGCAACAGCGCGTCGTGCGACACACCACGAACCGCAGAGGTCAGCCCACGCTGACGGGCGCGGTGAAGAGGCCCCAGCTTCGCAAAGGCACCGTCGGGTTTTTCGACGGGTTCATCCGCGGCGAGGAAGTGACGCAGAACGGCGTGACCTCGCGGATCTGGTTCCGCGGGGCGTTCTCTCACGATTGGTTCTGGGCAGGCAACTTCACCACGACGTCGACCCGCGGTCTCGAGGATCTCGGAACCTTCTCGGCGTAGGCCGCGAGAACGCTTGCGGCAACCGACGCCGACGGCGCGTGTGCCGCGTTCTCGCTGGAAAACTTGGGGTGAGTAACGGGACTTGAACCCGCGACCCCCTGGACCACAACCAGGTGCTCTACCAACTGAGCTATACCCACCATGTGCCTGCACGCAGGCAACCAGTCGATTCTATTACAGCTCGGAGGCGAACATTGACACTGTCGCCGCCGAAACCTCTCGAGCCATGTCACTGGTGGGTCCGGGTTCGGGGACGAACACCACCTGACGGTAGTACGCGAGCTCCCGAATCGACTCGCGGATGTCTGCCAGCGCGCGGTGTCCGCCGTCCTTCGCGGGCGCGTGGAAGTACGCCCTCGGATACCACCGACGCGACAGCTCCTTGATGCTCGAGACATCGACGTTGCGGTAGTGCAGCCAGCGATCCACGCGCGGCATGTATCGCGCGAGGAACATCCGGTCGGTTCCGATCGTGTTGCCGGCCAGGGGCGCCTTGCCCTCGGGGACGAAGCGCTGAATGTACTCGAGCGACTTGAACTCGGCCTCGGCGACGCTGACGCCGTTCGGGATCTCATCGAGCAGGCCGGAGGTGCGGTGCATCTCGGTCACGAACTCGCTCATGTTGTCGAGAGCCGCCTGGTCGGGCTTGATCACGATCTGAAAGCCCGGATCGAGGATCTTCAACTCGTAATCCGTCACGATGATCGCGATCTCGACGAGCTGGTCGACGGAGAGGTCGAGGCCCGTCATCTCGCAGTCGATCCAGACGAGCCGGTCGTTCTCCGCTGCTCCCACCATGTAGCCATCCTAACGAGCGCGCCTGACACGGCAGCGCCGACGACCGCCCGCGGCGGCCGACGCGTTGAGACTGGAGCCCCCCCAGGAGGATTCGAACCCCCGACCTGGCGGGTAGAAACCGCTCGCTCTGTCCACTGAGCTATGAGGGGAAGTGGTGGATCCATTCCTACCGTACCGCGACAGTCGGCAGCGATTGCCTCTCCGACGCGCGACCTGCCGCTGCCATAGCGCACCGAGCGCGTCTGGCGTACGGTCGGGGACACCGGAAGGGAGTGTGACATGACAACCACGGAAGCCTCCACGCTCTGGCTGGCGTATGACGCGGAGGGGCGCGTCGCCGGCACGATCCGCAAAGCCGACGGCACTTACACGGTCACGATGGCAGGAGCAGACAAGTCTCTCGGCGCCTACCCGGCGATGGAGATCGCCAAGAAGGCGCTTCACGCGCACATGCCTCCGGGTTCCGACTGGCCGCAGTTCCGTGAGCACTGACGACGCCGGGGCGGCGGCGTCCTCGCCTCTGTGAGGACCGCCGCTCCGTGCGCTCAGTGTGCCGGCGCCGACTCCGCCGTCTGTTCGGCGGGGACCTTCGGCCGACGGTCGAACCAGGGCAGCGCGAGGTGCACAGCGGGCCCGATCAGTGCGGCGAACAGCAGCGTGCCGAGGCCGACCGTACCGCCCAGCAGCCAGCCGGCGACCAGCACGGACACTTCGACGATGAGGCGGGCGAGCCAGATCGGCCACCCCAGGCGGCTGTTGATGCCCGTCATGAGCCCGTCGCGCGGCCCCGGGCCGAAGTTCGCGCCGATGTAGAGCCCGGACGCGAGCGCCACAAGGGCGATGCCCGCGAGGAACACGGCGAGCTGGACGACGAATCCCTCGATCGGCGGCACGAGCCCGAGTGTGATCTGCATGCTCGTGCCGACGAGCAGGATGTTCGCGATCGTGCCGACGCCGGGCTTCTGTCGGAGCGGGATCCACAGCAGCAGCACGAAGAAGCCGAGAAGATTCGTGACCCAGCCGATTCCTATGCCGGTCTGGAGGGAGATGCCCTGCGCGAAGACGGTCCACGGATCGAGCCCGATGCTCGCCTGCACCATGAACGCGCAGCCGGCGCCGTAGAGGAGGAGGCCGACGAGCAGCTGAATCGAACGCAACACCATGGATCCCATCACATCGCATGATTGGCCTTCTCAGAGCAGGCCAATCGCCATAAAGTGGCCGGATGGACTCTCGGGTGTCGGCACGTGTTCTCAGCAGCGCGCTGGGCGGGTGGCGCACGCGCGAGCCGGCTTACGAGGCGCTGGCCGACGGCATCCGGCTGCTCTGCCTCGACAACCGGCTGGCACCTCGCACCGCGCTTCCTGCCGAAAGAGAGCTTGCTCACGCTCTGTCGGTGAGCAGGACGACCGTCGCGGCCGCGTACCGCTCCCTGAGGGAATCGGGGCATATCTCGAGCGTGCGCGGCTCGGGCAGCGTCACGCTCCCACTCGGGCGCCGAGAGTCCGGGGCCCCGCGCGTGGCAGCCGACGACATCGACCTCGTGCAGGCCAGCCCTGCCGCCTGGCCCGGACTCGCAGGCGTCATGAGCGACGCAGCGCAGGACGTGGCGGCCCTCGTGTCGCGTGCCGGGTACGACATCGTCGGCTCGGCCGCCCTGCGAGCGGCGATCGCGGACCGCTACACCCAGCGAGGCCTGTCGACCACGCCCGAGCAGATCGTCGTCACGACCGGCGCCCAGAGCGCGATCCACCTGTTGGCAACGACGCTCCTGCACCGCGGGGACCGCGCCGCAATCGAGACGCCGACCTACCCCCACGCCGCTGAGGCGCTGCGCCGGGCAGGTGCGCGGCTCGTGAGCATTCCGGTCACGACGGATGACGGATGGGATCTCGACCGTGCTGTCCAGGTCTTCGCCCGTACGGGGCCGTCGATCGCGTACCTCATGCCGCATTTCCAGAATCCGACGGGGCGAAGCATGACGCCCGAGGAGCAGGAAGTCATCCACGCCGCCGCACGATCGTCGAACTCGGTGATCGTGGTCGACGAGACGACAGGGGAGCTGGCCATCGACCACCCTGTCCCGTCGGCCCTCGCGTTCCCGGATGATCGGGTCGTCCGGGTGGGCTCGCTGGGGAAGACCGTCTGGGGCGGCCTGCGCATCGGATGGATCCGGGCCGATCGCGAGATCGCGGCGGAGGTCATCGCCGGCCGCTCCGCGAACGAACTCGGCACGCCCGAGTTCGAGCAGGCTGTGGCCGTGCGGCTCATCGGGGAGATGTCGGCCATTCTGGTGCAGCGCGCCACGCTTCTCCGTGAGGGGCGAGACGCCCTCACATCGGCGCTCACCGACAGGCTGCCTCGGTGGCGGGTGCCGACGGTGACTGGCGGCGTCTGCCTCTGGGTCGAGCTCGATGCTCCGCTCAGCTCCGGCCTCGTGCTCGCGGCGCGCCAGCGGGGGCTGCACCTGTCTGCGGGGCCGCGCTTCTCGCCTGACGGCGGGCACGAACGTCATCTGCGCATCCCTTTCACGGCGCCCGCCGACCAGCTGCGTCGTGCTGTCGAAATCCTCGCCGCGGTGTGGCCGGAGGTGCGCACCGCGGCCCCGCGTGGGATCGTCGAACCGACTGAGGCGCTGGTCTGAGCGGCGTCGCTCGATCAGCGCGACAGACGCAGGCAGTCGACCGCCTCCCGGGGTGTCCAGAACTCACCGATGTCCCGGAATGTGCGACTCGAGACATGGAATCGGCGTGCGACGAAGCGCCGGCCACGGACGTCTGTCCGCACCGTCAGGTGGCCGACGGCACGTCCCTCGCGATCCACGACGCGCCAGAGCGCGTCGCCTACCCGGAGCATCCGCATGCCGCTGATGACTCCGGGGAGTTCCATCGTGTAAAGCGTGAGCGCCATGTCTTCTCCTCTCGGTTCGAACATATGTGCGACGTCCGACATCGCCCCCGGCTTCCTCCACAAGGGACAGGCGGCCGTCACATCCGCACGAGAACACGGCGATCGCACCGGGGTGCAGGCAGACCGCGGGATCCTCGACCAGTGCGGGAAGCCCCGCCGAGAGGAGAAGAGCATGAGCGACCAGATCACCATCGTCGGGACCGTCGTGAACGATCCTGAACGCCGGCGGACATCGGGAGGAGTCACCGTTGCGAACCTTCGGGTCGCGAGCAACGTCCGCCGCCGCGACGAGGTGACAGGGTCATGGGTGGACGGCCACACCAACTGGTATTCCGTGTCGGCCTACCGCGGGCTCGCCGAACACACGCTTGCGTCGGTGCGCAAAGGCCAGCGCGTCGTCGTGGTGGGCGTGTTCAAGCTTCGGGAATGGGAGTCGAACGGCCGGCAGGGCGTGGCGGCGGAGATCGATGCCTTCTCGCTCGGCCATGACCTGCTGTGGGGCACATCGACCTTCACCCGGCAGGAGCGGGCCGTCGGGGTGACGTCGACGCTGGAGGCGGATGCCGGAACGGCAGAGAATCAGGGCGGCAGACAGAGCGCAGGCGCCCCGACGACCTCCGAGGGCTCCGCGGAGTGGGCGGTGGCGCCTTTGGAGGATGCCACTCCGTTCTGAGGGTCCCGGGCCGGGGGAGCCATGTGCAGCGAGGTGTGCGACGTAGACTCGCGGAGTGCAGCGATCCCTCTCCCGTTCCGCTCTCGTCGCCGTCGTCGGACTGATGACGATCGCGATCGCCGCCTGCTCGTCTGAAGGATCGGCCGCGCCGTCGCCGACCGCCTCTCCTGCCGTCACCGTCTCCGATGCGCCCACGCCGACGCCGACGACGCCGGTGCTGGTGCCGGAAGGCACCGCCGAGGACAACCTCGCCGTGTTCACGTGGGTGACCGAGACGGTCTGGGACTCGGACGATCGGGTGAAGGGCCGGGCATACATCGATGCGCTGGAAGATGCCGGCTTCGACCGAGAGGACATGGAGGTGACGCGTGACGAGTCCACCGTGGGCAATCCCGCCGAGAGCATCCAGTTCTCCGTCCTGTGGCGCGACGATTGCATCGTCGGGCAGGTCGGCCCTTCGACCGAGAAGCCGACAGCCGTCGTGCTCCCGGAACTCCCGGAGGGCGGCTGCCTGGTCGGACAGACCCGCCCGATCGACTGGTGATCGCTGCCGTCCGGTCGAATGCGAGTGCGGATCGGCGCAGAGTCAGGCACGCGTTGCGGTATCCGGAGAGAACGGCGTGCGCGAACGGTAGGCTGGGAGGCTGACGTCATCACGCATTGGAGAGCGTTTTACCCCTATGGCTGAGTACATCTACCAGATGGTCCGTGCCCGCAAGGCGGTCGGAGAGAAGCTCATTCTCGACGACGTCACGATGGCGTTCCTTCCCGGCGCGAAGATCGGCATGGTCGGACCCAACGGCGCCGGCAAGTCGACGATCCTCAAGATCATGGCGGGGCTCGACCAGCCGTCGAACGGCGAGGCGAAGCTCGCCCCCGGCTACAGCGTCGGAATCCTCATGCAGGAGCCCGAGCTCGACGAGTCCAAAACGGTGCTGGAGAACATCCAGGAGGGCATCGCGATCAAGGCGAAGCTCGATCGCTTCAACGAGATCTCGGGGCTCATGAGCGACCCCGACGCCGACTTCGACACGCTTCTCGCCGAGATGGGGACGCTGCAGGAGGAGATCGACGCCGCCGACGCGTGGGACCTCGACTCCCAGCTCGAACAGGCCATGGACGCCCTGCGCACGCCTCCCGGCGACGCCTCCGTGAGTAACCTCTCGGGCGGTGAGAAGCGTCGTGTCGCGCTCACCAAGCTCCTCCTGCAGAAGCCCGATCTGCTCCTCCTCGACGAGCCCACGAACCACCTGGACGCCGAGAGTGTCCTCTGGCTCGAGCAGCACCTGCAGAAGTACCCCGGCGCGGTCATCGCCATCACTCACGACCGCTACTTCCTCGACAACGTGGCGGAGTGGATCGCCGAGGTCGACCGCGGCCGGCTTATCGGCTACGAGGGCAACTACTCGACCTACCTCGAGAAGAAGGCCGAGCGTCTCGAGGTCCAGGGCAAGAAGGACGCCAAGCTCGCGAAGCGCCTCGCCGAAGAGCTCGAGTGGGTCCGCTCCAACGCGAAGGGGCGTCAGGCCAAGTCGAAAGCGCGTCTCGCGCGCTACGAGGAGATGGCCGCCGAAGCTGAGCGCACCCGGAAGCTCGACTTCGAGGAGATCCAGATCCCGCCGGGGCCGCGTCTGGGCAGCATCGTCATCGAGGCCAAGAACCTCAAGAAGTCGTTCGGCGATCGCTCGCTGATCGACGGCCTCAGCTTCAGCCTTCCGCCGAACGGCATCGTCGGTGTCATCGGTCCCAACGGCGTCGGAAAGACGACGCTGTTCAAGACCATCGTGGGCCTCGAACCGCTCGACGGGGGCGACCTCAAGGTCGGCGAGACGGTCAAGATCAGCTACGTCGATCAGACCCGCGCCAACATCGATCCGAACAAGACGCTGTGGGAGGTCGTCTCGGACGGACTCGACATCATCACGGTCGGCAAGACCGAGATCCCCTCGCGCGCGTACGTGTCGAAGTTCGGCTTCAAGGGGCCCGACCAGCAGAAGAAGGCAGGCGTGCTGTCGGGTGGTGAGCGCAACCGGCTCAACCTCGCCCTCACGCTCAAGGAGGGCGGCAATCTGCTGCTTCTCGACGAGCCGACCAACGACCTTGACGTCGAGACGCTGCAGTCGCTCGAGAACGCGCTGCTCGAGTTCCCCGGCTGCGCCGTCGTGATCACCCACGACCGGTGGTTCCTCGACCGCATCGCTACGCACATCCTGGCCTACGAGGGCACCGAGGAGCAGCCCGACCGCTGGTACTGGTTCGAGGGGAACTTCGAAGCGTACGAGGCGAACAAGATCGATCGCCTCGGCCCCGACGCGGCGACACCGCACCGCTCCACTTACCGCAAACTCACGCGTGACTGACAGCGGCCCGCGCCTCCACGTCCCCATCCACCTGCGGTGGGGAGACCTCGATGCGTTCAATCACGTGAACAACACGTCGATGCTGAAGCTCTTGGAGGAGGCGCGGGTGCGCGTCTTCTGGACCCCGGAAGACGGCGACATGGCGCCGGAGACCGCCGTCGTCAGCAGCAGCATCGACGCCGGGCTGCTCACGCTCATCGCTCGTCAGGAGATCGAGTACCTCGCGCCCGTCCCGTATCGGCGTGAGCCGCTGGACGTGCAGCTGTGGTTCAGCAAGATCGGCGGATCCAGCATCGAAGTCTGCTACGAGGTCTACAGCCCGCAGACCGACACGCCGCAGAGGCTGTACGCTCGCGCGACCACCGTTGTCGTCATGGTGGATGCCAAGTCCGGCCGCCCGATGCGCCTCACCGAGGAGATGCGCGCGGCGTGGACGCCCTACCTCGGCGAGGCTGTCCGCTACGGGCACCGGCGCTGACCGCACGACGGCGGACTCTCGGGCCGTCCGGGGAGCTCGTCAGCGAGCCGATCCCGCATCAGGAACCCGGACCATGATCTCCTGAGAGACCGTGGCCAGGAGGCGACCCGAGCGGTCGAACATCCGCGCTGTCGAGAGCCCGCGGCCGGCACGGGCGCTGGGGGACTCCTGCACATAGAGAACCCACTCGTCGACGCGCGCCGGCCGGTGCCACCACATGGCGTGGTCGAGACTCGCCACCTTGAGCCCGGGCAGCGACCAGGGAATGCCATGTGCGCGCAGCACCGGCTCCTGGATCGTCATGTCGCTCATGTACGCGAGCACAGCGCGATGCATCGCCGCGTCGTCTCCGATCGGACGGCGCACCCGCATCCAGACCGCCTGTCGTGGCTCCTGCGGTCCCTCGACCGATGTGTAGATGTCGCCCGTGGCATGGAGGGTCTCGATGGGGCTCTGAGCCAGGAGGCGCTGAGACAGCGGGTGCAACGGGGTCGGGCTGGGCTGCGCCAGGATCTCCTCGGGCGTTCGGATGCCGCTGGGCGCCTCGACCTGGTGATCGAGGCCGTCGCTCTCGCGTTCGAACGACGCGATCATCGAGAAGATCGGCACACCGCCCTGGAACGCCTGCGAGCGCCGAGTGGAGAACGACCGGCCGTCATGGATGCGATCGACGGAGATCGTCAGCCCCTGCGACGCATCGCCCGGGCGCAGGAAATAGCCATGCATGGAGTGCGGAATGCGGTCATCGTCGGTCGTGCGCTCCGCCGCGATCACTGCCTGCGCAAGCACCTGGCCGCCGAAGATCCGGCCGCTGGGCATGGGATGGGACGACCCCGTGAAGATGTCCTCCGTCGTGCGCGCCTCGCTCGACGCGAGGTCGAGGACCTCCAGCATCGCTGCAACCGGATCAGTACCGTCTGTCACGCCAACTCCGCTCCCGCTCCGGTCGACACACCGCTTGATAGTTTAGGTCGGATGCCGTCTTTCATTCTCTTCGACGACGCTCCCTCCGCCGCCGACGCCCTCACGTTCGCTCAGCGGGCCGCGCGTCTTGGCGACGGAGCGGTGCGGCTTCGCGCCTCCGGCGGCGTGCTCGGTCTGAGCTGCGCCGCCCTCGCGCCGCAGACACTGCTCGACGAGACGCCGACGGTGCTGGGCATGCGCTTCCTTCGCGTGGACGCAGAGCTGGTCTGTGATCTCGCCGTCGACGCGTCGGCGCTCACGCTCAGCGAGGATGGCGTCGCCCTCGTACTGCCGGAGACGGCCGTGTCCGTGCCTTGGGCAGGCATCTCGCCGCCCCGCTCCGGGTGGACGGCCGCCGGTGCGATTCCCGCAGCGACGCTCGCCTCGCGAGCCCAGTGGGGGATCGCCTCCGTGGCGCAGGGCGTCCCCACCGCGGCGGGCGAAGACCTGGTGCGTGCCGTGCGCGCAGACGTGTGGGGGCGTGAAGACGCCGACCTCGCAGGCCTTCCGCTGGGCGTCGCGTTCGCCGCGTTCGCCCTTGGATTCATCGGTGGCGAGGAAGAGGCGCAGGTGCGCCGGCAAGGCCCATGGTCACGTGTCAGCCTCGCGCGGGGTCATGTCATCACCCGGGGCACGACCCGAGCGGGGCTCACGGCCGTCAGGCCGACGACTCCGCGCGACTGAGACGCCAGCTCACACGGCGGCCGCAGCAGCCCGACCGGCAGCGCGCCCGGAGAAGAGACAGCCGCCGAGGAACGTGCCCTCGAGCGCGCGGTAGCCATGGAGGCCGCCGCCACCGAAGCCCGCGGCCTCGCCGGCCGCGTACAGGCCCGGGATCGGTTCGCCGCCCTCTCCGAGCGCGCGTGCCGACAGGTCGGTCTCAATTCCGCCGAGCGACTTGCGTGTCAGCACGTGCAGCTTGACGGCGATGAGGGGGCCCGCCTTCGGGTCGAGAATGCGATGGGGCTTGGCGGTGCGCACGAGCTTGTCGCCCCGGAATGCGCGAGCGGAGCGCAGCATCGCGATCTGCGCGTCTTTTGTGAAGTCATTGTCGATCTCGCGGTCGCGTGCGACCACCTCGGCCTTCACCCGCTCTGCATCCAAGGCGTCGCCGCCTGGCAGCGCCTTCATACCGGCGATCAGCTCGTCGAGATCCTGGCGCACGATGAAGTCGGCGCCGTGGTCGAGGAACGCCTGCACCGGACCTGCAGCGCCTTTGCCGAGCCGGGACTTGACCAGCAGCGGCACGTCCTTGCCGGTCAGATCGGGGTTCTGCTCGCTTCCCGACAGCGTGAACTCCTTCTCGAGGATGGAGTGGGAGAGCACGAACCACGAGTGGTCGTAGCCGGTCTTGCGCAGATGCGCGAGCGTGCCGAGCGTGTCGAAGCCGGGGAACAGCGGCGCGGGCAGGCGTGACCCCGTCGCGTCCAGCCACAGGGAGGACGGGCCGGGCAGGATGCGGATGCCGTGGTTCGGCCACATCGGATTCCAGTTCTGGATGCCCTCGACGTAGTGCCACATGCGGTCGCGATTGATCACACGCGCTCCGGCGGCCTCTGAGACGGGCTGCATGGAGCCGTCGACGTACGCGGGGACGCCCGAGATCATCGTCTTCGGCGGCGTGCCGAGACGCGCGGGCCACTGGGCGCGCACAAGGTCGTGGTTCCCGCCGATGCCGCCCGAGGCGACGATGGTGGCCGAGGCCGTGATCTCGAAGGAGCCGACGACCTCCCGCGACGTCGCCTCGCCGCGGGCGGCCCCGGATGGCTCGAGAATGTCTCCCATCGCGCCGGTCACCGCGCCGTCCTGGGTCATCAGCCGAGTGACACGGTGGCGGGGGAGCACGACGACACGCCCCGCGGCTTCCGCCTGTTCGACGGCCTTCTGGAATGGAGCGACGATTCCGGGACCGGTGCCCCACGCGATGTGGAAGCGCGGCACCGAGTTGCCCGGTCCGGTGGCAGTGTAGCCGCCGCGTTCGGCCCATCCGACGATCGGGAAGAATCCCACGCCCATGCCGCGAAGCCACGCCCGCTTCTCTTCGTGCGCGAAGTTCAGGTAAGCCTCGGCCCATCGCTGGGGCCACGCGTCTTCCTCACGGTCGAAGCCCGCCGTGCCCGCCCAGTCCTGGCGCGCGAGCTCGAGGGAATCGTGGATCCCCAGCCGCCTCTGCTCGGGCGAGTCGACGAGGAAGAGCCCGCCGAACGACCAGTGAGCCTGCCCGCCGAGGTCGGTGCGCGGCTCCTGGTCGACGATGACCACGCGCTTGCCGGCGGCCACCGCTTCACCCGCCGCGACGAGTCCCGCCAGCCCCCAGCCGATGATGAGGATGTCTGTGGACTGCGCCGAGGCGGGTGCGTTCATGACGACTCCTTTGTCGCTTCCGGGTGTACGGGCAGGCTGGACGCTGCCGCGGGGCGCTCGGGACCGATCCCGGCCGGCTCGAAGGTGTTCACCATGGCGTGCGCCGCGCGCTGAAGATAATCCCACAGCGTCGCTTCGTGCAGCGGAGGCAGGCCGAGCTCGTCGACGGCCGCGCGCATGTGCTGCAGCCAGCGATCGCGCGCATCCGGGTCGACGTGGAAGGGCATGTGCCGCATCCGCAGCCGTGGGTGGCCGCGTCGCTCGCTGTACGTCGTCGGCCCACCCCAGTACTGCTCCAGGAAGAGCGTCAGCCTCTCGGCGGCCGGGCCGAGGTCCTCTTCGGGGTACATGGGGCGCAGCACCTCATCGTCGGCGACGCCTCGATAGAACGCGTCCACAAGCCGGACGAAGGTGTCGTGGCCGCCGACCTCTTCGTAGAAGGTCATCGGCATGCTGTCTGTCACTTCGCTTCTTCCTCCGGTGCCTGCTGAGCCTGCGGCTTGCCCCCCTTGCGCTTGGGGCGCCAGGCCGGACGCGCGTCGGCGACCGGCACCGGCTTGGTCTTCGGCGGGTTCGCGCCCCGCACCCGCTGTGCGCCCTCGAGACCCGTGAGCGTGACGGAGCTGAGCTGCGGAAGGCTGATCCCCAGCGCCTCTACGGCGCGCTTGAGCCGCATGCGCAGTTCGCGCGCGACGTCGTCCTTCGCGTTGGCGCGCGTCTTCATCACGAGACGGATGACGAGAGTCTCGCCCGCGACCGACTCGAGGCCCCACACCTCGGGCTGCTCCACGATGCGGCTCCGCCACTTCGGGTCTTTCGCGAGGGTCTTCGCAGCGTCGAACAGCGCCTTCTCGACCTCTTCGACGACGGCATCGGACGGCACCGTCACATCCACGATGACGCGCGACCAGCCCTGTGACATGTTCCCGATGCGCGTGATCTCGCCGTTCCGCACGTACCAGAGCGTCCCGTTCACGTCCCGGACGTGCGTGATGCGCACACTCACGTACTCCACCACGCCCGTAGCGAGGCCCACATCGACGACATCTCCGATGCCGATCTGGTCTTCGGCGACGATGAAGATGCCGTTGAGGACGTCTTTGACGATGTTCTGCGCGCCGAAGCCGAGGCCCGCGCCGATCGCGGCCGACAGCAGCGCGAACGAGCCGAGGATCGAGTCGTTGATCATGTGGACGCTGAGGAAGACCGCGATGATCACGAGCGTCACGTTGACGATGTTCTGAAGGATCGTCCCGAGCGTGCGCGTTCGCTGCACGAGGCGCACCTGCGCGAGCGGAGAGGCATCGATCGCGCGGGTGTCGTCGACGTTCGCCTTGGACTTCGCGCCCTCCACGATGCGCTTGACCACGCGGTGGATCACCAGGCGCAAGAGCCACGCAACGACGAACGCGCCCACGATGATCGCCACGATCCCGAGGGCCTTCATGCCGACGCCGACGGCGACGTTCCCGACGGTCGACCAGAGGTCGGAGCGTTCCATGTCCATTGGTACGATCCTAGTCAGCGGCGCTCCGGGAACGCTGAAGGAGGGAGGGGCGCCGGGCCGCCGCCCGACGCCCCTCCCGGCTATGGTCTCAGTGCTTCACTGCGCGTCGCGCTCCTGCACCGACAGCGCCCGCTCGACGCCGGCCAGATTCTCGCTCACCAGGCGGCGGAGCGCGGGGGGCGCATCGCGGTGGGAGTCGAGCCACGCCCGCGTCGCGTCACGAAGGGCGGAGTCCGCGAGCGGCGACGGGTACAGGCCCGTGATGAGGTAGCTCGCGATCTGATAGGTCCGGTCGTTCCAGACCGGGAGCAGCATCGCGAAGTACTCATCGACGAACGGTGCGAGCACATCGCGGCTGGCGGGGTGCACGAAGCCGAGGGCCGCGGCGCGCACGACCGTGTTCGGCAGGTCGTTCGAGTCGATCAGCGACGACCATGCGGCGCGCTTGGCCTCCCGTGTGGGCAGCGCCGCCTTGGCCTGTGCCGCGAACTCGCCGCCCTTGGCGGTGTTGTCGGCGCTGAGGGCCTCGTCGATCGCCGCTTCGTCGACGGCACCGCCGGCGGCGAGCGAGACGAGGAGCGTCCACGACAGGTCGTCGTCGATCGTCAGCCCCTCGAGCGTGGTTGTGGCGTCCCGCAGTGCACGGACCCGCTCCCAGTGCTCGTCGGTCGACGCCGCCGACGCGAAGGCCGTGACGAACTGCAGCTGACTGTCGCTGCCGGGCTCTGCCTGCTGCGCGAGCGCCCACAGACCGTCGGCCACCTTCGCGCGCGTGTCCTCGCGCTTCTCGGGCGCGACATACGAGTTGGCGGCCAGCTGCAGCTGCGCGAGCGTCGTGCGGACGGTCGTCGACTCGGTCTCCGTCCCGATGTTGCGGAGCACCAGGTCGACGTAGTCGGATGCCGATGCCTCGGCGTCGCGAGTCTGGTCCCACGCGGCGCCCCACACGAGCGAGCGCGCGAGCGGGTCGCTGATCTTCCCCAGGTGCTCGATCGCGGTCTGAAGCGAGCGATCGTCGAGCCGGATCTTCGCGTAGGCGAGGTCGTCGTCATTCAGGAGCACCAGGTCGGGGCGGGCCAGACCCTTGAGCTCGGCCACCTCCGTGAGATCGCCGTCGACGTCGATCTCGATGTGGTGCGTGCGCACGAGCGCGTCGCCGTCGAGCGTGTAGAAGCCGACGCCGAGGCGGTGCGGGCGGATGGTCGGGTAGTCGGCAGGCGCCGTCTGGACGATGGCGAAGCGCGTGATCGCCCCGGCATCGTCGGTCTTGATCTCCGGCGACAGCGTGTTCACGCCCGCGGTCTCGAGCCACTTCTTCGACCAGCTCGTGAGTTCGCGACCGCTTGTGGTCTCAAGCTCGGCGAGGAGATCGGACAGTTCGGTGTTGCCCCATGCGTGCTTCTTGAAGTAGGCCGAGACGCCCGCGAAGAACTGCTCGATGCCGACCCAGGCCGCGAGCTGCTTGAGCACCGAGCCACCCTTGGCATAGGTGATGCCGTCGAAGTTGACCTGAACGTCCTCGAGGTCGTTGATCTCGGCGACCACTGGGTGAGTCGAGGGGAGCTGGTCCTGCCGGTAGGCCCAGGTCTTCTCCATCGCGTTGAACGTCGTCCACGCCTCGGTCCACTCCGTGGCCTCTGCGGTCGCGATCGTCGAGGCCCACTCGGCGAACGACTCATTCAGCCACAGGTCGTTCCACCACTTCATGGTCACGAGGTCGCCGAACCACATGTGGGCCAGCTCGTGGAGGATCGTGACGACGCGGCGCTCCTTGACGGCATCCGTGACCTTGCTCCGGAAGACGTACGTCTCGGTGAACGTGACGGCGCCTGCGTTCTCCATGGCGCCGGCGTTGAACTCGGGGACGAAGAGCTGGTCGTACTTCTCGAACGGGTATGGCGTCTGGAACTTCTCCTCGAAGTACGCGAAGCCCTGCCGCGTCTTCTCGAACACGTAGTCGGCGTCGAGGTGCTGCCACAGGCTCTTGCGGGCGTACACGCCGAGCGGAATGACGCGACCCGACGAGCTCGTGAGCTCGGAGAAGGTCGCCTCGTAGGGGCCGGCGATGAGCGCAGTGATGTACGACGAGATCCGGGGGGTCGGTGCGAACTCCCACGTCGCGACGCCTTCGCCCGCGGAGGCAGGCTCCGGAGTGGGGGAGTTCGACACGACCTTCCACGCGGCGGGTGCCGTGACGGTGAACTGGAAGGTCGCCTTGAGGTCGGGCTGCTCGAACACGGCGAAGACGCGCCGCGAGTCGGGCACCTCGAACTGGGAGTAGAGGTAGACCTCACCGTCGACCGGGTCGACGAACCGGTGGAGTCCCTCACCGGTGTTCGTGTACAGGCAGTCGGCCTCGACGATGAGTTCGTTCTCGGCGGCGAGTCCGTCGAGGACGATGCGCGAGTCGGCGAAGGCGACGGAAGGGTCGATCACGCGACCATTGAGGGTGATCGAGTGCACTTCGCTCGCGATCAGGTCGATGAAGGTGGTCGCGCCCTCGACGGCGGCGAACCGCACGACGGAGCGCGAGCGGAACACCTCCGGGCCGGTCGTCAGATCGAGCGCCACCTCATACGAGGCTGTGTCGACGATCGCGCGGCGCTCCTGCGCTTCGCTGCGGGTGAGATTCTCTCCAGGCACGTGCGTGTCTCCCAAGGGTCAGGGTCGATGCCGAACGCCGACGCGGATGGCGCCGGCGGCAACCCGACAAGCCTACGCGCCGCCCCTCCCGTCAGCATCCTGCGACCGGCGTGCTCCCTAGGATGGATGCCATGCGCATCCACATCGCCACCGACCATGCGGGCATGGAGTTCTCGACCCGTCTTCAGCACCACCTGGCCGCGCAGGGACACGAGGTCGTCGACCACGGGCCGCTGGAGTACGACCCGCTCGACGACTATCCCGCGTTCTGCATCCGCGCGGCGCAGGCTGTCGTGCGCGATCAGGATGCCGGTGTGGAGTCGCTCGGCGTCGTGTTCGGCGGTTCGGGCAATGGCGAGCAGATCGCCGCGAACAAGGTCCGCGGTGTGCGCGCGGCGCTCGTGTGGAACCTTGCGACGGCCGAGCTCGCACGAGAGCACAACGACGCGAACGTCATCTCCATCGGCGCTCGCCAGCACACCTTCGACGAAGCAGTCTCGTTCATCGACCGCTTCATCGCGACGCCCTTCTCCGGGGAAGAGCGTCACGCGCGACGCATCGGCCAGCTCGCCGCCTTCGAGACCGACGGGACGCTCGCGCCCGACCCGCGCGCGAACTGATGCCCGAGGGCCATTCCGTCCACCGGATCGCGCGGCAGTTCGATCGCAACTTCGTCGGGCGCGTCGTCTCGGCGTCGAGCCCCCAGGGGCGATTCGCGGAGGGGGCCGCTGTCATCGACGGCCGCGTGCCCACGCGTGTCCAGGCCGTGGGCAAGCAGATGTTCCTCGAATTCGACGACGACCTGTGGCTGCGGGTTCACCTCGGACTGTACGGCGCGTGGGATTTCGCGGGTGACATCCTCGTGGACCCGACGATCGCCTCCGCGAACGGACGGATGGGCCAGACGAACCAGCGAGGCACCGATCTCGACCGCGTCTTCGACGACGCAGGGGAGAACTCGCTGACGTCCATCGGCGCCCCGCGCCGCGCCCGCGTCCACATGCGGATGAGCGAGCAGACGAAGGGACTCGCCGACCAGGACAGCGACGAGTGGCCGCCGCCGGTCGTCGGCCAGGTGCGCCTGCGTCTGCTCACCGACGTCACGTGCGCCGATCTCCGCGGTCCCACCGCCTGCCAGCTGCAGACTCCCGATGAGATGCTCGCGACGGTGTCCAAGCTCGGTCCAGATCCGCTCGTCGGGGACCCCTCCGAGGGAGAGGAGCGGTTCACCGCGACGGTGCGCCGCAAGCCCACCGCGATCGGCCTCCTGCTGATGGATCAGAACGTCGTCAGCGGCATCGGCAACGTGTATCGGGCTGAGATGCTCTTCCGCGCGCGGCTGAATCCGCACACGCCTGGGCGCGACGTGCCCGAGGAGACAGTGCGCGGGCTGTGGCGAGACTGGGTGCGGCTGCTGGCGGTCGGCGTCGAGACGGGCCAGATGATGACGATGGACGATCTCGATCCGGAGGCCTACCGTCGAGCCATGGCCAGCCGCGACGACCGGCACTGGGTCTACCACCGGGCCGGCCTGCCCTGCCGCGTGTGCGGCACGGCGATCGTGTTGGAGGAGATGGCGGCACGGAAGCTGTACTGGTGCCCATCGTGTCAGAAGTGATCGTTCGGCCTTGACGCCGAGGTGAGGACGCTATGAGACAGAACCCGAGCTTCACCATGACGGACGTCGCGGAGCTGCGGCGCGTCATCGATGAGAATCCGTGGATGACGCTCGTCAGCAGCACCGACGACGGGCTCGTCGCATCGCATTACGCTGTGCTCCTCGACGAGGGCCGCGATGATCTCACGATCGTGGGTCACGTGGGCAAGCCCGACGACGCGATACACGGGCTGGGGGAGCGGGAGCTGCTCGTCATCGCGCAGGGTCCGCACGGCTATGTCTCCCCGGGGTGGTACGAACCCGACCAGCCCGCCGTCCCCACCTGGAACTTCGTGTCGGTGCACCTGTCCGGCGTGCCGCAGATCCTCACTGCGGAGGAGAACCTGCGCGTGCTCGACCGTCTCGTCGCCCGCTTCGAATCGTCGATGCCGGCCCCGAGGCTGCTCTGGGAACGGCCCAACGACCCCGACTACGTGCGGCGGCTGGAACACGGGACGGTCGGCTTTCGGCTGACGCCGACGAGGGTCGTCGCCAAGCGCAAGCTGAGCCAGAACCGCCCGGATGATGTCGTCGACCGCATCATCGAGCAGATCGAGGCGGGAGCCAGCCCCTACAGCGACCGGCGGATCGCAGCCGAGATGCGCCGAGCCCACGACGCCATCCGCGATGCGAGAGGAAGACGTTGAGAACAGCACGAGGAGACGCGGTCTCGGTCATCGCCGGTGCTCGTCTGACCGGGGCGCAGAGGCTCGATCCGTTCGGAGCCGAGCCCGTCGACATTCACATGAGCGGCGAGACGATCGCCGACATCGCTCCAGCGGGTGCGCTGCCACACCGCGGCACGGTGATCGACGCCGCTGGGTGCTGGGTGGTGCCGGGCCTGTGGGATCACCACGTCCACACCGTCCAGTGGGCTCTCGTCGCTCAGCGCACCGAGCTCGGCCACGCGGGGTCGGCGCGGGATGCGGCGAGGATCATGGCATCCGCGCCCGTGCTCGGTGACGGGCGTCGCGTCGGCACCGGATATCGTGACGCTCTGTGGTCCGATGCCCCGTCGCTCGAGCTGCTGGACGCCGCGACCGGTGAGGTGCCGACGTATCTCATCAACGCCGATGTGCACAGCGTCTGGCTGAACTCCGCCGCACTGCGGCGGGAGGGGCTCACGGCGCCCGACGGTGTGCTGCGAGAGGAGCCGGCCTTCGAGATCTCGCGGCGGCTCAACGCGACCGACCCGCGGGAGGGCGATCGCCTCGTGGAGCGCGCGCTTGCGGAAGCAGCGGCGAAGGGCGTCGTCGGCATCGTCGACCTCGACATGGCCTGGAACGCGGAAGCCTGGGCGCGGCGCCTGGACAGCGGGTTCGACGGCATGCGGATCTCATTCGGCGTATACCCGTCGCAGCTCGAACGCGCGATCGCCGAGGGCCTCGAGACAGGCGATCACCTGGATGCCGCCGGGCTGGTGCGGGTGGGGTCGCTCAAAGTCATCACCGATGGGTCGCTGGGGACACGCACGGCCGCGTGCTCGCATTCCTACCCGGGCGATCCGCACAACCACGGTGTGCTCACAGTTCCGCCGGATGACCTGCGGGAGCTGCTGACCCATGCGACCGCTCACGGACTCGCCTGTGCCGTCCACGCGATCGGGGACCTCGCCAACACGCACGCGCTCGATGCCTTCGCGGCGACTGGCGCTCGGGGCACGATCGAGCACGCCCAGCTCGTTGCGCACGCCGACATCGCGCGGTTCGCGCGGCTCGGCGTGGGAGCGAGCGTTCAGCCGGAGCACGCGGTCGACGATCGCGACATGGCAGACACGATCTGGGCGAACCAGACGGCGCTGCCGTACCCGCTCCGCGCACTCGCGGACGCCGGGGCGAACCTGTTGTTCGGATCGGACGCGCCGGTGGCGCCTCTCGACCCGTGGGCGGCGATGTCGGCCGCGGTGCATCGCACCCGCGGGGGCCGTCCCGCGTGGCGACCGGAACAGGGTCTCGACGCCGCGACGGCCCTCGCGGCATCCACGGCGGGCGGATCCGAGGCGGGCAGCGCGCTGGAGCCCGGAATGGTCGCCGACCTCGCCGTCATCGATCGCGACCCGCTCACCGCCGCGGACGCCGACCTCCGAGCGACGCAGGTCGCGGCGACGCTGCTGGCAGGCAGGCTGACCCACCTCTCCTGACCTTCGACGAACGAAAGCCCCGGACCTCTGCCCGGGGCTTTCGTTCGTGTGCGGATCGCTTCGACAGCGAGGTCGGTCACTCAGCGATGTGCGCGAAGAGGAACCAGCGGTCCTTGTCGAGGCCCGACTTGATCTCGATCGCGACGTCCTGGCTCGTCAGATCGGTCTCGTCGAGGCCGTCGATCGCTGCCTGCACATCGGCCAGCACGGCGTCGATGTCGGCGATGACAGCGCGGATCTCGTCCTGCCACTGAGCGAATCCGGCCGGGACGGCGGTGGTCGTCTTCTCTGCCACGGTGGCGACACGGGCGTCGAGGGGCAGGCCGAGAGCGACGATGCGCTCCGCAGCCAGGTCGGCGTAGCCCTGTGCGTTCGCCACGATGGTGTCGAGGAGCTCGTGGACGGCGATGAAGTTGCTGCCGCGGACGTTCCAGTGCGCCTGCTTGCCGTTGACGGCGAGGGCCTGCAGTCCGAGCACGACGGGGCTCAGGAGCTGAGCGGTGCTCGTGGCGGCCTCGGTGCCGGCGGTGGTCGCGGGGATGGTCTGCGTCTTGGTCATGTCTCTCGCCTCTCGTTCAGCCGGGCGTCAGACCCGGCTCTGAGTCAAACGCTACTCAGCGTGGGACATTCCGCAAGCAAGAGAAGGCTCGGCTAACCCGCGTGTTTCCGCGGATCGAGCACTGTGTATCGTCGGAGCCATGACCATCGCCGACGATGCACGCATCCTCGCGGTCGGAGACCGAGCGCCCGACCTTCATCCCACGAGCTTCGTCGCCTCCGGTGCGCGCGTCGTGGGCGCCGTCACGCTCGGTGAGGGCGCGAGCGTCTGGTACAACGCCGTCGTTCGCGGCGACAGCGCCCCGGTGACTCTCGGGGCGGGCAGCAACCTTCAGGACAATGTGTCCGTTCACGTGGATGCCGGTCACCCCGTCGTGATCGGGAGGAACGTGTCGGTCGGCCACAACGCGGTCGTCCATGGCTGCTCGATCGGCGATGACTCTCTCATCGGCATGGGAAGCGTCGTGCTGTCGGGCGCGGTCATCGGCAAGAGCTGCCTCATCGCCGGGGGAGCGGTGGTGCTCGAGGGCGCCGTCATCCCCGACGGCTCCCTGGTCGCGGGCGTGCCGGCGAAAGTCCGCCGGGAGCTCACGGCGGAGGAGCGAGACGGTATCCGGAGGAACGCCGAAACCTACCGTCAGCATGTGAAGGACCACACCGACGCCCGGGACAGCTGATCGCGGCGTCCCAGATGACTCTGGTCCGCATCCCCAGCTCCTGCGCTGATCGCCTCACACACGAGTGAACGACGTGAACGGGAGCCTCCGCGCTCTCAGGCGCGCACGGTGCACTCTCCGTGCGAGGTGCCCGATCCCATACAGGGCTTGTGGAGGGGATGACGGGAATCGAACCCGCACCATCAGTTTGGAAGACTGAGGCTCTACCATTGAGCTACATCCCCATGGAGCCGATCGAACGGCACCGAGAACAGTGTACAGGGCGATGTCGGCTAGACTTGACCAGGCCGTTATCGACGCACGCGCGTGCGCGCCCCGGGGCGTAGCTCAGCTTGGTAGAGCGCCCGCTTTGGGAGCGGGAGGCCGCAGGTTCAAATCCTGTCGCCCCGACCACGGCCCCACAGACCCAGACCACACAAACGGACGCGCATGCGCGCGGCCGGACACGAGGAGAACGAACAGGCATGGTCACGAGCACCGTCGAGAAGCTCAGCCCGACGCGGGTGAAGCTGCACATCACGGTCACCCCGGATGAGCTGAAGCCCAGCATCGCCCACGCGTACGAGCACATCGCTCAGGACGTGCAGATCCCTGGCTTCCGCAAGGGCAAGGTGCCCGCGCCGATCATCGACCAGCGCATCGGCCGCGGCGCCGTCATCGAGCACGCGGTGAGCGAGGGCCTGGACGGCTTCTACCGCGAGGCCGTCACCGCCAACGAGCTCCGCATCGTCGGGCGCCCGTCGGCCGAGGTCATCGACTGGCCGAGCGACAAGGACTTCTCTGGCGACCTCAAGGTCGAGGTCGAGGTCGACGTGCGTCCGGAGTTCGACCTCCCCGAGCTCTCCGACATCACGATCGAGGTCGACAAGGTCGAGACCGACGACGCGGCGGTCGACGCCGAGCTCGACCGCCTGCGCGGCCGCTTCGGCACGCTCGTGACCGTCGACCGTCCCGCCGCGAAGGGCGACTTCGTCGAGCTCGACCTCGTCGCCACGATCGACGGCGCCGAGATCGACCGCGCTGAGGGCGTGTCGTACGAGGTCGGCTCGGGCGAGCTGCTCGAAGGCATCGACGAGGCGGTCGAATCGCTGACTGCCGGCGAAGACACCACGTTCCGCTCCAAGCTCGTCGGCGGCGACCACGCCGGTGAAGAGGCTGAGGTCTCTGTCACCGTCAAGTCGGTCAAGGAGCGCGAGCTCGCGGAGGCCGACGACGAGTTCGCGCAGATGGCCAGCGAGTTCGACACGATCGCCGAGCTGCGTGAGAGCATCGCCGGCCGCATCGCCGAGCAGTCCGTGTTCGTGCAGGGCGCTGCAGCCCGCGACAAGCTCGTCGACGCGCTCCTCGCCAAGGTCGAGATCCCTGTTCCCGCCCAGCTGGTCGAGGACGAGGTGCACCAGCACCTCGAGAGCGAGGGCCGCCTGGAAGACGACGTGCACCGCGCCGAGGTCACCGAGGCGAGCGAGAAGCAGTTCCGCACCCAGATGATCCTCGACAAGCTCGCCGAGAGCTCGAACGTGCAGGTCTCGCAGGAGGAGCTGACGCAGTACCTCATCCAGTCGGCCGCCCAGTACGGCATGGCGCCGCAGGAGTTCGTCGACGCGCTCCAGCAGGGCAACCAGCTGCCGCTCATGGTCGGTGAAGTCGCCCGCAACAAGGCGCTCGCGATCGCCCTCGGAAAGGTCAAGGTCGTCGACACCGATGGCGCGCCGGTCGACCTCACCGGCTTCGCGGCCGTCGAGGACGAAGCGGACGACCAGGGCGAGGCCGAGGCGGAGGAGAAGCCCGCCAAGAAGGCGCCTGCGAAGAAGGCTCCTGCCAAGAAGGCGGCCTCGAAGGAGGCCGACGCCGACGCCGCGGCCGGGGCCGACGAAAAGCCCGCCAAGAAGGCTCCCGCGAAGAAGACGGCGGCCAAGAAGGCTGACGCGGAGTAATCCGCTGGCTCGATGGGGTCGGATGCTGCGGCATCCGGCCCCATCGTCGTCTCCGAGGCAGTCGACCGGCGCGGCGATATGCCGACGGCGAACACGGGCGGGTCGGTCACCACGCGTCGGTAGATTCGTTGACGAACGGACCACCCGGAATCAGGAGCATCCATGGCTGAACCTCTTGTCGCGACGAGCGTCTTCGACAGGCTGCTGAAAGACCGCATCATCTGGCTGGGGTCGGAGGTGCGCGATGAAAACGCCAACGAGATCTGCGCGAAGATCCTCCTGCTCGCCGCCGAAGACAGCGAGAAGGACATCTACCTCTACATCAACTCGCCCGGCGGATCCATCACAGCGGGCATGGCGATCTATGACACGATGCAGTTCGTGCCGAACGACATCGTCACGGTCGGCATCGGAATGGCCGCCTCCATGGGGCAGCTGCTGCTGACCGCCGGCACGAAGGGCAAGCGCTACATCACGCCAAACGCACGCGTGCTGCTCCACCAGCCGCATGGCGGCTTCGGCGGGACCGCGAGCGACATCCAGACCCAGGCGCAGCTGATCCTCGACATGAAGCGCCGCCTGGCCGAGATCACGGCCGCGCAGACCGGCAAGACGGTCGAGCAGATCAACGCCGACGGCGACCGCGACCGCTGGTTCTCGGCGGAGGAAGCCCTTGAGTACGGCTTCGTCGACCACATCCGCGAATCCGCCAGCGACGTCGTCGGCGGCGGCGGAACCGACCAGTGAGACCGGAGGAGAAACAGAGAATGAACGCACCCGCCTTCGGCTTTCCGCAGCACTCCGCGCAGGGCCTGCAGCTGCCGCAGAGCCGCTACATCCTCCCGCAGTTCGAGGAGCGCACCGCATACGGATACAAGCGCCAGGACCCGTACAACAAGCTGTTCGAGGACCGCGTCATCTTCCTCGGCGTCCAGGTTGACGATGCATCTGCCGACGACGTCATGGCCCAGCTGCTCGTGCTCGAATCGCAGGACCCCGACCGTGACATCGTCATGTACATCAATTCGCCCGGGGGCTCCTTCACTGCGATGACGGCGATCTACGACACGATGCAGTACGTGTCGCCCGAGATCCAGACCGTCGTGCTCGGCCAGGCGGCGTCTGCAGCGTCTGTCCTGCTCGCCGCGGGCGCGCCCGGAAAGCGTCTCGCCCTGCCGAACGCCCGCATTCTCATGCACCAGCCCGCGGTCGGAGAGGCCGGCCACGGCCAGGCCTCCGACATCGAGATCCAGGCGGCGGAGATCCTGCGGATGCGTACCTGGCTCGAGGAGACCATGGCGCGTCACACCAACAAGACCGCCGCCGAGGTCAACAAGGACATCGATCGCGACAAGATCCTCTCGGCGAACGAAGCCCTCGAGTACGGCATCGTCGACCAGGTGCTCACATCGCGCAAGCGCACACCTGCGGCCATCACCTCCTGACGGGTCGCAGACCCACCCGCTCACGAGAGCCCCGTCCCCTCGCGGACGGGGCTCTCGTGCGTCCGGATGACAGTCAGGCGAGCGCGCCGTATCGTGCGCACGACATAGGCGCGTGGAAATGCGCCAGGTTGTCGGTCACAGCGGTTAGGCTCGAACAGGTCTGAGATTCAGGAGGAGCACCATGGCACGCATCGGTGAGAGCGCCGACCTGTTCAAGTGCTCTTTCTGCGGCAAGAGCCAGAAGCAGGTCCAGCAGCTCATCGCCGGCCCCGGCGTGTACATCTGTGACGAATGCGTCGAGCTGTGCAACGAGATCATCGAAGAGCGCATGGCGGAGTCGAACGACGGCGTCGTCGCAGACTTCGATCTGCCGAAGCCTCGCGAGATCTTCGCTTTCCTCGAGGAGTACGTGGTCGGCCAGGAGGCTGCGAAGCGCGCCCTCGCGGTCGCCGTATACAACCACTACAAGCGCGTACGCGCGCACTCCACTCTGCAGCCTGCCGAGCAGCGGGCGGACGAGGTGGAGATCGCCAAGAGCAACATCCTGCTGCTCGGCCCCACGGGCTGCGGAAAGACCTACCTCGCACAGACTCTCGCCAAGCGGCTCAACGTGCCGTTCGCCGTCGCCGACGCCACGGCCCTCACCGAGGCAGGCTACGTCGGCGAAGACGTCGAGAACATCCTGCTGAAGCTGCTGCAGGCGGCCGACTTCGACGTGAAGCGCGCCGAGACCGGCATCATCTACATCGACGAGGTCGACAAGATCGCGCGCAAGGCCGAGAACCCGTCTATCACGCGTGATGTCTCCGGCGAGGGCGTGCAGCAGGCTCTGCTGAAGATCCTCGAGGGCACGGTGGCGTCGGTGCCGCCTCAGGGCGGTCGCAAGCACCCCCACCAGGAGTTCATTCAGATCGACACGACGAACGTGCTGTTCATCGTCGCTGGCGCGTTCGCCGGCCTGGAGGACATCATCTCCGCCCGAGTCGGCAAGCACGGCGTCGGGTTCGGGGCCCCGCTCCACGAGAAGGGCAAGGACCTCGAGCTGTTCAGCGAGGTCCAGCCGGAAGACCTGCACAAGTTCGGTCTCATCCCCGAGTTCATCGGCCGTCTGCCCGTCGTGACGTCGGTGTCGCCGCTCGACCAGACCGCTCTCATCGAGATCCTCACTGGCCCGAAGAACGCCTTCGTCAAGCAGTATCAGCGGATGTTCCAGCTTGACGGCGTTGAGCTGGAGTTCGAAGTCGAGGCCCTGCAGGCGATCGCCGACCTCGCTGTGGCGCGCAAGACCGGAGCTCGTGGTCTCCGCGCGATCCTTGAGGACGTGCTGGGGCCGATCATGTTCGAGATCCCTTCCACGGAGGACGTCGACAAGGTCGTCGTCACACGCGCCTCGGTGACCGAGGGCGCTCCGCCGACGCTGGTGCTCCGCCAGAAGCGCAAGAGCGCCTGACGCGGACCGCCGCTCCGAGCACGAAGTCGGTGGTCGGCGTTATGGTCGCGTCATGTCTCGCATCGTCTTCGATACCGCCACCTCTTTGAACGGCTTCATCGCCGATGAAGACAATTCGCTGTCCTGGCTGTTCGCCGTCGAAGGAGGCACCGAGCCCGACGCCTCCCTGCTGCCGCAACACGCGACTGTGCTCGTCGAAGGCTCGACGACCTATGAGTGGCTGCTCGCCGAGGGCGATCTGCTTGCGAACCCAGCGAAGTGGCGGGAGTTCCACGGAGACAAGCCGACCTTCGTGTTCACGACGAGGCGGCTGCCTGTGCCCGCCGGAGCTGATGTGCGCTTTGTCAGCGGCCCCGTCGGTGAGGTCCTTCCTGAGCTCCGGTCGGCAGCGGGAGACGGAGACATCTGGGTCGTCGGCGGGGGAGACCTCGCCGGACAGTTCTTGGAAGCCGGCGCGCTGGACGAGATCGCGGTCTCGATCGCGCCCGTGCTGCTGACGGGAGGCGCCCCGCTCCTGCCCCGCAGGGTGGAATCGGACCGCCTCCGGCTCGTGTCAGCGCACGCTGCGGGCCAGTTCGCCCGCCTGATCTATGAGGTGGCGCGGCCGGCGAAGTGATCGTGCGGCCGCGCCGCGCTCATGCGTTCAGTCCACGGCGCTCCAGGAGCGGCGCGATGTCAGCGTCACGGCCGCGGAAGTCGCGGTACGCCTCCAGCGGGTCCTTCGATCCGCCCACGCCGAGCAGCCGCTCACGGAAGCGGTCACCGTTCGCACGCGTGAGACCGCCGTTCTCGCGGAACCACTCCACGGTGTCGGCGTCGAGCACCTCGCTCCAGATGTACGAGTAGTACCCCGCGCTGTATCCGCCCGAGAAGACGTGGGCGAAGTAGGTGGAGGAGTACCGCGTCGGCACGACCGGGTTGTCCAGGCCGACGTCGGCGAGGGCCGACGCTTCGAACTCCTGCACATCGATCTCGTCAGCCGCCTGCGCCGCGCTGAGCGAGTGCCAGGCCTGGTCGAGCCAGGATGCCGCGAGGTACTCGCTCGTGGCGAAGCCCTGGTTGAAGGCCTCCGATGCCCGGAGCTTCTCGACGACCTCCTGCGGAAGGAGCTCGTCGGTCTCGACGTGGCGAGCGTAGGACGCGAGGATCTCGGGCCAGTAGATCCACATCTCGTTGACTTGGCTGGGGAATTCGACGAAGTCGCGGAACACGTTGGTCCCCGCGAAGTGAGGATAGGTCACTGTCGCGAACAGCCCATGCAGGGCGTGACCGAACTCGTGGAAGAGCGTCGTGACCTCGTCGAGGGTGAGGAGCGTCGGCTGACCCGCGGCAGGCTTCGGCACGTTGAGGTTGTTCACGACGACGGGAGCCGTTCCCAGGAGGTGTGACTGTGAGACGATCGGATTCATCCACGCTCCGCCTCGCTTGGTGTCGCGCGTATAGAGGTCGAGGACGAAGAGCCCGAGGCCACTTCCGTCCTCGTTGCGCACTTCGAAGACGCGCGCGTCGTCGTGGTACGCGGGCAGCTCAGGGCGCTCCTGGAACGTGATGCCGTAGAGCTCCGTAGCCGCGCGGAAGACGCCGTCATGCAGCACGCGCTCGGCTTCGAACCATGGCCGCAGGGCGGTGCGGTCGAGATCGTAACGCTGCTTGCGGACCTTCTCGGTGTAGAACGCCCAGTCATGCGCCTCGATGGTGATGTCGTCTCCGGCGGCGTCCGCGACGCGCTGGAGCTCCTCCTGCTCACGGCGAGCGTTGGCTGCCGCGGGGACGGCCAGCCTCCGCAGCAGCGACTGGACAGCCTCGGGCGACCCCGCCGTCTCGTCGCTCGTGACATACGCGGAGTGGGATGAGTAACCCAGGAGCTCTGCGCGCTCTGCGCGCAGCCGCACGATCTCGAGCAGCACTCCGCTGTTGTCGTGCGCATTTCCGCGCGATCCCCGCGCTCGTGACGCCGTGAGCAGCGTGCGTCGGCTCTCGCGGTCGGTGAGAGTCGACAGATATGGATGACCGGTGAACAGCGTCAGCGTGATGACATACTTGCCCTCGAGCCCACGGTCTGCGGCATTCTGCGCTGCGGCGGAGATCTCGCCCGCCGTGAGGCCGTCAAGCTGTTCCGCAGTGTCGAACACGACAGCGAGATCGTTGGTGTCGGCGAGGAGATTCTTCTCGAAGCCGGTGCTCAGCACCGAGAGGCGCTGGTTCAGCTCAGTGAGGCGCTTCTTCTGCGCGTCATCGAGCGCTGCGCCCGCGTGCGTCATCTCGGTGTAGTGGCGCTGAACGAGATAGCGCTGCTCGGGTGTGAGCGCGAGTGTGTCGAGCTGGTCGTGCACTGTCTTGACCCGCCCGTAAAGCTGTGCGTCGAGCTGGATGGCGTCCTGATGGGCCGACATGAGGGGCGCGAGCGTCTCTTCGATGGCCTGGATCTCTTCGGTCGCGTCTGCCGAGGAGACCGTGTAGAAGGTGCGTGCGACCTGGGAGAGCAGGGCTCCTGCGCGCTCCAGCGGCTCGAGCGTGTTCTCGAAGGTCGGGAGGGAGCGCACCCGTGTGATGGCGTCGATCTCGCGGCGGTGCTCGGTGAACGCGTGTTCGAACGCCGGGAGGTAGTGCTCGGGACGGATCTCGCGATAGTCCGGCAGACCATAGGGGAGGGAGGAGGGGCTCAGGAGAGGGTTCGAGGTCGTGGCATCCGTCATGCTCCCAGCGTAGGCCGGGTGCCGAACTAGTGCAAAGAACTACTTGCAAAGAAATACTTGCAACAACGTTGCTGCAAAGGTACCTTTGCACCCATGAAGGACGAAGCGACCCCGGCGGCAGCCAAGGATTCGGCGCGGATCCTCGACACCAGCGCCCTCAAGGCGCTCGCGCACCCGCTCCGCGTGCAGATCTACGACATCCTGTCGCAGCGCGGTCCTCAGACGGCGAGCACGCTTGCCGAGCTCACCGGGGAGTCATCGGGCGCTACGAGCTATCACCTTCGCGCCCTCGCGCGCCATGACCTCATCCGCGAGGTCGCCGGCCGCGGCACCGGACGCGAGCGGTGGTGGGAACGCTTTCCCGGGGGCGTCACCCTGACCAACCCCGACGCCCTGAAGACACCGTCGGGCAAGGCGGCGACACATGTCGTCATGACCGAGTTCCTCACGCGCAGGCATCAGCAGCTCATGCGCTACGTCACCGAGTCGATTCAGACGCCAGAGGAGGAAAAGGAGAACTCCCTGATCTCCACGGCGACGCTGCACATGACGTATGAGCAGACGATCGAGTTCATCGAGCAGATCCAAGCGGTCATCGGCTCGGCAGCGGACAAGTACCGCGACCAGCAGGGCGAGGGCGTGAGTCCCATCAGCGTCCGAGCAGACATCATCCCGCTTCCCGAAGAAGGAAAGTGACATGACCACCGCATCCATCACGTCGAGCGTGTGCAGGCTCCGGCCGACGCCCACGCTCACCGACCGCGCGCTGCTGCGGGTGTCCCGAGCCGTCGAAGCGCTCGTCCTCGCCCGCATGCGCCGTCGGGCGAGCACCTCTACGACAGCGGCGCACGCCGCCGACGACGCGCGTCGCACCGCCCAGGCTCTGGGCGCCGTCGGCCTCCTCCCGCGATGACGACAGCCCGTGTCGGAGCGCGCCCCAGGCTGGGGCGTGACTTCGGCATGCTGTGGACCGCCGCGGCTTTCAGCAACCTCGCCGACGGGATCGGTCGCACCGCGGTCCCGCTCGTCGCCACCACGCTCACGCGCGACCCGCTCCTGATCTCCGTCATCGGCGCCCTCGCGTTCGTGCCCTGGCTCGTCTTCGGGCTTCCCGCCGGAATGATCGTCGATCGCTGCGACCGTCGCCTCATCATGGCGGTCGCCAACGCGCTCCGAGGGGCGGTCGCCGTGTGGCTCGCGTCGCTCGCGGTCTTCGGCGGACTGTCCCTGTGGGCGCTGTTCGTCGGCACCCTGGTGTTCGGATTCGGCGAGACACTGTTCGACAACGCGACGAACGCCGTCATTCCCGGTGTCGTCTCGCGTCGCGAGCTCGACCGTGCGAACGGCTGGATGCAGGCGGCTCAGATCACGATCGACAACTTCATCGCGACGCCGATCGCCGGTGTGCTGTTCGCCGTCGCGCTCGCACTGCCTCCCTGGGCAGGGAGCGCGGGATATCTCATCCCGATCGTCCTCGCGCTCCTTCTGCCGGTGTCGGCGGCCCGACCGCTGCAGGCGCGGCGTGAGGCGGGAGGGGATGCAGGCGACGTCACGGCCGGAGCCATGGCTGAGCCGATCACGATCGGCACCCCCTCTGCGCGCATCAGCACGAAAGAGGCGGTCGCCTACCTCGTGCACCATCGCTACCTCCGCGCGATGGTCGTCTTCACCTCCGTCGTGGGCTCGATGCTCTCGTTCTCCCAGGCGGTGATCCTGCTGTTCTTCCTCGAGACGATGAGCGTCCCCGCGGCGGCGGTGGGCTTCATCACGGCGGGGATCGGCGTGGGCGCGCTCAGCGGGTCGCTCCTCGCCCCTCGTCTGGTCGAACGGTTCGGACGGGGGCCCGTCATGCTGGGATCGGTGTTCGTGACCGGAGCCACCCTCGTGCTCACCGGCATCGCACCCGAGGTGTGGACTGCGGTGATCGCGTTCTCCGTCTCGGCTGGTGCGGTGTCACTGTGGAATGTGCCGTGGGGGAGTCTCCGCCAGCAGATCGTGCCTCAGGAGATCTTCGGCAGAGTGCTGGGCGTCATCCGCACCTTCACCTGGGGACTGTTCCCGGTCGCCACCGTGCTGGGCGGCTGGGTGGGGCGGATCGACCTTCGCCTCCCCTTCTGGTCGGCGGGCGCGGTCGTCATGCTCGCCGGGCTGCTCGCGATGCGCCTGCTCATCGACGGCACGCGCCGGGCGGGAGCCGACATCGAGCGCTGATCCCTGAGGGGGCTCAGCCGAACTCGTCCTCGTCGTCGTGGCGGACCACGACGCTGCCGTCGCGCGCCACCTCGACGATCACGCCGGTGTCGAGCTCAGCGACCGGCCGTCCTTCGAGGAAGGTGAGCGTCCAGCGCGGGCGCGGCTGCCCGAGCAGATCCGCCGGGATCGCGTTGTCGATCAGACGGATCTGCTCGTGAAGCGTCGTCGGCACGGCCGCCGGGAGAGGGTCGCCACTGGTCCAACGCGTGCCGAGCTGCATGTCAGGCCTCCTGGGGAGCGAGCACGATGTCGCTCACCACGAGCTCATCAGCAGCAGAGTACGCGACGGTCGCGATGCGGCCGACCGCTCGGAGGTCGCCCTCGGCCGCCTTGACCGCTGCGAGCACGCCCTCGGGACCCGAGATCGTCACCGACTCCACCGGCGTCTTCTGGGAGGCCTTCGCCTCGGTCTTCGCACGTCGGATGCCGATGAGAGCCTCGCCGACGGCGCGAAGCACGGCCGGGTCGCCCTGGATGCCGAGCGGCTCCGGCCAGGCAGCAGTGTGGATCGACCCCTCCTCGAACCACGACCAGGCCTCCTCTGTCGCGAAGGCGAGGACGGGTGCGAGCAGGCGCAGCAGCGCCGAGAGCGCGAGGCGCAGAGCCAGCGCGGCCGACGCCTGGCCGCTGTCGGCCTGGTTGTACGCGCGTTCCTTGACGAGCTCGAGATAGTCGTCGCAGAACGTCCAAAAGAAGGCCTCGGTGACCTCGAGCGCACGAGCGTGGTCGTACGCCTCGAAGGCCCTCGTGGCCTCCGCGATCACCTGGTCGAGCGCCGCGAGCATCGACGCGTCGAGATCGTGCGTGATCGCGGCGCCCTCCGGGACGGGGAATGAGAGCACGAACTTGGCGGCGTTGAGGACTTTGATCGCGAGGCGCCGGCCGATCTTCACCTGCGTCGGATTCTGCGGGTCGAAGGCCGCGTCGGCGCCCAGTCGGCTCGAGGCCGACCAGTACCGCACGGCGTCGGTGCCGTGATTCGAGAGGATGTCAGCGGGCGTCACGACATTGCCCTTCGACTTCGACATCTTCTTGCGGTCGGGGTCGACGATGAAGCCCGAGATGGAGGCATCCGTCCACGGCGCGCGGTCGTCTTCGAGGGCGCTGCGGAGCATCGTCGAGAAGAGCCAGGTGCGAATGATGTCCTGGCCCTGCGGGCGCACGTCGAACGGCGCGACGAGGTTCCACAGCTCGGGGTCGCGCTCCCATCCACCGGCAAGCTGAGGCGTCAGCGACGAGGTCGCCCAGGTGTCGAAGATGTCCTTCTCGCCCTCGAAGCCACCCGGCACGCCCCGCTGGGACTCGTCGTAGCCGTCGGGCGCGTCGGTCGTGGGATCGATCGGGAGCTGGTCCGCCCGCGGGGTGATGACGCGGTCGTAATCGCGCTCACCGTTCTCGTCGAGCGCATACCACACGGGGATCGGCACGCCGAAGAAGCGCTGGCGCGACACGAGCCAGTCTCCCGTGAGGCCGTTGGTCCAGTTCTCATAGCGCACGCGCATGAAGTCCGGATGCCAGTTCATGCCCTGCCCGAGCGAGATGAGCTTGTCGCGCAGGTCGGCGTCGCGGGCCCCATTGCGCAGGTACCACTGGCGCGTCGAGACGATCTCCAGCGGGCGGTCGCCCTTCTCGTAGAACTTCACGGGGTGGCTGAACGGCTTCGACACCTCGAGAAGCTCGCCCGACTCCTCGAGCAGTTCGACGATGCGCTTCTTGGCGCTGAACACCGTCTTGCCGGCGATCTCGGCATAGGCGGCCTTCGCGGCATCCGTCACGATCACCTCGGGCGCCTCGGCCAGCACGCGGCCGTCCTGACCCAGGATCGTGCGGTTCGGCAGGTCGAGCTCACGCCACCAGATGATGTCGGTGACATCGCCGAACGTGCAGATCATGGCGATGCCGGTGCCCTTGTCCCGCTGCGCGAGCGGGTGGGCCAGCACGGGCACCTCGACGTCGAACAGCGGGGTGCGGACGGTCGACCCGAAGTACGGCTGGTAGCGCTCGTCGTCCGGGTTCGCCACCAGGGCGACACACGCGGCGAGGAGCTCGGGGCGGGTCGTCTCGATGTGGATGTCGCCCGAGCCGTCGGTCTTGTGGAACGCGACGCGGTGGTACGACGCCTGCTGCTCGCGATCCTCCAGCTCCGCCTGCGCGATCGCCGAGCGGAAGTCGATGTCCCACAGGGTCGGCGCCATCGCCTGATAGGCCTCACCGCGTTCCAGGTTGCGCAGGAACGCCAGCTGGCTGGTGCGGATGGTGTCGTCGGAGATGGTGCGGTAAGTCTGCGTCCAGTCGACCGACAGGCCGAGCTGACGGAACAGCTGCTCGAAGTGCTTCTCGTCCTCGAGGGTGAGCTCCTCGCACAGCTCGATGAAGTTCCGACGGCTGATCGGCACCTGGTCGGCGGGCTTCAGGCTCTTCGCGTCGCCGCGGAAGGGGGGTGTGAAATCGGGGTCGTACGGAAGCGACGTGTCGCAGCGAACGCCGTAGTAGTTCTGCACGCGACGCTCGGTGGGCAGACCGTTGTCGTCCCATCCCATGGGATAGAACACGGTCTTGCCGCGCATGCGCTCGAAGCGCACCTTGATGTCGGTGTGCGTGTAGCTGAACACGTGCCCGATGTGGAGGCTCCCCGACGCGGTCGGAGGCGGCGTGTCGACCGAGTAGACGCCGGCGCGCCCGCGCTCGGCGGCGCGCGGACGGTCGAACAGGTAAGTGCCCTGCTCTGCCCAGACGGCATCCCACTTCTCCTCGAGGCCTTCCAGTGCGGGCTTGTCAGGGATGTTCGCCATGGCTTCTCCTCGAGCGATATGTGCGGCACTGTGTGAGCGTGCCTGAGTGTGGGATGTCAGCCGATTCTACCGTGTGCGCCGTGTGCGGAAGGGAACTCTGGCGCAGGGCCCGAGGGCGCGCATCCGCGTCGGAGGTCAGCGGACGTTCACACCGAGCGCGCGGGCGAGAGCCTGGCCGTGGAACGCGGACTGCTGGGGCGAGAGCGTCGCTCCGCGCAGACCGGTGACATCGGTGAACCCAGCGGCATCCAGGCCCCTCAGGTCGGCGTCGTGGGAGACCAGGCCCCGCGTGTCGACCTCGTCGGCGCGACACCGTTCGAATCGGACGCGAGACAGCGTGGCCTGCGGCAGGTCGAGCGTTCCGAAGGTGCAGTCCCTGAACAGCACGTCTGCGAGCGCCGCGGATGCCAGGTTCGCGTACTCGAAGCGCACCCCTGCGACGAGCACGGAGTCCCATTCGGTGCGCAGGCCCTCCAGTGTCGCGGCGCGCCCACCCCGCCACTCCACCGTGCGCCAGCGCGAGTCGGCGGCGGCGAACTCGACCGCAGAGACGTCCTCGAGGACCACGTCCGTCAGCGTCGCGCCGGTCAGGCGGGCAGTCTTCAGCTGCGCGCGGACGACACGCGATTCGAGGATCCGCGAGTGCCCCGCGTCGACATCGCCCGCCGTATCGGCCACTTCGGAGCCCCAGATCTCTGTCCTCGAATCGAGCGAGCGCGTCGGCTTGAGAACGCTAGGGATGTCGGGAGACAGGAGCCGAGGCTCGAGAGGATCCGAGGAACGGCGCGCCATCCGTCGAGGATATCTGCGACAGGTCGGGAGGGGCGCCCGCCCTCTATACTGGCTGGATCAGCATCGATCCGGCCATCACCGGGGAGCTCTCGGAAGAAACCCTGTCACTACCGGGGGAGTAGAACCGAGCGGGTCAGGCCCGTCACAGCCGTCGGAGAGAGGCCGTCCCCGCCGCCGCGGGCACGGCAAGCGGGGTGGTACCGCGGTCCGAAGGATCGTCCTCGCAGGAAGCATCGCACCTGCTGGAGAGACATGACCTATCCGAAGACCTCAGCTTTCGGCCCCGCCGCCGACGTCGTGCCCAGCCCTCGTTTCCCCGAGATCGAGCGCGAGATCCTCGATTTCTGGAAGCGCGACGACACATTCCGCGCGTCCATCGCGCAGCGCGAGGGAGCCGACGAGTGGGTCTTCTATGACGGCCCTCCCTTCGCGAACGGCCTTCCGCACTACGGCCACCTCCTCACGGGATATGCAAAGGACCTGTTCCCGCGTTTCCAGACCATGCGCGGCCACAGGGTCGACCGCGTCTTCGGCTGGGACACGCATGGCCTGCCGGCCGAACTCGAGGCGATGAAGCAGCTCGGCATCACCGAGAAGAGCCAGATCGAGCAGATGGGCATCGCCGCCTTCAACGCCAAGGCGAAGTCATCGGTGCTCGAGTACACGCGCGAGTGGGAGGACTACGTCACTCGCCAGGCACGCTGGGTCGATTTCGAGCGCGGCTACAAGACACTCGACACCGGCTACATGGAATCGGTCCTGTGGGCGTTCAAGAGCCTCTGGGACAAGGGGTTCGCCTACGAGGGTCACCGAGTGCTGCCCTACTGCTGGCGCGATGAGACGCCGCTGTCCAACCACGAGCTGCGCATGGACGATGACGTCTACAAGATGCGTCAGGATCCCTCGGTGACGGTCACCTTCCCGCTGGTAGGGGCGAAGGCGGAGTCGCTGGGCCTCACGGGCGTGCGGGCCCTTGCGTGGACGACGACGCCGTGGACGCTGCCCACCAACTTCGCTCTCGCCGTCGGTCCCGACATCGAGTACGCCGTGGTCCCAGGCGGGCCGCAGGGTGCCGCGGACGTTCATGCCGACCGCGCCGAGGGGGAGGGACACCGATATCTCCTGGCGGTCGACCTGCTGGGGAACTACGCGAAGGACCTCGGATACGAGTCCGCCGACACGGCGCGCGACGCCATCGAGCGCACGGTGAAGGGGGCGGAGCTGGCCGACGTGCACTACGACCGGCTCTTCGACTACTACGCCGACGCGTCCGTGTGGCACACGGAGAACGCCTGGCGCATCCTCGTCGACGACTACGTCACGACGAGCGACGGCACCGGCATCGTGCATCAGGCTCCCGCCTACGGCGAGGACGACCAGCGCGTCACCGAGGCCGCCGGCATCCCGCTGATCATGAGCCTCGATGACGGGGGCCGGTTCCTTCCGCAGGTGACCGACGTCGCCGGCGAGCTCTGGATGGACGCAAACCGCCCGCTCATCCGACTCCTGAAGTCCGAGGGACGGCTCCTGCGCGAAGCCAGCTACGAGCACTCGTACCCCCACTGCTGGCGCTGCCGCAACCCTCTCATCTACAAGGCCGTCTCGAGCTGGTTCGTCCGTGTGACCGCCATCAAGGACCGCCTCATCGAGCTCAACGAGCAGATCACGTGGGCGCCCGAGAACGTCAAGCACGGCCAGTTCGGCAAGTGGCTGGAAGGCGCTCGCGACTGGTCGATCAGCCGCAACCGCTACTGGGGGTCGCCGATCCCCGTGTGGAAGAGCGACAACCCCGAGTACCCGCGCGTCGACGTCTACGGATCGCTCGAAGAGCTGGAGCGCGACTTCGGCCGGCTCCCCGTCAACGATCAGGGCGAGGTGGACCTGCACCGCCCCTACATCGACGACCTCACCCGCCCGAACCCCGACGACCCGACCGGTCAGTCGACCATGAGGCGCATCGAAGACGTCTTCGACGTCTGGTTCGACTCCGGCTCGATGCCGTACGCGCAGGTGCACTATCCCTTCGAGAACCGCCAATGGTTCGACACGCACGCGCCAGCGGACTTCATCGTGGAGTACATCGGCCAGACCCGCGGCTGGTTCTACGTCATGCACGTGCTCTCGGGAGCGCTGTTCGACCGTCCGGCGTTCGCCGGCGTCGCCTGCCACGGCATCGTGCTGGGCAGCGACGGGCAGAAGATGTCCAAGTCGCTGCGGAACTACCCCGACGTCAGCGAGGTGTTCGACCGTGACGGCTCCGACGCGATGCGCTGGTTCCTCATGGGGTCGTCGGTGCTGCGCGGCGGCAACCTCGTCGTGACGGAAGAGGGGATCCGCGCGGGCGTGCGGGAGTTCCTGCTGCCGCTGTGGAACGCGTGGTACTTCTTCGCCACCTACGCCAACGCAGCCACTGTCGGGACCGAAGGCGACGCACGCGGCTACGAGGCGTCCTGGCGCACCGACTCGACCCACGTGCTCGACCGCTACATCCTGGCGCTGCTCGGCGACCTCGTCCGTGACGTGGCCGTGGACCTCGAGGAGCTCGACTCCACGATGGCCGCCGCCAAGCTGCGCGACTTCGCCGAGGCGCTCACCAACTGGTACATCCGCCGTTCGCGCGACCGCTTCTGGGTAGGCGTCGACCCGCATGATCCGACCACCACGGAGGCTTTCGACACGCTGTACACGGTGCTTGAGACGCTCACGCGCGTCGCGGCGCCGCTGCTCCCACTCGTCACCGAGCGCGTATGGCAGGGCCTGACCGGTGGCCGCAGCGTGCACCTGCAGGACTGGCCTGATGCCGCGCAGTTCGCTCCGGCCGGTGACATTCGCTCCGCGATGGACGCCGTGCGCGAGGTGTCTTCGGTCGCCAACGCACTGCGCAAGAAGGAGGGCAGACGCGTGCGCCTGCCCCTCGCGCGCCTCACAGTGGCTCTGACCGATGCGGCGTCGCTTGCGCAGTTCGAGGAGATCCTGCGGGACGAGCTCAATGTGAAGGTCGTCGAGCTCGTCGAGCTCACGGAGGGTCTTGCGGATCAGTACGGCATCAGCCAGCGGCTGACCGTGAACGCGCGCGCCGCGGGTCCGCGCCTCGGCAAACAGGTGCAGCACGTCATCGCAGGCGCCAAGGCCGGCCTGTGGACCGTTGAAGAAGGCACGGTCGTCGTCGACGGCGTCGCACTACAGGAGGGAGAGTACGAGCTCACCCTCGAGGCTGGGGGAGTCGCCGAAGGCACCGCCATTGCGCTGCTGGCCGCCGGCGGCTTCGTGCTGCTCGACACCGCGACGACGCCCGAGCTCGAGGCCGAGGGCCTGGCTCGCGATGTGATCCGCGCGGTCCAGGACACGCGGAAGGCCGCCGGGTTCGAGGTCAGCGACCGCATTCGGCTGCAACTGCTGTTCGCCGACGAGGCCGATGCGAAGGCCGTCGCCTCCGCATTCGAGGTGGCGGGCGTGGCCGCCGAGACACTCGCACTCGACTATGCGGTCGTCGCCCCCGAGGGCCGAGTGCTCAAGGGCGTGGGCTCGGTGCTCGCGGCGGGACAGACCATCGACGCCGACCACACGGCATCCGTCCCGGCCGGCACGTACGCGAACGCGGGCGACCTGACGATCGCCGTGACCAGGATCGGAGACGACACGTGAGTGACCGAAGCAGAGCAGACGCCGTGTACGACGCGCTGCTCACCCGCCAGGGCGAACGATGGGTGCAGCCCCGCATCGAGCGCACGCGCCGCGTGCTCGAGCTGCTCGACGACCCGCAGCGCACCTACCGCGTCGTGCACGTCACAGGAACGAACGGCAAGACCTCGACGAGTCGCATCGTCGAGAGCCTCGTGCGGGCACACGGCCTGCGCACGGGTCTGTTCACGAGTCCGCATCTCGAGCGCTTCACGGAGCGGATCATGATCGACGGCGAGCCGATCGAGGATGCGGCGATCGCGGACGCCTGGGACGAGATCACGCCCTTCGTCGAGCTGGTCGACGCAGAGCTGGAGGCGCAGGGCGACGCGCCGCTGACCTTCTTCGAGCTGCTCACCGTGCTGGCGTTCGTCGCGTTCGCGGACGCGCCCGTCGACGTGGCGGTCGTCGAGGTCGGCATGGGCGGCGCCTGGGACTCGACCAACACGGCCGACGGAGACGTCGCGGTGTTCGCCCCGATCGACATCGACCACGCCGACCGTCTCGGCGACACCGTCGCTGAGATCGCCGCCGTCAAGGCGGGCATCATCAAGCAGGGCGCGGCCGCGGTCTCCGCGGTGCAGGACCCGGCCGCCGAGGGCCCGCTGCGCGATGCCGCTCAGGCACACGACGCGACGATCGCCTTCGAAGGCGACGCCTTCGACGTGACCGACCAGAGGCTCGCCGTCGGAGGACAGCAGCTCACCGTACGCGGTCTGGCAGGCACCTACGAAGATCTCTACCTGCCGCTGTACGGCGCACACCAGGCCCACAATGCCGCGCTCGCGATCGCGGCGGTCGAATCGCTCATCGGCGGCGGCGGCATGGCGATCGCTCCGGACGTTCTCAATGAGGGCCTCGCACAGGTGACCTCGCCGGGGCGGCTCCAGCTCGTCGGCATTCAGCCCACGGTCATCGTCGACGCCGCGCACAACCCGCATGGCGCGCGGTCGCTCGTCGCGGCGCTTCGGGACTCCTTCGACTTCGACGAGTGGGGCCTGGTCCTGGGAGTCTTCGGCGACAAGGATGCGGCGGGCATCGCCGCGACCCTCGCACCGATGGCCGCGCAGGTGTTCGCGACAGCCCCAGACTCTGAACGCGCCGCCGATCCCGACCGGATCGCCGATCTCGTCGAACAGATCGGCACGCCGGTCACGGTGCACCCGACACTCGCCGATGCCGCAGACGCGGCGCGCGAATGGGCGGCGTCCTCAGACCGGCGCGCGGTCGTGATCGCGGGAAGCGTCGTCCTCGCGGGCGAGGCGCTGCAGCTCGCCGCCGAGGAGAACTGGAAGGACGGGTGGCAGGCGTGACGCGCGAGCGACGGGCGCGCGGGGCGCGCGAGTCCCTGGCATCCATCGTGCTCGGCTTCGAGTCGGTCGTGGTGTTCCTCGGCGGCCTCGTGGTCTACGGGCTGAAGGCGCTCCCGGCGGGGCTCGAGCCCTGGTGGGGCATCGTCGCGGGCATCGTGCTGGCGATTGCGATGATCGCCCTTGCACCCGCGCTGCGCCACCCATGGGGCATCGGCCTCGGCTGGGCGCTGCAGGCGATCCTGGCTCTCGGAGCATTCCTTGTGCCGGCCCTCGGCCTCGTGGCGCTCGTCTTCGGCGCCCTCTACGCATATGCGACGATCAAAGGCGGTGAACTCGACCGGCGCAATGCGCGTCGAGCCGCCGAAACGATGAACGGAGAATGACATGCCGACCGAAGAGACCCTCGTCCTGATCAAGCCGGACGGCGTCGCCCGCGGACTCACCGGCGCGATCCTGGCCCGCATCGAGCAGAAGGGCTACTCGCTCGTCGACATCAAGCTCGTCGAGCCCGATCGCGACACGCTGGAGAAGCACTACGCAGAGCACGCCGGCAAGCCGTTCTACGAGCCTCTGCTCGAGTTCATGCTGTCCGGCCCCTCGGTCGCGATCCGCCTCGCCGGGAACCGCGTCATCGAAGGCTTCCGTGCCCTCGCCGGCACGACCGACCCGACGACGGCCGCTCCGGGCACGATTCGCGGCGACTTCGGCCGCGACTGGGGCGCGAAGGTCCAGCAGAACCTGGTTCACGGGAGCGACAGCCCGGAGTCCGCCGCGCGCGAGCTGGCGATCTGGTTCTGAACGAGCTGCCTGAGCCCTCGGTCCTTGGGAGAGTGGGGCGCCGTCAGAGAGTGCCGATCCAGTCGAGCCGGAGCTGAGCGATCAGCGCGACGATGACATAGCTGACGACAGTCAGCAGGGGAATCCACTCCATGAGCGTCTGAGACGCCTTCTGCGCACGCTCCGGCACCGGCACGATCCCGGAGCGCAGCAGGTGCAGCGTGACGGCGTAGAACGTCGGGATCGCTGCCGACCACGTCACCATGCACCACGGGCAGAGCGTGCCGAGCACGAAGATGCTCTGGCTGATGAGCCAGATCACGAAGCCGAATGCGAACGCGATGCCGGCCCAGAAGCACCACCAGAACCAGCGCGCGAACCGGGCGCCCGCGAGAATCGCGACGCCCACGATAATGGGCGCGATCCAGCCGGTGAGCCCCAGGATCGGGTTCGGGAAGCCGAAGACCGCGCCTTGCGGCGAGTTCAGGTTCGCGCCGCACTGCACGAGGATGCTGAAGTCGCACGACGCCGACGCGCCAGGGTTCTGCAACAGGCGGAACTTCTCGATCGTCAGCTCGAACGCCGCGATCCAGCCGATAGCGCCCGCGATGATCAGCCAGACCGCCAGCGCCTTAGGACGGGTGTGGGTGAGGCGCGACGACATGCTCTGAGTATCGCACTGGCCGACTGGCGAGCCGTCGTGCGCACACGCCGGGAATATCTCGGATCGCGGATTCGGCGGCGAAGGTGCGATAATGATCCGGATGCTCCCGCGGCCGCGCCGCGACCGCATCACAGAGACTTCGGGCGATGAACGCCCTTTCGCAGCGAGAGCCTTGAGCCGGCTGCACACCGAGTGAGTTCGCGGCCCCTTCCTCAGGGAGCGGCGCCGCCAGATTTTCGCCGGACGGCGCGCGGAGCCGTCCGCAAGGAGTAAGCCAGTGATGGCCGATGACAACAAGGACACGCCCGCTCCCGAAACCCTGGATCTTCAGCTGCCGCTGACGGATCTCGTCGACGAGTCCGTCGACGTCGCGGCGGCGCCGGACTCAGATGTGGCGGGAGCCGACGCGGATGCGCCCACGGTCGAGCAGGCTGCCGAGCCGGAGCAGCCGACCGAGGCCGAGCGGGCTGCCGAGGCCGGGCAGGCTGCCGAGGCCGAGCAGGCCGCCGAGGCCGGGCAGGCTGCCGAGGCCGAGCAGGCCGCCGAAGCCCTGAAGGACCAGCCCGTGACTGCGGTCTCCCTCGGGCTCCTTCCCGAGAATTTCGTCTCCTCCGTCTCGACCGATCTGCACTTCTACGCGCCTGAGATCACCTATCTGCCGGCACTGCCCAGCAATGACCGCGAGCAGGACGAGGGTGGCGAGTCAGGCACCAGCTCGCGTCGACGCAGCCGCCGGCGAGGCGGCGGGGGAGGCGCCGACGCCGACGAGGCCGTCGCTCAGCCGCGGCGCCGTGCGGTGGAGCTCATCACGGAGCCGCAGCGCATCAAGGGATCGACCCGTCTCGAGGCCAAGAAGCAGCGACGGCGTGACGGGCGCGAGGCGGGGCGTCGCCGCGCCGTCGTGACCGAGGCCGAGTTCCTCGCCCGTCGCGAGGCCGTCGACCGCGTGATGATCGTGCGGTCGAAGAACGGTCGCATTCAGATCGCTGTGCTCGAGGACAACGTGCTCGTCGAGCACTATGTCGCTCGCAATCAGGACGCGTCCCTCATCGGCAACGTCTACCTCGGGCGTGTGCAGAACGTGCTCCCGAGCATGGAAGCGGCCTTCGTCGACATCGGTCGGGGCCGCAACGCGGTGCTGTACTCGGGCGAGGTCGATTGGGATGCCGTCGAGACCGGGAACCAGCCTCGCCGCATCGAGCTCGCCCTCAAGTCGGGCGACAAAGTGCTGGTGCAGGTGACGAAGGACCCAGTGGGTCACAAGGGCGCCCGCCTGACGAGCCAGATCTCCCTTCCGGGTCGCTACCTCGTCTACGTCCCGGGTGGCGCCATGAGCGGCATCTCGCGCAAGCTTCCCGACACGGAGCGCTCGCGCCTCAAGAAGATCCTGAAGGAGATCCTTCCCGAGTCGAGTGGCGTCATCGTCCGCACCGCGGCGGAGGGCGCCACCGAGGAGCAGCTCACGCGCGACGTGCAGCGCCTGACCGCGCAGTGGGAGCACATCAGTGCGCAGGCGACCGCAGGCCAGGCGCCGTCGCTCCTCCACTCCGAGCCCGACCTGCTCGTCAAGATCGTCCGTGACGTCTTCAACGAGGACTTCTCGAAGATGCTCATCCAGGGCGAAGACGCCTATCAGACGATCACGGCCTACCTCACCGGCGTCGCGCCTGACCTGCTCGAGCGCGTCGAGAAGCACGAGGGGGACCACGATCCGTTCGATGAGTTCCGTGTCACGGAGCAGATCGAGAAGGCGCTCGACCGCAAGGTGTGGCTCCCGTCTGGCGGCTCGCTCGTCATCGACCGCACCGAGGCGATGACCGTCGTCGACGTCAATACCGGCAAGTTCGTCGGGTCGGGCGGCAACCTCGAGGAGACTGTCACCAAGAACAACCTGGAGGCCGCCGAGGAGATCGTCCGTCAGCTGCGCCTCCGCGACATCGGCGGCATCATCGTGGTCGACTTCATCGACATGGTGCTCGAGTCCAATCGTGATCTGGTGCTCCGCCGTCTCGTCGAGTGCCTGAGCCGCGACCGCACGAAGCATCAGGTCGCCGAAGTGACGTCGCTCGGCCTGGTTCAGATGACGCGGAAGAAGCTCGGACTCGGCCTTCTCGAGACGTTCAGCGAACCCTGTGACGTGTGCGCCGGGCGCGGCGTGATCGTGCACCACGATCCCGTTGTCAAGCACCGCTCCTCGCAGCAGCAAGGAGGGTCGCAGCGTCGCTCGCGCGCCGGATCGAACGGCGGTGGCGCCGCCCCTGCGGCCGGGACCGGCACGCACGTGATCACCGAGGGCGCCAAGTCGGCCCTCGCTCAGATCGCGGCTTCCACGATCCACCCGTCCAGCGACTCGGCCGCCGCGCCGACGGAGCCCGAGTCGCTGCTGCCCGCCGCTGCTCCGGCCGATCGGCCGAAGAAGTCGCGCAAGAAGCGCTCCGAAGCGCCCAAGACGGAGAAGGAGATCCTTCTCGACTCGGTGCTGAGCGCGCTGCCTGAGCCTAAGGCGCCAGGCCAGGGGCGCTCGCGACGCCGCGTCTCGACGGCGGCGCTCAGCGGCACGCCGATCGCTGCGACGCCCGAGGACTGACGCTCGGAACGCCGTCTCATCGACCTCGACGCTCCCGGGCTGTGACCCGGAGGCCCGAGGCGATGAGGCGGCGCACGAGTTCGTGGCCGCTCACGGGCTGCGCTCCCGCTGCGATCAGTCGTGAGACGGAATCGTCAGGCACGTCATAGTGGTCCAGGTCGAAAGCCCGGCGAGGGATGCCTGCGGCTGAGGCGAAGGCGTGGAGCTCTTCGAGATTCGAGTCGCTCACCAGATGGGCCCACAGACGTCCGTGCGCCGGCCAGCGTGCCTCGTCGATCAGAATCGCCATCGTGGAGCATCCTACGGCGACACACCCCAGGGCGCTTTTGCCCATCAGAGCGGCATCCGGTAAAGTAGAACCTCGGTGCGCCCGCGACGCAGGCATATGGCTTCGCGCAGTGAGACTCAGCAACCCCGTTGCCGAGGCCCCGCACCAAGACTTCCCAGTCTCGCAAAGACAATCGGAGCTGTGCGCTCCAACAGAAGAAACAAGGTGTGAAGTGGTTTACGCAGTTGTGCGCGCCGGCGGCCGTCAGGAAAAGGTCGAGGTCGGCACCATCGTCGTGCTCGACCGCCAGCAGGCCAAGGTGGGCGACAAGCTCGAGCTGCCCGCTGTCCTGCTCGTCGACGGCGACGCCGTGACGACGGACGCTGACAAGCTCGCGAAGGTCAAGGTCACCGCAGAGGTCCTCGGCGAGGAGCGCGGCCCCAAGATCGTGATCCAGAAGTTCAAGAACAAGACCGGCTACAAGAAGCGCCAGGGCCACCGACAGGACCTCACGCGCGTCAAGATCACCGGCATCAAGTAAGCCAGGGAGACGCTTCAGATGGCACACAAAAAGGGCGCAAGCTCCACTCGTAACGGTCGTGACTCCAACGCTCAGCGACTGGGCGTGAAGCGCTTCGGCGGCCAGACGGTCAACGCGGGCGAGATCCTCGTCCGTCAGCGCGGCACGCACTTCCACCCCGGCGCTCTCGTCGGTCGTGGCGGCGACGACACGCTGTTCGCCCTCGCCGCCGGCTCGGTCGAGTTCGGCACCAAGGGCGGCCGCAAGGTCGTCAACATCGTCCCCGTCGCGGAGTAATCCGACCGGCGAGGCAACGGCAGCCGACGAGGCTGTCCCACAAACCCTTGGCGAGGGGCGGGCTTCGGCTCGCCCCTCGCCTGTTTTACAGAGGAGACCGACATGGTGACGTTCGTCGACCGGGTCACGCTGCACCTGCGTGCCGGCAAAGGCGGCAACGGCTGCGTGTCGGTGCGCCGTGAGAAGTTCAAGCCGCTCGCCGGCCCTGACGGGGGCAATGGCGGGCACGGCGGCGACATCATCCTCGTCGCCGATCCGCAGGTGACGACGCTCCTGTCGTACCACCATTCACCTCATCGCTCAGCCGGCAACGGCGGCTTCGGCATGGGCGACAACCGCTCTGGTGCCACGGGGGAGAGCCTCGAGCTCGCCGTTCCCGTCGGCACCGTCGTGAAGGATGTCGACGGCGAGGTCCTCGCCGACCTCATCGTTCCGGGCACACGCTTCGTCGTCGCTCCGGGCGGCCAGGGCGGCCTCGGCAACGCCGCGCTCGCGTCGCCGAAGCGCAAGGCGCCGGGCTTCGCTCTCCTCGGAACGCCCGGCTGGGAAGGCGATGTGGTCCTCGAACTGAAGACCGTCGCCGACGTCGCGCTCGTCGGCTTTCCTTCCGCCGGCAAATCGAGTCTGATCGCCGCGATCTCGGCCGCGCGCCCGAAGATCGCCGACTATCCGTTCACGACGCTGCATCCGAACCTCGGTGTTGTGCAGGCGGGCGACAATCGGTACACCGTGGCCGATGTGCCTGGTCTCATTGAAGGCGCCAGCGAGGGCAAAGGCCTGGGCCTCGAGTTCCTGCGTCACGTCGAACGCTGCACGGCTCTCGTGCATGTGCTCGACTGCGCGACTCTCGAGCCGGGGCGCGACCCGCTGACCGACCTGGACGTGATCCTCGAGGAGCTGCGCCGGTACCCCGTCCCTGAAGGGCAGGTGCCGTTGCTCGAGCGTCCCCAGTTGGTCGCCCTGAACAAGGTCGACGTGCCCGAGGCCCGCGATCTCGCCGAGCTCGTGCGGCCCGACCTCGAGGCGCGGGGCTACCGGGTGTTCGAGATCTCGACCGTCAGTCATGACGGTCTGCGCCAGCTCACTTTCGCACTGGGTGAGATCGTCGCAGAGCACCGTGCGGCGCAGGCGAGCGCACCGGCGCCAGAGCGCATCATCATCCGTCCGCAGGGCTCCGAGAAGGAATTCACGGTCCGTGTCGAGGGCGGCACGTACGGCAACGTCTACCGGGTTCTGGGCGGCAAGCCGGAGCGCTGGGTGCAGCAGACCGACTTCCAGAACGAGGAGGCGGTCGGCTTCCTGGCGGACCGCCTGGAGAAGCTCGGCGTCGAAGACGAGCTGTACCGCGCGGGCGCCGTCGCGGGCTCGACGGTGGTCATCGGCGAAGGCGACGGCATCGTCTTCGACTGGCACCCGTCGCTGTCGTCGGCCGCCGAGCTGATGACCGCTCCGCGCGGCACGGACCCGCGCCTCGATCTGAACCCGAGGCGCACGACGTCTCAGCGCCGGGAACGCTATCACGAGCGCATGGACGCCAAGGCAGAGGCCCGAGCGGAACTCGAATCGGAGCGCCTGGCGACCGCTGTCGATCGAGAGGATGACGAGTGACGGTAAGCGAGAGATCGGATCTGCCCGGCGCGCGCCGCGTCGTCGTGAAGGTCGGCTCTTCGTCGATCAGCGGCGAGAACGCAACCAAGATCCGGCCCATCGTTCAGGCCCTCGCCGAGGCGCACGCCCGGGGCACCGAGGTCGTCCTCGTCTCGTCGGGCGCGATCGCCACGGGCATGCCGTTCCTGGCCCTCGATGAGCGACCGACCGATCTCGCCACACAGCAGGCCGCCGCAGCCGTGGGGCAGAACGTCCTGATCTACCGCTATCAGGAGGCGCTGCGCCCGTTCGCGATCGTCGCGGGTCAGGTGCTGCTGACCGCAGGCGACCTCGAGAACCCCACACCGCGCTCGAACGCACGCCGTGCCATGGAGCGGCTGCTCGGCCTCCGGATCCTGCCGATCGTCAACGAGAACGATACGGTCGCCACGCACGAGATCCGCTTCGGCGACAACGACCGGCTCGCGGCCCTTGTGGCGCAGTTGATCAGCGCCGACGCGCTCGTGCTGCTGAGTGACATCGAGAGCCTCTACACGCGCCCGCCGGCCGAGCCCGGCGCCGCGCCGATCGACCGCGTCGCCCCGGACGATGATCTCTCGCAGTTCGAATTCGGCTCGGTGGTGGTGAACAGCGTCGGAACCGGCGGCGCCGCCACGAAGGCATCGGCGGCGCGCCTGGCATCCGCAGCCGGCATCGGCGTGCTCGTGACCAGCGCCGACCTCGTCTCGGAGGCGCTCACCGGCCAGGCGGTGGGAACATGGTTCGCACCCAATCCCGACGCTCCGCGGCCCGCGGCGACAGCGTCGATCCGCACCGCCTGAGCGACGCCGGGAGCGCGTCTCTGGCACCCCATCCTCGGTAGACTGGCGGGATGACGACGATCGCCGATACCGCTCAGGAGCGCATGCTGCTGGCGAAGGATGCCGCACGCGAGATCGGGCTCCTCTCGGACGCGCAGAAGGCGCAGCTGCTGACGGCTATCGCGGCCGCCATCGAGGCCCACGCTGGCGAGATCGTCGCCGCCAACGGCGAAGACGTGGCGCGCGGCGAGCAGAACGGCCTGAGCGCCGGTCTGCTCGATCGTCTGCGCCTCGACGGCGCGCGCGTCGCGGCCCTCGCCACAGCCGTGCGCGAGGTGGCTGCTCTTCCCGATCCTGTCGGCCGCGTCCTCGACGAGCGCACACTGCCGAACGGGATCCGTCTGCAGAAGGTGTCGGTGCCCTTCGGCGTCGTCGGCTCGATCTACGAGGCGCGGCCGAATGTGACCGTCGATATCGCGGCGCTCGCCCTGCGCTCCGGCAACGCAGTCGTGCTCCGCGGAGGCACCGCCGCGCAGTCCAGCAACGCCGCTCTGGTCGCATCGATGCGCGGCGCTCTGGCCGACAGCGGCGTGAACCCGGAGGCCATCCAGACCGTCGACGACTTCGGCCGCGACGGGGCACGCGCGCTCATGCAGGCTCGGGGCGTCGTGGACGTCCTGGTGCCTCGGGGCAGTGCCGAGCTGATCGAGACAGTCGTCACCGGGTCGTCGGTGCCGGTGATCGAGACCGGAGCAGGCGTCGTGCACGTCGTGCTCGACTCGTCGGCGCCTCTCGACTGGGCTCGCGACATCGTCGTGAACGCCAAGGTCCAGCGTCCGAGTGTCTGCAACGCGGTCGAGACGGTGCTCGTGATGCGCGACGCCGCCGAGCGACTGCTCCCGGATATCGCGCGTGCCCTTCAGCAGGAGGGCGTGACGATCCACGGCGATGCCGTGGTTCAGTCGCTTGTCCCCGGCGCCATCCCGGTGACAGAGGAGGACTGGGCCACCGAGCACATGAGCCTTGACCTGTCCGTGCGTGTGGTCGACGACCTCGACGAGGCGCTCACCCACATCCGCACCTATTCGACAGGCCATACGGAGTCGATCGTCACCGCCGATGAAGCGCGGGCCGAGCGATTCCTGGCCGAGGTCGATTCGGCGGTCGTCATGGCGAATGCCTCCACACGATTCACTGACGGCGGGCAGTTCGGGTTCGGCGCCGAAGTCGGCATCTCGACGCAGAAGCTCCACGCCCGCGGTCCGATGGGCCTTCCGGAACTCACCAGCACGAAGTGGCTCGCTCGTGGCACCGGGCAGATCCGCGATTGACGGCCTAAACTGAACAACGCACCCGAAATCGAAACGGAGTCCGAATGACCCTCGCCACGATCGCCGCCCTCGCCGCTGCGGAGACCGAGCACCACGGCAACGTCCAGGCAGAGACGTTCATCTTCGGAGTCGTGGCGTTCGTCCTCTTCCTCCTCCTCGGCCTGGTCACCCTGTCGTACCGCAACGTGGCCAACCGCCACTCGCACAAGGCGGAGGCGTATGCCAAGTCCCACGCGCAGGACCTCGCCCAGGCGGGACACGGCCACCACTAGGCCGCCCGGATGGCATCGGCACGCGGCCCTCGGGTCGGAGTGATGGGTGGGACGTTCGATCCCATTCACCACGGACACCTGGTCGCGGCCAGCGAGGTGGCCCAGTCGTTCGACCTCGACGAAGTGATCTTCGTCCCCACAGGCATGCCCTGGCAGAAGCAGGACGTGACGCCCAGCGAGCACCGCTACCTCATGACGGTCATCGCGACCGCATCGAACCCGCGGTTCACGGTCAGCCGCGTCGACATCGACAGAGCAGGCCCGACGTACACGATCGACACACTGCGCGACTTGAAGGAGCAGCGACCCGACGCAGAACTGTTCTTCATCACGGGAGCCGACGCGATCGCTCAGATCCTGAGCTGGCGCAATCACGACGAACTCTGGGACCTCGCGCATTTCGTGGCCGTGTCGCGGCCCGGTCATGAACTCAGCATCGAGGGACTCCCGACCGACGACGTCAGCCAACTGGAGATCCCCGCTTTGGCCATCTCGTCCACCGACTGCCGCGAGCGAGTACGTCAGGGACACCCCGTGTGGTATCTCGTTCCCGACGGCGTCGTCCAATACATTGCGAAGCACCACCTTTACCGGAGTCAGGCATGAGCACACCCGAAGAGACGCCTCAGCTGACACGCAGGCAGCTGCGCGAACTGCGCAACACGGCCGCCACGCCGATCATCACTGAGACGCAGGAGCGGGCCACGGAACAGCCGCCTGCTCCGTCGCCGCGTGCCGCCGAGCCCGACGCATCGCCTGAGCCCGTCGCACCGCCCGAGACGCCCGCCGAGCCGGCGGCGCCCCCGACGACGGCCGACGACGGGAGCCGCCCGCTCACGCGCCGCGAGATCCGCCAGCGCGAGCGGCTCCGCACCGCGTCCGTGCCGGTGATCACCTCCGAGATCCTGGCTGTGACGGCGGCCGAACGCGAAAAGCATGCGGCCGAGCGGGCAGCTGCGGAAGTCCCCGCCGACGACTGGTCCGCCCCCTCCGCGAGCTCCGCGAGCTCCGCGACATCAGCCGAAGAGGAGTCGCCGGATCGTGCGTCGGAGGTCGTGCAGGCGGAGACCGTCGATGAGGCTCCCGCTCAGCCGATTGAGAGCGAGAGCAGGCTCGCGGCAGTCGAGGAACTCGTCGTCACAGAGGTCCACACAGACGAGGGCGCCGCTGGCGGCGGACCGAGCGCCGCTGTCGAGGCGGAGCGCACCGATACTGCCGCCGGTGCAGCCGATTCTGAAGCCGACGGCGCTGAACCCGCTCCATCAGCCGACGCGGAGGAGGACGAGAAGCGCGTCGTGGCCTCTGCATTCGGGGCTGACCTTCTCCAGGGGACGTCTGGCGAGCCCGAGGTCCCAGCATCCTTCGACCAGCTCCTGACGCGCGGAAGCGCGGTGACGGGCGCGATCTCGATGCCGAACGCGCTCATCCTCTCGCAGACGCCCGAGGGAGGGTCCCTCACCGCCCCCGTCACAGCGACGGGCGAGATCCTCATCACGGGCACCTTCGCTCTGCCCGATCACTACGGGTCCACGGGCACCGTCCCCGGCCATGCCGACGGCAAGGAGGCGGATGCCGTACTGGTCGATGGCGAGCTGCCGGCGGCGTCGTCACCCACCCCGATCGCGGCAAGCGCCGCGATCAGCACCATCAAGAGCGCGGATGAGATCATCAAGCCGCCGGCGCCGGAGCGGGGGAGCCGCCTCATGGTGGTCCTCGCCATCACCGCCGGTGTGCTGGCTGTCGCGCTTGCGGGCGTGCTCATCCTCGCCATCACGACAGGTATTTTCTGATGACCCTTTCTCCCCAGTCCATCGATCTCGTGCAGCTCGCGGCGGCCGCCGCGGATGCCAAGGGAGGCGACGACCTCGTCGCCTTCGACGTATCGGAACCGCTGCCGCTTGTCGACGCCTTCCTCCTGGTCACGGGGACGAGCGAGCGCAACGTCGCCGCGATCGCGGACGAGGTGGAGGAAAGGCTGCTGGATGCCGGTGTCAAGCGTCTGCGCCGGGAGGGGAGGCACGAGGCTCGCTGGATTCTGCTCGATTTCGGCGACCTGGTCGTGCACGTGTTCCACGAAGAGGAACGCGCCTTCTACGGCCTGGAGCGGCTGTGGAAGGACTGCCCGGTCGTCCCGATTCAGCTGCCCTCTGCGGCCGCCACGGACTGACGCCGATTTTTTCCCTCCAGCGGAATGTAGTACGCTGGGGTAGTTGCCGCGAACGGCGACCAAGGGCCTGTGGCGCAGCTGGTAGCGCACCTGCATGGCATGCAGGGGGTCAGGGGTTCGAGTCCCCTCAGGTCCACTCTTGAAAGCCCCGGTCCGCCGGGGTTCTTCTTTGCCCAGAAGCCCCTTTTCAGCGAGATTACAAGGGAGGTTTCGGGGGCAAAGTACCCTGATTCTTTTTCGAACGTGCCGTTACAGGTACATCCGGCCCGCCTTCATGTCTAGGGCGGCACGCTCTGAGGGTTTTGCTGTCGGCGGGCGATCCAACATACGCTCGGCGACGCCCTGCGGGACAGGCGGTCATCGCCTCTGCAATGGGTGTCACGATGACAGTTGAGATGAAGAAGCAGTAAGCCGTGGCGTCCTAGCCCGCAGCCGGCGTCGCGCGCCGGCGGGAATCCTGGACGGGTCTCCGCGACGCCCGCGTATGCGCGGGTTCGCCGCCCTGATGAGCGTCGTGCTAGCCGCCGCGGCGCTGGTGGCCGGCCCGGGGGCGGCGCCTGCAGAGGCGGCCACCGATCGCTCCTACACGAAGACGTTCAGCGACCCTCAGGGCACCCGCTGGACGACGCCCTCAGGGGTCACCCGCATCGGTTGAGATGGCAGGTGCCAAGGGCGCCGGTATGTCGGTGTGCTGGCGGCAGTCGTGTGGCGGCCGAGGGAGCCGCATCTCGTTCGAACTGGACGAGGCGGTGGCGCGGGCGGCTACGCCAAGACGACCGAGTGGAATGTCGACGGTCTGGCCCCCTGGATCGTCGTCTACGGTGGCAACGGCGGCGATGCTGGGCAGAGCGGGGTCGACGGTTCGAGCTGGGGCTACTTCAGCACGAAGCCGGGGAAGGGCGGCGCAGGGGCGGCCCTCCCCGGTAAGAACGGCGCGAACGGCACTCCTTCCGCATGGTTCTCGTGGTGAGCCGGTGGCGGTGGCGGTGGTGCTGGCTGGGCGTCGGGGGCCGAAGGCGGCTCCGGCAAGAGCGCCGGCTCCTACTCGAACGCCGGTGGCGGTGGTGGCGGAGGCTCCGACTGGGTGGACGCCCGTCTCACCCCGACCATCGGCACGAACGCGGGGCAGACGGGTATGTGCGCGTCACCTACGTCGCTCCCGTCACTCGACTTCGCCGTTCCTGCCGCGATGACCGAGAACCAGCAGTTCTTCGGGCGCGTGCGTGCCTCCGGCGACGACGGCGAGTTGATTCAGGGTCGCCACCAGCTCACGGTCGGTGCACGCGTACCGGCCGACTTCGAGGGGCAGCAGGGCATCGTCGAACTGAACCTGCCCGCCGGTGTGCACACGATCGAGCACGTCTTCACCGAGCCGGGATTCGCACCGGTGCGGACGACGTGGACGATCACCGTCGCTGCTGCGGGCGGCGGCATCGGAGCGCAGGAGCCCGTGAGCTTCGACGTGGATATGACCGACCACGTCTTCTCTCTCGGGGCATCGATCACGGTGAGCGGCTCTCTCGTGAGCCGGGGAGGCGCTGTCCCCGGCAGCGTGTCCGTCTCCGCCTCGCTCGACGGCGTACCGGCCGGCAGCGCCACGACATCGGCTACAGGCGAGTTCGCACTGACGCTCCCCGCGGGAACCCCGAAGGGCGATCACACCGTCGAGCTGACGTCGGATTCGACGCCGCTCTTCCTCGCGGCGCCCACGCTGGAGATCCCGATCACGGTCGTCGACGAGCGCACCGAGGTCACGATCACGAGCGCCTCCTCGGTCGCCACGGTCTACGGTGCGCCGATCGATGTCGTCACGCGGGTGACGGCCGCCGACGGAGCCGGCCCCGCCCCGACCGGATTCGTCGCCCTCGCCGACGATGACGATCTCATCGGCATCGCGACCGTCTCCAGTGGCGGCACAGCGACGTTCTCCCGCATCTTCCCGCATCGGCGCTCGACGGCGATCCGTGCGCTGTACGTAGGCGACGGGGTCTACGAGAGCGCGACGTCGCCGACCGTGGCGATCAGCGTCGGCGACGCCGCCACCGAGACGGTGCTCGAGGTCTCGAGCGTCACGGGGCACGCCGGCGACTTGACAGCGATCCAGGCCACGGTTTCCGCGGAGGCGGGCAGCCTGCTCGAACCCGCGGGCGCGGTCGAGCTGATGCTCGACGACGAGGTCTTCGCGGTCGCCTCGATCGGCGCGGACGAAGACGACACGGCGGGCGACGGCACCGTCTCGTACGCCTTCGACACAGAGCACCTTCCGGCGGGGTCGCTGGAGCTGTGGGCACGCTTCGTCCCAGGCGACGGGTACGCGGCATCCGAGTCCGACCGCGTCGACCTCGATCTCGAGAACCATGAGTCCCGGATCACGGTGAGCCCCCGGGTCGCGATCAGCGAGGGTGACAGGGCCGCGATCACGGCGCGCGCCGAGGTGCTCGGCCACGGTGGCGGCCCGCTCATGCGGCAGGCGTCGGGTGCGCCGGATGCCGACGGCATCGTCGTCGTCCACCGAGGCCGCGAGGTCATCGGCTCGGCGGACGCCGATCGGGCGACGGGTGAGGCGAAGCTGCGGATCGATGACTTCCCCGTGGGGTCGAGATCGCTGCGATCGAGTTCCTCCCGGACGGCTACGGCGTCGCCCCGGCCGAGACGACGGTCGCCTACACGGTGGCGGCAGCGGCGGTCGACCCTCGCCCCGTCGATCCGGGTGACGACAAGCTGCCCGCGACGGGCGGCGAGACCCTGCCCGCGCCGGGCGGCGACTTCGCGGTCCTTCCGTTCACCGTGGCCGGGCGCTTTCGCTGCTGCTCGGCTGTGCACTGATCGCCCTGCACCATCTGATGGCCCGGCGTCGCGCGCCGCTCAGCTGAGCGAGGGCGTGGAGCGGCCGGGGGTTGACCCCCGGTCCAATCCGGGAGCTGGTTCACACCGGCGCCGTGCGCGCCCGTGAGGCTCACGCCACGGCTGAGCGGGCCGATCTCGAACGCGTCGATCGGGGTGAGCGTCGCGCGGTCGAGATCCGGAGCTGCACTGCACCGCCATCTCGGCGACAGGCTTGGCATGCCTTCGTCCCGGATGCAACCCCCTCTTCGAGGCCGCCGCCTGCGTCGATACTCGGGACCGACACGAGGAGGCCGAATGAAGGCGATGACATACCGGGGTCCCTACAAGATCCGGGTGGAAGAGAAGCCCGATCCGGTGATCGAGCATCCGAACGATGCCGTCATCCGGGTCGAACTTGCGGCGATCTGCGGCTCTGACCTGCATCTGTACCACGGGATGCTTCCGGACACACGGGTGGGGCACACCTTCGGGCACGAGTTCATCGGAACCGTGGAGGAGGTCGGGAGCTCGGTGCAGAGTCTGCAGGTGGGCGACCGGGTCATGGTGCCGTTCAACATCTACTGCGGCAGCTGCTTCTTCTGCTCACGAGGACTGTTCTCGAACTGCCACAACGTCAACGCCAACGCCACGGCCGTAGGCGGAATCTACGGCTACTCGCACACCGCCGGCGGTTACGACGGCGGCCAGGCCGAACGCGTCCGCGTGCCGTTCGCCGATGTCGGGCCTTCAGTGATTCCGGAGGACATCGACAGCGAAGACGCACTGATGCTCACCGACGCGTTCTCGACCGGGTACTTCGGGGCTCAGCTCGCCGACATCGTCGCGGGCGACACCGTCGTGGTCTTCGGAGCAGGCCCCGTCGGGCTGGCCGCCGCACGCTCGGCGTGGCTGATGGGTGCGGGCCGGGTGATCGTGGTGGATCACCTCGACTACCGCCTGCGCAAGGCCGAGGAATTCGCCTACGCCGAGACCATGAATTTCGGACAGATGCGTGACATCGTGCTCGCGCTCAAGAAGGCGACGGGCGGCCTCGGTGCGGATGCGGTGATCGAGGCGGTGGGCGCCGAGGCCGACGGACACGTGCTTCAGCACGTCACGGCAGCCAAGCTCAAGCTTCAGGGCGGCTCGCCGGTCGCGCTCAACTGGGCGATCGACGCGGTGCGCAAGGGCGGCACGGTCTCGGTGATGGGCGCATACGGGCCGCTGTTCAGCGCCGTCAAATTCGGCGACGCGCTCAACAAGGGCGTGACACTGCGTATGAACCAGGCTCCCGTCAAACGACAGTGGCCGCGGCTCTTCGAACACATCCGGGCCGGACATATACGGCCTCGCGACATGATCACGCACCGTATCCCGCTCGATCACATCGCGGAGGGCTACCACATCTTCTCGTCGAAGCTCGACGACATCGTCAAGCCGATCGTCACCCCGGCCGCCTGAAGCACTGCGGAGGATCTCCATGCCGTACACCCCTGAGAAGCCCACGAGCACGCCGACTGCCGACGAGCTCCGCGCTCGCATTCCCGGATGGGGCACCGACCTCGACCCGGCCGACCGCCCCGCCTTCCCGCGAGAACAGCCCGGCATCGAGACGGGCGCGCACTGGACCCTGCCCGAGCAGCAGCCGGAGCCCCCGCAGGGACGCGAACGCTCTATCGAGCACGAGCGCCTGACACCGGTCTTCGGGACTGCCCAGCCCCTGCAGGGGCCCGCCGGCAGCATCCGCCGCATCGCCTACGCCCGCTTCAGCGAAGGGCAGACGCCGCATTGGCTGCTGCTGGTGCTTGCCGATCGCGTGGACTCAGCGTCGGCCCACGCACGTTCGCTGTTCACCCGCCGCCCCGACGATCCCATCACGCAGTCGGGCGTCCTGGGCGAGATCGGACGAGGTCCCCTACGGTCGCGGCTGCGACCCGGTCGTGTCGATCTGCGGCATTCCTGGCTGGATCCGCTCATCGTCATCGGTCCTTGGGTGCTCGGCGCGTTCCTGACTGTCAAGGCCGCGAGGAGGCTTTTCAGCCGCTCGCACTGAGCATGGATGCCGAGCGCACGGCACGACGGCGAGGAGCGCGATCCGCGGCGGCTGGTGCTCGCCAGCACGCATCGCGGCTTGCCTGAGTGAATGCTGTACGGTGCTCGGCATCGGGGGTAGCGTCTCCGACACAGACCGCTCGATGAAGTGCGGTCCTCGACGGATGGAGTTTCTCCCATGAAGTTCTTCCAACGGCTCGGCAGATCGATCATGCTGCCGGTCGCGGTTCTCCCGGTCGCAGCGATCCTGTCGGGTATCGGGTATTGGATCGCGTCCGCAAGCGGCGGGCCGAATCTCGTGTCGACGTTCCTCGGCGCGGCGGGCGGCGCTCTCCTGGACAACATGCCGCTTCTGTTCGCCGTCGGCATCGCGATCGGAATGGCGAACAAGACCGATGGCACGTCCGCGCTCGCGGGACTGGTCTCCTGGCTGACGATCACGACGCTGCTGGCGCCGTCCACCGTGGCGAACCTCACCGGCGCCGCAGATGAAGCCTCCGTGGACCCTGCTTTCGGGCGCGTGCAGAACGTGTTCGTCGGTATCATCGCCGGGCTCATCGGCGCCTGGTGCTACAACCGGTTCAAAGACACCAGGCTCCCGGATGCGCTGTCCTTCTTCTCCGGCCGGCGGTCGGTCGCGATCGTGACGGCGGGAGTCTCCCTCGTGGTGGCCGTCGTCCTCCTGTTCGTCTGGCCGGTCGTCTACGGCGCGCTCGTCAACTTCGGCGAATGGATCGCGACCCTCGGGCCCCTGGGCGCGGGCATCTACGGCTTCATGAACCGACTGCTGATCCCGACCGGGCTGCACCACGCCCTGAACTCGGTGTTCTGGTTCGACGTGGCGGGCATCAACGACTTGGTCAACTTCCTCCAGAACACGCCCGAGGCGGAGTACGGCGTCACCGGACAGTACATGGCCGGATTCTTCCCGATCATGATGTTCGGCCTGCCGGGCGCGGCACTCGCGATGTATCTCACGGCGAAGACGAACCGCCGGAAGGTGACCTACGGCATCATGCTGTCGGCGGCGATCGCCTCGTTCTTCGTCGGCGTGACTGAACCGCTCGAGTTCGCGTTCATGTTCGTGGCGCCGTGGCTGTACCTGATCCACGCGGTCTTCACCGGCATCTCCGTGGCGATAGCCGCGCTGCTGCCGACGAGACTCGGCTTCGGGTTCTCCGCGGGATTCATCGACATGGTGCTGCAATGGGCCAACCCGCTGGCGCAGAACCCCTGGATCCTGCTGCTGATGGGCGTCGCGTGGTTCTTCATCTACTTCGCCACGTTCTACTTCCTCATCAAGCGGTTCCAGCTCAAGACTCCGGGGCGCGAGGATGACGAGGACACCCAGGATGCCGACAACGTCGGCACGAGCCTCGCTGGCTACCATGGGACCGCTGAGAAGTTCATCGCCGGTCTCGGAGGCAAGGAGAACATCGTCGACGTGGACAACTGCGCGACGCGGCTTCGGCTTGAGATCTCCGACACCTCGAAGGTCGACGAGCACGCACTGAAGCGCGCCGGCGCAGCGGGCACCATCAAGACCGGCGCGCATTCCGTCCAGGTCGTCTACGGGCTCAACGTGCAGTTCGTGAAGGACGCCATGGAGGACATCATCCATGAGCGTCCCATCACGTCGTCACCGGCTCCTTCACCAGCGCCTTCCGCGCCCGGGACGACGACGCTGGAGGCGCCGGCGGCGACGACGGTGCGCCTGCGGCAGCCGGTCGCAGGCGCCGTAGTCGCTCTCGCTGAAGTCCCGGACCCGATGTTCGCGCAGGGGACGATGGGACCGGGTCTCGCGGTCGACCCGACGGGAGACACGATCGTCGCTCCCGCGGATGCGACTGTGGCGTCCGTCTTCCCCACGGGACACGCGATCGGACTCGCCCTCGCGGACGGGACCGAGCTGCTCATCCATGTGGGAATCGACACCGTCTCGCTCAAGGGCGACGGCTTCGAGACGCTCGTGAAGGCGGGGGATCGGGTGACGACCGGTACGCCTCTCATCCGGTTCGACTCCGGGAAGATCCGAGCCGCGGGCCTGTCGCCCGTGACCCCTGTCATCGTCCTGAACAACGAGGCCGCCACGGTCGAGTTCGACTGATCGACACGGGGAGGGTGGGAAGTTTCGCTTCCCGCCCTCCGCCGTGGGTCGTCAGTCGCCCGCGACCGGCTCGATCAGCGACGGGTCGTTGTTTCGGACATTCCCCACGGCGGATGACACCGGGTGGTGTGCGAGCGTGTCGGCCAATGCCGGGGCGGCGTCGATCGCCGCATCGAGCACGTCGCCGACGTTGTCGGTGCTCGGATCAAGCCATGCGTCGGCGTGGTCCGCGTCGACGAACAGCGGCATCCGATCATGGATCGAGCCCAGCTCGCCCACCGAGTCGCGGGTCATGATCGTGAAGCTCAGGAGCCAGCGGGACGGGTCGTCGTCGGGCCTGCTCGGGTCTTTCCACCACTCGTACAGTCCGGCGAACAGCAGCGGCCCTCCGTCGGCGGGGTGGATGTAGTGCGGGGTCTTCACACCGTCGATCGTGTGCCATTCGTAATAGCCCGACGCGGGGACGATGGCGCGTCGCTTGATGAGCGCCTGTCGGAACATGGGCTTGTCCTCGACCTCTTCGGCGCGAGCGTTGAACGCCTTGGAGCCGATCGCGGGCGACTTCGCCCACCCAGGGACAAGACCCCATCGCGCGGACTCGAGTCGGCGCGTGGGAGGGTCGGTCTTCGCTGAATCGAGGACGATCGCCGCCCGATCGGTCGGAGCTACGTTGAAGGAGGGCGCGGGAAGGTCGTCGCTCACGACATCCACCCGGAGCACACCCACGAGCTCAGGACCGGCACTGGCTACGACGAAGCGACCGCACATGCGCCCAGCCTAGAGCCTGCTCCAGACGCCCGGGCGGTCGCTCAATCGCCGTCGACGACGCCCGCGGCGGAAAGCCGTTCGAGCAGGTCGGCGCCGTCCGGACCCGACACCCAAGGGACCGTCGCCGCCGAGTGATCGTTGACGGCCGTGCGACCTCCGGCGAGCACCGCCTCTGCCGTCGACAGCTGACGGATCGCGACAGCCGTGACGTGCTCAGGGAACTCGCTCGTGAAGGCGGTGTAGAGGTCGTCGTCATGCTGGCCGTCGTCGCCGATCAGCATCCACTTGACGTGAGGGAACTCGTCGGCGAGCCTACGGAGGTTGTCGCTCTTGTGCGCTCTGCCGCTTCTGAACCAGCGATCGTGCGTCGGTCCCCAGTCAGTGAGCAGGAGCGCCCCCGGTGGAAAGAGGTGACGGCGCATGAAGCGGATGAGAGTCGGCGCGACGTTCCACGCTCCCGTGGACAGGTAGATGACAGGCGCCCCAGGATGGTCGCGCACCAGACGCTCGAGGAGCACCGCCATGCCCGGCACGGGCTGCCGTGCGTGCTCGTCAAGGACGAACGAGTTCCAGGCCGCGACGAGCGGGCGGGGGAGCGCCGTGACCATCACGGTGTCGTCGACGTCGCAGACGATCCCGAACGAGACGTCGCGCGCCACGATGAAGACGCGCGTCTCGACCGGGTCACCTCCCTCGACCGACATCGTCAGGGTCTGCCAGCCCGGAGCCATGCGCGCCGGCAGCACGGTGTCGATCACACCCCCGCGGTCAGCGACGACCTCGTGCGACACCTCGTCGATCGTGACCGTCACCTGCGCGAAGCCGACGGGAACCGAGGCGAAGCTGCGCCAGCCGCGGACGGCGGCGTACTCGCCCGTGGGGCGCTGCTTGAGCGGCGGGACGATCAGCACGCGACCGAGCACACGGACCCAGTCGTCGCTCCCGTAGCCCGGGTACGCCGCCACCGTCGGCTGCTGTCCGCGAGCGCGTGCTCGGCGCTCGCGCCAGGAGTGAAAGCGATACTCGAGCCGAGCGAGCCAGAGCACCTTCGGACGTGGGGTGGTCGCTGAAGACATCGGTTCAGTCTCCCATGCCTTCGTCGGCCCGGGATGAAGACCCCTCGTCCAGGTGCATGTGGCGCTCCTCGCGCGCGACGATGACGCGCTTGGCGATGTAGGCGAGCACCAGGAAGACGACGATGATGCCGACGAAGAGGTAGCCGGCCGAATGGAGCTGATCGGCCAGCTCTCGGTAGGTGCCGGCCGCCGCTGCGGCGACAGAGACGTAGACGATCGCCCACACGGTGCACGCCGGTGCGGTCCAGGCGAGGAAGCGGCGGTACGCGAAGCCGCTCATGCCGACCGTGAGGGGAACGAGAGAGTGCAGCACGGGAAGGAACCGGGACAGGAAGATGGCGGGACCGCCCCGCCTGCGCAGGTAGAGCTCCGCGCGCGCCCAGTTGTGGTCGCCGACACGCATGCCCAACCGGGAGAACCGGATGCGGGGACCGAGCCAGCGTCCGAGCCAGAAGCCGATGCTCTCTCCTACGAGCGCACCGAGGATCACCGCCAGCACGAGCCCAGCGGCCTCCAGGGGACCGCCGACGGCGGTGCCTGCGACGATCACGACGGTGTCGCCAGGCACGACGAGACCGATCAGCACGCTCGTCTCGAGCATGATCGCCACCCCTGCAAGCACGGTTCTCACGACCGGGTCGACGCTTTGAACGGCGTCGAGCAGCCACGTGAGGAACTCGTTCACCACGCCAGCCTATGACGATCACGGGCTCTAGCCTGAGAACGTGCCGACTGTTCTCTCCGCGCGCGCTCTGCCAGTGTGGATCGACCCTGCAGAGCTCTACCTGTCCGGGCCTGCGCACGCCTTGCACAGCTTCTGGCTCGACGCCGGACCGGATGCCGCGAGCGGGTGGAGCTGGCTCGGCACGGGCGTGCCCGTCGACGCGCCGCCGCGCGGGGTCTTGGCCGGTGGCAGCGTGTCGCACGCGGCGGGCGCGTTCCACGGCGGATGGATCGGCTGGCTCGGCTACGACCAGGCCGCCGCCGCAGCCGGCGCGCCCGCGTCGGAGGACGTCGCGCGCGCTCCGCAGACACGCTGGCTGCGGGCCGAGCGCTTCGTCGCGATCGACCACGCGGCTCGCATACTGTGGGCCTGGGCTCCAGAGCACGACCTCGACGACTTCGTCTCCGAGGTGCTCACATGGCGTGGAGGAGCCATCGATGCGCCGGTGGCACCGGCATCCGTCGAGGTCTCCGCGCGCCATCGGCCCGACGAATACGCCGACCTCATCCGACGGTGCCAGGAGCACATCCGCGACGGCGACGCCTATCAGCTCTGCCTCACGACCCGTTTCGAGGTGGCCGCCCGCGTCGACCCCGTCGACGCGTACATGCGTCTGCGCACAGCGACGCCCGCGCATCACGGCGGCCTGATCCGGAGCGGCTCGTTCGCTCTGGCCAGCGCCAGCCCGGAGCGCTTCCTCGAGGTGTCGGAGGGCGTCGTCCGCACACGTCCCATCAAGGGCACCAGACCGCGAGGCACCGACGCGGCCGCCGACGCAGCCCTCGCCGAGGAGCTGCGGACGAGTGTCAAGGAGCGCGCCGAGAACGTCATGATCGTCGATCTCATGCGCAACGATCTTCAGCGTGTGTGCCTCACGGGCGGTGTCGCCGCCGAGCGTCTGCTCGAAGTGGAGTCGTATCCGGCGGTGCACCAGCTCGTGAGCACCGTCGCGGGTCGCCTTCGCCCCGTCATCCGCATCGGCGACGTGCTGGACGCCGCATTCCCGGCGGGCAGCATGACGGGCGCTCCCAAACTGGCGGCCATGACCCTTCTGAACAGGCTCGAGGCCGGCCCGCGGGGCGTCTATGCGGGCTGCTTCGGCTGGGTCGGCGACGACGGCGCGGCCGACCTCGCGATGATCATCCGCTCGATCGTCTTCGATGATCTTGGGGCTTACGTGGGGGCGGGCGGCGGGATCACCTGGCGATCCGAGCCGGCCGCAGAGGTGGAGGAGGTCGGCGTCAAGGCGCGCGGGCCGCTTGCCGCGCTCGGGGCGCGCCTGCCCCCGGGCTGGTGACAGGCCTGTTCCGCTAATCTGGAAGGACGCGTGCGCGCGTTCCCGACTTTCCTGCGATTGGTGTTCCGTGTCTTCGACGATCCCCGCTTCCCCCGCCCACGAGGGCGGCTACGACCCGTACGAGATCCAGAAGAAGTGGCAGCAGCGGTGGAAGAGCGCCGATCCTTTCCGCGCAGGCGGCGACGATGACACTCGCCCCCGCAAGTACGTGCTCGGCATGTTCCCGTACCCCTCGGGCGACATGCACATGGGTCACGCAGAGAACTACGCCTATGTCGACTCGGTCGCCCGCTTCTGGCGCCACCGCGGATACAACGTCCTGAATCCCATCGGCTGGGACTCGTTCGGCCTGCCCGCAGAGAACGCCGCCATCCAGCGCGGCGCCGACCCGCGCGAGTGGACGTACTCGAACATCGCACAGCAGCGCGAGAGCCTGCAGCAGTTCGGCACGTCGTACGACTGGAGTCGCGTGCTCCACACGAGCGATCCGGAGTACTACCGGTGGAACCAGTGGCTGTTCCAGCAGATGTACGACCGCGGGCTGGCGTACCGCAAGGAGAGCCCCGTCAACTGGTGTCCCAACGACCAGACTGTGCTCGCGAACGAGCAGGTCGTCGACGGCCGCTGCGAGCGCTGCGGCCACGAGGTCGTCAAGAAGAAGCTGACGCAGTGGTACTTCAAGATCACGGAGTATGCCGACCGTCTACTCGATGACCTGAACCAGCTCGAAGGCTTCTGGCCGTCGAAGGTCATTCGGATGCAGCGCAATTGGATCGGCCGTTCGGTCGGCGCCGACATCGACTTCGAGATCGAGGGCCGCGCTGAGAAGGTCACGGTCTTCTCGACCCGTCCCGACACGCTGCACGGTGCGACGTTCTTCGTCGTGGCGCCCGAGAGCGACCTCGCCGTCGAGCTCGCGGCGGGCGCGTCGCCCGAGGTCCGCATGCGCTTCCAGTCCTACCTGGATCAGGTCGGCAAAGCGAGCGAGATCGAGCGTCAGTCGACCGACCGCCCCAAGACCGGTGTGTTCCTCGAGCGGTACGCGATCAACCCGATCAACGGTGAGCGCCTGCCGATCTGGGCGGCCGACTACGTCCTGGCCGACTACGGCCACGGTGCCGTCATGGCGGTGCCGGCTCACGACCAGCGCGACCTCGACTTCGCCCGCACCTTCGACCTGCCGATCAAGGTGGTCGTGGACACAACCGCCCCCGTCACGGGAGCGATCTCGGTCGTCGAGGTCGACGAGGACGGCGTCCCGGTCGACCCCGGTGCGAAACTGGAGTCCATCGACCCGGCGGTCACGGGTGTCGCCCTGACGGGCGAGGGCCGCATGATCAACTCCGGCCCGCTGAACGGCATGAGCAAACGCAACGCCATCGCGCGCATGATCGAGGAGCTGGAGGCTATCGGCGCCGGACGCGCGGCGAAGTCGTACCGCCTGCGTGACTGGCTGATCTCGCGCCAGCGGTTCTGGGGCACTCCGATCCCGATGATCCACACGGAGGACGGTCGCATCGTCCCGGTGCCCGAGGACCAGCTTCCTCTGACGCTTCCCGACGCCAAGGGTCTCGACCTTGCCCCGAAGGGCACGTCGCCGCTGGGCGCGGCGACGGAATGGATGGCGGCCACCGACCCTGCGACGGGTGAGTCCGCCCTCCGTGACCCGGACACGATGGACACGTTCGTCGACAGCTCGTGGTACTTCCTGCGCTTCCTGTCGCCCGGTGACCCCGACAAGGCCTTCTCTCCGAAGGAGGCCGCCAAGTGGGCTCCGGTCGACTCTTACATCGGCGGCGTAGAGCACGCCATCCTGCACCTGCTGTACGCGCGTTTCATCACGAAGGTCCTGTTCGACATGGGCCTGATCGACTTCACCGAGCCGTTCTCGACGCTCATCAACCAGGGCATGGTCCTGCTCGAAGGCTCGAAGATGTCCAAGAGCAAGGGGAATCTCGTCGAGTTCGCCTCGAGCATGGTCGACCCGGGTGCGGATGCCGTTCGCGTCGCGATCGCTTTCGCAGGCCCGGTCGAGGACGACATCAACTGGGAAGACGTCTCGACGACGGGTGCCCAGAAGTTCCTCGCGCGAGCCTGGCGTGTCGCGAAGGACGTCACCAGCAGCCCTGACGTCGTCTGGGCCGAGGGCGATCCTGCGCTCCGGCGTGTGACTCACCGTCTGCTCGCCGATGCTCCAGGCCTGGTCGAGCAGACGAAGTTCAACGTCGTGGTCGCCCGCCTGATGGAGCTGGTCAACGCGACGCGCAAGACCATCGACTCCGGCGCCGGGCCGGCCGACCCCGCGGTTCGCGAAGCGGCCGAGGTCACCGCCATGATCCTCGACCTGTTCGCTCCGCACACCGCGGAAGAGATGTGGGAGATCCTCGGCTACGAGCCGTTCGTGGGTCTCGTGCCGTGGCGCCAGGCCGACCCCACCCTGCTCGTCGACGAGACGGTCACGGCCGTCGTCCAGATCGACGGCAAGGTGCGCGGCACGCTGACCGTCTCGGCTCGGGTCACGGCCGAAGAGCTCGAGGCGCTCGCACGCGGCGACGAGAAGGTGCAGCGCTCGCTCGCCGGCCGCGAGATCGCGCGCGCCGTGGTGCGCGCGCCGAAGGTCGTCAGCTTCACCACTGCCTGAGTTCCTCCACTTCGGTGGACGGGGAAGTCCCGTCCACCGAAGTCATCAGCTGGCGGAAGTCGCGATGGCCGAAGCAGTCACAGTGGAGGGGTGAGCACGGAGACCCGATCCCGCTGGCGACTGCCGGTGGGGGCGGCCGTGGTTCTGATCGTGGCTGCACTTGCGGTGTCCATCGTGATCGGGATGCTGCGTACATCGGCAGCTCCCCCCGTCGAGGAGATCCCGGTCGTCCCGAACGTCGACGCATCGATCGAGCTCTACGTGCATGTGTCCGGCGCGGTGAGACGTCCCGGGCTCTACCGCATGAAGAGCGGGGCGCGAGTCGTCGACGCCGTCGCGGCCGCGGGCGGGTTCACGCGCAAAGCCGATTCAGCCGGCGTCAACCTGGCGCGTCCGGTGACCGACGGAGAACAGCTGCACATCGCAGCCGAGGGAGACGCCACCGAGTCTCCGAGTGCGGGTCGTGACGGCGCCGGCGGCGGCAGCGCGGGGGCCCCGTCCCATGGACTGGTGAATCTCAACACCGCCGATTCGGGCGCGCTCGAGACGCTGCCTCGGATCGGTCCGGCCCTCGCGTCCCGGATCATCGCATGGCGGGAGCAGAACGGTCGTTTCACGAGTGTCGACGACCTGCTCGCCGTTCCGGGCATCGGCGCCAAGCTGCTCGAAGGACTCCGCGACGCGGTGACTGTGTGACCGACGCACAGCCGGGGGAGCGGGCGAGCGAACGCGCCCCGCGCGGCAGGGATCTTCGGCTGATCCCGATCGTCGCCGTCGTGTGGACGGTCGTCGGGACCGCGGTATCCCTCGAGGCGGTCGCTGCGCCGCTAGCCATCGGGTGTGCGGTCGCGTGCGCGATCGCTCTCGCAGCCGCGATCCGCACGGGCAGGGCGACAGGCATGGTCTCCCTCCTGTCCATCGCGCTGGCGCTGAGCGCCGCGGGGGCCGCTCACGTCTCCGCGAGTCACCCTGCACGCGAGGCCGCCGCCTCGCTGATCGACGAAGCGCGCAGCCTGCAGGTCGACGCACTGATCGTGGGCAAGGTGGAGCGTCGCGCACAGGGCTGGACTTTCGACGCCGTCGCGGAGCGCATCTCCGTGGGCCAGTCGGTGCGCGCGTCGGCGGTTCCCATCAGCATCCGAGTGGCTTCCACCGCCCCGGCCCTCGACGTCGGCGCGCGCGTCCGGGTCACCGGCAACGCGTCTGACCCGCTCCCCGGAAGCCGCAACACCCTTGTCTTGCGTGCCTCGAACGACCTTGAGCTGCGTCATGCGCCCGGCGGGGTGTTCGCGATGGCATCCGCGCTGCGCCACGGCCTCCACTCCGCGACCTCCGGACTCCCGGAGCCCGGAGGTGGGCTGATCGCCGGGCTCGCCGTCGGCGACACGTCACGCGTCGCGCCCGGGCTCGACGCGGAGATGAAGGCCTCATCCCTTTCGCATCTGACGGCGGTGTCGGGCGCCAACTGCGCGCTCGTCATGGGGATCGCCTACGCCATCGCGGCATGGGCGGGAGCACGACGAGCCTGGCGGATCGGCGCCGCTCTTGTGGTGCTCGCAGGCTTCGTCGTCCTCGTGACGCCCGAGCCGAGCGTCGTTCGGGCCGCGGCGATGGGCGCCATCGCGATGACCGCGTTGGCGCTGGGCCGAACGGGCGCGGGGGTGTCGGTGCTGTCCAGCGCTGTCCTCATCCTGCTGATCGCTGATCCGTGGTTGAGCCGGTCGCTGGGGTTCGCACTGTCGGCCGCGGCCACCGGAGCGCTCATCCTGGCCGCCTCACCGCTTGCGCGCGGGCTGCAGCGCTGGCTCCCGCGCCCCCTCGCACTCGCTGTCGCAGTGCCCCTGGCCGCCCAGCTCGCGTGCGGTCCGCTGCTGGTGCTGATCCAGCCGACCGTGCCCCTGTGGGGAGTGCTCGCCAATCTCGTCGCCGGGCCGGCTGCACCCGCTGCGACGGTACTGGGACTCGCCGCATGCCTCGCGACGCCGGTGCCGCCGTTGGCCCACGGTCTCGCAGCGCTGGCCTGGCTGCCCTCCGCCTGGATCGCTGAGACGGCTCGCGCGACGACGACGCTGCCCGGGAATGACCTTCCCTGGCTCGATGGGCTGCCCGGCCTCATCGCCCTCGCTGCGGTCGGGGCGGCGGTGGGCGCCGTGATCATCGCCGACAGGCACCGGCGGATTCGCGTTCTGTCCGTCGTCCTGCTTGCGGCAGTCACCGGGACGCTCGTGGCGACCGGCCCTGTCCAGACTCTCCTCGATCGGCTCCGAACGCCTGATGATTGGCAGATCCTCGCCTGCGATATCGGTCAGGGCGACGCCATACTGCTCCGGTCCGACGGCAGAACCGCTCTGGTCGACACCGGACCGAGACCGGAACGGCTCGAGGCGTGTCTCGACCGGTTCGACATCGCCCATGTCGACCTGCTGGTGCTGACCCATTTCGATCTCGATCACACGGGCGGCCTGCCGAGCGTCGTCGGACGCGTCGGCACAGTGCTCCACGGGCCGACAGGCGACGCCGAGGACGCCGCCGCCCTCGGGGCGCTTGAGCGCGCAGGCGCTCAGACGGTGGAGGTCCGCGCGGGGATGACCGGCGATCTCGGCACGGCGCGCTGGACCGTCCTCTGGCCGCGCAGGCAGGTCACCGCAGGCAACGACGCGAGCGTCGTCCTCTCCGTCACGGGCGACCGCTTCCCGAGCATTCTTCTGCTGGGCGACCTCTCGGCCCAGCCGCAGGCGGCGCTCGTCTCCGCGATCACCCGGCGGTACGACGTGGTCAAGGTCGCTCATCATGGCAGCGCCGATCAGCACGGCGCCCTGTACGAGCGCGCGTCACCGAGGCTCGCACTCTTCACGGTGGGGGAGAACAGTTACGGACACCCCCGCGAGGAGATCATCGATGTGGTGATGGGGGCTGGGGCGGGCGTCGCGCGCACGGACCACAGCGGCGCGATCGCCGTCTGGCTGGACGACGAGCGCGATCTTCACGTCTGGCATGATCGCAGCGTCAGCGGCCCTGGGTAGGCTGAGAATCATGGCGACACCCCGGAAGTCTGCAGGCCGCTCCGCGAACGCGATTCCGCAGATCTCGTGGCGCAGCCCGCAGCCCGCCCCCATTGTGCTGGTGTCAGGTCCTGAAGAGGTCTGTGCCGAGCGTGCCATCGCCGGTGTGCGCGACTTCCTGCGCGCCGAAGACCTCAGCCTCGAAGTCTCCGACCTTCGGGCCGACGATTACACGTCCGGAACGCTTCTGGCCGTCACCTCTCCGTCGCTGTTCGGCGAGCCCCGGCTCGTTCGCGTCGCCGGAGTCGAGAAGTGCTCCGACGCCTTCCTCACTGAAGCGCTCGCCTATCTCGAGGCCCCGCAGGACGGCGCCACCGTCATTCTGCGCCATACCGGAGCGAGCGTACGCGGCAAGAAACTTCTCGATGCCATCCGGTCGGGCACCGGAGGAGGCATCGAAATCCCCTGCCCCGCCGTCAAACGCGACTCCGACCGCTACGACTTCGCCGCCGGAGAATTCCAAGCCGCCAAGAAGCGCATCGCACCCGCTGCGCTCCGCGCACTCGTGAGCGCGTTCGCCGACGACCTCACCGAACTCGCCGCCGCCTGTCAGCAGCTCATCGCCGATGTGCCCGGAGACATCGGCGTGGAGACCGTCGAGCGCTACTACGGCGGCCGCGTCGAGACCACGGCGTTCGCGGTCGCCGACACCGCCATCGCGGGGCGCTACGGCGAGGCCCTGGTTACGCTGCGCCACGCGCTCTCCAGCGGTGCAGACCCCGTTCCGCTCGTCGCCGCCATCGCTTCGAAGCTCCGCACCATGGCGCGCGTGGCGGGATCGCGTGAGCCGGCGGCCGCCCTCGCCGCACGACTGGGAATGAAGGACTGGCAGGTGGATCGCGCCCGCCGCGACCTCACCGGCTGGAACGAGGCCTCATTGAGCACGGCCATTCAGGCCGCCGCGCGTGCAGACGCAGAGGTGAAGGGCGCTTCACGCGACCCGGTGTTCGCGGTCGAGCGGCTCGTCACCGTCATCGCCACCCGTGCGCCGTACGCCTCCTGACGCACGCTTACACCGCCGTCTCCTGTCCAGCGCACCGCTGACCCGGTGAACGGCGAAGGCCCGCCCCATATGGGACGGGCCTTCGTGAAGAAGAGCAGACTCAGAGAGCCGCAACCTGCTTCGCGATCGCCGACTTGCGGTTCGCGGCCTGGTTCGAGTGGATGACACCCTTGCTCACGGCCTTGTCGAGCTTCTTGGTCGCCTTCGCGAGAGCCTTCTCGGCGGCAGCCTTGTCGCCGGAGGCGATCGCCTCGCGCGTGCTGCGCACGACGGTCTTCAGCTCGCTCTTGACGGCCTTGTTGCGCTCACGGGCCTTCTCGTTGGTCTTGTTGCGCTTGATCTGCGACTTGATGTTCGCCACGTTCGACGGTTCTTTCGTTCGGAGTTTCGGTGGATGTGCCGAGTGACAAGAGAGGGCTGTCGCACGGCGGTCGTGTGAGGGAGAAGCCCACACGCAAGCCAAAACCTGAGTCTACCAGGTTTCGCCGCCAAGCCTGAGACATCGCCGGGAGAGCGCGTCGTCCCCGCACGTCGCGAGCGCCGGAGCGCCTACTGGCATCCGTCAGTGCCGGCGCCGTTCACTTCGTGATGGCCGAACGCGCCCCTTTTGAGGCATGATCGACCTACCCGCCCGGTCACCCGACCCGGGAGTTTCCCGCATCGATCAGGCGCGACGACGCGCCCGAAGGAGACGCAGTGGCTTCCGACAGACGCGCGCTCGATATCGCCGCGTTCGATCATGGCTTTCGCTGGTCTGCCGCGACCGCCGCCTTCCAGATCGAAGGCGCCCGCCGGGCCGGCGGCCGAGGCCGGAGCATCTGGGACGACTTCGTCGAGGCGCCAGGTCGGATCGCCGACGCCTCGACCCCCGAGCCCGGTCCGGACAGCTGGCACCGCTGGCAGGAGGACGTCGCGCTGCTGAGTGCGCTCGGCGTCGATCGCTACCGCTTCTCCACCTCGTGGGTGCGCGTGCAGCCCGGTGGCCGTGGGCCGATCGATCAGGATGCCGTAGACGGCTACTCACGTCTGGTCGACGCCCTCCTCGAGGCAGGCATCACGCCGTTCGTGACCCTCTACCACTGGGACCTCCCGTCGGAGCTCGAATCGGAGGGCGGCTGGCTCACGCGTGACACGGCGTTCCGCTTCGGCGACTACGCGCAGGGGGTGATCGACGCGCTCGGAGACCGCGTCCGCAACTGGTACACGATCAACGAGCCGGCCTCTACGACGCTCCAGGGGTACGCGATCGGCGAGCTCGCCCCGGGGCGTCGCCTGCTCTTCGACGCGCTTCCGACCATCCACCACCAGCTTCTCGCGCACGGGCTCGCCCAGAGGATCGTCCGAGAAGCGGGCGCCGGCGAGGTCGGCATCGTGAACAACCACACGACGGTCATCCCGGCATCCGATCGCTCCGACGACCTCGTGGCCGCAGCCGTCTACGACGTCATCCACAACCGCCTGTTCGCCGACCCTGTGCTGCTCGGGCAGTATCCGGACGACGCCGCATTCGGTTTCCCGCCTCAGCCGGTCCACGACGGCGACCTCGAGATCATCGGCGCCCCGAGCGACTTCTACGGGGTGAACTTCTACAACCCCACTCGCGTCGGTGCGGCACCGGAAGGCAGCCCCATCCCGTTCGACCTCTTGCCCGTGGAGGGGTTGGAGAGGACGGGCTTCGGATGGCCGATCGCGCCGGAGTCCCTCACGTCACTGCTCACGACGCTGCGCGAGCGCTATGGAGACCGGCTGCCGCCCATTGTGATCGGAGAGAACGGCGCGTCGTTCCCCGAGCCGGACGAAGTCGATCACGTGCTCGACGACGAGCGGCGCATCGCCTACCTCGCCGGACACGTCGGCGCCGTCGCCGACGCCATCCGCGCTGGTGTGGATGTGCGGGAGTACACGGTGTGGTCTCTCCTTGACAACTTCGAATGGGCGGAAGGATTCAGTCAGCGTTTCGGTCTGGTTCACGTCGACCACCGCACCTCGGTGCGCACGCCGAAGGCTTCCTTCGCCTGGTATCGCGACCTGATCGCGCAGGTGCGTCGATGAGCGGCCCGGGGCGCAGCGTCGGTCCACGCTGGTTCCTGCTGTTCACCCTCGCCTGGCTGGCGCTGTGGACTGTCCAGCTGACGCCGCTGCAGCTCCTCATCCCTTTGCAGCTCGACTCGCCCGACGATGCCGATGGGTGGATCACCGGCGTCGTGTGGTCGGGGCTGATCCTTGCCGTCGGTGGTGTCGCCGGCGTCGTCGCCGGCCCCCTCGCCGGTGGCCTTTCGGACCGCACCGCGGGTCGCCGCGGACGGCGACGCCCGTGGGCGGTCGGCGGCATCGTGCTGGGGTCGGGGTCACTGACGGCGCTGGCTTTCGCGAACGGGCCCTGGGGTGTGGGTTCCGCGTGGGTCGGCGTCTCCATCGGCGTCTCGATCGCGGGGGCGGCCTTCACGGCGCTGATCGCCGACCAGCTCACCACCACCCAGCGGGGCGCCGCATCGTCTGCTGTCGCGTCATCTCAGGCCGTCGGCATCGTCCTCGGCGTCGGCGTGATCGTGCTGCTCGGGCTCGGCATCGTCGCCGGATACCTCGTCCTCGCCGCGTTCCTGCTCATCGGCGGGCTGGTGGCCGCCCTTCTCCTGCCTGACCCGCCCGCCCCTGCGTCGACGGAGGCCGCACGCGTGCGGCGAAGCCTCGCAGAGCGCACGGCCGCTCTTCGCGACCGCGACTTCGCGTGGCTGCTGGCGGGTCGTCTCGTCGTCAACGTCGGCAATGCACTCGGAACTGGCCTCCTTCTGTTCTTCCTGCTCTACGGTCTCGGCAGAGACGCGGCGACAGCCGAGGACGAGCTGCTCATCCTGATCGTGGTGTACACCCTCTTCGTCGTCACGGCGTCCATCCTCTCCGGTCGCTTCTCCGATCGCACTGGCCGCCGGGTGATGCCGGTCGTCGTCGCCGCGTTCGTGCAGGCTGCCGCGTCGCTGCTCCTGGCGGTCGCGCCGTCGATGACGACCGCGATGGTGTCAGCCGCACTTCTGGGCATCGGCTACGGCGCGTACATGTCCGTCGGGCTCGCGCTGGCCACGGACATCCTTCCTTTCGCCGACGATCACGCCCGCGACCTCGGCTTCGTCAACGTGGCCGCAAGCCTCGGGCAGCTGCTCGGCCCGCTCATCGGCGCGGCCCTCGTTGCGCTTGCGGGCGGCTTCTGGCTGCTCTTCGCCGTCGGAGGGGTGCTGTCGATTCTCGGCGGCGCGATGACGCTTGCGCTGCGGTCGCGGGAGCCGTCAGCTGTCCGCTGACTCGAGCGTGGCGATCGCGAGGTCGAGCAGCGCGTTGAAGACCCGCGGTCGCATCGCGGTCACGAGGTGGCTCGTGCGCGGGACGACGATGACCTCCGCTCCGGGCACGAGCGAAGAGAACAGCTTCTCGTTGATGCGGAGCTGGTCGTACTGGCCGTTGATGAACCAGGTCGGCACATCGATGCGTCGAAGCGCGGCCAGCAGATCGAGCACGGAAAGGCTGCGCAGGGCGACGTCCTGCGCGTCGTACGCGTAGCCGCCGGCGCCGAAGTCCATACGGGTCTCCGGCGGAAGAGTCCGGTCGAGCACCCAGTCCGCGATGCCTTGACCGCGTCGGGGGAGCCTGTCGAAGCCGCGAGCCAGCGTCCGGTACGTCGCGAGCCCCACGCCGCGGGGGACGGCCGTGCAGGATGCCGCGATGAACGCGTCGACAGGCGGGCGGTCCTCACGCCCGACGTACTCGATCGACAGGAGACCGCCCATCGAGTGCCCTGCCAGCAGCACAGGGCCCCGCGCGGCGGCGCGGCGGACTGCGGCGTCGATGGTCTCGAAGGCGCCCTCGAGCGTGAAGGTCTCGTGCAGCCGGGTGCCGTGTCCCGGCAGGTCGACGGCGACGGCATCGACGCCTCGCGCGGCGAGGTGCGTCAGCTGGGAGCGCCACATGGTGGCCGACGTGCGGATGCCGTGCACCAGCACCGCCTGCGTCGCCATACGATCAGCCTACGAGGCGCAGCCACCGCCGGGGCAGTGGCTGCGAGGCGGCCCGCGCAGCGGGCGAGCCGCCTCGCCGTCGTCAGAGGACGACGCGCACGCGAACGCTGCCGCTTGTCGACCCGGTGGAGACTTCGGGATCAGCGGGCACGAACACCGCCGTGTAATGGTGCGTGCCCCGGCTGAGCCTGCCGAGGGTGTGCGTGGCGATGCCGCGACGCACGGGCGACGTCGCAACCACGGAGTCTCCCTCGCGGAACTCGACGACGCCGTCGGGCGTGCCCTCTGCCTGATCGACGATCGCGATGAGCGTCGTCGGGAGCAGCCGGTTGATGTGCACCGGGAGCAGAGCGAAGAGGTCGGTGGTGGTCTCCTGCGGGTCCGCAGCCGAGCCCGTGTCGATCGTGAGCGGCACCCGCACGACGGTTCCTGAGGCGGGAGCCGTCAGCGTGAGCGCGGTGTCGCCGCCGACTGCGTCTGCGGGAATCGTGACCGTCACGGTCGCGGTGCCGTTCTCTACGGCGGTCTCGCCCAGGCTCTCGTCACCGAGTGCAGCCGTGAGGCTCGTGTTCTCGGGCGCGCCCTGGCTCGTCATGTCGAGTCCCGACACATCGAAGGTGACGCTCTCGCCCGCGCTCACTGTGCCGGGCAGTCCGGCCACCTGCACGGCCTGCTTCGCGAAGCTCGGCACCAGCGGCGAGTTGTCGGCGATGTAGTCCATCCACGCCTCGTAATCCACGAGCCCGGTGTCGACGAACTCGCCGCCCTCGAGGAATACGCGGAAGTTGTCCCCGCCTGCGGCCAGGAACGAGAAGGTCCCGATCCGGTACTCATCCTCGGGGTCGATGGGCTCGCCGTCGATCGTCACCGATGTGATCCGCGACCCTTCGGGCTGCGACGCATCGTAGGTGTACGACACGTTGTCAGACAGACCGAGCTGAAGGTACGGACGTGACGGGGGAGTCCCGCCCGGGTTGGTCTGCCACTGCTGCTCCAGCATGGTCACGAACTGCGCCCCCGTGAGCGTCACGAGTGCGAGCGTGTTGTTGAACGGCAGCACCGCCCGCGCCTGCGAATACGAGATCGTGCCGTCGGGCAGTCCCTCCACCGCGTCACCCTCGAACTCGGCCTGCGTGTCCCACAGCTCTGCCCGGAGGCCGCCGGGATTGGCCACGCCGATCTCGGCACCGTCGGGAAGGGCCGACAGCTGATCGCGCAGCATCGTCGCGACCGTGTTGCCGAGCGCCGACTCCGCGGCCCGGTCGTCCCGGGCGCCGCCGGTCCAGACGCCGTCGACGAACGACCCGCCGGAGAAGGCGGTCGTGATGTCGGCTTCGACCTCGCCGATCGCTGTGGCCCCGATCTCGTCCGCCGCGTCCTCCGCCGCCTTCACGATGTCGGCGACCTCGGCGACACGCGGGTACGTCGACACGAGAGTGTCCTCTGGTGTCGTCGTGCGCGGTACGAGGCGCTCGGTGTGCGCCGAGATCTCGCCGGTGACGGGATCGACGGTCAGTACGACTTCGCCGATCGTCTCTCCGTAGGACCCGGTCTGGACGATCGGACGGGTCGCCTCGGCGCCCGGGATGGGCGCCTCCCATGCGTACTGCTTGTGCGTGTGTCCCGTGAAGATGGCGTCGACCTCGGCGCTCGTCTCATTCACGATGCGGGCGAAGACACCGCCGGCGGCCAGCTCGTCTTCGATCGTCGACCCGTCGGGGGTGCCGGACCCCGCGCCCTCGTGGAGCAGCGCGACGATCACGTCAGCCTCGCCGTTGACCTCGTCTCCGTCCGAGAGCTGCGCGGCCACCCTGTTGATCGCCTCGACGGGGTCTCCGAAGGAGAGGTCAGTGATGCCCGACGGCGTCACGAGGGTGGGAGTCTCCTCGGTCACCGCTCCGATGAAGCCGATGGTCAGCCCGCCCTCCTCCACAAGCGAGTACTCCGAGAGCGCGGGCGTCCGGGTGCCCGCGAGGTAGACGTTGGCCCCCAGCTGCGGGTAGTCGGAGAGATCGCTCACGCGACCCTGGAGATCGTTCCAGCCGCGGTCGAACTCGTGATTGCCGACCGCACTGGCTTCGAGCTCGAGCGCGTTGAGGACGTCGATCGTCGGCTTGTCCTGCGCGATCGACGACGCGAAGAGGGACGCGCCGATGTTGTCGCCCGCCGACACGAACACGGTGGGCCCGGACGCCGCCGCCCGTAGCTCCTCCACCGTTCCGGCGAAGGCGACCGTGTCAGCGTCGATCCGGCCGTGGAAGTCGTTGATGCCCAGAAGCGTCAGCTCGACCGGCGGGGCCTCGGCTGCGAGGCCGACGAGGACCGGGTCGTGGTCGCTCGAGCGGTATACGTCGGGCGCGTAGAACTCGGTCGCGTGCGCACGGTGTCTGCTGTATTCGAGCGCAACCGACTCGCCGGAGTTGATGTTCCACACGTCGGCGCCCGTCGCGCGCCCGAGCGCGGCGCGGTTGAGGAGGATGTGGTCGAGCGATCCTGACAGCCCGGAGAAGCTGTACGACTGCGTCGATACGTCGAAGTGCTGCTCGACGTCGGTGTAGCCGGCGTCGTAGAGGACCTGCAGCGGGTCCTCCATTCTGTAGGAATTGAAGTCGCCGGCCAGCGCGACGGCCTCGACAGGACCGCGAGTCTCGTTCACCCAGTCGCGCAGCGCCGTCGCCTGTCGAACGCGGGACTCGTTCGAGGCGCCCTGTCCGTCACCCGTGTCGGCGTCGCCGGGCCAGGGCCCGGCTGACCCCTTGGATTTGAAGTGATTGACGACGAACAGGAACGGCTCGCCGTCGTCCGCGGGCTGGAAGACCTGACCGATGGGCTCGCGGGCATTTCCGAACGCCTCGCCGTCGCCGCTCTGATCCCCGAGGGCCCGTGCCGCGCCGACCGGCGAGACCTTCGCCGGTCGGTAGATGATGGCGTTGGTGATGACGTCCTGCTCGGACACGGGCGGCAGCTCCGGCGACGAGACGACGTACGCCCACCGATCCTCTTCCGAGGCCGCGTTCAGGGCACTCACGAGCGCGGCGGTGGCCTCATCGGTCTGTTCGCCGAGGGCCGCCGAGTTCTCGATCTCCATAAGCCCGACGACGTCGGCATCCAGCGCCTCGATCGCCGCGACCAGCTTCGTCTGCTGACGAGCCAGGTCGGCATCGTCCCACGCACCGCGCTGCGCGCATCCGTCACGAACCGTCACTCCGTCGCCGAACCGGTCGGTGTAGGCGACGCACGAGGGGCTGTCTGTGCCGAGCGTCGTGAAGTAGTTGAGCACGTTGAAGGACGCGAGCGTGACATCGCCGCCGACCTCCTCGGGTGCAGCCGTGCGAGGGTTGCTGAAGGCGACATCATCGACTCCCGTGCCATCGCCGACGAGCGGGACCGTGGGGTTCAGCTTCCAGAGGCCGTTGCGGTAGTCGACGATCATCGGGGCGGCGAAGGTCACCGACGCGCCCACGACCACCGGCTCTTCCAGCGAGACGTATGCCGGTGTGCGTGAGCTGTTGCTCGAAGACAGGTAGTTCGCGCTGGACCCGTCGTCGAGCGTGACCGCACGGGCGGCGTTCTCCGCCGCCACTTCGTCGGCTTCGGCGCTGCCCGGCCGGGCGACGTCCGTCGGCTGACGCAGCGGTGAGTCGCCGCTGGCGAGCCCCACCTCGCCGTACTGGTTCGTCGTGTAGGTGTTGCTGACCGTGTAGTCGCCCTGGGGGTCGATGAGCATCGACTCGAGGGCCTCCCTGTGGGCCGCCGATCGGGGCCATGCGACCGCGGCGGGCTCAGGGGCCGCTGCGTCCGCGACGACACTCGCCCCGCTGGGCGCGAGCACGAGCTGGGTCAGCCCGCTGCGCTCGACGACGGTGCCGGTCACCTCCACCGTGTCGCCGAGCTCGACCTCAGAGACTGCCCCGGGCGCCGACACGAAGACCGCGTCGGATGCCGTGTGTTCTGCGAAATCGATCGCCCCGCCTGTACCCGGCGTCTGGATGACGTAGCCGTCCAGCCCGCCGCTCGGATAGCGCGCCGTCACGACGCCCGTCGTCGTCACCGTCGACCCCGCAAGAGGAGAAGCGTCGCCCTCGCCCTGGATGTCGGCGATGGCGACCGTCTCCGGCTCCGGCTCCGGCTCAGGGTCGGGGTCCGCGTCGCCGGAGAGCCCTTCGGGTGACGGCTCGCCGACAGAGAAGTCGGCCGCGTTGTCCGCGGTGTTGGCTGCCTCGGCATCGCGCGAGACGCTGGTGCTGTTCGACGTGCCCGGCGCAGGACCGCTGCCGCCCGCGTAGTGGGTCGCGCCGCCCCACCCGACGAGGTCGATGACCTGCGGAAGCTCTGCGATGCCCGAGGCGCCCGACACCGCCGCCGTGCCCTGCACGAGGGCGACCTTGCCCTGGCTGCCGCTGAGCGCGATCGAGCCGTCCACGTCGGCCTCGAAGCCCGGCAGCGACGTGTCGGCGCCGAAGGCCTCCCCGACAAGCAGGCGGCTGCCCGACGGCAGCTCGAGCTCGCCGAGGGGCGTCACCTGCCATGTGCCGCCGGTGGCCGACGCGTACTGGACGCTCCAGCCCGACAGGTCGACGGCCTCGCCCGAGACGTTGGCGAGCTCGATGAAGTCCCGATCGAGCACGCCGCCGGAGTTTCCGCCGCCGCCGTACACCTCCGAGATCACGACCGGCGCCTCGGCCGTCACAGCCGCCGCAGCCGGTGCAGCTGCGGCGAGTCCGGAGGCGATCACGGCGGTCACCGAGGCGACGGCGATCAGCGCCGAATGAGGTCGAAGGGCGGTGGGGCTGCCAGCTGAGTCGGTCACGTCATCTCCCGGGCGGTCCGTGCGCGTGGGAGGATCGCGCAGCCATCGGCCGCCGCTCTGAGCATCATGCGAGGTGCCCCGGTGGGACAAGGGTCAGACCGGTTAACTCTTTCTCATCGCCCGCTTGCCTGGCGTGTCTCCCCGAGCGTCGGCTAGAGTCCGCGCGGGCACGGCACGAGCGGCGGATGGGGCCGGTGGTTCGCCGGTAGACTGCACGAGACATGTCACCGCGCGCACTCATGCCTCTCGAGCCGGCTGCGACCCCGCCCGAGAAGATCCGTAACTTCTGCATCATCGCCCACATCGACCACGGCAAGTCCACGCTGGCCGACCGCATGCTGCAGATCACCGGCGTGGTCGCAGATCGCGACATGCGCGCCCAGTACCTCGATCGGATGGACATCGAGCGCGAGCGCGGCATCACGATCAAGTCGCAGGCCGTGCGGATGCCGTGGAGCACCGACGACGGCACGTTCGCCCTCAACATGATCGACACGCCTGGCCACGTCGACTTCACGTATGAGGTGAGCCGTTCGCTCGCCGCGTGCGAGGGCGCGATCCTCCTCGTCGATGCCGCACAGGGCATCGAGGCGCAGACGCTCGCCAACCTGTATCTGGCCCTCGAGAACGATCTGCACATCATCCCGGTGCTCAACAAGATCGACCTGCCTGCGGCCGACCCCGACAAGTTCGCAGCCGAGCTGGCCGGCCTCATCGGCGGAAGGCCGGAAGACGTCCTTCGCGTGAGCGGCAAGACGGGGGTCGGCGTCGAGGCGCTCCTCGATCGCATCGTCGAGCAGATCCCGGCTCCGGTCGGTGACCCCGAAGCCCCGGCACGCGCGATGATCTTCGACTCGGTCTACGACTCCTATCGCGGTGTGGTCACCTACGTCCGCATGGTCGACGGAAAGCTCGAGCCGCGCGAGCGCATCCAGATGATGTCGACGCGCGCCACGCACGACCTCCTCGAGATCGGCGTCTCCAGCCCCGAGCCGGTGCCCACGAGGGGTCTCGGCGTGGGCGAGGTGGGCTATCTCATCACCGGCGTGAAGGACGTCCGTCAGTCCAAGGTCGGCGACACCGTCACCAACCAGCGCCGACCCGCCGAGGAGCCGCTGGCCGGCTACACCGATCCCAAGCCGATGGTGTTCTCGGGCATCTATCCGATCGACGGAAGCGACTACGCGGAGCTGCGGGAGGCGCTCGACAAACTGAAGCTCTCGGACGCATCGCTGCAGTACGAGCCTGAGACCTCGGTGGCCCTGGGCTTCGGGTTTCGGTGTGGCTTCCTCGGTCTCCTCCACCTCGAGATCGTCACCGAGCGCCTCTCGCGCGAGTTCGGGCTCGATCTCATCACGACGGCGCCGTCGGTCACGTACCGCGTCACGACCGACACCGGCGAGATCGTGACCGTCACGAACCCGAGCGAGTATCCCGACGGACGCGTGGCCTCGGTCTCCGAGCCGGTCGTCAAGGTCGGCATCCTTCTGCCGAAGGACTATGTCGGCACCGTGATGGAGCTCTGTCAGGGCCGGCGCGGCACGCTCCTCGGGATGGACTACCTGAGCGAAGACCGCGTCGAGCTGCGCTACAACATGCCGCTCGGTGAGATCGTCTTCGACTTCTTCGACCACCTGAAGAGCCGCACGCAGGGCTACGCGAGTCTCGACTACGAGCCCGCCGGTGAGCAGACCGCCGACCTGGTCAAGGTGGACATCCTTCTCCAGGGGGAGAAGGTCGACGCCTTCAGCTCGATCGTGCACCGTGACAAGGCGTACTCGTACGGCACCATGATGACCGAGCGGCTGCGCAAGCTGATCCCGCGCCAACAGTTCGAGGTGCCCATCCAGGCGGCCATCGGCGCCCGGATCATCGCACGCGAGAACATCCGGGCCATCCGCAAGGACGTGCTCGCCAAGTGCTACGGCGGCGACATCACCCGCAAGCGCAAGCTCCTCGAGAAGCAGAAGGAGGGCAAGAAGCGCATGAAGATGGTGGGGCGCGTCGAGGTGCCGCAGGAGGCCTTCATCGCTGCGCTGTCGGGCGACGTCGAGGGCAAGGACAAGAAGTAGGCCGACCAGCCGCATCAGGCGGGGCGTGCAGGGTTAGGCTGGGTCAATGCGCCGCGGAAGCTTCCAGGACGGGACGGTCGACTACGCCGCAGTCGGCGCCACTCGCGCTGCCGACCTCATGGGCTATCCGCCCGAGAAGAGCGTTCCCGCTGAGGCGTCATGGCGCATCGGGAGCGGCGAGTCCCGCTTCTCGACGTCCGCCGACTCGCTCCTCTCTTGGGCGCCGCTCCGCGGAGCCGGTCTCTCGGTGACCGATGTGCGTCCCGCCTCCGGACCGATGTATTCCGGGGTCAGCTTCGACGCCGACGGTGCTCCCGTGAGCCCGAGCAGGCTCGAGGCCGAACAGCGCTTCGACGCCGACGGCATGCCCTATGTGGGGCCCGGCACGACCGTCCACGTGCACGGGCGGGTGAAGGGCATGCGGGCCGACGCCGAGCTTCGGGTCATCTACGTCATCGAGGAGCCACGGCGAGTCGGCTACGGCCTGGGCACGGTCTCCGGCTCCGTGGTCAGCGGCGAGGAGTCCTTCGTGCTCGAATGGCGTGACAACGACGAAGTCTGGTTCACCGTGCGCGCCTTCGACCGCCCCGTCGCCGCGCTGTATCGGATGCTGCCGCCTCTCGTGAAGCGTCGCCGCCGCGAGCTGTTCCAGGGGTATCTGCGCGCGATCTCCCCTCTGTTCGCCACTCCTGCCTGATGGGATCGGCGCTTCCCCTGGGAGACCCGGCGCCGGCCGACGGCGCTCTCCCCGACGACATCCGCATCGGCGACTCTGCCTTCGGCGTGTATCTGCACGTGCCGTTCTGCCGTGTGCGCTGCGGCTACTGCGACTTCAACACCTACACGGCCACGGAGCTCCGGGGCGCTCGCCAGGATGCCTACGCCGATGAGGTGCTCCGCGAGATCGCGCTGTCGGAGCGAGTGCTGGCTGAGAGGGGCCGGCTGCGGCCCGCGTCGACCGTCTTCTTCGGTGGCGGGACGCCCACCCTCCTTCCGCCCGGCGATCTCGCGCGCATGCTCGACGGCGTGCGCCACGCCTTCGGGCTGACCCCGGGGGCGGAGGTGACCGTCGAGGCGAATCCCGACACCGTCTTGCCCGCGATGACGCGGGAGCTCGCAGCCGCCGGCGTCACCCGCCTCTCCATCGGAATGCAGTCCGCCGTGCCGCATGTCCTCGCTGCGCTCGATCGCACGCACGAGCCGGCGGGCGTCGCGACGGCCGTGGCAGCTGCCCGCGAAGCGGGCCTGGCAGTGAGTCTCGATCTCATCTACGGCGCCCCCGGGGAGAGCCTCGCCGACTGGAGACAGTCGCTCGAGACGGCGGTGTCGCTCGGTCCCGACCACGTCTCGGCATATGCGCTCATCATCGAGGACGGCACCAAGCTGGAACGGCAGATCCGCCGCGGCGAAGTCACCGCTCCCGACGACGACCTCCAGGCCGACATGTACGAGCTGGCCGACGGGATCCTGTCCGAGGCGGGATACGCGTGGTACGAGGTCTCGAACTGGGCGCGCGAGCCCTCGCAGCGGTCGAGGCACAACCTCTCGTACTGGCAGGGCGCTGACTGGTGGGGGTACGGACCGGGTGCGCACAGCCATGTCGGCGGCCTCCGCTGGTGGAACGTCAAGCACCCTGCCGCCTACGCTCAGCGCCTGGCGCTCGGGCATTCGCCGGCTGCCGGTCGCGAACGCCCAGACGAGGCTGCGCGCCGCCTGGAAGGCGTGCTGCTGCGGTCGCGGATCGCGGAGGGTCTCGCGGTGTCGGAGCTGACTGGCGAGGGGCGTCGTGCGGTGGCGTCCCTCATCGCCGACGGGCTCATCGAGGGCGCCGCCGCACTGCGCGGGCGTGTCGTGCTCACCTTGCGCGGGCGCCTGCTGGCCGACGCGGTCGTGCGCGCATTGACGGTCTGAGGCGCCGAACCCGAGGCGGTGGGTCTGCTCCGCGCTAGAATTGGCACTCAGGAAGTGCGAGTGCCAGCGGAGGAGGATCATGGTCTCGGAACGTGGACTTCAGGTCCTGCGCGCGATCGTGCAGGACTACGTCGAGACGCGCGAGCCCGTCGGCAGCAAGTCCATCGTCGACCGGCATCACTTCGGTGTGTCCGCGGCGACGATCCGCAATGACATGGCGCTGCTGGAGGATGAGGAGCTCATCGCCGCACCGCATACCTCGTCGGGCCGCATCCCGACGGACAAGGGCTACCGGGTCTTCGTCGACCACCTCGCCGAACTCCGTCCACTCACTCCTGCTCAGCGCGCAGCGATCACGTCGTTCCTCGACGGCCCGGTCGACCTCGATGACCTCCTGGTCCGCACAGTGCGCTCCCTCACTCGCCTCACCGGCCAGGTCGCAATCGTCCAGTACCCGTCGTTCTCGCGCGCGAACGTCTCCCATGTCGAGTTCGTCCCTCTCGGTGCGCGTCGCGTCGTGGTCATCGTCGTGACCGACACCGGCCGCGTGTCGCAGCGCCTCGCGTTCCTCCGCGACGATCTCGCCGAAGACCAGGCGGGGCAGGTCAAGCGCGCGATCGGCGATCTCGTCACCGGGAAGAGCGTGCGCGACGGGGCCCAGGCGATCAGCGGATTCCTCGCCCAGCCCGAGACCACCGACCCCATGGAGGATGCGCTTCGCACGGTCGCGCGCATCGTGGGCGAGGAGCTCGAGGAGTTCCGACAGGACAAGCTCGTGATGGCGGGAAGCGCGACGCTGGCACGACGCGAGTCCGACTTCCGGGGCAGCATCTACCCGTTGCTCGAGGCGATCGAAGAGCAGGTGACTCTTCTGCGTCTGATGGGGGAGATGGTCGCCGACGAGCACGGACTCGCGGCGAGCATCGGCCGAGAGAACGAGCCGTTCGGACTGCCGGAGGCTTCTGTCATCGCCGCGGACTACGACGCGACCGGAACCCGCGCCCGGGTCGGCGTGCTCGGACCCACGCGCATGGACTACCCCACCAATCTCGCGGCGGTTCGCGCCGTCGCACACTATCTGAGCCGGCTGCTCGACGAAGACGAGAAGTCCCGCTGACGACCGGCACGACACCCCGCGCCCGCGGGCAGGAAAGGCGAAAGTGGCTGACCACTACGAGGTACTCGGCGTCTCGCGAGACGCGAGCCCCGAGGAGATCAAGAAGGCGTACCGACGACTGGCACGCCAGCTGCACCCCGACGTCAACCCCGGTGAGGACGCGGCAGAGCGCTTCAAGCTCGTCACGCACGCCTATGACGTGCTGAGCGATCCGGAGCAGCGCCAGCGCTACGACATGGGCGGCGACAGCAGCCCATTCGGCAGCGCGGGCGGCTTCGGCGGTTTCGGCGACGTGTTCGAGGCCTTCTTCGGCGGCGGCGGTGCGCGAGCCGGACGCCCACGGTCGCGTCGCGAGCGCGGCCAGGACGCGCTCGTCCGCATCACTCTCGACCTCGCCGACGTGGTCTTCGGCACCCACCGCGATGTCGAAGTCGATACCGCCGTCCTCTGCGAGACATGTCAGGGATCCTGCTGCCAGCCCGGCACGCAGCCGGTCACCTGTGACATCTGTCACGGCTCCGGCCAGGTGCAGCGCACCGTGCGCAGCCTGCTCGGCAATGTCGTCACCTCGCAGCCCTGCACGACGTGCCAGGGCTACGGCACCACCATCCCGTACCCTTGCGGCACGTGCGCCGGCCAGGGCCGTGTCCGCGCGCGTCGCACGGTGTCGGTCGACATCCCGGCAGGCGTCGAGACGGGCCTGCGACTGCAGCTGCCGGGATCGGGCGAGGTCGGTCCCGCCGGCGGCCCGAACGGCGACCTCTACCTCGAGGTGAGTGTCACACCTCACGAGGTGTTCAGCCGCGACGGCGACGACCTGCTCGCGACGCTCGAGGTGTCCATGCCCGACGCCGTGCTCGGCACCGCCACGACGATCGAGTCGCTCGATGGTCCGGTCGATCTCGAGATCCGGCCCGGCACCCAGTCGGGCGAAGTGCTGACAGTGAAAGGTCGCGGCATCACGCCGCTGCGCGGCGGGCAGCGCGGCGATCTCAAGGTCGGCATCCATGTCGTCACGCCCACGCGCCTCGACGCCAAGCAGCGCGCGCTCATCGAAGAGTTCGCCAAGAAGACGAAGGCACCCGGCCCGCGGCTCGCCGAATACCATCAGGGCCTCTTCTCCAAGCTGCGCGACCGGTTCCGGAACGGCTGATCCGACGTGGCCCTGCACTTCCTCGTCGACGACACGCCGCTCACCGCACTCCCTGGCGACACCGTGGCCCTGACCGGCTCCGAAGCGCATCATGCCGCCTCGGTTCGGCGCGTGCGCCAGGGGGAGGCGGTGACGCTCGGCGACGGTGCCGGAGCATGGCTCACCGGCCGCGTCGAATCCGCGACGCCTAAGCAGGTGGTCGTCCTCATCGAGGATCGACGCGAACTCCCAGCCCCGGAGCGGCGCGTCGTGCTCGTACAGGCACTTGCGAAAGGCGACCGCGACGAGCTGGCGGTGCAGGCGGCGACCGAGCTCGGCGTCGATGAGATCGTCCCCTGGCAGGCGGCCCGCAGCGTGTCCCGCTGGGATGCCGCGAAGTCGGCCAGGGGCGTCGCACGCTGGCAGACCATCGTTCGCGAGGCCGCGAAGCAGGCTCATCGTGCGTGGGTTCCCAGAGTGCAGACGCCGGTGAGCACCGCCCAGCTCGCCGAACGCGAGGGCATCGTGCTCGTCCTCGAGCCGACGGGATCCGTCGCGCTGTCCCAGATCGACTTCTCCGCCGCGGACGCCCGCGCGGACATCGTCCTCGTGGTGGGCCCGGAGGGCGGGATCGCCCCTGACGAGCTCACCGCACTCGAAGCCGCGGGGGCGGCGCTGGTCCGCATGGGCGACACGGTGCTGCGCACCTCGACGGCCGGACCGGCGGCGCTGGCGATCGTCAGCGCCCGTATCGGTCGCTGGTGACGAGCGACGGGCCGCGCGTCCTCCCGCCCGCCCGGAGCGGGTCGTCGCGGATAGACTCGAGCGTATGAGCGAACCGTCCGTCTTCACGCGCATCCTGCAGGGCGAGATCCCGTCCGAGATCATCGCCGAGACCGAGAACGTGTTCGCGATCCGGGACATCGCGCCCAAAGCGCCCGTGCACCTCCTGGTCATCCCCAAGACTCAGCAATACCGCAATGTCGTGGAGCTCGCAGCGGGCGACCCCGCGCTGCTCTCCGAGATGATCGGTCTCGCCAACAGCCTCGCCGCGGAGCTCACCGGGGGCGACTTCCGGCTCGTGTTCAACACGGGCGAGGCGGCAGGGCAGACGGTCTGGCACGTCCACGCGCACGTCCTCGGCGGTGGCGCCGAAGGCCTCTCGGAGGGTGACCTCGGTGGCTGACGACGCGGAGCCCACCGTCGACCGCATCCACGCCGACGGCATCGCCATGGTGCAGCTCCTCGGCCCGCAGGATCGACTGCTCCGAGTCGTCGAACGTGAACACCCCGATGTGCAGGTGCACGTACGCGGCAACGAGATCACGCTCACAGGTGGTGCCGCATCGGTGGCCGGAGCGCGCGCGCTCGTGGACGAGCTCATCACGCTCGCACGGGCCGGCCAGGGGCTCGACCCCTCGGACGTCACGGCGTCGAGCCGGATCATGCGCGCCGATCCTGGGATGCGCCCGTCCGAGGTCCTCGGCGAGGCCATTCTCACTGCCCGCGGACGCGTCATCCGACCCAAGACCCTCGGGCAGAAGGCGTACGTGGACGCAATCGATGAGAACACCATCGTGTTCGGCATCGGTCCCGCCGGCACCGGCAAGACCTACCTGGCGATGGCCAAGGCCGTGCAGGCGCTCCAGCGCAAAGAGGTGAGTCGCATCATCCTCAGCCGTCCGGCGATCGAGGCCGGGGAGCGGCTGGGATTCCTGCCCGGCAGCCTCACCGACAAGATCGACCCATACCTGCGACCCCTGTACGACGCGCTCAACGAGATGCTCGATCCCGAGCTCGTGCCCAAGCTCATGGCTTCCGGCACCATCGAGGTCGCGCCGCTCGCGTACATGCGCGGCCGCACGCTCAACGACTCCTTCGTCGTGCTCGACGAGGCTCAGAACACGACGCCCGAGCAGATGAAGATGTTCCTCACGCGCCTCGGGTTCGGCACCCGGATGATCGTCACGGGCGACATCACTCAGATCGACCTGCCGCAAGGCGCATCAGGCCTGCGTCTCGTCACCCGCGTGCTGAAGGACATCGACGACATCCACTTCTCCTATCTCACGAGCGACGACGTCGTGCGGCACAGTCTCGTCGGGCGAATCGTCGACGCGTACACCGAGTACGACGAGGCGCGGCTGGCCGCCCGGCGCGAACGAGATGAGGCCAGCGAGTTCGCCAACCGGGCGGAGCGGCGCCGCGCCGCCCAGGACTCGCGCGACGTCCGACGGGCGAAGGGGCCCCGCGACCATCTTCCGCCGAGAGACCACAGCCCCAAACGAGGACGCTCATGACCATCGAGATCACCAACGAATCCGGCGTCGCCGTCGACGAGACGGTGCTCCTGCGCTTGACCGAGCAGAACCTCGCCGAGCTCCACGTCAGCCCCGACGCCGACGTCGCGATCCTTCTCGTCGACGAGGGCGCCATGGAGGCGCTGCACGTGCAGTGGATGGATGAGCCGGGCCCCACGGACGTCTTGAGCTTCCCGATGGACGAGCTGCGCCCGGGCACAGAAGACCAGCCGACGCCCCCGGGGCTGCTCGGCGACATCGTGCTCTGCCCGCAGGTCGCTGAGACGCAGGCGCAGGCGGCCGGCCACGACACGATCGACGAACTGGTCCTTCTGACGACGCACGGGCTTCTCCACCTCCTCGGTTTCGATCACGCTGAGCCTGAGGAAGAGCGCGAGATGTTCGGGCTGCAGCGAGAGCTCATCGCGGCGTTCCAGGCCTCGGAGCGTCGCCGCCGCGCATGACCGAGTTCCTGCTGCTTCTCGCCGCCGGGCTGCTGGTCGCGCTCGGCGGTCTCATGGCCGCGCTCGACGCCGCCCTCGCGGTGACGTCGCGCGTCGACCTCGTCGACCTCGCCTCGACTGCCCGTCGGCGTGAGGCGCTCGAGCGGATCGCCGCCGACCCCGAGGTGCACGTGAACGCCGTCGTGTTCATGCGCATCCTGACCGAGACCACGGCCGCCGTGCTCGTCATGGGCGCCTTCTCGCTGCTGTTCGACAGTATCTGGTGGGCGATGCTCGCCGCCGCGATCCTCATGACCGCTGTGTCGTTCGTTCTGGTGGGTGCGAGTCCGCGCAGCTTCGGACGCCAGCATGCGAAGGCGCTTCTTCGCACGTGTGCGCCCGTCGTGCGCAGCGCCCGCCTCGTGCTCGGGCCGCTCGCGCACCTCCTGGTCATCCTCGGCAACCGCGTCACGCCAGGGGTGGCACGCGGTACATCGTTCGCGTCGGAGGAGCAGCTCCTCAGCATGGTCGACGAGGCCGCCTCCCAAGACCTCATCGAAGAAGACGATCGCGAACTGATCCATTCCGTGTTCGACTTCACCGAAACGTACGTGCGTGCCGTCATGGTGCCCCGCACCGACATGGTGACGATGGACGCGAAAGCCACGACGCAGGAGGCGATGGAGCTGTTCCTCGACAAGGGGGTGTCTCGAATCCCCATCGCCGACGACGACGCCGACGACATCGTGGGCGTGGTGTACCTCAAGGACCTCGTGCACTTCGCCTTCCGCGACGAGCGCGCCTGGCGAGACGCGCCGGTGAGCCGCATCGCGCGACCGGCCGTGTTCGTCCCGGAGTCGATGCGCGCCGAGACTCTCCTGCAGCAGATGAAGCGAGATGCCGTGCACGTCTGCCTCGTCGTCGACGAATACGGCGGTGTCGCCGGGCTGGTGACACTCGAAGACCTCATCGAGGAGCTGGTCGGCGAGATCGCGGACGAATACGACACACGCCCGAACGAGATCGTGGATCTCGGCGATGGCCGGTACCGCGTCAGTGCGCGGCTGGGTCTCGATGAGGTGGGGGAGATCTTCGGCATCGAGCTGGAAGACGAGGACGTCGACTCGATCGGCGGGCTGCTCGGCAAGCTGCTCGGCCGCGTTCCGCTCCCCGGAGCGACCGCCCGGCACGGCGGGCTGCTGATCACGGGCGGCACGTCCCGCGGTCGCGGGCGCGGCCTCGCCACCGTCTTCGTCGAACGCGTCGAGGACGACGGCGAGACTGTCCCGCGCAACGGCCGCACAACAGGTCCCGTCGAGGTCGTGAAGGAAGAGTCATGAGCAACGAACAGTCCGCGCCGACGTCCCGCTCCGGGTTCGTCACGTTCGTCGGACGGCCGAACGTCGGCAAGTCCACCCTGACGAACGCGCTTGTCGGAGAGAAGGTGGCGATCACCTCCGACAAGCCGCAGACCACCAGGCGGGCGATCCGCGGCATCCTCAACCGCCCCGGAGGTCAGCTCGTCATCGTCGACACCCCCGGCATCCACAAGCCGCGGACGCTGCTCGGCCAGCGGCTGAACGACCTCGTCGAGCAGGTGCTCGGCGACGTCGACGCGATCGGGTTCCTCGTGCCGGCCAACGAGAAGGTCGGTCCGGGCGATCGTCGCATCGCCGCGTCGCTCGACGGCTACCCGCGCGCTACCAAGGTCGCGATCGTCACGAAGACCGACACTGCCACGCGTGACGAGATCACTGAGCGCCTGATGGAGGTAGACAGCCTCCGCGAGGACTGGGCGGCCGTCATCCCGCTGTCGGCCGTGGCGAACGAGCAGCTCGACGTGCTCGCCGACGAACTGCTCAAGCTCCTCCCTGAAGGACCGGCCCTGTACCCGGACGACGTCGTGACCGATGAGTCGATCGAAGACCGCGTTGCCGAGATCATCCGTGAGGCAGCCCTCGACGGCGTCCGCGACGAGCTGCCGCACTCCATCGCCGTCACGATCGAGGAGATCTCCGCCCGCGAAGACTCCGATCTCACGGACGTCTACGCGAACGTCGTGGTCGAGCGTGACAGCCAGAAGGCGATCATCATCGGGCGCAAGGGCTCGCGTCTGCGTGACGTCGGCTCCCGGGCCCGCGCTCAGATAGAGCCGCTGCTGGGAACGAAGGTCTTCCTGAAGCTCCACGTGCGTGTCGCGAAGGAGTGGCAGCGCGATCCGAAGCAGCTGGGACGCCTGGGCTTCTGATGGCGCTGCAGTGGCAGGCGACCCGCTGGGGTGGCCCCGAGGGGTGGCAGCTCGTCGAAGTCGATACGCCTGCACCGCGGCGCGGCGAGGTCACGATCCGCGTCCGCGCCGCCGGCATGAACCCCGCTGACTGGAAGCACGTCGCGGTGGAGCGCCCCGGCGAGGAGCTTCCCGTTCCGATCGGCTACGAGGTGTCGGGCGAGCTTGCCGCGATCGGACCCGACACCGTCATCGGGTCGGGGAGCGCCCGGGTCGGCGACGAGGTGCTCGCGTTCCGCGTGCAGGGAGGCTACGCCACCGAGCTGACCGTGTCGGCAGACAAGGTGTTCGCGAAGCCGGCGACGCTCAGCCACCCGGAAGCGGCCAACCTCCTGCTGGCGGGCACGACCGCCGCCGAGATGCTCGACGTGACGCGAGTCGCGGCGGGCGAGACGATCCTGCTGCACGCGGGTTCGGGTGCCGTGGGCGTTGCGGTGCTGCAACTGGCTGCCCGACGGGGAGCACGGGTGCTCGCGACCGGATCGGAGCGCTCCTTCGACCGCATCCGCCGCTTCGGCGGCATCCCGGTGGCGTACGGCGAAGGCCTCGCCAAGCGACTGTCGGCGGCGCTCGACGGCGTGACTCCGGCAGCCGCGCTCGACGCCGCGGGAACAGATGAGGCTCTCGAGTCCTCGCTCGCCCTCGTCGCCGACCGCGATCGGATCGTCACGATCTCGGCGGCGGACCGCGCCGTGGAACTCGGCATCCGCGCGATCGGAGGACGGATGCCGGCCAGCGCGGCTTTCCGCGACGCCGTGCGCGGGGAGCTCATCCGGCTCGCCGCCGCAGGCGAGCTGGTCGTCCCCGTGGCCAGCGCCTATCCGCTTGTGCAGATGCGCGAGGCGATGGGGGTGCTCGCCTCGGGCCATCCCGGCGGCAAGCTCGCCCTCATCCCTTGAGCGTCGGCCGCCGCTATCACCCGACCTCGCGCAGCGCCGACCGGAGGACGACCTTGCCGGCGCCGAACTCGCCGTCAGCGGCGTCCTGCAGGGTTCCGTCGTCCCAGATGACATCCACCCACAGCCAGCCCTCGTCCGTCCATGACGACAGGGCGGCGTCGCCCAGGCGTTCGTGCACGGTCTGCTGGATCCGGGCCAGCTCCGCGTCCGAGCCGGTGCCTTTCTGCCCGCCGGTCGGATCCGGTGCGGCCATCGGGTCGTACAGCGCCAGCAGCATGGGCGGCTGAGTGACGGTGAGCGAGCTTCCGTCATAGCGACCGTGTACGGCATACGCGCCCCACGTGACGTCACCGCTCGTCTCGCTGCCTTCCACGCCGTCCCAGGTCCACTCTTCAAGGGGGATGCCGCTGCACTGCGGGGGATACGACTCCATGACCGGCCCGAGACACAGCCGTGCGCCCGAGCCCTCGTCGAGCACCGTGCCCTGGCCGGCGACGTCGGTCGCCGGCAGCCCCGGGGCGACTGCGCCCAGACGGCTGTCGGGGGCGGACCCGGCGGGAGTGGCGGAGGCGCAGGCGGACAGCGCGAGGGATGCTGCCGCGGTCACGGCGACGGCGGCGATGAATCGGCGGTGGCTCATGACCGGGAAGTGTCGAGACGATCGTCTCCGTCTCAGTGTCCAGCAACCCCCGCCAGCGGGTGTATCGTGAAGACATGCGCGCGGGCACGCTTCTTCTTCTTAGCCGCCGCGACGAGACCTCGTAGTCAGGGCCTTCCTCGTCGCGGAGATCGGCGTTGGCCCGCAAAGCAACCTGCGACAAGAAGAAGCCACACATCATGAAGAACAATCAGCAGCCCTCCGCGATGCCGGTCTCGAAGTACCGTCCGTTCCACGAGCAGATCCGCGTCGACCTGCCCGACCGCACCTGGCCCGACAAGCGCATCGAGAAGGCGCCCCGGTGGTGCGCCGTCGACCTGCGTGACGGCAATCAGGCGCTCATCGACCCGATGAGTCCCGAGCGCAAGCGCATCATGTTCGAGATGCTCGTGCGCATGGGCTACAAGGAAATCGAGGTCGGCTTCCCGAGCGCGAGCCAGACCGATTTCGACTTCGTCCGCCAGCTCATCGAAGAGAACCTGATCCCCGACGACGTCACCATCCAGGTGCTGACTCAGGCGCGCGAGCACCTCATCGAGCGCACGTACGAGGCAATCGCCGGCGCCAAGCAGGCGATCGTGCACCTGTACAACTCGACCAGCATCCTGCAGCGCGAGGTCGTGTTCCGCACCGACAAGCAGGGGGTCATCGACATCGCTCTCGAAGGCGCGCGTCTGTGCCGCGAGTTCGAGAAGCGCGTTCCCGAGACCACGGTCTACTACGAGTACTCTCCGGAGTCGTACACCGGCACCGAGCTCGAGTTCGCCGTCGACGTGTGCAACCAGGTGCTCGAGATCCTCGAGCCGACACCCGAGCGCAAGGTCATCATCAACCTCCCCGCGACAGTCGAGATGGCGACGCCCAACGTGTACGCCGACTCGATCGAGTGGATGAACTGCCGCCTGGCGCACCGCGAGAACGTGATCCTCTCGCTGCACCCGCACAACGACCGCGGCACGGCGATCGCAGCCGCGGAGCTCGGCTACATGGCCGGCGCCGACCGCATCGAAGGCTGCCTGTTCGGCAACGGTGAGCGCACCGGCAACGTCGATCTCGTGGCGCTGGGCATCAATCTGCTGACTCAGGGGATCGACCCGCAGATCGACTTCAGCGACATCGACCAGATCAAGCGGACGGCCGAGTACTGCAACCAGCTGCCCGTGCACGAACGCAGCCCCTGGGCCGGCGATCTCGTCTTCACCGCCTTCAGCGGCTCGCACCAGGACGCCATCAAGAAGGGCTTCGAGGCGATGGAGTCGCGCGCCAAGGCACAGGGCGTCTCGATCGACGAGATCGAATGGGCCGTGCCCTACCTCCCGATCGACCCCAAGGACCTGGGGCGCTCGTACGAAGCCGTGATCCGCGTCAACTCGCAGTCGGGGAAGGGCGGCGTCGCGTACCTGCTGAAGACCGACCATGCGCTCGACCTGCCCCGCAAGCTGCAGATCGAGTTCTCGGGTGTGGTGCAGTCGAAGACGGATGCCGAGGGCGGAGAGGTCTCGAGCGACGAGATCTGGGAGATCTTCACCGACGAGTACCTGCCCGCCAGCAGCGACGACGCCAAGTGGGGCCGCTTCGAGCTGCTGTCGACGCGCACCCAGAGCGACATGTCAGGTGAGGTCACTCTCGATGTCACGCTCCGCGACGGTGACGCGGAGATCGTCACGACCGGCGTCGGAAACGGCCCCGTCTCGGCGTTCCTCGAGGTGATTCGCGCGCAGGGCTTCGACATTACCCTCTACGACTACGTCGAGCACACGCTCAGCGCCGGCGGCGATGCGCAAGCGGCGGCCTATGTCGAACTCAACGTCGACGGCGACCGTCTGTGGGGCGTCGGCATCGACGGCGACATCTCGACGGCATCCCTCAAGGCGATCGTCTCGGGCGTGAATCGCGCGATCCGCACGCGCCGGCAGTCCGGCATCCTCGCCGCCGTCTGACCCGACTGAGCCGCCGCCGCGGTCCGGCGGCGGCTCAGGGTCTGATGATCGGGATGGCGCTCGTCTCCAGGGCGACCTTCCGTCGGTGGATCGCACGCTGCTCGGGCAGCGAGATGTCGAAGATCACGGCGAGCAGACGGATCACCGCCGTCACCACGATGCACACGACGGCCGCCGCCACGAGCGGCGCGCCGAGCGCGTGGGTCACCGCCAGGACGGCACAGCCGGCACCGGCGGCCACCGCATACAGCGACCCGACGTGCATGATCGCGACGGGCAGCCCCATGAAGACATCGCGGAGGATCCCGCCGCCGACCGCCGAGCACACGCCGACGAACACCGCGGGAACCTCGGGCAGCCCGATCGCGAGCGCCTTGGCTGTTCCGAACCCGCCGAACAGGCCGATCACCACGGCGTCCAGGCCCACGATCACGGCGTTGAGCCGCTGGAACAGGTTGGCCAGCAGCATCCCCGCAAGGGATGCGAGCGCGGCGGTGATGAGGTACCAGTTGCTCTGCATCGTCGCGAGCTCGACATTGAGCAGGAGGTCGCGGATGAGGCCTCCTCCCATTCCCATGACGATCCCGATGATCGTCACGCCGAGCATGTCGAGGCGACGCTGGCCGACGAAGCCGGCGGCGAAAAGGGCTCCTTGCACGCCGCCGAGGCCGACGGCGACGAGGTCGGCCCAGAGGGGGATCACGAGGGGCGGCTCTGTCACCCGTCCATTGTCCTTCGCGGCAGGGATAATCGACATGTGCGAAATGCCGGATCGATAGGGGAGGTGCGCTAGTGCCGACCTATCGCGACGAAGCCGTCGTGCTCCGCACCCACAAGCTCGGCGAAGCCGATCGCATCGTCACGCTCCTGACGCGACGCCACGGCAAGGTCCGCGCTGTGGCGAAGGGCGTACGCCGGACCTCTTCGCGCTTCGGGGCCCGGCTCGAGCCGTTCATGGTCACCGACCTGCTGCTGTACCAGGGGCGCACGCTCGACATCATCCAGCAGGCCTCCTCGCTCGGCGCCTACGGCGCAGAGATCGCCGCCCACTACGACCGGTACACGGCCGCCCACGCGATGGTCGAGACAGCCGACCGCCTCAACGAGGCCGAGGCCACGGCCCAGCAGTACCTTCTGCTGGTCGGCGGCCTCCGCGCCCTGTCCCGCGGCGAACACAGCCCTCGCTCCGTGCTGGACTCCTACCTGCTTCGCGCCATGGCGCTGTCGGGATGGGCGCCGTCGCTCGGCGAGTGCGCCCGCTGCGGCAGCGTCGGACCCCAGGAGTGGTTCGTCGCGCAACTCGGCGGCACGGTGTGCGGCGACTGCGCTCCCGCCGGCTCCGCACGCTTGCACCCGGAGACGGGGGCGCTGCTGCGGGCGCTCATCGCAGGGGAGTGGGACACCGTCGACTCGGCATCGGAGCGTGCGTCGGCGGCGGCATCCGGCCTCGTCGCAGCGTACGCCCAGTGGCACCTCGAGCGCGGCATCCGCTCCCTGTCCCACCTGGAGGCGCCCCGGTGACCCCGAAGCCCTACACGCATCGCGACGCGGTGCCCTACCGCCCGCTCGACTGGACCGGGATACAGCCGCCGGCCTTCCCGAAGGGCTCGGTGCCGAACCACGTCGCGATCGTCATGGACGGCAATGGCCGCTGGGCCAACCGGCGTGGGCTGACGCGCATCGAAGGCCACCGAGCGGGCGAAGAAGTGCTGCTCGACGTGGTCGCCGGTGCGGTGCAGGCGGGCGTCAAGCACTTGAGCGTGTACGCGTTCTCGACGGAGAACTGGAGCCGGTCACCCGATGAGGTGCGGTTCCTCATGGGCTACAACCGCGACGTTCTCCACCGTCGCCGCGATCAGCTCAACGAATGGGGCGTGCGGGTGCGCTGGGCAGGGCGCAGGCCGCGGCTGTGGGGCTCGGTCATCAAAGAGCTCCAGTTCGCCGAGAGGCTCACCGCCGGCAACGACGTCATGACCCTCACGATGTGCATCAACTACGGGGGGCGGGTCGAGCTCGTCGACGCCATGCGGTCGATCGGCGCGGAGGTCGCGTCCGGCAGGCTGCGCCCGCACGCGATCACCGAGAAGACGATCCGGCGCCATCTCTACATCCCCGACATGCCCGACGTCGATCTGTTCATCCGGTCGTCAGGCGAGCAGCGCACATCGAACTTCCTCCTGTGGGAGTCGGCGTATGCGGAGATGGTCTTCCTCGACCGCCTGTGGCCTGATTTCTCACGCACGGATCTGTGGGACGCCATCTCGCTCTATGGCTCGCGCGAACGCCGCTTCGGGGGAGCGGTCGATGCGCCCACCGCGGCGGAATCCGGTCTCGCGGAATAGATCGCACGCGGCACACCGTTGGGACGAGTGTGACGGATGCCATCAAGATCGACGTGTGGAGTGACATCGCCTGCCCCTGGTGCTACATCGGCAAGCGGAATCTGGAGAACGGGCTCGCCGCGACAGCGGGCGATGACGACGCCCCGAGGGTGCAGGTGACCTATCACTCCTTCGAGCTGTCACCGGACACTCCCGTCGACTTCGACGGCGATATCGCCGAGTTCCTCTCCGAGCACAAGGGGATTACGCGCGAGCAGGCCGCGCAGATGCACGAGCGGGTGACCGGGATCGCGGCCGCGTCGGGACTCGACTACCGGTTCGACCTCGTGAAGCACACCAACACCGTCAAGGCGCACGAACTGCTCCACTTCGCGAAGGAGCACGGGCTGCAGCATGAGATGGCGGAACGCCTCATGTCGGCATACTTCGTCGAGGGGCGTCACGTCGGCCGCATCGACGACCTGGTTCAGCTGGCCACTGAGGTCGGCCTCGACGCCGATCTCGCGCGCACGGCGCTCGAGTCGGAGCGCTACCTGGACGACGTGCGCGCCGACCAGGCGCAGGCCGCCGCGTACGGCATCCAGGGCGTGCCCTTCTTCGTGATCGACGGCAAGTACGGCGTCTCGGGCGCACAGCCTGCTGAGGCGTTCACGCAGATCCTGCGGCAGGTCTGGAGCGAGCACACGCCCGTCGCCTGACGACGAACCCGCCGGAGCTCGATCAGGCGGGCAGGCTCGCCTCGATCGCCTCGATGATCTCCGGTGCGTCGGGGCGGGTCTGCGGCCGGAAACGGTGAACCTCGCCGGTGGGCGTGAGGAGGAACTTCTCGAAGTTCCACATGATGGGCCCCTTGGCTCCTTCGACGTTCGGCGTCCTCTTGAGCGCTTTGTAGAGCGGCGCGGCGTGTGAGCCGTTGACGCGGACCTTCTCCATGATCGGGAAGCTCACGCCCCAGGTCGTCGCGCAGTAGTCGAGGATCTCCTCCATCGAACCGGGTTCCTGGCCCATGAACTGGTTGCACGGGAAGCCGACGATGCGAAGGCCGCGCGGACCGTAGGTGCGCTGAAGCTGCTCCAGCTGCTCGTACTGCGGCGTGAGACCGCATTTCGACGCCACGTTGACGACCATGATGGGGCCGTCGCCGAGGTCAGCGAGCGTCGAGTCCGTGCCGTCAGCGGCGCGGAACGGGATGGAGCGGATATCCACAGTCGTGGTGTCGGTCATGCCATCCACGATAGGCCTGCCCGTTCAGCCAACGGCGGGTCTGCATCTGGGAGAATGGACGGGATGTCATCGATCCTCGCTTCCGCTCCCGCGCAGACGGCCGATCAGCCGTCATCCGTCGGCGCCGAGCACACCTCCGCCCCCGCCTCGGGACGCCTCGCCTTCGGACCGATCGCGCTCGATGCGCCGGTCGTGCTCGCGCCCATGGCCGGAATCACCAACACCGCGTTCCGCAGGCTCTGTCGTGAGTACGGTGCAGGCCTGTACGTCAGCGAGATGATCACGACGCGCGCGCTCGTCGAGCGCAACGCCACGACGATGCGCCTCATCACGCACCACGAGTCCGAGACGCCGCGCTCGATCCAGCTGTACGGCGTCGATCCGGCCACCACCGAGGCGGCCGTACGCATTCTCGTCGAAGAGGACCGTGCCGACCACATCGATCTCAACTTCGGCTGCCCCGTGCCCAAGGTCACGCGAAAGGGCGGGGGAGCGGCGCTGCCGTGGAAGCTCGGCCTGTTCCGCGACATCGTCACACGCGCGGCACGCGCCGCCGGCGATGTGCCGCTCACGGTCAAGATGCGCAAGGGCATCGACGCCGACCACCTCACCTACCTCGATGCCGGGCGCATCGCGGAAGACGCGGGTGTCGCTGCAGTCGCCCTGCACGCGCGCACTGCCGCCGAGTTCTACTCCGGCACGGCCGACTGGGAGGCCATCGCGACGCTCAAGCAGGCTGTCACAAGCGTCCCCGTGCTGGGCAACGGCGACATCTGGAGCGGCGCCGACGCACAGCGCATGATGGCCGAGACCGGCTGCGACGGTGTCGTGGTCGGGCGCGGCTGCCTCGGACGCCCGTGGCTGTTCGGAGACCTCGCTCGCGCCTTGGGCGGGCCCGATGCCGCGGTCGGCGAGCCCGTCGACGCGACCCTCGGATTCGTCGCCGATGCCTTCCGCCGCCACGCGGAGCTGCTGGTGGAGTTCTTCGAAGACGAAGGCCGGGGCTGTCGCGACATCCGCAAGCACGTCGCCTGGTATTTCAAGGGCTATCCGGTCGGCGGCGAGACACGCGCCCAGCTCGCGACGGTCTCGACTCTCGCCGAGATCGACGACATCCTCGCGACGCTCGACCTGAACGCGCCTTACCCCGGCTCCGCGGCCGAGGGCCAGCGGGGGCGCGCGGGGACGCCGAAGCGCCCCGCCCTTCCGGATCGCTGGCTCGAGTCGCGTGATCTGGACGCAGCCGAGACGTGCGCCATCGCCGATGCGGAGCTCGACCACAGTGGGGGCTGATCCTTCGATGCGTGACGTTTCGAGCCGGGGGGCGGGCACGAGCGTCGGCATCGGCTCCGGTCGTCCCGCCGGCTATACCGACGAGGACGCCGAACGATTCCATCCCGAGACGCATCGCTCGCAGCGCGACAGCTTCGCGCGCGACCGGGCGCGCGTGCTCCACTCCGCTGCGCTGCGTCGACTGGCGTCCAAGACGCAGGTCCTCAGTCCGGCCAGCCCGGGCGACTTCGCCCGCAACCGCCTGACGCACTCGCTCGAAGTGGCGCAGGTCGGCCGCGAGCTCGCGATCGCCCTCGAGCTGTCGCCCGACGTCGTCGACACGGCGTGCCTCAGCCACGACATCGGGCACCCGCCGTTCGGCCACAACGGCGAACGCGCGCTCAACGAGTGGGCGGCCGACATCGGCGGCTTCGAGGGCAACGCGCAGACGCTCCGCATCCTGAGCCGTCTGGAGCCGAAGGTCATGGGTTCCGATGGCGAGAGCTACGGGCTCAATCTCACGCGCGCGAGCCTCGACGCGTCATGCAAGTACCCGTGGACGGCGTCGCACGCCGTGCCCGATCCGGGCGGGCGACAGAAGTTCGGCGTGTACCCCGAAGACGAGCAGGTGTTCCTCTGGATGCGCGCTGACGCCCCCGGACGCGTGCGCTGCATCGAGGCGGAGGTCATGGACCTCTCCGATGACATCGCGTACTCGGTGCACGACCTCGAAGACGCCATCCTCAACGGCTACCTCGACCCGCGCCGCCTCGCCGACCCTCGCGAACGGGAAGCGCTGCTCACGGCGATCCAGTCGTGGGTGGGCTACGGCTATACCCGAGACGAACTCGCCGACGCCCTCTACCGCCTCACCCAGCTGCCGGAATGGCTCACGTCGTACGACGGATCGCGTGCCGCTGCCGCGCAGTTGAAGAACCTCACGTCCGACCTCATCGGCCGTTTCGCCCGCGCCGCGACGTCTGCCACTCGCGAGCACTTCGATTCGCCGGTCCTCACCCGATACGGTGGCCGTGTGATCGTGCCCCGGGTGATCGAGGCCGAGATGGCCGTGCTCAAGGGCGTGCTCGGTGCGTTCGTCGTGTCGATCGAAGGTCGCAAGGGCCTCTATAAGGAGCAGCGCCGCGTGCTCAAGCGGCTTGCGACCGCGCTGTGGGAGCGCCCCGAGCACCTCGATGTCCTCCACGCCGAGGAGTTTGCGCGGGCCGACACGGATGCCGCGCGTCGCCGTGTCGTCGTCGACCAGGTCGCGACGCTCACCGACCGCTTCGCCATCGAATGGCACGCTCGGCTGATCGGGCCCGTCGACCTGCGCGAGCTCGGGCTGTGGTCCTCCGACGGACGAGCGACCGTCGCGAACGCCTTCGCCCTGCCCGAGCCGATCGAGGGCCTCTAATGGCACGGATCCGGCAGGCGGACGTCGACGAGGTCAAGGCGCGCACGAACATCGCCGACATCATCGGCGAGCGTGTCGCGCTGAAGGCGGCGGGCGTCGGATCTCTCAAAGGCCTGTGCCCTTTCCACGACGAGAAGAGCCCGAGCTTCAACGTGCGCCCGCAGGTCGGGTATTACCACTGCTTCGGATGCGGCGAATCCGGCGACGTCTACTCGTTCCTCCGGGCGATGGACCACCTCACGTTCACCGAGGCGGTCGAGAAGCTCGCGGCGCGCATCGGCTACCAGCTCCATTACGAAGACGGCGGAGCGGCGCCAGAGACGAGCGGACGCACCCGGCTCTACGCCGCCAACACCGCAGCTGCCGAGTGGTTCCGCGCCCAGCTGGCGAGCCCCGAGGCCGAGATCGGCCGCCGGTTCCTGGGCGAACGCGGGTTCGACGCAGGCGCGGCTGCGCACTTCGGGATCGGCTATGCGCCGAAGGGCTGGAACGCCCTGCGCGATGCTCTGCGCGCTCAGGGCTTCAGCGACGAGGAGATGCTGGCGGCCGGCCTGCTCTCGCAGGGGCAGCGTGGCGCATACGACCGGTTCCGCGGGCGCGTCGTATGGCCCATCCGGGACATTACCGGCCAGACGATCGGGTTCGGCGCACGGCGCCTCTTCGACGACGATCAAGGACCGAAGTACCTCAACACACCTGAGACGCCGATCTACAAGAAGACGCAGGTGCTCTACGGCCTCGACCTCGCCAAGAAGTCGATCACGCGCGACCACCGTGTGGTCGTGGTCGAGGGGTACACGGACGTCATGGCGTGCCACCTGGCCGGAGTGACCACCGCGATCGCGACGTGCGGCACCGCCTTCGGGTCTGAGCACATCAGTGTGCTCCGCCGCGTGATGGGCGACGATTCGAGCTCAGGCGAGGTGATCTTCACGTTCGACCCCGACGCGGCCGGCCAGAAGGCCGCGCTGCGCGCGTTCGGCGACGAGAAGCGATTCGCCGCGCAGACCTATGTGGCCGTCGCTCCCGACGGACTCGACCCATGCGACCTGCGCCTGGCCCGCGGCGACAACGCGGTGCGCACGCTCGTCGACGCCAAGGCGCCCATGTTCGAGTTCGTGATCGATCAGCGACTGGCCGGCTTCGACCTGTCGACCGTGGAGGGCCGCGTCGGCGCGCTGCGCGCTGCCGCGCCCATCGTCGCCGACATCCGCGACCAGGCCCTCCGCCCGGGGTACACCCGCGTCCTGGCCCGCAGGCTCGGCATGGATCTCAGTGAGGTGACACCCGCCGTCGAGCGAGCCGCCCGGGCGGCCCGCACCGCGCAGAACGAGGCACGCGAGGGCGCGCGTGACCACGGCGGCAACGGGAGTGCTCCGGCCCGTGCCCCACGGCACGACGCCTCGGCTGCGACGCCGACGCCGCAGCCCGTGCCGGTGAGAGTGACGATGGCCTCTCTGCCGCGAACAGCCGAGACGATCCTGGAGCGCGATGCGCTCATGGGCATCCTGCAGTACGGCCACATCATCGACGCCGCGGAGGTGGATGCCTCGCTGGCGCTGCCCATGCACCACCCAGCCCTCGACGCCGTGCGCCAGACGCTCCTGGCGCACCCCGACCGCGCGCGAGTGGGCTGGGCGGCCGCGGCCGCCGAGTCGGTGCGGGAGCCGTTCCGATCGCTGGCGGTCGAGCTGCTGACCGGCACGTTTCCCGCCTTGACCGAAGCCGAGGCCGCGGCATCCGCCCTTGCCCTGTGCCGGCGGCTGCGCATTCGCGCGGTCGACGCGCAGAAGCGCGAGCTCCTCGGCGCGATCCAACGCGTGGCGCCCGATTCTGAGGAGGGCCGGGCCGTCCGTGTGTCATTGCGCGAGCTGGACCTGCAGCGTCGCGCCCTCACCGAGGCTCAGTAGCGCCCCTCACGCGCAGCGGGCAGGATGGAGGGATGGTCCGCCGCAGCTCCACCGACGTCGCCATTCGCATGACCGATCTGTCGGTCGCCCGAGGTCACGACGTGGGTCGGGTGGTGGACGGGGTCACGGTCGACCTGCCAGTCGGCGGGGCCCTGGCGATCATGGGTCCCACGGGCTCGGGGAAGTCGAGCCTCGCGGGCGTGCTCGCCGGCGCCGAAGACGACTCGCTCTCGGTGGTTGGAGGAGATGCCTGGGTTGACGGCCTGTCGGTGCGGCGGGGCGGCCGCACCCTGCGTGTTCGCCGGTATGTCACCGGATATCTCGCGCAGGGGGCTGGAGCGGATCTTCCCCCGAGGCTCACGGTGTCCGAGATCATCTCCGAACCGATCACCTCACGCGATCGTCGTGTCAACGCGCGCGCCCTGGCCGTGCGCGTCGCGTCACTCCTGGATGAGCTCGAGCTGCCGCTCGGCGCCGCAGCCAAGTACCCCTATGAGCTGAGCGCCGGAATGCGGCAGCGCGTGGCACTGGCGCGTGCACTCGTCCTCGATCCGCGGGTGTTCGTGGGCGATGAGCCGTACGCGAATCTCGATGTCGAGGTGCGCCGCGCCGCCCGTGACGCGCTGCAGCGCCGTCGTGAGGAGCACGAGATGTCGCTGCTCGTCGTGACCAATGAACCGGATGCCATCCGCGAGATCGGCGCGGACGTGCTGGTTCTCCGCGGCGGCCACCCCGTCGCCTATGGCGCGGACGTCGACGACCTGCTGTGGACGCCGGGAGGCGCACCTCAGAACGTCACCTGATGTCACGAGCACCCCTTCGGCTTTGCTACGATGGTGTGGTTGCCCGCTGAGAGGCGGGCTGATCCTCGGTAGCTCAATTGGCAGAGCAATCGGCTGTTAACCGATAGGTTCTTGGTTCGAGTCCAAGCCGGGGAGCGAGAAGTCGGAGCCATCTACTCCGGCTCTCACCGAAGACCCGGGCTCCACCCCGGGTCTTTTCTCTTTTCTGTCGCAGTTCTCGTGCCGCTGGCACGCGCTGGCACACTGGTGTGCCATCTTGGATCGAGTTCGGCCATGAGCCGACGACGTGGCGCATTCCCGCCGTCACCGGTCACCCGAGGGAGAGAGTGCGGCATGACGGACACCGGTGCTGAGATCGTGACGGGTGCCATCGGCGCTGCCCCGCTCGCTGAACTCGACCGCCGGCTGTTCGGCGGGTTCGTCGAGCATCTCGGACGGCACATCTACGACGGGATCTATGAGCCCGGCCATCCGTCGGCGGATGCCGATGGCTTCCGCACGGATGTGATCGAGCTTGTGCAGGAGCTGGGGGTCACCACGATCCGGTATCCCGGCGGCAACTTCGTCTCCGGTTACCGCTGGGAAGACGGCATCGGTCCGCGAGAGCACCGTCCCCGGCGCCTCGATCTCGCCTGGCATGCGACGGAGACGAACGAGGTGGGCCTGCACGAGTTCCGTTCCTGGCTCGACAAGGTCGGGTCGGACCTCATGCTCGCCGTGAACCTGGGCACCCGGGGCACGGCCGAAGCACTCGACCTGCTCGAGTACGCCAACCTCGCAGTCGACACGACGCGCACGCGAGAGCGCGCCGCGAACGGCCGCCCTGCGCCGTTCGGCGTGAAGATGTGGTGCCTCGGCAATGAGATGGATGGTCCATGGCAGCTGGGGCATCGCTCCGGCACCGACTACGGGAAGCTCGCTTCACGGACAGCCAAGGCGATGCGGCAGCTGGATCCCTCGATCGAGCTCGTGGTGTGCGGCTCGTCCGGGCGCTCCATGCCGACGTTCGGCTCGTGGGAGCGCGACGTGCTGGCCGAGACGTTCGACGACGTCGACTACATCTCCTGCCACTCGTATTACGAGGAGGAAGACGGCGACGCCCAGGAGTTCCTCGCGTCTGCCGAGGACATGCACAGGTTCATCGACCAGGTCGTGGCCATCGTCGACGAGGTCGCCGCCGAGCGCGGGACCTCGAAGCGCATTCAGCTCTCGTTCGACGAGTGGAACGTCTGGTACCTGTCGCGGTGGCAGGCCCAGCAGGTGACATACGGACCCGACGACTGGCCGATCGCGCCGCGTCAGCTCGAAGACAGCTACCACGTGCTGGATGCCGTCGTGGTCGGCGACCTCCTCGTCACGCTGCTCCAGCATGCCGACCGGGTGCGATCCGCGTCCCTCGCACAGCTCGTGAACGTGATCGCCCCCATCATGACCGAGCCTGGGGGCCCCGCGTGGAGGCAGACGACCTTCTACCCGTTCTCCCTCACCTCGCGGCTCGCGAGCCGACACGTGCTTTCCGTCGAGGTCGACTCGGCGACGTTCCGCAGCCGACGATTCGGGGAGGTCCCGTCCGTCAATGCGGTCGCCACAGCCGATGACGACGGCATCAGCGTCTTCGTGGTGAACCGTTCCACGGAGGACGCGGCAGAGGCGCGCATCGCGCTCCCGACGCCCGGTGCCCACGGTGCGGGCTGGCGGATCGTCGAGAGTCACCAGATCCACGACGCTGATCGCTACGCACGCAACACTCTCGAGGAGCCCGACCGGGTGCGCCCGCGCGCCGTCACAGGGGCGCGCGTCGAAGACGGAGTGCTCGTGCTCCCACTTCCCGCCATCTCCTGGACGGCTGTCCGTCTCGCTGCGTCGGGGCTGTGAGCCTCAGCGGTCGCGGTCGGACGACTGAGGACGATCGACCGCAGTTCCGCCTCGGAAGCGCCCTGGTCCCGCGCGATCGCCGACGAGTCAGGCGTCGATCTCGTCGAGGCCGGGCGTCCACGACTGCCCTGGGCGTCCCCACCCGCGCTTCCGCGCGATCTTCTGCACCGTCTTCCAGTCGGAGTCGTCCAGGCGATCGATGTACAGGATGCCGTTGAGGTGATCGAACTCGTGCTGCATGATGCGAGCGCGCCAGCCATCCACCTCGATGCGCACCGGCTCGCCTTCGAGGTCGATGCCGGTGACCCTCACGCGGTCGGAACGTCGCAGCGGGAACCGCTCGCCCGGGAAGGACAGGCAGCCCTCCGCTTCATCGTCGGGGTCGGGAGCGCCGGGCTCGAGCGGATGCATCCACAGCTCGGGGTTGATGATGACGCCCCGCCACGGTGCGCCGTCGTCGTCCTGGTAGGTGTACGTGTAGATGCGCAGTCCCACCCCGACCTGGGGCGCGGCGAGACCGACTCCGGGCGCGGCATCCATCGTCTCGAACATGTCGGCGACGAGCTGACGGATCTCGTCGGTGATCTCCCCGACGGGGGAGGCAGGGGCGTGAAGGACGGGATCGCCCATGATTCGGATCGGGAGAACAGCCACGTCCTTGAGCCTATCGAGCGAAGCCTGCGGTTAGTGTCGAGGGGTGGGATTCGCGGAACTGGCACTCGACGACCTCGCGGATGAGCTGGTCGGCGTCTTCCGTGACCCCGCGATCCTCATCGGCGTCCCGCTCGCCCTGCTCGGCGCCGTCTTCATGTCGTTCGGCGCGCAGTACCAGCACCGCGGCGTTCAGAAGGTCGAGCGTCTGACGCACTCGTCCGGCGGCAGCGGCCTCACGGGCGGCCAGCTCCTGAACCTGCTCCGACGGCCGTCCTGGGTCGCGGGCACGCTCATGCTCGGGCTCGCGATCGTATGCCAGCTCGCGGCGCTCTCCTACGCGCCGATCATCCTGGTGCAGCCGGTCGGCGCGATCTCGCTCGTCATCACGACGCTGCTCAACGCCCGCATCTCGGGTCATAAGCCGACAGGGCGCTCGATCACGGCGATCGTTCTCTGTGTCGGCGGCATCCTCGTGTTCGTGACGATCGCGGCGCTCTTCGCCACGGAGACACCGGTCTCAGCCCAGCAGCTCGTCACCATCCTGCTGATTCTCGCGGGCGTCGTCGTCGTGCTGGCTGGGCTGTGGCTGTGGCTGCGAGACCGCATGGGGGCCTTGTTCTACATCATCGCCGCCGGCATCGTCTACGGCTTTGTCGCGACCCTGGCCAAGGTCGTCATCAACCGGATCCAGAACGGCGACTTCGAGTGGCTCACGGTGGTGTGCGTCGTCGCGCTGCTGGCGGGCACCGGCGTGGGCGCCTATTTCGTTCAGACCGCGTACGCTTCGGGTCCGCCCGACCTCGTGATCGCCGGTTTGACGGTGATCGACCCTATGGTCGCGATCGTCATCGGTCTTGCTGTGCTGAACGAGGCCGCGGGCGCGCCGCTGGGTGCATATCTCGGATTCGGCGTCGCCGGCGCCCTCGCGATGGTGGGGGTGTTCCAGCTCGCCCGGCACCATCCCGAGGTCGTGAGCAACAGCCAGGAGATCCCGATCCCGCGCGGCAGCACCGGTGGAGTCGTTCCGCCAGAGCCGCCGACGACCAAGACCGGCTCCGTGCGTCTCACAGAGGCGGTCTCCCGTGTGTGGCCTGATCCGCCGGTCGACGACTCGAAGGAACTCGGCAAGCGGCACTAGGCTCATAATGTCCGGTCCGCCGGGCACGGGGCGGTGGCCAAGCTGGTCAAGGCAGCGGGCTCATAACCCGACGATCGTGGGTTCAAGTCCCACCCGCCCTACAAGCAGCACAGTCCTGTGACGGCACATCTTGTGAGTGCTTCACGCGGGCACGACTGCAGACCCGGCGCTGGTCAGCGGGTCGCTTTGCCGTCACGTGCGCATCGTGGTGGAACCCGACGGGAGCGGTGAACGCGTCACCGTCTATCTGAGCAGCCTGACGCCGAAAGAAGAGCCCTTCGGCGACCTCGAGGAGATGCTTCAGGCGAACCTCGAAGACGTCGCAGGGCAGACCGCACTGCCTAGCGCAGTTCGAGCCGCAGGCAGGTGATGCGATCACCTACCTTTACACCTTCACCAGCACGGGAGATGTCCCGGTCACGGAGCACTCGATCGCCGAGACGTCGTTCTCGGACAGCGGCGTCCTCCCGCCGGCGACGTGCGCTGCGTCCGAGCTGACCGCCCGGAGGAAGTCGGTGAGAGCGTCGACATCGGTCACCCGCAGCCGTTCGGGGTTCGCTGTGCCAGTGAACCAGGCGACACGGGTCAGCGCGATATGATGTTTTCATCATGCCACTAAGCCATCGTGACCGACCGCTGTACGAACTGAAGGCGGGCCTTTTCAAGGGCCTCGCGCATCCGCTCCGTATCCGGATCCTCGAACTCCTCGCCGACGGCCAAGAGCACACGGTGGGGGAGCTGCAGGAGCAGATCGCGATCGAGCCGTCTCATCTCTCGCAGCACCTCGCGGTCATCCGTCGCTACCATCTCGTTGTCTCGGAACGTCGCCGCAGCAATGTCTACTACCGCATCGCGTACCCGGAGGTGGCGCAGTTCCTCGCCCTCGCGCGCGCCCTTCTGACGCGCATCCTCGAAGACGCCTCTGAATCGCGCGAGCTCGCAGACGCCCTCCCGGCGGTGGGCAGGTGACCGCAGCGCAGACGACGCCCGCCGGCGACACGCGCGTGCCCGCGCACCGAAGGACTCTCGACTACCTCGGCGCCTTCCTGCCCCGACGCAGGGACTACGCGAGCCTCGGAACGTCGTGGCGCGTCGACGGGGTCGCCGGCGTCACGGTCGGCATCGTGGCGCTGCCGCTGGCCCTGGGCTTCGGCATCTCCTCCGGGGTCGGAGCCGAGGCAGGACTCATCACCGCGATCGTCGCAGGACTCATCGCCGCAGTCTTCGGAGGATCACACGTGCAGGTCTCCGGCCCGACCGGCGCGATGGTCGTCGTGCTCGCCCCCATCGTCGCCTCGCACGGCGTGGGCGCCGTGGCGGCCGTCACGCTTCTCGGGGGACTCATCGTCGCTGCCGCCGGCCTGCTCAAGCTCGGACGCGTCGTCTCATTCATCCCGTGGCCCGTCATCGAGGGCTTCACGGTGGGCATCGCGCTCATCATCTTCCTGCAGCAGGTCCCCGCGCTCACTCGACCGGATGCCGGGGGCCCGGCGCACACGAATGTCGCAGTCGACGCGATCACACGCCTCCTTCACGCCGACTCGATCTATCTGCTGTGGTCGCTCGGAGCGGTCGCCGTCGTCGCAGCGAGCATGCTGCTCCTGCCGCGTCTCCACCGCGCCATCCCCGGTTCACTCATCGGCGTCGCTGTCGCATCCGTGGCGGCACACCTCCTGGGGGCACCGCTCGCGACGATCGGCGAGCTGCCCGCTTCGCTTCCGATGCCCGCACTGCCCAGCCTCGATCTCGCGACGTTCACCGAGCTGGCTCCCGCGGCGTTCGCCGTCGCCGCCCTCGCCGCGATCGAGTCGCTGCTGTCCGCCCGCGTCGCGGCCTCCCTCAGCGCGACGGGCCGATACGACCCGGACCGCGAGCTCTTCGGGCAGGGGCTGGCGTCGATCGGCGCGAGCCTGTTCGGCGGGATGCCGGCGACCGGCGCGATCGCCCGCACCGCAGTGAACGTGCGCTCCGGCGCCCGCACGCGTGTCGCGGCCGCGATGCACGCGGTGTTCCTGCTGCTCATCGTGGCGCTCCTTGCGGTGCCGGTGTCGCATATCCCGCTGGCAGCCCTGTCGGGCGTTCTCATGGTGACGGCCGCGCAGATGGTCAATCGCCGCGTCGTGTCGTCCATCATCCGCTCCACGCGCGGGGACGCCCTCGCGTTCGGGATCACCGCTGTCGTGACGGTTTCGGTCGACCTCATCGTGGCGGTCGGCATCGGCGTCGTGGTCGCCGGGGCGATCGCATTGCGCGGCATCTCGCAAGCCACCGGCGTGCATCATGAGGCTCTGCCCGGCCGCCCGCAGCCCGGCGACGAGCGGATCGCCCTCATTGCGATCGACGGTCCGCTGTTCTTCGCGAGCGCGGAGCGCGTGCTCGACGAGCTGCTCGCCATGGAGGCGCTCTCCGTCGTGGTCCTGCGGCTGTCGCGCATGGGCATCGTCGACGCCACGGGTGCTCACGCGCTGGAGACCCTCGTGCAGCAGCTCGAGCGCAGGGGAATCACCGTCATCATCAAGGGCGTGCAGGAACGCCACCAGCGGCTCTTCGACCGCGTCGGCGTGATCGACGCCCTCGGGCACGCCGAGCACCTGCACTCGGAGCTCGGTCCGGCCGTCGCGCACGCTCGCAGCCACATCGCACGCGAGGCGACGCGCGACCGGCCTACCCACCGTTGATGGCGACGTCGGCGCACCGTGCTAGCGTGCCACCCATGCCCGCAGCGATGGACCCCGAAGCCGGGCCTGCCGTGACCACGTACGCGGAGAAGCAGCGATGACTGGTTCCCGAACGGCAAAGCGGCGTCAACTGCTGTCGTGGCTCCCCACCGCGATCGTCGCCGCGATCTGCGTCGCCATGGTCGTCGGCGCGATCGCGATGAACAACTCCTGGTGGACACAGTCCGCGCCGCCCGCGTCGAAGGAGCAGGAGACCGTCGACCGGATGTCGATCTTCACCCCGGCGGGCGTCGAGTACCTCACCCGCCAGGGGCGCATGAAGATCAAGCTGCGAGCGTCGTCGCCGTCGGTGGCGCAGCTCGGTCTCGAGCCCTTGGAGTCGCGCACGATCGAGCCGCTCGTGCCCGTCGAGGCGATCGTGCTGGGGGAGGAAAGCGTCTTCCACATCGATCTCGTGCGTGAGTTCACCGTGACGGCGAGCACCGAGCAGGTCGCGTCGATCGCTCTCGTCGAGGACACCAACGGAACCTGGCAGACCGCGTACGCGCTGCTGTCGGCCAGAGCATCTGACTGGGGGTGGAGCGACTCCGATCTCGAAGCCCTCCAGAGGTCCCTCCTCGCCGCATCGCGCGAATCCGCCGACAGGTCGTACGGAGCCGGGCTGCCCGCAGTAGAGAACGATGGCAATCTCGTCTCTGCCCGAATCGACGTCGACGGGGCGGACGGCCGGGTGACGCTCAGCTACACCATCGCCCTTGCGGATGCCGGGCCCTCATCGCCGACGGAGTGAGACCCCGATCTGCCGTCGCGACGCGCGAATGACATGCTTGTGATTCGAGGCCTCGTCAGAGATAATGGGCCCACAACCGCATAATTCGCCGCACATCGGCTCGCACCGTTCAGGTCGTAGGGGAAGACGTACCTGACGAAACGGAGAGAACGATGGCGACAGCTCAGGCGCGTGGAGTGATCTTCATTCACTCTGCGCCACGTGCGTTGTGCCCGCACCTCGAGTGGGCGGTCGGACGCGCGCTCGGGCATGCGGTGAACTTCGACTGGGCCGACCAGCCAGTCCTCGCCGGCAGCCGCCGTGCCGAGTTCTACTGGGAAGGCCCCGTCGGCACCGGTGCAGCCTTGGCGACGGCAATCCGTGGATGGGAGCACCTGCGGTTCGAAGTGACGGAAGATCCGACGCCGCGCAGTGATGGCGGCCGCTGGCTGCACACGCCGGGACTCGGCATCCACTTCGCTCAGACCGACAGTGCGGGCAACGTCGTCATCGGCGAAGACCGCATCCGGTATGCCATGGAGATCGCGGCCGGCGACGCCATGGAGCTGCAACGTGAGCTCCAGGTCGCACTCGGCTCGGCTTGGGACGAAGAACTCGAGCCGTTCCGCCACGCCAGCGACGACGCACCGGTCGTCTGGCTGCACAAGGTCGGCTGAGACGGTTCCCGAGTCGGCGACACCTCTCGGTCAGCCCCGCCACCACCGCCTGGGTCCGGGGCTCCGCACCACTTCACGGGTGCGCGCAGAACTCCACATTGCTTGGCGACCACAGGTGCGCCCGTACCGGCCTCGGAAGGGCTTCCCGGGGAACGGGATCGCGTGCCGGTCGCCTACGAAGAAAGACGCCCTCCGCTCGGCTTCGCGGAGGGCGTCTTTCGTTGTCTGGGTCAGACAGACTCGAAGGCGACGACGGCGTTGTGGCCGCCGAACCCGAAGGAGTTGCTGATCGCGAGCTGCGGGCCGTCGCCCAGCTGGACGGGCGAGCCCGACAGCCGGAACGGGACCGCGGGGTCCTGCTCGGTGATGTTGATCGTCGGCGGTGCGACGCGATCACGGAGCGCGAGCACGGTGAAGATCGCTTCCAGCGCACCCGTGCCACCCAGCAGGTGTCCCGTCGACGCCTTGGTCGCCGACACCGGGATGTCGTCGATGCGGTCGCCGAACACGCTCTTCAACGCCACGTACTCGTTGGGATCGCCCACTGGCGTGGACGTCGCGTGCGCATTGATGTGCGTGACGTCGTCGGCTGAGCGACCCGCCGCCTCGAGAGCCATCCTGACGGCGCGAGCGGCGCCGGTGCCCTCAGGGTCGTTGGCGGTGATGTGGTACGAGTCGGCGGTCACACCGCCGCCGACGATCGCAGCATAGATCTTGGCGCCGCGAGCTTTCGCGTGCTCCTCCGTCTCGAGGATCAGCACGGCGGCACCTTCGCCCATGACGAAGCCGTCGCGGTCGACGCTGCCGGGTCGCGAGGCGGTCTCGGGGGAGTCGTTGCGACGCGACAGTGCCTGCATCGAGGAGAAGGCCGAGATCGTGATCGGGTGGATCACCGATTCGGTCCCGCCCGCGATGACCACGTCGGCCAGGCCCGCCTGCAGGTGCTCGATCGCGTTCACGAGCGACTCCGTGCTCGATGCGCAGGCGCTCGCGACAGTTCGCGCGAAAGCTCGCGCGCCGAAGTGCAGTGACAGGTTGCCTGCCGCCGCGTTCGGCATGAGCATGGGGACCGTCATCGGGAGCACCCGGCGCGGGCCCTTCTCCCTCAGCGTGTCCCACGCATCCAGCAGGGTCCACAGACCGCCGATCCCCGTTGCGAAGTCGATGCCGAGCCGCTCGGGCTCGATGTCGGGCGCACCGGCATCCGCCCAGGCCTCGAGCGCCGCGACCATCGCAAACTGCGACGAGGGGTCGAGGCGCTTGGCGACGGGGCGCTCCAGCACGGTGTCGGCACGCACCTTCGCCTCTGCGGCGAACGTGACCGGCAGCTGGTACTTCTCCACCCAGTCGTACTCGAGCGAGCGAGCGCCGGATTCGCCCGCCAGGAGGGCCTCCCAGTTCGCCGGCGCCGTGCCCCCGATGGGGCTCGATGCGCCGATTCCGGTGACGACGATGCGCTTGTTGGTCATGAGTTCCTCGTGGTGCAGCGGTGGGGGCTCGCACCCCCACCGCGGTCGGTGCAGGTCAGGCCTGGTTCGACGAGATGAAGTTCACCGCGTCGCCGACGGTCTTGAGGTTCTTGACCTCTTCGTCGGGGATGGTCACGCCGAACTTCTCCTCGGCGTTGACGACGATCGTCATCATGGAGATCGAGTCGATGTCAAGGTCGTCGGTGAACGACTTCTCCAGCGCGACCTCGTCGGCCGAGATGCCCGTCTCATCGGTGATGAGCTCGGCGAGTCCGGCGAGGATCTCGTCGTTGCTGAATGCCATGGGATTCTCCTTGTTTTCCGGTGGATCAGGGGCCCGGCGGGCCTTCCTCAGTCTAGATGCGGGGTGTTGCCGATCATGGGAGCACGACGACCTGCGCCCCGAACACGAGGCCGGCGCCGAACCCGATCTGCAGGGCCAGTCCGCCGGAGAGCTCGGGATTCTCTTCGAGCAGACGATGGGTGGCCAGAGGGATGGAAGCCGCAGAGGTGTTGCCTGTCGTCTCGATGTCACGGCCGATCTTGACCGTGTCGGGGAGCTTCAGCTGCTTGGCGAATTCGTCGATGATGCGCATGTTCGCCTGGTGGGGCACGAACGCGGCGAGATCAGCAGGCGCGACACCCGCTTCCTCCAGAGCCCGACGGGCGACCTTGACCATCTCCCACACCGCCCAGCGGAACACCGTAGGGCCCTCCTGACGCAGCGTCGGCCACGGCGCCTCGCCGTCGCGGAACTGCACCAGGGTGTGGTTCATTCCGACGGCGTCCGCCTTGGAGCCGTCCGACCCCCATACGGTGGGGCCGATGCCGGGGAAGTCGCTCGGGCCGACGATGACAGCGCCGGCGCCGTCGCCCAGCAGGAACGAGATCGACCGGTCGGCGGGGTCCACGATGTCGCTGAGCTTCTCGGTGCCCACCACGGCGACATAGGTCGCGGCGCCTGAACGGACGAGGGCGTCGGCCTGCGCGACTCCGTAGGCGAAGCCGGCGCACGCGGCGTTGACGTCATACGCGGCGGCGGGGTTGGCGCCTACGCGATCCGCGACGATAGCGGCGACTGACGGCGTCTGCTTGGGGTTCGAGATCGTCGAGACGATGACGGCGTCGACCTGAGACGGCTCGACGCCCGAGCGCTCGATGGCTTCGGCGACAGCGTCCGTCGCCAGGTCGATCGCGGTCGTCTCGCGGTTGGCGCGGGCGCGGGTGACGATGCCGGTGCGCTGGCGAATCCACTCGTCGCTTGAGTCGATGGGCCCGACGAGGTCGTCGTTCGGGACATAGTTCTCGCCACGCGCCGCGCCGTACGAGTAGATGCGCGTGTAGGCGGGGCCGGTGGACTGCTTGAGCGTGATGGTCACGCGGCATCTCCTGTCAGAAGCGCGGCGGCGGCCGCGAGGTCATCGGGCGTCTTGACGGCGACGGTCGGCGTTCCGCGGAGAGCGCGCTTGGCGAGGCCGGCCAGGGTGCCCGCGGGCGAGAGCTCGATGATGCCGGCGACCCCGCGGTCCGCGAAGGACGACATGCAGAGATCCCAGCGCACGGGCGAGGCGACCTGCTCCACGAGGAGGTCGAGCGCGCGACGGCCGTCGTCGACGACGGAGCCGTCGCGGTTCGTCCACAGCGTCGTCTCCGGCGCGGATGCCGTCACCTCGGCAGCCGCGGCGCGCAGCGTCTCGACGGCGGATGCCATGTAGCGGGTGTGGAAGGCGCCCGCCACCTGCAGCGGGATGACACGCGTTGCAGCAGGGGGAGCCGCGGCCAGGTCGGCGAGGGCATCGAGGGCGCCCGCTGCGACGATCTGACCGCCGCCGTTGTAGTTCGCGGGCGTCAGGTCGAGCTCTTCGAGGCGCGCGACGACAGCGTCCTGATCGCCGCCGAGGACCGCGCTCATGCCGGTCGTCTCCCGCGCAGCCGCCGCGGCCATCGCGCGGCCACGGATGCCGACGAGGCGCATGCCGTCTGATTCGTCGACAGTGCCCGACGCGACGAGCGCCGCGATCTCACCGACCGAGTGTCCGGCGACGCCGTCGGGGCGCCGCAGCGAAGCAGCGTCGCGGAGCGCGTTCCAGGAGAGAAGGCTGGCTGCGACGATGAGCGGCTGAGCGATCTGGGTGTCGCGGATGCGGTCGGCGTCCCATTCCGTCCCGGCGGCGACGAGGTCGACCTGCGCCAGATCGGAGTATCGCTCCAGACGCTCGCGGGCGCCGTCGAGCTCGAGCCAAGGAGTGAGGAAACCGGGCGTCTGAGAGCCCTGGCCGGGGAAGACGGCAATGATCACCTGACTATCCTGCCAAGAAGACGGACGTGACGACTGGCGAGATGGTCACAAGAAGAACCGAATCCTTTGTGCATGCCCGACATTCGCACGTCAGGAGCGGCGCGGCATAGGGGCACGGCGGCGCGTCGCCTCCGTGCCGATCGAGCCGATGATGAGCGCCGTCTGAAGGATGAGCGCCTCGCGTGGCCCCGTGGCATCCCAGCCGATCACGTCCGACACGCGCTTCAGTCGGTAGCGGACGGTGTTCGGGTGGACGAACAGCTCCCGAGCCGTGGCTTCGAGGGAGCGCCCGTTGTCGAGGTAGCTCCACAGCGTCGTCACGAGATCGACCGAGTGAGTCTGCAGTGGCCGATAGATGCGCTCGACGAGCGTCGCCTTCGCGAGCGGGTCGCCCGCGAGCGCGCGCTCCGGCAGAAGGTCATCGGCTTCGACCGGGCGCGGCGCCTGACGCCAGGCCTTCGCGACTGCGAAACCCGCGAGCGCCGCGCGAGCGCTCTGGCTCGCGTCGACGAGCGCAGGAACGGCCGGACCGAGCACGACGTGCCCGGGGCCGAACCCCGGCTCGAGGCGCTTGGCGATCTCGGGAAAGGGGAGCGGATCGTCGGCATCGTCCCGGCCCGGCGCTTCGGCACGGCCGATCACGACGACCAGTCGCGAGCCCTGCACCCCGATCAGCACATCGACGCCGAGCTTGCGCGCCAGGCGGCGGAGCTGATCGACGTCGAACTGCGGCGGCGTCGTGCCCACGAGCACAGCCACCTCCCCGTGACCATGCCAGCCGAGCGCGGCGATACGGCTGGGAAGCTCCTCGTCGGCCTCGCCCGTGAGGATCGAGTCGACCACGAGCGCCTCGAGTCGCGCATCCCAGAGCCCCCGCGCCTCCGCCGCTCGCGCATACACGTCGGCGGCGGCGAAGGCCACCTCGCGCGAGTACAGCAGCATGCTGTCACGCAGGTCCTCGGCCCGTCCGGCGACGCGCTCCTCCGTGACCTCGACGGTCACGCGGATGAGCTGCAGCGTCTGCGTGAGGCTCACGCTTCGCAGCAGCTCCCGTGGAGCGGCGGCGAAGATGTCAGCGGCGATCCACGGCTGGGCACCGGGGTCGTCGTACCACTGGATGAAGGCGGAGATGCCCGCCTGCGCGACCAGCCCCACAGCGGAGCGACGCGCGGGCGGCATCTCGGCGTACCAGGGGAGCTGCTCCTCCAGTCGCTTGATGGTCGCCGTCGCGAGGTCGCCGGAGATGCGACGCAGCCAGGCCAGCGTCTCCGACTTCTCCTGCGGCGTGGGGCTGGTCGGCATCGCGATGGTCAGCTCTCGCCGCCGGCGTTCCCGCTCGTTCCCGCCGTCACATCATGCAGACGGTACTTCTCGATGGCCTGGACCGACAGCGAACGGTCGACGACGCCTTCTTCAGCGAGCGCCTGCAGTGTGCGCACGACGATCGACGGACCGTCGATCTTGAAGAAGCGACGTGCGGCAGGACGCGTGTCCGAGAATCCGAATCCGTCGGCGCCGAGCGTCGCGAAGCGGCGCGGCACCCAGGGGCGGATCTGATCCTGCACGGCGTGCATGTAGTCGCTCACCGCGACGACCGGTCCGCTCGTGTCCCGCAGCTTCTCGGTGACGTAGGCCGTGCGCGGCTCCTCGGTGGGGTGGAGGAAGTTGTGCTCGTCGGCCGCGAGACCGTCACGACGCAGCTCCGTCCAGCTCGTGACCGACCACACGTCGGCCACGATGCCCCAGTCGTCCTTGAGCAGCTGCTGCGCCTCGAGCGCCCACGGCACGCCGACTCCGGATGCCAGCAGCTGCGCACGATGACCGTCGCCCTCGCCGAGCGAGATACGGTGCATGCCGCGCACGATGCCCTCGACATCGACGCCCTCCGGCTCCGCGGGCTGCACGATCGGCTCGTTGTAGAGCGTGATGTAGTACATGACGTTCGGGTCGGGGTGATTGCCGCCGTACATGCGCTCGATGCCCGCGCGCACGATGTGCGCGATCTCGTAGCCGTACACCGGGTCGTACGAGATGGTGGCGGGGTTGGTGGACGCGAGCAGGTGCGAGTGGCCGTCCGCGTGCTGCAGGCCTTCGCCGGTCAGCGTCGTGCGACCGGCCGTGGCGCCCATGATGAAGCCGCGCGCCATCTGGTCGCCGGCCGCCCACTGGGCGTCGCCGGTGCGCTGGAAGCCGAACATCGAGTAGAAGATGTACACCGGGATGAGCGGCTCGCCGTGCGTGGAGTATGCCGTGCCGACGTTGGTGAACGCCGCCAGGGCGCCCGCCTCGTTGATGCCGACGTGCATGATCTGACCCTGCGGGCTCTCCTTGTAGGCCAGCAGCAGCTCACGGTCGACCGATGTGTAGTTCTGCCCGTTGGGGTTGTAGATCTTCGCCGTCGGGAAGAAGGCATCGAGACCGAAGGTGCGCGCCTCATCGGGGATGATCGGCACGATGCGGTGGCCGAAGTCCTTGACGCGCAGGAGGTCCTTGAGCAGGCGGACGAACGCCATCGTCGAGGCGACCTCCTGCGTGCCCGAGCCCTTCTTCGGAAGCGCGTAGGCGCTGTCGTCGGGCAGGGAGATCGGCACGTGGTGGGTGCGGCGTTCGGGAATGAACCCGCCCAGCTCCCGGCGACGCTCGACCATGTACTGGATGGTCTCGTCCTCCATGCCGGGGTGGAAGTACGGCGGCAGATAGGGGTTCTCCTCGAGCTGCGCGTCGGTGACCGGAATGCGCATCGAGTCGCGGAAGTGCTTGAGGTCGTCGAGCGTCATCTTCTTCATCTGGTGGGTCGCATTGCGGCCCTCGAAGTGATGACCGAGGCCGTAGCCCTTGATCGTCTTCGCGAGGATGACGGTGGGCTGACCCTTGTGCTCGAGCGCCGTCTTGTATGCGGCGTAGACCTTCTGGTAGTCCAGGCCACCGCGGCGGAGCCTGCCCCAAATGTCCTCGTCGGACCAGTCCTTGACCATCTCGAGCGTGCGCTCGTCGCGGCCGAAGAAGTGCTCGCGGATGTACTTGCCGTCTTCCGCGCGGTAGGTCTGGAAGTCGCCATCGGGTGTCGTGTTCATGAGGTGCACGAGTGCGCCCTCGTGGTCCTGGGAGAGCAGCTCGTCCCAGCCGCGACCCCAGACGACCTTGATGACGTTCCAGCCCGCACCCCGGAAGAAGCTCTCCAGCTCCTGGATGATCTTGCCGTTTCCGCGCACGGGACCGTCGAGGCGCTGCAGGTTGCAGTTGACGACGAAGGTGAGGTTGTCGAGTCCCTCATTCGCAGCGACCTGGAGCTGACCGCGGGCCTCGACCTCGTCCATCTCGCCGTCGCCGAGGAAGGCCCACACATGCGAGTCGGAGAGGTCCTTGATGCCGCGGTTGGTGAGGTACTTGTTGGTCATCGCCTGATAGATGGCGTTGATGGGGCCGAGGCCCATCGACACCGTCGGGAACTGCCAGTAGTCCGGCATCAGGCGAGGGTGCGGGTAGGAGGGAAGACCGAAGGGCGCCTTCGACTTCTCCTGACGGAAGCCGTCGAGCTGCTCCTCCGAGAGACGCCCCTCGAGGAACGAGCGCGCGTAGATGCCGGGCGACGCGTGGCCCTGCACGAAGATCTGGTCACCGCCGCCCGGGTGGTCGAGGCCACGGAAGAAGTGGTTGAAGCCGACTTCGTACAGTGAGGCCGACGACGCGTAGGTGGAGATGTGACCGCCGACGCCGATGCCCGGGCGCTGAGCACGGTGCACCGTCACGGCGGCGTTCCACCGGATCCAGCGACGATAGCGACGCTCGAGCTCCTCATCGCCGGGGAACTCAGGCTCGTTCTCCGGAGCGATCGTGTTGATGTAGTCGGTCGTCGGGACCTGGGGGACGTTGAGCTGGAGCTCGTGCGAGGTCTGCAGCAGACTCAGCATGATCTCGCGGCCGCGCCCAGCGCCCTTCGAATCCACCAGCTGCTGCAGCGACTCCCGCCACTCCTGGGTCTCTTCGGGGTCGCTGTCCAGCGGGCCCTGCGAGTACGGATCCTGATCGTTGACAGTCACGGGAGACCTTTCTTCATCTGGCAGATCGTGCCATGCCGGGGCTTCAGGAGCGCGGGGCCTTTGTCGGGCACAGCCAACGCACCGTCGCTCAGCCTAGTCGGTTCCCGAAGGGCCGGACCCTCATAGACTGATCCCGAAGGGCCTTTAGCTCAGCTGGCAGAGCGCCACGTTTACACCGTGGATGTCGTCGGTTCGATCCCGGCAGGGCCCACCGTCGGCGACGCAGGGCGCGGTAGGTTGGAGAGCGTGAAAGCCCGACCTGCAGACCAGCGCCGCCTTGTCGACGTCGCCGCCCTCGACACGGTCATCCGCGCCGCCGAGCACGCCCGGAGGAATCCAGAGCAGGCCGCGCGGGTCCAAGAGCTGATCGCCCAGCGCCAGGCGCTCTCGGTCGAGCTCACGCGGCTTCTCGGTGTGCGCGACGACATCACCGCTGACCTCAAGCGGATCGAGTCGGACGTGGCGATCGTCGACGCGCGCGCGGCTCGTGACGCGGAGCGGCTGGCCGCGACTTCGAATGCGAAGGACGCACAGGGCCTCGAGCACGAGATCGCCTCACTCGCCAAGCGCAAGAGCGACCTTGAAGACGCAGAGCTCGAGCTCATGGAGCGGCTCGAGGCTGCCGAGGCCGACATCGCGGCGCAGGAGGCTCTCATCGCCGCCACGAACGAGGAAGGCGCCCGGCTGAGCGCCGAGGGCAAGGACGCAGTCGCACAGGCGGGGGCGCGCCTCGAGGCCGCTCAACGCGACCGGACGGCCATCGTCGACACGCTGCCGGCAGACCTCGTCGCGATGTACGAGAAGCTCGCCGCGCGTGGCAACGGAGCGGGCCTGCTGAGCCAGCGCACCTGCGGCGGATGCCACATGGTCCTCGCAGGCACCGACCTCCACACGATCCGTCAGGCGGCCGAGGACGATGTCGTCACCTGCCCCGAGTGCGGCTGCATCCTCGTGCGCACCGAGGAGTCCGGGCTCTGATGACCTCGGGCGTCGTCGCCCCATGACCGGGGACCCGCCCGGCTGGAGCGTCCTGGCCCGTCGGGATCCCGGTGACATCGTCGTCATCGACGTCACGCCCGGAGGCGACGAGGTCGCGCGCCAGGTCATCGGACATGACGCGCTGGCATCGCTGATCGCGCACCGAGGCGCAGCGCACCGGTGGGTGTGGAACGACGCTCCGCGGTGGTATCCGAGGCTCCTGGAGGCAGGCGTCGAAGTGGCGCGCTGCCATGACCTGCGGCTCTGTCACGCGATCCTCCGCGACAGTGAGCTGGTGACCGACGCGACCCTGCGCGCCGCCGCCAGATGGGACATCGCGGGGACGGCATCCGAGGCCGACGACGCACTGTTCTCGTTCGAGGATCGACCCGGCGTTCCCGACGAGCCTGAGGAGGTGCTGGCCGAGTTCGCCCGCCAGCAGCGCGCGGTCTCGTCGTCCGCCGCCCGCGACCGACTGCGGCTGCTTCTCGCGGCGGAGTCGGCGGGCGCGCTCATCGCGTGCGAGCTGCAGGCCGCCGGGCTGCCGTGGAACGCGGACGTGCACGACCGCATCCTTGTCGAGGCGCTCGGCGCACGACCGGCCGGCGGAGGGCTCCCGGCCAAGCTGCAGGCTCTCGCTGACGAGGTGCGCACCGCGCTCGAGGACCCGCGCGCGAGTCTCGACTCACAGCCGAAGCTGCTGCGCGCTCTCCACCGCGTGGGAGTGGCGGCCCGCACCACGAGCCGCTGGGAGCTCGCTGAGTACGATCACCCCGTCATCGCGCCGCTGCTGGCGTACAAGAAGGGCATGCGGCTGCTCAGCGCGAACGGGTGGGAGTGGCTCGCCCAATGGGCCGCCGACGGCCGCTTCAGACCCGTTTACGTGCCTGGCGGCGTCGTGACGGGGCGCTGGGCCTCGTCGGGCGGGGGAGCCCTGCAGCTTCCGCGACTGCTGCGCGGCGCCGTGCGCGCCGATCCCGGCTGGAAGCTGGTCGTTGCAGATGTCGCGCAACTGGAGCCTCGCGTGCTTGCAGCGATGTCTCGAGACACAGCGCTCGCGCAGGCAGCCCGCGGCACGGACCTCTACGAAGGCATCGTGGCGAGCGGCGTCGTGAGCACGCGACAGGAGGCCAAGATCGCGCTCCTGGGCGCGATGTACGGGGCGACGACCGGCGACAGCGGCCGGCTGGTGCCCGCCCTGCGCCGGGCGTATCCCCGCGCGATGGGCCTCGTCGACGCCGCTGCTGCGGAGGGCGAAGCCGGGGGAGTCGTATCGACCTGGCTGGGGCGCACGAGTCCGCCCCCGGCTGCCGCGTGGCGTGACATCCAGTCGCGCGCCGGCGCAGCCGAGGCACGAGAGGGAGATGACCAGGCGGCCCGCCGAGCCGCTCGCGATCGGGGACGCTTCACCCGCAACTTCGTCGTGCAGGGCACCGCGGCCGAATGGGCGCTCGCGTGGCTCGCCGACCTGCGGATCCAGCTCGCCGTGTTTGCCCCGGTCGACGCGGCCGAGGCGGCACCGGCATCCGGACCTGTCTTTTCGCGCAGAGCTCACCTGGCGTTCTTCCTGCACGATGAGATCATCGTGCACACCCCTGCCGCGCAGGCCGACGCGGCCGCGGCGGCGGTGCGCGAAAGCGCCGCCCGCGCAGCACGGCTCCTGTTCGGCGACTTCCCGCTCGACTTCCGGCTCGACCTGCGCGTCAGCGACGACGCGGCGAAGCCGTAGCGCGGCGTCAGTCGCACGTCAGCTCGGCAGGCTCCGCGATCTCGGGCGAGCGCATCATCGGGGTGTGCAGGAGCTGCGGCGTGACCTCTTCGCGCGTCGGGGAGAGGAAGCGCACCTCGATCTCAGCGGATTCGCCCGGCGCGAGCTCCACCTCCACTGCGCTGGTCGGAAGGCCTGAGTCCTCGACGTCCACCGTGCCCTTGCGCGTGCCGTCTACGGTCGTGCCGCCGAAGAACCACCCCTCAGGAGCCGCGACGGCAACGGACGTGCCGATCTCTCCCGCAGGCACGCCCCAGTGTCCGGCCCCGGTCATGCTCGCGGGCCACGCGGTGCCCGCATCCTCGGGTGCTTCGTTCTTGAGACGCACGCGAACGGCCACCTGCGGCTGCTCGTCGGCCCGGCAGCTGCCGACGGCCGTCGCCAGCTCAACCGTGAGCGAGCTGTCCATCTTCGCACCCGTCGTGTCGTTGAGGTAGACCGCGAACGCGTGGTCTCCTGCGGCGAGATGTCGCGCGAGCGGGCCGGCCACCGACGTGCCCGCCAGCACCTCTGCCTCCTCGTCGTGCGCGCTCCAGACGGAGATCCGGCCCTCCTCGAGCGGCTCCGCGAGCGCCCGAAACCACGCCTCGGGCGACGCGTCACTGTTCATGAGAGCGGCGAAGTAGCTCTCGGTCAGCTGCTGGAAGAAGCGTGTCTGCTCCGAGGAGTCGAGCGTGAGATACGGATCCACCATGACGGAGCGCATGAAGCCGTCGCGCTCGATCCGGGTGCCTCCGTCGAGCGCGATCGGTCCCGTGACCGTCAGCAGGGAGCGCAGCACCAGCGGATCGACAGCGATCACCGTGTCGGGCGCGCGCCCGGTCAGGTCCTCCCACCAGGCGCTCGCGAGCCGGGCCGACAGATCGAAGTCGGGCGTGGTCGTGGCATTCTGCACGAACCTGCCCACGATGTCGCCGTGGATCGCCGTCGTCGACTCCGGCACCGCGAGGATCGGCCTCGACCGCGGCCCGAACTCGCTGGAGTCCGCCTGACGCACGAGCCGGATGTCCCCGCCCTCGGCTCTCAGTTCCGCAAACGACCCTGTGATGCCGCCGCCGGAGCGAAGTTCGGCGTTGTTCTGCAGCATCACGAGGATCGAGCGAGGCGCCTCATCGCCGAGGAGCCCGGGGAGCATTCGGGTGACGTCGTGCACCGACCCGATGACGCCGGACAGACTCTCGACCAGCGCCTCGACCTCGATGACGCCATCGACGACCTGCGTGACGAGCTGACTGCGTCGCACTCCGGCGAGTTCCCGCTCGGTCGCCTCCAGCGCGTCGGCGGCAGAGCGCACCGGGGCCTGCGCACGGCGGATGAAGTCGAGGTCCAGCGAGCCGTCGTCGATCAGGCCGCGCTGGCCCAGTTCGCCTGCGAGGCCGACGAGCGGCACTGCCACCTCGTCGGCGATGCGATCGAGCGACTCCGCGACCGTTCGGACGGCCGAGAGGTTCGGCCCCACGAACGGGACGATCTCCGTCGCCCGCCACACGACATCATCGGCGGTCTCCGCGGCGCGGGAGGCGTGGTGGTCGAACTCCGCCACGACCTCGCTGAGCCCGCCGACGCTTTCGCCCATGCCCTGCGTCAGTTCAGAGCGCAGGGCAGCGACTGCCTCGAGCTCTCCACGCACGATGAACGCGCGGCCGGCGACCCACGCGCCGGCGGCGGCGACGAGCACCAGAATGCCCACAAGGGACCAGACGATGACTCGTCGTCGCCGACGGCGCGCGGACTCAGGCGGGGCCTGATCCATAGATCAGTGGGCGCGGCGACGGCCGTAGACGAGCAGTCCAGCGCCGACCAGCAGAACTGCACCGCCCCCGAAGACGAACGGCAGCGCGTTGAAGTCGGAGCCGGTAGCCGCCAGTTCGAACTCGGAGTCGACAGCCGCCGGAATGCCCGTGATGTCAGGGCCCGCGTGGCAGTACGGGCTGCTCGGCGGGTAGCTGATCGTCGTCGAGACCTCCGGGTTCACCGCGATGACAGCGGTGATGGTGCCGCGCGTCCAGGCGAAGTTCGCGTCGGTCTCCACCCACTGGCCATCGACGGAAGCCCACCCCGGCCAACCCGTCGGCGTGCCGTCGGACGCGACAGACGCACCAGGCCACAACATGCGACCCTTGAGCGTGCCGTCGTCACCGAGGTCACCGAGGACGAACGACGCGGTCTGCGATCCGTTCGTCAGCGTCAGCGTCGCGGTGCGGCTGGTGACGCGGTTCTCGGGGTCGGTGAGGAAGACCGAGTAGTCGATCCACGGCACGTCGTTCTCGCAGACGCCCACGACCTCCGAGCCGACCAGCGTGAAGCTGTCGTCGACCCCGGGCGTGTAGTCGTCTTCATCGACCGCCGCGTGAGCCGCCGTCGGCAGCGACAGCAGCAGAATGCCCGCAATGACTGCGCGCGCAAACACAGACTTCTTCATGACAAGCCCCCCAGCCTGCTCATCGAGCCCTCCCCATTGGGCTCACCTTTCGGACTCTACACCAACCTCGTGCGATCCGGTGTAACGCAGTGATCTCGGCTTCCGAGTAGAGTCGAGGGCGCGAATGGGTCGGCTGGACGGTCGCGTTGCGGGACACCGCACCGAGGAACGTCCGGGCTCCACAGGGCAGGGCGGTGGGCAACACCCACCCGGAGCAATCCGCGAGACAGTGCCACAGAGAGCAGACCGCCCGCAGGCCGCGAGGCAGGCGGGTAAGGGTGAAAGGGCGGTGTAAGAGACCACCGGGGTCGTGGTGACACGGCCCGCATGGCAAACCTCGCCCGGAGCAAGGCCAGACAGGGGATGACGACGCGGCCCGCCGAGTCCCCGGGTAGGCCGCTGGAGCGGCACGGCAACGTGTCGCCGAGAGAGATGACCGTCCACGGGGCGCAAGCCCCCGGACAGAACCCGGCGTACAGGCCGGCCCATTCGCCCTCGCCTGCCGCCATACGGCGCACAGCGTCGCGTCAGGAGACCGCGAGCGCAGCCGCCCCGATGATGCCGGCGTTGTTGCGATGCACAGCCGGCACGATCGGCGTCTTCAGATCGAGCCGTGGCAGGAATTCGCCGGCGTGCTTCGAGACGCCGCCGCCCACGATGAACAGGTCGGGGCTCAGCAGGAACTCGAGGTGCGAGTAGTACCACTGCAGGCGCTTGGACCACTGGCGCCACGAGAGCGATTCCCGCTCCATCGCCGAGTACGCCGTCCACGCCTCGGCGTCCCGCTTGTGACCGGCGCGCTGCAGGTGCCCGAGCTCGGAATTGGGAATGAGCGTGCCGTTGTGAAGCATTGCCGTTCCGATGCCCGTGCCGAGCGTCGTCAGGATGACGAGACCGTCCCGCCCCTTGGCCGCGCCGTAGCGCAGCTCGGCGACACCCGCGACGTCCGCGTCATTGGCGAAGTGGATCTCGCGACCGAGGCCGACCTCGAAGAACCGCTCAGCCTCGAAACCGATCCAGCTGTTCGACACGTTGGCGGCAGAGAGCGTCCTGCCGTTCTTGACGATGGCGGGGAATGCGACCCCCAGCGGGACGTCGGCGTCGTCGACGCCGAGCCGATCGAGCACCGTCTTGACCGCGGCGAGCACATCGTCGGGCTCGGCTCCCGACGGCGTCGCGACCTTGACTCGCTCGCTGACGAGTGCTCCCGCATCGAGGTCGACCAGTGCTCCTTTGATGCCGGTGCCGCCGATGTCGACTCCGACCGCGCGCGTCCCGTTGCTCACCATGTCGCCCAGCCTATCGAGCGGCCCTCGCCCGCTCGTAGGATCAGGGACGAGCGCCGTCGCGCGAGAGAACAGGAGCCCATCATGTCCGGTGAAGACAAGTACTGGTACAACCTCAAGACCGGGCAGGTGGAGCGCGGGTTCGAATCGCCGTCGGTCGACCGGGCGGGCCCGTTCGAGACCGCCGAGGAGGCTGCCCGAGCCCCTGAGGTCATCGCCGCACGCTCGCGCGCATGGGCGGAAGAGGATGCGCGCGAAGACGACTGGGGAAGCAGCGCATCGAGGGTCGTGTCGGCGGACGAGGACCCCGACGCGGGCCGATAGTCTGGGCTCAACAGCACCGAGAGGACGCGATGGACAAGCAGCGGGACTTCGTACTGCGCACGATCGAAGAGCGAGGCGTGAAATTCGTGCGCCTGTGGTTCACCGATGTCATCGGCACGCTCAAGTCGGTCGCGATCGCACCTGCCGAGGTCGAGGGCGCATTCACCGAGGGTCTCGGCTTCGACGGCTCCGCGATCGAAGGCCTCACGCGCTCCTACGAGTCCGATCTGCTCGCGCACCCCGATCCCACGACATTCCAGACCCTGCCGTGGCGTGGCGAGGTCGATCCGACCGCCCGCATGTTCTGCGACATCACGACTCCCGACGGCCAGCCCGCGGTCGCCGACCCGCGCCACGTGCTCAAGCGCACGCTCGCGAAGGCGGCCGAGGCCGGCTTCACGTTCTACACGCACCCCGAGATCGAGTTCTATCTTCTGAAGTCGTCGTCGTACGGCCCCGAGGGTCCCGAGCCCGTCGACTCGGCCGGCTACTTCGACAACGTGCCGGGCGGCACGGCGCACGACTTCCGCCGCCGCTCCGTGCGCATGCTGGAGGACCTCGGCATCTCGGTCGAGTACAGCCACCACGAGGGCGGTCCGGGGCAGAACGAGATCGATCTCCGCTACGCGGATGCGCTCGCCACCGCCGACAACATCATGACGTTCCGCACGGTCGTCAAGGAGGTGGCGATCGAGCAGGGTGTCTATGCCACTTTCATGCCGAAGCCGCTCAGCGGTCAGCCCGGCAGCGGCATGCACACCCACATGTCGCTCTTCGAAGGCGACGTCAACGCCTTCTACGAAGAGGGCGCGCAGTATCAGCTGTCGCAGACAGGACGCCGCTTCATCGCGGGCCTGCTGCGCCATGCCAACGAGATCTCCGCGGTCACCAACCAGTTCGTCAACTCGTACAAGCGCCTGTGGGGCGGAGATGAGGCGCCGAGCTTCATCTGCTGGGGCCACAACAACCGCTCGGCGCTCGTGCGCGTGCCGATGTACAAGCCGAAGAAGGGTCAGTCGACGCGCGTCGAGTACCGTGCCCTCGACTCAGCCGCCAACCCCTACCTCGCATTCGCGCTGATGCTGGCCGCCGGCCTCAAGGGCATCGAGGAGGAGTACGAGCTTCCCGCCGAGGCTGAGGACAACGTGTGGTCGCTCACCGATGCTGAACGTCGCGCGCTCGGCTACGAGCCCCTGCCGGCGAGCCTCGACCACGCTCTCGAATACATGGAGGAGTCAGAGCTCGTCGCCGAGACCCTCGGCGAGCAGGTCTTCAACTACGTTCTGCTCAACAAGCGTCGGGAGTGGCAGGAGTACCGCGCCCAGGTGACGCCGTTCGAGCTCAAGAGCAACCTGGAGATGCTCTAAGCGGCCATGTCGTCCCGCTCGCGCTCCACGGCACTCACCGGTCTCGCGCGCGCAGGCTTCAGCGACCTCGCCGAGACCGACCGCCTTCTGGATGAGGTCGCCGGCCTCGTCGGGCTGGCGCGAGACGACCTGACACGGGATGCCGCCCGCGCCGCCGATCCCGATTCTGCGCTCGCAGGTGTGGCGCGGATCGCACGGAGATCGGCGGATGCCGTCGGCGCCGCGCTGCGGCAGTCGCCTGTGACGGTCTGGTCGGTGCTGGGGGCGTCAGAGGGATTCGCCGACTTCTACCTGCGGCATCCGGAAGAGCTGGAACACCTGATCGGTGCCGGCCATTCGCTTCCGACAGCGGAGGAGCTTCGTGCCGAGCTGCTCGATTCCGTCGCCGCCGACAGCGAAGGATTCGCAGCGACCGGTGACGAGTCAGCCTGGGTCGCCCTGCGGGTGCGGTATCGGCGAATGCTCGCTCGCATCGCGGCATACGACCTCGCCGCCCCGGATGCCACGACCGTGCTTGCCCGGGTCGCCGCCGCGCTTGCCGACGCGGCGGGGGCCGCGCTCGAAGCATCGCTGTGTGTGGCGCGCACGCGGGTGTCGAGCGGCGGGGTCGGAGCGGGGCTGTTCCCGCGCGGCCAAGTGGCCGCCACGCAGCTCGCCATCATCGGGATGGGAAAGACCGGCGCCCGTGAGCTCAACTATGTGAGCGATGTCGACGTCATCTTCGTGGCGGGAGCCGACGGCGATGCGATGTCCGAGTGGGGCGAGAGCCGCGTCGTCGACATCGCGACGCGTCTGGCTGTGCAGACGATGCGCGGCATCTCGGGGATCGAGATCGAGCCGCCTCTGTGGGAGGTCGACGCCAACCTGCGCCCCGAGGGCAAGCAGGGCGCCCTTGTCCGCACCCTCGAGTCGCACCTGTCCTATTACGACCGATGGGCGAAGAGCTGGGAGTTCCAGGCGCTGCTGAAGGCACGGCCCATCGCCGGCCACCTGTCACTCGGCGAGGCGTACGTGGCGGCCGTGCAGCCGAAGATCTGGACGAGCGCGGCGCGGGAGAACTTCGTCGACAGCGTGCAGCGGATGAGGGAGCGGGTGACTGAGCACATCCCGGCATCCGATGTGCCATATCAGCTCAAACTGGGCCCGGGCGGGATCCGGGACATCGAGTTCACGGTTCAGCTGCTGCAGCTGGTGCACGGGCTCACCGACGAGAACATCCGCCAGCGCGGCACTCTCCCGGCACTCGACGCGCTCGTCGCCGAGGGCTACATCGGTCGCGCCGACGCCGCGGCCTTCTCGCAGCACTACCGCACGCTGCGTGTTCTCGAGCACCGTCTGCAACTGGCCGGGCTGCGTCGCACGCATCTCATGCCCTCGACTCCCGATGGCCTGCGCGTGCTCGCCCGCGCCTCCGGGCTCGCAGAGACAGGTCCTGCCGTGTGGGACCTGTGGGAGTCGGTCAAACGCGAGGTCCGCGACATCCACGTCCGCCTGTTCTACCGGCCGCTGCTCTCTGCCGTGGCGGCGCTGCCGGCCGACGAGCAGGCGCTGTCGGCGAAGCAGGCGCACGACCGTCTCGCGGCGATCGGCTTCCGCGATCCCGCGGGTGCGCTCCGCCACATCGGCGCGCTCACGAGCGGCCTGAGCCGCAAGGCGACGATCCAGCGTCACCTCATGCCCGTCATGATCCGCTGGTTCGCCGACGGCGTGGACCCTGACTATGGCCTGCTCGCGTTCCGCCGCATCAGCGAACGGCTGGGCGACACTCCGTGGTTCCTGCGGATGCTGCGCGATTCGTCGGGAGCAGCCGAACGCCTCACACACGCCCTGTCCGGGTCTCGGTATGTCGGCGAGCTCATGGAGTGGATCCCGGAGTCGGTCGCCTGGCTCGATTCCGACGAGCAGCTCCAGCCGCGAAGCGGCGTCTCCCTCGAAGAGGAGGCCCGCGCGATCCAGACGCGCCATGCCTCAATCGACACCGCCATGAGCGCTGTCCGCGCCCTCCGCCGACGCGAGCTGCTGCGGCTCGCCCTGGCGGCCGTGCTCGGCACCGTGACCATCGAGGAGCTGGCCGAGGCCCTGACGACCATCAGCGAGGTGACGATCCAGGCGACGCTGCGCGCCGTGCGCCGCGAGATCGTTCCGCCTGAGGACGACGCTCTCGACTTCGCGGTCATCGCGATGGGCCGGTTCGGGGGAGCGGAGCTCGGGTTCGGCTCGGATGCCGACGTGATGTACGTCTACGACCCGAACGGCGTCGATCCGCAGCGGGCGCACTCGCTGGCGATCGCCCTCGCCACCGGGCTGCGGACCTATTCGGAAGACCACCGCGTGCCGTTCGAACTCGATGCCGACCTGCGCCCGGAAGGACGCAACGGGCCGCTGGCGCGCTCATTCGACGCATATGCGGAGTACTACCGACGGTGGTCGCTCACGTGGGAGGCTCAGGCGCTCCTGCGAGCGCGCGGCATCGCGGGCAGTGTGAAGCTGATCGCGAAGTTCACTTCACTCGCTGACGACGTGCGCTACCCGGCGAACGTCGACCTGCCGGCGCTGCGCGAGATCAAGCGCATCAAAGCACGCGTGGAGAACGAGCGGCTGCCACAGGGCATCGATCGCACACGGCATCTCAAGCTCGGTCCGGGCGGGCTGAGCGACGTCGAATGGCTGGTGCAGCTCATCCAGCTCGAACATGCCCACGCCGTGCCGGAGCTGCGAACGACCTCCACCGTGAGCGCGCTCCGAGCGGCACGCGAAGCAGGCCTCGTGCCGGAGGCCGCGGCGGACCGGCTCGCCGAGGCCTGGAGGCTCGCCAGCCGGCTGCGGTCAGCTAACACGCTTCTGTCGGGACAGACCAGCGACGTGCTGCCGACCGACCGCGCGAAGCTCGACGGCATCGGCCGACTCCTCGAGCTCCCGCCGCGGTCGGCGACCCTCATCGAAGAGCAGTGGCTCCGCACTGCCCGGCGTGCGCGGCGTGCCTTCGAGAAGCTCTTCTACGGCTAGCCGCTGAAGATACCCAGGCATTCGCGTCCCAGTCAACCCCCTCCCGGTGGCGCTGCGACCGCACCAGGTTTGCCGCGAGCGCGTGATCATCATCAGGCGCGCCGACGGAGCCAGAAGGGCGGGCGATGACCGAAACGCGCACTGACGAGACCGCACAGCGGCCGCGCACGCTCCCTCCGAGGCAGGCTTCGCTGCTGAGCGCATCGCGCGTCGAGCAGAAGGGCAACGTCATCGTGCGGTGGATCACCTCCACCGACCACAAGACGATCGGCTACATGTACATCGGCGCCGCGCTTCTGTTCTTTCTGTTCGGCGGGCTGCTCGCGCTGCTCATCCGCGCCGAGCTGTTCGAGCCCGGTATCCAGGTCGTGCCGACCAAGGAGCAGTACAACCAGCTGTTCACAATGCACGGCACGATCATGCTGCTCATGTTCGCGACGCCGCTGTTCGCCGGGTTCGCCAACGCGGTCATGCCCTTGCAGATCGGCGCACCCGATGTCGCGTTCCCGCGGCTCAACGCCCTGTCGTTCTGGCTGTTCCTGTTCGGCTCGCTGATCGCCGTGAGCGGCTACCTGACGCCGCAGGGGGCGGCCGGCTTCGGCTGGACCGCCTACCAGCCGCTCTCGAACGCGACGTTCTCGCCGGGTGCCGGCGGCAACCTCTGGTTCCTGGGGCTGGGGCTGAGCGGGTTCGGCACGATCCTGGGTGCCGTCAACTTCATCACGACGGTCATCACGATGCGCGCCCCCGGGATGACGATGTGGCGGATGCCGATCTTCACCTGGAATACCCTGATCACGAGCATCCTCGTGCTCATGGCCTTTCCCATCCTCGCGGCCGCGCTGTTCGCCGCGGCGGCCGATCGTGTGCTCGGGGCACACATCTATGATCCGCAGAACGGGGGAGTGCTCCTCTGGCAGCACCTGTTCTGGTTCTTCGGTCATCCCGAGGTGTACGTCATCGCGCTGCCGTTCTTCGGCATCGTGTCGGAGATCTTCCCGGTGTTCAGTCGCAAGCCGATCTTCGGCTACAAGACGCTCGTCTACGCGACGATCGCCATCGCCGCGTACTCTGTCGCGGTCTGGGCGCACCACATGTACGCCACGGGCGCCGTGCTGCTGCCGTTCTTCGCCATCATGACGATGCTGATCGCCGTCCCGACGGGCGTGAAGATCTTCAATTGGATCGGCACGATGTGGCGAGGCTCGATCACGTTCGAGACCCCCATCACGTTTGCGCTGGGCTTCCTCGTGACGTTCGTGTTCGGTGGCCTGACGGGTGTGATCCTGGCGTCGCCACCGCTCGACTTCCATATCCACGACTCGTACTTCGTCGTCGCGCACTTCCACTACGTCGTGTTCGGCACGGTCGTGTTCGCGATGTTCGCCGGCTTCTACTTCTGGTGGCCGAAGTGGACCGGGCGGATGCTCAACGAGCGACTGGGTCATCTTCACTTCTGGATGCTGTTCATCGGCTTCCACATGACCTTCCTCATCCACCACTGGCTGGGTGTCGACGGCATGCCTCGCCGCTACGCGGACTATGCAAGCGAAGACCTGTTCACCTGGCAGAATCAGTTCTCGACCATCGGTGCGATGCTGCTGGGCGCGTCGATGATCCCGTTCCTCTTCAATGTCTGGATCACTGCGCGCAAGGCGCCGAAGGTCACGGTGAACGACCCGTGGGGCTATGGCGGCTCGCTCGAGTGGGCGACCAGCTGCCCGCCGCCGCGCCACAACTTCACGTCGATTCCGCGCATCCGCAGCGAGCGTCCCGCGTTCGACCTGAACCACCCCGAGGCCGATGTGCCAGTCGGCGTCGGTCCCGCGAAGGACGCGCCCGATGCGCCCACGGTCGATGCCTCGGACGGAGAGGTCAAGTAGCGCGGGGTACCGTGGCACCATGACCACGCGGCTGCTGCTCGTCTCCGACACGCACATCCCCGGCCGCGCGAAGAACCTGCCACGCGTCGTGCGGGAAGCGGCGGATGCCGCCGACATCATCGTGCACGCCGGCGACTGGGTCGCGGCCTCCGTGCTCGACGTCCTGCTCGAGCACGGGCACACGATCGGCGTATGGGGAAACAACGACGGCGCTGATCTGAGAGCCCGCCTTCCCGAGATCGCTCGCGAGCGGGTGGAGGACCTTGAACTCGCGGTGATCCACGAGACGGGCGACGCACGCACCCGCGAACGGAGGATGGACGCCGCCTTCTCCGGCACCGACCTGCTCGTCTTCGGCCACAGCCATATCCCGTGGGACACGACGACCCCCGCAGGACTGCGGCTGCTGAATCCCGGCTCGCCGACCGACCGGCGTCGTCAGCCGCACCACACGTACATGACCGCCGTCATCGACGGCACGGACCTGCACGACGTGAGGCTCCACACGATCTGAGCTGGTCCCCATCGCGTCCCGCCCCGGCCGGCGGCGTCCGGGGCATCCCAGATACCGAGAGCCCCTCGCCTCCCGAAGGAAGCGAGGGGCTCTCGACGTATGCCGTGGCTCAGACGCCGAAGTACAGCTCGGCTTGAGGATCTGAGTATCGGAGGGTGCTCCACAGGATCGGACTCCCCTGCAAACTCAGGGAAAGTGCGATGTTCGGTGTGGGGTGCGTCGCTGCTGCGGCTGTCCGAGAACCTGTCCGTTTTGCGGATCCTTGGCCTCCCTACGGTGCTTCCTGGGGGTCTACGGGAAGTGCCGCCTACCTGTTTGGTATGAGCGCCGACCGCCCTCGCCTCTGGAGTCCCCAGGAGCTTGCCGACTATACGGGCATCCCCATCAGGACGCTCGCTGACTGGCGGACGGAGCGCGCGCGCAGCCGAGGTCTCGGATTGCCGTTCATCGCACTCTCGGCACACAACGTCCGCTACCGCGATGAGGACATCGAGGCGTTCATCGCAGGGCGGATCGTGGCGCCGATGGATCGGGCGGCCGACTGATGGCGCGGCCGAAGCGCGCGCTCGGCGAACTCGGCAAGGTGACCTACACCGTCGAGCCGAGCGGTCTCGTCGTCGCGCGCGGACGGGTCTACGACGGCAACGGGCGCGAGCGTCGTCCGAGCGGGCGCGGCGCGAGCGAAGCCGAGGCGCTGGCCGCATTGCAGGAAGCGGCAGATGCTGCCGTCGGTCGAGTCCTGACACGACGCACGCAGTTCATGACAGTCTCGGAGTTGGCGACGGCGTGGCTGGAGACGGCGTATCACGACGACGACCCGCGGGTGCTGCGCCAACGCCGCGAGCAGACCGTCGATGGCTACGCATCGGTCGTCCGAGCACATGTAACCCCGCGCGCGGGAGCCATCCCTATCGCCGACATCACCGCTGATCGCGCCGACGGGCTGCTCATGGACATCGCACGGGAGAAGTCGGTGACGACCGGGAACAAGGTTCGGAACGTGATGTCGCTCATGTTCGATTGGGCGATCCAGCAGGGGCACTCCTCAGCTGCCAGGTCGATCCAGCAGACACGGTATGGGGCGGTCGTCGTGGCGAATCCCATCCGTGCGACCCGGCGAGCGGATGAGCCGGACACGGTGTACTTCGAACTCGACGCGGTGCAGGTCAAGTACATCCTCCACCTCATCCGCGACGTGTGGCCGGAGCGACACCGGGCGCGGTATCCGGTGGGCCGACGTCCCAACTACAAGCTCCTCGCCGACTACATCCTCATCACGCTCGGCACCTCCGAGAGGACCGCGGAGCCGATTGCGATCCGGTTTCAGGACGTGCGGTTCGAGGCGGTGGAGCAGCCGGATGGAAGCCTCACGATGGAGGCGCTCGTCTGGGTTGGGGGGACGATGGTTCGCACGAAGTCCCGCGGCCTGTTCCGCCAGGACTCGCCCAAGGCGGAGCGGCAGAAGCGTTGGGTTCGCGTTCCGAAGTTCGCCGCCAAGGTGCTGAGCGAGCTCGTGGCCAGCCATGTTCCCGATCCCGAACGGAATCCTGACGACGTGCTGTTCACCACCGAGCGCGGCCGTCCGCGCGACCCCAGCGCAGTCGGCGAGCTGCTACGGATGTTCCGCCGCGAGTTCGAGCCGGAGCTCCTGGCTATCGGGGTCGACGCCGAGCACCTCACCTTCCGCAGCCTCCGCAAGGCCGTCGCCGCGGCGGTATCGAACACGGCTGGCGTCGAGGCCGCACGCGATCTGGTCGGGCACAGTGACGCGGCGATCACCGAGGGCCACTACGCGAAGCGCCCCGACCTGATTGTCGAGATCGCGGCCGACGCACTCGACGAGGTGTTCGCGGGCATCGACGCATGAAAGGCCGCGAACAGGGAGAACTGACAACGCATGATTCTGAGCAACTACAAGCCGCTGCTGCGCACGGGCGTGAGGAACGAACTGGTGACAGTTTTGGTTTAGGCCGCGAGTGTGAGCGGCTCGGTTAGGTTGGCTTCGAACTCAATCGGGGTCAAGCCGCCGAGGGTGTCCTGGGCTCGTTGGCGGTGGTACTTCCGCTCGATCCAGACGACGATCGCGAGTCGCAGTTCCTGCCGGGTGGCCCAGCGCTGCTGGTTGAGGACGTTCGTTTGAAGAAGCGGCCAGAAGCTCTCCATCGCCGCGTTGTCTTCGGCGGCGCTGACTCTGCCCATCGATCCGACCATGTCGTGGCGGCGTAGTTCGCGGGCCATCGCCCGGCTGCGGAACTGGCTGCCCCTATCGGCATGCAGGATGCAGCCGGCGACCTCACCGCGGCGCGCGACGGCGTTTCGGACGGCGTCGACGGCAAGCTTCGCGGTCATCCGGTCCGAGATCGAGTACCCGACGATTCGGTTGGAGAACACGTCCTTGATCGCGCAGCAGTACAGCTTGCCCTCGCTCGTCCAATGCTCCGTGATGTCCGTGAGCCAGAGCCTGTTCGGGGCATCGGCGCGGAACACCCGCTGCACGTGATCGTCGAACACGGGTGGTCCGGCCTTCTTCCCCTTCCCGCGGCGCCGGCGTTGTGCGGACGAGAGGATCCCGGCCTGCGAGCACAGCTTCCACGCCGTCCGCCGGCTCATCCGCCACCCCGCTCGGCGGGCTTCGTCGGCGAGGTATCGATACCCGAACGTCGGGTCGTCGTGGTGCGCGTCATGCAGTGCGTTGATCCGATATGCCCGGAGCACGTCCGCGTCGCGGACAGGGTTGTTGCGCCACCGGTAGTAGGGCTGGCGGGCGAGCTTGAGGACCCGACACGACACCGTGACGGGAATCCCCGCGTCGGCGAGCTCAGATACGAGCGGGTACGTCATTTTGGGGAGCCGCCGAGGCGCAAGTTCGCCTGCGACAGATACGCCGCCGCACGACGGAGGACCTCGTTCTCCTGCTCGAGCAACCGGATCCGCTTCTTCAGCTCGCGAGCCTCGGCCGCATCCGCGGCGGTCTGACCGGGACGGTTCCCGTCTTCGACATCGGCCTGGCGGAGCCAGTTCTGCAACGTCGCTTCGCTGATACCGAAGTCGGTCGCGATCTGTTTGATGGTGACGCCGCTCTCGCGGCGACGAGCGACCGCGACGACATCCTCGCGGAATTCTCTGGGATAAGGACCGGGCATGATGACATCCTCCCCGCCAGCGCCTCCCGGCACTAACGATCAGTTGTCACCAGTTCGTTCCTCACGCCCGTTCTCGACACCTTCGGGCTTGCGGGGGCGGGCGAACGCTTCGTAGTTTCCGCTGCTGTAGTACATCTGTTGTGGAGGTCTTCTCGTGGAGTGTTCTGCTGCGGTCGTGGGGTCAGTTGTAGGTGTAGAAGCCCTCGCCGGTGGCGACGCCGAGCTTGCCGTGGTCGATGTACTCGCTCTTCAGCCAGGCCGCGAGCGCCTGGTCCTTCTCCCCGCCGTGAGCGAGGATGTTGTACGGGGTGGTCAGGCCGATGACATCGGTGATCTGGAAGGGTCCCATCGGCGCTCCCGTGCCGATCCGCCACACGTTGTCGATGTCCTTCGGCTCGGCGTACCCGCCGGCGGCGAGTGCGTACCCGGCATTGAGGAACGGCACCAGGAGCGAGTTGAGGACGTAGCCCGACTTCTCCTTGCGCACGGGGATCGGAACCATCCCGATATCGCCGGCGAAGGCGACGACATCGTCGAACACGGCCGGATCGGTGTCGGCGGTGCCCATCACCTCGGCGGTGTTGAACTTCCAGACCCGGTTCGCGAAGTGCAGCGCGAGGAACTTGGCGGGGCGTCCGGTGAAGTCTTTGAGGTCGCTGGGCAGAAGCGTCGACGAGTTGGTCGCGAAGATCGTCTTCTCCGGTGCGAGCTCGCCGAGCTTGCGGTAGGTGTCCTGCTTGATGGACAGCACCTCGGGGATCGCCTCGATGACCAGATCCGCGTCCGCGACCGCGTCGGCGAGGTCGGAGGAGAACCGGACGCGGGTAAGCGCCTCGTCCGCCTTCCCCTCAGCTGCCCCCGCGACTCCGTCGTCCTTGTAGGTGGTGACGAGAGCATCGAACCGCTTCTTGGCTGCCTCGATGACGTCGTTGCTGATGTCATATGCGGTGACCTGGAAGCCGTGGTAGGCGGTCTGGAAGGCGATCTGGGTGCCGAGGACCCCGGTTCCCAGGACGGTCACGTGTGTGATGTTGCTCATTGTCTTGTCTCCTTCATTTCTTCTCGAGCGGCCGATCGGGCCGCCGGGGTGTGGTGCAGCACGCCGGTCACGATGTGCGTGACCTGACGTCTGAGGTCGTCGATCGCGTCAGCCTCGGGGGTGTCCGAGGCCGTCATCCGAGCGATCGCGAGATGAGTGACGGCGAACAGCGAGGATCCTGCGACCCGTGCCTCTTCGTCGCTGAGGGTCGGCGCGGCGCGGCGCAGCGTGTCAGAGAGCGACTTCTCGAGCGTGAGGATCAACGCCATGCCCTCGGCTCGGAACTTCGCGTCGTGAGGCCCGAACAGCAGCTCCCGCTGGTACGCAGCACTGTTCTCCGGCTCCCGTGCGGCGGCGGCGACGAGCGGGCACAGGCGGGCGAAGACCGCGGCGGAAGGATCCGGCGTCGACGCCGCACGCGCGGCGCCTTCATCTATCGACGACCGGAGTGCCTCGTTGTAGACCATGAGCAGCAACTCGCTCTTGGTCGCGGCGTAGCGGAACAGGGTCCCCGCGGCGACCCCGGCCGCAGCGGACACCTCCTGCGTTGTCACCGCGGAGAAGCCCCGCGTACGCAACAGGTCAGACGCGACGCGGAAGATCCGCTCTCGCTTGAGCCGCATGTTCTGCTCGCGGCGCGGCTCCATTCCCCCCACGCCCGGACGCCGTCCGTGCTCTGACAGCTGCTGCATCCCGCTCACACGAATGAGCGTACTCATTTTCTTGCGGACCGCAAGGAGGGCGTGCGCACATGATCGGCGATAGGCCACTTCGGTAACGTGCACAGAGCTGTGCAAACTGTGTATGCTTGCGGGCGTGCGGATGAGCTGGCGGGTTTTCACAAGGGACGTCACCCGGCTGTTCCGTGTCCGGAAGGCGTGGATCATCGTGATCGGCGTGTTGATCACTCCGGCGTTGTATGCGTGGTTCAACATCAACGCGTTCTGGGATCCGTACGCGAACACTGAGAGCATTCGCGTCGCAGTGGCGAACCTCGACGAGGGCGCATCGTCGGAGCTGACCGGGGCGCTGAATGTCGGTGATCAGGTCAGTGCGCAGCTCGAGGAGAACGATCAGCTCGGCTGGGTCTTCATGGGCGAGGAGGAGGCCGCCGAGGCCGTCCGGCGCGGTGACGTGTACGCCGCCATCGTCATCCCCGCAGACTTCAGCGAGGACCTCCTCAGCATCACCAGCGGCGAGTTCACCCAGCCGGCGCTGCAGTACTACGTCAACGAGAAGGCCAGCGCGATCGCGCCGAAGATCACCGATGTCGGCGCGTCTCAGCTTGACCGGCAGATCACGGCCGCTTTCACGGAGCAGGTCGCCCTGGCTGCGACAGACGCGGTGAGGGATGCGGGGGATGACGTGGAGTCGCGGTTGCTGACCGCGAAAGACGACGCGCTGAACACCTTCGACAGTACCTCGCAGTCACTGGCATCGACGCGGAGCAGTATCACCGACCTCCAGGACGGAATCGCCGGTTCTCGCGCGACGCTGTCGGCCGCCCAGGACACGCTCACGGATGTCGATTCGACGCTGGCGGACGTTCAGCAGGCCACAGCGGAAGCGCAGTCGATCATCGCCGACGCACAGGAGCAGGTGATCGGGTTCACCGATGCCGCAACGGCCGCGTACCTCACAGGCACGACACTGCTCGCGGATGCCTCCGCCTCCGCGAACTCCTCGATCACCCAGGTGACGGGGGCTCTGACTGCCGCAGGGCTGCGGGTGGACGCGGCGATCGACAACGTCGAGACCGTTCTCAAGGCGAACGAGGCCGCGATCGCGCAGGTGCAGGCTTTGATGAATGACTTCGATCTGGATCCTGAGACACAGCAGCGTCTGTCCGGGGTGATTGAGGCGCTGCAGGAGCGAAACGCTGCCGATCAGCAGCTCCTCGCGGATCTGTCGCAACTGAGCGCCAGCACCGGCGACACCATCCAGGGGCTGCAGGCGGCTGCAGATGCCGTCGACGAGGCGGTCCAGGGCACCCAGACTGCGGCATCCGATCTGCGGACGGTGCTCACCCAGAATCTTCCGGCGCTGAACAGCGCGATGGCCCGCCTGTCCTCCAGCGCGGGAGAGTTCTCGGCGGCGGTCGCCTCACAGCGGCAAGTACTCACCCAAGTCGGCGGCCTGCTGCGCAGCGCGGATACGCAGTTGGCATCCACCTCGACGGCGCTCGACAGCTTCGACGCCGACATCGCCGGCGTCGAGTCGAACCTGCAGGCCGCGCGCACCGATATCGAAGCGGTCGCCGCCGCAGCGGAGTGGGGTGCGCTCGGCACGATCACCGGACTGGACGCGGACGACATCGCCCGCTTCATCGCCTCGCCCGTCGTCGTCGAGGAGCAGACGATGTTCCCGGTGTCCTCCTACGGGTCCGCGATGGCGGCACTGTTCACGAACCTGTCGCTGTGGATCGGTGCATTCGTGCTGATGGTGATCTTCAAGATCGAGGTCGACACAGAAGGTGTTGAGGGCGTCACGGTCCGCGAGGCCTACCTGGGACGCTTCGGCCTGTTCGCGCTGCTCGCTGTCGGGCAGGCGCTGGTGGTCTCGATCGGGAACCTCATCATCGGTGTCCAGACCGTGAGCGCCGTCGCCTTCGTGGGGACCGCTGTGCTGATCGCCTTGGCGTACGTGAGCATCATCTACGCGCTCTGCGTCGCGTTCGGGCATGTGGGGAGAGGTCTGTGCATCCTGCTGGTGATCATGCAGATCCCCGGCGCATCAGGGTTGTACCCGATCGAGCTGATGCCCGACTTCTTCCGCGCGATCTATCCGCTGCTGCCGTTCTCCTACGGCATCGACGCAATGCGGGAGACGATCGCAGGGTTCTACGGTGGCCACTACTGGCGGTTCCTTGGAGCACTCGCCGTCTTCGTCGCCCTCGCGTTCCTCGTCGGGCTGGTCCTGCGGCGCAGACTCGCCAGCTTCCACATCCTGTTCAACCGCGAGGTCGCCGCAACCGACCTGCTGATCGGCGAGAACGTCCAGGTCGCCGGCAGCGGCTACCGGCTGAGCGAGATCATCCACGCACTCTCGAACCGCAGCGCCTACCGGGACGAGCTCACCCGCCGGGCCCGCCCGTTCACACACCGTTACCCTGTGCTGCTGCGAGCGTCCCTGATCGTCGGACTGGCGGGGCTGGCGCTGCTCGCCGTCGCCGCTCTCACGTTCGCCGACGCCAAAGCGCTCCTGCTGGGCATAGGAACCCTCTGGTGCCTTCTGGTCATCGGGTTCCTCGTCGCCATCGAGTACGCCAGATGGAGCTTCGCGCGAGCGGGAGAGATCGCTGAGCTCGATGACGCCGAGCTGCGCCAGGCGGTCTTCGCCGGTGGTGCGCAGGCGCACGCCACCGTCGCCTCCTCAGAGGCGCGCACGGCACACGAGTCCGTTCCCGGCGCGCAGCACCTGCTCGCGGAGGATCTGAGCTCCGGTGATCCCCTCGAGTGGAGCCCGTCCGCGGACGTCGCTGCCACCGGTGACGCGGATGAGTACGCCCCTGACGACACGGATGATGTCGTGGCGAAGTGGTTCCGGGACGAGCCCGCAGCCGACGACTCGGTCGAGGCCGACGACTCCGCCCACGCGGACGCTGGCGTGCCCGAGCCGACGACCACAGACGCGGCGCCCCACGATGAGCCCGCGGAATCGGATGAGAACGAGGGCGTAGCGCAGCAAGAGGATGACGGCCCTGCGGAGAAGGGGGAGCAGCCGTGAGGGTCATCCTGCGACTGGTGGGACGCGACGTACGTCACGCGACACGGAACCTGATGGCGTGCATCGTCGTCTTCGGTCTCGTCGTGATCCCGTCGCTGTTCACCTGGTTCAACGTGATCGCCAGCTGGGATCCGTTCGCGAACACCAGCAACCTGAAGGTCGCCGTCGCCAGCACCGACACCGGCTACGAAAGCGACCTGATTCCGGTCCGGATCAACGTCGGCGAACAGGTCCTGTCCGCGCTGCGCGCCAACGACGATCTGGACTGGGTCATCACGACCGAAGACGACGCGATCGACGGCACGAAGTCGGGAGCGTACTACGCAGCGATCGTGCTTCCGCCATCCTTCAGCACCGACATGATGACGTTCTACGTCGACGACGCAGAGCACACCGACATCGCGCTCTACACCAATGAGAAGAAGAACGCCCTCGCTCCCAAGATCACCGGACAGGGTGCCGATGGTGTGTCCGCGCAGATCACCGAGACGTTCACCCAGACCCTCAGCGAGATCGCGCTCAGCCTGCTCTCCTCCCTGTCCGACTACCTCACCGACGACGACACCCAGGCCGCACTGACCCGGCTCCAAGCCCGCGTGGCCAGCCTGTCGACGCAGCTGCGGTCGAGTGCGCAGACCGCCGACATGTTCTCCGCCCTCTTCGACTCCAGCATCCCCGTGGTGAACAGCGCGTCCCGACTCGTCGACACGGCAGGAAGCGCGTTCAGCGACGCCTCCGACGCAGTCGGCAGCGGAAGCGACGCGGTCGAGTCCCTCGCCTCCGCTCTGCGCACCGCCACCCAAGGAGTCTCCGACGCGCTGTCCGCGACGACCGACAGCTACAACGCGGTCGGTGATCGCATCGACGACCTCTACGCGGACATCGACGCCCTCAACGGCGACCGCGTGACGGTGCTCACTGACCTCGCGGCACGAGTGCAAGACCAGATCGACCGATACCACACCATCCGCGACACCCTCGACACCCAGGTCCGGCCCACGCTGCCCGAGGCCGCGGAAGGCACCCTCGACACCGTCATCGCCGCCCTCGACGACGCGATCGCCCGGCAGCAGGCCGTGCATGACAGCCTCGTCCAAGCGGCACAGGACATCCAGGACGACAACGCCTCCGCTCAGGACTCCCACCAGGAGATCCTCGCCACGATCGCCGAAGCGAAGACTGCCGTGCAGAACGCACAGAGCGCATACACCGACGGACTGAAGCCGCAACTGGACCTTCTGTCTTCGACGCTCTCGCGGCTCGACTCCGACATCTCCGTCGTGCGCAGCGACCTGACCCGGCTGTCCTCGAGCTTGTCCGGATCATCGGACTCCGTGCTCGCCGTCATCGACCGGGGCAAGACCGTCGCAAACGGGATGTCCACCTCACTGCGCGAACTGGCCGACCGATTCGACGAACTCGATCAGGCGCTCGGAACCGCAGCCGACACCGGTGATCTCAGCGAACTCCGCGACATCATCGGAGGCGACCCCGGCGTCCTCGCCACCTCACTGGCCGAACCCGTCCGGGTCGACCGCACCGCAGTGTTCCCGGTCGCCGGATTCGGCGCGGCCATGGCACCGCTCTACACAATTCTCGCGCTCTGGGTCGGAGCGTTGCTGATGACGGTCACGATCCGTGTCGACGTCAACAGCAACACGCTTCCCGGCACCCCCGAACTTGCCCCGACCCAGAAGTACCTCGGACGGTACGGCATCTTCGGCCTCGTCGGCCTGGCCCAGAGCACACTCCTCACCCTCGGGCTCATCCTGTTCGTCCGGATCGAGCCCGCGCACCCACTGCTCATGATCCTCGCCGGATGGATCATCTCCCTCGTCTTCACCCTCATCGTCTACACCGCGGTCGTCGCGTTCGGCAACGCCGGAAAGGCACTGTGCGTGCTCCTGCTCGTCATCCAGATATCCGGCTCCGGCGGCGCCTACCCTCTCCAGCTCCTCCCCGACTGGTTCCAAAGCATCAGCCCATTCCTACCGGCCACCTACGCAATCCAGGCCATGCGATCGGCGATTGCCGGCGTCTACGCAGGGGACTACTGGATCTCTCTTCTCCTGCTCGCCCTCTTCATCGTCCCGGCCCTGCTGCTCGGCCTGGTGCTGCGGCGACCCCTGATCGCATACAACCGAGGCCTGTCCGAAGCGCTTGAATCCACCAAGCTCATGTGAGCATCCACGAGAGGTGATCATGTCTACACGAGAGTCCACAGCCTGGCCGGACTCGGTTCCTCCGCGCGAGCGCAGAAGTGACGCGACCACCAACCACAAAGCGCTCCTCCACGCAGCGCAGATCGTGCTCGCCGAGAATCCCCATGCCTCCCTCGAGACCATCGCGCAAACAGCAGGCCTGTCACGACGTGCCCTCTACGGCCACTTCGCCGACCGAGAGACTCTGCTGGGAGAGGTCATCGCGCTCGGCGCTGAGCGGTTCAATACGATCGCCGAGATCATCGACGACATCGACCCGCGCGTCGCTCTGGCCCGCCTCGCCGCACGTCTCTGGCGCGAAGCCTCCGCAGTACGCGCCGTCGCCAACATCGCCCTCAGCGAAGCCCATGTCTCGGAGACAGTCCGTTCACTCGCGCCTCTTCGACGACGTGTCCGCGAACTCACCGATGCCGGCATAGCAGCGGGGGCTTTCCGACGAGACGTTTCGCCCGAAGTCCTCGCCATCCTGATCGAAGAGACAGCCCGCGCCACATTGCGCCAGACTCGCCTAACAGGAAGCAACCCGTCGGTCATCGCTCGAGTTGTGCTCAGCATCGTCGGCCTGTCATGGACCGAGCAGGCCGCGCTCATCGCGTCGAACCCGGACATCGTGGCCTGAGCGTCACCCGTCGGATGCGCGCAGGCGGGCCCGCAACGGCGGCATGCAGCTCTCTGGGGCGATCCAGTTCATGCGGGATGGTCGAGGCTTGTGCGCGTAGTCGGGCGGAAGATCGCTTTCGACGAGCCTACGACGCGTAACGTCCGGCGCCTGCGCAACCATCCCTCGCTGGTGCTGTGGGGTGGCGGCAACGAGAACCCCGGCACGCGGACCTCCGACGACGCCTTGACGGTGATCGGGCGCCGCGTCGCACAACTCGATCCAACGAGAAGGTTCCACCGCACCGACCCGTGGGGTGGGAGTGAACACTTCTACGGCGTGTATCACGAGGGTATGCCCGTCGAGGCGCACCGGGATTACCTCCCGGCGGTGTCCGGCGAATACGGGCTGTCGAGCCAATGCGACGCGGAGAGCATGCGGCGCTTCCTCGATCCGGCGCTGCCGGCAACGCGGCCTCGGCAGACTCACCCCCGTCGAGTTTGAGATGATCTACAAGGACGCAGAAGCGGCCTGATTACCCCAACCCCCGACTGTCAACAAGACTCGGGGCAGACCCAGGTTCTCGTGGTGGCCTCGCTGTCGTCCCCGCCCTGCCCGCAACGATCTTGGGTGACGAGCCGAACTTTCCACGCTGAGAGCGGCGATCCGCCGCCCACAAGGCATAGCGCCGACTATGTTCCCGGACTGATCCCCGCTGGTCGAGTTGGCCGTCGAGAGTCAGTCGGCAACCGATCCGCCGCGACTGTGCCCTCGAGTCCGGCGACCAGCCCGTCCGAGAACCTGTCCGTTTACTCCCCGTAGCCGTCCGCAAACGTCCAGAGATAGACTGAGCCCCAGACGGCATCTGCTGTCTGGGGCTCAGTAAACTGCTGGCCTCGGAACCGGGAGTGCGGTCCCTAAGACCCCTCGGAATCAGACGCCGAAATACAGCTCGTACTCGAAGGGGTGAGGACGGGCCGCGAGCGGCTGGATCTCGTTCTCGATCTTGTACTCGATCCAGGTCTCGATCAGCTCTTCCGTGAACACACCGCCGGCGAGCAGGAACTCGTGGTCGGCGCGGAGCGCCTCGAGCGAGTCGAGCAGCGAGTTCGGCACCTGCGGGATGTTCTTGGCCTCCTCCGGCGGGAGCTCGTAGAGGTCCTTGTCGACCGGCTCGTGCGGCTCGATGCGGTTTTTGATGCCGTCGAGGCCCGCCATCATCTGAGCGGCGAACGCGAGGTACGGGTTGCCCGACGCGTCCGGCGCGCGGAACTCGATGCGCTTGGCCTTCGGGTTCGAGCCCGTGATCGGGATGCGGATCGCCGCCGAACGGTTGCCTGCCGAGTACACCAGGTTGACCGGGGCCTCGTAGCCCTTCACCAGGCGGTGGTAGCTGTTCAGGGTCGGGTTGGTGAAGGCGAGGACGGCCGGCGCGTGGGCCAGCAGACCGCCGATGTACCAGCGGGCGATGTCCGACAGTCCGCCGTAGCCCTTCTCGTCGTAGAACAGCGGCTGGCCGTTGAGCCACAGCGACTGGTGCGTGTGCATGCCGGAGCCGTTGTCGCCGAACAGCGGCTTGGGCATGAAGGTCGCGACCTTGCCCCACTCGAGCGCCGTGTTCTTGACGATGTACTTGAACTTCAGGATGTCGTCGGCCGCCTGCACCATCGTGTTGAAGCGGTAGTTGATCTCCGCCTGACCGCCGGTGCCGACCTCGTGGTGGGCGCGCTCGAGGTGGAGGCCCGCGTCGATGAGCTTCAGCGAGATGTCGTCGCGAAGGTCGGCCTGCTTGTCGACGGGGGAGACGGGGAAGTAGCCGCCCTTATAGGGCGTCTTGTTCGCCAGGTTGCCGCCCTCCTCCTTGCGGCCGGTGTTCCAGGCGCCCTCTTCCGAGTCGACCTTGTAGAAGCTGGAGTTCTGCTTCACCTCGTAACGGACGTCGTCGAAGATGTAGAACTCGGCCTCGGGTGCGAAGAACGCGGTGTCGGCGATGCCGGTCGAGGCGAGGTACTTCTCAGCCTTCTTCGCGACCTGACGCGGGTCCTTCGCGTAGATCTCGCCGTTGCGCGGGTTGTAGATGTCGAAGACCATGATCAGGGTCTTCGCCTCGCGGAACGGGTCGATGTAGGCGGTGGAGACATCCGGGATCAGCTGCATGTCCGACTCGTGGATGTTGGCGAATCCACGGATCGACGAGCCGTCGAACAGCTGGCCGACGGTGAAGAAGTCCTCGTCGACGGTCGAAGCAGGGATGTTGAAGTGCTGCTGCACACCGGGAAGGTCCGTGAAACGGATGTCGAGGAACTTGACGTCCTCGTCCTTGATGTACTTCAGCACCTCGGATGAATCTTTGAACATGGAGTCTCCAAGATCGGGTGAGGAAGCCGCCTGAACCCGTCAGGCTGGTTACGAACCTACAGAGGGCGGGTTGCCCGGCAGTATCTCCCGTGTTTCGGGAATGTTACGTGGTCGCGGATAGCCTGGTGGGGTGACAGAAGTCAGCGAGAACACATACCCCGGCGAGCGTCTGGGGCTCCCCGAATCCGGGTCCGGCAGCATCGCACGGCCAGGGCGTCGCATCGCCGCCCTGTTCATCGACTATCTGGCTTCGTCGCTCATCGCCACCGCGTTCCTCGGATACGACCAGTTCGCGCTCCCGTCCGACGCGGGAATCACGATGTTCGCGCCCATGACGGTGTTCGCCGTGCTGAATGTGCTCTTCCTGCCGACGATCGGCGGGACGCCCGGTCACCGCATCATGGGGCTGCGGATACAGCTCGTGCACGGCGGATGGGTCGGGCTGTGGCGCCCGATCGTGCGCACGCTGCTGCTGCTCGTTGTGATCCCCGCGGCAGTCTGGGACGCCGACCAGCGTGGACTCCACGACAAGGCCGCCGGCACCGTCCTGCTTCGCGCCTGAGCGCGCGAGCGCTCAGCGGGGTCGCGGCGCTCGGACCTTGGTGGGATCGATGCCCTTCGGGATCGGCAGAGACGTCACCGACTGCGAGACCGAGTCGACGCGCTTGATGACGGCAGCCATCGTCGCGCGGTCGATCTTCTTGGGGAAGGCCTTGATGGTCGATGCGAGCTTGGCTATCGGCACGTCGCCTTCACCGTGGCCGACGTGGAGGACATTGACCGGAACCCCGGAGGCGACGCGCTGCACCTTGACCCGCTCATCGTTGATGAGACGCGTGAGGCGGCCGGGCGCACCCTCGCCGACGATGACGACGCCACCGCGACCGATCACGCGGTAGACGGCGTCCTGCGTCTTCGGGTTCACGCCCACGGGCATGTCCGACGCGACCCAGTGGCGGCCCAGGGCCGTCGACAGAACGTGCCCGGTCGCCCCCGGGACGCCGTCGATCTTCTTGTACATCGCCCGCGTCGACACGCGGGTGAGCGTGATCATCGCGGCGAGAACGCCGAACATCAGCCCTGTGACGCCCCACAGGATGACGCTCCAGATCGCCGCCGGCGGGATCAGGAACCCGACGACGACACCCAGCACCACACCCAGCACGACGATGCCGATCAGGACCCACGGAGTCCACGGGTAGATCTCTTTCGTGAAGGTGATCAGCGAGCCGATCTGACGGAAGAAACCGGGGCGCTTCTCGGAAGCAGAACTGCGGGATGCCATAGCGACCAGCCTACCTTTGCGACGGTGCGTTCTTCACAGTCGTGGCCCCGGGGTCACGATTCCACATCGGCGGCTCGGCGCGCGCGCTCCGGCCGACGCGGGGCGAGGATCGACGGATGCCGGACAGCCCTCGACCTGCATCGCTGAGACGCCTCTCGGAACTCGACGCGCCGCTTCCCGGCCTGCTGATGGCAGGCGACCCGCCGTCTGTCTGGACAGACGGCGGGTGGTGGGAGGGCACTCCGGCATGGTGTGCGCGGCCTGACGGGCACATCCTGGCGCCGATCGATGCCGGGTTCGATGAGAACGGCTGCGGCGTGATCGTGCCGTACTGTCCGGACCGGCTGCGGCTCGTGCTCGCGCGGCGGCTGGAGCTGGCTGCGGGGGAGGCCGTGACCATCGCCGTCAGTCTGCTGCGGGGCACCGCGGAGGCCGACGAACTCGGCGTCGAGTGCGGCGCATGGTGGGTCACCGCCGATGGGCGTCCGGTGTGCGCCACCGGGGGAACGGGTCGCGTGCGCGAGGAGGCGGTGGAGCTGTTCGAGGAGCTGACGGCCAAGGCCCCTCCCGCACTTCGGCCCGCGCTTTCGGATGCGTCCGAGATCGTCGCCGACCCGCGCCGGCTCCAACTCGACAGCCTGGCGGCCGAGGACGCGCTGTTCGCTCGAGCCGACCCGCTTCCACTTTCGACGGCGCACGTTTCCGTCCGTGCGCGTGCGCTGGCGCCCTCACGCACCCCCGATGAGGCGAAGGCTGACGCTGACGTGCCCTCGCCGGTATACGACTTCCTGCGTCGGCACGTCGACGCCGTCTGGGCGGAACGCGTCGAGGCTGTCTGGCGTGACCTCGCGAAGCGCCTCCCCCGTCGCGACGGAAGCCGTCGAGACCCTGCGACGCGATCGAGCGACGCGACACGCGACAGGCACGACGGTGCTGACAGGCAGAAGTCGGCCAGGCGTCGCGCGCCACTCGTACTGGGATGCGGGGTCGGCGCCACGCTGTTGGCGCTCGGGCTCGCCCTGCCGGAGTCTGCGGACGAGCAGGAGGTCGGCCCGACTGCGGCGGCATCGGACTCCAGAGAGGCCACGCCGATGCCATCTCCGACGCCGGATGCCGGCACGCTGTCGGCCGCGGACGCCTCCGACGCGGACGACGACGATCTCGCGACGCAAGGCGAACGTCTGATCAAGCGGCTGGCTGCATGCGCGTCAGCGGGATGCGGAGACGACGTCCTTGAGGATCCGTCCCGGAGCTTCCCGCGAGGTCCCGCGACGTCTTCAGCGCTTAGTCCTGTGGTCCGCGTGCTCGATGACTACGGCGGTGTCGCGGCGCTGAGGGTCTCCGCAGGCGGCGTCCACCAAGTCGTCGTGGTCGTGCGCAACGAAGACCGATGGCTGGTCCGCGACGTGTATGACGTCGCGGACCAGCCACGGTGAGTCGGCCCGATGACCGGTCGTCAGATGCCGAGCTGCCCCTCGAAGTCCGCGGCCTCGAGACGCGCCTTGACAGCCGCCAGGAAGCGGGCGGCGTCGGCGCCGTCGATGGTGCGGTGGTCGTACGAGAGCGCGAGGTACACGTACGAGCGGACCGCGATCGCGTCCTTTCCGTCGATCGAGACGATGCCGGGTCGCTTGATGACGACGCCGGTGCCGAGGATCGCCGACTGCGGGAGGAACACGACCGGGGTGTCGAACAGGGCGCCACGGGATCCGGTGTTCGTCAGCGTGAACGTGCCGCCGGCGAGCTCGTCGGGCTTCAGCTTGTTCTCGCGGGTGCGAGCAGCGAGGTCGGCGATCTCGTGGGCGATCTGCGCGATGTTCTTCGAACCGGCGTCACGCAGGACAGGAGTGAGCAGGCCACGCTCGGTGTCCACCGCGATCGAGATGTTCTCCGACGCGGGGTACACGATGTCCGTGCCGTCGACCGTCGCGTTGATGATCGGGTAAGCCTGCAGCGCCTCCGCTGCGGCCAGAGCGAAGAACGGCAGGAACGAGAGCTTGTCGCCCGTCTTCTCCTGGAAGGTGCCCTTCACCTGGTCGCGGTAGTTCGCGAGCTTCGTGACATCGACCTCGACCACCGTCGTGAGCTGCGCCGTCTGCTGCATCGACGCCACCGCCCGCTCGGCGAGGACCTTGCGCAGGCGCGACATGGGCTGCGTCGTGCCGCGCAGCGGCGAGACCTCGAGCGCCGGCGATGCCGGAGCAGCGGGAGCGGCAGCCGGAGCGGCCGATGCGGCCTCAGCGGCCTTCAGAACGTCCTCCTTGCGGATGCGTCCACCGACGCCGGTCCCCTTCACCTTCGCCAGGTCGACACCCTGCTGCTGCGCGAGGCGGCGCACGAGCGGCGTGACGTAGGTCGGGCCATCGTCGTCGGACGACAGCGACGGCGCGGGGGCGGCCGGGGCAGAAGGAGCAGGGGCGGGTGCCTCAGCGGCCGGGGCGGGTGCCTCAGCGGCCGGGGCGGGCGCGTCAGCGGCCGGCGCGGGAGCAGGAGCTGCCTCAGCCGGCGCGTCGGCGGGAGCGGCCGTCTCGGCGGGAGCCGGTGCGGCCTCGGCAGCGGGAGCGGCCGGAGCGCCCGACCCGATGCGCGCGAGCACCGAGCCGACCGCGACGGTCTCATCCTCGGAGACGACGATCTCCTGAAGCACACCGGCGACAGGCGAAGGGATCTCCGTGTCGACCTTGTCGGTCGAGATCTCGAGCAGCGGCTCGTCGACGGCGACGTCGTCGCCCACCTGCTTGAGCCAGCGAGTCACGGTGCCTTCGGTCACGCTTTCGCCGAGCTCGGGAAGGACGACGTCTTTCGCATCGCCCGACGCAGCCGGTGCAGACGCCTCGGCCGCAGGAGCCTCAGCGGCAGCGGAGGGAGCCTCAGCGGGCGCCGCAGGAGCCTCGGAGGCAGGAGCCTCGCCCTGAACGGCGGGAGTCTCAGCGGCGGGGGCCTCAGCGGCGGGGGCCTCGGCCGGTGCAGAGGCGCCCGAGCCGTCGCCGATCTTCGCCAGCACAGCTCCGACCTCCACGGTCTCATCTTCCTGCACGAGGATCTCCTCGATCACGCCGCTCACGGGCGACGGGATCTCGGTGTCGACCTTGTCGGTCGAGATCTCGAGCAGGCCCTCGTCGGCCTGAACGGTGTCACCTACCTGCTTGAGCCAGCGGGTCACCGTACCCTCGGTGACGCTCTCTCCGAGCGCGGGGAGGACCACGGATGTGCTCATGGGTGTGTCTCCTTCAGACTTCGATTGCTTGTCTAGCTTAGTGACCCGAGGGGCGGGCCGTCAGATCGCGTGGAGCGGCTTGCCGGCGAGCGCGAGGAAGGCTTCGCCGAGTGCCTCGCTCTGCGTGGGGTGCGCGTGAATCAGGGGGGCGAGGTCTTCGGGATGGGCTTCCCATCCCACAGCGAGCTGGCCTTCTGTGATCAGCTCTCCGACCCTATCGCCGATCAGGTGCACGCCCACGACGGGCCCGTCGACGATCCGCACGACCTTGACGAGGCCGCCGGTGCCGATGATCTCGCTCTTGCCGTTGCCCGCGAGGTTGTACTCGTATGCAGTGACCTTGTCGCCGTGGGCGTCGCGTGCCTGCGCTTCGGTGAGCCCGACGGATGCGACCTCCGGGCTCGAGTACGTGACCCGCGGGATCGTCGACTCGGGCACCGGGACAGGGGAGAGGCCCGCGATCTGCTCGGCCGCGAAGATGCCCTGCTGGAAGCCGCGGTGCGCCAGCTGCAGGCCGGGGACGATGTCACCGACGGCCCACACGTGGGGGACGCTCGTCTGCAGCCGCTCGTCGACCGTCACGAAGCCGCGCTCCACGTTCACGCCCGCTTCCTCGTAGCCGAGGCCGCCAGTGGCAGGGCCGCGCCCGACGGCGACGAGCAGATAGTCGGCGGTGAGGCTCGAGCCGTCTTCGAGCTCGACCGTCACCTCACTGTCGGTCTGCGTCGCGGAGGCGAACCTCACGCCCAGACGCGCCGCGATGCCGCGCTTGCGGAACGCGCGCTCGAGCCCCTTGCTCAGCGCGATGTCCTCATTGGGGACGAGGTGGTCGAGTGCCTCGACGATCGTGACCTCGGCCCCGAACGAGCGCCATACGCTCGCGAACTCGACGCCGATCACACCGCCGCCGAGGATGATGACGCGACCGGGGACCTCATCGAGGGCCAGTGCCTCCTCGCTCGTGAGGATGCGGCCGCCGGCTTCCAGTCCGGGCAGCAGCCGACTGTACGATCCCGTCGCCAGAATGACATCGGCGCCGCGGTACACGTCGTCACCGACAGCCACGCTGCGATCAGGCAGGAGACGTCCTTCCCCGGAGACGACCGTGATGCCGCGAGCCTTCACGAGTCCTTCGAGACCCTTGTACTTCTTGGCGACGATGCCCTCGCGGTAGGCCCTCACTCCAGCGACGTCGATCCCGCTGAAAGTCGCCGTGACGCCGACGGACGCGGCATCCTTCACATGCTCAGCGACCTCGGCCGCGTGGAGCAGCGCCTTCGTCGGGATGCAGCCTCGATGGAGGCATGTGCCGCCGACCTTGTCCTTCTCGATCAGGATGACCGACTTGCCCAGCTCCGCAGCCCGCAGCGCGGCGGCGTAGCCGCCGCTCCCGCCGCCCAGAATGACGATGTCCGACGTGTGCTCTGTCATGCCTCATCTCCTGTGATGAATTCGATCAACGAGCGCACGATGGCGCCGGTCGGTCCCTTGTCGGCGGCACCATAAGCCGTCTTGGTCGAACCTGAGCCGGCGATGTCCAAATGCACCCACGGGATCCGGGGAGCGTCGGCATCGTCGGAGACTCTCCCGACAAAACGGCGCAGGAACAGTCCCGCGAAGAGCGCACCGCCCGCGGGGTCGCCGATCTTCGCGTTCTGCAGGTCTGCGATGGGGGAGTCAAGCTCGTCTTCCATGTGATCAGGCAGAGGCATGTGCCAGGCGAGCTCGCCCGCGCGCTGCGATGCCGCGAGGAACGCTGCGACCGTCTCGTCGTCGCCCATCACTCCCGTGTGGCGGGTGCCGAGCGCCACGGTGATGGCGCCCGTGAGAGTCGCGACGTCGACGATCACGTCGGGCTTCAGACGACTCGCGGCCGCGATGCCGTCGGCGAGCACGAGTCGGCCCTCGGCGTCGGTGTTGAGCACCTCGACCGTCGTTCCGTCGAGTGTGCGCACGACGTCGCCCGGGCGGGTTGCGCTGCCCGAGGGCATGTTGTCCGCGATGCACAGGTAGCCGCTCACCCGCACGGGGAGTGCAAGCTCGGCCGCAGCGCGCACGACGGCGAGCGCGACGGCGGCTCCGCACATGTCGTACTTCATGCCGACCATGCCTGCGGCGGGCTTCAGGGAGAGTCCGCCCGTGTCGAATGTGATCCCCTTGCCGACGAGGGCGACGTGACGGGTCGCGCCCGCAGGGGAGTAGTCAAGACGCACGAACCGAGGCGGCCGAGCGGATCCCTGCCCAACGCCGAGGATGCCGCCGAACCCCTGCTCGGCGAGCTCCAGCTCGTCGAGCACCTCGACCTCGACGGGAAGTCCCTCGACTGAGGTGACTGCCTTGTCGGCGAACTCCTGCGGGCCGAGCCACTGAGCGGGCGTGTTCACCAGGTCTTTCACGAGCGCGACAGCCGAGCCGACGGCCGCGACGGCGTCGGCGACCTGGCCTGACGGCTCGGTCGGCATCGACACGATCACCGAGCTGGCGCGCGGCTTGCCAGGGTCGGACTTGTAGCCGTCGAAGCGGTAGCCGCCGAGCACGGCGCCTTCGGCGATCGCACGCGCGCCGTCGGTCACGAAGGGCGCGGCGAGAGCGATCGTGTCATAGCCGGTGGTCGTGCGCACGGCGGCCCCGACGGCGTCGCGCAGTGCAGAGGAGGTGGGCGCCTCACCCGTTCCGACCACGAACAGCGGGCGCTCGGTGACCGCGGGAGCGTGAACGCGGACGGTGGTGCCCGCGGCGCCGGAGAACCCGACGCCGCGCAGGGCGTCGGCCAGGCCCGGCCAGCCCTCGAGCGTCTCGTCGTCGCTCAGCGGCGGCAGTGCCAGCATCACAGCGTCGGCTTCGATCTCGGTCGGGGAGGCGGTGGTGTACGACAGCTCCGGATGCGGCATGCGCTCCATCCTAGTTTCGGCGCGCGCCGCCGGGGCGAGACCGCCGGGCAGGACGGCGGGGCGTGTTCGCTGTCAGCGCGACGCCCGCGCGCCCCCGCCTGTGCGAGCCTCGTACAGTGGAGATATGCCACTGTCGGGTCCTCTCTACGAGCGCGTCGCGACCGCCCCGCCTGTTCCCAGCGGACTGCCTCTCGTCATCACGCTCACCGGCTTCACGGATGCCGGGGGAGCTGCCTCGCGCATGCTCGATTTCTTCCGCGACGATCTCGACCCCACGCCGATCATCTCGTTCTCGGCCGATGTGCTGCACGACTACCGTGCCCGGCGCCCGCTCATCACGTTCGAGGCCGACCATCTGACGTCGTACCGCACCCCGCGGCTCGAGCTGTCACTGGCACATGACTCCATCGGCCAGCCGTTCATCCTCCTCGCCGGGTATGAGCCCGACTTCGCGTGGGAGGCCTTCACGGAGACGGTCGTCGGTCTTGCGGAAGGTCTCGAGGTGTCGACTGTCACCTGGGTGCACGCGATTCCCATGCCGGTGCCGCACACGCGCCCGATCGGCACCACCGTGTCGGGAACGCGCGCCGAGCTCACTCAGGCGCACTCCGTGTGGAAGCCGCACACGCAGGTGCCGTCGAACGTCGGTCACCTGCTGGAGTATCGGTTTGCCCAGGCCGGTGCCGAAGTCGCGACTTTCGCACTCCTCGTGCCGCATTACCTCGGCGACACCGATTACCCCGCGGCCGCGATCGCGGGCCTCGACACCATCTCCGTCGCGACCGGGCTGGTGTTCGATCTCGATGATCTCCGCGAGGAGAACCGGATCTTCCTCGAGAAGGTCGCCGAGCAGGTGTCTGCGAGCGAAGAGCTCACGGCGATGCTGCGGAACCTCGAAGAGCGCTACGACTCGTACATGGCCGGATCGAACCTCGGGCAGCCCATCATCCACACGGGTGACCTGCCGAGCGCCGACGAGCTCGCGGCCGAGCTGGAGCGATTCCTCGCGAGTCGCCCGCCTGGCGACGACGACAAGCGCGGCCGGTACTGACGAGACCCCCACGCGCGGGGGAATCTTTCGGCGTCCTCCGACGTTGCCTTGAAGGACTCCCGCGACTCTCGCCACGATGGTGTGGTCCTGGACACGACCCCACAAGCGGCGGTTGACGCGGGTGGTTGGACAGATGTATGCGACAATGGATGATCTGACCCGTTGTCACCCACTGCGGTCGCGTCCGTGCGGACTGCGGTGGACTTGACAAGGGTCTTACTAGTGTCCGAAAACCCGACGGCTCCCGTCGGTGAAAGGCGAGACGTGACGTCAGGCACGAAGAGCACCCGCACCCGCAAGGCAGAGGACACCGACGAGGTCGCCGTGGCTCCCGCAGCGGCGAAGAAGGCCGCCGCTTCGAAGACGGCGAAGGCTCCCGCGAAGGCGAAGGCTGCCCCGAAGTCCAAGGCCGCTCCGGCCAAGGCACGGGCAAGCAAGGCGAAGGCGAAGTCCGACGAGGACGAGGATCCTGAACTCGAGGACGATGTCGACCTCGAGCTGGCCGACGACGACCTCGAGGTCGACGACGCGACTGAGACGCCCGCGGACAAGAAGGACGAGAAGTCCACGGCGTCCGACGACGAGGACGAGGAGGAGGCGCCCAAGCCTGCATTCACCGAGCCCCTCCCGACCGGCGCGATCGTCATCTCGTCGAGCGACGAGGACGACGTCCCCGTCTACTCGACCCAGATCACTGGTGCGACCGCCGACCCGGTCAAGGACTACCTGAAGCAGATCGGCAAGGTCCCGCTGCTGAATGCGGCCGAAGAGGTCGAGCTCGCCATGCGCATCGAGGCCGGCCTGTTCGCCGAAGAGAAGCTGTCGCACATGACTCCGGCGGAGAAGTCGTCGCAGCTGGGCCTCGACCTCCAGTGGGTCGCCCGCGACGGGCAGCGCGCCAAGAGCCACCTGCTCGGCGCCAACCTGCGTCTCGTCGTCTCGCTTGCCAAGCGCTACACGGGTCGCGGCATGCAGTTCCTCGACCTCATCCAGGAAGGCAACCTCGGCCTCATCCGTGCGGTCGAGAAGTTCGACTACACCAAGGGCTTCAAGTTCTCGACCTACGCGACGTGGTGGATCCGACAGGCCATCACCCGCGCCATGGCCGACCAGGCTCGCACCATCCGCATCCCGGTGCACATGGTCGAGGTCATCAACAAGCTCGCACGCGTTCAGCGCCAGATGCTGCAGGACCTCGGTCGCGAACCCACGCCCGAGGAGCTCAGTCGCGAGCTCGACATGACCCCCGAGAAGGTCATCGAGGTCCAGAAGTACGGTCGCGAGCCGATCTCCCTGCACACGCCGCTCGGTGAAGACGGCGACAGCGAGTTCGGCGATCTGATCGAGGACACGGAAGCGGTCGTCCCGGCCGACGCGGTGGGCTTCACGATGCTGCAGCGTCAGCTAGAGTCTCTGCTCGATTCGCTGTCCGAGCGCGAGGCAGGCGTCATCCGGATGCGCTTCGGCCTCGGCGACGGGCAGCCGAAGACTCTCGACCAGATCGGCGACACGTTCGGCGTCACGCGTGAGCGCATCCGCCAGATCGAGTCGAAGACGATGGCCAAGCTGCGCCATCCGTCTCGTTCGCAGTCGCTTCGGGACTACCTCGAATGAGCGCGCAGGCAAACGACGGCAAGTCGCTCGAGATCGCCGTCGACGGCGCTTCGTACGCTCGCATCCCGATCCGCACGCGGGTCGTCATGCCGGGTGATGATCTCGACGAGTTCATCACGGAGTATGCGACCGGTCAGCTGGTCACCGGCGACATCCTCTTCGTCACGGAGAAGATCGTGGCGATCACGCAGGGCCGCTCCTTCCTCGTCGAGGAGATCAAGCCCCGTCCGCTCGCGCGCTTCCTGTCGCGCTACGTCGTGAAGACGTCCTACGGCATCGGCCTTGGCATGCCCGAGACCATGGAGATGGCGCTGCGGGAGTGCGGCACGCCGCGCATCCTGTTCGCCGCCGCCGTGAGCGCGGTCGGAAAGCTGTTCGGACGCCGCGGTGACTTCTACCGCATCGCCGGGGACAAGGCCCGCTCGATCGACGGTCCGACGCGTCACACGATCCCGCCCTACAACAAGGCGGTCGTGCTCGGCCCGAAAGACCCCGACAAGGTGGCGGCACGTCTCAAGGCGCTCCTGGGCGGCGGAAACGACGTCGCGGTCGTCGATATCAACGACATCGGCGGAAACATCCTCGGCTCGACGCTCGACAAGGCGGGGGAGCGCACCCTCGTGCAGATCCTCCGCGACAACCCGCTCGGACAAGGACACCAGTCGACACCGCTCGGCATCATCCGCCGCAGCGACGCCGCCACGAAGGCCTGATCCGTGCGCGCGCTGAACCGCCTGTACCGGCGTGCCCGCTTCTTCGTGAAGCGCGTGCTCGCGTTCGACCGGGAGCGCGTGCTGCAGTTCGCGCGCCAGTCGGCGACGCTGTCGAAGGCACCGCTGTGGTGGGTCGTGCTCGACATGGCGTGGTGCGCCGTGCGCTACGAGACGACGTTCGAGAACTACTCGGAGTGGGACTTCCGCATCCTCAAGGGTCGTGAACGCAAGACGTACATGACCGACCCGAAGTCGTTCCATCTGTCACGCAAGCTAAACGACAACTCCCAGCGGGCGATCTTCGACGACAAGCTGCAGTTCGCCGAGCGGTTCGCCGACGAGCTCGGCCGCGCGTGGCTCGACGTGTCGTCCTCCGACGTGACGGCCCTGGAGGACTTCGTCCGCCGCTACGACCGGATCATCACGAAGAATCCCGGCGGCGTCGGCGGCAACGGCATCTCGCTTCGCGACACCTCGGACATCACCGACGTCGCGGCGCTCCGCGAGGAGCTGATCTCCTCAGGTCAGACGCTCGTCGAAGAAGTGCTCGTCCAGCACCCCGAGATGGCGCGCCTCTACCCGGGGAGCGTCAACTCGCTGCGCATGGTCACCTATCTCGACCCCGACGGTGAAGTCCACCTCCTGGCCGGTGTGCTCAAGATCGGCAACGGCGGCGTCATCGACAACTTCAGCAACGGCGGCATGTACACGATGCTCGACGAGCGCGGGCGCGCCCTGCACGCCGCGGCCGACGAGGAGGGGCATCCGTTCGAGACGCACCCCATCACCGGCGTGACCATCACCGGCTACCAGGTGCCGCTGTACGACGAGATCCTGAAGCTCGTCGACAGACTCGCTCGACGCGTGCCGGCACTGCCGTACATCGGCTGGGACATCGCCATCACTCCGGAACGCCCCGTTGTCATCGAGGGAAATCACAACACGGGTGTGTTCCAATCGAAGCCCTCGGTCTCGGGCATCCGTCACGGCCTGCTGCCGCGATACCGTGCCGCGATGCGCTTCTGACGCCTGAGTAGCAACCCTGAGGAGGGAACCCGAATGGGTCGAGCCACGGTCCGTCTGCGATATCTCGCGCGCCGCGCCCGAAAGCTCCGGCCAGGCAACCTCGTGGAGTTCGCCCGCCAGGCCCAGAGGGTCTCGAAGGCGCCCCTTCCGGTGATCATCGTGGACATGCTGTGGTGCTCGCTCAAGTACGACATGGGCTTCCGCGACTACGCAGTCTGGGACATCCGCCTGCTCAACGCCAAGGAGCGAGCCACCTGGATGACCCATCCCAAGTCGTTCCGCATCACGCGCATGCACAACACCCCCGAAGGCCGCGCCAAACTCGAGGACAAGCGCCGCTTCGCGCGAGCGTACGCCGATCTGCTCGGCCGCGAGACGATCGACCTGCGCGACGTCGACGACAGTGAGCTCGCTGCTTTCCTCGCTCGGCATCGCAAGGTGCTCGCCAAGCCCGTCGAGGGACACGGCGGCGGCAACATCACCCTGTATGAGAACGTGACGGATGCCGCGGCCTTCCGCGCGGAGGTCACCGCCGCCGGGCAGTCCACGATCGATGAGTTCATCGTCCAGCACCCGGCGATGAGCGCGCTCTACCCGGATGCTGTCAACACCGTCCGCATGATCACATTCCTCGACAAACGCGGCACCGTCCACCTGCTGGCCGCAGTACTGCGCATTGGCAACGGCGATGTGATCGACAATTTCGCCTCCGGCGGAATGTTCACGATGCTCGACTCCGACGGCGTGGCGCTGTATCCCGGCGTAGACAAGCAGAGCAACGTCTACGCAGAGCACCCCGTCACTCGAACACCGATCGTCGGATTCAGGGTCCCGATGTACGACCGCGTGTGGTCGCTCACGCAGGAGCTGGCACGTCGGACACCAGAGGCGCCCTACGTGGGGTGGGATCTCGCGATCACACCGGATGGGCCCGTTGTGATCGAGGGCAACCACAACTCGAGCGTCTTCCAGCCGAAGCCCTCGGCATCCGGAGTGCGCACCGGCCTTCTCCCGGTATACCAGCGCGCCGTCGGCTTCTGACCTGCTCCCTGGCAAGAGGGAGGCCGGACAAACGAAGACGCCGGCCGCGAGGGCCGGCGTCTTCGAAATCGTTCAGCGCGTCAGGCGGACTTGCGGGCGTCTTCGCCGCCGCGGCGCGCGCGCAGCAGAGCGAGTCGCTCCTCAAGCAGCTCTTCGAGCTCGGGGATCGTGCGACGTTCCATGAGCATGTCCCAATGGGTGCGCGGAGTCTTGTCGCCAGAATGGTCTACCTCCACGACGCTGTCTCCGACGCGAAGCACAGCCTCGGCGCCACACGTGCGGCACTCCCACGTCTCAGGGGCATCCGCGTCGGCGGCAAAGGTCATGACGGTCTCTCGTGAGCACTGCGTGCACACGTACGTGAAATTTGCGCGCTCATGGAAGACGACGCCTTCTTCGCTCTGTAGGCTCGAAGCGCCGATCCGCATGCCGCGCAGGCTGCGATCTGCCATTGTGTGGTCCTCTCGTCTTCGTTAGGTATAACGAACTCACCTGTGTGCCCCATCCGAACGGACCTCCTTGGAGCATCTTTCACAGACGATGCTCAGCCGATTCGTAGGCTGTTGGCTGATTCGAGGTCTATTCGCGCGAGGCCAGCACTTCTAGGGCCAGATCGCCGCGGTCACTGACCAGTCCATCGACGCCCATATCCAGCAGGCGTGCCATGTCGTCGCGCTCGTTCACGGTCCACACGTGCACCTCGACACCCGCCCGGTGGACGGCGTCGACGAAGCGAGGTGTGACGATGCGCAGGCGCCCCTGACGCTCGGGCACCTGCAAGGCATCGACCCCGGCGAGCGATCGCCGCACCAGGGCGGGGGAGCGGGCGGCGACAGACGCGAGTGTGCGCGCCGTGACCGTCGTGCCCGCGGAGGTCGCCGGCTTGCCGCCCGCGCGGCGGGCGGCGTCGAGCGCGCGTCGGCGCCGCGTGTCCGAGAAGCTCGTGAGCAGCACGCGGTCGGCGTTTCGTGCCACCTCGCGTCCGACGGGCTCGGCGGCATCCTCCGCTTTGACATCGAGGTTGAACCGCAACGTCGGGAACGCATCGAGGGCCTGAGCGAGCGTCGCGAGCCCACCCCTGGTCGACATGAGCTCCTCGAGGTGGCGCGACGTCACCTCGCGCACCGAGCGCGGATCGCCTGTCACGCGCGTCAGATCGCTGTCGTGGAACAGCACCACGACGCCATCGGCGGTGACATGGCAGTCAGACTCGACGTAGGCCAGCCCTGCGGCGTGCGCGGCCGCCAGCGCGGCGAAAGAGTTCTCGACGATGCCCTCGGCGTCGGGCGGGATGAGCCCGCGATGAGCCAAGACGCGCGGACGTTCGGGGTGGAACCAGGGGTGTGTCACGTCGTCAGTGCTGGCCGGCCGCCGGGGGCTTCGTCGGAGCGTCGGGAGGGGCGGGCGCTGCGCCGCGTCCACTGAAGCCGGAGCTCAAGCCCTTGAGCGCCTCGGTGAGCTCGCTCGGGATGATCCAGAGCTTGCTCGAAGAGCTCTCCGAGATCTTGGGCAGGGTCTGGAGGTACTGATAGGCGAGCAGCTTGTCGTCCGGACGGCCCGCGTGGATCGCCTGGAAGACAGAGGTGATCGCGGCCGCTTCGCCCTCGGCACGAAGAATGGCCGCCTGCTTGTCACCCTCGGCACGCAGGATCTCCGCCTGCCGACGACCCTCCGCTTCGAGGATCTGGGACTGCTTGGACCCTTCGGCGGTCAGGATCGCCGCGCGCCGGTCACGTTCGGCCCGCATCTGCTTCTCCATGGAGTCCTGGATGGAGTGGGGCGGGTCGATCGCCTTGAGCTCGACACGCGAGACGCGGATTCCCCACTTGCCTGTCGCCTCATCGAGTACGACACGCAGCTGGCCGTTGATCTCGTCGCGGCTTGTGAGCGCCTCTTCGAGGTTGAGCCCGCCGACCACGTTGCGGAGCGTCGTCGTGGTGAGCTGTTCGACCGCGCCCAGGTAGTTCGCGATCTCGTACGTGGCGGCGCGCGCATCCGTCACTTGGAAGTACACCACGGTGTCGATCGAGACGACGAGATTGTCCTCCGTGATGACCGGCTGAGGCGGGAAGGACACCACCTGCTCACGCATGTCGACCAGCGGACGAAGCCGATCGATGAAGGGGACGAGCAGGTTCAGACCGGGGGAGAGGGTGCGCTGGTAGCGCCCCAGCCGCTCGACGATCCCGGCGTAGGCCTGAGGGATGATGCGGATGGAGCGGAAGAGCACCACGATCACGAAGATCGCGATGACCACGAGCAGGACGACCACGAAGATCTGTCCCATGAAAGCTCCGACGTCGATCATTCGGCACTCCTGTCTGTTGCGGCGTCTGCGGCGGCGGACGGCGGCGGGTCTGCGGGCGTCACCTCGACCGTGGCCCCCCGCACGGCGGTGACCGTCACGCGGGAGCCGGCCACGAGGCCGGGATCGGCAACGGCGAGGCGTGCGGTCCATGTCTCACCGTTGTCGAGCTTGACGGATCCTGCACCTTCGACGAACGGCGCCATGACGCGCCCGCCGATGCCGTAGAGTGCATCGACATTGGTCGGCTGAAGCCTGCTGCTGCGACGCAGGGCGCGGAGAAGCAGCGGTCGGATCGTGAACAGCAGCAGAGTGGAGATGACGGCGGCGGCCAGAACTTGAGCCCACCATGGGCCGCCCAGCAGGTTGACACCGAGACCACCGATGAGCGTGCCTCCCGCGAGCATGAGGAAGGTGAACTCGAGGGTCACCAGCTCGATGATCACGAAGAGCAGCGCCAGCACGAGCCAGGCGATCCAGAGATACTGCGTGAGGTCGGGCAGCACGGCCAGGCTCCTTCCGGTGGCGCTTCCTCGAACACTAACACTCCGGCTGCCGGGACGAGCCGCCGGTCGAACCGCTCCGGCAGACGCCCCGTTGGTAGGCTCGAAGCCATGTCTCACCCCATCCCTGCCGGCGCTCTCGCCGGCCGCACCGCGCTCGTGACAGGCTCGTCGCGAGGCATCGGAGCCGACACCGTCCGCTGCTTCGCACAAGCGGGTGCCAACGTCGTCATCAACTACCGCAACAAGGCGCCTCGCGCGCAGAAGCTGGCCGCCGAGTTGCAGGAACTCGGTGTCGACGTGCTGGTCGTCGGCGCCGATCTGACCGACCCGGCCTCCGTTCAGGAGATGTTCGACGCCGTCAAGGAGCGCTTCGGCAGCCTCGACATCCTCGTGCTCAACGCGTCGGGCGGGATGGAGAGCGGCATGGGCGAGGACTACGCGATGGTGCTCAACCGGGATGCTCAGGTGAACGTCCTCGACAGCGCCACACCGCTCCTGGACGACGGCGCCCGCGTCGTGTTCGTCACAAGCCACCAGGCCCATTTCATCCGCACCACGCCCACGATGCCCGAGTACGAGGTCGTCGCCCTCTCAAAGCGCGCCGGTGAAGACGCGCTGCGCGAGAAGATCCCTGCCCTCGCCGAGCGCGGGATCGGGTTCGTCGTCGTGTCGGGCGACATGATCGAAGGCACCATCACGGCGACGCTCCTCGAACGTGCGAACCCCGGTGCGATCGAGTCGCGCCGCGAGTCGGCCGGAAAGCTCTACAACGTCGCCGAGTTCGCAGCCGAGGTCGCGCGCGCTGCCGTCGAGCCCGTTCCGGCCGACAACACGCGCCTCGTCGGCGACATCAGCTCGTTCGGCGGCGAGTGACATGCGCGCCGCCGACATTGAGAAGCTGATCTCCGTCGGGCGCCCGACGATCTCGCCTGACGGCGCGTTCGTCGTGTTCGCGACGTCCCGTCCCGACATCGAGGCCAACCGCAACGTCGGTCAGCTGTGGCGGCTCGACCTTCCGTCGGGCACGCCCCGCCGGCTTACACGCGGCGTGGCCGACAGCGCGCCCCAGATCCGGCCCGACGGCGCCGCGGTCGCCTTCCTGCGCGCCGATGCCAAGGGCAAGCCGCAGATCCACGTCGTGGATGCCGCGGGGGGCGAGCCCGTGCAGGCCACCGATGCCCCGAGCGGCGTTGGCGCGTTCGCGTGGTCGCCCGACGGCACACGGCTCGCCTACACGTCAAGAGTCGTCGAGGCGGGTCGCTACGGCAGCGTCGAAGGTCTTGATGCGGATGCCGAGTCACCGCGTCGTGTGACCGGCATCCGCTGGCACGCGAACGGCCTCGGCTACATCGCCGACCGGCCCGCGCACGTCTTCCTGATCGATTCGCCCGATCTCAGCGCGGAGCCCTTCTACGAGCCCGCTCCCGCGGTCCTCCCCGACGGGGCCGAGGCTCCCAAGAAGAAGGTCGTGCAGGCGGAGGCCACGCAGCTCACCGACGGCACCGACTCACACGGCGGCGTCGTCTTCACGCCCGACGGCCAGGAAGTCCTCACGGTTCCCGACGCGATCGAGCCGGAGCGTCGCGACCTGCGCTCGCGGGTCATCGCGGTGCGCGTCGACGGCAGCGGGCAGCGCGAGGTGCTCGGCACGGCGACCGGCCTCTCGATCGATGAGGTGTTCGTGGCGCCGGACGGGACGATCGCGCTGCTGGGTGCGGACGTCGGCGAGAACGGCCTGGATTTCATCGCACCGGGAGAGGCGCTGTGGCTGCTCGACGGTCCCGTGCCTCGTCGCCTCACCGACCCCGACGCGATCGACCTCGGGAAGGTCGGCTCGCACATCGGCGTCATCGGCGACGACTTCCTGCTGCAGAACCGCACACGCGGCCGCGTCGAGCTGGTGCGCGTCACCCGCTCTGGTGATGTCTCCGTCGTCTTCGACGGCGACGTGGAGGTCGCTGGCCACGCCGCCGCAGCAACGCCCGAGGGGGAGCGGATCGTCGTTGCGCACGCAACGCCGACGAGCTTCGGAGAGCTGACTCTCGTCGGCACCGGCCCGCTCACAGGCTTCGGAGCGCCGCTCAGCCAGGCGGGCGTCGTCGCGCCGGCAGAGCTTGAGATCGCCGGGCGCGACGGATACCCCGTGCACGGCTGGGTGGCGGTCCCCGAAGGAGAGGGGCCGTTCCCTGTCATCCTTCAGATCCACGGCGGCCCCTACGCGTCGTACGGTGTGCACGTCTTCGACGAGACGCAGGTGCTCGTGGACGCTGGTTATGCGGTCGTGTACAGCAATCCCCGGGGCAGCGCGGGTTACGGACGGCAGCACGGTCGCGCGATCCGACGCCGCATGGGGACCGTCGACCACCACGACGTCATCGACTTCCTCGACGGCGTCGTCGCTCGCGACCCGCGCCTCGACGGCTCCCGCGTGGGAATCATGGGCGGTTCGTACGGGGGCTACCTCACTGCCTGGATCATCGCTCACGATCACCGATTCGCCGGCGCGATCGTCGAGCGAGGTTTCCTCGACCCCGTCAGCTTCCAGGGCACGAGTGACATCGGTTCGTTCTTCGGCGATGAGTATGTCGGCACCGACCCCGGCGACATCGCGGCGCAGAGCCCCATGGCGGTCGTCGACCGTGTCTCCACGCCGACGCTCGTGTTGCACTCAGAGCTGGACTTCCGATGCCCGCTCGAACAGGCGACACGGTATTACAGCGCACTCAAACGCCAGGGCACGCCGGCCGAGATGCTCATCTTCCCGGGTGAGGACCACGAGCTCACGCGGTCGGGGCGGCCCCGGCACCGCACGGAGCGCTTCGGTGCAGTGCTCGAGTGGTGGCAGCGCCACCTGCCCGCATCCTGAGACGCCTCACGCGCACATGACGAAGGCCCTGGGAACAGCCCCCAGGGCCTTCGTCATGGCGTCCCGTCGTGCGGTCACTTGCCGAACGTGAACGCACGGACGATCTGCACGACGCCGAGGACGACGGCGGAGATGCCGAAGATCCACCACAGCACGAGCGCACCCCACAGGGGCGAGAACAGCAGGGTGATGCCGGCGATGATGCTGATCAGAGCGAAGACGAGGGTCCAAGCCTTCGATGACGCGTCGCCGATGGTCGAGAGCGAGACGACACCTTCGATGATCCACATGATGCCCACGAGGATGCCGACGAATGTCGCAAACCAGGCGGCGGTGACGCCGAGGTTGGAGAACGCGACGACGCCGGCGATGACGAACAGCACGCCGAGCACGATGTGCCCGATGCGCGACCATCCGTCCTTGCGCCTGGAGAAGATGCCGAGCCCGATGTAGACGAGGCCCACCGCGATCGCGTAGATCGCGAACATCGCGGTCACGACGACGGCGGTCTTGCCGGGCCAGACGAGGATGAGGATGCCGAGGATGACCAGCAGCACTCCGCCGACACCGAGCGCGGTGCGGATGCCGTTGACTTCGGACTTGCCGAGGAACGATGTGGATGACATGTGAGCGCCTTTCTCGAGATTCCGCGCTTACCTGGGAATTCCCTGGATGGGATTCACCGTCAGGATAGCCCTGCGGTCACCTGTCATGGGGTGCCTCATCGAATCATGACGGCCCCATGAGTGGTTCTCACTAGCCGGGTATAGGACCGAGCAGCCAGGTGATCAACAGCAGCACAGGAATGCAGCCGAGCGTCGTGAGGAACACGGTGTCGCGGGCGATCGGCTCACCGACGCCGAACCGCTGCGAGTAGTTGAACACGTTCTGTGCCGTCGGAAGTGCCGCCAGGACGGTGACGATGAGCGTCTCGGCGGGGGAGAGGTGGAAGACGTGCGCGGCGATGGCCCATGCGACCAGTGGCATCACGATGAGCTTGAGAGCAGTCGAGAACACGACGTCGCGTCGACGGCCCGTGGTGCCGAGCACGCGGCGTCCGTGGAGCGAGATGCCGTAGGAGATGAGCAGCACGGGCACGCAGGCGTTCGCCACGAGGGTCAACGGCTCGATGACGATCGGGGCAAGGTCGATCTCCGCGATCGACACCAGCATCCCGAGCACCGAGCCGACGACGACCGGGTTCGTGACAGTTCGACGCACGATCGCCAGCGGCCGGCGCTGTCCACTCGTCGTGGCCTCGAAGATCGCCATCGAGACCGGCGTGAGGAGCACCAGCTGGAACAGGATCACCGGAGCCGGGTAGGCCGCATCGCCCAGAAGGTACAGCGAAAGGGGAATGCCGATGTTGTTGGAGTTCACCTGGCCCGACGACAGTGAGCCGATGAGAGCCTCGCCGGCGCTCCGGTGCCACACGAGCCGCGCCACGAGCGCGTAGACGACGAACATCACGATCGCGGCCAGCGCTGACACCGGCAGCAGCGCGGAGAACAGCGTGTGCACGTCCGCCTGGGAAAGCACGACGAACAGGAGGAAGGGCGAAAGGACGAAGAACGTCAGACGGCCGAGGACGTGCGAAGCGTGCGGTCCGAGCAGATCGATGCGACCGAGCACCCAGCCCAGAAAGATCGCGAGGCCCACGACGACGAATCCCGTGAGCACATCCAGCACGCTTCGAGCATAGGGCCGCAGGAGAGTTCGCCCGGCGACTGCTCGCCTGCTCACTAGCCGATAATGCACATTATGTCAGTTCGAGTGTGAGCGCCCCTGCCCTGAGATCGCGAAAGCAAGTTGCAGACACCTCGCAGCATGAACGCCTCACACGCGGTTCTCCCCTGCAGTTTGGGGCTCGCTCGTGACGACGTCGCACGCGTGCACTACCGTCCTGTCTGAGACGGCTCCGCCGAATCTGTCCGCGCGTCAGGAGGAAATCATGCTCCCGGAGATCAACTACTGGGCGGTGCTGCTCGCCACCCTCTCGAGCATGGTCGTCGGATCCGTCTGGTACATGCCGAAGCTGTTCGGCATGAGGTGGGCGCGGCTCGCGAACGTCGACATCGACCGTCCCGGAGCGAGCGCGACGCTCCCCATCATCGCGACGGTCATCGTCAGCTTCGTCACCGCGTGGGTGCTCGCAGGCATCACGACGATCGTGTGGGACTACTTCGGCGGCAGCTTCCTCCTCGCCGCTCTCGCCACGGGCGCCGTGCTGTGGGCAGGCTTCACAGCTGCTCGGTTCATCACGCACGACGCTTTCGAAGGACGCCCGACCTCCCTGACTGTGCTCAACATCGCACACGAGCTGGTGACAGTCGTCGTGATGGCAGTCATCGTCGGCGTGTGGCCGCCAGCCGGAACCGTCTGACACCGACATGCTCACCGAGATCGCAGCCGGCGTCTTCGTTCACGAGAGCGCGTTCATCAAGAGCAACTCCACGGTCGTCGAAGGCTCTGAGGGCGTACTCCTGGCAGACCCGGGAATCACGCGCAGTGAGCTCTCCTGTCTTGCCGGTGAACTCCGCGGCAAGGCGGTCATCGCAGGATTCTCGACGCATCCCGACTGGGACCACGCGCTGTGGACGGACGCGTTCGGCGCTCCTCCTCGCTACGCCACGCGTACGGCGGCTCGCACGATGGCCGACTTCCTTGCCCAAGCAGACTGGCGGCAGCAGCTCGAACCAGGGCTTCCACCCGAGCACATCGACGACATCCCCCTTGACCTGCTCGGAGCGCTCACTCCCCTGCCCGCCGGCGCCGACCTGCTCCCCTGGGACGGGCCGGACGTGCGCATCATCGAGCATCGCGCTCACGCGCCCGGCCACGCAGCCCTGCTGATCGAACACGCCCGCGTGCTCGTGGCCGGCGACATGCTGTCCGACATCCTCATGCCGTTCCTCGACCTCGGCGCAACAGATCCGATCGGCGACTACCTGTCGGCGCTCACGATGTTCGACGACCTGGCTGATCTCGTGGATGTCGTCGTCCCTGGGCACGGTTCCGTCGGCGACGGCGAAGACCTCGTCCGACGTCTTCAGCTCGACCGTGCGTACGTAGAGGCACTGGGACGCGGCGACGAGCCGGCCGATCCACGCATAGGGCCGACTGCTCCGCTCGGCTGGCTCGCCGATGTACACGCCTGGCAGATGCAGCGCCTGAACGAAAGGCGCTGAGTGACAGGAGCGACCCCCGCTCCCCCACCCATCAGCGGAGCAGCGACAATTGAGACATGGCGACCTCTCGCATCCGACTCGATCTCGTGCCCGACGACAGCGTCGACGGCGACAGCAGGCGATGGGTGCTCCGCGTCGACGGAACAGACGTCGGCGAACTCGGCGCCAAGCTCGATCGCGACGTCCACATCTCGATGAGGATCGATGCCGGTGTTCTCGGCCTCGGTGTCGCGCGATCGGCGCTCGGACGACTTCTCGGCGCCGCACCGTGGGGGTCTGACGTCCGCTACGTGCTTCCCCTCGACGCTGTCGAGCCGGAGATCGCCCGACGCGCAGGGTTCCGCCTCGGCGAGTCGAACGGCGTCGGGCGCTGGGAGCGGGAGGCCCCGCGGGCGAGGATCGGCGCCCAGGACATCACGCGCTTCCTCGATCGCGAAGGACGCATCGACCGCTACCCGCAGCAGGCATCCGAGCGTCGCCGCCTGCTCGAGTGGGTCATCGAAAGGGCACTCCCCTCCGAGCGCCCCCTCAGCGAGACCGAGGTCAACGAACTGCTCGCGCCCTTCGCACCGGCTGGCGACGTCGCGGTGCTCCGTCGCTACCTTGTCGACCATGGGCTCGTCGAGCGCACGCGATCCGGCTCGGAGTACGCGCGCACGGCACACTGATCGATTCGGTCCGCGAAGATCGGGCGCAACGGGCGCGGGCACCGCAGACTCGATGACGAAGGAGGCCCCGTGATCGCCATACTCAACCGCATCATCGACCAGATCGAGCGCGACCTGACCGACGACATCGACATGGCGGCACTGGCCAGGCACCACGCCACCACCGAGTACCACGTGCGACGGATGTTCTCGTCACTCGCCGGCATGCCGCTGTCGGAATATGTGCGTCGAAGGCGCATGACCGTCGCCGCCGCCGATGTGCTGGAAGGCGGCGATCTCCTCACGATCGCGGTGCGATTCGGATACGGCTCGACAGAGGCTTTCGGTCGAGCATTCCGCGCCGTGCATGGCGTCAGCCTCACAACGGTGCGGCGGGACGGCGGCCCCCTTCGGTCACAACCGCTATTGAGATTCCGCCTGACGGTGGAAGGGAGCACGACGATGGACACCCGAATCACCCAACGCCCCGCTTTCCGGCTGGCCGGCCACGCGACGCGCGTGCCGCTCGTCCACGAAGGCGTCAACCCGCATATCCAAGCTCACATCGCCGCCTTGCCCGCCGCGGAGCACGCGAGGCTCAAGGAGCTCAGCAGCACCGAACCGGGGGGCCTCCTGCAGGTGAGCGCAGATGTGGACCCCGACTACACCGAAGGCAGCGAACTCACGTATCTGCACGGCGTCGCCGTCGAGGCAGGCGCCGACATCCCCGAGGATCTGGATGTCATCGCTGTGGATGCCGGCTCGTGGGCCGTCTTCCGCACCACCGGCCCTTATCCTGCCGCATTACAAGAGACGTGGGCGGCCACGGCGCCCCAATGGTTCCCGTCGAATCCGTGGCGGCTCCGACCCGGCCCGTCCATCGTGGCTGTGCTCGACCGGTCGCCCGACTTCCAGACGGCCACCTGCGAGCTGTGGCTGCCGGTAGAGCGCCAGACCGCGGACGACGCGACCGTCTAGGCGTCGGCGGTGAGCCGGTCGAGCTTGGCCTGCAGCACGCGTCGCTGCGGTTCGTTCACCGTGAGGGCGATCGCCGCTTCGAAAGCGGCGCGCGCCTCGGCACCCCGACCGAGCTGAGCGAGGAGCTCACCGCGCACGCTCGGAAGGAGCGCGGATCCGCGCAGCTGCCCGCCGGCATCCAGCTCATCGACGATGCGGAGCGCCGTCGCCGGCCCCGTCGCCATGGAGACCGCCACCGCGCGGTTGAGATCGACGACGGGGCTCGGCGCCGTGCGCGCCAGCGCCTCATAGAGCACGACGATCGTGCCCCAGTCTGTCTCATCGACGCGGGAGGCGATGCTGTGCTGTTCGGCGATCGCCGCCTGCAGGGCGTAGGCCCCGCGGCTCTTGCCCCGTGACCGCGCGAGCTCGTCTGCCCTCCGCAGTGCTGCCTTCCCGCGCGCGATCTGCGCATGATCCCAACGTCGCCGGTCCTGATCGGCGAGCAGGATCGCGTCACCCGACGCCGTCGCTCGAGCCGCGAAGCGTGAGCGCTGGAACTCCATCAGAGCCACGAGGGCGTGCGCCTCAGGCTCGCGCGGCAGCAGCCCGCACAGCACACGGCCCAGGCGCAGCGCTTCATCGGCGAGATCGGCGCGGGTCCAGCGGTCTCCGGACGTCGCGGCATAGCCCTCGGTGAAGACCAGGTATAGCACGCCCATCACACCACCCAGCCGTGGTCCCCACTCCGATGGATCGGGCGACTCGAACGGCACCCGGGCGGCAGCCAGCGTCTTCTTCGCACGGGTGATGCGCGCCTGCACCGTCGCGACGGGAACGAGCAGCATTCGAGCGATCTCGCCGGTCGTCAGGCCTCCCACCACCCGAAGCGTGAGCGCGATCTGTGATTCGCGCGAGAGAGCAGGGTGGCAGGCCGTGAAGATGAGCCGGAGCAGATCGTCTTCGATCGGCTCCCAGTCCTGCTCGACCGTCTCGCTGAGCTCCTGGGCGAGTGCGCGATGCCGCTCGTCGAGCCGTTCCCGGCGGCGCCATGCGTCGATCGCCCGCCGCTTCGCGGTCGCTGTGAGCCAGGCGCCGGTGTTACGCGGGATGCCGGTGCTCCGCCACGACACGAGAGCCTCCGCGAGTGCTTCCTGCGCCACGTCCTCGGCCTGTGCGAAGTCGCCCGTCATCCGCGCCAGCGCCGCCACGATCCGGGGCCCTTCGATGCGCCACGCGGCCTCGACGGCACGGTCGACCGCGATCATCAGCTGCTCCGCAGCTCCTCGCGCCAGCCGGCCTCCTTCTTGATGTACTCGTTGTCGGCGTATGCGGCGAAGTCGCTCTCATCGGTCACGCGCCGCACCTCCAGCTTGTTGCCGGGCCCGAGGGGGCAGCGTCTGGCCCACTCGATCGCCTCTTCGGCGGTGGCCGTCTCGAGGATCCAGAATCCGTTGAACAGCTCATGCACCTCGCCGTAAGGGCCGTCGCTGACAATCGGGCCGTCCTCGGCGGTGAACTCGACCACGTACCCGGGCTCGGGTGCGAGGCCGTCGCCGCCGGCCATGACGCCCGCCTTCATAAGCTGCTCGTTGTATGCGCCCATCGCGTTGATGACCTGTTCGAAGTCCATCTCGTTGTAGGCGTCGACCGCGTCCTGCGTGGTCCGCATGATCAGCATGTGCTTCATCGTCGTGTCTCCTGTTCGTATGACGACCGGCTCGGCCGCCGGGAGGCTGTGTGCTCTCCTCACTATGACGTCGAACGGCGCGGTGCGAAATCGACATCGGGGTCGAGCCTCGTCAAGGCAGCCGTGTCAGGCGGAGTCGAGGCGCGTCCACCCTGGCGGGAGAGGGCCGTCCGATTCTGCGCGTGCGCGGTCGGCGGCTGCGGCCCATCCCTGCGCCGCCCCCTCCCCGTCGAACCCGCCGCGCGCGAGGCGGAGCCCCACGTCGTCATGATGCATGCGTGGTCCTCCCCCGCGCCTCGTCGACGCCCGCACGCTCCACGCGTCGTCGGCGAAGCCGCCTCCCCGGAAGACTCGGTAGTCGCGATAGCGGGCGGGATCCAGAAGGTCCCAGCACCACTCCCACACGTTGCCGAGCATGTCGAACAGCCCGTTGAGGTTGGGGAGCCTGCCTCCGACGTTCTGCGGCGTGCTGACTCCGTCCGCCGCCGTCCAGGCGACCTCGCGCAGCGGACCGTAGTGAGGTCCGGTGGAGCCCGCGCGGCACGCATACTCCCATTCCGCCTCGGTCGGGAGTCGGTAGCCGTCGGAACCGATGTGCCACGTGACGTCCTCGCCGTCGAACGAGTAGGCAGGCTCGAGACCTTCCCACTCGGATGCCGCGTTGCACACCCTCACGGCACGCAGCCAGGACACGTCCGTCGCCGGGCGTCGCGGGTGGCTTGCCGTCTCGCCCAGCAGCTCGGCCAGCAGCTCCTGCGTGACGGGGTACACGGCGATCTCGAAGGGCTCCAACTCCACCGTGCGCCGCGCCTTCCGCCGTGCATCGTGGAGCTCCACCCGTCCTGCGGGCAGCTGTCGCAGTTCGATGTCGGTCATCGAGGGAACTCTACGCGGGTACCGTTGACAGGTGACCGTTCCCTCTGTCCTCCGCTCCCCCGGCGCCCGAGCATGGACCGTCTGGATGGTGGGTGCGGCGGCCTATGTCCTGGCAGTCGCGAACAGGTCGTCCCTGTCTGCGGTGGGCGTCGACGCCGCTCAGCGCTTCGACGCGGATGCCGCGACGCTCTCGCTGTTCGCTGTGGTCCAGCTCGCCGTCTACGGAGGCATGCAGATCCCCGTCGGCGTGCTGCTCGACCGCTACGGCGCGCGTCCGGTGATGACGGTCGGCATGGTGCTGATGGCCGTCGGCCAGCTGACGATGGCGTTCTCGCCGAGCGTCGGCGTCGCGATCCTCGCGAGACTCCTCCTGGGAGCAGGCGACGCGGCGATCTTCCCCGGAGTGCTGCGACTGGCCGCACTGTGGTTCCCCGCGCAACGCTCGCCGCTCATGGTCCAGGTCACCGGCATCCTCGGCCAGGCGGGGCAGCTGCTCGCCCTCATGCCGCTCGCGCTCCTCCTGCACGCCACCTCGTGGAGCATCGCGTTCGGAAGCATCGGCGGCCTGGGCATCCTGTTCGCCGTGCTCGTCTTCGTCCTCGTGCGCAACCGACCGCCCGAGATCGCCGCCGACGTGACCGTGAACACCGACACCGGCGCCGTGCAGGTGGTCACGTCGACGGTCGACACCGGCGTCGGCATCCGGGCTGCGTGGGCCCACCCCGGCACGCGCCTGGCCTTCTGGACGCATTTCACCTCCCCTTTCGCGGGAACGGCGTTCGTCCTCCTCTGGGGCATGCCGTTCCTGACCGCCGGTGAGGGCCTGTCTACGGCGGCCGCCGCGAGCGTCATCTCGGCGTATATCGTGATCGGCATGCTGGTGGGGCCGGTCATGGGCGAGGTCTCACGCCGCATCCCCCATCTGCGCTCCCGTGCACTCGTGCTGCCGTCCGTCGCGGCCCAGATCATCGCATGGTCGGCCGTCATCGCGTGGCAGGGTCCGGCGCCGCTCTGGCTGCTTTACGCGCTCGCTGTGACGCTGGGGCTCGGCGGCCCCGCCTCGCTCATCGCGTTCGATCACGCGCGCACGCACAACCCCGCGCATCGCCTGAGCACGGCCACCGGCGTCACCAACGCCGGCGGCTTCATCGCGGCACTGCTGGCGATCTTCATGATCGGTCTCGCACTCGACCTGCAGGGGGCGGGAACCCCCACGACCTACACGCTCGAGGCGTTCCGCCTCGCATTCCTCACGCAGCTCCCGCTGTGGCTGCTCGGTTGGACCTTCATCGCGATCGAGCGGCGGCGCACACGCATCCACATTGGGTGGGATGCGCCGCGCCGCCGTCGATGAACGCGTCGTCAGATGACGGTGCTGTCGCCTGAACTGCTCTGCTCAGTGCGCGTCACCCGCTCGCCTGCGACGGGGTCGCTGGTACGCGTCACGGACTCGGTCGAACGCCGGCGAAGCATCAGCACGATGCCGATGAGGAAGACCACGAGGCCTGCCCCCATCAGGATGTAGCCGATCATGTCGAGGTCGAGGAACTCGACATCGACGTTGACGGCGAAGACGAGGATCGCTCCGATGACGAAGAGGGCGATGCCTGCTCCGATGCTCATGTGGGCACTCCAATCGGTCGGTTGGTCCCAGCATCGCCTTCGACAGCCGTTCCGGCACCACCCTTGACAGGGCTCATACATCCGTGGTTGGCGTCCGCGGCCTCAAAGACTGGGCGCGACTTCGACCCACGTCGGATGCTTCGGCTCACGACCGTCGCCCGATGACGTCCCCGTGAGACGGCGGCGCACCCAGGGCGCCAGATGCTCGCGCACGTACTGGCCGCGCGCGAGGCGCACCGCATCCGGGAGCTCCGGCAGCGACCACCAGCCATCCGGCACACGCTCCCCGAGAGCGTCCAGCACGCGCGCGGCGACACGATGATGTCCGCGCGAGTTCATGTGGAGCCGATCCTCCGACCAGTACGACGGATGCGACAACTCAGCATCGGGCCAGTTCAAGGCGAGCACGACGTCCTCTCGGCTCTCCATGCGCTTCACGACGGCCGCCGAGAGCAGATCGCCTCGACGCTGGATGACCCGGCTGAGGGGCAGCTGGCCCGAAGGGTTCGCCCCCGACAGGAGGATCAGGGTGACACCCTCCTCGTCGCACCGTCTCAACACGTGACTGAACGCGTCGGCAATGTGCGAGATCGACGTGCGGGGTCGCAGCATGTCGTTGCCGCCGCCGTTGAAAGACAGATGCGTCGGGCGCAGGGCCAGTGCGCGCTCAAGCTGCTCCTCGACGATCGGCCACACGAGCTTTCCGCGGATGGCGAGGTTGGCGTACTCGATGGCTCCGCCGCGTGAGTCGGCCCATCCTTGGGCTGCCAGGTCGGCCCAGCCGCGCACGCGCCCGTCAGGCAGTTCGTCGCCGACACCCTCTGTGAAGGAGTCGCCGATCGCTACGAAACGCACGGATGCCATGGCCTCCAGCATAAGAGCGGCCGCCGCGGATGCGAGACGATCGCGGGCCGGTCAGCGGTCGTCGAGCGCGCGCCCGCGTGCTTCGACGAGACCCCACGCAGCCGCCGCCGAGACGGCGAAGAAGGCGGCGAAGACGACGAACAGCAGCGGTGGTCCGCCCAGAGCGAGCAGCGGGGGCACGCACAGCGGCGCCACGATCGACGCGATCCGGCCTACGCCAGCGCCCCACCCCGATCCGGTCGCCCGAAGCGACGTGGGATACAGCTCCGGGGTGACGGCGTACAAGGCGCCCCAGGCACCGAGGTTGAAGAACGACAGCGCCATCCCGGTGGCGAGGATCGCGCCCTCCCCCGAGGCTGTGCCGAAGAGCACTGCCGAAGCGGCCGAGCCGACGAGGAAGACCGACAGGGTCAGTCTGCGACCCCACACCTCGATGAGCCACGCCGCGACCGCATATCCCGGGAGCTGGGCGAGCGTGATGATGAGGGTGAATCCGAACGACCTGACGAGGTCGTATCCCTGCGCGACGAGGATGGTCGGGATCCAGATGAAGGCGCCGTAATAGGCGAAGTTCACACAGAACCAGACGACCCAGAGGCAGAGGGTGCGCACGCGGAACTCCCGACCCCACAGCGCTGTCAGACGCTCGCGCGATGATGTCGCCGCGGCGGCCGCGGTCGGCGCGCCATGGCGGCGGCGGCGGCCACCGTCTCCCAGCGACGCCGACGCCTCGAACGTCGCGACGACGTCGTCGGCCTGCTCGTGTCGGCCCTGCCTTTCAAGCCAGCGCGCCGATTCGGGGAGCGCCCATCGCACGACGAGGGCGTAAGCCGCCGGCACCGCGCCGATCGCGAATGCCCAGCGCCAGCCGTCGTCGCTCGTCGGGATCACGAAGTATCCGATCAGTGCCGCCACCGTCCACCCGACGGCCCAGAACGCCTCGAGAACCACGATCAGACGCCCCCGCATCCGCGCTGGCGCGAACTCGCTGACGTAGGTGCTGGCGACCGGCAGCTCGGCACCGAGCCCGAGCCCCACGAAGAACCTCAGCACGAGCAGCAGCACGAGCCCGCCCACCAGGGCGCTCGCACCCGTGGCGATTCCGTACACCAGCAGCGTCAGAGCGAAGACGGCGCGGCGACCGAGACGATCGGCAAGGAGACCGCCCACGCTCGCGCCGATGGCCATGCCGACGAACCCGGCTGACGCGATCCATGACGCCTGCTCCCCCGTGAGGCTCCACTGCGAGATCAGCGCGGTGATGACGAATGACACGAGGCCGACGTCCATCGCGTCCAGCGCCCAGCCCAGCCCCGAGCCGGTGAGCACGCGAAGGTGCCGGCGGGTGAAAGGCAGCGCGTCGAGGCGCGAGGAGACGTCGGAGACGCCGGCCGAGGGCGTGGGCGGCGATGCGACGGGACCCATGACGTCAATGCTACGGATGCACGACCCTGGCGGTCACTCCGCGAGGAGCTCGGCCACCCGCGGCGCGACCTCGGTGCCGTACAGCTCGATCGACTTCATCATCCGCGAGTGAGAGAGCGGGCCGTTCGAGTACTTGAGGTCGAAGCGGTCCGCACCGAGGGTTCGCACGGTGTCGGCGATCTTGCGAGCCACCCTTTCGGGCGAGCCCGCGTAGACGGAGCCCGCGGGCCCGACATCGTGCTGGAACTGCATCCGGCTGTACGGCGGCCAGCCGCGCTCGGCGCCGATCGCGTTTCGATTCACTTCGATGGCGGGATACAGCTCTTCCCAGGCCTGTTCATCAGTCTCAGCGATGTGACCGGGCGAGTGGATGCCGATCGGCAGCCGCCCGTGCCCGAACGATTCGGTCGATCGATGGAAGAGGTCTACGTAGGGGCGGAAGCGCGCCGGCTCACCGCCGATGATCGCGAGCATGAGTCCGTAGCCGTAACGGGCCGTGCGAACCACCGACTCCGGCGAACCGCCCACGCCGACCCACGCCGTGAGTCCGTGCTCGGTCTTGGGGAAGACGTCGGCGTCCTTCAGCGCGGCCCGGGTGGTCCCCTGCCATGTGACGGGCCGCTCCTTCATGAGCTCGGCGAAGAGCCCCAGCTTCTCTTCGAAGAGCACCTCGTAATCGGACAGGTCGTACCCGAAGAGCGGGAAGGACTCGATGAACGAACCGCGACCCAGGATCACTTCCGCCCGGCCGTTCGAGACGGCGTCGAGCGTCGCGAACCTTTCGTACACGCGAACCGGGTCGTCACTCGAGAGCACGGTCACTGCCGTGCCGAGATGGATGTCCTTCGTGCGGGCGGCGGCTGCCGCCAGCACGATCTCGGGACTGGAGATCGCGAACTCGCGACGGTGGTGCTCCCCTACTCCGAAGAAGCGCAGGCCCACCTGATCGGCCAGCACCGCCTGCTCCACCGTGTTGCGAATCGTCTGCGCGTCGCTCAGGGGCGCCCCGTCATCTCCCCTCGTGACGTCGCCGAATGTGTCGAGTCCCAGTTGGACCGTGCTCATCGCTTCCGCCTTTCCGACGGTCATTTCATGCTGGCGAATGGAACACCTCGACGTCCGTGGTCATTCCCGGCCGGATGCCGCGAGCGTAGCGTAGGGCCATGACGCTGTTCCGTGGGCGTCCGGACGCCGGAAGAGAGCTCGCCGCCGCGCTCGAGCACTGGCGCGGAGCGGATGCCGTGGTCGTGGGAATCGCACGCGGAGGTGTTCCCGTCGCGGCGGAGGTCTCGCGCGAACTGGGACTGCCGCTGTCGGCCATCGCCGTGCGCAAGCTGGGCGCGCCGGGCCACGAGGAGTACGCCCTCGGGGCGATCGCCGACGGCGTCCGCGTCGTCGTCGACGACGCGGTGAGACGCGAACGGGTCAGCGCCGCCGACCTCGCCGACGTCGAACGTGCGGAGCGCGTCGTGCTGGTCAGGCGCGAAGCGCTGCTTCGGGGCGCCGCATCGGTGACAGGGCGAGCGGCTGTCCTGGTCGACGACGGCATCGCGACCGGCGCGACAGCCCAGGCTGCCTGCCAGGCCGTGAGGGCGCGGGGCGCGACCCGCATCGTGCTCGCCACTCCAGTGGCGCCGGCGTCGTGGCGGCCCGACGAAGGCGTCGTCGACGAGTACGTGTGCCCGCATCGACAGCGGGAGTTCTGGGCTGTAGGCCAGTTCTACGCGGACTTCTCGCAGACGACCGACGCCGAGGTCGTGCGGCTTCTCAGCCGCGCCGACCCCGGCGTCGCGGAAAGGTGATCGCCGTCAGCCCTGTGCGAGTGCCATGCGGAGCGTGTCGAGGCCCACACCGCCGAGCCGCAAAGCGCGCATGTGGAAGCGCTTGATATCGAAGGAGTCGCCCTCACGGTCGGCTACGTCATCGCGGATCTGCTCCCAGATGCGCTGACCGACCTTGTAGGCGGGCGCCTGGCCCGGCCAGCCGAGGTAGCGGTTGACCTCGAACTGGATGAATTCGTCGGACATGTTGACGTTGCGTCGCATGAATTCCAGTGCGTAATCGGCGTCCCACGTGCCGGTGCCGTCGAGGCGCGGCTTCTTGAGGTGCACGCCGATGTCGAGCACGACGCGGGCCGCACGCATGCGCTGACCGTCGAGCATGCCGAGACGGTCGGCGGGATCGTCGAGGTAGCCGAGCTGCTCCATGAGGCGCTCGGCGTAGAGAGCCCACCCCTCCGCGTGGCCGCTGGATCCGGCCAGCAGACGGCGCCACGAGTTGAGCTCGGCCCGGTTGTACACCGCCTGCGCGATCTGCAGGTGGTGACCGGGAACGCCCTCGTGGTAGACGGTCGTCAGCTCACGCCACGTGTCGAAGGAGGTGACGCCCTCGGGAACCGACCACCACATGCGACCGGGACGCGAGAAGTCGTCGGTGGGTCCGGTGTAGTAGATGCCGCCTTCGTTCGTGGGCGCGATCATGCACTCGAGGCGCTTGATCGGCTCAGGGATGTCGAAGTGGGTCTTGCCGAGCTCCTCGACGGCACGGTCGCTGGTGGCCTGCATCCACTTCTGGAGGGCGTCGACGCCGTGCAGCTTGCGTGAGTCGTCGGACTCGAGGAACGCGACAGCCTCTTCGACAGTGGCGCCGGGCTTGATCTCTCGTGCGATCGCCTCCTGCTCGGCGACCATGCGCGCAAGCTCCTCGATGCCCCACTCGTAGGTCTCGTCGAGATCGATGACGGCGCCGAGGAACCGACGGGAGTGCAGCGCGTACAGTTCACGTCCGACGGCGTCCGCTTCGGCGGCGGCCGGAGCGAGCTCAGCGCTCAGGAACGACGCCAGCTCGTCGTAGGCGACGCGGGCGGCGTTGGCGTTGTCGGTCAGGTCGCGGGCCAGCGAAGCGGGCAGGCTCCCCTCGGATGGCGTCGCCTCCCCGGCGAACGTCGCGAAGAAGCCGTTGTCCGCCGTGTAGCGACCGATCTGGCCGACCACCTCGGTGACCTGCCGGCGCGCGGGGACCGTCCCCTGGTCGATGCCCATGCGAAGCGTCTCGATGTAGCCGCGGATGGCCTCCGGCACCGCCTTGAGGCGCGCGGAGACGACCGACCAGTCGTCGACCGTGTCGGTGGGCATCAGGTCGAACGTATTGCGGATCTCCTGTGCGGGAGACGCGATGACATTCACGTCGCGAAGGTGGGCGCCTGCCTCGTGCAGGTCGATCGCCAGCTGCAGGTCGTTGGCGAGGTCGGCCTTGGTGACGACGTCGACGTCGTCGACGGGCTCGGCCGCCTGAAGCGCGGCGAGGGCCGCCTTGGTGGCCTCGTGTGCTCGCTCCGCCCCTTCCGGAGACAGGTCGTCGAGGCGGTCGTTGTACTCGAACCGACCGATGTAGGTGGCAAGGCCGGGCGAGAGCTCCGCCGCGGTGTCGACCCAGCCGTCCGCGATCTCGTCGATCGGTGTCGGGGTGCGTGATGCGTCAGTCATTCTTCGAGCCTATCTCTCGGGTCATGCCCGTCAGTGTCCGGCCGCGTCCCAGTTCGGCCCGTGCCCGATCTGGACGTCGAGAGGCACGGACAGCTCGGCTGCATCGCCCATCCGGCTCCTGACGATCTGCTCCACGGCGTCCCACTCCCCCGTCGCGACCTCGACGACGAGCTCGTCGTGGATCTGCAGCAGCACACGAGACTCGAGTCGTTCGCGGAGGAACTCGTCGTGGATGCGGAACAGCGCGATCTTCATGATGTCTGCGGCGCTTCCCTGGATGGGAGCGTTGAGCGCCGCGCGCTCCGCGTTCTCGCGCAGGACACGGTTGGGGCTGTTGAGGTCGGGGAACGGTCGGCGGCGGCCGAAGATCGTCTCCGTGTAGCCGTCGATGCGCGCCTGGGCGACGGAGGATCGCAGGTAGTCGCGTACGGCGCCGAAGCGGGCGAAGTACTCGGTCATCAGCTGCTTCGCCTCGGACTGCTCAATGCGCAGCTGCTTGGACAGGCCGAAGGCGCTGAGGCCGTAGACCAGGCCGTACGACATCGCCTTCACCTTCGTGCGCATCGCAGGTGTGACGTCGGCAGGTGCGACGCCGAACACGCGGGAGCCGACGAAGCGGTGCAGATCTTCGCCGGAGTTGAACGCCTCGATGAGCCCGGCGTCTCCCGACAGGTGGGCCATGATGCGCATCTCGATCTGCGAGTAGTCGGCCGTGAGCAGCGTCTCGTAGCCCGCACCCACCTCGAAGGCGGCGCGGATGCGACGCGACTCCTCGGTGCGGATGGGGATGTTCTGCAGGTTCGGGTCGGTGCTCGAGAGGCGACCGGTCTGGCTTCCCGTCTGCAGGTATGTGGTGTGGATGCGGCCGTCGGCGCCGATCGCCGCGTCGAGCGACTCGATGATCTGCCGCATCTTGGTGGCCTCGCGGTGCTGCAGGAGCAGATCCAGGAAGGGATGCGGATTGGTGTCCTGCAGGTCGGCGAGCACGGCGGCGTCCGTCGAGTAGCCGGTCTTCGTCTTGCGGGTCTTGGGCAGCTGCAGCTGATCGAACAGGACCTCCTGCAACTGCTTGGGAGAGCCGAGGTTCACCTCGCGGTCGATCTCGGCGTAGGCCAGCTGCGCGACACTGTCGGCGCGCGCGCCGAGCTCCGCCGAGAACGCGGAGAGCAGTTCGTGCGAGACGGCGACCCCCGCCAGTTCCATGTCGGCCAGGGTGTCGAGCGTCGGCAGCTCGATGTCGGTGAGCACGGTCGCGACGGTGTCGGGAAGCTCCGCGCGCAGCGCCTCGCTGACCCGCAGGATGTACCAGGACAGCTGCCCCGGAGTGGCGCCCTCGGTCTCGGGCACAAGCTGCGTCGGGTCGGCTTCCGGAAGCCTCTCACCCAGATAGCGGTCGGCGAGGTCGGCCAGACGCTTGTCGGGGAAGCTCGGACGCAGGAGCCACCCCGCCAGGATCGGATCGAACGAGAGGCCGCCCAGGCGAATGCCCACGCGACGCAGTGCCTTCACCTGCGGCTTCGCGTCGGCCAGGAGCTTCGGCGCGGCGCTCTCGAGCCACGGGCGCACGGCGTCAGCGACGGCGTCTGACCACGTCGCCTCCGCCGCGTCGTCCAGCGTCGCGAAGCCGATGCGCTGGGGCAGTCCGCCGCTCAGCGTGACGGTGACGCCGATGCCGCGCTCGGCGCTCTTTCCGGCCAGCCAGGCAGCGAGCCCCGTCGCGTCGAGCTCCGCGGCTACAGGCGCTTCCACCGCCGGCTCGTCGTGCGTCGGTGCATCGAGCTCGCCGGCCGCTTCGAACACCCGCGGGAGCAGGGTGCGGAACTCGAGCCGCGCGAAGATGTCGCGCACCGCTTGCGCATCGATCGGCTTGACCGCGAGATCGTCTGGGCGGACGGGAAGCTCCACATCGCGCAGCAGGGCGTTGAGGGAGCGGTTGCGGCGCACGTCGTCGAGATGCTCACGCAGATTGCCGCCCACGACGCCCTTGATCTCGTCAGCGCGGGCGAGCAGCTCTTCGAGCGACCCGTACTGGGTCAGCCATTTGACCGCCGTCTTCTCGCCCACTTTGGGAACGCCCGGCAGGTTGTCGCTCGTCTCGCCCACCAGCGCCGCGATGTCGGGATATTTCTGCGGCGGCAGGCCGTACTTCTCGACGACGGCTTCCGGCGTGTAGCGCTTGAGCTGGGACACGCCCTGGACATTCGGGTAGAGCAGCGTGATGTCCTCGGTCACGAGCTGAATCGTGTCGCGGTCACCCGAGCACACCAGCACGCGGTAGCCCTGATCGGCGCCCTGCGTCGCCAGCGTCGCGAGGATGTCGTCGGCCTCGACCCCCTCCTGGGTGAGGACGGTGACGTTCATCGCTGCGAGGCACTCCTGCAGAAGCGGGATCTGACCCTTGAACTCGGCCGGCGACTCAGATCGGTTGGCCTTGTACTCGGCGTACTGCTCCGTGCGGAACGACTGACGCGACGTGTCGAAGGCGACGGCGAGGTGAGTGGGCTTCTCGGCCTTGAGCAGGTTCACGAACATCGACAGGAAGCCGTAGATGCCGTTGGTGTGCTGCCCGTCCTTCGTCGAGAAGTTGTCGACCGGCAGTGCGAAGAAGGCACGGTACGCCAGCGAATGGCCGTCGACGACGAGAAGGGTAGGCTTTGCGGAGTCCGTCACCCTGCAAGCCTAGACGCGGGTGCGGACACCCGAACGGTCTCTGACGAAGGTGAGCGATGACGCCCGACCCCTCCTCCCCCGTTGTCGATGGTCTCGAATGGGCGGCGCGCCGCGGAATGGGCGCGCTCGCCGAGAAGATGGGCATGCAGTTCACGGAGTTCTCCGTCGAGCGCTCCGTCGCGACGATGCCTGTCGAGGGCAACACGCAGCCCGTAGGGCTCATGCACGGCGGCGCATACGTCGTGCTCGGAGAGTCACTGGGATCGATGGCCGCGAACCTGTGGGCGGGCCCCGACAAGCTCGCCGTGGGCGTCGACATCAACGCGACTCACACGCGCTCGGCGACCAGCGGAGTCGTCACAGGCGTATGCACGCCCATCCATCTGGGACGCAGCATCACGGTCCACGAGATCGTCGTGACCGACGATCAGGGCCGTCGCTGCTCGACGATCCGCATCACGAACATGATCAAGGACCGGCCGACTTCCTGAGCGGCCGCGGCCGCGTACGCACGCTCAGCCCTTCGTTGCCGGCTCAGCCTTTCTTCGGCGCGAGCTGCTCGATGATCGCTTTGGCGACGTCCTGCATCGTCAGGCGACGGTCCATGGACGCCTTCTGGATCCAGCGGAACGCCTCGGGCTCGCTCAAGCCCATCTTCTCGTTGAGGAGGCCCTTTGCTCGGTCGACGAGCTTGCGGGTCTCGAAACGCTCGACCATGTCGGCCACCTCTGCCTCGAGCGTGATGATCTGCTCGTAGCGGGCCAGCGCGATCTCGATCGCCGGGAGGAGGTCGTTGGGGGTGAACGGCTTCACCACGTACGCGAGGGCGCCAGCCTCGCTCGCACGCTCGACGAGCTCCTTCTGACTGAAGGCCGTGAGCAGGACCACGGGCGCGATGTGCGCCTTGCTCAGCTTCTCGGCCGCGCTGATGCCGTCGAGCACGGGCATCTTGACGTCCATGATGACGAGGTCGGGACGGAGCTCAGTGGCCAGCTGCACGGCCGTCTCGCCGTCCCCAGCCTCGCCGACGACGTCGAAGCCGTTGTCTCGGAGGATCTCGACGATGTCGAGGCGGATGAGCGACTCGTCCTCAGCGACGACGACGCGTCGCGGTGCGGAAGTCGTGCCGGTGGGGGTCTGTTCCTGCTCTGTCACCTGTCCATCTTAGAGCAGGTGTCCGCACGCACACGGCGGGCGCGGCGGGGAGCCTGCGGTATCGTCGAGGGGACGTGCGCCGGTGTGGCGGAATGGCAGACGCGACCGACTCAAACTCGGTTGCCCGAAAGGGCGTGTGGGTTCGACTCCCACCACCGGCACGACGCAGTACGGGCACGATGTGCGGCAGCCGCAGGGTGCGCTCGTGCGCGTGGGACGACGAAAGGGGACGACCCGAGAGTCATCCCCTTTCCGTGTCCGACGCGACGGCGGCCGACCGACCTACTTCTCGGCCTTGTAGATCGGCGCCTTGCCGTGCACCGCGTCGCCGATCTTGTGCACGCGGATGTCGTTCGTCGAGCCGATGATCCCGGGAGGAGAACCCGAGATCACGACGACCTTGTCGCCTTCAGCGGCGAGCTTCTTGCCGAGGAAGTACTCGTCGACCTGAAGGAACATCAGGTCGGTGTGGGCGACGTGCTCGACCAGGGACGACTGAACGCCCCACGTGAGAGCCATGCGGCGGCGGATCGCCGGGTCGACCGTGAAGGCCATCATCGGAATCTTCGGGCGCAGACGCGACATTCGGCGTGCAGTGTCGCCGGACTCGGTGAAGATGCAGACGTACTTCGCCTCGACGAACTCGGCTACCTCGTTGGCAGCCAGAGTGATGATGCCGCCCTGAGTGCGGGGACGGGTCGTGAACGGCTGGATCCGCTCGAGACCGTGCTCCTCGGTCGACTCGATGATGCGCGCCATCGTCTCGACGACGACGATCGGGTATCTGCCGACGCTCGTCTCACCCGACAGCATCACGGCATCCGCGCCATCGAGCACCGCGTTGGCGACGTCACTCGTCTCGGCACGGGTCGGAACCGGGTTCTCCACCATCGACTCGAGCATCTGCGTGGCCACGATGACGGGCTTGGCCATGCGGCGGCACAGCTCGACAGCGCGCTTCTGCACGATCGGCACCGCTTCGAGCGGGAGCTCGACACCCAGGTCGCCACGGGCGACCATGATGCCGTCGAAGGCGTCGATGATCTCCTCGAGGCTGTCGACCGCCTGCGGCTTCTCGATCTTTGCGATGACGGGGACTCTGCGTCCCTCTTCGGCCATGATCTCGTGCACGCGGGTGACGTCCGCCGCGTTGCGCACGAACGACAGCGCGATGATGTCCGCGCCGGCCTTCAGACCCCAGCGGAGGTCGGCCTCGTCCTTCTCGGACAGCGCCGGCACGCTCACCGCGACGCCCGGGAGGTTGATGCCCTTGTTGTTGGACACCATGCCGGCGACGATGACACGGGTCGTGACGACGGGGCCGTCGACGCTCTCCACCTGAACGCGGACCTTGCCATCGTCGATCAGGAGGTAGTCGCCCGGCTTCACGTCGCCAGGGAGACCCTTGAAGGTCGTCGAGACGAGCTCCTTCGTTCCCGGCACGTCCTCGGTCGTGATCTTGAAGACGTCGCCGACAGCGAGCTCGTGCGGTCCGTCGGCGAAGCGGCCCAGGCGGATCTTCGGGCCCTGCAGATCGACCAGGATCGCGACCGCGCGGCCCGTGTCCTCGGCGGCCTTGCGCACGTTCGCGAAGCGCACTTCATGCTCTGCGTAGGAGCCGTGGCTGAGGTTCATGCGGGTCACATCGACACCGGCCTCGATGATCGCTCGGATCATCTCGTACGACTCGGTGGCGGGCCCCAGGGTTGCGACGATCTTCGCGCGTCTCACTGACTGACTCTCCGGTCTATGTCGGGTTTAGGAATTGAACTCAGCCTACGCCCACGCTCACGCGGGCTGCAGGCCGATGGCGACGTCGGTCGGACGCACCGGGGACGGCAGGTTGGTGCGGCCCATGAGGTACTCGTCGACAGCCGCCGCTGCGGCTCGGCCCTCGGCGATCGCCCACACGATGAGCGACTGCCCGCGACCGGCGTCGCCGGCGACGAACACGCCCGACGTGGTCGACTCGTAGTCGTCGCCGCGGTCGACGTTACCGCGCGAGGTGAACACCGTGCCGAGCTGCGACTCGAGCAGCTCGCGCTCCGGGCCCGTGAAGCCCATGGCGATCAGCACGAGGTCTGCCGGGATCTCACGCTCGGTACCGCTCTTGGGCACGCGGCGGCCGTCGGCGGCGTACTCCGTCTCCGCCACGCGCAGAGCGCGCACCTCGCCGGCTTCGTTGCCGAGGAACTCGACGGTCGAGGCCAGGTACGCCCGCTCGCCGCCCTCCTCGTGTGCGGACTGCACCTCGAACACGGTCGGCGTCATCGGCCACGGCTGGTGCTCGGGACGGTTCACCGGAGGCTGCTTGCCGATGGCGAGGTTGGTGACGCTCAGCGCACCCTGTCGGTGCGCCGTGCCGATGCAGTCCGCGCCCGTGTCGCCGCCGCCGATGACGATGACGTGCTTGCCTTCGGCGTGGATCTGGTGCGGCACCTGGTCGCCCGCCACAGCCTTGTTCGACTCTACGAGGTACTCCATGGCGAAGTGCACGCCGGCGAGGTCACGGCCGGGGATCGAGAGGTCGCGCGGCACGGTCGAGCCGGTCGCGATGACGACCGCGTCGTATCGAGCGCGCAGGTCAGCCCAGGAGATGTCCTTGCCGATCTCGACGCCCGCCCGGAAGCGCGTTCCCTCATCCTGCATCTGGCGAAGGCGCGACTCGAGGTGACGCTTCTCCATCTTGAAGTCCGGGATGCCGTAGCGAAGCAGCCCGCCGATGCGGTCGTCACGCTCGTACACCGCGACCGTGTGCCCCGCCCGGGTCAGCTGCTGCGCAGCGGCGAGACCCGCGGGGCCCGAGCCGACCACCGCGACCGTCTTGCCTGTCAGGCGTGCCGGGGGCTCCGGCTCCACCCATCCGTTCGCGAACGCGTCGTCGATCGTGCTGACCTCGATCTGCTTGATCGTGACAGCCGGCTGGTTGATTCCGAGCACACATGCGCTCTCGCACGGCGCGGGGCACAGGCGACCCGTGAACTCCGGGAAGTTGTTCGTCGCGTGAAGGCGCTCGATCGCCGCGCGTCCTTCGCCACGCCACATGAGGTCGTTCCACTCGGGAATGAGGTTCCCGAGCGGGCAGCCCTTGTGGCAGAACGGGATGCCGCAGTCCATGCATCGCCCGGCCTGGCGGCGGAGCACGGCCGAGTCACCCGGCTCGTACACCTCCTTCCAGTCCATGATGCGAACGGGAACGGGACGGCGCGGCGGGAGCTCGCGCTCGGTGGTCTTGAGGAAGCCCTTGGGGTCAGCCACCGGTCACCTCCAGGATGCGGGTCCAGACGACGTCGCCGTCAGGGTCGAGTCCCTGCTCGGCCGCCTCCTGGCGGGTCTGCAGCACCGCGGCGTAGTCGCGCGGCAGGACACGGACGAAGTTCGAGATCTCGTTGTCGAAATCGTCCAGGAGAGCGGCGGCGAGCTTGGAGTCCGTCTCGGCGACGTGCTGTGCCAGCAGGTCACGGAGCATCTCGGCGTCGCCGGCCCCGAGTTCGAGAAGCTCGAGTTCACCGCTCTGCAGCGCCTCGCGGTTCACGAGACTGCGATCAAGCTTGTAGACGTACGCGGTGCCGCCCGACATTCCGGCGCCGAGGTTGCGACCCGTCTTGCCGAGGATGACCGCGAGGCCGCCCGTCATGTACTCGAGCGCGTGGTCGCCCACGCCCTCCACCACAGCGGTGGCGCCCGAGTTGCGGACGAGGAAGCGCTCACCCACGACGCCGCTGAGGAACATCGTCCCCTGCGTGGCGCCGTAGCCGATCACGTTCCCGGCGATGACGTTCTGCGATGCGTCGAACGTCGCGCCGCGGGGCGGACGGACGACGATCTGACCGCCCGAAAGGCCCTTGCCCACGTAGTCGTTCGAGTCGCCCTCGAGTCGCAGTGTGATGCCCGCGGGGAGGAACGCGCCGAACGACTGACCTGCCGAGCCTGTGAGGTTCACGACGATCGAGCCCGACGGCAGACCGTTCGCGCCGTGCGCCAGCGTCACCCGGTTGCCGAGCATCGTGCCGACGGCGCGCTCCGTGTTGCGGATAGGCAGGTCGATCGTCACATGGCCGCCGTGCGCGATCACGTCCTGCGCGCGCTCGATGAGCTTCACGTCGAAGTGCTGGTCGAGTTCGTGGTCCTGCGGACGCATTGCGCGGCGCGGGACGTCCGGCGCGAACGCCGGGCCCTCGAGGATCGGCGTGAGGTCGAGGCCGCTGGCCTTCCAGTGCTCCACGGCGCCGTTGACGTCCAAGAGCTCGTTGTGGCCGATCGCCTCGTCGAGAGAGCGGAAGCCCAGCTCGGCCAGGTACTCGCGCACCTCCTGCGCGATGAACTCCATGAAGTTCACGACGAACTCGGGCTTGCCCGTGAAGCGCTCGCGAAGCACGGGGTTCTGTGTCGCCACGCCCACCGGGCAGGTGTCGAGGTGGCAGACGCGCATCATGATGCAGCCTTCGACCACAAGCGCCGTCGTCGCGAACCCGAACTCCTCCGCGCCAAGAAGCGCAGCGATGATGACGTCGCGACCGGTCTTGAGCTGTCCGTCGGCCTGCACGACCACACGATCGCGCATGTCGTTGAGCATGAGCGTCTGCTGCGTCTCGGCGAGACCGAGCTCCCACGGCGTGCCGGCATGCTTGAGCGAGTTGAGCGGGCTGGCTCCGGTGCCGCCGTCGTGACCGGAAACCAGGATGACGTCGGCCAGCGCCTTGGCTGTGCCAGCCGCGACCGCGCCGATGCCCGACTGGCTCACCAGCTTGACGTGGACGCGGGCCTTCGGGTTGGCGCGCTTCAGGTCGAAGATCAGCTGCTTGAGGTCTTCGATCGAGTAGATGTCGTGATGCGGCGGCGGCGAGATGAGGCCGACGCCGGGCGTGCCGCCACGCGTGCGGGCGATCCACGGGTACACCTTCGCCGGCGGCAGCTGACCGCCCTCGCCGGGCTTGGCGCCCTGCGCGAGTTTGATCTGGATGTCGTCGGCGTGCGTCAGATACATGCTTGTGACGCCGAAGCGGCCCGAGGCGACCTGCTTGATCGCGCTGCGACGCTCGGGATCGAGCAGTCGCTCGAGGTCCTCGCCGCCCTCACCGGTGTTCGACTTCGCACCGAGTCGGTTCATCGCGATGGCGAGGGTCTCGTGGGCTTCCTTCGAGATCGAGCCGTAGCTCATCGCTCCCGTCGAGAAGCGCTTCACGATCGACGACACCGGTTCGACCTCGTCGATCGGCACCGGCGGGCGCTCCCCTGCCTTCAGCTTGAACAGGCCGCGGAGCGTCTTCAGCTCCTCCGCCTGCTCGTCGACGAGCTTGGTGTACTCACGGAAGATGTCGTAGCGGCGTGTGCGCGTCGAGTGCTGGAGGCGGAACACCGTGTCGGGGTTGAAGAGGTGCGGGGCGCCGTCGCGGCGCCACTGGTACTCGCCACCGGTCCAGAGCCGCTCGTGGGCCCGCGCCGCGCTGTCCTCCGGGTAGGCATAGTCGTGGCGCGCCTGGTTCTCGGCGGCGATCTCGGCGATGCCGATGCCGCCCAGCTTCGTCTCCGTGCCCGTGAAGTAGCGGTCGACGAACTCCTGGGAGAGACCGACGGCCTCGAACACCTGGGCGCCCGCGTACGACGACACCGTCGAGATGCCCATCTTGGACATGATCTTCAAGACGCCCTTGCCGAGCGCGTAGATCAGGTTCTTGACGGCCTTCTCGGGTGCGATGCCGGTGATGAAGCCGGCACGGACGAGGTACTCGACCGTCTCCATCGCAAGGTAGGGGTTGACCGCGGATGCACCGTAGCCGATGAGGGTCGCGACGTGGTGCACCTCGCGCACATCGCCCGCCTCGACCACGAGGCCCACCTTCATGCGGTTCTCCCGACGGATGAGGTGGTGGTGGACCGCTGACACCATCAGCAGCGACGGGATCGGCACCAGGTCCTTGTTCGAGTCGCGATCGCTCAGGATGATGAACTCCGCGCCGGATGCGATCGCGGCATCCACCTCGGCACACATCTCGTCGAGACGCTCCTCGAGCGCGTGCGGCCCCTTGTCGAAGTGGTACAGACCCCGAATGATGACCGAACGACGGCCCGGAAGCGCCTTGTCGACGTTCTGAAGCTTGGCCAGCTCGTCGTTGTCGATGACCGGGAAGTCCAGCGTGATGGCGCGTGTGTGGTCGGGACCCCAGTCGAGGAGGTTGCGCTCAGGGCCGAGGCCCATCGACAGCGACGTGACGACCTCCTCGCGGATCGAGTCGAGCGGCGGGTTGGTGACCTGCGCGAACTGCTGCGTGAAGTAGTCGAACAGCAGGCGGGGCCGCTTGCTGAGCACGGCGACGGGCGTGTCGGATCCCATGGCGCCCAGCGGCTCCGCACCGGTCTGGCCCATCGGCGTGAGGAGGATGCGGACCTCCTCCTCCGTGTACCCGAAGGTGCGCTGGCGACGCGTGATCGACGCGATGGGGTGCACGATGTGCTCGCGCTCCGGGAGGTCCTTCAGGCGCACGCGTCCGGCATCCAGCCATTCCTGCCACGGGTGCAGGTGCGCGAGCTCCGACTTGACCTCTTCATCCTCGATGATGCGGCCCTGGGCCGTGTCGACGACGAACATGCGGCCAGGGCGCAGGCGTCCGCGGCGCTTGATGCGCTCCGGCTCGAAGTCGAGCACGCCCGTTTCCGAGCCGATGACGACAAGGCCGTCCGTCGTCTCGGTCCAGCGCCCGGGTCGCAGCCCGTTGCGGTCGAGGGTCGCGCCTACGAGCGTGCCATCAGTGAAGATCAGCGCGGCGGGGCCGTCCCACGGCTCCATCTGCATCGCGTGGTACTCGTAGAACGCACGCAGGTCGGGGTCGATGTCGGCCTGTTTCTCGTAAGCCTCGGGCACCATCATCATGATCGCGTGCGGAAGGCTGCGGCCCGTCAAGGTGAGCAGCTCCAGCACCTCGTCGAACGACGCCGAGTCGCTTGCGCCGTCGGTGCAGATGGGGAGCAGCGGGCGGATGTCGCCGAGCAGCTCCGACTCCAGCTGCGACTGGCGCGCCCGCATCCAGTTGCGATTGGCGCCGACCGTGTTGATCTCGCCGTTGTGGGCGAGCATGCGCAGAGGCTGCGCGAGCGGCCACGACGGGAAGGTGTTGGTCGAGTAGCGCGAGTGGACGACTGCCAGCTCGCTCGCGAAGCGCTCGTCCTGCAGGTCGGGGTAGAACGGCTCCAGCTGGAGGGTCGTGACCATGCCCTTGTAGCCGATCGTACGGCTGGAGAGCGAGACGAAGTATGCACCGTGCTCATGCTGCGCGCGCTTGCGCAGGCGGTAGACGCGACGGTCGAGCTCGATGCCCGACAGCGCAGGGCTGTCGCCGACCGCGGGGTGCGAGACGAAGAGCTGCTCGAAGGCGGGCCGGGCAGCGAACGCGAGCTTGCCGAGGTGCTCCTCGACCGTGGGCACGGCACGCCAGCCGAGCACGGTGAGCCCTTCGCTCGCGGCGAGCTCTTCGATCTTGTTCTTGAGCAGGGCACGCTGGTCGCCGTCGATCGGCAGGAACGCCATGCCGGCCGCGTACTCGCCGACCGGAGGCAGATCGAAGTCGACGACCGCGCGGAAGAAGTCGTCGGGCATCTGCGTGAGGATGCCGGCTCCGTCGCCCGTGCCAGCGTCGGAGCCGATGGCGCCGCGGTGCTCGAGGTTGCGCAGCGCCGTGAGCGCGAGCTCGACGACGTCATGCCCGGCAGTGCCGCGGAGCGTCGCGACCATGGCCAGGCCGCACGCATCCTTCTCGAACGCAGGGTTGTACATGCCCTGCTTCGCCGGGAATCCGGTCGAAGAGCGGGTCATGGTGTCTTCATGACGGGGGCTCGAAGGCATACCAACCGTCCTCACTTGATGCTCAACGGGGACGTCGTCGGCCCTGCGGTTGTGTCTTACGGGGTGACTGGGCTTGTGGCTGAGTCTTCGATCGCTTCGGGCTCGGTGGGTGCGCTGATGTCCACGAAGTCGTCGGTGTCATGCGATTGTACAACCCCCTCGGGGCTCCACTCGCGTCCGGGGACGTACGGCGAGGGCTCGAGACCCGGGTGTCGGCGCTTCTGCACGAGCAGGATGACCAGGCCGACCACGACCCCGAAGATCGCAGACCAGACGTTGGTGCGCAGGCCCAGGATCACCTCACTCGGGTCGATGCGGATGGACTCCCACACGATGCGACCCGCCGAATACCAGATCAGATACAGCGCGAACAGCCGGCCCCACTGCAGCCGGAGACGCTTGCCCGCCCACAGCAGCACGATCACACCGACCGTGTTCCAGATGACTTCATAGAGGAACGTGGGGTGGAACAGCGTGCCCTCCGGGAGACCGACCGGCCACGCCGCGTTGGGGTAGTCGATCTCGAGGCCCCACGGAAGGTCCGTCGGCAGGCCGAAGAGCTCCTGGTTGAACCAGTTGCCGAAGCGGCCCATCGCCTGCGCGAGGAGAAGGCCAGGGGCGAGGGCATCGGCAAAGGTCCAGAAGCGGACGCCAGTCCACCTGCAGCCGAGCCAGGCACCGATCGCGCCGCCGATGAGGGCGCCGTAGATCGCGATGCCGCCCTCCCAGATGCGGAACACGGCCCAGAAGTCGGCGCCCTCGCCGAAGTAGAACCCAGGGTGGGTGACCACGTGGAAGATCCGCGCGCCGATGATCGCCAGCGGCACAGCCAGCAGCGAGATGTCGATGACGACCCATGGCTCTGCCCCGCGCTTCGTGAGGCGGTGGTTGGTCATCAGCGCGGCGACGACGATGCCGGCGAGGATGCACAGAGCATAGAAGTGGATCGTCAGCGGACCGACCGTGAACGAGCTGAGGTCAGGACTCGGGATGCTCAGAGGGCTCAGTGTGGTCGCTGCGGCGGCAGGGGTGTGAGAAAGCACGAAGGAGAGTCTACTTGGGGCGCGCGCCGCCTCACGTCCGCCGCGGCGTGGGCGGCCGCGACGGTCAGCGGGATGTGCCGGCGGTGAGCCGGCGCACCTCGGCAGCGAGACCGTCGAGACCGCCGTCGCGGAGCGCCCGGACGAGTGCCGTGCCGACGATCGCGCCGTCCGCGTACTCCAGGACGCCGGCGACCTGCTCGGCCGTCGAGATGCCGATGCCCACGCATGCGTTGTCGACTCCGATCGCGCGGAGGCGCGCCACCAGCGTGCGGGCGGCGGCATCCAGTTCGGCGCGTTCACCCGTGATTCCCATCGTGGAGACGGTGTACACGAAGCCGGTCGACTCCCGCACGATCATCTCGAGGCGCTCGTCGGTGGAGGTCGGGGCGGCGAGGAAGACGCGGTCGAGGCCCGTGCGCTTCGACGCGGCGATCCACTCACCGGCCGACTCCGGAGTGATGTCGGGTGTGATGAGCCCCGCTCCCCCGGCCGCCAGCAGGTCGTCGGCGTAACGGTCGACGCCATACTGCAGCACAGGGTTCCAGTACGTCATGACGAGTACTGGGACGTCGACGCGCGACGAGATCGCACGCACGGCGGTGAAGGTGTCGCGAAGTCGGAATCCGCCCGCGAGGGCCGCCTGCGTGGCTTCCTGGATGACTGTGCCGTCCATGACGGGGTCGGAGTATGGCGGGCCGAGCTCAAGGATGTCGGCGCCGTTCTCCGCGAGGGTCACCGCGGCGTCGATGCTGGTCTGCAGGTCGGGGAATCCCAGCGGCAGGTAGCCGACGAAGGCGCCGCGCCCGCTGGCGCGCGCCGACTCGATGGCTGCGGCGACCCGGCTCACAGCTCCGTCCCTTCGCCCTTGGCCTCCGGAATGTCGGCAGGCGTGTCGACCGGATCGGCGCCCTCGTCGTACAGGCCGAACCACTTCGCGGCCGTGTCCATGTCCTTGTCGCCGCGGCCCGACAGGCTCACCGCGATGATCGCGTCGGGACCGAGTTCGCGCCCGAGGCGCAGGGCTCCGGCGAGGGCATGGGCGGACTCGATCGCAGGGATGATGCCCTCGGTCCGCGAAAGGAGACGCAGGGCGTCCATGGCCTCGGCATCGGTCGCGGGGATGTACTCCGCGCGACCGATGTCGGCGAGCCAGGCGTGCTCCGGGCCGACGCCCGGGTAGTCCAGCCCCGCGGAGATGGAGTGCGACTCGATCGTCTGACCGTCCTCGTCCTGCAGCACGTACGTCTTCGCACCGTGCAGGACGCCCGGGCGACCACGCTCGATGGACGCAGCATGACGTTCGGTCTCGACGCCGTCGCCAGCGGCCTCGACGCCGTAGAGCTTGACGCCCTCGTCATCGAGGAACGCATCGAACATGCCGATGGCATTCGATCCGCCTCCGACACAGGCGACGACCGCGTCGGGCAGACGACCGGTCTCGTCGAGAAGCTGCTGGCGCGCCTCTTCGCTGATGATCTTCTGGAAGTCACGAACCATCGCGGGGAAAGGGTGGGGCCCGGCCGCCGTGCCGAAGATGTAGTTGGTCGTCTCGACCGAGGCGACCCAGTCGCGATACGCGTCGTTGATGGCGTCCTTCAATGTGCGCGACCCCGTTGTGACGGGCACCACCTCCGCACCGAGAAGACGCATGCGGGCGACGTTGAGCGCCTGGCGCTTCGTGTCGACCTCCCCCATGTAGATGGTGCAGTCGAATCCGAAGAGGGCGGCGGCGGTGGCGGTGGCGACTCCATGCTGACCGGCGCCGGTCTCGGCGATGACCCGGGTCTTTCCGAGGCGCTTGGTGAGCAGCGCCTGCCCGATCACATTGTTGATCTTGTGCGAGCCGGTGTGGTTGAGGTCTTCCCGCTTCAGGAAGATCCGCGCTCCACCGGCGTGCTCGGCGAAATGCGGCACCTCGGTGAGCGCCGACGGACGGCCGGCATACGTGTGCAGCAGTCGCCGAAACTCCTCGTCGAAGGCGGGGTCGGCCTTGGCCGCCTCGTATTCGGCGGTCAGCTCGTCGATCGCAGCGATGAGCGACTCGGGCATGTAGCGCCCGCCGAACTCGCCGAAGAACGGGCCGTGGGCATCGCGCAGGCTCATGCGCCGGCCTCCAGGAATGCGTGCAGGGTGCGGACAGGGTCGTTGGTCACCAGCGCCTCGCCGATCAGGACGACGTCGGCTCCCGCGGCGCGGTAGTGGGCGACGTCCTCGGGCGCGAGGACCGCCGACTCGGCGATCTTCACGGCATCCGCCGGAAGGTGCTCTGCCAGGCGGCCGAAGAGATCGCGGTCGAGTCGGAACGTGGTCAGGTCGCGCGCGTTGACGCCCACGAGCTTTGCGCCGATGTCGGCCGCACGGTGGACCTCGTCGAGGGAGTGCGTCTCGACCAGAGGCGTCATGCCGAGCTGGACGATGAGGTCGTGGAGCTCGCGCAGTAGCGGCTGCTCGAGCGCCGCGACGATGAGCAGCACGAGGTCGGCGCCCGCCGCTCGCGCCTCGAGCACCTGGTACGGCGTGGCGATGAAGTCCTTGCGGAGAACGGGCAGCGAGACGCGCCCCTTGACCGCCTCCAGATCGGCGAGGCTGCCCTTGAACCTCCGCTGCTCCGTGAGCACGGAGATCGCGGAAGCACCGCCTTCTTCATACCGTGCGGCCTGCAGCGCGGGGTCGGGGATGTCCGCGAGGTCGCCGCGCGAGGGACTCGCGCGCTTGACCTCCGCGATGATCTTGACGCGTTCGGACGGTGCGAGTGCGGCGAGGGCGTCGAGAGCGGGAGCTTGAGCGAGAGCCAGGCGCTCGACGACGGCGAGCGGCCGATCGACGGCACGTGCCTCGGCATCCTCCACCGCGCCGGCCGTCAGGTCGGCCAGCATGTCAGTGCTGCTTCGGCGAGTACTTGGGGCCGTTGACGCCGTAACCGGCCTTGGCCATGGCCCAGCCCACGATCAGTCCGACGACGAGGAGAGCCGCCGACGCCCAGACGAGTGCGGGCAGGTCGAGGAAGAAGAACAGCGTGCCCAGCGAGACGGCGACGAGCATGATCACGACGGCCGTCCAGGCGGCAGGCGAGTGTCCGTGGCCGGGGTCGTCGATGGCGTTGCTCATGATTCTCCTTCGCGTGCGGGATCGCTGTGGCCAGTCTAGCGGGACGCGGCGGGCGGTCTGGCATCCGGCGCCTCCGTCACGCGGGGACGACGGCGGTCAAGCCGTCGGATCGTCGCCCCGCGTGAGATCGTCCCACGAGTCGATCGCATCGTGCGGACGCGAACCCGCGCGGGCATCGACCGCGGCGTCGGTGCGGAAGCGACGACCGGTGCCCTGCCAGCGATGCGCAGTCGCGATGGTGAGCACGCCGCCGAGCACGACGAGGGCGGATGCCGCCACCGTCAGAACCGGCCAGGGCGTCGAAGCGATGTGGGAGACGAGCGACGCGACCGTGTCCGCCCCTGACAGTCCGGTCTTCTCGGTCACAGCCGCCGCGACCGCATCCACGGGCCGGTCCGACGCGATGCGCCAGGCCCCTGTGCCGAGCGCCGCGCCGATGCCCAGTGCCAGCACGCTGAACAGGTAGCGCAGCGGACGTCCGACGATCGTCAGAGCCAGGGCGAGCGCAAGCGCTGCGAGGCTCAATGGGGCGAGCAGCGCCAGTGCATCGGCGCCAGCGACGTGCAGAGGCTCGGCTGCGACGTCGACCAGCGTGACGTCGAGCCACGTCTGCGTCGAGCCGATGAGCGAGACAGCGCCGCCGGCGAGAATCGCGAGCACGCTGAGGGAGCGCAGCCTCCTGGTCATGCCGTCTGGGGCCCGACGACCGGATGCAGGTCGTCGGCGTCGAAGCACGTGCGGTCGCCCGTGTGGCAGGCGGCGCCCACCTGGTCGACCGTGATGAGCAGAGTGTCGCCGTCACAGTCGAGGCGCGCGCCCTTCACGACCTGGATGTGGCCAGAGGTGTCGCCCTTGCGCCAGTACTCCTGACGCGAGCGCGACCAGAAGGTGACTCGCCCGGTCGTGAGCGTGCGTCGCAGCGCTTCCGGGTCCATCCAGCCGAGCATGAGCACCTCACGAGTGTCGTGCTGCTGGATGATCGCCGGAGCGAGCCCGTCGGCGGTGAAGGCGACGCGCTGCAGAATGCCGTCGACGTCAGGGATGGCGGTCATGTGCGAACCTCGATTCCCTCGGCCACGAGGGCGTGTTTGACGTCTCCGATCGTCAGCTGACCGGAATGGAAGACGGACGCCGCGAGCACTGCGTCGGCGCCGGCGTGGACGGCGGGCGCGAAGTGCTCCGGTGCGCCCGCGCCCCCCGACGCGATGACGGGCACCGACGAGATCTCCCGCATGCGCGACACGAGTTCGAGGTCGAAACCGTCACGCGTGCCGTCGGCGTCGATCGAGTTGACGAGCAGCTCTCCGACGCCGCGCTCGATCGCCTCGCGGGCCCACTCGAGGGCGTCCAGGGTCGTCAGAGCACGCCCGCCGTGTGTCGTGACGACGAAGCCGGACGGCGTCGGCGGCGCGCCCTCAGGCACGCGCTTGACGTCGAGCGAGAGCACGAGCACCTGTGAGCCGAAGCGGTCCGCGATCTCGCCGATCAAGTCGGGCCGGGCGATCGCCGCGGAGTTCACGCCGACTTTGTCCGCGCCCACTCCCAGCAGACAGGCCACGTCGTCGTTCGAGCGCACTCCCCCGCCCACCGTCAACGGGATGAAGACCTCCTCGGCCGTCCTGCGAACGACGTCGTAGGTGGTCGAGCGGTCGTCGACCGTCGCGGTGACGTCGAGGAAGGTGAGCTCATCCGCGCCCTGCTCGAAGTACTGACGCGCGAGGGCGACCGGGTCGCCCATCTCTCGAAGATTCTCGAAGTTGACGCCCTTGACCACCTTGCCGTCCTTGACGTCGAGGCAGGGGATCACCCGGCATACGAGCGACATGTCACAGCCTCGCGTTGTGGATCGGCGTCACGAGGATGGCGCGTGCTCCAATCGCGTAGAGCGCGTCCATCACCTGGTTGACGCTCTTGCGCGGGCTCATCACGCGCACCGCGACCCACGCGGGGTCGCGCAGTGGCGAGATCGTGGGCGACTCGATTCCCGGGGTCAGTGCGACCGCCTGGTCGACCAGATCGGCAGGAAGGTCGTAGTCGATGAGCACGTACTGTCGCGCGACGAGCACACCGCGAAGACGCCGCAGCAGGATGTCGGTGCCCTCCGCTTCGACCGGCGCGCCGATGAGCACGGCCTCCGATTCGAGCAGCACAGGGCCGAAGATCTCCAGCCCTGCCTGCTTGAGGGTCGTCCCCGTCGAGACGACGTCGGCCACCGCGTCGGCGACGCCGAGGCCCACGGCCGACTCCACGGCGCCGTCGAGCGGCACAAGGTCCACCGCGACGCCATGCGCGTCGAGGTAGGCGTCGACCAGTCCCGGATAGGCGGTCGCGACGCGCAGACCCTGAAGGTCGGAGAGCTCGGAGAAGCGTCCGGGAGGGCCGGCGAAGCGGAAGGTAGAGCCGCCGAACCCGAGCTTCTCGATCTCGCGGGCTCCCGGCATCCGGGCGTCGAGGAGCAGATCACGACCCGTGATGCCCACGTCGAGAGCGCCCGACCCCACGTACGTAGCGATGTCCTTCGGACGCAGATAGAAGAACTCGACGTCGTTGACCGGATCGATGACGTGGAGGTCCTTGGGGTCGCGACGGCCGGTGTACCCGGCCTCGCTCAGCAGCTCGCTCGCCGTCTCGGCGAGGGATCCCTTGTTCGGCACAGCGATTCGCAGCATGGTGCAGGGCTTTCGGTATGAGAGATGGACGGCGTGGGGCGAGCTCAGAGATGTCGGTAGACGTCTTCGAGCGTGAGGCCCTTCGCGATCATGAGCACCTGCAGGTGGTACAGCAGCTGCGAGATCTCCTCGGCTGCCTCGTCGTCGGACTGGAACTCCGCGGCCATCCACACTTCGGCGGCCTCCTCGACGATCTTCTTGCCGATCGCATGCACGCCGCGGTCCAGCTGCGCGACCGTTCCCGAATTCTCGGGACGGCTCGCCGCGATCGCGGTCAGCTCGTCGAACAGGGCATCGAAGGTCTTCACCCCATAAGGCTACCGGCCCTCGGTGGCGCCGAGTGCCGCGGACGAGGCGGGCGGCCGCGCGCGGCCGCGTCAGTGCCGATGCGCAGCGGCCGCTCCTGCGCGGAGGGCGGCGATCGCCTGGGCGGGGTCGTCGGCGCCGAAGACGGCCGATCCCGCGACGAAGGTGTCGGCGCCCGCAGCCGCGGCCTGTGCGATGGTCGACTCCGAGATGCCGCCGTCGACCTGCAGCCACACCTGCGAGCCGCGGCGGCGCGCCTCGTCGTGCAGCCGGGCGAGCTTGGGCATCTGGTCGGCCATGAAGGACTGGCCCCCGAAGCCGGGCTCGACCGTCATGACCAGGATCTGGTCGAACTCGTCGAGGATGTCGTAAAGGCCCTCGACGGGAGTCGCGGGCTTGACGGCGACCCCCGCGCGAGAGCCGATCTCGCGCAGGCGACGAGCGAGCTTCACCGGCTCGGCCGACGCCTCGAGATGGAACGTGACAGACGCTGCGCCGAGCTCCGCATAGCCGGGGCCCCATCGGTCGACGTCCGAGATCATGAGGTGGACGTCCAGCGGCACGGGACTGGTCGCCTGGATGCGCTCGACCATCTGCGGGCCGAAGGTGAGATTCGGCACGAAGTGGTTGTCCATCACGTCGACGTGGACGAAATCGGCGGTCGCGATGCGGGCGAGCTCCGACTGCATGTTCACGAAGTCTGCGGCCAGGATGCTGGGATTGATGCGGATGTCGCTGGTCACGGCACCCACCCTACTGGCGGAGGCGCCGCGCCCCGTCATCGGCGGCGCAGGAGCGATATGGACATCGCATCCGTGCCATGGCGGTGCGGCCACAGCTGCGCGCGGCCAGAACCGTCCTTCGGCACGGGTAGGTCGATGTCGCCGACGGCGACGGATGCCACGACAGCGCGTGCGTCGATCTCCTCGATGGCGTCGCCGAACTCACGTCGCGCGTCGGCGATGATCGCCGCTGTCTCCCCCAGGTGCGGCGAGCACGTGACGTAGGCGACGATGCCGCCCGGACGGAGAGCCTCGACCGCCGCGCGGAGGAGCTCTCCCTGCAGATGGGCGAGCTCCGGAACGTCCGCGGCCGACTTGCGCCACCGCGCCTCAGGGCGCCGTCGCAGAGCGCCGAGACCCGTGCACGGCGCGTCGACCAGGATGCGGTCGTAGCGGCCCTTGCCGGCACGACTGCGGCCGTCCTCCTCTGAGACGGGGACGTTCACCGGCACGCCGGACACCGAGTCGCGGACGAGACCCGCCCGTGCCGGCGACACCTCGTTGGCTTCCAATCGCGCGCCCGCGGCAAGAGCCTCGGCAGCCAGCACGGCGGTCTTGCCTCCCGGCCCCGCGCACAGGTCGAGCCAGAGCTCGCCCTCACGGACGTCGGCAGCGCGAGTGAGGGCGAGTGCCGCCAGCTGCGAGCCTTCGTCCTGGACGCGGATGCGGCCGGCAGCGCGCTCGACGACGCGGGCCGGGTCGCCCCCACCGAGACGGAAGCCGATCGGCGAATAGGGCGTCGGCTCGGCGCCCTCCGGGATGACCGCAAGCTCCGGGAGTGCCGTCATCGTCACGCCGGGCGCATCGTTGTCGGCCGCGAGGAGCTGCTCCAGCTCATCGGCTCGTCCTTCAGCGGCAAGTGCGCGCCGGAAGGCGCGGATGACCCACACCGGGTGCGCATGGCGCAGCGCGAGACGCTCGTCGTCGGAACGGGCCACCTCGTCGAGCCGGGCCATCCACTCATCGCTGGTGCGCTCCGACACCCGCCGAAGGACCGCATTCGCAAAACGCGACGCGCCGGCGCCCGATGCCTTGCGCACCTGTCGCACCGTCTCGTTGACGGCGGCGTGCGCGGGCACCCGCATGGAGACCAGCTGATGGACGCCCAGCCGGAGCGCATCGAGCACCGGCGGGTCGATGCGCTCGACCTGCCTGCCCGCAGCGTCGGCGATGATCGCGTCGTAGGTGCCGAGGCGCCGGAGCGTGCCGTACGTGAGCTCCGTCGCGAGTCCCGCATCCGGCCCGCTGAGACCGGCACGCGTGATCTCGCGCGGGAGCAGCAGGTTGGCGTAGGCGTCGGACTCACCGACAGCCCGAAGCGTGTCGTACGCGACCCACCGCGGCGAGCTCACGACCGCTCCCCCACTGCGTCGATCTCGAGCTCGTCGACGTGCAGACCGCGCCACCAGTCGGCCGCGCCCATCGCGCCCTTGCCTGCAGGCTGCACTGTTGTGAGCACCACCGTGCCGTCGCCTGTGCCGGCGTGAACCTCCCTGCCGACCAAGCGCACGCGGCGAGGCGGCAGGTCGGCGCCCTCGCCGCGCCGAGCCGCCAGCACCTTGAGACGCTGCCCGCCGATCATGACGTAGGCCCCCGGCTCAGGAGTCGTTCCCCGGAACCGATCGAGCACGGCATCCGCGGGCTCGGCGAAGTCGAGCAGCCCGTCGGCGATTGTGAGCTTCGGCGCGAACGTCGGCTTCCCTGTCTGTGGCACCGCTGCCGCTGTGCCGTCGGCGATCGCGTCGACGACGGTGGTCAGCAGACCCGCGCCTCTCTCGGCGAGGGCCGCCAGCACGTCACCGGCGGTCGTCTCCTCCGGCACGTCGTAGCGGATCTCCCCATACACGTCGCCCGCGTCCAGCTCGGGCACGAGTCGGAACACCGCGGCCCCGGTCGTGCGGTCTCCCGCGATGAGCGCGTGCTGCACTGGCGCGGCGCCGCGCCATCTCGGGAGGAGTGAGAAGTGGAGGTTGACCCACCCGTGCCGCGGAGCGGACAGCAGCGGCTCCCGCACAAGTCCCCCGTATGCGACGATGACGCCGAGATCCGGCCGCAGCTCTTCTATCGCCGCGGTCGCCTCGGCATCCAGCCGATCCGCTTTGATCACCGTGATGCCAAGCGACTCGGCCGCAGCCGCGACGGGCGACGGCGTCAGCACGCGCTTGCGGCCCACCGGGGCGTCGCGCCGCGTCACGACGCCGACCACCTCGTGGCGCGAGTGAGCGAGCGCCTCGAGCGACGGAACGGCGGGCGCCGGAGTCCCGGCGAAGACGATGCGCATGGAACTCCTCACAGATCGAGCTCGGGCACGTCGAGCCGCACCCTGAGTGTAGTCCGGGGCGCAGTCGGCTTCTGCTCCGCGCGACCGCGAGCAGCGGCGCGGCGGCCCTTGAGCGCCTCGGCGATCACCGAGGCGCGCAGGGAGTCGGCGACGGGCTTTCCGAGCGCGTACTCGAAACGAACGAGCGCACGGACCACCTCATCACCCGTCGGCACGGGGCCGAGGACCGCAGTGTCGGCCAGTCCCGGGACATCGGCCCGCAGCTGCGCGAGCGCCGCCGACACGGCCGTCGTCGTCCCCTCCACAGCGGCGACGCGGACGACAGGCGGCATATGGAGCGGGGCGCGCGCCGCGAGCTCACTCCGCGCGTAGGCGGCCTGCGTCCAGGTGGCCAGTGCCCGCGCGACCGGCCCGGTGACTCCGACGAGATGCACGGGCGCTCCCGGCGCGGCCAGCGCCGCGGCATTGGACCACCAGCGCAGACACGCCTCCCCGATCCGCAGCTGCTCCGCCAACAGCATCTTGTCGCCGTCGAGCAGCAGCACCGCCCGGTAGCCGCCCGGCACGAAGGGCTCTGCACCACGGGTGGCGATCACGAGCGCCGGCCGGGCATCGAGCTCGGTCACCTGGTGCGTGCCGTCGGAGACCACGACGCGGGTGTTCGGGAAGGCGCGGCCGAGTTCGTCGGCGGTGCGTTCGCTCCCTGACGACGCCATGCGCAGCCGTGGGGACGAGCAGTTCGTGCAGGTCCAGCGCGGAAGGGTGCGTCCGCACCACGCGCAGTCGGGAGCGGCGCCCGGACGTTTCGCATGCAGCGGCCCCCCGCAGTGGGGACAGCGAGCGGGCGTGCGGCAGTCAGCGCACACCAGCACAGGCGCGTACCCCGGGCGCGACACCTGTACCAGGACGGGGCCGTGCTGGAGGGCCTCGCGGGCGGCGGCGAAGGCGGCCGACGGCACGCGCTGTCCTCTCCCCTCCGCCTCCTGTGTGCCTGACAGGACGACACGAGGGCTCTCGCGCCGTGCGGCGTGAACCTCTCGCACCCATCCGAGCTGCACGAGGCGCTCGACGTCCGTGGTGCGTGTGTGGCCCGCGAACACCAGCGCAGAGCCTTCCTGCTCCTGTCGGACGAGGGCCGCGTCGCGCGCGTGGACCCCGGGCGAAAGAGGCTCGGCCAGAAGCGGATCGCCGTCGTCCCAGATGACCACGAGACCCACGTCGTGTGCCGGCGCGTACACCGTCGAGCGGTTGCCGACCACGATGCAGGGCACCGGATGCAGCAGCCGCAGGTAGGTCGCATAACGCTCCGGCCCCGACCGCCGCGCATCGTCACGAATCACTGCCTCGTCGGGCACCCGGCCTGCCAGCGCGCCAAGCAGCTGGCTCTGATCTCGATGATCGGGCAGAACGACGATCGCACTTCGGCCGTTCGAGAGCGTCTCGACCGCCATCGCCGCGACCACCTCGGCCCACGCTCCCCACGCGACCCCTTCGTTCGCCACCGGGCGAGGCGGCGCGTCGATCGCCAGGCGCTCTCCCGTCGCGATCGCCTCGGACAGTCCAGGGAACGCCGAGAGGATGCCGTCGGCCCACTCGTTCGATCGTGCATCGACCTCGGGCGTGCATGGTGCAGCCGCGGCGAGCCACGCCTTCTCGGCGCGCACCATGCGCTTCGGGATCGCCAGCCGCAGGATGTCGCCGGCCGACCCGGCGGCCCGGTCGGCGGCGCGGCGAGCCAGCCGGTACAGCGAATCGGGCAGCACCGCAACGGGTGACACCAGGCTGTCGACGTCGGACAGCGGTCGCTCCGGAGGCTCTGTCTGCAGGACCTCGACGACGTAGCCCTCAACCATGCGCCCTGCGGTGCGCAGGGGCACCTTCACCCGCACCCCGGGAACCACGCCATCCAGGTCCGAGGGCACGGCGTAGTCGAAAGGCCGGTCGAGCTGCGGAAGCGGTGAGTCGACCAGGACGCGGGCGACGGTGATCACGGCCGGTCAGAGACCTGCGGCGATGCGGAGTTCCTCGGCTCGGTCGGTGCGCTCCCACGTGAAATCGGAGAGCTCACGCCCGAAGTGGCCGTAGGCGGCGGTCTGCGCGTAGATCGGGCGCAGCAGGTCGAGCCGGTCGATGATCGCCTGCGGACGCAGGTCGAACACCTCGCGGATGGCCGACGTGATCGTCTCGTCGGACACGTGACCTGTGCCGAAGGTCTCGACATACAGCCCCACGGGCGCGGCACGCCCGATGGCGTAGGCCACCTGCACCTCGAGCCGGTCGGCGAGCCCTGCGGCGACGGCGTTCTTGGCGACCCAGCGCATGGCATATGCGGCCGAGCGGTCGACTTTCGACGGGTCCTTCCCGCTGAACGCGCCACCGCCGTGACGTGCGGCTCCGCCGTAGGTGTCGATGATGATCTTGCGGCCGGTGAGTCCGGCGTCGCCCTTGGGTCCCCCCGTGACGAACGGACCCGCCGGGTTGATGACGTACTCGACGTCCGAGATGTCGAGACCGGTCTGCTCGATGACCGGATCGATCACTTCCGCCCGTACCGCCGCGCGCAGCGCCGCGAGTGAGATGTCGGGCTGATGCTGCGTCGAGACGACGACGGTCTCGATCGTGCGCGGCGTGTGGCCGTCGTAGCCGAGCGTGACCTGCGTCTTGCCATCGGGACGCAGGAACGGGAGTGCCCCGGTGCGGCGGGTCTCGGTGAGGCGCTCGGCGATGCGGTGCGCCGTCCAGATGGCCATCGGCATGAGCTGCGGCGTCTCATTCGTCGCGTAGCCGAACATGATGCCCTGGTCGCCGGCGCCGAGCGCGTCGACCGGGTCGACGGATCCCTCTTCCCGGTGCTCGATCGCATTGTCCACGCCGGCCGCGATGTCACTCGACTGCTCTCCGATCGACACCGTGACGCCGCAGGAGTCGCCGTCGAAGCCCGTCTCGCTCGACGTGTATCCGATGCGGTTGACGACGCCGCGGACGATGCCGGGGATGTCGACATACCCTTCCGTGCGCACCTCGCCCGCCACGTGAACGAGTCCCGTCGTGACGAGCGTCTCGACGGCGACGCGGCTCCCGGGGTCGACGGTCAGCAGCGCGTCGAGCACGCTGTCGGAGATCTGGTCGCAGATCTTGTCGGGGTGCCCCTCGGTGACGGACTCGGAGGTGAACAGGCGCAGCTGAGTCATCGGTGCTCCAGACGACGGACGGAAGAGGGGGCGAAGACCATCATGCCCGCGTCCCCCGACATGACGGGAGACGCGGGCACGCGAACGCCATACGGCGTAAAGAGGTCAGTCGATCGAGCGCAGGCGCAGCTTGTCCTCGTGGATCTCGTGCAGCGCGATCGTAAGCGGCTTGTCCTCGACGGTCGAGTCGACGAGCGGGCCGACGTTGTCGAAGAGGTTTCCCTCGTGAAGGTCGGAGTAGTAGTCGTTGATCTGGCGCGCACGCTTGGATGCGTAGATTACGAGCTGGTACTTCGAGTCCACCTTCTCGAGCAGAGCGTCGATGGGCGGGTCGATGATTCCCTGGTCACGGTTGACCATGCTGGACCTCCTGGGTCTCGAGGGCGTTGGAAAGACGTGGGCGCGGTGCTCATGCTGCGAGTGCACCACGGCATCCGACCATTCTACAGGCCGCAGCTCATTCCTGTGCGAGCGCGGCGATCTCGGCGGCCGCCCGAGCCACGTCGTCGTTGACGACGTGGTGGTCGAACTCTCCCTGTGAGGCGAGCTCGACGCGCGCCGTCTTGAGCCGGCGCGCGCGCTCCTCCGCGTCTTCCGTGCCGCGGCCGACGAGGCGGTTCACCAGCTCGTCCCAGCTGGGCGGGAGGAGGAAGACAAGGTTCGCATCGGGGGCGGCCGCGCGCACCTGTCGGGCGCCCTGCAAGTCGATCTCGAGCAGTACCGTGCGGCCTGCAGCCAGCGCCTCGTCGATGGGTGCACGGGGCGTCCCGTATCGGTGCTTGTTGTGGACCGTCGCCCACTCCAGCAGCTCGCCGTCGGCGATGAGCCGGTCGAACTCGGCGTCGTCGACGAAGTAGTAGTGCTCTCCTTCGACTTCCCCCGGTCGGGGCGCGCGGGTCGTCGCCGACACCGACAGCAGGATCTCGGGGTGGTGTTCTTTGATATGGGCGGCCACGGTGCCCTTACCGACGGCAGTCGGTCCGGCGAGCACGATCAGGCGACTCCGCCCGTCGCGCGGCCGAGGCTCGGGCCATCGTCGGTCCAAGAACTCCTGCAGGGCGATGCGCTGGCGGGCGCCGAGGCCGCCCAGGCGCTTGACCGGGGAGATCTCCAGCTCGGCCAGGATGCGGTCGCGCTTGCCCTCGCCGATCGCGGGGAGGGCGGTGAGGAAGTCGGTGATGCGCATCGCACCCGCGGCCGAGTCGGGCTTCGCGAGCGCGCGCCGCAGCAGCTCCTGCGGCGTGATCACGCGCGTGCTGACGTCGCGCTTGAGTGAGGCGCGTTCCTGACGGGCGGCGACCGCGCGGCGCGACGCCGCGACGCGGTCGACCTCGGGGGGACGGCGGGCGTCAGGCATGACGACCTTCCTGCAGTTCGAGATTGTGAGCGTCGATGGCGGCGACGAGACCGTCGGGCCCATGACGGAGGATGCTGCGGCTCGCGCTGGCGAGAACCTGTCGTGACCGCGCGCCGAACAGCGTGCGGAGGTCGCCCAGGCGCGCCCCCTGGGCGCCGAAGCCCGGAGCGAGGATCGGCGCGGGGGGCTCGATCACGTCGGGAAGCGCGTATGCCGCCGCGTCGACGGTCGCGCCGATGACGAAGCCGACGTCACCGAACGGCCCCTCGGACTCGCGGTTGAACGCTGTCACCTCGGCGATGACGCCTGCTGCCACCGTGGGCACCGGGTCGGTCGTGACGGAGGCCGGAACGAGCGCCCGCTGCACAGACGCGCCTTCGGGATTGCTCGTCGCCGCCAGCACGAAGACGCCCTTGCCGCCATTGCGCGCGAGGTCGAACGTCGATCGGAGCGCTCCCACCCCGAGGTAGGGGCTCACGGTGACCGCGTCGGCCTCCAGCGGCGCACCGGGAGTCAGCCACGCGGCCGCGTACGCGTCCATGGTCGTTCCGATGTCGCCGCGCTTCGCGTCGGCGAGCACGAGGAGTCCGGCCTCGCGTGCTGCTGCCACGACGTCTTCGAGCGCCGCGAAACCGCGCGACCCGTAGCGCTCGAAGAAGGCGACCTGCGGCTTGACGATCGCGACCCGTCCTGCCGCGGCCTCGACGACGCGCAGGCCGAAGCTCCGCACGCCGTCCGCACTGCGGCTCAGGCCCCAGTCGTCGAGCAGAGTCTCGTGGGGGTCGATCCCCACGCACAGCTGGCCGCGCTCGCCGGTGGCGCGATGCAGCCGTGTGCCGAATCCGCTCACGCCGTCACCTTCCGGTCATCGGCGTACTCCTGCAGGCTGCGCACGGTGAAGCCCTCTCGGAGGACGGGCAGCGCGCTCACAGCGGCGCCCAGCACGGCCATCGTCGTGAACAGCGCCTTGTCGCCGGCCACCGCCGCTGCGCGGATCTCGTAGCCGTCGGCGCGCGCGATGCCGCCCGACGGTGTGTTCACCACGATGTCGATCTCGCCGGCGTTGATCAGGTCGACGATGTTTCGGCGGCCGGTGTCCTGCGCGTCGGAGTACTTGCCGACGACCTCGACGCGGATGCCGTTGCGCGCGAGGATCTCGGCGGTGCCCTCGGTCGCCGTCAGCCGGAATCCGAGCTCCTGCAGACGGTGGGCCGGCAGGATGACGGCGCGCTTGTCGTCGTCCGCCACCGAGAGGAACACCGTTCCCGACGTGGGCATGCCGCCGTACGCCGCCGCCTGACTCTTGGCGAATGCCGTCGGGAAGTCGCGATCGATGCCCATGACCTCTCCCGTCGAGCGCATCTCAGGGCCGAGCACCGAGTCGACCGTGTGGCCGTCGGCGGTGCGGAAGCGCTTGAAGGGCAGCACGGCCTCCTTGACGGCCACCGGAGCGTCGAGCGGGACGCGCGAGCCGTCCTGCTCGGGCAGGAGCCCCTCGGCCTTCAGCTCGGCGATGGAGGCGCCCGCCATGATGCGGCTGGCGGCCTTCGCGAGCGGCATGCCGAGCGCCTTCGACACGAACGGCACCGTCCGCGACGCGCGCGGATTCGCCTCGATGACGTAGAGTACGCCGGCCGAGACGGCGAACTGCACGTTCAGCAGCCCGCGCACGCCGACGCCCTCGGCGATCGCGAGGGTCGCGACGCGCACGCGGTCGATCTCGTTACGGCCGAGCGACACAGGCGGCAGCGTGCAGCTGGAGTCGCCCGAGTGGATGCCGGCCTCCTCGAGGTGCTCCATGACGCCGCCGATGTAGAGCTCGTCGCCGTCATACAGCGCGTCGACGTCGATCTCGATCGCGTCGTCGAGGAACCGGTCGACCAGGAGCGGCGCACCCTCCCCGATGATCGCCTGATCCGCGATGCGGGCGAAGTAGTCGTGCAGGCTGGGGGTGTCGTACACGATCTCCATGCCACGGCCGCCGAGCACGAAGCTCGGACGCACCAGCACCGGGTAGCCGATCTCCTCGGCGATGCGGACAGCGCCCTCCTCATCGATCGCCGTGCCGTTGCGCGGCGCGACGAGACCGGCGCGGTCGAGCAGACGCGAGAACAGCTCTCGTTCCTCGGCGAGGTCGATGGCCGAGGGCTTCGTGCCGAGGATCGTGTAGCCGGCCGCCTCGATGCCCTTCGCGAGGCCGAGCGGCGTCTGACCCCCCAGCTGGCAGATGACGCCGAGGATCTCCCCGGACTGCGCCTCCGCGTGCAGCACCTCGAGGACGTCTTCAAGCGTGAGGGGCTCGAAGTACAGGCGGTCGCTCGTGTCGTAATCGGTCGAGACCGTCTCGGGATTGCAGTTGATCATGACGGTCTCGAAACCGGCGTCCGACAGCGCGAACGATGCGTGGACGCACGAGTAGTCGAACTCGACGCCCTGACCGATGCGGTTGGGGCCCGAGCCGATGATGACGACCTTCGTGCGGTCAGAGGGCGTGACCTCGGTCTCGAAGTCATACGACGAATAGTGGTACGGCGTCAGCGCCGGGAACTCGCCTGCGCACGTGTCCACCGTCTTGAACACGGGACGCAGGCCCAGCGCATGGCGGCGCGCACGGGCCTCGGTCTCCGACATCCCGCGCAGCTGCGCGATCTGCGTGTCGCTGAAGCCGTGCTCCTTCGCGACCCGCAGCGTGTCGGCATCGAGGTCGGCGGCCGTGCGGACGAACTCCGCGACCTCGTTGATGAGCGCGATCTGGTCGAGGAACCAGGGGTCGATCTTGGTCGCCTCGAAGGCCTGCTCGATCGTGGCGCCCTTGCGCATCGCCTGCTGGAGCACGACGATGCGGCCGTCGGTCGGCGTCTTGGCGATCTCCAGCAGCTCCTCGACCGAACGCTCCTCGTCGCCCCAGTGGAAGCTGGAGCCGCGCTTCTCGAGCGAACGGAGCGCCTTCTGCAGAGCCGTCGCATAGTTGCGGCCGATCGCCATGGCCTCGCCGACCGACTTCATGGTCGTCGTGAGTGTGGTGTCGGCGTTCGGGAACTTCTCGAAGTTGAACCGAGGCACCTTGACCACGATGTAGTCGAGCGTCGGCTCGAAGCTCGCCGGCGTGACCTTCGTGATGTCGTTGGGGATCTCGTCGAGGCGGTAGCCGATGGCGAGCTTGGCGGCGATCTTCGCGATCGGGAAGCCCGTCGCCTTCGACGCCAGCGCCGACGAGCGCGAGACGCGCGGGTTCATCTCGATGACGATGATGCGGCCGGTCGCCGGGTCGACGGCGAACTGGATGTTGCAGCCGCCCGTGTCCACACCCACGGCGCGGATGATGTCGATGCCGATGTCGCGCAGCTTCTGGTACTCGCGGTCCGTCAGCGTGAGCGCCGGCGCCACGGTGATCGAGTCGCCCGTGTGGACGCCGACGGGGTCGACGTTCTCGATGGAGCAGACGACGACCGTGTTGTCGGCCGTGTCGCGCATGAGCTCGAGCTCGTACTCCTTCCAGCCGAGGATCGACTCCTCGAGGAGCACCTCGGTCGTCGGCGAGTCGCGAAGGCCCGCCCCGGCGATGCGGCGCAGGTCGTCCTCGTCGTATGCGAAGCCGGAGCCCAGCCCGCCCATCGTGAACGACGGACGCACCACGAGCGGGTAGCCGAGCTCCTCGGCCGCCTCGAGGACCTCGTCCATCGTGTGGGCGATGCGCGACTTGGCCACGTCGGCGCCCGCGTCGAGCACAAGCTGCTTGAAGATCTGGCGGTCCTCGCCCTTCTGGATCGCCTCGACCTTGGCGCCGATCAGCTCGACGTCGTACTTGGCCAGGATGCCCTGCTCGTGCAGGGCCATCGCCGCGTTGAGAGCCGTCTGCCCGCCGAGGGTGGGCAGGATCGCGTCGGGCTTCTCCTTCGCGATGATCGTCTCGATGACCGCGGGCGTGATCGGCTCGATGTAGGTCGCGTCGGCGAAGTCGGGGTCGGTCATGATGGTCGCCGGGTTGGAGTTGACCAGGATGACGCGCACGCCCTCCTCGCGCAACACCCGACAGGCCTGCGTGCCGGAGTAGTCGAACTCGCACGCCTGGCCGATGACGATCGGGCCGGACCCGATGACGAGGACGCTCTTGATGTCGTCGCGCTTAGGCATTCTTGGTGTTCTCCAGGTTCGCGACGACGAGGTCACGGAAACGGTCAAAGAGGTAGTTGGCGTCGTGGGGCCCGGCGGCCGCCTCCGGGTGGTACTGCACCGAGAAGGCGGGGATGTCGAGCGCGCGGAGTCCCTCGACGACGTTGTCGTTGAGGCCGACGTGGCTCACTTCGACGCGTCCGTAGCCGTGAGGGCTTTCCACGGTGCCCTCGACGGGCGCGTCGACCGCGAAGCCGTGGTTGTGCGCCGTGATCTCGACGCGGCCGGTGGCCTTGTCGAGCACCGGCTGGTTGATGCCGCGGTGCCCGAAGGGCAGCTTGTAGGTGCCGAAGCCGAGGGCGCGCCCCAGCAGCTGGTTGCCGAAGCAGATGCCGAAGAACGGCAGGCGGTCGTCGAGCACGGCGCGCAGCAGCTCGACGTGGTCGTCGGATGCCGCGGGGTCGCCGGGGCCGTTGGAGTAGAACACCGCGACCGGCTCGATAGCGCGGATCTGCTCGATCGTGACGCTCTGCGGCAGGACGTGGACGTCGAAGCCGCGCGCGGCCAGGTTGTCGACCGTCGCCTGCTTCACGCCGAGGTCGAGCACTGCCAGGTTGCCGATCCGCTCGACGCCGTCGGGGGCGCGTGTGACCTCGGCGGCGGTCACCGACACCTCGGCGGACAGGTTCTGTCCGGCCATCTGCGGCGCCTCGCGTACGATGCGCAGCTGCTCCTCCGGATCGAGCGCCGCCGCTTCACCCGAGAAGATGCCGCCGCGCATGCTGCCGGCCGAGCGGAGAATGCGCGTGACCGCACGGGTGTCGATGCCGCTGATGCCGACGATCCCGTCGCGCGTGAGGGCTTCGTCGAGCGACTCCTCGGCGCGCCAGTTGGAGACCACGCGCGAAGGATCGCGCACGATGTAGCCGGCGACCCAGACGCGGCGCGACTCAGGGTCTTCGTCGTTCATGCCGGTGTTGCCGATGTGCGGTGCCGTCTGCAGCACGATCTGGCCCGCGTAGGAGGGGTCGGTGAGCGTCTCCTGGTAACCGGTCATGCCGGTCGAGAAGACGACCTCGCCGAGAGTCGTGCCGCGTGCGCCGTATGCGCGTCCGCGGTGGCGCGTGCCGTCTTCGAGGACGAGGACAGCGGGGTCGAGCGCCGGTGAGAAGGAGGGGGTGGTCATGCGTCGGTTCCCGTCGGGGTGGTCGAAGTCTGTGCGGAGAGTGTGGAGGACACGGCGTCGACGATGGCGCGCGCCGTGGTGTCCTGCGGTCGGAAGTACGAGTCGACGATCGTGTCAGCGTCGATGCGCCAGTCGATCCGGGCGAGTCCGCCCTTCTCGACGACGCGGTCGATCGTCACGGTCGCGCGTTCGGCGGCCGTGATCGACGCCGTGTCGATGAACAGGCGGCGCCGACCGGGCAGGTCGAGTGCGATGCCGTGGTCGGTGACGACGCCGTCGACGCGCGAGCGGAACGCGAGGCCGTCGATCGCGAGACGCTCGAGCGGTTCGTCGTGCCGGGTCGTGGCGACGTAGAACCCGGTGAAGCGCAGGACGACCTCGGCGTCTGCCGGGACGTCGCCCACCGGCGCCACGAGCGCGGCGTCGCGGCGCGCTCGTCGTCGCCACGACCAGACGCCGAGGCCGAGCAGCACGGCCGTAAACGCGACGAGGATGAGCAGGGCGATCTCACGGGTCATGAGGCGACCTCCCGTCGCGATGCCGGCGCCTCGACGACGGCGCCGTCGACGACCGTGGCGGTGCCGCGGAAGAACGTCCACCGCACCTCGCCCGGGAGCTCGCGTCCGAGGTAGGGCGAGTTGACGCTGCGCCCGCGCAGGTCGTCGCGTGTGAACGCGCGCACCGGCGACGGGTCGTACAGCGTGAGCGAGGCCGGGGCGCCGGCGACCAGACCGGTGCCGGCATCCGACAGCCGCCCGATGCGCGCCGGCGCCGCCGACATGACGCGGGCGACGTCGTCCCATCCGAGCATCCCGGTGTCGACGACGGCCTGCTGCACGACGCGCAGTGCCGACTCGAGGCCGACCATGCCGTTGGCCGCGGCCTGCCACTCGCACGACTTGGCTTCGGCGGGGTGCGGCGCATGGTCGGTCGCGACGATGTCGATCGTGCCGTCCGCGAGGCCTTCGCGCACCGCCTGCACGTCTTCGTCGCGACGCAGCGGCGGGTTGACCTTGTAGCGCGCGTCGTAGCCCCGCACGAGCTCCTCCGTGAGGAGCAGATGATGCGGGGTCACCTCGGCCGTCACGTTCACACCGCGGCGCTTGGCCCAGCGGATGATGTCGACGGATCCGGCCGTCGAGAGGTGACACACGTGCAGCCGTGATCCGACGTGCTCGGCGAGCAGGATGTCGCGCGCGATGATCGACTCTTCGGCGACGGCGGGCCAGCCGGCCAGACCGAGCTCGGCCGACACGGTGCCCTCGTTCATCTGCGCGCCTTCGGTGAGCCGAGGATCCTGTGCGTGCTGAGCGACGACCCCGTCGAACGCCTTCACGTACTCGAGCGCACGCCGCATGATGAGCGGATCGAACACGCAGAAGCCGTCGTCACTGAAGACGCGCACGCGCGCACGGGAGGAGGCCATCGCCCCGAGCTCCGCGAGCCGCTCGCCCTTCTGCCCGACCGTGACGGCGCCGATCGGCTGCACGTGGACGTACCCGGCCGCCTCGCCGAGCGCGAGCTCCTGCTCGACCACACCGGCGGTGTCGGCGACCGGCGAAGTGTTCGGCATCGCGAAGACCGTCGTGTATCCGCCGGCCGCGGCCGCCCGCGATCCGGTCAGGATCGTCTCCGAGGCCTCGTAGCCGGGTTCGCGGAGGTGAGTGTGCAGATCGACCAGTCCGGGAAGAGCGATGAGGCCGTCGGCGTCGACGACGGCGGCGCCCGCGCGGTGGAGCCCGGCGCCGACTTCTTGGATGACGCCGTCTGCGATCACGATGTCGGCGGGGTCGCCGCCCTGGATGCGCGCGCCCTTGATGAGGATCGTCTCGTGCGCGCTCGTGCGGGTGCTCATCGGACGTTCTCCTCGGTCTCGTCGGCACGCTCCCCTGCCAGCAGCAGGTAGAGGACCGCCATGCGCACCGAGACTCCGTTCGCGACTTGCTCGAGCACGGTCGACCGCGGTGAATCGGCGGCGTCGGCGGAGATCTCCAGGCCACGGTTCATCGGGCCGGGGTGCATGACAATGCTATCGCGGGGAAGAGAGGCCAGGCGCTCGGAGTCGAGACCCCAGCGACGCGAATACTCCCGTTCAGTAGGGAAATACGCCGCGTTCATGCGCTCGAGCTGGATTCTCAGCATCATGACAGCGTCCGGAGCGGCGGCGATCGCCTCGTCGAGGTCGTACACGACGGTGGCAGGCCATGCCGAGACATCCTGCGGCACGAGCGTGGGCGGAGCGACGAGCGTGACGCGGGCGCCGAGCGTCGTCAGCAGCCACACGTTCGAGCGTGCCACGCGAGAGTGCAGCACATCGCCGACGATCGCGACGTGCAGGCCGGAGAGATCGCGACCGCGGCTGTCGTCGCCGAACGTCCGCTTGCGCAGCGTGAAGGCGTCGAGGAGCGCCTGCGTCGGGTGCTCGTGCGTGCCGTCGCCGGCGTTGACGACACCGGCCGAGATCCAGCCGCTCGTCGCGAGCGTGTGCGGCGCGCCGGACGCGCCGTGACGGATCACGACGGCATCCGCACCCATCGCCTGAAGCGTCTGGGCCGTGTCCTGCAGCGACTCCCCCTTCGAGACCGACGAGCCCTTCGCGGAGAAGTTGATGACGTCGGCGGAGAGTCGCTTGGCTGCGGCCTCGAAGGAGATTCGCGTGCGGGTGGAGTCCTCGAAGAAGAGGTTCACGACGGTCCTGCCGCGAAGGGTCGGAAGCTTGCGGATCTCGCGCGACTGCGTGTCGCGCATGTCCTCGGCAACATCGAGGATGCGCAGCGCCTGTGCGCGATCGAGTGTCTTGGTGTCGAGCAGGTGCCTCATCAGCCGATCGTCACCTCCTCGACGCCGTCGACCGCGTCCAGGCGGACGTTGACGCGCTCGTCACGGGCGCTGGGAAGGTTCTTCCCCACGAAATCGGGACGGATCGGAAGCTCGCGGTGCCCGCGATCCACAAGGATCGCGAGGCGCACGATCGAGGGGCGCCCGATGTCGTTCAAGGCGTCGAGGGCCGCCCGGATGGAGCGCCCCGAGAACAGGACGTCGTCGACGAGGACGACGGTCCGACTGTCGATGCCGCCCGCTGGTATCTGCGTCGGCTGCGGCGTCCGGGTGGGGTTCCGGTGAAGATCGTCACGATACATCGTGACGTCGAGCGACCCCACGGGGACGGTCGTGCCTGAGAACTCGCTGATGAGCGAGCCGATGCGCTCGGCGAGGGCGACGCCGCGCGTCGGAATGCCGAGAAGCACCAGGTTCTCGGGGCCCCTGTTGGACTCGAGGATCTCGTGTGAGATCCGAGTCAGTGCGCGGGCGATGTCGGCGCTGTGCAGAACGGTGCGTGACGTGGCAGCGTGAGGCTGCTCACTCGGCGGATCGCCGGGCATGCTCATGTCGCCGCTCCCTTCTCCGCCTCACAGGACGGGGTTAAAGGTTGCTGGATACGGCTCCAGCCTAGCGGAACGACCTCCCCGTCCGGACGCGGTCAGCGCGATGGTTGACACCTAGCAACACTAGGCCTAGCATCACTAGGTGTGAACGCAGAAGCACTCAAAGGCCACCTCGATCTGCTCGTGCTCGCCGTGGTGTCGTCGGGTCCCATTCATGGGTACGGCGTCATCGAAGGGCTGAGGACGCGCAGCGAGGGCACGTTCGATCTCGCCGAAGGCACCGTGTACCCGGTCCTCCACCGCCTTGAGCGGGCGGGCCTCCTGCAGCACGAGTGGTCGGAGGCGTCCGGGCGACGCCGCAAGCTCTACTCCCTCACCACACAAGGCGAAGCGAAGCTCGCAGAACGCCGCCGGGGCTGGCGCGAGTTCGCAGAGGCCGTCGAATCCGTCCTGAGGAGGAACCCGTGGCCGCAGACGGCCTGATCACCGAGTATCTGAGCGTCCTCGACGGTCGCCTCCGCACACGGCGGGATCGCCACGATCTCCTCGACGAGATCGCCGATCACCTCTACAGCGCCGTCGAGCGACTCGAATCGCTCGGCATCGACCGCGAGACCGCCGAACGCCGAACTCTGGCGCGCTTCGGCGAGCCGCGCCTCGTGGCATCCCTCCTCACATCCGTTCCATCGAAAGGAAGCACTGTGTCGTTGTTCTTCTCCCGCCACCTCGGGGGTCTCTCCGCCGTCGCCGGCGTCCTCTGGGCGGCAGCGGTCGTGTTCACCTACTACGGCTACACCGCGCTCAGCGGCTCTTGGACCAGTGAGCGATACCTCACCTCCGCTGTCGTCGTCGGTCTCGCCTCCTTCTTCACGGTGGCCGTCCTCATCGGCCTCAATGTGCGCGCCATCGGTCGCGTCGACCGAGCCACGGTCGCGATCGCCGTCATCGGACTGCTCGCGGCCTTCACCGGCACCGTGCTGTCATGGGTCATCGTCGTGTGGCTGCCGCTCATGGCGACAGCCGTGACGTGGACGATGCTGCGCGCACGACGCGCGCACGCTGGTTCGCGCACCTTCGCGACCGTGCTGCTGGTGGCCATGCCACTGCTTGCGATCGCATCGATCGTGGTGCCGCTCGTCGGCGTCATCGCCGACCTCGACGTGGAGGCCGGCGCGTGGCTCGTGGTGGCGGGCGTCGCCGTCGTCCTGTTCGCCGCCCTCATCGATATCGCAGTGCGCCTCGCGACGCGCGTGCGGTCGGCCACCCTGACCGCCTGATTCGCATCCGGACCAAGATCGGCCGTTCCCTTCCGGGGCCGGCCGATCTTCGTCTTCAGCGCTGCGTCGTCACGGCGCCCGCGGAGATCTCCGCTGACTGCGCTGCGTCGGGCTCGTTCGTGCGCGACGCCCGAATCGGGTGGCCCTGCGTCGTGAGGCAGCGGCCCGACGCGAGATCCCACTTCCAGTCGTGCAGCGAGCAGGTCAGCACGCCGTCTTCGATCTTGCCCGTCTTCGTGAGGTCGGCGCGCAGATGCGGGCAGCGACGCTGCACGGTCCAGCCGCCGATCTCGGCATCCTCCGTCTGGTCGGACTGCTCGGCATACCAGTTCTCGACGTACTCGATGCGGTCACGTGACAGGCACTTGAGGAAGGTCGTGAGGAACTCGTTGAACTTGCCGCTTCGTCCGACCTCGAACTGCATCGACAGGAAGATGGAGTTCGACCAGTCGATCTCGTGATCGGCGATGTTGGTCGACACGAGGTCTGCGGGGATCGTGTACCAGTACACGCACTCCTCGCCCGCGTACTCGCGGACCTTCGCCTTCGGGAAGTCGACCACCATGTCGAGCTCTCCGATGCGGAACCGCACGTTGCCGCCCACGCCGTTGCGGATCGTGCGCGCGCGCCGAAGAAGCGGCTCCCACCACTCCTTGATCGCCTGAAGCATCTCGGCCGGCGGGAGCACCGCGGCACGCGACGCCTCCTCGGCGCGGATCTCGTCCTGGCGCGAGTCGCGCTGCTCGGCGAGGTACTCCCACTTGCGGTCGAAGACCCGGTCGATCTCGGCGTCGGTGTAGAGGGTCTGCGTCACCGAGACCTGCCCGTCGACGATGTCGACCTGCGTGCCCGGCACGAACTCGTAGCCCTTCTGCTCAGGACGCAGCTCCCGCATGTGAGCGAGGAACTCCCGCTGGTCCGTGAAGATCGAGTCGTCCTGAAGCCCCGTGCCGTTGAAGCGGAAGAGCTCCTCGCGGAGGAACATCGGCGGTCCTGCCATCGGGAACACGTGCGGCGCGTCGACCTTCTCGATGTAGTACATCGCGCGCTTGTTCTGCGCGTCGCGCTTGAGCTTGGCGAAGTTCTGCTTCGCGTCTTGCGGAAGGTCGTAGACCATCGGCCACCAGATGGCACCCGACACCTGCGTGAAGTACGCGTCCGGCTTGCTGAACCCGAGGAGCTTCTCGAGATCGAGCGGGTGCGAGTCGTTCTGGTTGAGAATGCTGGCGGTCGGATCCTCCACACTCAGCGACGAGTCGCCGATAGGGCCGTCGCTCGGCGCGCGCAGCGGCGTGACCATGAGCCGCATGTCGCCGAACTCGAGCGGGACTCCGGCCTCGGTGTAGACGATGTTCTCGTAGCCGAGATTGCGGAGGTCGTTCTCGAGGTCGTCGGTCGGGTACTCAGGGAGCAGCACGGGGATGTCGGAGCGCACGTAGCGACGCAGGAGCGCGGGATCGAAGTGGTCGCGGTGCCGGTGCGAGATGTAGAGGAAGTCGGCGGCCCCGAAGCGCTCCCAGTCGAGTGCGCGGTTGTCGGGGAACGGAAACCAGGAGCCGAAGAAGCTCGGGCCGATGACCGGGTCGCAGAGAATGCTTCCGCCGGTCGTCTCGATGAACATTCCGGCATGTCCGAGTCCAGTGATGCGCACGTGTAGAACCTCCTCGACGGGCACCACGAGTCTATGCGGTGGCGACCGTCCTGGCCTGAGAGCCGGCCGTGCTCGACCGGGTCGTTGACGATCGGGGCTGATCAGCTCGCCCGCGCGATGCGCGCCAGCACCCCGTGGACGAACGATCCTGAATCATCGGTCGAGAGCTCCTTGGCGAGCTCGACGGCCTCGTCGATCGCGACAGCGGTGGGCACCGCGTCGTTGAAGAGAATCTCCCACACGCCGATCCGCAGCACGGCGCGGTCGACCGCGGGCATCCGCTCCAGCTTCCAGTCGCGTGCGTGCGTGACGATCTGCTCGTCGATCTCCTCGCGGTTGTCGATGACGCCGTCGACGATCTCACGGGCGTACAGCCAGGACGCCTCGCGGGCCGGCTCGTTCGCAGCGCGCTTGGCCTCTGCGGCGAGCGTCGAGGCGAGGTCGTCCCCGCGCACGTCGCTCTGGTAGAGGATGTCGAGGGCGCGCTTGCGCGCCTTGCTTCGGGCGCTCACCTCAGTTGACTCGGCCGAGGTAATCACCCGTGCGGGTGTCGACCTTGACCTTCGTGCCGGTCTCGAGGAAGAGCGGGACCTGGATCTCGTAGCCGGTCTCGACGGTGGCCGGCTTGGTGCCGGCCGACGAGCGGTCGCCCTGCAGGCCGGGCTCGGTGTACGTGATCTCGAGGACGACCGAGGCGGGAAGATCGACATACAGCGGCGTCCCGTTGTTGAGCGCGATGGTGACCTGCTGGTTCTCGAGCAGGAAGTTCGCCGCGTCGCCGACGGTGGCGGCCGGGACGTTGATCTGGTCGTAGTCGCTCATGTCCATGAACACGAAGCTGTCGCCGTCGTTGTACAGGTAGGTGAAGTCGCGGCGGTCGACGTTCTCGATGTCGATCTTCGTGCCCGCGTTGTAGGTCTTGTCGACGACCTTGCCTGTGAGCACGTTCTTGAGCTTCGTGCGGACGAATGCTCCGCCCTTGCCCGGCTTGACGTGCTGGAACTCGACGACGCTCCAGAGCTGACCGTCGATCTTGAGGACGACGCCGTTCTTGATGTCTGCGGTGGTTGCCATGAGCGTGGAGATTCCGTTCGGTGAGGGATTCGGTGGCCGGGATGGCGCGGCGATCGCGCGACGGCCGACAGTCGATTCTAAAGGAAGCGCCGGGCGTTCACGCCCGCGGGGCAGTCCAGGCGCGTCCCGCGAGGCGCCTCATGCGCCGTCGACGCTTTCGATCGCGTCGATGAGCTCGCCCGTCGCGCGGGCGTAGCCGGTGACGCCCTCGCCGATGACGTGCACGCGCGCGACATCGCGCACGTAGGAATGATGACGGAACTTCTCGCGTGCGTAGACGTCGGAGATGTGCACCTCCGCCACGGGCAGTCCGACGCCGCTGAGGGCGTCTCGCAGCACGACCGACGTGTGGGTCAGCCCGCCGGGATTGATGACGATCCCTGAGCAGTCCTCGCGAGCCGCGTGGATCGAGTCGATCAGCACACCCTCGTGGTTGCTCTGCACGGCGCGCACGTCGTAGCCGCGCTCGGCCGCCACCCGGGTGACCAGCGCCTCGACGTCGGCGAGGGTCTCGCGCCCGTAGATGTCGGGCTCCCGCGTACCCAGCAGGTTCAGGTTGGGACCGTTGACGAGCAGGATTCGGCGAGGCGTGGTCACGTCAGAACCCTATCGGCTCGAGCATTCCGGCCGTCGACGCCCGCCAGCGTCCGTCAGCCCGCGACCTCCTGGTAAGCCGCGAACAGCAGCGACTCGTCCGGAGCCTGCAGCACGGTCGGCTTGGCGATGTCGTCGAGCACGATGAAACGCAGCATCGAGCCGCGGGCCTTCTTGTCGCGCTGCATCGTGGCCAGCAGCTGGCTCCACGCGCCCGCACGGTATGTGGTGGGCAGCCCCAGCAGCTCCAAGATGTCACGATGACGCTGCGCCGCGGCATCCGAGAGCCGTCCCGCCAGTCGAGACAGCTCAGCGGCGAACAGCATGCCCACCGAGATCGCCGCCCCATGACGCCACCGGTAGCGCTCCGCATGCTCGATCGCGTGCCCCAGCGTGTGTCCGTAGTTGAGCACCTCGCGCAGCCCGGCCTCGCGCAGGTCTTCGCCCACGACGCGTGCCTTCATATCGATGGCCAGCTCGATGCACCGACGGAACGCATCGCTGTGCGGCTCGACGACGGCCTTGGGGTCGGCTTCGATGAGGTCGAGGATCTCCGGATGCCAGATGAAGCCCGCCTTCACGACCTCGGCGAACCCCGCGACCCGCTCATGCTCGGAGAGCGTGTCGAGCAGGTCGAGGTCGCAGATCACGGCGCGGGGCGGCCAGAACGCACCGACGAGGTTCTTGCCCTCCGACGTGTTGATCCCGGTCTTCCCGCCCACGGCGGCATCGACCATCCCCAGGACCGTCGTGGGGACGTGGACCACCGCGACCCCGCGCAGCCACGTCGCGGCGACGAAGCCCGCCAGATCCGTGACCGCGCCGCCGCCGAAGCCGACCACGGCATCCGTGCGCGTGAAGTCCGCCTGTCCCATGACCTGCCAGCAGAACGCGGCGACCTCCACACGCTTGCCCTGCTCCGCGTCCGGGATCTCTGCCAGGAGCACCTGCCGGTCATCGCCGAGCGATACGCGGAGCTCCTCTGCCTGGGCGGCCAGTGTCGGCGGGTGCACGATGAGCACCTTGCGTGCTCCCGCGGGAAGCACGTCACGCAGCAGCGGCAGGATGCCGTGGCCCACGGTGATGTCGTAGGGCTGCTCCCCCGCGACGGTGATCACGGTCGTGTCGGTCACGATGCTTCTCCTCTCGCCCAGGCGGCGATGTCGTCGACGATGTCCTGCAGGGGGCCGTGTGACGTGTCGAACGTCACATCGGCGAGCCGCGCGTAGATCTCGCGCCGCTGCTCGTAGAGCTCGGTCCACCGACGCACGGCGTCGCCGCCCTGCAGGAGCGGACGCTTTGTGCTCCGCACACGGGACGCGACGATGCGCGGCTCGACGGTCAGCAGCACGACGCGGTGGTCGGCCAGCAGGCGCTGGGTGTCAGGGTCGACCACGGCGCCACCGCCGAGCGCGACCACTCCCCCGCGCTCCAGACACGATGCGACCGCGTCGCGCTCGAGGGCGCGGAAATGCTCCTCGCCTTTCTCGGCGAAGATCGACTCGATCGGGCCGTGCTCACGCACGACGACGGCGTCGCTGTCAGAGAACGGCACGCCCAGTGCGCGGGCGACGCGCTTTCCGATGCTCGTCTTGCCGGCGCCCATCGGGCCGATCAGCACGATCGCGGAGGTCATCCGAGCAGAGCGTCGCTGCCGGCGGTGGTCGCCAGGCTCTCCGGGATCGCCGCGAGGTATCCCTCGAGGTTGCGACGCGTCTCCGCGACGCTGTCCCCGCCGAACTTCTCGAGGACGACGTCGCCCAGCACGATCGCGACCATGGCCTCCGCGACGACACCCGCAGCCGGCACGGCGCAGACGTCGGAGCGCTGATGATGCGCGGTCGCCGCCTCCCCCGTGGACACATCGATCGTGCGCAGCGCGTGGGGAACGGTGGCGATGGGCTTCATCCCCGCCCGCACGCGCAGGACGGTGCCCGTCGACATGCCGCCTTCGGTGCCGCCCGCCTTGTCGGTGGCGCGGGCGATGCCCCGCTCAGTCGCGAACAGCTCGTCGTGAGCGGCCGACCCGCGGCGGCGAGTCGTCTCGAAGCCGTCGCCGACCTCGACGCCCTTGATCGCCTGGATGCTCATGAGGGCCTGTGCGAGCTTCGCGTCGAGTCTGCGATCCCATTGCACGTGCGAGCCGAGGCCCGGCGGAAGGCCGAAGGCGAGCACCTCGACGATGCCACCCAGCGTGTCGCCGTCTTTGCGAGCGGCGTCCACCTCAGCGACCATCGCGGCGCTCGTCGCCGCGTCGAAGCAGCGCAGCGGGTCGGCGTCGAGCGCGTCGACATCGTCCGGCGTCGGCACAGGCGACCCGGCCGGCACCTGCACCGGACCGATGGACAGCGTGTGTGAGACGAGGCGGATGCCCAGTTCGCCCAGGAAAGAGCGGGCGATCGCGCCGAGAGCGACGCGGGCGGCCGTCTCGCGAGCGCTGGCGCGCTCCAGGATCGGGCGCGCCTCGTCGAAGCCGTACTTCTGCATGCCCACGAGGTCGGCGTGTCCCGGGCGGGGGCGCGTGAGCGGAGCGCCGCGCCCGCGGGACTTCTCGGTGAGCTCGACCGGTTCGGGGCTCATCACCTCGACCCACTTCGGCCACTCCGTATTGCCGACGCGCAGCGCGATCGGGCTGCCAAGACTGAGGCCGTGACGGACGCCGGCCGAGATCGTCAGCTCGTCTTCCTCGAATTTCATGCGCGACCCGCGACCGTAGCCGAGCTTCCGGCGGGCCAGGTCTGCCTGGATGGCGGCATGAGAGACAGGGACGCCGGCGGGGAGTCCCTCCATGAGGGCGACGAGTTCGGGGCCGTGCGATTCGCCGGCCGTGAGCACGCGGAGCATTCGACTATCCTCCCACGAGCGCACGGCGCATGACGGCCACCACCGCCGCCTCGTCAGGCAGCGGGTCGGTCGTGGAGCCGGCCGCGAACACGCGGATCTGAAGCACGGCCTGGTGCAGGAGCATCCCCTCGCCGCTCACGGCGGGAAGCCCTGCCGCCTGCCAGGCGACGGCCAGCGGAGTGGGCCGATGTCCGTAGACCACATCGAAGAGGAGGCCTCCGGCATCCGCCAGCGAGGCAGCGACACCGCGGTCGAGTGTGGCACCCCCCGGCAGCGTCGACAGGGTCACGCCGCGCGGCGCGTGACCTCCCGTCGTCAGCGGAACGGCCGTGACGATCACGCCGAGGCCCTCCCCCAGCTCGACCAGCGGGGCGACCGCCTCCGGCCGCCGGGCGACGACGTCCACCCGGACGGCGCCGAGCTCCGACAGCGCGACGAGAGCGGAGGTCGCGGTGGCCCCCGCCCCGACGATGCGCGCGTCGTCGAGCTGCACGATGCCGGCGTCGGCGAGGGCGCGCACGATGCCGCCGACATCCGTGTTGAAGCCTCGCCTGCGGCCGTCGGTCAGCAGAAGCGTGTTGACAGCGCGAGTCGCCTCGGCACGTGCGTCGCGTTCCTCCGAGGCGGCGAAGGCCACCCCCTTGAGCGGCATCGTGCACGAGAGGCCACGATGCTCCCGGCCGAGACGTGCCAGCTCAGCGGCGAATCCTGCTTCGTCGACGCGGCGTCGGCCGTACTCCCAGTCGAGGCCGAGCAGTGCGTAAGCCGCGCGGTGCAGCTGAGGCGACAGGCTGTGCTCGATGGGGTCGCCCCACACCTCGAGGATGCGAGCCGACATCGCTCAGCAGCCGGAGTCGGGGTTGTCGGCACACCACGCGCGCCACTGCTCGACCGCGCGCAGATGCTCGCTGTATGTGTTCGTGAACACGGTCTCGCCGCTGTCGAGGTCGACGGTCACGAAGTACAGCCACGGCCCGTCCGCGGGATCCATCGCGGCCGCGATGGCGCGGTCGCCCGGGTTCGCGATAGGGCCCTTCGGCAGACCTGCATGCACGTACGTGTTCCACGGGTTGTCGTCTTCCAGCGCCTCGGCCGAAGAGCTGACCCTGCCGTCATGCATCTCGCCGTAGCCGTACTGGGCGGTCGAGTCCATCTGCAGGAGGCCATGCGTCTCCTGGTTGGCGGGGTCGAGCCGGTTCTGGATGACGCGCGAGACCTTGAAGAAGTCGTCTTCGAAGCGTGCCTCGCGCTCGATGATCGACGCGATCGTCAGGATCTCATGACGCCTCTCCTCCGGAACTCCCGCGGAGTCGAGAGACTCGACAGTGCGGTTCACGAGGCGCTGGATCACGGACTCGGCGGAGACACCGGGATCGAACGTGTAGGTCGCCGGGAACAGCCATCCCTCGAGGCGGTCAGAGTCGACCCCGTACGCAGCCGGGTCGGCCGTGGCCTTCTCGAAGTCCGTGAGCGGGATGCCCGTCGCTTCCGCGAGCAACGGCAGCGTCTGGTCGACCGTGAGTCCCTCCCGCAGCTGCGCCGTGTTCTCGAGCTTGCTGGCGGGGTCCTCGAGAGCGGCCAGTGCGGCCTCGGATGTCATCTGCAGCTGGAGCTGGTAGGCGCCCGGGTGGAATGTGGGATTCAGCCCGTTGTCGATGAGGTAGGCATAGAACGCGTCGGCCGTCTTCGTGACCCCTGCCTCGAAGAGGGTGTCGGAGATCGTGGATCCCGTGTCGCCGTCGACGATCGTGACCACCGCCTCTCCGTGTGCAAGACCTTCCTCGTAGTCCTTCGGCTCCTCCCAGCCCATGAACGCCCGGATCTTGTCCTCGTAAGTAGCCCAGGCGTACGCGCCGCCCGCGACGAGGCCGCCGATAAGGGCCACCACGACGCCGAACACCACCCAGCCGGCGATGCGGCTCTTGCGGCGGTCGCGCTCATGGCTCTTCTCCCGCGCCCGCTCGTCGGCCGACGCGGGGTCGTCGCTGAACAGCGCGTCGATCGTCGCTGGAGTGCGTCGGGGGCCAGGTTCGCCTGACTCCTCCGTCGCAAGGGAGCGCGGCTCGCGCCCTGGGGCGGCGGCCGTGGAGGGAACGGACTCCGTGTCGTCGCCCGCCGCAGCCTCCGGCCCCGCCACCGGCGTCGAATCGGTCGCCGCAGAGCCGCGAGCGGCCGCTTCACGCGCGGCACGCCGGCTGAGCGGCGGCGACGCCGGGACGTCATCGGGCCGCGTGGCGCCGTCGGCAGTGGAAGGCGAGGAGGTACCCCGCTGCGGCGGCGATGGGAGTCGGCCGAACAGGTCGGCGAACTGATCGTCGTGCGACGGGGTGTCGGGCATCAGGGGCGCTCCGGAGGGTCTGTGAGGGCGCCGGGCGGGTTGCCGGTGCTCTTCTCGACGTCGATCGCCTGCTGAAGGAGGACGACAGCGGCGACCTGATCGACAAGCTTACGAGACGATCGCTGGGATCTGCCGGAACTTCTGAGCGCCGCATGCGCCGAGACGGTGCTCAGCCGCTCATCGACGAGACGCACCGGCAGGCGGGTCGCCGCCGCGATCTCAGCCGCCACATCACGCGCATCGGCAGTCGAGGAGGTGTCGTTCCCCCCGAGGCTGATGGGGAGACCCACAAGCACCTCGAAGGCGTCGTGTTCCGTGGCGAGCTCGGCGATGCGTTGCACCGTGCGCTCATCGCGGGTCACCGTCTCCACCGGAACGGCCAGCATGCCGTCGGGATCGCAGCGCGCCACACCGACACGCGCCTTGCCGACGTCGATGCCGAGACGCACGCCGCGCCGGAAACCGCTCACGCGGCCGCCGATTCGAGCTGGGTGACGACGCTCGACAGCGCGGCGGGCAGCGCAGACGCATCGGCGCCACCGCCCTGCGCGACGTCGTCGCGCCCGCCGCCGCCTCCACCGAGCACCGCGGCCGCCGCCTTCGCGAGGGCGCCGGCCTTCGCGCCTGCGGCGCGAGCAGCCTCATTGGTGGCGACGATCACGACAGGGCGGTCGCCCACCTTCGCGCCGAGCGCCACGACAGCCGCGTCGGAACCGAGACGGTCACGCACCTGAAGCGCGAGCGAGCGCACGTCATCGGCGGAGGCCGCCGTGCCGAGAGACTGCGCGACGACACGGTGGGTGCCCGCGCTCTGCGCCGACTGGACCAGCGCGGGCAGGCGGTCGCCGAGGGCCTTCGCCTCGAACTGCGCGATCTTCTTCTCCGCGGCCTTCAGGCTCGCCTGCAACTCCGCGATGCGCGAGGTGAGCTGCTCGCGCGGCGCCTTGAGGTTCGACGTGAGCTGCGAGACGATCGCCCGCTCCATCGCCAGTTCACGGAAGGCGTCGAGTCCCACGAGCGCTTCCACGCGACGATTCGACGCGCCGACCGACGACTCGCCGACGAGACTGATGAGACCGATCTCGGCGCTGCGGCTCACGTGGGTGCCGGCGCAGAGTTCACGCGACCACGGTCCTCCGATATCGACCATCCGCACGGTGTCGCCGTACTTCTCGCCGAACAGCGCCATGGCGCCGAGCGCTTTCGCCTCGTCGAGCGGCAGCACGCGCGTCGTGACCTCGAGGTTGTCGTGGACGGCGTTGTTGGCGATCTCCTCGATCTCGCTCTTCGTGGCGTCGGAGAGCGCCTGGCCCCATGAGAAGTCGAAACGCAGGTATCCGGCCCGGTTGAGCGAGCCCGCCTGCGTGGCGCTCTTGCCGAGCGTGTCGCGGAGAGCGGCGTGCACGAGGTGCGTCGCCGAGTGCGCCTGCTGCGCCGCGCGGCGGTTGACGGCATCCACCACAGTCGTCGCGACCTGGCCGACACCGACCTCGCCGCTCGTGACCTCGACCGTGTGGCTGATGAGGCCGGCCACGGGTCGCTGCACGTCGAGCACCTCGAGTTCGTACCCCGGCCCGACGATGACGCCCTTGTCGGCGACCTGGCCGCCCGACTCGGCGTAGAGCGCGGTCTCGGCGAGGATCACCTCGGCGATCTGGCCCTGTGTCGCACGCTGCGCCGGCAGGCCGTCGACGAGAAGTCCGAGGACGGTCGTCTCGGTCTCGAGGTCGCTGTAGCCGGTGAAGACGGTCTCGCCCTTCGCGCGGAAGTCGCGGTAGACGCTGGTGTCGGCGAGCTGACGCTTGCGCGAGCGGGCATCGGCCTTCGCACGGGCGCGCTGCTCCTGCATGAGCGAGTCGAACGCGTCACGGTCGACGGCGAGGCCCGCCTCCTCGACGATCTCCATCGTGAGATCGATCGGGAAGCCATACGTGTCGTGCAGCAGGAAGGCCTCGCTGCCGCTGATCTGCGAGCCGCCGCTGCGACGCGTCTGGTCGATCGACTCATCGAGCAGCTCGGAACCGGCCGCCAGCGTGCGGAGGAACGTCGATTCCTCGGCCAGCGCGTACCGCACCAGGCGGTCATACTCGGCCTCGACGACGGGGTACGCCTCCTTCATGGCATCGCGCGATGCGGCGAACAGCTGGTCGAACGTGGGTCCGTCGACGCCGAGGAGTCGCATGGCGCGGATGGCGCGGCGCATGAGACGACGCAGGATGTACCCGCGTCCCTCGTTCGACGGCGTGACGCCGTCGGACAGCAGCATGAGCGACGAACGGACGTGGTCCGCAACGACGCGGAAGCGCACGTCGTCGTCGTGGTTCGCTCCGTACTGCTTGCCGGACAGGGCGACGGCCCGGTCGAGCACAGGGCGCACCTGATCGGTCTCGTACATGTTGTCGACGCCCTGCTTGATGAAGGCGACGCGTTCCAGCCCCATGCCCGTGTCGATGTTCTTCGCGGGGAGTTCGCCGACGATCGTGAAGTCGTACTTCGACTTGACGTCGGTGATCTCGTACTGCATGAACACGAGGTTCCAGATCTCTACATAGCGGTCGTCGTCGGTGGCGGGGCCGCCGTCGACGCCGTACTCCGGGCCGCGGTCGTAGAAGATCTCGGAGCACGGGCCTGCGGGACCGGGAAGGCCCGTCGTCCAGTAGTTCGTGTCCTTGCCCAGGCGCTGGATGCGCTCAGCGGGGAGGTCCGTCAGGCGCAGCCACAGGTCGTGCGCCTCGTCGTCCTCCTCGTACACGGTGACCCAGAGGTCTTTCGGGTCGAAGCCCAGACCGCCGTCCTCCTCCGGCGTGGTGAGCAGCTCCCACGCGTAGCGGATCGCGCCCTCCTTGAAGTAGTCGCCGAACGACCAGTTGCCCAGCATCTGGAAGAACGTGCCGTGACGCGGGGTCTTGCCGACCTCTTCGATGTCGTTGGTGCGGATGCACTTCTGGTTGTCGGCCGCGCGCGGATACGGCGAGGGCACGTCGCCGCTGAGATAAGGGATGAAGGGCACCATTCCGGCCACCGTGAACAGCAGTGCGGGGTCGTCCGTCACGAGTGAGGCGGACGGGACGATCGTGTGACCGTTCTTCTCGAAGTAGTCGAGGTAGCGCCGGGCGATCTCAGCGGTCTTCATGAATGGTGAATCCTCGGGAATGCATGCGTGGATGCCCGGCGCGTGCCGGGCGGAGGTGAGAAGGGTCAGTCGGTGAGGCGCGCCGCACCGTCTTCGGCGGCGTCCTCGACGGCCTGGGCGGCCTCACGTGCCGCGTCACGGGAGGAGTCGAGCGCGTCGGATGCCGCCGACTTCGCGTCGGCCACCAGACCCTCGATCTTCGCCTCCTGCGCGCGATACGCGTCGCCGATGCGCTCAGTGAACTCGGTGATGCGCGCGTCGACCTCTGCGAGCAGCTCGTGCCCACGCGGGTCCTTGTTGACCAGGTGCGCGGCGACGAAGCCACCGGCGATGCCCAGGACGAACCACAGCGCGTTCTTCATGCTGTCCATGTTATGTGCAAACGCGGAAGGGCGCCGGGGAGACCCCGGCGCCCTTCCGACGTGAATCGTCTGCGTCGCGACGCTCAGCGCGCGGCGTAGTACTCGACGACGAGCTGCACGTCACAGGTCACGGGGACCTCGGCGCGCTTGGGGCGACGCACGAGACGCGCCTGGAGCTTGTCGAGCTCGACCTCGAGGTAGCCCGGAACGGGGGGCAGGACCTCGGCGTGACCGCCGGCGGCTGCGACCTGGAAGGGCTCGAGGCCCTCGCTCTTGGGCTTGACGTGAATGAGCTGGCCCGGCTTCACGCGGAACGACGGGCGGTCGACGAGCTGGCCGTCGACGAGGATGTGGCGGTGCACCACGAGCTGGCGGGCCTGCGCCGTCGTGCGGGCGAAGCCGGCACGGAGCACGAGGGCGTCCAGACGCATCTCGAGCTGCTCGACGAGGTTCTCACCGGTCAGGCCGTCCTTGCGACGGGCCTCTTCGAACTGGATGCGCAGCTGCTTCTCGCGAATGCCGTACTGCTCGCGCAGACGCTGCTTCTCGCGCAGACGGACGGCGTAGTCGCTGTCGGCCTTGCGCTTGGTGCGGCCGTGCTCACCCGGAGCGTAGGGACGCTTCTCGAGGTAGCGAGCGGCCTTCGGGGTCAGCGCGACGCCGAGCGCGCGCGACAGACGGACCTTGCGACGGTCCTGGGACTTCGTAGCCACGAAGTGATCCTTCCGATGACGTGGTCGTGACTTTCACGACTCACGGACGTATCCCCCCTCTTCACCCGCCCTGGACTGCACGCCGGAGCACGCCAGATGGTCTTCGTCAGAAGAGGGAGATGCCCAAAAACCCGGTTTCGAGCCGCTCAAGTCTATCAGAAGCGGATTCCGCCGCCGTCGGCGCTCAGAGCCCCTCGTCGACGATGCCCGGCGGGAAGAGCGGAAGCCCGCCGTCGCGGATGGCGTCGAGGCTGTACCAGCCCACCGTCGTGTCGCTGTCGAGCACCGGGAGCCGCTCACCGATCGGCAGCGCTTCCAGGGCCACGGATCGCACCCGGAACGCATGCACGATCTCGTGTCCGCGCCTTCCGTGCCCAGAGAAGATGTTCTCGGTGACGCCCAGGGCGTCGGCATCGTCGATGGCTGCACCAAGCTCCTCGAGGAACTCGCGCTCGAGAGCCTCCCGCGCGGTCTCGCCGAACTCGATGCCGCCTCCGGGCAGCCGGAGGAAGCCCGAATGGCGCTCCGACGCCGGGTACTCCTCCGCCAGGAGGTGCCCTTCGAAGGTCACGACCCCCACGACGATCGCACGCACGCGCGGACGCGTGCCGAGCTCCGCCGCGTAGGCGGAGACGGCCCGCGAGTACGCGGGGAGGGCAGGCGCCAGGGTCTCGAGCGCCGTGCGCAGGGCGGCGGCCGGCTTGTCGTCGTCGAACAGCGCGAGCGCGAGGAATGCGCGCGCTGCGGCGCCGAGATGCTCGTCGTCGGCAACGGTGCGCAGGAGCGCGATCGCTCCGGACGCGTCGCCGACGTTGCGGAGCGTGCTCGCGAGCTGGATCACCGCCTGCACCCGGCGGCGTCCGGTGAGTCCGGTCTCCAGCGCGGCTCGGTACACCGGGATCGCCTGTTCCTCCTCACCGAGGAAGTCATGGAGCGAGGCGCGCTCGAAGAGCGCCCGGGCGTCGCCGGCGGGCAGCTCGGCGAGGAGGGCGTCGAGCTGTGCGCGCATGTCGTCGGGGCGCTGGTCGTCCGCCGCCCGCCAGAACGCCGCGAGCCGCGCCTCACGTCCGCTCGCTGGGCTGTCGGAGGTGTTCACGACTCGCCCAGGATGCGGCGGATCTTCTCGAGGCGCGCTGCGATGTCACGTTCCAGACCTCGTCCCGTCGGCGAGTAGTACGTGCGGCCCCGAAGGCTGTCAGGGAGATACTGCTGCGTCGCGACGCCAACCTCGAGGTCGTGCGGATACACGTAGCCCTTGCCATGTCCGAGGCGCTTCGCACCGGGATAGTGCGCATCGCGCAGGTGCACGGGCACCCGCCCGAAGCCTCCTGCGCGTACGTCCGATATGGCCTTGTCGATCGCGAGGTAGGCGGCGTTCGACTTCGCGGTCGTCGCGAGGTAAGCGGTGGCCTCCGCGAGCGGGATGCGGCCTTCCGGCATGCCGATGAAGGCCACGGCGTCGGCCGCGGCCACCGCGATCTGCAGCGCCTGCGGGTCGGCCAGTCCGATGTCTTCGGCGGCGGAGATCACGAGCCGGCGAGCGATGAAGCGGGGGTCCTCCCCTGCCTCGATCATGCGCGCGAGGTAGTGCATCGCGGCATCGACGTCGGAGCCGCGGATGGACTTGATGAACGCGCTGATGACGTCGTAGTGCTCGTCGCCCTGCTTGTCGTAGCGCAGCAGCGCGCGGTCGACGGCCTGTGCGACGTGCTCGGCGGTGATGACCGGAGTCGTCGCACCCTCGCCTTCAGACTCCGCCGCATCTGGCTCGGCCACCATCGCAGCGGCGGCCTCGAGCGAGGTGAGCGCACGGCGCGCGTCTCCCGAGGCGAGCTGCACGAGCGCCGTGCGTGCCTCCGCGGACAGCTCGACCGAGCCGCCGAGGCCTCGGGGGTCGGCGACGGCGCGGTCGATCAGCAGCCCCAGGTCGTCATCGGTGAGTGGCTGCAGCGTCAGCAGAAGCGAACGCGAGAGCAGCGGCGAGATGACGGAGAAGGACGGGTTCTCGGTGGTGGCGGCGATGAGGATGACCCAGCCGTTCTCGACGCCCGGGAGCAGAGCGTCCTGCTGGGCCTTGGTGAAGCGGTGGATCTCGTCGAGGAACAGGATGGTCGAGATGCCGTACAGGTCGCGCTGGGTCATCGCCTCCTGCATGACCTCGCGCACGTCGCGCACTCCCGCGGTGACCGCCGACAGCTCGACGAATCGTCGCCCCGACGTGCGGGCGATCGCCTGCGCGAGCGTCGTCTTCCCCGTGCCCGGAGGACCCCACAGGATGACGGACACGGCGGACCGCGTGGCTCCCTGCGGATCGGCGAGGGCGACGAGAGGCGAACCGGGCCGCAGCAGGTGGCCCTGACCGGCGACCTCGTCCAGCGAGACCGGCCGCATGCGCACGGCGAGCGGGGTCTGCCCCTGGAACAGGGCTGCGGGGCTGGTCACTCCACAAGGCTAATAGGGCCCCGCGACGTCCGGCGCGTTTGTCGCGCGCCCGACCGTGCGAATAGGCTTTCCACGCCCGGATCACCGGGAAGCGAAGGAGGTCCCGTGGCTTCGGGTGCAGGCAGGAAGGAAGCGCGCGCGGCGCGTGAGCGCGCGCGACTTTATCAGGCTCGGCGCGAGTTCCACCAGGCGCAGCAGCGTCGTCGTCGGCGTGACAACCTGGTCGCCGGCGTCGCGGGTGGCGCCCTGATCCTCGCCGTCCTCGGAGGGCAGATCGCGTACTACACGCTCGGGCCAGGCACTCCTGCCCCCGCCCCGTCGCCGACTCCGACGCCCTCGGCCACGCCGACGCCCGACGCACCCTCTGCAGAGCCGAGCGAGAGCACTGCTCCCTCCCCCGCTGACACCCCTTCTCCCACTCCCACGCCCTGACGCTGCCGTATAGGCTGGCAGCCGACCGAACCCCCAGGCGGCGCGAGCCGCGACGAGGTGCATCCCTGTGACTTCCGTTCCTGCAGAATCCGCTCCGAGCGACCCCACGAACGAGCCGGTGGCTCCCGAAGAGGCCGTCGTCGAGACCGCAGAGGCCTCGACGCCGCCCGACGATGCCATCGCGACCGGCACCACCGAGGCCGCCGCCGACTCCCCCGAGGCCGAGGCGGCGTCTGCCGCTGGCCCGGACGAAGTCGTCACCGAATCCGAGGCCGCCGTCGTGACGACCACAGAGTGGGGCCGCGTGCAGGAAGACGGCACGGTGGCGGTGCGGGACGGCGACCAGTGGCGCGTCGTGGGCCAGTACCCCGATGGCACCCCCGAAGAGGCGCTGGCGTACTTCGAGCGCAAGTACAGCGATCTGGTCAGCGAGATCACGCTCCTCGAGGTTCGTCACCGCCGCGGCGGCGCCTCGGCATCCGACCTGCGCAGCACCCTCAAGACAGTGCGCGAGCGCGTCTCGGGCGCATCCGCGGTCGGCGATCTCGCCTCCCTCGAAGAGCGCCTGAACGCCCTCGACTCTGCACTCAGCGAAGCCTCCGCCGAAGAGGCTCAGGCCCACCGCGAGGCCGTCGATGCCGCCATCGTGGAGCGCACCTCCATCGTCGAGGAGATCGAGGCGATCGCCGCGCGCGATCCCAAGTCGATCCAGTGGAAGCAGACGTCTTCCGAGGTGACCGCGCTGTTCGAGCGCTGGCAGGCTCACCAGGCCAGCGGTCCCCGTCTTCCGAAGAACATCGCGCAGCAGCTCTGGAAGCGATTCCGCGATGCGCGCGCCGTCTTCGACAAGAACCGCCGTGAGTTCTATGCGACGCTCGACGAGGCCCACAAGGCCGCACGCGAGGCCAAGTCGAAGCTCGTCGAGCGCGCCGAAGCCCTCGCTTCGAAGGGCGAGGAGGGCATCGCCGCCTACCGCGCGCTTCTCGACCAGTGGAAGACAGCGGGTCGCGCCGGCAAGAAGGTCGACGACGCCCTGTGGGCACGGTTCAAGGCGGCGGGTGATGCGCTGTACGGCGCGCGCGCCGAGCGTGAGCAGGCGGATGCCGAAGCATCGAAGGAGAAGATCGAGGCCAAGAGGGCCCTTCTCGCCGAAGCCGCCGCGGTTCCCAAGGAGAAGGACACGGCGAAGGCCCGAGCGCTCCTCACCGGCATCCAGCGCCGCTGGGATGAGATCGGCCGCATCTTCCCCCGCGAGGCCGAGCGCGCTCTCGACGACGACCTGCGCAAGATCGAGCAGGGCGTCAAGGCGCGCGAAGAGGCCGAGTGGAAGAGCAACAACCCTGAGACCAAGGCCCGTCAGAACGACATGACGCAGCAGCTCCTCGACTCGATCGCCAAGCTCGAGGAAGAGGTCACGGCGGCCAAGGCCACGAATGACAAGGCCAAGATCGCCAAGGCCGAGGAGGCGCTCGCGGCGCGGAAGTCCTGGCTCAAGGCGCTCGGGGGCTGAGAGGCGGCCAGGGTCGCGGCGACCAGGCACCGTACAGCGGCGCTCCGACGGCTTATCCACAGACCGACGCCGACACGGCGCGCATACGGCGCGAATCGGGCAGAGTGCGGTCATGACGTGGCCGTTCCTCTACTTCGCCGGTGACCGTATGTCTCACGCCGAGCTCATGTCGGCGCGCCTGGACGGGCACCTCGTGGAGGTCGGCGAGGCGTTCATGCCGGCGGATGCCGTTGAGACCCGAGAGCTTCGCGCCGGATCGCTGCGCGGTATCCTCGGCACCCGGCTCGCCGCGACGCACGAGTCGGCCGCGTGGGTGCACGGGGTGCTCGGCGAGCCTCCGTCGACGCACCACGTGCAGCGCTGCGTGGATCGCCGCATCCCGGAGCCCCTCGATGTGCGCATCCGTTATCGGGACGTCCGCCTCCCCGAACGGGACTGTCTGGTGGTCGCGGGGGTGACGGTGTCGACGCCGACTCGGACATTCATCGACCTTCTGCGCGACCGTGTGCGCACGGGCGACGATGGCGTCCTCTCAGCGTTTCTCCGATGGCGTCCGCAGATCGCTGAAGAGGCGATCGTCTGGTTCGACGGCGCCGGACCGGTGCATCTGCGCCGTCCCGCGCTGAACTACCTGCGCGCACTCGCCATCACGACGAGGTGACGCGGTAGACGTCGTAGACGGCGTCGATGCGGCGCACCGCGTTGAGCACCCGGTCGAGGTGGACGATATCGCCCATCTCGAAGACGTAGCGGCTCAGCGCGAGACGGTCGTTGTTGGTCTGCACCGACGCCGACAGGATGTTCACATGGTGCTCGCTGAGCACGCGCGTGATGTCGCTGAGGAGACCCGAGCGGTCGAGTGCTTCGACCTGGATGTGTACGAGGAAGACGCTCTTGGTGGTCGGCGCCCACGTCACGTCGATCATACGGTCGGGGTCGTCTCGCAGTGACTTGACGTTCGTGCAGTCCGATCGGTGCACCGAGACCCCGCTGCCGCGCGTGACGAACCCGATGATCTCGTCGCCAGGCACCGGTGTGCAGCACTTGGCGAGCTTGACGAGGATGTCGGGCGCTCCACGCACCAGCACGCCCGAGTCGCCGCCGCGCGGCGCCTTGGAACGGCCGACGGGAGGCAGATCTATAGGGCCGGTGGACGTGTCTTCACGGGTGCTGACGAGAGCCGTGACCTTCTCGATGACCGACTGGGTCGAGACGTGTCCTTCGCCGACCGCCGCGTAAAGCGCTGTGACGTCTTCGTAGCGCAGCTGGTGCGCGACCTCGGTGAACGAGTCCTGGCTCATGAGGCGCTGCAGCGGCAGGTTCTGGCGGCGCATCGCCCGGGCGATCGCATCCTTGCCTTGTTCAATCGCCTCGTCGCGCCGCTCCTTGGTGAACCAGCTGCGGATCTTGCTGCGAGCACGAGTCGACTTGACGAAGGTGAGCCAGTCCTGGCTGGGGCCGGCGTCGGGGTTCTTGGATGTGAAGACCTCAACGACGTCACCCGAGTGGAGCTCCGACTCGAGCGGCACGAGGCGGCCATTGACCTTGGCGCCCATCGTTCGATGACCGATCTCGGTGTGGACGGCGTACGCGAAGTCGACAGGAGTTCCGCCGGCCGGGAGGCCGATGACGCGGCCTTTCGGAGTGAAGACGTACACCTCCTTCGCCCCGATCTCGAAGCGCAGCGAGTCGAGGAATTCGCTGGGGTCGGCCGTCTCGGCCTGCCAATCGGAGATCCGCGCGAGCCAGGCCATATCGGTGTCGACCGACTTCCCGTCGGTCTTGCCGCCATTCATCCGCTCCTTGTACTTCCAGTGCGCCGCGACACCGTACTCGGCCTGCTGGTGCATCTCGTTGGTGCGGATCTGGATCTCGACGGTGCGCCCCCCGGGACCGATCACGGTCGTGTGGAGGGACTGGTAGAGGTTGAACTTGGGAGTCGCGATGTAGTCCTTGAACCGCCCCGGGATCGGAGTCCAGCGAGCATGAATCGCGCCGAGGACGGCGTAGCAGTCGCGCACCGTGTTGACCAGCACGCGGATGCCGATGAGGTCGTAGATGTCGTCGAACTCCCGGCCACGCACGACCATCTTCTGATACACGGAGTACAGCTGCTTGGGGCGCCCCATGACCCGGCCGCGGATGCGGAGGTCCCGCAGGTCGGCCTCGACAGCCTCGATCACGGAGTGGACGTACTGCTCGCGCTGTGGCGTGCGCTGCTTGACGAGGCTGTCGATCTCGACGTAAAGCTTGGGATGCAGCACGGCGAACGACAGGTCTTCGAGTTCGCTCTTGATGGCCTGGATGCCGAGGCGGTGCGCGAGCGGTGCGTAGATCTCGAGAGTCTCTGTGGCCTTCTTCGCAGCCTTCTCGGGTGGCACGAAGCCCCATGTGCGCGCGTTGTGCAGGCGGTCGGCGAGCTTGATGAGGAGCACGCGGATGTCCTTGGACATCGCGACGATCATCTTTCGGACCGTCTCGGCCTGGGCTGCGTCACCGTACTTGACCTTGTCGAGCTTGGTGACGCCGTCGACGAGCATCGCCACCTCGGCGCCGAACTCCTCTCGGAGCTGGTCGAGACTGTAGTCGGTGTCTTCGACGGTGTCGTGGAGGAGCGCGGCGGCGATCGCGCGCGGGCCGAGCCCGAGTTCCGCGAGGATCTGCGCGACGGCCAGCGGGTGCGTGATGTAAGGCTCGCCGCTCCGGCGCTTCTGGCCCGCGTGTGCCCGCGCGGCCGTCTGGTATGCGCGCTCGATGATCGCGATGTCGCCGCGCGGGTGATGCATGCGCACCGCACGGATGAGCTGCTCTACGCCGTTGCGCGAGGGCGCGCGAGAGAACAACCTCGGCACGAGGCGCCGCAGAGAGCTCGAAGGCGAGGTGGAGCCCGACGACACCGTGTCGGTCATCCGGTCACCTCCGCGATCGAGAATCCTTCAATCCTACGCCTGGCACCGAGGCTCACGCCCCGGTGAGCGCCTTCTCGCGCGCCGTCCGCACTCGCTCGTCGCGCTGCGCGGTCTCCGGCTCGTTCTCCCGCAGGAGCGAGTAGAGCGGCGCGGCGACGAACAGCGTCGAGTAGGCCGCGACGATCGTTCCGACGAAGATCGACAGTGAGATGTCGGTGAGCGTCTGTGCACCGAGCCAGAGAGCGCCGATGAAGAGGATCGCACCGGTCGGCAGGGCGGCCACGATCGTCGTGTTGATCGAGCGCACGAGCGTCTGGTTGACGGCGAGGTTGACGGATTCACCGAACGTCCGGCCCGACTTGTCACCGTCTTCCGAGGTGTTCTCGCGCACTTTGTCGAACACGACCGTCGTGTCATACAGCGAGTACGACAGGATCGTCAGGAATCCGATGACCGCGGCGGGCGAGATCTCGAAGCCGAAGACCGCGTAGATGCCGATCGTGATGACGAGGACGTCGACCAGACCGATGATCGCAGCGACAGACATCTTCCAGGTGCGGAAGTAGATCGCGAGGATCAGGAACGTCAGCGCGAGAAAGATCGCGAGGCCCCAGAGCGACTGGCGTGTGACATCCTGTCCCCAACTGGGTCCGATGAACGACGAGCTCACGCTCTCCTCGTCGACGCCGTAGACCTCGGCGAGGGCCGCGGTGACGGCGCGCGTCTCAGGGTCGGTCATCTGGTCGGTCTGCACGCGAACGGCGTCATCACCGATCGTGGTGACCTTCGTTGTGGCGCCCGGCACCACTTCCTGAACGGCATCCGTCGCGAGCAGCTGGTCGGGCTGGTCGACGCCGTTGACGGTGAACTGCGAACCGCCGGTGAACTCGATTGAGAACTGGACGGGGCGGAACACGGGCACGAGCGCCGCGCCGATCACGAGAACGGCCGCGATGATGAACCACAGGCGCCGGCGACCGACGAAGGGGAACGAGGTCTTCCCCGTGTAGAGGTCGTTGCCGAGCTGATTCATGGAGCGCATCAATCGTCTCCCTCCGTCGTGGAGCGCGTATCGGCGCTCTGCTGGGCGAGCTTGCGCTCGGCGATCGTCTGACGGCGTTCCGCCTCGCCGCGCGAGCGCGAGGCGCGCCGCTGCGCGGCGGTCCTTCCGCCGGCATCGACGGGTGCCCGGAACTGCGCGCGACCGCGATACACGGCGCCGAGCGCCTGAGGGTCGAGACCGGACAGCGGGTGACCGCTGCCGAAGAACCTCGTGCGTGCCAGCAGCTGCAGCACCGGGTGCGTGAAAGCGATGAAGATCAGGATGTCGATCAGCGTCGTGAGGCCGAGAGTGAACGCGAAGCCCTTCACCGTGGCGTCGGCGAGGATGTACAGCACGACGGCCGCGAGGATGTTGATCGACTTCGAGATGTAGATCGTGCGCTTCGCGCGCCCCCAGCCGTCTTCGACGGCGCCGGTGATCGATTTGCCATCGCGCAGCTCGTCTCGGATGCGCTCGAAGTACACGATGAACGAGTCAGCCGTGAAGCCGATCGTCACGATCAGGCCCGCGACTCCGGCCAGAGACAGGCGGAAGCCCATGCGCCAGGCGAGGATGCACAGGGTGATGTACGTGAGCACACCCATGACCGCGAGCGACGCGATGATCACGAAGCCCAGCGAGCGGTAGACGAGGAGCGAGTACACGGCGACAAGCGCGAGGCCGATAAGACCGGCGACGAGACCGATCTGCAGCTGCTGCGAGCCGAGGGTCGCGGAGATCGAGTTGGAGCTCTGCACCTCGAAGCTCAGCGGGAGGGCACCGTACTTGAGCTGGTCGGCAAGGGTCTTCGAGGACTCCTGCGTGAAGTTTCCGGTGATCTGCGGCTTGCCGTCGAGGATGACGGCGTTCATCGACGGTGCCGACAGGACACGGCCGTCGAGCACGAACGCGAACTGACTGCGCGGTGCAGTCTCACCGTAGAGCCGCTGGCTGATCTTTCCGAATGTCTCGGTGCCCTGGCCATCGAAGACGATGTTGACGGCCCACTGGTTGGTCTGCGTGTTCAGTCCGTTGGTTGCGTCGGAGATCGCCGAGCCGTCGAGCTCGACGGGGCCGAGGATGTACTTGGCCGTGCCGTCGGCCTCACACGTGATGAGCGGCTGGTCTTTCGGCTCGTTCGCCGGGTCGTTCGACGGGTCCGCGCAGTCGTACGCCAGGAACTCCGCGTACAGGGCGTCGGTGACCCAGCTGGGGTCGCTGCCGTCCGTCGGCTCGGCGGTGGGGCTCGCGTTGAGCGTCGGGTCGGGCGTCGGATACGGCGTCTCCTTGCCGTCTTCTCCCACGAACGTCGTCGACGGCGCGGCGGTGTAGATGACGGCTCGCAGCTGAAGCTGCGCGGAGGCCTCGATGCGGTTGCGCGTCTCCTCGTCGGCCTGGCCGGGGACCTGGACGACGATCTGATTGCCGGCCTGCGTGGTGATGTCGGCCTCGCCGACGCCTGATGCGTCGACGCGCTGACGGATGATCGAGGCCGCCTGCTCCATCTGCTCAGGGGACGGCTGCGCACCGTCGGGCGTCTTCGCCTCAAGCACGATCTGCGTTCCGCCCTGCAGGTCGAGCGCCAGCTCAGGCACCCACGAGCTGCCCGGGTTGCCCTCGGAATCGGTGAAGACATACACGCCGAGAGCGTTGATGCCGAACAGGAGCGCCGTGAGCACGACGAGGCCCGTCAGGGCCCGCCACGCATGACGAACGGGGGTGGGAGCGGCCACAGAGAGTCCTTCGGGTGAACGACGGGATTCGGAAGATCAGGCCTGGGGCTTGTCGTCGGCGCCCGGGGTCACATCGTCGCTGGAGACGGAGGGCTGGTCTGCCTCAGCTGCGTCGACCACGCCCGACTCGACGGGCTCGCCATTCTCTTCGTCGTCGACGACGCGGAGCACGGCCTGGCTGTGGACCTCGACCTCGACGCCGGGCGCGAGGGCGATGACCGCCGGACGCGACAGGTCTTCGGCGTCGAACGACACGAGAGTGCCGTAGAGGCCGCCCTGGAGCAGGACCTTGGCACCGGGCACCATGGCACGCTGCTTGTTCTCCTGCTCGGCCTTCATCTTCTGCGCGCGGCGACGCGAGCTCCAGAACATGAAGACGATGAGCACGACAAGGATGATCAGCATGCCGTACTGGGCGAAGAACGCCGAGACGGGATCGAGCTGCTGAGCGTCCTGAGTTGTTGCGAAGACCATGGAGTTGTGGACGCCTTTCACGACGGGCACGCCGCACGATGCGGCAATACAGAGAGAAGAACCGGCGAGAGCCTTCAGCGATTATAGGTCATCGAGTCTCAGCGCCCCGTCTGGCTGAGGAATACGGAGATGCGTGTACGCCTCGGGGGTCGCGACGCGTCCGCGCGGCGTGCGGCCGAGGAACCCGATGCGCACGAGATAAGGCTCGACGACCGATTCGATCGTCTCCGCCTCCTCGCCCACCGTGACCGCGAGCGTGTTCAGGCCGACCGGCCCGCCGCGGAAGCGACGCACGACGGCGTCCAGCACCGACCGGTCGAGACGGTCGAGGCCGATCTCGTCGACGTCGTAGAGGTCGAGCGCGGCCGAGACGTGCGCCTGGGTGGCCGCTCCCCCGATTCCGGAGCCGCCGTGGACGATGACGTAGTCGCGCACGCGCCGCAGGAGCCGGTTCGCGATGCGGGGTGTGCCACGGGAGCGCCGGGCGATCTCAGCGCGCGCCGCCTTCGGCACTTCGATGCCGAGAACCGCCGCGGAGCGGGCGATCACCTGCTCGAGCTCGTGGGGCTCGTAGTACTCCAGGTGCGCGGTGAACCCGAAGCGGTCGCGCAGCGGGTTCGGCAGCAGGCCGGAGCGGGTCGTCGCGCCGACCAGGGTGAACGGCGCCAGATCCAGAGGGATGCTCGTGGCGCCCGCGCCCTTGCCGACCATGATGTCGATGCGAAAATCCTCCATCGCGAGGTAGAGCATCTCCTCCGCCGAGCGCGCCATGCGATGGATCTCGTCGATGAAGAGCACCTCTCCAGGCACGAGGCTCGACAGCAGGGCGGCCAGGTCTCCGGCATGCTGAATGGCCGGACCGCTCGACATGCGCAGTGGGCGCTCGCTCTCGTGCGCGACGATCATCGCGAGCGTCGTCTTGCCGAGTCCGGGAGGGCCCGACAGGAGGATGTGGTCGGGCGGCCGCTGCTGCAGGCGAGCGGCGTCGAGCAGGAGCTGGAGCTGACCACGCACTTTCTGCTGCCCGACGAACTCCGACAGCGAAGACGGACGCAGCGCACCCTCGACGGCGAGCTCGGTGTCGTCTTCCGCCAGAGCGGGGTCGAACGCCTCAGCCACGAGCCTGCTCCATGCGCGCCGGCCCCAGGTGCGCGAGCGCCCGCTTGAGCAGGGCTGGAACGGACGTCTTCTCGTCTGCAGCCGCCTCCGGCGTCACCGCCGCGACCGCCTCGGTGGAGACACGCTCGTTCCAGCCCAGCGCCACGAGCGCCGCGACGACCTGAGCGGCGATCGACGCCGCCGGCGGCGCTGACGCGGCCCCCGCGGACACCGCAGGCGCCGACAGCTTGCCTGCGAGCTGCACGACGATGAGCTTCGCCGTCTTGGGGCCGATCCCGGAGACGCGTCGGAACGGCGCGTCGTCTTCTGCGGCCACAGCCTCTGCGATCTGCACGACGGTCAGCGACGACAGCACCCCGATGGCCGACTTGGGACCGACGCCCGACACCCCGAGCAGCTGCGTGAAGACGACGAGCTCCTCACGCTCGCGGAAGCCGTACAGCGAGAGCGCGTCCTCCCGCACGATGAGCGTCGTGTGCAGCACGATCTCGTCGCCCACGTGGAACTCGCGCGCCAGCTGGGGTGTCACGGCGACGGCGAAACCGACACCGCCGACGTCGATGACGACGCTCTCGGCCTCCAGGTGAAGGACGCGGCCGCGCAGTGAGGAGATCATGAAGCGAGCCTAGGCGAGCGTTCGGACATTTGTTCGAGCGACACGCTCTTCCCCTCGCCGTCGACCTCGGCGTGCGCGTGTCATCGCCGTGCCAGGCGCTCGGCCTCGGCCCAGCGCTGCTGCGCGGGCGTGAGCGCCGCCCGCGGTGCCGACGCCCCTGCGCCGCCCCGTCGCCACGCGTGGCACAGGGCGATGGCGAGGGCATCGGCGGCATCGGCGGGCTGCGGAAGAGCGTCCAGCCGCAGAACGCGGGCGACCATCGCCTGCACCTGCCGCTTGTCGGCGGCGCCGTAGCCGGTGATCGCCGCCTTCACCTCCGACGGCGTGTGCGTCGCCGCCGGAAGACCGCGCTCCCCCGCGATCAGCAGCGCGATGCCGCTCGCCTGCGCCGTTCCCATGACGGTCTGGCGGTTGTGCTGGGCGAAGACCCTCTCGACGGCCACCACGTCGGGCGAGAGCGCTTCGACGATCTCGCGGAGACCGGACGCGATGACGGCGAGCCGCTCGTGGATCGGTGCGCCGCTGTCACTGCGCACGACGCCGACGTGCACCAGCGAGGCGGAGCGATCCACGTCGACGTCGACGACCCCGACACCGCAGCGGGTGAGGCCGGGGTCGATTCCGAGAACGCGAAGAGCGGATGCCACGACCTCACGCTATGCGGAAGGTCACGGCATCCGCCCGTGAAACGCGGAGATGCAGCTGAGGCCGATCAGTCCTCTTCGGCCTCGAGCTCGGCCTGCACCTCGGGCGTCAGGTCGAAGTTGCTGAACACGTTCTGCACGTCATCGCTGTCCTCGAGCGCATCGATGAGGCGGAACACCTTGCGGGCCGTCTCGGCGTCGATCTCGACCTTGAGCGAAGGCACGAACTCGACGTCCGCGGACTCGTACTCGAGGCCCGCCTCCTGGATCGCCGTGCGGACCGCGACCAGCTCCGACGGGTCGGTGATCACCTCGTAGCCCTGAGCATGCGGCTCGATCTCCTCGGCGCCGGCCTCAAGCGCCGCCATCATGACGTCGTCTTCGGTCGTGCCCTCACCGGAGACCACGATGACGCCCTTGCGGTGGAAGTTGTACGCGACCGACCCCGGGTCAGCGAGCGTGCCGCCGTTGCGCGAGAGCGCCGTGCGCACCTCCGCGGCGGCGCGGTTCTTGTTGTCGGTCAGACACTCGATCATGAGGGCTACTCCGTTGGGCCCGTACCCCTCGTACATGATCGAGGTGTACTCGACCGACTCGCCGCCGATGCCGGCGCCGCGCTTGATGGCGCGATCGATGTTGTCTTTCGGGACGGACGTCTTCTTCGCCTTCAGAACGGCGTCGAACAGCGTCGGGTTCCCCTGCAGGTCCGGGCCTCCGAGCTTCGCGGCGACTTCGATGTTCTTGATGAGCTTGGCCCACGACTTGGCACGGCGCGCATCGATCACGGCCTTCTTGTGCTTCGTCGTCGCCCATTTTGAGTGTCCGGACATAGGCTCCAGTCTAAAGGTGCGCGCCGGGTCTCCCGCAGACGCTCCCTCGGAGGCTGCGACCCACCCGTTGTATCTGGGAGCGTCGGCGAGGACACTCTCCTCACATGGACGAGAGACGACGGGCTCTGGATGCCGCCCACGCGGCGGCCGTGCGCTTCCTCGACACGCTCGGGTCACGGCCCGTCTGGCCGAGGGCCGGTCTCGACGAGATGACAGAGGCGTTCGGGGGCCCACTGCCGGTGACGGGGGAAGACCCTGCTCAGGTCATCGAGGATCTGGCCGCCACAGCCGATCCCGGGCTCGTCGCGATCCCGGGAGGGCGCTTCTTCGGCTTCGTGATCGGCGGCACGCTCCCCGCCGCGCTCGCATCGGACTGGCTGGTGTCGGCGTGGGATCAGAACTCCGGCTCGAGCACGATGACGACCGCGACGGTCGGGATCGAACGCGTCGCGGGGCGCTGGGTGTGCGAGCTGCTGGGCCTTCCGGACACGGCGGCCGTCGGCTTCGTGACGGGCGCGCAGGTGTCGAACTACGTCTGTCTCGCGTCGGCTCAGCACTCCGTTCTCCGACGAGCGGGCTGGGACCTCACCGCCTCCGGGCTGCGCGGGGCGCCCGCTGTTCGCCTCGTCGTGGGCGGCGACCGCCATGGATCGATCGACCGGGCGGCGCGGTTCTGCGGCATCGGGTCGTCCGAGCTCGTCGTCGCGCGCTCCGACGACGACGGGCGGATGACCGTCGCCGGGCTGACTGCCGCGCTGGCGGAGTCTGACGGGCCGGCGATCGTCTGTCTCCAGGCCGGGGAAGTGCATACCGGCGCCTTCGACCCTTTCGATGAGCTGATCCCGATCGCACGCGACCACGGAGCCTGGGTCCACGTCGACGGTGCGTTCGGGCTGTGGGCGGCAGCCTCCCCGCGGCTCGAGCACCTGACAGCGGGCGTCGGCGCGGCGGACTCCTGGACCACCGACGCGCACAAGACGCTCAACGTCCCGTACGACAGCGGGATGGCGATCGTGCGCGATCCCGCCGACGCGATCGCCATGTTCCGCACCGGTGGCGACTACCTGATGTTCGCGAGCCTCGATCCCTGGGATGTCGCCCCCGAACTGTCGCGTCGAGCCCGGGGCGTCCCCGCGTGGGCGGCGCTGCGCAGCCTCGGCAGCGCGGGGGTCGCGGAACTCGTCGACCGCCTGCATCGCAATGCGGTGCGGCTCGCCGACGGGCTCGGCGGCATCCGCGGGGTGAGCGTCGTCAATGACGTCGTGTACACCCAGGTCATGTTCCGGCTCGACGACGACGAGCGCACGCGCGCCCTCGGAAGGGCGATCCTCGCCGACGGCACGGCGGCTCTTACCGGCGCGGAATGGCGCGGGCGAGCCGTGCTGCGGTGCTCGATGTCGTCTTGGGCGACGACGGATGCCGACATAGACCTCACGATCGAAGCGATCGCGCGGCTGTCGGCCACTCTCTGACGTGCCCTCAGGCGGCGCGTGCCATTGACAGGAACAGCTCGTGGAACCGGGTCTCGCCGGACACCTCGGGGTGGAACGACGTGCCCAGCAGCGCGCCCTGGCGCACCGCGACGACACGACCGTCGTCGAGGGCAGCGAGGATCTCGACGCCCGGGCCGGTCTCGACGACGAGGGGCGCCCGGATGAAGACAGCATGCACGGGGGGTTCGCCGAGCACCGGGACCTCGAGATCGGTCTCGAACGAGTCGACCTGACTGCCGAAGGCATTGCGCCGCACCGTCACGTCGAGCCCGCCGAGAGTCTGCTGCCCGGCGATGCCGTCGGTGATGCGGTCGGCCAGCAGGATGAGCCCCGCACACGTGCCGTACACGGGCAGCCCGTCCGCGATCGCCTGACGGAGCGCTCCCTGCATGCCGAAGGCGCGCGCCAGCTTGTCGATGACGCTCGACTCCCCGCCGGGGAGGACGAGGCCGCGCACCGAGGCGAGCTCCTCGGGCCGGCGCACGGGAACAGCGTCGGCGCCGAGAGCCGTCAGCACTCGCAGGTGCTCACGGACATCGCCCTGCAGGGCGAGCACGCCGACGCGAACGTCACCAGCCACGTTCGGCGAGGCGGTGCGGCGCAGGAAGATCGGCGACGTTGATGCCGACCATCGCCTCACCGAGACCGCGGGACACATCGGCGATCACCTTCGCGTCGTCGTAGAAGGTCGTGGCCTTGACGATGGCCGCGGCCCGCTGCGCAGGATTGCCGCTCTTGAAGATGCCCGAGCCGACGAAGACGCCGTCGGCACCCATCTGCATCATCATCGCCGCGTCAGCCGGCGTTGCAACGCCCCCCGCGACGAAGAGGACGACGGGCAGGGATCCGGTCTCGGCGACCTCGGCGACGAGCTCGTAGGGCGCCTGCAGCTCCTTCGCGGCGACGTACAGCTCGTCCTTGGTCATGGTGCGCAGACGGTTGATCTCGCTCTTGATCTTGCGGATGTGCTTGGTCGCCTCCGAGACGTCACCGGTGCCGGCCTCCCCCTTCGAGCGGATCATGGCGGCGCCTTCGTTGATGCGACGAAGCGCCTCGCCGAGGTCGGTCGCGCCGCAGACGAAGGGGACGGTGAACTGCCATTTGTCGATGTGGTTCACGTAGTCGGCCGGCGAGAGCACCTCGGACTCGTCGATGTAGTCGACGCCGAGCTCCTGCAGCACCTGCGCCTCGACGAAGTGACCGATGCGGGCTTTCGCCATGACCGGGATCGAGACGGCGTCGATGATGCCGTCGATCATGTCGGGATCGCTCATGCGAGAGACGCCGCCCTGTGCACGGATGTCGGCGGGGACGCGCTCGAGCGCCATGACGGCGACGGCTCCGGCGTCTTCGGCGATCTTCGCCTGTTCCGGCGTGACGACGTCCATGATGACGCCGCCCTTGAGCATCTCGGCGAGGCCGCGCTTGACGCGCGACGATCCGGTGGTGGTCACTTCGGTCCCTTTCCTGAGCGCTGCGGAACAGTCCGCAGCATTGGCATAGGCCAAACGCTAGCATGGCCGAGCACGTAGGATGCATTGCATGCAGACGCAAGAGGCCGGCACGAGCGACGACATCGTCGGAGGCTCGGCAGCCGAGATCGCCGACAGCGTCCGCACGCTCGTCGAGAAGGGGACGCTGCGTGCCGGCGACGCCCTGCCGCCCGTCCGGTCACTGGCCGACCGCCTCGGCGTCAACCGCAACACCGTCGTCGCCGCCTACCGTCAGCTCACGCAAGCAGGGCTCGTCGTCACGCGCGGCCGCGGCGGCACCCTCGTGGCGGGCCGCGCTCCCGTCGCACAGGAGGGATTCGCAGCCGACTCGGTGCTGCGCGACATCGGCACCGGAAATCCCGACCCGTCTCTCATTCCAGACCTGTCCCCCGCACTCGCCGCCATCGCCGGCCGCCCCGTCCTCTACGGCGAGCCGGTCATCGACCCCGACCTCGAGCGCTGGGCGTGGGAGTGGATGCGTGGAGCGATCGACCCGGCTCTCGACCTTCGCCTCACGGTCACGAGCGGAGCGTCGGACGCCATCGAGCGGCTGCTCGCTCAGGCTCTCACTCGTGACGACGCGGTGGCTCTCGAAGACCCGTGCTTTCTGTCGAGCATGAACACCGTGCGTCTCGCGGGATACCGTCCCGTCGCGGTCCCGGTCGACGAGGAGGGCATGACCGTGGCCGGGCTGCGAGCCGCCCTCGACGCCGGCGCCCGCGCCGTCGTCTGCACCCCGCGCGCTCAGAACCCCACCGGAGCGAGCCTCAGCGCCGGTCGAGCCGCAGCCCTGCGCGAGGTGCTCGCCGACCACCCGTATGTGCTCATCATCGAAGACGATCACTTCTCGCTGCTCTCGCGTTCGCCCTTCCACTCGCTCATAGGTCCCGGTCACCGCCGGTGGGCCCTCGTGAGGTCGGTGTCGAAGTTCCTCGGACCCGACATGTGCCTGGCTGTCACCGCATCCGACCCCGAGACGGCGGATCGCCTCGCGATGCGGCTCAGTCCCGGCACCACCTGGGTCAGTCACCTTCTCCAGCGTCTCGTGACCGCCCTGCTCACCGACTCCGCTGTCGTCGCCCGGATCGAGGCGGCGTCGACGCACTATGCAGCCCGCAACGCCGCCTTCGCTGAGCGTCTCGTCGCGCACGGCATCTCCGCGGCGGCCGGCGACGGACTCAACCTGTGGGTCTCCCTCCCCGTGCCCGCACGCCCCGTCTGCGAGCAGCTGATGCGCCGCGGATGGCTCGCACGCCCCGGCGACGAGTTCGTGCTCGCGGAGGCCACGGCCGAGGAGCATGTGAGACTCACCGTGCACGACCTCGCGGATGCCGACGCCGAGCGCCTGGCATCCGACCTCGCCGCCGCGATCGCGGCAGTCGCCTCAACCCGGAAGGTGGGATGACATCCCATGAAGATCCTGTCGATCCAGTCCGCCGTCGCGTACGGCCACGTGGGCAACTCCGCCGCGGTGTTCCCGCTGCAGCGCATCGGAGTGGAGGTCCTCCCCGTCTACACGGTCAACTTCTCCAACCACACCGGCTATGGCGCGTGGCGCGGACCGCTCATCAGCCCTGACGACGTCCGTGACGTCATCACGGGCGTCGAGGAGCGCGGGGTCCTCCCGGAGATCGACGTCGTGCTCTCGGGCTACCAGGGAAGCGAGGGCATCGCGGATGTCATCCTCGACGCGGTCGCGCGTGTCAAGGCCGCGAACCCGTCAGCCGTCTACGCGTGCGACCCGGTCATGGGCAACGCCAAGAGCGGCTGCTTCGTGGCGCCCGCCATCCCGGTGCTGCTGCGCGAGCGCGTCGTCCCGGCGGCGGACATCATCACCCCCAACCAGTTCGAGCTCGGGTTCCTCACCGAGACGGAGCCGTCGGACCTCGAGTCGACGCTCGCCTCAGCCGACGCCGCGCGCGCCATGGGCCCGTCGACCGTACTCGTCACCAGCGTGGAGCGCCCCGACCGCCCAGAGGGCACGATCGAGATGCTGGCAGTGACCGGAGAGGGCGCCTGGATCGTGCAGACGCCGCACATCCCCATGAAGGCGAACGGATCGGGGGACGTCACGGCGGCCCTGTTCACGGCGCATCTCCGTGCGACAGGCGATGCCGCCACGGCACTGGCCCGCACGACCTCGAGTGTGTTCGACCTGCTGCGCACGACCTACGACTCGGGCCAGCGCGAACTGCAGCTGGTGGAGTCGCAGGAGTTCTACGCACACCCTCGCCTGCAGTTCGAGGTCACGCAGGTCCGCTGACCTCTCGGCGCCGTGCCGCCGCCCTCAGGCCGTGGGCCAGGCGGCGGCGACGGCTTCCCGGACGTCGCCGAGCAGCTGCGGGAGCGCCTTGGTCTTCGCGATGATCGGGAAGAAGTTGGCATCCGTCGCCCACCGCGGCACGACATGCTGGTGCAGGTGGCCGTCGACACCGGCGCCGGCGACCCGGCCCTGATTCATGCCTATGTTGAAGCCGTCGCAGCCCGAGACCTCGCGCAGCACACGCATGGCCGTCTGCGTGAGCGTGCCGATCTCAGCGACCTCCTCGGGCGTCGCCTGGTCGTAGGTCGCGATGTGACGATAGGGGCAGACCAGCAGGTGCCCCGAGTTGTACGGGAAGAGGTTCAGCAGCACGTAGGCCGACTCGCCGCGCGCGACGATGAGGCCCTCGGCATCCGACTTGCTCGGCGCTGCGCAGAACGGGCACTCCTCGCGGAGCGGCTCAGGACCGGCCTGGATGTACGCCATACGGTGCGGAGTCCACAGGCGCTGAAACTCATCGGGCACGCCCGGGAGAGTCGCGGCGTCCTCCAGGCCGGTCCCGTCACTCACGCCAGGTCCTCGGCCGTGTTCACGAGCGCTTTGTCTGCGATGGCGGCGATGATCTTGTCGATCGCCTCGTCGACCGGGATGCCGTTGGTCTGCGACCCGTCGCGGAACCGGAACGACACGGTCCCTGCCGACCGGTCGGTCTCACCCGCGATGAGCTGGATCGGCACCTTCTGAGTCGTGTGAGTGCGGATCTTCTTCTGCATGCGGTCGTCGGAGTGGTCGACTTCGGCGCGAACGCCCGCGGCCCGCAGCCGGTCGATGACGCCGTCGAGATAGTCAGCGAACTCCTCGGCGACGGGGATTCCGATCACCTGCACAGGCGACAGCCATACCGGGAACGCGCCCGCATAGTGTTCGAGAAGGATCGCGAAGAAGCGCTCCGCCGAGCCGAAGAGGGCGCGGTGGATCATCACCGGCCGGTGCTTCTCGCCGTCAGGACCGGTGTACTCGAGGCCGAACCGCTCCGGCAGGTTGAAGTCGATCTGCACGGTCGACAGCTGCCAGGTGCGCCCAAGGGCGTCGCGGGTCTTGAGATCGATCTTGGGGCCGTAGAAGGCGGCCTCGCCCTCGACCTCGGTGAGCTTGAGTCCCGACGCCTGCGCGACCCGCCGGAGCGCATCGGTGGCCATCGCCCAATGCGCCTCGTCACCGATCCACTTCTCCTTCTCGTCGTCACGCATCGAGAGCTCGAGCTCGAACTCCGTGAGCCCGAAGTCACGGAGCATCGACAGCACGAAGTCGAGCACCTTCTCGGCCTCGGCCTCGAGCTGGTCGGGAGTGACGAACAGGTGCGAGTCGTCCTGCGTGAACCCGCGCACGCGAGTGAGGCCGTGGAGGGCGCCGGAGAGCTCGTAGCGGTAGACGGTGCCGTTCTCGTACAGCCGCATCGGCAGATCGCGGTAGCTGCGCCCGCGCTCCTTGTAGATGAGGATGTGCATCGGGCAGTTCATCGGCTTGAGGTAGTAGTCGACCCCCTGCTTGGTCACCTCGCCCGCCTCGTTGCGCTCTTCGTCGAGGTGGATCGGAGGGAACATGCCCTCCTTGTAGGTCACGAGGTGGTTCGACTGCAGGAAGAGGTCGCGCTTGGTGATGTGCGGCGTGTAGACGTAGGTGTACCCGCCCTCGCGGTGGCGTTTGAGGGCGTGCTGCTCCATCTCCTGGCGGATGATGCCGCCCTTGGGATGCCACACGCTCAGACCCGAGCCGATCTCGTCAGGGAACGAGAACAGATCGAGGTCTTTGCCGAGCTTGCGGTGGTCGCGCTTGGCAGCCTCCTCGAGACGGTGCTGGTAAGCGCGCAGCTCGTCCTTCGACGGCCAGGCGGTCCCGTAGATGCGCTGCAGCTGCGGGTTCTTCTCGCTGCCGCGCCAGTATGCGCCGGCGATGCGAGTGAGATCCCACCCGTTGCCGACCATGCGAGTGCTGGGCACGTGCGGTCCGCGGCAGAGGTCCTTCCAGGCGGTCTCGCCGTCGCGGGTGACGTTGTCGTAGATCGTCAGCTCGCCGGCGCCGACCTCCACCGAGGCACCCTCGGCGGCCTCCTTCGACCCGCCCTTGAGCCCGATGAGCTCGAGCTTGAAGGGCTCGCGGGCGAGCTCGGCGCGGGCCTCGTCTTCGGTCACGACGCGGCGGACGAAGCGCTGACCCTCGCGGACGATGCGCTCCATCTCCTTCTTGATCGCCTTGAGGTCCTCGGGAGTGAAGGGCTCGTCGACCCCGAAGTCGTAGTAGAAGCCGTCGACGATCGGCGGGCCGATGCCGAGGTTCGCCTGCGGGCGGATGCGCTGGACCGCCTGGGCCAGAATGTGCGCCGTCGAGTGCCTGAGGATCGCAAGGCCGTCAGGGCTGTCGACCGTGATGGGATCGACCGCGTCGTCGGCTTGGACCACCGTGGCGAGATCTCTCAGTTCGCCGTTGACGCGAAGCGCGACGACGGAGCGGTCCGGGAACAGGGCGAATCCGTCGGCTGGGTAGGACACATCCGACGGGGTGATGACATCAGTCAAGGGAACTTCTCCAGAAGGTGGCTCGGAAAGAAATGCTCAGCTTCGGACGCGTGACGCGACCTGCCCGCTCAGGCGCGAAGCGTTCGCGTGCCGGTGCGCGCGACGACAGCCGTGGCGAGGATCCGGCGATGTTCCATGCATCGAGTCTACCGCCGCCGTGCGAGCGACTCCGGCGCAGGCGCGATGATGGATCACGTGAAGCTCGCCGTCGTCGGAGCCGTGCTGCTGCTCCTGGGGGCGGCGGCCGTCGGTGTGGGCGCTGTGCCGATGTCCGACGTGCTCGCGGCGGGCGCGCGCGTATGGCCGGTCCTGCTGTTCGTCGTGTCGGCGACGATCGTGGCGGAGCTCGCGGCGACCGCGGGCGTGTTCGACGTCGCGGCCTCCCTGCTCGCCCGCATCGCGCGGGGACGCACCTGGATGCTGTGGACCGCCGTCGTCGCCCTGGCCGCTGTGACGACGGCGTTCCTCTCCCTCGACACCACCGCCGTGCTGCTGACCCCTGTCGTGGTGGCGGTGGCGCGCAGCCACGGTCTTCCTCCTCTGCCTTTCGCCTTCACGACGGTGTGGCTGGCCAACACCGCCTCGCTCGTGCTGCCCGTCTCGAACCTGACGAATCTGCTGGCGGTGGCACGCCTTGATCGCAGTGATGCGGCCGGCTTCGTCGCGCTGCTCGGAGGCTCGGCGGCGGTCGCGATCCTCGTCTCGACGCTGATCCTCGCACTCGTGTTCCGCCGGGCCCTGCGCGGCTCGTTCGTCCCCGCGCCGTCGCCCGCGATCGCCGACCGCCCGCAGCTGCGGTTCGCGGCGACGGTCGTCGTCGTGATGATGCCGCTGCTGGTGAGCGGACTGGAGCCATGGATGCCAGCGACGGCGGCGGCGCTCGTGCTCGTTGCCTTCTTCGCGTGGCGCTCCCCCGACATCCTGCGCCTTCGACTCGTTCCCTGGTCGCTGCTCGTTTTCGCGTCGGGTCTCTTCGTCGCGGTCGCGGTGGCGGAGCGGCTCGGACTCCGCGAGGCGCTCGTCGCGGTCATGGGCGAAGGCACCGGACCAGGGGATCTCTGGCGGCTGGCCGGAGCTGGCACCCTTGCGGCGAATGTCGGCAACAATCTGCCTGCCTACCTCGCGCTCGAGTCGGCGGCGGGCACGCCCGAACGGCTGGCCGCTCTCCTCATCGGCGTGAACGCCGGTCCGCTCATCACACCATGGGCGTCGCTGGCGACCCTGCTGTGGCATCAGCGCCTGAAGGCCGTCGGCATCGAGGTTCCGTGGACGCGATATGCGCTGCTCGGCGCCCTGGCCGCTCCTCTCACGGTCTTCGCCGCCGTCGTCCCCCTCGCCCTCTGATGCGAGCGCCTGCATCGATGCCTCGTCAGAGATGCCTGAGCGCCTCGCGTCGGCTGAGCGAGCTGAGCCCGTGTCGGTCGACGCATCGGCGCACCCAGTCGGGATCCGTGCGGGCAGCGTCTCGGAGCGCCCAACCGATCGCCTTTCGTATGAAGAACTCCCGCTCGGTCGCATTCGGCGCGATGACGTCGTCGAGGAGGCGGAAGTCGGTGCGGTCTCGCCTCCTCAGTTGCGAGAGGATCGCGAGCCGGCGCATCCAGACGTCTGGGTCGCGGCTCCAGCGGCGTGCGAGGTCGGCCGTCTCCTTCGGGTGCCGGTCGTGCAGCTCGGCGACACGACCCGTCAGCTCGTCCACGAAATCCCACCACTGGCCCGTACGCACCATGTGCTCGATGAGCGGGATGTTCGACAGGTCGCCCCGCAGGGGTCGCAGCGCCACAAGCGCCTGGGCTGCATAGCGCTCCTCGCGATGCTGGGCGTCGTCCCACAGCGCCCGGGAAGCTCGACGGAGCACGTCGGCATCCGACTCGCCTTTCGCCGCGCTTCGGGCGATGCGCCGGGCCTCGGGCACTCGAACGCCGAGGAACGGCATCGCCGACTTCATGTACACCCGCTGCCCCGCCGCACGCGAGGGGTCGGCGACGGCTCGCAGGTCGGCGCGGACGCGGTCGACGAGTTCCACGGCTCAGCCGAGCGAGAGGTCGACCTGGATCTCGTCTGCCAGCCGCTCGAGGGCGGCGACGATCGGAGCGGCGTCAGAGTGCTCTGGCACGCGAACGGTCACCGTCGCCTCGAACAGCGTCCCTCCCGCCATCGGGGCGTCGAGCGTGCGGCTGGTGAAGGCGTCAATGCTCAGAGCGTGAGAGCTGACGGCTGCCGTCACGTCGCGGACGATGCCGGGACGGTCGTTGCCGAGCACGGTGAAGCTCAGCGTGCGTCCCGCCGGCGCCGCCGGCACGGCTCCGGAGTGCGCCGTGACCCGCAGCAGTCCATCGAGAGACCGTAGCGCCTCGGTGAGCTCGTCAGCGCGCTCGTCCGGCACCGTCACCAGGACGATTCCGGCGAACGCGCCCGCGAGCTCTGTCAGCTCACTGCGCTCCCAGTTGCCTCCGTGCGCGGCGACGGTGTCGGCGAGGGCGTTGACGAGTCCTGCGCGGTCTTCTCCGACCACGGACAGCACGAGATGAGCCATGGGGTGAGCCTAGTGCGACGACGCCCGCACGCGGCAGGGCGGCGCCGCAAGGGAAGGTGGGAAGAAGAAAACCCCCGGCTAGCCGGGGGCTTCTGTGTGGTGGGCGATACTGGGATCGAACCAGTGACCTCTTCCGTGTCAGGGAAGCGCGCTACCGCTGCGCCAATCGCCCGAGATCATGCTTGCCGGTCGGGACCGGGAGTGGAGGTGGCGACGGGATTCGAACCCGTGTAAACGGCTTTGCAGGCCGGTGCCTAGCCGCTCGGCCACGCCACCGTGTGTGGTTCGACCCACGTGTCGTGATCCCTTCGAAAAGGGATCCCCGCACTCGAGCGGATGACGAGACTCGAACTCGCGACCCTCACCTTGGCAAGGTGATGCGCTACCAACTGCGCTACATCCGCGTGCTCCCTGGTTGCTTCGGGAACTTCATTGACTTTAGTCGAAGATTCGCGGAGTGCAAAACCGGACCCGCAACCCGCGCGTGTCTTGTGTCGGATTCGAAGAACCCGGCCGCATCCGGTAGCATCGGTTCTCGGCCCTTCGAGGTCTTGGGCGATTGGCGCAGTTGGTAGCGCGCTTCCTTCACACGGAAGAGGTCATCAGTTCGAGTCTGGTATCGCCCACCAATACGAAGCCCCCGGTTGCGCCGGGGGCTTCGCCGTTCGCCCTGTGTATGGGGTGACCAGCCACGCACCCGCTGGGAAGCGTGTGCTGCAGTTCAGACGTCGACAGCCCAGCCGTGACGCGCCTGCACCGCCTGCGCGACGACCGCGAAGCGCTGGGCGTCGAGCGCCGATGCCTCACGGCGCATGCCCTCGACGTGCACGCTGTAGACCTGATCGAGGTCGGCCCACGACGGGCGTCCGGCGGAGTCCCACTCCCCCGGCCCCACGAACAGGAAGTCTCGATCGCCGTCGTGCGACTTGCTCGTGAGCTTCACCGCGTAGACGCGGTCTGCGTCCTGATGCGCGATCACCAGGACGGGGCGGTCCTTGCCTCGGCCGTCGTTCTCCGCATAGGGAACCCACGTCCAGACGACCTCTCCGGCATCGGGTTCGCCATCGCGATCCGGCGCGTACGTGATCACGAGGTCGCGCGGCGCTGGGGGCACCACCTCGACGGTCTGAGTGCCCCCCGAGCTTCCCGGCGACGCAGTGACCGTGTCGGTGGTCGTGCGAGCCGCGCGCTCCAGCTGCTCGTCGACCATGGGAAGGCCCCCGGCGAAGACATTGACGATCCCTTTCACGAGACCCTTCGCGAAGGAGTCCTTGCCTGACGCGCCCATCCCGACACACTAGCGCCCGGAAGCGCCAGAACGTCACGCGCGCCGCGGGCGCATGGACACACGCCAAGGGGCGCCGGACCGAAGTCCGACGCCCCATGATGCTGTTCGTGTCGAGGGGATCAGTCGACGAGTGCGTAGCCCTCCTCGCCGTGCACGACGGTGTCGATGCCGGCGATCTCGTCCTCGTTCTTCACACGGAAGCCGATCGTCTTCTCGATGATGAAGCCGATGACGAAGGCGATGACGAACGAGTACAGAGCGACAGCGAGAGCCGAGACGGTCTGCAGGACGATCTGAGAGAAGTCGCCGCCCGTGAACAGGCCCACGTCGGTGCCGACGAAGCCGATGAACACGGTGCCGATGAAGCCGGCGACCAGGTGGATGCCCACCACGTCGAGCGCGTCGTCGTACCCGAGCTTCCACTTGAGCTCGATCGCGAAGGCGGCCACGACGCCGGAGATGACGCCGAGCACGATCGCCCAGCCGGGGGTCAGCGCGCCGGCCGACGGGGTGATGGCGACGAGACCGGCGACGGCACCCGAGGCGGCTCCGACAGAGGTCGCCTTGCCGTCCTTGAGCTTCTCGACGAGCAGCCACCCGAGCACGGCGGCGGCGGGAGCGGCGATCGTGTTGAGGAACGCGAGGCCGAGGTCCTCGTGCGTGCCCGAGAGGCCCGTGTTGAAGCCGAACCAGCCGAACCACAGGATCGAAGCGCCGAGGACGACGAACGGGACGTTGTGCGGCTTGTTGATGCCCTTCTGGAACCCGACGCGCTTGCCGAGGACGAGCGCGAGGGCGAGGGCGGCGGCACCGGCGTTGATGTGCACGGCGGTTCCACCGGCCAGGTCGATGACGGCGAAGTCGCCGATCGTCCACGACTGGATCCAGCCGCCGCCCCACACCCAGCCGGCCACCGGGAAGTAGACGAGAGTGGACCAGACGCCGGCGAACAGCAGCCAGGGGCCGAACTTGGCGCGGTCGGCGATGGCACCCGAGATGAGGGCCGTCGTGATGATCGCGAAGGTGGCGCCGAACGCGACGTCGACGAGGTCGATGCCCTCCGCGGTCAGGCCGAAGCCGGCGAACGGGTTTCCGACGATGCCGGGAATGAGGCCCGCCGCACCGTCGAAGTAGCCGCCGTCACCGCCGGCGCCGGTGTACATCATGTAGCCGTAGAGCACCCACAGCACGCTGATCAGGGCGATGGCTCCGAAGCTCATCATGATCATGCTGACGACGCTCTTCGCCTTCACCAGGCCGCCGTAGAAGAAGGCCAGGCCGGGGGTCATGAAAAGCACCAGCGCGGCGCTGGTGACGATCCAGATCGTGGACGGAGTGAGTTCCATCACTACCTCTCAATGTGTGGGACAACTGGGTCCGCCTGGCCACAATCGCCTTCGGATGCGCCATTCGGGTACGACCCAGTGTTCCCACGCGGAGTTACCCGCACGGTACGACGCGTGTTTCGGATCGGTTACGCGAAGGGCGTGAGCGTAAACATCACGTTTCGGATGCCTTCGGGATCGCCCCGTGTTCGACGTCAGCTGTGTGTGAGCGCGACGAGGCGCGAGATGGCGCGCAGGTACTTCTTGCGATAGCCGCCCGCGAGCATCTCGTCGGAGAACACCTCGTCGAGCGGACGCCCCGTGGCTCGGATGGGGATCTGGGCGTCGTAAGCCCGGTCGATGAACGCGACGAAGCGCAACGCGGCCGACTGGTCCTCCAGCTGCACGACGTCGCGCAGCCCGATGGCCACGAGCCCTTCGATGAGCCGGATGTACCGCGACGGATGCACCGATGCCAGGTGCCGGATCAGGTCGGTGAAGGAGTCGTCGGATGCCGCGCCGCCGACGCCACCGAGGGCGCCCCCGTACTCAGCCTCCGACAGCGAGATCGCATGCCCGTCGACCGCCCGCTGGCGGTAATCGGTGCCGTCGATGCGGATCGTCTGAAAACTGGACGCCATCGCGTGGATCTCGCGGAGGAAGTCCTGTGCCGCGAAGCGCCCCTCGCCGAGCGCGTTCGGCGGCGTGTTCGACGTCGCCGCGAGACGAGTGCCGGTGGGGACGAGCTCTCCGAGCAGGCGCGTCATCACCATGGTGTCGCCGGGATCGTCGAGTTCGAACTCGTCGATGCACAGCAGGTCGGCACCGCGGAACAGCGCGACCGTCTGCTGATAGCCCAGAGCGCCCACCAGCGCCGTGTACTCGATGAACGAGCCGAAGTACTTCCGGCGACCCGGGAGGGCGTGGTAGATCGACGCGAGCAAGTGCGTCTTCCCGACGCCGAAGCCGCCGTCGAGATAGACGCCGGGCTTGAGCTCAGGGGTCTTCTCACGGCGGCGGAACAGCCCGCCCGACTTCGCCGGAGCGCGGCCCACGCCGCTGAACGTCATCAGCTGGTCTTTCGCGTCTTGCTGCGACGGGTACTGCGGGTCAGCGCGGTAGGTATCGAACGTCGCGCCGTCGAACTGCGGTGGCGGCACAAGAGCGGCCACCATCTCCGATCCCGAGACCTGGGGTGCACGGTCGGTCAGATGCAGGGTGCCGGCCGGGACGCTGTTCACGAGTCAACTTTAGACCGGCTGCGGGGCGAGATCGTGCCGCCGGAGCCAGTCGAGGATCGCCTCGCTCCACCGCTCCTGGTCGTAATTCCAGAGCTTCGCGTGCCGCGCGGTGTCGAACACCCGCATCTCGACGAGATCAGGCCGGGCGGCGACCAGGTCATACGAGGCGTTCGACGGGACGAAGCCGTCGTCGTCGCTGTGGAGGATGAGGACGGGATGCCTCAGCTCACCTGCTCGAGTGACTGCGTCGAGTCGTTCGAACGGGATGCGGGCGTCGGCTCCCGTCAGCGGCGTCGCCCACTCGGCTCCGAGGGCACCGATCGCGAGCCCCGCCACCTGCGATGGCAGCCCTCGCATCCGCGCCTGAAACTCAAGGACGCGCCGCCAGTCGATGACCGGCGACTCGAGCACCACTCCGGCGATGATGTCGCGATGCGCCGAGTTGAGCGCGACCTGGAGGGCGATCGCACCGCCCATAGACCACCCCATGACGATCACCCTGCGGGCACCGTGGCGACGGGCCACGCCGATCGCGCTGTCGACGTCTCGCCACTCTGTCGCGCCGAGCGCGTACGTGCCGCTGCGGCTGCGCGGCGCGGAGCCGTCGTTGCGGTACGAGACGAGCATCGAGGTGATGCCGGCGCTGCGGAACACCGGCACCGCCCGCAGGCACTCCGCCCGCGTCGTGCCTCGGCCGTGGACCTGGATCACCCACGTGTCGGTCGGCTCCTCGGCAGGGAAGATCCATGCCGGGCACGGGCCGACCGCGGCACCGACGAGCTCCGACTCATACGGCAGGTGGAGCTGCTCCGGACTGTCGTAATACCAGCCGCTGAACGCAGCGGCAGAGCTCAGCCTCGAGTCGGGTCCGATCTGGGTGAGGAGCTTGCGGGTGACACTCGTGTCGTCGCCGGAGAGCACCGAGCCGAGCTTGAGGTAGTCGGTGCTTCCGGTCGTGAAGAGGCCGTACATGCCGGGCAGCTCCGTGTCGGGCGTGCGGCTGAGCGTGATGGTCTGGGCCGCGACGTCCACGTCGAGGATGGTGGTGTCGGCGACGCGGCGCGCGGGCGTGACGACGCGCCGTGCCATGCGGGCCGCGGTGAGCGCGGTGAGCGTCGTGGTGGCCGCGAGCGCAACGCTCAGTGCGACAGTCAGACCGCGCAGGACCGCGGCGTACGGAGATACGGCGACGGCGCGCCTGGATGCCTTCATCGTGGGCTCACTTTAGTCTGTCGATGTGGATGACTCCCGTCCCTCGGCCGCTCCCGACTTCGCTGCGGTCGCCGACAGACTGCGCGCGATGACGTTCCGCGAGGACTTCGTCGTGCGCGAGATCGCCGCCCCGTCGTCGCTCGCTCCTGACGCGATCGCCTTCGCCGGCGACATCCGGCCCGGTGACGACGGATTGGACTCCCCTTACGGTACGGGGCGGTTCGTCCTGCTCCACGACGCATCGGAGCCCGAGCAGTGGAGCGGCGCCTGGCGCATCGTGTGCTTCGCTCAAGCGCCGCTCGAGACCGAGATCGGCACCGACCCGCTCCTGGCGGAGGTCGCCTGGTCGTGGCTCATCGATGCGCTGAACACGCGCAAGGCGGTGTTCCACTCGGCATCCGGCACGGCGACCAAGACGCTGTCGAAGGGGTTCGGGACGCTGGCGGAGGAGGGCGACGGCGCTCAGATCGAGTTGCGCGCCTCGTGGACGCCGTCGGGAGACCTCGCCGCGCACCTGGATGCGTGGGCGGAGCTCGTCTGCATGCTCGCCGGACTCCCCCCTGGGTCGGAGGGCATCGCCGTCTTCAGCAGTGAACGCAGGAACATACGTGGTTGAGTACACCGTCATCGCCGATCGCGACCGCCTCGAGGCCGCCGCGGCATCTCTCTCCGTCGGCACGGGGCCCGTCGCCGTCGACGTCGAGCGCGCCTCGGGCTTCCGCTATTCGCAGCGCGCCTACCTGGTGCAGGTGTACCGGCGCGGAGCCGGGGTCTTCCTGTTCGACCCCCCGGCGCTCGGAGACCTCTCGCCGCTGCAGAACGCGATCGGCGACGCCGAATGGGTGCTGCACGCAGCCAGCCAGGACCTTCCGTCGCTGCGCGAGGCGGAACTGAACCCGCCGTCGATCTTCGACACCGAACTGGCGGCACGGCTTCTGGGGCACGAGAAGGTGGGTCTCGGCGCCGTCGTGTCGGACACCCTGGGGATCACCCTCGCGAAGGCGCACTCGGCGGCCGACTGGTCGACGCGGCCCCTCCCGCAGTCGTGGCTCGAATACGCCGCCCTCGACGTGCTTCACCTGGTCGACGTCCGCGACGCGCTCGCGGACGAACTCGAGGAGCAGGGCAAGACGGAGGTCGCCCGTCAGGAGTTCGAAGCCGTCCTCAGCCGACCGGCAAAGCCCCCGCGCGAGGAGCCGTGGCGACGACTGAGCGGCCTGCACACCGTGCGCGGACGCCGCTCGCTGGCCGTCGCGCGGGCTCTCTGGACCGCCCGCGAGGAGTACGCGCAAGAGCAGGACGTGTCACCCGGGCGACTTGTCCCCGATCGCTCCCTGGTCGCCGCCGTCATCGCCGATCCCGCGTCGAAGCAGGATCTCGCTCGTCTCAAGGAGTTCACGGGCCGCGCGAGCCGCACGCAGCTCGATCGCTGGTGGGCGGCGATCGAAGCGGGCCGCGCCGACGAGTCGCTGCCGACCGAGCGCGCACCCGGCGACGGCTTTCCGCCGCCTCGCGCATGGGCCGACCGCAATCCTCCCGCCGACGCGCGCCTCAAGGCCGCCCGTCCGCGCATCGAGCAGCTTGCCGTCGACCTCCGTATGCCGACGGAGAACCTGTTGACTCCGGATACGCTGCGCCGCTTGGCCTGGCACCCGCCGGAGCCCGTGACCGTCGACTCCATCGGCGAGGCGCTGGCTGCTCTTGGAGCCCGCCCCTGGCAGGTTGCGTACACTGCACAGGTGATCGCGGATGCGTTTGTCGAATCCGTGCAGGCGACAGAGGATGCCGCCGATACGGCTTCGTAGGTTCGATCCAACGGATTTTGCGATACCCAGTTCCACCTTAGGCTGGACTGGATCTCAATCTCTTGGAGGCAGTGTGGCCGAGCTCTCGGACGTCTACTTCATCGACGGCATGCGGACCCCGTTCGGGCGCGCCGGCGAGAAGGGCATGTACTGGAACACCCGCGCCGATGACCTCGCCGTCAAGGCGACCATCGGCCTGATGGAGCGCAACTCCGCGGTGCCGGCGGCCCGGATCGACGATGTCGCGATCGCCGCGACGAGCCAGACGGGCGATCAGGGTCTCACCCTCGGGCGGTCCGTGGCGATCCTCGCCGGTCTCCCCCAGACCGTGCCCGGACTCGCGATCGACCGCATGTGCGCCGGCGCCATGACGAGCGTCACGACGATGGGCGCCTCGATCGGCGTCGGCATGTACGACCTCGCCCTCGCGGGCGGTGTCGAGCACATGGGGCACCACCCGATCGGCGGCAACGCCGACCCCAACCCGCGGTTCGTCGCCGAGCGCATGGTCGACCCGGGCGCCCTCAACATGGGCGTAACCGCCGAGCGCATCTTCGACCGGTTCCCGCACCTCACGAAGGAGCGCTCCGACCGGTACGGCATGCTGAGCCAGCACAAGGTGCAGGCGGCCTACGACGCGGGCAAGATCCAGGCCGATCTCGTTCCCGTCGCGATCAAGGACGCCGACGGCGCGTGGGGCCTCGCGACCGAGGACGAGGGCCGCCGCCCGAACACGACGATGGAGGACCTCGCGGGCCTTAAGACGCCGTTCCGCCCGCACGGCCGTGTCACGGCCGGCACTTCCTCGCCCCTCACGGACGGCGCGACGATGTCGCTGCTCGCCGGGGGCCGCGCCGTCAAGGAACTCGGCCTCACGCCGAAGATGCGCATGGTGTCGTTCGCCTTCGCGGGTGTTCAGCCCGAGATCATGGGCATCGGCCCGATCCCCTCGACGGAGAAGGCGCTCGCCAAGGCCGGCCTCACGATCGACGACATCGGCCTGTTCGAGCTGAACGAGGCGTTCGCCATTCAGGTGATCTCCTTCCTCGACCACTTCGGCATCGCCGATGAGGACCCCCGCGTCAACCCGTGGGGCGGCGCGATCGCCTTCGGCCATCCGCTCGCGGCATCCGGCGTGCGTCTCATGATCCAGCTCGCCGCGCAGTTCGCCGAGCGCCCCGACGTCCGCTACGGGCTCACTGCGATGTGCGTCGGGCTCGGACAGGGCGGCACGGTGATCTGGGAGAACCCCCACTACGACGGAAAGAAGCGCTGAGGACTCCGCGATGACGTACGAATCGATCGACTTCTCCCCGCTGCTCGAGCTGGCCGCCGACGAGGTGGTCACGCACTCGCCGTCGCGCGACGTTCGCCTCCCCTCGGGCAAGGTGCTCGCGCTCGTCACACTCGACAATGGGCGCGATCACACCCGCCCGAACACCCTCGGCCCCAAGACGCTGATGGAGCTCGGCGAACGCCTGGATGACCTCGCCGCGCGCGCCGCGAAGGGCGAGATCCACGCCGTGGGGATCACGGGGAAGCAGTACATCCTGGCGGCCGGTGCCGATCTGTCCGACATCTCGCTCGTGGGCTCCAAGGACAACGCCCGCAAGATCGCCCAGCTGGGGCATCACGTGCTGGGCAAGCTCGCCGACCTGGGCGTGCCGTCGTTCGCCTTCGTCAACGGACTCGCGCTCGGCGGCGGACTGGAGATCGCCTTGAACTCCACCTACCGCACCGTCGACGCCTCGGCGGCGGCGATCGCCCTGCCCGAGGTGTTCCTCGGCCTCATTCCGGGATGGGGCGGCGCCTACCTGCTGCCGAACCTCATCGGCATCGAGAACGCCCTGGAAGTGGTCATCAGCAACCCGCTCAAGCAGAACCGGATGCTGAAGCCGCAGCAGGCCTTCGATTACGGCATCGTCGACGCGATCTTCCCGGCGGCCAACTACCTTGAGGACTCGCTGCGCTGGGCCGACGGCGTCCTCGGCGGCACAGTCAAGGTCGAGCGGAAGAACGAGCCGGGAAAGATCGAGCGACTGACGAAGTGGCCCATCGCGATCAAGGTCGCACGCGGCATGCTGGAGTCGAAGATCGGCACGGTGCCGAAGTCGCCGTACGTCGCTCTCGAACTGCTCGACAAGGCCAAGAGCGGCTCAAAGGCCGAAGGCTTCGCACGTGAGGACGAGGCGCTCGCAGACCTCGTCTCCGGTGATCAGTTCGCCGCGTCCATGTATGCCTTCGACCTTGTGCAGAAGCGGGCGAAGCGTCCCGTCGGCGCTCCCGACAAGGCGCTGGCGAAGAAGGTCACGAAGGTCGGCATCATCGGCGCGGGCCTCATGGCCAGCCAGTTCGCGCTGCTTTTCGTGCGCAAGCTGCAGGTGCCCGTGCTGATCACGGACCTCGACCAGGCGCGCGTCGACAAGGGCGTGGCGTACATCCACGACGAGATCGGCAAGCTCGAGGCAAAGGGGCGCCTCGACGGCGACACGGCCAACAAGCTGCGCGCTCTCGTGACCGGCACCACCGACAAGAGCCTGTACGCCGACTGTGACTTCGTGATCGAGGCGGTGTTCGAAGAGGTCGGCGTCAAGCAGGCCGTGTTCGGCGAGATCGAGAAGATCGTCGCCCCGGATGCCGTGCTGGCCACGAACACCTCTTCGCTCTCCGTCGAGGAGATCGGCTCCCAGCTTGAGCACCCCGAGCGCCTCGTGGGCTTCCACTTCTTCAACCCGGTGGCGGTGATGCCGCTCATCGAGGTCGTGAAGGCCCCGAAGACCGACGACGCAGCGCTCTCGACCGCCTTCGTCGTGGCCAAGAGCCTCGGAAAGAACGCGGTGCTCACCGCCGACGCTCCCGGCTTCGTCGTCAACCGCCTGCTCGCCAAGGTCATGGGCGAAGCGGCACGCGCCGTGTACGAGGGAACCCCCGTCGCCGAGGTCGAGAAGGCGTTCTCGCCTCTCGGTCTGCCGATGGGCCCCTTCCAGCTGATCGACCTCGTGGGATGGAAGGTCGCCGCCCACGTGCAGGACACGATGGTCCGCGCCTTCCCTGACCGGTTCTACGCCAACGAGAACTTCCACGCCCTGGCGGATCTCGACGAGGTCGTGGAGAAGGACAAGGGAGGCCGCGTGACCGGCTTCACGAAGGCCGCGCTGAAGGTCGTGAAGGATGCCGTCGGCTCGACGCCCGCGTCGGCGGAGACGATCCTCCGCCGCGTGCAGGACGGCCTCGCTCAGGAGATCCGGATCATGCTCGACGAGGGCGTGGTGCCGGAGGTCGAAGACATCGATCTCTGCCTGATCCTCGGTGCCGGCTGGCCGTTCATCGACGGCGGCGCGTCGCCGTACCTCGACCGCGAAGGCGCGTCGGAGCGGGTCTTCGGCAGCACGTTCCACCAGCCGCCCATCCGCGGTATCGAAGCCTGATCTTCGGCATCTGACGACAGCGGCTCCGACAGACGTCGGGGCCGCTGTCGTGTTCCCCGTGACGTCTGTCCCTCTTCTCACAGGCTGTGGCGATGCGCGACGCCCACGGCCCCGACTGCGTCAGAGCGTGGACTGCGCCGCTCGCACCCGGATAGCCCGGGCGAGGCGGTCGCGCTGCTCGATCACGAGACGACGAAGGGATGCGGGGGCATCGGCGTTGCCCGCCAGCCAGCGATCGACCGGCTCGAGCGAGTCGGACTCGGGGAAGAGTCCCGACACGAGACGTCGCGCGATCTCGATGCTGCGCTCGTCCCACACGCGCCGGATGCGCGAGAAGTAGTCGTCGTCGAACTGCGCGATGAGGTCCCGCCGACCGCCCGCCCGCACTCCGGTGATCGTCGCCGCGAGATGGTCGTTGGTCAGCGAGCGGTCGTTCCACGCCGACTCCCACGCCTGCGCCCGAACCCCGCAATCTGGACGGGCGGCGAGCACGGCACGGTGCGAGGTGTGCCCCGTCGCCGAAGGATCCGCGTCGAGCTCGGCATCGGCGTCTGCCGACGACGCGTGACCGCTCGCCGAGAGCGCGAACAGCCAGCTCCAACGCAGATCCGGGTCGAGCCGAAGCCCTTGGGGCGGCGGAGTCGCGCCCGACAGAAGGGCGCCGAGGTCGTCGGCGCGAGCGTCGTCGTACACGGCGGCGGCGCCCACCGCTCGGGCCCAAGCGAGCTGGGCGTCGCTGCCCTCCGGAGCCGTCGTCATCCCCTGCCACGCCGTCTCGAGCCACGCGGCCGCCAGCCCGCCGCGGTCCTCCTCGGCGGCGTAGTGGGCGATCGCGTGACCTGCATGGGCGATCACGTCGGCGAGCAGCGCGACGCTGTCTTCGGCCGGGGCGTGGTGCGCGGCGATGTCGAGGTACCGCACCACCGACAGCTCGCCGTCGCGCACTGCGTTCCACAGCGCGGCCCAGATGACCGAGCGGGCGAGGCGGTCGTCGATCGTGCTGAGGGCGCGGGCGACGGCATCCGTGGAGCGCTCATCGAGGCGCACTTTGGCATACGTGCGGTCATCATCGTTGGGAACGATGAGGTCGGCGTCGGGCAGCACGGGCGCGTTGAGCGGCGTGCGCTCCCCCGCGATATCGAGCTCGACGGCGGCACGACGCACCAGTCGCTCGCCCTCAAGTGCGTAGAATCCCACGGTCAGCCGGTGCGGTCGCGGGTCGGTCTGCACGACCACCGGACGGGGCTCCCGTTCGACACGCAGGAGTGATATGCCGGTCGTCTCCAGCCATGCCGCGCTCCACGCGTGCAGATCGCGGGACGACGCCGATTCGAGCGCTGTGAGCAGATCGTCGAGGGTCGTGTTGCCGTACGCGTGGTCGGCGAAGTAGCGCTGCGCCGCGCGGAAGAAGGCGTCCTCGCCGACGAACGCGACGAGCTGCTTGAGCACCGAGGCGCCCTTCGCGTAGGTGATGCCGTCGAAGTTGAGCTTCGCGGCTTCGAGGTCGGTGATGTCGGCCACGATCGGGTGGGTCGTGGGGAGCTGGTCCTGTTCGTACGCCCAGCCCTTGCGGCGGCTCGCGAAGCTCACCCACGCATCGGAGTGGAGGGCGGTGGCCACATTGGCGTGGGATCCCATGAAGTCAGCGAACGACTCCTTGAGCCAGAGATCGTCCCACCACCGCATCGTGGTGAGGTCGCCGAACCACATGTGCGCCATCTCGTGGAGGATCGTGTTGGCTCGCCCCTCGTGCTGCGCGGCGGTCGACGCCCCCCGGAAGAGGTAGGACTCGGTGAAGGTCACGAGGCCCGGGTTCTCCATGGCACCGAGGTTGTACTCGGGCACGAAGATCTGGTCGTACTTGCCCCACGGATAGGCGAAGGCGAACGCCGTCGTGAAGAAGTCCAGCCCGCGTCGGGTGATGTCGAGGATCTCGTCAGCGTCGAGGTGCGGCGCCATGGACGCTCGGCAGAGCACGCCGAGCTTGACGCGGTGCGTGCCGGACCTCCATTCCCCATCGACCCGGTGGTACGGCCCGGCCGCGACGGCGGTGATGTAGCTCGAAAGCGGCAGCGTCTCGCGGAACGTGACCCGCACGCCGTCGTCCCGTTCGTGACGGGACTCCTCAGCGCCGTTCGACAAGACCGTCCAACCCTGAGGCGCAGCGACCTGGAAACGCCAGCGCGCCTTGAGGTCGGGCTGCTCGAAGCACGCATACACGCGACGGCAGTCTGCCGGCTCATACTGCGTGTACAGATACACCTGGCCGTCGACCGGGTCGCGGAAGCGGTGGAGTCCTTCGCCCGATGTGCTGAACAGGCCCCGCGCTCGAACAGTGACGATGTTGTGCTCCACCAGGCCCGTGAGCCGCACCCGTGCGCCGTCCCATTCGACAGGGCGCTCCTCGCCGTTGACGACGACGGCCTCGACCGTCGCGCCGAGGAAGTCCACCCAGGTCTCTGATGCCGTGCTGCGGAAGACCAGCGTCGACATCGTCGAAAAGGACGCCTCTGTCAGGTCAGCGGCCCCACGCAGATCCAGCGCGACGTCGACGGTGTCGAGAGTGATGGCCGCCGCACGCGCCGCCGTCTCCTCTCGGGTCAGGTTGGCCGATCGGGCGAGCTCGTGACGCGACATGCGTCCATGCTTTCATGCAGGCGCCCGGTGCTGTCTCCCCGCCCGCGGCGCGGCGTCAGCGGGACTGCGGCCGCGTCTCTCCCGGGGCCGGCAGCCACAGCGCCGCCGTGTCAGCGGAAGGGCGGGCCACGGGGATGCGGGTTCCCAGCACCTGCGCGACGATGTCCTGCGAGATCTTGGCCGCCGACAGACCGGCGTCCTCGAGGATCTGCTCGCGCGAAGCGTGGTCGATGAACGCGTCGGGCAGCCCGAGCTCATCGACGGCCGTGTCGACACCCGCCTCGCGGAGCACCTGACGCACACGCGTGCCGATGCCGCCTACGCGGATGCCGTCCTCGAGCGTGATCACGAGCCGGTGACGCTCCGCGAGCGACACGATCGAGGGTGCGACGGGAATGACCCAGCGCGGGTCGACGACCGTCGCCCCGATCCCCTGCGCCTCGAGACGCGCGGCGACCTCGACACCGAGGTGCGCCATGGTGCCGATGCCGACGATGAGCACGTCGTCGGCCCCGGCCCGGAACAGCACGTCGACGCCGTCTTCGAGGCGCTCGAGCTGCGGGAGCTCCGGGGAGACGGCGCCCTTTGGGAACCGCACGACGGTGGGCGCGTCGTCGATCGCGATCGCCTCGTCGAACTCCTCCTTGAGACGCGCGGCATCGCGCGGCGCCGCGATGCGGATGCCCGGAACGAGCTGCAGCATCGCCAGATCCCAGATGCCGTGGTGACTGGGCCCGTCAGGGCCCGTGACGCCCGATCGGTCGAGCACGAACGTCACACCGGCGCGGTGCAGCGCGACATCCATCATCACCTGGTCGAACGCGCGGTTCATGAACGTCGCGTACATCGCGACGACGGGATGCAGGCCGCCGAAGGCGAGACCCGCCGCGGATGCCACAGCGTGCTGCTCGGCGATTCCGACGTCGTAGACGCGATCGGGGAAGCGCTGCGCGAAGGGCAGGAGCCCCGTCGGCCGGAGCATCGCGGCCGTCATCGCGATGATGTCATCGCGTCGCTCGCCCGCGGCCACGAGCGACTCCGCGAACACATCGGTCCATGCCACGCTGTCGGAGGACCCGATCGGCTCACCGGTGACGGGATCGATCTTGCCGACCGCGTGGAACTGGTCGACATCGTCGTTGCGAGCCGGCTCGTACCCGCGCCCCTTCTCGGTGATGACGTGCACGATGACGGGCGCGCGGTAGTCCTTCGCGAGCTGCAGCGTCTCGAGGAGCGCCTCGAGGTCATGCCCGTCGACAGGTCCGAGGTACTTGATGTCGAGGTTGGAGTACAGCGCGGCGTTGTTCGTGAACCGCGAGAGGAAGCCGTGCGTGCCGCCGCGCACGCCGCGATAGATCGCGCGTCCGATCGGGCCGAAGCGCCGGAACAGCGAGTCGGAGCCGCGGCGGAGGCTCTCGTAGCCGGAGGTCGTGCGCACCCGGTTCAGATAGCGGGCCATGCCGCCGATCGTCGGCGCGTACGAGCGGCCGTTGTCGTTCACGACGATGACGAGGTTGCGGTTGTTGTCGTCGGAGATGTTGTTGAGCGCCTCCCACGTCATCCCGCCCGTGAGCGACCCATCGCCCACGACGGCCACGACGTGACGGTCGGAGCGTCCCGTGCGGATGAGCGCGCGGGAGATGCCGTCGGCCCAGCTCAGCGAGCTCGAGGCGTGCGACGACTCGACGACGTCGTGAGGGCTCTCGGAGCGCTGCGGGTAGCCGGCCAGCCCGCCGCGCGATCGCAGCCGGCTGAAGTCCTGACGGCCGGTCACCAGCTTGTGCACGTACGACTGATGACCGGTGTCGAACACGATCGGGTCATTCGGCGAGTCGAAGACGCGGTGGATGGCGAGCGTGAGCTCCACGACCCCGAGGTTCGGACCCAGGTGGCCGCCGGTGCGGGAGACGTTCTCGACGAGGAACTCGCGGATCTCCTGCGCCAGATCGACCAGCTGCTCGGTGGACAGGCCATCGAGGTCGCGGGGACCGGTGATCGACGCGAGCAGACTCATCCCTCGATTCTAGAGCGCCCCTTCAACGGGAAAGCCCCGACCTGGCGACAGGTCGGGGCTTTCCCGGCGTCCGCTCAGACGAGCGAGCGAAGCACGTACTGCAGGATGCCGCCGTTGCGGTAGTAGTCGGCTTCACCGGGCGTGTCGATGCGCACCTTCGCGTCAAAGACGATCGTCTCCTTGCCCTCGGGCGAGAACTCGCTCGGCTCGGCCGTGACCTTGACGGTCTTGGGGGTGACGCCCTCGTTGAGCTGCTCCAGGCCCTCGATCGAGACGATCTCGGTGCCGTCGAGGCCGAGCGACTTCCAGCTCTCGCCCTCCGGGAACTGCAGCGGGACGACGCCCATGCCGATCAGGTTCGAACGGTGGATGCGCTCGAAGCTCTCGGTGATGACCGCCTTGACGCCCAGCAGGCGCGTGCCCTTGGCAGCCCAGTCACGCGACGAGCCGGAGCCGTACTCCTTGCCGCCGAACACGACGAGCGGGGTGCCCTGGGCCTGATAGTTCATGCACGCGTCGTAGATGTACGACTGCGGACCGCCCTCGAGGGTGAAGTCGCGCGTGTAGCCGCCCTCGACGATCTGGCCGTCGTTGACCGCGGCGACCATCTCGTTCTTCAGACGGATGTTCGCGAACGTGCCGCGGATCATGACCTCGTGGTTGCCACGGCGCGAGCCGTAGGAGTTGAAGTCCTTCTGCGCGACGCCGTGCTCGGTGAGGTACTGAGCGGCGGGCGTTCCGGCCTTGATGTTGCCGGCGGGGCTGATGTGGTCGGTCGTCACCGAGTCGCCGAGAGTCGCCATGACGCGTGCGCCCGTGATGTCGGTGATCGGCTCGGGCTCGAGGCCCATGCCGTCGAAGTACGGCGCCTTGCGGACGTAGGTGGAGTTCTCGTCCCACTCGAAGACCGGCCCGGTGGGCGTCGGCAGGTTGCGCCAGCGCTCGTCGCCGTCGAAGACCGTCGCATACTGCTTGATGAACTGCTCACGCGAGATCGAGTTGTCGATGACCTCCTGGACCTCTTCCGGCGAAGGCCAGATGTCCTTCAGGAAGACGTCGTTGCCCTGGGAGTCCTTCCCGAGCGGGTCGGTCTCGAAGTCGAAGTTCATCGAGCCGGCCAGCGCGTACGCGACCACGAGCGGCGGCGACGCGAGGTAGTTCATCTTGACGTCGGGGCTGATGCGACCCTCGAAGTTGCGGTTGCCGGAGAGCACCGCGGTGACGGCGAGGTCGTTCTCGTTGATCGCGGCCGACACCTCGTCGATGAGCGGACCCGAGTTGCCGATGCAGATGGTGCAGCCGTAGCCGACCGTGTAGAAGTCCAGGCCCTCGAGCGCCTTGTCGAGGCCGGACTTCTCGTAGTAGTCCGTGACGACCTTCGACCCGGGGCCGAGCGTGGTCTTGACCCACGGCTTGCGCTTGAGGCCTTTGTCGACGGCCTTCTTGGCGAGCAGGCCCGCCGCGATCATGACCGACGGGTTCGACGTGTTGGTGCACGACGTGATGGCCGCGAGGGTGACCGCGCCGTTGTCGAGGAGGTAGGCCTCGCCGTCCGGAGTGGTCACGCGCACAGGCTTGGACGCGGCGTGGCGGTCGCCGCTGGTCAGCACGACCGGGTGCTCGCGCTCATGCTGGTGCGAGACGCCGTCCTCGGAGATGTGCTCGTGGTCCTGGCCGGGCGCGACACCGGGGTCGGATGCCGGGAAGGTGCCCTCGAGCTCCACCGAGTCCTCTTCGGTCGGCTGTGCGTAGTTGAGGATGTCCTTCTGGAACTGCTCCTTGGCCTCGGACAGCAGGATGCGGTCCTGCGGGCGCTTGGGGCCGGCGATGGACGGGACGACCGTGGACAGGTCAAGCTCCATGTACTCGCTGAAGACCAGCTCGCGCGACGGATCGTGCCACAGCGACTGCTCCTTGGCGTACGCCTCCACCAGGGCGACGGTCTGCTCGTCGCGACCCGTGAGACGCAGGTAGTCCAGCGTCACGTCGTCGACGGGGAACATCGCCGCGGTCGAGCCGAACTCGGGGCTCATGTTGCCGATGGTGGCGCGGTTGGCCAGCGGCACCTGGGCGACGCCCTCGCCGTAGAACTCCACGAACTTGCCGACGACGCCGTGCTTGCGCAGCATGTCGGTGATCGTCAGCACGACGTCTGTCGCGGTCACTCCGGCGGGGATCTCGCCCGTGAGCTTGAAGCCGACGACGCGCGGAATGAGCATCGATACGGGCTGGCCGAGCATCGCGGCCTCCGCCTCGATGCCGCCGACGCCCCACCCCAGGACGCCCAGGCCGTTGACCATCGTGGTGTGCGAGTCGGTGCCGACGCAGGTGTCGGGGTAGGCACGCAGCACGCCGTCGACCTTGCGGTCGTAGACGACCTTGGCGAGGTGCTCGATGTTGACCTGGTGCACGATGCCGGTGCCCGGCGGGACGACCTTGAAGTCGTCGAATGCCGTCTGACCCCAGCGCAGGAACTGGTATCGCTCGCCGTTGCGCTCATACTCGATCTCGACGTTGCGCTCGAGCGCGTCCTCGCGCCCGAACAGGTCGGCGATCACCGAGTGGTCGATGACCATCTCAGCGGGCGAGAGCGGATTGATCTTGTTCGGGTCGCCGCCGAGCGCCGTGACAGCCTCGCGCATCGTTGCGAGGTCGACGATGCAGGGCACACCGGTGAAGTCCTGCATGACCACGCGGGCCGGCGTGAACTGGATCTCGGTGTCGGGCTCTGCGTCGGGGTTCCATCCCCCGAGGGCCTCGATCTGCGCCTTGGTGACGTTCGCGCCGTCTTCGGTGCGAAGCAGGTTCTCGAGCAGGATCTTGAGGCTGTACGGGAGCTTCTCGTAACCGGCGACGGTGTCGATACGGAAGATCTCGTAGTCGGCATCTCCGACTTTCAGGGTGCTCTTTGCACCGAAGCTGTCAACTGTCGACACGTCTGTCTCCTTCGTCGGCGGTGCAGGCGCTCGGCCTGCCTCATCCATCTTTGCGCGGCTGTCGAGCGCAGGCTAGTGAGGCTGGCCTAACCGAAGACCGCGGCAATTTATCTCGATGTCGAGATAAATCTATCACGTGGAGGACAGCGATTCCCGGCGCGGATAGAGCGAGCGGACGGCGAGCCACGTGACCGCCACGAGCGGGGCGAACAGTGGCAGCCCCATGACGAGCTTGAGCGCCCCGAGGGTCGCGACATCGCCCGCAAAATACAGCGGCAGCTGCACGGCGAGTCGCGTGAAGAAGAGCGCCGCCCAGGCGATCGCGAGCCAGAAGTAGACCCGTCGCTTGCGACGATCAGCCCGCCACGCGGTGCCTTCGTTCATGAGGAAGCCCGCTGCCAGGCCGATGATCGACCAGCCGATGAGCGCCGAGATGAGGAAGGCGCTTCCGTAGACGGCGTTCGTGATCAGGCCCGGGACGAAGTTGTCCTCGCCGCGACCGGTCAGGAGGGCGAGCGCAGCCGCCGCAGCCGTCGCGACCAGACCGCCGATCGCGGCGCTCATGGTCGAGCGCTGCACGAGACGGATCACCGTGAACACCGCGGCGATGCCCACCGACACCACCAGCGAGAGCACGAGCTCCCTGGTGAACGTGAACAGCAGCACGAAGGCGAGGCCGGGCAGCACCGACTCGAGGACGCCACGCCATCCGCCCATCGCATGCCAGACGACGTGCCCCGTCGACGCCTCTGCGGCGGGGTCAAGCCCCGCCTTGCGCGCGGCGCCGCCGAGCGCCTGGGCGATCAGCTCCTGGGCCGTCGGCTCAGGAGCGGACGGCGGGGTCTCGGACGGACGGGACGGCTCGCGAGCGGGCTCTTCGGGCGCAGCGCCGTCGCCCGCGTGCGCGCCGCTCACGCGGCGCCGGGCGAAGCCGGCATCTTGAGCGGGATGAGGTCGCGAGGGGGCATCGGCGTGCCGCCGCGAACCACGACGATCGAGCGAAAGAGGTCTTCGATCTTCGCGGCCGCCTCGACGTCTCCTGCCGCGGCTCCCCCGATCACGCCACGCAGGAACCAGCGCGGTCCGTCGACGCCGACGAAGCGCGCGATGCGCTTGCCGGCAGTTCCGTCGGGCCCGGCGACGGGCACCTCGGCGAGGAGCTCGTGCCCGAGCGGGCCCTCGCGCTCCTCGACACGGCCGCCCTGCTGACGGATCTGCTGACGGATCTGCTCGCGCGTCTCGTCCCACAGCCCGCTGGAGCGGGGCGCCGCGAACGGCTGCACCTGAAGCGTCGAGTCGGCGTAGTCGAGGCCGACGGCGACGATGCGCTTGGTCTGCTCCTCGACCTCGAGACGCAGATTGAGGCCCTCACGCGGGAGGATCTTGATGCCGCCGAGGTCGATGTACGGTCGCACGGGGTTCGCTTCGGATTCGTCGAAGGGGCCGGCCGTCGCACGGTCGGCCGGCGCGGCCTTGCTGGCGTCGGTCATGAGAGGGTTCCTGTCTGATATCCGGTGGAGCCGAAGCCACCCTCTCCTCGCGTGCTCTCGGGCAGCTCGTCGACGGGGATGAAGGTGGCCCGCGGCACGGGCATGACGATCAGCTGAGCGATCCGGTCCCCCGGCGCGATGTCGTAGGGCTCAGTCGCGTCGGTGTTGAGCAGCGCGACCTTGATCTCGCCGCGGTAGCCGGCGTCGACCGTGCCCGGCGCGTTCACGATCGTGATGCCGTGTCTGGCCGCCAGGCCGCTCCTCGGAACGACGAACGCGACGTAGCCCTCGGGAAGGGCGATGCGCACTCCGGTGCCCACGAGCGCGCGCTGACCCGGCTCGAGGCGCACCGGCTCGGTCGAGACGAGGTCGGCCCCGGCGTCGCCGGGGTGGGCGTAGACCGGCACATGCGATGCGATGATGGGAACGTCCACACTTTGGATCACTCCATGAGGGTAATGCACAACATGACGAGCGACCTGAGGCCCTCACCGTCCTATCGCGAGCGGCTGACCCCCTCGTTGTGGGTGCTCGTGTCGGCGGCCGTGACCGCGCCGATGGCCGCACTCGTGTTCGTGCCGATCGACCCCACCGTCGCACTCGTCACGGGAATCCTCGTCGGCTTCGCCGTCGTGGCCGGCCTCGTCGCGATCGCGCCCGTCATCGCCGTCGACGATGGAGAGCTTCGCGTGGGACGCGCCCATGTGTCCGTCCACCTGCTCGGCGATCCCGTCGCGCTGGTCGGCGAGGAAGCTCGCCATGTCCGCGGTCCGGGACTCTCGCGGAGCGCGTGGCACATGCTGCGTCCGGGCGTCGACGGTGTCGTGCGCGTGCCCCTGCACGACCCGCGCGACCCGACCACCGAATGGGTGTTCTCCACCCGCACGCCCGACCGGGTGGCAGCCGTGCTGCGGCGCGCCCGCGCCGACGTCGCCGCAAAATCAAAGGCTCAGGCGACCTCCGGAGAAGTCGCCTGAGCCGATTCAGCGGTCAGCGGTGAGGGCTGCCGTCAGGCGGCGCACTCGACGCACACGGCGCCGGCGGCCGTCTCGTGGTCGATCTGCGTCCGGTGCTTCACGAGGAAGCACTCGACGCAGGTGAACTCGTCCTCCTGCGGGGGGAGGACGACGACGTCGAGCTCGAGGTCGGACAGGTCCGCGCCCGGCAGCTCGAAGCCGGACGGGTTGTCGGCATCCTCAGCGTCGACAGATCCCGACAGCTTGTCGGGCACGCGCTCCTTCAGGGCCTCGATCGACTCGCTGTCGTCCTCGGTCTTGCGGGGGGCGTCGTAATCCGTTGCCATTGTCGAACGTCTCTACTTCCAGGGGTGTTTATCGCCGGAGCGATTTCGGGCGGCCACAGTTTGCACGACTGGACTGTTTTTCGCAAATGCCGCTCGACCGCATTCCGGGCGGGTCGGGGTCGTCGTGCGGCTGAGCTGCGCTTCTCAGCCGATGCATCGCGTCAAACTCGCGGCGCGCGCGGGATATTCCCGCCGTCCTCCGAGCCCTGTGACACCATGAAGCGTCAGGCAGGAACGGGAGGCGTGTTTCGCATGGAACAGCTCAAAGTCATCGGCGTCGAAGACGGCGTGCTCGTGCTCGCCACAGAGTCGGGCGACCGCTTCTCGCTGGCCGTCGACGAGACGCTGCGCTCGCAGCTGAGGCGCGCGACGAAAGACCCGGAGTCCCGCGGGCCGCGTCCGAGCCCTCGCGACATCCAGGCGCACATCCGCGCGGGACTGTCGGCCGAAGAGGTGGCGAACCTGCTCGGCATCCGCGTCGAGGACGTCGCCCGATACGAAGGCCCCGTGCTCGCGGAGCGCGAGCACATCGTCGGTCAGGCGCTCGCCGTGCCCGTGCTCATCAGCGGCGAGCTCGACCCCGATGCGCAGCCGACCTTCGGCGCCGCGGTGCGCGCGAAGCTCGCAGAGGCGGGAGCCGTAGGCGAACGCTGGACGAGCTGGCGGGAGCAGTCCGGTTGGGTCGTCAAGCTCGAGTTCACGGCGAACGACGTCGAGCACGACGCCCGCTGGTCATTCGACCCCCGCCGCTCGACCCTGTCGCCGCAGAACGCCGACGCCACGCAGCTCTCGCGTCAGGGCTCGCTTCCCGAGGGTCTCATCCCCCGGCTGCGCGCGCTGGACACGAGCGGCGTGAAGGACGCCTCCCGCTTCGACAGCGGCGCATTCGGACCGCGACGCCTGCCCGAAGCCGACATCGAGTCGCCCGAAGTGCGCGAACCCGTCTCCCCAGCGGTGCAGCAGGCCGCGATCAAGCGCGCGCCCGCGCAGGGCGTGACCTCGACCGAGACCGCCGACCTGCTCGAGGCGCTGCGTCGTCGCCGCGGTCAGCGCGAGTCGATGCCCGGCGACTCCACGGACGCCGAGCCGCGCGCCTCGTCATCGTCTCCCGTCGCGCTGTTCGACGCTCTCGAACCCGGTTACGACGACGCCCCCGCCGACGAGTCGGAGCCGCCTGCGGCGCCTGAGCAGCACACGGAGCCTGAGGCGGCGGCTCCCTCCGACGGCGGCCGGCGCAAGGGCCGCACGTCCATGCCCTCGTGGGACGAGATCGTCTTCGGCGCACGCACCGAAGACGGCTGAGTCCGGTCGAACGCAGGTCAGCCGGAGAACGCGCCGAGACGCGCCAGGGGCACGATGCGCTCCTGGTCGGTGAGCGAGCCGTGCTGTCCGATCATGCGCTGCGGTTTCTTGTCGGCGAGGCGGTCGTCGTAGTAGGCGATGCCGCTGCGTGCCGCAACGAGCACGTCACCTATCCTCGGCAGCACCTCGTCGTCGACGCGAGGACCGAACAGTCCCGCCGCGACGCCATCCTCACGACCGAGCACCCAGGAGCGGTGCGCCTCGGCATCCCGCCATCGACGCAGGACTTCGGCGGCCGCCCCGTCGTCGGCGTAGAGGTGGAGCATGCGCGGCTCGCCCGCCATGATCCGCACGCCCTCAAGGAGCTCGTCGCCCTCGCTCAGCAGCACGTGACGGTGCGCGGGCACGTCGACCATGCCGTGATCGGCCGTGACGAGAGCACCCACCCCCCTGGCAAGCGAACGGTCGAAGACGGCCAGGGCCGCATCGACCTGCTCGAGCGCTGCGATCCAGCGATCACTCTCCCATCCGTGCGCATGGCCGATCGAGTCGAGCTCGGGCGCGTAGACGTACACGAGCGCGCCGTCGTTCGCGTCGGCGAGCTCGGCCGCCCGCGCCAGCCTCTCTGCCGGCGATGCGGCCGCCACGAAGGTCGCTCCGCGCTGAATGGCCTCTGTGAACCCCGTGCCCGCATACATGGCCTTGGAGACGACGAAGCACGAACGTCCTGCCGCCGCCTCTGCCTCCAGCAGCGGCCGCGAGCGCTGCCATGAAGCCGGATCGAGCCCGTGGGTCTCCCAGCCCTTGAGCTGATTGGGCGCGAGGTCCGTGCCGGGAACGCGGACGCGATAGCCGACGATGCCATGCTCGCCCGCAGGCCTCCCCGTGAGCAGCCCGGTGAGCGCCGTCGCCGTGGTGGACGGGAAGACCGTGCGCGCCGTGTCGCGTTTCGACAGCTTCCCTGTGAGGAAGCGAGCGTGGCCGGCGCGCGCTGACAGATTGCCTTTCCCGAGGCCGTCGACGACGACGATGACGGCGGACCGAGCGGGCGCGAACCACGTGGATCGCCCCTCCAGCGCTGCGATCGCTTCCGGCACGACATCGGTGAGGCTCCGGGCTGTCGGCGGGTCCACGGGTAGGCTGAGTGACATCGGGGCCAGTCTCGCACACGCCGGGAAGGCCCCCTTCCCGTGACCGGAGGACCTCTCACTTCCATGGCTGTCTCGCGCACTGATCCCGTGCCGTCTGGCGAACGCATCGAAGACGTCGATCTCTCGGCGGAGATGCAGGGGTCGTTCCTCGAGTACGCGTACTCCGTCATCTACTCTCGAGCGCTCCCCGATGCCCGTGACGGTCTCAAGCCGGTGCAGCGCCGGATCCTGTTCCAGATGGCCGACATGGGGCTGCGCCCCGACCGCGGCCACGTCAAGAGCGCCCGCGTCGTCGGCGAGGTGATGGGAAAGCTTCATCCCCACGGCGACTCCGCGATCTACGACGCCCTCGTGCGGCTCGCGCAGGACTTCGCCCTGCGCGTTCCGCTCGTCGACGGTCACGGGAACTTCGGGTCCCTCGACGACGGCCCCGCCGCGCCTCGCTATACCGAGGCCCGCCTGGCTCCGGCCGCACTCGCCCTCACCGAGAACCTCGAAGAGGACGTCGTCGACTTCGTCCCGAACTACGACGGCCAGTTCCAGCAGCCCGATGTGCTGCCCGCCGCCTTCCCGAACCTGCTCGTCAACGGCACGACCGGCATCGCCGTCGGCATGGCGACGAACATGGCGCCGCACAACCTCATCGAGGTCGTGGCGGCCGCCGTCCACCTGCTGGAGAACCCCGAGGCGACGCTCGAGGAGCTCATGGAGTTCGTGCCGGGTCCGGACCTCCCGGGCGGTGGCGTCATCGTCGGGCTCGACGGCGTCAAGGAGGCATACGAGACCGGACGCGGCACGTTCCGCACGCGCGCCAAGGTGTCGATCGAGTCGCTCGGGCCGCGTCGCACGGGCCTCGTCGTCACCGAGCTGCCGTACATGGTGGGCCCCGAGCGCGTCATCGAGAAGATCAAGGATGCCGTCAACGCCAAGAAGCTGACCGGCATCGCGGACGTGACAGACCTCACCGACCGCAACCACGGCCTGCGTCTCGTCATCGGCATCAAGACCGGCTTCGACCCGAACGCGGTGCTCGAGCAGCTCTACCGGCTGACACCGCTCGAAGACTCATTCGGCATCAACAACGTCGCCCTTGTGAACGGCCAGCCGCAGACGCTCGGGCTCAAGGAGCTTCTGCGCGTCTACCTCGACCACCGCATCCAGGTCGTCACGCGCCGCAGCCGGTTCCGTCTGGCGCGCAAGCAGGAGCGACTGCACCTCGTCGAGGGCCTTCTCATCGCGATCCTCGACATCGACGAGGTCATCCAGGTCATCCGCACATCGGACGACAGCGAGCAGGCGCGCACACGCCTCATGGGCATCTTCGACCTGTCGCAGGTTCAGGCCGAGTACATCCTGGAGCTTCGCCTCCGGCGACTGACCAAGTTCTCGCGCATCGAGCTCGAGACCGAGCGCGACAGCCTCAAGACCGAGATCGCCCAGCTCGAGGAGCTGCTGGCCAGCGAAGTGCTGCTGCGCGGCCAGGTCGCACGCGAGCTCGACGCCGCAGCCGAGACCTACGGCACCCCGCGCCGCACGCTGCTGCTCAACGGCGGCCCGGTCAAGACGCGTTCGCGCGCTGCGGCGCCCGCAGATCTGCAGATCGCCGACGCCCCCTGCCGCGTCTTCCTCTCAGCGACCGGGCGCATGGTCCGCGCTGAGACGGCGGATGCCACGGTGGTGCCGCCCGCGCGACGCTCGAAGCACGACGCCATCCGCTCCGCCGTCGACACGACCGCCCGCGGAGACCTCGGCGCCGTGACCAGCGCGGGCCGCCTCGTGCGGTTCTCCCCCGTCGATCTGCCGTCGGTGCCGGCGAACTCGGTGCAGCTGGCCGCCGGCACCCGCGCCGACCAGTACCTCGGCCTGTCGGGCGGCGAGCACGTCGTCGCCATCGTGCCGCTCGTCGACGAGCCGCCGATCGCGCTCGGCACCGCGCAGGGCGTGGTCAAGCGCGTCGCGGCGAGCGAGATCGCCAACAAGAACGACGTCGAGATCATCTCCCTCAAGCCCGGTGACTCCGTCATCGGCGCCGCCCCTGCAGCCGACGGTGTCGAGCTCGTGTTCGTGACGAGTGACGCGCAGCTTCTCCGCTTCGGGGCCGACACGGTGCGTCCCCAGGGTCGCGCCGCGGGCGGCATGGCCGGCATCCGTCTCTCCGACGGCGCGCGCGTCATCTCGTTCACCGCTGTCCCGCCGGCCGACGACACGGTGGTCGTGACGGTCGCGGGCTCAGCGCAGTCGCTCCCGGGCACGGACGCCGGCAGCGGCAAGGTCTCGGACTTCACCGAGTTCCCCCCGAAGGGCCGCGCGACCGGCGGTGTGCGCGCACAGCGCTTCCTGAAGGGCGAAGACACCCTCACGCTCGCCTGGGTGGGCTCCGAGCCTCGCGCCGTCGGGGCCGACGGATCGGTGCGGCAGCTCCCGCAGACCGGCGCCAAGCGCGACGCGTCGGGCCAGGCGCTCGACGCGGTCATCGGCGCCGTGGGCACCGCCGTCAGCTGAGCTGATCACGGCGCTGGAGCGGGGTCAGGCGTCGATCGACTCGCGGTCGAGCCGGTCGGCCGACGACACGATGAAGTCGCGGCGCGGTGCGACGTCGGAGCCCATCAGCAGCTCGAAGACGCCCATCGCCGCCTCGGCATCCTCGACGCGGACCCGGCGCAGCGTGCGACCGCGGCGGTCCATCGTCGTGGTCGCGAGCTGATCGGCGTCCATCTCACCCAGGCCCTTGTAGCGCTGCACGGGCTCCTGCCAGCGGCGACCCGACTTCTGCAGCTTGGCCATCAGGCTGTGCAGCTCCTGCTCCGAGTACGTGTAGACGGTCTCGTTCGGCTTCGAACCGGGGTTGACGACGATGACGCGGTGCAGCGGAGGCACGGCGGCATACACGCGACCCGCCTCGATCAGCGGCCGCATGTAGCGGAAGAACAGCGTGAGCAGGAGCGTGCGGATGTGCGCGCCATCGACGTCGGCATCGCTCATCAGGATGATCTTGCCGTAGCGGGCGGCTTCGAGATCGAACGACCGTCCCGAGCCGGCGCCGATCGTCTGGATGATCGCGGCGCACTCGGCGTTGGACAGCATGTCGCTGATCGACGCCTTCTGCACGTTCAGGATCTTTCCCCGGATGGGGAGAAGCGCCTGATACTCGCTGTTGCGGGCGAGCTTTGCGGTGCCGAGCGCCGAGTCTCCCTCGACGATGAACAGCTCCGACTCAGCGACGTCGTTCGTGCGGCAGTCGGCGAGCTTCGCCGGCAGCGAGGAGGACTCGAGGGCGTTCTTGCGACGCTGGGTCTCCTTGTGGGTGCGCGCAGAGATGCGCGCCTTCATCTCCGAGACGACCTTCTCGAGAAGGAGAGCCGTGTGCGCCTTGTCGTCGCGCTTGGAGGAGGCGAACCGGGCACCCAGCTGCTTGGCCACGACGTTCGACACGATAGACCGGATCGCCGGGGTACCGAGCACCTCCTTCGTCTGACCCTCGAACTGCGGCTCGGGGAAGCTCACGGTGAGGACCGCGGTGAGCCCGGCGAGGATGTCGTCCTTCTCGATCTTCTCGTTCGCGCCCACCTTGAGCTTGCGGGCGTTCTGCTGCACCTGATCGCGGATGAGCTTGGTCAGGCCCTGCTCGAAGCCCGCCTGGTGCGTGCCGCCCTTGGGAGTCGCGATGATGTTGACGAACGAGCGGGTGATGGTGTCGTATCCCGTGCCCCAGCGCAGCGCGACGTCGACGTGGCACGTGCGCTGCACCTCGGTGGGCACCATCGCGCCCGACGGCTGCAGCACGGGAACGGTCTCCGTGAAGTGCCCTTCACCCGTCAGCCGCCAGGTGTCGGTGATCGCGGCGTCGGGGGCGAGGAAGTCCACGAACTCCGAGATGCCGCCGTCGTAGCGGAAGCTCGTCTCGATCCGCTCCCCGCCGGTGGAAGTGCCGCGATCGTCCATGATGACGATCTCGAGTCCCGGCACGAGGAAGGCCGTCTGCCGGGCTCGCTGCTCCAGCTCTTCGAGGTTGAAGGCGGCGTCCTTCGTGAAGATCTGGCGATCCGCCCAGTAGCGGATGCGCGAGCCGGTGACCTTCTTGGCGGTCTTGCCGACGATCCGCAGCTCCGAGGACGCCTCGAACGGCGTGAAAGGCGAATCGGGGTTCGGTCCCGCGAAGACGCCCGGCTCGCCGCGGTGGAACGACATCGCATAGGTCTTGCCGTCCCGGTCGACCTCGACATCCAGACGCTCAGAGAGTGCGTTCACGACCGAGGCGCCCACCCCGTGCAGGCCGCCCGAGGCAGCGTAAGAGCCACCCCCGAACTTGCCTCCGGCATGCAGCTTGGTGAACACGACCTCGACGCCCGACAGCCCCGTGCGCGGCTCGACGTCGACGGGGATGCCACGCGCACGGTCGCGCACCTCGACGCTGCCGTCGGTGTGCAGCAGGATCTCGATCCGGTCGCCGTGGCCGCCGAGGGCCTCGTCGACCGCATTGTCGATGATCTCCCACACGCAGTGCATCAGTCCGCGCGAGTCGGTCGAGCCGATGTACATGCCGGGCCGCTTGCGGACTGCTTCGAGTCCTTCGAGCACCTGAAGGTGGTGGGCTGAATACTCGGAGGTCACGATCTCCAAGCCTATCCGCGCTCCTCTGGCCCCGGCCGCCGCGCCGCCGCGTGTCCAGCGCTTGACGCCGTCGATGGCCTGACCGGCGTACGCGCACAGCGAAATGCCCTTCGCTCCGGGCATTCTCCGACCCGTCGCGTGGTTTCATTTACTGACCACGTTGGAGCATCACACCCGAGGAGGCACCCAGAATGAGCATCTCGACCACCGCAGAGCCGGCCGTCCTCGAGTACCGCCTTACGGCCGCCGACCGCTGTGACTCCTGCGGCGCGCAGGCCTACATCGCCGCCGAGGTGAACGGCAGTGAGCTTCTGTTCTGCGCTCACCACGGCCGCAAGTACGAGGAGAAGCTTCGGGCCGTCGCCACGAGCTGGCACGACGAGACCGCGCGACTGCACGCCTGACCGCCGGGCGCACCGCACGAACATCGCCGCACACCCCACGGGTGCGGCGATGTTCCGTATGCGGCGACGATCAGTGCGCCGCGCGGCGACGGCGCACCGCGGAGAAGCCCACGGCTCCGAGCACGACGACGCTGCCCCAGCCCAGAATCCACTGCATGGCGGGGCCGATCACGACCGCAGCGGTCAGCCCCGTGCGAAGAGGCACGTCGGCGACGATGACTCCCGCCGTCCCCGCCGGGAGGGCTTCGATCGTCTTCCCGTCGGGAGTGATCACCTGACTCGTGCCGACCGTCGACAGGTTGACGACCGCGCGCCCCGTCTCGATCGCGCGCATGCGCGCGAAGGAGAGCTGCTGCAGATTCTCGTCGGTGTCGCGGAAGTCGGCGTTGTTGGTCTGGAACATATAGACCTCGGCCCCGGCGCGCGCGCCCTGCCAGATGACGTCGTCGTAGATGACGTCGAAGCAGATGGCGAGGCCGACGCCCACGCCGTCGACGTCGAAGAACGGCGCGTTGGTGCCCGGGGTGTACTCCCGCTGGATGAGCCGGATGAGGTCGGGCGCCAGCATCTCGTAGAACCAGCGGTCGGGAACGTACTCTCCCATCGGCACCGGATGGCTCTTGTCGTGAATCGCCACCGGGTTCTCGTCGGCGCCGAAGCGCCACATCATCGAGGTGTTGAAGACGTCGTCGCCGCGCTGGGTGGCCGCGTTGACGATCAGCGGGGCATCGAACCGCGCAGACAGCTGGTCGAGCACTCGCGCCACGGAGAGGTTCGACGTCGGGTCGGCGTCGATGCCGCCCTCCGGCCACAGCAGCACGTCGAGGCGCTCGCCCTCCAGTTCCTGCGTCGCGTCGAGCTGTGACTGCAGCACGGCGTATGCCTCGCGCTCGTCGAAGTAGCCCGCGGGTCCATTCCCCTGCACCGCGCCGACCCGAATCGTTCCCGCATCCGTCGTCGGGAAGGCGGGCGTGAACACGAGGAGAACGACCCCCACCGCCGCGGGCGCCATCCGCACAGGCGACCGCCACGCCCGTAGCCGAACCGCCTCGATGCCGGCCGCGACGACGAACACCATGAGGAACGTCAGGCCCGAGACGCCGAACCACGAGGTGACGGTCGCCAACGGACTCTCCGACTGGCTCATGCCGATGCGCCCCCAGGGGAACCCCGTGTATGGCCATGCGCCGAGCCACTGCTCGCGTGCCGTCCAGACACCGGCCACGAGCGCCGGCAGCGCGAGCACACGCGCCCACGGCCCCGGTGCGACGCGCGGAAGCCAGCGGTACGCGAGAACAAGGCCGATCGCTCCGACGGCGCTCAACAGCGTCTCGATCCCCGCCAGCGCGTACCAGGGCACGACGCCGAGGTAGCGAGTGATCCAGGAGATGTGCACGAGGTAGAAACTGGCCGCGAACACTGCTCCGACCATGACGGCGCCCCACACCGATCTGCCGATGAGGGACACGAGGGATGCCGCGACCCCCACGAAAGCGAGAGGCCACCAGCCCACGTCGGCGAAGGCCAGATCGAGGACCACCCCGCCCACGGCCGCGAGGATCGCTGCGCCCCACAGCGGCAGCAGCGGCGAGGGCGATGGATCGTGATCGGGCACGAGTCGAGCCTATTCGAGCGGCCGAGCGGGGTACGTCCCGAAGGGGAACGGCTCAGACGGTCGAGTACGCGACGATGCCACGCCGGACGGCTTCGAGAGCAGCTCGCGCCGTCGTCGCCACGGGGGGCTCGGCGACGATCGAGAGCTGGTCGAGCAGGTCGATCGTCTGCTTCGCCCAGCGAACGAAGTCACCGGCCGCCAGGTCGGCCTCGTCCAGCACGCGGTCGAGGGGAAGCCCTCGCGCCCATGAGTGCATCGCCTGGGCGAGGCCCGTCGCCACCGGCTCCGAGCCGGGCAGCCGGTGATCGCGCTCCAGATCGTCGAGGCGCGACCACAGCTGCTGCGTCTCGGTGAGGGCGGCGCGGAACGCTCCGCGCGGGAGCGACATGTCGCCCGCCTCGTCGCGCCGCGGCTCGTAGACGAGGCAGCACGCGAGGGCGGCGAGCGACGGCGCGTCGAGCTGCGCCCAGAGGCCGCGCCGCAGCGACTCGGCGACCAGCAGATCGCGCTCGCCGTAGATGCGGCGCATCGTGGCACCGGCCCCCGTCAGCCGCGTGACGCCGTCGGCGTCGACGACGACGTAGTCGAGCGCGTCGAGCACGTCCACGACGCGGTCGAAGATCCGCGCGACCGTTCCCGTGCGGGTCTCGATCTGGCGGCGCAGTCTGTCGGCCGATCGCTTGAGCTTCCAGTAGCGTTCGGCCCAGCGCGCGTGGTTCTCGCGGTCTGGGCAGGTCTGGCACGGATGCCGCTGCAAGCGCCGACGCAGCGACTGGATCTCGTTGTGCCGCTTCTGGCGCACCTTCGCCGGCGCGGTGCGATCCGCCCGGTTCAGCTTCTCAAGATCGCTCAGCTCGCGTCGCATCGCCGAGAACTCCGCGAAGTCGCCTCGGTCGCACGTCATCGCCTTCTCATAGCCGGCAAGCGAATCCTCGGCGTCCTTCACCTGGCGAGCCAGGCCCACGACGGCCCGGTCGGCCTGGAACTGCGCGAACGACGACTCGAGGATCTTTCGCGCGCGCGGACGGCCGAACTGGTCGATGAGGTTCACGGCCATGTTGTAGGTGGGCCGGAAGCTGGAATTGAGGGGGTACGTGCGGCGAGACGCGAGCGCGGCGACCGCCTGCGGGTCTAGGCCCTCCGTCCACTGGATGACGGCGTGGCCCTCGACGTCGATGCCGCGTCGGCCCGCCCGACCAGTCAGCTGCGTGTACTCCCCCGCCGTGATGGCGACGCGCGCCTCCCCGTTGAACTTCTCGAGCTTCTCGAGCACCACCGTGCGAGCGGGCATGTTGATGCCGAGCGCCAGCGTCTCCGTCGCGAAGACCGCCTTCACGAGCTTGCGCTGGAAGAGCTCCTCGACGACCTCCTTGAACGCGGGCAGGAGCCCCGCGTGGTGAGCCGCGACCCCGCGCTCGAGATTGTCGCGCCACTCCCAGAACCCGAGCACGGCGAGGTCTTCGTCCTGGAGCGTGCGCGTGCGCTCGTCGACGATCTGACGGATCTCGTCGCGCTCTTCGCGACTCGTGAGGCGCACACCCGCGCGACGCACCTGCTGGACGGCCGCGTCGCAGCCCGCTCGGCTGAAGATGAAGAAGATCGCGGGCAGAAGGCTCGCGCGGCGAAGCAGTTCGACCACATGGGGGCGGTCGAGCCGCTCGACCCGCTGGATGTTCGCCGAGCGTACGGGACGACGACCGCCCTTCTTCGGGCGCCGGCGGTTCGCCTCATAGTCCCCGGAGGACCGGAGCTGCTGCACGCGGCGGTTGCTGTCGAAGGCCGAGCCCTTGAGCGAACGGATGCGCATGAGCTCCTGATTGACCTGCGCGGTGGCCACCCCGGCGCGATCGTCGAACAGCGGCAGCAGGTCTCCGCGCACGAGCACATGCTGCTCGAGCGGCACCGGACGGGTCTCCGACACGATGACCTCGGTGTCGCCGCGCACCGTGTCGAGCCAGTCGCCGAACTCCTCGGCGTTCGACACGGTCGCCGACAGCGAGACGAGGCGCACTTCGGGAGGGAGGTGGATGATGACCTCCTCCCACACGGCACCGCGGAAACGGTCGGCGAGGTAGTGCACTTCGTCCATCACGACGTAGCGGAGGTCGCGCAACGCCGGAGAGTCGGCGTAGAGCATGTTGCGCAGCACCTCGGTGGTCATGACCACGACGCGGGCGTTGCCGTTGATATTCGTGTCGCCCGTGAGCAGCCCCACTTCGCTCTCGCCGTACACGTCCTGCAGTTCGCGGAACTTCTGGTTGGACAGCGCCTTCATAGGCGTCGTGTAGAACGCCTTGTCGGTTGCCGACAGCATCGCCAGGTGCACGGCGAACTCGCCGACGATGGTCTTGCCCGCACCCGTCGGCGCTGCCACGAGCACGCTCCGCCCCTCCTCGAGGGCGTGGCATCCGGCGACCTGGAAGGGGTCGAGCTCGAAGCGCTGAGCAGCGGCGAAAGACGTCGTCAGCGGGTGCACCCGCGCCGCCTCGGCCCGTGCGAATCGCGACGCGGGATCGGTCACGATGCGAGGTCCAGCGTCTCGGCGTCGCGCTTGGCGCGGCGCCGGTCGAAGAGCATCGACAGGCCTGCGGCCGCGAAGAAGAGCACGATGAGGATCCCCGCGAGCAGGAATGTCGAGACGACGTCGGCGGGCGGTGTCGCGATCGCGGCGACGGTGACGGCGATGACGATCGCCACCCGCCACGCCTTGAGGATCGCTCTGCCCGACATCACCCCTGCGAGGTTGAGGGCGACCAGGAGCACCGGCAGCACGTAGGCGATGCCGACGATCAGCAGGAGCTTGAGGACGAAGTCGTAGTAGTACTTCGCGTCGTAGAACGCCGACGTTCCCTCGGGGAGGAACTCGGCCATGAGCTTCACGATGTTGGGCATCACCAGCAGCCCGGTGGTCACCCCTGCGAAGAAGAGCGGGATGGCGGCCGCGAGGAATCCGATCGTGTAGCGGATCTCCTTGCGGCTGAGCCCGGGCATGATGTACGCCCAGATCTGCCACAGCCAGATGGGCGCGGCCAGCAGGATGCCGATGGCGAACGACATCCGAAGCTTGAGGTCGAAGGCGCCCGTCACGGTCGTGTACATGACCTCGACGGCGCGCTCTTCACCGCGCGCGGCGGCGATGTCCTGGACGGGGCGCGTGATGACCTCCATCACCCAGTCGGTGAGGAAGTAGGCGACTGCCATGCCCACGACTATCGCGGCGGCGGCGATCATGAGCCGATTGCGCAGCTCGATGAGGTGCCCCGCCAGCGACATGCGCTTGTCGCGCCGCTCCGGTCGCAGTCTCTTGGGGCGGGCGATCCGTTCGGTCACCACGCTCGGAACTAGGAGGACGTGCGCGGAGTGTCGCCCGGATCGGCGCTGGACGGCGCGGTGCTGTCGGCGACGACGGGGCTCGACGTCTGGGCCGACCGCTGGTCGTCTTCCTTCATCGCCTTCATCTCGCCCTTGAAGACGCGGGCGGACTGACCGACGCTCTTGGCCAGGGCAGGCAGCTTAGCCGCGCCGAACAGCAGAAGAATGACGGCGAGGATCAGAAGCCACTGCCACCCGTGAGGTCCCATGATGCTCTCTTCCAGCTCGGAACGGAGTTCTCTCCAGTGTAGCCGACGGGCGTTCCCGCGGCTCCGACGCGCCGGTCAGCGGTACTGGGCGAGCCCGGCCTCCGCCCACCAGGCGACCGCCCGCCGCGCCGCCTCGGGGGCGCGCACCTCCACGTCGCCGCTGTGACGTGCCGCGAGCCGCTTGAGGCTGCGTTCATCGGCCACGCGGATCTGCGCGGTGCGCAGCTCCCCTTCCCCGGACACGCTCGCCCGGTGCAGGTAGTCGGCCAGCAGGGGCAGGATGTCCGCGCGGATGACAAGCTCGACGACAGCGTCGGACTCACTCGGCTCGAACAGCTCGGGAACCCGCTCGCCGCCATGCGTAATGGCGATGTCGGTGAGTCGCACATCGGAGACGCGATCCAGGTGGAAGGTCCGCATCGCCTGACGAAGATGGCACCACCCCTGCAGGTACCACTGGCCGGAGGCGATGTGGACTTTGACGGGGTCGACGGTACGCGTGGTGACCGGCGCATCGGGCGCCTTATACGTGAATGAGACGGCGACGCCCGCCCTCAGCGCCTCGGCCACCGCGACACGCACATCGTCGACCCTCTCGGGGGCGACGATCACCTCGGGCGGCGCACTCGACGCCCCGCGTGCGAGCTTCGCCAGCAGTCCCTGCACGACGCCGCTGTCGCCCACGCCGGGGAGGCTCGCCGCGAGCTGCAGGCCCGCAAGCAGCGCGGCCGCCTCGCGTGCCGTCAGTCGCGGCGTCCGCTCGAGGCCGACCGTGTTGGTGATGGACACGATGCCGTGCTCGTCGAGGAGATCCCAGTCGATGTCGAACAGGTCGTTGGCCATCTGCCAGAATCCGCCTTCGCCCGGAAGACCGATGACGGTGAGCTTCTCGACCATCGCTCGCATCTGCTGCTCCGTCACGTCGAACTCGGCGGCGGCCTCGGCGAGCGACACCTCGCCCTTTCCGATCAGGTAGGGCACCAGCTGCAGGATGAGGGCGGCACGGTCGGTCGCCATGAGCGGTCGGTCGCTCACGAAGCCACCTCCCGTGCGTCGGTGCGGTCTCGGTGCAGCGCGAGCGTGCGCTCCAGCCGCGCGATCACCTGATCGCGAAGCTCGGCCGGCTCGACCACGCGCACCTCCGGCCCGTAGGAGGCCAGCTCGTCGGCGAAGACGTGCACGTCGACGAACGGCACGTACACGCCCTGCTCAGCCGGCACCGCGCGCCGGTGCAGCCGCAGGGCGGCCTCGGTGCCGGGAGCCACCTCGAGAAGGGCCCGCTGACGATCGGCGACCTCCGCCAGGCCTCGCAGTGCCTTCTCGCCCGCGCCATCACGCAACGCGGGGTCGAACGAGCGCTTCGTGACCTGCACAGGCGACGCGATGCGCGCCAGCAGGAAGGTGCGCTCGGCGTCCTGGTCACGGTCGAACCCGAAGACGTGCCAGCGCCCCTCGTACTCGACGAGGGCGAGCGGACGGATGCGGCGTCGCCTCGGCGTCGACTCGCCCGCCTTGAGGTAGTCGAACTCGACCTCGCGGGCCTGCTCGATCGCGCGCTGCAGGGGCGCGAACGCAGGCTCGCGGAGATTGATGCGCGGCGAGTAGCCGATGATGGGCGCATCGACGACATTGCCGAGCGCGCGGATCTTGCGCAGGCCGCTGCGCGCCTGCGCGGACATCGAGCTCTCGCTCCACACGCCGCCGGCGAGGTTCAGCACCGCCAGCTCAGCCGACGTGAATTCGATGTCGACGGGCAGCTCGTACTCGCTCGTGGGAATGCGGTAACGCGCTTCGCGGAGGTCATCAGGGTCGGCGAAGTCGCCGATCGTCTCGATGGGCACGCCCAGCCCGCGCAGGTTCTCCTTGTCGCGCTCGAACATCTTCTCGAGCGCGTCTTTGCTCGCTCCCGCTTCGCTCTGCTCGCGGTAGCCGGATACCGACGTGAGGATCGTGTCCTTCGTCAGGCCCTGCTCCGTCGCGAGCAGCGCGACGACGAGGTTGACAAGGCGCTCCTCGGGGGCGATGCGCGACGATTCGGTGGCCACCCGATTCATACTAGGACGGGCCGATGCGGGCGGCGCGGAGCGGGAGTCCGCGCGCCGGGAGTCGAGAGGGAGCCGCCCCCGACGTCACTCCGTCTCGGCCGGGTCGTCGATGCCGAGGACGTCGATGACGAAGACGAGGGTGGCGCCGCCCGGGATCGAGCCCGCGCCTTCATCGCCATAGCCGAGCTCCGGCGGGATGACGGCGAGGATCTGCGAGCCCACCGTGGCGCCCTCGAGCGCCTGGGCGAAGCCCGGCACGACGCCCTCGAGCGTGACGGCCGTCGATGATCCCTTCTCCCAGGTGGAGTCGAACACCTCGCGGTCGTCCCACGTGATACCCGTGTAGTGAATGCGGATGGAGTCGGAGCCGCCGACGACAGGGCCGGCGCCGCGCTTGAGCGTCTGCACGACGAGCTCCTCGGGCGCCTGGGAGTCGGGAACGATGATTCCGGGCGCTCCGTTCGGCGCGAGCACGACCGAAGGCATGCCCGGGCGGTCGTTGTACTGCGGTGCGCCGTCGGCCGCGCCCAGGTAGACGCGCTCAAGGTCGAGCACGACGGCGACCGCGTCGCCTTCCCGCAGACCCATGCTCGCCGCGGCCTGCTCCGACATGGCGTCATAGGGCAGCGCGCCGACGATCCGCGAGCCCTCGCTCGCGCACCGCATCATCTCGGCGAGACCCTCGTAGTTCTCGAGCCAGTTGGTCAGGGGCTGCACCTGCGTCGGCGAGGACACGAGGGTCTCGCCGTCGGTCCCGCGCGCGATCGACACGCTGAAGACGACGTCCTGCGTGTCGGATGTGACGACGGGGCCCTCGCCTGCGGTGACGTCGGCGAACGACGTCTCGTCGACGTAGACGGGACCGTCGAGCGTGAGCGCCGGCGAGCCGGTCGGTCCCGACGGGTTGATCAGGTCGAGTGCCGGAGATCCGGCGTCGACGCGTTCGCACGACGGCGAGTCCGCCGCGGAAGCGCAGCCGACGAGAGCAAGAGCGGACAGGCCGAGAACGGCGAGAGCAGCAGGAATCCGACGCACCGGATCAGTCTACGGTGTCGTCGCCCCCGCGCTCGGACGCCTGACGCGCCCCGTCGACCGCGCGCTGCGCCTCGCGCACGCGCTTGCGGAGGTTCTTGTCGGTGATCTCACGATCGCCCACTGCCCCCGGCGTCCACAGCTCCACATCCTCGTCCGAGTACGTCGGCTTCTTCAGTGCGCGCTTGCGCACGTCGGGAGGCACGGAGCCCGGCGCAAGGCGCCGCGCCGTGAGGAGAAAGCCGGTGTGCGCGACCATGCGGTGATCGGGCCGCACCGCGAGTCCCTGCACGTGCCAGCCGCGGACCATCGTCTCGGTCGCCTCCGGTTCGGTGAACAGTCCCGTGGCGCGGATGTACTCAGCGACGCGGCTGAGCTGGGTCGCCGTCGCGATGTAGCACAGCACGACGCCCCCGGGAGTGAGAGCATCGGCGACCACGTCGATGCACTCCCACGGTGCGAGCATGTCCAGCACGACGCGATCGACGGATGCCGGCTCTGCCGCTGCCGGCAGGCTCTCGGCGAGATCGCCCACGACGACCTGCCACGCTGACGGATAGTGCCCCAGGAACGTCTCGACGTTCGCCTGAGCGACCTCGGCGAACTCCTCACGACGCTCGAACGACATCAGGCGGCCCTGCGAGCCGATCGCCCGCAACAGCCACAGCGAGAGCGCGCCCGACCCGACGCCCGCTTCCACGACGGTGGCGCCCGGGAAGATGTCGGCCGCCGCGAGAATCTGCGCGGCGTCCTTCGGATACACGATCGCCGCCCCGCGCGGCATAGACATCACGAAGTCGCGCAGCAGCGGCCGCAGCGCCAGGTACTCATGTCCGCCGCTGTTCGTGACGACGGAGCCGTCGGGCTTGCCGACGACGTCCGCGTGGAAGAGCACTCCGTGGTGCGTATGCAGCTCGCCGCCCTCGCGCAGCGTCACGGTGTGCATTCGCCCCTTGGGGCCCGTCAGCTGCACGCGGTCGCCGTAGCGGAACGGGCCGCTGGGCCGAAGGTCGATGTTCACGCGGTGGTCTCCCGGCGGTGATCGGCATGGAAGGCGGCGAGGTCGTCGACGGTGCGCCCGTCGAGCGTCGGCCACAGGGCCTGCGCGCCGACTCCCTCCAGCGAGACCACGTTGGGCACGCCGATCGAGGGGATGCCGGCCGCCAGCGACGCACGGAGGCCGTTGGGCGAGTCCTCGATCGCGATGGCGTCGGCGGGGCGCACTCCGAGCGTCTCGCACGCTTGAAGGTAGGGGTCGGGGAAGGGCTTGGGTCGCGTCACGTCGTCGCCGGCGACGATGACGTCGAAGGCCGGGAAGTCGATGAGGCTCACGATCTCCGACGCCATGCGGTTCATCGACATCGTCACGAGAGCCGTGGGGACGTCGGCGTCACGGAGGCCTCTGAGAAGCTCCTGCGCTCCCGGACGGAAGGGGACGCCGTGCTCTCGGAGCTGGGCGAGCACCTCGTCGGTGAGGTGGTCGATGATCTCGGGAACCGGCATCCGCACACCCGCGTCCTGAAGCACACGGGCAGCGTCGTCCAGGCCCAGGCCGACGACACCGAGAGCCTGCTCGTGAGTCCAGGTGCCGCCGAACCGCTCGACGAGCGGGGCCTCAGCGGCGATCCAGTAGGGCTCGGTGTCGACGAGGGTGCCGTCCATGTCCCACAGGACTGCGGCGGGGAAGGAGGACGTCACCCGACCATCGTAGCCGGGGCGCGCCCGCCGCCCTCTGCGCGCAGACGTCGGTGGTCACGCGTGCTCGCCCCCGCGGGCATGACGCGGGCGTATCGTGGGGAGCGCCTCACGGACGGAAGGAGCGGGGTGGACGATCTGGGACGCCGAGTGCTGGTGATCGCCTTCGACGGCTGGAACGACGCGGGCGAGGCCGCATCCGCCGCTGCGTCGCACCTGCGCGCCTCGAGCGAGTTCGACAAGGCGTACTCGGTCGACCCGGAGCTGTACTTCGACTACCAGTACACGCGTCCCCAGATCCGTCAGGAGGCCGACGGCTCCCGCGCCCTGGTCTGGCCGGAGGCGACGATCTGGCGTCCGCGGACGAGCGCCGACGTCGCGCTGTGGCTGCTGACCGGCGTCGAGCCCGCCCGCGCCTGGCAGGCATTCGCCGCCGAGCTCGTCGACGCGGCCCTGCGCGAAGACATCACGGGCATCGTGGCGCTCGGGTCGATGATGGCCGACGTCCCCCACACCCGACCGATCTCGATCTTCGCCGGGAGTGAGAACGAGCACCTGCGGGCGTCGCTCTCTCTCGAGCGCTCCACGTACGAAGGACCCGTCGGCATCCTGAGCGTGCTGACTTCCGCCGGCGAGGCCGCCGGCATACCCACTGTCTCGCTGTGGGCCAGCGTGCCGCACTACGTCGCGGGGCACTCCCCTTCGCCGAAGGCCACCCTCGCCCTCCTCGACCGGCTGAGCGAGATCACCGGCGCCCGCCTCGACCGCGGGCACCTTCCCGCCGACGCGCTCGCGTGGGAGGCATCGATCGACGCCGCAGCGGCCGACGACGAGGAGATGCAGGAGTACATCCGGCAGCTCGAGGCCACGCGAGACGCATGGGACTCTCCCGAAGCATCCGGGGATGCTATCGCCCAGGAGTTCGAGCGATACCTGCGCCGCGGCGGCGACGGCCCGAGCAAGCCGGGGCGCGACGAGCCGCGCCGCTGACGCGCGACCGCGCTCAGTAGGCCTGCAGCACGCCCGTCGACAGCAGCACGAGCAGTACAGCGCCCAGCGCCAGTCGGTAGAGGACGAACGGCAGGAAGCTTCCGCGCGCCAGATACCGCATGAGGAACGCGATGACGGCCAAGCCGACGCCGAAGGCGACCACCGTGGCGACCGCGGTCTCGGCGAGCGTGAACGTCTGTGCTCCCTCCTCGGTGAGCGCGTGGTAGAGCTCGTACAGTCCGCTCCCGAACACCGCGGGAACCGCGAGCAGGAAGGCGACCTCTGCCGCCGCCGGTCGCGTGTACCCGAGCGCGAGACCCATGGTCGTCGTCGCCCCCGAGCGCGAGACGCCCGGGATGAGGGCGAGCGACTGCGCGAGCCCCAGGGCGAGACCGTGCGGGTAGGTGAGGTCCTTCTCGACGCGCGTGCGAGAGCCCAGCGCATCGGCGACGCCCAGCAGAAGGCCGAAGACGATGAGCACGATCGCCACGAGCCATAGATTGCGGAACGTGTCGCGGATGACGCTCTGGAAGAAGAATCCGAGAACGCCGATCGGGATCGTGCCGATGATGACGATCCACCCCATGCGCGCATCGGGATCGTTACGGGGCGCGCTTCCGGTCAGCGAACGGAACCACTGCACGATGATGCGTGCGATGCGGTTCCAGAAGTACACGAGCACGGCGATCTCAGTGCCGATCTGGGTGATCGCCGTGAAGGTCGCGCCCGGGTCCTGTGCTGCGGGAAGGAACTCGCCGACGATGCGCAGGTGAGCGCTGGAGGAGATCGGGAGGAACTCGGTCAGTCCCTGGACGATCCCGAGGATGATGGCGTCGAAGATGGAGCCCATGCCGGCCTCTCAGTAGGAGCGGATCAGATCGGTGAGCACCTGCTGACCGAAGGTGAGCGCGTCGAGCGGCACACGCTCGTCCACGCCGTGGAACATACCGGTGAAGTCGAGCTCGCGGGGCAGGCGCAGCGGAGCGAACCCGTACCCGGCGATGCCGAGTTCTGCCAGGGCCTTGTTGTCGGTGCCGGCGCCGAGCAGGTACGGGACGACCGGAACGCCCGGGTCGTGGCTCTCCAGCGCTGCGATCATGGCTTCGACGAGCGGGCCGGCGAACGGGACCTCGAGTCCGATGTCGCGATGCGACACCTCGACGACGATGTCGTCTCCCACGATTCGCTGGATCTCGGCCAGCACCTCGTCCTCCTTGCCGGGGAGAGCTCGCACGTCGATGGTCGCGACGGCGGCGTCGGGGATGACGTTGTGCTTGTACCCCGCGGTGAGCCCTGTCGGGTTGGCGGTCGTGCGCAGGGTCGAACGGAGGAACGCGGATGCCGGACCGGCGAGGTCCGCGACGGCATCCGGATCGGCGGCGTCCGCGTTGCACAGCTGGGCGATGCACTCGACGGTCTGGCTGCTCGTTCCCGTGAGAGCGATCGGCCACTCGGTGCGCCCGAGAGCGGCGACGGCCTCCGCAAGGCGGGTGACGGCGTTGTCGGGATGCACACGGCTGCCGTGACCGGCTATGCCCCGCGCTCGCAGGCGCAGCCATACCAGCGCCTTCTCCCCTACCTGCAGCAGGTAGGCGCGGCGGTCGCCCACGGGGATCGAGTATCCGCCGACCTCGCTGATCGCCTCGGTCGCTCCGGCGAACCACTCGGGACGGTCGCGCACGACGAGCTGAGACCCCTCGACGCCGCCGTTCTCCTCATCGGCGAAGAACGCGACGATCACATCGCGCTCCGGCTGCTCGCCCGCGCGAAGAAGCCCGGCGACCGCCGTGAGGATCATGGCGTCCATGTTCTTCATGTCGACCGCACCGCGGCCCCACAGCATCCCGTCGCGAATCTCGCCGGCGAACGGATCGACGGTCCAGTCGTCGGCGACCGCCGGCACGACGTCGAGGTGGCCGTGCAGCACGAGGGCGGGCTTGGTCGCGTCACGGCCCGGCACGCGGGCCATCACGTTCGTGCGGCGGGCGATCGGCTCGTAGTAGTGGGTCTCGAGTCCGAGGGACTCGAGGAACGCTCCGACGTACTCGGCGGCCTCGCGCTCACCGGCGCTGCGGCCCTCGCCCCAGTTCGTCGTGTCGATGCGGATCAGGTCACGCGCGATGCGCACGACCTCGGGGAGGTCTTCGAGCTCGGGCATGCGTTCCACGCTACCTGAGGCGGTGCGAGCTCCCGGCCGGGAGGCGCCTGCCAGGCGGGCGCGGCATGGGGCTCTCACGCACGCCCGATGGACTGCGGATACGGGAAAAGGGCCCCTCTCGGGACCCTTTTCCTTCTGTGCGCGAGGGGGGACTTGAACTGCACTCGACCCCCTCGCGCCGCGAATCTGGGCCGAGCGTTCTGCCGCATAAGATCAACGATCTACGACATGTGACCTGTGGATAACTCCGCCGCGATACCTTGACCTACAGGTTGCTTAGCACTTTCGTTAGCACTTTTTGCAACGCTCTTTACTGTAGGGGCCGATAGCGTCGCCGCCCATCGCAGCGCCGATACCCATAGGTGATAAGGGTCTGTCCTTAGTTCACGATCGGTAGCCCGGTCGCCTGAGCTGCTTGTTCGAGGGATCCGAGGTTGGTGAGGTTCGTGAACCCGGCCTGTTCCATGAGCGCGATCGCCTGGCCGGATCGGTTGCCTGAGCGGCAGTAGACGAGGTATTCGGCGTCTGGGTCGAGGCTCGGGATCGCGGCGGCGAGGTCGCCGCCGTTGAAGTCGAGCAGCTTGGCTCCATCGAGGTGCCCTGCTGAGTGCTCTGCGGCGGTGCGGACGTCGAGCAGGATCGTGGCATCACCGACTTCGACCGGGTTCGCACCGCCAGCCGAGTTCGGCGCGGATGAGCAGGCTGCCAAGCCGAGCAGGAGCGCGACAGCGGAGAGGGAGATAGTGATTGAACGGAGCATGGCGGGTGGCCCTTTCAGCTTGATTTTGGTCTGGTGGTGACGGATGGTTCAGGGGTCGGGTGTCCGACTGGCGCAGACCAGGGCGCAGCAAAGTGGGTGCTGGAACCCGTATCGCAAGTGTCGCCCGGACAGTACTTGGGCGGTTGCTTGCTGAAACGGCTCTGTAGGGCGCAGCCGACGCAGATGCCGAACGCGGTCTCGAGGAAGAGCAGAGTGAGACAGGAGCCGCAGAGCGCGAGGGGGATCCAGAGCGGTGCCGCGAACAGGCCCATGCTCGCGCAGGCGACGAGGGCGAGGCCGAAGCCCAGCCACCATGCGAGCTCCTTCTGCGGTGCGCCGACCCATTCCGGGCGCTGCCCTTTCACCGCAAGGCGGCCGAGCATCAGCGTGGGCGACCAGCGGTCACCTGCGGTCACACGCAAAAGCATGTCGATCATGAAGAACATACCGAAGGGCTGCAGCGGCTGTGCCGAGCCGGTGAAGAACGCCGTCGCGAATGCGGCCCCGCCCAGCAGGAACATGATTCCCGCGGCCGCGCGCACAGCCCGCTCGTCGATGACGGGGATCGCGTGCCCGGGAACGACTCGGCCGATGCGCGAGGCTCGGGTTTCGGCGCTTGAGGCGTCAGCGATCATTGGAGGCGTCTTCCGTTTCAGGCTGAGGTGAACAAGGACAGGAACGCAGGGGCTTCTTGGACGAGCACGAAGGCTCCCATTACGAGCACGAACACGCCGAACCCTTTACGGAGCGCGCGTCCGGGGATGCGCCCGGCCAGGGCGACGCCCGCGAACGACCCCGCGACGGCGGTCGCCGTGAAAGCGAGCACGATCGGCCAGTGCAGCTGCACCGAGAACAGGTAGCCGCCGAGTCCCGCGAACGACTTCATCGCGATCACGAGCAACGAGGTGCCCACCGCGATCGCCATGGGCAGGCCGCCGAGCAGGTTGAGTGCGGGGACGATGAGGAAGCCACCACCCGCACCGACGAGGCCCGTGGCGATGCCGACGAGCAGCCCGTCGATGAGGATGCGCAGGATCGGCCTCGGGTGATCCGCAGCGCGCGCCGCGCCGCCGCGATCCTTGCGACCGCGGATCATGGCGGTCGCGGTGACGATCATCATGATGGCGAACAGGATCATAAGCGCCACCCCGGGGATGGACCCGCCGAGCAGGCCGCCCGCGAACGCGCCGGCCATGCCCGCGATACCGAACAGGGCCCCGGTCTTCCAGCGCACACGTCCCGATCTGGCGTGGCCGATCATGCCGACCGCGCTGGTCGCGCCGACGATGAAGAGAGACGCGGCGATCGCCTCGCGCGGTTCCATCCCCAGCACATATGCGAGGATCGGGACGGTGAGGATCGATCCGCCGCCGCCCAGGAGCCCGAGGGACACGCCGACCAGCGCCGCCAGAGCGAGCGCGATGACGATCAGATGGGGTTCCACTCGGACTCCTGAGTGCGCCGGTCAGGCGGTGACGGGCTGGTTGCCGGGGCGCGCTGCCCAGGCCGCGTAGCTACCGTCGAGTTCGGCGATGTCATACCCCTGACGGCGCAGCGCGCTGGCGGCGACGCTATTGCGTACACCGCTCTGGCAGTAGGTGACGATCGTGCCGGCCTCGGGCTCGGGCAGCAGGTCGAGGTTCCAGAGCACGCGACCGCCGGAGAGCTGCTTGGCATCTGGCAGGTGGCCCTCAGCGTACTCGGTGCGGTTGCGCACATCGAGCAGCATCACCCCGTCAAAGCCGTCGAGAGCCTCCGGCTGCACGAGCTTCGGCTTGACGAGTTCGAGGCCGTCGAGTGAGGTGATGTAGCCGCGTACCGTGTCGATGCCGACCCGCATCAGGTGGTCGCGCATCTGCTGCGCCTCTTCGAGCGAGCCGGCGAGGAGCACGAGCGGGCGATCCTCGATCTGCGGATCATAGACCCACGCGCCGTAGCTCGCGGCCTTCGCGACGCCCGGGATGTTCAGGGAGCGCTCCACGGTACCTTCGTGCACCTTACTGTTGTGGCGGGTGTCCACGAAGATCACGGAGTCGGCATCGAGCGCCGACCGGAGTTCGTTTGCCGTGTATTCAACGAGTTCGGGCATGTCGCCGATCACGGCTGGGCCGATCTTGTTCTCGATCTTCATGCGGCCGAAGTAGGCGTGAGCATCCGGCTGACCGCTGAGCAGTTCATCGACGAAGCCCTGTTCGTCGTCGTTCTTCAGATACTGGCTCCACCAGGAGAAGTTTCGCTCGTAGCCGACGGTCGACGCAGGGATCGCGCCGAGCGCTTTGCCGCACGCCGAACCGGAGCCGTGCGCCGGCAGCACCTGCACATAGTCGGGCAAGGTGAGGAAGCGGTCGCGCAGGCTTGCGAAGAGATCCCTCGCGCCCCGGAAGCGGGTGTCGACGAACCCGGCGGCCTCGTCGAGCAGGTCGGGGCGACCGAGGTCGCCGACGAACACGAAGTCGCCGGTGAGCATGAAACCCGGCTCGCTCGCCTGCGCCCCGTCGGTGATGAGGAACGACAGGTGCTCAGGCGTGTGCCCGGGCGTGTGCGAGGCCTCGACGGTGATGTTGCCGAGTCGGATGCGGTGGCCGTGCTTCATGCGCACGGCACTGTCGAAGTCGGGGCCGTACGTCCAGTCTGGCCCGCCCTCGTCGGAGACGTGCATCCGGGCGCCGGTTCTCGCAGCGAGTTCGCGGGTGCCCGACAGGTAGTCGGCGTGGATGTGCGTCTCGGTGACGGCGACGATTCGCATGCCGTTCTTCTCGGCCAGGTCGAGGTAGACATCGATGTCGCGGCGGGGATCGATGACGATGGCCTCGCCCTTCGCCTGACAGCCGATGAAATAGCTCGCCTGTGCGAGATCCTCGTCATAGATGCGTTCGAGCAGCATGATCAGTTCTTTCTCGAGTGATGTAGTGATTCAGGAGTCAGTTGCAGGTGCAGCGGTCGGCCTCGGGTACGCCGTAGAGGGCATCCTCGATGTGCTCGCCGCAGCCGGTCCAGGTGGGCCTGCCGCAGGCAGAGCAGGTGATTCGTGCGCACATAATGAGGGTCCTTTCTGACGATGTGCTGGATGGATGAGTGGATCTCAGCCGGTTTCAGGAGGCGGGCTGCGTGCCGCGCTCGGCGATCTGCCGACGCACGTCGTCCATATCGAGGTCACGGGCGCCCTGGATGAGCTGGTCGAGCTGCGCAGGAGGGAGAACCCCAGGCTGGGCGTAGACCGGGATCCCGTCGCGGAACACCATGAGAGTCGGGATCGAGCTGATGCGGAAGCTCGCTGCGAGCTGCTGCTCGGCCTCGGTGTCAACCTTGCCGAACACAATGTCTGGATGCTGCTCGGAGGCGCGCTCGAAGGTGAGGGCAAACGCCCGGCACGGCCCGCACCACGCCGCCCAGAAATCGACGAACACGATGCCATCACCGTTCACGGCACCCTCGAAGGTGTCCAGCGTCAGATTCCTCGTAGCCATTGCCTGTTCCGTTCCTTCTCTGCGGTTTAGCGGCCGAACAGGCGGGAGAAGAACCCGCCCCGGTTTGCCTTCGCGGCATCGATTTGCGCCTGAGTGTGCTTGCCGTTGCACCAGTCCGATGCGGGCACGCCCGCCTTCACCATCGCGACATGCTGCCCACATCCCGCCCAGGTCGTCTTCCTGCATGTACGACAGGTCACCGCTCGACACATCACGCTCTCCTTAGTTCTATATACCCCAGGGGGTATCCTGTGGAATAGGATAACTATACCCAGGGGGGTATCATGTTTGTCAAGTCAGGTCGTTTCAACACAGTGAAGGAGGCAGAGGTCATGGGGCATGAGACAACAGCAGACCCTATTCCTGCTCAGCATGATGCGGAGGCGAAGCGCAAGGTGGTGAACCGCTTGCGTCGTGCACACGGGCAGCTCGCCGCGGTCATCGCCGCGGTGGAGCAGGACGCGCACTGCCGCGATGTCGTGCAGCAGCTCTCCGCCGTCTCCAAGGCGCTCGACCGGGCGGGGTTCCTTGTGATCTCCAGCGCATTGAAAGAATGCTTGAACCACCCAGGCACGGAGGGCGCCCCCGATCAAGACGAACTCGAGAAACTCTTTCTCACGCTCGCCTAGCCGTCGGCCTCAACCTAACCCGCGGGGATTTCCATCACATCCCCACTCGCGAAGGCTCGTTAGCGTGACGGTGTCAACGGAGGGCAATTTCACTCTGATCGATCGTGCGCTCACAAGATACTGCGCGACCATCCAGAAGGGGTCGTGGTCAACATCGATGCCACAGCTTGATCTTCCCGTTTTCAACATGCACCCCTGTGGCATGCCTCACCACAACCCGCACCTAGCCCACTACACACGCCGACAGCATTGATCTTCCCCTTGTTCTTCTGAATGAACGTATGCTACCGTGTTAGATACACTGATTTCTGTAGTAGAAACATTTGGTGGTGAGCCTCATGCACGGCGGCGTGATCCTGTTCCGGGGAACCGGAGCCGACGCACGCCGCTATGTCGAGGCCGACCGCTCCCGCGCCGATGACTATTACCTCGGCGCGGATGCGTCTGTGGCCGCGTTCACCGCGCTCGACAACGTCGGGAACGTGACCGCCGCGCTCGGGCTCGACCCGGAAGCATATGCGGCGTGGGTGGATTGGGTGAACCCGGTCACGGGCGAGTCGATGGGCACGCCCCGTTTACCGGGTGTCGGGAAACAGGGGTCGCCGCGGTTTGCGGAGATGGTGGTGAACGCCCCGAAGTCGCTCTCGATTGCCGCAGCGCTCCACCCGGAGGTGTCCGCAGTTCTCGACCGGGCGCAGCAGGATGCGGTGGCGGAGATTCAGGCGTGGCTCGCCCTGCATTCCGTGACCCGTGTCGGGCCGCGGGGTAGGCAGGAGGTGGTGCCCGTCCAGCAGTTGCAGACGGTGGCGGTGTCGCATCGCACGTCGCGTGCGGGTGATCCGCACCGGCATATCCACTTTCAGATCGGCACCCGCGTGTGGGCGGCTGGGAAGTGGCGGGCGCTGGACACGGCGGCGTTGTTCCGGCAGCAGGGCGCGATCCGCGCGCTCGGCACCGCTGTGATCGCCGCGCACCCGGAGCTTGCGGAGGTGCTGGATCGGCACGGCTTGACCCTTGATCCGGTTTCGGGCGAGGTGGTCGAGCTCGAGCGGTTCAACGGCGTGATGAGCAAACGCGGCGAGCAGGTGCGCAGGCACTTGGAACGCTTCGAGGCGGAGTGGGAGGCGGCACATCCGGGCGAGACTGTGGGGCAGGTCGTCTCGGCCCGGCTCGCGGCGAAAGCGTGGGCGTATGAACGGCCCGCGAAGAAGCCCACCACGCTCAGCGAAGAGCAGGCGTGGGCGACGGAGTTGCGAGAGGCCGGCTACGACCCCGAGACGTTGCGCCAGCCCGTGCGTCGTGCGCAAGTATCGCTGGATGACCTCTCCGTGCAGACCATCGCGAACCGGGCGCTGGATCGGTGCGCCGCAGGCAGTTCGGCGTGGACGCGGCACACGGTGCAGGAGCACGCGACCCGGATCATGACCGAGTACGGCGTGCACGCTGCACCCGCCGAGATACGCGAGTTCGTGCGCATCACTACGGCGTTGGCGATGGAGGATTGCTTCTCGATCCTCCCACCTGGCGCACCGGCTCCGGAGCATGTGGCGCACCTGACGAGCCTGCGCGTGGTGCAGGCCGAGACGGAACTGCGCGACCTCCTGACCGCACGAGTGCCGAAGCGGGAACCGAAGCACCCCGACGTGCACGACGCAGCAAGGGCGCGGGGCCTGGATGCCGGGCAGGAGCGCGCCGCCGCTGCCGTTGCATCGACTGATCCGCTCGTGGTCGTGGAGGGTGCAGCGGGCGCGGGCAAGACCACGATGCTCGGTGTCGCAATCGAAGTCGCGGCGCAGCACGGACGTGCCGCACGGGTGGTTGCGCCGACGTTGCGCGCCGCGCAGGTCGCGCAGCAGGAACTCGGCGTGCCCGCGAGCAGTGTAGCGGCGCTCGTGCACGCGCACGGGTGGCGCTGGAACAGTGACGGCGTATGGACGCGCCTCGCACCCGGCGACACCGACCCCGAAACGGGCCGCACCTACCGCGGCCCGACCGAGGACGCGCGGCTCGTGCGGGGTGAGCGGGTGATCGTGGACGAGGCCGGGATGCTCGACCAGGACACCGCCCTCGCCCTCCTGACCGTCAACGCCGAGGCGGGCGCGACGGTCGCGCTGGTCGGGGATCGCGCGCAGCTCGCCGCGGTCGGTCGTGGCGGGGTGCTCGATATGGCCGCGCACATTCGGGGGCGCACGTTCGATATGGCCGAGGTGCACCGCTTCGCTGACCCCGCCTACGCCGAGGTCACAGTACGGATGCGCGACGGTAACCAGCCCGGCGAGGTGTTCGAGCAGCTTGCCGGGCTCGGTCTTGTTCGCCTGCACGACAGCGGCGACGAGGCGCGCGAGCACATCGCGCAGGAGCGGCAGGACAGCGACGCGATCACCGTCAGCACGAACGACGAGACCCGCACCGTCAACGCCCGCATCCGCGAGGAACGAGTCTCCCACGGTGTCGTCGACGACACGACGACCGTGTACGGCAGCGACGGCCTGCCCATCGGGGCCGGGGATGTGATTCAGACGCGGAAGAACAACACCAGCATTGGGGTGGCGAATCGGCAGCAATGGGTCGTGCAGCACGTCGAGGACGACGGCGCACTCTCCGTACGCGAGGCAGGAAGCGGCCGGAAGCGGCAGCGCACCGTCAGACTCCCCGCCGACTATGTGGCCGAGCACGCGCACCTGTCGTATGCGGCGACCACTTACGGGGTGCAGGGCGCGACCGTGGCGGGGTCGCACACGCTCCTCACCGACGCGACCAGCGCCGCGGGTGTGTATGTCGGCATGACCCGCGGCCGCGAGGCAAACCTGTTGCACATCGTCGCCGAGAACCATGCCGACGCACGGGCGCAGTTCATCGAGGCGATGGAGCGCGACCGCGCCGACCGCGGACTTGCCGACGCGACCCGCCGCGCCGTCGAGGAAGTGGCCGGGCTGATCGAGAACGGCCCCGCGCGGTTCGTGAACGACGAGATAACGGCGCTCGACAAGCGTGCGGCAACGGCTGAAGCGCAAGCCGAACGCTGGCAACAGGTCAGCACCGCCCTTGCCGACCTCAGCGACCGCGAGACCGAGGTACGGGAGAGGGCGCGAGCGGCCGAGCAGACCGCACGGCAGCGCGCCGAGCAGGTGCGCGCCGAGGCCACCGCGCCGGTCGTCTCCGCGGCGAGAGGGGCACTCACCGCATGGGAGCAGGCCGACGCCGCTGAACAGGAAGCCAGCGAGCAGGTGCGGGCGGCGTCGTGGTTCGGGAAGCGCCGCGCCCGCGCCGCGCACGAGAACGCCCAAGCGCGAACCGCCGGAGCGCGCCAGCAGGTGACGAGCGGGTGGGGTGAACCGCCGAGATGGAACGAACGCGCCGATGCGTGGGTGGAGCGAGTCACCCGGCCCCGAATCGACAGCGACCCGCGCGTCCTCGACGCCGAACAGGAACACCGGGCGGCACGCGACGCGCTGCTGCACCGGCCAGAGCGCGCACACACGGAACGACTGGCAGCATACGCGCGAGTGTTCGGCGCGGAGACCGTGATCCGCAATCAGCAGGCGTACCTCACCGCCAGCCCCGCGCAGCAAGCCGCACCAGCAGCGAAGACCGCGAAACAGGCGCGGGAGGAAGCCGCCCTGCTGCGCGCGCTCTCCCCGGCCGAGGCCGCAGAGAGGATCGAGCAGACCCGCGCAGCACAGGCCGCGTGGGAAGCTCGGCGTGCCGAGCGGGAGCGCGCCATGTCGCACGGCCATGAGGAGCGGCACCGGAGCGCGCCCCGGCACGACGGCCCGGCACGCGGCCTGTGACACTGCACGGGTGGGGCGCGTCCAGGCCCGAGGGGTCTTGAACGATGGCGAGGGTGCGGGCGTGGGCGAACACGTCGCCGGGAATCTGCGACCAGTCGATGATCCATCCGGCATCGCGGGCGAGCTGGTTGAAGAAGACGTGCTGACTCCGGGTGTTCACATCCCGGAATGGATGGATCGCTGTCGTCTCGCCCCATACCCAGGCCAGCCCCTCAGAGAACTCGTCAGCGTCGAGCGCGCGCAGCCAGTTACTCCCGGCGAGGATACCGAAGATGCGCTCGGCCTCGGGCACGATGAACTGCGGGCGGCAGTGCGCGATACCGGTACCGCCGGGGTGGGTGTCGGTGTCGCGTATCTCACCGCCCCACGAGTACATATCCTGCGTCAGATAGGCGTGAATCGCTTGCAGGTGCGCAAGGTCGTACCCGCCGAGGATCGGATGCTCACGCAAGGCACCCATGCGGGCGCCAATGAAGTCGACCTCGGCGTCTTTCCAATCGTCATAGCCGGTGACGCCGAACTTGTTGACGAGAACGTCGCTGCCCGGATAGGTATACCGATCAGGCATCGCGACGCAATACGGTTCAGACGGTGCGGGCGGCCAGGCGTGCGCGGGTGCGAGCGGCGATCACTGCGACGGCCTCGTCTACGGTGATCTCTCCGCGCACCTGACGAGCCAGAAGCTGCACACCCTCGGGAGTCATTTCCTCGCCCGCGGTCTGCTGCCCGGCCTGCACTTCCGCAAGGACGCGCTGAACGTGCGCCTCGGATACGCGAGTCTTCGTAGCCATACGGGGTGCCTCCTTGTGGTCGGCGTTACGGGTTCAGTCTACGTCGCTCCGCCGACATTCCTCCGAGAACTCGGCGCGGGGGTGCCGAATCGGCACCGCCACAGCGCGCCGCCTACGACCCGTCGTGCTCGGGCGCGGTGTCGGCGAAGAGGGCGAGGAACTTCTCGCGGGGGATCACGATGCGACGCCCGAGCTTCACATGCGGGATCGTGCCCTCGTTGATGCTCGTGGTGATCGTGCGGGGATCGACCCCGAGCGCTTCGGCGGCTTCTTTGCGGGTGATGACCAGGCTGCGCCGCTTGCGGAGGTCGTCCATGTCCAGGGTGCTCTGCCGCATGAGGTCACCGTCCGATCCGATACAGGGAGATTGGGGGGTGCCTACCACGGTAGAAGCCAAACCTTGCTGTGTCAAGTGCAACCGTGTATGTTCTTAGTATGGAAACAGAGAGGGTGCGGGGCAACCCGCCAGGACACACGAACCAGTACGTCGCCGGGAACATCCGCGCGGCCCGCCAAGCGATCGGCATGGACTTGCGCACCATGTCGAAGCTGCTGGACGACGCGGGGCGGAAACTCTCCCCGTCAGGGATCAGCAAGCTCGAAGCCGGGGATCGCCGCGTCGACGTGGACGACCTCACCGTGATCGCCTACCTGCTGCGCACCACCCCGGCGGCGCTCCTCACCCCACCCGACGCAGAAAGCGGCGTGACGGGAGTACCTGGGGAGTATCTGCCGGAAGAGATCGAGAAGTGGATGCAGGGTTCGCTCAAACTCACCCCGGAGGGGCTGCTGCACTACTGGCAGCAGGAATGGTTCGCTTGCCAGAACCGCATCCAGTATTACGAGTCCTCCCTCAACATCCCCGGCAGCGACCAACTCCCGAGCACCGAGACCTATAGGCAGCGCCTCGCGGAGCAGCGGGAACGCGCACGGTTCATCAGGGTGCGAGGTGAGCAGATCGACCCGACCGGGCGCGTATTCAGCGGCCCCGACTTCCTCGACCGCCTCGCCCCCGACAGCACCGAATAGCCGCCCCGGCGCACCTTGGCGCAACCGGCGACCCAATAGAAAGGATGCAGTGATGGCACGAAAGACCACGACCGCCGGGCACGAACCCGGCGCAAACACCACAGGCGAGGAGGTGAAACCAGCACGTCGTTCCCGTTCCCGGCAGCCCGGCTCGATCCAGGGCTACGAGACCGACAAGGGCAAAAGGTGGCGGTTCCAGATCTACGTCCTGAAAGACCCCGAGTACCCCGAGATGGGATCGCGCCGTCTCACCCGTTCCGGGTTCACCAGCACTGACGAAGCCAACGACGCCTTGCAGGAAGCGTTGAAGCAGCGAAAGCAGAACGAGAAGTTCGGAAACAAGGTGCCCACCATTGGCGCGTACGCGGATGAGTGGGCGGCCGGTTTGAAGCTCGCGGCATCCACGATCAAGGGGTACAAGAAGATCATCCGCAACCACATCAAGCCCCAGCTCGGCACGATCCGGCTCGACAAACTCACCGCCACCAGGATCGCCCGCCACTATCGCGACCTCGAAGACCACGGCCGCAAGGACGAGTACGGCAAGGGCAAGCCCCTGTCGGCCAACAGCGTCCACAAGGTGCATGTCGTACTCGGTGCGATCCTCGACGCCGCGATTGACGACGGACACCTGACCGTGAACCCGGCGAAGAAGAAGCGCACCGTCAAGGCCCCGACCACGAGTGAGGTGCGGGCGCAGAAACCCGAAATCGCCACTTGGACGGCCGAACAGCTCGCCCTGTTCCTCACCTGGAACCGCGATGAACTGGAAGACGAACTGTTCCCCATGTGGCAACTCATCGCGTACACCGGAATGAGGCGCAGTGAAGCCCTGGCGCTCAAGTGGAGCGATATCAACAGCAAGGCGATGCGGGTCAGTATCCGCCGCGCGGTCGACACCGACGACTGGACGAAGACCAAGCCCCCGAAGACCGGTAACGCCCGCGTGATCGACGTGGACGCCGAAACCCTCAAAGTCCTCGCGAGCTACAAGGTCGCCCGCGCCGAGGTCTCGTTCGAGCTGGCAAAAGCCGACGCCTATGTGTTCGGAGACGACGACGGCAAGCTCCGCTCACCCGATGCCATGACGAGCCGCTGGGATCGCCGCCTCAAGTGGGTGACCGCGAAGTACGACAGCCTGCACCGCGTCACCATCAAAGGTCTGCGTCACACCCACGCGACGCTGCTGCTCGAACTCGGCGAACACCCCAAGGTCGTCCAAGAGCGGTTGGGGCACTCAACGATCACCACGACGATGAACATCTACTCCCACGTCACCCCGACCATGCAGAGGTCGGCAGTAGACCGCTTCGCCGCCCACCTCGGGAACGCTTAGCACTTTTTCTAGCACTTCCGACGCGAATGACCCCCAACCCGGAGAACTAAATCCCAGGTCAGGGGCCATTTCATTCGTGTGCGCGAGGGGGGACTTGAACCCCCACGCCCTATACGGGCACTAGCACCTCAAGCTAGCGCGTCTACCTATTCCGCCACCCGCGCATTGGGTGTTTCGGCCGGTGTCTGGTGTGTCACCAACCGAGGATCGAGCCTAGCACGTTCCGAGCGCGCCTTTGAACACGAGCTAGGCGACGGACACTCCGAACAGGAGCCCGAGGGCGTACGTGACCGCCGCCGCACCGAAGCCGATGCCGAGCTGACGAAGCGCCCGCCGCACCGGCGGGGCCCCCGAAAGGAGTCCCACCGTGGCACCGGTGGCCAGAAGCGCCACGCCCACCAGGACGAGCGCCAGCACGATGGCTGGGACGCCGCTCAGACCGAACAGCCAGGGCAGCACGGGAACGACAGCGCCCGAGGCGAAGAAGAGGAAGCTCGATGCGGCCGCTCCCAGCGCACTGCCCACGACATCATGGTGGCCGGAGAGCCGGACCGTCTGCGTGCCGGGCGTCGTCTGCTCAGGACCCTGTGCAGCCGTCACCGCTCGTCGCGCCTTCGCCATTGCCTCGTCCTCGCTCAGCCCACGGGCGCGGTAGACGAGGGCGAGTTCGTTCGCGTCGAGGTCGAGGTCGGCGAGGACGGCGCGCGAGTGCGGCGCAGGCTCGGTGGCGTCCAGCAGCTCTCGCTGCGAGCGGACAGACACGTACTCCCCCGCCCCCATCGACAGCGCCCCCGCCAGAAGGCCGGCGATGCCGCTGAAGAGCACGAAGTGCGGAGCGACGCCCGTAGCCCCGATGCCGATGACGAGCGCGAGGTTGGACACGAGCCCGTCGTTGGCGCCGAACACCGCCGCGCGAAACGTTCCCGACAGTCGCCGGCGACCACGTGCCGCGAGCCCGCGCACGACCTCTCCGTGGATCTTCTCGTCGGCGGCCATGCGCGCCGTCGCGTAAGGCTCAGAATCGTACGGCGAGCGGTTCTCGGCGTTCTGAGCGAGCGCCAGCACGAAGATCGAGCCGAAGCGGCGCGCCATCCAGCCCAGCATGCGCGAGCTGAGCGTGGGCGACGGGAGCCGATCGGGCTCGCCGCCCAGCAGCTCCAGCCAGTGGTCGGCGTGGCGACCCTCGGCTTCGGCGAGCGCCAGGAGGATCTCGCGCTCCTCCCCGCTCTTGCGCTCGGCGAGCTCTCGGTACACGCGGGCCTCGCCGCGTTCGTCGACGAGGTACTGCGCCCAGCGGCGTCGGTCTCGTGCGGTCGGCTCCGAGTCTTTCGGCGCGTTCAAGGGTCCTCACAGCTGTCGAAGGGGATGCGGCACAGTCGCCCGTTCCACGCTAGCGACGACGACGGCGGGTCTCGCGCCTGGCGAGCCGCATTGCCAGCATTTCGGATTCCCGAACGGACATCGCGCGGCGCGGCGGATCAGGGCGTCGCGGTCGTCGCGATCGCGCGCAGGCCACGCTCGCCGCGACGCATGACGGCCGCGTGCGCCGCGACGAATGCGGGACGCAGGATGATGCCGGTCGCCCGCATCCACGGCCGCGCGGGCGTCACCTGCCAGCGCCACGTCACCTGGGACCCGCCGTCGGCCGGATCGATCTCGACGCTGCCCCTTCCGCGCAGGTCGCCTGTTCCGGCGGCGACGAGAAGCCGGGGCAGGTCGGCCTCGGTCACGGTGAGGTGCACCCTGAGGCGGTACCCCAGGGGGCTGCGCACCCGCATGATCAGGCGGTCGCCGGGGACGACCGCACCATGCGGCCGCGTCGGGTGCGGCGGCGCGCCCGCATCCGGCTCGCGGGCGATGTCGACACCTCGCCACCATGACAGTGAGCCGCCCGCGTCGAGGGCCTCCGCGAGCAGCCCTGCGCAGCGGTCAGGTGACTGGGGCACATTCCAGCGCGAGGTGAAGCGATAACGCGCGTCCTCCTGTGCGTATCCGGTGGCCGCCATGCGACGAGTCTAAGAAGTGCACACGGCGTCGGCCGATCGGACTCTCAGGACCGCACGCGCTTGCGGAGCACGTCGATGCGCGCCTGCAGCTGCGCCACCGTCGCTCGGGCGACTTCCGGGCCGCCGCAGATGCGTCGCAGCTCCGCGTGGACGGCGCCGTGCGGCTCCCCGCTCTGGCGCGCGTAGAGGCCCACGAGCGAGTTCAGCAGCTGCCGCTGTTCACGCAGGGTGCGGTGGAGGGGCGCGGGGAGGTCGCCCGACGTATCGGTCGTCGTCGCAGTGGCGCCGTCGGGCACGCTCGTCCGCTCGCGCATGCGGCGGTGACGGGACTGTCGCGCCTGACGCTGCATGAGCAGCTCGTGCACGTGCTCGGGCTCCAGCAGCCCCGGGATGCCGAGAAACTCCTCCTCTTCGGGAGTGCCGGGAACGGCGAGCTGACCGAACTCCTTGCCGTCGAAGAGGACGCGGTCGAAGTGCGCCACCGAGCCGAGCGCCTGATACGAGAACTCCTGCTGGAGCTCATCGGACGCCTTCTCCTCACGCTCGGCGGCGTCGAGGAGGTCGTCGTCGAGCCCGTCGTCGTCTCCGTCGGTGTCGCGGTCGAGGGCGTGGTCGCGCTCACGCTCCAGCTCCGCGGCCAGCTCGAGAAGCTGCGGGACGTTCGGAAGGAAGACCGACGCTGTCTCACCGCGGCGGCGAGCGCGCACGAAGCGGCCGATCGCCTGGGCGAAGAAGAGCGGCGTCGAGGCGCTCGTGGCATACACGCCCACCGCCAGCCGCGGCACGTCGACGCCTTCGGACACCATGCGCACCGCGACCATCCACCGGGTGGTGGCCTGCGAGAACGCTTCGATGCGTCCCGATGCCGCCTTGTCGTCTGAGAGCACGACGGTGGGTGCCTCGCCCGTGATGCGGCGGAGAATGGCGGCGTACGCGCGAGCGGCGGTCTGGTCGGTCGCGATGACGAGCCCGCCGGCATCCGGAACCTCCTGGCGCACCTCGGTGAGCCGCCGGTCGGCGGACTGCAGGACGGCGGGGATCCAGTCGCCCTCCGGGTCGAGGGCCGTGCGCCACGCCTGCGCCGTGATGTCCTTCGTGTTGTCCTGACCGAGATGCGCCTCGTATTCGTCGCCCGCTCGGCTGCGCCAGCGCATCTTGCCGGCGTAGACCATGAACAGCACCGGGCGCACGACGCCGTCGGCGAGCGCGCGGCCATACCCGTAGTTGTAGTCGGTCCGGGAGATCCGGATGCCCTTCTCGTTCGGGTGGTACTCGACGAACGGAATGGGAGCCGTGTCGCTGCGGAAGGGCGTGCCCGACAGGAGGACGCGGCGGGTCGCCCGCCCGTAGGCCTCGCGGAGCGCATCCCCCCAGCTGAGAGCGTCGCCGCCGTGATGCACCTCGTCGAGGATGACGAGGGTGCGGGCGTCCATCGTGAGTCGCTGGTGCACCGAGGCCTTGACCGCGACCTGCGCGTAGGTGACGGCGACGCCGTGGTAGTGGCGGGCGGGGGCGGCCTGCCGGTTGGTGAAGCGCGGGTCGAGGCGGATGGCCACTCGTGCGGCGGCATCGGCCCACTGCGTCTTGAGGTGCTCCGTGGGTGCGACCACGACGATGCGGTCGACGACGCCGCGGCGGAGCAGCTCAGACGCCAGGCGAAGGGCGAAGGTCGTCTTTCCGGCGCCGGGGGTCGCGGCGGCGAGGAAGTCGCGCGGCCCCTTGCCCGGGCCGTCGGGGCCTTCTGCTGAGAAGTACTGCTCGAGAGCCTCGGCCTGCCAGGCGCGCAGGTTCTGGGCGGTTCCCCACGGCGCTCGCTGGGGGAAGGCGGGTGACAGATGCTCGGCGGCGAAGCTGCCGAAATGCGTCTGCTCGTCCCCTGTCACGAGTGACCACCCTAAACGCTCCGGCCGACAGTCTCCTGCACCGGGTAGCCTCGGAGGCGACCACGATTCGAGGAAGAGGCATGAGCAAGAACGAATCGACGCCCGACGAGAATCGCTCCCCCTACATTCCCAACCAGACCGCCCACCCGTGGCGGCGCATGGTCTCCATCGGGGACTCGTTCACGGAGGGCATCGGCGACCCGATCCCGGGTACGACCGACCATCGCGGATGGGCCGACCGCGTCGCGGAGGTGCTGGGATCGCAGGTGGAAGACTTCGCGTACGCGAACCTCGCCGTGCGTGGCAAGCTGATCGGCCAGATCATCGCCGACCAGGTGGAGCCCGCCGTGGCGCTCTCCCCCGATCTCGTCACGTTCTCCGCCGGGGGCAACGACGTCATCCGCCCCGGCGGCGATCCCGACGCGGTCGCGGCGCAGTTCGAGGATGCCGTCGTGCGGCTGTCGTCGAACGGGGCCACCGTCGTCGTGTTCACGGGCATCGACACGAACTTCACGCCCGTCTTCCGCGGCATCCGCGGGCGAGTCGCGATCTACAACGAGAACATCCGCGCCATCGCCGACAGGTACGACTGCATCGTGGCCGACCAGTGGGCGCTGAAGGAGGTGCAGGATCCACGGTTCTTCGACGACGATCGACTGCACTACAACTCCCTCGGCCACCACGAGGTCGCCCGCATGGTGCTGCGCGCACTCAACGTCCCCAACGACCTGCTGCCGATGCAGCCCGACCCTCTGCCGGCGCTCACATGGCGCGAGGCTCGCGCGAACGACATCGTCTGGGCGCGCCAGCATCTGGTGCCGTGGGTGCTGCGGCGACTGCGCCACCAGTCCTCGGGCGACAACGTCACGGCGAAGCGGCCCGAGCCCCTGCCCGTCGAGACCGTCGCGCCGGATCGCGACCGCACGGCGCGGCCCGGGACCCGCGCCTGAGCGGGAGCGGCGAGCGCACGCCGATCGTCAGCGCAGGGCCCACAGCGCGACAGCGGATGCCGCGGCGACGTTGAGCGAGTCGACGCCTCCTGCCATCGGGATCGTCACGACGGTGTCGGCGACCTCCAGTGCGCGCCGGGACAGGCCGTCGCCTTCCGTCCCCAAGAGCAGGCCCACGCGCGCCGGGCGATGCGCCGCGAACTCGTCGAGCGGCACGGCCCCTTCCTGCAAGGCGAGGGCGGCGAGGTGGAGCCCCGCGTCATGGAGCACGCGGCCTGCCTCCGGCCACTCCGGGAGTCGCGTCCACGGCACCTGGAAGACCGTTCCCATGCTGACCCGCACGCTGCGGCGGTAGAGGGGGTCGGCGCACCGTGGCGTGACGAGCACGGCGTCCGCGCCGAGTCCCGCCGCGCCACGGAAAGCGGCCCCGACGTTGGTGTGGTCGACGATGTCTTCGAGGATCAGCACCGTACGGGCCCCGGCGACCGCCTCCTCGACCGAGGGAAGTGCGGGCCGGTGCATGGCGGCCAGGGCGCCCCGGTGCACGGTGTAGCCGGTCAGCGCCTCCGCGACAGCATCTGTGACCAGGAACACGGGGACGTCCTCGAGGCCCGCACCGGTCAGCAGCGTGACGACGTCGTCGAGCCATTTGGACTGCACGAGCACCGAGCGCGGCCGGTGTCCGGCGCCGATCGCGCGGCCGATGACCTTGGCCGACTCAGCGATGTAGAGGCCGCCCGCAGGCTCGAGCACCCGGCGCAGCGCCACATCGGTGAGGTCGCGATAGTCGGCCAGGCGCTCGTCGGCCGGGTCGTCGATCGAGATGGGCGTGACGGGGCGGGCGGAGGGGGTCGGCACTCTTCCACTGTCGCACGCGCGCCGCCGTAACATCCCCGAAAACCGCGAGGCGTAGTCTCGGGACCACGCAGCGTCGACGGAAGGGGTGCGGATGTCGAGCCTGCTCGAACTGGATCAGCCCGCGACGGCCGCCGTCGGCCGTGCCGTGGAGGCGCTCGCCGGGCGCCGGGTCGCTGTGCTCACCGGCGCCGGAGTCTCGACCGACTCGGGCATCCCCGACTACCGGGGCAAGGGCGCGCCCGTACGCACGCCTATGACGGCGCAGCAGTTCCTGACCGACGAGTCCGCGCGCCGCCGGTACTGGGTGGGCAGCCATCTCGGCTGGCGGGCGTTCGCCGCGTCGCGACCCAACGGCGGACACGAGGCGCTCGCCGACCTCGAACGCGCGGGAGTGGCGACAGGCGTGATCACTCAGAACGTCGACGGCCTCCACCTTCGTGCCGGCAGCCGCCGGGTCGTCGAGCTCCATGGCACGATGCGGCGCGTGTTCTGCACGCACTGCGGGCAGGTGTTCGACCGTCGCGACCTCGCTCGGCGGGTCGAGGCGGACAACCCGTGGATCACGGTCCCCGAGAAGGTCGAGCTCGGCCCCGATGGCGATGTCCTGCCATCGACGAGCGACGGCTTCGTCGTTCCCGCATGCAGTGTGTGCGACGGAATGCTCAAGCCCGACGTGGTCTTCTTCGGCGAGTTCGTCCCCCTGGAGAAGTTCCACGAGGCTGAGCAGCTCCTGCGCACCAGCGACGCGCTGCTGGTGGCCGGCTCATCACTGGTCGTGAACTCCGGCGTGCGCCTCGTCGAGCGGGCCCGCCGCCGGCGCCTGCCGGTCGTGATCGTCAATCGCGGCCAGACGAGGGCCGATGCTCGCGCGACCGTCAAGATCGATGCCGGCACGACCGAGGTGCTGCGCGCGCTCACCTCCGCACTGACCGCGCTGCGCTGAAGCCACGTCACCGGCCGCCCGCTCTCGAGGCCGTCCGCCCCCGCGGCGCGGCGGTTAGGCTCGATTCGTGACCACGCTGACCCTCGTCCGACACGGCGAGACCGACTGGAATGCCCGCCGGCTCATCCAGGGCTCGACCGACATCCCGCTCAACGACACCGGCCGGGCGCAGGCGCGCGAGGCCGCGGCGCGACTGCGCGAGCGGCTCACGAGCGATGCGCCGATCGTCGTCGCATCGAGCGATCTGTCGCGGGCGCGCGAGACGGCCGAGATCATCGCCGCGGAGCTCGGCGTCGATGCGCCGCGGGCGTACCGGTCGCTGCGCGAGCGGTCTTACGGTGACGCTGAGGGCGTCAGCGATGTCGAATTCTTCGAACGCTGGGGGCCGTGGCAGCAGGCGGTCGTGTCCGGAGCTGAGGCGTGGGCCGACGTGCGTGTCCGCGCGCTCGCCGGTCTTCGTGAGGCCATCCGCGACGCTCGCCACGCGACCTTCCCCGCTGCACCCGCTCTCGTGATCGTGTCGCACGGTGCGCTCATCCGCGAGGTCATCCGTCACGCGACGGGAGGCGCCTTCCCCAGCGAGGGAGAACGGCTGCCCAACGGGTCGGCGCACACGTTCCTCATGGAACGAGAGCGTCTCAGTCTCATCGACTACGCGGGCGCGCCCGTCTGAGACGCGAACAGGTCAGCCTGCGCGGCGCACGAGCGCGCGAGCGTGGCGCAGCACGGGCTCGTCGACCATGCGCCCTTCGAAGCGGAAGACGCCCCGCTGACCGACGGCGGCGTCGAGCACTCCCTTCGCCCATGACAGATCGGCGTCGGAGGGCGCGTACGCACGGCGGATCACGTCGACCTGCGAAGGGTGAATGCAGGCGGTGGCTGCGAATCCGCTCGCGGCGGCATCCTGAGCTTCGCGACGGAGGCCCCGTTCATCGGAGATGTCGAGGTGCACGGCGTCGATGGCGGCCACCCCGTTCGCCCCCGCAGCCAGCAGCACCCGTGAACGGGCGTGACGGGCGATGTCGCGGTAGCCGCCCTTCGGCTTGCGACTCGACGTGCCGCCCAGCGACGCGACGAGGTCTTCGGCGCCCCACATGAGCGCGACGACGTTGTCGAGCGCGGCCATCTTCTCGGCGGACGCCACGCCCTTCGCCGTCTCGCAGAGCGCGATCACCCGAAACCGTGGGTCGATGCGCCCGATCCGCTTCGCCGACTCCGCTTTGGCGACCATGATGGTGCGGAAGTCCGTCTGCGGCAGTGTCGCCATGTCGGCCTCGAACTCCTCGGATCCGGCGGGGTTGACACGCACGATGACGCGCTCCGGGTCGAGGCTGGCGTCGATCAGGCTGCCGCGGGCGGCGGTCTTGGCATCCGGCGCGACCGCGTCCTCGAGGTCGAGGATCACGGCGTCGGCGCGCGCGGCCGCCTTCGCGAACCGCTCAGGGCGATCGGCGGGGCAGAACAGCAGGGCGGGGCCGAGATCGAACGGCGAAGGCGTGTCGGTCACACTGCCACGCTACCGCTCAGGCGATGCCGAGCGCGCGGGCGATGACGAGGAGCTGCACCTCGCTGGTGCCCTCGCCGATCTCGAGGATCTTCGAGTCGCGGTAGTGCCGTGCCACCGGGTACTCGTTCATGAAGCCGTTGCCGCCGAAGATCTGGGTCGCATCGCGCGCGTTGTCCATAGCGGCATCGCTGGCGGTGAGCTTGGCCATCGCCGCCTCGACCTTGAAGGGCTTTCCTGCATCGCGCAGCCGCGCCGCGTGGTGCCAGGCCAGGCGCGCCACGTGCACGCGCTGCTGCATGCGGGCCAGCGCGAACTGGACGTTCTGCCGCGACGACAGCGACTCGCCGAAGACCTCGCGCTGCTGCGAGTAGTCGAGCGCCGCCTCCAGGCACCCTTCGGCCGCTCCCGTCGCCAGCGCCGCGATGGCGATCCGTCCTTCGTCGAGGATGTGGAGGAAGTTCGCGAAACCGCGGCCGCGCTCGCCGAGCAGGTTCGACTCGGGGACGCGCGCGCCCTCGAACACGAGCGGATGGGTGTCGGACGCGTGCCAGCCCACCTTGTCGTAGGCGGGTCCGACCGTGAAGCCGGGCGTTCCGGAGGGGACGATGATCGTCGAGATCTCCTTGCGCCCGTCGCTCTGTCCGGTCACGGCCGTCACCGTCACGAAGCGGGTGATCGGCGTGCCCGAGTTGGTGATGAACTGCTTCGCTCCGTCGATGACCCATTCGCCCGCCTCGAGACGCGCCATCGTGCGGGTCGCCCCGGCATCCGATCCCGCCTCCGGCTCGGTGAGACCGAACCCCGCGAGCGCCTCGCCCCGCAGCAGTGGCGGGAGCAGCTCTCGCCTCTGCTCTTCGCTGCCGAACCGGTAGACAGGCATCGCTCCGAGGCTGACGCCGGCTTCGAGGGTGATCGCTATCGACTGGTCGACGCGGGCGAGGCCCTCGATCGCGAGACACAGAGCGAAGTAGTCGCCACCCTGCCCCCCGTACTCCTCAGAGAAGGGCAGTCCGAACAGTCCCAGCTCGCCCATCTGGGCGACGACGTCCATCGGAAGGGTCTGGGTGCGGTCGGCTTCGTATGCCGCCGGAGCGACCACCTCATCGGCGAATTGGCGGACAAGCCGGGAAAGCTCGCGCTCCTCATCGGTGAGGTGCGCCTCAGCGGTGCTCATGTCATCTCCATCGACGTCACGATCGCGTCACGGCCGTTGTCGCCGCGCGACACGACCGGTTAGTGTTCACTAACTGACATGCCAGGTTAGCGAGGATTAACTGAAATGGCAATGGGTGTGACCGATCGCGAGCGGGCGAAAGCCGATCGCCATGCGTCGCTCATCAAGGCAGCCGCGCGCCTCTTCGCCGAGCGCGGATTCACCGGAGTGAGCCTCGAGGAGCTCGGCGCGGCAGTCGGGGTGAGCGGACCGGCCGTCTACCGCCACTTCACCAACAAGCAGGCGCTCCTCGCCGAGATCCTCATCGGAGTGAGCGAGCGGCTCCTTCACGGAGGACGCGAGGTCGTCGCACAGCACGACGACGCGCACCCGAGGCTTGCCGCCCTCGTCGACTTCCACGTCGACTTCGCCTTGTCTGACGCCGACGTCATCCGCGTGCAGGACCGCGACCTCGCGAGCCTCACCCCCGAGCAGCGATCGACCGTGCGGGACCTGCAGCGCGATTACGTCGCGGTCTGGACCGACGCGCTCCAGCGCATCCATCCCGATCGCTCCCACGACGAACTGCGCATGCGGGCACACGCCTGCCTGGGCTTGATCAACTCGACGCCCCACAGCGTGCGTGCGGCCCGGGGAACAGCCGACGAGACCCGGCTGCACGGCATCCTCCGCGACATGGCCGTCGCCTCGCTCACCGTCTGACGCGCCATCGCCCGGTTCCGTCAGCGCAAGAGCATCGCCCGGCCCGGCTCTCGCAGCACGTCCGCCACCTCACGCAGGAAACGCGACCCCTGCTCGCCATCGGCGAGACGGTGATCGAACGAGAGACTCAGCGTCATGACGTCGCGCAGCTCGATACGCCCCTCGTGCTCCCAGGGCTGGCGGCGCACGGCGCCGAGGCCCAGGATGCCGGCCTCGCCGGGGTTGAGGATGGGCGTCCCCGAGTCGACTCCGAAGACGCCGAAGTTGGTGATCGAGAAGGTGCCGCCCGTCAGGTCGGCGACCGACGATCTCCCGCTTCGCGCCGTCTCCGAAAGCTCCCCCAGGGCGTCGGCGAGTTCGACGAGGTCGAGCCGGTCCGCGTCCTTGATGTTCGGGACCACGAGTCCCCGCTCGGTCGCGGCGGCGATCCCGAGATTCACGTAGCGATACTGGACGATCTCTCCCGCTCCTTCATCCCAGCGGGAGTTGAGCTCCGGATGCCGCAGCAGCGCGAGGCACACGGCCTTCGCGGCCACCGCGAGCACGCCGATGCGGTGCCCGGCGAGGCGGCGGTCGTCACGGAGGCTCTCGATGCGGGCCATCGTGGCCGTGACATCGATCGTCAGGAACGTCGTCACGTGGGGCGCCGTGAAGGCGCTGCTCACCATGGCGGCGGCGGTCGCCTTGCGCACGCCGCGGATCGGGATCCGCGTCTCGCGCTCGCCGTCGCCCGGCATCGCGGCCTCGACCTGGCGGGCCGGGGTCTCGGAGGCGCGTGCCGCGGCGGAGCCGGGAGCGAGACCGACGCGCTGGGCATATGCCTCGACGTCCGCGCGCGAGATGATGCCCGACACCCCCGAGGCCTCGACGAGCGCGAGGTCGACGCCCAGGTCTTTGGCCAGCTTGCGCACCGGAGGCGTGGACCGCGGGCGCTCGTGCCGGGTCTCACGGGGCGGTGCAGGCGCGACGACGTCGTGCGGCGCGGAATCGATGACGGCGGTCGCGTGGGTGGAGGCAGGGCGCGAGCCTGTGCGCGCCCGGCGCTGCGGACGGCCGCCGGACCGCGGTGCTGCGCCATAGCCGACGAGGTTCGGCGGGTCGGCGGCCTCGGGTGCCGCTGCGGCGTCGGAGGCGGGGTGCGCCGCGGCGGTGCGGTCGGCATCGTCCTGCGGGTCCGCCTCACCGCCCTGCTCGACGCGGAAGAGGATGATCGGCTCCCCCACCGGCACGACGTCGCCGGCGGCGTGCCGAAGCTCGATGACCTCTCCGGCGAAGGGCGACGGCAGTTCGACGATCGCCTTCGCCGTCTCGACCTCGGCGATGGTCTGATTGAGCGCGACAGTGTCCCCGGGAGAGACGAGCCACTGCACGATCTCCGCCTCGGGAAGGCCCTCACCGAGGTCGGGAAGACGGAACTCGGCGATCACGGCGCGACCTCCGAATAGCTGCTAGGCCGGTCGAGCACGCAGTCGACCGCGTCGAGGATGCGGTCGAGGTCTGGGATGTGGTGCTTCTCGAGCTTCGCCGGGGGGTACGGGATGTCATGTCCGGTCACCCGCAGCGGAGCGGCCTCGAGGTAGTGGAAGCACTTCTCCGTGATGCTCGCGATCAGCTCGGCGCCGACGCCCGCCTCGCGCGCGGCCTCGTGCGTCACGACGACGCGCCCGGTCTTGCGCACCGAAGCCGTCACCGTCGCGTAGTCGACCGGTGAGATCGAGCGCAGGTCGATCACCTCGATGGACACGCCCTCGTCCTCGGCGGCCGCCGCAGCATCCAGGGCAGTCATGACCTGCGATCCGTACGTCAGGAGCGTCACGTCCGACCCTTCGCGCACCACCCGGGCGACGCCCATCGGGGGCGCGTCGGCGATGTCGGCGTCAAGGTCCACCTCGCCCTTGGTGTGGTACAGGCGCTTGGGCTCGAAGAACACGACCGGGTCGTCGCAGGCGATCGCCTGGCGCAGCATCGTGTAGGCGTCCTGCGGGTTGGAGACGGCGACCACCCGGAGCCCCGACGTGTGGACGAAGTACGCCTCGGGCGACTCCGAGTGATGCTCGGCGGCCCCGACGCCGCCGGCCCACGGGATGCGGATCGTGATCGGCATCTTCACGTTGCCGCGTGTGCGGTAATGGAGCTTCGCCACCTGGCACACGATCTGGTCGAAGGCGGGGTACACGAAACCGTCGAACTGGATCTCGACGACGGGCCGGTACCCGCGGAAGGCGAGACCGACGGCGGTCCCCACGATGCCCGACTCCGCGAGCGGAGTGTCGATCACACGCGCGGCGCCGAACCGGTCGAGCAGACCGTCGGTGATGCGGAAGACACCGCCGAGGCGCCCGATGTCCTCACCCATGACGACCACGCGGTCATCGTCGGCCATCGCCCTGTGCAGACCGGCGCCGAGAGCCTTTCCCATCGTGAGCTCGGTCATCGCGACACCTGCGCCTCGGACTCGTCGGCGAAGCCGGACAGGTATGCCGCGAAGCGGGCACGACCCTCGTCGATGCCGGTGTGCGGCAGCTCGTACACGTGGTCGAGCACGCTCAGCGGCGGTGCCGTGACCGCCTCGGTGACAGCCGCGCGCATGCGCGTCGTGACGTCGAGGGCAGCGGCATCCACCTCTGCCTGGAAGTCGTCGTCGAACGCATCGACGGCCGTCAGGAACGCCTCGACACGGGAGAGCGGATCCCGGGCACGCCACGCTTCGAGATCATCGGGCGACCGGTAGCGCGTCGGGTCATCGGACGTCGTGTGCGGCCCCATGCGGTAGGTCACCGCCTCGAGGAATGCCGGCCCCTCACCGCTGCGCGCGTGGTCGAGCGCCCAGCGCATGGCGGCCATGCACGCGATGACGTCGTTGCCGTCGACGCGCATGCTCGGGATGCCGAAGCCCGGCGCGCGACCCGCGATCGGGAACTTGGCCTGCACCGTGACGGGCTCCGAGATCGCCCACTGGTTGTTGGAGCACACGAACACCGCGGGTGCGCCGAACGAGGATGCGAACACCATCGCCTCGTTCACGTCGCCCTGGCTCGTCGCGCCGTCACCGAAGTAGGCGACGGCGACCTGGTCGGCACCGTCGCGCTGGATGCCCATCGCATAGCCGACCGCGTGAAGGGTCTGCGCGCCGATGATGATCTGCGGCGAAGCGGCGTTGAGCGTGTACGGGTCGTACGTCGAGTGCATCTCGCCCCGCCATGCCAGGCACAGATCGCCCGGGGCGGCCCCGCGGACGAGCAGCACGCCCGCCTCGCGGTATGTCGGGAACAGGAAGTCGTCGGGACGGCAGGCGCGAGCAGTGCCGATCTGCACTGCCTCCTGGCCTTGCAGCGGGGCCCACAGACCGAGCTGTCCCTGACGCTGGAGCGCGACCCCTTCGATGTCGGCCCGGCGGGCGATCACCATGTCGCGGTAGAGGCCGCGGACGGCGTCGACGTCGAGGTCGGCGGCCCATTCGTCGAGCCGCGGATCACGCAGGCGCTGCCCATCCGGGGTCAGCAGCTGGACGGGTTCGGCCAGATCTGCCCACCTGTGGGTGTCGGTGGTCGGGGTATACGTCATCGTCATCCCTTTCTGTTCGCGGCCTCCCTCTTGTGGAGGTCGGCCGGTACACAGGCCCGGCATCGTCGCCGGATGACCAGAGGCTACGTCGCACTTGCACTTGGCTCAAGCAATGTAGGACGTATTGAGCATGTTGCGCAACTATCGCGATGTCGCAGTGCTATTGTTTCGCATTATGGGAACACTTGACCGAGTCGATCTCGAACTCCTCGACGCCCTCGCCGATGACCACCGCGCCACGGTGGTCGCACTGTCGGAACGCCTCGGGATGTCCCGCAACACCGTCCAGGCGCGCATGGCCAAGCTCGAGCGCTCGGGCGTGTTCACATCGTTCGAACGCGCCATGGTTCCCGGCGTGCTCGGCTACCCCATCGAGGCCATGATCAGCATCGTCGTGCGACAGGCGGAGCTCCCCCGCATCACCGAAGCTCTCGCCGAGGTCCCGGAGGTGCTGGCCGTGCACGGTCTGAGCGGGCAGGTCGACCTCCTGGCGCGCGTAGCCGCCCGCGACACGCAGCACCTGTTCGCCGTCGACGCGCGGATCCTCGCGATCGAGGGCGTCGAGCGCACCGAGACCTCGCTCGTGATGGGAGAGGTCATCGGATACCGGGTGCGTCCTCTGCTGGAAGAGGCTCGACGGGATTCGTGACCTCGGCCGCAGCCTCGGCGTCCATGCGCACCAGCACGACCCCGACCAGGATGAGCGCACCGCCGACGAACTGGATCGGCGCGGGCGTCTCGGACAGCAGCATCCACGAGAACAGCAGCGCGAAGAGCACTTCCGACAGTCCGACGAACGATGCCAGCCGCGATCCGATGCGCGGCACCGACATGACGCCCAGCGCGTAGCCGAGCGTCGTGCCGACGGCACCGACCCACAGGATGGGGAGCCATCCGGCCACCTCGACGCTGCGGAAGACGACCGTCACCTCCGGCGCGGAGAAGGGGATGGCCCCTACCGCCCCGATGAACGCCATCACGAGCGCTCCGGTCAGGAGGCCTCCCGACGCGAGCGCGAGCGGCGGCAGGTCATCCCCCGTCCGCTCCGACATCACGAAGTAGACACAGACGCACAGGGCTGCTCCGAGGGCGAGGATCGTGCCCAGCGGATCGAAGCGGGCCCCGGAGACGTCGACGACGAGCACGAGACCCGCGATCGCGATGACCGAGCCGAGGATGACGAGTCTGGACGGCGCCCTTCGCGTGCGCAGCCATGCGAAGCCGACGAGGAACACCGGCGCCAGGTACTGGATGAGCAGAGCGACGGCGACCGGCATGGTCTGCATCGCCGAGAAGAAGAGGAGCTGACAGCCCGCCACCGGCGCGAGACCGAACGCGAGCAGCGACCCCGCGTGGCGGCGAAGGAACGAGCGCTCGCGTCGCATGGCCCGCACGAGGGCCGGAGACAGGATGATCCCGGCGAGTCCCATGCGGATGACGAGAGCCGACGACAGCGACCACCCCGCTTCGAGCAGCGGCTTGACGAGCGGGCCGCTCGACGAGAAGGCGAGGGCCGAGACGACGGCGAGGAGGATGCCGGTCGCGCGCAGGCGGGCCCCGCCGGGCGCGGGCGCGATGGCTTGGGCGGAAGCCGTGGCCGGCAGGATCGGAAGCGGGGCGGTGTGGGTCACGGGATTCCTTGGGATGTCATGAGTGACCGTCGGTTACAGTGGTGACAGTAGTCCTCGTCAGCGTCAGGAGTCAACATGGTGTTCATCCGTGACACGGAGCTGTCGCTGCGCGCCGCCGTCGCGCTGGTCAATACGCTCCCCGAGGCGAACTCCGACGGGGTCGACCGCCTCGTGACCCGGGAGGAGCTCGACGCTCACCTCGCCGACTTCCCGTACACAGGGGCGATGCTCCGAGACCAGAAGGAGCTGGCCGCCGTCCGAGCCATACGACGCCCCCTCCGCGCTCTCTGGGACGTCGACCGGGACGACGCCGTGCCCCTCGTCAACGCGATGCTCCGCGACGGTCGTGCGCTCCCCCAGCTGGTCATCCACGACGACTACGACTGGCACATCCACGCCACCGAGGCGAACGCACCGCTGGCCACACGCATCCTCGTCGAGACGGCTATGGCGTTCGTCGAGGTCATCCGGGCCGACCAGTGGGACCGCGTGCGCGTCTGTGACGCCGACGACTGCACGAGCGTCTACATCGACTATTCGAAGAACGGGTCGAAGCGCTACTGCGATACGGGCAACTGCGGCAACCGAATGAACGTCATGGCGTATCGACGTCGGAAGGCGCGAGAAAGCGCGTGATCGCCGCCGCGGCATGCTCCGGCGTCTCGTAGTGGATGAGGTGCCCCACGTCGGGGATCTCGACGAGCTCCGCCCGCGGGAAGAGCTTCTGCAGTCGCCGCTCCGCCTCGATCGGCGTGATGTCGTCGCGGTCGGCTGCCACCAGCAGCGTCGGCTGCGCGATCGCCGGCGCGAACTCGCGGATGTCATGCGACACAGAAGCGACGAACGCGTCGTGCAGCACGTCACGGTCTGAGAAGCGCGAGAAGTACGTGTCGTGCTGATCGTGGACGAAGGCTCGGAGTGCGCGGTCCTTCGTCTTGGCCATCGACGCGCTCATGACGCGCACGATGAGGCGGCTGCGCAGCAGCGCCTCTCCCAGCGCGCGCGGAAGCCTCGCTCCTGCCCAGTAATAGAAGACAGCCAGACGCGTCAGGATGCCGCGCGGCCCTTCGAGCGCCGGCGCCCCGATGGGATTGACCAGCACGAGGCGCGGCGTCGGCAGGCCGCGCGCGACGGCCGCCGACGACACGATGGATCCGAAGGAGTGACCCAGGACGACCGCCCCCGGCGCGACCGCCGCGGCGAAGGCCGTGAGCCATTCGGCATAGGTCTCGAGCGTGTGCGCGCGTCCCGGCAGCGGCGGCGTCTCGCCGAATCCCGGCAGATCCGGAGAGATGACGCGGATGCCGTCGAGGTGCGCGACGACCGGCTCCAGCCCGTGGTGCTCGCCGCGGAACCCGTGGACGGCGAGCACGGTCACGGCCGCGTCGTCGCCGTACACCCAGTAGGCCGTCGTCGACCCGAGGACCTCGGCCGTGCGGCGCTCGACGGGGATCCGCGCGAGGCGCGCGGCGTAGGGATTCTCGGCTGGCACCAGACGAGTCTACGAGGCGGGCGTGGCGCTGCCAGGCGATGTCGGCGCAGCGCCCTAACGTCGAGGACATGGAAGCGTGGCAGGCCGAGCCGCTCCCTCTGTGGGACGACGACGAAGACTTCTGGAGCCCGACCTCCGCACCCGCCGCCTCCCCGGCCCCTCGCACCGCTCCGGTAGGGCCGCACAAAGCCGCCGTCCCCGCGCCGCGCCCGTCCCTCCCCGAGTGGCTGCACTCCGTCGGCGTCTTCGACCTCGAGACCACCGGCATCGACGTCGACCACGACCGCGTCGTGACGGCGCACGTCGGAGTGCTCGGACCCGACGGATCGGTCGTCCGCTCGTGCTCCTGGCTCGCGGACCCGGGCATCGAGATCCCCGCGGGGGCGACGGCCGTGCACGGCATCACAACCGAGCGCGCACGCGCCGCCGGTCGGCGCGCCGCCGACGTCGTCGCCGAGGTCATCGCTGAACTGCGGTCGCTGTTCGCCGCCGGCATCCCCGTGGTCGCATACAACGCGCCGTACGACTTCTCTCTCCTCAAGCACGAGGCGCTCCGGCACGGGCTCGAGCCCATCGCCGATCCGTCACCGGTGATCGACCCACTCGTGCTCGACAAGGCCTACGACCGCTACCGCAAGGGAAAGCGCACCCTGGAAGTCGTCGCGGCGCACTACGCCGTCGTGCTCGACGGCGCCCACGATGCATCGGCCGACGCGATAGCCGCCGGCCGTGTCGCGCAGGCGCTCGCGTGTCGCTTCGCTCTTCCCGACAGCCCGCATGAGCTGCATGCGCAGCAGATCGGCTGGGCACGCACGCAGGCCGAGAGCCTCACGGAGTACTTCGTCCGCATCGGCCGGCTCGACCCGTCCGGCGTCGTCGACGGCAGCTGGCCCATCCGCTGATCGCCGGCTCAGTCGTCGATGACGACCATGAACTGTCCGGTATAGGGATTGCCCGTGAAGACGAGCGTCGTGAAGAGCGCGTTCGTCTCATCGATCGCCTGCGGATCCATGCCCTCGGCCGCGGGCACGTGAGCGAAGTCCCTCCGCTGCCGGATGCCGTGCTCGCGAACGACTTCCGTCTCGTCGCACATGACCGCCGTGTCGACCTGCGCCACGTCGAGCGCAACGCACGTCTCGGCGCCAGTCACGCCCCACCACACGCTCACGCCCTGCGCCGCTCCCAGCAGCTGCACCCGCTCCCCGCCCCAGTTCAGCGCCCGCTGCACGACGGCGCGCCGATCCTCGTACGTGGCGACGGTGTCGCCGGGCTGGAGGAACGGACTGGACGCGGCGACGGACGTCGGCTGCTCGACCGTCGTGCGCGCGAGCAGGAAGCCCACGACGCCCGCCAGGATCACGAGCGCCACCACAGCGACGGCCCGGACGACCGCGCGATCCGCGACCGGATGCGGCTCCCGGCCGGGCGCATCGACGGCCGCCACCCGGTCGTCGAGACCGGCCGCGACTTCCTCTGGCGCCGGGCGATCACGCGCCCGGTCCTCCAGCGTGCGCAATCGCGAGGCCTCGGCATCCGTCAGCCCCTCCGCGCCTGCGCCGTACGCCTTCGCTCGCAGCCGCGCGAGCTCTGCGGCATCCACATCGCCCATGCGCACAGCCTGCCACGACACGTCGCGCGCCTTCACCGCCGCGAACGCGCCAGACATGACGAAAGCCCCGCCGAAGCGGGGCTTTCGAAGCAGCGGGCTTACTTGCTGCCGAAGTTCTTGAAGCGCTGGTTGAACTTCTCGACGCGGCCGGCCGAGTCCATGATGCGCTGCTTGCCCGTGTAGAACGGGTGCGAGGCCGACGAGATCTCGACGTCGACGACGGGGTAGGTGACACCGTCGAGCTCGATCGTCTTGTCGCTGGTGACCGTCGAACGGGTCAGGAAGGTCTCACCGGAGCCCAGGTCACGGAACACGACGGCCTGGTAGTCGGGGTGGATGTCAGTCTTCATTGGATTCCTTAAGGCTGCCCTGGATTTTGCCAGGGACGGTGGAAGTCTGCGGTGCGAGCGCACCAAAGGTCGATTCTATCACCGATCGCACCGATCTTCGGGCGGCGGTGCGCAGGGCCGGCTCAGGGTCAGTACGCCCCCGCGGCCGCGCGCGCCGAATAGCGCCCGTCGACCTCGGTAAGCAGGATCTCGGCGCCGAACGTCGCGGTGAGGTTCTCGGCGGTCAGGGTCTCCGCGATCGGGCCCGCGGCGACCGTCTGACCGTCGCGCAGCAGCATGACATGCGTGAACCCGACGGGGATCTCCTCGACGTGGTGCGTGACCATGACCATCGCCGGGGTCGTGGGCGCCTGCGCGTAGCCGCTCAGGAGCGCCAGCAGCTCTTCACGCGCTCCGAGGTCGAGGCTCGCCGACGGCTCGTCCAGCAGCAGCAGCTCGGGGTCGGTCATGACGGCACGAGCGATCTGCACACGCTTCTGCTCGCCGTCCGACAGCGTGCCGAACGTGCGCTCGGCCAGATGATCGAGCTTCCACTCGGCCAGCACGCGGCGAGCGCGACGCTCGTCGATCTTCTCGTACTCCTCGTTCCAGCGGCCGAGCACAGAGAAGGCCGCCGTCAGCACGACATCGAGCACCGTCTCCTCCGGCGGCACGCGGCGCGCCATCGCCGACGAGGCGAAGCCGATCCGCGGACGCAGCTCGAACACGTCGGTGCGGCCGAGAAGCTCGTCGAGGATCGACACCTGCCCCGAGGTCGGATGGATGAGGGTCGCGGCCAGCTGCAGGATCGTGGTCTTGCCGGCGCCGTTGGGTCCGAGGATCACCCACCGCTGGTCGTCGGAGACGCTCCAGTCGAGGTGATCGATGATGTTGCGGGCGTTGCGGCGGACGACGACGTCAGCGAACTCCAAGACCAGGGACATGCCTCCAGCCTATCGGCTGACGGCGGTCATCCCCCGGTGACCTCCCGGTAGAGCGCGCGCGTGGCATCCGCGATCGCCTGCCAGCTGAAGTCCTCGGCGGCGCGAGCTCGTCCCGCGGTCCCGTAGGCCCTGGCGCGCTCCGGGTCCGAGACCACCTCCGTCAGCACGGCGGCCAGGTCGGAGACGAAGCGCTCGGGGTCGAGCGGGGTGCCGGTGCCGTCCTGCACCTGATCGATCGGGACGAGACGACCCGTGACACCGTCGACGACGACCTCGGGGATGCCGCCTGTCGCGGTTCCGACGACGGCCGCGCCACAGGCCATCGCCTCGAGGTTCACGATGCCGAGCGGCTCGTAGACCGACGGGCAGACGAATGCGGTCGCCGCCGAGAGGATCGCGCACAGCTGGTCGCGCTGCAGGAACTCATCGATCCAGACCACGCCCGAGCGCTTCTCCTGCAGAGCGCGCACGAGAGCCTGCACCTCTTCGAGGATCTGGGGCGTGTCGGGCGCGCCCGCGCACAGCACGATCTGCACCTCCTCCGGCAGCAGCTCCGCGGCGCGCAGGAAGTACGGGAGGCCCTTCTGTCGGGTGATGCGGCCGACGAAGACGACCGACGGTCGCGCCGGGTCGATGCCATGACGCGCCAGCAGCTCGGGATCGTCGACCGGCCGCCAGGAGTCGACGTCGATGCCGTTGTAGATGACACGCACCTTCGCCGGGTCCAGGCTCGGGTAGCTGCGCAGGATGTCCTGGCGCATGCCCTCGCTGACCGCGATGACCGCCGCCGCCGACTCGTAGGCCGTCTTCTCGACCCAGCTCGACACCGCGTACCCCCCGCCCAGCTGCTCAGCCTTCCACGGGCGAAGCGGCTCGAGCGAGTGAGCGGTGACGACATGCGGGATGCCATGCAGGAGCGATGCGAGGTGGCCCGCGAAGTTCGCGTACCAGGTGTGGCTGTGGACCACGTCCGCCCCCGCGACGTCTCCCACGAGTTCGAGATCGGTGCCGAGCGTCTGAATCGCGGCGTTGGCGTCCGAGAGACCCTCGGGCACGCCGTAGGAGGTCGTCCCGTCTTCGTCGCGGTCGGCTCCGAAGGCGCGCACGCGCACGTCGATGCGCTCCCGCAGCGCCTTCACGAGCTCCGTCACGTGCACTCCGGCGCCGCCGTAGACCTCCGGCGGGTACTCCTTCGTGACGATGTCGACGCGCATGTCTGGAACGCTAGTACAGGACGCGGAAGCGGGCATAGTGTGGTCCCATGCCAGCAGCGCCGAAGGTCTTTGGAATCATCCTCGCAGGCGGCGAGGGCAAGCGGCTCATGCCGCTGACCGTCGACAGGGCCAAGCCCGCGGTGCCGTTCGGCGGGCAGTACCGGCTGATCGACTTCGCGATCTCCAACCTCATCAACTCCGGGCTGCGGCAGATCGTCGTGCTGACGCAGTACAAGTCGCACAGCCTCGACCGGCATGTCTCGCAGACCTGGCGCATGTCGGCGCTGCTGAACGCCTACGTCGCGTCGGTGCCCGCACAGCAGCGGCTGGGCAAGCGTTGGTTCTCGGGCTCCGCCGACGCGATCCTCCAGTCACTCAACCTCATCTACGACGAGAAGCCCGACATCGTCATGGTGATCGGCGCCGACCATGTGTACCGCATGGACTTCCAGCAGATGCTGCAGGCGCACATCGACTCGGGCGCCAAGGCGACGGTCGCCGGCATCCGCCAGCCGATCTCCATGGCCAACCAGTTCGGCGTCATCGACGTCGACCCCGCCGACAGCATCACGATCCGCGACTTCCTCGAGAAGCCGCAGAACCCCACGGGACTGTCCGACAACCCGAACGAAGTGCTCGCGTCGATGGGCAACTACATCTTCGACGCACCGGCGCTCATCGAGGCCGTCCAGGCCGACGGAGAGCTTCCCACCTCCAACCACGACATGGGCGGCGACATCATCCCCGCGTTCGTCTCGCGCGGCGAGGCAGCCGTCTACGACTTCAAGCGCAACGACGTCCCCGGCTCCACCGCGCGAGACAAGGACTACTGGCGCGACGTGGGAACGATCGACTCGTTCTTCGACGCGCACATGGACCTCATCTCCACGCTGCCGATCTTCAACCTCTACAACACCGACTGGCCCATCCACTCGCAGTCGCTGAACTCGCCGCCTGCGAAGTTCGTGCGCGACGGCGTCGGGCGCATGGGCAACGCGATCGACTCGATCGTCTCGCTCGGCTCGGTGCTGTCCGGCACTCACCTCGAGCGCAGCGTCGTGGGCCCATGGACGCTGTCCGGGGGCGGGTCGACGATCACCGACTCGGTGCTGTTCGACCACGTCAATGTCGGTCAGGGTGCGCGCGTGCACCGCGCGATCCTCGACAAGAACGTCGTGCTCGATCCCGGCGCGACGGTCGGCGTCGATCGCGAGCGCGATCTCGCCCGCGGCTTCACGGTCACCGACAGCGGCATCACGGTGGTCGGCAAGAACGTCCACATCACGGTGTAAGACCGGACGCCTCCACGCGCGCACGGACGGCGGCGGCGACGGCGACCGGTAGATTTGAACGGTGCCAGATGCCCGCTTCCTGGTCGTGCTCGACGCCGACTCCACTCTCATCCGCAACGAGGTCATCGAGCTGATCGCCGACGAGGCGGGTCGCGGGGCTGAGGTCGCGGCCGCCACGGAGGCCGCGATGCGCGGCGAGGTCGACTTCGCGACGAGCCTCCGTTCGCGCGTCGAGGCGCTGCGCGGCGTGCCCGTGTCGTCGTTCGCACGGGTGCTGTCGAGAATCGAGCCGACGCCGGGTGCGCAGGATCTGATCGCGGCGGTCCACGAGCGAGGCGGTGTCGCCGCTGTCGTCTCGGGCGGATTCCACGAGATCCTCGATACCGTCGCCCCGAGCCTCGGCGTCGACATCTGGCGCGCCAACAGGCTCGCCGCCGAAGACGGCGCGCTCACCGGGGTCGTCGACGGACCGATCGTCGACGCGGCCGGCAAAGCGGCATCCCTCACCGAGTGGGCCGCCGAGCACGGCGTCCCGCTCTCGCGCACGATCGCTATCGGCGACGGCGCGAACGACCTCAAGATGATGGCGGTCGCCGGCCTGGGCCTTGCGTTCAACGCGAAGCCCGCCGTGCGCGCACAGGCCGATCTGGTGGTCGGCCCGGTCGACCTCAGCGAAGTCATCCCCCTGCTCCCCTGACGCGACGCCGCACGACCCCACCGGATCTCGCGGATGTCGGAGGCCGGTCCTAGCCTCGGTTCCATGCAGATCATCATGATTCCCGGCCTGTGGCTCGACGCGGCGTCGTGGGACGCCGTCGTCCCTGCGCTCCGCGAGGCGGGCCACCGACCCCGAGCGCTCACGATGCCGGGCGTGGGCGCGCCGGCCGCGCAGTCTGCAGACATCGGCATCGGCGACTGGGTCGACGCCGTCGTCGCCGAGATCGACGCGGCATCCGAGCCCGTGGTCCTCGTGGGCCACAGCGGCGGCGGGAACGTCGCATGGGGAGCCGCGGCGGCGCGCCCCGGCCGCGTGGCGCGGGTCGTGTTCGTCGACACGGTCCCGCCGCCGCCGGGCGGAAAGATCTCCGAGTTTCCGGTCGTCGACGGCGTCGTGCCGTTCCCCGGGTGGGACTTCTTCGACGACGAAGACGTGTCCGACCTCGACGAGGCCACACGCGCGCGCACGGCGCCGCTGGCCAAGAGCGTGCCGGCGAAGGTGCCCACAGACCCGATCGCACTGAGCGGCGACGGCCGTTTCCACGTGCCGGTGACCATCCTCATCGGCCGCATGGATGAGGCGACGTTCCGCGAGTTCCTGTCGCAGTGGAAGACGGCGTACGACGAATTCGCGTCTATCGCCGACGCTCAGGTCGTCACCCTCGGCACGGGGCACTGGCCGCAGTTCTCGGCGCCAGAGCGACTGGCGACGCTGCTGCGGGACGCGATCGGTCGCTGACCGCCCGCCACCCTTGCGAGGTGTCGTCTGTCAGCCGGCAGCGGGGCGTCAGTGTCCCATCCCGAGTCCCCCGTCGACCGGAATGACGGCCCCCGAGATGTACGCTGCGTCGTCCGACGCGAGCCACGTCACGACGCCGGCGACCTCATCAGGCGACGCGAAGCGACCGGCGGGGATGCTGCGCTTGTATTCCGCCTGCGTCTCCTCGGGCAGCTCCGCCGTCATGTCGGTCTCGATGAAGCCTGGGGCCACGACGTTCGCGGTGATGCCACGACCGCCCAGCTCCCGGGTGAGTGAGCGAGCGAACCCGACCAAAGCGCTCTTGGACGCCGCGTAGTTGATCTGCCCCGCCGAACCGTAAAGCCCGACGACGCTCGAGATGAGGATCACACGACCCCACTTCGCGCGCAGGAATCCCTTCGCCGCGCGCTTCACGACCCGGAAGGCGCCGCCGAGGTTCGTCGCCACGACCGAGTCGAAGTCATCTTCGGTCATGCGCAGCAGCAGGGTGTCCTTGGTGATCCCGGCGTTGGCGACCACGATCTCGACCGGCCCGAGCTTCTGCTCGACCTCCGCGAAGGCCGCGTCCACCTGGGCCGCGTCGGTGACATCGGCGCGGACCGTGAGCGTGCCCTCGGGGCCCTCGCCCGAGCGGGCCGTGACGGCGACGCGGTATCCGGAGGCGACGAAGCGCTCCGCGATGGCGCGGCCGATGCCGCGATTACCGCCGGTGACGAGAACGACTCGATCGGTGGACATGAATGCTCCCAGTGTGGATGAGGTGGATCCGGACCAGCCTAATGGTCGTCGCCCGATAGCCTGAGGGTCAGCGACAAGGAGAAGACCGTGAGCGACACCAGCACACCGCATCCGCACGAGCCCGGCACGAGCGGCCAGAGCACCGGAAGTCCGGCGGGCTCCGGCGGTCCCGCGCTCACGCCGCCTCCGGCCGGTGCGCCAGTACCGCCGCCGGCCGGCTACGGACCGCCGGCTGGGTACGCCGCGCCACCCGCCGCCTCCGGCTATACGCCCCCTTCTTACCCGCCGCCCGCCTACGGAGCGCCCGCCGGACAGGCTCAGCCCGCACCGGGATACGCGCCCCCGCCTGCCGCCTACGGCGCACCGGGCACGCCGATGGGGTACGCCGGATACACGACGGTGCGCACCAACCCGCTCGCGATCGCCTCGCTCATCTCGTCGCTGGTCGGCGTCGTGATGTCCTGGACCTGGGTGCTGGCCATCGGCGTGCTCGTGGGCGTCGTCCTCGGCCACATCGCACTGAGCCAGATCCGCCGCACGGGCGAGCGGGGGCGCGGCATGGCGCTCGCCGGGGTCATCATCGGATGGGTCGCGATCGGCCTGACGGTGCTGCTGATCCTCGCCTTCGTCCTGTTCCTCACGACGGGCGCCCTCGGGGTCTACGCGAGCGCCTGAGGTCTCGTGACGGCGTAGCCTGGAAGCAGTGAGAACGCCGGACATGTCATGAGATCTCGAGCACCGCAGTCAGCCACGTCGCTGCGCCGAGCGCCGCGGGACGACGCGAACGCGCGCATGACGAAGTACTTCGTCATGATGAGCGTGCGCGTCGTGTGCTTCGTGCTCATGGTGGTCATCACCCCGTACGGATGGCACACGGGTGTCCTCGCAGTCGGTGCGATCCTCCTGCCCTACCTCGCGGTCGTCGTCGCGAACGTGAGCTCCGCATCCCACGAAGCGACGGCCGTCACCCCGGAGCGTGCGATCACCGCCGCTCCCGCGGAGGCGCCCCCGCCGCAGACCCCCGGGGTCATCCGCATCCGGGAGTCGGGCACCGACACGCGGGAATCGGGCGCCGACACGCCCGCTGACGACTCGTGAGCGGCGCGGTGTGCTCGCGCGCGGGATGCCGCGCCGCGGCGAAGTGGCAGGTGATCTGGCGCAATCCTCGCATTCACGCAGACGACCGGCGCAAGATCTGGACGGCGTGCGATGACCACGTCGCCTACCTGCGCGACTACCTTGCGGCGCGTGACTTCCCGGTCGAAGTCGCCGCCTTCGACTCGGAGGGCCCCTCATGACCGCCCGCACCTGGGCCCGCTGGGCCGGCTACATCGCGTTCGCAATCGTTTTCGCCGTCGCCTGCGCCTTCCTGTCGAACTGGCAGTTCGCACGCAACAGCGAGCGTGAGGCGCAGCTGGCGCTCGTCGAAGCGAACTACGACGCCGCCCCCGTGCCGCTCGCCGACCTCATTCCGGTCGACGGATCTTTCGACCCCGCGGACCAGTGGCATCCGGTCGAGCTCCACGGCCGGTACCTGAACGAGGAGACGCTGCTCGTGCGCAATCGGCCGCACGGCGGCACGAGCGCCTTCGAGGTCCTCGTCCCGTTCCTGACGGATGAAGGTCGCATCGTCATCATCGACCGCGGCTGGGTTCCGCCGGGCGAAGACCAGCCGGCGCCCGATGAGGTTCCAGCCCCACCGGAAGGCGAGGTCACGGTCGTCGCACGCCTCACGCCCGGTGAGCCGCTGCCCCGCTCCGGCCGCGGAGCACCCGAGGGGCAGGTCGCGACCATCAATCTGCCGCTGATCGCCGAGACGATCGGCGAGACGTCCGCTACCGTGACCGACGCCTACGGCCTGATGGTCTCAGAAGACCCCGCGGCGGCATCCACGCCCGGCGCCTTCGCGTCGCCGTCCGATGACCCCGGGCCCCACCTCTCGTACGCGATCCAATGGATCCTGTTCGCCGTCATGGGCTTCGTGTTCATCTGGTACATGATCCGCACCGAACGACGCCATCGCCGCGAGGATGCAGAGGAGCGCACCACCGACAGGCCGTCTCACGCGCAGCGGCGCCGCGACCGCGACATGGACGAGGAAGACGCCCTCCTGGACGCCGCCACGCCGCGCTGACGCCCCCGACCCGGAGCGTGGGTCAGGCGAGCGTGATGAGGTCGATGTAGTCGCGGCCCCAGATGTCCTCGACGCCGTCGGGCAGGATGAGCACGCGCTCGGGATTGAGCGCCTGCACGGCACCTTCGTCGTGTGAGACGAGCACGACCGCCCCCTCGTAATGCGCGAGTGCACCCAGAATCTCTTCGCGCGACGCCGGGTCGAGGTTGTTGGTGGGCTCGTCGAGCAGGAGCATGTTCGCACTCGACACGACGAGGGTCGCAAGCGACAGACGCGTCTTCTCTCCGCCGGACAGCACGCCCGCCGGCTTGAGGACGTCGTCGCCTGTGAACAGGAACGATCCGAGCACCTTGCGCGCCTCGGTCGCCGTGATGTCGGGAGCGGCCGACATCATGTTCTCGAGCACCGATCGGCTGACGTCGAGGTTCTCGTGCTCCTGTGCGTAATAGCCGATCTTCAGGCCGTGCCCAGGTTCGATCGTGCCCGTGTCCGGCCTGTCGACGCCCGCAAGGATGCGCAGCAGCGTCGTCTTGCCGGCGCCGTTGAGGCCGAGCACGACCACCTTCGATCCGCGGTCGATAGCGAGATCGACGTCGGTGAAGATCTCCAGCGAGCCGTACGACTTCGACAGCCCCTTCGCCATGAGAGGCGTCTTGCCGCACGGTGCCGGCTTGGGGAACCGCAGCTTGGCCACCCGGTCCTCCTGGCGCACCTCTTCGAGGCCCGACAGCATCTTCTCGGCGCGCGCGACCATCTGATGCGCGGCGGCCGCCTTCGAGGCCTTCGCCCCGAAGCGGGCGGCCTGCTGCTGCAGGGCAGTGGCCTTCTTCTCGACGTTGGCGCGCTCCTTCTTTCGACGCTCCTCGTCCGCCACCCGCTGACGCAGGTAGTTCTTCCAGTTCATGTTGTAGACGTCGATCACCTGGCGCGTGGCATCCAGATAGAAGACCCGGTTGACCGTCTCGCCCACCAGCTCGACATCGTGGCTGATGACGATGAGTCCGCCCTTGTAGTGCTTGAGGAACTCGCGGAGCCAGACGACGCTGTCGGCGTCGAGGTGGTTCGTCGGCTCATCGAGGATCATCGTCTGGGCATCGGAGAACAGGATCCGCGCCAGCTCGATGCGACGACGCTGACCGCCCGAGAGCGTCTTGAGCGGCTGGTCGAGAATGCGGTCGGGAAGCGAGAGATTGTGGGCGATCGATGCCGCCTCCGCCTCTGCCGCATACCCGCCGAGCGCTTCGAAGCGCTCCATGAGGTTGCCGTACCGGCGCATCGCCTTGGCAGCCACGTCGGGGTCGTCGGATCCCATGAGCTCACTCGCCTCGCGCATGCCGAGCATGAGGGAGCCGAGTCCGCGGGCATCGAGGATGCGCGTACGCGCCAGCATCTCGGGATCGCCCGAGCGCGGGTCCTGCGGCAGGTACCCGAGTTCGCCGCTGCGCTCGACCTTGCCGTCGGAAGGCAGGAGGTCGCCCGCAAGGACCTTGGTGAGGGTCGTCTTTCCGGCGCCGTTGCGCCCGACGAGCCCGATCTTGTCGCCGTCGGACACACGGAACGACACGTCCGACATGAGCGTGCGCGCGCCCACGCGGATTTCTAGGTCGTGCACGGCGAGCACAGCGGAGTCCGTTCGTCGATGGTGGGTGACTCGGCCGAATGGCCAGCCTCCAAGTCTACCGGCCCGGGCGCGCTGTCCCGCTCGCGCGGGCACCGAGGCGGCTCCGCCACGCCGGGCGCACGAGCGTGAAGACCGGGCGAGCCCGTCCCCGCACGTCGCTGCATGTCGGTCGTAGACAACGAATGCCACAGATCGTGTCCGGCTTCCTCCACACGGTGCGCACCGCGCCGCTCATAAGATGAGTCGCACGCCTCCCCTGACCAACGAAGGAGACCGCATGTCACTCGCCGCACCCGCCCGCCGGCCCGTCCTCGCCGATCTGATCGCGCGCCCGTCGCAGCGCGCGCGGGCCTTCGCGATGGACGCCGCCCTCGTCGTCGCCGGTGTCGCTCTCGTCGCCCTGCTGGCCAAGGTCTCGTTCTTCATCGGACCTGTGCCGATCACGGGTCAGACGCTGGGCGTCATCGTCGTGGGCGCCGCCCTGGGCGCTCGCCGCGGCGCGGCATCGCTGACGGCCTACATGCTCGCCGGTGTCGCAGGAGCCCCGGTCTTCGCCGGACTCGCTGCGGGTCCCGCCTACGTGCTTGCACCGTCGTTCGGCTTCGTGCTGGGCTTCATTCCCGCGGCATTCGTCGCAGGCTGGTTCGCCGAGCGCGCGTGGGACCGCAGCCCGTGGCTCGCGTTCGTGGGCTTTGCGGCGGCATCCGTCATCCCGTTCCTGATCGGAGTCCCGTACATGGCGATGGTCCTCGCGACGGTGCTGGGTCAGGAGATCTCCGTCGGATCGGTGCTCGCCGCCGGCGTCACCCCCTTCATCGTGCCTGGGCTCATCAAGGCCGCCTTCGCCGCTCTCGTCATTCCCGGCGCCTGGCTCGCGGTGCGCGCGGCTGATCGCGGCGCCCGACGCTGACTCGCTCGGTCCGCCACTCATGCGGAAGACAGATCACCCCCGGCCTCAGTGGCCGGGGGTGATCTGCATCCGGGGATGCCGGGGGCTCAACTCTGGGCGACGGCAGTCGCGGCGGCGAGCTTCTCGACGATGCCGTCCAGCGCGTACGGCAGGGTGAGGGGCGTGGGCGACAGCGAGGAGATCTCCTCCGGCCCGATGAGGCCGGCGACCGACCCTTCGGCGACGGCGGGGATCAGGCGGCCGCTGTCAGACGAGACGAAGGCGTCGAAGGCGTCCTGGGTCTCACCGAACGCGAGGACGACGTCGGCGTCGATCTTGTCGAGGTTCTCAGGGCTCACCGTCGTGTAGAACGTGCCCTCGCCCGTGTCGAGGTCCGTGACGCTCTGCGGCGTGACGAAGCCGAGGTCCTCGAGGATCTCGACGCGGGGGTCCGACGGCAGGTAGACGTAGTAGGTCCCCGCCGACTCGGTCAGCAGAGCGATCGACGTTCCTTCGAACTCAGGGTGCGCCTTGCCTGCGTCGGCGACGAGCGCGTCGAGGTCATCGAGAACCTTCTCCGCCTCCGCGGACTTGCCCAGCGCTTCGCCCACGAGCTTCACGACGTCGCGCCACGGCGTCGTCCAGGCGGCATCCGGATATGCGACGACCGGGACGCCGGCGCCGGTGACCTCGTCGAACTCCTCCTGCGTGATGCCCGAGTAGGGAGCCAGCAGCACATCCGGGGTGGCCGTCAGCAGCTCTTCGGTCGACAGCGTGTACGCGGATCCGTCCAGGACGAGGGGCGACTCTCCGCCGAGCGACGCGAGTCCCTCCTCGACCCAGGGGGCGATGCGGTCATCGCCGCCGGAGTAGTCGTCCGAGGGGATGGCGACAGGCGTCACGCCGAGAGCGATGACAGCGTCGGTCGCGCCCCAGCCCCAGGTGGCGACGCGGCTGGGCTCGCTCGCGATGACGGCGTCGCCGAGCGCGCTCGAGATCGTGAGCGGGAATGCCGACGAGGCTTCGCCGGCCGGCGTGGTCGCGCTGGGCGTCGAGGGCGATCCGGCACAGCCGGCCAGCAGCGCCGTGGTCGCGGCGAGGGCGATGGCTCCCGTGATCAGACGGCCGCGGCTCGCGGTGGGGGTTGCGGGCATGGGTTTCCTTTCCTGGATGGTCATTTCTCTTCGGCGGGAGTGTGAGCGCCGCCGGGGACGGGGATGATCAGCGGGGTGTCGGTCAGCGGATCGGGCATCACGAGGGCCTCGAGCGAGAACGCCGCGGAGACCACGTCGGCGGTGAGCACCTGTGCCGGGCTGCCGTGCGCCACGACACGGCCCTCGTGCAGGACGACGAGGTCATCGGCATAGCGGGCGGCGAGGTTCAGCTCGTGCAGGACGACGACGATGGTCGTGCCCTGACTGCGGTTGAGGTCTCGCAGCAGGTCGAGCACCTCGAGCTGGTGGCTGAGGTCGAGGAACGTCGTCGGCTCGTCGAGCAGGAGGATGCGAGGAGCCTGCGCGAGCGCCATCGCGATCCACACCCGCTGGCGCTGGCCGCCCGAGAGGTCGCCCACGGCCCGATCGGCGAGATCCGAGACGCCGGTGCGGGCCATCGCCTCGTCGACGATCGCCGAGTCGGCCGCGCTCCACCGCTGGAACACGCCGCGGTGGGGGTGCCGCCCGCGCGCGACGAGCTCGGCGACAGTGATGCCGTCGGGGGCCGAGGGATGCTGCGGAAGCAGACCGACCTCACGGGCGAACGCTCGGCGTGCCAGCTGCGAGACGTCGGCGCCGTCGAGCTCGACCGTGCCGGCGAGCGGCGCACGAAGGCGTGCGAGCGTCCCCAGCAGGGTCGACTTTCCCGACGCGTTCGCGCCGATGATCATCGTCATCCTGCCCGGTGCGAACTCGAGGTCCAGACCCTCGATGACCGTGCGTTCAGGGTAGCCGGCCGACAGGCTGCGCACGGCGAGCCGAGGCGCGGAGGAGGGAGTGCTCACAGGTTGCGTCCTTTCGACGTGGCCAGCAGCCACAGCAGGAAGACCGCGCCCAGTGCCCCCGTCACGACGCCGACCGGCACCTGAAGGCCGGGGATCGCGAACTGGGCCCCGAGGTCGGCGGCGGCGAGAATCGTCGCGCCCAGAAGGGCGCTCGTGCCGATGCCGATCGCACCGTGACGCAGCAGGGGCCGGGCGATCGCGGGGGCGCACAGGGCGACGAAGGAGATCGGGCCGAGGAAGGCGGCCGTCGACGACGTCAGCAGCACAGCGACCCCCACAGCGAGCGGCTGCACGTACTGCGGCGGCACCCCGAGGGAGGTCGCGGTCGGCGTCCCCATCTGATGAAGCGGCAGCCACCGCGCACACAGCACCAGGGCGGGAAGGCTCACGACCGCGACCACGAGGAGCGTCGCGACCTGCCACCACGGGGTCGAGGACAGGGAGCCGACGAGCCACAGCAGCGCGGTCTGCGCCTTCTCGATCTGCGTCGTGACCATGAGGTAGTTGGTGACCGCCGTGGCCAGGAATGCGACGCCGATGCCTGCGAGGATCAGCCGATAGCCGCCGGTGGCGGCCGAGCGGCCGGCGAGGAGGAGCAGCGCGGCGACCAGGATCCCCCCGGCGAAGGCCCACAGCGTGAGCACCGGCCCGGTCGCCCCGAGCACGAGCAGAGCGAACACGGCGGCGACGCCGCTTCCTCCGGAGATGCCGAGGAGGTCGGGACTGGCGAGCGGGTTTCGCAGGAGCGACTGCAGCACGGCTCCCGCCATGCCGAGCGAGGCGCCTGCCAGCAGCGCCATCGCAAGCCGCGGCGCGCGCACCTGGAACACGATGTAGCTCTCGACCTGGGTGCCCCCGCCCCAAAGCGTCGACCACACCTGACCGAGGCTCAGCGGGTAGTCCCCGACAGACATCGACAGCGCCGCGGTGACGAGGACGACGACGGCGGCGGCGGCCGACACCCAGACCCGGCGGCGCCGCGAACGCGCCCGCACCGCGTCCACGACGCTCACAGCGTCACCTGCCGTCTGCGCAGCACGAGCGCGATGAGCACGGGTGCACCCACGAAGGCCACCACGATGCCGGCCTGCACCTCTCCGGGCAGTGCGATGACGCGTCCGATCACGTCAGCGAGAACGAGCACCGCCGCCCCGAGGGGCGCGCCGATCGCGATGAGCCACCGGTAGTCGTCGCCGACGACCGCCCGGACGGCATGCGGCACCATGAGCCCGAGGAACACGAGGGGTCCGGCGATCGCTGTGGCCCCGCCGCAGAGGAGCACGGCGGCCGCGATGCCGATGACGCGTGTGCGCGAGACGTCGTGGCCGAGGCCCCGCGCGGTATCGTCGCCCAGGGCCATGAGGTTGAGTCCGCGAACCGAGAGCGCCGCGAGGACGAAGCCGGCCGCCAGCGGTGCCACGACGAGCACGACGGTGTCGAGGCCGCGCGCTGTCAGCGCGCCGACCGACCAGTAGCGGTAGACCTCGAGCGCGACCGACTGCGTGGTGAGGATCAGCATCGACACGGCCGTGAGACCCGCCGTGACCGCGGCTCCCGTGAGGGCCAGCTTGGCGGGGTTCGCACCGTCGGAGCCGCGCGAGCCGATGACAGCGACCGCGGCGGCCGCGATCGCTGCACCGGCGAAGGCGAACCAGACGAAGCCGGAAGGCGCCCGCACGCTCAGGAGGGAGATCGCCGCCAGCACCGCGACCGAGGCGCCGGCATTGATGCCGAGCAGGCCTGGGTCGGCGAGCGGATTGCGCGTGAGTCCCTGCATCACCGCGCCGGCCACCGCAAGCGCCGCACCGGCGAGGATGCCGATGACCATTCGGGGGACGCGCTGGGTGAGCACCACGACGTGGTCGGCATTCGCGCCGTCAGCGGCGACGAGCGCGTCCCACACGGTCGCCGGCGCTACGGGACGAGCGCCCACCGCGAGACTGAGGACGATCGACACGGCGAGCACCGCCACTGCAGTCAGAAGCAGCAGCCGTGCCCGTCGTGTCCGGGCCGCCGCGATCATTCCGTGCGTTCCGCCAGACCGGCGCGCCAGTAGCCCATGAAGGCGACGCGCTTGCGGTCGACGCCGCATCCCGAGACGAGGAGGCGGCGCAGGGTCTTGATGGTGGCGGCCTCTCCTGCCATCCAGGCGTAGAACTCGCCTTCGCCGTCTCCCGGTGTGTCCCACAGGAGCTCGCGGTCGATGTCGATGTCGTCGAGCGGCTGCGGCCTCGGCGCCGCCGCTCGGGCCAGCACCTCGCGGTGCCTGTCGGTCCACCTCGTCACGGCATCGATCAGCGTCGCGCCGTGGTCGGCGTCGCCGCGGGCGAGCCAGCGCAGGCGGACGCTGTCGGAGATCGACGGCGTGAGCGTGTCGGCGACGGCGGGCACCTCGATGAACGCGTCGACGTCGCAGCGCGGGTCGAGCGATTCGAGAATCGAGCAGATGGCCGGGGCGGCCGTCTCGTCGCCCACGAGGAGAAGGCGACGTGCGGAGCCGGGATGCCAGTCGATGCCGCCGCGCGAGTCGGGGCTGCGCTCGTCGGGTCCGACGATGATGAGCTCGTCGCCGGGCCGCGCCGACGCCGCCCAGGATCCCGCGGGGCCGGCGTCGTGATGCACGACGAAGTCCACCGAGAGCTCGCGACGGTCGGTGTCGATCCGCCGGACGGTGTAGGTGCGGAAGGGGTTGCGCTCCGCGTGCGGGAGCGCACGCCAGCGGTCGTACCAGTCGCCCGCGGCCTCGTGCTGCCCGAAATCGGCGTAGCGCCCATCGAGCGGGAAGACGACCTTGATGCGCTGGTCGAGCCCGCCCGTGCCGAACCACTCGAGCTCATCGCCCGTGAAGACGACGCGCACGAAGTGAGGACTCAGCCGCTGGACGTCGGCGACGCGCACGGCATAGGGACGATAGGCCGGACGCACGGGGGCTTCGGTCACTGGCATGTCTCTTAGGTTAGCCTTACCTCGCCATCCGGCCAAACCGAGTCACACCATGATCGCTCGTCTCAAGCGCGATCGAGCCTCAGGCCGGGCACCAGCGCCGCCGCCGTCAGCACCGTGGCCAGCAGGAAGACCGCCGGGTATCCGGCATTCGTCGCCGACAGGGCGACGAAGACCAGTCCCATCGCCGCGATCGACACGGACGCCCCGATCGAGTCCGAGATCGACAGCGCCGACGAGTTGAATCCCTGATCGGATGGAGTCGAATAGGCGAGCGTCAGCACCGTGAGCCGCGGGTACATGAGCCCCATCCCGCCGCCCGCGAGAGCCCAGCCCGCAATGATCACCGCAGGCGACAGGCCGTATGCGGCGGTGGCCGATGCCAGGAGCGTCGCCCCGCCGAGGAACGCCGTGCCGATGAGCGTGATTCTGGTGTTTCCCAGCCGATCGCCATACCGGCCCTGAAGCCCTGCGCCGACCGCCCACAGCAGCGCGGCGGTCGTCAGCCCCAAGCCCGCGAGCTCCGCCCGGAAGCCGTACTGCGCGATGAGGAGGTGCGGCACGTAGATCTCCGCACCGAACAGCGCACCTGCGATGAGGCCGCGCATGAGCACCACACTCGGCAGGCCGCGCCGCGACAGGAGGGTGCCCCGGGGCATGAGCGGGCGCGCGGCGACGCCGATCGCCACGATCGACACGAGTATGGCGAGCGGCGCCCAGGGACCCGCCTCCCCCGCCAGCGCGAGGGTCAGCGCCGCGACAGCCACGACAGTCGACAGGGCGAGCCGACGCGCGACCGGCTGTGTCGATGGCTCCTCGGTGCGCAGGGGAAGTCCGCGGAGACGCAGGTACACCATGACGAATGCGACCAAGGTGAGCACCGCGACGCCGAAGAAGACCCAGCGCCAATGCAGATACTCCGCGACCGCGCCCGCGATGGCGGGGCCCACGATCGACGGTATGACCCACGCCGCGGAGAAGGCGGCGAACACTCGTCCATGGAGCGTCGCGGGGTACACGCGCGCCACGACCACGTAGAGCGCGACGGTCTGGCCGCCGGTGCCGAGACCCTGCACGAGGCGGCCACCGACGAGAGTCGCCATGTCGCCCGCGACCCCCGCCATCACGAGGCCCGCGACGAACAGCGCGACCGATGCCGCGAGCGGCAGCACCGCATCGCTGCGGTCGCACCAGGCGCCCACGGCGACCATGCCGATCACGCTCGTTGCGAGCGTCCCCGAGAAGGCGACCGCGTACAGGGCGGCGCCGTCGAGATCCGCGCTGACGATCGGCATGACCGTCGTCACCGCAAGCGCCTGGACCGCCGCCAGGAAGATCAAGGCGACTGCGCCGAGGGTCACCCAGACGTGACGCGGGCTCCAGATGCCTCCCCCATCACCGCTCATCGAGCCGCCGCGACCGCTCCGAGTCGCCGAACCGCCTCCGTCAGCACGTCGGGACCGCAGCCGAAGTTCAGACGCACGTGGCCGCGCCCCTGGGCGCCGAAGAGCGGACCGTGGTGGAGCGCCACTTTCGCCTCGCGAAGCAGCAGACGCGCCGGGTCGTCGCCCCAGCCGTAGTCTGATACGTCGATCCAGGCGAGGTAGCTCGCGTCGGGGATGCGATAGCGAGCGCGGGGAAGGTGCTCCGCGAGCAGCTCCGAGAGGAGCCGGCGGTTGCGGTCGAGAGCGGCACGCAGACCGTCGAGCCAGGCGTCGGACTCAGGAGAGAACGCGGCGACACCGGAGAGCGCGCCGAACAGGCCCGTGCGCCATTCCACTTCCGGCGGCAGTGCGCGCACGACGGCCGCCGTCTTCTCGGATGCCGTCACCATGACGGCACACTTCAGGCCTGCGAGGTTGTATGCCTTCGACGCGCTCGTGACGGCGAAACCGACCTCCGCCGCCGCGTCGGAGGCCGCGAGGAAGGGCGTGAAGGACGCCTCATACACGAGCGGGCAGTGGATCTCGTCGCTGACGACGACCGCACCGTGCCGCTGGGCGATCGCCGCGAGGTCTGCAAGAGCCTCACGGGTGTGCACCGTTCCGGTGGGGTTGTGCGGGTTGCACAGCAGCACCGCTCGGGCGCCGCCGGCCAACGCCGCTTCGATGCCCTCGAGGTCGAGTTCCCAGGCTGTGCCCGTGTCGCGCAGCGGCACCTCCTCGACGACACCGCCCGCTTCGGGCACGCACATCGAGAACGGCGGGTACACGGGCGGTGCGATGACCACGCGGTCGCCCGGGGCGATGGTCGCGCGGAGCAGCTCGACGACGCCCATCATGACGTCGCCCGTGGTTCGGACGCGCGCCGGGTCGACCGTCCAGCCGAAACGACGCTCGGCGAAGGCGGCGAAGGCGTCGCGGATGCCGGGATCGGGCGGCGTGTATCCGGTGTCGCCGATCATGACCGCTTCTTCGAGCGCGGCGCGTATCGGCTCTGCGAGCGGGAAGTCGGTCTCGGCGACGAACATCGGGATGACGTCGTCAGGGTAGCTGCGCCACTTGGTGCTCTTGCGGCGGCGGAGCGTGTCGAGGGGAAGCGCTTCAAGAGGGGGGACGGTCACTCTTCGATGCTATCGGCGCTGACTGTCCTCGCCTGTGCGGCCGTCGACTGCGGCGCCGTTCGAAGACGGCGTCAGATGGCGAAGCCGAGCGCACGCATCATGTCACGCCCGTCGTCGGTGATCCGCTCCGGACCCCACGGCGGCATCCACACCCAGTTGATGCGGAATCGGTCCACGACGCTGTCGAGAGCCTGAGCGGTCTGCTCCTCCAGCACGTCGGTCAGCGGGCACCCCGCCGACGTGAGCGTCATGTGGATGACGAGGGCGTCGTTCTCGTCGTCCCAGCTGAGGTCGTAGATGAGGCCGAGGTCGACGACGTTGATCCCGAGCTCGGGATCCATGACGTCCTTGAGGGCCTCGGTGACCTCGTCGTACTTCTCGGGGCTGAGCGTCGCGGTCATGCCTCGATCCTAGGCCTCGATGACGTCGCTGGGGTCGAGGTAGCGATCGTAGCCCTCTTCCTCCAAGCGCTCGGCGAGCTCCGGGCCGCCCTCTTCCGCGATGCGCCCCTTGACCATGACGTGCACGAAGTCGGGCTTGATGTAGCGGAGGATGCGCGTGTAGTGCGTGATGAGCAGCACACCGAGGTCGGTCTCGGCCTTGGCGCGGTTGACGCCTTCCGAGACGATCTTCAGCGCGTCGACGTCGAGACCGGAGTCGGTCTCGTCGAGGACGGCGATCGCGGGACGCAGCAGCTCGAGCTGCAGGATCTCGTGGCGCTTCTTCTCGCCGCCCGAGAAGCCCTCATTGACGTTGCGCTGCGCGAACTTAGGGTCCATGCGCAGGTTCTTCATCGCGGCCTTGACGTCCTTCGTCCACGAGCGAATCGCGGGCGCCTCGCCGTCGACGGCGGTCTTTGCCGTGCGCAGGAAGTTCGTGACGGTGACGCCGGGGATCTCGACCGGGTACTGCATCGCGAGGAAGAGTCCCGCCCGTGCGCGCTCGTCGACCGACATCGCGAGCACGTCTTCTCCGTCGAGCGTGATCGAGCCCGACGTGACGGTGTACTTGGGGTGCCCGGCGATCGTGTAGGCGAGCGTCGACTTGCCCGAGCCGTTGGGGCCCATGATCGCGTGCGTCTGCCCCGTCTGGACGGTGAGCGTGACGCCGTTGAGGATCGGCGTGACGCCGGCATCCGTCTCGACCGTCACGTGGAGGTCGCGGATCTCGAGAACAGCCATGTCTGGTTTCCTTCTTCAGTTCACTTCTTTGGTCACGGCGGGGTCGATGAGGATGTCATCGCCGTCGATCGTGACTTCGTAGACGGGGACCGGCTCGTAGGCCGGGAGGTTGAGGGGACGACCCGTTCGGAGGGAGAAGGCAGAGCCGTGAGCCCAGCACTCGAGGGTCTCCCCTTCGACGAAGCCCTCCGACAGTGAGATGTCGCCGTGCGTGCAGGTGTCGCCGATCGCGTGGACCTCACCCTGGGAGTCGAGGACGACAGCCATCGGCACCCCGTCGACCTCGACACGCACTGCGGTGTCCTGCTCCAGGTCGCTGAGGCTCAGCACCTTCTGCGCCGTCATGCACGGGCTCCTTCAGCGAGCTCGACCTCGATGGCGGAGACGAGCTCCTCCTCGAGGGCGGGGATGCCGGTCTTCTGCACGATCTCGGAGAGGAAGCCGAGCACCACCAGGCGACGCGCCTCCTCTTCGTCGATGCCTCGGGCCTGCAGGTAGAACAGCTGCTCGTCGTCGAAGCGGCCGGTCGCACTCGCGTGGCCGGCGCCGACGATGTCGCCGGTCTCGATCTCGAGGTTCGGAATCGAGTCGGCACGTGCGCCGTCGGTGAGCACGAGGTTCCGGTTGGCCTCGTACGAGTCGGTTCCGACCGCGTCGCGACCGATGAGCACGTCGCCGATCCACACGCTGTGCGCGTCGCTGCCCTGCAGCGCACCCTTGTACAGCACGTCGCCCACCGTGTGGGGACCCTTGTGGTGCAGATAGACCTGGCTCTCGAGGTGCTGACCGGAGTCTGCGAACGAAAGACCGAAGAGCTTCCCGTCGGCGCCGGCGCCCGCCAGCTCGACCGACGGGTTGATGCGGACGACTCCGCCGCCGAGGCTCACGACGACGTGCGTCAGCGAGGCGTCGCGGTCGACGCGGGCCTGGTGAGATGCCGCGTGCACCGCGTCGTCCTCCCAGCGCTGCACCGTCACCAGCGTGAGGCGTGCGCCGTCGCGGACGATCGTCTCGACGTTCTGCGCGTACTGCGCCCTGCCGGAGTGGTAGAGCAGGACGGTCGCCTGTGAGTTCGGCTCGGCCTCGATCACCAGGTGCGCGTGAGCACGTCCGCCAGCGCCGGTCACGTCGAGCCGCACCGGCTCGGCGATCTCGGCGTTCGCGGCGATCCGCACGTGCAGCGCCTCGGCCGAGTGCTTCCACGCGAGCGCGGCAGGAAGGTCTTCGGGGCGGAAGATCTCGCCACGCACACCTCCCTCGCCGACGGCGTCGACGGTCACGCCCTCGACGAGCCCGGTCCACGCGTACGACACCGCGCCCTCGTCGCCGGGCTCGTCGGCGAAGACCGCGCTGAGGCGCGCGACCGGCGTGTGCTTCCAGTTGACCTCACGGCCGCTGGGGACGCCGAAATAGGCGGGGTCGAAAGAGGTGGGACGCTCCGAGCGGGTCTGCACGGGAACGGCGCGCCCCAGCGTCGCAGCAGGGTCGATGTGGCCCTTCGCGCCGGTGGCGGGGGCCTGAGTCGCTGTCGTCATCAGCCGACGGATCCTTCCATGCCCATCTCGATGAGCTTGTTGAGCTCGAGGGCGTACTCCATGGGCAGTTCGCGAGCGATCGGCTCGATGAAGCCTCGCACGATCATCGCCATCGCCTCGTCTTCCGGCATGCCGCGGCTCATCAGGTAGAAGAGCTGCTCCTCGCTGACCTTCGAGACGGTCGCCTCGTGGCCCAGCTGGACGTCGTCGACGCGGATGTCGATCGCCGGGTAGGTGTCGGAGCGCGAGATCGTGTCGACCAGAAGGGCATCACAGCGAACCGTGTTGGCCGAGTGGTGCGCGTTGGCGTCGACGCGTACCTCGCCGCGATAGCCGGCACGGCCGCCGCCGCGGGCGATCGACTTCGAGACGATCGACGACTGCGTGTAAGGGGCCATGTGGATCATCTTGGCGCCGGCGTCCTGGTGCTGGCCGGGTCCCGCGAAAGCGACCGACAGGGTCTCGCCCTTGGCGTGCTCGCCCATGAGGTAGATCGACGGGTACTTCATCGTCACCTTGGAGCCGATGTTGCCGTCGACCCATTCCATCGTCGCGCCCTCGTGGGCGACGGCGCGCTTGGTGACGAGGTTGTACACGTTGTTCGACCAGTTCTGGATCGTCGTGTAGCGGACGCGTGCGTTCTTCTTCACGATGATCTCGACGACGGCCGAGTGGAGCGAGTCGCTCTTGTAGATGGGAGCCGTGCAGCCCTCGATGTAGTGCACGTAGGAGCCCTCGTCAGCGATGATGAGCGTGCGCTCGAACTGGCCCATGTTCTCGGTATTGATGCGGAAGTAGGCCTGCAGGGGAATCTCGACGTGCACGCCCGGCGGCACGTAGACGAATGATCCGCCCGACCAGACGGCCGTGTTCAGCGCCGCGAACTTGTTGTCGCCGGCGGGGATGACCGTGCCGAAGTACTCCTCGAAGAACTCGGGGTGCTCGCGCAGCGCCGTGTCGGTGTCGAGGAAGATCACGCCCTGCGCCTCGAGGTCCTCGCGGATCTGGTGGTACACCACCTCGGACTCGTACTGTGCCGCCACACCGGCGACGAGACGCTGACGCTCCGCCTCGGGGATGCCGAGCTTCTCATACGTGTTGCGGATGTCCTCGGGCAGGTCCTCCCACGACTGCGCCTGCTTCTCGGTGGAGCGGACGAAGTACTTGATGTTGTCGAAGTCGATCTCCGACAGGTCAGCGCCCCACGTGGGCATGGGCTTGCGCTCGAACAGCTGAAGACCCTTCAACCGGGTCTTGAGCATCCACTCCGGCTCCGCCTTGAGGGCGGAGATGTCACGCACGACGGCCTCGCTCAGGCCGCGCTTCGCGCTCGCCCCGGCGGTGTCGGCATCGTGCCATCCGAACTCATAGACCCCCAGGCCCTCGAGTTCCGGACGGTCGATCAGAACATCCGACATGGGTTACCTCCTCATTGGGCCGCAAACGGTGTCATCCGCTCCGGCATTCCCTGCCCTCCGGGAGTGCGCGAGGGTGGAATGCCGCTTTCAGGGCCGCTCATGTTGTGGATCCACCCGAAGCATCGGGCGGAACAGGCGCCTGACAGCGCGCCTAGACTTAGGTGGGCGGACGGCGCTCGGGCGCCTGTCACCACCCCTCGAGTCTACAGGCAACGCTCACCCCGTGGCGTGCCACGGGCCCTTTCCGGGCCTCATCACAGGAGGCGACCGCATGTCCGACGTGCTCACCGACAGTCCATCCCCGCAGCAGCGGCCCGCATCCGCTCTGTCGCGCCTCGCACGCCGGCTGCCCACGCGGATCGGGCGGGGCGCCCGCGTGCTGTCGTGGCTCGTCCTGGTGAGCAACATCGTCATCGTCGGCACCGGCGGCCTCGTGCGCCTCACCGGCTCCGGAATGGGCTGCGAGACCTGGCCGTACTGCACCAGCGCCTCGCTCGTCCCCACGCGGGAGCTCGGCATCCACGGCGTCATCGAGTTCGGCAACCGCACGCTCACCGGTGTGCTGGTCATCATCGCCCTGCTGGCGTTCCTCTCGGTGATCCGCCTCGAACCGCGTCGCCGCGACCTGGTCGCGCTCACGCTCGGCATCGGGGTCGGCATCATCCTTCAGGGCATCGTCGGGGGCATCACGGTTCTCATGCACCTGCACCCGAGCGTCGTCGGCCTTCACTACGTCATCTCCGCGGCCCTCGTCGCCGCGGCGACCGTGTATGTCCACCGCGTGCACGCGGGTCCGGGGCCGCGCTCATCGGCCGTGCCGCGTGGCGCGGCGGTGCTCGCCCAGGCGACCGCCGTCGCCGTCGCCGCCACCGTCGTCGTCGGCATCCTGCTCACCGGAGCCGGCCCTCATGCCGGGGACGACGCGGCGGCGCGGAACGGTCTCGATCCCGTGTTCTGGCAGCACGTGCACAGCTGGCCGGCGTACGTGACGTTCGCCCTCACGATCGCCCTGCTGATCGTGTCCCTGCGTCTCCCCCGCGACCTGCGCCTTCCGCGGTGGGTCGGCCTGCTGCTGGCCGTCGAGCTTGTGCAGATCGGCGTCGGGCTGTGGCAGGCGCGCACGGGTCTTCCGATCGTGCTCGTCAACGTCCACATGGTCCTCGCCGTGTGCCTCGTGGCCGCGATGACGGCTGTGCTGGTCCATCTGCACCGTCGGGAGCAGGCCCACGTCTCGGACGGCAGCGTCGCGCTCCGCTGATCTCCCGCCGCCGGCCACACAGGTTTCTCATAGGCGGCGCATCGTGTGCGCACGGGTCGATGCCTCAGAGTTGCTGAGTGTCGTGATCGACGACACCGCGTCGTTCGCGGCGCGCGATCTGCAAGGAGAGCCTTGATGACCTCGTCCCCCCGCCGCCTGTCCCGCAGCATCCCGTTCTGGGTGCTTGTCGCCGGATCCGTCGGCTCCCTCGCCGGAGGCGCGTACCTGCTCGTCGACCGGCTCGGGGGCATGGACGCTCGTCTCACCGACGGCACAGCCACGACGAACGACGTCTACGTCGGCCAGATGTGGGCTGTGCTCGGCGCCATCCTCGTCGGCGTCGGGCTGATCGGCCTCGCGCTCGCACTCACGCTCGGAGCGCTCCGCTCGCTCGCCCGCCCTGAGGCCGCGCCCCCGGCCGTCGCCGAGGAGACCCTCGACGACGACCTCGAGACGACTGCCGACCGGTCCCGCACCGGCGAGTCACACCTCACTGACGACGCGCCGGTCGCTGTAAGCGAGCCCTTCGTCCGCTGACTAGACGCGAAGCGCCGACCCGCGCCCGGGGAGAGTCCGTGCTCCCTGCGGGTCGGCGCTTCGTCGTCGCGCCGCGTCGACCCTCGCCCTGCAGCAGCGGCCGGAAGCGCCGCAGCCGCTCAGAACGGGAGCAGCGGGTCGACCGCGATGGCCACGAAGAGCAGCGTCAGATAGGTGATCGATGCGTGGAACACACGCATCGGTCGCGCCTGCTCGCCGCGTACCGCGCGGTTGTAAAGGACGTGCGACTCGTAGATAAACCAGCCGCCGAAGACCACGGCCGAGACCGTGTAGACGAGCCCCATGGGCGCCACCGGAATCAGCAGAAGCGACGACGCGACGGTCGCCCACGCGTAGAGGATGACCTGCAGGCCGACCTGCGGGCCTTCGCGGGTGGCGCCGAGCATCGGAACGTCGACGTCCTCGTAGTCGCCCTTGTACTTCATCGACAGCGGCCAGTAGTGCGGCGGCGTCCACAGGAAGACGAGCAGGAACAGAATGAGCGGGGTCCAGCTGAGCGATCCCGTGACGGCCGACCAGCCGATGACGACCGGGAAGCATCCCGCGATGCCGCCCCACACGATGTTCTGCTCCGTGCGGCGCTTGAGGACGATCGTGTACACCACGACGTAGAAGAAGATCGCGAAGGCGCTGAGCGCCGCCGCAAGCCAATTGGTGGTCACGAGAAGCCAGAGGGTCGACAGGACGGCGAGCGTCCACGAGAACACGAGTGCCGCGCGCGGCGTGACCTCCCCCGTCACGAGCGGCCGGTTCTCGGTGCGGTGCATCTGGGCGTCGATGTCGCGGTCGAGGTACATGTTGAACGCCGCGGCGGACCCGGCGCTCATCGAGCCGCCGACGACGGTCGCCAGCACGAGCCACAGGTCGGGCAGGCCGCCTTCCGCGAGGATCATGACCGGCACCGTCGTCACCAGCAGCAGCTCGAGCACACGCGGCTTCGTGAGCTGCACGTAAGCCGAGATCGTTCGCCGGAAGGAGCGCTGCGTCCCTGCCGTGCGCGCAGCGTCCGCGCGCGCGGGCGTCGTCGTCATGTCCATGGCTCCCACCGTCTGATCGGTCGCTTCCAGTCTAGGACATCAGCCCCCTGCCGCCGGGGCCCTCGGGTGCGACAGTCACCGGTGACGCACAGCGACACATGGCCCTCGAAGCATGCCGCTTCGATATGCTGAGACCACGTGCGCGCGCGGCGCCGAACTCCCTCCCACTCACCTGCGGACGGGGTGTGCCGTGCCCCGACCGAAAGGCGAAGAGTGGCAGAGCTTCAGTGGGACGAGATCGATCGACGCGCGGTGGACACCGCTCGTGTGCTGGCGGCGGATGCCGTCGAGAAGGTCGGCAACGGCCACCCCGGCACCGCGATGAGCCTCGCGCCGGCCGCTTACCTCCTCTACCAGCGCGTGCTGCGGCACGACCCGACCGACACCCACTGGCTCGGCCGTGACCGCTTCATCCTGTCGGCCGGGCACTCCTCGCTGACCCAGTACGTGCAGCTCTACCTGGGCGGCTTCGGCCTCGAGCTCGACGACCTCAAGTCGCTTCGCACGTGGGGATCGCTCACGCCCGGCCACCCGGAGTACGGCCACACGAAGGGCGTCGAGATCACGACCGGCCCGCTGGGCCAGGGCCTCGCCTCGGCCGTCGGCTTCGCCTATGCGGCTCGCTACGAGCGGGGCCTGTTCGACCCCGAAGCGCCGGCCGGCACGAGTCCCTTCGACCACTACGTCTACGTCATCGCCGGAGACGGCGACCTCCAGGAAGGCGTGACGTCCGAGGCCGGCTCCCTCGCCGGCCACCAGCAGCTGGGCAACCTGATCGCGATCTACGACTCCAACCAGATCTCGATCGAGGACGACACCAACGTCGCCTTCACCGAGGACGTCCAGAAGCGCTACGAGGCCTACGGCTGGCACGTGCAGACCGTCGACTGGAAGAAGACGGGCGAGTACGTCGAGGACGTCGCCGAGCTCCACGCCGCCATCGAGGCTGCGAAGGGCGCGACCGACAAGCCCTCGCTCATCATCCTCAAGACGATCATCGGCTGGCCGTCGCCCGGCAAGCAGAACACCGGAAAGATCCACGGCTCCGCACTCGGCGCCGACGAGCTCGCCGCGACGAAGAAGGTGCTCGGCTTTGACCCCGAGCAGTCCTTCGTCGTCGCCGACGACGTCCTCGCCCACACGCGTGCACTGAAAGACCGCGCTGCCGAGGCGCGCGCCGCGTGGCAGGAGTCGTTCGACGCATGGGCCGCCGCGAATCCGGAGCGCAAGGCGCTGCTCGACCGTCTCGAGGCAGGCACGCTCCCCAACGGCGTCTCCGTTCCGACGTTCGAAGCCGGCAAGGAGGTCTCGACGCGCGCGGCTTCGGGCCAGGTCATCAACGCCCTCGCCGCGCAGCTCCCCGAGCTGTGGGGCGGCTCGGCCGACCTCGCCGAATCCAACCTGACGACCATCAAGGACGCCAAGAGCTTCATCCCGGCCGAGTGGTCGACTCACGAGTGGTCGGGCGACCCCTACGGACGCGTGCTGCACTTCGGCATCCGCGAGCATGCCATGGGCGCAATCGTCAACGGCATCAAGCTCCACGGCCCGACGCGCCCGTTCGGCGGAACGTTCCTCATCTTCAGCGACTACATGCGCCCCGCCGTCCGCCTGGCGGCGCTCATGGACATCCCCTCGATCTTCGTCTGGACGCATGACTCGGTCGCTCTGGGCGAGGACGGCCCCACGCACCAGCCGATCGAGCAGCTCTCGACGCTGCGCCTCATTCCGAACCTCACCGTCGTGCGCCCCGCCGACGCGAACGAGACCGCGGCGGCGTGGCTCGAGATCGTCCGCCGAAGCAGCGGCGGCCCGGTCGGGATCGCGCTCACGCGACAGAACATCCCGGTGTTCCCGCGCGGTGAGCAGGGCTTCGCCAGCACCGAAGGCGTCGCGAAGGGCGCGTACGTCCTGCTCGACGCCGAGGGCGGCCAGCCCGACGTCATCCTCGTGGCCACCGGCTCCGAGGTCCAGCTCGCCGTGGCGGCGCGGGAGACGCTCGCCGCGGACGGGATCAAGGCGCGCGTCGTCTCGGCCCCGTCGCTCGAATGGTTCGCCGAGCAGGACGCCGAATACCGCGAGAGCGTGCTGCCGGCATCCGTCACGGCGCGCGTCTCGGTCGAGGCGGGGTCGACCCCGCTGTGGCACTCGATCGTCGGCGACCACGGCAGCTCGGTCGGCATCGACCACTTCGGTGCATCGGCCGACTACAAGACCCTGTTCGAGAAGTTCGGCGTCACCGCCGACGCGGTCGTCGACGCAGCGCGCGCGACCATCGCCGCCTCCCAGGCGGCCGGTTCCAAGGAGAACGCATGACCACCCCCACCCAGCAGCTTTCCGACGCCGGCGTGAGCATCTGGCTCGACGACCTGTCGCGCTCGCGCATCGCATCGGGCAACCTCGCCCAGCTCATCTCGACGCGCAACGTGTCGGGCGTCACGACGAACCCGTCGATCTTCCAGGCCGCCATCGGCAACAAGAACGACGACTCGTACCAGGAGGCGCTCACCGCCCTCGCGGCGGAGGGCGCAGACGCCGACGCGGCGATTTTCGCGCTCACCACCGAAGACGTGCGCAACGCCGCCGACATCTTCCGACCCGTCTTCGACGCGACGGGCGGCGTCGACGGCCGAGTCTCGATCGAGGTCTCTCCCGACCTGGCGCACGACACCGACGCCACTGTCGCCGAGGCCAAGAAGCTCTCGGCGGCCGTCGACCGCCCCAACACGCTCATCAAGATCCCCGCGACCAAGGCCGGCCTCCCGGCGATCACCGAGGTCATCGCTGCCGGGATCTCTGTGAACGTGACGCTGATCTTCTCCCTCGAACGCTACGCCGAGGTCATCGAGGCGTACCTCGCGGGCCTTGAGCGTGCCAAGGACGCCGGAATCGACCTGTCGCAGATCCACTCGGTCGCGTCGTTCTTCGTGTCGCGCGTCGACACCGAGGTCGACAAGCGCCTGACGGCGATCGGCACCGACGCCGCGCTCGAGCTCAAGAGCCTCGCCGGCGTCGCCAACGCCCGCCTGGCCTACGAGCTCTTCGAGAAGACCTTCGCCGACGAGCGTGCGCGGGCCCTCGTCGCCGCGGGCGCGAACGTCCAGCGCCCGCTGTGGGCCTCGACCGGCGTCAAGGACCCCGCGCTGCCCGACACGCTCTACGTGACCGAGCTCGTGGCTCCGGGCACCGTCAACACCATGCCCGAGAAGACGCTCGAGGCGACATTCGACCACGGCGTCATCAGCGGCGACACCGTCACCGGTGCGTACGCGGGCGCGCACGACGTCTTCGACCGCCTGGCGGCCGTCGGCATCGACTTCGCCGACGTGACCCAGCTGCTCGAGGACGAGGGCGTCGAGAAGTTCATCGTCTCCTGGCACGACCTTCAGAACACCGTCACGACGGCCCTCCGTGCCACCCCGGAGAGCGGCCTTTGAGCTTCGAGATCCACGTTTCCGGGCACGTCGAACACGTCGTGGAGCACACGCTCCCCGGCCTGGTCGACAGCCTGATCGCAAGCGGCATCACCGCCGGAGACTCCGACCTGTGGGGGCCCGAAGCGGCCGATGAGGCCTCGCGCCGACTCGGATGGGTGCAGGCGGTGACCGTCTCGCGACCCCTCGCGGACGAGATCGAGGCGCTGCGGGCCGATCTGCACGGCCGCGGCGTGACGCGCGTGGTGCTGGCCGGCATGGGGGGCTCATCACTGGCCCCCGAGGTGATCGCACGCACGGCGGGCGTACCGCTCGTGATCCTCGACTCCACCGCCCCCGGGCAGGTGCTCGCGGCGATCGACGGCGCCCCGGATGCCGGACTGGCGGAGACCGTGCTCGTCGTGTCCTCGAAGTCGGGCAGCACGGTCGAGACCGACGCGGCACGCCGGGCATTCGAGGCCGCGTGGCGCGACCTCGGCATCGACCCGGCCGAGCGCATCGTCGTCGTGACCGACCCCGGCTCCCCCCTGGAGCAGCTCGCACGGGACGCCGGCTACCGCGTCTTCACCGCCGATCCCACGGTCGGCGGGCGCTACTCCGCGCTCACCGCGTTCGGACTGGTTCCGAGCGGCCTTGCCGGCGCCGACATCCGCGAGCTCCTCGACGAGGCCGAAGCGACACTGCTCGAGGTGGCGATCGACGACCGCCGCAACCCGGCGCTCGTGCTCGCGGCCGCCATCGCCGGCACCGACGGCGCCGCGCCGCGTCGCGACAAGCTCGGGCTCATCACCGACGGCACCCACATCGAGGGTCTGCCCGACTGGATCGAGCAGCTCATCGCGGAGTCCACCGGCAAGAGCGGCACCGGCATCCTGCCGGTCGTGCTTCTGCCCGTCTCGCCCGAGGTCGAAGAACCCCACCTGGACGTGCAGCTCGTCCGGCTCGTCGACGACGCGGAGCACTTCCGCGTCTTGGAGCTCCACCCTGATGAGGTGCTCGTCAGCGGCTCGCTCGGCGCGCAGTTCGTCGTGTGGGAGTATGCGACCGCGATCGCGGGGCGGATGCTCGGGATCAACCCGTTCGACCAGCCCGACGTCGAGTCTGCCAAGGCAGCGACCCGGGCCCTGCTGCAGAAGCGCCCTGCGCCGACGCCGCCGGCTTTCGTCGAGTCGGGCGTCGAGGTGCGCTCCACCGATCCGCAGCTCGTCGCCTCCGGGACTCTTGCCGGCACGCTCGAGGCCCTGTGGACCCAGCTGTCACCGACCGGCTACGTCGCGATCCAGGCGTACGTCGACCGCCTCTCCCTTCCCCAGCTCACCGGGCTCCGCGAGCTCATCGCGGCCCGCGCGGCCCGTCCGACGACGTTCGGGTGGGGCCCCCGCTTCCTCCACTCGACAGGCCAGTTCCACAAGGGCGGGCCGGCCGAGGGAGTCTTCCTCCAGATACTGGAGTCGGGTGACGTCGACCTCGAGATCCCCGGACTGCCCTTCACCTTCGGCGAGCTCATCCGCGCTCAGGCCGCAGGCGATGCGCAGGTCCTCGCAGATCACGGACGTCCCGTCGTCACCCTCACCTTGGCCGACCCCCAGGTCGAGGTCCTGTCGCTCTTCGAAGCAGCCCAATAGGAACAGAGACACATCGATGACAGTCGAGATCTCGCGTGGCGTCAATCCGCTGCGCGACCCCGATGACCGCCGCCTCAACCGCATCGCGGGGCCGAGTGCGCTGGTGATCTTCGGCGTGACGGGAGACCTGTCGCGCAAGAAGCTCATGCCCGCCGTCTACGACCTCGCCAACCGCGGCCTCCTCCCGCCGGGATTCGCGCTCGTGGGCTTCGCCCGGCGCGACTGGGAGGACCAGGACTTCGCGCAGGTCGTGTACGACGCCGTGCGTCAGAACGCGCGCACGCCGTTCCGCGAGGAGACATGGAAGCAGCTCCTGCAGGGGATTCGCTTCGTCTCGGGCGAGTTCGGCGACGCCGACGCGTTCCGCCGCCTCCGCGAGACCGTCGAGCGCCTCGACCGCGAGCGCGGCACGATGGGAAACCACGCGTTCTACCTGTCGATCCCGCCGCGCGACTTCCCGATCGTCGCAAAGCAGCTCAAGGACTCCGGTCTCGTCGACGACACGAAGAACGACGACAGCTGGCGTCGTGTCGTCATCGAGAAGCCGTTCGGCAGCGACCTCCAGACGGCGCGCGAGCTCAACGCGGCCCTCGAGGTCGCGTTCCCCGCCGACTCGATCTTCCGAATCGATCACTATCTCGGCAAGGAGACCGTTCAGAACATCCTGGCGCTGCGCTTCGCCAACGAGCTGTACGAGCCGATCTGGAACGCCAACTACGTCGACCACGTGCAGATCACGATGGCCGAAGACATCGGCGTCGGCGGCCGCGCCGGGTATTACGACGGCATCGGAGCCGCACGAGACGTCATTCAGAACCACCTCCTTCAGCTCCTCGCCCTCACGGCGATGGAAGAGCCGATCTCACTCGATGCGAAGGACCTCCGCGCTGAGAAGGAGAAGGTCCTCGCGGCCGTCCGCCTGCCCGAGGATCTTTCGACAGCGACGGCACGCGGACAGTACGCCGGCGGCTGGCAGGGCGGCGAGAAGGTCCCCGGCTTCCTCGAGGAAGACGGCATGAACCCGCGGTCGACCACCGAGACCTACGCCGCCGTCAAGCTCGAGATCGCCACCCGCCGCTGGTCAGGCGTGCCGTTCTACCTGCGCACGGGCAAGCGCCTCGGTCGCCGCGTCACCGAGATCGCCGTCGTGTTCAAGCGCGCACCGCAGCACCTGTTCCTGCGAAACCAGACCACTGAACTCGGACAGAACGCGCTCGTGATCCGTGTGCAGCCCGACGAGGGCGTCACGATCCGCTTCGGCTCGAAGGTGCCGGGAGCGGCCACCGAAGTGCGCGACGTCACGATGGACTTCGGCTACGGCCACGCGTTCACGGAGTCGAGCCCCGAGGCTTACGAGCGCCTCATCCTCGACGTGCTCCTGGGTGATCCGCCGCTGTTCCCCCGCCATGAGGAAGTGGAGCTCTCGTGGCGCATCCTCGACCCGGTCGAGCAGTACTGGGCGAGCCTCAACCAGCCGCTCGAACAGTACTCCCCCGGTTCGTGGGGTCCCTCGTCCGCCGATGAACTCCTGGCCCGTGATGGCCGCGTCTGGAGGCGCCCGTGATCGTCGACCTGCCCGACACGACCGTGTCGAAGATCGCCCGCTCGCTCGTCAGCGTGCGCGAGGAGGGTGGCGCCGTCGCCCTCGGACGTGTGCTGACGCTCGTCATCGTGACCTCGCACGGTCTCGAAGAGGATGCCATCGAAGCAGCCAACGACGCCTCGCGCGAGCACCCGATGCGCGTCATCGTTCTCATGACCACGCCCGGCGAATCGAAGCTCGACGCCCAGATCCGCGTCGGGGGCGACGCCGGCGCGAGCGAGGTCGTCGTCCTCCGCGCGAGCGGTGAGGCGGCGAGCAACCAGGAGAGCCTCATCACCGGCCTGCTTCTCCCCGACGCTCCGGTCGTCGCATGGTGGCCCGACAACCCGCCACTCGAGCCGTCGACGTCCCCCATCGGCCGCATGGCCCAGCGTCGCATCACGGATGCCGCGAGCAAGCCGTACGCCGTTGATCGCCTGTCGCAGCTGGGACCGAACCACGCCCCCGGCGACACCGACCTCGCCTGGACACGGCTCACTCACTGGCGTGAACAGCTGGCGGCCGTGCTCGACCAGCCGCCGTACGAGCCCGTGACCGCCGTTGAGGTCGTCGGCGCCAGCACCTCCCCCTCGACGGGACTGCTCGCCGCCTGGCTGCGGCTCAAGCTCGGCGTGCCCGTCGACTGGCGGTACGCCTCGCCCGAGGAGTGGCCTCACGGCATCCAGCGCGTCCGCCTGACTCGCGCCTCGGGCGACATCGTCTTGGAGCGGAGCAACGACCTCGACGCCACGCTCACGCAGCCGGGTCAGCCGTCGCACGACATCGTGCTCCCCCGCCGCAGCCTGCGCGAATGCCTCGCCGAAGAGCTGCGCCGTCTCGATCCTGACCTCCTGTATGGTCGAGTGATCACATCGGGGTGGGATCTGCTCGGCCCGGCACACGGGACGGCATAGGAGTCGCAGCGATGGCGGAGTTCACGACGGAGAAGCGGGTGGTCATCAGCCGCGATCTGGAGGCACTCGCCTCCGCGGTCGCCCGGCGCCTGCTGGACAGGCTCGTCAAGCGCTCCGCTGCGGGCAAGATCACGCACATCGCCCTGACCGGGGGGAACAACGGCATGGCCGTCCTGCAGGCCGCAGGCGCCGATCCTCGCCGCGCGGCGGTCGACTGGTCGACCGTGCACGTGTGGTGGGTCGACGAACGCTTCGTCCCACGGGACAGCGACGAGCGCAATGAGAAGACGGCGCGCGATGCCCTTCTGAACCGTGTCGACATCCCCAGCGAGAACATCCACCCCATCGCGGCGTCCGACGACGGCCTCGACCTCGATGGCGCCGCCGCGGCGTACGCTGCCGAGCTCGCGCGCTTCGCTTCCGACGACAAGGCGTGGCCGCGGTTCTTCGTCTGCTTCCTCGGCGTGGGCACCGACGGTCACATCGCCTCGCTCTTCCCCGACCGTGGCGAGATCCAGATCACCGACGCGGCGGTCGCGCCGGTGCGCGAGTCGCCCAAGCCTCCGGCGGAGCGCGTGACGCTGACCAGGCCGGTCATCAACTCGTCGCGCTGCGTCTGGATGGTGCTGTCCGGCGTCGACAAGGCAGCCGCGCTCGGTCTCGCGCTGGCGGGAGCGAGCTACGACAGTGTGCCCGCAGCGGGCGCGAAGGGACTCAAGCGCACCGTGCTGTTTGTCGACGAAGCCGCCGCCGCCCAAGTGCCGCCCGAACTCATCGACCCTGAGTTCTAGCCGCCACCGAAGCCGACGGCACCCCGCAACACGAAAGCGCCCCCGCTGAGCGGAGGCGCTTTTCGGTGCGCACGCCTTCGGTCAGTTCTGACCGCGACGCTCACGAAGCTGCTTGAGCGCGTCTTCAAGAAGCGTGGCCGCCTCTTCTTCCGTGCGGCGCTCCTTCACGTATGCGAGGTGCGTCTTGTACGGCTCGGTCTTGGCTACCGCAGGAGGGTTGTTCTTGTCGCGGCCGGCGGGGAGACCGGAGTGCGGCGAGTCGATGACCTCCGGGATCTCCTCCTCGGCGATGCCCGCCGCGAAGTAGCGCACGGTCTCGTTGCCGAGGGCGTCCCAGTACGAGACCGCGATGCGGTCAGCGTGATGCCCGTGGTCCTGCTCGCCCATCGGTCCGGCACCGACACGAGTGCCGCGGATTGCGTTGCCGCCTGTTGCCATCAGAGCCCCTGGAATTTCGTGATCAGGCCCAGCGCCACAATGGTGACGAACCAGACCAATGCCAGAACGACCGTGAACCGGTTGAGGTTGCGCTCCGCGAGGCCCGACGATCCGAGGGCGGAGCTCATGCCGCCTCCGAACATATCGGAGAGTCCGCCACCGCGACCCTTGTGAAGAAGGATCAGCAGCGTCAGCAGGAGGCTGGTGATTCCCAGCAGCACCTGGAGCACGAGCGCAATGATGTCCACAGTCGAAGTTGCCTTTCGTGGCGCCGTGTTCAGGCGCACAAGGGTTGAGTATACCGGCTGGTGCGGCACGAGACGGCGCCGCACCAGCCGGGGATCGGGTCAGACTCCGACGTGCTTCTGGTAGCGGATGATGGCCGCGAACTCGTCGGCCAGCAGGCTGGCACCGCCCACCAGGGCGCCGTCGATGTCAGGCCCGCGCATGAAGCTCGCGATGTTTCCCGACTTCACCGAGCCGCCGTAGAGGATGCGGGTGCGTTCCGCGGCCTCGGCCCCCAGGCTCGAGGAGATCACCTCACGCAGCTTGGCGCACACCTCCTGAGCCTGTTCCGGTGTGGCTGCCTGACCGGAGCCGATCGCCCACACGGGCTCATAGGCCACGACGATGTCAGCGTTCGCCGGCACGTCCTTGAGCGCCGCTTCGAGCTGGCCGGCCGGCACCGCCGACGCGCCGAACTTCTCAAGATCCTCGGCGGTCTCCCCCACGCAGATCACAGGGATCAGGCCGTGGCGCAGGGCCGCCTGTACCTTGGCCGCCACGACATCGTCGCCTTCGTGGTGGTACTCGCGTCGCTCCGAGTGCCCGATGATCACATAGGTGCAGTCGAGCTTCTTGAGAAACGCTCCCGACACCTCGCCCGTGTAGGCGCCGGAGTCCTTCGTCGACAGATCCTGCGCACCCAGGGCGAACGGGATCTTGTCGGCGTCGAGCAGCGTCTGCACGGTGCGGATGTCGGTGAAGGGCGGGAAGATCGCGACCTCGACCGAGTCATCCTCGTGCTTCGCGTCTTTCAGCGTCCAGTGCAGCTTCTGGACGAACGCGACCGCCTGAAGGTGGTCGAGGTTCATCTTCCAGTTGCCCGCGATGAGCGGCTTGCGCGTGTTCACTGCCATCCGAGGATCTCCAATCCGGGGAGCTTCTTGCCTTCGAGGAACTCCAGGCTCGCTCCGCCGCCCGTCGAGATATGGCCGAACGCCGCGTCGTCGAAGCCGAGCTGGCGGACGGCCGCGGCCGAGTCGCCGCCGCCGACGACCGACAGGCCCTCGACCTTCGTGAGCGCCTCGGCGACAGCCTTCGTGCCCGCCGCGAATGCCGGCATCTCGAACACACCCATCGGGCCGTTCCAGAACACCGTCTGGGACTCGCGGATCGCCGCGGCGAACAGCTCGGCCGTACGGGGGCCGATGTCGAGACCCATGCCGGCCGCGCCGAACGGCGTCTGCTCCAGAGCATCGGCGTCAGCGACGACGTGGTCGGCGTCCGCCGCGAAGCCGGATGCCATGACGGCGTCGACGGGGAGCAGCAGTTCCACGCCGCGCTCCTTCGCCGTCTCGATGTAGCCCTTCACCGTCTCGATCTGGTCGGTCTCGAGCAGACTCTTGCCGACCGAGTGTCCGAGCGCGGCAAGGAACGTGAACAGCATGCCGCCGCCGACGAGGATCTTGTCTGCGCGCGGGAGCAGGTGCTCGATGACGCCCAGCTTGTCGCTGACCTTCGAGCCGCCGAGGACGACGGCGTACGGACGCTCGGGGTTCTCGGTGAGGCGGTCGAGGACGTCGACCTCCTTCTCGATCAGGTAGCCCGCCGCAGAGGGCAGCAGCTGCGCGAGGTCGTAGACGGAGGCCTGCTTGCGATGCACGACGCCGAAGCCGTCGGAGACGAACGCGTCGCCCAGAGCGGCGAGCTGCGCGGCGAATGCACCGCGCTCGGCCTCGTCTTTCGAGGTCTCCCCCGCGTTGAACCGCAGGTTCTCGATGACGGCGATGTCGCCGTCCTCGAGTGCCGCGACGGCATCCTGAGCCGACTCGCCGACGGTGTCCCGCGCGAAGGCGACGGGCTTGCCGAGCAGCTCGGACAGCCGCTGGGCAACGGGCTCGAGGCTGTAACGCGGGTCGGGAGCGCCTTCAGGGCGTCCGAGGTGGGAGCAGGCGATGACGCGCGCTCCCTGATTGATCAGATGATTCAGGGTGGGCAACGCCGCGCGCACGCGGCCATCGTCCGTGATGACTCCGTCCTTCAGGGGGACGTTGAAGTCAACACGGACGATGACACGCTTGCCTGCGAGCGAACCCAGTGAATCGAGGGTGCGCAGGGCCATGGATCTACCTCAGAGCTTCGAGGCGACGAGCTCGGCGAGGTCGACGAGGCGGTTCGAGTAGCCCCACTCGTTGTCGTACCAGCCCACGACCTTGACCTGGTTGCCGATGACGCGGGTCAGGCCCGCGTCGAAGATGCAGGAGTGGTCGTCGGTGACGATGTCGCTGGAGACGATCTCGTCCTCGGTGTACTTGAGGATGCCCTTGAGCGGGCCCTCGGCAGCTGCCTTGAACGCGGCCTTGACCTCGTCGACGGTCACGTCGCGCGACACCTCGACCGTCAGGTCGGTCGCCGAACCGGTGGGAACCGGGACGCGCATTGCGAAGCCGTCGAGCTTGCCCTTCAGCTCGGGCAGCACGAGGCCGATGGCCTTGGCGGCGCCGGTCGAGGTGGGGACGATGTTCAGCGCTGCGGCGCGGGCACGACGCAGGTCGCCGTGGGGGCCGTCCTGCAGGTTCTGGTCGGCCGTGTAGGCGTGGACCGTCGTCATGAGGCCCTTCACGATGCCGAACTCGTCGTTGAGCACCTTGGCGAGCGGTGCGAGGCAGTTCGTGGTGCACGACGCGTTCGAGATCACGTTGTGGACCGCGCTGTCGTAGGTGTCGGCGTTGGCGCCGAACACGAACGTGCCGTCCTCGCCGCTGGCGGGAGCCGAGATGATGACCTTCTTGGCGCCGCCGGCGATGTGCTTCTTGGCGTCATCGGCCTTGGTGAAGCGACCGGTCGACTCGATGACGATGTCGACGCCCAGCTCGCCCCAGGGGAGGTTGGCGGGGTCGCGCTCCTCGAACACCTTGATCGTGCGGTCGCCGACCGTGATCGAGTCGCCCGTGTACGACACCTCCTGGTCGAGACGGCCCAGGATGGAGTCGTACTTGAGCAGGTGTGCCAGCGTCTTGTTGTCGGTGAGGTCGTTCACCGCAACGATGTCGAGGTCCGCACCCTGCGCGAGTGCCGCGCGAAGGAAGTTGCGTCCGATGCGGCCGAAGCCGTTGATTCCGATCTTGACAGTCACGGAGTGTCTCCTGAGTGTGTCGTGCGCGAATGCGCGGTTGTTGCGGTTTTCGAACAGTGGACAACGGCGTCCAGCCAGGTCGTCGTAGCCGACGACCGGACGTTCATGACAGTACCAGCAGGCCCTTGCTCTGCTCGCGGGCGGCCTCGAAGCGGGCGGCGACATTCGACCAGTTCGCGATGTTCCACGCGGCCTTGACGTAGTCGGCCTTGACGTTGAGGTAGTCGAGGTAGAAGGCGTGCTCCCACATGTCGAGCTGGAAGAGCGGGATGGTGCCCATCGCGGTGTTCGACTGCTGGTCGAACAGCTGCTGGATGATGAGGCGCGCGCCGATCGGGTCCCAGCTGAGCACCGCCCAGCCCGAGCCCTGGATGCCGGTCGCAGCGGCGGTGAAGTGCGCCTGGAACTTCTCGAAGCCTCCGAAGAACTCGTCGATCGCGGCCTTCAGCTCGCCTTCGGGCTGTCCGCCGCCGCCGTTGCCCGCGGGGGCGAGGTTGGTCCAGAAGATCGAGTGGTTGACGTGGCCGCCGAGGTTGAACGCGAGGTCCTTCTCGAGCTTGTTGACGTTGGCGAGGTTGCCGGTCTCGCGGGCCTCGGCGAGCTGCTCGAGCGCCGTGTTGGCACCCGTGACGTAAGCCTGGTGGTGCTTGGAGTGGTGAAGCTCCATGATCTTGCCGCTGATGGACGGCTCGAGGGCCGAGTAGTCGTACGGGAGCTCCGGCAGCGTGTAGGTCGCCATGTTCTCTTCTTCCTGTGTCAGCGCCGCGTGTGCGGCGATGGACTTTCATCGAACGGGATCGTTCCCATCCTATTGACCGACAACGCAGACGTCAGGGGGTTGTTCCCGCAGCGCGACACAGGGAGGGTCAGTCCTCGAAGCCGGCCGGCACCGCGGACTCGGTGTCGGGCACGCCGTCAGCGGCGGCGCGCTTGTCGGCCATCGCGAGGAGGCGACGGATACGCCCCGCCACGGCGTCTTTCGTGAGCGGCGGGTCGGCGTGGTGGCCGAGCTCGTCGAGGCTCGCGTCGCGGTGCGCCAGACGCAGCTCGCCGGCCTGGCGAAGGTGGTCGGGGACGTCGTCGCCGAGGATCTCGAGAGCGCGCTCGACGCGCGCGCATGCGGCGACAGCGGCCTGCGCCGAGCGCCGCAGGTTGGCGTCGTCGAAGTTCACGAGACGGTTGACGCCGGCGCGGACCTCCCGGCGCTGACGCATCTCCTCCCATGCGGCGGCCGTGCGGGCGGCGCCCATCTCCGCCAACGCCGCGCGAATGGCCTCGCCGTCGCGGACGACGACGCGGGGAGCACCGCGGACCTCACGCGCCTTGGCGGCGATGCCGAGCCGGTGCCCTGCGCCGACGAGCGCCATGGCGGCCTCGGGCGAAGGGCAGGCGATCTCCAGCGCCGCGGACCGTCCGGGCTCGGAAAGAGCTCCGGACGCGAGGAACGCACCCCGCCAGATGGCGGCGAGGTCGCCCCGGGAACCGGTCGTGAGCCTGTTGGGAAGACCGCGAACGGGGCGGCGGCGCTGGTCAAGCAGGCCCGTCTGGCGAGCGAGAGTCTCGCCGTCCTCGATGACGCGGACGGCGAAGTGCCCGCCGGCACGTCCGCCCGATGCCTGCACGTGCGCGAGCTCAGGGCGCACCCCGTAGATCTCCATCAGCTCGCGGGCGACACGGCGGGCGAGGATCTCCGTCTCGAGCTCGGCCTCGACCGCGACGCGACCGGCGATCGAGTGCAGTCCGCCGGCGAAGCGGAGCACCGCTGTCAGCTCCGCGATCCGCGCAGAGGGACGCGGGTCACGAATGCCCGCGAGCTCGGCTTTCACATCAGCGGTCAACGGCACGGTGATCCTTCGTTCTGGGGCAGGGGGGACGTCACGGGAGTCTGCGCGGCAATGTTCCAGCCTACTCTCGACCGAGGTCGCGATGTTTCACTCGGACGGCCACCCCGGGCAGGTCGGACAGACGCCGGGCGAGCTCGATCACCGTCACGACGGAGCGGTGCTTGCCGCCGGTGCAGCCCACGGCGACGACCGAGTGCTGCTTGTTCTCCCGCTGGTAGCCCTCGAGCACGGGGCGCAGCGCAGTGGCGTAGGCGTCGATGAACTCGAGCGCGCCCTGCTGCTCGAGCACGTACTCGCGCACGGACGCGTCCTCGCCGGTCAGGGACTTCAGTGCCGGCACCCAGAACGGGTTGGGAAGGAAGCGCATGTCCGCGACGAGGTCGACGTCGGTGGGGAGGCCGTACTTGAAGCCGAAGCTCATGACGGTGACGGTATGCCGGGCGTCGCCTTCTCCGCGGAACAGCTCCATGATCCGTGTCGCGAGCTGGTGGATGTTCAGGGCGCTCGTGTCGACGATGACGTCGGCGCTCTCGCGGATGGCGGCGAGCCGCTCGCGTTCGCGGACGATGCCGTCGAGGAGCGTCCCTTCTCCCTGCAGGGGGTGAGGGCGGCGGACGGACTCGAACCGGCGCACGAGGACGTCGTCGGAGGCGTCGAGGAACAGGACGCGCAGCGATCTTCCCTTGCGGAGCGCTTCGGTGACGGCCGGCAGCGCGCTGAACAGGCCGCGGCCGCGCACATCGACGACGGCGGCCACCTTGGGCAGCGCTCCGGCGGCGGCTTCGGACATCTCCAGCAGCGGCCGGAGCATCTGCGGCGGCAGATTGTCGACCACATACCAGCCGATGTCCTCGAGGGCGTTTGCGGCGGTCGTGCGTCCGGCGCCGGACATGCCGGTGACGATCAGGACTTCGCCTGCCGTATCCGTCACGTCCGCTCCTTATGCCATCTCTCGGATATTCAGCCTAGTCAGTCCGGGCTGGGGAGTCAGCGCGCCGCGAGGTGCCGGTGGATCGATTCAGCGAGCTTGGGTCCGATGCCGGGAAGCTCAGCGATCTGCTCGGGGCCCGCCTGGCGGAGCGCGGCGACCGACCCGAAGTGGCGCAGGAGCGCCTTGATGCGGTTCTCACCGAGTCCGGGAACTTCGCTGAGCACTGACGTGATGTCGCGCTTGCGCCGCTTGCGCTGGTGCGTGATCGCGAAGCGATGTGCCTCGTCGCGGAGGCGCTGCAGCAGGTACAGGGCTTCGGAGGTGCGCGGCAGGATGACGGGGAAGTCCTCCCCCGGCAGCCACACCTCTTCGAGCCTCTTCGCGATTCCGCAGAGGGCGATCTCGGCGTGGCCCGCATCGCGGAGGGCGCGCGCCGCTGCCTCGACCTGTGGCTTGCCGCCATCGACGACGAGAAGCTGGGGCCGGTAGGCGAAGCGCGGACGCTTGCGGGTCGTGACGACAGGGGTCTCGTCGGCATCTCCGACCGTCGGGTCGTCGGTCGTGGGGTCGATCGTCATGACGCTGGGCGCGGCTGCGGCATCCACGCCGTCGGCGGCATCGAGCGCAGCGTCATCGTTCGCGTCGTCGGAGTCGACGTAAGCGAGTCTGCGGCGCAGCACCTGGTAGAGCGAGTCGGTGTCATCGGTCGTCTCGGGGACCGTGAACGAGCGGTACTGGTCTTTGCGTGCGAGACCGTCTTCGAAGACGACCATCGATGCCACGACGTTCGTGCCGCCGAGGTGAGAGACGTCGAAGCACTCGATCCGCAGCGGCGCTTTGCTCATGCCGAGGGCGTCCTGCAGGTCGGTGAGCGCCTGCGTCCGCGCCGTGTAGTCGCTCGTGCGTCGCGTCTTGTGGAGCATCAGCGCCTGCCGCGCGTTGAGCTCCGCCGTCTTCATCAGGTCGGCCTTGCGTCCACGCTGGGCCGTGCGCAGGGTGACGCGCTTGCCGCGCCGCCCCTGCAGCCACGCTTCGAGGTCGGCAGCGTCTTCGGGCAGCTCAGGAACGATGACCTGCCGCGGGATGTCGCCGGCCGGGGCATCGCCGTAGGCGCGCTGCACCACCTGGTCGACGAGGTCGGGCCCGGAGATGTCGAGCTCCTTGTCGACGGTGGTGGCGCGCACGCCGCGCACGCGTCCTCCGCGCACGACGAAATGCTGCACGGCGGCCGAGAGCTCGTCTTCGGCGATGCCGAACAGATCGGCGTCGGTGTCACTCGAGAGCACGAGCGCGCTTCTGCTCAGGACGGCGTCGATCGCCTGGAGCTTGTCACGGTAGACGGCGGCCGACTCGTAGTCCATCGCCGCGGCCGCCTCTTTCATGCGCTTGGTGAGCTCACGCGTGAATCGCTGGTCTCCTCCGGACATGAACGCGACGAAGTCGTCGACGATCGCCCGATGCTCCTCGACCGTGACCCTCATCGAGCAGGGACCGCCGCAGCGCCCGATCTGACCGGGGAAGCAGGGCCGGCCCGTGGCCATCGCCTTCTTGTATGACGCATCGCTGCACGTGCGGATGGGGAAGACCTTGATCATGAGGTCGATGGTGTCGTGCACGGCCCACACCTTGGGGTACGGGCCGAAGTACTTCGCGCCCCGGATCTTGCGGTTGCGGGTGACGATCACGCGCGGGGCCTCGTCGGCGAGCGTGATCGCCATGTACGGGTACGACTTGTCGTCTTTGTAGCGGACGTTGAAGGGAGGCGAGAACTCCTGGATCCACATGTACTCGAGCTGCAGCGACTCCACGTCGCTGTTGACCACGGTCCATTCGACCGAAGCGGCGGTCGTGACCATCCGCCGCGTGCGCTCGTGCAGTGTGTGTAGCGGGGCGAAGTAGTTCGACAGGCGGGCGCGCAGATTCTTCGCCTTACCGACGTACAGCACACGTCCGTCAGCGTCACGGAAGCGATACACGCCAGGGTTGGTGGGGATCTCCCCCGGCTTGGGCTTGTAGGGCAGGGCGGATGCCACCTCAGCCTGCCTTGCGCGCCGGAATCGTCCTGTCGGCGGCGAGCACTTCGGCCAGGAAGCGTCCGGTGTGGCTCTCGGGGACGGCCGCGACGTCCTCGGGTGTGCCCGTCGCGACGACCTGCCCCCCGCCGGCGCCGCCTTCCGGGCCCAGGTCGATCACCCAGTCGCTGGACTTGATGACGTCGAGGTTGTGCTCGATGACGATGACCGTGTTGCCCTTGTCGACGAGGCCGTTCAGCACCTCGAGCAGCCGGCTGACGTCCTCGAAGTGCAGACCCGTCGTGGGCTCGTCCAGCACGTAGATGCTTCGCCCGTTCGAACGGCGCTGCAGCTCGGTCGCGAGCTTGACACGCTGCGCTTCGCCGCCCGACAGCGTCGTGGCGGACTGGCCGAGCCGCACGTAGCCGAGGCCGACGTCCACCAGCGTCTTCAGGTAGCGGTGGATCGCCTGGATGGGCTCGAAGAAGTCGGCGGCCTCGGCGATCGGCATGTCGAGCACCTCGGCGATGTTCTTGCCCTTGTAGTGCACGGCGAGTGTGTCGCGGTTGTACCGCTGACCGTGGCACACCTCGCAGTCGACATACACGTCGGGCAGGAAGTTCATCTCGATCTTGATCGTTCCGTCGCCCGAGCAGGCCTCACAGCGCCCGCCCTTGACGTTGAAGCTGAAGCGTCCGGGCTGGTAGCCGCGCGCCTTCGCCTCGAGCGTCTCGCTGAACAGCGTGCGGATGCGGTCGAACACGCCCGTATAGGTGGCCGGATTCGAGCGCGGCGTGCGCCCGATGGGCGCCTGGTCGACGTGAACCACCTTGTCGAGGTGCTCGAGGCCCGTGACGCGCGTGTGCTTGCCGGCGACCCGACGTGCACCGTTGAGGCGGGTGGCGAGGACCTCGTAGAGGATGCCGTTGACGAGTGACGACTTCCCCGACCCGCTCACGCCCGTGACAGCGGTGAGCACGCCGAGCGGAAAGTCGACCGTGACGTTCTTGAGGTTGTTCTCGCGAGCGCCGACGACCGTGACCATGCGCTTCTTGTCGATCTTGCGACGGCGAGCCGGCGTCTCGATCGAGCGACGTCCGCTCAGGTAGGCGCCGGTGAGCGAGCGCTCTTCGGCGAGCAGAGACGACAGCGGTCCGGAGTGCACGACCTCACCGCCGTGGACACCGGCGCGCGGACCGATGTCGACGATCCAGTCAGCCGCGTCGATCGTCTCTTCGTCGTGCTCGACGACGATGAGCGTGTTCCCGAGGCTCTTCAGCCGCACGAGCGTCTCGATCAGACGCCGGTTGTCGCGCTGGTGCAGACCGATGGAGGGCTCGTCAAGCACGTAGAGCACACCGGTGAGGCCGGATCCGATCTGCGTGGCGAGGCGGATTCGCTGGGCTTCGCCTCCCGATAGTGAGCCGGCGGAACGGCCGAGGCTGAGGTAGTTGAGGCCGACCTGGATGAGGAAGTCGAGTCGCGCCCGGATCTCGCGCAGCACGGCGGCGGCGATGTGAGCCTCGCGTTCGGTGAGCTCGAGCTTCGCGAAGTACTCCTGCGCCTCTCCCAGGCTCATCCGAGACGCGTCGGCGATGGACTGGCCGTGCACGAGGACGGCGAGGACCTCTGGCTTGAGGCGGTCTCCATTGCACGAGGCGCACGGCACCTCTCGCAGGTACTCCGCCCAGCGCTGGCGCTGGGTGTCGGACTCGGCCTGCGCGTACTGACGCTCGATGTACGGGATCACGCCCTCGAACCCGGAGGTGTACCGCATCTCGCGGCCGTAGCGGTTCTTCCACTTGACAGTGACCTTGAAGTTCTCACCGCGGAGCACGGCCTCCTGCACACGCGCGGGAAGATCGCGCCACGGGGTGTCAAGCGAGAATCCGAGGTCGTCAGCGAGACCCACCAGCAAGCGCTCGTAGTACTGGAACAGACCCTTGCCCTGCGTCGTCCACGGGAGGATGACGCCCTCATTGATCGAGAGCTCTTCATCGCCCAGGAGCAGTTCGACGTCGACCGACATGCGCGTCCCGAGTCCAGAGCACGTCGGGCAGGCTCCGAAGGGGGCATTGAACGAGAACGTGCGGGGCTCGATCTCCGTGAGCTGCAATGCGTGGCCGTTGGGGCACGCGAGCTTCTCCGAGAAGCTCTGCCAGGCGGCGTCGCCCTCCTCATCGACGTAGTTGACCTGCATGACACCGCCGGCCAGGCTCAACGCGGTCTCGACCGAGTCGGTGATGCGGCTGAGGAGGTTCGGTGCGGCGACCAGCCGGTCGACGACCACGGCGATGTCGTGCTTGTAGCTCTTCTTGAGCTTGGGCGGCTCGGCGAGCTGGACAAGCTCGCCGTCGACGACCGCACGTGCGTAGCCCTTGGCCGAGAGCTCCTTGAAGAGGTCGACGAACTCGCCCTTCTTCTGCGTCACGACCGGCGCGACGATCTGATAGCGCGTGCGCTCAGGGAGTTCGGCGAGCTGGTCGGCGATCTGCTGCACGGTCTGGCGCTGGATGCGCTCGCCGCACTCGGGGCAGTGCGGAACGCCGATGCGTGCCCACAGCAGACGCATGTAGTCGTGGATCTCGGTGATCGTGCCCACGGTCGAGCGCGGGTTGCGGTTGGTCGACTTCTGGTCGATCGAGACGGCGGGGCTCAGCCCCTCGATGAAGTCGACGTCGGGCCGATCGACCTGTCCCAGGAACTGACGCGCGTACGAGCTCAAAGACTCGACATAGCGGCGCTGCCCCTCGGCGAAGATCGTGTCGAACGCGAGACTCGACTTGCCGGAGCCGGAGAGGCCCGTGAATACGACGAGGGAATCACGCGGGATGTCGAGGTCGACGTCCTTGAGGTTATGGACGCGGGCACCGCGAACACTGAGCTTCGAGGAAGTGGCGACGGGGACGATTGGCACCGGACAAGTCTAGGTCGAGCCTCGGACATCGGCTCGGCACCGGGGGTTCACACAGGTGCTGCACGGCGACGGCGCACGCGCGGAGCCTACGCGGCTGCCTCCTCCGACGGCGACTCCGCGCACCAGCCGTCGAGCACAGTCAACGCGAGGCGTGGGAGCGTCGGCCGGCAAAACGGCCGAGCGCATCCCGCAGCCCCTCGATCTCAGCGACGTCCATGCCGACGCGCTCCATGATGCGCTCGGGGATCTCGAGGGCCTGCTCTCGCAGCCTGCGTCCATCCTCCGTGAGCCCGATCTCCAGGACGCGCTCATCGGCCACGCTGCGAGCCCGGGCGACCCTCCCCTGCGCCTCGAGGCGCTTGACGAGCGGCGACAGGGTCGCCGGCTCCATCGCCAGCTCATCGGCGAGCTCGGCGAGCGACCGCGGCGCGCGCTCCCAGAGGGCCAGCATCACAAGGTACTGCGGGTGCGTGAGCCCCAGCGGCTCGAGCACCGGACGGTAGAGCGAGACGACGTTGCGCGCCGCCGTCACCAGCGCAAAGCACAGCTGGTTCTCGAGTCTGAGGAGGTCGTCGCGGGAGTCCACCCGCCCATCCTATTGCTTAGTACACTAATAGTCATGACACGAAACGAACGCCGGAAGCCGATGCGTGAGCGAGCCCGTGAGGCCGGCGGCTGGTACGCGTTCCTCAACAGCAGGCTCATCCGCTTCGCAGGACCGGCATCGGTCGGACCGTACGACACCGAGCCGGAGCCGGTGCGCACAGAGCGCGCATGCCCGCTGTGCGGCCATCCGATGTCGCAGCACACGTTCGATCGGTCGGGCCCCAAGCCCCTCATGCACTGCCCCTGAAGCGCCGGCCGTTCAACCCAGCCGGATCGAGCCGTCGGCGGCGATCTCCCAGCCCGGATTGACTGCGATCTCCCACGGGTGCCCGTCGGGGTCGGCGAAGACGCCCGAATAGCCGCCCCACTCGGTCTGGCCCGCCGGCCGTGTGATCGCCCCGCCGGCTGCCTCGGCCGCCGCGAGGATGTCGTCGGCCTCCTCGCGAGTGCGGACGTTGTGCGCCAGGGTGACGCCGCCCCACCCGCCGGCATCCACGACGCCTGAGTCGGCCGCAAGCGCTTCACGCGACCAGAGCGCGAGCACCATGGCCCCGCTCTGGTAGAAGGCGACCTCGCCCGGCACGGAAGTCGGGTGCGGCTCCCACCCGAGCGCACGGTAGAAGTCGATCGCCCGGCCGAGGTCGGCGGTGCCGAGGGTGATCAGGCTCACTCGCTGCTCCATCGTGGCCTCGCTATGCGTGTCCGGCGCGCTCCATCGCGCGCAGCTCCTTCTTCAGATCCTGCACCTCGTCGCGCAGCCTCGCCGCCAGCTCGAACTTGAGCTCCTCAGCCGCCGCGAGCATCTGGTTGGACAGATCCTCGATCGTCGCTTCGAGCTGCGCCGCGCCCTCGGCGGCGATTCCCTCGCGACGGAGCTTCGGCGTGGGACTCTTGCCCTTGCCCGACTTGTTCTTCTTGGAGAGCATCTCCTTGGTGTCGGAGGCCTCGCGGGCGAGGACGTCAGTGATGTCGGCGATGCGCTTGCGCAGCGGCTGTGGATCGATGCCGTTCGCCTTGTTGTACGCGATCTGCTTGTCGCGACGCCGCTCGGTCTCCTCGATCGCTGCGCGCATCGAGTCGGTCATGCTGTCGGCGTACATGTGCACCTCGCCCGACACGTTTCGCGCCGCGCGGCCGATCGTCTGGATGAGCGATGTGCCCGACCGCAGGAAGCCCTCCTTGTCGGCGTCGAGGATCGCCACCAGCGACACCTCCGGAAGGTCGAGCCCCTCACGCAGCAGGTTGATGCCGACGAGCACGTCGTAGACGCCCTGCCGCAGCTCGGTGAGCAGCTCGACGCGCCGCAGGGTATCGACGTCGGAGTGCAGGTAACGGACACGCACCCCGTGCTCTCCAAGGAAGTCGGTCAGCTCCTCCGCCATCTTCTTCGTCAGCGTCGTGACCAGCACACGCTCGTCGCGCTCGACGCGGATGCGGATCTCCTCCAGCAGGTCGTCGATCTGCCCCTTCGACGGCTTGACGACGATCTTCGGGTCGACCAGGCCCGTGGGGCGGATGATCTGCTCCACGACGCCGTCTGCGATGCCCATCTCATATCGTCCCGGCGTCGCCGAGAGATACACGGTCTGACCGATCCGCTGCTTGAACTCGTCGAAGCGGAGCGGACGGTTGTCGAGCGCGCTCGGGAGGCGGAAGCCGTGGTCGACGAGCGTTCGCTTGCGTGACGCGTCGCCCTCGTACATCGCGCCGATCTGCGGCACCGTCACGTGCGACTCGTCGATGACCAGCAGGAAGTCGTCCGGGAAGAAGTCGAGCAGAGTGTGCGGCGGCTCCCCGGGGGCCCGCCCGTCGAGATGCCGCGAGTAGTTCTCGATGCCGGAGCAGAATCCCAGCTGCTGCAGCATCTCGAGATCGAACGTGGTGCGCATGCGCAGTCGCTGCGCCTCGAGCAGCTTGCCCTGGCTTTCCAGCTCCTTGAGCCGCTCGGCGAGCTCCGTCTCGATCGTCCCGATGGCGCGCTGCACCGTGTCCGTTCCGGCGACGTAGTGCGATGCGGGGAAGATCGGCACGCTGTCGAGCTTCTGGACCACCTCGCCCGTGAGCGGGTGCAGCATGTACAGCGCTTCGATCTCGTCGCCGAAGAGCTCGATGCGGACGGCGTACTCCTCGTACACGGGGATGATCTCGATGGTGTCGCCGCGGACGCGGAAGTTGCCGCGCGAGAAGTCGACATCGTTGCGGTTGTACTGCATCGCGATGAACTTGCGGATGAGTGCGTCACGGTCGTAGCGCTCGCCCACCTGCAGCGCGACCATGGCACGGAGATACTCCTCCGGTGCGCCCAGCCCGTAGATGCACGAGACCGTCGACACGACGACCACGTCGCGTCGGCTGAGCAGCGCGTTGGTCGTCGAGTGCCGCAGCCGTTCGACCTCGGCGTTGATCGACGAGTCTTTCTCGATGAAGGTATCGGTCTGCGGGACGTAGGCCTCGGGCTGGTAGTAGTCGTAATAGCTGACGAAGTACTCGACGGCGTTGTGTGGCATGAGCTCGCGGAACTCATTCGCCAGCTGCGCCGCGAGGGTCTTGTTGTGCGCGAGCACGAGCGTGGGCCGCTGCACCTGCTCGATGAGCCACGCCGTCGTCGCGGACTTTCCCGTTCCCGTCGCGCCCAGCAAGACGACGTCGGTCTCACCCGCGTTGACGCGCGCCGCGAGCTCGGCGATCGCCTGCGGCTGATCGCCGCTGGGCTGGTATTCGCTCACGACCTCGAAAGGGCGAACGGATCTCGTGGTCTGCATCCGTCCAGCGTATGCCGGGCATCCGACACCGGGACCGGTGTTCGCCCTCGGCGACTCCCCCTACGCTGGTGCCGTGCTCGAATTCCTGGTCGGCTCCGGTCTGGCCGCCGCTGCCGGCCTCAATGCGTGGATGCCGCTGCTCGTCCTCGGTCTGGCCGATCGGCTCGTGGAGGCGGTCGAGCTCCCCGCCGGCTGGACGTGGCTCTCCAGTGACATCGCCCTCTGGCTGGTCGGCATCCTGCTGGTCGTCGAGATCGTCGCCGACAAGATCCCCGCGGTCGACTCCCTCAACGACGTCCTGCAGACGGTCATCAGGCCGGCGTCCGGCGGAGTGGCGTTCGGCGCGGGCGCGACCGCCGAGACGGTCCGGGTGGACGATCCGTCGTCGCTGCTCGCCGACGCGGTGTGGGCGCCGATCGTCGCCGGCGTCGTGATCGCGCTCGCGGTTCACGCCCTCAAGGCGTCGGCCCGTCCGCTCGCCAACCTCGCGACGGCCGGCCTGGCCGCCCCGCTCGTCTCCACGGCAGAGGACGTGTCATCGCTCGCGCTCGCCGTCGCCGCGATCTTCGTTCCCGTCCTGGCGGGCATGCTGCTCCTCGGACTCGTCGTCGCCGCGATCCTCGTCGTGCGCCGCCGCAGAAGGCTGCGCTCGTCGCGGCTTGCGGCGCCCCCGGCGCACGCCTGAGCGCACCCGCAGGCGTCAGGCGGCCCCGCCGGTCAGCCGCGTCCACAGATCGTCGACCTGCGCGCGAGTGTCCTCCATGCTCCCCGCTGTGTCGATCACGACGTCGGCCAGCGCCAGCCTCGCCTCGTCGGACACCTGCGCGGCGATGCGCGACCGCGCCTCATCGGACGTCATCCCGCGCAGCTCGACGAGGCGTCGCTCGCGCACGTCGGCGGGGGCGTGCGCGACGACGATGAGATCCCACGGGTCGTCGGCGCGGGCCTCGACCAGCAGCGGCACGTCGTAGACGACCACCGCATCGGCATCCGCCGCGAAGGCCGCGCCGAAGCGGCGGGCGGACTCCGACCGCACGGCCGGGTGCACGATCGCGTTCAGCCGCGAGAGCGCGTCCGCGTCGGAGAAGACGATCGCGCCCAGCGCCGCGCGATCGAGCTCGCCGTCGCCTCGGATCACCTGCTCCCCGAAAGCGTCGGCGATCGCTGACAGCACGGGCGATCCCGCCCGCTGCACGTCGCGGACGATGGCATCCGCGTCGACGATCACGGCGCCGTGCTCGGCGAGACGCGACGCGATCGTCGACTTCCCGGACGCGATTCCACCTGTGAGAGCGATGAGAGGCATGCAAATGAGGATGTCATGAGGTGGCGGTGCTGATCTCCTACGGCAAGGCCAAGCGGCGCCTGAGGCGTCCTTGAGGGGAACCTGAGGGTGCCTCCCTAATGTCGTCTCTCGGCGGACGAACCCCCGTTCCGAAGCCGCCGAGCGGGAACCCGAACCCGACCGGCACACCCGACCAGCCCGTCTGAACAGACCGTGCTGACACACCTCGGTCTGCCCGAACAGACCGACCCGACCGACCGGCCAGGCCCCCCGAAGGCGCCGTGCCGGTGGGCTGGTCGGCGTGTCCAGAAGCCGCACCCCCGCCTGAAAGGCTCCGCCATGAACACCTCCACCCCCCGCAGCGCCGACGTCGCGCACAACGAAGAGCGCAAGACCAAGCGCCGCGCCGTCCTCGCCTTCGTCCTCGCCGCTCTCGCAGTCGGCGGCATCGGCGCCGCTGCGACGAGCGCCGCCTGGACTGACAACGTCTTCTTCTCCGCCAAGTCGGAGGCGGCCTCCTTCAATCTCCAGGGCTCGCTCGACGGCAGCACCTGGAGCGAGTCCGACAGCCAGGGAAGCATCCAGCTCGCCGTGCCCGCCACGACGCTGGCCAACCTGGTCCCCGGCGAGACCCGCACGGTCGACCTTTACGTGAAGAACCTCGGCTCCGTCGGCGCGGCGCTCGCCTCGTCGGTCTCGTGGGCCGCCTCGCCGGCCCCCACCTTCACGACCGCCCCCGGCGTCTCCGTGGACGGCCTCGCCGCGACGCTCACCCCGACCGGCGGGGCGGGCGACACCGACCAGTTCCAGCTGAAGGTCACGACCGACGCCAACTGGGCAGTCAGCAACCAGGGCAAGAGCGGCACGATCATCGTCACCGTCACCGGCACCGCCGTCGCCCCGTAATCCACCACAGCCACCACGCCTCAGAACCGCCACAGCGCGCAGAACAGAAGGGACGCCGATGCAGCTCATCCGACGCTTCGCAGACGTCACCCTCTGGCTCCTCGCCGCGGTGGGTCTGATGTGCGTGCTCATCTGGGGGGCCACCGCCACCGGCCACATCAAGCCGCTCATCGTCATCTCGGGCTCCATGGAGCCTGAGATCGCGACCGGCGACCTTCTGGTCGATGTGCCCGTGGAAACGGCCTCCCTCAAGGTGGGCGACGTGGTCAGTCTTCCGTCGGAACTGACGGAGAACCTCGTCACCCACCGCATCGAGAAGATCGCCGATCGGGGGAACGGCGAGTTCTCGATCTCGATGAAAGGCGACAACAACGCCTTCTCGGACGCCCTCGACTACACCGTCGGCGAAAAGGTGTGGCAACCGGCCCTTCAGCTCACCGGATGGGGATCCGTTGTGCAGAAGCTGACCACGCCGCCCGTCGCGGTCCCTCTCGTCGTGGGGCTCATCGCTCTGCTCGGCATCGCACTGCTCCTTCCTGCGCCCGTCCGGCGCAGGGTCTCGGCCCCGGGAGCCTTCGCGAACGCCGAGCAGAGCGAGCAAAAGGAACCGGCGCTGCAGTGACGGCCGTGGGGAATCGCCTGCGTGCGATCGGCCGAACTAGAGCACTGGCCCTGGCCGCCGGACTCGTGCTCGCGATGGGGATCGCGGGCACGGTCTCCGGCATCCGGCCCACGCAGTCCGCGTGGACCGATCGTGCGCACGTGTCAGCGGTCGCGGCCGCCGGCACCTGGGCGACGCCCGTCACGACCGGCTGCGTCGCGATGGACGCGAACGGCACTCCCAAGACGGGAGGCTCCTGCCATGTGACGTCCATCGTCGTCTCCGCGCAGTGGGGCGCGAACGGCGAGCGCATGCGCAACTACGACGTGACCTTCGCCTCCAACGCACAGGAGGGCTACATCCAGTTCACGGTCGACCTGTCGGCTGCCGGACCGGGCGGATTCTCCTGGGCGACGGCGGGGCTGACGGCGGGGAGCTCGCACGTGACGCCGACGAACGGCTGGACCTGCGCACAGCTTCCGATCCTCACCGGCAAGACGCGCACCAACTGGGGCTGGGGAGCCGCGAGCTCGATCTTCTTCCAGATCGCGGAGGACCGCGCCTCGCAAGCCGTCAAGTGCTCGTGAGTGCGCCGCCACGCGGCTCCGCGGAGCCGAAGCGCGGTGTGTTCTGGGATATCATCACCGGTGCCGGTCACCGTGATGGGGTCCTCGACCGGCGTACGGAAGGATTGCCGTTGCCGGATTCGCAGGTCGCCGTCGTCATCGAGGACGATCCGGACATCCGCTCACTCGTCACCGAAGTGCTGGATCAGGCAGGATTCACCGTCTACTCCGCCGGCACCGGCACCGAAGGGCTCGAGCTCGTCCGCACGCACCAGCCGATCGTGACGACGCTCGATGTGAGCCTTCCGGGCATGGACGGCTTCGAGACGGCTCGCCGCATCCGCGCGCTGAGTGCGACCTACATCGTCATGCTCACCGCCCGCGCGGAGGAGATCGACACCCTCCAGGGCCTGCAGGCCGGCGCGGACGACTACGTCACGAAGCCCTTTCGCCCCCGCGAGCTGCGCGCCCGCATCGAGGCGATGCTCCGGCGTCCGCGCACGATGGGCACGCCGGATGCCGCGGGGACCGCAACCGTGCGCACATCCGCCGCCGAGCAGCCCTCGCCCACGGTCACGGCAACCATCGCCGTACCCTCGACGGCGCCCGACGAGGCGGGCTGGCTCGAGCACAAGGGGCTGCGCCTGCACCCCGACATGAGAGTGGCGCTCGCCGACGACAAGCCGCTCGACCTCACCCGCAGCGAGTTCGACATCCTCCAGGACCTGCTCAGCGCGGGCCGGCGCGTGGTCGGCAAGAACGAGCTGGCGCTCATGCTGCGCGGTGAGAGCCACCTGGGGCTGAGCTTCGTCAGCGAGCACGACACACGCGCGATCGAGGTCCACGTCGCGAATCTCCGCCGCAAGCTGGGCGAGTCGGCCTCGGCACCGAGGTGGATCGAGACGATCCGCGGGGTCGGCTACCGCCTCACGCTGTGAGATCGGAGGCGTCGCGCCCCCCGTCGCCCTCGGCGAGGATGACCGACGCCTCGACGCTCGTCGACGACCGGCGTGCCGCGTCCTCAGCGGCGACCACCATCGTCCTCGCGTCGCTGCCCGCATCGCGGCTCAGCGCCACCCCGACGCCCACGACGGGGATCACCGCGCTCCCGCGCGTCGCGAAGTCGTCAAGCAGGCGCCGTTGCACGCGGCTCGCGGTCAGACGTGCGTCGGCCTCCGACGCCGGCCCGAAGGCGAACACGACGCCGCCGCTCGACCCCTCCGCCACGACCGAGACCGTCGGCGCATAGCGCCGCGCCCCCTCGCGGTGCTGCGCAGCGATCGACGCCTCCTCGTCGGCGCCGAAGGCCATGCCGATCTGCGGCAGATCGTCGACGCGCAGCGCTACGACCGCGATCGGCTCCCGCGTGTGCCGCGCGCGTTCGAGCATGCCCTCGAGGGCCGTCTCGAACGACCGAGCGCTCAGCAGGCCGTCGGGCGCGACCTCGCGCGTCGTCGGGAGCGCACCGCGGCGCATCACGACATGACCGCCGCGCAGCATCGTGGCCGTCGTGAGAGCGACGATCGTGAGCACGACCGATACGAGGCCGGTGTTCGCCGAGTTGAACCATGTCTGGAAGACCGACCCCTCTGGGCCCCCGGCATAGAGCGTGACGGCACGGGCGGTGTAGTACGCGGCGACGAAGAGCAGCACGAGCGTGAGTCCGAGCGAGCTCCATGTCAGACCCATCGTGCCGCGCCGTGACTCCACGGCGCCCAGCAAGGCGAAGACACCGATGGCGATGAAGAGCAGCTCCGCGCCCGCCCAGTCGCCGCCGTCCACCCCCTCTGCCAGCGCCGCCATCAGGAGCAGGACAGCGACGCCGGCGACTATGAGGGCCGGACCGCGCAGCGACCGCTCGTTGAAGCTGCGGCATCCGAGCCAGAAGAACCCCACGGTGGTCGCGAGTGCCGCATTGCCGATCGCGATGGCGATCCAGGGATCGTCGGTGCCCCGCCACACCAGGTAGCAGGCGACCGTCAACACGCCACTCAGGAATCCGAGCGCCCATACGCGGCCCGGGCCCACCTCGCGACGCAGGATCGTCTCAAGCAGGAACATCACCGCGGCGGCGACCGTGACGACGGCGACCACCACGTTGATCGTGAACATGTCCAGCACGTCAGCGTCCTTCCTCTCTGGCGTGCGCGGGCAGGCGCACGGTGAACGTCGAACCCTCGCCCGTGGCGGTGCGAACCGTGATCTCACCTGCGTGGGCGCGCACGATCTCCCGGCTGATGGCGAGGCCCAGTCCGCTGCCGTGGGTCGTCGACTTGCGCACCCGGTCAGAGCGGAAGAACCGCTCGAACAGGCGCGGAAGCTCGGTCTCAGGGATGCCGTGCCCGGTGTCGGTCACACGGAGCCACACGTGGCTGCCGTCATCGTCGAGCGCGACGTCGACTCTGCCCCCGACGCGGTTGTACTTGATGGCGTTCGACAGCAGGTTGTCGATCACCTGCCGCATCCGATGTGGGTCCGCCACCGTGCGCACGGGGGTGACCGCGCTGGTGTCGATCGTGATGCGCCGCTCCTCCGCCCACGGCGTCGCCGCCTCGACGGCGCCCGCTACAGCGGCCGACAGGTCGGTCGGCTCAGTGTGCACAGTCAGTTCGACGCCCATGCGCGAGGCCGCCGACGCCGCGAGCAGGTCGGCGACCAGGTCGAGGAGTCGTCCGGCATTGCGCTCGACGACCTCCAGGCTGCGGCGGGTGACAGGCGACAGTCCCGGGTCGTCGAGCGCCAGCTCGACATACCCGGTGATCGAAGTGAGCGGTGTGCGCAGCTCGTGCGACACCGAGGCGATGAGATCCTCCCGCGACCGCAGCGCGAGCTCCTCTGCGGTCACGTCAAGGGTCACGAGGATCATGCCGGCATCCGACAGATCCTTGTCGCGCAGGCGCCGGGCGGTGGATCGCAACGCCCGGCGCTGCTCGTCTCCCGGCTCGCCGTACCAGACGAGGGCGTTCTCGAACTCCTCGCCGCGGCGTGCACGGGCGAGCGGAAGGTCGTCGTCGTCGAGGCGCGTGAAGCCGTCGGCGCCGTACGCTCGGGTGCCGACGAGGCTCGCGCGCTGCAGCCGGCCATGCGCGTCGTTCGTCATCACCAGCTCGCCGTCGGGCGTGAGGCGGATGACTCCGAAGTCGACGGCCTGGAGCACCTCCGTCACGAGGTCCTCCTGGCGCCTCGCGCGGTCGACGGAGCGCTGCAGGAGCGCGGACTGCTTGTCCAGCAGGACCCGCTGGGCATTCGCACGACGCGCGCCCGAGGACGCGATGATCGCGACCGCAGCGATGACGACCGGCAGCAGCACGGTCGCGGGCGTCATCAGCGCAGCGTCGTCGACCGCCGTGAGCGCCCAGTAGATGAGCGAGACCAGGAGGACGGCGAAGATCGCGCCACGACCGGCGAACGCCGAGGCGATCCACACCACCGGGAAGATCCAGAGAAGCCCGAGCGACGCGGACGGTGCCGAGGCGCGCATGAAAGCGATCGCGACGATGTCGGCGACCGGGAGCGCGAGCATCGTCCACGCAGGCAGCCGCGTCCACGGCAGCGCGAACGACAGCCCGGTGGCGGCGAACGTCAGAGTGACGCCGATGATCAGAATCGTCGGGAAGAGGACGGTTCCCAGCAGCACGGCGAGAACCGTCGACAGCAGCACGATGCCGGCGAGCACCACCTGGTTGAGGATGATCGAGCGGTCGCCGTCGAGCCCGAGCGTCTTCGCGCGTGGCGTGCCCCATGCTCTGATGGTCACAGTCAGACGGCACCTTCCTCCGCGCGCCGGCCCCTGCACGCGGGCCCGGACGCGCGGAAGGGGCCGCGGCCCGACGGCCGCGACCCCCTCTCAGCGATTCGGCTCAGCGACCGGACAGCTTCTCGCGGAGAGCCGCGAGAGCCTCGTCGTCGGCCAGCGTGCCACCGATGCTCGTCGAGTCGGACGAGAAGGACGAGCCGCCGAGGTCGGCGGGCGCAGCGGCCTCGGCCTCGAGGGCCTTGGCGACGGCGGCCTTGTGCGCCTCCCAGCGAGCCTGGGCGGCAGCGTACTCCTGCTCCCACTTCTCGCGCTGAGCGTCGAAGCCCTCGAGCCAGGCATTGGTCTCGGGGTCGAAGCCCTCGGGGTACTTGTACTCGCCGTTCTCGTCGTACTCGGTGACCATGCCGTACAGCGCCGGGTCGAACTCGGTGCCGTTGGGGTCGACCGCCTCGTTGGCCTGCTTGAGCGACAGCGAGATGCGACGACGCTCCAGGTCGATGTCGATGATCTTGACGAAGACCTCTTCGCCGACCGAGACGACCTGCTCGGCGAGCTCGACGTGCTTGCCGGAGAGCTCCGAGATGTGCACGAGGCCCTCGATGCCGTCGGCCACACGGACGAACGCACCGAACGGAACGAGCTTGGTGACCTTGCCCGGCGCGACCTGGCCGATCGCGTGCGTACGGGCGAAGACCTGCCACGGGTCCTCCTGCGTCGCCTTCAGCGACAGCGAGACGCGCTCGCGGTCGAGGTCGACCTCGAGGATCTCGACGGTGACCTCCTGGCCCACCTCGACGACCTCGGAAGCGTGCTCGATGTGCTTCCACGAGAGCTCGGAGACGTGCACGAGGCCGTCGACGCCGCCCAGGTCGACGAACGCGCCGAAGTTGACGATCGACGAGACGACGCCCTTGCGGACCTGGCCCTTGTGCAGGTTGTTGAGGAACGTCGTGCGCGACTCGGACTGCGTCTGCTCGAGCAGGGCGCGGCGCGACAGCACGACGTTGTTGCGGTTCTTGTCGAGCTCGAGGATCTTCGCCTCGATCTCCTGGCCGAGGTACGGCGTCAGGTCGCGGACGCGACGCAGCTCGATGAGCGACGCCGGCAGGAAGCCGCGGAGGCCGATGTCGACGATGAGACCACCCTTGACGACCTCGATCACGGAGCCGGTGACCACACCGTCGTTCTCCTTGATCTTCTCGACGTCGCCCCAGGCGCGCTCGTACTGCGCGCGCTTCTTGGAGAGGATGAGGCGGCCTTCCTTGTCCTCCTTCTGGAGAACGAGGGCCTCGACCTCGTCGCCGACCTTGACGACCTCGTTCGGGTCGACGTCGTGCTTGATGGAGAGCTCGCGCGAGGGGATGACGCCCTCGGTCTTGTAACCGACGTCGAGGAGGACCTCGTCGCGGTCGATCTTCACCACGGTGCCTTCGATGAGGTCACCGTCGTTGAAGAACTTCAGGGTCTTCTCGACCGCGGCCATGAAGTCCTCAGCAGATCCGATGTCGTTGATGGCGACCTGCTTGGTGGCCGGGGCGGTCGTTGCGGTAGTCATGTAGTGGGTTGTCCTTGTTGGGTTGGGTGTCGGGCTGCGACCGGACCGACCGCCTCCGAATGAGGACGAGCGGATGTCACCGGCCGAAGCGATGTGGATGGATTGCGGTGTCACGAACGCATGGCGAAATCGCCACGCGAGTGACACTCCAGGGTATCAGAACGCTCGGGGCCCCGACAGTGTTCCCCGGGCGCCGCCGTCCGGTTCGACCCGTCCGTCCACGTACCACCAGCGACCCCGCTGGAACACGAACCGGCTCCGCTCACGGAGCTCGCCCCGTGCACCGTCGGCGGCGTCGCGCCAGCGTGCCCGGAAGGCGACCACGCCCCGCGCGTCACCGGCGCGGCCGTCGATCGTCTCGTCCACCGCGAGGCCCGTCCAGCCGAGCCCCGGATCGAGCTCGATCCGGTCAGGCCGTGTCGACGGATGCCACGACTCGCGCAGATGCACGGCATCCCCCAGCGCGAACGCCGTGTAGCGCGAGCGCATGAGGACCTCAGCGGTCGGCGCCGGCCGGCCCGCGAGCACGGGTCCGCAGCACTGTCCGTACGAACCGCCGCCGCACGGGCACGGCGCCTGCGGTGGGAGCGTTCGGCGTCCACCCCACGCAGACGGGCCGAAAGCGGATGCGGTCACAGCGTCGACTCTACGCGTGCAGTCGGACCTCTTCAGAGGACGGTCCGCGTGTCAGGATGGCTCCGTGACCGACCGCCTCATGCTCCTCGACACAGCGTCGCTGTACTTCCGCGCCTTCTACGGCGTCCCCGACACCGTGACGGCGCCCGACGGCCGCCCCGTCAACGCGGCGCGCGGACTGCTGGACATGATTGCGAAGCTCGTCGCCACCTACGAGCCCACCCATCTCATCGCGTGCTGGGACGACGACTGGCGCCCGCAGTGGCGGGTCGACCTCATCCCCAGCTACAAGACGCATCGGGTGGCGGAGGCCGTCGACTCCGGTCCCGACGTCGAGATCGTGCCCGATCCTCTCGAGGCGCAGGTGCCGATCATCCGGGAAGAGCTCGCCGCTCTCGGCATCCCCGTCGTGGGAGCCGCAGAGCACGAGGCGGACGACGTCATCGGCACGCTGGCCACGCGCTCCCCTCTTCCGGTCGATGTCGTCACGGGCGACCGCGATCTGTTCCAGCTCGTCGACGACGCACGCGGGGTGCGTGTGGTCTACACCGGACGCGGTATGAGCAACCTCGACGTCCTCACGGATGAGTCGGTCGTCGCGAAGTACGCGATCCTCCCCTCGCAGTACGCCGACTTCGCGGTGCTTCGCGGCGATCCGTCCGACGGCCTGCCCGGCGTCGCGGGCATCGGCGAGAAGACGGCCGCGACGCTTCTCGCCGCCCACGGCGACCTCGCGGGAATCATGTCGGCCGCCGAGCATGGCGAGGGTATGAGCGCCGGGATCCGGGCGAAGGTGCTCGCCGCGGCGGACTACCTCGCCGTGGCGCCCACTGTCGTCGGCGTCGTGCGCGACCTCGACATCGACGTCCCGGAGAGCGAGAGCCGGATCAGTGAGCCCGACCCGATCGGCGTCGAGGCAGTGGCGGAGAGATGGGGGCTGAGCACCTCGATGGCGCGAGCCGTCGAGGCGCTGTCGGCTGCCGCCCGGCGCTGAGCCGGCCCACCGGCCACGGACTCGGAGTCAGGCGCGGCGCGTCCATTCCCGCAGTCGCTCGAGCGGCCAGGTCGTGACGATGCGGTCGACAGGGACGCCCATCCGCTCGGCGCGGGCCGCGCCCTCGTCGAGGAGGCCCAGCTGACCGGGCGCGTGCGCGTCGGAGTCGATCGAGAAGAGACACCCCTCGTCCATCGCTATCGCGATGAGGTCGTCCGGCGGGTCCTCCCGCTCGGGCCGCGAGTTGATCTCGACGGCCACGCCGTGCGCGGCGCATGCCGCGAAGACCGCGTGTGGGTCGAACTCCGAGGGCGGACGCGTGCCGCGCGTGCCGCGGATGAGCCGTCCCGTGACGTGACCGAGAACGTCCACGCGCGGGTTCGAGACCGCCGCCACGAGCCGGCGCGTCATGGGCACCCTCTCCATTCGGAGCTGGGAGTGCGCGGACGCGACGACGACGTCGAGCTCGTCCAGCAGCGTGTCCTCCTGATCCAGTGCGCCGTCGTCGAGAATGTCGACCTCGATGCCACTGAGCAGCGTGAATCCGTCCCGCGAGAAGCCGGGCACCTGCGCGAGCTGATCACGCAGACGTTCGGGCGACAGGCCTCGCGCGACCCGCAGCCGCGGCGAATGGTCCGTGAGCGCGAGGTACTCGTGTCCGAGGGCACGAGCGGCATCCGCCATCAGATCGATCGACGTCAGGCCGTCCGACCACTCCGAGTGGCTGTGAAGGTCACCGCGCAGAAGCGCGCGCAGCTCCGAGGCCGGCGGGGGCGCTGCCGCACGCAGCTCGGCGAGATAGTCGGGGACGCGTCCTTCCAGAGACTGCTGGATCACGCTGAGCGAGGAGTCACCGATCCCCTTACGCCGCCGCATCGCGGCCGTATCGGCGAGCTGCTCGGGGGTGAGGCCCTCGATGGCCGCCGCGGCCGCGCGGAACGCACGCGATCTATAGCGTGACGCGCGTTCGCGCTCGAGCAGCGTCGCGATCTCGTTCAGCGCCTCGACCGGATTCATCGCACCTCTCCACGCAGCCGCCGGCGCTCACGTCGTGAGCGTGGATCTCCGCACGACGACGGGTGCCATCGCGAGTCGTCGGAGAGCCCATCCGAACAGGATCGACAGCACCCCGATGCCGATCGCGAACGCGGCGACGCCGAACGAGACCACGGACGTGAACAGCGAGGCGCGCAGGAACGAGGCGTTCATCATGGTGGCGCGCACGGGGTCGCCCTGATCCAGCTCGGCATAGGTCTTGCCTCCAGACGCTTCGAGTGCATGGTGCTGGATGATGTCGGCCTGAACGTACGCGGTCAGAGGGCCCGCGACGGTCTGCCCCTGGAAGGCGATCGCGTCATCGGGGATCGTGATGTTCTCGGCGCGCAGCTGGGTCGACACCATGACCCACACGACCACGCCGACCACGATCAGCACGATGCCGGCGAGGATGCCGAGCACCCCGACCGCCTTAACAATGCCCACCTTCTTGACGGGCGCTTCCAGAGTGTCCGCAGTCGCGGCAGACGGTTCAGACATGGCGCTTTCCTCTCTCTGGTGCAGAACGTGTCCTCACCGTAGACCCGCGCCGCGGGCGGCGGCCACCATGCATCGCCGGGAGAGAGGCGCGCTCGGCGTCAGCGCGACGTCGCTTCGACCCATGCGTCGAGCTTCGCCGATGCAGCGCCGGAGTCGATGGCTTCCGCGGCGCGCTCCTTCGCCGCCGCCAGGCGCTCGACGATGGGCGTCTGCACCTGACCGGCATCCTGATACAGCTCGTAGGCCACGATGCCGGCGGCCGCGTTCAGAAGCACGATGTCGCGCACCGGACCGGTGTCGCCGGAGAACACACGGCGCACGACCTCGGCGTTGTGCGCCGCGTCGCCGCCGAGCAGGTCGTCGATGTCGGCGAGCGGGATGCCGATGTCGCGCGGATCGAGGTCGTGCTCGTGCACGTCGCCGCGCGTGATCTCCCACAGGCGGCTGTGGCCGGTGGTCGTCAGCTCGTCGAGGCCGTCGTCGCCGCGGAACACGAGCGCGGTCGCGCCACGCGTGCGGAACACGCCCGTGATGAGCGGCACGCGGTCGAGCTGCGCGACTCCCACGGCGTTGGCCTCCGCGCGCGCGGGGTTGCAGAGGGGGCCGAGGAAGTTGAAGACGGTCGGCACGCCCAGCTCGGCGCGTGTCGGGCCCGCGTGACGGAAGCCGGGGTGGAAGGCCGAGGCGAACGCGAACGTGATGCCGACCTCGTCGAGCACCTCTGCGACCCGCTCGGGCGACAGCGAGAGGTCGATGCCCAGCGCGTTGAGCACGTCCGACGAGCCCGACGACGAGCTCGCCGCCTTGTTGCCGTGCTTGACGACAGGGACGCCGCTGGCGGCGGCGACGATCGCCGACATCGTCGAGACGTTCACCGTCCCGAAACGGTCGCCGCCGGTGCCGACGATGTCGAGCACTTCGGAGGGCACCGGAAGCGGGAGCGCCGCCTCGAGGATCGCGTCACGGAAGCCGACGATCTCATCGACCGTCTCGCCCTTGGCCCGCAGGCCGATCAGGAAGCCCGCGAGCTGCGATGGCGTGGCCTCGCCTCGCATGACCTGCCGCATCGCCCACGTCGACTCCGACACGCTGAGGTCACGCCCAGCGAGCACATTCGTCAGAATCTCGGGCCACGAGGTCAGTTCCGCCATGTTCACCGATCCTATCGGCGTTCTCTCGGCATCTTCACGGCCGCTCCGAACCCCGCTCTCACCCCGCCGAAAGTCGAACGCACCTTCAGTGATGCGGAAACAGGTCGCCGAATCAGCCATAATGAGAACGTGACGACCACTCCTGCGACCTATCCCCAAGCCTTGCGCTCCGTCAAGCGGCCGGATCCGGTGGCTGTCGGCACCATCGTGTGGCTCGGCAGCGAGGTCATGTTCTTCGCAGGCCTCTTCGCGATCTACTTCACGCTCCGCAACTCGTCTCCCGAGCTGTGGGCGGATCGCACCGAGCTGCTGAACATCCCCTTCGCCGCCGTCAACACGCTGATCCTCGTCCTGTCGTCCTTCACGGCACAGGCCGGCGTGTTCGCCGCCGAGCGCTTCCAGCCGTACCGCAAGGGAAGCCTGTGGCAGTTCCGGCAGTGGGGCATGGTCGAGTGGTTCTTCCTCACCTTCGTCATGGGCGCGATCTTCGTGTCGGGTCAGGTCTGGGAGTACGCGACGCTCGTCGCCGAAGGCATGCCGATCAGCGACGACTCGTACGCGTCGGCGTTCTACATCACGACGGGCTTCCACGCCCTCCACGTGACCGGCGGCCTCATCGCCTTCCTCCTCGTGATCGGCCGCGCCTACGCCGTCAAGAACTTCGGACGCAAGGAGATGACCACCTCCATCGTCGTGTCGTACTACTGGCACTTCGTCGACGTGGTGTGGATCGTCCTGTTCGTCGTCATCTACTTCGTCAAGTAAGAGAGCGGAGCTGAGTACCTCCATGGCATCGAAGACCCCGCGCCGTCACACCGGACGCCGCAGCAAGTGGGCGGCCGCCGCCCTCATCGGCGTCGGACTCCTCGTGAGCGGCGGTGTCTACGCCGGTGCGTCCGCCGCGATGGCCGCGACCGAGCCCGCCGCGGCATCCACCACCCTGACGGTGGAAGACGGCAAGAAGCTGTTCCAGGCCAACTGCGCCACCTGCCACGGCCTGAACATGGAAGGCACGCCCGACGGCCCGTCGCTGTACGGCGTCGGAGAGCTCGCGGTCGAGTTCCAGATGTCGACCGGCCGGATGCCGCTGCAGATGCAGGGACCGCAGGCCCCGCAGAAGCCCGTCCAGTTCACGCAGGAGCAGATCGAGGCAGTGGCCGCCTGGGTGCAGTCCACCTCCCCCGGTCCCAGCTACCCCTCTGAGGAGGTGCTCGACGGAGACGGCGACGTCGCCGAGGGCGCGGAGCTGTTCCGTATCAACTGCGCGATGTGCCACAACGTCGCCGCCGCCGGCGGTGCACTGACCGAGGGCAAGTACGCCCCCTCGCTGCAGCACACGAGCCCGCTGCACATCTACGCGGCGATGGTCACCGGCCCGCAGAACATGCCTGTCTTCAACGACATGACCCTCACCACCGAGGAGAAGCGGAACATCATCTCCGCCCTCATGTGGATGCAGGAGAACGAGTCTCCCGGCGGATTCACGCTCGGCTCGCTCGGACCTGTCTCTGAGGGCCTCTTCGTCTGGATCTTCGGCATCGGCGCCCTCATCGCGCTGACCGTGTGGATCACGGCGAAGTCGAACTGATCGAACTACGACTGACGGAACGTTAGAGGAGCACCATGGCACACGAGGAAGACGCGCTCGAGCACGAGAGGGCTTCATGGAAGCCTTCCCCCGGGCTCGCTGTCGCGGTTCCCGACCCCGTGCAGAACCCGGGTCTGCCGCCGCATCGTGAGCGCGTGACCGACAAGGACCCGGCTGCCATGAAGCGCGCCGTGCGGACGGTCTACACGCTGTTCTACCTGTCGCTGGCCGGCAGCATCTGGGCGATCGCGGCGTACATGCTCTTCCCGATCGAGAGCCAGCGGCTGGTCGACATCCGCAGCAACAACCTCTTCATCGGTCTCGGCATCGCACTGGCTCTCTTCGCGCTCGGCGTGGGCGCCATCCACTGGTCCAAGGCGATCATGTCGGACAAGGAGTTCATCGAGCCGCGTCACGCCACGCGCGGTCGCGACACGACGCGCGAGGCCGCCGTCCAGGCGTTCCGCGACGCGAACGAGGAGTCCGGCTTCGGACGCCGCGCCGTCATCCGCAACTCGCTGATCGCCGCCATCGTCGCCTCGATCGCCCCCGGCATCGTGCTCTTCCGCGGCCTCGCTCCGCACAGCACCGAGGAAAACCCCATGGCGGGCGACCCGGTCGCGCTCCTGAACCACACCATGTGGAAGAAGGGCATGCGCCTCGCGCACGACCCGAGCGGCGAGCCGATCCGCGCCGCCGACCTGACCCTCGGCTCGGCCGTGCACGTCATCCCCGAAGACCTCGCCAAGCTGAGCCACCACGAGGGCTACCTCGAGGAGAAGGCCAAGGCGATCGTGCTCCTCATGCGTCTGCTCCCCGAGCAGCTGCCTGCCGAGCACAACAAGCTCGAGTGGTCGTACGACGGAATCGTCGCCTACTCGAAGGTGTGCACGCACGTCGGCTGCCCCGTGGCGCTGTACGAGCAGCAGACCCACCACCTCCTGTGCCCGTGCCACCAGTCGCAGTTCGACGTGTCGCGCTCCGCGGCCGTCATCTTCGGCCCGGCAGCCCGCCCGCTGCCCCAGCTGCCGATCACCGTCGACGAAGAGGGCTACCTCATCGCGCAGGATGATTTCCAAGAACCTGTCGGCCCGAGCTTCTGGGAGCGCCATTGAGCACCGCGACTGTCACCGAGACAGGCCCTGACAAGACGCAGACCGAGAAGCCTCTCGGCGGACGATTCGTCGCCGGCGCTGCGAACTACATCGACGAGCGCACGAGCCTTTCGGGCTTCGTGAAGGAGCTCGGACGCAAGATCTTCCCCGACCACTGGTCGTTCATGCTGGGTGAGATCGCGCTCTGGAGCTTCGTCGCGGTTCTCCTCTCCGGAACGTTCCTCACGTTCTTCTTCCAGGCGTCGATGGTCGAGACGCACTACGACGGTGCCTACGCGCCGCTCGTGGGCGTCGAGATGTCGGCCGCGCTCGACTCGACCCTCCACATCTCGTTCGACCTCCGCGGCGGTCTCCTGGTCCGCCAGATCCACCACTGGGCCGCGCTCGTGTTCGTGGCCGGCATCGGCGTGCACATGCTTCGCGTGTTCTTCACGGGCGCGTTCCGCAAGCCGCGCGAGCTCAACTGGGTCATCGGCTTCGTCCTGTTCGTGCTCGCCATGGGCGAGGGCTTCACGGGCTACTCCCTCCCCGACGACCTGCTCTCGGGCAACGGCCTGCGCATCATCGACGGCATGATCAAGGGGATCCCGCTCATCGGAACCTGGACTTCGTTCCTCCTGTTCGGCGGCGAATTCCCCGGCACGGCGATCGTCGGACGCCTGTACACGCTGCACATCCTGCTGCTGCCCGCGATCCTCCTCGCCCTGCTCGTCGTGCACCTCATGCTGATGGTCATCAACAAGCACACGCAGTTCGCAGGCCCGGCCCGCACGAACAGCAACGTCGTGGGCTACCCGATGATGCCCGTGTACATGTCGAAGATGGGTGGCTTCTTCTTCATCACCTTCGGCGTGATCGTCCTGATCGCCTCGCTGTTCACGATCAACCCGATCTGGAACTACGGCCCGTACGACCCGTCGCCCGTCTCCGCCGGCACGCAGCCCGACTGGTACATCGGCTTCGCCGACGGCGCGCTTCGACTGGCGCCCTCGAACTGGGACATCGTCTTCCTCGACCGCACCTGGTCGTTCGGCATCCTGGTGCCGCTGGCCGTGCTGGTGGTCTTCATCCTGCTCGTCGCCCTCTACCCCTTCATCGAGGCGTGGATCACCGGCGACAAGCGCGAGCACCACATCGCGCAGCGTCCGCGTCACGCTCCCACCCGCACCGCCATCGGCGTGGCCGGCGTGATCTTCTACGCCGTGCTGTGGGCGGCAGCATCGTCAGACATCATCGCGACGCACTTCTCGCTCACGATGGAGGGCGTGATCCACACACTGCAGGCCCTGCTGATCGTGGGTCCGATCGTCGGCTACTTCGTCGCCAAGCGCATCGCGATCGCGCTGCAGAAGAAGGACCGCGAGATCGCGCTCCACGGCTATGAGTCGGGTCGAATCGTCCGCCTGCCCGGCGGCGAGTACATCGAGGTGCACCAGCCGGTCGACGAGTACGAACTCATCAAGCTCGTCGACTTCGAGACGAGCGCTCCCCTCGTGGTGCGTCCGAACGACAAGGGCCGGATCCCGTGGCACCAGAACATGCGTGCGTCGCTGTCACGCTGGTTCTTCGAAGACCGCCTCGTCCCGCTTACGCAGGCCGACCTCGACGCGGCGCGCGCGCACCAGCACCACGAGCTCGACCACATCGCCGAGGAAGAGGCCGCGGAGCTCCAGGGCGCACACGAGCGCGCCGGCGTTCCCGATGCTCCCCTGCACCCGATCGACGACGGGCACAACACCGAGACGGCCAACCGCCCGTCGAACGTCATCGTGCCCGACGACGACAAGGACAAGAAGTAGGCCGCCAGGCCCGCCCCTAGACGGCAGGAAAGCGGCGAGGCATGACCGTTCAGGTCATCCTCGCCGCTTTCCTTCGTGCCCTAGCGTGAGCATATGATCGACGCCCTCACCTATTACCGCACGAAGCTCGAACTCGAGACTGACGCCTCAGACACGTATGCCGCTGTGAAGGCCGGTGAGCCCCTGGTGATCGTCGACGTCCGCAGCGACGAGGCCTGGCGTCAGGGTCATGTCGCGGGCGCGATCCACATGCCCTATCGCGAGGTCGCCGAGCGAGCGCCCCGCGAGATTGATCCTGGCGTTCGTGTGGTCGTGTACTGCTGGAGCCCCGGTTGCAATGCCGGCGCGAAGGGGGCGGTGGAGTTCGCTGCGCTCGGCTACCGGGTCAAGGAGATGATCGGCGGCTACGAATACTGGGTCCGTGAGGGATACCCCACCGAGAACGAGTCGGGCCCTCTCCCCCGCACGTTCGACCCGCTCGTCATGTACGTGCGGCCATGACCGACGCCCCACGGCGCGACCGGTTCAGCCAGTCAGCTCGGTGAAGTCATCGGCAAAACGGTCGGCCGCGGCCCCCGCCCAGACGGGCTCCTCTGCGCCCGGAGCGCCCGGCTCCAGGTCGCACACCACGGCAGTCACATTGTCGCGGGAGCCGGCGTCCAGAGCCGTGGAGACGAGCAGATCGGCAGCCTCATGCACGTCGCCCGCCGCGCTCATGAGATCGGCGATGACGGCGTCGGGCAGGTAGTCGCTGATGCCGTCGCTGCAGAGCAGCCAACGGTCGCCGAGAACGGGGACGCACTCGACCACGCGCACGAGATCCTCGTCGTCGCCGCGCAGGGATGCGGTGATGATATTCCGCCGCGGGTGAGTCATCGCGTCTTCCTCTCGCACGATGCCGAGGTCGACGAGGTTCTGCACGTAGGAGTCGTCGCGCGTCTGCCGCATGAGGCTGCCGTCGCGCATCAGGTACGCGCGTGAATCACCCGTGTGTGCCAGCAGAAGTCCGCCCTGGGTGTCGAGCCACAGCCCGGTGAACGTCGTGGCCATGCCGCTGAGAGCGGGATCACGCCGGACGTGAGCACCCAGGTCCCAGTTCGCGCCGCGAAGGCGCACCTGAAGAGCATCGGCATCCGGCACCCGTGCCCCACCGGCGACGAGCCGATGCAGCAGCGCTGACGACGCGAGATCGCCGGCCGGGCCGCCGCCAACACCGTCCGCGACAGCGGCGCCCCACGTCGAGGCGAACGCCGCATCCTGGTTCTCCACGCGAAACGCGCCGACGTCGGAGACGACGCCGGCGCGCAGGCGCAGGATCCCAGGATCAGTGCGCGAAGTATCCGCGGTAATACTCGTACACCCAGCCGATGATGGCGACCACGAAGACACCGATGCCCACAGGCATGAGCCACGTGCCGACGGCGAGACCGATCATGCCCAGCGCAGCGGAGAACGCGAGCACCAGCGGCCACCAGGACCAGGGGCTGAACTCGCCGAGCTCGGGGTCACCGTCGTCGATGTCAGCCGTGAGGACGTCTTCCGGCAGCTCGCCGCCCTGCGCGCGATGGACACGACTCACGTAGAAGCCGATCATCGCCCCCATGAAGGTGGTGAACAGCAGGGCGACCGTGCCGACCCACTCGATGGCGTTATACCACGCACGGTCGGAGTGCTCGACGATGTTCCAGCCGGTGTAGAGGATCGTCACGAGGAAGAAGAACCCCGTGAGGATCCACCAGAGATTGACGTTGGTCTTCACCTACTTGACCTCTCCCTCGGCGACATCGACCACCGGAGCGTCGGGTGCGTCCTTCGCCGGTCCCACGCCGACGGGGATGCCGGCCTCGGGGTGGTTCAGGTCGAACGCGGGACGCTCGCTGCGGATGCGCGGAATCGACGTGAAGTTGTGGCGCGGCGGCGGGCAGCTGGTCGCCCACTCGAGCGAGCCGCCATAGCCCCACGGGTCGTTCACCGTGACCTTCGGCGCCTTGCGCGCAGTGATCCAGACATTGAAGAGGAACGGGATCATCGACGCGCCCAGGATCATCGCACCGACGGTGGAGACCTGGTTCCCGAAAGTCCAGTCGTCGGCCGCCGAGTAGTCGGCGTAGCGGCGAACCATGCCGTCGACACCCAGCCAGTGCTGGATGAGGAAGGTCATGTGGAAGCCGATGAACAGCATCCAGAAGTGCACGTAGCCGAGACGCTCGTTGAGCATCCGCCCGGTCCACTTCGGCCACCAGAAGTAGAAGCCGGCGAACATCGCGAACACGACCGTGCCGAACACGACGTAGTGGAAGTGCGCGACGACGAAGTACGAGTCGGACAGGTGGAAGTCAAGCGGCGGCGACGCCAGGATCACACCCGTGAGACCACCGAACACGAACGAGACCAGGAAGCCCAGCGCGAAGACCATGGGCGTCTCGAAGGTCACGGAGCCTCGCCACATCGTGCCGATCCAGTTGAAGATCTTCACGCCCGTCGGGACGGCGATCAGCATCGTCATGATGGCGAAGAACGGCAACAGCACGGCGCCCGTGACGTACATGTGGTGCGCCCACACCGAGACCGACAGAGCGGCGATCGCGATCGTCGCGTAGACGAGCGTCTTGTAGCCGAAGATCGGCTTGCGACTGAACACCGGGAAGATCTCGGACACGATGCCGAAGAACGGCAGCGCGATGATGTACACCTCAGGGTGCCCGAAGAACCAGAACAGGTGCTGCCAGAGGAGCACACCGCCATTCTGCGGGTCGTAGATGTGCGAGCCGAGCACGCGGTCGGATGCGGCAGCCAGAATCGCCGCAGCCAGCACCGGGAACGCCATGAGGATCAGGATGCTCGTCACGAGGGTGTTCCACGAGAAGATCGGCAGGCGCCACATGGTCATGCCCGGGGCACGCATCGTGATGATCGTCGTGATGAAGTTGACGGCGCCGAGGATCGTGCCGAAGCCGCTCATGCCGAGGCCGAGCATCCAGAGGTTGCCGCCCGCGCCCGGTGAGAAGGTCGCGTTGGCGAGGGGCTGATAGGCGAACCATCCGAACGCGGCCGCACCCTGCGGAGTGAGGAAGCCGGCGACGGCGATCAGCGACCCGAACAGGAACAGCCAGAAGGCGAACGCATTCAGACGCGGGAACGCGACGTCGGGCGCGCCGATCTGCAGCGGCAGCACCGCGTTCGCAAAGCCCGCGAACAGCGGGGTCGCGAACATGAGCAGCATGATCGTGCCGTGCATCGTGAACAGCTGGTTGTACTGCTCCTTGGTCGGCACGACCTGCATGCCGGGCTCGAACAGCTCAGCGCGGATGATGAGCGCCATGACGCCGCCGAGCAGGAAGAAGAGCACGGAGGCGATCAGGTACATGTAGCCGATCGTCTTGTGGTCGGTGGAGGTGATCCACTTGACGATCAGGTTGCCCTTCTGCTCCACACGCGACGCGCTCATGAGCGCAGCCTGGCGCGGGGGCAGCGTGGTCGGACGGCTGAGCGTCTCGCTCTCGAGCGGAAGCGTCGTCGCCATCAGTGGTCTCCCTCGGATTCAGCGTGACCGTCGGTACCGGGAAGGTTCTGCAGGCGGTCGTAGGCGTCGTTGATGTCGCCGGTCTGTCCGGCATCGCGCAGCGAGGCGAGGTACGCGTCGTACTCGGCCTGCTCGACGACCTTGACGTCGAAGAGCATCATCGAGTGGTACTGGCCGCAGAGCTCGGCGCACTTTCCGTCGTACTCGCCGACTCGGGTCGGGGTGAAGGACCAGTAGTTGTCCTTGCCGATGTACATGTCCTTCTTGTAAAGGAAGTCGATGATCCAGAAGGAGTGGATCACGTCGCGCGACGTGAGCTTGATCTTCACTTCCTTGTCGACCGGCAGGTAGAGCGTCGGAAGCTCGCTCGTGATGTTGCCCTGGTCGTCGGTCTGGGCCTGGACGCCCATCGACCAGACGGCGTCGGAGGCGTCCTCGCAGTCGTTTCCGGCGTACTGGAAGTCGAACGCCCACTGCTTGCCGATCGCGATGATGCAGACATCGGGGTCGTCGTACTGGGTCTCAAGAATGGCCTGGTCGCGGGCTGTGAACGCGAAGAAGCCGATGACGAGGATGAACGGCACGATCGTGTAGAAGATCTCGATCGGCATGTTGTACCGCATCTGCACCGGCAGGCCGGTCTGGCCCTTGCGACGGCGGTAGGCGATGGCGGCGAAGCCCATCAGCGCCCAGGTGATGACGCCGACCACGAGCAGGACGATCCAGGAGTTCACCCAGAGACCGGAGACCATCTCTGTGCGGTCGGTCGCCTGCGTCCCGTCGTCGGTGAAGCCCGGAAGGAATCCGTTCAGCTCGGTCGGGGTGCAGGCCGCCAGAGCGATCGCCGTAGCGATGCCCAGCGGGATGACGGCCCAGCGGAGGCGACGTTTGACGCGCACGGTGCACCTTTCGGGGTCATGAAGGTCGAACACCAGCCAGTCTAGGGCAACCTCTCACCTGATTCAGGCCACGCCCACAGGATGTTCTGCCTTCCGGCAGGGGGAAAGCCGGTCTGATCAGTGGAAGCTGTCGCCGCAGGCGCAGCTGCCGGCAGCGTTCGGATTGTCGATCGTGAAGCCCTGCTCCGAGATCGTGTCCTTGAAGTCGATCGTCGCGCCGTCAAGGTAGGGGACCGACATGTCGTCGACGATGACCTCGACGCCGTCGAAGTCGACGGTCTTGTCGCCGTCGAGGAAGCGCTCGTCGAAGTACAGCTGGTAGATGAGGCCCGAGCAGCCGCCGGGCTGGACGGCGACGCGCAGACGCAGGTCGTCGCGGTTCTCCTGGTTCAGCAGACTCTTCACCTTGGCGGCAGCGGCCTCGGTCAGCACGACCCCGTGATCGGGCGTGGCGGTGGCTGCAGGCGACGTGGCGATGTCGGTCATGACTCTCCTGGAGGTCGGGCCGTCGGTGCGCTTCAGGCGCGGAGACGGCGGATGTCTCGATTCTACCGTCCTGCCTGCAGGAACGGCCCGACCTCACAGGGAATCAGAGCGTCGTGGAATCGAGACTCTCGAGCAGCAGCGCCTCGGACACGAGGGCGTGACGGAAGGTCTCGACGTGAAGCGACTCGTTGGGCGCGTGGGCTCGGGCGTGAGGGTCTTCGACGCCCGTCACGAGGATCTGAGCGCCCGGGAACTCGCGGACGAGATCGGCGATGAACGGAATCGACCCGCCCACCCCGATGTCGACGGGCGCGGCGCCGTAGCCCTCCTCCAGGGCCGCCCGCGCCTGACCGACGGCGTCACCCGAGGTGTCGACGAGGAACGGATCGCCCAGATCGACATCGCGGAACGTCAGCCGGGCGCCGAACGGCGCATGAGCCCGCAGGTGGGCCTCGATCGCGGCGTACGCGTCCTTCGCGGGCTGACCGGGAGCGATGCGCGCGCTGATCACCAGAGACAGTTCCGGCGTCAGCGTGTTCGACGCGTTCCGCACCGACGGGAAGTCGATGCCGGTGACCGTGATGGACGGCTTGTTCCAGATCCGGCTGAGGATCGTCCCGCGGCCGACGGGGCTCACGCCCTCCGGCAGCCCCGCCTCGCCGCGGAGCGTCGCCTCCGAGTAGTCGGGAGTCTCGGCGTCCCGCTCGGTCAGTCCCTCGACCGCGACGGCCCCGTCGCCGTCCCACAGCGTCGACAGCATCTTGACGGCCGCCATCATGGCGTCGGGGACTGCTCCCCCGTACATGCCCGAGTGGGAGGCGTGGCTGAGAGTGCTGACGTCGAGGGTGAACCGGACGTTGCCGCGCAGCGAGACGGTGAGCGCGGGCGTCACGGCATCCCAGTTGCCCGAGTCCGCCACCACGATCACGTCGGCGCGCAGCGCGTCGGCATTGTCGGCGAGGAACTGAGCGAACGAGCCGGAGCCGGCTTCCTCCTCGCCCTCGATGAAGAGATTGACGCCGAGGTCGAAGTCGGTGCCAAGCACCTCGACGAGCGCGCGCAAGGCTCCGACGTGTGCCATCACTCCGGCCTTGTCGTCGGCGGCCCCGCGACCGTAGAGCCGACCGTCACGGAGCGTCGGCTCGAAAGGCGCGGACTCCCACAGCCCGTCGTCACCCGTCGGCTGCACGTCATGGTGCGCATAAAGCAGGATCGTCGGACGCCCGTTCCGCGCGGCGCGCGTCGCGAGGACCGCCGGCATCCCCTCCTCCCCCGTGCCTGGAATGGTCGCGGTCTTCACCTCGACGCGGTCGAAGACGCCGATGCCGTCGAGCAGCGCCTTGACTGCTTCGGCGCTGCGCTGCACCTGCGCACGGTCGAATCCGGGGAACGCGATCGACGGGATGCGCACGAGAGAGCCGAGATCGGCGAGGGCAGAGGGCACCGCGGCCTCGGCCGCTGCCCGGACGGCTTCACGCCGGGGAAGTTCAGAGGTCATGCGGGTAATCTTAAGGGGCCCGCTTTCCGCCGATCCGAGGTTCCACCCGTGGCCAAGACCCCCGCCGTACCCGCTCCCGACACCGAGCCCGACGTCCCCTCCGGGCCGGGGAAGAACCGACCGACGCCGACACGCGCCGAACGCGAGGCCGCTCGCAAGCGCCCGCTCGTGGCCGACACCAAGGAAGCCCGCGCGCGTGCGAAGGCCGAGCTCGCCGCCCAGCGGGAGAAGGCCCGCATCGGCATGGCGAACGGAGACGAGCGCTACCTGCCGGCACGCGACAAGGGGCCGCAGCGACGCTTCGCGCGCGACTTCGTCGACGCCGGCTGGCACATCGGCGAGCTGATGATGCCGCTCATGATCGTCGTCATCCTGCTCAGCCTCATCCCGAGCCGCGACGTGGTCTTCTACGGCTTCCTCGGGCTCTGGATGTTCATCCTGTTCGTGGTCGCCGACATGATCATCACAAGCGCCCGCGTCAAGCGCGCCGCGAAGGCCAAGTGGGGCGAACGCCGCGAGAAGGGCCTCGGATGGTACGCGGCGATGCGCTCCATCCAGATGCGCTTCATGCGACTGCCCAAGGCGCAGGTCAAGCGCGGCGAGTTCCCCGCGTGACCCCGTGAACCAGGGAACGTCCCGCACCTGCCACGGTGCGGGCCGTTCTCGTCAGCGGCCCTTCGTCGACAGGACCTTGTACTCGATCGTGATGGATTCGACACCCAGCCTGCTCTGCTTGCCGAGGCCCGCGATCACGACCAGCCTGCGCGTGCCCTCAGGCAGCGACAGCCAGCGGTTCCTGCTGGCCCCCTTCGCGACCAGCTCGACGCCCTTCACGATCTCGTCGCCGGGGCGGGCATACCCCCGCCGCGGTGCGCGAGGCTGTGTCGCACACGTCCTCCCCCGGTTCAACACACGAACGAGAAGACTCTCATGAAGAGTGGGTTCGGCGATAGGTCCGAAGGTGCAGGCGTCAGCGCAGGGCGAGTCCCCGGTTGACCTGACGGGCCCACAGCGGCCCGCGGTAGATGAACGCCGTGTAGCCCTGCACGAGGTCCGCTCCTGCCTCCAGGCGCTCGCGCACATCGTCGGCGGTCTCCACTCCCCCGGCCGCGATGACGCAGAAATCCCCGGGGACCGACGCTCGCACGATTCGGAGGACGTCCAGCGCCCGCTCCCGGAGGGGAGCGCCCGAGAGTCCGCCCGCTCCGATCGCCGCGACTTCGTCGACGCCAGCCGCCAGACCCTCCCGGGAGATCGTCGTGTTCGTCGCGATCAGGCCCGCCAGCCCCACGTCGACCGCGAGGCGCGCGATCGCCTCGACCTCCTCGTCGGGGAGGTCGGGAGCGATCTTCACGAGCAGCGGTGTCGCGCCGGCGGCCGCGTGCACCGCCTCCAGCAGGGGACGCAGCGTCTCGACCGCCTGCAGCCCGCGGAGCCCCGGCGTGTTCGGCGACGACACGTTGACGACGAGGTAGTCGGCAACGGGTGCCACCAGCCTCGTGCTGGCGACGTAATCCGCGGTCGCGCGCTCGACGTCGACGACGCGGCTCTTGCCGATGTTCGCGCCGATGACGGGGCGCGAGGAGCGACGGCGGAGGCGTGCGAGCCGGCGGGATGCCGCCGCGGCTCCGGCGTTGTTGAAGCCCATCCGGTTGATCAGCGCCCGGTCGTCGATGAGGCGAAACAGACGCGGCCGCGGGTTGCCGTCCTGCGGAATCGCCGTGACCGTCCCGATCTCGACGTGACCGAAGCCGAGGGAGTGAAGGCCCTTCACCGCGACGGCGTTCTTGTCGAAACCCGCCGCGATGCCGAAGGGCGAATCGAACACGAGTCCGAGCCGCTCGGTTCGCAGCGACGCGTCTGGGCGCGTGAGAGCACGGACCAGCCACGAGAGCGGCGGCACGCCGAGCAGGCGGATCACCGGCATCACCAGGCGGTGCGCCGTCTCGGCATCCATGCGGGAGAAGACGGTGCGGAAGATGAACGGGTACATCGGCTCCCAGCCTTGAATCGCGAGGTCAGTCGGCTGCGGCTGCCCGAGCCGCGTGGTCAGCGCGCAGCTGCGCGATCGACGCCTCGAAGTCCTCCAGCGAGTCGAAGGCCTGGTACACGCTTGCAAAGCGCAGGTAGGCCACCTCGTCGAGCTCGCGCAACGGTCCGAGGATCGCAAGGCCGATCTCGTTCGTATCGATCTGCGACGATCCCGTCTGGCGCACGGCCTCCTCAACGGCCTGCGCCAGCACCGCAAGGTCGGAGTCCGTCACGGGACGGCCCTGGCACGCCTTGCGGACGCCGGACATGACCTTCTCCCGACTGAACGGCTCGATGACGCCCGATCGCTTGATCACGTTGAGACTCGCCGTCTCGATGGTCGAGAAGCGCCCGCCGCATTCGGGACACTGCCGCCGACGACGGATGCTGAGTCCGTCGTCGCTCGTCCGGGAGTCGATGACGCGGGAGTCGGGGTGACGACAGAAGGGGCAATGCATGGTGACTCCAGCCTAGGGTGCCGTCGGCGTCTCGAAGCGTGCCGTGACCGCTTCGCCGTGTGCCGGCAGCGCCTCCGCCGTCGACAGCGCGACGATGCCCGCACTCACGGACGCCAGGGCGTCGCGGTCATACCGGATGACCTGCTGCGGCCGCAGGAACGTCGAGGCCGACAGGCCCGAGGCGTAGCGAGCCTGACCGCCCGTGGGCAGCACGTGGTTGCTTCCCGCGAGGTAGTCGCCCAGGCTCACGGGCGTGTGGTCGCCGACGAACACCGCTCCCGCGTTGACGTAGTCGTCGACGACGGGGTCAGCGAGGTGGAGTTCCAGGTGCTCAGGCGCATACGCGTTGCTGAACGCCGTTGCGGCCGCGATGTCATTGACGAGCACGATCGCCGACTGCGGGCCCCGCAGGGCCTCGGCGATGCGATCAGCGTGCAGCGTGGCTGCCGCACGTGCCTCGACCTCAGCCGCGACCGTGGCGGCGAGCTGATCGGAGGGCGTCACAAGGACGGCGGCGGCCTGCTCGTCGTGCTCCGCCTGGCTCACCAGGTCGGCTGCGACCAGACGGGGATCGGCGGAGTCGTCGGCGACGATGAGGATCTCCGTCGCGCCGGCCTCTGAGTCGGTGCCGACCATGCCCGCGACGACGCGCTTCGCGAGCGCGACGAAGTTGTTGCCCGGCCCGGAGATGACATCGACGCCGTCGAGACCGAGGGTCGGTATGCCGTATGCCAGCGCCCCGATCGCGCCGGCTCCGCCCATCGCATAGACCTCCTCGACGCCGAGGAGCTTGGCCGCGGCGAGGATGACGGGGTGGACGCGGCCACCCTGGTCGCGCTGCGGCGGGGATGCGAGGGCGACCTGCTGCACTCCGGCGACCTGGGCGGGGACGACGTTCATCACGACGCTCGACGGGTACACGGCCTTGCCGCCGGGCACGTAGACGCCGACCCGCTGCACGGGCCGCCAGCGCTGCTCGACGCGTGCGCCGGGTGCGAGCTCGGTGACCGCGTCTTCAGGAACCTGCGCGGCCGACGCACGGCGCACGCGGGAGATGGCCTCATCGAGTGCCTCACGCACGGCGGGATCGAGCGAGGCGAGTGCTTCGTCGAGGTGATGCGGGGGAACCCGCACCTCGTGGCCTTCGACGCCGTCGAACTGTGCGGCCTGCTCACGCAGCGCCTCCTCCCCGCGCGCGGCCACGTCGTGGACGATGCGAGCAGCGGTGGTGAGCGCCTCGTCACGGGCGGCGGAGGCCCGAGGCACAGCGGCGAGGAGTTCGGCCGTCGTGAGGACGCGACCGCGCAGATCGATCGTGCGAAGCATCCTTCCAGCGTACTTTGCTCGCCGATGCGGCATGACCGCCCCCTCCCCCTTCAACGGCGAGAGGGGGCGCTGATGATGCGATTCAGCCGCGCGTGACGCCGGCGACGTCGTGCAGGTAGCCGACGCGCCCGTCTTCGTGACGCACGACGAAGGTGTCGCCGCGGTCCTCGATCACGAGCGCCCACGCGGTCGGTCCGATGGTGAACAGCGGGATGCCGTTCTCGTCGACGACGTCACGCTCGACGGGCGCAAGCGCCCAGAAGGCCTGGGTCGCCGCGGGCGCCGGCTCGGGATCCCGTTGATCGTCGAACGGCGCGAACACCGGTTCGGGCTCGGATGTCGCGACCGGCGCCGGGGCCTGACCTGTCTCCGCGACGGGCTCCTCGTGGGTCGGCGCGGGCTTGGCCGGGCGCGGGACGACGGTTCGCACGGGGCGTGCGCTGCGGTGCGCGGGGACCTCAGGGCGTCCACGGAAGTCCTCGTCGAACGGGGGGATGAACGGTGCAAGGACCGTGAGGAAGACGCCGGCCAGCATCAGGAGGAACTCGACCCACACGACCCAGCTGCTGAGCCACAGGCCGGTCTGGATGCCACGGGCGATATTGGTCCAGAGCGTGCCGAGCCAGATGAGGGCCGACACCGAGAACGCGACGGAGGCGAACTGGTCGACGGCCAGCGAGCCGACGCGACGGATGCCGTCCGGTGAGAACCTCCGCAGCACGATCAGGAAGACGGCGGCCGTCGGGACGCCGATCGTGAGGATCCAGTCGATGCCGGAACTCCAGACGGATCCGAAGGGGAGAAGCACGGACTGCACACGGGTGTCGACCCAGACGGAGAAGAACGACACGATGAAGGCGAGGAGCCACACACCCAGAAGGGCGATCTCGCGGATGCTGAAAGGGCCGATGCCGTACTGGACATCGTCGTTCTGGGTCGATGAATCGAACGAGAACGGCCCCTCGGCTTCAGAGCTGACGGGCGTCCCGTAACGCGAGTCGTCGGCGACTGCTCCGGTGTGGTCACCGGTGGTCGCGTCCGGTTCGTTCCGGGGGAAGGTGGGGTCGTCGCTCACGACGTGATCCTTTCGACTGATGGGCGGATCGGTCTTTGCGATCCTACTCGCGTGGCCTCCGTGGGCCAGGGGGTGGACAGCGGTGCGGTACAGGGCTCAGCCGAGGCAGTTCGGCCCGAGGAGTCCCTTCAGCTCGCCATACAGGTCGACGGTCACCGAGACAGGCTTCGGCACTTCGAACACTTTGGCCGTCCCTCCCCGGTGGAGCTTGAGCGTGACCTCGGTGCCCCCTGGGTGCCTGCCGAGCACCTCGGCGAGCTGCGAGATCGTCGTCTCGGTGGCCCGATGCTCGGGCATCATGAGCACGAGAGGTCCGGACGCGTCGACGGAACCGAGATCGGGCACGAACGCGGACTGTCCGTGGAGGTTGAGCCCGTCATCGCGGCGAGACACGCGTCCGCGGACCACGAGGATCGTGTCGGCCTGCAGCAGCGACTGGAATTCCGTATAGGTCTTGCCCATGAACATCACGGTCACTTCGCCGTCGAAGTCCTCAACGGTGATCATGCCGTAAGGATTGCCGCTCTGTTTGGCGACGCGGTGCTGGACGCTCGTGACGAGTCCCGCGACGGTCACCTGGTCGCCGTCCTGCACGTCTTCGGAGGACAGCAGGTCGTGGATCGAGGTCGACGCGTGCTTGGCGAGCGGGATCTCGAGGCCGGCGAGGGGGTGGTCCGACACGTAGAGCCCCAGCATCTCGCGTTCGAAGGCGAGCTTGTCCTTCTTGGTCCACTCCGGCCGCGCCGGGACCTTCGCGGGCAGGCTCTCTTCCATTCCCTCATAGAGGCTGTCGAAATCGAAGCCGATGGCGCCCTGCGCCTCGTTCCGTTTGCGGTCGACGGCTGCTTCGGTCGCTGCCTCGTGGATCTCCATGAGTGCGCGACGCGTGTCGCCCATCGAGTCGAAGGCGCCCGCCTTGATGAGCGACTCCACCGTGCGCTTGTTCGCGACGTGCATCGGCACCTTGTCGAGGAAATCGTGGAAAGACGCGAAGTTGCCCTTCTTGCGCGTCTCGACGATGCCGTCGACGACGTTGCTGCCGACGTTGCGCACGGCGCCCAGGCCGAAGCGGATGTCGTCGCCGACGGCCGCGAAGAAGCTGATCGACTCGCGGACGTCGGGTGGGAGAACCTTGATGCCCATCCGACGGCACTCGTTGAGGTAGACCGCCATCTTGTCTTTCGAGTCTCCGACGCTCGTGAGCAGCGCCGCCATGTACTCGGCGGGGTAGTGCGCCTTGAGGTAGGCGGTCCAGTACGAGACGAGGCCGTAGGCCGCGGAGTGCGCCTTATTGAAGGCGTAGTCGGAGAACGGCAGCAGAATGTCCCACAGCGCCTGAATCGCGCCGTCGCCGAACCCGCGCTCCTTCATGCCGCTCGAGAAGCCCTCGTACTGCTTGTCGAGCTCGGACTTCTTCTTCTTGCCCATCGCGCGGCGCAGGATGTCCGCCTGCCCGAGCGAGAACCCCGCGACTTTCTGCGCGATCGCCATGACCTGCTCCTGATAGATGATCAGGCCGTACGTCGTGTCGAGGATGTCCTTGAGGGGCTCCTCTAGCTCGGGGTGGATGGGCGTGATCGGCTGCAGGCCGTTCTTGCGCAGAGCGTAGTTGGTGTGGGAGTTCGCACCCATGGGTCCCGGTCGGTACAGCGCGATGACGGCCGAGATGTCCTCGAAGTTGTCGGGCTTCATGAGCCGCAGGAGCGAGCGCATGGGGCCGCCGTCGAGCTGGAAGACGCCCAGGGTGTCGCCTCGGGTGAGCAGGTCGTACGCGGCGCGGTCGTCGAGGCTGAGGTGCTCGAGGTCGAGCTCCTCGCCCCGGTTGCTGCGGATGTTGTCGAGCGCGTCGGAGATGATCGTGAGGTTGCGGAGCCCCAGGAAGTCCATCTTGATCAGACCGAGGGTCTCGCACGACGGGTAGTCGAACTGCGTCACGATCTGGCCGTCCTGCTCGCGGCGCATGATCGGGATGATGTCGAGCAGCGGCTCGCTCGACATGATGACGCCGGCGGCGTGCACGCCCCACTGACGCTTGAGGCCCTCGAGTCCGAGCGCGCGCTCGAACACCGTCTTCGCGTCCGGGTCGGTGTCGACGACCGACCGGAACTCGCTCGCTTCCTTGTAACGGGGATGCTGAGGGTCGAACATGCCGTCGAGCGGCATGTCCTTGCCCATCACGGCCGGCGGCATCGCCTTGGTCAGCTTCTCGCCCATGCTGAACGGGAAGCCGAGCACGCGCCCGGCATCCTTGAGGGCCTGCTTCGACTTGATCGTGCCGTACGTGACGATCTGCGCGACGCGCTCCGAGCCGTACTTCTGCGTGACGTACTCGATGACCTCGCCACGGCGACGATCGTCGAAATCGACGTCGAAGTCGGGCATGCTGACGCGGTCGGGGTTGAGGAAGCGCTCGAAGATGAGGCCGTGCTCGAGCGGATCGAGGTCGGTGATGCGCATGGCGTATGCGACCATCGAGCCCGCACCGGAGCCGCGGCCGGGACCCACACGGATCCCGTGGTCCTTCGCCCAGTTGATGAAGTCGGCGACGACGAGGAAGTAGCCCGGGAAGCCCATCTGCAGGATGATGCCGACCTCGTACTCGGCCTGCTTTCGGACATTGTCGGGGATGCCGTCGGGATAGCGGTAGTGGAGGCCCTTCTCGACCTCCTTGATGAGCCAGCTGTCCTCCGTCTCGCCATCGGGCACCGGGAATCGCGGCATGTAGTTGGCCGACGTGTTGAACTCGACCTGGCACCGTTCGGCGATCAGCAGCGTGTTGTCGCACGCCTCTGGGTGATCGCGGAAGAGCTGGCGCATCTCCTGCGCCGTCTTGATGTAGTACCCGTCGCCGTCGAACTTGAACCGGTTCGGGTCGTCGAGCGTCGATCCGGACTGCACGCACAGGAGGGCGGCGTGGGCGTCGGCCTCGTGCTGGTGCGTGTAGTGCGAGTCGTTCGTAGCGACGAGCGGGATGTCGAGGTCTTTCGCGAGGCGCAGCAGGTCGGTCATGACCCGTCGCTCGATCGACAGCCCGTGGTCCATGATCTCGGCGAAGTAGTTCTCCTTGCCGAAGATGTCCTGGAACTCGGCGGCGGCCGCGCGCGCGGCGTCGTACTGACCGAGGCGGAGGCGGGTCTGCACCTCGCCCGACGGGCAGCCCGTGGTGGCGATCAGACCCCTGCCGTACTGCTGCAGGAGCTCACGGTCCATGCGGGGCTTGAAGTAGTAGCCCTCGATGCTGGAGAGCGAGCTGAGGCGGAAGAGGTTGTGCATGCCCTCCGTCGTCTCGCTCCACATCGTCATATGCGTATAGGCGCCCGAGCCCGAGACGTCGTCGGACTTCTGGTCGGGCGAGCCCCACGCGACGCGGGACTTGTCGCTGCGGTGCGTGCCCGGCGTGACATAGGCCTCGAGACCGATGATCGGCTTGACCCCCGCGGCGTTCGCGGCGCGATAGAACTCGAACGCGGCGAAAGTGTTGCCGTGGTCTGTCACGGCGATCGCGGGCATGCCGTACTCGGCCGCCGCCTGCGTCATGGCGCCGATCTTGGCGGCGCCGTCGAGCATCGAGTACTCGCTGTGCACGTGCAGATGTACGAAGGAGTCGGATGCCACACATCGAGTCTACGAAGGGCGCCGACATCGACCGCCGCCCACGCCCCGGTGCGACTCAGGTCACCTCAACCTCGGGTTGAAGGTGAGGCCGCCGCGCCGCTCGGACGACCACCCGCCCCTACGCTGGAGGACATGGCCACCCCTGAGTTCGTCGTCGCGCTGCGTGAGAGGATCGGGCATGCCCCGCTCCCCCTCGTCGGCGTCACCGCGGTCGTGTTCAAAGACGACAAGGTCCTGCTCGGCAGGCGCGCCGACAACGGATCCTGGCAGTGCGTCTCGGGCATCGTGGAGCCCGGCGAGGAGCCGGCCGACGCCGCCGTGCGCGAATGCGCGGAGGAGGCCGGCGTCGTCATCCGCGTGACACGACTCGCCCTCGTCGAGCAGCAGCCGCGGACCACCTACGCGAACGGCGACGAGGTCGACTACCTTGACCTCGTCTTCCGGTGCGACTGGGTCTCGGGCGAGCCACACCCCGCCGACGGCGAGCTCACCGACGTCGGCTGGTACGGCCTGGGCGAGCTGGGCGATGTCGACCAGTCGCATGTGCGGAAGATCGCCCTCGCGATCGCCGAGGACGACCCCGCGTCCTTCCGCGGCGGCCGCTGACGAAGGGCCCCGTCAGATCTCGTCGAGCGCGTAGGCGTCGATCCACGAGCGCGGCAGGGGCAGCGGCACGCCGTACAGGTAGCGGATCAGCTGGCCGTGATGCTGCGCCTCATGTTCGAGGAGCGCGAGCGCCCACTCGAGCGACGATTCGTCATCGTCCCCGATCTCATTCAGCCACGCCGTGACATCGGCCGCCGTCCGCTCGAGCGTCGCGGCGACCGCCGCGGGCGCGTCATCCGCGGCGACCGAGCTGTCGAAGCCCTGCCACGAGCCTGCGCGCGCCGCACGGGGATAGCTCTCGCGTGCCCCCACGACGCACCAGAAGTGGTTGCGCACGTCACTCGAGCGCACGCCGGGAAGCCGTGATCCCAGCTGCTCGGGTGTGAGTGCGCCGATCAGGTCGGCGTACAGGCGCTGCGACGCATGCATGCGTCGCACCAGCAGGGCGGTGATCGCGGTCATCTCAGGTCCTTTCGCATGAGAACCCGCGGGTGACCCGCGAGCACGGAGTCGGTGTCGGCGACCTTCACGAAGCCCGCCTTCTCGAACAGGGAGCGCGTGCCCACGTAAGCCATCGTGAGGTCGATGCGCTCGCCGCGGCTGTCGAGCGGATAGCCCTCGACGGCCGGAGCGCCGGCATCCCGTGCGACATCGACTGCGCCCGAGATCAGATGATGCATGATCCCCTTCTTGCGGTGGCCGGGGCGCACACGGAAGCACCAGAGCGACCACACGTCGAGATCGTCGACGTGCGGGATGCGCCGGTTGCGCGCGAACGTGGTCTGTGCGCGCGGATGCAGGGCGGCCCAGCCGACAGGCTCGTCGTCGTCGTAGGCGAGCACTCCGGGCGGCGGATCGATGGCGCACAGCTCCTTCGCCTTGCGGGCGCGGTCGGGCCCTCGCAGCTCCCGCACATCGCCTCCGAGCCGGTAGCTGAGGCAGAAGCACACGCTCGAGTCGGGGTTCTTCGGCCCGATGACGGCGGCCATGTCGGCGAACACCGTCGCTGGGCGCACTTCGATCACCACGGAGACTCTCTCCTCATGCGCACAGCATGCCGGATATCGCCGACATCGGGCCGGAGGTCACTCGGCGCGCAGCACTTCGAGTGCGTGAGCGAGGTCGGCGGGGTACTCCGACGTGAAGGTGACCCACTCCCCGGTCACAGGATGCGAGAACGACAGCTCACGCGCGTGCAGCCATTGACGGATGAGGCCGAGGCGGGCAGACATCGTCGGATCGGCTCCATAGAGCGGATCGCCCACGCACGGATGCCGGTGCGCCGCCATGTGCACGCGGATCTGGTGCGTGCGCCCCGTCTCAAGGTGGATCTCGAGGAGGGAGGCGCCGCGGAACGCTTCGATCGTCTCGTAGTGCGTGACAGAGTCCTTGCCGTCGGGGGTGACGGCGAACTTCCACGAGTGCGAGGGGTGGCGGCCGATCGGCGCGTCTATCGTGCCGGCGAGGGGGTCGGGGTGCCCCTGCACGACGGCGTGGTAGATCTTCTCGACCTCTCGCTCCTTGAACGCGCGCTTCAGCGCCGTGTATGCGCGCTCGCTCTTGGCTACCGCCATCAGGCCGCTCGTGCCGACGTCGAGCCGATGGACCACGCCCTGACGCTCGGGAGCCCCGCTCGTGGCGACACGGTAGCCGCCCGCGGCCAGTGCGCCGAGCACCGTGGGACCCTCCCACCCGATAGAGGGATGGGCGGCGACACCGGACGGCTTGTCGACCACGACGATGTCGTCGTCGTCGTAGACGATGCCGAGGTCGGGCACCTCCACCGGGATCACCTCAGGCTCGCGACGCGGCTCCCACTCGACCTCGAGCCAGCCCCCGCCACGCAGGCGGTCGGATTTCGCCAGCGGGCGCCCGTCGAGGCGAGCACCCCCCGCGTCGACGACGTCGGCGGCGAAAGTGCGCGAGAACCCCAGCATCTTGGCCAGCGCTGCGTCGACGCGCACGCCGTCGAGTCCGTCCGGCACAGGGAGGGTGCGGGACTCCATGTCACTTTCCCCGTCGCCGGTCGGGGCCGGCATCGCCGGATGACGCATCGCCCTCAGCGGCGGCATCGGCCGTGGGCGGGAGAGTCTCAGAGGACGCGCCTCGTGGCTCACGCGTGCCGTCGAGCCGGAGGCCGAAAAGCACGAGCAGCGCGACGGCGATCATCATCGTGACGATGAAGATGTCGGCCACGTTGTAGATGGCAGGCATCATCCACGGGGTGTGGATGAAGTCGACGACATGACCCACGGCGAAGCCGGGCTCGCGGAAGACGCGATCGGTGAGATTGCCTACGACCCCACCCAGCAGCAGGCCGAGCACGGCGGCCCACAGCAGCGAGCGCACACGTGTGATCGCGAGGACCACGATCGCGACCGCGGCGGCCGCCAGCACGATCGTGAAGATCCAGGTGACGCCCTCGCCGAGCGAGAACGCCGCGCCGGGGTTGCGCGTCACATAGAACTGCAGCACGTCGCCCCACACCGCGATGGCCTGCTCATACGGCAGGTTCGCGAGAACGAGATTCTTGGTGAACTGATCAGCGGCCAGCACCAGCACCGCCAGGAACGCGATGATGGCACCGGCCGCTGCAGCACGAGCCCCCACGGGCCCAGTGTCACGACCTGTCAAAGAGGCGCCGCTTACAGACCTGCGGACGAGACCGGCGTCGCACCAGACGAGGTGCCCGTGACATCGAGGTCGCGGAGCTTCTCCTCGATGAAGCTGCGGAGCTGCGAACGGTAGTCGCGCTCGAACTGGCGGAGCTCGCTGATGCGGCCCTCGAGCACACCGCGCTCGCTCTCGAGACGGGCGATCTCGTCGCGTGCCTTGGCCTCGGCGTCGGCGAGGATCGCAGCGGCCTGCGCCTGAGCCTCGGAGATGAGCTTCTCCTTCTGCGCGAGGCCCTCGGCGACGTGCTCGTCGTGCAGACGCTGCGCGAGCTCGATGATGCCGGCGGACGCCGCGGCGGGAGCGGCGGAGGGGGCTTCGGCGGGCGCCTCCTCGACAACGGGCTCCTCGGCGGCCGGAGCGGGCTCAGCGGGCGCGGCAGCCGGAACGGCGCCCGATTCGTACGCCGCCAGCTTGGCCTTCAGCTCCTCGTTCTCGGCGATGGTCTTGCGCCACTCGACGACGATCTCATCGAGGAAGTCATCGACCTCGTCCGGGTCGAAGCCCTCCTTGAACCGGACATGCTGGAACTGCTTGGTGACGACGTCTTCGGGGGTGAGAGCCATTGTGTTGTCCTCTTTCAGAGCTTCACGACGGAGCCGCTGGGCGGTGACCCGCGGACGGCGAGCCGTATCCGAACAGCATAGTGCGCCCTCTGCGGGGGCGCGAGAAAGGGCGATCAGAAGCGCATGATGACGCCGGTGATCGACAGCAGAACGAAACAGCACAGCATGGTGATCGGGAATCCGAGGTCGATCGCGATCGGCCCCAGCCGCAGCGGAGGAATGAACCTGCGGAAGAACCTCAGCGGCGGATCGGTGAGGGTGTAGACGGTCTCGGCCAGCACGAGGCCGACCCCTCGAGGACGCCACTCGCGGTTGAAGAGCGGTATGTACTCGAGAATGACGCGCGCGAGCAGAACGAAGATGTAAAGGGCCAGCAGCGTATTGACGATGCCGGCGACGAGTCGGACGACCTCCACGACTTACGGCGCGAAGGGGCCGGCCTCGGGGTCGGCCTGTGCGACGACGCCGTCACCGGAGACCGCGATGTTCTCGGGCGACAGGAGGAAGACCTTGCTGGTGACGCGCTCGATGCGGCCGAAGAGGCCGAGCGAGAGGCCGCTCGCGAAGTCCACGAGGCGACGTGCGTCGGCATCGCTCATCTGCGAGAGGTTGATGATGACAGGGATGCCGTCGCGGAAGGCCTCGGCGATGCCCTGCGCGTCGCGGTACTGCTTGGGATGCACGGTGAGGATCTCGCTCACCGCACCCACGGCAGGCTGACGGACGACGGCGGGGCGGTGCAGGGGCGTCACGGGCGCGGTCTTCTCCGCGGTCTTCTCGACCGCCTTCTCACGACGGGGGGCGGGGGCCGCAGCGGCCTGCTCCTCGTAGATCTCCTCTTCGTCTGCGAGACCCAGGTACACCATGGTCTTCTTCAGCGGGTTCGACATCGCATCCTCCGTTTGCTCGTCTGTTTCGAGGTTATCCGCGCTGCGGGCGCGGACCCGTTATTGCCGTGCCGATACGCAGGTGTGTCGCGCCGGCGGCGATCGCCTCGGCGAAATCACCCGACATCCCGGCCGAGATCCATGCGGCATCCGGCACGACGGAGCGCACGGCGGCGGACACGCGGGCCAGCCGGTCGAACGCGGACGCCGGCGGCTCGTCGAGCGGCGCGACCGCCATGACGCCGCGCAGGCGCAGCGACGAGCAGCGCTCGACGATGTGCGTCGCCAGAGCCTCGGCTCCCGTCGGCTGCACTCCCCCACGGCCGGGATCGTCGGTGAGGTTCACCTGCACCAGCACATCGAGCGGGGTCGCCGCTTCGGCATCCGCCGCGTGCAGCGCATCGGCCAGCCGATCCCGATCGACCGAGTGCACGACCGAGGCGGACGCCCGGATCGCTCGCGCCTTCTTGGTCTGTGCCTGGCCGATGAAATGCCACGTCAGTCCGTCGTACGCGGGCAGCTCCGCACGCTTGGCCGTGAGCTCCTGCTGGCGGTTCTCCCCGACGTCTCTGACGCCGAGCTCGTACAGCGCCGATACGACCGAGCTCGGATGGAACTTCGTGACGACGATGCGGGTCAGCTCAGAGGGGTCGCGGCCCGCCGACCTCGCCGCATCCGCGATGCGGGCGTCGAGGTCGGCGAGTCGGCTGCCCAGGTCCACTTACTTGAGAAAGTCGGGAACGTCGAGGTCGTCGTCGCCGAAGACGGAATCGTTCGACGTCGAGATCGACACCGAAACCGTCTCCTTGGGCTCCGTCTCGGCCGCGAGCTCGCGCGCCGCCTCGTCGGCGGGCACCGGCGGGACCACCGGCGCGGTGCGCTGCGTCGCGATCGGCTCGAGACGCGCCTGGGGCTCGCCGCCGTCGAAGCCGGCCGCGATGACCGTGACGCGCACTTCGTCGCCGAGCGTGTCGTCGATGACCGTTCCGAAGATGATGTTGGCCTCGGGGTGCGCGGCCTCCTTCACCAGCTGAGCGGCGTCGTTGATCTCGAAGATGCCGAGGTTGGAGCCGCCCTGGATCGACAGCAGCACACCGTGTGCGCCTTCGATCGACGCCTCGAGCAGCGGCGACTCGACCGCCAGCTCGGCGGCCTTGATCGCACGGTCGGCGCCGCGAGCGGAGCCGATGCCCATCAGGGCTGAGCCCGCGCCCTGCATGACCGACTTGACGTCGGCGAAGTCGAGGTTGATCAGACCCGGGGTCGTGATGAGGTCGGTGATGCCCTGGACACCGGCGAGGAGCACCTGGTCTGCTGTGGCGAACGCCTCGATCATCGAGATGCCGCGGTCGCTGATCTCCAGGAGGCGGTCGTTCGGCACGACGATGAGCGTGTCGACCTCTTCCTTGAGCTTGGCGACGCCCGCCTCGGCCTGGCTCTGACGGCGACGGCCCTCGAAGGAGAAGGGCTTGGTCACGACACCGATCGTGAGCGCGCCGATCGACTTGGCGATGCGCGCCACGACGGGCGCGCCGCCCGTGCCGGTGCCGCCGCCCTCACCGGCTGTGACGAAGACCATGTCGGCGCCCGCGAGCGCCTCTTCGATCTCCTCGGCGTGATCCTCGGCGGCGCGACGGCCGACCTCGGGGTCAGCGCCCGCACCCAGGCCGCGCGTGAGCTCGCGACCCACGTCCAGCTTGACGTCGGCGTCGCTCATCAGCAGCGCCTGCGCGTCCGTGTTGACGGCGATGAACTCGACACCACGCAGGCCGAGCTCGATCATCCGATTGACGGCGTTCACGCCGCCACCGCCCACGCCGACGACCTTGATCACCGCGAGGTAGTTCTGGTTCTGGCTCATGCCGGCCTCCGTATCGTCCCGAACCGTGCGTCTCGACGTTGTCTCAACCTTCAACCTCAACCAGAGGTTTAAAGAATTGCCGAGTATGCATTTCCTGAACTCGAAGGTATGCGGCGCATGCCGGCACAGCCGACAGGACACAGGCGTGTCGCGAATCGGGTCGCGAAAGTCGGCGTCCGGGACGAGTCCCCGTTCGCAGAGCGTGTGCCGTCAGCGGACGACGACGGCGCTCGGCGAGGACACGTCATACACGGAGACCTTCGACGGCGGCCGAACCGCCATGATGCGCTCCAAGACGATGGCCTTGTACGCCGAGTCCGACGCGTCACCCCACACGACATCGGTGTCGGTCTTGCCGAGCGTGAGCGTCACGTCGTTCGGCGTCGACGCCGACATCGCCGTCACCTGCGTGCGGATGTCGTCCGGCAACGAGCGGTATACGCGGCCGATCGCGGGAAACGCCCTCGACGTCACTCCCCCGCGCACGTCGATGATCGGGTGCCCCTTGGGCCGGGCAGGCGTCGTCGAGAGCGCGACGCCGGCGGCGTCGACGAGCGTGTAGCCCGCGGCGGACTTGATCGTCCCGATCGGAGTGCGCTCGACGATGCGGACGATGAGGTCATGGGGCGGGCGCGCCTCGAGCGTGTAGGACTCGACGAGCGGAAACGCCACGAGCGCCGCCTTCACCTCGCTGGAGTCGACCAACGCCAGCGGGCGACCCAGCTGCCCCGACAGCGCCTGCTCCACCGTCTCCGCCGGCAGTGCGGACGTGCCCACGACACGCACCCGCTCGACGCCGAACAGAGGACTGTAGGCGGCCCCCACCGTGCCGAGCACGAGCAGCACGAGGGCGCCAGCCACTCCCAGCCACGTCATCCGGCGGCGCCGCTGGCGTGCCGTGAACCGACGCACCTCGGCGCGGAGAGCACGACGACGCGCTCGCGCAGCCGCCCATACGTCGCGTGCACGCATTGTCGGCGCATCCCCGTCGTCCGCCGACTCGGATAGGAGCGCGTCGCCGTCCACCGGGCGCTCGAACGGAAGCACAGGAGCAGTGTCAGCCAGCTCATTCGCAGCACCGGACGCGGCGGAAGCCTCAGCTGACGTCGGGTCGGCGACGAACCCGCTGGGCTCCGCTGCCAGCTCAGCGTCGTCGGCACCGCCCTCGCGCGCGAAGCGGATCGCGTCGTCCGTCGCGGGCTCACGCGACGGCGGTGGAGGCGGCAGCGGCGAGGGCCGGCGCACGCGTCAGCCCCGCTCCGGCCGCAGCGCCTCGAGGACCTGCGGGATGATCTGGTAGACGTTGCCGCAGCCCAGCGTGATGACATAGTCGCCCTCACGCGCGACCGACGCCGTGTACTCGGCTGCGCGCTGCCAGTCGGCCTCGAAGTGCACCTTGGCGGGGTCGGAGAAGGCCCCCGACACGAGCTCCCCCGTGACCCCGGGAACCGGGTCCTCGCGGGCGCCGTAGACGTCGAGCACCACCGTGTGGTCGGCCTTCGACTCCAGCACCTCGGCGAACTCACGGAACATCTCCTGGGTCCGCGAGTAGGTGTGCGGCTGGTGGAGGGCGATGATGCGTCCCTCGCCGATCACGCTGCGGGCGGCATCGAGCGCCGCCGCGACCTCGGTGGGGTGGTGCGCGTAGTCGTCGAAGACGCTCACCCCGCGCTCTGCCCCGTGCAGCTCGAAGCGACGCACCGTCCCGCCGAAGGACTCCACGGCGCGCACGGCGGCCTCGAGGGCGTAGCCGAGAGTCAGCAGCACCGCCACCACGCCCGTCGCGTTGATCGCGTTGTGCGCTCCGGGGACGGTGAGACGTGCGCGCACCCGCTGCCCGCCGTGGACGACGGTGAACGAGACAGGCCCCTCGGTCGTGATGTCGACGACGCGCACATCGGCGCTCTGCGCCTCGCCGAAGGTAACAACGCTGGGGTGCGTGAGGGCGGCGGCGACGCGCCGGGCTCCGGGATCGTCGGCTGAGATGACGACGGCCTCGCGGGCCTCGTTCGCGAAGCGGGCGAACCCGTCATAGAACGCGTCGCGGGTGCCCCAGTGGTCCAGGTGGTCGGGATCGACGTTCGTGATGAGCGCGATCGACGTGTCGTACAGCAGGAACGTGCCGTCGGACTCGTCGGCCTCGATGACGAAGAGCTCATCGGAGCCCGTGCCGCTCGAGACTCCGAGGTCGGCGATCACACCGCCATTGACGAAGGTGGGCGCGGTGCCCAGCGCACGCAGCGCCGTCACGGTCATGCCCGTGGACGTCGTCTTGCCGTGGGCGCCCGCCACCGACACCAGGCGGCGCCCGCCGATGAGCCAGTACAGCGCCTGCGAGCGATGGATGACGTGGAGGCCGCGCTCCTTCGCGAGCACGTACTCGGGGTTCTCGGGCCAGATCGCCCCCGTGTGGATGACCGCGTCGACGTCATCAGGCAGATGGGCGGCGTCATGCCCGACGTGCACGAGGGCGCCGCGCGCGGCGAGAGCGCGCAGCGCGTCGCTGTCGGCCCGATCCGTTCCGGAGACGCGGATGCCACGGTCGAGGAACATCCCGGCCAGTCCGGACATGCCGGAGCCTCCGATTCCGATGAAATGGGCGGAGGTGATCTCCGCAGGGATCGGCAGGGTCAGGTCGGGTCGAATCATGGCCTGACAAGTCTAGGTCGCGGCCCCTGTGGGAAGGCTGCGGCGCGCTGGACCCGCGACGGCGTCAGCGCAGCCCGAGCGCCTCGTCGATGAGCTCGATGACGTTCTCGGTCCCTCGGCGCGTGCCGACCGAGGCGCTCGCCTCGCGCATGGCGTCGAGCCGGCGGGGGTCGGTCAAGAGGCTCACGACGTCCCGGCGCACACGATCGGCGGAGAACTCGGCATCCGGGATCAGGATCGCGGCTCCTGCCCGCACCGACGACGCCGCGTTGAGCGCCTGCTCGCCGTTGCCGACCGCATACGGAACGTAGACGGCGGGGATGCCGAGGGCGCTGATCTCGCTGACCGTCGCGGCGCCGGCACGCGAGACGACCGCGTCGGCAAGGGCGAATGCGAGGTCCATGCGGTCGATGTAGGGCACAAGCCGGTAGTCGCTGTGCCCCGGATCGGCCACATCGTTTCGCTCGCCCACGGCGTGCAGGATCTGCCATCCGGCGCCGACGACGTCCGACCAGGCCCCGGACAGCGCCTCGTTGAGTCGGCGCGCGCCGAGCGAGCCGCCGAACACGAGCAGCACCGGTCGTGCGGGATCCAGCCCGAACACCCGCGCAGCCTCCTCGCGCTGCGCCGCACGATCGAGGTCGACGATCTCGCGCCGCAGCGGCATCCCCACCAGCCGCGCGCCCTTGAGGGGCGTGCCGTCGAAGACGATGCCGGATGCCGCCGCCCACCGCGCGCCGAGGATGTTGGCGAGGCCCGGCTTGGCGTTCGCCTCGTGAACGACGAACGGGACGCGCTCACGCCGCGCCGCGACGTAGGCAGGGGCCGACGCATAGCCGCCGAAGCCCACCACGACGTCGACGCGACGCTCGCGGATATGGGTGCGCACCTGGGCCACGGCGCGACGGAAGCGCGCCGGGAAGCGCGCCGCGGCCGCATCGGCCCGGCGGGGGAAGGGGACCTTGTCGACGAAGAGCAGCTCGTAGCCGCGCTCTGGCACGAGTCGGGCCTCGAGGCCCTCTCGTGTGCCGAGCACGAGCACGGAGGCGTCGTCCTGGCGCGTGGGGAGTCCGTCGGCGACGGCAAGCAGCGGATTCACGTGGCCCGCGGTCCCACCGCCGGCCAAGAGGTACGTCGTCACCGGATCGAGCCTACCGGCCGACGCCGATCGCCCCCGAAGCGCGGCGGGCCGCCGTCTCGGGGAGCGTGCGCGCGAACGACAGCAGCACGCCGCACGCCATGAGCACCGAGAGGAGCGACGTGCCGCCCTGGGAGAGGAACGGCAGCGGCACACCGAGCACCGGGAAGACGCGAAGCACGACGCCGATGTTCACGAGCGCCTGACCGACGATCCACACCGTGATGCCGCCGGCGGCGATGCGGATGAAGGGGTCGTCGGTCTTGCGGATGACGTGGAACGCTCCGACCGCGAACAGGGTGAACAGGCCCAGCACGACGATGCAGCCGATGAGACCGAGCTCCTCCCCCACGATCGCGAAGATGTAGTCGTGCTCCGCCGCGGGCAGCCAGTCGTACTTCTCGCGCGAGTTGCCGAGACCCAGGCCGAAGATGCCACCGCCGGCGAGCCCCCAGACGCCGTGGAGCGCCTGCCAGCAGTCGCCCTCGGCGGCGAGGTAGCAGTCGACGGAGTCGACGTTGAGGAAGCTCATGATGCGCCGCATGCGGTTGGGGCTCGCGACCGCGAACGCCGTCGCCGCCACGGCGACCGCGAGGAGCGGCAGCACGAAGATCCGCAGCCGGACGCCGGAGAAGAACAGGCAGCCCAGCAGGATCGCCATGAGCACGAGACCCGTGCCCAGGTCGCCGCTGCCGACGGCAACCAGGCCGATCACGAGCGCGCCGACGGGGACGACGGGGATGAACACGTGCCGCCACAGGCCGAGGAGCGTCTGCTTGCGGTACAGGACGTAGCCGAGCCACAGCGCGAGCGTGACCTTGAGGAACTCGGACGGCTGCATCTGGGCTCCGGCCACCGAGATCCAGTTGCGGTTGCCGTCGTTGGACACGCCGATTCCCGGCACGAACACGAGCAGCTGCAGCGCGAGTGCGATGATGAGCGCCGGCCACGCGACGCGCTTCCAGAAGCCCACGGAGAAGCGACTGAGCACGAACATGAGCGGCACTCCGACGACGGCGAACACCGACTGCTTCAGCACGACGTCGAACGGGCTGTCGCCCCGCGACACCGACGCGGCCATCGTCGCCGACAGCACCATCACGAGGCCGAAGATCGTGAGGATCAGCGCGGTCGACGCGATCAGAAGGAACTCGTTCGGCACAGGGGCGAACACGCGTCCGAGCGAGACGCGGGCGGAGAATCCTCGGGCGTCGTCGTCAGGCGTCCGCAGTGGGGGTCGGTCGGTCGTCGTCATCGGCGTCCTCCCCTTCCTGCTGCGTCCCGCCTTGCACCTGCGCGGAGCCGTTCGGCCCCGCGGTCGCCGTGCCGCCCAGCCGGGCGCGCACCGCCTCCGCGAAGCGGCTGCCACGGTCGGCGTAGGAGGCGAACTGGTCGAAGGATGCCGCCGCCGGAGCCAGGAGGACCGTGTCTCCGTCACGGGCGACGCCCAGCGCCAGGTCGACGACCTCCGCCATGACGTCTTCAGTCTGAGCGTGGTCCACCTCGAAGACGGGCACCGCGGGCGCGTGTCGTGCGAACGCCGCCGTGATCTCGGTGCGCTCCACTCCGATGACGATCGCGGCCTTGGCCGCGCGCCCGCGCGCCTCGACGAGGGCTGAGATGTCGACGCCCTTCAGATCGCCGCCCAGGATCCACACTGCGCCGGGGTAGGCCGCGAGCGACGAGGCCGCGGCGTGAGGATTGGTCGCCTTCGAATCGTCGACCCAGGTGATGCCGTCGGCGACCGCGACCACCTCGATGCGATGCGGGTCGAGCCGGAAAGTCTGCAGCGCGTCGTGGATCGCCTCGGGCGCGACGCCGACCGAGCGCGAGAGGGCACTGGCCGCGAGGATGTTGGCGACGACGTGCGGAGCGTCCAGACCGCGCGCACGGAGATCGTCGAGCGTCGTGAGCTCGAGCGCCGTGGTGTGGCGATCGTCGAGGAAGGCTCGATCGACCAGCAGACCGTCCACGACACCGAAGTCGCTCGGACCGGGGACTCCGAGATCGAAGCCGATCGCACGGCAGCCCTCGACGACGTCGGCCTCCTCGACCATCTCGCGCGTCGCGGCGTCGGCCTTGTTGTACACGCACGCGATCTTCGTCCGCTCGTACACGAACGCCTTCGCATCTCGATAGGCGCGCGCCGAGCCATGCCACTGCAGGTGGTCGTCTGCCAGGTTGAGGCACACGCTCGCGAAGGGCGAGACGCGGTCGGGCCCGGCCTGCAGGCTCAGGTACCACAACTGGTGGCTCGAGATCTCCACGACCAGCACGTCGAAGCCCGCCGGATCGCGCACCGCGTCGAGCACGGGCACCCCGATGTTTCCACAGGGGGCTGCGCGGAGTCCTCCCGCGACCAGCATCGTGGCGGTCAGCTGGGTCGTCGTGGTCTTGCCATTGGTGCCCGTGATGAGCAGCCACTCCGCCGGCGTGCCATCCGGGCGCACGACCTTGTCGCGCACGCGCCAGGCCAGCTCGATGTCGCCCCACACCGGCACGCCGGTCCCGAGCGCCCACGAGATCACGGAGTGGTGCGGGGGGAAGCCGGGCGAAGCGACGATCACCTCGGGCGCGAAGGCCGTGAGCTCGTCAGGAACGGTCGCCAGGGACCCCGTCCACAGGCGCGCGCCGATCACGGGAAGCAGCCGCGCGAACTCCTCGTCGGCAGACTCGGTGACGACGAGCACGTCCGCCCCCAGCTCGGCCAGCGTGTCGGCGACGGAGAAGCCCGTCATCGAGAGGCCGAGAACGGCGACGCGAAGGCCCTTCCAGTCGGCGTGCCAGCTGGTGAGCCCGTCGAGACGGTCGGACGCGGCAGAAGTCGTCACAGCGCCGCCAGCCAGGCCACGTAGAAGAGACCGACGCCCGTCACCGCGAGCATGCCGGCGATGATCCACATGCGCACGACGATCGTGATCTCCGGCCAGCCGCGCATCTCGAGGTGATGGTGGAACGGGCTCATCAGGAAGAGGCGCTTGCCGCCGGTCGCCTTGAAGTAGTAGCGCTGCAGGATCACCGAGCCCGGGCCGATGATGAACACGCCGGCGATGATGACGGCGAGGATCTCGGTGCGCGAGAGGACGGCCATCGCGACGATGACGCCGCCGATCGACATCGATCCGACGTCGCCCATGAACACCTTCGCCTTCGGCGCGTTCCACCACAGGAAGCCGACCAGGGCACCGACGAACGACGCGGCGATGATCGTGAGCCCCATGGGGTCGCGGGTGGGGTAGCAGGCGTTCGCGTAGGCGTCGACGAGGGCCGCGGTGTGGCACCGCTGCTGGAACTGCCAGAAGGTGACGAGGCTGTAGGCGGAGACGGTGAAGATCCCGGCGCCCGTGGCGAGGCCGTCGAGACCATCCGTGAGGTTCGTCGAGTTCGACCAGGCGACCGCCTGGAAGGAGATCCACGCGAGGTAGAGGATCCACCCGACGACGGTGCCCAGCGCCATGAACGACAGCGCGGGGATGTCGCGGAAGAACGAGACGTAGGGCGAGGCGGGCGTCTCCCCCCACGCGTTGGGGAAGTTGAGCGCCAGGATGGCGAACGGCACCGCCACGATGATCTGACCGGCTACCTTGCGCCAGCCTGAGAGGCCGAGGCTGCGCTGCTGGCGGACCTTCATGTAGTCGTCGATGAATCCGACGACGCCGAGGCCGACCATCATCCAAACGACCAGGAGCCCCGAGACCGTGGGGGGCGTGCCACCCGCGTAGCTGCCGACAAAGTAGCCGACGAGTGAGCCGAGGATGAACACGATGCCGCCCATTGTGGGGGTGCCTCGCTTGGCCGTATGGCTCGGGTTGAAGCCGTCCTCGGGGGTGCGGATCACCTGGCCCCATCCGAGCTTCTCGAAGAGCCGGATGAAAAGCGGGGTGAGGAAGAGGGTGAACGCCAGCGAGATCGTCGCGGCCGCAAGCAGAGATCTCACGAGAACGATTCTCCCAGACGATCCCCCAGATGTCGGAGTCCAGCGGAGTTCGACGACTTCACGAGCACTCGATCGCCGTCCCGGAGCTCGTGCGTGAGGTACTCGAACGCCTCGTCCTGCGTCTCGAAGAACACCGCCTCGCCGTCCCACGACCCCTCGCCGATCGCGGCCAGATAGAGGCGGCGTGCAGCCGAGCCGACGACGACGATGCGCTCGAACCGCAGACGCACGGCAAGCAGGCCGACGCGGTCGTGCTCCTCGCCCGCCTGTTCCCCGAGCTCGCTCATGGCGCCCAGGACGGCGACCTTGCGCTGGCCGGGCTCGGCGATCTGCGCGATCGTGCGCAGGGCGGCCGCCATCGAATCGGGGCTGGCGTTGTAGGCGTCGTTGATGATGCGCACGCGATCGGACCCCAGCGGCTGCATCCGCCAGCGCTCGGCGATCTCGACTGTCTCCAGACGCTCGACCGACGTCGCGACGGGAACGCCCAGCGTGTCGGCGATCGTGATGGCCGCCAGCGCGTTCATGACGTGGTGCTCCCCCAGCACGCGCAGGCGAAGCGGGTGGCGCTCTTCCCCCGCCACCACGACGCACGTCGTGCCGGATGCGGTCACCTCGACGTCCTCGGCTCGCACCTGCGCCGCCTGCGACCGGCCGAACCAGCGCACGGACACACCGCGCTCCTCCGCGACCGCCGCCATCGCGGCCACGCGCGGGTCGTCGGCATTCAGCACCGCGGTCCCGCCCGGACGCACCGCCTGGACGAGCTCCGTCTTCGCCCGCTGCGTCGCTTCCACGCCCCCGAAGCCGCCCGCATGGGCGAGGCCGACCATGAGCACGGCGCCGATGTCGGGCGTGACGAGCCCGGCGAGTTCCGCGATGCGGCCGATCCGAGACGCACCGAACTCGCTCACGAGGTAACGGGTCGACTCGCGCACCCGCAGCATCGTGACGGGCGCACCCACTTCGTTGTTGAAGGAGTTGCGCGGCGCGACCGTCTCGCCCTCGTCCTGCAGGATGCGGGCCACCAGGTTCTTGGTCGTGGTCTTGCCGTTGGAGCCGGTGATGCCGACGACCTTCAGGTCGCCGCGCTCGCGGACGCGGGCGACGACGACGCGGGCGAGATCGGCGAGGGCGCGCACGGCATCCGCGACCACGATCTGCGACACAGGCTCGTCGACAGGGCGCTCCACGATCGCGAGACGTGCGCCGGCGTCGACGGCCGCGCCGACGAAGCTGTGGCCGTCGGCGACCGCGCCGGGCTTGGCGACGAAGATCGCGCCGGAAGTCATGAGCCGGGAGTCGGTGTCGACGAGACCGGACACGACGGTCTCGGCGGTGTCGTCGCCGAAGAGGCGGAGGGAGCCGGAGACCGCCTGGGCCGTCTCGGCGAGCGTCATCGGAATCATGGTGCAGGAGCTCCTCGAACGCGCTCGCGTCACGGATGCAACGGGAGCAGGGGCGTCTCAGAATCGGACGGCATGATGCGGTAGTGCTTGAGCACCTGAGTCATCGCCTTCTTGAAGACCGAGCGGTTGGCCGACGACATCCGCTCCTTCTTGGGCTCGTCGAAGACCGTCAATACAACGTACTGCGGATCGTCGGCCGGTGCGTAACCGACCAGCGACGTGAAGTACAGGTTGTCCTTGTACCCGCCCTTGCCGTCGCTGATCTGCGCGGTGCCCGTCTTGCCCGCCATCCGGTAGCCGTCGATCTTGATGTCGGAAGCGAGGGTCGCCTGCGCGAACACGTTCTCGAGCATGAGTCCGACCTCCTCGGCCGTCTCCTTCTTGATGACGCGGACGGGCTCGGCGACCTTCGGCTTCACCACGGTGCCGTCGGCCTTGGTGCACGACTCGACCAGCTGCGCCGGCATCCGCACACCGCCGTTCGCGATCGTCTGGTAGACGCTCGCGACCTGCGTCGCGGTGACGGTGAACGCCTGTCCGAAGGTGGTCGTGTAGTAGGTCTGCGCGTCCCAGTCTTCGGGCTTGAGCCCGAATCCGGTCTCGGGCTCGCCCGACCAGTTGAGGCCCGTCTTCTCGCCGACGCCGAACTTGCGGAGGTACTCGTAGCGGGTCTGCGGGTCGACGAGTTCGCCGAACTTCGACATCGCGACGTTCGACGAGCGCACCAGGCCGCCCGTGAGCGTGAGTGTCTCGGTCGCGTGCTGGTCGGAGTCCTTGATCACGGCGCCATTGGGGAATGTCATCCGCGAGGGCGTCACGACCGACGACATGTGGGTCAGGCCGGCCGCCTCGATCGCCGTGGCGGCCGTGATCGGCTTGAAGGTCGAGCCCGGCTCGTACGAGAAGCGGAGCAGCCGTGAGCCGCGGTCGGACCCGTCGGACGACGAGGGCGAGTTCGGATCGACTGTCGGCGTCTCGGCGAATGCGCGGATCTTGCCGGTGGCGACCTCCATCACGACGATGCCGCCCCACTCCGCGCCGTAGCGCTTCGACTCCTCGGCGATCAGCTGCTGCATGTACCACTGGAGGTCACTGTCGACGGTGAGCTGGAGGGTCCCGCCGTCGACGGCCGGCTGCTCCACCTCGGTGCCCGGGATGATCACCCCGTCTGCGCCGCGCTGATAGCGCAGCGAGCCGTCCTCCGCCTCGAGACACGAGTTCTGCAGCGCCTCGACGCCTTCGAGGGGCTCGCCGTCGGCGTTGACGAATCCGAGGACGTTGCCTGCGACGGCGCCGTCGGGATAGGTGCGCGAGGGCACGGCGCGGAAGGAGAGGAAGGGCAGGCCGAGCTGCGCCAACTCGCGATACACCTCGGTGGAGACGTAGCGCTTGACCGACGCCCAGCGCGCCTCCGGGTCTTCCGCGAGTCGATCGACGACGATCTCGGTGACTTCGTCGGCCGACTGCCCTGTGATCGCAGCGATCTGCGCGGCGAGCTCGGGCCACGTCACCGTCTCGGCCTCACCGTCCTCGCCGAGCACGACGCGTCCGTCCGCGTCACGCTTCTTGATTCCGACGGCCGCGAGCTTGGGGTCGATCGACACGTCGTAGACGAGGGTGCTCGTGGCGAGCACACGCCCGTTGGCGTCGACGATGTCGCCACGCGTGCCCGTGAGAGTGACGGACGTGCCGCTGGCCAGCTTCTGCGACGTCTTGATGTGCTCCCGCGCGTTGACCACCTGGATGTCGACGAGCCGCACGACGAACACCGAGATGACCGCCAGGACGACGGCCAGCGCGACGACTGTGCGTCGCCGCGGGCTCCTTGTGGCTCGAGTGGTCATTGGGTGTGGCGCCTCTGGTTCGGTGCGTGTGCTGCGGGTCGGTTCAGTGGGTCTGCGGGGTCGGGAGGCCCTCGGCGATGGCGGGGGGCGTGGCGAGGTCGACGATCACCGTCTCCGCGGCTGCCGAGCCGGCGCCGAGGCGCGAGTCGGGATCGGTGACAAGCGGGACGTCGCTGATGAGGGCGTTGCCGACGGCCGCCTTCTTGAGCGCCTGCACGTGGGAGTTCGCCGACGCCCGCTTCGTCTTCCCGATGATCTCGCCGTCGCTCAGCCGAAGGTAGCTCGGGGCGTCCCCGATCACCATGCCGAGCGCGGCGGCGTTGGCGGCGAGGTACTGCGGGGAGCTGAGCCCCGCCACCTCGTCCTCCAGCATCTGCACCTGCCACGTGACGGCGCGCTTCTCGGACGTGAGCTCGCGGAGCTCGTAGGTGCCTTGCGTCGTCAGGATCGACAGGCCGAGCTGCGCGCCCGCGATCGCAATGGCGCCTGCGACCGCGATGAGCCCATACGCGAGCCGCGGACGGCGGGCCTGAGCCGGCGCCTCGACGGGACGCAGGCGGCCTCGCGCGACGTCCGGTCGCGCCGGCAGCGCGCTGAGGACATCGGCATCCCATGCCGGGGCGGTGCTGCTGCTCATGACGCCTCCCTCACACGCTCAGCCGCGCGAAGTCGCACGGGAGTCGCCCGCGGGTTGCGGGCCTTCTCGTCGTCCGACGCCAGTTCGGCGCCCTTGACGAGGAGCTTGAATCGCGGCTGATGCTCCGGCAGTTCGAACGGCAGTCCGGCGGGCGCCGTCGAGGCGGTCGCCTCCGCGAACGCGCGCTTGACGAGTCGGTCTTCGAGGGACTGGTACGACAGCACGACGATGCGTCCTCCGACCGGCAGCAGGTCGAGCGCAGCCGGGATGGCTGCCTCCAGTGCGGCGAGCTCGCGGTTGACCTCGATGCGCAGGGCCTGGAACACGCGCTTGGCGGGATGCCCCGAGCGCTCACGCTGGACTGCCGCCGGCGTCGCGGTGATGAGGATGTCGACGAGCTGCTGCGATCGCGTGATCGGCTCAGCCTCGCGGGCCGCGATGATGGCGCGGGCGTAGCGGCCGGCGAGCTTCTCCTCGCCGTAGCGCTCGAAGATCCGGCGCAGGTCGCCCTCGCCGTACGTCGCCACGATGTCGGCGGCCGTGGTTCCCGAGGTCTGGTCCATGCGCATGTCGAGGGGCGCGTCCTGTGCGTAGGCGAAGCCGCGCTCCGCCTCGTCGAGCTGGAGGGAAGAGACGCCCAGGTCGAACAGGATGCCGTCGACGCGCTCCCGGCCGGTGGACGCCACCGCGTCGGCGATGCCGTCGTAGACGGTGTGCACGAGGGTCACGCGGTCGCCGAAGCGCGCGAGACGCTCCCCCGCGATGCGCAGGGCGTCGGTGTCGCGGTCGAGCCCGATCAAGTGGATGTTCGGGAAGCGCTCGAGCAGCGCCTCGGAATGTCCGCCCATGCCCTCGGTGGCGTCGACGAGCACCGCCCCTTCCTTGTGAAGGGCGGGCGCGAGCAGTTCGACGCATCGCTCGAGCAGAACGGGGGTATGGATGTCGCGGAGGTTCATGATCAGTGAGGCGCGGGACCCGGAACCCTGATCCCCATCCGCTCCGACCTGGCACCGGGGAAGTGTGTCAGGGCGTGCGGCTGGGAGTCAGGGTCACGGCTCAGAAGAGGCCGGGGATCACCTCCTGCTCCATCTCCGAGTAGCTGTCTTCGTTTCCTTCGGCGTAGGCGTTCCATGCCTCGGCGTCCCAGATCTCGGCATGCGCGCCGACACCGGTCACGATGAGCTCGCGGCCGAGGTTGGCGTAGGCACGCAGGTGGGGAGGGATGGTGATGCGGCTCTGGCTGTCGGGCTTCTCATCGCTCGCTCCCGACAGGAACATGCGCTGGAAGTCGCGGGACTGCTTGTTGGTGAGGGGTGCCTCACGGATGCGCTCGTAGATGCGCTCGAACTCCTTTGTGGAGAACACGTAAAGGCAGCGCTCCTGTCCGCGCGTGACGACGACGCCGTCGCCGAGGTCAGTGCGGAACTTGGCCGGGAGGATGACGCGCCCCTTGTCGTCGAGCTTGGGGGTGTACGTGCCCAACAGCATCGCCACACCACCCCCTTTCTGCCCGGCCGCCTGAGGTATGCGCCACTTTACTCCACTTTCCTCCACTTACCTATCAAATTTTGGCGGCGTCGCTCCCCCCGCCCTCCCCACGCCGTTTTCGGGCACAAAAAAAGCACCGACCCGAAGGTCGGTGCAGTGGATTCCGAGAGTCGCCGGCCGCGCCGGCGGGGTGTCAGCGGCCGTCCTGGCGGCGGTCCCAGCGATCGTTCATGCGATCCATGAAGCTGCCGCCGGTCGCCCGTGGCTTGCGGGCTCCTTCGGTGGCGCGCGGCCGGGCGATGGCGCCGCGAGCCGGCGTGACGGCGAGGACGACGCCGCCGACCATGGCGACGAAGGCGAGGACGCCCACGATGATGAGCGACGTGGAGACTCCGATGACCAGCCCCGCGAGGCCGAGGAGAACGAGGACGCTGCCGTAGACGATGTTGCGGTAACTGAGGGTCTGGCCTTCGCGGGGCGCGCTGACGACATCCGCGTCGTTGCGCATGAGATGACGTTCCATCTCGTCCAGCAGACGCTGCTCCTGCTCTGACAGTGGCATGCATCCCCCTTTTTATGTACCGGTTGCTCCGATTCTACGCGGGAGCCTGAGAACTAGGCTAGGCCTGTGACCGCTTCTCCTGATGCTCTCGACGCAGTTTCTCAGCGGATGGAGAGGTTCATCGACGACCGCCTTCGGGAGCTGGCGCCACTGGGCTCCGAGGCATGCGACTTCGCCCGCGCCGCGGCGTCGACGGTGTCAGGCGGAAAGCGTCTGCGCGCCCGATTCTGCCTCACCGGATGGCAGTCGGTCGCCCACGCGGACGCTCGTCCGGCGCCCTCCCCCGGCGACGACGTCGTCGGCGCGGCGGCGGCCCTCGAGCTGTTCCACGCGGCGGCCCTGGTGCACGACGACCTCATCGACAACTCCGACACGCGACGCGGGCGCCCCGCCGCCCACCGAGCCCTCGAAGCCGTGCACCGCGGCGACGGATGGCGAGGCGACGCAGCCGCGTTCGGGCGCTCGGCCGCCATCCTCTTGGGCGATCTGCTCGTCGCGTGGAGCGACGACCTCTTCGAGGAGTCGCTCGGGGCTACGCCGGCCACGGCCTCCGCTCGAGCCGAATACGCCCGCATGCGCCGTGACGTCACCGTCGGGCAGTATCTCGACATCGTCGAGGAGATGGCCGCAGCCACCGTCCCCGACGCCGAACACGCTGATCGCGCCCTGCGGGTCGCGAGCTTCAAGTCGGCGCGGTACAGCGTTCAGCAGCCGCTGCTCATCGGCGCGCGTCTGGCGGGGGCGGATGCCGCGCAAGTGGCGGCGCTCGCGAGCTTCGGCCTGCCGTTGGGACTCGCGTTCCAGCTGCGCGACGACGTCCTCGGCGTCTTCGGCGACAGCACCGTCACGGGCAAGCCGTCGGGCGATGACCTGCGGGAGGGCAAGCGGACGCTGCTGATCGCGTTCGCCCGCGAAGCGCTGCCGCTCGGCCCACGTCGAACGCTCGACGAGCTGCTGGGCGATCCCGAACTGGATGCCGATCAGATCGCGCATCTGCAGCGGACCATCGTCGACTCCGGCGCCCTCGACCGCGTTGAGGCCCTCATCGCGGACTACGCGAACGAAGCCGATCGCGCCCTCCGCGGGGCGGCACTCGACAATGCCGCCGTGTCGAGCCTGCGCGACCTCGCTCGAGACGCCGTCGCACGCACCGCGTGACTGCCGCCCTCTCTCAGGCCGCCCGCGTACGGCCGCCAGTGCATGCGGGTCAGGCCAGCGCCTGAGCGACGCGGCGGACCTCGCTCTTGCGGCCCGCTCGCAGCGCCTCGATCGGCGCGACCCCGATGGACTCTTCGGGCTCCAGCAGCCAGTCGATCGTCTCGTCGTCGCTGAATCCCGCGTCCTGGAGCACGATGATCGTCCCTCGCAGCGAACCCACGGGGCGCCCGTCGATCAGGAAGTCGGAGGGCACGCGCAGCGTGCCGTCCCGACGCGTGCCGATGAGGTGCTTCTCGTCGAAAAGGCGCCGTACGCGGCCGAGCGGCTCCCCCGTGATCTCGACGAGGTCGGGAAGGGACAGCCAGACGCGGTCGGCGGTGGGGGCGGATTCCTCTGTCACCCCTCCACTATCGCACCCGTCCGAAACGCTCGGAACGATGGCGCCCCACCTCACGTGCCCGTGTCGATTCGCCGATACATCACAAGAGTCACATCAGTCACTCCCGTCACTCTGGTTGACAGGAATAGGCATCCGTGACAGCGTGTCGGGGGTCGCCGAGAAGGAGAGAGCCACGTGAGTCTCAGGCCCGAACGCACTGCCGTCACCGCCCCCGTCGCCGTCCTGGGGACGATCGCCCTGTCGCTGTCCTCGAGTGCGACTCCCGCGGCAGCCTCGACGTCCTCGGCGTCCACGACGACACTGAAGGCCGTCCCCGCGGCGACGCCCAAGCCCGTGCCCTCCAAGGCGAAGAAGAAGAAGACGCGCACTCACACGGTCGTGCGCGGCGACACTGTCAGCGCGATCGCGGCCCGGCACGGCCTGCGCACCGCAGACGTGCTCGCGTGGAACGGCCTGAGGTGGAAGTCGATCATCCACCCGGGAGACGTGCTGCGCCTCTCCGCCCCCGCCGCGAAGAGCGCGCACTCCGCCGCCTCGCCGGCCAAGAAGAGCTCGTCCGCTTCGCCGAAGACAGGGGCTGCCACTCACACCGTCGTGCGCGGCGACACCCTGTGGGCGATCGCGCGTCATCACGGTGTGAGTCTGCGCGAACTCCTCCGCGCAAACGACCTCTCGACGGCCGCGATCATCTACCCGGGCGAGAAGCTCCGCATCCCTGGCGCCGCTGCGGCCGCGCCGACAGCCGGCAAGACCTCCGACGCGAAAGGGCCGGCAGGCCCGAAGAAGACGTCCGCCGCCCCTGCGAGCGCGCCGCCCGTCACGCTGGACGCAGAGCAGATCAAGAACGTCAAGCTCATCATCTCCGTGGGCCGCGAGCTCGACGTCCCCCGCAAGGGCATCGCGATCGCGCTGGCGACCGCCATGGTGGAGTCCGGCATCCGGAATGTCGACCACGGCACATACGACTCCCTCGGCATCTTCCAGCAGCGACCGTCGACCGGGTGGGGCACGCGCTCCCAGGTGCGCGAGGCGCGGCGCTCGGCCGCCGCGTTCTTCGGCGGGCCCAGGGATCCGAACGGCACGGCGACGCGCGGGCTCCTCGACATCCCGGGCTGGCGCGACATGGCTTTCGGCGACGCCGCACAGGCCGTGCAGATCTCGGCCTATCCACACCGCTACGCGCTGTGGGAGGACCAGGCCTACGCCTGGCTGAAAAAGCACGGGTGACCGTCCGCGCCGTCGAGGCCGCAACAGCGTCGCTTTCGGGGGCGAGCCGCTCCCCTGGCGCGGAGCGGACCCTACGTAGACTCGACTCGTGAGCACGAGTCAGCAGACGGACCCGCTGATCGGCCGTCTTGTCGACGGTCGGTACCGCGTCCGTGCTCGCATCGCGCGCGGCGGCATGGCGACCGTCTACGTCGCCACCGACCTTCGCCTCGAGCGGCGCGTCGCGCTCAAGGTCATGCACGGACATCTGTCCGACGACACCGTGTTCCAGAGCCGCTTCATCCAAGAGGCCCGCGCCGCCGCACGCCTCGCCGACCCCCACGTCGTCAATGTCTTCGACCAGGGCCAGGACGGCGAGATGGCGTACCTCGTCATGGAGTATCTGCCCGGCATCACGCTGCGCGAGCTCCTGCGCGAGCAGCGACGCCTCACGGTCCCGCAGACGATCACCATCATGGACGCCGTGCTGTCTGGTCTCTCGGCCGCGCACCGCGCCGGCATCGTGCACCGCGACGTCAAACCCGAGAACGTGCTGCTCGCCGAGGACGGCCGCATCAAGATCGGCGACTTCGGTCTGGCCCGCGCGACCACCGCCAACACCGCGACGGGGCAGATGCTGCTCGGCACGATCGCCTACCTCGCGCCCGAACTCGTGACCCGCGGCACGGCCGATGCCCGCAGCGACATCTACGCCCTCGGCATCATGCTCTATGAGATGCTCACCGGCGAGCAGCCGTACAAGGGCGAACAGCCCATGCAGATCGCCTACCAGCACGCCACCGACTCCGTGCCGCGCCCGAGCGCCAAGAACCCCGGCGTGCCCGAGCCCCTCGACGAGCTCGTGCTGTGGGCGACCGAGCGGCAGCCCGACGAGCGTCCTGGCGACGCCCGCGCCATGCTCGAACGACTGCGTGAGATCGAGAAGGAGCTCGGCATCCACCCGCAGGTGGTGCGACAGGCTCCCTCCGGCGTGGTCGTCGGTGACGGCGCAATCGACTCCAGCGAACTCACCAAGGTCCTGCCGGGCACATTCACGGCGCCCGTCGTGAGCGCTGACGAGGACAACGCCACCAAGCTGCGCCGCCGCACGCGACGCAACGCCGCCAAGGGGACGTGGCTCGCGCTCCTGGTCGTGCTCCTCGCGTCGGCCGGGGCGGGCGCGGGATGGTGGTTCGGATCGGGTCCGGGGTCGCGCGTCACGGTCCCCTCAGTCGCCGGAATGACGTTCGACGAAGCCGAGCACGAGCTCGCCGAGATGGAGCTCGTCGCCGTCGAGAGCGGTGAGCACAGCCTCGAGACCGAGAAGGGCCTCGCGATCCGCACCGAGCCCGGGGCAGGCACGCCGCTCGACCGCAATGCGGAGGTGGCGGTCGTGCTCTCGCTCGGTCCCGCTGAGGTCGAGTTCCCTGCCCTCGTCGGCATGCCGACCGATGACGTGCGAGCCCTGCTCGCCGAGCACCACATCGAGGTGACAGACGAGCCCGAGTTCTTCACGAGCCTGCCCGCAGGTCAGGTGCGCCGCGTCTACGTCTTCCAGCGCGGCTCAGACGAGCGCGTGCAATGCACCGACGGCTGCACCGTCCTGGAGGGCTCGACGGCCGAGCTTCGGGTCTCGCTCGGCCCCGTGCCGGACGTCGTCGGCGACCGCTTCGAAGACGCCGAGCGAACGCTCGCGGACGTCGATCTCAAGGTCGACCGCCGCGACGAGTTCAGCTCCACGGTCGACGCTGGTCGTGTCATCCGCATGCTCGAGCGCGAGGGCGGCGGGTCGTGGCGCCCCGGAGAGACCGTGACGCTCGTCGTCTCGAAGGGTCCGGAGCTGTTCGAGATCCCCAACGTCGTCGGCAAGACCCGTGACGCCGCCGCACAGGCCCTGCGCGACGCGGGCTTCACCCCCGACTACTCCGGGCTGTGGAACGTGTGGCCCGACGGCCTCACCGAGGTGACGAGCCAGGATCCCGCCGGCGGCGAGCTTCGGGTGAAGGGCGCGCGCGTCACGCTGCAGATCACCGTCACAGGCTGACGCTCCGCAGGTCATGCCCGTGTCGCGAGCCACGCCTCCGACGTGCCCCGCGGATGTCAGCGCTTGTGCTTCTCGAGCTCCTCGGCCACGAGGAAGGCCAGCTCAAGCGACTGCATGTGGTTGAGGCGAGGATCGCACAGGCTCTCGTAGCGCGTCGCGAGGGTCTCCTCGTCGATCCTCTCCGAGCCGCCCAGGCACTCCGTCACGTCGTCGCCCGTGAGCTCGACGTGGATGCCGCCGGGGAACGTGCCTACCGCACGGTGCGCCGCGAAGAAGCCGCGCACCTCGTCGACGACATCATCGAAGCGACGCGTCTTGTAACCCGTGGGAGTCGTGATGCCGTTGCCGTGCATCGGGTCGGTGACCCAGAGCGGGGTGGCACCGGCATCCTTCACCGCTTCGAGCAGCGGCGGCAGCGCGTCGCGGATCCTGCCGGCACCCATGCGCGTGATGAACGTGAGGCGGCCGGGCTCACGCTCGGGATCCAGCTTGTCGATGAGCGCGAGAGCTGTCTCAGCCGTCGTGGTGGGGCCCAGCTTCACGCCGATGGGATTGCGGATCTTCGAGAAGTAGTCGACGTGCGCGCCGTCGAGGTCTCGCGTGCGCTCACCGATCCACAGGAAGTGAGCCGAGGTGTTGTACGGGGTGCCCGTGCGGGAATCGATGCGGGTCATCGGACGCTCGTAGTCCATGAGCAGACCCTCGTGACCCGTGTAGAACTCGACGCCGCGCAGCTCGTCGAAGTTGGCGCCCGCCGCCTCCATGAACTTGATGGCGCGGTCGATCTCTGTGGCCAGGCGCTCGTAGCGTGCGTTGGCGGGGTTCTTCGCGAAACCCTGGTTCCAGCTGTGCACCTCGCGGAGGTCGGCGAAGCCGCCCTGCGTGAACGCTCGGACGAGGTTCAGCGTCGAGGCGGCGGTGTGGTAGCCCTTGAGCAGACGCGCGGGGTCGGCCGTCCGCGACGCCTCCGTGAAGTCGTAGCCGTTGACGATGTCGCCGCGGTAGGCCGGAAGCGTGACCTCGCCGCGGGTCTCGGTGTCGCTCGAGCGCGGCTTGGCGAACTGCCCCGCCATACGACCCATCTTCACGACCGGCATCGATGCGCCGTACGTGAGCACGACCGCCATCTGCAGCACCGTCTTGATGCGGTTGCGGATCTGCTCGGCGGTCGCACCCGAGAACGTCTCGGCGCAGTCGCCGCCCTGGAGGAGGAACGCCTGTCCGCTCGCGGCCCGCGCGAGACGCTCGCGCAGGATGTCGACCTCACCGGCGAACACCAGCGGCGGCAGCGTCGCGATCTCCGCGGAGACGGCGGCGACTGCATCGGGGTCGGGCCAGACAGGCTGCTGCTTGATAGGGAGCGAGCGCCAGGTGTCGAGTGCGTCGAGCGTAGCGGGCATCCGCTCATTCTACTGGCGTCGAGGCACCCCTCCGGACCGTGTGACGGGCGTCACACCCCCGCGGGACGGCGGTGCTTGACGGTCGAGGCATAGACATCCTCGTACTCCTGCTCGCCGAGTCGCTGCAGCGCCACCATGATCTCGTCGGTGACCGAGCGGAGGATGAAACGATCGCCCTCCATGCCCTGGAAGCGACTGAAGTCGAGCGGCTCGCCGATGACGACGCCCACTCGGCCGATGCGCGGCAGGGTCTTGCCGATCGGCATGATGGCGCCCGTGTCGACCATGACGACGGGGATGACCGGCACACGGGCTTCGAGTGCCATGCGTGCCAGGCCCGTGCGGCCCCGGTACAGCTTGCCGTCCGGGCTCCGGGTCCCCTCGGGATAGATCCCGAGCAGGTCGCCGCGCCCCAGCACCTGCAGGCCTGTGTTGAGTGAGTCCTCGGATGCCTTGCCGCCCGTGCGGTCGATCGGGATCTGCCCCGTCGCCTTCATGAACATGCGGGTGGCCCAGCCCCTGATGCCCTTGCCCGTGAAGTAGTCGCTCTTGGCGAGGAACGACATGGGCCGGTCGATCATGAGCGGCAGGAAGATCGAGTCGCTGACAGAGAGGTGATTGCTGGCCAGAATCGCCGCGCCGGTCGCCGGCACGTTGCTGCGACCGACGATCCACGGACGGAAGATCGCCTTCACGATCGGTCCGATCACGACGTACTTCATGAACCAGTAGAACATCGTCAGCCCCGGATCCGAGCCAGGTCGGCGACTCCGATGAGCCCCGCGTCGTTCCCGAGCGTCGCGATCGCGAAATCGGCGACGGGGCGGTCGGCGTGGCCGGGGAGCGACGACCGGTAGGCGGTGCGCACGGGCTGCAGCAGGCGTTCGCCCAGATCGGCGACGCCGCCCCCGATCACGAACAGCTCAGGGTCGAGAACAGCCTGAAAGCCCCCGCACGCCTCCCCGAGCGCCGTGGCGACGCGGTGCACGGCCTCCAGCGCGCCGGGGTCGTTCTCCGACAGCAGGCGAGCGAGCTCCGCACCCGGAACGATGCCGTCGTCGCCCCGTGCCGCGTCGAGCGCCGCGCCGATCCCCCCGCCATCGGCGATGTCGGAGATCTCGCGCTGGAGTGCACGGCCGGACGCATACTGCTCGAGGCATCCGTTCTGCCCGCACCCGCAGGGACGCCCGTCACGGATGAAGCGCACGTGACCCAGCTCGCCGCCGCTGCCGTTGCCGCCGACGAGGAGCTGACCGTCGATGATGACGGCTCCCCCGACACCGGTTCCGAGCGTCAGCATCACCAGATTGCCGCACCCGCGCCCGGCGCCGAACCGATACTCGCCCCAGCCGGCGGCGTTCGCGTCGTTCTCCAGGGTGACGGGCCGGCCGATGCGCGACTCGAGCTCGGCCCGCAGCGGCTCATCGTGCCAGTCGATGTTGGGAGCGTGGACGATGACCGAGCGGCTCGCGTCGATGAAGCCCGCGGCGGCGACGCCCACCGTCCGAATGTCGTGACGGGACGCGAGTTCGCGCACCATGTCGGCGACGGCGTCGGCGAGGGCGTCCGTCGCCGCGGGAGTGGCGACGCGAAGCTTCTCCACGATCGTGCCGTCTTCGGCGACGACTCCTCCGGCGATCTTCGTTCCGCCGATATCGATGCCGACGCTGTGCACGCTTCTCCTCTCGCGCCGGCCCTCACGGTCGGCATCCGCAGAAGTCTAATCCTGTGCGGCGCGTCGCACGCAGACCCGTGGACGCGGTCCCGCGCATGGTTAGACTCGATCCCAACCCGTCACTTCCGACGCTGTACCGGTACCGAAGGAGCTGCCGCCCATGAGCGCCGTCCAATTCGAAGTCCCTGCGGTCGTGCCCGCAGATCCCCAGGCGAACGTCAGTGACCTGCTCGCTGACCGCGTCAGGGCCACGCCGTCACTCGCGCTGTTCGCCGTCCCCGACGGCGAGGGATGGCGTGACGTCACGGCGGCCGAGTTCGAGCGCGACGTGATCGAGCTCGCGAAGGGGTTCGCCGCCAGCGGCATCCAGCCGGGAGACAAGGTCGGCCTCATCGCGCGCACGACCTATCAGTGGACCCTCATCGACTTCGCACTGTTCTATGCCGGGGCCGTCATGGTCCCGATCTACGAGACCAGCTCCCCGTCGCAGATCAACTGGATCCTCGCCGACTCGGGCGCGATCGCGGTGATCGCCGAGACCGCCGAGCACGTGGCCCGCATCGACGAGATCCGCAGCGAAGTGCCGCTGGTGCGCGATGTGTGGTCGATGGCGGGCGGCGACCTCGACGCGGTGCGCGCGAAGGGATCGGAGATCACGGACGAGGAGATCCAGCGCCGCCGTCGCATCGCCGTCGGGTCCGACATCGCGACCCTCATCTACACGTCGGGATCGACGGGACGCCCCAAGGGCTGCGTCCTCACGCACAGCAACTTCGTCGAGCTCTCCCGCAATTCCGCGAAGGCCCTTCAGGATGTCGTCAATCAGCCGGGCGGAGCATCGACGGTGCTGTTCCTTCCGCTCGCCCACGTCTTCGCGCGCTTCATCGCCGCGCTCAACATCCACGCGGGCGTCAAGACCGGACACGAGCCCGACACCTCGAAGCTCCTCGCGGCCCTCGGATCGTTCCGCCCCACCTACCTGCTCGCGGTGCCCCGCGTGTTCGAGAAGGTCTACAACTCGGCCGAGCAGAAGGCAGAGGCCGGCGGCAAGGGCAAGATCTTCCGCGCCGCTGCCGCGACCGCCGTCGAGCACTCCCGTCGCCTGCAGGACGGCGAGAAGATCCCGCTGACCATGAAGATCAAGTTCGCTCTGTTCGACAAGCTCGTGTACTCGAAGCTGCGCACCGCCATGGGCGGCAACGTGAAGTACGCCGTCTCGGGCTCCGCACCGCTGGGCGCACGCCTGGGCCACTTCTTCCACAGTCTCGGCGTGCACATCCTCGAGGGCTACGGCCTGACGGAGACGACGGCCCCGGCGACGGTCAACCTCACCACGAAGTCGAAGATCGGCACCGTAGGACCGGCTCTTCCCGGCGTCAGCATCCGTCTTGCGGACGACGGCGAGATCGAGGTCAAGGGCGTCAACGTCTTCAAGGAGTACTGGAAGAACCCCGAGGCGACGGCCGAGGCCTTCCACGATGGATGGTTCAAGACCGGCGACCTCGGCTCGGTGGACTCCGAGGGCTATCTCACGATCACGGGGCGCAAGAAGGAGATCATCGTGACCGCCGGAGGCAAGAACGTCGCCCCGGCAGCCCTCGAAGACCCGATCCGCGCGAACCCGATCGTCGGGCAGGTGGTGGTCGTAGGCGACCAGAGGCCCTTCATCGCGGCGCTGATCACCCTCGACCGTGAAATGTTGCCGACCTGGCTCGGCAACAACGGCCTTCCCTCTGACATGCCGCTGTCGGAGGCGGCCAGGAACGACAAGGTGCGCGCCGAGGTGCAGCGCGCGATCGACCTGGCGAACAAGCGCGTCTCGCGCGCCGAGTCGGTTCGGAAGTTCGAGATCCTCGACACCGAGTGGACGGAGGCCAGCGGGCACCTGACGCCCAAGATGAGCATCAAGCGCAACGTCATCCTCGAGGACTTCGCCAAGGAGATCGAGGCGCTCTACGCAGTGCCGGTCACGACGTCCAACGTATCGCTCAGCTGAGCGCCCTTCGCGAGCCCGTCCGTCGATCCCCTGGGTCGGCGGGCGGGCTCGCGTCATCGCCGACGCCCGCCGGACGCGGGTCAGAACCAGTCAGACTCGCGCACTTCGCGCATCGCCACGCGCCGCGTCTCGGGATCGAGACGCTGCAGGTACACCACACCGTCGAGGTGGTCGGTCTCGTGCTGCAGCGCCTGCGCGAGGAGGCCGTCGCCTTCGAGCACGACCTCGTTGCCGTCGAGGTCGATGCCGACGACCTTGGCGTGCGGGTAGCGGATCGCGTCATGCCACAGCCCGGGCACCGAAAGGCATCCTTCGCCCGTCGGCTGCGGCTCGCCGGAGACCTCCGCGAGCACAGGATTGAGCACGTAGCCGATCTCGCCGTCGACGTTGTAGCTGAAGGCACGCACGCTCACGCCGATCTGCGGGGCGGCCACGCCGGCGCGACCGGGGAGCTCGACCGTGTCGAGCAGGTCCTGCACAAGCGCCCGCACGCCGTCGTCGATCTCTTCAACGGGGGCCGCGACGGCACGCAGGACCGGGTCGCCGTAGAGGCGGATGGCGCGGACAGCCATCAGACGGCAGCCAGGATGCGCAGGCCCTCGACCACGCTCGCGGCGAGCTCGCGGGCCGCCAGCCGCGTGGCAGGCTGCAGGTCGCGGAACGACACGGCGCTGCCGGCCGCCAGGTGCGGGTCGTACGGCATCCGCACGACCGAGCGCACCCGCGTGCCGAAGTGCGCCTCGAGCTCCGAGGGGCGCACGAGCGGCGTGCCGGGACGAGCCGCATTGAGCACGACGACAGCGTTGCGCACCTGGTCTTCGAAGCCGTTGGTCTCGAGCCACGTGAGCGTCTCGGAGGCCAGACGCGCCTCGTCGACGCTCAGACCGGCCACGATCACCAAGACGTCGGCGAGCTCGAGCGTCGCCTCCATGACGGAGTGGACGATGCCGGTGCCCGTGTCGGTGAGGACGATCGAGTAGTAGTGCGCGGCGACGGCCGCGACATCGTGATAGTCGCGGTCGTTGAAGGCCTCGGACACGCGCGGGTCGGCATCCGATGCCAGCACGTCCAGGCGCGTCTCGTCACGCGCGACGATCGAGGAGAGGTCGTTGAAGCCGGCCACATCGCCGCGCACCTTGACGAGGTCGCGCACGGTCTTGCCGCTCGAGTGCCCGATGCGGTCGGCGAGCGTGCCGCGGTCGGGGTTGGCATCGATCGCGATCACGCGGTCTTCACGCGCATCGGCGAGGGCCATGCCCAGCAGCGTCGAGACGGTGGTCTTTCCGACGCCGCCCTTGCGCGAGAGCACCGGCACGAACTTGGCGCCGCCGCCCAGCGGCGCGGCGATGCGCCGGTCGAGCTCCTTGCGTGCGCGGGCGCGCTTGCCGTCGCCGAGGTTGATGCGGTGACGCGAGATCGAGTAGACGAAGTGCTGCCATGCGCCCTCGGGCTCTGGCCGGACGACGTGAGCAGGGTCGAGGAGGCGGTCGGCGGTCAGGAGATCGCTGGTCTCACGGCCCGCCTCGAACTCCCCGAGCCGTCGGGACTGCAGCGGGATGTCGGCCGTGCGCGGGTGAACGCGCTCGACGGCGTGCCGCGCGTCGTGCTCGTCGAGGTGGTGCGCCTGACGGCGCGTGACCGGCATGGCGCCGCTGGCTGTCGGACCGTCGTCGACGATCTCGGCGTCGACGGCGTGCGACATATCGGTCCCGGCCGGCGGGGTGTCGACGATGACGTCGTCGTCGGTGAGGAAGTCGTCGTCCTCGTCGGCGAGCGCCGGCAGATTGACATCGACCTGCGCGGTCGCGCCCGACGCCAGTCCGATGCCGGCCGTGTCGACGCTCCCCGTCGTCAGCACACCGTTCTCAAGGTCGTCGGGCGTCTTGTCATTGCGCTCAGGCGTCACTGCTTCTCACTCCAGGTGGTCTCCGGGCCCCAGGCCCAGAGGAATAGGCTACTCGGCGGGCCGCACGACCAGCAAAAGGTCGCCGGCCTCCACCTGCGCGGTACGGGGGACGACACAGCGCTCGACGACGCCGTCGATGGGCGAAGTGATGGCCGCTTCCATCTTCATCGCCTCGATCGAGGCCACAGGCTGACCAGCGCTCACCTTGTCGCCGACCTCCGCTTTCAGCGTCACGACGCCGGAGAACGGCGCGGCCACCTGGCCGGGCTTCGAGGTGTCCGCCTTCTCCGCCTGGCGGGCTTCGACGGCGATGCTGCGGTCGCGCACGAAGACCGGCCGGAGCTGTCCGTTGAGGGTCGCCATGACGGTGCGCATGCCCTTGTCGTCGGCGGCGCCGATCGCCTCGAGGCCCACGTAGAGCTGCACTCCCCGCTCGATCTCGACGACATGCTCGGCGCCGGGCGCCAGGCCGTAGAGGTAGTCGGCCGTGTCGAGCACGCTGAGGTCGCCGTACGTGCTGCGCACCTCGTGGAACGCGCGAGTGGGCCCCGGGAAGAGCAGCTCGTTCAGCATCTCGCGGCGATTCGCAGAGTCGCCGTCGAGGGCGGTCTCCTGCTCCGGCGTGATGTCGGTGACGCCGATCCTGACCTCGCGGCCGCGCAGCACCTTGCTGCGGAACGGCTCCGGCCAGCCTCCGGGGAGGTCGCCGAGCTCTCCCGCCATGAATCCGACGACCGAGTCGGGCACGTCGTACTTCTCCGGATTGGCGGCGAAGTCGGCCGGATCGGCCTTGACGGCCGCCAGGTGAAGGGCAAGGTCGCCGACCACCTTCGACGAAGGCGTCACCTTCGGGACGCGCCCCAGGATGTCATTGGCGGCGGCGTACATGTCCTCGATGAGTTCGAAGTCGTCGGCCAGCCCCAGCGCGATCGCCTGCTGGCGCAGGTTGGAGAGCTGCCCGCCGGGGATCTCGTGCGTGTAGACGCGCCCCGTGGGGCCGGGAAGGCCCGACTCGAACGGACGGTACAGATGCCGCATCGCTTCCCAGTAGGGCTCGAGGTCGGCCACCGCCGGGAGGCTCAGGCCCGTGTCGCGATCGGTGTGCGCGAGAGCGGCGACGAGCGCCGAGAGCGACGGCTGGCTCGTCGTGCCCGCCATGGGAGCGGCGGCGGCGTCGACGGCATCCGCACCCGCTGCGCTGGCGGCCAGCAGCGTCGCCAGCTGACCGCCCGCCGTGTCGTGCGTATGGACGTGCACAGGAAGGTCGAACCGCTCACGCAGGGCTGTGACCAGCTGGGCGACCGCTCCCGGGCGCAGCAGGCCCGCCATGTCCTTGATCGCGAGGATGTGCGCGCCGGCGTCGACGATCTGCTCGGCCAGGCGCAGGTAGTAGTCGAGCGTGTAGAGGTTCTCAGCGGGATCGAGCAGATCGCCCGTGTAGCAGAGGGCGACCTCGGCCACTGAGCTGCCCGTCCCGAGGACCGCATCGATCGCGGGTCGCATCTGCGAGACGTCGTTGAGCGCATCGAAGATGCGGAAGATGTCGACCCCGGATGCGGCGGCCTCGCGCACGAACGCGTCGGTGACCTTCGTCGGATACGGCGTGTAGCCGACCGTGTTGCGTCCGCGCAGGAGCATCTGGATCGCGACGTTCGGCAGCGCCTGCCGAAGAGCGTCGAGACGCTCCCACGGGTCTTCTCCCAGGAAGCGCAGGGCGACGTCGTAGGTCGCCCCGCCCCAGGCCTCGACCGACAGCAGCTGCGGCGTGAGACGCGCCACGTACGGCGCCACGGTCACGAGATCGCGCGTGCGGACACGGGTCGCGAGCAGCGACTGGTGCGCGTCGCGGAATGTCGTCTCGGTGACGGCCAGGGCCGTCTGCTCACGCAAGGCGGCGGCGAAGCCCGCCGGGCCCAGCTGCTGCAGGCGCTGGCGCGAACCGGACGGCGGCTCGCCGTGCAGCGACAGCGCAGGCAGCTTCGATGCCGGAGCCACCGAGATGGGGTTCTCGCCGTGCGGCTTGTTAACGGTGACATCGGCGAGCCAGGCCATGATCTTCGATCCACGGTCTTTCGACTCGCGACCCTTCAGCAGCTGGGGCCGTTCGTCGATGAACGCCGTGCTGAGGTCGCCGGCGACGAACGCCGGGTCGTCGAGCACCTGCTGCAGGAACGGGATGTTCGTCGCGACGCCGCGGATGCGGAACTCCGCCAGCGCGCGGCGCGAGCGGCGAACCGCGGCCTCGAAGTCGCGGCCGCGGCACGTGAGCTTGGACAGCATCGAGTCGAAGTGCGGACTGATCTGCGAGCCCGCCGCCGTCGTGCCGCCGTCGAGGCGGATTCCGGCGCCGCCTGGCGAACGGTAGGTCGTGATCTTGCCGGTGTCGGGCCGAAAGCCCTGCGTCGGGTCCTCCGTCGTGATGCGGCACTGCAACGCGGCGCCCCGCAGGCGGATCTCCTCCTGCCGGAGGCCGAGGTCTGCGAGCGTCTCCCCCGCCGCGATCCGCATCTGGGACTGCACGAGGTCGACATCGGTCACCTCCTCAGTGACGGTGTGCTCGACCTGGATGCGCGGGTTCATCTCGATGAACACGACATCGCCCGCGCGCGGGCCGGCCGTCTCGAGGAGGAACTCGACGGTTCCCGCGTTCTGGTAGCCGATCGACTTCGCGAAGGCGACAGCATGCGCGTGCAGCGCCTGACGGATGCCGTCGTCGAGGTTCGGCGCGGGTGCGATCTCGACGACCTTCTGGTGGCGGCGCTGGACGGAGCAGTCACGCTCGAAGAGGTGAACGGTGTCGCCCGTGGCATCCGCCAGGATCTGCACCTCGACGTGGCGGGGACGCTGGACGGCCTGCTCGAGGAACACGCGAGGGTCGCCGAAGGCGCTGCCCGCCTCGCGCATCGCCTCGGAGAGGGCCGGCTCGAGCTGCTCGCGGGTCTCGACCCGGCGCATGCCGCGCCCGCCGCCGCCCGCGACGGCCTTCACGAAGATCGGGAAGCCGATCTCATCGGCCTGGGCCGCGAGGGCGTCGACGTCGTCGGAGGCCTGCGTCGACCGCAGGACGGGGACGCCCGCTGCGATCGCGTGCTCTTTGGCGGTGACCTTGTTGCCCGCCATCTCCAGCACGTGAGAAGGCGGACCGATGAACGCGATGCCCGCCTTGGCGGCTTCGGCGGCCAGGTCGGGGTTCTCCGACAGGAATCCGTAGCCGGGGTAGATCGCGTCAGCGCCGCTCTCCTTCGCGACCCGGATGATCTCGGCGACGTCCAGGTACGCCCGCACCGGGTGCCCCTTCTCCCCGATCTGGTAGGCCTCGTCGGCCTTCAGCCGGTGCAGGGAGTACCGGTCTTCGTACGGATATACGGCCACCGTGCGTGCACCGAGCTCGAACGCCGCGCGAAAGGCGCGGATAGCGATCTCTCCTCGGTTCGCGACCAGGATCTTGCGGAACATGCTCACCTCGCGGGGGATGACCGGGGCGCACTTCATCGGACGCCGGAATGCCTGTGTGTCTTCCCAGCCTAGGGGAAGGTAACGTAGAGCCTCGTGCACGTACTCTCCGTCAGCTCGCTCAAGGGTGGGGTCGGAAAGACGACCGTGACCCTGGGCCTCGCCTCGGCGGCGTTCGCCCGCGGCGTCCGGACCCTCGTCGTCGACCTCGACCCTCAGTCCGACGTGTCGACGGGGATGGACATCCAGGTCGCCGGCCGTCTCAACGTCGCCGATGTCCTCGCCAACCCGAAGGAGAAGGTGGTCCGCCAGGCGATCACCTCGAGCGGCTGGGCGAAGGTCCACCCGGGCACGATCGACGTCATGATCGGCAGCCCGTCCGCGATCAACTTCGACGGACCGCATCCGAGCGTGCGCGACGTCTGGAAGCTCGAAGAGGCCCTCGCCACGATCGAGCCCGACTACGACCTCGTGCTCGTCGACTGTGCGCCGTCGCTCAACGCCCTCACGCGCACCGCGTGGGCCGCAAGCGACCGAGTCATCGTCGTGACCGAGCCGGGACTGTTCTCCGTGGCCGCCGCCGACCGTGCGCTCCGTGCTATCGAGGAGATCCGCCGCGGCCTCTCTCCCCGTCTGCAGCCTCTCGGCATCGTCGTCAACCGCGTGCGACCGCAGTCGATCGAGCACCAGTTCCGCATCAAGGAGCTGCGCGACATGTTCGGGCCGCTCGTGCTCTCGCCGCAGCTGCCGGAGCGCACCTCCCTGCAGCAGGCTCAGGGCGCCGCGAAGCCCCTGCACATCTGGCCGGGCGACTCCGCGCAGGAGCTTGCGAGCGACTTCGACGCTCTCCTCGATCGCGTCATGCGCACGGGTCGCATCGCCGTGGCCGGCGAAGCACGCGCCTGATCCGCCTCAGCTCCTGACGCGTCGTCGTATCACCAGGGCTTCGCCGTCCACGGGGACGGCTCCCCCAGCCACGATGACATGGGCACGCAGACGGACGCCTCGCGCACGCGAGACGCCAGCATCCGCGGGGATGCCGTGCAGCAGTGCGACGAGCCCTTACGCGGAACGCGCGGCGCGGCGCGCGGCGAGTTCGTCGACAGGGTCCGGAGCCTGCGGGTCGAAGTCGAGCAGCGTCGACTCCACTTCGTGAAGGACCTTGCCGACGGCGATGCCGAAGACGCCCTGCCCGCGGCTCACCAGGTCGATGACCTCGTCGTTCGAGGTGCACAGGTAGACCGAGGCGCCGTCGCTCATGAGCGTCGTGCCCGCAAGGTCGCGGATGCCCGCAGCGCGGAGCTGGTCGACGGCCGTGCGGATCTGCTGCAGCGAGATGCCGGTATCGAGCAGACGCTTGACGAGCTTGAGGACGAGGATGTCGCGGAAGCCGTAGAGGCGCTGAGAACCCGAGCCGGAGGCGCCTCGAACAGTGGGCTCGACGAGCTCCGTGCGTGCCCAGTAGTCGAGCTGGCGGTAGGTGATGCCGGCTGCGCGCGCAGCGACGGCGCCGCGGTAGCCGACCTCGTCGTCCATCTGCGGGAGGCCGTCGGTGAACAGCAGTTCGGTCATGAACTGCGGCTCGCCGATCGCGTCGTGCGCGGTCATATCGCCTCCTACGGTGGGTTGTTGCTTCAACGCTAGATGAGGGACGCCCACCCGGCAACGACATCCGGCCGTGTCGCTTCGGCGTGTCGTGATCCGATCACGGCGCGAGTCGCTCGAGCGCCGTCTGGACGATGCCCGCGCGGAGCTCGTCGATGCGGCGCAGGAGCTCGGGGGCGAGCTCGTGCGCGCGGGCGCGCGACGCGGCATCCGACTTGCGCAGCAGCGGAGCGAGCGCGCTCTCGACGAGGGTCACGTCGCGCTCGGCTGCCTGACGCAGCGACCGAAGGTGCCGGGGCTGGATGCCGTGCGCCTCGAGGGCGACGAGGGCGCGCAGCATCGACAGGGCGCGGTCGTCGAACGTGTCGCCGGCGGGGATCAGCCCTGCCGTGACGGCGTCGCTCAGCAGGACAGGCGATGCCCCGGCGGCGGCGGTCAGCTCATCCCGACGGTGCCGTCGAGCGGTGTGCACGATCGAGGCCGGCATCGCGGCGAGGTCTCCCGACGGATCGTCGAGGTACTCGCGGATGCGGGCGAGCGGGATGCCGTAGTCGCGCTGCATCGTCAGCGTCGTGCGCAGCCGCTCGACGTCGGTGGGCGAGAATTTGCGGTACCCCGACTCCGTGCGAACCGGCGTGACGATCCCCTGCACTTCGAGGTAGCGGAGCTTGCTCGCGCTGAGCGACGGGAACTCGGGGCTCAGCCGCGCGAGGACCTGGCCGATACTGAGGTGCCCCGCGGACGACGCGCGTCCACGGGGTGCTGCTGCCGGCGTCACCCGACCGACTCGCGATCGAGGGGCGAGGCGAAGAAGTTGAGCCGGAACTTCCCGATTCGCAGCTCGGCGCCGTTGGTCAGGACGGCGCGGTCGACCCGCTCGCCGTTGACGTAGCTTCCGTTGAGCGAACGCTGGTCGACCAGCTCGAAGACCGTCCCGGAGCGGGTGATCTCGGCGTGGCGGCGCGACACGGTGACGTCGTCGAAGAAGATGTCTGCCTCGGGGTGGCGCCCGACGGTCGTGACGTCGGTGTCGAGGAGGTAGCGCGCTCCGGCCGTGGGGCCTGAGCGGACGAGCAACATCGCCGAGCGCGACGGAAGCGCCGCGATGGCCTCGAGCTCGACCTCGCTCAGGTCGCTCCCAAACGGGATGAACGACAGATCGGAGTCATGGCCGAAGGTCTGCGTCGTATCGGTCATCGAGCGCTGCTGCGACTCGGCTTCACGCCGTATCTCGTCGGGGCGACGGTTCTCGTCCACGCTTTCCTCCTCCTCATTCACCCTAACCGATCGCGCGGGGAGCGGAAGAGCGATCTCAGGTGGGCGGACCGGTCACGGGCGAGACACGGTCCGCTGATTGTTTCACCCTGTGTCGTCGTCGACGCCAGGGCGACGGGTCACCGCCTAGCCTGGCGGATACCGACCTTCCACGACAAGGAGTTCTCCCGTGTTCACGCCGCATGACCGCCTCACGCCCGCCCCGGTGCGTCAGGAGCGGACCTGCATGTGCGCGCGCGGCGGAGCATGCTCGTCGTTCGCCCCCGGCCACGCGGTGCACCTCATCCAGGCACGCCTGGTCTCGGCGACGCCCGCCGAGTGGATCGACGCGATCGTGGCATCGACCTCGGAAGACGGCTCGCTCGAGCTCGCGTCGCTCGCGGACGGCGCACGGATCGCGCTGTGGAACGGCGCCGGCGTGACCGAGATCATCACGGCCGGTGAACCCGTCGCCTATCACCAGCGCTACCACGCGCTGAGCGCGGGCGGCCGCCTGTTCAACGCCGTCGAGATCGGCTGACCGACGACGCCGAGCTCAGGCCGCGGCCATCGAGCTCTTCATCGCCGCACAGGCCTCCATGCAGGCCTTGCAGGCGTCGGCGCACATCCTGCAGACCGGGCTCATGTCGGCGTGCTCCATGCACATGTCCATGCACGTCTGACACATCGCGATGCACGCGTCGAGCATCGACATCAGCGACGCCGATGTCATGCCCTGCATCCGCATCATCGCGCGCATCATCGTGTTGCACATGTCGGCGCAGTTCATGCACGACGCAGCGCAGTCGAGCATCTGGGTCGAACAGACGACGCACGCCTGCTCGCACGCCGCACAGGCGTCCATACAGGCCTGCATCGCCGCCATGTCCATCTGCGGCATGCCTTCCATCGACATCATGTCCTTGGACATGGCGTCCATCATCATCGCGTCCATGGCTCTCCTTGATCCGTTCCGAGGCTCGCCGACACCCTCGAGCCGATCGAGGGGCTCACCTGCGGCCATGGTAAGACGCCCGCCGTCTTCGCAACAGGCGTCGGTAGGCTCGACCTCGTGTTGTCACGAGGAATTCACACACGACTGCTCGCGGCGCTCGGAGCGCTCACCGCTCTGCTCGCCGGCCTGCTCGCCTTCGGGCCCGCCTCCCCCGCCTTCGCGCACGACAGCCTCATCGGCTCCGACCCCGCTGACGGCGCCGTCGTCGAGGCGCTCCCCGACGAGCTCGCACTGACCTTCAGCGGCGTCCTCCTGACCGGCGAGGGTGCGACCGAGATCGTCGTGACGGATGCCGCCGGCTCCGACCTCAGGGCAGGCGAACCCGTCGTCGACGGCGTGCGCGTACGCCAGCCGCTGACGGGGACGGCATCCGGCTCCGTGCAGGTCGCGTGGCGCGTCGTCTCCAGCGACGGTCATCCCATCTCGGGCGAGTTCGCCTTCTCGGTCGGCGATCCGTCGGACGCCCCGCCGAGCGAGGCGCCGAGCGAGGCGCCCGACGATGCCGGATCGGCTGCCGGTGACGGGCTGCTGCCGGTGTGGATCGGCCTCGGCGTCCTCGTCGTGATCGCCGCCGTCATCGGACTGCTCGTGGGGCGGAGGCGGCCCTCCCACGAGGACTAGGCTTTAGGTATGCCTCATTACAACGTCGTCGTCCTCGGTGCCGGCCCCGGTGGCTATGTCGCAGCGGTCCGCTCCGCGCAGCTGGGCCTGTCCACCGCCATCATCGAAGAGAAGTACTGGGGCGGTGTCTGCCTCAATGTGGGGTGCATTCCCTCCAAGGCGCTTCTGAAGAACGCCGAGCTGGCCCACACCCTGAAGCACAAGGCCGACTTCTTCGGCATCTCGGGCGAGTTCTCGCTCGACTACGGCAAGGCGTGGGATCGCAGCCGCGACGTGGCCGACGGCCGCGTCAAGGGCATCCACTACCTGATGAAGAAGAACAAGGTCACCGAGTACGAGGGCCGTGGCTCGTTCACGGGCCCCAAGGCGATCACCGTGACCAAGTCCGACGGCTCGACCGAGGACGTCACCTTCGACAACGTCATCATCGCGACCGGCTCCACCGTGCGCCTGTTGCCGGGCGTGACCCTCAGTGAGAACGTCGTGACCTACGAGGAGCAGATCCTCTCGCGCGAGCTGCCGAACTCGATCGTCATCGTCGGCGCCGGCGCGATCGGCATGGAGTTCGCCTACGTCATGTCGAACTACGGCGTGAAGGTCACGATCATCGAGTTCCTCGACCGAGCCCTCCCCAACGAAGACGCCGACGTCTCCAAGGAGATCGCCCGCCAGTACAAGAACTACGGCATCGACCTGCTGGTCTCGACCAAGGTCGAGACGGTCGTCGACTCGGGCGACAAGGTCACTGTCACCTACACCGACAACAAGAGCGGCGCGCAGGGTCAGATCGAGGCCGACAAGGTGCTCATGTCGATCGGCTTCGCTCCGCGCATCGAGGGCTTCGGCCTGGAGAACACCGGCGTCAAGGTGTCGGAGCGCGGTGCGATCGAGATCGACGACTACATGCGCACGAACGTCGAGGGCATCTACGCCATCGGCGACGTCACGGCCAAGCTCCAGCTCGCGCATGTCGCCGAGGCTCAGGGCGTCGTCGCCGCCGAGACCATCGGCGGGGCCGAGACCATGCCGCTCGGCGACTACCGCTTCATGCCGCGCGCGACCTTCTGCTCGCCGCAGGTGGCTTCGTTCGGCTACACCGAGGCGCAGTACAAGGAGACCGGCCGCGAGTACAAGGTCGCGACATTCCCCTTCATGGCCAACGGCAAGGCGCACGGGCTGGGCGAACCGGTCGGCTTCGTCAAGCTCATCGCGGATGCCGAGCACCTCGAGCTCGTGGGCGGCCACATGATCGGACCTGACGTGTCGGAGCTGCTCCCCGAGCTGACGCTGGCACAGAAGTGGGACCTCACCGCCCTGGAACTGGCCCGCAACGTGCACACCCACCCGACGCTGTCGGAGGCACTGCAGGAGGCCTTCCACGGCCTTGCCGGGCACATGATCAACTTCTGATCGACAACGCAGAGAGGGCCGGTTCCGCGATCACGGAGCCGGCCCTCTCTGCGTCGCTCTCACGGCTCACGCCTGGGTGTGAGTCCCGTGGGAGCGGTTCCGTCCCCTCGAACGGGACGATATCGTGGAGGCCGGTCGCTGACGCCGCCCCGATCGAAGCCGTGGGGCGGCGTCAGCGTACGTCTGCTCTCCTGCCGGTCGGCGTGCGGGCCTCACGCGCCGAGAGCACGGCCGAGCTTCGACTCGGAGGGCGAGACCGCCCCTCCCGCCGCGAGGACGAGCGCGTCGGCCGCTGCGAACAGCGCCTCTCGTCCCGCCGCGTCGGCCGGCGCCGCCGGGCCGAGCTCGAGCTCCCATTCGCGCCAGCGCGTCTCGACGCCGCGTCTGACGTCGGTCGCGGTCACCCGGTCGTCGACGAACTCGGCGACGAGGGCGCCCTGCACATCGGTGAGGGCGTATGCGGTGCGGTGGTTTCGGATGCGCGCGATGACGTGGAAGGGGCCCGTCGCGATCGGCGCGAGCGCCGCCTCGACGTCGGTCGGGACCCTCACCTCGGCATCGTCGCCGACCTCGTCGAGCGGCCAGCGCGTCTCGTGCTTGCCCTCGGGAGTCGACCGCTTGATGTGCCACCCGGCATCCGGTCCGCCCGTGCGCCGACGCAGCGCCGTGCGCGCACGTGCAAGTGCGGCATCCGAGGTGTCGAGATACCGCGCGTCGAGCTCACGCGGGTCGGGGTCGCCGACCGCGACCACACCCGGGAGGGTCGTCCAGTCAGGAAGAGGCGTCTCGTCAGCGACGTCGTACTTGCGCTCGACCTCGATCGACCGCTCGACGTCGGAAGTCACTCTTCGCGGCTGTCGGGGTCGGGATCGATGTCGTCCTGCGATTCGACGAAGCGATAGTCGGCCGAGGTGGGACCGTCGCCCTGACCCGTGTTCGCCGGCTCGCCCTCACGCTCGTAGACGACCTGCGTCTCGCTGTAGGGCAGGATCAGCTGCCCCGCTGTCGCGTCGTCGATCGGGATGATCTGCCCGTCGAGCGGGCCTCCGTGCAGTCGTGCAATGGCCATCGTGACCTCCTCCGCACAGCCTAGCCGCGCGGATGCAGATCGAGCCCGTGGCGCGGCGCGACTTCCGCTGCGGGCGACATGCATTCGTCAGTGCGTCGGGAACCCGAGGCTGATCTGACTCTCGCTCGGGTCGGGCCAGCGGGTGGTGACGACCTTGCGCCGCGTGTAGAACGCGAACGCCTCGGGACCGTACATGTGGGTGTCGCCGAACAGCGAGTCCTTCCAGCCGCCGAAGGAGAACGCGCCGATCGGCACGGGGATCGGCACGTTGACGCCGACCATGCCGACCTCGATGTCGTACTCGAACTGCCGCGCCGTCTTGCCGTCGCGCGTGAACACCGCCGTGCCATTGGCGTAGCGGCTCGCGTTGATGAGCGCGACCGCCTCGTCGTAGGTGCCCACCCGCACGACCGACAGCACCGGCCCGAAGATCTCCTCGTCGTAGACGCGCATGCCGGGGCGCACACGGTCGAGCAGCGTGGGCCCGATGAAGAAGCCCGAATCGGGATGCCGGTGCCGGCGGCCGTCGACGACGACCGTCGCGCCCTCGTCGGCGGCTCCCGCGACGAACCCCGTGACACGCTCGAGCGCGTCGCGAGTGATGAGGGGCCCCATCTCGCTCTCGGGGTCGGCGCCATCACCCACCCTGAGATCGGGCAGTCGCGAGGCGATGCCCTCGACGAGGTCATCGGCGATGTCCCCGACGGCGACCACGACCGAGACCGCCATGCATCGCTCCCCCGCCGACCCGTACGCCGCGGAGACGGCCGCGTCGGCCGCCGCGTCGAGATCCGCATCGGGCATCACCACCATGTGGTTCTTCGCACCGCCCAGAGCCTGTACGCGCTTGCCGTTCTCGGCCGCCCGCGCGTAGATGTACTTCGCGATGGGGGTCGACCCCACGAACGAGACGGCGCGGATGATCGGGTCGTCGAGGATCGCGTCCACCGTCTCCTTGTCGCCGTGGACGACGTTGAACACGCCGTCGGGAACCCCCGCCTCGCGGAACGCGTCGGCCAGCCACACGGCCGCGGACGGATCGCGCTCGCTCGGCTTGAGGATGACGGCATTGCCGGCGGCGATCGCGGTGGTCACCATCCAGAGCGGCACCATCGCCGGGAAGTTGAACGGCGTGATGCACGCGACGACGCCGACCGGCTGACGCACCTGGTGGACGTCCACACCGCCGGCGACCTGCTCGGCATACTCCCCCTTGAGGTGGTGCATCAGCGACGTGCAGAACTCCACGTTCTCGAGGCCGCGCGCGACCTCGCCGAGAGCGTCCGCGACCGTCTTGCCGTGCTCGGCCGTGATGATGCGCGCCAGCTCCTCCGCTCGCGACGAGATGATCTCGCGCAGGCGGAACAGGACCTGCTGTCGGCGCCCGAGCCCGGTGTCGCGCCAGGCGCGCTGGGCGCGCTGCGCCGTCGCGGCCGCCTCGCGCACGAGATCGGTGGAGGCAAGCCCCACCTCGCCGGTCTGCGCTCCCGTCGCCGGGTTGAAGACGGACCCCACCCGGCCGTCGTCATCGACGCGCACGCCGCCGATGACGTGCGGGATGCGGGTGAGCCCGCCGTGCGCTTGTTCGCCCTGCGACGTGCGGGCGGTGTCGACTGTCGTGGACATGTCAGCTCCTCGGGGCATGTGCGGATTCGGGGGCCGGCGCGGATGCCGGGGCGTCGAGGGACGGGTCGTAGCCGCGCAGCGTGCCGTCGGGCGAGGCGAAGCGGGCGACGAGCGTGCAGTCCTTGCCTCCGAGTCCCTCGGCGGCGAGCTGCTCCAGCTGGCTCAGGGCCAGCCGCGCTGCGGCAAGGCGAACGCCGGTGGCCTCCCCGGCCTGTACGGCGAGGCCGCAGTCCTTGAAGGCGAGGTCGACCGAGAACGTGGCGTCGAAGTTGCGGTTGGCGGCGGCGGAATCGACGACGCCAGGCACGGGATACCACATGCGGACGGGCCACGAAGATCCGGACGAGGCTGAAACCACCTCCCAGAAGGTGCGGGCATCGAGGCCGAGCCGCTCCGCGAGCTGGGACCCCTCCGACATCGCCATGACGCTGATGAACAGCATCATGTTGTTCACGAGCTTGGCTGCGATCCCCGTTCCCGGCTCGCCGCACGCCACCACCGAGCCCGCCATCGGCGCGACCAGGTCTGCCGCACGTCGGACGTTCTCGGGGCGCCCGCCGAGCATGAACGTGAGCGTGTGGGCCTCCGCGCCCGCTGTGCCCCCTGAGATCGGCGAGTCGACGAACGCGAGCCCGCGCCGCTCGGCCTCGGCGTGGCACCAGCGCGAGGTCTCGATGTCTACCGTCGAGGTGTCGAGCAGGAGCGCGTCGCCGGAGGCGTGAGCGAAGATCCCGTCGGGACCGCCGTAGACGCCCCGCACATGTTCGGGCTTGGGCAGCGACGTGAAGCAGGCATCGGCGCCCTCGACCGCCGAGGCGACCGAGTCGAAGATCTCGACGCCGTTCGCTGCCGCAGCCTCGCAGGCGGCCGGGTTGAGGTCGACGCCGCGGACGACGTGGCCGGCGGTCACGAGGTGTCCGCTCATGGGAAGCCCCATGTGGCCGAGTCCGATCCAGGCGATCGTGGACATCCGTGCTCCCTTCGTCGCGAGCAGATGCTGTCGCCACCCACGCTAAGCAGAGGCGGCATGCAGATCAACGCACGAAGCGGCGGCATTCTTGCACCCGCGTTGTGCGCGGATGCACACTCGGGGGCATGACCTTTCCCACATCTGCGCCGCCCCTCGACGCACTGATGACCTTCCTCGTCGTCGCACGACTGGGCAGGTACACGGCAGCCGCCGACGTCGTAGGGGTCAATCACTCGACCGTGTCGAGGCGCATCGCCGCCCTCGAGCGCGCCATGGGCGGCCGCGTGCTCGTGCACACGCCCGTGGGGTGGGAGGTGACCGCTCTCGGACGCCGCGCCGTCGCCATCGCGGAGCGCATCGAGGGATCGCTGCACGAGCTCGCGGGCGACGGCGACGACGACCTCGGCGGGGTGGTGCGCGTCGCCGCCCCGGAGGCGTTCACGGCGGTGTTCCTCGTGCCCGCGATGACCGCGCTGCGGGCACGCCACCCGCAGCTCGCCGTCGAGCTCCTCGCCGCCACGCAGCGCGCCCGTCAGCACCGCTCCGGCGTCGACCTCGAGATCGTCGTCGGGCGCCCGCAGGTGCTCCGCGCCTTCGCGACGCCCGTCTGCTCGTACTCGCTGCGGCTCTACGCGACGCCGGACTATCTCGCGAAGAACGGGACGCCGGATTCCGTGAGCGCGCTGTCATGGCATCCGCTCGTCTACTACGTCGAGTCCTCGCTGCAGGTCGACGAGCTCGACCGCGCCCTCCAGGAGCTGCCGCCCTCACCTCCCTCACTGCGGTCGACGAGCGTGTTCGCGCACATCGAGGCCACCGTCGCGGGAGCGGGCATCGGAATCCTTCCCGACTTCGTCGCCGATCACGATCCGCGACTGGTGCGCGTGCTCGACGGCATGTGGGAGCACCCGCTCGCCTACTGGGCCGTCGCACGCGACGAGGGTCCCCGCAATCCCGCCGTCGCCGAGACGCTCGAGGCGATCGTCGCTCACATCCGCGAGAAGCAGGCCAGCGCTGAAGCGCCCTAGACTCGCAGCCGATGAAGCCCTTCCTGCTGCTGGCCACGCGCGCCGAGGACGTCCCCGCCGACGAGGAGTACGAGCTCTTCCTCCGCTATGCCGGTGTCACGGAGCGTGAACTCGTGCGCGTGCGCATGGAGGCGGCACCCCTCGGTCATATCGATCTGGACGACTGGTCGGGCATCTTCGTCGGCGGCGGGCCGTTCAACGCGTCGGACCCTGCCGAGTTCAAGTCGCCCGTGCAGCGACGCGTCGAGGCGGAGTTCGCTGCGCTGCTCGACGAGGTCGTGGAGCGCGACTTCCCGTTCCTCGGGGCCTGCTATGGCGTCGGAACGCTCGGCGCCCACCAGGGCGCCCGCATCGACCGCACGTTCGCCGAGCCGATCAGCGTCATCGACCTCGAGCTCACCGAAGAGGGAGCAGCCGATCCCCTTCTCGCCGAGCTCCCCGCTCGCTTCACCGGGTTCGTCGGACACAAGGAGGCCATCGCCGAGCTGCCGACGTCCGCGACGCTCCTCGTGCGCGGCGACGTGTGCCCCGTGCAGATGTTCCGGGTCGGCCACAACGTCTACGCCACGCAGTTCCATCCCGAGCTCGACCTCGACGGCATCACGACTCGCATCTACGCGTATGCGGGACACGGATACTTCGCCGCCGACGAGCTCGACCTCACCCTCGCCGCCGTCCGGCGGGCTCCCGTGGCGCACACCGGCCGCATCCTCCGTGCCTTCGTCGAGCGCTACGCCCGGTGACCGCCGTCAGATGACCGGCGGCGTATGCCAGATGCGGTCGATGTAGTCGCGCATCGACCGATCGGACGAGAAGAATCCGCAGCGGGCGACGTTGAGGATCGCCGACCGGGTCCACGCCTCCTGGTCCCTGTAGGCGGCGTCGACCTTCGCCTGCGCCTCGAGGTAGCTGGAGAAGTCGGCGAGCACCATGAACCGGTCGTCGTAGAGCAGGTTGGACATGAGCGGCTCGAAGACGCTCGAGTCGCCGCCCGAGAACGCGCCGGAGGCGATGAGGTCGATCGCGCGGCGAAGGCTCTCGTCCTTCTGATAGAACTCGGACGGCGTGTAGCCGCGCGCCCACAGCGCCTCCACTTCGGGCTCGCTCATGCCGAAGAGGAAGAAGTTCTCGTCGCCCACCAGTTCGCGGATCTCGACGTTCGCCCCGTCGTCGGTGCCGATCGTGAGGGCGCCGTTGAGCGCGAACTTCATGTTTCCCGTGCCCGACGCCTCCTTGCCTGCGAGCGAGATCTGCTCCGACAGGTCAGCGGCGGGGATCACGCGCTCAGCGAGCGTGACGTTGTAGTTGGGCGGGAACAGAACCTTCAGCCTGCCCTCGACGCGAGCGTCGGCGTTGACCACCGAACCCACCGCGTTGATCAGGTGGATGATCTTCTTCGCCATGAAGTACCCGGGAGCGGCCTTCGCCCCGAACACGAACGTGCGCGGCTGCACGTCGGCGACGGCGATGCGGCCCGAGATGATGCCTTCATAGGTCGTGACGATGTGAAGGACCTTCAGCATCTGCCGCTTGTACTCGTGCAGGCGCTTGACCATGACGTCGAGCATGTGGCCGTCGCTGACCTCGAAGCCGTCGCGAGTCCGCAGCACCTCCGACAGGCGGCGCTTGTTGGCGGCCTTCACCTCACGGAAGCGCTCACGGAACTGCGAGTCCTCCGCATAGCTCTCCAGTTCACGGAGCCGCTCGAGGTCGGTGATCCAGCCCGTGCCGAGCGCCTCGCTGATGAGAGCTGAGAGTTCCGGGTTCGCGATGCGGATGAACCGGCGCGGCGTGACGCCGTTCGTGACGTTGGTGAACTTGCCCGGATAGAACTCGTTGAAGTCGGGCAGCACCTTGTCGCGCAGCAGCTGCGAGTGCAGCTCCGCGACGCCGTTGACCTTGGCGCCGGCGACCGTCGCAAGGTACGCCATGCGCACGGACCGCACCGGGAACTCGGCGATGATCGACATGTCGCGGATGCGCATCTCATCATCGCCGAAGCGCTCGCGCACCTCCGCGAGGAACTCCTCGTTGATGCGGAAGATGATCTCGAGGTGCCGCGGCAGCAGGCGGCCGAGGAGATCGACGGGCCACACCTCGAGCGCCTCGGGCAGCAGTGTGTGGCACGTGTACGCGAAGCATTCGCGCGTGATGGCCCATGCGGCATCCCAGTCGAGCTTCTTCTCGTCGACGAGCACGCGCATCATCTCGGGCACGCCGATGACCGGATGCGTGTCATTGAGCTGGAAGATGACCCGTTCGGGCAGCCTCGTCAGGTCGAAGTCAGCCGGAAGCTGGTGCTCGAGGAAGTCGGCGATCGATGCGGCGACGAAGAAGTACTGCTGCTGCAGCCGCAGCTCTTTGCCCTGCGGCGTCGAGTCTTCGGGGTAGAGGACCTTGGAGATGTTCTCGGCGTAGGTCTGGGCGCGCACGGCCTCTTCGTAGTCACCCGAGTTGAACACGCGCAGATCGAATGAGTTCGTCGCCTTCGCGCTCCACAGCCGAAGCGTGTTGACGCGGCCGTTCAGGAAGCCCGGGACCATGTAGTTGTAGGGCACCGCCTGCACGTTCCAGTCCGGAACCCAGCGCGTGCGGGTGACGCCGTCGTCGTCGTATTTCTCGGTGTGACCGCCGAACGAGATGGTCTGCGCCGCCTCGGGGTGCGGGAACTCCCACGGTGAGCCCATCGACAGCCACGCGTCCGGCTGCTCGACCTGCTGCCCCTCGACGAACGTCTGGCGGAAGATGCCGTAGTCGTAGCGGATGCCGTAGCCGACGTTCGGCACGCCGAGGGTCGCGAGCGAGTCGATGAAGCAGGCCGCGAGGCGCCCGAGCCCGCCGTTGCCGAGGCCCGGCTCGACTTCGAGGGCACGCAGCTCATCGATGTCGATGCCGCACGCCGCCATCGCCTCGGTCGCGATGTCGGCGAGGCCCGAGGCCAGCAGGTTGTTGTCGAGCTGTCGGCCCAGGAGGTACTCGGCCGACAGATAGCAGACGCTCTTGGCACCCTGCTGGAGCTGGCGGCGCTGGTCTTCGAGCCAGCGCGCCACGAGGTAGTCGCGCACCGTCATGGCGAACGCGAAGTAGCGGTCATTGGGGGTCGACGCCGACAGCGCGACCCCGCGCTCGTAGTTCAGGTTGCGGAGGAACTGACGCACGAACCCGTCGACAGAGCTGGCCGGCCCGGTCACGGGAGCCAATGCGATGGGGTGGGTCACCTCCCCCGGGCGGCTCATTCCAGCGACAGCGTTCTCGTTCTCGGGCACGGGTAAACGGTACACACCCGACCTGGGAGCTGTGACCGATCACAGGGTGCGTGAGCGCAAGTGTTTACACACTTGTTTCCTGCTGCGCCCGCCGGGCGGTCTCGAGCTCCGCGGAGGCGACGCGCACGGCGTCCTCGGCTCGCTGCACGCGGCGAGCCGCGAAGGTCGGCGCTCCGAAGCGCACGCGTACGCGATCTGCGCGCTCGTGCGTCGACTCGACGATGTAGGCAGCGGCGATCAGGATGACCTGCGACGAGAGGTTGACCCAGAGCAGCAGCGCGATGAGCGACGCGAACGATGCAAGGAGCGGGTTGGAGCCAGCGCCGCCCACGAACAGGCCGGACAGAGTCTGCAGCACCGTCAGCCCCACCCCGCCGATCAGCGCTCCCGCCCACAGCGACCGTGCAGGCGGACGCTCCCCCGAAAGCAGAAGGAAGAGGAGCGCGATCGCGACCGTGTCGACGGCGAACGTGACGACCAGGGCGACCGAACGCGTGCCGAAGACCACGACAGGGCTGTCCTGCGCGAGTCCGAGGAAGTCGGCGACCATGCCCAGGCCGGCCGTGCCCATGACCGTGACGCCCGCCGAGGCTCCCAGCACGACGCCGGCCCCGATCGCGATCGCGAGGTTGCGGAGCAGCACCCAATACCAGGCGATGTCGTCGGTCGGCCTGTCAGCGATGTTGTGAAGGGCCAGGCGGAGCGAGCCGATCGCCCCGATCGCGGCGCCGACGAGGCCGACGAGCGAGATGATCCCGGCGATCGAGAAGCCGACGTCCACCTGGATTGCGTCAGGCTGGATGAGCCCGTCCTCTCCGACGAGGCCCGGAATCGTGCGGTCGACCGCATCGATGAGGGCCTGCCACGCCGCGGGGTCGCCCGCCAGCCACAGAGCCGCCACCGAGAACCCGAGCAGGACGCCCGCGAAGATGCTGAACAGGGCGCGATAAGTCACGCTGTCGGCGAGCATCGCCCCCTGATGCTCCGTGTAGCGCAGCAGCGCCCTCACGGGGGTGCGAGCAAGAGCCCAGGCTGTGACGCGCGCGATGTCCATCCCGTCACGATAATCAGACGGCCGGAGGCCGACGACGGGGGTTGACAGCGAATACGGCTTCCCCAGGCGGGCAGTCCACGCCTTTCACATTCGCCACATCCTGCACGCAGACAACGCTGAACTGATCCTTCCCCACAGGCAACAAAAGCCCATATGATACCGACGGGGAGAGGAAGTGCCGTGAAGGGACTCGCGGAAAGCCTCGTAAGCATTGGGGCCATCAACGAAGACGACATGTGGGATGCCGTCTCGGAATACGGCGAGGGAGCGGAGCTTCGTCGTCGGCTCGTCGAGACGAAGCTGATCTCGCAGACGCAGCTCGCCATGGGCATCGCCGCGCAGACCGGCCTGCCGTTCGTCGATCTGCCGGAGGCGCAGCTGACGCCCGAGGTGATCGCCTCTGTGCCGGCCGCACTGTGCCGGCGCTACCAGGTGATCCCCATCGAACTCGGGCGCCGCAGTCTGGTGCTGGGGATGGTCGATCCGAGCGACCTCATCGCGATCGACGACATCTCGACGGCGACTGAGCTCAACGTCCGACCTGTCGTGGTCGCCGCCGACGCGCTGGAGGCCGCGTTCTCACGGTTCCTGCGCTCGGATGAGGAGCTCATCGACCTCTCGGAGCAGATCGGCGAGATCGCCGCTGCCGACGGGCTCGCCGGCACCGAGTCGATCGAGGAGCAGGTCGACGACGCTCCTGTCGTCCGCTTCGTCAACCTCCTCATCTCGCAGGCCATCAACGACCGCGCGAGCGACATCCACATCGAGCCCGGCGAGAAGCACCTCACCGTGCGCTACCGCATCGACGGCGTGCTCCACGAGATGCAGCGCGCCGACCGGGCGATCCAGGACGGCGTCATCTCGCGCCTCAAGATCATGGCCGCCGTCGACATCGCCGAGCGCCGCAAACCGCAGGACGGCCGCCTGTCCGTGCATCACGAGGGGCGCCAGATCGACCTCCGCCTCGCGACGCTGCCGACGGTGTGGGGCGAGAAGATCGTCATGCGCATCCTCGACAGCTCAGCGCAGTCACTGACGATGTCCGACCTGCGCTTCTCCATCCGCAACGAACAGAGGTTCCGCTCGGCGATCACGCGCCCGCACGGCATGGTGCTCGTCACGGGCCCCACCGGCTCGGGCAAGTCGACCACCCTGTACACCGCGCTGAACACGGTCGCGAACCCGCGGATCAACGTGATCACGGTCGAAGACCCCGTCGAATACCGCATGGCGGGCATCAACCAGGTGCAGGTCAACCAGCGCGCCGGCATGACGTTCCAGGCAGCGCTGCGCTCGATCCTTCGCTCCGACCCCGACGTGGTGCTGGTGGGCGAGATCCGCGACGAGGAGACTGCCACGATCTCCATCGAGGCGGCTCTCACGGGCCACCTGGTGCTCTCGACGCTTCACACCAACGACGCCCCGAGCGCACTCACGCGCCTCGTCGAGATCGGCTGCGAGCCCTACCTCGTGGGCACCGCCCTGTCGGCCGTCGTCGCGCAGCGCCTTGCGCGCCGCCTCTGCATGAAGTGCCGGGAGGCCTACACCGAGAGCCGCGACGTGCTCAGCTCCGTCCGGTTCCCGCACAACCCGCTCGATCCGCCGGTGCTGTACAGGGCCGTCGGATGCCAGGAGTGCTCCGGCACCGGCTACCGCGGCCGGGTCGCGCTGCACGAGGTCATGGAGGTCACCGAGCGCCTCGAGCAGCTCGTCGTGGGCCGTGCGACAGGCACGGAGCTGCGCCAGACGGCACTTGAAGAGGGCATGGTGTCGCTGCGTGAAGACGGGTTCAGCAAGGTGGCCGAAGGTGTCACCACCATCGAAGAGGTCATGCGCGTCTCGGTGTGACCGTCTGCGGGACCACCCGGGCTGAGTCAGGCCAGATCGGCGGTCACCGCGTTGAGCGTTCCTCCGTCGATGTGGCGGCGCACCGCATCCGGCCCCTCCTCCGCCGCCTCGCGAAGGTATGCGCGGTGCTCCGAGACGAGGTCGGCGGCGGCGTACGTCGGCCGCATGTTGACCAGCAGCAGGAGCATCTCCGAGTCCAGCAGCGCATAGGCCTCCTCGATGCGGGGGCTGCGGGATGCCGCGACGATCGCGCGATGCACCGCGGCGTGGGCGCGGGCGAGCGACGGCCAGTCGTCGGGTGACGCGTCCGCGACGCGTTCGAGTTCGTCCAGCGCCGCCTCGACCGGAGCGGTGACCTCCCCCGGCCACGATGACCCGTGGATGTCGCGCAAGATCCGCACCGCCTCGCTCTCGAGGGCGCAGCGCAGCTGCTGCGATGCGACGAGGTCGGCGGCGGTGAACGTGCGCACCCGGATGCCCTGATACGGCACCTGAGTGAGAAGGCGTTCGGCGGTCAGCAGCGCAAGCGCTGTCCGGACGGTGTGTCGCGACAGGCTGTGGCGCTCCGCGAGGGCCTCTTCGCGAAGCGCGGTTCCGGGCATCAGATCGCCGCGCAGGATCTGCTGGCGCAGTTCGTCGGCCAGCCGCGTCGACGCGGTGGGGCCGGGCTCGCCGTCACGTCGTCGCGGCGACATCGCCTCGGCTCCGCTGAATGGTGATGAGGGTGAGCCCCAGCGCGAGCACCCCGAGACCGATCGCGGCGACGAGGCTGAGGCTCTCTCGCAGCACGCCGATGCCGAGAAGCGTGGCGCACAGGGGCTCGGCGAGGGTCAGCGTGGTCACGGTGGTGGCGGGCAGCACGGCGAGACCCCAGCCGAACAGCAGGTAGCCGAGCGCCGTTCCGAAGACCCCCAGCCACACGACGAGCGCGAGCCCACGTGGGGTGAACAGCCACTCTGCGCCGACCACGACGAGCAGCGGCAGGCTCGCCACGGCCGCGACGCCGAAGAGGGCGCCCATCGCGCGGCGCGAGGTCCATCCGCGTTCCATGAGCTCCTTGGCGGCCACAGCGTAGGTCGCGTAGCACGCGCCGGCCGCCACCGACCACAGCACTCCCCCGCCCGAGCCCAGCGAGACCGGTGCGCCCATGAGGCCGGAGGTCATCGCGACTCCCACGATGCACAGCGCGGTCGCGACCATCCAGCGCACGCCCGGCGCGCGGCGATGGAACACGACCTCGGCGGCCCCCGTGATCACGGGCGCGGAGCCCAGCGCGACGACCGTGCCGACGGCGACACCGTTCACTCCGGTGCCGACGAAGTAGAGCGGCTGATAACCCAGCACGCCGAGAGCGCCGATGAGCGCGACGACCCACGTGGGAACCCGCCGACGCGTCGACGCGGGAGCCGGCGGCGCCGTGCGGGTCGACGCGCTCGCCCAGATCGCCGCGATGCCGAGGAGGCCGCCGCCCAGCAGGATGCGGGCGAAGCCGGCCGATGCAGGCGATGCCGCAACACCCGAGAGCTGGACAGCCGCCGCGAGGCTGCCGAACAACGCGCTCGCGACGAGCACCTGGAGTTTCGCACGCACGAGGGCGATTGTTACACAATGTTCCTCGGGTGCGCCATGGGCATGGCGCGGGGCGCGCGCTCCCTCCCCTGGTGCGCACGCCCCGCAGTCTGTGGGACCGATCGTCGTGGTGTCAGGCGTTTCCGATCTCGCCGTAGATGGAGAAGATCGGCAGGTACAGCGAGATCACCATGCCGCCGATCAGGATGCCGATGCCGACGATGAGAATCGGCTCGATCGACGCCGTGAGCTGCTCCGCCGCGGTCTGCACCTCGCCCTCGTAGAAGTCTGCGATGCTGGCGAGCATGTCGGGCAGCGTTCCGGACTCCTCGCCGACGGCCGCCATCTGGGCGACCATCGGCGGGAAGATCTCCGCCTTCGCAAGCGGCGTCGAGAAGGACTTGCCCTGCTTGACCGACTCCTGAACGGCACGCACGGCCTCTTCGACTCGGTAGTTGTTCGAGGCGGCGCCGACGATCGACAACGCTTGGACGAGCGGCACGCCCGCCTTGAGCATCATCGCGAGACCGCGGCTGAAGCGGGCCACGGCGATCTTCGTCGACAGGGGCCCGAACACCGGGAGCTTCAGTTTGATGGGATCGATGACCTTGCGCACGGCCGGGGCGTCACGGTTCTTGACCCACCAGAAGCCCCCCGCGATCCCCCCGACGATGAGGAGCGGCAGGACCCAGAACATGTTCTTGGAGATCGTCACGAGGATCTGGGTCGGGACCGGGAGCTGCGAGCCGAGGCCGGCGAACATGCCCTCGAACACCGGCACGACGAATGTCACCATGGCGATCACGCCGAGGACCGCGATGCACATGACGATGACCGGGTAGGTCGTGGCCGACTTGATCTTGTCCTGCAGCTCGGCCTCGTTCTTGTATGTCTCGGCGATCGTGGTGAGCGACTGCCCGAGGAAGCCGCCGGCCTCACCCACGCGGACCATGTTGACCATGAGCGGCGGGAAGACATCGGGATGCTGCGCCAGCGCGGCGGAGAAGGCCGTGCCCGACTCGACGGCGGCGTGGACCTTTATGAGCGCCTCGCGCAGCTTCTTGTCCTCCGCCTGCTCAGTCAGGATCGCGAGTGTGCGCAGGAGCGGCAGTCCCGCGTTGATCAGGCCCGCCATCTGCTTGGCGAACACAGCGAGCGTGCCCACCTTCACGCGCTTCACGAATCCGGGGATCGTGATCTCGCGGTTGAGGCCGGTCTTGGAGGTGAGCGAGACCTCAAGCGGGGTGAGACCCTGCGCGCGCAGCTTCACCGCGACCGCGTTCCCGCTCGACGCCTCGATCGTGCCCTTGACGACGCCGCCGCCTGTGACGTCGACGGCGCGATAGGTGTACTCCTCGATGAGGGACATCAGCTGCTCCAGCCCATCGAGGCTCGCTCCGACGCGTGCATCGTCCACGCTTCGGCGTCGTAGTCGACAGGGCGCACCCGGGTTTCATCGAAGGTGCGCGGGTCTTCCGCGATCTCTTTCGCGAGCGCCAGAGAGATCGAGCCGTCTGCGACCAGTCGCTGCAGGTCCTGGTCGAGCGTGTGCATGCCGATCGAGCCGCCCGCCTGCAGCATGGAGTAGATCTGGCTGATCTCGCCCTCGCGGATGAGGTTCGCGATGGCCGGGGTGTTCACGAGCACCTCCGTCGCGATGACTCGCCCTTCCGACTGCGCGCGCGGCAGCAGCGTCTGCGTGATGATGCCTCGGAGGGTGTCGCCCAGCTGCGTGCGCACCTGGTTCTGCTGATCGGACGGGAAGGCGTCGACGATGCGGTTGATCGACTTGGCGGCGCTCTGCGTGTGAAGGGTGGAGAGCACGAGGTGGCCGGTCTCGGCAGCCGTCAGGGCCGTGGAGATCGACTCGGGATCGCGGAGCTCGCCGATGAGGATGATGTCGGGGTCCTGACGGAGAACGCGCCGCAGCGCCTCGGAGAACGATGCGGTGTCGCTGCCGATCTCTCGCTGGTGGATGAGGGAGCGCTTGCTCGTGTGCTGGAACTCGACGGGGTCTTCTACCGTCACGATGTGCGCGGGCTTGGTGCGGTTGACGACGTCGATCATCGAGGCGAGGGTGGTCGACTTTCCCGAGCCGGTGGGTCCGGTCACGAGCACGAGCCCCCGCGGCTTCATCACGAGCTCTGCCGCCACCTTCGGCACACCCAGCTCATCGAAGCTCTTGATGCGATCGGCGATGAAGCGCAGCGCCACGGCGACCTGGCCGAGCTGACGGAAGATGTTGACGCGGAAGCGCGCCACGTTCGGCACGGTGATCGACAGGTCGACCTCGCCGGACTGCCGGAACTCGGCGACCTGGTCGCTTGACAGGATGCCGCCGATCGCCGTCTCGAGCCAGTTCGTCGATGTCGGCTCCTCGAATCCCGGGATGAGCTCGAGGTCGCCGTCGACACGCATCTGCGGCGGGTGGTCGGCGGTCAGGTGCACGTCCGACGCGCGCGAGCGTGCGGCGGCGGCCAGAAGGCCCTGGAGGGGTGTGACGTCTTGCATCGTGATCCTTCCGATCAAGATCCGGCCGTGCGGAAGTAGGTGAGGACGGTGACGGTGAGCTCTCCGCCTTCGTACTTGAGGTCGATGGGAGAGACGAGGCGGGGGCCCTTCTTGAGCGCATCGACGAACGCGACGGCCTTGGCCGCGAGCTTCGCGAGGGCGTCTGCCGGCTGAAGCCCCACGTCCTCGGCACCGGCATCCCCGTCCGACGTCTCGGAGTCCGCATCGGCTGCATCGGGGTCTTCCGCGAACGGGACGTCGACCTCGACCACGATCGTGGCGAGCGCCTGGCGGTTCGGTGCGGCGCTCTCGGGCGGCGCAGCCGGAGCATCGGCAGTCACCGCGTCTCCCGAGGCCTCGGCGCTCTCGGATCCGGCCTCCGCGGTCTCGTCGGTCGTCGCAGGCGCGGCACCCTCGTCGGCTGCAGTGCCACGCGGCGTCCAGTCCTCGGGCTCCTGGATCTCGACGCTCGTGATGTGGACGTCGACGTCACGAGCCGCCGCGGCGATCAGCTGGTGCAGGTCGTTGAGCTGCGGTGAGGCGGCGATCTCGCGACGCAGATCGTCGAGGCCGCGGTCGATCTCGGCTTCACGAGCGGCTGCGCCGGCGAGCACCGCGATCTGCTGCTCGAGCAGCATGTTGTTCTGGGACGTCGACCGGGTCTGCTTGTCGACCTCGAGTGACTGAGAGTACATCGGCATGGCGATCAGGGCGACGCCTGCCAGCAGCAGCACGACGACGATGAGGATGCCGGCCAGGTTGATGAGCTGCTTGTTCGCGTTCACTGCGTCTCCTCCTCGGCGTATGCGCCCGAGTAGACGGTCTGATCGATCTGGAGGCGCAGGGTATAGGCGTAGTAGCCGTCGGCGTACTCCTGGATCCACCCGTCGGCCTCAATGACCTGCGGAATCTCGCGCACGGCGAGGATGAGCGGCTCGAACTTCGCGGCAGACGTGCTCCCGAGGATGATCTCTCCGCTCACTCCGGTCTGAGCCTCCGGCTCGCCCTCGACGGGGACACCGGCGGGCGCAAGGGTGAAGTCGGTGATGGCGACGTCTTCCGGCAGGACACGGTGGATCGTCGCGAGCAGCCGGGTCCAGTCGAGATCGGTGGCCATCGCCTGCGAGCGGAACTCGGAGAGCTGGCTTTCGAGGCTCAGCTTCTGGCTGATCGGCTGCAATGCGCCGAGCTGCGTCATGAGCTCCTCGGTGCGAGCGTTCTCGGCCGACAGGCGCTGCTCGGCGAACGCCTGCAGGGCGTATGCGCCACCGCTGACGAGCGCGACCGTCAGGAGCGTTCCCGCGAGGCCCCACCCCCAGCGCCGCAAGAGCGAGGACCGCTGGCGCCGCTCGATCGCGACGCGCGGCATCAGATTGACGCGCGGAGGCGCGCCGATCGCGAAGACGGGAACAGCCGAGCGCGCCATCAGCGGTCACCGCCCAGAGCGAGTCCGACGGTCGTGACGAGGTCGAGGTCGACGTCGCCGGGCGGCACCGCGACCTTCGACGGGACCAGACCCGAGAGCCCCACGGTCTGAACGGGCATCGGCAGGCTTGCCGCGAGCGCCTCGGTGATGCCGGGCACCGCCGCCCCGGCACCGCTGACCAGCACGCGTGTGATGGGCGCCTCGGCAGAGCGATCCGCGTAGAAGCGCAGCGTGCTGCCCAGCCGCGAGACGACGTTGATGATGTCGGTCTCACTCATGGAGATGCTGCGCGCGACGCCGCGTGACGCGGATCGCCGACGCATGGGAGGCTCCCCCGGCGGAACCGTCTCGAGCACCTCCTCGGGCAGCGCTGCGGCAGCATCCGCGCTCTCGGTCACTTCGGCCGCCTCAGTGAGCGCCGCACGCACGCGCACGGCCTCGGTCACGATCTCCATGGGGATGATGCGCACGAAGCGCGGCACTCCGTCTCTCATGACGACGACGTACGTCGTGTGGTCGCCGAGGTGCAGCGCGGCCACCGTCTCCCCCGCCGCCAGCGTCGGGTTCACCGCCCGCACGAGCGCGAAAGGAGCCAGATCGACGATGTCGACAGTGAGCTTCGCCTTCGACACTGCGGTGACGAGTTCGTCGACCGTCTCGGCGACTGCCGCGACGAGGAGTCCCGATACCTGATCGCCTTCCTGCGCGGTCGGGTAGAAATCGAGCACGGCCTGGTCGGCAGGGACAGGCAGCAGATCTTGGACCTGGAACGGAAGCGCCTGCGCGAGCAGATCGGGCCGAAGCGCCTGCGTCGTGTAGTCGCGCACGAGGATACGGCGGCTTCCGATGCCGAGGACGACGTTCTTCCCCTTGATGCCGGCCCGCGACCAGAGCTGGCGGATGGCGAGCACGACGGCATCGGTGTCGAACACCTCGGAGTCCTTCGCCGCGCCCGGGGGCAGCGGCACAGATCCGAACGCGACCACCCGAGGCGTGCGCCCCGGCACCACTTCGGCCGCGCGAACTCCCTCTTCCGTGATCTCGAGCCCGACGATCGTCTTCGCCATGGTGCTCCCCTTTCTCGGGTCTCCGGCTCAGCCGGCGACCAGCATTCCTACGTACCAGCCGGCGAGCTGCTCGCCGGCGAAGACTCCGAGCCACGCCCCCGCGATCATCCACGGTCCGAATGGGATCGCGCTGCGGCGCCCTGCGCGTCCCGCCGCCATGAGCCCGACGGCGAACACGCCGCCGAGCACGAACGCCGCGAAGGCGCCGACCGCGAAGGCGCCCCAGCCGATCCAAGCGAGCGCCGCGCCCAGGACACCCGCCAGCTTGACGTCGCCGCCGCCCATGCCGCCGGGACGCACGGCCCGCAGCAGGAAGAAGAATGCGAACAGCGCCGCACCGCCGGCCACGGCGCGAAGAAGCGCCTCCCACGGCGTGCCGAGCGCGCACGCGACGGTGAACAGCACGCCCAGCACGCCGTATGCAGGAAGGACGATCGCATCGGGCAGTCGTCGCGTGTCGAGATCGATGAGGGTCAGCGCGATGCTGATCGCCGCGAGATACAGGTAGGCGACCGTCACAACGGCGGCATCCCACCCGCGCCCCGTCGCGAAGACCACGGGGTCGATCGCGACCCAGGAAACCACGACGAACGCGACCGCGGTCGCCGTCTCGACGAGCGGATAGCGGACCGAGATCGGGGCGGCGCACTCCGCGCACCTCGCTCTGAGGGCGATCCACGACACGACCGGAATGTTCTGCCACGGACGCACGGGCTCGTCGCACCCGGGGCAGCGACTCTCGCGAGTGAGCGGGATCGCCGCCGGCACGCGGTACACGACGACGTTGAGGAACGACCCGATCGCGAGCCCGAACAGGCCCGCGAAGACGAGGATGACGACGGCGGCGGCGGGAGTCAGGGTGCCCATGAGGTCAACGTCCCATATGTCACGTCACGCTGCCGGAGAAGTGCACCGACTGTCTTGGTCTCGACGCTCACGCCGTGCTCGGCGCCCATGCCGGGAAGGCCGATCGGGTCGGCCGAGAATGTGAACTTGCCGCCGGGCGACCAGGTGCCGCCATAGAGCGTGCCTGTCCACTGGTCGATTCCCTTGCTGCCGACGTCGACCTTGCACGGGGTGTAGCCGATCGCCCGCACGGAGTCCTCGATGACCGTGCCGTTGATCTCGAGGACTCCCTGCCCGGAGCTGCACGTCGGGTTGACGTCGGAGGGAACCCGGTCCTCGGTCACGATGTAGAGCGCGGGCTTGCCGACCGCAGTGGGGGCCGCACGGAAGGTCACCGATCCGAGGTCGAACGAGTTGGCCAGCAGCACGACGTTCGTCTTGAGCGGGATGATCGGCACCGACCCGTTCTCGGACGACAGGATGCTGCACGCGCGCGCGTCGACCACGGTGTTGGTGGCGAGGCTGCCGAGCCACGTCGTCCAGCCTGTTCCCGGGTGCGCGTTGAAGTAGTTGCAGGTCCCCGGACCACTGCCCGAGTTGACGAGCGTCACGACGTTGTAACCGGCCCAGTCCGCCGCGCTGTACTTGTATTCGAACCACGTCGGCAGATCCAGATCAGGAACTGCGGCGACCGAAGCGGGGCGGACGACGCCGCCCACCACGACGCCCGAGTTCGGCGTGTATGTGCGGCTGAGAGGGAAGGTCAGCGTTCCCTGGATGCGAACGCTTCCGAGTTGCACGTCGCCCATGGTGGTCACCGAGCCGCCGATGGTCTTGTTCTCCCATCCGAACTCGAGCTTGCCGTTGGCCTGGATGCTGCCGTTGACCGTTCCGCGGATGATGCTCGCCCCAGTGCCTCGCAGCGTCAGCTCACCCTTGAAGGTGTCGCTGCCGCAGCACATGTTGAGGGTCCCGCCGGCGGCGACATCGCCCGCCACGTTGCAGCCCGACTGCGTCTTGATGCTCCCCTTCACGGTCAGGTTGCCGGGGATCGTCGCGTTGCAGTTGAAGGCCGTCGCCTGCGGGATGACGATGTTCACCTTGCGGCCCGGATCGGTCACCTCGACGTTCGAGTTGAGAGTGATCTCGCTGGTTCCGAAGAAGACCATGTCGCCGCCCTGCGCCGTCGCCGTCGTGAAGGCGTAATCCGCCTGCACGGCCGTGGGTGCGCCCCGGACGTCGGCGATGACCCGCACCTTCGCGAGCGCGTCGGTGCAGGACACCGCGTAGCTGTACTTGTAGGCGCCCGGATCGGACGACACCGCGACGTCTGACACGATCTGCTTCGCAGGCGACGTGGGGCAGGCGATCTCGCCGCGCTTGAGGGCAGCGGCCGTCGCAGCGAGGCCGGCGTCGGCCGTCGCACGCGACTCGGCTCGGGCACGGCTGTCGGTCACGAGGGTCTGCGTGTTCACGACGATCGCCGCGAGGGTGAGCCCCGCCACCGCCATCACGGTCATCACGATGAGGACGGCGATCAGTGTCGACCCGCGGTCGTCGCGGGGTGCGCGGCGGCACCGGGCGCTCAGGTCCAGCATGTCGGCGCTCCTTCCGTCGCGACGGCCTGCGCCGTCATCCCGCCGGAGAGCGACACCGTCTGCGCGTCGGTGCCGCTGCGCACGTCGATGCCGAACTGCACGCCCTTCGTTCCGGTGAGCTTGAAGGGCACGCCGCTGAGCGTTCCCGTCACTCGGTCGAGCGGCCGATCGTCGGACTTGCCGGCGAGAACGGCCCAGGCTGCGACATCGGTGCCGCGCGCGGTCGTTCCCGCGCTGTAGCGGATCGAGTCGTCGTGCAGTGCCCACGCGCGGCACTCCCATGCCCACCCGCTGAGCGAGGTCCCCACCTTTCCCACGACGGCGTCGACGCGAGTGCCTCCCCCGCTGACGCGCACCGCGGTGGCATTGCGCAGGGAGTCGGCGAGTGTCGTGCGCACGAGGTTCGCCTGTCCCGTGGCCGAATCGCGGGCCACGGAGAGCTGCTGCGAGTTCCAGCCATTGATGAACATCATGGCCAGCATCCCGCTGAACAGCCCGGCCACCAGGATGCCGACGATGAGCTCGACGAGCGTGATGCCGTCGTCGTCATGGTGTAGGGGCACAGCGCCCGCGCGGTTCAGCAGGGCGTTCATGCGGCGGCCACCGGGATGCGCGAGCGCAGCGTCGCGAGGCTGCCCCCCGAGGTGTCGGAGATCCGCACGGTGACGAGGATCGCGGCGGGCTTTCCCGCGTTCGCCCCGGCCGGGCAGCTCTCGACGACGATCTGCCGTGTGAGACCGGCGGGAAGCGTGATGTTCGGCAGGGTCGAGGGATCAGCGTCGACGATGCGGGCGGCGGCCGCCACGAGTCCGGCGCACGTCGTCGTGGTGGCCGGCTGTGCGGGGAACTCGGCGCGGAGAGCAGACAGATGCGCGTCGGCAACGGCCGTCGCTTCGACCGAGTCGCGGTTGGCGACGCTCACCCGCGTCGCACTGATGAAAAGCGGAAGGACGGCGAGGGCCAGCACAGACAGCAGGAACATCGCCATGAGCACCTCGACGAGGTTGAAGCCCTCGTCGTCAGAACGCTGAAACACTCGTCACCTCCCCAGGTGGTGCTTCGAAAAGTCAGGTGGTGCGCCGAGAACGACTGTGGGGCCGCCCGTCGGGTCGGGTCGGCCCCACAGTTGGGTCTTGTTACGGGCAGCCGGGGCCGGCGACGCCGTCAGCACCGCCGTCGAGCGACTTGCCGGCGACCGCCTTTGCGGTGACGCAGTAGTTCTGCAGCGTCACGGGCTCAGCCGTCGACGACATCGTGAGGGTGTAGTCCACGTCGGCCGACTTCGCGAGCTCGGTGTTCAGCGCCGCAATCGTCGTCGTGTCCTGCGAGATGGCTGTCGCGACGACGACCGCGCCATTGGAGGCTGCCTGGTCGAGCGCGTTGTCCTTCGCGGTCTGCTGGATGTTCATGAACACCGGGATCGCGATGGCGGCGAGGATGCCGAGGATGACCACCACGACGATGAGTTCGATGAGCGAGAAGCCCTCGTCACCGTTCTCCTCGCGGCGGGCCTTCTCAGCCTGGACATAGTTTCGGATGGTGCGCATTGTGCGTGCCTCTCCTTCGGGGGTGATGAACAGGACGCCGGCACGTGTGCACTCCGGGGGGGTCGTGCACGGGGGGGGCGCTTCGAGTTTCGGGGGGTCCGTCGAAACGTGTGCCGGTTGGTTCGAGAGGCCCGCCGCGAGGACGTGTCTCCCTCTCCGGAACACATCATTAGAGACCTCTCACGCTGTTGTCAATGAGAAATCTGAGAGAAATGTGAAAAGTGTGTTTCGTGCAACGAATGTGGCGGAAGGTATGCAAGGGGCTCGCGTGACTCCGGTCAGCCGTCGAGCACCTCGAGCCGCACGTCGATGTCGACCCCTTCGACGATCCCTTCGGCGTCCCTCACCGAGCGCTTCAGGGGCAGCACATAGGCACCCCGAGAGGAGTCGGGGAAGATCGACGTCTGCCACATCGATCCGCCGACACGAGCGCGCACCCGAACTGAGCCGAAACCCCTGGTAATCCGCGGGATCTCGCGGATCTCAGCCGAGAGCGGCTCGGGTACGGCGGTGAAGAACCAGGCGTCCGAACGGGCGCTCCAGGCGAAGACGGGGCCGGTGAATTCGACGATCACAGCGTCAGGGTAGCCACCCTCGTCGACACTGCCGAGCGGCGTCCGCGGCATGCCCCATTGAGCGATCGCTCTTCCGGCGCTCGGCTGCTGTCGACCGATCGGCGCCAGGCGCAAGCGAGCGCCCCAATGGGAAGGAAAAATCTGTTATCCAAGATGAGAAATTCTCATCTTCGGGGTCCGACCACCCCCGTCGGAGCTCACCACTGAGGGTGGATATCGGCCCTCAACAGATGGTCGTAGACCTCGTGAACAGCCGCGTCGAAGGCTGACAGATCGCCCTCCCACTCCCCTGCGGCTGCGTTCGCCCGACCCTGGGCGACATTGCGCGCCCCCGGGATGACGCTCGTGACACCGGGCTGCGAGGCGATCCATGCGAGGGTCGCCGCCGGCAGCGAGAGCCCCTCAGGAAGCGCCTTCTCAAGCTCGGCCACAGCCTCGAGGCCGGTCTCATAGTCCACGCCGGAGAACGTCTCGCCGCGGTCGAAGGCCTCGCCGTGGCGGTTGTAGGTGCGGTGGTCGTTCTCCGCGAAGCGCGTCGACGCGCTGTACGTGCCGCTGAGCAGCCCCGATGCGAGCGGAACGCGAGCGAAGATCGCCACTCCCGCGGCCCGCGCCGCAGGCAGCACCTCATCGAGGGGCTTGAGGCGGAACGGGTTGAAGATGATCTGCACGTTGGTGACGTGCGGACGTGAGATCGCCGACAGCGCCTGCGCGGTCGTCTCCACCGACACGCCGTACGCGGCGATCGCGCCTTCGCGGACCAGCTCGTCCAGTGCGTCGTAGGTCTCATCGGCGTCGATGACGGCTGACGGCGGACAGTGCAGCTGCACGAGGTCGAGGGTCTCGACTCCGAGGTTCCGACGCGAGCGATCCGTCCATGCGCGGAAGTTCTCGGGCGTGTAGTTCTCGGGCTCCTGCGGCATCCGTCGGCCCATCTTGGTCGCGACTGTGATGCCGTGGCCGGGCCGCTCGGCCAGGAAGCGTCCGATGATGGTCTCGCTGCGCCCGTCGCCGTACACGTCAGCCGTGTCGAACAGAGTCACGCCGGCTTCGGCGGATGCCGCGAGCACCGCGCGGGCGTCGTCTTCGGAGACGTCACCCCAGTCGGCGCCGAGCTGCCAGGTGCCCAGTCCGATCGAGGAGATGACACGTCCGGTGGCTGCAAGAGGGCGCTGCTGCATGAGTCCAGACTATTGGCCGGCGACGACGGTCAGGCGCCGCCGGGCGCGCCACCATGCCCACACGACCGCGACGAGCGTGCCCGCCGCCACGCCGATGGCGGTGTCAAGGGCGCGATCGCGCAGCAGCACCGAGGGCTCGGCAGGCAGCGCCAGCTCGACCATCAGGAGGGCGAGGGGAGTCACGAAGAACATGGCCAGGCCGTAGTTTCGGTTGACGTACAACTCGGCACCGGCCTGCATCACGACGGCGGCGGCGAGCGTCGCGAGCGGCGGAAGATCGAGCGCGAGGAGTCCGGCCGCGATCGCGATGCCGACGACGGTTCCCACGAGGCGCTGGATGCCGCGGATGACGCGAGCGTTCAGCTGCGCGCCGCCCAGGGCCGCGACAGCGGCGACCATTGCCCAGTACCAGTGGTCCCCGATGAGCAGCACGCCGATGAGACCGGCCAGCGCCGTGCCGGCCATGACCGCGATGCCCTGGGAGAGTGCGACGTCGGGACCGGGGCCTCGCCGTGTGCCGCGCCCGCGCAGTCCGCCTCGGCCGACGGCGATGCCGGCGGTGACCAGCACGCTGAACAGAGCTGCGCCGCCGCCTATCGTCACGACCTGGAGCAGACTTTCTGCGGTCGCAGGGATGCTCGCCGTCGCTCCCGCAGCGAAGACGACGAAGAGCGAGCCCGGCGGATGCCACTGCCACCGGTGCGCGAAGACTGTGGTGATCCCGGCCAGCAGCGCCACGACTCCGACGCGCGCCGAGACCGGCGCGGCGGCGAGCGCCAGCGTGGTGCCGACCAGCATGACGGCGACCATTGTGACTCCCGCGGCGATCTGCATGCGCACACGGTCGCCGTAGGCGTCGAAGCGCCCGTACAGGCTCGCGAACGCGCCGAAGCTGGCGTAGACGCTGAGGTCGACACGGCCGAGGAGCCACAGCGTGAACAGCGGCACGGCGAGGGAGACGGCCGCGCGGATCGCGACGCGATGGTCACCGCGATGCGGCGCCACCCGGATCAGCCCGGTCAGTATTCGACCGCGACTGGCATCCATCCTTCGATCGTACGCGGCGGCGCGCCCTGTCGATTCGGCTGTGGGACGCCACCCGTTCGCTCGACCCGTCGGAGACGGGCAGACTGGTGACCTGATGACTCACGATGCACTCCCCGTATCTCCTGTCGACCGCGACGCCGCCGCCGCGATGTGGGCCGATTACCGTGCTGCCCACCCCGAGGTGCCGCTGACAGACCCCGCCTACACCGTGGATCACTTCGGCGATTCCGCCCGCCTCTGCGACGAGCTGCTCGAGATCGTGCTGTCGGGGCAGAAGCGCGCGACCGCCGAGCTGCTTTCGGCATTCGACGACGCCCCCGAGGAGGTGCCGGTGGAGGGCTCGCACTGGGTCGCGTGCGACAGCTCGGGTACGCCGCGCATCGTCATCCGCACGACCGAGGTGCGCATCGGACCGTTCACGAGCGCCGACGCCGACTTCGCGGCGGCGGAGGGCGAGGACGATCTGACGCTGGAGAGCTGGCAGGCCGGGCACCGCCGCTACTTCGAGCGCACGGCCGCTGGGCGCGGCCAGGTCTGGACCGAAGAGGACCCCATCGTCTTCGAGCGCTTCGCGGTGGTGTGGCCGCCCTCTGCCACGCGCTGAGCGGGGCCGGGTGACAGGCCACCTCGCCAGCGGCGCACGACTGCCGTAGCCTGACACGCGCGCCCGTGATGCAGAGGCGGTGATGCGATGACCGACCGGCCCGCTGTGAGCGTCGTCGTGCCGGTCTTCTCCCCCGGTCCTTACCTCCGTCCCCTGCTCGACTGCCTGGACAGGCAGATCACGCCCGAAGACGGCTTCGAAGCCCTGTTCGTGGACGACGGCAGCACGGACACGACTCCCGATCTGCTGAAGCGCTGGTCCGCCCCGCGGCCGTGGGCGCACGTCATTCCGCTCGCCCGCTCGGGCTGGCCGAGTCGTCCGCGCAATGTCGGCCTGGAACGCGCACGGGGCGAGTTCGTCTTCTTCGTCGATCACGACGATTGGCTCGCCCACGACGCTCTCGCGCGCATGACCGCGTTTGCCCGTGCCCATGGATCCGACGTCGTTGTGGGCTGGATGCGCGGCCTCGGACGAAACGTGCCGGTGCGGCTGTTCGCCGAGACGGTGGCTGATGCCCACCCGCCGGCGACGCCCCTTCAGGACTCCATGACGGTGCACGCCCTGTTCCGCACGGAGTTCCTCCGCCAGCACGGTATCCGCTTCGACGAGTCGCTGCGCCGGCTTGAGGATCACCTGTTCATGGCGGCGGCGTACACGAGCGCGCGCCGCGTCTCCGTGCTCGCCGACGCCCCTGTCTACCTGCACGCGGCGCGCGAAGACGGCGAGAACGCGGGACACCGACCCTACGAGGCGGCCGAGTACTACGCCGCCCTCGGACGCGCGGTCGACACCGTCATCGGCGCCGACGTGCCGTCCGCCGAACGCGATGCCTACCTCGGGCGGTGGATGCGGGTCGAGCTGCTTCTTCGGCTGCGATCCGAGGCGATCGTCTCCCTCCCACCCCGCGAACGCGACGCCTTCTTCCTGGAAGCGCAGCGACTGCTGTCGCGGATGCCTGCCGAGGCCGTCACCTCGCTTCCCCAGCGCTATCGAAAGGCCGTCGCCCGTGTTCTCCGGTCTTCGCCGGCGGACTATTGGGATGTCGAACGCGCGGGGGCGGCCGACGACGCGCCGCACTCGTGGTCGGCGGCGATCAAGGCCACCCGGACGCACCTGGTCGACGCCCTGTCACGTCGGGGGCCGCGGCGGCTGCGGCACCGCGTCGTCCGGTGGGGCCGTAACCCGTACACGATGCTGCGCGATGCCGGTGCGGCGCTGGCGGTCGTCAGCGCAGTCATCGCCGCAGTGGTCGCCGTTGCGGCGCCCTTGGCATCCGTCGCCCTCGTGGCGCTGTCGACGTCGTTGACCGCCTGGCTGGCGGTGCGTTCGCTGTCTCCGTGGCCGACCGCGACCCGCCAGGTGGTCGCCCTGGGGCCCGCTCTCGTCGTGGCAGTCGTGCACAGCGATATCTCCGCCGCCGCCGTTGCGCTGCTGGCCGCATGCCTCGTCGCCATCGCGGCCGGGCTCGACCTCTTCTGGCGGCGTCGGGACGTACGCGGCTACCCCGCCCGGCGCGGGGGCCCGCTTGCACGCCTGGGCTGGATCGGGCTGCTCGCCGCCGGAATGGCGGGGGCGATCACTTCCGCCGTCGCGATCGCCGTGTGGAGCTGAACCCACCGATCTCGATCTTCGAGAGGGAATGCGCCGCACCCGTATCAGCATCCCGTCGCCACCCCTCTTCACGGGAGTGGGGGCACATCTGGACGAGGGGGCGTCTCATGCCTGCGAACAAGCGACTGTCCGAACTGACCGATTACACCGCGGTCCTTCCCTATGCGAGCGAGCTCTTCGGTGTGTACCAGCCGCTGCTCGGCTGGAAGTCGAAACGGATCGCGGCGCGGTTCGATGCGGGATTCGCGCGCGACCGGAGGAGGGTGCTGGATGCCATCGCCACACCGCTCGCACCCCGCGCGCAGGTCGCCTACAACGTCGATGGCTACCCCACGATCGACCTGCACGCCGCCGAACGGTCGGGTGGCCAGGCGCGACGTTTCGACGAGCGCATCCTCCAGCTGCTCGCCGACCGGCTGCCACCGTGGGACGAATTCCGGCCGGAGGCATTCGACGAGGTGATCACCCGCGACGCGATCGAGGAGCTCTTCGCCCGTGAAGTGGTGCCTGCGTACGAGCAGCTCGGATTCGCGGCCACGCGCGGCGAGGGCGAGTTCGCCGAGTACGCGAACGCCGCACGAACGGATGCGCGGATCGGGCGCGCGGCGCTCGAGGAGCGGCTGGCCCGGGAGTCGCAGGTGGCCGGCGCTGTGCTCCAGCTGCGCGAGGCGGGGCAGATCGCCGAGCTGGAGTCCATCTTCTATGCGGTCAAGGACGACTCCGCGCGCTTTGCCGCCCTGTCGAAGCTCGCCGCGGCCGGTGGCGCACTCGAGGGGCTGTTCGGAATCGACACCCTTGACCCGCAGGATGCCGAGCAGCTTCGTCGGGTGGCTCTGTCGCCGATCAGCGTCGTGCACCTGTTCCGGCAGTACTTCTTCGAGCTCGACAGTTTCCTGGGCACGCCCGTGGGGCATGTGTGGCTCTCCCCCGGCTCCACCGTCGAGCTGATCGAGGTCAGCACACGCCGCACGCTCATCGAACGGACGGAGGAGCTCTCCGCCGACACCACGGTGAAGACGGAGTCGGAGCGTCTCGAAGAGGAGGAGCTCAGCGAGGCCATCAAGAACGACAACAAGCAGGACGTGAAGTTCGGCGCGAGCGTCTCGGCATCCTATGCGTCGATCACAGCGAAATCGAGCTTCGATTACGCGACGACGCAGCAGGTCGCCCGCGAAGAGACGCACAAGCGCATGCGGCGGCAGACCGAGAAACTGGCCAGCGAGATTCGCAAGAACTACAAGTCCACGTTCCGAACCGTCACCGAGACGACCGACACCTCCAGCAAGCGGTACGTGCTCACCAACGCCGGCACGGACCTCATCAACTACGAGCTGCGCCGAAAGATGCGGCAGGTCGCCGTGCAGGTGCAGGATGTCGGCACCTACCTTTGCTGGCAGACCTACGTCGACCGTCCGGGCGAGACGCTCGGCGTCGCCGATCTGCTGCACATCGCCAAGCCGCCCGAGCTCGACGGCCTCCATGCGCCCGCCGAGGTGCCCATGCTCAAGGAGTTCTCGGAGACGCGACAGGCGACGATCCCATTCATCTCGATCAACGACAGCGACGCCGACAACGAGGGCGAGGTGTACCGCGACGGCGGAGAGGTCGACGACTCGGAGTTCGCGGGCAGCTACGAGCAGATCCAGGCCGACTTCGAGATGGAGTTCGTGTGCTCCCGCGGCGGCTACGTGCTCGCCGATGTCGAGTTCGACGGGCTCGGCAAGCCCGTCACCGCGTCACGCAAGGGCGACATCACCAACGCGGGCGACAAGGCGAAGTTCGTCCTGCACCTCGACTCGGTCGACTTCCAGGGGCAGAACAGCGTCCAGGTGCAGCTGACCCTGCATTGGGCTCCGGCACCGGGCGCGAACGACGAGGCGATCGCTGCCAACAAGAAGGCGAAGGCCGAGTTCAAGGCGAAGGAAGCCGCGGAGTATCAGAAGGCGTATCTGCAGAATGCGCGAGACCGGGTGAAACTGACGCACGGCATCACTCCGCGCCCCAGCGAGGACCTGCGCGAAGAAGAGCGGATCGTCGTGTACCGCAAGCTCATCCAGGAGATGCTGACGGCAGGCGTTCCACAGCCCGACGACCGCACGCGGCACGTGGTCGCCGAGCTCATCAACTCGATCTTCGACGTCGACAAGATGCTGTACTTCGTGGCTCCCGAATGGTGGCGACCGCGGCTGCGCCGCACCAAGCAGCACCTCGGTCCGGTCCCTCCCGGTGGCCCGTCGACCGCCCAGCTCGTCGGAAACCCGGCCGTGAACGCGACGATCGCGTCGCTCTCGAAGGGATTCGGCGTGGTGTCGGCCTTCGCCAAGCCCACCCCGCTGGCATCGAGCTCGGTCGGCTGGGGCGGCACCGACGACCCCCAGCGGGACAACTACTACATCACGGAGGACTCCCAGCCGGCGCGTTTCGGAAGCTCCCTCGGATGGCTCCTGCAGCTCGACGGCGACAATCTGCGCAACGCCTTCCTCAACGCGCCCTGGGTGAAAGCGGTCATTCCCATTCGCCCCGGCAAGGAGGAGGCCGCCATCAACTGGCTCAAGGGCGTCGAGGGCATGAACGGCATCGGCGAAGACGACCTCTACGAGACGTCCAACCCCGAAGAGAAGGACATCGACGGCAACCCGCTCAACGGACAGCCACTGCTGGATGTCATCAACGACCTCGCCAAGAAGGTGCGCCGCAAGCATGAGGAGGCGGTCGCCAAGGGCACTTTCCCGAAGGCATCGGAAGTCGCCGACCCGCAGCTGGTCGACGAGGACAACGTCGTGACCACCACCCCGATCGACCGCGTCTACGAGCACGGGTTCTTCCCCCTCGAGGGCGGCTTTCGCGCCAACGTGTCGGACGACTACGAGATCTTCGACCAGTGGCTCGAGATCGTCCCGACCGATCAGGTGGTGCCCGTCGAGGTGCAGTACGACCCGAAGACCGGAAGGCAGCTGTGACGGGTACGCGCGCGCTGCTGAACGGCGGAACCGACGGGCCTTCCGGAACCTGTTCGACGCGTCTACAATCCGGGGCGGGCGGCGAGGAGCTCGGGCTCGCTCCATGATCGCCCCAGGCTGGACAGAGGAGCGGGACCATGGTGACGGCCGTGGACGAGAAGGGATCCTCGACGCACGACGCTGACCGGCGCGCGCGTGAGGTCGAGCAGCAGCTGACCGACGACGAGCGGTTCGCTCTCGTGATCAGTCTGATGGGATACATCCCCGGCAGCGCGGTGGGCGGCCGAGATCCGCGCATTCCGGCTGACCTGCCGAACATGAGCGCCGGCTATACGCCCGGAGTGCCCCGGCTGGGAATCCCCGCGATTCAGAGCAGCGATGCCAGCATGGGCGTCACGAACCCGGGGTATCGGCCCGACGACGAAGGGGCCACGGCGTTCCCCGCCCTCATCGCGCTGGGGTCGAGCTTCAATCCGCAGCTCGTACGCGAGGGCGGTGTGGCGATCGGGCGGGAGGCCCGCAGCCGTGGGTTCAATGTGCAGCTGGCCGGAGGATGCAACCTCACCCGGGATCCCCGGAACGGCCGCAACTTCGAGTACTTCTCCGAAGACCCCTACCTGACCGCGGTGCTCGCGGCAGAGCAGGTCAACGGCATCCAGAGCCAGGGCGTCGTCTCCACCCTGAAGCACTACACGCTCAACTGCAACGAGACCAACCGGCACTGGCTCGATGCCGTCATCGACCCTGACGCCCACCGCGAATCGGATCTGCTCGCCTTCCAGATCGCGATCGAGCGCTCGCACCCGGGCGCGATCATGAGCGGCTACAACAAGATCAACGGCGAGTACGCGGGCGGGAACCATCATCTGCTCAACGAAGTGCTCAAGGGAGCGTGGGGGTATCAGGGGTATGTCATGTCCGACTGGGGCGCGACACCCGAATGGGACTTCGCATTGAAGGGACTCGACCAGGAATCGGGTGTCCAGGCCGACACGCTGCTGTGGGGGAAGGAGCCCTTCACCGGTGACCTGCGAACGGCATACGCGAGCGGAGACCTGCCCAAGGAGCGACTGTCCGACATGGTGCGACGGATCTTGCGCGCCCTGTTCGCTGTCGGAGCCGACCGGTGGGATGCCGCACCGGAGGTCGACATGGTCGCGCACGACCGGGTCGCCCTCGAGGGCGCCCGCCAGGGCATCGTGATGCTCAAGAACGACGGAGCACTTCCACTGCCAGACAGCGAGCCGCTGAAGATCGCCGTCATCGGCGGCTACGCGCAGCAAGGGGTGATCAGCGGCACGGGCTCAGGCGCCGTCGCCCCGGTCGGAGGCTTCGCAGGCGTCAGCAGGATCGGCGGCGCAGGGGTCATGGGCAAGCACCGCAACCTCTTCATCTTCGCGCCCTCACCGCTGGACGAGCTGCGGAAGGCGCTGCCGTCTGCGCAGTTCGACTTCGATCCTGGATACACGCCCGCCGAGGCGGCATTGACTGCCAAGCGCTCTGACGTGGTGATCGCCTTCGGCATCCGAGTGGAGGGAGAGGGGTTCGACAGCGCGGATCTGTCGTTGCCATGGGGACAGGATGCCGTCATCGAGGCGGTCGCCGACGCCAACCCGAACACGATCGTGGTCCTCGAGACCGGCAACCCCGTGGCGATGCCCTGGCGGGACAGGGTGCGGGCGATCGTCGAAGCCTGGTACCCGGGGCAGGCCGGCGCGCGAGCGATCGCCGAGGTCCTCACCGGCGCCGTGAACCCGTCCGGGCGTCTGCCCATCACCTTCCCGAGAAGCCTCGACCAGACTCCCCGGCCCGAGCTGCCGGGGTTGGGCACACCCTGGGGCACCCCGGTCACCATCGAGTACAGCGAAGGGGCGGAGGTGGGCTACCGCTGGCACGCCAAGACGGGCGCCGAGCCCCTCTACCCCTTCGGGCACGGCCTGAGCTATACGACCTTCGACTACGACGACCTCGAGGTCGACGGCGGCGACACGATCACGGCATCCTTCACGGTCACCAACACAGGAGACCGCGCCGGTGCCGACGTGCCCCAGCTCTACCTCACCGATGCCGCCGACGAGAAGCGGCGGCGGCTGCTGGGATTCGAGAGAGTCGAACTCGCTCCCGGGGAAGCCCGCCGGGTCACTCTGACCGCGGATCCCCGCCTCCTGGCTCGGTTCGACGGGGATGCCGGGCAGTGGCGCACGATCGCCGGCTCCTACGAGGTCGCTGTGGGCAGAAGCGCCGAGGACTTCGTGCTCAAGGGTCAGGCGCAGGTAGCCGGGCGCCTGTTCGGCCGCTGACCACGGCGGCCTCGACGCAGACAGCGGAGATCCGGCGAGCAGGAGGGTGTGGCTGAGTGGGCGGAATCGAATGGGGACCGGTCGCCGCCTGGGCTGGCGCCATCGCGACTGTGCTCGTCGTCATCACGACGTCGCTTGTGGCCCTGGGCTATTTCGACAGGTTTCGCGCTCCGCGCCTGCAGGTGACCTTCTCCAGCACCGAGCCGTGGGTTCGGCGAGGACCGCTGCACGATGGCACCGAAGCACAGTGGCTCAGACTGGGCGTGGAGAACATCGGAAAGACCGCCGCGGTGGGGTGCGTCGGGCGGCTGAGCAGCGTGCGGACCGACGGTGCTCCACGCCCCGACATCGACCCGGTGCAGCTTCGTTGGGCAGGCGTTCCCCGCTCCCGCGGTTTCGCGCCGCTGGACCTGCGCCCGGGACAACGCGAGTACCTCAACGTCGCTATGCGGCCCGACGACGGTGCTTGGCACCTGGCGACGTTCGAAGACCCCGACTTCGATCGGGCCTTCACCACGGACCTGTCATCCGACGCACGCCACGAGCTGCACGTCTCGGTGTTCGCGGGAAACGCTCGGGCGGCCGCGGTGCTCGTCATCGACGGCACGGGCGACGCCCTGAGGGCAGCACTGAGCTGAACCCGCTCGGGATTCCCGAGACAAACGGGAATCGGCGCGATAAAGTTGTGCAGCCCAACAAATGCGCGGGCAGGGAGCAACGGCGCCGACCCCTGAAGGAGACGACGATGACGACCGACCAGCTGACCTTCGACAACCCGGTCGAGCGGCACGCTCACATCAAGCCCTTCGCCTCCTGGCAGCCACTGCCGGGCCTCGACGCGAAGCTCGAGCCGAAGGCCGACCACGGCGAGACGAGCTACCGCGGCACCGGCCGCCTGCCCGGCCGCAGGGCCCTCATCACGGGCGGCGACTCGGGCATCGGGGCTGCCGTCGCGATCGCGTTCGCGCGGGAGGGCGCAGATGTCGCACTCTCGTACCTGGCCGAGGAGCAGGTCGATGCCGAGGCGATCGCCGAGATCGTGCGCGCCGAGGGCCGCACGTGCGTGCTGCTGCCGGGCGACATCCGCGACCGCGACTGGTGCCGCGACCTCGTCGCGCGGGCGGTAGAAGGGCTCGGCGGGCTCGACATCCTCGTGAACAACGCGGCGCACCAGGTGTACCACGAGACGTTCGACGAACTCGACGAAGCGGATCTCGACCGCACCATCACAACCAACCTCTACGCGATGTTCTGGATCACACGCGAGGCGCTCCCGCACCTGCCCGCGGGCGCGACCATCATCAACTCGACCTCGGTGCAGGGCTACAACCCGTCGCCGATGATCATCAACTACGCCTCGACGAAGTTCGCGATCATCGGCTTCACGAAGGCGCTCGCGCAGGACCTCGCGCCGCGCGGCATACGCGTGAACGCGGTCGCGCCGGGGCCGGTGTGGACTCCCCTGCAGGTGAGCGACGGGCAGCCCGCCGAGAAGCTCAACGGATTCGGCGAGTCGTCGTGGCTGGGCCGCACGAGCCAGCCGGTCGAGCAGGCGCCTGCCTACGTCTTCCTCGCCTCGCCCGAGTCGAGCTTCGTCGTCGGCGAGGTGATCAACGTCAACGGCGGGGCGAACGTGCCCTGATCCGCCCCCGACCGAGCCTTGCCCGGAGCCGTCGTCTCCGTTGTTGACAGGATCTAGACCGAACGTCTTCGGCAACCCCACACCCTCTTCGGCATTTTGAACCGAGCGCGTCGGGCGACCGGCAAACGGACGGCCGTTGGTACCGGAACCAGCACTCGACCACCGCCAATCGCACAAGCTGGGCGAGCGGATCGAGCCGTCAGCAGATGTCGCGGTGCACGCGCTGTGCCCGATATGCGAAGGGGCGCCGTGATTGGCGCGCTGAGGTCACCTGATGGCGGCCGCTGCGTAGCGGTCAGCGAGCGTCGCGAAGGCCTCCCGCAGCTCGGGTGGGCCGATGACATCCATGGGTGCTTCGAACCGGCCGAAGGAGGCGGCGAGGGAGCCCCAAGACCACGACCCCGATTCCACGATTGTTCGGTGTGGGCCAGCCTCCTTTGCCACGCCATCGCCGACGAACGGCAGCACGGCATCGATGGGCAGATCGAGAATCACCGTGCCTCGGCAGGCCCACTCGTTGGTGGCGGAGCCTTTGAATCTCGCAGACACGAACTCGTCGATGTCGCCGCCGGGGATCTCACGTCGCTGAAAGCGTGGCCCGGTAGGGGTGCGCGGTTTGATCCGTTCGACGCTGAACAGTCGCCAGTCGTCGCTCTCGAGGTCCCAAGCCAGGAGGTACCAACGGCCCTGGGCGTTGACGAGGTGGTGCGGCTCGCCGCGGCGCGGCGGAACGGATATGTCGGAGTCGGGCTCGCCCCGTGACAGGTAATCGAAGCGCAACGTCGCGCGGTCGCGGATCGCCGCAGCGAGCTCGATAAGCAGCTCCAGCGGCACCGCGGTCGGCGCGGAGCCGCCCGGGCGCTGCGCGATGGCGACGATCTCGAGCGCATCCAGGCGGTGCCGCAGCCGCGAGGGCATGACCTGCCTGATGGTCGTCAATGCACGAGCCGCTGCCTCATCGAGGTCGGCCCCAACGGCCGTGGCTGTCTGCAGCGCGATCGCGATCGCGACGACCTGAGCATCGTCGAAGAGCAGCGGCGGCAACTCAGCTCCCGCCGCGAGCAGGTACCCCCCGTCGGGACCCATGGTCGCCTCGATTCGGTAGCCCATCTCGCGGAGGCGATCGATATCGCGGCGCACGGTGCGGTCGCTGATCTCGAGCCGCTCGGCGAGCAGTGAGCCCGACCACTCCCGCCGTGTCTGCAGCAACGACAGGAGCTTCAGCAATCGGGCCGTGGTGGACATGTTCGCAAGGCTAACCGCGGTCTAGGACAAAAGCAGACCTACTTATCAGGAATCGTCGATGTCGCGACGCCGAAGGGGCCCGCATCGACGAACAGGAGCAGTCATGACCATCCAGACGACAACCCACCTCAACTTCCGTGGCGACGCCCGGGCTGCGCTCGAGTTCTACCAGTCCGTCTTCGGCGGCCACCTTGTCCTCAACACGTACGCCGACTTCGGCATGCCGGCCGAGCAGCCCGGTGCCGACAAGATCGTGTTCGGTCTCGTCGCGGGCGAGAACGGCTTCCGGATCATGGGGTACGACGTCCCCGGTGCCACCGGAGGCGGCATCGTCGGCGGGGGCGCCACCCGCCGTGAGAATCACGCCACAATCACCGACCAGGCGCTGTTCGTCGCGATCGGTTCCGACAGCCTCCAGGAAGTACAGACCTACTGGGACGGCCTCGCGGTCGACGCCCTGATCGTCGAGCCACTCGCCGCCTCCGCGTGGAGCGCCGGCTTCGGCATGCTCACCGACCGCTTCGGCGTCACCTGGAGCATCACGGTCTCCTGAGCGCACTGGCCGCGGCCCGGACTCACCGCGTCGCGGCCACCGCAGGAATACACCCGTTCGGGTACTCGAAGCCACAACCAACACAGAAAACGCGAAGGGCGCTGGCCCAAGCCGGTGCCCTTCTCGTTTCTCCCGGCCTCGTTCGGCTGTGGATGAGTGAAAGCACGCCGCGCCAGCACCGGCTACCGTCGCAGGTTCCGTCCGCTTCGACCGACGCGATCGGACTTCGACTACCAGCAGAGGATGCCATGCGCTATCTCTGCGTAGCCCTCATACGCGGCTCGTGACCGACACTTTCCGTCAGCATTGAGAGAGGACCTTTCCCCGTTGAAAAGCATCGCATCGGACAGCATTCATTCGATCTCGGATCTTCCACCCGGCGTAGTCGTTACAGCCCTCCTCGCTGGGGTCGCGCTCATTGGTCTGCACGCATGGCTATCGCGTCGAAACCCAGTCTTGCTGGGGCTCGTGGTACCAGTGATCTACATCGCTATCGCCATCTCTATCTCGGTCGCCACGCCGCTCACCGGAGGGATGATCGCGGGGCACGTCATCGCGCTTGTTGGCCTGTTGGCGATCTGGTGGGCCGGAGAGGGTACGCGACAGCGACGCAGAGGCCCGTCTGCGCCAACGGAGTGGCCCGAGCTTCGACGGAGCAGGGTCTGAGGGGCAGGATTTACTGCCGCTCAGACCCGGCCGAGTGAGTGCCAGCGTCGGTCCAATTTCACGCGCAGCACCTAACGGCGACCTCACTTCCGGTAGTGGCGGTCGAGCTCCGCCCCGAAGAAGGACGCCGCACGCTTGAGCACCTCGTTGGCGCGGCGAAGCTCCCGGTTCTCCTGCTCAAGCTCCCGCACCCGCTGCGCTTCGGCGCTGCTCACGCCCGGGGTGACGCCGTCGTCGATGTCGGCCTGCTTGACCCACATCCGCACGGACTCGACCCCGTAACCCAGCTGCGTCGCGACCCGCTGCACCGTCCCCTGCGTGACGCCGAGCTCAGCGCGCAGCGTCCTCACCATCCACACCGCAGCGGCCTTCTCCCCGCTCGAGTAGCGACGCGTCGTCGGCTTCCCATTCGCCAGTTCCTTCGGCATGACTCCATCCTCGTTTCCAAGGTCAGGAGCCTCCAACAAACTCAGGGCGCTTCACCGGTGACAACGCCAGCATGGAGAGCTTCTTCAGCCTGCTCCAGAAGAACGTGCTGAACACGAGGCGCTGGGACACCCGCGCCGATCTTCGCCTCGCGATGGTCACTTGGATCGAAACGAAGTACAACCGCCGACGCCGACAGCGCGGCCTCGGCAGACTCACCCCCATCGAGGTTGAGATGATCTACCAGGACGCAGAAGCGGCCTGATCACCCCAAACCCCGACTGTCAACAAGACTCGGGGCAGACCCGCCCAGTACGAGCGGGGGCGTGACGTCGACGGCGTAATGAACATCCGTCCACTCGCTGGAGAGACCTGCTCGTGTCGCTCGAGCAGACCACCACGCGGGAATCGCTGCCAGCACGGCGGCCGCTACCGGCGTCAGTTCAGCCGCGGGATCCGCCGACCCGACCAGTCCGCGCGACCCGCGCGGCCCCAGGGGCCGCGCGAGGAGCTGGGTGATGTTGGCGGAGATACTCACGCCCCCAGAGTATCCAGCAGCCTCCGACACGACCGCATGGCGCACCGGCGGAAACCGCTCCCCACCGACGCCGTCTCGGCTGTTGCTCAGTCCGATAGAACGTCTGCTACCGGACTGGAGATGCGTCACCGGTGGTGCGTTCCGTCCATGGTGAGTGAGCGTTCGATCCAGGTGCGCAGTTGTGGGGCAGGGACGGCGCCGATCATGCGGTCTGCCGCTTTCCCGTTGCGGTAGAGCAGGAGGGTGGGGATTGAGGAGATTCCGTGTCGTTGGGAGACGCGCGGCGAGGTGTCCGCGTTGACCTTGGCGATCTTGAGGCGTCCGGCGAGGTCGCGGGATAGTTGCTCGACGACGGGCGCGATCTGGCGGCATGGCCCGCACCAGGGCGCCCACACGTCGACGAGCACGGGAAGGGTAGCGTCGCCGACGACCGTGTCGAACGAGTCGTCGTCCGCTTCCACGAGCCACGGCAGGTCGGCGTGGCACTTCGCGCATCGGACTCGCCCGGCGCGTGCCGGGGGCACGCGGTTCTTCGCCGCGCACCCCGGGCACGTCACCACGTTCACAGCCACACCCCGTGACGGGCGAGCACGGCCTGCACCTGGCGGAGGCTGGGCTCCATGAGCCACTCGCCGTCGATGTGCACGACCGGGGTGCGCAGCCGGCCACCGGTCAGTGCCGCCAGGCGTGCATGCACGGACGGATGCTCGTCGAGGTCCACGTAGTCGTAGTCGATGGCCGCCCGGTCCAAGGCGCGCCGGATCAGCTGGGTGATCCCACACCACCGGTTGCCGTAGATCGCGACCGGCACAGCCCGCGTCCGCGGCACGGCGCGGGCAGGGGTGACATCCCAGATCGTCATCGCTGCACCTCCTCGTCGTTCTTGTCATGGTCCCCGGCTGCGACGAGGTCGAGAGCGGCCACGAACTCGTCGAAGTCAGGGAGCTCCTTGAGCCGTTCGGACACGTGAGCCCAGCGGATGATGCCCTCGGCGTCGATCAGGTAGAGGGCGCGTTCGCTGTGCCCGTCGGCGTTGCGCCAGACGTTGTACGCGCGGGCCGTCTCACCTCGGGGCTGGAAGTCACTGAGAAGTGGGTAGCGGATGCCGCGCACCGCCGCCCACGCGCCGTGACTGTAGATCGAGTCCACCGAGATGCCCAGTAGCCGGATGCCGCGCGAGGCGAACTCATTGTGCTCCTGCTGGTACAGTTCCAGCTGCACGCTGCATCCCGGACTCCAGTCCAGCGGGTAGAACACCACCGCCACCGGCGTTCCGCGCATCTCCGACAACCGCACGATCGTGCCGTCCGCCGCGGGGAGTGCGAAGTCCGGTGCCGGCGTTCCTGGCTCCAGCCCGGTCGTCACGCGTGGTCCGTCCATCGGGGGCGCGCTCTTGAACATGTCCCTGACGGCGGCGAGGTCATCCGATGTTTCCGGCACCTGCGCGGTCTCGATGACCGTCGCGGACTCCAGCACGTCGAAAGCGTCCATCACGCCACCCCCGCCTTCTGCAGTGGACGGATCACCCGAACGGGGACGTTCCCGCGCATTCGGGGCCCGGGACCCTTTCGGGCCCCGGGAAGCCACCTGGTCAGGAAGCGACCGAATGCGCGGGATCGGCTTTTGGGTCCGCAGCCTCCTGCTCCGCCGGCGTGGACTCGGTAGCCCGCGATGCGGGTGTCGACGATTCGACGGCGACCGCGACCTTGCGCGGGAGCGCGTCGGATCTCACCGGCAGTGTGACTCTCAGCACTCCGTCCCGGTAGTCGGCGGCAATAGCATCAAGATCGACCTCGTCGCCAAGTGCAAGCTGCCGCACCACGCTCGCCGAACCGCGCTCACGGACCAGCCAGCGCTCACCGCGGTCCTCTCGCGAGGTGTCTCGATGAGCCCGGACTGTCAGCAGTCCCGCCTCGGCCGACACGTCGATGGACGAAGGATCGAATCCAGGAAGGTCGGCCTCCACCACGTAGCGATCATCCTCCCGGTAGAGGTTCACCGGCGCGGAACTCAGCGCGGGCTCCGGGAACCCGGAGAAGAACGCCGAGCTGATCCGGTCCATCTCCTTGAACGTATCGAACAGCATCATTACTCTCCTCTCTCGTCATTGATTGACTCGGGTTTATCTTGGGTGACGCACGCGCATGCGTCGTTATTCCCGAGCTGGAGAAAGGTCTCCAAGTCTGCGAAGACGTCGCCTTCTCCAGCTCCTTGGCCGACTCCGCATGAAAGCGGGGGTGTCGGCAGACGTTAATGCTGTGACTGTGTCGTCGAGAGCAGTGTGCGCGCTCGGTCGAGGTGCGCGGGGTTGACCATAACGTCCCAGTGCTCGGCCGCGAGGTTCTTCACGGACGAGAAGTCCCGCTTGCCGCGCCATAGGGCATGTCCGACGAGCCCGAAGAGGGCGCCCCAGAGCGCGCCGAGGCCGGTCGCGGCGATCAGCAGCCACAGCAAGAAGAGGCCGGGGGCGAAGATGCCGAGAATGAGGCCGATGAGCAGACCGAACCAGGCACCGGAGGCGGCGCCGTAGCCGGCGGCGCGGGCCAGTGCCATGCGCCCGGTCACCTGCTCCTCGATGCGCACGTTCCAGCCAATGATTGAAACCTCTTCGACGGGGAACTCCGCGTCGGAGAGCCGATCGACCGCGGCCTGCGCAGACGCGTAGTCGTCGTAGCGTGCGAGGAGTTCACGGGCGGGTGTCGAAATGGGTGAGTTCGTCATGATGTCTCCTTTCACAGAATGTGCTCGGGGTGGTACGGGGTGAGTCGACGGCGACTGGTCGCCTCATCGGCCATCGAGAGCAGCCTCTGAACTCGGTCCGTCGTGGGCGGATGTGTGCGGAACAGGCTGCTCGTGGCGCCGCCGGACAGGGGATTGGCGATCATGAGGTGCGCGGTCGTGGAGCCGGCCGTCGCCGCCCCTGGGAGGCGAACCGCCCGGACGCCCGCCTCGATCTTCTGGAGGGCGGATGCCAGAGCGAGCGGGTCACCGGAGAGACGGGCGCCGTCGGCGTCGGCCTCGAACTCGCGCGTGCGGCTGATCGACAGCTGGATCAGCGTCGCGGCCAGCGGCGCAAGGATGAGCATCAGGAGAGCTCCCAGCGGGTTCGGCGCATCGTCGTCATCGGATCCGAAGGGAAGGAAGAGGGCGAACTGCGCGAGGGATGTGATGATTCCCGCGAGGCCGGCCGCGACGCTGGAGATGAGGATGTCGCGGTTGGTGACGTGCGACATCTCGTGTGCGAGGACGGCGCGCAGCTCGCGTGGAGTCAGCAGTCGCAGGATGCCGTCGGTGACGCAGACCGCCGCATGCTCCGGGTTGCGCCCCGTGGCGAAGGCGTTTGGCTGTGCCAGCGGGCTGACGAAGACACGAGGCATCGGCGCTCCGGCCGCGGTCGCCAGCTGGCGAACCATCGATACACCGTCCGCGCGCCCCAGGAAGGAACCGACAATGCGCAACGCAACATCGACCACGCAACCCCCAGCGCCGCAACCCTTCGCGTCCTGGAACCCGACCCGTGGGGCATGGGAGACCTCGCAACTCGACCTCTACGGACCGCAAGCGCCGTACTCGGCGATCTGGCCGACCTCGGGATGGATGCGCAATGGATCGGCCTACCGGCGTCCCTTGTCGGCGCTCCTCACCCCAGGCTCCGCATCTTCATGCTCGCCCACCGCCAAGACGCTGTTTCGGACGCCGCTGGCGACCGACGCGACCCGGGGTGGCGAGTCGCTGGATCAGGTGCGGGCACGCCGGGGAACGATCGCGCTGTCCCATCAGATCATCGACCTCGCGCTCAACGGACCGGCTGGCTCACAGAACAAGAGCAGCGAACCGGAGATGCTGTGGTTGTTGATCGAGGACATCTTCGCCGCTGGGGACGCTACGCCGAAGCGATTGCCCGATGGGAGCACATGACTGGCCGAGCTGCCCCACCTCCCGCCTTGCTGAGCGGGTCGGACGGGCCGCGACCGTCGCCGCTATTCGTGGGGTGGCTCATGGGTCTTCCCATCGGCTGGGTTACCGACTCGACGTATCGGCTCACGCCTAACCAGCAAACGTCCGCCCTCGGCAATGGTGTTCTGCCGCTACAGGCTGTCTCGGCGCTCCGCGCTGCCTTGAGAGCTGCCCGACGCTCCGTGTGACGCGCCATCAGAAGTCGCGCCGCCAGCCTCCGCGGGCTACTCTCATGCAAGTAGAGGCTTGCGCTTGACATGCAAGCATCCACTTGCCTAACGTGGTTGGCATGACGGATGTATTCAAGGCACTCTCCGACCCGACGCGGCGGGCGATCGTTGATGAGCTGCGTCAACGCGACGGGCAATCACTGTTCGAACTCTGCGCACGGCTCGCGACCAACCACGGATCAACCTCATCGCGTCAGGCGGTCTCGCAGCACCTCGACGTGCTGGAGGCTGCGAGCCTGGTGCGCGCCGAGCGCAAGGGGCGGTACAAGCTGCTCTTCCTCGACACCGCACCCCTGACACCGATCGTGGAGAGTTGGCTGACCGAGCGCACCGAGCCGTCACCCGCCCGTGCGGTCGTCCCGACGACAGACACGGCGCGGATGGGCATGAAGGTCACCTGGGTCAGTCTGTTCGTTGATGACCAGGAACATGCACTGAGGTTCTACACCGACGTGCTGGGCTTCATCACCAAGCACGACGTCCCGGTCGGCGAGGACAGATGGGTCACCGTCGTCTCTCCCTTGGACCCCGATGGCATCGAATTGGTTCTCGAACCGACCAGCCATCCCGCTGTGCGGCAGTTCCGGGATGCGATGACCGCGGAAGGCACGCCGTTCAACTCCTTCGCCGTCGATGACGTCGAGTCCGAGTACAAGCGACTCCACACGCTCGGTGTCCACTTCACTCAGCCCCCCACCGTCATGGGCGAGACCACCACCGCGGTGTTCGACGACACCTGCGGAAACCTCATCCAGATCCACCACCATGCCGACCAGCCGGTCGGCGAAACAGACTCTCAGAAAAAGGAGAACAACAATGACTGATATCGCACCCCAGGACGCAAGCATTCCTCTGGTGGAGCGCAGCGTCACGGCCGGTAAGATCGCGGACGGGCCGGCCCACGCCGTCATGCTCCGTCGCCGTCTCGACGCACCGATCCAGGACGTATGGGCCGCCGTCACGACACCCGATCGCATCGACCGCTTCTTCCTTCCCGTCAACGGCGACTTCCGCGAGGGCGGACACTACGCCTTCGAGGGCCAAGCGAGCGGGAAGATTCTCGCCTGTGACGCACCGAACCTGCTCCGGCTGGAATGGATTCCGCCGGACCGCACGGAGGCCGATCAGGTCGAGGTCCGACTGACCGCTGACGGGGACGACGCAACGTGGCTGGAGCTGGAGCACGCCTCCATCGCTGACGTCTTCCACACGGACCTGTCCGGCGACAAGTTCAGTCCTGCGATCGGCTGGGAAGGCCCGTTGCACTTCCTCGGCGAGTATCTGCGCGGCGTTCTGCCGGACCGGCCGAGCATGGAGTGGTACGTCTTCGATGAGGCCGAGGAAGTCCGACTCGCCAAGCTCCGCGCCGCCGAGTGGGTAAAGACAGAGGCCCAGCACGCCGAGTCCCGCTAGAGCGGAGCATCCCTCATGAGTGAGTCTCCCCATTCTCCCGGAGGCGCCGCCGAGTCGGCGCCTCCGGCGTCCTCGCAGGGTGTCCAGGAGGTGTTCCGTGACGAGGATGTCGCCTACGCGACATCCATTTGGAGCGCGGGTGGTCAGGCGGAGTTGCACGTATGGCCGGGAGGCTTCCACGGGTTCGACGTGTTCGCGCCCGATTCGCGGGTCTCGTCACAAGCGGCTGCTACTAGAAACAACTGGATTGCGTGAGTCCTGGGCGCTTAGGAGATCAGGTATTTCTTGCCCCGGGCACCCAAACGTCCCGACTATCCGCCTCGCGCTGGACCGTCGCATCCAAGTAGGACCGCAGGGCGGCGAGGCCCGGATGCGGGTTCGATTTGAGCCACAGCAGCGAGTAGGGGTACATCGGCGTCGGGGATCGCAATGGGATGCGGCGAAGGTCGTATTGCGCCGGCCAGAGATAGCGGTCTCGATCGCCAACGAATGTCGCAAGGTCTGCGGATTCGGCGAGTTGATCCATGAGTGCTTCATCGCCGAAGTGAGGGCCGAGCGCGTCGATCGTGAGGTCGAAGGCGCTCGCGAAGTCCTCGTAATACGCGGCCCACTCAGTGCCGTCCACGATGCCGGGAATCCAGATTCTATGCCCAGCGAGTTGCGCCGGGGATAGATGCTTCTTGTTCGCGAGCGGATGGTGAGGGCCGACCAGCAACTCGAGTTTTGAGTTGATGGCCGGGGTCGCCATGACTCCTTTAGGAAGGCGATTCCAGGGGGATGTCAGCGCGCGGAATGATGCGTCGATCACGCCGTCGCGGATCGCCTTTACCGCCGTCTCGATGTTTCCGTTCGCAAGCGTCAGCACATCGAGACCGATGTCACGGTGACCGCTGTAAAAGTCTTGAAGCACGACGGCTGGCGCGATGCGGCGATGGATGACATCGACCCTCAGTGCCCTCTTCTCGGGCTGCACCGACTCTGCCGCCCGAACCGCGATCCGCAGCAGCTCCCGAGCGTGGGGCAAGAAGGCTTGGCCGTCAACGGTGAGGTGGGTGCCGCGTGGGGTGCGAGTGAACAGGGCGACGCCCAGCTGCCGTTCCAGCGTGGCGATGCGCTTGGAGACCGCCTGCTGCGTGACCCCCAGATCGGCTGCCGCTTCCTGGAACTGTCCCAGGTCGGCTGCCGCGACGAAGGTGCGCACTCCCTCAACATCCACAGCGCCAGCCTACCAGCACAACTATCAGTTGTGACTCGCCGGCGGATCAGTTGTTTGTCACCCTGCCTGGTCGCTTGGTTCGATCGAAAGAGTCAACGTCTTGTTGTGGATCGGAGTTCGAGATGCATGTGGTCACCACCCAGGCGCAGCGAGGGCGGGGCCTATGACAACGCCGGGATCGTTCGTCCACCTGCATGTGCACAGCGAGTATTCGATGCTCGACGGTGCGGCGCGGCTCAGTCCCCTCATCGCGGCGGCGGTCGAGCAGGACATGCCGGCCCTTGCGATGACCGATCATGGCAATGTCTTCGGTGCCTTCGAGTTCTGGCGTGCGGCCAAGGACGCGGGCATCAAACCGATCATCGGCACCGAAGCGTATCTGACTCCGGGGACCGCACGGCAGGATCGCACGCGCGTCCGCTGGGGAAACGGCACGGACACTGGTGACGATGTGTCCGGCAGCGGCGCCTACACCCACATGACGCTGCTTGCGGAGACCACGCCCGGAATGCACAACCTGTTCCGGCTGTCATCTCTCGCGTCGATCGAGGGCTATTACTTCAAGCCTCGGATGGACCGTGAACTGCTGAGCCAGTACGGGTCGGGACTGATCGCGACGACCGGATGTCCCAGCGGGGAGATACAGACCCGACTTCGCCTCGGACAGTACGAGGAAGCTCGTCAGGCGGCGTCCGACTTCCGGGACATCTTCGGAGCAGAGAACTACTTCTGCGAGGTCATGGATCACGGCCTCGGCATCGAACGCCGCGTGATGACCGACCTGATCCGACTCTCGAAGGAACTCTCGCTGCCGCTGGTGGCGACGAACGATCTGCACTACGTCAACGCCGGGGATGCCACAAGCCATGCCGCATTGCTCTGTGTCCAGTCCGGCAGCACCTTAGACGATCCGAAGCGATTCAAGTTCGACGCGGACGAGTTCTATCTGAAATCCGCCGCGCAGATGCGCGACCTGTTCCGCGACTACCCAGAAGCCTGCGACAACACCCTGCTCATCGCTGAGCGGTGCAACGTCGAGTTCGACACCACGGCGAACTACATGCCGCGATTCCCGGTTCCCGATGGAGAGACCGAGGAAAGCTGGCTGGTCAAGGAGATCGACCGGGGACTGGCCGAGCGCTACCCGGAAGGAGTGAGCACGGAGGTCCGTGAACGAGCGGACTACGAGACGCGCATCATCTTGCAGATGGGCTTCGCCGGCTACTTCCTCGTCGTCGCTGACTTCATCAACTGGGCCAAAGATCACGGCATCCGCGTTGGACCAGGACGCGGCTCCGGCGCGGGCTCGATGGTCGCCTATGCCTTGAAGATCACCGGCCTCGACCCGCTCGTTCACGACCTGATCTTCGAGCGGTTCTTGAATCCCGATCGTGTGTCCATGCCCGACTTCGATGTGGACTTCGACGACCGGCGCCGCGGCGAGGTCATCCGCTACGTCACCGACAAGTACGGCGACGACCGAGTGGCACAGATCGTCACCTACGGCACCATCAAGTCCAAGCAAGCTCTGAAAGACAGCTCGCGCGTCCTGGGGTTCCCGTTCAGCACCGGCGAGAAGCTGACCAAGGCCATGCCTCCAACCGTGTCGGGTAAGGACATTCCCTTGGCCGGGATCTTCGACTCGACTCATCCGCGCTACGCCGAGGCCGCCGAGATTCGCACGCTGATCGAGACTGACGCGGAGGCGAAGTCCGTTTTCTACACCGCAGTCGGCTTGGAAGGGCTCAAGCGACAGTGGGGCGTCCACGCGGCCGGCGTCATCATGTCCAGCACCCCACTGTTGGACGTGATCCCTCTCATGAAGCGGGAACAAGACGGCCAGATCGTCACCCAGTTCGACTACCCCGCCTGCGAGTCACTGGGGCTCATCAAGATGGACTTCCTGGGGCTTCGCAACCTCACCATCCTCAGCGATGCCGTGGACAACGTGCGTAGCAACCGAGGCGAGGACATCGAGCTCGATGACCTCCCGCTTGACGATCCTGCGGTGTTCGAGCTGTTCCGGCGCGGCGACACATTGGGCGTCATCCAGTTCGACGGCGATGCCATGCGGTCCCTTCTGAGACTCGCCCAACCGGATCACTTCGAGGACATCACCGCGGTCGGCGCGCTGTACCGCCCCGGACCGATGGGCGCAAACTCCCACATCAACTACGCGCTCCGCAAGACCGGGCAACAAGAAATCATCCCGATCCACCCTGAACTGGCCGAGCCGCTATCTGACGTGCTTGGCAAGACCTACGGCTTGATCGTCTACCAGGAGCAGGTGATGACGATCGCTCAGGTGCTCGCTGGCTTCTCTCTCGGGCAAGCGGACTTGCTGCGGCGTGCGATGGGCAAGAAGAAAAAGGCCGAGCTCGACAAGCAATTCGAGGCGTTCTCCGCCGGAATGAAAGCCAATGGCTACAGCCAGGACGCGGTGCAGACTTTATGGGACATCCTGCTGCCCTTCTCCGACTACGCCTTCAACAAGGCTCACTCCGCCGCCTACGGACTGCTGAGCTACTGGACCGCATATCTCAAAGCGCACTACCCCGCCGAGTACATGGCCGCGCTACTGACAAGCGTCGGTGAGTCAAAGGACAAGATGGCGCTGTACCTGAACGAGACCCGCCGCATGGGCATCAAGGTGCTGCCCCCCGACGTGAACGAGTCGGGCCGCTACTTCGCCGCTGCCGGCGAAGACATCCGGTTCGGCCTCGAAGCCATCCGCAACGTCGGCGCCAACGTGGTCGACCAGATCACCAAGACCCGCGAGGAGCGGGGTCGATTCGAGAGCTTCCACGACTTCCTGCGCAAGGTCCCGCTGGAGGTCGCGAACAAGCGCACCATCGAATCCCTCATCAAATCAGGCGCGTTCGACTCCTTCGCCCACACGCGCCGTGCGCTGGTCACCATCCACCAAGAGGCCGTCGAAGCGTCGGCTGGGTTGAAACGCCAAGAAGCTCGGGGCCAGTTCGACCTGTTCGCCGGACTCGGCGACGACACGGAGGGCTCATTCGACACGGAGATCCCGGAACTGCCCGAGTACGACAGGAAGGACAAACTCGCGCTCGAACGGGAGATGCTCGGCCTCTACGTCTCCGACCATCCCCTACGCGGCCTGGAACAGATTCTCACCCAACGAGCCGACACACAGATCGCGAACCTGATCGGCGATGCCACTCCACGCGACGGGAAGTCTGTGAACATCGCCGGACTGATTACGAGCGTCCAACATCGGGTCGCCAAGGCGTCTGGCAACCCCTACGCGATCGTCCGCGTCGAAGACCTCGGCGGAGAGGTCACCGTGATGTTCACAGGGAAGACCTACCAGGCGTATTCCGCATCGCTCCAAGCCGATTCCGTCATGCGCATCAGCGGGAGAGTGAGTATCCGCGATGACGGTGTGACGATCCACGCCGACGGCGCCGAGGAAATCGAATCGGCCGACTACATAGCGAACAAGCCATTCGTGATCGTCATGCAGGAGACGACAGCAACTGAGCCGGTCATCAAAGAGCTTCGCGACATCCTGAGCCGTCACAGGGGCGACACCGAAGCCCGAATCCGACTACTAAAACCACAAAGTGCGGCGCTCTTTTCTCTGCCCCCGTATCCAGTCAACGTCACGGCTGATCTGTACTCCGAGGTCAAGGCGCTGCTCGGCGCGGGCTGCGTGGAGTCCTGAGGTGACTCCTCGTGGCGGGCTCGTCCTACAGCTTCGTGGGTGGGGCGGCTGAGTTCGGCCCCATCCAGGCGCTTGCGGTGACGATGCATCGGCCTGTTGACCCAACTGCGTTCGATTGGATCAGACTCATCTTCGTCCGCGACGGTTCGGCTATTCTCCTGAGCGAGTTCGGCGAGACGCCGGTGCGGATAGGCGATGCGGTCTTGCTCGCGGCAAACGTGCTCTGTGGAATCGAGCCGGAGGATCACGTTACGGTCACCATCGTCTATGTCGACGCCGACTATGTGATCGACCAGGTGTTCTGGCAGTACGTCGGCTTCCTGCAGGACAGGTTCGATGCGCAAGACTTCGCGGCGACCATCTATACGGAGCCGGCACAGGTACTTCGTCTCGGGGAGCAGCGCGCCGGCATGATGATGCCCTGCCTTGATGAGCTGGTCGCGCTGAGTATCCAAGACCAGCCGGTGGCGAACTTCTACCGAATGCAGGCGCTCTGGTTCTCCATCGCGCATGTCGTCGCGCCGTTCATCAAGACGTCGCCTGTGCGCACCTCTCCGACGCAGCGTGCGACCGCATGGCCGACCTCACCTCGTCATCGCCGGTTCGCGCCGCTGCGAAGGGAAGCGCGTAAGGCGGCGCAGCTACTGCGTGCTGCCCCGGAACGTCGTTGGTCGGTCACGGACCTTGCGAACGAGGTGCATCTTTCCAAGTCCCAGGTCGGCCGCGTGTTCGTGGAAGCATACGGAAAGTCACCCATTGCCTATCTGACGATGCTGCGCACCGAGCGGATGGCGGTTCTTCTGCGCACGACGGACACACCGATCGCGGTGATCGCTCGTGAGGTGGGGTGGGGCGATCCTGACTTCGCGGCCCGTCAGTTCCGCCGTAGCGTCGGCATGACGCCGAGTCGCTACCGTGCGATGAGCCGCGCCCGGTTCGCCAGCGCGTCCGGGTGATGCGCGCAACTCAGCCGGGTGATGAGCGCGGGTTGGCGGCTTCCGACTCCTGTACGCGCCCTGATCCGGTAGTCCGGTAAAGACTCGTCGGGTTCATCGCGGAGCCTGGCGGTCCGAAGCATCGTTCCGTCGTCCGTCTTGTCTTCCTGATCCTCCCGGCGTACCTCGCGGTCGCACGGTTGCTCCCTCTCGGAGTGGCCCTGGCGGAGGGAGGTCAGACGATGGCTGCGAACGAGGACAAGCAGGCGGCGCGGCAGGCGACGCTCGACGCGCTGGAAGAACGCATCGTGCGCTCGGTCGAGGAGCTGGTGTCGGGCGATGACTGGCGGCGGGCGATCGAGTTCGCGGCGAGGTTCCGTACCCGCTCGTTCAACAACACGCTGCTGATTTGGGCGCAGCATCTCGAAGCCTACGACCAGGGCCGGGTGCCGACTCCGACTCCGACGTGGGTGGCCGGGTACAACGACTGGCGGAAGATGGGCCGCTGGCCGGAGAAGGACGGCGGCTATCGGATTGAAGCGCCCTGAGTTTGTTGGAGGCTCCTGACCTTGGAAGCGAGGATGGTGTCATGCCGAAGGAACTGGCGAATGGGAAGCCGACGACGCGTCGCTACTCGAGCGAGGAGAAGGCCGCTGCGGTGCGGATGGTGAGGACGCTGCGCGCTGAGCTCGGCGTCACGCAGGGGACGGTGCAGCGGGTCGCGACGCAGCTGGGTTACGGGGTCGAGTCCGTGCGGATGTGGGTCAAGCAGGCCGACATCGACGACGGCGTCACCCCGGGCGTGAGCAGCGCCGAAGCGCAGCGGGTGCGGGAGCTTGAGCAGGAGAACCGGGAGCTTCGCCGCGCCAACGAGGTGCTCAAGCGTGCGGCGTCCTTCTTCGGGGCGGAGCTCGACCGCCACTACCGGAAGTAGTCGCGTTCATCGACGCGAACAAGGACGACCTGGTCGACGGTCGCCGGCTCGGAGTCGAGCTCATCTGCAGACTGCTGCAGGTGGCTCCGAGCAGCTACTACGCCGCGAAGACCCGCGCCCCCTCGGCTCGCGCGCTGCGGGACGAGGAGCTGATCCCGCGGCTGGTCGAGCTGTGGGAGATGAACTACGCCACGACGCGCCATGTCCGCTGATGCGCACCAGTCCCCGGCTGGCAAGCGCTCACGCCGTGATCCGGTGCGTGTACGAACCGTTCCGATACACCCCGTCGGGGCACCCGCTCTGAATCCACTCGAGCACGGCGACCTGCGCAGGGTTGAGCTTGATCGTGCTGCGAGCGGGGTGCTCGGAATCGCACTCACGACCGCATCACCACTCCGGCAGCACCGCCCGCCAAGCGTGTCCCGGCGGCAGCCCGACTCGTTCCTCCTGAGCGAAGTTCCGGTAGCGCTCTGGCAGCAGCACCGGCGCCTCCGACTCGTCGATCAGCAGCAGATCCCAGCGATCCTCGTAGCGTTCGAACGTGGAGAGCAGCACCCGTGACCGCTCCACTGGTGCGTTCCGCTTGCCCGGTTCGATCCCGGGTTCGGTGAGCCAGTTCATGTGCTCGATCCATGCGGCGGCGGCGACGTGCGAGCGGGGAACGACGAAGTTGCGTGGCGGCAGGGCGAGGTCGTGCGGTACGGCCACCATGACGTAGTACTCCCGCTGGTGCTGGCTCGGCCCCTGCGACTTCGATCCGAGCGGCCAGCTGATCGACCGCCAGGATGAGCCTCGCGCCGTCTTCACCTGGATCTCGACCATCCGGCGGTTATCCGGGTCGGCGAGCACGGCGAGGATGTCGGTGCGCTCCAGACCGTCCCGCGTCAGCGCCGGCGCCCAGCCACGTCGGGCCAGCTCCGCCGCTACATGGTGCTCCCCGATGGTCTTCGTCTGCTTCGTATCCGCCACAGCTTCGAGGCTACCGAGGAGCTCGGACAGCAGAATGGACGTATGGCAATGCCCGAGACCGACCTACTGCGCATCGGCCGCTGGTGCCGTGAACGCGTGCCCGAGCACCTCTGGGATCAGGTGAGGGTGGAAGCCGAGATTGCCGACCGGCACGTCACGATCATCGAGACGAGGCCGCCGTGGGACGGGCAGGGCGACTGGACGCGCTTCCCGGTCGCGCGCCTGCGCTACACCGTCAAGACCGGCCAGTGGAGCATCTACTGGCGCGACCGTCACATGAAGTTCCACGAGTACACCCGCAAGCGCCCGACGAAGAACGTCCAGAGCCTGCTCGACTACATCAGCAGCCACCAGGATCCGATCTTCTGGGGTTGAAGCCTCCGCTGTTGTGTCGGTGGTGCTGACTACCGTTGCCTGTAGAGGCACCCGAGCCGACAGGAGTACACGCATGGCACTGCCGAGCATCGCCCGGCGTCACGGCACGAAGAAGGTCGTGATCATCCGGCACGAGGGCACCGAAGATGAAGCCCGCACCGAGGTCGAGGCCATGATCCAGGCCGAGAGCGGGTTCTTCGACGTCACCACGCCCATCTACGAGGGCGACGTCGTCGAGATCCCCGACCCGCGCGGCGGCATCGACCGTCGGCTCGCTGCCGAAGTACACGTCAACGACTACGGCTCGAAGCAGCTACATCACACCCAGGTGAAATGGGGAAAGGCGCCGGCTGCACGAACAGCTCCGGTGCGTCGCCTGTCGATCGAGCATCTGCATCCTGAGGTGATCAGTGCTGCGAGCGACCTGTTCGCAGACGCGCACTACTCGAGCGCCGTCTACGAAGCCTGCAAGTCCCTCGAGGTCCGTGTACGCCAGCTCACCGGCATCGATAAGTCCGGCGCGGCCCTCATGGGCGAGGCATTCGGCGGCAAGGAGCCGAGGCTGTCGGTCGCTACCGCGCCGGGGCGAAGCGGCGTCGACGAGCAGGAAGGCTTCTTGTCATTGTTCCGCGGCTCCATGCTCGCCGTACGCAATCCGAAGGCGCACGAGCTCGCCAAGGACGATGACCCCCGGCACGCGCTTGAGTACCTCGGACTGGCGAGCCTGCTCCACCGCCGACTCGATACCGCAACATCGTCACGCTCTTGATCGCTCGATCAGTGCCACTCGCTTCGCTTGCCGCCATGACTTCCGTTCCGCACCAACCCTGCCCACCGGGCGGGAGTTGTATCGGAAGGAAGTACGCATGGCTGAGAACATCTGGCCGCTGAAGAACAGGCTCCCGGAGGGCTACGAGTTCTTCACGAAGGCTGACCTGCTGGAGTTCCTGAGCGAGGTCGACGACGAGACGCCGATCTGGCTCAACAACTACTGGCAGCCCGTACGTCAGATCACGCAGCGCCCGATGGAGTTCCTGGCGATCCGCCCGGACGGCGTGCACCTGGCCTAGTCGTTTCGAGGATGCGGGCGTGAGGAACGGATCGGTGACAACTGATCGTTAGTGCCGGGAGGCGCTGGCGGGGAGGATGTCATCATGCCCGGTCCATACCCCAAGGAGTTCCGCGAGGACGTTGTCGCGGTCGCCGTCGCCGCGAGAGCGGCGTCACCATCAAACAGATCGCCACTGACTTCGGCATCAGCGAAGCGATGTTGCAGAACTGGTGCGGATAGGCGATGCGGTCTTGCTCGCGGCAAACGTGCTCTGTGGAATCGAGCCGGAGGATCACGTTACGGTCACCATCGTCTATGTCGACGCCGACTATGTGATCGACCAGGTGTTCTGGCAGTACGTCGGCTTCCTGCAGGACAGGTTCGATGCGCAAGACTTCGCGGCGACCATCTATACGGAGCCGGCACAGGTACTTCGTCTCGGGGACCCCTTCGCCAATCTCGGGGACCAGCTCGAAGGCCTCTGATATGTGCGGCGAAATGTCTATCTCAGAGTCGGCTCGAGCAGGGCGCGGTCGTCGGCGTCGTTGGCGGCGGTCGCGACTCCGCTCCGCGTCCTCTGGCTCGATGCGACCATCTTGACGGATACCTCCGGCAAACGGAGCCCTTTCGGAGCCCTCCGTACATACCGGTCAAAGACGAAGCCCCGGCAGATCATCAGATCTACCGGGGCTTTCTCCGGTCGGGATGACAGGATTTGAACCTGCGACCCCTTGACCCCCAGTCAAGTGCGCTACCAAGCTGCGCCACATCCCGGTTCGTCGCCCGCGCGCGGACAACTCCCCCATCCTACCCGGTCTGACGAGGGCTCGCGAACACGGGCGCATGTCGAGGGCGTCGCGTAGCGTGTCGGCATGTCTGAGATCCGTGTCAGCCCGGCATCCGCAGACCGTTTCGCCGACGTCGAGCATGCGCTCACCGGTGGCGGTGACGGCGCGTCGTGCTGGTGCCAGTGGTGGATGCTGCGCGCCGCCGAGTTCGACAAGACTCCACGAGAACAGCGGCGCGAGCTGCTCAAACGCGATCTCGAGGCGGCTCCCCCGACGGGCCTCGTCGCCTACGTCGACGACGTGCCGGCGGGCTGGGTGAAGGTGTCCGCCCGTCCGTCGCAGCCGCGACTCGTCCGCTCGCGTAACGTCCAGCAGTCCCCCGAGCCCATCGACGACGACTCGGTGTGGGCGATCTCGTGCTTCGTCGTGAGACGCGAGTTCCGCAGGCAGGGCGTGTCGGCAAAGCTCCTCGAGGCCGCCGTCGAGCACGCGCGCACGCACGGCGCACGCATCGTGGAGGGCTACCCGATCGACACGGCCGTCAGCCGAGCATCCTCCAACGACCTTTACCACGGCGCGCTTTCCACATTCCTCGACGCGGGCTTCACGGAGGTCTCGCGCCCGTCGCCGTCACGGCCGATCGTGTCGCTCACATTCGCTCCGCAGCCCGCACACGGCCTGCCCGTACGATAGGCGCAGTCCGTCCGCCCGAGGCGGCCGTCACGAGGGAGCACCAGGGTGGCATCGCAGCGCACTGAGACAACCGGCGTCACGGCATCCGTCGACCGCACCCGCTGGTGGGGATTCTGGCTCTACGCCGCGGCCTCCCTCCTGCACGTCGCCGCCATCTCCTTCGACCTCGCCGCGATCGTGTACCCCACCAAGCTCACCCTCATGCCGCTGCTCGCGGTCGCGGCCGGCTGGTACCTGTTCCGCACACGGATCCTCACCTCGCGCGAAGGCGGCACCGTGCTCACGACGGTGCTCCTCCTGCTTGCCATCGCGTTCTCGTGGCTCGGCGACGGCGCCGCGTTCTACTTCCCCATGCTCGACGACGAGCTCCCCGCCATGCTCCTCTGTTTCGGCATCGCTCACCTCCTGTACATCTGGCTGTTCGCCCGCCGCATCGGGGCCCACCGCATCCCAGTCTGGACCCTCGTCTACGCCGCCTGGTGGGGCATCATGATCGCCGTGCTCTGGCCCCACCTCAGCGCACTCCTGATTCCGGTGATGATCTACGGGCTCGTGCTCGGAGGCACGGCCGTCGCGTCCACGCGCGGAGGCACGCTTACCGCGATCGGCGGTGCGTTCTTCCTCGCGTCCGACACGATCCTCGCCCTGCGACTGTTCCTCCCCGGCATCTCGGGTGAGCTCACGAGCCCCTGGGTCATGCTCACCTACACGCTCGGTCAAGGCCTCCTCGTCGCGGGCGTCGTCCGGCACCTCCGGGAGCAGCGCACATGAGCGAGACCGCGCGAGTCGACTCGTGGCTGTGGGCCGTGCGCGTCTACAAGACGCGCTCCGCCGCCACCACCGCCTGCCGCGCCGGACACGTCCGCATCAACGGCGAGAAAGCCAAAGCCGCGCAGCACGTGCGCATCGGTGACGAGATCCGCGTGCGCATCGCCGGGTTCGACCGCATCCTGATCGTGCGCCAGCTGCTCGTCAAACGCGTCGGTGCGCCCCTCGCCGCCGAAGCCGCGGAAGACCGCACCCCGCCACGAGAACCGGTGGCGATGGTCGCCGTCCGTGACCGCGGCGCGGGCCGCCCTACCAAGCGCGAGCGGCGCGACATCGACCGCCTCCGCGGACGCGACTGACTTCGCGCGTCACCTCCGGCGCTTCGCACCCGGCGGGCGTCCGACGAGCACATCCACGACCGCGACCGCGGCGACCGTCACGACATAGACCACCAGATCGCGCGCATCGAACACCGTCCCGAACACGAGCATCACCGGCGCAAAGCCTGCACCCCAGCGCGCAGGCAGCCCCGTCAGCTGAAAGAACTCGACAGCCACACACCAGCCCGCCGCCACCGCACCGACCACCAGCGGATGCCACCCAGGCACGAGCAACACGACACCGGCGTACACAGCGGCCGCATACAGCGCGTCACCCGCGATGTCCGTCACCGCCGTGTCGGGCAGCACGCCATGCACCAGGAGCCCCGCGGCCACGACGAGGAGCAGACCAGACGCCGCGCGCAGACGCCTCCGCGCCGGTGCGCTGAGGCGCTCTTCCGCCGCGGTCAGAGCAGCTCCCTCAGCCACGACACCGGCCTCACTGCGGCAACGCTGCGGAGCCGATCTGCCAGACCGCGATCACTCGTGACCACCGTCACCGCCCGTCCCTTCGCCGCAAGCGCCTCGGCCTCCGCGACGATCGCATCGTCCCCGCCTGCGGATGCTCTCACCACCCGGACGCCGTCGACATCGTCCGCGCCGCGGGCCGCCCCCTCAAGCACCGCCACGATCTCGGGAAACCACGTCTCAGCGTCCAGCCCCAGAGCCCGCGCGGGCACCCCCTTCGCCGCACGCTCGGCGAGGCTCTCGAGCAGCCGCCCTGCAGCGCCTGACCGGTCGTTCCACCACCCGTCGGGCACCGAGCCGACGACGTTCGCGGAGTCGACGACAATGACAGGGCGCACCCCAAGAAGCGACTTCAGCGCCTTCCACGACGCCGAGAAGCCCGGGTGCAGCGGATAGCGATCGACCTCGTCGACCGGCACCCACGAGAGCTCGCGGCTCTCCGGGTCGCTGATGATCGCCTCGAACGGCTCGACCACGTCGGCCACCACGGTGCTGTACGTCCAGACGCCGGCGTCGAACACGCTGATGAATCGCGGTGCGACAGCACCGGCCGGCACCCCCGCCTCCTCGGCCGACTCCCGCATCGCGCCGTCGCTGGCCGACTCGCCCTCGTGGCGTGCGCCGCCCGGCAGCGCCCACGTGTCGCCGAAGTGGCTCCACGCCACGCGATGCTGCAGTAGGACGCCCCGATCCGGATCGAGCGCGAGCAGGCCCGCCGCGCCGAAGCGTCCCCAATAGCGTGCGCCGTCGGGTGCGACGACCCACGCGTCGCCGGGATTGCGCGGCCCGTGCGGGCGCCGCGGTTCACCGGGAGCGGGAGGAACTATCGTCACTCATCCAGCCTGTCACACCGGCTCGCCGACGCGTCGGGCCGCCGTCACACGGCGCCGCGAAGGCGTCAGCGCGGTCAGGCGACGAAGAGCCCGGCGAGCGTCTTCTTGCCGCGGCGCAGCACCGACACCCCACCCGGCAGCGCACCCGTCACGACGGCGGTGTCATCGTCGATCTTCTGCCCGTCGAGCGACACACCGCCCTGCGCAATGGCGCGGCGCGCCTCGCTGAGGCTCGACACGAGACCGGTCTCGACCAGCGCCGTCGTCACGGGCGTACCTGCGGCGACGCGCGCATTGGGCAGCTCTTCGAGGGCCGACCGGAGCGTCGCCGCATCGAGCGCCGCCAGGTCGCCCTGACCGAACAGCGCCTCGGATGCCGCGACGACCGCCCGCGTCGCCTCGACGCCGTGCACGGTCGTCGACACCTCGAGCGCAAGGCGCTTCTGCGCCGCCCGCCGGAAAGGCTCGGTGCGCACGAGCTCCTCGTACTCCTCGATCTCGGCGCGCGTCAGGAACGTGAACACCTTGAGACGGTCGATCACGTCGGAATCGTCGGTGTTGAGCCAGAACTGGTACATCCGGTACGGGCTGCACATCTCGGCATCGAGCCAGATGGCGTTGCCCTCGCTCTTGCCGAACTTCGTGCCGTCGCTGTTGGTGATCAGCGGTGTGCCGATCGCGTGCGCCGACACGCCCTCGACCCGGTGGATGAGGTCGGTGCCGCTCGTGAGGTTGCCCCACTGGTCGCTGCCGCCGGTCTGCAGGATGCAGCCGTACTGACGGTAGAGCTCGAGGAAGTCGAGGCCCTGCAGGATCTGGTAGCTGAACTCGGTGTAGCTGATGCCCGCCTCCGAGTTCAGACGAGCGGCGACGGCATCCTTCTTGATCATCGTGCCGACGCGGTAGTGCTTGCCGATCTCGCGCAGGAAGTCGATGGCGCTCAGCGGAGCGGTCCAGTCGAGGTTGTTGACGATGCGGGCGGCGTTCTCGCCCTCGAAGCTGAGGAAGCGCTCCACCTGGCCGCGCAGCCGCGACACCCACTCGGCGACGGTCTCGGGCGTGTTCAGCGTGCGCTCTGCAGTCGGACGCGGGTCGCCGATGAGTCCCGTCGAGCCGCCGACGAGCCCGAGCGGCTTGTGGCCCGCCAGCTGCAGCCGGCGAAGAAGAAGCAGCTGCACGAGGTTGCCCAGGTGCAGGCTCGGCGCGGTCGGATCGAACCCGCAGTAGTACGTGATGGGCTCCCCGCCGAGCAGCGCGCGCAGCGCTTCCTGATCGGTGGACACATGCACCAGGCCGCGCCAGACGATCTCGTCCCACACGTTCTCGAACGTGGGGTCGTTGGCGGGAGCGAGGGCTCTCACGACGGGTTCAGACACGCCCTCCAGGCTATCAGCGCGGGTCTGCGCTCCCGTTCGGGTCGGGGCGACGCGCGGCCGGTCTCCAAGTCGTGTCGGCGACGGATGCCAGACTGACCGCATGCACATCGAGGTCCCGCAGGCTCTGCTGACGGCGGGGCTGTCGATCTTCCTCTTCCTGGCACTGTGCGCAGCGCTGGTGCTCGTCGTGGTGAGCCTTCGCCGCCCCGCCACCACTCCCCTGGCGGTCGCTGCCGGACTGCTCGTGGCCGCGACGCTCGTCGTCGCCGTCGTGCCGATCGACGTGCCGGCGCTGATGGGGCTCATCCTCGGCCTGCTCGCGGTCGCCGTGGCCGTGCTCGGCGGCAATCCCGTCACCCGGCACGTGCTGGAGCTCGCGACCGGCGGCCGAGTGCGCGAGACCGAAGACGGTGGCATCCTCCTGCCCGCGCCACGCAAGGCGGGCGAGGCGCCGGAAATGGAGCCCCTGCTTCGCGGCGGAACGACGATCGGATACCTGGAACGCCTGGCGGTGACGGTCTCGATCATCGCGGGGTATCCCGAGGCCATCGCCGTGGTCGTGGCGATCAAGGGAATCGGCCGGTTCTCGGAGCTCGCCGCCTCCGAAGCGCGCGAACGGTTCATCATCGGCACAATCGCGAGCCTCGTATGGGCGAGTGTGGCTGGGGCCCTGGTGCGGCTGGCGATCTGGTGATCCGAGGAGATTTGGCTTGCAGCCTTAACTTCGCTCGAATAAGTCTGTACCCTTAAGTCATGTTTGTTTTGACCGCAGACCAAAGAGAGAGCAGGTCACACCCGGACCTGGTCGAGAAGGCGCTGCGCGATATACGCCGCCTCGCGCCGAAAGACCAGGTCTTCGGACCGGAGCGCACGGTCGGCGACGAACTGCAGCTGGCCACGGCGGATGCCGCGACCGCACTCACCGTCGCCCTCCACCTCACCCGTTCTCACCCCGAACCGGCGACCTCGTGGAGCGTCGGCATCGGCATCGGGCCGGTCGAGCCCCTCGCCGCCGGAAGATCGATCCGCGAAGCGCGGGGCGCGGCGTTCATCCACGCGCGCGCTGCCGTCGAGCGAGCCAAGCGGACGACACACTCGTTCGCCGTCGAGGGCGGCCCTCGCGCTCACGCCGCCGAGGCGCTCATCGGGCTCCTGCTCGAAGTGCGCAGCAAGCGCACCGACAAGGGCTGGGAGGTCTACGACCTGCTCAGCGAGGGGCTGGCACAGCAGCAGATCGCGGCGCGCCTGGGCATCACGTCGAGCGCCGTGAGCCTGCGCGCCAAAGCCGCGGGCCTCGCGGCGGAACGGGAGGCCGTGCCGATCCTCGTGCAGGTGCTCCGAGCGGCCGACGACGTCTCTCGCTGACCGAACCGCCGCGCACGGCGCTCGGGCGCGTCAGGCCTGGCCGAGGTCCCGCGCTGCCGCCTGGGCACGCGACACGAGCTCTGCGCGCTGCTCGGCCACACGCACCGGGGCGGTGCCGCCGGCACCCGTGCGGCTCGCAACGGAGCCCTCGATCGTCAGGACCTCCCGAACTGCCGGCTCCAGGTGCGGTGACACCGATGCGAGGAGCTCGTCGTCGGCATCCTCGAGCCCGATGCCGCGCTGCTCGCAGGCGCGCACCAGGGCGCCGGAGATCTCGTGCGCGTCGCGGAAGGGCACGCCCCGCTTGACGAGCCACTCGGCGACGTCCGTCGCGAGCGAGAAGCCCTCGGGCGCGAGCGATGCCATGCGCTCCGTATCGAAGCGCATGGTGGCGACCATCCCTGCGAACGCGGGAAGCACCACCTCAAGCGTCGTGACGGAGTCGAACACCGGCTCCTTGTCTTCCTGCAGGTCCCGGTTGTACGCGAGGGGCAGCGCCTTGAGGGTCGCGAGAAGGCCCGTGAGGTTGCCGATGAGGCGTCCCGCCTTGCCGCGCGCCAGTTCCGCGATGTCGGGGTTCTTCTTCTGCGGCATGATGCTCGAGCCGGTCGAGTACCCGTCGTCGAGGGTGACGAACCCGAACTCCCGGGTGTTCCAGATGATGATGTCCTCTGCGAAGCGCGAGAGGTCGACGCCGATCATGGCCGCGATGAACGCGAACTCCGCCACCACGTCACGGGCGGCGGTGCCGTCGAGCGAGTTCTCGGCGGGCCGCGAGAGACCGAGCTCTGTGGCGACGAGCTGCGGGTCGAGGCCGAGGGTGGCGCCCGCGAGCGCTCCCCCTCCGTACGGAGAGACGCTTGCCCGCGCCGACCAGTCGCGCAGACGCTCCAGGTCGCGCACCAGCGGCCACGCGTGGGCCTGCAGGTGGTGAGCGAGCAGGATGGGCTGCGCGTGCTGCAGGTGCGTGCGGCCCGGCATGATCGCGGTCGCGTGGGCCTCGGCCTGCGCGACCACAGCGTCGACGACGCGAAGGAGGTCGCGGGCGATGACGCGAGAGTGATCGAGCAGGTACATGCGCACGAGCGTCGCGATCTGGTCGTTGCGGCTGCGACCGGCGCGCAGCTTGCCGCCGAGATCGGGGCCGACCTCGGCGATGAGCGCCGCCTCGAGAGCACCGTGCACGTCTTCGTCTGCGGGCTGGGCGACGAGCGTGCCGTCGGTGACCGCACGGGCCAGCGCGTCGAGACCCGCGTGCATGCGCGCCTCTTCGTCGGCGGTGAGGTAGCCCGCAGCGGCGAGCGCCTTGGTGTGGGCGTGCGAGCCGGCGATGTCGTACAGCGCAAGCGTCCAGTCGAAGTGCGTCGAGCGGCTCAGCTCCTGGAGCTCAGGAGAGGGTCCGGTCGCGAAGCGCGCTCCCCAGAGTGCGCCTTCGTTCGTGCCATGCGGTGTCGATTCGGTCACTTCACCAGCCTAGTCGCGCCGCCCGTCCCCGACCGGCCGGTGACATCGGGGTCGGATGCCGCGAACCGGCTCGCCCACGCGACGAGGCGCTCCATCGGACCCTGCCCGATCAGCAGCGCCCACGTGGTGCAGGCGACGAGGGTCGTGATGACGAAGATCGGCAGCGGGTCGAGCGCGCGGAAGCCCGACAGGTCGCCGATCTCCTCGAGCAGGAGGGCGGCGGCGATCGCCCACGCGACGATCTGTCCCACGTAGGCGGTGAGCGGCATCGACCCGACCGCCCGCAGGGGAAGCACGATCCACGTGAGAGGCGTGCGGCAGACGAGGAGCGACGCCCCGAGCACGGCGAGCGCGAACCCTCCCGACCCGACGACTTCGAAGAGCCCGCCGGAGTGCGCGTCGGCGGTCCACACCGGCGCGAGGCCGTCCTGGATCGGCACCGGGAACAGCCCCGCGGCGCTGTAGCCGAGTAGGGCGCCGAGGGATCCCCCGACGAGGAGGAGCAGGGCGGTGGCTGCCCTGCCCAGGTCGGAGCGGCCCGCGGCGAGTCCGGCGACGACGAACGCCGCCCACGTTGTGAACGGGTAGTGCCAGCCGAGCAGAAGCGAAAGGTCGGCACCGGTCGCGCCCTGCCAGACCGGCAGGTCGTTGAGCCACGGCTGCACCCACGGCATGACGAGGGCGAGCACGACGGCGAGCGCCCACAGCACGGGCGGCCGCAGGCTCAGCAGCGGAAGCGCGAGCAGGAACAGCACGGCGTAGGCGGGCAGGATGACGTAGACCGGCACCCCAGTGAGGACGAGCGCCACGCCGATCAGCCAGATGAGTCCGGCGCGCGCCGCGATCCGCATCCGCCGGAGCGCGAGTGTGTCGCCGTCGACGGGGGTCGCTCCCCCTGTGACCAGCGCGAGGGAGACGCCGGCCAGCGTCGCGAACAGGATCGACGAGCGGCCGTTCGCCAGGTCGATCCATGTCTCGGGTCGCGACCAGTCGAACGCGTCGATCGTGAGCAGATGTGCGGCGAACATCCCGAGCACGGCGAGCCCACGGGCGAGGTCGACGCCCGCGATGCGTGACGGGGCGAGCGCGCCGGAGCGAGGTCGACGGCCAGGGCGGTCGTGGACTTCGACGGCATCCCCGCTCGTCGCGCTCACACCCGACTCCGACTCAGCCCGTCGCCGTCACTGCTGCCGCAGGAGCCAGACCAGCAGCGCCTTCTGCGCGTGGAGGCGATTCTCCGCCTCGTCCCACACGACGCTCTGCGGACCGTCGATCACCTCGGCGTCGACCTCATAGCCGCGGTCGGCAGGCAGGCAGTGAATGAAGATCGCGTCGCTCTTGGCGAGCGACATCGTCTCCTGGGTGACCTTGTACGCGCCCAGGTCGCGCAGGCGCGCGATCTTCTCCTCTTCCTTGCCCATCGACACCCACGTGTCGGTGACGATGACGTCGGCGCCGGCCGCCGCCTCGAGCGGGTCGGTGTAAAGGGTGACCGATCCACCGGTCTCCTCGGCGATGCGGTCGGCGTCCGCCACGACGTCTTCACGCGGCGCGTACTCCTCGGGCGATGCGACGCGCACATGCATGCCGGCGGTGACGCCCGCGAGAACATAGGAGTGGCCCATGTTCGACTTGCCGTCGCCGAAGAACGCCAGGGTGAGGCCCTTCAGCTCGCCCTTGTGCTCGCGGATCGTGAGCAGGTCAGCGAGCAGCTGACACGGGTGGAAGTCGTCGCTGAGCGCGTTGACGACGGGCACCCGGGTGCCGCGAGCCATCTCTTCGAGCCCCGACTGCGCGTACGTCCGCCACACGATCGCCGCCACCTGACGCTCGAGCACGCGAGCCGTGTCGTACGGCGTCTCCTTGCCGCCGAGCTGGCTGTTGGCGGTCGAGATGATGAGCGGCGAGCCACCCAGATCCGCAATGCCCACGGCGAAGGAGACGCGCGTGCGCGTAGACGACTTGTCGAAGATCACCGCGACCGTCTGCGGGCCCTCGAGCGGCTTGAGCTTCCAGCGGTCCTTCTTGAGCGCGAGCGCGAGGTCGAGGATCTCGGCCTGCTCGGCGGGGGTCAGGTCGTCATCGCGCAGCAGGTGGCGGGTCATGCGTGCTCCTCGGGTGTCGTGTGGCTCTCGTCGAGCAGGAGGGAGTCTTCGACGGTGCGCAGCGCGCGGCCGAAGAGATCGATGAACTCGTCGACTTCGACGTCGCCGATCGTGAGGGCGGGAGCCAGGCGCACGGTCTCCTCATTCGCTGCGTTGACGATGAGGCCATGCTGCTGAGCGGCCGCGACGACGGCGCCGGCGACGGGGTGACGCAGTCCGACGCCGATGAGCAGACCCCGACCCCGCACTTCGGTGACCAGCGTCGACTCGAGGCCGAGGATCGCGGCGCGCAGCTGACCGCCGCGCTCCGTGGCGTTGGCGAGGAGCCCGGCACGCTCGATCTCCTCGAGCACCGCCACCGAGACGGCCGTCGCGAGCGCGTTGCCGCCGAAGGTCGAGCCGTGCGTTCCCGGATAGAACAGCTCGCTCGCCTCGCCATAGGTGATGAGCGCGCCGATCGGGAAGCCGCCGCCGATGCCCTTGGCGACGGTGATGGCATCGGGCGTGACGCCGGTGTGCTGGAACGCAAACCACTCGCCCGTGCGGCCGGCGCCCGTCTGGATCTCGTCGATGATGAGGAGCGCGCCGTGGCGGGCGGTCAGCTCGCGCGCAGCCTCGAGGAAGCCCTCGGGAAGGTCGATGACTCCCGCCTCGCCCTTGATGGGTTCGACGAACAGAGCCGCGACGCGGTCGTCCATCGCCGCTTCAAGCGCCTCGATCGAGGTGTCGAGGAACTCCACGCCAGGGACCATCGGCTCGAACGGCGCCTGCATGTAGGGCTTGCCAGTGAGGGCGAGGGTGCCCATCGTGCGCCCGTGGAAGGCGTTCTTGAGCGCGAGGATGCGGGGTCGGCCGATGCCGCCTTCCCGCGGAGCGCCGTGCAGACGGGCGAGCTTGAACGCCGCCTCGTTCGCCTCGGCGCCCGAGTTGGCGAAGTAGACGCGACCCGGCTCCTCTGCGCCTGCGAGCCTCTTCAGCAGGGCCGCGAGCTGGAGCTGCGGCGGAGTGGCGAAGAAGTTCGAGACGTGTGTCAGGGTCGCCGCCTGCCGCGAGACGGCGTCGACGAACACAGGGTGCGCATGCCCGAGGGAGGTGACGGCGATGCCGCCCAGGAAGTCGAGGTATCGGCGTCCGGCGTCGTCCCACAGGTAGGCGCCCTCGCCGCGCGTGAACAGCGCCAGCCGGTCGCCCGCGTTGCGCACGAGATCGCGCGTCGCGTCTTCCTGCCAGGCAGCCTGCATCAACGTATCGCTCATTTCGCCACGACCTCGGTTCCGATTCCCTGTTCTGTGAAGATCTCGACCAGCACCGAGTGGGGCTGGCGTCCGTCGATGATGGCCGCAGTGTCGACCCCGCCGTCGACGGCGTCCAGACACGCCTGCATCTTGGGGATCATCCCCGATTCCAGCGTGGGAAGCATCTCGCGCAGCTCGGCCGCCGTCAGGTGCGACACGAGCGAATCGCGGTTCGGCCAGTCGGCGTAGAGGCCCGGCACGTCGGTGAGCACGACGAGCTTCGACGCGCCGAGCGCCACCGCGAGAGACGCGGCCGCGGCATCCGCGTTGACGTTGAGTGACTGGCCGGGGTTGTCGAGGTCGGGCGCGATCGACGAGACGATCGGGATGCGGCCCGCGTTGAGCTGATCCAGCACGGGCTGCGGGTCGACGCCCACGACATCGCCGACATGCCCCAGGTCATGCGCGACCCCGTCGATGACGACACCGCGGCGGCGCCCGCGGAACAGTCCCGCGTCCTCACCCGACAGGCCAGTGGCCAGAGGACCGTACGCGTTGATCTTCGAGACGAGCTGCGGGTTGATCTGCCCGGTCAGCACCATGCGCACGACGCTGATCGCCTCCGTCGAAGTCACCCGGTAGCCGCCCTTGAACTCGCTCGGGATCGACAGCCGATCGAGCATCTTCGAGATCTGCGGGCCTCCCCCGTGGACGACGACCGGCTTGACCCCGACGAAGCGGAGATAGGCGATGTCCTGCGCGAACGCGTTCTGCAGCTCCTCCGACACCATCGCGTTGCCGCCGTACTTGATCACGATGATCTGATCGCGGAACCGGCGCAGCCACGGCAGGGATTCGATGAGGACGGCGGCCTTCGCGGCGGCTTCCTCCGGAGTGGTCTGCTGCAGATCGGTCATGAGGAGTAGGCGCTGTTCTCGTGGACGTAGTCGTGGGTGAGGTCGTTGGTGAGGATCGTCGCCTCTGCCTGCCCGACCTTCAGGTCGATGAGGATGTCGGTCGCGCGCGGCGTGAGGTCGACCTCCTCGCGAGGACGGTCGGGGCCGCCTGCGCTGCACACCCGGACCCCGTTGAACCAGACGTCGACGTCGTACGGGTCGAACGCGGCATCCGTCGTTCCGATCGCAGCGAGCACTCGGCCCCAGTTGGGATCGTTGCCGAAGATCGCCGCCTTGAAGAGGTTGTTGCGCGCCACCGAGCGGCCCACGACGACCGCGTCCTCTTCGGAGGCGGCGTTCACCACGCGGATCGCGATGTCGTGGCTGGCGCCTTCGGCGTCTGACTGCAGCTGCTGTGCGAGATCGAGGCTGACCTCCGCGAGCGCCGCCTGGAAGTCGTCCAGGTCGGGACGGATGCCGCTGGCGCCACTGGCGAGGAGGGTCACCTGGTCGTTGGTCGACATGCAGCCGTCGGAGTCGAGGCGGTCGAACGTGCGAGACGTGACGGCGCGGAGGGCGGTGTCGAGCTCCGCCGAATCGAGGTCGGCGTCGGTCGTGATGACCACCAGCATCGTCGCGAGCCCCGGCGCGAGCATCCCCGCGCCCTTGGCCATGCCGCCGATGGTCCAGCCGTCACGCGAGACGACCGAGCGCTTGGGCTTCGAGTCGGTCGTCATGATCGCCAGTGACGCGTCTTCGCCGCCGTCGGCGCTGAGGGCGCTGATCGCCGCCTCGGTGCCCTTGAGCACCTTTGCGCGGAACACCTCGTCGCCCGAGCCGATGAGCCCCGTCGAGCAGACGATGATGTCGCCCGCGCTCACGTCCAGGAGCCCGGCAGCCGTCTCGGCGGTCTGATGCGTCGTCTGGAACCCGAAGCTGCCCGTGAAGCAGTTTGCCCCGCCCGAGTTGAGCACGACGGCCTCGACCACGCCGTCGGCGATCGCCTGCTGCGACCACAGGATGGGGTTGGCCTTGGCGCGGTTGCTCGTGAACACGGCGGCGCCCGCCTTGCGGGGTCCTCGGTTGACGACGACGGCGACGTCCTTCGCTCCCGTCGACTTGAGTCCGGCGGACACACCCGCCGCTTCGAATCCCTGGGCTGCGGTGACGCTCACGGCGCGACTCCGTTCACGGTGAGGCCCGTGGCCTCGGGGAGGCCGAGGGCGATGTTCATGGACTGGACAGCGGCACCGGCCGTGCCCTTGACCAGGTTGTCGACGGCGGTGACGACCACGACGCGGCCGGCCGCCCGATCGATCGCGAGGCCCATGAGGGCCGTATTGGCGCCGATGACGTCGGCGGTGCGGGGGAAGCGTCCTTCGGGCAGCAGTCGCACGAACTGCTCGCCCGCATAGGCGTTCTCCCACGCACCGCGGATCTCCTCGTCGGACACACCGGCGGCGATCGGCGCGCTCGAAGTCGCCAGGATGCCGCGCGCCATCGGCACAAGCACCGGTGTGAACGAGATGCGCACGTCGTCGGCCGCGACCGCTCCCGTGTCGACGAGGGCCTGCCGGATCTCGGGGATGTGCCGGTGCGTTCCGCCGACGGCATACGGGTTCGCGCTGCCGAGCAGCTCGGATGCCAGGAGGTGCGGCTTGAGGCTCTTGCCGGCGCCGGAGGGCCCGACGGCGAGGACGGTCACGATGTCGCTCGGGTCGACGACGCCCGCGGCGACGCCCGGTGCGAGGCTCAGCGAGACGGTCGACGCGTTGCAGCCAGGCGCTGCGATCCGCGACGCGCCGACGAGTCGTTCACGCTGACGTCCACCCGCGACGGGAAGCTCAGGCACGCCGTAGACCCACGGCTCGTGGAAGACCCCGCCGTAGAACGCATCCCATGCCGCCTGGGAGGTGAGACGGTGGTCGGCGCCGGCGTCGATCACGAGCGGCACGTCGCCGAGGGCGTCGGTGTACTGACCCGACTGACCGTGCGGGAGCGCGAGGAAGACGATGTCGTGCCCCGAGAGCACCTCCGGCGTGGTGTCGGCGAGCGTCAGGTGCGCGAGCGACGGGAGGTGCGGCTGGTGGTCGATCAGCGGCTGTCCCGCGTTGGAATGTGCGGTGACCGTGCGGATCTCGATGTCGGGATGGGCTGCGAGCAGGCGGAGGATCTCGCCGCCGGCATAGCCGGAAGCGCCGGAGACGGCGACCGAATAGGTCATGATTCAACCTTATTGTCTGGGAGCAGGGGCCGATGACGGCGACGCGTGCGGCTCGACCCGGCTGACGCGGGGAGCGTGCGGCGTCGCCTAGCTTCGGCGGCCGGCCAGACGTCGGCGCGCACGGAAGACCGTCGAGACGGTGATCGTGGCGGCCGCGGGCATGCGGGAAGGCTATCTCCGCGAGCGTGTACGTCGCAAATCGAGGGGTCAGCGCTGCCCGATGAGGTCGAGCTCCTCGGCTCGTGTCAGGCCCGCGCGCCGGCTGCGGTCGAGCCCGCGGTCGCGCTCGTCGGCGAGCACACGCTCGAGCGTCTCGTCCAGAGAGCGCACCCTCCCACCTGACGCGAGATAGGCCTCGCCCGACCGCGTCGCGAAACCCGGCATGTCGTCGGGCAGCCACAGGGGCAGCGACCGCGGTCCCGCCCAGTGTGCGACGCCGTGTTCGACGAGCCAGTCAGACGGCGCGGAGACGACGGGACCGGTGTGGCCGGCCGCGGCACGCGCGATCGCCAGCATGTCGGCCAGCGAACGCGACGGACCGATGGTGTTGACCGCGCCATGCCAGCGGCGCAGCGCGGATTCGACGGCGAAGTCGGCCAAATCGTCGACGTCGATCACCTGTGCGTGGAGAGACGCGCCCTCCGGCACGAGCACGGGCTGGTCAGCGGCAAGCGCGAACCGGGCCGGCCAGTATCCGAAGCGGTCGGTGGGGTCGCCCGGACCGACGATGAGGCCCGGACGAAGGATGGCCGCCCGGTCCCCCAGCGCACGCACGAAGCCTTCCCCCGCCGACTTGGCGCGGGAGTAGTCCGATGGGTCGCGATCGACGGCGGGCTCCGCGAGCGCAGCCGTCTCGTCAGCGCCGACGACGTCGTTCGCCGCGTAGGCGGAGAAGCTCGACACATACGTCCAGTGTCCTGCCCGGGCGCCGAGCGCCTGGACGGCATCCTCGACGTGCCCCGGGTGCGACGACACGTCGACGACCTCGTCCCACTCATGCCGCGCGACCTCGCCGTACGCCTCCGGGTCGTCTCGGTCGCCGACGACGAGCCGCGCGCCGTCCGGCGCCTCGCGAGATCCACGGGCCAGGCAGACGACGGCCGCTCCGCGATCGACCCAGCGCTGCGCGATGCGGCGGCTCAGCCACCCCGTTCCTCCCAGGATCAGGACGTCGGTCATGACGACAGTCCAGCACGATCGGACGGGCCGGCGAAAGGTCCGATCGCCGAGGGCGGACCGTGTCAGACCGGGAAGTCCTTGATGCGCCGGAGGAGGTCGGGTCCGGTGCGGTCGAGCGCGCGTCCGCCCACCGCGACGCCCACGACGATCACGACGAGCCCCACAACCACTCCTGCCGCCAGCGCGAGCCATCCGAGGAGGGCGGAGTCCCACACCAGGCTGAGGAGCGCGAGCGCGAGCGTGGGCGCCGAGACCGCGACGCAGGCGCCCCAGACGACGAAGACGAGCAGGCCGTTGACGAACGTCTGCCCCGGCACAGAGCGGAACGGACTGTCGCCGGGCGCGGCGACGGGAGAGACGATGAGCGCCGACGACACGGCCGTGACGCCGTATCCGGCCAGCAGCACACCCAGCGCCGCCCCCAGCACCGCCGGGAACCGGTGCCATGCGTCGGCGAGCGCCGTGGTCACGACGGCGACGACGATCAGCAGCGGCACTCCGAGGCACGCCGCCCCGAGGATGCGCCCGAGGCGGTCATCGCGGCCGCGGATGCCGGTGGCCAGCACCGACGCGAAAGCGGTGCCGTCGTAGGAGATGTCGGTGTAGCCCGCGATCGCCAGCACGAGCGCGATCACCACGGGGCATGCAGCGAACAGGAACCCGTCGGTGCCGCCGGCGAAGGCGAGCAGCACGGGGAACAGCGGCACCACCAGAAGCTGCCGCAGGTAGCGCGGATCACGCACCCAGGCGGTGAGCGAACGTGCCCACGTGGCCCCCACCCCTCCTGTCGGCATGACGCCGAACAGACGCAGGGTCCCGGTCGGCACGGCGCGGACAGCCTGCTGCGGCGGTGACGTCGTCGCCGTGCGCAGCGTCCTGCTCCACAGCCACAGCAGGAGGCCGAGGCTGGCCACGGCGATCGCGAGCCTGGCGACCGCGACGAAGGGGGCGCCCGTGGCGATCGCCGCCGGGACGCCCCACGCGGCGCCGAGCGGCGTCCAGGCGAGCACTCGGGCGGCATCGGTCAGCTGCGACCCGAGATCGCCGGCAGCGTCGACCAGCGCCAGGATGCCGGTGATGATCGGCCCCGACAGGATCAGGAGCACCAGTACGACCGTGCCGGCGATCTCCTGGCCACGCCGGCCTCCCCCACGCGCGTCAGCGAGGGCCGACATCAGCTGCGACGCCACGACGCAGGTGACGACCGCCACGAGCGCACACGGCACGGCCACGACGGCCGCGGCGGGATGCCGGAGCCACAGGAGGAAGGAGACGACCGATGCGACGGTCGTGACGATGCCGGGGATCCCGGTAAGGCCCGCGGCGGCGAGCGCGGTCATGAGCTGCGCGGGTCGCAGCGGGAAGGGCGCCAGGCGTCGGGCGTCGACCGTCGCATCCAGCCCCGCCAGGAGGAGCGGCCCGAACAGCCAGCCCAGCAGCAGGGCCGAGCCGGCCAACACGACCACGGTGGAGACGACCTCGACGGTCTGCGTCAGACCGAGAAGCAGCATCGCGCCGATGATCAGCCCGACCGTGGCGAGAGCCCAGAGCGCGCCGAAGACGAAGCCCACGAGCTGCCACGGGCGACGAGCGAGGTTGTTGCCGAGGGCGCGGTACCGGATGCGCAGCACGGTCGCGCTGAGCGACGCTGTGTTCCGCACCGCGGTCACACCGGTCGCAGCCATTCCGGCCCCTGAGAGGCATGCCGCCCGCCGACGAGCGCGACGAACCGGTCTTGCAGGGTCTGGCCCGCACGCACCTCCTCGACCGGACCGGCGGCGAGCACGCGCCCGTTGGCGATGACTGCCACGTGATCGCACATGCGCTGCACGAGATCCATGGAGTGGCTCGAGACGATGACGGTCCCGCCGGATGCCGTGTACCCGCGCAGGACGTCTTCGATGTTCGCGGCCGACACCGGGTCGACCGACTCGAACGGCTCGTCGAGCACGAGCAGGCGCGGCGCGTGCACGAGTGCGCATGCGAGCGCGACCTTCTTGGTCATGCCGGCCGAGTAGTCCGCCACGATCGTGCCGGCAGCCTCCCCCAGGTCCATGAGCGTGATCAGGTCGGCGACGCGCGGCGCGATCTCCGGCCGCGGCAGGCCGAACATCATCGCGGTGTACGTGATGAGCTGCTCACCCGTGAGGCGATCGAACAGGCGCACCCCGTCAGCGAGGTTGCCGATCATGCGCTTGGCGGTCACCGGATCGCCCCAGACGTCGACGCCATGCACGTGGACGGCTCCGGCATCCGGTCGGAGCAGGCCCGTCGCCATCGAGAGCGTCGTGGTCTTGCCCGCACCGTTGGGGCCCACGAGTCCGAAGAACGATCCCGTCGGCACGTCCAGGTCGATGCCGTCGACGGCGACCTTCTCGCCGAACCGCTTGACGAGTGCGCTGATGCGCAGCGCCGCCGCCGGCGCTCCGTTCTCGTTCATTCCGCCGAGCCTAGTGGCAGACGAAGCCAGGTCACTCACGAAGCGTCGCGCCGAAGCGCTCCCTCGCGACGGCGACGCCCGCGAGCTTCGCCTCGGTCGCTTCGGCGGCCGTCAGCGTGCGGTCGTCGGCGCGGAAGCGCAACGAGAAGGTGAGGCTCTTCGCACCCTCGGGAACACCCTGACCGCGGTAGTCGTCGACAAGCCGCAGCGACTCCAGGAGCGCACCGGCCCCGGTCACGAGAGCGTCGCGCAGCTCTCCCGCCGGCACCGAGGCGTCCACCACGAGCGAGACGTCCTGCGTCGCCGCCGGGTAGCCCGACAGGGTCGCCGCCACCACGCGGGAACCGGCGAGCTCCAGCAGGCGGTCGAGGTCGAGCTCGGCGACGATGACGCGTCCCGGGATGTCAGCGGCCGCCGACACGGCGGGCAGGAGCTCTCCGACATAGCCGACCTCGACGCCGTCGGCGGTCACGGCGCCCGCGCGGCCCGGGTGAAGAGCGGCTCGCTGCGTCTGCGTGACCTCCACGTCGACGCCGGCGGCCGCGGCGATCGCGCGGACCGCGTCGACGCCGTCGGCGAGGTCGAATGCCTCCGCAGCGGCCCCCACCTGCTTCGCGATGCGGTTTCCGGTCAGCAGCACGGCGACGTGGCGGGGCTGGGGCGGGATCGCGGCGTCGAGAGCGGCGAGGGTCGCGGCATCCGGACGCACGGCCGCCGGCGGCACGACATCCGTGCCGTAGCGCACACCCGGTGCGGGCAGGAAGACGGTGCCCGTCTCGAACAGCGCGAGATCGGTGAGTCCGCGCGAGATGTTGCGGTGAGCGACCTGCAGAAGGCCCGGAATCAGCGAGCGACGCAGGAACGGCGCCTGGCCGTCGAGCGGGTTGGCGAGCTTGACGCTCGGCAGGTGCTCGCCGCTCGCGGAGCCATGCAGATCGTTCTGCTCCTCCGTCGTGAACCCGAACGACGGGGTCTCGACGAAGCCGGCGGCCGCGAGGGCGTTGGCGACTCGGCGCCGTCCCGCCTGCGCGGGCGTGAAGCCGCGCCCCGACGGCGGAGTCGGCAGCTCGGAGGGGATGCGGTCGTATCCCGTGATCCGGGCGACCTCCTCCGCGAGCGTCCATTTGTCGGTGAGATCGGGGCGCCACGACGGCGGGATGATGCTCCACGACGCGTCGTCAGAGGCCGCGGCATCCACTTCGCAGCCGATCTTCTCGAGCGAGCCGATCACCTCGTCGTCGGTGTAGTCGACGCCGATGAGACGCGACACGAAGCCGCGCGGCAGCTCGATCGCCTCGACGAACACCTCGGTGAACAGCGCGCCCCCCGCCTCGGTGTCCAGCGTTCCGCCGGCGTACTCGACCATCAGGTCGGCCACACGCCGCGCCGCGACGAACGGGATCAGCGGGTCGACACCGCGCTCGAACCGCTTGGACGCCTCAGAAGGCAGCTTGTGCCGACGGGCCGTGCGTGCGATCGACACCGGATCGAAGATGGCCGCCTCGATGAGCACGTTGCGGGTCGCGTCGGACATCTCGGTCGTGCCGCCGCCCATGACGCCGGCGAGGCCGATCGGCCCGGACTCATCGGTGATGAGCAGGTCTTCGGGGCTGAGCGTGCGCTCTTTGCCGTCGAGGGTCGTGAGCTTCTCGCCCTCGGCGGCGCGGCGCACCGTGATGCCGCCGGTCAGCCGGTCGAGGTCGTAGCCGTGGATGGGGTTGCCGAGCTCGAGCATGACGTAGTTGGTGATGTCGATCAGCACGCCCAGCGAACGGATGCCGGCCAGCGTCAGCCTCGCGACCATCCACGCGGGAGTCGGCTTGGTGGGATCGACGTCGCGCACGATGCGCACGACGAACTCGCTCGCTCCCACGCGCCCGCGGATGGGCGCCTCGTCGACGACGGCCACGTCGAAGCCGCCGGTGGGCTGCTGCAGGTCCTCGAACGGACGGTCGGCCGGGTCGCGGAAGGCGGCGCCCGTCGCGTGCGAATACTCACGCGCGACGCCGCGCAGGCTCAGGGCGTAGCCGCGGTCAGGCGTCACGTTGATCTCCACCGCGACGTCGTCGAGCCCGAGCAGCGAGATCGCATCAGCGCCCACCTCAGGGTCGAGGCCCAGCTCGACCAGCCGCAGGATGCCGCTGTGCTCCTCGCCGAGGCCCAGTTCACGCGCCGAGGCGATCATGCCGTCCGACACATGGCCGTAGGTCTTGCGCGCCGCGATCGGGAACGGGCCGGGCAGCACGGCGCCCGGAAGCGTCACGACGACCTTGTCGCCGGCGAAGAAGTTACGTGCGCCGCACACGATGCCGCGCACTCCGCCGTTGGCCTCGCCCACGTCGACCTGGCACCAGCGGATCGTCTTGCCGTTGGACTGCGGCTCCTCGACGAACTCGACCACCTGCCCCACGACGATGGGGCCCTGGAGGTCGAAGCCGTGCACGTCCTCCTCCTCGAAGCCGACGGACACGAGCGACGCCAGGACGTCTTCGGGCGTCGCGTCGGGCGCGACATCGACGTACTCGCGGAGCCACGAAAGCGGGACGCGCATCAGACCACCATTCCGAACTGCTCACTGAAGCGGACATCGCCCTCGGCCATGTCGCGCATGTCCTTCACATCGGAGCGGAACATCAGCGTCCGCTCGATCCCCATGCCGAACGCGAAGCCCGAGTACTCCTCGGGGTCGATGCCGGCGGCGCGCAGCACGTTGGGGTTGACCATGCCGCATCCGCCCCACTCGATCCAGCGCGCGCCGCCTTTGAAGGTCGGGTGCCACAGGTCGAGCTCGGCCGACGGCTCGGTGAAGGGGAAGTAGTTGGCGCGCAGGCGCGTCTTGGCCTCGGCGCCGAAGAGCGCGCGAGCCACGTGGTCGAGGGTGCCGCGCAGGTGCGCCATCGTGATGCCCTTGTCGACCACCAGGCCCTCGAACTGGCTGAACACCGGAAGGTGCGTCGCGTCGAACTCGTCGGTGCGGTACACGCGGCCGGGCGAGACGATGTAGATCGGCAGGTCGCGCGTGAGCATCGTGCGCATCTGCACGGGGCTCGTCTGCGTGCGCAGCAGCAGGTGCTTGGCGACCGGGTCGACGTAGAACGTGTCCTGCATCTGACGTGCAGGGTGGTCGGCGTCGAGGTTGAGGGCGTCGAAGTTGTACCACTCGTGCTCGAGCTCGGGCCCCTCGGCGATCTCCCACCCCATGCCGACGAAGATGTCGCCGACCTGCTCCTGCAGCAGGGTGAGCGGATGCCGCGCCCCGATGCGCGCCCGCTGCGGCAGCGCCGTGATGTCGACACGCTCGGCCTCCAGCCGCGCGGCCGTCTCGGCCTCGGCCAGCTCCACCTCGCGCGCGGCGAGCGCCTGCGTCACGCGCCCGCGCGCCTGACCGACGAGCTTGCCGAACTCGGCTTTGCGCTCGTTGGGCACGTGACGCAGCTGCGCGTTGAGGTGCGCGAGCGGCGAGTGCTCGGCGGCGTGAGCCGCCCGTACGGCTTTGAGCTCGGCCGTCGAGGAGGCGTCGGCGATCGCGGTCAGCGCCTCGGCGACGGCGGATTCCACCGCCTCCGGCGTGATCGGGGTCGGGTCGTTGAGGGGTGCGTCAGACACAAGAGACGAGTCTACCGGCGGGCAGTGCCCCTCCCGCGTCTCGTGAGAGGGCTCTGCATCCGCCTGCGGCTAGACCCCGGTCCCGGGGTCGGTGCCGTCGAACCTGCCTGCGCCCCTCCGTGAGGCGACGGCGTCCTGGGTGGCGATGAGCTGCGTGTCGGTGATCTCATGTCCGGCGACGTCGACCCGTGTGAGCCCCACCACCCGCGGCGAGCGCGAAAGCCGTCGCTCGGTGAGGTAGGCCACGTAACTGAGCGCGAGGCACATCGCGACGTAGATGGAGCCGGCGATGAGCGCAGCCTGGATGAGCGGCGAGCCGAAGTTCGCGTTCGATCCCAGCAGCTTCGCGATGTACAGGAGCTCCGGGTAGGTGATGATGAACCCGAGCGCCGTGTCCTTCAGCGTGACGACCAGCTGCGCGATGATGACCGGCATCATGGCCCGGATCGCCTGCGGCAGCAGGATGAGACGCAGGACACCGGACTTGCGCAGTCCGATGGCGTAGCCCGCTTCCTTCTGGCCACGCGGCAGCGACTCGACGCCGGCGCGGATGACCTCCGACAGCACCGACCCGTTGTACGCGATCAGCGCGATGACCACCGACCAGTAGTTGTCGAGGCGGATGCCGACGACCGGCAGACCGTAGTAGAGCAGCAGCATGAAGACGAGCACGGGGACCGCGCGGAGGACCTCGACGATCACCGCGACCGGCCCGCGCACCCAGGCGTGGTCGGAGAGGCGGCCGATCGCCAGCACGAACCCGAGCACGAGCGCGCCTACGGCGGCGGCAGCGAAGGCGGCGAGCGTCGCAAGCGTCGCCTCTCCGATCAGCTGCCAGACACGCGTGTAGGTGAACAGGTCCCACTTGGCGGACGCGAACTGCCCCGTCTCGGCGAACCGCCACAGCACGAAGCCGATGGCGGCGAGCACGAGGAGGATCGTGACGGCGCCCAGCACGCGGTTGCGCAGGACGGCCCGCGGACCGGGGACGTCGTAGAGGACCGAGCCGCTCATCGCGCCACCCGCCACTTCTTCTCGAAGACTCGCTGGACCCAGGCCAGCAGGAGCACCAGGATGACGAAGACGGCCATCACCAGCAGGATCGTGACCATCTGGTTCTCGCCGTTCTCGCTCATGTTGGCCCGGATGCTGCCCAGGTTCATGACGCTGAAGCCCGACGCGACGGTCGTGTTCTTCAGGAGCGCGATCAGCACGCTCATCATGGGCGGGATCACCGACCGCGCCGCCTGCGGAAGCACGACGAGCGTCATGACCTGCCCGAAAGTCATCCCGAGCGCGCGGGCGGCTTCGGCCTGCCCGACCGGGACGGTGTTGATGCCCGATCGCAGCGTCTCGGCGACGTACGTGGCCGTGTAGATGCCCAGACCGATGATCGCCAGCAGCAGGAAGCTCCCTCGCGGCACCGGCACGAGCAGCGGCACCGCGAACGCGAAGAAGAACAGCACGAGGGTGAGCGGCGTGTTGCGCACCCAGTTGACGTACACGGCGCCGATCGCACGGGCGACCGGAATGGGCGAGACACGCATCGCGCCGACGATGAAGCCGAGCACGATGGCGATCGCCCCGCCCGCGAAGAACAGGATGAGCGTGCCCACCAGCGCCTGCTGCCACAGGCTGGGATATTCGAAGATCTGATTCATCGCACTCTTTTCGCTGCGTTCCGCTGCGAGGACGGGATTCGAGCAGGGGCGGCGGCGTGTCTGCCGCCGCCCCGCTCGTGTCAGCCGACCGGATCGACCGCGGGCTGCTTGCCCTCGACGCCGGCGGCGCCGAGGTTCTTGTCGAAGATGGCCTGCCAGACGTCGCCGCCGTCGGTGAACAGCGTGTTGATGTGCTCCTGAAGCGCCGTGTCGCCCTTCGCGATGCCGACGCCGTAGCGCTCCTCGCTGAACACCTCACCGGTGACCTTGAGGTTGTCGGGGTCCTGAGCCGCATAGCCGATGAGGATCGCCTCGTCGGTGGTCACGGCATCCGCCTGGCCGTTCTTGAGCGCCTCGACGCACTCGGAGTACTTCGCGAACTCCACCGTCTTGGCGGGCGTCTCGTCCTTGATCCGCTGAATCGAGGTCGAGCCGGTCGCAGAGCACACCGTGACGTCGGCGGTCAGCGAGTCCTTGTCGGTGATCGTCGTGTTGTCGGCGGCCACCAGGAGACCCTGGCCCGTGATGAAGTACGGTCCCGCGAACGAGATCAGCTCCTTGCGGGCGTCGGTGATCGAGTAGGTGCCGACGTAGTAGTCGACCTGACCACGGCTGATGGCGTCTTCACGGGCGGCCGAGTCGATGGCCGTGAACTCGATGTCGCCCTCGTCGTAGCCCAGGGATGCCGCGATCCACCGGGCGATGTCGACGTCGAAGCCGCTGCGCTCGCCCGTCGTCGGGTCGAGGTAGCCGAGGTTCGGCTGGTCTTCCTTGACACCGACGCGGACCTTGCCGCGCTCGCTGATGGCATCGAACGTGGGGCTTCCCTCGAGGGAGACGTCGCTGGCGACGGTCCAGGGGTTCTCCGACGTGCCCTCTCCATCCCCGTCCCCGGGCTCTGCGCCGGGTGTTCCGCTGTTGCACCCGGCGAGCGCGAGGGCGGCGATGGCGATGCCGGCCAGTGCGCCGGCGATCCGTGTCTTTCGCATGTGGTCCTCCTGGTGTGGTGTCTTCTGATTCCCGCCGCGCTCGTAGCGCGGACGTCTTCAATGCGTGATGAGCTTCGAGAGGAAGTCCTTCGCGCGGTCGCTCTTGGGCGAGGTGAAGAACTCGTCTGGCGTGGCCTCTTCGACGATCTGCCCGTCGGCCATGAACACGACGCGGTCGGCGGCCTTGCGGGCGAATCCCATCTCGTGCGTGACGACGATCATCGTCATGCCCTCCTGCGCGAGGTTGACCATGACGTCGAGCACCTCGTTGATCATCTCGGGGTCGAGCGCGCTCGTCGGCTCGTCGAAGAGCATGACCTTCGGCTTCATCGCCAGGGCGCGTGCGATCGCGACGCGCTGCTGCTGGCCCCCCGACAGCTGTGCGGGGAGCTTCGACGCCTGCTGAGCCACGCCGACCCGCTCCAGCAGCTGCATCGCGAGAGCGTTCGCCTCGTCCTTCTTCATCCCCTTGACCTTGATCGGCCCCAGCGTCACGTTCTCGAGGATCGTGAGGTGGGCGAAGAGGTTGAACGACTGGAACACCATTCCCACGTCGGCGCGGAGACCCGCGAGGGCCTTGCCCTCCTTCGGCAGCTCCTTGCCGTCGATCGTGATCGTGCCGCTCGTGATCGTCTCGAGGCGGTTGATGGTGCGACACAGGGTCGACTTCCCCGAACCCGACGGCCCGATGACCACGACCACCTCACCGCGATGGACGGTGAGGTCGATGTCGCGCAGGGCTTGGAAATCGCCGTAGTGCTTCTGCACGTTCTCGATGACGACCAGCGGATCGCCTCGTCGCACACTGATGTTCGACGTCCGCGGTGCGGCGTCGTTGTCAAAGCCCGTCATCCGGCCAGGCTACGCGGAAATCACCCCGACGTCTCAACTCATCGAATGGACTCTTCACCGAATCGTGACGAGACAGCCCGGCGCCGCCCCGTCGCTGCGGGCGTCTTCTCAGTGCGAGAGCCGCTGGGCGAACGCGCTCTCGTACAGGCACACGCTGGCAGCGGTGGCGAGATTGAGCGACTCGGCACGCCCGAAGATCGGCAGGCGCAGAGAGAGGTCGACGAGCGCCAGCGCGTCGTCGTCGAGACCGCGCGCCTCGTTGCCGAAGAGCCAGGCCGTCGGCTCCGCGAGCGACGCCCGGTGCGCGAGGAAGTCCTCTCCCCCGACGTCGGCCGCCACGACCTTCAGACCGACCGAGTGCGCGCGCTCGACCGTCTCGGCGAGATCCGCGCCGACGACGATCGGCAGGTGGAACAGTGAGCCCGTCGTCGCACGCACGACCTTGGGGTTGTACGGATCGACCGTACGGCCCGTGAGGACGACCGCGTCGGCACCCGCAGCATCCGCCGCGCGGATGATGGTGCCGAGGTTTCCGGGGTCGCGCACCTCCTCGCAGATCGCGAGCAGAGTCGGTCCCGCGGCGAACACGTCGCCCAGAGCGGTGGGCGACTGACGCGCCACCGCGACGATGCCCTGAGGAGTCACCGTGTCGGCCATTGCATCGAGCACGGGCTCGGCGGTCAGGACCACCTCGACACCCGCCTCGTGCGCGGCATCCCGCACGTCCTGATGCTTCTCCATCGCCGTCGGCGTCGCGAACACCTCGACGATCGTGTCGGGCCGGTAGGCGAGCGCTTCCCGAGCCGCCTGCGGCCCCTCGAGGAGAAACAGCCCCGTCTCCTGCCGCGCGCTGCGCTTGGTCAGCTTCGCGACGGCGCGCACACGCGGGGAACGGGGGTTCTCGAGCACGAGATCAGTTTAGAGGGGCACGGGCGCCGCCCCCGTGAACCTCGCGCGAACGACGAAAGGGCGCCCTCGCGAGGAGGACGCCCTTTCGGAGAACGTGCCGGGCGCGTCAGGCCTTGGGGGCGTTGACGTCGGCCGGAAGCGCCTTGCGTGCGGTCTCGACGAGCGAGGCGAACACGGCGGGCTCGTTGACGGCCAGCTCGGCCAGCATGCGGCGGTCGACCTGCACACCCGCAAGACCCAGACCCTGGATGAAGCGGTTGTACGTGAGGCCGTTCTGGCGGCTCGCGGCGTTGATGCGCTGGATCCACAGACGACGGAAGTCGCCCTTGCGCTTGCGACGGTCACGGTACGCGTAGACGAGCGAGTGGGTGACCTGCTCCTTCGCCTTGCGGTAGAGGCGCGAACGCTGTCCGCGGTAACCGGAGGCGCGCTCGAGGATGACGCGACGCTTCTTGTGGGCGTTGACTGCCCGCTTGACTCTAGCCATTTCGTTTACTTCCTATACGTGCGTCGGGCGCTCAGCGACCGAGGAGCTTCTTGGCGACCTTGGCGTCACCCGGAGCGAGGACCTGGTCCTGCGAGAGGCGACGGGTGCGCTTGGTGGGCTTGCCCTCGAAGTTGTGGCGGAGGTTCGCCTGCTGCTTCATGATCTTTCCGCTACCGGTGACCTTGAAGCGCTTCTTGGCACCCGAGTGGGTCTTCTGCTTCGGCATGGTTCTTCCTTCGTTGTGGTTCCCGCCGGGGCGGGAGTCTGAGCCCTTATTCCGCGGGCGCGGCGTCAGGGGTGCTGGTGGGGGCCTGACCGGCCCGAGCCTCACGTGCGGCCTGCTTGTTGGCGGCACGCGCGGCGTTCTGCTCGGTCTTCACCTCGGACTTGTTCTTGTGCGGGGCGATGACCATGACCATGTTGCGACCGTCGATCGTCGGGTTGGACTCCACCGTGCCGAACTCGGCCACGTCCTCCGCGAACTTGCGGAGAAGGCGCACGCCCTGCTCGGGACGCGACTGCTCGCGACCACGGAACAGGATCATCGCCTTGACCTTGTCGCCCGCCTTCAGGAAGCCCTCGGCGCGCTTGAGCTTGGTCGTGTAGTCGTGCGCCTCGATCTTCAGACGGAAGCGCACCTCCTTGAGGATCGTGTTGGCCTGATTGCGACGCGCTTCCTTGGCCTTCTGCGCGGCTTCGTACTTGAACTTGCCGTAGTCCATGATCTTGACCACGGGAGGCTTCGAGTTGGGAGCCACCTCGACCAGATCGAGGTCTGCCTCCTGAGCCAGACGCAGCGCCACCTGAATGGGGACGACGCCGACCTGCTCACCCGCGGGTCCGACGAGGCGGACCTCGGGGACGCGGATGCGGTCGTTGGTGCGGGGATCGCTGATGCGGAACTCCTCTTCGTGCGTGGACGGCCTCCGCGACACAGGGCTGTGTCGCGGGCGGAAGGTGATCACGTCCACCCGCACGATGCGCGCGCATCGGCATTCAGTGTTCTGCACCCTGACCTTCCGGATTCCATGGGAGTCCGGCCTGGCTACTCCGGGTGACCGGAGCGGAGTGCGTGACCCGGTAGCCTTGAACGGCAAGCGCGGGTGGGATGTGATCCTCTTTCGATCCGGAGCAGAACACTCCGGTGCGCGACAAGTCTAGCAGAGAGCAGCACGTGAGTACGATTCCGGCCGGACACGGCGACCAGACCAGCGATCAGCACGGCCAGCACGCCGACGACGAGCGGCAGCAGCGCTGGGAGGAGCAGGAGCGCGCCGCGCAGGAGGCGACGCGCGACATCGCCGACGTTCCCGCCGTCGAGGTCATCACGACGACCGCCGTGCACCTGATGAGCGCCGCGGCCGTCAAGGTCGGCCTCGCCGACGACCCCGAGAATCAGAAGGATCTCGACGAGGCGCGCAAGCTCATCAACGCCCTCGCAGGGCTGATCACCGCCGGCGCTCCCGAGATCAGCGACATGCACGCCCGCTCGCTCCGCGACGGCCTGCGCTCGCTCCAGCTGGCGTTCCGCGAGGCGTCGGTCATCCCCGACCCCATCGGTCAGGGGCCCGGCGAGAAGTACACCGGACCCGTCAACTGACCCGGCTCACCCGCGGCTGCCTGCGGTGCGGCGCAGGACTGCGCGGGCTCAGGCGCTGCGGCGCAGCTTGACCGTGAGCGAATCCACCAGGACGGCGATCCGGTCGTCAGCCGCCCAGCGCTGGGCCAGTCGCGCGAGCACGGCATCCAGGGCCTCGCGCTCCAGCCCATCGATGAGCTCCAGGACGACGACCAGCTCCGGTCCGTGCAGTCGCGCGTCCGGGTCGCCGGGCAGCACCGCCAGGTCGATGACCGCCAGCTCCGACGCAACACTCGCCTGAAGCCCCGCGAACACCTCGGGCGACAGGAAGCTCGGCTCCCACGCGATGCCCTGCGCGATCGCCCACACTGCCGGGCGCCGCACGATGAACTCCGTGTCCGAGGTCGGGTCGAGCACCATGAGGTCGGTGTCGTCGGCCGACGCCGCGAGGGCGGCGCGCACGGCTTCGACGGGGATCGGCCGGGCCGCGGGATCCCACTTCGCCATCGCCTGCACCGACGAGAAGATCGGCTGCACCCGGCGACCGTCGGGAGCGGCGACCGTGACGATCGACAGCTCCTGCGTCTTGTCGACGGCGAGGCCACTCGGGGCCACACCCTCCTCGCCCTTCTCGGCGATCAGCGGGATCAGCACGCGCGCGGGGCGCAGCGCGTCGATCACCTCGACCTGACTGCCCTCCCCCGACCGGAATCGCCGGAGCGCGGCAAGCAGCGCCGGGTCGGCTGACCCGTCGTCGCCCGCATGCGGGTTCTGCTGGAACTGACGGCCCTCCCAGGGGACGCCGGCAGAGTCGCCCGCCGGGTGGCAGGCGTGGTCAGGATCCTGCGACATCCAGCGCCTCGGCGAGCGTGAACGCCCCCGCGTACAGGGCCTTGCCCACGATCGCACCTTCGACGCCCAGCGGCACGAGCTCACGCAGCGCCGCGATGTCGTCGAGGCTCGAGATGCCGCCGGAGGCGACGACCGGCTTCGGCGTGCGGGAGGTCACCTCGCGCAGCAGGTCGAGGTTCGGGCCGCGGAGCGTGCCGTCCTTCGTGACATCGGTGACGACGTAGCGACTGCAGCCGGCGTCTTCGAGTCGCTCGAGCACCTGCCACAGGTCGCCGCCCTCGCGAGTCCAGCCGCGAGCGGCCAGCGTCGTGCCGCGCACGTCGAGACCCACCGCGATCGCGTCGCCGTAGCGGCCGATGACGTCGGCGGCCCACTCGGGGTTCTCGAGTGCGGCGGTGCCGAGGTTGATGCGGGCCGCGCCCGACTCGAGCGCCGCCTCGAGCGTGGCGTCGTCGCGGATGCCGCCCGACAGCTCCACCTGCACACCCCGCAGCTGCTTGATGACCTTGCGGAGAATCGACGCGTTCGAGCCGCGGCCGAACGCCGCGTCAAGGTCGACGAGATGCACCCATTCGGCGCCCTGGTCAGCCCACTGCGCGGCCGCGTCGACGGGGTCGCCATAGCTCGTCTCGGTGCCCGCTTCGCCCTGCGTCAGGCGCACGGCCTTGCCGTCGGCGACGTCGACCGCGGGAAGGAGGATCAGTTCAGGGGTGGAAGCGAAATCGTTCATGGCTCCGGAAGGTGATTCGGGGCGCGCATCGCGAACGCGGGCACAAGGGAAGAGATTAGCCCTGCGGGAGCGAATCGACCCAATTGGAGAGCAGACGGATGCCGGCCTCGCCGCTCTTCTCGGGGTGGAACTGCGTCGCCGACAGCGGCCCGTTCTCGACGGCGGCGAGGAACGGCGTGCCGTAGTCGCACCACGTCACGACGGGTTCGCGGAACGGCCGGACCACGTCGAGCGTCCACTGCTGGGCCGCGTACGAGTGGACGAAGTAGAAGCGCTCGTCCTCGATGCCGCGGAACAGCGTCGAGTCCTCCCCCGGGTTCACCGTGTTCCAGCCCATGTGCGGGAGCACGGGCGCGTCGAGCTCGATCACAGTGCCGGGCCACTGGCCGAGCCCTTCTGTCGTCTCTCCGCGTTCCACGCCCTGGTCGAACAGCACCTGCATGCCGACGCAGATGCCGAGGACGGGAAGCCCGCCGGCGAGCCGACGCTCGATTGCCTCGTCGCCGCGGCTCTCGCGCAGCGCCGACATGACGGCCTTGAACGCGCCGACACCGGGAACCACGAGCCCCGCGGCATCCTGGATCAGTCCTCGGTCGGAGGTCAGACGCGCATCGGCGCCGGCCGCCACGAGCGCCTTCACGGCCGAGTGCACGTTGCCCGAGCCGTAGTCGAGCACCGCGACGAGCGGCGCAGTCTGCTCGGTCACAGTGCGCCCTTGGTGCTGGGGATGCCGTTCACGAGGGGGTCGAGGGCCTTCGCCTGGCGGAACGCGCGCGCGAACGCCTTGTACTCGGCTTCGGCGATGTGGTGCGGGTCGCGTCCTCCCTGGACCGCGACGTGCACCGTCAGACCGCCGTTGAAAGCGAGCGCCTCGAAGCTGTGGCGCACGAGCGAGCCGGTGAAGTGGCCGCCGATCAGGTGGTGCTCGAAACCCGCAGGCTCACCGGTGTGGACGAGGTAGGGTCGGCCGCTGATGTCGACGACGGCCTGAGCGAGCGCCTCGTCAAGGGGCACGAGCGCGTCGCCGTAGCGCGAGATGCCCGCCTTGTCGCCGAGAGCCTGACGGATGGCCTGACCGAGCACGATCGAGACGTCTTCGACGGTGTGGTGCGCATCGATGTCGGTGTCGCCGGAGGCTCGGACCGTGAGGTCGGTCAGCGAGTGCTTCGCGAACGCCGTGAGCAGGTGGTCGAAGAAGGGCACGGTCGTGTCGATGTGGCTGACGCCGGTGCCATCGAGGTCGAGTACGAGTTCGACGGTGGATTCGCTCGTCGCGCGACGAAGGGATGCCGTGCGGGGCGTGGAAGCGGTCATGCCCCGAGTCTACCGAGCGGCCGACAGCCCGGTGGTGCACCGGCGACCCGGCCGAGGGCGTTCAGAGCGACGCGAGGGCGTCGAGGAACGCTGTCGTCTCGTCGGCGGTTCCCGCCGTGACGCGCAGGCTGTGCGGGATGCCGACGTCGCGGATGAGGACGCCCTTGTCGTAGAGCCCGCGCCACACGGCCGCAGGGTCGTCGACGCCGTCGAACAGCACGAAGTTGGTCCAGCTCTCGTGCGGACGGTAGCCGAGCGCCGCCAGCGTCGCCGAGATGCGGTCGCGCTGGGCGACGATCTCGTCGACCATCGCGAGCATGACGGGCGCGTGACGCAGCGCCGCCGAAGCCGCCGCTTGCGTCAGCGCGCTCAGGTGGTAGGGCAGACGCACGAGCCGCAGCGCGTCGATGACGGCCGGATCGGCCGCCAGATAACCGACACGCGCTCCGGCGAAAGCGAAGGCCTTGCTCATCGTGCGGGACACGACGAGGCGCTCGCGCCCGGGAAGCAGGGCGAGCGCCGAGCGCTCGTCGCGCGGAGCGAACTCCTGGTAGGCCTCATCGACGATGACGATGCCGGAGGTGGCCTCGTACACGGCTTCGACGACGTCGAGCGTCATGGGCGTGCCCGTGGGGTTGTTCGGCGCACACAGGAAGACCACGTCGGGCGCCGCCTCTGCCACCTGTTCGGCAGCCGACTCGGGCGAGATCGTGTAGTCGGATTCCCGCGCGCCGACGACGTAGGTGGCCCCGGTGCTGCGGGTCAGCAGGGGGTACATCGAGTAGGTCGGGCCGAAGCCGAACGCTCGACGTCCCGGGCCAGCGAAGGCCATGAGCAGGTGCTGGAGCACCTCGTTCGATCCGTTGGCCGCCCAGATCTGCTCACGGCTCAGGCCGTGCCCCAGGTACTCCGCGAAACCTTCACGAAGCCCCGTGAACTCGCGATCGGGATAGCGGTTGACCTCCCGCAGTGCGAGGGCGATGCTGTCGAGGATGTCGTCGGCGACCTCACCGGGCACCGGATGCGTGTTCTCGTTGACGTTCAGTGCCACAGGAAGCGGCGCCTGCGGGGCTCCGTAAGGAGTGAGTCCACGGAGGTCGTCGCGGAGGGGAAGGTCGTCGAGGCTTGCACTCACGCCTCCATGCTAGGGCGGCTCAGTCGGCCGAGGCGTACTCGAGCGGGATGGCGATGGTCTCGCCCGCATCGAGCTGGGCCGACTCGAGCGCGTTCAGGCGCATGATCGCATCGATGACATCGCGCGGATCGGCCGCCGGAGCGACCTCTTCGGCGATCGACCAGAGCGTGTCGCCGGGGAACACGGTCACCGTCGTGAACTCGGAGGCGTCGACGCCGTGCTCGGCTGTCGCAAGTGCTCCTCCGCCGGAGATCATCGCGATGCTGAGGGCGATGACGGCGGGCAGCGACGCAAGGAACGCCAGGACACGCCGGCCGCGACGCGTCAGACGCAGGCGCGTGGTCGGCACGACGGTGGGTGCCGAGGCGATGTCGATGGTGGTCATGGCTCCTCCTGGGTCTGCGGGCTTCGCAAGGGACCGAGTGTCAGGGGTCCGGAACTTCGCACCCGACTCTCGGCCGGGAGGGCCGGGTGCGAAGTTCTCTTCCGAACTTATCTTCGATATTGCTAGTGTGTCAAGGGCCTCCGACATCGGAGATGAATCGAACGCGACACGCGCCCGCTTCGTCTCCGCGGCCGGAAGCACCGGATACGGTTTCGATATTCAGACCCCATCACCAACCTCCGACATTCGAAGGCGACTGCCCCCGGAGGACCGAGAGGAGCCGACGGCCATGGACGAGACCCGGACTTCGCGCGAGAAGCCGCAGACCCGTCGTCGCAAGAGCCTGAGCGACAAGCAGCTCGCGATCCTCGAGGTGATCCAGCGCTCGATCGCGACCCAGGGCTACCCGCCGAGCATGCGCGAGATCGGCGACGCGGTCGGCCTCAAGTCGCTGTCCAGCGTCACGCACCAGCTCAACCAGCTCGAGCTCAGCGGGTACCTGCGCCGCGACCCCGGCAAGACGCGCGCCATGGAGGTTCTGATCGACCTGCCGGGCAGTGCGGCCGAGAATCCCGCCGACATCACGCCCGCCGTCGGGGACGCGGCCATGGTGCCGCTCGTCGGGCGCATCGCCGCCGGCGTGCCGATCACGGCCGACCAGCAGGTGGAGGAGATCTTCCCGCTCCCGCGTCAGCTCGTCGGGAAGGGCGAGCTGTTCATGCTCAAGGTCAGCGGCGAGTCCATGATCGACGCCGCCATCTGCGACGGCGACTGGGTGGTCGTGCGCTCTCAGCCCACAGCTGAGAACGGCGACATCGTGGCGGCGATGCTCGACGGCGAGGCGACCGTGAAGACCTTCCGCCAGCGCGACGGCCACACGTGGCTGCTCCCCCGTAACTCAGCGTTCGAACCGATCCTCGGCGACGACGCGGTGGTGCTCGGCAAGGTCGTCGCCGTCCTCCGCGCCGTCTGACCGGCGCCCGGCCGGTACGCCGGGCTCAGACCGACTCGTGCGCGTCAGCCAGCACGCCCGCCGCCCTCAGCACCGTGAGCACCGTCTCGTGATTGTTGAAGGCGTACAGGTGCACGCCCGGGGCGCCCCCGTCGAGCACAGCGCGTGCGAGCTCGGCCGCGTGCCGCACGCCGACCGCGTGCTGCTCCTCGGGCGTCTCCGCCGCGGCGAGCTGCGACGCGAGGGTCACCGGACGCCGCTCCCCCGTGAGCTCCAGCACCCGCGCGAGGCGTCCGGGCGACGTGATCGGCATGAGCCCCGGAAGGATCGGAATCCGCACACCAGCCTCCCGCGCCCGCGCGACGAAGCCCAGGTAGTCGTCCGCCTGGAAGAACAGCTGCGTGATCGCCAGCGTCGCACCGGCGGCCTGCTTGGCCAGCAGCGCGTCGATGTCCTCGTCGCGGTGGCGTGAACGCGGGTGCCCATTGGGGAACGCCGCCACCGATATCTGCACACGCTCCCGCTCGGCGACGCGCGCCGCCCCTGGGACCCCGGGCACGTCTCGCTCGGTGTAGGGCGCGCGCTCCGCCTGCACGCGGTCGATCAGCTGCACGAGCTGCGCCGCCGTCTCCAGGTCGCCGAGGAAATGGTCGTCCTCCGTGGCGCCGGCGGGCGGATCGCCCCGAAGCGCGAGGAAGCGCGTGATGCCCGCGTCGAGGAACTCGCGGATGAGAGCGGTCGCGTCGGCGTAAGTGCTCCCGACGCACGTGAGGTGGGCGACCGGCTGCACAGCCGTCTCGCGCAGGATGTGCGTGAGCACCTCCAGCGAGCGGCCGCCCGTCGAGCCGCCTGCGCCGAACGTCACTGAGATGAACTCCGGCCCCGGCTCGGCGAGCCGCCGGATCGTCTCGTGCAGCGCCGGCAACCCCTCCGGCTTGCGGGGCGGGTACACCTCGAAGGAGAACGGCACGGATGCCGCAGGTGCTTCGTTCGACATGACAGCTCTCGATCAGGCAGCGACGCGGGTGCGTCGTGCAGGGCGGGTCGGGACCGGAGTGACCGCGGCCGCACGTCGATCTGTCGTGCGGTCGTCGCGGGCGGGTGCCGGGCTCGGCTGTCGCTCACGTCCGGAGGAGGACAGGCGTGCTGCCCACCGGACCACCCGCGGGGCGGGTGTCGCTCATCCACTCTAGAACCGTGCGCGAGCCGCGACCGCCCAGTGTGACGTGCTGTTTCAGCCCGCGTAACGTGGACGCATGGTCGACACGCTTCCCTACGGATCCTGGCCGTCTCCCCTGAGCGCGGCCGACGCGGCCGCCTCCGCTCCGCGCCTCGAAGGCGCGGCCTTCGTCGGCGACGAGATCTGGTGGGGCGAAGGAGTCCCGACCGAGGGAGCGCGCACGGCCGTGCGGCGGCGCACGGCATCCGGCGCCATCGAGACGGTGCTTCCCGCCCCGTGGAACGCGCGTTCCCGCGTGCACGAGTACGGCGGCGGATCCTGGACCGTGACACCCGACGGACGACTGTTCTTCGTCGAGAAGACCGACCAGCGGGTGTGGACGCTGCGCCCCGGCGGCGAGCCCGTCCCGCTCACGGACGACGAGGGCGATGTGCGGTACGGATCGCTGACCTGGCAGCACGACGTGCTGCTCGCGGTGCGCGAAGCCCACATCGGCGACGGCGTTCCGCAGCGGGCGATCGTGTCGATCTCTCCCGACGGGACCGGCGTCACGGTCCTCGCCGCCGGCAGCGACTTCGTCGCGCAGCCGTCGCTGTCCGCCGATGGCACGCTGGCGTGGGTCTCGTGGAACCACCCCGACATGCCCTGGGACCGAACCCGGATCCGGCTGACCGACCTCGCTGCCGACGGTGCGGACGCTGTGATCACCCTGCCTGTGCGCGGGACCGCGCCGCTGCAGCCGGTCTGGACGGCATCCGGCACGCTGCTGTACGTCGACGACCCTGACGGACGCTGGAATCTCTGGCGCGCGCAGCGCCACGCGCACACGGCCACGGATGTCGCGCGCGCAGATGCCGAGCGCCTCTTCACGTCGGCGCCGATCGCACCCGCCGACGCCGACACCGGCGGCCCCCTGTGGAACCTCGGCGCGCGCTGGTTCGCGCCCCTCGACGACGGCCGGATCGTGGCCGTGCGCACCCATGGCCGCGACGAGCTGGCCGTCATCGCGCCCGACGGCTCAGTGACCACGCTCGACACGCCGGCACGGGCGCGCATCGGCATCGAAGCCGTCGACGGCACACGCGTGCTCATCTCGGGTGCCGGCGACGGCGTCACAGGCATCTGGCTCGCAGACGTCGACGGCGAGGCCGAGCTCGTCTGCGGCGGCGGATTCGACGGCGGCGTCGAATGGCTGCCGCGGGCCCGGCCGGTCGTCTTCCAGGGCCCGCACGGCCCCGTGCACGCATATGACTTCCCGCCCACCAACCCGAGCGTCACGGCACCGGAGGGTGAGCTGCCGCCCTACCTCGTGTGGGTGCACGGAGGACCCACCGCGCAGGCCGCGGGCGTCGCCGACAGCAAGGTGGCATACTTCACGAGCCGCGGCATCGGCGTCCTCGACGTCGACTACGGCGGCTCCACCGGTTATGGCCGCGACTACCGTGAGCGGCTGCGCGGACAATGGGGCGTCGTCGACGTCGATGACGTCGTCGCGGCGGCGACCGGACTCGCCGCCGAAGGACGCGCCGACGCGCGGCGCCTCGCTGTCGAGGGCGGCTCGGCGGGCGGATGGACGGTCCTGGCGGCGCTCGTGGGGTCCGACGCGTTCAGCGCCGGCATCTCGCGCTTCGGCGTGGGAGATGCGCGAGCCCTCGCCGCCGACACCCACGACTTCGAGGCGCGGTACCTCGACGGTCTCATCGGGCCGCTCCCCGAGGCCGAAGAGCTCTACATCGAGAGATCGCCGCTGACCCGCGCCGATCGGTTCCGCGTGCCGCTGCTGCTGCTGCAGGGCGCAGAAGACACCGTGGTGCCGCCGGCGCAGTCCGAGGCGATCCGCGACGCGCTGTCCGCGCGCGGCGTGCCCCACGCCTACGTGCTGTACGAGGGCGAGGGGCACGGCTTCCGCAAGGCGGACACGATCGTGCACGCGCTCGAGTCGGAGCTCGCGTTCCTCGGTCAGGTGTTCGGCTTCGAGACCCCAGGAGTCCCGCGGCTCGAGCTCAGCTGAGCCGCGTCAGTGCGACGCGCCATCGCGCGCGAACGGCGCCAGCTCGGCGGCCAGGCGCGCATCGACATGCGCATGGACGGCGGTGCCGCCCTCCTCGTGAGCGGTCGACACGATGTGGCCCGTCTCATGCACGGCGTTGATGAGATCGCCCCGATCGTAGGGCACGAGTGCGTGCACCTCGACTGCCGGAAGCGGCAGTGCATCCTCGATCGCGGCCCGCAGCTCGTCGACGCCCTCACCCGTGCGAGAGGAGACGAACAGCGCCGACGGCTCGAGACCCCGCAGCACGAGGCGGGCGTCGGGATCGATGAGATCGGCCTTGTTGAAGACGATCAGCTCGTGCGTCGAACGAGCACCCACATCAGCCATGACGTCGCGGACAGTCGCGAGCTGCGCCGCCGGGTCGGGGTGCGACCCGTCGACGACGTGCACGATGACGTCGGCGTCGGCCACCTCCTCCAGCGTCGACCTGAACGCCTCGACCAGCTGGTGCGGCAGGTTTCGGACGAAGCCGACCGTGTCGGTGAGCGTGTACACGCGGCCGTCGGCGGCCTGGGCGCGCCGCACCGTGGCATCCAGCGTCGCGAACAGCGCGTTCTCGACCAGCACGCCGGCGCTCGTCAGACGGTTCAGGAGGCTTGACTTTCCGGCGTTCGTGTAGCCGGCGATCGCAACCGAGGGCACCGTGTTCCGCTTTCGCTCCGCCCGCTTGGCTGCGCGGGCGGGACCGAAGTCGCGGATCTGGCGACGCAGCTGCGCCATACGGGTGCGGATGCGGCGACGATCGAGTTCGATCTTCGTCTCACCCGGGCCACGCGAGCCCATGCCCGCTCCGCCTGCGCCCACCTGGCCACCGGCCTGACGCGACATCGAGTCACCCCAGCCGCGCAGGCGCGGGAGCAGGTACTCCAGCTGAGCGAGCTCGACCTGCGCCTTGCCCTCGCGGCTCTTGGCGTGCTGGCTGAAGATGTCGAGGATGACGGTCGTGCGGTCGATGACCTTGACCTTCACGACGTCCTCGAGCGCACGCCGCTGACTGGGGGCGAGCTCCGTATCGGCGATGACGGTGTCGGCGCCGACAGCGGCGACCAGGTCGCGCAGCTCTGCGGCCTTGCCGCGCCCGATGTAGGTGGCCGGGTCGGGATGCGGACGACGCTGCAGCACGCCGTCGAGCACGACGGCGCCGGCTGTCTCTGCGAGCGCGGCCAGTTCGCGCAGCGAGTTCTCGGCATCCTCGTGAGAGCCCTGGGCATACACGCCCACGAGCACGACGTTCTCGAGCCGCAGCTGCCGGTACTCGACCTCGGTGACGTCTTCGAGCTCGGTCGAGAGTCCGGAGACCCGCCGGAGCGCCGCGCGCTCCTCACGATCCCACTGCTCGCCGTCGGTGTCAGAGTAGGCGACGGTCGATTCGTCCTGCAGGGCCTGGGCCGCACCGAACACGCGCACCCCGGACCGCCCGTCCGCGCGCGCCAGCACACGGTCGACAGGGTCCACCGACGTCTCGTCGGCGCTCTGAGGGGTGGTGGTGTCGGTCATATCGTCCTTTCGGGGCGGCCCCGCGGGCCATCCGTGAATGCTACCTCCCGCGGCGGGGAGCTCCTCCGGTACGCTCGAAATCCATGGCGAGCGATCATTACTTCAGTGCGACACCCGCAAGCGCTGAGAACCTCCGCCGCATCCGTGTCACTCTTGCGGATCGACAGCTCGAGGTCACCACTGCGGGTGGCGTCTTCAGCCCCGAGCACGTCGATTCGGGCACCGGCGTGCTCCTCGCGAACACGCCTCCGCCGCCTCCCGGTGGCAACCTTCTCGACCTGGGATGCGGTTGGGGTCCCATCGCGCTCAGCCTGGCCATGGAGTCGCCCAGGGCGACCGTGTGGGCCGTGGATGTCAATGAGCGTGCCCTCGATCTGGTGCGCCGCAACGCGGCAGACCTCGGGCTCGACAATGTCAACGCCGTGCTGCCCGACGATGTTCCCGATGACATCTCCTTCCGCACGATCCGGTCGAATCCGCCCATCCGCGTCGGCAAGCACGAGCTGCACGGGCTGCTCGAGCGCTGGATCCCGCGCCTCGACGAGCGCAGCGACGCCTGGCTGGTCGTTCAGCGCAACCTCGGGTCCGACTCGCTGCAGCGCTGGCTCGCGGCGACGTTCGACCGGGGCTACTCGGTGACCCGCGCCGCGACCGGCCGAGGGTTCCGCGTTCTCAAGGTGCGTCGTCATGGCACGCCTCCGACCGGGACCATCGCCCTGCCCTGAGGAACGCCCCGCGAGGGGACGCCTGCCGGACGCGGCATCCGTGCCGGGACGGTTCAGGCGAGGGTGACCTCGCCGGAGAACACGAGCGTCGCCGGTCCCGAGAGGAGCACGTGCTCGCCGTCGGCATGCTGCTCGACGCGCACCCCGAGTCGACCGCCGGGAACATCCACCTGCCAGCGGTCGGGAGCGGCGGCGCCCGCCCAGTAGCGCACGGCAAGGGCGGATGCCGCCACGCCGGTGCCACAGGACAGCGTCTCCCCGACACCGCGCTCGAACACGCGCATACGGATGGCACCGACGCCGTCGGTCACGAGCGGGTCGGCGGGGACCACGAACTCGACGTTCGCGCCGGCGGGAGGCTCCGGGTTCAGGAGCGGCTGCACGGTGAGGTCGAGGGACTCCAGCTCGGCGATGCTGGACAGGGCCACGACGACGTGCGGATTGCCGACGTCGATGCCCTGGCCGGGCCGGGCGACATCGATGCCGCGCGCACGGACGGTCACGTCGCCCGGTTCCGCGCGCCACACGCCGAGGTCGACCTCGAAGCCGTTGACCGCCCGCGTGAGGGTCTTCGTGCCGGCACGCGTGCCGACTGCAAGCGACGTTCCGTCGGGCAGGTCGACGAGACCGCTCTCGACGAGGTACTTCGCGTACACGCGGATGCCGTTGCCGCACATCTCAGCCGCAGAGCCGTCAGCGTTTCGGTAGTCCATGAACCATTCAGCGTCGGGCGTCGTCTGTCCTTCGGGCAGAGCGGCGGAGCGCACCACCCGCAGGATGCCGTCGCCGCCGATGCCGAAGCGGCGGTCGCAGAGGGCCGCCACCTGGTCGTCGCTCAAGTCGAGAGCGCCGTCGACGTCGGGGATGATGACGAAGTCGTTGCCGGTGCCGTGGCCCTTGGTGAACGCGATGGTGGACACCGCTACAGTCTACGGTCGGCCTCCATGACCGCGGCGACGAGCACGTCGGCGTCGACATCGGGCGAGACCCACGTCATGTCGGCGTAGCGACGGAACCACGACACCTGCCGTCGTGCGTAGCGTCGGGTGAGCGCCTGCGTCTGCTCGATCGCCTCGGCCTGAGTGAGTCGGCCTTCGAGCTGGTCCAGCGCCTGCGCGTAGCCGATCGCCCGGCGTGCGGTGACCCCGTCTTCCAGTCCTGCCTCCCTCAGCCGTGCGACTTCATCGAGGAGACCGGCCTCCCACATGCGCTCGACCCGTGCGTCGAGCACCGCCACGAGCTCGGGGCGGTCGACATGCACGCCGAGGATCGTCGTCGGCGTGTGCCACAGCCGCGGCGCATCGGGGAGGGCCGCACCGTGGGTCTGCTCCCCTTGTGCGATGACCTCGAGCGCACGGACGACGCGCCGGCCGTTGCGGGGGTCGATCCGCGCCGCCGTGGCAGGGTCGAGCTTCTGGAGCCGCGCGTAGAGCACCCCGGGCCCGTGCGCGTCGAGTTCGCTTTCGAGTTCCGCGCGGAGTGCGTCGTCGTGCGGGGGGAACTGGAAGTCGTAGATCACGCTCGAGACGTACAGGCCGGAGCCGCCCACGAGGATGGCGTCGCCTCCGCGGTCGAAGATGCCGGTGATCGCGGTGCGCGCGGCATCCTGATACCAGGCGACGGCCGCTTCGTCGGTGACGTCGAGGACGTCGAACAGGTGGTGCGGGATGCCGCGGCGTTCTTCGACCGTGAGCTTCGCAGTGCCGATGTCCATGCCGCGGTACAGTTGCATGGCGTCGGCATTGACGACCTCCGCCGAGCTTCCACGGCGGGCGAGAGCTTCGACGAGGCGGAGTGACAGATCGGTCTTGCCGGTGCCGGTGGCGCCCGTGACGGCCCAGAGGCGGCCTGCGACGGTCACTGCCCGCTGGGGCGCAGGGTGGGCAGACCGAGGGAGACCGCACGGGGCGCGCCCGCCGCCGCCGGCGCAGGCACGCCGCAGGACTCCGCCTGCGCGCGATCCCACGCATCGCCCGCACGTGTGCGGCGGATGCGCAAGGGAGCTCCGTCGACGCTGTCGGCAAGGAGGTGGAACGGCGCCGCGTGGGTGACGGTGACCGACACCACGTCACCGGGGCGCGGGACGGGCGAGCCGTCCGGCACTTCGAAGTGCACGAGCCGGTTGTCTTCGGCGCGGCCGGTGAGCCGGTGGGTCTCGGCATCCTTCTTGCCTTCGCCCGTCGACACGAGCACCTGGAGCTCGCGGCCGAGCTGGCGCTGGTTCTCTTCCAGCGAGATGCGCTCCTGCAGGGCGACGAGCCGGTCGTAGCGCTCCTGGACGACGGCCTTCGGCACCTGATCGGGCATCGTGGCCGCCGGCGTGCCTTCCCGGATCGAGTACTGGAACGTGAAGGCGCTCGCGAAGCGGGCCTGCTCGACGACGCGCAGAGTGTCTTCGAAGTCCTCGTCGGTCTCGCCCGGGAAGCCGACGATGATGTCTGTCGAGATGGCGGCGTGCGGAATGCGCTCGCGCACGCGGTCGAGGATGCCGAGGAAGCGCTCGCTCCGGTACGAACGACGCATGGCACGGAGGATGCTGTCGGAGCCGGACTGCAACGGCATGTGCAGCTGGGGCATGACGGCCGGGGTCTCCGCCATCGCGTCGATCACATCGTCGGTGAAGGCGGCAGGGTGCGGGCTGGTGAAGCGGATGCGCTCGAGACCAGGGATCTCCCCGGCGGCGCGCAGCAGCTTGCCGAAGGCCTGACGGTCGCCGAACTCGACGCCGTAGCTGTTGACGTTCTGGCCGAGGAGGGTGACTTCGATCGCGCCGTCGTCGACGAGGAGCTTGATCTCGCTGAGGATGTCGCCGGGCCGGCGGTCTTTCTCCTTGCCCCGGAGGCTCGGCACGATGCAGAAGGTGCAGGTGTTGTTGCAGCCGACGGAGATCGACACCCAGCCGCTGTAGATGGAGTCGCGCTTGGTGGGAAGCGTCGAGGGGAAGATCTCGAGCGACTCGAGGATCTCGAGCTCGGCTTCGCCGTTGTGGCGGGCGCGCTCGAGCATCCCGGGCAGTGAGCCCATGTTGTGGGTGCCGAACACCACGTCGACCCACGGGGCCTTCTGCAGCACGGCGTCTTTGTCCATCTGGGCGAGGCATCCGCCGACGGCGATCTGCATGCCCTCGTGGCGGTCTTTGCGGCTCTTGAGGTGACCGAGCGTGCCGTAGAGCTTGCCGGCGGCGTTGTCGCGCACGGCGCACGTGTTGATGACGACGACGTCGGCCTCGCTTCCCGCCTCGGCCCGCACATAACCGGCGCTCTCGAGGGATCCCGAGAGCCGCTCGGAGTCGTGGACGTTCATCTGGCACCCGAAGGTGCGCACCTCGTAGGTGCGGGCGCGGCCGTCGGCGGTCAGGGCGGCCGCGGAGGGCGCGATGACGGTCGGCGTGGAGGACGGGGAAGTCATGGTCACCAATTCTACGAGCGGCGGCCGGCAATCACGGCCGATCCGGTGCTCGGTCACGCTCGGACTCGGTCACTCGAACCGCACCGGACCGCGGTCGGTCTCTTGGAGCGCCGCGCGCGCGGCATTCATGGCGATGGGGCCGGCGTAACCACGGCGGGCGAGCTGCCCGACGAGCCGCCGCAGAGCGACTTCGCGGTCGAGGGAGCGCAGCGATCGCGCCTTGTGGCGGGCGAACTCGAGTGCGCGTTCCGCGTCGTCGTCTTCCGTTTCGGCGAGGACGGCGTCGACCACCTCGCGTGGGATCCCGCGCGATGACAGCGTCTGAGCGATGGCCTGACGCCCCTGCTTCTTGCGGTCGGCGCCGACGTAGGCGAGGTGCTCGGCCAGCCGCAGATCGTCGAGGTAGCCATGACGCAGGAACGACTCCACGACCGCCTCGACCGTGTGGGCGTCGAGCCCGTGCTCCGTCAGGACTCCGCGCGCCTCACGCTCCGACAGGGAGCGTGAGCGCAGCTTCTTCAGCAGCGCCTTCTCGGCGCGCTCCCGTGCTTCGGCTTCGGCCTCGTCAGTCACGCCCTCGTCGGGGACGTCATCTGTCCATGTGACGTGCCACTGGCCTTCACCGCCATTGACGTCGCGGTCGTCTCCCCGTCGCCGTGCGCTCCGAAGCGGTCGCACGGCGGCGGCTCCATCGACCGCTCCCCCGGACTCCGGATCTGACGCGGCAATGCGCCGCTCGCTGCGTGGGACGCCGCGTCCGAACAGCGGGATGACGGGAGCCAGCTCCCCCACCGAGTCCGGCGTGTGCGGGTTCCCGTCATCCATCGCGCTGCTCCGTTCGGAATGCTCATCCTGTGACCGGCGAACCCCTCGCCGAAACGCGGTTCAACCGGGCAGAGGGTCAGGCCGGGCGGCGCGCCGCCAGCTCGTCGGCCTTCTCGGTCTGCTTGGGCTGGCCGATGCCGAGCTTCTGCTTGATCTTCGTCTCGATCTCGGCCGCCACGTCGGTGTTCTTGAGCAGGAAGTTGCGGGCGTTCTCCTTGCCCTGCCCGAGCTGCTCTCCGTCGTACGTGTACCAGGCTCCAGATTTCTTGACGATGGCATGCTCAACGCCGAAGTCGATCAGGCTGCCTTCGCGGGAGATGCCCACACCGTAGAGGATGTCGAACTCGGCCTGCTTGAACGGCGGCGCCATCTTGTTCTTGACGATCTTGACGCGCGTGCGGTTGCCGACCGCCTCGGTGCCGTCTTTCAGCGTCTCGATGCGACGGATGTCGAGACGGACGGACGCATAGAACTTGAGCGCCTTTCCACCGGCGGTCGTCTCAGGCGAGCCGAAGAACACGCCGATCTTCTCGCGCAGCTGGTTGATGAAGATCATCGTCGTGTTGGTCTGGTTGAGACCACCCGTGAGCTTCCGGAGCGCCTGCGACATCAGGCGAGCCTGGAGCCCCACGTGGGAGTCGCCCATCTCGCCCTCGATCTCGGCCTTGGGCACGAGGGCGGCGACGGAGTCGATGACGACGAGGTCGATCGCACCGGAGCGGACGAGCATGTCGGCGATCTCCAGCGCCTGCTCCCCTGTGTCGGGCTGGGAGACGAGGAGCTGGTCGATGTCGACGCCCAGCTTCTGCGCATAGTCGGGGTCGAGCGCGTGCTCGGCGTCGATGAAGGCAGCGATGCCGCCTGCACGCTGCACATTGGCGATGGCGTGGAGCGTCAGGGTCGTCTTACCCGACGACTCCGGTCCGTAGATCTCGATGATGCGGCCCCGCGGCAGGCCTCCGACGCCGAGGGCGACGTCAAGGGCGATGGAGCCCGTCGGGATGACCTCGACCGGTGCGCGCTCGTCGCTGCCCAGTCGCATGACCGAGCCCTTTCCGAACTGCCGGTCGATCTGGGCGAGGGCCGATTCGAGGGCCTTCTCGCGGTCAGCGGGTGATGGCATGACGTGCTCCTTATGCTCGCGTTTCCGTCGCCTGTAGGCTGTCGCGCTCCTGCCCGGCGGGCGGGATGCTGCGACAAGGCGTAGGTGTCGTGATGACGCCGTTCACGCTACGGAGGACTTCCGACATCGGCCGGATTCCGATCCCGCGACGAGTACGACGAGCTCAGCGATACCTGTTGTGCAGGAGCCTACGCGCCATAGAACGGATGTTCGATACGACACGCGGAGGATTCGAACGCCCGGGCGTGGTCAGCGCCGACGCTCGAGCCGGCCGACGCCGTGACGGCGCGACATCGGCACGTCGGTCTCCTCGCACAGCGCGAGCCATACCTCTCGCACATCGGCGCCGTCATCCAGCGCCTGCGCAGCCGTTCGATACGACAGGCCCGACAGCGCCAGATCGACCACGAGCGCGTCGCCGCGCGCGCCGAACTCGGCCTGGACGGCTCGGGTGAATTCGCTCCGCCTCATCGACGCCGACGCTCGCTCAGTGGAGCGAGAGCTCGGGCTGGGCGAAGTCGTCGCTGAGCGACGCAAGGTCGTCGGGGACGACATCGGGGAAGGTCTGCAGACCCTCCAGCACCGAGATGCGGTCGCCCACCTCGCGCATGATCGAGGAGATGGGCACATCGAGCGCCTCGGCGACGGCAGCGAGGATCTCGCTCGACGCCTCCTTCTGACCACGCTCGACTTCGCTGAGGTAACCGAGGGCCACACTCGCGCGACCGGCCACCTGGCGAAGGGTCTTCCCCTTCTGCAGACGCAGGTCACGAAGGACATCGCCGATCTCTTGACGAACCAGGATCATGTCGAGCCTCCTTCACACGATTCCGTCTGCACGGGTGGACAACAGTACAGCACTTGGCTTCACCCTAAACCCCGACTGCTGAGGAATGGATGGGAATCGCTCAGTGTAACGGAGTCGAAACACCCTGTATTCCCGGCCCCGACGACGGCGGTCACAGCGCGTCGAACGCCAGTCGCACGGCCAGAGCCGCCGCTTCCGCCCGGATCTCGTCGCGGGTCCCCGTAAGCACGACCGACTCGACGCGCGAGCCCAGCGGCGTCGACACCGCGACGTGCACCGTGCCCACCGGCTGGCCGTCGGGCGAGACCGGCCCCGCGATCCCCGTCGTAGCGATGCCGACATCGGCCGACTCCCCCGCTGCGCCGAGTGCACGCCGGGCGCCCTCGGCCATCTGACGCGCGACACGGGGGTGCACCGGCCCATGCGCCGCCAGCAGCGTGGCCTCCACCCCCAGCAGGGACTGTTTGACGTCGGTGGCATACGCGACGATCGCACCCCGCACCACGGCGGACGCACCCGGCACCGACACGAGCGACGCCGACACCAGCCCGCCCGTCAGCGACTCAGCCACCGCGACCGTCCAGTTCAGCTCCTTGAGCCGGGCGATCAGGCGTTCGGGCTCGCTGAGACGTCCGTGCGAGACGAGCGTGCTGTCGAGGTCGTCGACCTCCGCCGCCATCCGCGCCGCACGCGCTTCGCGCCGAGTCGTCATCTTGTGTCCTCCGTCGCAGCATCACGGCCCGCGCGCGCACCGCGTGAGGCCCTCGCTCCCCGGATCTCGGTCGCGACATAGTCGAGGCCGCTCGCGACCGTCAGGATCACGGCGATCGTCATGGCGACGCCGTTGACGACGTGCATCCACTCGCCGAAGCTCGCCCACAGCGGCAGCAGAGCCAGTGACAGGGCGACGGCCTGCGCGACCGTCTTGAGCTTGCCCATCCACGCAGCGGCGACGACGTGGTCGCTCGCGACCATCAGCCGGTGCACGGTGATGCCCACCTCGCGCACGAGCACCAGGATCGTGATCCACCACGGCAGCTCACCCAGGATCGAGAGCCCGACGAACGCGCAGCCGGTGAGAGCCTTGTCGGCTATCGGGTCGAGCAGCTTGCCGAGGTCGGTGACGATCTCGTGCCGACGCGCAAGGTACCCATCGACGCCGTCCGTCGCGATCGCCACGATGAACAGCACTGCCGCCCACCAGCGCAGGGCCCCGTCGACTCCGCCGTCCGCCAGCAGCATCCAGAGGAAGACGGGTGCGCACAGGATGCGCACGATCGTGATGGTGTTGGGCAGCTGCCGGGGAATCGCCACGGTGCGAGCCTACCTATCTCAGTCGCGGCCGGTGAGGCTCCAGGCGTCTTCGTCGCCCCCATCGCCATCGACCACCGGGTAGCCCTCGAACTGAGCCTCGACGGGATCGCTCGAGGCCGCGGGGGCCGGCGCCGGGGCAGGCGGCTCCTCACCGCGCAGGCGCGCCAGCACCACCGGGAGCTGGTCGGGCGTCACGAGCACGTCGCGGGCCTTCGAGCCCTCGGAGGGGCCGACGATCTCGCGCGACTCAAGGAGGTCCATGAGGCGTCCGGCCTTCGCGAACCCGACGCGGAGCTTGCGCTGGAGCATCGAGGTCGACCCGAACTGAGTCGAGATGATCTGCTCGGCTGCCGCCAGCAGCAGCTCGAGATCGTCTCCGATGTCGGCGTCGATCTCCTTCTTCTCCGTGACGGCCTGCACGTCGGCACGGTACTCCGGCTGCGCCTGTCGCTTGACGTGCGCGACGACCTTCTCGATCTCACTCTCGGCGACCCACGCGCCTTGCACGCGTATGGCCTTCGACGTCCCCATCGGGAGGAACAGCCCGTCGCCCTGGCCGATGAGCCGGTCGGCGCCCGGCTGGTCGAGGATGACGCGAGAGTCGGTGACGCTCGTGACCGCGAACGCGAGACGCGACGGCACGTTTGCCTTGATGAGGCCCGTGACGACGTCGACCGACGGCCGCTGCGTAGCGAGCACCAGGTGGATGCCGCTCGCGCGCGCGAGCTGCGTGATGCGGACGATCGAGTCCTCGACGTCGCGCGGCGCGACCATCATGAGGTCGGCGAGCTCGTCGACCACCACGAGCAGGTACGGGTACGGCTTGAGCACGCGCTCGCTGCCCGGCGGCAGAGTGATCTCCCCCGCCACGACCGCCTTGTTGAAGTCGTCGATGTGGCGGAATCCGAACGACGCGAGGTCGTCGTACCGCATGTCCATCTCCTTCACGACCCACTGCAGCGCCTCGGCCGCCTTCTTGGGATTCGTGATGATGGGTGTGATCAGGTGCGGCACGCCCGCGTACGACGTGAGCTCGACGCGCTTGGGGTCGATGAGCACCATCCGCACCTCGCTCGGCTTGGCGCGCATCAGAAGGCTCGTGATCATCGAGTTGACGAAGCTCGACTTGCCCGAGCCGGTGGAGCCTGCCACCAGAAGGTGCGGCATCTTTGCGAGGTTCGCCACGACATAGCCGCCGCCCACGTCCTTGCCGACGCCGATCGTCATCGGATGCGTCTGCGACTGAGCGGCCTGCGAGCGCAGGACGTCGCCGAGCGTCACGATCTCACGGTCGGTGTTCGGGATCTCCACGCCGATGGCGCTCTTGCCCGGTATCGGGGCGAGGATGCGGACCTCGTTCGACGCGACGGCGTAGGCGATGTTGTTCGTCAGCGCCGTGATGCGCTCGACCTTGACGCCCGGCCCGAGCTCGATCTCGTACTGGGTGACTGTCGGTCCGCGCGAGAAGCCCGTGACCCGCGCGTCGACGCCGAACTGCTCGAATACGCCCATGATGGCGCGGACGACCTGATCGTTCGCCTCCGAGCGCGCCTTGGCCGGCGTGCCCTTGGCGAGCGCGTCGACCGAAGGCAGCCGGTACGGCAGAGCAGGCGGGCGTCCGTCGTTCTCTCCCCCGAGACCGGAGAGCCCGGGGAGCGTGCCGTCGTCGGTGATCTCGGTGGCGTCGTCGCGGATGCCGATGTCGGCGCCACGGGCCGCGCGCCGTGCTCCGGCGACCACCTCAGGATCGATGATCTCGGTCGGGGCCTCGGCGAGCGGCGCGGGGGCCGGAGCCGGTGCGGGGGCTGCGATGGCCTGCTCGAAGCCGCCGGCGGGCGACGCGTCCAGCAGCGCCGTGAGGTCATCGGCGCCGAGGTGGCCGTCGACGTCCTCCTCGCGGCCCGACTTGTTGCGCCGCCACCACGGAAGGCCCGCACCGTCGCCCCTGTCGTCCTCCTTGCCGAACGCCACGGTGGACGCCTCGTCAGAGGAGCGCTCGGGTCGCTCGGCGTCGAACATCCAGGCGTACAGGTCGCCGAGGCGCTGCCCGATGCGGTTGGGCGGGGTCTTGGTGAGGATCAGGACCGACAGAACGGTCAGCAGCCCCAGCACGAGGCAGGCGCCGAACACCGTGAGGTAGCTGACAGGCTGTCCGATCATCCAGCCGAAGAGACCGCCGGCGAGGCTGAGCGCCGGAAGGCCATCGCGCGGCTGCGGCAGGCCGCCCAGCACGTGGCAGAAGCCTGCGATGGCCAGCACGAAGATGCCGAAGCCGATGCCGATGCGTCCGTTGTCGTTGACCGACGAGGGGTGCCGGAAGAGCCAGCCCGCCAGAAGCAGGAGCAGCACCGGCAGGACGAACGAGACGCGGCCCAGCAGCGCACCGACCGAGTATGCGCTGATCGTCGTGCCGATGTCGGTCCCGATGAGGAACCACTCGATGATCGCGCCGATGACGGCCAGCACGACCAGCAGGAAGGGGAAGCCGTCGCGACGCTGGTCCTTCTCGAGGGTCTCCGGCCCGAACGCGCGGAAGATGCCGCCGGTGGCGTGCGCGAGGCCCAGCCACATCCGCACTGCGAGCGCCGGCCTGTCAGCTTCGTCGACGTAGCGCTTCGGTGCGGGGGCCGGCTTCCTGGCACGCGAAGATCCCGAGCTCTTCGCGGACGTGCGCGGGCTCGTGGTCGGATTGGTGCTCCTGGCCATTACTCCACGGTACGTCGGGCGACCGACGTTCCCCCGCAACCACGCGGGAGTTGCGGCACCCCGCCTGGACTCCGCGGGGGGGTGCGTGTCTGGCTCGGAGCGTCAGCGCAGCCGCTTGACCATCGTGTCGCGCCCGAAGCCGGCCATCGTCACGGCGAAGCCCTCGCTTCGGTACAGCGCGCGAGCGAAGTTGCCGTGCTCGACCGACAGGCTCAGCCGAGCGTGGCCCTGGCTTCGAGCGTGCTCGCACAGCCTCTGCAGCAGCGCGCGACCCACCCCGTGGGCGCGCCAGATCGGGCGCACCCCGATGATCAGCTCGGGAACCCCCGTGCCGACGTATCCGAATCCGGGGTCGGTGCGCGGCAGCATCCGGTACCAGGCGGCTCCGACGGGAGCGTCATGCTGATCGACCGCCACGAACCCGGCGTCACCCGGCCGCCTCCACCCCGTGATGTAGCGGCTGTGGTCGACGCTCTCAAGGACTTCGTGACGAGGTCTCGCGCCCGTGTCACGCCAGTTCGCGGCCTCCACCACCATGTCGCACAGGAACGCCCCGTCTGCCTGCGTCGCGGGCCGAAGACGGAACGAGACAGGCACGGAGGGCTCCCGGGATCAGGCCTCGATGACGAGCGGCACGATCATCGGACGACGGCGCAGCGACTGGTTGACCCAGCGGCCGATCGTGCGGCGCACCACCTGCGACAGCGCGTGGGTGTCGCGAACGCCCGACTGCGCGGCCTCCGTCAGCGCAGCCGCGATCTTCGGCTTGACCGACTCGAACACGGCATCCGCCTCCGCGAAGCCGCGCGCGTGGATCTCGGGCCCCGTGATGATCTGCCCTGTCGCGGCGTCCACGACGACGATCACCGAGATGAAGCCCTCCTCGCCGAGAATGCGGCGGTCCTTGAGGTCGGCGTCGGTGATCTCGCCGACCGTGGAGCCGTCGACGTAGACGAAGCCGAGGTCGAGCTGGCCGACCACCCGCGCCCGACCGTCCTTCAGGTCGACGACGGTGCCGTTCTCGGCGAGGATCGTGCTGTCGGCGGGCACGCCGCTGTCCTGCGCCAGCTTCGCGTTCGCCATGAGGTGCCGGTACTCGCCATGCACCGGCAGGACGTTCCGCGGCTGCAGGATGTTGTAGCAGTACAGCAGCTCGCCCGCCGCGGCGTGACCCGACACGTGCACCTTCGCGTTGCCTTTGTGGACGACGTTCGCGCCGAGCTTCGTGAGTCCGTCGATCACACGGTAGACGGCGTTCTCATTGCCGGGGATCAGGCTCGACGCCAGGATGACGGTGTCCCCCGGGCCGGGCTCGATCGCGTGGTCGAGGTTCGCCATCCGCGACAGCACCGCCATGGGCTCGCCCTGAGATCCGGTCGACATGTAGACGATCCGGTCGTCGGGAAGGTCCTTGGCCTTCTTGTAGTCGATCAGCACCCCGTCGGGCACGTGGAGGTAGCCGAGCTCCTCGGCGATCGTCATGTTGCGCACCATGCTGCGTCCGAGGAACGCCAGCCGGCGGCCGTGCGCATGCGCGGCATCGATCACCTGCTGCACGCGGTGGACGTGGCTCGAGAAGCTCGCCACGATCACGCGACGCGGCGCCTTCGCGATCACCTGCTCCAGCACCGGTCCGATCGACCGTTCGAGCGGCGTGAACCCGGGGACGTCGGCGTTCGTCGAGTCCACGAGGAACAGGTCGACGCCCTCCTCCCCCAGCCGCGCGAAGGCGCGGAGATCGGTGAGGCGCCCGTCGAGCGGAAGCTGGTCCATCTTGAAATCGCCCGTCGCGAGCGCCATGCCGGCAGGCGTGCGGATGGCGACGGCCAGCGCATCGGGGATCGAGTGGTTGACGGCGACGAACTCCAGGTCGAAGGGGCCTACCTGCTCACGCTGCCCCTCGACGACCGTCATCGTGAACGGCTTGATGCGGTGCTCTTTGAGCTTCGCCTCGATCAGCGCGAGCGTTAGGCCTGACCCGAGGAGCGGGATGTCGGCTTTGAGCCGCAGCAGATAGGGCACGGCGCCGATGTGGTCCTCGTGGCCGTGGGTCAGCACGACGCCGACGATGTCGTCCAGGCGGCTCTTGATCGGCTCGAAGTCGGGCAGGATCAGGTCGACGCCGGGCTGGTGCTCCTCGGGGAAGAGCACGCCGCAGTCGACGACGAGGAGCTTGCCCTCGTACTCGAAGACCGTCATGTTGCGACCGACTTCGCCGAGCCCGCCCAGCGGCGTCACACGGAGCGTGCCGGGTTCGAGAGCGGGCGGTGCGTACACGGTTGTGGGCATGGTCAGCCTTCCGCGGGAGCCGGCAGGGCTCCCGCTCGCTTCGGGATGGATGCCGTCGCCGGCATCCGCTTTTCGATTGTCGATGCTGCCCGGCGTCAGCGGGTCGTGCCGTGCACCTTGGGCAGTGCGCCACCGGCGGCGGCGTTGCGATCAGGACGGAAGTTCGAGAAGTCTGCACCCTCGACGTCCTTGACGAGCGACAGCTCGTCTTCGATGATGGCGGCCTCCCACTCCTCCGGCCCCACGAGCGGCAGACGCACGCGCGGGCTGGAGATGCGGCCGAGGCCGTGCAGGATGTACTTCGCGCTCACGGTGCCGGGGACATGCGTCATGACGGCGCGCACGAGCGGCTCGAGCTTCTTGTGGGCCGCGGTCGCCGACGCGAGGTCGCCGCGGTTCACGGCGTCGACGATCGTGCGGTACGGCGCGGGGGCGATGTTCGCCGTGACGCCGATGAGGCCCGAGGCGCCGATCGACAGGTGCGGAAGCACATTGGCGTCGTCGCCCGAGAAGTACAGCAGGTCGGTCTGGTTGAGCACGCGGCTGACCTCGCTGAAGTCGCCCTTCGCATCCTTGATCGCGAGGATGTTCGGGTGCTTCGCGAGGCGGAGGATCGTCTCGTACTTGATGGGAACACCCGTGCGGCCCGGGATGTCGTAAAGGATCACCGGGAGGTCGGTCGCGTCCGCGACCAGGCGGAAGTGCGTGAGGATGCCGGCCTGCGTCGGCTTGTTGTAGTACGGCGTCACGATCATGATGCCGTCGGCGCCGGCCTTCTCGCTGGCCCGGTAGAGCTCGATCGCGTGGGCGGTCTCGTTCGAGCCCCCGCCCGTGATGATCTTCGCGCGACCGCTCGAGACCGACTTGCCGACCTCGACGAGCTTGAGCTTCTCGGCATCCGTCAGGGTGCTGGTCTCGCCCGTCGTGCCGGTGACGACGATGCCGTCGGCCCCCGCCGTGATGACGTCGTCGATGTGCTTCTCGACGGCGGGCCAGTCGACCTCGCCGTCGGCCGTCATGGGAGTGACCAGCGCGACGAGTACCTGTCCGAACGGGTTGCTCGTGTGCGTCATGCCCACCAGGCTATCGGTTCACCGCCCCGGCTGCCGTGCATCCCGTCAGCGTCCCGTGCGGGCCAGGCGGGCGGCGAGCGCTGCCGGCAGCAGGCGGACGAGCCCCACCAGCGCCTTGTAGCGCAGAGTGGGGATCGACACCGCCTTGCCGCGGGCGGCGTCGCGGAGCGCCTCGCGGACGACGTCGGGCGCGGTGAGCCACATCCATCCGGGCACACCCTCCTGCCCAGGAGGGAGGCCGAGCCGCTCGTGGAAGTTCGTGTGCGTGAATCCCGGGCAGACCGCCGTGACCGTCACAGGACGGTACTGCGCGTTCGCCCACCGGCTGAACGAGACGACCCACGCCTTCACCGCGCCATAGGTCCCCCGCGGCATGAAGGCCGCGACCGACGCGACGTTGACGATGCGGCCGCTCCCCCGCGCGATCATCGGAGCCAGGGCGGCGTGCGTGAGGTGCATCGTCGCGCGCACATGCAGATCGAGGTGACGGTCTTCGTCGGCGATGTCATTGCGCTCGAAACGCAGATCGAGCCCGAAGCCCGCATTGTTGACCAGCACCCCGATCGGATCCTCCGCGTCACGCAGCCGCGCCTCGACGACGGCCAGCCCCTCAGAGGTCGTCAGGTCGGCCACGAGCACCTCTGCGTCCACGCTGTGCGCCTCCTGCACCTCCGCCGCGATCCGCTCGAGCGCTGCTCGGTCTCGCGCGACGAGCACGAGGTCCGCGCCCGTCGCCGCCAGCTGACGCGCGAACTCCCTTCCCAGCCCGGAGCTCGCTCCCGTGATGAGTGCCGTCTTCGCCATGCGGTCAGCCTAGAGCCGCACGGTCACCGGGGTTCAGATCCTGCGCTCGTGCCGCACGAAGCGATACCGGATGCCGCTGCGCGACTCCCGCCAGTCGCCCTCTTCGACGATGGGCAGGACGTCACGACGAGGAGCGTGCGTGTCGCCGTCGACGTTGAGGTCGAGCTCGGTGACCTCCAGCACGTCGGCGCGCTCGATCGCCACGCTGTACAGCTGGCCACCGCCGATGACCCACACCATGTCGACATCGCCCGCGAGATCGAGCGCCGCGTCGAGGTCGGACGCACGTTCCGCGCCGTCGGCCGTCCACTCGCCATTGCGCGTGACCACGATGTTGCGGCGCCCCGGCAGCGGGCGGAACCGCTCGGGGAAGGACTCCCAGGTGCGGCGACCCATGACGACGGGCGCACCCATCGTCATGTCCCGGAAGTGCGCGAGGTCCTCGGGCACGTGCCACGGCATCCCGCCGCTCTGCCCGATGACGCCGCCGTGGGCCTCGGCCCAGATGAGGCCGACGCGGGTCATACCGCGACGGCTCCGCGGATGGCGGGGTGGTGCTGATAGCTCTCCAGCACGAAGTCGTCGAAGCGGTAGTCGAAGATCGAGTCGGGGGTGCGGGCGAAGCGCAGCGTCGGGTAGGGGTAGGGCTCGCGCGTCAGCTGCTCCCGCACCTGCTCGATGTGGTTGTCGTAGATGTGGCAGTCGCCGCCGGTCCACACGAAGTCGCCGGGCTGGAGGCCTGTCTGCTGCGCGATCATCATCGTGAGCAGCGCGTAGGAGGCGATGTTGAACGGGACGCCCAGGAACATGTCGGCGCTGCGCTGGTAGAGCTGGCACGAGAGCTTCCCGTCGGCGACGTAGAACTGGAACAGCGCGTGGCAGGGGGCGAGGGCCATGTCGGGGATGTCAGCCGGGTTCCACGCCGAGACGATGATGCGGCGAGAGTCAGGGTTGGTGCGGATCTGATCGACCACCTGCGAGATCTGATCGATGTGCCCGCCCGACGGCGTGGGCCACGAGCGCCACTGCACCCCGTACACGGGACCGAGCTCGCCCTGCGCGTCGGCCCACTCGTCCCAGATGGTGACGCCGTTCTCGCGGAGCCACGTGACATTCGACTCGCCTCGGAGGAACCACAGAAGCTCGTAGGCGATCGACTTGAAGTGCACGCGCTTCGTGGTGATGAGCGGGAACCCCTTCGACAGATCGAAGCGGATCTGACGCCCGAAGACGCTCGTGGTGCCGGTGCCGGTGCGGTCGTCTTTGTGGACGCCCTCCTCCAGCACGGAGCGCAGAAGATCCTCGTAGGGCGTGGGAACGGATGCCGCGGTCACGCCTGCCAGACTACCGGCCGCCTCCGACGCCGGGACGGTGACGCGCGAGGCGGATATACGACATGACGGCCCGTTCAGGCGCGCAGAACACTACGCTGGTGGGTTGTGAATCTCGTCGAAGCCCTCTGGATCCTCGCCGCGCTGCTCGCGGCGACCGTCGGCATCGGCTTCTTCCTGCGCTGGCGGGAGAACCAGCCCCGTCGGCACGACCCCGATGAACTGGTCGACCCCGCCAGGCTGGGAGCGCCTCCGCTGGGCGAGCACGCCACCCTCCTTCAGTTCAGCACCGAGATGTGCGCGCGCTGCCCGGGCGTCCACCGGCTGCTCAGCGAGATCGCCCGCTCGCAGGCGGGCGTCGCGCACTTCGACATCGACCTGACGCACCGCCCCGACATCGCCGAGCACTTCCACGTGCTTCAGACCCCGACCACGTTCATCCTCGACAGCAGGGGTGCGATCCGCACGCGGTTCAGCGGCGCTCCCAGCCGCCACGTCGTGGAACTCGAACTGGCACGGGTCACCGGCGCCGCCGTCGACGCCTGACGGCATCCTCCGATTCGGTTCCCTCCGCTCACGCGCCGGTCTACGCTCAGGGGAAGGCGCATCGCGCCAGCCCCGAAAGCGACCAGGAGGACTGACATGAGTGTGACCAGCGAAGCGACCACCAGCTGGAAGGGGAGCCTTGTCGAAGGCTCGGGAGAGATCGCCCTGGAGAGCTCCAACCAGGGTCCCCTGCCTGTCAACTGGAAGGCCCGCAGTGAGGGATCGACGTCGGTGACGACGCCCGAGGAGCTGCTCGCGGCCGCGCACTCGTCCTGCTTCAGCATGGCGCTGTCGCACGCGCTGGCCCAGAACGGCACCCCGCCCGAGTCGGTCGAGACCACCGCGTCAGTCACCTTCATCCCCGGCACCGGCATCACCGGCTCGCACCTGAACGTCAACGCAGTGGTCCCCGGCCTGTCGGCGGACGAGTTCACGCGCATCGCCGAAGAAGCCAAGACCGGCTGCCCCGTCTCGGCCGCGCTCACCGGCATCGAGATCACCCTCGAGGCGACGCTTGGCTGAATCCGGCGACGCCCGACGCGTCGTCGTGGCGGGAGCGTCCGGCCTCATCGGCCGGGCGCTCGTCGCCTCACTGCACGCTGACGGCATCCCCGTGACACGCCTCGTCCGCCGCGAGGCGCAGGCCGAGGATGAGGTCTCCTGGGATCCGGCATCGCGCCGCCTGCCGCCGTCCGCGCTGGAAGGCGCGCGCGCCGTCGTCTGCCTGAACGGCGCGAGCATCGGCCGGTTTCCGTGGACGAAGCGCTACCGGCACGAGCTCCTCTGGTCGCGCATCCAGCCGACGCAGGCCATCGCGACCGCGGTGCGCGCGCTCGGCGATGACGCGCCGGCGTTCGTCTCGGCCTCGGCGGTGGGCTACTACCCCTCGTCGCCGGGAACAGTGCTCACCGAAGACTCGCCGCGCGGAGACACGTTCCTCGCCGATCTGTGCGCCGAATGGGAAGGTGCCGCCCGGCACGCCGGTGACCGCACCCGGGTCTCCCTGCTGCGCACGGCGCCGGTCGTCCACCCCGACGGTGTTCTCAAGCCCCTCCTCCGGCTGACCCGTCTGGGAGTCTCCGGTCCGATCGGCAGCGGCCGCCAGGCGTGGCCGTGGATCTCGCTCGACGACGAGGTGGCGGCCATCCGTCACGTCATCGACCGGGAGATCGAAGGGCCCGTGAACCTCACCGGTCCAGAACGTGCGACCGCGAACGACCTCGGGTTCGCTCTTGCGCGCCGCATGAACCGCCCCTACCTCGTCCGGGCGCCGGAATGGGCCGTGAAGCTCGTGCTCGGAGACGACGCCACCGAAGCGCTGCTCACCAGCGACATGCACGTCGTGCCCGAGAAGCTCGCGGCATCCGGGTTCGTCTTCCGGCATCCGACCGTCGAAGCCGCGATCGAAGCGGCTGTCCCCGCCTGACACGACGCCGAGCAGCGGTCGCCGTTCAGCGCTCGGCGCGCTCCAGCGAGATCGCCTTGCGCGCCGCCTGCCGGGCGCGCGTGCGGTCGCCGGCGCCGTCATAGGCGAGCGCGAGGCGATACCAGGCCCGCCAGTCGTCGGGGTGCGCCTGCACGTCGTCGCGATAGCCGGGGAACAGCGCCTCGGCCTGAGCGCGGTCAGGCTTTCCGCTCTGCCGCACCTCGACCTCGTCGGTGGGGAGGCCGCCCTCGGCCTCCAGCCGCTTGCCGAGCGCCTGCGCACGCATTCCGAAGCGGAGCTCCCGCCACAGGCCCCAAGCCGCCACGACAGGCAGGAAGAAGAGCACCGCGCCCATCGCGATGCCCACCGGCTGCCCCGAAGTGAGCAGGAGCCATCCCCGGTGGGCGACGAGCGCGATGTACAGGGCCAGCACGGCCGCCATCACGAAGACGCCGAGACGCGTGCTCATGCGCCGGTGGTGCGAGCGACCTGCCCCGGCACGTCACCCTCGTCGACGGGCTCGTCGGCGTGCGAACTGGGCGCACGGAACCCGATGTCGATGAAGCTGTCGAGCCCGACCGTCACACCGTGGGCGTCGCGCGCGGCGGCGAGGGCGACACGGATGCCGTGAGCGTAGGCGGCGGCAGGATCGGTCGTGTCGTGGACGATCGTGAGCGACTCTCCCGCACCCGACAGGATCGTCTCCTGGCGCGCGATCACTCCCGGCCGACGCAGCGAGTGGATCGGAACGCTCGCCACCTGCTGGCCGCGAGCACGCTGATCGACATACGGCGACTCGACCGGTCCGACTCCGCTGCGGGCGGCGGCGATCAGCTCGGCCGTGCGCACTGCGGTCCCGCTGGGCGAATCGATCTTGGTCTCACGGTGCGCCTCGACGATCTCGATCGACGGGAAGAAGGGCGCGGCGGCGGCGGCGAGCGCCGAGCCGATGACCGAGCCGAGCGAGAAGTTCGGGATGAAGACCACTCCGGTCGTCGTGCCTTCGAGGAGCGGGCGCACCAGGGCGATGCGCTCGGCCGACCAGCCGGACGTGCCGACGAGCACGTTGATGCCGCGTTCGATGGCGGCCCGCACCACGTCGACCGACACCGCCGGCGTCGACGCATCGACGACGAGGTCGGCGCCATCGATCTCCGAGAGATCGCTCGACGACCCCAGCACGGACATCACTTCGAAGTCGGGGCTCTCGTCGATGACCCGGCGGATGATGCTGCCGAGCTTGCCGGTACCGCCCACCAGGGCGACTCGCGTCGTCGTCATTCCCCCAGCCTACGGGCCGTGCACGCGGCGGCAGGTAGCCTCGACGGCATGGTGAAACTCGAGGCGGTGCCCGCCGACCACCCTCGCGCGCGCGCTCTGCTTGCCGACTACTTCGCGATGCGCGGAGAGGCGTTCCCCCAGGGCCAGACGTACCGGCCCGTATTCCCCGATACCGCGGTCTTCACTCCCCCGGCAGGCGTCTTCCTCGTCGCAGTCGACGGTCAGACCGACGTGGGATGCGGCGGCATCCGTCGCATCGCAGACGGGCCGTCCGGTCCCCGCTACGAGGTCAAGCACCTGTTCCTGCGGCCCGAGACCCGCGGCCGCGGCTGGGGGCGCGTGCTGCTGAGTGCGCTCGAAGCCCAGGCGCGTGACTGGGGCGCGTCCGAGGTCGTGCTCGACACCCACCACACTCTGACGGCCGCGGGCGCCCTGTACGCCAGCAGCGGCTACGTCTCGATCGAGCCGTACAACGACAACCCGAACGCGACGCGCTGGTACGGCAAGACGCTGAACTGAGGCGTCAGTCGACGAGCTGGCGGATCGCATGCTCCGCCATGGCGCGGAGGCCCGGGTCGTCGCCGTCGTGGACGAGGGCGGCGAACGACGCGGCCCAGCCCTTCGCACGCGTCCACGTGTCCTCGTCGTAGCGACCGGCGAGGCGCTCGCGGAAGCGGGTGCGTCCGTGAGCGGTGAAGCCGGTCCATGCGATCGCGAGGTCGCAGGCGGGATCTCCCCCGCATATGTCGCCGAAATCGATCAGGGCGACCAGCGTGCCCCCGTCGACGATGAGGTTTCCGGGGTGGATGTCGCCGTGCACCCACACCGGGTCTTCGTCCCACTCCGGTGCGGCGACAGCCCTCTGCCAGAACTCGAGCAGCTCCGGAAAAGGCACGAGCCGGTCACGCACCGCGGTGTCGCGCGAGCGCATCGGCACACCGCGCACGGGATTGAACGGAGCGTCGGCGGGCGCGGGACGGTGCAGCGCCAGGAGGACGTCGGCGAGCTCGTCGGCGAACGCATCGCGCTCGACCGGAGCGAGATCGAGCATGCGGATGCCGTCGAACCACGGCACGACGCTCCACCGCCACGGGTAGTCGCCCTCGGGAGCCCCGACGGCGACGGGAGCGGGGATCGGCACCGGCAGCCGCGCAGCGAGCTCCGGTAGCCACCGCTGCTCGTGCTCGACCAGCTCCGCCGCGGCAAGCCTGCGCGGCAGCCGCACGGCGAGACGGTCGCCGAGACGGAACACCTCGTTGTCCCACCCGTTCGCGAACGGCTCGAGGCGATCGCGCAGATGCGGGAACTGGGATGCCAGCAGGCCGTCCACGTCACCGGCCGTGAGCGTCACCTCTGCGTCGGGCGCGGCCGCCATGGCGATCAGACTCGCGGAGTCTCGGGCAGGCCCGTGCGCAGCTCCATCGGCAGGTGGGCGAGGTCGTTGTGCGACACGAGGGTCCACGGGCGTCCCGGACGCTGGGCGAGCACCGTGAGCCCGCAATGCGCCTGCGTGAGCGTCAGCCACCTCCACATGGGCGCGTCGAGCACCTCCCGCACGAACCAGGCGATGACGAAGTTATGCGTGATGAGCAGCTCGTGGGCGCCAGGCTTGCGCACGAGGAACTCCGCCACGGCATCCGACATCTGCGCCGAGCCTGCCTCGATCTCGGCCTCGGTGATGCTGCCGAAGAACGCCTCGTACACCGCCGGGGTGTCGGGCGTCATGCCGGTCGGGACGCAGTCGAACAGCAGCGCAGACGGCTCGGGCTCGACGCTCGTGAGGCGGTCGGCGACAGCGCGCGCAGTCTCGGCGGCTCGCTCGAGCGGCGAATGCCACACACCGGACAGCGGCACTCCGGACAGCCGGTCGGCAAGCAGCTCCGCCTGCCGCTTTCCGCGCGGCGAGAGCGGACCGTCTTCGAGGCCGTGCTCGGCATCCAGGTGCTCGCCATGGCGCACAAGGTACAGATAGTGCGTCACGTGCGTCTCGATTCGTGCGGGGCCGGGGGTGACTTCCACCCTACGACAGCCTCCCGAGGATCACTCCGACGCGCGCGCGATCTCAGCGAGATGCGTGCGGCTGAGGGGCACTCCGACGCCCTGCATCATCTCCTCGACGTGGGCGACGGCGAACACGTTCACGATGGGCGCGGTGATGACCCGCTGCGCCAGCAGCCACGCGATCGCCACGGCGGCGGGACGCACGGAAAGCTCCTCGGCGATGCGGTCGAGCGCGCGCAGTGTGCGGGCGCCGCGGCGGTTCATCGCGGCGGCCAACTGTGCACCCCGGACCGTCGACCCGACCCGCGAGCGCGAGCGGTGGGCACCGGCGAGGTAGCCGTGCTCGAGCGCCTGGGACGATGTGACGGCGATGTTCTGCGCGCCGGCGACCAGTCGCAGGTCACCGTCGAAGTCCTGCCGCCGGAGGATGTTGTAGGGCACATCGAGCACCGTCAGGCGCGGATAGCCGGCCGACGCGAGGATGCGAGCCTCGACGAGCTGAGCGGCGGTGTAGCCGAACGCGCCGACGGCGCGGACCTTGCCGGTCTCGACGAGCCAGTCGGCGGTCGCGAGGGTGTCTTCCAGCGCGGTGGTCGAGTCTGAGGTGGCGTCGAGGTAGAGCACGTCGATGCGGTCGGTCTGCAAGCGCGTGAGGGACGCCTCCACCGAGCGGATGAGGTTGATCGAGCCCAGCCCCGGATGATCGGCATGGTGACCGACGCGCACGCCCACCACGAGCTCATCGCGGAGAGAGCGCAGGCGCATCCACTGTCCGATGATGTGCTCGCTGCGGCCCGAGCTGTAGCCGTCGGAGGTGTTGAGCGCATTGCCGCCGCGCTCGACGTATGCGTCGAGGATGCGGTTCGCCTCGCCTGAGTCGACATGCCAGCCGAATTCGCTGCCGCCGAGGATGAGCGGAAAGATCCGCAGCCCCGTCTCGCCGAGCTCGACACGCACTCCCTCGCCCACGCCCGGTCCCTGCACGGGGATCGGAGCGGAGGGGTGTTCGAGGCCGGCTGAACCGCCAGGGTGAGGGGGCGTCGTCACGCGGGTGGGCGAGCGGGGATCCGCCGATCCTGCTCCGAAGAATCCCACCACCATTCACCTCCCGGCCATTGTGGAGATGCGTGGAACCCACGCATCCTCCGATGCGCTACTTCCGAGGTTAGGGGTCGCCGTGGACACGGCCGCCGGAATGCCCCGAACGGCAGGTAAACATTCGATAACGCTTTGCCCCACCCGTACACGGAGTCGTCGTACGGCAGCCGGATGCCAGCAGGCGATCTGCGGTTCTGCGCCCGCGCCCGACGAGGCGCCTGGCCACCGACTGGGCCGACTACGCCGAGCAGATGGTGCGGGCGCTCGATGCCGAGCCGGGCCGGGCCCGGCCATCGAGGGTGGCGTGGTCGATCGCTGGGCCGAGCGGCCGGTGACGAGGTTCGAGCGTAATGGGACTGCCTCCAGCCGCGGCATCGCCGACCGAGCGCAGCGTGGATCGGATAGGTCAGCCGCCACCGGCGATGTTGACCAGCCACGAGGTCCCGAACCGGTCGACGCATATCCCGAACTCGTCGCCCCACGGCTGGGTGGCCAACTCGACTGTCACGGTCCCTCCGTCCGACAGCGCCTGCCAGTAGCCGCGCAGTTCCTCGGTGTCGTCCCCGCTGAGGCTGACCGCGAAGTTGTTCCCGGGCCGCAACGTCTCGCCCGGCAGCATGTCGGCGGCCATCAGCGTGAGGCCAGACGCTGTTTCCAGCTGGCCGTGCATGACCCGGTCGCCCATGCCGTGGTCGTCGGTGTCGAAGTCGCCGAAGTGATTGATGGTGAGATCGCCGCCGAACACGTCCTGGTAGAACGCCAGGGCGGCCGAGGCATCACCCGCGAAGCTGAGGTAGGGGTTCAGTCGAGTGGTCATCGACCGATGATAGAGGGCTCATCCCGCTCGAGGGTGCAGCTGCGGCCTGCACCCACGCCGAGCCCATCGGCAATCCGGGCCACGGTCAGGTGCTGGACCACGAGACCCTCCAGAGCCCACCGCAGGCCACGACGCGACAGCTTGGCCCGAGGCTCACCCGCCTTGCTGGTGCCTTGGCGCCATACGTGCCCGCAGCCGGTGCACGGGTAGCGCCGCACGAGCACCTCCAGCGTGGTCGGCGGCCAGCCCAGCGGCTCGAGCGCCGGCCGTCTGATCACGGTGTCCCGCGGCACGCCTTCGCAGCCGCAGCGACGGCACCGCTGGTCCGGCTCGGCCACCCGACAAAAACGACGGATGCCCGCCCCCTGGAGAAGGGGCGGGCATCCGTTTCGCACAGGGGCGTCGCGAGGGTCAGGCCTCGGCGACGATCTCCACGACTGCCGCATCGGCGTCGGCCTGCTCCTCGAGGACCGGCTCGAGGGACAGCTTGCCGCGGTCGTCGATCTTCGTGATGCGGACCAGGAGCTTCTGCCCCACGCCGAGCACGTCCTCGACGTTCTCCACGCGCTTGCCACCGGCGAGCTTACGGACCTCACTGACGTGCAGCAGGCCGTCCTTGCCGGGGAGGAGCGAGATGAACGCGCCGAACGCGGCGATCTTCACGACGGTTCCGAGGAACTGCTCGCCGACCTCCGGGTTGGTGGGGTTGGCGATCGCGTTGACCTGAGCGCGGGCAGCCTCGGCCGAGGGGCCGTCGGTCGCGCCGATGTAGACGGTGCCGTCCTCCTCGATGGAGATCTGAGCGCCCGTCTCGTCCTGGATCGCGTTGATCGTCTTGCCCTTGGGACCGATCAGCTCGCCGATCTTGTCCACCGGGATCTGGACGCTGATGACGCGAGGCGCCGTCGGAGCCATCTCGTCGGGTCCGTCGATCGCAGCGTTCAGGACGTTGAGGATCGTGAGGCGAGCCTCCTTGGCCTGCGTGAGCGCGGCGGCGAGGACCGACGACGGGATGCCGTCGAGCTTCGTGTCGAGCTGGATCGCCGTGACGAACTCGCTCGTGCCGGCGACCTTGAAGTCCATGTCACCGAGAGCGTCTTCGGCGCCGAGGATGTCGGTCAGGGCGGCGTAGCGCGTCTGACCGTCGACCTCGTCGGACACCAGGCCCATGGCGATGCCGGCGACCGGAGCGCGCAGCGGCACACCTGCGTTCAGCAGCGACAGCGTCGACGCGCACACCGAGCCCATGGACGTCGAGCCGTTGGAGCCGAGAGCCTCGGACACCTGACGGATCGCGTACGGGAACTCCTCGCGGCTGGGCAGCACCGGAACGAGCGCGCGCTCGGCGAGGAAGCCGTGGCCGATCTCGCGACGCTTGGGGCTGCCGACGCGGCCGGTCTCGCCGGTCGAGTAGGGCGGGAAGTTGTAGTGGTGCATGTAGCGCTTGCTCGTCGTGGGCGACAGCGAGTCGATCTGCTGCTCCATCTTGAGCATGTTCAGCGTCGTGACACCCAGGATCTGGGTCTCGCCGCGCTGGAAGATCGCCGAGCCGTGGACACGCGGGATGACCTGCACCTCGGCGTCGAGCGGACGGATGTCGGCCAGGCCACGACCGTCGATGCGGACGCCCTCGGAGAGGATGCGGCCGCGGACGATCTTCTTCGTGACCGACTTGTAGGCGTTGCCGAACTCGGCCAGCGCCGACTCGGGCAGCTCGCCGGCCTCGACGGCGGCGGCCAGCTCGGCCTTGACGCGGTCCTTGACGGCATCGTCGGCGTTCTGGCGCTCCTGCTTGTCGGCGATCTGGTAGACGCCGACGAGCTCCTCGTAGGCGCGCGAGTTGACGAACTCGAACGTCTCGTCCGCGTACGGCGGGAAGACGGGGTAGACGCCCGGCTCGCGGGACGACTTCGACGCCATGTCGGCCTGAGCCTCGCAGAGCTGCTTGAGGAAGGGCTTCGCGGCCTCGAGGCCCTGAGCGACGATCTCCTCGCTGGGCTTGACGGCGCCGGCCTTGATGAGGTTCCAGCTGTTCTCGGTGGCCTCGGCCTCGACCATCATGATCGCGACGTCGCCGTCGGGCAGGACGCGACCGGCGACCATCAGGTCGAACACGGCCTCCTCGACCTGCGCCTGGTTCGGGAACGCGACCCACTGGTCCGCGTGCTCGCCGTGCCCCGGGATGAGCGCGAGACGGACACCGGCGATGGGGCCGGAGAACGGCAGACCGGAGATCTGCGTCGAAGCGGATGCCGCGTTGATCGCGAGCGCGTCGTAGAACTCGCCCGGCGCGATCGAGAGCACCGTGACGACGATCTGCACCTCGTTGCGGAGACCGTCGACGAACGACGGACGCAGCGGGCGGTCGATGAGACGGCAGACGAGGATCGCCTCGGTGGAGGGGCGGCCCTCGCGGCGGAAGAACGAGCCGGGGATCTTGCCGGCAGCGTACGCGCGCTCCTCGACGTCGACGGTCAGCGGGAAGAAGTCGAACCCTTCGCGAGGGTGCTTTCCGGCGCTGGTGGCCGACAGGAGCATGGTCTCGTCGTCGAGGTAGGCGGCGACAGCGCCCTGCGCCTGCTGCGCGAGGCGACCGGTCTCGAACCGGATGGTGCGGGTGCCGAAGCGTCCGTTGTCGAGGACGGCTTCGGCGGCGGTGATTTCAGGACCTTCCAAGAGGTCTCTCCTTCTTTGTTTAGACTCGCACGCGCGTTTCGCGCACGAGGTCGTGCGAAGGAGCAGGAACAGGCAGATCTCGACGCGCGACCTCGTCGCGGGATTCGTCAGCGCTGGCCACCAGTCGAAAGTCACCGTGCGAGACGGGAACCCACCACAGGGGACCAGCTTCCTGCCGGCCTGCTCCAGATTCTCAATGAGTCATTGAGAGCTCAGTGTTCAATTGAGCGGCTGCCACACGGGCAACCTTCCCCAGCCTACCAGCAGCCCCCTCATCTGCGTATCGTGGGGCGCATGAGCACGGAACACGACGGTGGCGCCGCAGCCGCCGATGACCTCAAGCGCAAGTTCAAAGAGGCGCTCGAGAAGAAGAACGCCCATCACCGCGAAGGAGAGGCCCATCTGAACGGAGACTCCGCCGTCCACGGCACTCACGGCGCCATGACCAAGCGGCAGTTCCGGCGCAAGAGCGGCTGACCGCAAGACGCGACGGCCCGGGCCCCCTGCGGAGCCCGGGCCGTCTGCTGTCGGAGGACATCGTCGCGGGCGACGCGCGCGCGATGCTCGGCGAATCGGAGCTGCGGGCGACGGTGGCCGACAATGGAGGGATGAGCCTCCCCCGCATCGCCATGCCCGCTCGCCTCTCCGACGCGAAGGGCGCCGACGCCCGGGTCGCACTGGCGAATGCGATCTTCGACGACGTGGCCGAGCTCGTGCGGGCAGAGGACCTGGATGTCGTGGTGGTGCGCGACGCCGACCTCGACGGCTTCGACGGACTCGTGCTTCCCGGAGGCGGAGACGTAGACCCGGCTCGCTACGGCGGCGACCCGTCGGCCCCGCTCTACGACGTCAACCCCGCGCAGGACGAGCTGGACTTCGGGATCCTGGCCGCGGCCCTCGAGCGCGGACTGCCCGTGCTCGGGGTGTGCCGCGGCCTTCAGGTGCTGAACGTCTCGCTGGGCGGCACGCTCGTCGAAGACCTTCCGGCTTCATCGGTCGTCCACCGTCCCGCCGCGCGGCGCGGCGGCCTGGCGTGGGCCTGGCACACTGTCGAGATCCTCTCCTCGTCGCGGCTGCGCGAGAATGTGGGGTCGGACACGATCTCCGTCGCGTCCGGCCACCACCAGGCCATCGGCGCGCTGGCCGACAGTCTGGTGGCGACGGCGACTGCCGCGGACGGCGTCGTCGAGGCCGTCGAGCACGAGTCCGCTCCGGTCCTCGCCGTGCAGTGGCACCCCGAGGCCGAGGGCACCCCCGTCGAGCTGGCCGCGGCCCCGTTCGCCGTCTTCGCCGACCTGGTGCACGCGCACCGCTCGGCATCCGTCTCCGGCTGACGGGCCGCGCCTGCCGAGGACTACTCCCCTGCCAGCCCGCCCAGCAGGTGCCCGAACGAGCGCCCTTCACCGAGGTAGTTCGCCGGGTCGAACGGATCGCTGTCCGAAGCCGTCTCACGGCGTGCGACAGCCTCGGCGAGCTCGCGCGCACCGCGTTCGATGCGAGCCGACAGCGGCGCGACGTCGTCCGCGTTCGCACCCCAGTCGCTGGAGGCCGCAAAGACCCCCGTCGAGACGGGCTCAGCATGCAGATACGTGAACAGCGGCCGGATCGCGTAGTCGATCGCGAGCGAGTGACGGGCCGTTCCCGCGTTCGCTCCGATGAGCACGGGCACGCCGCGCAGCGCGTCGGGGTCGAGCACGTCGATGAACGACTTGAACAGACCGGAGTAGCTCGTCGAGAAGATCGGCGTGACCGCGATGACGGCATCCGCCGACACGACGGTGTTGATGGCCGATTCCAGTGCCGGCGGAGCGAAACCCGTCAGCAGGTTGTTCGTGATGTCGTGCGCGTGGTCGCGCAGCTCGATCGTATCGACGGTGGCCTGGATGCCGTTGCCGTCGGGCCCGTCGATCTGGGCGAGCGCCTTGACGGTCGCCGCGGCAAGGCGATCGGCGAGCATGCGGGTCGACGACGGGTTGGACAGGCCTGCCGACACGACGGCGATGCGTCGTGCCCGAGGAGCAGCGGCGGCGTTCATCGGGAGCCCCCGAGTCCGAAAGCGGAGCCTGCGGGGGTGGGTGTGTCCTGATAGGGCGACGGTCCGCTCAGGTTGTCACCGCGGTTCGCGCGGGGCCGCGCCTCGCGCACGGGGCCGTCGCCATACACGGCGCGAACTCGTGCGGCGTGCGTCGGCGCGTCGGGCACGGATGCCGGACGGTTCTGCGCGAGCTCCTTGCGGAGGACAGGGACGACCTCGCCTCCGAGGAAGTCGAGCTGTTCGAGCACGGTCTTCAGCGGCAGCCCGGCGTGGTCCATGAGGAAGAGCTGCCGCTGGTAGTCGCCGAAGAGGTCGCGCATGCCGGCGTAGCGGTCGATGACCTGCTGCGGCGAGCCGACGGTCAGCGGCGTCATCTCGGAGAAGTCCTCGAGCGACGGGCCGTGACCGTAGACGGGTGCGTTGTCGAAGTACGGACGGAACTGCGTGACGGCATCCTGCGAGTTCTTCGCCATGAACGCCTGGCCGCCAAGACCGACGATGGCCGTCTCGGGACCGCCATGGCCGTAGTGCTGCCACCGCTGGCGGTAGAGCGTGATGAGTCGCTGGTAGTGCTCGGCGGGCCAGAAGATGTTGTTCGCGAAGAAGCCGTCGCCGTAGTAGGCGGCCTGCTCGGCGATCTCCGGCGTGCGGATCGACCCGTGCCACACGAACGGCGGCACGCCATCGAGCGGGCGAGGCGTCGAGGTGAAGCCCTGGAGCGGGGTACGGAACTTGCCCTCCCAGTCGACGACGTCTTCGCGCCACAGCTTGTGCAGCAGCGCGTAATTCTCGATCGAGAGAGGCAGTCCCTGGCGGATGTCCTTGCCGAACCAGGGGTAGACGGGTCCGGTGTTGCCGCGCCCGAGCATGAGATCCATGCGACCGCCGGACAGATGCTGGAGCATCGCGTAGTCCTCGGCGATCTTGACGGGGTCGTTCGTCGTGATCAGCGTGGTCGCGGTCGAGAGGACGAGCCGCTCGGTCTGAGCCGCGATATAGGCGAGCGTGGTCGTGGGCGAGCTCGACCAGAACGGCGGATTGTGGTGCTCGCCGAGCGCGAAGACGTCGAGCCCGACCTCTTCGGCGTGGCGGGCGATCTCGACGGTCGCGCGGATCCGCTCAGCCTCGCTGGGCGTGTGTCCGGTCGTCGGATCCTGGGTGATGTCGCTGACCGTGAAGATGCCGAACTGCATCCCCGAGTCGGTCGGTGTGGTGGTCTCGCTCACGGTCTCTTCCGCTTCCTGGATGCTCGTGGCATCCGATTCATGCAAGTGAATGTATCCCTTGCAACGCGATCGCGTCCACAGTATTCCCGACCGCGCCGAACCGGCCCGGGGACCGTGAACGGATTCTCGGGATCACGCGTGCGGCGTCGCGGGGATGATGCGACGAGCCATGCGGACGACCCACACCAGCAGCAGCGCGACGATCACGACGTCGGTCGCGATGTACAGGTAGTGGAGCACGGACGGGCCGGGGTCGCCACCGGAGATGACGATGTCGCTGCGGGCGCTCAGTGCAGGGCGGATCGCCGCCGACTGGACGATCAGCGTCAGCCACAGTCCGCCGAGGAGGAGCCACGACACCCGGTCGACACGGGGGCCGGCGTACGACACCGCCGTCAGTGCGAGCAGGAGCACCGCGCCCGCGATCGCGAGCGCCCAGAACACCAGCCTGCCGATCCCGAGGCCCAGAGGCACCGTGATTCCCGGCGCCTGGAACTTCAGCGGCGTCTCGATGAACGACAGCCCGACCAGCAGGCCCAGCCAGACCGCGGGAAGGACGAGGCGGAGGGACACGATGGTGCGCATCCTTCAACGGTAACGAACGGCAGCGCCCGGCACGCCCGCCGACGCCCCGCACGGCCGCCGGCGCCCGGCACGGCCGCCGGCACGGCGAGACCGCCCATTGCTGCCGAGACCGCCGCCTCTGGCCCCTGCGATGACGGCGAGCTCGGCAGTACGCGACGATCTCGGCGGTGATCGCGGAAACGACGAAGGCCGCCCCACACCCGGGGCGGCCTTCAAGAAGTTTGGAGCGATTGAACGCTGGCGACGATGCCTTATCGGCGGAGTCCCAGGCGCTCGATCAGCGAACGGTAGCGCTCGATGTCGATGTCCTGGAGGTAGCCGAGCAGACGACGGCGCTGACCGACGAGCAGGAACAGCCCACGACGCGAGTGGTGGTCGTGCTTGTGCTCCTTGAGGTGCTCGGTCAGGTCCTTGATGCGCTGCGTCAGCATCGCGACCTGCACCTCGGGGGATCCGGTGTCACCGGGGTGCGTCGCGTACTCTTCGATGATCGCCTTCTTGACCTCTGCATCCAGTGCCATAGGTGATCCCCTTTCTCTTCGTTGCGCGGCGCCTGACGCCTCATGCGTAGGCTCTCTTTATCCGCGGCCGATCTAACGGCAACCTGAAGAGTCTACCAGCCATTAGGCTCTTCGAGTGCCGTGCATCCCCGCCCCCGAGACGCTCTTTCCGATCCTCCGCCGCACCCGATGATGGCCCGCCTTCGCAGAGACTCGTTCATCGATCTGCGTCCGTTCCGGGAGAGCTCCGCCTTCACGCGCATGTGGGTCGGCTCGACCCTCGCGGGCCTCGGCGGGCAGCTCACAGTCGTGGCGGTCATGCTGCACATGTTCGACCTCACGGGGTCGACGTTCGCCGTCGCGATGATCGCGGTCGCCGGCCTGCTGCCCATGATCGTCGCCGGGCTGTACGGGGGCATGCTGGCCGACGCGTTCGACCGCCGCCGGGTGGCGCTCATCGCGGCATCCGTGACCTTCGCGTCGACGCTCACACTCGCCGTGCTCGCGTGGGGCGGGCTGGAGACGGTCTGGTGGCTGTATGTGCTGAGCATCATCAATTCGGCCGCGAACTCGATCGTCATGGCCGCTCGGCAGGCGATCGTGCCGCGGCTCCTCCCCCGCGACCTCCTGCCCGCCGCATCGGCCCTGTCGGGGATCACGATGGGAGTCACCGTCATGGGCGGGCCGGCGCTCGCGGGCGTGCTCGTCGCGTTCACGGGGTACGCCTGGACCTACTCCGTGGACGTGGTCCTCATGCTGGCGAACTTCCTCGGCCTGTGGACGCTCCCGGCGATCCGCCCCGAGGGCGAGATCGTGCGCCCGGGTCTTGAGTCGCTGCGCGACGGCTGGCGCTTCCTCAAGAAGGCCACCAACATCCGCCTCCAGTTCGTGCTGGACATCACGGCCATGACCTTCGGGTACCCGACGGCGATCTTCCCCGCGCTGGGAACAGTCATCCTCGGCGGAGGCGCGATCACGACCGGGCTGCTCACGGCCTCCATCGCGATCGGCGCGTTCCTGTCGAGCGTGTTCTCCGGCCGCATCGGGCGGGTGCGTCGTCACGGGCTGGGCATCGAACGGGCGATCATCGCCTACGGAATCGCGGTGTCGCTCTTCGGCCTGGCGCTGCTGGCGGGCGCCGCGGGAGCTTTCGCGCCCGGTCGCGTCGACGAGGGTCACACGAACGTCGCCGTGCTCGCCCTCGCGATGCTCGCCCTGGTCGCGGCGGGAGCCGCCGACAATGTCAGCTCGATCTTCCGCACTACGATGCTGCAGGCAGCGGTGCCCGACAGCATCCGCGGGCGCCTGCAGGGCGTCTTCATCGTCGTCGTGACGGGCGGTCCTCGCCTGGGCGCGCTCTACGCCGGGGTCCTTGCGTCGCTCGGCGCTCTGTGGCTCCCGCCGCTGCTGGGCGGGATCGTCCTCATCTGCCTGGTCGCGTTCCTCGTGCGCCTGTCGCCGCGGTTCCGGGCCTACGACTCCCTCGATCCCCAGCCCTGAGGCCTGACGCGGCGGTGGAGGGCTCGAGCGCGGGCGTCAGTACTTCGACGGCACGCCCAGGTACTCGTCGAGCGTGAGCCCTGTCTTGCGGAGCTGCTTGGCGACGTCGACGCCGACGTAGCGCAGGTGCCACGGCTCGTACGCGAATCCTGTGACCGATGTCTTGCCCTTGGGGTAGCGGACGATGAAGCCGTACTTGTGCGCGTGCTTGGCCACCCACCGCCCGGCCCTCGTCTCGCCCCAGGCCTGTGAGATCGAGTTGACGTCGATCGCGAGGCCGGTCTGGTGCTCGCTGTGCCCCGGGCGTGCCGACCGCAGCTGAGCGGTCGCGTAGCCGTATTGGCGGATCTTCGCCGCGTGCACCGACTTCTGCGAGGCGTACGAACGGAACCCCGAGATGATATGCAGGTTCACGCCGTCGCGGGCGGCCGCTTTCTTCATGTCGGCGAACGACGTGCGCAGCGTCTTGGTGAGGCCCGACCCGTATGACGAAGGCAGGGCGAGCGACTTATTGACGATCAGGACGCCGCGGATGTACATCGGCTTGCTCGGCTTGACGGTCTTGATCGTCGGGGAGCCTGCGGCCTTCCACTGCGTCTTGGTCACCGGAGTGAGGTAGCCCTGTGATCGGTGGTAGATCGTCTTTCCGATGGTCAGGCGCACGAAGGAGTCGCCGGGGATGCGGGCACGCACCTCGGGCTTGGGCTTGCCCGCCTTCTTGTACTGCGCGTCGGTGAGGAGCACCACCTGGTCGACCGCGGTGTCGTTCTTCTTGTGCGGCCAGGTGACGAGGGCGTGGACGGGGCTGTACGCCGTCTTGACATACACCGTCGGTGCGACCGCCACGCGCGGCGAGCCGGCTGCCTCGTACTTCGCGGCCGACAGCTTCGTCTTCGCCCCGCTCGATGAGACGAGGTAGACGTCTTTCGACCACTTCGTGCGGTAGTAGCCGCCGTAGACCTTCTTGAGCGCGGGGCGACCCGCCTTTTCGTACTGCGCGTCAGTGAGCTTGTGCCGCGTCCCGTCCGGAGTGCGCACGTAGCGATCGACCGAGCTCGATGCGTAGCGGTAGTACACCGACGTGGGGACGTGGGCGACCTTCTTGATGGTGGGACTTCCCGCCGCGCGAAGCTTCGAAGCCGTCATCAGTACGACCTCGTCGACCTCCGCGTCGTCGGCGGCGTGGCGGTAGTTGACGAGCGCGTATCGCGCCGGCGCCCACGACACCTTGGCGTACGTGATCTTCGGCGTGGTGATCGGCACACCGGCCTTCGTGCACGAGAGGCCCTTGGATGTCTTCTCGATCTCGCCGGTGGACCACGCGACGCGAATGGTCGAGCTCCACGGCAGCACGTAGCAGCCGTACACGGCGCGGGGCTGCTCGGTGGGGGTGGGCTCGGGCGCGGGCTCGCTGGTGGTCGGCGAGGGTGCGGGCTCGCCGTCGTCAGCGGATGCCGCGGCCGGCACGATCGCGAGCGCGAGGACGACCGCGATCCCGGCCGCGATCGAGCGCAGGCGTGCGTGAGCTGTCATGTTGTCGGCCTTCGTCTCCCCCAGCCGGGCAGAGCCCGGGATGTCGTGGAGCCAGAATACAGGGCACCCCGGCGTGGAAAGAGAGGAGCGAGGGGCGTATGCCGATCGGCATCCGCCCCTCGCTTATGTGCAGGAGGCTGCGCTCAGGCCTGGAGCGAGCCCTGGAGGTCGAGCGTGATCGTGATGTCCTTGCCGACGAGCACGCCGCCGGTCTCGAGCGCCGCATTCCACGTGAGGCCGAACTCCTCGCGGTTGATGACGGTCGTGGCCGTCGCGCCCGCCTTGTAGTTGCCCCACGGGTCGGTGCCGAAGCCGCCGAACTCCACGGTGAACGTGACGGGCTTAGTCGTACCGCGGATGGTGAGGTCGCCGTCGACGAGGAAGTCGCCGCCCTCGTAGCGCACACCCGTCGAGACGAACTCCATCGTCGGGTGGTTCTCGACGTCGAAGAAGTCCGCCGAGCGGAGGTGGTTGTCACGGCCCTCGTCGTTGGTGTCGACCGATGCGACGTCGACGGACGCCTCGATGCGCGCCTCGAGCGGGTTCTCCGGCGCGACGATCGTCGCGCTCTTGACGCCGAACGTGCCGCGCACCTTCGAGATCATCATGTGTCGCACGCTGAACGCGACCTCGCTGTGCGAGGGGTCGAGCACCCAGGTGCCGGCCTTGTAGCCGGGGATCTCGATGGCGGAGGCGGTCGTGGTGTCGGTCATTGGGTGTGCCTTTCGTGGCTGGGACGATGGTCTGTCAGCAGAGGAGAACGCCTCGGGGGCATATCTATTCCCGCGCATGCAAAAATTCTTCGCGGCAGCGCACCGTCGCCACGCACGAAGAAGGGCGGGATGCCGAAGCACCCCGCCCTGGACTCAATCGCCTCTGAGGGTCTGAGCGCGTCTCAGGCGACGTCGATGAGGTCGATCGCGAAGATCAGCGTCTTGCCGCCGAGGAAGTGACCTCCGGCCGGGCCATACGCCAGGTGCGGCGGGATGACGAGCTCACGGCGCCCACCCACCTTCATGCCGGGAATGCCGTCCTGCCAGCCCTGGATGAGGCCGCGCAGCGGGAACTGGATGCTCTCGCCGCGACCCCACGACGAGTCGAACTCCTCGCCGGATTCGTACTCGACGCCCACGTAGTGGACGGTCACGGTGTCGCCGGCCTTCGCCTCGGCGCCGTCTCCCACGATGATGTCGCGGATGACGAGCTCCGTGGGCGCGGGCCCCTCAGGGGCGTCGATCTCGGGCTTGGTGCGGTCGTCAGTCATACCTCCATCCAAGCACGGCGCCGCCGGGCGGGTCACCTCGCTGGCGGGCTCTTGACAGGTCCGGCGACCCGTGATGACATGATTTCAGGCCAACTCAGCGCCCGGTAGACACGCAGGCATCGCCGCGGCACCGGGCGCTGAGTCTTTGTCCGTGGCCGTCTGCACACCCGCGATCACGACGCGAGCAGCGCGGCGCGTGCCGCGATGACACGCGCCAAGTGAACCCGCTCCTCTCCCGCCGCCGACGGGTCGCGACCAGTGATGACCCGCTGTCGCGCGGCGGCGAGCGCAGTCGCCTCGGCTATGAAGCCGCGCATGAGCGGCGCGCGGTCGCCGGGAAGCGTTCGCGCCCAGGCGAGGGCGCGTCGCCGGCCTCGGGGCGTGGCGAGCATGTCGATCTCGGCACTCGAGAACCAGCCCGCTGCGGCGTAGTCGTCGAGGCGCTCGCGGGTGAGACGGCTCTCCTCGCGCTGGAGCAGCAGCACACCGCCGACGAACGCCGCGAACAGCGGCATCTGCAGTGTCACGTAAAGGGCGAAGAAGTCGGCGAAGACCGCCGAGCCGTTCCACAGCGCGTGGAGGGCGATCGCGCCGATGAGCCCCGCGCTCCAGGGCCACAGCGCCTCGCCGGGCGTCGCACCGCGGCGGACCGCGCGTCCGAGTGCGAAGCCCGTGACAGCGGTGAACATGACGTGCGCGAAGGGCGACAGGATGCCGCGCAGCACGAACGTGAACGTGACCTCTCCGACGCCGCCGTCGATCAGGCTGGTGGCGAAGTAGAGGATGTTCTCGGTGAACGCGAACCCGGCGCCGACGAGCGCCCCGTAGACGACGCCGTCGACCGGCCCGTCGAACGCGCGGCGTCCGAACACGAACAGCAGGAGGACTCCCAGGCCCTTCGCGACCTCTTCGACGATGGGCGCCTGGACGACTGACGAGAGCGCATCGGCCGAGACCGGGTCGAAGAAGGCGAGCGCCGGCGACAGCACGATGTCGACGAGCAGCGCGAGCGCAACGGCCGCTACCGCTCCCCAGGCGACGGCGGCGACGACCATGCTGCGCGGCTCAGGCTCCCACCGGTCGACGAGGCGGATCGCGGCGAGCACGCCCATCAGCGGCACGAGTGCGAGCGCCATCCCGACGATCGCGGCGGCGACCCCGAGGAACGACACGATGTAGGCCGCGAGACCCAGCGCGACGACGACCAGGAGTGCGAGCATCCACAGCGGCGCAGAGCGGCCCCGCCGCGCAAGCGCGGGCAGATGCGGGAGGGGCAGCGACGGCTCGCCGTCGGCCGTCATGACAGGCGCCGCGGCCGCGTGCGGGGGCTGGGCCAGCGGCGAGGGGAAGGTCATGGGCACGAGCATAGGGGCGTCGCATCGCCGCCCGCGGGTGCGAGGCCCGATAGCCTGGGGGGATGCGCTTCGCCCACGTGACATCCCCCACGTCCGTCGACCCGCACCTCGCGATCATCCGTGACGACAAGGGCCTTCGCGTCGCTCCCCTGTTCGATGGAGCCCCCGACGACCTTCAGGACCTGATCGAAGGCGGCGACGACCTGCTCGCACGCGTGCGCGATGCGGCGGAGTCGGCCGACGGCTGGTTCCCCCTCGAGGGCGTCGATTTCGCCTCGGCGGTGCGCCGGCCGCCCATCGTGCTCGCCGTGGGCCTGAACTACGCCGCTCACTCGAGCGAGCTCGGACTCAAGGCCGACACGGCGCCGACGGTGTTCGTGCTGTGGCCGGGGTCGCTCGCCGGACACGGCGGCACCACGACGTGGCCGCGCAGCCTCAGCGAATCGGTCGACTATGAGGCCGAGCTCGGCGTCATCATCGGTCGCCCGGCCAAGGACGTCGCTGAGGCCGATGCGCTCTCGCACGTGTGGGGCTACACCGTCGTGAACGACATCACGGCGCGCGACATTCAGTTCTCCGAGGCGCAGTGGTCGCGCTGCAAGTCGTTCGACGGCTTCACGCCCACGGGACCGGTCGTGGTCACCGCCGACGAGATCGACGACCCCCAGGACCTCCACATCTGGACCGTCCTCGACGGCGAGACGCTCCAGGACGGCTCCACCGGCCAGATGATCCGTTCGGTCGCGACGCTCGTCTCGCACCTGTCGCAGTCGGCGACGCTCCTTCCGGGAACGCTCATCTCCACGGGAAGCCCCGGCGGGGCCGGCTACTCCCGTGACCCGCAGATCTTCCTTCGCGACCGCTCGACGGTCACGGTGGGCATCGACGGCATCGGCGCGCTCACGACGCATTGCCGCATCCTCGGCTAGGGCCGATCCGCACGGCAGGCGGCTCAGAGCGCCACAGGTGCGGCGAACGGGCGGCGCCTGTCGGCAGCCACCCGTCGTCGTCGGTCCGCGGGACCGCAGCGGTCAGGGGGTGACGATCTCACTGCACGGCAGCGAGACGCCCCAGACTGTCACGATCGCGGTCGGGTCGGAGGCGCAGGTCGCCGCTGCCGAGAACGTGGGGATGATGAACAGGATGATGACGAACGTGCCGATGATCAGTCCCAGCGCGCTGATGATGATCGCGGCGATCGCCCAGCCGTTGCTCGCCTTGGCCTTCTTGCTCTGCACGAGCGCGACGATGCCGAGGACGAGCGCGACCGGCTGCACGAAGAACGACAGCACGAACGCGACGATGCCGAGCGTGCGTCCGGGCACAGGAGCACCCGGCACCGGGGCGTATCCTGCCTGGCTGTAAGCGGGGGCGGCGGGCGGGGCCGGCGGGTACGCGGGGGTCTCGTAGGCCGGCGGCTGCTGAGGTCTCTGCGGGTCGGTCATGCGATCTCCTTACACAGTGCCGGACGTCCCGGCACGTCGCGAGGCTATCGGCATCCTGGGATGCCGCGCAAAGCCTGGATCAGCCCTCGACGACGTTCTCGGCGGGCTGCACCACCGGGATCGCCTGGGTGACGGCCTCCAGCCCCGACAGCCGCGCAGGAGAGAGCTGCTTGTCGACCTCCTCGCGCGTCATGAGGCCCGCCTCCACGACGAGGTCCCCCACGTTGCGGTGCGTGAGCAGCGCCGTCTTGGCAAGCGCTGCGGATGCCGCATAGCCGATGAACGGCGTGAGCGCCGTCACGACGCCCACCGACGAGCCCACCATCGCGCCCAGACGCTCGCGGTTGGCCGTGATCCCGTCGACGCAGTTGACCCGCAGCGTGCGCATCGCGCGGCGCATCCAGGTGATCGACTGGAAGATCGAGTGGGCGATGACGGGCTCGAACGCGTTGAGCTGCAGCTGACCGCCCTCCACCGCCATCGTGACCGTCAGGTCGGCGCCGGCGACCGCGAAGGCGACCTGGTTCACGACCTCCGGGATGACCGGGTTCACCTTACCCGGCATGATGCTGGAGCCCGCCTGCCGGGCGGGGAGGTTGATCTCGCCGAGCCCGGCCTGCGGCCCCGACGACAGCAGCCTCAGGTCGTTGCAGATCTTCGACAGCTTGATCGCGTTTCGCTTGAGCGACGCCGAGAAGGACATGAACGATCCCGTGTCGCTTGTCGCCTCGACGAGGTCGTCGGCGGTGGCGAGGTCGAGGCCCGTGATCTGGCGCAGGTGGCGGAGCACGGCGGCGGCGTAGTCGGGGTGGGTCGTGATGCCGGTGCCGATGGCCGTCGCCCCCATGTTGATCTCGTACAGCAGGTACGCGTTCTCCGTGAGGCGCTGGTGATCGTAGCCGAGCGTGGTGGCGAAGCCGTGGAACTCCTGGCCCAGCGTCATCGGCACAGCATCCTGCAGCTGCGTGCGTCCGATCTTGAGCACGTCATGGAACTCGTTCGCCTTCGCGAGGAACGACTTCCGCAGCAGGTCGAGCTCTTCGAGCAGCGACTGGAGGTCGAGGCTGAGGCCGATCTTGACGGCCGTCGGGTAGACGTCGTTGGTCGACTGGCTGCGGTTGGTGTGGTCGATCGGAGACAGGAACGCGTAGTCGCCCTTCTCGCGGCCGGCCATCTCGAGCGCGATGTTGGTGATGACCTCGTTCGCGTTCATGTTCGTCGACGTGCCCGCGCCGCCCTGGATGACGCCCACGACGAACTGGTCGTGGAACTCCCCTTCGATAACGCGCTGAGCAGCACGATCGATGAGACCGGCGCGCTCGGCGTCGAGGACGCCGATCTCGGCGTTCGCGCGGGCGGAGGCCTGCTTGACCATGGCGAGCGCCACCACGAGGTCTTTGTAGACCGAGATGGGGCGCTGCGAGATCGGGAAGTTCTCGAGTGCGCGGGCGGTGTGGATGCCCCAGTAGGCGTCTGCCGGGATCTCAAGCGATCCGAGGGAATCCGTTTCGGTGCGGGTGCGCGTCGTTGCGTCCTGTGCCATGGTGCGTGAGTCCTTGTGGGTGCTCGTCAGCGGTTGGGATAGCCATGAGCCTAACCCGCCCCCGCCGCCCTCACGATGTACTGCGGGTACAACCTGCAGGCCCCGGCTGTACGCCGCGGCGATCAGCGCGCCGGCTTGCGCGAGAAGGCCTCCAGCCGCTCCTCCGGCGTCAGCCGCGCCATGCGCTCCACCCATTCCGGGGTGAAGTAGTCGGCCGTCTCCGCCTCTGTCACCGGCACCACCGCGTGTGTGATCGTCGCGTCGTAGACGTGCACCAGGTGGAACGACTGACCGGCGTCCATGCCATTGACCGAGGCGGCCGGCCGCTGCAGGTTCATCGTGTAGCACGTGGCCGCCGCGACGCTCACCGGAATGCCCGTGAACGTGCCGCTCGTCGAGTAATGGAGGTGACCGGCAAGGATCGCGCGCACGTCGGTGCCTGCGATCGCCTCGGCGAACTCGCGCTGATGACGGAGTTCCAGGATGTCGAACAGGGGGATGTGGCTCGGCAGCGGCGGGTGGTGAAGCGCCAGGATCGTGCCCAGTGGCGCCGGTTGCGCCAGCTGCTCGCGCAGCCACGTGAGCTGCGCATCGTCGAGGTCGCCGTGGTGCCATCCGGGAACAGACGAGTCCAGGGCGATGAGCCGGAGCCCGCCCAGGTCCCACACGCTCGTGACCGGCGCTTCCGTCGGCTCTCCGTCGAGGAGACCCGCGCGAAGCGCAGGACGTTCGTCATGGTTTCCCGCCACCCACACGACGGGGGCGCCGAGTCGCTCGGCGACCGGTTCGACCGACGCGCGCAGCGTCGCATACGCCTCCGGCTCGCCGAGGTCGGTCAGGTCCCCCGTGAACACGATCGCGTCGGGCCGGACGCCGGTGCGCTCCACAGCCTCGAGCGTCGCCGCCAGGTTCGCGCCCGCGTCGAACCGCTCCCCCAGCGGGCGGTTGCCCGCGAGCAGGTGCGTATCGCTCAGGTGGACGATCGTGCGACGCGCGGGCGGGTGCGTCCCGAACTGCACGGGAGGCGCGGCGGAGGGAACCGGAGAGCTGACGCGATCGGCATCCATGAGGTCAGCCTATGCGCCGGACCCGACGCAGGCCCGCACAGGCCGGCACGCCGGCGCTGTGCTCAGTGGATGACGATGAGAAGCAGACCGCCGAGCACCGCGAGGCCGGAGACGGTGAACGCGGCGACCGCCGCGACGAGCGCGAGAGTCTTCTGACCCTCGGTGAGCGGGCTCTTGCGGGCGGCCTTCGCCGCCGCCTTCGCCGCGCGCTTCGCCTCCTTCTCGGTGATCACCGTGATGGCGTCGGTGAACTCCGCAGGTGCGACCACCGGCGCACGTCCCGCGCGCACGAGCATCCGCAGGCCCAGGGCGTAGAAGCCCACCACCAGCACCGCGCCCGCGAGCGCCGCCACGAACACCTCGAAGAAGGCGAGCCAGTCGATCGAGACGCTCACTTGCCTGCACCCTTCTTCTTGGCTCCCTGCTGAGCCTCGCCTGTATGACTGTCGGCCGCGGCCCTGGCTTCGTCAGCCCTCTTCGGGGCGTCCTTCTTGCCTGTGCCCTTGCCCTTGCCTTTGCCCTTGCCTGCCGAGCCCTTGGCCTTCACCTTCTCCTCGGCGCGATTCTTCTCCGCGGCCTTCTTCGACGCCTTCGCGGCGTCGGCCTTGATCTTGTCGGCCGCGCGCTTCTCGTCGGCGGCCTTCTTGGCATCCGCCTTGGCCTTCGCCTTGCGCTCCGCCTTCTCGCGGGCCTCCTGCTCCGCCTTCAAGCGGGCCTGCTCGCGCATGATCGCGCGCTGGCGGCGGGTGGGCGGCGGGTTGCGCTTGACCTTGACGGCGTGACCGGAGTCGGCGACCTCGCTCATCGCGTTGCCCGCGTGCACGGCGTTCTTGCGCGAGCGCCAGAAGATTCCGAGGATGATCGCCAGCGCGAGGATCGCTCCCACCGTCACGCCCGACACCGGACCGAGCCACACGACGATGAGCGCCGCGAGGGCGCCGACCGCGGCTGCGGCGGGCAGCGTGAGCAGCCAGCCGATCGCGATGCGGCCGACCGTGCGCCAGCGGACCTTGGAGCCGCGGCGACCGAGGCCCGAGCCGATGACCGATCCCGACGCGACCTGCGTCGTCGACAGGGCGAAGCCGAAGAAGCTCGAAGCCAGGATGGTCGCCGCCGTCGACGACTCCGCCGAGAAGCCCTGCGCGGGCTTGACGTCGGTGAGGCCCTTGCCGAGCGTGCGGATGATGCGCCAGCCGCCCATATAGGTTCCGAGGGCGATGGTGAAGGCACACGCGAAGATGACCCAGAACTGCGGATCGGAGTGCGAGGCGTCCTGGAAGCCGGCGGTGATGAGGGCGAGCGTGATGACGCCCATCGTCTTCTGCGCGTCGTTCGTGCCGTGAGCCAGAGCCACGAGCGACGACGTGAGGATCTGCCCCCAGCGGAAGCCGTCGCGCCCGTCGGGCTTGTTGTCATAGCGCCGGGTGACGCCGTAGGCCACCTTGGTCGCGGCGAAGGCGATCACGCCCGCCGTGAACGGCGCGATGAGCGCCGGCAGCACGACCTTGCTGAGGACGACGCCGAAGTCGATCGCAAGGACGCTCGCGCCCACCAGGGTCGCGCCGATGAGACCGCCGAACAGGGCGTGCGACGAGCTCGACGGCAGCCCCAGGAGCCACGTCAGCATGTTCCACGTGATCGCGCCGATGAGTCCTGCGAAGATGATCGGCAGGAAGGCCGCCGGATCGATCCCGTCTTCGCGGATCATGCCATGCGAGATGGTCTTCGACACCTCCGTCGACAGGAACGCGCCGACCAGGTTGAGCACCGCGGCAAGCAGCACCGCGACCTTCGGCTTGAGCGCTCCCGTCGCGATGGGCGTCGCCATCGCGTTCGCGGTGTCATGGAATCCGTTGGTGAAGTCGAAGAAGAGGGCCAGTGCGATGACCAGCACCACGATGAATACTGCGGCTTCCACAGTTCGCTTTCCGTAGGGAGTCAAGGGGATGCCGACATCAGCCGCGTCGGCGAGTGCGAACGAACAGTTCACCGTGGCTTCAGGATCCGGCAACCGGACGAAGAAGATCCTCGCACATCCGAGCCGGATCGCAGAACCCGCGGCCCTCCCCTTCCGAGGGCGTGGATTAGCGTGTATCGGGTGAGCACGCCGCAGCCCCCCGTCGCCCCTGCCCGCCCCACCGCCCGCAGCCACCACGGCGATGACATCGCCGATCCGTACGAGTGGCTGCGGAACAAGGACGACCCCGAGGTGATCGCGCACCTCGAGGCGGAGAACGCATACACCGAGACCCGCACGGCGCACCTCGAAGGGCTCCGCCGGCGCATCTTCGACGAGATCAAGGGCCGAACGCTCGAGACCGACCTGTCGGTGCCGACCCGTCGCGGACAGTGGTGGTACTACGGCCGCACCGTCGAGGGCAGACAGTACGGCATCCACTGCCGCGCACCCCTCGCGTCGCCCGATGACTGGACGCCGCCGGAGCTGTCGCCCGACGACCCCGTCGAAGGAGAGCAGGTGCTCCTCGACGGGAACGTCGAGGCCGACGGGCACGAGTTCTTCTCGCTCGGCAGCCTCGAGGTCTCCAATGACGGCGCCCGCCTGCTGTACGGGGTCGATGTCGAAGGCGACGAGCGCTACACCCTCCGCATCCGCGACCTCGCCACGGGCGTCGACCTCGACGATGTCATCGAGAACACGTCTGCCGGCGCCACCTTCTCCCCCGACGGCCGCTTCATCGTGTACACGACCGTCGACGACGCCTGGCGGCCCGACACCGTGTGGCTGCACGAAGTGGGCACCGCTGCCACCGACGACGTCCGGCTGTTCCATGAGCCCGACGACCGCTACTGGGTCGGCGCAGGGTTCACCCGCAGCGAGCGGTACCTCATGATCGACGTGGGATCGTCGATCACCTCCGAGGCGTTCCTGGTGCCGGCCGACGACCTTCGCGCCGAGCCCCGCTCGATCTGGCCGCGCCGCGAAGGTGTGGAGTACTCCGCGACCCACGCGGTCGTCGACGGCGAGGACACGCTCTACATCCTCCACAACGACGGCGCGCTCGACTTCGAGCTCGTGAAGGTCCCGGCATCCGACCCCACCGGCGAGCGAGAGGTCGTGCTGGCGCATGTCTCCGGCCGGCGCCTGCTCGACATGTCGGCATTCCGGGACTGGGGCGTCGTCGCGTACCGCAGAGAGGGGCTCCCCCGGCTCGGCATGCTGGACTACGCGACCGGCGCCGTCGAGGAGATCGAGTTCGACGAGCCGCTCTACTCGGTGGGCACGGCCGGCAACCCCGAATGGGCGCCGCCGCTGATCCGCATCGGCTACGGCTCGTTCACGACGCCCGGGACCGTCTACGACTATGTCGTCGCCGCGCGCGAGCTGCTGCTGCGCAAGCGGCAGCCGGTGCTCGGCGGCTACGACCCTGCCGACTACGGGCAGCAGCGCGTGTGGGCCACCGCCGATGACGGCACCCGCATCCCCATCTCGCTCGTCTGGAAGCGCTCGTTCGGCGACCCGGGTGCCTCTCCGCGCCCCACCCACCTCTATGGGTACGGGTCGTACGAGCATTCGATCGAGCCTGGCTTCTCGGTGGCGCGCCTGTCGATGCTGGACCGAGGCGTCGTCTTCGCGGTGGCCCATGTGCGCGGCGGCGGCGAGATGGGGCGCCAGTGGTACGAGGACGGAAAGCTGCTCAACAAGCGCAACACGTTCACCGACTTCGTCGCATGCGCGCGTCATCTCGTAGACGAGGGCTGGACGACTCCCGACCGGCTCGTCGCCGAGGGCGGCTCGGCGGGCGGACTGCTGATGGGCGCCGTCGCGAACCTCGCACCCGAGCTGTTCGCCGGCATCCTGGCCGACGTCCCGTTCGTCGACGCTCTCACGACCATCCTCGACCCGTCGCTGCCGCTCACCGTCATCGAGTGGGACGAGTGGGGCGACCCCCTCCACAACGCCGACGTATACGAGTACATGAAGTCGTACACGCCGTACGAGAACGTGCGAGAAGGAGTGACGTACCCACGTATCCTCGCGACGACCTCGCTCAACGACACACGGGTGCTGTACGTCGAGCCGGCGAAGTGGGTTGCGCGTCTGCGGGAGGTCGGCGCCGACGCGCTGTTGAAGTGCGAGATGGCGGCCGGGCACGGCGGTGTCAGCGGGCGCTACAACTCGTGGCGCCAGCGCGCGTTCGAGCTTGCGTGGCTGCTCGACGTCCTCGGCCTCGCCGACTGACCGTCCCTACGGTGCGGCCCCGGGGATCACCGCCCTGGGGCCGAAGCCGTCGCACGGACGAGGACAGGCAGCTCAGCCGAAGAGCGCGGCGGCTTCCTCGTAGCGGTAAAGCGGCACGGTGTTGAGCTCGCCGAGCGCCTCGTCGAACGGTACCCGGACGATGTCCGTGCCCTTCATCGAGACCATCTGGCCCCAGGCGCCTTCGACGACCGCGTCGGCGGCGTGAAGACCGAGGCGCGTCGCGAGCACACGGTCGAATGCCGACGGCGAACCGCCGCGCTGGATGTGACCGAGGACCGTCGCACGCGTCTCGATGCCCGTGATGCGCTCGATCTCGGGGGCGAGCACCTCGCCGATGCCGCCCAGGCGCGGACGGTTGAAGGCGTCGAGGCCCTTGTCGGAGTACGCCTCGTCCTGACCCTTCAGCTTGAATCCCTCGGAGACCACCACAAGCGGGGCACGGCCGCGGTCGTGCGCCTTCTGCACCTGCGCGGCGATCTCCTCGAGCGACATCGGAACCTCCGGGATGCAGATGACGTGTGCACCGGCGGCGATGCCCGAGTGGAGCGCGATCCAGCCGACGTGCCGGCCCATGACCTCGGCGACCATGCAGCGCTGGTGCGAGTCGCCCGTCGTGCGGAGTCGGTCCATCGCGTCGGTCGCGATGTTCACGGCAGTGTCGAAGCCGAACGAGTAGTCGGTGGCGCGCAGGTCGTTGTCGATCGTCTTGGGGACGCCGAGCACGTTGATGCCGTCGCCCCACAGGCGGTTGGCGGCCGCGAGGGTGCCCTCGCCGCCGATCGCGATGATGCCGTCGATGCGGTGCGCGTACAGCGTCTTGGCGATGTTCTCGGCGCCGCCTCGAGGGCCCTCGTACGGGTTGGTGCGGCTCGTGCCGAGAATCGTGCCGCCGACCTTCGAGAGGCCCTTGACCTCGTGTCGCGTCAGCGGGAAGAAGTCGGCGTCGACCACGCCGCGCCAGCCGTCGCGGATGCCGACGAACTCCATGTTGTACTTCATCGTGCCCTTGAGCACGAGGCCACGGATGACGGCGTTCAGGCCGGGGCAGTCGCCACCGCTGGTGAGGATGCCGATCTTCATATGAGGATCCTTTGGTTCGAGGTGTTCCAAGCGGCGCCATTGCCTCGCACCGACACTATCGCCGGATCCGAGTCGCTGCCACCGCGGTCGACGGCGGGGATTCCGAGGCGTCTCAGAACGCGCCGAGCGCCTCGCGCAGCACGTGCATGAGGGCCGACAGCTGCACCGAGTCGCTCGAGGTCGGGTCGACCTGCTCGCCGTCGAGGGCGCGCTGAGCCAGACCCTGCTTCGAGTCGATCAGCTCCGCGATCTTGGTGTCGATCGTGTGCGCGGCGATGATGCGCCATGCGGTGACGGGCTCGTCCTGACCGATGCGGTGCACGCGGTCGATCGCCTGCGTCTGCTCGGCCGCCGTCCACGACAGCTCCGCCAGCACGACGTTCGACGCGGCCTGCATGTTCAGACCGACGCCCGCCGCGGTGAGCGAGCAGACCGCGATCGCGACCTCGGGGTCCTTGTTGAACGCGTCGATCGCCTGCTGGCGGGCGGGAGTCGTCTGATCGCCGCGGATCGACACAGTGCGAAGGCCGGCGTCGGCGAAGTGCGCCTCGGCGGCATCCATGACGTCGATGTGCTTGGCGAAGAAGACGACCTTGCCGACGGAGCGCTGCAGTTGAGCCGCATAGTCCGCCGCGAGCAGCGCCTTGGCCTGACCGATCTTGCGCACCATCGTGAACACGTTCTCGGCGCCGTTCGTCGTGGACTTCGACTCCTCGAGCTCGCCGTGCGCCACGAGACGCACGATGTCCTCGTCGATCTCGTCGAGTACGACGCGGTCGCCGCGGGCCTCGATGATGCGACGGTACTTCGCCGCGAGGCGCTGGCCGAGCTCCTGCTCGGCGGCGCGGATGGAGCGGCCGAACTCGTCGTCCAGCTCGACCGGCAGGTCGGCGACGAGCTTGTCGGGCAGGTCGGCGGCGACGTCCTTCTTCTTGCGTCGAACGATGCCCATCGAGATGACGGCGTCGCGGGCGGCCGGGTAGAACGCCTTGTCGGCGGGCGTCAGGCCGGTCGCGTCGAGCTTCTCCATGAGGTCGGGGCCGGGCTTCTCCCCGTTGGTCCAGCCGAGGAAGCGCCAGATCGCGTCGAAGTCCTCGACGTCGTTGATCAGCGGGGTTCCCGTGAGCGCCAGCAGGAGCGGGTCGCGCACCTGCTCGCGGATGCGCGTGGCCAGGGCCAGCACGTTCTGCGAGCGCTGCGACGTGAGGTTCTTGATGAAATGGGCCTCGTCGACGACCATGCCCTTCAGGCCGATCGACCCGAGCCAGGACAGGTGCCGGTCGAGGACCTCGTAGTTGACGATGAAGACGTCGGCGAACGCATCGACGGTGTCGCCGTCGCCGTGGATGACGGTGGCGCGACGCTGGGGCGTCCACCGCTCGACCTCGCGCGCCCAGTTCATCTTCACAACGTTCGGGACCACCGCCAGCAGCGGGTAGGCGTCGGCAACGGATGCCGCGAGCACCGACTGTGCCGTCTTGCCGAGGCCAGGCTCGTCGGCGAGCAGGAACGTGCGGTGCCCGTGGCGGACGGCCTCGAGGAACCTCGCCTGGTGGGCCATGATCTCCAGCCCCTTGGGCGAGAGCCGGTCGAACTCGGGAACGGGCGGCAGCTCCATGGTCGCGGCGCCTCCGCCGGCTCCCGTCTCGAACGCCTTGTACAGCGGGCCCATGAGCTCCCAGCCGTCGAGACGGCGGCGCACCTGCTCGACCGGCGCGCGCAGCGACAGGTCCGGGGCGAGGAACGGGTTCGCCTCGCGGCGCGCCTCGATCTGCGGCGGAACGACCTGACGCTCTGCCAGCGCGGCGGGGACGACGGGCGTCTGCACGGGGGCGACGTCGGTGATGATCAGCTCGTCTTCGGGCAGCTCTGCCCCCGACTCGAGCAGCCAGTCGCGGCGCATGCGGCGCGCGACCGGCGACGTGGCCTGATCGACCTCGAGCAGCTGGATGAGCGACGTGTCGCGGGCGGCCGTCTTCGCGAGGATCGTGGCCACGCCGTCGAGACGCTTGAGCAGCTCGGCGCGTGTGGCGGCGGGAATGTCCTCCTCCGCCTTGACTCGGGCACGCTCCTCGCGCACGAGGAACGCGATCACCTGGAACTTGACGCGGTTGGTGGGCCCGAGCTTGCCGCGCTGGGCCTTGGCCTCGACCTCGCGCACCTTGCGGGCGAGGATCGGGATGAGGGGCGCGTCGTCGTCGCGACGGGCGGATGAAGTGCGGCGTCGGCGCGACGCGGTCTTCGAAGCGGTGGGTGCCGTAGTCGGCATGCTCCTCCTGAGCGTGTGTATCGGCAGGATGCCGGTGCCGTCCGGTCTGGTCGACGAGCGGACGTGTCGTTCCCGCGACAGATGCCGCGGCGGTGAGTCGGGACCGCGTCCTCCCGGCTGCGGGTACTCGCTTCTGCGAGCTGCGGCGACGGCGGGGCGAAGTCCTCGCGGGTAAGTGTAGCGCGATACCTCAGCCGGCAGTGCGAAGACGCAGACTGTTGAGCACGACGAACACGCTGGAGAACGCCATCGCGGCGCCGGCGATCATCGGGTTGAGGAGTCCGAAGGCCGCCAGCGGAAGCGCAGCGACGTTGTACGCGAACGCCCAGAACAGGTTCCCCCGGATGATGCGCATCGTGCGGCGACTCAGGCCGATCGCGGTCACGACGGACCGGAGCCCGGTTCCCGCGAGGGAGATGTCACTCGCATGCAGGGCGGCATCCGTGCCTGCTCCCATCGCGAGACCGAGGTCTGCCGTGGCGAGCGCCGCGGCGTCGTTGACGCCGTCGCCCGCCATCGCGACGCGGTGGCCCTCGTTCTGCAGACGTGTGATCTCGGCGACCTTCTGTTCGGGGAGCACCCCGGCGATGACGCGGTCGATGCCGGTCTGCGCCGCGACGCTGCGGGCGGCCCCCTCGTTGTCGCCGGTGAGGAGCACGACCGTCAGCCCCAGGCGCTTCAGCTCGGCGACGGTCTCGGCGCTGTCGTCGCGGATCGTGTCGGCGATGGCGTAGACGGCGCGGACGGCGTCGTCCCACCCGGCCACGACGGCGGTCGCGCCGCGGCGCTCGGCGTCGGCCACGGCATCCGCTGCGTGCGAGGGCAGCTCGCCGACGAGCTCCTCGGCGAACGATGCACGCCCGGCGAAGACGCGGCGGCCGTCGACGACGCCCGTCACTCCGCGGCCCGCCAGACCGGAGAAGTCGGACACCGTCGCATCGGATGCCGCGTGCTGCGCGACCGCGTATGCGATCGGGTGCTCGGACGCCGCCTCGAGCGCACCGATGAGGCGCGCGGCCTCGCCGGAGTCCGTGCCGGCCATGAGCGTCAGCTCGGCGACCGTCATGCGACCTTCGGTGACCGTTCCGGTCTTGTCGAGGACCACGGTGTCGATCTTCTCCGCGCTCTCGAGCGCCTCCGGACCGGTGATCAGGATGCCCAGCTGGGCGCCGCGGCCCGTGCCCACGAGGATCGCGATCGGCGTCGCAAGACCGAGAGCGCAGGGGCAGGCGATGATCAGCACCGCGACGGCCGCCGTGAAGCCGCCCGCAGCCGAGCCTCCAACGATCGTCCACAGCACGAGCGTGAGGACCGCGAGCACGATGACGATCGGGACGAATACCGACGAGATGCGATCCGCCAGCCGCTGCACGCGGCTCTTGCCCGCCTGGGCCTCCTCGACGAGGCGTGCGAGGTGGGCCAGGCGCGTGTCATCGCCCACCGAGGTGGCCTCGATGATCAGGCGGCCGTCGACGGCGAGGGTGCCGCCCGTGACGCTGTCGCCGGTCGCGACGTCGACGGGCGCGGACTCGCCTGTGATCATGCTCTGGTCGACGGACGCCCGGCCGTCGCGCACGACGCCGTCGGTCGCGATCTTCTCCCCCGGGCGCGCGACGAAGACGTCGCCGACCCGCAGCCGGTCGATCGGCACACGCGTGCCGTCTTCGAGCTCGACGTCCTTCGCGGCCAGCTGCATGAGGGCGCGCAGGGCTGCGCCGGCGCGCCGCTTCGACCGCTGCTCGATGAAGCGTCCGAGCAGGAGGAACACCGTGACGGCGGCGGCCACCTCGAAGTACACGAGCGAGGTCGCGTCGGCTTCGCCCATCGGGGAGCCGGAGTGCGTGAGGCCGATGCGGCCCGCGGCGCCGAAGAAGAGGGCCCACACGCTCCACAGGTAGGCCGCAGATGTCCCCAGCGTGATGAGCGTGTCCATCGTCATCGCGCCGTGGCGGGCGTTCGCGAAGGTCGCCCGGTGGAACGGCCAGCCGCCCCATGCGACGATCGGCGTCGCCAGGACGAGCGACACCCACTGCCAGCCGGCGAACTGCAGTGCCGGGACCATCCCGAACGCGACGACCGGCACCGCCAGCACGGCGCTCACGATCAGACGCGTGCGCAGGGTGGTCGAGCCGGGACGGTCTTCGACGTCGTGGACGTGGCCTCCGTGCTTGTTCCTCTCGTGCTCATGACCCCCCTGAGCGGACGTCTCGGCCACGCGCGCCGCTGATTCGTGGGCGTCGCCGTCGACGGCGGCCGACGCATGCGGACGCGTGCGCAGCCGGCCGTCATAGCCGGCCTCGCGCACGGCCTGCACAAGGCGCTCTTCGTCGAGGTCTGCGGGATAGCTCACCCGTGCCGACTCGGTGGCGAGATTGACGGATGCCGTGACGCCCTCGACCCGCTCGAGGCGCTTCTCGACGCGGGCGACGCAGCTCGCGCACGTCATCCCCTCGATGTCGATGACGGCTTCACGCTGCTGATCGGTGGCGTGCGACATGGCGCTCTCTCTTCGCTGACGGCGGAACTCGTATGGACTGAGTGACAGGCGAGGCTGCGCACGCGGCGACGCCCGCCGGAGGGTCAGGCTCGGCCGGCGAGCGTGTACCCGGCTTCGGCGACGGCGGCGGCGATCGCGTCGTCATCGAGTGCGTCCGCCGTGACGGTGAGCGTCTTCGCGTCGAGATCGACGGCGGCGTCGCTCACGCCCTCGACGGCGGTCACCTCACGGGTGACGGAGGCGGCGCAGTGCCCGCAGGTCATTCCCTCGACGGTGTAGGTCTGGACGGTCATGGCAAGCTCCTCGGCTCGTGCGTGTGATGTCAGCAACAGGATACCCCCCGGGGGTATTCCCGGCGCTGCCCGGTCGATTTCCCGGAACGATGCGCGACCCGCCACGGCGTACGCTGAAGTCATGCCGCAGATCTCCGAGCGCGACCTGGCCGCCACCCTCGACCACGCGATCCTCAAGCCCGAACTGACTCGCGCCGACGTCGATGCCGAACTCGACATCGCCTCCGAGTGGGGCGTGTTCAGCGTATGCGTGCGCCCGAGCGACATCCCGCACGCTGTCGAGCGCCTGAAGGGCACCGGCGTCGCGGTGGGCACCGTCATCGGCTTCCCGCATGGCACGACGTCCACCGCCGCGAAGGTCGCCGAGGTTCGCCAGGCCCTCGCAGACGGTGCGTCCGAGTTCGACATGGTCATCAACATCGGCGCCCTGCGATCGGGCTTCGACGAGTTCGTCGCCGACGACATCCGCGCCGTCGTCGAAGCCGCCGAGGGACGCATCACGAAGGTGATCCTCGAGACTGCGCTCCTCGACGACGAGCAGATCGCCCGCGGCAGCCGCCTCACGGAGGCCGGGGGCGCGCACTTCGTCAAGACGTCGACGGGCTTCGCCGGCGGCGGAGCGACCGTCGAGCACGTTCGCCTCATGCGCGAGAACGTCGGGTCCGCCGTGCAGGTCAAGGCGTCCGGCGGCGTTCGCAGCTACGCCGACGCCCTCGCCATGCTCGACGCCGGTGCGACGCGTCTCGGCACGAGCGGCAGCGCGGTCATCCTGGGCGAGGCCCGCCGCGTGGACGCCGGTGAACAGGCGACGGGCGCGGTCGACAGCTCCTCGTACTGACCTCGCCGCTGCTCCGCCGCCGCGTCGGAGGCGACGGCGGCTCAGGCGTCGAGTGCCGCCCGCACACGGGTGACGTCGTCGGCGATCTGCGCGCGCAGCGGCTCGATGCCTTCGAACGCGACCATGCCGCGGATGCGGTGACTGAACTGCACCTCGACACGGTGGCCGTAGAGGTCCAGCTCCGTCTCGTCCAGCACATACGCCTCGACCTGACGGGTGGGCACGTCATCGAAGGTCGGGTTCGTGCCCACGGAGATCGCCGCCGGGTAGCGCGTGACCGACCTCGTCAATGCGTCGAGGGGGCCCTCGTCGAGGAGCCACCCCGCGTAGACGCCGTCTGCAGGAATGTAGCCCTCGGCATCCGCGCTCAGGTTCGCCGTCGGGAAGCCGAGTTCACGGCCGCGCTTGAGACCGTGCACCACCTCGGCGCGGACGACGTGGGGTCGTCCGAGCAGCCGTGCAGCCCCGTCGACATCGCCGGCGGCGAGCAGCTCGCGGATCCAGGTCGACGAGACACGTCGTCCTGCGCCCTGCACGTCGCCCACCACATCGACCTCGAAGCCGAGCTCGCGGCCGACCTCCTTCAGCATCTCCGGGTTCCCCTGCCCGCCATGACCGAAGCGGAAGTCATCGCCGACCATGACCGTGACGGCCTTCAGCGCCCCCACGAGGAACCGCTCGACGAAGGTGCGCGCCGGCAGGGCCGCCAGCTCCTCGTCGAAGCGCAGCACGAGCGTCGCATCGACGCCCTCCGCAGCCAGGAAGTGGAGCTTCTGGTCGAGGCTCGTGAGCGGGTCGGGGCAGATCTCCGGCCGCAGCAGGCTCAGTGGGTTGCGATCGAACGTGACAGCCACGACCCGCGCTCCGGCGCCCTCCGCCTCGATGCGGGCGCGCGCGATGACAGCGCGGTGACCAGAGTGCACGCCGTCGAACTTGCCGATGGCGACGACACTCGGACCGAAGTCTGCAGGCACCTCATCGGCATCCGTGAAGACGATCACCAGGACGACCTCTCTTCCACGAGCTCCGGCTCGCTCTCGGACTCACGCCCGCCCTTGACGAGCCACCACATGCCGAGCACGGGGAGCACGAGCGGCACCCAGAAGTAGCCGTACCCGTATCCCGACCACACCGTCGCGTCGTGCGCAAAGAGCTCCGGCATGACGAAGCTGAGGGTTCCGACGACCAGCACGCCGGTCAGCTCGAAGCACACGGCGATCCACGCCACGACGAACCACGCCCTCGACTGCGCCTTGACGAGCGCGGTCGTCGCCAGGATGTACACCACTGCCGCCGCCGCCGACAGGGAATAGGCGACGGGGGCGGCGTCGAACTCCTGGACGATCTGCACGAAAGAGCGGCCGGTCGCCGCAAGCGCCATGATCGCGTACACGATCACGAGGACGCGACCGATTCCGGTCATGCGAGGTCGGGAAGAAGACATGGCGTGTCAATGATAGGTCGCGGGCAGGGGCCGGCCGTGCGGGCAGCCTCAGCCGATCTGAATCGTCCAGATCACCTGCATGCGCCAGACCATGACCGCCACCGCGAGCGCCGCGATGCCCATGACCACGGTGCTCCACCGGCTGCGCTCGACGAGCGCCCACAGGACAGCGGCAGGCGGCAGCAGCACCGCGGAGAGCAGGTAGACCCAGAACTCGAGAAGGCTTCCGGTGGGAGGGTTGCCGGCGAGGGGCGCGACGATCCCGATGACGACCTGCGCGATCAGGAGAACAAGCACGAGGGCCATGCCGCCCACCGTGAGGTCGCTGGGCCGCCGGCCCGCGAGTCCCGCGATGGCGCACAGCAGACCGACGCCCACCGCGACCGCCACCTCCACGATCGTGAACCACAGGATCACGCCGGCTCCTCCTCTGCCATGTTCATGATGCTCTTGATGTCGTCGCCGCGCCGCCCGACGATGCCGACCAGGCGTCCGTCGGGATCGATCGCAGCGGGCGTGGTCTCGCCGATGCGCGCGGCTGCGCCCGTGAGGCGCTTGCCGTGGCGGAGGTCGCGTGCTTCGTCCGCCGTGACCCGCAGAACGCCGAGAACATCGGATGCCACGTCCGCCGCCGCACGCAGCGGCACGTCTGGCGTGATCTCGGCGACGGCCTCGGCCACGTCGAACGGGCCGATGCGCGTGCGGCGCAGCGCGGTGAGGTGACCGCCGACGCCGAGCGCCGCGCCGAGGTCGCGCGCGAGCGCCCGGACGTAGGTGCCGCTGGAGCAATCGACGACGACGTCGAGGTCAATGGCGCCCAGATCGTCGAGACGATGGGCGGCGAGGAGCGCGAAGCGCGAGACGGTGACATCTCGGGCCTTCAGCGCGACCTCCTCCCCCGCTCGCGCGAGGTCGTACGCGCGCTTGCCCGCGACCTTGATCGCCGACACCGTGCTGGGCACCTGCGAGATCGCCCCCGTGAGGTCTGCCATGCCGGCGGCGATCGCGTCGTCGGTCACGGCAGCGACGGCCGCGGCATCCGCGCGCGCCGTGATCGTGCCGTCCGCGTCGTCGGAGTCGGTCGACACGCCCAGGCGGATGGTCGCCTCGTACGTCTTGTCGAGGCCGACGAGGTAGGTGAGCAGACGCGTGGCGCTGCCGACGCCGAGCACGAGCAGACCGGTCGCCATGGGGTCGAGGGTCCCGGCGTGGCCGATCTTGCGGGTGTCGAGGGCACGCCGCGCGCGGGCCACGACGTCGTGGCTCGTAACGCCGCCGGGCTTGTCGACCAGCAGGATGCCGCGCGGGTTCGCGGAGGGCGCCGACGCCGTCATCAGGGCTTCTCCCGGCAGACGTGTCGGAAAGAGGAGGCGGTCGAACGCATTCCTCCAGCCTACGATGCCCACGCAGGCGCGCCCGGCGACGGGAGGGCGCCGCCACGCGTCGTAGGCTGATCGGATGCCCGACCTGGCCACCCCGCTGATCGCGTGGTATCGCGACCACGCGCGCGACCTGCCCTGGCGTCGACCCGGTTTCGGGGCATGGGGCGTGCTCGTGAGCGAGTTCATGCTTCAGCAGACGCCGGTGTCGCGCGTGATCCCGCATCTCACGGCGTGGCTCGAGCGCTGGCCGGCTCCTGCGGACCTCGCGGCCGCCTCACCGGCCGACGCCGTGCATCAGTGGGCGAACCTCGGATATCCTCGCCGCGCGCTGTGGCTTCACCGCGCGGCGGTCGAGATCGCGGAGCGCCACGGAAACGCGGTGCCGCGCGACGTGGGCGACCTGCTGGCCCTCACGGGCATCGGCGACTACACCGCACGCGCCGTCGCCGTGTTCGCGTACGGAGACCGGCATCCGGTGGTCGACACGAACACGCGGCGGGTGCTCGCGCGCGTCATCGACGGCAGATCCCAGCCAGGGCCCCCGGCGAAGACAGACCTGGCCGCGATGGAGGCGGTCCTCCCCCCGGATGACGCGGATGCGGCGGTCATGAACGCGGCGGCGATGGAGCTCGGCGCGGTGGTGTGCACAGCGCGCGCGCCACGCTGCGAGGTGTGCCCGGTCGCGGAGCTCTGCGCGTGGCGCGCGGCCGGCTATCCCGACACCGGCGACGCTCGACGGCGTCAGGCTCGGTATGAGGGCAGCGACCGTCAGGCGCGCGGAGCGGTGCTGAAGGTGCTGCGTGAGGCGTCGCCCGCAGCAGTGCCGGTCGCGGACGTCATCGCAGACTGGCCGGATGCACGTCAGCGCGACCGGGCGATCGACTCGCTCATCGCCGACGGCCTTGTCGAGGCGGTCGAGGGCCTGCTGCGACTCCCCCGCTGACGAATGTCAGACGCGGCGCGGGACGTCAGTCCTCGTCGTCTCCGTCTTCGACGTCGTCTTCTTCGCGCGGCTTCACATAGGGGTCGGCGTCGCCGGCGTACTGCGCCGTCGAGGCGATTCCGGCAACGGCGGCGTCACGCTCGCGCGCTTCCCGCAGGAGGTCTTCGATGTGTCCGGCGTTCTCAGGGAGAGCGTCGTGGATGAACTCCAGCGTAGGGGTGAGCCGCACGCCGAGACGGCGTCCGACTTCACTGCGGAGCATGCCCGTGGCGGCCTTGAGGGCCGCTGCGGAGTCTTCGCGCTCCTGATCGCTGCCGTAGACCGTGTAGAACACGGTCGCGTGCTGCAGGTCGCCCGTGACGCGTACGTCGGTGATCGTCACGAAGCCCAGCCGCGGGTCTCGCAGGCCCTTGTCGAGCCGTTCGGCGATGAGCACGCGGATGCGGTCGGCAAGGCGTGCCTGACGTTCCGATGCCATTGTCGTACTCCTGTCTCTTTCGCCACCGCGAGGATGGGTCGGGGCTCCGCGCCGCGGAGGGCGGAGCCGGAGGACTCGGACGTCCCTGAGGCGATCGGGGCGGGCCCCGCTCTCCCCGAAGGACGTCCGAGTCCGGAGGTCACCGCCGCAGCGGCGACCGGGGACGATCAGGCTCGCGGCTTCTCGACCATCTCGGTGGTCTCGATCTCGTCGCCGACCTGGATGTCGTTGTACCTTCCGAGGCCGATACCGCACTCGTAGCCTTCGCGGACTTCGGTGACGTCGTCCTTGAAGCGACGCAACGACTCGATGGCGAGGCCATCGGCGATGACGACGCCGTCGCGGATGACACGCGCCTTCGCGTTGCGCGTGATCGTGCCCGACCGGACGATGACACCGGCGATGTTGCCGAACTTCGAGGAGCGGAACACCTCGCGGATCTCGGCGACACCCGACTGGACCTCTTCGTACTCCGGCTTGAGCAGGCCCTTGAGCGACTGCTCGACGTCATCGATCGCGTTGTAGATGACGGAGTAGAACCGGACGTCCACGCCTTCGCGGGCGGCGCGCTCGCGCGCCTTCGTGTCGGGGCGGACGTTGAAGCCGATGACGATCGCGTTGTCGATCGTCGCGAGGTTGATGTCGGACTCCGTGATGGCGCCGACGCCGCGGTGGATGATGCGCAGCTGGACAGACTCGTCGACCTCGATCTTGAGGAGCGACTCTTCGAGTGCCTCCACGGCACCCGACACGTCGCCCTTGATGATGAGGTTGAGCGATTCCACCTTGCCCTCTTCGAGAGCGCGGGTGAAGTCCTCGAGCGAGATGCGCTTGCGGGCCTTGGCCAGCTGCGCGTTGCGCTCGGCCGCTTCACGCTTCTCGGCGATCTGGCGGGCGGTGCGGTCTTCGTCGGTGACGATGAACGTGTCGCCGGCGCGGGGCACGGAGTTGAGACCCTGCACCTGCACGGGACGCGACGGGTAGGCCTCTTCGACCGCGTCGCCGTTCTCGTCGATCATCGCGCGGACACGTCCGTAGGCGGTGCCGGCGACGATGGCGTCGCCGACGCGCAGCGTTCCCGACTGGATCAGCACGGTCGCGACCGAGCCGCGACCCTTGTCGAGCTTGGCTTCGATGGCGACGCCTCGAGCGGCCTTGTTGGGGTTGGCCGTGAGGTCGAGACCCGCGTCGGCGGTCAGCAGGACGGCGTCGAGCAGCTCCTGGATGCCGGTGCCCTGACGCGCCGAGACGTCGACGAACATGACGTCGCCGCCGTACTCCTCGGCGACCAGGCCGTACTCCGTGAGCTGCTGGCGGACCTTGGCCGGGTTGGCCTCCGGCTTGTCGACCTTGTTGACCGCGACGACGATCGGGACACCCGCCGCCTGCGCGTGGTTCAGCGCCTCCACCGTCTGCGGCATGATGCCGTCGTCGGCGGCGACCACAAGGATCGCGATGTCGGTCACCTGCGCACCACGGGCACGCATGGCGGTGAACGCCTCGTGTCCCGGGGTGTCGATGAAGGTGATCGCGCGCTCGATGCCGTCGTGCTCGGTCCAGACCTGGTACGCACCGATGTGCTGCGTGATGCCGCCGGCCTCACCGGCCACCACATTGGTCTTGCGGATCGCGTCGAGAAGGCGCGTCTTACCGTGGTCGACGTGGCCCATGACGGTCACGACAGGAGGACGGATCTCGAGGTCCTCCTCGTTCTCAGCCTCCAGCTCCGCTTCGAGGTCGAGACCGAAGCCCTCAAGGAGCTCCTTGTCCTCGTCCTCGGGCGAGACCATCTGGATCTTGTAGCCGAGCTCGGCCCCGAGGACCTCGAAGGTCGCCTCGTCGAGCGACTCGGTCGCCGTCGCCATCTCTCCGAGGTTGAAGAGGATGGTCACGAGCGTGCCGGGCTGGACGGTGTAGCCGTTCAGGGCCTCGAGCTTGTCGGCGAAGTCGGCGATCGATGCGCCGCGGCGAAGGCGGATGACCTCGCCGTTTCCCTTCTGGACGTTGACGCCGCCGACGACGGGCGCCGACCGCATCTCGAATTCCTGCCGCTTCGCCCTGCGCGACTTGCGCTGCTTGGACTTGCCGCCGCCCTTGCCGAAGGCACCCGCGGTGCCACCGCCGGGGCCACGACCGCGGCCACCGCCGCCGCCGGGACGACCGGCGAAGCCGCCGCCACCGGGCGCACCGGGACGCTGGAAGCCACCGCCGCCGCCCGGACGACCGGGGCCGCCGGGACGCTGCTGGAAGGGCGCGCCGGGACGACCGGCGCCACCGGGACGACCGGCGCCACCGGGACGCGGGGCGCCCGGACGCGGCGAACCGGGGCGGGGAGCCTGCGGACGCGGGATGTTGCCGGGCGTCGGACGCTGACCCATGCCCTGCGACGACGCGAACGGGTTGTTGCCCGGACGCGGACCGGCGGGACGCTGGCCCATGCCCTGCGACGACGAGAACGGGTTGTTGCCCGGACGCGGCGCGCCGCCCGGGCGCGGGGTGGGAGCCGGGCCGGGCGCGGGCTTGCCGCCGGGAGCGGGAGCGGCCGGAGCCGCCTTCGGCGTCGCGGCAGCCGGGGCGGCCGGCGCCTCGGGCGCAGCCGGGGCGGCGGGCGCGGGGCGTGCCGGACCCGGCTTGGCCGCGGGAGCGGCCGGCTTGGCGGGCGACGGCTTGGCGGCCGGCTTCGCAGCGCTCGGCTTGGCCTCGGCCGGCTTGGCGCCGACCTCTGCTTCGAGGGCAGCCCGAAGCTTTCGAGCCACAGGGGGCTCGATCGTCGATGAGGGGCTCTTGACGAATTCGCCGAGCTCCTTCAGCTTCGCGAGGGCGACTTTACTGTCGACGCCGAGCTCGGAAGCGATCTCGTGCACGCGTGGTTTTGCCACAATTCTCCTGTCTGGGGCCTACCCCGGACAGGGCAGACCATTACTTGCGGACGGGTCTCATTTCGAGCCGTTCACTTTGAGTCCATAGCCGTTCAGCCATTTCGCTGGTGGGTGATCTGAAAGGTCTGCGTGTCAAGCGGGCCTGACACACGCAATGCTCGTCCGAATGCGCGACGCCGGAGCGCGATGTCGACGCACTCGCTCGTGTCATGCACCCACGCACCCCGGCCGGTCAGCACGGCTTTCTCGTCTGCGACGAGCACGCCGTCCCTCTCGACGACCCTCAGAAGCGAGGAGCGCGGGGCACGTGCGCGGCATCCCACGCACGTTCGGACAGGTTCCATCCTACCCCCTCAACCTGGACGGACGTCCGTCACGACTCGAGGATGCTGTCGGGCTGGATGTCGATCTTGGCTCCCGTGAGCTTCGCGGCGAGGCGGGCGTTCTGCCCTTCCTTGCCGATCGCGAGCGAGAGCTGGTAGTCGGGGACGAGTGCGCGCACGGCCTTGCTGGCGGCATCGAGCACGAAGCTCGAGGTGACCTTCGCGGGCGACAGCGCGTTCGCGACGAACTTCGCCAGCTCCGCGTCGTAGTCGACGATGTCGATCTTCTCGCCGCCGAGCTCTTCGGTGACGGCGCGCACGCGACGGCCGAGCTCGCCGATGCAGGCGCCCTTGGCATTGATGGCCGGGTCGTTCGCCTTGACCGCGATCTTCGTGCGGTGCCCGGCTTCGCGGGCGAGCGAGACGATCTCGACGAGCCCGGACGCGATCTCCGGGACCTCGAGGGCGAACAGCTTGCGGACGAGACCGGGGTGAGTGCGCGAGACCGTGATCGAGGGGCCCTTGGCGCCCTTCGCGACCGACGTGACGTAGACGCGCAGCCGCGACCCGTGCGTGTACTCCTCGCCGGGCACCTGCTCCTCGGGAGGAAGGATCGCCTCGATCGTGCCGAGGTCGACGTGCACCATGCGCGGGTTGGGACCCTGCTGGATGACACCGGCGACGATGTCGCCCTCCTTGCCGCGGAACTCGCCGAGGATCGCGTCGTCGGCGATGTCACGGAGGCGCTGGCTGATGACCTGCTTCGCGGCGAACGCGGCGATGCGGCCGAAGTCCTCCGGCGTCGACTCCTCCTCGCCGATGACGGCGCCCTCTTCGTCGAGCAGCGGCACATAGACGGCGACATGCCCTGTCTTGCGGTCGAGTTCGGCGCGCGTGCCCTGGGGCAGCTCGCCCGTCGGGGAGGTGTGCTTGGCGTAGGCGGTGAGGATCGCCTGTTCGATGATCCGCACGAGTTCGTCGAAGGGGATCTCCTTCTCACGCTCGACTGTGCGCAGCAGTCCCAGATCGATGTCCACAGGTGCCTCCCTATTCAACTCTTTCGCCGGAGCGTCACCGCCGCGGCATCCACACAACGTTACCTGATGCCGCCTGGGCATGCGCAGGCCCTGCGCCGGCGGAGAGGGCCCCGCTAGCGTGGGCGCATGACCAACGGCGCGAAGCGCGCGGCGGCCAAGCGCGCCGCGCGCGAGGCACGCTCCTCCCCCGCCCTCCGGGCGCTCGCTCGGGGCGGGTACGCGGCCAACGCCGTCGTGCACCTGCTCATCGGCGTCATCGTGATCGCGATCGCCTCGGGCGCCCGCGGCGAGGGCGATCAGGCGGGGGCGTTCAAGACGATCGCGTCGGCCCGGCTCGGGTTCGTGGCCCTGTGGACGCTCGCGACGCTCCTCGCGGCCCTCGGCGTGTGGCACGCCGCGAACGGCCTGCTGGCGAGCAGGTCATCGGACGTGAAGAAGTGGGGCGTGCGCATCTCCGAGTGGGGCCAGGCGGTCGTCTTCCTCGCTCTTGCCTCGATCGCCGGTGCTGTGGCGCTGGGCGCCCGCCCGAACGCCGAGGAGACGGCCGAGGAAGCCAGTCGCGGGGTGCTCGACCTTCCCGGCGGACCGATCGTGCTCGCGCTCGTGGGCGTCGGGATCGGCGTGGGCGGGATCTCGTTCATCGTGATGGGGATCCTGCGCTCCTTCCACAGCAAGGTGGACGTCCCGGACGGGCGTGCAGGCACCGCCATCAGCGCGCTCGGGGTTGTCGGATTCATCGCGAAGGGCATCTCGCTGTCCGTCATCGGCATCCTGCTGATCGTGGCGGCAGTGAAGGTCGACCCCGGCACGGCGGGCGGCCTCGACGGCGCGATCGACGCCCTCCTCGACGTCTGGGGCGGTCCGTTCCTCGTGGGCCTCGTCGGCGCCGGGTTCGTGGCCTACGCGCTCTTCACGTTCTGCCGCGCGCGCTACGCAAAGCTCTGAGGGCTGGCCGCGTGAATCATTCGCGCGGCTCGTCGGGCGGCGAGGCGGCCGGCGCGCTCGAGAACTCGTTGACAGCGCGGATGACCTGGAACAGGCGGCCCACCTGGAACTGATCGAACCGCATGACGATGCGCGGCAGGTTGAGGCGGTCGTCGTCTTCGATCTCCGGGCGCCGGGGACCGCTGCGCTCGATGCGGCCGTCGGCGAGCAGGTGAGAGAAGCGCTCGTTGAGCGAGGCGATCTCGTCGTCCGTCGGCTCCGCGAGCAGGCGGATGACGAGCCGGTCGCCCACCCAGCGCAGCGAGTCGTAGTTGCGCCAGAATCCGGTGATCTCCTGCGCGGCGGCGTGCACCGAGTCGGTGAACAGCACGCGATCCAGATCGTCGGGCGAGATGACCCCGGAGGGGATCAGGTTGCGGTCGGCGAACTCACGGAGTCCCTGCCAGAACGAGCCGCCCGGAGCGTCGAGCAGCACGATCGGCGTGGGCTCGGCCTTGCCTGTCTGCTGGAGCGTGAGCAGCTCGAACATCTCGTCGAGCGTGCCGAAGCCGCCGGGAAGGCACACGAACCCGCGCGACTCCTTGACGAGCATGAGCTTGCGGGTGAAGAAGTACTTCATGGCGACGTTGCGGGTGCCCGCCGCGATGATCTCGTTCGGCTTCTCCTCGAACGGCAGGCGGATCGACACGCCCAGCGAGTTCGAGGGACCGGCGCCCTCGGCAGCGGCCTGCATGATCCCCGGTCCGGCTCCCGTGACGACCATCCAGCCGCGACCGGCGAGTTCGCGGGCCAGGTCGACCGTCGCCGTGTACAGCGGATCGTCCTGCCGGGTGCGGGCGGAGCCGAACACGGTCACCTTCGGCGCGTCGCGGTAGGGCGCGAACAGGCGGAAGGCGCTGCGCATCTCTGACAGCGCGGCCGAGGTGATCTTCAGGTCGAGGCGGGTCGTGTCGTCCAGGCCGAGACCCACGCCCGTGATCAGGATGCGCGAGACGAGCTCGACGTCCTCCGTGATCCCCGCGTCGGCGACGAGCTGCCGGATGTCGGCGGTGACCTCCGCGGGAACTGTGTGATCGGTCATGGTCCCAGCCTGCCACGCTCCTGCCGCCGAGGGGCGGGGAGCGTCACCGATCGGTGAGCTGCGCGACCGCGTCGGCGACGGGGACGACCTGGCGTTCACCCGAGCGGCGATCCCACAGCTCCACCTGACCGTCGGCCGCGCCGCGTCCGACGATGAGGATGCGCGGCACGCCCACCAGCTCAGCGTCGGCGAACTTGACGCCCGGAGACACCTTCTGACGGTCGTCGTAGAGAACGTCGAGTCCGGCCGTCTCGAGCTGCGCCGAGACCTGCTCGGCGAGCTCGAAGGCCACCGAGTCCTTGCCCGTCGCAACCACCTGAACGTCGAACGGCGCCACCGACTCGGGCCACACGAGGCCCTTCTCGTCGTTGTTGAGCTCGGCGATGATGGCGAGGATGCGGGTCACGCCGATGCCGTAGGAGCCCATCGTGACGGTGACGAGCTTGCCGTTCTCGTCGAGCACCTTGAGGCCGAGCGCGTCTGCGTACTTGCGGCCCAGCTGGAACACGTGGCCGATCTCCATGCCGCGCGCGAGGGTGACGGGTCCGGAGCCGTCGGGCGCCGGGTCGCCCTCGCGGACGTCAGCGACCTCGACGAAGCCGTCGGCGAAGAAGTCGCGACCCGCGACAAGCGAGTGCACGTGCTTCTGGTCGATGTTGGCGCCGGTGATCCACCGCGTGCCGTCGACGACGCGCGGATCGAGCAGGTAGCGGATGCCGGTGGCCGACTCCTCGCCAAGCACCGGGCCGGTCTCGGACCAGGGGCCGATGTAGCCCTTGACCAGCAGCGGGTGGCGCTCGAAGTCCTCGGGTGTCGCAGCGGACACCTCGGCGGGCGCGAACGCGACCTCCGCCCGCTTGTCGTCGACTTCGCGGTCTCCCGGGATGCCGACGACCACGAGCTCGCGCGTGCCGTCGATGTGCGTGAGGGCCAGCACGACGTTCTTCAGGGTGTCTGCCGCGGTGACCGGACGGTCGAGCACCTTGTTCGAGTGTGCGACGAGCGTCTCGATCGTCGGGGTGTCGGGCGAGTCGAAGATGACGGGGGCAGGCGCGTCGTCGAACGGGATCGGCTCGGGCACGACTGTCGTGAACGCCTCGACGTTGGCGGCGTAGCCGCCCGCCGAGCGCACGAAGGTGTCTTCGCCCACCGACGTCGGGTGCAGGAACTCCTCCGACTTCGAGCCGCCCATGGCGCCCGCGTCGGCCTGCACGATGACGTACTCGAGACCGAGGCGCTGGAAGATCCGCTCGTACGCGTCGCGCTGCGCCTGGTAACTCGCCTCGAGCCCCTCGTCGGACGCGTCGAAGGAGTAGGCGTCCTTCATGGTGAACTCTCGTCCACGCAGGAGCCCCGCGCGAGGGCGCGCTTCGTCGCGGTACTTGTCCTGGATCTGGTAGATGGTCAGCGGCAGATCCTTGTACGAGGAATACATGTCCTTCACGAGCAGCGTGAAGGCCTCCTCGTGGGTCGGCGCGAGCAGGTAGTCGGCGTCCTTGCGGTCCTTCAGGCGGAACAGGGCGTCGCCGTACTCCTCCCAGCGGCCCGTCGCCTCGTAGGGCTCGCGCGGCATGAGCGCCGGGAAGTGCACCTCCTGCGCGCCCGCGGCGGACATCTCCTCGCGGATGATGCCCTCGATGCGCGCCTTCACCCGCAGCCCCAGCGGCAGCCATGCGAAGATGCCGGGCGCCTGCCTCCGGATGTAGCCGGCGCGCACGAGCAGGCGGTGGCTCGTGACTTCGGCATCCGACGGGTCTTCGCGGAGCGTGCGGAGGAAGAACTTCGAGAGACGTGTGACCACGAACGTCAAGCTTAGTCGCGGCCTGTCGGGGCGCTGTCTGGCCGATGCCGTGCTCACGGCGCCGCGGCCTACACTGGGCCCGTGCCCGCCCGTCGCTCCCGCATCGTCCCCTCCGAGGTCCGGCAGGAGCTCGCCGACTCGCTCGAGGCACTGCGGCGCGCGCTCGACCTGCCCGAGGCGTTCCCGCCCGATGTGCAGGCCGAAGCGGAGCGGGTGGCGCGCGACGTTCCTGTCGACCCCATGGCGTCCGGGCTGGCCGACCTCCGCGACATCGACTTCCTGACGATCGACCCGGCAGGCTCCACCGACCTCGATCAGGCGCTGCATCTGGAGCGCACGGCCTCCGGCGCCGTGCTGCACTACGCGATCGCCGACGTGCCGGCCTTCGTCGCGCCCGACAGCGCCCTGGACGCCGAGGCGCGGCGCCGCGGTCAGACGATGTACGCGCCCGACGGGAGGATCCCGCTGCATCCGCCCGTCATCAGCGAGGACGCCGCGTCGCTCCTGCCCGGCCGCGACCGCAGGGCGTTCGTGTGGCGGTTCGTGCTCGACGAGCGTGCCGAGCCCATCGAGACGACCGTCACCCGCGCCGTGATCCGCTCGCGTCGGCAGTGGAGCTACGTCGAGGCGCAGCGGGCGATCGACGATGGCACGGCACCGCCGGCGCTGATGGCGCTGCCGTGGTTCGGCCGCGAGCGCAGCGCCCGTGAACGCGAGCGCGGGGGCGCGAGCCTCAACGTTCCCGAGTCGCGGATCGTCGCGGAGGCCGACGGCTACCGGCTCGAGCGTGACGAGGGCGTGCCGCTCGAAGACGCCAACGCTCACGTCTCGCTTCTCACGGGCATGGTCGCCGCCGACATCATGCTGCGGGGCGGAGTCGGGATCCTGCGGACGATGCCGCCCGCGCAGGAGGAGGACGTCGCCGAGTTCCGGAGCCAGACGATCGCACTCGGTCTGCCCTGGCGCCTCGACGTGCCCTACGGCGAGTACCTGCGGTCGCTCGACCGTTCGGCGGCGGCGCGCGCCGTCAAGGAGTATGCCGCGGGACTCTTCCGCGGTGCGGGCTACGTCACGTTCGACGGCGAGCTTCCCGAGGAGACGGTGCAGGCGGCGATCGGAGCGCCCTACGCGCACACGACCGCCCCGCTGCGTCGCCTCGTCGACCGGTGGTCGCTCGTGATCTGCGAGGCGCTCGCGAACGGCCGCGACGTGCCGGCCGGAGTGCGGGCGAGCCTGCCGGAGGTGCCCCAGCTCATGAGCCGCAGCTCCCAGAAGGCGAATCAGCTCGCCGCCGGCGCGCTCGACCGCGTCGAGGCGGCCGTGCTGCACGGCGGTGAGGGTCGCGAGTTCGCCGCGACCGTGCTGGCCATGCGCGGCGACGGCGCACGCGTGCAGCTGCAGCGCCCGCCCGTCGATGCGAAGGTGCGGGGGCTCGATGCCGAGCCCGGCTCGATCGTGCGGCTGCGCCTCGTGCGCGCCGATGTCGCCGAGGGCGCCATCGAGTTCGCACCCGAGGCCGTCGAACGCGAGGGAGAGCCGACATGAGCGCGCGCACCGGCGAGACCAGGGTGCTGCTCACGGGCTTCGAGCCGTTCGCCGGCGACGCCGTCAATCCGAGCGGTGACGCCGTGCGCCTCATCGCGGGGACATGGGATGGCGCGCACGAGCTCGTGACGGACGTGCTGCCGGTGACGTTCACGGGCGCGGCGGCGCGCCTCCGCGAACTGATCGAGCGGCATCGCCCCGACGTCGTGATCGCGACGGGGCTCGCGGGCGGCCGCGCGGCCATCGGGGTCGAGCGCATCGCGATCAACCTCGCCGACGCGCGCATCCCCGACAACGACGGCATGCAGCCCATCGACGAGCCCAGCCTTCCCGGCGCGCCCGCCGCGGCGTTCTCGACCCTTCCGGTCAAGGCGATCGCCGCTGCCGTCGCGGCGGCGGGGATCCCGGCGGAGGTGTCGCACACCGCGGGCACGTTCGTCTGCAACCACGTCTTCTTCACGGCTCTGGATGCCGCGCCTCACGCGCGCGCGGGCTTCGTGCACGTTCCGTGGGCATCGGGAGCCGCACCCGGCGATCAGCCGTCCCTCCCCCTCGAGGCGATCGTCACAGCCCTTCGCATCGCGATCGAGACGGCCGTCGAGGGCGAGGAGGCACGACTCCCGGGCGGCGCGCTTCACTGAATGGCTCGTCCTGACGCCGCCACGTCACGCGCCGGCTCCAGCGGCAGGACCCACCTCAGCCAAGGGCCGCCAGCGCGCGTGCAGCGATATCTGCGACGAACTCCTGAGAGTCGCCGCCGTCGACGCTGACCACGTTGACACCATCGCCGGCGAACACGTAGAGGCGGTCACGGGGGGTGAAGATCACGGCGTGCTCCGCTCCGGCCACCGCGACGTCTTCGACGTCGTCGTGGGCGAGGATCGCATCCCACTGCCAGTGGCCGCCGTGCGAGGACTGAAGAGTGATGATGTGGTGCCTCCCGTCAGGAGAGAGCTCGCCGTCGCCGGTGATCCACTGGCACCGGATGCCCAGGCCGGCCTCTCTGAGCATGATGCTCTCGGGCTGTTCACTGCCTTCCCAGAAGCCCGTCCCGTAGTTCTCGCCGAGGACCTCGCCCATTCGCATGTCCTGGCCGAGTGACTCGCAGTCCGAGACCTGCCACCAGGAGGCGTTCCGGTCGACGGGCACCGCATCGATGCCGGCTGAGACGGTCGCCTCGGCCTGGTCGAGGGCTCGCGCCAGGAAGCCCCCGAAGGTGTCGCCCATGGAATATCCCGCCCGGGCCATCAGCCAGACGTCGCCCACCGTGCGCGCCTGGCGGCAGAACGTCGCGTCATAGGACGACTCGCAGAGCGGTTCGGCATAACGCGCCGTGAACTCAGCCGGCACCTGCTCGGCGGGCGCCACCGTGATCTCGAGCTCCTCGATCTCTCCCCAGGGAACGTCGTGTCCCACGAACCACCTGCACGCCAGTCCTCCGGCGGTGGCGAGGGGCGTGAGCTCGATGTACTCCGCGCCGGTGCCCCGCCGCGCGTGCTTCTCGTCTTCGGTCTCCCAGCCCTCCCCCAGTAGGTCGTCGAGCTGCGCGGCGGTGAGCATCCGCGAGCAGTCGCCGCCGAACGGCAGCGTCGGCGCGAGCACCGGCGCGAGCACCGGCTCGGGCGTCGGCGCAGGCGTAGGCGCAGGGCTGGAGGTGGGGGTGGGCGTCGACGTGGGGCTGGCGGTCGGTGATGCAGCGGGCTGCGCCGTGGCGCAGCCCGCTGCGAGCAGGACGGCCGCAGCCACGGCGATGACGGGGCTGAGGCGAGAGCGGTTCATGCCGTTCATCCTCACACCCGTGTCGGCTCCGCACGGCAGGAGGTCAGGTCACGATTGCGTCACACCGATCACGATTCCGTCACGCCCATGCGGGTGCAGGAATATGCGCCCGCGGGGCGAGCCGTGTCGGTGACGCGGAGTAGCCTCTTGCGATCACGAGACGGAGGACCTCATGAGCCGACCGAATCCGACCAATGCCACCGGAACGGGCGTCAAGCTCGGCAACATCACCTTCTACGCCGATGATCCCCAGCGGCTCGCCCGCTTCTGGTCGGACGTCTTCGGCTATCCCTATCGGGAGTTCGACCCAGACCTCGCGTCAGACCTGAAGGCGTCGGGACTGACGGATGCCGACCTGGCATCGCGCGGGCTCGCGGAAGACCCGGCAGGCGTCGGTCCGCGCTTCTTCTTCCACCACGCCGACGGCCCGAAGCGGGGCCGCAACCGCCTGCACCTCGACATCACCGTGACAGACGGGGCGGACGACCCTGAGACGCGTCTCGATGAGGAGAAGGACCGACTGGTCGCCCTCGGGGCCACCGTCGTCCGCCTGATCGATCAGCAGTGGGGGCCGTGGCCGGAGCACTATTACCAGATGCGCGACCCCGAGGGGAACGAGTTCTGCCTCCAGTGAAAGGCTCCGGGCGTCTCGCGCGTCGCGTCAGTCCTTCCCGATGACGCGCGCGAGCGGGCCGACGCCCTCCCGGCGCTCGAACACCAGGTGCGTCTCGGTCGTGCGCACGGTCTCATGCACCGTGATGTGCTGCAGCACGATGTCGCGGAGGGCCGCGGCATCCTCTACCGCCACGTGCACGAGGAAGTCGTCTTCACCGGCGACATGGAACACCTCGATGACGCCGGGAACCCGCACGAGCGCATCGAAGAGCTGGCTGACTCCGCCGCGCGTGTGCCTCCCGAGCCGTACGCGGATCACACCCTGCAGGGGCAGGCCGAGAGCCGCGGTGTCGAGCACGACGCGCACGCCCTCGATCACACCTCGCGAACGCAAGGACCGCAGGCGGTATGCGCACGTCGATTCCGGAATGCCCAGGGCGTCGGCGAGCGCCTTGTTCGAGCGAGCAGGCTGCTCGACATGCGCGGCCAGCAGCCTCAGGTCGAGATCGTCGAGCCCGCCGGGAACGGATTGCTGATCGGTCAAGTCACCGGCTCCTTCATCGGCCTGCGTTGCAGGCTCTGCAATGAGCATGCCCGTATCACGGCTCCTTCGGCAAGGTCGGTCGACATGATCGGCGGCGTCCGCAATGCTGACGACATGACCGCATCCGCCCGCACCCGAATCACCGGCCGCTTCGAGACGGTCGCCGTCCACGGCGGCCGAGAGGACTTCGAGTCGCTGGGAGTCCACGCGCCGCCCCTGGATCTGTCGTCGACGTACCCGCTGCCCGGTGTCGAGATCGGGGGCGACTCATACGAGGCGCTCGCGACCGGCGGTCAGCCGATCGAGGGCGGAAGCCACGTCTACGCGCGGCTGTGGAACCCGACGGTCGCCCGCTTCGAAGATGCTCTCGCGCAGCTCGAGGGCGCCGAGGCCGCGGTCGCGTTCTCGTCGGGCATGGCGGCCGTCACTGCGGCGCTGATGGCGCACACGACGTCGAAGGGAAAGCCCCACGTGGTCGCGGTGCGCCCCCTCTACGGCGGCACCGACCACCTGCTGGCCACCGGCATGCTGGGCACCGAAGTCACGTACTGCGAGGTCGAGGAGATCGGCGGGAGCGTGCGCCCAGACACGGGCCTCGTCATCGTCGAGACGCCCGCCAACCCCACGCTGGAGCTCGTCGACATCTCGCGAGTCGTCGCGCAGGCCGGAGACGTGCCCGTGCTCGTCGACAACACCTTCGCCACACCCGTGCTGCAGAACCCCCTCGCCCATGGCGCGGCGATGTCGCTGCACAGCGCCACCAAGTACCTGGGCGGACACGGGGACGTGATCGGCGGAGTGATCGCGTGCAGCGAGCAGACTGCCGAGGCGCTGCGTCCGGTCCGCGCGCTCACGGGTGCGATCCTGCACCCTCTCGCCGCCTACCTGCTCCACCGCGGTCTCCCGACGCTTCCCTTGCGGGTGCGCGCGCAGCAGGACGCCGCGGCACGCATCGCACAGTGGCTCGCCGACCACCCCGCCGTCAGCGAGGTCTTCTACCCGGGGCTCACGGGCGACCCGCTGATCGGCACGCAGATGCGGGGCGGCGGCGCCATGATCGCCATCCGGCTGCGCGGCGGCTACGACGCAGCCGCCCGGGCAGCCAGCGCGACCACGCTGTTCTGCCACGCGGTCTCGCTCGGGGGCGTCGACTCGCTCATCCAGCACCCCGCGGCGCTGACGCACCGGCCGGTGGCGCCCGAGGCGCGACCCGGTGCCGACATCCTGCGTCTGTCGGTGGGGCTCGAGCACGTGGACGACCTCATCGCCGACCTTGCCGGGGCCCTGGCATCCATCCCGGAGCGCACCACCGCGGCCGCGGCATCGATCACGACGGAACGGCAGCCCGCAGCCGCGCGGTGACGCTCAGGCCGTGACGACCTGGGCGGTCCCCAGGGGCGCGTCGGGACCCATCTCAGCGGCGATGCGGTTGGCTTCCTGGATGAGCGTCTGGACGATCTCGGCCTCAGGCACCGTCTTGATGACCTCGCCCTTGACGAAGATCTGTCCCTTTCCGTTGCCGCTCGCCACGCCCAGGTCGGCTTCGCGCGCTTCGCCGGGGCCGTTGACGACGCAGCCCATGACCGCGACGCGCAGCGGCACCGTCATGTCCTTGAGGCCCTCGGTCACGTCGTTCGCGAGCGTGTAGACATCGACCTGCGCGCGACCGCACGACGGGCACGACACGATCTCGAGCTTGCGTTCGCGCAGGTTGAGCGACTGCAGGATCTGGTGACCGACCTTGACCTCCTCGGCGGGCGGGGCCGAGAGCGAGACGCGGATGGTGTCGCCGATGCCCTCCGCGAGCAGGATGCCGAAGGCCGTCGCCGACTTGATCGTGCCCTGGAAAGCGGGGCCGGCCTCCGTGACGCCAAGGTGGAGCGGCCAGTCGCCGCGCTCCGCGAGCAGGCGGTACGCCTTGACCATGACGATCGGGTCGTTGTGCTTGACCGAGATCTTGAAGTCGTGAAAGTCGTGCTCTTCGAACAAGGAAGCCTCCCACACCGCGCTCTCGACGAGCGCCTCGGGAGTCGCCTTGCCGTACTTCTCGAGCAGACGACGGTCGAGCGATCCGGCGTTGACGCCGATGCGCAACGAGACGCCCGCCGCCTGCGCCGCCTTCGCGATCGCGCCGACCTGGTCGTCGAACTTGCGGATGTTGCCGGGGTTCACGCGGACGGCGGCACAGCCGGCATCGATGGCCTGGAAGACGTACTTCGGCTGGAAGTGGATGTCGGCGATGACCGGGATCTGGCTCTTCTTCGCGATGATCGGCAGCACATCGGCGTCGTCCTGCGAAGGGACGGCGACCCGCACGATCTCACAGCCGGATGCCGTGAGTTCGGCGATCTGCTGAAGCGTCGCGTTGATGTCGGTCGTCGGCGTCGTCGTCATCGACTGCACGCTGACCGGGGCGTCCCCGCCGACGAGGACCTTGCCGACCTTGATCTGGCGACTCTTGCGGCGCGGGGAGAGGACCTCCGGCACACGCGGCATACCGAGATTGACTGCTGGCACGATCCCCAGCCTACGCCGCGCCCGCCGTGTGAAGGCTGGGACACCGGCACCGCGCGGTGAAGCGACGGCGTTCTGATAATCTGACCGCATGTTCGCGAACACCTCCTGGTGGCTCAACCGCTGAGGCGGTGTGCTCGCGACCCTGATCACAGACCGCCCATCGAGGCGGTCTTTTCTTTCCCGCGACCGCCCGACTGCATGAAAGGCCCGGCGATGAACGCGAGCCAGACGAACCCGACGGATGAGCTGCGCACGGCCGTGGAGGCCGGACGTCCCTTCGCCCTGATCGCGCGCGACCCGCACACCGTCGAGGTGCTCACGGGGGAGATCGTCGACGTGCCGCTGCTCGCCGACATCCCTCTGCACGACGCCGACGGCGCGCCGCGGGAGGTCCTCGCTCTCGTGCCGTTCCGTCAGGTGGTCGAGCGTGGCTTCGAGTGCCACGACGACCGCGCTCCGCTGCGCTGCCTCCTCGTCGACGCCCACACCTCCGCGTCCCGCGAGGACATCGTCCAGGTGCTGCCGCAGGCCCCCGTGCCGCTGGGCGAGCCGGGCTTCGACATCACGGATGCCGAGTACGCCGACATCGTGCGTCGCGTCATCGCCGACGAGATCGGGCACGGCGAGGGCGCCAACTTCGTCATCCGGCGCGACTTCACCGCGACCGTCGACGCCGACCCTGTGGTGGCTGGCGCTACGTGGTTCCGCGCGCTGCTCGAGCACGAGCGCGGCGCCTACTGGACCTTCCTCATCGTCACGCCCGGCCACGTCGCGGTGGGTGCGAGCCCGGAGGCTCACGTCAGCGCGCACGGCGGCGTCGTGACCATGAACCCGATCTCGGGCACCTTCCGCCACCCGCTGGGCGGCGCGACCGTTGAGACCCTCAGCGAGTTCCTCTCGTCGACGAAGGAGACCGAGGAGTTGTTCATGGTCGTCGACGAAGAGCTCAAGATGATGTCGGCCGTCTGCAGCGACGGCGGCCGCATCACGGGTCCGCATCTGAAGGAGATGTCACGGCTGACCCATACGGAGTACATGCTCCGCGGCCGCAGCTCGATGGACCCTCGTGACATCCTCCGCGAGACGATGTTCGCTCCCACGGTCACCGGTTCCCCCATGCAGAACGCGTGCACCGTCATCACGCGGCACGAGCGTTCGCCACGCGGCTACTATTCCGGCGTCGCCGCGCTGTTCACGCCGACCGCGAGCGGCGGCCACGACCTCGATGCGCCGATCCTCATCCGCACCGCGTACCTGGTCGACGGTGCCCTGCGCGTTCCCGTCGGCGCCACGCTCGTGCGGCACTCCGACCCTGACGGCGAGGTCAGCGAGACCCACGGCAAGGCCGCCGGCGTGCTGGGCGCGCTCGGAGCGGTCGAGCGTGACCGCGTGGCCGAGCTGCGCACCGCCGACGACGAGGACGCCCCCGCGGCCGAGCCCCGCCGCCTCGCCGATGACCCGTCGATCGCGGCGCTGCTGGCCGCTCGCAATGAGCGGCTCGCGGCGTTCTGGCTCAACCCGCAGGACGGCGCTGACCACCACGGGCCCTTCGCCGGCCGCAGCGCGATCGTCGTGGATGCCGAGGACCGCTTCACGACGATGCTCGCCCACCAGCTGCGCCACCTCGGCTTCGAGGTGGCGATCACTCCGTGGACCGACGCCGATCCCGCCGCGATCGACGTGGCCGACATCGTCGTTTCCGGCCCGGGCCCCGGTGACCCGCGCGATCCGGACAGCCCGCGGCTGGCGCGCATGCGCGACGTCGTCGCTGCCCGGCTGGCATCCCGCCGACCGCTGCTCGCCGTGTGCCTGAGCCACCAGGTGCTCGCACACCGCATCGGCATCGACCTCGTGCCGCTCGACGCGCCGCACCAGGGCCTGCAGAAGTCGGTCGACGTGTTCGGGCGGCAGGCGTCGATCGGGTTCTACAACACGTTCACGGCGCGCGTCCCTGCGGGCACGACTCGCATCGGCGACACCCAGGTCGCCGCCGACCCGGCGACAGGCGATGTCTACGCACTGCGCGGACCGGGCTACGCCTCGGTGCAGGGCCACCTCGAGTCGATCCTGTCGCGCGACGGTCTCGAGACGCTCGAGCGCCTGGTCTCGCACGCGCTGACGACCGCCGAGGGCTGAGCCTCCCGCACGGCCCGATCAGCCGAACAGCTGCACGGGGTTGACGATGTCGGCGAGGATCAGCACGCCGCCCATCACGATGAGCGCGATCACGACGACGAAGGTGACGGGCACGAGCTTCGTCGCGTCCACGGGCTTCGGCGGCGGGCGACGGAACAGCTTCGCCCACGCGCGCTTAAGGCCGTCCCACAGGGCTACGACGACGTGACCGCCGTCGAGAGGCAGCAGCGGGATGAGGTTGAAGACGAACAGCGCGAGATTGAGGCCTGCGAGCAGCTCGAGGATCGCGGCCGCGCGATTGAGCACGGGCGCATCGACGGCGGCGACCTCACCCGCGAGGCGCCCCGCGCCGACGATCGACAGCGGACCGTTGGGGTCTCGCTCGACGCCCGTGACCATGTCGACAGCCGTCTCATACACCCGCGCGGGCAGCTGCCACATGATCGCGGCGATCTGCCCCGTGCGGTCGAACGCCGACTGGGCCCCTGACCAGAGCGGCTCGCGGACGTAGTCGACGGCGGCCGTCATGCCGACGAAGCCGACCTCGGCGACCGTCACGTCGCCGTCCGCATCGAGGACCTCTCGCTCGGCGAGCATCGGGGTCACCTCCAGGGCGACCTCCCGGCCATCGCGCTCCACGACGATCGGCAGGGCCTGGTCGGGCGACGCCTGGATGATCATCGACGCCTCGGCGAAGGTCGACACCGGCATCCCGTTCACCGACACGAGCACATCACCGGGACGGATCCCGCCCGCGGCCGCGGGGGATGCGGGATCGGCATCCGAGCACTCGGTCTGCGTCGCATCAGACGGCAGCACGCACTCGCTCACCGCGGCGACCGTCGTCGTGGCGGTCTGGACGCCGATGCCCGACATGACGATCGTGAGGATGACGATCGCCAGCAGGAGGTTCATGGCAGGACCGCCGAGCATGACGACGATCCGCTTCCATACCGGCAGCTGGTAGAAGGCGCGACCCTCGTCGTCGGCGGCGATCGTCTCGTCGTTGGCGGCGCGGGCGTCCTGCACCATGGTGGCGAAGAAGCCGCCGGCGGCGCGGCCCTCGGCCCGCGACGGCGGATACATGCCGGCCATCGAGATGAACCCGCCGAGGGGCAGCGCCTTGAAGCCGTACTCGGTCTCGCCGATCCGCCGGGACCACAGCGTCGGCCCGAACCCGATCATGTACTGGCCCACGCGCACCCCGAAGCGCTTGGCGGGGGCGAGGTGGCCGAGCTCGTGCAGTGCGATCGAGACGGCGAGCCCGACGACCAGCAGAACGACGCCGATGACGAAAGCGAGGACGGTCACGAGAGCCCAGGCTACGCGTGCCGCCTTTGAATCAGCCCACACATCGCCGGGATAGGCTCGACGTGTGGAGCGGATGCGAATGCGCGCGCGCCAGGAGCGCGCCCTGCGCGGGACGGCGGCCGCCGCCGTCGCCTCGATCACGGCCGCTGCCGCCCACACTCTGGCCGGAGGCGGCGCTCCCGCGTGGTGGCTCGTTCTGGTCACGACCCTGCTCGCATCGCCCCTCGCGGTGGCGATCATCGGACGCGCTCCCACTCGGATCGGCACTGCCGCGGTCGTCGTCCTCGCGCAGGGGCTCCTGCACGTCGCCTTCGCCGCGGTCGGCACGGACGCCCCTCATGCGGCTCTCGGCCACCACGCGAGCACGGTATCCGTCGCGCTCGCGCTCGGCTCCGGCGGCCACGTGCACCTGACCGCGGGCATGGCGGCGGCGCACCTCGTCGCCGCAGCCGCCACCGTCGTGCTGCTCTCGCACGGCGAGCGCCTCGTCCGCGCAATCGCGCGGGGCCTGCGGCGCCTCCTGTCGACGGCGCGACCGTCGCTGCCGCGCGTCCACGCCGTGCCGCAGGCCGCTCACGCGGTTCGCTTGCCGTCGGTCGCCCTCTTCCTGTCTGCTCTGTCTCGCCGAGGTCCCCCCGCGCTCGCGCTGTGAACAGCCTGCGCACGACTTCGACAGAACACAGAGAGAGACCATTCATGACCCCGACCGCTTCACCGCGCCGTCACGCGCGCCTCACCGCCGGCGGCATCGCCCTCGGCGCCACCCTGGTGCTCGCCGCGCCGCTCGCGGCATCCGCCCACGTCCACGTCACACCCGACGAGTCCGTCGCCGGCGCGTCGAGCCGCCTGACCTTCTCCTTCAGCCACGGCTGCGAAGGCGCGGCGACGACCGCGCTCGTCTTCACGGTTCCTGACGGCGTCGACGGGATCACGCCCGTCTACGAGGGAGGCTGGAGCGTCGAGCGCGAGCTCGGCGACGACGGCATCGCGACGCAGGTCGCGTTCACGCCCGCCACGCCCATCGACGACGGCCTGAGCGCGTCGGTCTCGATGGACGTGATCTTCAGCTCAGCGGCATCCGGCACCGAGGTGGCGTTCCCCGTGCTGCAGAAGTGCGGCGATTCGCAGCACGACTGGGCACAGGTGGCCGAGGAGGGCCAGGACGCCCACGACCTCGACTCCCCCGCCCCCGTCGTCGCGGTCGGCGAGGCGGCGGAGACCGCGGAACATGGCCACGGCGACGACGCACCCGCTCCCGCGGCGGTCGGCGACGGGTCGGATCCTGTCGCCCGCTGGCTGTCTGGCGGCGCGCTCGTCGCGGCCGTCGCAGCCCTCCTCGTCGCGCTCGTGCGTCGTCGCCGCGCCTGACGCTGCACGGCGCAAACGGCCGGGCCGTCGCGGCATCCGCTGCGGCCCGGCCGTTCCCGATCCGGGGCTCGGGCGTCACCCACCGAGCGCAATCGCGCACGACGAACCCCGCCGAAGCGGCTGCCCGGTGAGAGGATGGTGGGGCCATGGCTGACTATGCGACTCCGCCCGTGCTGCGCCCCGAGAACCCGGTGGAGCGGCCCCTCGCCGAACTCGCGGAGCGATTCGCCGACCGTGTGATGGGAGACACCGCGGGCGTGTCGGTGCGCGGCGTCACGCTCGCCACTTCGGACCTGCGGCCCGGTGAGGTCTTCGTCGCGCTGCAGGGAGCCAAGCGTCACGGTGCCGACTTCGCACAGCAGGCAGCCGGCCAGGGCGCCGTCGCGATCCTCACTGACGAGGCGGGAGCGGCCACAGCCCAGGCGACGGGCCTGCCCGTGCTCGTGCTTGCAGACCCGCGGGCGAGCCTCGGCGCCGTCTCAGCGTGGGTGTACGGGACCGACACGGACGCTCCGCTGACGTTCGGCATCACGGGCACCAACGGCAAGACGAGCGTCTCGCACCTCATCGAAGGCATGCTGCGCGCGCTCGGGCGCACGACGGGACTGTCCTCGACGGCGGAGCGTCACATCGCCGGTCAGGTGATCCCCTCGCGACTCACCACGCCCGAAGCGTCCGAGATGCACGCACTGCTCGCTCTCATGCGAGAGCGCGGCGTCGACGCGATCATGATCGAGGTGAGCGCTCAGGCGCTCACACGCCACCGCGTCGACGGAATCGTGTTCGACGTCGCAGGGTTCACGAACCTGACGCACGACCACCTTGACGACTACGGCGATATGGCCACCTATCTCGCAGCCAAGCTCGCGCTGTTCCAGCCCGATCGCTCGCGTCACGCCGTCGTATGCGTCGACTCGCCCGAGGGGCGCGAGATCGCGGCGCGCAGCGGCGTGCCCGTCACGACCGTCGTCACCCCGGCCCTCGCCGACGGCGCCGTCGACGCCGACTGGACCGCCGAGCTCATCGACGAGCGCCAGGACGGCACGGCCTTCCGCCTCATGCACCGCGACGGCCGGTCGCTCCAGACGACCGTGCCGGTCATCGGGCCGCACATGGCATCGAACGCGGCCCTCGCGATCGTCATGCTCCTCGAGGCGGGCTTCCCCTGGCCCGATGTCACCGCCCTCGTCGACGGGCGCCGCATCCCGGCTGAGCTCCCCGGCCGCATCCAGCGAGTCTCCGGCGCGCGCGGCCCTGCCGTCTACATCGACTTCGCGCACTCCCCCGACGCATTCGTCAAGACGCTCGAAGCCGTGCGCCACGTCACGCCGGGCCGCATCATCATGGTGACGGCCGCGAACGGCGACCGTGACGTGACCAAGCGCGCCGACATGGGAAGCACCGCCGTGCTCGGCAGCGACGTGCTGGTGATCACGGATCAGCATCCGCGGTCGGAGGACCCCGCGCTCATCCGGGCCGCCCTCATCGAAGGTGCGCGCGCCGCCCGGCCCGACGCGGAGATCCACGAGTGCACCCCGCCTGAGAAGGCGATCGAGTTCGCGGTGTCGCTCGCGGGCGACGGGGATGCTGTGCTGTGGGCAGGTCCGGGCCACCAGCGGTACCGCGAGATCCAGGGTGTGCGCACCCCGTTCGACGCGCCAGGTCTCGCGCGCGACGCGCTCCGCAGAGCCGGCTGGCCCGCCGACGACGCGAGCTGACCGCGTGCCGTCGCGTCAGGCGGCGGCGATCAGCCGGTCGGCCTCGGCGCGCGCCCAGCGCTCTGCCTCGGCGAGGCTCTCGCGGGTCAGCTCGCGCGGAGCATCGTGGCGGTCGACGACACGTGCGACCGTGTCGACGATGCCGAGGAAGCTCAGCGCACCATCGTGGAAGGCGTCGACGGCCTGCTCATTGGCCGCGTTGAAAACCGCCGGATAGGTGCCGCCTGCGCGTCCCACCCGTTTGGCGAGGTCGACAGCCGGGAACGCGGCCGCGTCGAGGGGCTCGAATGTCCACGCTGTCGGGCGGCTCCAGTCGATGGGCGCGCCCACGCCAGCCACGCGGTGCGGCCAGTCGAGCCCGAGCGAGATCGGAAGCCGCATGTCGGGCGGCGACGCCTGGGCGATCGTCGACCCGTCGACGAACTCGACCATCGAATGCACGACCGACTGGGGATGCACGACGACATCGATCGCGTCGTAGTCGACGTCGAACAGCAAGTGCGCCTCGATCACCTCGAGGCCCTTGTTGACGAGCGTCGCCGAGTTCGTCGTGACGACCCGCCCCATGTCCCACGTCGGGTGCGCGAGGGCCTGCGCCGGCGTCACTTCGCCGAGCTCGTCGCGCGTGCGACCTCTGAACGGCCCTCCCGATGCCGTCAGCACGAGCCGGCGGACCTCGGCGTGCTCACCGCTGCGAAGCGACTGCGCGATCGCCGAGTGCTCCGAGTCGACCGGCACGATCTGGCCCGGAGCGGCGAGCGCCGTGACGAGATCTCCCCCGACGATGAGCGACTCCTTGTTGGCGAGAGCCAGCGTGCGCCCCGTCTCCAGCGCGGCGAGGGTGGGTCCGAGTCCGACCGAGCCGGTGATGCCGTTGAGCACGACGTCGGCATCGACCGACCGCACGAGCCGTTCGGCGTCGTCGGCCCCGAGAGCCGTCTCGGTCACACCGAACTCGGCTGCCTGCGCGGCGAGTCCCTCACGGTCGGTGCCGGCCGCGAGGCCAACCACCTCGAAGCGGTCGCGCCGCGTGCGGATGACGTCGAGCGCCTGAGTCCCGATCGAACCAGTGGAGCCGAGGATCAGAACACGCCGCATACCGCCAGCCTAGAAGGTCACTCCGCTTCGACGTGCTGGGCGCCGAGGATGTCGACGACGAACACGAGGGTCTCGCCCTTGAGGTCTTCCTCGTTGATCTCGCCCTCGCCGTAGCCGTCGGCCGGCGGGATCACGACGAGCGCCTGCGATCCGACCTTGAAGCCGTCGAGTGCCTTCTGGAAGCCGGTCACGAAGCCGGTGGTCTGGCCGGTGTAGGGAGACTTGCCGTTCCAGGTCTCGTCGAAGACCTCGCCGTTCGACCAGCGCACGCCGGAGTACTGGATGAGCACGTAGTCACCCGACTGCACCTCGTAGCCGTCGCCCTCCTTGAGCGTCGCGACCTGGGTCTCGGTCGGCGCCTCGGCATCCGGGATCTCGATCGTCGGAGCGCCGTCGTCGGCGAGCGTCACGGCAGGCATTCCCTCGACCGGCTCCTGCGGCTCGCCCCACGCGGCGGTCGGCACGACGCCCAGCAGGTCGAGCACGTACACCTCGGCGCCGATCGCCTCGGTCGTGTCGGTGGCGGGGGTCTCCGGGAACGCGGCCGCCACACGGGTGCCGGGGGCGTTGCAGCCGAGGATCTGACCCAGCGGGTTGTCGGCCGAGATCTGCGACGGCAGGAGCTGACCCGGCTCGTAGCCGATCGTGACGAGCTCCTCACCCGACTCGGCGCTGTACGCCGCCAGCGCGTACTGCACATAGTCGCCGGCCTGCGTGGGCTCGCCGTCGCCCTCGTCGAGGACGGTGGCCTGCAGTTCGCTGACCTCCAGGGGCGCATCGAAACTGACCTGGGGCGCGTCGCCCGCGTCGCCTTCGACCTCGACCGCCTCCGAGGCGGAGCCCGACGGCGCGATCGCGCCGCAGAGGTCTGCCGACGCCGTCGAGGTCGCCGTGGGGTCGGGGGTGCTCGACCCGGTGCAGCCGGCGAGCAGGAGCGCCGAAGCGGCGACGATGGACACGGTGGCAAACGGGCGCAGACGCACGGGGGACCTCACGGGAAAGGGACGATGTCGGTCCATCCTTTCGCACCTTCTTCTGTCTGGGCTGTGAAGGCGGGGCCCAGGCGGGCATGCCCGCGACGGAATGGATTCGGGAGTAACCTCGTCTGGTGACCGAAGCGCAGACGCCTGACCCCACGTCGGCGTCCCCCTCCTCGGAGGAGGTCTCCGGCGTCGGCCTCACCTACTTCATCGGACGATGGGTCGTCGCGCCCTTGGCACGCCTCATCTGGCGCCCTCGCATCGAGGGAGCGTCGCACATGCCCCGCAAGGGCCCCGTCATCCTCGCCAGCAACCACCTGTCGTTCATCGACTCGTTCGTCATCCCGATGTTCGCTCCCCGCCCCGTGTACTTCCTCGCGAAGTCCTCGTACTTCGAAGGCAAGGGCATCGCAGGCTGGTTCAGTCGGCAGTTCTTCACCGCGATCGGAGCGACGCCCGTGCAGCGCGGCGCTGGCCAGGCGGCCCTCGACGCCCTCGACCAGCAGCGGCGCATCCTGCAGTCCGGCCGGGCGATCGCGCTCTACCCCGAGGGCACCCGCTCACTCGACGGCCGTCTCTACAAGGGCCGCACCGGCGTCGCGTTCCTCGCGCTCGAGACCGGCGCCCAGGTGGTGCCCGTCGGTCTCATCGGCACGAACGACGCGATGCCGGTCGGAGCGAAGTGGCCGCGCCTGAAGCCGCGCGTGACGATCCGCTACGGCGAGCCCCTCGACCTGTCCCACCATGGTCCGGCGTCGTCGGGTCGTGCCCGTCGGCACGCGACCGACGAGATCATGGCCGCGATCCACGCGCTGTCGGGCCAGGAGCTTGCCGGCGCTTACAACGAGGCGCCGGCGCAGAACCCCGTCGAGCGCATCAGGCAGGCGCTGCCGCACGAGCGCCGCTGACCGCTCTCACGCGACGGTGATCGTCGCCTCGTGCCGCACGGGGAAGTTCACGCTGTTGGCGATGAAGCACCACTCGTGTGCCTGCTCGTGGGCGGCGGCGGCGGCATCCCTCATCGACTCCTCGGCGACGACGACCGTCGGGCGCAGCACCACTTCGGTGAATGCTCCCCCGCCGCGGCCGTCTTCGACCATGGTTCCCGTCGCATGGTCGGTGTACGAGACGACCACGACGCCGGTCGTGACGCACGCGTGGAGATAGGACAGCAGGTGGCACTCCGAGAGGGCGGCCAGCAGCAGGTCCTCCGGGTTCCAGCGAGCCGGGTCGCCGCGGAACGGCTTGTCGCTGGATGCCAGGAGGTCGGGTTTGCCGTCGATCGACAGCGTGACGGCGCGGTCGTAGTCGCGGTAGCCGCTCGTCCCGGTCCCCCGGTTTCCCGTCCAGGTGGTCTCGACTGTGTAGTGGTGTTCCCCGATCACATGGTCAGTCTGCCATCGGTCGGGACCGTGCGCGGCGATAGGCTGGGCGTCGTGACGCAGACCTTCTCCGTGTCCTCCGCCGTCGAGCTGGCGGTCGTCGAGCGCAATGGCTTCATCGAGTCGCGGCACAGCGGATCCGCCGTCGTCGTCGACTCCGACGGGGTCGTGATCGACTCGCGCGGTGACGTCGACTCGCCGATCCTTCCTCGCTCAAGCCTCAAGCCCCTGCAGGCGCTCGCGTGCGCGACCGCGGGCGCGCCCCTGGACGGCGAGCGCCTCGCATTGGCGACGGCGAGCCACTCGGGAACCGACAGGCACGTCGGGGTCGTGCGCGAAGTGCTGGACGCCGCCGGACTCGACGAGTCGGCGCTGCAGTGCCCGCCCGCGTGGCCGGGCGACACCGCGACGCGTGATCAGCTCGTGCGTGACGGCGACGAGCCGGCGCGCGTGCGCATGAACTGCTCCGGCAAGCACGCCGCGATGCTGCTCACCTGCACCGTCAACGGGTGGGACCCGACGACCTACCTGGATCCGTCGCATCCCCTCCAGGCGCACATTCGCGAGGTGGTGGAGCGGCTGACAGGCTCGAAGATCGCCGCGACGGCCGTCGACGGCTGCGGCGCTCCCGTGCACGCGATGAGCCTGACAGGGCTGGTGCGCGCGATCCATCGGATCGGCACGTCGTCGGAGCGGTCGCCGTTCGCGCTGCACCGGCTCGCGGGCACCCTCGTGCGCACCGTGCGCGAGAATCCGTGGGCGATCGACGGGCCCGGCCGGCCCGACACGATCGCGATCGAGCGACTCGGCGTGTTCGCCAAGGGCGGCGCCGAGGGCGTGATGGTGATGGTGGCCCCGAACGGCACGACGACGGCGCTCAAGGTGCTCGACGGCAACGGGCGTGCGGCGACGGCGATCGCGCTCCGACTGCTCGAGAGGCACGGGGCTCTGGCATCCGCTGATGTGGCGGCCACACTCGCACAGCTTCCGCTGACGGTGACCGGCGGCGGACAGGACGTCGGAGCGATCCGCCCGACCGTGTAGCCCCGTCTCGGGGCGGGAGAGGACATCAATGAGGATCAGCGTTCCCACCGAGATCAAGAACAGCGAGTACCGCGTCGCCCTGACGCCGTCGGGCGTGCATGACCTGGTCGCGGCCGGGCATGAGGTGTTCGTGCAGCGCGGGGCCGGGCTGGGCTCATCGATGACCGACGAGGAGTATGCGGACGCGGGCGCGACCCTGCTCGACGACGCCGCTGAGGTGTGGGCCCGGGCGGAGCTGCTCCTCAAGGTGAAGGAGCCGATCGAGAGCGAGTACGACTACTTCCGCGACGATCTCGTGCTCTTCACTTACCTTCATCTGGCGGCGGATCGTCCGCTCACTGAGCGCCTCGTGGCCGACCGCGTGACCGCGATCGCCTACGAGACGGTGCAGCTGCCGGGTGGCGGCCTGCCGCTGCTCGCACCCATGAGCGAGGTGGCGGGGCGTCTGGCGCCGACGGTGGGCGCCGCGACGCTCATGCGCTCGGCCGGTGGCCTCGGGCTGCTCATGTCGGGGGTGCCGGGCACGCGGCCGGCTGCCGTGACGATCATCGGCGGTGGCGTAGCGGGCGCGAATGCGGCCGTGATCGCCGCTGGGCTCGGCGCCGATGTCACGATCTTCGACACCAACATCCAGCGTCTGCGGTATCTCGACGACCATTTCCAGGGGCGCGTGAAGACGGCGGCGTCCAACCCGCTCGATCTCGACCGTGCCGTGGTGGGGAGCGATCTCGTGATCGGATCGGTGCTCATTCCGGGGGCGAAGGCGCCGAAGCTGGTGACGAACGACATGGTCTCGCGCATGCGGCCGGGGTCGGTGCTGGTCGACATCGCGGTCGATCAGGGAGGCTGCTTCGAGGACACTCGACCGACGACGCACGCCGAGCCGACGTTCACGGTGCACGACAGCGTCTTCTACTGCGTGGCGAACATGCCGGGCGCCGTTCCCAACACATCCACCTCCGCGCTGACGAACGCGACGGCGCCGTATGTGAGGAGGATCGCCTCGCTAGGCTGGCAGGCGGCGCTCACGGCAGACCCCGCCCTGGCGAGCGGGCTCAACACCGCCGCAGGCGCCGTGGTCAACGAGGGCGTCGCTTCGGCCCACGGTCTCCCGCTCGTCGCACGTCAGGACGTGCTCTAGGCTTCGCGTGTCATGGGGCCGCCGACGGCTCATGTCGGGAGCACGATTCTCGTGACGATGCCGTCGGGAGTGCGCAGCCAGGCCCGCGCCGCATGGGGCTTCGCGTAGGGAGGCGGCTGCGGGTCTCCGGTGACGGCGCGATATTGGGCTGCGCACGCGACGTCGATGAGGGTCAGGGCGCACGCGCGTGCATCGGCGAGGGCCCGCCACTGCGCGAGCCATACGTCGGGCGCTCCCCAGACGACGTTGCCGGGACGCCACGCGAGGCCGGGTTCGTCGACACGGGCGATGACTGCGCCGCGGGAGCGCCACGACTCGAGCACGGCCTGGGTGCGCGGCCCGTCGAAGGCGACGAACGCAACGGGATGTCGCTCGGGATGCCATGGGGACTCGCGTGGCGCCACCGAATCGGCCTCGGGCGCCTCGACGCCGGTGCCCGGTGTCCACAGCACCTGTGTCAGCACCCCATCGAGGTGGCCTCGCCCAGGCGGAAGGCGAGTGAAGTCGGCGCTCTCGCCTCCGGATGCGAGGTAGTCGGTGCGCGTGGCGTGCGCCAGCAGCAGCCGCCTCGGGAGGGACTCGATGATACGGGCGACCGGGCCGGTGGACCGCTGCGCGGACACGACGACACGGACGCCGCGGGAGCGGGCCTCGCGCGCCAGGCGTTCGAGCCGGTCGCGCGCGATCGTCGCGTGATCACCCCCGAGCCGGCCCAGCAGCACATCGACATCGTCGACGAGGATGACGCCGCCCGGCGCAAGCTGGTCGGCGGCCGCGATCGCATCCCACCCGGTCTCCGGATCGGACGGGACCACCACCACGCCGGGGGCCTGCGCCGCGATAGAGCGGAGCGCGCTCGTCTTCCCCGTGCCCGCGCTCCCCACGACGGCGAGCCCGGGTTCGTCGTCGCGCAGCTCCACCGGACGCTGCCGTTGGTGCTCGGGCTCGTCGGCGATGCCGAGGACGACTCGGCCCGGCACGCGGTGGTCGTCGAGGGCGATCTCGGCGGAAAGCGGCGGGAGCCACGGCCGCCGGGCGGGCTGCACGTCTGCGGGAACAAGCCGCACGATGTCACCCGGAAGGCACCGCGACACTCGGATCGCGCGCGGGGCGGCATCCGCGGGTCCGCGCACAAAGCAGTGACCCCGATCTTCGGAGCGCCCTGAGAGCGCTGCGGCGTCATCGCACCCGAGCACGGCTCGGGAATCGGCGGGGTCCGTCACGCGCAAGGCGAGCCGCAGGGGCGCATTGGACAGGACGGAGTCTCGGAACACGCCGGCAGCGCGCTGCGAGGCGAGGATCAGGTGTATGCCCAGTGCGCGCCCGCGGGCGGCGATATCGGCGAAGAGATCGTGCAGCGCGGGGTGTGCCGACACGAGGGCGGCGTATTCGTCGACGACCACGATGAGCCGGCCGAGCGCTCCCCCCGACTCGGCGACGTCGCGCGCCCCGACCGAGGCCAGCACCCGCTCGCGATGGCGCACCTCGGCACGGAGGCTGTCGATCGCCCGCAGCGCCGCAGTCTCGTCGAGGTCGGTGAGCACCCCCGTGACGTGCGGGAGGACCTCGAGGGCCTCGAACGACCTCCCGCCTTTGAAGTCGACGAGCAGGAACGACACCTCCTGCGGCGTCCGGCGGGCCGCCAGGGCAGCGACCCACGTGATCAGCAGCTCGCTCTTCCCTGAGCCCGTCACGCCGATCACGACCGCGTGCGGGCCGTCGCCGGCGATGTCGACCACCGCCGCCGCTTCACCTGCGATGCCGACCGCCGCCCGAAGATGCGTCGGCGACGCCTCGACGGCACACTCCGGGAAGTCGAGGAGCTCGAGGAGGCGTGGCACCTCCCGCACGGGTCCGCCCTGAGTGGCCGCCGCCCGTTCCGCGAGAGCGGTGGCGACCGCACGCGCCTGCTCGATCGAGACGGGCAGCACCTCGATGACGCGGCGGTCCGCACCGTGGTCGAGTCGCGCGTGCCCGGGCGAGAGCAGGCTCACGACCGCGCCGCAGCGCGGCGGCGGCGGCTCTCCCTCGGCGACCACGACGACCGGCGCCTCCGCATCGTCCGCGACGCGCTGCCCCGGCTCGTAGACGCGCATGACGATGCCTGTCCGCGCGGCGGCGTGAGGGAGCTCCTCTCCCCATCCCTGCACGGCGCCGTCGACGCGAAGCCGGCCGGGCGGGAGATTGAGACACGCCTGCACCGTCAGTCCGCGGGCGACCGCGCGAGCGAACGGCAGCGGGCCGCACACCGCCACGCCGACCGTCAACGGCAGCACGACGGGTGCGCGTTCGAGGATCCGCGCCGATCGCACCAGCTCGCGCCCCGGCCCGCTGTCGTCGCCGCCCTCGATCCGCAGCGCGCTGACGTCGTCGCCGCGGCCCACCGTGATCCCGTCGCGGCGCCCGTCGACCGAGCGCCACGTCTCGTCGGGACGCTCCAGGTGCCACGCGACATCGGGATGCCGCGCCCACCGCAGGCGGCGTTCGCTTGCGTGACGCAGTCCCACCTCCTCGCGCAGCACGGCCAGCTTGGCCAGAAGATCGTCTGCCTGACGCCGCTGTGACCTCCGGCGCCCCCGGCGTCCGTCGAGAACGCTCGCCACGGCGAGCACGGGTCCCAGCGCCGCGAACCACAGCGTCGTCGTCGAGCCGGTGACCATCCACAGCACACCGGCGCCGATCATCGGCACGACCGCTGACATGAAAGGAAATGGCGGCGGAGGAGGCGGCTCCGGGAGCGCCGGAATCCGGATCGGCTCATCCGCCCGGATCTGCTGATCGACCCGGAGCTGCTCGTCGGCGAAGGGCACGGCTTGGGTCACACCCGCAGTCAACCGCGGCTCGGCCGGTCGCGGCCGCCTGCGCGGCGCAACCCGGCAGTATCGGCGCCTACTCCGCGGGTGTGGAGGAGCCGGCGCGGCGGACGTTCAGCACGATGATCGAGATGTTGTCGCGTCCGCCGTTCTCCAGGGCCGCCTCGAGCATCGCGTCGACGGCATCCGCCGGGTCTTCGTTCTGCATGAGGAAATGCAGGATGCCGTAATCGGTGAGCTCTTTCGTCAGGCCGTCGCTGCACACGACGAACCTGTCGCCGTCGTTCACCTCGAGCCGCACGTAGTCGGGCGCGACGCCGTCCGACGGCCCCACCGCGCGCGTGATCACGTTGCCGTAGGGGTGGTTCTCGGCCTCCTCGGGGCTGAGGCGGCCGGCGGCGATGAGCTCCTGGACGACCGAGTGGTCGGTCGTGATCTGCGCGAGGCTCTCGCCGCGGAACAGGTAGACGCGGGAGTCGCCGATGTTGAGTGTCACCCATGTGGGCTCGTCGCCGGCCAGGTCGAGGTAGACGCCCGTCACGGTCGTCCCCGTGCCCTCATCGGTCGCCTCCGGATGCGAGTCGATGTCGGCGACGGCGCGGCCCAGGGCCTTCTCGATCGCGCGCGCCGTGACCTCGCCCTTCTGGGCGACCGTACGCAGCCGCTCGATCGTACTCGTCGAGGCGATCTCACCGCCGATGTGCCCGCCCATGCCGTCGGCGACGATGAACATCGGATACAGCGCGAGCACGGCATCCTGGTTCACATCACGCCGTCGGCCGCGGTGCGTGACCTCCGCCCACTGGAGTTCGAGGGTGCCATCCGGCAGCGAGACAGAGTGTCTCCGGGTCGCGGATTCAGGCACGCTCCCACCCTTCCTGATCGACGGCGGACGTGCTCACACTCTAGTAGACGCCGCACCCGCCGCGGGCATCGAGCGGCCCGTACGGAGACGCCGCGACGACACGGATCAGGTTCGCGGCGGCTCCGGCGATCCGGGCGGTTCCGGCGATCCAGGGCCCTCCGGCGGGGCGGGAGGCTCCGGCATGCCCGGTGCGTCGGGCGCCGAAGGAGCGGCCCCGGGAGCCGCAGGCGGAGAAGCCGTCGGGGGCTCCGGAGAGTCTGCGGGCGGCGGCGGGGTCGTCGACGGCGCCGCGGGCGGCGGTGTGGTCGTCGACGGCGCAGCGGGCGGCGGCGTGTAGGGCGCCGGTCCGCTGCCTGCCGGCGGCGCCCCATACGGAGCGGGAGGCGCTCCATACGGGGTGGCGGGATCGGAGGGCGGTGGAGCGTAGCCCCCCGTGGAGGTCTGCCGCGGGACGCCGGCCCAGTCGGTCGTATCGGCGAGGAACCCGTTGTTCGCCCACGGGGCCGGCGCGACGTTCGGGTTCCATCGCGAGCTGTCGAACGCGTTGATGCCGAGCCAGACGATCGAGAGGAAGAAGTACAGGATGACCCAGGGAACGTCCTTCTGCAGCTTGAGTCCCACGCGCCACGCGGCCGCGAGGGTCACGATGAGCGGCAGCAGCGTGATGATCGAGCCCAGCACGGGGATCCAGCCGAGCACTGCGACGGCCGCGGCGGCGATCAGCACGAGCCACGGGTTCAGGTCGCCGAGCTTGGTGAACACCATGAAGTTGTAGATCGGCACCCACGCGCGCCACCGGCCCTGTACGCCGGCCTTGTCGAAGATCTTCATCAGGAAGAAGGCGCTCAGCACGTAGAAGCCGACAGCCAGCACGAAGGCGAAGAATCCGAAGGCGAGAAAGAGCGCGATCGCTCCACCATCGGGGTTGTAGTAACTCGTGACGTACATCTCGGTCCTTTCCGAGGAGTGCCGACGACGCACCGTGGCCGATGCTTCGGTGGGGCCCATGCTAGCGAGCACCCAGGGCGGTGGCGAGAGCAGGGACGCCGGTGCCGCGCAAGGGCCGTCGCGGCAGCGGAGGGGACTCGCTAGCCTGGCGCACAAGGCTTCACGGAAGGGACCGCCATGACCGACGCCACCCCCACACCGCCGCCGCTGCCGGAACGCCCCGCCTCGCAGGCAGCCGCAGACGCCGCAGCGCCCACGAAGACCACCGCCGCCGGTCCTTCCACCGAGGTCATCGACGACACCGGCGTGCCGACGCTGTCAGGCGACCTCGACGACATCGGTCGCGGATTCCTCTCCGCGCTGTTCGACATCTCCTTCACGACGTTCATCACCCGACGGCTCGCCAGCGCGTTCTACCTCGTCGGACTCGTCGCGATCGGCATCGCGTTCATCGCCACCTTCTTCGGCGGCATCATCGCCGGGATCCGCGCCCTCTGGTGGAACCTCGGCGGCGGCATCGCGCTCATCGCGTCGACGGTGATCATCGTGCCCATCCTCGCGTTCATCGCGGTCGTCGTGCTGCGCTTCGTCATCGAGTCGGTCGTCGCGCTGATCGCCATCGCGGAGAACACCGAGCAGACGGCCCAGAACACCGCTCACCGCTGACGCGGCAGCGTCACACGATCAGATCCACCTCGCCCGGGGCGCCGGAACGCACCGTCCACCCCGACTCCCCCGCCCAGCGCAGGAAGCCTTCCAGGGATGCCACGCGCGGCCGTGACTGCGCCAGCGCCCGCACGAGTTCGCCCTTCGCATGCTTGTTGAAGTGGTTGAGCGCGCGCGTCGAGCCGTCGGGCCCCTCCGTCAGCACACGGACGTAGGCGCTCCGGAGCTGAGCCGGCACAGGGCCGAGCGCTGCGTACGCCTCTGAGCGCAGATCGAGGACGAACGCCGGGGCCTCGTCAGCGAGCGCAGCTGTCACGGCATCCGCCCACATGCGCTTCAAAGGAGGAAGCCCGGGGACGCTCGTTCCCGCCGCGAGGCGATACGCCGGAATCGGGTCAAGGGCGCCGACCGGGCCGAACGGGGCGGAGTGGATGAGCACGTGCGCCCCCAGCCATCGGCGGGCCGCCCCCGGGAGCGTCGCGGCATCGAGAGCGTCGAACAGCACGCCGGTATAGCGGTCGACGGCAGGCATCGTCGGAGACGTGCGGAGTGCGGCATTGGCCGTCACGTCGCCGCGCTGACGCTCGCTCAGCTTGAGCACGCGCATCGCGGCCGCCTCATCGCCGCTCAGCGCCACGAGCGCATCGATGACGGTCTCCCGCTGTGGGGCGAGCGCCGGGAGCGAGAACCGCGCTGCGTCCAGCGGCGCGCCCGTGCCGCCGGGACGCTTGGTCTCCGACGGAGGAAGGAGAATGAGCATGGGCGCTCCAGGAGTCGTGATCGGGCGGACACGACGACGCCGCCCGGCGTGGAACCGGGCGGCGTCGTGAAGAGGCTGTCAGGACTGCAGGGCTGCGTGGCCTGCGACGATTGTCAGAACGTTGTTCTCCATCGACAGGAAGCCGTCCTGCGCGCTGGCGACGACCTTCGAGCCATCCGCCTGCGTGATGCGGACCTGGCCCTCGGCGAGGATCGCGAGAACCGGCTCGTGACCGGTCATGAAGCCGATCTCGCCCTCGACGGTCTTCGCGACGACGAGGCTCGCCTCGCCGTGCCAGACCTCCTCCTCCGCGGAGACGAGGGTGACAGTCAGCGCCATGTCAGCTGTTCTCCTTCTGGATCTGCGCCCAGCGCTCTTCGACGTCGGAGATGCCGCCGACGTTGAAGAAGGCCTGCTCGGCAACGTGGTCGAAGTCGCCCTTGACGATCGCGTCGAACGACTCGATGGTCTCCTTGATCGGGACCGTGGAGCCCTCGACGCCCGTGAACTTCTTCGCCATGTAGGTGTTCTGCGACAGGAACTGCTGGATGCGGCGGGCGCGAGCCACGACGACCTTGTCCTCTTCTGAGAGCTCGTCGACACCGAGGATCGCGATGATCTCCTGGAGCTCCTTGTTCTTCTGGAGGATCTGCTTCACGGCGGTGGCCACGCGGTAGTGGTCCTCACCGATGTAGCGCGGGTCGAGGATGCGGCTCGTCGAAGCCAGCGGGTCGACGGCAGGGTACAGACCCTTCGACGCGATCTCACGCGAGAGCTCGGTCGTGGCGTCCAGGTGGGCGAACGTCGTCGCCGGCGCCGGGTCGGTGTAGTCGTCGGCAGGGACGTAGATCGCCTGGAGCGACGTGATCGAGTGACCACGCGTCGAGGTGATGCGCTCCTGCAGCACACCCATCTCGTCGGCCAGGTTCGGCTGGTAGCCCACCGCCGAGGGCATGCGGCCCAGCAGCGTGGAGACCTCGGAGCCGGCCTGCGTGAAGCGGAAGATGTTGTCAATGAAGAGCAGCACGTCCTGCTTCTGAACGTCGCGGAAGTACTCCGCCATCGTCAGCGCCGAGAGGGCGACGCGAAGACGCGTCCCCGGCGGCTCGTCCATCTGACCGAACACAAGGGCGGTCTTGTCGAAGACGCCGGCCTCTTCCATCTCGTGGATGAGGTCGTTGCCCTCGCGGGTGCGCTCACCGACACCGGCGAACACCGACACACCACCGTGGTCCTGCGCGACGCGCTGGATCATCTCCTGGATGAGGACCGTCTTTCCGACGCCCGCACCACCGAACAGACCGATCTTTCCACCCTGGACGTAGGGAGTCAGCAGGTCGATGACCTTGATGCCGGTCTCGAACATCTGGGTCTTCGACTCGAGCTGGTCGAAGTTCGGGGCGGGACGGTGGATGCCCCAGCGCTCGGTGACCTCGACGGTCTCCCCCGGCTCGGCGTTCAGCACGTCACCGGTGACGTTGAACACGCGACCCTTGGTGACGTCACCGACGGGCACCGTGATGGGTCCGCCGGTGTCGCGCACCTCCTGACCGCGGACCATGCCGTCGGTCGGCTTGAGGGAGATGGCGCGCACGAGGTCGTCGCCCAGGTGCTGCGCGACCTCGAGCGTGATCTCGGTCGACTCGTCGCCGATCGTGATCGTCGTCTTGAGCGCGTTGTAGATGTCGGGGATCGAGTCGTGCGGGAACTCGATGTCGACGACGGGGCCGGTGACGCGCGCGACGCGACCGACGACCGTGGTCGCTTCAGCGGTGGCGGTGGTGGTCATTCTCTGTCTCTTTCGGTGTGGTCTTGCTTGCGCAGTGCGGTTCAGCTGTTACTTGGCCAGGGCGTCGGCGCCGCCGACGATCTCGGCGATCTGCTGAGTGATCTCGGCCTGGCGTGCGTTGTTGCGCAGTCGGGTGTAGTCGGTGATGAGCTTGTCGGCGTTGTCGCTCGCCGACTTCATCGCCTTCTGCGTCGCGGCGTGCTTGGCTGCCGACGACTGCAGGAGGGCGTTGAAGACACGGCTCTGCACGTACACCGGCAGCAGCGCGTCGAGCACGACCTCGGGGCTCGGCTCGAACTCGTACAGCGGGTACACCTGCGCGGTCGATGCGTCGGCCTCGTCGGCTTCGACGACCTCGAGGGGAAGCAGGCGCACGGTCTCGGGCGACTGCGTCATCATGCTGACGAACCGGTTGTAGACGAGGTGAATCTCGTCTACGCCGCCGTCTTCGCCGCCGAGGTCGTAAGCCTCGAGAAGCGCCGCAGAGATCTGCTCCGCAGTGTTGAAGTGCGGTGTGTCGGTGTCGCCCGTCCACTCCCCCGCCCACGGCATCTGCCGGAACTGGAAGTAGCCGACGGCCTTGCGCCCGACGAGGTAGAACACCGGCTCGCGACCCTCGCTGCGGAGCAGCTCGCCCAGCTGCAGAGCCTCACGGAGGATCTGCGAGTTGAACGCGCCCGCAAGTCCGCGGTCGGAGGCGAAGACCACGACCGCCGACCGGCGGATGGTCTCGCGCTCCGTCGTGAGCGGGTGCTGGACATTCGAGTGCGTGGCCACGGCGGAGACAGCCCTCGTCACGGCACGCGCGAAGGGAGACGACGCGCGAACGCGCGCCATCGCCTTCTGGATGCGCGAAGCCGCGATGAGCTCCATCGCCTTCGTGATCTTCTTGGTCGTCTGAGCAGAGGAGATCTTCTGCTTGTAGACCCGGAGTTGTGCGCCCATGAGTTCTGCGTTTCAGACGTTGCGCGGCGTCAGCCGCGGCGGCCCTTGACGATCTTCTCCTGGTTCACGTCTTCGGCGTCGGCTGCGGCGACCTCCTCGTGACCGGGCGCGTTGATCGCCTGACCCTTGCCGCCCTGGAATTCCAGGACGAAAGCGTCGGTGACCTTGTCGAGCTCGGCGAGAGTGTCGTCGTCCAGCACGTTCGTCTCACGCAGGGTGTCGAGGATCGTCGTGTTGCGCTTGAGGTAGTCGAGCAGCTCGCGCTCGAAGCGAAGGACGTCCTCCACCGCGATGCTGTCGAGCTTGCCGTTGGTGCCGGCCCAGATCGAGACGACCTGCTCCTCCACCGGGTACGGCGAGTACTGCGGCTGCTTGAGGAGCTCGGTGAGGCGCGCACCGCGGTCGAGCTGACGACGCGAGGCGGCGTCGAGGTCCGACGCGAACATCGCGAACGCCTCAAGCGCGCGGTACTGGGCAAGCTCGAGCTTGAGCGTTCCCGAGACCTTCTTGATCGACTTGACCTGAGCGTCACCACCGACGCGCGACACCGAGATGCCCACGTCGACGGCCGGACGCTGGTTCGCGTTGAACAGGTCGGACTGCAGGAAGATCTGGCCGTCAGTGATCGAGATCACGTTGGTCGGGATGTACGCCGACACGTCGTTCGCCTTGGTCTCGATGATGGGCAGACCCGTCATCGATCCGGCGCCGAGGTCGTCGGACAGCTTCGCGCAGCGCTCGAGGAGACGCGAGTGCAGGTAGAAGACGTCACCGGGGTACGCCTCGCGCCCCGGCGGGCGACGGAGGAGCAGCGACACAGCGCGGTAGGCCTCGGCCTGCTTCGACAGGTCATCGAAGATGATCAGGACGTGCTTGCTGTCGTACATCCAGTGCTGGCCGATGGCCGAGCCGGTGTACGGAGCGAGGTACTTGAAGCCCGCGGGGTCGGATGCCGGAGCCGCGACGATGGTCGTGTACTCCATGGCGCCGGCGTCTTCGAGCGCTCCCTTGACGGACGCGATCGTCGAGCCCTTCTGGCCGATGGCGACGTAGATGCAGCGAACCTGCTTGTTCGGGTCGCCCGACTCCCAGTTCGCCTTCTGGTTGATGATCGTGTCGATCGCGATGGCCGTCTTGCCGGTCTGGCGGTCGCCGATGATCAGCTGGCGCTGGCCGCGGCCGATCGGGATCATGGCGTCGATCGCCTTGATGCCGGTCTGCATCGGCTCGTGGACCGACTTTCGCGACATGACGCCGGGCGCCTGCAGCTCGAGGGCGCGGCGGCCGGTGGTGGCGATCTCGCCGAGGCCGTCGATCGGGTTGCCGAGCGGGTCGACCACGCGGCCGAGGTAGCCGTCGCCGACGGCGACCGAGAGCACCTCGCCCGTGCGGGTGACCTTCTGGCCGGCCTCGATGCCCGAGAACTCACCGAGGATGACGACGCCGATCTCGTGCTCGTCGAGGTTCAGGGCCAGACCTTCGACACCGTTCTCGAAGCGCACGAGCTCGTTCGCCATGACGCCGGGGAGACCCTCGACGTGTGCGATGCCGTCGGCGGCGTCGATGACCGTGCCGACCTCGGTCGCGGATGCCGCGGTCGGTTCGTACGCGGCGACGAAGTCTTTCAGCGCGTCACGGATGACGTCGGGGCTGATGGACAGTTCTGCCATGGTCTTCCTTTGTTGTGAAAATCGGTGCAGGTTGACCCTGCGCCCGCTCCCCGGTGGGAGCGGGGAAGTTCTAGCCAGCCAGTCGCTGACGCAGGTCGTTGAGACGGGAGGAGACGGTCGCGTCGATGACATCGTCGCCGATCTCAACGCGCACACCTCCGACCACGGCCGGGTCGATCACGAGGTTGATCGTGACCTTGGCGTCATAGCGCTGGGACAGCGCTGCGCCGAGGCGCTCGAGCTGGGCGGAGTCGAGGTCGGCCGCGGCGTACACCGTCGCCACCGTGCGTCCGCGCTGGTCGGCGACCAGGCGCAGTGCGCGGTTGAGGAGCGTGCGTACGCGACGCTCACGGGGCTGCTGTACGAGCGAGGACACGATGAGCGTCGTCGCATCGCTGGCGCGTCCCGTGAGCAGCTTCTCGATGAGCGCCCCCTTCGCGGCGGTCTCGCCGAGCCTGCTGCCGAGCGCGAGCTCGAGCTCGGGGTTGGCCGCGACGGTGCGCGCCACCTGGAAGAGCTCTCCCTCGACGTCGTCGTTCGGGCTGGCGATCGCGGCTGCCCGGATCGCGAGCGACTCGATGCCCGCGATGAGGTCCTCCACCGAGGACCAGCGCTCAGCGACGGCCGTCTTCAGGAGCGAGACGGTCGCAGGCTGGAAGGAGGCGAACACCTGGCCGGCGATACCGGCCCGGGCCTCCCCTTCCACGCCCCACGCCGACAGCGCGCCGCCCAGCTGAGACGACTCGCCGATCGTGCGCACCGCGGCGAACAGCTCCTGGGCCACGCTCAGGTCGCTGATCTTCGCCGCTGCGAGCGCCTTCTCGGTCGCCGCCAGAGCCTGAGTGGTCGCGCTGCCCATTACTTGGCCGCTCCGGTTTCGAGCTCGGCGAGGAAGCGGTCGACGACGCCCTTGGCCTTCGAGTCGTCGGCGAGGGTCTCGCCGATGACGCCGCCCGCGAGGTCGAGGGCGAGGGTGCCCACCTCGCTTCGGAGCGAGACGAGCGCCGACTGACGCTCGGCTTCGATCTGGGTGTGCGCCGCCGCGGTCAGACGCGCGGCCTCGGCCAACGCGCTCTCCTTGGCCTCGGCGACGATCTTCTTGCCGTCCTCACGGGCGGCATCGCGGATCTCACCGGCTTCCTTGCGGGCCTCGGCCAGCTGCGAGGTGTACTCCTCGAGCGCGGCCTCGGCGCGACGCTGTGCCTCGTCGGCCTTGGCGATGTTGCCTTCGATCGCGGCGGACCGCGCATCGAGCAGCGCTGCCATCTTGGGCAGTGCCACACGCCAGACGACGAGCAGGATGACGACGAAGCAGGCCGCCGACCAGATGATGTCGTACCACGCGGGCAGCAGAGGGTTGTGTGTCGCACCCTCTTCCGCGGCGTACGTGACAAGAGCGTTCAGCATCCTGTCTCCTTCAGGGTCAATGCGGGCGAAATCAGAAGCCGAAGATGAAGGCGGTCGCGATGCCGATGAAGGCGAGCGCCTCGGTGAAGGCGATGCCGATCCACATCAGGACCTGCAGACGGCCGGCCAGCTCGGGCTGACGCGCGACGCCCTCGATCGTCTTGCCGACGACGATGCCCACACCGATGGCGGGGCCGATGGCGGCGAGGCCGTAGCCGACCGTCGCGATGGAACCGGAGACCTCGGCGAGAACCGTAGTTGCGTCCACGGGGTGTTTTCCTTTCGGTTGGGTGGGAGGGCGTCTGCCCGCCCGCTCAGTGCTCTTCTGCCACCGCGAGCTGGATGTAGACCGCGGTGAGGATGGTGAAGACGTAGGCCTGGAGGGCGGCGACCAGGAGCTCGAACAGCGTGAAGACGAAGCCGAACGCCAGCGAGCCGGCCGCGAGCGCGGACCACCAGCCGCCCATGTCGATGAGGAAGAACTGCGTCGCCGCGAAGAACAGGACGAGCAGCAGGTGGCCGACCATCATGTTCATCAGGAGTCGCAGGGTCAGCGTGACCGGGCGGATGATGAACGTCGAGACGAGCTCGATCGGCGTGACGATGAAGTAGATCGGCCAGGGCACGCCCGACGGGAAGAGCGCGTTCTTGAAGAAGTTCTTCGGGCTCTTCTTGATGCCCGCGTAGATGAACGTGACGTAGCTGACGACGGCGAGCAGCAGCGGAACCGCGATGATCGACGTTCCCGCGATGTTGAGGAACGGGATGACGCCCGTCAGGTTCATGAACAGCGTCATGAAGAAGATCGTCGTGAGGATCGGGAGGAACCGCTTGCCGTCCTTCTTGCCGAGGAGGTCTTCGGCGACGTTGACCCGAACGAAGTCGAGGCCCATCTCGACGATGCTCTGGAAGCGGCCGGGAACGACCGTCATGCGACGCGTGCCGAGCCAGAGGACGAGGACGACCGCGATGGTCGCGAGGAACTGGATCAGGTGGATCCTGTTGATGACCAGGTCGCCGATCTGGAAGACGGCCTCAGGGAAGAACTCGTCGATCGACGGGCCGTGGAACTCCGGGCCTTCAGAAGTCGCGGCGGATCCGACGGTGGTGGCGAACAGGTTCGCAGTCTGGGTAAACAGCGCTGGCTCCAGCTTCGGGGCACCGGCCAGGGCCGGGGCGACGATGGTCGATGTTGAGCACGACTCCGCACATGCTCCCCGAGGGAGTCGGCGGGCTCGATGAACAGCCTATCAGTCTCGGGGGCCCGCCTCGTCACCCCTGCCCTCATCCGCAGGCCCCTCTCCCAGTTCCTCGGCCGTGGGCAGGGTGACGTCGCTCGCGTGCGGCACGCGCATGCGGGTCATGACCACGACGTCGATGACGAGCGAGACGACGACACTCGCGACGAGCGCGACGAAGAAGACCGTTCCGTTGAGCCACGGCTGGCCGCGCAGCGTGAGGAGCACGACGATGAACACGACGAACTTGACGACCCATGCGCCCATCACGAGGCCGAAGAAGATCGGCACGTAGAGCGGGTCGCCGTACCAGCGGTTGGCGATCAGGATGCTGCCGGCGGTCAGCGCGAGGAAGACGGCCGCGAGCACGACCGCGACAAGGGCGCTCCACAGGCCGTCGGCTCCAGCGACGGCGAACCCGATGACAGCGCCCGCGACGGCGAGCACCGCGGTCGCGGCCGCCGACCACACGAGCGTGGTGCGGAAGATGCGGGAGCTGGAGAGGACGGGACGGTTCATACGACGGACTTCCGTTCGGGCTCTGTCGAGGCGGCGCCGCGTGGCGTGCGGCGCGAGGGCAGGAGGGTCACAAGGAGGCAGGGGACGGCCCCCGCCACGAAGAAGACGATGCCAGGCCAGTAGAGCCCGGGCCACCCGGCGGTCGTGCCGATGTACATGAGGAGCACCGACAGGCTCACCACGGCCGTCCACGCGTAGAAGATCAGGACGGCGTCCCGATCGCTGTGCCCCATGTCGAGCATCCGATGGTGCAGGTGTTTGCGGTCGGGCGAGAACGGCGACTTGCCCTTGGACATGCGGCGCACGACCGCGAGGCCGAAATCGAGCAGCGGCAGGAGCACGACCACGATCGGCAGGAGCACGGGGATGAAGGCGCCGAGCAGCTGCGAGCGGCCGAAGCGGTCGTTGTCCGAGACGAGCTCCGCGGGCAGCTGGCCCGTGACGAGAATGGCCGAGACCGCCATCAGGAGCCCCAGCATGAGCGCGCCGCCGTCGCCCATGAACATGCGCGCAGGGTTCCAGTTGAACGGAAGGAACCCCAGGCACGCGCCCATGAGGGCGATCGCGATGAACGCTGCGAGGTTGGAGTAGCTGGAGAACTCGAAGTCGCGCGCGAGCAGATAGGTGTAGGCGAAGAACACGCCGTTGGCGATGAGCACGACGCCCGCGACCAGACCGTCGAGGCCGTCGATGAAGTTGACGGCGTTCATGGCCACCACGATGACGAGCACCGAGACGATGACGCTGACCCAGCCGGAGACGACCGTCTTGCTCGCCCCGAAGGGCAGCGAATAGATCTGCACCCCGCCCGGCGCGACGATGATCCACGCGACGAGGATCTGCGCTCCGAGCTTGAGGAACCAGTCGAGATCCCAGAGGTCGTCAGCCACGCCGACGACGACGATGAGGAACGTCGCGCCGAGGATCGCCCAGTTGCGTTCGGGACGGTCCCAGAAGATGTGGAAGTAGGGAACGGCGGTGGAGAGCGCGAATGCCCCGACGACCCCGAGGAACATCGCGATGCCGCCGAGGCGGGGTGTCGGGTTCTTGTGGACGTCGCGCTCACGGATGCCGGGATACAGCTTGTAGCGCATGCTCACGCGCCACACGACCCAGGTCAGCGCGAACGTCAGCGTCGCGGTGAGGATGAGGGTGAAGACGTAGTGCTTCACGCCGGCCCGCCGGCCGCGTCGGGATCTGCGGGATCGGGCTCGAGGAGATCTCCGAGCACCTCGCGGAGCGCCGCGCGGCTGACGGCGCCCTCCCGGAGCACGCGCACCGGACGGGACTGTCCGCCCACGAGCCCCGTGGCATCGACGATCGTGGAGGCGACTCCCGTCGACGAGGGGCCGCCGTCGAGATAGACCGAGATGCTGTCACCGAGCATGTCGACGGCGTCGTCGACGGCTGTCGCCGCCGGCTTGCCCGTGAGGTTCGCGCTCGACACGGCGAGGGGCCCGGTCTCGGCGAGCAGCTCCAAGGCGATGCGCTCGTCGGGCATGCGAACGGCGACGGTGCCCCCCGTGTCGCCGAGGTCCCACGTGAGCGAGGGCTGCGCCGGGAGCACGATGGTGAGCCCGCCGGGCCAGAAGCGCTCGACGAGGCGCTCGACGGCTTCGGGCACCTCCGCCGCGAGCGCGCGCAGCGTCGGGATGCCGGGCACGAGCACCGGCGGCGGCGACTGGCGTCCGCGGCCCTTCGCGGCGAGCAGCCGGGCCACGGCGGCCGGGCTGAAGGCGTCCGCACCGACCCCGTACACGGTGTCGGTGGGCAGCACGACGAGCTCACCCCGGGCGATGGCCTGGCGCGCCTGTCGCAGGGCGCTCAGGAGCTGGTCGGCGTCACGGCAGTCGAAGACGGAGGACATAACCGCACCAGTCTACGTTCGATGACCCGACGCTCCCTGAGCGAGTCGGTTCGGTCGCGCTCGCCCGCGGCGCTGGCGGCCCGTCAGGGGCGCAGGGCCGTGGTCGCGCGGTCGCGCATCGTCAGGTCGGGGTGGGTCGCGGCGGCGCGCCAGCCGTCGGCCATGAGCAGCTCGCGAATGGGAGGCCCCTGCCACTCGCCGTGCTCGATGACGAGCGCGCCGCCGGGGTGCAGCAGCCGCATCCCGACACGAGACAGCACGCGCACGACGTCGAGGCCGTCCTCTCCCCCGTACAGCGCCGCGTGCGGATCCCAGAACCGCACCTCGGGATCGCGCGGGATCGCCTCGTCGGGAACGTAGGGCGGGTTGGACACGACCACGGACACCGTGCCGTCGAGGTCGGGGAACGCGTCGGCCAGGTCGACGAACGCGAGCTTTGCGGCCGGGGCGATCCGCGTGAAGTTCTCCTTCGCCCAGATGAACGCGTCGACGGAGTTCTCGGCGGCGAACACCCGCGCGTGCGGCACCTCCGTCGCGAGCGACAGGGCGATGGCGCCCGAGCCGGTGCCGAGGTCGACGGCCACTGGCTGAGGAGACGCGGTCGCACGCAGGGCATCGATCGCGAGCTGAGCGACCATCTCGGTCTCCGGCCTCGGGACGAACACACCCGGGCCGACGCGCAGTTCGAGATGACGGAACGGCGCGACGCCCGTCAGGTGCTGAAGCGGCTCACGCGCCGCCCTGCGCTCCACGAGCGTCGCGAACGCATCCAGTCCCTCGGCCGGCAGTCCATCGCCACGCAGTGCGGCCGCTGCAAGCGCACCGCGCGAGAGCCCCCACACGTGGGCCGCGAGCAGCTCGGCATCGACGTCAGGAGTGGGGACGCCGGCCGCAGCGAGTTCCGCCGCGGCGGCGCGCAGCAGCTCGCTCAGCGAAGACGGCTCGTTCGGGCTTTCGGAGGCAGTCATGGGTCCGTCCAGCCTAATCCCGCCCCGCCGGCGGCGGAGTACGGCGGATTCCCGGGAATGTTCGTCACATACGGCGCACGGATGCGGGGTCGCCCGTAGTCTTGGAGACGGTCTCGATCAGAGAGCCAGACCCTCGAAACCCTTTCGAAAGGCAGACCATGTCCGGCATCCACTCCGACATCACGAGCGCATTCGGCAACACGCCCCTCGTCCGACTGAACCGCGTCTCGGAGGGGCTTCCCGGCACTGTTCTCGCCAAGCTCGAGTTCTACAACCCCGCATCGTCGGTCAAGGACCGCCTCGGCATCGCGATCGTCGACGCCGCGGAGGCCTCCGGCGAGCTGAAGCCCGGTGGCACGATCGTCGAGGGCACGAGCGGCAACACCGGCATCGCGCTCGCGATGGTGGGGGCGGCGCGTGGGTACAAGGTCATCCTGACGATGCCGTCATCGATGTCCACTGAGCGCCGCATGCTCCTCAAGGCATACGGGGCAGAGCTCGTGCTGACCGACCCCGCCCTCGGCATGAAGGGCGCCGTCGCGGAAGCCGAGCGCATCGCCGGCGAGACGCCGGGCGCCGTGCTGGCGCAGCAGTTCGCCAACGAGGCCAACGTCGAGATCCACCGCAAGACGACGGCCGAAGAGGTCATCCGCGACACGGACGGCGAAGTCGGCTACTTCGTCGCTGGCATCGGCACCGGCGGCACCATCACCGGCGTCGGCCAGGTGCTCAAGGAGCGGGTGCCCGGGGCCAAGGTCGTCGCCGTCGAGCCGGCCGACTCCCCGTTGCTGACGAAGGGCACCCCCGGACCCCACAAGATTCAGGGCATCGGTCCCAACTTCGTCCCGCCGATCCTCGACCAGGGCGTGATCGACGAGGTCGTCGACGTCGAGTTCGACGACGCGATCGCCACGGCGCGCGAGGTCGCCACCAAGGAGGGCATCCTCGTCGGAATCTCGTCCGGCGCCGCGATCTGGGCGGCCCTGCAGGTCGCTGCACGTCCTGAGGCTGAAGGCAAGAACGTCGTCGTGATCGTGCCGTCGTTCGGCGAGCGGTACCTCTCGACCGCTCTGTACGAGCACCTGCGCGAGAACTGACCCGCACGTGCCCGGCATCCACTCCGACATCACCAGCGCGTTCGGCGACACGCCGCTCGTGCGCCTCAACCGCCTGACCGAGGGCCTCGCCGCCGAAGTCGTCGTCAAGCTCGAGTTCTACAACCCGGGCGCCAGCGTCAAGGACCGCCTGGGCTACGCGCTCGTGGAGGCCGCCGAGCAGAGCGGCGAGCTGCCGCCCGGCGGCACGATCGTCGAATCGACGAGCGGCAACACGGGCATCGCGCTCGCGCTCATCGGCGCCGCGCGCGGCTACCGCGTGATCCTCACGATGCCGGCGTCGATGTCGAAGGAGCGCCGCACGCTGCTCAAGGCATACGGCGCAGAGCTCGTGCTCACCGACCCCTACAAGGGCATGACCGAGGCCGTCGAGACAGCGAAGCGGATCGTGGCGGAGACGCCGGGCGCGATCCTCGCCCGCCAGTTCGAGAGCGCTGCGAACGCCGCCATCCACCGCCGCACGACGGCAGAGGAGATCTGGCGCGACACCGACGGCCACGTCGACTGGTTCGTCGCGGGTTCGGGCACCGGCGGCACCGTCACCGGCGTCGGGCAGGTGCTCAAAGAGCGCAATCCCGACATCAGGGTCGTGCTGGTCGAGCCGAAGGACTCCCCCGTCCTCACCGAGGGCCGCGCGGGTGGCCACCGCATCCAGGGCATCGGCCCGAACTTCGTGCCCGACGTGCTCGACCTCAGCGTGGTCGACGAGATCTCCGACGTCGAGTTCGACGACGCGATCGAGACCGCGCGCGACCTGGCGACGAAGGAAGGCATCCTCGCGGGGATGTCGGCGGGCGCCGCGGTGTGGACCGCGCTGCAGATCGCTGCGCGTCCGGAAGCCGCCGGCAAACGCATCGTCGTGATCGTTCCGGATGCCGGGGAGCGGTACCTGTCGACGGCGCTCTACGCCCATCTCAAGGAGGACTCGGAGTGAGCCGTCTCGGGATCGCCGCACGCATCCGCGAGGACATCGCGGCCGCGAAGCTGCGCGACCCCGCTGCGCGCGGAGGATTCGAGCTGGCGCTGCTCTACCCCGGGCTCCACGCGATCTGGGCACATCGCGTGTGGCACGTCCTGTGGCGGCGGAAGCTCCGTCTCATCGCCCGCGCCGGTTCACAGATCACGCGCTGGCTGACGGGCATCGAGATCCATCCCGCTGCGGTGATCGGCCGCCGGTTCTTCATCGACCACGGCATGGGCGTCGTCATCGGCGAGACCGCCGAGATCGGCGACGACGTCATGCTCTACCACGGGGTCACGCTGGGCGGCCGTACACGCGACGCCGGCAAGCGGCACCCGACCCTGCGTGACGGCGTGGCGGTCGGTGCGGGCGCGAAGATCCTCGGCCCCATCGTGATCGGCGCGCGGTCGGTCGTCGGAGCGAACGCCGTCGTGACGCGCGACTCGCCTGCTGACTCCGTGCTCGTGGGCGTCCCGGCGAAGCCGCGCCCTCGCGTCTCGGGCGAGGACACGCGTGCCGTGCTGACGGCGCCCGAGTACTACATCTGACGCTCTGGCGCGTTCCGCGCCGGCACCGCTGCGTCAGTCGCCGCCGAGGGCGGCGAGACGCGCCTCCTCATCGGCCGCGATCGCCGCTTCGACGAGAGGATCGAGCGCGCCGTCCATCACCTGGTCGAGGTTGTAGGCCTTGTAGCCGGTGCGGTGGTCGGCGATGCGGTTCTCGGGAAAGTTGTAGGTGCGGATGCGCTCTGACCGATCCATGCCGCGGATCTGCGAGCGTCGAGCGTCGGAGGCCGCGGCGTCCCGCTCCTCCTGCTGCTTGGCGAGCAGGCGCGCCCGCAGCACGCGCATGGCGGCCTCGCGGTTCTGCAGCTGACTCTTCTCGTTCTGCATCGAGACGACGATTCCGGTGGGAACGTGGGTGATGCGAACCGCCGAGTCGGTGGTGTTCACCGACTGACCGCCCGGGCCCGACGACCGGAAGACATCGATCTTCAGGTCGTTGGGGTCGATCTGGATCTCCTCGGGCTCGTCGACCTCGGGGAACACCAGCACACCCGTGGTCGACGTGTGGATGCGGCCCTGCGATTCCGTCGCGGGCACCCGCTGAACGCGGTGCACGCCGCCCTCGTACTTGAGGTGCGCCCACACGCCCTGCGCAGGATCGGTGCTGCTGCCCTTGATCGCCACCTGCACGTCTTTGTAGCCGCCCAGGTCGCTCTCGTTGCGCTCCAGCAGCTCCGTCTTCCACCCCTTCGAAGCGGCGTACTGCAGATACATCCGCAGGAGGTCGGCGGCGAACAGCGCCGACTCGGCGCCGCCCTCCCCCGACTTGATCTCCATGATCACGTCGCGGGCGTCGTCGGGATCGCGCGGGATCAGCAGCCGGCGCAGACGCTCCTGCGCCGCGGCGAGCCGCTCTTCGAGCGCGGGAACCTCGGCGGCGAACGCTTCGTCTTCCTTCGCGAGCTCACGCGCGGCTTCGAGGTCATCGGATGCCGCGATCCACGCGTCGTGAGCGGCGACGATCCGGCTGAGCTCGGCGTACCGGCGGTTGACCCGCTTGGCGCGCGCCGGGTCGGCGTGCACGGCCGGGTCGGAGAGCTCCTCCTGGACCGCCCTGTGCTCCTCGATCAGCCCCTTGACGGACTCGAACACGAATGTCCCCGTTCGGGTCAGCGGATGCTGTTCTCGTGCCCGTGGCTGTGTCCGCCGGCAGCGGGAGTCGGGATCGACTTCTGCATCTGCACGAGGAACTCGACGTTGGACTGCGTCTCCTTGAGCTTGCCGAGCACGACCTCGAGGGCCTGCTGCGGGTCAAGGCCCGCAAGTGCACGGCGGAGCTTCCAGGTGATCTTGACCTCGTCGGGCGACAGGAGCATCTCCTCGCGCCGCGTCGACGATGCGTTGACGTCGACGGCGGGGAAGATGCGCTTGTCCGCGAGCTGGCGGTTGAGGCGCAGCTCGCTGTTTCCCGTGCCCTTGAACTCTTCGAAGATGACCTCGTCCATCTTGGAGCCGGTCTCGACGAGCGCGGTCGCGAGGATGGTGAGCGAGCCGCCGTTCTCGATGTTGCGCGCGGCGCCGAAGAAGCGCTTGGGCGGGTACAGGGCGGAGGCGTCGACACCACCGGTCAGCACGCGACCGGAGGTCGGCGCCGAGATGTTGTAGGCACGGCCGAGGCGCGTGATCGAGTCGAGCAGCACCACGACGTCACGACCGAGCTCCACGAGCCGCTTGGCACGCTCGATGGCGAGCTCGGCGACCGTCGTGTGGTCTTCGGCGGGACGGTCGAAGGTCGACGCGATGACCTCGCCCTTGACGGTGCGCTGCATGTCGGTGACCTCTTCGGGCCGCTCGTCGACCAGCACCACCATGAGGTGGACCTCCGGGTTGTTGGTCGCGATCGCGTTGGCGATCTGCTGCAGCACGATCGTCTTGCCGGCCTTCGGCGGCGCGACGATGAGGCCGCGCTGGCCCTTGCCGATCGGGGCGACCAGGTCGATGATGCGCTGGGTCAGCTTCTCGGGCGCGGTCTCGAGACGCAGACGCTCCTGCGGGTAGAGCGGCGTGAGCTTGCCGAACTCGACCCGGTGGGCGGCGTCTTCGACCGACAGGCCGTTGATCGCGTCGACCTTGACGAGCGCGTTGTACTTCTGGCGGCTCGACTGCTCGCCCTCGCGGGGCTGCTTGATCGCGCCGACGACCGCGTCGCCCTTGCGCAGGTTGTACTTCTTGACCTGGCCGAGAGACACGTAGACGTCGCTCTGACCGGGCAGGTAGCCGGTGGTGCGCACGAAGGCGTAGTTGTCGAGCACATCGAGGATGCCGGCGATCGGGATGAGGACGTCGTCCTCGCCGATCTCGGTCTCGAACTCGTCGCCCGCCTGGCCGTTGCGGCGCTTGTTGCGCTGGCGGCCGCGACCCTGGCCCTGCTGGCCCTGGCTGTCGTCGGCCTCCGCGGCCGGCGCGGGAGCGGGCTCGGCCTGCTCGGCCGCCTGCTCCTTGTCGCCGCCCTTGTTGCGGTTGCGGTTGCGGCTGCGGCTGCGGCTGCGTGAACGGCTGGGGGTCTCCGACGAGGACTCGCCCTCGGCGTCGTCGGCCTTCTCGGCATCCGTCTGCCCAGCGTCACCCTTGTCGGCATCCGTCTGCGCGGCGTCGGACTTCTTGTCCGTCTGCGCAGCGTCGGACTTCTTGCCCGCCTTCTTGGCGTCGGTCGTGGCCTCGGCAGGCGAGTCCTCGGCCGCGGCCGGCTCATCGGCGGGCGCGTCGGCCTTCTCGGCGTCGGCCTTCTCGGCGTCGGCCGTCTTGTCGGCCTCGGTCTTGTCGGCCTCGGTCTTGTCGGCCTCAGGGGCCTTCTCGACGTCGGCGCTCTTCGCACGTCGCGGCGCGCGCTTGCGCGGTGCCTTGGCAGGCTTCTCCTCCGCGGCAGGCTTCTCCTCTGCGGCGGGGGCCTCCTCTGCGGGCGCCTCCGCGGCCGGAGCGTCCTCGGCGGGCGCCTCTTCGGCGGGTGCCTCAACGGCCTCGGCAGCGGGCTCCTCCGAGGGAGCCTCGGCAGCGGCCTCGGTGTCGTCCTCGGTCGCGGCCTCCGCGACGGGAGCCTCCGCAGCCGGGGCTTCGGTGCTGGTCTGGTCGGCCGCGGCCGACTCGGCGGGAACGTCTGCGATGGCTTCGTCGCGCGCAGCGTCTTCGGTCTGGATCTCGGAGATGGACTCCACGAGTTCTCCCTCTGGATATGGATAGGACTGACCGCATCTCGGGCCCGTCCACAGCGGGCTCCTTCCGGATCCGAAGCGCGTCGCGTCTCACAGACAGCGTTCGCCAGAGCCGGGGTTTATACGGTGGTTCGCAGAATTGCGACGGAGGCCAGATTCACGAGGTGCTCGTGGAACCCTCCGTATACTCCCTCACTGTACCACCACGAACATCGACGGCGAGCAGGAGCGGCTCCCACGGTGTGTCCGACTGCGCGGCGACCTCGACGGCCTCGAGGCGCCGCCCGGGACCGTCGGCGAGCACCAGCACGCTCGGCCCGGCACCGGACACGACGGCCGCGAACCCCGCCGCCCGGAGCCGGCGCACGAGGTCGTCGGTCGCGGGCATCGCCTGGGCCCGGTACGACTGATGCAGCTTGTCCTCGGTCGCCGCCATGAGCAGCTCGGGGCTCTGCGTGAGCGCAGCGATCAGCAGCGCCGAGCGCGACACGTTGAAGACGGCGTCTTCACGCGGAACCTGCAGCGGCGCCAGCCCTCGGGCGACGCTCGTCGACATCGTGAAGTCGGGAACGAAGACCAGCGGCGAGACGCCGCGGTGAACGAGCAGCTTCTTGTGCTGAGGGCCGTCCTCGTCCATCCATGCGATCGTCAGCCCGCCGAACAGGGCGGGGGCGACGTTGTCGGGGTGCCCTTCCATCTCGGTCGCGAGCCGCAGGAGCATGTCGGGGTCGATCTCGACCTCGCCCTCCAGCAGTCCCTTCGCAGCGAGGAGTCCGGCGACGACGGCCGCGCCCGACGAGCCCATGCCACGCCCGTGAGGGATGGCGTTGCGAGCTGACAGGTGGATGCCGGGCATCGTGCGGCCGACAGCCTGGTACGCGTGGGCGATCGCGCGCACCACGAGGTGCGACGCGTCGGTGGGCACGTCATCGGCCCCCTCTCCGACCACGGTGATCTCGAGGCGATCGTCGGGAAGCGTGGTGACGGTGAGCTCGTCGTAGACGCTCAGCGCGAGGCCGAGCGTGTCGAAGCCGGGACCCAGGTTGGCGCTGGTGGCCGGCACCCGCACCGCGACCGCACGGCCGCTCATGCCGTGCGCGCCAGTCCGAGAACGGACGCCACCTCGCTGGTCTCGGCGTCGACGATCGTCGGCGTGACCTCGCTGCCGTCGGCCTGGCGAAGGGCCCACTGCGGATCCTTGAGGCCGTGGCCGGTGACGGTCAGCACGACCTTCGCTCCAGCCGGGACGACGCCGGCCTCGGCGCGGTCGAGAAGACCTGCGACGCTGATCGCCGACGCCGGCTCGACGAAGACGCCGACGGTTCCGGCGAGCAGCTTCTGTGCCGCCAGGATGCGGTCGTCGTCGATCGCGCCGAACCAGCCCTCGGTCGCGTCGCGCGCCTCGAGGGCGAGCTCCCAGGAGGCGGGATTGCCGATGCGGATCGCCGATGCGATCGTCTCCGGGCTGCGCACGACTTCGCCACGCACGAGCGGGGCCGAGCCGGCCGCCTGGAACCCGAACATGCGCGGCACTCGCGTCGCGGCGCCGCGGGCGGCCTCCTCGCGGTAGCCGCGCGAATAGGCGGTGTAGTTGCCCGCGTTGCCGACGGGGATGAAGTGGAAGTCCGGCGCGTCGCCGAGCTGGCTGACGACCTCGTAAGCGGCCGTCTTCTGACCGTCGATACGGTCGGGGTTGACCGAGTTGACGAGGTGCACGGGATAGCTCTCGGCGAGCTCACGGGCGATCTCGAGGCAGTCGTCGAAGTTCCCGCGGATCTGGATCAGCTGGCCGTTGTGGATGACGGCCTGGCTGAGCTTGCCCATCGCGATCTTGCCCTCGGGCACCAAGACGGCGGCCGTGATGCCGGCGTGCGCCGCGTATGCGGCGGCCGAGGCCGAGGTGTTGCCGGTCGAGGCGCAGATGACGGCCTTCGCCCCGTGCTCGACGGCGCGCGAGAGCGCCACCGTCATGCCGCGGTCCTTGAAGGAGCCCGTGGGGTTCATGCCCTCGAACTTGACGTAGACGTCGGCCCCGGTGATCTTCGACAGCGAGGGAGCCGGGATGAGCGGCGTTCCGCCCTCGCCCAGAGTCACGACGGTCGAGGCGTCGGTGACGCCCAGACGATCGGCGAATTCGCGCAGGACTCCGCGCCAGACGTGTGCCATGTCAGTCTCCTTCCACGCGCAGGACCGAGGCGACGCGTTCGACGACGTCGCTCGATGCGAGACGTTCCACCGTCTCGGCGAGATCCTGCTCCCGTGCCTTGTGGGTGCCGATGACCAGGCGTGCCTGCCCGGACTCCTCGGCGCCGATGATGGTCTGTTCGACGGTCGCGATCGACACGTTCCCGTCGGTGAGGATGCCCGCGATGGTCGCGAGCACACCGGGACGGTCGTCGACCTCGAGGGTGATCTGGTAGCGGGTGACGGCGCGGCCGACCGGGGCGATCGGCAGGTTCGCTCCGGTGGACTCGCCCACGCCGAGGCCGCCGGCGATGTGGCGGCGGGCGGCCGAGACGACGTCACCCAGCACAGCAGAGGCGGTCTGGATGCCGCCTGCACCGGCGCCGTAGAACATGAGGTCTCCGGCGGCCTCCGCCTGCACGAAGACCGCGTTGTTGGCGCCGTGCACGCTCGCGAGCGGATGCTCGCGGCGCACGAGGGCGGGGTGCACACGCACCGAGATCGACTCACGGCCGTCGTCGTCGATCCGCTCGCACACCGCGAGCAGCTTCACGACGTAGCCGGCCTGGCGCGCGGCATCCATCATCTGCTTGTCGACGGCCGTGATGCCCTCACGGTGCACCGCGTCGAGCGGCACGGTCGTGTGGAATGCGAGCGAGGCGAGGATGGCCGCCTTCTGCGCCGCGTCGTAGCCCTCGACGTCCGCCGTGGGGTCGGCTTCGGCGTAGCCCAGGCGCTGCGCGTCGGCGAGCACGTCGGAGTACTCGGCGCCCTCGCTGTCCATGCGGTCGAGGATGTAGTTGGTCGTGCCGTTGACGATCGCGAGGATGCGGTGCACGCGGTCGCCGGCGAGCGAGTCCCGCAGCGGACGGATGATCGGGATGGCGCCGGCGACCGCGGCCTCGTAATGCACGGAGGCGCCCACCTGGTCGGCCGCCTCGAACAGCTCGGGGCCGTGGGTCGCCAGCAGGGCCTTGTTGCCCGTGACGACGTCGGCACCGGCGGCGAGCGCTTTGAGGATGGAGCTGCGAGCGGGCTCGATGCCGCCCATGAGCTCGATGACGATGTCGCTTCCGACGATGAGCGGCTCGGCGTCGGTCGTGAGCAGCTCGCGCGGAAGGTCGGCGTCGCGCGGCGCGTCGACGTCGCGCACCGCGATGCCCACCAGCTCCAGCTCGGCTCCCGCACGCTCGGCGAGTTCGGCGGAGTGCTTCAGCAGGAGCGCAGCGACCTGTGAACCGACGGAGCCGGCCCCCAGCAGCGCCACCCGCAGGCGACGGTCATCAGTCATTCAGTCCCCCAGGGATCGTCGGAGTGGTGTTCGAGGCGTCGGCGCCGACGTCGCGTGCCAGCAGGTCGGCGATCGTCTCCCCCCGCACGATGACGCGGGCACGGCCGTCGCCGACGGCCACGACCGGCGGGCGCGGCACCGCGTTGTAGTTGCTGGAGAGCGAATAGCAGTAGGCGCCGGTTGCGGGCACCGCGAGCAGGTCGCCCGGCGTCACGTCTGCCGGAAGGTACTCGGCGTCGACGACGATGTCGCCCGACTCGCAGTGACGGCCGACGACGCGGGCGAGCGCGGGGGCGGCATCCGAGACCCGCGACGCGACGCGAGCGGAGTACTGCGCGCCGTAGAGAGCGGGGCGTGCGTTGTCGCTCATGCCGCCGTCGACGCTCACATACAGGCGCGTGAGGTCGTCGGTCGCCTGCACGGGCTTGACCGTGCCGACCTCGTAGAGGGTGACGCCCGCGCGCCCGACGATCGTGCGACCGGGCTCGAAGGCGAGGTCGGGCATGGGGATGCCGCGGGCGGCGCACTCGCGCGCGACGGCGTCGACGATGCCGTCGGCGAGCTGCTCGATGGGCGTCGGGTCGTCGGCCGACGTGTAGGCGATGCCGAAGCCGCCGCCGAGGTTCAGCAGCGGGACCTCGCCGCCGGCGAGAAGCTGGGCGTGCACCTCGACCAGGCGCGCGGCGGACTCGGCGAAGCCCGCGGTGCCGAAGATCTGCGAGCCGATGTGGCAGTGCAGGCCGATGAAGCGCAGCGATGGCAGCTCGCGGACGCGGGCCACGACGGCGGTCGCGTCGCTCAGCGCGAACCCGAACTTCTGGTCTTCATGGGCCGTGGCGAGGAAGTCGTGCGTCTCGGCGTGCACGCCGCTGTTGACGCGCACGAGCACGTTCTGCACGGATCCGCGCCGCTCGGCGATCGCGGCGAGCCGCTCGATCTCGATCGGGCTGTCGACGATGACGGAGCCGAGGCCGTGCGCGACGGCCGCGTCGAGCTCGGCGGTCGACTTGTTGTTGCCGTGGAGGCCGATGCGGGACGGGTCAGCGCCTCCGGCGAGCGCGATCGCGAGCTCTCCCCCGGTCGCCACGTCGACGGCGAGGCCCTCGGAGGTCACCCACCGAACGACCTCGGTGCTCAGGAACGCCTTGCCCGCGTAGTACACCCGGGCGCGCACGCCGTGGCGGGCGGTCGCCGCGTCGAATGCCTCTCGCACGCGGCGGGCGCGGGCGCGGACGCCCGGCTCGTCGAGCACGTACAGCGGGGTGCCGAACTGCTCCTTCAGCTCCTTCACCGAGACGCCGCCGATCGACAGGGCGCCCGACTCGTCGCGACAGGCCGACTCGGGCCACACGGAGGGGACGAGTCCGTTGGCATCCTCCGGCGCGACCAGCCAGTCGGGCACGAGGGGACGGTTGTCAGGGGCGGACACGATGAGCAACCAATCGGGTGGAGACGGTCGCTGTCGGCGGGATCATCACGCCGGAACAGCGGTGACAGGCGGTGTGTGAAAGTCTAGGGCACCGGTTCGGCTCCGCCCGTCAGGGGTGACGCTGTCAGTCACAGGAGCCCTTCTCGCGCGCGGCGCCTTCGCGCAGGATCGCACTGTCGATCTCGAAGCGGGCGACCACGGTGCCACGCTCGACCCTCGCATCGGTGAGCGTCACGGCGGCCGGGAGGCGATCGGCGATGCACACCTCCCAGTCGCGCACGACCGTCGACGCGATCGCCCCGAACTGCCGCAGCACCGCGTCAGCGGAGACCTCGGCGCCCGCCACGCGGAACGTCGTCGGCGTGAGCACGAGGTCGCCGCTCTGGGCCCGCGGCGTGAGCGCGACGCCCACGGGCACTCTCGCGAGCAGAGCGTCGATCTCGAAGGTGGCCGCGAGATCCGGCGCGTCGATCTCGACGGTCGCCGCGGGGAAGCCGTCGATCGACGAGAGGAGACGCTGGAGCTGCGGCTCGTCCAGCGTGACGGTCGCGTATGCGCCGCTCCAGTCACCGTCGCCGAAGACGGGAACGTCCTGCGCCTCGACGACGATGTCGCCGCTCGTGTCGCCGAGGGGGATGTCGTCGGATGCCACGCGCACCGATGAGATGCTGCCCGCCAGCAGCGGCAGCAGCACGGACCCCGGAAGGTCGACGTCGATCTCATGGTCGGCCGCGAGATCGAGGCGCGTGATCGCCTGCTCGCGGATCGTGCGCTCGATGAGGCCGCGGGCGACCTGCTCGCCGACGAACCACACGACGGCCATCAGCACGACCACGACGAGCAGCGCGACGATCCACGGCCAGCGGCGCCCGCGGGGCTCGGCTGCGGAGGTCGGGGCCCAGTGCGCCGCCGCCCACTGCGCCGATCCTGCGGGCGGCGCGGGCGGCCGCCTCGTCGGCTGCTGATCGGCACTCATGAGAGGGTCACATGCGTTCGGGAGCGCTGACGCCAAGGAGGTCGAGGCCGTTGCGGAGCACCTGGCCGGTGGCGTCGTTGAGCCAGAGGCGGGTGCGGTGGAGGTCGGTGACCTCCTCATCGCCGAGCGGGGTGACGCGGCAGCTGTCATACCAGCGGTGGTACAGCGAGGCGAGCTCCTCGAGGTAGCGGGCGACGCGGTGAGGCTCGCGGACCTCGGCGGCGAACGCGACGATGCGCGGGAACTCCTGAAGCGCGCCCAGCAACGCCGACTCCGTCTCGTGCTCGAGCAGCTCGGGGGCGAATGCGTCGCGTGTGACGCCGGCCGCCTCCGCGTTGCGAGCGACGTTGTGGGTGCGCGCGTGCGCGTACTGCACATAGAACACAGGGTTGTCGTTGGTGCGCTTCGTGAGGATCTCGGGGTCGAGCGTCAGCGGCGAGTCGGCGGGATACCGGGCGAGCGAGTAGCGCAGCGCGTCGGTGCCGAGCCAGTCGCGCAGGTCATCGAGCTCGATGATGTTGCCCGCGCGCTTCGAGAGGCGCGCGCCGTTGACCGACACGAGCTGACCGATGAGCACCTCGATGTCCTTCTCGGGGTCGTCGCCCGCCGCGCCCGCGAGCGCCTTCAGGCGGTGCACGTAGCCGTGGTGGTCGGCCCCCAGCAGGTAGATCTTGTGCGCGAAGCCGCGGTCGCTCTTGTTGAGGTAGTAGGCGGCGTCGGCGGCGAAGTAGGTGTACTCGCCGTTGGAACGGCGGATGACGCGGTCTTTGTCGTCGCCGAAGTCCGTCGTGCGCACCCACACGGCGTCGTCCTGGTCGAAGACGTGACCCTGACGGCGCAGGCGCTCGACGGCCTCGTCGACGAGGCTGGGCTCGCCGTTGGGCCCCTTCGCGTGCAGGGTGCGCTCGCTGAAGAACACGTCGAAGTGCACGTTGAACTTCTCGAGCGAGCTCTGCAGCTCGGCGAGCTGGAACTCGTAGGCACGGTCGCGTGCCGTGACCAGCTGCTGCTCCTCGTCGAGGTCGAGGATGTCGGGCACCGCTTCGACCACACGCTTGGCGAGGTCGTTGATGTACTCGCCGGCGTAGCCGTCTTCGGGCGTCGGCTCGCCCTTGACGGCGGCGAGCACCGACCGGCCGAAGCGGTCCATCTGCGCGCCGGCGTCGTTGATGTAGAACTCGCGGACGAGTGTCGCGCCGCTGGCCAGCAGCAGGCGGGCCATGGAGTCGCCGAGCGCCGCCCAGCGCGTGTGGCCGATGTGCATGGGGCCGGTGGGGTTGGCGCTGACGAACTCGAGGTTGATCGTCTGCCCACGCTGGCTGTCGTTGGTTCCGAACGCTGCGCCGGCCTCGACGATGGTCTTGGCGAGCGCTCCGGCGGCGGCCGCGTCGAGGCGGATGTTGATGAAGCCGGGGCCGGCGACCTCGACGCTCGCGATGCCGTCGGTGTCGGCGAGCGCGGCGGCGATCTCGGAGGCGAACTCACGGGGGTTCGTTCCGACCGCCTTGCTGAGCTTCAGCGCGGCGTTCGACGCCCAGTCGCCGTGGTCGCGGTTCTTCGGACGCTCCAGCGCGAAGTCGGCGGCCGTGAGGCCCTCGCTCGAACCGGGTCGTCGGGCCTCCGCGAGCGGGGCGACGACGGAGAGCAGGACTTCGGAGAGGGCGTCAGGGTTCATAACCCGTCAAGTCTACGGGCCGTGACCTGCCCATTTTCCGCGCGCAGGCGCGGGACGCGGTCACGCGATCTGGACGAGCGCGCCGAAGTCGTCGTGAGAGGGGTCGGATGCCACGGCCGCCGCATCGACGGCTGCGGCGTCGCCGGCATCCGTCGGCACGACATGCGCGTCGACCTTCATGCGCTGCAGCCCGACGTGACCGCCGTGGTAGCTGAGGAATGCGCAGTCCGCGGCATCCCGGCCGGTAGCGATGCGCACGAGGGAGCGCCGGTTCGACAGGCGTGTCGCGTCGATGACATACCAGTTGCCGTCGTAGTAGGCCTCGGCCACGGCGTGGAAGTCCATGGGGCGCAGGCCCGGCGCGTAACAGGCGGTGTAGCGGGCGGGCATGTCCATGGCACGCAGCAGCGCGATGACGACGTGAGCGTAGTCGCGACAGACGCCCTGGCCGGTCATGAGGGTCGTGACGGCGGAGTCGGTGCCCTGACTGAGCCCTGGCGTGTAGGCGACGCTGCCGGCGACGAACTCGCTGACCGCCGTGATGAGGTCACGCCCGTGCAGTCCGCGGAACTGTCGGCGCGCTTGCGCGAACACCTCGTCGGACTGGCAGTAGCGGCTCGGGCGAAGGTAGGTGATCGCCTCGAGGTCGGTCGTGTCGCGGGGGGCGGTCTGACCGTCGAGCAGCGCCTCATAGCGCACCGCGACGGATCCTGCTTCCCCCTGAAGACGGTGCAGTCGACTGCCGAACTGGTCGACGATCTCGGTGGGCGTGCACACCCGCTCCCCACGCACCGGATCGCGCCCCGTGACCGTCAGCAGCTCGCGCACAATGGGCGCGGGCTGGGCGACGGCGATCTGAAAGATGAGGTCGACGGACGACCCCAGTTCCAGGTCGAGTTCAGCCGTCACGATGCGTTGCACCGGGCAATCCTCGCATGCTCCACGAGGACGCGGCTCGCCCTTGCCGAATCCCCGAGCCTGTGCGCGAGACCGCACATGATGCGACTCGTCGGACCGGGCGTTTCGTGCTTTGAGAAACGTGGCCTACTCTCGTCGCATGGGGGCGACGGAGCATCTTCGGACGAGGCCACCGGCATGGGCGATCGCACTCGTGTCGGGGCTCGCGATCGCCATCGCGGTGATCGCGATGTGGCGTCCGTGGATGCAGCCCGCGGCCACCGTCGCGGCCGGCCCGGGCGAGGTCGCGGTGGCGGCGCCGCCCGCGCCGCTCCAGCTGCCCGACGGCGCACGCGTGCTGATCTTCGGCGACTCGTGGACGTGGGGTGAGGCGGCGCCACCCAGGCAGGGCTACGCCTATGTCATCGCCGACCTCACCGGCTGGACCACGATCGTCGACGGCGTGCGCGGCAGCGGCTACCTGCGACCCGGCAAGGGCGGCGGCGAATTCGGCGAGCGCATCGCCGCACTCGACCCGTCGCTCGATCCTGACCTCGTGATCGTGCAGGGGTCGATCAACGACCGAGCGCTGCATTCCCAGGGGTACCGCGAGGCGGTCACCGCAGCCTGGGACCTGCTGACCGCCATCTACCCGAAGGCGCGCATCGTGATCCTCGGCCCCGCTCCCCATGTGCTCCCCCTTGAGGCCTCCCTGTCGGCGGTCGACGCCGACCTGGCCGACCTCGCCGCCCTCCGCGGGTGGTGGTACATCTCGCCCGTCGCCGAGCAGTGGATCACGGATGCCAACTACCTCGACGTGATCGACACGAGTGAAGCCGGACGAGACCACCCCTCCATCGACGGACACCGGTACCTCGCCGAGCGCCTGGCCGCGTCCGTCGCCGCCATATCCCGGTGATACGCTCGATCAGTACGCCTCCGTAGCTCAGGGGATAGAGCGTTGGTTTCCGGTACCAAAGGTCGCAGGTTCGATTCCTGTCGGGGGCGCCACGGGATGTATGCAGAACGGGTGTGAACTCGAACGCGGAACTCCGAAAGACGAAGAAGGCCGCCTGATTTCAGGCGGCCTTCTCTTCGTTTTCGGGTGATTGCGTGAGTTTGCCTGCCGCACCACCACCGTTCGACCGGCGGAAACGACGAAGGTCGGCGGCAGTTCCCGTTTCCGGGCAGGCTGACGCCGACCATATTGCTGGCGTGTTGGTGAGGTGAGCTGGCGATGCTCAGGTCCGAGCGGGCGTATTGACCTTCTTCGCCCGGCCCCGCTGGCGGTTGCGGTGTGCGTTGCGCTGATGAGCGCTCGACCGGCGCGGGCGACGGCTGCTCGCTTCGGGCGCTGCCATCCCCATGTCCTCGAGCATGCCGCTCTCGATTCGGCGCGCCAAGAAGTCGTTGATCTTGTCGAGGTTTGCGGCGACGACCGTCAACGTGGCGAGGAAGTACTGGGCGACCGAGCCGCGCAGTCGACGCCGGGAGCCGTCTTCGAGCGCGTGGGTGTTGCCATCCTTGAGGAACGCGTTGAACGATTCAACGCTGTTGCGCCATGTCCGTAGACGGCCTGCCATTCCTTGGAGCCGTGCTGCGCCTTCTCCTCCGCTAGCAGCGCATGCGCCGCGTTCAACCAAGAATGACGGCGCTTGTTGCCACACTTGTCAGCTCAAGTGCTGGCAACGGTGTCGGATGCCGTTACTCGCTTCTGTGAATGGAGAATGGGTTTACCAACACTTATTACGTCAAGTGTTGGTAAGGTGTTTCCATGCCCACACCTACCGAGAGTCTCGTTCCCATCGATGCGGTGACGTACGAAACGTTCGACTGGAAGCCGCGCGCGCCCGAAATGCACTCGCGGGCCGAGGTGGAGCGTCAGACCGGTCCGTACGACGCGGCGATTACGCCGCCCATCGCGGCGTGGTCGCCGGTCGTCTCGGGCGAAGACTCCGCCGACGTCGAGGACGCCACCCGCCGGCTGGTCGAGTTCGATCAGCACGCGCAGAAGAAGCTGGGCACCGACAACCCTGCGCTCGGGCCGATGACCGCGATCCTGCTTCGCACGGAGTCGGCGTCGTCGTCACAGATCGAGCAGCTGACGACGTCGGCCAAGCAGCTCGCCCTTGCAGAGATCGACGAGGGCGACAAGCAGAACGCGCTCACCGTCGTCGGCAACGTGCGCGCCATGGAGGCCGCCCTGGCTCTCGCCGACGACATCAGCGAGGACTCCATCCTCGCGATGCACAAGGCCCTGATGCTCCACCAGACTGGCTTCCCACTCCAGGACGCCGGCCGGTACCGCCAAGAGCAGGTGTGGATCGGTCGGGGTGAAGCCGGTCCTCGACTGGCCGACTTCGTGGCCCCGCATCACGACCGGATCTCCGGTGCGATCGAGGACCTTGTGAGCTTCGTGAAGCGCCAAGATGTTCCCGTGCTGGTCCAGGTGGCCGTTGCCCACGCTCAGTTCGAGACGATCCACCCGTTCGCAGACGGCAACGGTCGGACCGGCCGAGCACTCGCGCAGTCGATCCTCCGCAACAAGGGCCTCGTCGGCTCCACCGCCGTGCCCATCTCGGCTGGCCTTCTCGTGGACGTCGACCGCTACTTCGACGCGCTCAGCTCCTTCAGGGAGGGCGACGCCGGCCCGATCATTCGGGACTTCGCCAACGCGAGCCGGATCGCCGCGACCACGGGGACGCAGCTCGTCGATGACCTCGTCGAGCAGCTCGAAGAGTCGCGCCAGAAGATGACCGGCATCCGTGCGGATGCCGCGGCCTGGAAGATCTTGCCCACTCTCGTCGGTCAGCCTGCGGTGAACGTAAAGTACCTGAAGAACGCGCTCGGTCTCGGCGAGATGGCCGCGTTGCGCGCGCTGGACGCAATGACGGATCGGGACGTGCTCACCGAGACCACGGGAAAGAGCCGCGGCCGCGTCTGGCAGCACCGCGGCATCTTCGAGGCCCTCGACTCGTACGCCTCAATGATCCGGCGGATGTCAGCGCGCTGACCCGAATCGCGAGCTCAGAGCAGGCGCGGGATGATCGCACCGATCGGACAGCTCCAGTCCCACCGGCCGGCGCCACCTCGGATGCCGGTATGACGGTCGGCAAGTGAACGATCGACGATCGGCGTCGACAATCACTCGACGCGGCCCGGTAGTGCCGCTGGTTGCGGTGACGTCGGTTGAGGGAGTTTCGGCGTTGCGGGTGGTGGTTGTGCGGGATATGTCTGGGGTGGACTCGAACCACTACCGGTGACCACTGGATCGCCCGCCATGCCCGATAGGGGTGTGCGCCCGCGCCTTCAGCAAAACACCCAGCAGCTGAGGGTCCACGGTGGTCCGACCGTAGAGGATGTCGTCGACCCTTGCTCCGTCGACTCGGTCGTAGATCGAGATCCGTGCCAGCCGGACGACGCCGACCGAGGCCGCGAGATCCTTCATCGCGTCATACAGCGCACGCTGTTTCGCTCGCGCGCTCCCCCGCTCTCCGAACACGCCGACGGGGTCCGACGCGCCGAACATCTTCTCGGTCGACGGGCTCGTCCACCCCCCCCACCTCCCCGAGCCGCTGCCGTCTCGAACTGGGCGCAGTACTCGAGGTACGGCTCGGCCCAAGGCAGTGTTGCGAGCCGCGGAGTGCGCAACGTCATCGCTCGATACCGGGTGAAGTGGAACTGCTCATCCAGTTCCACCGCCAACCCGTCCTTCGTCACCAAGTCCCAACCAGCGGGAGCGAAGCGGACGTCCCTGCGACACCCGCCGAGTTGCTCGCCGTTCTCACCATGGGGACAGTATCGCCGCGGTTGAGACGCCTCCGCCGCAGCCTCGCAAGGCATGTGCCGACTGCCAGAGGATTGTCGAACGATCTCCAGAGGATTACGCTTCCGGAACCCCCTCGAGACCCGCGGAATCACGCGGCGAAATGAGTTCCGCGTACAACCCGCCACGGGATGTACGCGGAACGGGTGTGAACTCGAACGCGGAGCTCCAAAAGACGAAGAAGGCCGCCTGATTACAGGCGGCCTTCGCGTTGTTTTCGGGTGGTGGCAGTGTCAGGCCCGGCGTGCACCCTCCCCGAGCGCCTCGAGTTTCGCCCACGCGAGGTCCGGGTGAATGCGGCCGCCGAGGCCGCAGTCGGTGGAGGCGATCACGCGGTCGTCGCCGACGATGCCGGTGAAGCGGCGGATGCGTTGGGCGACCAGGTCGGGGTGCTCCACGACGTTGGTGGCGTGGCTGACGACACCGGGAACCAGGACGAGGTCCTCGGGGACGGCGGCATCCGCCCAGACCTCCCACTCGTGCTCGTGGCGCACGTTGCCCGCCTCGAACGAGATCGATCCGACCTGCGCGCGGAGAACCTCGGGGAGGATCTCGCGCAGTTCGATGTCGGTGGTGTGGGGTCCGTGCCACGAGCCCCAGCACAGGTGCAGGCGCACCTGCTCCTTCGGCAGCCCCGCGATCGCATGGTTGATCGCGTCGATACGGATGCGGGTGAACGCACGGTACTCGTCAGGGGTGGGAGCGGGGTTGATCTGGTCCCAGTTCTCCGCCAGGCATGGGTCATCGAGCTGCAGGATCAGCCCGGCATCCACGATCGCGCGGTACTCCTCCCGAAGGGCGTCGGCCCACGCGAAGATGTGCTCCTCATCCGTGGCGTAGAACTCGTTCCGCACCCGCGACGCCGAGCCAGGCGCGATCGCGGTGAGGAAGCCCTGCTCCCCCTCCCGCAGCGCAGCCTTCAGATGACGGATGTCGGCCGCCACAGCCTCCTGCCCGCGGTAGCTGAGCGGGCCGGTCGTCGTCGGGAACGCGGTCGCGTTTCGGCCGACCTCGACGGCTTCGGCGTAGACAGCCGGAAACAGGTTGCGGTCACGGCGGTCGAGGAAGCTCGTGAGCTTCACCTCCCCCGGCGTCGACCGCACCGGCGGCTCGTTGAACGCGTTGACCTCAGTCAGCGAGAGACCGGCGACACGCTGGAACGAGTACGACCACCAGGCGCCGTAGTCGACAGCGTTCGACATGGCCTTGCCGAACTCGCCGTCGCCGACGAGCGTGATCCCGGCCTGCCGCTGACGCTCGACGACATCCGCGACGGCCGCGGCCGTCAGGGTCTCGAACTCGGGCGTGGACTGGAGCGTGAAGCCGTCGTCGGCGAGAGTGCGTGCCGCGTTGGCTTCGATGAGCGCCGGCGTGCGGGGAAGGCTGCCGGACGTGGTGGTGGAGATGGGCATGGTTGCTCCTCTGGGGACAGGCCAGCCGGCCACGACGGACGTTCCGCGGAAGCCGGGCTGACGAGATGGTCAGAGGCTCTTGCAGACCGTGATGTCACGGCCGCTCAAGGCGGAGGCTTCCGGTTTCCGAGCCGTACACGACGGTAGTGAACGCCGCATCACCGACGCACATCGACCGTGACACACGCTGTAACGGACGGGATCTGGCCGGTTCAGTAATACGGTCCGGGGCAGGGCTCGATTGTGTCACCCCACGCATCCATGACGTAGGACTGGAACGCGCCTGCAGGGGACGGCGATCCCCCGTCGCTGAGCTGAGGGCCGCGCCCCTCACTTCGATGCCTTCTCCACTCACGGCACGGCGGCGGTGGGTTACTGGTCACGGTGTTTGTCGTGGGCGCCACTCACCGATCCCGCGAAGAGAGAATGCTCGTCGCTGTTGTCTGGGGGTCAGATGGCCAGGGGTGGCGCCGCTGGCGTTCGAAGGCGACTGATTCAGCAGTGGACTGATTTGGATGAGGGTTGATGTCACGTACGTTTAGGTTCCTGCCTCTGGTGGTATGCGGTGGCGCGGCTGTGCTGTTGGCGCTGGTGTTGGCTTTGTGGATGCCGCGCGGTGTGCACGCCCTGTGGGTGGGTGAGTCACTTGCCGACGGTGGGGTGCTTGCCACCGGTCAGGTGCATCTCGAGATCACTGGCGAGGTGAGCGTCGAGGTGGATGGTGAGGCGATCGGCTCTGGTGCCGCTATCTGCGTGACGGACACGGTGACCATCGCGGTCCCGCTGAGCGTTCAGGCCACGGGCACCAGTGCCGTGCCGGCACTTGACCGCACCAGTCAGACCGCCGCGCCAGGGACTGTCAGCGATGTGGATCTCGACGACATCAACGCGGCCCTGCGCTCGTCTCCCGAACCGCAGCTGCATCTGCTGCATCTGGAGGTCACCAGTGCTCAGGCGGGGACCGTGCGTGTGGATGAGGTGCTCTCCCTCTCCGCCGCGCGCGGGGCCGGCTGGGTCTCGACCGCCCATGTCGAGATCGACCTCCTGTTCGACTCCTGCGGCCCGATCTTGGCGACTTCTTGGGACACCACCACAACCACAGACCCGGTCATCTTCGTTTTCGGTGCCGGCAGCGAAGGCACCATCGACTGGGGTGACGGCAGTCCCCTCGAGGCCGTCCGGGAAGGAACCCAGACCCACCAGTACTCCGAGGATGGAACCTGGGACGTCACCGTCACGGGCATCATTCCCTCGGTCAGATTCAACGGGTCAGACGCGCTGGTGTCGGTGAACCGGTGGGACGAAGCCACACGCACGACCTCGCTGCTCTCCGCCTTCCAAGGCGCCGACAATCTGGTCTACGTCACGGCCCCACCCACCACCGTCACCAACATGTCGCATGCGTTCCGCGACACGACCGCCAACCCCACCCTGGACGGGTGGGACACCTCCAACGTCACCAACATGTCGTACATGTTCCGCGACGCGCGGGCGTTCAACGGTGACCTGTCCCGTTGGGACACCTCCAGCGTGCGGAACATGTCGTACATGTTCCACACCGCGTCGGTGTTCAACGGTGACCTGTCCCGTTGGGACACCTCCAACGTCACCACCATGTCGAACATGTTCGCCAGCGCGCAAGCGTTCAACAGCGACCTGTCCCGTTGGGACACCTCCAACGTCACCACCATGTCGAACATGTTCGCCAGCGCGCAAGCGTTCAACAGCGACCTGTCCCGTTGGGACACCTCCAACGTCACGAGCATGGCGTCCATGTTCTACGGCGCGTCGGTGTTCAACGGTGACCTGTCCCGTTGGGACACCTCCAACGTCACGAGCATGGCGTCCATGTTCTACGGCGCGTCGGTGTTCAACGGTGACCTGTCCCGTTGGGACACCTCCAACGTCACGAGCATGTCGTACATGTTCTACTTCGCGTCGGTGTTCAACAGCGACCTGTCCCGTTGGGACACCTCCAACGTCACGAGCATGTCGTACATGTTCTACGGCGCGTCGGCGTTCAACAGCGACCTGTCCCGTTGGGACACCTCCAAAGTGACGACCATGTCGTCCATGTTCCGGACCGCATCAGCCTTCACGGGCGACCTGCGTCCGTGGAATGTGTTGCTCATCCCTCAGGAGCCGACGAACTTCAGGTTGGACGCGAACCCTGCCATGCAGTCGCCCATCTGGGGAACAGAAGGCATGCCGGTGAGATCCGGTGCCGCGGGCGACGACACCCCTCAAGCGGACGACACCCCTGTAGCGGACGATACCCGCGACGAGTTCGAATCAGCCACCGACTCCCCCGAGATAGAAGCCGTCGACAACCCTGCCGAGACAGAAGCGGTCGACAACCCTGCTGAGGCAGAACCGGGCGATGACCCTGCCACGGGAGACGCCGCCCCGGCACAAGAACCGGCCAACCCGCAACAGACCGACATGCTGTGTCCGCGCGAAGAGACATACGAGCCGTCGCCAATACGCGCCTTCCTGCTCGCGCCGTCTCAGGAGTCATGATCGGGCCCGATCTAGCTGCCGCCGTCACGCCGTCAGCGTGGCCGCGAAGCCCTTATGCGTGCGTTAGGTCACGGCGGCGGTAGCAGTGGCGTCGCGCTCGACGCTGGTTGAGAAAGGGATTTACCTGGTCGGATGCGGTCTTGTGCCGCCGTGGCTTCCGGCCACGAACCCAACGGGCACTCTGATGGGAATCCCATGCTGGCGATGTGTGATGAGGGGCACCACGAGCGGTGTCGCGGGTGAGCGTGGAAGGCTGGTCGCTGTGACCATCGACGAAGCCCACCCCTCGGACTCGCGAGCCCAACGAGAAGCAGAGGCGACGATCATCGCGGCGCTCAGTGCGCAACTAGGTCAGCGGCTCGCAAAGACCTCAGTCCCGACGAGCAACGGCGGCCGAGTCGAACTCGATGGCGCCGCTGACGATCTCACGATCCTCGTTGAGGCCTATGCGCACCAAGGTGCACTCCGTGGTGGCCAGCCAAAGAAGCTTGCGACCGACGCTCTGAAGCTGACATGGATCGGGAGGCAGCTCGAGGCGAAGAGGCTGATACTCGCGGTGGCCGACGCGGAAGTGGAGTCCTACCTTCGGCGGCCGAAGGCATGGCTGACGCAGGCGCTGACCGACCTGGGGGTGGAGGTGATCCGTGTGGATCTCGATGACGCGACGGTGGACACCCTGCGCAACGCGCAAACTGTGCAGTTTCGATGACCGACCCGACGACTGAAGTCTCAGGTCGCAGGTCGACTGATTTCCGGGTCATCGCTCGCGCTGAGGCGCCGCGTCGCGTGCCCTCAGCGCGCAGTGATCTGGCGAAGGAACTCGATCACGGATCGGTTAGCACCCGAGGGTGATCCCGCAGCGAGAAGGGTGCTCGCCCCTGCAGTCGACGCGGGCGCTGACTATAGGCATATCGTTCCGCATGAAGGGGCTTCGCCGGAGCCTCTACGCGCGGTGGTACCCCGTCTCACGCAGTCTCCCGTTCTCTGAACGATCCCCATTTGCAGAACCTCGAGCAACGGTTGCGTGACTCATATCGGTTCTTCTATCCGGATGCGGGAGCGGACGGCTTCCAGCCAGATGTCGTCGACTATTTCTCTGCACTCCGAACGTTCATGGACATTGGATCAGGACTGGCGGGAACCGGATTCGACGACGCTCGTGAGCTGTTTCGGCTGTTGAAGCGCGGCATCGTTCATGTCCTTCTTCAGGCCGCCCGTGGCATAGATGAAGCGCGGTTTGCGTCCAGTGAGTTTTCCGCCGACATGGTCCAGCCTGGACACATCATCATCACCTCCAACTGGGACACTTTGATCGAGCGCTATGCGGCGACTCACGGCATTCCACTGCGCCTCACGAGCCGCTCGCGGAAGTTCAGCGAAACGGAGGTGACGCTCCTGAAGCTTCATGGGTCCCTCGACTGGTGCCAGGTGCAATCTCGAGCGAGTGGATATCCCGACTCGGACTACGCCCACCTCGGCGAACTCCAGAACCCCAACCGTCCAAGGACCATGCGACCACCGACGGCGGCGGCGGCCCTGGCGCGAGTCCGATCGGATCTTGGTGACGCCTGGGAAAAGGTGAAGGCGCGTGCTCGGGAACCGTGGATGGTGACGATGGTCACAGGTAAACAAGATGATCTAGGGCCGTTGCAGGACGTCTGGCGCGATGCCTACCGGCGCTAAGCCGGGCGGAGAAGCTCGAGATCATCGGCAACTCCATGCCACCGGACGACGTAGAGATTCGAACCATCCTTCGCGCGGGGGTTCAACGTGGAGGACACGGTCCGCAAATACTCGTTCGGAATCCGGCACCCGACGTTCACCATCGGGTCCGTGCGTACTTGGATCGACATGCGGATTCCGACTACATGCCGGTGTCGGTCTAATCGCCGAGGCCAAGTCGATCCTGGTCCGCAACTCCTCCGACGAGCCCGGTGCAGCCGCTACTGACGCTGGGTAACAGGCGAGGACTCCACGCGAAAAAGGTTGTGCTTGTGATCGTCCGCGACTCTTTCGCCGCGCAGGTTGAGGGTCCGTCTTCGCCCGCGCGTGCACTTCTCCCTGATCCGGACTGACGTCAGGCGTTCGCTACGTCCGTTTCGAGCCCAGTGGCGACGAACTCGATGGTGCGGGGTGTCAGTCTTCGTTGCCGAACGACGCGAGGTACTCTCGCCGCTCCGTCATCGCCTTGTGCGCCCCGTCGGTGCCGTTCTCGTACCCCTTGCAGGATGAGGACGTGTCCGGGTCTATGTCGAGCTGGTAGCGGATCTCCTGGGACGCCTTGGCGGCCTCATCGGTGTTCGGCCACTGGGTGTAATACGCGTCCTCGAAGGTCTTCGCGTTGGCAAGGTTGCTCCATGTGCTGGCGTCCGCGATGTACGCGTCACGGACGACCTGCACCTCTGCGGCGACCTTGTCCGGCCAGACGAAGTAGTCGTCGTCAACGACTTCGACGGCAGCACGCGCTATCCGCAGGCCCTCGGCCGCGAGCTTGTTGATCTTCTTCACGCTGGGGTTTCCGCCGTTGATGAACTCCCGCTCGTCCTCGTCGAAAAGGGCAGCGAGCCGCGACCCGATGTCGTTGCTCTGGCAGACGAAGTTGAGGTACATTTCCGCGGCCTGCTCGTCTGTCATCTCAACCGGTCCGACCGGGATTGTCGGTGTCGGCGACGGGGTGGCTGACGGCGATGCGGTTTCGCCCGTCTCGGCCGGTGCAGGTGCTTGGGCACTGGGCGTCTGCGCGCAGCCGGCGAGGGCGAGAGCAACGATCGCTACGGCGACCATAGAAGATGAGCGGGTTCTCATGCGCGTCACTGTAGCGGTGCCAGCGGACACCGGGAAGCGCGAGTAGCGCGGTCTGCACCCACGACGCTTCGCCGCAGGTGGTTAGAGCGAGGCTTTCGGGCAGGTGGAGGTTGTCGGAGAGCACCGCGTACTCCCGGGCGATGCAGGCGCCTTGGCGATGTTCCGGATCGGGTACGCGAGGACACGCCGGTCCGGGTAGAGGGCGAGGACTTCATCGGTCAGGTGACGCGGTCGTTCTAGCAGCGCCCTGCGCGCGAGCGGCTACACGACGTTGTGTTGCGCCCCATCAGACGGCTGGTGATCGGCGCTTCGTTTCAGGCTGACCATCCCGTTCGGTTCCAGCAGGGCCCGCGCGACCTCTTCGGGGCGGTCTACCCCGTGCAGTCGGAACTGGGTGGCGAGTTCCTCGTCCGACATGAGTTCTCGTCGCAGCGCGCGTCGCTGCACCTGGCCATCAAGCACGAGGATGCGTGCCTTCCCTTTCACTATGCGGGCGAAGCGTCGGCTCCGGTACGCGAGGGCGTCAACCGCCAGGCTGAAGAGCAGAATGGTCGCCATGGTGATCAGCGCGTCGACCAAGCCCGCGTCTGCGCTGAACAAGCCCGGCGACGCCGCCGTGGCGACGAGCACAATGACGAGCACGTCGCTGACGCCCAGTCCGCCGGCCTCTCGCTGACCTAGGACACGCATCATTATCAGCAGAACCAGGTACATCACGGCGCCACGCACCACGGACTCCACGACGGGCACCTCCGAGGAGAACAGCTGTGACAAATCCACCGGAACTCCTTTCGAAGACCTGGACGCAGACATACGGTTCACGGTCCAGTCCTGGCACCATAACGCTGTTCACTGGACCGCGGTGACCGCTTCTCCGTGCCAGAGACGTCTTGAGCCCGCGCGGGCTCCCGTGGTCATCCTGAGGACATGGGTCCGGCTGAGGTGGTCATTGCCGGGATTCGTGCGCGTTGAGAACATGAAGCCTGGCGAATCTGGAGGTCTGATGCTGTTCGAGCACCTCGATGCGTCGGATGTGCCTCAGCGCCTCGAGACGGATGAGTTCACCCTTCGGCCGATCACTCGGGACGATGTCGAGCTCGACTATGCCGCGGTGATGGAAAGCAGGGAGTACCTGCGCCCGTGGGAGCAGACCGGCTGGCCTGCGGATGACTTCACCGTCGAGCAGGACCTCGACGACCTCATCGTGCTCGAGGAGCGCCATCGCGCTCGTCAGGCGTTCACGTGGACGATGCTCGATCCCACCGAGACGACATGTCTCGGCTGCGTGTACCTCATGGCTCCCGACGCGCGCACCTACCGCGAGTCGCGGATCGTCCCCGTCGGCGACGCCCGGTGGGAGGACTATGGCGCTCTCGCGAACTTCTGGGTGCGCACCTCGCGCCTGGCCACCGGTATCGACGCGCGGGTTCTGGCCGCCATCCAGTCGTGGTTCGCGGAGCACCCGCGCCTCGGGCGGACCCTGTTCGTGACGAACGAAGAAGTGCGGCAGCAGGTGGAGCTGTTCGAGGAGTCCGGTCTTCGACTTCGATTCCGCATCGAGCGCGACATCTACTCGGGGGCGTACCTCGCGTACGACGAGGCGGACCGCACTGGGCCCTAGTCAGCCGGCAGTCACACGGCGACGAACGCAGCGACGCGCGCGAGCGCCTCAGGCTGCAGGCGGTAGTACGCCCAGGTCCCCCGCTTGGTGCGAGAGAGGAAGCCCGCTTCGGTCAGCACCTTGAGGTGGTGCGAGACGGTGGGCTGTGACAGCCCCACGGGCTCGATGAGGTCGCACACGCACGCCTCCTGTCCCTCGGACGACGCGACGATCGACAGGAGCCGCAGGCGGGCGGGGTCGGCGAGCGCCTTGAGCGTCGTGGCGAGCTGCTCCGCCTCCGCCGTGCCGATGGGCTCCTTCGTGAGCGGGGCACAGCAGGCGGCGCCGCTGGAGATGTCAGTCACGTCGAGGAGCGAGGTCATACATCGATGATAATCGATATTGACAGGGATCGATAGATGCGCACATACTCAACATCGACGCTCATCGATACAACCGGAGGCACCCCGTGACCCTCGTCGACCTGACACCACGCGCGACCCGATCCGACCGCCTCGCGACGCTGCCCGTGATCATCATCGGCGCCGGACCGATCGGTCTCGCTGCCGCGGCCAACCTGGCTGACCGCGGCATCGACTTCGTGGTGCTGGAGGCCGGGCGCGAGCCTGCGGCCGCCATCCGCCAGTGGGGTCACACGCGCCTGTTCTCCCCTTGGCGCCACCTCATCGACCCGGCGTCGCGACGGCTGCTCGAAGCAGCCGGATGGACCGCGCCGCGCGACGAGGGCGTCGCCCCGACCGGCGCCGAGCTCGTCCACGACTACGTTGCCCCGCTCGCCGCACTGGATGCCGTTCGCCCGCACGTCCAGTACGGCATGCGGGTGGTCGCGGTCTCGCGCGAAGGCATGGACCGCACACGCACGGCCGGCCGGCCGGAGACGCCCTTCCTGGTCCGGGTTCGCACCTGGGACGACGGCGTCGAAGAACTGACGGGGCGTGCGGTGATCGACGCGTCCGGCACGTACAGCGCCCCGAACCCGCTCGGCTCGTCGGGACTCCGGCCCCTGGGCGCCGCAGATGCCAATGAGTTCGTCTGGCACGCCCTTCCCGACGTCCTGGGCGCCGACCGCCCGCACTTCGCCGGGCGGCACACGACCGTCGTCGGCGCCGGACACTCAGCCGCCAACTCGCTCATCGCCCTGGCGAAGCTCGCTGACGAAGCTCCCGGCACGCGCGTGACGTGGCTCATCCGCAACGCCTCGGCGGTGCGCGTGTCGTCCTCTGCAGACGATGAGCTCGCCGACCGCGCAAGGCTCGGATCCCACGTCGACCAGCTCGTCGACAGCGGCGCCGTGACGAAGATCGACTCGTACGAGATCTCCGGAGTCGCCCGCCACGGCGACGGCGTCCGCCTCACCGGGCGACGTCGCGGAGAGCCGGCGACTCACGACACCGATCTCGTGGTGAACGCGACCGGGTTCCGCCCCGATCTCGACATGCTGCGCGAGATCCGCCTGGGCCTCGACGACATCGTGGAGGCCCCGGTGCGGCTCGCCCCGCTCATCGACCCGAACCTGCACTCGTGCGGCACGGTACCGCCGCACGGATTCGACGAGCTCCGGCATCCGGAGCCCGGGTTCTTCATCGTCGGGATGAAGTCGTACGGACGCGCGCCCACATTCCTGCTCGCGACCGGGTATGAACAGGTCCGGTCGGTCACCGCCTGGATCGCCGGAGACATGCCCGCCGCCACGCGCGTGCAGCTGACCCTGCCCGCCACCGGCGTCTGCTCGACCGACCTCGGCGGAGGATCCTGCTGCTCATGATCTCCATCCGACCCCTCACTGCCGCCGACTGGCCGCAGGTGGAGGGGATCTTCGCGGCCGGTGTCGCCGCAGGCGAGGCCACCTTCGAGAGCGCCACGCCCACGTGGGAGGCATTCGACGCAGGCAAGGTGCCCGAGGCGCGACTCGTCGCGGTCGACGACGACGGCACGGTCGCCGGCTGGATCGCGGCGTCCCGCGTGTCAACGCGAGACGTGTACCGCGGCGTCATCGAGCATTCCGTCTACATCGCGCCCGAGCAGCAGGGCCGCGGCATCGGGCGGGTGCTGCTCGACGCGTTCATCGAGGCGGCCGAGGACGCCGGATACTGGACGATTCAGGCGAGCGTCTTCCCCGAGAACACTGCGAGCCTCCGACTTCACACGCAGGCAGGCTTCCGCGTGATCGGCACGCGCGAGCGCATCGCACGTTCGCAACGCGGCCCGCACGCCGGACAATGGCGTGACACGATCCTCATCGAACGCCGATCGACACGAAATGGAACCGGAGACACCCCATGACCACCCCGACCGTGCTGTTCGTCTGCGTTCACAACGCCGGCCGCTCGCAGATGGCAGCCGGGTTCCTGCGAGCCCTCGCGGGCGATCGCGTCCGCGTTCTCTCCGCAGGCTCCGAACCGAAAGACCAGCTCAACCCCGTCGCGGTCGAGGCGATGCGCGAGGCCGGCATCGACATCGCCGGCAATGCGCCCACGGTCCTGACCGTCGAGGCCGTCAGAGAATCGGACGTCGTCATCACGATGGGCTGCGGCGACGCGTGCCCCGTGTTCCCCGGCAAGCGCTACGAGGACTGGGAGCTCGACGACCCGGCCGGTCAGCCGATCGAAGTGGTCCGCGGCATCCGCGACGAGATCCGCGCGCGCGTCGACGGGCTGATCACGCAGCTCAGCGATCGGCAGGCGACCTGAGCGGACGCCCCCGACGCTCACTGGCCCGAATCGCCGCTGAGTGCGCCCCGATGTCCATGAACGGGGGTAGGTTCTTGCACGCAGAACGAAGGTGAGAGCCGGCGAGTCCGGCCGACACCGTCAGCTGAACCCGCAGCTTCGGACAGGAGTCCTGATGTTCTCCACCGTTCTCGCCCTGGGCGACACCGATATCAGCCTGGCTCACGGCATCGCGACCAACGCGGCGGGCGCCGGCACGGGCGCGGATGCCGATTCGCCCGCACGAGCGATCATCGTGTTCGCCGACCTTCGCGACCTGTCTCGCCACGACATCAAGGAGCGCCTCCGGTCGTTCTCGGCGCTCGCTCTCGCTGAGACCCGCCGTCGCCCCCGCATTCGCCACGTCGTGTTCGCCGTCATGCTCCCGCTGCGGCGCGCGTCGATGTTCGACCGGGTGGCGTCTGCCCTCGGCACCCGCCTGCATGCCGACCTCGAGCGTGAGCGCGGCCGCGACGTCGAGGTGACGTTCCTCGACGTGAGTCACTGCAACGACGCTCCCCTGCTCACCGAGCGGCTGCTGGCCCGCTCGAGCGACCCGACGGGGCGCAACGGCGTCGTCGTACTCGACTGGGACGACATCCGCGACCACACCATCGCTCACGCCGCTCGCATCGAATACCTCTGAGCGCGCCGATGCGACCGACCGTGATCGAGCGCGACTGCGTCATCGCAGGGGGCGGACCGGCGGGCATGGTGCTGGGGTACCTGCTGGCCCGCGCAGGGCTGCGGGTGTCGGTGCTCGAGAAGCACGCCGACTTCCTGCGCGACTTCCGCGGCGACACGATCCACCCCTCCACCCTGCGACTGCTGCGTGAACTGGGACTCGGCGAGGCATTCCTCGAGCTGCCGCTTTCGCGGGTCGGATCCCTCGACGCGTCGATCGATGGGGTGCGGTTCACCGTGGCCGACTTCACGACACTCCCCGAGCCCGACGACTTCCTGGTGTTCGCGCCGCAGTGGGACTTCCTGAACTTCCTCGCCGCCGAGGGCGCGAAGCTCGACGGCTTCGACCTTCACCTGAGCACCGCGGCCGAAGATCTCCTGGTCGAACAGGGCCGCGTCGCGGGGGTGCTCGCGCGCACCGGCGATGAGCTCCTCGAGATCCGGGCGCGATTGACGGTCGCCGCCGACGGACGCTCCTCGGCGCTGCGCCGGCGCGCAGGGCTGCGCCCGATCGAGTTCGGGGCCCCTCTCGATGTGCTCTGGTTCCACCTGCCGAAGCCGCAGGCCGCCCCACCGCCCACCCTCGCCTACGTGTCGCGGAACGGCGTGCTGCTGACGCTCGACCGCGGCACCTACTATCAGGCGGGCATGATCATCCCGAAGGGCTCGTTCGACCAGCTGCAGCAGGCGGGGCTTCCCGCCTTCCGAGCCCGTATCGCCGGCTCGGCGTCTCACGTCGTCGAGGCTGCGGAGTCGATCCAGAGCTGGGACCAGGTCAAGCTGCTGTCGGTGCAGCTCAACCGGCTCGACACGTGGCATCGTCCCGGCTTCATCGCGATCGGCGACGCGGCCCACGCGATGTCGCCCATGTTCGGCGTCGGCGTGAACTACGCGATCCAGGATGCCGTTGCCCTCGCCAACGCGATCCACGCCCCGCTGGCGCGCGGCGAAGCACCCGATGACGTGCTCGCGACAGTGCAGGAGCGCCGGCAACGTCCCGTGAAGAAGATGCAGCGCCTGCAGCGGATCTCGCACCGTGGTGTCATCCGCGCCGCGACAGCGAAGGGCGCTCGGGCCGTGCCCCGCCCCGTGACGTGGCTGCTGCACCGCTTCTCACCCCGCATCCGCCGCTTCATGGCGCAGTTCATCGGATTCGGCTACCTGCCGGAGCGCTCCGCGATTCGCTGAGGCGCATCGGGCGCCGCCCGCGATGCCACGGGGATCGCGGTCTTCCGCGGCGCACTGCCCCGCCTCTAGAGTTCATGAGGAATCTCTCATGGACGAGCGAGACAGGAGGCCGCGCCCTTGGGACGTCGCATCCGAGTCACCGGCGTGCCGGCGGATTTCCGAGTGCCCAGAGGGTGGCCGACGCCCACCGATCGATGGATCCGCGCGAACGCGTTCTGGGTGCCGCCGGTCGACTGGACCCCGCTTCCCGAGGTGCCCCCGGCCCCGCACCGGTGGACCTTCTGGACGCCCAACCCGCTGTGGAGCACGACGCGCGCCCATCTCTACAGCTCGCTCCGCGTGTGGACGTGGGTGGGGGTCGCGGGCTTCGTCCTCGGTGTGCTCACCCGCGTGTGGGCATTCGCTGGAGATCCGCCCCGCGAGATGCTCACAGCGGCAGGGCTCGTGACGTTCGCACTGCTGGCGACGAGCCTCATCGGCTACGCCGCCGGCCACCGCCGGCTCACGCAGCGCGCGCTCGCCCAGCACGCCGTGGCTGCCGCGGAAGGCCGCACGCAGCGCCTGACCCGCGAATACCAGCGCTACCTCCTGGACATCCAATGACGCTCGACGAAGCTCGCGGATGCCTCGGACTCACCCGGGGAGCGACCGTGGAGCAGATCCAGGAGGCATTCCGCGTGCGCGCGCGGCAGGTGCACCCCGACCGGCACCCCCACGCGACCGAGAGCGAACGCCACGCCATGGCGGTGGAGTTCGACCGCGCCCGTCGCGCACGAGACGCCCTTGTCCAGTGGGCGACGCACGAGGCCGGCTCCTCGACGACACCCACCGCCGCACCGCCGCAGCCCGAGGACGCTCCGGGGCCCGCCGCGGCACCGCCGTCGGACGCCCGGCATCCGGAACCCGAACCGGAGCCGCGTCCGCGCGCCCGGCCCCGCACGAGCGAGACGCGCACCACCGCTCCTCCCCCGCCGCCGGAGCGCGTGACCATGCGATTCGACGAGTTCGTCGCGTTCACCGATGCCGCCGGGTTCAGCGTCGGCAAGCGCTCCGGCCGCTACATCGACTGGGCGCGCATCATCGCCTGGTCGACAGTCGGCGCGCTTGCGGCATCCGTCGCGGTCGGCGTGGTCCTCGCCTCGCAGGGCATGCTCATCGCCTGAACGGCCGGCACAACGAAGATCGCCCCGGGGCCGAAGCCTCGGGGCGATCGTTCATGCGGATTCGGTCTCTGTCTCCGGATCCTCTTTCGAGTTCCTTCGTCTCCGTTTTCCTTCGCACGACCTAAAATACTCATCGCGGATCGGGCGTCAAGATGTCCACCGAAAGTCACCTCTGGTTCACATTGAAGGTGAATGTCGGATGCCGCAGCGTGCTTCGCAGGAGCCGGATCATCCTTGAGACGTACGCCCATCCGCCGCGATCACTCCAGCGGCCGACGCGGCATCCGGCACCGCCTTCGTAGCTTCGAAGCATGACCACAGCGAGCCTGCCCCGAGTGTCTCTCCCGGCCCCCTCGAAGGGCCGTGCCCGTCCGTCTCGCCCGCCCCGCGTGGCTCGCGCCGCGACGTCGCGCCCTGCCTCGGCACCGTCGGCCGCGACCGCCGCCGTGCTGTCGATCCTCGGCAGCATCGTCGCGATCGGGCTCGCGGCGCTCGCCCTGCTGGTCGTGCCGCTCGCGGCCGTCATCGTGTTCGGGCCGACGCTGCTCGAACTGCTCTGACCCGCACGCCCCACAGACGCGACCTCAGTGCTCACCGCCGACGAGCTTGAGACCGACGACGCAGCCGACGAGCCCCAGGATGAGCAGCGTCTTGACGAGGGAGAAGTCCTCGTCGCCGGTGGCCATCGCCCACGCGACGGTGATCGATGCGCCGATGCCGACCCACACGGCATACGCGGTGCCCGTGGAGATGTCACGCATGGCCCAGGCGAGCCCGCCCATGCTGGCGACGAGCGCGACGCCGAACACGACAGTCGGCCACAGCTTCGTGAAGCCCTCGGACTTGCCGAGCGCTGTCGCCCACACGGCTTCGAGCACGCCGGAGAGGATGAGGATGACCCACGACACGATCTGCTCCTTGGCCAGTCTTGTCGCTCACCGGGTACTGAACCGTCGTCCGGAGACCCTGTCGGGATCCGGTTCCCACTCTATCGTCGGCGGCTGGGCAGGCTCTGGCCAGTCGACGCGACGTCGGGTCAGGGAGTGACGAGGAAGAGTCCGTCGAGCAGGCCGGGGTTGTGCGCGTGCACGAGCACGCCGAACACGACGGCGTCGAACAGCAGGTGCACCGTCACGACGTAGCCCAGCGAGTGCGTGCGGATGAAGATGACCGCCTGCAGAAGTGCGAACGGGATCGTCAGCACGGGCCCCCATGCCTGGTAGCCGAGCTCCCACAGGAACGACACGAACACGATGGCCTGCAGCAGGTTTGCCGTGACATCTGCGAAGTGGCGGCGCAGCAGTGCGAAGCACGTGCAGATGAAGAACAGCTCGTCCCAGATGCCCACGGCGCCGACGCCCACGAACAGTCGCGCGATGAGGTCAGGGGTGTCGACGACGGGCCAGTTGAGGTAGACGCCCGAGGTGATGAAGTAGAACGGCAGGATCAGCCAGCCGAGCACGAGGACCGCTGCCAGCCACGCCCACTGCCACGGCTTCCAGCGCGTGCCGGCGCGCCAGGGGAAGGAGATCGCGCGGTCGCGATAGACCCAGCGCGACACGACGTACGGCACGACCACCGCTCCGCCGAGAGCGAGAGCGAAGCGCACCATCGCGAGGTCGTCGAGCTCGGCCTTGAGCGCGATGGAGCTGACGATGAGGAGCCCGATCGCGATGAGCGACAGGTCGCGCGTGAGGGAGGGTCCCGATGCCGTGACCTGCCGGCGTTCGCTCGCCAGCGCGAGTGCGAGTCCCGCGGCGAGGAGTGCCCACCCGAGCCACTGCTGCTGCACGACGAAGAAGGCGGGAGCCGCCAGGCACACCAGCAGTGCCGGCACGATGCTCGTGCTGAGGAGGGGGCGGGGCGCGACGTCGCTGTGCATGCGTCAGCCGTCCGCCAGCGGGTTGTCGATCTCGTCGCGAGGCATGCGGGCGATCGCGAGCACGGCGAATGACACGACGAACGGCACGACGCCGGCGACGATGAAGATGGCCGTGAGCGGGACGACCTGCGCGACGGGACCGGCGAGCGCCATCGACACCGGCATGAGTGCGAGCGACACGAAGAAGTCGAGACTCGAGATGCGGCCGAGCATGTGGCGCGGCACCCGCCGCTGCAAGAGCGTGCCCCAGATCACGTTGCCGTAGCTGAAGCCGAATCCTGCGAGGGCGCACGACACCGCCATCACGATGTACGAGTCGGTCAGGCCGACCGCGATGTATGGGAGCGTGCTGAAACCCCATACGAGGGTCATGGCGGTGAGGTAGCGGCGCGGCAGCGGGAAGGACGAGACGAACAGCGACCCGACGACCCCGCCCCCGCCGAAGAAGGCGAGCAGGAATCCGAACAGCCTCGGATCGTCGCCGAAGCGCTCCGCGGTGAGGAAGGGCAGGAGCACCGTCTCAGGTCCGACCGTGAACAGCACCCACAGGGTGGCGAAGAGCAGCGTCCACAGCAGCCACGGGGTGCGAACCGTGAAGGAGACGGCTTCGACGAGGTCGCGCACCACGCCGCGGGCCCCCGCTTCGGCGGACGCGGAGTCGTCGGCGGCGGCTCCGGGCTCCCGGCGCAGGACCAGCAGCACGATGAGAGCCAGGGAGTGTGCCACGAGCACGGCGACGGCCGCCTGGGCGGGAATGAGGGCCGCCAGCAGCAGACCCGCGGCCGCTGGCCCCGCCGCCTGCTGAAGGGCCGGCCGGATGGCGCTTTCGAGGCCGTTCGCGGCCAGCAGCTGCTCGGCCGGGAGGATCCGGGGAAGGATGGCGCTGTAGGCGGGGAAGAAGAAGCCGGCGCCCGCGCCCAGCAGCAGCGACACGATCGTCAGCTGCGGGAGGGTCAGCGCGTCGAACCACCCTGCCACAACGACCGAGCCGATCGCGAGGACGTTGATCGTCTCGACCGCCCGCAGGATGGCGCGGCGCGACACTCTGTCGGCGGCGATTCCCCCGGGGATCGCACAGGCGAGGAGCCCGACGGCGTTCGCCGAGGCCACGAGCGACAGGGCGACCGGATCGCCGCCGGTCTCGATGACGGCGTAGACCATGACCACGGCCCACATTCCGGCTGCGAACACCGACAGCACGACCGCCGAGAACAGCAGCCGGAAATCGCGATGGGCGAGCGGGCGCACGGCCCGCCAGCGGTCGCGCTCCGTCACAGCGGTCATGAGCGGGGCCGGCGACGGTAGACGAGATCGCGGATCTCGCGGCCCTTCGCGATGCCCTTGCGCTCGAACGCGGTCATGACCCGTCCCTCGTAGCGCGGCGCCCACTCTCCCTCGAAGTCGGCGTCGAAATCAGCGGCATCCGCCATGACCTCGCGCATCTGCAGCGCGTAGTCCTCCCAGTCGGTGGCCAGGCGCAGCAGTCCCCCGTCACGCAGCGCGCGGGCGGCGATCGGCGGAAACGCCGGGGCGACCAGGCGGCGCTTGGTGTGCTTCTTCTTGTGCCACGGGTCGGGGAAGAAGATCCACAGCTCATCGACGGATGCCTCGGGGAGCAGGTGCTCGAGGACCTCCGGCGCGTTCGCCTCGACGAGGCGCAGGTTGGTCGCACCGGCACGATCGGCATCCAGCATCGTGCGAGCAAGACCGGCGCGGAACACCTCGACGGCGAGGAAGTCGCGCTCGGGATGCTCCGCCGCGGCGTGCACGATCGCATGTCCCTGGCCCGAGCCGATCTCGACCGTGAGGGGCGCTGTGCGGCCGTACACCTCAGCGGGCGAGATCTCCGACCCCGGCAGCACGCTCGTGGCGGCCGCGTCTCGCTTCACCGGCAGCAGGTAACGGGGCGCGAGCTCCTCCCACCCGCGTTCCTGCGCCTCACTCATGCGCCCGCTGCGACGCACGAACGAGACGGGCTTCTCGCGGAATCGGCGCTCGACAGGGGGCGGGGCGTCAGTCACCCTTCCAGGCTACCGATCCCCCGTCGCCGGAACCGTCACGATCGTGGCGTCCGAGCGGGATGCGGCGGCTGTCGGTGCCGATGGCGCATCAGCCGACGGTGACGAAGTCGATCAGCTCCTCGACGCGGCCGAGCAGCGCGGGGTCGAGGTCGCGATAGCTGCGCACGGCGCCCAGGATGCGCTGCCAGTTGCGCGCCAGGTCGGCAGGCGTCTCCGCGGGCCAGCCGAGTGCGCGGCTCACCCCGACCTTCCACTCGACGCCGCGCGGCACGTCGGGCCATGCGGCGATGCCGAGTGCCCGCGGCGTGACGCACTGCCACACATCGACGTGCGGGTGCCCCACGATCCGGACGAAGCGGCCGTGCGGTCCGCGCGACACGGCATCCGCGATCCGGGTCTCCTTAGAGCCGGGCACGAGATGGTCGACGAGCACGCCGTAGCGTCGCTGGGCCGAGGGCGGGTCTTCGCGCAGCACCGCGTCGAGCAGGTCGACGCCCCGCAGGAACTCGACCACGACGCCCTCTGCGCGCAGGTCGTCGCCCCACACCTTCTCGACCAGCTCCGCGTCGTGCTTGCCCTCGACGAGGATGCGCGACGCACGGGCGACGCGCGCGCGAGTCTCCGGTGCGGCGAAAGAACCGGATGCCGTGCGCACCCGCCCCGCGGGGGCCTTGGGCTTCGGCACGACGAGTTCGACCGCGGCGCCGTCGACCAGGAACCCCCCGCCGAGCGGAAACAGCCGACGGCGCCCATGACGGTCCTCGAGCTCGACGAGGCCCGGCTGCAGCCCTACGACAGCGCCGCAGAAGCCGTCGGCGGCGACCTCGACGACGATGTCGCGCTCGGCCTCCACCTTCGGCACCGCCTTGCGTCCGACGTCTCGCCACCCGGGCGCGAGCACGTCGCTTCCGTACCTGTCGTCCATCTGTGCCTCCGAAGGCGCGAGCCTAATCGCCGCCCGGCCCATGCCGAGGGAGCGACGCGCATCGCCGTCCGCTTCCCGCCGGCCGCGCCGCTGCGACGCGCTCGCTACCGGGCATGCGCGCCGGGGAATAGACTCGCAGAGGGGGCGGGCTGCTGCACCCGGACGAGGAGGACCATCGATGCGATCGCGCTGGGCGCTGGCGCTCACGGCAGCTTTCTCGATCGTGATCGGAGGTGCTGTCTCCGCGTCGGCGACCGATCCCGTGTCGCTGGGCAGCGGACGCGTGCTCGACGAGGCCGGCGTGCTGAGCGCCGCCGACGAGCGGGCGATCCAGGAGCGCTCCGAGCAGCTCGCCGAGTCGTCCGGCGTCGACCTGTGGGTCGTGTTCGTCGATGAATTCTCCGACCCCGCCAGCGCTGAGGAGTGGGCCAACGACACCGCCGAGCTCAACAACCTCGGCCCCCAGCAGTACCTCCTCGCCGTCGCGACCGAAGGCCGCGCCTACTACCTCTCCGGCGACTCCCAGGGCCCCGTGTCCGAGCAGCAGCTGCTGGACATCGAGAACGATCGCGTCCTCCCCGAGCTGCGTGACGGCGACTGGGCCGCCGCCGCGATCGCCGCCGCCGACGGCCTCGCCGACGCGACGGGCGGCGGGGGCGGCATCGGCGGCATCCTGTTCGTCGTCCTGCTCATCGTGGTCGCCGGCGCGATCGTGTGGCTCGTCATCCGGGCTCGCCGCAAAGGCCGCGCATCGGCGGACGCGGGCCCCGGCGACACCGCGCAGCTGTCGCTCGAAGAGCTGTCGCGCCGAGCCGCGTCCGCGCTCGTGCAGACCGACGACGCGATCAAGACGAGTGAGCAGGAACTCGGGTTCGCTCGGGCGCAGTTCGGGGATGCCGCGACCGTCGAGTTCGAGAACGCGCTCGCGCAGGCCAAGACCGACCTCGACCAGGCGTTCGCGCTCAAGCAGCAGCTCGACGACTCCACGCCCGACACCGAGCAGGAGAAGCGCGCGTGGAACGCCGAGATCATCGAGCTGTGCGAGCACGCGAACAGCGAGCTCGACGCCAAGGCCGAAGCCTTCGATGAGCTTCGCCAGCTCGAACAGAACGCCCCCGAAGCCCTCACGCGTGTGCAGGCCGAGCGGACCGCCGTCGTGCCCGTCGTCGATGCCGCGGCCGCGAAGCTCTCGGACCTCCAGGCGTCGTATGCCGGCGAGGAGCTCGCCACGATCGCCGACAACGTTCCCCAGGCCCAGCAGCGTCTCGCGTTCGCCGAGGAGCAGCTCGCCACCGCAGAGGCGGCCGTCGGCGCCGGCGACGGCGCTCGCGCGGCGGTCGGCATCCGCGCCGCCGAAGAGGCGACCGCCCAGGCGCGTCTGCTGGCCGATGCCATCGCCAAGCTCGGCGACGATCTGGCAACAGCCGAGCGCGACGCGGCGGCCCTCATCGACGACCTCGAGAAGGACATCGCGACCGCCGGCGCCCTCCCCGACGCCGACGGACGCGTCGCCGGCGTCGTGGCGGCGACCCGGCAGCGGGTCGAATCCGCACGCCCGCTGCTGACAGGAACGGCCAAGCGGCCGCTGCAGGCGCTCGACTCGCTCGAGAAGGCGAACGCGGAGATCGACGCCGCGCTGGCCGCCGTCCGCGACGCGCAGGAGAAGAAGCAGCGCGCTGCCGCCCAGCTGCAGCAGCTGCTCAGTCACGCGCAGGCGCAGGTCTCGGCGGCCGAGGACTACATCACGTCGCGTCGAGGCGCCGTCGGCGCCACGGCCCGCACGCGTCTCGCCGAGGCGGGCGCGTCGATCGTGCAGGCCCGCCAGCTCGCCGCGGCCGATCCCGTGCAGGCGGTCGCCATCGCCCAGCGCGCCAACGAACTGGCCGCCCAGGCGATTCAACTCGCGCAGAACGACGTCGGCGCCTTCGGCGGAGGCGGCTCGTTCGGAGGCGGCGGCGGAGGCGGCGACCTCATGGGCGCCGTGCTCGGCGGCATCGTGATCAACTCGATGCTCGGCGGCGGCGGAGGCGGCTCCAGCCGCACACGGCGCGGCGGCGGCGGAATGCCGTCACTGCGCACAGGCGGCGGCCGCGGGGGCATGAGCTCCGGCAGCTTCGGCGGAGGCGGCACCCGGTCGCGCCGCGGAGGAGGACGATTCTGACCCGCCGCATCCCCCACCGGACGAACCCCAGACGCTCCACTGAGAACAAGACCTCCCGCTAGGAAAGGAAAACCGATGGCAAAGCAGTCCATCTTCGGCCGCATCTCGACCCTCGTGAAGGCGAACATCAACGCTCTCATCGACGCCGCCGAAGATCCCGAGAAGATGCTCGACCAGCTGGTGCGCGATTTCACCAACAACATCGCCGAGGCCGAGTCGGCCATCGCGGAGACGATCGGCAACCTGCGCCTGCTGGAGCGCGACCACGCCGAAGACGTGAAGGCCGCCGCCGAGTGGGGCAACAAGGCCCTCGCCGCCAGCCGCAAGGCCGACGAGCTGCGCGCGACCGGCAACACCGCCGACGCCGACAAGTTCGACAACCTCGCCAAGATCGCCCTGCAGCGTCAGATCAGCGAAGAGAACGAAGCCGCCGCACTCGCGCCGTCGATCGCGGCGCAGACCGAGGTCGTCGACAAGCTCAAGGACGGCCTCAACGGCATGAAGCAGAAGCTCGAGCAGCTCAAGTCGAAGCGCGCCGAGCTGCTCGCCCGCGCCAAGACCGCGGAAGCCCAGAACAAGGTGCACGACGCCGTCAAGTCGATCGACGTGCTCGACCCGACGAGCGAGCTGGGCCGCTTCGAAGACAAGGTGCGCCGCCAGGAGGCCCTCGCGGCCGGCAAGGCGGAGATCGCTGCCTCGTCGATCGACGCGCAGTTCAACGAGCTGGAGGACGTCGGCGAGCTGACCGAGGTCGAGGCGCGCCTCGCCGCCCTCAAGTCGGGCGGCGGCGCCGCGGCGATCGAGCAGTAAGCCCGAGCGCACGGTCGTTGCCCGTGCACGAGCATCGTCAGCGCCGGGCGCCTTCGCAGGCCCCGGCGCTGACGCGTCTCCGTTCTCCCGACGAGAGGATCATGGGGCCATGACGCGCTTCCTGGTGGTTCCGCAATGGCAGGGCTCGCCCGCGGCGCGGGCGATGCTGCTGGTCGACGGAGCCGAGGCGATCGCGGGCGACCTCCCGCGCGCGTCGTGCACGGTCGTCGACGTGCCGGTCGAGGCGGGTGAGTCGCTCGACACGGGCATACGTCGTCTCAGCGCGCTGCAGCGGGTGAGCGAGCGGATGCGGGAGGCGCTCGCGGCATCCGACGAGGTCGCGCTCGTCGTCGGCGGAGACTGCGGTGTCGCCGTGCCCGCGATCTCGCACGCGGCCACGCACCACGATGACCTCGCGGTCGTGTGGTTCGACGGCCACGCCGACCACCACTCGCCCGAGACCTCGGCGTCGGGCGCCTTCGCGGGGATGGCGCTCGGGTCGGTGTGGCGCGACACTCCGCTCGCACCCGCCGCCGTCGCCCCCGAGCGCGTCGTGCTCGCCGGTGCCCGCGAGTTCGATCCCGCCGAGCGCGAGACGCTCGATTCCTCCCCCGTGACCGAGCTCACGGTCGACGCGCTGGCGGAGGTCGCAGCGGTCGCCGACGCCGTCGAGCGCACGGGCGCCTCGGCCGTCTACATCCACGTCGACCTCGACGTGCTCGACCCGGCCGTGATCTCGGGCGTCTCGCTTCCGCTTCCGTTCGGTCTCACGCTCGAGCAGCTCACCGGCGCGATCCGCGAGCTGCGCCGTCGGGTGCCGCTCGCCGGCTCCTCGATCGCCGGCTTCGCCCCGCCGACGCCCGCCGCCGCGGTCGACGACCTCGGCGCCATCCTGCGGGTCATTGGGGCGCTCGCGTGATCGCCCGCCCGCCGGCGGGCTGGCAGCAGCGGGCAGCGGCGGCGGTCGCGCGTGGTGAGCGCACCGACCGCTGGATCCCCTCTCTGCTCCTCGACTCGCCCGTGAGCCTCGTCGGCTACTGGTGGGGCACGACGGTCGGCTGGGTGTGGGGCATGCTGTGGTCGACGGGACGCGTCGAGAAGCGCGGCGGTCTCTGGGTCTTCACCGGCATGCCGTCGTGGACGTACGGACGTGGCGGCGTGTGCGTGGGCGGATGCTTCCTCACCGGCACGGCGCCCGTGACCGACGCCCTGCTCCGGCACGAAGCAGAGCACTCCCGGCAATGGCGGCGCTACGGCTTCCTGATGCCCGTGCTCTACCTGCTGGCGGGGCGGAACCCGCTCACGAACAGGTTCGAGATCCTCGCCGGGCTCGAAGACGGCAACTACGTCCCGCGTCGCGCGCGCTGAGGCTCAGCGGTCGATTGAGCGGGCGGATCAGCGGTCGACGGCGAGGCCGAAGCGGGCCGGGACGTGGATGGCCGACGCCTCGAAGCCGAGCCTCTCGGTGAGGTGGTCGACAATGTCGGCCGTGCCGAGGAAGCCGCCGAGCAGGTGAACCCGCGTCTGAGCGGACTCATCGCAGAGCATCTCGTCAGCCCACGCGCGGACAGCACGAGAGAGCGCCTGGCCCGGAGCGCAGGCGCGGCACGTGCCGGGGTCGCCGGTGCGGCGAGAGCGGTCGAGCCACGTGAGGGTCATGCGGGCGGGAACGGCGATGTCGCTGATCCATGTGGCATCCGGGACCTCGATGAAGACGCGCCCCGTGGAGCACAGCGGCAGCGTGGCGAGCAGGGTCTCAAGCTCGGTGAGCGAGTGCTCGTCGGCCGTGATGAGGTGCTGAACGCGCGCGTGCTTGGCGGCTCGGCGAGAGCGAGCGCGGTGTTCGGCGTGCATCGTGGTCATGACACCTCCACTATACGTGAAGATAGGCTTGCCTAACCTCAGAAGGTCGAATCGCCGCCGGGGACGATCAGCACACGTCGCAGCTCGCGCAGCTCGTCATCGTGCAGGCCCTGATGGCGGAGGAATTCGACGGGAGCCCCGTACTGCTCGCGGAGCTCGTCGAGCAGCCCCTTCATGACGGGCGCGGGCGAGCGCGTCGCGAGGTCGGCCAGGTTCCGCGACTCCGGGTGCATTCGGCGCAGATATGCGAGCACGCGCTCGTTGCGCTCGGCAGGCAGCGACGCCTCAGTGCGGGCGTAGTCGGCGAGGATCGCCTCCTCCTCCACTCCCGCCGCGGCGAGCGTGAGTGCGACGACCACGCCCGTGCGGTCCTTGCCGACCGTGCAGTGCACGAGCACGGGCGGCCCCGTGATGACATGCCGGACGACGTCGACGAGCGACGCCCCCGAGGCCTCGATGAGCGAGCGGTACAGCTCGTCGAGCGTGACGTCGGACTCGAAGAAGGATGCCAGGGAGCCGGCGAACAGCGGCACCCGCTGGAGAGTGATCGGCAGGTCGCCGAGGGCCGTGGGCTCGTAGGCGACTTCGGCGTCCTCGCGCAGGTCGACGATGCTGCGCACCCCGAGCGCACGAAGCGCCTCTCGCCCGTCGTCTTTCACGCGCGCGAGGTTGCCCGAGCGGAACAGCACCCCGTGCCGGGTCGCGCCGCCGACGGCGGGAAGACCCCCGACGTCGCGGAAGTTCAGAGCGCCGGGGACCTCAGCCATCGGCCTCGGTGGCGGCCGCACGGCGCGGCGGCACGGCGTACTTTCCGGCGATCGCGATGCGGTTGAACGCGTTGATCGACACGAGCAGCCAGCTGAGCGCGACGTACTCCTGCTCCGAGAGGACGCCTCCGACGCGGTCATACACGTCGTCGGGGATGCCGTCTTCGTGGATGTAGACGTAGCACTCGGTGAGTTCGAGAGCCGCGCGCTCCCGCGCTGTGAAGACGCCCGACTCGCGCCATGCCTGCAGCTGCGCGATCTCATCGGCGGTGACGTTCGCCGTGACCGCGCGATCCACGTGGATGCGGACGCAGTAGGCGCAGCCGTTGAGCTGCGAGGCGTATGTGAGGACGAGCTCTTTGAGCCGGGCGTCGATGCCCGCCTCGGCCGCCAGCTGGCCGACGGTCTGCGAGAAGGACTCGAGGGCGTCGTACGCCGGGCGTGCCGAGCGCGAGAGGTGCACGCGTCGTTCCTGGGTCATGCCGACAGCCTACGGCGACTGCCCCGCGCGGCGGCCGCCCAGTCGTCGCGTCACGGCGCGGGGCGCGGTCGGGTCGCATCCACCGCCTGCGTCTCGGGCAGACTGTAGTCATGCACAACGAGGTCATGCCCGGCGGGCTGCCCGACGACGAGTTCCAGTTCCTGCCGGCCCAGGCCGCGCAGCTCGGCCTCGGCGCGCCGCCCGTCACCCGACTGGCGTACGCCCTTCCGGACGGCCGCACCGTCAGCGCCCTGCGCTACGGCGACGGCGAGCCGGTCGTCACCTTCCTCCACGGCGCGGGGCTCAACGCCCACACGTGGGACACGACGGTCCTCGCACTGGGTCTCCCCGCCCTCGCTATCGACCTCCCCGGCCATGGCGACTCCTCGTGGCGCGACGACGCCGCATACACCGGCTCGACGCTGGCCGCCGACGTCGCCCCCGCCCTGGCTGCCTGGACCGACCGGCCGCAGGTGCTGGTCGGCCAGTCGCTGGGCGGGCTGACGGCGGCGGCGCTCGCCGCACGACATCCGGACATCGTGCGCGAGCTCGTCGTCATCGACATCACTCCGGGGATCGACCCCGACGGCAACGCCGCGCAGATCCGAGCCTTCTTCGCCGGACCCACCGATTGGGCCTCCCGCGAGGAGCTCGTCGAGCGTGCACTGTCGTTCGGGCTCGGCGGATCTCCGGAGGCCGCCGCCCGCGGAGTGTTCCTCAACTCCCGTGTGCGCCCCGACGGGCGGGTCGAGTGGAAGCACCACTTCGCGCGCCTCGCGAGCGCCCTGGCCGCCGATCCCGAGGCGGCCGCGAAGGCCGACCGGCAGCAGGACGCCGTGCGCAGCGCGCTGTCGGCATCCGGCTGGGACGACCTGGCCGTCGTGCGCGCGCCCATCACGCTCATCCGCGGCGAGCGCGGCTTCGTCACCGAGAAGGATGCCGCGGAGTTCCGTGCCCGCGTGCCGCTGGCCGACGTGATCGACATGCCCGCGGGCCACAACGTGCAGGAAGACGTGCCGGTCGAGCTCGGCCGGCGCATCGCCCATCTGGCGCGGTGACGATTCGCGAACGTTCATGACGCACGATGACCTGGAACTCCCCCGCTGACTCTAGGCTGTAACGCGCACCCGAGTCGGCAGGCCAGTCGCGAGTGACCGAGAAGCCCGGTGACCACGAAGACGCGGCGCCTGCCCCTTGTGAAAGGACCGTCCCCACACATGCTTCGTCGAACCGCTCTCGCCGCCGCCGCTCTGCTGGCATCCGGCGCGCTGCTGCTGTCCGCCTGCTCCGGCGGCGGACAGCCCGCTCCGACGTCGACAGACCTGACGCCCGACCCCGACGCGACGCTCAACGTCCGGCTCGTGCTCGAGCCGTCCAACCTCGACATCCGTGAGACGTCGGGCGCCGCGCTCGATCAGATCCTCATCGACAACGTCTATCAGGGCCTCGTCTCCCGCACTCCCGAGCAGGAGATCGTCCCCGCCCTCGCGAGCGAGTACGACGTCTCCGACGACGGTCTCACCTACACCTTCACGCTCCGCGAGGGCGTGCTCTTCCACGACGGCAGCGAGCTGAAGCCGGAAGACGTCGTGTGGTCGATCGAGCAGGTGAAGGACAACGAGTCGTACCGCGACTCCGCCCGCCTTGCGAAGGTGTCCGACATCAGCGCCGACGGCCAGGTCATCACCCTGACCCTCTCGGAGCCCGACTCGACGCTCCTCTGGAACCTCACCGGCCGCGCCGGCCTCATCCTGAAGAAGGGCGACAAGACCGACCGCAAGGTCGACGCCAACGGCACCGGTCCCTTCATGCTCGAGAACTGGAAGCAGGGCGACAGCATCACCTTCGTCCGCAACGAGGACTACTGGGGCGACAAGGCGCAGGTCGCCGAGATCGTGTTCTCCTACATCCCGGACACGCAGGCCGCCCTCAACGCCGCGCTCGCCGGCGACCTCGACGTCGTCACCGGCTTCGACGCGACCCTCAAGGAGCAGATCGAGGCCAACGGCGACTTCGTGCTGAGCCTCGGCGCCTCCACCGACAAGGGCACGCTCGCCTTCAACTCCAAGAAGGCGCCGCTCGACGACGTGCGCGTGCGCCAGGCGATCCGCCAGGCGATCGACAAGGAGTCGATCGTCCAGGCGCTCGGAGCCGGACAGACCATGTACGGGCCGATCCCCGAGCTCGACCCCGGCTACGAAGACCTGTCGGACGTCGCGCCGTTCGACCCCGAGGCCGCCAAGGCCCTCCTCCAGGAGGCCGGCACCGAAGACCTCACGCTCACGCTGACCCTCTACAACGGCTACGGGACGACGGTGTCGCAGATCCTCGTGTCGAACCTGAACGACGTCGGCATCACGCTCAAGGTCGAGGCCGTCGAGTTCCCGACCTGGCTCAACGACGTGTACATCAATCAGGACTACGACCTGAGCTTCGTCCTCCACACCGAGGCGCGCGACTTCGAGAACTGGGCGAACCCGGCGTACTACTTCACATATGACAATCCCGAGGTGCAGCGCCTGTTCACCGAATCGATCGCCGCGACCGATGAGGAGACGGCGGCCGATCTGCTCGCGCAGGCCGCCCGAATCGTGTCTGAGGACCACGCGGCCGACTGGCTGTACAACGGCGCATCGGTGGTCGCGGTCGGCACGAACGTCGCCGGCATCCCCTCGATCAACGTGAACGAGCGCTTTAACCTCGCCGAAGCGGTCAAGAGCGCGGAGTGATCCGGTACGCACTGACGAGACTGGCCCTGCTGCTGCTCGGCCTGTTCGTCGCCAGTGCGCTGATCTTCCTCACGCTGCGGGTTCTCCCCGGCGATGTCGCGCAGCTCATCGCCGGGGTGAACGCCACGCCGGAGCAGCTCGCCGCCATCCGCGACCGCCTGGGCCTCGACGAGCCGCTCGTCGCGCAGTACGGCGCGTGGCTGGGCGGCATTCTCACGGGCGACCTCGGGACGTCGCAGCTGACAGGCAAGGCGGTCGTGGACGAGCTGCTCGAGAAGGCCGAGGTGACGGTGCCGCTCGGGCTGCTCGCGATGACGTTCGCGATGCTCCTCGCGCTCCCGTTCGGAGTGCTGTCGGCGATGCGCCGCGGCCGCGCCGACGGCACCGCCCTCAACGTCGGCGCGCAGGCACTGGCCGCGGTCCCCGTCGTCTGGGCCGGCATGATGCTCGTGATCGTGTTCGCCGTATGGCTCGGATGGCTGCCCGCACAGGGCTTCCCGCGCACCGGCTGGGCCGACCCCGCCGCCGCGCTGCGCTCGCTTCTGCTCCCCGCGCTCACGATCGGCGTCATCGAGGGCGCGATGCTCCTGCGGTTCGTGCGGTCAGCCACCCTGCAGGCCGTCGGGCAGGACTACGTGCGCACGGCCGCAGCCAAGGGACTCACCCGCACCCAGGCACTCCTGCGGCACGGTCTGCCCAACGTCGGCCTCTCGATCATCACGGTGCTCGGACTGCAGGTCGCCGGCATCATCGTGGGCGCCGTCGTGATCGAGCAGCTGTTCGGTCTGCCCGGCATCGGCCGCATGCTCGTGGCAGATGTCGGCAACCGGGACCTGCCCAAGGTGCAGGGCGAGCTCCTCGTGCTCACGGGCTTCGTGCTCGTCGTCGGCTTCGTCGTCGACCTCCTGCACAGGCTCATCGATCCCCGACAGCGGGAGGCCGAATGATCCGCCTCCTCTGGCTCCGGCGCCTGTGGGCCCTCTCGACAGGACGCTTCGGACTCGCCGTGGTCGTCGTCATCGGCGTCGTGGCCCTCGTCGCTCAGCTCTGGCTTCCGTTCGATCCCCAGCGCGTCGACATCGCTGCCCGGTGGTCACCGCCGGGCTGGCCGCACCTGCTGGGCACGGACAACTCCGGACGCGACATCCTGAGCCTCCTCATGGCGGGTGCACGCACGACCGTCTGGGTGGCGCTGGGCGCCGGCCTCGTCGCGACCCTCATCGGACTCGTGCTCGCGACCCTCGGCGCCCTCACGACGCGGTGGGTGCGCGAGACGGTCGCGGTCGTCGTCGACATCCTCATCGCGTTCCCCGTGCTCCTGATCGCCATGATGATCTCGTCGGTGTGGGGCGGCTCTCTCGCGGTCGTCATCTTCTCGGTGGGGATCGGCTTCGGAGTCAACATCGCCCGCGTCACCCGGCCCGAGCTGCGCCGCGTGCTGCACAGCGACTTCGTGCTGGCGGGGCGCGCGAGCGGCCTGACGCCGTTCCAGAACCTGTGGCGGCACCTGCTTCCCAACGTCGCACCCGTGTTCATCGTGCAGCTGTCGTGGGGCATGGCCGTCGCCGTGCTCGCCGAGGCGGGCCTCAGCTACCTGGGCTTCGGCGCCCCGTCGACCGAGCCCTCCTGGGGACTGCTGCTGAAGGAGCTTCAGGCGTACATCTCCGTCTACCCCGGCAGCGTCGTGTGGCCAGGGCTGGCGATCACGCTGACCGTCCTCGGCCTCAACCTGCTCGGCGACGCCCTGCGCGAGGCCACCGATCCGACACTGTCCCGACGCGAGTCCGAGGCACAGACACATCAGCCGGCGGTGATCGCGTGAGTCTTGAAGTGCGCGACCTCATCGTCGACATCGGCGGGCGCCGGGTGGTCGACGGCATCTCCTTCGACGTGCCCGACGGCGCCCGTGTGGGCCTGATCGGCGAGTCGGGATCGGGCAAGTCGCTCACGGCGCTCGCCCTGCTCGGCCTCCTTCCGGAGGGCGCGACGGCCTCGGGGAGCATCCGCTGGAACGGTCGAGAGCTCATCGGCCTGTCCGACCGTGAACTCGCGGAGCTCCGAGGCGACGAGATCGGCATCGTCTTCCAGGAGCCGCGTACGGCGCTGAACCCCATCCGCACCGTCGGCCGTCAGATCGCCGAGTCGGTCCGCATCCACGAGGGCGTCCCTCGTCGCGAAGCGCTCGACCGCGCCATCGCCGAGGCAGAGCGCGTGCGGCTCCCGGACCCCGCGCAGATCGTGCGTCGGTACCCGCACCAGCTGTCGGGCGGCCAGCGCCAGCGCGTGGCGATCGCGATGGCCCTCGCGTGCCGGCCGCGCCTGCTCATCGCCGACGAGCCGACGACGGCCCTCGACGTCACGATCCAGGCCGAGATCCTGGAGCTGCTGGCGTCGCTCGTCGAGACCGACGGCATGTCGCTGGTCTTCATCACGCACGATCTGGCCGTGCTCTCACAGGTCGCGTCCCATGCGCTCGTGCTCGAGAACGGCCGAGTGGTCGAGCACGGCCCGCTGTCATCGCTTCTGACCACACCGCAGTCCCCCATCACGCAGGGACTCCTGCGCGATGCGACTGCGACGCTCTGGCGCCCGGGAGGCGCCTCATGACCGACGTCCTGCTGCGCGGCCGCGGACTCACGCGCGCCTTCCCCGCTCCTCGCTCGCGCCTGTTCGAGCAGAAGCGGTGGACGACCGCTCTCGACGACGCCGACGTCGACGTGCGCGAAGGCTCTGCACTCGGCATCATCGGGGAGTCCGGCTCAGGCAAGTCGACACTGATCCGCCTGCTGCTGGGCCTCGACATCGCCACGTCCGGCACGGTCGAGTTCGGCGGACGCGCCGTCGACCCGCGCGCCGGCGCCCGCGCGCTCCACTGGCTGCGACGCGAGACCGGCATCGTGTTCCAGGACCCCTACGCCTCCCTCGACCCGCGCATGAGCGTCGGTCGCATCGTCGGCGAGCCGCTGTGGGCTCTGGGAATCGAGGGCGATCGCCGCGCGCGCGTGCGCGAAGTGCTCGAAGACGTCGGCCTCGAGCCCGGCATGGCCGAGCGGTTCCCCCACGAGTTCTCGGGCGGTCAGCGCCAGCGCATCGCGCTCGCACGCGCGATCGTCCACCGGCCGCGGCTCCTCGTGGGTGACGAGCCGCTGTCGGCGCTCGACGTCACGGTGCGTGCGCAGATCCTCGACCTTGTGCGCGAGCTGCGCGCCAGGCAGCGGCTGACCCTCGTGCTGGTCTCGCACGACATCGGAGTCGTCCAGAACCTGTGCGACGACGTCATCGTGATGAAGGACGGCCGCATCGTCGAGGAGGGGCCCACCGAGAAGGTGCTGCTGGCGCCGCAGGTGGCGTACACGCGGCGGCTCCTGGCATCCATTCCCGCCATCACGCCCTGAACTCGGGCGGTCGCCGTGCCGGTGTGGACGTCGGCGCCGAGGGCTAGCCTGTCGGGCATGGATGCCGAGAACACCGCACGGGCAGCGCACGCGATCGTCCCGCCGTACCTGCTCGCGCGTCTCGCCGCCACGCAGGAGCCCCGGCTCGCCGCGGCGTCCGAGGCGGCCCGGGCGACACTCGCCGCGCCGCGCACCTATCGCCCGGTGCGCGCGCAGTTCGACCTCTCGGTAGACGGCGGCGCACTCGTGGTCGAGGCCTCACCCTCCCCCGACCGCACGATCTCCGACGCGGGCACTCGCGAAGTGCTCCCCGGGGTGCGAGTGCGCGGTGAGGACGATCCGCCGACCGGCGACGAGGCGGTCGATGAGGCGTTCGACGGCCTCGGCGCCACCTTCGCGCTGCTGTGGGATGCGTTCGAGCGTGTGTCGATCGACGGGGCAGGCGGCTCCCTGCTGGCCACGGTCCACTACGGCGATCGCTACGACAACGCGTTCTGGAACGGCGAGCGCATGGTCTTCGGCGACGGCGACGGCGAGGTGTTCACGGGCTTCACGGGGTCGATCACCGTCATCGCGCACGAACTCGCGCACGGCGTGATCGAGAGCGCCGGCGGGCTCGTGTACTCCGGGCAGTCAGGGGCGCTCAACGAGTCGATCGCCGACGTCTTCGGGGCCCTGGCGGATCAGCACCAGCTCGGTCAGACCGTCGACGAGGCGTCGTGGCTCATCGGCGCCGGGATCTTCACGGATGCCGTCGAAGGGCGCGCGCTGCGATCGATGAGCGAACCGGGCACCGCTTATGACGATGATGTCCTCGGCAAGGATCCGCAGCCCTCGCACATGCGCGACTTCGTCGTGACGACGAGCGACAACGGCGGCGTGCACATCAACTCCGGCATTCCGAACAAGGCGTTCCACCTGCTGGCCACGGCGCTCGGCGGGCATGCGTGGGAGCGCGCCGGCGGCATCTGGTATCGCGCGCTGACCAGCGGCGACCTCGAGCCGACGTCGGACTTCGCCGCGTTCGCGGGGGCGACCGCGGCGGCGGCGCGGCGGGAGTACGGTGAGGACTCGGAGGAACACGCCGCCGTCCGCTCGGCTTGGGCGGCCGTCGGCGTGATCGACCATGACCCGACAGGCTGAGCCCGCACCAGAGCGCCCGACGACCGGCGCCCCGATGGGGATCGTCGTCGAGCGCACGGGCGGGTTCGCGGGCATCGGGCGCCAGTGGAGCGTGACGGCGAGCGCCGACGACGCCCAGTGGCGTGCTCTCATCGAGGCGTGCCCCTGGGACCGTGCCGGTGACAAGGATCGGGCGCCCGCCGCGGAATCCACGCCGGCGGGAGCCGACCGCTTCAGCTGGTCGGTGGTGGCGCGGTGCGGTGAGGAGGAGCGACGCGTCGAGCTCGCCGAGCAGGAGGTTTCGGGCGCGTGGCGCGAGCTCATCGAAGCCGTGCGGACGGCTGCGGCGGGGACCTAACGGCCGAAGAGCGAGCGCTTCTTCTTGGGCCTGAGGTGCTTCTGCAGATAGATCGTGCCGAGCCAGCGTCCGAACTTGAAGCCGACCCGCCCCATGCGGCCGACCTCGACGAACCCGAGCTTCTCGTGGAGTGCGACCGACGCCTCGGCGCCCTTGTCGCTGATGACAGCGACCATCTCGCGGATGCCGAGCTCTTCGCATGCGTCGATGAGCGCCTCGAGCAGGGCTCGCCCCAGGCCCTTGCCGGTCGCGGCCTGCCCGAGGTAGATGGAGTTCTCGACGGTGTAGCGGAATCCCGACTTGCCGGTCCACGGCGATACCAGCCCGTAGCCGAGGACCTGGCCGGTGGGCGCGACCGCGACGAGGAACGGCAGACCCAGCTTCTGCAGGTAGTCGAACTTGTCGAGCCACTGCGCGTGCGTCCACCTCTTCTCGTCGAACGTGACGACGGAGTTGGTGACGTAGTGGTTGTAGATCTCGCGCACGTCGGCCATGTCGGCGCGCTCCGCAGGGCGGATCTCGTACGAGAACGGGCGCTCAGGCTCGGGTGCGCGGCGCAGATGCCACGGCAGCCGCCGCCGGCTCTTGTCGTACTCCTCCTCCAGCATGACGATCAGCCTACGGCCGCGCCCGGCTGCGCTCCCACGGCCACGGGCGGGAGACTCCAGTCCACGGGGTCGGCGCCCTGCTGCTGGAGCAGCGCGTTCGCTCGCGAGAACGGGCGAGAGCCGAAGAAGCCTCGCCGCGCAGACAGGGGAGACGGATGCGCCGACTCGATGATCGGGGTGTCGCCGAGAAGCGGGCGGAGGCTGGCGGCATCCCTCCCCCACAGGATCGCCACGAGCGGACGGCGACGCCCGACGAGGGTGCGGATGGCGTGCTCCGTGACCTTCTCCCAGCCCCAGCCGCGGTGCGACGCGGGGGCGCCGGGCGCGACGGTCAGGACGCGGTTGAGCAGCATGACGCCCTGGTCGCTCCACGCCGACAAGTCGCCGTGCGCGGCGGGCGGGATGCCGAGATCGGCGTTCAGCTCCTGATAGATGTTCGCGAGGCTCCGCGGCAGGGGGCGCACGTGCGCGTCGACCGCGAACGACAGCCCGATCGGGTGCCCGGGTGTGGGATAGGGGTCCTGCCCGACGATGAGCACCTTGACGTCGTCGAGCGGTCGCACGAAGGCGCGCAGGACGCGGTCGCCCGCAGGCAGGTAGCCGCGACCGGCCGCCATCTCAGCGCGCAGGCGCTCCCCGAGGGCGGCGATGTCGGCGGCGACGGGTTGGAGCGCGAGCGCCCACGCGGGGTCGATGAGCCCTGCTTCAGCGAGCTCGGGCAGCGTCCTGGCCACGACGTTCTCCCTTCGTCGCAGACAGCCTACGGCGCGCTCCCACGCCTGCCGGGGCGAGGCGCCACTGCCCCCCTAGACTGACGCCGTGGCCACCCGAACCGCATCCGACACCGCATCCGCGTCCCACTCCACCCGCCTCCGCTCCTCTGCGCTGGGCATCACCGCCGGCCTCATCGGCTGGTTCATCCTCGTCGAGCTCGTCAGCGGCATCCTGCAGGGCTATTACGTGCCGCTGTTCAGCGACATCGTCGTCGAACTCGGAGTCCACGACTCCGACGTCAACTGGTTCGAGGCGGCGCAGCTGCTGCTCTCGGCGCTGGTGGTTCCGGTGCTCGCCAAGCTCGGCGACATGTACGGCCACAAGCGCATCCTCCTGATCGCGGCGGTGCTCACGGCCGGCGCCACGTGGTGGCTTGCGTTCGCCGACTCGTTCTGGACGTTCCTCATCGCCTGGGCGCTGCAGGGCTTCTACGTCGTCTGGCTGCCGCTCGAGATCGCCCTCATCTTCGAACGGGGCCGCGCGCAGAACCACGGCGTCTCGCTGACGCGCCGCGCCGCCGGACTGCTGGTGGTGGGCCTTGAGGCCGGCGCCATCCTCGGGGCGCTCGCGGCCGGCCGCGTGTTCGCGGCGACCGGCGGCGACCTCACCGCGACCCTCATCGTCCCGGCGGTCGCGGTGACCCTCGTGGCGATCGTCATCTGGCTGTGGGTGCCCGAGTCGACGCCCCAGCCGGGCCGCTCCCTGGACACATGGGGGTTCGTGATCCTCGCGTGGGGCCTGCTGCTGGTCACGGGCGCCCTCGCGTGGATGCGCATGATCGGCGAGCTCGGCCTCGGCGACGGCGCATGGTGGGCCGTGTTCGGCCTGCTGGCGGCAGGAGTGGCCGTGCTCGTGTGGTTCGTGCTGTTCGAGCTGCGGCAGCAGGACCCCGCGATCGACATCCGCGTCCTGCGCCGCCCCGACATGTGGCCCGTGCAGGCGACGGCGTTCCTCATCGGCATCAGCCTCCTCGGAGCACAGGGGCCGCTGTCAACGTACGCGGGCACCGACCCGTCCCTCGGCTACGGACTGGGCCTGGATGCCACGGAGCGCTCCAACATCATCGGCGTCTACCTCGTGTCGCTCATCGTCGGCGCGATCGTCTTCGCTCTGACGTCGCGGCGGGCGAGTCCCCGCATCGTGCTCATCGTGGCGGCGCTGCTCGTCGGCATCGGCTACGCGCTGTTCATCCCGTTCCACCTCGAGCTGTGGCAGGTGCTCCTCAACCTCTCGATCGCGGGGCTCGGCTGCGGCGCCCTCGTGGGAGCCATGCCCGCGGCCGCAGCGGCTGCCGCTCCGCTCGGCCAGACCGGCGTGGCCTCGGCACTCACCAACACCACCAAGACGATCGGCGGAACGTTCGCCTCTGCCGTCTTCGGCGTCGTGCTCGCCGCGGGGGCCGGCACGATCGCAAGCCAGACCGCCGCATCGCTCGGCGGCTACATCACGGTGTGGGCCGTCTGCGCGGCGGGCGGCTTCCTCGCCGCCGTGCTGCTCCTGTTCGTGCCGAAGGTGGCCTTCGCCGACGCGGAGGAGGCACACGTCCTCGCGTGATGCCTCAGCTCTCCTGATGCGTTCGGGGATCAGATGCGCGGGCGCAGCGGGCCGCGTGCCAGCAGGTGCTGCGCCGACTGCGCCACCGGACGCATCGTCACCAGGTCGAGGTTGACGTGCCCGGGAGCATTCAGCGCATACGCGATGACGTCCGCGACGTCGGACGCGCGCAGCGGCTGCTCGACGCCCTCGTACACCCGCTCGGCCGCGGCACGGTCGCCGCCGAGGCGGTTGAGGGTGAACTCCTCCGTGTAGACCATGCCGGGAGCGATCTCGGTCACCCGGATCGGCTCTCCGTTCAGCTCGAGCCGCAGCGCGTGCGCGAGCATCGACTCCCCTGCCTTCGCCGCGTTGTACCCCGACCCGCCCGGATACGCGGTCTGGGCAGCCGTCGACGTGACGTACAGCGTGTCGGCGTGGCCGCCGCCGGCGATCGTGCGCCGCAGAAGAGGGAGGATCGCCGCGGTGAGGCGCTGTGCCGACAGCACGTTGACCTCGAACATCCAGCGCCAGTCCTCCGGATCGCCGTCTTCGACGCGGTCGGTGCCGCGCGCCCCGCCTGCGACATGCACGAGCGCGTGCACGTCCCCGAGCGCGTCGAGATGGGCTCCGAGCGCCGCCACATCCGCAGCCGACGTCACATCCGCCGCGAACGACTGAGAGCCGACCTCCGCATCGAGCGCGGCCAGCCGCTCGGCACGGCGAGCGACGCCGACCACGTCCCAGCCTGTCGCGCGCAGAGCGCGCACCGTCGCTTCGCCGATGCCCGAGCTGGCACCGGTCACCACCGCACGTCGTGTCGTCATGGGCTCCACGGTACGACAGTCGGCGGCACGGCGCGGGGAGGCGAAGGTTACGCCGCATTTCCGCGCCGTTGAGCGGCGGACCAGGCGACCGTACTGTCGATCACAGCCGACGGCATCCGCCGCGCACACCTCAGACCCGACCCGCAGGAGCACGACATGTCCGCATCCGAGAACTGGCGCTTCGAGACCAAGCAGATCCACACCGGCGCCGCTCCCGACCCGGTCACCAAGGCGCGTGCCACGCCGATCTACCAGACGACCTCGTACGTGTTCGACAACGCCGACCACGCCGCGAACCTGTTCGCCCTCGCGGAGTTCGGCAACATCTACACCCGCATCCAGAACCCGACGCAGGACGTCGTCGAGCAGCGCATCGCCGCGCTCGAAGGCGGCACCGGCGCACTGCTCGTGGCCTCGGGTCAGGCGGCCGAGACGTTCGCGGTGCTCAACATCGCCCAGGCCGGCGACCACATCGTCTCGTCGAGCTCGATCTACGGCGGCACCTACAACCTGTTCAAGTACACGCTCGCCAAGCTCGGCATCGAGGTCACGTTCGTCGAGAACCAGGACGATGCCGATGAGTGGCGCCACGCCGTCCGCCCCAACACCAAGCTGTTCTTCGCCGAGACGGTCGGCAACCCGAAGATCAACATCCTCGACATCCGCACCGTCGCCGACGTCGCGCACGAGGCCGGCGTGCCGCTGATCGTCGACAACACGATCGCCACCCCCTACCTCATCCGCCCGTTCGAGCACGGCGCCGACATCGTCATCCACTCGGCCACCAAGTTCCTCGGCGGCCACGGCACCGTCATCGGCGGCGTCATCGTCGACGGCGGCAAGTTCGAGTGGTCGAAGAACGTCGAGAAGTTCCCCGGCCTCACCGAGCCTGACCCGTCGTACCACGGCGCCTCGTACACGACCGCGGTCGGCGACGGGCTGGCGTACATCATCAAGGCCCGCGTGCAGCTGCTGCGCGACCTGGGCGCCGCCATCTCGCCGCAGAGCGCGTGGCTGCTGATCCAGGGCATCGAGACGCTGTCGCTGCGCATCGAGCGCCACGTGCAGAACGCGCAGGAGATCGCCGAGTGGCTCGAGAACCACGAGGACATCGCCTCGGTGAACTACTCCGGCCTGCCGACCTCCCCGTGGTACGCCGCCGCCAACAAGTACGCCCCGAAGGGCGTCGGCGCGGTGCTCTCGTTCGAGCTCAAGGGCGGCGTCGAGGCGGGTCGCGCCTTCGTCAACTCGCTCGAGCTGTTCAGCCACCTCGCCAACATCGGCGACGTGCGCTCGCTCGTCATCCACCCGGCCTCGACGACGCACTCGCAGCTCACGCCCGAGCAGCAGCTGACGGCCGGCGTGACGCCCGGTCTCGTGCGCCTCTCGGTGGGCCTCGAGAACATCGACGACCTCAAGGCCGACCTCGAGCAGGCCCTCGTCGCCGCCCGCCGCGTCTCGGAGGCCGCGCGCGCCTGACGTTCCTCCTCAGGACACCACGGATGCCTCGTCCTTCGGGACGGGGCATCCGTGGTTCTCGCCGCGGGATGACCGCGGCGCGTAACAGTGGACGGGTCGCCGGCCAGCGACCGCCAGAATGGAGAGATGGACTGGCAGACCTCCGAAGACACGGTGCCGAGCGCGCCGATCACGGAGGCTGACGCGCGCCTGCTGCGCGCCAGGCCGCCCGCTACCGGCGCATGGCGCGACGGCGACCCCGTGGGCGAGCGCCGCTTCGCCGCCTTCGGGGCGTTCCGCACCGAGGCCGGCCGTGAGCTCCCCGGCATCCGTCTGGCCTATGAGACGTGGGGCGAGCTTTCGCCGACGCGCGACAACGCCGTGCTGATCCTCCACGCACTCACGGGTGACAGCCACGTGCGCGGGCCGGCCGGCCCCGGCCACGCGACCGCCGGCTGGTGGGAGGACATCGTCGGTCCGGGCGCTCCCATCGACACCGACCGCTGGTTCGTCGTCGCGGCGAACATGCTGGGCGGATGCCAGGGCTCCACGGGCCCGGCGAGCATCGCCCCCGATGGCTACGAGTGGGCATCGCGCTTCCCCGCGCTGACCATCCGCGACCAGGTCGCCGCACAGGTGCGACTCGCCGACGCGCTCGGCATCGACGTGTGGGCCGCGGTCGTGGGCGGCTCGATGGGCGGCATGCACGCCCTCGAGTGGGCCATCGAGCATCCCGAGCGCGTCGACCGGCTCGCAGTGCTCTGCTCTCCCCCCACGACCACCGCCGACCAGGTGGCGTTGAACTCGGTGCAGCTCGAGGCCATCCGCATCGATCCGCGCTTCGCCGGCGGCGAGTACTACGACGCCCCCGACGGCGAAGGCCCCCACCGCGGCCTCGCGCTCGCCCGACGCATGGCGCTGCTCAACTACCGCAGCCCCACAGAGCTCAATCAGCGGTTCGGCCGCAGCTGGCAGTCCGACAAGAGCCCGCTCGTCGACGGCGGGCGCTACGCCGTCGAGAGCTACCTCGACTTCCACGGAAACAAGTTCACGCGCCGCTTCGACGCGAACTCCTACCTCGTGCTCGTCGAGGCCATGAACTCGCACGACGTCGGCCGCGGTCGCGGCGGCGTCGAAGACGCTCTCGCCCGCATCACAGCGCGCACGCTCGTGCTCGGCGTCGACAGCGACCGACTGTTCCCCGTCGACGGGCAGCGACGCATCGCCCGCGGCATCCGCTCGGTCGTCGACGACGACGTCGTCGTGATCTCAAGCGACTTCGGACACGACGGCTTCCTCATCGAGAGCGAAGCGGTCGGCTTCCACGTGCGGCGGCTGCTCGAGGAGTGACGGCCCAGCGTGGCGCCACCCGGGCGAGGAAGCCCACTGGTGTCACTCCGCGCGAGCGGCGAGTGCCTGCTCCAGCCGCTCGAGCTTGCCGTCGATCTCGCCCGTGTACCCCGGGCGGATATCGGCCTTGAGCACGAGCGAAACCCGCGATCCGAAGGGAATGACCGCTTCGGTGGCCGCCTTCACGACGGCCATGACCTCGTCCCACTCGCCCTCGACCTCGTCGCCTTCAGCGTCGCCCTTCAGGCAACGTCACACGCATCAGCGAGAGAATCGCCATGCGCCTGCCCCAGACGTCCGGCTGCGACGCAACTGACGCGCGCGTCCAACGCTCCCTCGTCGGCCGTGATCACCTCGGCCATGTCGGGCTGCGCCAGCCGCGCCAGCGCCGCCGAGCTGATCATGACGTCGGCCAGCTCCCTCAGGATGGACACGCCGAACTGCTCGCCGCAGACGTAGACCCTCTTCCCGTCGCCGGTCCCGCCATCGACGAACTCGGCGCCGCGAAGGCCGCGCAGAGCCAGGCCTGACAGCAGCGACTGCTCGCCGAGCTGGACGGGAGTCGCTCATGGCGTCAGGTCACGCCTGAGGTCCAGCCGCGGTTCGCCGCGTACTCGGTAACCGCATCGAGCACCCTGCTGATGCTCGGGTCGTCGCTCATGACGGCGCGGGCGTCATCCGCCGCCTGCGCGAAGGCGTCTGCGACACCAGTCAGGATCGCCGTCACCCGCTCGCGCGCGCGGTCCTCATCGATGCGCAGCCGTCGCCCGGCGCGCACGAGCGCTTCGATGCCGACGCAGTCCATGACGTACTCCCCGTCGATCGACATCGCCAGCTCGAACGGCGCGCTGTTCCTGGTGGGGTACGGCGCGTGCGTGCCGAGGTCGTACAGCGGCGCGAGGCGCGCACCTGAGCCCTGCAGCAGCAGCGAGTAGTTCTTCGCGTGCGCGTCGGTTCCCGCCGCGGCGAGGTTGAACGCCAGCGCCTCGAGAAACCGGAACGTGTTCTGATCGCGGTCCTCTCTGGATGGCAGGCTCAGGAACAGATCCGAGATCTTCGCCACACCTGGTCCGCCGTCGCTCTGGTACTTCCCCGTCGGCGACACCGCCAGCGCCTGGCAAAGGTCCTCCTGATGTCGGCGCCGCCACTGGCCACCACGCTTCTCACGGTCGTAGCGCGCGGAGACGAAGACGTTGTGCCCGCCGACGGTCTGGATCAGGTCGCTCGAGGCGACCACCAGCCCAAGATGACCCGCAGCCTGCATCGTCATGAACTCGTTGACGTGGTGCTGCGTGTACGGATGCACCGCGGGCTTGAGGATGTGCGTCGTCGGAGTCGCGTCCCGCGGCGTCGCCCAGTGGCCATCGTCAGTCTTCACGAACGCGACCTTCGGCTGCGCTCCCGGCAGCGACCATCGCCCGGACGCGCGCCGGCCCCACGTGTCCGCGTTCGCGACGAGATCGCCGATGATGTCGTCTACCTCTTCGTCTGTGTGCACGTCGACGTCGCCTGTTCGAGTAGCCGCGTCCGTGCTGGCGTCGCCCGGAGCGAGCAGCTGCACTGCACCCGGCGTGTCGCGTCCAACGTGCTCGAGCAAGGCGAACGGGTTGCGCGGCGACGCCTTGTACAAGACACCGAGCTCTTCGAGACGACTGGGGTTGTCCGGCAGGAGCCCCTGAAGGTACGCGCGTGCGGTCGCGTTGCGATGCGTACGTCTGGTCAGCGGCATGGACAGCGACATCGGAGTCGCGCCCCGGCGCTGCCGGTAGACCTCGTCGTACTCGAACCCGAGGGAGCCCTGCGCGGTCTGCGTGAACGTACCGGCGCGGACTCCGTCGAGGTACGCATGGAGCTCACCGGCCGCCATCGTCGGACACTCCTTCTTCCGGGTCGGAGACTGCCCCTTCGTCGGATGGTTCCTCGTCGGGATCGCTCAGGCCGCGGTGCATGCTGACGCCGAGGCTGACGTCCATCACCATCCCGAGCGCATCGAGGACCCAGAACACGCGATGCAGCGTCGCGGTGTGCGCACCGCGCTCGAACCGGTTCAGCCAGTCGCGGGTGACGCCGGCCAGATCCGCGAGCTGTTGCTGAGTGAGGCCGCGTTGCTCTCTTGTGTCGGCGACGAGCGCGCCGACGTCGGCGGATCGGGTCACGAGCATGATCGCCTCCTTCGCGTTCTATCCCACACTAGCAATTGTGGGCTAAAGCCCACAATGGATAATGTCGGATAAAACCCACAAGCGCGTGTGGGGGATGTATATCCCGCACCAGTCAGCGACGGTGCTCGCGGTGGCGGCGGCCCTCTCGGTCGAGGCGACGTGCTGCCATTACGGCTGGCCGTCGCCGAGCGCGCGTTCCAGCCGCTCGAGCTTGCCCTCGATCTCGCCCGTGTACCCCGGACGGATATCGGCCTTGAGCACGAGCGACACACGCGATCCGTACGGCATGACCGCTTCGGTGGCCGCCTTCACGACGGCCATGACCTCGTCCCACTCGCCCTCGACCTCGGTGAACATCGAGCTGGTGCGGTGCGGCAGGCCCGAGGCGCGGACGACGGCCACGGCGGCGGCCACCGCGTCGTGCACCGACCCGTCGGCGCGACCGGTGCCGCTGGGGGCGACAGAGAAGGCGATGAGCATGATGATCTCCGGTGAGGGTGTCAGGCGGTCAGCGACCGCGATCCGATGAAGGTGTAGAGGGGCGGACGCACCCGCACGAGACGGACGATCATCCAGACGAGCATGCCGACGAGGGCGGCGTTGCGCACCGTGAGGATGCTGACGCCGAGCGGCGCCGGCACGAGGATGTCCTGGTACAGCACGGGGTAGACGAGCTGCGTCAGCAACGCTGTCGCGATGCCGAGCGTCGCGGGGCCCACCCAGGCGGCGCGGTCGACGACGAGGCCGATCACGAGCGACGGCACAAGCCAGCACAGGTACTGCGGGGAGCCCACCTTGTTGAACACGATGAACGCCGTCACGAGCGCGAGCGACAGGGGCGGGAACAGCGTGACGAACGTCGCCCGGCGCATCGCCTTGACGGCGCCCAAGACGACGATCGACAGGATGACGATCACCATGAGCGGCGTCATAGCGGCGATCACGGGGTCGATCTCGGTTCCCGTGACCTGGAACGTGAGCAGGTCGAACGAGTAGTACACCGAGAAGCCCTCGAGCCCGAGCAGGGCGCCCCACAGGTAGGGCGCGGCGACCGGCGCCTCGACCTGGAGTCCGCGCGCGGTCTGATCGCCGATGAAGCCGAACGCGTGAGGCGCGCCGCCAGCCAGGGCGATCGCGATGAGGGTGAGCGCCGAGACGACGACCCCCGCTCCCACCACCGCCCACCGGGAGCGGAGCGTGACGACGGCGGCGGCCATGATCGCCGCCGGCCACACCTTGATCCACGTCGCGATCGCGAGGAGCGTCGCGGCGAGCCCCGGCCGGCCGGCGAGCCACAGACACCCGACGAGGGCGACCGCCGCCGTGAGCCCGTCGAGCCGGTACAGCCCCACGGGGCCGAGCGCAGCAATGAACGCGAGCCAGAACCACCCCGCCACGACGCGACCAGACGAGCGAGCACGGCCGATGAGGATCACGAAGGCGACGGCATCCACCACCGAGACCAGGACGACCCAGGCGATCGTGTACGACCCCGCGAACGGCACGAAGACATGCGCCAGGACCATCGGCACGAGCGCCCACTGCGGGTACACCCAGGGAGCGTCGATGCCGACGATGCCACCGCCGTTCAGTGCCTGCGTCGACCATGGCTCGTAGACGCGATACACGTCCCCCATGGGCTCGTTGGGCATGAGGAAGCCGAGCCACGCCACGCCGAGATGCACCGCGGTGAACGCGATCCACAGGAGGGCTCGTTTCGACATCCCCCTCATCCTAGAGAGCGACGCCTTCGACCGAACGACCGACGGCGAAAGCGGTCCGGCAGGTCAGCGACGGCGCAGCTGTGCCCATGCCGCCGGGAGCCGCTCGGCGACGTCGAGCGCCGCGATCGGGCCGCCGTTCGCCGCCTCGACCGCCAGCGCGGCGGCGCGGGCATGGAGCAGGGATGCCGTCGCCGCGAGCCGACCGAGCAGCTCCGCATCGAGGCGTCGCTGCGCCGCGGCACCGGCCACGACCGCACCGAGCACGCCCCCGAGGACGTCGCCCGTGCCCGCCGTCGAAAGCCACGCCGTCGCCTCAGGCAGGACGGTCGTCCACCCGCCGGGCGTCGCGACCACCGTGCGCGAGCCCTTGAGCAGCACGCTGCCGCCGAGGGCCTCCGCCGTCTCGCGGGCCGCCGCGGTGCGATCGCCATCCCGTGGGGTCGTGGGGAGCCCCAGCGCCTCGCGCAGTCGGGCGTGCTCACGGTCGTGCGGCGTCACGACGATCGGCGCCGCGGCGCCGGCCACGAGATCGAGCGCGCCCGCATCGACGACCACGGGAGCATCGGCAGCGAGGATCGCCCGCAGCGCCGCCGTCTCTTCCGGCGAGCGCGTCGCGGCATCCGTGCCGGAGCCGATGAGCCACGCCTGCACGCGGCCGTCGACCGTCACCGTCTCGGGGCGCCGGTGGAGCACCAGGTCGGTCGCCCGGTCAGGACCGAGGTAGCGGACCATTCCGATGCCCGTCCGCCACGCCGCCTCCACTCCCAGCACAGCCGCGCCGGGATACTGGCGCGAGCCGGTGCGCACACCCAGCACGCCACGGGAATACTTGTCGTCGGATGCGGTTGGCACTCGCAGGAGCACCGCGGCGTCGGATGCCGTCCATCCCCCGTCCATGTTCACCTCGTCTCTCGACCTGGCGACACCCTACCTGCGCGCGACCGCGCAGGGGCCCCACCTAGGAGCACACCACATGAGCCTGCTGTTCACTCCCCTCGACCTTCACGGCACGACCGCCCGCAATCGCCTCTGGGTGGCGCCCATGTGCCAGTACTCGTCGGTCGACGGGATGCCGAACGCCTGGCACCTCGTGCACCTGGCCCAGTTCGCCGCCGGAGGCGCGGGCCTCGTGATCGCAGAGGCGACGGCGGTGGTCCCCGAGGGCCGCATCACCCCCGAGGACACCGGCATCTGGAACGATGAGCAGCGCGACGCATGGCGGCCGATCGTCCAGCAGGTGCGCGCGAGCGGCGCGGTGCCCGGCATCCAGCTCGCGCACGCGGGACGCAAGGCGTCCACGTGGTCGCCGTTCTCGGGGCGTCACGGCTCAGTCGCTCACGGGGAGGGCGGCTGGACCACCGTCGCTCCGTCCGCGATCGCGTACGACGGTTTCGCGACGCCCGAGGCGCTCGACACGGCCGGCATCGACGCGGTCGTCGAGGCGTTCGCCGCAGCCGCCGTCCGCGCCGTCGACGCCGGATTCGAGGTGCTCGAGGTGCACGCGGCACACGGCTACCTGCTGCACCAGTTCCTCTCGCCGCTGTCGAACCAGCGCACCGACGAGTACGGCGGCTCGCTTGAGAACCGCGCACGGCTCCTCCTGCGCGTGATCGACGCGGTGCGGGCCGCCGCCCCCGACACGGCGCTGTTCGTGCGCTTCTCGGCGACGGATGCCGCCGACGGCGGCTGGGACGTCGAGCAGACCGCGACCGTCGCCGGCTGGGCCGCCGCGCACGGGGCCGAGTTCTTCGACATCTCCAGCGGAGGCCTGGTGGCGCACCAGCAGATCACGACAGGACCCGGCTACCAGGTGCCCCTGGCGGCCGCCGTGCGCGCCGCGGGCCACGGCCCCGTCGGCGCCGTCGGCGAGATCACGAGCGGCGCCCAGGCAGAGCAGATCCTGCAGGCCGGTGAAGCCGACGCGATCCTCGCCGGGCGCGAGTGGCTGCGCGACCCGCACTTCGGCCTCCGCGCCGCCACCGAGCTCGGAGAGACCGACGCGTCGCTCTGGCCCCCGCAGTACCTCCGCGCCCGCCCGCGCCCCTGACCCGGGTCGCCGAGCGCACGCGTCCGCGAGACCGACGGCCCGAGGTCAGCGGCGTCGACGAGTGGCGTCGTTCACCTCGCCGACGAGCTCCTCGATGATGTCCTCGAGGAACAGCACGGCGGTCGTTTCGCCGCGCGCGTTCCGCACCTGCGCGAGGTGCCGGCTCGACCGGCGCATGAGCGCGAGCGCGTCTTCGAGATCGGTCGTGGCCGACACGGGCACCATGCGGTGGATGCGCTTGGGCTGGATCGGCGCGGTGGCCGCGGCATCCGCTCCCTCCGCCGCCCGCAGCACGTCCTTGAGGTGCACGTAGCCGACCGGAGCGCCGTCGGCGTCGACGATGACGTAGCGCGAGAACCCGTGGCGTGCCACGGCGCGCTCGATCTCCTCGGGCGTCGTCGTCTCGGGAAGCGTCACGAGCTCCGACAGCGGCACCGCGACGTCCTTCGCCTTCTTCTCCGTGAACTCGACGGCCGCCGTCACCGCGCCGGACGCGTCGTCGAGCACGCCCTCGATGCGGGACTGGTTGACGATCGTGGCCACCTCGTCGAGCGTGAACGTCGAGGCCGCCTCGTCCTTCGGCTCCACCCGAAACAGGCGGACGATGTGGTTCGACGTCCAGTTGAGGCCGGCGATCACCGGATGGAACAGCTTCGACACCCACACGAGCGGCGTCGCGAGCATGAGCACCGCCCGGTCGGGCACCGAGAACGCGAGGTTCTTGGGCACCATCTCACCGAAGACGACGTGCAGGTACGAGACGATCACGAGCGCGAGCGCGAAGGACACGCCGCCGATCACCGCGGCATCCCAGCCGGTCAGCTCGAGGGGCGCCTCGAGGAGGTGGTGGATCGCCGGCTCCGAGACGTTCAGGATCAGCAGCGAGCAGATCGTGATTCCCAGCTGGCTCGTCGCGAGCATGAGCGTCGCGTGCTCCATCGCGTAGAGCGCGGTCTTCGCCGAACGCGACCCCTTCTCGGCGATCGGCTCGATCTGCGAGCGGCGTGCGGAGATGACGGCGAACTCCGCGCCGACGAAGAAGGCGTTGAACACCAGCAGCACGAACAGCCATGCGATTCCGGCCCAATCGTTCATCGGCGTCCTCCCCCCTCGTTCTCCGTCCGTACGGCCTTCTCGGCCTCCTCCGACATCGGCGCGGGCGTGAACTTCACGCGCCCGACACGGCGGCCGTCCATGCGCTGGACGGTGAGCGTTCCGTCTTCGATCTCGAGCGCGTCGCCCACCACCGGGATGCGCTCGAGCGTCGACATGATGAATCCGCCGACGGTGTCGTACACGTCGCCCTCGGGCACGCGGATGCCGGTGCGGTCGAGCAGCTCGTCGGGCCGCAGGTCTGCGGGGAACACGATGCCGTCGTCGCCTCGGACGATGCCGGCGCGGCTGCGGTCGTGCTCGTCGAGAACCTCGCCGACGATCTCCTCCACGAGATCTTCGAGCGTCACGACGCCGGCAGTCCCGCCGTACTCGTCCACGACGATCGCCATCTGGTAGCCCCGCGCGCGAAGCTCCGCCATGAGGCTGTCGAGGTGCACGGCCTCCGGGACGCGAAGGGGCTCTTCGGCGATCGCGGCGGCGGGGACGTCGGCGCGACGGTCGCGCGGAACGCTCACCGCCTGCTTGAGGTGCGCGATGCCCGTGATGTCGTCGAGAGAGTCGCCGTACACGGGGAAGCGGCTGTGGCCGGTGCGCCGGGCGAGCTGGATGACGTCTTCGACGCTGTCGCCGGCCGCGACGGCGTGCATGCGCGGTCGTGGCGTCATGACGTCGGCGGTCGTGAGTCGCGCGAAGGTGAGGGTGCGGTCGAGCAGCGACGCGGTGTCCTCCTCGAGCACGCCCGCGCTCGCGGAGCGACGCACGAGGCTCGACAGCTCCTCCGCGGTCCGGGCGCCGGAGAGCTCCTCCTTCGGCTCGATGCCGATCGCCCGCAGCACCGCGTTGGCGCTGCCGTTGAGCACGACGATGGCGGGCCGGAACACCGTCGTGAACGCGACCTGGAACGGCACGACGAGCTTGGCCGTCTGACGCGGGATCGCGAGAGCGAAGTTCTTGGGGACGAGCTCCCCGATGACCATCGAGAACACGGTGGCGATCGAGACCGCCACGATGGTGGCGATCGGTCGTGAGGCGCTCTCGGGGATTCCCCACGCGTCGAACAGGGGCCGCAGCAGGTTGGAGAGCGCGGGCTCCATCGTGTAGCCCGTGAGCAGCGTCGTCAGGGTGATGCCGAGCTGCGCGCTCGACAGGTGCGTCGAGGTGATGCGCAGCGCGCTGATCGTCATCGCCAGCCGGGACTCGCCCTCGGCCTGGCGACGCTCGAGCTCGGCGCGGTCGAGATTCACGAGCGCGAACTCGCTGGCGACGAACAGGCCGGTCCCGATCGTCAGGAGGAGCCCCACGCCCAGCATGACGTAGTCCATCACTCGTCACCCCCGCTCGCGCGGAGTGCGGCGCCTCGGCGGGCGGCGCGGCGGTGACTGGGTCGGTGGGGCGGGCGTCTGCAACTAGGAGGGTCGTCCATCGTGCCGTCGATTCTACGGCACGGCCCCCCTCCGATCACCAGGAGACCGGAAGCGCCTTGCCCTCTTCGTAACCGGCGGCCGACTGCAGCCCCACGAGCGCGCGCTCGTGGAATTCGGCCACTGTCGCGGCTCCCGCGTACGTGAACGACGACCGCACGCCCGACGTGATCATGTCGACGAGGTCCTCGACCGAGGGACGCAACGGGTCCAGGTAGATGCGCGACGAGGAGATGCCCTCGGCGAACAGTTCCTTGCGCGCCCGCTCGTACGGGTCGAGGCGACCGAACCGCCCGTGAACCGCCTTCGTGGAGGCCATGCCCCACGACTCCTTGAACACGCGCCCCTGCTCATCGGCCTGCAGCTGCCCGGGGGCCTCGATCGTGCCGGCGAACCAGGATCCGATCATGACGGATGCCGCGCCCGCCGCGAGGGCGAGCGCGACGTCGCGCGGATAGCGCACGCCGCCGTCGGCCCAGACATGAGCGCCCGCCTGCGCCGCCGCCTCCGCGGTCTCGAGCACGGCGGAGAACTGCGGCCGCCCGACGGCCGTCATCATGCGGGTCGTGCACATGGCGCCCGGGCCTACGCCGACCTTGAGGATCGTCGCCCCCGCGTCGACGAGGTCGGTCACGCCGTCGGCGGTCACGATGTTGCCTGCCGCGATGGGGATCCCGAGGTCGAGGGCCGCGATCTGGCGCAGCGCCGCGAGCATCGACTCCTGGTGCCCGTGCGCCGTGTCGACCACGAGCACGTCGACGCCGCCTCCGACGAGCGCGCGCGCTTTGGCGGCGACGTCGCCGTTGATGCCGACCGCGGCCGCGACGATCAGCCGGCCGTCCGCGTCGACGGCGGGACGGTAGAGCGTGGAGCGCAACGCGGTGCGCTGAGAGAGCGTGCCGACGAGGAAGCCGTGCTGAACGACGCAGACGATGTCGGCCTCCGCGGCGACCATGAGGTCGAATGCGTGGCGGGCGTCCTCGACGTCGTCGGCGTCGATGGATGCCGTGCGCCCGCGGGCCAGGTCGCCCAGCCGCGCGTCCGGAAGGGCCGTCCCGAGCCGAGGCGCGGGGACCACGCCGAGGATGTCGTCGATGTGCGCGCGGCCATCGCGCTCCTCGGCCACGACGATGCCGTGTCCGGGCGTCGGCGGCAGCAGGCTGGCGGCATCCACGACGGTCGCGTCGGGCGGAAGCACGATCGGCGTGTCCCACACGACAGGCTGGGCCTTGACCCATCGAATCGCCGCGTCGAGGTCCTGCAGGGGCATGTCCTGCGGGAGGACGGCCAGTCCGCCGCGGCGCGCGAGGGTCGCCGCCATGCGGGCCCCGGTCACGGAGTTCATGTTCGACGCGACCAGCGGGATCGTCGCCGCCGTGCCGTCGTTCGGCGCGAGATCCACATCGAGCCTGCTCGCCACGGCCGATCTGCGCGGCACGAGGAAGACGTCCGAATAAGTCAGGTCGACCTGGGGCCGCTCGCCGGAGAACTCCATGCCCCCACGGTACCCACTCGCGCCCCCACGCGGGTCGGTCCACGCATCGCTGAGAGGGTGCTCCGACGGCGGCGCAGCACGCGCCAGACGGCGACTTCCGCCTTCGAACCTGGGCTACCCTAGAAGGACGTGTGCGTATGCCGCCCCCCGGCCCACACGAACCAGGATTTCACCGATGAAAGCAGGCGAAACGTGTCCAGCCAGGTGACCGGCGCGGGAACATCGAGCGACGGCGAATTCGGAGCCAACGAATGGCTCGTCGCAGAGATGTACGAGCAGTACACCAAGGACCGCAACTCCGTCGACAAGGCATGGTGGCCGATTCTCGACGCTTACACGCCCGACGCCCCCGCCGCTGCGGCCTCCCCCGCCCCGGCGGCCTCCCCCGCCCCGGCGGCCTCCCCGGCAACGGCGTCGAGCCCCGTCACGGCACCGGTCCCCGTCGTCGGCGCACAGCCGGTCGCACGAACCACCGCACGACCCGCGGCGCCCCAGCCGGTGCCGGCGCAGGCGCCGAAGCCCGCGCCGGCGGCTCCTCGCCAGACCGCTGACGACGTCGTCACGCCGCTGCGAGGCATGCCGAAGACGCTCGCGTCGAACATGGACGAGTCGCTCACGGTCCCCACCGCGACGAGCGTGCGCACGGTCCCGGCCAAGCTCATGATCGACAACCGGATCGTGATCAACAACCACATGGCCCGCACGCGCGGCGGCAAGGTGAGCTTCACCCACCTCATCGGCTGGGCGCTCATCCAGGCGCTCAAGGCGTTCCCGAGCCAGAACGTGTACTACGCCGAGGTCGACGGCAAGCCGTCGGTCGTCGCGCCGGCCCACATCAACCTGGGCATCGCGATCGACATCCCGAAGCCCGACGGAACGCGCGCCCTCCTCGTCCCGAGCATCAAGCAGGCCGAGACGCTCACCTTCAACGAGTACCTCGCCGCATACGAAGACCTCATCAAGCGCGCCCGCGGCAACAAGCTGACGGCGGCCGACTTCCAGGGCACCACGATCTCGCTCACCAACCCGGGCGGCATCGGCACCGTGCACTCGGTCCCGCGTCTCATGAAGGGCCAGGGGTGCATCGTCGGCGCCGGGGCCCTCGAGTACCCGGCGGAGTTCCAGGGCGCGAGCGAGAAGACGCTCGTCGAACTCGGCATCGGAAAGACCATCACGCTCACGAGCACCTACGACCACCGCGTCATCCAGGGCGCGGGATCCGGCGAGTTCCTCAAGCTCGTGCACGAGCTGCTCATCGGCCAGCGCGGCTTCTACGAGGCGATCTTCGCGGCCCTGCGCATCCCGTACGCGCCGATCCACTGGTCGTCCGACATCAACGTCGACATCGCGGAGCGCGTCGACAAGACCGCTCGCGTGCAGGAGCTCATCAACTCGTTCCGCGTCCGTGGCCACCTCATGGCCGACATCGACCCGCTCGAGTACGTGCAGCGCACGCACCCTGACCTCGAGATCGAGTCGCACGGCCTGACGTTCTGGGACCTCGACCGCGACTTCGTCACGGGCGGCTTCGGCGGCAAGCGCACGATGAAGCTGCGGGAGATCCTCGGTGTGCTGCGCGACTCGTACTGCCGCACGATCGGCATCGAGTACATGCACATCTCCGACCCGGCCCAGCGCAAGTGGTTCCAGGACAACGTCGAGGTCAAGTACCAGAAGCCCGGCCACGACGAGCAGATGCGCATCCTCGACAAGCTCAACCAGGCTGAGGCGTTCGAGACGTTCCTGCAGACCAAGTACGTCGGCCAGAAGCGCTTCAGCCTCGAGGGCGGCGAGTCGCTCATCCCGCTGCTCGACCAGGTCCTCCAGGGCGCTGCCGACCACGGACTCGACGGCGCCGCGATCGCCATGGCGCACCGCGGCCGCCTCAACGTGCTGACCAACATCGCCGGCAAGACCTATGGCCAGGTCTTCCGTGAGTTCGAGGGGTCGGTCGCCATCGGCTCCAAGAGCGGGTCGGGCGACGTCAAGTACCACCTGGGCACCGAGGGCACGTTCGTCGCCGACTCGGGCGAGGAGCTCCCCGTCTACCTCGCGGCCAACCCGTCCCACCTCGAGACGGTCGACGGCGTGCTCGAGGGCATCGTCCGCGCCAAGCAGGACCGGATGCCGATCGGCTCGTTCTCGTGGCTGCCGATCCTCATCCACGGCGATGCGGCCTTCGCCGGCCAGGGCGTCGTGGTCGAGACGCTGCAGATGTCGCAGCTGCGCGCCTACCGCACAGGCGGCACGGTGCACGTCGTGGTCAACAACCAGGTCGGCTTCACGACGCTGCCCCAGGACGGCCGCACGTCGAACTACGCGACCGACGTGGCCAAGACCATTCAGGCGCCCATCTTCCACGTGAACGGCGACGACCCCGAGGCCGTCGTCCGCGTCGCGGAGCTCGCCTTCCGCTACCGCGAGGAGTTCCACCGCGATGTCGTGATCGATCTCGTCTGCTACCGCCGCCGCGGACACAACGAGGGCGACGACCCGTCGATGACGCAGCCGCTCATGACCAACCTCATCGAAGCGAAGCGCTCGGTGCGCCGGCTGTACACCGAGGCCCTCGTCGGCCGCGGCGACATCACCGAGGAGGAGTACGAGAAGGCCAAGAAGGACTTCCAGGACCGCCTCGAGATCGCCTTCGCCGAGACTCACGCGGCCGAGACGGGTGCCAACGCCGTCGTCGGCACGACCGGCTCGCTCGAGATCGCCGTCGGTGAGCCCGAGACGACCGGAGTGGCAGCCGAGACGATCTCCAAGATCGGCGACGCCCACGTCAATCGCCCAGAGGGCTTCACGGTCCACAACAAGCTGCAGCAGCTGCTCGAGAAGCGCCTCGAGATGAGCCGCAGCGGGAACATCGACTGGGCATTCGGCGAGCTGCTCGCGTTCGGCTCGCTCCTGATGGAGGGCACCAACGTCCGCCTCGCCGGACAGGACGCCCGCCGCGGCACGTTCGTGCAGCGTCACGCGGTCATGCACGACCGCGTCAACGGGCAGGAGTGGCTGCCGCTCGCGAACCTCGGCGAGGGCCAGGGCCGCTTCTACGTCTACGACTCGCTCCTGAGCGAGTACGCGGCGATGGCGTTCGAGTACGGCTACTCCGTCGAGCGCGCCGACACCCTCACCCTGTGGGAGGCGCAGTTCGGCGACTTCGCCAACGGCGCGCAGTCGGTCATCGACGAGTACATCTCCGCTGCCGACCAGAAGTGGGGCCAGCAGTCGGGCGTCGTCCTCCTGCTCCCCCACGGCTACGAGGGGCAGGGACCCGACCACTCGTCGGCCCGCATCGAGCGTTACCTCCAGCTGTGCGCGCAGGACAACATGACGGTCGCACGTCCCTCGACGCCGGCGTCGTACTTCCACCTGCTGCGTCGGCAGGCCTACGCGCGCCCCCGTCGACCGCTCATCGTGTTCACGCCGAAGGCGATGCTGCGCCTGCGCGGCGCCACGAGCGGGATCGAGGACTTCACGCAGGGTCGCTTCCAGCCCGTGCTCGACGACGAGCGGATCGCTGACAAGGGCGCCGTGCGTCGCGTGCTCCTGCACTCCGGCAAGATCCACTGGGACCTCAAGGCCGAACTCGAGAAGAACCCGAACCCTGAGATCGCCCTGGTGCGCCTCGAGCAGTTCTACCCCGCGCCGGTCGACGAGCTGAACGCGGTCATCGACAGCTACCCCGACGCGGAGCTCGTGTGGGTGCAGGATGAGCCCGAGAACCAGGGCGCTTGGCCGTTCATCGCACTCGAGGTCGTCAAGCACCTGCACGGCCGCACGATCCGTCGCGTCTCGCGCGCGGCGGCCGCCTCCACCGCGACCGGGTCGCCGAAGGTCCACGCGCTGGAGCAGGCCGCGATCATGCAGCAGGCCCTGACGCTCTGACCCGACGTCGCCCGCGGCGTGCGGCGGTGACGATCATCGCCGCACCCGCGAGGACCAGCGCGGGTGCAAGCGATGCCCAGGCGAGCGCGAGGAGTCCGGCGCACAGCACCGCCGCGACCATCGCCATGATCCATCCCGCCGACCCGCGCGGCAGGAGGCGAACGGCCGCGATCATGCCGACGGCGTAGATGGCGACCATGCTGCTCGTGTGCGTGAGGATGAAGGGCGACAGCTCCAGGCCCCCGAGGTTCATGAGCGCGAAGTAGACGGTCACGACGGCGCCGGTGAGCGCGAGTGCGCGACGCGGGATCCCGCCCTGCTCCACGCCGGGCGAGAACCAGCGCGGAAGGTCGCCGTTGGCGGCCAGTGACGCGCCGAGCTTCGAGAACGCCGCCAGGTACGCGTTGAGGACGCCGAGCGTGACGATCGCCGCGATGATGCCCACGGCGATCGGCCCCAGGCGGGGCGACCCAAGCCGCGCGAGGTCGAGCAGCGGCACCGGTCCGTCTCCGGCGGACTCCCCCAGCGCACCGACGACGACGAACTGGAGCACGAGGTAGCATCCGCCCGTCACGACGATCGCGATGATCGTCGCCAGGGGGATGTCGCGACCCGGGTGGCGAAACTCCCCCGAGATGTGCGTTCCGACCTCCCAGCCGGCGAACGCCCACACGAACAGCACGATCGCCGTGCCGACCCCCGCCCAGCCGTGGGGCAGCAACGGCGTGAAGCGATCGCCCTCGACCGCCGGCGCGGCAAGCCCCACGACGAAGACCACGACGGCCAGCAGCAGCGCCGTGAGCACGAACTGCACGCCGCCGGCCACCCTCACGCCGAGAGCGTTGAGAGCGAACGGCGGCGCGAAGATGGCGACCGCGAGGAACGGAACGATCGCGCGGTCGACCCCGAGCGCGGCCACGAGGTACTCCGCCCCGAGGGCGCCCACGACCGGCGCCCCGGCGCACACGCCGAACAGGAACCAGTACCCCGTCATGCGGGCCGCCGTGTCGCCCAGGGCTCGCCGCACGTAGCTCGCGACGCCGCCGGCATCGGGATACTTCGTCGCGAGCACGGCGAACGTGCCCGCCAGCGGGATCGACATCCCGAGCACGGCGACGACGGCGAGGACGCTCCCAGGGCCCGCAGCAGCCGCCGTGATCCCCGGAAGCACGAGGAGGCCCGTGCCCAGCACCGACGCGACGTACAGGGCCGTGCCCTGCACGGGCCCGATGCCGCGCACGCGTGCGGGCGTGTCGGTCATCAGGTCGCGCGTCGCCATGAAAGCATCCTGACGGACCCCTCCGACATGACGCGCCGGCCCGACGGTCGCGACGAGGCGGAATCCTGCCAGCAATCCCGACCCGCCCCGAGGACCCCATGCACGTCGCCCTCCTCGTCAACCCTGCGGCGCGCGGCGGTGCGCACACCGAGGTGGCCGAGCGCGCCGCGGAGCGTCTGCGGGCCGCCGGCATCCGAACGACGTCGGTCTCGGGCGGGAGCGCCGCCGAGTCGACGCAGCTGCTGCGCACGGCGCTGCGCGACGGGGCCGATGCCGTGCTCGTCGCGGGAGGCGACGGCACCGTCGCGCTCGCGATCCAGGAGCTCGCGGGGACGAGCATCCCCCTGGGCATCGTCCCGACGGGAACGGGGAACGACCTGGCGGCCGCTCTCGGCATCCGCGAGCTCGACGACGCGGCGGCGGCCGACGCCGTCATCGGCAGACGCACCCGCCAGATCGACGTGGCGCAGGTCACCCGGCCGGACGGGTCGACGACGCTGTTCGGCACTGTGCTGGCGAGCGGCTTCGACTCACGCGTCAATGACCGTGCGAACCGCATGCGGTGGCCCAAGGGGCGTCTGCGCTACAGCACCGCGCTGCTCATCGAGTTCGTGACGCTGCGCGGTCTTCCGTACGACATCGAGGTCACCGACGCCGAAGGACGGGTCGAGCGCCTCGACGGCCCGTCGGTCATGGCGACGGTGGGGAACGCACGCACGTACGGCGGCGGCATCCCCATCTGCCCGGATGCCGACCCCTCCGACGGCCTGCTCGACCTGCTCCTCGTGCGACCCGCCGGGCGCCTGCGGCTGCTCCGGCTTCTCCCGCGCGTGTACCGCGGCACGCACACCGGCGCGTCTGAGGTGACGACGCGCCGGGTCCGCTCGGTGCGAATGTCGTCGCCCGGGGTGACGGCGTATGCCGACGGCGACCCCATCGGCACTCTGCCGCTCACCATCGAGGTCGTCCCTCGCGCGCTGACGGTCTTCACTGCCTGAACCGCAGGGCCCGCTCGCCGCGGCAGGGTCAGTGGTGAGCGGCCTGCTCCTCGCGCAGGCGTGCCAGCACCTGGTCGCGCAGCTCCTCGGGCGCTGTCTCCTTGCACGCGCGTGCGATGACCGCCGTCAGGGTCGTGGCCACGAGGGCCTCTTCACGGCAGGCTTCGCAGTTCTCGAGGTGCTCCCTGATGTCGGCGTGCTCGGTCTTGCACACCTCGTTGCGGAGGTACTCTTCGAGGTCCTGCCTCGCCTTCTCACAGCCGCAGTCGCTCATTTCGGGCTCCTTGTCGCGGGCACGTCGATGCCTCGCTCTTTTGCATAGTCGGACAGCAGTTCACGAAGCATCCGCCTGCCACGGTGAAGGCGGCTCATGACTGTGCCGATCGGGGTTTTCATGATGTCCGCGATCTCCTGGTACGCGAAGCCCTCGACATCTGCGAGGTACACCGCGAGCCGGAAATCCTCGGGGATCTGCTGCAGCGCGTCCTTCACCGCCGAGGCGGGCATGTGGTCGATCGCCTCGGCCTCGGCCGACCGCGTGCGGGTCGCGGTGGTCGACTCCGCTCCCCCCAGCTGCCAGTCCTCGAGATCGTCGATCGTGCCCTGATAGGGCTCGCGCTGCTTCTTGCGATACGTGTTGATGTACGTGTTCGTGAGAATGCGGTACAGCCACGCCTTGAGATTCGTGCCCTGGGTGAACGACGCCCAGGAGGCGAACGCCTTCACGAACGTCTCCTGCACAAGATCAGCTGCGTCGGCGGGATTGCGGGTCATCCGCATCGCCGCCGCATAGAGCTGGTCCATGAAGGGGAGCGCCTGCTCCTCGAACTGGGTACGCGGATCTGTCGCCGCCTCGTCATCCATCGAGCGCCAGTCTACGTCCCCGATATCCGGCGTCACGGGGAAGACGTCGGTCACCGGCTCCAGGGTGGCGAACACGGGCGCTCCTCGCTTCGGGCGGCACACGCTCGCGTCCCGGAGGGCGCGAACGGGCGATACGGACTCTCTTGCCTGTCTCGACGATCGATGTCGACCTGCCGGCCGGATCATCTGCCTTCTCGACAGGTTCGTTAGGGTAGAACCCGATGACTGCGCCCGGGTATTCCCCACAGCCCTCCTCCGCCGAGGCGACGACCGCCCCCGGCGGGCGAAACGCTGCGCCCGAGGGGTCAGCCGAGGCCACCGACGACGGCCGGGCGGCAGCCGCACCCGCCCATTGGCCCGCACCGGCTTCGCCGTCGCCGGTGCACGCGACCGTCACCATCCCTGGCTCGAAGTCGCTCACCAACCGCAAGCTCGTGCTCGCGGCCATCGCCGACGGGCCCAGCACGCTCACGGCCCCGCTCCATTCCGACGACTCGGCCCGCATGATCGACGCGCTGCGCACTCTCGGCGTCGAGATCGAGGAGCTGCCTCCCACCGGTCCGTACGGGCCCGACCTCCACATCACGCCGCCGTCGCACTTCCGCGGCGACGTCACGATCGACTGCGGGCAGGCCGGGACCGTCATGCGCTTCATCGCCCCCCTGGCGGGGCTCGCCGACGGGGACGTCACGATCACCGCCCACGAGAGCGCGCTGCACCGCCCCATGGGCGCCATGATCAAGGCGCTCCGCGAGATCGGCGTGGACATCGACGACGGCGGCCGCTGGGCCCTCCCGTTCATCGTCAAGGGTCGCGGGCACATCCGCGGCGGCGAGGTCACCATCGACGCGAGCGCGTCGAGCCAGTTCGTCTCGGGACTCCTGCTGGCCGCGCCCCGCTACGACGTCGGCCTCCACCTGCACCACTCGGGCGAGCGCCTGCCCAGCGTGCCGCACATCGACATGACCGTCGAGGCCCTCTCTCGACGCGGCGTGCACGTCGAGCACGCGCAGCCCCACGAGTGGCTCGTCCCCGCCGGCACGCCACGCGGGCGCGACGCGACGGTCGAGCCCGACCTGTCGAACGCGGCTCCGTTCCTGGCCGCCGCGATCCTCACAGGCGGCTCCGTCACCATCCCCGGGTGGCCGGCGACCTCGACGCAGCCCGGCGCCCTGCTCACCGACATCCTCGCGCTCATGGGCGCCCGCGTGAGCCGACGGGGCGGCGCTCTCACCGTCGCCGCCGGCGAGCGGATCGCGGGCGTCGATCTGGACCTGAGCGCCGCCAGCGAGCTCACCCCGACGCTGTTCGCCCTCGCCGCGTTCGCCGACTCCCCCTCGACCCTTCACGGCATCGGCCACATCCGCGGCCACGAGACCGACCGCATCGCCGCCCTCGTGTCGAACCTCCGCGAACTCGGCGGCGACGCCGAAGAGCAGGCCGACGGCATCCGCATCACTCCGGCGCCCCTTCACGGCGGGGTCTGGAAAGCCCACCACGACCACCGCATGGCGACCGCGGGCGCCGTCATCGGCGTGCGCGTACCGGGCGTCGAGATCGACGACATCGGCACGACCGCCAAGACTCTCCCTGAGTTCCCGCAGCTGTGGCTCGGGATGCTGCAGGGCGCGTCGGCCGGCTGAGGACCGCGGCAGCGATGAGCTGGCTGGAGTTCGACGACGACGACGAGACGGAGTTCGACGAGTCGTCTGTGCGCGTGCGACCGAACCCCAAAGCCAACCGGCCTCGCACCAAGCGGCGTCCCGCGCACTCAGACGCGCACATCGCACGCGTGCTGGGTGTCGACCGGGGCCGCTACACCGTCCTCGTCGACGAGGACGGGCCAGACGAGCGACACGTGCTCGCCACCCGAGCGCGCGAGCTGCGCAAGCAGCCGATCGTCACGGGCGACCGCGCTCGCGTCGTGGGCGATGTGTCGGGCGCCGAAGGCACACTGGCGCGCATCGTCGGCATCGAGGAGCGCACCTCGCTGCTGCGTCGCAGCGCCGACGACACAGACCAGGTCGAGCGCATCATCGTCGCCAACGCCGACCAGATGCTCATCGTCGTGGCCGCCGCCGATCCCGAGCCCCGGCCGCGCCTCGTCGACCGCTACCTCATCGCGGCGCTCGACGCCGGCATCCGCCCCTTCCTCGTCGTCACGAAGACCGACCTCGCCGACCCCGCCGAGTTCCTGCGCCACTTCGAGGGAGTCGACGACCTCCACGTGTTCACGAGCGGGCAGGGCCGGATGCCGGTGGCCGAGATCGGCGCGCACCTCGTGGGCCACTCGACGGTGTTCGTGGGTCACTCCGGAGTGGGCAAGTCGACCCTCGTCAACGCGCTCGTGCCGACGGCGGCGCGCGCCACGGGGCACGTGAACGAGGTCACCGGACGCGGGCGTCACACGTCGAGCTCGACTGTGTCTCTGCGCTACACCAGCCCGGAGGGAACGGAGCACGCGGGCGGCAGAGGCTGGGTCATCGACACTCCGGGCGTGCGGTCGTTCGGCCTCGGCCACGTCGATCCGGCGAACATCCTGAAGGCGTTCACCGACCTCGCCGCGGTCGCGGAGGAGTGCCCGCGAGGCTGCACGCACCTGCCCGACGCGCCCGACTGCGCGATCATCGAGGCCGTCGCCGACGGACGCCTTGGCGAGCGAGGCCCTGCACGACTCGACTCTCTCCAGCGGCTCCTCGCGACGTTCGCCTGACGTCGCCGTCGCGGCGCCGGCGGCCGAGGGCTGGATAGGCTGGAGCCATGCCTCGCCTCGAAGCCGGAACACCTGCACCATCGTTCACCCTCGTCGACCAGGACGGCCGCGCGGTGTCTCTCTCGGACCTGCGCGGCACGCGGATCGTGTTGTTCTTCTACCCGGCGGCCATGACGCCCGGGTGCACGACCGAGGCGTGCGACTTCCGGGACAGCCTGGCTCCCCTGCAGGCCGCCGGCTACACCGTGCTCGGCGTCTCGCGCGACGACCCGAAGACGCTGACCGCGTTCCGCGAGCGCGACAGCCTGCCCTACGACCTGCTGAGCGACCCGGACCACAGCGTGCACGAGGCCTACGGCGCGTGGGGTGAGAAGACCAACTACGGCAAGATCGTCGAGGGTGTGATCCGCTCGACGTTCGTCATCGACGAAGACGGCGTCATCCAGCACGCGCTCTACAACGTGAAGGCCACGGGCCACGTGGCGCGGGTGCGCGCCCTCCTGGGAGTCTGACGCTCCGACCTGGACTCTCGCGCGTCCCCTGCTGCGCGAGTCAGTCCGTCGCCCGCACGCGGCGGCCGGCGTTGCGGGTGCCCACGATGAGCGCGACGAGCCCCAGCACGGCGGGCACCGTGACGGCGAGGGCGAATCCCGGCTGCGGCTCGGGCCCCGACACCGCACCGAGGGCCACGGCGAGAGCGAGCAGCTGCGTCACGATGCCGCCGCTGCGGCCCCAGGAGCCACCGCGCCAGACCGTCACGGCGAAGGCCCCGACGGCCGCCGCGCCGATCGCGGTCAGCACGAGCAGCGCGATCGAACTCGACACCGACTCAGTGTCGCCCGACACCAGAGCGACGAGTTCCCAGCCGGCGACCGCCAGCAGCACGACGCACTCCAGAGCCAGGATGACAGCGGCGATGCGTTCGGCGGCGGAGGTGGGCATGACGAGGGCTCCTCTATAACAAATCGGGTGTGCGCAGCACGGCCGATGCGACCATGACAGCACGCTCCACTCCCTCTTTTCGGAGGGGATACGCAGGGAAATCAGGCCGAAATGGTCCGTTAACCCTTGATTCATTTCGCGGCCGTATGGGACCATGGAGGAAGCGTGTGCTCCCACAGCGCAGTGGGGCGAGCAGTGGCTCGCACACTTCCAGGGTAATCGACGTCACCGCGACGCTGCCCGCCCGATTTCTCATCCCGCATCAAGGAGCACTTCACCATGGATTGGCGCGACAAAGCCGCCTGCCTGACCGTTGACCCCGAGCTGTTCTTCCCCGTGGGGAACACCGGCCCGGCGGTCGACCAGATCGAGAAGGCGAAGGCGGTCTGCGCCCGCTGCACCGTCACGGAGATCTGCCTGCAGTACGCCCTCGAGTCCGGCCAGGACTCGGGCGTGTGGGGCGGACTCTCCGAAGACGAGCGCCGCGCCCTCAAGCGTCGCGCCGCTCGCGCCCGCCGCGCCTCCTGACTCCCCGCCCGACCGACTGACGCCCCCTTCAGCAAGGGCCCGTCACGCGGTCTGACGGTCGATATACCTCATCGGGATCTCGATCGTCACCTCGGTGCCCGAGCCGACAAGCGTATGCCAGTCGATGGCGCCGCTCAGCTCTCCTTGGATGAGGGTGCGCACGATCTGCGTGCCCAGGCCCTGCCCGACCTGTCCCTCGGGCAGCCCCACCCCTGTGTCGCGCACGCGCACGCCCAGGCTCTCGTCGGTGCGCTCAGCGATGATCTCGACTTCGCCCTCGCGGTCGGCGAGGCCGTGCTCGACGGCGTTGGTCACCAGCTCGGTGAGCGCGAGTGCGAGCGGCGTGGCGTACTCACTGGGCAGCGTGCCGAACGTGCCGGTCTTGAGCGTGCGCGCCCGGGTGTTCGGGGCCGCGGCGACCTCGGCGACGAGCTTGAGCACACGATCGAAGACGTCGTCGAAGTCGACGTTCTGCGTGAGACCCTCCGACAGCGTGTCGTGCACGACGGCGATCGCCGATACGCGACGCATCGCCTGCGTGAGGGCATCACGCGCCTCGTCTGACCGGGTGCGCCGTGCCTGGATGCGCAGGAGCGATGCGACGGTCTGGAGGTTGTTCTTGACGCGATGGTGGATCTCGCGGATCGTCGCGTCCTTGGTGATGAGCTCCTGCTCCTGATGCCGGATCTCCGTCACGTCGCGGCACAGCACGATGGCGCCGATGCGGGTGCCGTGGTCCTTCAGCGGGATGGTGCGCAGCGACACCGTCACTCCGCGCGCCTCCAGATCGGCCCGCCAGGGGGCACGGCCCGCCATGACGATGGGCAGCGACTCGTCGAACTGCCGGGAGGCCGGGAGGAGCTGGGTCGCGACCTCGATGAGAGGCTCGCCCTCGAGCTCGTCGTCGAAGCCGAGACGGTTGAACGCCGACAGGGCATTAGGGCTCGCGAAGGTGGTGACGCCGTCGACGTCGATGCGGATGAGCCCATCGGACGCGCGCGGTGCCCCGCGGCGCGGCGAGGTGGGAGCCGACATGTCGGGGAAGTCGCCCGACGCGATCATGCCGAAAAGGTCGTCTGCGCAGTCGTTGAAGGTGATCTGCTGGCGGGACGGCGTGCGCGCCTCCCCCAGGTTGGTATGGCGCGTCAGCACGCCGATGACCGTCGCCGGCGAATCGGCTGTCGCACGCTCACGGACGATCGGCACGGCGCGCACGCGAGTGGGCGTCTCCTCGAACCAGTCCGGCGATGCCGAGTCGACGATGCGCAGCTGCGTGAAGGCGTCGCGTACCTGCGTGCGCCACTGCGGACGGACGCGGTCGCCGACGATGTCGCGGTAGAACAGCGTGGCCGCACCCGAAGGGCGGGTGTGCGCTACGGCGATGAAGGAATCGTCGCTCGTCGGCACCCAGATCACGATGTCCGCGAAAGCGAGGTCGGCAAGGAGCTGCCCATCGCCTGCCAGCCGGTGCAGCCACTCCACGTCGGCCTCACTGGAACGGCCCTGGGCATAAACGAGATCGCTGAGCGTCGACACGCCTTCCAGGCTACCCATCCTCACGCGGCCCGAATGCCGCGGCGCCGCCGGCCCTGTCGACGACGCAGATCGTCTGATCGCTCCCCCGCGCCGACCGCCTCCCGCGCGAACCGCCGGACAGCGCCGGCGAGCGACGAGCGGCCGCCTTCGGCAAGCGGCTGAGCGCGAAGGAGCGCGGCATCGGCTGCGCGGGGCTCGAAGGGCGCGAACCACACCTGGCGCACCCCGGCGTAGCGCTCGAGGGTGCGCCGCACCTGTCCCCGCGGGTCGACGCCGAGCACGCCGCCGCGGGTCTTGTTGACGAGCACATGCACCATCGCCCGTCCGGCCGCCGCCCGCAGGTCGGGATATTCGCGCACGAAACGCGAGATGCCGATCGGATCGGCCGCCGCGACGGCCACGACGACGTCCGCCATTCCCACCGCCGCGAGGGAGGCGGCGTTGCGACGGTGCCCGTCCAGGTCGCTCACGATCTCCTCGTCGGCCTCCAGGGACGCCGCCACATCGACGACCGTCACATCGACCCAGTCGCGGCACATGTCGAGTGCGGCCTTCACGCGCGCTTCGCTGAGCTCGGGCCAGCGCGCCGGTCGATTGATGCCGGCGAGCACCGACATGCCGTGGAGCTGCTGCGCGACGCGCGCGAGTTCCGCGACCGTCAGCCCGCCGCGGTCGGCCTGACGGCACACGGTCGCGAAACCGGGGCCATCGTCGGCCGCGCCGGTCGCAAGGGCGATCGACGGGGCGTGCGTATCGGCATCGGCGAGCGCGACGCGGCATCCCTCGCGTGCGAGTGCCGCACCGATCCCGATCGCCACGGTCGACCGCCCCGGTGCTCCGGCGGGCCCCCACACCGCCACGACGCGGCCACGCGGACGCTCTGGGGCCTCGGAGGGAGGCCGAGAGTCGGTGATCTCGCGCGCCGGAGCTCTCATCGAGACCGTCTGCAGGCCGAAGGAGGCTGCGAGACGCTCGTCGTCGTCGCGGGCGCACCGCACGACGATCCGCACACCGAGCCCGTCGCAGGTGGCCACCAGGTCAGCGGTGACGGCGTCGCGCGCGGCGTCGACGACGAGCAGATCCGCCTCGGCCAGCAGCTCCAGCAGCTCGGCGGCGAGCGCGTCGTCGGCGACCGCGGCCACGGCTTCGGCGGGTGCCGACCGGGGAACGATCGCCATGACCTGCACTCCCTCGGTCCGGAGATCGTCGGCGATGTCTCGGCAGGGACCACGGCCCGCGATGACGGCGCGCATCATCGCACCGTCGCCGGAATGACCGACAGCCTCGCCCCGTCGGCGAGCGCCCCGAGCACAGCGACGACGTCTGCCCGAGCGATGACGACTTCGATCGCCGTCGCGGCGCCGCCCATGACCCGGTCCGACCGCGAGACCGAGCGCACCGCTGCGTCGGCTGCCAGCACCCGGGGCTTCGCGAAGCCGCCGTCCTTCGACGGCGGCGCGGCCCACACGTCGACGGCGGTGCCGGCGTCGACGACCGCCGGCACGTGGTCGTCGACGACGACCACGACTGTCGTCGTGAGCGCGGCAGCTGCGGGACCGAGCGCGGCCACGGGCACGAGCTCGCCCTCGTCGATCGTGCGCCGCGCGACCGTGTCCGGCTCCAGCGCACCGGGCGCGAGGTAGGCGTCGGCCCTCAGCCCCAGTGACACATCGACAAGCGCCAGGTCGTCGAGCGTCACCCCCTGCCCTGCGACGATCGTGTGGACCGCGAAGTACGCAGGGGCGGTCTGCCGCGCCGCGGCCACGACCGCCGCGACGCCGGCGATGGAGCCGATGATGAGGACGACGCCGAGGATGAACCGCGCATCGGCCCAGAATCCTCGGGGCCGCGGTCGAGCATCCGCTGTGATCATGACGCCATCGTCATCCGTAGGCGTTCGCGCGCGTGTGGCCTGTCCACAGCGCACCGGAGCGCACGGTTTCACACGTCGGCTTTTATGCGCGAATATTCACAGGAGCGCTTGGGCCCCTGCCGCTGAGCGGCCCGGCGGCGGATAATCGGAGCATGCCCGAGCCTCACCCCTCGCAAGCACCGCTGATGACGGCGGAACAGGTCGCCGAGTCACTGGCGATCGATGTCGAGGAGGTCGTCGCGCTGATCCTCGACGGCCGGCTGGCGGGCACCCGAGTAGGAAACCCGCCCCGGTGGCGCGTCACCGCGGACAGCGTCGAGGCCTACCTCGACGATGCCGCTGAAGAGGCGCGTCGCATGGCCCTGTGGCGCGAGTCGAACGCCGCGAGCTTTCCTGAGCTCTGGGGCCGTGGCCACATCCGGCACGGCGACTGACGTCGTCGACGCCCTTCGCGAGCGGGACCGGGCTCAGCGACCCGCCACGTGAGCGTCTGGGCGCAGCCAGACGATGGCGGCGAGCGCGACGAGCCGGTGTCCGTGCACGGCGCCGGCGCGCCGGAAAGCCGCGGCGTCGTGGAGTGCGAGGTCGAGGTGGTCGGCACCGACCCGATCGATCGTCCCTGTGAGCAGGTGACTGCCGCGCACCTGCACCGAGACCGGCACGCGACGTCGTGCGAGGTCGCGCATGACCATCGCCCAGAGCATCCGCGCTCCCCCGCTCGACGTCGCATCGCGGAGGCTGTCACGAACCTCGGCCTGTGCCAGGCCGACCGCGACGAGGGACGCGAACGGCACCAGCCACAGCCCGCATGGCGACGCCTCGTCGGCGATCGCCAGCCAGTCTGCGCCCACGGCGCGGAGGCGCCCCGCGAGAGTCGTGCCGTCGATGAGCGCGACGGATGCCGGGCGCTGCGCCTCGCACAGGGCGCGGAGTCGTTCCGACAAGGGGGCGTGTGCGCCCCGCAGCCGGTGATCGTCACGCCCAGGACCGGCACGATCGGGATCCTTCACGACGTCGACCCGGGACCCGAGGTCTTCCAAGAAAGTGTCCCAGCGCACCCGCCGAGCGTAGACGATGCTGCGCTCTCGACCACGGCTCTCCACAGATGAGAGGACTCTCATCAAGCGGCGGAAACGCCTGTGCTCTACTCATGCGGATGTACCCGCCTGAAGGAGGCTTCAGCATGTCGACCGCGTCGCACGGAGGCTTGTCCACACCCGAACCGTCAATACCGGGGGGTCGCCGTCGGCGCATCGGAAACGCCCGCGAGATCGAGGAGTTCTTCGCCCCGCAACGCACCTCGTCGGCCGATCTGCCGCCGCCCGAGCCGCTGCTGCGCAATCTGACGGTCGGTGTGATCGAGGTGCTCGCCGGCGTGCGCGAGGCCGAGCAGCTGGCACGCTGGCTCGACGAGGACGCGTTCCGCGCTCTCGTCACGCGCGCGAACCTCTCGAAGCGCGCCCGCAGCGCGCGCGGCGTCCCCGTCGTGCGCCCGACGCATCGCGTCATGACGGTGCGCCACTCCAGCCCCGCCGACGGCGTCGTCGAGGCGGTGACCGTCGTCGCCGGGCCGGCGCGCACGCGCGCCCTGGCCGTCCGCCTGGAAGGCTGGGACGGCCGCTGGCGGGCCACCTCGCTCGCGCTCCTGTGACCGCGCAGCTGCCCGCGGCGCTCACCTCACGGCTTTGCCACTCGCCCCCGTCACTGACGGTATGACGAAAGGAAGTTGCCGAGCCGCTCGATCGCCTCTGACAGGACCCGCGCCTCCGGGAGGGTGACGATTCGCAGGTGATCCGGCGTCGGCCAGTTGAATCCGGTTCCCTGCACGAGCAGCACGTGCTCGGCGACCAGGAAGTCGTACACGAACTTCGCGTCGTCGTGGATCTCGTAGACGTTCGGGTCGAGGCGAGGGAACGCGTACAGAGCGCCCTGAGGCTTGTGGCACGTGACGCCGGGAATCGCCGTGAGACCCTCCCACGCGGCATCCCGCTGCTCGTGAAGGCGACCCGACGGGGCGATGAGCGCGTTGATCGACTGCACGCCCGACAGCGCCGCCTGCACCGCATGCTGCGCCGGCACGTTGGGGCACAGACGCGTGGAAGCGAGCAGCTGGATGCCTTCGAGGAACCCGGCGGCATGCTCCTTGGGACCCGTGATGACCATCCACCCGGAACGGTAGCCGGCGACACGGTAGGTCTTCGACAGCCCGTTGAACGTGAGGCAGAGCAGGTCGGGAGCGAGCGTCGCGAGAGGGATGTGCTGCGACTCGTCATAGAGGATGCGGTCGTAGATCTCGTCGCTCAGCAGCAGGAGCTCGTGCTCGCGCGCGAGCTCGACGATGCCGGTGAGGGTCTCGCGAGAGTAGACGGCGCCCGTCGGGTTGTTCGGGTTGATCACGACGATCGCCTTCGTGCGCGGCGTGATCTTCTCCCGGATGTCGTCGAGGTCCGGCTGCCACCCGTTCTCAGAATCGCAGCGATAGTGCACCGGCGTACCGTCGGCAAGGCTCGTCATCGCGGTCCACAGCGGGTAGTCCGGCGCAGGGATGAGCACTTCGTCGCCCTCGTCGAGGAGAGCCTGCATCGTCATCGTGATGAGCTCGGAGACGCCGTTGCCCAGGTACACGTGATCGGGGTCGAAGGTCGGAAAGCCCTCGATCTGCTCGTAGCGTGACACGATCGCGCGCCGGGCCGACATGATGCCGCGGCTGTCGCTGTAGCCGTGGGCGTGCGGGATCGCCTCGATCATGTCGCGGACGATCTGGTAGGGCGCCTCGAACCCGAACGTGGCCGGGTTGCCCGTGTTGAGCTTGAGAATGGTGTGGCCGTCGGCCTCGAGACGGTCGGCCTCCACCAGTGCAGCCCCGCGGATCTCGTAGAGGACGTCCTTCAGCTTCGACGATTGATCCAGGATGCGGGGTGTCATCCGTTCAGGATATCTCCGCCCATGCCGTGCCAATGGACGACCCGTGGCCCGCACGTGGCCGCTGCCGCCCGCAGGCGAAGCGGGCCGGCCCCGTCGGAGCCGGCCCGCTCACCGAGATCACTTCTTCTTGTCGGCCGCTCGCCGCTGCGCTCGATTGAGGGGCGCGGCTGCCGGCGCCTCACCGTCGGTGCGCTGGCCGAAGGCGCCGCGGGGCGCCTCCTGCGCCGGAGCAGCAGCGGGCTGGGCGGCCGCGGCGGCCGCGGCCTGGCGCAGTCGCGTCGCCGCCTGCTGCACCTGGCCACGGTCGTTGCGGACCTCGACCTCCCCCGCGTCGTTCGCCGCGGTGTACTGCAGCTTCTGGGCCTCGACCGCCGGTGCCGTGAGGCCCTTGGCCTCGACGCCCTCACCGGTCTGACGCACCTCGACCTCGAGGTTGAAGAGGAAGCCGACCGACTCCTCCTTGATCTGCACCATCATGGCCTGGAACATCTGGTAGCCCTCACGCTGATACTCGATCAGCGGGTCGCGCTGCGCCATGGCGCGCAGGCCGATGCCGTCCTTGAGGTAGTCCATCTCGTAGAGGTGGTCGCGCCAGCGGCGGTCGAGCACCTGCAGCACGACGCGACGCTCCAGCTCGCGCATCGCCGGGGCGCCGAGCGCCTCCTCGCGCTTCTTGTAGGCGATCTTGGCGTCGGAGATGATCTCGCGCTTGAGCAGCTCGGGGGTGATGCGGCCCTTGCTGCCGCTCTCCGCCACGACCTCCTCGATCGTGACGCCCACGGGGTAGAGCGTCTTCAGCTCGGTCCAGAGCGCGTCGAAGTCCCAGCTCTCGTTGTGCCCGCTGCTCGTGTGGTCGTCGACGATCGCGCTGATGGCATCCTCGACGAAGTGCTGCACGCGCTCCGACAGGTCGTCACCCTCGAGCATGTGGCGACGGTCGGCGTAGATCGCCTCGCGCTGACGGTTGAGGACGTCGTCGTACTTGAGGACGTTCTTGCGGATCTCGGCGTTGCGGGACTCGACCTGCGACTGCGCGCTCTTGATGGCGCGCGAGACCATCGACGACTCGATCGCGACATCGTCGGGGAAGTTCGTGCGCGCCAGGATCGCCTCGGCCGCGCCCGACTGGAACAGGCGCATGAGATCGTCGGTGAGCGACAGATAGAAGCGGCTCTCGCCGGGGTCGCCCTGACGGCCCGAGCGGCCTCGCAGCTGGTTGTCGATGCGCCGCGACTCGTGCCGCTCGGTGCCGAGCACGTAGAGACCGCCGGCCTCGATGACCTTGGCGCCTTCCTCGGCGACGGTCTCCTGCATCTTCGCGTAGACCTCGTCCCAGGCCTGCTCGTACTCCTCCGGCGTCTCGACGGGGTCGAGGCCGCGCGACTTGAGCTCCTGCACCGCGAGGAACTCGGCGTTTCCGCCGAGCATGATGTCGGTGCCGCGGCCGGCCATGTTGGTGGCGACCGTGACGGCCCCGAGGCGGCCCGCGCGGGCGACGATCTCGGCCTCACGCGCGTGGTTCTTCGCGTTGAGGACCTCGTGCTTGACGCCCTTCTTGGCGAGCAGGCGCGACAGGTACTCGCTCTTCTCGACACTGACCGTGCCGACCAGGACGGGCTGGCCCGCCGCGTGACGCTGGACGATGTCCTCGACCACCTGCGCGAACTTGGCCTGCTCGTTCTTGTAGACGAGGTCGGGCTGGTCCTTGCGGATCATCGGCTTGTTGGTCGGGATCGGCACGACGCCGAGCTTGTACGTCGACATGAACTCGGCGGCCTCGGTCTCCGCCGTTCCCGTCATGCCCGAGAGCTTCTCGTACAGGCGGAAGTAGTTCTGCAGCGTGACGGTGGCCAGGGTCTGGTTCTCCGCCTTGACCGGCACACCCTCCTTCGCCTCGATGGCCTGGTGGATGCCCTCGTTGTAGCGGCGGCCTACGAGGATGCGGCCGGTGTGCTCGTCGACGATCATGACCTCGTCGTTCATGACGACGTAGTCGGTGTCGCGCTTGAAGAGCGCGAGCGCCTTGATCGAGTTGTTGAGGAACGAGATGAGGGGCGTGTTGGCCGACTCGTACAGGTTGTCGATGCCGAGATAGTCTTCGACCTTCTCGATGCCGGGCTCGAGCACGCCGATCGTGCGCTTCTTCTCGTCGACCTCGTAGTCGACGCCCGCCTCGAGCGTCTTGGCGATCTTCGCGAACTCGACGAACCAGCGATTGGCCTCTCCAGACGAGGGGCCGGAGATGATGAGCGGCGTGCGGGCCTCGTCGATGAGGATCGAGTCGACCTCGTCGACGATCGCGAAGAAGTGACCGCGCTGCACGAGGTCTTCCTTGCGCCACGCCATGTTGTCGCGCAGGTAGTCGAAGCCGAACTCGTTGTTCGTGCCGTACGTGATGTCGGCGTTGTACTGCTCGCGGCGCACGTCGGGCGTCTGGCCGGCGACGATCGTGCCGGTCGTCATCCCGAGGGCGCGGTACACGCGGCCCATGAGGTCGGACTGGTACGACGCGAGGAAGTCGTTGACCGTGATGACGTGGACGCCCTTGCCGGCGATCGCATTGAGGTAGGCCGCGAACGTCGCGGTGAGCGTCTTTCCCTCACCGGTCTTCATCTCGGCGATGTTGCCCAGGTGCAGGGCTGCGCCGCCCATGATCTGAACGTCGTACGGCCGCTGGCCGAGCGTGCGCTTGGCGGCCTCGCGGACGGCGGCGAACGCCTCGGGCATGAGCTTGTCGAGCGTCTCACCCGCCTCGTAGCGGGCGCGGAGCTCGGCGGTCTCGCCGCGCAGGTCCTCATCGGTGAGCTGCGCGTAGTCCTCTTCGAGGGCGTTGACGGCCTTCACGACCTGCTGGAGCCGTCGCAGGATGCGCCCTTCTCCGGCTCGGAGCAGTTTCTCGAGAGGGTTGGCCACAGAGGTCTCCATCTGTCGGTGCGAGCGATGCGGGTCCATCGCCGGTGGTGTGTGCGCAAGGCACGACTCCCCATGTTATGTGGTCGTGACCTTGAACGGGCTGTGGAGCTGCTCGGCGCCCCCTCAGTCCGGGTGTCTGAGGGCGATCTAGGATCGATCCATGGCCGGAATATGGGGCAACCGCAAGAAGCAGCGCGCCGCGCAGGCCGCCGAAGACGCCGAGATCACGCGCCGGGCGAGCTCGGCGCTCGTCGCGATCGACGAGCGCATCCGGACGACCAGCGACGAGCTCGTCTACGCCGAGGCCGAACTGGGCGCGGATGCCACGAAGCCGCTGCGGGACGCCCTCGCGGCGGTCCGGCAGCACCTGGCCGAGGCCTTCCACCTGCACCAGCTCAACCACGACGACATCCCTGACACGTCGCAGGAGATCCGCACCCGCAGCGCGCGCATCACGCAGCTGTGCGAGTGGGCCGAGGAGCTCCTGGACGACCGCACCGAGGCGCTGAAGGCGCCGATCGAGCGCGCACGCCGCGCTCCCGAGATCATCACCGGCATCCGCCGTGACGTGGAGCGGCTGACGGAGCGGCTGCCGCAGGTGCGCGCGACGCTCGACCGGCTCGCGACCCGATACTCCCCCGAAGCGCTGCGCAAGGTCGCCGGAAACCATGCCGAGGCGCAGCAGCTGCTCGAGTTCGCGCTCCACGGGGCCGACGTCTCGGAGCGCCGCCGCGAGTCGGGCCGGCGCGAGCAGGCGAATCTCGCGCTGGAGACCGCGATCGAGGCGGTGCGCCGGGCGACGACCCTCATCGATGCGGTCGACAACTACGAGGTCGAGGCTCTGCGGGCCGAGTCGACGCTCGACGCGATCGTGCTCGACTCCCGCGAAGACCTCGCCGCCGCGAAGGACCTCACCTCCGTGCCCGAGGTCGCCAAGGCGATGGCGGTCCTGGAGAAGGAGCTCGCGTCGCTCGCGCCCGCCGGCACTCCGACCGACCCGTTCGCTGAGCTCACGCGTCTGCGCGAGGCGAATGCGGCACTCGACGCGATCGTCGCGAAGACCCGCGAGCGCGCCGCGCGTCCCGTCATCCCGGAGGCGCACGTGCGCCACGCGCTCGACGACGCCGACCGCCAGCTGGGGGTGGCCCGCAGCGTCATCTCCGGTCACCGCGGCTGGATCGGCGCCGACGCCCGCACCCGCCTCGCGGAGGCCGAGCGCATCCGCCTGGACCTCGCGTGGGCGAACGGCCCGACGATCCCCGAAGACGACCGCGAGCGCGCTCTCGCCGACGCCCGCCGCTGCGGCATGCTCGCCTCCGAGGCGCTGCAGCTCGCCCAGCGCGACATCGACTCCTCCCGTCCGCAGGGCGGTCCCGGCTGGGGCGGCGGCGCCGGCGGCCGCGGCGGGGGCGACATCATGGGCGGCATCCTGGGCGGCCTCGTGATCGGCAGCATCCTCGACGGATTCTTCGACTGACGCATCCGTCCCGGCGACCGCACTGCGCCCGACGGCACGACGCCCCGGGGCCCGACAGGACGACGGCGACCGGGGCCCGAAGGCCACCGGCCGCCGTCGTGGACGGTCTGAGCCGTCAGGAGGCGAGCTCCTGCGGGGACGCCGTCGTCGTCAGCGAGATCACGCCGTAGTCCCAGCCCTTGCGTCGATAGACGACGCTCGGGTGATCGGTGCGAGCGTCGATGAACAGGAAGAAGTCGTGGCCGACCAGCTCCATGCGGTCGACGGCCTCTTCGACCGTCATCCACTCCGGCTCGAAGTTCTTCGTGCGGATGACGACCGGGGTGTATTCCTCCTCTTCGTCCGAGCGCTGCACCGGCACCTCGCCCGTCGCGACCGCGTGCAGCACCTCGGCGGAGGCGGGCTGCACGTCGATGCCCTGGAGCGAGCCGCTGCCTTTCTCGAACTTGGCGCCGCGCGGATGGTTGCGCGTGTCGACGCGCTTCTCCTTCGCGCGACGCAGCTGCTCGGCGAGCTTGTCGATGGCGAGGTCGAGAGCGACGAACTTGTCGCTGTCGGTGGCCTCGGCGCGGACGATGGGGCCCTTTCCGGTGACGGTGAGCTCCACCGTCTCCTCTTCGCGGCCGCCGTTGTGATAGGCGCGGTGGGTGACCTTGATGTCCATGCGCTGCGCGCGCGGAGCAAGGCTCTCGATTCGGGCGGACTTCTCTTCGGTGACTGTGCGGAATCGATCGCTGATTCCCACCCCGACGCCGACGATGTTGGTTTCCATCCCTGACCTCCTTGTTCCGGGTCCTCCCGGTCAAGGGCGGACCCTGAGTTCGCCTTGGTGCCCTCCACCGTATCCGCGGGGTGGACGGATGTCACGTGTGAGTGCCGTGACAATTCCCCGCTGGGCGGTGGCGGCGACGGTGACTGCTCCCACCACGGTCCCACCCGCGTCGCGGAGCGTGCGCACCGCCTCCCGCAGGGTCGCTCCGGTGGTCACGACGTCGTCCACGACGACGACGCGCTCCCCCGCGCACGGTCGCGCACGGAACATGCCGGCGACGTTCCGCTCCCGCTCGGATCGCCCCAGCTCGCGCTGATCGGCGCGCGCGCCCGGAGCCGTGCGCAGAATCCTCGCAGGAGTGACGCCCGCGCGCCGCACGAGCAGCTCCGTCACGCTGTAGCCCCGCCGTCGCATCGCCGCGCGCGACGACGGCACCGGAACGACGACGGCGTCGGCGGGCAGCAGCGGCCGGATCAGCCGGCCGAGCGGTCGCGCCAGCCCCGTGCGTCCGTCCTCTTTGAGGGCACGCATGACACGGGCGGCCGGCCCATCGAACGCGACCGCCGACCGCACGTCGACGCCGTCGCCGAGTGCCCGCGCGAGAGACGGCGCCTCGAGCGAGGACCGGCATCCGGCGCACAGCGTGACACCCGGCTCATCACAGCCGGCGCACCACGCCGGAAGCAGCAGGTCGAGGGCGGATGCCAGGGCACCGCGCACGACGGAGACGGAGACGGGCGAAGAAGGCACCGGCCGATCGTCCCGCACGCGCCGAGGCCGCACCTCGCACAGCGAGAGCCTCGTGCACCGGTCCGCGCGCGGGTGCGCCTGGGGAGGATCCTGTCGCCGGACGGCGTCAGCTCGGCGAGCCCTTCTGCACCGCGACGAACGTCACGTCCGACGCGATGGGCGACCAGCCCGCGCCGCGCTGACCGTGGAGCGTGCCGTCGGCGTCCAGCACCCGCACGGTGCCCGACTCGTTGCCACCGGCGATCGACACGGCGCCCTCGGGCGCGCGCGTGATCTCCATCGGCCCGCCCACCGGCTGCTCGATCACGACCTGCTGCGCCCCCTCGTCGGCGAGCGCCGCGACGGTCGAGCCGTCGAGCCATGTCAGGCCGAGGCCGGTCCCGTCCCCCGGGAGCGGACCCAGCTCCACCGGCTCGCTCAGCCGCTGGGGGGTGCCGGCCTGGTCACGGACGATGCCCGCCACGACGATCCGCGAGCGGCCGCTGTCGCGAACGATCGCGGCGACGCGCGTGCCGTCACGCGAGACCCGCATCGCGTCGACGGCCGTCGCACCGGGCCAGGCTCCGGCGATGTCGTACTGCGTGCCGTCGAGCCCGAACGCCCGGACGTCCGTCGGCGATCCCGACGACACCGAGTACACGAATCCGCTCGCGTCGATCGTGGGGTCGATGAGTCCGGCGCGCTCGTCGAGAATCTGCGAGGATCCGTCCGCGCGCACCCGCCGCACGTCGCCGGCAGTCGTGCGGACGGCGGCGTTGACTCGCTCCGCGTCGACCTCGGCGGCCACGGCACCCGCCTCGACGACGGCGTCGCTCAAACCGGGGATCGTGTCGAGCACGTCGCCGGCGAGGAAGCCGAACGTGCCCCCCGACAGCACGAGCGACCGCGACTCGATGCGCGTGTCGGCCACCTCGACGGCCGTCGCCTCGAGCAGCTGCCCGTCGACGAGCATGTCGACCCCCTGCACACGCGCCGTCTCGAGGCTCCGCTCGAGCTGCGCCTGCATGCGGTCGAGGGTGATCTGCTCGAGCTCGCGTGCGGCCGGCCGCAGCGACACCTGCGCGATCTGGGACCGCACCGGCACGGACGGCCCGACAAGCCCTGCTCCCTCGGTGAACGCCGTCACGACCGAGCCGGCCAGCCAGGGGCTGGGCTGCCCGCTCACGAGCGCCTGCGCGATGCGCGTCGCCGCGTTCTCGACGGCGAACCACCGCTGGTCGGGAACGAGGTAGGTCCAGGTGGGGTCGAAGTACATGAGCGCGTAGCTGCGGAACACCGAAGCGAACCGGCTGCGATCGAGCACGATGCCGTCGGGTGCGTCGGCGATCCGCCACTCGCCGTCGACCTTCTCAAGCCGGTAGGCGAGGGTCGTGGGGCCCGCGTCGACGACACTGTAGGCGCCGGTCGCGTCGACCGATGCCTCGGGCACGATCTCGACGGTGATCTGCCCCTCCGACGGCTCGGCCATCGTGCGCTGGTCCGGTGCGTAGACCGTGACGCCGGCGGCAGGCTGCCACCGCGCGGCGAAATCCTCGGTGAGGAACAGCCGGGCCGTCCCCCAGTCGTTTCGCGGTCCCGTCGCGGCGGCGATGAAGCCGTCGACGATCTGCTGCGGCGACATCCCGGGGGCCGGGTCGGCGGGGTTGAAGAACACCGTCGGATCCTCGGCGGCATCGGCGACGGCGCGTCCCATCTTGACGGGGCCGCTCGTGGGAAGCCCCGCGCACGCGGTGAGGGCGACGGCGAGCGCGGCGGCAGCCAGCGCGGTCGCCGCGCGCGCGAGGCGGGGATGCCGTGAGCGGATCATGAGCGCCTCCCCGAGCTCTTCGAGATGTCTATGGGCTGAGTGAGCCCGAGGTCGTCGAGCGGTGTGCCGTCGTCTCCCGGGTCGAGCGGGATGGGCGAGGACCCGTCGAGCGGCGCAGAGCCGCGCGGGAGCGTGAGCACGAAGTTCGTGCCGTGGCCGGGCTCCGACCAGACGGCGAGCGTGCCGCCGTGCAGTCGCGCGTCGCCGAGCGCGATCGAGAGCCCGAGCCCGGTGCCCCCGATCGTGCGCTTGCGCGACGGGTCCGCCCGCCAGAACCGATCGAAGACGCGTTCCATGTCCTCGGGGCGCATGCCCATGCCGAAGTCGCGCACGCCCACGGCGACCGAGCGCTGGTCGCTGTCGACGGTGACCACGATGGGTCGGCCCTCGCCGTGCTCGATCGCGTTGCCGAGCAGGTTGCGGACGATGCGCCGCACCCGGCGCGGGTCCATCTCGACGGGCGAGTAGCCGCCGGGAGCGACGACGCGCACGTCGGTGCCGTGCTGCTCGGCGAGCTGCTGCATCGAGGCGACGACGTCTTCGGCGAGATGCGCGAGGCTCGTGGGCTCCTTCTCGAGCTGCACGGAGCCGGCGTCGTACCGGCTGATCTCGAGGAGGTCGGTGAGGAGCGTCTCGAAGCGCTCCACCTGTGCGTGCAGCAGCTCGGCGGCCCGCGCTGTGGTCGGGTCGAACTCCGCCCGCTGATCATTGAGCATGTCGGATGCCAGGCGGATCGTCGTGAGGGGCGTGCGCAGCTCGTGCGAGACGTCGGAGACGAACCGCTGCTGGACGAGCGAGAGATCGGCGAGCTCCTTGATCTGGCTCTCGATGCTGTCGGCCATCGCGTTGAACGACCTGCCGAGAGTGGCGAACTCGTCCTCGCCATGCACCGGGAGGCGAACAGCGAGATCGCCGGCGGCGAGCTTCGCGCTCGTCTCGGCCGCCTGCGCGATGGGGACCGTCACCGAGCGCAGCACGAACCACGCGATCGCGCCGATCAGCACGACGAGCACGAAGCCGACGCCCCACAGGGTGACCTGCACGAAGCGCAGCGTCTCGGCTTCAGCCGCGAGGTCGTACGCGAAGTAGAGCTCGTAGCCGCCCGCCTCGGGGAGCACGATCTGCTGGCCGATCACGATGCCCGGCACGACACGGTCGTCGTCGCTGGGCAGCGCGACCGACTGCCACGACTGACGGGTGCCGTCGGCGGCGACCGCGGCCCGCAGCTCCTTCGACAGGAACGAGGCCGTGAGGCCCCCGGCATCCAGGTCCTGCGGCGCGACCGACGACGGTTCGTCGGACAGGCGGAACATCGCGTACATATCGGTGCCCGCCTGCCGGAACTGCGTCGACTGCACCTCGCGCATGAGGCTCTCCAGCGCCGCCCGACTGCCCTCGACCTCGGCGGCGTCGAACGTCGTCTGGGCCGCGGCGGTCGCCCGCTGCGCCGACTCCTGCACCTGCTGCACGCGCGACTCGAAGAGATCGTTCTGGATCGCGAGCGCCATCCACACGAGCGCCACGAGAATGGTCAGCGCCGTGAGGCCGAGCGTGACGGCGAGCGTGCGGAAGCGCAGCGACCGGCGCCACGCGTGAACGATCGTGTCAGGCCATGCCCGCCAGTCACGCCACGACGGCAGCGCCGCCGTCCGTGCCGACCCGGTCGCAGATGCCACGGGCGCCTCGCTAGACGGCGGCACCGGCGCGGTAGCCGACGCCCCGCACCGTCGTCACGATCTTGGGGTTGTCGGGGTCGAGCTCGACCTTCGCGCGCAGGCGCTGCACGTGCACGTTCACGAGACGGGTGTCGGCCTTGTAGTGGTATCCCCAGACCTGCTCGAGCAGCGCCTCGCGAGAGAAGACCTGCTGCGGCTTCGAGGCGAGCGCGACCAGCAGCTCGAACTCGAGCGGCGTCAACGCGATGACCGCGTCGCCGCGGCGCACCTCGTGGGCGGCGACGTCCACCGTGAGGTCTCCGATGCGCAGCGTCTCGGACGAGGGCGCGGACGCCGGGCGCAGGCGCGTGCGGATGCGAGCGACCAGCTCCTTCGGGTTGAAGGGCTTGACGATGTAGTCGTCGGCGCCGGACTCGAGACCCCTGACCACGTCGGCGGTGTCGGTTCGGGCGGTGAGCATGATGATCGGCACGCCCGACTCGGTGCGAATGCGGGTGCAGATCTCGATCCCGTCCACTCCAGGCAGCATCAGGTCGAGCAGCACGAGGTCGGGCCGCTCCTGGCGCCAGACGTCGACGGCGGCGGCGCCGTCTGCGCAGAAGACGGGCTCGAAGCCCTCCGTCCGCAGCACGATGCCGATCATCTCTGCCAGAGCGGTGTCGTCGTCGACGACGAGGATGCGGGAAGCCATCTGACCCATTCGTCCTTCGGGTTCGGCGGTTGCCGTCGCGCGCCGGGGTGAGTGCGCTGACAGACACAGTATCGGACGGGTCCGGCAACGGGGCGGCGATGTGCCGGCGCTCAGGCGACGTGAAGCGCACGTCCATCCGACTCGCGGCGAGCCCGTGCCGGATCCGCGGCGCGCGCGCACGCTCTGTGCACGAGCGCCGGACGGGAGCAGAATCACCTCCAGCAGATCAGCTCACCGAAAGGACCTGCCATGAGCCCTGATCCCCGATCCGAAAGCCCTGATCCTGTGCCGGATTCGCCTGACACGCCAACGCCGCTCGACCACACGCCGCCGGCATCCGGCCCCTCGACGGGAGTCATCCTGCTGGCGGAGGCGGCCGGCACGTTCCTGCTCGTGTTCGGGCCGATCGGCACCGCCCTGTTTGCCGCCGACTTCGGCACCGGCGACAACGGCACGTCGCTCGGCGTGGGCTTCGTGGGCGTCGCGCTCGCCTTCGGCCTCACGATCGTCGCGGGCGCGTACGCGTGGGGCCCGATCTCCGGCGGGCACTTCAATCCCGCCGTGACGCTGGGCCTGGCCGCGGCCGGACGCTTCCCCTGGCGCGACGTGCTCGGCTACATCGTGGCGCAGATCGTGGGCGGAGCGGTCGGCACGAGCCTGCTCGTGCTCATCGGCCTGTTCGGACCCGACGGCTGGCTGAGCTCGCGGCAGTCCGCAGGCTTCGCGAGCAACGGGTTCGGAGAGCACTCCCCCGGCGGGTTCGGCCTCGGGGCGGCCGTGACGGCCGAGATCCTCTTCACGGGCATCTTCGTGCTCGTCATCCTCGGGGTGACGCACGCGACCCGCGGCACGAAGCTCGCCGGTCTCGTCATCGGCCTCACGCTCACCCTCATCCACCTCGCGTCGATCCCGATCGACAACACGTCGGTCAACCCTGCCCGCTCGATCGCGACCGCACTGTACGGCGGCGCCGATGCGCTGCTGCAGCTGTGGGTGTTCATCGTGTTCCCGATCGTCGGCGCGCTGCTGGCCGGTTTCGCCCACCGGGCGCTGTTCGACGGCAGGACGGTTGGGCTCCCCGCATCCGTCTGACGCGTCCACCGGACACACGGAAGGCCCGCTCCCCGAAAGAGAGCGGGCCTTCTGCGCGTATGCCTCTTACGCGTGCAGGTCGAAGCGGTCGAGCTCGGTCACACGACCCCAGGCGGCTGCGAAGTCGCGCACGAACTTCTCCGTCGCGTCGTCCGAGGCGTACACCTCGGCGAGCGCCCGCAGCTCGGAGTTCGAGCCGAACACCAGGTCGACGCGCGTGCCGACGCCCACGGGCTGACCCGAGCCGTCCTTGATTCCGGCGAAGGCGTGCGAGCCCGGGTCGAGCGGCTTCCACGTCGTGCCCAGGTCGAGCAGGTTCACGAAGAAGTCGTTCGTGAGCACGCCCGGGCGTTCGGTGAACACGCCGTACGACGAGCCGTCCCAGTTGGCGCCGAGGACGCGCAGACCGCCGACGAGGACCGTCATCTCGGGCGCGCTCAGCGTGAGCAGGTTGGCCTTGTCGATCAGCAGGTGCTCGGCGGGCAGGCCCGACGCCAGGGCGACCGGTCCGAGGTAGTTGCGGAAGCCGTCGGCGGCCGGCTCGAGGTACGAGAACGACTCGACGTCGGTCTGCTCGGCCGTCGCGTCGGTGCGGCCAGGACGGAAGGTCACCTCGACCTCGACGCCCGCGTCCTTCGCGGCCTTCTCGACGGCCGCGTTGCCGGCCAGGACGATGAGGTCGGCCAGCGACACCTTCTTGCCGCCCGTCGCGGTGGCGTCGAAGTCGGCCTTGATGCCGCCGAGGATGCCGAGCACCTTGTGGAGCTGCTCGGGGCTGTTGACCTCCCAGTCCTTCTGCGGGGCGAGGCGGATGCGGGCGCCGTTGACGCCGCCGCGCTTGTCGCTGCCGCGGAAGGTGGACGCTGCGGCCCACGTGGTCGAGACCAGCTCCGACACGGTGAGGCCCGACGCGAGGATCCGCGCCTTGAGGGCGGCGGCGTCGGCGGCGTCGATCAGCGGGTGGTCGACGGCGGGAACCGGGTCCTGCCACAGGAGCTGCTCCGAGGGCACCTCGGGTCCGAGGTAGCGCTCGATCGGGCCCATGTCGCGGTGCGTGAGCTTGAACCAGGCGCGTGCGAAGGCATCGGCGAAGGCCTCAGGGTCGTCCTTGAAGCGGCGCGAGATCTTGTCGTACTCAGGGTCCATGCGCAGCGCGAGGTCGCTCGTGAGCATGCGCGGCTCGCGCTTGCCCTCGGAGTGCGCGAGCGGCACCATGTCGGCGCCCATGCCGTTCTTCGGGCGCCACTGGTTGGCGCCGGCCGGGCTCTGGAACAGCTCCCACTCGTAGGCGTACAGGATGTGGAAGAACTCGTTGTCCCAGCGGGTCGGGTGGTAGGTCCAGGTGACCTCGAGACCCGAGGTGATCGTGTCGTCGCCCTTGCCGGTGCCGAAGTTGTTCTTCCAGCCGAGCCCCTGCATCTCCAGGCCTGCGGCCTCGGGGTTCTCCTCGAGGTTCGAGTCGGGCGCGGCGCCGTGGGTCTTGCCGAAGGTGTGGCCGCCGGCGATCAGCGCGACGGTCTCTTCGTCGCTCATGGCCATGCGCTTGAAGGTCTCGCGGATGTCGCGGGCCGAGGCGAGCGGGTCGGGGTTGCCGTTGGGCCCCTCGGGGTTGACGTAGATGAGGCCCATCTGTACGGCGGCCAGCGGCTTCTCGAGCTCACGGTCGCCCGAGTAGCGCTCGTCGCCGAGCCACGTGGTCTCGGGGCCCCAGTACACGTCGTCGTCCGGCTCCCAGACGTCAGCGCGTCCGCCGGCGAAGCCGAAGGTCTTGAAGCCCATCGACTCGAGCGCGACGTTGCCGGCGAGGATCATGAGGTCAGCCCACGAGAGGCTCTGGCCGTACTTCTTCTTGACGGGCCACAGCAGACGGCGCGCCTTGTCGAGATTGACGTTGTCGGGCCAGCTGTTGAGCGGAGCGAAGCGCTGCTGACCCGCGCCGGCGCCGCCGCGGCCGTCGGTGACGCGGTAGGTGCCCGCAGAGTGCCAGGCCATGCGGATGATGAGCGGACCGTAGTTTCCGAAGTCAGCGGGCCACCAGTCCTGCGACGTGGTGAGCACCTCGGCGATGTCGGCCTTGACGGCAGCGAGGTCGAGCTGCTCGAAGGCGGCGCGGTAGTCGAAGTCCTCGCCGAGCGGGTTGGCGACGGCGGGGTTCTTCTTCAGGATCCGCAGGTTGAGCTGGTTGGGCCACCACACGCTGTTGGCCGAGCCGGTGGTCGGGTGCGGCTGGCTGTGGATGACGGGGCACTTCCCGGCCTGCTCGGCCTCGGCCTGCGCGGTGTCGGTGACGGTGACCGCCTGGTCGATGCCGGTCGGGTTCTCGCCGATCGGCGCGACGCTGTCCTCATGGACGCTCATGGTGTTCCTTCCTCAGGGTGGGCTTTGTGAAGAGAAGCGCGGGGGTCACGCGGCCGCGGCCGCGCAGGTGGGGCACGTGCCCCAGAAGGTGACCTCGGCGGCCTGCACGGCGAAGCCGTGGGTCTCCGAGGGGGTGAGGCACGGGGCGTGGCCGACGACGCACTCGACGTCCTGGACCGCGCCGCACACGGTGCACACGAGGTGGTGGTGGTTGTCGGACACGCGGAGCTCGAAGAGCATCGGCCTGCCCGCCGGCTCGATGCGACGCACGAGGCCGGCATCGGCGAAGTCTCCCAGCGCGTTGTAGACCGACTGGCGGCTCGCCGTGGGGAGCCGGTCGGCGATGGCGGCGAAGACCTCCTCGGCGCTCGCGTGCGGGGCAGCGGCGAGTGCCTCGAACACGGCGGTGCGGGACTCCGTCACGCGCAGGCCGGCAGAGCGCATCGCGTCGGCTGCGGAAGGGCCCGAAGGGGCCTGACGGCGATGTTCTTCACCGTCGCCTGCGCGGGAGGCGTCGGGGGGAACGGGAGCCGCGGTCATGACATCGAGTCTACCGCTTCTTTTGAATGAATCAAAATTGGCGGCGACGGAGCACAGACGACGAGACCGCCGAGGAGGGCTTTCCCCCGCGGCGGTCTCGATCGCGGTTCAGTAGCGGTAGTGGTCGAGCTTGTACGGGCCCTCCACCGGCACGCCGATGTAGGCGGCCTGCTCCTCCGTGAGCTCGGTGAGCTCCACTCCGAGGGCGGGCAGGTGCAGGCGTGCGACCTTCTCGTCGAGGACCTTCGGCAGCGTGTACACGCCCACGGGATACGCCTCGGTGTTGGCGTACAGCTCGAGCTGCGCGAGCACCTGGTTGGTGAACGACGCGCTCATGACGAACGACGGGTGACCGGTCGCATTGCCGAGGTTCATCAGACGACCCTCCGAGAGCACGAGGATGCTGCGACCGTGCGGGAGGCGCCACTCGTGCACCTGCGGCTTGATCTCGATGCGCTCTGCGCCCGGCAGCGCCTCGAGGCCCGCCATGTCGATCTCGTCGTCGAAGTGGCCGACGTTGCCGACGATCGCGAGGTGCTTGAGGCCGAGGAGGTGCTCGACCGTGACGACGCGCGTGTTGCCGGTGCCGGTGATGAGGATGTCGACCTGATCGATGACCGACTCGAGGCGAGCGACCTGGAAGCCGTCCATGGCCGCCTGCAGCGCGCAGATCGGATCCACCTCGCCGACGATCACGCGCGCCCCCTGGCCGCGCAGCGCCTCGGCCGCGCCCTTGCCGACATCGCCGTAGCCGACGACGAAGGCGACCTTGCCGCCCATCAGCACGTCGGTCGCGCGGTTGATGCCGTCGGGCAGCGAGTGGCGGATGCCGTACTTGTTGTCGAACTTCGACTTCGTGACCGAGTCGTTCACGTTGATGCCGGGGAACAGCAGCCTGCCCGCCGCATGCAGCTCGTACAGGCGATGGACTCCGGTCGTCGTCTCCTCCGTGACGCCGATCAGGCCCTCCGCCATGCGCGTGAAGCGCTGCGGGTCGCGCGCGAGGCTCCTGCGCAGCGTGTCGAGGACGATGCGGTACTCGGCAGAGTCGGCGTCCGTCGCCTCCGGCACCGCGCCGGCGCGCTCGAACTCGACGCCCTTGTGCACGAGGAGAGTCGCGTCGCCGCCGTCGTCGAGGATGAGGTTCGGCCCGTCGAAGCCCTCGGCCGACCAGTCGAAGATGCGGTCGGCGAGCTGCCAGTACTCCTCGAGCGTCTCGCCCTTGAAGGCGAAGACGGGAACCCCTGCAGGGGCGTCGACGGTGCCGGTCGGACCGACCGCGACCGCGGCGGCCGCCTCGTCCTGGGTCGAGAAGATGTTGCAGCTGGCCCAGCGCACCTGCGCACCGAGCGCGACGAGGGTCTCGATGAGCACGGCCGTCTGCACCGTCATGTGCAGGGAGCCTGCGATGCGCGCGCCGGCGAGCGGCTGCGAGGGGCCGTACTCCTCCCTCAGTGCCATCAGGCCGGGCATCTCGTTCTCCGCCAAGCGGATCTGGTGACGACCCGCCTCAGCGAGCGAGAGGTCGGCGACGACGAAGTCGAGGGTGTTCACGGAAGTCGGCATCCGACCATTCTCCCATCACCCTGGCTGAGCGGGAGCCGTGGTCTTCACCGATGCGGACGGGCGGGCCGTCAGGCGCGGAGCGTCTCGTGACGGACGACCATCCACCCCTTGGGGACCGAGAGACGGTCGGTGTGGATCGCGCAGAGGTCGTGTGCGTGCGGGTCGTCGCCTCCGCCCAGCGGACCCAGGGCGGCCATCTGGTCGCCGTAGTCATAGGTCAGGGTCGTCACGGCCTCGCGGGCGCAGCCCACTTTGGAGCAGAGTCTCTCACGCATCGCCCCTCACGCTACCGACGACGGACGGCCGCGCCGGGATGCCGCGCCGCGGTGCGCGCGCGAAGCCTCCGCCCTGCCGCCGACCTAGGATGGGGGCATGATCAGGCGCCGCCGCACCGCCGCCGTCCGACGCCCCACGCGGCACGGACGCCACGGCCGCCTCGACCGCAGCTCCGTCGTCCGTCCGCCGTTGCCGGCGCTCGAGACGCGCGTCGACAAGTTCGACCTCGCCGTGAGCACAGCCGCGGAGTTCCTTCGCAGCGCCTGGCCGGAGCTGCGTGAGGTGCGCTTTGAAGTGGGATCGATGCCGCCCGCGACCGATGACGACGGCATCCCCCGCTGGACGGTCCTGACCGATCAGAAGCGGATCATCCTCTACCGACTCCCGATCGAGCGGCTCAGCCACCTGCACCGCAACGACGACCTGCACCGCCGCATGATGATCGAGAGCTGCGTCTTCCGCGCCGCCGCGGAGTACCTCGACCGCGACCCGTGGGACCTCGGTCCCGAGCGCTTCCGCTACTTCTGAGGCGCCGCCCGTCACTGCGGGTAGACGACCACCGGCTCGGCCGCCGCATCGGCGGGGAGCACGTCGTACCCCGCGAGCGCGCCCGGTCCGCGGTACGTCACGTTCGCTCGGACGACGCCGCCGTCCGCCCGGAGCCGGTACACGGATGCGTCCTCGACGGGGACGCGTGCCGTCGTGCCCGGTGCGACGCGGACGTCCGACACCGCCTCGCCGGAGACGCCCGACAGCGTGACCACCGCTTCGTCCTCGCCCTCGTTCGAGATGGCCAGCACGGGCGAGGGTCCGGCGGCGACCGCCACGAGGCTCGGCACCGAGATGACCGACGGCGCCGTGTGCCAGGAGAAGTCGTCGCCCTCGCCGAAGCCGGTCGTCGTCCACACGGCGGTGACCACGGGCTCCTCGGCGGCGACCTCGACGCGGTAGACGCCCGCTCCGAGCGCACCGAGCTCGACCTGCGCGGGCACGCCCGCCGCGAGCGAGACGGCATGCGACTCGGGGGTGCCGCCCGCGATGGGGATGAGCTCGACCGTGACCTCGCTGTCGGCCGAGGGCGCCAGCACGCGCAGGACCGTCGCGGGCTCCGACGCCCCCTCCTCGCCGGGCGCGACCGTGACCGTGAAGGCCGGGATGACCTGCGTCGTCGCCGGCGCGGCCGTGACGCCCACCTGGTCGACGCCGCCGGGCAGCAGCGTGCGCGTGATGCTCGCCTGCAGCGACGCCTGCACCGGGGCCCCGCTCGCGTTGACGCGTACGACCGGGTTCTCCTCCCCCAGAGCGAGGGCAGCCAGCGGAAGCACGCGCTGGGTGCGTGGCGGGATGATGATGCCCGCCGCGGCGGCCGGAACCGTCGGCCCGTCGGCCCCGTACACCGTCAGGTCGACCTCAGCGGCGACGCCTGCGGGGTTGGCCAGCAGCAAGAGGTCGGAGGCGCCCGTGACGGCGCTTCCGCCGACGAGCCACGACTCCATCAGCGGCGGAGCACACGTCGAAGCGGCGAATCCGCGGAGGTCTTCGTCTTCGGCGGATGCCGAGCCCGCGGCCGCGATGTCGGTGCGCGTGCCGTCGATCGGCAGCGCGGTCAGCGCATCGGGGCCAGTCCCGTCGGCGACGTCGGCGGCCGCGAGCCGCTCCGCCGTCGCGTCGGGCGCGCCCGAGCCCGTGGCCGCCGAGATGTCGGTCGCGGCAGCCTCCGTCAGTCGGGCGGCATCCCCCGCATCGCGACCGGCCGCCAGGAGCGGACCCGAGCACGACAGGATCGACGCCGTCGGCTCGGGCAGCGCCGTCACCGCGACGGGCTCACGTGCGATCGTGGGCCAGGGCACGAGCGCGGCGGCCGCCACGCCGACGATGAACAGCCCCAGCACCGTCGCGCCGGCCCCGGCGCGCACGGCCCGGAGACCCGAGGCGCGCCGACGAGAGGCTCGCGAATCGGTCATGCGTGCTCTCCTCCCACGACGCGCGGCTCGCGGCCGGCCTGACGGATGCTCGCCGACGTCGGCACGGCCAGCAGGAGGGCGATCACGACGACGCCCAGCTGCAGCCCGCCTGCCCTCCACGCGTCGGCCCGCTGAGCGGCCGAGGGCGTGCGAGGCGTGACCTCGGCGCCCACCACCCACAGCTCGCCCTTGCCGGTGTCACCCACGGCCTCGAGGTCGTCGCGCCGGTCGAGGGCCGCCTTGGCCTGCAGGCGGATCGCGCGCGCGGCATCCGTCTCCCGCTCGCCGCTGCCCAGGAGGACATACCCCACGCCGTGCGCGCCGAGGCGGGAGACCACGTCGCCTGCCGAGCCCGTGACGAGGTCGGCCGTGACCGCAGCGACCTCCTCGTCTGCCGCGGTGGCGGCGAGGCGCACCGACTGCAGCGTCGTCTGCCCGCCGAGGGTCGCGCTGCCGCCCCACACCACCTCCGTCGCCATGCCGCCGCGCGGCTGCGGGCTCAGGACGAGCGTGGCGGTGCCGGGGTCGCCCCGGCCTTCAGCGTCGACATAGGCGGGAAGGGTGCTGTCGGGGCCGTTCGTGATCGTGAGCGCACCGCGGTGGAGTGCCGTGAGCGACGGCACCGCGATGACGGCGAGGGCCACCAGCGCGATCGCGATGCTCGCGGCGCGCGTGCCTCGCGTGCGCGGGAGGCGGTCGGCCGTGACGGCGGCGGCTCCCAGGAGACCGATCCACAGCAGGCTCAGCGCCGGCCCGATCCAGAGCCCGACCGGTGTCGAGCCCGTGGCGTTGAGCGACACGCCCGCGCAGACGACGGCGGTGGCCCCGCCGAGGACGGCCGCGAGCAGCAGCATCGACGCGTGCGTCAGCCGCGCGACCAGAGGCGCGGCGACCGCGAGGAGGATCACCGGTGCGACCAGCAGCAGGATCCACAGCACAGGGGCGCCCTCAGGGAGGAACCCGGCCCAGCCCGCGAGGTCGGCGGTCGGGAACCCCGCGAGCACGGAGAGTCTGCCCCACAGGTCGGGCGCGGGCGAGCCGACGGGCGCCGCTGCCCCCGGGTCGGCCAGCAGCGCCCACGCGTCGCCGCGTGTGACGCGGTGCCAGCCGAGCGGCGCGAAGACGACGGCGGTCGGCACGATCATCCAGACCACGCGCGCCAGGCCCCTGCCGCGTCGGCGCGCGGCGGTCAGCACGATCGCGACGAGCCACAGCACGACGAGGGCGGGCGCGAGCGACGGCGAGCAGGCGACGACGGCGGCGAGAAGGAGGGATGCCACGGCGGCGCTCGTCCACGACCGATGGGCGACGGCTCCCGCGAACAGGAGCCACGGCAGCAGCAGGTGGACGAGCAGCCCTGTCGGCCGGCCCTCGACGATCGCCGTCAGGAACGGGGGCGCGAGCATCCAGCCGAGGGCGACGAATGCGCGGATGAGCGGCTTCTCGGTGACGCGGGTGGCGGCGAACCAGCCGCCCAGTGCGGCAAGCGGCAGCGCCAGCAGCCAGAGGACGACGAGCGCCCGCGACGGGGCGGCCGGCGACAGCGTGCCCACGAGCGCCACGATCGCGCTGAAGGGGTCGGCCGGGCCAAGGGTCGACCAGCCCAGCGGGCGCGCACCGGATGCCGCGTCGGCCCACAGCTGAGCGACGGTCGTGCGCAGTGGTGCGAGCGCCCCGCCGCCGAGCACGGGCCATGCGAGGAGGGCGGGATAGGCGGCGATGGAGACGACGAGCGCCGCCAGGACGATCCAGGCGCCGCCTGTGCTGCTGAAGAACCGCAGCTCGGGACGCGCGAAGGCATCGCCGCCGTCGTCGTCGAGGCGCGTGCGGAGCTGCCGCGAGCCGAGCCGCAGCGAGGCGAGGCGCGCCCACGTGGCGCGCCGCGCCCGACGGATGCGGCCGCGCGCGCGGACGATCCACGGGATCGACACGATCGTGACGAGAGCGGCCGCCAGTTCGGGGATGATCAGCTCGGGCCTCTTGCCCAGCAGGCTCCCGACGGCGCGAACGACCGCCAGAGGAAGCAGGGACAGCCAATGCAGGAGGACGACCCCTGCGGGGGCGTAGGCGAGGCGCCGGTGCAGCTGAGCGCGCCGTTCAGCGAAGGCCGCGCGGCCGCGCGCGACGGCGCCGGTGTCGCTCGAGAGCCCCGCGACGGCATCCCCCGCCACCGCGACGACCGCCGCGGGGGCGAGCGCCACGCGCCCGCCCGCCAGGCGCGCACGGACACCCAGGTCAAGACCTTCGTCGGCTCCGCCGAGCGCGGGATCCAGCCCGCCGAGCTCGCGCCAGACCTCGGCGCGCACGAGCACGCCGCGCACGTCGGAGCCCAGCACGTCCTCGCGGGCATCGTGCTGTCCCTGGTCGTGTTCGCCGTCGGCGATGCCGACCGTGCGGCCGAAGCGGGTCATCGTGACGCCGAGGGACACGATGTGCGTGCGGTCGTCCCATCGGACGAGCTTGGGCGCAGCCACGGCGACCGACGGCGCCGTCTCGAGCGCGGCCGACAGGGCGGCGAGGGCGTGCGGCTCGGGCGCGGTGTCCTGCGCGAGCAGCCACACGGCGTCGCCGTCGAGCCGGTGCGTCGCCATGCGGAGCGCCTCGGCGTAGCTGGTGCCGCGGCTCGTCGAGATGACGCCCTCGGCGCCCGACGATGCCACGATCTCCTTGATGCGGCGGTCGTGTCCGCAGACGACGATCGTCAGCGCATCGACCGGGCGGGACTGCGCAGCCAGCGCGGCCAGCGTGCGGCGGAGGTGGATGTCGGGGGCGGCGCGTCCTTCGGGGCGCACGACCAACAGCGCGTGAACTCGGGAGGGCATGACCCCGTCAGCCTAGGCGGCAAGCGGCGCGACCCCGGGAGGTCGCCCGCGATTCCGCGAAACGTCGCCCGTGGGCCGCGGCCGTCAGCTCGCCCGGCGCTTGAGCTTGCGACGCTCGCGCTCGCTCAGGCCGCCCCAGATTCCGAAGCGCTCGTCGTTCTGGAGCGCGTACTCGAGGCATTCGCTGCGCACATCGCACGAGGTGCAGATGCGCTTGGCGTCGCGGGTGGACCCGCCCTTCTCGGGGAAGAACGCCTCAGGATCGGTCTGGGCACACAGAGCATCGGTCTGCCACGCGAGCGCGCTGTCTTCGCTCTCCGCGGGCCGGCGGACACCGGGCACCCCGAGGTTGACCGGATCGACGAACCAATTCTCGGGAACGCCGGAACGGTAAGCCGCCATATCGCTCTCCCACCTGTTTCGTCTCGCGCGGTTGCGCGTGTTGGGATAATTACACTCTTGTCATTCAGTGAAAGCAAGTCGCAGATCGTAAACCCTCAACGCCTGATTGAACGTTGTTCCCGAACTGCGGCGTGTCGCACGATCGTCACGAGGGAGCGAACGACGGAGCGTCATGCTCCTGGGCGAGCGATGAAGACCTCGCCGTCGCCGGACAGAGCCACCCGCTCCTCGTCCGCGCTCGCGAAGACCGCACGGCCGGCCGCCGCCGTCGCCCGCCCGCCGGGGGCGGCGACCTCGACCGCGCCGCGCGTGACGAGGAGGATCGTCGGCCCGTCGATCGCGACGGCACGCTCCTCCCCCGGCCTGACCTCGGCGCGGGTGAGCTCGAAGTCGGGCACGCCGACGTCGTAGACGTCGCCGTTGTCGCGCCGCTGCACGGCGACGCGGGGAGCGGGGCCCGTCGTGGCATCCACCAGCCGGAGCAGCTCGGGCACGTCGACGTGCTTGGGCGTGAGCCCGCCGCGCACGACGTTGTCGCTGGATGCCATGATCTCGACGCCGAGCCCGTCCTGATACGCGTGGAGCACGCCCGCCGGTGCGAACAGCGCTTCGCCGCGCCGGAGCACGACGAGGTTCATGAGGAGGGCGACGAGGATGCCGGGGTCGCTCGGGAAGTCGGCTGCGATCCGCCGGAGCACATCGCGCTCCTCGGCGAACTCGCCCCCGTCATCCCTCGATCCGTCGGTGAGAGCGCGCACGATGTCGTCGACGACGGGGCGCGACGCGTCCGACATCACCCACTGGAGCGCGTCGCGCACTGCGCGCGACTCGTCGTCGCCGCTCAGGCGATCGGCGAGCTCCGCCGGGCCCGGGCCGCCGAGGAGCTCGAGCAGCCGGCGCGTCTCGGCGAGCGGACGCAGCCCGACGAGCGCGCGGAAGCGCTCGCTCAGGGCGACGATGATCTCCGGCTTGTGGTTGTCGTCACGGTAGGTGCGCTCGTCGGCGTCGCGCGGAATGCCCGCCGCCTCCTCACGCGCGAAGCCCGCGACGGCCTGCTCCTTCGACGGGTGCACCTGGATCGACAGCGATCGGTCGGCCGCCAGGATCTTCACGAGGAAGGGAAGCGGGGGCTGGCCCGCCTCCCGGAGCACGACGTCGAGCGTGCGCCCGTCTGCCGTGCGCGCGGGGGACGCGGGGTGGGTCCCGAACCACACCTCTGCCTCGGGCCGCCCCGTCGGCTGCCTGCCCTCGAGGGCCGCGATGAGCGTGGGCGATCCCCACGAGTATTCGCGCGGGTCGTTCGTGAGCGGAGTCAGCACCCCTTCAGCCTAGGCTCGCCCGCGATAGCCTGATGGGCACATGACTGCGCACACCCAGCATCCGATCTCCGCCCCGCCCGCGGCGCCGATCCGGGAGAAGACGGGGCACCTCCTCCTGCGCGGATGGTGCATCCTCGTGCTCGCAGGCGCATTGAGCGGCACGAGCCTGCTGATGGTCCTCGGGCCCGTCGCCGCGGGAGTCGCCGTGTTCGGATCGGCCGTCGTGTCGATCGTCCTGTGGGCGGTGCTGCGTCCGTCCGTGCAGTGGCCGCGCCTGCCGTGGTTCGCCGTCGGCTACGTGGTGCTCGCACTGCTGTCGCTCGCGTGGTCGGCCTGGCCCGCCGCGAGCGTCCTCACCCTCGCCCTCCTTGTCGCGACCACCGTGCACGCCCTCTTCATCGGCGCCGTGCTCACATGGCGCGAGCTCGTGCGGGCGGTCGCGTCGGCGCTCAAGTGGGTGCTCGGCCTCTCGATCGTGTTCGAGCTGTGGGTGTCGCTCGTCTGGGGAGGGCCGATCCTCCCCCAGTTCGTGCGGCCCGACGGCCCCGTCGACGACCCCATCGTGCTGTGGAGCCGTGACAACCTCTTCGACGGCGGTCGCATCCAGGGCCTGTTCGGCAACGCGAACGCTCTCGCCTACGTCGCCCTGCTGGGCATGGTGGTCTTCGCCATCCGGTTCGCGTCGCGGGCGCCGCGCCGCACGCTGCTCGTCGGCTGGTTCGCCCTCTCGGCGTTCCTGTTCGTGCGCGCCGGATCCGCGACCGCCTACCTCGCCGCGGCGCTCACCGTCGTCGTGCTCGCGACCGCGCTGCTGATGCGCACGACGCGCCGCCCGGGCGAGCGCACCCGCTACTACCTGCTCTATGCCGTGGTGGCTGTCGGAGGGCTGGTCGCACTGTGGCTCTCCCGCGACCGCATCTTCGCGCTCCTCGGCCGCTCGGCCGACCTGACGGGTCGCGAGTCGATCTGGGGCGCCGTCGCCGAGCGCGCATCGGAACGCGCGTGGTTCGGGTGGGGCTTCTCGACGCCGTGGGTGCCGACCGACCCGGCGTTCGACGGCTGGATCATCGACCACGGGCAGACGGTCATGCAGGCCCACAACATGTGGCTCGACGTCTTCCTGCAGCTGGGAGGCGTGGGCGTGCTGGTCATCGCGACGGCCTACCTCGCGTTCATCTGGCGCTCGTGGTTCTTCGCGGTCGACCGCCCCCGCTGGGACCTCGTCGCGGACCGGCCGTACTCTCCGCTCACGCTGCTGCCGACGCTCACCGCCGCTCAGCTCGTGGTCCAGGGACTGGCGGAGTCGGGCCCCCTGCTCGGGTGGGGCTGGATGTTCGTCGTGATGTTCGCGTTCAAGATCAAGCAGGCTCCGCTCGTGGGCCGTGGGCCGTCGGAGTGGCGTATGGCCGGCGAGCAGGGCGAACGGCTCGCGGAGCGATGAACGTCTCGCGCCGCGCCGCTGTGGACTTCCTCCGCTCGTCGCTGCTCGCCGCCGCCTTTGCGACCACCGCGATCGGCGCGCTGTTCTCGACCCACCTGATCCGCCAGCTGATGGGCGACGCGGGCTACGGCGCCGTCATCACCGGCCTGTGCGTCATCGGCGCGGCGATCTTCGTGGCGCGCCGGCGCGAGGTGCGGGTGTTCGAGATCATGCCGACGACTCTTCTCCTGCTGCTGGTGTGGCTCCTGCTCACCGTGTTCTGGTCCCGATCGATGACGGCCACCATCGGGGGCTGGATGCAGCTGGCGGCACCGACCTTCCTCGCCGTCGTCGTCGCGCAGTTCCGCGACACGCTGCAGACCCTGCGAGCGACGGCCGACGTGCTGCGGGTGCTGCTGACGGCGTCGCTCGCGATCGAGATCCTCAGCGGCATCCTGCTCGACCTGCCGGTCCCGTTTCTCGGCATCGCGGGCAATCTGGCCGCGGGCGGCCCTATCCAGGGCCTGTTCGGCACCCGCACGACGCTCGGCGTCGTCACGATGATCGCGCTCATCACCTTCCTCGTGGAGTGGCGCACGAAGTCGGTCGCGCCCGGCCTGTCGGTGTACTCGGTGACGCTGGCCGCGCTGCTGGCGCTCTTCACGGCGTCGCCGATCGTGCTCGGCATGGCGGTCGTCTCGGGACTGGCGGTGGGCGTTCTGGTCATCGTCCGCCGCACGCGCGCTGAGCGGCGCACCCTGCTCCAGTGGTCGATCGCGTCGGCGCTGGCGATCGGCGCGATGCTCGTCTACGCGTTCCGGCGACCACTCGTCTACTGGCTCAACGCCGAGCCCGACTTCCTCACCCGGTCGCGGCTCTGGAACGAGGTGCTCGACATGTCGGCGCTGCGCCCTGTCCAGGGCTGGGGCTGGATCGGCACGTGGCCCGAGCACCTCATGCCCTACACGTTCATCCGCTTCGCGACGGGCGAGGAGCACGGGTCCGCCCTCAACGCCTGGATGGACGTGCTCCTGCAGGCGGGCGCGGTCGGTGTGGTCCTCTTCGTCGGCTTCGCAGGACTCGCGCTCGCACGCTCATGGGTGACGGCGTCGGAGCGGCGGTCGACGCTGTACACGTGGCCGCCGCTGGTCATCATGGTGCTGCTGGCCGATTCGGTCGTCACCAGCTCGCTGCTGGGCGGGTTCGGCTGGTTCCTTCTCGTCCTCAGCGCGACGCGCGCCTCCCTCGTGCGCGGCTGGCGCACGGGCCTCGACCGGGGCCCCGGCTCGCCCGCATGGCCTCCTCCCCGGGCACGCTGACTTCAGAGCCGCACCGTGGCCTCCAGCGAGAGAGGCGGGCGGCCCGACGACCCGCAATTAGACTCGTCAGGGCCCGCTGACCCGGCGGGCTCATCGACGAGCGGCGGATGCCGCCGCCACCGGGAGGGCGCCGTGAACAGACTTCGCAGCCTGCTGCGAGGCAGTGCGTTCCTCCAGAAGTGGCGCTTCGCTCCGTACATCCTCGCCTATGGCCTCGCCGCGCGCGTGACCCGCATCCGGGCCGACCGCATCGTCTTCCTCTCCGACTCGCGACAGGGGTTCACGGGCAACTTCGAGTTCCTCGAGGCAGAGATCCGGCGCCAGCGCCCGGGCGCCGAGGTCATCGGGGTCTTCAAGCCGCGCCTGCGCGCACGGCGTCCGCTGCGCGATCTCGTGCGGCTGCCGTGGCTCATCGCATCGGCTCAGACCGTCGTCGTCGACGACTTCTATCCCCTCATCTATCCGCTCAAGCTCCGAGCGGGCACGCGCCTGCTGCAGGTGTGGCACGCAGCGGGGGCCTTCAAGCGCGTCGGCTGGAGCCGCGTCGGCCTTCCGGGGGGCCCGCTTCCCGGTTCGCTCGCGCACCGCAACTACACGGATGCCACGGTCAGCGCCGAGCGGATCCGCGGCGACTACGCCGAGGCGTTCGCCATCGACGTCGACCGCGTCCACGCGCTGGGCGTGCCCCGCACCGACGTGTTCTTCGACGATGAGCGCGTGCGTGCGACGGCCGATGACGTGCGCAGACGCTACGGCGTCCGTCCCGGGCAGCGCATCGCGCTGTTCGCGCCCACCTTCCGTGGCAACGGGCAGCTGACGGCGACGTACGACGTCGACGCGGTGCCCTGGGAGCGCCTCGCGGGAGACCTCGGCGACGACTGGGTCGTCATGGTCAAGATGCATCCGTTCGTCGCGCCGCTGAGCGAGCAGCGCCCCGGACTCACCGGAGTGCTCGACGCGTCGGGCGAGCGCGAGCTCAACGATCTCCTGATGGCGGCCGACGTGCTGGTCACCGACTACTCGTCGGCGATCTTCGAGTACTCGCTGCTGCGGCGCCCGATCGTCTTCTTCTGTCCCGACCTCGAGGAGTACACCGCCGCCCGGGACTTCTACTACCCGTTCGAGGAGTACGTCACGGGCCCGCTCGTCGCCGACGGCGCCGACCTCGCCCGGGCGATCGCAACCGCCGAGGTGGGGGACGCCGCCGACGCGTTCCGTGACAAGTTCATGTCAGCGTGCGACGGTCGCTCGAGCGAGCGCATCACTCGCGAGATCATCCTGCGCCGTCCCGCCGACGTCGACACGGCGAGCGTCGCGCCCGGCAGCGGCCCCGAGCCCACCCGCGTGCGCGGCCGGATCGGACTGCAGCTCGCCGTCGCGTGGCTCGCCCGCGCGAGCCTGTCGCTCGTCTACGCGCCGCTCAAGCTCCTGCCCTCTCGCCGCAAGGTGGTGATGATCAGCCGCGAGCACCCCGCTGAGCCGGAGGACTTCGCCGACCTGCGCGCCGCCCTCGCCGCCCAGGACCCGACGGTCGAGGTCGTGTCACTCGTGCGCATGGTGCCGCCCGGCATCGTGGGCAAAGTGCAGTACAGCCTCCACATGCTCGCGCAGCTGTATCACGTCGCCACGGCGAAGGTCCTCGTCGTCGACACGTACGCGATCGTCGCGAGCGTGCTGCGACACAAGAAGAGCCTGACGATCGTGCAGATCTGGCACGCGCTGGGCGCCTTCAAGAAGTTCGGGCTGAGCATCCTGGGTCAGGAGGAGGGGCGCGACGCGCGCCTCGCCGCCGCGATGCGCATGCACGAGGGCTACGACATCGTGCTCACGAGCGCCGAAGACTGCCGCCCCGCCTATGCGGAGGCCTTTGGCACCGACCCGGCGAAGGTCGTCGTCGCACCGCTGCCCCGCGTCGACCGGCTCCGCGACCCGTTGCGGGCCGACGCCACCCGCGAGCGCATCTTCGCCCGGCATCCGCACCTGCGTGACAGGCGGATCGCCGTGTTCGCCCCCACGTTCCGGCTCGACGGCACCGTGACCGTCGATGCGGCCGCCCTCAGCGCCGCTCTCGCGCCCCTCGGCGTGCACACCGTGGTCAAGCTCCACCCGCTCATGCACGGTCGCTTCGACGACCAGGTCGACACGGCGGAGGGGTTCTCGACGCAGGAGATGCTGCGGGTCGCCGACCTCTTCATCACCGACTACTCCTCGGCGCTCTATGAAGCGGCGATCGTCGGCGTCCCGAGCTACTTCCTCGTGCCCGACCTCGACGAATACCTCGCCTCGCGCGACTTCTACCTCGACTATCGGCGCGACCTCCCCGGCCCCATCGTGCGCACCGTCGAGGAGCTCGCCGTCGCCGTGCGAGACGGTCGCGCGACGCGAGAGGATGCCGTCGCCTTCGCGCGCCGGTGGGTGCAGATCGCCGGCGACCCCGCGCCGCAGCCGGGCGCCACCCCGTGCGCCGACGAGATCGCGCGCCTCGTGCTGCACGCGGTCGACGCCGGCTGACACGCAGGACCCCCCGCCCGGGAGGCCAATCCAGGGCCGTCTCAGGTGCCACTGACAGGATGAAGAGCATGACCGACCACTCCCGTGGCCCGCGGACCGGAGCCCGAACGGCCGTGCTGCCCGTCGTCGAGGACGACCCTTCCCGCACCCCTCGCAGGAAGCGCGACAAGGTCAAGATCGCGTTCCTCACGGTGCTGACGATCGCCGTCGTGGCACTGCTCGCCGCGGGCGCGTTCGCGTGGAGCCTGTGGGCCTCGTTCGACAAGGCCGCGAAGCTCGACGACGCGATGCCCGTCGGCGATCGCCCCGCTGCGATCGACGGCGCCCAGACGATCCTGCTCCTCGGCTCCGACAGCCGCGGCGACCCCGAGGACGGCGGCGTGTCGGGCCGGTCCGACTCGATGATGGTCGTCCACATCCCCGCTGACCACGCGACGGTGTCGGTCATGTCGATCATGCGCGACAACTGGGTGGACATCCCGGGGCACGGCGAAGGCAAGATCAACTCCGCGATGAGCCTGGGCGGCGTGCCGCTCGTCGTCGAGACGGTGGAGGCGTTCATCGACACGCGCATCGACCACGTCGCCATCATCGACTTCACGAGCTTCGCCGGAATGACCGAGGCGGTCGGCGGCGTCACCGTGGACAACCCGCGCGAGTTCACCGCTGTGTCGGGCGAGCACTTCGACGAAGGCGAGATCACGCTCTCCGGAGCCGACGCCCTCGCGTTCGTTCGGGAGCGCAAGGCGTTCCCGACCGGGGACTATCAGCGCGCCGCGAACCAGCAGCTGCTCCTCAAGGGCCTGCTGTCGCGCGTCCTGAGCGCCGAGACGCTCCTCAACCCCGTCCGGCTGAGCACGCTCGTCTCCGAGGTCTCGCCGTTCCTGACGGTCGACGCGGGCGTCGACCCCTGGTATCTGCTGACGACCGTCTGGCAGTCGCGCGACATCCGCTCGGGAGACGTGCACTTCTTCACGTCGCCGACCCTCGGCACCGGATGGCGCGGCGGTCAGTCGGTGGTGCTCCCGGACGAGGATGAGATGGAGATCGTCCGCCAGTCGCTGAAGGACGGGACGCTGTCTCAGTACGAGCCGCCGAAGCTGTGAGATCCGCCGCCCATAGACTTGCCCTGCGAGAATCGCGCCCCGCGATGGTCTTCTCTCCCGCCGCTCTCCCACGAGGAGTCACTCAGTGAGCACACCCCGCACCGTCGCCGTCGTGCTGGCCGGAGGCATCGGCGTCCGCGTCGGCCTCGGCATCCCCAAGCAGCTCATCAAGATCGCCGGCAAGGCGATCGTCGAGCACACGCTCGAAGCGCTCGACGCAAGCCCCCTCATCGACGAGATCGTCATCATGATGAATGCGGCCGCGATCGGCGAGCTCGACCACCTGCTGCACAACGACCGCTTCAAGAAGCTCACCCGCATCCTCCCGGGTGGCGACACCCGCAACGACACGACGAAGCTCGCGATCGCCGCGCTCGACGGCGACGACACGAAGGTGCTCTTCCACGACGCCGTCCGCCCCTTCATCGACGACCGGATCATCGAGGACTGCGTGCGCGCGCTCGACGAGTACGACGCCGTGGACACGGCGATCCCCTCGGCCGACACGATCATCCAGGTCGACGAGAACCGCCTCATCACCGGCATCCCCGACCGCTCCATGCTGCGCCGCGGCCAGACGCCCCAGGCCTTCCGGCTCGGCACCATCCGCCGCGCGTACGAGATCGCCGCGACCGACCCCGGATTCAAAGCCACCGACGACTGCGGCGTGGTCTTCACGTACCTTCCCGACGTGCCCATCTACGTCGTCGACGGCACCGCCGAGAACATGAAGGTGACCGAGCCGATCGACGTGCACATCGCCGACAAGCTCTTCCAGCTGCAGTCGGCGAGTCTGTCCCTCGAGAGCGTCACCTCGGTGCCTGACCTGACGGGCCGCAGCGTCGTCGTGTTCGGCGGCAGCTACGGAATCGGCGGGAGCATCGTCGAGCAGGCGCGCGCCGCGGGCGCGACCGTGAGCGAGTTCAGCCGCACGACGACCGGGACCGACATCCGCTCTGCGAAGGCGGTGCGCAAGGCGCTCGCGAAGGTGCACGAAGAGGTCGGCCGCATCGACGTCGTCATCGTGACGGCGGGTGTGCTGCGCGTCGCGCCGCTCGTCGACAGCACCAAGCGCGACCTCAAGGACACCATCCAGGTCAACCTCATCGGCCCCGCGATCGTCGCACGCGAGGCGTTCCCCTACCTCGTCGAGACGCACGGGCAGGTCGTGCTGTTCACCTCGAGCTCCTACACGCGCGGACGCGCCGGCTACAGCGCCTACTCGGCCACGAAGGCCGGCGTCGTGAACCTCACCCAGGCGCTCGCGGAGGAATGGGACGAGGCGAACGTGCGCATCAACTGCATCAACCCGCAGCGCACGCACACGCCCATGCGCACGCAGGCGTTCGGCGACGAGCCGCTCGACTCGCTGCTCGACCCCGCCGACGTCGCCCGCGTGACGCTGCACGTCGCGGCATCCGATCTCACGGGGCAGATCGTCACGGTGCAGGTAGCCGCCATGCGAGCGAAGGCCGCCGCCTCCCGTGACTGAGCCACGATCCGAGGAACCGAACGCGGGCATGAGAAGAACGATCGGCGTGGTCGGCCTCCTGACCAACGAGAACGTGGGCGACTACCTCCTCGTCGAAGCCACCAAGCACCTGCTGCGCACACACGACCCCGACACGATGCTCGTCGACATCGACGTCGATCCGATGGATGCCGGCGTGCGCTCGGGCATGCGCCGCCTCAACTTCCGGATCGCCGCCATCATGAAGGTGTTCCAGCGCCCCGTGCTGTCGGTCGTGCGCAGCCCGCGCTTCGGCTACGCCTACCACCGCCTCTACTGGAGTACGAAGCTCGGCTGGTACTACCGGGAGCGCATCAAGGATCTCGACGCGGTCGTGTTCGCCGGCGGCGGCTTCATCAAGTACAAGACGCAGGGGCTCAACTACATCGACGAACTGATCCTCGACGCCGCGCGCAAGCGCGAGATCCCCGTCATGATGAACGCGGTGGGAGTCGAGGGCTACAGCGAGACCGACATCCGCTGCCAGCGCCTCAAGAAGGCGCTCAACTCGGACAATGTCCGCGCGATCACCACACGCGACGACATCGACACGCTGCGCGAACGCTACATGGCCAATCCGCACACCCACACCGAGCAGGTCGGCGACCCGGTGTTCTGGCTGGCGGAGATGGACATGGTCGACCGCCGCCCCGACGGCGACGCGCCCGCGGGCCGCCGCCGCATCGGCGTGAACCTCCTCAACCCCGCCAACTTCTCCGTCTACGGCGGCGATCTGTCGCCTGACGCGGTGGTCAACTTCTACCGGAGTCTCATCGCCGAGCTGAAGCGCCTCGACGCCGACTTCTTCCTGTTCTCCAACGGCATGACCGTCGACCAGTCGTTCGGCGAGTCGCTCGTCGAGACGATGAACCTCCGGCCGGAGCAGCTCATCCACCGACCGCTCACGTCCGCCGAGTTCGTGAACCTCGTCGCCGGATTCGACATCATCATGAGCGCGCGCATGCACGCCGGGATCACCGCCTATGCGCTGAACGTGCCCGTCGTCGGACTCATCTGGGGCGAGAAGCTGCAGTTCCTCACCCGCATCACGGGCCTTCGCGACCGCTACTTCGACGAGCACGAGCTCGACCCGCAGCGCATCGCCCGCCTGCTCGTGAGCGACGACCTCCCCGAGCCCGACTACGCGCGGCGCGACGAGCTGCGAGAGCGCACCCGCCGCCACCTCGTCGCGTTCGTCGAGAGCCTGCCGAAGGGACGCGCATGATCGACAAGCTGATCGAGGGAAAGCTCGTGACCCTCCTCGTCGGCAGCGTCTTCCGCGTCGTCGAGATCTTCGTGCGCACGGTGCACATCACCGTCCGCGGCATCCGCCTGCTGGTGCAGGACACCGTCACGACGCGCATCGACGCGTGGCTGTCGGGGGTCGGCAAGCGCCGCGTGGCACGCCGCGCCCGTGTCGACGCGTCGTCGGTCGTGCTGATCGAGCAGAGCGGCGAGTACACGGGCGATGTGAAGTACGTCGCCGAGGAGCTCCTCCGCCGCGGCACGCCCGTCATGATCACGTGGATGCTGCGCGACCGCTCGGTCGGCCCCTTCCCCCGCCCGTTCCACTTCGTGAGGCTCGGCACCGCCGACGGCTTCCGCTCGATCGCGAGCGCCAAGGTCGTCGTGCAGAGCGGTCGCTCGCTGCAGGAGCTGGGCGCCGTGCCGTCGGCCGGGCAGCATTGGCTGCAGCTCGGCGCCGACGACGCCGCGACGCTGGGCAGTCCCCGCACCGACCTCCTCGTGAGCGCATCGGCACAGACCACGGCGGAGCTGCGCAAGAAGGTGCTCGACCGGATCGGCGTCGCAGACCACGGGCAGCGCTTCGTCCTGTACACCCCGGCTCACGGCGACCGCCGCATCTCTCCCCTGAGCGGAGTCGACTATGCCGCGGTGCGCGACGCCCTGGCGGAGCGCTTCGGCGGCGAGTGGGAGTTCCTCATCCGCACCGACATCCCCGGCAAGGCGGCATCCGACGCACTGCTGGCGGGCCTCCCCGCATACTGCCGGAGGGCGTCGATCCATCCCGATCTGCAGGAGCTGCTCGTCGTCGCCGATGCCGGCATCGGCGATCGCTCCGGGTGGATGGCCGACTTCCTCCTCACCGGCAAGCCCGCGTTCCTGTTCTCGACGGCGTCGGCCGGCGTGCGCGCCGCCTCGCCCGAGGAGTTCACGGTCGCGGGGTCCAACGAGGAGCTCGTGCGTGCCATCGAAGGGTTCGATGAGACGGCACACGAGGCTGCCGCCGCGCGGTTCTTCGAGCGCTTCGGCGGCGGCGCCGACGGTCGCGCGGCATCCCGTGTGGCCGACCGGATCGAGCACCTCCTCGCCCGCTGAGCCGGGCCTCCCCGCCCAGGGTCTGAGGGCCCCCGTGACATATACTGCTCACGTGTCCGCAGACCTACTGAGCGATGCCCTCTGGCACGAAGAGCGCGGACTGTGACGACGGCAGCACCGGCGCACGACCCCGAACGCGACGACGCCACTCCTGCGCGCGGCCCCGTGGTCGAGGTGAGCGACATCGCCTGGGAGCGCGTCCACCTGACGCTGCGCGTGCGGCTCTCCCCCGACGCTGCCGGCGACGCCCGGGCGGATGCCGTCTCGTTCGTCTTCACCGACGGCCCGCGCGCTTATCCCGTGCCGTCGAAGGCGGGCGACGACGGGGTATTCGACCTCCATGTCAACGTCACGACGTTCGCCGGCCGCCAGGCTGTGCCCGACGGCACCTGGCGCATCCGTGCGCTGCTCGACGGCGCGACCGGCCCGACCGCCTCCTATGACGGCGACCGCCTCGATGCGCTCGACGACGCGTCACGCGTCTTCCTGTACGACCGCAGCCGCGCCGCCATGACGGTCTCGTTCGGCGTCGACGAGAGTCCCGACGACGCCTCACGGCTCGACCTGCTCGTGCACACATACCATCTGCACCGCTCCGAGGCGCCCGCGAAGGGCCGGCCCCTCGCGGCCCGTGCACGTGCCGCGCTCGCGCGTGCCGACGTCAAGGCGCGCGCCGTGCGCGCGATCTACCGGCTGTTCACCCGTCTGCTCGGACCGAAGCCGGGGCGCATCCTGTTCGCCTCCGATCAGCAGCCGAAGATGGAGGGCAACCTCCTCCGCGTGCACGAGCGGATGGTGGAACGCGGCCTCGACAAGCGGTTCGACCTGCGCACCTCATTCCGCCTTCCGGGGACCACGGGGTGGCTGCGCACCGTCCGGATCCTGCACCTCATGGCCACGAGCGAGGTCCTCCTGCTCGACGACTACTTCGGCCTGCTCAACACCGTGACGGTCGATTCGCGCACCCGGGTCATCCAGGTGTGGCACGCCGGAGTCGGCTTCAAATCGGTCGGGTACAGCCGCTTCGGCCGCACCGACTCGCCCCGCCTCAGCCAGCCTCATCGCCAGTACACCTACGCGATCTGCGGCTCGGAGCAGCTGCGGCACGTCTACGCCGAGGCCTTCGGCATCGAAGAGGCCGCGATCGTCCCCACGGGGCTGCCGCGGATCGACTGGTTCCTCGACCCCGACCGGACGGCCGCGTTCACCGAGGCCTTCTATAAGCAACGACCCGAGCTGCGCGGCAAGCGCATCATCCTGTTCGCGCCGACTTTCCGCGGCGGCTCGTACCACACCGCCTCGTACGACTACAGCCTGATTGACTTCGACGCGCTCTACGAGGTGTGCGGGCCCGACACGGCGGTGCTGTTCCGCATCCACCCGTTCGTGAAGGAGCCCGTGCCGATCCCCGACGCGTATCGCGACCGCTTCTACGACGTCACGCGTCTCCCCGACGGTCTCGGGCTGCTCCAGGTCACCGATCTGCTGATCACCGACTACTCGTCGATCATCTACGAGTACGCCCTCCTCGACCGCCCGATGCTGTTCTTCGCCCCTGACCGCGCCGTGTACGCGGCGACACGCGGCTTCCACCGCGACTACGAGGAGGCGGCCCCCGGCCGCGTGTGCGAGACGTTCGACGAAGTGGTCGCGGCGATCCGGACGGGCGACTTCGCGCAGGAGAAGCTGGCTCGCTTCCGAGCGGAGAACTTCGACAGAATCGACACGGGCGCCGCCGATCGCGTGATCGACTGGCTCATCCTCGAACAGCGTCAGGAGACGCGCCGGGCCGGCCCCGACGCACCGACCGGCCAGGAAGCAGCGACGGAGGCTTCAGAACGATGAACATTGCGGTGATCTTCGCGGGAGGCATCGGCTCTCGGATGTCCTCAGACAACCTGCCCAAGCAGTTCCTCAAGATCCACGGGACGCCCCTGATCGTGCACACCCTCCAGCACTTCCAGGACCACCCCGAGATCGACCGGATCGCGGTCGCCATCCTGCCCGCATGGCGCGACCACTTCGCACGCCTCGTCGCGCACTACGAGCTCACGAAGGTCAACTGGATCGTCGACGGCGGCGACACCGGGCAGGAGTCGCGCCACCGCGCCATCCGCGCCGTCGCCAACGAATGCCCGGGCGACTCGGTCGTGCTGGTGCACGACGGCGTCCGCCCGCTCATCACGGCCCAGCTGATCTCCGACAACATCCGGATGGTGCGCGAGCACGGCGCCGCGATCACCTGCACGAAGGGGAACGAGACGATCGTCTCGTCGGCCGGCGACCTGATCGACGACGTGCTCCCCCGCGACCATCTCTACATCGCGCAGGCGCCGCAGAGCCTCCGCCTCGATACGGCGCTGGAGATCTACGACCGCGCCGTGGCCGACGGCGACGACGACTCCATCGACACGGCGAGCCTGCTGCGCCGGTACGGCCACACGATCTACCGTGTGGACGGGCCGAGGTCGAACATCAAGATCACGACGGCGGAGGACTACTACATCTGCCGCGCGTTCTTCGATGTGATCGAACGCAGCCAGATCGGCGCGTGACCCCAGCCCTTGAGCGTCCATGGAGGTTCGGATGGCAGAATCCTGCGGTGACATCTGAGACTCAGGCACCGCCGACCCCCCGCGCGCGCATCGACGCGCGGCGCGGTCGACCGACGACGCCCCGCCAGGAGAAGGCCGTCAAGTCCTCCGGCTTCCGCCCCGACATCCAGGGGCTGCGCGCTGTCGCCGTCGGGGCGGTGCTGCTGTACCACGCCAACTGGTCGCTGTTCGGCGGCGGCTTCGTCGGCGTCGATGTCTTCTTCGTCATCTCCGGCTTCCTGATCACCGGCATCCTGCTGCGCGAGGCCCAGAGCACGGGCCGCATCCGCCTCGGCGACTTCTACGCCAAGCGCGCCCGCCGCATCCTTCCCGCCGCGACGATCGTGCTGCTGACGACGCTCGTCCTCACGGTGATCTTCCTGCCGCAGATCCGGTGGGAGTCGATCGGCGTCGAGGCGCTCGCCTCGGCCGCCTACGTCGTCAACTGGGTGTTCGCCGCCGGCACCGACTATCTCAACGCCGAGGTCGCCGCCAGCCCGCTGCAGCACTTCTGGACGCTCGCGGTCGAGGAGCAGTTCTACATCGTCTGGCCGCTCGTGCTGGTCACGGCTCTCGCTCTCACGCACCGCGCCGGCCGCCGCGACGACACGGCCGACGCACGCGCGCGCGGCATGCGCGCGATCCGCATCGGCATCCTGCTGGTCCTGATCCCGTCTCTCCTGTTCTCGATCTACTACACGGCCGCCGAGCCCGAGGTGGCGTACTTCGTCACGACGACCCGTCTGTGGGAGCTGGCGATCGGCGCCGCCCTCGCGGTGTTCGCGCCGCAGGTCGCGCGCATCCCGCACTGGCTCGGCTACACGCTGGGCTGGGCGGGACTGGCCGCGATCGTGGCCGCGACCCTGTGGTTCTCGGGCTCCATGCCGTTCCCCGGCTCGGCGGCGCTCGTGCCCACCCTCGGCGCCGCCGCCATCATCGCTGCGGGCATGAACGGACGCGCCGAGCGCGGCGTCGGCCGCCTCCTCACGATCCGGCCGATGCGCTTCATCGGCGACATCTCCTACTCGCTGTACCTGTGGCACTGGCCGCTCATCGTCATCGGCACCTACCTGCTCGGCGGCGAGCTGCGCGTGCGCTACGGCCTCCTCATCGTCGCCTTCGCCGTGCTGCCGGCCTGGCTGAGCTACCGCTTCATCGAGAACCCCTTCCGCAACTGGCACGTCGTCAAGAAGTCCGTGCGCCGCTCGCTCGTCTCCGGTGCGGGGCTCATGGCCGCGACCGCGGTCGGCGCCTCGCTCGTGTTCATCGCTCCGACGACCATGAACCCGGAGTACAAGGCGGCCGCCGCGGAGGAGATCGGCGCGGAGGCACTGACCGACGACTTCTCGAACGACGACCTGTCGACGTTCTCCGACGCCGGGAAGCCCGTCGACGTCGTCGAGGGCGGCTACACGCCGGCGGCGATCAACGCACGCGAGGACAACACCGTCGTCTACGAGCTCGGCTGCAACCGCTCCAGCCGTTCGGCCACTCCGAAGATCGAAGGCTGCATCTTCGGCGACCCCGAAAGCGACGTGAGCATCGTGCTGATCGGCGACTCGCACGGCGCGAACTGGTCGACACCGTACATCGAGCTCGCCGAGCGCAACGGCTGGAAGCTCCGCATCACGACGAAGGCGTCGTGCGGGTTCTCGAGCGTGAGCCAGGCCGACCGCAACGGCGACGAGTACACGACGTGCAACAAATGGGCAGCCACGAGCATGCAGCAGATCCTCGACGAGCACCCTGACCTGGTCGTCACCGCGAACCGCGCCACGCGTGCCGCGTGGCAGCAGGAGGGAACGCAGAAGGCCGCACGCATCGCCTACACCGACGGCCTGCACGAGAACCTCCTGCGTCTCAACGAAGCCGGCATCCCGACGATCGTCATGAACACGACGCCGAGCATGGACACCGACGTGCCAGAGTGCATCTCGGAGAATCCCGAGCGGCTCACGGCCTGCGCGACGCCGCGAGAAGACGCGTTCGGCACCGGGAGCCAGTACGTCGAGCGGGCCGTGAAGGGCCTGCCGTCCGCCGACGTGATCGACATGAGCAACTGGGTGTGCCCGGATGCCGAGGCCTGCCCGGTCGTCGTCGGGCACGTCGTGGTGTGGCGCGACGCGCACCACTTCACCAACACCTACGCGAAGACGCTCGCCCTGCCGCTCGAGGAGAAGCTGCGTCAGTCCGAGCTGGTCCGAAGCATCCTCTGGTGATGGGGGCTCCTGGGGCGTCACAGTCAAGGCACAGAGGGCCTGGGGTACTATGTTCCGACGGTAGAATCGCCGCGCATTTTCAGTCATCCCCCTCTGCCGGATGACTCGAAGACGGTTCACAGCGTGTGTCGGTTCGAGTGTCACGCCACGTGCGGTCGACCACCCGCCGTCACGATGCGGCCACCGGTGCGCCGGGCAGAATGAAAGCGACTTGAGGAGAAAAGCACGGGAATGCGGGACTACAGCTACAGCGACCTGAAGGATCTCGCATCCGACTCCGATCACAAGGCCGCGATGCTCGAGCTCCTGCTCGAGTTCGACAAGTTCTGCCAGGAGCACGACCTCACCTACTACCTCTCGGGCGGCACCCTGCTCGGCGCCGTGCGGCACAAGGGCTTCATCCCGTGGGACGACGACGTCGACGTCAACATGCCGCGCAGCGACTGCGAGAAGCTCATGGAGCTGTCGGGCGGCCGCATCGGCGACTTCGAGCTCATGCCGCCGAACACGTCGCAGCGCTACTTCGCCTATCACTGGAAGCTCTACTCCGAGCGCATCCTCGTGGCGAAGCGCACGAAGGGCGGCATCGGCGGCAAGGTCTACCCGATCTTCCTCGACATCTTCCCGATCGAGGGCCTGCCCGACACCCCCGAGGGCAACCGCGAGCATTACGACGAGATCAAGCGCCGCAAGGACCGCGTGCGCCACGCCCGCAACGTGCGCAAGTACCGCGGTCGCAACCCGTACCGCATCCTGCGCAACCGCCTCGCGACGCGCGTCTACCGTCAGATCGGGGTCGGCCCGCTCTTCGACCGGGTCATCGAGCACGCGAAGTCCCTCAGCTTCGAGGACTCCGACTACGTCGGCGTCATGATGACCAACGTGCACACCACTGAGGAGCGCGTCGTCAAGGCCGAGTACGCCCCGGTCGTCAAACTCGAGTTCGAGGGACACCTGCTGTCGGCGCCCGCCGGCTACGACACGTACCTGCGCCAGCTGTACGGCGCCGACTACATGGAGTGGCTGCCCGTCCACAAGCGCGTGCCCCGTCACGACTTCGTGACCTTCTTCCCGTTCGCGCCGAACGAGCGCCCCGTGCTCACGGGCCAGCCCGAGGCCGGCGCGGAAGACGAAAGCCTGGCGGACGACGACGAGATGCAAGACGACGAGCTGGCCTGACCGTGCCGACGACCGGAGATACGAAGACTGTGAAGATCGCCATCTGTGGCCTGGTCAAGAGCGAGAACCTCGGTGAGATGTTCATCGCCCGCAGCCTGGAGCACCTGATCGCCGACGGCCTCGAGAAGGCCGAGCCGGGAATCGAGATCGAGTTCGTGGAGGTCGACCTGCTCGGCCGCAACGACACGATCTACGAGATCGCCGATGCCCGCGAGCGCCGCCTGCGCAACTACTACCGCTACAGCGAGAAGGGCCGTCTCACCGAGAAGGTCTTCCTCGACCTGCAGCGCCGCGGGCGCAATGCCAAGAGCAAGGCCGCACAGAACCTCATCGCGCGCGCCCGCCACCTCATCTGGAAGCTCGGCCGCAACTACCGCAAGCGTCTCGCGAGCTACTTCGACCTCAAGCTCGAAGGCGTCGACTACATCGTGATCGACGGCGCCGGCCTGCTCGAGTACAGCTACAACGAGTACCACTGGTCGCTGCTGCTCGTGAGCGAGTACGCGGAGCGCCACGGCCTCGAGGTCGTCTACAACGCCATCGGCCGCGCCGGGGCCTTCGACGAGCGCGACTTCGGCAGCAAGGTGCTCAAGCGCGCCATCCGCTCTTCTGCGGTGAAGTACGTCTCGGCCCGCGACAATGTCGACGAGGTGCAGGCGTGCGCCGGCCCTGGCCACAGGGTCAAGCTGCTCGCCGACTCCGCCTTCTGGATGAAGGAGGCCTACGACATCGACACGACGGTCGAACGGACGAAGATCGGCATCGGTCTGATCCGCGGCAACTCGCTGCAGGGCTACGGCGTCCCGTTCGGCTCGAAGGAGTGGACGGCCCTGTTCGCCGACATCGCCACGGAGCTGCGCGATCGAGGCTACGATTTCGAGTTCTTCACCAACGGCCTCCCGGGCGATGTGACGCTGGGCAGGCGAGTGCTCAAGAAGCTCGGGCTCGATGACTCCTACCTCGTGGAGCGTCCTGTCGACGACCGTGTGCTCGTCGACACGATCAACGGCTACCAGGCGATCATCACGTGCCGCATGCACTCGTCGATCGCCGCCTTCACGATGAACGTGCCCTCCGTCATCCTGTCGTGGAACGACAAGGTCGAGAAGCTGATGGAGATCATCGGGTACCCCGAGCGTGCCGTCCGGCAGAAGGACTTCGACGCGAAGTACATCGTCGACCTGATGGAGAAGGCCAAGGCCGAGGGCATCGCCCCCGAGAAGCTGTCGGCGATGAAGGACAAGGCGAAGGAGAGCGTCAGCGACTACCTTCCCCTCATCCTCGCCGCCGCACGTCACTGAAGACCGTCCCCTCAATCCAGGAGTTCAACGATGATCACAGCGCTGCTGACGGCGGCCGGCACGGGTTCGCGCATGAAGCAGGACATCCCCAAGCAGTTCATGCACGTGAAGAACAAGCCGCTCATCGTGTACACGATGGAGGCGTTCCAGAACCACCCGGCCATCGATGCGATCGTCGTCGTGACGCTGCCCTCGTGGGTCGATGTGGTGACCGCCTACGCCAAGCAGTACGGCATCACGAAGCTGCAGGCGATCGTCCCCGGCGGCAGCACCGGGCAGGAGTCGATCTTCAACGGCCTGTCGAAGATCCGGGAGCTGGGATCGACCGACGATGACGTCGTGATGATCCACGACGGCAACCGCTGTCTCGTGTCGTCCGAGATCATCTCCGACAACATCGCCGAGTTCCACGCCAACGGCAGCGCAGTCGCCGCCATCCCCTGCGTGGAGGCGGTCTTCCGCAGCGACGACAACGGCGTCTCGTCGACCGTGTCGATCCCGCGCGAGCAGCTCTTCCGCACCCAGACGCCGCACTCGTATACGCTCGGCAAGCTCATGTGGGCCCACGAGCAGGCGAAGACGAAGGGCATCAACGACACGGCTGCGTCGTGTGTGCTGATGCACGAGCTCGGCGAGACGGTGTACTTCTCCGCCGGGTCGGAGCAGAACCTCAAGATCACCACGATGGACGACCTGTACATCTTCGAGGCGATCCTCGACGCGCGGCACGCGGCGAGCTGACCCGGCCATGACGACCAGCTCCTACCAGCACGACCTCCGCACCGCGTTCGACAGCATCCCCGATGCACGCGACCTGTTCGGCACGCGCATCCTCGTGACCGGCGCGACGGGCCTCATCTGCTCGTCGGTCGTCGATCTGCTGCTCCTCATGAACCGCGAGTTCGACGCCGGCATCACGGTCTACGTCGCGGGACGCAGTGAGAAGGATGCCGAGGAGCGCTTCCGTCGCTTCGCACGGAACGACGATGAGCTCGTGTTCGTCCCCTACGACGCCACGTCGAGCGAGCAGATGGACTTCGAGGGTGAGCTCGACTACATCATCCACGGGGCCTCGAACGCGAACCCGGCGGCCTACGCGCAGCAGCCCGTCGAGACCATGCTCGCCAACCTCCTGGGCCTCTCGGTCATGTTCGACCTCGGCCGTGCGACGTCGACCCGTCGGCTGCTCTACATCTCGTCGAGTGAGGTGTACGGCCAGAAGGACGGCCTGGAGCCCTTCTCCGAAGGCGACTACGGCTACCTCGACATCCTCAACGAGCGCGCGGGATACCCGTCCTCCAAGCGCGCGGGTGAGTCGCTCTGCGTGGCGTACGGCATGGAGTACGGCATCGAATCGGTCATCGTGCGCCCTGGCCACATCTACGGCGCCGCCATCCGGCCGTCCGACAACCGGGTCTCGGCGGAGGTCACGCGCCGTGCGCTCGCGGGTGAGGACATCGTCCTCAAGAGCACGGGCGGTCAGCTGCGCTCCTACTGCTATGCGCTCGACTGCGCCTCCGCCATCCTCACGGTGCTCCTGCGCGGCGAGAAGGCCAACGCATACAACATCTCCAACCCGCACTCGATCTGCACCGTGCGCGAGCTCGCCGAGGCCGTCGCAAAGGCGGGCGGCGTCGAGGTGCGCTTCGACCTGCCGGCGGGCGAGAAGATCCTGCACAACCTCATGCAGAACTCGTCACTCGCCTCCGACAAGCTGGAAGCGCTCGGCTGGACACCCGCGTTCGACCTTCAGCAGGGCGTCGAGCGGATGCTGACAGCGCTAAAAGACCCCGAGAACCCCTTCTCGGCCTGAACCGGCCTGGAGGGCGTCGGGCGCGCTCAGTCGCCCGCGACCCGCTTGACGCGGCGGTCGAGACTCCACCACACGCGTCGGACCTGACGGTCGAGGCGGTCGCGCAGCGTGCGCTCGCTGGCCGCGCCGTCGGCGGCGCGAGTGTGCACGGCCGGTGCCAGCGGCACGCGCGCGATCTCCCGATCGAAGCGGGGCTGCGACTCGCGCAGCACGTGATCGAGCCCGTGCCGGTCGAGGAAGCGCCCGAACGTCTCGACATTCTGCGGATGCCGCTTCGTGAAGGCGTCGAAGTCGGCGCTCTCGTACAGCCGCTTCACGTTGCCGCGCCCGAGCACGCGCTTGGACGCGTACGGGATGGCGTGGAACTCCGCGAGCTCGCGTGTGCGGGAGTCATGCGCGATCAGGAGCGACGGCACCCCCGCCAGCAGCCCCGCGATCGTTCCGTGAATGCGGGTTCCCACCACGAGGTCGCGATCGCGCAGCGTGTCGATCCAGGTGGTGGCGTCGACGAAGAACCGCATGCGATCGGTGCGGTAGAGCTCGTGGTCGACGCTCTCGGGCAGATCGGCCTGAGCCGCGAACCGTGTCGGCTCGCCCCACAGCATGAGGGCGAGCGCCTCGACGGTCTGCGGCACGACGTAGCTGTTCGGGAACGCCTCGGTCACCTTGCGGACGAACGCCCCGGCATCGCGCAGGTAGGGCGAGTACGTCACGGCGAGGCGCGACGACTTGCGCAGCGGGCGGCGCCGCTTGAGTGCGCCGTCTCCCCCGAAGCCCGACAGCGACGGGCAGCCGATGACGTCGATCTGATCGTCGGAGAAGCCGAGGCTCATCAGGAAGTCGCGTGTGAGGCCCCCGCGCACGCCGATCGACGGCGACCGGTCGAGCACCGCCGACACGAAGGCGCGCACGGAGTCCTGCAGCTGCGGAGGCGCGTCGGTGACGTCGGCCGTGAGCGGGAACTGCGCGCCGACGCCGAGGACGCTCACGGGCACATCGAGACGGCGGATGACCTCGGTCAGCCTGTCGAGCTGCGGCATGAAGCTGCGGCGGAACGCGTTCGCGAGCGGGATGACCAGCCGGTCGTACTCGGCGTTGATGCGGTCGGCCTCGCCCTGGGAGGGGCGCCGCTCGGTGGCGTAGCCGTCGGCGACCAGCTCAGCATCCTCCGTGAGGAGTGTGCGCCACGTGGCCGTATAGAAGAGCATGTTCCCGGCGTTGGTGCCGAAGACTCCGTCGGGGCGGACCGAGAGCGACCGGGCAGCCGACATCGGCACGAGCGGGTCTTTGCCCGCTCTGACGAGAATCCTCCCCGCGGAGGCGTTCATTTCGCTTCGAGGACGTCGAGAGCCTGGTTGATGGGTCCGTCGAAGACCACCTCGCCCTTGCGGATGACGATGCCGCGCGAGCACAGCTGCTTGATCTGGCCCTTGCTGTGACTCACGACCATCATCGTGACGCCGCGGTCGGCCAGCTCCTTGAGCTTCGCGTTGCACTTCGCGCGGAAGGGCGCGTCGCCGACCGCGAGCACCTCGTCGACCAGCAGCACATCGAGCTCGACATGGATGGCCACACTGAAGGCCAGGCGCATGAACATGCCCGACGAGTAGTGCTTCACCTCCTGGTCGATGAAGTCGCCGATCTCGCTGAACGCGACGATCTCGTCGAACCGCTCCTTCGTCTCCTTCTCGCTCATGCCGAGAATGGCGGCGTTGAGGAAGACGTTCTCGCGGCCCGTCAGGTCGGGGTGGAAGCCGGCGCCGACCTCGATGAGGCCCGCGACGCGACCCCGCGTGAGCACGCGGCCCTCGTCGGGCTCGAGCACGCCCGACACCAGCTTGAGCGTCGTGGACTTGCCCGACCCGTTCAGGCCCATGACGGCGACCGTCTCGCCCTCATTGATCGTGAACGACACGTCTTTGAGCGCCTGGAACTGCGTCGAGCGCACAGGCTGCCGGCGGATGAGCGCGATGAACGCGTCTTTCATCGAGCGCGCGCTGCGCTTGTTGAACCACTTCGAGACGCCCTCGACGATGATGCGAGGCTGCGCGGTGGCGGGGGCGGGCGTGTTTCGAGGCATCACAGGTCCTGGGCGAAGGTGCGCTCGCAGCGGCGGAAGACGTACTGACCGACCACGATGGAGAAGAGGATGATGCCGATGGCCGCGACGGCGTACCAGGCCATCTCGGGCGGCCAACCGAGACCGGCGCCAGTGCGGACGGTCGACTCCCAGAACGCGTGATGGAACATCTCGATCCCGACGGTGACCGGGTTGCTCATGTACAGATGGAAGACCCACGGCACGTCGTGCGTGACGTCCCGCACCATGACCCACGTGTAGAGGATGGGTGATGACCAGGTCGAGACCGTGCGCACGATGTCGACGATGTTGGTCGCGTCGCGGAACCGCACGTTGACGGCGGAGAAGAACAGGCCCACGCCGCAGATGAACAGCAGGACCAGCGCCAGGGCGCCGAGCACGAGCCCGACGGTGGCGAACGACGGCACCCACCCGTAGAAGATGAGCGCCGCGAGCAGGAGCACGGCCAGCTGCGGCAGGAAGTGCGTGAAGGCGCCCACGATCGCGGCGATCGGGAACAGCTCGCGCGGCAGATAGATCTTGCGCACGAGCGCCTTGTTGCCCACGATCGAGCGGGTCGCCGCGCCGAACGCCTCGTTGAAGAGGTTGACGACGACGATGCCGCTGAACAGATACAGCGGGAAGTCCTCGACGCGCTTCTGCAGTCCCAGGACCTGTCCGACCACGAGGTAGTAGACGAGGAACTGGACGGTGGGCCGGACGTACGACCAGAACCAGCCGAGCACCGAGTTGCGGTAGCGCAGCGACGTGGTCTTGCCGATGAGGACTTTGAGGAGATAGCGATACCGGAACAGGTCGAGGAGGCCGCGCCCGCGCCCGGGGGTGTCGAAGGCGCTGTAATCGATCTGTGTCACGGGAGTCCTTGAGGTCCGGTCCGGATGCGTCGGGCCGCTCCGGAGCCTCCCGCGGCAAGCCGGGCAGGCCATCGGCAATCCTAACGCACGCAGGCTGAGCCGCCCCTGGGCGCGCGGCACCGGATGACGGCGGATGCCGGAGCCGCAGCCCCGGCATCCGATGTCACTTCAGGTAGTCGCTGTGGACCCAGCCGGTCTGTCCGCCGACGGTCACGTTGCGCCACGCGCCCTTCGACGCGGTGACGGTCACCTTGGTGCCCTTGGCGAGGACGTCGACGACCTTTGCCGACGTCGACGCCGACGCGCGCAGGTTAAGCGCGGTCGTCGTGGTCATCGTGGTGCCTGCCACGGCGCCGAGCTTGTTCAGCAGCACCCAGCCTTCCTTGCCGCTGACCTTGACAGCCGCCCAGGTCGAGGTGCGGTCGACGACCGTCACCTTCGTGCCCTTGGCCAGCTTCACGACCGCCTTCGCGTCGTTGTCCGCCGCGATGCGCACGTACGACTTCGCCGCCGTGGTCTGCATCGTGCTCGTCGAGACCGCCGGCTTCGCGTCGACCAGCTTCGACGACGCGACCCAGCCCTTGACCGACCCGGCCGACACCTTCGTGTACGAGCCCTTCGTCGCGGTACGCGTGACCTTCGTGCCCGTCGCCAGCGTCGAGAGAAGACGGGAGCTCGACTTCGTGCCGCTCTTGACCGCGAGCGCGGACTTCACGTACTTGGTGCCCGTCGCCGGCACCGCCTCATCCGCGGGCGCCGTCTCCTTCGCCGCACCGAGCTTGCTGAGCAGCACCCAGCCTTGCTTGCCGCTGACCTTGACAGCCGCCCAGGTCGAGGTGCGGTCGACGACCGTCACCTTCGTGCCCTTCGCGAGCTTCACGACCGCCTTCGTGTCGTTGTCGGCCGCGATGCGCACGTACGACTTGGCCGCCGTGGTCTGCATCGTGCTCGTCGAGACCGCCGGCTTCGCGTCGACCAGTTTCGACGACGCGACCCAGCCCTTGACCGACCCGGCCGACACCTTCGTGTACGAGCCCTTCGTCGCGGTACGCGTGACCTTCGTGCCCGTCGCCAGCGTCGACAGCAGACGCGAGCTCGACTTCGTGCCGCTCTTGACCGCGAGCGCGGACTTCACGTACTTGGTGCCCGTCGCCGGCACAGCCTCATCCGCCGGCGTGGGCGTCGGGTTGGGCGTCGGCACCGGCTCGGACGACGGGTCGTCGAGGGTCACGTACTGGCTGTGCACCCAGTACGGCGCCCCGCTGATCGTGATGCGCCACCACACGTCGTCGCCCGGCACGCGATACGTGGCCGTGCGCGCGTACTTCGCGCCCATCTTGATCTGCTTCTTGCCGGTCTCGCACTTGGTCGTCGGGGCCTTGCGGGCGTTCAGCGTGTCGGTCGTCACGACCGCGGTTCCCGACGCCTTGGTCACCGCCGATTCGGCCGGGAGGGCGCACACGTCGCCGCCCGATGCGGGCGAGGTCGGGAGCTTGACCGTGGACTTGGGCACCCATGTGGTCTTGGATCCCGACTTCACACGAAGCCACGACCCGTAGGAGCCCGTGACGGTCACAGAGGCGCCCTTGGCGAGCGACGTCGTGCCGGACGTGCAGTTCTTGGTCGGAGCCTTCTTGCCCGTCGTGGCCGCCGTCATCGTGCCCGTGCCGGATGCCGCGGCGATGTCACCGCTGGGCGGCGTGCTGCACGCGGCGATCTGCGCGGGTGCGCCGGTGGAGCTCGACGCCTTGGGCTCGAACCACGAGACATAGAAGTTGTAGAAGTTGCGGTTGCCGTACGACGAGCAGGCGTCTCCCGTGCCCGTGCCGGCGGCGAGGGCGGCGACGTTCGGGCGGTACGGCGTGTAGATGTAGAGGTTCGCCGTGGCCTGGTTCTTGATGTGGACCTTCGACGATCCGCACGAGCTCGTCGGGTGCCACTTGATCGTGTTCACCTGACCCGCGCGGTAGTTGAACGACGTCGGGTTCTTCGTATACACCTGCAGCTGGCGAGCGCCCTTGTACACCTGGTTCACGAAGCCCGCGGCGGCCTTGTCGCACGGGGCGGTGTCCGGGCACGCCTGCCCCATCGCGGCGCGGTACGACCAGTCGGTCGGCGCCGTCGAGAGCACGAGGCCCTGCTCCTTCTGGAGCATGACGAGGATGACCTTCGGGTTGATGCCGCACGAGCGTGCCACCTTGTAGATGATCCACGCCGAGGACGCGTTGTCCTTCGCAGGGACCTCCTTGCAGTACTTGTCGGCGGCGAACTTGGGGAGATCGGCCGTGAAGCTCTTGAGGCAGGTCGGACCGCTGGTCGCCTTGCAGGTGGGGACCTTGCTCTTGAGGAACGCCTTGACCTCGGTCGCCGTCATCGACGTGCTGTCGAAGAACTCGGCATCGCTGATGATGTATCCCCCGTCGAGGATCCCATCAGGCAGCGGCGCGGCGGCCTGTGCGGACGTGGTCGGCGCAGCCGTCAGCATGCCCATGACGAGGGCGAGGACGGCTACGACGAACGTCACCGGGGAGAGGGCATGGCGGCGTTCCAGTCGGGGGGACATGTGACCATTGTGACGGATGTAAACGGCCGATACCACCCTGAGCCGAAAATCCGTTCGTTCGACACGCGGATTCAAGCGTCTCCCAAGGTTTGCTGGATCCCCTCGGCGAGGTCGCGCCTCGGAGTCAGAGATCCGCGTGGAGGATCCAGACCCGCTCCGCGGCACCGGCCCACGAGAAAGCGCGGCCCCGGTCTCCCGCCAGCACCGCGAGCCGCTCGGCGGCCGCCGTCGACCCCAGGGCAGAGGCGAGGGCGTCGCCGAGTGCATCGGCGTCGGGGGCGGCGAGCACTCCCCCCTCGGCGATCACCTCGCGGTGCACGTCCGAGTCGGCCGCGACCACGGGCACCCCCAGGCGGAGCGCTTCGACCAGGCGCCACGGGAAGGCCGACGACCTCGAAGTGGCCACATACGCCACCGCACCGCCGAGCACCGCAGCCCGGTCGTACGGATCGAGGTGCGGCCGCACGTGCACGCGCCCCTCCCCTATCCCCGCTGCGGCGGCGAGCTCCGCGATCGCCGGCTCGTCGCCCTCAGGTGCGTCGACGACGACAACGGGAACGCCGGCATGCGCGCGCACCGCCGCGCCGAATCCCGCGGAGAGGTTCGAGGAGGCGCCGCTCGATCCCGACAGCAGCACGAAGCCCTCGGGGATGCCGAGGGAGCGCCGACGCCCGATCTCGTCGGCCGGAATGCGGAAGGACTCCGGCGGCGCGCCAGGGATGACCCGCACCCGGTCGCCGAACCCGCCCCACGACGCCAGCCGGGCTGCGACGGCGTGCGTGGGCACCACGACGGCATCCGCGTGCTTCTTTGCACGTCTGAGAAGCGCCTTCTGTGACAGCACATGAGCGCGAGAGAGCTCCTCGGAACGCTCCCACGCGTCGAGGTCCCACAGGGTCACGACCGTCTGGTCGTGGTCGTTCACGCGATCGTGCCGCACGAGGGGCGCCGCGAGCGAGGGCGCATGGATGAGGCCGCCGCCGACGCCGGTGGGCATGCCCACCTGCCACGCCGTCACGAGCTCACGGCGCGGGAGCGCCAGACGGGTCACCGAGGCCAGTCCGGGAACAGCCTCGAGCGGATCGGACTCGCCGCTCGGAACGATCGCCTCCACCTCGCAGTCGGCGGGCGCCGTCGCGACGAGTCCGCGCGCCAGCTCCACGGCGGCGGCAGCGAGGTCGGAATCCGCAGACGATGTGCTCCGATCCAGCACGATGCGCAAGGTCGCGGTCATGCGATGAGCCTATCCACCGGCTCGCCTCAGCGCTCGGAGGCCTCGGGCGTCGCCGTGGGCGTCGGGGGGTGCAGCGCCTCGTCGACCATCGCGTGGATGCGGTCGAAGTCGGGGTCGTCGGGATCGACGTCGTTCTCCAGCGTCAGCTCGATCGTCGTGATGTCCTGCTCCTTCGCCTTCACGGCGAGGTCAGCGAGGAACGACAGCATCGACGGCGGGATGTCGGTGCTGACGATCTCGGACCCCGCCTTGGCGATGTCCTGGAAGCGCGTCAGCACGGTCGTCGGCGTGAACTGGTCGAGGATCGCCTGCTGGAGCTTGCGCTGCCGCTTCATACGGTCCCAGTCGCTCGTCGTGTAGCGCGAGCGGGCGTACCACTGGGCGGTGTCGCCGTCCATGTGCTGACGGCCCTTCTCGATCCAGCCGATCACGCCGCGCAGCTCTCCATCCGGGCCCTTGCTGAGCTCCCCCTTCGGCAGGCGTTCCTTGACCGTGATGTCGACTCCGCCGAGTGCGTCGACGAGCGCGGCGAACCCGTGCATGTCGACGAAGACGAAGTACTGGATCTCGATGCCGAGCACGCCCTCCGCGGCATCCCGCGTGGCCTCGATGCCGGGCGTGGAACCGATGGCGGCGGCATCCGGGTACAACGCCTCGCCGTCGAGGCACACGCCGACCTCGGTGTTGAGCTGGTTGATCTTGTTGTCCCAGCCGCACGTCGGGTGCGCCTTGCCGCGATGCCCATCGGGATACCGGTCCTGCATCGGCCCCTCGGAGAAGGGCACGTTGCGCATGTCGCGCGGGATGCCGGTGATCGTGACGGAGCCCGTCTCAGCGTTGACCGACACGACGGAGATGCTGTCGAAGAGCATGTGCGAGCGGCCCTTGCCGCTGTCGGCGCCGAGCAGGAGGAAGTTGTAGTAGCCGTCGGAGGCGGGAACCGCAGGTCCGGAGCCGAAGACGCTCGCGAGCGTCTCGCGCGATGTTCCGGCCGCCTGCGACGCGTAGAGCGCGGAGCCCGACGAGACGACCAGAAGCGCGACGGCAAGCGCCGAGATCCCGATGCGGGCCCTGCCGCGCACGCGCACCAGCCGCACGAGCCGCAGCGTGTCGATCGTGAGGACCGCCCACAGCACGGCGTATGCGGCGAGGACGACCTGCAGCAGGAGCAGCATGAACCAGTTCGCGACCGCCGTCACGAGCGCCTGCCAGGAGAGCAGGGCGACGACGAGCACGACCACGAGGAGCGCCCACATGACGAAGGTCGCCACGAGACCGATGCGTCCGAGGCGACGGCTGCCGGCGAGCGCCTGCACCGACCCCGGCAGCAGGAAGTTGAGGACGACGAGCCACCAGCCACGACGCGTCATGATGTCCGGTGACGTCACGTCGGGGGTGCGCAGCGAGTACTCGCTCCACAGGCCGCCCCGCGGGTCGTGCGCCCTCCCGGACGTCCTCGGCGGGCTGGTGAGCGTCGTCACAGAGAGTCCTTCAGGCGGCGGTTCTTCTCCTCGACCTGCGCCTCGAGTCCGCGAGCGTACTCCTCCATGCTGTCGGCGATCGCAGAGTCGGCCGACGCGAGAATCCGGGCGGCGAGCAGGCCCGCGTTCTTCGCCCCGTTGATCGACACGGTCGCGACGGGGATGCCGGCGGGCATCTGCACGATGCTCAGCAGCGAGTCAAGTCCGTCGAGGGTCGCCAGCTGCACGGGAACCCCCACGACCGGAAGCGGGGTGAGCGACGCGAGCATGCCCGGGAGGTGGGCGGCGCCGCCCGCCCCGGCGATGATGACCTTGAGACCGCGGGAGCGCGCCTCACGGCCATAGCGGAGCAGCTTGTCGGGCGTGCGGTGGGCCGAGACGACCTCGACCTCGTGCGGGATGCCGAAGTCGGCGAGCGCCTGAGACGCGTCGCTCATGACGCGCCAGTCGGAGTCCGAGCCCATCACGACGCCGACGAGAGGAGTGGCAGACGAGTGCAGCGGTCGAGTCACCCGTCAAGGCTAGGCTCCGACCCTGCGAACTCCCCGCAACGGCACGGCACGTCGCAGCGGATCGGCCCCGATCGCCGGGGGCGGCCAGGCGTCGGATCCCGATCAGCCTGCGAAGTGCGCGGCGGCGGCGCGGGCCTCGTACACGACGGCGTCGAGATCGTCGCCGACCGCGTTCACGTGCCCGACCTTGCGGCCCGGGCGCGGCGCCTTGCCGTACGTGTGCACCTTGACGGCGGGGTGGGCGGCGAGCACCTGCGGGAAGCGGCTCTCGAGCGTGTCGGTGTCGGGTCCGCCCAGGATGTTCACCATCACGGCCCACGGCTGGCGCGGCGACGGGTCACCCAGCGGCAGATCGAGCACGGCGCGCACGTGCTGCTCGAACTGCCCGGTGATCGCGCCGTCTTGGCCCCAGTGGCCGCTGTTGTGGGGGCGCATCGCGAGCTCGTTGACGAGCAGCCGCTCGTCGCTCGTCTCGAACAGCTCGACCGCGAGCATGCCGGTCACGCCCAGCCCCTCGGCGATGTCCTGGCCGATGCGCGCGGCGATCTCCGCGAGCCGCCCGCTCGAATGGGGCGCGGGGGCGATCACCTCGGCGCACACGCCGTCGCGCTGCACGGTCTCGACGACGGGATACGCCACCGAGTCGCCTGACGGGCGGCGCGCGATCTGCTGGGCGAGCTCACGCGTGAAATCGACGAGCTCCTCGGCCAGGAGCGCCGAGCCCTCGGCCAGCGCGTCGAGCCAGTCCGCCACCTGGTCGGGCGACGACACCACGCGCACGCCCTTGCCGTCGTAGCCCCCGCGCGGGGTCTTGACGACGGCGCGGCCGCCGTGGTCGTCGAGGAACGCCTGCAGCCCCGCGGCATCCGACACGGCGGCCCAGTCGGGCTGCGGCGCCCCGAGCTCTTCGAGCCGGGCACGCATCAGCAGCTTGTCCTGCGCGTACACGAGTGCGTCGGGGCCGGGGTGCACCGGGATCCCCTCGGCGACGAGAGCACGCAGCACCTCCTGCGGCACATGCTCATGGTCGAACGTGACGACGTCCTTGCCTCGTGCGAAGGCGAGCACCGTGTCGAGGTCGCGGTAGTCGCCCGTCGCGGATGCCGCGAGGTCAGCGGCCATGCCGGGCTCCTCTGCGAGCACGTGGACGTTCACCCCGAGTTCGACCGCCGGTGCGATCATCATGCGTGCCAGCTGGCCGCCGCCGACGATTCCGAGCTCCATGGACATGCGTCTCCCTCCGGGTGGGATTCCATCTTCCCAGGTTCGGCGGCCGGGATCAGCCCGGGAGCGACGGCTCAGGGAGCGTCAGGGCGCACGGGGATGCCGTGGGCATCGCGGTGGGCGAGGATCTGACTGATCTCGACCTGATCGGCGAGCGTCTCGTGCACGAGCCGGGCGGAGGGAGCGTCTTTCACGACGAGCGGCTCATCGACGCCGTTCGACAGCACGAGGGTCCCGGCGCCCCAGAGCCGCTGCAGCGGGCCGCGACGCTCGGTGATCGTGTAGCCGCGGGCGTGGGCGAGCTCACGACGACGCCGTGCGAACACTCCCGACTGCTCGACGATGCGCCGCGTCGTGATCGTGTAGGTGTGGGCCAGCCAGCGCGCGTACGGCACGACGACCAGCCCGACGACCAGCGCGAGGGCGATCGCCCACAGCAGCAGATCCCACAGGAGGACGCCGCCGATCGCGCGACCGCCCAGCACCTCGACGACGCCGTCGCCGAGCGGCGGGACGTTGCCGGTGAAGTAGCCCGTCGCCGTCGCGACCGCGACGAGCACGACCGCCGACCAGAACAGCCGACGCGCGTGACTGCGGAATCGCGCCAGCCGGCGCTCGGGCGCCGCTGATCCCGGGGCGGGCGTCTGCGGCCTCCCCGGGTACGCGCTCGGCTGGGTCACGGCTCCATTGTGTCGGAGGGCGACGACACGCCGCCTTCGGCACGCCGCGGGGTCAGCGGCGTCCGCCGCCGCGCACGTGGACGACGTCACCGGCCGAGACCACCGCCTCGACGCCCGCACGCTCGATGACGAGCCGGCCCTCGGCATCCAGCCGGCGCGCGACGCCCTCGAGCGACGTCCCGTCGGGAAGCGACACGGTAACCGCCGCACCGAGCGTCGAGCACGCCTTCTCGATCTCCTCGCGCACGGCATCCGCGCCCGAGACGGCGAGTTCGGCGATGCCGTCTCGGAGGCCCTCGAGGTAGTCGGCGAGCAGGCGGTCCTCGTCGGCCTCCCGCCCGAGCGCCGCAAACGACGTCGCCGTCGGCACCGGCAGGTCGACCGACGCCATCTCGGTGTTGACGCCCGCCCCGACGACGACGCGGCGAGGGTCGCCGGGAAGGACCTCGGCGAGGATGCCGCAGATCTTCATGTCGCTCACGAGCACGTCGTTCGGCCACTTGAGCGACACATCGAGGTCTGTCAGCTGCGCGGCGACCGCGCGCTGCATCGCCGCTCCCGCAAGGAGAGGGATCCAGCCGCGATCGGCGTCGGCGATCGCCGCGACGTCGAGCAGGACAGAGACGGCGATCGCTGTGCCGGGAGGCGCCGTCCACGAGCGATCGAGGCGTCCGCGCCCGGCACGCTGGTCGCGCGTCAGGACCGCCGACAGATGCGGATGGCCGTCGGGATCGTCGGTCGCGTCGCGCACGAGCTTGGCGTTGGTCGAGTCGACCGTCTCAACCACGTGGAGGCGAGGGGTCACGGCGGCGGCGAGCGGATATCCGTCTGCGGGGATCGACATGGCGCAACCTTACGCCGTAGCGGTGAATGACAACGGATTCGCGCCGTCGTTGTGGGTGTCCGCCAACCCGCAGCGAAGGGTGCTCGCTAGGGTGGAACGCGTGACCGAGCAGCCCGACATGTCAACGACCGCCGGAAAGATCGCCGACCTCCGCAGGCGGTACCAGGAGGCCATCGTCGACGCGGAGGCCATCGCCAAGGAGAAGCAGCACAAGAAGGGCAAGCTGACCGCCCGCGAGCGCATCGAGCTGCTCGTCGACCCCGGCTCTTTCGTCGAGCTCGACGAATACGTGCGCCACCGCACCACCGCGTTCGGCATGGACCGCTCCCGCCCCTACGGCGACTCGGTCGTCACGGGCGTCGGCACGATCCACGGCCGCACCGTCGCCGTCTACGCGCAGGACTTCACAACGTTCGGCGGATCGCTCGGCGAGGTGGCGGGCGAGAAGATCGTCAAGATCATGGAGTTCGCCCTCCGCGGCGGCATGCCCATCATCGGCATCCTCGACTCCGGCGGCGCGCGGATCCAGGAGGGCGTCGTCGCCCTCGGCAAGTACGGCGAGATCTTCCGGCTGAACACTGCGGCATCCGGCGTCATCCCGCAGATCTCCATCGTCATGGGACCGGCCGCCGGCGGCGCCGTGTACTCCCCCGCGCTCACCGACTTCGTCATCATGGTCGACAAGACCAGCCAGATGTTCGTCACCGGCCCCGACGTCATCAAGACCGTCACGGGCGAGGACGTCGGCATGGAGGAGCTCGGCGGCGCGCACACGCACAACACTCGGTCGGGCGTCGCCCACTACCTCGCCGAAGACGAGGACGACGCGATCGACTACGTCCGCACCATGCTGGGCTACCTGCCCGACAACAACATGGCCGAGCTCCCCGACTACGAGCATGGGTTCGAGTGGGAGACGACGGATGCCGACCGCTTCCTCAACACGATCATCCCCGACTCCCCCAACCAGCCGTATGACATCCACCAGGTCATCGCGCACATCACCGACGCGGGCGAGTTCCTCGAGGTGCAGCCCCTGTTCGCCCCGAACATCGTCATCGGGTTCGGTCGCGTCGAAGGCCGCACCGTCGGCATCATCGCCAACCAGCCCTCGCAGATGGCCGGCACTCTCAACATCGAGGCCGGCGAGAAGGCGAGCCGCTTCGTGCGCTTCTGCGACGCGTTCTCGATCCCCATCGTGACCCTCGTCGACGTGCCCGGCTACCTGCCCGGCACCGACCAGGAGTGGACGGGCGTCATCCGCCGAGGCGCCAAGCTCCTGTACGCGTACGCCGAAGCCACCGTGCCGCTGGTCACCGTCATCCTGCGCAAGGCCTACGGCGGCGCCTACATCGTGATGGGCTCCAAGCAGCTCGGCGCCGACATCAACTTCGCGTGGCCAACCGCCGAGATCGCCGTCATGGGCGGGCAGGGCGCGGTCAACATCCTCTACCGCGGCGAGATCAAGAAGGCCGAGGAGAACGGAGAGGACGTCGCCGCCGTGCGCACCCGTCTCGCGAACGAGTACACCTACAACGTGGCCTCGCCGTTCCTGGCGGCGGAGCGCGGTGAGCTCGACGGCATCATCGAGCCCGCCGCCACGCGCGTCGCGATCGCCAAGGCGCTGCGCTCGCTGCGCGGCAAGCGGGCCAGCCTCCCGGCGAAGAAGCACGGTAACATCCCGCTATGACGGCGACCGACACAGACCGACCCGAGTCAACGGAGTCGGCGGGCGACGTGCTGCGCATCGACGTGGTGCGCGGCAACCCGACGCCCGAGGAGATCGCTGCGGTCATCGCCGTCGTGAGCGACGCGTACGCCACCGAGTCGGCCACCGCCGTCGCGCCCGAAAGGCGCCGGCGATCGGCCTGGGAGCTCTCGACCCGCACACTGCGCCAGCCGCTGCGTCGCGACGTCGGATGGGGCGCGTTCAGCGGCTGAGAGCGGGCGAGCGGCAGAGGCTCCGGGAAATGTCCCCCAAAATACCTACAGACTTTTCCCTTGCCTCATCGCAGACTTGGACGTGCTGGAACGCTTCTGCGTTCGGTCGTCGGAGTCCCAAGGACCGACGACCCTGCGAGCCGGTTTTCGGGTAACCGCTCGCAAGGCGAGGGGCGGGCGGCTTCGCCGCCCCTCGCCTCCCTCTTCCTCGGCGCAGCTGCGCAGGAGATTCGCGACTGTTCGCGCGTCAGCTGCCGGCGCCGACCGATGCGCCGGCACCGGGCTCCGCGGACGGCCGGCGGATCTCGTGCCAGAGGTCGACGACCTCTTCTCCGTCGGGGTCGTCCTCGCTGCGCGAACGGCCGACGACCGTCACCGCGATGCCCTCGTGCTGCGCCGTGCGGATGAACACCCGTTCGGAGTGGGCGTGCTCGAGGGTCGCGGCGAGCTCCTCGCGTATCGAGGCGAGCTCCCTCTCGTCCACGTCGTCGAGTCCGCCCTCGTCGAGCATCGTGACGTCTGTTCCGCGGCGGCGCATCGCCTCGAGCTGCATGCGCACGCCGTCGTCCAGCAGCCTGCGTCCGCGCAGCTCGTCGCGCAGACGCCCCTCGGCCAGTCTCGCCTGCGCGCGCTCCTCGTCGCTGAGGCTCGCGCCCGTCTCGATCACGCGTGTCAGCACCGGTCCCGCCAGCGCGATCGCCCGCTGCACCGTCACCCGGCGCTCGCGCCGGCGGCCGTCCTGCGACGCGAGCCACTCTGAGGAGGTGCGCTGGAGCTCGGTGAGCTCCGCCGTGTCGCGCGCCGACCTGGCCATCAGTCCCGTGACCAGCTGCGCGATCCCCACCCAGACGATCGCGCCGACCGCTCCGAGCGACAGCGTCGCCGGGATGCCGATCCACAGGCTTCCCGACACGAGGATGATGACGACGCCGACCCACGCCTGCCACACGCGTCCTCGCACCACCATGATCGTCAGCAGAGCGCTGATCTCGCCGAGACCCGCGGTGGCATAGGGGGCCCGCAGCGCGTCCGGGCCCGCGGCGTACCACGTGGCGTTGGGCACGAGCACGGCGGCGGCGAGCGCGAGAGCCGTCAGCCATGGGGAGAGCGGCTTCGACGAGGGCCCCCAGAAGATACAGAGCCATGTCGTGACGAGGTAGAACCCGATCGCCGACGCCGAGACGATAGGACGCTCGGGCCAGGGGTTCCACACGAAGCCGCCGACCGCCAGGTAGAGCGTGAACACCACGGCGAGCGCCGACAGCGCAGATCGCGTCGAGACCTTCACGATGTCCTCTCCCAGTACAGCGTGACGCGGGTTCCCTCGTCGCCGCTCTCGACCTTCGCGGTGCCTCCGACGGCGGCCACGCGGGCCGAGATCGATCCGCGGATGCCGAGCCTGTCGTCGGGGACGGCGTTCGGGTCGAAGCCCGGTCCGGAGTCGCCGATGAGGATCTCGACGTGGTCTTCCGCGGCGGCGACGGTGACGATGAGCCCGGATGCCGCCGCATGCTCGACCGAGTTGGAGATGGCCTGGGCGGTCGCCAGCACGAGGGCACGCGACACGCGTCCGGGGATCGACCAGCTCTCGGGCGGCAGCTCGCTCACGACCTTCGGTCCGCCTGCCTCGAGCGACGCGTTCCCGAGCTCCTCGACGAAGGCCTCGAGGGGCACCGGGGCGTCGGGGCCCTCGCCGGCGTCCTGGTCGACGTTCGCCAGACGCGTCAGCGCCTCCTGGGCCATCGACACCGCGAGTGAGCGCTCCCGGGGCGTGCGGGCTCGCTCGGCCGCGATGAGCGCCGCGAGCACGCTGTCGTGCATGAGAGCGGCGACGGCCACCCGCTCGCGCTCCGCGGCGTCGGCGGCGGCGGCCTCGGCATACGACCGCACCGCCTCGCGCCGCGCGTCGTCCATCTGCACGGAGATCGACCGCAGCATCCAGCCCAGCACGACGAACACGAGCGCGAGGATGATCGCGAAGACGACGTTGAGGATCGTCGCGAACAGGCTGTCGGTGCCGACCTGGATCGTCCGCACCACGCCATACAGCACGGGGATGAGTCCTGCCCAGAGGATCTGCAGGGACATCTTGAACGCCAGCACGGCGGCGGCGGTGCCGACGTTCAGGAGGAACCAGATCCACGGCTCTCCCGCCGCGTGCTCCTCGCGACCCGCGGTGGCGATCGGCCACACCAGCAGCACGAGCGGGAACACCACGGCGAACACGCCCGCGCACGCTTTCACGGCGAGGCCGCTGCTCGCGGCGACCACCATCACGATCAGGGGAACGAACACGGTGACGACGAGGGCGACGCGCCACAGCTCGCCCTCCTGCTCGGAATTGATCGAGTTGAAGAACGCCTGAGCGCCGAGGATCGAGCAGCCGAAGCCGATCACCAGGCCGAGGATGCGCTCCATCCGAGCCTGCGAGAAGCGCTCGCTCCCCGCGGCGGTCGCCTCCCCCAGAGGGAGGACCGGCCGGAGCGGCACCGGACCGGGCAACGCAGGCTCAGGCGTCACCGTCACCCTCTGACACAAGTCCGTCCTCCATCGCGCGACGAAGCAGATCGACCTTCGTCGGCGCGGGGCGCCCCACTTCGATGTACTTCACCCGCACGCGAGTGATGTTCTCCTTCGCCGTCGAGTACGCGATGCCCAGCCGGTCGGCGACCGCCTTCAGCGGCAGGCCCGCCGCGTACAGGCGCAGCACGTCGCGCTCGCGCGCCGACAGCTGCGCGTCGGCGAACGCGCGGTCGCCGTCGACGGCGCTCGCCCATTCGACATTGTCGAGGGGCTCGCCGCGCGCCACGATGCGGATCGCGCGGATCACATCGTCGATCCGCGACGACTTGCTGACGACGCCGGCCGCCCCGGCGGCGAGCGCCTCACGCACCGCGGCCGGGCGGTCGGCGACGCTGTGGATGATCACCTGCGAGCCGTCGCGCACAAGACGCGCGACGTTCTCGGTGACCGTGGTGCCGTCGCCGAGAGTCAGATCGAGCACGACGACGTCGGCCGGGCCGGTGCGCGTCGCGGCGCGCCATTTCAGGTAGTCGGTGACCGTGTCGCCCGAGAACACGACCTCCTTGTTGGGGTCGCGACCGCACGCGGCCTCGAGGCCCAGGCGCACGGATTCGTGATCGTCGATGAAGGCGACACGAGTCATGCGCTCAGCCTAACGACTGACGTCCTGGCGAGTGAGCAGGACGAGCGCCTCGACATGATGCGAATGCGGGAACAGGTCGAAGCCGCGCACCTCCGCCGCCTCATAGCCGCGCTCGCGGAACGTCGCGAGGTCGCGCGAGAGCGCGACCGGGTCGCACGCGACGTAGGCGACGTGCGCCGGCGCCAGCGCCGACACGCGCTCCACGACCTCCCGTCCCGCTCCGGCGCGCGGCGGATCCAGCACGACGACGCCGCGCGACAGCCGAGCGCGCTCCGACGGGGATGCCGTCTCTTCGAGGTGCGCGAGCCAGCGGTCGACGCGTCCCGTCTCGGCGCGCGCACCCACCCAGTCCGCGAGGTTCGCGCCCGCGTGCTCGGTCGCCCGTGGATCCGACTCGACGGTGGTGATGCGTGTCGAGGGGCCGCCCACGGACGCCACCGCGGCGGCCAGCAGACCGACTCCCCCGTACAGGTCCAGATGCCACGCGTCGGGGTCGACGAGACCGGATGCCGTCGAGCCGGTGAGCGCGTCGGTCAGCGCGTCGGTGAGGGTCTGCGCCGCCAGGCGGTGCACCTGCCAGAACCCGCCCGCATCCACCCGGAACGGCCGTCCCGACACCGTCTCGACGACCGTCTCGTGCGCCGCTGGGTCGAGCACGGGCTTCGCCGCCCGCTGTGCGCCGCCGCGTCGCGGTGCACCGCGGCCGCCGCGCCCACGGCTCTGACGGTCGCCGCCGCTCTGGCGGCCGGCGGAGCGCGCGGCCTCCGGGCGCGAGATGACACGCACGCGTCCGTCGGACGGCAGCACGAAGTCGAGGCGCCCGGGCTCGGCCGAGCGCTGCGCGAGAGCCGCCGCCGCGATCTCCGCGACCGCGAGCGGATGGTCGTCCACCGCGATCACCCGGTGACTGCGCGCCGCGAAGGGGCCGATGCGACCGTCGGCGTCGACGTGCAGACTCACGCGCGTGCGCCAGCGCGTGGCATCCGGGCTCTCCTCGGCGACCACCCCGCCGTCGGCATCGCGTGCCGGACGCGGGCCCTCCATCGTGACGGGCAGGTCGAGGCCGCCGATGCGCTGCAGGGCGTCACGGATGACACGGGACTTGAGCTCACGCTGGTGATCGAGCGCGATGTGCCCGAAGTCGGCGCCGCCGGCACGCTCGCCGGGTGCGCGGGAGAGATCGGCCGCCGCCCAGACGTGCGGCCGGCGATGCTCCGAGGACTCGAGCACCTCGAGCGTCTCGCCGCGCCAGAAGGACTTGTGGTTCGTGTCCGTCAGCCGCACGCGCACGCGCTCGCCCGGAATCGCATCCGGCACGAAGACGACACGGCCGCCGCGGTCGGCGCTGTCTGCGTCGACGTGCCGGCCGATGAACACCCCACCGTGCGCGACGTCGGTGATGTCCAGTTCGATCTCGCTGTCGGGCGCCATCCTCCGACTCTCCCACATCCGTCTGCGGGCGCCTCGGAGCGAGAGCGCCCGGCGGTAGCGTGATGGGATGCGCGTGTGCCTCGCCTCCACCTCCCCCGCTCGTCTCATGCTCTTGCGTCAGTCCGGCATCGAGCCGCTCGCCCACGCCCCGCGCGTCGACGAAGACGCCGTCATCGCCGAGGTCGAGGCCGCCGAGGGGCGCGCCCTCGCCCCCGACGAGCACGTTCTCCTGCTCGCCCGCCGCAAGGCCGCCGACGTCGTCGCCGCACTCGCCGAGCACGACCCGGGGTTCGACGGTCTCGTGATCGGCGGCGACTCCATGTTCGAGATCGACGGGCAGGTGCTCGGCAAGCCTCACACCGCGGACGTCGCCACGGCTCGCTGGCATGCGATGCGCGGGCGCACGGGCGTCCTGCACTCCGGTCACTCGGTGTTCCGAGTGGCTCCGGGCGCCGACCCCGTCGAGGCGCACGCCGTCGCCGCTGCGTCCGTGACCTTCGCCGACGACGTCAGCGACGCGGAGATCGAGGCGTACGTCGCCTCGGGCGAGCCCCTGTTCGTGGCCGGCGCCTTCACGGTCGACAGCCTGGGCGGCGCGTTCATCACGCGCGTCGACGGCGACCCCTCGACGGTCGTCGGCATGTCGCTGTCGACGGTGCGCCGCCTGGCCGCGCAGCTGGGCGTGACGTGGACCGACCTGTGGAACCGGGTCTCCGCGTCCGACGCCGAGACGACGTCGTCCTCGTAGACTCTCGCTCACGATTCTGTCGTGACCTTGTGCGAATGATCCAAAGGATCGAGGGTCGGGCTGGGTAGGCTGGCATCCATGCCTCACATCGCCAAGGTCCTCATCGCGAACCGCGGCGAGATCGCCGTCCGTGTCATCCGCGCGGCCCGCGACTCCGGAAAAGCGTCCGTCGCCGTCTACGCCGACCAGGACCGCGACGCGATGCACGCCCGCCTCGCCGACGAGGCGTACGCCCTCGACGGCACCACCAGCGCCGAGACCTATCTGTCGATCGAGAAGATCCTCTCGGTCGCGCGCCGATCCGGCGCCGACGCCGTGCACCCCGGCTACGGCTTCCTCGCCGAGAACGCCGACTTCGCCCGCGCCGTCACCGCGGCCGGCCTCACGTGGATCGGCCCCTCACCCGAAGCCATCGAGGCGCTCGGCGACAAGGTCACGGCACGCCATGTCGCCGAGAAGGTCGGCGCTCCCCTCGCCCCCGGCACCCCGGGGCCCGTGTCGGGCGCCGACGAGGTCATCGCGTTCGCGAAGGAACACGGCCTGCCCATCGCCATCAAGGCGGCATACGGCGGCGGCGGACGGGGCCTCAAGGTCGCCCGCGAGCTCGACGAGGTCGCCGAGCTGTTCGAGTCGGCCACACGCGAGGCCATCACCGCCTTCGGCCGCGGCGAGTGCTTCGTGGAGAAGTACCTCGACAAGCCGCGGCACGTCGAGACGCAGTGCCTCGCGGATGCCGAGGGCAATGTCGTCGTCATCTCGACGCGCGACTGCTCGCTCCAGCGTCGCCACCAGAAGCTCGTCGAGGAGGCCCCTGCTCCGTTCCTCACCGACGAGCAGAACAGGATCCTCTACGACTCCTCGAAGGCGATCCTGAAGGAGGTCGGCTACGTCGGCGCGGGAACCTGCGAGTTCCTCATCGGCGCCGACGGCACCATCTCCTTCCTCGAGGTCAACACCCGCCTGCAGGTCGAGCACCCCGTCTCGGAAGAGGTCACGGGCATCGACCTCGTGCGCGAGCAGTTCCGGCTCGCCGAGGGCGGAGTGCTCGACTACGACGATCCCACCCCCGTCGGCCACTCGATCGAGTTCCGCATCAACGGCGAAGACCCGGGTCGCAGCTTCCTCCCGCAGCCGGGCCGCATCCACCAGTTCAAGACGTTCGGAGGCCCCGGCATCCGCCTTGATTCCGGTGTGACCGCCGGCGACAGCGTCTCCGGCGCGTTCGACTCGCTCCTCGGCAAGATCATCGTGTCGGGGCGCGACCGCGCCGAGGCCCTCGCGCGCTCCCGCCGCGCCCTCGACGAGTTCGAGGTCGCGGGGATGCCGACCGTCCTCCCCTTCCACCGCAAGGTGGTGCGCGACCCGGCGTTCACCGCCGAGAACGGCGAGTTCGGCGTCTTCACACGGTGGATCGAGACCGAGTTCGAGAACGACATCGCTCCGTGGGACGGCGAGCTGGAAGCCCCCGACGCCGGCGAACCGCGCCACACGGTCGTCGTCGAGGTGAGCGGCAAGCGCCTGGAGGTCAGCCTGCCCGACCGCATCGCGCAGGGTCCGGCCCAGACCGGCCGTCCCGCCGCTGTGCCGCCGTCGCGTCGCTCGCACGCGCCGACCGTCGTCGCGGGAGCCTCGGGCGACGCCGTGAAGTCCCCCATGCAGGCCACCATCGTCAAGGTCGCGGTCGAAGAGGGACAGCAGGTCGTCAAGGGCGACCTGGTCGTGGTGCTCGAGGCGATGAAGATGGAGCAGCCCATCCAAGCGCACAAGGACGGCGTCATCGGGTCGATCAACGCCGACCCGGGAACCACCGTTCCCGCCGGCCACCAGCTGCTCACCATCTCCTGAGACCCGCACGCGATGCCCTGAGCGCCGCTCGCGCTTCGCGCGACACGGGCCGACGGGGGCTGACCTGGACGACGCGACAGGTTACCGTGGGGCGATGAGACGACTTTCGTCGATCGTCCTCGCCGGCGCCGCCGCCGTGCTTCTCTCTGCCTGCGCGACAACGACCCCGTCGGTCGACCTCGATGCGGCACGGGACTGGGTCGAGGAGGTCGTCGAGGCGCAGTCCGACGGTCCGGGCGCCGCCGGGCACGCCGTCCTGCAGGTCGACGGCGAAGGCGACGAGGCGCCCGACGGGTCGGAGGAAGACGGCATCCGCCTCGACTTCGCCGCCTCCGCGAACGTCGTGCGCGCCGACGCCCGCTGCTACGGCGACGGGACGAACGTCGTCGAGGTCGGCGTGACCGTCTACTCCGAGAACGGGGCCGAGGCCTACTCGTACGGCCAGACGGTCGCGTGCGACAAGGAGGCTCACACCATCCAGCTGGGCGAGGGGATGCTGTCGTCAGCCGTGCTGATCGAGGCGACCGCAGACACGGCCACCTATGCGCACGTGACGATCATCGAGGAGCTGGTCGTCGAGCGGTGAACGCTGCCGACGCCGCGGAGCCGCAGGTCAGCTCATCGAGGTGTCGTCGCTGCCGACAAGGTGCATCGCACGCGTCGCGTCGGTGATCGATCCCGACAGCGACGGGAACACCGCGAACACGCGCGAGACCTGATCGACCGTGAGGCGGCGTTCCACGGCGATCGCGATCGGGTAGATGAGCTCCGACGCGCGCGGGCCGACGATGACACCGCCGAGCACCGTGCCCGACCCCTCGTGGGCGATGATCTTCACGAAGCCGTCCTTGATGCCCATCATCTTGGCGCGCGCGTTGGCCGCCAGCGGCAGCTTGTACACGTAGCCGTTGATGGCGCCGGACTCGATGTCCTTCTCCTGGCGACCGACGGTCGCGATCTCGGGTGCGGTGAAGATGTTCGCCGTGATGCGGCCCCGGTCGAGCGGGATGACGATGTCGCCCAGGGCGTGGAACACAGCCATGCGCCCCTGCATCGAGGCCACCGAGGCGAGCGGCACGAACGTCGTGCAGTCGCCCGCGGCGTAGATGTGGGGGACCGAGGTGCGGGCGACGCGGTTGACGCGGATGTGACCCGAGTCGGTCATCTGCACGCCCGCCTGCTCCAGGCCGATGTCGGCGGTGTTGGGGATGGAGCCGACGGCCATGAGGCAGTGGCTGCCTTCGACCGTGCGCCCGTCTGAGAGCGTCACGACGACGCCGTCGCCGACGCGCTCCACCTTCTCGGCGCGCGACTTGGACAGCACCGTCATGCCGCCGCGCTTGAACACCTTCTCGAGCAGGGTCGCCGCGTCGCGGTCCTCACCGGGCAGCACCTGGTCGCGGCTCGAGACGAGCGTGACCTGCGCGCCGAGGTTCATGTACGCCGAGGCGAACTCGGCGCCCGTGACACCCGAGCCGACGACGATGAGGTGGCTCGGCAGCGCCTTCATGTCATACAGCTGCGTCCACGTGAGGATGCGCTCGCCGTCGGGCAGCGCACTGGGCAGCTCGCGCGGCGAGGCGCCGACGGAGACGACGAGCGTGTCGGCCTCGACCCGATCGAAGTCAGTGCCGCCGGGGCCCGTCGAGACGACGACGGCGTGCGAGCCGTCGAGACGGCCGTGCCCCGAGACGATGCGCACGCCCGCCTCGACCAGGTGCGCGCGCATGTCGTCGGACTGCTGCCGCGCAAGCGACAGGAGCCGCTTGTTGACAGCGGCGAGGTTGATGGCGATCTCGGGCTTGAGCGGCTTGCCGGCCTCGGAGCGGGCGAACAGCTGCACTCCCAGATCGGATGCCTCGGAGATCGCGACGGCGGCGTCGGCGGTCGCGATGAGGCTCTTCGACGGGACGACGTCGGTGATGACGGCGGAACCGCCCACTCCCGCCCGTTCGACGAGCGTGACCTCGGCTCCGAGCTGCGCGGCGGCCAGCGCCGCTTCGTATCCGCCGGGTCCGCCGCCGAGGACGGCGACGCTCTGGGTGCGCTCGAAGCTCAAGGACATGTGCTCCATTGTCTCAGGCGAACGCGCGTCCCGCCGACCGCCGGCCCACGCCCCGCGCGGCCGGGTCGTCCTGGCACGGAATGCCGGAGGTTCCTAGAGTGGGTCCATGTCCGAAAACGTCCCTCATCCCCTCGACGAGCCCACCGCCGATCCGTTCGCCGTGGCCGCCGAAGCCGCCGCCGACATCGCCCGCCTCACGGGCGTCGAGAGGCACGACATCGCCCTCACGCTCGGAAGCGGATGGGGCAGGGCCGCCGACCTCATCGGCGAGACGACGGCGACGATCGCCGCCACGGAGGTGACCGGGTTCAGCCGGCCGGCCCTCGCCGGGCACGTCGGCTCGCTGCGCAGCATCCTGACGCCGCGGGGCCGGCGCGTGCTCGTGATCGGCGCGCGCACACACTACTACGAGGGCCACGGCGTGAGGCGGGTCGTGCACAGCGTGCGCACCGCCGCCGCGACCGGTGCGAAGACGATGGTTCTCACGAACGGCGCGGGCGGCATCAAGAACGCGTGGAAGCCCGGGCAGCCCGTGCTCATCAGCGACCACATCAACCTCACCGGCGCGTCGCCGCTGGAGGGGGCGACCTTCATCGACCTCACCGACCTCTACTCCCAGCGTCTGCGCGACCTGGCCCGCACGGTCGACCCGACCCTCGACGAAGGCGTCTACTGCCAGTTCCGCGGCCCCCAGTACGAGACGCCGGCCGAAGTGCGCATGGCCAAGACGATCGGCGGCCACATCGTCGGCATGTCGACGGCGCTCGAGGCGATCGCCGCGCGCCAGGCCGGCATGGAGGTGCTCGGCTTCTCCCTCATCACGAACATGGCCGCCGGCATCCAGACCACTCCCCTGAGCCACCAGGAGGTCATCGAGGCCGGACAGCAGGCGGAACCGGTGATCTCTGCCCTGCTGGCACGCGTGATCGGCGAGCTGTGATGAGCACCGCTGTCATCGATGCCGCCCGCGCCTGGCACGCGCAGGACCCTGACGAAGCCACCCGTGCAGAGCTCGCGCTCCTCATCGAGGCGGCCGACGGCGGCGACGCGGCGGCGATCGCCGAGCTCACCGACCGGTTCGGCACACGGCTCGCCTTCGGCACGGCCGGCCTGCGCGGACGCCTCGGGGCCGGGTCCAACCGCATGAACCGCGTTCTCGTGTCGCAGGCGGCCGCAGGCCTGGCCGCGTACCTGCTCGAGAAGGCGCAGCAGAGGGGGGATGCCGAGGCGCCGCTCGTCGTCATCGGCTACGACGGCCGCCGCAACTCCGACGTCTTCGCCCGAGACAGCGCCGAGCTGTTCGCCGGCGCCGGCCTGCGCGCCGTCCTGCTCCCCCGTCTGCTGCCGACGCCCGTCCTCGCCTTCGCGGTGCGTCACCTCGGAGCCTCGGCAGGCGTCATGGTCACGGCCTCCCACAACCCGCCCGACGACAACGGGTACAAGGTGTACCTCGGCGGCGCGGACGACGGCTCGCAGATCGTGTCGCCCGCCGACGCCGAGATTGCGGCCCACATCGAGGCGGTCGCCGCGACGACGACGGTGGACGCCCTGCCCCGCGGCGCCTACGACATCGCCGACGAGGCGGTCGTCGAGGCCTACGTGTCGGCGACCGCGACCGTCGCACCCGCCCCGGCCGGAGCGGCCGGCATGACCTGGGTCTACACGGCGATGCACGGCGTCGGATATGAGACGCTCGAGAAGATCCTCACGCGCGCGGGCTACCCGCATCCGGTCGTCGTCCCCGAGCAGATCCAGCCCGACCCCGCGTTCCCGACCGCCGCCTTCCCCAACCCCGAGGAGCCGGGAGCGATGGATCTGTCGTACGCGACGGCGAGCGCAGCGGGGGCCGAGTTCATCCTCGCGAACGACCCGGATGCCGATCGCCTCGCGGTCGCCGTGCCCGACCCGTCGGCACCCGAGGGATGGCGGCGGCTCACGGGGAACCAGGTGGGGCTGCTGCTCGGCTGGCGGGCCGCCCAGACGGCATCGAGCGGATCGCTCGCCTGCTCGCTCGTGTCGTCGCCCGGACTGCAGGCGGTCGCCGAGCACTACGGCCTCGACTTCCACGCGACGCTCACCGGGTTCAAGTGGATCTCGCGCGCGCCCGGCATCGTGTTCGGGTTCGAGGAGGCGCTCGGCTACCTCGTGAACCCCGCGACGGTGCGCGACAAGGACGGCATCTCGGCCGCTGTCGCCATGCTCGGCCTCATCGCCGAGGCGCGCGAGCAGGGCCGAGCGCTCACCGACGTCATCGCGCAGTTCCAGGACACGTTCGGGCATTTCGAGTCCGGGCAGGTGTCGATCCGCGTCGACGACCTCTCGGTCATCGGACGCATCATGAGCGCCCTGCGCGCCGCTCCGCCGTCACAGGTGGGCGGTGTCGCGGTCGAGCGCATCGACGACCTGCTCACGGGCGTCGACGGGCTCCCGCGCGGCGACGTGCTGCGGCTGTGGCTCGCCGACGGCTCACGGCTCATCGTGCGTCCGAGCGGCACCGAGCCGAAGCTCAAGGCGTACCTGGACGTGCGCGGCGACTCCGCCGCCGACGCCGAGGCGCGCCTGGCGGCTCTCGACGCCGGCACCCGGGCGCTGCTCGCCGCCGCGCAGGGCTGACGTGGCCCGAGCATCCGCCGCGCCGCACCCCCATTCTCAGTAGGCTCGACGAGTGCTCCTGACCGATCCCGTCACCCTTGCGTTCCCTCCCGGGACCCCGCCGCGGCCCGACGTCACGCTCGAGCCGCTCGGCCACCGCCACGCCGCCGATCTCACGGCCGCCCGCGAGGGACTCGAGTACGCCTGGTACACCGTCATCCCCGAGTCGGTCCCCGCCGAGATCGACAGCCGGCTCCGCCAGCGGGACGCCGGACGCATGAACCCGTGGGCCGTGGTCGCCGACGGCCGAGCCGTGGGCATGACGACGTTCTGCGGCATCGACCAGCCCCATCGCCGCGTCGAGATCGGCTACACCTGGCTGTCGCCCGCGGTGCAGCGCACGGGGGTGAACACGGCGGCGAAGCTGCTGCTGCTCACGCACGCATTCGAGACGTGCGACGTGATCGCGGTCGAGTTCCGCACGCACTGGCACAACCGCCAGTCGCGCGCCGCGATCGAGCGGCTCGGCGCCCGCCAGGACGGCGTGCTGCGCAATCACCGCATCGGACCCGACGGCTCGCTGCGCGACACGGTCGTGTACTCGATCCTGCCGCACGAGTGGCCCGGCGTCCGCCGCCACCTGCAGGCGCGGCTCGACCGGCCCTGACCGGCCGTCAGCCGTCGACGACGGCCACGAGCTCGTCGAGGAACGCGGCGAACGTCGTGCCCTTGCGCACGATCCGCTGAACGCTGTCACGCTCGCTGAACACCTCGACCAACTGCTCGAACACCGTCTGGAACGCCGCACGGTCCGACTCGCTGAAGGCGACCATCGCGACCACCTGCACGCGTCCCTCGCCCCAGGGGATCGACGGGTCGGCGATGCCGACGGCGATCGCGGTGCGGGTCGCCGTCATCCCGAGCGCGTGCGGCACGGCGAGCGCGTCGGTGAACGCCGTCGACGACAGCCGCTCGCGCTCGAGCGTGCGCTGCACGTAGTCGTCGTCGATGACGCCCGTCTCGACGAGAAGGCCGCCGAGCTTCGTGATGACGGCGTCCTCGCTCTCGTCGGGGCGCAGGCCATAGACGAACGCGTCGGGCACGAAGTACCGCTCGAGCTCGGCGCGCAGCCGCGCCAGGCGGCGCGCGCGGCGCACACGGCCGGCTGCCGCCTGCACGCGCTCGACGTCGGAATCAGTGAGGAACGGCTGGATGCGGACGAAGCGATCGCCCGACACCGGCGGGTCGATCGTCGTGAGCACGAGGTCGGTGTCGATCGCGGTCCAGTCCGGGTCGACGCGGGTCTCGACGCCGACGACGGTGACGGCCTGGCCGAGCGAGCGCGCGACGCTCGAGCGGAGAAGCTCGTGCAGCTCGTAATAGCCGGGGCAGACGATCGTCGCCGAGAGCAGGGTGTCGGCGCGGCGACTGCGCTCCAGACGCCCGCCGACGTGCATCGCGATGTAGGCGATCTCGTCGTCGAGCAGCGGCAGGCCGAGGAGCCCGCGCAGGCCGTCCGCGAGGAACACCGCGACTTCGAAGATCATGGGGTATGTGGTCTTGAGCGACCGCGTCAGCGGGTTGCGCGACCAGGCCTTCTCGCGGGCGCGCACGCGCAGGTTCTGCACGTGGAGCGCGAGGCGCAGCACGAAGTCCTCGTGGTCGATGTCGACCTGGAACTCGCTCGCCGCCCGCGCGACGACGTCGCGCACCGCGCGCTCCACATCGGGGTCGAGGCGGTCGCGGATGACGTCGACCGGCTCCCCCGCTCCGGGGGCGACGACACGGCTCTGCACGAGCGCCGCGAGGTGGCGCAGGTCGCCGGGGCCGAAGCGCACGCCGAGGTGGTCGATGCTCAGCCGGTCGATGATCTCCTCGATGCGCACCGCCGCCTCGCCGCCGCCCGCGAGCCCGGTCTCCTCGAGGGCGTGGTCGCGTGCGACACGGTCGGCGGCGATCGCGATGTGGGTCATGACGTCGCCGATGCCGAACTCGTTGACGAAGTAGCCGAGGCCGGTGAGCTCCGTCACCAGCTGCTCCTTGAACGGACCGAACGCAGCGGCGCCCAGCGAGTCCTCGCCGAGGGCCCGGCGAAGCGCCTCGACGTCGAACGCGCCGTCTTCCGTCTCGTCGTGCGCGAGGCGGCTGAGGAGGCGACGCTGGGCCATCTCGCTCCCCCGCAGGCGTGCGCGCGAGGCGGTGCGCTCCAGCACGAGCTCGGTGCCGCCGAGCAGCCCCCGCACGCGGGCGAGGTCGGCGTCGAGCGTCGCCGGGCTCACGTGGAACTCGTCAGCGGTCTCGAAGACGTCGATGCCGTCGGGGGCGGCGAGCACCGCGCGCACGAGCCGGTGGAGCCGGTCGCGCGGCGTGCCGGGCTCTGGCCCTCCCGCCCGTTGCGCGGCGACGGCATCCGGCCCCGCACGGTAGCCCTGCGGCCCTGACTCGATCGCGACGCCGTCGGCGACGCGCGCGTTGATGGCCGTCACGTAGGAGCGGATGCTGCGCGGCGTCACGCCGATCGCGTCGGCGAGCTCGGCGGCCGTGATCCACTCTGCTTCGCGCAGGAGCAGAGCGAGGACTCGATCCTGACGCGCTCTGCTCACCGGTCCAGTCTTTCACGGAGACGGCCGCAGACTTCCGGCCCCGCGGAAACAGGTGTGGTTGTCGGCTCCCAGGCGTTTCACAAGAATGAAGCGAAGGAGGCGGATCGATGAGGATCCTCGTGGTGTGCGGCGCGGGAGCGTCGAGCACATTCGTGGCACAGCGCGTCCGGCACGCGGCTCAGGCCCGTGGCCGCGACATCAGCGCGGTCGCAGGCACCGAGCAGTCGCTGCCGATCGACCTGGATGCCGCGGACGTCGTGCTCGTCGGCCCCCACCTGAAGCACGCGATCGAGCGCATCGAGCGAGACGCCGCCCTGCGGGGAGCACGGGTCGTCCTCCTGCCACCCGACATCTTCACCGACCTCGACGGCACCCGCACACTCGCGCTCGTCGATGCGGAACTGAACGCACAACACCTGGACCCAGCACAGCGAGAGGAGCACTCATGAGCGGAGTGTCACGGACCATCCGGATCGGATCCTCGAACGGGCTCCACGCGCGCCCCGCGAAGCTGTTCGCCCAGGCGGTGAAAGACGCCGGCATTCCGGTCACCGTCGCGAAGGGCTCAGGCGCACCCGTCAACGCCGCGAGCATCCTCGGCGTCATCTCGCTCGGCGCCGAGAAGGGCGACTACGTGACCCTCACCGCGGAGGGCGACAACGCCGAGAGCGTGCTCGACACGCTCGCCGAGCTGCTGACGACCGACCACGACGAATAAGCACCACCCGTCGAAGAGCACCACAAGGAGATCTCCGTCATGAGCGAACTGCGAGGCGTCGGCATCGGACTGGGCGTGGCCCAGGGTCCGGTGGCGCGGATGGCCGAGCCCCTGCCCGCCCCCGAGGACGTGCCCAGCGCCCGCACCCCCGACGAGGAGCTCGCCCGCGTGCGCGAGGCGGTCGCCGCGGTCGCCCGCGAGCTCGAGGAGCGCGGTTCGCAGGCCGGCGGCCTGGCCCGCGAGGTGCTCGAGGCGCAGGCCATGATGGCGGAGGACCCGACCCTCGACCAGGAGGTGTCGGCCCGCGTCGACGCCGGCAAGACCGGCGAGTTCGCCGTCCACGACGCGTTCGCCACCTTCCGCGACACGCTCGCGGCCATGGGCGGCTACCTCGGCGAGCGCGCCGCCGACCTGGATGACGTCGCCCAGCGCGTCATCGCCCGCCTGCAGGGCTCGCCGGCCCCCGGCATCCCCGACCCGGGCCACCCTTTCGTGCTCGTCGCGAAAGACCTCGCCCCCGCCGACACGGCGCTCCTCGACCTGGACAAGGTCCTCGCCCTCGTGACGACCGACGGCGGCCCCACGTCGCACACCGCGATCCTCGCCCGCGAGAAGTCGATCGTCGCGGTCGTCGGCGCGGCTGACGCCAAGGGCCTCGAGGACGGCGAGACGGTGATCGTGGATGCCGCCCGCGGGGTCATCACGACGCAGCCCAGCGACGAAGACCTCGCCCAGGCCCAGCACCGCGCCGACGCGCGCGCGGCTGCGGCATCCGCCCCCATCACGCCCGGCGCCCTCGCCGACGGCACCGCCATCCCGCTGCTGGCGAACCTCGGCAAGCCGGGCGGCGCCGAAGAGGCCGTCGCCCTCGGAGCGGAGGGGGTGGGCCTGTTCCGCACCGAGTTCCTCTTCCTCTCGGCGACGCAGGCGCCGACCGTCGACGAGCAGACGAAGGCCTACACCGAGCTGCTGAAGGCGTTCCCGGGCAAGAAGGTCGTCGTGCGCGCCCTCGACGCGGGCGCCGACAAGCCGCTCGCGTTCCTCAACGACGCGCACGAGGAGAACCCCGCCCTGGGCCTTCGCGGGCTGCGCGCGCTGCGCGCCAGCGAAGACATCCTGCGCGAGCAGCTCACGGCCCTCGCGCAGGCGGATGCCGCGACCGACGCCGACCTGTGGGTCATGGCCCCCATGGTGTCGACCGTCGAAGAGACCGAGTACTTCGTGGGCCTCGCCCGCGAGTACGGCATCAAGACGGCCGGCGTCATGGTCGAGGTGCCGTCGTCGGCTCTTCTGGCCGACAAGGTGCTCGCGGTCGCCGACTTCGCCTCGATCGGCACCAACGACCTGACGCAGTACACGCTCGCCGCTGACCGGCTGCTCGGCTCGGTCGCAAGCTTCCAGGACCCGTGGCACCCGGCCGTGCTCCAGCTCATCAAGCTGACCGGCGACGGCGGCAAGGCCAACGGCAAGCCGGTCGGCATCTGCGGTGAGGCCGCCGCCGACCCGCTGCTGGCGGTCGTGCTCGTCGGCCTCGGGGCGTCCACCCTGTCGATGGCGCCCACGGCCCTGGCCGATGTGCGCGCGACGCTTCTGCAGTACAGCCGCGAAGATGCCGAGCGCATCGCCGCGGCTGCCATCGCCGCGCCCGACGCGGCATCCGCCCGCGCTGCAGCCCAAGCCGCAGCCGGAATCTCCGCCTGAGTGCGGCCAACCCGAAGGAGAGCAACGAAATGACAACGGAGTCAGCCCCCGTCACCGGGGTGAACCGTGCACGCGTGGGGGTGCAGCGCTTCGGCGCCTTCCTCGCCGGCATGATCATGCCGAACATCGCGGCGTTCATCGCCTGGGGTCTCATCACCGCCCTCTTCATCCCGAACGGATGGGTCGGCGTCGAGAGCCCCGTCGAATGGCTGCGATGGAGTGGAAGCGAGCAGCTGTCGGGTCTCGTCGGCCCGATGATCACCTACCTCCTGCCGCTGCTGATCGCCAACATGGGCGGCCGCATGGTCTACGACGTCCGCGGCGGCGTGGTCGCCACGATCGCGACCATGGGCGTCATCGTCGGCACCGACATCCCGATGTTCCTCGGCGCCATGATCATGGGCCCGCTCGCCGCGTGGCTCACGAAGAAGATGGACGGTCTCTGGGAGCACAGGATCCGCCCCGGGTTCGAGATGCTGGTCAACAACTTCTCGGCCGGCATCCTCGGCATGCTCCTCGCGATCGCCGGATACTACGTGTTCGGTCCGCTCGTGAAGTGGCTGAGCGACGGCCTCGGCGCCATCGTCGACTGGCTCGTGCAGTACGGCCTCCTGCCGCTGCTGAGCATCATCGTCGAGCCCGCCAAGGTGCTGTTCCTCAACAACGCCATCAACCACGGCGTCTTCACGCCGCTGGGCACGCAGCAGTCGACCGAGACGGGACAGTCGATCCTGTTCCTCGTCGAGGCCAACCCCGGCCCCGGCCTGGGCATCCTGCTCGCGTTCTCGATCTTCGGCGTCGGCGCCGCGCGCGCATCGGCGCCGGGTGCGATCATCATCCAGTTCCTCGGCGGCATCCACGAGATCTACTTCCCGTACGTGCTCATGAAGCCGATCCTCATCCTCGCCGCCATCGGCGGTGGCATGACGGGCGTCGCCACGAACGCGCTCTTCCAGTCGGGCCTTCGGGCGCCGGCCGCTCCGGGAAGCATCTTCGCGGTGCTCATCCAGACGCCTGCGGGCAGCTTCATCGGGGTGATCCTGTCGGTGATCCTCGCCGCTGTCGTGTCGTTCCTGATCTCCGCGGTGATCCTCCGCGCCTCGCGCAAGAAGGACCTCGCGGCCGAGGGCGACGGCTTCGAAGACGCCATCGCGCGCACCGAGGCGAACAAGGGCAAGGAGTCCGACGCCCTCGCGGGTCTCCGTGCCAGCTCGGCCGGGGCCGCCGCCGGTGCCGCGACCGCGGGCGCGACCACCCAGACGATCAAGAACATCGTGTTCGCGTGCGACGCGGGCATGGGGTCGTCGGCGATGGGCGCGAGCGTCCTGCGGAACAAGATCAGGAAGGCCGGCGTCGAGGACGTCACGGTCGTCAACAAGGCGGTCGCCAACCTGGACGGCACCGAGGACCTGGTCATCACGCAGCAGCAGCTGACCGACCGGGCCCGCTCGAAGAACCCGGATGCCGTGCACGTCTCGGTCGACAACTTCATGAACTCGCCGAAGTACGACGAGGTCGTGAAGCTGGTCGTCGACCAGCACGAGACGGGCGCGTAGCCTCGAGAGACCGCTGCGGGGCTGGGCAAGCGCGATGCGCCCGGCCTCGCAGCCCCCGACCGGGGAACGAACGACAGACGCAGAACGCAGAAGAGGAGAGACGCCATGGCACGTGAAGTCCTGAACGTCGGGCAGGTCCGCATCCACCCGGGATCCGCTACCCGCGAGGAGGCGATGAAGGAGGCCGCTGACATCCTCGAAGCCGCCGGCGCCGTCACGCACGCGTACTTCGACGCGATGCAGCAGCGCGAGGAGACCGTCTCCACCTACATGGGCAACGAGCTCGCGATCCCGCACGGCACCAACGAGACCAAAGACACGATCCTCGAGTCGGCGCTCTCGTTCGTGCGCTACGACGGAGGGGTCGACTGGGACGGCAACCCCGTCACATTCGTCGTCGGCATCGCCGGCAAGGGCGACGAGCACCTCGAGATCCTGTCGCAGATCGCGCTCGTCTTCTCCGACGAAGACGAGGTCGCGCGCCTGAAGGCCGCCCAGAGCCCCGAGGACCTGTTCGGGCTCCTCTCGTCGGTGAACCACTGACGGGCCGGTGAATCAGCGATGAAGGCCGTCCACTTCGGCGCCGGCAACATCGGCCGCGGATTCGTCGGACTCCTGCTCCACGAAGGAGGCTACGAACTGGTGTTCTCCGACGTCGCCGCTCCCCTCGTCGACGCGATCAACGCCACCGACTCCTACACCGTGCACGCCGTCGGCGACGGCGGCTCTGACACGGTCGTCACCGGCTTCCGCGCGATCAACAGCGCGACCCATCCCGACGAGCTGGTCGAGCAGATCGCGACCGCGAACGTCGTCACGACCGCTGTCGGACCCACGGTCCTCAGGTTCGTCGCTCCCCCGATCGTCGCCGGGCTCGCCCTGCGCGACCCGTCGGCGCCGCCGCTGCAGATCATGGCGTGCGAGAACGCGATCAACGCCACCGATCTGCTGCGCGACGAAGTGCGCGAGCAGGCCGGCGACGCATGGGACGCCCTCTCCGGGCGCGCTGTCTTCGCCAACACCGCCGTCGACCGCATCGTGCCCGCCCAGCCCGAGGGAGCAGGCGTCGACGTCACCGTCGAGCCCTTCTACGAATGGGCGATCGAACGGCATCCGTTCGGCGACGAGCCGCCCGTCATCCCGGGCGCCCACTTCGTCGACGATCTCGCGCCCTACATCGAGCGAAAGCTCTTCACCGTCAACACCGGGCACGCCACGACCGCCTACTTCGGCGCCGAGGCCGGCATCGAGAAGATCTCCGACGCGCTGGCCGACGAGGCGATCTCGGCGCGCGTCGCCGCCGTGCTCGCCGAGACCTCCGCGCTGCTGGTCGCCAAGCACGGGCTGGATGCCGGCGAGCTCGCCGACTACCGGGCGACGATCCTGCGACGGTTCGCCAACCCCGCCCTCCCCGACACCGTCGGGCGGGTCGGCCGCCAGCCGCTGCGCAAGCTGTCTCGCCACGAGCGCTTCGTCGGTCCCGCCGCCGAAGCCGCCGAGCGCGGGCTCGACGTGGGCGCGCTGCTGTCGGCGATCGCCGCCGCCCTCCGTTTCGACGACCCGGCCGACGAGCAGTCGGTGGAGCTCCAGCGCCGGCTGCGCGACGAGCCGGCCGACGAGCTCACGGCATCCGTCACGGGCCTCGAACACGACCACCCGCTGTACCCGCTCGTGCGCGAAGTGGTGGAGGAGCGTCAGTCGGAGCTCACGGCAGGCTGAGCCCGACCGCTGACCGCGGCAGGGCGAGCGCGAGCGGCTCCGACCGGTCGGCAGCGACGCACGGAGGCGTCACGCGGCGCACGTAGACTGTGCGCCCGTGACCCTCGTCCTCGCGGCCCTCGCCGCCTTCGTCGCCGCCGTCATCCAGCGCATCACAGGGCTCGGCTTCGTGCTCGTTCTGATCGGCCCCGTCGTGCTCGCATACGGCGCGCTCGAAGGCGTGACCGTCGGCGTGCTGCTCGCACTCGTCGCCTCTCTGTCGGCGCTCCCCCTCGTCTGGCGCGAGATCGAGTTCGGGCGGGCGTGGCGGCTCATCTGGCCCGGACTCATCACAGCCCCCGCGGGCGCGCTCGTCGTGCAGCTGCTCCCGGACGCGGCCATGCTGCTCCTGGTCGCGGCGATGGCGTTCTTCGCCCTCCTGGCCGGTCACCTGCCGTCGCTGTCGACCGCACTCACCGGACGCTCCGGCGCGATCGCCGCCGGAGCCGGGGCCGGCTTCATGCACGTCACCAGCGGGCTGTCGGGCCCGCCGCTGGCCGCCCACGCGGTCGGCGACGACTGGCCGCAGCGCTCGTTCGCGGCATCCGTGCAGCTCATCTTCGCCGCACTGAGCCTCGTCTCCGTCGCCCTGCGCGGACTGCCGACCCTCCCTCTCGTCGACGTCGGCACGCTCGTCGCCGCCACCGTGGCGGGAATCCTCGCCGGCACCGCGCTCACCCGATTCGTCCCAACGCGAGCCGCCCGCATCGCGATGCTCGCGATTGCCTGGGCAGGCGCGGTCGTCGTGCTCACCCGCGGCATCCTGACACTCATCGGCGTCGCCTGATTCCGCATTCCAGTTAGCAGCCGATAACATCGGCTCACGTCGGCATCCGACACGAAGGAGTGCCTGGGGAATGCACGCTGGGGACACACGCGAGCGCCGTTACGCGATCATCGGCGCCGGCCCGTCCGGGCTCTCCGCCGCCCGCGCGCTGCAGCGCGAAGGTCTCGCGTTCGACGGCTACGAGGCCTCGAGCGGCGTCGGCGGGCTCTGGGACATCGACAACCCCCGCTCGACCATGTACGAGTCCGCGCACCTCATCTCATCGCGCACGACCACCGAGTTCACAGAGTTCCCGATGGACACGACGGTCGACTACCCCGGCCACCGCGAGCTCATCCGCTACTTCCGCGCCTACGCCGACCACTTCTCCCTCACCGAGCGGTTCCGCTTCGACACCGCCGTCACCCGGCTCGAGCCGGGCGAAGACCGCACCTGGGAGCTGACGGCAGCGGGGCCCGACGGAGAGATCCGCGAAGTCTACGACGGCGTCATCATCGCCAACGGCACGCTCGCCGAGCCGAACATCCCCCGCTTCGACGGCGAGTTCACCGGAGAGCTCCTCCACACGAGCGCATACAAAGACGCACGTCAGCTCGCCGGACGACGCGTTCTCATCATCGGGGCCGGCAACTCCGGCTGCGACATCGCCGTCGACGCCGTGCACCACGCGGCATCCGTCGACATGAGCGTGCGACGCGGCTACTACTTCGTGCCGCGCTACCTCTTCGGCCGCCCCGCCGACACCCTCAACCAGGGGCGTCCGCTCCCGCCGCGCATCAAGCAGTTCGTCGACACGCGGGTGCTGCGCGCCTTCACCGGAGACCCCGCGCGATTCGGATTCCCCAAGCCCGACTACCGCATCTACGAGTCGCACCCCATCGTCAACACCCTCATCCTCAACCACCTCGGTCAAGGCGACCTGCGCATCCGCGCCGACGTCGAGCGGTTCGACGGCCCCACGGTCCGATTCCGCGACGGCAGCGCAGACGACTACGACACCGTGCTGCTCGCCACCGGCTACAGACTCGACTACCCCTTCGTCGACCGCGCCCACCTGCACTGGACCGGCATGGCGCCCCGCCTCTTCCTCAACATCTTCCCGCCGTCGTTCAACGGCCTGTACGTCACCGGAATGGTCGAGGCGTCGGGTCTGGGATGGCAGGGCCGCTACGAGCAGGCGGAGCTCATCGCCGCCTACCTCACCGCCGAACAACGCGCCCCGGAACACGCCTCGCTGTTCCGCCGCCGCGTCAACCGCCCCTGGCCCGACCTCACCGGCGGCTACCGCTACCTGGGGCTCGAGCGCATGTCGTACTACGTCAACAAAGACGCGTACCGCACCACCGTGCGCGACATGATCGCCACCCTGCGCTCACCCTCCCGAACCCTCACGAAGAAGTGACGACATGAATCCCGACGACGTCCTGCTCAACTTCAATCCCGGCACGCTCCTGATCCTCAACGTCGTGCTCGGGCTCATCATGCTGGGGATCGCCCTCGACACGACCCTCGATGACTTCAAGGTCGTCGCGCGAAAGCCCAAGCCGTTCATCATCGGCATCCTCGCCCAGCTGATCGTGCTGCCCGCGGTCACCTTCCTGCTGACGCTCGTGCTGCCCGTCACTCCGTCGATGGCGCTCGGCATGATCCTCGTGGCCTGCTGCCCGCCCGGGAACATCTCCCAGGTGCTCACGCACCGCGCGGGAGGCAACGTTGCGCTGTCCGTCTCGATGACCGCCGTCGCCAACCCGCTCTACATCGTCGCGCTGCCCCTCTCCGTCGCGTTCTGGGGCGCGCTGCACCCCACCGCGCGCGACCTGCTGAAGACCGTCGAGCTCAACCCGTGGCAGATGCTGCTCGACGTCTTCCTCATCATCGGCGTGCCGTTCCTCATCGGCCTCGCGCTCCGATCGCGCCTGCCACGCTTCGCCCAGCGCGTGCAGCCGTTCGTGAAATGGTTCTCGCTGCTCGCGCTCCTCGGCTTCATCGTCGCCGCCCTCGCCGGCAACTGGGCCATCTTCATCGCGTTCCTCGGCGTGATCCTGCTCGTCGTCACGATCCACGACGCCGTCGCCCTCGCGATCGGCTACGCGACCGCCAGCCTCGGGGGCATGGGCACCCGGGAGCGCAAGGCACTCACCTTCGAGGTGGGCATCCGCAACGCCGGACTCGGACTCGGGCTCGTGTTCGCCTTCTTCGGCGGGCTCGGCGGCATGGCGATCGTCGCCGGCTGGTGGGGCATCTGGGACATCATCGCCGGCCTCATCGTCGCCGGCCTGTGGTCCCGGCACACGCGCCGCCGCACCGGCTCCCCCAAGGGCGACGCCACCCACCACAGCGCCGCCGAGGCGGTCGCATGACCGCGCCGTCCGCACGACGTCGCGTGTTCATCACGGGCGGCGCCGGGTTCCTCGGCACGCACGTCGCCGCCGCGCTCGCACAGCATCCCCTCGTCGACCTCGTCGTCGCCGGCGACGTGCGTCCGCCCGCGAACCCGCAGCCCGGCGTCAGCTACGAGACCTGCGACGTCACGCAGCCCGGTGCCCTGGAGCCGCTCCTGCGCGCCCACGGCATCGACGTCGTCGTGCACCTCGCCGCGATCGTCAGCCCCGGGCGCGATCACGACCTCGAATACCGCGTCGACGTCGAAGGGTCACGCCTCGTGCTCGACGCCTGCGTCGCCGCCGGCGTGCGACGCATCGTCGTGTCGTCGTCCGGCGCCGCCTACGGCTACCACGCCGACAGCCCCGAGTGGCTGCGCGAGAGCGACCCCATCCGAGGCAACGACGAGTTCCCCTACGCCCGGCACAAGCGACTCGTCGAGGAGATGCTCGCCGAGAGCCGCGAACGGCATCCGGAACTCGAGCAGGTCGTGTTCCGCATCGGCACCATCCTGGGTCCGACCGTGCGCAATCAGATCACGGCCCTCTGGGACAGCCGCCGCATCCTCGCCGTGCGCGGCTCCGACTCGCCCTTCGTGTTCATCTGGGTCGACGACGTCGCCGCCGCGATGGCACGCGCGGCCACCGACGGCCCGGCCGGCATCTACAACGTCGCCGGCGACGGCCGCATGCCGGTGCAGGAGATCGCGGCGCGCCTCGGCAAGCGCACCCTCACGGCGCCCGCCGGACTGCTCGCAGCCGCGCTGCGCATCGGGCGGGCGCTGCGTCTCACGGTGCACGGGCCCGAACAGGTCGGCTTCCTCCGCTACCGGCCCGTGCTCGCGAACGACGCCCTCAAGGACGACTTCGGCTACATCCCGGAGAAGAGCACGCGGGAAGCCTTCGAGGCCTACCTCGCGACCCACCCCGGCGTGGCCCGCCGCTGACCTTCCGCTGACCCGTCCGCTCTCGTCGGGCTCGCCCGTCCGACGGCACGTGCACAACTCCGGAGATCTGCCTCCGCGACCGGCGATTCGCGGCGCTCCTCGCCGCTCGCTACCGACCTCTCCGGAGTTGTGAACGGCCGCCGCGCAGTCCCCCGGTCGGCCCCGCCGCCGAACCCCATCTCCGACCGCCGGAGGCCGCCTCCCCTTTCGACCGCCGCCCCTCCTCACGTGCCGCCATCGCACGTTCACAACTCCGGAGATCTGCCTCCGCAACCGGCGATTCGCGGCGCTCCGCGCCGGTCGCTGCCGACTTCTCCGGAGTTGTGAACGGGCCGCCGCGCGGTTCCCCGGTCGGCCCCGCCGCCGAACCCCATCTCCGACCGCCAGAGGCCGCCTCCCCTTTCGACCGCCGCCCCTCCTCACGTGCCGCCGCCCCACGTTCCCAACTCCGGAGATTCGGCGCCCCCGCGGCTCGTGGGCGCCCTACGCGTCCGGCCCGCAGCGTCTCTCCGGAGTTGTGAACCGCGGCGGCCTCTCCCCACCCGCGACCGCGAAGCGATCTGTCCACAGGACCCCGCCGGGACAGTCAGGCCAGCCGCCGCTGGCGTCAGGCTTCGCGGATGAATCCCCGGTCGCTCGAGTTCCGTCCGTCCCGACCTGCACCCGTCCTGCCGGAGAACGTGCCGCCGAGACTGTGGTCGCGGGCGGAGCTTCGGCGTGGCGGAGCGACCCCACGAGACCTCACGACCGCGGTGCGCAGCGGACTCCTGCTGCGGCCGAGGCGAGGCGCCTACCTGCCGAGCGGCACCGACCCACAGGTCGTCGAAGCCGTGCGCTGCCGCGGCCGCATCGACTGCGTGACGCTCCTCCGCAGGCTGTCGGTGTTCGCCGTCGACGACCGCCGGCTTCATATGCAGATCGATCCTCATTCCACCCGGGTCGCTGAGCCGGACGCATCCACGGTGAGGCACTGGCGTTCCACCGGGAGCGCAGATGACGCGACCGTCACCTCCCTCGTCGAGGCGCTCGTGCAGGCGGTCCGCTGTCAGCCGCCGCGGGTCGCGATCGCGACACTCGACAGCGCCTGGAACGTGGGCCTCCTCGACGAGGAGAGTCTCTCCGAGGTCTTCGAGGCGCTTCCGCTGCCGCACCGCCGCTTGCGGAACCTGCTCGACCCGCGCGCCGAGTCGGGGATCGAGACGCTTGTCCGCCTCATCCTGCGCAGCCTCGGATGCCACGTCGAGCTGCAGGCCGCGATCCCCGACGTCGGCTTCGTCGACCTGCTCGTCGACGGCTGGCTGATCGTCGAGTGCGACAGCCGTGCCTACCACGGCAGCTGGGATGACCACAGGACCGACCGCCGCCGACGCTGCAGCGGTCGCACAGGGATTCACGACCGTGAGGCTCCTCGCGGAGGACGTGCTGCACCGCCCCGAGTGGGTGCGCGAGGCACTCCAGCGGGCGTTGAGCCACCGCCCGGTTCACAACTCCGGAAAACGGCGCACCCGGCGGTCGTGACGGCGGCGCTCAGCCCCGCCGGGACGAGATCTCCGGAGTTGTGAACGCCAGTGGGCAGCGCGTCAGCGGTCGAAGCCCTCGGCGATCAGCTCGATGAGCTCCTCGCGCTGCTCGATCGACAGGAAGGCCCCGGCGGCCGCGTTGAGCTGGAAGGCCTCGAGGTCATCGAGCGTGTACTCGAACGTCTCGGCCAGCAGCGCCAGTTCGCGTGTCAGCGACGTGCGGCTCATCGTGCGGTTGTCGACGTTCACGGTCACCGAGAATCCGAGCTGGTACAGCAGGTCGAAGGGGTGGTCCTCGAGGGCGGTGCCCCAGCGCGAGATCGCTCCCGTCTGCAGGTTCGACGACGGCGACAGCTCGAGCGGGATCTCCCGGTCACGCACCCAGTGGGCGAGGTCGCCGAAGGTCACGAAGGTCTCCTCGCCCTTCTGCGACACGACCTCGAGGTCCTCCGCGATGCGCACGCCGTGGCCCAGGCGCAGTGCGCGGCCGTCGATGAGCGCCGACCGGATGGAGTCGATCCCGGCGGCCTCCCCCGCGTGCACGGTCACGGGGAAGAACTCGGATGCCAGGTAGTCGAACGCGGCACGGTGCTTCGACGGCGGGAAGCCGTCTTCGGGGCCGGCGATGTCGAAGCCGACGGCGCCGCGGCCGCGGAACGCGACCGCGAGCTCGGCGATCTCGAGGGAGCGGTCGGTGTGACGCATGGCGGTGATGAGCTGACCGACGCGAATGTCGCGGCCGCGCGCCTCGGCGGCATCCTCGCCCTCCTCGATGCCGTCCTGCACGGCCTCGACGACCTCTTCGAGGCTCAGGCCGCCCGCGAGGTGCTGCTCAGGGGCCCATCGCACCTCGCCGTAGATGACGCCGTCTTCCGCGAGGTCCTCGACGAACTCCCTCGCGACGCGCTGGAGCCCTTCGCGGGTCTGCATGACGGCGGTCGTGAGGTCGAATGTCTTCAGGTACTCGACGAGCGAGCCGGAGTCGCTCTTCTCCTCGAACCAGTCCGCGAGGTCGGCGGGGTCGGTTTCGGGCACTTCGATGCCGGCGGCGTCGGCGAGCTCGATGATCGTCTGGGGGCGGAGCGCGCCGTCGAGGTGATCGTGGAGCGACACCTTCGGCAGCGACCGGATGGAGACCCCTTCGAGCTTCGCGTCGCCGTGCTGGTCGATGGCCATGATTCTCCTGAGTTCGGGATCCGTCGTGCGGATCAGGCGGTGATGCGTTCGAGCACCAGCGGGGTGGCCGCGGGGGCTTCGTCGGAGATCTCCCATGCCCCTTCGAGCGCGTCGAGGGCGCGGGAGAAGCGCTTGTCGTCGTCGGCGAGCAGGGTGAACACCGGCTGACCCGCTGTGACGGCGGCGCCGGGCTTGACGTGCAGGTCGATGCCGGCGGCGTGGATGACGGGGTCCTGCGCGCGGGCGCGGCCGGCGCCGAGGCGCCAGGCGGCGATGCCGAACGGGAGGGCCTCCATGCGCGAGATCACGCCGTCGCGCTCGGCGACGATCGTGTGGGTCTCCCGGGGCTGCGGGAGCGGCGCGTTGGGGTCGCCGTCCTGCGCGCGGATCATGGCGCGCCACGTGTCCATCGCGCGGCCGTCCTTGAGGGCCGCTTCGACGTCGGCGTCGGGCTGACCGGCGAGCGCGAGCATCTCGCGGGCGAGCGCGACGGTGAGCTCGACGATGTCGGCGGGTCCGCCGCCGGCGAGCACCTCCACCGATTCGCGAACTTCGTTGGCGTTTCCGATCGCCAGCCCCAGCGGGGTGTTCATGTCGGTGAGGAGCGCCGTGGTCGCGACGCCGGAGTCGGTGCCCAGGGCGACCATCGTGCGGGCGAGCTCGCGCGCCTTGTCGACGTCGCGCATGAACGCGCCCGAGCCGAACTTGACGTCGAGGACGAGCGAGTCGGTGCCCTCGGCGATCTTCTTCGACATGATGCTCGACGCGATGAGCGGGATCGCCTCGACGGTGCCGGTGACGTCGCGGAGCGCGTACAGGCGCTTGTCGGCGGGGGCGAGTCCGGAGCCGGCTGCGCAGATGACGGCGCCCACGTCGCGCAGCTGCGCGAACATCTCGTCGTTCGACAGCGCCGCCCTCCAGCCGGGGATCGACTCGAGCTTGTCGAGCGTGCCGCCCGTGTGACCCAGGCCGCGGCCCGAAAGCTGTGGCACGGCGACGCCGAAGGATGCCACGAGCGGCGCGAGCGGCAGAGTGATCTTGTCGCCGACGCCTCCGGTGGAGTGCTTGTCGACGGTGGTCTTGCCGAGTCCGGAGAAGCTCATCCGCTCCCCGGAGGCGATCATGGCGTCGGTCATGACGCGGATCTCGTCGCGGGTCATGCCGTTGAGCAGCACGGCCATGGCGAACGCGGCCATCTGGGAGTCGGCGACGTATTCGCGCGTGTATGCGTCGATCATCCAGCGCAGCGCGTCGTCGGGGACTGCTCCCCCGTCGCGCTTCGTGCGGATGATGTCGACGGCGTCGAACGGCTCGACGGCCGACTCGGAGGCATGTCCGGTCATCGGGCGTCCTCGAGGTCGCGCGGGCCGAAGGCGTCGGGCAGCACTTCGTCGATCGTCCGGATGCCGGACACGGTCTCGAGCAGCATCCCCGGGATCGCGAACTCGTACAGCAGCTGGCGGCAGCGTCCGCACGGCATGATGGTCGCGCCGTCGTTGTTGACGCAGACGAACGCGACGAGCTGGCCGCCGCCGCTCATGTGGAGGTCGCCTACGAGCGCGCACTCGGCGCACAAGCCCACCCCGTACGAGGCGTTCTCGACGTTGCAGCCCGACACGATGCGCCCGTCGCTCACGAGGGCGGCCGCCCCGACGCGGTAGCGCGAGTACGGCGCGTAGGCGCGCTGCATCGCCTCGGTGGCGACGTGGCGGAGATGGTCCCAGTCGATATCGGTCATGTCATCCCTTGATGTACGGCTTGCCGGATGCCGCCGGCCCTCGGATCTGCCCCGCGAAGCCGGCGACCGCGAGGATCGTCACGACGTAGGGCAGCATGAGCATGAACTCGCTGGGGATCGGCGTCTTGAGGATCGTCAGCAGGTTCTGAAGGTTGGTCGCGAAGCCGAAGAGCAGCGCGGCGAGCGACGCGCGGATCGGGTCCCAGCGGCCGAAGATGACGGCCGCGAGGGCGATGAAGCCGAGGCCCGCGGTCATCTCCTTGCCGAACTGCGGCACCGACACGAGCGTGAAGTACGCGCCGCCGATGCCGGCGATGACACCGGCGAGCGACACGTTCCAGAAGCGTGTCGGGTTGACCTTGATGCCGACGGTGTCGGCCGCCTGCGGGTGCTCTCCGACGGCGCGCAGGCGCAGGCCCCAGCGTGTGCGGTAGAGGCCCCACGCGACGAGCGCGACGGTCACGAACATCAGGTAGACGATGAAGGTCTGGTTGAACAGCACCGGGCCGATGATGGGGATGTCGGCCAGGAGCGGGATGCGGATGCTCTCGAAGCGCACGGGGCGGTTGAGCTCGCTCTCGTTCGGCACGAGGAGGGCGCCGTAGAGGAATCCCGTGAGGCCGGTGACGAGGACGTTGAGGACGACACCGACGATCACCTGGTCGACGAAGTACTTGATCGCGAACGCCGCCAGCACGAGCGAGACGAGCACGCCGCCGATCATGGCGCCGATGAGGCCCACGAACGGGTTGCCGGTGATGCTCGACAGCAGCGCGGCGGCGAACGCGCCGAGCAGCAGCTGCCCCTCGATCGCGACGTTGACGACGCCGGCCCGCTCGCCGATGACCCCGCCGAGAGCGCCGAAGACGAGCGGCACCGAGAGCGACACAGCGCCGAACAGGAGGCTCGACACGGGCACGAGCCCGCCCGCGGCGGCCCACACGAGGAACGCGAACACGCCGAGCACGCCGAACACGGCCGTCAGCCACAGCGGGAGGCGCCGGTACGACCAGGCCTCCCAGGTCGCCCAGGCGGCGAGGAGCACGAGGAGCACGAGGAGGATCCAGCTCGTGACTGCCGTCGGGAGGCCGACATCGGGCAGCGCGATCGCCGACGCGCGGTCGCCGAGCCGGAACGTGGACACGCCGTCACGGGGCGCGAACAGGAACAGCGCCGCCAGCAGGACGATGACGATGCCGAAGACGAGCGGCACCTTGAAGTGACGCTCCTTCACCACCGCCAGCTGGATCGTGCCGTCTTCTGCTTCGAGCGAGGGTGCGAGCGCGCTCATGCGGCCACCGCCTTCTTCGCCGCCTTGGCTCGTGCCTTGGCCGCCTTCTCGAGATCGGTCTTGGGAAGGAAGAACACGGCCCGCAGCAGCGGCGGCGCCGCGATGAACAGCACGATGAGCGACTGCACGACGAGCACGATGTCGACCGGGATGCCCTGCGCCTGCATCGAGAACGATCCGGCCTTCAGGGCGCCGAAAAGGATGCCGGCGGCGAATGTGCCCCACGCACGGCTGCGGCCCAGCAGAGCCACGGTGATGGCGTCGAAGCCGATGCCGGCGTCGATCGTGGCGGCGAAGCCGGTGGTCACGGTGCCCTGGATCTGGTTCATCGCCGCGAGACCGGCAAGGCCGCCGGCGAACAGCATCGCGTAGATGTAGAGGCGCTCGACGTTCATGCCGGCCGCGCGCGCCGCGTGGGGGTTCTCGCCCACGGCGCGCAGGCGGAGGCCGAGGCTCGAGCGCTCGATGAGCCACCAGACGAAGACGGTGGCGACCACGACGATCGCGAAGCCCCAGTCAAGGGCCGGGAACTGGGGGCCGAGCAGCTCGGGGAACTGCGCCGAGGCGGGCGTCGGCTTGGTCTGGGGCTGGTTGCTGCCCGCCATCTGCAGGAGCCCCGGCGTGCGCAGCATCCACAGCAGGAGGTAGTACGCGACGTAGTTGAGCATGATCGTGAGGATCACCTCGTGCGCGCCCGTCTTGGCCTTCAGCAGACCGACGAGGCCGCCCCACAGCGCACCTCCGACGATGCCGGCGATGAGCGTGATCGGCAGGTGCAGCGCCATCGGCAGGTCGAGATTGAACGCGAACAGTCCCGCGAACATCGCGCCGACGAGCATCTGGCCGCGGGCGCCGATGTTGAACAGGCCCACGCGGAACGCCAGCGCGACGCCGAGGCCGGCGGCGATCAGCGGCGCTGCGAAGCCGAGCGAGTTCGTGATGGGACGGATCTGGGTCGCGAAGGTCGTCGCCCGGGTGTTGAACACGGCGCCGCGGAACAGCGCCTCGTAGCCGTTGTAGACGGCGTTCCAGATCGCGACGAAGGTGTCGCCGGGCCGGGCGAAGAAGTATCCCGCCGCCGCCTGCACGGTCTCGTTCGTCGCGGCGATGAGCACGCCGCCGACGATCATCGCGAGCACGATCGCCAGCAGCGTCGTGACGGCCGAGCCGCGCAGGAGCTCCTTGACGAAGACGTTCGATCGGGGCGCGTCGGGGGTCCTCTCCCCCGTCAGCGGGCCGCCGGCCGCCGGCAGCTGCTCTTCGGGCCGCGCCGAGTCGGCGGCGCCGGGCGTCGTGCCGCTCATGCAGCCACCTCCGGGTCGGTTGCGCCGGCCATCATGAGGCCGAGAGTGTCGCGGGGCGTGTCACCGGGGACGATGCCCACGATGGTGCCGCGGTACATGACGGCGATGCGGTCGGCGAGCGCGGCGACCTCATCGAGCTCGGTCGACACGACGATGACGGGGATGCCGGCATCCCGCGTCTCGATGATGCGCTTGTGGATGAACTCGATGGAGCCGACGTCGACGCCGCGCGTGGGCTGGGCGGCGACGACGAGCTTGAGGTCGCGGCTCATCTCACGCGCGATGACGACCTTCTGCTGGTTGCCGCCCGACAGCGTCCCCGCCGGGGTCTGCGGCCCCTGGGTGCGGATGTCGTACTCCGCGATGCGCGCCTTCGCGAACTCCTCGAGGTCGGCGCGGCGGATGGTGCCGAAGCGGGCGAACTCCCGGTCGTCGGAGCGGTCGAGAATGAGGTTCTCAGCCACCGACATGCCGCCGACGAGCCCGTCTTCCTTGCGGTCCTCAGGGACGAAGCCGACGCCCTCCTCGAGGATGCCGCGCACGCTGCGGCCGACGAGCTCCTCGCCGTCGAGGCGGATGGAGCCCTCGACGCGCGCCGCGAGACCGACGATCGCCTCGACGAGCTCTGTCTGCCCGTTGCCCTGGACGCCGGCGATGGCGAGCACCTCTCCCGGCTTGACGTCGAAGCTCACGTCGTCGACCACGATCGCTCCTGCGGGGGTCAGCACGCGGAGGTCGCGCACCTCGAGCCCGCCCGCGTCGCGGGTCTTCGGCGGCGCCTTGTGCACCGTGAGCTCGACGGACCGGCCGACCATGAGCGAGGCGAGCTCGGCGTTGGTGGCGGTGGGCGACGCCTCGCCGACGACCTTTCCGAGACGGATGACGGTGATGCGGTCGGCGACCTCTCGGACCTCGCGCAGCTTGTGAGTGATGAAGACGATCGATGTGCCCTCGTCGCGCAGCTGGCGCATGATCGCCATGAGCTCGTCGGTCTCCTGCGGGGTGAGCACGGCGGTCGGCTCGTCGAAGACCAGGACCTTCGCATCTCGCGAGAGCGCCTTGATGATCTCGACGCGCTGCTGCACGCCCACGGGCAGGTCGCCGACGATGGCGTCGGGGTCGATCTGGAAGCCGAACCGGTCGGCGACGGCGCGCACGTGCTCGCGCGCCTTCTGGAGGTCGAGGCGACCCAGGCCCTTCGTGTCCTCGTGGCCGAGCATGACGTTCTCTGCGACCGTGAAGACCGGGATGAGCATGAAGTGCTGGTGCACCATGCCGATGCCGGCGGCCATCGCGTCGCCGGGACCGCGGAAGTGCTGGACGACGTCGTCCAGGAGGATCTCGCCCTCGTCGGCCTGGTACAGGCCGTACAAGACGTTCATCAGGGTCGACTTCCCCGCGCCGTTCTCGCCGAGGAGGGCGTGGATCTCGCCAGGCTCCACGACGAGGTCGATGTGGTCGTTGGCGACGAGGCTCCCGAATCGCTTCGTGATGCCCCTGAGTTCGAGCTTCATGCTGGCCAATCTACCGAGAGGGAACTTCAACAGACAGGAGCGGGGCCGGGCGAACGCGCCCGGCCCCGCTGGGATCAGTCCCGGATCACGGGGAGTTCGGCGACTCCACCGTGATGTCGCCCGCGATGATCGACGCCTGGAGGGCGGAGAGCTCGTCGAGCAGACCCTCGGGCAGCTGCGGCTCGAAGTCGTGGAAGCTCGAGAGCTTCACGCCCTCGTTCTCCAGCGTGCCCACGTAGGGAGCGGCGTCGAACTCGCCCGCGGCGGCGGCCAGCGTGGCGTCGTAGACGGCGACGTCGATCGCCTTCATGATCGAGACGAGCGTGATGTCGGTGACGCTGGTGTCGGCGACGGCGAGGTCGCTGTCGACGCCCAGCATCAGGGTGTCCTCACCGCTGTCGGCGATGGCCGCGGCAGCGCTCTGGTAGATCGGGCCGCCGACGGGCAGGATGACGTCCACGCCCTGGTCGAGCACCGACTGCGCGGTCTGCTTGGCGGTGTCGTTCGCGTCGAAGCCGCCGGTGAAGGCGCCCTCCTGCGACTCGACGTCCCAGCCGAAGACCTCGACGTTCGCGCCCTTGTCCTCGTTGTACTTCTCGACGCCGAGCTGGTAGCCGTCCATGAACACGGCGACCGACGGGATCTGCATGCCGCCGAAGGTGCCCACCTTGTTCACGCCGGACTGCGCCGACCATGCGGCCGCGGCGTAGCCACCGAGGTACGCGGCCTCGGCCGTGTTGAAGACGAGCGGCTTGATGTTCGGAGCGTCGGGCTGGCCGTCGTAGACGGGGTTGCCGTCGGCGTCGACCTCGGTGCCGTCCGCGTAGTCGTCGATGATCGCGAACTGAAGCTCCGGGTTCGCCTTGGCCGCGGCGACGGTGGCGGCGGCGAGCTTGAAGCCCACGGCCACGATGAACGTGCAGCCCTCGGAGACGGCGGTCTCCATGTTCGGCGCGTAGTCGTTGTCGTTGGCGGACTCGAACTCGAGCTGGTCGACGCCGAGCTCCGCGGCGGCCTTGTCCATGCCGTTCTTGGCGGACTCGTTGAACGACTTGTCGTTCCAGCCGCCGGCGTCAGAGATCAGGCAGGGCTTGAAGCCCTCGACGACGGTGGGTGCGTCGCCGCTCGCCGAGGACGTCGGGGTCGCCTCGGGAGCCGTGCCACAGCCGGCGAGCGCCGCGATCAGCAGCGCCGCGCCCGCCATGCCGGCGAGCTTCTTGGTGGTCGAGATGGTCAATGCAGCCTCCACATTGATGGCCCCGCGGATTTCGCGGGGAACGAGTCGAAGTTACCGATTGTCTCGACGCGGCGGCACGCTGATCAGCGTGGCGGGCGGGAATGGTTACAAAGACGCAATGAACCCGTCACGAAGTCGGCATCCTGATCCCCCGATTCGGAGGGTGGCCGCTGCGCTGTCGCTCAGAGCACGTCGCCCCGGCCGGTGAGCTTGAGCGCGTCGACGACGCCCTTGACCCGCTGTGCGTGCTCGCTCGTCGTGACCAGGAGAGCGTCGGGGGTGTCGACCACCACGATGTCCTTGACCCCGATGAGGCTGATGACGCGCTTGGTGTGGCTGACGACGATGCCGCTGGCGGCATCCGAGAGGATGCGGGCGTTCTCGCCGAGGATGGCCAGGTCGTTCTTGCGGCCCCCGGAGTTGAGCTTGGCGAGGCTCGCGAAGTCGCCGACGTCGTCCCAGTCGAAGTGGCCCGGGACGACGGCCAGGCGGCCGCGCTCCGCGGCGGGCTCTGCCACGACGTAGTCGATCGCGATCTTGGGGAGCTCGGGCCACACGCGGTCGACGACGGGACCGCGGCGGTCGCGGTCGTCCCACGCCTCGGCGAGCTCCAGCAGGCCCGCATGCAGGTCGGGCCGGCTGGCCTCGATCTCGGCCAGCAACACATCGGCGCGGGAGATGAACATCCCGGCGTTCCACAGATAGTCGCGTGACTGCAGGTACTCCTTGGCCGTCTCGAGGTCGGGCTTCTCGACGAAGCGCTCGACGAGCGCCGCCTCGGGTGCTCCCGGCACCGTGAGCATCTCCGACTTCTTGATGTAGCCGAAGCCGACCGACGGCTCGCTCGGGGTGATGCCGATGGTGCAGATGTATCCCTCGCGGGCGACCGCGACGGCCTGCTGCACCGCCCAGTGGAAGACGGGGAGCACGCGGATGACGTGGTCGGCGGCGAAGGAGCCGATGATGACGTCGGGCTCGCGCCGGTGCAGGATCGCGGCGGCCAGGCCGATCGCGGCGGCCGAGTCGCGCGGCTCCGACTCGAGGAAGACGTTCCTGTCGGGGATGCCGGGCAGCTGCTTCTCGACCGCGGCGCGGTGGGCGCGTCCCGTGACGACGGCGATGCGGTCGTGACCGGCGAGCGGCTCGAGCCGGTCCCACGTGTCGCGCAGCAGCGAGTGACCCGATCCGGTGAGGTCGTGCAGGAACTTGGGAGCGTCGGCGCGCGAGAGCGGCCAGAGCCGGCTGCCGACGCCGCCCGCGGGGATCACGGCGTAGAAGTCGTCGATCAGGTCCACCATGCGTCGAGCGTACCGGGAGGGCCGGTGCGCCGACACGCCGGACGGGCTGCGCGATCGTCTCGATGACCTCGGAGATATCTCGATATCGAGAGAAAGTAAGGGTGGCCTCACTCGCCCGCATCCCAGGACGGGAATAGGATGGCAGGGCACCCGTGTGCGACGCCGGGGTCGGAAGCCCCAGGGATGCTGTCGTCCCCGCCGCCATGAGGAGCCGTTCACACAAAGGGAGGACGACCGTGTCCGCACCAGCACGCGTCACACCGTCGGTAGCCCAGACGACATCCCGCACTCCCCGCGGCACGCTGTACCGCGGCAACGAGGGAATGTGGTCGTGGGTCCTGCATCGCATCACCGGCGTCGCCATCTTCTTCTTCCTACTCGTGCACATCCTCGACACGGCGCTCATCCGCGTCGCGCCGGATGCGTATGACGCGGTGATGAGCAGCTACAAGAACCCGATCATGGGCCTGGGCGAGACCGTCCTCGTCGCCGCGATCGTCTACCACGCCTACAACGGCCTGCGCATCATCGCCGTCGACCTCTGGTCGTGGGCCACCCGCCACCAGCGCCAGCTGTGGTGGGCCGTCCTGATCCTCTGGGCCGTGACCGTCGGCGGCTTCGCCGCCCGTCACCTCCCCATCGTCTTCTCGAGCTTCGGAGGGGCACACTGATGACCGCAGACACGCTGGCCGCTCCCCGCAGCACCGCTCCCCGCGCGAAGGGCGCCAACCTCGAGAAGTGGGGCTGGGTCTACATGCGCGTCTCGGGCGTGCTGCTGGTCGTCCTCATCTTCGGGCACCTGTTCACCAACCTGATGGTCGGTGACGGCATCCACGGCATCAACTTCGGCTTCGTCGCCGGAAAGCTCGCCGACCCGCTGTGGCAGTGGTGGGATGTCGCGATGCTGTGGCTCGCTCTCATCCACGGCGCCAACGGCATGCGCACGATCATCAACGACTACGTCACCAACGCCAAGGTGCGCACGACCCTGGTGTGGGCGCTCTGGATCGTCGCCGGCCTCCTCATCCTCCTGGGCACGCTCGTCGTGTTCACCTTCGACCCCTGCATCCCCAACCTGAGCCCCGACAGCGTGCTGTCCGAGATCTGCAAGGCATCCTGACTGTGACTACCGCGAATCCGGACGTCGTCGTGAAGGACGGCGTCTACTACCACCAGTTCGACATCGTCATCGTCGGCGCCGGAGGCGCCGGCATGCGTGCCGCGATCGAGGCGGGGCCCGGCGCGAAGACCGCCGTGATCACCAAGCTCTACCCGACTCGCTCGCACACGGGCGCAGCGCAGGGCGGCATGGCCGCCGCCCTCGCGAACGTCGAAGAGGACTCGTGGGAGTGGCACACCTTCGACACCGTCAAGGGCGGCGACTACCTCGTCGACCAGGATGCCGCTGAGATCCTCGCCAAGGAGGCGATCGACGCCGTCATCGACCTCGAGAACATGGGCCTGCCGTTCAACCGCACGCCCGAAGGCAAGATCGACCAGCGACGCTTCGGCGGCCACACCGCCGACCACGGCAAGACCCCCGTGCGCCGCGCGTGCTACGCCGCCGACCGCACCGGCCACATGATCCTGCAGACGCTGTTCCAGAACTGCGTCAAGCTCGGCATCAACTTCTTCAACGAGTTCTACGCGCTCGACCTCATCACGGTGAAGGACGCCGACGGCAAGACGCAGGTCGCGGGCGTCGTCGCCTACGAGCTCGCCACGGGCGACCTGCATGTGTTCCACTCCAAGGCCGTCATCTTCGCGACCGGCGGCTTCGGCAAGATCTTCAAGACGACCTCGAACGCACACACCCTCACCGGTGACGGCGTCGGCATCGTCTGGCGCAAGGGCCTGCCGCTCGAGGACATCGAGTTCTTCCAGTTCCACCCGACCGGCCTCGCGGGCCTGGGCATCCTGCTCACCGAGGGCGCCCGCGGTGAAGGCGCCATTCTGCGCAACGCCTCCGGCGAACGCTTCATGGAGCGCTACGCCCCCACGATCAAAGACCTCGCGCCGCGTGACATCGTCGCTCGCTGCATGGTCAAGGAGGTCCTGGAGGGCCGCGGCGCCGGCCCGAACAAGGACTACGTGTACCTCGACTGCACGCACCTGGGCGCCGAGGTCCTCGAGACCAAGCTCCCCGACATCACCGAGTTCGCCCGCACGTACCTGGGCGTCGACCCGGTGGTGGAGCCGGTGCCCGTGATGCCGACCGCCCACTACGCGATGGGCGGCATCCCGACCAACACCGACGGCGAGGTGCTCGCCGACAACGACACGGTCGTCCCGGGCCTCTACGCGGCCGGTGAGTGCGCCTGCGTGTCGGTGCACGGCGCCAACCGCCTCGGCACCAACTCGCTGCTGGACATCAACGTGTTCGGCAAGCGCTCGGGCCGCCGCGCCGTCGAGTACGTGCAGACCGCCGACTTCGTGCCGCTGCCGGAGGACCCGGCTCGCGAGACCCGCGAGATGATCGAGGGCCTCCGCAGCAACCCGGGCTCCGAGCGCGTCGCCGTCCTCCGCAAGAAGCTGCAGGAGGAGATGGACGCGAACGCCCAGGTGTTCCGCACCGAGGAGACCCTGACCAACGTCATGGGCACCATCCACGACCTGCGCGAGCGCTACAAGAACGTCCACGTCGACGACAAGGGCAAGCGGTACAACACCGACCTGCTCGAGGCCGTCGAGCTCGGGTTCCTGCTCGACCTCGCCGAGATCGTCGCCTACGCCGCCCGCAACCGCAAGGAGAGCCGCGGCGGCCACATGCGCGAGGACTACCCCGACCGCGACGACGACAAGTACATGAAGCACACGATGGCGTACCTCACGGGCGACCCGCACTCGCCGAACCCCGAGGACCACATCCGCCTGGACTGGAAGCCCGTCGTGTTCACGAAGAACGAAAAGGGCGAGCTGAACTACCCGCCGATGGAGAGGAAGTACTGATGTCGACCCTCGTCGCAACCGAGGCGCCCGCCGAAGCCACCGCTTCTGAGGCGATCCAGTCCTACATCGTGACCTTCAACATCCGCCGCTTCGACCCCGAGGTCGACGCCGAGCCGCGGTGGGTGGACTACGACGTGGAGCTCTACCCCACCGACCGCGTGCTCGACGCGCTGCACAAGATCAAGTGGGAGGTCGACGGCTCCCTGAGCTTCCGGCGCTCGTGCGCCCACGGCATCTGCGGCTCCGACGCCATGCGCATCAACGGACGCAACCGCCTCGCCTGCAAGACGCTCATCAAGGACCTCGACATCTCGAAGCCGATCTACGTCGAGGCGATCAAGGGCCTGCCGCTCGAGAAGGACCTCATCGTCGACATGGAGCCGTTCTTCGCCTCCTACCGCGAGGTGCAGCCCTTCCTGCAGGCGAAGTCGGCGCCCGAGCCCGGCAAGGAGCGCATCCAGTCGATCGCCGACCGCGCGATCTTCGACGACACCACGAAGTGCATCCTGTGTGCTGCGTGCACCTCGTCGTGCCCCGTGTTCTGGACCGACGGCCAGTACTTCGGTCCCGCCGCGATCGTCAACGCGCACCGGTTCATCTTCGACTCGCGTGACGACGCAGGCGACGTGCGCCTCGACATCCTCAACGACAAGGAAGGCGTGTGGCGCTGCCGCACGACCTTCAACTGCACCGAGGCGTGCCCCCGCGGCATCGAGGTCACCAAGGCCATCGCCGAGGTCAAGCAGGCCGTTCTCCGCGGGCGGTAATCTGACGCCGTGAGCTCCTCCCCGCCCCCGAAGGCACGCCGCGCAGCGGCCGCCGCGAGGGCGGAGGAGGAGCATCTGCGTGCACGCTGGGAGGCGACTCAGCAGGCGCTCCGCGAGCGCTTCGACGCACCCCTGACACGGGCGACGGCGATCACGCGACGCACCCTCGCGTCCTTCCCCGTCCGCACGTGGCGGCACTTCCTGCAGCACAACGGCTTCCTGCTCGCCGCGGGCATCAGCTATCAGGGGCTGTTCGCGTTCTTCGCGGCGATCTACGTGGCGTTCGCGATCGTCGGACTGTGGCTCGGTGGCAGCCCGGATGCCGTGCGGGGGCTCGTCGACGTCCTCAACGGCTATGTGCCGCATCTCATCGCCGTCGGCGACGAGGCCGGCCTGCTCACGCTGGAGCAGGTGGATCAGATCGTCGGGGCCAGTTCGGGAGTCCTCGCCGCGACCGGTGTCGTCGCGCTCGTGACGGCGGCCTGGACGGCGATCGGGTTCGTCACCTTCGCCCGCCGCGCCGTGCGCGACATCTTCGGCCTTCCCTACGACCCGCGCTCCTACGTGCTGCTGAAGGCGCGCGACCTCGTCGCGTCGGTCGCGTTCGGCGCCGCGATCGTCGTGGGCTCCGTGCTCATCACCGGCGGCACGTACTTCCTGACCGCCGTGTTCCGGCTCATCGGATGGAGCACCGACTCGACCCTGTTCGCCGTCGCGGTGGGCGCGGCATCCGTCATCGTGTCGCTCGCGGTGAATACGGGGGCGGTGGCGGCGCTGTTCTGGTTCCTGACAGGCACCACGCGCCGGTGGCGCACGATCCGGCCGGGCTCGCTCGTCGGCGGCGTCGGCATCACGGCGCTGCAGCTGGCTGCCGGCCTCCTGCTGGTCTACACGCCGTCGAACCCGCTGCTGGCGACCTTTGCGATCTTCATCGGGCTGATGCTGTGGTTCCGCCTCATGGGGATCGTGCTGCTCGTCGCGGCCGCTTGGATCGCCGTGACGGCGGGCGACGAGCGGTTCCCACTGCTGGAGAAGACCGAGGCGGAGCGGCTGTGGGATGAGCACCAGGCGCTCCTGCTGGCGGCGAGGGTGCGCCTGCGCACGGCCGCGGAAGCGCGCGCCGCCGCACCCTGGTACCGGGCGTGGCGAGCGGAGCGCGAGCTCCGGCAGGCTTCCGACGAGCTCGAACAGGTGGAGGCAGCCGCTCCCCCGCGTCCCCAGCGACGCGGCAGGCTGCTCGAGTAGCCGACGGCCCGGGCGGTGTCGGCGCGCGCGGATAGGCTCGTACGGTGCCTCGAACGCTCCGCATCGCCTCCGTCAACGTCAACGGCATCCGAGCCGCCGTCCGCAAGGGCATGATGCCCTGGCTCGAATCGGCGGGCGTCGACATCCTCACACTGCAGGAAGTGCGCGCCGAGGCCGCCGACCTCGCCTCCGCCCTGCCGGGCTGGCACATCGTGAACGACGAAGCGCTCGCCAAAGGCCGCGCCGGCGTCGCGATCGCCGCCCGCGAGCCGCTCGACATCTGGCGGATCGACCTCGTCGAGGCCGACGCCGACCACGAGGCGCTCGACACGCGCGGTCGATGGGTGGAGGCCGACATCGACGTGGATGGCGAGACCGTCACGGTCGTCAGCGCCTACGTCTTCACGGGCGAGGCGGACACCGACAAGCAGCTCGCCAAGTACGCGTTCCTCGACGCGATGGAGAAGCGGATGCCGAAGCTCGGCGAGCTCGCGGTCATCACCGGAGACCTCAACGTGGGTCACCGCACGTTCGACATCCGCAACTGGAAGGGCAACGTCAAGAAGGCCGGCTTCCTCCCGCGCGAGCGCGCCTACTTCGACCGCTTCACAGGCGAGGCGGGAACCGAGGTGGCATGCGCCGACGGCACCACGGGCCCCGGGCTGGGCTGGGTCGACGTCGGACGCCGCTGGGCCGGAGAGATAGACGGGCCGTACACGTGGTGGTCCAACCGCGGCAAGGCGTTCGACAACGACACCGGCTGGCGCATCGACTACCAGCTCGCCACGCCTCGCATGGCCGAGCGCGTCACCGACTACCGCGTCGTGCGCGCGCCTTCGTGGGACACGCGCTGGAGCGACCACGCCCCCGTCGTCGCCGACTATGCCTTCGGCGACGGAGCCCCCTCCGCCGCTCAATAGACTGGACGGGTGACCAAAGCGCGCCTCTACTCCGGAATGCAGCCCTCCGCCGACTCGCTTCAGATCGGCAACTACATCGGGGCGCTCATGCAGTGGCGCGACCTGCAGGAGTCGTACGATGCCTTCTTCTCGGTGGTCGACCTTCACGCGCTGACGCAGCCGAACGACCCCGCCGAGCTCCGCGAGAAGACCCGCCGCACCGCTGCACAGTACATCGCGGCCGGCATCGAGCCTTCGAAGTCGACGCTGTACGTGCAGTCGCACGTGCGCGCGCACGCCGAGCTCGCGTGGGTGCTCTCGACCATCACCGGCTTCGGCGAGGCCGGTCGGATGACCCAGTTCAAGGACAAGTCGCAGCGCTACGGCGCCGACGCCACCTCGGTCGGGCTGTTCACGTACCCGGTGCTGATGGCCGCCGACATCCTGCTCTACCAGACCGACATCGTTCCCGTCGGCGACGACCAGAAGCAGCACGTCGAGCTCACTCGCGATCTCGCCGAGCGCTTCAACTCGCGCTACGGCGACACGTTCAAGGTGCCGAACGCGGTCATCCAGCAGGACACGGCGCGCATCTACGACCTGCAGAACCCGACCGCCAAGATGTCGAAATCGGCGGAGTCCGACGCGGGCGTGCTGTGGCTGCTCGACGAGCCGTCGAAGTCGGCGAAGAAGATCATGCGCGCCGTGACCGACAGCGAAGGCTCCGTCCGCTATGACCGCGAGAACAAGCCGGGCGTCTCAAACCTCCTCGTGATCTATGCGGCGCTCACCGGCCGCCAGATCCCGGCGATCGAAGACGAATACGCAGGCCGCGGCTACGGCGACTTCAAGAAGGGGCTCGCCGAAGTGGTCGTGGACGAGTTCGGTCCCGTGCGCGAGCGCGCCCTTGAGCTGCTCGCCGACCCTGCGGAGCTCGACCGCGTGCTGGCCGCCAACGCGGCCCGCGCCGACGAAGTCGCCGACGCGACGCTCGCCGACGTGTACGGCAAGGTGGGCCTGCTCCGCCGCGTCTGACCCGGCGGATAGGGTCGGAGGATGCAGCCGGTCATCCTGCGCACGCAGCGCCTCGAACTGTCGGCCCCTGCCGCGAGCGACATCGACGAGATCTTCGCCGCGTGTCAGGACGCGGACATTCAGCGGTACACGACGGTTCCTTCGCCGTACCTGCGCGAGGACGCCGAAGGCTTCATCGAGAAGACGGCACGCTGGTGGGACGAGGGCGCCGAGGCAACGTGGGTCATGCGCCACGCGGACGGTCTCGCGGGCGTCGTCGGGCTGCACCGGCTCGGAAACGCGAACGGGGCCGGCGAGATCGGCTTCTGGGTGGCGCCCGGGTTCCGAGGCCGCCGCCTGCTCACCGAGGCGTGCCGAACCGTGATCGACTGGGGTCTCTCGCCCGACGGACTCGGCCTCGCCCGCATCGAGTGGCGTGCCGTCGTCGGCAACGTCCCGTCTGCGCGCACCGCGCGGACGCTCGGCTTCCGCTATGAAGGCCTGCTGCGGGGCGCCCTGCCTCACAGCAGCGGTGCCCGCAATGACGGCTGGATCGCGGGCCTCCTCGCCACCGACGACCGCTCTCCGCAGCCCTGGCCTGTGCTCGGCGACTGACGGTCCTTCCCTGCCGCCTCGTGCCTGGAGGGTGGCAGGATGGGCGGCATGCCTGAGATGCCGGAGGTCCAGGGACTCGTCGACTACCTCGACGGGCGGCTGCGCGGCCGCACGGTCACGAAGGTCGCGGTGACGAACATCGCCGCGCTCAAGACGTACGACCCGCCGCTCGACGCGTTGAAGGGCGCCGAGGTCACGGGTGCGCGCCGCCACGGCAAGTTCATCGACCTCGCGACGGATGCCGCCTCCGGCGGCGTGCCGCACCTGATCTTCCACCTCGCGAAGGCGGGCTGGCTGCGCTGGTACGACGAACTGCCCACGACGATCATCCGGCCGGGGAAGACGCCCATCGCGCTTCGGGTGGGGTTCGACGACGGGTCGGGCTTCGACCTGACCGAGGCGGGCACGAAGAAGTCGCTGGCGGTCTACGCCGCCCGCACGCCACAGGATGTGCCGGGGATCGCGCGCCTGGGTCCCGATCCGTTCGATCCGCAGTTCACGCGTGACACGCTCGCGGGGCTCCTCACGGGGCGTCGCACGCAGATCAAGGGCGTGCTGCGCGATCAGTCGGTCATCGCGGGCATCGGCAACGCCTACTCCGACGAGATCCTCCACGCGGCGCGCATGTCGCCGTACGCCCTGGCGGCAGGGCTCTCCGACGAGGAGATCGGCCGCCTCTACGCGGCGCTGCAGACGGTCCTCGCCGAGGCGGTGACGACGGCATCCGGCAAGCCGCCTGCTGAGCTCAAGGACGCGAAGCGGCGCGGCATGGCGGTACACGGGCGGCGGGGCGAGGCGTGTCCGGTGTGCGGCACCGAGGTGCACTCGGTGTTCTTCGCCGACAACAGTCTCGAGTACTGCCCGACGTGTCAGACGGGCGGCAAGATCCTCGCGGACCGTCGCCTGTCGCGTCTGCTCAAGTAGCGGCGCCGCGTCAGTCGAGTGTGCCCATGAGCGTGCGGGCGTCGTCGTCGACCCAGTCCATCGACTTCGAGACGGCCTTCTTCCACAGGCGGTAGCGGCGCTCGCGCTCTTCGGCGTCCATCTTCGGCTCGAAGCGGACGTCCTCCTTCCAGTGCCGGCGCAGCTCGTCGCGCGACGACCATACGCCGACGGCGAGACCGGCGGCGTAGGCGGCGCCCAGGGCGGTGGTCTCTACGACCTTCGGCCGCACGACCGGGATGCCGAGGATGTCGGCCTGGAACTGCATGAGCGCGTCGTTGCGTGTCATGCCGCCGTCGACGCGGAGCTCCTCGAGGGGGCGTCCGGCGTCGGCGACGACCGCTTCGATGACGTCGCGGGTCTGGAAGGCGGTGGCCTCGAGAGCGGCGCGCGCGATGTGCGCCTTCGTCACGTAGCGAGTGAGGCCCACGAGCGCCCCGCGGGCGTCGGGCCGCCAGTACGGCGCGAACAGACCGGAGAACGCCGGCACGAAGTAGGCGCCGCCGTTGTCGTCGACGGTGGCGGCGAGCGTCTCGACCTCCTCGGAGGTGCGGATGATGCCGAGGTTGTCGCGGAGCCACTGCACGAGCGAGCCTGTGACGGCGATCGAGCCTTCCAGCGCGTATCGCGCGGGCTCGTCTCCGCAGCGGTAGGCGACGGTGGCGATGAGGCCGGCGTCGGAGCGCACCGGCTCGGTGCCGGTCGCCACGAGGAGGAAGTTGCCGGTGCCATAGGTGTTCTTCGACTCGCCCTCGTCGAAGGCGGTCTGCCCGAATGTCGCCGCCTGCTGATCGCCCAGGATGCCGGCGATCGGCACGCCTGCGAGAGCCTCGGGCGCGCGGGCCTCTCCCATGACCTCCGATGACGAGCGGATCTGCGGCAGCATGGCGCGCGGCACGCGCCACACGTCGAGCATCCGGTCGGACCAGTCGAGGGTGCGCAGGTCCATGAGGAGCGTGCGGCTCGCGTTGGTGACGTCGGTGATGTGGATGCCGCCCTCGACGCCGCCGGTGAGGTTCCACACGACCCATGAATCGGTCGTCCCGAACAGCAGGTGGCCCGCCTCGGCGGCCTCGCGTGCGCCGTCGACGTGATCGAGGATCCACGCGAGCTTCGACGCCGAGAAGTAGGCGGCGAGCGGGAGTCCCGTGATCTCGGCGAACGCGTCGACGCCGTGCTGGGCGATGAGGCGGTCGATCGCCGGCTGCGTGCGGGTGTCCTGCCAGACGAGCGCGTTGTGCACCGGCTGACCCGTGCGACGGTCCCACACGACCACGGTCTCGCGCTGGTTGGTCACGCCGATCGCCGCCACGTCGGATGCCGAGAGCCCCGCCTCCGCCGCCGCCTCGGCGAGCACGGCCCGCGTGTTCTCCCAGATCTCCCCTGCGTCGTGCTCGACGCGGCCGGCGCGCGGGAAGATCTGCTGGTGCTCGCGCTGGGCGGACGTGACGATCGCGCCGGCGTCGTCGAAGACGATCGCGCGGGTCGAGGTGGTGCCCTGATCGATGGCGATCACGTGGCGGGACATCGGCGTCTCCTCAGGGTCTCTCGGGGAGGGCGGGTCGGCTCTGCAACGCTATCGCGCGACGACGTCTGCGCCCGGCACGGCGGCGTTCACGAGCCGCAGGGCGCGGTCGACCTCGGCGGCGCGGTCGTCGGCATCCCAGCCGAGCACCGACGCAATGGCCTCGGCCACCTCTTGCGCCGCCTCGCGGGTCGCGCGCCCCGTGAAGGCGATGCTGGTGCGCCGCTGCAGCATGTCGTCGAGGTGCACGACCTGCTCGGTGCGAGCGAGGTGCCGGAGCTCGCCCGTGCTGTAGTCGGGCAGCGTCTTCAGGGGGCGGTCGTCGTCTCCGAGGGCGTCGATCACGGCCGCGGCCACGGTGCCGTAGCGGTCGAGCAGCACCGAGGCGCGCGCGAAGCCGACCGTGTCCTCGAACGGAGCGAGCCACTGGTGGCGGGCGCGCTCCGACCTGGGGCAGCCGACGCCTCCGCCGATCGCGACGCCCTTCGTGCTGCGTCGGCGCGGCGTGCCGAGCGCGTCGAGCACACGGTCGGCGAGATGCTCCGCCGACGCGCGGAACGTGGTCCACTTGCCGCCGACGAGGCTCAGCACGGTCGGACCGCCCTCGCCGAGGCGCGCGCGCTCGATGCGGTAGTCGCGCGAGACGAATCCGGGAGCGAGGTCGCCGTGGCCGGGCAGCGGCCGAACTCCGGCGAGACGATGCACGATCTGCGACCGGTCGACCTGGATGTGCGGGAACACATGGCTGATGAGGTCGAAGAAGTAGTCGACCTCCTCCTCCGTGCACACGATCGGGTCGGCCATGTCGTGCTCGAGATCGGTGGTGCCGACGAGCACGCGCCCCTTGAGGGGGTAGATCAGCACGATCCGGCCGTCCGAGTGCTCGAAGAACAGCTCCCGGCCGCCGGTCGCGGCCAGCAGCTCGTCGTGCTCGAGCACGATGTGCGAGCCTTTCGTGCCGCCCATGTACTGCGTGGGGTCGCCGAGGGCGAGGTTGGTGAGGTCGGTCCAGGGCCCCGAGGCGTTGACGATGACGGATGCGGTGAAGACGAACTCGCCGTCGGCGTCGCGCAGCACGACCTTGCCGTCTTCGGAGCCGGTGGCGGCGGTGTAGTTCGCCGCCCGGGCGTGATCGCCGCCGGCGGCCACGCCGTCGCGCAGGACGTCGAGAGCGAGTCGCTCGGGGTCGTGAAGAGACGCGTCCCAGTAGGTGGCGGTGTACTTGACGCGCGGGTTCAGCTGGGGCAGCTCTTCGAGCGAGCGCCGACGGCCGTGGAAGGCGTGACGCGGCACCGTTCCGCGACCGAAGAGGCCGCCTCCCCGGGAGAACGAGTCGTAGATGACGAGCCCGATCTTGATGAGCGCCGCGCCGCGCTCGCGCGGCTTGCCGCCGCCGTGGCGCAGGAAGCGCAGCGGCGCCGACAGGACGCCGGAGAAGGTCGAGTAGATCGGGATCGTGGTCTGCAGGGGCCGGACGTAGTGGGGAGCGATCTGGAGGAGCCCGTTTCGCTCGGTGACCGCCTCGTGCACGAGGCGGAACTCGCCGTTCTCGAGGTAGCGGATGCCGCCGTGGATCATGTGGCTGGACGCCGCGGAGGCGCCCGAGACGAAGTCGTCGCGCTCGACGAGGGCGACGTCGACGCCCTGCATCGCGAGGTCGCGGAATGTCGCGAGCCCGTTGATCCCGCCGCCGATGATGAGGACGTCGGCGTAGGGTCGCTCGCGCAGCGACGTGCGCGCGGTCACCGGCTGGTCGGCGGGACGGGTGGCGTCGGTCATCATGCTCCCGGGGTGCGGTGGTCGGTCACGTGCTTCCATGCTGAGCAACTTGCGCGCATTGTTGCAAACCAGATGCACATACGTGCACAATCGACGGGTGCCGAGTCGTGATCCCCTCCCCAAGCGCCAGGACGCGCTGACCGCCGCGCACCTCTACTACATCCAGGGACACACGATGGAGGCGATCGCGGCCGAGCTGAAGACGTCTCGATCGACCGTCTCCCGGCTCCTCTCCTTCGCACGCGAGACCGGGCTGGTCGAGATCCGCATCCAGTCACCGCTGGTCGAGCCGCGGCGGATCGAGGCGGCCATCCGCGCGCGCTTCTCGCTCTCGGCTCATGTGGCCCCCGTGCCCGCCGACGTCTCCGAGGCCGATCGCCTCGAGCGCGTCGCCGCGACTGCCGCGCGCGTCCTCGGCGCTTCCGTCGACTCGCACCAGACGGTGGGCGTCGCATGGGGGTCGACGATGGCGGCAGTCAGCAGGCACCTCACCCCCAAGCCCACCCGCAATGTCACGATCGTGCAGCTCAACGGATCGGGCAACACGCAGACGAGCGGCCTGCTGTACGCGAGTGAGATCCTGCAGCGTTTCGCCCGCGCGTTCGACGCCCGCGTCGAGCAGTTTCCCGTACCGGCGTTCTTCGACCACGCCGAGACCCGCCGCGCCGTGTGGAGGGAGCGCAGCACGCAGCGCCTGCTGTCGCTTCAGGAGTCGATGCGGCTCGTCGTGTTCAGCGTGGGCGCGGCGGGAGCGGGTGTGCCCAGTCATGTGTACTCGGGCGACTATCTGGGGGCTGAAGACCTGCGTTCTCTGCGCGAAGACCGGGTGGTCGGCGATGTCGCGACCGTCTTCTACCGCGCGGACGGGTCGGATGCCGGCATCCGCCTCAATGAGCGCGCGACCGGCCCGAGCTTCGAGACGCTCCGTCGCGTGCCGCGTCGGCTGTGCGTGGTCGCGGGACCCTCGAAGCTCGAGGCGCTGCGCGGAGCGATCGCCGCCGGGCTCGTCACCGACCTCGTGATCGATGAGCCGACCGCGCTCGAACTCGTCGGCTGAAGCCTGGCGGACGTCACGGAATGAAACCGCTCGCCGGGCGTTGAGTAGACTCGGATGCACGATGTGCTCCGGGGTCGGTGTGAATCCGAACCGGCGGTGACAGTCCGCGAGCTCCGCGTCTCGACGTGGGGTTGACCTGGTGGAATTCCGGGACCGACGGTGATGCGACGCGAGTCGCGAGTCCGGATGGGAGGCAGCACAGGTCGCTGGGCATTAGCCTGCGGCCGTCGGCGTCGACCGATTCCCCGGAGCCTGTTTCAAAAGGATGAGGGATGGCCGTCACCGACCGTGAACGCGACGCGATGAGGCGTGCGCTCTCGCTCGCCCTCAACGGACCCGTCGGGGTAAACCCGCAGGTCGGCGCCGTCATCCTCTCCCCTGCCGGTGAGATCATCGCCGAAGGCTGGCATCGCGGCGCAGGCACGTCGCACGCTGAGGTCGACGCCCTCTCGCAGCTGGCCGACGGCCAGGCTCGCGGCGCCACGGCCGTCGTCACCCTCGAGCCCTGCAACCACACCGGCCGCACCGGTCCGTGCTCCGAGGCTCTCATCGCGGCCGGCATCAGCCGTGTCGTGTATGCCGTCGACGACCCGGGCGACGTGTCGTCGGGCGGAGGTCAGCGCCTGCGCACGGCGGGCGTCGACGTCGAGCCGCATGTGCTGGAAGACGAGGGCCGGGCGCTGCTCGACAGCTGGCTCACGGTACAGCGGCTCGGCCGTCCGCACGTGACCGTCAAGTGGGCGCAGTCTCTCGACGGGCGAGCAGCCGCCTCCGACGGCACCAGCAAGTGGATCACGGGGGCGTCCGCCCGCGCCGACGTGCATCGTCGCCGCAGCGAGGCGGATGCCATCGTCGTCGGCACCGGAACGCTCCTCGCCGATGACCCCGCCCTCACCGCCCGCACGCCCGAGGGCGGTCTCTACGAGCACCAGCCGCGGCCCGTCGTCGTCGGCGTTCGAGCCGTCCCGCAGGACGCCGAGGTGCGCCGGCATCCACGCCCTTTCATGCAGGACGAAGGGGACGACCTGGCCGACCTGCTCGACCGCCTCCGCGAGCTCGGCGCCCACCGCGTGTTCGTCGAGGGCGGCCCGACGCTCGCGAGCTCGTTCGTGCGCGAAGGGCTGGCCGACGAGCTGCTCGTCTACATCGCGCCCACCCTCATCGGAGGCGACCGCCTCGCCGTCGGCGACCTCGGCGTCACGACGATCGGCGAACAGCGCCGCCTGACGATGACCTCCGTCGAGCGCCTGGGCGACGACCTCCTCGTGGTCGCCCATCCCACCGCCTCCCCCTCATCAACGGAAGAGACCTCCTGATGTTCACCGGAATCATCGAAGAGCGCGGCACCGTCACCGCGATCGAGCCGTCAGGCGACGGCGTGCGCCTCACGGTGCGCGCTCCGCTGGCAGTGTCCGACGCGCAGCGCGGCGACTCGATCTCGGTCAGCGGCGTGTGCCTGACGGTCACTGATCAGGGCACCGACTGGTTCACCGCCGACGTCATGAAGCAGACGCTCGACATGTCATCCCTCGGCGACTTCGCGGTCGGCACCGAGGTCAACGTCGAACGCGCCCTCGCCGCCCACGCCCGTCTCGGCGGCCATATCGTCCAGGGTCACATCGACGGCACCGGAGAGGTGCTCGAGGTGCGCCCGGGCGCGCAGTGGCGTGTCATCCGCATCGGGATGCCGCAGGCGCTCGCCCCGCTGGTCGTCGACAAGGGCTCGATCGCGCTTCAGGGCGTCTCACTCACCGTGTCGTCCGTGTCGCCCGCGGGCGACGACCGCCCCTGGTTCGAGGTCTCGCTGATCCCCGAGACGCTCGAGAAGACGACGCTCGGCACCCTCACCCCCGGCGACCGCGTCAATCTCGAGACCGACATCCTCGCGCGCCACGTACAGCGCCTCCTTGCCTTCTCCTCCCCCGCCCCCGAGCTCCGCAACACGATCGAAGGAGGCTCCGAATGAGCCTTTCCACCATTCCCGAAGCCCTCGAGTCCCTCCGCGCCGGGCGTCCTGTCATCGTCGCCGACGACGAGAACCGCGAGAACGAGGGCGACATCATCCTGTCGGCCGAGCTCGCGACGCCCGAGTGGCTCGCGTGGACCATCCGCTGGTCGAGCGGCTTCCTGTGCGCCCCGATGCCCGCCGACTGGGCCGACCGCCTCGACCTGCCTCCCATGGTGGCCGTCAACGAAGACGCTCGCGGTACGGCGTACACCGTGAGCGTCGACGCCGCCGACCGTGTCTCGACGGGCATCAGCGCGGCCGACCGCGCCCACACGCTCAACGTGCTCGCAAGCCCCGAATCGACGCCCGCGTCGGTCATCCGCCCTGGCCACATCCTGCCGCTGCGCGCCGTCGACGGCGGTGTGCGGGAGCGTGCCGGGCACACCGAGGCAGCTGTCGAGCTCATGAAGCTCGCCGGCCTGCAGCCCGTCGGAGCGATCGGCGAGGTCGTCGCCGAAGACGGCAGCATGATGCGTCTGCCCGGGCTCCTCGAGCTCGGCGAGCGCGAGGGCGTCCCCGTCATCACGATCGAGCAGCTCATCGAGCATCTCGACGCTGCCGACGGCGCGGCCGGCGACGCGCGCGCAGCATCCCCCGTCCACGACCCGCGCCGCCGCGTGAGCCTGCGCGCCGAGGCGCAGGTCCCGACCTCGCACGGTTCCTTCCGCTTCCTCGCCTACAAGGACCGCACCACCGGCACCGACCACATCGCCGTCGTCTCCGGCGACCTCACGCACGATGCGACGCTCGTGCGCGTCCACTCCGAGTGCCTCACGGGCGAGGCGTTCGGCTCTCTCAAGTGCGAATGCGGGCCCCAGCTGGATGCCGCGCTCGACGCGATCGAGCAGGACGGCGGCGTCGTCATCTACATGCGCGGGCACGAGGGCCGCGGCATCGGCCTCATCAACAAGCTCCGCGCCTACAGCCTGCAGGAGCGCGGGCTCGACACCGTCGACGCGAACCTGGCCCTGGGCCTGCCGGCCGACGCCCGCGACTACGCGGCAGCGGCCGGCATCCTCGCCGACCTCGGCGTGGAGCGAGTGCGCCTGCTGACGAACAACACCGACAAGGTCAACCAGCTGCGCGCCTTCGGTCTCGACATCGTGGAGCAGGTGCCGCTGCTGGTGGGCGTCGGTCCGAACAACCACCAGTACCTGGCCACGAAGGCAGAGCGCATGGGACACATCATCGACGAAGCCGAGCTCGACAGCGCGCTGGCCGGCTCGCAGGAGGGCAAGGCATGAGCGGACACGGAGCACCCGAGGCGCAGAAGATCGACGCGACCGGCCTGAAGGTCGTCGTCGTGGCCGGCTCCTGGCACGACACGATCACCGACGGCCTCATCGCCGGCGCCCAGCGCACGCTCGACGCGTCGGGCGCCGACTGGCGGCTCGTGCGTGTGCCGGGCTCGTTCGAGCTCCCGGTCGCGTGCAAGGCGGCGCTGGACGCCGGAGCCGACGCCGCCGTAGCGCTCGGCGTGATCATCCGGGGCGGGACGCCTCACTTCGAGTATGTGTCGTCGGCCGCCACCGACGGCCTCACGCGCGTCGCCCTCGACACGGGGAAGCCGGTCGGCTTCGGCGTGCTCACCCTCGACGACGAGCAGCAGGGGCTCGATCGCGCGGGGCTGGAGGGCTCGAAGGAGGACAAGGGCGCCGAGGCGGCGGAGGCCGCGCTGCGCACGGCGCTCGTGCTCAAGGAGCTGCGCGCGGGCTGAGGTCCCAGCCGCGAACGCGGTGCACGGCCGCCGTCTTGGGATAGCCGCCCGATGGCGGCCCGATCTCGAACAGATCGATCATCAGGAAGAGCGGGTACGCGGGAGCCTGTGCGAGCGCGCGCACGACGACGCCCTCGCAGCCGATGACCGTGCGATCCTGCTCCCAGATCGCCGTCCAGGTGTGCGGCTGTCCGGCATCCACCGGCACACTCACGTCTGCCATGTCGGTGACGAGCCGCGGGTCGGCATGTGCTTTGATCCCTGTGCGTGAGCGCGTCGTCGCACCCACGGCGTCGGCATCGATCTCGCACACGCAGATCTCGCCCGCCTCTTCGTCGCCGCGATGCCCGGTGCCGACGAGCCACACTGCCGTCATGCAGCCGGGGTCGCGGGATTCCGTGATCGTGACGTCGACCCGTCCCGCCGTCGGCGCGAACAGGAGCCGCACGGGAGTCTCGGTGCGCACGACGAGGCCGTCGGGCCGATGCCTATGCGTGCCCCGGCGGGAGCCGACCGGCCCGGAGAAGACGCCGGTCTGCAGGTTCGACACGCGCAGGGGCGCGTCCTCGGGTCGCCAGTCGGGCTGATCGGCTTCGATGCGCAGCTCGAGCCCCGGCCGAAGCGGACGCACCCGCGCGGCGGAGCGCTCCGGCGTCGTCCACTGCGGCAGATAGTGCGACACCCACGTCGACGAGTCGACCGTGTCGCCCGTGAAGGCGTCGTCGAGGTCGGGGGCGCGGTCGGGCGGCGCGGGGAGCGGGTCGCCGGGGAGGAGCATGCCGCCAGTCTCTCGCCGACCCCCGACACGGGTTGACTGTGGGTCAGAACGCCGATGACAGGGGTGCGAAAGCGCCACCTTCAGCTACGCTGAGGGGCATGGAGATCCTGCGTCACGCTGTCGTCCTCGTCCACCTCGTCGGCTTCGCCGTGCTCTTCGGAGCGTGGGTCGTCGAGGCGGTCGGCAAGCGAGGCATCACCCGCCTCATGCACTGGGGCCTGGGCATCGCCCTGGCAGCCGGTCTCGTCCTGTCGGCACCCTGGGGTCTCGACCACGACCTCAACTACACCAAGATCGGCATCAAGATCGTCGTGCTGATCATCATCGGCGCGCTGCTGGGCATCGGCGCCGGACGCGAGCGCAAGTCCGGATCGGTCCCGGCGCCGGTCTTCTGGAGCATCGGCGTGCTGACGCTCCTGAACGCGGGCCTCGCCGTCATCTGGCGCTGACCGTTCGTCGCACAGACACCACCGCCCGTCGCATCAGCGGCGGGCGGTTCGTCGTGATGGGGCCTCGCGCACCGGCCGGTGTTTCACTGGAATGTCGTCCGCAGGAGCCCCACCGGCATCCCGAGACGCACGAGCCGCCTCCGCGCATCACCCCGCGCGCAGCGCGACACCGCTCGGCCCCACGAGGACCACGCATCCCCATCCGCGTCTTTTCAGGTACCTCATGTCCCACACCTCCGCTCCTCCTTCCGCGTCGATCACTCCCGCCAATCCCCGCTCCCGCGTCATCGCCGCGAGCCTCGTCGGCACGACGATCGAGTTCTACGACTTCTACGTCTATGCGACCGCCGCGGTGCTGGTCTTCCCGCTCCTCTTCTTCCCCACGGGCGACGAGACGACGGCTCTGCTCTCGTCGTTCGCCGTGTTCGGCGCCGCGATGATCGCACGCCCCATCGGCGCGGTCGTCTTCGGGCACTTCGGCGACCGCTTCGGCCGCAAGGCGACTCTCGTGGCGTCGCTGCTGACGATGGGCATCGCGACGTTCCTCATCGGCTGCCTGCCCACCTATAACGAGATCGGCTGGTGGGCCGCGCTCCTCCTGCTGATCCTGCGCCTGTTCCAGGGCTTCGCGCTGGGCGGCGAGTGGTCGGGCGCCGCGCTCGTGGCCACCGAGAACGCCCCCAAGGGCAAGCGCGCCTGGTACGGCACGTTCCCGCAGCTGGGCGCTCCGATCGGCTTCATCATCGCCAACGGCGTCTTCCTCATCATCAACTTCGCCCTCCCCCACCCCGACGGCGGCGCACAGCGCTCCGAGGAGTTCCTGTCGTGGGGCTGGCGCGTGCCGTTCCTGTTCTCGGCGATCATGGTCATCGTCGGCCTGTGGGTGCGTCTCAAGCTCGTCGAGTCGGAGACGTTCTCGACGGCCGAGAAGGCGGGCGCGATCCGCAGGTTCCCGCTGGGCGAGGTCATCCGCAAGCACTGGTGGCAGCTGATCCTCGGCACGTTCATCATGCTCGCGACCTACGTGCTCTTCTACCTGATGACGAGCTTCACGCTCTCCTACGGCACCAAGGCGACCATGGAGGGCGCACAGACGGCCGCGGAGTCCGCCGGCACCGCGTTCGACGCGGCGACGTACGTGCCGGGCCTCGGCTTCGGCTACACCGACTTCGTGATCATGCAGATCATCGGCGTCGTCTTCTTCGGGATCTTCACGCTGCTGTCGGGCCCGATCGCCGACGCGGTCGGACGTCGCAGCCTGCTCATGTGGGTCACGGGCCTCATCGCCGTGTTCGGCCTGACGTTCAACGTGTTCCTGCTGCCGCAGGTAGACCCCAAGTTCACGGGCGCGCTCGTGCAGGCGTTCCTCGTGCTCGGCTTCATGCTGATGGGCGCGACGTTCGGCCCGATGGGGGCGATCCTTCCGGAGCTGTTCCCGACGAATGTGCGGTACACCGGCTCGGCCATCTCGTACAACGTGTCGTCGATCCTGGGCGCCGCCCTGGCCCCGATCGTCGCGGTCGCCCTGTGGGCTGCCGCGGGCGGCGAGCCGTGGCTCGTCGGCGTGTACCTGTCGGCATCCGCCGTGCTCACCTTCCTGTCGCTGTGGCTGTCGAAGGAGACGAAGGACGTCGATTACGAGAACAACATCGGCGTCGACGGAGAGGTCACGACCACGGTCTGACCCCGCTGATCCCCCACGCAGAAGAGCGGATGCCGTCCGGTGTGACGGCATCCGCTCCTCGCGTGTTCGCGGAGCGTCAGTCGAGGAACAGGGCGCGGAGCCGCTTGGTCGTGAAGACGAGTCCGATCGCGATCATGACGGCGTAGTACAGCAGGTGCCACAGCATTCCCGCGTGGAGGATGCCGGTGGTGAGCCCGCGGATGAGCTCCACGCCGTGCCACAGCGGGAGCGCCATGACGATCTGCTGCACCCAGCCCGGGTAGATCGAGATCGGGTAGAAGGTGGCCGAGAACAGGAACATAGGCAGCAGCACGAAGTTGATCCAGTCCATGTGCTGGAACGTCTTCATGTAGCTGGTGATCGCCATGCCGATGCTCGCGAAGCCGAACGCGATCAGCAGCACGGCCGGCAGGGCGAGCACGGCGGTCCACGCGAGATTGAGCCCCATGATCTGCATGATGATCATGAATCCGGTCGCGTAGAGCAGGCCGCGCAGCAGGGCGTAGAGGATCTCGCCGAGGGCGACGTCGAGCGGACCGAGCGACGTCGAGAGCATGCCCTCGTAGAGCTTGCCGTAGTTGAGCTTGAAGAAGACGTTCCACGTCGAGTCGTAGATGGCGCCGTTCATGGCGGACACGGCGAGCAGCGCCGGCGCGATGAAGGCGGCGTAGGGAATCTCGACGCCCTGCGACGTCTGCACGTCGCCGATGAGCGCGCCGAGGCCGATGCCCATCGACAGCAGGTAGAACACGGGCTCGAAGAAGCCCGACAGCACGACGACCCAGCTCGACGACCGCGCCGCGATCAGACCGCGCTGCACGACGGCGCCGGGGTTGCCCGCCCACAGGGCACGCACGCCGCCGCTGCGGACGGGGGTCTCGGCGACGACGGCGGTCATTTCGCGAGCCTCTCGGTGAAGATGCGACGGCCCCACAGGTAGCCGACGACGATGAGCACGAGCAGGTAGCCGATGTGGACGACGACCATGCCGGGCGCGACCGCCGCGCCGTAGGTGGCGACACGGCCGAGCTCGGCGCCGTGCCACAGCGGCGAGATCCATCCGATCCACTGCAGCCACACCGGGAGCGTGTCGAGCGGGTAGAACGTGCCGGAGAACAGGAACATCGGCATGAAGAGGAACCGCTGCACGAGGGCGAACTGTCCCCTGTCGTCTTCGAGGGAGCCCGCGTACGCCATGAGCGGGATGCCGAACGCGAGTCCCGCGGCGACGCCGGCGACGATCGACAGCCAGCCCGTCGACGTGAGCGGCACCGTGTCGACGAAGAAGTCGAACAGCCACAGGAAAAGGTAGTAGGCCGCGACCGCGACGAGCATGCGGGCCGTGGCCCCCGCGATGACTCCGTTCGCGATCTGGGGGCTGCCGAGCGGCGAGGCGTTGAACCCATAGAAGTAGCGCCGCCACTTGAAGCCCGCCATGACGGGATAGGTCATCTCCTCGGATGCCACGGCGATCGCCGCCGTGACCAGAAGCGCGGGCGCGACGAACACGAGGTAGTCGACCTCCTGCCCGTGGTCGACGACGGGCACCTGGATGAGGGCGGCGAGGCCGATCGCAAGACCCAGCAGGTACATGACGGGCTGCCCCAGCGCGCCGACGATGATCGTCCAGCCGTACGCGCGCATCGCGCGCACCATGTGCTCGGTGACGTACCAGCTGCCGAAGCGACGCGGCCTGCGGCCCCACTCGAGGGCCTCGCGGCGGAGCTCGTCGAGCGAGACCTCGGCAGACGACGGCGACGCGATGCTCATTCGATCAGCGACCTTCCCGTGAGACGGAGGAAGACGTCTTCAAGGCTCGACCGGCGCACCAGGCTGGTGATCGGGTGGAGACCGTCGGCGGTGACGCGCTCGAGCACCGCCTCGCCGTCGTACGCGTAGATGAGGATGCGGTCGGGCAGCACCTCGACGCGGTCGCCGACGCCCTGGAGCTGCGCGGCGACCTGCTCATTGCGGTCGGAGCCGAAGCGCAGCTCGACGACCTCGCGGCTGGAGTGCTCCCGGATGAGCGACGCGGGCGTGCCCTCGGCCATGATCCGCCCCTTGTCGACCACGATCAGGCGGTCGCACAGCTGCTCGGCCTCGTCCATGTAGTGCGTTGTGAGCACGAGGGTCGTGCCACGCTCCTTCAAGCGGAACAGGCGGTCCCAGAGCACGTGACGCGCCTGCGGGTCGAGTCCGGTCGTCGGCTCGTCGAGCAGAAGGATCCGCGGGTCGTTGATGAGGCCGCGAGCGATCGTGAGCCGGCGCTTCATGCCGCCGGAGAGCTGGTCGACCTTGTTCTTGGCCTTGTCCTCGAGCTGCGCGAAGGCGAGCAGCTCGTCGGCGCGCTGGTGGCACACCTTGCCGGGAAGGCCGAAATAGCGCCCGTAGATGTACAGGTTCTCGCGCGCGTTGAGCTCGCCGTCGAGGTTGTCCTGCTGCGGGACGACGCCCAGGCGCGAGCGGATCTCGGGACCGTAGCGGTCGGGGTCGAGCCCGAGGATCGACAGGTCTCCCGACGTGCGGGTCGAGACGGCGCCGATCATCTTCATGGTCGTCGACTTGCCGGCCCCGTTCGGCCCCAGCAAGCCGAACGACTCGCCGGGCGCGACTTCGAAGCTGAGTCCGTCGACAGCCACGAAGTCGGGCTTTCCCTTGACCCTGTATGTCTTGACGAGGTTCTGGGCGGAGATCACAGCGGATGGCACCGGGACAGCCTAGCGTCGCGCGCCGACATCGACCGGGCACGGTGCCCCCACCCGGTACGTCAACTTTCGTTGACAACCGTCCCGCACGTCAACTATGGTTGACACTCATGAGCGACAGCATCCGCACCGCCATCGCCGCCGCCGCGGGCGGCGACCCCCTCCCCGAGCTGCGCCGCCTGCGCGAGCTCGCCGCTGAAGTGGCGCGCGCCGAGGCAGAGCAGGTGCGTCGCGCTCGCTCGCAGGGCTATTCGTGGGTCGCGATCGCCGACGCCCTGCAGGTGAGCCGTCAAGCCGTCCACAAGAAATACGGGAGAAGATAGAGAGGGCAGCGTCGCCCTCCCCACTCCCTGATCCACCAGGACGAACCCGAATGTCTTCACCCGCCCGACGCAGCCCGCGTCGCCCCTCCCGTGACGAGGGGCCCCGTGCACGGCTGCGCGACCTCCTTCCCTTCCTCTCCGAGCACCGCCGCGTGCTGTGGATCGTCGCGATCCTGAGCGTCGTCGAGGCAGCCGCGACGCTCGGGCAGCCGCTCGTGACGGGAGGCCTGATCGACCGCGTGCAACGCGAGGCGCCCCTCGGCGCCCTCGTGTGGGTGCTCGCGGGCCTCGTCGTCGCGAGCTCGCTCGTGGGCGGCTATCAGCACTACCTCCTCCAGCGCACCGGCACCGCGGTCGTCTACTCCAGCCGCCGCCGGCTGGTCGCGCGCCTGCTGCATCTGCCCGTGCAGGAGTACGACGCCCGCCGCACCGGTGACCTCGTCTCGCGCGTCGGCACCGACACGACGCTCCTCTACGCCGTGCTCACGCAGGGACTGGCCGACTCAGTCGGAAGTCTCCTCGTGTTCGCCGGCGCGATCATCGCCATGGCCGTCATCGACCCGCTCCTGCTCCTGCTGATCCTCGTCGTCCTCGCGCTCTCGGCCGGCGTGGTCGGCGCGCTCAGCGGCCGCATCCGCCGTGCCACGCAGGTGCAGCAGGAGCGCGTCGGCGAGCTGGCGTCGGGTGTCGAGCGGGCCGTCGGATCCATCCGCACGATCCGCGCCTCGGGAGCGTCGCTGCGCGAGCAGCGCGCCATCGAGCAGACGGCGCACGGCGCCTATGAGGCGGGCGTCCGCGTCGCGCGCGCATCGGCCCTCGTCGTGCCGATCGCCGGCATCGCACTGCAGGTGTCGCTGCTGGTCGTCCTGGGCGTGGGTGGATTCCGCGTGGCATCCGGGGCGATCTCCATCGCGCAGCTCGTGACGTTCGTCATGTTCCTGTTCTTCCTCGTGCAGCCGATCGGCACCTTCTTCGGCGCCGTCACCTCCGTCAATCAGGCACTGGGCGCCCTCGGACGCATCCAGGAGGTGCTGGACCTCCCCACCGAGACGGCCGACGACGACCGGGTCGCCGAGGCGCTGCGCGTCGACACGGCCTCGATCGGCACCGTGCCCGACCGCAGGGTCGCGCCCGCCATCGAGTTCCGCGACGTCCACTTCGCCTACCCGGCCGCCGTCGTGGCCGCACGCCGCACGGCGGAGTCGGACGTGCGCCGCACGCTCACCGACGCCCACGTCGACGGCGTGGCGCTGGAGCTGCCCGCGGCCGCTGACGGCGAGGTGCTGCGGGGGGTGTCGTTCTCGGTGCCGCGGGGCGCGCGCGTCGCCCTGGTGGGGCCGTCGGGCGCCGGCAAGTCGACGACGCTCGCCCTCATCGAGCGGTTCTACGATCCGACATCCGGCGCCATCCTGCTCGACGGCGTCGACGTCCGCGCGATCGACCGCGCTCGCCTGCGCGCACAGCTGGGGTACGTCGAGCAGGACGCGCCGACTCTCGCCGGCACGATCGCCGGCAACCTGCGCCTCTCGGCGCCCCAGGCGAGCGACGAAGAGTGCGAGCGCGTGCTGCAGGCCGTCAACCTCGGGTCGGTCGTGGAGCGGGATCCGCTCGGCATCGACGCGCAGGTCGGGGAGGGCGGCGTCATGCTCTCGGGCGGCGAGCGCCAGCGCCTCGCCCTGGCCCGCGCGCTGCTGGCCGCTCCCCCGATCCTCCTGCTCGACGAGTCGACGTCGTCGCTCGACGGACTCAACGAGCAGCGCATGCGGGAGGCGATCGACGCCGTGGCCGCCGGCCGCACGCTCATCGTCATCGCGCATCGACTCTCGACGGTCGTCGACAGCGACCTCATCATCGTGCTCGATCAGGGCGAGATCGTGGGACAGGGCACGCATGAGGAGCTCGTGGCATCCGTGCCGCTGTACCGCGAGCTCGCCCGGCACCAGCTGCTCGTCTGAGAGGCGCCGCCACCCCGCGCGCCGTGCACGGCCAAGCGCCCTCCCGATCCGCGCGCGTGGAGGAGAACGCGGACGGCGGGGAGGGCGCTTCGAGCCTGGGCTCAGCCCTGCTGAGCGAGCCTCAGCCGGTAGCGGAGTGCGGCGAGCTCCGCGTAGAGCGGCGCCGGCACGCGCCCGCCGAACGTCGAGAAGAACTGCTCGGTGAGGTCGGCCTCCTGCAGCCACAGCTCGGGGTCGACGTCGAACAGCTCGGCGAGGTCCTGCTCGGACACGTCGATGCCGTCGAGGTTGAGGTCCTCCGTGCGCGGCAGGCGACCGATGGGGCTCTCCACCGCACCCACAGACCCGTCGACGCGGCGGATGATCCACTCGATGACGCGCGAGTTGTCGCCGAAGCCCGGCCACAGGAAGCGGCCGTCGGCGCCCTTGCGGAACCAGTTGACCTGGAAGACGCGCGGAGCGCGGTCGAAGCGGAGCTCCTGACCGACCTTGAGCCAGTGGCCGAAGTAGTCGGCCATGTTGTATCCGCAGAACGGGAGCATCGCGAACGGGTCGCGGCGGAGCTCGCCCACGGTGCCCTCGGCAGCGGCTGTCCGCTCCGAGGAGACGTTCGCGCCGAGGAAGACGCCGTGCGTCCAGTCGGTGGCCTCGAGCACGAGCGGCACGTTGGTGGCGCGGCGACCGCCGAACAGGATGGCGTCGAGCGGCACCCCCTCAGCGGCATCCCAGTCGGGGGCGATCTGCGGGCACTGCGCGGCGCTCACCGTGAATCGGGAGTTGGGGTGCGCGGCGGGGCGGCCCGACGCGGGCGTCCACGGCCTGCCCTCCCAGTCGATGAGCTCCGCAGGGACCTCGTCGGTCAGCCCTTCCCACCACACGTCGCCGTCGGGTCGCAGGGCCACGTTCGTGAAGATCGTGTTGCCCCAGAGCGTCTCGACCGCGGTGACGTTGGTCGACTCCCCCGTGCCGGGCGCGACGCCGAAGAACCCGGCCTCGGGGTTGATCGCCCACAGGCGGCCGTCCTCGCCGGGGCGAAGCCACGCGATGTCGTCGCCGAGCGTCTCGACTCGCCAGCCGGGGATCGTCGGGCGCAGCATCGCGAGGTTGGTCTTGCCGCACGCCGAAGGGAATGCGGCGGCCAGGTGGTAGGCCTTGCCCTCGGGGCTGATGACTCGGATGAGGAGCATGTGCTCGGCCAGCCATCCCTCGTCGCGGCCGATGACCGAGGCGATGCGCAGCGCGAAGCACTTCTTGGCGAGGATCGCGTTGCCGCCGTAGCCGGAGCCGTACGACCAGACCTCCAGGGTCTCGGGGAAGTGGACGATGTACTTCTCGTCGTTGCACGGCCAGGCGACGTCTTCCTGCCCGGGCTCGAGGGGGGCGCCGACCGAGTGCACGGTCTTGACCCACGGCCTGCCTGCCGCGATCTGGTCGAGCACCGCGGTGCCGACGCGCGTCATGATGCCGATCGACGTGACGGCGTAGGCCGAGTCGGTGATCTGCACGCCGATGTGCGACAGCGGTCCGCCGATGGCGCCCATCGAGAACGGGACGACGTACATCGTGCGGCCGCGCATCGCGCCGTCGAACAGGGGCGTGATCGTCGCGCGGATCTCGTCGGGGGCGATCCAGTTGTTCGTGGGGCCGGCGTCTTCCTCACGCTCCGAAGCGATGAAGGTGCGACCCTCGGTGCGGGCGACGTCGCTCGGGTGCGAGCGGGCGAGGTATGAACCCGGGCGCCACTCGGGGTTGAGCTTGATGAGCCTGCCCTCTTCGACCTGCTGGCGCAGGAGGGCCTCGTTCTCGGCGCGAGAGCCGTCGACCCAGTGGATGGCGTCGGGCTTCGTCAGCGCAGCGATCTCGTCGACCCACGCGCGCAGTTCGGCCAGCCCCTCGTTCTCCTCGGGCGCGCGGCCGAAGGCACGAGCACCGTCCTCGGGACGCACCGTGGCGACGGGACGGGTGAAGATGTCAGCGAGAGCCATGGCGATCTCCTTCGATGTGCGGCGCGGAATTCTTCCGTGCCTCCACTCTCACCCGGCTGCGCGACGACTTTTCACGATTCGACGCGTCAAGAATCCACATTCTTTCGTTATCATCAAGGAATGGCCCCCACCCCGCTCGAGCTGTCGACGCTCGGTCACCGCATCCGCCACCAGCGCGTCTCGCACGGCTACACGCTCGATGAGCTGGGGGCGATCGTCGGCGTGGCAGGCAGTCAGCTGAGCCTGATCGAGAACGGCAAGCGCGAGCCGAAGCTGTCGCTCCTCCAGGCGATCGCGACCGCGACCGGCACGGAGGTGAGCGACCTCCTGTCGACCGAGCCCCCGAACCGTCGTGCCGCCCTCGAGCTGGAGCTCGAGCGCGCGCAGATGAGCCCCGTCTTCCGCCGTCTCGGCGCGCCGCCCCTCCGGGTCACGCGCACGATGAGCGACGAGACGATCGAGGCGGTGCTCGCTCTCCACCGTGAGCTGCAGCGGCGAGAGCGCGAGGCCATCGCGACGCCGGAGGAGGCACGGCGCGCCAACACCGAACTGCGCCTGCGCATGCGCGAGCGCAACAACTACCTGCCGGACGTCGAGAAGCTCGCCGAGAAGCAGCTCAAAGCCGCCGGCCACACATCGGGAGCCCTCACCCACCGAACGGTGAGCATCATGGCCGAGCAGCTCGGCTTCGAGCTCATCTACGCCAACGACCTCCCGCACTCGGCCCGTTCGGTCACCGACCTCGAGAACGGTCGCATCTACCTGCCGCCGGCCTCCATCCCCGGCGGCCACGGCCTGCGATCGATGGCCCTCCAGGCGATGGCGCACCGCCTGCTCGGGCACAAGCCGCCCACCGACTACGCGGCGTTCCTGCAGCAGCGCCTGGAGATCAACTACTACGCCGCGTGCTGCCTCATGCCCGAGACGGCGTCGGTCGCCTTCCTGGCGCAGGCGAAGAAGGACCGCAACCTCGCCGTCGAAGACTTCCGCGACGCATTCGGCGTCACGCACGAAGCGGCCGGCATGCGACTCACGAACCTCCTCACGGAGCACTTCGGCATCCGCCTGCACTTCCTGCGCGTCGACGGAACGGGCGCGATCAGCCGCGTGTACGAGAACGACGAGCTGCCGGTGCCGATGGATGTGACCGGCTCGGTCGAGGGCCAGATCGTGTGCCGCAGGTTCGCCGCCCGCGCCGCGTTCGGCGAGCAGAACCGCACGACCGAGCAGTACCAGTACACCGACACGCCCGCCGGCACGTTCTGGTGCTCGAGCCAGACGGGCACGACCGCCGATGGCGAGTTCTCGATCACGGTGGGCGTGCCGTTCGACGACGCACGATGGTTCCGCGGTCGCGAGACGCAGAAGCGGGCCGTGTCGACCTGCCCCGACGAGTCGTGCTGCCGCCGTCCCGACCCCGAGCTCACGGCGCGCTGGCAGGGCAAGGCCTGGCCGAGCGCCCGCGTGCACATGCAGATGTTCACGCCCCTCCCGCGCGGCGCGTTCCCCGGAGTCGACGACGGCGAGGTCTACGCGTTCCTCGACCGTCACGCGCAGGGCTGAGCCGGCTCTGACGGCACCGGCTCAGCCGGTGATGAACCGCGAGAAGCGTGTAAGCGCGGCTTCGACATCGGATGCCGGCACGTCGACCAGCATCTGCGGGACCGGTGCGAGGTGATGCTTTCCGACGGCGATCGAGTGCGACCACACGCCCACGATCTCGCCGTCGCGCACGAGGATCGGCCGTACGATCCCGTTCTGGCTCGGCCCGACATGACGCGTGAACTCGGGCGGGCACGGCACGCTGCGGTCGGCGTAGGACAGGTAGTACTCCTCGAATGGCGGAAGCGCGACGACGGATGCCACGGCGCTGCGGCGAGGAGCCGGCTCGGCGACCGTGAGCATGCCGTCGTCGATTTCGATCAGCCGGTCGCCGGCGCCCTCCCGGGCCTGTGCCGCGAGCCCCTTGGGCAGTCCCGCCCACCACGCGAAGTCGGCGAGGGCGGCGGGACCGTGTGCGCGCACGTAGCGCACGACGAGCTCGGCGAGCGGGTCGTCGATCGAGGCCGACTCGGGGATCCAGTCGTCGGTCGCCACGACGTACTGGTCGCGTGTGGGCCCGTTCTCCCGCGGGACGACGGGCCCGAGCACGATGACGCCCCGCACCGCCAGCGCTGACAGGATGTGGTTGCCCCGCATTCCCGCGGTCTCTTCACCGGCCGCTTCGAGCACCTGCGCGAACTCGGTGCGGGTCAGCCGGTTGCCGCCCGCGAGCGCCGCGCGGACGGCGCGCTCGGCGCCCGCGAGATGGTCGTGCTCGATGCCGAGTCCCCGGTGCACGGTCGCAGCCTGCCGCACCTGACGCGCGGCGGTGATTCGAAGCATCCAGTCGAGGTCGCCCGCGGGGAGGATGTGCAGGGTGCCGCGCTGCGTCCACGACCGCACGATCGCGCCTGTCTCGAACGCCGCGTCGACGTCGCTGAGAGTGAGCTCGCCCTTGGTGCGCGCGGCGAGCGCCCACCGCCCTCCCCAGAACTCCTGGCCCTGCGTCGCGGTCATGTGGGCGGCCGCCTCGACGACCGTGGGGGCGGGCGCCGTCAGCCGATGGCTGCGGAGCCGCTCGGAGCGCAGCCGGGCGATGTTCATGCCCGTCATCCTGCCGCGGGCCGCCGACATCCGCATCTCCTGCGTCGTCCACCGGTCGCTCCGGGCGCGGCGGGCGGATCGTATACACTCGGACTCGTCCGACGGCGTCGTCTTCCCGTCGGTGCTCGAAAAATGGGCACGCAGCCGCCGTCCACGGCGAGCGAGACACATACGGCCTCATATCCGTCTCTGTTTCCCGCTGGAGAGCCATGTCCTCTGCGACCCCGACGTCCGTCTCCGCCCACGTCGCCCAGACCCTCGCCCGACACATCGACCACGTGTTCGGCGTCATGGGCAACGGCAACGCCCACTTCCTCGACGCCCTCGAGCGCACGACCGACGTGTCGTACACCGCGGTGCGTCACGAGGCGGGCGGCGTCGTCGCCGCCGACGCCTACCACCGTGCGAGCGGCGGACTCGCCGCGGCCACCGCGACGTACGGCGCCGGCTTCACCAACACCCTGACCGCTCTCGCCGAGGCCGTGCAGGCGCACGTGCCTCTCATCCTCGTCGTGGGCGACGAGCCGACCTCGGGCCCGCGCCCGTGGGACGTCGACCAGATCGCCATGGCGTCCGCCGTCGGCGCGCGCACCTACACGGTCGGGCGGGCGGATGCCGCGGCGACGACCGCCATCGCGATCGAGCACGCGCTGTCGTACCGCGTCCCGACGGTGCTCGCGATCCCCTACGACGTCGCCAAGCTCGATGCCGGCCCCGTGCCCGAGGCGCCGCAGCCGAAGCTTCCCGCTCCCCTGCAGCCGACGCCGTTCGGCCGCTCCGCCGTCGAGGAGCTCGCCGAGGCCCTGCGCTCCGCGCAGCGCCCGTTCCTGCTCGCCGGGCGCGGCGCATGGGTCTCGGGGGCGGGTGAGGCCCTCGGCCGCCTGGCCGACGCGACGGGCGCCGTCACCGCGACCACGGCCCTCGGCCGCGGCCTCTTCCCGCGCAGCGAGTTCGACCTGGGCGTCACGGGCGGCTTCGGCGCGGAAGGCGCGATGGAGCTCATCCGCACGGCCGACGTCGCCGTCGTCTTCGGCGCGGGCCTCAACCAGTTCACGATGCGCTTCGGCGAGCTGTTCGCCCCGGGCACGCGCGTCGTTCAGGTCGACATCGCGCCCGCCGCGACGCATCCGCACGTGGGCGGATTCGTCCGCGGCGATGCGGCGGTCGTGGCATCCGCTCTCGCCGACCTCCTCGAAGGCGGCACGCCCTCGGGCTGGCGCGAATCGGTCGACTTCGCACCGCTGCGCGAGCGCGAGCGCGGCGACGGCACCGCCCCCGACGGCCGCCTCGACCCGCGCACGGTCGCGACGCGCATCGGCGAGGTGCTCGAGCAGCACGACTCCACCCGCGATCGCGTCGTCGTCTCCGACGGCGGCCACTTCATCGGCTGGGCCAACATGTACTGGCCGGTCGCGTCGCCCGACCGCATGATCATGGTCGGCACGGCGTATCAGTCGATCGGCCTCGGCTTCCCGTCGGTGCCGGGGGCCGCGCACGCGAAGCCGGATGCCACGATCGTGCTGACCACGGGCGACGGCGGAGGGCTGATGGCGCTGGCCGACCTCGAGTCGGCCGTGCGCGTCGCCGCCGGTCGCGGTCTCGCCGTGGTCTGGAACGACGCGGCCTACGGCGCCGAGGTCCACCTCTACGGTCTGCAGGGTCTTGCGCGGCAGCCCATGCTCATCCCCGAGGTCGACTTCGCCGGCCTCGCCCGCTCGGTGGGGGCGGAGGGCGTCGTGGTCCGCACGCTCGACGATCTGGAGGCGCTGTCGCAGTGGGCGGCCCGTCCGGCATCCGAGCGCCCGTTCCTGCTGCTCGACTGCCGCATCTCCGGCACCGTCGTCGCGCCGTACCAGCAGGAGATCATCCGCGTGAACTCCTGACGCCGGCGCCGCTCGCGTCGTCCGTCGAGAACACGCAGGCAGGCGAATCCCCGCAACGCAGAAGGGGCGGATGCCACGGCATCCGCCCCTTCTCTCCTTCAGCGCCCGAGGCGCCTCCGGATCACTGCTTTCCGAACGTCGGGTTGTGCACCTTGCCGAGCGTGATGTGCACGGCCTGCTGGTCGGTGTAGAAGTCGATCGATCGGTAGCCGCCCTCGTGGCCCAGGCCCGACGCCTTCACGCCGCCGAACGGCGTGCGCAGGTCGCGGACGTTGTTCGAGTTGAGCCACACCATGCCGGCCTCGACGTTCTGCGCGAAGTTGTGGGCGCGCTTGAGGTCGTTGGTCCACACGTAGGCAGCCAGGCCGTACTTGGTGTTGTTGGCGAGGGCGAGCGCCTCCTCCTCGGTGTCGAACGGCGTGATCGCCACGACCGGGCCGAAGATCTCCTCCTGGAAGATGCGGGCGTCGGGGGCGACGTCGGCGAACACCGTCGGGGCGACGAAGTTACCGAACTCGAAGCCCTCGGGCTGACCGCCGCCGGCGACGAGGCGCCCCTCGCTCTTGCCGATCTCGACGTAGCTCATGACCTTCTCGAAGTGCTCCGGGTGCACGAGCGCGCCGACCTCGGTGGCCGGGTCGTGCGGGTAGCCCACCTTGACGCGCTTGGCCTGGGCGGCGTAGCGCTCCACGAACTCGTCGTAGACGTCGCGCTGCACGAGGATGCGGCTGCCGGCGGTGCAGCGCTCGCCGTTCAGCGAGAAGACGCCGAAGATGGTGGCGTCGATCGCCGCGTCGAGGTCCGCGTCGGCGAAGACGACCGCGGGGCTCTTGCCGCCCAGCTCCATCGAGAGGCCCTTCAGGAACGGCGCGGCGTTGCCGAAGATGATCTGGCCGGTGCGGCTCTCGCCCGTGAACGAGATGAGCGGCACGTCGGGGTGCTTCACGAGCGCGTCGCCCGCGTCTTCGCCGAGGCCGTGCACGAGGTTGAAGACGCCCTGCGGCAGGCCCGCCTCCTCGAAGATGCCGGCCCACAGCGACGCCGAGAGCGGCGTGAACTCGGCGGGCTTCAGGACGACCGTGTTGCCCGTGGCCAGGGCCGGGGCGAGCTTCCACGACTCGAGCATGAACGGCGTGTTCCACGGCGTGATGAGGCCGGCGACGCCGATGGGCTTGCGGTTGACGTAGTTGATCTGGCGGCCGGGAACCTTGAAGGTGTCATCGGCCTGCGCGACGATGAGGTCTGCGAAGAAGCGGAAGTTCTCGGCGGCGCGGCGGGCCTGGCCGAGCGCCTGCGTGATCGGCAGGCCCGAGTCGAACGACTCGAGCTCGGCGAGGCGGGCGTCGCGCGACTCGACGATGTCGGCGATGCGGTGCAGCACGCGCGAACGCTCACGCGGCAGCATCTTGGGCCAGGGCCCGTCGACGAAGGCACGGCGGGCCGCGGCGACGGCGAGCTCGATGTCAGCCTTCTTGCCTGCGGCGGCCTGGACGTAGACCTCGTTCGAGACGGGCTCGAGCACGTCGAACGTGTCGCCGTCGATCGAGTCGACGAACTGGCCGTCGATGTAGTGCTGGATGCGCTCAGGCAGGTCGGCAGGGACGTGTCGTGCGTCGAGGCTGGGGGCGGTGGTGTCGGCCATGGATGGTGCTCCTGTTCAGAAGGCGGGAAGACGAAGGTTCTCGTCGGGGTGCTCGTGGATCATGTATGCGTCGAGGGTCGCCGAGCGGTGCCGGCGGGCCGCCATCTCGATCTCGTTCAGCGAGGCTCCGGTCTCGATGAGCTGGAGCAGGTTCTCGTGCTCGCTGACCGATTCCTGGGCACGGCCCGGAACGAAGGTGAAGGTCGATGCCCGCAGGTGCCCGAGGCGCGCCCATTCCGCGTCGACCAGTTCGAGGATGCGCGGGTTGGCGCACTTGGTGAACAGGATCGAGTGGAACTTCTGGTTGAGCGCCGTGAAGGCACGCGGCTCGAAGTCGTCGAGCCGGGCGATCATGCGCTCGTTGACGTCGCGGGCCTGGCGGATGTCGTCGGCCGTGAGACTGCGGGAGGCGAGCGCGGTCGCGGCGCCCTCGAGGATGCTGAGCGCCTGCATGCTGTACCGGTAGGCCGAGTCGTCGACCATCGACACATGCGCGCCCACATTGCGCTCGAAGGTCACAAGACCCTCCGCCTCGAGCTGTCGGATCGCCTCGCGCACGGGCACGACGCTCATGTCGAGCTCGTTCGCGATGGATCCGAGCACGAGGCGGTAGCCGGGAGTGAACTCCTGGTCGGCGATCCGCTGACGAATCCACTGGTACGCCAGCTGCGACTTGCTCAGCGTCGCGTCCTGGGTGCCCGCGGGGGTCATCAGCCGCGCTCCTCGCGGTAGCGTGCACGCCATTCGGCGTTCATCGGGAACAGTCCGTCGACCGGGCTGCCCTCGGCTACGCGGGCCGCGATCCATGCGTCTTCCTCCTCCTGCGCGAGGGCCGCGTCGACGACCTCCTCGACGAGGGCGGGCGGGATCACGATCACGCCGTCGGCGTCGCCGACGATGACGTCGCCGGGCTGAACCGTGGTGCCGCCGCACGCGATCGTGATGTCGTGGTCCCACGGCACGTGCTTGCGACCGAGGACGGCCGGGTGCGCGCCGGAGGTGTAGACGGGGATGCCGACAGCGGTCACGGCATCCGCGTCGCGGACTCCCCCGTCGGTGACGATGCCGGCTGCGCCGAGCGAGTTCGCGCGGATGGCGAGGATGTCGCCGAGCGTGCCGGAGCCGGCCTCGCCGCGGGCCTCGATCACGATGACCTCGCCCTCGCCGACGGCGTCGAAGGCGCGCTTCTGCGCGTTGTAGCCGCCGCCGTGGCTCTCGAACAGGTCTTCGCGGTTGGGCACGAAGCGGAGCGTCTTGGCGGTTCCGACGAGCTTCGCCGTCGGGTGGAGGGGCCGCACGCCGTCGATCGTGACGTTGTTCATGCCGCGCTTGCGCAGCTGCTGCGACAGGCCGGCGACGGGGACCTGCTCGAGCTTGCGACGCAGCTCGGGCGAGAGTGCCGGAGCGGCGGCGGCATCCGTCTTCTCCGGAAGACCGGCTGCCTCGCGCGAGCCCCAGGCCTCTTCGCGCTGCGTGTCGTCGACCACGGGGAGCGAGCCGAGCGCCGGGTCGTAGGCGGGACCGGTGCCGGCGACGACCGTCGTCAGGAGGCGGCCCGAGGTGGCTCCGGTGGCGGGGTGGTCGACCTCGACCTCGACGACGTCGCCGGGCACGATGACCGACGAGCCGGCGGGCGTGCCGGTGAGGATGACGTCGCCCGGCTCGAGCGTGAAGTGCTGTGACAGGTCGGCGACGAACTGCGCGAGCGGGAAGATGAGGCCCGCCGTCGTGTCGTCCTGCGCGAGAGCGCCGTTGACCCACGTGCGCACGCGGAGCGCGGCCGGGTCGACAGCACGGGCGTCGATGAGCTCGGGGCCGATGGGGGTGAATCCGTCGCCGCCTTTGGACCGGACGTTGGAGCCCTTGTCGTTGGCGCGCAGGTCGTAGAGGCCCAGGTCGTTGGCGGCGGTGACCCAGCCCACGTGGCTCCACGCTTCGTCGAGCGAGACGTGGCGAGCGGCGGTGCCGATGACCAGCGCGATCTCGCCCTCGAAGGCGAGCAGCTCGGTGCCGGTGGGGCGCTCCACCGTTCCGCCCGTAGCGGCGACGGAACTGGAGGCCTTGAAGAAGTACGATGGCGCGGCGGGCCGGCGACCGCGCTGCTGAGCGCGCGATTCGTAGCTGAGGTGCACCGCGATGATCTTGCCCGGTCGGCCCGGAAGGCCGGAGAACCGCGGGTCGGTGGTGGTTTCGATGGTCATGAGCCCCCTCGCTCTTGCGTCGTATCCGAAATCGTATATGATCAATCCGCCCCCGGCAAGCCGCGCCGGGAGACAGAGACGTCGCAAGACATAGGAGTCAACATGAGCGCACCCTCGACCGAGCCGGACGGGCTCACGCCCACCGGCACCATCGCGACCGCCGCCGACAGGCGTCGCGTCGTCTTCGCCACCGTCGTCGGAACCACCGTCGAGTGGTACGACTTCTTCGTGTACGCCTCGGCGGCCGGCCTCGTGTTCGGCCAGCTGTTCTTCGCCCCCGCGGGCGACCAGTTCGCGCAGATCCTCTCGTTCATCACGGTCGGCATCAGCTTCCTTTTCCGCCCGCTCGGCGCCTTCCTCGCCGGCCACCTCGGCGACAAGCACGGCCGCCGACTCGTGCTCATGCTGACGCTCATTCTCATGGGCGCCGCCACGACGCTCGTCGGCCTCCTGCCGACCTATGCCCAGATCGGCATGCTCGCCCCCATCCTGCTGATCACGCTCCGCATCCTGCAGGGCATCTCGGCTGGCGGCGAGTGGGGCGGCGCGGTGCTCCTCGCGGTCGAGCACGCCCCCAAGAAGCGTCGCGGCGCGTTCGGCGCCGCTCCCCAGGTGGGTGTGCCGCTCGGCCTCCTGCTGGCCTCGGCCATCCTCGCGATCGTCGCGATCCCCGGTGAGGAGTTCTTCCTCGAGTGGGGCTGGCGCATCCCGTTCCTGCTCAGCTTCGTGCTGATCATCATCGGCTACTACGTCCGTCGCCGCGTCGAGGAGAGCCCCGTCTTCGCCGAGATCGCGGAGCGCAAGGAAGAGACGAAGATGCCGATCGTGCAGCTCTTCCGCCGCCACGCGCTGCTGGTGATCATCGCCGCCCTCGTCTTCGCGGGCAACAACGCCATCGGCTACATGACGACCGGCGGCTACGTGCAGCGCTACTCGACCGACCCCGAGGGCCCCGTCGCCCTCGAGACCTCGCAGGTGCTGTGGGCCGTCACCTTCTCGGCGGTCACCTGGCTCGTGTTCACGTGGCTGTCGGGCGTCATCTCCGACAGGCTCGGCCGCCGCACCACGTACATCATCGGCTGGATCATGCAGCTGGTCGGCGTGGTCGCACTGTTCCCGCTGGTCAACACGGGCGACATCTGGCTGCTGACGCTGGGCCTCGTCATCCTGACCCTCGGCATCGGCTTCACCTACGGCCCGCAGGCCGCGCTGTACGCCGAGCTGTTCCCCGCCTCGATCCGCTTCTCGGGAGTGTCGATCTCGTACGCGATCGGCGCGATCCTCGGCGGCGCGTTCGCCCCGACGATCGCCCAGGCGATCGTGCAGGCGACCGGCTCGAGCGAGGCGGTCACGTGGTACCTCGCCGGCATGACGGTGATCGGCCTCATCGCGACGCTGCTGCTGCGCGACCGCACCGGCATCCCGCTCGGCCCCGACCACGAGGACGAGCAGTCGGTGAGCCCGGTCTACGGCGCCTCCAAGGCCTGATGCCCTGAACACAGAGGGGGGCGGATGCTTCGGCATCCGCCCCCCTCTGTGTTCCCGGCGTGCGTCAGCCGCCGAGCGCCTCGCTGATCGCGTCGGCCGATCGGCTCAGCCGCGCGGCGAGCAGCGCCGGGTCGTCGGCGTTGCCGACGTGCACGACGGCGATCGCTGCGGGGCGCTGGCCGTGGCGCGGGCGCAGCGGCACAGCGACCGCCTGCACGGTCGGGATGACTTCGTTGTGGCTGGTGGCGTATCCGCGGCGGAGGGTCTCGGCGACCTCCGCCTTGAGCCGGTCGTCCGCCTCGACGGGCCACTGCGAAGGCGGCAGGGTCGAGAGGATCGCCTTGCTGGGAGCACCGACCGTGATCGAGTGCCGCGTGCCCGGGTGCTGCGCGACCGATGCCACGGCGTGCCGCGGCTCGACGCTTGCCAGCGTGATGCAGTCGTCGCGATCGAGCACGGCCAGGAAGCAGGTCATCTTGAGCTCATTGGCGACCGCGGTGAGCTCGGGCAGCGCCTCGGCCTGCAGGTCGTGGGCGACGCCGGCTGCGAGCGACACCATGCGCGCTCCCAGGGCGACGCGCCCCGACGAGTCGCGCGTGACGAGCCCGTGGTCTTCGAGGGTGCGCAGGAGCCGGTACGCGATCGATCGATGCACCTCGAGGCGCGTCGCGACGTCGTCGATGGAGAGGGGCTCACGCGCGTCGGCGAGCACTTCGAGGATGCGGATGCCGCGGCTCAGCGTCTGCGATGCGGGCGCTTGCGTGGTGGGGGACATCGGCATCCTCTCTCCGACCGGTGACGAGCTGGCGCGGCGCTTGCGGGTGCGGCTGCCCGTCATATACGATCTGTTCAATAGTAGAACGGCTTGTTCGAATATAGAACACGGACGTTCCCAGAGCAAGACCGCTTCCAGCACAACCTCGACGATGAGCGCCGAGGAAGGGAATCAATGACGATGCAGTTCCACCACAACGGATACGTTTCCGAGAACCCCCGCGTGCAGCCCGCCGCCGGCACCGGGATCGACCGCCCCTCCGACCTCCCCGATGAGATCGACGTGCTCATCGTCGGCTCCGGCCCCGCCGGAATGCTGCTGGCCGCGCAGATGTCGCAGTACCCCTCCCTCAGCACGCGCATCATCGAGCGTCGCGAAGGGCGCCTGCAGATCGGTCAGGCCGACGGCATCCAGCCCCGCAGCGTCGAGACCTTCCAGGCGTTCGGATTCGCCGAGCGCATCACCGCGGAGGCCTACAACATCGGCTGGATGAACTTCTGGGGCGTCGACCCCGAGAACCCCGAGCGCATCGTCCGCACGTCACGCACCGCCGACTACGGCTACAAGATCAGCGAGTTCCCGCACCTCATCGTGAACCAGGCGCGCGTGCTCGACTACTTCGCCGAGGCCGCTCTCAACGGCCCCGCCCGCATCACGCCCGACTACGGCATCGAGTTCCTCGGCCTCACCGTGCACGACGAGGGCGAGTATCCCGTCGAGGTGCAGGTGCGCTACGTCGCCGGCGAGCGTGCGGGCGAGGAGCGCACCATCCGCGCCAAATACGTCGCCGGCTGCGACGGCGCCCGCAGCCGCGTGCGCGACGCCATCGGCCGCAAGCACGTCGGCGCCATCTCGATGCACGCATGGGGCGTCATGGACGTGCTCGTCAACACGGACTTCCCCGACTGGCGCATCAAGGCCGCCATCAACTCCGACAAGGGCAACATCCTCCACATCCCGCGCGAGGGCGGCTACCTCAGCCGCATGTACGTCGACCTGGGCGAGGTCCCTGAAGACGACGACCACCGCGTCCGCCAGACCCCGATCGAGGAGATCATCCGCCGCGCGAACGAGATCCTGCACCAGTACACGATCGACGTGAAGGAAGTCGCCTGGCACAGCGTCTACGAGGTCGGCCACCGCGTCACGGACGGCTTCGACGACGTCGCCGAAGGCGTCGAGCGCGACCCGCGCGTGTTCCTCACCGGCGACGCGTGCCACACGCACTCCGCCAAGGCCGGACAGGGCATGAACGTCTCGATGCAGGACGGCTTCAACCTCGGCTGGAAGCTCGGCTCGGTGCTCACCGGCCGCGCCCCCGCCTCACTCCTGTCGACCTACACCGCCGAGCGGAAGCCGGTCGCACAGCAGCTCATCGACTTCGACCGCGAGTGGTCATCGCTCATGGCCCGCAAGCCGGAGGAGATCACCGACGCCAACGACCTGGCGACCTACTACCTCGCGACCGCCGAGTTCCCGTCGGGCTTCATGACGCAGTACGAGCGCTCGATGATCATCGGCGAGGCCACCCACCAGTCGCTGGCCGAGGGCTTCCCGATCGGCAAGCGCTTCAAGTCGGCGCCCGTGACGCTCGCCGCCGACGGCAACGTCATCCACCTGGGCCACCACGCCAAGGCCGACGGCCGCTGGCGCATCTACGCCTTCGCCGACAGCGCGCTCCCGAGCGCTGGCGACTCCGCGCTCACGACGTGGGCCGAGTGGCTCGCGAACGGCGAGGACTCCCCCGTGCGCCGCTACACGCCGGCCGACGCCGACATCGACTCCGTGTTCGACGTCAAGGTCGTCTACCAGCAGTCGTACGAGGACGTCGACGTCACGCGCGTGCCGTCGATCTTCCGCCCGACCTCGGGCTCCTTCGGCCTGGCCGACTGGGAGAAGGTGTTCGCCGCGGGGGCCACGGAGTGGAACGACACGGACATCTTCGAGGAGCGCGGCATCTCGCGCGACGGCGTGGTGGTGGTGGTCCGCCCCGACCAGTACGTCGCCGCCATCGTGCCGCTGACGGCCACCGAAGAGCTCGCCGCCTTCTTCGAGCCGCACCTCCTGCCCGCCTGACCGGCAGGGCACCAGACCCACTGATCCACACAAGCAAGGACGCATGAAATGACCGACATGACCGACCGCACCCTCACCTCCTCGGGGTTCTACGTCTCGCAGGAGGCGCCGATCCGCACCGACAACCCCATCCCGACCCCGTCGTCGCCGGCGCCCGACATCCTGCGCTGCGCCTACATGGAGCTCGTCGTGACCGACCTGAAGGTCTCGCGAGACTTCTACGTCGACGTGCTCGGCCTCTACGTCACCGAGGAGGACGAGAACGCCGTCTACCTGCGCTCGACCGAGGAGTTCATCCACCACAACCTCGTGCTGCGTCAGGGCCCCGTCGCGGCCGTCGCCGCCTTCTCGTACCGCGTCCGCACGCCCGAGGACCTCGACAAGGCCGTCGCGTTCTACTCGGAGCTCGGATGCCGCGTCGAGCGCCGCGCAGACGGCTTCACGAAGGGCATCGGCGACTCGGTGCGCGTCGAGGACCCGTTCGGCTTCCCCTACGAGTTCTTCTACGAGACCACCCACGTCGAGCGTCTCGCGTGGCGCTACGACCTGCACACGCCAGGCGAGCTCGTGCGCCTCGACCACTTCAACCAGGTGACCCCCGACGTCCCGCGCGCGACGAAGTTCATGCAGGACCTCGGCTTCCGCGTGACGGAGGACATCCAGGACGAGGAGGGCACCGTCTACGCCGCGTGGATGCGCCGCAAGCCCACCGTGCACGACACCGCCATGACCGGCGGCGACGGCCCCCGCATGCACCACGTCGCGTTCGCCACGCACGAGAAGCACAACATCCTCGCCATCTGCGACAAGCTCGGCGCGCTCCGCATGTCTGACCGCATCGAGCGCGGCCCCGGCCGCCACGGCGTCTCGAACGCGTTCTACCTGTATCTCCGCGACCCCGACGGCCACCGCGTCGAGATCTACACGCAGGACTACTACACGGGCGACCCCGACAACCCGGTCATCACGTGGGACGTGCACGACAACCAGCGCCGCGACTGGTGGGGCAACCCGGTCGTGCCCTCGTGGTACACCGAGGCGTCGCTCGTGCTCGACCTCGACGGCAACCCGCAGCCGGTCGTGGCCCGCACCGACTCGAGCGAGATGGCCGTGACCATCGGCGCCGACGGCTTCTCCTACACCCGCTCCGACGACAGCGAAGAGATGCCGGCGTGGAAGCAGGGCGAGTACAAGCTCGGCCACCAGCTCTGACCCACCCGGTCGGCCGCAAGGCTTCCGAGGTCCGCACGTCGTTGGCTACCGCGTCGGACCTCGGAATCCGACCCCGGCACTCCTTCCGCGCTGGAGTGCCGGGTACGGGAGCCCGTCGCCCGCCCTCTGACGGATGACGGGCTCCCGGTATGAATAGATGACGAAGACTCGAAGAGGAGAAGACGGATGCTGCAGCCCGAGACGATCGCGCAGATCGCCGAAGAGCTCGCCGAAGCGGACCGCGCCCACAGCGTGATCCCGCGGATCACGGCGCGCTACCCCGAGGCGACGGTCGAGGACTCGTACGCGATCCAGGGCGTGTGGCGCGACCGCATGATCGCGAGCGGTCGTCGTCTCGTGGGCCGCAAGATCGGCCTCACGTCCAAGGCGATGCAGCAGGCGACGGGCATCACCGAGCCCGACTACGGGGTGATGTTCGACGACACCGTCTACCGCAGCGGCGACAGCATCCCGGTCGATCACTTCTCCAACGTGCGCATCGAGGTCGAGCTCGCGTTCGTGCTGAAGGAGCCCCTCGAGGGTCCGAACGCCACGCTCGAAGACGCGCTCCGCGCCACCGACTTCGTCGTGCCCGCCCTCGAGGTGCTGAACTCGCACATCGAGCTGGAAGGGCGGACGATCGTCGACACCATCAGCGACAACGCCGCCTACGGCGCCATGGTGCTCGGCGACACCCGCAAGCGCGTCGACGAGGTCGACCTGCCGTGGGTGCCGGGCGTGCTTTACAAGAACGGCGAGGTGGAGGAGACGGGAGTCGCGGCGGGCGTGCTCGGACACCCCGCGACGGGCGTCGCGTGGCTCGCGAACAAGTTCCACCAGCACGGTGCCAGACTGGAGGCGGGCGAGATCATCCTCGCCGGCTCGTTCACCCGCCCCATGTGGGTCTCGCGCGGTGACGAGGTGCTGTGCGACTACGGACCGATGGGGACCATCTCATGCCGCTTCGTCTGAGCCCCACGTTCCGCGACCGCCTGGCCGAGGCCGGCCGACCGCTCGCGGGCCTCTGGGCCTGCGCCGGATCGCCGCTGGTCACCGAGATCCTCGCCGGGTCGGGCATCGACTGGCTGCTCATCGACATGGAGCACTCCCCCAACGGCCTCGAGTCGACCCTCGCGCAGCTGCAGGTCGTCGCCGCGTACCCTGCGTCGCCGCTCGTGCGCGTTCCGATCGGCGACGTCGTCACCATCAAGCAGGTGCTCGACCTGGGCGCTCAGAATCTCCTCGTCCCGATGATCTCGACCGCCGACGAGGCGCGCGAGGTCGTCGAGGCCGTGCGCTATCCCCCTCGTGGCAAGCGCGGCGTCGGCTCGGCACTCGCTCGCTCCGCCCGCTGGAACCGCGTCGACGGCTACCTGCAGGATGCCGACCGGCACACGTCGCTGTTCGTGCAGATCGAGACGGCCGAAGGCGTCGAGAACGCCGCAGCGATCGCCGCGGTCGACGGCATCGACGGCGTCTTCGTGGGCCCCTCCGACCTCGCCGCCTCGATGGGCGTGCTGGGCCAGCAGACCCACCCCGACGTGACGGCCGCCGTGCTGCGCGCGTTCGAGGCCGTCCGCGCCGCCGGGAAGCCCGTCGGCGTGAACGCATTCGACCCGCAGGCGGCTCGCTCGTATGTCGACGCGGGCGCCTCGTTCATGCTCGTGGGCGCCGACGTCGCGATCCTCGCCCGCTCCTCCGAGGCGTTCGCCGCCGAGTGGGTGCCGGCATCCGACACCGCACAGCGCGAGTCGTACTGAGTCCGGGCCGACGGGCGCCCCGGCCGCTCCTCTCGTGCCGCGCCGCCCGTCGTGGCACGCTGGAGACATGAGGTCCTGGATCGTCCGCTTCGTCTCGCTGTACGTCTTCAACGTCGCTGTGCTGCTGCTGATCGGCGCGCTCCTCACGAGCGTGCGGGTGGGCTGGGCGGCACTGTGGGCGGCGGTGATCCTGACGGCGGCGACGATCTGGGTCAAGCCGCTCATCTCGCGCACGTTCTCTCGTGCCACGCAGCGTACGGCGGCACAGCGCACGCGGGCCGGCGAGAAGGTCGTGCAGTATGCGAGCGTGTTCGCGGTCGAGCTGATCGTGTGGCTCCTCGTCGTGGTCTTCTCGGGCGTCGATGTGCGGGGCTGGTTCTGGGGCTACCTGCTGCCGCCGCTGTTCCTGCTGGTGGCCTGGATGATCTACGACCGGGTCGACGACAGGCTTGAGGCCCGCACCGGCGAGCTCTACGACCGCGCACGAAGCCGGCGCTCCCCGTCGGCGTCGACGACGCAGACGGCCGCCACGACCCGACCCGTCGACACGCGCGAGTCACGCCAGGAGCTCGATGACGGCCTCACCCCGGAGCAGCGCCGCATGCTCGACGACCTGGGTTGATGAACCGGATGTAACAATCCGTCTCCGGCTGCCCCGCGATGGCCGCACACGCGGGAAGATGGATGCGGGCGCGCCACCGCACAGCATGCCGACGCGTCCGACACCCGACCGCCGATCATCACCCACGATCACGCCCCGGAGGCTCCCGCATGTCCCGTCCCGTCCTGCGCACCGTTCTCGCCGCGAGCCTCGCGGCATCCGTCCTGTTCACGGCGGGATGCGCCTCGAACGCGACCCCGGCAGCCACCGAGCCGGCCGCGGCCGACGAGGGCTACGTCACCCCCGGCAAGCTCACGGTCGCCACGGGAGAGACGGCGTACGAGCCCTACGTGATCGGCGACAAGCCCGAGTCGGGCAAGGGCTTCGAGGCGGCCGTGGCGTATGCCGTGGCCGACAAGCTCGGGTTCTCGCACGATGACGTCGTCTGGGTGCGCACGAGCTTCGAGTCGGCGATCGCGCCCGGCCCCAAGAACTTCGACTTCAACATCCAGCAGTACACGATCACCGAGGAGCGCGAGCAGGCCGTCGACTTCTCGTCGCCGTACTACTCCGCCAGCCAGGGCGTCGTCGCGATCGAGGGCGGCGCGGCCGACGACGTGACCGACATCGCCGGTCTCAAGAAGCTCCAGCTGGGCGCCATGGCGGGCTCGACGAGCGCCACGACCATCGAGAAGGCGGTCCAGCCCGACAGCGACCCGCAGCTCTACAACTCGAACGAGGATGCCGTCGCCGCGCTCCAGGCCGGCCAGATCGACGCGATCGTGCTCGATCTGCCGACTTCCTACGTGGCGGTCAACGTCTACATCGAGAACTCGTTCCTGGTGGGCGAGCTCCCCACCGCCGGCGTGGCCGACGAGTGGGGCCTCCTCCTCCCGAACGACTCGCCCCTGACCGAGCGGGTGACCGCCGCCGTCGACGCGCTGCGCGAGGAGGGCACGCTGGCAGACCTCGAGAAGGAGTGGCTGTCGGTGCTGAGCGGTGGGGCGCCGCTGCTCAAGTGACCACGCGCTAGCGTCTTGTCCGTGTCCACGCATCAGCCGAGCGAGCTCGAGCTCGAGCGTCGCGCGTTCCGTCGGAGCCGCGAGCGCCGTTCGGTGCTCGTCGCGCTCGGTTCGACGCTTGCATTCGCCGGCCTCGTCTGGCTCACCGTCATCAACACCCCCGGCTGGGCGGCGGTGCAGCAGTCGTTCTTCAACCCCGAGATCGCGCTGCAGTCGATCCCCCGCGTGTGGCAGGGCTTTCTGCTCAACCTGCAGGTGCTGGCGATCTCGGTCGTGACGGTCGGCGCCTTCTCTCTGCTGATCGCGCTGCTGCGCACCCTTCGCGGGCCGGTGTTCTTCCCCGTTCGCGTGCTCACCGCCGCCTACACCGACCTGTTCCGCGGCGTGCCGTTCATCATCGTGCTGTTCCTCGTGGGCTACGGGCTGCCGACGATCCTGAACACCCGCATCCCGCCCGTGCTCCTCGGCGTCATCGCGGTGACGCTCACCTACTCGGCGTACGTCGCCGAGGTGATCCGCGCCGGCATCGAGGCGGTGCATCCGTCGCAGCGGCTCGCGGCCCGCGCGCTCGGACTCGGCTACGTTCAGACGCTCCGCCGTGTCGTGCTGCCGCAGGCGCTCCGCAAGATGACCCCGCCCCTCATGAACGACTTCATCTCGATGCAGAAGGACGTCGGCCTCATCTCGATCCTGGGCGCCATGGATGCCGTGCGCGGCGCACAGATCGAAGCCTCGCAGGCCTACAACTTCACGCCGTATGTCGTCGCCGGCATCCTGTTCGTGCTCCTTGCGATCCCGTCGGTGCGTCTCACCGACTGGTACACGGCGAAGCTGCGCGAGCGCGAGCAGACGGGAGCTGTGCTGTGACGGCGCTGCTCCAGGCCACCGGGATCTGGAAGGCCTTCGGCGACCGCGAAGTGCTCAAGGGCGTCGACGTCTCGCTCGCGCAGCATGAGGTGGTCGCGCTCATCGGCGCGAGCGGCTCCGGGAAGTCGACGCTGCTGCGTTGCCTCGGCCTGCTGGAGACGATCGACGACGGGCGCATTCTGCTGGGCGACGACGACATCTCCGACCCGCGCGTGGATGCCAACCGTGTGCGCTCCCGCTTCGGCGCCGTCTTCCAGAGCTACAACCTGTTCCCGCACCTCTCGGTGCTCGACAATGTGACCCTCGCCTCGCGTGTGGTCCACGGCGTGCCGCGCCGGGAGGCCGAGGGGCGCGCCCTCGCGCTGCTGGAGCGCATCGGCCTGGCCGACAAGGCCAGGGAGCACCCCGACCGGCTCTCCGGCGGCCAGCAGCAGCGCGCCGCGATCGTCCGCGCGATCGCGACGAACCCCGAGGTGCTGCTGCTCGACGAGATCACCTCTGCGCTCGACCCCGAGCTGGTCGGCGAAGTGCTCGAGCTGGTGAGAGACCTCGCCGAAGACGGCGCGACGATCCTGATGGCGACGCACGAGATGGCGTTCGCTCGCGACGTGGCCCACCGTGTCGTCTTCCTCGACGCGGGCACGATCATCGAGCAGGGCTCCCCCGCCGAGGTGTTCGGCGCCCCGCAGCAGCCCCGCACGAAGGAGTTCCTCGCACGGTTCACCGCCTGAGACCCGACTGCGCTGCGCGAACGCGAAAGCGCCGGCCGGAGCTCAGCCCGACCGGCGCCCTGCGTGAGGAAGCTCAGCCCGCGAGGCGCTCCGCCGTCTCGACGACGTTGGCGACGAGCATGGCGCGGGTCATCGGGCCGACGCCGCCAGGGTTCGGCGACAGCCACCCGGCGACCTCGGCGACGGCGGGGTCGACGTCGCCCGCGAGCTTGGCGCGACCGGTCTCCGTGGTGCCGACGCGCGTCACGCCGACGTCGAGCACCGCGGCGCCCGGCTTGATCCACTCGGGCTTCACGAGGTGCGGCTGGCCGACTGCCGCCACGACGATGTCGGCGCGCGACACCTCGGCGGCCAGGTCGGGGGTGCGCGAGTGCGTGAGGGTGACCGTGGCGTCCGTGCCCTTGCGGGTCAGCAGGAGGCCCAGCGGGCGACCGACCGTGATGCCGCGGCCGATGACCGTGACGTGCGCGCCGGCGATGCCGACGCCATGACGCTCGAGGAGTTCGACGATGCCGGCGGGCGTGCACGGCAGCGGTGCGGCGACCGCGGCGGCCGGGTCGACGCCGAGCACGAGGCGGCCGAGGTTGGTCGGGTGCAGACCGTCGGCGTCCTTCGCCGGGTCGATCAGCTCGAGGATCGCGTTCTCGTCGATCCCCGCCGGAAGCGGCAGCTGCACGATGAAGCCGGTGACGGCCGGATCTTCGTTGAGGCCCCGCACGGCGGCGGCGATCTCGTCCTGCGTCGCGCTGGCGGGCAGCTCGACCGAGATCGACGCGACCCCCACCTCGGCGCAGTCGCGGTGCTTGCCGGTCACGTATGAACGGGATGCCGGGTCCTCACCCACGAGGAGCGTGCCGAGGCCGGGGGTGATGCCGCGGGCCTTCAGCGCGGCGACGCGCTCGGCGAGCTCCGACTTGATCGCCGCCGCGGTGGCGATCCCGTCGAGACGCTGAGCGGTCACTGCTGGAGCCCCGGGTAGAGCGGGAACGCGTCGGCGAGCTTCGCGACGCGCTCGCGCAGGGCGTCGAGGTCGGCGCCCGGCTGCAGCGCGAGTGCGATGACGTCGGCGACCTCGGTGAACTCGGCGTCGCCGAAGCCGCGCGTCGCGAGCGCGGGCGTGCCGATGCGCAGACCCGAGGTGACCATCGGCGGACGAGGGTCGTTCGGGACGGCGTTGCGGTTGACCGTGATGCGGATCTCGTGCAGGAGGTCTTCGGCCTGCTTGCCGTCGATCTCGGCATTGCGGAGGTCGACGAGCACGAGGTGCACGTCGGTGCCGCCGGAGCGGATCGAGATGCCGGCATCCTTCACGTCCTGCTGGCTGAGACGGTCGGCGAGGATCGCGGCGCCGCGCACGGTGCGCTCCTGTCGCTCCTTGAACTCGGGCGTCGCCGCGAGCTTGAAGGCCGTGGCCTTGGCGGCGATCACGTGCATGAGCGGACCGCCCTGCTGCCCCGGGAACACGGCGGTGTTGATCTTCTTGGCGATGTCGGGGTCGTTCGTGAGGATGAAGCCTGAACGGGGGCCGCCGATCGTCTTGTGCACGGTCGACGAGACGACGTGCGCGTGAGGCACGGGCGACGGGTGCAGGCCAGCCGCGACGAGCCCGGCGAAGTGCGCCATGTCGACCCACAGGTACGCGCCCACCTCGTCGGCGATCGCGCGGAACCTGGCGAAGTCGAGCTGGCGCGGGTAGGCCGACCAGCCGGCGATGATGACCTTGGGCTTGTGCTCGCGGGCGAGACGCTCGACCTCGTCCATGTCGATGATCGAGGTCTCGGGGTCGACGCCGTACGCGACGATGTCGTACAGGCGGCCCGAGAAGTTGATCTTCATGCCGTGCGTGAGGTGGCCGCCCTGGTCGAGGGCGAGTCCGAGCAGCGTGTCGCCGGGGCGGGCGATCGCGTGGAGCACGGCCGCATTGGCCGACGCGCCGGAGTGAGGCTGGACGTTGGCGAACTCGGCGCCGAACAGGTCCTTCGCGCGCTGGATGGCCAGCTCTTCGGCGACGTCGACTTCCTCGCAGCCGCCGTAGTAGCGACGGCCGGGGTAGCCCTCGGCGTACTTGTTGGTGAGCACCGAGCCCTGGGACTGCAGCACGGAGACCGGCACGAAGTTCTCGGAGGCGATCATCTCCAGGAAGCTGCGCTGACGGTCGAGCTCGCGCTCGAGCACCTGTGCGATCTCAGGGTCGACCTCGGCGAGCGGGGCGTTGAACACGGAATCGGTCATGACGATCTCCTTGACGACGGCTTTCGGGATGAATCTCGCATCGGCCCAGGCGTGCGGTCGAATGCCGTGTCGGTCGCTCCCCGGTGGTGGCCCACCTCAACGCCAGTCGCGACGAGACGAGCATAGCGGATAGGCTGAGCGCGTCCTATTTGTTAGGCAACCTTACATCCGCCTTCGCTGTCGAAGAGCCTTGGCCGCATGCACGTGCCCGAGGAGAATGGAGCGACCGTGTCCGCACTCCCCCTCGCCCCGCTGCCCGCCTCCGTCGAAGAGCTGGACGGAGCTCCCTTCCCCGTGACGACGAGCACGCCTGTCACGGGCGAAGCGGATGCCGTCGCGGAGCTGCACCGCATCCTGGCCCTCCTCGTCGATGACGTCGAGCCTGCCGCTGCCGGTGAGAGCACACCCCCCGGCATCCGTCTCGTGATCGAGGCGGGCGGCCCCTCCGAGTCGTACACGCTCGACGCCCGCGCCGACGGCGTGCGCGTGACGGGCGCGGATGCCGCGGGCCTCTTCTACGGCGTCCAGACCCTCGCGCAGCTCGTCGCAGCGCGCGGCGGCGCGCGGATCGTCCCGGCCGTCCGCATCGCCGATGCACCGCGCTTCGCCTACCGGGGCGTCATGCTCGACGTGGCTCGCCACTTCCCTGGCGTCGACACCGTGAAGGCGTTCATCGACCGCGCGGCGAGCCTCAAGTTCAACGTGCTGCACCTGCACCTGACCGACGATCAGGGCTGGCGCCTCGAGATCGCCTCTCGGCCGCTGCTGGCCGAGCGCGCGTCGTCGAGCTCTGTCGGCGGCGACCCGGGCGGGCGCTTCACGCAGGCCGACTACGCCGAGATCGTGGCGTACGCCGCGTCGAAGCACATGACGGTGGTGCCAGAGATCGACATGCCGGGCCACACGCACGCGGTGTCGCTCGCGTACCCGGAGCTGTCGGAGCAGCCCGTCCTCTCCGATCACATCCGCGAGACCGTGCGCGACCACGGCGGCAGCCTGCCGCAGAACGGCGTCGCGTACGACGGCATGGCGGTGGGGTTCTCGTCGCTGCGCATCCACGACGAGGCGACCTATGAGTTCGTCGCCGACGTGCTGCGGGAGGTCGCCGAGCTGACCCCCGGACCGTATCTCCACATCGGCGGCGACGAGGCGCTCGGAACTCCCGCCGAGGACTTCGCCCGCTTCATGACCCGCGTCAGCGGGATGGTCGCCGATCTCGGCAAGACGCCCGTCGCGTGGCACGAAGCGGGAGCCGCGGTCGGCCTGCACCCGTCGACCGTGGGCCAGTACTGGGGCTTCGTCACTCCGGTCGATGACGCCGGCGAGCGTGCCCGGGCCTTCGTCGCACACCGGTCGAAGGTCGTGCTGTCGCCAGCCGACGCCATCTACCTCGACATGAAGTTCGACGCCGACTCCCCGCTGGGCCTGACGTGGGCGCGCGGCGTGACGTCGGCGCAGCGCGCCTACGAGTGGGATGCCGCGGCCGTCGTCGAGGGCATCGGCGACGACGACATCCTCGGCGTCGAGGCGCCGCTGTGGACCGAGACGGTGCGCGATCTCGCGGACATCGACGCCCTTGCCTTCCCACGCATCGCGGCGGCCGCCGAGGCCGCGTGGTCGCCCCCGCTGGGGACGACGCCCGCTCGGACGTGGGACTCGTTCCGACTGCGGGTCGGCGGACTCGCGCCGCTCTGGTCGGCGAGCGGCATCGGCTTCACCCGGCTGCCGGAGATCGCGTGGGCCGATGCGAGCACGTCGCCCGAGCGGGAGGTGCGCACCGCATGACCGTCGTCATCCACTCGGTCCGACTCGTCGACGAGGGGCGTGTCATGCCCGACGCATGGCTCGCCTTCGCCGACGGCGTGGTGTCGGCGACGGGAACCGGCGACGACTGGCGGCGGCTGCCGGTGGCCTCCGCGGTCGACGGCGCCGGCCGCTTCCTCACTCCCGGATTCATCGACCTGCACGTCCACGGCGGCGGTCGCGCGTCGTTCGACGAGGGCGCCGATGCGATCGTCCGTGCGCGTGCGCTTCACCGCGCGCACGGCACGACGCGGGCGGTCGTCTCCCTCGTGACCGCCTCGCTCGACGACCTGTGCGCCCGTGCGGCCGTGGTGGCCGACCTCGCCGAGCGCGACGCGACGATCCTCGGGAGCCATCTCGAGGGGCCGTTCCTCGACCCTGGTCACAAAGGAGCGCACACCGCGTCGCTCCTGCGGGAGCCCGACCGCGAATCGATCGACCGGCTGCTGGAGGCGGGACGCGGCACGATCCGCCAGGTGACGATCGCTCCGGAGCTTCCCGGCGCGATCGACGCGATCACCCGCCTGACGGATGCCGCAGTCGTCGCGGCCGTGGGGCACACGGCCGCCACCGCCGCGCAGGCCGCCGCCGCGTTCGACGCGGGCGCGACCCTGCTGACACACGCGTTCAACGCGATGCCCGGCATCCACCACCGCGCGCCCGGCCCCGTGGTCGCGGCGATGCGCGACCCGCGCGTGACGCTCGAGCTGATCGCCGACGGCATCCACGTGCACCCCGACGTCGTCGCGCTGGTGTTCGCCGGGGCCCCGGGGCGGATCGCCCTCATCACCGACGCGATGGCCGCCGCGGGGGCCGCTGATGGGAGCTACGAGCTCGGCGGCCTCGCCGTCACCGTGAGCGACGGCACTGCACGCCTCGACTCAGACGGCGCGATCGCGGGCTCGACCCTCACGCAGGACGCCGCGCTGCGCAATGTCGTCGCCGCCGGCACCCCTCTCCCCGACGCCGTCGCCGCGCTGACGTCCGTCCCGGCGCGGGTGCTCGGTCACCAGGGGCGCTACGGCTCGCTGCGCATCGGCTCGGCCGCCGACGCGGTGCTGCTCGACGACGCGCTCGGCGTGCAGGGCGTGTGGGTCGACGGTCTTCCCCTCGCCCGCGTCTGAGCCGCGGCGTCGGCGTCGGCGGAACCCGCGCCTTCGATGCGACGCTCGACGGCGGTGGGCGCAGCGCGGCGTACATGACGTGGGTCGAGCCGTAGACTGGAGGCCATGTCCGAACTGCCGAATGTCCGCCCCGAAGCACCGGCAGAGCCGTCCGCGCAGCCCGCGGGAACACGCCCGCCGCTGAGCGCGCTCGACATCGTGAACTTCCTGTGCGAGGTGTTCGGCATCGTGACCCTCGCGATCTGGGGCTTCACGTCGTGGTCGCTGCCGTGGAACATCGTCGCCGGCATCGGCGCGCCGCTGCTCGCCATCCTCGTGTGGGCCCTGTTCGTCTCGCCGCGTGCCGTCGTGCGGGTGCACCCGTTCGTCCGTGCACTCGTGGAGCTCCTGGTCTACGCGAGCGCGACGATCGCGTGGTGGAGCATGGGCCAGGCATGGATCGGCCTCGCCTACGGCGTCGTCGCCGTCGCGGCCGGTCTCGTCGCCGGACGCCGCCGCCTGGCATGACCGCCGCGACCGGCGTCGTCGGCCTCCTGCGCGCCGAGCTCGGGGACCGCGTCGACACGTCCGGCATCTCGCTCGAGGCCGCACGCGCCGACAAGTCCGGTCACGCGTCCGAAGGGGCGCCTCTCGCCGTCGTGCACGCCGAGAGCGTCGAAGACGTGCAGACCGTCATGCGCATCGCGAGCGCCACGTCGACCCCCGTCGTCACGCGGGGCGCTGGCACGGGGCTCGCGGGAGGCGCCAACGCCGGGCCCGGCCAGATCGCGCTGTCGACCCTGCGCATGGACCGGATCCTCGAAGTGCGCCCCGACGACCTCCTCGCCGTGGTCGAACCCGGGATCATCAACGCGCGCCTCGACGACACGCTGCGAGCGCACGGCGTGTGGTGGGCGCCCGATCCCGCCAGCCGCGAGATCTCGACCGTCGGCGGCAACATCGCCACCGGTGCGGGCGGTCTCCTGTGCGCCAAATACGGTGTGGTGCGCGACGCCGTCCTCGGCGTCGACCTCGTGCTGGCCGACGGCCGGCTCCTCAAGCTCGGCCACCGCAGCGTCAAGGGCGTGACGGGCCTCGACCTCACATCGCTCGTGATCGGCTCCGAGGGCACCCTCGGCGTCATCGTCGGGGCGACGCTCAAGCTGCGCCCGCTGCCCGTGGGCGAGACCCGCACGCTCACGGCCGTCTTCCCCGACGTGCGCGCCGCGGCCGTCGCCGCATCTGCCGTGACCGCCGCGGGCCTGCAGCCGGCGATCATGGAGCTCATGGACGCCCTGTCGCTCGGGGCCGTCCACCGGCTGCTCGGCCTCCCGGCTCCCGCTGTCGACGCCGCACAGCTGACGATCCAGACCGACGGCGTGGGCGCCGTGCACGAGGCGGATGCCATCGCCCGGCTGCTCGGCTCGCTCGGCGGCGAGGTCGCCCTCGCGGCCGACGAAGCCGAAGGCGAGCGGCTGTGGCTGATCCGCCGGTCGATGCACCCCGCGATGGAGACGCTCGGCACGACGCTCATCGAAGACGTGTCGGTGCCCCGCAGCATGCTCCCTGCGATGTTCGACGAGATCGCCCGCATCGAGCAGGTCCACGGCATCCGCATCCCGACCGTCTGCCACGCCGGCGACGGCAATCTCCACCCCAACTTCGTCTTCGAGACGGAGGGCGGCACGCTCGGCGATCCGATCGTGGTGCCCGATCACATCTGGGCAGCCGCCGACGAGCTGTTCCGTGCCGCGCTGCGCCTGGGCGGCACGCTCACGGGCGAGCACGGCATCGGCGTCCTGAAGCGACGGTGGCTGGCCGAGGAGCTCGGCGACGACCAGTGGGAGCTGCAGCGTCAGATCACCCGCGTGTTCGACCCCGCCGGCATCCTCAATCCCGGCAAGGTGTTCGTCGCATGACGTCCGACGCCGCCAGGACGCGCGAGATCCGTGTCAGCGCGGGCGTGCTCGTCGACGAGAACGGCTGTGCGCTCGTGGTGCGCAAGCGCGGCGCGGCCGTGTTCCAGCAGCCGGGCGGCAAGCCCGACCCCGGGGAGACGGCGCTCGAGGCACTGCTGCGCGAAGTGCACGAGGAGGTCGGCGTCCGGCTCGACGCCGATGCGGTCGAGCCGCTCGGCACCTTCCGCGACGCCGCGGCGAACGAGCCCGGTCACGTCGTCATCGGCGACGCGTTCCGCGCGCGCATCCGCCGTGCCGACGTGCGGATCGGAGCGGAGATCGAGGAGGCCCGGTGGGTGACGCCCGCCGACGTCGTCTCGACCCCGCTGGCGAACCTCAGCCGCAACCACCTGATCCGCTTCGCCTGGGCGTAAGCGGCCCGCGCCTATAGTCCCTGCCAGGCGGGCTTGTTCGCGTATGCGTACCGGTAGTAGTCGGCGTTCTCGAACCCCGTGGCCGCGGCCTCGTCCACGACGACCGTCACGTGCGGGTGCAGCTGGATCGCCGATCCGGGCAGCGACGACGTCACAGGGCCCTCGACGGCGGCTGCGACGGCATCCGCCTTGCCTTCGCCGAACGCGAGCAGGAACAGGTGGCGCGCCTCGAGGATCGTGCCGAGGCCCTGCGTGATGCAGTGCACGGGTACGTCGTCGATCGACTCGAAGAAGCGCGCGTTGTCGATGCGCGTCTGCTCGATGAGCGTCTTCACGCGGGTGCGCGAGGCGAACGACGACCCGGGCTCGTTGAACCCGATGTGGCCGGACGTGCCGATGCCCAGGATCTGCACATCCACCCCGCCCGCCGCCGCGATGGCCGCCTCGTAGTCCTCGCCCGCGTGCTCGATCGTCTCGAGCGCGCCGTTGGGCGTGTGGATGAGCTCGGGGTTCAGCCCCAGCGGCTCCACGACCTCTCGCGTGATGACCGAACGGTAGCTCTCGGGATGCGCCGGGTCGATGCCGACGTACTCGTCGAGCGCGAAGCCGCGCACCCGTGACACGTCGATGCCCTCCAGACGCGGCCGAAGCGCCTGGTACACCGGCAGCGGCGTCGAACCGGTCGCAAGGCCCAGCACGGCGTCGGGCTTGGCGGCGATGACCCGAGCGATCTCGTCGGCGACGAGCGCCCCGGCGTCAGCGGGCGTGGGGACGATGACGACTTCAGCCATGGGCGACAGCCTCCTGTTCGTGTGCCGCGGAGCCGATGAGGGCGGCACCGAACGCCGCCGCGGGCGAGCCCGCGGGCAGCAGCTCGACGCGTTCGGCCAGTCGCAGCGACCGCAGGAACGCGGACGCGGCGGCGCTGGCCTGGAGCTCCGACACCACTGCCGTCAGCATACGTTCGCCGAGCCCCGTCACGCCTCCCCCCAGGACGACCGAGTCGGCGTCCGCCGTGAGCAGCAGCACACGGATGGCCGCCGCCACCCCGAAGGCGAGATCGCGCCGCAGCTCCTGCGCCCGAGGATCGCCCGCGTCCGCCGCGTCGAACACATCGCGCACGGGCAGCGCCCCCGGCACCCCCCACCTGGCCGCGACCGACGCGCCCCCGGCGAACACCTCGATGCAGCCTCGCTGGCCGCAGCGGCACTGCGGGCCGCGGGGGTCGATCGAGATGTGCCCCACTTCGCCGGCGGTGCCCCGCTCGCCCCGCCACAGCACGCCGTCGCGCACGAACCCCGCCGCGATGCCCGTGCCGAGATTGAGATAGGCCATCGTTCCGCCGTCGCGACCGTCGCCGTGCAGAGCGAACGCCCCGAGGGCGGCCGCCTTGACGTCGTTCTCGGCGCGCACCGGCGCATCGAACGCCTCCGCCAGCACGGCGCCGAGATCGAGCTGCTCGATGCCGAGGTTGACGGCATGCGCGACGCGCGCGCTGCCCGCCGCGACCTGGCCCGGGATGCCGATGCCGAGCGACGTCACAGCGGCGCGCGACGCCCCCGCCTGCGCCAGCAGCTCGTCGGCGCAGGCGACGATCGTGGCGGCCACGGCATCCGCGCCCCACCCCGTCGACCGGCGCGCGCGAGCGACGATCTCACCCGAAGGCGCGACGATCACACCGTCGGTCTTGGTTCCACCGACGTCGAATCCGAGTCGCATGTCAGCCCTTCACCGCTCCGGAGACGAGGCCGCCGGTCATGCGTCCCTGAACGATCAGGAAGAAGACGATCACGGGTATCGCCATCATGGTCGAGCCCGCCATCACGGCGCCCCAGTCCACCGAGCCCGCGACCGACGACGACTGGAAGGCGTTGAGCCACGTCGGCAGCGTCAGGTTGTATCCCTTCATGAGCAGCAGGGCCATCGTGAACTCGTTCCACGACTGGATGAATGCGAAGATGCCGGTGGCCACGAGGCCGGGCGCGAGCAGCGGGAAGGTGACCTTCCAGAACGCCTGCGACTTCGTGCAGCCGTCGATCATCGCCGCCTCTTCGAGGTCGGCGGGGACGCCCGCGACGAACCCGCGCAGGGTCCAGATCGTGAAGGGGATGACCGCAGCGGTGTAGACGATCCCGAGCCCGAGGAGGGTGTTCATCAGCTGCCAGTCGTCGATCATCCCGTAGATCGTGAACATCATCGCCTCGCCGGGGATCATCTGCACGACGAGCACCGACACGATGAAGCCGCGCCGCCCGCGGAAGTGGAAACGGGCGACAGCGACGGATGCCAGGAACGCGAACAGCAGCGTGACGACCAGCACGCCGGCCGTCACGGTGACCGACGTCATCAGCGCGTGCTGGAAGTCGGTCTGTCCCGGAGCGGCCTCGCGACGCCACGCCGTCGCGAAGTTGCCGAACGTGAAGTCGAACGGGAAGAGGCTCGGCTCCCGGCTGATGATTCTCGGGTTGGGGGTGAATGCGAGGTTCACCATCCAGTACACGGGGAATGCCGAGCAGAAGAAGACGACGAGGGCCGCAAGATCGAGACCGGCGCGGGTCATGACGCGGCGGCCCGACGGACGACGTCCGGGCACGCGCTGCGTCCGCGGCGCACGCCGAGAGGGGCGGCCCGTCGGAGCCACCGTCTCCTCGACGCCGACCGTGCCGAGCTGGACGGCGGGAGTGACCTGAGTGCTCACAGCTCTTCCTCCCGAAGCGTCGTGCGCACGTAGCCCCACGACAGGCACAGCAGCAGGACGACCATGACGACTCCGATCGCCGCCGTCGCGCCGAACTCGCCGACGCCCTGGCGGAAGAGGTAGGTGCCGAGCACATTCGTGTCGGCGGCGATGCCGCCGCGGCTCTGCAGCGCGTAGACCTGCGTGAAGATCCGCAGGTTCCAGGTGATCTGCAGCACCAGGACCACCGTGAGAACGCTGCGCAGATACGGGAAGACGACCATCCGGAAGCGGCTCCAGCCCGTCGCCCCGTCGAGCGCGGAGGCCTCCAGCACCTCCGCGGGCACCTGGCCGAGCGCAGCGTACGTCGTGAACGCGACGAAGGGGATGCCCTGCCAGACCACGATGATCGTGAGGACGAAGTAGAAGGACAGCGGGTCGAGCAGCCACGCATGGTTCGTCCAGGCGTCGGTGCCGGTCACGGTGTTGAGAAGCCAGTTGACCACGCCGTACTGCGTGTCGAAGATCCAGCCCCAGACGACGGTGGCCGTCAGGGGCGGCAGCGCCCACGCGAGCAGCAGTCCGACCGAGACGAGGATGCGCCAGAAGCGGGTGAGTCGCGTCATCAGCACCGCCACCAGCACGCCGAACAGGATGATGAGGGCGGTGAGCACGACCATGAGGGCGAGGCTGCGGGTGAGCACCGCCGGGAAGTCGGACTTCGTGAAGAGGTCGATGTAGTTCTCGAAGCCGATGAAGTCGGGAAGCGTGCCCTGGACCTTGTCGCGCACGGTGTAGTCGGTGAACGACTGGATCACCATCAGCACGGCCGGGTAGCCGACCATGACGCCGAGGATGATCACCGACGGCGACAGCAGCGACCACGCGCCGCGGGCGTCGCGGCGGCGGCGAGCGCGCTCGCGCTGTGCGACGGTGCGCGCGAGCGACGGGCGGGAGACGGCGTCGGCATCCGCGGTCGCGGACGCGCCGAGCGCGGGTGGGGTCATCTCTCGTCTCCTTTCTGCAGAGGTGGGCGGGTCAGCGGGGGCCCGGTTCGGGTCCGGGCCCCCGCTGCGATCGTCAGCCGTTGAGGATGGCCTCGATCTGAGCGTCGAGCTCGGTGGCGATCTGCGTGACGTCGCCGCCCTGGGCGATCTTGACGAGGGCGTCGGGGATCAGCTGGGCCTTCTCGACCTCGGCCCAGTTCGGGCTGGCCGGCGTTCCCTTCGAGTTGGCGAGAGCGGTCGCCTGCGCCTGCGCCGACGCCGTGTCGGGGAGGAACTGCGCGGCCGAGACGGTTCCCGGAACCAGGCCCTGCTCGGCGAGGAGCTTCTGGTAGCCCTCGGAGAGCATGATCTTCATCGCCGCCTTGGCTTTGCCGTGTGCGTCGCTCTTGAACGGGATGGCGATGTTCGAGCCGCCCGCGAAGATCGGCGCGGTCTCACCGGCGTTCAGCCCGGGGAGCGGGAAGGCGCTCAGGTCCTTCGCGTAGGTGTCGGGGCACCCCTGCGAGACCTCCTCGCCGGCGGCCTCGTCGCCCCACGGCCAGGCGCCCGTCAGGTTGCCCTCGGCCCACGCGGGGCTCGAGAGGAAGCCGACCTCGCCGGCGCAGAAGGCGATGTTGCCGAGGCGCTCGTTGCCGTCGACCGGGGCCACCGACGCGTTCTCGTACACGTCCTGCAGCATCTCGAGGCCCTTGATGCTCTCGGCGCTCGACAGCTGCGCGTCCCACGTGTCGCCGTCCTGAACGGCGATCTCGCCGCCGTGCGCCCAGACGTAGGGCAGCGCGTTGTACCAGTCCTTGCCGGGGGCGAAGATGCCCGAGACCGTGGAGGTCGTGATCTCCTTGCCCTTCTCGACGTACTCGGCGAGCGTCGTCGGGAGCGTGTCGCCGACGACCTGCGGCGTGTAGAACACGACGCGACCGCCCGCGTAGTACGGCGCGGCGTAGAAGGTGCCGTCGAGCGTGCCCGCGTCGACGAGACCGCTCAGCAGGTCGTCGCCGCCCAGCTCGTCCTTGACGTCGGTGAGGTCGAGGAGCAGGCCCGCATCGGCGAAGCCGACGGCCTGCGTGTTGCCGAACTCGACGACATCGGGCGCGTCGTTCGACGAGAGCGCCGCGGTGTACGTGTTGTTCGTGTCATCCCACGTCTTCTCCTCGATCGTGAGCGTCCAGCCCTCGTTCTCGGCCTCGAAGGTCTCCTTGAGGTACTGACGGGCGGTGTCGGGCGTGTCAGCGCCCACGAGCCAGACCGTGAGCTCGCCCGTCGGGGCGTCGGTCTCCTCGGCCGCAGGGGCAGCGCCGCCCGCACAGCCGGCGAGGACGACCGCCGAAGCGCCGAAGAGCGCGAAGGCTCCGAGCTTCCTGTTCATGTTGTCTTCCTTCTTCTCTTGGTGTGGACCGGTGGGCCGGGCGACCCATCCGGAGAGGACGTCGATGACCCGTCCAGGGACTCGGCTCAGGTCACTCCGAGCTGACCCGAGAGAACCGTGACAGCGGCGCCGCGGAGGACGATGTCCTCGCCTTGCTCCGTCATCCGAACGCGCACGCCGTCGTGGAACCGTGCGAGCGTGCGCGTGCGCAGGGTCTCGACGGTCGCGTCGGCGAGGGGTCCGTCGAGGAGCTCAGCAGGGCCGGAGAGCACGATCTCCGACAGGTCGAGGGCGCCGACGATGGGAGCGAGGGCGATGCCCAGCCGCTCTCCCGCGTCGCGCAGCGTGGCCTCCGCACCGGCGCCGTCGGCCGCGATCCTGGCCTGGAGCGCCGGCACCGACAGCCACGCCTCGAGGCAGCCGACCTTGCCGCACACGCACGCGGGGCCGCCGTCGGTGCCGACCGTGACGTGGCCGATCTCACCGGCGGCGTAGCGGCTGCCGCGCATCGGCTGGCCGCCCGCGAGCAGCCCCGAGCCGACACCGAGGCCGACGCGCACGAGCATGACGTCGTCGTGGGCGCCGCCGAAGGTGTACTCCGCGAGCACGGCGGCGTTGGCGTCGTTCGCGACGAGCACGGGGAGCCCGAGCTCCTCCGAGAGCACGCGCTGCAGGTCCAGTCCCGTCCAGCCGAAGTTGGGTGCGGTGAGCACGACGCCGCGGTCGTCGACGACACCGGGGGTTCCGACCCCCACGCCCAGAACGGGAGCGTGCGCGTCGGCGATGAGCTCGCGTGCCAGCTGCGTCACGGCTGCGAGCACTTCGCCGCGGTCGGCGGGGACGGCGACCTCGTGCCGGGCGACGATCTCGCCGTCCAGCGTGAGCACGGCCCCGCGCAGGTCGCGCGGGCCCGACAGATCGAGTCCCACGATGCGGTGGCCCTCACGGTCGAGATCGACCAGGATGGCGGGCTTGCCCGGACCGGATGCCTCGCGTACGCCCTGTTCGACGACGTAGCCGTCGGCGATGAGCTCGGCCACGAGGTCGGAGATCGTGACGCGCGTGAGGCCGGTCTCGCGCGAGAGGTCGGCGCGGCTGCGGGCCCCCTGGTGGAAGAGCGTCTGCAGCACGAGCGACCGGTTGTGCGCGCGGGCGTGCTCGGGAAGCACCTTGGCGGCGTGGCGGAGAGCGCGGCCGTGTCCGAAGGAGCGGCCGACGGCGGCTGCGTCGGACGCTGCGATGTGCGCGTCGGTGCGGGACATGTTTGTTAGTAGAACTTACGAATCCCCCCTGCGCAAGACGTCGGCGCGAATTCGGCAGGACCATTTACAAAACCGTTATATTCCCTCACCCGCTCCTCCCCCGCACGCGCCATGTCACGGTGACGCAACGACGCCGGCCTCATCCGCCTGCTTCCCAGCCGGGTCACGTACCATTCCAAGTGCGCTGCGGCGCAGATCGCCCGGGGGTGCCACGTGACAGAACTGACGACGTCGGACGTCGAATCGTCCGAAGCCGCCCGCCTCGACACCGCCTCCTCCGATCCTGGCCAGCCCCAGCCGGTGCTCCAGTGGGCTCCTGCAGAGCCCGCGCCGCCTCGCAAGCGCTGGGGCCTGCGCATCGGCCTCCCCATCGGCGTGGTCGCCGTGGGAGCCGTCGCCGCATCGCTCGTGCTGATCGCGCCGGGCACCGCCGTCGCCGGCGTCCCCGTCGGCCTCATGACAGAGGGCGGCGCACGCGAGGCGATCTCGCAGCGGCTGTCCGCCATGACGGTGCAGCTCGGAGACGGAGGCCCGACGGTCACCGGCGCCGACCTGGGCGCGTCCGTCGACGCCGGCGCCCTGGCCGGACACGCGTTCCAGGAGCACCCCATGTGGAACGTGACGCAGTGGTTCGCCGAGGGCACGGATGCCGAGGTCGCCCTCGACTCCGCCGCAGCCACCGCTGCGCTGCAAGACGCCGCCCCCGACCTGTACACCGCGCCCACCGCGGCGTCGGTGGCCTTCGACGGCCAGAGCTATGTCGCCACTCCGGCCGTCGACGGCGAAGGCATCGACGTCGACGCCATCGCCGTCGCCGTGCAGGAAGCGTTCACGGCGGGCCGCACCGAGGTCGTCATCGACCCGGAGATCGTCGCGGTCGCCCACCCCGCGAGCACCGAGAAGGCCGAATCGGCCGCCGCCCGGCTCAACGGCATCCTCGACGAGATCGGCTTCTACGTCGGCGACGAGCGCACCGTGCCCGTCGGCAGGAAGACCGCCGCCTCCTGGATCACGGTCGACGTCGACGCCGACGGCGAATTCGCCTTCACGGCCGACACCGCCGGCATCCAGGCCGCCCTCGACGACCTCGCCGACGACATCGACCAGAAGGTCGTCAACGCGACCGTCGTCACCAACAGCGAGGGCGACGTGCTGCGCACGATCGTCGAGGGCCAGGACGGCCGCGTCCTGGGCGACACGACCGGGCTCGCCGACGACTTCGCCGCGCAGCTCGCCACGGGCGACGCCGTGTTCGCGCTCCCCGTCGAGGTCACCCCGCACAAGACCACCGAGCTCGCCCGGCTGCTCGAGGTCGACATCAGCAGACAGCGCCTTTACCTCAAGGAGAACGGCGAGGTCGTCGACACGTGGCTCATCTCGAGTGGCCGCCATGGAGCCGAGACCTACCACGGCCACTACTCGATCGGCTGGAAGACCTCGCTGCAGACGATGCGCGGCGTCTCTCGCGACACCGGCACGCCCTACGAGCAGCCCGACGTGCCCTGGGTCATGTACTTCAACGGCAACCAGGCCTTCCACGGCGCGTACTGGCACAACAACTTCGGCCACCGCATGAGCGCCGGCTGCGTCAACATGCCGCCCGCCAAGGCGAAGCGCATCTACGACTGGTCTCCGGTGGGCGTCGACGTCTGGATCCACGGCTGACCACGGCAGGCACGCCCGTTCGGGTCGATATGGTGGCTCCGTGCCACGCTTCGATCTGAGCCTGCCCGAGCTCCGCGCCTATCGCCCCGAGGTCGCCGAACCCGACGACTTCGACGCCTTCTGGGCGGAGACGCTGACGGCATCCCGCGCCCTCGCGCAGCCGCCGACCGTCGTCGCGCATCCGACGCCGCTCACGACGCTCGATGTCTTCGACGTCACCTTCTCCGGCTACGGCGGCGACCCGGTGAAGGCCTGGCTCCTCCTCCCCCGCGATCACGAGGGACCGATCCCGGCGGTCATCGAGTACCTCGGCTACGGCGGCGGGCGCGGCCTCCCCGTCGAACGGCTCGGCTGGGCGTCGGCCGGCTGCGCGCACCTGGTGATGGACACGCGCGGCCAAGGCTCTGGCTGGGGATCCGGGGGCTCGACGCCCGACCCGCACGGCTCGGGGCCGGCGACGCCCGGGTACATGACGCGCGGCATCGAAGACCCGGCCGACTACTACTACCGGCGCCTGTTCACCGACGCGGTGCTTGCCGTCGACGCCGTGCGTGCGCTGCCGGGGATCGACGGCGACCGCGTCGCCGTCACCGGGACGAGCCAGGGCGGCGGCATCGCCCTCGCGGTCGCCGGCCTCGCCGACGGGCTCGTCGCCGTGATGCCCGATGTCCCGTTCCTCTGCCACTTCGAGCGCGCCGTGGGCCTCACCGACGCCTACCCATACCAGGAGGTCGTCAACTACCTGGCCGTCCACCGCGGCGCCGACGAGCGCGTCTTCCGCACGCTCTCGTACTTCGACGGCGTGTCGTTCGCTCGGAGAGCGACCGCCCCCGCGCTCTTCTCGGTCGCGCTCCACGACGCGACCTGCCCGCCGTCGACCGTGTTCGCGGCGTTCAACAGCTACGCGTCCGACGACCGGCGCATCGAGGTCTACACGCACAACGACCACGAGGGCGGGCAGACGTATCAGTGGGTCGCGCAGACCGAGTTCCTCGCCGAGCGGGTCAGGGGCTGAGCGGGTCAGGGGCTGAGCGCTCCCACGACGAAGGCGCGGCCCCCTCTGCGGGACCGCGCCTTCGTTCGTGAGACGAACGCTCAGAGAGCGTCGACGATCGCGTTCAGCGTCTCGGACGGTCGCATGACGGCGGCGACCTTCTCGACGTCGGGGTGGTAGTAGCCGCCCAGGTCGACCGGCTTGCCCTGCACCGCGATGAGCTCGGCGACGATCTTCTCCTCGTCGGCGGCCAGTCGCTCGGCGACCGGTGCGAACGCGGCGGCAAGCTCGGGGTCGGTGGTCTGGCCCGCCAGTTCCTGTGCCCAGTAGAGCGCGAGGTAGAAGTGGCTGCCGCGGTTGTCGATCGTGCCGAGCGCACGGCCGGGCGACTTGTCGTTCTCGAGGAACGTGCCGGTCGCGGCGTCGAGCGTGTCGGCGAGCACCTTGGCCTTGCCGTTGCCGGTGAACTCGGCGAAGTGCTCGAACGATGCCGCGAGGGCGAAGAACTCGCCCAGCGAGTCCCAGCGCAGGTAGTCCTCTTCGAGGAGCTGCTGCACGTGCTTGGGGGCCGATCCGCCCGCACCGGTCTCGAACAGGCCGCCGCCGGCGAGCAGCGGGACGATCGAGAGCATCTTGGCGCTCGTGCCGAGCTCGAGGATCGGGAACAGGTCGGTGAGGTAGTCGCGGAGCACGTTGCCGGTCACGGAGATGGTGTCGAGACCGTGGCGCATGCGGGCGAGCGTGTAGCGGGTGGCCTCGGCCGGCGGCAGGATCGAGATCTCGATGCCCTGGGTGTCCATCGTGGCGAGGGCCTGGTACACCTTCGCGATGAGCTGAGCGTCGTGAGCCCGGTTGACGTCGAGCCAGAACACGGCGGGAGCGCCCGTCGCGCGTGCTCGGCTCACCGCCAGGCGCACCCAGTCGACGACCGGGAGGTACTTGGTCTGGGTCGCGCGCCAGATGTCCCCGGCGTGCACGTCGTGCTCGATGACGACCTGGCCCTCGCCGTCGACGATCTGCACGACGCCGTCGCGCTGGATCTCGAAGGTCTTGTCGTGGCTGCCGTACTCCTCGGCCGCCTGCGCCATGAGGCCGACGTTCGGCACGGTCCCGATCGTGGCGGGGTCGAGCGGGCCGTTGGCGATGACGTCGTCGATCACGGCCTGGTAGACGCCCGCGTACGACGAGTCGGGGATGACGGCGATCGTGTCGTCTTCGGAGCCGTCGGCGCCCCACAGCTTGCCGCCGTTGCGGACGAGCGCCGGCATCGACGCGTCGACGATGACGTCGGACGGGACGTGCAGGTTGGTGATGCCCTTGTCGCTGTTGACGTACGACAGACGGGGGCCCTCGGCGAGACGCGCATTGATGGCGTCGATGATCTCCTGCCCGCCCTCGACCTGTGCGAGCCCCGCGAGGATCGATGCGAGGCCGTTGTTGGGCGTGAGGCCAGCCTCGGCGATGCGGTCGCCGTAGCGCTCGAAGACGTCGGCGAAGTAGGCCTTGACGACGTGACCGAAGATGATCGGGTCGCTGACCTTCATCATCGTGGCCTTCAGGTGCACCGAGTACAGCACGTCGTCGGCCTTGGCCGACTCGAGCGTGTGGGCGAGGAAGTCATCGAGCGCGGATGCCGACAGGAACGTGGCGTCGATGATCTCGCGCGGAAGGACCTTGATCTCCTTGAGCACCGTCTCGGTGCCGTCTGCGGCGATGTGACGCACCGTCAGCACGTCGTCGTGCGCGGCGACCCATGACTTCTCGTTGCTGCGGAAGTCGTCGTGGCCCATCGTCGCGACGTGGGTCTTCGACCCTTCCGAGAACGGCTTGTTGCGGTGCGGGTGCTTGCGCGCGTAGTTCTTGACCGACAGCGGCGCGCGGCGGTCGCTGTTGCCCTCGCGCAGGACCGGGTTGACGGCCGAGCCCTTGATGCGGTCGTAACGGGCGCGGATGTCCTTCTCTTCGACCGTCGTGGGCTCTTCGGGGTAGTCGGGGATGTCGTAGCCCTGCGACTGCAGCTCGGCGATCGCGGCCTTGAGCTGCGGGATCGAAGCCGAGATGTTCGGGAGCTTGATGATGTTCGCCTCGGGCAGCGTCGCGAGACCACCGAGCTCGGCGAGCGCGTCGCCCACCTGCTGCTCGGGCGTCAGGCGCTGCGGGAAGGCCGCGAGGATGCGCCCGGCGAGCGAGATGTCGCGCGTGTCGAGCTCGACGCCGGCCTGTCCGGCGAATGCCTGCACGATGGGCAGGAACGACGCCGTCGCCAGCGCCGGAGCCTCGTCGGTGTGGGTGTAGATGATGGTGGACTCAGGCACGTCAGATGTCTCCTGGTGAGCGTCGTGGAATCGGCCTTCAGCCTATCGCACCCGCCGAAAATATCTCGACGTCGAGATAACTCGGGGCACTGCCGCCTGCGATGGGAAACATTCCGTGCGGCGGGAGACATCGACCGGTAGCCTGGGGCCATGACCGAGCTTCGACTGGTGGAACTGTCGGCCGCGACGATCGTCGCGGTCAACGCCATGTCCCTCAAGCCCGGGCAGGAGCAGTTCCTCGCCCCGACCAGCTATGCGGTCGCGGCGGCGGTGATCAATCCGGCCACCGCGTGGCAGCGGGTCGTGCTCGATGACAACGAGGTCGTCGGCTTCGTGAGCGCGAACTTCGACCCCGACGCGCCGCAGGAGCATTTCCGATCCGTGCTGTGGCGCATCAACGTCGACGCAGACGACCAGGGACGCGGCGTCGGCCGCTACGCGGTCGAGAAGCTCCTCGAAGAGGCGCGTCGTCGCGGCATGGATCACGTCAACGTCATCTACGAAGCCGGCGAAGGCGGCCCTGAGGCCTTCTTCCGCCGCGTCGGCTTCACCCCGGTCGCTGAGACCGAATACGGCGAAGTCATCGCCGAGATCCGCCTCTAGCACGAACACAAACCTCCGCCCCCGGACTCCGGACCGGTGGCGGGGCCTCGCATTCTCCCTCCCCCACGAGGTCCCGCCGCCCTCCGCAAGCACGACTTCGTCCCAGACGGAGACGGGATGCCGGAGCATGCGGCTCCGGCATCCCGTCTCTGCGTCCGGTGCGGCCAGGCGTCAGACGAGCGACTCCCGCCAGGCGGCGTGGAGCTGAGCGAACTTGCCCGCCCCCGAGATGAGGTTCTCAGGGGTGTCGTCCTCGATGATGCGCCCGTGCTCCATGACGAGCACACGGTCGGCGATCGCGACCGTCGACAGGCGGTGCGCGATGATGATCGCCGTGCGATCGGCCAACAGCGTCTGCAGCGCGTCCTGGATCTGCCGCTCCGACGGGATGTCGAGCGACGCGGTCGCCTCGTCGAGGATGAGCACGGCCGGGTCGGCGAGGAAGGCGCGTGCGAAGGAGATCAGCTGCCGCTGGCCCGCCGACACGCGGCCGCCGCGCTTGTTCACGTCGGTCGCGTAGCCGTCGGGGAGCCGCTCGATGAACTCGTCGGCGCCCACGGCGCGGGCTGCCGCACGGATCTCGTCGAGCGTCGCGTCGGGCTTTCCGAGGGCGATGTTGTCGGCGACGGTGCCGCTGAACAGATACGCCTCCTGCGTGACCATGACGATCGCACGCCGGAGGTCCTTGGGGTGCAGCATCCGCAGGTCGACGTCGTCGAGCCTGACCGCGCCCTTCGACGGGTCGTAGAAGCGCGACACGAGCTTGGCGAGCGTCGACTTGCCGGCGCCGGTCGTGCCCACGAGCGCGACCGTCTGTCCGGCGGGGATGTCGAGCGAGAAGTTCGGCAGGATGATGCGGTCGTCCGAGTAGCCGAACGTCACCTCGTCGAACTCGACGTGACCGCGGGCGGTCCACAGGTCGACAGGGTTCTTGGGGTCGGGCACCGTCGGCTGCTCTTCGAGCACCCCCGACACCTTCTCGAGCGCCGCCGTGGCCGACTGGTACGAGTTGAGGAAGAACGCGATCTCCTGCAGCGGCGAGAAGAAGTTGCGCACGTAGAGGACGGCCGCCAGCAGCGTGCCGATCTCGTAGACGCCGGGCTCCACGCGGATGCCGCCCCACAGCAGCACGAGAGCGACCGACACCGCGGCGACGGCCATCATCCCTGGCTCGAAGACGCCGAACAGCTTGATCGAGCGCAGGTTCACGTCTCGGTACTGGCTCGACAGCTCGCCGAACTCCTCGTCGTTGCGGGCTTCCTTGCGGAACGCCTTGACGGCGCGGATGCCGGTCATCGTCTCGACGAACTTGACGATCACCTTCGCGCTGATGACACGCGACTCCCGGTACACACGCTGCGAGCTCACATAGAACCAGCGCATGATGAACCACAGCGGGACGCCCATGACGAGCAGGATGACGCCGGACTGCCAGTCGAGCAGGAGCAGGGCGATGAGCGTGAACCCGCCGTACAGCACACCCGACACGAGCTCGTTGAGCCCTCCGTCCAGCAGCTCGCGGATGGAGTCGAGGTCGCTCGTCTGCCGCGAGATGATGCGACCGGACGTGTACGACTCGTGGAACTCCAGGCTCAGTCGCTGCGTGTGCAGGAAGATCCGCTTGCGCAGGTCGAGCATGACCGCCTGCGTCAGCCGCGCCGCGACCACGGCGTACCACCCGATGAGGGCTGCACCGCCGATGCCCGCGACCAGGTACACCGCGACCACCATGATGGTCGGCATCCAGTCGCCCTCGTCGAGGATGACCGGCAGCGCCGTGTTGATGCCGTAGGCGATCAGCGCAGGGCCCGCGACGCGGAGCGCCGTCGAGACCACGAGCACCGCCGCCGCAAGGATCAGCTGCCCGCGCAGCGGCTGCACGAGCGAGCCGAGCAGGCGCAGCGAGCGCTGGCGGATGGCGCGCGACTCCTCGCGCGTGTAGTCGGAGCGGTCTTCGCCGCTCGTGCCGATGACCGTGGCGCTCACAGGTTCACCTCCCTCTCCCGCATGCGGGCTTGTTCGTCTTCCAGGCTTGAGATCACGTGGCGGTAGTGCTCGCTGGTGCGCAGCAGCTCCGAGTGGGTGCCGACGGCCGAGATGCGTCCGCCCTCGAGCAGCGCGACCCGGTCGGCGAGCATGACAGTCGACGGCCGATGCGCCACCACGAGCGCCGTCGTCGAATGCAGCACCTCACGCAGCGCGTCTTCGACGAGCGCCTCCGTGTCGACGTCGAGCGCCGACAGCGGGTCGTCGAGCACGAGCACGGCGGGGCGCGCGGCGACAGCGCGGGCCAGGGCCAGACGCTGGCGCTGACCGCCCGAGAGCGACAGGCCCTCTTCGCCGATCACCGTGTCGACGCCGTCGGGCAGGTCGTCGACGAAGCCCGCCTGAGCGACGGCGAGCGCTTCGCGCAGCACGGCCTCGGCCTCGGCGCTGCCCGGCTCGAGGTCCTCGCGGCCGAGCAGCACGTTCTCGCGCACCGTCTGCGAGAACAGCGTCGCGTCTTCGAACGCCATGCCGACGTGCGTCCGCAGCTCCTGCAGCGTCAGGTCGCGCACGTCGACGCCGTCGATCGTGACCCTGCCGGCCGTGACGTCGTAGAGACGACCGGGCAGCGTCGTGAGCGTCGTCTTGCCGGAGCCGGTGAGGCCCACGAGCGCCATCGTCTCGCCCGGCTCGAGCTCGAGCTCGATGCCGTCGAGCAGGTCGCGCTCGGTGGGAGCGGCATCCGAGTACCGGAAGTGCACCCCCTCGAATCGCAGCGCGCCGCGCGGCGCCGGCAGGGCTGCAGGCTCAGCGGGGTCGACGATCGTGTTCTCCTCGTCGAACACCTCGAAGATGCGGTCGCTCGCCGTGCGCGCGTCGAGCAGGAAGGAGAACAGGAAGCCGATCGACTCCATCGGCCAGCGCAGGACCGTCGCCATCGCGAAGAACGCGACGAGCTCGGCGACAGCGAGCTGACCGTTGAGGTTGAGCACGATGCCGACACCGAGGCACAGCGCGAAGGCGATGTCGGGCAGCAGCACGAGCCAGAACCAGATCCAGCCGAGGGCGCGAGCCTTGTCGAGCTCGGTCTCGCGCAGGGTCTCGGCCTGGCGCGTGAACTTCTGCAGCGCGTGCTTGCCGCGGCCGAAGGCCTTGAGCACGCGGATGCCGTGCACCGACTCCTCGACCGACGTCGCGAGGTCGCCCGCCTGGTCCTGGCTCTGGCGCGCGAGGGTGCCGTAGGTCTTCTCGAAGCGGAAGCCCGAGTACCACAGCGGCGCGCACACGACGAGGAAGGTCGTGGCCAGCAGCCAGTGCCAGCGGAACAGCAGCACGGCGCCGACGAGGATCGTCAGCACGTTGACGACCAGCAGCACGAGGCCGAAGGCGAGCCAGCGGCGCAGCATGCTGATGTCCTGCATCATGCGGCTGAGCAGCTGACCCGACTGCCAGCGGTCGTGGAACGACACCGGCAGACGCTGGAGCCGCTCGTAGAAGCCGGTGCGCAGCTCGTACTCGGCGCGGGTGGCGGGGGCCATCACGAAGAAGCGTCGCGCCCACACCATCAGCGCCTCGAGCAGGCCCAGCACGAGGATCGCGCCGGCTCCCCATGCGAGCTGCGCCGCGTCGCCGGAGGCGATCGGGCCGGCCACGACTCCCTCGAGCACGAGCGGGATCGACAGCGCCAGCAGGCTCGCGACGAGTGCGCTGGCAGCGCCGAGCGACAGCCGCGGCAGCACGGACTTGACGTACGGGTAGAGGCGCGCGAGCGCGCGTGGGGTCGACAGCGATGAGGATGGGCTCGCGGTAGAGGTGGTCATGATCCTTGTGGGTGGGAGCGAGGCGGATGCCGCGGTGGCGGCGAGGCGGCGATGAGGGCGCAGGAGCGCACGGAGCACCGGTCAGTCGTGTCTGCCGGAGAGAACGCGGAACGCGGGACGAGGCTTCCCGATCGGGAAGGCGCGGACGCTACCCGGCGAGTCGGGTCCCGGCGTGCAGCCCGCCCGCGAGCGTCGGCGCGATGCGAGGCAGGAAGGCAGACGGCTTCGTGATGACGATGGCCTGATACATGGCTTCCTCCTCGAATGGGCGACGGCTCGTCGCGACGCGACAGCCCACCAGCCTATCCCTGAGAGTTCCCTGTGTGCAAGAGCCCTCCAGCGCTTCGCAGCTGTGCGCGTCAGGCGGCTTCGCGGGTCAGCAGGCTCCGCTTCACCTCGACGCCCCACGCGAATCCGCCCATCGAGCCGTCGCCGCGCAGCACGCGGTGGCAGGGAACGAACAGGGCGGGCGCGTTGCGCGCGCAGATCGAAGCCGCCGCGCGGACGGCGCGAGGACTGCCGAGCAGGGCCGCGAAGCCCGTGTAGGTCAGCGGAGCGCCCGGCTCGATGCGCCGGAGCGCCTCCCACCCGGCACGCTGCATCGCCGTGCCCGACTGCATGACCGGGACCTCGTCGATCGCGTGGACGTCGCCCGCGTAATAGGCCTGTGCGGCGGACGCGGCATCCGTCTCGCCCTCCGCGATATCGACGGGCCGGTGGCCGGGCGCCAGCCGCGCGAGGATCGCCTCGACGTCGTCGGTCCACCCCGACGCGAGCACGCGCTGACGGTCGTCGGCGAGGATCGTGAAGGCGCCGTCGGGGGTGCCGATCGTCTGAATGATCGCGGTCATGGTGTCTCCTCTATGGGATCGGCGGCCGACACGGCAGTGAGCGCGCGCGCCGCACGGGTGCGGGCCGGGCGCACCGGCGTCGCCCGCCACAGGTGGGTCATGAGATAGCTTCGCCACGGGGCGACGCGGGCCGCCCATGCATCGAAGCCGCGGGGATCCGACGGAAGTCCGAGCGCCCCCGCGCCGGCGCGAGCGGCGACATCTCCCGGGAGCGACACGTCGGGGTCGCCGAGCACCCGCATCCGCACGTAGTCGGCCGTCCACGGCCCGATGCCGGACCGCGCCAGGAGAGCCGCGCGCTGCTCGGCGCCGTCGTCTGCGGGCGTGAGCACGAGCTCGCCGCTCGCGAGCGCGGCGGCGGCATCCGTGATCGCCCGGATGCGCGCCCCGGGACCGCGAAGCACCTCAGCGCCGTGCTCGGCGATCGCGGTCATCGTCGGAAAGAGCCGGTCGGTGCCCTCATGGACCGCGATCCGCTCCCCCAGCGCCTCCGTCAGGGCGGTCAGCGCCGTGCGCGCGGCGGCGACAGAGATCTGCTGACCGATCATCGCGCGAATCAGCATCTCGTGCGGGTCTGCGGCGCCCGGAACACGGATGCCGGGGATCGCCGCGACGCGTGGCGCGAGTGCCGGATGCGCGCTCAGGGCTGCGTCGACCGCGATCGGATCGGCGTCGAGGTCGAACAGGCGTCGCGCCCGGGCGACGAGCGACGTGAGATCGCGCAGCTGCGTGAGCCGCGCACGCAGACGCACGCGACCCGCCTCGTCGAGGCGCAGCTCGAACCAGGCAGGACCGCCGTCGAGCCGCAGCGTGCGGGCGAATCGCGTCTCCGACGCCGACTCCACGCCCGCGACGGCACGAGCCGCCATCCACGCGAAGAGCCCCGCCGCGTCGAGCGGTCCGCGATGCGGGAGCACGAGGTCGAGCGACCCCGGCGTCTCCTCCACGTCAGCCGGCGTGCCCTCACGCGCCGTCTGACGACGACGGGCCCGGAGTTCGAGCGGCGTGAGTCCGAACACCTCGCGGATCGTGTCGTTGAACTGGCGAACGCTCGCAAATCCCGCTGAGAAGGCGACGTCGGCGGCGGGAAGATCGGTGCCGACGAGGAGCATCCGTGCCGTGTGGGCCCGCTGCGCACGGGCGAGGGCGAGGGGCCCGGCGCCGAGCTCCGCCGTCAGCAGCCGGGTGAGGTGACGGCTGGAGTAGCCCAGGCGCGCGGCGAGCCCGGGCACGCCCTCCCGCTCCACGACGCCGTCGGCGATGAGCCGCATCGCCCGGGCGGCCGTGTCGCCGCGGAGGTCCCACGCGGGAGAGCCCGGCGCGGCCTCGGGCAGGCACCGCTTGCACGCGCGGTAGCCGGCCTCATGTGCGGCCGCCGACGTCGGGAAGAACTCGACGTTCGACGGCTTGGGCGTACGGGCGGGGCACGACGGGCGGCAGTAGATGCCGGTCGAGCGCACGGCCGTCACGAACTGACCGTCGAACCGCGCATCGCGCGCGTCGATCGCGCGGTAGCGCTCCTCGAAGGTCATGGTCGCGGCGGGCATGCCTCCACTCTGACACGCGCCGCCGACATCCACTCGCGGAAATCGGACATCGCGGTGACCGCCCCCGCGAGGGCCGTCAGCGCAGGACTCAGTGGAAGAAGTGACGCTCGCCCGTGAAGAACATCGTGACGTTCGCGGCGCGAGCGGCGTCGATGACCTCCTGGTCGCGCACCGATCCGCCGGGCTGGATGATCGTCGTGATGCCCGCGTCTATCAGCACCTGCGGGCCGTCGGCGAACGGGAAGAACGCGTCGGATGCCGCGACCGATCCGGCCGCGCGGTCACCGGCGCGCTCGACCGCCAGGCGGCACGAGTCGACGCGATTGACCTGGCCCATGCCGATGCCGACCGTCGCCGAGCCCTGCGCGAGCACGATCGCGTTGGACTTCACGGCTCGGCACGCCTTCCACGCGAAGATCATGCCCTCGAGCGCCTCCGGCGCCGGCCGCTCGCCCGACACCAGTTGCCAGTGCTTCGCGACCGACTCGATCTCGTCGGGGAAGCGGTCGGCATCCTGCAGCAGAAGACCGCCCGACACGAGACGGACGTCCATCTTCTCCTGCTTCCAGTCGGCCGGGAGCCTGAGCACGCGCAGGTTCTTCTTGAGCTTGAAGACCTCCAGGGCCTCGGGCTCGAAGCCGGGCGCCACGATGACCTCGGTGAAGATGTCCCGGAGGTTCTCGGCCATCTTGAGCGTCACCGTGCGGTTGGCCGCGATGACGCCGCCGAACGCCGACACGGGATCGCACTCGTGTGCGCGCAGGTGCGCCGACGCGATCGGGTCGAGCGCGTTGGGCGCGGCGACCGCGATGCCGCACGGGTTGGCGTGCTTGATGATCGCGACGGCCGGCTTCACCAGGTCGAAGGCGGCACGCAGGGCGGCATCGGCGTCGACGTAGTTGTTGTACGACATCTCCTTGCCCTGCAGCTGGGTCGCCTGGGCGATGCCGTGACCGCCGACGCGCGTGTAGATCGCGGCGCGCTGGTGCGAGTTCTCGCCGTAGCGGAGGGTCGCGAGTCGCTCTGCCTTGATCGTCAGGTGCTGCGGGAGCTCGTCGGTGATCAGCGTCTCCTCGGCGAACCAGGTCGCGACGGCGCGGTCGTATTCGGCCGTGTGGGCGAACGCGCGGGCCGCGAGGTCGCGGCGCTGAGCGAGGGAGGTGCCGCCCGAGGCGACAGCGTCGATGATCGCCGGGTACGACTCGGGCGAGACCACGATCGCGACGTTGGCGAAGTTCTTGGCCGACGCCCGCACCATCGCGGGGCCGCCGATGTCGATCTGCTCGACGACCGCGTCGCCGGTCGCGCCGGACGCGACCGTCTCGACGAAGGGGTACAGGTTCACGACGACGAGCTCGAAGGGCAGGATGCCGAGCTCTTCGAGCTGCTCCTCGTGGTCTTCGAGGCGGAGGTCGGCGAGCAGGCCGGCGTGCACGCTGGGGTGCAGCGTCTTGACGCGGCCGCCGAGCGACTCGGGGAAGCCGGTGATCTCGGCGACGTCCGTCACGGCGATGCCGGCGTCGCGCAGAAGCGCGGCGGAACCGCCGGTCGAGAGGATCTCGACGCCTGCGGCGGCGAGCGCCTCCGCCAGGGGGATCAGGCCCGTCTTGTCGCTGACCGAGATCAGCGCGCGGCGGACCGGGACGATGTCACGCGGACGGTAGAGGGACGAGTCGATGGTCGGGCCGGCCATGAGGGCTCCTGTATCGCAGATCGATGGGGGTCGGGTCAGTGCGTCTCGTACGCGGTGAGGTCGAGATCTCCGGTCGCGACGCGGCGGACGACGTCGATGAGCAGGCGACGCTCGACGGGCTTGATGCGCTCGTGCAGCGTCTGCTCGGTGTCTCCCGGGAGCACGGGTACGCGCTCCTGGGCGAGGATCGGTCCGGTGTCGACGCCCGTGTCGACCACGATGACGCTGGCGCCGGTCTCGCTCGCGCCGGAGGCGAGCGCGTCGCGCACGCCGTGAGCGCCGGGGAACTCGGGAAGGTAGGCCGGGTGCGTGTTGATCACGCGGGGCGCCCACGCGTCGACGACGGCGGCCGGGAGGAGCCGCATCATGCCGCTGAGGACGATGAGGTCGGGACTCCACACGTCGATCTGGGTCTGCAGCTCCTCGCCCCAGGCCTCGCGCGACTCGAACTGCCGGAAGGGGACGAGCACGGTGGGGATGCCGAACGCCTCGGCGTGCGCGAAGCCGTCGGCCTCGCGGTCGGCGCCGACCACGACGACGCGCGCCGGGAAATCGGGGTCGCTGGCCGCCTCGAGCAGGGCACGAAGATTCGATCCGGCCCCGGAGATCAGGACGGCGAGGGTCAGCACCCGCTCAGTCTACCGGCGGTCGGGCGCCCCGCCGGGCCCGCCCGTGTCGCCCTCATCGGCGCGCGCGTCGCCGTCGGCACGGTCGTCGGAGAAGATGCCGCCGAACAGCTTCGACAGGTCTGCCGTGTCGGTGAGGTCTGCGGTGTCGGTGATGTCCGCGGTGAGGTCTGCCGTGTCCGCGGCGGTCTGCCCGGCGGCGACGGCGGATTCGACCGGGGCCTCATCCGCCGCCGGGATCGAGTCGGCCGTGAGGGCGCGGTCGTCATGGACGGACGCGGATGACGGAAGCACCTCGTCGTTGTCGCCCGCCCACCCCGTCGCCGCGGACGGCGCGCTCGAGGTCGCGAGCGGCGCCAGGAGGACGGCGGCGGCGCCGATGCCGACCTCGATCGCGACGGCGAGCGCCACGGCACCTGCCGACGGGCCGGTCTGCTGCAGCCGCTCGGGGCCCATCGCGCCGGATGCGAGGACCGACAGCAGCGCCGCGCCCCCGGCGGCGCCTGCCATCACAAGGCCCAGCACGATGAGGCGCGGCACGAAGGGCTCGTCTTCGCCGGTCTCCTCCTGCATGCGCGCGCGGGCGACCCAGCCGGCGAGTGCGCCGACGCCCACGACCCCGAGCGCCAGCAGCAGCAGCCACGCCGAGGGCGATTCGGGGATGACTCCGAGCACGGGGATGCCGGGGACGACGCCGAGGCTGGTTCCCCCGGGCGAGACCGCGGTGCCGGCGCCGATCGCGAAGCCGGGGCCGGCGGCATACGCGGCTCCCCACACAACGAGCGTCGGGATGTAGGCGAGCTGACCCAGCGACACGATCACGAGGCCGAGAAGGTCGAGGTGGGCGGCCTCGAAGACCGCGATGATCGAGGAGCCGCCCGCCGCGATGCCGAATGCCGTGACAGCGGCGCCGAGGCCGATCCAGGCCACCACCGCTGTCGAGATGCCGCGCGCGGCGCCTTCGACGATCCCCCCGCCGACGTCGGCCCGATCGCGCAGCAGGTCGAGCAGGCCGTCGTCGCCCTCGCGCCAGGCCCGCGTGAGCGCGCCGCCCAGCGACGGCACCGCGAAGACGAGAGTGGGCAGGAGCACGGCCGTGCCGACGTCGACAGAGACGACGCCGTGCGGCGACGTGACGGCGATGAGAGCCGACAGGACGGCGAACGACGTCGTGCCTGCCAGCACGCCCGTGATCCACGCGCCGGCGTGCGCAGCCCGTCCGCCCGAACGCGCCGCGAACACGGCGGTGAACAGCGCGAACGCCGCAGGGGCGAGGGAGAACGCGAACGAAGCGGCCTCTGCGGGGATGCCGAGCGCCGCGACGGTCTCGGCATCCAGTCGCACAGCGAGCGGCACGAGATGGCCCGCCTGCCAGACGCGCGCGGCAGCCGGCCACAGGCTCCCCCAGTCGGCGCCCCCGTCGAAGGCGAAGACCCAGAGGAGCGTCAGCGGTGCGAGTGCGGCGGCAAGACCGACGGCGACGGCGATCACGGCGTCGAAGGCGGCCAGGACGGCGACGAGGAGGCGGTTCATGCGGCTTCGACCCTACCGAGCGGCCGCCGCGGGAGCGGGATGGGCGCGCCCGCGCGTGCGGCATCCACGGCGTGTCGCGCGGCGTCGATGTGCGGGAGCCACCGCTGAATCGATACCTTCGTCACAGGAGGACTCATGACCACGACCACGCCACCCGAAACGGCGACCACGACACCCCCGAGCACACTCGACCGCTTCTTCGAGATCACCAAGCGCGGCTCCACGATCGGCGCAGAGGTGCGAGGCGGGCTCGTCACCTTCGTGACGATGGCCTACATCGTCATCCTGAACCCGATCATCCTGTCGACGGCGGACGTCGAAGGCACGGTGCTGACCGGCAGCGCCGTCGCGACGTCGACAGCCCTCACCGCCGGCGTCATGACGATCCTGTTCGGTCTCGTCACGCGGCTTCCGTTCGCGTTCGCGTCGGGCCTCGGCATCAACGCGTTCCTCGCGTTCTCTGTCGTCGGCCAGGTCACGTGGGGCGAGGCGATGGCCCTCGTCGTCATCAACGGTCTCATCATCGTGCTGCTGGCGGCCACCGGCCTCCGCAAGATGATCTTCGACGCCGTCCCCGTGCAGCTGAAGCTCGCGATCACCGTCGGCATCGGCCTGTTCATCGCCTTCATCGGCTTCGTGAACGCCGGCTTCGTCACCTCGACCACGCAGGCATCGCCGCCGCTCGACCTCGGCGTCGGCGGCTCGGTCGCCACGATCGGCACCGTGATGTTCCTCGTGACGCTGCTGCTGTCGGGCGTGCTCATCGCACTGCGCGTCAAGGGCGGACTGCTCCTCGGCCTGATCGGCGGCACGATCCTCTCGTACATCGTCAACGCGATCTGGCCGGAGGCTCTCGGACTCAGCCCGTTCAGCGGCAGCGTCTTCGCCCTCCCCGACCTGAGCCTCGTCGGCGCGATCGACTTCGGCTTCGACCTCGGCAAGGTGAGCGTCGTCGCACTCGTCATGATCGTCTTCACGCTCGTGTTCTCGAACTTCTTCGACGCCATGGGAACCATGACCGGTCTCGCCAAGGAGGCCGACCTCGCCGACGCGAAGGGCGACTTCCCGCGCATCAAGTCGGCGCTGATCGTCGAGGGCGTCGGCGCCGTCGTGGGTGGTGCGACCTCCTCGTCGTCGTCGACCGTGTTCGTCGAGTCGGGCTCCGGCATCGGCGAGGGCGCCCGCACCGGCCTGGCCAACGTCGTGACCGGCGTGCTGTTCCTGCTCGCGATGTTCTTCACTCCCCTCACCGGGCTCGTGCCCGGCGAGGTGGCCGCCGCCGCGCTCGTCCTCGTGGGCGCCATGATGCTCGCCCAGATCAAGAACATCGACTTCTCGGACTTCCGGGTCCTGCTGCCGGTGTTCCTCACGGCGACCGTCATGCCGCTCACCTACTCGATCGCGAACGGCATCGGCGCGGGCTTCGTCAGCTGGGTCGTCGTCAACGCGCTCTCCGGCAAGGCGAAGAAGATCCACTGGCTGCTGTGGGTCGTCGCCGTCGGCTTCGTGATCTACTTCGCGCGCGGACCGATCGAGGCGCTGCTCGGCGTCTCCTGAGCGGCATCCGCTTCACCCTCGAAGCGCCGTCGGCTCCCTCGCGGGCCGGCGGCGCTTCGCCGTTTCCGGCGTCGACGTCCCGTCAGTCTCCGACGCGGGGCACCCCGTCGTCCCACGTGAGCGGCCTCACGACGAGCCCCCGGTAGATGAAGAGCTCATCCCAGGAGTGGAACACGATCATGTCGCCGGCGCCGGTCGGCACGACATCCTGGCCGCCGGGACCCCGCAGCTCTCCCCCACTGACCAGCACCGGGGCGTCGACCTTCTCGTAGGGCCCGAAGAGGTCCTCAGAGGTCGCCGCCCCCACCGTGTACGCCTCGCTGCCGTAGTCGTTGGCCGAGTACAGCAGCACATACCGCCCATCTCGGTGCACGAGGGTCGGAGCCTCCACGAGCGCACCCTCCCACTCGAGCGTCTGCTGGATCAGGCGCCGCGGCTCGCCCGCGAGCTCCCGCCCGTCGTCGCTCAGCGGCGCGATCTCGATCCACGTGTCGAGTCCGCAGCAGTTGCCGTCGGTCTTCCACACCAGGTACCGGCGCCCGTCGACGTCGTCGAAGGTGGCCGCGTCGATCGCGCCGCCCTCATCGACAGGGCAGACGAGCGGCTCGTCGGCGACCGGGGCGAATTCGCCGTCGATCGCGTCGGCCGCCGCGACGCCGATGCACTGCCGGCCGGAGTCGGTGTGCTGCGCGGTCATGTACATGAGGTACCCGCCGGCATCCGGCCCCGACGCGGGAGCGGCGACGACGTCGGGAGCCCATGTGCGCCCCGTCGACGCCCACGCGGGAAGCCTCGGGAGCGCGTCGCGGCTGTCGACGCGCCACGAGCGCAGGTCCTCGGAGAACGCGTACCGGATGTTCACGCCGTGCGAGCCGGTCGCGAACGCCGCGTAGCCGCCGTCGACCGGAACGACATCGGGATCGGGGAAGTCCGCGTCGATCGCGAAGACGGATGCCGCCGCGCTCGCCGTCTCCGTCGGCTCCGCCGCCTGGTCTTCGCCCGCGCAGGCCGCGAGCCCTCCCCCGAGCAGCAGCGTCGCGGCGGCGACGGCGAGCGCGCGTCTCATCCCTTCACCGCGGCGCCCGCCACCGAGTCGACGATCTGACGCTGCGCGAATGCGAACAGCACGAGCACCGGGATCGACGCGATCACCGCGCCGGCCATCACGATCGCGAAGTGCGTGCGGTACGCGCCCTGCAGCATCGCCAGTCCAGGCTGGAGCGTCATGTTCTCGGGCGACAGCAGCACGTACACGGGCCACAGGAAGTCGTTCCAGTTGCCGAGGAACGCCAGCACCGCGAGCGTCGCCAGCGCGGGCTTGGCCAGCGGCAGTGCGACCTGGAAGAAGATCCGGAACTCGCCCGCGCCGTCGATGCGCGCCGCCTCCTCGACCTCCACCGGCAGCCCGACGAAGAACTGCCGCAGGAAGAAGACGCCGAACGCGCTGGCGGCCCCGGGCACGGTGATCGCGAGAATCGTGTCGAGCCAGCCGAAGTTCTCCACGATCAGGTAGTTCGGGATGAGGAAGACGACGGGCGGCACGAGGAGCGTGCCGATGATGAGCCCGAAGACCACCTTCTTGCCGGCGAAGTCGAGCCGCGCCAGCGCGTAGGCGGCCATCGACGCCGTCGCGAGGATGAGGACGGTCTGCAGCGTCGCGGCCGCGAAGCTGTTCCACAGCCACAGGAAGATCGGCTGCTGCCCGCTCAGGAGCAGCGTCTCATACGCCTCGATCGAGAACGGGTCGGGCAGGGCGTACGGGTTGCGCACCGCATCGGCATCCGTCTTGAACGACGTCAGCAGCATCCACAGCAGCGGGAAGACGATGATCAGCGAGAGGAACCCGAGCACGGCGTAGAGGACCGTGCGGGATGCCGCGCGACGCGGCGAGAGACGGCGACGGGCGGGGATCGTGTCGGTCATGAGACGCCCTTCTCGGCGCGCTCGCGCTGCACCCGGAAGTTGATGACGCTGACGACAGCCAGGATCGCGAAGAGGATGTAGCTCATGGCGGCAGCGGGGGCCATGTTGTTCTGCGACAGGCCCTGATCGGCGATGTACATGATCGCGGTGCGAGTGGCGTTGCCCGGTCCGCCCTGCGTGAGCATGTACGACTGGCCGAACATGTTGGCCGACGCGAGCACGGTCGTGGTCGTGATGAAGAGCATGACGGGGCGAAGGCCCGGAAGCGTCACGCTCGTGAACTTGCGCACGGCGCCCGCGCCGTCGAGAGACGCGGCCTCGTACAGGTCGCCGTTGATGCCCTTGAGGCCGGCGAGGAAGATCACGGTGTTCAGGCCCGCGGTCCACCACACGGTGACGCCCACGAGCGACACCCACACCCAGGGGGTGTCGACCACCCACGGGATGTCGTCGGGAAGACCCAGCAGGGACAGCAGGTGGTTCAGGATGCCGGACTGCGTGTCGAAGATGTACACCCAGATCACGCCGACGATCGCGACGCCCAGCACGTAGGGCGCGAAGAACAGCGTGCGGAAGAACGTCGATCCGGCGAGCTTCTGGTTGAGCAGGAGGGCGACCAGCAGCGGGATGACGACCAGCAGCGGCACGCTCCACACGACGAAGACGCCCGTGGCGCCCATCGCCTGCCAGAAGTCTCCCGACGTCGTGCTGCCCGCGGTGAACAGGTCGATGTAGTTCTTCAGGCCGACGAAGCTCTGCTCGTCGCGGAAGGGGCTCCAGTCGGTGAGGCTGATCCAGGCGCCGAAGATCGCCGGGGCGATGACGAACGTGCCGAACAGCACGAGGAAAGGAGCGAGGAAGAGGTATGCCGTGAGCGTGCGGCGCGCGGGACGGCGGGAGCGCGCGGGGCGGCCGCCCGACCGGGCGCCACGGGGGCGCTCGGCCGGGACGGCCGCCTTCTGTGCGAGGTCAATCGCCATACTTGGCCTTGTTCTGCTCGATGATCGCGTCGGCCTTCGCCTTCGCGTCGTCGAGGGCCTGCTGCGGCGTCTTCTTGCCGGTGAGCGCTTCGTTGATCGCGGTCGTGATGAGGGCGTTGGCCTCATTGATGCCGGGCGACACCGTCTCGTAGTGCGCGTACTCGAGCTCGTTCATGAACGGCTCCAGGCTGGGGTAGGACTCGAGGAGCTCCGGGTCTTCGCGCACCGAGTTGGCGGCGGGAAGCTCACCGGTCTCGGCCCAGCCGAGCGAGTTGTCGTTCATCCACTTGACGAACGTCGCGGCTGCGGCGGTCTTGTTCTCGTCCTGGCCCTTGTTCGCGGGGAACACCCAGTGGGTCGAGCTCGACCACACGGCCTTCTCGGTGCCGATCTGCGGCACGGGCGCGGCCTCCCACTCGAGGTCGCCGAACGCCGAGTTGGTCGTCTGCCAGACGCCGTTCCAGTTGAAGGCGGTGTCGCCCGCCAGGAGGGCCTTGATGTTGCCGTCCTGCGCGACGTTCGCCGGGCTGTACCCGTTCTTGACGAGGTCGGTCATCCAGGTGAGCGCCTGCACGCCTGCCTCGGAGTTGAACGTCGCCTCGGAGACGTCCTCGTTGTAGAGCTCGCCGCCGAACTGCCACAGCAGGCTCTGGAACTCGAACGTGCCGGTGAAGACGTAGCCGTCGACCCACTCGCCCTTGACGCCGGCGTCCTTGAGCGCGTCGAGCGCCTCCAGGTAGCCGTCCTTGTCGGTGGGGATGTCGGTGATGTCGGCCTTGGCCAGGACCTCCTTGTTCACGAAGAGCCCCAGCGGCGTGACGCTCCACGGCACGGCGTACTGCGCGTCGCGGAAGTTGCCCTTGTCGTACACGCCCGGAGGGAACGCGTCGGCGTCGTAGCCGAGGTTCTCGACGATGTCGTCGGCGGGGAGCAGGAGCTTCTGCGCCGCGTAGGTCGCGAGGTCGTCACCGTGGAGCACGGCGACGTCGGGGCCCTTGCCTGCCTTGATCGCCAGCGGCATCTTGGCGCCGATGTCGGCCCATTCCTGCGGGACGTTCTTGACGACGATGTTGTCGTGCTCGGCGTTGAACTGGTCGATGAGCTTCGGGACGATGACGGGCGCCGCACCGCCGGTCCAGCCGTGCCAGAAGGTGATCTCCACCTTGGGTCCGTCATATCCGTCGCCCGACACCGCCGGCCCGTCCGAGCTCGATCCGGCGCAGCCGGCGAACGCGAGGGCGACCGATGCGGCCAGGCCGGCAGCCAGCCCGCGCGCGATTGCCTTCTTCATGTGAGTGCTCTCCTTTGAGTTGGTCCCAGTCCTGCGTCGAGGCTCACGCTTCGTCAAGGCTCCGTCGAGGCCCTTGCGCAGTCGCTGCGTGCGACCGCAGCCACGCGGCATGGGTGCTGTGGATCACGTGCGGTCGAATGTACAGCGCTGGAAAATGGAAGTCAATAGCCTCGATCTCGCGGTCGATCGCTGTAGCGACGGGGCAGCGACGGCCGCGGCGCCCACGCGAGAACGGCGCTGTATTCTGATTTGCGCAACCCGCCCGAAGGGACCCCCGATGCGTGGACCGCGACTGCAGGACGTCGCCGAGCGCGCCGGCGTGTCGATGAAGACCGTGTCGAACGTCGTGCGCGACTACCCGCATGTGTCGCCGCAGATGCGCGAGCGGGTGCAGAAGGCGATCGACGAGCTGGGATATCGGCCGAACGTCGTCGCGCGCCGCCTGGCGACCGGCCGCACGGGCCTGGTCGCCCTCGCCTTCGCCGACGTCACGATCCCCTACTTCGCCGAGATCTCCCGCGCCGCCTACCGCGCCGCAGCCCTCCACGACTACCGCGTGCTGGTCGAGGAGACCGACGCGACCCTTGAGGGCGAGCGTGCCGTCATGACCAGCTCCGAAGCGGGGCTGGTCGACGGCATGATCTTCCAGCCCTCCGCGATGCCGTCGTCAGAGATCGCCCGCCACCGCTCAGACATCCCCATCGTCCTGCTCGGCGAGACTCCTGCCCCGCTGACGATCGACCGCGTCATGATCGACAACGTCGCCGCGGCGCGCGAGATCACGCAGCACCTCATCGACAGCGGGCGTCGGCGCATCGGGTTCGTCGGGCACGAGGCTGCCGCTCTCAGCGAGACGTCGCGGCAGCGCATCCTCGGCTATCAGGACGCGCTGATGGGCGCCGGACTCACCGCCGACCCCGCGCTGCTCGTCGCCTCGGAGGCCATCGCCGCGTCGGATGCCGCCCAGGCCGTTCGCCGCGCGCTCGACGCAGGACTGAACGTCGATGCGCTCGTGTGCCGCGACGACCTCGCCGCGATCGGAACGCTTCGCGCCCTGCAGGAGCGCGGCATCCGCGTTCCTGACGACGTCGCCGTCACAGGCTGGGACGATACGCGGCTGAGTGCCGTGACTTTCCCGAGCCTGACGACCGTCAGCCCCGACATCGACGCGATCGTCGAGCGCGCTCTCGCCCTGCTCGACGAGCGGATCAACGGCTACTCGGGCGTCGGGAGGCACGAGCTGGCGCCGTACCGCATCGTCGTCCGCGAGAGCGCACCCTCGGCCTGAGCCGCGCCGCCGCGCACAGCGACCGCCTGCGAACGCCGTTCTACAGCGGCGCAACGCAGTGCGGCCCATGCGATCGCGGCTCCGTCCGGCGGCTTTACAGCGCTGCACACGTGAGGCATGCTTGTCGTCATGATCGACGACGACCGCCCCGACATGCACGACGGCCTTCACCCGCGTCCGCAGCTCCGGCGCCCGCAGTGGCATGATCTCTCGGGCACCTGGCGGTTCACTTTCGACGACGCCGACGAGGGCCTGGCCGCCGGCTGGCAGGCGCACGGCGCGTTCGCTCACGACATCGTCGTGCCGTTCCCGCCCGAATCGCCCGCCTCCGGCATCGGCGACACGGCGCACCACCGCGTGAGCTGGTACTCCCGCACCTTCGGAGCCGATGACCTCGCAGCGGCGGGCGCCTCCGACGGCACCGGCTCGTCTCGCCTCCACCTGCACTTCGGCGCCGTCGACTACCGCTGCCGCGTGTGGGTCGACGGGCAGCAGGTCGGCACCCACGAAGGCGGTCACACCCCCTTCTCCTTCGACATCACCGACGCCCTCTCGGGAGAAGCCGAGCACACCGTCGTCGTGCGCGTCGAAGACGACCCCCATGACATCGGGCAGCCGCGCGGCAAGCAGGACTGGCTCGAGCACCCGCACGTCATCTGGTACCACCGCACGAGCGGCATCTGGCAGCCGGTGTGGCTCGAGGCCACGCCGTCGCTCGCCGTGACCGCCGTGCACTGGACGACCGACCCGCGCCGCGGCACCGTCACCGGCGACCTGGAGCTGTCGCGCGTTCCCGAGACGCCCGTGCGCGTGCGCATCGACCTCTCCTACGACGGCCGCCTGCTCGGCAGCGCCGACGCCCTGGTCGGCGACGACGAGGCCACCATCGTCGTGCCGGTCGCGGAGCTGCTCAACGGCCAGGCCTACGAGGACCTCCTGTGGTCGCCGGAGCACCCGCGGCTCGTCGACGCCGTCGTGACGGCCGGCGATGACACCGTGCACTCGTACCTCGGCATCCGCACCGCCCACGTCGCCCGACGGCGCTTCTTCCTCAACGACCGTCCGTACTACGTGCGCTCGGTGCTCAACCAGGGGTACTGGCCCGAGTCGCACCTGGCCGCGCCGTCGCCGTCGGCGTTGCGCGACGAGGTGCAGCTGATCAAGGACCTCGGGTTCAACGCGACGCGCGTGCACCAGAAGTTCGAAGACCCGCGCTTCCTGTACTGGGCTGACCGGCTCGGTCTGCTCGTGTGGGGCGAGGCACCCGCGAGCTTCACGTTCTCCCCCACGACGGTCGAGCGCACGGTGCGCGAATGGCTCGAGATCGTGCGCCGCGACCGCGCCCACCCTTCGATCGTCACGTGGGTGCCGCTCAACGAGAGCTGGGGCGTGCAGCACATCGCGACCGACCGCCGCATGCACGAGTTCGCGCGCGCCCTCGTGTCGCTCACGAAGGCCCTCGACCCCACGCGCCCCGTCGTGTCGAACGACGGATGGGAGCAGGTCGACACCGACATCGTCGCCATCCACGACTATGACGCAGACCCTGAGCGCATGGCCGCCCGCTACCGCTCCCGAGACGCCATCGACCGCCTGATCGACGGCGTCGGCCCGGCCGGGCGCGTGCTCATCCTCGACGGAGACGTGGCGGACGCGCCCGTCATGCTCACGGAGTTCGGCGGCATCTCCTACGACAGCAGCGCCGAGGGCGCCTGGGGCTACTCCACCGCGACGTCGGCCGACGACTTCGACGCACGCCTCGACGGGCTCATGAAGGCCGTCCACGCCAGCGAGGCCCTCGCCGGCTTCTGCTATACCCAGCTCACCGACACCCTGCAGGAGACGAACGGCCTCCTCCACCCCGATCGCACGCCGAAGCTCCCGATCGAGCGCCTGCGCGCGATCATGAGCGGCAGCGGAGACTGACGACCGAGACGACGAAGGGCCGGATGCCATGGCATCCGGCCCTTGTCTGGTGTCAGCGCGTCAGAGCGACTCGATGATCTCGCGCATCAGAGCGGCGGTCTCGGACGGCGTCTTGCCGACCTTGACGCCGGCGGCCTCGAGGGCCTCCTTCTTGGCCTGAGCGGTGCCCGCCGAGCCGGAGACGATCGCGCCGGCGTGGCCCATCGTCTTGCCCTCCGGGGCGGTGAAGCCCGCGACATAGCCGACGACCGGCTTGGTCACGTTGGCCTTGATGTACTCGGCCGCGCGCTCCTCGGCGTCGCCGCCGATCTCGCCGATCATGACGATGGCCTTGGTCTCGGGGTCGGCCTCGAACGCCTCGAGAGCGTCGATGTGGGTCGTGCCGATGACCGGGTCGCCGCCGATGCCGATGGCGGTCGAGAATCCGAGATCACGCAGCTCGTACATCATCTGGTACGTGAGCGTGCCCGACTTCGAGACCAGGCCGATGGGGCCCTTGCCGGTGATGTTCGCGGGCGTGATGCCGACGAGCGCCTCACCGGGCGTGATGATGCCGGGGCAGTTCGGTCCGATGATGCGGGTCTTGTTGCCCTTGCTCTTCGCGTAGGCCCACGCCTCGGCGGTGTCGCCCACGGGGACGCCCTCGGTGATGACCACGAGCAGCGGGATCTCGGCGTCGATGGCCTCGATCATGGCGTCCTTCGTGAAGGCCGGGGGCACGAACGCGATGGACACGTCGGCACCGGTCTTCTCGATGGCCTCGGCGACCGTGCCGAACACGGGGAGCTCGACCTCGCCCTCGTGCGGCTTCTCGTGCGTGACGGTGGAGCCGGCCTTGCGGGCGTTGACGCCGCCGACGATGTTGGTGCCGGCCTTCAGCATGAGGGCCGTGTGCTTGGTGCCTTCGCCGCCGGTGATGCCCTGGACGATGACCTTGGAGTCCTTGTTGAGATAGATCGACATTCTCGGTTCCTTCTGTCTCAGGCGTTCGCCAGCTCGGCGGCCTTGTCGGCGCCCTCGTCCATGCCCGCAGCGAGCGTGACGAGCGGGTGGTTGGCCTCCGCGAGGATCGCGCGGCCCTCTTCGACCTGGTTGCCGTCGAGACGGACGACCAGCGGCTTGGTGGCGTGGTCGCCCAGGATCTCGAGGGCCTTCACGATGCCCTCGGCCACTGCGACGCACGACGTGATGCCGCCGAAGACGTTGACGAACACGCTCTTGACCTGCTCGTCGCCGAGGATGACGTCGAGGCCGGCCGCCATGACCTGCGCGTTCGCGCCGCCTCCGATGTCGAGGAAGTTGGCAGGCTTGACGCCGCCGTGCTTCTCACCGGCGTAGGCGACGACGTCGAGCGTCGACATGACCAGGCCCGCGCCATTGCCGATGATGCCTACCTGGCCGTCGAGCTTCACGTAGTTCAGACCGGAGGCCTTGGCCTTGGCCTCGAGGGGGTCGGTGGCGCCCTTGTCCTCGAGCTCCTCATGCTCGGGGTGGCGGACCTCCGACGCGTTGTCGTCGAGGGTGACCTTGCCGTCGAGGGCGATGATGTCGCCGGCTCCGGTGCGGACGAGCGGGTTCACCTCGACGAGCGTCGCGTCCTCGCCCTTGTAGACCTCGTAGAGCTTGACGAAGACGTCGGAGACCTTGTCGACCAGGTCGGCGGGGAAGTTCGCGGCCTCGGCGATCGCGACGGCCTTCGCCTTGTCGATGCCGGTGAGCGGGTCGACCTCGATGCGCGCCAGGGCCTCGGGCTTCTCGACGGCGAGCTGCTCGATCTCCATGCCGCCCTCGACCGAGCACAGGCTCAGGTACGAGCGGTTCGCGCGGTCGAGCAGCACGGAGAAGTAGAACTCCTGGGCGATGTCCGCGCCCTGCGCGACCATGACGCGCTTGACGACGTGGCCCTTGATGTCGAGGCCGAGGATGGCCTCGGCGGCTGCGTACGCCTCGTCGGGCGTCTTGGCGACCTTCACGCCACCCGCCTTACCGCGGCCACCGGTCTTGACCTGGGCCTTGACGACGACGACTCCGCCGATCTCCTCAGCGGCGGCCTTCGCCTCCTCGGGGGTGTCGGCGATGATGCCGGCGAGCACCGGCACCTCGTACTTCTCGAATAGGTCTCGTGCCTGGTACTCGTAGAGATCCACGTGCAATCCTTCGCTGGGCGACTGTGGGTTCGGGCCGAAAGAATCTCGATGTCGAGAGATCGACCATCTTGTATCCTACCCGGCCGCCGAAGACCGTCTGTCCACGCCCGCGCCCGCCGACGGCGCATGAGCCCCTGGGCCAGTAGGCTTTCAGCACCATGAGCGAGACTCCCGCCAGCCCGTCGCGCAACACCGTCGTCGCCGCGGCACTCGACCTGTTCGCCGAGCAGGGCTTCGAGGCGACGTCCGTCGAGCAGATCGCGCAGGCCGCCGGCGTCTCGCGGTCGACGTTCTTCCGGCAGTTCGGCGGCAAGGACGACGTCGTCTTCACCGACCACGACGAGCTGCTCGCCCAGCTGCGTGAATTCCTGTCGGATCGGCACGAGAACCCGTGGGCCGCCGTGTGCGAGGCCTCGGTGCAGGTCTACCGTCATTTCGCCGCCGACCCCGACCTCGCGCGCCGTCGCTACGTCGTGGTGCGTCAGGTGCCCACCCTGCGCGAGCGCGAGATCGTCACCGTCTTCCAGTACGAGCGACTCTTCGACGACTACCTGAGGGGCGCGCTCCCCGGCATCGACCCGATCGAGTCGGTCGCCTTCTCCGCCGCCGTCACCGCTGTCCACAACCACGTGCTGCGCAGGCTGCTGCGCGGCTCCGAGGACGTTCCGGCATCCGTGCTGTCCGTCGCCTATGACGACCTCATGCACCGTTTCGGCGTGCACCCCGACGGCGGAGCCCCCGCCGTCGACGACCTCGTGATCGCCGCGTTCCCCCGCAGCATGCCCGCCGCCGAGGTGGCGCGCCGGCTCCGCGACGAGCTGGGCTGACCCGCGGCCGGCACGTGGCGCGGGCCGTCGCGCCCACTGCGTGACCCGCCGCCCTGAGCACTGGAACTGCGTATCGCCACCGGTGACACTGAATCCCGCCCTGCGTTACGCTGAGGACATGAGCGACGCCCTTCCCGCCCCGCCTGCCTTCCCCGGCGAGGCCGTCACGTCGTACGACGTCACCGGTCGGCTCGGCACCGACTACTACGCGGTGTTCGCCGACATCCCCGACGCCGACCGAGAGGTGTGGCAGCGGGCGCAGGCCTACATCGACGAAGTCGGCCCGCGCATGCGCGAGGCATGGGATGCCGCCGAGTACCCACTCGACCTCGCCGCCCGCATGGGAGAGCTCGACCTGCTGAACGACGGCGTCGTGCACCCCGCGATCACGCGCTTCTCCCCGCTCGCGGCGGGCCTCGTGAACATGGAGGTCTCGCGCGGCGACGGCTCGCTGGGCACCGTCATCGCCGTGCAGGCCGGTCTCGCGCTGCGCACGCTCGCCCTCTTCGGCAGCCCCGAGCAGCAGGCCGCGTGGCTCACCCGCATCGCCCGCGCTGAGATCCCGGCCGCCTTCGCGCTCACTGAGCCCGACCACGGCTCGGACTCTGTCTCGCTCGAGACCACCGCGCGCCGGCAGCCCGGAGGCGACTGGGTGCTCCGGGGCGCAAAGAAGTGGATCGGCAACGGCGCGGCCGGCGGCGTCACGTTCGTCTGGGCGCGCGTCGACGACGAGGGCGCCGACGACCACGGCGCTGTGCGCTGCTTCCTCGTGGAGCAGTCCGCCCCCGGGTACACGGGAACCGTCATCACCGGCAAAGGATCGCTCCGCGGCATCCACCAGGCGCACATCACGCTGGACGACGTGCGGCTCCCGGCCGACGCCGTGCTGCCCGGCGCCCGGAGCTTCCGCGACGCCTCGACGGTCCTGTACTCGACCCGGTCGGGCGTGGCCTGGTCGGCCCTCGGGCACGCTACGGCCTGCTACGAGGCGGCGCTGCAGTACGCGCAGCAGCGCACCCAGTTCGGCAAGCCGCTCGCGAAGTTCCAGATGATCCAGGAGCGGCTCACGCAGATGCTCGAGGACCTCACGGCCATGCAGCTGTACTGCCGCCGCCTCGCCGACCTCGAATCCGCCGGCGCGCTGCGGCCCGCCCAGGCGTCGCTCGCGAAGTTCCACAACACGCGCGCCGCCCGCCGCATCGCCGCGACCGCACGCGACCTGCTCGGCGGGAACGGCATCCTCCTCGAGAACGGCGTCATCCAGCACATGGCCGACATCGAGGCGATCCACACGTACGAGGGCACCGAGAGCGTCCAGGCGCTGCTCATCGGCCGCGACATCACCGGCATGTCCGCTTTCGCCTGAGCGCGAGCGCTGCCCGCACGAGCCGGCATGGGGCGCGGGTCAAGGCCGTGGCGGTTCGCGCGCGGGAGGGCCAGGATGGGTCGCGTGTACGAGATCCCCGCGCCCATGCTCGCCAAGTCCGTCGACGCCGTGCCCGCTCCTGATCGAGTGGCGGGCGGCCTCTCGTACGAGCCGAAATGGGACGGGTTCCGTGCCCTCGTCGCGTGGGACGGGGACGCCGTCGAGATCGGCTCGCGCGGATCCAAGCCGCTCACCCGCTACTTCCCGGAACTCGTCGACGCGTTCTCGAGCCTCCTGCCGGAGCCGTGCCTGCTCGACGGTGAGATCGTCGTCGCCGTCGGCGAGGCCGGCGCGCAGCGACTCGACTGGAGCGCGCTGTCGCAGCGCATCCACCCGGCCGAGTCGCGCGTCAGGATGCTGAGCGAGACGACCCCGGCGATGTTCATCGGCTTCGACCTTCTCGCCCGCGGCGAGCGCGACCTGCGAGACGAGCCGTTCGAGCGGCGTCGCGCCGAGCTCGAAGAGGTGCTGGCGGGAACGCCGCATCCGCTTCACCTCACCCGCACCACCCGCGACGCTGAGCTGGCCCGCGGGTGGCTGCAGGAGTTCGAGGGCGCAGGCCTGGACGGCGTGGTCGCCAAGCCCCTCGCCCTGCCCTACGCGCCCGGCAAGCGCACCATGTTCAAGGTCAAGCACGCCCGGACGGCGGACGTCGTCGCCGTCGGCTACCGCGTGCACAAGAGCGGACGCGGGGTCGGCTCCCTTCTTGTGGGCCTGTACGACGACCACGGGCGTCTCCACAACGTCGGCGGCGTGGCGGCCTGGAGCGACGCCCGCAGGCTGGAGCTGGTCGACGAGCTCGAGCCGCTCGTCGAACGCGACGACAAAGGAGAAGCGGTCGTCGGAGAGACCGACCGCTCGCGGTTCTCGTCAGCGAAGGACGTGTCGTTCGTGCGGCTGCGCCCAGAGCGGGTGCTCGAGGTCCGCTACGACCAGCTCGAGGGCGACCGCTTCCGGCACACCGTCCAGTTCGAGCGGTGGCGCCCCGACCGCGACGCCCGCTCCTGCACCTACGAGCAGCTCGAGACGGTCGCCGCGTACGACCTCGCCGACGTGCTGGACTGACGGCATCCCTCCCGGCCGACGGCGGGAACCGCGCCGGACCGGGCGATTTCCGGCCGCCTGCGCCGTGCTCGTCTACCGTCGAGGCATGGGACTGTTCAGCTCCGGACCGAAGACCGTACGACTCGACACGCACAACGCGCCCGCCCTTCCTGTCCGCAGCGTCGGAAAGCCGGGGAGCCTGTGGGCCGACGGACTCGGCGTGGTCGCCATCCGCTCGCTGCAGATCATGATCGTCGTCGCGATCGCCGCCGCCGTCGTCCTCGGCATTCAGCAGGTCACGGTCGTCACGATCCCGCTCGTGCTGGCGCTCATCTTCGCGTCGGCATTCGCGCCCGTCATGACGTGGATGCGGCGGCGTGGCGTGCCGTCGCTGGTGGCCACCCTTCTCGCCCTGCTTGCGATCCTCGTGATCCTCGGGCTGGTCTCGTGGCTGATCGTGTGGGCGGTGCGCGACCAATGGGCGGAGCTGTCATCGCAGGCGCAGCGCGGATTCCAGGACCTCCTCGCGTGGGCGCGCACCCTTCCCCTCGACATCGACCAGCAGCAGATCGACGAGTGGATCGCCTCGCTCACCGACTTCATCACGAGTGCGCAGTTCGGCTCGGGCGCCCTCGCGGGTGTGAGCGCGGTCGCGAACTTCGTGACGGGCCTCGTGCTCATGGTCGTCATGCTGTTCTTCTTCCTCAAGGACGGCCCCCAGCTGTGGGCGTTCCTGCTGCGCCCGTTCCAGGGTGAGCAGTACGAGCGGGCGGTGCGCATCGGCGACAAGACGGTGTCGACGCTCGGCTCGTACGTGCGCGGCACCGCGACGGTCGCCGCGGTGGATGCCGTCGGCATCCTGATCGGTCTGCTCGTTCTCCAGGTGCCGCTGGCCGTCCCCCTCGCCGTGCTCGTGTTCCTGCTCGCCTTCGTGCCGATCGTGGGCGCGACGCTCGCCGGCATCCTCGCCGCTCTCGTCGCTCTCGTGGCCAACGGCTGGTTCGTGGCGCTGCTGGTCGTGGGCGTCGTCGTGCTCGTGAACCAGCTGGAGGGAAACCTGCTGCAGCCGCTCCTCATGGGTCGCACCATGAAGCTGCACGCGTTCGTCGTGCTGATCGCCCTGACCGTGGGCACGGTGCTGAGCGGCATCGTCGGCGCTGTGCTCGCCGTGCCGATCACTGCCGTCGCGTGGGGCATCGTTCAGGTGTGGGACGGACCGGAGACGCCCGCGAGGTGGGCGCGCCCGAAGCACCGCGAAGACGCGCGAGCAGCACGCGGCACCGCGCCAGGGCACTCGATCGCCTGACGCGGACCGTCAGTCGGCGGGCTTCGCCCGGCTCGGCTGCACGCGCGGCGGCTCGCCCGGCATCTTCGGGAACTCCGGCGGGAACGGAAGCTCCCCCAGACCGTCGGCGAGGTCGCGCTCCCACCACTCGAGGAGCGTGTCGATCCGCCCCGGCGAGGCCTGCAGATCGTTCCACGGGTCGCCCGCCTCTTGGAGACGCTGCGGCACGGTGCGGATCGTGAACGCCGCCGGGTCGACACCGGCCTCCAGCTCCTCCCACGTGATCGGCGTCGCGACGGTCGCCTGCGGAAGCGCGCGAGGGCTGTAGGCGCCCGCCATCGTGCGGTCGCGGTTGGCCTGGTTGAAGTCGATGAAGATGCGCTCCCCGCGCTCCTCCTTCCACCAGTTCATCGTCACCCTGTCGGGCATCCGCCGCTCCAGCTCTCGTCCGGCGGCGATGACCGCATGCCGGACGTCGAGGAACTCGTGCGTCGGCTCGATGGGACAGAACACGTGGATGCCACGGCTCCCGCTCGTCTTCAGCCACGCCTCCAGGCCCGCTTCGCGCAGCACGTCCCGCAGCGCGGGCGCGACGGCGGCGGCATCCGCGAAGTCAGTGCCGGGCTGCGGATCGAGGTCGATCCGCAGTTCGACGGGGTTGTCGGTGTCAGATGCCAGCGACGCCCACGGGTGGAAGACGACGGTGTTCATCTGCACGGCCCAGACGATCGCGGCCGCCTCGTCGAGCACGACCTGCGGGTGCTTGCGGCCGCTGTTGTACGTGCACATGACCTCGTGCACGAAGTCGGGCGCGCCCTTCGGCGGGTTCTTCGAGAAGAAGCGCTCACCGTCGACCGTGTCGGGAAATCGCTCCAGCGACACCGGCCGGTGCCCGTTCGCGCGCAGGAACGGCTCGGCGACGGCGATGACGTACTCGGCGAGCTCGTGCTTGGTGACCCCGACTTCGGGCCAGACCACCCGGTTGGGATTCGACAGCGACACGTCGCGGCCGTCGACGGTGAGATTGATGCGCTCGGATGCCATGGTGCGTCCGACTCTATGGGCGGCCCCCGACGGGCGGAAGCCCCTGCCGGGACCGCTCCGTGTGTCAGTCGGCGAGCGCGAGGAGCGCGCCGAGCCGGTCGCGCGTGATCTCGATCCACGGACCGGCAGGGTCGACGACGATGCCGCTGATCCCGTCGTCGGATGCCAGCGCCTTCGCGAACTGCGCCGCGGTGACGGGCAGCGGGCGATCTCCGCGGCCCAGCGCGATGACCTCGAGGGGGTGCGAGAACACCTCCAGGCGACGCCGGCCGTCGGCGGAGCGCGCCTCAGCGATGCCCATCCGGCCCGACTCGTCGGTGTTGCCCGCGACCCACAGCTTGACGCGCGTGAGCTCGGCGACGATCCTCTCCACCGTCTCATCGGTGCGCTGGGCGGCGAGCAGGTTCTTGAGGGTGAGCTCGGGGTCGGCCTCTTCGACGGCCTTCGCGATCAGCTCGGCCGGGAGGATGAGGCGCGCCCCCTCGGTGGCGTGGTCGAGGAACAGGCCCGCGTAGGAGCCGTCGAGCACCTGCCGGAAGACCGCCTGAACAGGCTGGCTCACGGCGGACGTCTGCGTGTCGCCGTCGCCGCGGAGGCTCTCCTGCAGGGCTTCGACGCCGCTGAAGGCGAGAAGGACCCGCTTGTCCTCGATCATCGTCACGGCCAGGGTGAGGGGCTGCCCCGCCTCGATGAGCGCCTTCGCGTCGCCTTTGGCCCGCAGGAACAGGCTGCCCTGAAGGGCCTGTCGCATGACATTCATGACGTCGGCAGGCTGGGGTCGGGCAGGCAGTGCCGCCAGCGCCGCCTTGAGCGGGGCGTTCTGCGGCGGCCCAGCCGGAGCCCCGTCACCCTGCGCGGGCGCGGCGGGGCGAGTCGGGGTGACAGGACGTGTCGTGGCGGCCGGCGGGGCGCCGAACGTCGAGATCGAGATGCCGACCTCCGGGACCTTCTCGGCGGGCGGGGTCGCGGCATCCGGATCACTCTGCGTGGCCTCGTCAGGAGCGACGGTCGCGTCAGATTCGGCGGGCTGCACGTCTTCGGGCTTGCCCCGACGAGAGAAGAGTGCCATCGGCCAAGCCTAACCGGGCAGGGAACGGGGCGCGGGACGGCGGCAGAACGCGGTTCCAGGGCGCACGCGCCGTTGAGTGCGCCCGGGAACCGCACTCGCCCACACGATAGAACAGGCCGGCGTTGCAGAGCAGATGTCGTTACCGAGTTGCGACTCGCGCGCGGACGATCGGCCTGTCATGGCGCAGGTGAGCACGCCGGTCGCCGCCTGCCACGGCCTGCGCTGCGAGAGAGCGCAGAGTCACGACCCGGCGACGACCGGCGAAGCACCGCAAGCCCCCAGAGGCGCCGTGAACGAACGCACGGCAGTCATCGCTGATGCTGGAACGGGTGTGGGCGCGAGCCGCCCGCGCATGAAGCTCATCGGTCACCTCCTCGCGAAGAAATCGCTGGGGCAACGCCGCCGAGCAAGCCGGGCAGCGGTGCCGTCATCTGGCACATTAGAGGACTCTCATCATTCTTGGGAAGACCCCCTGGGAGTACCGGCCTGCGTCGAACGCGTCAGAGCTTGGTGATCGGCGCGATCTTGATGAGGAGCTTCTTGGGGCCGGCGGAGTCGAAGCGCACGTGCGCGACGCGCTTGGCGCCCTCCCCCGTGACCATGTCGACGCGTCCTTCGCCGAAGTCGTCGTGACGGATGCGGTCGCCGGGCGCCAGCACCATGTCGCCGTTGTCCCGGACCTTCGCCGGGATGCGATTGGCGAACTTCGCGATGTCGCCGCCCGGCTTCTCGCGCTTGGGCAGCGGCACCAGGTCGTCGCCGTAGCGATTGCCCCCGAACCCCCCGCCCTGACCGCGCCGCGCATTGAGAGCGCGAGACTGCATGCCGCCGCGGGAATTCACATCTCCAGGCGACTGACGCCAGTCGATCAGTTCGTGCGGGATCTCCTGCAGGAAGCGGCTCGGCATCGCCACCGACACCTCGCCGAACTGGGCGCGAGTCATCGCGAGCGAGAGGTGCAGGCGCTTGCGGGCGCGAGTGAGCGCGACGTAGAACAGCCGGCGCTCCTCCTGCGGGCCGCCCGGCTCACCGGCCGAGATCCGGTGCGGGATCAGGTCTTCCTCCACGCCCGTGACGAACACCGCGTCGTACTCGAGTCCCTTTGCGGTGTGCATCGTCATGAGCGAGACGACCCCCGACGCATCGTCGAGGTCATCGGCATCCGACACCAGCGCGACCTCGGTGAGGAAGTCGAGCAGCGTTCCATCCGGGTTGTTGCGGGCGAACTCGCGCGTGACCGCGAGGAGCTCGTCGAGGTTCTCGACGCGCGCCTCGTCCTGTGGGTCTTTCGAGATGCGCAGAGCGTCCATGTAGCCGCTCTTGTTGAGCAGCAGGCTGAGGCCCTCCGTGACCGCCGTCGACGGCGCGACCTCACCCGACGGCGGGAACATGATCTCCGATGCCTCGGCGAGCACGGCATCGAGGTGCGCGATCGCCTTCTGGATCTTGGGCCCGACCCCGAGCGCCGACGCATTGGCGAGCGCATCACGGAACGTGATTCCCTCTTCGGCGGCGTAGCGCGCGATCGCCGTCTCAGTGACATCGCCGATGCCGCGCTTGGGCTTGTTGAGGATGCGGCGCACCGCAAGCTCGTCGGCCGGGTTGGCGACTGCGACGAGGTAGGCGAGCGCGTCTTTGATCTCGGCGCGGTCGTAGAACTTGGTGCCGCCCATGATCTTGTAGGGGATCGCGGAGCGGATGAAGATCTCCTCCAGCGCACGGGACTGCGAGTTGGTGCGGTAGAACACCGCCATCTCGCTGTACGGGACGCCCTTGCGGCGCAGCGCCTCGATCTCGTCGGCGACGAACTGCGCCTCGTCGTGCTGCGAGTACCCGGTGTATCCGACGATCGGCTCGCCCGCCCCCACGTCGGTCCACAGCTTCTTGTCTTTGCGGTCGAAGTTGTGGCTGATGACGGCGTTCGCCGCCGACAGGATGTTCTGCGTCGAGCGGTAGTTCTGCTCGAGCAGCACGACGCGCGCGCCCGGGAAGTCGCGCTCGAACTCGGTGATGTTGCGGATATCGGCGCCGCGGAAAGCGTAGATCGACTGGTCGGAGTCACCGACGACCGTGAGCGACGCCCCCTCGAGCTCGGGAGCGTCGACGGGGTCGAAGATCATCATCCCGCCGCTCGAGAACGCGTCGGCCGCCTTGCCGACGACGGGGCGGGTGAGTTCGTGGATGAGGGCGTACTGCGCGTGGTTGGTGTCCTGGTACTCGTCGACCAGGATGTGCCGGAAGCGGCGCCGGTACACGTCGGCGACATGCGGGAACGCGCGGAACAGGTAGACGGTCTGGGCGATGAGATCGTCGAAGTCGAACGCGTTCGCCTTCTGCAGCGCCCGCTGGTAGTCGCTGAAGATCTCGGCGAACAGACGCTCCGCCGGGTCGCTCAGATTGGCCTGACGGGCGAACGACTCGGCATCGGCCAGCTCGTTCTTGAGCTTCGAGATGCGCCCCTGGACGGCGGCCGGAGTGAGGCCGAAGGCATCCGCCTCGTGCTCCTTGACGAGTCGCTTGATGAGGGCGCGCGAGTCGCCCGAGTCATAGATCGTGAAGCTCTTCGTGAACCCGAACTGATCGGCCTCCCGCCGCAGGATGCGCACGCACGCCGAGTGGAACGTCGAGATCCACATGCCCTGCGCCGCGTCGCCCACCAGCTGCTGCACGCGCTCGCGCATCTCGCCTGCGGCCTTGTTGGTGAAGGTGATGGCGAGGATCTGGCTCGGCCACGCCTCGCGGTTGCGCAGCAGCGACGCGATGCGGTGCGTCAGAACGCGGGTCTTGCCGGAGCCTGCGCCGGCGACGATCAGCAGCGCCGGGCCGCGGTAGGTGACCGCTTCGAGCTGGGGCGGGTTGAGCCCCTTGAGGAGGTCTTCGTCGGCGCGGACGCCGGAATCCGGGCCGCCGGTGCGGGTGCCGGCACCGCCGACGATGACGGGCTTGATCGGGTCACTCATGTCCCGTCAAGTCTAGGCTCGCGGCCCGACACTCGCTCCGGGGCCGGCGGCTGCTGCGCGTGAGCGGGCGAAGCCGTTCACAACTCCGGAAGAACCGCCCGCCCTGCGCTGGAAACCGGCGCGTCGCACCGTCCCCGCGCGACTTCTCCGGAGTTGTGCCCAGCCCTCCCCCGATCTCTCGGCGGCCGGCGTCACACGGCGACGCATGACGGCATCGGCCGTCACAGACCTGGCCGGTGTCGACGCGCCCGGTTAGCGTGATCTCAGCGCCCCGAACGCATGCCGCACGCAGCGTCCGGGGCCCGTCGCGGCGATCCGGATGGTTCCGGGCACCGGTTCATACCCGGCTGCGCAGCGGGTTCGACTCCCGCCGTCGCGTCTCATCGGCCCGGCCGGCGTCGGGGCGCGCTGGCCGCTGCCGACCGGGACTTGCAGTATTTCCGCGGTCCGTCAACCCCCGCGCTCCGATTCGGCACCTGCTTGTACTTTCGGGGAAACGCGCAGACCCGTGCGCCAGTTCCCTGGAGGAAGACGTGACAGCACACGCTGACCCAGCGTCGACCGCCGAGCTCCTCGACGGTCGTTACCTCCTCGGCGAGTGCGTCGGACGCGGCGGGATGGCACAGGTGTTCCGCGCTGAAGACGTCGTGCTGGGCCGCACGGTGGCGATCAAGATCATGCGCGGCGAAGCCGATGGCGCGTCGGTGCCTCCGCGTGCGCGCACCGAGATGGCGCTGCTGGCCTCGCTCAACCATCCCTCGCTCGTGACGCTCTTCGATGCGCATGTGGTCCCGGGGAAGCCGGAGTACCTCGTCATGGAGTACGTCGAGGGCGCGACGCTCGCCGACGAGCTCGACAAGGGCCCGATGGATGCCGCAGAGGTCGCCGCGCTCGCGACAGAGCTGGCATCCGCGCTCCACGTCGTGCACGACGCGGGGATCGTCCACCGCGACGTCAAGCCGTCGAACGTGCTCCTCGCATCGGACCCGCTTCCGGGGCGCCGGCACCGCGCGAAGCTGGCCGACTTCGGTGTCGCCTATCTCGCCGAGGGCGATCGCCTCACCTCCCCCGGTGTCGTCATCGGGACGGCCGCCTACCTCGCACCCGAGCAGGTCCGCGGCGAGGCGGCGACGCCCGCTTCGGACATCTACGCGCTCGGCCTACTGCTCCTCGAGGCGCTGACCGGCGAGAGGGCGTTCCCGCAGGCCTCGGGGATCGGCGCCGTCATGGCTCGCCTCGTCGAATCCCCGGAGGCGCCCGCCTGGCTCGGATGGGAGTGGGTGACGCTGCTTCAGGCGATGACCGCGAGCGAGCCCGCACGCCGGCCGACCGCGCTCGACGTGATCCGCGCAGTGTCCACCCTGCCGACCGACATCGTCCGTCCGACCGCAGCCCCCCAGCCTGCGTCGCCGCCGCTGCCCCCTCTTCCCACCACGCCGGCAGCGGTGGCGGCGCTTCAGGAGCCGACGCTTGCGATGACCGCGGCCGCCGCGATGACGACCGCCGTGACACCGGACGCCGCCGGCACCGCCGCTGCCGACGCGCCCACGGCGCCCGCGCACGCCGTCCGGCGACGCCACCGCCGGGCGCAGCCCGGCTCCCGGCGTGCCCGCGCCACCCGTACCCGCACGACGCTGCTCATCGGCTCGGCGCTCGCCGTGGCAGCGATCCTCGGCACGAACGCGGCCACCTGGGTGGGCGGCACACCGAGCACGCCGTCTCTCGTCGTCCCGACCGAGGGCGACCCGACGACGCCCGCCGAAGCCGACACCGCCGGCGACACGGTCGCCGACGAGGAGCCCCTCGTGGTCACCGTCACCGAGGAGGAGCCGGACACCGGTCAGAGCACCACGCCTTCGACCGTCGGCGAGCCCAAGGCGAAGGGCGGCGACAAGGCCAAGGCGAAGGGCGCGGACAAGAAGGCGAAGGGCGCAGAGAAGGCGAAGCCGAAGGGCGCAGACAAGGCGAAGCCGAAGGGCGCAGACAAGGCGAAGCCGAAGGGCGCGAAGGACGCCGAGAAGCGCAAGGCGGACAGAGACGCGGAGAAGGCGCACCGCGAGGCGAAGAAGGACGCCGAGAAGAAGGCACGGGAGGCTGCCCAGGAGCAGCGCAAGAGGGAACGCGAGGCCCGCACGCCCGGGCCCGGTGCGGACGGCGACCGCCCGGCCGAGTACTCGGCCTCCTCCCCCGCGGGTACGACGCTGCTCGCGGCCGTGTGATCCGGATTCCCCGCCGATCCCCAGCCCTCCGTCCTACCCTGGCGTCAGTCATCGAGGAGGAGTCATGCGCACGCGCCTCGTCACGGCATCCGTCGTCGTCTTCCTGTGCGCGCTCACCGGATGCGCCTCGGGAGGTCCCATGTCAGATCCGTACGCACCGCGGCCGTCGTCGTCGCCCGCGAGTTCGCCCGCACCCTCATCGGCGGCCGGCACGCGGGGCCCGATCGGTCCGACAGGCACCCCGACCGACGTCCCCGCCGACCGATGGGCGGCGATCCAGGACGATCTCAAGAAGCGCGGCGTCGACGGCACGCCCGAGCTCGTGTCGGCCGAGGCGGTGACCTTCACCGACGGCTCCCTGGGCTGCCCGAGCCCCGGCCAGTCGTACACGCAGGCGCTCGTCGACGGGATGCGGGTCGTGGTGTCGGTGGACGGCCGGCAGTACGACTACCGGTTCGGCGAGGGCGGTGGCCCCCGGCTCTGCACGCGCTGACGCTCTCTCAGCGCGCAGACAGACCGAAGGGGCGGCGCCTGCGCACCGCCCCTCCGGCCTGAAGGGTCTCGCCGAGGAGGGTCACTTGACCTTCAGCAGCAGGGCCTCCTTCGCGCCGGACTGGTTGTCGAACACGACGACCATCTGGCCCAGCGGCTTCTGCGCGGTCTTCGCGGCCTTGTCCACCGTGAACGACGCCGACACCTTGCCGCGCTTCGGGACCGTGAGGTCGTCGACGCTGCTGTATGCCGGAGCGTTCGGGTCGTAGGTCGCGACACCGGCGATCTCGTCTTCGCCGCCCGAGGTGAGGCTGTAGCCGGCGACCGAGTAGTCGAACGCACCGGTCACGCCGATGTCGCTCGCCCACACCGGCAGCAGGATCGTGCTGCTGTCGGTCGGCGCCGTCGCGAGGTAGCCCGCGGCGAACGTCTGGCGGGTCGCGATGCGATAGAGGAAGACCTCCGTCACTCCGTCGACGCTGCCAGCGCGCAGCGCGCCCGAGTCGTACGAGAACACGATCCAGTCGGGGGTGCCGTCGCGGTTCACGTCGATCACGACGTCGAACTCGTTGTTGGCGCCGTTCGACCACCGCCTGTGCGTGTTCACGGCGAACTCGAGCACCTGCTCGCTGCCCTCCATGTACGTGCGCACACCCGCGGCGCGAAGGTCGTACCCGGTGTCGGCGACCGACTTCGGGGCGTCCTTCTTGTCGTTCAGACCCCACTGGTACACGCTCGCCTGCGCGTTCAGCGCGCCGAGGGTGTTGCGGAGCGTGAGCTTCTTGGTCGAGCTGTCGCCCTTGCCCTTGCCCTTGCTCTTGCCCTTGCCGTGGTCCTTGCCCTTCGAGGCGGTGCTGGCGGAGCCGTGCTTCGACGGCGATGCCGAGACCGTCGCACTCACCTTGCTGGTCGAGCGGGGCACCACCAGGTACGGCACGCGCAGCGTCGCATCGGACGAGGTCAGGACGACATCGCCCGAGATCTCGTAGAACGCGAACTGGTCGTCCGGCAGCAGCGACGTCGGAACGTCCTTCGCGGATGCCGAGACCGACACGACGAGCTTGGCCGTGCCGCCGGCGCGAACCGTGATCTTCTTCTGGCTGAACTTGACGTTCGCCTTGATCGACTGCGCCGTGGGCGCCGACGACACGGTGAAGGTCACCGGCTTCTTGCCGTCGTTGCGGATCGTGACGGTCTTGACCCCGCCGAATCCGAGCGACGACTCCTGCACGCCGTAGCTGAGGGCCGCTTCGCGGGCCCAGCCGCTGTCGGTGCGGAACGCGTCACCGGTGGCCGTCACGGTCGTCGCCACAGCCTGCGCCGTGTCGACGAGTCCGACGCCGCCGCGGGTGAGGCTCTGACCGGCGACCTTGTCGGGGTCGGCCGTCGACACGATCGCCGCGGCGACCTGCGGAGCGGTCCATGACGGGTGCGACTGCACCGTCAGCGCCGCGACGCCGGCCACATGCGGGGACGCCATCGAGGTGCCCGAGATGATCGCGGCCTCGCTGCCGGTGCCGACACCGGCCGACGCGATCGACACACCCGGTGCCGCCACGTCGGGGCTGATGGCCCCGTCACCCGAGCGCGGGCCCGACGACGAGAACGACGCGTAGCCGCGGAAGCCCGGGTTGGCGATCTCCGCCGCCGCGAGAGTCGCCGTCGCGCCGTCCACGAACGCCGCGCCGTCGCTCAGGCGCACCCCGAGGAACGGGATCGTCACGACGAAGGGCGTGTTGTCATCCGGGTTCGACGTGATCCGGCCCTCGTACGGGGGCAGCGAGTCGTCGCTGTTGACCATCACCACCGCCGCCGCACCGGCCTGCTCACCGAAGATCGCCTTGGCGACGCGGGCGCAGGTGCCGCGCTCGACGACGGCGAGCTGGCTGCCGCCGGGAACGACTCCGGCCTGAGTGAAGGAGGCCGCCGAGCAGCCGAGCGCCTCGTTGACGTTAGCCGTGGCGGGGTCGTCGGTGACGCGCACGACCTCGAGCGAGCCGAGCCCTTCGAGCGAGGCGCCGTTGGCGTTGATGGCCTCGACGTCGGTGCCGTCGACCGTGATCGTCGCGCCGGGGAAGGTCTCGGAGCTGTCGACAGCCGACACCGCGATGACGCCGTCGCCCGTGCCGGGCGAGCCGGTCAGGTAGGGGCTGGGGCCGGAGTTGCCGGCCGAGGCGACGACGACGACTCCCGCGCCCACCGCGTTGCTGGCGGCGACCGCATCCGGGTCGTCTCCTCGTCCGAACGACGAGCCGAGCGACATGTTGATGACGTCCATGCCATTGGCGACGGCCCAGTCGATCGCGGGGACGACCACGTCGGTCGAGCCGTCGCACCCGAACACGCGCACGGCGTAGATGTCGGCCTCGGGCGCGACACCCGGCCCGACGCGGAACGTCTGCGACGCCGTCGTGGAGTCGTAGGGGCCCGTGTAGGTCGAGCCGTCGTCGTTGACCCCGGAGCCGGCCGCCGTGCCGGCGACATGCGAGCCGTGGCCGTTGCAGTCGAGCGGGTTGGGGTCGGGATGCGGGACCGGCTGGTAGGTCTCGCTCGCGGGGTCGGCGTTGTAGTCGTCGCCGACGAGGTCGATGCCGCCCTTCACGCGAGGAGCCGCGGGACCGAAGAGCGCCGGGTCGGCCGGCTCGTCGGAGGTCGCCGCCGCGGCCTGGAAGGCCTCGACCGTGCCCGGTCCGCCGAATGCGGCGTGCGTGTAGTCGACGCCGGTGTCGAGGATCGCGACCTTCACGTTCGCGCCCGTGTAGCCGGTGTCTTCCCATACCTGCGGAACGCCGAGGAACGGCACCGACACAGCGTTGTCGAGCTCATAGGTGCGCACGGGGTGCACGGCCACCACGCCGGGCAGGTCGGCGACGGCGTCGAGCTGCGTGGCGGGGACGACGGCCTGGATGCCGTTGTACGCCGACTGCATCTGCGCCTGGATCTTGCCGCCCTTGCCCGTGATCGAGCCGCGAATCGAGTCCTGGGCCTTCTTGAGCTTGCCCTTGACCGCAGACCGCTCGGAAGCGGTGAGCTTGCGGCCCTTCTCGGCCTGGACGACGGCGACGGGGTCGCCCTTCATCTCGATGATGACCGTCACGCGGCCGTCGGCATCGACCGATCGAGGGGTGATGCCTTCGCTGATCTCGCCGCGCGTTCCGGCCGACGATGACTTCGGCGAGGAGGACTCCTCGCCGGTTGCGGCCAGGGCCGCCGTGGATGGCAGCATCAGCGCGATCGCGCCGATGACAGCCAGGATGCGTCGTTGCAAGGTGGGTCCGCCTTTCGTGCAGGAGCCTGACACCGCTGCCTTGGTTGAGCAGTGGCTGAAAGGAGGCTATGCACGTGCTGTGCGTCGGCGTAACAGGTATGAGAGAAGTCTCATCTGCATTACTGACCGGTCGCTCAGCCGAAGACCGAGGCCCCCAGGTCGGGCTGGTCGAAGAACATCCCGTCAACGCCCGAATCGGCGAGCTCGCGCCACTCCGACTCGTAGTCGCCGAAGGCGGCACGCCCGCCCCGCAGACGGTGGCGGCGCTCCAGGAAGGCGTTCTCCGGACGACACGTCCACGCGAACACGCGCAGCCCGCGCTCGTGCGCGTCGGCGACCACGCTCCGCGGCGACGCTCCCGGCCGGCGACCTGCCGCGAGGATCATCGCCTTGTCGAGGCTGATGCCGTCGAACCTGCCGGCGAGGGCGTCGAGCCCCCGCGGCGAGGCCAGGCGCCGGTACGTGGGGGCGGCATCAGCGCCCATCGCCGACACCAGGTCGTACGGCCTCCCCTGCGCTTCGAGAAGGAAGACGAACGAGCCACGGATGCCGTGACCCCGCAGCTGCTCGAGCACAGTCTGCTCGAAGGACTCGACGATGAGCGGATGCTCCCCCGCTCCCCACCCTGCCGCGACGAGCTCAGCCGCGATGAGCCCCGCCGCATCGAACCCCAGCGAGTGGAAGTACGTCGCGTGCTTGACCTCCAGCACGACCCCGCACTCGCGTCCATGCTCGAGGGATGCCGCGGCGACGAGGTCGAGCACCTCGCGCAGGCGCAGCGGCGGCTGCTGTCCGTCGAAGCTCGCACTGGCCGGCCGCAGCTTCGGCAGCCGCTCCCGGCAGCGCAGCGTCGACAGCTCGTCCCACGTGAAGTCCTCCGTGAACCAGCCTGTGATCGGCGCGCCGTCGACGACCTTCGTCGTGCGCCGGCCGGCGAACCGGGCGTGATCCGCGACGTCTGTCGTCGAGCCGATCTCGTTCTCATGCCGCACCACGGCGACGCCGTCGCGTGTGAACACGACGTCGGGCTCGACGGCATCCGCCCCCAGCGCAAGCGCGAGCTCGTACGACGACCGGGTGTGCTCCGGCCGGTAGCCGGGGGCGCCGCGGTGCCCGATGATGAGCGGCGATCGGCGAGGCATCGTCTCAGGGTAGCGACGGGCGCCCGATTCCCCTGCTCCGACGGACTGTCCCGGGCGCCGTGTTCGCTCAGGGCGGGCGGCTCTTGGCGCTCTCACAGCGGCACGCCTGCCCACGGCGACACCCGACCGGATACGCTGAGAACCACAGCACCGCGCTGTGCAACGATTTGGAGTGAGAGAGACCATGGCCTCCGGCAACTTCGCATTCAACAACCCGGCGTTCCAAGAGCAGCGCCCAGGGCTCACCCCGCCGCCCGCGCAGCAGGCAGGCACCCAGACGCAGTACGCATCGGCCGCGCACGCCGGCATGAACGCCGCCGCCGACGCGCAGCTCGAGGGGATGTTCGCCGCACCGCCGGCCGGCGCGATCCAGACCGGCCGCATGACGGTCGAAGACACTGTCCTGAAGACCCTCAGCCTGTTCGCGATCCTGCTGGTCACGGCGGTCGTCGGCTGGGTGTGGACCCTCGGCGGCGCCTTCTCGCGCGGCCAGGTCGCGTCCGTCGACCAGATCACGATCGTGCCGTGGATCGTCGGCGCGCTCGGCGGCTTCGTGCTCGCCATGATCGTGGCATTCACGTCGCGCAAGAAGGTGCGCCCGGCGCTCATCTTCGGCTACGCCGCGTTCGAGGGCCTCTTCGTCGGCGGCATCTCGGCGTACTTCGACTTCATCTGGCCCGGCATCGTGATGCAGGCCACCCTCGCGACGCTCGCCGTCGTGGGTGTCACGCTCGCGCTGTTCGCCAGCGGGAAGATCCGCGCCTCCGCCCGCGCGACGAAGGTCTTCATGATCGCCCTCGTCGGCTACCTCGTGTTCTCGCTGCTCAACCTCGTGCTGATGTGGACGAACGTCATCCCGCAGGAGCTCGCGTTCGGCATCCGCAGCGCGACGATCGCCGGCATCCCGATCGGCCTCATTCTCGGCGTGCTCGTCGTGATCATGGCCGCCTACTCGCTCGTGCTCGACTTCGACCAGATCCAGCAGGGCGTGCGCAATGGCGCTCCCCGTGAGCTCGGCTGGCTCGGTGGCTTCGGCATCATGGTGACCGTCGTCTGGCTGTACGTCGAGATCCTGCGCATGATCGCGATCCTGCGCGGAAACGACTGACGCATCGCGCCTCTTCGAGGGCCGTCCGGTTCGCCGGGCGGCCCTCGCTGTTTCCTCGGGCGCGGTCGCGGCACCTGTCAAGCGGGGTGGCAGCGACGCCACGGCGGGGATACGGTGGCGCCGTGGCTGAGCGCAAGGAGACCTTCGTCGATGCCGACGGGGTGGAGGTTCGCGTCTCGCACCCCGACAAGGTGGTGTTCCCGGCGGCGGGACTCACGAAGCTCGACCTCGTCGAGTACTACCTCGACGTCGCCGAGGGCGCGTTGCGTGGGGCCGGCGGCCGGCCGATGGTGCTCAAGCGGTTCGTGAAGGGCATCGATGCGGAGCCGTTCTTCCAGAAGCGCGTGCCCGAGAACCACCCGCCCTTCATCGACACCGCCACCCTGCACTACGCGTCAGGCACATCGGCCGAGGAGACCGTGATCAGGGACGCCGCGGGCCTGGCGTGGGTCGTGAACCTCGGCTGCCTCGACCTCAATCCTCATCCGGTGCGAGCGGAGGACCTCGACCACCCCGACGAGCTGCGCATCGATCTCGACCCCATGCCCGGGGTCGACTGGGGTCAGATCGTCGACACCGCGTTCGTGGCCCGTGACGTCCTCTCCGACCACGGCCTCGTCGGCTGGCCGAAGACGAGCGGCTCGCGCGGTCTGCATATCCTCGTGCGCATCCGCCCGGAGTGGTCGTTCACCGACGTCCGGCTGGCCGCCGAGAGCCTCGCTCGTGAGGTCGCCGACCGGGCCCCGGGCCTCGCGACGGCGCGCTGGTGGAAGGAGGAGCGGGGTGAGAGCGTCTTCGTCGACTTCAACCAGAACGCGAAAGACCGCACGGTCGCGTCGGCATATTCGGTGCGGGCACTCCCCGACGCGCGCGTGTCGACGCCGCTGACGTGGGATGAGGTCCGCAGCCGCCGCCCCGACGAGTTCACGGTGCCGGCCGTGCGGGCTCGCTACGCGGACGAGGGCGATGCGCACGCGGGGATCGACGAGGCGGTCGGCTCGCTCGAGGGTCTCCTGCGGCTCGCGGAGGAACTCGGTCCCGCCGAGAAGCCGCCGCGCGGCTCGGGCGACGGATCGGGTCGCCGGGCGTCGACGATGCCGCTCATCGAGATCGCTCGCACGCGCACGAAGCCCGAGGCGGAGGCTGCGCTCGAGCAGTGGCGGTCGGAGCATGGCGACCTCGTGCCGCTGCTGCATCCGGCCGACGTGCTCATCGACGGCATGCGCGGCTCGAGTTCGCTCTGGTATCGCGTGCGCATCAACCTGCAGCACGTCCCCGAGAGCGATCGCCCGGCCCAGGGCCCGCTCCTCGCCGACTACGACCCGTGGGGATGAGCGTTGCCGGGAGCCGAAAGCGATTCGACCCCCTCCGGGCGATCGGGAGAAGGCTCCCGTTCCCGCCCTGAGGGGGTCGAATCACGCCGTCGGCACGGGCCGACGCGTCACTCCCACTCGATCGTCCCCGGGGGCTTCGACGTGACGTCGAGCACGACCCGGTTGACTTCGCGGACTTCGTTGGTGATGCGGTTGGAGATCTTCGACAGCACGTCGTAGGGCAGTCGTGTCCAGTCGGCCGTCATGGCGTCTTCGCTGGAGACCGGGCGCAGCACGATGGGGTGTCCGTACGTGCGGCCGTCGCCCTGCACGCCCACGGAGCGGACATCCGCGAGGAGCACGACGGGGCACTGCCAGATCTCGCTGTCGAGGCCTGCCTTGGTGAGCTCGGCGCGGGCGATGGCGTCGGCTTCGCGGAGGATGTCCAGACGGTCGGCGGTGACTTCGCCGACGATCCGGATGCCGAGACCGGGGCCGGGGAACGGCTGGCGCGAGACGATGGCTTCGGGCAGGCCGAGTTCGCGGCCGATGGCGCGGACCTCGTCTTTGAAGAGGGTGCGCAGCGGCTCGACGAGCTCGAACTGCAGGTCTTCGGGGAGGCCGCCGACGTTGTGGTGGCTCTTGATGTTGGCGGTGCCGGCGCCTCCGCCCGACTCGACGACGTCGGGGTAGAGCGTGCCCTGCACGAGGAAGCGGATCGGGTCGCCTTCGGCGGCGGCTTCGGCGATCAGGTCGGCCTGCACCTTCTCGAAGGCGCGGATGAACTCGCGGCCGATGATCTTGCGCTTCTGCTCGGGGTCGCTGACGCCGGCCAGCGCGTCGAGGAACGTCTCACGCGCGTCGACCGTGATGAGGCGCACACCGGTGGATGCCACGTAGTCCTGCTCGACCTGCTCCCGCTCGCCCTTGCGGAGGAGACCGTGGTCGATGAAGACGGCGGTCAGCTGGTCGCCGACGGCTTCGTGAACGAGCGCCGTGGAGACAGCCGAGTCGACGCCGCCGGACAGCGCCGAGATGACGCGACCGCTGCCGACCTGCGCGCGGATCTTCTCGACCTGCTCGGCGATGACGTTGCCGCTGTTCCAGTCAGAGGGCAGGCCGGCGGCCTTGTGGAGGAAGTTCTCGAGCACGCGCTGACCGTGGTCGGAGTGCTTGACTTCAGGGTGCCACTGCACGCCGTAGAGCCTGCGGTTGTCGTCGCCGAACGCGGCGACCGGGGTCGCGGCGGTACGGGCCAGCACCTCGAAGCCGGCAGGCGCCTTCGCGACCTGGTCGCCATGGCTCATCCACACGTTCTGCTCGGCAGGCTGACCGTCGAGCAGCACACTGTCGGTGACGATCGTGGCATCCGTCGCGCCGTATTCGCGCAGCCCTGTGTTGGCGACCTCGCCGCCGAGGGTCTTGGCCATCACCTGGAAGCCGTAGCAGATGCCCAGCGTGGGAACGCCGAGGTCGAACACGCCGGCGTCGAGCTGGGGTGCGCCTTCTTCGTACACCGACGACGGGCCGCCCGACAGGATGATGCCGACCGGCTCCTTGGCGGCGATCTCCTCGGCGCTTGCGGTGTGCGGCACGATCTCGCTGTAGACGCCGGCTTCGCGCACACGACGCGCGATGAGCTGGGCGTACTGCGCGCCGAAATCGACGACGAGGACTGGCCGCTGCGCGGTTTCGGTCTGGGTGGTCACCGGGACTCCGTCTCGACAAGGGGGGAGGTTTCGGAGGAGGACTGCGCTTCGCGCTCGGCGAGGCGGGCCTTCACCTCGCGCGCGACGCGCGTCTCCATGATGAACGACATGAGCGGCACGACGCCGCCGAGCGCCAGCAGGATGAAGCGCGGGAAGCCCCAGCGCATCTGGCTCCACAGGCGGAAGCAGGCGAACAGATACACGACGTAGAACCAGCCGTGAACGATCAGGATGAGCAGCGAGATGTTGACGCCGTCACCGGTGGATATCATGTCGCAGTCGTCGAGGCCCGGCACGAAAAGCGAGAACCACTGGCAGTCGGGCGACGCGATCACGGGAGCGAACCACAGGAAGCCCGACCCGCCGGCGAACAGCTCGATGTGCAGCGGCGTGTACTTGAGGATCATCTCCGTCAGCAGAAGAAGCAACCCGACGCCCGTGATGACCGACGCGATCTGGTAGAACTTCAGCGCCGACCGGATCGCCGGGAATGCGGCGAGCTTGGGCTGGGCGGGCATGGCCTTCAGTCTACCGCCCGGCCCCGGGCCCTCGGCCCGTGTCACGCGCTCGCTGCCGCCCGGTCTTCGAAGGCCTCGACTTCCTTCTCCCACGCGTCGCGGGCGAGCCGGTACCACATGTAGAAGGCGAAGCCGGCGAACACCGCCCACTCGATCGCGTAGAAGACGTTGAGCCAGTTGATGGGCGTCTCCTCCGCCGGCGCGGGCGAGTGGATCGCCTGCAGCGAAGCGGGCACCGGCGGCGGCCCGAGGGTGTCGCGTTCGGCCACGAGGTAGGCGCGATACACCGACAGTCCCTCGGTGTCGCTCCACCAGCCCAGCAGCGCGGCCGGCGACATCGACGTCATCTCCGTCACGGGCGCTCCCCGCGGCGGCAGCTTCGGTCCCTCGTCGGAGATGATGCGGCCGGTCAGGGCCAGCCCGTCATAGTCGACGCGGGCGAGGGATGCCGTCAGCTCGGCGACGACGGCGTCCGCTTCTTCGCGCGTCGCCGTCCAGCCGAGCGCGACGGCCAGCGACGTGGGCTCGTCCGTGCCGTCGAACCGGAACTGCCCCGTGACCCAGTAGCCCTCGGTTCCGTCGTTGTAGCGCGATGACACGACGAGGAAGTCGCTCTCGACCCAGTGGCCGCGGGGCGTCTCGACGCGCTGGCCGACGAGCGGTCCGGCCAGATAGCGGCCCGGCTCGACGACCTCCGACAGGGGGCGCACGGTCTCGGTGGCGCCGACCTCGACCGGATCGGAGTCGAGCGCGTTGCCCAGCTGCCACTGGCCGAGCCATGCGAACACGGTGGCCACGAGGAGCGCGACCGCCAGCATCCCGATCCACCACGGGCGGAGCATGACCTCGCGCAGGGTGGGCGGGAACACGAGCGGTTCGCCCGCCGTGACCGCCGCGACCGGCTCGCCCGCGGTCATCAGTTCGCGGCGTAGGGCGCGAGCACGACCTCGACCCGCTGGAACTCCTTCAGGTCGGAGTATCCGGTCGTCGCCATCGACTTGCGCAGCGCACCGATCAGGTTCGCCGTGCCGTCGGCGACGGGAGCCGGACCGTAGAGGATCTCCTCGAGCGGCGCGACCTGGCCGACCTCCACGCGGCGACCGCGCGGCAGCTTGGGGTGGTGGGCCTCGGGACCCCAGTGGTAGCCGCGGCCGGGAGCGTCGATCGCGCGGGCGAGCGCGACGCCGAGCATGACGGCATCCGCGCCCATCGCGAGCGCCTTGACGATGTCGCCCGACGTGCCCACGCCGCCGTCGGCGATGACATGCACGTAGCGACCGCCCGACTCGTCGAGGTAGTCGCGGCGAGCGCCGGCGACATCGGCCACGGCGGTCGCCATGGGCGCGTGCACGCCGAGCGTGGCGCGGGTGGTGGAGGCGGCGCCGCCGCCGAAGCCGACGAGCACGCCCGCGGCGCCGGTGCGCATGAGGTGCAGGGCGGCGGTGTAGGTCGAGGCGCCGCCGACGATGACGGGCACGTCGAGGTCGTAGATGAACTTCTTGAGGTTCAGCGGCTCCGCGTCGCTCGACACGTGCTCGGCGGAGACGGTGGTGCCGCGGATGACGAAGAGGTCTACGCCGGCCGCGACGACGGTCTCGTAGAGCTCCTGCGTGCGCTGCGGCGTGAGCGCGCCGGCGACCGTGACGCCGCCTTCGCGGATCTCGGCGAGGCGGTCGCGGATGAGCTCGGGCTTGATGGGCGCCGAGTACAGCTCCTGCATGCGGCGGGTCGCGATATCGGCCGGGAGCGACGCGATCTCGGCCAGCAGCGGCTCGGGGTCGTCGTAGCGGGTCCACAGGCCTTCGAGGTCGAGCACCCCGAGACCGCCGAGCCTGCCCAGCATGATCGCCGTCTGCGGGCTCATGACCGAGTCCATCGGCGCACCCAGCACCGGGATCTCGAATCCGAAGGCGTCGATCGACCATGAGGTCGAGACGTCTTCGGGGTTGCGCGTGCGACGGGAGGGCACAACGGCGATGTCGTCGAACGCGTAGGCGCGTCGGGCGCGCTTGGCGCGGCCGAGCTCGATGTCCATGCTCACCCTCCCAGCCTACCCGCCGCGCTCGCGGGCTCGCCGAGAGCACATGCTCTCCGCGACACTGGACGCGGTGGACCCGACACCGCCGACGAAGGAACTCCCGTGACCCTCCCCGCCTCCCCCCTCACCCGCCAGGACTGCGTCGCCGCCGACGCCGTCGACCCGCTCGCGCCGTTCCGCGACCGGTTCGCGCTGCCGGCGGGCCGCATCTATCTCGACGGCAACTCCCTCGGCGCGATGCCCCGCGCCACGGCCGACCGCATCGACGACGTCCTGCGCCGCGAATGGGCTGACGAGCTCATCGCGAGCTGGAACATGAACGACTGGTTCGAGCTCCCGGTGCGCATCGGCGGAAGCCTCGCGCGTCTCCTGGGCGGCGAGCGCGGCGGCTGCGTCGTGACGGACACGACATCGGTCAACCTGTTCAAGGCGCTCGGGGCCGCGTTGCGCCTGCAGCAGGACGACGCACCGGCGCGGCGAGTGGTCGTGTCGGAGCGTGGCAACTTCCCCACCGACCTGTACATCGCCGAGGGGCTGATCGACCTGCTCGGAGGCAGGTACGAGCTGCGACTGATCGACGACCCGTCCGAGCTGGATGCCGCGCTCGGAGCCGACGTCGCGGTCGTGCTCCTCACACAGGTCGACTACCGCACGGGCGCCCTGTGGGACATGGCCGAGACGACTGCGCGCATCCACGCGGCGGGCGCCCTCGCGGTATGGGACCTGTGCCACTCAGCGGGTGCGCTTCCCGTGCACCTCGATCGCGACGGCGCCGACTTCGCCGTCGGCTGCACGTACAAGTACCTCAACGGCGGGCCGGGCGCCCCGGCGTTCGTGTGGGTCGCGGAGCGCCACCTGGAGCGCGCCCGGTCGCCTCTGTCGGGGTGGTGGGGCCACGCACGCCCCTTCGAGATGTCGCCGTCCTTCGAGCGCGCCCCCGGCATCCGCGGCTTTCTCGTCGGCACCCAGCCGGTCGTGGCACTGGCGGCTGTCGAGGTCGGGATCGACCTCGCCCTCGAGGCCGACCCGCATCAGACTCGACGCAAGTCGCTCGCGCTCACGTCGCTGTTCGTGCGCCTGGTCGAAGAGCGGCTGGCGGGCCACCCGCTCGAGCTGCTGACGCCCCGGGACGAGCGTCGCGGCAGCCAGATCAGCTATCGGCACCCTGCGGGATTCGCCGTCATGAACGCGCTCATCTCGCTCGGCGTCATCGGCGACTACCGGGAGCCGGGTGTGCTGCGGTTCGGCTTCGCCCCGCTCTACACGGGCTTCGCCGACGTCTGGGACAGCGTGACGGCGCTCGCGCACGTGCTCGACGAGGAGCTGTGGCGAGAAGAGCGGTTCGAGCGCCGCGGGCTCGTCACCTGACGCGGGCCGCGGGCGCGGATGCCGCCGGCCCGCTCAGGCCTGCGAGCGGGCGGCCTCGTCTGCGGCGCGCTGGTTGGCGAGCGCCTCGGCGTCTTCGTCGCCGGGTGCGGAGGGCTCGCCGAACGACAGCATCAGGCGGTTGGCCCACGCGAAGAAAGCGGTCGCCTCGACGATGTCCTGCACGTCGGAACGGCTGAGCCCAGCCGCCAGCAGCGCCTCGACGTGGTGTGCGGCGAAGCGGGGCGGGGATGCCGTGAGTGCGGCGGCCGCGTCGATGATGGCTCGCCAGCGCTCGTCGGTGTCGATGTCGACGCCCTCTTCGAGAAGCCGCTGCACGTCTTCGGGCCGCTTGGTGAATGTCGCGGTGAAGCGTGAGTGCACGCTCGTGCACAGCTCGCAGCCGTTGAGGCGGGAGGCGACGGTCGCTGCCAGCTCGCGCTCCCCGCGCCCGATGCCGGGGCGGCCGAGGAACACGGCGCGGTCGAGGGCCGTGCGCGTCTCGAGGGCGTCCGGATGCCACGCCAGCAGCCGGAAGTAGGGCGAGTCGGGCCACACGCTCGACTCGTAGGCGGCGATCTGCTCGGGCGTGCCCGTCTCGGGGCCGACCGGCTCGATCCACGCGTGCCAGGCGCGCTCTTCCATCGTGAAGCGGGTCATGCGTCCTCCCCGAAAAGCTCGTCCTGCACGCGGAGCGCGTGTGCGACGCGCACCTGGTAGCTGATGAAGCCGACGATCTGGCCGATCACGACGATGTCGGCGGGCACCCAGCCCGCGACGATGAGGGCGTTGAGGTCGTCCGCCGTGGCCGCTGCGGGTCGTCCGACGAGGAGGTCGACGTAGCGGAGGGCTGCGCGCACGCGACGGGAGGCCGCGGTCCCGGCGGCGCCGTCGGGGCCGTTGACGATGAGGTCCTCCGCGGCGGGGTGCGCATCTGCATGCGGAACGGTCGCCAGGCGCCGCAGGTACCAGTCGGCGGCGGAGCGGTCGCCCTCGAGCCACGACGCGCGGGCGGCGAGCAGGTGACGCAGTGCCGCGTCGACGGCCGGCGCCGGGTCGTCGGCCTTCACGTCGAAGAGGGCCTCGAACGCGGCCTGTGCGGCGTCCCGCACAGCGGGGCGGTGGTCGCGGGGCGCGTCGGACGACGTCTCCGCGATCTCGGCGATCACATCCGTCATGCCTGTTCCTTTCCGTTGTCGTCGGCGGCCTGGCCGTCGCTCTCCGCCACCCCGGCGCCCGTGCGATCGGCGCGCAGCGTGTCGAGGCGGTCGGCGGCCGCGAGGGGGTCGATGCGGTCGCTGTCGACCGCCTGTCCCAGGTAAGCCTCGCGCACGCCGGGGTGCGCGAGCAGCTCCTGCGCGGTGCCCTCGACGGCCAGACGGCCGGTGCGCAGCACGTAGCCGCGGGCGGCGACCTGCAGCGCGAGCTCGGCGTTCTGCTCGACGAGCAGCACGCTGACGCCCAGCTCGCGATTGATGGCGGCGATGTGGTCGAGCACCTGCTCGACGATGATCGGCGCGAGGCCCATGGTCGGCTCGTCCATGCAGATGAGGCGGGGGCCGCTCATGATCGCGCGGCCGAACGCGAGCATCTGCTGCTCGCCGCCCGACATCGTTCCCGCCCGCTGCCGCCGGCGCTCCGCCAAGCGCGGAAACAGCCCGTACACGTCGGAAAGGCTGCGACGGATGCCGCGGTCGCGGCGCGTGTAGGCGCCCATGAGGAGGTTGTCCTCGACGGTCATCTCGGGAAACACGCGGCGGGCTTCGGGGACCGACGCGAGACCCGCGCGCACGCGCCGGGGCGTCGACCAGCGGGTGATGTCCTGACCGTCGTAGAGGACGGTGCCCGAGACGGGGCGCACAAGGCCGAGGGCCGTCTTCATCGTCGTGGACTTGCCTGACGCGTTGCCCCCGAGCAGCGACACGACGTGCCCCTCCTCGACCTGCAGCGACACGTCGACGAGCGCCGGGCTCGACCCGTACGACACGCTCACGTCGTGGAACTCCAGCAGCGCGCTCATTCGGCTCCCTCCGCGAAGGCCTTGCCCAGGTACGCCTCGATGACGCGGGGATCCCGTCGCACCTCGTCGGGCGTGCCCTGTGCGATGAGGGTGCCGTTGTCGAGCACGAGCACCCGGTCCGACACGGTCATGACGAGGTCGAGCTTGTGCTCGACGAGCAGCATCGTCTGTCCCAGCTTCTTGAGGTCGAGAAGCTGCTGCAGCACCTCGCCGGTCTCGGTCGTGTTCATGCCCGCCGTCGGCTCGTCGAGGACGAGCAGCCGGGGCTGCGAGATGAGCGCGCGCGCGATCTCGGTGCGCCGGCGGTTGGCGTACGACAACGAGAACGCGAACTGGTCGATGCGCGGCGCGAGGCGAGTGCCGAAGCGCTCGAGCTCGTCGGCGACGTGCTGCTGGTCTTCGGCATCCTGCGCCCGGCGGCGGCGGCTCGGCACGATCGCCGACACGGCCTCCGCGAGCAGGGGGAGCCAGCGCACGCCGGGGATGCCACGGAGCGCGGCCAGCGGACGAGCGCCGGTGCGAACGGCCTCGAGGCCGACGAGCACGTTGTCGCGCACGGTCAGGTTGCCGATCACGCGGCCGTTCTGGAACGTCCGGGTGAGGCCGAGCCCCGCGATCTGATACGGCCTGCGGCCCGAGATGCGCTGACCGTCGAGCTCGACGGTGCCGCTGTCGGCGGCGAGCGCGCCGGAGATGAGGTTCAGGGTCGTGGTCTTGCCGCTGCCGTTGGGGCCGATGATCGACACGACCTCGCCCGGGGCGATGTCGAGCGAGACGCCGTCGACGACCGTGAGGCCGCCGAATCGCTTGGTCAGGCCAGAGGCGGAGAGGAGGGGCTGAGCACTCACGCGTCCACCTCCTCTCGGCGACGGAGCCTTCGCCACAGCCGGGCGACCGCGTCGGAGTGGGCCCAGATCCCCTGCGGCCGCAGCAGGATCAGCAGGAGCAGCAGCACGCCGTAGAAGAGCAGCCGCCAGTCGGCGAGCGCGCGGAACAGCTCAGGCACCCCCACGAGCACGATGGCGCCGACGATGACGCCCAGCGGCGCGCGCAGGCCGCCGAGGATCGCGATGGTGACGGCCAGCACCGACAGCGAGATGCCGAACTGCGCCGGCTCGATGTAGGTGACCTGCGCCGAGTACAGGGCGCCTGCGAGGCCCGCGGTCGCCGCGCCCAGGCCGAAGGCGAGCGACTTGTAGGCGGCGGGGTGGATGCCGCTGGCCGCCGCAGCGACCTCGTCTTCGCGGACGGCGGCCCACGTGCGTCCGAGGTGCGACGAGCCGAGGCGGGAGACGACCACGAGGGCGAGGACGAGCACGGCGAACGTCACGAGATACATGCCCCACGCGCTCGTGACGGGGAGCCCGAAGAACGTCGGCCGCGGGATGGCGTAGATGCCGCGGGCGCCGTTGGTCACATCGTGCAGGTTGAGGGCGATCGCGGCGATGAACCCCCCGGTCGCGAGAGTCGCCATCGACACGTAGTGGCCGCGCAGACGCCATGTGGGGGCGGTGAGCACGACGTTGACGATCGCGGCGAGCAGCGCGGCCGCCACGGCACTCGCCCAGAAGTCCCACGCGAAGCGCGTCACGAGGATCGCCGACGTGTAGGCGCCGACGGCGAGCGCGCCCGCCTGTCCGAGGACGATCTGTCCCGCGAAGCCGCCCGCGAGCGTCACGGAGAGGGCGAACAGCGCGTAGATCCAGACGAGCGCCCCGGCGCGCAGCACATAGTCGCTCGCGACGAGCGGCAGCAGCAGGCCCGCGGCGAGGAGCGCGACGGCGACCCACGGGTGGATGCGCAGCGGACGGCCGGCCCCGAAGAAGGTGCCCGTCATCGGCTCGGAGGCGATCGTCGGGACGCGTCCCAGCACGCCGCCGGGACGGATCCACAGGACGAGGATGAGGGCGCCGAAGGTGATGAGGTTGCGCACCGAGTCGCCCCATGCCGCGACGCCGAACGCCTCCGCGACACCGAGCACGAGTCCGCCGACGATGGCGCCGGGAAGTGAGCCGAGACCGCCGATCGTGGCGGCCGCGAACGCGGTGACGCCGGCGGTGAAGCCCATCGTGGGCTCGACGTTGGAGTAGTACATGCCCACCAGCACGCCGGCGAGGCCGCCCAGCCCGGATGCCACGACGAACGACAGCGCCTGCACGCGCCCGATCGGGACGCCCATCTGCGCCGCCGCCTCCGGATCCTGCGCCGTCGCGCGGATCGCGCGACCGATGCGCGTCTTGGCGAGCACGAGCGCGAGCACCACGACGCACGCGACGCTCACCCCGATGATCACGAGGGCGATGGTGCCGAACCGGAAGCCCCACAGCTCGAGGTTGCTGCGCTCGAGGAGGGTCGGGAAGCGCTTGGTCTCGGCGCCGAACAGCCGCAGCGACGTGTTGTCGAGGATGATGCCGACCGCGAACGTCGCCAGCAGCACCGCAATGCCGGGAGCCGAGCGCAGCGGCCGCACCGCCACACCGTAGATGCCGAAGCCGAGCGCGCTCGTGACCGCGACGACGGCCAGGAGCACCGCCCACAGCGGCCATGCCAGCTGGCTCGCGAGGAACCACCCCAGCATGCCGCCGACGGCGAACACGGCGCCGTGGGCGAAGTTGACGATGTTCGAGACGCCGAACACGAGGGAGACGCCGACAGCCAGCAGCGCATACGTGCTGCCGCTGACGACGCCGGCGAGAAGGGTGTCCATGGAACTCCAGGGGGTGGACGCCCGTCGGGCGGCCCTCGGTTCAGAGGGCCACCCGACGGAGGCGAAGAGACGTCAGTCGATCAGCGGAGCTCAGTCGCGCAGCTGGAACGAGCCGTCGCGCACGACGAGCGGGTACTGCTCGGCATCCGCCACCCGACGGTCGTCGTTGAACGCGATCTGACCGTAGAGGATCGTGTCGAACGTACCCTCATCGAGGGCGTCGCGCACGGCCTGACGGGTGACGTCGCCGGCTTCGGCGGCGTCCTCGATCGCGGCGGCGACGATGCTCAGGGCGTCGTAGGCGCGGATCGCGAAGTCGCTCGGGACCTCGACGTCGTACTCGTCGGCGAAGGTCGCGATGAAGTCCTGGACCTTCTCGTCCGGGTTCTGCGGCGTGAAGTAGCTGAGGGTCTCGACGCCCTCCGACGCTTCGCCGGCCAGCTCGATGAACTGCTGGTTGTAGATCGAGCTGATGCCGACGATCGGCTGCTCGATGCCCAGCTCGCGTGCCTGCGCCGTGATGAGCGCCCCGTCGGCGGCATAGCCGATGATGACGATGACGTCGGGCGACGCGTTCTTGGCCGCCAGCAGCAGCGGGCGGAAGTCCTTGCCGCTCGGGTCGTACGCCGTCTCGTAGACCTGCTCGAGACCGGCGCCCTCGGCACCGGTGTCGAAGTGGCCCTTCGTGCCGAGGCCCCAGTCGGTGTCGTGGAAGAAGACGGCCGCCTTCTCGCCCTTCTCGCGTGCGAACTCGGCCAGGCGCGGCGCTTCGTACTGCTGCGAGACCCACGTGGCGAAGATGTAGTCGCCGGGCTCGGTCACGTCGGAGCCGGACTGTGTGAAGAGGAACTGCACGAGACCCGACTGCTGGTACAGCGGGCTCGCGGCGGCGGCCGCCGGCGTGCCGAAGTCGGCGAACGCGGCGACGATGCTCGAGTCGTCGATGAACTTCTGCGCGAGCGACGCCGACTGGGCCGGGTCGGACTGCGAGTCCTCGTAGACGAGTTCGAGCGGACGGCCGTCGATGCCGCCTGCCTCGTTGATCTCCTTGAGGCGCAGCTCGTAGCCCTGCTTGAAGTACTCGCCGTACTGGGCGTTGTCGCCCGTCTCCGGCAGCGGGGCGGCGACGCGGATCGGGTCGCTGGAGGACCCCTCCGATGCGTCCGATCCGCCCGCGGCGCACGCGGCAAGACCGAGAGAGAGGGCGACGGCGCCCGCGAGGGCGAGGATGCGGCGTGATGTCATGTGCGGTGGTCTCCCATCGGAACGCACCCGGGCTCTTCCGAGCGCGGGTTGCGGGGTGCTGTGTGGACCGGAGTTCGGGTCGCCGTCAGAGGTCGCGACGATGCCGGTCGTCTTCGATGTAACCAAGTCGTCTGCGACCCGATCCATTCCCGCGAAACAATCGGAAACGCGGGCGCGTCCCTGCTCCGGGCACCTGGGAGACTGGAAGCACAGCATTTCGGGCGGCTCCGCCTACCCCCACCACCCACGCGCACGAGGAGGCCGGCGACATGACGGGCACCGTCGAGATCGCCGTCGTCGGCGCGAGCGTGCGGGGCACCGCCCTCGTCGAGCGCCTGATCGCAAGCGCTCCGGAGCTGCTCGACGGGTCGCCCTTGCGGATCACGGTGTTCGACCCGCATCCCCCGGGCTCGGGCCGCATCTGGCGCGAAGGCCAGCCGCAGACCCTCATCATGAACACGGTCGCCGCGCAGTCGACGGTCTTCACCGACGACACGGTGCGGATCGACGGCCCCATCACTCCCGGGCCGAACCTCGCGCAGTGGTGCGCCCTCGTGGCGGCCGACCCGTCTGCGGCCGACCTCCCGGCCGACGTCGCGGCGGAGGCGGCGCAGACGCGCGACGACTCGAGTCCCTCGCGCCTGCTCTATGGCCACTATCTGCGCTGGTGCTTCCGGCGCATCACCGGCGAGGCGCCCGAGCAGGTGACGGTGCGCACCGTCGCCGAGTCGATCGTCGACATCTCGCCCGCCGGCGGCGACGCCGAGTGGACGCTCACGACGTCGTCCGGAGACCGTTTCGCGGCGGATGCCGTGATCCTGGCGGTCGGCTGGCTCCCCCGCTCCGACACGCCGTCTCACCCGGGCGTCGTCGCGCCGGGAAACCCCATCGACCAGGACCTCTCGCAGATCGCCCCCGGGTCGACCGTCGTCGTCCGCGGCCTGGGCATGGGCTTCTTCGACGCCGTGAGCCTGCTCACCGAGACCCGCGGCGGCGTCTTCACCGGCGACGGCTACCGCCCCTCGGGTCAGGAGCCGCAGATCATCGCCGGATCCCGGCGGGGGCTCCCCTACCGCGCCAAGCCGGTCTTCGGCGCACCGCCCTTCTTCCCCGAGCAGCGCATCCTCCGCGCCGCGCTCTCCGAGCTGCACGAGCGGCGGCCGGTCGACTTCACGCAAGATGTGCTGCCGCTCATCCATCGCGACGCCCTCTACGACTACTACGCCGCTCTCGCGCGCGTGCGGCCGGATGCCGTGAGCGCGCCGGCCGAGCTGCTGGCCGCGCTGGTCGCCGGCTCCGAAGACCTGGACGCCCTGGTCGCCGCGCATGTCGCCGATCCCGCCGACCGGCTCGATCTCGCCGACGCAGCCGATCCACTCCGCCGTGCCCTGGCGGGGCGCTCGCACGCCGACATCGACGCGCTCGTCGCGGAGTTCGTCCGTCACGACGCCGCAGAGGCGGCGCTGGGCGCCGACAGCCCGCTCAAACTCGGCCTCCACTCCTACGCGGCCGCACGCGGCGCCGTCATCGACCTCGTCGCCTACGGCGGGCTCACCGCGGCATCCTTCCCCGCGTATCGCGCCTTCCTCGCGACGGCCGCATCGTTCGGATCCGGTCCGCCCCTGCGTCGCTCGCAGCAGCTGCTCGCTCTTCACGACGCAGGAATCGTCCGCTTCGCCGGACCGGGCCTCGCCGCGACCCTCGACGCAGACGGCGTGCGCGTCACCGCGCACAGACTCGACGGTGACGTGCGCGCCGACGCCCTCGTCGAGGCGTGGCTTCCCACGCCGACCGTCGAGCACACGGCAGACCCGCTCCTGCGGCGGCTCGTCGACCGCGGATACGCGCGCGCCTGGCGGCACGCCGACGGAACCCCGACCGACGCACTCGACGTCCGGCACTCCGACGGCGCCCTCATCGGCTCGGACGGCCGCACCGTGCCGGGCGTCTACTCGGTGGGCGTCCCCCACGAGGACATCCGGGTCTTCACGATCATCGCGCCGGTGCCCGGCACGAACTCCCCCGTCCTTCGCGAGATCGACGCGGCCGCACGGTCGGCGCTCGTGTTCGCGCGCAGTGTCCGGCACGCAGAGAGGACGCCCGCATGAGCGACCGCACGATCGTCGTCGGCGGCGGGATCATGGGGCTCGCCGCCGCGTGGAGCCTCGCCCGTCGCGGCGTGCGCCCCGTCGTGCTGGACCGGTTCGAGCGCGGTCACACCCGCGGCGCATCGCACGGCGAGACGCGCAACTTCAACAACGCCTACTCCGAGGACCACTACCTCGACCTGCTCGAGCGCGCCCGAGAGGGCTGGGATGCGCTGGGCGAGGTCGAGGGCGAGCCGGTGCTGCGGCTCCACGGCATCGTCTCCCACGGTGCGAACCGCCCCGGATCGTCCGCTGCCGACCGGCTCGTGGCGACGGAGGCTCGGCTGCGCGACCGCGGGATCGCGGCGGAGCTGCTGACGGGCGCCGAGGCGGCACGGCGCTGGCCGGGGATGCGCTTCGAAGAGACCGTGCTGCACTCGTCCGACGCGGGAGTCGCCCGAGCCGCTGCTGCGCTGCGCGAACTGGAACGGCGCATCGTCGCCGCCGGCGGCGACGTGCGGTGGAACACGCGCGTGACGGGCATCGACGAGACCGGCGAGACCGCGACGGTGCACACGGACAACGGCGCCCTGACCGCCGACGTCGTCATCGTCGCGGCCGGCGCGTGGACGCGCACGCTGCTGCCGGAGATCCCCTTCCCGGCGCTGCGCGTGACCGAGGAGAGCCCCGCCCACTTCGCGCCCCGCGACTCCGCGGCGCGGTGGCCGTCGTTCAACCACTTCGTCGCGCCCGGCTCGTGGCCGTCGAACGTGTACGGCATGCCCACGCCCGGCGAGGGCATCAAGGTCGGCTTCCACGGCATCGGCGACGAGGTCGACCCCGATGACCGGCCGTTCCTGCCCGTCCGGCAGCAGGAGCTCGCCGACTACGTCCGCGAATGGATGCCCGGGCTCGACGCAGACACGGCCGCACCGATCACGTGCACCTACACGACGACGCCCGACGAGGCATTCGTGCTCGACCGCCGCGGCCGCATCGTCGTGGGAGCCGGGTTCTCGGGTCAGGGCTTCAAGTTCGCACCCGGCGTCGGCGCCGTGCTCGCCGACCTCGCGCAGGACCCGACGGCGCAGGCACACCCGGCCTTCCGCCTCCGCTGACCGGCATCCGGCCGCCGGTCATGCAGAGACCCCGCGCCGCCGGGCCGGAGCCGGGCGACACGGGGTCTGTGATGAGAGGGGCTCAGCGCTTGTAGTTCGGCGCCTCGACCACGATCTGCACGTCGTGCGGATGCGACTCCTTGAGACCGGCGGGCGTGATGCGCACGAACCTGCCGCGCGCCTTCAGCTCCTCGATCGTGCGAGCGCCCACGTAGAACATCGACTGACGCAGACCGCCGACGAGCTGGTAGGCGACCGCCGAGACCGGACCGCGGTACGCGACCTGCCCCTCGATGCCCTCAGGGATGAGCTTGTCGTCGCTCGGGACATCGGCCTGGAAGTAGCGGTCCTTCGAGTACGACGTCTTCTTGCCGCGCGTCTGCAGGGCGCCCAGCGACCCCATGCCGCGGTACATCTTGAACTGCTTTCCGCCTTGGAAGACGATCTCGCCCGGCGACTCGTCGGTGCCGGCGAGCAGCGACCCGAGCATGACCGTGTCGGCCCCGGCGACGAGGGCCTTCGCGATGTCGCCCGAGTACTGCAGGCCGCCGTCTGCGATCACGGGGATGCCGGCTTCGCGGGTGGCCTGGTAGGCCTCCCAGATCGCGGTGACCTGCGGCACGCCCACACCCGCGACGACGCGCGTCGTGCAGATGGACCCCGGACCGACGCCGACCTTGACGGCATCCGCGCCCGCGTCGACGAGCGCCTGCGCGCCCTCGCGGGTCGCGACGTTTCCGCCGATGACGTCGATGTGATCGAACGACGGGTCGGCCTTGATGCGCTTGATCATGTCGATGACGCCGGCCGACTGCCCGTTGGCCGTGTCGACGACGAGCACGTCGACGCCCGCGTCGCGGAGGGCCTCGGCGCGCTGCCACGCGTCGCCGAAGAACCCGATCGCGGCGCCGACGCGCAGGCGGCCCTGCTCGTCCTTGGTGGCGAGGGGGTACTTCTCGCTCTTGTCGAAGTCCTTGATCGTGATGAGGCCCGCGAGCTTGCCGTCGTCGTCGATGAGCGGCAGCTTCTCGACGCGGTGCTGCGCGAAGAGCGCGATGACCTCGTTGGCGCCGATGCCGACGCGCCCGGTCACGAGACCCTCGCTCGTCATGACGTCGCGCACCTTGGTCGTCTGGCGCTCGAAGCCCGAGACGAACCGCATGTCGCGGTTGGTGATGATGCCGACCAGACGGCCCTCCTCGTCGACGACGGGGAGTCCGGAGATGCGGTACTGGGCGCACAGCGAGTCGACCTCTTCGATCGTCGCGTCGGGCGTCGTCGTGATCGGGTCGGTGATCATGCCCGACTCGCTGCGCTTGACGCGGTCGACCATCGCCGCCTGCTCCTCGATGGAGGCGTTGCGGTGCAGGATGCCGAGCCCGCCCTCCCGCGCGATCGCGATCGCCAGGCGCGCCTCGGTGACGGTGTCCATCGCCGCCGACAGCAGCGGAGTCGCCACCGTGATGCGGCGCGTCACGCGCGACGAGGTGTCGGCCTCAGAAGGGATGACGTCGGTGTGCCCTGGCAGCAGCAGGATGTCGTCATACGTCAATCCGACGAAACCGAACGGGTCGTTTTGCACCATGTGGCTCTCCTGCGTCTTACGGGCTCCTTGATTCTAATTCGTCGGGGTACGGTTTCATTCCGGCTTCGGATCGATCCGTAGGCGAAACAACGCCGACACATTACGCTCGTACCGTCGTTCATCAACGAAGATGCGACCGCATCACCCGACAGGTGCGCTGGACTGGAGGAACCTTTGAGTCCCACGACCATCACCGCACGCCGACCCCTCAGGTGGGCTGTGCTGATCCTGGGGGCCGTGCTCGCTGCGGTGCTGCTGATCCTCAGCAGTCCTGGCGCCGCGCATGCCGCTGCTCCCGAGACCCCCGGCGGAGATCAGGAGAAGACCGACTTCTACTTCGGCGGCGTGATCACCTTCGACGACGAGCCCGTGCCCGATGTCACGATGTCGATCTCCGGCGGCGGCTTCGAGGGATCGACGATTACGGACGCCGAGGGCCGCTGGCGCCTGTACGTGCCGGCGAAGGAGACCTACACGCTCGTCATCGACGAGAACACCCTCCCCGAGGGCGTCATCGTCGACCCTGCGCAGCTGCCGGAAGACCTCCAGCCCGTGTCGGGCACGACGGGGTCGTTCGAGGTGGAGTTCGGCCTGACGAAGACGAAGATCGTCAACCTGTTCCTCGGCGAGGGCCAGCGCGTGACGCAGTCGTTCGTCGATCAGCTGATGATCCGCCTCGTGAACGGCCTCAACTTCGGGCTCCTGCTGGCGCTGGCCGCGATGGGAGCCGCGCTCATCTTCGGCACGACGGGCCTGTCGAACTTCTCGCACGGCGAGATGGTGACGTGGGGCGCCCTCGTGACGATGATCGCCACGAGCACGTTCGGCCTCCCGCTGTGGCTCGCGATCATCATCGCGATCGCACTGGGCGCGGGGCTGGGCCTCGGACTCGACGCGGGCGTGTGGCGCCCGCTGCGGCGCAAGGGCCTGGGCATCGTCCAGGTCATGATCGTGAGCATCGGCCTCTCGCTGGCGTTGCGCTACACCTTCCAGTTCGTCGTCGGCGGCTCCACGTCGCAGCTTCCCGGCGCGAGCCCCGAGCCCATTCAGTTCGGACCGATCTCGCTGTCGTACATCGACCTCGTCAGCATGGGCGTCAGCGTCGTCGTGATCCTGGCCGTCGCCTTCTTCCTCCTGCGCACTCGCATCGGAAAGGCGACGCGCGCGATCTCCGACAACCCGCAGCTCGCATCGGCATCCGGCATCAACGTCGACCGTGTCATCCGCATCGTGTGGGTGCTGGCGGCCACACTCGCCGCCGTGTCCGGCATCCTGTGGGCCTACTTCCGTCCCGGCGTGCGATGGGACATGGGCACCCAGATGCTGCTGCTCATCTTCGCCGCCATCACGCTCGGCGGCCTCGGCACCGCGTTCGGAGCGCTCCTGGGCGCGCTGATCGTCGGAATCGTCGTCGAGACGTCGACGCTCTGGATCCCGTCGGACCTCAAGTACGCGGGCGCACTGGTGGTTCTGATCCTGATCCTGCTCGTGCGACCTCAAGGTCTGCTCGGTCGTAAAGAAAGGCTGGGGTGATCGCCATGGATTGGGGTGCAATCTTCAACAACACGCTCAGCTACCTGCTGAGCCCCGTCACGATCGCCTACGCGCTGGCGGCCACCGGTCTCGCCGTGCACTTCGGCTACGCCGGCCTGCTCAACTTCGGCATGGCGGGCTTCATGGCCCTCGGCGGCTACGGCTACGCGATCTCGATCCTCACCTTCGGGCTCCCCTGGTACCTGGCGATGCTCGTCGGCCTGCTGCTGGCGGTCGTGTTCGCCGTCGTCCTCGGCGTCCCGACCCTGCGGCTGCGCGCGGACTACCTCGCCATCGTGACCATCGCGGCCGCGGAGATCGTCCGCCTCCTGTTCACGACGCAGGTGTTCGACGAGTGGACGAACTCCGCCGACGGCCTCGGCAACTACAACGGCAGCTTCCAGTCGGCCAACCCGTTCCCGGCGCTCCCCGCCGGCGACCGCTACGGATTCGGACCCTGGCAGTACTCGCCGCAGCAGCTGTGGATCATCGTGTTCGGCCTCATCGTGCTGGCGCTGTCGATCTTCGTCGTCTGGTCGCTCATGCGCAGCCCGTGGGGACGGGTGCTCAAAGGCATCCGTGAAGACGAAGACGCGGTCCGCTCACTCGGCAAGAACGTGTTCGCATACAAGATGCAGGCGCTCATCGTCGGCGGTGTCATCGGAGCGCTCGGCGGCATCGTCTACGTGCTGCCGTCGGCCGTCATCCCGTCGAGCTACACGACCGCGCTGACCTTCTTCCTGTGGACGATCCTGCTGCTCGGCGGCGCGTCGACGATCTTCGGACCGTCGCTGGGCGCCGTCATCTTCTGGATGGTGATCGCTCTCCTCGGCAACCTGCTCCCCCAGATGGCGCAGGCCGGCTGGCTGCCGATCACCGCGATCCAGGCGGGCACGCTCCGCTACATCCTCGTGGGCGTGGCGCTCATGCTCCTCGTGATCTTCAGGCCGCAGGGCATCCTCGGCGACAAGAGGGAGATGACCTTTGTCAAGTGATGAGTTCCCCGGCACCGGCGCGGCCGAGCCCGCTCCCGTGACCGGCAGCATTCGCCGGCCCAAGACGACCGGCCTGGCCAAGGGCGACCCCGTCCCGGGCATCGCGAAGGTCGACCCGATCATGGTGATCGACGGCGTCACACGACAGTTCGGCGGCCTCACGGCGGTCGACGTCGAGCACCTCGAGATCCCGCGCAACGCGATCACGGCCCTCATCGGCCCGAACGGCGCCGGCAAGACGACGCTGTTCAACCTGCTGTGCGGCTTCGACAAGCCTAACTCGGGGTCGTGGTCGTACGACGGGAAGAGCCTCGCCGGCATCCCTGCCTTCAAGGTGGCCCGGATGGGTCAGGTGCGCACCTTCCAGCTCACCAAGGCGCTCTCCCTGTTGACGGTGCTCGAGAACATGAAGCTCGGAGCGCCCCGTCAGCGCGGCGAGAAGTTCTGGCAGTCGTTCATCCCCGGCTTCTGGCGTGTTCAGGAGAAGGAGAACGAGGAGAAGGCACGAGGCCTGCTCAAGCGCTTCAAGCTGGATGCCAAGGAGCAGGACTTCGCGGCATCCCTCTCGGGCGGTCAGCGCAAGCTCCTCGAGATGGCGCGCGCCCTCATGAGCGACCCGCAGCTGGTCATGCTCGACGAGCCGATGGCGGGCGTGAACCCGGCACTGACGCAGTCGCTGCTCGACCACATACTGGACCTGAAGGATCTGGGCGTCACGGTGCTGTTCGTCGAGCACGACATGCACATGGTGCGCCACATCGCGGACTGGGTCGTCGTGATGGCGGAGGGCAGGGTCGTCGCGGAGGGTCCGCCGGACACCGTCATGCAGGACCAGGCGGTCATCGACGCCTACCTCGGAAGCCACCAGGACGTCGACCTCGGCGTCGTCACCGGCCGCATCTCGGGAACGCTCGACGAATCGGCCCGTGAGCTGCTCGACGAGATCAAAGAAGAGGAAGCCGCCTCGATCGCCGACGCGGAGGAGGAGAACAAGTGACCGGTCCCTCGACGGGCGCCTCAGCCGCGCCCAGCTCAGCGCCGGGCGGCGCCGCCGCGATCGCCGCCGACGACATCGTCGTGCAGGTGACCGACCTCGTCGCCGGCTACCTGCCCGGCATCAACATCATCAACAACGCCAGCCTGGTCGCCCGCAAAGGCGAGCTGATCGGCATCATCGGCCCGAACGGCGCCGGCAAGTCGACGCTGCTGAAGTCGATCTTCGGTCTCGTGAAGGTGCGCAGCGGCGACATCACCGTCAACGGCGAGTCGATCGTCGGGCTCAAGGCCGACAAGCTCGTGCAGCGCGGTGTCGCGTTCGTCCCGCAGACGAACAACGTGTTCCCGTCGCTGTCGATCGAGGAGAACCTGCAGATGGGGCTCTACCAGAACCCCAAGATCTACGCCGAGCGCCTCGAGTTCGTCACGGGCATCTTCGCCGAGCTGGGCAAGCGCCTCAAGCAGCGCGCGGGATCGCTGTCGGGCGGTGAGCGTCAGATGGTGGCGATGAGCCGCGCCCTCATGATGGACCCGTCGGTGCTGCTGCTCGACGAGCCGTCGGCGGGCCTGTCGCCCGTCCGCCAGGACGACGCGTTCCTGCGCGTCTCCGACATCAACAAGGCCGGCGTGACGACCATCATGGTCGAGCAGAACGCGCGTCGCTGCCTGCAGATCTGCGACCGCGGCTACGTGCTCGACCAGGGACGCGACGCGTACCACGGCACCGGCCGTGAGCTGCTCAACGATCCGCAGGTGATCGGTCTGTACCTCGGCACCCTCGGCGCCGAGGACGACTGACGCCGGACGCGAAGCTCCCCCACGAGAAGCCACGCAAAGCCGAGCCGCCACGCTCCCTCAGGACGTGGCGGCTCGGTCATTCGGGCGCGGATGCCGGTCAGCGCTGGCGGCGCTCCCGCACGCGCATGTTGGTGATGATCGGCGTTCCCTCGAAGCCGAAGATCTCGCGCAGGCGACGCTGGATGAAGCGGCGGTACCCCTGGTCGAGGAAGCCGGTCGTGAACAGCACGAAGGTCGGCGGGCGGGTCGAGGCCTGCGTGCCGAAGAGGATGCGGGGCTGCTTGCCGCCGCGCAGGGGGTGGGGGTGCTCGGCGACGAGCTCCGCGAGGAAGGCATTGAACTTGCCCGTCGGGATGCGCTGGTCCCACGACTCGAGCGCCGTCTCGAGCGCCGGCACCAGCTTGTCGAGGTGACGGCCGGTGCGCGCCGACAGGTTGACGCGCGGGGCCCATGACACGTGCGCGAGGTCCTGCTCGATCTCCCGCTCGAGGTAGCGGCGACGGTCGATGTTCTCCATGTCGTCGTCGTTGAGCCGGTCCCACTTGTTGAACGCCAGCACCAGCGCGCGACCCGACTCGAGCACGAGGTCGATGATGCGCACGTCCTGCTCGCTGATGGGCTCGGACACGTCGATGACGACGACAGCGACCTCCGCCTTCTCGAGCGCGGCCGAGGTGCGCAGAGACGCGTAGAAGTCCGCGCCCTTCTGCAGATGCACGCGACGGCGGATGCCGGCCGTGTCGACCAGTCGCCACAGCCTGCCGCCGAGCTCGACGATCTCGTCGACCGGGTCGCGCGTCGTGCCGGCGAGGTCGTTGACGACGACGCGCTCCTCGCCCGCAGCCTTGTTGAGCAGCGACGACTTGCCGACGTTGGGGCGGCCGAGGATCGCGACGCGGCGCGGGCCGCCGATCTCGTTCTTGGCGACGGCCGACACCTCGGGCAGCACCTTCATGACGGCATCGAGCAGGTCGGCCACGCCGCGGCCGTGCAACGCCGAGACGGGGTACGGCTCGCCGAGGCCGAGGTTCCACAGCGCGGCGGCCTCGGGCTCCTGGCGGGTGTCGTCGATCTTGTTGGCGACGAGGAACACGGGCTTGTCGGTCTTGCGGAGCAGGCGCACGACGTGCTCGTCGGTGGCGGTGGCGCCGACCATCGCGTCGACGACGAACAGGACGACGTCGCACAGCTCGATCGCGACCTCGGCCTGCGCGGCCACCGAGCGGTCGATGCCGCGCGCGTCGGGCTCCCAGCCGCCCGTGTCGACGAGCGAGAACCGGCGGTCCATCCACTCGGCCTTGTACGTCACGCGGTCGCGCGTGACGCCGGGAGTGTCTTCGACGACCGCCTCGCGGCGGCCGAGGATGCGGTTGACCAGCGCTGACTTGCCCACGTTCGGGCGGCCGACGATCGCGACCACCGGGAGCGCCGGCAGCACTTCGACGACCTCGCCGCCGGCGGTGAACCCGGCAAGCAGCTCGGCGTCGTCCTCGTCGAGGTCGTAGTCGGCGAGCGAGGCGCGGAGGGCCGCTGCGCGCTGGTCGGCGAGCTCTTCGTCGAGGTTCGCGAGCTTCTCCTCGAGGCGGTCGGGGCCGCCTTCGTATTCGTCGTCCACAGCGGCCATCAGCGTGTTCCCGTTCCCGCGAGGACGACGTCGAGCACGGCATCCACGGTCTGTTCGAAGTCGAGTTCGGTCGAGTCGACCACCGTCACGCCGGGCGCGGCGCTGAGGAAGTCGACGACCTTGGAGTCGGCGGCGTCGCGCTTGTGCAGCGCGGCCGCGACGGCTGCGGCATCCTGATCGGTCAGCTCTGCGCTGCGCCGCGCCGCGCGTACTTCCGGCGACGCGGTGAGCAGGATGCGCACGGGGGCGTCGGGGAGCACGACCGTCGTGATGTCGCGTCCCTCGACGATGACGCCCGGCTTGTCGGCTTCGGCCACGAGCGAGCGGAAGAGCGCGTTGACGGTCTCGCGCACAGCCGGCACGCGCGCCACGCCGCTGACGGCGGCCGACACGCGGGGGTCCCGGATCGCGTCGGTGACCGACACGTCGCCCACCCGCACCCAGTAGTCGTCGGGGTCGAGAGAGATGGCGTAGTCGAAGTCGCCGACGGCCTCGAGCACCGCCGAGGTGTCGGAGGTCTCGGCTCCGCGCTCGAGCACGTGCCACGCGAGCGCGCGGTAGGCGGCGCCGGTGTCGAGGTAGCCGTAGCCGAGCCGGCGGGCGACCGCCTTCGACACGCTCGACTTGCCGCTGCCGGCGGGACCGTCGATGGCGATCGCTCGCACCTCGTCGTCGCGCGTGTTCTGATCAGTCATTGGAGAGGCTCGCAATCTTCCAGCCGCGCGCTTGCAGGCCGTCGACCGCGTGCCGGAACACGGCGGGGTCGACGCTGATGTCGGCGAGGCCGAACTGGGCGCCGGGCGAATGCTCCAGGCGCAGGTCTTCCACGTTCACGTCGAGTTCGCCCAGCTCGCCGAACAGGCGTCCGAGCTGACCAGGGGTGTCGTCGACCATGACGACCAGCTGCTCGAACCGGCGGTTCTGACCGTGCTTGCCGGGCAGCCGCTCGACGCCCTCGTTGCCCCGGCGGATGGTCTCGGCGACGGCGCGGCGCGCGCCCGGCCTCTCCGGCTCGCGCAGGGCGTCGGCGACGGCGTGCAGGTCTTCGGCGAGCGCGTCGAGCACGTCGACGACCGGCTGGGCGTTGGCTCCGAGGATCTGCACCCACAGTTCCGGTGCGGATGCCGCGATGCGCGTCGTGTCGCGCACGCCCTGTCCCGCCAGCCGGAGCGAGCCGTCGGGCGCATCGACGAAGCGGCCCGCGAGAAGCGACGCCACCAGCTGCGGCACGTGCGACATGAGCGCGACCGAGCGGTCGTGCTCCTCGGGCGTCATCTCGATCGGCATGGCGCCGAGGTCGAGCGCGAGCCCTTCGACGAGCGCGAGGTCGCCGGCCGGCGTCTCCTCGTCGCGGCACACGACCCACGGGCGTCCGACGAACAGGTCGGCGCGTGCGGAGATGGCGCCGCCGCGCTCACGCCCCGCCATGGGGTGCGAGCCGATGTAATGAGTGAGGTCGACGCCGCGGTCGCGCAGCGTGCGGTAGGGCTCGAGCTTGACGCTCGCGACATCCGTCACGACGACGCCCGGGTGGTCGGCGAGCTCGCGCTCGACCACGTCGGCGGTGACGTCTGGCGGCACGGCCACGACGATCAGGATGGGCGTGTCGCCCTCGCGCGCGGGGCGGCCGGCGCCGTAGTCGACGGCGAGGCGCAGCTGCGCGGGCGATGCATCGGCGAGCGCGACGTCGATCCCCAGGAGCCGCAGCGCATGGCCGATGCTCGAGCCGAGCAGGCCCGCGCCGACGATGCGGACCGTCCCCGAGGTGCGCGCGGCGCGGGTGCGCGCGTCGACGCCAGTCGAGTCGGTCATTGCTGCTCCGGGTCAGGATTCGGGGGGTGCGGCCGCCTGGCGCGCGAGGGTGAGGAGCGCGCCGCGTTCTACCTTAGTCAACTCGCGCGACCGGCCCGCTGGGAGAGTGCCCAGGTGCAGCGGCCCGAACTGGCGCCGTACGAGCTCGCTGACGGGGTGGCCGACAGCGGCCATCATGCGGCGGACGATCCGGTTGCGTCCTGAGTGCAGTGTGAGCTCGACGAGGCTCGTCGAGCCGCTCGCGTCGAGCAGGCGCGCCTTGTCCGCGGCGATCGGACCGTCTTCGAGGTCGATGCCGCGCGTGAGCTTCGCGATGGTCTGCGGCGTCACGCGCCCTTCGACCTTTGCGATGTACACCTTCGTGACGCCGAACGACGGGTGCGCCAGCACGTGGGCGAGCTCGCCGTCGTTCGTCAGGACAAGCAGGCCGCTCGTCTCGGCATCCAGCCGCCCCACGTTGTACAGGCGCTCGGGCCACTCCTTCGTGAAGCGGCGGAGGTCGGGGCGCCCCTGCTCGTCCTTCATCGTCGAGACGACGCCGGTCGGCTTGTTGAGCATGACGTAGCGCTTGGTCGTGTCCAGCTGTATCGCCGTGCCGTCGACGTCGACGAGGTCGGATGCCGGGTCGATGCGCGTGCCGAGCTCGGTGACGACTCTGCCATTGACGCGCACCCGCCCTTCCACGATGTACTGCTCGCACACGCGCCGCGATGCGACGCCCGCGTTCGCAAGCACCTTCTGCAGGCGCACGCCTTCCATCTCGCTCATCGCAGCGCCTCGCTGTCGAATCCGTCTGCTCCGTCGTCGAGCAGCGGTGAGATCGGCGGCAGCTCGTCGAGCGAGTTGATGCCCAGATGGACCAGCAGCGCATCGGTCGTGCCGTAGTTGATGGCACCGGTGTCGGGGTCGGTGTAGAGCTCGGTGATGAGCCCGCGTGACAGCAGCGTGCGCACGACAGAGTCGACGTTGACGGCGCGGATGGATGCGACCTGGCTGCGTGTCACGGGCTGCTTGTACGCGATGACGGCGAGGGTCTCCAGCGCCGCCTGCGACAGCCGCGACGGGGCCTGCTGGTTGACGAACTCGCTCACGAGGTCGTCGTGCTCCTCACGCACGTAGAAGCGCCAGCCGCCGCCGACCTCCCGCAGCTCGAACCCGCGGCGCGGGCCGCCGGTCTCGCCGTCGTAGTCGGCGACGAGCGCCTCGATCGCCTGGCGCACCGCCGGCACCGGCGATCCCACGGCGGCGGCGAGCGCCACGAGGCTCTGCGGCTCGTCGACGACCATGAGGATCGCCTCGATGCGCCGCGCGACGTCGGCCGGCTCCTGCGAGCGGGCGACGACCTCTTCGTGCTCAGTCGCGTCGGTCACGGTCGGCTCGGTCACGTCATCGGTCATAGTCGGCTCCCAGCGTGGCGAGGTTCTCTTCGGACCACCGCTCGGCGGTCCAGCGCAGCGTGAGCTCGCCCAGGGGCTCCAGCTGCTCGAAGGTGAGGGCGGCGTGGCGGTACAGCTCGAGCACGGCAAGGAAGCGTGCCACGACGATGCCGGTCTGGTCGACACCGGCCACAAGCTCCCGGAAGCTCAGCTGACCGGCGCCGCGCAGCAGCGTCACGACGACGGCCGCCTGCTCGCGGATCGACACGAGCGGCGCATGCAGGTGGTCCAGTCCGACGTGCGGGATCTCCTTGGGCGCGAACGCGAGCATCGCGATCGCCGCGAAGTCCTCCTTCGACAGCGTCCACACGAGCTCGGGCACCGCGCGGCGGTACTTCTCGTCGAGTCGCACGGAGCGCACGTGCCGGCGCTCCTCCCGTTGCAGGCAGCGTGCGAACCAGGCGGACACCTCTTTGAACGCGCGATACTGCAGCAGACGCGCGAACAGCAGGTCGCGCGCTTCCAGCAGCGCCACCGACTCGGCATCGACCAGTTCTCCCTGCGGGAGCAGACCGGCGACCTTCATGTCGAGCAGCGTCGCGGCGACCACGAGGAACTCCGAGGCCTGCTCGAGCTCCTCCTCGTCTTCGAGACCCTTGAGGTACGAGATGAATTCGTCGGTCACCTTGCTGAGCGACACCTCGGTGATGTCGAGCTCGTGCTTCGAGATCAGGCTCAGCAGCAGATCGAACGGGCCGTCGAAGTTCGACAGCGAGACACGGAAGCCCGGATCGTCGGACGCCGCGCCCTCCTCTCCCGGCACGCTTACGGGCGCCTCTGCCGGCGCCGGCGCAAGGTCGGCCTCGACGACCGGCTCGTCCTCCGTCGAGGGGCCGTCAGGCGACGGCGCCACGGGCGACCAGCTCCCGCGCCAGCCGCAGGTATGCCTGCGCGGCGGCATGCTCGGGCGCGAACTTGGTGATGGGCACACCCGACACCGACGCGTCGGGGAACTTCACGGTGCGGCCGATCACGGTCTCGAGCACGTCGTCGCCGAACGCCTCGACGACGCGCTCGAGCACTTCGCGCGAGTGGAGGGTGCGCGGGTCGTACATCGTCGCCAGCACGCCGTCGAGCGTGATCGAGGGGTTGAGGCGGTCGCGCACCTTGTCGATGGTCTCGATCAGCAGCGCCACGCCTCGCAGCGCGAAGAACTCGCATTCGAGCGGGATGAGCACGCCGTGGCTCGCCGTCAGGGCGTTGACCGTGAGCAGACCGAGCGAAGGCTGGCAGTCGATGAGGATGACGTCGTAGTCGCCGGCGACCTTGCGCAGCACGCGGGCGAGGATCGTCTCGCGCGCGACCTCATTGACCAGGTGCACTTCTGCTGCCGACAGGTCGATGTTGGCGGGGAGGACGTCGAGCCCTTCGACCGACGAATGGACGATGACCTCGTTCGGGTCGCGCTTGGTGTCCAGCAGCAGGTCGTAGACGGTCGGGACGTCGTGAGTCTGGATGCCGAGACCCGCCGACAGTGCGCCCTGCGGGTCGAAGTCGACCGCGAGCACGCGGCGGCCGTACTGGGCCAGCGACGCGGCGAGGTTGATGGTGGTCGTCGTCTTTCCGACGCCGCCCTTCTGGTTGCACAGCGAGATGATGCGCGCCGGCCCGTGGCCGTCGAGCTTGGGCGGAGTCGGAAAACCGTGGTACGGACGACCGGTCGGACCGATCGGGGTGTCGTCCGCGGACGCCTGCTGCGTCCCCCGCGACTTCTGCGCCACCGACTCTCCTGCTCTCTGATGCGTGCGGTTCGATTCTCGCACAGCCCGCGCCCGCGCCGACGTTGCGCGCACGGGTGTCTCCCCAGCGTAACGGCGCGATTCAGCGGGCGCGGGGGTGGGATGTCGCGTACACGTCGCGCAGCGCGTCGACGGTGACGTGGGTGTAGATCTGCGTCGTCGCGACGGATGCGTGCCCCAGCAGCTCCTGCACGACTCGCACGTCCGCCCCGCCCTGCAGCAGGTGGGTCGCGAACGAGTGGCGCAGCGTGTGCGGCGACACATGGGCGGTGAGCCCGGCCCGGTCAGCCGCCTGCTGGATGATGAGCCATGCGCTCTGCCGGGACAGCGGGGCGCCGCGCACGCCGAGGAACAGCCGCGGCGTCGCAGGGCCGCGACGCGACAGCTCCGGACGCGCCCGTGCCAGGTACGCGTCGACCGCGGCGCGGGCGTACGATCCGACCGGCACGATGCGCTCCTTCGAGCCCTTGCCCCGCACCCGCAGTACGTCGCCGTGCGCGAGATCGTCGACGTCGAGCTGCACGACCTCCGACACGCGCGCGCCCGTCGCGTACAGCAGCTCCAGGAGCGCTCGATCACGCAGGCGCGCCAGGCTCGCGTCACCGGTCTCCATGGCATCCGGCCCCGGCGCGGGACCTGCCGCGTCCAGCAGCGCCTCGACCTGCTCGATCGTGAGGGCCTTCGGGAGCCGCTGCGGTGTCTTCGGCGGGCGAAGCCGCGCGCTCGGATCCTCATCGGTGATGCCTTCACGGGTGATGAAGCGGTGCAGTCCCCGCACCGACGACTGCAGCCGTGCGAGCGAGGTCGCCGCCGGCGGCGGCTGCGCCGAGGCGCGTTCCGCGGCGAAGTCCGCCACCTGCTGCGGCGTCACGCTCTCGATCTCCTCGACCCCCCGCGCGGTCAGCCACGCGACGTAACCGGCGAGGTCGCGCCGGTACGCCGCCAGGGTGTGCTCCGAGAGGCCGCGCTCGATCGTGACATGCCGCAGATAGCTGTCGACCGCCCGCTCGAGCCGCACGTCAGCGCCCCGACGACGCGTTCCTGCGCAGCCGCTCCGCCGCGGCGAGCACGCCCGACGCGAGGATGCCGTTGCGCATCCGTCCCGCCAGCACGGCATCGACCGCGTCGCGCAACGGCACCCACTCCAGCCGGATGTCGGCTTCCTCCTGCTCCCGCACGTGCGTGTGCGGGGCGGAGGTCAGCCCGCGGGCGAGGAAGATGTGCACGACCTCGTCGTTCCCGCCGGGCGTCGTGAAGATGCTCACGAGCGGCTCGATCGACTCGGCCCGCAGGTCGACCTCTTCCTCGAGCTCTCGGCGCGCGGTCTCGATGGGAGGCTCCCCCGGCACGTCGAGCAGGCCCGCGGGGATCTCCCAGTCGCGATGCCGGATCGGATGCCGGTACTGCTGGATGAGCGCGACCCGCTCCTCGTCGTCGATCGCGACGACGGCGGCTGCTCCCGGATGGTCCACGTACTGACGCACGATCTCGCCGTCGCCATAACGGACGGTGTCGCTGCGCACATCCCACACGAGCCCCTCGTAGACGAGGTCGCTGGAGACGACCTCGGCTTCGACGGCCTCGTCGCGCAGCTCAGCCATTCTCGACGTCGAACAGCTCGCTGGCACGGTGGCGGTCGAGCGCGGCGGCGACCAGCCCACGGAACAGCGGGTTCGCCTCGGTGGGACGCGACCGCAGCTCGGGGTGCGCCTGCGTGGCGATGTAGTACGGGTGCACGTCACGCGGCAGCTCGACGTACTCGACCAGGTTGCGGTCGGGCGACAGGCCGGAGAACACGAAGCCCGCGTCGGCGATCTGGTCGCGGTACTTGTTGTTGACCTCGTAGCGGTGACGGTGACGCTCCGACGCGCGGGTCGAGCCGTACACCTCGGCCGCGACGGAGCCTTCCGCCAGCTCCGCCTCGTACAGGCCCAGGCGCATCGTGCCGCCGAGGTCGCCGGCGGCGATGATGTCGACCTGCTCCTCCATCGTCGCGATGACGGGGAACGCGGTGTCGGGGTCGAACTCCGTCGACGACGCGCCTTCGAGACCCGCGACGTTGCGCGCGTACTCGATGACCATGCACTGCAGCCCCAGGCAGATGCCGAGCGTCGGGATGCCCTGCTCGCGCGCGAACTTCAGCGCGCCGAGCTTGCCCTCGATGCCGCGGATGCCGAAACCGCCGGGCACGACGATGCCGTCGAGCGAGCCGAGCGCCTTCTCTGCGCCTTCGGGCGTCTCGCAGAGGTCGGAGGCGATCCAGGTGACCTTGACCTTCGTCTCCTGCGCGAAGCCGCCGGCCTTGAGCGCTTCGGTGACGGAGAGGTAGGCGTCGGGCAGGTCGATGTACTTGCCTACCAGGCCGATCGTGACCTCGTGCTTGGGGTTGTGCACTGCCTGCAGGACCTTGTTCCAGCGGGTCCAGTCGACGTCGTTCGCCTTCGTCAGGCCGAGTGCGTCGACGATGTACGCGTCGAGCCCCTGCTCGTTGAGCATCGTCGGGATGTCGTAGATCGACGGGACGTCGACCGCGTTGACGACGGCATCCTCGTCGACGTCGCACATGAGCGCGATCTTGCGCTTGTTGGAGTCGGTGACGGGACGGTCGCTGCGCAGCACGAGCGCGTCGGGCTGGATGCCGATCGAACGCAGGGTGGCGACGGAGTGCTGCGTCGGCTTGGTCTTCTGCTCGCCGGAGGCGCCCATGAACGGCACGAGCGACACGTGCACGAAGAACACGTTCTTGCGCCCGAGCTCGTGGCGGATCTGGCGGGCCGATTCGATGAACGGCTGCGACTCGATGTCGCCGACCGTGCCGCCGATCTCGGTGATGATCACGTCGGGCTTGGGCGTCTCGTCGGCCTGGAGGCGCATGCGGCGCTTGATCTCGTCGGTGATGTGCGGGATCACCTGCACGGTGTCGCCGAGGTACTCTCCGCGACGCTCGCGCGCGATCACCTGCGAGTAGATCTGTCCGGTCGTGACGTTGGCCGCCTGGCTGAGCTCGATGTCGAGGAAGCGCTCATAGTGCCCGATGTCGAGGTCGGTCTCGGCGCCGTCGTCGGTCACGAAGACCTCGCCATGCTGGAACGGGTTCATCGTTCCCGGGTCGACGTTGAGATAGGGATCGAGCTTCTGCATCACGACGTGGAGGCCGCGTGCGGTCAGCAGATTCCCGAGGCTGGCGGCCGTCAGACCCTTGCCCAAAGAGGAAACGACACCGCCCGTCACGAAGATGTGCTTGGTGGTGTCGTTGGAAGAAAGGGGGCCCGCGCCTGAAGTGTCCGTCACGGGCTTTCATCCTATCAGCGCTTGGCGGCCCCGAGGCTGAGGAGCTCCCGTGCGTGTTCGAGGGCGGTCGCCGAGTCGGAGAGTCCCGACAGCAGCCGCGCCATCTCGGCCTCCCGCTCCTCGCCCTCGAGCCGCCGGACGCTGGATGCCGTCACCGACCCGTCGCCCGACTTCACGACGCTCAGGTGGTTGCCCGCGAACGCGGCGACCTGGGCGAGGTGGGTGACGGCGATCACCTGGCTCGTCTGCGCAAGCTGCGCCAGCCGCCGACCCACCTCGATCGCCGCGGCGCCGCCGATGCCGGCATCCACCTCGTCGAACACGAACGTCGGCACCGGGTCGCTCTGCGCGATGACGACCTCGATCGCGAGCATGACGCGGCTGAGCTCACCGCCTGAGGCGCCTCGCGCGACGGGGCGCGGGGCTGCGCCCGGGTGGGGCGCGAGCAGGATCGTCACCTCGTCGCGGCCCGCGGCGCTCTCCGGCCCGGGCTCGACCGCCACGACGACGCGCGCGTCGGGCAGCGCGAGGTGGCGGAGCTCCTCGGTCACAGCGGATGCCAGTCGCTCCGCCGCCGCGACGCGCGCCTGGGTCAGGGCCGCCGCCGCCTCGTCGAGCGCCGCGGCGGTCGCCTCCCGTTCGGCGGTCAGCCGTTCGATGCGCTCGTCGTCGTCGTCGAGTTCGAGCAGCCGCGTTCCGCCGTCGCGCTGAAGTGAGAGAGCGGCGTCGAGGCTGCCGTGATGCCGTGCGAGCGCGTTGAGCGCCGCACGACGCTCTTCGACGGCGGCCAGTTCGTGGGGGCCGGTCTCGTCGAGGTCGGCGAGGTAGCCGCTGAGGTCGCCCGCCAGGTCGGCGGCGCGGTAGCCGAGCTCGCCCAGCTGATCGGCGAGCGCACTCAGGCGATCGTCGCTGTGCGCGGCGCGGTCGAGCGCCCGGCGCGCTTCGGCCAGGAGCGTGATGACATCGGGTTGGTCGTCGTCGCTGGACAGCGCGGCGTGCGCGGTCGCGGCCGCGAGCCGCAGCTCCTCGGCGTTCGCGAGGCGCTCCGCACGCTGGGCGAGCTCGATGTCTTCTCCGGGCTGCGGGTCGACGGCCTCGATCTCGGCGAGGGCGGCGCGCAGCTCGTCGGCCTCTCGTGCGCGGTCGTCACGCGTCTCCGTGAGGGAGCGCAGCTCGTCCGACACGATGCGATGGCGTTCCAGCGCCGCACGGTAGGCGTCGAGGGCGGATGCCACGGGGGCGCCCGCGAACCGGTCGAGCGCCTCGCGCTGCGCGGCGCCGCTGCGAAGTCGCAGCTGGTCGGACTGTCCGTGCACGACGACGAGCTGGTCGGCGAGGTCGGCGAGGACGCCGGCCGGGGCGGTGCGGCCGCCGACGGTGGCCCGGCCGCGCCCTTCGCTGGAGATCGTGCGCCCGAGGTACAGCTCGGCGGCACCGCCTCCGATGGGCTCGACGTCGCCGCCTGCCTCACGCACCCGCTCGGCGACCGGACCGTCTTCGGGCACGATCCACACGCCTTCGACGGACGCCTGGGCCGCACCGGAGCGCACGGCGCCGGAGTCGGCACGCTGGCCGAGCAGCAGCCCGAGTCCGGTGACGACCATCGTCTTGCCGGCGCCGGTCTCTCCCGTGATGGCGGTGAACCCGGGCCCCATGGGCAGGGTGGCCTGCGCGATGACACCGAGGTCGCGCAGCGTCATCTGCTCGATCACTCGGCCTCCATGACCGTTCCGGCGGGGCCTCGCCATCCGCTCACGGGAAGCCGGAACTTGCGGACGAGTCGGTCGGTGAACAGCGCCGGGTGAAGGCGTGCGAGCCGCACGGGCCGCTGCGATCGACGCACGACGACGCGCGCTCCGGGGGGAAGGTCGTGGGAGCGCCGTCCGTCGCACCACAGGATGCCGGTGCCGTAGGTGCGGGCGAGCACCTCGATCGCGACCGAGGCCTCGGGGCCGACGACCAGCGGCCGCGCGAACAGGGCGTGCGCGGACAGGGGCACGACGGCGATCGCCTCGACCGACGGCCAGATGACGGGACCGCCGGCGGAGAAGTTGTAGGCGGTGGAGCCGGTGGGGGTCGCGACGACCATGCCGTCGCATCCGAAGGTCGACAGCGGTCGACCGTCGATCTCGATGACGACTTCCATCATCCGTTCCCGCGAGGCCTTCTCGACGGTCGCCTCGTTGAGAGCCCACGTCTCGTAGATCACCTCGCCCTCGGTGTTCTTCACGCGCACCGAGAGCGCCATGCGCTCTTCGACCTCGTAGTCGCGGGCGATGACGCGGCGCATGGCGTCGTCGATGTCGTCTGCCTCGATCTCGGCGAGGAAGCCGACGTGGCCCATGTTGATGCCGAGCACGGGGGCGCTTCCGTCGCGCACGATCTCGGCGGCGCGCAGAATCGTGCCGTCGCCGCCGAGGACGATCGCCAATTCGATGTCAGCGACGTCGACGTCGGTGCCGAGCACGGCGGCTCCGGTCGAGGCCAGTTCGGTCAGCAGCGCCTCGTCGTCCCCGGGGAGGACGGGCCGGGCGCCGGCGTCGCGGAGCGCGGTGATGACGCGTTCGGCGGCGGCCACGGTGTCGGCGCGCTGCGCGTGCGCGACAACGAGGATGTCACGAGTGGTCATCAGGCTCCCGCCAGTCGGTTCACGGTGCTCAACCATTGTGTCGGATTCCCCGAGCCGGGGGCCTCTGCCACGGCCCGGAAGTGCGCGACGTACTCCGCGTTGCCGTGTGTGCCGACGATCGGTGAGGCGACGATGCCACAGGTCCCGAGCCCCGTGTCCCACGCCGTCCACAGGACGTTCGCGACGGCGTCGGCTCGTCTGCCCGGATCTGTGACGAGTCCTTCGCGGACGCCCGTGCGCCCCACTTCGAACTGCGGCTTGATGAGCAGCACGATGTCGGCATCGGGCGCCATGACATCGACGACGGCGGGAAGCACATGCGCGAGGGAGATGAACGACAGGTCACCTGTGATCACGCTCGGGCGGGCCGCCACACCGCTCGCCTCGGTGAGCGACGCGGCAGTCATGTGCCGAACGTTGAAGCCTTCGAGGCTCACGACTCCGGCGTCGGCCGCAATGACGGGTGACAGCTGGCCGTGTCCGACGTCGACGGCGATGACCGGGTCGGCGCCTCGCTCCCGCAGCACCTGGGTGAAGCCGCCGGTCGACGCGCCCATGTCGAGGGCGACGCGGCCCGACGGGTGTATGTCGAAAGCGTCGAGCCCCGCGATCAGCTTGTGCGCGGCCCGGCTGACGTAGTGGTCGGATGCCGCGACCTCGATCACGGCGCCGTCGGGAACCTTCGTCGAGGTCTTGACGATGCCGACGCCGTCGACGGTCACGAGCCCGGCCTCGATCAGCTGGGCGGCGTGCGTTCGCGAGCGGGCGAGGCCGCGGGCGGCGACCGCCGCGTCGAGACGCGAGGTCATGTGTGGGTGTCGCGCGGGCCGGATTCGAGTCGGCGCGCGAGCTCGTCGTGGAGGGCGGCGTAGGCGGCCGCACGCTCAGCGAGGGGCTGCCCCTCGATCACCTCGAGCGTCGAGAGCAGGTCCTCTCGGCGCTCTTCACGGTCAGCGGCGTCCATCGACATGCCTCCACGATACGCGTCGCGCGTTCAGGGGCGGTGGAATGGGTCGGCGTAGAGCCGTTCGGGCACACGGAAGCCGTAGATGGCGCGGCCCGTGTTCCAGATGGCGGCCGCTCCGGCTCGCACCAGATCGATGGGCCGGTCGCCTTCCGAGAGGATGTGGATGTCTGCCCCGGCGATCCGAACAGCTGCCGTGCCGACCGTGGTGACATCGTCCCTGGTCACTGTCTGCGGATAGGGCTCGTGCAGTTCGCGCAGGTCGCTGAGGATGTAGTCGGGCCGCGAGTGGGTCGGGGCGGCGAGCACATGCTTGGGCCGGTCGATGCCGGTGAGCACGAGCGCGGAGGCGATGCCTGCGGCCTGAGCTCCGGCGATGTCGGTGTCGAGGCGGTCGCCGATGAACAGCGGCTTCGATGAGCCGAAGCGGGCGACCGCTTCCTCGAAGATGGGACGCTCGGGCTTCCCTGCGACGGTCGCGAGGCGGCCGACGGCCGTGTGCACGGCGGAGACGAGGGTGCCGTTGCCCGGTGCGATCCCCCGTGCCTGTGGGATCGTCCAGTCGGTGTTGGTCGCGATCCACGGAATGCCGCCCTCCTCTTCGGGAGTGGCGAGAGCGTAGGCGGCCTCGGCCAGCTGAGCCCAGCCGACCTCGGGGGCGAAACCCTGCACGACGGCGGCGGGGCCGTCGTCGGCGCTGCGGGTGACGCGGAAGCCCGCCTTCTCCGTCTCGTACACGAGACCGTCACCGCCGACGACGAGCACGAGCGAGCCGGCGGGGATGCGGTCGCGCAGCAGGCGCACGGCGGCCTGGGGGCTCGTGACGACGTCCTGCGGCTCCGTGCGGAGGCCGAGCTCCCGCAGGTGCTCGGCGACGACCGAGTCACGCCGCGACGCGTTGTTGGTGATGTAGGCGAGTCTGCGGCTCTCCGCGGCCCGGTTCAGGCTCTCGACTGCATGGGGCAGGGCCCCCGGTCCGGCGTACACGACGCCGTCCAGATCGGCGAGGACGAGGTCGACACCGTCGAGCGGCGTGGGAGTCGTGCGGGAGAACAGCCCCAATTCTTACTCGCTTTCGTTCTCTGACGATTCGTTCTCGGCGCGCTCGGCCCCGGCGAGGTCCGCCTCCGGCTCTGAACGCTCCGGGCGGGTGGTCTCGGGCTCCGCCCCCCCGGGAACCGCTGAGGCGCCGTTCTCATTCTCTTCAGTCCCGAGAGCGTCGTCGTCGAGGTCGATCGCGAGTTCTTCGATCTCCTCGATCTCGATCTCCTCGAGGTCGGCGTCGGCCACTCCGAGCGCTTCGGCGGCGATCTCAGCGCGGCGGCGCCACTGAGCCGCCTCTTCGTCTCGGCCGAGCTCCTCGAGCACGGCTGCGCGGGCGGCGAAGAGCCCGGGACTCCACGAGAACGCGCGATCGGGGTCGAGCTCGGGGATGTCCAGTTCCTGCAGGGCGCGTTCGGCCTCCCCGAGGTCGAGGCGTGCGCCCGACATCGCGATCGCGAGTTCGACCCGGACGTCGACGGGCAGCGCGTCGCGGTCGACGGCACGCCCCACTTCCAGGGCCCGGTCGGGGCGTCCGACACCGCGCTCGGAGTCGACCATGAGGGCGATCTGGTCGTCCCGGCCCGAGATGCGACGGTAGGTCCGCAGTTCGCGCAGTGCGAGCGCGAAGTCGCTGTTGGCGTAGGCGGTGATGGCCACGGTCTCGCGCACGACGGCGATGCGACCGGCGCGCCGAGAGGCCGCAAGGGCGTGCTCGTGTGCGAGCGCGGGGTCGTCGTCGATGAGCTGCGCCGCCATCACGAGGTGACGCGCGACTTCCTCGGCGTTCTCCTTGCTCAGTGTCTTGAGCTCATTGCGTGCGGCGGGCGGGAGGTCGCGGCCCGTCACCGTCTCCGGGATCTCGGGTCCGCGCTCACGGCGACGCTCGTCGTCCTGGGGCGGCCGCGACGAGCGACGATCGCCGCTGTCGGCAGGACGCTTGCCCCACGGTTTCTCACCATCGCGCTTGGCATACGGCTTCCGCTCACCGTCCCGTTTCGCATACGGCTTCCGCTCGCCGTCCCGCTTCGCGTACGGCTTGTCACCATCGCGCTTCACGTACGGCTTGTCACCATCGCGCTTGGCGTACGGCTTGTCACCATCGCGCTTCACGTACGGCTTGTCACCATCGCGCTTCACGTACGGCTTGTCACCATCGCGCTTGGCGTACGGCTTGTCACCATCGCGCTTGGCGTACGGCTTGTCACCATCGCGCTTGGCATACGGCTTCCGCTCGCCATCGCGCTTGGCATACGGCTTGTCACCATCGCGCTTCACATACGGCCGGTCACCGTCGCGCTTGGCATACGGCTTCCGCTCGCCGTCGCGCTTCGCGTACGGCTTGTCACCATCGCGCTTCGCGTGCGGCGTGCGTTCGCCGCCGCGAGGTGTGGTGTCTCGCTTGCCGGCGCCGTCGCGGCTGGGTCGTGCGGCTCGGGAGCTTTCGGAGGCAGGGGCGTATCGAGGCTTCTTGCCGCCCCGGGGTCGCTCTTCTTCTGCCATCGCAGCATCCTTTCATGCGCGTTAAACGAGAAATGGCCACCCAACTCTGGGTGGCCATTTCACGAAAGAAGTCCGGCGGTGTCCTACTCTCCCACAGGGTCCCCCCTGCAGTACCATCGGCGCTGTGAGGCTTAGCTTCCGGGTTCGGAATGTAACCGGGCGTTTCCCTCACGCTATGGCCGCCGAAACACTATTGATGTTTCAGTCTGCACAACAAAAGTCATTGTCATGCGGTTCTCGACCGTACATCGAGAACCACTCAGTGGACGCAAGCACCTAGAACGGTGTGTTATCAAGTCATCGGCTTATTAGTACCGGTCAGCTTCACGTGTTGCCACGCTTCCACATCCGGCCTATCAACCCAGTAGTCTAGCTGGGAGCCTCTCGCCCGAAGGCATGGAAATCTCATCTTGAGGCCGGCTTCCCGCTTAGATGCTTTCAGCGGTTATCCATCCCGAACGTAGCTAACCAGCGGTGCTCTTGGCAGAACAACTGGCACACCAGAGGTTCGTCCAACCCGGTCCTCTCGTACTAGGGTCAGATCCTCTCAAATTTCCTACGCGCGCAGCGGATAGGGACCGAACTGTCTCACGACGTTCTAAACCCAGCTCGCGTACCGCTTTAATGGGCGAACAGCCCAACCCTTGGGACCTACTCCAGCCCCAGGATGCGACGAGCCGACATCGAGGTGCCAAACCATGCCGTCGATATGGACTCTTGGGCAAGATCAGCCTGTTATCCCCGAGGTACCTTTTATCCGTTGAGCGACAGCGCTTCCACAAGCCA